>Ga0163216_100001_pt1 | contig 1769280 bp, 1554 predicted proteins | sample SynspAceP_FD_167610 | JGI IMG/M metagenome (GOLD analysis project Ga0163216, IMG submission 167610) | Saline lake microbial communities from Ace Lake in Antarctica - Synechococcus sp. Ace-P (Illumina Assembly) | ecosystem: Environmental > Aquatic > Non-marine Saline and Alkaline > Saline ...
ACAGGCAATGACATTCTCGCAGCGACGCTGGCGCGCATAAGCCGCGAAGGGATTACCGGCACCGTGTACACTCATCCCATCGGTGACCACGGCCACGGTGCCGGGCCAATGATCGGGCGCTGGGATGGGCAGGAAGGCGTGCCCATTCGCGGCGACGAAGTGCTGCTAGCATCGACCTGGCACTCTATCGAACTGCAGGCGACTAGGAATATTCCCGAGTGGGGCGGTGAACCGGCGAACTGCCGGCAGGAAGAAGAGGCTTATCTGGATGCTGACGGCGAGCGCCATTGGGTGTTTCGCCGTCAGACAGAGTTTCATTTGGTTTGGTGATTCAAAAGGGCTTGTTTGCCGACATGCGGGTCAGTGAGCCGAATAAAGGGTATCGACAAGTTAACTCTTCAAAGCGGGGGAAAGCCTTTGGAGTTCTTAGAGTTACAGCTGAAAAAGAAACGTCGTTCCTTTGACTCATAATCCGTTGTTCCCTGGTTCGAATCCAACCAAAAATCACATATTTTTGTCTTTCGAACCACGCGGCCCCATAAAACTCCTTTCGATTTCATCGAGTTACGATTCGAACAACGGACCACGAGGATCTATAGCCCGTTTGCCGCACAATGAACACCCTGCGTCGATAATAACCTATCGGACTTTGTTTTTCTTATCCTTGTACATCGCAGCATCCGCCTCTTTAATCATTTCCTCTGCAGATTTTTCCGTATCATATTGAAAATGTTCTTGGCCCACACTGTATTCAATTATGTAGGGTTTGTTCATAGTCGCATTTGCTTGGTCAATTGCTACGGCAAATCGAGTTAAAATTTTATCAGTATTCTCTTTGTCAGAATCGGTGAGCATAGCAACAAATTCATCGCCTCCCAGCCGGCCTATCACATCAATATCCCGAAACGTATCAAGCATTAGCTGAGCAAATTTGGTTAGTACAAAGTCACCTTCGTGGTGCCCATGCGTATCGTTGATGGCTTTAAATTTATTTAGATCAAATAATAAAAATGTCATTGCCACTTGTTTTCGTCTGCACAGCTTCAAATTGTGATCAGCAAGCGTCAAAAAACCACGTCTGTTGGAAATTAAAGTCAGCTCGTCCAACGTGGCCAACTGAATCGATTTTATTTCTTGCTCAATCATAGCGCCGAGATCTTTGAAAAGCTGCTGGTCTTCTTCATCCATCACTCGAGGGTTTTCATCTATAAGACACAAGGTACCTATATTCAACCCTTCCCTAATGTTCAAGGTGTAACCCGCATAGAAGCGAATATTAGGAGCTTCGGTTACAAGTGGATTATCAAAAAACCGCTCATCTTTAATTGCATCGGGAATGATGAACAAGCCTTCTTGATTAATTGCATGCCCACAAAAGGAAATGTCTCTGGGCGTTTCGGTTGCTTCAAGGCCCTGCGCGGACTTAAACCACTGACGATCCTCGTCAACCAGACTAACGAGCGAAATAGACACGTTGAACATTCGTTTAGCCATTCGTGTTACGCGGTCGAATCGTTCCTCGTGAGAGGTATCAAGGATGTTTAGTGTTCTCAAAGCGTGTAAGCGCTCCGCTTCATTATTTGAAATCTCAGGCTTAATCATTAGGCTCCCGGAATCTAATAGCTAGGTTTGTGTTTCAAAAAATAAATCATATCGCATATTTGCAAGCAGGCTATGTTTCATTAGAACTATTCGCTACCTTAGCGCTCATTGTACGCCCCCTTTCCCAAAAACATAACAATGCAGCTGCGATTTCATACACAACGCTTAGCACCTCATAATGGCAGAAAGCAGTGTCTTTTTGATGATTTATGCCCTCGGCAGGTATTGTCATGTCAATCCTCTGAACTTGCAAAAATTCCGGCCTAGCCGCCTCTAAGGCGCCACAGCCATTCCCCAAGACGCAAAGGCACGCATACGGAAATTTTGATGAATTTCAGTCGAGATCTGGTGTTCCCCTAGATTGTACAGTTTGTAAACTGCCGCATGGACGCTCAGAAACCACTGTGCCTCGAATATTTCAAATCGGGTCGGTTTTAGCTCGGATATGGGGCGGTTTCGGCGGGAACGGAAAGTTAGGAAGAAAGAAGTGCGTTAAAATTCTGAGAGTTTATGCCTGAAAGAGAGTTTCCCTCCTTTGACTCATAACCCGTTGGTCTCTGATTCGAGTCAAGCTCTCAAACAGACGCTACCTTTTCCTTCTCTCTAACCCCTACTGCCATCTACAAAAACGGGATTTTTAATGAAATTGTCCATGCCGTTAGCCGCTCTGTTTTTCACGCTTGTGTGCGCCGCTCCCCTTCAGGCTCAGGCACCTGTCTACGTGCCGGCATCCAGCCCCGCTCGCGTGCACGCGCTGCCCACCCTAAGAGAACAAGCGGTCGAGCAGCAGGCCTGGCTAGAGGCACGGCTTAATCGTGTGTTGCCGACGTTGATGGCTGAGTACGGCGTGGATATGTGGATACTGTCGATGCGCGAGTATGCCGAGGATCCTGTGTTTTGGTCGATCACATCGCCCACTACCTTCGCAGCGCGTCGCCGCTCGATCTACGTGATGACGCTGAAGCCAGACGGAAGTGTCGAGCGGCTCGCGCTTGGCGGTAGCAGTCAAGGCGGGTTGTTTGAAGCCTTCCGCTCAAGCCGACCCGCGCCAACTCAGGCTACTAGCGAGCTGGCCGGTAACGAACAGTGGCGACTGCTGCGTGAATTGATCGAAGACCGCGACCCGAGCAACATTGCACTTAATATCGATGCAGCATGGGCGTTTTCGGATGGTCTGCACGCCGGTGAGCGTGAAGCGCTCGAAGAGGCGCTTGGCCCTTATGGTGAGCGTGTGGTGCGCGAGCCGCGCTTGGCACTGAATTACATAGCCCTACGCCTGCCCGAGATGATGCCGCGCTACCGCAAGATCATGGAGACCGTGCACACCGTCATCTCACAAGCCTTCTCCAACGCGGTGATCACGCCTGGCGAAACCACTACCGAGGATGTGATCTGGTGGATGCGCCAGCGCGTGCAGGAGCTGGGTTATCAGGTGTGGTTTCAACCCTCGGTGGATGTGTCTCGCCAAGGTGAGGGCCGCATCAGCGGCGACACCGTCATAGAGCCTGGTGACTTACTGTGGACAGACTTCGGTGTGATCGCCATGAACTTGCACACCGATACACAACATCTTGGCTACGTGCTGAAACCCGGCGAGACCCAAGCGCCGGCCGGTCTGCAGCAATGCATAGCTGATTCCAATCGCATGCAAGAGCTATTGCTAGAAGAGATGGAGCCGGGTCGCACAGGCAATGACATTCTCGCAGCGACGCTGGCGCGCATAAGCCGCGAAGGGATTACCGGCACCGTGTACACTCATCCCATCGGTGACCACGGCCACGGTGCCGGGCCAATGATCGGGCGCTGGGATGCACAGGAAGGCGTGCCCATTCGAGGCGACGAAGTGCTATTAGCATCGACCTGGCACTCTATCGAACTGCAGGCGACTAGGAATATTCCCGAGTGGGGCGGTGAACCGGCGAACTGTAGGCAGGAAGAAGAGGCTTATCTGGATGCTGACGGCGAACGCCATTGGGTGTTTCGCCGCCAAACAGAGTTTCATTTGGTTTGGTGATTCAAAAGGTGCCTCGCTCCCTTGACTCATAATCCGTTTGCCCCAGGTTCGAGTCCTGGTGGGCCCACCATTTTGAATCAATACAAACGTCACCGATTCCCACCTGAAATTATCCAGCCTGCCGTCTGGCTCTATCATTCATTTAAAGAAAAATCGCCACCGTTTATAGCGTTAATTGTTGCGGACACACGTGAAGGGCACGCTTCTGAAAGTACTCTCTACGTCGTGGCGGGGGGTGTTGTAGTCTGGTGTGCGTAGGTCTACTGTTTCGTACTGGTATCCTGACACCTTCGACGACCAAGTGTAATCCCTCAACCAGCCCTGGCCGTCTAACGCACCCGATCTAGCCAAGGAAATCAGCTCGCGTTTTGTCGGCAGACGCCAGTCATCATGCCCATAGAAGCCGCTCCCGTTGACAGCGAAGGCACCCCGTGAACAAATGGTTCTTGCGCGAACATAGCTGTTGCTACTATGAGGATATATCGGCAACCAGGTCAGGCCGCCCTGATCGACGCTATTCGCCTGTGTCATGTGTATCGTTCTTTGTGGTGCCGCATTGTAGGTGGGAGTGCCATCGGCATCCACGGACAAACTACAAGTGCCTGGGGTCATAAACGTGACAGTGTTGCCGATGACCTTACAGTTCTCCTTTGTCAGGCTGTTGTAGAACACCGGCAGACCTGAGCTGGCGGTACCGCTCAGCGTTACCGTAGTAAGCACAGTATAATCCTTCCGATCACTTTTAACGCTGGTGATTGTTTGCGCAAGTCCCTCTTTCTCCCAGGAATTAATGAGCTCTCTGTAAAATTCCACTGGGGCTATAGAAACAAGGGCAAGGTTTGTCGCTGAGCCAAACATCCAAATAACGTCTGAAGTGTCAATGGCCAAATAATTTCCAGTCTCACGATAATAACGATAGCTGTATTGCTCAAAGACACCCTCCTCAAACGGTCCTTTAGCAAATTCATCAAAATTTGCCTGCGCAAAATTGAACACGCGATCGTTTGGTATAGCGGGATTGGGTATGTGAACTACAGACACATCATCAATGTACAGGTTGGCATCATCCGCTCTGAGGGCAATGTCGCTTATTGGAACGTCGGCGATTTTCACCTCATGAATTTTAATTCCGTCGAAATAGAAAGCAGCCTGCGAGGTTTCATAATCGTATTCAATCGCCAGTTGGTACCAAAGGCCGCTTATGATGTTGGCCAGATCGGGCGTATAGCTTGACGCACCCGGGCCCGCCGCAATGGCTGTTACGCTTCCGCCAGTGAGCTCCAACGTAAAAGAGCCAAGGCTAAACGATGCCGTGTCGTAAGTAGTCGTATCGTCAGCTAACACCCGCCATGAGTAGCGGATTTTTCCAGAGGAAATCGGCGCAAATTCTTTGAGTAATGCACTTCTGGTATTGATCGAACTATGGGCCGATAAGCTTTCCGAATACTGTTGTGCACTTGTCGTCTCTAGCCTTGGAAAGTTATCACTGGCAATCCATGCTGAAGTATTTCCGATTTCAAAATCATCGGCAAAGAGGGTCACTGCTCGTTGTGGGGTGTCCAGTCCACGCGCCGCCGGGATGATCGTAATGCGCTGACTTACTTCAGCCGCCGCTCTGTAATCCGCATCCCCTTTCTGTATGGCAAATATCTCGCAGCTGCCGGGGGCGATAGCTTTGACGATGTTATTGGCAACGCTGCAGTAGGCGGGCGTATCGGTGTGCAATGTCACCGCGAGATTGGAGCTGACGGTAGCAGTCGCTGTGGTGCTGCCGCCTACTTTCAGTGCGTTTTGCATGCTAATCGAGCTGATTGTTTGCGGAACTGCATGGGCTGTCCAGCCAGTGATGACGTCTCTGAAAAATTCCACTGTGCCTAAAGGTTTAGGCGGGTGCTCGATGTCAATAGATGGAAGAAGGTGAACGTTATCAAATCCGCTGATGGCTAGATAATTATTCGAATCCTCATAGTAGCGATAGCGAAATTTATTTTGGGTAGACCATTCAGAGCCGAGTCTAGGTCGCCCCCTCAGAAGCTCGGGATAATGTGCTTCCGAATACTCAAACACGAGATCGTCTGAAATTGGTCCTATATGCTCGACAGCGTCGTGAATTACAGACACATCATCGATGTACAGACTGGCATCATCCGCTCTGAGCGATATCCCCGTTATTGGCTCAAGGTCGATTTTGACATAGTAAACCTTGATTCCGGCGACATAGAAGGCTGCCAGCGAGGTTTCAAAATCGTATTCAATCGCCAGCTCGACCCAGTTTCCGCTCTCGATAATGGCGAGGTCGGGCACATAGTTCGACGCATTAGGGCCCGCAGCAATAGCAGTTACACTGCCGCCAGTTATTTCCAGCGATAAAGAATCAAGGCCGAAAGCGGCCGTGTCGTAGGTAGTGGTATTGTCAGCTAACACCAGCCATGAGTAGCGGATTTTTCCAGAGGAAATCGGCGCAAATTCTTTGAGTAATGCACTTCTGGTATTGGTCGAGCTATGGGCTGATATGCTTTCCGAATAATACTGGGTGTCTGTTGTCTCTAGCTTTGGAAAATATTCGCTGGCAATCCATGTCAGCGTGTCTCCGGTTTCAAAATCGTCAGAAAAAATCTCTGCTGCTGATGAGCTCACGGAATAGCTTGCATAAAGAAGTGCGACCAGCGCGATTTGAGGAGGTTTCATAGTTGCCTTTTTTAAACCCAAACGAGCAGGCTAACAGAAATCATATGGAAATATAGAATTGATTGGGAATTGAATGAAATGAGTGGAAATTGACTGTGCACTTAGGTGTTGACAAGTTAACTTTCTGAACACGCGGAAATTCCGGCCAAGCCATAACTATATAGCCACTGCTTTCTCCCAAGGCGCAAAAGCTCGCAGACGAAAGTATCGATATAGCGAATTTCCTTTTATCTGCACGGGCGTTTAGTAACCATATTGACGATGGTAGGACTTTAGAGTATCTGTTTGAAGAGGGTGCGTTGATTGGAGATCGAGAGCAGCGGAGTCGGGACTCTGGGGCGCAAGTTAGCTGAAGAGTTCCAACATGTTTAGTTTTGCCGTACCGACCGAACCCTCCGAAACCCAACTTATTCCGAACCTGGTTTTGCGCTATGGCTGATAGAATCCAGTAAGCCGAAGATTCTCAAGGGGTTTACTGAACCGAACACCGAACCGAGACCGGAACTGAATCGTGGAGACCTGTTTGGGGGGGCGAACCTGAAGCTCTGATGAATTATCGTGATCGATTTTATGCGGTGATCTATTTGCGGTGCGTTATCAGTGTGTGCCAAGAATCAAGTTAGAGACTATAAAACTTCTGAGTTGTTTTAAGGTTCTCTGAATAAGCTGATCTGAGTCAGACCTAAGTGGCTTCGCTTTGACTAGTTTGATTCAATTGCGAGAGATGATCGAGGAGCAGTCGCACCTTAGGGGATAGATGACGGTTTTGTGGGTATACGGCCCAGATACCATCATCTGCATCGTGAAAATTTTCAAGTATTGAGACCAAGCGACCGGTTTCTAAGTGTGTTTGGACATAGTAATCGGGCAATTGAACAATGCCGATATTTTTCAATGCCGCATCGACCAGCGACCAACCGCTATTGCATTTCAAGTTTCCAGTGACACGCACGTGACGAGTCTTTCCATTTTCCTGAAACCTCCAATAATCTGCGATACCTTGCAAGCAATTATGCTGATCCAATTCAGATAGAGTATGAGGCACACCATGTGCAGACAGATAATCGGGAGAGGCGCAGACAGAATAAGTTCTGGAAGCTAATCGCTTTGCCATCAGGTTGCTGTCTTCAAGTTGTCCGAGGCGGATAGCCAGATCATAACTCTCACCAACAAGATCAAGCATTCGGTTCGTTAATACCAGATTGACTTCAAGTTCTGGATAAACGGCTAGAAAGTCATTCACTAGAGGAGCTATTTTGAGCTCGCCATATGTCACAGGGGCGGTAATGTTGAGTTTGCCTTTTGGGGTCTGATGAAGGTCGGTGATTACACGCTCCGCTTCTTCCAGCCCATCTAGAACTTGCCTGCAATGACTATAGTAAATTTGGCCCGTCTCAGTGATGCTGACTTTTCGAGTTGTGCGATAGAATAATTTTACAGCTAGCCGTGTTTCGAGTGCGGTAATTTGGCGACTGACGTGTGCCGTTGAAACGCTCAATCGCTTAGCGGCATCCGTGAAACTTCCTGTTTCGGCAACAGCGACGAACTGTGAAACACCCTCCCAATTAAACATAAAGTCTCCTTTTTTGATGGAAAGCGAGTTCTTATTGTTACTCAGTGGTAAAAGTATATTACCAATATTCAGGATTATCATTATACATGGAAGTAATACAATAGTTCTAACGATGTGGCTGCTACATATTTTGAACAGCTGCTCTATGGCCGTATGAACTCACACCATATAAAGGATGAACTGAGATGACAGAGATAATTAAGTCGAAAGCGGCTGTGGCCTGGGCGGTCAATCAGCCATTATCAATAGAAGAAATTGATGTAATGCCACCGCAGAAGGGTGAGGTACGAATACGCATCATAGCCACTGGCGTCTGCCATACTGATGCCTTCACGCTCTCGGGCGATGATCCTGAAGGTATCTTCCCCGTAGTACTCGGTCACGAAGGGGGTGGCATAGTTGAATCCATCGGCGAGGGAGTGACTAGTGTCGCTGTTGGCGATCATGTGATTCCGCTTTACACGCCGGAATGCGGTGAGTGTAAGTTCTGCAAATCGGGCAAAACCAATTTGTGTCAAAAGATTCGCGAAACGCAAGGCAAGGGCTTGATGCCTGATGGTACCAGCCGCTTTTATAAGGATGGAAAGCCGATCTTCCACTATATGGGCTGCTCGACCTTTTCGGAATACACCGTATTGCCCGAAATTTCATTGGCGAAAGTAAACCCAGAAGCTCCGTTAGAAGAAGTTTGTTTGCTCGGCTGCGGAGTGACGACAGGCATGGGTGCTGTAATGAATACCGCCAAGGTTGAAGAAGGCTCAACTGTTGCAATCTTTGGGATGGGCGGTATCGGCCTCTCAGCGGTAATCGGAGCAACCATGGCGAAGGCTAGCCGCATTATTGTAATAGATATAAACGAAAGCAAATTTGATCTTGCTCGCAAGTTGGGTGCGACCGATTTCATCAATCCAAAAGATTATGACAAACCGATTCAAGACGTGATCGTTGAACTTACGGACGGTGGCGTAGACTATTCGTTCGAGTGTATTGGTAACGTCGATGTCATGCGCTCAGCACTAGAATGCTGCCACAAGGGCTGGGGCGAGTCGGTTGTTATTGGAGTTGCCGGGGCAGGGCAGGAAATTTCAACTCGTCCGTTTCAATTGGTTACGGGGCGCGTTTGGCGCGGGTCGGCATTTGGCGGCGTTAAAGGGCGCACGGAGCTTCCTGAATACGTCGAACGCTACTTGAAGGGCGAGTTTTGTCTAAGTGACTTCATCACTCATACAATGAGTCTTGAAGACATCAATGAGGCCTTTGACCTTATGCACAAGGGCGAGAGTATTAGAACCGTCATTCATTTTAATAAGTAATGCACCATTTGCATTCAAACTTGCTGGCCGTTCTCACTTAGAGTGCGGTCACGACTTTTTAGGGCTGTGAAAATGTCACTTACAAACACACACTCGTTCAAATGTTTTGGCGGCTGGACAAAACATTATTCCCATCACTCAACCTCGCTAAATTGTGAAATGAGGTTCGCGATCTATTTGCCACCACAGATTGCGAGCGGGCAAAAAGTGCCTGTGATCTACTGGCTTTCAGGCCTGACCTGTAACGATGAAAACTTCATGTATAAAGCGGGTGCTCAACGCATTGCTGCGGAATTAGGTGTCGTCATTGTTGCTCCCGACACCAGTCCCCGTGGTGCGGATGTGGCCGACGATGACAGCTATGATCTTGGGCAAGGCGCGGGTTTCTACGTCAATTCAGTGAAGGAGCCGTGGAGTCGGCATTATCATATGTACGACTATGTCTTGAAGGAGTTGCCAGATTTGGTTGAGGCAACATTTCCAGTGAGCCAAAAGCGCTCTATATCTGGCCATTCGATGGGAGGTCACGGAGCGCTTGTTTTAGCATTACGCAATCCTGAAAGATTCGAATCGGTTTCCGCATTTAGTCCAATCTGCAATCCAACGAAATGTCCTTGGGGAGTAAAAGCCTTTACGGCCTATCTCGGTAATAAACGGGAAGATTGGGAGAACTATGATGCAAGCCTGCTCTTGCGGGAAGCCACTTGCGCCAAACCTACTCTTATTGATCAAGGCAGCGCAGACGAATTCCTAGAAGAGCAATTAAAACCGGAAGCAATAGAGGCCGCCGCGAAAGTAAGCGGATATCCATTGGAGCTCAACCGACGTGCAGGGTACGGCCATAGCTATTATTTTATCGCTAGCTTCATCGAAGATCATTTGCGTTTTCACGCTAAATATTTGCATACATAGCATTCATGCCAATAACCGGCTCTGTGGCAGAGAGAAATTGGAAGGTAAATATGACCAACCCCACTCTATTCGCATTAACTCTGGCATCAGTGATATTCCTAAGCCTGGTTCATGTGCTAGCTGAATTTTTCCGGAGAGGTGGTAGAGATCATTAAGGACAATTTCTCCAATACTAGTTACGTTGTTGCTTGGATTTCTGGCAGGCGGGATTGTTCTGGTCGTTCTTGAAGAAGAATTTTCACGTCAACACCCTTCATCATTGTTTGCATTTTTGGTTGCAGTGACAGTTTATTCAGTTGTGCAAATTTTTTTTATCACTATTTTTACTGAGGATGAGTCATGGCCGGTGGATGGACACGTGACGGCGCTATACAGGATCAGATTGACGATACGGTATCTGATGCAGTGACTGATGCGCGTAGCAAAATACCAACAGGCGCGAGTGAGAAATTTTGCATCGAGTGTGGGAATGAAATTCCTGAGCGTCGAAGGCTAGCTGTTCTCGGTGTGAAAACGTGCATTTCCTGCCAATCAGAATTGGATGGCAATAGTGAAGCGTTAGGATTCAATCGTCGGGGAAGTAAGGATAGTCAGCTTAGGTAATGTAAGTATTCGGGGGGTGCTGACAAGAGAACTCAGTTTGGTTGATAGTTTTTCTGCATGATATGCATTGGGGGCAAATGAGTGAGAAACAGACAATACATGGACCGGCGTCGGTTGCCGCTGAAAGTTTTTCCTAGTGAGCGATAGTCGGGAACTTTTGCTCATACCTGAACCTAAACTCAGGACACGCAAAATCGTGCCGGGGACGAGGTCGTCAGCAAGTGAAAGAATCGGAAGGAAATATTTTTAGATCTCTTGACGAGAGTTAACCGAAAGATTTAATGCCGAGAACCGGACTTGAGCTAGCGATCTATCTCTAGAGCCGGATTATGAATCCGGAAAACGGACTATAAAATTTCACAGTCCGTTGTCCGAATCATTCTCGATGAAATCGAAGAGAATTTGGTGGGCCCACTAGAGTGTAACAAGCGTATTTTGCAAAGCGGTAGCTTTGCGCGCCGTGTAACGACAAAAATCTATGATTTTTGGCTGGAATAGTCCGGTGAGGTCTAGCGCGACTGAGTAAAGCGAAGAATGTGGTGGGCCCACCAGGACTCGAACCTGGGACAAACGGATTATGAGTCAAAGGAACAGAGCCCCTTTTTCAGCTCTAACTCGCAAAATTGTAAAGAATTTTCTTTTACCGAACTTCCAATTCTCGCCGAAACCGACCCGTATCCGAACCGGATTGCCCGATGGAGCCCCACTGAACCCACCAAATTGAAGAATTCTAACGGGTTTTTGGCGACCGAAATCCGAACTGAAACCGACCTTGGCGAGAGCGGGCATGCGTAAGTTCAAGTTGATAAATCTGGCTCAACGGTTTCTCAATGCCTACGCGGCGGTTTATAACTTATTCAACATGGGGCGTTACTTAGTCTCAGGAGAGAACTATAGGCTTTTTAGACAGCGTGCTTTTGCGGCAATTACTGATAGTGAACTAACTCTCCACTGAAAAGGTCGGTTAAAAATTTAGAGAATATAAGTACTCTACAACCTGAAAAATATAGTCAGCATAATTTAAAGTATTGCGAAATTATCATTCAAAGAGTGACAGCTAGTGGTTGACGGCATGTTCGGCCATTCTTTGTTCATTAAATCATATTCCGCTCGCAACGTTTGCCAATTTCCAATGGTCGCGCCCACTACTAGTCTCGGCTGGGACCATTGTATTACCATCGGGGTGCGACTATTCCCACGCAGCGCGAAGCCAGCGAACGAATAGAATTCTTCGAAATTCCTAGGTCGAATGGGTAAATTCCCAGGTGTAATACACCCAAAACTTCTCCCCATGATATTTATAAAAAGATCAAGAGCATTTGGACCATAAGCCGTTTGGTTGTCGGGATCACGAATCCGATTAAACTTATCTAAATCTTCAGGACGTAGGATACCTTCATCAATTATTGTTAGTTGAAAATTATCAGGTGAAAGTGTCGCAATTTCTCCAACTGGTTTATTATGAATTCTATGCTTTGATAACTCAGCGTAAAGCCAACCAACTCTCGTTTTAATTTCAACATCGAATTTAAAAGCTAAATCTGATGTGCTTGGTATCTCCAAGCCATTAATTAACTCCTCCAAACGCTCACTTTCACCGCTTCGCCCAGGAATCAAGTACCCTCCCGTTAGACAGCTTTCTTGCCAAACGTAAATGTTGTCAAAATAGTCGGTAAACTGCTTTAGCGCAGCCCACCTGATAACTAACTCGTCATTTGGGGAAAGGTTTAAATTACTACCAAGGTACGATTTTAGACTCACACAAGCAGTTCTCATTATTCCAACGGAAGTTTCATCGGGACTTAAGCTCCTAAGTTGCGAAGGGTTGAATCCTGGCACTTTATTTGAATCAAGAGTTTCGAATATCGAACTATATGTATTATTATCTGCTGGAGCGTTTAGAGAAAGCAGAGTATGAACATTGCTAGTATAAGAGAATGGCGGCCGAGTCGAGGTTGCTACTGAAAACACATAATTCATACTCAAATCCAAGTAACGCGTCACATCAGTTAAACCTATGTATTTTGCTAGATTTAGTCGATATCCATTTATAACTTCTTCTTCTATTCCAAAGGTGCTCTTTATAATTCCCCCAGTGGCATCGAGAGATGACTGAGAAAGCGCGCTTTCTAGAGCACTGTCAAACGTAGTAGCTAAGTTGCGAGTTTTATCTCTACCTAATATTCCCACAATTTGCCCACCACCACCCGAAATACTCAACACATCATTCGTTATATCCAGCAGTCTCGCGACAGCTCCTACATCCGTCGAATTAAGCGCTCTAATTTTAAACACTGGCTGTAACTCGAATCGAGGATCCATCCTGAAAAATGGTGTCAGTGGTTTTCCTGATCCAGCGGCCTGAATGGCTGGACCTTCTACCTTACACTCAACACCACCACTATCACCTACCTCCCTTGAAACGGTTAACACAGGCAATGAAGTTAATACCGAAGTTCCATAAGAATCTTTCAAATCCAGAGTTATCGCGAACGCATTTGCATTTTCAACATTTAGGAGACTTCCAAATCCTCGCTTAAAAGATTCGAAAAGGGAATCAGCCCCAAAGCATGCTTCAAATCCACTTACTATTCCGAAGCTGCTTATTTCTAGCCTTCCGTAATAATCACCGTCTTGAAGTTGATATCTTCTTGTTAGTTGATCATAAACGTCACTTTTCTGAGCCTCCAGTACGTCATTTAGCGAAACCGTGGATATTTGCCTTTGAGAAGTTGGATTGTTTAGTAAAAGATGATCTTCTGACGCACAAGAAACTAGCCAAAACGTCAATAGAAAATAAAAGATTGAAGGATGTCGTAGTGTTATTTTCATTAGCCAGCTCCCATTTATTTTTTCCAATTATTGGTAGTCTAGAATGAAGATTCTTAATATGAAGTGACGTTAAGACACTGAATAATCTGAAAGTTTACATTAAGATCATTCGGTCAAGTATCTTTTTCGATAATAAGCTCCCACTATATTCGTAAGAAGTCAAGCTCAAAATTTATTGACCTATCCCCCTAAATTAGAACTATGACCAAGATGAGATTCCGGTAAACAGTATTATCGGAAACTACAAGTTATCTAAGGAACTGCTACCATGCCTGTTTTTCGTGCCCAAAGAGCGCAAATAGGTAGTTAGCTGTGCCTGCTAGGGCGATTTGCTCAGGGAATTAACAGATTAGAATATTCCCTGAGCAAAGCTCGTCCCAATCAACTAAAAATCCAAACTTAAAATGCATGAGCGTAAGTATTCAATGAAGGGATTTATTTACATTATGAGTAATTCATCTTTTAAAGATGGATTTTTAAAAATTGGTAAATCCTCAAGACATCCAGATTCATTTAGGAAGAAAGAGCTAGAAACAACAGGCGTGCCCGATTTGTTTTTCGTCGAATACTCGGCATTCGTAGAAAAGTATAGTGATATAGAAGTGGAGATTCATAGAAGGCTAGGCAATAAGAGGCACAGGTCTAATAGAGAATTTTTTGTTTTGGATATTGAGCATGCGATTTTTGAGCTAAAGTCAGTAATAGGGGATCGATTGGTGCATGAAGAATTTGGTGATTCTTCAAAAATATCGTTATTGGGTAACGGTGAGATTCGCGAATACTATGAGAATGGCGATTTGAAGGTGGCAAAAAAGCTAAAATATTTTATAGCGCACGGAACCTATGAGGAATTCTTTGTGGGTGGCGAGAGGAAAATTAGAACAAACTATTGTGATGGAAAAGAAAACGGAATGAGAAAAGAGTATAGCAAGGAAGGTGTACTTAAATCATGGGGGCCAATATTCCTAGGGAAAAAACAGGGCTTGTGGAAAACAATCCATAAAAATGGTGTTGAAAAAAGACATTATGATGAAGGAAAACCGGTTCTAGATTGGGAGATATATTCAAAGCCCGGAAGGTTAATTGTAAATAATTATGGCATGCCACAAACTGGTTATGAAAATAGAGTGTTTCGAGGAAAGCCAGAATTAGATGAGTACTTGCAGTCTAAAAAATGATGTCTCCTTATTTAGGGTTCCTAGTTAGTGCGAGCTTACCCTATCTAGGCCGAAAGTTAAGCGCTATTACCAGTAAGTAACATTACCGGAGACAAAAATTGTTAAGGGACAAAACCTAGATAAGCTTTCAGTAAATGGCATCCATTTAATTTACATAGTGCCTAGATAGCTTAGTCCTTGCCACGTCAGTACTGAGAGGCGTGCAGGCATACAAGATTTTTATTTACTTCAACCCACCAAATTCCTCTGCTACCAACTTTATACGAGTTAATAATATTTAGAAACTTAGTTGCCAGTAAATAACCTTCACCTTCGTACTCGTAAAACACTTTGCTCCACCCATTGTTCTCCTTGTTTGGTACGACACATAAAATTGTACAATCATTTAGATGGTAAATCGGATTATGCGTATTTGTAATACCTGCTTGATTTCGAGTAAAACGCTTTGGAAAGCCGTACGTCGCGAAGTAGATTAACTTATTTGTATTATCCAGAATGTCTGATTTTTCAGGGTAAGAAAGTTTTAATAACTTTAAGGCAGAGTCGTTTTGTTTAGTATACAAATCCTCTCTTGCTGATTCGACGTTCTCAAAATATAGCTCTTTATTCCACTGTGCTATATCTACTATAAGCTCTTTTTTAAATTGATCTATATTTTCTGGAATCTCTTCCCAAGTTCTTGTCAAAGGCGACAACGCGAGGTTGGCAATCTTATCCGTCTCATCCTTAATCTTGGCAACATCTATATGGGCGCTGAAGTCCAATTTCTCAGCTTCATTTTGGTTAAGCAGATTTCTTACTATTTCCCTTAGACTTCTAACGTCGTCAAAGAAATTGCTGCTAATACCCAGTTGTTCGTATGGATCTAAGAGAGGTAAAGGAAGTCCTTTTAATTTTGCCGCTCGTCTTAGATCATCCTTATTTATGCGACCGCCACCTTCTATAAATTTTTCTCTCCACTCCGCAATCTCTTGGTACGAAAAATATGGGGGATTGATCGGGATCGATAAGTAAGCATCAAACATACTGAACATTTTTCCAGCTTCTTGATCGTTCATTATCCTGTCTGGAAAAACTGTTACTAGTTCAAGATTCCTTACAATAACTTCAGTGCTTATCCCATTAATAACAAAATGGCATCTAGTTCTATCGCTAGAGTCTGCTGGAATTTTGGACAGTCTTTTAAAAAACCCACTCACGTTCGCATCAGAGGTAACAATTCCATGCCTAAAGGCAAGAGAAACTCGTGAGTGAGTATTTGTTGTTAATATGTATTCGCAACCTTGTACGAAATTCACAGTTTTAGCCTCAATAAGGTACTTAGAAGTTGACCCCGAATCTGCTCAAACCCAGAGCAAGATTCAATCAAATATATACTAAATTCACTGATTGTAATCCTAAATTATAAAATAAATCGTATTGACCTTTCCCCAAAAACTAGAGCTGTGAGCATTAAGAGGTTCCTGTAATTACTCTTACCGCCAATTGGCCCACCCCTCTAAAACTCGGAACATTTCCGTTCCTACCTTGACGCTACGCTACGTAGGGTTAAGTGATGTAAAGTAAAGGGTTACGAGAGGTTTGATTTTTGTCGGTAATCGGTCGGTCCGGAGACGAAAATTGTTTCAACTAGTTTGAAAAGTCTCTGGTTTACAACGCGTTATGAGAAAGCAGGATGTTCGAAGCAAACGGACTGCTTGTCAGTACAACGACTAAGCCTTTGCTGCCTTGGGGTTAGTGGCTTTTGCTTTCTTTGCGGGGGTGCTGCGGGGCTTAGCCTCGGAAGTGGCAGGACTGTCGCCCGTGAGCCGAAAGTGTCGGATCTTATCGGGCAGAGGCTCCAGTAGGCCTTCAGCGACCAGAGCGGCCAGCAGGTAGCCAGAGGCGTTCACCGACTTCCGCTTGAACAGGGGGCGCAGACATAGGCTGGTCAACGGCCGCACTGACTTCTTGATCGCGGCTTGGAGGGCGGTCCAGGCGATCCACTCGGGGCTGAAGAAGCCGCCACCGTCACAGCTGACGATACGGTAGTGAAAGGCCTTGGCGGCGTCTTGGCCCAGCTCATAGCTGAGATTGCTTTTGCGGGAGATGGTGGGGCAAGTGGAGGACTTCAGTGGTTGGATTGCAGGGACGGGCGTGGGGGAGGTTTTAGATGGGGTTTTCTTCATTGAGGCTCCTTATATGGACATGTGAGTGTATTCATATAAGATACTGAAAACCCCGTTTTTTGATGGATAGGTGTGGAAATGTATCAACATATAACGACGCTCCATGCAAATTTTATTCAACCGTAAAGGTTGATAATGTCACCTGCCAGCGATCATACGTATGAGAGAAAGAGTGACTATGGAAGCCTGTTTGGGATGGTCTTGAAAGAGATTCGACACTTCTTCATGAGAGCAGCCAATTTGCAATGTACGCAGATATAAACCCTAATTCTTTAGGAATGTTGCATTTATAATTTTTCATCTATTGAAAGTTAATTAAAGTACTTAGAATGAGTAAGAATTAGTCCACATGAAAAAGCACACCATGCACGCGAATATGAATTACTTTGAGCTCCTGAAGAATGGTAGGAAAAAATATGAATTTAGATTGAATGACGAGAAAAGAAGGAATATTAGCATCGGCGATTTATTGGAGATTCAGTGTGCTGAGGATAAGAATAACGTATACATTTGCAAGGTGGTTGGGATCACTAAAGGCTTAGATTTTGAAGGCTTGCTCAAGGAAGTCAATGAGAACCAGATTGGTGGAATGGGCAAAAAACAACAAATTATAGAGTTGAATGTACTTTACTCTGCAGTGAAAATTAAAAACTATGGAGTTATTGCGATTGAGTTAGGAGCATATGATTAATGGCGAAAATAGTTTTAAGTATCCGACCAAAATATACCAATTTAATCTTGAGCGGAGAAAAAACCGTTGAATTAAGGCGGGTTGTTCCTTCCAGTTTAAGAATTGGAAGTGAAGTAATTATATACTCTACAAGTCCTGTAAAGCACATTGTGGCGATTGCAAAAATTAAGAAAATAGAGCATCACGCTCTCGACCATTTGTGGGAAAAGGTAGGTAATCTTTCGGGTATTTCCGTTGATTTTTTTTATGAATACTTTAGTGGAAAAGAAGCGGGATTTGGATTGGTTCTTGAAGAGGTGAAAATACTGGAAGAACCATTAACCTTGGACTCTCTGCGAAAGAGTATTGGATTCACTCCTCCACAGTCTTTTAGCTACGCAGCGCAGGAGTTGCAAGATTATCTTGAAATGGCTGAGTATGCCTAATGCTAAGCAAAGTTCTAATTGACACTAATATAATTATTGGCCTTGAGGACAATAAGGAGGTCGGTGCAGCCTATTCGGAATTGTCCGCTATATGCTCTAAACATGGCATCTCGTTGAGAATACACGAATCTTCAACTGAAGATGTGCGGCGGGATAACGATTTGGCGCGAAAGGCGATCACTCTTTCTAAGCTTAGGAAATATCAGGTTGTAAAGAAGACCCCTCGGAGTAACGAACAAAAAGAAGTAAGATTTGGGAAGATAAAATCCCCAAACGACGCGATTGATATTGATCTCTTAGTAAGCCTTGAAATTGGCGTAGTGGATATCTTGGTAACAGAAGATAAAGAGCTAGCCAAAAGGGTTAGGGGTTCTCCATTAGAGGAGCGTGTATTTACTGTCGATTCTGCTTTGCATTTTCTTAAAGCGACCCTTGAGTCGGAAGTCGTGTCATATCCTCATGTTGAGGATATGACATGTAATCAGCTTGATATTAGTGACCCCTTCTTTACATCATTAAGCACTGACTACAGTGGTTTTGCAGCGTGGTTTAGTAGTTGTGTGGGAGAAGAGCGTGAGTGTTGGTGCATTCAGAATGATGGAAAGTTAGGCGGTCTTATTATTTACAAAGAGGAAAGTGATAAGAAAAGCGATCAGTATCAAGAGCTCAAAGAACTCGGAGTGCCGGGTTCAAAAATCTTGAAAATATGCTTATTCAAGATGAGCGATGATATGCGAGGAGGAAAATACGGGGAGCAATTATTAAAAAAGGCTATGGACTATGGTTTCAGGAATTCTTATGACTCAATGTATCTAACTACGTATGAGAAGCAAAGTGAATTGATTGCGCTTATTCAAAAATTTGGTTTTGAGCGTGGGAATGATAAGAGAGATGAGAGAGTTTACTACAAATTATGTAAACCTAATTCTGATACAGCAATCGGAATCGATTATCATAAAAAGTACTGGCCTGCTATTAAATATGATTCTCAGCAATTCTATATTATCCCGATAAAACCAAACTTTCATGACAGGTTGTTTCCAGAAATTTCGCTTAGATTTTATCCCCCGTTCCATCCTCATTTTCAAATAGGCCTACTAGAGAGTAGAGAGTCCCTAGTTCCCGGAAATGCAATCAGAAAAGTATATGTGTGTAACGCCAATGTTAAGGCAATGGAACCAGGAAGTGTTCTATATTTCTATCGCTCTTCAGACCAACTGCTGACGACCGTTGGTGTTCTCGAAAGCTTTTCTGCGGTCTCAAATATACAGGAACTCAAAGCGGCAGTTGGGATACGGTCAGTGTATAAGGAAGAAGAGTTGTCAGATAAGATATCTGGTAATAAGGTCGCCAAAGTGCTGAATTTTTACTACGCTGAGAATCTTGAACAATTTCTTTCGCTAGAAAGCATGCGAATTGCTGACATTCTAAAAGGTCAACCTCAGTCAATATCCAAATTGGAAAGTGATGTTCTTCTGAACGCATTAAGCTCCATTGATAAAGGAATATTCTTTGAACAATAGTGTAAAAAGTGTTCTTATTTTTGGGCTCCCTGGATCTGGAAAGTCCTATTTAATAAATTTGATAAGAGAAAAACTTCCACATTACGCAAGACTGTCTGGAGGTAGTTTAATTAACGCTGAGTTAACTGATGAGCAGCGAGATTCGTTGAGAGGGTTGGCTTCATCGCAAGTCATTGGTAATCAGGAAATTTTAATTTCAAATTTTTGGAGGAAGGTTGACGAGGATAATATTTCTCATGTTCTTTTTGACGGACATCTCATGGTTAGAGGCGCCCAAGAAGATACGATTATTCCGATGGAGGTCATTCGAAAATTAAGTCCAGACCTTTTGATTTTCCTCGATGTCTCAGTCGAGAGAATTTTGGCCCAACGCAAGGCCGATTTGAATCGGCCCGATAGAGCAAACCAGACCCCGAAAATTTTGGATGAAGAAAGATGCGCGCAACTGGAGCTATTCGCGAGCTATGGTAAGGCTCTAGGGGTAGACACTCTAATATACTCAGGCACAGATATAGAAGTGATAATTGAGCAAATAGAGAGCTTGGGGTAGCTGGTCTGACACAGGGTAGCTGTGCCTATGAGCGATGCTGTACAGCTTCGTTCGCGGGTACCGTGTTTTGTGGCGCGGAAGTGATTTTTCGGGGGAATATGGAGAGGCAAACGGACTATAAAGCCTCACAGTCCGATGTCCGAATCATACTCGATGAAACCGAACGGAATTTGGTGGGCCCACTAGGGTGTAACGACAAAAATCTATGATTTTTGGCTGGAATAGTCCGGTGAGGTCTAGCGCGACTGAGCAAAGCGAAGAATGTGGTGGGCCCACCAGGACTCGAACCTGGGACAAACGGATTATGAGTCCGCTACTCTAACCAACTGAGTTATAGGCCCTGCAGCTGCCCCATAGGGGTCGCGTATTATAAAGCGATGGAGCGCAATGCGCTAGAGCCGCGCCAACTCTTAATCAACTAGATTCCGCTAATTATCTAAGCTATCCATTATTTCTGCAAAATTGACGGTAACTCGTCTGTTTTTATGTCTTTGTGCATCTAAATTCCGCTAACTGTTCAAATTAGAGTCCTCTTTCTCCTTGGCGAACATAAGCATAAGATGAAGGTTATCTGTTAGATCACCATTGAAAGGGTCGCCAATATGCTAATCGGAGTTCCAAAGGAAATTAAAAACCATGAGTATCGCGTGGCACTGACTCCTGCGGGTGTGCAGGAGTTGTGCGCGCGTAAGCACGAGGTGTTGATACAGAGCGGCGCAGGTGTGCATGCAGGATTTAGCGATGCGCATTATGAGCAAGCAGGCGCTCAGTTGGTGAGTAATGCTCAGGCGGTGTTCTCTAAAGCAGAACTAATAGTCAAGGTGAAGGAGCCCCAGCCCGATGAAATTAAGATGCTACGGCCTGGCCAAGTCTTGTTCGCTTATCTTCATTTAGCGCCGGATCCATCGCAAACCAAAGCCTTGTTGGACTCAGGGGCGTCGTGTGTGGCTTTTGAAACGGTGACTGATGACTTTCATGCCTTGCCTCTGCTGACGCCTATGAGCGAGGTGGCCGGGCGCATGGCAGTGCAGGAAGGCGCCTATTGGTTAGAGAGCGTGCGTGGCGGCAGCGGAGTTTTGTTAGGGGGCGTGCCTGGTGTGGCGCCTGCCAATGTATTGATCATCGGCGGCGGTGTTGTGGGTTCCAATGCGGCGCAGGTAGCCGTGGGGATGGGGGCGCAGGTCACTATCGTAGATCGGTCATTGCGGCGCTTGCGGCAGCTCGATGAACTATATGGAGCAAAGATCGTGACGCAATATTCGACCGAGGCAGTGATCGAGCATCACTTAAAAACATCAGACTTAGTGATTGGCGCGGTGTTGATTCCTGGGGCCACTGCACCGAAGTTGGTGAGCCGGGCAATGCTCAAAGGAATGCGGCCAGGCTCAGTGATGGTGGACGTGGCTATCGATCAAGGGGGTTGTTTCGAGACTAGCCGGGCAACAAGCCATGATTCGCCGACCTTCATCGTGGACAATATTATTCATTATTGCGTGGCAAATATGCCGGGGGCGGTGGCACGCACCTCCACGGTTGGATTGGCGAATGCGACCTTACCTTTTGTGGCCGCGTTGGCCGACAAAGGTTTGCAGGCCGCGATGGCGGCTGATCCTCATCTTCGCAACGGCCTGAATATACATAGGGGCAAAGTGACCGAGCCGAATGTGGCGTCAGCCCTGGGCTATGAGTATCTGCCTGCAGAGGCGGCGCTTAGCTAGTTGATTGCTCGTCCTGAGTGGGCTCTTTGTTTTCCGCCTGCAATTGGCGTCCCCACTCTTCGTTAAGCTCAAGCACTTTGTTCACATAGGCTTGGTTGCGGTGGCTTGGCACATCGGGTTTGTACAGGTCGGCCATCTCGCGCATGTAACGGCGATCGATCGTATCAAACGAATGCGATATTTTCATGGCTTCCTCAGGCGTTAGCCCTAGCGCGTGTAAAGCCGAGCGCGCGGTGCGCAGTGAGCTGTCGAAAGTCTCGCGAATGATATCGCGGCAGCCTACTGCCCACAGATCATAAACATGGTGCCGATCAACCGCCCGGGCCACAACGTGCACATGGGGGTGTGTGGCCACGACATAGCGAGCGAGTTCGGTGATCGCCTCTTTGCCGTCAATGGCGATGACTAAAATGGAAGCTTCGTCGATCCCTGCGGCGTGCAGCAAGTCAGGTCGTGTGGCATCGCCGTAGTACACCTTAATATTATAAGCGCGCAGCATCTCAAGGTTCGATGAACTGAAGTCGATAACCGTGGTCGCAAACCCGGCGGCGCGCAGCATGCGATTCACAATACCGCCGACTCGGCCGTGTCCGGCAATAATCACTTTACATTTTTCGTCGATGGTATCGGCATCGTGATCGTTGCTGAGTTCATAACGGGGCGCGATAAAACGTTCATAAATAATAAATAGCAAAGGTGTGAGTAGCATCGAAAGCGCCACGATTAACAGTAACTGATCGGCGGTATCAGCAGGGATGACATTGATGTCTACTGTGAACGACAGCAACACAAACCCGAACTCACCGGCTTGTGCAAGGCTAAGGGCTACGAGCCACAGATTGGCACCGCGCAACTTAAAGAGTCGGCCTACTACTAATAGCACGAGAGCCTTCAGCGCGATCAGCCCAATACTCAAGCCGAGGATGGAAACGAAATTGTCTGACAATAAAGCGAAGTTGATGCCGGCCCCGACAGTCATAAAAAACAAGCCAAGCAACAAGCCTTTGAAGGGGCCAATGTCCGACTCTAATTCATGACGATACTCGCTAGTGGCGAGCACAACGCCCGCTAAGAAAGCGCCAAGGGCGGGGGACAAGCCGACCAATGACATCAGTAGGGCAATGCTGACAACAATCATTAAGGCGCTGGCGGTGAACAGCTCTCTTAGTCGCGCTATGGCAATGAAGCGAAATAGGGGGCCGGTTAAACGTTCTCCGGCGATGATGATGGCGGCAATCGCCCCGAGGGTGACGAGGGCTGTTTGCCAACTGTTTAGGCCGTCTACAAGGCTCATGCCTGCCGCGTGCGCCACCTCGGTGTCAGGCACTGTGGCTTCGGGTTGTATCATCGAGAGCGCCAGTAGTGGCAGCAGGGCGAGCATCGGGATGACGGCGATATCTTGAAACAAGAGCACCGAGAAAGCGCCTTTACCGCCATCGGATTGCATGAGGCCTTTTTCATTGAGGGTTTGCAGGACGATGGCCGTGGATGAAAGTGATAGCACTAGGCCTATCGCCAACGCGACGGACCAGGGCTGGCCTAGCGCCATGGCGATGCCCATCACTAGCAGCGCCGAGAGCAATACCTGCAGCCCGCCCAAACCTAACAGGCGCATACGCATCTGCCACAACATACGGGGCTCTAACTCTAGGCCCACAAGAAAGAGCATCATCACAACGCCGAACTCGGCGATATGCTGCAAGGAGATCACATCGACGTTGAGCAGCGTCAATATAGGGCTTATCGCGATGCCTGCTAATAAATACCCCAGCACAGAGCCAAGTTTGAAGTGTGAGGCGATTGGGACTGCGACAACGCCAGCAAAAAGGAAGATAAAGATAAGAAGGAGGTAGTCCGTCAAAGCGTAAACTCCAAGGTGCTAGCATTCGAATGGAAGGGTGATGGGGCAAATTCTGACACTAGAACCACGTCAGTGCTAGTCATAAACTCAGTGAGGCTCTTCGAAAAAGCGAACGCTCGAGAAATACTCCTGTAGAATAGTCCGGCTGGGTGTTTTCAACGTACCCTAACAACAGAATTACTGCTGTGACGCAAATACTCGAAACCAAGAATAATAAGCAAAACGAAACTCTTAATCAGAGGCGTCCCACTCAACCGGAGGATTTATGGCTTATTCATTAACAATCAACGGCAGCACTCATGAGGTGGATGTCGATGGCGACATGCCACTATTGTGGTTTGTGCGTGATCATCTCAATTACACAGGCACAAAATTTGGCTGCGGCGTCGCACAGTGCGGTGCGTGCACCATGCATGTGGATGGCGTTGCAATGCGTACTTGCGTGCTCACTGTCGAGGCGGCGCAGGGCAAAAACATCACGACCATTGAAGGGCTCGACAGCGACGAAAGTCGCGCCGTGCAGCAAGCATGGGTATCACTGCAAGTGCCTCAGTGCGGATACTGCCAGTCAGGTCAAGTGATGTCGGCTTCTGCGTTATTGACACAAAATGCAGATCCTAGTGATGCCGATATCGATGCGGCTATGTCCGGAAACATCTGCCGTTGTGGCACTTACTCGCGAATCAAAGCCGGTATCAAGATGGCGGCTAAAGATATGAAAAATGTGGGAGGGACTGCCTAATGAACTTCCAACGATTTGAAAGTAAAAAAACATCCTCTATTAGCCGTCGTGGTTTCCTTAAAGTAGCCGCCGGCACTAGTGCGGGATTGATGCTGGGCGTTAACCTTGGGCAAGTGCAAGCACAGGGCGCTGTGGATTCGAATTTAGAGTTCAATGCCTTCGTCAGTATCTCTCCTGATAATCAAGTTAGGGTTCTCATTAAGCATCTTGAAATGGGGCAAGGTATCTACACTGGACTGGCCACATGCGTCGCCGATGAGATGGATGCAGATTGGCAGCAAGTAGTGTGTGAGCACGCCCCTGCTGATGTTGAAAAATATGCCAATCTCTTTATGGGCATGCAAGGCACTGGTGGTAGCACGGGTATGGCCAATAGCTATATGCAGATGCGCCAAGCCGGTGCGGCAGCGCGTGCAATGTTAGTAGCAGCGGCGGCAGACCAATGGGGCGTGCTGGCCTCTGAGATTGCGGTGAGCAATGGCGAACTTAGTCATGGCAGCCACAAGGCAAGTTTCGGTGAGCTCGCTATCGCGGCATCAGCTTTAAGCGCGCCTGCGGTAGAGTCATTAACATTAAAATCGCCAGAAGATTTTAAATTCATCGGCAAAGAAAACGTGTCCCGCAAAGATAGCGGTAAGCAAGACGGCACTGCGATCTACACACAAGACATCAAATTGCCGGGCATGTTGACGGCGGTGGTGGCACATCCTCCTCGTTTTGGTGCCAAGGTAAAGTCGTTTGATGGTAGCGCGGCGTTGGCTATTTCTGGCGTAGAACAAGTATTTGCTATCGAATCCGGTGTGGCTGTCGTCGCAAAAGATTATTGGACCGCCACTAAAGGCCGCAATGCCTTGGTTGTCGAATGGGATGAAACCCAGGCTGAGAAACGTGGCAGCGCGCAGATTCTGCAAGAGTACCGCGCTTTGGTAGAAACTCCTGGTGTAGTGGCCGAGTCCGAGGGCGATGCTAGTGCCGCTTTGGCATCGGCGAGTAATGTAACTGAAACCGTGTTTGAGTTTCCGTATCTCGCCCATGCGCAGATGGAGCCAGTGAACTGTGTCGCACAAGTAACAGGTAAGAAGGCTGAGCTTTGGTATGGCTGTCAAAGTCCTACTGGCGATCAAGCGGTCGTTGCCACTTTGATTGGTGGACAAACTAGTGATGTTGTCATCAACACAGTGTTTGCAGGTGGCGGTTTTGGCCGTCGAGCTAACCCTCAGTCAGACTACGTGTTAGAAGCGGCACGTATAGCGATGGCTGTGCAAGGCGTGCCAGTGAAATTGGTTTGGTCGCGTGAAGACGATATGCAAGGGGGGTATTACCGTCCTGCGTATGTACACAAACTTTCAGCCGCGTTAGGCCGCGATGGATTGCCTACGGCTATGCAAGTACGCGTTGCTGGTCAGTCGATCATGAAGGGGACGTTCATGGAAGAGACTATCGTGGGCGGCATTGATTTAACCTCGCTAGAAGGCTTGGTTGAGCTGCCTTACCATGTAGAACAACGCCAAGTAGAGCTGCACACAACTGAGACAGGCATTCCTGTGCAGTGGTGGCGCTCTGTGGGTAACACGCACACCGCTTTCAGTAAGGAAGTGTTTATCGATTCCTTGGCTCGACAAGCCGGGCAAGATCCAGTGGCCTATCGCTTGGCATTGTTGAAAAACAATCCACGTGAGACGGCAGTATTGAAACTGGCGGCAGAAAAAGCACAGTGGGGCACGAAAGAGCTTCCTGAAGGTTGGGGCCGCGGCGTAGCCGTGCATTCATCCTTTGGTTCTACTGTGGCTGAAATTGTCGATGTCTCTGTGGATGGAGACCGTTTCAAAGTGGAACGTGTCGTCGCTGCAATTGATTGTGGTGTGGCAGTGAATCCTGACATTGTGCGCGCACAAGTAGAAGGGGGCATTGCTTACGGATTGTCAGCCGCACTCGAAGATGAGTTGACGTTGACTGACGGGAAAGTGGATCAAACTAATTTCCATAACTACCGTGTACTGCGCATGAATAGCATGCCAGTGGTAGAGGTGCATATTCTGGCGTCTACTAATGCGCCTAGTGGCGTCGGTGAGCCGGGCACTCCGCCAATTGCTCCTGCAGTGGCGAATGCATTAACAGCGGCAACAGGTAAAACGTTCAACCGTCTGCCTTTAAAGCTAGCGTAAAAAAAGGCAAGGGGCGTTGTGAGTAACACGCCGCTTGCCTTTTGATTAACAACAAAGCGGTGTCCTTTAGTGAATAAGGGGCACCGCTTTTTTTGTTTTAGCGTTGGAACATATACGAGAACTTCACAAAGAACTGGCTACCATCGCGCTTGAGCTCGTCAGTGTTGACGACTTCGCGAACGCCTTCAGTTTCGATGATGTCGAAGTTGCTCTGATTGGTGTTATAGCCCACATATAGTGCTGACCATGGGTTGAGCACATAGCGTAACAAGATATCGAAGTTCATATTCTTATCATCGACAAGGCGCGTATTAGGGCCTGCCTCTGTGTCTTCGTATTGCGCAATAAAGCGCAATGACATTTCACGAGTGAACTGGTAGTTCCAGCTGCTGCGCAAGATGTCGTTCGTAAACACTTTGCCGCCACGCTTACTTTCTAGATCGGTGCGCACAAAAGAGTTGTCGATGCGCAGGCGTTCGATGGGGCGCCACAGCAGGCTCACATCTATACGGCTAGTATCGGCCACCGAAGGCAGGAAGCCGGCCTTTGGCACTAGGTTCAAGGCATCGCCTTGACGATAGCTGGCATCAAGTGTGAGCGAGCTCAGGACGTTGTTGTTGTAGCCGATGCTCACGTTGCCATAGTTGTATGGCGTTGTTTGCATCAAGCCGTTGAAGTCTTGTGGACGCAATACTTCGGTGACATCGGATAGCCCGACAGTAATGTCGCTAGTGGCAAAGTTCCACGTCACAGAAGGCGAAAGCTCGGAATACACCTTCACGCCTTCTTGGTCGTCCTGATAGACCGCCATCAAGACTGGGCTCCAACTTGTGATAGCAGAATTCTCTGGGTAATAGTTCAAACTACTACGCCAATGAACACCAGAGATGTCAGATTTGAAGTAGCGGTTTTGAAAGCCGAGTTGCGTACGGAAATCGGCATCGGTATCCACGATGTGTAAATGGGTATTGAATGTGCGGCCCACTCGGTCGACACGAACATTGCGTTGATCACCATTAATGGTGCGGCCGCCAAATGTAGGTTCGGTTTCTGTAGTGATGTACTCGAGGTTAGTGACCCAGTTTTGGTTGATGCGGAACTTGCCATCGATACTGCCTACCAGGTTGTAACCGTCGGCTAGCTCGCGATCGGTCAATGTAAAGCCCACACGGTCTTGACCTGCGATATCGCGGAACACACGCAGCACACCGATTGTCGCTTTCTCACCCTGTAGCGGGTCGGTAGCGTTGCGGTTCAGTCCTGGCGCTTCATCGTTCATCAGCATCGTGCCGACGCCCCAAGGACCACTTCGTCCAGTAAAGCGCAAACCGCCTTCTGGATCGATGATACGGCGTGTGAATAGCAAGATGGAGTCAGTGGCGAAGAAGTCAGCGTTCTCTACAAAGAATGGGCGACGTTCTGGATACTGCACCTCAAAACGTTCGTTGACGGTGACCTGTGGTTCATCAGATTCCACCTGAGAGAAATCTGGATTTAATGTGAGGTCGAGTACCCATGAATCATTGAAAACGAATTTGGCATCAAGGCCGACATCGTATTCAGAGTCTGTCTTAAATTTAGGGCCACCCACCGCGCGGTTGTCTAAGGCGTCAACGTGACGCGCAAAGATAAACGGCGTGATCTGTGTGTTGTTGCCAGGCGATACATTACGGATGCCTGATAGCAGCGCCGTTTGGTTCAAGCGCCCGTCCACTTCGATTGAATAAGGTGGCCAAAAACTTTCTTCGCTTAAGCGTGGGATCTGACGCCCAACCTGCACTCGCCATAGTTGCTCGTCATTGGCAGGGAAGCGTAAGCCTCGCAATGGCACAGCGATGCTGACCATATAACCTTGGTCCGTGCGCTCGCCTTCGCTATCCCACACAGCCTCCCAAGTAGTGTCGAAACCGGCACGGTTGGAGAAGCCTTCGGTCCAGCGTGCATCCCATTGCATACCCATTGGCGTCACGCGGAAGGTGTAAGCCGTGCGTTGATCGTTGAAGGTGTCTAGGGTGATCTCAACGCTGTCATCGCCATCGATGTTTTCACGCGAGGCTAAGTTAGAACGAATCAGCGAGGGGTTTGAGTCAAAGGCCAAAAACACAGCGTAGAGATTGGCTTGGTCGTAACCGATATAGACTTCCGTTTTCTGCGTCGCAGCGGCGCCATTGATAGGTTCGCGTTGAACGAGACCATCAATCTTAGTCATCTGTCTCGCAAGCGCTGTCGACGGTGTCATACCAGCGAAATCGCGAAGAGTTGGTTCCTGACTAATTTGAGGAATACTAATGTTTGCTGCTGGGCTGTCCGCTGCCATCGAGAACGAGGCGAATAGGCTGCTAAGCAGTAAAGCTGCCGCTGCAGGGACTAGTGTGAGAGAACGCATGTAAATCTCCGCTGATTACTGAATTATTGTCATTTTGAGCCTGCTTGAGCTGCGTGGCCGCGCGGGAAAATACCACAAAATCAAAGTTTTAGGCTAATGAAAAACCGGCCTAATCGTAAGCAATTGTCACAGAGGTATAGAGCGTTCATTCGATATAGAGGGTTCTCAGATTTTGATGTACATTATCAAGCTTCGCTCGGGGGATGCTCGAGCCAATTAGGAGTGTCAGCGGTGTTAAAATTATTTAATTTAATCTCTGTGTTAGTCTTCTTAAGTGCCTGTGTGCCGGTCTCAGATACCGATAGACCAATACGTTCGCAAGCAGATGTAGAGCGTTATAACGCCAATGTGTCGAGTGAGGGCGAGAAGCTAGTATGTGAGCGCGAGCGGTTGGTGGGTTCTCATCTTCCTCAATTTGTTTGCATGACGATCAATCAACGCGAAAGATTAGCCAGAAGCGCAGGCGATACTCTTAATGAAATTAGGAATGCGCAACCTGTGCTGCAATAACACGAGGATCTAGTGATGTTTGTTAGTAACGAAGCTCTACGACGCTGCCGAAAATTTAAAGCACACACTTTATCGCTTGGAGTGCTGACCCTTGCAGTGACGCTAGGTGCTAGCGGGTTGCACGCGCAGTCAGTGGTGCCGGTGAACGATTCGGTAGCAAGTGTCTTTGATAGGATTTCGAATGATACGCGTGTGCAAAACACCTTGCGTGATATCGAAGCCAACGAAGCTGAAACGTTGGCCGAGCAAGTGCGGCTAACGCAAATCCCAGCGCCGCCCTTTATGGAGCAAAATCGCGCCGAATATTATTTAACGCAGATGCAAAGTCGAGGCCTAGCTGACGCGTACATCGACAGCGAAGGCAATGTGATTGGCATTCGAGAAGGTAGCGGCGATGGTCCCTTGTTTGTGATCGCAGCACATTTGGATACCGTGTTTCCACTAGAGACTGACGTCACTGTTGAAATGCGCGACGGTCGTTATTATGCGCCGGGGATCGGTGATGACGGGCGTGGTTTGACTGTGTTGCTAACTCTGATTGATGCCTTTAATAGCAGTGGCATTGAGACAGTGGGCGACATCATGTTTGTCGGCAACGTAGGGGAAGAAGGTCCGGGCGATCTTCGCGGAATAAAAGCAATCTTTAGAGATCATCCCGGCATCGATGGCTTTGTGTCGATTGATGGATCTGGGCTTGCGCGTATAACGACTGGCGCAACGGGAAGTCGTCGTTTTGCGGTGGAGTTTTCAGGCCCAGGTGGGCATTCGTTTAGCGCCTTTGGCTTGGCCAGTGCGATTCACGCCATGGGCCGCGCGATTACAAAAATCGGTGACCTCAACGTACCTTCGTCTCCCAAAACAACTTTTACAGTAGGCACTGTTGCTGGAGGAACCTCAGTGAACTCTATTGCCGCTGATGCTGTGTTCCAATTGGATATGCGTTCCAACGATGCCTCCGAATTAGCGAAGCTAGAGGCGCGAGTGAGGGTTGTCACCGAGCAGGCTGTGGCCGAAGAGAACGCGCGTTGGAACAACGGTGAAATCAGTGTGAACTTTCGTCTAATTGGGGATCGGCCAGTGGGCAGTACCGCTACGTCAAACTCGCTAGTGCAAGTCGCCGCGTTGGCTTATGAGGCGGTTGGCTCTCCTATTCAGGAGTTGCGAACTTCCAGTACTGATTCGAATATTCCGATGTCGATGGGGATTCCCGCTATAACTATTGGCGGCGGTGGTAATAGTGGCGGCGCACATTCGCCAGAAGAGTGGTATAGCCCAGAGAACTCGCATCAAGGGCCGCAATTGGCATTCTTGATGGTGCTAGGCTTGGTTGGTTTGGAAGGGGTTAGTGCCCCGTTGATGCCGCGACTGTAGTTGGATAAGGCGCAAGAGGGTGTTGGCTAGAAAGGTTCCACTAAGCTCGTTGCGCATCAAAGCTGATGACGCAACGAGCTTAATAGAAAGACAAGACTTACTCGTCTAGGAAGCTACGCAAATGATCTGAGCGTGTTGGGTGGCGAAGCTTACGCAACGCTTTTGCTTCAATCTGACGAATCCGCTCACGGGTCACGTCGAATTGTTTTCCCACTTCCTCTAGCGTGTGGTCAGTGTTCATATCGATACCGAAACGCATTCTTAGCACTTTCGCTTCGCGTGCTGTCAGGCTAGATAGAACATCTTTAGTCGCTTCACGTAGCCCTTCATCAATTGATGAATCCACTGGCGAATCAACTGTCGAGTCTTCAATAAAATCACCAAGGTGCGAGTCTTCATCGTCACCAATCGGTGTTTCCATGGAGATCGGTTCTTTAGCAATCTTCAATACACGGCGGACTTTATCTTCCGTCATTTCCATGCGCTCGCCTAACTCTTCAGGCGTAGGTTCGCGGCCTTTCTCGTGCACCATTTGGCGCGAGATACGGTTCAGCTTATTGATCGTTTCGATCATGTGTACCGGGATACGAATCGTACGCGCTTGGTCAGCGATTGAGCGAGTAATAGCTTGTCGAATCCACCACGTAGCATAAGTCGAGAACTTATAACCGCGACGATATTCAAACTTATCTACCGCTTTCATCAAACCGATGTTGCCTTCTTGAATAAGATCCAAGAACTGCAAACCGCGGTTGGTATATTTTTTGGCGATAGAGATTACGAGACGCAAGTTGGCCTCGACCATTTCTTTCTTTGCGCGACGAGACTTTGCTTCGCCAATCGACATATTGCGATTGATCTCTTTGATTTCTGAGATGCTAAGGCCGGTCTCGGCTTCTAGTGCTACTAGTTTTTTCTGAGCGCGAGTAATCTCGATTTTCAAAGTGCCTACAATTTCAGACCAAGGCTCTTTCATGGCAACCAGTGAGTCGACCCATGCTTCATTCACTTCGTTGCCTGGGAACGTTTGTATAAACGTTTTACGTGGCATTTTGGCATTGCGCACACACAATGAAAGAATGGCTCGTTCATTGCGACGAACGCGCTGCAGGACAGCTCTAATATGAGAGAGCAGTGGTTCAAATTGCTTTGGCGTCAGCTTGAAGGTCTTAAAGAAATCGCCTAGCGCTTCGAGCTCAGCTATTGATTTCTTGTGGCTGCGGCCATGTTTCTTGATCGTGGCTGTAGTGATCACTAGCTGATCTTGTAGCTCTCCGAAACGAAGCTTGGCCTCTTCAGGATCAGGACCGAGATTGACTTCTTCTTCGTCGTCATCGCTGTCGTCGCTGTCATCACTACTATCATCGTCATCTTTAGAGTTGGTAGTGCTAGCGTTCGTCGTTACCGTGTTTGGCGTAATCGCAGGAGGGATGATTTCGTCGTCATCGGTCGAGAGATAGCCGGTAATGATATCGCTGAGGCGACGCTCTTCTGTATCAACCCCTGCGTATTCCAGCAGGATGTGATCCACGGTGCCAGGGAAGCAGGCCATCGCTTTCATAAGTTCGCGTAGGCCCTCTTCGATACGCTTGGCGATAACGATCTCGCCTTCACGCGTCAGGAGTTCCACTGTGCCCATTTCACGCATATACATGCGGACAGGGTCAGTCGTACGACCGGCTTCATTTTCGACAGCAGCGAGTGCGGCGGCGGCTTCGGCTGCGGCGACTTCGTCAGTATTGCCATCGCCTTCATTCATCAGCAAAGTGTCGGCATCGGGAGCGGTCTCGTAGACCTTGATTCCCATGTCGTTAATCATCTGAATGATGTCTTCAACCTGATCCGGATCGGAGATCGATTCTGGAAGATGGTCGTTGACCTCAGCATAGGTAAGGTAGTTTTGCTCTTTACCTTTTGCGATAAGGGCTTTCAGGCCTTGCTGTGGTGTTAGTAGGGCTAAACGAGTTTCAGACATGTTTCCCCATGGGTGGCCTGCAAAGGCCAAACAAATGTGAGCGTGGATGTAGAATAGCCGGACATTATAGCCTCATACGGCGAGGCTGGCCAGCAACTGATTAAGTACTATTGCTCGGTTTTGCCAGAGCGTAGGCGTGGCGCGAGCTGTTCCATTAATTGCCTCTTAAATTGCTTCTTCTGTGCGTCTGACAGCAGTGCATCGATGAGGTAATGAAATTCACTGGTCACCCCGTCAATTGGGGTGATTTTTTCTTTCTTCATTAAAGAAGTGAGCTGATTGCCTAGCGCAGTGTCGTAACAGTGGCCGAGCATCGTATAAGTGTTAGTAGTGGGGTCGCGCTTCACTAATTCAACAAGTTCGAGCAATAAAGTTGTGTATTCGTCGGTATTTTCCTGCAAAAGCGTGAGATCTTTATCTAAAGCTGAGGCAACTTCCGGTTTATAGAGTAGTAGCTCGATTGCTTTTAGCCCAGGGCTGCGCGGCAGATTCTTCTGTGGCTTCGGTTTTTGAGGTGCAGCCGCTTTTGGTGTCCGAGGTGAGTAGTGATCACTCGGCATATCAGGAATCGGTGGTAAGTCGCCGTCGTCGTAGTCGTAGCGAGGCGGCTCGTTTGCATCTTGTGTTGCTTGGGTTGGCGCCGGGCTTCCCATCATCGCGTCAATAGAGCGGCTTTCGACGCTGGCCATGCGGGCCAGTTTGTCGATCATCAATTGGCGATAAATCCCTGTTGGCAGTTGCTTTAACAGTGGGACGGCCAGCGAGCATAGTTTCGCCTTGCCATCGATCGCGTCTGGGTCTAGATCTTCACAGAGGTGATCGAAGAAGAAATCCGCCAAGGGCGTTGCGCCGTCAATGAGTGAGTGAAAGCGTTCTTTGCCAATTTTGCGTACTAAAGAATCGGGATCCTCGCCATCGGGAAGGAACAAGAAGCGCACTTGTCGACCGTCGTGGAGAATGGGCAGTGTTGCTTGCATTCCTCGCCATGCGGCCGTGCGTCCTGCCTGGTCGCCGTCGAAGCAATAGATGACTTCCGATACCACTTTGAAGAGTCGGTTAAGGTGAGTCGCATTTGTGGCGGTGCCCAGTGTCGCGACGGCATAGTCGATGCCGTTTTGTGCCAGTGCAACGACATCCATATAGCCTTCAACAATGAGAAAGCGAGTCTGTTTGACCTTGCTGCGGCGGGCTTCGTACAGTCCATAAAGCTCGTTTGCCTTATGGTACACGGGGGTTTCAGGCGAATTGAGGTATTTGGGCTTTTCGTCAGTGAGTACTCGCCCACCAAAGCCTAAGACTCGGCCACGTGAGTCACGAATAGGAAAAACGATGCGATCGCGGAAACGATCATAATGCCCGTCACGTTTAGAGTTCGCATTGGTATTGGCCGCGTTGTCTTGATCGCGTTTGATGACCAGGCCTGTCTTCTCTAGCAAGTTGGTCTGGGTGTCGTTCTCGCCCAATGCTTTGAGAAGGCTGTCCCAGCCAGGAGGGGCAAATCCTATGCCGAAATGCTTGGCGATGGCGCCGGTCAGGCCGCGACCCTTTAGGTATTCCACCGCGTGGGTTTTCTGGGGGTGTTCGCGCAATTGTTTCTGGTAGAACAGGTTCGCTTTATCGAGGGTCTCGTATAAGGCCTTGTTCTCGCCCCGTGCTTTGTCTTCTTTGCTGCCTTCTTCGCGTGGAACGGTGAGCCCGTAGTCGCCAGCAAGAATCTCTACGGCTTGAGGGAAGTCCATGCGCTCATAGTCGATAACGAAACCAAGCGCGTTACCGCCAGCGCCACAGCCAAAGCAGTAATAGAACTGTTTTTCGGGTTCAACACTGAAAGAGGGGGATTTTTCTGTATGGAAAGGGCACAGCGCAGAGTAGTTCTTGCCTGTTTTTCGCAGCTTAATGCGTTTATCGATCACGTCGACAATATCGACGCGACTCAATAAATCATCGATGAAGGCTTGCGGAATCAGACCGGCCATGACGTCAATAATCCAGAGTGTAGAGCGTAACTAGGGGATAAAGCAGTGTGCCAGCAGTTTTCGCTTTAGGAAAGCTGCTGTTTGATCTGTTGGCTGATAGCGGCCATATCGGCACGACCAAGGACCGCTGGGCGGACGACGGCCATAACTTTGCCCATGTCTGCCATGCTGGCGGCGCCTGTTTCTTGCATCGCGTTAGTGATGATGGCGCTGACTTCTTCTGTGCTGAGAGGCTGCGGCATGAAGTCTTGAAGAATGGCAATTTCGGCCGTTTCTTGGTCGGCTAGGTCTTGGCGATCGCCGGCCTCGTATTGCTTTACTGACTCGCGGCGCTGTTTAATCATTTTTTCTAGCACGGCGATGATGCGCGCATCATCGGGATCAATACGCTCGTCAACTTCAATCCGTTTTACTTCGGAGAGTGCAAGGCGCACGGTGCCTAAGCGAAGCTTATCTTTAGCTCGCATAGCATCTTTCATGGCGTTGCTTAGTTGCAGTTTGAGTGCGCTTTCAGGCATTGTAATCCCAATATATGAATGCATCGAAGCCCGAAACACGGGCTGCGTTTTATGCCATTACATGGTGCGAGGGTCAAATCTCGTAGAGATCGAGGACCTTCATAAAAAGGCTAGGGCTTAATAAAAGCGCTTAGTCTTCTTGTTTTCACGCTGCAATTTCTTCAAATGACGCTTAACAGCCGCTGCTGCTTTGCGCTTACGAGCAGCCGTTGGCTTTTCGTAGAATTCTTTGCGACGAACTTCAGCCAGTACGCCAGCTTTTTCGCATGAGCGCTTGAATCTTCTTAGAGCAACGTCAAACGGCTCGTTTTCTTTCAGTTTTACCATTGGCATAAAATGCACACCTTCCCGTTATATCTATAGATTTGGTCAATCGTGTTCGCTTATTACCCCAGCTCTATGCTGCTTCTAGAGAGCTTGGGCATTAAAATCAAAGGGGGCGTATGGTAATGCGGCATTGCATTAAATGCAAAGAATTCGTTGTGTAGAAGTCAAAATAACCGGTTTTAATGCAAGCAAGAGTGCCGCAGATGCAGGCCTTTGCTGGTCAAGGACGGCTGCGCTGGCTTATGATAAGCGCCCTCAAGTGGGCAGTAAAGCGCTCCACAAAAGTTAAAACAAGGGTAAAGCACACGAAATGCGCGTATTAGGAATAGAAACGTCTTGCGACGAAACCGGAGTCGCTATCTATGATAGCGAAGAGGGCTTGCTCGCGGATCGCTTATTTAGTCAGGTGGAGATCCATGCGCGCTTTGGCGGGGTCGTTCCAGAGCTGGCGTCGCGTGATCATATCCGTAAGGCCCTGCCTTTAGTGCAAGAAGTGCTCGCTGCCGCCAATATGAGCCCGCAAGACATCGACGGCATTGCATACACCGCAGGCCCTGGCTTGGTGGGGGCTTTGTTAGTGGGTGCCAGCTTAGGCCGTGCCTTAGGTATGGCGCTGAAGGTCCCTACCATTGGGGTTCACCACATGGAGGGGCATCTACTGGCGCCCATGCTAGAGCCGCAGCCACCAAAATTCCCTTTCCTTGCCTTGCTGGTCTCCGGTGGTCACACCCAATTAGTCCGTGTTGATGGAATTGGTCGCTATACCCTATTGGGCGAATCCCTCGATGACGCCGCAGGAGAAGCCTTCGATAAAGTGGGCAAAATGTTGGGCTTAGAATACCCCGGTGGACCAAGAGTCGCTGCCTTGGCGGTAGAAGGCCGGCAAGGGCTGTATAAATTTCCCCGTCCAATGACGAACCGCCCTGGCCTCGATTTCAGTTTTAGTGGTTTGAAGACCTTTGTTCGTAATACGTTGGAGACAGAACGAGAGGCTAATGATGGTCAAGCGCTCTCGCGGCAAACCTTAGCGGATGTGGCTTTTGCATTCGAAGACGCGGTAGTGCAAACCTTCATTATTAAGTGCCGAAGAGCGCTGCAAGAAACAGGATTAAAAACCTTAGTGATTGCGGGTGGCGTGAGTGCCAACGTGAGCTTACGTGCTGGCCTGCAAGGCATGGTCGAAAAACAAGATGCGCAGCTGTTCTATGCCCAGCCACGATTTTGCACCGACAACGGTGCCATGATTGCCTATGCAGGTTGTCAGCGTTTAGTGGCCGGAGAGAAGGATGGGCTAGCGCTAAATGTGAAAGCCCGCTGGCCACTAGCAACACTGCATCCGCTTGGTGAAATGCCTCAAGCCACCTCATAACAATGCCGCTCGCTCGGCAAGCCCCAAGGAGTTTGTGTATGGACATCGTTTATATTCATGATTTGCGAATCGACACTATTATCGGCATCTACGATTGGGAGCGCACGCAAATGCAAACCGTGTCGCTGGATATCGAGATGGCAACGGACATTGCCGCGGCGGCCGCTACTGAGAATATTGAGAATACACTCAACTATAAAAGTATTTCTAAACGCGTCAGTAGTTTTATAGAGCAAAGTGAATTCTTGCTTATAGAGACGATGGCAGAGAAAACAGCACAACTTATTTTGCAAGAGTTTGCTGTGCCTTGGCTGCGCCTGCGCGTGGGCAAACCCGGAGCTGTTACTGGAGCACGAGATGTCGGTGTCATTATTGAACGCGGCACGAAACCATAGAAAGGGAGTTTGGCAGTGCGCAATGTCGCTTTAAGTTTAGGAAGTAATATTAATCCGTATCAGCATATTGGGATGGCATTGGATGCCTTGCAAGCCCGGTATGGTGACTTGCGTACCTCCTCTGTATTTGAAAGTGAGGCGGTGGGGTTCAACGGTGCCAACTTCCTTAATATGGTCGTGCTTGTTGAGACGGATGATCCGCTTGAGGAATTAGTCCAGTTTTTGAAAAAATTCGAGGACGAGGCGGGGCGCGCTCGCAACACTCCGAAATTTAGTGGTCGAACAGTGGATGTCGACGTGCTGACCTATGGCGATGTGTGCGGAGAGGTGCAAGGAATCATTCTGCCACGCCCAGAGATCATGGAAAACGCCTATGTGTTGTGGCCGTTATCGCAAGTGCTTTATGACGAAACCAATCCTGGTGGCACGTTAAGTTATGGTGAGCTTTGGGCTCAATATGAAAAATCGCGCCAAAAAATTTGGTCTATTGATTTTCAATGGCAGGGCCGGTCAATCTCCCGCGAGGGACTTAAGCCTTAAGTAATAATGTCTGCAATTGCGCTAAACCCTCGGCGCAATCCTCTTCTACTTTCAAACTCAACAAATCATCTGCGCGCGTCACTCCTTGGTTAAGTGAGGCGATCGGCTTGCCTAAACGGTGGGCGTCACGGCAAATTCTAAACCCGGAAAATACCGTTAGTGATGACCCTACCACGAGCACGGCGTCGCAGTGCTCGACGGCGCTTGCGATCGCATTGGCTCGTGGGCGGGGAATAGTGCCACCAAAAAAAACGACGTCGGGTTTTAGGACACCATTACAGTTTGGGCATTGAGGTATCTCTATGCCATCGATCACCGCATCAGGCAAATCGGCATCGCCATCGGGGCGCATCTGCGTGGCTTGAGTTTGCACTGTAGGGTTGAGGGCGTGCAGGCAATCTTGTATCCAAGAGCGTGCAAATACCTGCTCACATTCCAAGCATTGCACACGGTCGAGGCTGCCGTGCATATCAATCAATTCACGGTGTCCTGCCCGTTGATGCAGGCAATCGACATTCTGGGTGACAAGTGACGTAATCAGTTTGGCTTGCTCAAGAGCAACAAGAGCTAAGTGGCCCTTATTAGGCGAGGCCTGAGCCATTCGTGGCCATCCGGCCATGCTGCGCGCCCAATAGCGTCGACGGCTAGCCTCGGACTTTAAGAACTCATTATGTTGGATGGGTGTCGTGCGTAACCACGTGCCACTTTTGTCGCGGTAGACCGGTATTCCTGATGGTTCGCTAAGACCTGCGCCAGTGAGCACCAAAAGACGTGAATGCTCTGTAACGAACTGAGCGAGATCGTCCATAGGCGTCATGTTTCCGGCTGAATTGATTGGCGTACGTGCTCGGCGATCCCGACCCCTGCCTCGGACATGGTGAGGTAGGTTTCATCAGCACCTGCGGCGATAATTTCCCGCGCCTCGTCCTCGTGCATACTGTGAGATACGATCAAGCCGAGAAAGCCCGCCTGTCGCAGTTTCTGCGTGGCGATGCGTTTTGCCTCTGCCTCATTCAGTGTCAGTATCACCGCGCGTACGGCACCGAAATCAAGACTTTCCCAAAACATTTGGTCTTCTGCATCAGCAAAGAATATATGCCGGCCTTCGCTTTGATGATGGAGCACACGAGCTGGGTCGGAGTCTAAGGCAACAACGGCGCTATCATCACGCAGATAGTCATAGGCCGCTGTTCCTGTTCGGCCCATGCCCATGATTAAGACATCAGCGCCACCGAGCGATACGGGTTGTTCGTCGGGGTGACGGATGTTGCGCTCGAACGGGATTAATCGTCGAGCCAGTCGTTCGTACAACGGATGGGCGATTCGGTTCAATGGGGCCGAAACCACAAAGGATAGGGCGACAGTAAGCGCCAGTGGCACCAACCATAAGGGCAGGGCGACACTGGCGACGATCAAACCGAACTCACTGTAGTTGGTAAGGCTAAGGCCTGATAGAAACGCACTGCGTGCCCGTAGTTTGAAGCCCACGAGTAGAAAGAAAAACAGAGCCGCTTTTATAGGCAGCATGGCCGTCATCGTAATGGCGAACAGCCACGCATTGGCATCGGGTAGGCCGCCAATTCCGATCTCCAGGAAAAAGCCTACAAGGAAGAATTCCTTAATGCTCCAAAGTGATTTAGAGAGCTCGCCTGCACGCGGATGTTTGGCCAACATCGCGCCAAACACGAGCGCGCCAAGCTCGGAGCTTAAACCCACTAGTTCAAAACCATAGCCCCCGACCACTAGCGCCAGCAGTAAGCCGAATAATACGAGCAACTCTTCGTGTCCGCTGGCATCCATTAACTTAAATAACAATGGGCGCAACAAAGGCAAAGCAAAAATCCCTAAGGCCCAAATGGACGGCGTTGTGCCACTCGCGAAACTCATCACAAGCAATGCGATTAGATCCTGTACTACCAAGATTCCTATGGCGACACGGCCATGGAAGGCACGAAGTTCACGTTTGGTTTCTAGCACTTTGGCGGCTAGCACCGTGCTCGAAAATGACAGCGCAATGGCGATCAGTATTGCCGTATAAAGAGGTACTTCAAAGAAGAATAAAAGAACAGGGACGTAGAAAAGTCCTGAGATCAAAAAATGAAAGAGCCCGCCACCGATGACTTCGGACTTGATGAGATTGCGAACATTCAGCTTGAGCCCCACAGTAAAGAGGAGCAACAAGACGCCCAGATGCGAAACGTGATGCAGGATCTCTCCGCTTTCGCTAGGCAGTCCAATCTGACCTGAAATAGAGGCGACTACAAAGCCTGCAGCGAGATAGCCTACAAGAGGAGGGAGCCCCACAAGTCTGACAAGCAGACCTATACTAAAGGCAAAGCCAATCCACACGGCTTCGAGCATTGAGAACCCCTTTTGGGATGAAAATCAGGATGATACGGAATTCTACGGTGCTCTTCCACCGTCAACACGTATTGTTTGGCCGCTACTATAGGGCGATTGCTCCGCTAAGAACCACGCGCAGGCAGCAATGTCATCTGGGTGGCCCTTTCGTTGCAAGGCCGTGCGACTTAGTATTTTTTGCTGTGGGTCATCGCCACTGCCTAGCGCTGTTTCTTGTTCGGGCCAAAGAATGGCGCCAGGAGATATCGCATTGACGCGCACCGTTGGCGCTAATTCGCGAGCAAGGACTTTGGTCATCATTTTCACGCCGGCTTTGGCGATGCAATACACGGAGTAATCTTTTAGTCCCGAGTTTGCATGGATATCCACGAGGTTGATGATGTTGCCTCGACGCTGGGCGAGTGACGGGGCTAGCGCTTGGGCGAGGAAAAAAGCCCCTTTGAGATTGCTGCCCATAAGATCATCCCACACCTCAGGGGTGATCTCGCCAAAGGTAGTCGGATAAAAGCTACTGGCGTTGTTGATCAATAGATCGATGCTTCCTTTCCAAGCCAGTGCATCGCGCGCCAATGTTTGTACAGCGTCGATATGGCAAAGATCGGCTTGTAGGCAAATCGCAGAACCGGCGCGCTGCTGGTTCAAAGTTTGCTGCAGGTGCTCTGCGTCAGCGTTGGAGTGATTGTAATGGATAATGACCTGATAGCCGCGGGCGTGAAAGTATCGTGCACATTCGGCGCCGATGCGCCTTGCTGCACCGGTAATCAGTAAAGTCTTAGTGGCGCTGGATTGTGTCATTTGGCCTTGCCTAGCAGCGCCGTGAGGGCTTCAGTTCGGGCCTGAGAAATTTTTGACTTAATAAGGGCGGGGTCAGTCTCTTGGCCATTGTTAGTGTTGTGCAATAGGCTGCGAATATCGATTGCGCGAGCCGCCGCTAATGCGCTGCGTACAAGGTCGGCTTGTGGGTATTCGCGGTTCTCAAAGCCAGTGCGCCCGCGTGAGTCAGCTTCGCAGGCCAGTACAAACTGTTCAACTTGTTCGGGACGCCTAAAGGCATCTAGTGATTCTAACAACCGTAGCATTGTCGCTGGGCGTAGTTCTTGCGCGCGATGACAATGTGTATGGTATTCGCTAACAAGGCGCGCAATGGCACGGTGTTTTTTTGGCACGCGTAAACGCGTACAGAACTGATCGATTAGGGGTAAGCCTAATTGTTCGTGACCGTAATGATGGGGCCAGTTGTCTTTTGGTGTGACTGCTTTGCCTAAGTCATGAAGTAAGGTGGCAAACCGAACGACAGGGTCATCGCTAAGGCGAACGGCTTGCTCGACGCTCATCATGACATGCACGCCCGTGTCGATCTCGGGGTGATATTCTGGTGTTTGTGGGACGCCGTATAGGTTTTCGAGCTCTGGCATGATGACCGCTAACGCACCGCATTCGTGGAGTGTTTTGAAAAAGACGGCGGGAGCTGGCGAGCGCAGGGCTTTATCCATTTCTTGCCAAATGCGCTCGGGGACAAGGTGGTTGAGCTCGCCACTTTTGCTCAGGGTTTGCATGAGCGTCATGGTGTGTTTTGCAATCTGGAATCCTAGCGGAGCAAAGCGCGCTGCAAAACGTGCCACGCGTAATACTCGCAAAGGGTCTTCCGTAAATGCATCAGAGACATGACGTAGTTGGCGTTTTTCTATGTCGCGAATACCACCATAGGGGTCAATGTATTCGCCGTCTTCGTCTTGCGCAATGGCATTGACTGTTAGGTCGCGGCGCTGCAGGTCTTCCTCTAATGTAACGCTAGGGTCTGCGGTAAAGGCAAAGCCGGTATAACCAGGCGCTGTCTTGCGCTCAGTGCGAGCAAGCGCATATTCTTCTTTTGATGTGGGGTGCAGAAATACTGGGAAGTCGCTTCCTACTTGTTGATAGCCTTTGGCTAACATGTCTTCGACGCGTGCACCGACTACCACCCAATCACGATCTGAGTTGCTAATGCCTAGTAATTTGTCGCGAACAGCGCCGCCTACCAGATAAATCTTCATGGGTCGGACTCTCAATATGAACAGGGTAAAAGTGTAGCGATCGACTTAGATGCTGAACAGCTTATGGTCTTCTAATCGTAGCATAGTGAGCTCGCGACCCCAGACACAGCCCGTGTCCAAGGCAAATACGTCGGGATTGCCTGTGTGGCCTTCCAGTGCAGCCCAGTGACCAAACAGAATCTTAGTGGTCGGGGTGAGTTGTTCGTATTCGAACCAAGGCTTATACCCTTCGGGCGCCCACAGGAGCCCTTCTTTTACTTTTAAGTCGAGCTTGCCCTGAGCGTTGCAAAAGCGCATGCGGGTCAGGTAATTGGTTATCACGCGCAGGCGTTCAAACCCCGTAAGGCTCTCTTTCCATCGCCGTGGGCTGTCGCCGTACATGTTCTCGAAATATTGTAAAAAATCGGGACCTTGTAAGGTGAGTTCCACCTCTGCGGATAAGGCGAGCGTCTGCTGCAGCGTCCATTGGGGTGCCACGCCCGCATGTACCATCAAATAGTTTTGCGGGCCGCGCTCGGTAACGACACAATCATAGTGCACCAAAGGTTTTTGGCGCAGCCAATCACTTAACTCAGCGCAGTCTGGCGCTTGCAGCAATTCATTTAAAGTATCTTTGTTGCGATTGAGTGTGGCGCCGTAGTGGATTGCGAGAAAATGCAGGTCGTGATTGCCCAGCACAACAGTAGCGTTGTTGCCGAGATCACGCAGAAATCGGAGCGTGTCTAAGGATTTGGGGCCTCTATTAATGAGGTCGCCCACACACCAAAGTTTGTCTTTGCCAGGTTGAAAGTCAACGCTCTTCAGCAATTTACGTAGGGGTTTGTAGCAGCCCTGAATATCCCCTATTGCATAGGTCGACATAGCATCTAAAGCCCTTGTTAATGGACGCTCAACGGTCTCGAAAGTAAAAAGGCAGGCACGTTTGCCGCAAATTTTTCACCATCTTCGCTGAGCATTTCGTAGCTTCCCTGCATGGTGCCAAATCCGGTCGTTAGTACCGCGCCGCTTGTGTAATGAAACACTTGTCCTGGGGCGATAAGAGGCTGTTGACCGACTACACCGGTACCACGGACTTCTTCGATTTTGTCATTGTCATCGGTGATGATCCAATGGCGAGACAATAGCTTAACCGGCTTTTCAGTCTTGTTTTCTATACCAATGGTATAGGCAAACACAAAGCGATTATTCTCAGGGTCTGACTGTTCTTGCATGTATTGCGTCTTGACGGAAATGTCGACGTCCTGGGGGTGCCCCTCAGATTTATTCATGTGACTTCTCCTTTTGCTCTGCAACCTGCTCACTGGTTCGGTTACGACTAATACTATTACTGATAATGGCATAATCCGACAAGCTTAGTTTTTCCGGTCGCAAACTAGTATCGATTGTTAGCTTGTTAAGCTCTGCCTCAGATATCAGGGTTCGTAAGCTATTCTTCAAGGTCTTGCGGCGCTGAGTGAATGCGACTCTGATGACATCCTGTAAACAACTCACGTCATCGACATCCACTGGGGGAGTGACGTGGGGCGTTAAACGCACTATGGCAGAACATACCTTGGGTTGCGGTACAAAGGCCGTAGGAGGGACGTCAAACAAATGCTCAACCTGACAGTAGTATTGCATCATTAGCCCTAATCGGCCGTAGTGCGGGTCACCAGGCCCTGCGGCTAAGCGTTGCACAACTTCCAGTTGCAACATGAACGTCATGTCACTGATTAGCGATTGGTAAGTGAGCAAATGAAACATGCAGGGTGTTGAAATATTGTAGGGCAGGTTGCCAATAATTCGCAGGGAGCGTGGCGTATCCGTTAAGGTGCTGAAATCGAATTTCAGGACATCCCCTTGCTGTAAAGAAAAGCGCGGGTCACTGCCTAGTGTTTGCTCTAGATAGGCGGCGAGATCGCGATCCAATTCAACTGCGTCGAGTTTTTGGCACGTCTGTAATAGGTGCCGTGTCAGTGCGCCTTGTCCCGGACCAATCTCTACAAGATGGTCTGTGTCAGTGGGGCGAATCGATTGCAGGATTTTCAGGATGATATTCTGATCTTGCAAAAAGTTCTGACCAAAGCGCTTGCGCGCCTGGTGTTGAAAACCGTCTTTTTGGAGATCGGCACCGCGTTTCTTTGAGTGTGGTTTTCGTCTTGGCTTATTGTTCACTGCGCAATGGTTCCTTGTCGAGTGTGTTGCGCCATCAGTTGCGCTGTGGCAATTGCCTCTAACATGCTGCCTGTATTGATCTTGCCTGTTCCGGCAAGGTCAAGGGCGGTGCCGTGGTCTACTGAGGTGCGAATAATAGGAAGCCCAAGCGTAATATTGCTGGCTCGGCCAAATCCTTTGTACTTCAATACAGGCAGGCCTTGGTCGTGGTACATCGACAGAACGGCGTCGGCATGAGCGAGATATTTATCGGTAAAAAGGGTGTCGGCAGGCAAGGGGCCGAGTAGGTGAATGCCTTTAGCGCGCATCTCCTCTAGCACGGGCTCGATAATGTCGCGCTCCTCGGTGCCAAGGTGACCGCCTTCTCCTGCATGGGGATTGAGTCCACATACGAGTATGGCTGGCGCTGTAATACCAAAACGCGTGCGTAAGTCTGAGTCGAGTATGCGAATAATATTGCGCAGTAATTCTTTGGTGATCGCTGCTGGGACTTTCGCAAGCGGAAGGTGCGTTGTCGCTAAGGCGACGCGCAAGCCTTCGGTGGCTAGCATCATGACGGTGAGTGGTTGGTCGCAAAGTTCTGCGAGGAACTCGGTATGGCCGCTGAACGCAAAGCCGCCGTCGTTGATCGCGCCTTTATGAACGGGTCCTGTCACCATCGCGTTAATGTCATGAGTCTGACAGGCTTTTACGGCGACCCGCAAGGTGTCTAACACATAGGCCGCGTTGTTCGGATCAAGGACACCGGCACGAGTAGGGACGCGTAGAGTGACGGGGATAATGCTGAGCTCGCCCGCGACATTGGCTCGGGCTGGTTGGCTCGAATCAAATGGGCGCAGGGATAAAGGCAGCCCTAGCTGGGCCGCCCGTGCCATAAGTAGCTGCGGGTCGGCGACGACTATTCGTTCACAGGTCTTGTCAGCTTGTTGAGCGATCTGAATGCACAGGTCTGGCCCTATGCCAGCAGGTTCTCCAGCAGTAATACCAATACGATCAATCACGGATTTCCTGCAACTCGCGGTGGGCTGATTTTGACATAGGCTTGTTCGCGTATCTCGATCAGCCAGTTTTGCAGCTCCACGTCGAACTTGCGTGTGCGCAATGTGTTTTCCGCTTGCTGACGACTGAACTGACGGCTTAGATCTTGTTCGCGTCTCTCGATGACTTCCGCGATGTGCCAACCATAACTCGTTTCAAACGGCTCGCTCAGGACACCGACTTCCATCTCGTTGATGATGGGTTCGAAGTCAGGAGGCATGCCGCCTTCATTGGCCCAACCCATGTCACCACCGGCTACAACTGAAGCCGAGTCATCGGAGTTTTGACGCGCAACAGTTTCGAAGTCTTCTCCGTTTGCTATGCGGTCGTGTAATGTTTGGATTAGCGCTCGCGCTTGCTCCTCTGTGCGGATCTCGTTGGGAGTAATCAAGATATGGCGCGCATGAGTTTGTTTCACAAGGCTGTTGATGTCGCCGCGTACTTGCACGAGTTTCACAAGGTGAAAGCCACTGGGGCTGCGAATAGGGCCACGCACTTCACCGGCTTTCATAGAAGGGACGAGGTCCACGAAAAGGCTCGGCAGACCGTCGGCTTTGCGCCAGCCTAACTCGCCGCCACTGATTGGAAAGGCTGTAGGGGGCGTGCTAGCGGCGCCGCGCTGCGCGATTTCTCGCACTTGCTCAAAGGGCGTGCCATCGTTAATGGCCGTTAACATTTGCGTGGCGAACTCTTCTTTCGCCGCAATAACTTCCTCTGGATCGTTTTCCGCAATAGGGATCAATGTTTGATCGACGAAGTAATCAGGAGCCATGGTGACGCGACCCATTTCTGAATTCAAAAAGTTGCCGATTTCTTGGTCGGTGATATTAATTCGACGATTGACCATGCCGCGTTGTAAGTCGCGCAACATTAACTCTTTGCGAATCTGTTCACGTGTAGAGACATAGCGTCCTGCGGCTTCGAGAGTAGAGATGTACTCGTCAAAGGACAGGTTGTTTTGGTCGGCGATGCTTTCCATGACGTTATTGATGGTGTCATCGTCGTAGCGAATACCCATGCGGTTAGCGAGCTGCATTTGCAGGCTTTCCACAACTAGGGTTTCAATGATCTGACTGCGTAGCTCAGGGCCAGGGGGGAGTGGCTGACCTGCAGCGATCGAGCTGGCTCGCACTTCTTCGATACGAGAGTCTAGTTCACTTTGCAGTACCACGCCTTCATCGACAATGGCTGCGACCCGATCTAACACTTCGCGCTGTGCATAGAGATTGCTTGTGACTAGTGTCACCAAGGTGAAAACTGCACTGTTCAATAAAAATCGTTTATTCATTTGCTTCATACTCCTTAAAACCCAGGATGCCGTCACTGAGTAATCTGCTGATTCCCCCGCCACTGATGTTGCCTAAGCCGTTGAGGGTTAGCTGAAAAAATACGCCGGTATTGGGTTCGTCCTGCTGGAGGAAGAATTCATCGTCATCGATCCATTCGCGGCCAATAAGTCGAATTGTAGCGCAACAATTGCTGTATTCGACTCCTGCAAAGGTATCCAAGTTCCGGCTGTTACTGTGATCATAGTGCCATCGACCTAGCAAACGCCAATTATTGCTCAATGGCCAAACGCCAGAAACGTCGGTCTGTTTGATTTCTGGGTTAATGCCCGCTGGAACTGGGCCGTAAAGGTTCACTAACAAACGATAGCGATAGGCGAGGTTGAAAATGTGACTGTCATCGCTCTGATAGCGAAAGCCTGCGCTGCCTTCATCGATTCGTTGGTCGAATTCGTTCCACTGCACATCGGCGTTGAATCGCCAAGTATCGTTGAACTGATAGCTGCCTTCACTAACGATCGCTGAGCGATCAGTGTCGCGAGGCTGCAAGGTCACCCAGCTCTGCACCGGGCTGTCCAATGAGACGATTCGGTCTTCCAAGTAAAAGATCTGGCCTATGCTAATGCGCGCTTTCTCTTGGCCGCGGGCATTGATAAACCGGCTGCCGATGGCAGCGCTGATTTGGTTAGCATCGCCTACTCGGTCGCGACCACTGAAGCGATCATCGCGAAATAACTGACCAAAGCTGAAGTTCAGCTGCGCCGTGTCGAAAGTCGGTAAATAGGACTGATCTTTTTGCTCACTGTATAAATAATACAGGCGCGGCTCTAGCGTTTGTATAAAGCCATTGCCAAGGTTCATCTCGCGCTCAAACACCAAGCCAGTATCTAGGCTGAAGACGCCAACTCCGCGGTCGGGATTGTCTTGAGTGCCCAGCGCTTGTTGATCCAATGACCAAGCCGTGTATTTGTATTTCACAGTAGGCACGATAAACCCAGCGTTCCCACGGATGGGGTAGCTGATATGGGGCTCAATGTGCGCGCGGTTACCGGTGACGAGTGCGCCATTATCCAATTGCGTTGTACTGAGTTGCGTGACATCTATGCTGCGATCGAAGCGCACGTGGTTGGCATCAACGCCGATCTGAAATCCGCCTAGGTTGTACTCATTGCCGAGCATTAGCTCTGGGAGGCGGTCATAAGGTCGGTTCAGGTCGCTAGCAGAAACATAAGGATCGATGATGTCGATTCGCTGAACCTTGGTGCCGGCATACCAGTTGGTATTGCGATAGTTTAGCTGCCCTAAGCGCTGCAAGTAGGTGCGGCTAGAAACGGTAAGCCCACTGCTGCCAAGGTCGCGGAAGTAATTATCATCACTGACCGCTTCGTAATTCACTTCGGTTGCCCAGTGCTCCCCTAATTGGCCTGAGTGTTGAAAGCCTGCAAACCAGCGTTTGCTGCGAGGGGCTACATCGGAGCCGAGGACGTAAGGAGTGGCGGCATCATAGCGTTTATCGTCAGGCAGTAACGATGCGCTGACTGTGTTCATCGACCAGTCTGCCAAATAGCGGAATTCAGCGCTCGCCATCACGCCTCTCTCGGCAATGTAGCGCGGCGTAATCGTGGCATCGTAATGTGGTGCAAGATTCAAGTAATAAGGCTGGGAGTAGTCGAAGCCACCATCGCTAGTGGAGCCAATGCTTGGCGCCAGTAGCCCAGACATTCTTTGGTCTCCCAAAGGGAACGGCACGGTGTAGGGGTAGTGGAACACGGGAACGTCTTTCATGCGCAAAGTCACAGAAGTGGCGACGCCTATCCCTGCCTTAGTGTCCAGAGTCATGCTCTTGGCTTGTAGTTTCCAGAACTCATTGCCAGGTTCACAGCGACTAAACTCTCCATTTTCAATGGCAAGCACTTCGCCTTCGCTGTCATAAATAATGACGTTCGCAGCGCCGTGGATGCCGTATTGATGCAGAACGTAGTTGGCGTTTTCAATTCGATTGACGCTATTGCCTTGGTCTACAAAGGCAGTGTCACCACGCAGCAGGATGCCGGGTTCACGGAAGACGACGTCGCCTGAGAGCGTTATGGTGTCGGCTTCTTGATCAATAAAGGTAGAGGCGGTGTTGTTCACCGTGCGGTTGCCTTGTTGTATGGCAACCGTGCCTTCTATGTTCACGGAGCTGTTCTCGCTTTGGCTGATGCCGCCAGGAGCGGTGAACAGAGTCGCAGAGCCTTCCGGCTGGGCCTCCAGATCGATTAAATCGCCGTTGGTATCGCGTCGCTCTGGCTCAATGAACGCGCCGCAGCAGTTGTCTTCCATTTCAGCCAATTGTTCGGCCGTCATTTGTTCGACGGGAATCCAGTCTAATGCGGAGCTTGATTGCAGGGCATTCGCGGGCGCAGGGGCGGCACTCACAGATTGCGTCGTACGTCGTGCGCCACGCTGGACTACAACCCCAGAAGTGCTACTGTCTCTTGCGGCAGCCGGGTTCTCGATGCACTCCCACGCGCCATTGGCGTCAGCTCGACAAGTCCATTGATCCGTGTTGTTGGCGCTATTTTGCGCCAAAGCGTCCGAAGTAGGCTGTAAGAGGAGAGCACCAGTGGAAAGGATTAGGCAAATGTTGGAATACAATAGGTTTTTTCGAAACTGCATTGTTGCAGGCAATCCAATAGAATAGGGCGGTTTGCGAAGTCGGCAGTATTTAAAGCATTTACTAGTGCTTTGGCCGAACAATGAGTTTGCATAATAATTCATTAGGGGTTGGATAGAAACAGGACAAAGCGAGAGCTATGGATAATAGAAAGGATGCGTTAGTAAGGTGGGCAAAGCATTGTCTGGAAGATATGTCCGGACATAGCCCCGTTGAAGGGAAAATAGAGACAGTATCCGGAGATGCGAGCTTTAGGCGCTATTTTAGGATTCGTCTTGTTAAGCCTTTGGAGAGTGATGAAGAACTCGTAAGTCCAGAGATCAGTAGGTGTCTTAAAGCCACGCAGTTTCTGTTAGTCGATGCGCCGCCAGCCCATGAGGACTGTCGACAATTTGTAAGCATTGCCAATATGTTTCGTAAAGCTGGGCTGACAACCCCTCGAGTGATCGAGGCTGATTATGAACAAGGGTTCATGTTGCTCCAAGATTTCGGAGATGCCCTGTACCTGCCTGCGTTAGAGAGCGGACAAGATGTCGAGGCCCTATACGGCGCCGCCATGGATTCGCTCATTGCTTTGCAGGCCGATGGTGAGTGCTCGGAGCTCCCCCCTTATGACAGAACTCTGCTGCATAGGGAGCTCTCCTTGTTTGATGATTGGTTCTGCCATGAATTTTTAGGATTGTCGCTCGATCCGCAAGAACGTGAGTTGCTTGAGCGAACATGGGCTTTCCTTGAAGACGCGGCCTTGTCCCAGCCTCAAGTGGCCGTGCATAGAGATTACCATTCGCGTAATTTGATGATTCGCGATGAATCTCCAGCGCTAGCTCCAGGGGTAATTGATTTTCAGGATGCCGTCGTCGGCGCCAACACCTATGATCTCGTATCGCTCTTGCGGGACTGCTATATCGTTTGGCCCCCCGAACGAGTCAATGCTTGGGCGCTAGAGTTTCGTAACAAAGCTGTCGCAAAGGATTTGCTGGAGAAAGGCGAATCGGCAGATGAGGCCGCGTTCTTGCGCGATTTCGATCTGATGGGATTGCAGCGCCATATCAAGGTGATCGGAATCTTCTGCCGCCTTTATCTTCGTGATGGTAAGCAGCGCTATATGGCCGACATTCCCCTCGTGATTGATTATGTCGTGACCGTGGCGGCCAAGCACCCAGAAATGAATGAGTTTTTGCAGTGGCTGCAAAGTAAAGTTTTGCCCCTAGCCAAAAGTAAGCTTGCCTCCGTCGTAACCGAGCAGAGGCAGGTGTGAGGGCCATCATTTTGGCCGCTGGGCTTGGGACGCGGATGCGACCATTGACGGATTCGCTCCCCAAGCCATTGCTTAAGGTCGGCGGCAAGGCCTTGATTGAATATCATATTGTGAACCTCGCCAGAGTCGGCATTACAGACATAGTGATTAATCACTTCTATTTGGGGGCGACCCTCGAAGCCGCCTTAGGCGATGGCGGTGATTATGGCGTGAATATCCAGTATTCGAGAGAGTCTGAGCGCTTAGAGACGGCAGGGGGCATCATTAAGGCCTTGCCAATGTTAGGCGATGAATCTTTCGCCGTGATAAGCGGGGACGTCTATACAGACTATGATTATCGCCATTTGCGCCCGGTCGATGGCCTTGAGACCAAAGCGCGCTTAGTGATGGTGGCGAACCCAGATCATCACCGAAGCGGCGACTTTGCATTGCAGCAGGATGGCCGTCTGCGCTTGGCCGAGGCTTCGAGCCAAGGCCTAACGTATAGTGGTATCAGCGTTATGCACCCGGCCTTATTTGCGGGGCTTGATGAGGCTCCATTGGCGTTAAGACCGGTCTTAGATAAGGCCATCGCCCTTGATCAGATTGCGGCGGAAAAATTCACCGGTCGGTGGTTTGATATCGGCACCCCAGAGCGCTTAACAGAGCTAGAGGCCTTGCTGCTTGCCGACTAACGAACAAATCTTGCAGTAAACGCTGCACAAAAAGAGAATCTCTGTAAAATACCGACTACTCGAGAAATTGGATTCCATTATGACTAAGTATCTTATCGCCCCCTCTATCCTTTCCGCCGACTTTGCTCGCCTTGGAGAAGAAGTCGATGCCGTTCTGGCTGCCGGCGCTGACGTGATTCACTTCGACGTGATGGATAACCACTATGTGCCGAATCTGACTATCGGTCCTATGATTTGTAAGGCTCTGCGAGATTACGGCGTCAAAGCGCCAATCGATGTGCATCTCATGGTGTCTCCTGTCGACCAGATGATCGAGGATTTCGCGAAAGCTGGTGCCAGTATTATTACTTTCCATCCTGAGGCCACCAATCACATCGATCGCTCTTTGCAGTTGATTCGTGATGCGGGTTGCCAAGCGGGCTTAGTGTTTAATCCTGCGACTAGTCTCGATTGTCTTGAATACCTTATGGATAAGATTGACGTCATTTTGTTGATGTCAGTGAACCCTGGGTTTGGTGGGCAGAAGTTTATTCCCTCCACGCTTAAGAAACTCACCCAAGTCCGTAAGCTGATTGATGAGAGTCATCAGCAGATTCGTCTCGAAGTCGATGGCGGTGTTGGTATCAAGAACATTGCGGAAATCGCCAAAGCGGGTGCTGATATGTTTGTGGCAGGTTCGGCAATATTTAATAGCGATAGCTATGCGGATACGATAGCGGCCATGCGCACTGAGCTTGGCCATGCTCCGATCAATCATTAAGGTTTTCACATTGTTATGACAGCCCAAGAATTTGCGGCGCTTGCCGCACAAGGTTATAACCGCATTCCTATGGTCCGCCAAGTACTGGCGGATTTGGAAACCCCACTTTCGACTTATCTCAAGTTAGGTCGTGGGCTTCATACTTATTTTTTCGAGTCTGTTCAAGGCGGCGAGAAGTGGGGGCGTTATTCCATTATTGGCTTGCCTTGCCGCACGGTGCTGCGGGTGGTTGGGACCACGATTACGGTAGAGACCAATGGGCAAATCGTTGAGCAATTAGAGTGTGATGATCCTTTCGTTTATATCGAAGATTTTAAGTCTCGCTATAACGTGGCGCCACTGCAAGGTGGTCAAACTTTTTGCGGCGGTCTAGTAGGGTATTTCGGCTACGATACGGTGCGCTACGTTGAACCAAGCCTTGGCGCTGCTCCTGGGGAGGACGACATCGGCACGCCAGACATCCTCTTGATGGTGTCTGAAGAAGTCGTGGTGTTTGATAATCTACGCGGCACGCTTTCATTGATCGTCAATGCCGACCCACAGCAAGCGGACGCTTACAACGATGCGCAACAGCGCCTTGATGAGCTTCAATCTGCGCTTTGTGCGCCTGTCCCCGTGCCTAAGCTAGTGCCTGGACGCGAGGTCGACGAAGCAGACTTCGAGTCGCGGTTTAAGCAACCTGATTTTGAGCGCGGCGTTAACCGGATTAAAGATTACATTCTTGCCGGTGATGTCATGCAAGTGGTGATCGCTCAGCGTATGTCTGTGCCTTTTACAGGCGACCCCATGAATGTGTACCGTGCATTGCGGTATCTGAACCCATCACCCTATATGGTGTTCTTTAATATGGGTGATCATCATGTTGTGAGTGCCTCACCGGAAATATTGGCGCGAGTGGAAGAAGGGAAAATTACAGTCCGTCCTCTGGCAGGTACCCGCAAACGTGGGAAAACGGAAGAGGAAGACTTGGCGCTCGAGCAAGAGCTGCTGGCCGATGCGAAAGAAATCGCCGAACATCTAATGTTGATAGACCTTAGCCGAAATGATTCAGGGCGCGTGTCCGAAACCGGAAGCGTGACTGTGCCCCGCAAAATGTTTGTAGAGCGCTATTCTCACGTAATGCATATCGCCTCGATTGTTGAAAGCACGATGCGCAAAGACTGTAATTCGCTTGATGTCCTTAAAGCGACATTGCCAGTGGGCACGCTCAGCGGTGCGCCGAAAGTGCGAGCCATGGAAATCATCGATGAAATAGAGCCTGTGAAACGCGGAATATACGGCGGGGCTATGGGATATTTAGGTTGGAACGGCAATCTCGATATGGCTATCGCGATTCGCACAGCCGTTATTAAAAACGAAAAATTGTATGTGGAGGCGGGAGCCGGTGTTGTCGCGGATTCCGTTCCCCAGTTAGAGTGGGAAGAGACCATCAACAAGGCACGGGCAATATTCCGCGCCGTGGCGTTGGCCGAGAAAGGGTTGCAGTCGCTTTAGATCAAAGCGACTTGAATGCGGCTAAGGCGCGCTCGCGTGATGTCTTTAGATCCACGATAGCGCGGGGGTAATCTTTGCCTAAGCTAATATTGGCCTGTTCGAGTATGTGACTGGGCGCCGCGCTGGGGTTATGCAGGTACTTATTAGGCAGGGCGGAAAGCTCTGGCACGTACTGACGAATATACGTACCGTTGGCGTCGAAGCGTTCGCTCTGGGTAACAGGGTTGAATACCCGAAAAAAGGGAGCCGCATCGGCTCCGCATCCTGCAATCCATTGCCAACTCGCACTATTGGCCGCTAAATCGGCATCCACTAAACAATCCCAGAACCAAGCCCGTCCATGATGCCAGTGCAGCAAAAGGTTTTTAACTAAAAACGACCCCACCACCATCCGAACACGGTTATGCATATAGCCTGTTTGCCATAGCTCGCGCATTCCTGCATCGACAAGTGGATAACCTGTTTGTCCTTTTTGCCATGCTTCAAGTGAGGCTTTGTCGTTCGCCCATGGGAACCGATCAAACTTCGTTTGCAAATTCCCTGTGGGTAAAGCGGGATTGTAATATAGGAGTGAGTGTGAAAATTCCCGCCAGCCAAGCTCAGATTGAAAGCAATCTAAGTCGTTGTCGAAATGTTCCATAAGGCCTACTTGATGCGAATCTCCCCATACTTGGTTAGGCGATATCTCGCCAAAATGTAGATGCGGGGATAGACGCGAAACATTATCGCGTTCAGGAAAGTTGCGGCCATCCTTATAGTTGTCCAAGCCCGATTGTAAAAATTCAGTCAAACGCTTTTGCGCGGCAAGTTCACCAATGTCCCAGGTGCTTTGCATCGTGGTATCCCAAGCAATAGTTGGGAGGAGCGCCAATGCATCGATGCCTTTCGTTCCGAGGTGGCCGAGATAAGAACTAGGGATTGTCTGCGTCGATAGGCTTAGTGTCTTCGGTGCAGGGGTTGGCCGTCGAGGAGGGATTGCTTGTAAGCAGCCGCGCCTAAAGTAAGGGGTGAATACCTTATAGGGAGTGCCATCTTTTTTCTGCACCTGCCAAGGTTCCCACAAGAGTGAAGCGTTATAGCTGTGAGCTTCAATGGATTGAGCATTCAACTGTTCTTTTAAGACTTTGTCGCGCTGTACTCGCCACGGTTCGTAACAACGATTCCAGTGGATTTGTGTGCTGCCCACTGCCTTTGCCAAGGCGGGGATAAGCGTCAATGGGTCGCCTTGTAGCACTAATAGATTTCCATTGAGGCTGGCATTCAATGCGTTTAGGGAGTGGTGAAGCCACCAGCGACTGGCGGCTCCCATTGCCTCGCGCTCACTATTAATATCATCAAGAATATACACGGCTAGAAGGTCATCGGCCGATGCAGCGGCAGTTAAGGCGGGGTTATCGCTAAGTCGAAGATCTTGGCGAAACCACATAATGGAGTTTTGAAGTTTGATAGCGTGGTCCTTGGCGATGCGTATAAAAGAATCTGTTGATGTTTAATACGTTGCGAGTGGGGCATGAGATTAATCTGCATCGTTCAAATGCAACTAATTGTTTCGGCGAAAGAAATTATCACAACAATAGAGTATATTGCAGCCCCTTTGGGCGTTGCATTGAAAGATAAGCTTCACAATGTTGGCGCGTGCCTTATCCCTGTAGTGAGTCTTTGCCAATGAATCGTTTCAAACTAGGGCTGCCTCGTTGTGTGCAGCCGTTCGCTTTAATCATCAGCGTTTTTGTTTCAAGTAGTCCATTACTATGGGCGCAAGACGGCGTTACTCAGCTTAGCAAAGCCGATGCCGACACGATCGACTTTGTACTCGATGGCAAGCTTGATGAAGCAATATGGGATCAGATTCCTTATTTTGATGGCATGCGTGTGATCACGCCCGACACATTAGCCCCCGCGAGCTATGAGACGCATACTCGTATTTTTTACACGGAAAGAGGCATCTACGTTGGGGTGATGAATTATCAACCTGAGGGCACTATCGTTGCCAGAATGACATCGCGCGATACTCAAATTGTACGAGATGGTTTTGTATTCATGATTGACCCTTCTGGTGAAGGCCTCTACGGCTACGGAATGCGCGTCAATGTGGGCGGCTCTATGAACGACATCACTATTCTGCCTGAGCGCCAATATAATACGCAGTGGGATGGCGCATGGGATGGCAAGGCTACTGTCGTTGAAGGCGGTTGGATTGCAGAGATGTTTATTCCTTGGTCTATGATGGCTCTACCGCAAGCCACAGGGGATACGCGCCGCATTGGTTTATACACAGAGCGTCAGATCGGTGCTACCGGTGAAACCTGGTCCTATCCTGCCCTGCCAGGGACCGGTGCGCAGTTTTTATCCTCTTTCGATCTCTATGAGTTGTCAGATATCGAGCCGCGTCGACAGATTACTTATTACCCCTATGTCTCGGCGACTCACGATAGTATCCGTAACGATTCAGAACTACGTGCGGGTGCGGAAGTGTTCTGGCGTCCAACCTCCAATACGCAAGTCTCGGCGAGTTTGAATCCTGATTTCGGCAACGTCGAATCCGATGATGTTGTCGTTAACCTCACGGCATTCGAGGTTTTCTTCGCAGAGAAGCGCTCCTTCTTCCTAGAGGGGCAGGATGTATTCATTACCTCTACTCGTGCCCGCTCCAGCAGTGGTCCTAATGGCCCCACGACAATGCTCAACACCCGCCGAATTGGTAGCGCTCCCCAATTTGATATCCCCGCTGGGGTCACGGTAGTGCCTACCGATAGAAGCCAGCCTAGCGATCTTCTTGGTGCTGTGAAATTGACAGGCCAAAATGGCAATTGGCGCTATGGGACACTTTTTGCGTCAGAAGACGATATGCAGATTCGCGGCACAGACGCCGGCGGTGAGCGTGTCACTATCAATAGTGAAGGGCGTGATTTCGCTGTGGGCAGGGTGGTCTATGAAGACAGCTCTAATGGGGGGCGTCGCTCGATCGGTTGGATGGGCACGGACGTTTCCCATTCGAACATCGATGCCGTCGTCAATGGTGTGGATATGCACTATTTCTCAGCAGATACCCAATGGGCTATCGATACACAATTAATGCATAGTAATGTCGATGGCGTGACAGGTGCGGGTGGATTCGCTGATATTAGTTACCAGCCCATGCGTGGTCGCCAGCATAAGATCGGCCTAGGTTATTTGGATGATACGCTGGAATTGAATGACTTAGGCTTTGTAAGCCGTAACGATTTTGTGCAGGCTGATTATACTTTTAGTCTCGACCGTTCCGATGTGGAAGGCCTAAGAGCGCTAAGTGACAGCGTTAATATTACGAATCAATGGAACACTGCCGGACAGCCAACACGTCTGGCCATGTTTTTAAATCGTAAGTACACGTTCTTGGATAACAGCGCTACGAGTGCGAGTTTGCGTTATTACCCTCCGCGGATCGATGACCGACTTGGCCGTGGGACTGGCGACTTTCGTATTCCTGAGCGTTGGGCACTTAACTTAGGCTGGAACGATGATCCTAGTAAGAAACTTTCTTTTGAGGCTGGGGTTAATATAGGGCAAGAGGACCTAGGGCCGAAAACATTGACGGCCTCTTCGGGCTTTACTTACCGTCCTGTTGATAATTTTTCTTTGCTTTTTGATCTAAGTTATACAGACCGTGAAGCATTGCTGGTGTATCAAGGCAGTGCGCAATATACGGCCTTCGAAGCCACGCAATGGGCGCCAAAAGTGACCTTGGATTACTTTATTTCGGCTAAACAACAATTGCGTTTTAGTATGCAGTGGACTGGACTAAAAGCCTTCGAAGACCGCTTCTTGGCAGTAAACACTAATAAGCGTGATTATCTAGAAGTGGTTGATAGACCCACCGTGACCTCTGGTGATTTCGTTATTAGTCGGATGACCTTCCAAGCTCGCTATCGTTGGGAGATCGCACCGTTGTCTGACTTGTTTGTGGTCTACACGCGAGGCTCTAACCTTCCAGCTTCGCAGTTCGATGACTACAGTGGTCTGTTAGTGGAAGCATGGCAAGAGCCTGTCGTGGACACGATCGCAGTGAAATTGCGCTACCGATTTGGTTCTTAATTCCCTGACATCAAGCCAGAGGGATATACCGGTGCCACGGCTGCGCAGAGGCAGCCAAGGCCTGAGAAATGCTTTTTGTTTTGCGCCCAGTGCGGCGCATTAAAAATCCTAAGGTGGCATCGTCGCCTGCTTGGTGATGCAGGTCAGAGATGATCTGCGTTGCCTCATAGGATGCACGCTGCGTCCTAAACTTTTCAAATGCCCCATGCCTCACACTGAGGCTTTTTTCATACTCGGAAGATGAAGAGCTAAGGAAAAAGTGGCTCTGGTCGTTATGCTCTTGAATGTGCATGTGACCGTCATCCCAGCTGCATTGTGAAATGCCGTGACTGCTCACTAGGATTAAGTCGAAAGAGGCGTATTCGTTCCAGCGTTGTTCTGCAATCCATCGAGTAGGATGCGCGTGGGCTTGTTGAAAAAGCGTTGGAATAATAAGGCCGCGGCTTCTAATTGGTGCAGCACTGTGGCCCTGATAACGGTTGAGCAAACAGGCGACTAAACCGTCGCCTCGCAAGCCAAACCACGTCCCGCCTGAAACACTGTCGATGGGCCACCATTGTTTAAGTTGACCGTCGATGTGGTTTTCAAGATGCTCCCCCGCTTCGGCGCGCGTATCCGCCTCGTCCCGATTCATGGTCACGATGCGTCCTTCGTTGCTAGGGAAAACCGTTAATGTGCACATCGAGTGGGTTTGATCTCTTGATTCGTGCGATTGAAACTAGCAGTCCCGGGGGCGATGCCAATGTTCTCAGGTAATGAAATACCAAAATGCGAGAGCGCGAGTTTGATATGGGCTGCATGGTGAATCGTGTGATTAATTACGTACAAGATTTCACGGTGTAGATTGGATTCAAACTGCATGCGATGGCTAACGTTACAATCTATTTCCGAGGCAACAGAGACAGGACGATTGGCAAAATCCTCTGTCTGTACCCATAAATTGATCACGGAGAACTGAGCTGTGGCAACAAGCCTGTCGTTTTCTATTTCGCTACTACGGTGGCGTAGGTCGTAGTCTACCAGTTCACTTGTGAGGCCTTCTTTTAAGGCCAATGTGTGATCGAGAACGTGGCGTAAGTGTCGACCAATACTGGCGTCGACATACACGCTGTTTGCCAGTGGTGCCGGCAGTGTTGCCAATGTTTCGAGAATCGCGGAACACTGCGCCAATGCTTGGGTAAGAGCTGTGCGCATCATGAGAGTTGCCTCCAGCGTTGCGTAAATTCTTGTGATCCTTCGCTGCCTAAGTAACGACGCAGGTAGCGAGCAGGGGCGTTGCGTAAGTCGACCAATATCAGCCCGTCCAATGATTGATTGAAGCCACGATTAACGGAAAAATCAATGAACTTTCCATTCAGTGCAATGTAGTGACGAATTAATACAGGAACTCGCTGAGCGCTTCCTGAGCTGCCCAGAAGTTTGTTAATCGCTGCCATACTACTTAGCGCGCTGATGGTATCGACTGTCCAGAACTTAGGACTGTATTTAAACGGTGACACGGGTTTGACGAGTGTACGCATGTGCTCCCCAGCGCTGTGACTCGCAAGAAAGCTCTCGCTGAGTACCGCTCGCAACAGGGGCGAATACGTGCTGGAAATGCTGACACAGCCAAATAGGGTGTGGCAATCTGGATACTTCACAATCATCGCCCCTAAACCCTGCCACAGTAGGTCAAGTGCGCGTGAATCGGATTGGTATTGCTCGCTCACAAAAGAGCGGCCTACTTCTATGGCGCCGCCGAGCGCGCGAATGAAACGCTCGTCATAATGAAAAAGCGAGTTGCTATACAAGCCACTGACGCCTTCTTTCTCGAGCAAGGTGCTGACACGCGATACTCGATAGGCGCCAGCGATCTGATGTTGTTCGGTATCCCAGACAATAATGTGTGAATAGTTCGGATCAAAACGGTCGGCATCAAATGCCAAGCCAGTACCCTCGCCAACGGCTCTGAAGGTGCGCTCTCTTACTAAGGCGAGTTGTTCGGCGACACATCCTAGCTGGGCATAGGGGACGTTAAACACTTGGAGCGGGCCTTGTTGGGCAACTTGGTATTCGCTGAGAGTGTTGAATTGGGAGACAAGGCTCTCTGAGTCAACACCTGCCGATAATACAGTTTTGTGTTGGCTTTTTTGCGGCGAACGAGTGTCGACTTTGGCGAGAAGCTCTGAGGCTAATCTTAGATATTCAGTCGCCGATGCAGGTGTATCTAATGCCGTATCTGCGAAATTAATCGATTGTCCGATATGGGCCCGAACTCGTTTTTGGCGCTGCGAAATCATAGCGCGTGGCAATAGCATTGTGCGCAGGCGTTTATGAATGAGACCAGAACAATAAAAGGTCCAGCTATTACGCCCTTCGATGTGTATGGGTAAGCACTGTGCTTTGTACCTAAGCGCTAAACGCCCAACGATATGTTTCCAAGGGGCATCTTGAATTGACCATGTTTTTACATCAAGTACGGACACCGTCCCTGCGGGGAAGATTAATAAGGCTCCGCCTTTGGCAAGGTGACGGCTGGCTTGCATCATGCCGCGCGCATTCATTTGCTGTTTGTCTGGATTTAAGACATCAACACCGATAAACAAATCATCGAACTCTTTAAAGTTCAGGAGCAGTTCGTTCGTGAGCACTTTCAAATCGGGCCGGTGTTGCAATAACAGACGGCTCAATAGCATCCCTTCCAATGCCCCGAGGGGATGGTTGGAAACTATAATCAAAGGCTTGTCGCTTGGAATTTGCGCGAGTGCTTCGGGATTGCTTACTTCAAACTCTGCACCAATTTTGGCAAGTGTGAAGTCGAGAAACTTGGCTGCATCGGGTTCGGGTGCACGCAGCCAGTCGTCATACCAGTCTCGTAAGACCTCGAGCGAAGACAGTTTGTTGACGATGAAGCGTAGCGGCGATGGAAGACCGCTTAGTGCTAAGGGGTTGCCTGCCATATTAGTCAGTCTCCGGGTAAAAGCGCGTTAACCGTCGCTCTAACTGCCAGTGTTCTATTAACGCTTTAAGTCCTGGCGGTCGCATGCCTGACTCCCGATGAAAAGCGCCAATTTGGAATAAGGTCCGGTATTGCCATAGAAGCGTTCGAATGGCGTCTGGCAATCGGGCGTTTTTATCCCAGATGTGAATAGACTCGGAGCTAGCTCCGTTGATCTCGACGATTTCCAGATTTTGGCCCTTTTGCAATGTCTCGATATCCTTGAACTTAATGTCGAGCCGGCCATAGTAGAAGCTGGGGAGTCCGCTCATTATGAGATTAATTTCTTGGGTTAAGGCGGGGGTAATGAGTGCGCGAGCATCTTCAAAAACCGCGCCTCTGCAGTGGCTAGCGGAGAACAGAAGTTTGCGAGTGTGCCCGGCAGGAAGCACCGTGTCCCAGTCGCTAAGATTGCGCTCCTTGTACAGGTGCATTAATTGCCCTGCACGCTCATCTTGCGCCACAAGGGTCGCTAGCGTGCTAGTACCGTCGCCGACCACGTGAGGAGTATGCTTGACGGTAAGTGAAACAATTCTCCCTTCTGCATCTGTCGGGTGTTTGACATAAAAAACGCCGACTTCCGGTTCGAACTGAGCGAGCCGCTGGCAAATGAGGGTGGCCCCCAGTGGGTAGGCACTGAGAGTCGTTAATAACTGGGTGGCGTTATGAATGAGCTTGACGCCCGCGCCTCTGCAACCCATGTCGGGTTTGCAAACAAACGGAAACTCGATGCCTTGGGTTTTTGCATTGTGGATGAGTGCGTCAACCTGTTGTGCTGGCGCGTCTGCGTTCACAGTGTGCGCGACCCATGGCAGTATCGCTTGTTTGCAGGCACCAGTGGCCTGGGACATCAATTGATCCTTTGAGCCACCGACCATTCCTGCTAGAGGAATGGAAGGGTTTGCAATCAAGGGCAGTGTGAGCGAGCGATATCGAATGCTAAGCCATAACCACTGCAGCACCACTGGGAAATAAATTACCCAGGACGGCCAGAACTCAAAAAAAGAGGTGCTTCGTTCGTTAGTCACTTGGCTGCGTGTAGTCCTTTAGAAGCGCATGTTCATGCTAGTGTAAAAATACCGCCCGCTATCGCCAACAGGGGACAACACATCATGGGGGAGGTTGCCAAAATAATTGATATCGGCACTAGAAAGGTCAGCGTATTCGTCCAATACATTGTTAACGCCCAGTGTGACAGTGAGAGCGTCATTGAGCTGCCAAATGCCTTCTAGATCCACGCTGTATTCCGAACCATAGCGTTGGCGTGGTTCGAATCCACCACCAAAATTAAATACTCGAACGACACTGCCGTAATAGTGCACGCGATTGATCAGGCTGAAGTTTGATTTGCTCCACTTACTTAATAAACTCGCTTTTTGCCTTGGTGCGGACTCTTCAATGGTGTTGATTTCCTCGACACCAATGAGCAAGAAACTATTGTCGAGTGAGCTTAATTGCGTAGGAGTATCAGCGATGCGTTCAATCGTAGTTTTGGCATAGCTATAGCCAAAAGTCAGTTCGAGTTCACCGGAGAACACACGTCGTTCATGTGTCATAGTGAAGTCGATTCCTGATGTTTCGGTGTCGATGGCATTGGTGAAAAATCTGACTGACTCCACGCCTGCGCCCCCAGGTTGTGGTGACACAAAGTCGACTAGCGCTTGACCAAAAAGTCGGTCCGATAGCGTGATGCGGTCGTCGACATTTATGCGGAATGCATCGAGAGTAAAGGACACACTATTGCCTACTTGCCCTGTGACACCAAAGCTCGTGTTTACTGAGGTTTCCGGCTTGAGAGAGGCGGCGCCAAGAGACTGGGCAATGGGGTTGGCCACGCGCAAGGTGACGGTGTTGACGAGGCTGCGGTTGTCACCAAAGTTGGTGCTGCGATCAGAAAACCCTACTTGGCTTAGTGCCGGTGCGCGTAGGCTGTTGGAGATAGCGCCGCGGATACCGTAGTCCTGGGTTAGCTCATAAAAGAAACTGGCCTTGCCCGTAAGTTCATCGCCAAAATCGCTGTAGTGTTCGAATCTTGCCGCGGTGTCGATCAATAGGCGATCGTTTACTTGATCAGCAATGCTGAAATAGGCGCTGTAGACTTCGCGATTCTCCTTGGTGATATCACTGGGTGTTAAGCCAATGGCGCCTTGTGCACCAATATCGCCAGTGAACGTTCCGGCTTGCCATGAACTCGTATCGCCTAGTTTCGTGCGGAACCGCTCTTTTCGATATTCGGTTCCCGCTGCAACGAACAATGTGCCGATGACAGTTTCGTAAGGGTCCACTCGTGACAAATCAGTGGTGACTGTGAGTTGGTCAAATATGTATTCACCGGAATCAAAACTAGTGGGGCTTGCGCTTCCTAGTGAGGCGTTCAGTGAGTCTTTCGCGCCATAGGCGAAGCGATTGCCGCCGAGAGTCGCACTGTTGTCTAGTGACCACTGATTAAATCGGCTACTCATGCCGACAGTCAGGCTGTGATCTTTGTTTTCACCTGTAGTGATAGGCAAATAGCCATTGGGGTACACGCTTGGGATATTGCGTGATTCATCGGGGTAGCGAAAGAACGTGGCGCCTTCAGTATCGCGATGGCCAAGTGTGCCGAAGGCATAGACGATGTTAGACCCTAGTGCTTGCTCTGCGTTAAACCAGAGATTGACGTCTTGTACATCTGGATCGCCTTTTGCGTAATTACGTTGTCCTTGAACGGCGAGATTCTCGGGTGTCGATGGATAAAAGAAAGGTAGTTGATCGAATCCAGCTCGGTTGGTCGCATGGCGTTGCTTAAGGTCGAAACCTGCATTGAGGAATCCGTTGTTCCCTAGATCGAAGCCTGCGGTGCCGTCGAGCAACAGTGTTTGACCGTCGGTAATGCGGCTGTCTATCGCATCGAAATCCGTGACATGGGCGCCATAACTGACGTTGAACTCAGGTCGTACGGACTCTCTATCTAGAATTAAGTTTATCACCCCTGAGATAGCGTCAGAACCATATTGAGCGCCCGCACCATCACGTAACACTTCGATATGGTTGATGGCGTTAAGGGGAATTGTATTGAAGTCGACGGCGGCGGTGCCTCGACCGATTTTAGTTTCGCTATTAACCACTGCAGAGGTATGGCGGCGTTTTCCGTTGACCAATACCAGCATTTGGTCAGGGCTCATCCCGCGTAGCTGGCCCGCTCTGACATGATCAGAGGTCCCAGAGTTGGACTGGCGTAAAAAGTTGAATGAAGGCACTAGCGTGGCAAGTGCCTCGCCTAATTCACCCGCAAGTGCTCCGGACTCCAATACTTCCTGTGCAGAGAACGTATCGATCGGAACGGGGGATTCGAGAATCGAGCGCTCTAGACTACGGCTGCCTGTGACGACAATGGTATCGATAGAGTTGGTGTCTTGAGCATACGTCAAAGGCGAAGTTAATGGGGTGACCAGTAGGCTAGATAAAATGAAAAGTGTACGGGTGCGTGCTGAATAGGCGTTAGAGTTGATCATAGTGTCCGCATTTTTAATATAAGGGAAAGCGTGTCAGAGCAGCGATTATGGCTGATCTGACTTTTCAAAGGTCTGGGCGGCTATTTTCTCTGCCTCGACATCGCTTATTGGCTCGGGGTTAGGAAGACTTTGTCCTACTGCGATAGTCGTTTTGAGGTGGCGAGAAAATTTTCGGCAATATCCACAAAGTAGTAAATGAAAGCCATAGCTAATCGACTGGCGTAGTGTCAGTTTCTTTTCTATGTGGTCGCTAGCCTGTTCGGCCATTTCACGACAATTCAACATGTTCCCGTCTCCTGGTAACGATCTATTACTTGCATCAAACTGAGTCTGGCACGGTGCAATAGTACTCGTACATTAGAGTTGCTCAACTCAAGAATGTTACAGATCTCTAACAGTTCCATTTGTTGTAGGTCGCGCATCGTAAAAACCGCGCATTGATCGGCACTTAAGGTGCTGAGGGTTTTATCAATACAACTACGGAGTTGGGTTTGTTCAAGGAGCTGCATGGGGGAGTCTGTATGCCAATCGGAGGGAGAGTTTTGCCAGTGTCCGTCGCTCTTGAATTTCATATTAAGGGATTCGATGGTGTCCTCATGGCTGCCTACTGTGCTTTCTAGCGAGACATAGCGTGCCTCCTTGCCAAGCCGAGTACGTGCCTCATTGCGGACAATGGTGTAGAGCCATGTCTTTAACGCAGAACGCCCCTCAAAGCGGGGTAGGGCACGGTGGATTGAGACCCATGCCTCCTGAAGAACTTCTTCTGCCCAAACATCCCCTACTATGGCTCTGGAGATCACAAGCATTGGCCTGTGGTAGCGTTTTACAAGCTGTGTAAACGCGGCTCTATCACCAGAGCGAAGGGCCTCTAAATCTTCTTCATCTTTTTCTTTATGTAACATAGGGACGAACCGTCTGTCTTATACAGGTGTGTTTAACCAAGGCTGTGAAGCCTCTAGGAGTCTATATGCCAATTTCCCTTATGTTCAGCGAACTCATTGGCGGCAATTTCGTGGTAAACGTTCTGCTGCTATCTAGTGTACTACTGACGCCGGTAAGCGCACAGGCGCAAAACTGGCAAATGCTCGATGAAGTCTTGGCGCAATATGTGGCGCCAGCGCAGCGACAAGGAGTCATGCTCAATGCAGTGGATTATAAGGGTTTGTCTCAAGACCCCCGATACTCGCAAATAATTTCTCAGATCGAAAATTATCCCATTCAAAGTCTAACGAGTCGCGAGGAGCAACTCGCATTCTACATCAATGCATACAATGTATATGCCATTAAAGTGGTCATTGAGAATTACCCAGTTGAAAGTATTCGCGATGTGGGTTCTCTTTTTTCGTCAGTATGGACGCGTACGGCAGGACACATAGACGGGAAGGCACTGTCACTTGATGACATCGAGCATGAAACACTCCGCAAGCTGGGTGAGCCGCGCATGCACTTCGCGATTGTGTGTGCCTCTTTAAGTTGCCCGAACTTGCGCAATGAAGCCTACACGGCTGCAAAACTAGACCAACAGCTCGAGGATCAAGCGAAGTCATTTCTAAATAACGAGACAAAGGGAGTGTTGTTAGACGGACAGAGAGCGCGTGCTTCGCAAATTTTCGACTGGTTTGAAGAGGATTTCGATGCAAGCGGTGGGGTTGAAGCGTTTATTCGCAGGTATAGGGAGTTGCCAGCGCGCGTTAATTTGCACGCTAACCTTCCCTATAATTGGGATCTTAATGAGCAGTAGGCGTTAGAGCTTGCTTGCTTCCTCTAATACTAGGCTGAAGTCAGGGCGCTCTCGATAATCTTCTTCGGCAAGTTTTGCACGGATAATGCCCTGACTATCGATTACGAATATACCAGGATACGGAATGCCGTAAGCTCGATTGCCGGGCTCGTATTGTGCATTGAGTATTCCTAGTGCCTTAATGAAGGCGCTATTTTCGTCATGGAGTGTGGGGAAACTGGTTCCATACTCTTCTTCGGCCACTTTGAGAGTTGCCACAGAGTCATAGGTCATAGTCGTTACATTAAACCCTAGGGCGTTAAACTCTGCCTCAGCATCGACTAGTTGTTGCAGTTGGCGAATACAGAAGGGGCACCAGTCAAAAGAGCGGCTCATGACAAGAATTAGGCCTTTCTCGCCGCTCAGGCCGCTAAAATTGTGAGTGATACCGTTCTGGTCTGGCGCATTGAATGCCGGCAATGCGGAACCAACATGTATGTCAGGGGCCCAAACAAAGTCCTCGGCATGGCTATTGATCGATAGACAGCTTAATGCGAATAAAGTCAGTAGGGCTGGCAGTAGTGTTGTTCTTATTTTCAAGCGTTGCATGGGATGACTCCTTGGACGAAGCTTTAATCTAAATTATTGGTGCGCCTAGAACAACAGACCGCCGTGACTAGATTTTGTTGCGCACAACAGCAATATAGTAGTATTGATAGCAATGCCATAGGGTAGAGAACTTGGAGTTCGTATGACACTAGACAAGATAATGAGTTTTCCTGTTGCATCAGTAGAGCTAGAAGACACCTTGAAAACGGTTAAAAGCCTTCTCGATAAGGCGAAGTTTAATCACGTGCTTGTCGTTGAAAATGGCAAGCTCATGGGGGTGATCTCCGATAGGGATGTGTATCGCGTCATGAGTCCTACGCTGGGAACTCCACTGGAAACTCATCGCGATGTGCAAGCGCTGAACCGAGTAGTGCATACCTTCATGACCCGTAAGCCGCTCACATTACGCAAAACTAATAATATGTTCGATGCCGTGGATCTCTTCCTGACACATAAGATCTCTTGTATTCCCATTGTGGATAGTGAAAACCACGTCGAAGGCATCGTCACTAAGAAAGACATCCTGAAGCTCTTAAAAGCCAATCGCTCGAAGTTTACCGAGTAGCGTTTAGCTCTCGTTATCGTTTGCTCGCGAGGTAGAGTCCGTCTCCGACTGGCGCGAGATAAGCGGTAACCCTAGGGTCTTTTGCAATTTTTGCGTTCAGTGCTTTTAAGGCGACGGTGTCCTCCTCTTGGTTGGAGGTATCGGCAACCTTGCCCCCCCATAAGCAATTATCCAATGCGATTAATCCGCCAGGGCGTAACAGCTTCAACGCTAGCTCATAGTAATTGTCATACCCCGTTTTATCCGCATCAATAAAGACAAAGTCAAAACTATTACTCTCACCGTCATTGATAAGTGCGTTGAGGGTATCTTGTGCAGGGGCCAAGCGTAGATCTACTTTATGGCTTTGCCCTGCCTCTTCCCAGAAGGGTTTGGCGATTGAGGTCCATTCCTCACTAACATCACAGGCCACTATATGTCCGTTATCTGGCAGGCATTGCGCCGTAATAAGGGTGCTGTATCCAGTATATACGCCTATCTCGATGGTTTTTTTTGCGTTCAACGACTGCAGAAGTACGCGCATGAACTGTGCTTGCTCGTGAGAGATCTGCATGCCGGCTCCCTCCATCGTGGAGGTGCGATCGTGCAATGTTTTTAGAAGCTCGGACTCAGGAGGAAGATGGTGGCTTATATACTGATGAATGCTTGCATCGACTTCTATCCAACGAGACATTTTTTTCTCCGGTATGTGGTTTAAGGAGCTGAAAATTTAACTTAGCTTTTTGCTTCTGAAGACAGTTTTTCTGTTAACCAATAAAATGCGACGCCAAAGACTAACACCCCTCCAGCAACGGAAGCTTCCTGCGGACGATTGACCGAGATGAACCAGAGTGTCCACAGCATAATCCCACTATAGAGCAAGGGCGGTAAAGGGTAGGCCCATGTGCGGTAGGTTCCGGAACCAAGTTCTGTGTCAGTGCCTTTGCCGTGTTTAAATCGTAATACAAAGACACCCAATACCGTGGCGAGAGAGCTTAATCCGAGTATGAAGCCCGAGAAAACCAAGACCGAATCAAACGTGGCGGTAATGATGAAGATACCCGCAAGCGCACCTTGTGTGTAGATAGCCGTGCGTGGAACACCGCCTTTGTTCTTGACTGCAAGGAGTCGGAAAAGCCGGAAATCTTCGCCCATCACCTGCAAGACTCTAGGGCCTGCCATTAACATGGCGCTTACTGTGGAGATCAACAGTAAAGACAGTAAGCCGCCCATGACCATGGCGCCTGTAGGGCCAAAGGTATGCTCTGCAACGATAACGCCTACCTCTATTTTACCTTCGAGATCCTCCAGCGGCACGGCATAAAGAAAGCTAGCGTTGAGCGCCATGTACAGGACGATCACGATCAAGGTGCCGCCAATGAGCACAATAGGGACGGAGCGTCCGGGATTTTCTATCTCGCCAGTGATATAGGTGGCGGCATTCCAACCGGTGTAGGCGTAGTTCACATAAATGAGCGAGACGGCGAACGCGCTTGACCCTATTAAAGCGCCATCTCCGGCGCTGGGAATGAGTAAAAGTGGTTGCGGGGTGGAAACGGTGCTGACAACCGCTACGACGAACAGGGCAATCAGTAGTACTTTGATGATGGTAAACCAATTCTGCAGCCCCCCACTCGCTGCATGGTTTCGACCATGCACAAAGGTGATGGTCCCGACTAATGCGAGTGCAGCAAAAGTGCGGTTAATAGGGATGCTTTGCCCCAATGCTGAGTCAAAGTAGGCCGCAAATGTCATGGCGGCCAATGCCGTAGGGGCGGCAAAGCCAACGGTAAGTGATACCCAACCAGACACGAAACCGACGGCGGGGTGGTAAATTCGACTTAAAAAATTGTATTCGCCGCCAGAGCGAGGCATGCGACTAGCGAGTTCGGCGTAGGTCAGCGCCCCGCACAGTGCCGCAACACCGCCCACCAGCCACAGCATTAGTAGAACAAAGCTCGACTTGATATCAATGATCTGAAAGCCAATGCTGGTAAAGACACCCGTTCCCACCATGTTGGCTACAACGACCGCAATCGCTGTTGCGGGTGTATACTGTTTAACTGTCGACATTGTGCGCTCGCATTGGGGTGTTTAAAGGCAGTAGATTACCTTGATTATCGCAATAAATGACTCACGGTAACGAAAAATTTAAACTGGCCAGCACGGCGCTCATCGGGTATAAGTAGCGCCCAATTTTGAGATCGTGCACGGACATCAATTAGGAATACTCATGACAGCATCAAAAAAATACACAAGCCAAGTTCAGCAAGATTCAACAACCGGTTTGTGGAGTGCACAAATTGCACGTCGAGCCACGGCCAAGCGTTATGTCGTGTCGAAATCTCAAGACGGCTTTGAGAGTGAAGCACAAGCCGTGGCTTGGGCTGAAACTGCGTTGCAAGAGTTTCTCAAGCTTAATGAGCGCAACAAACGCAAAGACCGACCATAGCCATCACGGCTTAAAACCTTTTCCAACAATATAGACTTCTCTTGAGCGTGACCGTGACGCATCAGGTTTGCGTACTACCACCTTCTCAAAGCTACTACGCACTTCTTTGAGGTATTGGTCATACCCCTCGCCGTGAAACACCTTGGTTGCAAAATTAGCGCCCGGTTTGAGCACGGTTCTTGCCATGTCGAGGGCTAGCTCTACCAAGTACATTGATGACGCTTGGTCTGCTGCATCGACTCCGCTTATATTTGGCGCCATGTCGGACATGACAAAATCAGCCTTGGCGTTATCCAGCGCCACGAGTATCTGATCAAATATCTCTTGCTCGGTAAAATCCCCTTCTATAAAAACGACATCGCTAATGGGTGCCATTGGCAAAATGTCGGATGCAATGGTTTTGCCTTTGTTGCCAACGATAGGGGCGACTATTTGTGACCAGCCTCCAGGGGTAGAGCCCAAGTCTAGAACTACCATGCCAGGTCGTACTAGTTTGTCTTTTTCAATGAGCTCTAAAAGCTTGTAACTAGCGCGTGAGCGATAGCCATCCACTTGCGCCCGTTTTACATAAGGGTCGTTAATATGCTCTTCTAACCAACGGTTACTGCTTTTCGATCGTGCCATTACAATGCATGCTCTTGCTTACTATATGAGGGGGTCACGCTTTCTTAGCGTCAATAATACAGTTTCGGCCCTGGGCTTTCGCGCGATACAGTGCCCGGTCGGATAACTCTACAAACTCATCGACGCCTTTTGCGATGTCGGACGAAGAGACCCCGCCACTGAAGCTGCAAGTAAACTCTTCATCATTGTGCCTGAAGACGATGGTTTCAAACTCAGCGCGCAAGGAGTCTAGTTTAGTCATCGCGCTCTGGGTATTGGTGTCGGGTAAAACCACCATATACTCCTCGCCTCCGTAACGACCTACTAGGTCGGTGGTACGTAAGCCTCTGCGTAACAAGTGAGCGAGTGTTGCGATGACAACGTCTCCTGTTTGATGGCCATAGGTATCATTCACTTTCTTGAAATGATCGATGTCGATCATAGCGACACTGACTATGGCCTTATTGCGTTGCGCACGGGCATATTCGTGATTCAATCGCTCTTTGATTTCTGTGTGCTTCAACAGCCCTGTAAGGCTATCTCGCGTCATTAGTTCAGCGAGTTTACGTGCTCTTTGTGCACGACTCTTAATAGTCGTGACAAAGTGTTCCTCGACCACGGGTTTGACAATGAAGTCATCTCCCCCTGTTTTCATCGCTAGCAACTGACGATTCTCGTCGCGCTCACCCGACAAAAATATAATAGGAATATGCACTAGCTGATTCTGGTAACGAACAATTTCCGCTAACTCAATGCCGGTGCAAAGAGGCATGTGTAAGTCGAAAATAAGAAGGTCGGGATGGAACTCATCGATAACATCGAGAGTCTTCTCTGGATCGGCAAGAGTGTGCGCCATGATGCCCCTGCGCTCCAACATCAGTCGATGATGCTCCAGTGTGTAAATGTCGTCATCTACAAGTAACACTCGGTAGGGAGAGCGAAGATTCTGCTGTAATAGATTGTCAAGGCTGGATTCCAAGGCCGGAATACTAATGGGTTTTATAAGAAATGCCGCGACGCCGTTGCGTGCGGCAAGCAACTTCTCTTGGAAACCGTCAGCGGGACTAATGACAATCATGGGGATGTCATTGAGGCCGCGATCTCGTAATGTTTCTACTGTACTGTCTAACGGGTTTGCCGCAATGGAGCTCTGAGATTTGTTGAAAATCAATGCGCCTGGTGGGGTTGTTCTCGCTCGATCACAAAGAGTGTGGATATCTGTAAATGTAGAAACTTTATAGCCGAAACTGGAAAGGCCAAGTTTGAGAGTTTCGCTAGTCGAGGCATCATCTTCGAGAATGAATATGCATATATCTTCGTTTCGATGCAGAGTTTCTTCGGGTTCGCTCGGAGTGTGGCGGGCGTTCTCAACTTCTTCATCAACAGTGCTAGGCAGTGAAACGGCAGGCGCTAACTCGCTTAGTTTTAACCGCATTTGGCTCGGGTCTAAGGACTTGTCACCGGCAATGGCGTGGCTCAAAAGATGTTCGAAACTTCGCAGCAGAATGCCGGTATCTTTATATCCAAACGTGAGTGAGGATCCTGCCAGTTTATGGCTGGCATTAAAGAGCTCTTTGATGGTGTCCGGCGCACAAAGTCTTTCATCGCTTAGAGTGCTGTAAGCGACGATTCGCTCTAGCTCTGCAATAAGTTTTTTATGGAAATCATTACGCAAGATTTCCATTTCTTTGTGGAAATCTTGGTTGTCACTCGCCATTGAACTGTTTCCAATAGTTGTTGAGTTGATCGGAAAGCCCCATGGCATCGAAAGGCTTCAATATAACATTGAATGCCCCAATGGATTTATAGTGCTGGACTTCGGTACTCTGTACTTTAGCGGTCATGAAAATGACGGCAGTTTCATCGAAATTCATTTTCTCACGTAGTTGTTTGAGCGTATTTGGGCCATCCAAGCCTGGCATCATGACATCTAACAACAAGATGTCTGGGGCAAAGTCAGGGATTTTTTCGAGAGCTTCTGTGCCACTGGCGCAGCTAAGTAATGTGAACTTTCCTATGCGCTCTAGGGCCACTTTGGCGATTGCTCGGATAGACTCGTCATCATCGACATGGGCGATTCTTTGTAAAGTTTTCATTTCGGTGCTTCTCCCATCTCGAAGATGTTATGCAATGTAGAGACGACTTTAGAAAGTGTGTATTCGTCTTTTTGAAGCACGGCTGCGACGTTGTCTGCAAGTTTTCGTGGTACTTCGTGACCCGATAAAATCACGATAGGGATGTCGGGTTGGGAAAGGTGAATAGTTTCCCACAGTGTTTCACCATGCCCATCGGGAAGAAATAAATCCAATAGGATCAAGTCATAGTGACTGCGTCGAATTTTTTCGAACGCCGTTGCTAAGCTTGTGGCTAAATCCATATCGATCCAGTTAGAGACCTGCAGTCGCATCAATTGCGCAAAGTCCTGATCGTCTTCGACGTGCAAGACTCGCGGCGTACGCTCAGAAAAATCGAACTCTGTTTGTGCCCGCGGCAGTCGAATCCAGAAAAGACTGCCTTCTCCTTCTTTTGATTCATAACCTATCACGCCCCCTAGCCTTTCGATTAACTCTTTGCAAATGGCAAGGCCAAGGCCTGTGCCTGGGGTGTCGCTGGTGTCCGAGGAGTCTGCCTGGGCAAATTTTTGAAATATTCGCGATCGAAATTCTTTAGGGATGCCTTTGCCATGATCAATGACGCTAATAATAATGCTGTCCTCGGGGCCGGCTTCGTGATGAAGCTCAACCTGACCGCCGGCATTAGAGTGTTTACAGGCATTGGACAGTAGATTACTCAAAACTTGTAATAAACGCCCTCTATCGGTGCGGATACGCATTTTAAGATCGCCAGTACTAACGATGTGTACGTTGTTCGCTGTGGCGAAGGCCTGCATCGTGTTCTCTGCATCTTTTATGAGAGGTTGCAGGTCGGTCAGTTCGAGTTTTAAATCCATTTTGCCCGCGAGCAACTTATCCATGTCGAGTAGATCATTGACCAATTGGCTTAAGCGTTCACTGCTCTTTGCCGCAATCTGTAGCATGTCGAGAATTTCATCTGGCACCTCGCCCAAGACTCCCCCGACAATAAGTGAGAGAGCACCAGAGATCGAAGTCAATGGGGTGCGCAGCTCATGGCTCACAGTGGAGATGAATTCGTTCTTGATGCGCTCTAGACGTTTGCGATCACTAATATCTTCAATTAAAGACCAAACGACCTCTCGGCCATCTGACTCTTTCATTAAGATTCCTTGAATAAGCACAGGGTAGCGACTGCCATCTTTACGAATATGCTCTTTTTCGACAGGCTCGTAGCGTCCTATTGTTCGAAGTTGCTCAATCGCCAAGGCCATGGTTTGGGCATGCTCCCTAGGCGTGATGTCGCGGTCATTTAACTTCATGAACTCTTCGTAGTTGTAACCTGTCGGGGCGATGACGGCATGGTTTGCTTCCAATACTTTGCCCGTTCTGTACTCCATTAAGATGATGCCAATAGGGGACAGGTCAAACAAACCGCGAAGTCGCGTCTCGCTACTGATTAATTGTTGGCGAGCTTTGAACTCCTCAGTGATGTTTTGAATCTGTGAGACAAAGTGTACGGGTTTTCCGGTTCCATCTCGGACTATTGCGACCCAAAGCAATGTTTGTATGAGTTCGCCGCTCTTACAGTAATAACGCTTTTGCATTGAGTAGTTGGGAATTGAGCCTTCAAGTAAGTGTCCGAGCAGAGTGAGATCGTTCTCTAGATCATCGGGGTGAGTGATCGTCTGAAAATCTGTCGCAATTAATTCTTCGCGGGTGTATCCCAACATTGAGCAAAGGGCGTCATTGACGACCAGCCAGCCACCTTTAAGTGATACTAATGCCATGCCGACAGCGGTCGAATCAAAAGCCCCTGCGAAACGCTGTGCCGCCATTCGCGCTTGTTCTTCTGCTGCAAGCTGTGCGGTTTCGTCAATGGCGATACCAATATAACCAATCACTTTATTGCCTGACTTTGAGCCTTCCTCAATCAGCGCGCTTGTCGATAAACTCACTCGTTTGTGGTCGCCGTTTTTGCAAACATAAGTCCACTTAAGTGTTTCTGGAATGCCTTTTCTTGCATTGTAGGCAAAGACTTCGAAACCTGATATCGCTTGCCCGTGTTCAGCACTAAGCTCTTTAGCTCTGGCAATGACCTCGGATTCAAGATGTAAAATGGCGGGAGTTTGCTTTCCCACAATTTCGTCTTCACTGTAGCCGAGCAATGCTTGCGCACCAGGGTTGAAAATGGTTATCAAGCCTTCTGTGTCTGTCACGATGATCGAGACTTCGGCGCTAGAGTTGATCACAGCCTCTATATAGGATTGCGATGCGAGTGCTCTGTCTTCGAAGGCGCGTACACTGCTGACATCAAGATGAATGCCTGCGACCCAAAGCGGTTCGTTGTCATCATCCCATTGATAGATGCGGCCACGCACTTGTAACCAAACCCAGTGGCCATCTTTATGCTTGATGCGACCGGTCGCATTGTAGAAAGGCTCGTCTCCGCATAAGTGCGCTTTTATGGACTCTTCTGACAAACCAACATCGTCGGGGTGATGTAAGGCTTTCCACTTGTCGATGTTCATCTCGGAGAGCTCTTTTACACTGTAACCGAGTAACTCGCTCCATTTGGCACTAAAACGCATCTCGCCTGTTTGAACATTCCATTCCCAGGTGCCGGCATTGGTGCTGTCCAGAATCATCTGCAGGTGGTTTTGATTTTTCTTTAGTTGAGTTTGGTTCTCATGCTGCAATGTGATGTCGGTCATCGTCACGATGGCGGCAATGGGGGTTTTTGACTGAGGGTCGAGTAGTAATTTTCCGCTACAAAGAACAACCATAAGTTTCTTGTTGGGAATGTGCAGCTCTAGCTCAATATTATTGAGGATGTCACCTTGCCAAACTTTCATCCAAGGCGTTTCTTCAGGTGCGAGCGCGCAGTGATCGTCAATATGGGTCAATGTGACCAATAACTCTGTTTCTTTGACGCAATAAGTGCCCTGAGCGAGGCTAAAACTATCTGCCGCCAGCTCATTCAAGAGGAAGGATTTGCTGTCGCCGTTATAGGCAAACGCGAGAGTAGGATTCGCCTCGAGTAGGCTGCGAAGGAAGATCAGCGTGTCTTTGGTTGCGGGCAGCTTATCTGTTGAATCCAATGTCATCCCCTAAGGTTGGCTATTGAGTTTATAGTTGGTGTGCTCTAGTTGTTTGAAGCAATTCTAATGTGTTGCTACTGACTCAAGCAAGACACTGCTTAAGTACAGGAAGGTCCTTGATGTATAATAACACTTCTCAATGACTTTGCCGGGGTGACCGGCCAGGAATGCTCAGATGCTAAGGCTTACCGAACTTACCCTCCCTTTGGACCACTCAGAAGAAGCTCTCACTCAGGAGATCTTGTCATTATTGCAGCTTCAAGCCACTGATTTATTGTCTTTTACTGTATTCAAACGCAGTTATGATGCACGCAAAAAGAATAGCGTGATCAGCTTTGTTTATATAGTCGATGTGGAAATTGCTAATGAAGAGGCTGTCTTAGAGCGTTTGGCGCAGGAGCGGCATGTAAAGAAAGCCCCTGATACTCACTATTATCCTCTTCCGAGTGCGCCTAGTGCTTTGCAATCACGCCCTGTAGTGATTGGTTTTGGTCCTTGTGGTCTGTTTGCCGCGTTAATTCTTGCCCAGCAAGGGTATCGACCGATAGTCCTTGAAAGAGGGCGTGAGGTGCGCCAGAGAACCCAAGACACTTGGGGGCTTTGGCGTAAAAATATTCTGGACGTTGATTCAAATGTTCAATTTGGTGAGGGTGGTGCGGGCCTGTTCTCCGATGGCAAGCTGTATAGCCAAATTAAGGATCCCAAACTCTTTGGCCGCAAGGTGATGCATGAGTTTGTTAAAGCCGGTGCGCCAGAAGAAATTCTATTTATGAGCAAACCCCATATCGGCACGTTTCGCTTAACGGGCGTCGTGGCCGCGATGCGTGAGGAAATTATCGCTTTAGGCGGAGAGGTTCGGTTTGAATCTCAAGTGACAGACGTAGTGATTAACGACACAAGAGTGGCAGGCGTGGTGCTAGCCAATGGCGAGTGCATCGATACTCAGCATGTCATTCTCGCCTTAGGCCATAGTGCCCGAGATACTTTCCGTATGTTGCATCAACGTGGAGTCTATGTGGAGGCCAAGCCTTTTGCGATAGGTTTTAGAATAGAGCATCCGCAATCACTGGTCGATAAAGCACGCCTCGGTAAATACGCGGGTCATCCACAGCTAGGGGCTGCCGACTATAAACTGGTTCACCATGCTAAGAATGGACGTGCGGTTTATAGTTTTTGTATGTGCCCCGGCGGCACAGTGGTGGCGGCGACTTCAGAGGAGGGGAGGGTCGTCACTAATGGGATGAGTCAATACTCGCGTAATGAGCGCAATGCGAATGCCGGAATCGTCGTGGGGATCAATCCAGAAGTGGATTATCCCGGTGACCCACTTGCGGGTATCACTTTACAAGAAGAGCTAGAAAGCCATGCGTTTATCCTTGGTGGAAAAGACTATTGTGCTCCGGCGCAACTAGTAGGGGATTTCATTAACCAACAGGCATCGACTGCATTGGGCCAAGTAGTCCCTTCCTACAAGCCTGGCGTATTATTAGGGGATCTCTCTAGTGCGCTCCCTTCATTTGCGATTGACGCTATTCGCGAGGCATTGCCTGCGTTCGGCCGACAGATGAAAGGGTTTGATAGGGCTGATGCGGTGCTTACCGGGGTGGAAACGCGCACATCATCTCCGATTCGCATCACGCGAGATAAAGCAACTCTCCAGAGTCTTAATACTCGTGGGCTTTACCCCGCAGGCGAGGGCGCCGGTTATGCTGGAGGCATTCTCTCAGCCGGTGTGGATGGCATCAAAGTGGCGGAGGCGCTAATCAATGCGCTACGAGCGGATTTTGAGGCAGGGGCTTTAGCATGACATTGACCTTCGATGAACTGAAGAAGCTACAGCAAAAAAAATACCGTGAAAAATTCGGCTACTTTATTGCCGAAGGCGAGCATCTCGTACAAGAGTTGGAGCGGGCGTGTGCCAATAATCCTGCCCTTGCACAGTCACAGTTATTCGTTACAGAAGATTCCCCTTTCTCACGCACATTTGCCACTAAACTAATAAGTGCCACGCAAATGGCCCGTATATGCGCAACAAAAACTCCGCAGGGAATCTTTGCCCTTGTTCCCATTTCGGCCTTGTCATCACAGGCGCGTGATTCGCGTAAAGAGCGAGTGATGTACCTTCATGAGGTGCAGGACCCAGGCAACTTAGGCACAATTTTACGGACGCTCGCATGGTTTGGTGCTGGTCGGTGTTTGTTGAGCCCGGGTTCTGTGGACCCGTTCAATCCTAAAGTGGTTCGTGCCAGCATGGGGGCTATCTTTCATGTCCCTATAGAAACAGAGTTCCCGCTTGCCACGTTAACGTCTCGGTATCCGCGTATTGCCGCTTTGGATATGACTGGGATGAATATAGCAGACCCTCGATTTGGCCAGTCCGATGTATTTGTTTTTGGTAATGAGGCTCGAGGGTTGCCGCGTGAAATGTTAGAACAAATGCAAGCCGATACCTTCACGATTCCGGGGGGAGGGACAGTAGAGTCTTTAAACTTAGGGACGGTAGTGAGTATTTGCGCTTATGCCTTGAACGACCAAGCAGAGCTTTAATGCTCTGTTAACTTTACTTTGGTTTTTCTAATGAGTTGGTTGAAGGTGTCTATGGGAAGGGGTTTGCTAAATAGATAACCTTGGAACATATTGCATCCTTTGCTTAAAAGAAACTCAAGTTGCTCGGTGGTTTCCACACCTTCTGCGATCACGTGTATGCCTAAATTATGGGCCATATCGATAGTGGTTTTAACAATCATGGCATCGGACTCAAGTACGCCAATGTTTTGAACAAATGATTTGTCGATTTTAAGCTGTTCAACGGACAGCTTGCTGAGGTAAGTCAGCGACGAATACCCTGTTCCAAAGTCGTCAATTGCAAATGTGATATGTTGCTTCTTAAGGCGCTCAATTTTTTCGCTGGCTAGCGTAATATCTCCTAGTAGCATGGACTCAGTGAACTCTAGCATCAGCGCGCCTGGGGTTATCTCGAGTCGCTCCAAGGTTCCAAGTAACGATGACTCGAAAGATTCCTCATAGAATTGATCCGCTGTAATATTAATGCTGAGTTTTAAGTGGCGCGAGTCATCATTGTTTTGCCACTTTTTCAATTGCGCCAACCCTAATTGAATAACTTCATCTCCTATTTTTCTCATTAACTTGTTCTCTTCGGCTATGGGAAGAAAATCAATGGGATTCAGTAATCCTTTTTGCGGGTGATTCCACCGTATTAAGGCTTCTGTACCAACAATTTTCTCATGGATGTCTACCTGTGCCTGATAATAGAGTTCAAATTGGTGGTTAGTGATAGCGGTACGCAGTTCATCTAATAATTTCGCGCGTTCGATGACGGTGGCTTGCCACTTAGGGTCGAAAAAACCTATTTGATTGATCCCTGTAGACTTGGCATTCGTCAATGCGATGTCTAGCTGTGTCATCACTCCTTGTGGGGACAATGAGGGATTCGTAAGTAACGTAGCGCCGATGCAGCTTGTCGTAAAATAGAGGGATTCGCCAATTTTATAGTGGTCTTCAAGAGCGTTGAGGATCGTTTTAGCAACGATTTGGGTTCTCAAGGTCGCCTGTTCGGGGTCCTCTCCAAGATCTCGTAGGATTACAGCAAATTCATCGCCGCCGTAGCGGGCTATCTTGTCTCTAGGGCGCAGTAATTTGTGCACGCGTTTTGCTACCTGCAAAAGCAGAGCGTCTCCAGCATCGTGCCCTAGCGTGTCGTTGATCATTTTGAAATTGTCGAGATCAATCATTAATGCGGCACTGATTTCTGATGATTTTCTGGAGGGGGAGAGTTGCTCTTCGATGAGTGTTTTAAAATGGGCGCGATTAGGAAGGCCCGTGAGCGTGTCGAAGTAGGCGAGTTTACTGATGGTTTCTTGTGCCGTCTTGATCTCGCTGAGATTGCTGTAATGGCCAACAAAATGCGTCGTCGCTCCCATAGCGTCATAGACGGCAGAGATGGAGAGAGAGTAAGGAATAATATTGCCTTTGAAGTGCGTAATCCAAAACTCTCCGCGCCAAACGCCATCTACTCGCAGGCTTTTTCTGACGTTCTTGTAGAACTCTTCATCGTGGTGCGCTGAATGCAAAATGTCGGTGGTTTTGCCAAGCAATTTTTCAGATGAATAACCGCTGCTACTTTCAAATGATTGATTGATTCGAAGGATTTTGTAATTGGCATCGGAGATCATTATCCCTTCTTGGCTTGAGAACGCGGCGGCGGCTACCCGCAAATCCTCTTCTTTGCGAACGATGTCAGTCACGTCATTGATTAGAGTGACCAATAATGCAGTGTTAGGAATAGGGATATTGTGAACGTCTACATGACGGATCAGCTGTCCTTTTCTGTATATAGGAAGGCGCCGCAAAATAAGTCGTTCTGGGTCTCCACTTTGGATATCTTCCACCATCCTAGTTTGGTGGGCTAGGCGCTCGGTTTTGTCTTCGAAGGCAATTTCCCAAAATTGCTCGAGACTGGTGACAGAGCCTGGCGTCAAATCGTAAGCTTTGAAAAAATGCGAATTTAAATAAATAAAGTCCCTTGAAAGCGTTGGCCGTGAAATTGCAACTCCGACGGGAAGCGCATCTAGGGCCGTTATGAGGAGTTGTTGGTTCTGCTCAAAATTTCGCTGCGCACGGCGTCGTTTGATGACTTGATAAAGTTCTGCGGAGAAGAGTTTAAGTGTTTTGAGGGTGTTATTATTGTAGTCAATCTCTGCATTGGCCACGGCGATAACCATGCTTATTTTTTCGCCGTCAAAGATAGGGGCGATGACGTACCGCGTTAGTGCTTCTAACGCTGAGGGAAGAGAAAGTGACAAGTGGTCTTGAAGGGGCGTGTTTGAGAAAAATGCTGCACGATGTGAAAGGCATTCCTGAGAAATGCCAATCTCAGGAGTGAGGGCATGCCTCTCAATGTCGAAAAAATCGCTTGATAGACTATGCCACGCTACAACCTCGTGACCATCGATGTCCTTATCCACAATATGAATAAAACTTTGCTCGCTATAGGTCAGTGTCTCAAGCGTGCTAAGTCCGAGCTTGATAATATCCTGCTCATCTAATCCCTCACTTTTTTCGGAAATACTTAGTAGCGCTTCTAGTCGTTGCTCCATGAAATATCGTTCAGAGATGTCGCGAAGCACAAATAAATAGCTTTTATCTTCATCTTGCGTATGAACGGTGGAGACCGATACTTCAAATCGATACATGCCCGTTTTAAGTGCGTGGCTGTACTGATTTCCGTAACTGGTGCCTTGTAGGTTGCATTCTTCAATGGCTTTTTCGCAAGCTTGTGTGGCTTCTTTGGAAAGAAAGCTGTCGAAGCGTTTGCCTATATAAAACTCCTGATCGGCGATAAGATTTTTTTGATTGTTACCTGAATGATAATGCAGTATTTGTCGATCGTTAGAGATCTCAAATACTAAGTCTGGGAGTGCGTTTAATATCGCTTGATAGCGTAGTTCAAGCGTTTGAATCTCATTGAATGGCTCTTTAATATTGCTAAGCGCGAGAGCGTAAAATAAAAAACTATAGGCGAAGAGCTTGTATGTGTGTCCGGCGAAATTCGTAAACTCGTTGGCGTTTGTGTCGCTATTAAAGAGCAGTGCAGACATTGCCAATAAGGCGCAGGCGCTATAGAGGCCGATCGAAGATTTTTGCAGCGTCTTCTGGCTTCGTCGCCAGATAGAAATCCCTGCAATGCAATAGAGGCCTGCAATTATGATGCTATACAGTGTAAAGCCATGATTGCTTTCCATCGTGGAGGCTATAGCCATGGGATACTCAATGGCTAGTTGTGGCAACAGCACCGCGATGAAGGCGCTGAGCAAGATGGTGGCGAGCAGGGCATATGTGGCTGCGCTTTTGCTTATAGGCTTTGCTGGACAAAACGCCACCAGTAATAGCCCTATCGCCACAAACCCCTGGGCAGCCCTAAGGAAGTCAACACTAAGGCTGTGAGAGCTATTGAGGGCTTCCGAGGAGGTATCGTCAAACGTTATTAGATGCGCAAACTCCATACACCCTATGCCGAAGAATGCACAGGAAAGGAAGGTGCTGCGGTTTTGCCGTACCTCTTGAAGGGGAAGCCAGGCGACAATGAAAATCAACGTGACTAATACGATGCCAATAGTTTCAATTACTGAGTGGCTAATTTGAAAGTATTGCGCGGGGAAGTCCCAAGCTAATGGGAAACTAAGAGATAAAGCAAAAGCGCTGACTGTGAAAGCCAGAAAAAGAACTGTGTGTTTCTCGAATTTTAGATAAGACCTACTTTTAGTATTACTCATTATCCGCTTGAGTGTAGAGTAATGAAAGCATAGTGCAAGGGTATTCGTGGGTGCTTGAGGGGGATTGACGGTAAATGTCAGCTTGGTGTTAATTGTGACTTAGGATTGACAAACTTTGCGGTAAAGGTCATGTTTCTATCCCCCTAGTGACAGCGTCTTTACTTAGCTAAGCGTTGAAGGGCTTATAAATATAAATGATATCCGCTTTTGGTGATATGAGGATTATGATGAATAAGAATAGAACTAAGCGTCTGTATACAGCTGTGAGAATTACTTTAGGCGCAGCGTTGCTAATTGGTGCATCTAGCACTGCTCTTGCGCAAAGAGGTGCGTCTGCACCTGCGGAGCACGCTAATATTACGCCAGTGAATAACTTGCCTAACCCTTATGAAACTGTTCGCGACTGGAGCAATCCTCCTGCGGGACGCCAATGGGGCTCCGTGAGCGCCATTAACATCGATATCGACGATGAAAGTGTTTGGATTGGTGATCGATGCGGCGCTAACTCCTGTGCTGGCTCGGACCTTGATCCAGTGGTGAAATTGGACTCAGAAGGCAATGTCGTGACTAGCTTCGGCGCTGGCCTGATTCTATGGCCTCACGGCATGGACGTAGATGCAGAGGGTAATGTTTGGGTCGTGGATGCCCGTGCTGCGAATGCACGTGAGCTTGAACAATTTCCTGATGCGGCAGGTAAAGGGCACACAGTGCTTAAGTTCAGCCCATCGGGCGAGCTATTGCTGACATTGGGGACTCCCGGTGAAGCAGGAAACCCTCCGAATCGCTTTACTGATCCGAATGATGTTGTGATTGGGCCGGATGGCCGAATCTATGTAGCTGAGACACATGGCGCTCAGTTCCAAGATGAAGCGGGTCCTGACTCAGTTAGTCGGATCTCTATTTTTGCACCTGATGGCACGTTCATGAAGAGCTTTGGTGAATGGGGTTACGAAGATGGGCAGATGCGATCTCCGCACTCCTTGGCATTTGACTCTCAAGACCGTCTGTTTGTAGCGGACCGTGGTAACCGTCGAATTCAAATTTTTGATCAAGAAGGCGGACATATTGATACTTGGTATCAATTCAGCCGTATTAGTGGATTGTTCATCGGTGACGACGACACGCTATACGCGATCGATTCTGAATCTGATGACAACTACAATCCAGGCTGGCGTAAAGGGCTTCGCGTTGGTAGTGCGCGTACAGGTGAAGTGAAGTACTTTGTACCGGAGCATGTGTCAGAACGTGCTTCTGGGATGGGCGGTTTTGGCTCTATGGGCGAAGGCGTTACCGTTGATAAAAACGGCGTAGTCTACGCTGGTGAAGTTGGCCCCATTCAAGGTGTCACTAAGTTTATTCCGCGTCTTATTGACTAAGAATACTCTTTAGTAAAACTATAAAAAGGCGCTCTTAGCTTAGCTAGAGCGCCTTTTTTTGTGCGCGCGAGTTTAGGCTTTCATTGATTTAGGTCATTGTGGCATTTACTGAGTGTTTTACACTCTTACCAATGGAAAATGAGACTTTAGATCGACAGCGAAGCATCAGCGGCATCCCCTTTAGTGCGGCGAGAATTTCCGATCTATTAACGCGATATGACGGGCAAAGTCCGAGTTATATGTCATATCCTACTACGAGTCAGTTTTATGAAATGGGGCCGCAAAGTTACTTAGACGCATTGGCCCTTAGCGATGCAAAAGCGGCGCTTTCGATTTACATCCATATTCCGTTCTGCAGTACTTCTTGTAATTACTGTGCGTACAATAAAATCATCACCCATCAGCCGAGCGCTGTTGGCGATTATCTGGCCCATCTCAAGAAAGAAATGGCGTTGCTGAGATTGCAGTCGAATCTCTATTTGCGTCCTGTAGAGCAGCTGCATCTTGGCGGGGGGACGCCTACTTTTTTAGATGATGCGCAGCTGACACAATTGGTGCATACGCTGTCACATTACTTCAACCTTTCCTCGCGAGAGCAGCGAGACTATTCGATCGAAATCGATCCGCGGGCTATGGGAGGGCATCGCATAGAGCTTCTACGTGGCTTGGGGTTTAATCGCGTAAGTTTAGGCGTGCAGGATTTCAACGAACAAGTGCAAAAGGCAGTAAATCGTGAGTTAGATTTCAATAAACTAGTAACGTTGGTAGATGAAATACGAGTGCGAGGCTTTGGTTCGCTAAACTTCGATATGATGTACGGCTTGCCCAAACAGAGCTTGCAAAGCTTAGAGCAGACTTTAACCCAACTGATAGAAATGAGGCCGGATCGTGTGAGTTACTCCCGATACGCTCATCTGCCCAATCGATTCCCTAGTCAACGGGCGATAAACGAGGCCGACTTGCCAAAAGCGTCTTTAGAGTTCGAGATGTTGAGAATGATTGCTGATCGACTAGCTCATGCAGGTTATGTGCATATTGGTATGGACTATTATGTGAGACAAACGGATTCTCTCGCGATCGCTCAAGCGCAAGGAGAGCTGTGTAAGAATTTCCAAGGCTATACCATTAATAAGGCATGCGACCTTGTAGGGCTTGGCGTTTCATCGATTAGCACTATAGGGGGTGTGTTTGCACAGAATGCGCAAAGTATTGAAGATTACTCCCTTAGCCTAGATGCCAATACGTTGCCTGTTAGAAGTGGTTTTGAGTCGAAAACAGAGGATACGTTGCGGCGCGAGATCATTGCGCAACTCAGCTGTTATGGTCGAGTCGATATCTTGCAAATTGAACAACGTTATAATCTTTGTTTTTGGGAGCACTTTGGAGGTACGAAACCGGCTTTGTTGCAGATGCAAAGCGATGGGCTTCTTAGCTTATTGGATGAGAATTTTCTCATTGTGAGTCCTGAGGGGCGATTTTTTCTGCGTAATATTTGTATGCTTTTCGATGAGTGTTTGCGCTAGAGATCGTGCTCGATGCCTTCGTGTTCGCAAGGAGTGCAAGGTTGTAAAATTTAATAAAAATTGCTTAGAAGGTCATTGTGCTATGAAGCACTTTGCTGAAGTGGCTTTTATTGACTACAATGCCTGACATCCACTTTATTGATGAAGGCCTCCCGCGTGAAATCAGCTCCTAAGGCAGGTAATCTAGCGAAAGACGTCCCTTATGCGGTGCGATCTTGTCATACTAATCCGAGTGTTTCTTGTGGTGAATGTCGGTTAGGTGAACTTTGCCTTCCTATCGCACTGGATGCAGCCGAAATTTTGCGGCTCGACGAAATAGTCAAACGTGGGCGAGCGTTGAACAAAGGAGAATACCTTTATCGTGAAGGTGAGGAGTTTAAATCCATTTTTGCGATCCGCTCAGGTAGTTTTAAAACCTTTAAAACGACACAAGAGGGTGCAGAGCAAGTCACCGGCCTTTTCCTGCCTGGCGAGATCATGGGCATGGATGGAATAGGGAGCAATAAGCACAGCGGTTCTGCCGTGGCGCTGGAAACGGGATCATTTTGTGAAATTCCTTTTCATCAGCTTGAAGACCTCAGTACTCGTATTCCTTCACTCCAAGGTCGCTTTTTCCGACTAATGGGGCAAGAAATTCTCAAAGATCAGCAAATGCAAACATTGCTGAGCAGTAATGCGGCGGAAGATCGTGTTGCTTCTCTTTTGTTGAGTATCTCCAAACGTAATCATCGCCGTAAACTCTCGGCTAAAAATTTCCGTCTACCGATGACTCGTGCAGAGATCGGCAGCTACCTAGGCGTGACTCTTGAGACCGTGAGCCGCATTTTTAGTCGCTTTCAGAAACAAGAAATCGTTAAGGTCGACAATAAAGAAATTGAACTGTTAGATATCGATGCGTTAAAACGCATTGCTAAAGTGCAAAGCGATTGATCGTTTCTGCAAAGTAGCCCCTCCATGCCCTCCATGCCCTCATTGTCCACATTAGAGCCTCAATATATCCGTGCTCATTATCAGGAGCACGGGTTTGTCGTTTTACGTGCGGTATTTAAAGAACAAGAACTGACGCTTTTGCAGCTTGTGTTAGAACGTTTTCACTCGCTTTGGCTTGAATCCAATGCTGATCTTTACAATGCGCGTGCGGTTAATAGCGCTTATCTAACCGATCGAAAGATTCTCTCTCCTAATGATAGGCTCGTACTATTGCGCTTACTTGGCGACAAACGCATCGCGCAAATAGTGAACGCAGTGTTTCCCGGTGTTGTGGCATTCATGAACACCCAATTGTTCTTTAACCCCCGTAACCCTGAGCAAAAAAATTATTGGCATCGTGATATACAGTATTCAGGGATGACGTTAGAGCAGCAGGCACAAGCGTTAACAGCGACAAACGTGATTCATCTTCGTTTGGCATTGCAACCGGAGCATGGGCTTGAGTTGGTGCCTGGCTCCCATAAGCGCTGGGACACGGCACTGGAGCAGGAAGTGCGCTTGGAGCAGGCCGGCAGGAGTGTCCATGATGCCTTGCCCAATACTCGCAGTGTGGCGTTGTCCCGAGGAGACCTCCTTATTTTTTCGGCGAATATGCTACATCGTGGTTTGTATGGTGGGGAGCGATTGGCTTTCGATATGCTCTTTTGTGACCCAACACCAGAGCTATTGGCATTCGTAAACCCAGATTGCCTACCTGATGCTGAGGAATTGGCGATGCTGGAGTGTCCCGATGTCTTCTTAGCGGTGCAGAAAGCGTTGCCGCAATAAAAGTTGAAAGTCTCCTGTTGAGCGCAGAAGCGGAGATTCTTTCCATGCTAGAATCTCACGCAAGAATTACGCCTGTAGAGGATCGGCTGCTAATGCTGTTAATGATTGATAATTATGACTCTTTTACCTACAACATCGTCCAATATTTGGGCGAGTTAGGCGCTGATGTCCAAGTGTTTCGCAATGATGCCATTAGTATTGCGCAGATCGAGGCGTTGGCACCGGAAAAAATAGTGATATCCCCTGGGCCCTGCACACCAAACGAGGCAGGAATCTCCGTCGCGTGCATTGAACATTTCGCTGGAAAGATACCTATCTTGGGCATTTGCCTTGGACATCAAAGTATTGGGCAAGCGTTTGGTGGGCATATTGTGCGCGCTGGTAAAGTCATGCATGGCAAGCTTTCATCGATGCATCACGCGGGCGTGGGAGTTTTCACAGGGCTCGACAACCCGTTCACTGCCACCCGTTATCATTCCTTAGTGATTGATAAGGCGACACTTCCTGACTGTTTGGAAGTCACGGCATGGACAGAGGGTGAGGATGGTTCCATTGATGAGATTATGGGGGTCCGACACCGCACACTAGCCATTGAAGGCGTGCAGTTTCATCCAGAGTCGATTCTAAGCGAACACGGACATCAATTATTAAAGAATTTCCTCGACGCCCAATAGTGGAAAAGGACGCCCCATGGATATCAAAACCGCAATAGCCCAGCTCAGTAATAAGCAAGATCTAAGCGCCGCAGATATGACTGTATTGATGCGAGACATCATGACCGGTGGGGTGCCTGACGCGCAGATCGCCGCATTTTTAGTGACATTGCAGCTAAAAGGCGTGTGTGCCGAAGAGCTTCTAGGGGCAGCTAAAGTCATGCGAGAGCTGGCCACCGCCGTACAGGTAGATGACAAGACGCATCTTGTCGATACCTGTGGAACAGGGGGTACCGGGACAAATACGTTCAATATCTCCACGGCCTCGGCCATGGTGGCGGCTTGCGCCGGAGCGCGAGTAGCAAAACACGGTAACCGCGGGGCTACTAGCAAAAGTGGCAGCGCGGATTTGCTAGAGGCGGCAGGGGTGAAACTGACTCTAACCCCAGAGCAAGTGGCCAAGTGTATCGAGCAAGTGGGAGTAGGGTTTATGTTCGCCCCTGGTCACCACAGTGCTATGAAGCATGTTATTGGCGTGCGAAAACAGATCGGCATCCCTACAATATTTAATTTGCTTGGACCGTTAACCAATCCGGCCGGGGCTCCCAATCAAGTGCTCGGGGTTAATAATGCTAAATGGATTGAACCTATGCTTAAGGTTCTCCTAAGTTTGGGCGGGCAACATGTATTGATAGTCGCTGCCGATGATGGCCTAGATGAGATTAGCATCAGCGCAGCAACCCAGGTGGGAGAGCTGCGTGATGGCGAAATCACCCGTTATAGCATCACGCCTGAAGACTTCGGGATTGAGCGGCGTGAAGGCATCGCCATGCTGCAGGTGAATGATGCGCATGAGAGCCTAGCCTTGGTGCGCAAGGCGTTACGGTACGAGGATGTTGCCTGCGGTGACATTGTCGCTCTCAATGCGGGAGCTGCGATCTACGCGGCCAATGTGGTGGGCAGCATTGCCGAGGGCGTGCAAAGAGCCCAAGAAATTTTGCGTACTGGCGCTGCGATGGACAAACTAGAGCAGCTTGCGCAGTACAGTGAATCACTTTAATTGAAGTAGCGACCAGAATGAGCAAACCGACAATACTAGAAAATATCATCACGCAGAAGCACCGAGAAATCGTCCGTGATAGCGCTATCACCAGTCTCACTAGCATGGAGCAATTGGCCGCGAAGGTGTCAGACAAGCGCGAGTTTATCGCAACGCTTCGAGACCGAATCGAGGCGCGGCAGCCCGCGGTTATTGCTGAAATTAAAAAGGCTTCCCCAAGTAAGGGTTTGATTCGAGCAGACTTCGATCCTGCGCTTATTGCAAGGCAATACGAGGAAGGCGGCGCGAGTTGCTTGTCGGTATTGACTGACAAAGAGTTTTTTCAAGGGAGCAACGAATACCTGATACAGGCTCGTGCTGCCTGTCAGCTGCCAGTTATTCGCAAGGATTTCATCGTAGCTCCGTATCAAATAGCAGAAGCCAAAGCGATTGGTGCCGACTGTGTCTTGCTGATTGTGGCCGCGTTGCAGGCAGAAGAGCTACGAGAACTAGCCGCTTACGCCAAGCAGATGAATATTGATGTGTTGGTGGAGGTGCATGATGAGACTGAGCTCGACGTAGCCTTGGCGGCCGGTTTCGATCTTATCGGTGTGAACAATCGCAATCTTCATAATTTCGAAACGAATCTTGAGGTAAGCTTCCGGCTTGCCAAACTGCTGCCCAAGGGCAAGTTGTTAGTAACAGAGAGCGGGATTCATAGTGCTGATGATGTCCGCTCCATGCTTGAAAAGAATATCTTTGGATTCTTAATAGGGGAAACCTTTATGCGAGCGCCCAACCCCGGACATAAACTGACTGAGTTGTTTTCTAGATGAGCGCAGACTCACCTTCAAGTGAACCAATGCATGATGCGCCTACTCCTCCTCCCGTGCCTCCTAAGCGGCGTGGTATTTCACGCCTTATTGCGGCGGCACGTTACTCCTTCGCGGGCCTGAGCTCTGCTTTTCGCTCTGAAGAAGCTTTCCGCTTAGAATGTTTAGCTTTAGTGGTGTTGAGTCCGTTGGCATTTGTGCTTGGAGACAATGCGCTGGAGGTCGTTCTAATGATCGGCAGCGTGATGCTGCTGATGATTATCGAATTGCTTAATACGGCCGTTGAGGCCGTGGTGGACCGCATTGGCGTCGAGTATCACGAGCTGTCTCGCCAGGCTAAAGACATAGGGTCCGCCGCCGTGTTTGTTGGCATGATGTTAGTGGCCTTCGTGTGGGGCCTTCTTTTACTGTAGTTTCACACCCTCCTTAGCAAATAAAAGTAAACCTCTTCCCCGATGAGCCGATAACTATTAGGTAAGCGTAATTACGCGCTAATCCTATTTGTTAATTCGGTGTGCCATGTTGTTCTCTAGCGCTTTAACAGTTTTTATACTTTTTGCCGTAATACTGAGCTCGCTGTTGATAGTGCGCTTGACGCAAGATCGGCAAGAGCGTCAGTTAATACGTTTGTATCGGCTAGCCGCATTAGACCGTCGCAGCTCGGCGCTACGCAAAGTGATGCAAGGTTTAAAGGCGTTTGATGATAATCCTGAAGTTATTCGCATTCTTACCCAGGCATTAAAAGGTGATATGCAGCGTATTCAAAACTTGGATCCCGCGCGTAACGCTAATGAAAAGGATGCCCGTCAAGGCGGTAGTGATAGCGCTAAAGCGGAAAAGTCCAGTGTCGCCAATACGGCAAACCTTTCAAAAGTCGATCAAAAAACTAGCTTTGGCACCGAGCGAGAAGTAATGAAAGCCCGGGCGCATATCACCGATGCTTTGGCGCTCATAAGACACCTTTATCAAGTGGGTCACGTTAAAGGAGAACAATTGGAGTCTACCGCCCGACATTTGGGGACGCTCAGTGCCTTAGTGGGAGTGAACTCGAATATTCGCATGGCGGAAGAAGCGTTTGAGCATGGTGATTCGAGAAAGGCATTATCGCATTATCGCGCTGCAGAAAGTTACTTGGTCAATGGCCCGCTAAATGGACCAGAAGGGGCGAGTAAGCTTAGTTATATTCAGCAGCGTAAAGCGTTCATCGCGAACGCAGAGGTCGGGCACACAGAGCAAGAGGCCTATACGCGACAAGCCGCTTAGCGTGTACCGTAGACCACGATTGTTTTCCCTTTTACAGAGATAAGCTCTTGCTCTTCTAGCGTCTTCAGGACACGCCCCGCCATTTCTCTGGAGCAATTGACTAGGCGCCCCAATTCTTGCCGAGTGATTTTAATCTGCATTCCATCAGGGTGAGTCATTGCATCTGGCTCTTTGCTTAGCTCTATAAGCGTACGCGCAATACGTCCGGTGACATCATAGAAAGCGAGGTCGCCAACTTTACGCGTTGTATTGCGTAAACGGTGGGCCATCTGTTTGCCAATGGTGAAAACGATCTCAGGGTGGGAGCGGATGTAATTGTTGAAGTTAGCATAGCTGATTTCAGCGATCTCACAGGCGCTGCGGGCTCTACACCACGCACTACGTGCTTCTTTCTGTTCGAACAAGCCCATCTCGCCAAAAAAGTCGCCAGGGTTTAAGTACGCTATCACAACTTCTTTTCCATCATCGTCTTCCAAAACGACAGAGACAGAGCCCTCGATAATATAATAGAGCGTATTGCAGGTATCACCTTCATAAATGATGGTGCTGCGGTTCGGATAACGACGACGGTGGCAATTGGTTAGGAAGTTTTCCAAGTCCTTAATATGTGGCGTAAGAGCCGTGAGCGTCATGTTGTTGTTCTCCTAAACGCAGAGGTTCATTCTTGCGAAAACTAAAGGGCGTAAGCCAAAGTATAATTCAGATAACTTGGCAGAGGTATATCATACCTCTGAAGCCACAGAAAATGTTAGCTGCTTCGTCCTCTTGGGGTGACTGTGTTAATCTTTCGCCATTCGCAGCGTGCCAAATGGGCAGGCTTTGACATTAACAAGCGAGAGAGAGTGATGAAAGCGAAAGTACGTTGGATAGACAAGGTAAAGTTTCTAGGTGAATCCGGCAGTGGGCATTCTGTTTTAATGGAAGGGCCAGAATCCAGCGGGGGCGATAATATAGGGATTCGCCCAATGGAGATGTTATTGATAGGTGTCGGCGGCTGCTCTTCGTACGATGTAATGAGTATTTTACAGAAGACTAGGCAGCACGTGACTGACTGCGAAACGGAAATCACGGCTCATCGAGCCGATGCGGTGCCTGCTGTGTTCGAGAAAATCCATTTGCACTTTCGTGTGACAGGAAAAGGGCTCAACCCCAAGCATGTAGAAAAAGCGGTGGCATTATCGGCTGAAAAATATTGTTCAGCCACGATCATGTTGGAAAAAGGGGGAGTGGAGATAACCCACGACTTCGAAGTGCTCGAAGTCGAGTAAGCGCGTAGCCGCTTATATCTTATAGACGGTAAGCGGTTTTCTTCATTAGTACCGACATTGACTGCATCGCGAGCTTGATGGGCAGTGGTAGATTCTCTCCCCCTGCTTGTCGAGCCGTCTCTCCGTGCTGCTGCTCATCAATCAGCATTTGCTGCAATACGGCTCTACTCTTTAGGTCGCCTTTGGGTAACTGTACCAAATGATCTTTGAGATGCTCGCAAACCTGTTCTTCGGTTTCTGCTACGAAACCTAGGCTCCATTTGTCACCCGCAAGACCTGCCACTGCGCCAAGACCAAATGACATCGCATACCAAGCTGGGTTGAAGAGACTGCTACGGCTTTCGAGATCTTGTAGTCGTTGCTCGCACCAAGCGAGGTGGTCTACTTCTTCTTGGGCGGCGTCTTCCATTGACTGGCGCACATCGGGAAGCTTTGCAGTGAGTGCTTGGCCTTGGTAGAGCGCTTGCGCGCAGACTTCACCTGTATGGTTGATACGCATCAACGAGGCGGCTTGTTTGCGCTCACTATCGCTAAGGGTTTGTGCTTCTAAGCTGCGGGCAGGCGAAGGACGGTTCTGGGTGCTGCTACCCGGCACCAAGGTGCGCAGGGCTTGGTCGAACTGTACGATCAGCCGGTCTAGCCCATTATGGTATTCACGTTGTGTGTCAGACATTTTCTCTCGCAATGGCTCGGTAAGCGATGTCGCGTCGGAAATAAACATTATTCCAGTCTAGCTGTTTGATCAAGTCATATGCCGATTTTTGTGCATCGGTGACGGTGTTGCCTAATGCTGTTGCGCATAGAACGCGTCCGCCATTGGTCACGACATCGTCGCCTTGCATACGGGTTCCCGCATGAAAGACTTTGCGATCGTTGGAAGTGTTGCTTGCCAATCCGCTGATAACGTCGCCTTTATTGTAGGCATCGGGATAGCCGCCACTGGCTAATACGACGCCGACGGCAGGGCGCGGATCCCATTGGGCTTGCGTGCTGTCGAGTTGCCCATCAAGAGCGCTTTCGCACAAGGCAATAAGGTCAGATTGCAGGCGCATCATTACTGGCTGTGCCTCTGGATCCCCGAAACGGCAGTTATATTCAATAACATTGAGATCGCCATTAGGAGAAATCATAAGGCCCGCATAGAGGAAGCCTACATAAGCATTGCCGTCTTCACGCATGCCGTTGACGGTCGGCATGATCACTTGCTGCATTATTTTGTCATGCAGCTGTGCGGTCACGACCGGCGCGGGAGAATAAGCCCCCATGCCACCGGTATTAGGACCTTTGTCAGCATCATCGCGCGCTTTATGATCTTGGGATGTCGCAAACGGTAAAACGTTATTGCCATCAACCATGACAATGAAGCTTGCCTCTTCACCCTGTAAAAACTGCTCGATGACCACGCGATGCCCTGCGTCACCAAATTTGTTGCCCGAAAGCATGTCTTTGATGGTTTCTTCGGCCTCTGCAACGGTCTGGGCAATGATGACGCCTTTGCCTGCCGCTAATCCGTCAGCCTTGATAACGATAGGGGTGCCTTGAGCGCGGACGTACTCGCAAGCGGCGTCGATGTCAGTAAAGTTTTGATACGCCGCAGTGGGAATCCCGTGACGGTGTAAAAAATCTTTGGTAAACGCTTTCGAGCCTTCGAGTTGTGCCGCATTTTTAGAGGGGCCGAAGCAACGCAGACCGTTCTCAGCAAAATAATCTACGACGCCGTCAACAAGAGGGGCCTCTGGTCCCACTATGGTTAAGGCGACGTCATTGGCCTTAGCGAACGCCACAAGGGCGGGAAAATCCATAGGGTCGAGGGCGACGTTCTCGACCCCTGGCTCTAAATGAGTTCCCGCATTGCCTGGGGCAACGAAAACTTTCCCTGCCTGTGATGATTGCTTAACGCGCCACGCTAATGCGTGCTCGCGGCCACCGTTTCCAATAATCAAAACGTTCATAGTAATTTGCTGTGCCTCTAAAAGCGCTGTTGACTGATTACAAGCTTGTCTTAGTGTCTAAAGTGACGAACACCCGTGAATACCATTGCCATTCCAGCTTCATCGGCGGCAGCAATGACTTCATCATCACGCATAGAGCCTCCGGGCTGTATAACGGCGCTTATACCTGCTTGCGCTGCTGCATCAATACCGTCACGGAATGGGAAAAAGGCGTCTGAGGCCATCACTGAACCGCGCACTTCTAAGTCTTCATCGGCCGCTTTGATGCCAGCGATTCGGGCGCTATACACTCGACTCATTTGGCCAGCGCCAATGCCGATAGTCTGCTTGTTCTTGCAATAGACAATGGCGTTGGACTTAACGAACATTGCGACTTGCCATGCGAACAATAAATCTTCGATCTCTTGTTCACTTGGCTGACGCTTGCTGACGATTTTCAAATCGGCAGCGCTGAGCTGATGAATGTCTCGATCTTGCACCAAGAGGCCGCCGTTAACGCGTTTGAAATCAAAGGCGGCTTGGGGTTGGGCTTCCCATTGACCGCAGCTTAGGACGCGGACGTTCTGCTTGCTGCTGACAACTTTGAGCGCTTCTTCGGAAACACTTGGGGCAATAATGACTTCGGTGAATTGACGGTCGACAATCAATTGCGCCGTTGCAGCATCGAGCTCGCGGTTGAAGGCAATGATCCCACCAAATGCAGAGGTCGGGTCTGTCTTGAAGGCTAGGTCATAGGCGCCTGCAATTGAATCACTGACCGCGACACCGCAAGGGTTAGCGTGCTTTACGATAACGCATGCGGGGGCTTCAAAGGATTTTACGCACTCTAGCGCCGCATCGGTATCAGCGATGTTGTTGTAGGACAAGGCCTTGCCTTGTAGCTGCACGGCAGTGCTGATGCTGGCTTCTTGTGGAGTCTTCTCTGCATAGAAAGCGGCACGCTGGTGCGGATTCTCACCATAACGCATATCTTGACGCTTGATAAATTGCTGCGAGAACGTCCTTGGGAAGGCTCTAGGCAAGACTTCGTCTTCCGCATCACTAGGGACGCGAGCGCCAAGATAATTAGCGATAGCGGCGTCATAGGCGGCTGTGTGCTCAAAGGTGCGAACGGAAAGGTCGAAGCGTGTAGCATCGCTAAGAGCGCCGTTGTTGTTAGCCAGCTCTGCCAGTACACGATCGTAATCGGAAGGATTGACGATGACTCCTACCCACGCATGATTCTTGGCCGCGGCCCGCAACATTGTAGGACCGCCGATATCGATATTCTCGATCGCAGTGGGAAGGTCGCAGTCTGGATTTGCCACGGTGGCTTCGAAGGGATAGAGGTTCACGACCACTAGATCGATTGGCGGTATGTCATGCTCTTGCATGACAGCCTGATCGATCTCACGGCGAGCGAGAATGCCGCCGTGAACCTTCGGGTGCAGAGTTTTGACTCTGCCATCCATCATTTCTGGAAAGCCCGTGTAATCGGCAATTTCGATAGCAGGGATTTTCTCTGCTTGCAGTAATTTGAATGTGCCGCCAGTGGAAAGTATTTCTATACCAGCGCGGTGTAAGGATTGAGCAAAGGGTACTATGCCGGTCTTGTCGGACACGCTTATAAGTGCGCGTCGAACTACGGCAGAATTAGATGTGGGCATGTGAGAAGGTCTATCGTAGGCCGACAAGGCGGGGGGTTCCATTACGCTCCGCTAGATCAGAGTTATCCGGGTACCAGAGTCCTGGTTACAACATTCCATGTTGTTTCAATTTCTTGCGTAGAGTACCACGATTTAGGCCTAGCATGATAGATGCCTTGCTCTGGTTGCTACCGCTATGGCGCAATACGGCTTCTAATAAAGGGGCTTCCACTTCGTTCAAAACAAGCTGGTAGAGGTTACTCACGGAATCATCGCCTACGTTCTCGAAATACTGCTGCAATGCTCTTTCTACATCTCTTCGCAGAGTGGAGGGCTGCTGAATAGGCGGGCGGGGCAATAGGAAGTCATCACCAGTATTGTTTTGACGAGAGCTGTTTTCATTAAATGGTTTCAACGGTTGATCTCCCCATTGCCCACGAAGGTATTAAAGTAAGTGTTAAGTTCACTTATCTGATTGTCAGCTGTTTTCAGTGAGTTAAATACTGCTCTAAAGTCTTTAGCCCCTGCAAGGATATCGGTATACCAAGCCACATGTTTGCGTGCAAAAAGGACGCCTTTGAACTCCCCGTATAGTTCATGCAATTGCTGCACATGAGACACCAGTGTGCTGTGCAAATCGTCCAGTGAGTGGGCAGGTAAGGTTTCTCCGGTTTCAAGAAAGTGATTAATCTGCGCGAAAATCCAAGGGTTCCCCTGCGCGGCACGGCCAATCATCACGCCATCGGCTCCGGTGTAGTCCATAACGTGCTTGGCGCGTTCGGCCGTAGTGATATCGCCATTGGCGATGACGGGGATTGAGAGCGCATTTTTAATGTCTCTGATAGTGTCATATTCGACTTCGCCGACAAATCGACACTCTCTTGTGCGTCCATGGACTGTCAGCAATTGAATGCCCTCACTCTCCGCTATTCTGGCGATTTCAACGCCATTGCGCGCGTCAGGAGACCAGCCGGTGCGTATTTTCAGTGTGACAGGGATATCGACGGCGTTGACCACTTCCTTGAGAATTTGAGTCACTAGCTTGGCATCTTTGAGTAAGGCCGAGCCTGCGGCTTTTTTAAGCACTTTTTTCGCAGGACAGCCCATGTTGATGTCGATGATGTCTGCGCCTAGGTCGGCGTGACGACGCGCGGCGTCTGCCATCATGTCTGCAGAAGAGCCCGCGATTTGAATGGAGTTCAGTGCTCCGATGTGAGAGTGAATATACCGAGTGCGGTTTTTTCTGCTCTCCCAAAGTGAAGAATTACAAGTCAGCATCTCGGACACAGCAAGGCCGGCACCATGCGTGACGCAAAGATCACGAAAAGGTTGGTCCGTAATGCCCGCCATGGGGGCAAGCATTACACGGCCTTCTAGCCTATGTTGTCCGATAGTAAGCGCTGTTCTTACGTTCTTCATTATTTGCAACTTGCCTAATGTTTAAGTCGTCGGGATCGTATAAAAACTGATTTCGTAGTTGAGAGCCTGCGGGCCGGGATCGAGCAAATCCAATGAGATTTGCAGTTGTGATTTTGCAGGCATCGCGGCTAGATCTTGTAATTCGCTGTCAAGGTACTCGCTAGGAGCAAAGTGTCGTTCGGCAAGGACTTCGTCTCGACTGTTAGTGAACTTCAACAGAAGTCCCGGTAAGGCCTGTGCAAACGTGGCGTCATTACGAAACTGGACTTTGACCCGAAGAGCGTTCGAAAACTCTGGGTGGCTCTGCACAGCGAGCTGGTCACTGCGTATTAAACGTAAATCCACCAATGGTTTCAATCCGCAATCGATCGGAGTGCATAGGGTTTCTATGACGGTACGCCATTGCGGATTTTGTGCGAGAGCATTGCGATTCACCCAAAGCAGTTGGAGGGCAAGGCATCCGATAAGCAGTATCGATAGCAGCGTGATCCCGAGGGTTTTCTTCGGTTTCTCCTGCCAATTTAGCTCAATTGGGTTTTCTTCGAGATCGACGTTATCTAAATCATCTGCGCTAAAGCCATCAAGGGTTTGTGACTCATCGTTAAGAGAATTGCTATTGAACTCAATACTGTTCACGCGCGCTCGAGCCTGTGAATCGTCGTCCGTGGAAGCATTGACCGGTGCAATTATTTCTTCTGGCTCGTCGTTATGCTCGTCACGCTGGGCGGCGAAGGAGGAGTCCTCTTCCTCGGGAGCGTTGCTAACTTCGATCGATTCTTCAGTGCGAGCAGCCTCCGCTTCTGGAGATTGAGGCTCTGAGTCTAGGGTCTGTTCAAGGTCCGGACCGTCGTCGTCGATAAGCTCCCAAGAAGCACTGCTCTCGGTAATAATTGGGCTTACTCTATTGGGAAGTGAGTCTGCCATGTCGAGAGTGAAGATGCTTTCCTCTTCAGGGTCAGCCTCTTCTTCCTCTTGGGGCAACGCTAGATCGGTTAATGGCAATTGATCGTCGTTGGGCTCAATTTCTTCGTCTAAAGGTTCGTCCTCTTCGTGATTGGGAACTGAGATTGTCCGAATGTCGACAGAGGGGAGTAAGTTATTGTCTGCGGCGAAGATGCGTAAACAGGCTCCGCATCGCACCATGCCGTCAGCGGACTGCAGCTGAGAGACGCTAGTCCGAAACGAGGTGTGGCAGTGTGGGCATTGTGTGATGAATAGGCTCATAGTCGGCAGACATCGCTAAAACTAAATTTAACGCCTGATGCCTTCTACGCGGACCCATTCTTCGCGCAACGCGGGCTCAAGCATGGTGAAGTACTCTTGGTAGCTATTCATTAGCGACTGAGTTTGTTGCGAGAGTACGCCAGAGAGTATTAGCTTGCCACCTGGCTTAATGAGCGCTGCAATAATGGGCGTCAACGCCTCAAGAGGCCCGGCCAATATATTGGCGACAATGATGTCGGCTTTAGGGTGTCCCTCTACTCCGGGTAAGTAAGCCCGTAACTGCGTATCGTTGATGCCATTTAGCTCACGATTACTTTCAGTTGCGATAATGGCTTGCGGATCGTTATCGATCGCGATGACTTCTTTAGCACCAAGTAGTGCCGCCGCGATTGCTAAAACACCGGAACCACAGCCGTAGTCGATGACAGTTTTGTTGGCTATGTCTTGTTGATCAAGCCACTCCAAACAAAGTGCTGTGGTGGGGTGAGTGCCGGTGCCAAAGGCTAGGCCTGGGTCCAGCATGATATTAGTCGCGTTGGGTTCTGGCGGAGTTTCCCAGCTCGGGCAAATCCAAATGTTCTCACCGAAACGCATCGGAACAAAGTCTTGCATGCAGACGCGTTCCCACTCGGCATCTTTGATTTCTTCAATGTCGATGGGCAGCTTTTTAGTGCAGGGGATGTTCTCGCGCAAGCTCGCGACAATGATTTCCATAGGGGCATCATGGTTAAACAAGCCTTGCACTTGAGTGCTGTTCCAAATGGGAGTTGTATCAACGTCTACTTGAAAGACTGGTTGGTCTTCAGCATCCATAAGTGTCACGGATACTGCGCCGCACCCATTGAGATATTCCTCAATAAGTGCGGCGTCGTTTTCTTCGACATTGAGTGTCAGTTGCTGCCAAGGCATGTTTACACCTTCGCTGAGATAGCGTGGGGTTGATTGGGTATCATATTATTTAGACGTAGGCTTATGTTGCCCAATCAGTTTGCTCTCAAGGTAATGAATGTTCACGCCGCCTTTTTGGAACTCAGTGTCGCGAATAATATTCTTATGCAGCTGCGTATTGGTGCGTATGCCATCAATAAGAAGTTCATCGAGTGCGTTACTCATTTTTGCGAGCGCTCCGTCGCGGTCCTCGCCATAAGTAATTAGCTTGGCGATTAACGAATCATAATACGGAGGCACGGTATAGCCGCTGTAAATATGTGAGTCCACTCGGATGCCATTGCCACCGGGTGCATGGAAAAGGTTGATTTTTCCTGGGCAGGGCAAGAAGGTCACTGGATCTTCGGCATTGATTCGGCACTCGATAGAGTGGCCCGTGATCTTTACATCAGACTGCTTAATTGAGAGCTTCTCACCGTTGGCAATTCTGAGTTGTTCTTTCACGATGTCGATCCCTGTCACCATTTCTGTTACAGGATGTTCTACTTGGACGCGAGTGTTCATCTCGATGAAATAAAATTGCTCGTCTTGGTATAAGAACTCGAGCGTGCCGGCGCCGCGATAATTCATTTTCTCGCACGCTTTAACGCAAGTGGCTGCAACAGCTTCGCGAATATGGTCTGGGATGCCAGGCGCAGGTGCTTCTTCTAACACTTTTTGGTGACGTCGCTGCATAGAGCAGTCTCGGTCGCCTAAGTGAATAGCATTGCCTTGACCGTCGGCTAAAATTTGAATCTCAACGTGACGAGGGTTCTCTAGGAATTTTTCAATATATACAACACCACTGCCAAAGAATGCTTTTGCTTCTGATTGAGTGACGTAAATCGCTTTGAGTAGTGCCGCTTCACTGTGTACCACACGCATGCCACGTCCGCCGCCACCCGCTGCCGCTTTGATGATCACGGGGTAACCAATTTCGCGTGCGATCGCGAGAGTGCGTTCTTTGTTGTCATCGATAGGGCCGTCAGAGCCAGGCACTGTAGGAACGCCTGCTTCGCGCATGACTTTGATCGCAGACACTTTATCGCCCATTAAACGAATGGTTTCTGCACGTGGGCCAATAAAGATAAAACCGCTTTTTTCAACTTGCTCAGCGAAATCCGCGTTTTCTGCAAGGAAGCCGTAACCTGGGTGGATCGCAACGGCATCAGTGACTTCTGTAGCACTGATGATGGCGGGTACATTGAGGTAACTATCTGTTGCATTGGCAGGACCAATACAAACGGACTCGTCGGCGAGTCGGACGTGCATCAGGTCGCGATCGGCGCTGGAATGCACGGCGACTGTCTTGATGCCGAGCTCTTTACAGGCGCGAAGTACCCGTAAAGCAATCTCTCCGCGATTGGCAATCAGAACTTTATCTAGCATGGAATCAAACCTTTTGTAGTGACATGAAAGAGTTTTAGTCTTAAACGATAGTTATGAGAGGTTGATCAAACTCAACCGGCTCACCATCTTCAACTAGAATTGCTTCCACGACACCGGAGTGATCGGCTTCGATCTGGTTCATCATTTTCATGGCTTCAACGATGCAAATAACATCGCCTACTTTAACGTGCTGACCCACTTCAACAAACGAAGGTGAAGAAGGCGATGGTGAGCGATAGAAAGTGCCAACCATAGGAGATTTAATAACGTTGCCACTTAGCTTCTTGCTTTCTTCCGGGGCGCTAGCAACGGGAGCGGCTACTGGGGCAGGTGCAGCAATAGGGGCTGGCTGTGGAGCGTAGGCAACAGGTGCGTTTCTAGAAGTGCGGCTAATACGCACGGCTTCTTCGCCCTCTTTTATTTCGATCTCGGCAATGTCCGATGACTCTAATAGCTCGATGAGTTTTTTTACTTTTCTAATATCCATGTGGGGGTTCTCTTCTTAGTGTTTAAGGTATTACTTGTTCTTAATTTGATGCAAGGCGGCCTGTAATGCCAGATCGTAGCCCAGACTGCCAAGCCCCGTGATCGTGCCTACGGCTATATCTGAAAAATAGGATTTGTGGCGGAATTCCTCGCGTTTGTACACGTTGGAGATATGTACTTCGATAAACGGTATATCGGCGGCAAGAATCGCATCACGCAAGGCAATACTGCTATGCGTAAAAGCAGCAGGATTAAAAATGATGAAATTAACCCCTTCGTTGCGTGCCGCATGTAGCCGGTCAATCAGCTCGTACTCGGCATTGCTCTGTAAGTGCTGCAAATGCTGGCCCGCTTCGATGCAGCTGAAGTTGAGCCGCGCATTAATATCCGCAAGCGTTTCAGAACCATAAACTTCAGGCTCTCTTTTGCCTAGCATATTCAAATTGGGTCCGTGCAGTACCAGAATGGTTGCCATTGCGTTGGTCTCGGCTTCGCTTATAAGTTCAATTATACCGGTTTCGGCAATTTTCCCAGCATTTTCGCAGAATATTGGCTTGATTTCACCATAATTTGCTTACTAAAGAAGTTATTCAGCGGTGTTTGGGGAGGGAATTGACGAAAATTGTGACAGCTTCAAAAAGCGAGAGGGATTTCTTGGTGTTGGAGTGTGTAGCAGAAGCCCGCTTCAGCACAGCCTTGGTATTGAAGACTTAGGGTGAATTCGCCTGCTAGGCCCAAGCTGTTCAGGTCGACCTGTGCGATTACCGCGTCGAAATAAACCATCACATCGCCGAAAAACTCATCATTGTGGGCTGTGGCTTCAGGTAATTGCAGCGCAAACGACACGCGCTTGCCGTTCACCTCTGCGTGTAAGGCAAACTTATCTTGATAAAGATAATAGCCGGGGGCAATGGTCCAATGCAGTTTGAGTGCGCCGGGTTCGGGCAGGCTTGTGTAGAAGTTAAAGGCTTGTTCTGCGGGTAAAAAACGAGGGCCAGACAAGAGGCTGTTTTGACCGCCAGTGATGCCTTGCGCGTGCGCCGTGCTCAAGGAAAAGCTTAAAACAAACCACACCATTGCAATCAATAAATGTTTGCAATGAATGTGGCGTTGTTTGTGTGGCCGCGCTTCCATTAGGAGTGAGCCTTATTGTTGGTAGCGCTCAAACACCAAGCTGGCGTTTGTGCCACCGAAACCAAAGCTGTTAGACATGACGGTATTGATTTTGATGTTATCAATACGCTTCTGCGGGATATTTAATCCTGCAGCTTCGTCATCAGGGTTTTCCAGGTTGGCTGAGGCGCAGATGAAATCATTCTCCATCATCAATAGGCTGTAGATTGCCTCTTGTGCTCCTGCGGCCCCTAGTGAATGCCCACTAAGAGATTTAGTTGAGTTGATAATCTGTGTCGGGTTATCACCAAACACTTCTTTGATGGCTCGTAGCTCTGAAACATCGCCTGCAGGTGTGCTCGTGCCGTGTGTGTTGATGTAATCAACAGGGGCAGTGGCTGTGTCGCAAGCCAGTTTCATTGCCCGTACGCCGCCTTCGCCGCATGGCGCTACCATGTCATAGCCATCAGACGTTGCGCCGTAACCTGTAATCTCAGCATAGATCTTCGCGCCACGCTTAATGGCGTGATCTAGAGATTCGATGACCAGTACTGCTCCGCCACCAGCAATGACAAAACCATCGCGGGCTTTATCGAATGCGCGTGAGGCTTTGTCTGGCGTGTCATTGTACTTTGTCGAAAGCGCACCCATCGCGTCGAACATATTGGTAAGTGACCAATGCTCGGCTTCTCCGCCTCCAGCAAAAATGACGTCTTGCTTGCCGAGTTGAATCAATTCAACAGCATTACCAATACAGTGCGCACTTGTCGCACAAGCAGAGGAGATTGAGTAGTTCACGCCTTTGATTTTGAAAGGAGTCGCGAGGCAAGCTGAGACTGTGCTGCCCATCGTGCGAGTCACACGATAAGGACCAATCTTACGAACGCCTTGGTTGCGCAAGATGTCGGCCGCTTCTACTTGGTCTTGAGATGAAGAACCACCCGCGCCCATGATGATGCCTGTGCGCACATTCGAGACTTCATCGTCTTTTAGACCTGCGTCTGCAATAGCCTGCTCCATGGATAAATATCCATAAGCGGCGGCAGCGCCCATAAAACGTAGAATTTTGCGATCAATTAATGCTGAAAGATCGAGGTCGATCGAACCAGCAATGTGACTGCGCAAACCCATTTCCTTGTATTCAGGTCGGAATCGGATTCCACTGCGACCTTCGCGCAAGGATTCCAGCACAGTCTGCTTGTCAGAACCCAAGCAAGAGACAATACCGATACCGGTAACTACAACGCGTTTCATATAAACCTCTTAGCAGGATAGGGGTGTTTGTTCAGAATCTGGCTTCGGGAGTAAATAGTCCCACTTTCAGCCCTTTGGTGGTGTAGATCACTTTCCCGTCAACCGATACTGTACCATCGGCAATACCCATCACCAACTTTCGTTCAATCACCCGTGACAAAGAAATGCGATATTCTACTTTTTTGGCGGTTGGAAGTATTTCGCCACTGAATTTGACCTCGCCGGCCCCAAGGGCACGCCCTCTACCAAGGTTGCCGCGCCATCCTAAGTAAAACCCTACTAGTTGCCACATGGCATCAAGGCCAAGGCAGCCAGGCATTACTGGGTCTTCAGGAAAATGGCAATCAAAAAACCAAAGATCTGGATGGATGTCGAGTTCGGCGACGATTTCGCCTTTCCCGAACTCCCCGCCCGTGTCGGTAATCGATGTGATTCGATCCATCATAAGCATGTTGCCAATGGGCAATTTGGCATTGCCTGGACCGAACATGCGGCCGTGGCCGCAGTCTAATAGTTCATCTCGATTGTAAGCGCTTTTGCGAATATGGCCGTTCATAGATAGGGGTAAGTCTTCCATTTTATACTGGTACGAAGAGCCACTGAGGCTCACAAAGCCTGCGATATTATCGCGGTGTGCACAAATAATCGATATTATTTTCGTTTTGAAGGGTTTGCATAGGGGTGGGGTGGGTTCACTTATGTCACACTATGCGGCCGTCAACGCGGCGGTTTGCGATTGGATTTAATACGGACAGCCCTTGTGTAGCGGGCTGATAACAGGAAAGTAAAATGATCATTCCCGTGGTACTCGCCGGTGGAGTAGGCTCGCGCCTATGGCCGGTTTCTCGTCAACTCTACCCGAAACAATTTTCGTCACTGGCCGTGCCTACCCCCGATATTTTGGGTAAAGAAGAGGCCTCGACATTGTTTCAGGCCACACTTACTCGGCTTCAGGGGCTGGAAGGCTTAGGCTCTCCTGTGGTCATTTGTGGAGAAGAGCATCGATTTTTGACTGCCCAGCAGTTAATGGAGTTAGGCGAAACGCAAGGGCGTATTATCCTCGAACCAATCGGAAGAAATACCGCTCCGGCAGTTGCTGTGGCTGCGTTGTCGGCAGCGCCTGAGGATATTCTTTTGATTCTGCCTGCGGATCATGAGATTCGTGACAATGATGCCTTGTTGGAAGCTATCGAGAAAGGCGCGGAACTGGCGCGTGGTGGAAAGTTAGTCACTTTTGGTATCGTGGCGCTGACGCCAGAGACGGGCTATGGCTACATTCAGCGTGGTCCCGCGCAAGGGCAAGGGTTTGCAGTGCAGCGATTTGTCGAAAAACCAGATTTGGCCACAGCTCAATCCTATATCGATAACGGCGACTATTACTGGAATAGCGGGATGTTTATGTTCACCGCTAGGCAGTATTTAGAAGAGTTGGCAAAACATGCTCCCGATATTCTGCAAGCCTGCGAAATAGCCGTCGCAGGTATAGAGCCTGATGTGGATTTTCAGCGTTTGCCCGTAGAGGCTTTCAGCGCGTGCCGTAGTGAATCTATAGATTATGCGGTGATGGAGAAGACCCAAGAATCAGTCGTGGTGCCTCTGGATGCGCAGTGGAGTGACCTAGGCGCCTGGAACGCGCTTTGGGAGACTTCCCCAAAAGATGAGCAAGGCAATGTATTGAATGGCGACGTGTTGTGCGAGGGGGTATCGAACAGTTATATCCATTCCCATTCGCGATTAATCGCAGCGGTTGGCATAGAGAATGCAGTTATCGTTGAGACAGCCGATGCTGTGCTGATTGCTGGACGGGATCGTGTTCAGGAAGTAAAGAAGATCGTTCAGCAGCTAGAGCGTTCTGGGAGGCCTGAAAGTGAGAACCATGTCTTAGTCTATCGGCCATGGGGGAGCTATGAGTCCCTTGCCGTGGGAGTAGGGTTTCAAGTCAAACACATTGCAGTGAAGCCTGGTGGTTCGCTTTCTTTGCAAATGCACCGTTTTAGGGCAGAGCACTGGATCGTAGTGAAAGGCAGTGCCACTGTGACGTGTGACGACAATGTTTTTACTTTGGGAGAGAACCAGTCGACCTATATCCCGTTGGGCAGCAAGCATCGTTTGCAAAACTTAGGCTCTGAGCCAGTGGAGCTAATTGAAGTGCAGACAGGTAGTTATTTAGGAGAGGACGATATTGTCCGATTTGAAGATATCTACGGTCGCGCAAAGTCCGCTGAATAGGCTATTGCCGTGCGAGTGTCACATTTGTGCAATGCGGCATCAGCGAGAATTCTTAATTCACTGATGAATACAGGACAGCATAACGATGAAAAAAGTTAAAAAATGCCTCTTCCCAGCTGCCGGTTACGGTACGCGCTTTCTGCCAGTCACCAAATCCATGCCGAAAGAAATGTTGCCTTTGGTGAACAAGCCGTTGATTCAATACGGAGTCGAGGAGGCGATGGCCGCTGGCATCAATGGCATGGCTATTGTCACCGGGCGCGGTAAGCGCGCTTTGGAAGACCACTTTGACATCAGCTATGAGTTAGAGCATCAAATTGCAGGGACGTCAAAAGAAGGTGCGTTGACCGATATCCGGCGCATTATTGAAAAATGTACGTTTTCCTATACTCGGCAAATTGAAATGAAAGGCTTGGGGCATGCTATTTTGACAGGAGAAACCCTGATTGGTCATGAGCCGTTTGCTGTATTATTGGCTGATGATTATTGTGTGACGGAGGCCGAGGGCGTTCTGACACAAATGCTCGCACTCTACAAAAAGCATCAATGCAGTATCGTAGCGATTGAAGAGGTGCCGCGTGATGAGACATATAAATACGGTGTCATTGCGGGTGAGGAGATTGAAGAAGGGGTTTACCGTGTAACGGAGATGGTCGAAAAGCCCGCCCCTGAGGACGCCCCAAGTAATCTTGCAATTATAGGCCGGTATATTTTGACGCCGGACATTTTTGATATTCTTCGCCATACGCCCCCGGGCCGAAATGGTGAAGTACAGATCACCGATGCTCTTATGACGCAAGCTCAGAAGGGTGGCGTACTCGCCTATAAGTTTTCAGGACGTCGATTTGATTGCGGTAGTATAGAAGGCTTCATGGACGCATCGAATTACAATTACACCAACGTGTACAAAAAAGTGTGATAAGCCCTCTGCCGCGAACGCCGGGAAGTTTATCCCCCTAAAGGACAAGAATTAATAATGAAAACAGAGATCACTTGCTTCAAGGCTTATGATATTCGCGGCCGTGTTCCTGAGCAGCTCAACGAAGAAATCGCCTATAGAGTAGGGCGGGCCTATGCGCTCTGGCTGCAACCTAAAAATGTGGTGGTGGGTTACGATATTCGTTTGACTAGCGAAGCCTTGTGCAAGGCGCTATCCCAGGGGTTGTTGGATTCTGGCGTCGATGTCATCAATATTGGGCAGTGTGGTACGGAAGAGATTTATTTCGCCACATCACACTTGCAGACAAGTGGCGGCATAGTGGTTACGGCAAGTCATAACCCCAAAGATTATAACGGAATGAAGTTGGTACGTGAGGACTCCAAACCTATCAGTGGTGATACGGGGTTAAACGAAATTAAAGCCCTAGCAGAGGAAGGTGAATTTCCAGCGCCTGAGCATATAGGGGAGCTAAGTCAGCAGTGCACTAAGCAAGCTTATGTGGAGCACCTGCTGAGCTATATTGATGTTGATAAACTCAAGCCGTTGAAGTTGGTAGTCAATGCAGGTAACGGCGGCGCGGGTGCCATTGTTGATCTGCTTGAGCCGCATCTGCCCTTCGAGTTTATAAAAGTACATCATGAGGCCGACGGGCATTTTCCTAACGGCGTACCCAATCCACTTTTAGAAGAGAATCGTCAACCTAGCATTGCGGCGATTCAAGCGCATAAAGCCGATATAGGCATTGCTTGGGATGGCGATTTTGATCGTTGTTTTTTCTTCGATGAGTGCGCGGCGTTTGTGGAAGGGTATTATATCGTTGGATTGTTGGCCGAGAGCTTCTTGAAGAAAGAGCCGGGCGCAAGAGTGATACATGACCCGCGATTAACTTGGAACACCATTGAGATTGCAAAAGCTCATGGTGGTACAGCTGTGCAAAGTAAAACAGGGCATGCCTTTATTAAGGAGCGCATGCGCCTTGAAGATGCGATCTATGGTGGTGAGATGAGCGCTCATCATTACTTTAGAGATTTTGCCTATTGCGACAGCGGCATGATTCCTTGGTTGCTAGTGGCGCAAATGATTTGCGAAACAGGTAAAACGCTTTCGCAATTAGTCAAAGAGAGGATGGCTGCATTTCCTGCTAGCGGGGAGATCAACAAGACTATTCAAGATCCAGCGGCTTTGCTTAAAAAAGTACAGGCACGTTATGAGTATTCTGCAAAAACAACGGACTTCACTGACGGCTTAAGCATGACTTTCGACGACTGGCGCTTTAATTTGAGAATGTCGAATACAGAGCCCGTAGTGCGACTCAATGTGGAGTCGCGCGGTGATATCGTGTTGATGAAAGCAAAAACAAATGAGTTGCTCGCCTTAATGGAGTAGTGCCTTGCGCGGGGTGGCTTAGACCGGGGCGAGCCACTGCATTTTGCGGCTCCATTGATCCGTACTGGAATCCTCAAACCCCATTTTGCGATAGAACTCCTGCGCAGGGTTGAGTTTAAGCACGCTCAAGCGCAAGGGTTTTTGTGCACGGCTAGCAAGGCTTTGTGCATGCTCGAGAAGTTGACGGCCATATCCCGAGCCTTGGTGTTCCGGCAAGACAAGCACCATTTCCAACCAAAGATGATCGGGCTTTTCTCGTAAGTTTAATGCCGCTACGTCAGTGTGCGACACTGATGCGATTGCAAATGTTTTGGCAGGTAGGTTCTCGTAGAAACTATGGCTTTGCAGGAGTTCATCCCAACCCCAAGTGCTGTCGATAAACTCCTGCATGGTGCGCTTGAATGTCTGATAGAGCCAAGGCATGTCGGTCTCGCACCCTTGGCGTAGTTCAAGCGTTAGCGGTTCAGCTGGCATCATTTCTGCTTTGAAGCCTCAATTGGATTGGCTAAAGCGCGTCGCCATCCTAATTGTCGCTCTATGGCGCTAATCATGGCCCCCGCGATATCTTTTCCCGTGACCTCTTCGATATCGTCAATGCGAGGGGAGGAATTGACTTCGAGCAATAGCGGCCCTTTGTTGGAGCGAATAAGATCGACTCCAGCGACTTTGAGCCCCATCGCTTTTACCGCCTTCACTGCAAGGCGCTTTTCTTCTGAAGAGATTTTCACACTTGAGGTGCTGACGTTGCGGTGTAGGTTGGCGCGGAAATCGCCGACTTGCGCGTGTCGCTCCATGGATGACACCAATTTGCCGTCTACCACGAACAAGCGTAAGTCTTTTCCCTCAGCCTCTTTGATGAATTCCTGCACGAGAAGTTTTGCCTGCAAGGATTTAAAGGCATTAATGAGGCTTTCGCCAGTTTTGCGAGACTCAGCCAGCACAACGCCGCGCCCCTGAGGGCCCTCTAGGAGCTTTAGGATCAACGGGGCACCGTTCACCATATCAATTAGCTCGTCGGTTTCTACCGGGCTGTCAGCGAAGCCTGTGGTGGGGATCTGTAAGCCATTGCGCAGTAGTAGCTGGAGTGAATGCAGTTTGTCCCGTGAGATGCCGATGGCTTCGGCTGTGTTCAACGAGTAGATACCGAGGCTCTCAAACTGACGAACCAAGGCGCAGCCGTAGTGAGTAAGGTCCGGTCGAATTCTGGGTATGACAGCATCCACCTGGTTTAGTGTTTTGCCGCCGCGGTAATGAATCTCTGGATGTTCAAAATCGAGTTTCATATAGCATTGTCGAATATCATAGAACTTGATCCGGTGTCCGCGCTCCTCTGCCGCTTCCATAATACGAAGATTGCTTGGTAATGAGGGGTTGCTAGCCAATAACGCTAGATTCAAACCACTGCATTCACGTGTGTTCTCGGCATACTTAATCTCAAGCGCTTCTTCGCTGATCTCGCCGCCAAGAAAACTGGCTTCTGGGTCAACTAAGATGCGGCCGATCATCGCTTCTCTGCCTAGCAACATGCGATAGCCCATAGAGTCGCGATTCGTGAGGGTGAGTTCGACCTCCCAAGCAACGCCGTTGTGTTCTAGGCTAGTGCGGATCACGTAGCGTTTCTCCGCAAGGCCGCTTGAGCTTTTGATAACGCGTTTATCTATGACGAGCGCTTCGCAGCGCACAATTGTGCGGCGATTATTTTGTAATGGGTGGACCTCAAAGCTCACCCAAGTGATGCCCTCACGCTTGAATGGCTTGATATTGAATGCATGAAGCGCCGACGTGCGGGCGCCAGAGTCTACTCGCGCTTTCACAGCGGGAATTCCTAGGTTCGGTAGCTCGCACCACTCTTCACTGCCAACAATAATTTTTTGTGTTTGTTTACTCATTTTTGGTCCGACAGTAATTAATAAGGCCATTGGTGGAAGGGTCGAAGCTTGTGCAGGTATCAGCGCTACTAAAAGCGCCATAAAGTTTTTCCCCTAGCTGTTTGCCTAGCTCGACGCCCCATTGGTCAAAAGCGTTAATGTTCCAAATGACGCTCTCTACGAATACTTTGTGTTCATATATCGCGATCAAGCTACCGAGTGTTTGTGGGCAAAGCGAGTCCAGGAGCAAAGTGTTGCTCGGCTTATTGCCCGCAATCACTTTGTGCTTGGCTAATTTATAGGCGTCAGCTTCGTTCATCCCTTGTGCGACGAGTTCGTTGAAAGCCTCTTTCTGTGTTTTCCCCTGCATCAGCGCTTGGCTTTGGCTAAAGCAATTGGCAAGGAGCAGCGCATGTTGGTCAGCGTCTTCAGGGTAGGGAGGGGCGACTACGCCGATGAAATCAGCCGCAATATAATGGGTGCCTTGATGGAGGAACTGATGAAAGGAGTGCTGGCCGTTAGTCCCGGCGCTTCCCCACACAATAGGGCCACTTGGCACTAAAAGCCGGTTGCCATCGATCTCGACACTTTTGCCAAGACTTTCCATTTCTAACTGCTGTAGGAAGGAAGGGAACAGGGCTAACTCTTGGCTATAAGGCAAGATCACTTGGCTGTTGGCGCCGACGAAGTCGCTGTACCACACCGCCTGCAAGCCCATAATAACGGGGATGTTGCTCTCAAAAGGCGTATCTCGGAAATGCTCGTCAATCAGGCGCGCGCCATGCAGGAGCTCTGTAAAGGCCTCCATTCCAAGCCCAAGCGCTATGCTCAAGCCCACTGCTGACCAAAGGGAATACCTTCCGCCGACCCAGTCCCACATAGGAAAGATATTGTCTTTGGTGATTCCGAACTCACCGGCCATCTCGATATTGCTGGTGACGGCGACGAAATGTTTGACGAGTTGGTCCTGATTGCCGCCGTTATCGAGAAACCATTGCCGCGCCATTGCCGCATTCTGTCGAGTCTCTAATGTGTTAAAAGATTTTGACGTAATTATAAATAGCGTGTTTGCGGGGTCCAGTGGCGCCAAACACTCGCGCATATGGACTGGATCTAGATTCGATACGAAATGGGTATCGATATGGGGTGTTTTCCAGCGATGCAGTGCGGCATACACCATGGCTGGGCCGAGGTCTGACCCGCCAATGCCGATGTTGACGACGTTTTTAATGGCTTGCCCCGAGTATCCGCTCCAACGGCCATCGTGCACACGGCTCACAAAGTCGCTCATTTGAGCCAAGCATGCGGTCACGTCGGCGTTGTATTGAGGGTCGGCTTCAGGCAATGGGGTACGTAGCGCCACGTGCAGCACGGAGCGGTTTTCGCTTAAATTGAGCTTGTCGCCCTTGAACATTGCCTTAATGGCGTCGCCCAGCTTGGCTTCATTTGCGAGATCTCGCAAAGTCGCCATCGTTTGTTCAGTGACGAAATTTTTTGAATAATCGAATAGCAGGCCTTCGACCTTCACTTGATGGGTATCGAATCGATTTGCATCGTTATTGCACAGCTTGTTGATGGTTGTGCCATTGTGGTGCAGGTTTAAATAATGTGAGGCGAGTTTCTGCCAAGTTTTACTACGACTAGGGCTGATCATTGCTGCTTTACGCCTAAATTCAGGGGGTAAGATTAACCATCAAGCTAAGCTAGCGCATATCGTCTGGGTGATCAATAAAATAGGTGGCAAAAAATGTTTGCCCAAACCGAAAAGGCTTGATAGTATGCGCGCCCTGAACAGTAATGACGTTCAATGCCGCTATAGCTCAGCTGTGGTAGAGCAACTGACTTGTAATCAGTAGGTCCCGGGTTCGACTCCTGGTGGCGGCACCATATTCTAAAGGCACCTTTCAGGTGCCTTTTTTATTGTCTAAAATTCCTTAAGCCCCTGTCATAAAACGGTCACTGAATTGACGCGTGGCTGTCGTATAGCTTGTTCAGACTCTCCGCCATGATTAGTAGAACTTATGGGCGGGCGATGTGATCTCATTTAGTGTCAATGCTGTGCGGCGTCTTGCTGATCTTGATGTGCATTTGTTCTTGAGCATTAATGCCCTGCATCGTCATTTCCGCCTTGAACGCCTTGTCCGCGCCCTGTCGTTCACTGGAGATGGGCATTTTTATGTGCTCATGGCTGTTTTCCTGCCGATTCTCTACCCAACTGAGGGGCTGCACTTCCTCTACAGCGCCTTGCTGTGTTTTGCCTTAGAACTCCCCTTGTATTGGGTGCTCAAACGCTCCTTTAAGCGTCGTCGTCCCTTTAAGGTGGTACAGGCACTTGCGCCCTTGCTGCAACCTTCCGATGAGTTCAGTTTTCCCTCCGGCCACACCACAGCTGCATTCATGATTGCATGCTTGATTAGCGTGTTCTTTCCAGCAGCCAGCGCAGTGGTTTATTGTTGGGCAAGCCTAGTCGCAATGTCCCGAGTGATGCTACGGGTCCATTTCATATCGGACGTGATGGCGGGGATGCTTCTTGGCTCCAGTATTGCGTTAATCTCTCTGGCGCTTTGTGGCCACTAAACTCTTCGCTTGATAGCCGAATTTCGTGAAGGCAGAGCCTGCATCTGTGGCGTCCCGTCGCATTTCCCTGAATATGATTGAATATTAAAAAGGGCTGGATTACTCTGATTGTTAATGCGTGCGGAAACAGGATGTTTTCGTCAGTTTCATTCATAACAATAATATAAATAATCAGTCCAATTAATATCATTTGGAGGGGAATGACATGAGCTCTCGTCTCACAACGCTCGCAATTCTTATTAGTGTATCGGCGCCATTAGCGCCAGCTGTGTACGCTGCCGATAATAACTACATCGCACCGCGCAATGAATGGGGGCAGCCCGATCTTAGAGGGGTGTGGAATTTTAGTTCCAACACGCCACTTGAACGGCCAGCCAAATATGCAGGGCAAGAATTTCTGACGGCTGATGATGTCGAAAGTATCCGTGCAGAAGCTATTGCCGAGATCGCGCGTAGTGATGGCAATACTACTCAAGGGGGCGTAGGGGGTTATAACCAGTTTTGGATTGAAGGACTGCCCTTAGAAGAAAACACTCGTACCTCTTTGTTGATAGAGCCCTCTAGTGGTCGTATGCCCGCACGTGTAGCTGGGGCACCAGTGGCCTATGGCGGTTTGGGTCCGGACATCCAAGGAGAGTTGCCCGTTCGGTTTACAGTAGGGGGGATAGGCAAGGATCACCCCGAGCAACGAGGCCTTTCGGAGCGTTGTTTGATGGGCTTTAACTCCGTGCCTCCCTTTATGCCAAGTATGTATAACAATAATGTTCAGCTGTTCCAAAATAAAGATCACGTCGTCATATTTAATGAAATGATTCATGAGGCTCGCATAGTGCCAATGGATGGACGCTCTAACCTTCCCGACGACATTACTCAATGGACTGGCGACTCTCGCGGATACTGGGATGGTGATACCTTAGTGGTAGAAACAACGCACTTTACGGATAAGACCCAAAGCTTTCGGGGTACCGGGGTGTCCGCCGATATGCATTTGATCGAACGCTTTACTCGTGTCGCAGATGATCGTGTTAACTATGTCTTTACGGTGAATGACCCAGCGGCGTTTGCCGCCCCCTTTACTGTCGAAGTCCCCATGCACCAAATGGACGAAGAGCTGTATGAGTACGCCTGTCATGAGGGTAATTATGGCATGGTCAATATTCTTCGCGGACAACGCATCGAAGATGGTACTTACGTTGATGCCTCTGGAAACTAATAATAAAAAAGGGTAGTTCATGAATACGATCTTAAAGAGAGCAGTACTGGTAGCGAGCTTGTCGTGTGCTTTAGTCTCAAGTGTGGTGTCGGCGCAAGACAGTAGTATTCCGAGAACGCCTGATGGCAAACCGGACTTTAATGGAATTTGGCAAACCTTAGGAACCGCTCATCTAGACTTGGAAACCCATGTGGCCCGTGCTGGCCCAGTCGTTGCGATGGGGGCTCTAGCCGCTTTTCCAGGCGGGATGGGTGTTGTTGAAGGTGGAAAAATTCCCTATAAGCCTGAAGCGCTACTAACAAAGCAAGATAACCAATCGAATTGGTTGGAGCGCGACCCTTTGGTGAAGTGTTACTTGCCAGGAGTGCCGCGTGCCACTTATATACCCTATCCGTTTCAAATTTTCCAAGCGCCGGACGCTACATTGATTAGCTATCAGTTTGCTGGCGCTGATCGCATTGTGTATATGGACAAGCCAGACTTTGAATCACAAGTAGATAGCTGGATGGGGCATAACATTGGTCATTGGGAAGGGGATACTTTAGTGATAACCGTCTCAGGACAAATGCCTGATACGTGGTTCGATCAATCTGGAAACTGGCACAGTTATCAAATGGTGGTTGAGGAGCGTTACACATTAATGGGGCCCAATCATATTCAATATGAAGCGACCATTACGGATCCAGAAGTGTTTACACAGCCTTGGACAATTAGCATGCCTCTGTATCGCAGAATGGAGCCCAATGCGATGATGTTGGAATTCAAGTGCGTAGAATTTGTCGAAGAACTATTGTACGGTCAATTTAGAAAACCTTCCGTAGAATAAAGTCTTTTAATCACCGGGTGTCTTATATGAAGTTTGCTTTTGCCTTTCTCTGCGTCTTCGTCAGCGCTTGTGTTTACGCCCAACCAGGTCGCTTAGATCTTATGACGATGGAGCAAAAGGTAGCGGCTGGTGCCGGTTTTCACCAGCACCGCTCGGAAGCGATGGAGGGGTTTTTGCTTATCGGCAATATTTATTATGTCGGCGCACGAGACCTTGCCTCTTATCTTATAACCACGCCGGACGGGCATTTTTTAATTGATACAGGGGTGTCTGAGATGACACCCGTCGTGCGCGGGAATATTGAAAATTTAGGGTTTCGGCTAGAAGATATTCGCTATATTTTACAGAGTCATGCGCATTTCGATCATATTCAAGGGCATGCGGTGATGCAGCGTTTAACCGGCGCGCAGGTGTTGGTGATGGACGATGACGCTGATGCGATGGAAACGGGTCGAGACTTGTCGCCTTTGGGCTTCGAAGGTTGGGAGCCTGTACACGTCGATCGTCGATTAAAGGATGGAGAGTCCGTTAGCTTGGGCGGTACCACTTTAACGGCAACGAAAGCTCCTGGCCATACGCCAGGGTGCACGACATGGAGCTTAGTCACGCAAGATAGCGGGCAGAGCGTTAACGTCACGGTGTTTGGTTGTAATGGCCCTAATGATGGCGTGCAACTTGTCGATAATCCTCGATTCCCAAATTTGCTAGAGGACACAATGTTTGGGTTTGATAACCTCGCTAAATTGGATCCAGATATTTACCTTACAGGGCATACTGAGGAAACCTTTGAAGGCATAGAGCAGCTTATGCGAGTGCAAACTCGTCCTCACCCCTTGCTGGCGCAAACCCCCTGGCAAGCGCTCATCGCTCAAACTCGAGCGGCGGTTCAAGCGCGCATTGATTCCGAACGCGCTAACTCTCGTTAAAGATATTGCTGCCCCACAAATGTTGACATTCCCCTCTCGATGGGAAACTCTGCGTGATTCAATTTTACTTACTCGGTGTAAGGAGTATTTGAGTCTATGCGTTATCTCTCTGCAATTGTCTGTCTATTAGTTTTCTCTAGCCACATCAGCGCGCAAGAGATTGAAGATGAAGCCGTGCAATGGCTTCAAGACTTCATTCAAGTTGATACGGTTAATCCTCCTGGTAACGAATATCGCGCGGTAGATTTTTACGCGAAAATTTTTGCAGCGGAAGGCATCGCCTTTGAGTCTGCTGAAAGCGCACCAGGAAGGGGCAATATATGGGCGCGCTTAGAAGGCGGCGACGAGCCTGCTCTAATCTTGCTTCAACATACCGATGTTGTCCCCGCGGATTTAGAGTATTGGACCACTGAGCCGCTGTCAGGCGAGCTGCGTGATGGTTATATCTTAGGGCGCGGAGCGCGAGATATGAAAGGCACTGGCATCTCTCATCTTGCTGCCTTTCTCAGTTTGCATCGCTCGGGTCGGGCATTGAATCGTGATGTGGTGTTTGTGGCGAGCGCCGATGAAGAGGCCGGTGGGGAGTTCGGCGTGGGTTGGTTAATTGAGAATCGACCAGAGATTTTTGCAGGAGCAGGGTTGCTGTTGAATGAAGGCGGTGCTGGAGCCCGAGCTCGTGGGAGTGACCGTGTTGTTTTCGGTGTTGAGGTAACGCAGAAGGTGCCGGTCTGGTTGCGCCTTACCGCAGTCGATGTGCCGGGTCATGGATCGTCTCCCCGCACGACGAGTTCTGTGACGCGCATTGTGGACGCGCTTGGCATCATGCGAGCGAACCCGTTCCCTGCGCGAATTATCGCCCCTGTGGATACCTATTTTAAAGGACTGGCGATTGATCGCGATGATGAATGGGGTGCTGCGTTCGCGAGTATGCCTCTGGCGATTCAAGACCCAGAGTTCTTGCCTAGCTTGCAAGAGATGAACCCAGGTTTGCATTCACTGACTCGCGATACCTGTTCGATGACGCGACTCAGTGCTTCTTCGAAAATCAATGTAGTGCCTCCAGAGGCCTGGGCTGAAATCGATTGTCGGATTCTTCCCGATAAACCCTCAGAGCAGTTTGTGGCTGAGCTGACAGAGCTAGTAGCCCCTGCTGGCGTAGAAGTTAGTGTGATAATGGCGTTCACGCCTGCCGTATCCGATACCACTTCACGTTTGTTCACGGCGATTGAGCGCGTTACCAAAGAGCTGTATCCCAACTCACGAGTGATGCCTTCAGTGAGTACCGGTTTTACCGATAGTCACTTCACACGCGATCAAGGAATTGTGAGCTACGGCTTTGACCCAATTATCCATATTAGCGGTGAGCCAAGCGGCGTGCATGGCAATGACGAACGCATTAATGTCGATGCGTTTCGCCAAGGAATTCGTGATATGCAAGCGATTGTGCGAGACGTCGTCTACAACTAAGTTAAGACGGTTCTAGTCAAAAGCCTCCAACACTTTAGTCGAGTATTGGGGGCTTTCTTGCTTTACTGAGCTGCTCATAGGCATAGGCAATGCTGATCAGTGTTGGTTCTGAGAACGCCGGTCCCATAAAGGAGATGCCGATAGGAAAGCCGTCAATATAGCCTGCGGGCACTGAGATATTGGGGTAGCCGGAAACAGCGGCAAAGCTCGAACTGCCGATGTAATTCTCTGTGTTATCCCCATTGGGATTCACTTGCCAACCTACTGTATTACTAGGGGCGAGAATGGCGTCCAAGGATAACTCTTGGATCAAGCCATTGATGCTGGTTTGGCTATAGGTTTTGCTCAAACCTAATGCCGTGAGGTATTGCGAGTCGCCAAGCCCATTGGTTTGTTGGGCTTGTAAGAAGAGTTCTTGTTTGAAATCCGCCATTTCGTCGCTAGCGTTTTCTTCATTGAAGCGAATAAGGTCTGCGAGGGATTGCAAGTCGCCTCCGCGTTCATAGAGATAATTATTCACATCGTTCTTAAATTCATAGAGTAAAACGGTGCTCTCTGCATTTGAAAAACTAGCGTGAGGATTGATCTCAACATCGACTAGCTCTGCTCCAGCCGCTCGTAAAAGGTCTAGTTGGATTTCCATGAGTTGGTCTAGTGCCGCGTCAGTGCCAAACAGCTGGCGCTGAACTCCAATCCTCTTACCTTGTAATGCATTACTGCGCAGATAGACCGTGTAGTCCAAGGGCGTGCGTGTGCGTAAATTATTAGTGATGTCATCGCTGGGGTCGGCTGCCACAAGAGCATTAAGCATGAGGGCAACATCTTCGACACTTCGTGCCATGGGTCCTGCCGTATCTTGGCTGTGCGCGATAGGGATAATGCCGCTGCGCGAGATCAATCCTAGCGTAGGTTTTAAGCCAACGACGGAGGTGTGGGCAGCGGGACAGACGATGGAGCCATCAGTCTCTGTGCCAATTGCTAGGACGCTTAAATTGGCAGCAATGGCAACGGCAGAGCCAGAGCTAGACCCGCAGGGAGTGCGCTCGAAGTCGTAAGGGTTGCGGGTTTGTCCTCCTCGCGCTGACCATCCGCTTGAGGCGCTAACGGAGCGGAAATTAGCCCACTCGCTGAGATTGGTTTTGGCGATAACAATAGCGCCGGCCTCTCGCAATTGGCTTACCAGAAACGCATCGCGTTTGGGGGTGGGAGCCTCCATCAATGCGAGACTGCCCGCAGTAGTATGCATCAAGTCAGCGGTGTCGATATTGTCTTTCAGGACGACGGGAATGCCGTGTAAGGCCGAGCGCACATGACCGGCGCTGCGCTCCCTATCAAGTTGTGCAGCGATTGCTAGCGCTTCTGGGTTGATCTCTAGCACTGCATGCAAAGAGGGGTTTAGTGTCTCGATCCGCTGTAGGTAAAACTGCGTCACTTCGGTGGCAGTCAAGGTGCCGGCAGTCATCGCGTCTTGCAGGGCGCTCACCGTCACTTCGTCAAAATCAAATTCCAGTGTTTGGTTGGCAGCGCTTTGGCATTGATTCAGAAGTGTTGTGCTCAATAGTATGCCCACCGTTTTTAAAAGTAGCGTTACACGTTTAGAAAGGGTCATTTCGCGGATCCTATAGGGGTGGTCTTCGAGTCTATGCAAATTAGGACTAAGTCTCCAGTACAAGGTAGCAAAGTGATATGATTTGCAAAATAGTGACGCGCGAAGAGGGCGCCCGATATGCAAGAATTTACAGTCGATATGCAGGTGCGCGATTACGAATGTGATCTGCAGGGCATTGTCAATAACGCGGTTTATCAGAACTATCTAGAGCACGCGCGCCATCAGTTTTTGAAAACGCGTGATGTGGATTTTGTCGCGCTGACGGCAACGGGCGTGCATGTGATGGTGATCAAAGCAGAGTTGGATTATTTGCGCTCCTTACGTCCAGGGGATGAATTTAAGGTCAGCGTTGTCACTGAGCGCGTCTCACGCTTGCGCATGGGATTTAAACAGTGCATTACCTTGAAATCTTGCGGGACTGTCGTGATGAATGCCTACCTGACTGTGGCGGCTATCGATGCACGAGGCAAGCCATGCTTTCCGGAATCCTTGCAGCGCTTACTCATCCTTTAGCGCTATGCCACTGACTTTAGCAATCGTTGTACGTAATCTGGGACAACGCTCGAAGCGGCACCAATGAGATGTTGATCAAAGTGCGAGTGGGTCTGTTCTAGGTTCAGCTCAACTGTATGTGCCCCTTGTGATTTAGCGCTTTGATAAAAGTTTGCCGCAGGGTACACATTGCCAGAGGTTCCTATAGATAAGAATAAATCACAGTTCTCTAAGGCCTTGGTGATGCGTGCCATGTGCAGTGGCATCTCGCCAAACCACACGATATGAGGGCGCAGATTCCCAGGAACTTGGCAGCAACGGCAAAGGGAATCGAAGCTCAGCTCAACACTACTATCAAATACTAGCTGGCTGTTCTCGCACTGCATCTTCAGAAGTTCGCCATGCATATGCAGCAAGTTCTTGCTGCCAGCGCGTTCGTGTAGGTTGTCGACATTTTGGGTGACGAGGAGCACGTCACCCGGGAACTCATGCTCTAAACGGGCCAGAGCGCTATGGGCGGGATTCGGGCGTACCATTGGGTCTAGTAACTGTTGGCGGCGAGCATTGTAAAAATGGTGGACTAGCTGCGGGTTGCGTGCAAAACCCTCTGGGGTTGCGACGTCTTCGACGCGATGGTTCTCCCAAAGCCCATCGCTTGCCCTAAAGGTATTGATACCTGATTCAGCGGATATGCCTGCGCCAGTTAACACGACAATGGATTTTATGGGAGCTTTCATGACGCTGAGTCTAGCATGAAGCCTTGCTTAGAGAGCTAGGTGATATGACTTAGTTTGCCCCAAGACGTAGTAGGCCAAGCGCGGCTATAATGGCGGCTCTATTTTCTCCCAAGCACTAAGGAGCCCTTACATGGCGCACCCCAAAATTGGCAATCTTGCCCCAGATTTTTCGCTTACTAACCAAAAGGGTGAGACTGTCACGCTGAAGGATTTGCGTGGGAAACATAATGTACTCGTTTACTTCTATCCGAAAGCAATGACGCCAGGCTGTACTGTGCAAGCCCGTAGCCTGCGTGATGAGCAAGCCGAGTTGAAAAAACTCAATACTGTCGTGCTCGCGATAAGCCCAGACCCAGTGGCACGGTTGAAGAAATTCGCTGACCGGGATGCCTTGAATTTCACTCTCCTCTCGGATGAGGATCATGCAATCGCTGAGAAGTATGGCGTGTGGGATTTGAAAAAATTCATGGGCCGAGAGTTTATGGGAATAGTGCGTACAAGCTTTGTTATCAATAAAGAAGGTCGTTTGGTGCATATTCTAGATAAAGTGCGAACGAAAACTCATCATGATGATGTCATCGCATTATTGAAATCAGAGATATAAGGCCTATGAAACTCAATTTTCGTCAATACTCCACAGAAGGTGAGCCCCTGCTTATTCTCCATGGCCTGTTCGGAAGTCTGGGTAATTGGGGTGGTCAGAGCCGTCAACTCGCAAAAGATTTTGCGGTCTATGGGTTGGATCTTCGCAATCATGGCGGTTCGCCTCACAGCGACGTTATGGATTACGCCAGTATGGCCAATGATGTCATAGAGTTTATGGACGACCATGGATTAGAGCGCTGCCATCTATTAGGGCATTCAATGGGCGGCAAAACGGCTATGCAGGTAGCCTTAAGCGCGCCTGATCGAGTAATGCGGTTGGTCGTGGCCGATATAGCGCCAGTGCACTATGGCGGTCAGCACGATAGCATTCTCGATGGCTTGCAAGCGATTGACCTGACTAAAGTTCGTACACGTAATGAGGCGGATGAAGTGTTGGCGCAGCATGAGCCTGACGAGCTAATACGGCAGTTTCTGTTGACGAATCTGGTCAGAGATTCAGAGGGCGACGGATTCCATTGGCGCATTAACTTGCCTGTATTGAGCAAAAATTATGACAATCTTCGGGAGAAACCATCCAGTGACGGTGTGTTTCCAGGGCCTACCTTGTTTGTTAAAGGTGCCTTATCGAACTATATTCAAGAAAAGCATAAAGAAGCGATCTTAGAACGCTTTCCTGCCGCAAAAACTAAAGTAATTCTGCATACAGGGCATTGGTTGCATGCGGAAAAACCACAGACATTTTATCGCATTGTGCACGGATTTTTGGCTCCGGGATCAGAGCCCGATCTTGAAGACTAACAGCGCCAAACTCTACTAGGAGTGCTATGACAGTTCTAAGTGTAAACGTTAATAAAATCGCCCTGCTGCGTAATTCTCGTGGGCGTAACTATCCAGATCTTCTGCAATTTATTCGCAAAACTTTGGCATTAGGCGTTAAGGGGATCACGGTGCATCCGCGTCAGGATGAGCGCCATGTGACTCGCAAGGATGTTGTTGAAATCACCGCCTTGCTTAAAGACTACCCTGGGGTGGAGTTCAATATCGAAGGCTATCCCTCGCCAGAATTTCTAGAGTTGGTCGAGCGAGTGCGTCCTGCTCAATGCACACTTGTCCCTGATGCGCCCGACCAGCTTACCTCTGACCATGGCTGGGACGTTCCCAATACCGCGGCAGTTCTAACGCCTGTGTTGACCCGATTGCGAGACATGGGGGTGCGCAGTAGTCTGTTCCTTGATCCTGATCCCGCACTCGTGGACCACGTTGTGGCCGTTGGCGCTGACCGTATAGAGTTGTATACGGAGGCCTATGCCAATGCTTTTGACACGCCTACGCAGGAATCCGTGTGGAAAACCTATGAAGCCACGGCGATACGGGCTCAGGCATTAAATGTGCAAGTTAATGCGGGGCATGATCTCGATCTCAATAATTTGCAGCGTTTTCTGCAGATAAAGGGGATTGCTGAGGTCTCCATCGGGCACGCCTTGATTGTGGAATCTCTAGAACAGGGCATGGAATCTGTTATTCGACAGTATCTCGATATAACCGGCGAATAAACGAGCGAAGCAGAGTTCGCACATTCAGTTCAAGTTCAGTTGAACTCCTTAAACTGTCACTTAGAAGGCAATAAAGCCTCTAGTTCAGCAGGATGTTTCTTTTGTTAGGAAACATTCTGATAGGAGTCTCACAATGAAAAACTTCAGTGTTTTCGCGATGTTGATCGGCCTAGTGCTATGCGCGGGACAAGCCAACGCGTCCAATGCCTATATGGCGCGGCAAGCCTATGAGCTTGAGGCAATGAGTCATAAGATCGCCAGCGAATTGCGTCATTCAGGCGAACACCGTTCTTTGCAACGCGAGGCGGAACAATTAGCTCGGCAAGCGGAGCGTTTTCGTGATGCGTTAGAGCGCCAAAATGACCAGCGCTACGTCCAAGCACGTTATCGAGAATTGACGACCTACTACACCAACTTTGATCGTCGTTATCAGCGCACCCGTTTTGGCTCGCGCTACAACCACCTCCACGGTCACTACAGTAGCCTTAGCTCGTTGTATTTTGGTCTAAATACGAGCTTTATCTCTTACTCTAGCCATGGGTCTCGCAATGCTCGCAGATCGGACCAGGTCATTATTTATCAATCATCCCCTTCGAGACGTTACGAACCCTTTGGCTTGCAACATCGTGAGAGTCGCAGTCGTAAAAATGATCACGGCCGTGACCGTTCAAGACAGCAACGCAACAGGAATGATTCCCACGACAGTCATCGCTCAGAGGATAGAGGGCGTCGTAACCATTACAAATAATGAAAGCGTGTTTTGCCTGCTGCCACCCTTGGGTGGTAGCAGGTTTTTTTATGAGGGATGGTCGTTTAGAAGGGGCTGGAGCACTGGCCACACATTGTCCAGTACCATTTCTTGCGCGTCTGCAATTGGGTGAATGCCATCATCTTGCATTAGCTCAGGATGCTGTGCGATCCCGTCAATCAAGAATGGAATGAACGGCAAGTTCATTGCACTGGCGATCTCTTCAAACTGACTAATGAAGGGCCCTGTATAGCGGGGGCCGTAGTTGGGAGGAATTTGAATCCCCGCTAACACTACTAATGCGCCAGCCTCCTGGCTCAGCCTCACCATCTCTTCCAAGTTCTTCTTAATATTGGCTATTGGAAGCCCGCGCAAGCCATCGTTGCCTCCTAGCTCGAGAACAAGGATGTCAGGCTCGTGCATCGTTAACGTCGCAGGAAGTCGCGAAAGTCCGCCGTCGGTTGTCTCGCCACTGATGCTGGCATTGACGACTGTATAATTGATGCCTTCTTCAGCGATACGATGGGCTAAAAGGGTCACCCATCCTCTTTCTTGAGGTATTCGATAAGCCGCACTAAGGCTGTCACCAAATACAACAATGGTGGGAGTGGAGTCCTGGGCTAGCGTATTGGCGTTGAAAAAGCCTATAGCCAAGAAGAACAGGAGCGAACGCCATAGGTAATGTTCTCGGGGTTTAGATCTCATGAATTAATATAATGCCTCTATCTAATTGCTTATCAATGTAATGTTTCCGACTCGCATATTCAATATGTTGCGGTCGTTGGTAGCCACAAACAGGTGAAAGGTTCGACTATTTAGTCAGGTTTGGGCTAAAGTCGCGGTCTTATTTGACACTTCAAAGCGTGCGTCTATCGACACTCGAATGAACCAAATAGAAACCATTGTACGTATTAAGACCAAACTAAGATTACATTCTGTTCAAACAGAGCAAGGCAAGCTTTTATGATTAAAATTGAAAACCTGACTAAGCGTGTGGATACCAGCGAAGGCGAGCTCGTCATCCTGAAAGGGGTGTCTTTAGACGTAAGTGATGCTGAAACCGTTGCTATTGTTGGCGTTTCGGGTTCAGGGAAGTCCACGTTGCTTGGCTTAATGGCAGGGCTAGATGCGGCCAGTTCAGGGGATGTAATTCTAAACGGGCAGCGCTTGAGCGAACTCGATGAAGAGCAGCGCGCTGTTCTGCGAGGGCAGTTAGTGGGCTTCGTCTTTCAATCGTTTCAATTGCTACCAAGCCTTACAGCACTCGAAAATGTGATGCTTCCCATAGAGTTGAAAAACGATCGCCAAGCTCGGGAAAAAGCGAGTGTGCTATTGGATCGCGTTGGGCTCGGAGAGCGGCGCCATCATTACCCCAATCAATTGTCCGGTGGCGAGCAGCAACGTGTCGCTATTGCACGGGCTTTCGCCTCAGAGGCGCAAATACTCTTTGCTGACGAACCCACGGGTAATCTTGATAGTGCGACAGGTGCCAAGGTCATTGATCTGTTGTTCTCGCTCAATAAAGAATATTCAACGACTCTTGTTCTGGTCACTCATGACGAGCGTTTGGCGCAAAAGTGCCACCGCACAATCAGACTTGTTGCCGGTGAAATAGTGAGCGATGAGATCAACTCAAAAGAGAGTGTCACAGAAAGTCTAGCTGGGGCAGCGCATGGTGAGTGATGTTCAGGGTGTGAGCCCCAACGCCGCGGTGTCGCCAAGGAAAATGGCGCCAGCGCAGGCAATGACACTGTCAACTTTGCTACGACTGGCTTTGCGTTTGCTGTGGCGCGATTGGCAAGGCGGAGAGCTGCGACTATTGTTTTTAGCGCTTGTGATGGCCGTGACCTCTGTCACGGGGATCGCGCTGTTCACCGACCGATTAGAGCAGGCCTTATTGGCTGAGTCCGCCAATATGTTAGCCGCCGATCGAGTGCTTAGTGGTCGTGGTGAAGCCCCAAATGAATGGATCGAAGAGGCTCAGGATCGCAATTTGCGCACGGCGCAGACGATGTCCTTTGGCTCAATGGTGTTCTCAGACTCCGGTAATGTGCTGGTGTCTGCTAAGGCTGTGAGTAGCACGTACCCATTGCGTGGCAAGTTAATCGTCGCCGATCGTGCCTTTGGCGCGGGTGCGCCGATCGATGGCGGGCCTGCACCGGGTGAGGTGTGGGTAGAGTCCCGCGTTCTGCCGGCGCTCAGCGCCGATATTGGCGACATTCTCTATGTAGGCAATGCTGAGCTGCTAGTGACGCGGGTCATCATTCAGGAGCCTGACAGGCAACAAGGCGGCATGATGGATAATGCCGGCCCGCGTTTGATGCTCAACACGCAAGATGTCCCCGCCACCGAGGTCATTCAAGTGGGTAGTCGCGTCAGTTATCGCTATTTGTTTGCAGGCGATTCCGAAGCCCTTAGTGGCTACGAAGAATGGCTCGACACTCGCACGAACGGTGAGTTTCGTTTGCGTGATGTCCGAGATGAGAGTGCCGAGGTTGCAGATGCTCTGAACAAAGCGGAAAGCTTTCTCATGCTGGGCAGCCTCTTTGCCGTTCTGTTAGCGGGGGTGGCCATTGCTCTGACGGCAAGACGCTATGCCGAGCGCCATTTCGATTATGTGGCTATTCTAAAGACACTAGGATGTACGTCTGGCCAGATTATGTCGCTCTATATGAGCATTCAGATAGTGCTCGTTATTATCGCCATAATCGTAGGCTCGTTTTTGGGATGGGGGATTCACGCGCTTATTCTTGAAGCCTTGCGTGCCGTGATCTCTGTTAGCTTGCCTCCTGCAGGTTTTACGCCTTATCTCATTGGGGCAATGACAGCGATCATCTGTCTTTTGTCTTTCGCTTTGCCTCCATTACTAGCATTGCGCAAGACATCGCCTTTGCGAGTGCTACGCAAAGACTTAGATGACAATAGCTTGGGCGCAAAGCTGCCCTATGGCTTAGGGCTTATCGGATCACTCGCCTTGATCCTTTGGTATAGCCAAGATGTATTGCTTACGAGCATCTTAGTCTTGGCCGTATTTGGCGTGGTCGTCGTGTTATCGGGTATTTCTTGGCTGCTACTACGGTCAAGCACCACTGTTGGAATGAAGGCAGGAAGTGCATGGAAGCTCGCCATGTCGGCCACCCGCCGTCGTCGCAAGCAGAACATACTACAAGTCTTGGTCTTCTCATTAACGATCATGTCATTGCTGATTCTGACGCTACTGCGTACCGACCTCATTAGAGATTGGCAGGCCCAGTTACCTGAAAATACTCCTAACCATTTCTTGATGAATGTGACTGAATCCCAAGTCACGGGTATTGAGACCTTCTTCCGCTCTAACGGCGTTGAGCCAAACCAGTTCTTCCCGATAATGAGTGCAGGGGTGACGCGTATTAATGGTGAGGTTCCCATTTTGCGTCGTGATGATGAGGAGGAAGCAAGCAATGTCACAGAGAGTGCCGCTGAAACGGCCGAAGCAGAAGAGAGTGAATTAACTGCAGAGGGTGAAGAACGTCCGCGCTCGGTGAGTAATCGACAAGTTACATGGACAGCGCAGCTGCCTATTGATAATCAGATTGTTGACGGACAATGGTGGGGCGAAGGCGCCGAACCTGGCTTTGTATCCCTAGAGGATGACTATGCTGATCGGCTAGGGGCAAAAATTGGTGATGTCATGGAGTTTGATATTGGCCAGGGGCAGCTGATGGAGGCCACCGTGGATAGTTTGCGCACTGTGCGCTGGGACAATATGCAGCCCAATTTCTTCATTATATTCTCTCCAGGGACTCTGGACTCTATGGGAGGAACCTACCTGTCCACGGCGTTAATGGAGCAAGAGCAAAAAGCCTTAATCAATGGGCTATTGAGGTTGTACCCTACGATTGTGGTGATTGAAATCGATGCGCTGATTCAGCAAATCCAAAACATCATTGCGCAGGTAACCTCGGCTATTGAGCTGATTGCCTTCTTAGTATTAGCCTGTGGGGCCTTGGTATTATTAGCCTGTGTCACCGCGACATTGGATGAGCGTTTTCGAGAGAACGCCATTCTTCGCACTCTAGGGGCTGGGCGACGCCTGATACTTTCGAGCTTAATGATAGAGTTCGCGAGTATTGGTTTAATCGCGGGTATTATTGCCACCGTGGGAGCTGAAACTAGCCTTTACTATCTGCAAACTCGCGTCTTTCAACAAGACTTCAATTTGCATTACTGGGTATGGCTCGCTGGCCCGTTAGTGGGGATGTTGGTGATTGCCTTGCTAGGGGTAATGGCGACGCGGCGGGTAGTCAATACTAGCCCACTGACAGTATTGCGTCACATCGGGTAAAAACAAGGAAGTTATAACTCTGGGATTGAAACAGCCCTAGAGAGACACCACTTTGAATGTTATAGACGTTCACAAAATAGAAGGACTAAATATGAATACTAAACACGCACTAGGCACACTGTTGTTGTTGCTCAGTGCCACGGTGTTTTGCGGCACCGCTAGTGCACAGGGTAATCGTCCAGTGCAAGATGTCCGAGAAGTTGGTCGTGCCTGCATCTTTGGTGATTGTGAGAACGGTTACGGGACCTTAGAGATGAAGACAACGCTGGGTACTGATACCTATCGCGGCAATTTTAAAGATGGCAAATATCACGGCTATGGCAAGCTGACCGAAATGGTGACGCTCAACAATAGAGCCTACTACGACGGTAATTGGGATGAGGGCGTCCGCGTTGGTCGTGGCACCTATTACAATGGCATCGACAAGCTTTACATTGGCCTTTGGAAAAACGATAAGCGCGAAGGGCGTGGTTCGTATTTTTTCGGCTTAACAGATTGGAGCGAGAACAAGTATTCAGAGCACTGGCTGTCTGAGAACGTAGAGAATTACACGGGCATGTTTGTTAATGACCTGTACCAAGGTAGGGGAACTTACCGTTGGTCAGATGGTCAGAAGTACGTTGGTGAATTCTTCGCAAACGACAAACACGGTCCCGGGACGTTTATCTATCCTAGCGGAACCATTAGAGAGCAAGTCTGGGAATACGGTAAATTTGTTCGCTAAAAGCGCTCTATTGAACAGTTAAGTGAACCCAGTCATGAGGGATGAAAGTGCCTCTGTAAGATTCACGGTAAGGAAGACACATGGATTTACAAGCAATTCGTCGAGAGTTTGTGCGAGGTGCGCTAGGTCAAGAAGATCTAACCGATGAGCCTTTAGCATTTTTCGACCGCTGGTTGCAGGATGCAATCGATATGGGTGTTCCCGATGCGAACGCCATGACTGTTGCCTCGGTTGGCAAAGACGGTCAACCGAGTCAAAGAATCGTGCTATTGAAATCGTTTGATGAAAAAGGCTTTATCTTTTTTACTAATTACGAAAGTCGAAAGGCGCGAGAAATCAGCTGCAATGCTAGAGTCAGCCTGCATTTTCCTTGGCACAGTATTGAGCGCCAAGTGGAGGTCTCTGGTGTGGCTGAACGTATTTCTGTTGCTGAATCGCAAAAGTATTTCAGTTCACGCCCGCGTGAAAGCCAGCTGGCTGCTTGGGCGTCCGCACAGAGCCGACCACTGCGCTCTAAAGATGTCTTGCTGAAACAATGGGAGTCTATTGGACGCAAATATGCCCAAGGGGATATTCCATTGCCAGAGTTTTGGGGAGGCTATCGAGTTCGCCCATTGCAAATAGAGTTCTGGCAGGGTGGTGAGCATCGTTTGCACGATCGTTTTGAGTTCACCTTGCAGGCAGGTGAGAGTTGGAAAGTGGAACGCCTGGCTCCTTGATAAAACGCTTACCCGTCACACTGTGGCGGGTAAGGCGAGTTAAGACACTAGTCTTTCCATTTCTTCAGTTTCTGCGGTACCAATACTTTCTTTAAACGCGCGTATTGTGGCAGGCCGTTTTTATAGGGAGGATAATCTTCTCCTTGAATAAGTGGCGCAAAATATTCGCGTGCCTTTTCAGTGATCCCAAAACCATCTTTAGTAATGTAATCGCGCGGCATTGTTTTCTCAACGTTGGCGACGTCAGCAAGTTTTGCCTCACCAACACTCCAGCCATATTTTTTGCCAGGCTTGCGCACAATCGTAGGCATAATGGCATTTTTTCCAGCTAAGGCGAATTCAACAGCGGCCTTGCCCATCGCATAGGCCTGTTCTACATCAGTAGCTGAGGCGATGTGTCGTGCTGCACGTTGAAGGTAGTCTGAAACGGCCCAATGATATTTATACCCTAGCTCACGTTTTATCATTTCGGCGACAAAGGGCGCGACGCCTCCTAGTTGCACATGACCGAAGGCATCTTTGCCTCCTGCGTCAGCAAGGAAGCTGCCGTCTTTGTTTTGTGCCCCTTCTGAAACCACAATCGCGCAGTAACCAAACTTTTTCACACAGCTTTTCACTTTGCTCAAAAACTTTTTCTGATTAAACGCGATCTCTGGGAAGAGAATGATGTGCGGTGCATCGCCTTCTTGCTCAGAGGCAAGACCTGCCGCACCCGCAATCCAACCTGCATGTCGCCCCATCACTTCCATCACAAACACTTTGGTGGAGCTTTCACACATAGAAGCTACATCAAGGCCGGCTTCACGGATGGATACCGCGACGTATTTAGCGACGGAGCCAAAACCCGGACAGTTGTCGGTAATGGGTAAGTCGTTATCAACAGTCTTCGGGACACCGATACATTGAATAGGAAAGCCCACCTCAATGCTCAGTTGCGCGATCTTGTTGGCGGTATCCTGTGAATCCCCACCCCCGTTGTAAAGGAAGTAGCGAATATTGTGTGCTTTAAACACTTCCATCAGGCGCTCGTACTCTGCTTTGTTTTCAGCAAAGCTTTTGAGCTTGTAGCGACAGGAACCGAATGCACCCGACGGGGTGTGCCGTAATGCAGCGATCGTTGTGGCCGACTCTTTGCTCGTGTCGATTAACTCTTCGCGCAGTGCGCCGATAATGCCATTGCGACCGGCATACACTTTGCCTATTCTATCTTTGTTTTGACGCGCAGTTTCGATGACCCCGCAGGCACTGGCATTGATGACGGAAGTGACGCCGCCCGACTGGGCATAGAAAAGGTTTGCTTTGGCCATGGTGTGAGAACCTGCTAGTCTGCGCGATAAATGAATCGGAGATGTTACCCTTTAGGGGCTTTGCAAGGCAACGACTGCTCCGGAATTGAAGTAAGAACAATAGGATACAAAATGCGAATCACGATTGGTATGTCAGGGGCAAGTGGGTTGATCTATGGCATTCGTTTACTTGAAATACTCAAGACAGTGGACGAGGTTGAAACCCATTTAGTGCTCAGTAATGGCGCCAAATTGAATATTGCCATAGAGACTCAGTGGGAGCTCAGCGCGGTGCAAGCCCTGGCCGACCACGTGCATTCCATCAATGACATGGCCGCTTCTATCGCGAGTGGCTCGTTTCGCACCGATGGCATGATTGTCGCCCCGTGCTCCATGAAGTCTTTATCGGCGATTGTGCACTCCTACGCGGATAATTTGCTCGTTAGAGCGGCGGATGTAGTTCTCAAAGAGCAACGTCGTTTGGTGCTGATGCCAAGAGAATCCCCGTTGCATGCCGGACATTGTGAGTTGATGCTCAAGGCCTGTCAGTTGGGGGCTATTATCGCGCCGCCAATGCCTGCGCTATACAATAATCCTCAGACCATCGACGATATTATCAATCACAGCGTAGGGAGAGTGCTTGATTTGTTTGATATTGATGCCGGAATTGTGAAGCGCTGGGAAGGGGTAAGAAAAAACTAAGCGAGACGTAAAGATTGCATACTGATCGTACGCGCTTGGTCATGGCCAAGCGCTGTATGAGAGACTACTGCGACAATGAGATCGCTACTAGCCTCAATCAACTCGTCGGAAACCACTCGCTTTTGTTGTAAGAATAATTCATGAAAACAACGGCTGGCCGCTTGCAATCGCTGTGTCTCATTCTGCTCTGCGGGCAGGCGTGCAACCATCTTTTCTAAGAACGCTTGTTGATACTGCTCCGTTCTCAGCTCGAGTTTCTTGATATCTTCACGTAAGGCTATCAATTGCTCTGACGCTAAGCCTTGAGACGACCCCTCTTGCATTAACCGCGTCTTCATCCAACGGCGTACCCCTCGAAGTGGGCTAACCACATTGTTCGACCACTCCTGTGATTGGCTAATCATTTGCTTGAGGCTGCTGCCGTCGATCACCCCGCGTGTCTCTGCGTGCCAACAACACATTAGCAAGAGATTAACATCAAGAGCGTACTCATCTTGCAGATGCAAGCAACGCTCGCTCACACTGGCTTGTCGATAGACGCGGCAAGAATATTCCCAAAACGATTCGATGTGCATAGGATGGCTCTTAGTGGTGGTGCTCGGGATGTTACTGCACCCACTATTTTGAGACAATGCGTGCAATCACGGCCATGTGCCTACAAACAGGCGGCCGCCACATTAGAGACAGCATTATGCATATTCACATTCTTGGCATTTGTGGCACCTTCATGGGCAGCCTTGCCGTATTAGCGAAACAGCTCGGTCATACGGTGAGTGGTTCAGATGCAAACGTTTACCCCCCGATGAGTACGCAGCTAGAGCAGCAAGGCATTGTCTTGCAGCAAGGCTTTGAGGTTGAACATTTACAACCTCATCCTGACTTGGTGGTAATAGGCAATGCAATGTCTCGTGGCAACCCCGCCGTGGAATATACTCTGGAGCAAGGTCTAGACTATTGCTCTGGTCCGCAGTGGTTAGCGCAGTATGTTTTGCGTGGCCGCTGGGTGCTCGCTGTAGCAGGAACACACGGCAAGACGACGACTAGCTCGATGTTGGCGTGGATATTACGTTATGCCGGTTTAAACCCTGGGTATCTCATTGGCGGGGTGGCGAAAAACTTCACTAGCTCTGCGGATTTAGGGGAGTCCCCGTTTTTTGTAGTCGAAGCCGATGAGTATGACAGCGCCTTCTTCGATAAGCGTTCTAAGTTTGTACACTATGCGCCACGTACCGCGATTTTCAATAATCTTGAATTTGATCATGGCGATATTTTCCCCGACTTGGCGGCGATTCAGCGTCAGTTTCATCATCTTGTTCGTATCATCCCTGGCAATGGCGTGATTATTTCGCCAGCAGACGATGAGAATATTGAGGCGGTGTTGGAGCAGGGATGTTGGAGTGGACGACAAGCCATGGCCTTCTTGGAGGAAGGGGAGACGCCGCAGCCGCAAGCTGAGGGGATTTTCTGGACTGTGCGCCTGATAGAGCAGGACGCAAGCCGGTTTGAGCTGTGCAAATACAATGCGGGTGCCCTGGCACACACAGCAGAGGTGGTGTGGGGTTCAAGCGGCAAGCACAATGTGAAGAACGCATTGGCGGCTGTTGCCGCCGCGCATCACGCGGGTGTGGCTATCGATGTTGCCTGTGAAGCGCTTGGTCAGTTTGAAGGCGTTAAACGGCGTCAAGAGTTGGTGGGGGAAGTTGGCGGGATTCGCCTTTACGATGACTTTGCTCATCACCCTACCGCTATTGAAATTACCCTGAAGGGTTTGCGTGCGAAATTCGACAGTAGTGGACGAAAGGGTCGGTTGATAGCGGTTATTGAGCCGCGCTCCAACACGATGAAAATGGGGGTGCATCAATCGGTTTTGGGTCAGGCCTGTGCGAGTGCCGACCTTACTTTTTGGTATGACGCTGGCACTTTAGGGTTAGATTTGCCTAGTGTCGCTGCCTCAAGCCCTTCGCCAGCGAGAGTGATCGATACGTTTGATGGTTTAATTCAGGGCCTGTTGGCAGAAGTGCGTGATGGTGATGATGTTGTCATTATGAGCAATGGTGGTTTTGGCGGGATTCATCAAAAATTACTGCAAGCGCTGCGAGCAAAAACCGCTTAGCGTTAGAATACATTTTAGGTTTTTAGAGGGTTTAACAATGACGGATTTAGGCGTCGCGGCGAAAGGAGCAATCGATAGTATCGCCTTGTTTCCATTGAAGTCTGTCTTGTTTCCTAAGGGGCGCTTACCCCTGCAGATTTTCGAGCAACGCTATATCGATCTCATCACGGATTGTATGCGAAACGACAAAGGCTTTGGTGTTTGTTTGTTGAAAGAAGGGGAAGAGGTCGTAACGCCTGGGGCTCGACAGCAGGTGCATCGAGTCGGGACTTACGCCAAAATTGTCGATTGGGATCAATTACCGAATGGCTTGTTAGGCGTCACTGTTGAGGGCGTCCAAAAATTCATGGTGCAAGATTGTGATTACGATAAAAGCCAAGTGCTTAGAGCGACAGTCAAGTTTTGTGACGTGGATTTAATCGGCGAAGAGGCGATAGCGGTCGATAATCAACATGAGGTCTTGGTGGATCTAGTAGAGCAATTGGTCAGCCACCCGGTCATAAGTAAGTTGGGCATGAGCATCGCCTATCATGATCTGCGGGAGTTGGGGTGGCGGTTGAGTGAGCTCGTGCCTCTCTCATTAGAGCGCAAGCAAGCGTTGTTGGAGCTTCAAGACCCTAAACAGCGTATCGAGGAAATCGAGGCGCTACTTCATCATATGATGGACGAAGGCTAGAGTGATATTTTCGCCACTTGTCTAAAGCCGAGAGGGCTTTACGACTGACGGAGGATATAAAGATGTTAGAGAATTGGATTATTACTAATGATTGGACGCAAGAGCAGTGGCTGGTATTTAGTATCATTGCCTTTGTCGTGTTAGCAATGCTGGTCATTATGTTCCGGCTTTATGCGATATTTAAAATGAGCACGAAAAAGCGTGAGCGACCCAATCTTCGCGTGGCACGGCGCTTACGCCGTTAGCTTATCTTAGATAAGAACTCTATCGAGTACATAGGCCGAAACAGCAATAAGGACTACAACGACGAATAGTGAGCCAAGCAAGGCGACTATGCGAAAGGATTTTCCTTCGGCTGGGTACAATCCGCTTTGCTCGTACTCGCGCTCATCGGAATTATCAGAGTGATCAGTGATCGGTGCGGTCTCGTGTGCAGTTTGCTCGGTTTCTTTGCTCATAGTAGGCGCTCTCAATCGATTCAAAAATACAGTGTGTTAACAACTACGGGATAGCACGGTGCCAAGTCGAATTTTAATAGCACTAATAATATTGGCAAGTGTTGGCAGTGTTCATGCCATTGTCATTAGGCATGATACTGGATACTCCCAATATGTGGCTAGTGAATCCACTTTTCCTGCAGTGTTTTGGCTCGAGCAACGCTCCGATCGTAAGGTTTGTGTGGCAACACTCATTCATCCGCAGTGGGCGCTTACGGCGGCGCACTGTGTGGAGGAGACGGATCTGCGCGGACATATACAGCGAGCGGGCGAATATGTTGTCCACATAGCCGGCGCGGTAGAGGGGATTGACCAGGTCGTCATGCACCCAAACTACGCTTATCGCTATGACGAAGCTAGGCTCAACGAAGAGGTCGACCTCGCCTTGTTGCACTTAAGCAGCCCCTTAACATTGCCAATCCCTCTGGCGCTGTATCGACAACAAGATGAGCGCGATCGTGTGGCCACTTTATTGGGGTGGGGATTCTCTGGCTTGGGCACCACTGGGATACAACGCGACGATGGGCGTTTTCGTCAAGCGCGCAATCTAGTGACGCAGGCCCAGTCTCGGCTGCGCTTGGACTTTGATGACCCCCGATTGCCAAATAGCAAAGCTGTTGAATTAGAGGGGCTTCCAGGGCTTGGCGATAGCGGGGGGCCGGCTCTTTTGCGCACCGATAATGGGTGGGGGGTTGCTGGTATCGCTGTGGGTGAGATTTCTGCCCAAAATGCACCACGCGGTGTGCAGGGATTGTATGGCGCAGTAGGGGTGTATGAGCGTGTCTCGACGCACCTTGAGTGGATTGATGCGGTTATCGAGGCGAAAAGCGTAGTAACTCACTGACTCGTCGCAATTGAAGTGCGCTGTCCGGTGCAGTGAGAGGCTAAATATCTCTTCTCGGGCTTGTGTAAGTTCGCTAGAAGTTTGCTACCATCATCATTCTTAATAACACCACGCACAGCCCCCTATTTTACAAGGCTTGAGTGTGTTTTGACTAATTCATTATCTTTGGAGATTTCTCAATGAGCATAGCCACTGGCGACAAAATTCCTGCAGTCTCAATTAAAATTATGGGTGAGAAAGGACCACAGGACATCACTACAGATGAGATTTTCTCTGGGAAGAAGGTAGTGCTATTTGCCCTTCCTGGCGCTTTCACACCAGGCTGCACAGTGACACATCTTCCTGGTTACGTAGTACTTGCCGATAAAATCAAAGCGAAAGGCGTTGATACTATTGCGTGCTTGTCTGTCAATGACGCGTTTGTCATGGATGCTTGGGGCAAGTCACAGAATGCTGAGGCGCTCACAATGCTCGCTGATGGCAATGGCACATTCACCAAGGCAGTAGGCCTAGAGATGGATGCCGCTGGCTATGGTATGGGCACACGCAGCCAACGTTATGCCATGATTGTTGATAATGGTGTGGTTAGCCATATTGCAGTAGAGCCTGCCGGTGGTATTGAGGGCAGTGCGGCAGAAGCGATTCTGAAGCTGCTTTAATTGACAGCCTGCGGAGGCCTGTTCCTATGAAGACGGATTACATTGATTACCAAGATGGCGATGATGTTTTCGAAGGTTATTTTGCATGGGATGAAACTCTGTCCGATCAGCAACCCGTGGTGTTAATTGCGCATGATTGGGCCGGGCGCCGTGAACTTGCCTGCAGCGCTGCGGAGAGCATGGTCGACTTAGGGTATGCAGGTTTCGCAGTCGATATTTATGGCAAAGGCATTTTCGGCAAAGACGCAGATACGGCCGGAAACTCTGCGTTGATGATGCCTTATGTCGAAGACCGTGCACTGCTTCGTCAGCGTATGTTGGCGGCTTTGAATGCAGTGCGAACACTCGGACGCATTGATGTCAGTAAAGTGGCCGCGATTGGCTACTGCTTTGGCGGTATGGCGGTGCTGGAGTTAGCGCGCAGTGGGGCTGACATCGATGGTGTCGTCAGTGTTCACGGCTTGCTTGGTCACGGAGAGATTCAAAGTGAAAAAGTATTGGCGAAAGTCCTGTGTCTGCACGGACATGATGATCCCATGGGGCCGCCGGACCAAGTGTTAGCGTTTGAGTCAGAGATGACTGCGCAAAAGGCAGACTGGCAAATGCATATCTTCGGCGGAACTTCGCATGCATTTACCAATCCTGATGCAAACGATAAAGCATTAGGGACAGTCTATAGCAGTTCGGCCAATCAGCGTGCTCAGCGCTTGATTGCCGATTTCCTCGCAGAGATATTTGCCTAGTTTTAGTGTTGCGAGATTACAATTTGTCGACTAAAAACTCATCACCAGAATCTTTGCAAGTGACGCCTAGTCAAGGTTGTGCCGTGCATGGTGAAACCTGTCCGTTTTCTAAGGAATTGACGCAGTGCCAGGTAGAGATTGCGGCCTTGCAAGAATTCGTGCGCTTGGATGAGTTAACGGGGCTTTTTAACTACCGACATTTTTTGCACTCGATTGAATCCGAGTTGGATCGTGTTAGGCGTTCAGGGCTTGGTTTGTCTTTGATGATGCTAGACATTGATCATTTTAAAAAATTCAATGACCGCTGGGGGCACGAGGCTGGCAATGTTGCCCTTAAGGCCCTCGGGCGGGCAGTACAAACGACAGTGCGTCGCACGGATATTCCTTGTCGATACGGAGGAGAGGAGTTTGCAGTCATACTGCCTGACACCCCGTTGATTGACGCCGTCAATTTGGCAGAACGCCTGCGCAGCAATATCGAAGCACTCCGGATCACCGTTGGGGACGATGCCGTGTCAATTACCGTAAGTTTTGGGGTAGACACTTTTACTGCAAATGAAATGGTGGATGCAAGTAGCTTTGTCTCGCGAGTGGATGCCTTTCTTTATGAGGCTAAAGAGGCTGGGCGTAATTGTGTGCGACATGCTCCTAGTCGTTCAGAGACTCATGTTAGTAATGAAGAGCGTGACTTATTGTTCTCTAGCTAAATAGGGCTTACTGCTGCGACGATTGCAGTTCGCAGGCGAGATGGTGCAGTATCGCCGCCGTAGCTCCCCAAATGCGATATCCCTCGTGATTAATTTCAAGCGTATCCCTTTCGCTATTTTGAACAACAATTCTGGATCGTTGATAGGCGCTGGGATCAAGCGCTAGCCTGAGGGGGAAGCTGAATATGTGTGCCACTTCACGTGGGCATGCCACTAAGGGTGTTTTTGCCGATATCAGTCCAATGATGGGCGTGACGCAATAGCCCGATGGCATTAACAATTGCCCTAGGCGTCCAACGACGCGAACGGCATCTGCTGGCAAGCCTATTTCTTCTTCGCTTTCACGCAATGCGGTGTGTACTGGCCCGGCATCGCCTGGGTCTTCTTTGCCGCCTGGGAATGCTACTTGCCCTGGGTGGCTGCTTAAATGCTCTGTTCGCAATGTTAGTACGACGGCGGATGCATCAAGATCGTAAAAAATTGGAATTAACACCGCGGCTTTGCGAAAACTCGTTTCAGGCAATTCATTTGAACTGACAAGTCGGTTGATCGCTTGGTCGGGGTGTTGAATAGGGCGGCGCTCATAGGCTTGCGTTTGCTTGCAGTAATGCAAAAGCTGGGCAAGCAATGGGTCCATGTTTTTTGGCGCAGTCATTTGAGGTTCGCTTGAAAGAGTCTTCATGATTATAACCACAAAAACTCAACTTGTTCGCCCTAGAGAGGCATATTGAGGGAAACCCTAGACTTTCAATACGATAGCGGTGTGTACGATGTCGGTGTCTATGACGTAACTGCCTTGACCGCTATAGCCTGCGCGAAACTCTGCGTTCAAATCTTTTAATAACTCGAAGCGAAAATGACCCTGTGTAGTCGAGCTGCATGGGGTCGGGATAATGGTGGCGGCGTGAAAGTCAAAAAAGGTATTCACAATTGGGAAAAGACACTTGAATAGGCTCTCTTTGGCCGAGAAAATCAGTGTTAAATAATGCAGTGGTGTTTCGAACAATCGCTCGAAGTCGGCGTAGCCTTCTGTGCGAGTCAAAATGTGCCGGCTGTCATTGTCCAGGCTGCCTGGTCGAATCCAAGCCTCAGAATCAATACCTATAGCGCGAACCTTGTTGCGATGAGCGACGAGTGCCGAGGCATAACTCTCCGTGTGCGTGATCGAGCCGATAACGCCTTCTGGCCACAGGGGTTCGCGATTTGCACCAATTTCGATCACGGCATCAAGTTTATTGTCCAATTGCGCGAGCGCTGTCTGGGCGCAATAACGACCGGCGATGAATTCCGCTTTGCGTTTTTGCACTGCACGATTAAGGGTGGAGGGTAGGATTATGCCTAGCCGGTCAGCTGTCGTTTCTTGGTACAAACGCTTGTCGAAGTGACAGCTCGCCTGGTAGCAGTCGCGGTCGGACGGAAGAGGAGGTTTCGCACAGTTAATCATGATAGAAGCTTGCAGCCTTGTGGTACCACGCAGGCAGTGGCATTGGTTAGTTACACGCTGACACAGTTGTTAAAGAAGGCTTGTAAGAAATCTTTAAATCAATTGCACTGCAATATTTTAGCTGTAGTGTACCGTATGAGTGCAGTAATGCTCGTACAACTGCCCAAACCTTGATTTATCGATCAGGGGCAGTTGCCTTCGCCTATAACAACACAGTAGAATTGATCGATAATCATACAACTATTACATGAGTTTATTTCGCTGCAAAAACTCTGCCGTGATGACTCCTCACAAAAATTTTGAGCGACATTATGAGTCTGGAGCAAGATTCGGCAGATCAAGATGAGCCATCATCAGTAGGCGATACTCTCTTACGATCCCTTACGCGGGTCCCTAAAACACGGTTTAAGAACCCTCTTAAGTCCAAATTACTCTCAGTCGCAAAATTCGAAAGCCCATCGGTAAAAGGCCTGATCAGCATTGCTGTATTAAGTGCCGCATTTGGCACGGCGGTTGTGTATTTCCTCAATGCGGAATCTAAGCTGGTTGGTGAAAATCAATACTCTGTATTCGCCGCTGTCGCATTTCTCATCATGGTAGTTTGTTATCGCTTCTGTCAGCGTTTTCTTATCGCTCAAGCGAGCAAGGCTATTGAAGAGGCGATGCATCAATGGCGGCAGCGGATTGTAGCTAAGGTCACGAAGCTTTCTTTGAGAAATATCGAGGACTATTCCGAGGGCGAGGTATCGGATGGCTTGATAAAAAATTACGGCCCACTTTCCCAAACTATCATCACGATAACGGCTGGGGTCGAATCCCTAAGCTTGCTTATCTTTATGTATTTTTATGTGGTGTTCCTGTCCCCTCTTGCTGCATTGCTCACGGGAGTTGTGGGGGTGATGACGGTTCTTGGGTATCTGGCAGTTTCGGCAAGATTGACTGAGGCGATGCAAAAGTCAGACATCTCCAATGCGAGCTTAGATCGTTCAATGGAAGCGGGAATCAAAGGCGCTAAGGAGCTTAGGCTAAACACGGGTAAGCGAGCGCAGTTTTTACAAGATACCGAAACGGCTTCCTCTGAGCTGTATAAGAACCGTTCTGCCGGCGCATCTTTGTTTGCGGAGGTGCTTGCCTCTGGGACGACGGCATCCTATCTAATGGCCGGCGCGGTGGTGTTTATCCTGCCTATCCTCAATCCTTCGGAAAAAGATGAAGTTTCCCGGATTGTCATGGCAGTCCTGTTCCTGATCGGGCCGATTGGTGGAGTGATTGGCAGTATCCAGCAGTTCAATATTGCTCGCTTCTCCGCGCTGGGTATCATTAAATTTGAAGAAGGTGTGGATGCTTCTCTGGCTAAAAACGAAGAGCCTGATGAGGGCGATGCTGCGCAGAGCCTAGAGAGCTTTGAGCAGATCCAGCTTGAGGGCGTCAAATATAGCCATCGCTCGCCACAGGCGGCCGATGCTGAGAAAGCGTTTAGCGTGCAGGATCTAAATTTTTCGATTAAGCAGGGCTCCATCACCTTTATTACTGGGGGGAATGGTTCGGGAAAGACAACCATTTTGCGGATATTTGCAGGGCTGTATCCTCGTGAGGAAGGCAGTATTAAAGTCGATGATAGGCTTGTGAGTCGATTCCCTACGCAAAACTATCGTGATTTATTCGCAAGTGTCTTCGCCGATTTTTACCTCTTTGCCAAGCCTTATGCGTTAGACACTGATGGTTTGCTGCGCTTGGATAGTTGGCTGACTCGATTGCAGGTGCGGGATAAGTTGCCCGCTGATTTGAGTGTTGGATATGACACCAATGCCTTATCAACAGGGCAGAAGAAGCGTGTGGCATTAGCGTTAGCGTTGGCCGAAGATCGCCCAGTGCTGATACTTGATGAGTGGGCTGCAGATCAGGATCCGCAGACACGCAAGTTCTTCTATCGAACCTTGCTGCCCGAATTTAAAGCATCGGGGAAAACTCTAGTAGTCGTTACGCACGATGACCGCTATTTCGATTGCGCTGATCATCATTATCATGTGGAAGAGGGTAGGATCACACTCGCTTCTGAAAACCAGGACGGTGGAGGCATCAGCCAGTGAAAAATTACTTGCATGGGGTATTTATGCGATTTCGGTACGGTTTTATTTTTACCGTCCTGCTGTTGTTGTTTTTGTTGATCGTGTTGTGGGAAAGAATTGTCTACATGGTGCCGGCCGGACATGGAGCCGTGGTGTGGCACAGTATTTATCTGCCTTTTGCCGGAGGCAAGCAAAGCAGACCGGTAGGGGAAGGGGTGGAGCTAATCTGGCCTTGGGACAAATTCTATCTATATGACCTGCGCCTGAAGACTCACACCGAGACCTATCAGGTCGTTTCGCAAGAGGGTTTGCACTTTGAGATTGATATGACTTTTCGGTGGCGAGTAGATCAAGAGAATCTCGTTAACTTGAATCAAACGGTAGGTAATGACTACTTGAAGACCATGTTGGTGCCAGAGGTTGGGTCAGTGCTTAGGGAGATTGTCGCTAATTATCCCGCCGAAGCGGTGTACACGGTTTCAAGAGAGGACGTGCAGAATGAGATATATGCAGAGATAACATCTGGGTCTTTGCCCAATCACATGGGGTCACGGCTTGATGAAGAGTTGGATGACACAATTCTTCTGCAAGATGCACTACTGACTAATATTCGACTTCCTCCAAGCCTCAAACAGGCCATTGAGAGAAAACTCGCAGAATCAGAAATGGTTGATCAGTATGAGTTTCGAGTGGAGCGCGAGCGTCTAGAGAGTGAGCGTAAACAGATCGAAGCAGAGGGTATTCGTAATTTTCAAGAAACGGTCGCCCCTGCGATCACCGACAGCTATCTACAGTGGCGAGGAATTGAGGCAACACTCGAACTAGCCAAGTCCACAAACAGCAAAATCGTGGTAATCGGCAATAGCTCAAACGGTTTGCCTTTGATTCTGGATACCAAAGAAAATCTCCAGAATCCCGAGGCTGCAAGTGCCAGAGGCAGCGCTGCTGAAGAGTAGTTCAACGCTTTCTGGTCATATTGAAACTACAGGATGTGGTAAGTATTTGTGACTCAGAGAAAACTCAGTGAAATTCAAGGATGCGAGCGCACTAGATTTAGCGTTCCTGAAAACCAACTCGTCGCCTTATTGCTCGCGCACCGTTTTGATGCAAGCACGGGGGTAACAACTCTCGATAAGCGTGGTGACGCTAGCTCGCTGTCTTATGAGCAGCTTTATGTCCAGGCGGAGAAACTTTGCGCAGCGCTACAAAGCAATGGTTTGCGGCCTGGTGATCGTTTGGTTTTGCAGCTATCCGATGCGTTAGAGGTAATGGTCGGTTTTTGGGGCTGCATTTTGGCTGGTGTCGTGCCAGTCGCACTCAACACGGCCCCTTTCTACGATCGCCCAAACAGCCAAACTGACAAGTTAATCTCCGCAATCGCTCGTTTCAAGTGCAGGGCAATTCTTGCATCTTCTGAATTGTCCAACCCCATAGGACAGATGCTAGGCGCTATCGATACCGTCAGTTGTCCCGTTGTGGGTTTCGATCAATGCGAGGCTGTAACGGCTGCCCCTGCGATACACACTCCCGCTCCTGATGACCCCGCCGCCATATTCCTAACTTCTGGGAGTACTGGTGCGGCAAAAGGTATTGTGCAAAGCCATGCGGCGATGCTTTCAATGGCGGATGCGACCATCCAGATGAATGGTTTCACCGAGCAAGACGTCACGCTTAACTGGATGTCTTTGGATCATGCAGGTTCATTGGTATTTCTCGGTGTTATGCCCCTGGCGCTTGGCGCGAAACAGGTCCATGTCCCGATCGAGTATGTCCTAAAAGAACCTACGCGCTGGCTGGATCTCATTGAAGAGTGGAGTGCCTCGATAACTTGGGCTCCCAACTTTGTATTCTCTTTGCTTCTCGATCGACAAGAGCAAATACAGTCTCGTCATTGGGATCTGTCGAGTATGCGTTTCATGGTTAATGCAGGAGAAGCGGTTGTCAGTGCCACGGCGCGCCGCTTCCTTACCCTGCTGAAGCCATTTGCATTGCCCGAGGATGCGCTTAGACCTGCATTCGGGATGGTGGAAACTTGCTCAGGCATTACTTGGTCCAATGGCTTTAGCTTGTCGGATACTGCTGATTCAGACATGTTTGTCTCACTTGGGCCGGTGAATCCAGGCGCGGCTGTGAAGATTGTCGATGAATCCGGCGTCGTTGTTGACGAAGAAGTGGAAGGTCGATTATTGCTGAAGGGGCCATCCGTATTCGATGGCTACTATGGAGAAGAGGCGTTAAACGCCACAGTGATGCTGGATGGTTGGTTTGTCACTGGTGATTTAGCCTATATCAAGGCTGGTGAGCTTTATGTGACCGGTCGTGAAAAAGACATGGTGATCATCAACGGCAATAATTACTACTGCCACGAGATTGAAGCGGTTGTTGGTAAGTCGGCAGCGATTGCGGGCGACTGCGTTGCTGCCGTCGGTGTACGTGCTACTGGTGAGAATACCGAGAGTCTTGTGATTTTTTATTCGCCGGTTAACGACGCGAATGACGTGAGTGCGAAAGAGGCTTTGGAAAAAGCCCTTCGCGCGGAAGTCGCCAGTTCGATTGGCAATGCCCCTAGAGCATTTATTGAGCTGAAGCCCGAGGACTTCCCTCGTACTGAAATCGGCAAGATCAAACGTGGTTTATTAAAGAGTCGTTATGAGAAAGGCGAGTTCGGCCAGTCTGGCGTGATGAAAAAAAGGCGGCCAAGCATCGACGATAGTGGTGCCGACGATACCGCGAGTTTCCGAGAGCTGCAGGCCCGCATTACGGCTATCTGGTGTAAGGCGTTAAAACTCGAAACTGTAGGGCTAGACGAGACATTCTTCGAACTTGGTGGGTCTTCATTGTTGGCAATTCAGGTGCAACACGAACTTGAATTGTTATTGGAGCGCGAGGTGTCGATGGTGGAGTTATTCGACACTCCTAGCATTCGCTCTATGGCCATGCATTTTTCCGGACGTGCAGCGCTTGCTGAAGCCGGCAGTCCAGCAAAGAGCACAAGTCCTAAAGCGCAATCGGGCGATATTGCTGTTATCGGCATCGCTTGCCGTTTTCCCGGAGCCCATGGTCCGGAAGCATTCTGGCGCGTGCTTGAAGAAGGGGTGGAAACGCTAAGCTTCTTTACCCCCGCCGATGCTATTGCCGCAGGGGTGCCTTCTGAACGTGCCCATGACCCAGCGCAAGTCAACGCAGCGCCCGTATTGGACGACGTCGAAGGTTGTGACCTTGATTTCTGGAAGTATGCCAAGCGAGAAGCCGAGTTGATGGACCCGCAGCAGCGCGTGTTCCTAGAGACGGCTTGGGAAGCCTTTGAAGATGCCGGTTATGTGCCAGGCGCTGCCCTTGGAAAGGTGGGGGTTTATGCCGCGGCAGCTACCAATACCTATCTACAGAATAATGTTTACGCGAACAAGGCTTGGGTCGACGACAACGGTGGAAGCCTGCTGACCGTCAACTCTGTTCCAGGTTTCAATGTGATGGTGGCGAACGATAAGGATTATTTGCCGACACGAGTCTCTTACAAATTAGATTTGACCGGCCCCAGCATGGCCATCCAGACAGCCTGCTCCAGCACGCTGGTAGCCGTTCATGAAGCGGCTCAGGCTTTGCGCGAAGGCGATTGTGATATGGCCGTTGCCGGTGGCTGTGCATTGATGCTGCCGCAACATGCTGGCCACTATTATGAAGAAGGCATGATCAACTCTCCCGACGGTCATTGTCGTGCGTATGACCGTGATGCGAAGGGAACGATATTCGGTAGCGGTTCTGGCGCGGTATTGTTAAAGCGTCTCGAGCAGGCTATTGCCGATGGCGATGACATCTATGCCGTTGTAAAAGGCAGTGCCGTCGCTAACGACGGTGGACAAAAAATGGGCTTTACCGCACCCAGTATGTTGGGTGAATACCGAGCTATTTCGAAAGCTATTGAGAGCGCCGGAATCGATGCGGCTAGCATTGGCTTTGTCGAAGGGCACGGTACCGGCACCCCGATAGGGGACCCAATTGAAGTGCAGGCGTTAACGAAAGCGTTTCGCCATAGCACGCAGAACAATGGCTACTGTGCGTTGGGTTCAGTTAAAACTAACATAGGTCATATGGGAATCGCGTCCGGTATTGCTGGGTTTATTAAAACTGTGCTTGCGCTGCATCATAAGTCGCTACCCGCTACGTTGCATTTTAAGGAAGCGAATCCAGCCATCGGGTTTGAGAAAACGCCATTCTACGTGAGTAATAACACTCGAGACTGGGAAGCGGGCGCAACGCCGCGCCGCGCTGGTGTTAACTCGCTTGGCATTGGCGGGACTAACGTCCATGTCATTCTTGAGGAAGCGCCTGAACTGACACGGCCTAATAGCGAGCAGAGCGTCTACGTGGTGCCGTTATCGGCAGGCAGTGATGCAGCGCTCCAAGACAAGTGTGCGTCCCTGGCCGATTTCATTACGCGACATCCCAGCACTGCGCTTTGCGATATTGCGTTCACCCATCAACGTGGTCGGCTTGCGATGGCTAGCCGTCGAGCCCTCGTTGTGGCGGATCGAGATGAACTGCTGTCTCAACTACGCGCCGCGCCAGTAGAGCCCGAGCTTGGTCTGAGCAAAACAGGCGCGCCCATAGTGTTCATGTTCACTGGCCAGGGTAGCCAATACGCAGGCATGTGCAGAGAACTTTATGATGCTCACTTGGTGTTCCGTGAAGCCCTCGATACCTGTACAAATCTATTTGCTAATGATCGCGAATACTCAATACTCGACCTTATTTTGTCTGCCGAAGATGATGCTGAGGCGCAGGCACTTCTGAATCAAACACAGTACACCCAGCCGGCACTCTTTAGTATTCAAGTAGCGCTAGTGCAGCTTTATCGAGAGTTAGGCATACAGCCAGACCTCATCGTAGGGCACAGTATTGGTGAGGTGGCCGGTGTCTGGGCCGCCGGTGGTTTGAGTTTGGCCGATGCCGCGTTGCTCGTGGAAGTGCGTAGCCGTTTGATGCAAGCAGTGACTGCGCACGGAGCAATGGCTTCGGTGAAAACCGACGTCAATTCGCTGCGCGCCCTATTACAGCAATCCGGAACGGACTGCGAAATTGCCGCGTGCAATTCGCCAGTAGATACCACGATTACTGGTAGTGCGGACGCAATAGCCAGTGCTTGTGAATACCTTGGAAAACAGAATGTTCGTGCTACGCAATTGAGCGTCTCCCATGCATTCCATTCTGCGCACATGGAAGTCCTGCAAGACGAATTTTCAGAAGCCATCGCGACCCTCGATTTCAAGAAGACGCGCACCCCTGTGATGAATAACCTAGATGCCACAGTGCTAGAGCATCACGTCCAAGGGGCTGCCTATTGGTCGGCGCAGCTGCGCGCACCTGTGCAGTTTATGCAAGGATTGCAGCAGGCCATTGCAGCACAAGGGACTTGCTTCGTGGAAATAGGGCCCGCTGCCATTTTATGTGGGCTGGGACGTGCGCTGGAAAGTGAAAAGTCAGTTCATTGGCTGCCGTCCCTGCGCAAAGGGCATCACGACACGCGGGTATTCGGCAATGCCCTCGCTACATTATTTATGCTTGGTCACGCCATCGATTGGTCGGGCTCAGAGGCGTTCGATGGCTCTCGCGTGCATCTTCCAACTTATCCATGGCAGCGCCAACGATGCTGGATAGATCCAGATGCGAGACTAGCGGCCACCGCTCAATTAGATCCACTATTGGCAAGGCCAGTTGTGTTGCCCCAACTAGGGCAGCAACTTTATTCGCTCGAGTATTCTCCCATTACGATTCCTGTGCTTGAGCAGCATCGTGTGTTTGGCGTCATTGTGCCGCCAGCGGCGTTGTATGTATCGCAATTGCTGCATACCGCCGCGGATTTTGCAGAACAGAAACGCGTCGTCTTGAGTGATATTAATTTCATAGCACCGATGCATCTCGGTGGTGCCACTTCTGACTCTGAATCCAGAGCGGTGCAAATCCTGTTTAGCGTTGAAGATGATGCCACCAGTATCGAGTTGAGCAGTCAACCAGCTGACCTGCGCCTGTCTAATGTGGCAGGGGGCTTAGCTAAAAGTGCAGTACAGGTTCATGTTAAGGCCGATCTGCTCTCTGATGTCCTCGAGGTGGAGGCAAAGGTTGATATGACTGCGCTGCGTCAACGGTGCAGCGAGGCTCTGTCTCCGCACATTATCGAAGCACACATGGCAACGATGCAGGTGGAGTTAGGTGAATCATTCCTTTGTTTTAAGAGTATCCAGCGTGGTCAAAACGAAGCGTTAACTCTTCTCGACGTGCCAAGAACAACAGCCGCGCGTTTTGCACAAGGGATTCCTTCAGGGTTGATCGACTGTCATTGGCAAACCATGCTGGCCGCGTTACCTAAGTTGCCAAGCACGACGATTGTGCCTGCCCGAATCGACACATTATTATGCTATGCCGAAGAGCTCCCAGATCAAGTGTGGGCGCATGCGCAGATCCATGAGTATTCTGACTCTTTAGTCATCGCCACTATCAAGTTACTAACTAGCGATGGAAGAGTTCTTCTCGAAAGCCGCGGCATTGAGTTTAGAGACGTGGCCGCGAGTTCGTTCCGACACCCTCACTCCTTGCCGCGGCTGTTCTCTCGCCATTGGGAGACCGTGCCCTCGATTAACGCGGCGAGTGAATTGAGTAGAGTATGGCTAGCAGGTAACCCTGACGATATGAAGCGGCTTGCGCAAAGTCTACGCCGTGTCGGCATCGAGTCGCTGTTGTTGGCTGATGCTTCTTCAATTACTAGCAATGGTAAAGGTGCCGCACCTCTTATCTATATTGATAATGTGGCAGAGGGAGTGGAATCCTGCGTTGCATTGAATCATTTCCTCGCCTCATTAGCGTCAAGCAAGTCAGAGATTAGTCAGCTTATCGTCGTGACTGCGCTCACAGATGAATCCGCTACGCAATACCCTGCCGAGCTTGCGGTTGCGCATAGGGCTGCGCTCTGCGTGCAGAGCGTCGCAGCGGCACATGAGCTGCAAGACTGGACTATTCGAGCCGTGGAGATGGATCAGGACGCCAGTAGCCTGCAGGCATTGCTAGGCTTGTTGGGAGCGGTTGGGGGATCGGGGCTTAGACTTCAGATCAAGGCAGGCAGCATACAAACATTGAACGCCGATGCCCTAGTACCGTTCAAGGACGAGATCAGTTTCTCTCCAGAAAAATTACAAGTGATCACAGGCGGGCTTGGCGGACTTGGCTTGCTTACTGCGCAGTGGATGTTTAAACGCGGCGCCCGTCAGTTCTTATTGGTGGGCCGATCCGCTCCTTCGAAGGATGCTGAGTCGGTCCTTGCATCACTGAATGAAAAAGGCGCCAACGCGCAGGTTTATCGTTGCGACGTCAGTCAATACGAACAAGTTGTATCCTTAGCGGCAGAGGCGGCAAAAATTTCGCCAGTGGAGACCATTATTCATGCCGCGGGGATGAATCGCGATGGGCTCATTAGTTCGCTAAAAGATGATGACTTCACTGCGCTTACACAGGGCAAGGCCGTAGCCGCTGTCAATTTGCATAAAGCCTTCGAGGCTCTCAAACCTGAGCTCACCGTTTATTATTCGTCGATTGCCGCATGGCTAGGCGGGGCAGGGCAGAGCAATTACTGTGCTGCAAACGCGGCGCTGGATAGTCTTGCTAAGCAATATTCTGCTTCAGGGAGCAAGACGATTAGTGTTGCATGGGGCCCATGGAACAATACGGGTATGACAGCAGCGCTTAGCGAAAGTCATCAGGCGCGGATCGGCAGCACCGGTTATGGTTTTCTGACCCCCGATACTGGCTTCAGTCTTCTAGGTTGCTACCTAGCTTCTCCAGAGCTTAGTGAAATATCAATTCTGACGGCGGACTTCGACAAGCTCGCCGAGTTGCCGGGCGCCGCAGGCTTATGGCCAATGTCGGAACGCAGTGCGGCGAAGCCTCGTCGGGCGAGCACCGTACCCGCACAACAGGTCCGATCTAGATTGCCGGTCCTCGTAAGCGAGTTGCTCGAGTTGAAACCAAAAGCAGCGGGCGAATTGTTGCAAGATAATTTGCTGCGCATCGTCGCTGAAATGACGAGCCCTGGTAGTAATGAAACCTTGGAAATCGACACTGGTTTTCTGGATATGGGCATCGACTCGCTCGCGGCACTTGAGCTGCGCAAAAAACTTGAATCCGTACTGAGCTTGAAATTGAAATCTACGCTAATTCTTGATTACCCTAATATTGAGGTGATGGCGAGAGAGCTGGTTATTCAGGTGCAAAAGACACACGGCGTTGAAGTCCAGCAAGAGGACGCAGGTGCGGCGGAGAAATCGAATAGGTTGGATTTACTTAGACAACTTGCCAACGAGATAGATCTTTAGGAGTAAGCATGATCAGCACTTTAGGCGTAGTAGGCGCCGGCGTAATGGGAAGAGGAGTCGCGCAAGCGGCCGCGCAGAAAGGTATGCGCGTTGTATTAGTCGACCTCACTGATGAGGTCCTGGCGGCAGCAGACAATGAAATTCGTCAAGAGCTGCGCTTCGCAGCGATGCTGAATAAAGGGCCAGAAACACATTCTGTGGATGAAGTGTGCGAGCGTATCGAATTCACAACAGACCTGGCCAAACTCGCGCAAGTGGATTTTCTGGTCGAGAACGTCAGCGAGAAAGTGGCCATTAAGCAAGCGTTGTATCCGCAACTGGACAGTATCTGCAAAAGCGATTGCGTCTTTGCAGTGAACACCTCAGCGATATCGATAAGCAAGGTCGGGAGCTGGACTCAGCGTCAAGATAAAGTAGTAGGGATGCATTTTATGAACCCCGTGCCGATGAAGCCATTGGTGGAGGTCATTCGTGCTTTCCATACAAGTGATGCGACCATCGACACGGCGAAAGCGTTTCTAGCCCAACTCGGCAAGGCGGCAGTTGTAGTCAACGACATGCCAGGTTTTGTTTCCAACCGAATTTTAATGCTCACCGTGAACGAAGCGGTGTTTGTTGTGCAAGACCAAGTGTCGACGGCTCGTGATGTCGATCGTATTTTCAAGGGGTGTTTCGGGCACAAAATGGGCCCATTAGAGACGGCCGATTTGATCGGATTGGACACCATTCTGTTCTCCCTCGAGGTGTTATACGAAAGCTATAACGATCCTAAATTTAGACCTGCTCCACTGCTTCGTAAAATGGTGGACGCAGGGTTACATGGACGCAAATCTGGGCAAGGGTTTTTTAAATACCCTAATTTGCATCAAGCGGCAGCGCAAGTGGAAGGGAAAAAGTGACGAACGCAAACTATAGACAAGACATACGCAGTTTTCTTGAGCAATTCATCGGTGAGGAGGATTTCGCCGACGATGACGATATTTTTGAACTCGGTTTAGTAAGCTCTTTGATGGCCATGCAATTGGTTTTATTCGTAGAGAAAACTTTGGAGATCCGTCTCGAAAGCGAAGATCTAGATTTGAACAATTTCCGCAGCATCGTCAAGATTGAGGCGTTCATGCTTAAAAAAGCGCCGGCCTCAAATGGATAAACCTGAGCAACAAGAGCGTCGACTAGAGGCGGCCAAATTGCTAGCGCGGTATTCACCGGCAGACATCGCGGCTTGGGATCAAGCCGAAAGCATGCCTGATGAGGTGATAGCGTCGCTAGCGCAAGCTGGGCTACTAGGCACCTTTGTAGAAACTTCCTTTGGCGGCAGGGGATGGGATGCTCCGTCCTTTGGTTTGCTTTGCGCGGAGCTCGGACAAGCTAGTCTATCATTGCTTAGCATTGTCACTGTCCACAGCATGGTGATGGAAGCTATTCGCTTGTCGGGAACGCAGCAGCAACGCGAGCATTGGCTTCCTATTCTTACGCAAGGTCAAAAAATAGGGGCGTTTGCTCTTACCGAACCTGATTTCGGCAGTGAGGCGACTGGCATTCAAACTACGCTAACGCCTTGTGAAGATGGCTATCGGATAAACGGAAAGAAGAAGTGGATTTCCTACGCGACTAAAGCGGACCTCTTGTTGGTTTTCGGCAAGCTGGAAGACGGCAGCCCTGTCGCGTGTTTGTTGCCGAGAGATACTAAAGGGTTACGCATTACGCCTATGTCCAACCTACTTGGCTTCCGCGCCGCAATGCTCGGGGAGATCGAGATGAGCGACTGCGTAATTCCTGCCGAAAATATCATCGGGAGAGTAGGCGCTGGGATTTCCTATGTGGCGGCGGGTGCACTCGACTTGGGCAGGCTAGTGATTGCCTTTGGCTCCCTTGGCGCGATGGAGGCCTGCCTAACGGATTCAGTGGCTTACGCGAAAAAGCGCAAACAGTTCGGTCAACCATTGGCGAAGCACCAGCTCATTCAGAAAATGCTGGCTGACATGATTACCGCATATAAGGCGGCCGAACGTTTGTGTCTTCACGCAGCGCGCAGGCGTGCGGCTGGCGACCCTATGGCGGCGATGGAAACAGCCACGGCGAAATACTTCACCTCTACAAATGCGATGACGGTGGCGAATCACGCTGTACAGATTCACGGAGCGGCTGGCTGTAGTGCCAATGAGAGTCGTACGGAACGTTTTTACCGCGATTTGAAAATAACAGAAATTATCGAAGGCAGTAATCAGATGCAGCAGATTATGATCGCGCAGAACGGGATGGGTGAGTTCGTTCAGTCCGCGCTCAGACGTAAGCGCTTGGCCGCAGGGAAACCATGATGGACATCAGTAGCACGAAGACGCGGATTAAGTGCCTCGTCTGGGACTTGGATAACACATTATGGGACGGTGTACTTTTAGAGAGCGAGACGTTGCCACCGCTTCGGCCCCACGTTCGCGAAGTCATCGAAGCGCTTGATCAACGTGGGATCTTGCAGTCTCTGGCGTCGAAAAATGAAACCGAGCCAGTGATGGCTGCACTGGCAGCACATGGGCTTGATCAGTATTTTCTTTATCCCAAAATTAGTTGGAACGCGAAGTCAGAGTCTATCGCAAAGATCGCTGAGCAGCTGAACATCGGCATCGATACGTTTGCGTTCATCGATGATCAACCTTTCGAGCGTGATGAGGTGCTTTCAATTCATCCGTCAGTGAGAACGTTCACCGAAGCGCAAGTAGAAAGTTTGCTAGCACTTGAAGACTTCGTTCCCTTGCACCTGACCAAAGACTCGAAAAATCGTCGGGAGATGTATCAGAAGGAAGAGCAGCGTACGAAGGCGCAAGACGATTTTAAGGGACCTCAAGATGCATTTCTACGCACCCTTGGGTTAGCGTTGAAATTAAAGCCTGCCAGTGAAGAAGATCTCCATCGAGCAGAAGAGTTGACTGTGCGAACGAATCAACTGAACACGACGGGTGTGACATATTCGGCGGAGCAATTACGAGAGTTGCTCGCATCGGATAAGCATCAGGTCATCGTCGCGGAACTAGAAGACCAATACGGCTCCTATGGTGCAATTGGTCTGTTGTTAATATCGGAGCAGCCCGGCCTTTGGTGTGTCGACTTATTCTTAATGTCTTGTCGAGTAATGTCGCGCGGTGTTGGCGGGGTTATTTTGACGGCCATGCGGATGCACTGCCGAAATCGACAAATCAAGTTAGCCGCGCAGTTCAAGGAAACCGATCGCAACCGCATGATGTTCGTCACCTACCGCTTTGCGGGTTTCAGTGAAGAGGGCGAGTTGCTAGTCAATGATCTAACAAATATCCCCGCATTGCCTGATTATATGGAATTGAATATCGACGATGCGATGGCTTGGAGTGTGCAGTGAACAGCAAAACAGAGACTGGCGAAGACGACATCATTGTTAAAGCCCTTGCGGAGATTCGTCGTCTAAAAGCCGAGAACGCGCAACTGCGCACCGGCAGTGCTGGAGCAAGCCACGCTAAATCTGAGCGTCCAGAGCTTGCGCCAATTGCCGTCATTGGTTTTGCCTGTCGCACCCCAGGCGAAGGCGACACTCCTGAATCATTTTGGGACTTGCTCAAAGAAGGTCGATGCACGATCACTGAAGTCCCGTCCTATCGTTGGTCCGTTGACCAATATTATGACGCCAATCCAGATGCCCCTGGCAAGATGCGTTGCCGATTCGGATCGTTTCTAGGCAGAGTCGAAGATTTCGACTGTAAGTTGTTCGGCATATCTCCGGTTGAAGCCAGTTATATGGATCCTCAGCAGCGCCTACTTTTGGAGCTAGCGTGGGAATCTTTGGAAGATGCGAACATGAACATGGAGGCGCTCAAGGGTTCCGCCACTGGTGTGTTTGTCGGGCAGAGTGGTTTTGATTTCGCCGCCCAACACATGACTGAAGAAAGCTTACTGGAGATCACTCCCTATGTGGGTACGGGCTGCGCGACTAGTCCGGCGGCTGGGCGTATTTCCTATACCTTTGATTTCACCGGTCCGTCCTATGTCGTGGACACGGCTTGTTCGTCATCGCTCGTCGCGATGCATAACGCCTGCAATAGTTTACGCCAGGGCGAATCGACACTGGCTTTAGTGGGGGCGGCAAACTTGATCCTCGCGCCAGGGATGAGTATCAACTTCGACAAAGTCGGAATGTTGTGTGAGGACGGCGTGGTCAAAACCTTCGACAAGGATGCCCATGGCGTCGTGCGCGCTGAAGGTGGTGGCATGGTGGTGCTCAAGCGCTTGGATGACGCATTGCGCGATGGCGACCGAGTGGATGGCGTCATTCTTGGTTCGGCCATTAGTCAGGATGGTGCAAGTTCGTCTTTGATGGCTCCCAGTGGCAATTCGCAAAAGGCTGTCATGCAAGCCGCGCTCAGAGCTGCGGCAATAGATACCGACAGTATCGATGTCATCGAAGCCCATGGCACAGCGACAGGTCTTGGCGATCCTACAGAACTTAACTCAGTACTCGATGTGTACTGTAGAACACCCCGTACTAAGAAACTATTGATCGGGTCGGTTAAAACTAATTTTGGACATATGGAAGCCTCTGCCGGCATTGTTGGTTTTATAAAATTGCTCCTGGCACTTCGAAATGAGTATTTGCCTAAACATCTAAATTATACTGAAGGCCATCCGGACATCGACTGGGCCAATGAGTCCATCGAAGTGTGTGCTCAAGGGCAAGCTTGGCCAAGGACTCAACGCCGACGCGTTGCCGGACTCAGTGGTTTTGGGTTCTCTGGCACCAATGCTCACATCATCCTCGCAGAAGCGCCAGAGCAAAAAGTGCCAGATGTTGTTAACGAAGATCAAGCTGCGCAACAGCTATTGCTGCTTAGCGCAGGATCTCCTGACTCACTCAAGCGTACAGCGATTGCATTAGTGGATTGGATGGAGAGTCATGCCGAAGTGTCGTTGACGCAGGTTTGCCATACGTGGGCCACTAGACGAAAACGTCACACTAATCGCTTGGCTATTGTCGCGAATGATCGCGAACAACTCATTGCGAAGTTGCGTCGCTATGCGGAAGTTGGCAAGGCGAAGGGTTCCTCTAACGGTATCGCTCAATCTCGCTCGGGGCGATTGGCCGTGGCGATGATCTGTGGCGGGCATGGTGCGCAATACAATGGTATGTCGGCGGCGTTGTATCAGACTGAGCCTGTTTTTAGAGAGGCTTTTGATCGGGCTAGCGACATAGCTAGTGGATACATCGGCAGTAATTTAACCGCGATGTTGCACGCACCTGCTACACAGACCACAGGCAATATATTCAAAGGCAGTATGGTTGAGGGAGAGCTCAGTAAGACCTTACAAGCACAGTTAGGGATTTTCTGTGTGCAGTATGCCCTCGCGCAGCAATGGATGGCCTGGGGTGTGGAGCCAAAGGCCTTGCTTGGGCACAGCCTGGGCGAATATACGGCCGCTTGTCTAGCGCAAGTATTCTCTCTGAAAGATGCCGTGATGCTGATTGCGGAGCGAGCGCGTCTGATGGATGCGCATACACCTCCAGGAGCGATGCTGACAGCGTTCCACGATGAAGCGGCTGTGCAAGCAATCGTCTCTTCGTTTAAAGATGCGAGTATCGCGGCCGTAAACGGACCCGGTATTATTCTAGTGTCGGGCACAGTGCAGAGCATCGCCGAGATTAGTCAGCGTATAGAAGCGGACGGTGGGCGTACCACCAATGTGCCGATCGACAGAGCCTTCCACTCTCCACTAGTGGATGCGGTGTTGCCGCATTTTCGCGCTGTGTTGGAGCGAGTGCATTTTTCAGCACCGAAAATACCGATTATCTCGAATCTCACTGGCACAGTAGCGGATGCTGAGATCACAACAGTGGATTACTGGTTGCGCCATTCTCGCGAACCGGTCCAGTTCATGAAGGGCATGCAGACTTTGCATGGCGAAAAATTCGCGGCGTTCATCGACTTGAGCCCCGAGCCTGTAATGATGGGGCTCGACCTTTGTTTTCAGGAAATCCGTGAATTGGCAGGCTCAAAGGGTGCATGGGTCCCTAGTCTGCGCAACGGTGTCGATGACCAAGCTAGAATGCTCGAGTCGCTAGGCAAATTGTACTGCCTAGGTTTGAATCCTCATTTTGCTCCCTCTGCAGAGATGCCAGTTCGATTGCCGACGTATCGCTTCGACAGACAGCGGTGTTGGTCAGCGGCAGCGCAGCGTGGACAAAATATCTTTGCTAGCAAGCCCGCTGCACCCAGTGCTGTTGATTCCAGCCCGTCCGTCAACAGTCAGCCCGTAGCAGTGGGTGCAACGAGCGCCGACTCCGATATCCATCGAGTGATGCTGGAACACATGGCCGTTGTAGATCAGTACCTAGCGTTGAGCGAAAGAAATAAAACCGGCTAGAATTTTTGCCGCGTAAATCTGGCTTTAAACATTGTCCTTACCTTGAATCATTGGTATCCGAAATTATGTCGTACGAACATTCAACCCTCGAAGCCGTTGCCGCTATTATTGAATCCATCAGTGGTGTTGGCGTCAGCGATTTAGGTCCAGACACTGATCTGTTAGATCTCGGCCTTGATTCACTAATGTTTGTGCGCATTGGCCGTGTGCTTGAGGGCAAGTACAACGTCGACATTTCGATGAAGCGTTTCTATGACGAGCTTTCCAATTTGGGCATGCTTGCCTCCTACCTCTGTGCTAACGGAGTGCCTGAGGCAACAGAGCCGCAGGAGTCGAAAGTAGGCTCAGTGCAAGCTCCGCCATCGGTCGCTGTCGAGCTGCCGGTTGTCGAAGCGGTGTTTAAACCTACTCCCACATCGGCGCTTACAGTTCCTAGCGTTGGTTCGTCTGTTGATATTAATACAGTGATGTCGGCACACATGGCATTGATGCGGCGTTATTTGGACGGCGCGGCGGCAGGGTCGTCTGGAGTCAGCGCTTCTTCTAGTGCTCCTCAGCGAGCAACGGCGCAACCACAGGCAGAGCCTAAACCTCAGGACCACAGTGATGCGCTCGAGACACGGAAAAAGTTCAGCGGAATAGACACGCAAAAAGAAACACTCAGTGCACCGCAAGGCGAGTTCATCGCGCAATTGATCGCGCGATTGTCCCAGCGTAGTACGCTAAGCAAGCAAATGGCCGAAGAAGGCAAAACGTGGTTGGCCGATTGGAAATACTCTTTGCAGTTTAAGCAGGATTTGAAGGAATTACGTTTCCCAATCGTTTGCGACACCGCGTCGGGCTCGCGTTTTACCGACGTCGATGGCAACGAATACGTCGATATTGCGATGGGAATGGGAGTGCATTATTTTGGTCATTCTCCGCAGTTTATCGACGATGCCGTTCGAGCGCAGCTCGATAAAAACACGGCGTTAGGGCCGCAATCTCAGATTGCGCCTGATGTCGCACGCAGGATCTGTGAGCTTACGGGGCACCAGCGCGCCGCTTTCTTCGTGACCGGTTCTGACTCCGTGATGCTCGCCATGCGGCTCGTTCGTGCGGCGCGTGCGCGTGAAAAAATTGTCACGTTTGCTGGGGCCTATCATGGTATTTGTAGCGATGTGCTGGCCGGGCAAGGTGAGACCGGGGCCGTTGCGATGTCGCCAGGGCTTCCATCGGGTATCGTTAATGACCTGGTAGTGCTGGACTACGATTCGCCCGAGTCCCTCGACAAAATTAGAGAAATCGCCGACCAACTGGCCGGGGTGCTTATCGAGCCGGTACAAAGTCGTAACCCTGCATTGCAGCCGCAACGGTTTTTGCGTCAGCTGCGCGCGTTATGTACGGAATTAGACATTCCGCTGATCTTCGATGAGATGGTCAATGGTTTTCGTCAGGCCGCTGGTGGTATGCAAGAGTGGTTTGGTGTGAAAGCGGATTTATCCACCTACGGTAAAATCATAGGCGGTGGCTATCCCTTGAGTGTGATTGCCGGCAACGCAGACTTGATGCAGTGGATTGACGGAGGTGTGTGGCATTACGGAGACGATAGTGCGCCACTGACAGATTCAATCGCCACTGGCGGAACTCATAATAAGCATCCTGTGGCGCTTGTGGCCGCTGGTGCGGTGCTCGATCACATCGAACGCAATCCTGATCTTTTCTATAAGGCTAGGATGCAAATGATTCAGTTGGCCGATCGCATTAATGTTTGGTTCGAACGTAATGCGGTGCCGTTGCGTCTTACTTATTTTGGAACACAATTTAAGTTTGAGAGTTTTGCGCCAGCATTGGAGCTCGAATTGTTTTTCTACCTATTGCAGGAGAAGGGCATCTACACGTGGGAGCTGCATGTCGCAAACCTGTCTACGGAACATACAGACGAAGATGCCGACCTTTTATTTGCCGCGATCGTGTATGCAGTAGAGTCGCTACGCGCTGGAAGCTTCGAGTTCCGTGCCGAGAAATTGCGACGACAGTATGTGCCGATGTCCTCGGTTCAAAAAAGACTCTATGCGATCACGCAACGAGACGGGGCAGAGAAGCCCTATCACCTTGCGGGCGCTTGGCGTTTACGAGGAGCGGTCGATGCCCTCAGATTAGAAGACTGCGTGCACCAAGTTATTATCCGTCACGAGTCATTGCGCACCGCCTTCGTGGTGGCCGATGGGGAGTTTTACCAACGCATAGTAGCGGAGCCGCGCTTTTTCTTAGATCGCGTGGACGCGGGGACTGGGTCTGTTGACGCCCTGCTCGACGCCTATATTCAGCCCTTCAACCTATTGGAGCCGCCGCTAATACGCGTCGGCTTAGCCGCAGAAGATGACGGCACGCATTTGTTATTAATGGACGTGCATCACATCGTGGCCGATGGCCTATCAATGAATGTGGTGTTGCAGGAAATATTGGCTCTTTATGATGGTGAACGACTCGATCCGGTGCGCAGTCAAGCTCGTCATGTGCAGGATAGCATCGCTAATTACTTAGCGGGCGACAGGGCTCGACACGATACGCGCTATTGGCTTGAGACCTTGATTCCCTTCGTGGAGACACAAGAAAGTTTTGATCTTTCGCCTGATTTCAATAGGCCTGCAGTCACCAGTTTCGCTGGAAATCGCATCGCGTTGAAGCTAGATACTGACACGACGGCGGCATTGCATCGTTTCTGTAAGACTGCACGTATTTCAACGTTTGGCGCCCTGTTTGCGGTGTTCGTTGTTTGGACTTGGCGCTATGCCCGTCAGCAACGCTTTGTTGTCGGCTTACCTGGTTCGGGGCGACCAGACGAGGCGGCCGATAATGCCGTGGGCATGTTCGTCAACACACTGGCGTTCCCTGCAGTCGTAGACGAACAAGCCTCCGTGTCTGATTTTCTGCAACAGATTCGCGACAAATTATTCGAGGTGCAGGAGCACGGGGATTATCCTTTTAGCGCGTTGCTCAATGAGCTTGAAACCAGCCACAGCGCTAATCGTAACCCGCTCTTCGATGTGATGTTCTCCTACGAAAATGCTGGTTCACGCGTGATCAAAACGAACACGTTCGAGGGTGAGACGCTGACCCAATACGAAGGGGCGGGCATGTTCGATATCAGCCTTGACCTGATTGAGGCGGAAAACACTATCTTGATTAATTGTGCTTACGCGCAAAGCCTGTTCAGCGACGATACGATGAGCCGACGTATCAACGAATACCTAAAGTTAGTGGGCACCTTAGTGGCCGGTGAGGCGAATACCCTTGCAGACTGGGTGCGCCGCGCGACCACTGTTCCTGATCCAGACCCTCTTGTGCCTACTAAAAAGAAAAACACAGAGGCGCAATCTGAGACGGTGGCTAGTCTATGGTCTAAGCAGGTAGCGAGCGGCGCACACAATATTGCCTTGATCGAAGGGCGCCGTGAGCAGACTTACGGTCAAGTGGATCAGCGCGTAAAGGAAACGTCCTTCACTTTATTTAATCTCTACGGAGTTAGGCCTGGTGATAAGGTTGTCGTAAGTCTCGACTCCTCGATTGATCTCGTGGTTGTGATGCTCGCCTTGTTCTCAATGGGCGCCGTTTATGTTCCTGTGACACCTGATACTCCAATTACGCGCTTGCGACTAATTTTGCAGCAATGCAAAGCGCGTTTCTTAGTTCACGCGCAAGGGCATGCCTGTGTAAAAGAGCTTGGCGCAGCAAATGAAGCGGAATGCATCGCGGTGGAAGATATCCGCAGTAGCGCTATTAGTACAACGCAGCACCAGTCTTTATTACCTCCACAGGTGGAGGATTCGGCCTATGTGATCTTTACGTCAGGCAGCACTGGCGTGCCCAAGGGTGTTGAGGTACTACACATTGGAATAAGCAATTCTGTTACTTGGCGCATTCGGGATTATCGACTTAATAAAAACGATACTACCTTGCAGATGCCAAGCGCGAGTTTTGACGCATCGCTGATCGATATTTTGAGTGCGCTTCTTAGCGGCGGCAGACTCGTCATGCTCGATACCGCGTCCAAGCGCTCCGTGGAGCGTATCGCTGAAACCATAGAACAACACAGAGTCAGTGCTATCTTACTAACGCCAACGCTGTATCGCGTGCTGTTAGACAGGATTGCACCGACGATGGCCTCGCTACGCTTCATTACTTTGGCAGGTGAAAAGTTGCCGCTGGATTTGATGCGGGCCCACTTTGCACAAGCGCCAGCCGTAGAGCTTTGGAATGAATACGGCCCGACCGAATGTAGCGTAGTGGTCAGCGCAGGCCAGATGCGAGCGAGCGATGAGCGCGTTTCAATTGGCTGGCCTGTCTCGAACGTTCAGACGCATATTCTAGATGACCGAGAAAGCCCAACGCCCACTGGCGTATGGGGGCGTCTCTGGGTAAGCGGTGTCGGCCTGGCTAAAGGTTATTCGGGTGATGAAGCCAGCACGTTGAAGAAATTCCGTTGTCTCCCAGCGCTTGGCAATATCCGTTGCTACGATACCGGTGATATCGCGCGTGTTCTAGAGTCGGGAGCATTAGAGTTTAAAGGGCGTGCAGATACACAGGTTAAGGTTAACGGCTATCGGATTGAGCTAGAAGACGTCGAAGCAGCGTTGAGAAGTGAGTTAAACGTTAGCGAAGTGGCAGTGAATGTGATCGACAAGGGGAATAGTGCGAGCTTGCATGCTTGGATTGTCGCCGATGCAGTGCCTGCTGATTGGCGCGACGCCCTACTTGCTGTGCTGCCTTCTTGGATGGTGCCCGCCGCTCTTCACAATGTCACGACAATGCCCACGTTACCCAGCGGTAAACTTAACCGCGCGGCATTGCTGCCCTCGACGGCCAAGGTGGGAGAGCAAGCCGCATTAAAGGTAGATACCACTAAGCCGAGCAGTACGCATCTCGCCTTGTTGTTGAGTCTTTGCAGTGAAATTCTAAGCAAGCCCAATCTCCAAGCGAGCGACAATTATTTCAATGTAGGCGGGGATTCGATTCAAGCGATCGTTCTCGGCTCGCGCTTGAATGAAGCGGGTTATATCCTTGATGTAAACGATTTGTTCCGTAACCCCGTGTTGTCAGAGCTTGCGTTAAGGATCACGCGTAAGGGCAGTCGGGCCGCACAAGTTCTGCCTTCCTCTGCAACGGTGCAGCCGACACCAATGCAGTCTTGGTTCTTCGATACTTGTGAGGGTGATGCTAACGCGTTCACCCAGGCCGCATGGGTGCGCATGCCGAAAAACATGACTCTTGCTCAACTGACTAAGCTTAGTCGTCACTGGGCAGCTCAACATGGGGTGTTCCAGGAAACTTGCGCGTTAATGCTAGAAATGGCTGGTGGACACAAGCGTGATCTTTCGATCGAAACCTTAGTGCAGTGTGCGCAAACTAATGGCGAAAATGATCTCGAAGCCATCTGTGTTGCGGCGCGTGGTGATATTAATTTGCAGCAAGGCCCGTTGCTAAAAGTGGTCCTAGTACCCACGAAAGGACAAACACGAGCATTGGTGGTATTCCATCACTTCATCGTCGATGCTGTTTCGTGGCAGGTGTTGCAGACCCAATGGGAGCAGCTCTGGGAAGATCTCCAACAAGGTAGAGCGTTACGAACGTTGCCAGAAAGTGCCACGTTGCGCCAATTCAGCAGTGCTCTTAATAGCGAAGAGGCCCAAAGTAAAGCGTTGTTGGAAGCGCCGTTCTGGCAGTCGCAGATAGCAGATTACAAGCCAGCCTTTTCTGCAGCCACTGGCGCGAGCAATGTCGATGAGCGATTGCACCGCACGGCCCAGCTTGATTCCGAAGTGGCCGAAGCGCTGCTTGCGACAGGTCATGGAAACTTTCGCAGCAGAGGCAGTGATCTGTTGCTCGCCGTGTTTACCGATGCTGTCGCAAGCGTTTGTGAGATCGATGCTGTTACGGTATTGATGGAGTCCAATGGTCGAGCACAAACTTACGCGGAAGCGGATTTTTCCACGACATTGGGTTGGCTGACCTCGGCCTACCCATTGCGCATTGACGTTTCCGGTGCCGCAACCGGTAAAGACTGGGCATGGAAAGTGGAGCGTGTCCGAGAGATAACCCAACGAGTGCCAGATCAAGGTGTCGGTCATGGGGTCTTGAAATATGTTGTGGGGCAGGAAGCGCTTGCCACGCTAGTGCCCGAGTTTGCTTTTAACTATTTAGGACGCTTTAAACATCACCCCGATAAGGATTTCGCGATTCTTGACGAGACTCCGGCGGGTGACAGGATGGGTGAGTTAGGGCTATTGCCTCCGTTGGAATTTGTTTGCTTTGCTGATGATGCCGGTTTGCATGTGTCGATCTCAGCAGATGCTGAGTTGGTAGGAATAGACATCCTTGAAAAAATACTCGATACGTTCGGGAAAAAGGCCATTAATCTGGCGGCAGTGTGCCAAAATTTGGCTGCCCCAGTACTTCCGGCACCTGTTGATTTTGTCGAATCCGATTGGGACTTGGACGCATATTTGTCCTTGCTTGATGTCAATAGTATCAAGCGCGCCGATGTGCTTAACATCGTGCCAGTCACCGCCATGCAGAGTGGGCTGATCTTTCATGCGAGAAGTCAGCCTGCGGATTTGGCTTACCTTGAGCAGGTAGACTTCACGCTACAAGGTGTTGAAGCCGATAAACTTGCAAACGCGTTCCAGCGCTTGTTAGTCGAATACCCCTTGTTACGTGCGGCATTTGTCGTTGGCGATAATGGACGCACGGCACAGTTAATTAAGGCCGCCGTGACGCTACCAATAGTGAGCCACGATCTAACTGAGCTGTCACCAAAAGAGCAACAGCGTGTCATCAATAAAGCGCGCGATGCAGATCAGCAAATACAGTTTGATATTTCGCAGTCACCGCTGATGCGTGTCCAACTGTTTACGTTGCAAAGGCCTAAAGCCAAATCAAAACAAAAGCCTGAACAGCGTGGCGCCGTGCATATTCTCTGGGCCCATCATCACTTGGTTATGGACGGTTGGTGCGTCGGTATTCTCTTTGATCGACTGTTGAGCCGTTATGCAGAAGAATCTGGCACCGATACAAGCAATGCTCTTGCCACTTCTGTAACAAACGAGCAGTTAAACTATGATTATTACCACTGGCTTGCAACGCAAGACAAAGACGCTACAGCTGACTATTGGTCAACTCTGCTGTCCGGAGTCGAGCGCCCAACTCGGCTGCTACCTTGGCCGCAGTTAGAGACGGAAACCCAGGTTTCCAAAGATGCTGGCTATCAACTTAAGCGTCACGAAGTGCAACTGTCCGCTGAATTGACGGCTAGCATGCAGGCATGGGGAGCGTCCAAGAGCGCGACACTCAGCAGCATCATCAGATTAACCTGGGGAGTGTTGCTAGCTAGATTCACCAATAGCGCTGATGTGGTTTATGGCACCGTGGTGTCAGGACGGCCTGCGGAAATAGCGGGCATTGATCGCGCTGTCGGACTCTTTATTAATACAGTTCCCGTGCGCTTTGAGATGGATGCGCAGATTAGCGCGAACACCGCGTTGGCACTGGTGCAACAGCAGGCCAATGCGAGCCGTAGCCATGAATATTTGAGTCTTGCTGAGATTCAAGCCGCCGCCCCCGATTTGGGTGCGCGTGAACCTTTGTTTGATCATCTGGTTGTGCTCGAAAATTATCCGATGGACTCTGCCCTGCGCGGAGCGAGCACCGAGCCCGGTAATGAAAATCCTATCAGTATTTCCGACATTCATGCGTTCGAACGCACGGACTTACCTTTGAATCTCGTGATCGTTCCGACCCAAGCGGGGCTTGAAGTTACATTCCTGTTCGATGGCGGCGTCTATCCGGCTCGGCAGATCGAGCACCTTGCAGAACACTTCGTTCATGTCGCGCAGTCTTTAGTAGAGGCTCCCGAACAAGCATTGGCTTCGTTGGATCTATTGACGCCGGTTGAACAATCCTGGCTTTTCGATCAATGGAATCAGCGTCAGTCCGCTTACCCCACAGACCTCTCACTATTCGACATGTACCAACACGCTGCTAGTAAACACGGTGATCGTGTGGCGCTTAGAGATGACTTGGGCGACATCACTCATGCCGAGCTTCATGCGCGAGTGCAAGCTGTTGCTGCAGGGTTGTTAGCATGTGAATCATTCACGCCGGGCGCGCGCGTGGGGCTTTGGTTGCCACGCAATAGAGAAATGATTGTCGGCATGCTAGCCGTACTTGCGGCTGGCGGAAGTTATGTGGCACTTGACCCTATATATCCGCTGGAACGGCTGAATTTTATGGTGCAAGACAGCGCCTCAGCCATAGTGCTGATCAGTGCTGATTCGCCAAGTCTCACCTTCAGCGTACAAAGCAAAGACATCGAGTCCCTTGCCATCGAGGCCGCTGAGTTGCCGTCGGTCTCTCAAGATGCCGCGGCTTATGTGATCTATACCTCCGGTTCGACAGGTCAACCAAAAGGCTGCGAAATCTCGCACCGAAATGTCGTGCGTCTATTGAGCAATAAAGACTTCGATTTTGATTTCGATCATCGCGACATCTGGGTGACGGCTCATTCGTTCTGTTTCGATTTTTCTGTTTGGGAGATGTACGGTGCGCTATTGAATGGCGGCACGCTAGTGATTCCCGCTGCGACGGAAGTACGTAATGTCGAGGACTTCGTTGACCTAGTGGCACGGAACAAAGTCACTGTCTTAAACCAAACACCAGCGGCGTTCTATCAATTCACTAAAGTGGCATTGAAGAGGCCGGTGGCAGATCTCGACGCCCTGCGCCTAGTAGTATTCGGTGGAGACTCACTAGCCTGCAACCGTCTGGCATCATGGGTCGAGGCGTTCCCTATCAGCCGCGTCAAACTGGTCAATATGTATGGCATCACTGAAACCACGGTGCATGTAACGTATCGAGAAATCAGTACAGCGGATGTTATGAATGGCTCACCGCTTAACTTGGTTGGGCGACCGCTGCCGGAAACTGGCGTCTGGATTGTGGATCGCTGCGGCATGTTACAACCGCCAGGCATTGCTGGCGAGATCGTTGTCAGCGGCAGTGGCGTGAGCATGGGTTATTTGAATCGTGAAGAGCTTAACGCTAAGAAGTTCTCAACACTGGACAGTGCAGGGAAGCAGCGTTGTTATTGGTCCGGCGACGTCGGTTATATTAGCGCTGATCTAGGGCTAGTGTATTTGGGACGCAATGATCATCAGGTGCAAGTACGGGGTTTCCGAGTTGAGTGTGAGGAGATCGCACGCAGCCATGAGTTGCACCAGAGTGTTACGGAGGCACTGGTGGTTCCGGTAGAGAATGCGCATGGAACCGAGCTTGTAGTCTATCTGGTTGGTGACGAAACGGCGGCTCCCGCGCAATGGCGGCCTTGGCTTGCTAGTCGTTTGCCGGACTATATGATTCCTTCCTACACGATCTGGTTGGAGGCGTTGCCGATGACCTCGAATGGAAAAGTCGATCGTGCGGCTCTGCCCGATCCGTTCAGCGTGGTGCAAACTTCGTTGCAAGACACCTCTGATACAGCAGAGTTTACAGAAATAGAAAGCATCATCATCGATGCCTGGAAACAAGTGTTGGGGCATGCACAGATTGATCCGCTCACTAATTTCTTTGATATAGGTGGGCACAGTCTCAAGGCATTAACCTTGGCTGATTTGCTGCAATCGCGTTTTGGTTTAGACATCAGCGTGGCGGATATCTTCGAATTCCCAACGCCACAGCAACAAGCTTCACGATGTTTAGTGGTCGCAGTTCCAGCCGCCACTCCTGATGAAGATATTGAGACATTACTCGATATTGTGGACCTTGATGATCTTGAAGCATTGCTCGCAAATGTGTCCGACGAGCAACAGGATCGCTAAGTATGGATAGCAAAGCGGCAATGAAGGCACGCCTAGAAAACCTATCGCCTGAGCAGCGTGCTGCTTTATTGCGTAAGGTGGCGCTTCTGCGTGAACAAAAGGCGAGTCGAGCTCCTGCCCAGTTGCGCTACCCATTGAGTTTAGCGCAGCGTCGCCTATGGATGCTCTCCCAACTAGGCAATGAGGCAAGCGCGGCCTACAACATTGCCTCGGTATTTTATTTTGAGAAGTCTCTAGACCCGGAACGGCTTCAAGATGCTTGGCGTAAGTTGATTGCCCGTCATGAGGTGCTTCGTTCGGCGTTTGCTCAGGAAGGGAGTGAGCTGTTTCAAACCCCTCGCGACGCTTCTCAATGGAGCATGCACAGACACGCGTTAGTTCCGAGTCAGGATGCTGAAGCGCAATTGCTAGAGTTGGCGAGCGAGGAAGCGGCCAAGGCTTTTGATTTAGAGCAGGACTGGTTGCTCAAAGTGATTTACTGCGAGACACCCGCGGGGGCGGCGGGTCTCGTTGTCGTGATGCAGCACATCATATGCGATGGCCTGTCGATTACCAGTATGATCCAAGAGCTCGCACCGTTTTACGGGGAAGCGCTGGACGCTTCTCAAGTCGAAACGATCGGCTCAGTGCAGCAATATCGCGACTATATAGAGTACGAAGCCCATGCAGATAACAGCAAGGCTCAGGCTTATTGGAAAGACATTTTCTCAAGCCCTCCCGAAACCTTGGATACATTATTAGACCTGCCACGATCGGTACAGAAAGATTTCAGCGGCAAGGCTTATGCGCTCACTGTGGCTGAAGAAGACGTCACGGCGTTCGAAGCGCTCTGTCATGCGCACAATGCCACCTTGTATATGGGGCTTGTGGCGCTAGTGCAGCTTTTGTTGGCACGCTTCGCGAATGTCGATGAGGTGACGCTAGGAACACCTGTGGCGGGAAGACCGAGTGCGAAGTTCGACAAAGTCGTAGGCCCTTTCGTTAATACAGTTGCTCTGCGCCAAAGCGTTGATCGGCAACAAACTTTTCCTGAGCTGTTGAAACAAGTCCGTAGCCGAGTGCTAGGGGGCTTTCAGTATCAGGGGCTCGCTTTCGATGAATTAGTCACAGCACTGGGTTTCGCCAAGGACCCGAGTCGCTCGCCGTTGTACGATGTGATGCTCGGATTTACCACTGCCGAAGATCAAGCATTGAGTTTCGGCAATATCGTCGGGCGAGCACTGCGGATCCCTCTGAAATTTAGCAAAGTCGATCTTACATTCCATTTTGAGAAAGCCAGTGATGGAAGCCTGCGTCTAGATCTAGAGTATGCCGATAGCGTGCTGCTAGAAACGAGCGCTAAGCGTTTGTGTGAGGCCTGTCATTTAGTGCTTCGCGCGCTCCCAAAAGAGCCTGACGTTAAGCTTGGTGAGCTCGCATTGCAAACCGAGGAAGAGCGCCGCTCATTGATTGAGGACGTGAACGCAACCGCGCGACCTTATCCGCAACAATCCTCGCTGGTGAGTGAGTTCCGTAAGAGTGTTGAGCGTTTTCCTGAGGCCATCGCCGTACATGCCGGGGATGTGCAGCTGAGTTATCGTGGGTTAGATAAATTGTCCGATCAGCTGGCCCATAGCCTGGTGAAGCACCCGGCGTATCGGGCTAATTGTCGGATCGCCTTGATGTTGGAAAAAGACGAGCGCGCACTGATTGTCATTCTCGCCATTCTTAAAAGTCGCTGCGTATACGTACCGCTTGCCGCCAATACGCCGTTGGATCGCGTTGGCCAAGTGCTCAGCGCGGGTGAGGTGCGGCTGTTGTTTGCGCAAACGCAGCGCATGGGCGAGCTGGAGTCACTAGGTGTCGCATTGATCGATTCCGATGCGTTGCTCGCTGAGGGTTCAGTAAACTTTGAAGATGTGCCGCCTTTGCCAGAAATAACGACAACGAACGTAGCGCTAGAGCCGGCGTACCTGATGTTTACCTCAGGTTCCACGGGCGTACCGAAAGGAACATTGATCGAGCAGCATTCAGTATTACGACTAGTGTGCAATACCGATTTTCACCAAGTTCAGGCGAACGAGCGCATGTTGTTGACGGGCTCGCTGGCCTTCGATGCCGCCACTTTCGAAATTTGGGGGCCCTTACTCAACGGCGGCTGTGTCTGTATTCCCGCCGGCACAACCCTACTAGAGGTGCATGAGTTTGCGGCGTTGGTGGACCACTACCAGGTCGATACCGCCTTTTTAACTACTGGGCTTTTCAATCAACTTGTAGATAACAGTGCGCCAGCCTTTTCTCGGCTACAAACAGTATTGACGGGCGGGGAGAAAATCTCCGTGGAGCACGTTAGAAAGTTACTGCAGGCCCAACCTGGATTAACTTTATTACATGTTTATGGCCCGACTGAAAACACAACGTTCTCTACGTGGCATCGAATAAGCACTGACGATTTAAATTTGGCGACTATTCCAATCGGAAGACCTGTCGCCAATAGTCGCCTTTATCTGTTAGACCAGAACATGCAGCCGGTGCCGATTGGTGTGCCTGGAGAGATCTATTGTGGTGGCGATGGCATTGCACGTGGCTATATAGAGCAAGAGAAAAGCTCGTTGCAAAGTGACGGCGTTAGCGAACAAGCTTCCGTGTTTCTGCCTGATCCTTTTGTGCCTACTGGCGGTAGTCGATTGTATCGCACGGGGGATCTGGCTAAATGGAATCACAAACGAGAACTGGTGTTTATTGGCCGCAATGACCGACAAGTAAAAATACGTGGCTTCCGTGTTGAGCTCGGTGAAGTGGAATTTCAGTTGCGAACGCTAGCCAATGTGTCTGATGCATTTGTACAGAACCGGGGCGATGCGGGTAGTAGTGAGTTGGTTGCGTGGCTTGTCGTGCCGGCAGGCGTCAGCCTTACTGTCGCATCGGTGCGCGACGGATTGAAAGGTCGCGTGTTGAATTATATGTTGCCCGCGAAAGTTGTTTGCCTGCAACGTCTTCCTCTTAATGCTAGCGGCAAGGTGGACGTTCATGCGCTTCCTCTGCCCGAAGACAATGATGCGACTAGTGCGTCAGTAGGGCAGTTGCTCGGCAAAGCGGAACAAGATCTGGCGAGTCTGTATGCGTCAGTGCTCGGTCTCACAGGAAATGCGGCTAAGGCCGTTGATCGAGACGCCAATTTCTTTTCTCTGGGCGGTGACTCCATTCGAGCCATTCAATTGGTATCCCTTGCTAGGTCCGATGGTTATCAATTTACGCTTAAAGATATCTTTGCCTCGGAAACTCTCGCAGGTCTTGCGGCTAGCGCGACAGTGTCAGCGCCGGTGGAGTCCGAAGAAAATTTGCTTGTGGGGCCCTTAAGTCCTACTCAGCTGTGGTGGCTCGATCAAAGCGATATGCCGGCTAATCATTTCAATCTTTCTAGTGTGTTTAGAATCGCCGGTTCGATCGATATGAGCGCCTTGCGTGCGGCGCTAGATGAATTACTAACACTGCATCCGGCGCTGTGTCTGCGGCTCGACACAGATGCACAGGAACAAAGTATCGCAGTCTCAGGTCATTACGTGCTGCGCGAACTCCAAGCGGGGCAATCGCGTCCACAATGCTGGCAGGGTTTACAGAAAGCGATCGATCTTAACAAAGGTGTCTTGCTGGCCGTCGGCGTGGCAGGTGAAGGCGATGAGACTTGGCTCGCGATCGTGGTGCATCATATCGCGGCTGATGAAGTGTCTGGCCGCTTGTTCGGCGAAAATTTAGAGCGTCTTTATAAACATTATTTGGCAGACCCGAAGGGGGCGTCGAGCAGCGCTAAACGACAACCAATGCGCGAGGCGCTCGGTCTCATTAATTGGGCTGCTCAGCTTAAGGGTGCAGTGACGCAAGGAGCGATGGACCAGGACCTCGGATACTGGCAGGACGTCGTGGCACAGGGGCGTCACGTTTTAGATCAGCAGCAAAATTTGTTTGCAGAAGATGAAGTAAACCGCAGCACCACGGTGAAGATGCTGTCCTGCGAAAACACTCAGGAGCTGCTGCAGCTTGGCTCATCTTTGTTGCGCATGACGCCACCGGAGCTGGTATTGGCCGCCTTCTTACGCGCATGGCAATCGACGCTAGATAGCACGGACTGTCTGTTGTCTCTAGAAGGGCACGGGCGGGAACAGTACGAAGGGCTAGGAGATTGCAGCTCCACGATGGGCTGGTTTACCTCCTTGTATCCCTGTGTCTTTACCGGCATTGAAACCCAAGGCTTTGATCTGTACCGCGAAGTGAAAGATAGCATGAGGCGTCTGCCGAGCAAGGGCTTTACCTATTTGCCATTGCGTTACTTTAAAGATCAGGAAGTAAGTGAATCGCTCGCGCTCAAACCGCGGCTCAGCTTCAACTACCTCGGGGAGTCAGTCGAAGACGACAACGCTTGGTTAAGAACTGCAAATGAACCTGCAGGAGACGATCATGGTGACGACTTTAGCGAGCCCTTCAAACTTGATGTGCTAGCGCGCATTACACAAGGGCAGTTAGAGCTGACACTACGCGGACAGAGCCCGAATGAAACGCTGACGCTATCAGCGTTGGCAGACGCATGGCAGTTAGAGCTTCGCGGATTAAGCACACGGCTGCAGGCCTTGACTCAAAATAAGCCGGGCAATGAATCTCTACTATCACTATCCGATTGCTTAGTGCCCTTTACCTCTCTTGCACAGCTCGACGACACACTTGCTCAGTTGGGCTTGCCCGCCGCGAGTGTTGAAGAAATATTGCCACTGACGGGCATGCAGTCTGGCATGTGGATGCACTGTTCCACACAGCCGACTGCCTATCAGGATCAAGTGGCGCTGCGTTTGCAACAGCCGCTAGATGAGCAGCGCTTCGCGGCGGCTGTGCGTGCCTTGGTAGATGAAACACAAGCGTTGCGCACAGGATTCGCGCAGACAAGCCACGGCGAACTTCTACAAATCATCTTTCGAGAGCGCACTGGGAATTATCAGTACCTCGATGCCCGCATGTGGGGGGAAGGGTTTGAGGAAGACCTGACTCGCTTGCGTGTAACGCTGCGGGAGAATCCGCGCGACCTATTGCGTGATTCGCTGTTCAATCTCACATTAGTGCAAATCAGTGCTAGTTGCTTCGAGCTTATTATCGACTTCCATCATATAGCGCTCGATGGATGGACAAGCGCGTTACTATTGCAACGACTTGAAGCGCTGTATTTCGCCACTGCCGTTGGTCGGGACAGAGATTCAGCCCAAGGCATGCGCCCTTATTTTGAATGGCTCGGCCAACAGCCTGTCGAGCAGGCCAGAGATTATTGGCAAAGATTACTAGGGGATTATAACAGCCGTAGTGATGTCCCAACCCATCTTCCGAGAATTCCAGCGGTAGAGCCAGAGCCGCTGTTTGTTGAAATTCGCACGGGCGGTGCACTGAATACTTCTTTGCGAGCGTGGTGTGAACAACAAGGTCTTACCCTTAATGCTGCCGTGCAGACGTTGTGGGGCATTTACCTCGGTGGACTGACTGGTAGTGACGATGTGGTATACGGCGCGACAGTGTCGGGACGTGATAGCGATTTTGCTGGTGTGGCGAATATTGCTGGGATGCTGATTAATACGCTTCCGGTCAGGATTCGGACAGGCGATTCGGCGAGTTTCTCCGAGCTTGTTCGCGAAACTGCACAGCAATTTGCCGAGAGCATGAGCTGCGGGCATCTGACGCTAGCGGAAATTCAAACGTTCACCCCTGCCAGAGCTGGCCTCGTGACCCACGCACTAGTATTTGAAAACTACCCCGATGCGCAGGCCTCCCGATGGCAGTGGCATCCACAAGAAATATTCGATCCGATGCATTTCGAGTTTGGTCTGATTGTGGCGCCGCTGCGTGATGATCTCAGTTTCCGTTTCGTAGCCGATGGTAGCCTTTACAGGCAGGACAAATTGGAGCGCATGGGCACACAGTTGTGCGCTCTGCTCGCACAATTGTTAGAGGCAGAACAGCCGTTCGACACCTTAACGAATACTGGCGTTAGAGGTTGGTCCTTGTCTGCGAATTTTACAGCGGACAGCTTGCTTGGGCTGCTCCAGTATCATGAGTATATCAGTGGCAACTCCAGCGCCGTAACGCTACTGCCTTACGATCAGAGTGTGCAGGAACTCATAAACCCCAATTCTAGGCTCAGGCGCTTACAAGCTCAGCGGCACATTGTACTGTGGCGCCCTGTTATAGATGGCGATGGCAAAGTGCTGCACTCGGCTAGCGTTGAACAATTGGAAGAACTTTGCGCAGCGGCGGCAAGCTATGCCCGTGCAGCGAAAGGGAGTCGATTGTATTTTCTGCCTTGCCCATGGGAAGACTGTTATAGCAAGGGGGGTGACTGGACGTTGTACAGAGAGTTTGCCGCTTTTGTGAAAGGGGCGCTTGCAGGACTACGAAACGCCGAAGTGTTAAGTCTGGAAACATTGGATACTGTGTATGCGCTTACGCAGCCCTGCCATCCTCCCGCGTTAATATTTGGTGACATCCCCTATACAGAAGAATTTTTTGCGGCCGTGGCGAACCAACTAGCCAGGCGGCGTGACCTGCAAGATAGACCTCCGGTCAAAGTGTTTGTGGTCGATGCTGATGATACGTTGTGGGGAGGCATTGTTGGCGAGGAAGGGGTGCAAGGCATTCGACTTGAGACGCCACACATCCAACTACAGGAATTATTGTTGAGCGCCCGTGCGGCGGGCGCGCTGATATGCGTGGCGACAAAGAATAATGAGGAGGACGTTCGCGCGGTATTCGAACAACGTGAGATGCCACTGCGGTGGGAACATTTGACCCGCGTTTGCGCGGGCTGGGCACCCAAGTCGGAGAGTATTCTGACTCTGGCCGACGAGCTCTCCTTGGGGCTGGATAGTTTCGTGTTTATCGATGACAGTCCATTGGAGTGTGAGCAGGTTCTCGCTGCCTGCCCTGGCGTATTGGCCATTCAAGTGCCGTCAGCAGAACGACGTGAGGTTTTTCTTGCGCATCTCTGGCTACTCGATGCCCGTGCGGCAACTCAAGAGGATACAGTGCGTTCGCAAATGTATGCCGAAGAACTGCAACGGGTCAGTGCAAGAAAGTCGACCGGTAGCTATGGAGATTTTTTGGCGTCCCTTGATATTCGAGTAGTGACGAGCAAGCCGGTGGCAGGCGATCTGCCTCGGGTGGCGCAATTGTCGGAGCGCACAAATCAGTTTAATACTACTGGTATACGTTATAGCGAAACAGAACTCGATACTTTGCTTTTGGAGCCTGACGTCGATATTCACTGCATTAGAGTCAGTGATAAATATGGCGATTACGGTTTGGCTGGGAGTATGTACGTTAGGCGTGGCGACGGTGTATGGACTGTATTGGGTCTTATGCTTAGCTGCCGTGTATTAGGACGCGGTGTTGAACATACAATCCTGAGGCAATTAGCCCAGGAAGCCGCGGCCGTCGGAGTCGAAAAAATTCACGTAGACTTTATCAAGCTGGCGAGAAATTCACCGGCGCTGCAATTCCTGCAGAGTATCGCCCAAGAAACTGGACAGGTGTCACACAATGGCCAAGTGGCTAGTCAGTACTTGCTAGCAGTACATGAGGCTGCACACTGGCAACCAGGTTCGCAGGAGTCCAATGGGCAACAGGACGCTGATGCATCGAATACGGCAACGCAAGAAATTGATACGGCAGTGGACCAAGGTTCATTGCAAGTAGCGGGCAGGAAGTCGGGCTATTATGGAGAGCTCGCAAGTATGTTGAACTCTGGCGCTGCTATCCTGAACGTCATGCAGCAGCAGCGCGAAATAAGTAAAACGGGAAGTGCAGGGCGTGACACTGCACAACGAACCGCTCCCACTACCCCTACAGAAAAAATATTGGCCAGTTATTTTTCCGAACTGCTCGGCCAGACGGAAATTTTTCAAGAAGACTCGTTTTATGAATTAGGGGGGCACAGCCTCAAGGCCATGATGCTGTTCTCGCGCATTGCCGCACGCTATGGCGTGACGCTGGATTTCCGAGACTTACAGGCATATCCAACCCTTAGCGCTTTAGCGACACGAATTGACGCGAGCGCCCCAGATGCGAGTCTGGCCGCAGCGCCCGTGCTTCGGGCGTTAGCGAAAGCGGATAATTATCCCGTGTCACCCGGACAATCCAGATTGTGGATGTTAGAACACATTCGCGCTGCGGGACCCTCACCTCTGCATATGCATGCCACATTGACAGTGGACGGAGCGTTGAACCGGCAGGCGTTGGATCTGGCGTTTAAGGGTTTATTGCTGCGTCACGAGGCTTTGAGAACTTGTTTTCGAGAGAGTGCTCAGGGTCAGGTGAGACAGTGGGTAGTATCCGCCTCTACATTGAAACCAGGCGTTGTGTGGTTTGAAGACGTGCTGGACGATGCTCAGTTGAATGCGGTCGCGCAAGAACAGTGTGGACTAGCATTCGATCTGACAAAAGCGCCGCTGATCCGTATGGCGGCAGGGGCGTTAGCTTCAGGCCAAACTGTGCTGTTGATAACGATGCACCACATCATAAGTGATGGTTGGTCGATTGGGATTTTCTCCAAGGAACTCTCCGATCTGTATAAACAATATAACGCTGGAAGTGACGATGAAGATTCTCTCCCAGAAGATGATTCATTGCAGTTACAAGCTAAGGCTGTTCAGTTTAGAGATTTCGCCCAATGGCAACTGGACTGGTTGGCAGCTGAGGCTGGCGCGCGCGATGTGAGTTTCTGGCGTGAACATTTCGCCAATCCGGTCGAGGCGCTGCAACTTCCATCGGCTGCTCCGCGACCGACCTTGATGCAAAGCGAAGGGGCTTCGGTTCAGATCGATATCGATGCCGCTACATGGACGAACTTTACAAAGCAGCTATCAGGCTTAGGCGTCAGCGATTTTGCGGGTCTGTTCGCGACGTTACAATTAGTGCTCGGGCGGCTTTCCGGGCAGAAAAATTTCTGTGTGGGTACCGCTGTTGCGGGTAGGCAGCACCAGGCTCTGGAATCTGTGATCGGGTTTTTCGTGAATATCTTACCTTTGCGAACCACCTTGGAGTTTGAAGATTCAGTGGAGGGTTTTTTGCGTGGGGTGGCTGAAGAAGTCAATGCTTGCCTGTCTCACCAAGCGGTGCCTTTCGACACGATAGTTTCGAGTTTAGACCTTCCGAGGGATCCAGGCAGAACCCCCTTGTTTGATGTTTTGCTAGTCTTGCAAAATACAGAGATAGAAGATCTCAAATTTGGTACTCAAGTAGCTCAAGTGCAGCCCCTTGCATCCACTACTAGCCAGTACGACTTAACGCTTAGTGCATTCCCAGCGCAGGACGGGTCGCTAAAATTACTCGCAGAATATGACAATGTTATTTATTCGGCCGCTAATATCGAACTGATTCTGCGCTGCATTGGACGCACATTACATGGGCTTACTAATCGGCAAAACGAAACATTGGCGAGTACCCCATGGATTCAAGAAAGTGACATGGATCGAGTTAAAGCGCTCGAGGGTATGCCGCTAGAGAGTAAGCCCGTCTTATTGCCAGAGATTTTCACACGTGCAGTAGCACAGGCTAGCGGTAGAATCAGTGATGTCGAGAATGATTGGTCTTATTCGCAGCTAGAGAGTGAGATGCACCGAATCGCTGCGTTGATTCGCGCCGCACGAGCAAATTCAGTGGTAGCTCCCCCCGCCTCTATTCGTAAGCAAACCCACATTGGGGTTATTGGCAATCGTAGTGCCCGCAGCATTGCCGCCATGCTAGGCGCTATGGAAGCCGGAGCAGTGTATATACCACTAGATTTGGATAATCCATTGGATAGGTTGTTATTAATCATCAGTGAAGGTGCTGTCGATCTGTTGTTGAGCACAGATGAGCGTGGCGCAGACTTAGCGCGTGATTTGCAACAACGGCACCCTAGATTGCAGCATCTTTGTTATTCGGATAAGGCGGATCAAACGCAGGAAGCGCAAGTGTGCAAAGTAGCTCCAACCCCTGCGGATGTGGCCTATATGATTTTCACTTCGGGATCGACGGGCAAGCCCAAGGGTGTGCAAATATCCCATGGAGCATTCTCGGCGATGATCGAGCAGCAGATACCCGCATTCGATGTGAAAGCTGATGATGTGTTAGGGCAGTTCGCCGCACTGTCATTCGATGCGTCGCTTTCGGAGATTTTCCTCGCCCTTGGCACCGGAGCGTCATTGGCGATCGCTCCGAATGAGGCGCGTAGTGATATAGACATTTTCATGAGCTGGATGAGCGATGAAGCGGTCACGGTGATTACCTTGCCACCAGTATTCTTGCGTGCGCTCAACAAACGGCCTATGGGTAGATTGCGCGTGTTGGTGACCGCTGGCGAGGCAGCCATCGGCGCAGATATGCGCCATTACGCGGCTTCGCTGCGGGTGATTAATGCCTACGGCCCAACGGAAACTTCCGTATGCGCTACGAGCTATCTCGTGAATGCTCAGGATGAATGGCCTTTCGGGGTTCCGATTGGCAAGCCGCTACCGGGAATCTTGGTGACTGTCCGCGATAATACCGGCGCTCGAGTACCGGTGGGCTGTACAGGCGAATTGTATATTGGCGGCGCCACGCTAAGCGACGGCTATTACGCGGCGAATGAGCTTAGTGCGGAAAAGTTTGGCAGCATCGTTGATGATCCACAGCAAGGTCGCTGGTATCGTTCGGGTGACTTAGTGCGTTGGCGCGAAGACGGTTTGCTCGAATTTCAAGGGCGCGTTGATGCGCAGATCAAAGTGCGCGGTTATCGCATTGAGCCTGGTGAGATAGAGCATGCCGCTCGTAATATCGAAGGCGTTAGAGATGCGGTTGCCATCATTCATCCTCAATTGGGGTTGCTGCTGTATTGCCTCACGTCCTCGACCCAAATCACTGATGACATTGAAGGTCGATCGAAAGTTTTGGCGGAACTCGGCAAGGTGCTGCCCCGATATATGATTCCTAGTGATGTATGGTTGCTAGAAACATTTCCGCTTTCCTCTGCTGGTAAGGTGGAGCGTGCGACATTGTTGGCGCTTGTCAGTGCAAGAGAAACGCAATTTACTGCGCCCGAAACGAAGACCGAACACTTACTTGCAAAAACGTGGATGCGCGTACTGAAAGCTGAGCGCGTGGGCAAGCAAGACGACTTCTTTGCGCTCGGCGGAGATTCGATCAAGGCACTTGAGGTCATCAATGCCCTCAGAGCACTAGGCCTAACTTGTGCGCTGAAAGATTTTTTCGCCTCTCCATTGCTCTCGGAGATGGCTGGTATTCTGACGCCTTGGCACGCTTCGAATGACTATCAAAAACCGCTTGCCGGCAGTGTCGCGTTGCTGCCAGTGCAAAACTGGTTTTTGCATTCAAGAGACCGCGAAGCCGCAGAGCATTTCCATATAGTGGCTGAGTTGGAAACCCAGGCAAGTGTGACGGTCACTGTGTTGAGTGCCGCATTGATGGCACTCGTTCAAAACCATGACTCCTTGCGTACGTGTTTTACTTTGCATGAGGAAAAATGGGAACAAGAAATTCAGGAAACCATTAGTGTAGAAGAATTTTTGTTGCCCTATCGTCGCCAAGCTGCGAGCGTGACACAGGCAGAGCAGGCGGCAATTGAGGCGCTTGCATGCAATCAGTTTTCGCTAGAAGCGGCGCCATTGTTTCGCTGTGTCTTAGTGCAAGGCCCAAGTGGTGAAAGTGAGTCGGTAGTACTGGCTTTGCACCATCTCATCGCCGACTGGGTATCGCTGCGAATTCTGATTGCCGATCTTAATGCATTAACGCAGGCAATATTGAGTGATGACGGTACCGAAGAGTCTGCATTACTCCCTGTGTCGCCTCCCCATCTTTTGGGCGTGCTGGCGAACGATCGAGCCACGGAGTTATCAAGTATTTTGCCGTTAGACATAAGCGAAGCGATGCGTAATGAGTATCGAAAAGCTGTCTCTACGATGGATGGCTTAGAAATGAATGGCGGCGTTCATCGCGAACTACAGACTTTGCACTTGCAGATTCCAACGGCGAATCTCACCAGATTGCGTGAGGCCTTGCGTAGTAGATCGGCGGCTGAGAACGTCGAACTGAATTTGCAGGACTTCTTATTGGCAGAAGCACTGGCTGAACTAAGTGAACTGTTGCCAGTCGATGAAGTCCCGTTGCTAATTGAGGGGCATGGCCGCGAAGGAACGCTTGATTTGGCGCGACAAGTGGCATGGCTGACACGCGCACGCTTGTTTAATCTAGATCCGAGAATGTTCAAAGGTACGCATGGATTAATACAGGCCCATCGTGTTCTGCAGGCAGACGCCTCTTTGCAGCCAGATGTGTTTGCCTGTTTATCCGCAGAACCCGCTTTACGGGGTGCTCTGCCCGCACTGATCAGTTTCAATTATCTCGGGGAGTTTGCTAATAGCCAGAACCCCGAAGATCTGTTTAATTTGACTTCAAGGGTATTCGACAAGGCGATGGCAGCGACCTCGCCTGTCGACGTGCCTCTGCATTTGGAGTTTTATGTTGTAGATTACGCTCTTGAAATACAGGTTGCTTGGTCTCCGGAAGTGTTTGAGTCCGACGCTATGCGAGCTTGCTGGGAAAGAGTGCGAATAAAAATTACAGACCTTTGATCCATCATTCAATAATATTTGAGGAAGGAATGCTCATGAAATCTCGTTTGCGTACAGTAGGTTACTATCTGCCACTGCGAAAAGTCGATGGCAGCTCGCTATTTTTTACTCTTGCTTTACTGTGGGCCGTTCTTGCCGGGAGCAATGTTAAGGCCGATACGGTCGAAGGCAGAGAAATTCCCGTATGGTCTGGTAATAGCATAAGTCTGCCAGAGTTGGCTTACGAAGGAAGCTTGTACAGTGTGGAGCTCACTTTGCTTGGCTCTTCAACGTCGCAGATTCTGCAAGTCACCGATTCCCATCTGATCGGATCAGCCGGTACGCCGGAAAGCGAATACGACAACGCGGCGCGTCTCGCTAACGGCACATTGAGCATTCCTGTCTTCAAATCGGGGGAGCATTACTTTGCTGTGGAGATGGAGGCGCAGTTTGCATTAACGCAATCGGCGCCGATGTTTAAGGTTAAGAATCTTTGGCAGGTGGTGCCAGGCAAGCTAACCGTTCCACTGGGTGGGCTTGATTATGTGTCAGGCACGAAGACGGGGGTGACTGACTCACAAGGCAGATTCTATGCCGTTGAGGGCAATCCTGTTGCATTCAGTATTGGAGCGCTTGGGCTTGGGAGTCCTGTTGCTAACTCCTCTACCAATACAATCGATTACGCCTCGTTGTATGCGCTTGGCGAGAAAGATCAGTCGTATTCGCAATCATTGCGAGTACTGGGTTTGTTAGATGCCGATAACAATAGTGTAAACGGTATCCAAATTACAGCCGTGATGAAGCAGTCTATTGATGCGGCGCTAGCGGGTACGAGTCTCACCAGTACTGCCTTTGATAGTCAGTACGCTTCGCTTGCCACTGCAACTAAAGCTGTTAATGCCGGTGCAATTTCTTACAACGCTGATGCTGCACAAATAAATTTTCAGAAACTAGAAATTCAAAGTTACATGCTGGCGCGATTGCAGCAAAAATCCATCCCGGGTGTTGCTCTATCGATTGAGTTGCCAAATGGAGAGGTCTGGCACACCGCGGCAGGTGTAGCCGATACTAAAACAGGCGAGTTGATGACTCCTGAGCATCAGTTCCGAATTGGTAGTGCTACGAAGTCATTCACCGGCATGCTCATTATGCAATTAGTGGATGAGGGCAAACTAACATTAGAGCAAAAGCTCGAAGAATTCTTCCCGGGCAAATTCCCGCACGGGGATGTGACCACTATCAAGATGTTGCTAAATCATACCGCGGGCATTTTTAGTTTCACGAATGAATTTCCGGATTTTGAAAGTGCGTTTGGCGTCACGATGGATGTCTCGCCTGGCATTACCGATCTGTGGTTCGTCCGCTATATAGGCATGCCTGGCTTTGTTTATGGGTCTGGCGATTTGATTAATATCGGCGCTGCAGTCAACTCATCCTTTGCAAAAAATAACGGGACAGAAGCTCGCCCGTATCTTGTGAACGAGCCGGGTAAAGAATGGAACTACTCGAACACGCATTATGTGTTGCTTCAGGAAATCGCTGAAATGATCACGGGTAATTCTTGGCAAAATGAGATTACTACGCGTTTTGTAGAGCCGCTTGGGCTTACAAACACTATTGTCCCATCACCGGGGGAGTTGTTGCTCAAAGGCACTTACGCGCACGGCTACGTGAATTGGGCGGACAACCAAGGCCCGTATGTGGCTGACCTGTTCGGCTTTCCGCATACTGACATAGAAAGATCAAACACAGATCCATCTTACACGATGGGCTCTGGGGCAATTATCTCTACATCCCAAGACTTAGTGGTATGGGCTGATGCGGTGATGGAAGGAAAACTGATGAGTGCGGCCACCCAAGCCTTGATGCGTGAGCCGTTCGAAGTGAGCGCTGCATTCGGGGAAGAGATCAATATGCTGCAAGGGGTTGTGCAAGACCTAGGGCTAAAAGTATTTGGTCACAGAGGGCAGATAGTGGGTTATGACGCCTCTTGGCAATACCATTATGAAGATCCCAATGATGTCGTTGGCACAGGGGCGGCGATGGCTGTGTTGTTGAATCGCACATTGCTGACTGAGTATGACGCCGAAGGGAACTTCCATATTTCCGATGTCAACGAAGTGATGCTTGAAGGCATTCTCGAAATTCTTTACGGCGCCAAATAAACTATGGAAAGTCGATATTTTCGGACAAGGGATGGTTTGCGGCTACATTACATAAGCCATCCCTGTGCAGAGGCAAACTGTACGAGCTATTGTATCTTGCTGCATGGCTTTACGAATGATGCCCACGTGTGGGATTCGCTAGTGAGCTCGTTGCAAGGGTCCCATCATGTGATTGCGTTGGATCAGCGCGGGCATGGCGATTCAGACTGGGACCCGGCGAAGAAGTATTCGCACTGGCAGCTCGCCGAAGACTTGCAGGACTTTGTTAAAGAGTTTGGCAAATCGACAATTCATATTGTGGGGCATTCGCTCGGGGCCAGAGTGGCGATACTGGCGCTTGAATCATCACCTTCCCCGGTGGCTTCGCTTACACTGATTGATGCAGGTCCAGAGGTTAATCCGGACGCTGGTGATCGGTTGGTCAATGATGTAATGCAGTTGCCAGCTTTTTACGCTGATGCGCAGGCTTACCGTGATAGCTTAGCTCGGATTTACGTAATGGGGGACACCGAGGCTCTCGCACATGTGGCCAAGTTTGGATTGAGAATTAGTCAGGGCAAATTGAGAGCAAAAACCGATCCAGCCTTTACACCTGGTATCTGGCATAAAAATGCAGAGTTTCGAAATTTGAATAAGGAAAGAGGAGCGCTAAGTGAGCAGATTTGGAAAGCGCTGCGTTCGCTGGAGATCCCTGTTCACCTAGTGCGAGGGCAGGCATCATCTATCCTGGAGCCTGCTTTAGCCTTGGCGATGATCGAGGCGTTTGATGGTCGTGGAGTGCTTTCAGTGGTGCCCAGAGCGGGGCATGCTGTCATGTTAGATAACCCAGTAAAAAGCGCTACAGTGATCGCAGAATTTATTCACGGTGTGAGTTAATATTGAAGGTGCTCCGAGAGGAGAGAAAGCACTTGAATTTCAAGCTAAAATTTGAGATATTCAATCAGCATTTGGTGTACGAAATTACAATGCTGTACTAGTATTGATACCTGCGCCATTTTTCAAAAAAAACCTCCGTAAAGCGATTTACGGTTGCTCAATTAACGGTTTATCAGCAGCTTATTTTGCAAGGAGCATAAAGTGGATACTAAGGTCGAAACTGAGAACGAATCTGAGATCGAAACCCAAGACGCAGAGAAAATGGAACGTCTAGACAGCGCGTCGGCGATTATTTCCAGCAAATGCAAGTGGAGTGCGGCTGCAGGCTTCATTCCCGTCCCTTATCTTGATCTAGCAGGTCTTGCGGCTGTTCAAGTTAAGATGGTGAGTGAATTGACTGAGCTTTACGGCAAAACGGTTCAAGAGGAAGCTATTAAGACTACTGTTGCGACATTGCTAGGGACATTGGCTACTGCCGGTCTTGCTGCGCCAGTGGCGTTCTCAACATTGAAGTTGATTCCTGGTCTAGGAGCTGTTGCTGGTGGCGTTAGCCTAGGTGCATTGGGCGCTGCGGCGACTTATGCAATCGGAAAAGTATTTGTAAATCACTTCGAAGGTGGCGGTACTCTCGCAAACTTTGATGCAGATAAAGTAAAAGAAGACTTGAAGAGTGCGTTTACGTCTAAGGCTTCTAAAGCATCGAAGGCGTCTAAGGCTTCTAAAGCTGAAGCAACTACTGCCGGCGCGTCAGCCGCATAGTACTCGTACCCTGCAGGAGGCTGTGCTGCGCAATGCGGAGCGCAGCTTCTTGTTTAGTTTTTAGTATACATGGAGTAAAGGCGATGGTATTTGATCCAATTCTGTTGATGATTTATGTCCCTGTCTGCGCTCTTGTTGGGTTTATAGGCCGAAATCGCGCCGTAGGTTTTGCTGGGATATTCACTTTCTCATTAATCGTATCTCCAATCATCGTCGCTTTGGTCCTCCTAGTGTCGACTCCAAGTGCCGTTAAGCAAAGAACCTGATTTCGCGTTCTTTCATTATCTAGTGTCCCCTTCTTCTACTTTTCCGTATCAGTTCGTTCTGAGAGATCATGCATCCTATGAAAAACACCCTTAAGTTCATTTGTACAGCGCTACTGGCTTGTCTGTCATCGAGCGCCTTGGCTCAAAGCGGACTATTTAAAGACCTTCCTGTTCCAACAGAGTTTCCACAGCCCGCCGGTATGCCTGTAGGCTCCTTACATCTGGCCGCGGATGCACAGGCTGGGATATTGGCGACAAACAATGTTTATCGAAATTCGAGTCATTTGGACTCCGAAGCGAGTCAGTTAGCCTTGTCGAGTACATTGACCTCGAGTGGGGAGCGTCATTTGCTCATCGGCACACTTGAGTATTACAGCCAAGACTTTCAAGACAAGGCATATCAGGATATGGATCTAGATGCGACAACCGCTACGGTCTTTGGTCGCTTTGTCACCTCTGAAATGACTAATCTACGCCTATTGTTCATTAGTGAAGAAGACATACTGGGCAAAACGCAATCGGAGCAACTCAACAGCTTTACGAGTGGTTTGGAGCAAAATCAGCGTATCGAAGCAATATTTGAAATCGATAACGGCCGCTATTTCTCTAATATCATGGGACGTAACGATCAGATCGACTCCGAGACTGGCACAGGGCTTGAGAACGACTCACTGAACAGGTCCGAGCGAGATGTTATTTTGCTGGGTGGTCGTCATTTCGACTGGGGAAAAGCGTTCCTGTTTGGAGGAACACAATCGGTAAACTACGAATCGAGCTCTACACCAACATTGGCTTCGCGTAATTCTGACGAGAACCGATACGGTATCGGTGCTGAGTATCAGTTTGGAAAATTCTCGGGTGACGTGGATGTTTTTAGATTCACGCAACGTTTTAAGAGTGCCGTGATACCCGATATCGAAGATGAGTGGGTGGGCGCGGGGGCATTGAATTACGCTGCGAATGACAAGCTTGCACTTATGTTTGTAGTAAACCGAAAGTTCCACGAAACTAATATTCCAAACTCGGGTGGTATATTTGAAGAAAATATATTTTTCGGCGGCGCTTTGTCACTGTCACCAAACCTTTACCTGAAAATGGGCCCCAACTATAACAAAACAGAGATCGATAACACGCCAGTGGTGATCGAACGATACGAGATTGATGTTGAGCTAGCTTGGCAAATTAGCACGCACTTCGAGATGCTTTTCACGACCAATGTGTTTGCTCAAAATGCCGAAAATAGAGCTTTTTCAAGTTTTGACGCTCAGCAGGCTAACACCCTCCTCAGTATCAAATACTCTCTTTAATTTCGCATAATGCGCTATCTATTTTGATAAGCACTAGAGGATTTGTCCTTCGGGATACTGATAGGTAGGCGGCACCGTAACTTATAGACGGCAAAGCCGTTCTTTTTAACGCAACAGCAGACAGGATGTCTTCTGGTTGTTTTATATAGAAACTGAGGTGGGGTATGAAAACGCGTGTGACGCAATTGCTCGGTATCGAGCATCCGATTGTTCAAGGGGGCATGCAGTGGGTAGGGCGTGCAGAGTTAGCGGCGGCGGTTTCCAATGCCGGTGCTTTAGGTGTTTTAACCGCGCTGACACAACCCTCTCCAGAGGACTTGAGTAAAGAGATCGCACGTTGTCGACAGATGACAGATAAGCCTTTTGGCGTGAATCTCACCATTCTACCAACCATCAAACCTGTCCCCTATGAAGAGTACGTGGCCGCGATTGTCGAGTCAGGTGTTCGAATCGTAGAGACGGCAGGCCGTAACCCAGAACCTTGGCTACCGACATTCAAAAAAGCCGGCATTACGGTGATCCACAAGTGTACCTCTATCCGCCATGCCTTAAAGGCTGAGTCTATCGGCTGCGATATGGTGAGTGTCGATGGCTTCGAATGCGCGGGCCACCCTGGCGAAGATGATGTTACTAATCTCATACTCTTGCCCTTAGCGGCTCGTCGTTTAAAGATTCCGTTTCTTGCCTCTGGAGGCTTTGCCGATGGCAGAGGGCTAGCGGCTGCATTAGCGATGGGGGCGGATGGCATCAACATGGGGACGCGGTTTATGGTGACTCAAGAGGCGCCAATCCATGACAGTGTGAAGCAGGCCATGGTCAATGCTAGCGAGTTGGATACCACCCTTATTTTCCGCAGTTTGCGCAATACTTCACGCGTATTCAGTAATGCTGTGGCGAAGCAAGTTGTTGCCATAGAGGCGCGTCCGGGCGATACCCAGTTTGACGATATTGCCTCGTTAGTAAAAGGCGTGCGTGGGCGTGAACTGTTCGAAAGTGGCGACTTAGAGCATGGCGTTTGGTCGGCGGGAATGGTCATCGGCTTGATTGATGATGTGCCCAGTTGCCAAGAGTTGGTCGCCCGTATCGTCGCGCAAGCTGAATCGATTATCGAAGTGCGCTTACAAGGTCTGCTGACACGTTAGAGTTCTAATCTAAAATAGAAGGGGGAGTTTAGATGGAGATCAAAGATAAGGTAGTGGTGGTTACTGGGGGCGCAAGCGGTATTGGACGTGCATTGTGTCAACGCTTTGCCGCCGAGGGTGCTCGCGCCATAGTAGTGGCTGATATTAACCCTGAAGGGGTAGACCAGGTTTGTGCCAGTATTGCGGGGCAAACCCAAACTATAGGCCTAGTCATTGACGTGAGTAATGAACAAGACATCCAGGCGTTAGTTGCTAAGACCTTGGAGGCATACGAGCATATCGATCTATTTTGTTCGAACGCTGGGGTCTTCACGATGGGAGGCGAGGAGGTCGAGAATGAACAATGGCAGCGCATTTGGGATATCAATGTGATGGCGCATATCTTTGCTTCACGAGCTGTTTTGCCAAGTATGCTGGCGCGTGGTGAGGGGTATTTACTCAATACGGCCTCGGCTGCAGGTCTGTTAAGTCAGATTGGTTCAGCCCCTTATGCCGTTACAAAGCACGCCGCAGTGGGCTTTGCGGAGTGGTTGTCGATCACTTACGGCGATCAAGGGATCAAGGTGTCGGTACTTTGTCCTCAAGCCGTGCGGACGCAAATGACGGCTGGAGGCACTGGCGCTGCAGGGGTCGACGGAATGTTAGAGCCGGAGCAGTTGGCGCAAACCGTCATTGAAACCCTCGCGGTAGAGCGCTTTTTAGTCTTGCCACATCCCGAGGTTTTGACCTATATGCAGCGCAAAGCAGCGGACTATGATCGCTGGCTAGGGGGCATGCGCCGACTACAAGAACGCTTCGGAAAACGTCCAAAATAGTATTCACCCTTTCCCCGCGTGCGCATTTCCTTATAATGACGCCTTGGAAACTTTATTCACACAAGCTAGGACCCGTTTATGACAGATTCAATCGACAAACACTCGGTAGTCGAAATTCACTACACGCTCAAGAACACAGAGGGAGAAGTGATGGATTCTTCTTCCGGCGGCGCGCCGCTTACTTACTTGCACGGGACACACGGTTTGATCCCAGGCTTGGAAAACGAGCTTAAAGGCAAGAAAGTGGGTGATACTTTCAATACGGTAATCCCACCAGAACTCGCCTATGGCGAAGCGGATGAAGCGTTAGTTCACACAATCGACAAGTCTATGTTTCGCGGTGTAGAGACGATTGAGCCAGGAATGGTATTTACGGCTCAAGGCGAAAACGGTCAGCAACACATTCGTGTTAAGGCTGTAGACGGCGAAAAGATCACGATCGATGGCAACCATGAAATGGCAGGAAAAACGCTGCATTTTGATGTGGAAGTTGTCAGCATCCGTGCTGCCTCTCCTGAAGAGATCGAGCACGGTCACGTCCATGGTCCTGATGATCATCACGATCATTAAGCGTTAGTCTTCGTTTTCTAGAAGTTCTAACCAGTTTCCGTCTGGGTCGGCAATGATTGCTATATTGACGCCCGGACGGACTGTTTTAAAAGCAACAACAGGCTTATAGCCTGCTGCCTCGCACTTTTCTACGCATTCTTTTAGTTTCTCAACTGTTAATGTCCAGTACCGATACCCCGTTGCGGCTCTTATTCCACCGGGCACGGCGTCTGCGGCTGGCAGTGGGTCTGTTTCAATAATCTTTACGATGCTTGTCCCTGCTTGTAAGCGATGCATCGTGCCCCCGCCAGGCATGGGGATGCTAGCCTCTAATGGCAGTCCTACCGTCTCGTGATAGAACGCAAGCATCGCTTTTGCGTCACGCGTGACGATGCCGATATCAATACTCTGTTTCGTTAACTGCATGAGTCACCCCTTACGCGTTATAACCAAGAATGGCTTTAGTTTCGAAAAACTCCTCAAAACCTTCAATTCCCCATTCGCGACCATTTCCCGATTGCTTATACCCGCCAAATGGCGCCGAAAAGTCTGGCGCAGCCCCATTGATATGCACCATTCCGGTGCGCAGTCGGAGGGCGATCTGCTGAGCATGTTCTGGCTCGCCGGATACGTAACCTGATAGCCCATAATGACTATCATTGGCCTGTGTGACTGCATCAGCTTCGTCTTTGTAAGTCAGAATCGTCAAAACAGGGCCGAAAATTTCTTCGCGGGCAATGGTCATTTGATTATTGGCATGAGCAAAAATGGTCGGTTTCACATAGAAACCTGTTTCTAACCCTTCAGGCTTGCCAGGGCCGCCAGCAATGACGGAGGCGCCTTCTTCAATGCCTTTCTCTATAAGGCTTTGTATGCGCTCGTATTGGGCTTTGCTGACCACTGGGCCTAATCGGGTGTTGTCTTGGCTCGGGTCGCCCACAAGTGCCTTTGCCGCGGCTGCCTTGGCTATTTCAATGACCTCTTCTATTCTAGTTTCAGGCACTAACATACGCGTGGGGGCGTTACAGGATTGTCCGCTATTGCTAAAGCAAGACATGACGCCTCCTGTAACCGCTCGAGTGAAATCCGCATCATCAAGAATGATATTGGCAGACTTGCCTCCAAGCTCTAGTGTTACTTTTTTGATGCTATTGGCGGCGGCTTTGGAGACCTCTCGGCCCGCACGAGTGGAGCCCGTAAATGACACGAGGTCTATTTCTGGGTGCGCGGAGATAGCGGCGCCAACGATAGGACCATCCCCGTTCACAAGGTTGTACACACCTGCGGGGACGCCAGCATCAGCAATGATCTCACTGAGGATATAGGCGCTCACCGGCGACATTTCGCTGGGTTTGATCACAATGGTGCAGCCGGCGGCAAGGGCGGGCGCGATCTTGCAGCTCACTTGATTCAACGGCCAGTTCCATGGAGTAATAAAGCCGCAGACCCCAATGGGTTCCTTCACAATGCGGCTTTTGCCGCGGTCTTGCTCAAACTCGAACTCACGCAAGAGCTCGCGAGCCGTGGTGAAATGCGCGATTCCTGTCCCAACCTGTGCGGTACGTGCAAATGAAATAGGGGCGCCCATCTCCGAAGAGATCGCCACGGCCAGTTCTTCAGCACGCGCTTTGATTCCTGCAATGATCTTGTCTAATATTTCGATACGTTGTGCGACAGTGGTTTGTGACCAAGCTGGGAATGCTTCGCGAGCCGCTATGACAGCCGCGTCAACGTCTGAGCTATGGCCTAAGCTGATCTTGGCATAGACTTGCTCTGTGGCAGGGTTTACTACCTTGTGAGTGTCACGTTGGGCTGGTTTAAACCATTTGCCATTGATATAGAAATTGCTGCAATCGATAGTCATGAGTAATACCCCCTTTAAGATATAGACAATCAGTATAACTGAAAATTTCTTGTGCTTGAGTTACCTTAGCCTTAATGAGCTCTCTATCGCACCAAGGCGAACAACAATGAGAAACGACACAAATGTTTAGAATTACACGCACAATTGGTTCTTATCTTGCTTCTTTCCTGAGTAAACCAAGGCCAGGCTACGAACAACATGACACAACATCAATTGAGTCGATTCTAAAGGTGATTCAACCCGGCGATATTCTGCTTGTGGATGGCAATAGTCGCATAAGTACCGCGATCAAGTATTTAACGCAATCGACTTGGTCGCACGCGTGTCTCTACATGGGATCTGAAGAGAAGACAGCGGGCGCTCCATCTTTAGTGGAGGCAGATCTCAATAATGGTGTGACATTGGTGCCATTGAATAAATACGAAGATTACAATTTGCGTATTTGTCGACCGGCCGGACTCACTGAAGTCGAGCGTGCATCTTTGCTAAACTTTGTGCAAGAGCGTCTTGGTTACAAGTACGATTTAAAGAATATTTTCGATCTAATGCGGTATTTGATTCAGAACCCTGCAGTCCCTACTCAGTATCGAAGAAGCATGTTGAGTTTCGGCAGTGGCGAGCCAACCAAGGCTATATGTTCGACGTTAATCGCGCAGGCATTTCAAGAGATTAATTATCCGATTTTGCCGCGTAGTAATGTGCAGGAGGGCGAGCGGGAGACTCAGTATCAGCCTCGTCACTATACCCATTACGTGCCACGAGACTTTGATCTTTCTCCCTACTTTTATGTCGTAAAGCCGACATTAGAGCTAGGGTTTGATTTTCGTACCTTGCGTTGGAGTGAGCCACAGGAAGGGAGTGAAACACTTGAACTCGTGCAGCGCCAATGAACAGGCCACTGCACGAACTCGTCTAGTTTTACTGCTGGTACCACTGCGGTTTAATCAGCTGGTCTGGATTAGCGCCTGGCTTAGGAACCATCTTCTGGGTACGTCCAAATTGATTGTCACCCCCATACAGGTTCAGGTCTGAATCTACCGTAAAAGCGTGCACTTCTAAAAATCCTGTAGGGCCGTCGCGCTCGACAAGCCATGAGAATAATCGATTGCCATTAAAGTCGATCTTTACAAAGCGCAGTGGGTTGAGGTCGGTCATCCACACAGCATCCTCATTGACAATCATATCCAACGGTAAGCTGAACCCTGTCCAAGTGTCGACGTGTTCGATGACGGCAGGATCAGAAGTTGTACGGAAGACATTGACGCGTCCACCGGAGCGGTCTAGGCCAAAAATTAGACCGTTAGGCCCGGCTTGTACCGAGTGCACGCCATTGAACTGACCTGGCTGCGTGCCGAAACCGCCGATCTCCGTCAGATAATCAAATTTGCTGTCCAAAACCACGATGCGATGATTGTCGAGTCCGTCGGCTATGAGCACGCGGCCATCAGGGAGGAAGGCGACATCTTGCGGGCGAGCGAAGTGAGTTTTATCTGAGCCGGGAACGTTTTTTTCTCCCAGTGTCATGATCAGTTCGCTGCCATCATTGCTGAAGACATAGATCGTATGAAACGTTTCGTTGATTACCCAAACGCGTCGTTCCGGATCATAGGGGCTTACACGAATCCGATGGGGGCCAGGGCCTTCGGAGTTCTCACACAAGATGTCCCACTGATTCCAAATGGTAATGATGTTGCCGTCTCCGTCTAGTTCATAGAGGCAGTTCTTCCAGGTGCGAAGGTCGGTATCTGTGAGAACATTAATGCCCAATGAGCCAGCATACCCTGCAAATTCGGAAGGGATTGGCTGGGGCAGTCGTGCCTCACCTCGCATTGCTACGAGCAAGCGATCGGGAGACTCTGAGTGCACTCCAGAGTTGCCGCCAAAGGCGAAACCCGGCTGAGCGAATGGTTTATGCCACGCTGGCAAAATGTCATAGGGGCTAGGGCCCACTGGTCCAAGTACGACTTCGGCAGCAAAGGTGTTGAGGCTAAGCAGGGGAAGGCAGGCGAGTGCTGCGCTAGTTAACAATCGGCGTGTAAAATTTCGCATTATTATTCTCGTTTTTAGAGTTATTAGTCTTTTTCTGTATCAGTCAGTATACCTAGCGGCATATAAGAGACCAGTAAAAACGAATAAAATAATTAGCGTTAGGAGTGCTTAGGCCGCGTTCAATGCCGGTTCGGTTTGGTCTTCCCCGTCACCTTTAAGAAGCTGCGCTTGCTCTGTCCATCTAAGGATTGTGAGTTTGCCGTTGTGTCCTTCGACCATGGCGGTGCAGCTCTCTACCCAGTCTCCCGTATTGCAATACAGAATGTCTTCGAACATCACGATCTCGGCATGATGGATGTGTCCGCAGATGACGCCTTGTACCTTTTCCAAGCGAGCCGATTCGACCACTGCCTCTTCAAATTTACCGATATAACTCACAACATTTTTGACTTTGTGTTTCAGATGCGCGGCAAGTGACCAGTATGGCAACCCAACCAATCGCCGTGCGGCGTTCATTAGGCGGTTAACAAACAGTAAGTTGGAGTACATGGAGCTGCCCACCTTGGAAAGTATCGGGCTGTACTTCACCACAGAGTCAAATTGATCTCCGTGTAGCACTAGGAACTCACGTTCGTCTGCCGTGGTATGAATGGCGGTGTCACGAATTTCGATGTTGTCAAAACTATGCCCGCAGTAATGACGTGCGCTTTCGTCGTGATTGCCTGGGGTGTAAATGACACGTGTTCCCTTGGCGGCTTTTTTTAAGATGGCGTTCACAACCGATTGATGGGCGGCGGGCCAATAGGATTTCTTTTTCATCTCCCAACCGTCGAAGATATCGCCTACAAGGTATAAGTATTCAGACTCAGTCCGTGCGAGGAAGTCGAGAAGAAAATCGGCTTGGCAGCCTTTGAAGCCCAAATGAATGTCGGAAAGGAAAATGGCACGATATTTTGTAGTGTTTGTCAGCGGGCTAGCGTTTGTAGTCACGCTCATGCTTATCACCTTATGTAATTAAGATGAGGCACACAGTAATGTAATTAAATGACAGGCGGATTACTCTTGGGTGTCGGTTCCGTGACAGTGCGCAAGTGCTATCTTCCCCACTTAGGCCAAGGTGATTTCATTAATGCCTGGTTCGAGTAACGAGAGTCTGCACTGACCTCGGCGCCGATCCATGGAGGCAACGTAAAGCGCTGTGTTTCGGAGCTAAGTTCGATTTCAGCGATTATCAAGCCCTTGTTTACTCCTTCAAAGACGTCGATCTCCCAAACCATCCCGTCATGCAATACTTTATAGCGGTGTTTCTCGATGGCCCCTGGTGCGCATAATCGAGTGAGCATTTCGTGCGCGTCCGTAGCCGGAATTGGGTACTCGAACTCGGCCCGGCTAATGCCATGGGTAGGGCCTTTTAGTGTCAAGTAGGCCTGTGTGCCACACAAGCGAATACGCACAGTGCTATTGTTAGCGGTAGGAATGTAACTTTGAAAGATCAACTCACCCTTTTTCAAAGGAGGGAGTTGATCGTGCACAACAAGGTATTTTCTTTCGATCTCGACGGCCATATAAGTGTAGTAGTGCTCCTGTTGAGTTTAATCCGGAATGAATCGTTGCAGCTGAATGCGCAACTGATGATTTTCGGCGCGCAGTTGGTCGCGTTCATCTAACAGTGACACTAACAGAGCAACAGCTGACCAGTCCATATGCAAATCACGTTGTAAGCGTAGCGCTCGCTTTGCACGGGAGATCATATCGAGATCAAAAAGCCAGTCTTCAGGGGAGTCTCCATGCGGGGCGACGATTCCGCACTCGACGATGGCGTAGGCTTGTTCAGATTTCACGCCAATTTGATGGCAGGCGTCATTGAAGCTAATGCTTACCGAATATTCTACCTGCATCTTAAGCCTCCCATTCGTTGCGAGGGTTGAACGTCGATTGTTTTTGCAATTCCTGCCATAGGGACTCCTCGCTCTTATTGCTGCTTTCAGGATTCACGATTTTCAGAATAGCAAATAAGTCGCCATTAATTTTTCGTGTCCTTAAGCCTTTGCCTTTGATGCGCAGGCGTTGACCGCTTTGGCTGTTGGGCTTGATGGTCAGTTTTATTTTTCCGTGTAATGTAGGGACTGTTAATGTTGTCCCGAGCGCTGCCTCCCAAGGTGCCACAGGAACCACAATGTGTAGATCGGCGCCAACAGTGTCAAATAATGGATGCGGCACTAAACGAACGCGTAAAAATAGATCTCCTGCTGGGCCATTGCCAGTTCCAGGGCTCCCTTGGCCCTTGAGACGAATGCGTTCGCCGTCGGAGACGCCTTCAGGAATTTTAACTTTTAATGATTTGCGCACATCTTCGCGCTGGCCTTGCTCGGTGTAATGGGGAAGATTGTACTCTATTGAGCGGGACGCATCCGATAGAGTGTCTTCTAAGAATAATGGAAGCTCGATTTCGATATCGCGTCCACGTTGAGTATTGAACCCTTCGTGTTGTTGGCGTCCGCCGCGCGACTGTCCGCCACCAAAGATGTTTTCAAAAAAATCTGAAAAATCATGCTGTTGTCCGGCATTATTTGTGGCTTGGCTTTGCCAGCCGGGCGGAGGTTCAAACCCCTGTCCTTGCTGACGGTTTTGGCGCAAGTGGTCATAATCACTGCGTTTTGCTTCATCGCTGAGCACTTCGTAGGCTTCGGCTACTTCTTTGAACTTAGCCTCGGCGTTATGCTCTTCGCTAACATCTGGATGATACTTACGTGCTAATTTGCGGTAGGCAGTTTTGATGGCTTTCAAATCTACGTCTACTTCAACTCCCAAAACTTTATAGTAATCCTTAAATTCCATGCTCGGATCCACTGTTCAATATCAAAAAAAGGGCTATCTCCTTGCTGGCGCTAAGCGCATCTCGACGCGCGATATCGCGCGTCGAGATGACAGTTTAGTAGGCGAAGCAGTAGAAATAACCATTACCACCAGTCGCTATGAGATCTTCTTGGCTGCAGCTTCTGGTTGCATGTGCGCTGTTAAAGGAGTTTGGGTTTGCACCACCACCTTGACGGTCGTGATGACCCGCTTGAGCGCTGCCTTCGCTATTACTTGTCCAGTCATTGCACGTTAATTGCGTGCCAGCAGGAAAGGCAGTCCCATCGAGTTGTGAGCCCGTTAAAATGTCGTGGGTGTTGGGTGTGTCGCCACGTCCATTAACGACGTCGCCAGCCTCGTTCAGGGAGTTCTCTTTTCCAGTCATCGCGGCTTCACTGTGCAGTTGCTCCACGTTTTCTGCAACCATTACGCCCTTGGCGTTGTACCATGGGCCAGAGCCGATGCGATCACGTGCGTTGATGCCAGGGCGGCCGCCAGCGGCCTGTGTGCTTAAGTAAGCGGCCCATGTTTTGCCACCTGCACCAACAGAGGTTGCAAGTGCTGCGCAGTGAGCGTCGGCACCTGCTAAGCCACCTAGGTTGGCCCCATCTCCTGATCCAACACTAGTGATGAAGAAACTCATTGTATTGTCCTGTGAATAATTCACAGTGCTAACACAGGCGAGCGCGATTACTGAGGCCGTCAGTATTAGTTTTTTCATTTTTCAGTCTCCTTGCTTAGTTCCCCCTGTTAATGTTTTGATTTAATAGCTTAAATGGGACTAGATTGAACGGGGGCTGCTCGCAGTGTGACCCGAGCTGTGCGAGTACGTCAACGAAAGTCGCTCATGGGCGTTGAGTATTAAAGGGAAACCGTTAAAAGTGAATTTCTATGTGTGTGTTTAATTGGCGAAAAATGCTGCGTACCGGCACGTTCTGGCTATGCATTGGCTCGGCGGGAGTGACCTATGCCAGCGAGGATGCCATTGATGTGCCTGTTGAGTCCGAGCAAGAAACCATGTTGGATGCAGAGGCCGCACGCGAGGTGAGCGCCAGAGTGACTCTCTTCGAGCAAGAGGTGAGGGCTATAGAGAGTGAGCTGGGTCCCTATGATGCGAATCTAGTCGAAGTGTTAAGTGATTTAGGCCGCTTTTATTTGGAGCTTGGTCAGTTTCAATCTGCAGCGCAGACTTTTGAGCGGGCGTTAAATATTACCCGAATCAGCGACGGACTCTATAGCGCTGGTCAACTGGAGGTTCTAGGGCATTTGATTAACGCCTATAAGGCCGCAGGGGAGTGGGATGAGGCCGACGATAAAGAGCATCTTGTTTTGCACCTCAATACGCGTATTTACGAGCCTGGCTCACAAGCGTATGCCGATGCCGCACTAGCCTTTGGTGAATGGAAAATACAGGCAGTGCGAGGCAACTTAATGGAACGTAGTGCTTTAGCCAATATGCGTGATATTGAAATGTTGCAGGATGTATACGCGGTAGCGCTAGGAAGCGACCAAGAGGCCTTGAATGCCAATAGTGGCATGCGCGTCCAAACACGGTTCGATTTATTGTACGCAAAAGCCTATGCCGAAGCGCAAAGTGCCGATTATGCCTTGCATGCGATTCCCTATAGCCTGCAGCGTCCTGTTCAACGCTATGTTTCTGAATATGTGTGCCGTGACGTCGTATCGGCGACAGGCCAAGTCTCTCAAAGTTGTGGCACAGTGCGGCGCGAAAACCCGCAATACCGTGAATATGAAATGCAAAGACAATTTTATAGAGACCGTATACAAATCACTGTTACCTCACTCGATCGCTCCATCGATGCGCTACAAGCCTTGTTAGACGCTCAGCCGGCGCTACAATCCAGTAATGAAGGGGCAGGGCCTGCTCGCCTTGCTGAACTTCGGACGATGCAAACCAATATCAATCGAGATTACCGTCGAAGTGTGATGCGCTGGTAGTGTATAGGGCTTAATATGTGCGCCCCCATATAGCGTGTATAAGAGGAAAGCATGGAGGCATTTTTAGTTTCCACAGGGTTGGTGGCCCTAGCCGAGATTGGCGACAAAACACAATTGTTGGCATTTATACTGGCGGCTAAATATCGCAAACCCTGGCCGATTATCCTTGGGATTCTAGTGGCTACGCTTGCTAATCATGGCCTGGCTGGGGCGCTTGGCACTTGGGTGACAACGCTGTTTGCTCCACAAACGCTCCAGTGGATTCTAGGCGGGTCGTTCATCGCTATGGCCGCATGGATGTTGATTCCGGATAAATTCGAAGAAGATGAAGCCACGTTTGTGAAGCAAGGCGTGTTTGTCGCCACCTTCATAGCGTTTTTCCTAGCGGAAATGGGCGATAAGACACAGGTGGCAACAGTGGCCTTGGCGGCCAATTATCAAGCGCTGTATACCGTGGTGCTTGGCACTACCTTTGGCATGTTGATTGCCAATGTGCCAGCGGTCTTATTGGGCAATAAAATTGCGGGTCGAGTGCCTGTGCGTTTAGTCCACATTGTAGCTGCCGTTATTTTCTTGCTTCTGGGGGTCGCTGTGCTCTTTGGTGCCGGTGAGTTTTTGACCTAAAGAAATGAGCCGAAAAAATGGCAATAGGGGGCAAGATGCTGATTTCATTGGCTGTTGCTTGCCGCTAAAAGGGGGCTGTGCAAGAATGCTCTCCTTGCCTAAAACCTAGTTTTTAAACTGCTGAACAATCGGGGATATTCATGCCAAATAAGAGTCTGGCGATCATTGCAGCTATTGCTGTCATCGGCCTGCTATTTCTAGTCTATCTGGCGGCCACGTTTGAAAGTCCAGAAGGGACGCGAACAGTCGAGCTTACGCCTCCTGTGCCGCGTGCACCGGAACCTGTTCAGCGAGTCGAAACACCAGCGCCCGCGCCAGTGCCCGCACCTGTTGTCCCTGCGCCTGTGAGCCCGGCAGTGGCCGAAGTCGCCCCTGTTGTGCCCGAAGTGCCTGAAGAGATTGTTGAGCTTCCAAGCCTCAACGCTAGTGATGACATGCTCAATGAGCGTATCGGCGCGACAGAGACCGGAACGCGTTTGTTGAGCCTTCTTGTGCCTGACGATGTGATTCGAAAATTAGTCGTTTTCGTAGAAAATGTCGCAGACGGAAATCTGCCTCAGCTTGAATACCCAGTGAAACGATTACCGCAGTCGATGGCCGTGCGAGAGTTGGACGAGAACCTTTACGAAATGCAGGCGGTCTCTTATCAACGCTACACGTCATTGGTGGATGGTTTGGCCGCGGTTAACCCTGAGCAAGCTATTGCGATTTACCGCCTGATGAAACCATTGTTTCAAGAAGCGTATGCAGAGATTGGCTATCGCAATAGAGATTTTGATGATGCGCTGGTGAGAGCAATCGACAATGTCCTTAATGCGCAAACAGCACAGGGACCATTTCAGCTCATCAAGCCAAAAGTGATGTATATCTACGCTGATTCGGACACAGAAAGGATGAGCCCTGTAGAGAAGCAATTGCTGCGCATGGGGCCGCAAAATGCAGAAAAACTGAAATTAGCGCTTCGCCAATACAAAACACAATTGACGACGCCTTAGAGTATTCGCGTCAAAAACGCTTATAGTCACAACGGCCTGTTCTGCACTAGTGGAACAGGCCGTTGTCATTTTGAGCTACTATGACAGTATCGTTCATTTAATGCCTAACTAGTTGATACATGCCTTCTACCCTAAATCCAGAAAAAGTACTCAAAGACGTCTTCGGCTACGATCAGTTTCGTGAGCCTCAGCGTGAAATAATCACCGAGATATTAGAAGGCCGCCACTGCCTTGTGTTGATGCCAACAGGGGGCGGGAAGTCGCTGTGTTATCAAATCCCTGGGCTGCTGCTCCCGGGTGTCGCGATCATCGTCTCCCCGCTTATTGCGTTGATGCAGGATCAAGTAGATGCTCTGCGTGAGTTAGGGGTTCGAGCCAGTTTCCTAAACTCATCGCTGTCTCCTGAGGAGCAACGAGAGGTCATTACGTCTCTGCGGGACAACACGCTTGATTTGCTTTACGTGGCGCCAGAGCGCTTGAATCAAGACAGTACTTTGCATCTTTTGAAATCTATCCCCTTGGCTTTATTTGCGATTGATGAAGCACATTGTGTGTCTCAGTGGGGGCATGACTTCCGGTCCGATTACTTACAGTTGTCTCTGTTGCAAGAGGTGTTTCCAGATGTGCCGCGTATTGCGTTAACGGCGACAGCCGATGCGAATACGCGAGAAGAAATTGCGCTGCGCCTTGGCCTGCAAGATGCAAAACACTTTGTCAGCGGTTTCGACCGTCCGAACATCCAGTACCGCATCACCCAAAAGCAAAACCCAAGGCAGCAGTTGCTGCGGTTTCTGCGCCGTGAACACGAATCCGATGCTGGGATTGTGTACTGCCTCTCGCGTAAGAAAGTGGATGACACGGCGGCCTGGCTCGTGCAGCAAGGGTTCGATGCGTTGCCCTATCACGCGGGATTGAGTGCGCAAACTAGGCAGTTGAATCAACAACGCTTTCTACGCGAGGAGAGCGTGATTGTCGTGGCGACAATCGCTTTCGGGATGGGGATCGATAAGCCGGATGTGCGCTTTATTGTGCATCTGGATCTTCCCAAGAGTTTAGAGGCGTACTATCAGGAGACAGGTCGCGCTGGGCGTGATGGTGAGCCAGCGACGGCATGGATGGTGTACGGCCTTCAAGACATTATCATGTTGCGACAAATGATGGATGCCTCGCAAGGCAACGAGAAGTTCAAGCGTATTGAGCGCGGCAAATTAGACGCCATGCTTGGGCTTTGTGAGATCACGAGTTGTCGTCGCCAAGCGCTTCTGCATTACTTCGGAGAAGACGCCCCAGAAGCTTGCGGTAATTGTGATGCCTGTATTGCCCCAGTGCCTACATGGGATGGAACCGAGGCGTCAAGAAAAGCGCTCTCGTGTGTCTACCGCACAGGCCAGCGTTTTGGCGTGAACTATTTGATTGATGTGTTGTTAGGCGCCGAGAGCGACAAGATTTTCCAGAATGATCATCATCGCATCTCCACTTACGGCATTGGTAAAGAGCTTAACGGTAATGCTTGGCGCTCCGTGTTCCGGCAGTTGGTCGCGCGTGGGTATTTAAACGTAGATCATGCCACTTATGGCGGCTTGCATTTGAACGAAAAATCCCGTGGTTTGCTCAAAGGAGAGCACAGCATTGCTCTGCGTATTGATGTGCAAGAACCAACCGCTAAACCACTGCGCAAATCGCGCAGTTCGCAAGCGGTGGCGGATGCCGATAAATCACTTTGGGAAGCGTTACGGCAGTGCCGAAAACGCTTCTCTGACGAAAATGATGTGGCACCTTATGTTATTTTCCACGATGCGAGTTTGATGGAGATGGTGCACTACCGCCCATTGAACGAAGCGCAACTATTGACGATCAACGGTGTTGGGCAAAGTAAATTAGAGAAATACGGAGCGGCATTTTTGCAAGTGATTAAGGAGTATGAAGCGGCTTAAGGCTGTTTGCTTATATTTAAACTCGTGTAAAATGTCCCACGTTTTATCCCCACCCCACAATGCGCTGGATTTGCGATTCAGGCGGCAAGAGAGGTTATTTATGAACGCTATAGTAGTGGCGGCACTGTACAAGTTTGTGCGTCTTCCCGATTTTGAAACTCTGCGCACCCCGTTGCGTGAAATCATGTTGGCCAATGATGTCCGTGGAACGCTTTTGCTAGCGGCCGAAGGCGTCAATGGCACCATCGCCGGCTCGCGAGCGGGCGTTGACGCCGTTCTCGACTTTCTCAGGGCAGACCCTCGCATTATTACGCTCGAAGCCAAAGAGTCCTTTGCTGACGAGAATCCTTTCTACCGCACGAAAGTGAAGCTCAAGAAAGAAATTGTGACCATGGGGGTAGAAGATATCGACCCTAATCACATCGTCGGAACCTATGTGAAACCTACGGATTGGAATGCTCTGATTGCTGACCCGGAAGTGCTAGTTGTGGATACCCGCAATGATTACGAGGTGAAAATCGGGACGTTTAAACACGCATTGAATCCTGAGACTAAATCATTCCGCGAGTTTCCTGCGTATGCAAAAGAGCATTTTGACCCTAAGCAACATAAGAAGGTCGCTATGTTCTGCACCGGTGGAATTCGCTGCGAGAAATCCACAGCCTTTATGAAAGAGCAGGGTTTCGATGAGGTCTATCATCTTGAAGGGGGGATTCTTAAATACCTCGAAGAAGTGCCTCAAGAAAACTCACTTTGGGAAGGGGAGTGCTTTGTATTCGATAACCGCGTGACGGTTAATCATCAGCTTGAGCAAGGCTCCTATGATCAGTGCCATGCGTGTCGAATGCCCATTACGGAGCAGGACAAAGCATCAGAGCAGTACGAGCGTGGCATCAGCTGTCCTCATTGTTTTGATGAGCATGACGACGAACAGAGAAGTCGTTATGCTGAACGTGAGCGACAGGTGCAGTTATCAAAGGCGCGCGGCGAGGCTCATATTGGCGAATCTATGGCGCAGACGATCGAGCGGCGACGGCTTGAGAAACTGGCTTTGAAAGAGGCGCAAAGAAAACAGTAAGACGGGCGGTAGCGAGTGCTTACTCTTCAACGAAGCTGAAGCGCTTGATTGTCTTACCTTCCACTTCTACCGTCTCGTTAAACATGGATAAAGGTCTTATCCACAAATCTCTAGCACCATAGAGAGGCCGATAGACCACGTGCTCCTCTTCGGTCTCACTGTGACGAGCGACCCCGATGACTTGGTAGAGTTTATCTTTATAATGTCGGTAAATGCCGGCTTGTAATGTCATAGTGGCTAAATGTTCTCTGGATTGTGGTGCTTTATCTCAATAATGGGGGAGCTTAGCAGAAAAGCTCATGCACCAATGAGTCGATCACAGTAATATTACTGTACGAACAACAACAAAACCCCAATTGTGAGGAAAATATGCAACGTTATTTCAAATTAATATCAATTTTCTGTCTAGGCTTGCTGATGGTGGCTTGTGCGGGAACGTCGGCGCCTTCTAAGCAAGAGATGATTATAGGGGTTTGGTCGGGGGATATGGCAGGTCAGAGTATCGTCTTGGAATACACTGCGACTGAAGTGATCGCTGAATCGTTTGGAGTATCCTTCCCTTATGAATGGGTCGATGGCGACAGCATTCGCCTAGATGCGATGGGCCAAGTGGTTGTCAGTACTGTTGAGTTTCCTACTCCAGACCAAATGGTTCAGCGCAGCCCGCAAGGCGTGCAAACACTACGCCGTGTTCAGCCGTAGTCCTTCAGCCTCTCCAGGCGCGTTCATTTAACGTGCTTGGTCGGCGTCACGGTTTTCGTTTCGATCATCTCTGCTTCGTGATTCGCCACCGGGTGGGCGCGAGCGTTCTTGCACAAAGCGCATAGCGCTGACTCTCTGCTCTGGGCTTAGCTGCGCAAATAGTTCTAACGTCTGTTCATGACTTCGGTTCTGGTACTGCATGCCAACTTTGCGCAGTTCTGCAAAGGCTAGGGCTATCTCTTCTGTATTCAATGGGTCTTTAGTTAGCAAGGCATTCACTTCGCGTTGGGCTTGAAACAGTGCGTGGCGCATTGGGCGGATTTCGTCACCGTATCCCTCTAAGATGGGCTTTAGCTGTGCTTGGGCGCTCTCATCTAACTCTCGGACTATCCAAGACAAATTAGGGGGCATAGGGCGGCCGTTAGCGGAATCGAAATATCGAGCGGCTATGCCTCCAAAAATCACCAAGTTCGCGCCTAGTGAGAGTACTAGTAAAATATTGAGAGCCCGTTTTCTGTTGCTGCTCATTCTGGGATCTCCGCATAGTCGTTCATCGAAATTAGGTACAGCTCTTCTTGCCAAGAATTCTCTGTCGAATCAATGCCGAAGCTGTAAAAGTCGGCCATATAGATGCCACAGATAAGAGGCAAGCAGGCGAGAAGTGCTGGACGCCAAGCCAAAGTGGGCATGTTGCCGCCACGCGGCACGATCCAGTCTAGGATGCGATCTAAAAGGCTAGAGCGGGAGGCTGTCGCCAGATTACGCACAATGCGCTTTTCCATCGCTGCCATGGAGGGCACAGGAATTGCGTCTAACAATGCATCGATTGTTTGCTGTTCTGCAAATAATGCCTTTGCTTCAACTGAATGCGTAAGTAGTTGCTGCGCAGACAGCCGCTCACCTTCGGGCCAGCGATCGAGATCACTGCCGTGGGTCGCTATAAGTTGTTCAAAACTCTCTAGTGTTGTCATTTGTATTGGCCTGATAGTGTATTGCTGCGTTCTTACGACGCTTGTAAATCTGAGAGTTGGGCTCTCAGTCCCCTGCGAGCTCTTGCCAGTATCGACTCTAAAGCGTCAACAGAGACATCCATCACCTGTGCAATCTCTCGATTTGAGAAGCCTTGATAGTGGCTCAATATGATTGCACTGCGTTGTCGTTCCGGTAACTGCTCTAAAGCGTTCTTTAGCGCATCAAGTCGCTCATCTTGCTCTGGTGCGGAAGCGGGGCGATCTTTTGATTCGAGTTCGTCATTTAGCTCCCCTGTCACATTCGACTTGTCTTTACGTAGGTAGTCGATGCATAAATTATGGGTTATACGATGAAGCCACGTTGAGACGCTCGCTTTGTCGGCCCGCCAGCTATTGGCGTGGGTCCATAAACGTAATAAGGCTTCTTGTGTTATGTCTTCAGTGTCTTTGCTATTGCCTAGCATTCGATAAGCATAATGACTAAGCGCTTTTATATGCTTGCGCACGGCTAACTCATAAGCTTTCGAGTCGCCTTCCTGTATCGCTAGCATCAATACTTCGTCGTCGTTCATGCGGAGAATTCTGTCCCGTTGACCCTGTGCTCGAATAGTACTTCTATTCGCCCTAAAAAACTGGTCGGCGTTTCAATCTCGCAGTATGAAGATCGTGCCATGCGTTGCGTTAATAGGCATTGTTTGAATAAGTATACGCAAGGCTTGCGAGAACCTGTCGCTGAGCTTTTACTTTTATAGAGGAGTGTTAAGAGCAAAAATAAGCCACGATGCAGAGCAACGTGGCTTATTGAGTACTACTCACAAGTTATTAGATTGGGTTTGCGGGGCAAACCACTGCATGAACGACTAAATCAATTTGTGCAGGAAATGGGTTCAATGGGGTAGTGAAATTAAGTGCTGCTGCCCCTTCCACATGAACGCCGTAGTCCAGAGGCGAGACGCTATTATCAAACGATCCTGCATCCCCTACATATACGTTGACGCTGTAAATGGATCGGCCACTTGGTACGCTAGTCTGAACCTGCATAACACCAGAGCCTGGAATCAGCAGTACTAAGCCATTGCTGATAGGGCCGCCAGGGTTGACGAGTGATAATGCCAATCCTACTCCAGCAGTAGGGGCTTGGTTCAACCAACCCGTCGCACCATCAGTGATGCCCAGTGGAGAGAAGGCTGCACTGGTGCCCGCAGACGATGTCGCAAATACGTTGTAGCAGCTAGGATAAGGAAGCACTACTTCGTTAGGCTCCACTTCAACACAGAAGTCGTTCGTGAAGCTGAAGTACTTGCCATCACCTATGCTTGAATCGCCGGCCCATGCCGTAAAGGTTTCAATGACTGGATCTGTCGTGCCGCCATCGCCTGGACATTCGCAGCCATCGTGGTTGTGTCCCCAGCTACCGTGCTCGCTGCAAGACTTGCCAGATTTTCCAGATTTTCCAGATTTATCGGACTTGCCAGACTTATCTGATTTGTCGGACTTGCCAGACTTGTCAGATTTTCCGTGGCTGCTTGATCCCCAGCTCGAGTTTGAGCTAGAGCCCCAAGCGCTAGAACCGTTGTGTGAACTGCCTGAGTAGCTCTTGCTCTTGCTGCTGCCTTTACTGCCTTTGTTCTTGTTTGATTTATCGGACTTGTCAGACTTGTCAGATTTTCCGGATTTGTCAGACTTACCAGACTTGCCAGATTTATCGGACTTGCCAGACTTATCAGATTTTCCAGATTTATCAGACTTGTCAGATTTTCCGGACTTATCAGACTTACCAGATTTGTCAGATTTTCCACCACCAGTGTCAGGATCGACTGCCACTGTGCGAGTCACTACAGCGCTTGCCGCAACGATGACGTCAGCGTTGCAGAATGTGTCTGCATTGATGGCAAGCTCAGAGAAGGGAATAGTGAAGCTGTGTTGGGTCACATCGCTTAGGCTAGATGCGCTATGCGGGAAAACGCTTACTTGCGGGTTGCCGCTGCCATCTGTTGGGATGTTGGCAGCATCATCGCCAATCCACGCTTGTGCCGCAGAAAGCTTCCAGTCGCCGATCAACAGGTAGTCGAGGAAAACATTCTCTGCGTCAGGGTTTACAGTGACACACACTGCTCCCACTTCAACAGCCGCGTCTGTGTATAACACAGAGCACTCTGCTTCAGGGGCCGTGACCGCCAAAGCGCTACTAGCAGCGAACATGCTTGTTAGAAGCAAGCAGATTGCCAGCGTACTATTCAACAATTTCATTTTCGTAATCCTCGGTTTGCTGTGAATCCCGTGTTTTAGGCTCTTGATTTGAGTCTTCTGTGACGAGCCAATACTTCAGTGTGCGAATATTACCCTATTTGGGGGAATGCTACTTTATTAACTAGGGTAAAAATTGGGTAAATTTCGCCCGTTTATAGGCGTTGGCGAGCATCCGGCGTGAACTAGGTCACACTTTTGCATTGCTACGCTTAAGATAGCATTTTGACCTCACGTTGCGGAAAGGGGATGTCAATGCCAGCGGTTTTGAGCGCATCGTATATTGCCATATTGGCTTGAAACTGCGCCTCGTGACGCACGGGGGTTTTCACCCAAAAGCGTATACCCAAATCAATACTGCTGTCACCGAAGTTTCCTATCCCTATTTGAGGGGCGCGCTCATCGCTGATACCGGGAATGTCTTTGAGTGCTTCGAGGATTGCTGTGCAGGCAAGCTTGGGGTCGCAATGATAGGCAATGCCAACGCTCAATACGGCAATCGTATCGTTTTGGGAGTTATGTAGGATTTCTCCTACGATGTGCTTGTTGGGTATGGTGATCTTCACTTCGTCTTCATCCGCTAGGATGGTGTAGGCGAGATGCACTTCTTTGACGACGCCGCTAACGCCTTGCACTGAGATGGTGTCTCCCACTACGAAGGGCCGGGCCAGGATGATGTTCAGGCCGGCGCCGTAATTGGATAATAAGCCTTGAACTGCCAAACCAGCACCAAGAGACAAGGCGCCTACGGCGGCGACAAAGGGAGTAACACTGATGCCCAGCTTCCCCATGGCGATGATCGCCGTCATGGTAATGATGAGTAAGCGCACCGTGCTGCCAGCGAAGTGGCTCAAGGTGACATCAATTTGTTTCTTCTCACAAAGTCGTACCACTAGGTTACCGACTTTGCGTGCGACGATAACGCCGATCAAAAAGACGATTATGGCGCCAATTAACTGAAAGCTGTAATTCACGAGAAAAGTAGTGACCTGCTCGTAAATCGCTGTAAATTGTTCTAGTTCTTGCTCCATGATCGATTCCTAATGACGTTGAGGTTGCCCTATTATAATCAGGATTGCCCCCGCGCGGGGAGCTTCGAGCGGCTGTTCGTTATGCCTATCGACTCGCTATGTGCCCTAAGGTATTCTCTTGGGCTTATTCAGCGTAAATAGAGTGGTCATGCAGAGTCCTATAAATTCAAATGAAGGCTTCAATCGGTCTGCCAGTAGGCAATTGGCGATATACGCCCTTATTGCCGTCGGTGCCTTTGTATTGCTGATGTTGGGTTTAAACTTTGCCGCAAGCCTTACTAGTGCCAGCACTGATGGCGTCGCAGGGGCGGTGGATGTAGAAAACAACGAAATTACGGCTTATTTGCGCCAAGACCCTCCCGAGCTAAACACCATGGGAGCGGCGGATGCCGTAAGTGGCATTGTTCTTGGTCACGTCATGGAAGGGTTGCTGCGCTACGATGAACACAGTCAAATCGTAGCGGGCTTAGCCCAGCGTTGGGAGATCGATGGCGATACCGCGACTTTTTGGATTCGCGATAATGCACGATGGAGCAATGGCGACCCTATCACTGCTCATGACTTCGAGTTTGCCTGGAAGACAACATTAGCCCCATCAACTGCCTCTCAATACGCCTTTATCCTTTACCCTCTTAAAAACGCGGAAGCCGCCAATAATGGCGATGTGTCTATCGACGAAATCGGCGTGCGCGCTCTCGATGATAAAACGCTTGAAGTCACTCTAGAGCAGCCCATCGCATATTTCGAGAAGTTGGTGGCCTTCATGACGTTCTCTCCCGTGAACCAAGCCTTTTTTGAGTCGACCAATGGGCGCTTTGGCGCCGAAGCTGACTCCCTCCTTTATAGTGGCCCGTTCATGATGACAAGCTGGGTGCATGGGGCGAGTGTCAGAATCGAGAAAAACCCCTATTACTGGGATCAATCCCGGGCCAAGCTTAATGCCATTAACTTTGCCTATGTCACAGAAGACACCAATACCCTGCTTAATCTCTTTAAAGATGGACGCATCGTTCAGGTGGACCTCACGGCTGAGATGTTAGAGGGCGCGATGCAGCAACGCTGGACGTTGGACCGGTTTATGGATGGCAGTGTGTTCTTCATCGATTTCAATCACCGTGAAGGCCGCGTTACAGGCAATGTGAATCTGCGCAAAGCCTTGTTGTTGGCGCAAGACAGTAATGAACTGGTTAACAGCGTGATCAAATTGCCAGGGTATATGCCAGCAAAAAGTATTTTCCCTGTGTGGATGCAAGGCGCACACCGCACGCTGCATGAAGAGTATCCGCCACCCGAGGCACCGTTCAACGTGGCCTTGGCAAAAGAATATTTAGAAAAAGCTAAGCAAGAGCTGGGCATCACTCAGTTTCCGCCCATTGTTATGCTAGCCGACACATCACCTGTGGCCACCATTTCATCGCAATACTATCAAGAGACTTTCAAGAAATACCTTGGCCTGGACATCGTCATCGACCAGCAAATCTTCAGGCAGCGTTTGGCGAAAATGGAGAGTGGGGACTTTGATATTGTGCTTGCCGGATGGGGCCCTGATTATAACGACCCATTAACCTTCGGCGATTACTATGCCTCATGGAACTTAAATAATCGCGGACGCTACCACAATGCGCGCGTTGATGAACTTGTGCGCATTGGGCAGAACTCATTAGATAACGAAGAGCGGATGGCCGCCTTCGGAGAGATCCAACAGATATTATTCGATGAAGCTGTCTATATCGGAAATTACGAACGTGGGCGTGTATATGCCACTGATCCGCGTGTGAAGGGAATTTTACGTCGAGCAATAGGGGCAGAGTCTGATTTCACCAATGCCTATATTGATGTTGATGCGCAGTAACAACGCCTCATGCGGGCACAAGTAATAAAGGGCTAAAAACACTATGTGGCGTTACACGCTCAAACGATTGCTACAAGGGATTATTACCGTTTGGTTTATTGCCACCGCGACTTTCTTCGCTATGCATAGCGTGCCGGGTGATCCTCTTTCGGGGGAGCGCGCCTCCACTCCCGAAATCCGCGCAAACCTCGAAGCGCGTTATGGGCTCGATAAGCCTCTTGCGACACAGTATGTCATCTACCTTGAAAACTTTATAAAAGGGGATTTCGGGATTTCGTTCACCCAGCGTAATCGCCAGGTAAATGACATTATCCGGGAGCATTTCCCTGTTTCGGCCACGCTAGGCATTCTAGCGGTAATGTTTGCCGCCATGGGTGGCGTACTCTTTGGCGCATTGACGGCCCTGTTTCGCAATCGTTTGCCTGACACCATCATCATGTTCATGGTGATTCTAGGGATTTCTGTTCCCAGCTTCGTGTTTGCTGCGTTGGGGCAGCTGATGTTGGTCAACATCAATGACTGGCTAGGGTTCTCCATTTTGCCCGTGGCAGGGTGGGGCACGGTCAGTCATATGATCATGCCGGCGCTCGTTTTGGGGATGGGGACCATGGCCTATCTCACGCGTTTGATGCGCTCCTCCATGCTAGAGATTATCAACTCGGATTATGTGCGCACGGCGAAGGCGAAAGGCCTTCCTGCCGAGCGTATTTTTGCCAAACATCAACTGCGCAATGCCATCATGCCGGTGATCACGGTGCTAGGGCCTGCCATCGCGGCAATCACAACAGGAGGATTTGTTGTGGAGCTCGTTTTCGCGATTCCCGGCCTTGGACGCTATTTTGTACAGGCAGTGCAGCAATTGGATTACACCGTCATTATGGGCACGACAGTGTTCTATGGAGCCTTCCTTGTGTTTATGGTGATTCTTGTCGACTTGCTCTATGGCTGGATTGATCCACGAGTGAGGTTGCAGTAATGAAAGAGCCACGCATTAACCTTACCGCAGACGATTTCAAGCCGCTGGATTCCAGCGAGCATCATCACAGCATCAATCGACCATCACGATCCTATTGGCAGGATGCGTGGGGGCGGTTAAAGAAAAATCGACGCGCCTTGGTCTCCCTTTGGATCATCGTCGCCTTGCTGCTCTTCGCGCTAGTTGGGCCATTGCTTTGGAGTGTGGACCCTGCGCGACAAGACATTGACCAGATCAGTCAGGCACCGGGCGCTAACAGGAGCGCCACGATTGTCGCCTCCTATGAATACTGGAGCGGGCAAATGACCGACTCCGCTCCCGAACCCGTGGGCAGTTTTAACCTCGGTGATGCCCCCAACTCGCAAGTGGTGCGATTGGTGTGGGATGCGATTCCTGGAGCATTTGGTTACCGTATTTACCGCAATATTTTTGCCTTGAGGAATGACCGCGTATTTGGTCTTCCTTTAGTGGATGTGACATCTCCCTTGGCAGGGTTCTATGAGGACCGTCTCGATTTGCGACCCAATACCTACTATTACACCCTAGTGGCATTGGACGAATTTGGTGGGCTTGGTGAGCAATACGAAACGTTAGAAGTGGTCGTGGAGCGGGTCATCACAGTAGACGAAGTGCGAACACGCAACCTAGTGCCTGCTGATCAAACCTTGGCGGTAGGAGATACGGTTAACTTGGCGTTGCACCCTTTAGGGACCGACTATCTCGGTAGAGATATGTTGGCGCGCTTAATGTCAGGGGCGCGGGTATCACTCTTTATCGGAATCGTGGCCCCATTTTTGTTTGTGCTATTGGGCGTAGTTTATGGCAGCACGGCGGGCTTTTTAGGCGGCAAGATCGATCAATTCATGATGCGTTTCGCCGATTTCGTGGTCGCTTTGCCATTCTTGCTTTTCATGATCTTATTTCAAGTGGTCTTTGGTCTAGGGCCAGGGCAAAGCGGCATCATTCCTATGATGGTCGCCTTGCTAGTATTGTCATGGCCTGCCACTGCGCGATTAGTGCGTGGGCAAATTCTGCAAATTCGACAAGAAGCTTATATCAGTGCGTCTCGCCTTCTAGGTGCCCGCAGCTCTTACCTCGTGTTACGACATATGATTCCCAATACGATGGGGGTTATTCTTGTGACACTGACCTTCGCCGTGCCAAGTGCCATTTTCACGGAAGCGTTTTTGTCCTTCATTGGCATGGGTGTGGCACCTCCCACTGCTTCATGGGGCAGTATGAGTAATGAGGGGTTGGCGACAATGCTGACTCACCCACACGAACTCATATTTCCTGCGATCTTTATCAGTTTCACTGTATTGGCGTTTAACTTGTTAGGTGATGGCCTCCGCGATGCGCTGGACGCGCGTATGAGGAGTCTAGAATGAGCTCAGCCTTGTTAGAAGTGAACAATTTGCATGTTGAATTCGATACCTATGGCGGTACGGTGCAAGCGGTACGCGGGGTTAGTTTTGCGATAGAAGCAGGGCGCACCTTGGCAATCGTAGGCGAGTCTGGCTGTGGAAAGTCAGTCACGGTGCAGGCCTTGATGGGGCTGATTCCAATGCCGCCGGGACGAGTGATGCAAGGGACGGCCTTATTGCATGGTGTCGATATCCTAGGCCGTAGAAGCATCGATGGAAAAGAGATTCGCGGCGCGCAAATTGGCATGATTTTTCAAGATCCGATGTCTTCGCTGAACCCGACAATGACCATCGGCGATCAGATCGCAGAGCCATTGATTGTGCACAAAGGGTATAGCAAGGCAAAAGCACGAGCGCGTGCAATAGAGTTATTAGAACTAGTGCGGATACCTGAGGCCAGTAAGCGAGCCAAGCAATATCCCTTCGAGTTTTCTGGTGGCATGTTACAGCGAGCGATGATCGCGATGGCGATCTCCTGTCAGCCGACCATTCTCATTGCCGATGAGCCTACCACGGCGCTAGACGTCACCATTCAGGCGCAAATTCTCGACTTGCTTAAAGATGTGCAAAAAGAAACCGGAATGGCACTGATCCTGATTACCCATGACCTAGGGGTAGTGGCCAGAATGGCGGATGATGTCGCGGTGATGTACGCGGGGCAAGTCGTAGAGTCTGGCAGTGTTGACGATGTGTTCTATCGTTCCGCGCACCCTTATACGCAAGGCTTGAAGCGTGCGATGCCGAGTAATGACCCAACGAACGAGCGAAGCTTACAGCCTATCGAGGGAAGCCCTCCCGATCTTTTCGCCCCTCCCCGAGGCTGTGCTTATGCGGCGCGGTGTCCGCACAGCATGCAAGCATGTGAGTTGTACGCCCCGGAGGAGTTTGAGCTCGATAGTCATCATACGTCCCGTTGTTGGCTGCAACATGAACGCAGCCCGCATCGCGTTGATGGCCTCACTATAGGAGGTCGGGATGAGTAGTCTTGTCCGCATTGATTCTCTATTTAAGTATTTCGATATGGGGCATGGGCAACAAGTCCACGCCGTAGACAACTTCAGTTTCGATATCGCCGAGCGTGAAATTGTAGGCTTGGTCGGCGAGAGTGGTTCCGGAAAATCCACTTTAGGCAAGACCCTGCTGGGGTTGCACGATAAAAGTGGCGGCTCAGTCCACTACCGGGATGAGCTATTGCCAAAGAAATATAACGCGGCTGATTATCGGCGTTATTCTCGCAAGATGCAGATGATATTCCAGGATCCTTATTCGTCTTTGAATCCGCGGATGACCGTGGGCGAGATTATTAATGAGGGCCTTTTGCTGCATCGTTTGATGAACGTGCGCCAAGCGCGCGATAAAGCGGCGTCGTGGTTAGAGCGAGTGGGCCTGCACGCGGATCATATGTCACGCTACCCGCATGAGTTCTCAGGCGGGCAACGGCAAAGAATTGGTATTGCGCGAGCGCTGATTCTCGAGCCAGAATTTGTTGTATGCGATGAGCCTATCTCGGCTCTAGATGTGTCCGTACAAGCGCAAGTAGTAAACCTTTTGAGTGAGCTGAAAGAGTCGATGGGGCTGACCCTGCTCTTTATTGCCCATGACTTGTCGATGGTGCGCTATATCAGCGACAGAATGGCGGTTATGTACTTGGGGGCATTAATGGAATTGGGCCCTGTGGATGATGTGTATTTTAAACCCCTGCATCCTTACACCCAGATACTAGTGGCTTCCAACCCAGAGCCGGATCCTGATAGTGAGCGTGCGCGGGCTTCAACTGAGATTGTGGGGGAGATTCCCTCGCCAGTGAACGTCCCGGAAGGGTGCCGCTTTGCTGGGCGTTGTCCGAAAGTCATGGATGTGTGTCGGTCAAAGACTCCACAGCTGCAGGCAGTGGAAGGCAGTCAAAGCCTAGTCGCTTGCCATTTATACTAAAAAAAATGGCCACCCCTTTTTTGGGGGTTCTATTGCAGGGACTAAAGTAAAAAAAATGGCCACCCCTTTTTTGGGGGTTCTATTGCAGAGCCTAAAGTAAAAAAATGGCCACCCCAAAAAAGGGGTGACCATTGAAGAGAGAGTAAAACTTCTTTCGCGGTGCCGGGATTGTGTGTTCTTGCACAACACTGACAGGAGGGCATTGTGAAGCCTCTGTGTGACAGCGATAGGGCAGCGACATGACAATAGGGTGACAATTAACTTGAGTGGTCTTGGAAGAAAAGTGATTATTCTTCGTTCTCAACTTAAAAGCAGGTATCCTCAGCGATTATGCAGCCAACTCGAACCCATAGACATATGACTAAGAGCAAGAAGATTTAAATGCGAGATTACTTCCTTCGACGTTTGCTATTGATCCCTCCAACATTGATTGGCATTACCATTATCGTGTTTTTCATCACCCGACTTGTGCCGGGTGGCCCTATAGAGCGTGCCATCATGGAAGCCCAACTTGGGGGCGGAACGCGAGGGGTGGCCGCAGGGCAGAACATGGCGCTTTCCGAGGCGCAACTCGATCGCTTAAAAGAGTATTACGGCTTCGATAAACCTGTCCTTCAGAGTTACTTCGATTGGGTCAGCAAGGTCGCCACTGGCGATCTGGGCACCTCGTATCGCTATAACCAACCAGTATGGGACGTTATGGCCAGTCGTTTTCCTGTCTCACTCTATTACGGAATCATCACACTCATTCTGACCTATTCCATTTGTATTCCCTTGGGGGTCCTCAAAGCGATAAAACATAGGACCGCGGTCGACAATGTCAGCTCGATACTGATTTTTATTGGTTATGCCGTGCCCGGTTACGCGTTAGGGTCATTGCTGCTGCTCTATTTCTCTGTACGCTTAGAGTGGTTCCCGATGGGGGGCTTTGTCAGCTTGCAGTACGACGACTTAAGTCTCTGGGGCAAGATAAAAGACCTTGCGTCGCATTCTGCCCTGCCGCTGGTGTGTTACATGATGGGCAGTTTTGCACTGGTGACACTGCTTTTGAAGAACCACCTTATGGATAATCTCGCGTCGGACTATGTGCGCACAGCGATTGCCAAAGGGGTATCGTTTCGCAAGGCCGTCACTGGCCATGCATTGCGTAATTCGATGATCCCCATCGCGACCACATTCGGTCAAAACATTACCTTGCTAGTGTCTGGCTCCTTCCTCATTGAAAGTATTTTCGATATCAATGGCTTCGGTTTGTTAGGGCTTACTTCGATTGTAGATCGCGACTACCCTGTCGTGATGGGCGTCGTGTTCTTGGCAAGCGTGCTGTTACTTATTGGCAACATACTGTCTGATATACTCGTGGCGTTAGTTGATCCACGCATTCGATTTAATTAGGGCGCCGTCATGAGTTTAATCACATTGAACCCACAGACAGTCAAAAAACTGCGTCGATTCCGCGCTATCAAGCGGGGCTATTATAGCTTCTTGATTCTTGCCGCCTTTCTTGTGTTAAGCCTGTTGGGCGAGATGCTGATCAATAATAAAGCCCTAATCGTCAGCTACGACGGTGATTGGTATTTCCCTACTTACAGTGCGTTCCACCCTGGAACTGACTTCGGCTTAGACTACCCCTACGAAACCAACTACCGTGACCTGCAGAAGCACTTTTCTGAGACAGGTTCAGATAATTGGGTGTTGATGCCGATAGTCCCCTATAGCCCCTTCGAGAACGATGGCTCCACGGGGATTTTTCGGCCAGAGGCACCCGATGCGTCTAAGCAGCATTATTTAGGCACGGACACGACTAGCAGAGACATCTTGGCGCGACTCTTCTATGGGACGCGGATCGCACTAATTTTTGCGTTAGGCTTCATGGTGGCGGTGTATGTGATTGGTGTCGCTGTGGGTTGTGCGATGGGCTACTTAGGAGGCATGTTCGATATAATTAGCCAGCGCGTTATTGAGGTCTGGAGCAATATTCCGTTCCTCTACATGGTCATCATTGTGTTTTCGGTGATTCCCGACGCCTTTACGATTTTCACTCGAATTCTCATTTTGCTTGGCGTGATGGTGTTGTTCTCTTGGACATCGATGACCTATTACATGCGCACGGAAACCTATAAAGAGAAGTCCCGCGATTACGTGGCGGCGGCAAAGGTGCTTGGTGCCTCAAATACTAGAATTGTGTTTCGGCATATTTTGCCTAATGTACTGTCGACGCTTGTGACCTTCATGCCCTTTACGATTGTTGCAGCAATTTCCGCGATTACGGCTTTGGATTTCCTAGGGTTCGGTTTACCGCCACCCACGCCAAGCCTAGGCGAGTTGCTCAAGCAGGGCACGCAGACCTTAAGAACAGCTCCTTGGATAGTCATGTCCGCATTTGGTACGCTCGTCGTATTGCTGACCTTGGTCACCTTTGTTGGTGAAGCTATCCGAGAATCTTTTGATCCGAAAAAATTCACTTTATACAAATAGACATTCTGATTTTACGTCCCTGGGAGATCGTTGCCATGATGACAAGTATGCGTTTGAAGTTCGCGTTGATCGCGATTGCCGCCACATTGACTGCTTGTGGAGGTGGCTCCGACTCATCGAACAACGTGGATCTGAGTCTCGACAACACGCAAGAAGTGAATGATTACTACGCCGCAAACCCTGAATTCTTTACCTTTGCGACAATGAACGACCTTCCCTCGGACCTGACTTGGGAAGATGGCATGGATGAGCCTGAGCTAGGCTCACCCGATGCAGTCAAAGGCGGCACTTTCTATGAATCGATGGAGGACTTTCCGCCAACATTGCGTTTTGTTGGCCCCGATTCAAACTTTTCCTCGCGCTCATGGATCTCTGGCTATTACAGGATGAGCTATGCGTTACCTCATCCTAATACCCGTAACTTTATCCCTGGTATTGCCCAGAGTTGGGCGATTGATGAGGACACAAGCACGGTCTATATCAAAATCAATCCTGAAGCTCGCTGGAGCGACGATGTGCCGATCACTTCAGATGATCAACTCTTCGCTTTTTACTTCTTTCAATCTGAGTATATTCAAGCGCCTTTCTACAATAATCACTACAGCACTGAATACACTAATATTACCCGATTTGATGAACACACTTTTTCCGTAACAATGACGACGGCTAAGCCGGATATGTCTGAGTATGGATTAGGGTTGAACCCAATTCCGCAGCACTTTTACAAGGAGTTAGGTGAGGATTTCCCAGAGCGCTATCAGTGGCGGTACGAGCCCCATGCCGGAGCCTACTCTCTTGATGATCAGAATATCGATATGGGCGTTCGTATTGTCTTAGAGCGTAAGAAAAACTGGTGGGCGAAAGACAATAAATACTATCGCAACATCTACAACGTTGATCGCATCAGTCTTTCTGTGATGCGAGATGCGGCCAAACGTTATGAAGCATTCCGGCGTGGTGATGTCGACATGTTACGAGTAGTGACTGCCGATATGTGGTACGACAATCTTCCTGTTACTGACCCCGATGTTGCGGGTGGGTATATCCACAAAAGTACCTTCTTCAATGGTGGGCCACGCAGCAACTGGGGATTGTGGATGAACTCTTCACGCCCCTACCTCGACAACCAAGATGTGCGCATAGGCATTCAATACGCCGCCAATTGGGATCTAGTGATTAGCAATTATTTCCGTGGGGACGTGGAAAGGCTGAGAACACAAAATGATGGCTACCCCGATTTCAGTAATCTCGATATCACGCCTCGCGCCTTTAACATCGATCTGGCCTTGGAGCATTTTGCCAAGGCGGGCTTCATTGAGCGAGGCCCCGACGGGATTTTGGTAAATGCTGAGGGTGATCGCTTAGCGTTTACATTGACCAGTCACTATGAACGCTTGAGCGACGTCTTTACGATATTGAAGGAAGAGGCCATCAAGGCGGGCCTTGAAATTAGAGTTGAGATGCTAGATGGAGCGGCGAGTTTCCGTAAGGCTCAAGAGCGTCAACACGACATTTATTTTGTGAGTTTTAGCCCACAGTTGGTGATGTATCCCGATTACTGGCAGTACTTCCATTCTGACAACGCTTACGATGATGCGTTCTTGGAAGATGGCTCTATCAACCCGGATCGTGAAGTAAAGACGCAAACCAATAATCTGCAAGTAGTAGCCGACTATGAGTTGGATCAGTGGATCGAGGAATATGACAGCTCCGAGGACTATGATCGCATGGTGGAATTGTCACAAATGATTCAAGAGAGAGTGTTTAATTACGGGTCGTTCTCTCCAGGTTTTGTAGAGGTAAATTACCGTACTGTTTATTGGCGTTGGATACAGTGGCCCGAGGGCTTTAATTTCCGTTTCACGACTTACCCCTACGAGATGTTTGCGTTCTGGATCGACCCGCAAATGAAGGAAGCGACACTCGAAGCGCGCCGTAATGGCGAGACTTTCGAGCCTCACGTTGATGATGTCTACGACCAATTCAAGGACCTGCAATGAGCGTATTGCAGGTGTGCTTACGCAGCGCTGCAGTGGCGGGCCTGTGCAGTGTGTTGATTGCCTGCGGTGGTGGGGAGTCGGACTCCAGTGGTGCTGAGAACGATCATGACATCACTGCCGAGGCGCAAGCTTTCTATGCCGCCGATCCGCAGAGGTATTCTTTTAAAACGTTGGCGGATATTCCCGATAATTTAGAGTGGGAAAGTGGTGAGGGACTGTCGGATATAGGCTCGCCGCAGGCAACGAAAGGGGGCACTCAATACGAGTACATTGCAGATTTTCCTGCCACGTTGCGCGTGAATGGCCCGGATGCCAATGGCGAGTTTCGACGCTTCCTTCTTGATTACACCAATCTGACACTCGCGCATCGTCACCCTAATGAATTTGATTTTTATCCCGCTATTGCGTCTGAGTGGGCAGTGGATCAAGAGAACAAAACGGTCTATGCGCGTTTGAATCCGAACGCACGCTTTACCGATGGTGAGCCCATCACGGCTGACGATTTCCTGTTTACTTTTTTCTACTTCCTTAGCGACTACGTCAACGATCCTTGGTATGCGAACTGGTACTCCTCGCAATATACGAACATCACCAAATATGACGATCACACTATTTCCATCAGTATGGCAGAAGCTAAGCCGGATATGGATGCGCTTGCTTTGACGTTCCCGCCAATGCCGGAACATTTCTATCAAGACCTCGACGAAGATTTCACGCAGACGTATCAGTGGCGTTTTATTCCTCATGCGGGTCCGTACGAAGTAAAGCCAGAAGACATAAGCATGGGCACAAATCTTGTCATGACCCGCGTGCAGGACTGGTGGGCAAAGGATTTGAAGTTTTTCCGTAACCGCTACAACCCAGACCGTATTAATTTTAATGTGATTCGCGATACGTCCAATCAGTTCGAGGCATTTAGACGTGGCGATATCGGGCAGTTCAAAATTCGCACGGCAGATTATTGGTACGAGAATCTGCCCGATGATGACCCCGATGTTAAGGCCGGATATATACAGAAGGCGGAGTTCTACAATGATGGTCCTCGCTCTCCATGGGGCATGTGGATCAATACCGCGCGTAAGCATTTAGATAATCTCGATGTGCGTCTTGGCATTCAATACGCCTCGAACTGGGAGTTAGTGCTTCAACAGTACTTTAGGGGAGACTTCACTAGACTGGACTCCGCGCAAGTTGGCTATGGTGAGTTCAGCAATCCAAATGTGAAGGCCCGTCCCTTTGATGTGACGTTGGCGCGAGAGCACTTTGCCAAGGCAGGCTTCGATCAAAGCGGGCCTGATGGCATTTTAATGAACGCCGAAGGTGAGCGTTTGGCATTTACGCTTTCGACGCAGTACGAACGCTACCGTGACGTGTTCACCATTTTAAAAGAAGAGGCTACTAAGGCGGGTTTAGATCTACGTTTGGAGATGATGGATGTGGCGGCAGGGTCGCGCAAAGTCTCTGAGAAGCAGCACGATATCTACTTCATTGGATTGAATTTCCCTATCGAGATGTATCCGCATTATTGGGAGAGTTACCACTCGGACAATGCCTATGACGATGCGTTTCTTGAAGATGGCAGCGTAAATCCTGATCGAACAATTAAGGTGCAAACTAACAACCTTGAAAGCATCGCCATTTATGAATTGGATCAATTGATCGACCGCTTTGTAGCTTCCTCCGACAAAAACGAAATGATTGCGCTAGCCCATCAAATGACCCAGATTCATCATGATTATGCGTCGTTCGTACCGGGGTTCGTGGAGCCATTGTATTGGCATGCGTCGTGGCGTTGGGTGCGTTGGCCTGATGATTTTAATGTGCGTTACTCCCATTATGCGGAAGATTACTTCGTTCATTGGATCGATGTAGAGCGAAAAGAGGAAACACTAGCGGCACGCCGTTCTGGTAGAACCTTCGCGCCGCAGATCAATGTTTACGATCAATACAAACAACAGTAGGGCAAAATGTCTGACGTAATACTTTCTGTTAAAAATCTGGTTACTGAGTTTGCGACTGACGAGGGCCGTGTGCGGGCGATCGATGATGTGAGTTTTGACATCAAAGAAGGCGAGACGCTCGGCATCGTGGGCGAGTCAGGTTGCGGTAAAAGCGTTACGGCGTTGTCGATCATGCGGCTGTTGCCACAACCCATCGGGGAGATCATGGGTGGCGAGATTCTGTTTGATGGTCAGAATTTGGTCGATCTGACTATTGATCAGATGCGCAAGATCCGTGGTGCACGCATCGGCATGGTATTTCAGGAGCCTATGACGGCCCTGAACCCAGTACACACGATTGGTCGGCAATTAACTGAAGTCATACTGCTGCATAAGAAAATTTCGAAAGATAAGGCGCTGAAAGAGGGCGTGGCGATGCTTGATAAAGTGGGCATTCCAGCACCGGATATTCGCATGACGGAATATCCGCATCAGCTCTCTGGTGGCATGCGCCAACGTGTGGTGATTGCTATGGCATTGGCGTGTCAGCCTAAGCTATTGATTGCGGACGAGCCTACGACAGCGTTGGACGTGACGATACAAGCGCAGATTCTAGAGCTCATTAAAGAGCTGCAAAATGAAATGGGCATGTCGGTCTTGTTGATTACTCATGACCTTGGGGTGATCGCAGAGACTTCTTCGTCAGTCGTGGTGATGTACGCAGGCAAAGTGGCCGAGCGAGGCAGTGTGTTTGATGTGTTCGATCGGCCTTCACACCCTTATACAAAGGGGTTGTTGGAGTCTATTCCTCGGCTTGATACTGTTCCCAAATCGAAACTGGCAATCATTCCCGGCATGGTGCCAGGTTTATTGGATATGCCCAAAGGTTGTCGCTTTGAGAACCGTTGCTCTTATAGAAAAGACGGTTGTTTAGTTGCCCCACCACCAACGGCGATTATTGCACCAGGGCATGAAGTCGCCTGTTATGAATGGCAAGAATTAAAGCGCAATGTTGTTGCCGGTGGCGATAGTGCTAATTTGAAGTTGAGTGCAGTCCTATGAGTGAAGCGTCCTTACAAACAAAGTCTATAGAGCCGATTCTTAGTGTGCGTGATGTGAAGATGCACTTCCCTGTGAAAGAGGGCGTCTTTATGCGGACTGGGAAATACAATAAGGCGGTGGATGGAGTCAGTTTTGACATCATGCCGGGCGAGACGCTTGGGCTTGTTGGAGAGTCAGGCTGTGGTAAGTCTACACTCGGGCGCTGTATTACTCGTCTTTATCAGCCAACCGCTGGTGATATCAGTTTTGAAGGGACGAACATTGCTAGGCTTGGCCGTAAGCATATGATGCCGTTTCGTCGTGATATCCAGATGATATTTCAAGACCCAATGGAGTCTCTCAACTCTCGACACACCGTTGCACAAATACTGGAAGAACCATTCCAAGTGCACAACATCGGTGATAAAGCGTTCCGAAAAAAACGCGTGGCCGAGCTGTTGGATTTGGTGGGTTTGCCTGCACGTTCTGTCACTCGCTATCCGTTTGAATTCTCCGGCGGTCAACGTCAGCGTATCGGCATCGCGCGCTCGATTGCTTTGAATCCGAAATTGATTGTGTGTGATGAGCCAGTGTCGGCGTTAGATGTGTCGATCCAAAGTCAGATAATGAATTTGTTGATCGACCTGCAAAAAGAATTCAATCTTTCGTATTTGTTCATTGCCCACGACTTGGCAGTAGTGAAGCATATCTCGGACCGAATCGCGATTATGTACTTAGGGAAAATCGTAGAGAGTGGTGAGGGAGAAAGTATCTATCGAACGGCACGACATCCGTATACCCAATCGTTGATTTCAGCGATTCCAGTACCGGACCCACACCATAAAGCGACTCGACAAATTCTAGTAGGGGACGTGCCTTCTCCGATCAATCCTCCGTCCGGCTGTAATTTTCATACACGATGTCCGAAGGTGATGGATATTTGCCGTGAAAAGGTCCCGGTACTTAACGGTGATACGCAGCCAGTGTCCTGTCATCTTTACGAAGGACAATAGGCCCCTAGCTGCATAAAAAGGTTTGGACTAGCCCACGCCTTTCATTTTGTTAGGGCCTTTTAGGCAGTCTTTCTCCATATATTCGATGATGGCTGTTGCGATGTCTTTGCCTGTAGAGGATTCGATGCCCTCTAAACCTGGCGAGGAGTTCACTTCAAGTACAAGTGGGCCGTGGTTAGAGCGAATAAGATCAACGCCAGCTACATCTAAGCCCATGACTTGCGCAGCCTTGATTGCCAATTTACGCTCATCAGGGCGTAACTTGATAATTTGTGCGGAACCGCCACGGTGTAAGTTCGAACGGAATTCACCTACTGCTGCGGTGCGTTGCATGGCGGCAATGACTTTGTCGCCAATAACAAAACAGCGAATGTCGGCGCCGCCAGACTCTTTGATAAATTCCTGCACTAGAAAGTCAGCCTGTAAACCACGGAAGGCGTTGATCAATGCCTCTGCCGCTTTTTTGGTTTCAGCCAGGACTACGCCATTGCCATGAGTGCTTTCCATGATCTTCACGACCAGTGGGGCGCCTCCGACGGAAGCGATGAGATCGTTCGTCGCATCAGCAGAATGGGCATAGCTAGTAATAGGCTGGCCTATGCCACGACGGGCTAATAGCTGATGCGCACGCAATTTGTCACGAGAGCGCGTGATGGCGATAGATTCGTTGACCGAGTAGATGCCACCCACTTCGAATTGACGCAGTACAGCACAGCCGTAGCCGGTAACACTAGCGCCGATGCGTGGAATTACTGCATCGAATTCGAGGGCTTCTGGGGATCCCGAGCCTTTGTAAAATACCGTTGGATTGTTCGCGGTAATGTTCATATAGCACTTTAGAACGTCTACAACACGGACTTCGTGGCCTCGCGCTTTGGCTGCCTCCACTATTCTGCTGGTCGAGTAAAGCTTGCCGTTTCGCGATAAAACGCCGATTTTCATTGTAGAGATTCCTGAAGCGGGAGTTAAAAAAGTAGGATGGTTGCGGTTTGCGTAAGTTACCACAAGCGAAAAATAAAAGAGACGGGGTGTGTCAAAAAGAATCGCGCTGGCGGTTTATTGGCTCTAGAATCTAAACAGGTTCCCATAATAAGAATAGCAGGGGTGGACGTGAAAACAGTTTTGCAGTTTGGCGAGTTTAAGATTCATATCAACTGGTTAATAGCCGTATGTGTAGCTCTGACGGTGGCTCTGTTGATTAACTTAGGTTTTTGGCAGCTTGGGCGTCTCGACGAGAAACGGGTTTTACGTGCAGATATGCAACAGCGCCTTGAAGCGACGCCACTTGCTCTTGAGCAGATTGAACCACATGCATTGCCAATGAGCGAAGAAGAGGCCAATAGGCTTGAGAATCTGCGAGTCACCTCAAGCGGTCGGTATTGGAATGAAGCCTCCTTCGTGGTGGCTTTTCAGTTCTTTCAAGGAGCGCCTGGCTTTGAGTTAATCACCCCTTTCGAGATAGCACAAAGTGGTGAAACGGTGTTGGTAAGTCGCGGCTGGGTAGCGCCAGGGCCGGGAGCTGATGGAATGCCCTTTGTCGTCCCTATCGAGGGCGAGCAACAGTTAACGGGACAGCTTCATGTTCCGATGCCAAGCATGGGAGTGACTCAGGTTGAAGGGGAGGCGTGGCCGCTACGTTTTAGACGCCTAGACATTGAGCGTGCGACACAAGTGCTGGAGCGGGAGCTACTACCCTGGGTGGTGCGTCTAGGTCCAAACGAGCCGGGGGTCTTCGCTAGGCACTGGCCTGCAGTGACAGTGAACACTCGCACACATATTCAATATGCGCTGCAATGGTTTGCAATGGCGACTGTCGTGCTGTTGATTAGTTTTTTGATGAGTAGTAATTTTCTTGCGCTTCGAAGGAATAGAGCGAGGCCCCAATAATCGCTAGTGGTCCTCACAAAGACGGCGACTCATGCTAAGGTGGCAATCGTTCCTACCCGTTGTCTATGACATCAATGAATGAGGAGTACCACGTGAAATCCCCTCAGTATTTAGCATCTCTTTTTCTCACCTTGTTCTTGTGCAGTAGTGCAGTGGCGGTTGAAGCGCCAGATCGCCCGATCGTGGGCAATTGGGTCATTAATGAAGAGCTTAGTGATGACCCAGACGAAGCAGTGGAAGCGGCCATTATCAGGGCCGGTGGCAAAGTGTCGCGAAGTTGGTTCAAAAAAGAGAAAAAAGGTCGCTATCGCGGCGGCCCTGAAGATCAGGAAGTGTACGACCGATTATCCTACGATACCGTATTGCGTATTGCCTATGATGAGCCCGAGTTTTGGTTTGGCTATGCCGACGGATTTCAACGCGTGTTTCATACCGACGGGCGCTCTCAATCTGTCGAGGCAAGCGAGCACTATAGCAATGGCGCGCAAGACTTCGCGTTTGCACAATGGGAAGGACAAACCCTCTATGTAGAGGGGCGACCTCGAGAAGGCGGCTTCACACTGGAGACTTATGCGGTGCAGAACAATGGCTCACAATTGCGGGTAGAGCTTGAGCTTAGGCCGAAGAATTTCGGTGCAGCGGTGAAGATGGTGCGTATTTACGACCGCCAAACGCCTTAACCCCCTCCATCCTTTTTTGTATTTCAATATGCATTTGTGATTTTAATCACCTTGCAATCATAATGGCCTCGCGCCCCGTCATGGTTAGGAGTATTGTTTGTGGGAATTAATCCCGCAAGCTTAGATCGTATATGTCAGGGAGACAGCGTCACCAATGCGAATGCTTAAGCTTTTTTACGCACAAAACAAAACCATTTTGTGTATTAGCATTCTGGCGTTTGGGCTCAATCAGCTCTTTGAGTTGCTTGTTCTATCCGCGCATTCTGCAAGCTATGAGGCCTTGTGCTCCTGGGACTGCCCTTGGTATTCGAGCACGGTCAGAACCGGTTATGATTTGGCGCCTCATGGCCACGAGCGCGGAGATGCGGCCAACTGGGCATTCTTTCCAGCCCTGGCTATTGTGGCGCGCCTATTTTCGAGCGTATTTTCGATGGCCCCGCCTGTCGCTTTGATACTCACATCGAAGGTTTTCTTTCTCCTCTCAATTTTCAGCTTTCTTAAGCTAGCCTCTGTGTACACCCCAAGGGTGTCACCCTGGGTTTGTGCAGCGGTTCTCGTGTTAAACCCCTATTCACTCTATGGCAACGTGGGGTACACAGAGTCGATGTTTCTATTTTTTACCTGCCTCAGCTTGTACAGCCTTAAACGAGGGCGTTTTCTAGGGGCTGGGGTGTCAGGGGCTATGCTCAGTTCTGTGCGTCCCACTGGGATGTTCATCGTAGTGGCAATGATCGTAGAGAGCTTTAAGCGGATGCCTTCGGCTACGCCTGATCAGCGTCTGCGGATGTTGGTAGGCGTGATGCTTGCGCCGCTCGGGTTGGCCATTTTCATGGCTTTTCTATACTGGCGAATGGGGGATGCGATGGCGTTTTCTCATGTGCAGATCGCCTGGGAGCGGGTGCCAAGCAATCCTTTTGTGCACCTTTATCAAGGACTGATAGCACAGGAGTTTATGCCTTTGTTGTGGGCGTGGATGAGTTTTGTGGCCCTGTTGATGGTCGCCTATCTCGCATGGAGGCGGGAGTATGCCCTCGCTGGTTTTTCTTTATGTGCGACGCTTATTCCGTTGGCAACAGGTCTAAGTGCTATGCCGCGTTACCTGTGGTGGCAGGCGCCACTGTTGTTAGTTTTAGTGCAGTGGCTATCCGCAGGCTCTGAGCAGCTAAAGGGAGTGAGTGCGCGCGCGGTTCCCTTGTTCTGGGCCTTACTATTGCCGTTGAGCCTTTGGGGGCTGCATCGCACTTATGTGGCGTGGTTGATGAATGAGGCATTTATTATATGAAGCTCAATACAATATGGTGGGTGCTTATCGCCATCTTGGGCGGATTCTATGGCTTAGTGCTTGTGTTAATGCTCAACCCTGCCGTGAGCGAGGACTATCGCCAATATTATATCAGCCGGGAGTCCGGCCTTAGTCCTAATCAACTGGGGCGCTTGCAGCCTATTAATGGAGTGGAAGTCGCAGGGTTTAGAAGTGAAAAAATCGGTTTTGATAGCTGGTCTAATGCCGAGGCCGAATTTCGGTGGTCGTTGGGCCATAGCCCGAAGTTGCATTTCATTTTGAATTCTCAGCAAGCATTAGATTCAATCGGCGCAATAGGGTTGCGTTTTCTGCCCATGGGACAGCAAAGTGTGGAGATCTTCGTCAACAATCATCTATTGAGTGAAGAGGCCTACGACGGCTCGGTGGCAGTCGAAATCACTCTCGCGATGCCGCCTGCTTTACTAAGAGTGGGTAATAATACTGTGAGTTTTGAGCTGCCCGATGCGCGCATGCCGGGCAACGCAGACGCCCGTGTTCTGGGTGTCGCGCTGTTTGAAGTCTCTTTTAAGCCGCATTGAATTAAGCGCTTTGACGTGTTTCGGTATTGACGCTACAAAGTAGCCTCAGTAAGCTGCTATTCCTGTGAAATGATAAAGCGTCCCACCGTTTTTGTGGTGTGTTGAACCATAGTAAGCGATCGAACGTACATTCTGAAAGTGTCCAGTCAGCAGAGAATTCTTCAGTGCTTAAAAAAGTCTTAATTGCCAACCGCGGCGAGATAGCGGTCAGGATTGCCCGCGCATGTCGAGAACTCGGCGTGCGCTCAGTGGCTATTTATACCGAAGCGGACCGTTACTCTCTTCACGTCAAAAAGGCGGATGAAGCCTATTTTGTCGGTCAAGACCCTTTGCAAGGGTATTTGAACCCCCACCAACTTGTGAACTTAGCAGTCGAGACCGGCTGTGATGCCTTGCATCCAGGTTATGGTTTCTTGTCTGAGAATCCAGAGTTTGCCGAGATTTGTGAGCGCCGAGGCGTTAAATATATTGGCCCCTCCGCGAAAGTCATTCAATCGATGGGGGATAAAACAGAAGCGCGCCGATGTGCCGAGCGCGCGGGAGTTCCTGTCACTCCAGGTACCCAAGACAATCTTAAAGATGTGGAAGAGGCCATTGAGATAGCCCAAAAAATAGGCTTTCCCATTATGCTCAAGGCAACCTCTGGTGGCGGTGGCCGCGGCATTCGACGCTGTAATGACGTCAAGGATCTACAGCAAAACTACCAACGTGTTATTTCCGAGGCCACTAAAGCCTTTGGCCGTGCCGATGTGTTTTTAGAGAAATGCATCGTTAATCCTCGCCACATCGAGGTGCAGATACTCGCAGACTCCCAGGGAAATACCGTCCATCTATTTGAGCGTGATTGTTCGATTCAGCGTCGCAATCAAAAGCTAATAGAACTGGCACCTTCTCCGCAATTGAGCGATGAGCAGCGCGACTATATCGGTGCGCTTGCCGTTAGCGTTGCACGTGAGTCTGGTTATGAGAATGCCGGCACCGTGGAGTTTTTGCTCGACAGCGATGGCAGTTTCTACTTCATGGAAATGAACACGCGTATCCAAGTAGAGCATACGATTACCGAAGAAATTACGGGAATCGACATCGTGCGTGAACAAATTCGCATAGCCTCAGGTTTGCCATTGTCAGTGCAACAAGAAACGATCACTTACACCGGTTTTGCAGCACAGTTTCGCATTAACGCAGAAGACCCACAGAATGGCTTTTTGCCAAGTTTCGGCCGTATTAGTCGTTACTACTCCCCTGGTGGCCCTGGTGTGCGTACCGATGCGGCAATCTATACAGGCTATACGATTCCTCCTTATTATGACTCGATGTGCGCCAAGCTAGTAGTGTGGGCGCGCAACTGGGAAGAATTGCTAGAGCGCTCAATGCGCGCATTGGATGACATGCAAATTTATGGCATTCAAACCACTAGTCAGTACTACAAAGAAATTCTACAACACCCAGAGTTTCGTGCCGGTGATTTCAATACCAGCTTTGTAGAGGAACACCCTGAGCTAACGCGTTATTCGACAAAGCGTCGACCAGAGTTTTTGGCCGCCGCCATTGCGGCGGCAATCGCTGCCCAGTCGGGAATGTAAACATAGCGCTTGCCTTAACATTATTTGAAGGAGCGGGGTGACCCGCACGTGTGGAGTAGGACATGAGTAAAAAAATTCACATTACCGAGCTCGCGCTGCGAGATGGCAACCAGTCATTAATCGCGACGAGAATGCGTATCGAGGACATGTTGCCTGTGTGTGCGGACCTCGATAAAGCCGGTTACTGGTCTTTAGAGGTATGGGGTGGTGCTACCTTTGATTCATGTGTGCGCTTTTTGAAGGAAGATCCCTGGGAGCGTCTACGCACTCTACGCAAAGCGTTGCCTAATTCACGTTTGCAGATGTTGCTGCGCGGCCAAAATCTATTGGGTTACAGGCATTACCCTGATGACGTCGTAGAAGCCTTCGTTAATAAGGCGGCCGAGAACGGTATTGATGTATTTCGTATTTTTGATGCGCTTAACGATGTGCGTAATCTTGAGACAGCGATTGCTGCCACGATTAAAGCGGGTAAGCATGCCCAAGGCACTCTTTGCTATACCGCCAGTCCGGTGCATACCGTTGACGGTTTCGTGCAAATGGCCAAGCAGTTAGTGGATATGGGGTGTCATAGTATTGCCATTAAAGACATGGCGGGACTCCTGACCCCACAAGTGACGTTTGAGCTTGTTTCAGCGTTGAAGAAAGAGATCGACCTGCCATTGTTTCTGCACTCGCATTACACCTCTGGTATGGCGTCGATGTGTCAGCTTAAAGCCGTGGAAGCAGGGATCGACCATATTGATACCGCTATCTCAGCGTTTGCTGGTGGCACGAGTCATCCGCCAACAGAGACTATGAAGGCCGTTTTAGAAGCGGCAGGATATGAGACGGGTCTCGATGCACAAGTGCTTGAGAGAATTGCGACGCACCTACGAGAAGTGCGCGGTAAATATCACCAATTTGAAAGCGCGTACAACGGTGTCGATACACAAGTGCTTCTGAGCCAAGTCCCTGGCGGTATGATGTCTAACCTTGCTAATCAATTGAAAGAGCAGGGCGCGTTAGATCGCATCCATGAAGTATTTGCGGAGATTCCGCGAGTCCGTAAAGACTTGGGCTATCCGCCATTAGTGACGCCTAGCTCGCAAATTGTCGGGACTCAGGCGGTATTGAATGTACTCTCTGGCGCGCGCTATGACACCATTACTAATGAAGTGAAACGTTATCTTCAAGGCCATTATGGGGCAGCCCCTGCTCCTGTGGATGAAGCCTTGCGTAAGCGCGCCATCGGCAAAGAAGACGTGATCGAATGTCGCCCTGCTGATCTCTTGTCCCCAGAGCTAGAGGCACTGCGTGCCAAAATTGGTGATGAGGCCAAATGCGAAGAAGATGTTTTAACCTATGCCATGTTCCCCGATGTCGGGATGAGTTTCTTGCAAAATCGCAATAATGGCACATTGAAGCCAGAGGCTCTGTTGCCTGTTAACGCTAGCGCAGGTTCTGCGAATGTCGCGCATGAGTTTAAAATTACGGTGCATGGCGAGACCTATGATATTCATGTGACAGGTGTTAGTCCGTCAAGCGATAGCGAACGTCGTTTTTATATGACTGTAGATGGCGAGCCCGAAGAAATTACGATCGAGTCATCGGCATCTGAAGTGCAAAACGACAGCAAACCAGGTCGACGCCCACGAGCGACACAGCCCGGACATGTCACGGCGACTATGCCTGGCAATGTCGTTGAAGTCTTGGTCGAAGAAGGGCAAAGCGTTTCGGCGGGCGACGCCGTATTGGTCATCGAAGCCATGAAAATGGAAACAGAGATCAAGGCACCAATCAGTGGCAAAATTGCGAGCGTGCAAGTGAAAAAAGGGGATCGTATCACCCCTTCCGAAATGTTAATCGATATCCAGTCATAAGGCTTAGTCGACTTGCATTAATACTGTGCCGTTGCGTTTTGGGGCCTGCCCTGTGGGTATTTTTGCAACGACAGATAAGGAGGCAGTGTCCACTGCATAAGTGGCATTGTCTCCCGCTGCCCCGATATAGGCGGTCTTGCCGTCAGGCGTGAACGTAATCCATTCGGGATGCTGCCCCACAAACACACGGCCTATCTCTTCTAGATCCGGTAAAGAATACACATAGGCATGGCTATAGACCTTGCTTGTGGACCACAGCGTCTTACCATTGGGGCTTACGCCTAAGCCATGGGCTGGCGCACCCTGAAGCCCATCTAAGTGTGCTTCTTCCCCTTCTATGACTGGATGCTCAATACGAGCGATCTCTTCTTGTGTATTGAAATCCACTACGGCAAAGCCATGAAAGCCTGAAAGTTGAACGTAAATATTCTTGGTACTGCCATCAGGGTGCGTGTCGAAAATCATCGGTCGAATGCCTGAACTCATCTCTAAAGTCCATACGACTTCGTCAGTCGCCGTATCAATCACATTGATCAATAGACCCCGCTACGGCATAGCGACCATCGGGGGTGACGTAGACGTTATGAATGGCGCCATCGACAGGGAGGGTTTTGAGCTTAGTAAGAGACTCGGTATCGATGATGTCCACTGCACCTGGCATCTCCATGATGCCCACATACACCTTGCGCCCATCTGGGGTGATTGACACATTGTTCGGGCGACCGCTTAGGCCGATACGGCGCTTAACTCTCAGAGTTCTAGAATCGATCACATCGAGACTGTGCATGCTTTCGTTGGACAGATAGATCGCGCTTCCATCCGGAGCCGATGTTACTCCGTGGGGGATTTCCACATCATTGATAGTGGCGACAACGGTATTGGTCGCTGGGTCGATTATGCGGGAGTTGTCACCCGCGGCATTGGTTTGCACGATGCGCACAACTGTATCGGTGGCTGGGCGCCGAGCAGTTAAACCGGCTACCCAGTCGGCCATGATGCGCCATTCGGGATCGGCTCGATTGGCAAAGTGTTTGCCGCCTCCGTGAAAGGGGTCTCCCCCTGCACTCGCATCCAAAGGATGGGTGAGAAATCGGCTTTTCAGTGGGTCTTCGCCTGGCATGATAAAGGCTCGCGCTGAGGCGAAGTTCATGCGGGACTGTTCGTCGGTCCAGAAAAAGGCGCCTTGATCGAGTGCTTGCAGGCGGAACGCACTGCTGCGGGTATGGCACTGTATACAGCGTATATTATTGCCTCGCTTAGCGAGGAAGATGGGTTGTACTTCGTTTTTAAAGAACTCGAAATCCGGTTCGGGGGCACTCTGTGCAAGCGCAATATTGAGGGGGAATACAGCCGCGATAAGACATGCAATGCCGAACATAGAATGATGTCGAGACATGGTGGGGCTCCTGTCTGCTATTTTTATTGTGTAGATCGATGAGCTGCCCCTGAGAGTAGAGCACGCTTACTGAATTAGCAATGCTCTCCCTTGTTAACTCCCCACCACAAAAGTAAGCGGTTAGCTGATCCGTCCGAAATTGCGAATATTCTGCTCCCAATAAACAATATCTTTGCCTACCTCACTGGCGAGTCCTTCCAATACCTTAGGGATTACAGCGTTTTCTACGAAAATTTCGTATTGAGAGCGTTTGCGACGCCCTGCCACTTGCTCTGCCAAGCTAAGGTTTTCGTGTTCGCCGTGTCCGTGAACAATAAACGAGGTAAACCCGGCGATCTGCTCAAATTTGAGTAGATAATCGATGAGATCTTCTTCCAATTCAGGCGCCGTATTGAGCACCAACATTGTTAGGTTTTTGTGTGAACTAGTCTGTTGCGTATCGCTCATCGCTAAATCCCTGTGCTCTGTAGTTTACGGTGAAAAGTCTTGTAGATGATGGGCAATAAGAACAGCGTCAATAACGTTGAGCTGATTAAACCGCCGATCACAACGATGGCCAAGGGGCGTTGGATCTCTGAGCCAGGACCGGTGGCCAATAGCAAAGGCACAAGACCAAACCCGCAGATGGTCGCTGTCATCATGACCGGGCGTAATCGGCGCAGGGCGCCTTCCGTGACTACGTCAATGATCTCCATGCCTTTTGCTCGCAGTTGATTGAAATAGGTCATCATGACGACGCCATTGAGAACCGCGATTCCCAACAGAGCAATGAAGCCTACAGAGGCGGGAACTGATAGGAACTCGCCGGTGACCCAGAGTGCGATCAAGCCGCCCGTAAGTGCAAATGGAATATTGGACAGTACGATCAATGTCTGCTTTATAGAATGGAAGGTAAGGAACAGCAGTAATGCGATTAGCGATAGCGCCAGAGGCACAACAAGAGTCAGCCTTGCTGCTGCCCGTTGTTGGTTCTCGAACTCTCCGCCCCATTCCAAACGATAACCCTCTGGTAGTGCAATGCGTTCGGCAATGAGTTGTTGTGCATCGGCGACGAAGCCCACTAAATCGCGCTCTGCTACGTCTGTACGAATAACCGAGAAACGTTGCCCAGCCTCCCGTGATATCGTGATGGGACCTTCTACACGGTTGATGCTAGCAACATCGGCAAGAGGGATTAAATCACCGTTAGGCAAGTCGATGAAGCTATTGCTCAATTGTGCTAAACCATCACCTTGAATCGCCTCGTAGCGCACCATTAGGGGAACACGTGCCGTGCCTTCTATAACACGGCCTACATCAACCCCTTCTATTTCCGAGCGCAAGCGTAACTGCAACTCATCGGCGTTAAGGCCTAAGCGACCAGCCATCATTCTATCGACGGTGACCTGCAGGTATTGAGCGCCTTCGTTGATGGTGGCGATGGTGTCGATAGCCCCTGGCACGGTTTCCACTAATGAGGCGATCTCCTGAGCGATCTGGTTCAAGGTGCTCAGGTCGCTACCAAATAACTTGATGGCGACATCACCGCGCGAACCGGTCAGCATTTCAGAGACACGCATATCGATGGGTTGGGTGAAGCCATAATTAAGGCCCACAAACTGCTCCATTACTTCACGTAAATGCTCTTCCAGTTCTGGTTTGGTAGCAACGCGCCACTCTTGCGGTGGTCGTAGCTGCAAGAATATGTCGGTCTCGTTCAAGCCCATAGGGTCCATGCCCATTTCATCCGAACCAATGCGCGATACGACTCTCAATACCTCGGGAACATTCGCCATAATTTCCCGTTCGACCTGCTGCACGATGCGAATATTCGCTTCTAGACTGATAGAGGGAATAGTCTCTAACTGAATGAGAATATCCCCTTCGTCCATGGTTGGCATAAAGGTCTTTCCCACTAGAGGGAAGACCACGACACTGGTCGCTAATAGCAAGCCGGCACCGGCAAGTAAAAATACCGGACGTCGTAACGCTTTGCCGAGCAAGGGACGATAGATCGCCGTGAGTTTGCGCGCTAGCCAAGGTTCGGAATGGGCATCGGCGCGCACAAGGAATGAGGCAACGACTGGGATAAGCGTTAGCGATAAGATCAATGAGCCGAGAAGGGCAAACACGATCGTCATAGTGACCGGGCCAAATAGCTTGCCTTCCAAGCCTTCCAAAGTCAGTAACGGAAGGAATACGATGACGATGATGATGATGCCCGAGGTTACGGGAAGCGCCACGTCTCTCACTGCGCGATAAATAATGTGCAAGTTTGGCAGTCGTCGACCGTCAGTTTTTTGATGAGCGAGGGAGGACACGATGTTCTCGACGATCACGATCGAAGAGTCCACCAGCATGCCTATGGCAATCACGAGTCCGCCAAGACTCATAAGGTTTGCCGACATGTTCAGTTGGCCCATCATCAAGAAGGTGAAAAGAGCCGATAGGGGCAAGATGACGGCTACTGTAAGGGCTGCTCGCACGTTGCCAAGAAATAGTCCAAGTAGAATGATTACCAATGCCACTGCCTCTAGTAGGGCTTGTGCGACGGTGCCCACGGCGCTTTCAATGAGTACGGTGCGGTCATAGAAAACATTGATACTCGTGCCTGGTGGCAGGGAGGTTTCTAGCTCTAGAATTTTGTCTTTAACCCCTTGTACGACGTCTTGAGAGTTCGCGCCGCGCAAACCAATGACGAGCCCCTGTACTGCCTCTGCGCCGCCGTCTGCGGTCACAGCACCATAGCGCTCCATGGTGCCAGTGGTGATATTAGCCACCTGTGAGAGTAAGATTTTTTCGCCTTCGGAGTTGTCGACGAGGGTGTTGGCGATATCGGCATTATTGCTAATGGCGCCAGTGACCCGCACGAGAATCACTTCCTCGCCTTGACTGATGCGTCCTGCACCGTCGTTCTTATTGTTCATTTGCAAGGCATCAATAATGTCGAGGGTGCTCACACCCAATGTCGCCATGGCATCCCTGTTAGGTTGTACCTCATAGGTGCGTATAAAGCCGCCCAATGAATTAACATCTGCAACCCCTGGCACGGTGCGTAAGGCTGGGCGAATCGTCCAGTCGAGTAAGAAGCGTTTGTCCTCTAGAGTCAGCGTGTCGCTGTCGATAGTGAACATGAACATGTCCCCTAATGGCGTGCTCATAGGCGCGAGACCACCACTGATACCACTTGGCAGATTACCCCAGACACTATTCAAACGTTCAGTCACTTGCTGGCGTGCCCAGTAGATGTCGGTGCCATCATCGAAGTCTAGCGTGATAGAGGTGAGCGCGTATTTGGAGATCGAGCGCAACATGGCTTGATTGGGAATCCCTAGCAACTCCACTTCAACCGGTTGCGTAATCAATGACTCAACTTCCTCGGGGGTCATCCCAGGAGCCTTGATAATAATCTTCACTTGCGTTGGTGAAATATCGGGAAAAGCGTCAATGGGTATATCCAGTAAGGCGCGTACCCCGAAACCTGTTAACAGCACAGATAGGAGGATGACGAGAAGTCGCTGGCTTAAAGAGAACTGTACAAGTGAGGCTAACATTATTCGCCGCTCCCTAGGCCGAGTTGAATGCCTTTGAGAACAGCACTGCCTTGAATCGCAATCATGTCCCCATCATTTAAGCCGGAGCGTGCTAAGTAATCAGCCCCTACGGAAATTAAATCGAGCTCGCGTGCCTGCACCCCAGAACTGGTGCGCACATAGACGACAGTGATGTTGCCGTTGTGCACGACGGCGCGATCGGGGACCAGTATGCCTTGCCGTGAAGGGGGCAGGACTACCGAAACTATTTGGCCCGTCGTGAAGCCATTGTCAGAGTCAAATTGTGCTAATAACTCGATGGTTTGGCGACTACTGTCGATCACATAGTCTTTTTGACGCAACGTCATTGTCTCGCCGGAGCCGGCGACACTAAGGGTTTGCCCAATGTCTATTTCGGTGGAAAAACGCCCTGGGACGTGGATGCTAGCCCAGCGCGGGGCATCGGAATTGAGTGAAGCAAGGGGCTCGTTAGCGGCAATGTAACTTCCTACATTGCCTATGCGTTGTGTTAAAACGCTATTCGTCGGTGCCAATAAAAAGTAAGTGCCAAGCCCTGTATTGTTTTCACGCAGAGCCTCTAGGCGCGTTTCATTAAAACCCGCCAAAGTAAGTTGTGCGCGGATGCTTTTTTCGTTGAAGTTGGTTTGTTGGTCGCGAGAGCGTGTCTGCATTAGGCGTTGTTGAGAAATAATGCCTTGGTCGAACAAAGATTGATCTTTGTTGAGTTCAAATTGTGCGCTGTTTTGTGCGCCCAGTGCGGCAATCCATTCATTTTGCACGGCGAGAATCTCGGCGCTGCGAAGTGTCGCTAAAAGCTGTCCGGCACTGACTGCGCTGCCTGAGGCTTGATGCCACTGCTCTATGACACCAGCGTAGCGAGCGCTAAGCGTCGCAATGGTATCTGGTGAATTCACTATAGTGGCAGCAAAGCGGGCACCGGTAGTGCTGTCCGTTGCGCGTGCCGGTGCGAATACTATTCCCATGTGGCTGATGTCGGCATCGGAAATGTCGATGACCTCTTGTGCCATAAGAGCTGGTGAGCTCAACGTGAGAAGGAGTAGGGTTGAGATGTTTTTGAATGTTACTTTCATGGAAGTACTCCGATGATCTGATTAGATTCTATGATCAGTCTTTGATATTGCATAGAAAGAGCTTCGTACTCTTTGGCAGTGGCTCTTGCTTGCTGCATAGCGATGACGACGCGACTCATGTCTGTTTCACTCAGCTCAAACGCGTTACGCGCCATTTCCCATTGTTGACGAGAAAGCTCGGCTTGCTCTTGGCTCATGGGTAGGGCGAGATCGAGAGTGAATAGCGCATGTTCTACTTCGTGCAGCTGTGCATTGAGCTCACGCAAGGCGGTGTAAAATTGAACCTCAGCGTTTACTTTAGCGCGTCGCGCCGCGGACCCTGCTGCGTTAACAAAAGACTTGCCGCCAAAGGGAATGCTAATAGATAGCGCAAGGGCGTCTGTGTAATCGGCATAGGCGTCTGCTTTTTGGCGTCGAGAGCCGACAGTAAGAGTTGGGCTCCCTTTCGCCGTATTGAGCGCTTTGGTGACATTGGCCTGCTCAAGATCGATGCTACTTTGTAGAAGTTGTAGATGAGGGTGTTCAGGGCCGACAACTTCAGCTTCGATGCGTAACTCATGAAATGGTGCTGCTGGGGCCGTAGTGAGTCCTGTTAGGGTATGGTAAGTGCGTTCGGCATCAACCCGCATGGCATCGGCTTCCAGCTCATTGCGTTGTTGGGTCAGTAATAATGTGCGCGCTTGCATCACATCCAATTGCGCCACTTCTCCGCTCTCAAACAGCGTTTCAACGGTACTCAAAAGGGTTTTCGCATCTTCTGTGGCTTGTTGTTCGAGTGCCTGTAACACTTCTGTCTCGTGTAGATCGGCAAGGGCTGAGCGTACTTGTCCTGCAGTAGTGAGGGCGAAACTGCGCTGCCAAAGTGTTGCTTGCTGAGAGTAGTTTCGGCCAAGAGCTTGCATATCGCCTTTCTCACCCAGCCTCCATAGTGGTAGTGCTATCCCATAGGTCAGCTCTTTCTCTCCGAGGTTGCTCAGGGATCGGTCATCGATGTAGTCCAGTTGAGCGCTAGGTCGACCTGCAATCCAGCTCTGCCCAATGTCTACATGGCTTTGAGCCTCTTCATTGCGCGCGGCTAATTCGCGATACTCAGGGGCCTGTAACATGGCCTGATTGAGGATTTCATCAAACGCAAGCGTTTCACTCTTGATGAGATGCACATGATCAATGTCTTGTGCATGAGCAGATAGCGTGGCGATTAATCCCAGCGCTATTATTGAGAACCCGTGAATAGTTTTCACTTTTACATAATCCATTTTTACTAATGTTGAACCATGCTAATGCTAAGGATGTAAACAAAATGTCAAAGGGGAAAATTCACTTTTTTTTGACATGCTTCATGGCTAACTGCCACTCTAGAACTATGGTGGGTTAAACAAAGCTGTTCTACTTTAAGCGCAGGGCATTAGGAGTGTTTTGGTGAAGGTATTAGTCATTGAGGATAACCGAGACATTGCGGAGAATATCGCCGATTATCTTGAGCCTAAGGGCCATGTGCTGGACTTCGCGGCAAATGGTCAACAGGGCTTGCAACTAGCGGTGAGCCAACGCTATGACGTCATCGTGCTAGATATTGGCTTGCCTGGATTAAATGGCATGGAGCTGTGTCGCCGTCTGCGCTTAGATGCCAAGGTGTTTACCCCAGTGTTAATGCTCACAGCGCGGGATCAATTGGACGACAAGCTGGAAGGGTTTAAGGCCGGGGCGGATGATTACCTCGTCAAGCCGTTTTTCGTCAAAGAGTTAGAGGCACGCTTGGAAGCATTGCTAAAGCGTGGAGACTTGAAGGCGGCCAATAGCGTGCTGATAGTCGCAGATCTGCAGTACGATCTGGAGACGCTGCGTGCGACACGAGGAGCCACGACTTTAGAGCTCAATCCTATCCAACGCAAACTATTGGCGTTAATGATGCACAATTCGCATCGCGTGGTGAGCCGAGAAGAATTAGAGGAACATATCTGGGGGGATGCTCTGCCGGATAACGATGTATTGCGGACGCACATATACAATCTACGGGCGGTGGTCGATAAACCGTTTGCTGAAAAACTTATTCATACGGTGCATGGCGCAGGTTACCGATTAGCGAAAAATCCGTGATGATGGTGAGACGAACACAATGAAAAATGCCAGCTTAAAATTCCGAGTGATACTAGCGTTAGTGTTAATCGTTACCGTGACGAGTGCGCTTTTCGCCGGTGGAGTTCTGTTGATCAAGGCGCAATTAGAAGAGGTGATCTTTGGCAACATGGTCGCTGATCAGCTCGAAGACATAAAACAACTTTTAGATGAAGAGCAATTTGACGAATCACGTTTATTCGCGGGATGGGAATTCTATACCACCGACAATGATAGCGTAATAGCGCCAGAACTCACTCAACTTACTCAAGGTTCACATCACACGGTAGTCGTACAAGATAAAGTCTATCAAGTGGAGGTCGGGCAGTGGCAAGGTGATGCTGTCTATTTAACCTATGACATCACGGAGTGGGAGGAACAAGAGCATACCGTACTGATTATGTTGGTGTATGGTTTAGTCATCGTATTATTCGTTTCTTTGCTAATGGGCTGGACGGCGACGCGGGCGATACTTGCGCCAGTAAGGCGCCTGTCGTCTCGGTTGACGAAACTTCAGCCTGGTGTGCGCAGCAAGGCAATTTCCCAAGACTACGAGGGGACAGAGATCGGTGAGATTGCGGCAGCGTTCGATAAATACATGGAACGACTCGATCAATTTGTTGAGCGTGAGCAGACCTTTACCGCTGCCGCGAGCCACGAACTGCGCACCCCGTTGTCAGTGATGATGGGGGCTGTCGATGTGCTTTCCGATAACACTCAATCTGCCATATCGCTGCGGGCGATAGCGCGGATAAAACGTGCATGTAATGAAATGCTGGCGTTTATCGAAGCAACTTTGTATTTGTCGCGCGAAGGCAGTACTCAGATTGACCAAGGTAGCCCCGCGGATCTAGCGGTCGTGGTCGAACGTTTACTAGAAGACAATGCGTCTGCGATAGAAGCAAAGTCGATTCGAGTCGAGAAGCGCATTTTGGGTACCCCTGTGCTGACTCAACCCTTGAGCCTTGTGCAAATTACGATGGGCAATATATTGCGAAATGCGATCCAACATACCGATCAAGGAATTATTACTATTGAGATAGAGGATGATCGAATTAGTTTTATTGATACGGGTGAAGGCATTCCTGCTGAAAATTTGTCGCAAGTTTTTGAGCGCAGTTATAGTACTAAAAGCGATGGTACTGGCCTGGGATTGAACTTGGTCAAAAGGATCTGTGATCGCTTCAACTGGGACATCGAAATTGAGAGTGAAGTCGGTGTGGGCACTTCGGTTTGTGTCGTGTTTTCTTCTTTGAAACCACTGTAGGGCTCTGATAGCGAGATTAACGATATCTGCTCCAAATGCCAACACAAAGCATCTGGAGCAGAGTTGTTTTTACGAGATGAACTCATCCCGCAGTTGTCTAGCGGCGTCCACCATATTGCGCAGTGCCGGTGCGACCTCGTCCCAATGCCGTGTTTTTAACCCACAATCTGGGTTCACCCACAGGCGCTGAGCGGGGATTCTCCGCGAGGCTTTCTGCATTAAATCCACAATATGCGCGACGTGCGGAATATTGGGGGAGTGAATGTCATAGACGCCAGGGCCAATGCCGTTGGGGTAGGCGAACTGATCGAAGGCGTCTAGTAACTCCATGTCCGAGCGCGATGTCTCGATGGTAATAACATCAGCATCCATCGCCGCAATCGCTTCCATAATGTCATTGAACTCCGAATAACACATATGGGTGTGAATCTGCGTGCTGTCTTTTACGCCATTAGCGGACAGTCGGAAACAGGCTACGGCCCAATCAAGATAATGTGCCCATTGGCTTTGACGTAGCGGGAGCCCTTCGCGCAGTGCCGCCTCATCGATCTGAATGATATTGATGCCAGCCTGTTCCAAATCCAATACTTCCTCACGCACTGCAAGCGCTAGCTGACGGCAGGTTTCAGAGCGAGGTTGGTCATCGCGTACAAACGACCAGTTCAATAGGGTCACGGGGCCTGTCAGCATGCCTTTCACGGGTTTCTGTGTTTGTGACTGTGCGTACTGTGCCCACGGGACAGTGATGGGCTGTGGCCTTGAAACATCACCAAACAAGATAGGCGGTTTAACACAGCGCGAGCCATAAGATTGTACCCACCCCAAATTGCTGCGGGCATATCCTTCCAAGTGTTCACTGAAATATTCCACCATGTCATTACGCTCAGGCTCGCCGTGGACCAATACATCCAATCCCAGTGATTCTTGTTGCTGTAAACAGTGGCGAATTTCTCGCTGTAAGAAATGCTCGTACTCTTGTTTGTCGAGTTTGTTTTCACGATATAGTTTTCTGGCGCGTCGTATTTCTACGGTTTGTGGAAACGAGCCGATGCTGGTTGTTGGAAACAATGGCAGATTGAAAAGTGTCTGTTGAATCGCTGAGCGGGAGGTGAAGTGCGTGTCGCGAGCCGACATGTCCGGACGCAATGCAAGTAAAGCCCCACGCACTTTCGGGTTGCTTGTTTTGCTTGAATCACGACGGGATTGCAGAGCGTCCGCGTTGTCTTGCAGTGCCTCTCGATGATGCTCTCTGCCTTGTTCGAGCGCCTGACCAAGCAAGTGCAGTTCACCTAATTTTTGTACCGCGAATGACAGCCACGATTGCACGTCACTGGGGAGTTGGGTTTCATTATCTAGGTCAACGGGGACGTGCAAGAGTGAGCATGAGGGAGATAACCAGAGTCTGTCTCCTAGGCGTTTATAGATAGGCTCTAAGTAATCTAATAGAGCATTGATGTCCGCTTTCCAAATGTTGCGGCCATCAATGACGCCAAGAGATAACACTTTGTGCGCAGGCAGCCAGTCGATAATTTTGCTGAGTTCTGCGCGGGCGTTGATGGCATCGATATGGATTCCATCGACTGGTAACTCGCAGGTCAGTAAAAGATTATCTTGTAGCTCGCCAAAATAGCTTGCTAATAATAGTTTCAAACTACCGGGTCTGAGCTCGTGGTAGGAGCGCGTGAAAGCGCGCTGCCATTGCGCGTCGAGCTCAGTGACGAGAATAGGTTCGTCTAGTTGTACCCACTCAACGCCACTGGCTTGCAAGGCCTCAAACAAAGAATTGTAGGCTGTTAGTAAGCGTGGCAATAGATCGAGTTTGTCACTGTCATCGCGAACTTTTCCTAAGCGCAAATAACTTAATGGGCCCAATATAACTGGCTTAGCATTGTGGCCTTGCGTGCGTGCCTCAATGATTTGACTAAGTAGACGGGACACGTCTAACTCGAAGCGAGTGTCTTTATCAAACTCCGGAACAATATAGTGGTAGTTGGTGTCGAACCATTTGGTAAGTTCTCCAGCTGCAATCGTTTGTGAGCTGGGATCATTTGGGGCGCGTCCGCGGGCTAGGCGAAAATATGCCTGCAATTGCTCGCCTTCCAGATCGCGTATTCGCTTAGGGACATTGCCTAACAAGAAGCTCATGTCTAAAACTTGATCGTAAAGCGAAAAATCCCCTACTGGTACTAGGTCAAGTGTGTTCTGCAATTGCCAGTGCTCACTGCGTAACGTTGCCGCGCAGGACTCCAAGGTTTCCTCGTTGGACTCACCGCGCCAATAGGCTTCTAGTGCAAATTTGAGTTCACGCGCCTTGCCAATACGCGGAAAGCCTAAGTTGTGAATAAGGGGCATTAGATTGATCTCCGATAATAAACTGTGCGCGCATAGTAGGGGTTTCAATCAATGAATAAAAATGGTTAAAATGCATATATTGATGAATTTTGCTCATGGGTTTTAAAGAGGGTTGGACATGTTAGAACGAAGCCACTTGGCGATCATCGCTGCAGTCGATGCCCGAGGCACGTTAACGGAGGCGGCTACGAGCCTGCATTTGAGCCAGTCGGCACTTAGTCATGCGATTCGTAAACTAGAGCATCAACTAGGCACCCCGCTTTGGGAGAAAGAAGGGCGCTTGCTTCGCTTAACGCAAGCGGGTGAGCAGATGCTGTTACTCGCAAAGCGGCTTCTTCCGCAGTTCGAACATACTGAGCAACTTCTACGGCAATTTGCCCGTGGTCAAAGAGGAACTCTGCGCATTGGAATGGAGTGTCATCCCTGTTATCAATGGTTGCTTAAAGTGATTGCGCCGTTTCTAAATGAATGGCCGGATGTAGATGTTGATGTAAAACAAAAATTTCAGTTCGGTGGCATCGGCGCGTTGTTCAGCTACGACATAGATATATTGGTGACGCCGGATCCTTTGCGTCAAAGTGGATTGCTATATACGCCTGTGTTCGACTATGAGCAGGTGTTGGTGGTGAATCGAGATCATCGTTTAGCAAAAAAGAGCTTTGTAAAACCCGAAGACCTTATCGAAGAGACGTTGATCAGTTACCCAGTAGAGCGCGAGCGACTGGATATTTATTCTGAGTTTCTTACCCCAGCCAAGTGCGCCCCAAAAGAACACAAAGAAATCGAGGCTACGAATATCATGCTGCAGATGGTGGCGGCAGGTAGAGGCGTAGCAGCATTGCCTAGATGGTTGGTCGACGAATATGCGCAGACGATGCCGTTAAGTGCCGTGAGTTTGGGCAAGCAAGGCATTGCGAAGCAAATTTTTCTTGGTATTCGTCGAACGGACGAGTCCCTTGCGTATCTCAATGGTTTCATTGAGTTAGCCGCAACCATTCAAACAGTTCCTAAATGAGGTCGCTGTCGGCTTTAGTGACATATAGAGATTCCCGAATCCACGCATAGTCCAAACTTCCATCATAGGGGTGCATCGAGAGACGCACCGCATGGGCCTGAGAGTCGTCTTGCCATTCTAGAGTCTCTAACACCTCGATAGCCTGAGCATCCCCCTGCAACCATAGAGCCACTTGAGTGAGCTTGCGCATCGCCGCGATATTCACTGTGTATCGTAATAAGGCGGTGAGGCTAGCAGGGTTGGCGCCATCCCATAATAGATCACAGATCCATAAGCTGCCTTCGAGTTCACGTAGCACTGCCCATGCGCGCAATGTGCCAGTGCTGTCTTTGCAATATAGGAATTCATAATCATTGACGTCGGGACGTTGAATAAAGCGCCAGTTCAACCACTTCCAATCGCGTTGCGCTAGAAGCGCGTAGCGAGAAGATGTGCGCTGCCAAAATGCATCAATACTGGCTGGGCTTGGAATGGCGAGTTTTATTTCATACTGTGATGCTTCGCTTTCGATGTCCTGTTCAGTGCAGGCGTGACGCCATCGCCTTATGCATTCGGGGGTGTCGTGCAAAGGGCTATGGGTGTTGTGTAGGGCGTTTAGTGTGCCGCTAGGAAATCCAAATAACAGTTTCAACTCCCCTTTAGCGCGTTGCTCCTTGTGCAATGCTGTCAGAGTTTTGAGCATGGCACGGCCATGAATAAGGGCGGGGGTTGGTAGTGAGTACGCGTCCCCGGCATGGGCTACTTGCCACTGCGCTCTATTGCAATGCCATGTCACGGGATGGGCTGCAATATGGGCTTGTACGGCTTGTGTTTCATCCACAGCGACGCTAGCGATCGTGGAGTCCTGGTGCTGAAACTTCCAACGCCAGTAGTCCGTGTCGCGTGATAAATTAAACACTTTATTAAAGCCCGATACGATGCTTTCTTCGTCGCCAGATTGATAGGGACGAATCGTTATGGGCACGGTGTGGGCCACTCAGGATCACCTTCTAGCAAGCATACATGGGCGAATTGATCGCAAATGTTCAACCAATCTTCGAACCCTGATATCGACTCCAAGAAGCGCTCGGGTTGAAAGATAAAGGAGGCAATGGCGATGGTGTACAGGCGGCACTGCTCACAATTGACGTTAGGCATACAGCACTTCGCATCGCTGGGTTTTAGATCGACGCGGTAACCTTGGTGCCATGCAAAATTGCGGCCGTTGCAGTTCTGGGCAATGCCTGTTTCCGGGTCTAACTGATACAAAGGCTCCTCAGTCGTTAAGGCATTGTTAAAGGCTTGCGACTGAATCACGGTGCGTGGGTACTGTTGAATGAGGGCATCCACTACTTCGCGTGCTTTGGCCAGACTTTGCGGATCAAACAGCATATTGCTTTCATCAGAGCTAATACGGAAATAACCATTATCATTGCTCGCGCCGCTCACCAGTTTGTCGAGATAAGATTGGGTGGGAGAGAAGTAGTTGAACATAATCTTATGGCCGTAATCGTCCATGATGCGGACAACGCCAGGGAGTTGAGAAAGATTATTGGGGTTAATCGTAAAGACAAAACGCACACGGGGGTCATTGGCAAAATTACGAATCGATTTCCAAAAGACATTGCCGCCACGGAAATGGCTGGTGGTGTCTTCGTCGCCCCAAACGGATATCTGAATCGAATAGGGGATTTCGGGGCGTATGCGAATGGTCCCGTTGGTATGAATCGAGCCCCGTGGAATGTGTTGAGCGGCGAGCATGAGTCGGTCCTGTGCAAGGGCGGGTTCTGCACCTGCAAAGAATGCAAAGCTAACACCGGCCGCCGCCTGCTGTTCAAAAAATAACCCCCATTTTTCTAGATCTGTCACTTCGGTGGCTTGTTTGTAATCATCGCCTTCGAAATAGAAACAGCCCTCACAGAAAAGATTGCAGCGAGAGGTGAGGTCATAGTTGTTGGATTTACGTAGGACTTTGCGAATCAACTTTGAACGGGAATAGCGCTCGCGTAATTCAGGCTTTTGAATCAGGTATTGATTTATGCGTCGCTTACTTTCCTGTAAAGACTGTACGGCGGTACCCATTGAGATCCCTTTCATGTCGACTGTGCGTTTGGCAGATCAAGCGAAGCCTGATCGGGGTTGGCATCATAAAAGGGTTGGCAGTGTGAAAAAATTGGTAAATATTCATGGATCCATGAGCGATATTCATAGAAGCCGTTTACCGCACAGACAAGGCCACTTAGCGGACAGGCCTATAAACTGAGTATCACGGGTGGTAAAAGCAGTGCTAGGATGAACTCAGGATCATTACTACTGCTTACATTGTCGAACAGCGCAGGGAGCGACGCTCGATTAAACAATAAAAATGGGGGTCAAAATGTTTTCAGCTACACGTACTACGCTCAATACTCTGACGATTATTTCCAGCACTTTACTTTCTAGTTTGGTGATCGCAGATAATCTTTCTTACTCTTCTCCTGAGTCCGTGGGCATGTCCTCAGAGGCCTTGGAGAGGATTGCCCCATTATTGCAGCAGTATGTCGACAGCGGCGAGCTGGTGGGCGTTGTTAGCATGGTGGCGCGCCATGGCGAGATCGTGCATTTTGAGAATTATGGCACTCTCGATATGGACACTGGCGCTCCGATAGAAAAAGACAGCTTGTTCCGTATTTATTCTATGAGTAAACCCATTACGACTGTCGCGGCTATGATGCTGTATGAAGAAGGCAAGTTTCAGTTAAGCGATCCCGTGTCTAAGTTCCTTCCTGAATTTGCCAACCTGAAGGTCATGGGTGAGGGCGGTTCGATGGTCGCTCCTGATCGACCAATGACGATGCAAATGTTAATGAGCCATACCGCGGGCTTAAGCTATGGTGTGTTCGGCGATACTGTGGTGGACAGGCAGTATCGCGATGCCGAAATCTTAAGCAACACAGACTTGGCCGAGATGACGAGTCGTTTAGGCGAAATCCCTTTGCAGTATCAACCCGGCACTCGCTTTCATTACAGCGTTTCGGTTGATGTATTGGGGCGTGTGGTTGAGGTGCTTTCTGGGCAGCCATTGGATGCATTTTTCGAACAACGGATATTCACGCCTTTGGAGATGACGGATACTTTCTTTGAAGTGCCCGCCGATAAAAAACCACGTTTTGGTACCAACCATAGTTTTGATCCGAGAACGAAAACGCTCGCGGTCAGCGATCGGCCTGAAACGAGTGCTTTTGCCAATGAGGTGACTTTCTTCTCTGGTGGCGGTGGGCTTGTTTCTAGCACAGAAGACTATATGCGGTTCTCGCAAATGCTATTGAACGGCGGCGAGCTTGATGGCGCCAGAATCCTCGGTCGTAAGACCATTGAGTTCATGACGCAGAACCATTTGCCTGGCATTTTTGGTGGGCCTTCGCTTAACACTGATGCGGATCTATACGGAATGTCGCGCGGAACGGGCTTTGGCCTTGGGTTCGCTGTAGTAGAGGATCCTGCAGGGGCTGGCGGTATTACCTCGCCAGGGGAGTTTTACTGGGGCGGCGCGGCAGGCACGATTTTCTGGATCGACCCTGTAGAGGACTTAATTGGAATAGTAATGGTTCAGCACATGAATGTGCAGGTGCCATTACGCAATACCTTTAAAGCGGTTAGCTATGGCGCTCTTATTGAGTAAAGCCATTAGCCGCCTCATGCGACACTATGCCGCATTGGCAATACTGAGAAGTGGCGTACTATGAACTCTGGCCCTTGAGCCAATCTGCTAGGCTAGGTTAGGCACCATTATTCCTTGTATTTGGTGTTTTTAAATCCGATTAGAGTTTCTCTAGTCGGATTTTTTTATGGGAGATTATTAACAAAGTTATTTGTGGTTAGGACAGCTTCTTTTCTAGACCAATCCCTACAAACTGCCCCGCGATCATCGCTGCAACAAATAGGAAGATGTTGGGATCAAGAGAGGCTAGGCCTGCTATCGCTGGGCCTGGGCAAAGGCCGGCTAACCCCCATCCTATTCCAAATAGTACGGCGCCGCTGATTAGCGGTATGTCTAACGTAGTCTTTGTCGGAAGTGTGAATTTTTCCGTTAAAATGGGGTGGGCTTTGCGCGTGATGAGCGGAAAGCCAATAATGGTAAATACTAACGCGCTACCCATTACCAACAACAGGGTAATGTCCCAGTCGCCAGTCACATCGAGAAACGCGATAACCCTTGTCGGGTTGATCATTTCAGAAATCGCGAGACCTAGTCCAAACACGATTCCGCTAAATAGTGCAGCTAATGACAGTTTCATGAGAACAGGTGCCTCGTCACGTAAACAGTTAAAACGGCAACACCCATGAAGGTGACTGTAGAGGCTATTGATCGTGGTGAGCGACGGGCAATGCCGCATACACCGTGCCCGGATGTACAGCCCGACCCTAGGCGAGTCCCTATACCCACTAGTAACCCTGCCACCACTAGTAGTGGCCCGCTAGCCTGCATTTCTATGGGCAAGGGGCGATCAAATGCTACTTGATAAATAACGGCCCCGAGTATCAGTCCGCCTATAAAGGCTGCTCGCCAGGGCAGGCCATCTTGAGTGTTCCAGGTGATTACGCCCGTTAGGATGCCAGAGATCCCCGTCACGCGGCCAAGTAGTAACAACATCATGAGACTGGCGATGCCGATCAAGCTACCGCCTATTAGGCCGCCAGCGATATTGGGTTCGATCATTACACTCTCCTTTGGTGTGGCATAGACGTTATTTATGTTAGTGGGCAACGCTACGCCGATTCAGCATTATGGTGCCCTTAGAGCCCACTAAGCGAGGATTTATTACAATTTAGCGGAGCAATTATTGCGTTACATCAATGTGTTTCTGAGCTTGCTCGGATGCGCTAGACACCTGTGGTCAGAGTGTTTATTCTTTGAACACTACATTTTAGTCACATCAAGAGACGGGACCATATGAGCCTTTATAAAAAACTATTTGTTGTTATCGACCCTACTAGTACACCGCAACCAGCGCTTGCGCGCGCTGCCGACATGGCGGCTAAAAACAAAGGGAAAGTCACAGCATTCTCTGCGGTCTATAAATCAATAGACGAGATGACCGATGCGACATCGCGTAAATCAGGCAAACAAGCTGTATTGAAAGAGTGGAAAATGAAAGTCACTGCATTGGCAGCTCCTTATAAGGAAAAAGGCCTACGAGTGGTGCAGGATTGTTTCTGGACCTCCGATTGGTATGCCGCTGTTAGCCGAGCGGCTTTACGTGCCGAAGCCGATATAGTCATTAAGTCGACTTTCCGTCATGGAAAATTGCAGCGTTTGTTGCATAGCACTTCTGACTTCACAATTATGCGTCACAGCCCTGCACCTGTACTTTTAGTGCGTGAGCGTAAAAGTTTTAGTGGCAAGGTGATACTCGCGGCGCTGGATATTGAGGCTAAAGACGAAGGCCATATCGGTTTGAACAATGCCGTGATGAAGAACGCGCATCAAATGGCTGAGTTTACGGGGTTGCCATTGCACGTGATTTCAGCGACTTCGCGTAAACCTGATTTTAGTCATTTAATCGAAGGTGAAGAAGCGCATCCCGATGGTGACGAAGCAGCGCTCGCTCACGCCTTTGGTGTTGAGCGTGCGAACTTTCATATCATTCGCGGCGATGCAAAGCGTGTGATCCCAGAGCAAGCAAACTTGCGCAAAGCGGATATTGTGGTGCTAGGGGTTTCCAAGCGCAGCGGCGCAACGGGTGTTCTCGTAGGCACTACTGCTCAGAAAATTTTGGACAAGCTTGATTGTGACGTATTAGCCGTCAACTAATAAGTTTGTGGCCGTGCGAGAGTGCGGCCACAAATTCCTACGCCATTGTTACTACTGCTTCATTCCTTCCTTGCCCGCATTAACAAACATACTAGAGAGATATTATGAAACGAAGGTTATTCGTCAAAAGCCTCTCGGCGGCATCGTTGTTGCTAAGTCAATCGCCCCATAGTTTAGGCGCTCAGTCGATGGAGTCGTTAGCGCCAGCGACTGCAACTCCTAGTTTCATGCCTGATGTGGAGATATTGCTGCGGGCTGTCGTGGGTGAGGCGAGTCTGCTCGAAGATTCGCTCACTCAGGTTTGGCGCTTTAGTGGGGAGTTGATGAAGGGGCAGGCGAGCGCTTTAAGTTTTCTCGATGGCTCGGGTCATATCCCCATCATTCGAGTACGCCGCGGGCAGAAAATCCGAATTCATTTTGAGAACGAATTGCCTGAGAGCAGTATCGTGCATTGGCATGGTTTGAATATCCCTCAGCGCATGGATGGTCATCCCATGTATGCGATTGCACCTGGTGAGCGCTATGTGTATGAGATTGCGATCGATAACCGTGCGGGTACTTATTGGTTTCATCCTCATCCACACGAACGCACTTCGTTTCAGGTCTACCAAGGTCTTGTGGGGATGCTGATTGTGCACGATGAAGAGGAAGGCTTAGCGGCGTTGCCTGCGGCAGAGCATGACATTCCTTTGATGATTCAAGATCGCAGTTTTAGTAGTGATCATCAACTAGAGTACATCGGTCCTATGCGTATGAATTGGATGATGGGCTTTAGCGGCGACTATGTATTGGTCAATGGGCGCGTGGATTATAAGCGCACTGTCTCGCGCACGGCTCATCGTGTGCGCATCATTAACACCTCCAACGCCAGCCTTTATCATTTACGGTGGAGCGATGGCAGGCCTTTCACGGTGATCGCGACAGATGGTGGTTTGCTTGAACGGGCTCGTGAGCAATCGACGCTAACCCTTGGGGTGGGGGAGCGTGTTGAAGTCTGGGTGGATTTTTCAGCTTTCGACGCCGGAGATGAAATGCATCTTCTGGCTGAATCCTATACGCCTTCTTTGCAAAATTTTACAGCCGAACAGGGTGGCAGGGAACTGCAAGATGGGGCGCGTCCGATTGCTAGTTTTCAGTTCTCCGCAGAGGCGCCGGTCGTCGGCCTACCTCCACAGCAGCTTAGTCAGTATGCGGCGCTTAGCGAGGATGACGCAGTGAATGCGGATTCTCCACGGCCAGTCGCTATCTCCATGATGCGCGGTAGCTTCTATTTGAATAATCGACTCTTCGGGGCAATGCAAGATGTGCCTGAAGAGAATAGAGTGAAACTTGGCACCACAGAAGTATGGGAGTTTAAAAACGACTCCTCCATGGGAATGGGGATGGGGCGAGGTATGGGAGGGATGATGCAAATGGCCCATCCGATGCACGTGCATAACGTCCAATTTAAAGTGTTATCGAGAACACGGGCTGGACAGGAAAATACCGAACATCAGCAGTTGAGTGCGGGGTTTACGGACTACGGATTAAAAGATGTGGTCGTCGTGTTGCCGGGCGAGACAGTGCGGGTGCTTATGAAATTTGAGAATTACACAGGAATCTATCTATACCACTGCCATATTCTCGAACATGAAGATTTAGGCATGATGCAAAATTTTTTGATAGAAGCCTAAACAGTTATGAAAGTGCCTCTAGAGCTTCCTTGATCTCTGGGTGGCGCCACTGAAAGCCGGCGTGCTGTAAGCGCTCTGGCATTGCGTTGGTGCTACTCATTAGCAAGCTCGCTTGTTCTCGGAGCAAGAGTTTTAATAACCATGCGGGCGGGGTTAACCACACGGGGCGATGCAAGGCTTGGCCTAGTGCGCGAGCGAATTGCCCATAGCGCACCGGATTTGGTGCGCTTAGATTGTAAGGGCCTTGCGCTGACTCAGTATCAAGCAGGAACACCGTGGCGTTAACCCAGTCTTGAATGTGTATCCAGCTATACCAGAACTGCCCCTTGCCTAATGAGCCCCCTAGCCCTAGCTTGAAGACCGGCTGCAAGGCTTGCAGTAATCCGACTTTGCCCAATACCAAGCCTGTACGCAGATAAACGGTGCGCATTGCCTGCAGTGAGCTAGTGCTGGTCACTGTGCTAGCCTCCCAATCGGCAACAAGTTGGGCAGCCCAATCGTCTCCTTTAGAGGCGGTTTCATTGACAATAGTCTCGCCACAATCCCCGTAATAACCTATGGCAGATCCGGACAATAGGACTTGCGGTGGTTTCTCCTGCGAGCCTAACCAGTTCATGAGCGTTTCTGTGATTTCTATACGACTGGCACGAAGGGTTTTCTTGCGTGACTTTGTCCAAATGCCGGAGAATAAATTTGCGCCTGTGAGGTTGATCACAGCGTCAACAGGCTCTGCAATTTCATCGAGTGTGCTTACCCATTCGCTCGCGCTTTTGTGCCGAGCATTGTCCTGTGGATTGCGACTCCAAACGATAACGTCATCACCACGCGCAAGAAGAGTGTTACAGAGGGCTTGGCCCAAAAAACCGCTACCGCCGCTGATCAAAATTCGCATGGCATTTTATTCTCTCAGTGAACTTAAAGGGTGGTCAAAATGTTGTCGAGTTCAGTGGCGGTGCTTACTAATGCCGCTGGCGAAAAGCGTGACAAGCTCTCGTCGTCGTGCACGCCCCAGCGCACTCCGATACTCGGCATATTGATTCGATGTGCCATTTCAAGATCATAAGTAGTGTCGCCTATCATCACGGCCTCGTGGGGTTTCAAATTATAAAAATCGAGAATCTCTTCCAACATGAGGGGATGGGGCTTGGAGCGTGTCTCATCGGCACAGCGCGAAACATCGAATTGCGGCTTTAGTCCGCTGGACTGGAAGGCGGCGTCGAGCCCTCTGCGGCTTTTGCCTGTCGCGACTGCTCGGCCAATGCCGCGCACACGCAGGCGCTCGATGAGCTCTGCCATACCAGGGAAAATTTGCGTTGGTTTGGCCTCTTTGTCAAAGAAGTAGCGACTATAGGCTTGTCGAATGGCCTCAATGTCTGGGTCCTGCACATCGGGATAAAGCGTTTTTAGCGCATCAATCATCCCGAGCCCAATGATATTTTTGTATGCGGCTTTCTCGAGTGTCGGAAAGCCAAGATCTGCCGCTGCTTTATGCAAGCTATCGGCGATATGGTCTATTGAGTCTACGATGGTGCCATCCCAATCGAAGATGGCGATTTTGATTGTCATAGTTTGCACACCTCGTTTAAGTGCCTAATACTGACACACCGTTATTATCTACGCCACGCTAGGCGACGTAGACCATTGGCGACAAAACCAAATTGCGCTTATAGGAGCTTGTTTGTACTCTGATTGAGCGGTATTTATGACTTTCTGAAAGGCTAAAAGGCCTAGGTGTATTGATGAGTGTAACGGCGATACTGACATTTCTAGGGGGCGTTGGGCTTTTTCTTCTAGGGATGCGCTTGATGACGGATGGCCTGACGAGTGCCGCTGGCAGCACCTTGCGTGTAATCCTTACCTCGGCGACCCGCAGTCGTGCGCGAGCAATTGCGTCCGGCATTGGTATAACGGCGGTGGTGCAGTCCTCCGGCGCTGTCATCTTCGCCACTGTGGGGTTCGTTAATGCGAGCCTTCTAAGCCTTGGTCAGGCTATAGGGATTATCTTCGGCAGTAACATCGGCACGACTTTTACTTCATGGATAGTCGCGTTAATCGGCTTTAATCTCGACCTGCAAGCTTTGGCAATGCCCGCCATTGGCATTGGAATGACGCTGTCGGTGACTGCCGGTGCTAGGCGATATGGCGCCCTAGGTCGTGCTTTGGCTGGGTTTGGTTTGTTTTTTCTTGGGATAGATGTTTTACGTGGCGCCTTTGAGGGTGTCGGCGATGTGGTAGCGCTTGAGGAGTGGGCGGGACAGGGGGTTCTAAGCTTACTGCTTTTTCTCGTCATCGGCGCTTTGCTTACGACTTTGATGCAGTCCTCTAGCGCGACATTGGCATTAACCATTACGGCTACGGCAGGCGGTCTCATTCCTCTGCCCGCCGCGGCGGCAATGGTGATTGGAGCCAATGTAGGGACCACCACACTAGGCTTGTTTGCTGCACTCGGGGCGACGGCTCCGGCAAAGCGGGCCGCAATGGCACATGTGTTATTTAATGCCGTCACCGGTTTAGTCGCATTTGCTCTATTGGCCCCTTTACTCTGGGCCGTGAATGAAATTGCTGAGCTAATGGGCAGTGCCGAAAACTTGGCCGTGTCGCTTGCCATTTTCCACTCATTAGTCAATTTGCTTGGGCTTCTCATTATGTGGCCACTAGCGAATAAGCTAGAGGCATTTTTGCAGCGCCGGTTTAAGTCAGCCTTAGAAGATGTAAGTAAGCCGCAGTTTCTGGATAGCAATGTGCAAAGGACTCCCAGTTTCGCATTGGATGCCTTAGCGCAAGAATTGTTCCGTATGAACACAATTGCGTGTGCCTCAGCAAAAGCGGCGATAAGCAGTGAGAAAACTCATCGTGAAGGGTTAGACGAGGAACATAGGGCCCTTGAAAACCTGAGTTATGAAATAGGTGATTTTGCCAGCGGCATATCGCGAGCAGGCATGAAAGTAGAGCAAATAGCGGCGATTCCTGATGCTCAGCGTGTCGCGCAATATCTAGTGAATGTGGTGGAACACGCCAGAAATTTAGCGTCGATGCATACTGTAGAGCAGCTTCAGGATGAACAATTGGTGGCTGCCCGCAATGGTTTGCGAGCTCAGGTGGTGGATCTTCTGGAGCATGGGAGCGGCGTTGGACCCGATTGGGACGCGACGGCATTCGAAGTATCGCGGGCAACTTTCGAAGCCGATTATCAAACTGTCAAGGCGGCTTTTCTTACCGCCGGCACCACCGGAGTGCTGGTGCCTCGGGTTATGGCGAGTGCGCTAGAGCGCTTAAGCGAGCTTCGTCGCATTGCGGACCAAGGTTGTAAGGCCGCGGTTTATCTTGACCGGTATATTCGGAACACAAAGGTCATTTTGGCCGCACCCGAAGACGCCACTATACAGCCGGTAAGCAAACCTTCAGTCTATGAAGTAAATTAGTGTTCAAACGAAATTATATGAGAATAAATGATGAATCGATTTAAAGCATTCACCCTGATATTGCTCTTATTGCAAGGCGCCTATAGTAGCGCCCAAGAGGATCAACTCTCTTTAGAGCGCGATGCCTTGTTGTATGCCTTGGCATGGAAACAGACCGCGGCGGAATACCAAGCGCTGTACTATCAAGGGTTTAATATCGCGCGCATGCATGTTCAAGCCGCTGTAGATGCTCGTCAGCCGGGAGAGCCGCCCTTGGCGATTGTCACGGATGTTGATGACACGGTATTGCACTCCCTCACCTACTGGGGCTATCTCGTGCGCCGCAATATGGATTTCTTTGATGATGCCATATGGGATCGTTGGGTTGAGTCCAACAAAGTCACGGCGACTCCAGGGGCGGCGGAATTTTTAGCGTTTTGTGCGGACAATGATGTGGAGGTTTTCTATGTGACCAGTCGCGATCAAGGGGAGAACACCCATGAGCTAGCGTTGAACAATTTGCACTCTGTGGATTTCCCTTACGTCGATGCTGAGCATGTCACTGTATTGCGCGAGAGCTCCAACAAAGAACCACGCCAGGATGCCCTCATGGAGCAATACAATGTGGTCACTTTCTTGGGCGACAATCTCAATGATTTTCGTCGTAAATACTATATACGTGATGACATAGAAGGGCGTATTGCGCTGATGTCCGAGGACAAAGACAAGTTCGGGAAGGAGTATGTAATGTTTCCGAACCCGACAGACGGACAATGGCTAGCGGCGATTTTTGGTGAGTCCGAGCCTGCGGCCAGCGATGAGAATCGTCGTATCTTGCGTGAGGCTGCCAGCCATACGGCGTGGGATGAACCGATGGAGAACGCTCGAAATGCCTACTATGAGGGAGACTTTCTGCAAGCCTTGTCTATCTGGCGCCCCTTAGCTGAGGAGGGCAATGCGCGGGCTCAAAACAATCTAGGCATTATGTTTCGCAATGGTGAGGGTGTCGTGCAAGATTTCGATGCTTCTCGGCATTGGTTGTTGCTGGCGGCCGAGCAAGCTTATCCTCGCGCGCAGTTTAGCCTCGGTATGATGTACGATTTTGGCCAAGGCGTAGCGCAAGATTACAATCAGGCCGTACGGTGGTACTTGCAAGCAGCCGCGGGTGATGATCCTGATGCACAGTTTAATTTGGGCGTGCTGTATGCCGATGGAAGGGGCGTCCCCAAGAGCGCCGAAGAAGCCATGCGCTTTTATGCGTTGGCCGCCGAACAAGGCCATGCGAATGCACAAAATGTTTTGGCCAGAATGTATGTCCTTGGCGAAGGAGTCGAGCAAGATAAGGTCGAAGCGTTAAGGCTTTTTCAACTGGCTGCCGCGCAGCAGCATACGCAGGCACAGGAGAGTATCGTTAAGTACTTTCCTACGCTAACACCTTAGTGATTCACATCCCGCGTTAGTGTCGGCGCACCCGCCGTCGGCACTTTCTTATTTTACTTGCACCGGCAAAACTTCTATCCTCCCTTTTTGCTTGGTTACTCGGAGTTTTGTTTATCGTGATCTTACTTAAAAAAATCATTCGCACTAGAGCGCTGCTGGCGGTGTCTTCTCTGGTTCTACTGGCGGCGTGTTCTGATGGGCCGCAGGAGCCTGTTGATTCAGAGATCGTCGCTGATCTCGTATTGACGGACACCCGTGTGTACTCTTTCGCGTGGGAGGCGCCATCAACGGAAGGGGTGCCGGCGGATAATGCTCCCTATAGCAACGGTCAATGGTCCCCTGATGCACAGGCCGTTGCGATCAAAGACGGGATGATTCTTGCGCTTGGGTCAAACGAGGATGTCGCGCAATTTATAGGGGCTGGGACACAAGTGCTTGCCCTCGAAGGCGCCACAGTAATGCCGGGGTTTGTGGATACTCATACTCATATCAATGAACTTGGGGCCACGCTTGATGTGGTCGACCTAAAAGGCGTCCAGAACGAAGAAGAAGCGGTGATGCGGGTTGTGGACCACATTGCGACTAATGATGTTCCAGAAGGGCAGTGGGTGGTGGCGAGAGGTTGGGACGAAGGCCTGTGGGCTGATAGTTTTCCGACTCATGCACTTCTCACCTCGCGAGTTCCCTTTAATCCCGTCCTGATGGATGGAATGAATGGTTTTGGCGCTTGGGGCAATAAACTGGCAATGAACGCGGCGGGAATTAACGCCGAGGCGCAAGACCCTGTCGGAGGTGAAATTCTACGTGATGAAGCCGGTCAGCCTACAGGCGCCGTGCGTAACCGTGGTGTGGCTTTGTATCGTGAAGCCGTCCCGCCTTTAACGCTTGAGCGCATGGAGTCTAGACTCGTTAATGGTTTGCGTATTATGAGCGAGTCAGGTTTTACTGCTGTGCACCATGCGGGAGTGGATACCGGACAAATGGCCGCCTATGAATCCCTCGCTGCACAAGATCGATTGCCCATCCGCGTGAACGCCATGGTAAGTGGACGCGATAAACCCTTAATGACGCAGTGGCTTGAGCGTGGTCCGACTCGCTTTGCAGGAGACAAGCTTTTTGTACACTCGGTCAAAGGGTATTACGACGGCTCCCTTGGAGCACGAGGGGCGAAACTATTAGAAGAGTACAGCGATAGCCCTGGTCATTTTGGCGTGTCGGGTGAGGAGTATGGTTTCTTTACTGATGAAATCTCAGAGATGTTGCAAGGTGGATTTCAAGTCAATATCCATGCGATTGGCGATGGTGGTAACCGAGAAGTCTTACAGTTTTTCGCGGACAACTTTGCCAAGAACCCTGCGCTGAAAGACAACCGTCATCGCATAGAGCATGCGCAAGTGGTGCATCCCGATGACTTTGCGCTTTACGATGAACTCGACATCATTGCTGCCGTGCAGCCTCCGTTCGTGGCAGAGGATAAAGTGTGGACTGTCGATCGCATTGGGATGGAGCGTGCCGCGGGGGCTTACGCCTGGCGTACCTTCCGTCGTCACAATGTGCCGTTGGTGTTTGGCTCTGACTTGATGGGCTATGACTGGAGCATCTTCTACGGATTACATTCGGCGATAACGCGTCAGAGCACCGACTCTCAGCCTGAAGGCGGGTGGTTTCCTGAGGAGAAGCTCACCGCAGAGGAAACTATTCGTGGTTATACAGTGGCAGCCTCTTATGCCAACTTCACAGAAGACAGCGCAGGAACGTTGGCCGAAGGAATGTGGGCGGATATCACAGTACTGGATACCGATGTGTTTGCGGCGGTCAACGAAGACCCTGCCAGTTTACTCACTGGCAAAGTCTTAATGACGATTGTGAATGGCGAGATTGTGTACCAGCCGTAATCATGCAACACGCTAAGCTCGCGGTGAGATAACCGCCATAGTGATGCGTGAAATGCATGTTGGCTGACCATCTTCGTTCTCGATCCGTATTTCCCAAACTTGGGTACTGCCACCGATATGAATAGGGCGGGCAGTCCCTGTTACCCAGCCACTGGCCACAGAGCGCAAGTGGTTGGCATTAATCTCAAGCCCTACAGCCTGCTGTCCTTCGCCACGAAGGCAGTAGTTGGCGGCAATGCTGCCAAGGGTTTCGGCAAGGAGTACCGAGGCCCCGCCGTGCAAAATTCCATAAGGTTGTATGGTTCGGGAATCAACCGGCATGCGACCTTTGACATAATCATCGCCAATCTCTGTGAACTCGATCCCTAGGCTTTCGACGGCCGACCCTTTATTGCCTTTGTTGATGGACTCAATATTCAGAGGCCTTGTCCAGATGCTCATAAAAACTTCCTAATTATCGTCAAATTATTTCTAGTGGAATGATCAATCTTACTTAGACAGTGTTAGTATGCGCGCCCTCAAAAGCTTATTCGCTTAAAGGAAGCCCTCATGGACTTTTTTATCGCTACATTTCTCAAGATGTTTTTCGTCATGACACCGTTTTTCGTGCTGTCAGTATTTTTGACCGTGACCAACGATGCGACTCTTGAGGAGAAGCGTCATCTCGCTATAAGAGTGACGATCTCTGTCATTATTATCAGCCTCATACTGATGTATTTTGGTCGTTATATTTTTGCCATCTTCGGCGTGACTCTTGATGCCTTCCGTATTGGTGCCGGCGCACTACTCTTTATGTCGGCAGTGGGCTTGGTCAACGGCAATAAAGATAGTCAAAAACTGGCGGAGTTTAAACTCTCCGAGCTCGCTGTGGTGCCGTTAGCGCTGCCAATTACTGTCGGTCCAGCGACTATCGGTGTGCTGCTAGTCATGGTGGCGGACAACGATACATTGGGGGAGTTCTTCTTAGAGAGTTCAGCAATGACCTGTTCGATTCTGGCGGTGGGGTTAATGCTGTACTTTTCCAACCTAATTGAGAAATCGGTCGGCAAACAAGGGATCGCGATCATCTCTAAAATTACCGGCATTATTCTGGCGGCGCTGTCGGCACAGATTATGTTCACGGGCATAAAGAACTTCATGGCAATCGCATAAGGCTGCCGACGGACTAATGACTAAGCAATAGTCCGTCGGCAAGAACCGCTTACCCCATTGGGTAAGGGATATCTTTATGCACTTCGTCACAAGCCTTTAGAGTTTCTGCACTCAAAGTGACATCAAGCGCGGCTAGCGAATCATCTAACTGCGATGCATCACGCGCCCCAATAATCGTCGACGCCACAAAATCGAAATTCATACTCCAAGCGGTCGCTAGGGTCGTGGCGCTCATGCCCGCTTCTTTAGCGATCTCGATGTAACGTGCTGTGGAATCCAATGTGCCTTTGTTAAGGAAGCGATCGGCCATGGCGCGTTGGCGAGCCGTGGGGAGCTGCTTGTACTCACCAAAACGGCTGCGTGCGGGGATGTCTTTGACGTTGTACTTTCCACTAAGCATACCGCCGCCGATTGGCGAGTAAGGCAGTAGAGATACTTTTTCACGTCGACATGCGTCTGCTAGCTCATCAAGAAAGCGGCGATGCAGAAGCGAGAAATTGTTCTGAATCGATTGAAAGCGCGCATAGCCTTCGTATTCAGCAATGGTATTGGACTTCGTTAATCCGTAGGCGTTCTCGTTAGAGGTGCCGATGTAGCGAACTTTTCCAGACTGAACAAGTCGATCAAGCGCCTCCATAGACTCTGCCATTGGCACAATCATATCGGGCCAATGCACTTGATAGAGATCGATATAGTCGATATCCATGCGTCTTAGACTGCCCTCTACCGCGCGTTCAATGTGATGACGGTCAATGGCCGTCGAACCGCTGCGAATTGGCGGTACGAACCAACCAGAGGCCGCTCCGGCCACTTTTGTAGCGATGATGAGCGAGTCGCGATCTCGGGTTTTAACCCATTTGCCGAAAATGGTCTCTGTTAAGCCGGCAAGCTCGCCGGTCGGGGGCACAGGATACACTTCCGCTGTATCGTAGAAGTTGATGCCACGATCATAGGCTTTGTCCAATATGCGGAAAGCTTCTTTCTCGTCTGTCCATGTGCCAAAGCTCATAGTGCCCATACATATTGGGCTGACCCGCAGGCCACTAGTACCGATGTAACGATAATCCATGTTGATATTCCTACTTTCGAAGGTGAAATGATGAGGGGATGATACATCAATGAGTCACATACCGTACAAGTGCTCGATTTTTAAGATGAGTGCTAGAAAAAGTGGTGTTAAGCTCAATAACGATCCACCACAGCAAGCCTTTTGTTCCGTTCCTTTATGGGAGTCAATGATGCGCAAAATAAAAACACTGTTCGCACTTGGAGTAAGCGTTGCCTGTACTTTTTCTACTATGAGCTTTGCCGCGGGCCCTGCCGCGACGATAGGCGATGTGGCCTGGTTAACCGGTAACTACGCAGGGGCGCTGGGACCAAATCAATTAGAGGAAAACTGGATTAAAGCCGAGGGGTCTTCCATTGCCGCAATGGTGCGGATGACAGGTAATGGCGGCACCAGCATGTTCGAGATGATTACGATCGAAGAGGTCGATGGTTCCTTAGTGCTGCATATTCAACAATTCGACCCGGGGTTTGTCCCTCGTAGCGAAAGTGCTCAGAAAATGGAGCTAACGGCTATTGGTGCCAATAATGTTCACTTCAAAGCGGCCTCTCCTGGCGGAATGAAAACCCTTGGGTACACCAAAGACGGCGATAGCTTCACCATTCATGTTGAGCAGGGTGATGGCCCAATGAGTAATCTAAAGCTCATGTCGCGCAGTGTTTGGGAATAAGCACATTGCGTCAAAGTGAGTAGATAAGCCTTGTCGGTTTGACGGTGTAGGAATCTATTTCTATAGTCAAAGGACTAAACAACGAAAAGGATTTCGTTATGGCTGGTCCCTTGTTTCGGGCGCAGGCTTTGAACTTTGTCAAAGATCAAAGTGTGGGCGAATTAGTCTTCCATCAACCGTTAGGGTTACGGTTTGCGTCGTTTGCCTTGTTAGTAGTGATAGTGGCACTGCTGTCCTTTGCGGCACTTGCCCCTATCACGCAAACAGAATTGGTGCGCGGCCATTTAAACGCAACGCAGGGGAGTCTGCGTGTTTTTAGTCCTTCCTCTGGGACCGTTGACGAAATATTTGTACAAAATGGCACTCTTGTTAAAGCCGGTGATGTGCTTGCGACAGTGCGCCAAAGCGCATTCGACTCTCAGGGCCATGTGGCGTTGTCTTACTCCATCGCGCAAGTTCAAACCCAGCTCCAGCAGGAAAAACGTCTACAAAGCTCTTTGATGCGCAGCGCACAGCTGAGCGAAGAAAGCTTAAGTAAGCGTAAAGCGGTATTGCTGCAAGAGCTAGAGGGCATGGACCTGCAGCTGCGCTCCTTGCGCCTGCGTCGTGACCTGAGCGTTGCACAAGTTCAGCGTCAAAAAACGCTTCTGGACAATAGACAGGTATCAGTCTTGTATCATGAGACTGCGCTTGATGCCGTATACGGGTTCGAGCAAAGCTTGGGCGGGCTCCTCGCGCAGAAAGAGGCGCGGGAAGGTAGCTTGTTGGTTTTGGAGTACGAGTTAGAGCAGGCACCATTTTCGTTAGAGCAACAACTTCTCGCTAGTAATAGCAAAATTTCCCAGCTACAAGTGCAGCTAAAAGAGCTGGAGATCACTGGTCATTTCAGTTTGATCGCTCCTGTCGATGGTGTTGTGAATAATATACTCGGCGTGCACGGTACGACAATTGACTCGCGGACTCCTTTCGCCACGTTGCTTCCCGAGCACACTGAGTTTGAAGCATTGTTATATGTCCCTTCGCGAGCCTTGGCGAAAGTGAAAGCGCAACAAACCGTTATGTTGGATTATGATTCCTATCCTGCGCGAACCTACGGCTATTTCTCAGCGCGTGTGGTTGAGGTGTCCCAATCCCTTTTAGACCCACGAGAGCACCTTTTTCCTGTTGATATGCAGGAGCCTTTTTATCTTGTTAAAGCCTCGCCGCACTCAGAATCGTCTTCCAGTGAAGAGCCGCGTCAGCTACGGGCAGGCATGCAGTTTACGGCTCATTTGGTTGTTGGCGAACAAACCCTGCTGGAACGTCTTACGGCGCCGTTGCACACGTTGCGAGATCGGGTGTGATAACCGCATTATTTGCACGGCGTCATTCACTTCCTATTGTTCTACAGTCCGAGCGCGCCGAGTGCGGCTTAGCGTGTCTAGCAATGGTGGCGGGCTACTTCGGTTATCACACGAATCTTAATGCGTTGCGGCAGCAGTTTCCTGTACCTGCAAGAGGGGCTGGCCTTAATGATATTCTGAACGTGGCCGGTGCTCTGCGCTTGCACAGTCGTGCATTGAGATTGGCGTTGGAGGATATCCCTAAACTGCAGCTCCCTGCGATTCTGCATTGGGATATGGTGCATTTCGTAGTGCTCAAGCGAGTGGGTAAAAAGGGCATAGTGATTCATGACCCAGCAATCGGGTCAAAGCATTGCTTATGGGCAGAAGTAGGACAGCATTTCACCGGTGTCGCAGTGGAGTGCATGCCCGCGGCCAACTTTGTCAAAATGCGCAACACGGCGCGCAGTAAAATCAATGAGTTATTTATTCGATATCCCGGATTCAATTCTTCGGTTGCTCAACTGTTTGTTCTGTCGCTGTTCATGCAAATAGTCACAATTGTGAGTGCATTCTATGTGCAGCTTGTCATAGACGAAAGTATTGCCAAGAACGATAAAGACATTTTGGTGGTTCTGTTCTTTGGGTTTTTGTTGCTGGTGTTGATCAATGTGGCGATGACATTTTTTAGAAACACCGTGCAGCTTTATTTTGCTAACCAGCTAGGATTTCAAATGGTGAGCAATGTCTTTGTGCAACTGATGAAACTTCCTGTCGAGTTTTTCTCTAGACGCCATGTTGGCGATATCGTGTCTCGATTTGGCGCGGTACAAGAGATTCGAAAAATCCTGGCAGAAGATATGATTACCGTGGTGCTTGATGGTGTGTTCGCGATAGTTAGTTTGACTGTGTTGTTTTATTTCAATGTGACCTTGAGTTTGGTGGTGCTCTTCTTTGTGCTACTGACCACTATTTTTAAGCTCGCGCTCATAACGCCTATCAAGAACTTGACTGAGTCTCAGATAGTAGCCGAGGCGTCCGCAAACAGCGTGTTGATGGAGAATATGCGCGCGATAGAAGTGATCAAATTTTATTGCCGAGAGTTGCCCCGCATCTATTCATGGCGTAATCGCTACGCTCGACAAATTAACGCGAATGTTCAGTTGCTGCGTTTTGGCATTCGAGTGGAGTTGGCCAATGGCTTGTTGTCAGGGGTAGAGCATTTACTTGTTATCTATCTTGCAGCGATGTCGGTGTTGGACGGAAACATCACTCTGGGTTTCATGACCGCATTCCTAGCACTTAAGGCCAATTTCTCTAAGTCGGTAAGCTCGTTCATCGACAAGATTGTCCAGATCCGATTAGTGCGGCTGCAATTAGAGCGCTTGTCTGATATTACGTGCGCGGAAGTTGAGTTTAACGATCTATCGCTCCCCTCCCATGCCCGGCATTGGCAGGGACGGCTGAGTGTGCGTGATCTAAGCTTTCGTTATGTCGGGAGCAATGAGGCCATGATCGATCATATCGATCTAGATGTTGAACCAGGGGAGGTTGTGGCAATCACAGGGGCTTCTGGGGTGGGCAAATCGACCTTGCTGAAAATCATGGCGGGCTTAGTGATTGCAAACGAAGGTCAGGTGTTAGCGGATGATGTTTGTATTAAAACGATAGGCGTACGCCAATATCGAGATAGCTGTGCGGGTGTATTGCAGTCCGATCAACTCTTGTCGGGCACCTTGCTCGACAACATCACTTTGTATGACGATGTTATCGATGATGAGCGTCTAGTGCGTGCGGCAAAGCTGGCAGGCATTGATGATTTTATTAGGCGTTTGCCTATGGGATTTAATAGTTTGATTGGGGACATGGGGTCACTTATGTCCGCCGGTCAGGCGCAACGAATTCTGCTGGCGAGAGTATTCTACAAACAAGCAAAAATATTATTCTTGGATGAGGCGACGGCTAACTTAGATATGGCGGTTGAGCAAAAGGTGCTTAACGCGATTCGATCACTAAACACCACGACGATAATGGTGTCCCATAGGGCAGCCCCGTTGCAAATGGCCGATAGAGTGTTTGTGTTAAAAAATGGGCAGCTCCAGCTCGATAGTGGAGCGGCCCATTCTTAGGCGCGAGGACGACGTTAGTCTTGCGCTTCTTCCACGATAGTTGAGATCGTGTCTTGGTCGTGGATCTGCTTTAGTGAGCCGGTAAGAATATTGTAATGCCAGCCTTTAAGCGTCAGTTTTCCGGCCTCTACCCGCTCTTTGATAAACGGATAACTCATCAAGTTCTGTAAGGAGAAACCAACAGCGGCTTGCTCGCAGTAGTTGAAGGTTGCGAAATCATTTAAACGGTTAGGGTCGGCTAGTTCAGCAACAGGCGCCACAATCGACATCCATCGAGCGATGAAGGTATCTTGTGGCAGCTTTTTTGCGTCAAGGACCAAGGAGCGAATGCCACCACAACGAGAATGTCCGAGCACGATAATCTCGGGAACTTCCAGAACGGTGATCGCGAACTCCAAGGCGGCGCTAGTGCCGTGATAAGAGCCTTCTATTTCATAGGGAGGCACAAGATTTGCTACGTTGCGAATCACAAACAATTCGCCTGGCTCTGTGTCGAAAATCAATGCAGGTTCCATGCGAGCGTCACAACAAGTGATCAATACATGGTTTGGCTTTTGTTCTTCAGCAAGCAGGCGTAACTTGTCTCGATTCTCAGAAAAATAGCCATCTTTAAAGCGTTGGTAACCCTCTAAAAGTTTGTCAGTCATCTTTCAATATGCCTCTTTAAGTGCGCGGTTCTTCTTGGTTTCTTACTCTGGCAATATGCGCATAATGCCATTGCCTTCTGTGGCAACATAAATGTAACCATCAGGGCCTTGTTTGATGTTGCGAACGCGGCCAATGCCGTCAAACGTGATTTCGTCGGCGACGATATTATTGCCTTCTAACACAAGGTGTACGATGTAATTAAACTTCAATGATCCTACAAGTAGGTGGTTGCGCAATTCAGGGCCGTAGTTATCGCTGTCGATAAAGGCCATGCCTGAAGGGGCAATGGAAGGGTCCCAGTAAAACTTAGGTTGTTCAATGCCATCACGAGAAGTGGCTACGGCAAGTGGTTGACCATTGTAGTTGATCCCGTAGCCAATGATTGGCCAGCCGTAATTTTTGCCAGGTTCGATCAAGTTCACCTCGTCGCCACCCATTGGGCCGTGTTCATGCTCCCAAATCTGTCCTGTCATTGGGTTCATGGTAAGCCCTTGTGGGTTACGGTGCCCGTATGAGTACACTTCGGTTTTGGCATCCGCGGTGTTTACGAACGGGTTGTCAGCAGGGATGCGACCATCGTCATGTAGACGGTAGATCTTGCCGCCATCACGGTCTAGTTGTTGGGCATTCTCAAAATGGGCGCCACGGTCACCGATTGAAAAATACAGATACCCGTCACGGTCAAAAGCAATGCGGCTGCCGTAATGCTGACCACGATTAGTATTTTCTTCGCCTTTGTAGAGGACCTCTTGGTCTATTAGCGTATCGCCTTGTAATCTGGCGCGCATAACCGCTGTATGGCTACCCTCGCCTGGGCCTTCGGGGCTTGAATAGCTGATGTATATCCAGCCGTTCTGAGCATAGCTAGGGTGTAAGACAACATCTAACAAGCCGCCTTGTCCGTTTACATGAACTTCAGGCAGGCCGCCGATAGTAGCGCTTGGGCTGCCATCATGGACGCGATAAAGCTCGCCAGAACGATTGCTTACCAGCATGTCCCCGTCCGGTAACCATGCCATTCCCCAAGGAATATCGATGCCTTCAACGACTTTCTCTACTTTGAATCCGGGCTGCTCCTGCGCGAAGACAGCGCCAAAGGGAAGGGCCACCACAAGGAGTGCAGCTGTAAGGAGTTGCGTTAGGGTTCTCATTGTCATTTTCTGTCCTGAGTTAGTCGATTAGCGTTCTATTGTATCGAAATCTCGTATTAAGAGCAGCAATTAAGCGGCGTGACTAAACGAGTGTTAAAAGCGTTTGGCCTGAAAAATGGGCGTTAAGGTTGTCTACTAGCAATTGTCCCATGGCGCGGCGAGTCTCTATGGTGGCGCTACCTATATGTGGGAAAAGAACGGCATTGCGTTGCTTTGCTAGGGCTTCGGGAACGTGAGGTTCTTGCTCGTAAACGTCCAACCCCGCGGCTGCGATCTGCTTTGAGTCTAGAGCATGGATAAGCGCTTGTTCATCGACAGCGCTACCGCGGCCTACATTGATGAAGATTCCCTGGGGACCTAAGGCGTCAAACACCTCTTTGCCTATAATTTTGTCTGTGGCACTTCCCCCTGGCAGCATGGATAGCAAAATATCACTGTCCTGGGCGAGTGTCAGAATGCTGTCGTAATAGGGGAAGGGAAGATCTTTGGGGGTGCGATTGTGATAGGCGACCTTCATGCGGAACGATAGCGCTCTTAAGGCAATCTCTTCGCCGATGGCTCCTAGGCCAATAATGCCTAAGGTTTTGCCTTTGAGGCTGCGACCAAACGGGAATGGGGCTAGAGGCCAGTGCCCACTGCGGGCATAGGCATCGGCATTGATGAGATCGCGAGACGTGGCAAGCACTAGGCTCATGGCCAAATCGGCAACCGCATCATTCAATACTTCAGGAGTATTGGTGACGTGGATATTGTGCGAATCGGTAACCTCGAAATCGATCCCATCGACACCCACTCCGAAACAGCTGATGAGCTTGAGGTTCGGTAATTGGTAAATCAAAGGGTTGGTTGTCCAAGAGGCGGTTGCCACTGTCTCGCAGAAGGGGGCGATTTCGGCAATGAGTGCCTCTTGCTCTATTGTGGACTCCAAAAGCCAGAGCTTGTGGGTCGTGTATAGAGAATCGAGTACTGCGATTGTTTCTGGGTGGAACTCATTGGCAATGAGTACGTGTTTTGCTTTAGTGCTAGATGCTTTCATGGCGGCGAGTCTAGCAGATGAATTGGCAAATTGCCGAGTGACTATTAATTAAGCAGGGGTTCATAGTGGGCCTGTTATAAAAAGGATACTATGTGATAAGCGCGACAAAATGTCGCAGCGTGACATAGCGCATTTGCTTAGCAAAATGAGTGGGCTCGGGTACACTGCAAAACACAGAGCACCCATTAAAAAAGCGTGCACTAGAGCGTCTCCGCAATGGGCGACGAAAATTATAGGATGCTAGAGGACTATCATGAAAAAAGTACAAGTATTTCAATTGATTATGGCGGTCGTGTTGGCTTTAGGCGTACAAATGTCAGCATTTGCACACACGCACCTAGAGATGAGTTCTCCTAAAAGCGATGAAACGGTCTCTTCTCCATCGGTCATGATGTTGACCTTTGGTGACGACGTTCGACTAGTGCGAGTTGAAGTGCAGGGCAGTGCTGGCCCAGTCGATATAGAGTTTGCTCCAGTGGCCGCTGCACAAGCACGCTTCCACATGCCAATGCCATTCATGGCGGCAGGTCAGTATGTTGTCACATGGACAGCGATTGGTGATGATGGACACACAGTTAGCGATGACTTTAGCTTTACTGTTGACCCTAGTGCGCCTGCGGCAGTGATGGATCATGGTGATACCCATAGCCATGGCGGTGGTGAAGAGCACTCACATTAATTAATATGGCACTCGACCTCTGGGCACTGGCAATATTGCTGAGTAAGCTCATCGCTTATATCAGCTTCGCCAGCCTTACCGGTGGTTTTTTCGTCATTTATCTCAATGACACTCAAAACGCTAGAAACCTTAATTCTGGCGTTTTGAGTTATTCCAACTCCTCCTCTTTTGAACAACGCTTACTGCCCTTTCTGCTGAGCAGTAGTGTGCTTGGTCTTGTCTGTGTCCTCTTGTTTTTCCTCTTACAGGTGGGGGCAATTAACCAAAATGGCATCCCTGGGATGTTTGACTGGCTCATGACGACTATCGTGTTGCAGAGCGCGGTGGGAACTGGCGTGGGGTTAAAGGCCGCCAGTTTTGTGTTGTTTATTGGGCTCACGCTCGTGATGCTGGCAAGTCACAAACGGAAGTCCGCGCCACCTATCAAAGGCTTAAACTCTTTTGCTGCGGTGCTAGCCATAGCCATAGCCTTAGCCTGTGCAGGGTTCTCAGAAATGGGCCATGTCGTTAGCCTTGGAGTGCTTGAGCAGTTCGCTTTGGCCTTGCATGTATTGGCGATCGCGCTGTGGGTAGGGTCCTTTTATCCGCTGTATCTCTTGTGCCGAACCGAGCAGGGCGTCCGTGTACTCCCTTTAATGAAGCGCTTTGGGGATTGGGGGTGGGCAATTACCCTAAGTTTGAGCATTGCGGGGGGATATCTACTGACACAGCTTTTATCCTCGCCGATAGAGCTTATAAGCACGTCTTACGGCGTGTTGATGTTGATAAAGGTGTTATGCGTGCTTTGCTTATTAGGGTTGGCAGCATTGAATAAATTTCGCTTGGTGCCTGCACTGAGTGTGGCCGGAACGCAAGCTCTCGCACGGTCTATCAAAGGGGAAATGTGTCTTGCGGCGGTGGTCCTAATCTTGACTGCACTTCTGAGCACTGTGACGGGTCCCGATCACCTTATGGGGTAGTCGAGGGCCTTTTCTGGCAGAACAGGCTTATTAGATCGTAAAAAACTTTCAAAGAAATTGTAATGTTGTTGCGCTTTGAATAGACTTCGCGGCAATGAATTACTTTGAAATTTCATATACGGCAATCGGTGGCTTAGGGGTCTTCTTCTTGGGCCTCAAGTTCCTTTCTGAGGGCTTGCAATCGGGTAGCACCGAAGCGATACAGAGCATTCTTGCCACGCTCACAAAAAACCGTGTACTCGCTGTGTTGGCGGGTGTAGGCATCACGGTATTCGTTCAATCTAGCAGTATCTCCACGGTCATGACCGTTAGTCTGGTCAATGCGGGGCTCATTGAGCTTAAGCAGGCTATAGGCGTTATTCTTGGCGCAAACATAGGGACAACCGTTACTGGTTGGATACTGTCGGTTAAAGTCGGCAAGTACGGCCTACTCCTTATAGGATTGGGTATATACCCAATGATGGCCGGCAAAACACCGCGTGCCAGCGCGATCGGCAAAACATTTGTCGCATTAGGCCTTATCTTTACTGGTCTAGAGTTCATGAGTGGTGCCTTTACTCCACTGCGAACCGATCAAAACTTCATTTCCTACCTGCACCTTTTTGATGCGCAAACGCTTGGCAGCTTATTAGCGTGTGTGGCGATTGGCTGTTTCTTAACCGTTATTATTCAAAGCAGCTCAGCGATGCTGGGGATCACCATTACCTTGGCGTCGACTGGGGTTATTGATTTCCATACGGCAGTTGCGTTGATTATTGGTGAGAACGTAGGCACCACGATTACAGCTCAATTGGCCGCGATTGGTGCTAATACTTCCGCTGTTCGAACTGCCCGTGCGCACGCCATTTTTAACCTTCTGGGGGCATTAATCTTTATTGCTATGTTCCCGTACTATGTCGAATTTATAGAATGGCTCGTAGCAAATCCTGCCGATGCGATAGAAGCTGACGGCTCGCGTCCTAATATTGCGTGGCATATTGCAGTGGCACACACCATGTTCAATGTCTTGAATGTGCTCTTCTGGATCCCATTAATTGATTTCCTAGTGCGCTTCGTGACGTGGTTAGTACCGAGTAAAGGCGAAAAAGAAATACACAAGCTCAAGTATCTTGGTAATCGCTCTACAATGGTTCCTGAGGTGGCGCTACAACAGGCTGATCTTGAGATGGATAATCTGATTGAGATTACCCGCGAGATGTTCAATCTCACCTTGGAATACAATGCGAAAGAAGTTCACGATAAAGAACTGTTTGAGCGCATTAATCACCTTGAAGATATTACCGATAACATTGAAGAGGAGATGATTAACTTCGTTACGACTCTTCTGACGGATTCGGTAAGCCAAGGGCAATCTGCCCGAGCCTATACCTTGATCCGGATGGCCGATGAGTTAGAGAGTATTGCGGACAGTTTGCAGTCTTTCAGTATCTATCGAGCCCGTTTGTACAAACAAAAAGAGTCGTTGAGTCCTGAAGCATGGGCTGATCTACAGAAGTTCTTCAAAGAAGTGGATAGCTTCGTTGGGCGCGTGTGTAATGCTCGTAAGAAACGTGCAGACTCCACGAGAATCACAAGCCTTCTAGAAGAGTCTAAGCGTCTGAACCGCATGGCGAATGATATGCGTGACGATCACCTTGATCGTTTGAAGTCTGGCGCTTGTCAGTCGATTCCGGCGCAATCCTACAGTGATATGTTTGTCTCACTGCGGCACATTAAGAATCACGCCGTGAATATCCTTGAGACTTATACCAACTAGCGTCTTATTCGTGGCCCTTGGGCACCAACGCTTTAAAGAACACCAACGAAAGGATTGAGGCGCCAAGCATCAATCCGAGCATGGGATAAACCGTGCCGTTGAAGATCAAAGCCACCGCTTGTGCCGCTATCGCTGAAAACCCCATCTGCATAAATCCTGTTAACCCAGAAGCGGTTCCTGACATTTTAGGTGCCGCATTAATGGCGCCTGCTTGTGCATTGGGCAAGGTGATGCCATTGCCAAATATCGCGATGGCAATAGGGAAGAACAAACCGGCTGGATGTGTGATGCCAACAAGTTGGATCACGATGGCGAGGGCGATGCCAGCGATAGAGATCCGAGAGCCATAGTCGATCATGCGATGAATGCCGTAACGCCGACCAAGATGTCGTGTCGCATAGTTCCCGATCATGAAGCCGAGAGGGATGCTAATAAAATAGTATCCATACTCCGTCGTGGGTCGTTTCAGAACGCTGACCATGATCTCTGGGGCAGCGGAGATGAAACTAAAAAACACCACCGAGACAAAGGCCACGCTGTAACCGTATCCGCTAAAGATTGGGTTTCTCAATAAATCGAAATAGGCCCGTGCGAGATTACCTACGCCGGTGAAAGCGACGGGTTCTTGCAAGGTTTCAGGCAGCGTAAGAAACAAAAGTACGAGCATGATGCTTGAGACAATGGCGACAAGATAGAAGACGGCATGCCAATCAAACTGCACCATTAGCTCACCGCCAACCGCAGGCGATAGCATGGGCATTACGACCATCACCATGACGAGCGTAGCGATCACTGAGGCAGATTCTCGGGCATCGTAGACATCACGTACGATGGCTCGCGCTACGACTAGTCCAACGGCACCGCCGGCGGCTTGAACGATTCGCCCAGCGATGAGCAATTCTATTGTGGGAGCCATGATGCACAGTAAAGAGCCTACGATCGTAATGCTGATGCCTGCAATCAGTACGGGGCGACGACCATAGCGGTCGGATAGTGGCCCATAGGCAAGTGTCGCGACAGCAATCGCCGCCATCGAGAGACTTAGGGTCAATTGCGCCACAGAAGTGCTTACGGCAAAACTTTCTTTGATGATGGGGATGCCGGGTAGCAGAATCTGCATGGCGATAGGGCCGAGAGCTGAAACGGCAGCAAGCAGTAAAATGAGCCCTTTGGAAAGACTCGTAATTGGAACTGTCATAGGAAACCTTTACTGCTAAGGGCGCAGTACAGTATCGCGGTTTTGCCGCGCATCGGTATTGTTTTGAGAGCTAAGAATCACGCTGGAACCCAGTAATCTCATCCGTTGAGATTGGCTGATATCGTACCCTAAACCGAAGGTTTTTTCGTGGAATTCTTGTACGAGTTGTTGCTCTGGTCTAAGCGCGAGGGTTTCATCGATTGGCCCCATCTGGACACAAGATAATGGAACTCCGCCGCGAGTGCTTAGACAAATTGTGAGCTCGTTCTGCGGAAACACTTCTAAATTCAAACCGTTAGGATTGGCGCGGAATCTAGGTGAGGCTTCTAGATAATCAATGACCTGGCGTTCGAAAGGGGCGTCGACCCCAGTGATGTTGACTGGGAGGGCAAGGCCTAGGCGCCTGAATATGCTGGGGTCCGACTGCAAAGCCACTTCATAATTATTCAGTGCGACTTCCGTATTGCCCATGCGCCAAGCCACTGCCGCAACACGAGCCGACAATCTTGCTCTGAGCATATTCTCTTCGGTTGGTAGCAAGGCTAGTGCCCGGTTTGCATACTCTAATGTTGCCTCGTCGTCTCCTTTAAGCGCACTGGCTTCTGCGTGATAGGCAAAGTAATAGCCCTCATTCAGAAGGAAGGCGCCCTCTGTGAGTGTTTGTTCGAGGATAGAGCCGATGACGCCTTCCCCGAGCAGGGCGACAAGTTCGGGTTCGACCCATTCGGGAATATGCACATCCAGAGGAGCATAAGGTCGAAGGCGGTTCTTGAGTGTTTGTGGTTGTGCAAAAAGGGAGGCGGCATGACGTCCCGATCGCCAAGATTTAAACCAAAAACCCATGGCATCGGCTCGAGCATAGAGTGATTCGGGGAAATCTAACCACGCCACTTGTTCTAGTTTATGTTCGTAGGCCGCACGGTTGGCGATGTGATTGATCAGAGCCGCGATTGAATCTTTCTGAGCTTCGTCGGCACTATATGACCCTGTGCGATCAGGTTGATTCAGCGCAGTGGCACTGAGTGTGGCGGCATCCTCTGGATACCCAGCCAACAAAAGGAAGCTCGCACTGACCAGAAAGTGTTCTGCTCGATTCATGACGGCCACAATGGGCTCTTGTTGGTCACGCCAAATCAAGAGATTGTCCAATGCACGTCGCGCCTCGTCAAAGCGACTTTGATTCATGTACAGGTATAAAAGGTTGATCCAAGGATCGCCTACGCTATCAGGGTTCAGAAAACTTGTGGCGCGGGTTAGATAGTCCTCAGCATCACTGAATCGAAGCAGGCTCAATGCCACCTCAGCAGCGTTTAAAAGGTATACGGTATCGCTACTAGTCTCTTGCTCATTCTCGTCTTCGCTGATTGATTTGTCGCAAGCCTCTAGCGAGTCCGACGGGCGCAAACTGGCCAGTTCAACTGCACATAGCGTATTCCAGGCACGACTACGCTCGCGAGGATCATCGCTTGACGCTAACACCTTATTGGCACTCTCTCGTGCTTCGTCCCAGCGTTGCATTTTAATTAATGGCCAGCCCCGAAAGGATTCCATTTCTTGACCGTAAATGGTTTCCATTTTATCGAGATAGCTTAAGGAGGCTTCTTGGTTGCCCATTAACTGGTTGATATAGGAAAGTTGCGACAATGCGAGATAGTGCCATTCGGCATTGCCCGCCGCGATGGCTCGTCCCATGGAGGCGTAATCGGTTAACGCCTCGGCGCGGTTTAAATGAAAGAGCGCGCGCGCCAAATTGCCTTCTACACGGACAAGGACTTCTGCCAAGGAAAACTGCGCGGCAGCCGAACCAGGTTGTTCCGCAATCCAGCGTTGTGCTAGTTCTCGTGCTTTGACGTTCTCTTTCAGGGCGAGGGCATCGCAGATTTGCAGTGCGCGTTGTTCCGTAATACCCAGCATGCCAAAGCACACTGTGGCGGTTCCCGGTAAGTCAAAACCATCGAGGCCGTCTTGTGCGACAACATTACTGTTTAGACAAAGCAATAAAGCCGTTGCCGCAATGGTATGTGAAAATTTTGGCAGCATGGACATCAATAGTGGCCTTAGCGTAGCGTCGCGCGCGCCAGTTGTTCCATGGGTTCGCGCATGCAGTCTTTTAGGACACGGCTTAGATCACTCACCCCAGGGGCAAGCTCAACGCGGTGTCCCAACACGCGTGGTAATAACGTCTCGATGTCCTCGGCACTGACAAAGTTACGATTGCGCTTGGCGGCAAGTACTTGCAGAGCAGGCAACATCAATACCATGCTGCGAGTGGAGTTGCCTTGCAGGACGCGCTCGTCAGAGCGTAGATTGCGTGAGATGTCGACAAGCGCCGTTTTGATTGCCGCCCCGATAGTCACCTCTTGATCGATTGTCGCGCGAGCCTGCAGTAGTTCATTGCGGGTCACTTGTATTTTTTCATTAGCGTGAGAATCACGACGTTGCTTATAACTATCAAGCACATCGAGTTCAGCGTCGCGATCGATATGCTGCATCGTGATTTTGAAAAGGAAACGGTCTAGCTGGGGCGTCGGTAAAGGATAAGTGCCTACCAGATCCAACGGGTTTTGCGTCGCGATCACGAAAAATAATTTGTCGAGTAGATACGTGGCATTGTCGACAGTGACTTGTTTCTCGCCCATGGCCTCTAGCATTGCAGACTGTACTTTTGGGGAGGTTCGGTTGATCTCGTCGGCCAGTACGACATAGGCAAACAGCGGTCCATGTCGAAAATGAAAATGATTGGCGTTGGCATCAAAGACAGAGCCGCCGGTGACATCGGAGGGCAGTAGATCAGGAGTGAACTGAATACGGCGGAAAGGCACAATCGAGTCCAAATCGGCATTTCCACTTTCTTGGGCGGAGTTTATGATTGCCTCGCCTAGAGCCTTGGCTAGTGTTGTCTTCCCTGACCCGGGAAAGTCTTCAAGAAGCACGTGACCATCGGCGACTAGCGCAATGATGACGAGTTCGATGACATCATCGCGCCCAAGTACTTGTTGCTTTACCGCTTGGGAGAGCCTCGAGAGCACGCCTACGGCTTGTTGCAACGACTCGGATTGAGCAGCGTGCGAATCTGACGGTGCTTGCTCTAAATCAGCGACAGTTTCTTCATTTAGGGCTTCCAGTGTCATTCCTTCTCTCCAAAACTTTTCTGCAAACTTCGCCTGCAGGATAGGCCAAATAAGGTCGGTGTGCGTTTAATGAGTCTTCATCCACGAGATCGGATTGAAGAACGCGACAATGCGTTTCCACCAAGGGGTGTGTTGCTTCACTTCCTGTCGAATCTGTTTATCCAATGCCAGCCAGTCGGGCTCGTTGGCGATATCCACAGTAATAAGCTCAGGGTTGTTTGAGGTAGTGCCTAAGGCTGCCAGTAGGTGCGAATAGGTCATGGCGGAAAAAGAAGGGCTCGTGTCACTTATTCGTCGCGCAAACCCTTCGCGAGATTCGCCATAGCGTCGTCGCAAACCAAAGGCACTCAAAGTGTCGAGTGTGGCGCGGTAGCTCAATCGGTAACGCTGCGTAGGGCGTGCGAGATAGGGGGCGCGCTGTCGATAAATTTTTACGCCATAGGCCAATAGCAGTAGGGCTGCACAGGCGAGCAACAAGACGCGCACTATCGCGACTAATGAGATTGCGCTGCCTTCTTGAGCGCTAATGAATTCATCGAATGAGGCTTCATCGCGCAGCATATCGCCGAGCAACTGTTGCAAACTATTTTGTGGATCGACAGACATGTCTACCAGTGTGCGCGAAGGTGCCGGGTCGACGATGACCCAACCTATGCCGTCAAGATAGACTTCAGGCCATGCATGTCCATTGATAGCTTGAATTAACAAAGAGGAGCCGCCTGCTCGATTGCTTGCGGGAACGGAGTAACCAATGCCGACTCGCGCAGGAATGCCTAGGCTGCGATAAAGGTAAGTGGCGGCAAACGAAAAGTGCATGCAGTAACCAGTGAAATCACCGAAGAGAAACGAAGCGGCGGGGTCATCGGCATAGGCGTGTTCGTTCTTAAGGCTATAGATGCCATTGCGGTCCATGTAGTCTTTGATGGCTAGCGCTTTTGCATAAGGGTCGTTGGCGAACTCAGGGCGCAAATCTTGGATGATGGTTTCGGCTAGTTGCTTGTAGCGAGGGTCCGCTGGCATCTGCAAATAGGCTTGGCTTTGTTCCGGCGTCCAGTCTGTATCCCCCGCTTCACGACCAATCAAATTCGAGAACTCATACTCCGGCACCATAGAGTAGGCATCATAGGTTTGTTTAAAGCGAAGATTGTTGGGGTTTGGAGTGTTGGCGTAAGCCACAGGTGTGTCTAAGCCGAACGGTGTGCGGTGAGGGGCGAGAAGGCCGATAGTGGTGCGCACGGTTTTACGTAATTCGGGTGCAGGTAAGGGCTCGCTAATGTCGACTCGTGTCGGTGTGAAGAAGTCGATTAAGTCCTCGTCCATGTCGTCGCGATTAGGAAAGGTCAGCATGGTGCCATTGAACTGTGAATACGCGGATTCACGGAAATAATAGGCGCCGTTCACTGGCTCGTAATCGTCGCGAAAAAGCACAATCGCGACGGGAGCTTGCATGTCGCTGGTGTCGTTTTCCCCGTCGCGGAAGGGGTTGTCATCTTGGGCGCCGCCCTCAGAGCGTGCCGCCCCCGTGAGTCCGAGATCGTCGGTCATACGAGGCGTTGGCATTCCAAAGAACTGTACATAGATTAGTAAGGAGAAGCACAGAATACCCAACACGGTGAAATGGTAGGGAAGCCGGCGATGGTTGTGCTCAACCATTAATAGGGCCGCAAGTGACAGCACCGCGGCACAGCCGAAGGCCATTAGTATTGAACTAGGGTCGATGCCACGAGTCAGGGCGAAGTCGCCGATAAAGAAGGGGCGGTGGATCATCCCTTGGCGATGGGCCGCTAGCGTGATTACAAAGGCCGTGGCCACGAATAGAATTTCCAATACGCGGCCGAAATCATTGCGTTGGGCAATGCTGCGCATGATCGTACTGAGCCCTGCGCTAAACACAAACCACTGTAGCACCTCGCTCGTCTCGTAGGCCCCCATAGGGCTTAGTAGGTTGGCTAATAAGGTGCTGGATGTGAGAACGGCGCTTAACACTATGCCAATAATAAGAAGCAGTAGTGCGGCAAGGGCGATGATGCCAAGGCGTAATTGTTTCAGTGGTGAGCGATCTATAAAGGCATCGACCAATAGGCAGCTCATGGCGCAACCTACAAAGGCAGCGATTGAGCCGTACTGTGTCGTTAGCGAAATGCTAAGCACCCAGTAGCTGGAGGCGATAACGAACGCCCGCAAACTCGAGGGAAGGATTTGGCTACTTATTGATTCTTTTTTAATCATCACATGGCCATCATACTGCGTTTGCTAGTGGTTTGCGTAGAGGCGGCACATTCGCAGCCTCTCAGATTCTATTCATGCGCTTGTCAAAACTTTGTCCGCTTTGGCGATCGACAACAAGCGTCGATTCTACAAGTTGACCGACTTGCGTCAACAAACGGCTCAATTGTGCGATTTCCGTACTCTCATTGGCCTGGGCATCTTGCCGCTGTGTGCGGAACAGAAGGCGTCGCCAAGGGCTTACTGGCACATCAGAGGTGAGGCCATCTGTGGCTAGCACGACTGAGAAACGCACGCGGAAGCGACTAATGCTAGCGCGTAGACGTTCCAAATTTGGTGACATTTCAGCGCCTACGAAGATGATGCAATGGACATTTGTCTGGGCAGCATGAGCGGTAAGGAAATGATCGAGCCCGTAGGGCAGTTCGCCATCGAGTGCACGAGACCCGGCGATCAACTCCAAGGCTTCGTCAATTTGTTGAGTGCTTCTATCGCTACCGTCGGCTCCAAAGAGCCAGTCTTCGCCAAGGGCTCCGGATTCCACAGCGACGCGTGCGACAGCGGCCGCTGCCTCGTCATGAGGGCTGGAGAGCATATACGCTAAGGTTCGGCTGCTATGGAACACGCTGCGTTCGGCGAGCCGCACGTTCAGTTGACGATTGCGGGCATAGACTTTCCACATGATGTTGCGCACTGAATCGCCTTGAACATAAGGGCGGATCTCCATTCGATCACCCTCTGGGTTTCCCCCAGGGTCTGGGATGCCGTCCTCTGCCGTAAGTGAGCGCAGCAGAGGTAGCGCTTTGATATTGCCAGACTGCGGCAAGGCCAGTAGCTCACCTTCTTGTGTGAAGCGCCATGTGAAACGACTAAACCCGAGCACATCGCGCACGGTGTAGCGGCGCGTAATATGTTGAGTGTGGCAACGCTTGCTTGGCACGATCTCTTCTTCCCAGTGAGTTTCGTCTTCTGAGAGTTGATTGCGTGAAGTGATGGCATCGGGGTGCACGATCTCCCACGTCACCCCAATGAGAGGTAGCCAGGGCATGGTGGATAAGCGAAACCCTGTTTCGTTAGGGTAGCCAGCTTCCACTTTGATGCGCGGTGTGTGGCGCCTTTTTAGGGCTTCCATTTCCAGTTGGTCGCGGATTTGATGGCGCAGTATCAGTCCACCCAGAAGGACGATAACGGTTGAGAAGCAGACGATCGCGAGCGCACAGACGGCGAGGGCGAAAACAACGAGGTCCATGCGGCCATACGCGAATCGTTGCAGGGCTAGCGTAGCAACAACCAATACAATGACGCCTTGGCTAGTGAGGGGGAAGCGTTCACGCAACAGTAAGAAGGTTTTACGCAGGGCATCGCCAACGCTACGCAAAGGCTGCGAAGCTTTTGGCGCCGTCGAATTTGTGCTACTTGAGTTCACTGACATTAACGCCCCTTGTTGACCTAGGCATAAATCAAGACCTTGTTGAGAACGGGCCTGTTGCAATGAATCGGATTTTTACTGCCAGTTTAGGGCCAAATGTAGGCCATATAGCTTAAGTATCCCAGCAGAAGGACTGTTCCTTCAGGCCGACTCAATGTTTTACCACTCCATGCCATTGGTAACAGGATCACGGCAAAGCCAATCATGACGATATAATCGGCGCTGCTGAAATCGGCGCTAGACAATGGTCTGATGAGTGCTGCGATGCCTAGTATGGCTAGGATATTGAAAATGTTGGAACCAACGATATTGCCGATCGCGATATCCGATTCTTTGCGAATGGCGGCTACTGCAGAGGTGGCCAGCTCCGGCATGCTAGTGCCAATGGCCACGATAGTAAGCCCAATGATGGCTTCATCGACGTCGAAGATGCGGGCAATCTCTACAGCGCTGTCCACGAAAAGCATTCCACCGCCAACCAAGCCCGCCAGCCCAACAGCGATTAGCATAACGCAAAACCAAGTTTTGTTTTTAAGGGCCGAGGCGTCACAGGGTAATGTTTCTTCATCGTTGTCGCTGTTTTTCTTCGAGCTGCGATAGCTATGAACAAGAAACCCAATGAACGCAGCAATTAAAATCAGGCCATCCCAAAAGCTAATGCTCATATCTGCGGCGACAAACCACAGGACGAAAGAGATCGCGATCATTAGAGGGATTTGCTCTTTAAGCAAAGAGGGTTGAACTGATAGCGGCTGTATCATCGCGGTAATGCCGAGAATAAGGCCGATATTGGCGATGTTGGAACCAATGACATTGCCAACCGCGATAGAGCTGTTTCCGCTCAATGCGGACTCTAGGCTGACAGCCAATTCAGGACTGCTAGTGCCAAAGGCTACGATGGTAAGCCCGATGACTAAAGGTGTGATGCCAAGACGTAGTGCTAGTGCTGAGCTACCGCGGACTAAGCTTTCAGCCCCACCCACTAAAATTAGGAGGCCGGCTACAAATAAAACCAGAGTCAATCCCACAATATACTGTCCTGCTTTGCTTTAAAGCATTAGTCGATGGGGGTGTGAATGAAGCCATGCACACAACGAGTTTAGGCGGGGGCATCCTATCATGAGCGTATTGGGATTACCGAGGGGATTTTCTGAACTGCTGCAAACATTGGCGCATTACCCGATTGTTATGGGAGTGGACCAAGTGCTCAAAGTTAAGCAGCTGAGGGATCTCGACAATTGCCACAGACAGCAAGATGACACTGCCATAGAGGAGCTGTCCGCTCGCGATCCATGATATAGCGCTGAGGCCGAGGAGCAGGTTGATAATGCCTCGTAACCAACGACGGAGATAGAAGTGATGAGCGCCTAGAAAGAACAGGCTGTTGAGAGCCGCATAGGTGCTTGCGCGCTTGGAGGCCGCTCGTTCACAGAGAAGATAGGCCTCTTGCTGTTGTGGCGTGAGGAGGCCGACCTGCTCACGCAGTTCAGTCTCTTCTAAGTTCAACTCTTTTTCTGAAAACATGCTGATTGCTGCTCAATTAGACTTACGCTAAGGCAAGAGTACGTTTCTGCCAGAACATGACGGCAAAGAGTAACCCAGCGCCAACGATATGGTAAGGGGTCGCTAGTGGCGCCCACATCAATAAACCGGCTGCTACGATAAGCATGGCTGCAGTGAGTAAGTTTAAAGGCTTATCTAGTCGCCATTGCAAGAGGCCTGCTAAAGCATACAGCCCCAAACATGACCACGCGAAGACACTCAACCGTTCGGGCCAAGTTCCTGAAATAAGGGGGGAGTAGGCGAACAGCACCGGGATCAAATACAAACCTTTGGCGAGCTTCCAGGAAGTCAGGCCTGTCGCCATGGGTTTAGTCCCTGCAATCCCCGCGGCGGCAAAGGCGGCTAGGCATACAGGAGGCGTGACATTGCTGTCCTGAGACAACCAGAAAATTATGAGGTGAGCGCTGAGCAACATGCCGCCGAGTATGGCGGGGTCTAGTAGCTCTGTGCGTAAGATTTGGCGCATCTCTAGGGGCATCTCCCTCAATGCGACGACGGGGTCACCGCCAAACAAACTTAGGGTCGCACGCACAGAGGTTGGTAAGTCATTCGCTTGTAAGGCCTGCAGCAAGTAATCCTGTGCTATCAAGTCATAGATCACTGGCGCGGACAGGGTCGCAAGCACGATATAGGAGGCGGTAACAGGTAGCCCCATCCCTAGAATCAATGAAGCAAGGGCGACCAGTGCGATGGTAATCAGAAGATTGCCTTGGGCCCATTCCACGATCATCAATGAGAACGCGTTGCCAACGCCGGTGGTCGTGACGACGTTGATGACTAAGCCAACTGCGACCAATAACAGTGCTGTGGCGGTCATGTTGCGCACGCCATCGACGGTCGCGTCAAAGCAGTCCTGTAAAGACATCGGTTTAGGGGATATCCACGAAGCAGCGATCGTGGCCGCGATCGCAAACACGGCGGCTAACAGCGCGGTGTATCCAATCAATAAGCTGCCCACTAGCACGCCTAGTGGAATGATGAAGTGCCAGCCTTCTTTTAATACAGTTGAGACAGTCTCTGTTTGTTCTATGGTTTCGGGCAGCAAGCCGAGACGCTTTGCTTCGATGCGCACAAAGAATGCGACCGTTAAAAAGTACAGAAGAGCGGGGAGTACTGATGCCGCAATAATCTGGGTATAAGGCAGTTGCGTATAGCCCGCCATGACAAATGCCCCAGCGCCCATAATTGGAGGCATCAAGGCGCCACCAGTGGAGGCGGCCGATTCTACGCCGGCCGCAAACTTAGCCGGAAACCCAGAGCGTTTCATCATCGGGATCGTAATGACGCCAGTGGACACGGTGTTCGCAACGGCAGAACCGGAAACAGACCCCATAAGACCGGAGCCCACTACGGCCACCATGCCGGCACCACCAATGAAGCGCCCGGCCAAGCAGCGTGCCAGGTTGACAATGAACTCCCCTGCACCGGATTTGAGCAGGAAGGCACCAAAGAGAATGAACATGAACACATAGGTCGCGGAGATATTGGCTGTACTGCCAAACATGCCTTCGGAGCTGAAGAAGCTTCGGTAAAGCACTGTTTCCATGCTCAAGCCTGGGAAGGAGAATACTCCGCTGATGTAACGGCCTAGGAATAAAATATAGGCCAATGCAATGGTGATCAGCAGTGGCGTAAACCAGCCGGTTGTCCTTCTTGTAAACTCGATTGCCAGCAATACGGCGATGGCAGAGACGATGTAATCGCTGATTATAAACTCGGCCTCACGGGCATAGAGCGCATTCTCAAACAGAATCAAATACACCGGTACGGCGAGTGCTAGTACCGCTAAAACAATATTAAGACCGTATTTGAATTTGCGACCGGACTGGTCGGCGGGCATGCTTTCGTTCGCACTAAAGGCGCACAGTGCGCAGAAGCCACCAAAGTGAATGGCGGCAAACCAAAGCTCTGACAGTGCTGCAAATAGATTGGTGTATACATGAAAAACGGCGAATAGAAACGCCGCCCACCTAAGCATTGGAGAGTTCATTGTCATGGCTTACTCCAGAATCAGGTGTGGTGGGATTTCGAGACCGATCTCTCGGTAATACCGCAAAGCCCCAGGGTGAAGGGGGGCTTTCAGGCCTCGCAGCGCCAACTCTAATTGCATGTCTTTTGTTGCCGCATGGATGTCTTGCAAGGTGCCAAGATTTTCCCAAATCATTTTTGTGATGCGATAGACCGCCTCGTCAGGAATATCGGAGCGCACTACTAATACATTGGGTGAGGCAATCGAGCGCGTGTCAAAGTCTAGATTGGGGTAGGTGCCTGCGGGAAAGTCATACCAATCCCAGATGTCGTGGCGGCTATTCAGGGTGTCTAATTCTTTCTGGGAGAAGGTCAGAAGTGTAATGTCGTCGCCCATTTGCGCGAATGCTTGCGTAATGGCGCTAGTGGGCGCTCCTGCGGGGACGTTGATGCCAACAACATTACCGTCTTGTAAGGCACTAGCTGAGCTCTCATAGCCCATGTACGCCAAGTTCATTCCCTGCTCATAGTCGATGCCAAGGGCTTCCAGTATAAAGCGACCAGATTGTTCGGCCCCCGAGTTGCGAGCACCTAATACGACGCGTTCGCCTTGCAAGTTGCCGAAATCACTCAGAGTGCCATCTTCAACCAGTGAGCTGAGGAGTACGAAGTGTTCCACATTGAACCATAGCGCACTGACGCTACGCATGCCGGTTTGAGGATTGCGGATTGGACCGTCGCCTTCCCATGCCCAAGCAGCGAAAATGCCTTGGAGGATGGCAAACTGTGCTTCGTTGTCCCGCAGAAGCTTGACGTTCTCAAGCGATCCAGCGGAGCTGATCGCAGAGAGTGAAATATTGTGCTCGGCTTGCAGCTGAGACTTGGAAATCGTGGCAATAGCCACCCCGATGGGATAGTAGGCTCCTCCTACAGTCGCTGTGGTTAAGATGTAAGGGCGATTGGTAGAGAGTTCGTCAGAACAAGCGGCTAATAGGAATAGACAGCTTATGATAATGAGGGGGCGACGCATAATTTTGTGCATAGTGCATTATTCTTTTTAGGTGCGAATGGTCTGGTTGAACACACGATTCTAGTGGCGTTTTATGGCGCTCAAGAAGGTGCGATCCGTGCCCTTCAGAGGCGCTTGATGAAAACATATATTATGGGAAAGCACAAATAAACTGCCGTGCTCAGCGCGGCAAGTTAATCAGGCAAAAAACCAGTAGCAGGCGAGGATTGCCGTCACAATTCCCGCGAAATCCGCGGCAAGCCCGCAAGTGATCGCATGACGGGTCTTGCGAATACCAACACTGCCAAAATACACGGCAAGTACATAGAAAGTGGTCTCGGTGCTGCCTTGCAGTGTCGCGGCGACGCGTCCAGGGAAAGAGTCGACGCCGTAGGTGTTCATCGTCTCTAGCATCATAGCCCTTGCGCCGCTGCCGCTAAGAGGCTTCATGAATGCGGTAGGTAAGGCCTCAACAAACTCTGTATTAAAACCCAAAGCGCCAACCCCGGAACGAATGCCATTCAATATAATATCGAGACAACCGCTAGCACGAAAAACCCCAATGCCGACCAACATGGCTAGTAGGAACGGGATGATTTTTATGGCGACGCCAAACCCTTCCTTTGCTCCCTCTATGAAAAGAGAGTAGCAATCGAGCTTACGTTGTACGCCTGCAAGCAAAAATAATACGATTATGCTGAACAATAGTAAGTTGCCGATTAGCGCAGAACGCACTGCGAGTAGTTCCGAAGGTTGGGTCACAATCCAGCTCAAGGCGGCCGCTAAAAGACTCGCAAAACCAGCGAACCACGCGAACAAAACAGGGTCGAGAAGTTTAAGTTTTTGCACCCATGCCACGGATAATACCCCTACGAGGGTGGAGGCCGAAGTCGCCATGAGGATAGGGAGAAATACCGAAGCAGGTTCACTTGCGCCTTGTTGAGCGCGGTAGAGGAAGATCGTCACAGGCAATAAAGTAACCGAAGAAGTGTTCAAAACGAGAAACAATATTTGCGCGTTGGTTGCTGTGTCTTTGTGAGGGTTTAAGGTTTGAAGATCATTCATGGCCTTCAAACCCATGGGGGTGGCGGCGTTGTCGAGCCCAAGAAAATTCGCGGCAAGATTCATGGTCACAGAGCCCAATGCAGGGTGCTGGCTAGGAACCTCCGGCATAAGTCGCTTAAAAAGTGGGGCCATGGCTTTGGATATCCAAGCGATCAGGCCTCCGTGCTCGGCGATGCGAAACAGGCCTAACCACAGAGCCATCACGCCGATCAAGCCAAGGGCAATCTCCACGGCAAGATTGGCCATGTCGAAACTGGCGGCGACGAGCTCGCTAAACACCTCTGGATTAGTTCCCGAAAGCCACTGCCAAAGGGCAGCGATAAAGGCCAGAAAGAAAAAGCTGAGCCAAAGAACATTAAGCATAGTGAAGGATCATAAGTTGCAATTGCTCGTCACAAGAGTTTTCTGCTAAAAACTGGGAAGAAGAATTCATTCCAAGCCCACTAAGTTATAATGAGCGTACTTTATAACAGGTGTGCGGAGGATATTCCCCTAGATGCACTTTATATGACAAGGAGTTTCGTTGATTAATCGGATTCGATATTTTTTTATGCAACGCAAAGCGCGTCGATGTAATGTCGTCCTTAAGGGCTTGGAACTTATTTCTCATGACTCCAATATTCTTTTCGAGGCTCATGCCAAGCTGCGCTATGTCAATGTAGAGCTGCCGGATCCCACGATTCCTTTGCGTATGGGGGCGTATAGTTATGTCCGCTCCGGTAGCCGTATTTTACATGTGCGCGAGATAGGGCGTTATTGCAGTATTGGTCGAGGGGTGACATTAGGGGAGACTCCGCGCAACCATCCTGTGGATTGGGTATCCACTAGTTTGAGTGTCAGTCATCAGTATAAATCTGAACTTCAGCTCACTAGTATTGGTCATGATGTTTGGGTAGGGCATGGCGCTGTGGTAATGGCAGGGTTGAGAGTGGGACATGGCGCTATAATTGCGCGCAATGCGGTAGTCACTAAAGATGTCGAACCCTATCAAATTGTCGGAGGCAATCCGGCAAAACCAATCCGGTATCGTTTTGACAAAGACGTGCGAGATGCGTTGTTGGCAAGCCAGTGGTGGGATTGTGATTGGAAGCAGTTGCGCGAGTTGGATTTCAGTGATTGCCAGGGCTTCCTAGAGGCCGTCAAAGAGTTAAAACGATCGGTGAAATACACCGAAGTTCGTTTGCAGGATCGGCATATATCTTAATAAAACTTAGGGGTGTTAGGCGTCTAATACCCCTAAGTGTAATGACTTGATTATGCCAGCGCCGTTTCGAAGGTGGCTAATAGTCGTGTCCAAGCTCGCTCGGCTTGGGCTTCGTTATATACGGCTGATCCTGGCACACACCATCCATGCATGGACCCTTCGTACACTTCGATTTCAGCAGGCACACCCGCCGCGTCGAATGCATTTCTTAGCACATTCTTAGACTCAGGATCCCTTTCATCATCGTTCGCGGCGATCGCGATCAACATGTGTGCATCCATATTAGGGATGCCTAAATGGGGACTGTCAGGGTTTTGTGTGTTCAGACCGCCCCCGTGGAAAGTGCCCCCTGCACCGATACGTTCTGGGAAGTTGGCCACCGTGCGCATCACGATTGGCCCGCCCATACAGTAACCCGTAGTGCCGATCTTACGCCCAGTATCCACAGAGGACTGCTGATCCACCCAGTTGATAAAGGCGCGCGCATCGCTCACATGGGTAGTGGCATTTAGTTGACCCGCCATCGGCCTCACAATGCCGGAGACTTCAGGATCTTGAAAGCTCGCCCCAGGACCAACTACGGGAGACTTGGCGCTGCGATAGAACGGATTAACCACTAAGACCGAATAGCCTGATTGCGCCAAGCGTTTTCCCATTGCCCTAAAAGCGGGGCGCAGGCCAAGTATGTCGGGCCAAATAATAACGGCAGCGTGCTGGCCTGCGCTTGGATGTACGAAATAGCAATCGGCGACTCCATCGGGCGTTTGGATGTTCACGTCCATTTCCATGACGTCTTGGGCATTGGAAACGGCTGGTAACATCATCATCGCCGCAGCGCTTGCGCCTAGTTTGCCAAACGCACGTCGGTTCATTTTTTTCTCTAACGCAAGGTACGCTTCGTTCTCTTCTACCGTATGGTCGTCACACATCGCTTCGATCTCCTGTAGGGTTGGTCGATCCTATTTTTTACACCAACGCTTTGGCGTAAGTGTCTAGCAGTCGGCTCCAAGCGCGTTCTGCCATAGTCTGCTCGTAGGCTGGGAAGTCTGGCATGGTCCATCCATGCAGTGATCCAGCATAGACTTCAATCTCAGCAGGAATATTAGCCGCCGCAAACGCGTTGCGTAATGTTGTCTTCACTTCTAGATCGCGGGCATCATCGTTCTCGGCAATCGCGATCAACATTCTGGCATCCATATTGGGGATGTCGAGATGGGGACTGTCGGCATTGGCTGTGGCAAGGTTTACGCCATGGAACGTAGCGCCGGCGCCTACTCGTTCGGGGAAATGAGAGACGGTGCGCATAACTTGCGGTCCGCCCATGCAGTGGCCCACGGTACCGATCTTGCGAGTGGTATCCACAGCCATTTGCTGATCGATCCAAGTGAGGAAGGCGCGTGCGTCTGTAACATCGGACGCTTCTGATAATGAGGCCATCATAGGTCGGACAATGCCGGCGATCTCTGGATCAGCGAACGAGGCACCATCGGGAATTACTGGGGCGTGTTGGATGCGGTAGAAAGGGTTAACGACTAACACCGAGTAACCAGACTGCGCGAGGCGTTTGCCCATGGCACGAGAGGCAGGGCGCAAACCAAGAATGTCTGGCCACATCAAGACAGCGGGGTGTTTGCCACTGCTAGGGTGCACGAAATAACAGTCAGCGGTGCCATCAGGGGTTTCGATGGTGACTTCCATCTCCATCACGTCTTGTGCATTGGCCAGTGGCGGTAGTAAGGCGGCTATTGCGGCAGTGACGCCAAGCTTGGCGAACAGACGACGGCTGATTTTGCTCTTCTCGAGCATGAAAGCATTTTCTTCTTCAGTATGATTGTCGCACATTATTCTTGTTCTCCTGGTGGAACGAGAGTTGATGACTAGAGTTGAGACTGCGTTATATGACACGGAGTGTAGGAGGATTTGGCACTAAAGGGTAGGTTTTAGTGGGGCACTCTTAAGCTAATCGCGCCCCGTTCGGTACCGGCGAGTCAGGAACCGCTAGCACTACCGCACCATCGTCGCGATGAAAGCCCGTGACGAGGCATTCGGACATAAACGGTCCTATCTGCTTACGAGGGAAATTCACCACGGCCACAACCTGTTTGTCGATGAGATCTTGAGCGCTATACAGGTCGGTGATCTGCGCGCTAGAGCGGCGCACACCAATCACTTCGCCAAAATCCACAGTAAGTTTGTGGGCGGGCTTGCGCGCCTCAGGGAAGGGATCTACAGCAATGATAGTCCCAACGCATATCTCAACCTTCTGAAAGTCTGCCCATTCGATTAAGTCCATTTCTGCCTCGTCTACTTTGATTGATGCTAGGCAGTATACGGAATCGAAGCAGTTCAAAAAAGCGGCGCACATCGTTAGGTTTCCGGCAGAGTTTTGGTGTATTGAAAGTAGAAAGCTTATCGTTGTATGCTCTTTGACTAAGAAGCCACCTGTAGAGGTCGCACGATGGCGGGACCAGAAAACGCTGATTCAGAAGAAACCGAACGGGCACGATTAAGTACCCTAAAGGCCTACTATGTTTTAGACACTGAGCCCGAGTTAGAGTTCGACAACCTCACAAGAATGGCCGCGCAACAATGTGATACCCCAGTGGCACTTATCTCCCTTGTAGATGAATCAAGACAATGGTGTAAAAGCCGGTTTGGTTTTGAAGTCAGAGATGCTCCTCGCGAGACCTCCTTTTGTAGTGAAGCCATTAAGTATTTTTCAATACTGGAAATTCCCGATACTGAATCTGATGCGCGGTTTCGTAACAATCCATTGGTGACACAGAGTCCTAATATTCGATTCTACGCGGGTGTGCCATTAACCACCCCAGAAGGCCACAATGTTGGCACCCTTTGTGTTCTCGATAAGCAACCACGAAAACTTACTGATCTGCAAATAACCGCCCTTGAAGCGCTTGCGCACAATGTGGTTGTGCAATTTGAACTTCGCCGTGCATTGATGGAATCTGAGAACGCGCGAAAAACTCTTGCCGCAGAGATAGAACAGCGGGAAAAACTTCAAGAGGCACAGCAAAGATCAGAACAATTTATGCATAGATCACTTGATGCCATCCCAGATCATATATCGATCGTCGATGGTATTGGGGAGATCGTTTATGTGAATCGAGCGTGGCTTGAATTTGCACTGCTCAATAGTGCGCAAGGGCATGCTTCTAGTTTAGGGGTAGGCTCTAATTATCTAGAGGTTTGTGATCATTCATCCGCCCAGGGGAATGACGACGGACGCATCATAGGGGATACCATCAGAGCGGCATTGAAGGATCCAGATTTTGTAGGGAAAAAATTTGAATATGCTTGCCATTCACCAACGAAGCCACGCTGGTTCATCGCCAGCGTGGCAGCGCTCATTGTAAACGAGCAGCCCTTTGCGGTAATTTCACATCATAATGTTACAGCCCGTAAGCTCGCTGAGATCGAGATTAAGAACTCTAATAAAACGCTAGATGCTAGAGTTAATACTCGCACAGACGAATTGAACAACGCGTACTCGGCGTTGCGCGCTAGTGAAGAAAAGCATCGTGCCCTATTCGAAAATTCAACCGTCGGATGTACAGTCGCAAATCTAGAGGGTGTGTTTGTTGATGTTAACCCAGTGGTCTGTTCGTTCTTGGCCTATAGTCGACAAGAATTAATCGGCAAAACAATCGCAAGTATTTTACATTCCGATGACTTACGAGAAATCATTGGATTACGCGCGGATGTATTGGCTGGGAGTAGCTCTGGCTTTGTGTGTGATGTGCGCATGTTGCGTTCGGATGGGCTGTATGTATGGGCGCGAGCGAGCGTTGCCGCTATTCGAGATAAACGGGGTAAGCCCGTGCAAACGATGGTGCTTATTCAGGATGTTTCAAAGCAAAGGGCGGCAGAGCAGGAACGAGATCAGGTTTTCGAAAAATCAGTTGATATGATTGTGATAATAAAACCTGATGGACAGGTAGTGGAGTCAAATCCTGCTGCCGCGCGCGTTTTCGGTTACCCCAATTCAGAGCTTCAGCATATGAATATTGCCAAATTTGTTCATCCTGAAGATTTGGCTAAAACGCAACGCGCATTGACAGCAATGAGCTTGAATGAAGGCAGCGAAATGTTACCTGTGCTGGAAATTCGTATGCGTGTCAAAAGCGGAGATTATCGAGACATTCGCTGGAGCGGTGCCTTACATGAAAAAGAAGATAACCTGATCGTCATTGGCCGAGATGTGACTAAGTCGCGTAATACCGAGCGCGGCTTAAGACGTCTGGCTGCGCGTCTGCAAGATATTCGAGAGGAGGAGCGCACTCGAATATCCAGAGAAATTCACGATGAACTAGGCCAGATACTGACCGCGTTGAAGATAGACCTAGATTTGTTGCGGCGCGATATTGATGGTACGGGTAACGAACAATTATTTGGCGATGTCGATTCGATTATTACACTAGTCAATTCTACTCTTACATCCGTCAAGCGTATTGCCCAAGACTTACGCCCTGAAATTCTTGATGCCCTAGGTCTAGTCCCTGCGTTGGAGTGGCAGACCAAGGAGATCGCATCGCGCACAGGCTTAGACTGTGAGATTGAACTCATTCAGGAAATTCCACCATTGGATGATATGCAAACCACGCAAATATTTCGCATTATTCAAGAAGCACTCACCAATGTCGTCCGCCACGCCGATGCCAGTTTTGCGCGGGTCACCCTTGATGTAGAGGAAGATGGCGCGCTAAAAATCGAGATCAAAGATGATGGTCATGGTTTTAGTATCGTTGAGGTGGAATCGCAATCATTGGGCATACTAGGGATGCATGAGAGGGCCAGTAATATAGGCGCTACCTTAAGCTTCAGCAGTAGCGATAAGAAAGGAACGCTCGTAACGCTATCGCTGCCAAGCAGTAAAGTGCAGTAAAGCCTTTACAGAACGTCAAGGCATGGGCTCCAAACAGGTTTGCGTGACACGCCGTGAACATGTCCCTATGGGCTTGGCGCCAGCATCCATGCTGGCGACAGTCACGCAAACCTGCTTGGAGCCCATGCCCCCGCCTTGTAGCATCAAACACATGAAGCTAATCATTTGAACGAACAGTTTTGGCCCCCTTTGATCACGAGGCAAAATAATGAAAAGTAATCCTCAAAGTAAAAAGCCACAAAGGAATTTTCGGAATAGATTTCAAATCATACTAATTTTCGTCGTCATTCTTATCAGTAGTCACAGCGCAGTGGCTCAGCCCCAGGTCAATTTCGAAATGATAAAGGGAGACGTCGTTCTCGATTCAAATGCAGAGCCAATGTATCCCACAAGGGCATTAGATCGAGGGATTACCGGCTGGGTCGAAGTGCGTTTCGACATCGATACGTTCGGTAACGTGATTAAGCCTTCTATAGATATCGTAGATGCTCAGGTGAGAGGCCTCTTCGATGGTTCCACCATTCGAGCGGTAGAGCATTTTCGCTTCACCCCCTACATCGAAAATGGCGTAGCCACTAAAGTGTCGAATGTACAATATCGATTCGAATATTCACTCTAAGCCAAGCCCCGCGCCCCACAAAACCTGAAGACATGGGCTCCCAACAGGTTTGAGTGACTGGCGCCAGCAGGGATGCTGGCGCCAAGCCCATAGGGACATGTTCACGGCGTGTCACGCAAGCCTGTTGGGAGCCCATGTCAGACACTAGAGTGTCGATATACTCAAGCACATGAATTTGTTAACTTGGATAAACAGTTTTGGCCCCCTTTGATCACGAGGCAAAATATTGAAAAGTAATCCTCAAAGTAAAAAGCCACAAAGGAATTTCTGGAATCGATTTCAAATCATCCTAATTTGCGTCGTCATTCTTATCAGTAGTCACAGCGCAGTGGCTCAGCCGCAGATCAATTTCGAAATGATAAAGGGAGACGTCGTTCTCGATTCAAATGCAGAGCCAATGTATCCCACAAGGGCATTAGATCGAGGGATTACCGGCTGGGTCGAAGTGCGTTTCGACATCGATACGTTCGGTAACGTGATTAAGTCAACTATTGAGATTGTGAGTGCGCAGCCGCGAAGCATCTTCGATAGCGCCACCATTCGAGAGGTAGAACATTTTCGCTTCACTCCCTACATTGAAAATGGCGTAGCCACTGAAGTGTCGAATGTACAATATAGATTCGAATATTCACTCTAAACCAAGCCCCGCGCCCCACAGAATCTGAAGACATGGGCTCCCAATAGGTTTGAGTGACTGTCGCCAGCAGGGATGCTGGCGCCAAGCCCATAGGGACATGTTCACGGCGTGTCACACAAGCCGGTTGGGAGCCCATGTCACACAACACTATTGTGAGCTTTCCCCGCTACCAAAATCCAACAACACAAGCTTATGCTCGACCCGCCAAGGCAAATATTTTCTCATGACCTTCACAAACACCTCCGAGCGAAGCCACCGCTCCAACCAAGCCCGCAAAGCCGGATAAGGAGCCTGATCAAACCAAACCTTATCTACCATCGAAAACTGACGCACGAAAGGCATGATCCCGATGTCGGTGATGTGAGGTTTATCTCCACCCAAATAGACATGCTCCTGTAAACGCAATTCCAGTTTCTGTAAAAAGACCTCACCATTCGCCCGATACTCTTCAGCGCTTAGTTCAGGGTAACGGTCCGCGTACTTGTAACGGTCCAACCAGTGTTTGAAATCACCATCGTTCTCATCCAATAGCGTCGTAGTGGCCGCGCTAGGCTCTCCCGCGAGTAAGCCCTGCGGATCATTGTGCTGCAGGGCCCAGAACATTATGTCGCGACTCTCGTCGATCACGCTGCCGTCGCATAACGCCAATACGGGTACTGTCGCCTTGGGGCTGATGGCGAGCATTTCAGGTGGTTTGTTTTTGAGAACCACCTCGCGAAGTTCAACACTTTGCCGCGCATAAGCGATAGCAAGCCGCGCACGCATGGCGTACGGGCAACGTCGAAATGAATACAAAATTGGTAGTGGCGAGTTAGTCATAGCGTTGCATTGTATAAGCCTAAGAGGTGGCGCTTCAATGCGAGGGCTCCAGTTATATTAGTTTGGCTAGGGCTATCAACGCTCGTTCAACTCGAGCATCCCAATGCACGGCGCAGTTCAGGCGTAGGCAATTGCCGTATTTGCCTGTGGCCGAAAATAACGACCCAGGCGCGAAACTAACCCCCACCTCTAAAGCCTTTTCCATTAGCGCCGTCGTGTCGACATCCTCGGGCAGTTCTACCCAAAGGACGAATCCTCCGTCGGGGCGACTCACGCGGGTTTGGGCGGGAAACAACTGGGTCACGCGGTCAGTCATTCGGGCCACGGATCGCGCATGCTCACCACAGACTTGCCGTAAAAAACGGTCATAGCGTCCGTGTTCAAAATAGTGCGCCAATGCTAACTGTGAGGGTGTAGAGACCGCGACTGTATTCATGTACTGCAGCGCTTCAGCACGCGCATTGTTTTTCCCGGGCACTAGCCAGCCAACTCGCATTCCGGCCGATAGGGTTTTCGATGACGAGGAGCAATAGTAAACCAAGCCTTCAGTGTCCCAACTTTTAATAGGACGAGGGCGCTTTCCGGAGAAAGGCAGGTCGCCGTAGATATCGTCTTCGACCAACGGTACTTTGTGTTTGCTGAGCAGTTTCAGAAGGGCCTGCTTTCGTTCATCAGATAAACACACGCCTAATGGATTGGAAAAATTCGGTATTAGTACGCAGGCGGCAATTGACCATTTCTCCAGAGCTAAGGTCAACGCTTCTATGGAAACACCCTGTACGGGGTCGGTTGGAATCTCTAAGGCTTTTAATCCTAGCGATTCGATTACTTGCAGCAAACCATAGTAGGTTGGCGATTCTAAGGCGACGGTGTCCCCCGGTTTAGTGATGAGCTTTAACGCAATGCTTAATGACTCATGGCAGCTGTTTGTGATCAAGACTTGGTCCGCTGTCACATTGCACTGCATCGCCGCGAGTCGCCGGGCGATCTGACTACGTAATTCCGGTGCACCTGGTGGGAACTCATAACCCACACAGCGACGCCTCTGTTCGCGCAGAACCGTTCTAAAAGCGCGTTCAATTCCTGCCACAGGCATTAAGTCAGGATTGGGGACGGCAGCTCCTAAATTAACGATGGCTGGATTGTTCGCGGCTTGTGCAAGTCGCAACATGCGCTCTTGGCCGGTGACTGGGCGGGGCGTGCGAGAGACAAGGCTCAAGCGGGGAGGGTCACGCAATACCGGTGGCTGTAGAACGAAGAAACCCGAGCGCGGTTTGGCCTCTAGCATGCCGCGGCGTTCTAGCTCTTGGCAGGCGTTAACGGCAGTCGATACGCTGACACCATGCTGTTCACTAAGGCGACGCACACCTGGCAAAGCCGAGCCAATAGGGTACACCTGTGTTTTGATTAAACCTTGCAGCCGATCAGCTAAATCTTGGTATAACATGCCCTTGTCTCTTCTTGGTAAGTCATCAACGGGTGCTAAGATAACGGCTCCTAGCGGGGAAGCAGCAATACAGAGAGGGATTTTGCCAACAGTACAGATTTCGTATAAACAAAACTGTACCGCTTCAATTTTAAAATATTGATACTGTACCGCTAGGCATTGTCTGCTTAAACTGCCTCTCCATCAAGGAGACCCACATGAACCCGGAACAAACATTGCCCCTTCTGGCCTTTATTTTTGTCATGGTCGGAACGCCAGGGCCTAATAATCTTATGTTGATGAGCGCAGGCGCCAACTTTGGCTTTCGTCGCTCTGTGCCACATATATTGGGGATCAGTGTAGGTTGTCAGGTGTTATTGCTTGCCATCGCCTTGGGGCTTGGTCAGTTGTTGGCGACATATCCCGCACTGACCTTGGCGCTTAAAGTATTGGGGGGATTGTTTTTAGTGTATATGGCCGTGCAATTGGCGCGACCAAAACCTGCGAAGATTGAAACGATCGAGGGCTTGCGCCCGCTCACATTCTGGCAGGCGGCGCTGTTCCAATGGGTTAATCCAAAAGCATGGTTAATGATCATCACTGCAATAGCCACATTTGCGGATCGTCAGTCGTTTGCCGTAAGTGTCCTCAGTATTGCTGTGATCTTTTTCTTTATGGGTCTGCCTTTGATTTCTGCTTGGAATATTGGCGGCGTAGCCTTAAAGGGGTGGTTGCAGCAAGGAGCGCGCTTGCAGCGGTTTAATTATTTGATGGCGGCTCTTTTATTGCTATCGATGTACCCAATGATGCGCTGAAGTGGATTTGTTTTTGCTTCCCTTCATCAAACTCGTTAAAGTTGCCGCGACTTTTAAGATAACAGGGCGTTAGGCAATGACTTATTCGGGAAATCGCGCATTATTGGTGCTAGTAGGCCTCTTCATTTCATTGAGCAACAGTACCTACGCTCAAACTGACAATGCCTATCGATTGCTGGAGCCGAGTGAGAATTTTGAGCTTAAGTTTTCTCTGCTAAACCGTATCGAGTTTTTGGATGGTCAGTTTCGCCGCGCCAATAACGGCAGCTCTGATCAATTGTTCACGTCGCGGTTTTTAATGGACGGACAATATCGCAATGATTTCTTCAAACTGAACTTTGAAATTGCCGATACTCGTCAGGCACTCGCTGATGATGGTTCACCTGTTAATTCACGCACAGTTGGCGCTTTGGATTTGCAGCAGTTGTATGCCACTTGGCGTTGGAATGATGTCATTGCCGGTAGCGACGATATCGAGGTGCGGCTAGGGCGGCAAACTCTCAATCTTGAAGCACGTCGATTAATGTCTCGCACAATATCCGTCGAACCTAATAGTTTCACTGGCGTATCTGCCGACCTGTTGCGTGAGAATGGCGATCGCTGGAAGGCGTTTCATTTTGCGCAGGTCGTTCGGTTCCCTAATAATCGTGCGGATATAATCGATAATAAAATTCAGTGGAACGAGGAAAGTAAAGGCGCAAGGATATCGGGTTTGTTTGCGACTTTGCCCAACGTCTTTCCTAATTTGCGCAGCGAATTCTACGTGTTTCACTTAGTAGAGAAAGACGACGGCGATGAGCAGTACGCTGATCTTGCGATAACGACTTTTGGCACCCGTATCTATAAACCTGCACAAGTGCATCAATTTGATTTCGAAGTGCAAACGGCATGGCAAGTAGGGGAGTCTCGTGCGAGCTCTAGTCCTTCGGACACTCGTGACCTCGATCATCGTGCTGCTTTCTATCATTTAGATGCTGGTTATACCTTTGATGCGCCACTACAGCCTAGAGCCCAGTTACTTTATGACTATGCCTCCGGCGATGATGATCCTTTCGACAGTGAGAACAATCGCTTCGATACACTCTTTGGTGCCCGTCGAGCTGACTTTGGTCAAACTTCTATCTATGGTCCTTTCTGGCGCTCGAATGTTTCCACCATTGGCGCACGCGTCGCGTTAACGTTCAGTGAGAACCTAAGCCTCACTGCCACACTGCGCGACTTTGACTTAGCGAGTGATCGTGATTCTTGGGGCGGCACAGGCTGGCGCGACTCCACGGGCGATTCGGGAACCGAGCTTGGTCAGCAATTTGAGACTCGTCTACGCTGGAACGCGATCCCCGGAAATCTCGCTGTAGACAGCGGGCTTACGTGGCTCCACGCCGGTGAATTTGCCGAGAATGTATCGGTAGGGCAAGCCCACTCTATGACTCGCTATGCCTACCTGCAAACGCAACTCTCCTTCTAGTCAGTTTGTGTTTTTGTAGCTAATTCCGCTGTTATTTGACAAAATTCGCCAGATTTTTTTTCGGGTGCTGTGAATTCTATGGCGATTTTTCTGGTCTAGATCCTGCATCCCCATTTTGAACGTCGCCGTCATTGACCGCGATGACGATGACTATTTAAAAGAATAAAAACGAGAGGCTTTATGTTGGGACCAGTGTGGCAAGCAAGATATCTTCGTTCGTTAATTGGGGCCGGTGTTGTATTCGCATCACTATTGGCGGCATCTTCGGTAAGTGCTCAGGACTCTCCTGCATTTCATATTCCACGAGTCAATGCTGCCCCTAGGATCGATGGTGATGTGCGAGCCGATGAGTGGGCAGCGGCAAGTAAAGTAATGCTCGACACGCAATTTAACCCCACTGCAGGTCTCCCTGCCCCCGTGCAAACCGAAGCGTTCATCATGGAAGATGGCGAATATTTGTATATAGGGTTTATTGCGGAAGATCCCGACCCAAGTCAGATTCGAGCGTTTTATCGTGATAGAGATCAGATAGGCGGCACTGATTACATCGGCGTGTCATTGGATACCTTCAATGACGGCGTCCGCTCTTTTAATTTCTTAGTGAGTCCACTTGGCGTGCAATACGATGCGATTGCCGATGACTTGAATGATAGCGAAGACGATTCGTGGAATGCCTTGTGGGAGAGCGAAGGCAAAATTATCGATACCGGTTATATGGTAGAGATGGCGATCCCGTTCAAGCAGCTACGCTTCCCTAGTGGTGCAGAAGAGAAAGTGTGGGGCGTTCGGTTTATTCGTGATTATCCTCGGGATCGTCGTTACCGTTTTTCAGATTCCAATGTTGAGCGAGATATTTCCTGCTTCGTTTGTCAGTTTCAGAAGGCCAGTGGTTTTGCGAATGTGCAGCCAAGCCGTAATATCGAAGTCATTCCAACGATTACCTCTCGTGTCCAACGTTCGCGCCCTAATCCGGTAGTGGACTCATGGGCTGATGCCGAGCATGAAACGGAAGCGGGGATGGATCTGCGTTGGGGGATTAATCAGGATATGTACCTGAACGCTACCTTGAACCCGGATTTTTCCCAAGTAGAAGCCGATAGCGCCCAACTGGACATCAACAATACGTTCTCACTCTATTACCCTGAGAAGCGCACCTTCTTTCTCGATGGTGCCGACTACTTCAATACCAATTTGAATATTGTTCATACGCGTAATATTGCCGATCCGGATTACGGAATAAAACTCACAGGCAAAAGCGGAAATCATAACTATGGTGTTATGCAGCTGAACGATACGTCGACGAGTTTTTTGATACCCGATAGTCAAGGGTCACAGATCGCTAATCTTATGGGCACCGAAAGCAATGTCTCTGTGCTGCGCTATCGACAAGACGTTTTGAACAAGTCTAGCTTTGGTACGGTGTTAACGCGCAGGGAAGGCGGGGGTTACTCCAATACGGTGGCCGGGGTTGATGGTAGCCTACGGTTGAGTGATAGCGACGTCATTAACGTGCAGTATCTGCGCTCGCAGTCGGATTACCCATTAGCGATTCAAACCCGTTATGGCCAAGACGATAGCCTTGATGACAGTACGACCTTCCTAGAGTATCGACACAATGATCGCCGCTGGGATGTTTGGGCAGAACACATTAGCTACGGGAAAGATTTTCGAGCAGACATGGGCTTCATCAACCGCGTCGACTTCGATCGCAATACCTTACGAGTAGGCCATAGTTGGCGCTACGGCAATGAGAGCTTTTTCGATAGAGTACGCATCGCGCTAGACTGGGATAAAACCCGTGATCAATCTGGATTCGAGCTAGAGGAAGAGTTCGAAGTGTTCCTTGAGATGGATGGCCCGTATCAATCAAGTCTGTTTGGCTTGTTTGGTGGCAGCAAGACTTACTTCAACGGTTTCTATTTCGATGAGCAGTTTAATCAACTGTCTTTGTCATTACGTCCCCACAGCAATGTGTACGCTAGCATGCAAGTGCGTGTGGAAGATGTGGTGGACTTTGCTAACACCCGTTTGGGGAAATCGAAGCGCTATACGCCCCAGATTAACTTTCAATATGGTCGCCATCTGCAGTTCGATCTAGAACATGTTTATCAAACATTCGATGTGAAAGGCGGGCGTTTGTTTACGGCAAACCTGACGGAGGTCAAAGCAACTTATCAGTTCAGTACGCGCAGCTTTGTGCGTTTGATCTTGCAATATGCAGACACAGAGCGAGAGCAGTCGCTTTATATTCGCCCAGTTCAGGCCAAGGCGAAAGAGCTATCCACTCAACTTCTTTATAGCTATAAATTGAGTGCTCAAACGCTGTTCTTTGTGGGCTATTCGGATTCGGGCTTCCAGAACGATGACTTGAACTCGATTGAAACGAGTTCACGCACTCTATTCGCGAAGTTCAGCTACGCCTGGCAGCCCTGAGTGCGCCTCTTACGCCGTTAAGTCTTTGCGGCGTAGGAAGCGTGCGGGAATCAATGAAAGCAGTCCCAGCGCAGCGAGGGTGATGTAGATCGGGGGCCATTGAAACGGCTCCTGAGGTGCATCCGCGGTGGTAATCGTAGCCGTGTTACTTTGACCGGCGATCTCTGCGTGAAAGCTATATTCAGTTTCGTACTCCCCCGTCATCACAAACACGCCTGCGGCATCGGTGCTTATCGATGTGGTGGCGCCGTTTTGACTGAGGTTCTGCACAGTGATTGCGGTGTCCGCGGCTGGAGCTCCTTGCGCCGTATTCACAATCCCAATGATTAAGTTACCGTCGTTGAGCAAATCAAGCTGGGGAGCTTGCGCGAATACCGTACTAGCAAATAGTGTGGAAAATATCGTGAGTACTGCCAATAGTCGACTAGTGGGCATGGGGTTCTCCTCCATCGTGGCTGTGCATCTCCCCAGCGGCAGCCTCGGTTTCTGCTGGGCCATGAACGTGTCCGCTTTCATGTAAATACCCATGTAGTTGAAACAGTAATAATATAAACCCAAAGAAAACTAATGCTCCGTTCGTGATTCGCGTAATGGGCTCCCAAACAGTGGTCTTTTGCCAGGCCCGAATCACCACACCCATGACGAGTAGGGCTGCAATTTGCCCAAGTTCGACACCAAGATTGAAAAACAATATTTTGCTGAGAAGCCCTTGCTCCTCGCCAATAGTAAGGTCTTGCAAACGGGCGGAAAGTCCAAAGCCGTGGATTAAACCGAAACTAAACACCATCAGCAGTAGAGGTGGTGCCGCAGTGCCAATCCAGCGTCGAAAACCATCGAGGTTTTCAAAGCCTTTGTACATAACAGTGACGGCGATCACCGCGTCGATGAGATAGTGGTCTGCGCTTATGCCCGCAAAGGTGGCAAAAACGAGAGTAAGGGTGTGACCAAGTGTAAAAGCGGTGACGAACTTAAAAATGTCGCGAAAACTTGATAGGAAAAACATCACCCCTAATAGGAATAGAAGGTGGTCATAGCCTGTGAGCATATGCTCCGCGCCGGTCCAGATGTAGTCCAATATGCCGCCGTTCTGCATGCGCTCGCGCGCGGCATCCGAAACGTCGTGGGCTAGGGCCATGGTGCTGAAGCTTGCGCTCACAATCCATGCCAGTAGGGTAAACCCTATCCTTCGGCTATTTTTCCGTAATTTCGTCATTTTTTCTCTAGTTTCCCTGTCTAGTTAATGGCCGCCTGTTTTTAACAGATACTGGGTTATGATGCCAACGCAATACAAGACATTCTTACGGCGGGGAATCTTTCCTTTTGTTTGGCGTACTCTATAATCATTAAAAAATCACTTACTGTCAGGAGCTGTACTCATGAAAAAAATGCTCGCCCTTGTGTCACTTTGTTTTAGCGTAGTGGCCTTGCCGGCAATCGCTCAGCACGACCACGACCTTATGATGGCTGTTGATGCCGCGAATCGAACTGAGGCTAACAAGTCCCGCGATGGTTTCCGCCATCCTTATGAAACGCTGAGCTTCTTTGGAATCAAGAAAAACTTCACAGTGGTAGAGATGTGGCCAGGCTCTGGTTGGTACTCAGAAATCCTCGCTCCCTACTTGAAGGCTGATGGCCAGTTAATCGCCGCGACGTTTGATCGCTCGGATAACCCTCCCGCGGCCTATATGGGTAATGCAGTTAAGGGCTACGATGCGTTCTTGGCTAGTAATGACGTCTATAGTGATGTGCAAATCAGCGAACAAGTCTCAGAAAGAGTGTCAGTTATTGCGGAGCCAGGCACTGTCGATCTTATTCTCGACTTCCGTAATGCTCATAACTGGATTCCTGCGGGCGGTGACAACATCGTGATGGCATGGCATGCAGCGCTTAAGACGGGTGGTATTGTCGGGATTGTCGATCACCGTCGTGATGCCGATGAGCCTTTCCAGCCGGGCACTGGCTATATCCATGAACAGCAGTTGATTGATCTTATGACTAAACACGGTTTTGCTCTAGCCGCAAAATCTGAAATCAACGCAAATCCAAAAGACACAAAAGATCATGAAGGCGGCGTATGGAATTTGCCTCCTAATCTTCGTGGAGTCTCGGACGCAGACCGTCCTAAGTTCGAAGCGATTGGTGAAAGTGATCGTTTGACGATGAAGTTCGTCAAAGAGTAATGCAAAAGCGCATCAGCCTGACTATTTGAGTATGTGCATTAACGTCAGGCTGATGCGATTGTTTGAATAATCTACGCCCGCCCGGGCAGAGATGTCCTGCCAGCTATAAGCCGCCGAGATCGATGTGTCTCGCCCTATCGGATAACTCCAATCTAAGGTCCAAATATGGGCACTCGTCTCTAGCGTATAGGCCACTATATTGCGTCCAATCGGAGCCGGAATCGCCGCATCAATTGTGAGCGCGTCGGCTATTGCTAGCAATGTTGGGTTCGGGGCAAGGGCATTGGAGACCGTATAACCGTCAACGAAACTATAACTAAGGTTTAGCGTGGAGTAATTGGCAAACGTGTAATTTATGCCCGTAAATGCCGAAGTTTGAGAGAAGTCGAAGATGTCGTTGTCGGGGCTGTACATGCTGGCATACATGGCGCCATCATACTTTCCGTCACTGTTCTCGACACTGACTCCTGCCGAAAAATCCCACGCATTACTGAGTCTTTTCCGAAAATTGACATCAAGTGTATTGAACTCGCGGCTGCGAATTTCTGTGCGACTATCCTCAAGGGTCCAACTAAAGGAGGAGCTTAGCGTCGGAGCTAAAGCCCCTAATCCAAACTTGTGTTGGTAACTTGCCCCTAGAGTGAGGTGACTGCTATTTAAGCCATCGAGCGTAGCAAAGTGGTGGCGGCCAAGTTCGGCAAATAAGCTAAAGGTGTCGAGGTTAGGAAGTTGTAATAGTCGACCTGCCGAAAGTGTCGCGTGTGCGCTATTGTCACTGAGTTGATCGTCGCTAAGAAACGCGCGCGTAATATTGTCGTCATGCTGTACAGAAAAGCTTATGTCGGCAAAGTTATTTGCTTGTGCGTTCGCCGCGCCGCTGAATAGAGCGGTGGCAACTGTGATCGATAGCAAGCTTGCACTAAGCCCTAAAGACAGTTTCATGCAGTAGATCCCCATGTGAATTTTCCATTGCTCCGCAGTTTATCGTCACGGGTGCTTATCGCCTAGGGCGTTTCATTGTTGGGCTTTTCTTTTTCGACGAAACCAAGCAAGGCTGCCGCCCCAGCAAAAATCGCCGTAATGAACATGATGCCAACGATCAACGCAAATCGGAACATCGGAGCAATAGGCACATTGCCATAGGTTTCGACTAGATAGGCGAGTGCGTTGACAATAATGATGGCGCTTATAAGTGTTACCAGGAGTATTCTTCTCATTGTAGCTCCGGTTTTTCAGTGCAGTTTAGGGATTGTTTACTGCACTTATGGCGTGGATAAAAGCAATGTCCCCGCTATGCTTTCTTTATTGCGTTCATAGAAAATAAACACATCATCGAAAGCGTCGCCATTGAGCGTCGCACTCATAACATCCCCATTTCTAAGCGCTTGATCTAGTGTCATAGTTTGATCGGGATTGCGTCCTTGTACTTCTTTTAGCTCGCTGTTGAGTTCAATTTCGAACTCGTCGATGATGCGACGTATGTCGATCTCATAATTGTCTCGGCCTTGGCTATAGTTTAGTGATGCCAGAAAGCGATCGTCAGCAAGGGCCGGTGTTGGCGTAATGCTGTTGTGGAACACTTGCACTTGTTGATCTAACAATACGAGCAAGTCTTGTGCATTGCCAATACCGCTGATATTGGCGGCCAAAGTGGGAATGTGTTGTGTTTCACGCGCATTTTGAGCTTGCTCGCGAATATCGATCGCCGAGCTAAGCATGCGCACTGCTGATGGAAACTTTAAAGCCACAGTGACTTGACGAGCGGGGCGCCGTGCGAAAGTCTCCCCCTCATTGCGATAGACGAAGGCTTCGACATTGATGCTGCCTGAGATCGCGAGCCACAGGAAAATATCTCCAACAGAGATGGGCTCTACTCGCCACAACCAAAGGTCTTTGCGGCCATCGCCATCCTCGTCATGAAGGAAGACGGTTAATACATTGCCGCCGGAGCGCAGCACTTGTTTGGGTTGCGAGAAATCCATTCCGGTTTCTGTGCCGGCAAACAAAGAAACTTTTCCACCTTCGCGCATGACAAAGTCATCGATATTGTCGCCGTTAACGTCTTGCAATAACTCTTCATGAGTCAGTGCCAAAATCCCCGTGAGGTTAGCAAAATCGAGTTGATCGAAATCGAAATTGCCGAGCCGGTCTCTAATCTCTTCGCGGTCCACTGTATAGGTGGGCATTTGCGGAAAATAGTCTCCATCGCTATTGGCTAGTGAGACATCGAAGCGCTCTTCGGTTTCGGATATTAAGTCGGGACGACCATCGTTGTTTACATCGCGCAGTTCAATGGAGGGAATGCTGATCGTCTGGCCAATATCGCGCTCTAAGGAGTCTTGGATATAGAGATTAGTGAAATTACGCATATCCGACACGACGCTAATAGGGGCTTGATAGCGATTGTCTTCATTGCGAATAAAGAGCTGTAGAGTTCCCGCATTAGGAATGATGAGGTCTTCTCGGTTGTCGTCGTTAAGGTCGCGAGAGAATCGTAATCGATTAATGCCCGCACCCGAAAATCCTGCTAAGCCGCTCAGTAGCTCTATGGGTTCCGAGAACTGATCTTCTACAATGGGCCATTGCAATACACGGTTGCCATCGACAAGTGCGAGCAATGAAAAATGCGCAAGCCCTTCAGCGTCTACATAGTTATCACTGAGATCCCAGCCTATGCTGCGGCCTTCGAAAGTTACCGTAGTGCTAGGCTGTGAGAAATCGAACCCTGTGTCAGTGATTTGAAAATACAGGCTGATACTTTCTTCGGCAATGCTGAGAATGTCTGCAAGGCCATCGTTGTTGGCGTCGACGATCAAGAGCCGTTCGATGTTTCCTGGAAGCGTGAAGTCGAGCCTCTGGTAGTTCTCTAGGCTCGTGTTTGTTGGCTGTGCATAGGCGTGTCCTAGCAATGTGCTCAACACTATAAGAATGAAGTATTTATTCATGGTTGTGACACCAATACGGTTAATGCTGACGAATGACGCAAGAAAAAGTCGCTTACGCCGTCGCCATTGATGTCTTCCACCCCGAAATTCATAATGCTGCGTTGTGGGACGAATTGCCAAAACGGGGTATCAGCGATACGCAGGTTTTCGCCAATACTCTTAGCCGCCAAGGTGCCTTCGTCAGTGACATACACTGCGTCTTTACGTCCATTATTGTCGACATCTGCCTGCAAGTTCATAGGCGCCGAGAGTCCGCGCAGAGTTTCGGCGGAAAAGTTCTGATCAAGTTTGAAGTCTGGACGCGAGTTAAATACTTGGCCGTCGCTGCCGTGATTGAATAATAGTTGGGAGCGTACAATGCTCGCATTGCGAACGGCATTGATCACGGGGATGGTGTAATAACTAACACTCAGTTGTTTTTGTCCGTCACCAAGGATGTCTACCACTGATACATCTAAGTCATAGCCAGAGAATTTCATGACTTGATCGGGAGCTTGGAAATCAAAACTGCCCCCTTTGTTTAAAAAGAACTGGACGTCCCACTCGTTGGAGCGGTTGACGATCCGCACGACATCGGTTTGTGTGTCATTGTTGGCGTCTATCAGTTGGATGTCGCCTCGGGTATCAATAGGGCCTTGCCATTGAGGTTGGGCGCTGAACTGCCCGGTGTTGTCTTGGGTAAGTATATTGATTTGTCCGTAAAGATCGTTGCCGATATTCATGTAGACAATGTCGGGGCGCGAATCGGCATTGAGTTGGCGGCTGACGGCGGCAGGGCGCCAATGTCGAGATCGCAGTAACTCTTCTTGATTATTATGCTCCCAACCCGTGACAAACTCCTCGAACGCCGAGGTGCCTCTGGCCGTAACGCGCAGCACAATCCCGTCGCGCTCGTTGATGGACAGGTCTGTGTTTAAACGACCGCTGCCTAATGGAATCTCGGATGGGTCTAAACTTTCGTTCACGGTATTAAAACGATGGCTTAACGAGAACGATCCCTCAGGGCTGCCGAGGAAAATGCCATAGTCGCTGGTGCCAGGTAACAGCAGGTCTTTATAGCCATCGCCGTTGAAGTCCTCTAAAGGAGGCAGTACATGCACTTCTCGCCGCTCTGGCACCGCGGCTACGAGATTCCAGTCAAACAAGGGTTGTAGGTTCGCGCTATAGCTTGGAATGGCGCTAGAGAGGCTGAATACAGCATTGGCGGCAATCAATAGTATTTCTTGCCCGGGTTCATCGCGCACGTCTGCAAAGGCGATCGCGATAATTTCGGGTTTGATTTCAACTAAGCGTGATGGACGGTCAGGGAAGCGACCATTGTCCTGTTGGAGATAGATCTGTAATTCTCGGCCCGTGCTTTGCTGCCACTGAGGAATGACGAGGTCTTTGCGGGAGTCTCCGTCCATATCTTCGAAGTAGAGCGTTTCTGGCCACTGACCTAATACAATCTCACTGGCCGTATATTGCGCCTGCGCGAAGGCATCGCCGCCATAAGAAAGTAGTAGAGAAGTGAATGCCAGTGCACTAAAGCGCCGCTTCATATTGTTTATTCCTCAAGCAGTTCGCCATAGCCGGTGGCGAAACGGAACAGGCTAAGAAGGCTGTATTCTTTCTCGCCTTCTACTTGTTGATAAGAGAATACGGAGAACAACCAAAGGTCGAGCACGGATAATCGGGTTTGCGACGGGTTAAGGCTCGACTCGTACTGTAGAAGTGGTCCGACAGAGATACGACTAATTCGCCGACCTGGATCCCAAAGAGTGAGCTCTACATCGAAAGTGTCTAGCGCGCTCAGACGATCGCGGGCGACACTTAGGCGTACTGTGTCCCCTAGCTGGTACTGTGTGTTCACGCGTGTAATGAGGTCTTGCGCGGATTGAATCGCATCGCCATCTAAGGCAATGATAGTGTCGCCAATTTCAAGGTCCGCATTGGGCAGTGGGCTTTGTGAGAATAAAGTAACGATGCGTGCCCCTGATGTCCGAGTGCCCTGTGGGGTTTCGAATATTTCAGTGGTGTAACCTGCGCGAGTCGCTATAGGGTCCGCACGATACAGCTCCACCGGCACGGCTCGTTCATCATTGATCATGCGTGCATTTAGGGTGGTTTCGAACACGGTAGTATTGCGGCGCACGTGTAAAACAAATGTACTGGCACTGCCGGTTTGCTGTGCCAAGGCCTCTAACTGGTCTGGATGGTTGATCGCTTGTGCATCGATCTCTAGCAGCACGTCGCCGGCTCTGATGCCGGCTAATTCTGCTGCGCCATTGGGAGTAGTGCTGCGCACGCGAACCCCCGGCAGGACCGTAATATTGCTAAGAGAGTCGCTTTCATTGAGTGCCGTCTCCATGCCAAAGTTAAGGCCAGCGCCAATAGACTGGGCGTCGCTTAAGCTGACTGTTTCGGGCGATAGGCTGATGCTAGGAACAAGTCGGCGAGGCTCGCTGCTCACGCATGCGCTTAAGCTGAAGCATAGGGCTAGCGACATTAACACTCGACAATGACTCTTCATAAACTTTTCCTACGGACAAAGACCAGTGCAATCACAATGAACAATAACATCTGCGGCAAAGGCACCCATTCATTGAGTTGCAGCATGCGATTATCGATCATGACATCAGAGTAGCCGCGCACGAGTCTACTGACATCTTGTAGATACGACTGATCGATAAGAGACGGTTGAAAGCTAGCGTAAATATAATAAGCTCGTTCGCCCAATACCCCTTTAAAGACATCGAAGGCTAAACTAATTCCCAGGGCGCTAGTCACCGCTTGTGTGGCCGATTGGGCTAACACAGACACCAAGATCCCAAAAGCGAGAGTGGCAGGCAGAGGCAGCAATGCTAGACGTAAGCCTAGTAACACTTCTTCTCGAATTTCTTCACTGCTTATAAGCTCGTACCCATCCTCTACAACCGGCCCGAAATCCCATAGCAGTGCGCTAATGATTCCTATGCTCACACTCAATAAAATAAGAGTGCATAAGGCGAGGAGGTGAACACTCACTAGCTTGGCAAGTACATACCATGGGCGGCTCACGCGTCGAATAAGGGCATGACGGATTGCACCGGTGTCTCTGTCATTCGCAAACGTCCAGGCGGCGTAAGCGAGCAATGACAATGTTAGAAATGTCAGGCCCACGGAGAAACTGTCTACCAATTGGCCCCATGCATTGCTGCTGCTTGCAGCGCCGTCGCCTTGTCCTAATAGTGCGTCGCGCGCTTGTTGTCCTGACTCGGATAACTTCACTACTATTGCGCGTACCAAGATGATCAGTGTGGGCAGAATGAAAATAATACGGGCGCTTTGGCTGCGCAGAGTGACATAGATTTCGGCCTTGAGTGCGGCAATGAATCCCTTCATACGCTCACCTGGTCGTTCGACTCAATTTCGGTATCACGTGCCGTAATTGAGTGAAATAAACTAGTCAACGACGCGCGCTCCCAAAGGAGCTGTTTAACCATGATGCCTTTTTGCACCAGTTGTTGATTGATGAGCGCGGAGTCTACTTGCAGCAATTGTAGGGTCAGTATTCCTGCGTCACTATTGTCCTCGATAGTGACCCCTGCAATACCTTGCACAATGGAGCACGCACGCACTACGTCGTCACAGTGAACTTGTAGGCGACTCGTTTGCTGATTGAAGAGCCGCTCTACCCGATCGCTCACCACAATTTTGCCATGATGAAGAATCGATAGGTGGGTGCAGATCTTTTCGAGGTAGGCCAGTTGATGGCTAGAGAGTAAGAATGTCGTGCCCTCTTCGTGGTTAAGCTTACGTATCAGCGCCATCACATCCTCAACGCCGCCCGCATCTAAGCCATTAAAGGGTTCATCTAGAATCACAAAACGAGGGCTGCCAAGCAGTGCTTGTGCGATGGAGGCGCGGCGACGATTGCCGAGTGACAGCGTACGAATACGAAATTGACTGTATTGGCTAATGCCTAATAAGGACTCTACCTCTTCAGGGCTGCGTACAGGGTTTTCGCAGAGCAAAAGGGCGTGCTCTAAGGTTTGCCTGACAGTAAGCTGAGGATGCAGGCTAGGGCTGTCGAAGATGCTGACGACCCCGCCCTGGCTGCGATGCAAATGATTGGGGGCAAGCCCCAATAAATGAACCTCTCCAGAGCCAAAGTGCTGCATGCCCAGTAGACACTCTAGGGTGGTCGTTTTGCCCGCTCCATTGAGTCCTACTAGGCCGTGAATAGCGCCTGAACTTACTTCAAGGTTTAACTCTTTCAATACCTCGAAATCGCCGAAGCGTTTGCTGAGGTTTTGCACTCGTAATGGTGCGTCGTTATTTATTGCAGCACTGGACACGGTGCGCCCCTAGTTATTTTACGAAGAGTGTGTCGACGTCGATGTTGGTGACTTCGCCAAACTCAGCTAAGGCTTCTTCATCGATACGGGACATGTCGCCCACGATGGAGATTAGCTTTGGTTTACCTGCGATATTGCGGCGCTGGAATGCCAGCATGTCTTCTAAGGTGGCGCCTTGTAACTGGGCAAAACGCTGCGCACGTGGATCATTGTTCAAGCCAAGGCGTTCCCAACTACGCACGGTGCCATTGATCTGTCGGAAGCCAATAGTCGAGGTGCGGTAGCGATTGGCCAACGCGCTCTGTGCCTCATTAAAACGCTCGCCAGAGACCGGCATATTCTCGAACAGATCAAGGAATGCTGCCAACGCGTCAACAGTCTTGTCATTCTGCGAACTGATGACGCCAAGGCCTAAGTTCTCAGCATCTATTCTTCCGCCCTGAGCGTATTGAGCTTGCGCTGAGTACGCTAGTGCACGTGCCTCACGCAACTCTTGGAATACAACACTGGACATACTGGTGCCGAAATAGGAGTTGTAGAGAGATGCAGGCACTACAAGTGCTTCATCATAAGTGCCATCGGGGAATTCGATACGCACTTGCGCTTGCGCCGTTTCTTGGTTGACCACGTAGATCTCGTTGGAAGTGATCTCTCGTGCGGTACGGAAACGGTACGCCGGTGTGTCTTGTAACTGCGCAGGGACCTCGTAGCGAGCGTGTAGTTTCTCTAGCAGCTCTTCTAATGGCAGAGACCCCGTGTAGCTCAAGGTTTGTTTGTACTGTAAAAGACCGCCGATCAAGGCTTGTAGCTCTTCTACTGTAGCGGCTTGAACCTGCTGCGAGCTTAATGCCTTCAACATGGGCGAATCGTCGCCATAGCGGTTATATAAGAACAAGGCTTGGCTGATGGCACGCGGATCTTGCTTCTGGTCGTCGCGTGATTTCAGGATGATTGCTTTGAGCTCTTCTAATGTGGCGTCATCGGTTACAGGGTTGCGCACGAGTTCTAGCATCAAATCTAACGAAGCATCGAACTGTTCGTCTAAACCGGAGATCCCGATGCTGGATTCATTAGCGCCGGCGCCGATACCAAAATCACTACCAAGGCGATACCACTCTTTTTGCAACTCTTCAGCGCTAAGATCGCCAGCACCGGACTTGTTGAGTAGCGCTGTGGCTAAACCAAGGGCGTCGTCTTCTTCTGTACCGACGTCGATGCTAATCGAGAACGAGAACAAGTCGTTCAAAGGGTTCGGCGCGTAGTACAAAGGCACATTGGGAGCGAACTCGACCACTTGGTAATCTTGGCCGGGTTGTACATAGATGGGTTCAATTTCTTCGTAAGGCATTGCCAAGATTGACGCTGCAAACTGAGATTGACGTGTTGGGTCAATCGATACAGGATCGATCTGAGGCTTCTCAACATGAGGGATGTCTTGTTGCTCGTCAATGCGTTGCACGGCCACAAAGTTGTTGCCGAGGTATTGGTTCGCCACGCGAACGATGTCTTCTTTCGTGACGTTTTCTAGGCGGTCAATTTCAGCGCTGTATTCTTCCCAAGGTGCGCCCTGGATGAACGAAGATCTCATATTGCCTACACGGGCCGTATTAGATTCAAGTGCTAACTTCTCCGTCTTTTTGAAATCGTTGACGATGGCTGGAATGATCCAGTCTTCAAACTCACCGGCTTTCACTAATGCCACTTGATCCAGCAAGAGTTGCTCGACCTCTTCGAGCGTTTGGCCTTGTTTAGGAATGCCCCATAGGCGCTGCGAGCCATAGTCATTGAGAAACTCAGGTGACGAACCAGCGGCTTGGACGGCTTGTGCTTGGCTCAAATTGAGATTGATAAGCCCTGCGGTGCGGTTGTCCAGAATCATGTCGACCAACATCAAGGCTTCTTTGTCTGGATGTCCATTAGGAACGGTGCGGAAGGCTAGCTCGACTTCTTCTTCGCCACGGTAGCGCACGGTCATACGCTCAATCCCTTGAATCGGGTCTTCTATCCACGGGCCTACTTCTGGGACTGGCTGGGCTTGCCAAGGGCCAAAGGCTTCACTAATAGTCGCTATCGTTTCATCGATGTCGATATCGCCGCTTATGAAAATCGCCATGTTATTGGGGACATAGTAGGTGTCGAAATAATTTTGGATATACACCAAGGAAGGGTTTTTCAGGTGTTCAGCGTCGCCAATCGTCGTTTGTTGACCATAGGGGTGCTTTTTGTAGAGCAACTCGCTGATGGCGTAATAAGAGACGCGGTCTCGGTTATCTTCGCTCTGATTTTTTTCTTCATACACGGTTTCTAGCTCGGTATGAAAGAGGCGGAATACTGGGTCGATAAAACGATTCGACTCGATCTTTGCCCATTGCTGCAAGCGGTTAGAGGGCAGACCTATTTTATAAACGGTCTCTTCATGAGAGGTGTGAGCGTTAAGGCCTGCGCCACCCATACCGTTGTAGAGTTTGTCGATTTCGTTCGGTATGGCATAGGCCGAGGCTTGCTGAGCTACTTGATTGATCTGCGCGTAGATCTCGGCGCGAGCCTCTGGATCGGTTTCATTGAAATGCTGCTCATACAGAGCCGTTATTTGGTCGAGATAAGGTTTTTCAGCGGCATAGTCGAGAGTGCCTAGCTGTTGATTACCCTTAAATAGAAGGTGTTCGAGATAGTGCGCGAGGCCAGTAGCGTCGGCTGGATCGTTCTTGCTGCCCGCTTTGACGGCGATCTCCGCATAGAAACGCGGTTCTTCATGGTTCTCAGTGAGGTATACCTGCAAGCCATTGTCGAGCTCATAGATGTGCACGCTCATTGGATCGTCTGCATCGGGGGCATGGATCTGTTGATAACCGACGGCAACACTTTGCTCTGGCGCACGCATTTCGGGCTCTGACGGTGTTGTCGGCTCCTGTGGACTGCAGGCACTAAGGCCGAGTGCTACAAGTGCGGTCACGGCCGTGGCAGTGAAATTTCGATAGCGTCTGATAGAGCAAGACGAAGACATAGTGTTCTCCAAATAGGTTAGCGGTGGCTTATTCGCTTTTTCAATTGCAGCTAATGTAATGAATTCCACGCAGAAGTCCAATAGAAGCACGGCAGAGTGTGGTTCTAGCGGGTTTCAAGTGCTTCGGCTGGGGTTTCACCTTGTATTAGCAGGCGCGCCTCTTGTAGTGATTCAGATAATAGAACCAATTGCTGGGAGGAGCTTTGTAAGTTGGCTTGTAGGGTGGCAATTTGTGCCTGCACTTGGGTGGTTTGAGCAGTGTTCTCCGCTAGCTGGATTTCCAAGAGGGCTCGTTGGGCCTCACTTTGTGCCAGTTCGGCCTCGGTTTGTGCTAGCTCGGAACGTAGTTGTAGCGCCGCTGAGAATTGGAGAAAGGCTACTGCCATGGCCGCTAGTACAAAAATGGCCGCAATGATCGTTGTTCTCATGAGGTTTCCTGTGTGTGTTTTGGGACTAGTGTAGCTGTTCAAGGGGGGACAATGCATCTTTTGCAGGATCTAGGGAGCGACGCTTTAGAATTTTTTTGGGGCGCTTAGTCGTGCAGGAATAAATCTGGAAATGACGCGCCGAGTGATGCCTAAGGTTTTTGTAGAAAGTGAAGCCGATTGTCTGTTAGATGCGAGCCATGGGTGTTCGTTGGTTTTCGAAAAAAAATAGTGATTTAGTGAAATTAAAAAATAGTTTCAAGTTGAAACAGTTTTGTAGGAATGGGAAAACTTGCATTCAAAAAGAGAATATTTTTTTTCAAAAAAGTTCTAGAAATAGTGTTTGCCCAAACCAAAATAAGACGGGTACACTCAGGCCCGTGAAGGAAGAGTAACAATTTGTCGCTACCCGGGGGGGAGCCGTAAAAGGCTTAGACAAATTGCACGATTGTTCGAGGATGTATTCCTTGTTGTCGCAATGCTTATCGATTGAATAAGAATTATAAATTTCATAAGTAGCATAACAATCGGAGAGAAATATGCCTCACATTACCCGGCGCGGGAAGCTGCGCTATTTGATCCATTCCTGCTTAGCTGCCTCGCTCGCTCTTCCATTAACAGCACTTGCCCAGCAAGAAGATGCTGACGTTGAAGAAGTGGTTGTCACAGGCTCCTATATTAGGAATAGTGCATTCGCCCAAAACTCCCCTGTGGATACCGTAAGTCAGGTTGACCTATTTGAATCGGGTGCGCCTAGCATCTCGAACTATATTCGTGACCTTACCTATACACAGAATACCGATGTTGTCGCCAACGTCCTGTCATCACAAGATGGGGATCAAGACGCCATCGGCGCTTCGTTTAACTTACGCGGCCTTGGTGAGAACTCCACACTCACTTTGATCGACGGGACAAGAACTTTATCTCCTGCACTCTCTGCCTCATTGCCCGAAATTGCGATTGATCGACTTGAGCTAGTGCTCGATGGCGGTTCCGCTTTATACGGTTCTGACGCGGTCGCAGGTGTTGTGAATATTATCCCAATGAAAACCTTCGAAGGCGTACGGGTGCGCTCCTATTATCAGGTGACTGATGAGCCTGGCATGGAGAGTATTTCCGCGTCAGCGTTATGGGGCAAAGGTTTCGATAATGGTCTGCATTATGTGGGCGCTTTCGAAATGCAAAAGAAAACCCCGTTGATGCAATACGAACGTCCGCGCGAGTGGGCAAAAGATAACGGCTCCTCTTCATCGGGTAACCCCGGCACTTATCGACAGATCACGGGTGCTCGCGACGGTGTCAATTTGTATGAGAAACATGGAGGGACGGCGACGGGTGCAGTGTTGACCGACCCATCCTGTGGAACCTTCAACGAAGGCGCGCCTGGTCACGGCGAAGGCAAGTACAGCATTCCTTCTGGCGTGAAGCTTGGCTCATTGTGTTTGTTTGAATATACAAAACAGTTTGCTTATTCGACTGAAGAGAAAGTGTATAACCTCTATAACTCATTAAACTATGAGGCCACGGATTGGTTACGCTTCAACGCGACGTTGAATAATAGTTATCGTATAGCATTGGGCCGCACAACTTCGACCACGGCAGTGAGCGGTAATAACCGCGAAGTATTGCTGATGCGTGCCGATCACCCAGCTAACCCTTATGGGGTGGATGTGAGTCCATGGAACTGGCGCCCCTTCACTGAGTCCTACACTCACCGTCCTAGCTATATCGAAGATTCGGGTGGCTCGCGTGCGTACGAAGTTCACAATTCTTTGAATCGTGCTCGCATCAGTGCGGAGTATGATTTGACGGATACGTGGACCGGTTACACTTATTATTCTAAGCAAGAAAGTAAGGCGATGAACGATTCCTATTCGATTCACTTAGGGAAGCTGCAACTAGGTCTTGCTGGCATGGGTGGGCCGAACGGTAATGAGTATTGGAACCCAATGGGCTCTGCCGACCCGCGTTCTCCTTACTTTATCGATGGTGTGACGAGCAACTCTGTTGATATCACTGAGTGGTTGTTTGAAGTCGACAAGAACCGCGTGTCTGACAGAGACAGCTTGGAAATTTTCGAAACCGTTTTGACCGGTGAGCTTTTCCAGTTACCTGCGGGCACTGTGCAAACAGCCTTCGGATATCAATGGCGAGACTTGGAACAAAAAGAGTTCGCGAACCCCTTTGATGTAGCCGGTTGGGATTACAACACAGTGGTGGGAGCGCAGCCTCCAACAGACAACACGTATGTGTCTGAGGTGCGGGCCGCATTCTTAGAGTTACAGGTGCCACTACTAGAGACTTTGGATTTGCAATTGGCTGTGCGCCATGAGGAATTTAAAGACTTTGGTTTGGATGCGACAACGCCAAAGATTGCCTTGCGCTATGAGCCATTTGCATCGGTGGCGCTTCGAGCCTCTTGGGGCGAAAGCTTCCTAGCGCCAACGCCCACACAGGCCCGTCCATTCATTGCCGATGAGAACTGTGGTGAGTTGTTTAGCGGCGTTGATGATATGACCGATACTCTATTGGTAGGGGCGACAGTCTGCTCATCGGGTAATCCAAATCTGGAGCCTGAAACATCGACGATCCAAAACTTGGGTATCACATGGGAGCCGACGGGTGTGCTTGATGGATTGAGCGTCTCGTTGGACTATCAAGAGATCGAATATGTTGACCGTATTCGTACCTTGACTAGCCAAGATACTGTGGCTAATCAGTTCAATCAGTTCTTAGCGCAATCTGGATATACCGCGGAAAACTATGACTCTACTCCGGGGTCGGCAAGCCGTACGGCGGCAAATGCGTATCTAGCGAGCACTGCAGGAAAAGCGGGTAATCCAGTGATTCGTTATGCTGATAACTCGGTACGCACTGTGTACACGCAGGCCGCCAACATCAGTTCAGTCTGGATTGATTTGTTTGATCTGAAAACCCAGTACAGCTTTAATACTAATGATTGGGGTTCGTTCACTACGACGTTACAGACTACCTACTACTCGACGTATGAGTACGAGGATCTGTTCGGGGGTGTGAAGGATGCACTTGGGTATCAAAATGGTAATACTGGGATTGTGCCACCACTGCCAAAAGTGAAAACGAACTTACGCTCGAACTGGTTCCTTGAAAAGCAAAGTGCGTCGATCTCGGCTAACTACTGGCATGACGTGATCTTTGATGATCAGATCGTAGACTTCTATGGGCAAGGCTGGGTTGCGCCACGTAAGATTGAAGGCGAAGTTCGCGTCGATGCGCGCTACGCCATGATCGTGGATCAGTACTTGGACAGTGAGTTTACAATCAGTGCGGGGATTACTAACGTGTTCGACGTACGACCACAAAGAATGGGAATTCTAGGGGGATTCGAGTCGCGTCTTTCCACTCCTTGGGGTCGTCAGTTCTGGGCGTCCATTGAGTGGTCACCAGGCGCGTAATCGCTAGGGTTCTCATACTGAAGGTGTGAGACATTAAGAAAGGGTTGAGGCTTATGCTTCAACCCTTTTTTTTACCAGTAAGCTTCGAGAGTAATCTGACCGGTCTTGCCATCAACGCTGCGCGTAAAGCCTTTTTGCTCTAGTGCCGCCAATGCGTCCTGCACCATGCCTGGGTTTCCACATAACATGATCTGAGAGTCGCTATGGGACAGAATGCGCCCAGCCACTCGCTCAATCGTGCCATTAGTAATGCTTGCTGGGATATGCCCGTGAATAGTGTCATCGACTTTCTCGCGACTCACAAATGGCACAAATCGGAAGCGCTCTGGATACTCGTTTTTCAGGCTATCGATTAGTTCGCTATAGGCGATGTCATCCCACTGGCGTACGGCGTAAACCAAGATGATGTGTTCAAAGCGTTGCCAGGCTTCAGGGGTGCGCAGCAAAGACAGAAAAGGCGCTACACCGGTTCCGGTGGCTAATAACCATAAGTCATTGCCTTGAGGAACATTGTCTAGGGTAAAGCCACCCTCAGGCAGTTGCTGTACGAAGACCGAATCGCCAACTTGTAGGCTAGACAGGCGTGCAGAAAGCTTGCCGTCAAGTTGGGTATAGAAGAAGAACTCTAAAGGCCGCTCGCTAGGGGCGCTCAATATTGAATAAGGTTGCCCGACGCGTTCGCCGTCAATGTCTAATGCGAGGGACGTATATTGCCCTGCTTTAAAAGGAGCCAAGTCGGCCTCTATTTGCAACGAAAAAAGATTTTGGGTGCGGTGGGTATTGGCTGCCACGACCCCTTCAATCCACGCTGGCTTCAACTCTGCCATACTACTTGCCTATGCCTATTGCTGATTTTTAGTTGGGCGCGCATTGTCGCACATTCGAAAGGTTTTATCCCTTTTCGGTAGGGAGAAAAGAGTTGGCGCTGTGCCTGATTTTTCTATACGCTCAATAGCCAATGTTCCCTATACGTCACCATTTGCAAATAAGATTAATCCTTGGAGTTCGGTATGTTACGCGCCTGGTTTGAAATTGCCCTGTGGAAGAGAATTATACTGGCGCTAGTCCTCGGCGTGATCGTAGGAAGTCTGTGGGGAGAAGGGGCCGTATCTATTAAATGGATCGGGGATCTCTTTGTACGCTTAATCAGCATGGTGGTTGTCCCACTAATCTTCTTTACCCTCGTGTCTGGCGTAATTGCTATGGGAGACCCTAAAAAGCTGGGTTCTTTAGGGATCAAAACACTCCTTCTCTATATGCTGACGACCTTTTTTGCCATTACGATTGGCATAATTTTAGCCGTTATCTTGCAGCCTGGCGCAGGTGTGGATTTGTCTTCCGCGGTGCCGGGCGTAGTGCAAGAGGCGATGCCCCTCTCTGAACGCCTAATGAGTATCGTGCCACGCAACCCTATGGCTGCGTTGGCGGAAGGGAATATCCTCGCCATCATTTTCTTTGCCATGCTCGTTGGTGTGGCCGGTTTAGTCGTTGGTGAAAAAGCCAAGCCAGTGGCTGATATCGTTGATTCCGCCTCTGAGATTATGCTGAAAATCACTGGATGGGTCATGGAGGTAGCGCCATTTGGGGTGTTCGCCTTGATTGCATGGGTATCAGGGACACAAGGCGTATTAGCTTTGCTTGATGTCGTGCGTCTCGCCGCAGCGGTCTTCTTAGGGTGCTTCCTGCATGTGTTCTTGGTACATGGCGCCTTGATGCGTTTCGTGTTGAAACTAAGACCAATTCAGTTTTTCCGTGGAGCGCGAGACGCGATGCTTGTGGGCTTCTCTACCTCCTCTAGCTCTGCCACGATGCCGGTCACTATGGCCGTAGCTGAACGCAACTTAGGGGTTAGACCAGTGGTCGCAACGACAGTGATTCCTTTGGGTGCCACTATCAATATGGATGGCACTGCTCTCTATGTGGGGATTGTGTCGGTTTTTGCGGCGCAGGCATTTGGTATCGATTTGGCGTTTGCAGACTATTTGATTGTCATGGGGGCCACGACCTTGGTGTCGATCGGCACTGCCGCCGTCCCAGGGGCTTCGGTGTTCTTAATGGCCGCCGTAATGGGCTCGATTGGCATGACGCCAGAGCAGATCGCTGTGGTCGTGGGCTTTATTATTCCTTTTGATAGACCGCTAGATATGGCAAGAACCAGCGTGAATGTCGCGGGGGATCTCGCCGTAGCGACTGTCGTCGCTAACTGGGAAAACGAGTTCGACAAAGACGTCTTTGATGGCCCTAATCGTTACTAAGGGTTCAGAACGACCAAGTAAGCGTCATGCCCATGCGCAGGTCTTCGTCTAATACGGCGAGGGCTGAGTCGGGGTCGGCCCGAGTCGCAATGATTTGGCTCATGACCGCTAGCTGATCTGTCAGAACGTAATTTAGAGAAACACTCGCCAGAAGCGATGCCGCATCAAGTGCACTTTGTAATGTCACTGCTAACAGTGCATCCCCATTGCGCATTGAGTTTGAATACCGCAATAAGGCATTACCATTGCTCGAATCCCCAATTAATGTCTGTCCGCTGTTAAGCGAATCCTTACTGTTCAGAAACGTTTCAGCGCTCACTCCCAGCATGATGTTTTCGTCGTTGTTTATGGCGTACTCCAAGCCTGCTGTGGCTCCGAGTTTGTTCATGGCAAGGGTGATCACTTGTGGGGCAAGGCCTAGTTCGGATTGCTCAAGCACATCCGCAAGCACATCATGACTATAGGCAATGTCGAGGTTGAGCAGCAGTTTTCCGATTGCACGATTTGCGGAGGCGCCAAGTAAGAGGTAATCGTTGGCCTCGGATTCTGCATTGACGACGCCGCTGATAGGGGCCGAATAATGCAGTTGGTTTTCATACAAATAGGCGCCCATAAGTGAAATATCGCTACCGGCAATACTCCAACGAATCTGAGAGCCGATCTCGAACAAGGCTTTGTCGCGTCGATAGTCTGTGAGGTTGAAGGCAGGTTCAAAAAAGAAGGGGCTTCCCCGCACGGGCGGCGGATTGAACTCAGGATACAAATTCACAAAAGAGGATATTTGTCGATTGTCGGTGTAGTGATCCCATACCAGCAGCCATTGGTTTAAGCGTGCATCTTCAATGTCGATAATCGTTAGGTCGCGATACTCACTAGTGTTAATAACATCGAGCACCGAGTTGCCGATGTTCTCCCCCCACACAACCGTTTGGGCGCCAAGCTTTAGGCTATTGTCGCTACTGCTGCGTTGGATAAACAGTTCATTGAGACGAAACTCTGTGTCGATTTTTTCATCGTTGGCACGATACTCGTAGTCGCCAGCCCAATAAATTTTAGCTTGAGCGCTGGCTTGTATTAACCAGCCCGGCGCAAAAGGATTTTGGTAGCGAGTCAGAAGACTCAAGCGATTGTTTTCAGTGCGCGCTGTTTTCTCGCGCTGACTTGCGTCGGGCAGTTCTGATGAATGCGAGTTTACTTGTGCAAATATTTGTTGGCTCAAACGAAAATTAAACGGTTCAAGCCAGGCGGGGGTGGTGTCTTCTTCTGCGTCAAAAAAAGCATCATCGAAACTAATGCTGTCAAAGCTCGCGCCGTCGAAACTTGCGCCATCAAGACCATCGAGCGTGTCTTGAGCGGCCACAGTCATGCTGGCGAGAAGGCAGCTAAGTGCTAGTGCGCAGGGGCGCAAAACGAATGCAGAACTCACGTTAGTTGATTTGCTCCCGCAACTTCTGCAGTTCCGTTTCTCTGAAGGCGACATCAGTCAATGTGCGCTGAGTTAAGAAATCCTCTGGAACATCAATACCTGTATTGATTTCGAGAATGGCCATATTAGAAAGTCGATTGCTGACGAGGTTCATCATGGTGAGTGAGCGCGCCACCCAGACATCGTTGATAAGCTCTACTCGTGAGGAGAGCAACCGTTTGACCTCTCTGTCATGCTGGTCGTATAGGTCGGCACGTAAGGCGACGAAGCGTTCTTTGTCGATGTATTGCACTGTGCGGGCGTAGCGGGTTTTGCGGGCACGCTCTGCATTAGGAATGCTTTCTATAATCCAAACGTCACGGCCAGCTTCAACCCCTTCTTCAAGAAGCGTGAGTGAGTATTCGTCTAGTTTTCCTGTGTCTTGATCTTCCGTAGTAAATTCGGAACCGAAAATAGAGGCAGGTTCTGTGTCGTCATCGGAGTTGCCACTGGCAATGCGTTTAACGGTGCCCAGTGCCGACAAGTAAAGCCATGTTTCGTTATCTAGCTCAGAGTCATCATAGGTGACGCTGAGCATTCCGATGCCTTTTTCGGCTGGCGGTTCTGTCACGATGGAGACGCTGCGGGTGTCTTTTTTCTCTGGCCCGAAGTTCACGCCGACAGACTCTAATGCTTTAACCCGTGGGCGTTCTGTGCAGGTGATCTGGCTATCGCGAACGCCAAATTGGCAGCTTGATAGTTGAATGCGGTTGAAGGCAGAGTCAGTCGTTGAGCGCTGAGCATCATCGACTTTTTCCAATATCTCGCGTGCGTCAAGTTGTGCATGAGCTAGGCTGCTTGGCAGTAGCGCTAAGGCGAGAAGGACGCCTATTCCTATTTGCGTTGGCAATGGAGTCATGCCGTATCTCCCGATATCTTTTGCATTGGCGCTGTTAAGTTGTTTTGCACTGGTGCAAATGAACGGTCAGCGTCTTTTACCCCGAAGTCGGGTTTGAATACATGTAGTAGAGCCGGTATTAAAAACAGGTCGCTTAATAGTGCGACAAAAATAGCGAGTGAACCAAAGAAACCAATTTTCGCCATGCCTAAATAATCCGAGAAGCTAAGAATAGCAAACCCTAAGCCTAACACCATAGTCGTGTACATCACGGCCTTGCCAACGTCGGCAATGGTACTTTCAAGTGCTAGTGCCATGCTGCGGGTGCGAATCAACTCTAGGCGGTAATGGGTCATGAAATGAATAGTATCATCGACGGCGATACCGATGATGACCGGTGCAATCATGAGGGTGTCGGTGTCCAACGGAATGCCTAACAAGCCCATTAAACCAAAACTTAGCAAGGCAGGGAGAATATTAGGAATGATTGAGAGAAGGCCGCCCTGAATCGAGCCTAGGGTCAGCATCATGATGACGCAGATGACGCCCAATGCTAACAAGAAGCTACTGTATTGAGATTGTGCAATTTCATCGGTCGCTCGCATCAACAAAGGAATAGACCCAGTCATCTCGACGTCGAGTGCGGGGAACTGTGCGTCTAAGCCAGCGAAAGATTCCTCTATCTCAACGGCTAGCTCATTGAAGAACTGTTGGTATTGATACGAGCCTGCGTTGTAAGCGTTGATCGTAATATGAGAGCGGCTGTAGTCATCGGAGACGAGCGCACGGCGGTCATCAGGGTTGGCGCTGTTAAACAGATACAATAGTTGCGAGACCATCGCCTCGGTGTCTGGGACTCGGTAAAAATTAGGATCATCGTTGTTCATGATCTGATTCGTATCTTTAACGATATTGGCCAGAGAGTGGGTGCGAGAAATTTGCTCTGGGTAACGTTGTTGGATACGAGTTTGCAGTGTGTCGACAGCTTGTAAGAGGGCTGGGTTCAACAGGCCATCAGCAACCCCAGTGTCGATCATGATCTCCATGCTTTGCGCGCCTGCCATATTCTCATCGACGACGGCATAAGCCACACGCATATCGCTGCCTTCTCGCGTCAGCTCGGTGATATTGGTGTCGATACGTACCTGCGAGGTGCCATAGAGGCAGGCAAGAAGGAGAGCGGCGAAGATGCCTAAAACAGTAACGGGTCGTTTTGCGACAATGCGCGGGACGACGCTCAATATAGTGTGCTGCCAACTAATGACGATAACGGTGAGGGCTGTCACGAGCGCGACGTAGACACCAATCACTCCGCCAAAGGCAATGAATACCGCTAGGCCATAAACTAGCCATGCGAGACCTTTCATTGGTGTAGAGAGGGATTGCCAGAAGCTGTTGAGCCGAGCAAACCAAATGTTGTTGTTTTGAGTGTTGCCCGGATGCCAAACACTTAGCAAAATTGGCAATAACACCATCGTAAAAAACAGCGCCATAAATACGCCAAGGGCGGACATGACTCCGAATACGCGAATGGGCAACAGGTCAGAATAACTTAACGCTAATACGCCAGCCATTGTGGTGATGGTCGTGATAAAGATGGCGAGGCCCGTTTTTTCATAGGCGCTATAAAGGGCATCCTCATGATTTTTACCGTCATGGCGAAATGAGAAATAAGCGCTCATCACATGAACGCAATCGGCGATTCCCACTGCAAAAATAAGCAGGCAAGTCAGCGATACCATTGTGGTTAATGCGACCCCCAGCCAAGACGCGGCTCCCCAAGTCCAAGCAAGGCTTAAAGCAATAGTGAGGATGGGCCAGATCACGGCGCTGAGTGAGCGGAATAGGGCCCACAGCAGCGCCACGAAGATGCCGATCATAATCGCGCCAAGCAGGACTAGTTGCTCCATCGTTCTGTTAACAAACTCCATCATCGGCGGGTTGCCGACGGGATAGAATTCTAGCGTCGTTTCATAGGGCGTATAGACCGCCTTGAGTGCATTGAAAAAGCGGCTATAGGCAAACATATCGACCACTTGAAACGGTATGTCTTGCACCTCGACACTCTCATCGAAGCTTAAGGTAAAGCTATCGGGATCATCGAAAGCGCTGAAGCTGCTATCTAGGGAGATAGTCGACGAGTCGATTTGCGGTGTGTAGCCCTCGACGGGTTCTGCGCCAAATATAGTCTGAATTAAGATGCCGGCGTATTGCCCGTCTGCGGAGTAAAACAAAAGACGGTAGTCATCTTCTTGCATTGCGCTTGTGCGCATTGCTTGTAATTGTTCCGCGGTGTCGGGTAGAGGGTTAGGGATGAGACGTTCGGAGCGCAGAGTGTCGGCATCACTACGTTGTATTCGCACGGTAGTGAGTGATTGGACTCGGCGAATTTTTCCAAGTTCGGAAACATCGACTGCGGTGCCATTGACCACATCGGGGAGCACGCTAGGGTCTAGGGTCTCCCAGTGCTCTAAATCTTCGGTGAGTTGGCGTACGGCGGCGAGGGATTGGGCAGAGAATACATCCCCGTCGCGCGCTCGATATACCAAGAAGACAGAGTCATCGCTGCCAAATTGTTCGCGAAACTCATTGAGGGCTTCAATGGCAGGATCGTCCTGATCAATAAAGCTGTCGATAGACATGTCGAGCGAGGTGCGGGTGTATGCCCCATAGATCATGAAAACAGTAGAGACGAGTATCAGCGTCAATACTAGCCAACGTACTTTCAAGACCAACAAGGGGATAGTCGCAAACCAACGGCTCAGTGCCAATAGTTTTGTTTCCATCGATCCTAGATATCCTAACGCCCTGCAAGATTATGCTACAGGTTTTGATTTTATTATTGTCACGTTTTTTTATCGCTCTTAGAAAGCACCTTAGCTTTCTAATTTATGGGCAGCGGTACACCCCAAAACTTTGTCGACCATCAGTGATAGGTGTTTCTACGACTATGCGATTACCGCCCATGTCGCCTGCTTCGTTGCGAGCCAGGTCGATAAGCTCCTTTTGCAGTTTTGCGGTACCGCGTTCAACAAAGACTATTTCGCTAAGGGCATTGGTGGTGCTGCTGCCAACGCGCTCACAATTGCTCACCTGAGGAGGAGTCGCTACGGAGACTAACTGCCCTGCTGATGTAACGTTGACCCAAGTGCCGCATGCGCTAATAGCGGTGCAAATGCTGATAAGTAGAACAGGTCTAAGCATGTAGATCTCCAGTATCGAACGAATGCCCGCTAACCATGCCAGTAATGTGCACCGTGGTAAAGCTATTCACGGAAATAATCCCATCAGGTAGGCGGGGCTTGGCAAGTGTAAATGTTGAACTATGTTACCATCCGCAGGCTTTGGCGTACCGTTAAATATTGTGACAATCTTTAAGAGCGGCACGCCCATAAAATACACTCAAAAAGTCGGGGGAGCAGGTATGAGTACGAATCAATTGGCAGGACTAAAAGGCAAGAACGTTGTCGTGATTGGCGGGACATCAGGCATAGGTTTGGCAACGGCGACGGCGGCTTCACAGCTCGGGGCGAATGTCTGGGCGGTAGGGCGCTCGGCGGCTCATATCGACAAAGCCCGTGCGCAACTAGGCGAGCAAGTGCGCATAGTCTCTGCCGACACGCATGATCAGGATGCCCTTAAGGCGATCTTCGAAGAAGTCGGGACTATCGATCATTTAGTCTCTGCCGCTACTGGTGCTAGTCGCACATTGAAGCCTTTTGTTGAGCAAACTGACGAGCAATTTCAAGAAGCGTTTGGAAAGCTCTGGGGCTATTCAAAGGTTGTGCGCTGTGGCGTGCCGTACATGGCAGAGACAGGATCAATAACACTAGTGAGTGGCGCTCCTGCACGTAAGCTGAAGGCCAACTCTTCTGTATTGAGCTGTGTCGGCGCGGCAGTCGAAAACCTCGTGCGTTGTCTAGCCATTGAGCTTGCGCCAATTCGTGTGAATGTTGTGTCGCCTGGCATTATCGACACGGCCTTGTTCGACGGCCTAGGCGACAAGCGTGACATGGCCGTAGCCGGTATGGTGAAAGGGCAGCTGATTGAGCGTGTGGGTCGTCCAGAAGAGGTTGCAGGCGCATTGATCTACTTGATGAATAATGGCTATGCTACGGGCACCACTGTGGATGTGGATGGCGGCCAATTGCTGCGTTAGAAGAATAAGAGGTTAGATGATGAGTTTTAAGCCCGTAATTTTGATTTATGATTTAGATAATAAGCTGGTAGATGAAATCGCCGCTGAAATTGGCGCCACGGGGCTCTATACCAGTATCAATACTTATAATGAATCCAACGCCATGGACGCGATTAAGCAATACGATCGCGGGCTTGGGTTTTTGACGAACAAACTCTCGTGTGTGATCACGGGGTGGAATAACTACAAGAAGCCGCGAGATCAGTTTCTATATCGTCTGCGGGCTATAGAGAAAAATAGCCCTTTACGAGCGAGCACTCCAGTCATTGTGGTGACAGAGGACCATCGTGAGGACTTAAAGAAAAGGGCCTTAGACCCGGCAGACGGTGATGTCTGTGGGTATCTGCATCCTGATAACTTTAGGGCGACACTCACTGACATGCTGCACAAGGTGGTTTTTCAAAAAGGCGCGGCGGAGTTGAACCGCCAAGCCTTAGAAGCCGTTAATAACGGCGACGTAGATAGTTAGAAACACTATGACTTAGGTGCCGCTTTGCTCTGTTAGGGGCTCAGCGGACTTAGTCAGTCGGCTTCCGATCGCGAATACCAATAAGCCGAAGAGTATTCCAGGCATCCCTTCATACACGGCATCCGCCAATCCAGCCCAACGCCAAGCACTAGCTACAAGCAGGCCGCTGATCATCATTGTGATCGCCAGTTTTTCACTTGGCCGTTGGCCAAAGCACAGCACCAGCAGTAATGGCGCAAAGGCACTGGCCAGTGCTGACCACGCCATGATGACAAGCGCGAATACACTCTGTTCTTTGCTGAAGGTTAGTGCCAGAGCTATGGCGGCGACGCCTAGCGTGGAAAGCCGAATTAACACGGTCGATTCGATTTTGCGTTTGAATAAATCATTGCTCAGTGCCGATGAGCAACTCAGGATGAGTGAGTCGGCTGTGGAGATGGTGGCGGCGAATATGCCTGCCAGCACTAGTCCAACCAACGGTCCAGGCAATAACTCCATCGCCATTGTGGGCAGTGCAAGCTCGGCGTCAAACTCGGCAGGGTTGTTCAGAAGGATGCGCGCCAACAGGCCTACGCCTATGGCCATGCAGTAGAACGCTATAAACCAAATATAATAGTAAATACGTGCGCGGCGCATTTGATCGGCGTCTTTCAGTGCCGCAAAGCGAATCATGATGTGTGGCTGGCCGATGACGGATAAGCCGGCGAAGAGCCAGCTAGCGGCAAATAAAATGCCGCCCCCTAAACCGGGAAACGGTAAATCCTGTGGGTACCAATCTAGGAAGTGATCGATTGATTGCATCTTCTCGGTGGCCCCAGCAAAGCCGCCGCTGACATCGAGCCCCACGTAGAGCAGTAGGGCCATCGCACAGATCATGACGACTGACTGTGCGGCGTCGGTCCAGATAGAGGCGCGGATACCGCCGGAAAAACAATAGGCGACGACAATCACGGCGCCGAGTGTGGACCCGACCCAAATAGGCCAGTCAAATAAGACGCTTAAGGCTTTGCTGCCCGCAATCAATTGCGCACTGGCATAGGCCAGCAAAAACAATAGAGTGATGACGGCGGCCACACGGCGCAAGCTAGTAAATTGACGACCAAACCCCCAATTAGCGAGCATGCCTGCATAGCTAGATTCGCCTGACTTAGCCGCCGCTTCGCGTAGTTTATGGTGGACAAATAAAGACGCGAGGAAATCCCCGGTGATCCAGCCAACCATTAGCCACACGGAAGCAAGGCCAGTGGCATAGGTATAGCCAATGGCGCCGATAAACATATAACCGCTGTTGTTCGTGGCGACGGCGGAAAGGCCGACGAGGGAGGGGGGCACGCTTTGATCGGCTAGATAATAGTCGCGGCTGGTGCCGCGACTTTTTCTAGCGGCGCTGATGCCGATCAGGACAAAGGCAAGAAGACAGAGGACAAAACTAGTAACCATGATAAATCCTTGCTAATGGTGCTGAACGTCAGTCGGCGCTTAGGGTTACTCCGTCACTAAAGGATAGGAGCCTTCTTTGTTGTGTGTCTCATTACCCGTAATAGGAGGGTTGAAAACACACGCTAGGCTCAGCTCCTCTTCAGCATACAAAATATGTTTGTCGTGCTTATCGAGGATATAAAGAGTGCCTGGGCTGATTTCATGAACACTATCGTCCGCAAGATTTTTGATGCGGCCTTTACCAGACATGCAGTACACCGATTCCAAATGCTGTTGATAATGCATGTGGGTTTCAGTGTCTGCATAAATAGTAGTGATATGGAACGAAAAGCCCATTTTGTCACTGGCAAGCAGCATGCGCACACTTTGCCAAGTCTCCGCGCGCACGCGGCGCTCGGAGTTTTCACAATCTTTTAGGTTTCTAACTATCATGTAATGGGTCCTTTGCTTATGACGCTATGCTTAGTTCAACCAACAATACAGCGGCAACAGATTGCTCAAGAATAGTCAGTCCTTGCTCGAGCTCTTCTGGTGTAATCGTGAGAGGGCATAGGCATTTCACTACCTGTCCTTCAGAACCGCTTGTTTCGATGATTAAGCCGCGTGAAAACGCTTCGCGACAAATACGGCCGGCAAGGTCGCCATTGTTAAATTCAAGACCCTGCATAAACCCGCGTCCTTTTGCGATGAGCAATGAGGAGTCATAGGCCTTGGCAATACGCTGTAAGCGAGTCGCTAGCTGACGCATTTTGACTTGCACTTCTGTTTGGAACTTATCGTCCGACCAGTAGTGCTTCAATGCCGCCGCTGCCGTTGTAAAGGCATGGTTGTTGCCGCGGAATGTGCCGTTGTGCTCGCCTGGCTTCCATGTGTCTAGCTCAGGTTTGATAAGCGTGACAGCAAATGGCAAGCCGTAACCACTTAGCGACTTAGACAGTGTAATCAAGTCAGGCTTAATGCCAGCTTCTTCAAAGCTGAAGAAACGACCAGAGCGGCCACAACCAGCTTGGATGTCATCAACAATCAGCAGCATGTCGTGCTTGCGGCATACTTTTTCTAGATTCTGCAGCCATTCTTTACGTGCGACATTCAGGCCACCTTCGCCTTGGATTGTCTCAACGATAACGCCAGCAGGTTTATCTAAACCACTAGAGTTGTCAGACACAAGCGCGTCTAGCAAAGCAATAGAGTCGATGTCTTGGCCGCCGTAGCCGTCAAAAGGAATGTGCGTTACACCAGGAAGGCTGATGCCCGCCGCGTCTCTGTGGTGCGAGTTGCCAGTGGCCGCCATCGCGCCGAGTGATACACCATGGAAGCCATTAGTAAAGGCGATGATGTTTGATCGACCCGTAACGTTACGCACCACTTTCAGTGCCGCCTCTACTGCATTGGTACCAGTAGGGCCAGTGAACTGTACTTTGTATTGCATCTTACGTGGCTTTAGGATCAAGTCATTGAAAGCGTTAAGAAAGTTCTCTTTCGCTTCGGTGTGCATGTCTAGGCCATGAGTGATGCCGTCGTTCTGGATATACTCTAGCAGTGGGGCTTTTAGGTGATCATTGTTATGACCATAGTTCAATGTGCCAGCACCGGCTAGAAAGTCGAGATAGCCTTTGCCATCTTGGTCGTATAACCAGCTGCCTTTGGCGCGGTTAAAGACGACCGGGAATGCGCGGCCATAGCTCTGTACTTCTGATTCAAGTTCGTCAAATATGTCAGTCATTACGATGTCTCCAGCTCTTTAGTAGGATTATTAAGTTCTTCGTTTGCGAGTGGCGCAATTGAGAAGGGGCCAATGCGCAATAAGTGCTCCGAATCGTGAAGGTTTAAGAAATGTTCTTTACGATCGAACATCACGGATTCATTGAGAGGACACTCGAGCTTATTGGCAAAACTTGTGAAGAGTCTGCGCGAGGCACTGTTGTCTGCAGTGACGGTAGTGTCTATAAATTGAACATTTTTACACGCTTCGCCAAGCAGCATTGACTTAAGCATAGTGCGGGCCAAACCTTGGCGACGCATCATAGGGTCAACGGCGACCTGCCAGACAAATAGAGTGTCGGGTTGTTCTGGAGGAATGTATCCTGAGATAACGCCTACCGTTTCGCCATTGCGTTCAGCAATCGCACTTGTTTTCGCAAAGTGCGAACATACAAGCAGATAAAGGTAAGGAGAGTTATCATCCACAAAGGCGCTGGCACGAATTAAATTATGCACAGAAATTGCGTCAGTGGATCTAGGATTGCGGATAGTAAGTTTTTGTCGAGGTCTTTCTTGAGAACTGTTGCTCTCTTGAAAACTTTTCATAATAAGTAATTGGCTATCTAACTTTTCTCGCCATCTCCTTGGTGATGTGTTGATCTAGCTTAATAAGGTTATGTGATAAAAATAATAACAATATTAATGTGATACGCTTCTGATGTGGGAACGCATACTAGCAAAAATATACTTTGATGTCTAAATATATATAGGCTTTAACCCTCGAGGTGACCGTTGAAAATTGATAAGCAACTCCCCGAAACACAAGCGCTGATGCGGTCTGTGCCGAATTTGACGGGGGCTGAAAAACGCCAAAATGAAGTTGAATATGAGCAAGTATTAAAAGCCATTAGAAGAGTTATCAGGGCTACAGATTTACACTCTCGACAAGTCACGCGTGTGTCAGGGCTGACTTCATCGCAACTTATCTTGTTGAAGGTGGTACGAGACAATAACCTCTCGACCATTAGTGAGTTGGCGAGCAACATCAGTTTGAGCCAGGCCACGTTGACTTCCATTCTGGACCGTTTGGAAAAGTCAGGCCTTGTGAAACGTGAACGCTCGGCGCTTGATAAACGTAAAGTTAGCGTACGCCTGACCCCAGAGGGCGTGGACGTATTGGATATGGCGCCAGAGCCTTTGCAGGATACGTTTATACGTCAGTTTGGCGCTTTGAAGGATTGGGAGCGCAGCATGATTCTTGCGTCACTGCAGCGCGTGGCAGAGATGATGGACGCTGGCGATATCGATGCCTCACCTTTGTTGGATGTGGGGAGCTTGGACCGCTCTAGCCCCGTGCCTTAAACGGTGCAGCTTAGGTCTTGCTCAGTTGTTTGACTTCTTTATAGCGAAAACAGCTGTGCACATGGTCGTTGACCATGCCGGTGGCTTGCATATGGGCATAGCAGATAGTGGAGCCGACAAATTTGAAGCCGCGCTTTTTCAAGTCTTTCGAAAGCGCGTCGCTGATCTCGGTGTTGGCAGGCACATCTGCCATCGTTTTGCGTTTAGCATCGATGACCTTGCCGCCGACGAACGACCATATATAGGCGTCGAAACTCCCAAACTCTTTTTGCACGGCAAGAAACGCAATGGCATTGCTGCGCAAAGAATAGAGCTTCAAGCGATTACGAATAAGCCCAGTATCTAATAGCCGCTCCTCGATTTGCGCATCGCTCATCTTGGCGACTTTCTTGGGGTCGAAATTAAAGAAGCATTTTCGGTAGTGCTCACGCTTGCGCAGAACGGTAATCCAACTAAGGCCTGCTTGCTGGCATTCCAAACTGAGAAACTCGAACAAGGCACGCTCGTCATGGACGGGCACGCCCCATTCTGTGTCATGGTAGGCGACATATAGAGGGTCCGACCCCGCCCAAGAGCAGCGATTACTCATAAACTTCTTCCTTTTGTTGATCCTGTCACAAGCATAGCCTATATCTGCAATGACGCCGACTAGTCAGCAGGGCTCGGGACGATTTACACTGCTTCATTCATGTATGAGAAAGAGAGTTCACCAATGATGTTACTTAGCCGCAAGCCCATTCAAGCCATCTGCTATGCCGCCGTGCTGTCGGTGTTAAGTGCCTGTGCGGTTAACCCTGTAACAGGGCAGCGTGAGATCAGCTTTATCTCAGAGCAACGTGAGCTAACGATCGGGCAGCAGCAATATGTGCCGTCACAACAAGGCCAAGGCGGAGAGCTTAGCGTCGATGCGCAGCTCAGCGCCTATGTGCAGGGAGTCGGCAATAGGCTAGCGGCGGTCAGTGATCGACAACTGCCTTATGAGTTTGTCGTGCTGAACAATTCAGTACCCAATGCCTGGGCGTTGCCTGGGGGCAAGATCGCGGTGAACAGAGGTTTATTGATTGAGTTGGGTAGTGAGGCGGAGCTCGCCGCCGTGCTAGGCCATGAGATTGTCCATGCCGCTGCACGACATGGTGCGCAGGCGATGGAGCGAGGGATGCTCTTGCAGGGCGCGATGGTGGTGGGTGCGATCGCCGTTCAGGGCAGCCAGTATGCTGACTACGCCGTTGGCGGTGCACAATTAGGCGCGCAATTACTAACCCAGCGTTATGGACGCGAGGCCGAGCGTGAGTCTGATGCCTACGGTATTCGTTATATGGCCCGAGCAGGCTATGACCCAGTCGCGGCGGTCAATCTGCAAGAGACCTTCGTGCGGCTATCCGAAGGGCGCGGCAGTAGCAATTGGCTAGATGGACTGTTCGCGAGCCACCCACCCTCACTAGAGCGTGTGCAAAATAATCGTGTCCTAGTCGCGCAGCTGCGTGCTGAGGGAATAAGTGGGGGAGAGTTGGGGGTTGAGCGCTATCAAGCCGCCACGCAGTTTCTGCGTGACTCTAAGCCTGCCTACGATGCTTTTGATGAGGCGGAAGAGCTCATTGCACAGGACCGCCTAGAAGAAGCCTCGCGACGATTGGATACGGCATTGAGTTTGGTACCAGACGAAGCCCGCTTTCTTGGCTTGCAGGCGGACATTCTCGTCTATCAGCGCCGCTATGAGGCCGCTGTTGGGCAGTATGATCGCGCGATTGCTAAAGACTCGAACTACTTCGACTATTACTTAGGGCGCGGCGTGGCGTATTCCCGTCAAGGACAACAGCAGCGCGCAACCAGAGATTTGCAGGCGAGCATAAAATTACTGCCGACTGCACTGGCGATGACTGAACTGGGTGACCTGTCACTTCAGAGCAATGACCGCGCCGTTGCGAAGCAGTATTACCAGATTGCCGCCGAAGCCCAAGGGGCCATAGGAGAGCGCTCACGCAATGCCTTCATGCAATTGGATGTTACGGACAACCCAGCGCAATACATCAGCGTACAGCCGTATGTGACCCCACAGGGTCGACTCGTAGCCCGTGCGCAGAACGTAGCCACGATACCCGTGCGTAACGTGCGGGTGGAGTTCCGTGCCATTATTAGCGGCCAGGAAGTGGCCCGCGCCGTGGCTCTGCCCTTGCTCAATCCAGGGCAAAGTGGCGATGTGGATTCAGGTTTGAACTTCCCTGCAGGTGTTGCTCCGAGCGCTGGCCAAGTGAGCGTGCAAGTCACGAGCGCCAGCGTCGATTAAGCTTAGAAGCGGTAGCGCACGTTAACACTGATTTGACGACCTACCGCCGGCGTGCCGGGGTAGGGCTGATAATCATCGTCCGTTAGGTTGTCGATGCGCAGCTCTGCCGTGATCTCTTCAAACTGTGGCGATGTCCACCCAAGCGATGCAGCACTTAAAAGCGCACTGTTATTGCTAGTGCGCAAAGGGTTGGCCAATTGCTTGCGGTATTCATTATCGAGACGCAGCACATAACGCTCATTCAACTGATAGCTAAGCGACACAGTAGCGCGATCACGCGCGTAGTTGAGCGCATAGAAACTCGCATCGACATTAGCCATGCCATAGTCCGATTCTTTCTCTAGGAAAGTGTATCCCAAGCTTAGATCTAAGCGTTCCCACTGTCGTCTTAATAACAACTCAACACCACTGACATCCATGTTGACCGCATTCGCCTGACGCGCGGAGCTAGAGCTGCTGGCATAAGTCCAGTCCACTAGGTTCTCATCTTCGCGATAGAACGCCGCTGCAGAAGCCATCCACACTCGTCCCTCTTGCGCTAAGGTCACAATAAACTGACGTGCCTTTTCGCGGCTAAGATTCGCGTTGCCGCCGAACAAGCCATTAGGCGCAGAGTTAAGCGCTGTATAGCCTGGTACTTGGCTGGTGCCCGCATACTCAGCTTTTAATGTTCGCTGCCCAGAAACTGTCGGCGTGGTTAAGGTGATGTCGAAAACAGGGGATACCGCATTACTGTCTTGACTAGAAGTATCCGCTACCGCGCCAATGCGTACTGTGACCGTTTGATCATTTGGTACGGCAAAATCATAGGAAGGCGCGATCTTAAAGCTGCCGTAGTGACGGCTATCCATCAGCGCTGTATTCAAATCTGTTGAGCGCACTAATGAATCTTTAGAGACTTGCGCACTGTACTCCCAGTTAAGCTTGGCGAAGTCAAAACCACCTTCAACAGCCAATCCGTAGTTTTCAGTTTTGTGTTCAAAAGCGCCAGGCGCCCCTGATTCTTTGGTGCGGCGATCGAAGTCATAGTTATCAACGAGCTGTCGATAGAAACCCGACATCTGCACCCAACCATTGTTCAAAGTAGCGCGATGGTTGGCGAGCAATAAGGTGGTTTGTGTCTCGTCCGTTTCTGGCAAAGACGCGAAGCCTGTATAAGCCCCAGGCCATGCGAAGAACTTATCTTGAAACGCGACGATGAGGTCCGACTGTGTATTGCCTTCGATCCGTTGGATTTGCAAATTGTAGCGCTGGTATTCGTGATCACCATTACTGACAGAGCCTTCGCCCTCAGACGCCGCGCCGGAGATTTGCAGGCCATACTGCGCCCCGTTGTAGTTAGCGGTGTCGGCATAACGAGCAGAGGAGAACAGCAGCGAATCCGTACCCACCCCCAGATTGACCTCGGCACTTTGCCGCAGCGCTGGGATGCCATAGTAGATAGTGGCGACATTAGAGTTGAACCCGGCCAGAGCGTTATCGCCCCCTGTCAGGATCAGCGGGGTAGAGAGTAGGGCTGGGTCGATAGGCAGCTCTGCCACATAATGCCCCGTCTGCGGATCAACGATCGTTGCGGCACCTAGCTTAAAGCCGGTGTTCTCAAACAACCCGCCACGCACGGTGATGTCCGCCTGGCCTTCAGGCAAGCCACGTGACTGGATCTCAGTTTGCGGATCAAAGCGCAGAAGGGTGGTGACCGACGCAAAAGTCCCCGCTGGCTCGGTATTGGCGACACGAGTGGGGTTAACAAGGATCTCGGTAAGCGGTGTATTGCTATCCGCGGCAATTAGCGATTGTGACGAAACAAGTAAAATGGAGGCGATAGAAATTTGGCGATTTAACACAGTGTGGGGGTTTCCGTTCATAGATTGATGTTGCTGGAAGGGTGCTAGACGGCAAAGGCGTCCAAAACACATTCTGTTACATTTCCAAAGGAGCGAGAGTTTACTTGGCCCCAAAGATATTGGCTAGGGGTTTTTGGTGGAAGAGACCCTAACCCGTTGATGTGGTTAGGAAGGCATCGCAGGCGCAAGAATCAAGTGACCTATGGAGTTCTCTTCTATATAATCACGCCGCACGCACCCATAGCTCAGCTGGATAGAGTAGGTGGCTTCGAACCACTTGGTCGGGAGTTCGAATCTCTCTGGGTGCACCAGTTATAAAAGACTTAAAAACAAGCACTTATCTCTATTACAGGTAGGTGCTTTTTTTATCTCTGGTAAGCGTGTGTAGTGGATAACGTAGTGACAGGTTGAAGCCTGCACAAAGTTTCCGCATACGGCGCTAAATGCTCCGGAGAAAGGTGCGCGTATCGTTGCACCATTCGAATATCCGACCATCCTCCTAACTCTTGCAAAACATGCATCGGGGTGCCGTTCTGAACGTGCCAGCTCGCCCAAGTATGCCGCAGATCGTGCCAGCGAAAATCTTCAATCCCTGACAGTGTTAAAGCCCTGCGCCAAACCTTAGTATTGCAGCGACGAACAGGCTTACCGTTATAGGTGAACACGTATTTCTTGTGTCTCCCTATCTGCCCACGTAACAGCACGACTGCTTCCCGATTCAGCGGAATCCCAATAGGGCGACCCGTCTTGGACTGGTCTGCGTGTATCCATGCAGAGCGTCTTTCAAGATCGACCTGAGACCACTGTAGCTGAGTGACATTGGACTCTCGAAGGCCAGTAGCCAACGAGAACTTTGCCATGATCTGAGTGTGTTCTGGCAAGTGAGCGAGAAGGGTGTCAGCCTCCTCCCGTGTTAGCCAGCGTATCCGCCGAGTGGGTTGCCTTAGCAGCCGCACATGGGGAGCACGCTCAATCCATTCCCAATGCTTTACCGCTGTATTCAAAATGACTCGGACTATCTCTAGCAGGCGATTGACCGTTGCAGGTGCAACCCCCGTTTTAAGTTTGTCGTCCGTAATCTTGTCGATTACATCCCGCGTGATCTCATCCAAGTACAAGTCTGCCAGATACTTATCGAGCCATTTGTATGCGGCCAGAATAGGGTCTTTAGACTTGCGATTGGTTTCTCGGTACCAGCGCGTAGCGGCCTCTTTCCATGTCCTTCTAGGCTTCTCACCCAATTGGATGACTCGCCACATCTGATACCGGAGCTTATCCTCATACTCTTGTGCCAGATGTCTATCTATCGTTTTAGTAGAGCGTTGTATTCTCTTGCCGTTTGGTGCTCTGAAATCACACCACCAGAAGCGAGAATTGGGTCGTTTGTGCAACATAGTGATTCTCCTATATGTTGAACTTGCGACCTTGGTCGACTGGAAGAATACTGAGAACGCAGGTAAGCGACAAGGTCTGATTTAAGAAACACCCAGCGGCGACCCAGCTTGGCTGCGGGGACTTCGCCTGCACTGGCTTTCGCTCGCAGGGTTTGCCAGTGAACCAGAAGGAAGTTAGCAGCGGCTTGAAGATCAAGTGTTTCATGCTCAATAGTCTCCATTGCTGCGCTTCCTGTATTCGTCTGCTACAGCCTTGTCAGCAGGATGGATGCCGCCATTCAAAGGAAGGTTTCTGGCAATGTTATAAGCTTTGCGCTTATCCCTAACCTTAGTGGATACATAGTTGTCGAAGTCCACACCGGTTAACTCGGAATGTCGATTATGGTAGTCCCTAGCGGCCTCTAGGAATGCAGCAGAGGCTTCCCCCGCATCGAGATAGTTTTCTCGCGCCATATAGGAGGTGAGCGGGCTAAGACCATTCACAAACAGTGTGCGGTCTGAGGGGCCACAAGAGCGTTCAGAGTTGATTCGTTGAACTTCGTTAAGACCCGACCACTCCACGCTTTGCAGAAGTTCCCAGAGATCGGAGGTAGGCCATCGAGTTTGAGTCTTGTCGGACGGGCTTGGCACCGTATGGCGTAGCCAGTCATTGGTAACGTACTGCCATAAGCCAGCAAGAGAGGCCATAAGGTCGGGAAAGGATTTTACCCCCAAGTCTCTCAATGCTTGTCGTTGAAATTGGAACTCAAGACGCCAAACGTCCGAAATGCCATCCCAACCTTGTTCGCGCCACATAGCCTCTAGATAGGGGCGTGGGTTCTTTTTCATCTCAATGGTCTTGTTGTATAGCCTTGCCGATAGAACCCCACCAGCAGCAATAGCGAAGCCAGAGAAGCGACGATCATCGGTGTACTGAGCAAATTTGCGGGCCTTAGTAACCCATTGATCGTTAATGATCTGGTCTATGGGGTGTGTTGAAACAAAGTCCACGCACAAGTCAGTACGGCTTACATTGGGAGTGTCGCTTAGAGCACCGATTGCAGAGACTACGCCAGTGAGATCAGCAACCACTTCTAGAGGCGAAATCTTGGCAAGGACTTCGCTAGCAATTTTGCAGTAGGCGAGAGGAGTATTTCTTGCTCCTTGTTTCGACACCTGAAGCCGATACCACGCATCACGGAGAACGAAGGCATAGGGATGGCTGCCATAGGCGGCAACTTCGAATAGATGTTTATAAAGCTCAATCTGAGCAAGCGAGGCTGTTTCAACAAGATCGGACTTAGCGAGTTCTTTGGTTTTAGTGAGCCGTAGGAAAGAGTCGTCAGTCATCTCACCCTGATAGGACAGATAAAGACTATCTATCCCACAGCGAAGAATCCGTCCTGAATCATTAGTTATGCAATTAGAGGGTACAGTGTTACTAGACTTTGTACCCTGATCAGAATCTGCCACCGAGTCGGCCAGCACACGCGGTGCGTGTATCTGTCCATCTCGTCGGCTCATTTTTGTATCTCTGCTGTCTGAATGCATAGCATTCTCCGAATTGAATAGGGCGGTAGTTATCCGCCAGAGGTGTTCGGATTGAGATACTAGATGAGTGAGGAAGGTTAGCGAAGGACGTCAAATCCGGATTTGGCGTCCTGTACGTCCGAGATATTCTGACAGTCGCTTGCGCAAGCTCTGATCATCGTATTGGTTATAGCGTTGACCGTAGACCCCAATGGTCTCGCATGCGTCAAATATTTCACTTATAGGTTTGGTCAGAAAGCCTTCATCATCGAGCATAGAGAAGACGATCATGAGTCTCTTATGCCTGATTTTTCCCGCAATTGGCGGGGCTTCTATTCTTTGAGCAAGTTTATGAAAGAAGACGATGTCGTTACTTATGCTTGCTCGCGCCAATCTCTGTTGGAAGTATGGAATGCCAGATAAGGTCGTTTTATCTACTTGGACGGCCTGAAAAAATGCTTCGTCGTCACCTGTCTTAGCTCTTGCAACCAAGTCACAGATAGAAACACCGAAAGTCATGAGAGAGGCAAAATTGAACGAACTGACAACGAATGAGTACAGATAGAAATATACATCGATATGGTGAGTATTCTTACCTTCCTCAGAAAGCCGTCTATACCAGCGATCATAAACTGCTTGCGAAATATACTGCGAATTCTCGAATGCTTTCGCAATCTCACCGTTTACAGCTTCTCTCGCCAATACTCTCTTTAGTAATCTGAAGTATCTCTGAGCGTTTCTCTCCCCAACGTCCTCAAAGTGTTCCTTAAGTAATTTGAAATTTTTACTCCCTAAAAAACCTGCAATAACCAGCGATTTTATCCGTTTAGGGTCTTCATAAAACTTCGACCATAGAGGTAAACCGTCTCTACTGAGCCAGTTAATACTGGCCTCCGGGAGGTTTAAATAGCCAGTGCCTTGCTGAACTGCCCGTGTCACGAATTTCGTATAGGGGTAGATGCATTTAAGGAGAAGCACAGTATCTTGAAAAGATTTATCGTTCATAGTCTATCTAGTCGAAACAACAAGGGAATTAGTTCGTGTCAGACATGGTTTTTTTAGAGCTTCGACATATTAATGAAGGCTTGGGTTTTGACTTTGTATGGAGAGGGGCCGACTATGGGGAGGATTGCTAATGAATCTACTTGGGAATATTTACAAACCTAAAGATGTGCTTGCACGATAAGGACAGAAATTGTTGAGTTCAGTGTCGACATCTATTGACCCGTCTGGAAAGATCGTTACGCAGATGTCTCCTTGGCATGGAGCGGTTTGAATATTACCTCTTATGGCGCTTTCGTTTATAAAATCACTAAGTTCCGGGACTAGATTGTCAAGTCTGGTTTGCGGCACAATTTTGGTACTGCACTCTCTCGCTAGATTTGTACAGTAGGGCAGTATGCCATTTTCTCCGAAATATTTTAGTACGGAGCCATCTGGGTGATGCTCATCTCCTATAGCAGAAATCAGTCCAATTTTTTCTGTTTTCTTATTGGTGTAAACATAATCTAGCACCTTGGGCGGGTTGTCGGCGCGACTCCCATGATGAGGTATCTTAAGAATCTCCACATTCAAATTAGTTACGCCAGATCGGTTTAGCTGGCGTTCAGATTCTCGCCAGTTTTTAGAGGTAGAATCTCCACCAAGAATTATCCTCCGTCCATAACAGTCGATTTGAATTGCTAAGCTTACATCATTTGCTTTTTGAGAAGAAAGTACTGATAAGTCACCATTATCAAGCATCTCAAAAAATGCCGCTTTGTTAGACTTTAATGGCTGTACTGCCTGCATATCTATTCCAGCAAAACCATCTGCGAAGAGTTTCTGTCCATGACCAGTTAAGTCTATCCACTCTCCAGCACGATGCTTGCCTGCGTAGATTAATTTAACAAGCTCCAGGGCCGACTTGCTTATCTGGGAATTGTCTGTTTTTGTTGGTTTCACAGCTAGTGCTGCTAAAGCTTTAAGTCGCTTATTTTCAGTTATATCTAGCGGGAAAGAGAAAAATGTCTTAACAGTGTATTGATCGAAAATCTGAGCTAAACCCAAATAATGATCCATATGAGGGTGGGTCAAGGCCACAAAACTTAAGTGACCCTTTGCTCCCAATGATTCAAGTTTTTTTATTGCAGGGACTTCGTCAGTTATTTTTTTCAAATTTGAATCACAGACGCCGAAATGTCTAATGCCATTCAAGTCTTGATATTCAATAACAATAGAGTCGCCGTTAGCGACATTCAATATGTGAATCTTTAGCAATTAAGTTACCTAACGATCACAAGCTTTCGAATAACTGTATTGCTTCCAAATACTCGGGGGTTTCAACTTGGGAATCTGGAAGTACTTTTACGACAGCTCTTTTATATCCATTTGAAACATCGATGCTCAATGAGAATTTAGTGCCAAATACAGCAGGGGCGTCAAAAAGCACTGGGGGTAGTTCTAGCTGCATCTCTTTTCCATCCGCTATCACTACTTTACAAATAATAGCATTTGCATTTACGGAAAGGACATAACCAGTAACTTCTCACTTTTTCTCAACAATCGTACTAGTGTTATCTCTTGCACGCGAATCTTCTATAGATCTTCTAAAGAGAATAACTTTATTAGAGTTAATTTTTCCATTAAGAATGTCGTCTGAGTCTATCGAGCGAAAGGAGATGGCATTGCGTTCGCCTGTATCCCCAGTCTCGTTAATTCTATGGGACGTAGAGAACCTCAACTTGGCGGGTTCTTGATCGTAGCTTATGTTGTCAGCTGTGATCGACATATTGAATCCTTATGAAATTTTCGAAAGAATTAGTTTTCTTAATTTAGGCATCGTATGAAGTGGCTTTTCTAAACTTTGTTTTATCCATCTTCTTGGTCTGCAATCTGGTATTTCAAATTTATTTTCAAAGACATCCATATCGATAACAAAATCACAATCTATTTGGGGGTTATCGAAAGACTCTCGCTTACTAAAATATTTCTTACTGTCTTCTTTGCTAGACGGCCCAAATCGAATGTGGAATTTTCGACCATTTTCAATTCCACCGTCTAACTGAATTCCATAATCATCTATAGGCCCGGAATGTTCACTTATAATTGAATTAATTTTAGAGTCTAAGATTTCTGAAAATGCGTTTTGAACTAGCTCTTCTGAACTTAGCTTTTCCAAATAAAAAACCCTAATGCCAGCTCGCTTGATCTGCTTTATGTTATTTAGCTCAAATATTTCGGTAAGCACATTGATTGTTCTGGAAAATTCAGGATTTGCCTCTAGCCTCTCGAGATTAATGCCTTCATGCGAAACTACCTCAAGTATTGCCATATCTGGTCTAATTGAAATTAGCTGAAGTAGGTTGCGCTCTGTATTAATGGCAATTGCTTCAACTTGCCTCTCAGAAAGGCTCTCGGACGTAGCAACCTCGACTTTTTCGGCTTTGTTGGTGAGGCCGGAGTCTAAAATACGCAGGATTCGTCCAAATTGATCAATCATCTCGTATGCTGGTTCAAAGTCAAAGCGCACGAGTACTCGATGAATAGACATAATTAAATCGCAAATAAATGTAAACTTGGGGTAATCGAACCAAATTGCTCAATTTTAAGGAAAAACTATCGTATCACATACTCAAACGACTGTTTTATCCCCTTAATTCTTCGGCTTCGCAAGAAAATACTTTAAAATTGTAGTGAAAACAACGATTTGTTCACTTAAAGCTCTTAATACGGTGAAGTTCACTATATTTTCATTCAAATTAAGGTCATTGAAAGTTTATCTTTCTAAGGTTTGTTCTTATCGTATGCACTCTCTAAATACCACGAATGGGGATTTTGCTCTGAAAAAAAAAGGTTTTCCTGAGCTAAATTGGAGTATCCCACCAAAATAGCGGAATGCCAACCCCGAGAGTATATAGCTGAAACAGAATGTGCCACATCGATGCTAACCAACAATGCGTGTCGGTAAAGTAGACTAAATTTAAAATCTGACCAAGATCTCAAGTAATTGATATTTAAACAGATATATGCATAAAAGGTTCAATCTTCGAACCACTTGGTCGGGAGTTCGAATCTCTCTGGGTGCACCAAATAAAAAAGGGTCCTCAAAGAGGGCCCTTTTTTATTTGCCGCCCCATCGAGATTAACTCCTGTTCGATAAAACGCATCGCGTTTTAGACAGCCAAAGGCTGCCCGCAGGGCGAGGATTTTGGCTAAGCCAAAATGTGAATCATTGGCAGCGAAGCTGCAAAGACGACCGTAAGGTCGCCCAGCGGGTGAAGGGTTTGGCTAAGCCAAATCCTGAATCAATCTCTCTCCTGAAGCCAGCACCAAACTCGATAGTTTCCACGACGCCCGTTTGTTTCTATGCCTAGCTGGCGACTTCATCTTGGGCTTAGTTATAATTTAGAGAGACAGGTCAATTTAAGCACCTAAGTTTGGGGGTAATATTTCAAACTTAGGCACTCCTTCAGGAAACACCGCCCATTTTGGAGCTGAAGCCGTATAAATGGCCATTGCTGGTACAAAGTCATTTGAATTATTAAAAGTGGATACGGCAACTGAATAAAAATTGCCTACTGTTACTTCTGCGCAAACTGTTACCCCACATTTTTCGCAGAATAGATAATTCATGTCTTTTCCTGAATGCCCCTTACGAGTAAAGATAACGGGACTACCACTAACAATTTTAAAATTGTCTTTTGGAATCCATACCCCAAACCATTTATCCGAGCCAGTAAGAATTTGGCATTCTTTGCAATAACAAAACAGCGAATTTATTGGTTCACCTTCGACAGTGTATTTTAGATTGCCACACCCGCAACTACCATTTTTTACTGACATCTTTGCTTCCTTGATAGATTCGATTGATGGCTAACACTCGCCTCAAGCGCGCTTGTTATCGGTCTTATATAGTTCTGCATCAAAGTCCCTCGCCCGTAACCAACAAACCATTCTCGTCATAATTGCTCCCTCGATCTCGAACTTAGTGGAGACGGGAACGAAGCCAAGTGACTGATAAAACGGAATAGCAAATGTCGTCGAATTCAGCTCTATAGTGCTTACGGCGGGTTCAGATTTTTCTACTGATTCTCTGGCTGATTCCCAAAGTAGTCGTCCAAATCCCCTGCGGGTCATATCTGGAGACACAAACAGCATTTTCATTACGTTAGGCTTTGAAAAGATAACCATACCAACGATTTGGTTGTTGGAGAGAGCGACTTTCGAGAAATGAGAGCCTTTCAGTGCAGTAAGCATCGCCTCGGGGGATGAATCAGCAACCAGTTTATCAGTCGCCGCCGAGCTCCAATCCGCGCTTGCAAGCGTTACAAAACTATTACATACCAAGTCAGAGAGGTTTTTAACATCCGACTCAAGTGCCTGGCGTAGAACTGGCATAAGTAAATCTCTTTCTTTTGCTAGATACGTGCTAGATAACGCCCCTGATATGGAGCCAAAGTATATTGGCGTGGCTTTTGTGTTTTTGCAAAAGGCATGACGACATATTTTGGTCGATCATGATCGGTTTGTTAGGCGATCACTCTCCGGACTTATTCTTCTCACGCATAAGCGAAACGATTTCGCTCAAACTCTTGCTAATGGATTCTAGGGACTTGTTCGTCTTTATAAAGACCGTATTATTCCTGCCCTTCATTGCGTCGGCCAAATCATATGCCGGACTATTCCCGGAATGCATACTGACCATATATTTAATGTCTAAGACTGAAACATCTAATCCTTTCTTATCCATCTTCAATGGCGATTTGTAGCTGTACGAGGCAGTAACAGGAATCCCATCTCCAACCTTTGAAAGTAGGCCGCCATATTGTCCTGCCTGAAATCTAAGCGATTTCCCAGATGCTAATGCGGGGATAGCCATCTGCAAGAAATCATTTTCGTTGATATTGTCTGGCCCCTCTATTCCCCAACACCGAATAGGCATTGCTCGTGAGAAAGTGACGTTTCTTGCCACACCGCCACCATAGTTACCTATCACCAAGTCAATAACACTGCCGACGTCATTACTCGGCTCGTAGTGAATCATAACGCTTGGTTTTGATTGCCTGTACAGCGCCAGGTATGCCGTCGCCACTGCTAGGAAGGTGATCATCGGGCTGATGATGTAAAACGCTATCTGAAGATGTATTGGGTCAATATTCATAGGAGTTCAGCCAAATCGTTGCGTCGCCTAACATTTATATAGTGTGCATGCGCACTATCAAGTAAAAACCGTGCGTGCACGCTATTTACGAGTATCCCACTGAACTCGTGGAATGACAATGGTATGTAAGACTTGCCGTGGGCGAGTGTTTCACAAGGAGGCTAGCCTTCAATTCGCTCGGCTAAGATAGACTCAATGTGAAATCAGACCAAGGTCACAAGCAATTGATATTTAGGGAATATATTTGCTTGAAGGTTTAATCTCCGAACCTCTACGACAATTCCTTAATCAAGTTTCTGAAAAATATAGAAAATCTAAGAGTATCAATTAGCTTATGCAGCGATAAGAAGTAATCGACTAACTAACTGTAGTGAATATTTCGAGCCGAAATGAAGATGTTGAGGTGGGAAATTCAAGCTTGTCATTGGTCTGGTGTATGGAGTCGATCAGTCAATTTGTCCATTGTAAATCAACAAAGAACGTCTCCTCGGATAGCGCCTTATATCCAAGAGATTCATAGAAAGCCAAAGCGGCTAGATTGCTTTTAAAGCAAGATAGCGTGACCACGTGCGCGGATTGCACTGCTTCTGCGTGTAAGGCTTCCATTACCTCTTTGCCAATACCAATCCTTTGAAAATCTGGCTCAATCAAGAGAAGCGCAATATGTTTATGATTTGGTTTGTTTCGAGCAGCCAAATATCCCGCGAACTCTGAGTGTTGAAACAGTATCGATATTTCAGCGCTAGGGTAGTGCGTATCAAAACGATCTCGTTGCTCCGCTTCTTGCCATGTAAAAGCGGCCTCTATATGTGTTTTCAACGTTTTTTTGTAAAGTTGAAATAAAATCTCACGTTCCATTCCGGATTCTTGAAATGGTTTCATTTCTAAATGCATTGAGATTGCCCCATTGCCGTTAAATCCCAAGTTATGTGCTGTGTTTAGTCCTTTTGACTGACTTGTTACACACCTGACTTAGCACGTGTAATACATTCTTGAAGCTCCGGCTCGATAGCCATCACTTTAAATGGACTAACATTCGAACCGCCAGTATTACCACTAGGGATGAAACCTACAGCTGTTTTTGTGGCTGCCCCTATCACACGAAAAATCTGGCCGAAAAGCTCTCGAAAGTCATTTCGCTTTAGTGCCCAACAAAACATAAGCATATGAACTTTGACATGAAAGTATGTAGATTCTTGACCCATAACATGAGCATTTTCCAAGTGCCTAAATGACTGTGAAAAATCACCCTTTTGATTTGCTACGCGAGCTAAGTTCAATTCAGCTTCAATGAATGGTTCTATATTCTTAGTAAATCGACTAAACATACTTATATCCTAATAGGTGTACTTCGCCGCCGCCGTTAACAATGTAAATCCGTTCGAACGGATGCTGGATGCTCGATGACTTGTATGCAAGTTCATACGTTGTGAAATCAGCAAGCCAATAGTCATTGAACAGCGCCAACCAATATTCGTCCAGTGAACCGTTGTTCGAGTACTTTTCTGATTTGGCGTTGATTCTGTCTTTTAGAAATTTCTCGGCATTTAGTCCTATATTAGTGGAATCTGTCCTAGTTGCTACCGCGCCTATAACCTTCTTGCCGGATGGCCTTGTCCCTTCGTAAATACGTATTGATATCTTGTTCCCTTGAACTTCGATGTCGCCTTCAGATTTTCCCAAGGCAATTCTATCCAATATTTCGCCTCTTACTTCTTTCTTGGTCTTCCTCACATTGTTGAGTGGAGCGGGGACAATAACTAGTATGTGTTTGTCTTCCGGCATTTCAGATGCCATTTCATCATTCAAGTCATTTGCAAATTTTAGCGCGGGCGCATCGAGAGATATCCTTGAAACTGTAACTCCAGAATCGGAGACGACTTGCTGTACTAGGCTAGAAACTTCAACGCCTATCCTCATAGCATCTAGATGCAGTATTGCGTCCGGCGGGTCGTCGCCATCCTCAAATTTACCCCCGACGACAGCGGTTAGTGATTTCATTACAAATTCTTCGTTTGGACTCATTAGCTACTCAAGAAAGATAATGTTCACCTCAAGTGCGAGATATCGCGTCACATTGAAGGCGTTTGTTATGTGTATGTTTCAAGTTTTTTCCTATATCTAATTTGAGTCAATCCTTGATATTCCTTCTCAACTCCATCCACAAGAAAACCTTGCCTCTTGTAGAATGCCCTTGCCAATTTGTTTTCACTTAAAACCCAAACTGTAATTTCTATACAGCCATTACTAGCAAGATGATCCGCTGCTATATGAAAAAGCTTTTTTCCTATGGAGTTTCCGATAACTTCCGGAAGTACGTAAATAGCCCATATTTCGCCCACTTGATCATTGCAGTCATCATCACGAGACAGCTCAAAGTCAACAAAACCTACTGGACGTCCATCCTCGAGGCACACGTAAGTAAATAAGGAAGTTTCTTCTAGAAAACTAGCGCGGTAAGTTGCTCGCTTCTCGTAGTCGAGCGCATCCAGTGTTGCATCAGACATTATTCCTTTGTATGCAAATCTCCAACTGTCGACAGAAATTTTTGATATACCCAAATTATCTTGAGGAGTGGCCTTTCTAAACTCTCTCACTTGTCGATTCTCACTTAGGCACATAACGTCCGATGTTAACCGGCGCCTGCAAGGCGCGCAGTTAATTGACTTGTTATGTGGAGCGCGCAACGCATGCGAACTTCTCATTAGCTTTAAACCCACATGATTCGTAAAACCTGTGGGTAGATTTTTGCGTTGATCCAGTTTGAAGCATTACTTTATAACATTGATGCGACCACGAGCATTGAAGAGCATGCCTCATTAGTGAGGTTAGGAATAATATTCAGGTAGCAAGTGGCTATGATCCGGTTGTCTACAGTGCCAACAAAGATGAATAGATTTTCCGAACCGAGGATCTTTTTGTATTGTTTAATATGCTTGCCGCCTTCTTCAGACGAGTCCACTGGATTGAGTTGAGCATAAAGATGCATCAACTCCTTGAGTTCTTATAGCCGTGCATGCACGATTTCACTCTTATTCAAGAGTATCCCACCGCATTCGCGGAATGCCAACAAAGAATAGTTCGTGGTCTTAGAGGATGTTCTGGAAATGAATTAATTAGAGATGCTCGCCCCCACGATAGACAGAATTCTAAGTCTGAAAAAGATCACAAGCTTTTGATATTTATAGGTTAGAGTTAGTGGGAAGTCCTGAGAATACAAATCAAAAACCCTGAACTTGGGTGCTTCTAGATAAATATACGCTGACCCCATTAATTATACGCTGACCCCATTAATTTATTACGATCAGCCGCCAGCACCTTCGAGCCATGAGGAATACCCACAAATCGTTGGCTTTGTTGGAGTGAGCACTTTAATATAAGTGCTGTTGGACTTATTCAGTTTTAGGAGGCTCGTCATGAAAATTAAAAATAACAAAACTGCCCGTATTCTCGCGTTGTCTGCACCGCTTTTGTGGAGTCATGCTTACGCGCAACAGAACGAACTACAACCAGACTATCCCAACAACTACGCGATGTCTGTGGATGTGATCACCTTGCCCGATGGCCGTGCAATGGGTTCCGGCAATGCGATTGATGTGGATTCTGAAGGGAATGTCTGGGTGTTTGAGCGTTGTGGTGGAAACAATGGCGCTTGCCTGGAGTCCGATGTTGACCCTGTTTTGAAATACAGCCCTGAGGGAGAGTTCTTGTTCAGCTTTGGTGGCGGCATGTTTGTATGGCCCCATGGTGTAGTCGTGGATGACGACGACAATCTTTGGCTGATCGACACGGGTGTGGTTGATGGCGAGAGAGGCAACCAGATCTTCAAGTTCAACCAACAAGGAGAGCTTTTGCTTACTCTGGGCAAGCCCGGTATTCGAGGCGATGGACCTGGTGAGTTTAATGAGCCTTCTGATCTGTCTATAGGGGCGGACGGTACTCTTTATATCGTCGATGGCCACATCAATCCGGAGTCAAATCGTCGTATTGTTCATATGACAGCGGACGGCGAATTCATCGAGGCATGGGGCGAGAAAGGCTATGGCCCACTCCAATTCGAAGGTCCGCATGCAATTGCCGTAGATTCCGAAGGCAAAATGTACGTTGGTGACCGAACCAATAATCGATTACAGGTTCTATCTCCGGACGGCGAATTACTCGCAATCTGGACTCATTGGGGCCGCCCGAGCGGCATCCGTATCCTCGGGGATACACTCTATGCTGTGGATTCTGAATCCCGTGCCGCAGAGGGCGAGTATGGCTATAACCCGGGCTGGCACAGAGGAATCTATGTCGGAAAACTGGACGGAACGATTACTGATTTTATTCCAGACCCTAGCCCAAGTGGCGCGACCAGTTTTCCTGAAGGGATTGCGGTAGGCGATGACGGAGTCATTTGGGGCGCGTCTGTTGGCGATCGAGCTGTTTATAAATACGAACGGAACTAATGTGAATTTCGCCAGCTTCGATTAGAGGCTGGCGAATTTGCTATCGCAATAACACTATCGAGGTTTCTGGAGTTTAAGCACAAACCTATCAGTGCGCCTTTCCAAGCTTGGATCAGACTGTGGCAGTGTATGATCGTCAGCTGAGTTTTCAAGAAGATCGCTCGTGCCCACCAGCACGAAGCCCGCATTCAGTGCCGCCTTAACTGCATCCTCGAAAGCAACTCGATGAAGCGTTGGATTGTCCGCACCAGCATTACCTTCGTGATCCAATATGGCCAAAATGCCACCAGGTTTTAGAGCGCCGAGAATACTTTTAAGCATGTTGTCAGCGTCAGTTGTTGAGCGATTATAGACATCATGAAAATTTAATGCGGTCATCGTAAAATCAACTGAATTTGGCGGAATGTCAGTGATCGGTCCGATCAAATTCTCGACATTAGGGAGCCGCCCTAAACGCTCGTTTCTTTCATCAGCGCTCATCTCAGTGACGGGAATGGGATTATTTTGCATATACACTTTTCCGCTATCGCCAACGGCGTAAGAAAGTACTTCTGTATACCAGCCACCCATCGCAATCACGTCCAGAACAGTGTCTCCTTCTTTTACTCCCATGAAATCCAAAATCTCAGGAGCTTTACGAATTGCATCCCGAGCTTTGTCTTGCGCTGGTCTTTCGGGGTTGGCCATGGCTTGCTGTAATGTATCGGCATTCTGGCCGTTAGCGGCGCTGCAAAGCAGTGCGAGTGTTATCGTAGATAGTAGTAATTTCATAGTTGATCCTAAATGTATAATTAGTGAAAAAAATATCCGATTATTTCTCTACGGGTTCAGCGTTAGTGCGCCCATTGTCATACGCATCAAATTTGAAATAGTTTATTGAACTTAATTGCAAAACCTCGGTTACGGACCTCAAAGCTATTGGGGTCGCCGAAGGGGCTAGTGTCTCTGTCATCGCTATACACAACGAAGAGCTCACTACTAGGCGCCCATTCCCAACGGAAACGAAAATTCGTGCTAAACGAATCGGTATTAGAGTCATACTGCAGCAGACCGCTCACGTACATGCGAGGCGAGATGGTATAGGTGAGGCGAAGGCGGCCAAGTTCAGTATCAAAATCTCCCTCAGGTAGCTCAACTTTATTGATCGAATAGGCTGGCTCTAGCGAAAGCTGTGGTGATAGCTCAATGCGAGCGCCACTGAATTCGAGAGCGGTGTTTGTACCCCCCCAGAATTCGCCAGCCCTGAGCGACACTGTTCCACTAACCTTACGCTGAGCACCTAAAGTGTAAGATGCCTTATAGCTAGAAAAATCATAATCGCCAGGTTTTAGGGTAACCCCATCCGCGATCTTGAATGGACGCGTTAACATCTCGAACTGGTCGCTGACGGAAAGCTTAAACTCATCACTAGTCTCAAACTCGGTTGAGAAGCTAAGGTCGTGTCTTTGTGTTTCTAGCTCGTCGGTTACGGCCGACCAGTAAGACTGCGTATCAGCTTCGAAACTGAAGCGTCGAATAGAATCTATCGAAGTGGGGCGCGGACTGAAACGCGCTGAACCCACATATTGCTTGAAATTAGCGCGACGAACGAAACCTATTTCGGGATTGAAGTTATCCTCCACAACGACGTAGCCGCTACTAAAACCGTAGCGATCACCATCGAAGGCGAAGTTGCCCATATAACTTTTATCTTCGTCCTGTAATCCTGGAGTATCGGTCTTAGCCAGATAAGCATCAATTGAAAAGTCGTCCCAGAAATCGAACGACCCGTCTACGCCATACAATTGACTAGATCCGTCGCCTACAAGTGACTCTGACCTGTCTGTGAAAATTGCGCCTATACTGCTGCGGCTAAAGATATCTCGTTTCACTCTTAGAACTGAAAAATTCGTAGATTCGATATTCGAAAATGCATCCGCATCGGAGCTTATATTCAAAGCGCCTATATCAAAATTTCCAATCTTGCCAGTAAGTCTTGCGCCAACATTAATAGGAACAATCTGTGAACCTTCTAGACCAATTCGACGACTGAAGAACATTGTAGGCGTATCGAGCCCCCGCGGCTCGGTGAAGCTGAAGTTTCCGCGTCCTTCCAAGAAAAATTCTCGTTTCTCTGGGAAAAGCAGGCTGAATCTGGTCAGGTTTACCTGCCGCTCATCGACCTCCACTTGCGCAAAGTCTGTATTGTAAGTGAAGTCGGCGGTAAGATTATTGGTAATGCCAAATTTTATGTCGACGCCCGCCTCGCCATCAGACTTGTTATTGATAGGAGGGTTGGACAACTTGTTTGTAGTAACGCTGCCGAGTCCATAGGGCTTTATCTCGAGATTAAACTTGCTTGGCGGCACGTGTAAATCTTCTAAGTTTGCCGCTTGAGAGACACGCCACATTCCTCGTACAACACTATTTCCTGCCGCAGCGATCGGTAATTCAGTCAAGTAGGAGGCTTCATTTAGGCGACGAACTATACGTCTGAACTGAATGCCCCAAGTTTGCTCTTCGCCCGGCTCGTATCGAAGTGAGCGAAACGGAATCCGCATCTCCACTGTCCACCCGCCATCGAACCTACCAACGCGTGAATCCCACACAACGTTCCAGTCGAAATTGACGCCCCGCCCTCCATCTCCTTCGTTTGAGACGGCAAAGTCGGAAAAACCGCCGATTGGGGTTACAAGGAAGGCGACCCCGTTACGGCGATCTTTGTAGGTATCAAACAATACGGTCAATGAGTCGTTTGTACGCAACTGAGAAGTATCACGTCGCATTTCGTTGGCAATCCACTCACTCTCTGGCACAGATTCATAATTTCGCGCAGAGATATAGATATTGTCGTCGTCGTAGAAGACCCAGGCTTCGGTTCTTTCACTAGCAGGCGCACCTTCGATTGGTAATTGCTGGATGAAATCAGTAATAGGGGCAATTTCACTATAGATAGATTCATCAAAATTGCCATCAATGACGACTCTTCCATCATAGCGAGTTGCTTTGACCGACACTCTTCCTTCTGCATCGCGGCCTACAACGATCTCTTGTGCGTTTGCAACGAGAGGTGGAGTTAACAGAGTACAAATGAAACTAAGGATGGCGAAAGATCTAAAGGAGGTTCTTCGAGTTTCAAAGCTTGTTTTGCTAGCTATTGATCTACTAATTTTCATGGTTATCTTCTTTTGTCATTTTGCTTATTGTGATTAGCATTGAGTAGCAATGCATCCTCGAAGTTGGAGACGGGTCTAATCAAACTATAATGCCTATGAATTAGTACACTATGAACCAAAACGATAACGCAACTTTACCACAAGCTGATCACCAAGCGGGTCATTCCAAGAGTTCTCAAACGAACTGTCAAAATCCTCCAGTATCGTTCTTCGATTATCCCCGCGTGTATACACTACAAATAAATCTGACAACGGAGCAATCTGCCAACGATACCTAAATTGGAAGTTAAGCTGAGATAAAGAAAAGCTGTCGGTCGGGCCTGCAGGTTTTGACACTAACTCTAGGTCTCTATTTCTGCTCTCACGTTCCGTTGGTAAATGGTAGAACCGATCTTCCAATGCACGGATGCCAACCCACTGTAAGGCTAGAGTGAATTGCTGTTTCGCTGTTGCGAAATACTCAAGATTAACTTCTGCATCCCATTGTTCAGCATCGAAAGCTGTGAAATTTTTCTCCTCTTGATGAAGCAGCCAACCACTGCGGTCGTTGTAGCTAACTTTGGTCGAGAAGCTAATATTGTCTTGCGGTCTCCAAGTGACACCGCCGTGGGTTTCTAAGCTGCGGCCACTTACATACTCACCTACTGAGTTATAACCAAAGTTAATACTTAAAGGCTTAGAAGGGTTGGTAGTGTAATCGAGGAAGTAACTGGTGCGCTCCCTTGTGGTAAATGTTCCATTGCCGAAACTATTTCGATCGTCATAGCGTTTTGGGAAATGTTGGAACTGGACACTAACCCTGTCTAGATTGTTTAAGGTGGCGCTCATGTTCAGCAGAGGCAGCATATTATTAGTTCTGTCACCTGCGCTATTTTCTTCATAACGTAAGAATGGATTAATACGAATATTGCGTACAATTTTTAGGTCTGATTTTATCCATTCAAATCTATACCAGGCTTCCATATTGTCATTTCTAGCTTGATAGCCTAAGTCATTTACATCGAGCTTATCGTCAAAAACGGTAAGCTGCATATTGTGTTTTATGCCTTGTCGTGGGGAATAAACGATGTCAGCGAAAGCACCTTGGCCGGAACCGTGGTCATCCGATTTGGACGCGATGATCTGTCCATCGACATTCCACACCCCTCCAGATGTCAAGTAATGGAAATCGACCGCATGCACCTGTGCGTCAGATTCTGCATGTTGGACAACGGTCCCTATATACCCTAACCCTCTATACGCGGCGCCGACGCTATCTTCATAAATGACTCGAAAGGCATTGAAATCCCTACCTTCTTGAAAGTAATTGTTGTTACCAATTTTATACTCGGTGTCGTCTTCTGTGGCTGAAAGCACTCCGTATCTGACCGCTCCTACCTGACCTGTGGCTTTTACAGCGCCAAGTAATTCCGCTGGTCGAATGCGATCTTGAGCAGATAACTTCGTTCCTGCGGGTAAATCCGGAGTTCTTGGGCGCCCACCGATTCTGCGTGTATTGACGATGGAAAGACGTTGACCGTTGCTTCCTGTTGAGCGCGGAGTTGTATTAAAAATCTCTTGCCCTTCTTGAAAGAAAAGTCGCTTCTCTGGAAAGAATGTTTCATTCGCGGTTAGGTTTACTACTACGTTGTCTGACTCAACAGAACCAAAGTCAGGATTCACTGTGCCAGTGAGTTGAAAGTTGCTCGAAGGTCGCCAAAACACATCTAAACCTGTCTTTGCTTTTTGCGTGTCATCCACGTTGTTTTGTGTTGTCGAAACGTATGGGAAAACACTCCATTGTTGCTTCAAATCGACACCATCAAGCGCTATAAGGGGAAGGCTACTCATAAAGATAGATCCTGATTCGGGAATAGCCGGCCATCCCCATTTCTGATCTAAAAACGCGACATCTCGAACAACGCTAACGCCAATATTTCTCGTATCTTCCGTCTGTGGCATCGCCATCTGGCTCCACGGAATGAAAAATTCTGCAGACCAGCCCGTCTGGGTAACCTGTGTTGCGCCATACCAAGCTCCGTCCCACTCGGATCTGTACTGTCTTTCGGGTAAAATTGTTCCGTCAGCTTGGTTGTCCCCTAAGGCTAACATTACCCAATATCCAAAAAGTCCTTCACCTGATGTATCCAAGGTGATGGTGATGGAGTCTCTATTCAGAGTAGTGTTATCTCGACTGCTAATTCTTTGCACGAGCGTCTCAGATGGCTGCTCCATATCCACGCCTACATAGAGCCCGCGCTCAGTATACAAATACCGGATATCTGTATTGAACGGAACTTCACCTAATGTGTCCGGCTCTACAACACGCATTTCGTTCAGGGCTGATATTTGTCCCCAAACCTGTTCGTTCAATCGTCCATCTACGACAATATTAGAATCTGCTGGCTCATATTTTGGGATTCTCAAAGGAATCTTAAAATCATTGACCTCTATTCGCTGACTTGTAATATCTCCTGGCATTTGCGCTATGCTTGCGTTACTCCATACTAAGAGTAAGAGCATCAAGTAAGGAGCTGTTTTCTGAGACATTCATCATTCCTATCGGGGATTATCGAGTGGTTAAGAAAAAGCATAACTTTGCGTAAAACTACAAAGGGAGTTTGTGTTTATTAGGTGCTAATTTTATTACGGAGCATCCTAGATGCGGCGGGGTATATAGCTGTTTGGAAAATCTACTAATACAGTTTTTGCATAAGGAGCAGTAAGGCGGGCAGGAAGAAACGCCGTTAGCGTTGGACAGTTAACGTAGGCAATTGGGCTCATAAATCTGCTCCGAATTAGTATAATTATTATTAGAAAGAAATCATCTTAATGTGACTGCTTCAAGTAAGTCAATTTCATGTTACAATTTGCCACCTGTCATGAAAGTTGATCGTGGTCCGATGGCAGAAAATTAAACAACCCCAAAAGAGAATATTCATGGCTGATGTATTGCACTTTGACCTTGACAAGGTTATGGGCCTTTTCCTAAATGTGTTTTGGGAAAAAGGTTTCAAGTCGACTACAACAAAAGAACTCGCTAAGGCTGCGGGTATTTCGGAAGGTTCTTTATTTCACTCCTTTAAAAGCAAACGAGAAATCTATATACAATCTCTCAACTGGTATAGCGAGAGCGGTAAAGCGTTAGCTGAAAGGATGGAAAGTAATGAGTCCGCACTTGAGGGCATTAGAGATTATTGGGATAGTGCGGCGAAGATGGCCATTGACCCGGATAGAACCAATGGATGCTTTATAACGAATGCTTCAGTTGAGGTTTCGAAAGATCCAGAAATTGCTGAGTTCTTGAAGTCAGAGCATTTACGTTACGACAATCAGTTCAAGGCAATGCTTGATCGCGCAGTGGCACAGGGCGAAATATCGGCAGACGCCGACACCTTGGCGCTTGCACAGTTCCTATCTAATGGACTTCAAGGACTCCGGCTATTAGCCAGAATGAATCCTAGTGAGCAAAAAGTTAGGAACGTGCTTGAAGTAACTATGAGTGCTCTCTATCACTATAAAGTATAGCCGTGCGTGCAGATTTTTATAGTTGAGCAGGGTACCCCAACATAGTCGGGGATGCCTTGCTTTAGTTCCTTGACTCAATCACGCGCAGCGCTCTTGCCCATATCGATTGTGGCAAAACCATTCTCGCCCCATGACATTACGAAAACTGAAAAGCCTTGCTCCATCCGCATCTCAATATCATTAGTGGTCGCTGGGAAGCCACATGGAACATCAAACTCTTTACAAGCGGCTAGGACTTGTTGGATTGCATTCTCCCATTCCTCCTCATTGGTGACTCGTTCCCCTTGCTCGTTCTCGGTGGAGAAGAGCCCTCGAAGTGTGCCGGCACCAGGCCATAGCACGCCGATCCCATCAACAGCCGCAATTTCCCGAACATTCTCTAGCCCTTTGGCACTTTCCACTACGGTCCAGTTAATTAACTCACCCTCTGGGTTGGTTGGCCACAAATCGGCTTTCGCTTTGTATTCCTCGTCGGACATATCCCAATAAGCTGGAGCGATACCAACTGACTCATCAGGTCGTAGTCCGCCGTTGGACTTATAGCGCATTGCGCGAAGTCCGTGTTCTACCTCTTGCGCGCTCTCGACGGTCACAAACATTATCCCTGCCACGCCAGTGTCGAGTTGCCGTGCGATGTTGTGCGTTGCTGCTTCGTAGTCATCGGCAATCTTAGGCGCTTTGACGATAGCCGGATGCGTGTTGATAGTGGCGCCTGCCTCGACCAAGGCTTCCACATATTCAACCCAAACCGGAAGCGCTTGTTCCATGGAGGACTCCATGCTTCCGTTGAAGAGAAAATCACTATTGCTAACCCCAAGAGTTTCTTTGGCCAGTTCAGGTTGTGATTTGTGTGGAAGATTCTGAGGATTTCGGTTTGCAGGTCGATTGGCTGGGGCGTAAAGCCCAAAGATGGCTTGGCCATCTTCGTGCATTTCTATAAGGGGATTGGCACGGTTGGAATTATGTTCGGATTCCTGCGAGATCACAGTTGCTGATGAACTTAACAGGAGCAGTGCCGTTAATAGTGATAGTTGTCGCATAATATTCTCGTGTCTGATTAGAATTATTTTTCGTTATTTTTAAACAATGAGCAAGAGTATCCCATCGCGCTTGCGCAATGCCAATAGTAATCAAGGGGGCAGACCACTTGATTAGCCTTCTGCTAACTGCCTCCCATGCCCAATTTTCGCAAGCGATTAGCAATCGCGGTGTGCGACAAACCCAAGCGGCGCCCCAACAATCTCGCACTGGGATAGTCTCGATATAAAACTCCTAAGAGTTCTCTATCGACATATTCCCTATACTCCTTGTAGCCCAACTCAACGGCTCTTAGGTTCAATGTTAAATGTAACTTGCCATCTAGTCGCTTGGCTTCCGGCAGCTTCAGGTCCGCTCGCGAAACAGTTTTGTCTTTTGCGAGAACAACTGTCTGTAATAGGATCGTCTCCAGTTCACGTAGGTTCCCTGGCCAATGATACTCGCGCAAGGCTTTATAGGCAGAGTCATCAAGGTTCGGCATCGGTTTTCCCGTATGTTTACACACCATGTCCAATACATCCCGAACACAGGCATCCCAACTATCATGGCGCTCGCCCAGCGATGGCACTAGCAATCGATAGCCGCCCAGAGCACGCCGAAGCTCAGGGATTAACCGGTCCTCAGCGCCTTCTTGCACCGAAACCATCAATTGGAGACCACAGTTTGAGGCTTCCCTCTCATCATTGAATTGCACCAAGCGCACCTGCGCCTCGATTCCCAAACGGTGAATATTGGTAAGGTATAGGGTTCCCGTGATGTCAGAGTTAACTAGGGAGATTCGGTTTAGGTTCTCTAAAAACTCTAGGTCGCCACCGCCAGTGCAGTAAATTTTACGAAATGGTTGAGCCGCTTGATCGCCAACCATATGACAACCCCTTGCCAACCGCTCCTTGCCGACTCCCTCCTCACCGCTGATCCATAAGGGAACGTTGAGTCTCGCAAACTGTTTGGCCTGTTTTACCAAGACGTCCATGGCTTTGCCGTGCGGGTAGAGTGCTCCGAACCCTTCGATTAATTGCTCTCCGTGTGCTGTGACGTCTTGTTCCACGAGCAACATTTCTTTTAGCGTAATCACTGCTCCGGCCAGAGTCGCTTCAGGATTGTGGGTAATAACGTCATCGGCATAAACGGGAGTGATATCGGCTAACCAGGTCTTGCCGTTTATGATAAGGGGTAATGCACGAAAGCGTGCGTTGTGCCGTTCAATCATAGGCATTAGGTCAATGTTTTGAACGCGTGCCTGCAGAGATAACCCAGGGACTTCATCCACACGTTGGCCAAAGGCTCTTGCTGCTGCTCGATTCGCCGCAATGATGCTGCCTTCAGTGTTTATCGACAGTACTGGATGATCCAAGGCGCTCAGTAATGTTTTCAGCTCACTGTGCCGTCGCTCGCTGGGCATCAGGGATATTAATCGCACTCGGCGAACGCCTGGCAGCTTTTCAATCATGGGTTTTACGCTGGCATACTGAATCTTCAGCATGCCAGGAGCATAGAAATAGATGGCATTGCCATCATCGCCCCCAACCTCACCCTTGGCCAGATTTATACGGAACTCCACGAGAATGCCCATGATGCTGTGAAGTATCCCCAGCCTGTTTTTACAAATCACTTCAACTCGCATGTTCACTCCTCTAAAGGCACTCACGGTGTAAACAAAAGTTTACGCTTTTTGCGCTCAATTGTCCGCTTTTACCTCGCCTCAGGTCCCTCCGGTATTGAAGGCTTATAGGCTCAGAAACAATACTGTACTGGTAAAAGTGACCGATGCCAGATTTGCATCCGGAAATACAATAAAGCCGTCAACGAGGCCAATAATGAACACAGTCGCTAAGAACTTAAGGTCATCTTCTGTAACACATCCCGAATTCGACTGGCATCGAATCGCGCGGATTCTGCTCCAGTCACGGGCTATAGACCACATCGAAGAAAGCGAGTTGGTTCCAGCCAAACTCGTATTTAACCAGTTTTCCGCACGGGGCCACGATCTTGCACAAATTGCACTCGGGTCTCTGCTCACTCACCCCCACGATGCTGCCACAGGCTATTATCGATCGCGACCGTTTGTCCTGACGCTTGGTCTGGAGCTAGAAGACGCGATTGCCCCTTGCATGGCAAAGGCCGGCGGTTATAGCGATGGCCGTGATATCGGAGTGGTTTGCAATTATCCCAACCCAAAAAGAGATGGGGCCATCCTGTTTCCCATGTGTGGCGGTGTGGGCGCACAGTACACGTCCATTTCCGGCTGGGCGCAATCTATCAAGTACCATTGTGACGAGCTGGGTGACGAGAGTTATCGAGGGGCAATCGGTGTGTCCATGGGAGGCGATTCCTCTATGTCCACAAATGGATTCTGGTCGGCACTTAATATCTCCACAACCAATCGGCTTCCTCACTTATTTTTCATTGAGGACAATGGCTACGGAATATCCGTGCCGCAAACAGTGCAAACCCCTGGCGGGGATCAGGTCGCTAATCTCGCGTCCTATCGCAACTTGAAAATCATCGATGGTGACGGCACAGACCCCGAAGTGACTCCGCAGCTGATAAGCGAGGCGGTAGCGCATGTGCGTTCTGGCGAAGGACCATGTTTGCTGCGATTGAAAGTGCCACGCTTGTGCGGGCACACCTTCCAAGACACACAGAAGTACAAGCCCGAGAAGTTGGTCGCGGAAGAACAGGCACGTGACCCCTTACCGAAATTGCGTAAGTTCCTCGCTGAAAGGAACATCATAAGCAAAAGCCAGTGGGACAAACTTGAAACTGATGTCATTGATGAAGTTCGCAGCGCGGTTGAGCTGGCAAAGCAGCGCCCGGAGCCTGATACCGCTCGTCTCACGCGGTATGCATTTGCGGAAACGGCAGCGGATGGAAAACCAGAGATCCAACTACGCGGAGGGCTGGCAGCAGACGGGCATGTGATGCCAGCGGGCACGCAAATCCCGTCACCCACTGGGCCTCGGCTTAATATGCTTACTGCCATTCGAACCACGCTCGATAATGAACTGTCCATCAATCCCCGGATGATGGTTTTCGGGCAGGACGTAGGCCCTAAAGGCGGAGTTCACGGTGCTACCTTGGGGCTCAATGAAAAGTACGGCGACCGTCGCGTTTTTGACACCAGTCTCTCTGAGGAGGGCATCATTGGCCGTTCCGTTGGGCTGGCGCTCTCGGGTCTCTTGCCTGTGCCGGAAATACAATTTCGCAAGTACGCGGAGCCAGCAGCGGAACAGCTTTCCGACACTGGCATCATGCGGTGGCGCACTGCCAATCAGTTTGCGGCGCCGATGGTAGTGCGTATCCCTGGCGGCTTTGCCCGGCGCGGCGATCCGTGGCACTCGATGAGCGACGAGGTCGAGTGGGTACACAAAGTGGGTTGGCAAGTCGCCATGCCATCTAACGCTGAGGATGCGGTGGGGCTGCTGCGCTTTGCACTGCGAGACAATAACCCCACCATCTTTTTCGAACACCGCACTCTACTGGATGACGCATGGGCGCGACGTCCTTATCCGGGCGATGATTTTGTCGTGCCATTCGGCAAGGCTAAAACACTCTATGAAGGCTCTAAACTGACGATTGTAAGTTGGGGGGCGATGGTGGCTCGGTGTGAGGCGGCTATCAAGGAATACGAGCGGCAGCATGACCTGAGGTCCGGCCATGTAGAGCTGATTGATCTAAGAACCCTGCAGCCATGGGACAAGGACTGTGTTCTTGAATCTGTGAAGAAAACTGGGCGTTGCTTGATCGTCCATGAAGATAATCTCTCTGCTGGATTTGGTGCAGAAATCGCTGCCGTTTTGGCTAACGAAGCATTCTTCGATCTTGATGCTCCGATAACTCGCATTGCGATGCCGGACATTCCCAGTCCGCACAACATTAACCTCCTCAACGCCGCATTGCCGTCCGTTGAAGCCATTGCGTCGAAAATTATCGACCTTATTACCATATAAGAATAGAGGATCTCGCAATGGGAAATTTGAGTGAACAAAGCAATTCTGGCCACGTGGACGTGACCATTGAAGACGGCCAGATTGAAGGCACTGCGGCTCGTTTTTCACAGTGGCTGGTCGAGCTAGGGGCTACCGTTAAGGCGGGTGATCCACTGCTTGAATTGGAGACCGACAAGGTGGCCATGGAAGTCCCTGCGCCCGCTGACGGAATACTGGTCGAGATGCTGGCCGTACAAGATCAGGAGATCACTCCCGAATTTGTGCTTGGGCGCATACAGACAGATGCGTCGGCGGGTCGACCACCTGCATCGTCCACTGAGAGTAAGCCTGTGTTAGCCGCCGCACCAGAGGCACCACAACACAGCGCTTCCAATGCGCGCCCGAAGTCAGAGGCGGAGAATTGCAACTTAGTGGGTCCTGCCGTGCGCCGTTTGGTTCGCGAGCACAATCTCGATCTAGAGAGTTTGTCGGGGTCTGGGCGCGGCGGACGCGTTACACGTGATGACGTTCTGCGGTTTCTGGAGTGCCAGCCACAAACATCCACTCCCGAGACCAAGGTGTCAGCACGCACGGAGCTGCGAAGCCGTAAGGTTCCGCACACCACCATGCGCAAGGCCATTGCTCGGCACATGGTCGATAGCCTGCTCGAAACATCTCCCCATGTAACCAGTGTTTTTGAGATGAATATGAGCAATGTGATCGAGCACAGGCGATGGCATAAAAAGGAATATGCAGAGCAAGGGATCAATCTGACATTTACCGCCTATTTTCTTGCAGCGTCGGTCGCCGCCATACAGGAAGTTCCAGAGGTTAATGCGCGTTACCATGACGATCATCTGGAAATTATTGAGGACGTGAATATTGGTGTCGGTACTGCGCTAGGCAATAAGGGACTGATTGTTCCGGTAATTGCGCAAGTACAGGATATGTCGTTGTTCAAGATCGCAGAGTCGCTCCAGCAACAGACCGAGAAAGCCAGGTCCGGTAACCTAGCGCCAGCAGATATGCGCAATGGCACGTTTACTATCTCCAATCACGGTACTAGTGGCAGCCTGTTTGCCGCGCCGATCATCATCAACCAACCACAAGTAGCAATACTGGGTGTAGGCAAGCTCGAAAAGCGAGTGGTTGTCGAAACGATTAATGGTGAAGACGAACTGAAAATCAAGCCGATGTGTTATGTGTCTCTGAGCATTGACCATCGTGCCTTGGATGCCTATCAAACCAATCTTTTCTTAGCGCACTTTGTGAAAACTATAGAGGAGTGGGGGCAGTAGCCACAGGAATCGAGTTCAAAAAAATGCCCGATCATTTTGTGTGATCGGGCATTTTTCGTTTTCGGGATACGATCAGGAGATTAAGCGAGCGCCGATGAATATTAAACCGACTAAAACGAAAAATATCATGCCGGCCCAACTGAGAAAATACATGAACTTTCCAGGTTTCATATCGTCAGGAGTGTGATCTGACATGATCAAGCGGAAGTTGAGGTATCCGTATACTGGTGCTGACAGGAAGGCCATGATGGTAACGATATCGATCAATCCAGTAAGCGATTGCGCAAATAACATGATGATCGTCAGTGCACTTAGGCAGATGAAAGCCATCCATCCTATATAATGCCATGAGGCCTTCTTTGTATCGGATGCCGCCAATTCTGTTCCCGCTGCTAGAGAACGAGAGTAACCGTCAATAACCGTAATTGTCGTAGAGAACATCGTTGTAAGGGCTGCCACCGCAATTAATGGCCCTGCCCAGCTGCCAAGCAATTGCACATAGACGTCCACAAATTGCGTCACAAAGCCTCCGCTCGAATCAGGTAAACTGATACCCGTCCCGTACAAGCCCAATGCGCCAAGACTGAGAAAGGCAACGGCCAGTATGGTGCTCAGACCATAACCTACGTTGAAATCAACTCGACCCTCTTGTTTTGTAACCTTGCTACCGCGAGAGGCACCTTTGGCTTGTACCCAAAGGGATTGGAAGACTGACACTTCGATAGGGGCTGGCATCCAACCCATTAATGCCACTAGAAAAGCAAGTGAGCTAAGCGTCCATGGAGACGTTGCTACAAAATCGGGAGCTATTACCGGTTCGCTAAAGATAGCGCCAACTAGTGCTATCAATGTAGTAACCGCTAGGAGTGCCATTATCGGCTTGATTGCGCCGTCAAGCCGACGATACTGGCCACTTTTCAAGAGCAATACGCAAACCCCCATGATCAGGGCTGCCCAGACTGATGCGGGCAAGGCTTGTCCGATAAAATGCTGCAGAATGGCAACAGTAAGAAATGTTACCGCTGCTGTGGATGCCACGGCAGAGACGACTGCCAAGGCTATAAACAAGTATAGAAACCCCTTGCCCATACGCTTATAGCCATCAAGCAAATTCTCGCCTGTGGCGATCGCGTAACGATGGCCGTACTCAAAGAAAGGGTACTTCAGCAAATTGATCAGCAGGATCAGCACTAACAGTTGAAAGCCAAAATCGGTGCCGGCCCGGGTAGACTGAACAATGTGAGAGGTGCCAACAGCTGCCCCTGCCATCAACATGCCTGGGCCGACGTACGCCCAGAGCTTCTTGAAATTCAATCCTTCACTCTCTTGCTCTAACGCTTGGGGCTGAGAAGCCTCTTTATTATTCATATTATTGCCTCATCTCGATTAACACGCCTGACACTATATCAGAGCATGACTACATGCCTGCTAGGCCGTAATTAACCGCTAGAGCTTCGCAGACTTATACGACACGTGTCAACAATACATGACGTTCGCTGCGTATCGGTTAGTACCATGGGTCGCTCCCCTCTCATGGTCCACAAAGACTCTACTTTGTAGGCGCGTTCATGGTGTATCTCCTTCTTATTAATGCAATACATATAATTGACTTTAATCAGCCATTGCGTATCATGAAGTCAGTTTTTATAATTCTACCTGTCTGTAATATGCCAAAAAAATACTGGAGAAGTCGAGTGAAAACCAAGAGTTACGTTTATGGAGAGTGGTTTGAGGGGCAAGGGCAAGGCAAAGATGTGCGCCATGCCGTAACCGGTGAAATTGTCTCCAAAGTATCCAGTGAAGGAATCGATTTCTCGCGTGTGCTGGCTTACGGTCGTGAGGTTGGAGGTCCTGCGTTGCGCAATATGACCATCCATGAGAGGGCCGGATTGCTGAAGCAGCTAGCGAAACACCTCACCAGTAAAAAGGATCAGCTCTACAAGATCTCGGCGTGGAGCGGGGCGACCAAGCGTGATAATGCCGTTGATATCGACGGTGGGATTGGCACCTTATTCAGCTACTCCAGCATGGCTCGTCGTGATTTTGGTGATGAAAAGTTTATTGTCGAAGGGGGTGCCGAGCGTTTGTCCGCTGACGGCAGTTTTACTGCACGCCATATTTTGGTGTCAAAGCTAGGCGTATCGGTTCACATCAACGCCTTCAATTTTCCTTGTTGGGGAATGCTGGAAAAAATTGCTCCCAGCCTGATCGCAGGGGTTCCTGTTGTCGTCAAACCCGCCACGGATTCTGCGTATCTAACGGCAGCCATGGTCGAGGAAATTGTTGCGTCAGGGCTACTGCCCGATGGGGCGCTACAGCTAATCTGTGGACGCACTGGCGATTTGTTTGATCATCTTACTGCACAGGATGTCGTAAGTTTTACAGGCTCCGCAACCACAGGAAAAATGTTACGAAACGATCCCAATATTGTTGAGAAAAGTATCCCTTTCAACATGGAGGCCGATTCGCTCAATTGCTGCGTGTTGGGTGAGTCGGTTGAAGTGTCGGATCCTGAGTTCGACTTGTTCATTAAAGAAGTCGTCAGAGAGATGACCGTCAAGGCAGGTCAAAAATGCACTGCGATCCGCCGGGTTCTGGTCCCTAAAGCAAAAGTACAGGCCGTCACTGATGCCTTGAAGGAGCGGCTCGCTATGATAGTAATGGGGGATCCTCTGGTCGAAGGCGTGAAGATGGGCCCATTGATCACGGCTTCTCAAAAAAATGATGTGCAGCGCAGCGTTGACGCATTGCTTGCGCGTTGCAAGTTGCTATTGGGTGCGAATGACGACTTTGAAGTGCTAGGTGAAGGTGTTAGTAAGGATGCATTTTATCCGCCCACCATTTTATTGTGTGAAGATCCGTTGGACGCCTCATCGCCCGCGCATGCGATTGAGGCCTTTGGTCCGGTGGCCACAATCATGCCTTATGAATCCATAGGCGAAGCCGTGCAGATTGCCAGTCTTGGATTGGGCAGTTTGGTGAGTTCCGTGGTAACTCATGATATACGCGAAGCCCAAGAGCTAGTGTTAGGGTTTGCACCCTATCATGGCAGGATACTTGTTCTAAATAGGGACTGTGCCGCTTCATCTACTGGACACGGATCACCTTTGCCTCAGCTGGTTCACGGTGGGCCGGGCAGGGCAGGTGGAGGAGAAGAGCTAGGTGGGTTGCGCGCGGTCAAGCATTATATGCAGCGCACATCGGTGCAGGGTTCTCCTACAATGCTGATGAACATTGCCCAGGAATATATTCCCGGTGCCAATACGTTCAGCACGGATATCCACCCCTTCAGAAAACACTTTGAAGACCTCTTAATCGGCGAGAGCCTCACTACTCATCGACGCACTGTCACTGAAACCGACATTGTTAATTTTGGGTGTCTGAGCGGTGATCATTTTTATGCTCATTTTGACGAAATTGCGGCGCGAGATTCTCTTTTCGGTAAGCGTGTAGCGCATGGCTACTTCGTGATCTCTGCAGCGGCGGGCATGTTTGTTGAGCCCTCTCCTGGTCCTGTGTTAGCCAACTATGGTTTAGAGAAGTTGCGCTTCATTGAACCGGTAGGGATCGGCGACACGATCCAGGTGAAATTGACAGTTAAGCAAAAAATTGCCAAAGAAAAACGCACTGAAGAGGAGACAGCAACTGGTGTGGTTGTCTGGAGTGTTCAGGTCACTAACCAGGACGGTCAGTTGTGCGCGGACTACGATATCCTGACTCTGGTAGTACGCAAAAACGGTTGATGCGCCGCATTAGGGTTCGTGCTTTAGTTTGTGCTGACCTTGAGTGAAGCGAGGGCGATTTGGCTGGGGGCTGGACAATGGTTCAGCCTCTCGCATTGAGCTTAGCGAGCGCTGGGTGAGTTCTTGGTATTCCTGAGTCCCTAGGGTTTTCCAATTTATCTCCTCTTGCGTAAGTGATCGTTTAACAGTGCCAGGGTTGCCCAATACGAGGCTTCTAGGAGGGCATTCAAACTTGGCTTTGATAAAGGTTGTCGCTGCAACAATGCATTCAGCCCCGATGATCGCTTCGTCCATGATTACGGCATTCATGCCTATCAGTGAGTTTCGACCAATACGGCAGCCGTGGAGAACTGCGCCATGACCGATGTGACCATTAGCTTCAATGACGCAATCCTTTTCGGGAAAGCTATGGACCACGCAGGTGTCCTGCAGATTCGAGCCGGCTTCCATGACTATCCTGCCGAAGTCGCCGCGTAATACTGCGTTGGGGCCAACGTAACAGTTGTCACCAATAATGACGTCACCTATCAAAACGGCAGTGGGGTGAATGAAGGCGGTAGGCGACACAACAGGGACTAGATCTTCAATAGCGTAACAAGGCATGAACTGGATTCCTTAAATGTAAATTGGTATCGGCGAGCTCTAATATAAAGATTCTCTCCGTTCACATGTGATGAAAAATAATAGTAGGAAGGAAAGTATTATGCATTACAAAAATATTAAGTACGACGTTAAAAACGGTGTCGCAACTCTCACCTTGAACCGGCCGCAATCTCTCAACAGTTTTACCGCGCAGATGCACGAGGAAGTTCAGCAAGTAATGAAGGATGTGCGTGAAAACCGCAATGTTCGTTGCCTCCTTCTTACGGGCGAAGGGCGTGGCTTCTGTGCCGGACAGGATCTAAATGATCGTGCGGTCACGGTGAGTGATGAGCGCCCTGATTTGGGAGAGTCAGTAGAGAAATACTACAACCCATTCATTCGCGGAATAATGACCCTAGAAAAACCAGTGGTTTGCGCGGTCAACGGTGTGGCTGCTGGGGCGGGCGCTAGTATTGCGCTGGCATGTGACATCGTTCTGGCTGCGCGCTCAGCAATTTTCGTGCAAGTATTTTGCAAAATTGGTCTGATTCCAGATTCTGGTGGTAGCTGGAATCTCCCCAGAGCGATTGGTGTGCCAAGAGCGAAAGGACTAGCTTTGTTGGGCGATAAATTGTCGGCTGAGAAAGCCGAGGCATGGGGCATGATTTGGCAGTGCATCGATGACGAAGCGCTAATGCAGCAAGCCATAGAGATGAGCGAGCATTTGGCGACTCAACCCACCAAGGGTTTGGCAGGCATTAAGCGGCTTATCAATGAGTCCTACAATTCCTCTTTGCACGAGCAGCTTGAGAGCGAGAAGTCTGCCATGCGCACGCTTGGGTACAGTGACGATTACCAAGAAGGTGTTGCCGCCTTTTTGGAGAAACGTCAACCGGCTTTCAAGGGCGAGTAGACCATATAGTTACTGTAGTTAATAAAAAAGCGCGTGGTAGCCCAGTTCAGAGGATGTTCTGCGCGGATTGAAGATTCTGTTATTTCGGAGAGATCATGAAGAATATGAGATTGGCACTTATTTGCGATGCAGTTCGTACTCCTATCGGCCGCTACGGTGGCGCTTTATCAGCTGTGCGTGCCGACGACCTAGGAGCAATTCCCATCAAGGCCTTGATGGAGCGTAACCCATCGGTTGACTGGTCAAGAGTTGATGATGTTTTTTATGGTTGCGCCAATCAGGCAGGCGAAGACAATCGTAATGTGGCTAGGATGAGCAGCCTGCTTGCAGGCTTGCCAACATCGGTACCGGGAAGCACGCTCAATCGTTTATGCGGTTCGGGGATGGATGCTGTCGGCAGCGCAAGCCGTGCTATTAAAGCGGGAGAAATCGGGCTCGCCATCGCCGGAGGTGTTGAGTCCATGTCCCGTGCGCCTTTTGTCATGGGCAAGTCGGATACAGCGTTTGGGCGCAATGTCGAAGTGTATGACACCACGATTGGTTGGCGGTTCGTCAATAAGCTTTTGCAAAAACAATACGGCATCGACTCGATGCCAGAAACAGCAGAAAACGTAGCCGAACAGTTTGATATTGACAGAAAGTCTCAGGACGAATTTGCGTTTCGCAGTCAGCAGCGAGCGATCGCTGCTCGAGACAGTGGGATCTTCGCTGAAGAGATTGTCCCTGTGCGTATTGCACGGCGCAAACAAGAAGACTTAATAGTCGAGCATGATGAGCACATACGCGATGATGCCTCGTTGGAAGCACTGGCGCGTTTGGGAACGCCGTTTCGTGACAATGGCACTGTGACGGCGGGTAATGCCTCCGGAGTCAACGACGGTGCCTGTGCAGTATTGCTAGCATCAGAGGAGATGGCGAAAGAGTTTAAGCTAACCCCCAGAGCGCGGGTGGTGGCCATGGCGACTGCGGGTGTTGAGCCTAGGATCATGGGGTTTGGTCCGGCGCCGGCGGTTCGCAAAGTATTGGCTATCGCGGGTTTAACTTTGGCAGATATGGACGTCATTGAACTAAATGAAGCTTTTGCTGCACAAGGTCTGGCTGTCATGCGGGATCTGGGGTTGCCGGATGATGCGGCTCATGTGAACCCCAATGGTGGCGCCATCGCCTTAGGGCATCCGCTGGGCATGAGTGGTGCTCGGCTTCTGACTACTGCTACTTATCAATTACACCGTACCGGTGGTCGTTATGCTCTTTGCACCATGTGCATTGGTGTCGGTCAGGGAATCGCCACCATCATCGAGCGCGTATAAATTAATTGCGATACTTTATATTTACATTAAATATAGAAGATGTATCATTATGTTCGAGCTGAATAAGTAGAGGTGTCTCCGATGGCTGATTACAGAATGAACGAAGCAGAACTGGAAAAAGTTTTTCAGGACCGAATCGATGATGAGCAGAAAATTGAGCCTAAGGACTGGATGCCTGACACCTATCGCAAGAACTTGATTCGTCAGATGTCGCAACATGCCCACTCTGAAGTCATAGGTATGCAACCGGAAGGCAACTGGATTACACGAGCACCGAGTTTGCGTCGCAAAATGATATTGCTTGCCAAGGTGCAGGACGAAGCTGGGCATGGCCTTTATATTTACAGTGCTGCCGAAACTCTGGGCGCAAGTCGTGAAGAAATGGTTCAGGCATTGCACGACGGAAAAGCAAAGTACGCATCAATTTTCAACTATCCCTCCCTGACCTGGGCCGATGTCGGTGCGATTGGTTGGCTTGTGGATGGGGCTGCAATTGTGAATCAGATTACCCTGCAACGTACCTCTTATGGCCCCTACGCTCGCGCCATGGTAAGGGTCTGCAAGGAAGAGAGTTTTCATCAGCGCCAAGGGTATGAAAGTTTGATGGTGCTTGCTTTTGGTAGCAAGGAACAAAAACTGATGGCCCAAGACGCTCTTAATCGTTGGTGGTGGCCTTCGTTAATGATGTTTGGGCCACATGACGCTGAATCCGCACACAGTGCTCAGTCCATGAAGTGGAAGATCAAGCGTAAAAGCAATGACGAGCTTCGTCAGGCATTTGTTGATCAATCGGTTCCGCAAGCAGAATACTTGGGGCTGAAAATTCCTGACCCGGATTTGAAATGGAATGAAGAGCGTGGTCATTATGATTTCGGCGAAATTGATTGGGATGAGTTCTATCGCGTTATCAACGGCAACGGACTTTGTAATCGGCAACGAATTGTTCATCATCGCCGCGCTCAAGACAATGGCGCATGGGTGCGAGAGGCGGTAGTAGCCTACGATGAAAAGCAAAAGGCTCGTAAAGCGAAAGCTGCCTGAAATAATCAGTGAGAGGTATTAATTAAAATGGCGACAATAAGTGATTTCCCTTTGTTCGAAATATTTATTCGTTCTAGTCGTGGTCTGGACCACAAACACGTGGGTAGTCTGCACGCTAAGGATTACGAGCAGGCACTGGAATACGCGCGGGATTGTTATACCCGAAGGAGCGAAGGCGTGAGTATATGGGTTGTAAAATCTAGCGACATTGTTGCGTCGCAAGAAGAGGACGCAGTGAGCTTTTATGATCCCATGGACGACAAGCCTTATCGACATGCGTCGTATTACAAGTTGCCCGAAGCGGTCAACAATATGTAGTGACCTGTAGGGTCAACACCACACATCTGGAGTCGGTGATGAACGAAACAAGACAAGAACTTTTCGACTTTGTAGTCGCCCTGGCAGACGATGCCATGGTGCTGGGGCAGCGCCTCTCGGAATGGTGCTCGAATGCACCCTATCTGGAAGAGGATCTGGCGTTGACCAATGTTGCGCTGGACTATGTTGGCCGTGCCAAGATGTTCTATGAATATGCATCTAAGTTGGACGGCGAGAAGAGTGCTGACGATATTGCGTTTATGCGAGATGGTCGTGAGTTTCGCAACCTGCTCATCATGGAACTGCCGATTGGTGATTTCGCGTTTTCAATGGCGCGGCAGTTCCTTATTGACGTATTCAACGTCGAATACATGACTCAATTACAGGCGACAGCGGATCCAGAGATCGCTGCCATTGCGGGTAAAGCGGTAAAGGAATGTCGCTATCATTTGCGCCGTAGCCACGAGTGGGTTGTACGACTCGGAGATGGAACCGAAGAAAGTCATGAGCGAATTCAGAAAGGGGTTGATGAGCTTTGGGGCTATATTGATGAGCTTTTCGTGAATACTGATTCGGAAGTAACGCTGATGAAAGAGAGCGTTGCAATTGATAGGACTTTGTTGCGCGACTCCTGGAACAAGCAGGTTGACGCCGTATTGGAAGAAGCGACTCTCAATAAACCGGGCATTGACTGGACGGTAACGGGAGGGCGTCAAGGGATTCATACAGAGCACTTTGGTCATATGCTGGCAGAAATGCAGTTTTTGCAAAGAGCCTATCCGGGTCTGGAATGGTGAGACGCTATGTCTAGTATCCCCGTCGTTTCCGCTGAGTTTAATGAACGTTGCGTTCATCGAGAATCGAGCGGCAATAAGGCAATCTGGGCGCTCCTGGATCAGGTTAAAGATCCGGAAATACCTGTTATATCCATCTGGGATTTGGGTATTTTGCAGGATGTTCGCAAAGAGGGCGGTAAAGTGTCCGTCGTTATTACCCCTACCTATTCAGGCTGTCCTGCCATGCGTGAAATCGAACAGGATATCCATAGTGTTCTCGAGCAGGCAGCCTATCCGAATGTGGAAGTGACTAGTCGACTGGCGCCGGCCTGGACTACCGATTGGATGAGTCCAGTGGGGCGTCAACGACTTAGGGAATACGGAATAGCCCCTCCCCAACAAGTTGCAGGTAAAAAACTGCAGTGTCCCCAATGTGGGTCAAGTGACACATCACTAATCAGCGAGTTCGGGTCAACATCGTGCAAAGCACTATATAAGTGTAACGAGTGTCTGGAACCTTTTGATTATTTCAAATGCATTTGAAAGGCAAAAATAATGAGCAATAACACTTTTTACCCTTTGTCAGTCTCCCAGATAAGGCCTGAGACTGACAGCGCCGTTTGTATCACTTTTGATGTTCCTGAAGAGCTCAAAGAAAAGTTTCAGTTTGTCCAAGGGCAGCACCTAACGCTTAGAACGACAATAGATGGTGAAGAAATTCGTCGCTCCTATTCCATTTGCTCGGGAGTTGACGATGGAAAGCTGCAGGTAGGCATCAAGGAAATCGAGGACGGTGTGTTCTCAAATTTTGCCAACAACGAGCTGAAGGTAAAAGACACCATCGAAGTCATGCCGCCGCGTGGAGAGTTTTATACCGCGCTGGACGCCGGCAATGCTAAGAATTACATGTGCATCTGCGCAGGCAGCGGAATTACACCCATACTGTCGATAGTCAAATCCATATTGTCGCGCGAACCCCTGAGCCACGTTACCATTTTGCTCGGCAATCGAAACTCGTCCACTGTCATGTTTAAGGAAGACCTAGGGTTCCTTAAAAACCGTTATATGACACGTTTGAACTGGATCAACATTCTCAGCCGAGAGCAACAGGATGCGGAAGTGCTTTTTGGCCGTCTTGATAACAAGAAGGGCGGCGAGCTGAATAAGTCGAAATTGATTGATATCGCCAATACGGATGAGTTTTTTCTATGCGGGCCAGAGTCCATGATATCTGAAGTTTCCAGAGGGCTGCGAGACTTCGGTATTGCCCAGAGCAAAATACACTATGAATTATTCTTCTCCTCACCCGAGGATGCGCAGGCTGCGATCAAAAAACATCAAGAGCGTGCCAAACGCTTAGCGGGCCGGGTTAGCGAAATTGATGTGAAGGTAGGTGGTCGTTCAATCCATTTTGATCTGATGGCTGATGGCGAGAACATCCTTGACGGGGCCATGCGCAATGGGGCCGATTTGCCATTTTCTTGTAAGGCGGGCGTCTGTGCCACCTGCAAGGCCCGCCTGGTGAAAGGTGAGGTTGAAATGGATCTTAATCACTCTTTGACGGAGCAGGAAGTAAAAGATGGTTTTATCCTAACCTGTCAATCCCATCCTATCAGTGATCATGTGGTCGTGGATTTTGACCAGAAATAGATTCGATGTGAACGGCTATTTCGTTTAATATCAATGGCCTCCTCGGTCAACATCTGCGGGAGGTACTTGGGGGGGGAAGAATCTATCGCTGAAAGGGGAACGAACCGATGACACAAAGGAGTGTATTGACCAGAGTGCTGGCTGATATCAACAAGGAGCAGTCACTTAGCGGCACATCAATTATCATTACAGTGTTCGGGGACTGTGTGTCCCAGCATAGCGGCAGTATTTGGCTTGGAAGTCTTATCCGGGCGCTTGCTCCGTTGGGTATTAACGAGCGCTTGGTTCGCACTTCTGTATTTCGATTGGTGAATGATGACTGGCTGTCCGTACGCAAGATTGCCCGCAGGAGCTACTACAGCTTTACTGATTCGGGTAAGAGCCAGTTTGAACGTGTAGCCCGCCGCATCTACCAGGCAGAGCAACAGGAATGGGATAATTGCTGGACCTTGTTGGTTTTGAGCTCGGTGCCAGCAGAAAAGAAAGATGAGTTGCGCAAGAAACTTCTATGGCAAGGGTTTGGTCAGTTAGGACATGACTTGTTCGCACACCACCGTTTTGACAGTCAGTCGCTAGATGAAATTCTGAATGAAACATCTGTGATAAACGATGTTGTGGTCCTTCACGCTGAGGCTCGTGAATTCCCTTCCCGTATGGCGCTTAAGGCGCTAGCTCAGGAAAAATGGGACATTGCCGAGTTAGAAGGAAGGTATAAGCGTTTCCTTGTTATTTTTCGCCCCGTGCTGGATGCAATGATAAAGAAAACTAAACTTGATCCGGAAGTTTGTTTTTTACTGCGAATACTATTGATTCACGAGTATCGCAGAATACTATTGAAGGACCACGATCTTCCAATTGAGCTTTTGCCTAGCGGTTGGCCGGGTCTAAATGCGCGAAACTTGACCGTGAACCTCTACGCAAGACTATCGCCTATGGCGGAAGAATTCATCACAACTGAGCTTGAATCCGCCGAAGGCCAGTTGCCGAAAGCGAGCTATTCCTTCTATGAGCGATTTAACTGATGTGACGTAGCACTCTGCCACTGATTTGATTTGCGACGACACCTTCAAGGAGGTGATTAAATGGATACTTTTATTATTATCGGTTTATTTAATGTGTGTCGTATTCGTTTTGGTCAGATTGTAAAAAGCAGTGTTTTGGGGCCTTGGTTGCCTTCGCTGTAACTGCTAGGCGAGTAGGAGCTTGATTCGCAAATGGAGTGAGGTTTCATGGCGCTCGAAATGCCTTTCAGGCTAGGTTAGTAACGGACACGTTTTGTATTGAACGTATATTTGTAGTGTGTCATATTTGATGATGCTCAGATTTGCCTTGATCTTAAGATTGGCTAATCATTAATCTTAATTATAATGAAAACAAAAATTTAGGGGAAAACGGTATGAAGAAAAAACACATGCGAGCGCGGTCGGCTTGCCTCGTGGGAGCGAGCACTTTCGCGGCGATGCTTTCCGCGAGCGGAGCCATTGCCCAGCAAAATGCAGACGATTCGAATATTGAGGAGGTAGTGGTAACCGGCTCTCTTATCTCGAGAAGCGGTTATGAAACCCCGACTCCTGTATCGTCGCTTGGTGAGGAAGAGTTTCGCCAAATGCCAGTAACCCAGATTGGGGAGGTCGTTGAACGGCTACCGGCTTTCCAGGGTTCTCAGAATTCACGTAACAATGTCAGCGTCAGTGACGGTACATCCGGCACCAACTTGCTCGATCTTCGTGGCCTCGGTGCCAACAGAACTCTGATCCTGCTAGACGGCAAACGCGTTGTTGGCGCATCGATTGGCGGCACCCGAGGCGGAGCTGTAGACATAAGTAACTTACCAAGCGGCTTGGTAAAACGCGTTGAAGTCATTACGGGCGGTGCGTCAGCCACTTATGGTGCTGATGCACTAAGTGGTGTTGTTAACTTCATCCTCGACAAAGATTACACCGGTTTTAAAGTTAGAGCTCAGGGTTCCCGAACTACCCACGGAGACGGCGACGCGTATGTTGCAGGATTTAGTGGCGGTGTTCCTTTCGCCGACGGTCGTGGACACTTCTTGATCGATGTTGAGCGCGGCTATGATAAAGGCATTGAGGGCAAGCCGCGGGACTGGGCCGAGCCTATGTCTGCCTTGGTTCCTAACCCAGCCTATAGTGCCGATAACACTCAGCCATTTTATACCACCATCGATGAGGCTGGTTTGTCGATTGCGACCTATGGCGGTTTGATCACTAGTGGCCCACTTCGTGGCACACAGTTTGGACAGGGTGGTGCGCCGGAGCCTTTTGAGTTTGGAGATCCGATAAGTGGAATCTGGATGTCAGGTGGAGACTGGAAAACGTCTACCCTTCACCAGGTGACCGGTTTGGCGATGGAGCAAGAGCGTGACAGTATTTTCTTACGCTCCAGCTACGAGCTAACTGACTCCACAACTGTTTTCGGCGAATTGCTCTATAGTGATTCTCAGTCAACTAACCCTGCGACGGCATTTGCCTTCAGACTCGGTAATATCACTATTAACCGCGACAACCCATTCATTCCGTTGGCAACTCAGAACGCGATGGATGCGGCTGGTATCACACAGTTCAGAATGGGCAGCGTGAACGGCGACGGCGGCAATATTCAGTTTGAAAGCCAGCGTAAAATGACTCGCTTTGTGCTTGGTGCCGAGGGCTCGTTTGACCTAGGCAATGATGCATGGGATTGGGAAGCTTCTTTCGTTACTAACGAAAACGATATCAAGCAGTCGACGCCTAACAACTTGAACAACGCCAAGTACAACCTCGCCACTGACGTAGTTCTGGATGGTAATGGCAGTCCTGCTTGTCGCATCAATGCAGATCTAGATCCGACAAACAACGATGCAGCTTGTGCTCCTTATAACAACATGGGTCTTGGTGTAGCCTCACCGGAAGCGTTGGCGTATGCGTACACAACCGGCTGGCTGAACATGAAAATCAAGCAGGAAGTTGTGTCCGGTAGTGTTTCAAGTGAGCCGTTCGAAAACTGGGCAGGGCCTGTGTCTGTAGCCTTCGGTGCGTCATACCGTACTGAAGAGGTAGGCGACAGTGAGTCCAGTTTAGAAGACCAGGCAGGAGTTCTCACTGGCGGTAACTACAACCCCACATTCGGTGACTATGACGTTACTGAGTACTACACCGAGACAGTGATTCCGTTGCTTGCCGATCAGCCTTTTGCACAAATGCTAGATCTTAATGCAGCCTATCGTTGGACGGACTACAGTACGTCGGGTAACGTCGAGACTTGGAAGCTAGGTTTAAACTGGCGTCCGTTTGATGACTTGCGTATTCGAGCAACTCGCTCGCGAGACATTCGCGCCCCGAGTCTAGGCGATCTGTTTGACGCTGGCACATCTGGAACAGGTACTATCCGTGATCCATTCTTGAGTGATCGAGAGTATCAGTTGGTATCCCAGACGCGCGGTAACCCGACCGTTAATCCAGAAATTGGTGACACGACGGGTATTGGCTTTGTCTATCAGCCATCTTGGTTCGAAGGGTTCGCGGTATCGTTGGATCGTTACGACATCGATGTTGAGGGCGCTATTATTTCGATTGGTTCGCAAGCGGTCGTGGATCGCTGTTTTGATGGCAACGCAGTAGTGTGCGGCAGCATCGAGCGCGACCCGGTTAGTAACGAAATAACAAGAGTGATCAATCAGCCTCAGAATGCTCTTTTCCAGCATGCTAGTGGCTACGATCTGGAAATGAGTTACCGCTTCCCGCTTTCGAGCCTCAACTCCGGTTGGGCGGGTGACTTGTCCTTCAGAACGCTGCTCACGTTTGTCGATACACTAGAAACCAACGATGGTGTCATTGTTGCGGATGGCGTTGGCAAACTTGGACCGAGTATTGGTGCACCAAGTTTTGGTCTGAACTCGGCTGAGTCTCGTTACCTGGCATCGCTCACTTATGCGAACGGTCGTTTCGATTCTACCTTTACTGCGCGTGGTATGGGCTCTGGTGTTTACGACAATCGATATGTTGAGTGTGCTCCGGGTTCATGCCCAGTATCCACAACAGCCAATCCAACTGTTAATGACAACCATGTTGACTCTATTACCTACTATGACTTGGGCTTCAATTATGCCTTGGATAACGGCAGGGCTTACTTGAGTTTCCAAAACGTTTTCGACACGGATCCGGCTGATGTTGCTTCAACTAGCTTCTGGTCAGGACCAGGCAACATGACGTTCTACGAACGCATGGGTCGAATTGTACGTGTTGGCATTAACTACGAGTTCTAAACGATAGATTGTTTAGCTAGGCAGAGGCGCAAAGATAGTAACGGGTTCGGCACGCCGAGCAGCGTTATCAGCCTCTAGTAAAACAACCCGCAATCTCAACTAGAGGTTGCGGGTTATTATTGTAGGTATTGCTCAGCGACTCTTGTATCTGAGCGATGCCAAATCGACAAGCCGGATTTATTTATCCATGGCTTGATAATAAGATCCCTGTTCCCGTTTGGAGTACTGTATGAAAGACCGACATTTTCTTCTTGTGGGGCTGACATGCGCCCTGTTTTCTCTTACATCCTTCGCGGGTAGTGCTCACGCATCCGATAACGCCCAAACGTCTGAACCTGACTTACTTGAACTGTGGGAGTCGGGAAAGACGGCTTTCGGCCAATACGTGACTGGGGTGCCTTATACCGTTGCAACGGGGCGTGATCTCGCCGCGAATCCTCTATTGGACTACGCCTTTCTGAATCTCGAACACGATTACAACATCAACTCAGCTCTCGATATCGCAGAGGGACTTCGAAGCGTAGGAGAAGACGCTGCGATGGAGTTGCTAGTTCGCATTCCCCCTATGTCTGAAGCCGGTGTGGAAGCTTCGCGAGCGCGAGTCAAAGAGCTTCTTGCCATGGGTGTGGACGGTGTGGTGTTCCCTCATGTACGAAGTGCTGAAGAAGCACGTACGGCGATCTCCTTCTTCGAAGGTGTCAATGTGTGGTCCCCAGCCAACCCAGAAGGCGACATCGTTGTGATGCTCATGCTCGAGACACCCGAAGTGTTCGCTGAGCTTGAAGAGATTGCGAATATCCCTGGATACAGTGCGCTAGCCTGTGGCATCGGCAGTTTGACCGGTGCATTGGATGGCGATCGTGAGGCTGCTGAGAAACTTAATTTAGAACTTCTCGAGCACAGTCTGCGTGTTGGGATGGCTGATTTGATTACTGCCAGTCCTGATTCAGTAGCGAGTCGTGTTGATCAGGGGTTTCTAGGTTTGCTGGTATACGGACCTTCGGCGGATGAAACCATTCGATTGGGCAGGGTTGCCGCTGGTCGCTAGCGTTCAGTTTTTTGCGAATTGCCATGCTTGTGCACAGATGGCAAACAAACGATTAACAGGAGTTAATATGGATAAGAAAATTTCTCGCCGCACCCTTCTTAAACGCGGCTTACAGATCCCGCTTGGAGGAAGTGTTCTTCTCGGGTTAGCCGCGTGTGGCAATGACGGTGATAGCAGTAGTGCAATGGTTTGTGCTGACCCGAATTTGATGACGTCAGCGCAAGAAAGTGTTCGCCGTACATTGAAGTATACGGAGACTTCGCCTGACCCTTCCTCCGTGTGTTCAGGCTGCGCATTCTTCCACGCTCCAGCGCAAGAGGGCGGATGTGGATCGTGCGAAATGTTCAGCGGAAATGCAGTGAATCCTGGCGGCTATTGCGACTCGTGGAGTGTTGACGCTTAAGGTTTACTAAAACTGCACCAGCATTACTTGGAAGTCTAACCTCGGCGCTTTGGCTCCGATGACGCAACTTATCGTAGATAACTATTTAGCAAGAAGATCGGAGAAAGATAATGACGTTTCAACTCAGACGCGGCGGGCCGAGCCGGCTCACTAAACCATTTAGGTCGGGTAGGTTCTTTAGCATGGCGCTGGTGGCGGGTATTGCCGCTGTCATGGTGAACTTCTCGAGCCCCGCGAATGCGGCTAGCTTGTCTGAGGTGGAACAAAAAGGTGAGTATCTGGTTGCGGCGGGCAATTGTGTGAGCTGCCATACGGTCGAGGATGGTACCCCATTTGCGGGTGGGCTAGCGTTTGAAACACCGTTTGGAACGATATATTCGACAAACATCACTTCCGATCCAGAAGTAGGCATCGGCCAGTGGAGCCTTGAAGATTTTACTAACGCGATGAGGCACGGCGAAGCGCCGGACGGCAAACACCTTTATCCTGTTTTCCCCTATGCTTCGTACGCGAATGTTAGTGATGAGGATGTTTCGGCCATTTACGCCTACCTTAAAACGATCGCGCCGGTGAAGAATACGCAGCCCGAGAATGATCTCGGCTTCCCATACAATCAGCGCTGGACCTTGGGGCTCTGGAAAATGATGTTCCTCGACGATAATCGTTTTGAGCCGCAGCCGGCGCAATCGGAGGAATGGAACCGTGGTGCTTATTTGGTGGAGGGACTAGGTCATTGTGGCATGTGCCACACACCTCGGAACTTCCTAGGCGCAACTGATAACGCTCTTGCAATGACGGGTGGAACATACATGACCCGCTTCGAGGGGAAGCTGTCGGCTTGGTCGGCACCTAACCTCACTTCAGCGGATACTGGTCTGGCGATGTGGACTGTCGATGATATTACAGATTATCTAAAACTCGGCGTAAGCCATCGCGCTGGCGTATTCGGACCCATGAACGAAGTGGTGGTGAATAGCACCCGACATTTGTCGACTGAGGATGTACGCGCCATGGCCGTGTACTTGAAGAGCTTGACGGCTAATTCCCAAGACAGTGGTGAGCCCGCGACGGCAGATGTACTCCGGGCCGGTTCCTTACAATACGATATTCACTGTGGCAGCTGTCATTTGCCAACAGGAGAAGGGTCACCAGAGCAGGGTCCACCGTTGCTTGGCAGTCCTGTGGTTCTGGACTCGGATCCATCGTCGCTGATCAATATCACCTTATTCGGAGCTCAGACACCGCATATTTCTCCGTCGGCTGAATGGGAGTCCAGAGCATGGATACGTATGGAGCCGTACGACAATAAACTGAGCGATGAGCAGATATCGGCGCTACTAAGTTTCATACGAGCAACGTGGGGACATGAGGCAGGAGCAGTCACCCCTGAGCAGGTCGCAGAACAGCGCTAACTATTGTCCATCCAGAAATGAGTAACTTATTTGCCGCGTAGCGGCATCATTGAACAGGATTCAGGATTGATCAAATGAGCCCAAGAATATTGTTACTCAGTTTCGGGATGCTAACGGTTGGATGTGCTTCTAACAATTACAACTCCGTGGCGGGTGCTGAACAGAATCTGGGGCCAGCTCCGCTTCTGTACGTTTGGGCCGGCGATCTCGACAAGCGTCCAAGCGATACTGATTTTCTTGCGGTGGTAGATTCAGATCCAGACAGTCCGTCATACGGCGAGGTTTTGGCCACTGAAGGTGTCGGCGTCGTTGGAACAAACCCCCATCATACAGAACCAGTCGTTCCGGCAGGTGGGGTTTTGTTGGCGAATGGATACAACGCTGGTAGAACATTCATGTTTGATTTGGCTGCGCCGGACAAACCTCATTTAATGGGCGAGCTGGCGCCTGTTCCGGAGTATGAGTTTCCTCACAGCTTTCTTCGTCTTGACGACGGGGAGCTAATTGCGACGATGCAGTACGGCGACGGGAGCGTCCCAGGAAATCCTGGCGGGCTCGCCCGGTTTGATTCACAAGCGAACTTGATCTCTGTCACAAGTGCCGCAGACCCGGCATTCGCGGGCGAGCAGATCCGGCCCTATTCTGTCGAAACGATTCCGAAGTTGGACCGGATTGTTACGACCAGTCGAACAATGAACATTTTCACCGAGCAAGCTGCCGACGTGGTCCAGATTTGGAAGCTCTCAGATTTAGCTCTCTTGCAAACCTTACGTGTCCCAAGGGGCGAGCCGATCAATGAACCCGAGTGTGTATTCGGGATCGGAGACATGTGTGAGGCAGGGCAGTACCCCGCCGAGGCGCAACCGTTTGAGAGCCGTGTGCTGGCTGACGGCTCTGTACTTATGAACACCCTGATGTGTGGTATGTACCGTATTAGTGGGATCGATAGCGATGAGCCTAACATCGAGTTAGTGCTCAACTACCCGGATTTGTTCGGCTGTTCAGTGCCAACAATCATAAACCACTTCTTGGTGCTGCCGGTCATGTTCAGCGAGACAATTCTGGTATTTGATATCTCAAATCCAAGCGAAATCAAGGAAGTCAGTCGCTTCGATACGCCGGGTTATCAGCCACATTGGGCCGCAGCAGATCCTGCCGGTTCTCGAATCGTGGTTACATCTTCTGGCACCGCGCCAACTTATACCGTACTTATGTTCGATTTCGATTCCCTCGACGGTCAGTTGAGTCTCGATGAATCTTTTGGGTCGTCCGAGTTTCCGAGAGCAGGGGTTTCGTTCTATCGAGACGCTTGGCCTCACGGTGAGGCCGGCACAGCCGTCCCCCATTCGGCAGTGTTCGGGTATCGTTAGGGGCGGGAGTTAAGCAATGTTTTACCAACGCGTTTCACGGAACCGTTTTTGGCTTGATGGCCTTGTGCGCTTCCGAGTAATTAAGGAAACTCATTAGTATGTATTTGAATAATTTTCTGACAGTTGTTTTTATTGCCGCTAGTGCGTCCATGGCGTCCGCTGCGAGTGCTGCCACTGAGGCGCCAAGTGATACGAAGTATTGGCAATCGGCGGCCAATAACGCACAGGAATCCTATCTTGAAGAGAAACTGCCACCTGGTATTCAGGTGATAGCAACTGCCTTGGATGGCCCCGTGTATGCCGATGCTCAGGGACGCACATTGTACAAATGGCCAGTCAGTGCGCTGCGCAACGGTTCTCTCGGTGACAGAGCGAACGGACCCTCCAATTGCACGGACGAAGTCCTGCGCACTGAGGTCGGCTTCATGAGCCCGTATCCAGCTGGGTTGATTCTGCCGTATGCCGGCGAGGGCGTGAGTTGTACCCAAGCTTGGCTGCCCGTGCTCGCATCTGTAGACGGGGTGGAAGTGGGCAAGTGGAGCCTTGCTGAACGAGCGGATGGCTCGAAGCAATGGGCCTACGATGGGTTTCCTCTGTATGCCTCCAACCTCGATAAGAATCCAGGGGACGTATTGGGTGGCACAAAAATATCATCCGGCGGTGACGGCGGTGTGGTTCGCGTGCCCGTGGGACCACTACCGGATATCCCCCCAGGCTTTCTAGTGCTCTCCAGCAGCACTGGTCGACTGCTCGTGAATGACGATGAGTACTCGATATACGCTTGGGACGGCGACGAAGAAAACACATCCAATTGTGTTAGTGAATGTTTGAATAGTTGGACTCCTGTTCGTGCACCGCAGATTGCTGCAGATAGCGGTGATTGGACAATCATCAAACATCCGTCGGGCATTAATCAATGGGCCTTTAGAGCCAAGCCGCTGTACACCCATAACAACGATACTCGAAGTCGCAGCTTCGCTGGTAGCGATGTGGCCGGTTGGCATAATGTTTACACGCAACGTGCAGTGACCCCGCCTGAAGAGTTCACCGTGCAAGATGCGGGTTTTGGTGGTCAGGTTCTGGCCGACAGTCGTGGCAAAACGATTTACCTATACAACTGTAGGGATGATTCTGTTGCGCAGCTAGCTTGCGATCACCCCGACGCGGCTCAGGACTATCGTCTGGCGATATGCGGCAATGGTGATCCTGATGTGTGCCGTGAGACCTTTCCCTATGTGGTCGCTGATGCCAATGCCGAAAGTGAGAGTAGCCTTTGGAGTGTGATGGCTATTAATCCGAACACTGGGCGACGTGCTGAAACAGGCGAAGTAGGCGCACTGAATGTTTGGGCTTACCGCCAGAGACCGGTATACACCTACGGCGGTGATCAAGAACCGGGAGATACAGAGGCTGACGCCTTTGGTGAATTTTACGGTACTCGCAATGGCTACAAAGCGTTTGTGTTACGAGATATTTATAGTAATAGCGCATTCCGTCGATGAGTTCGACAATAGCATTTACAAAGAAAGGGAGATTATCCATGCCACAAGTTCGGACTGATATCAAAACACGCAAAGTACTTTCTTTAGCACTATTTATCACTTCGTTGGTGGCCGCTGGTGCAGCGACAGCAGAGCTACCCGAGCCGTATCAAAAAGATGGTCGAATCGGCTATGTGTTGACGCATAAAGCTTGGGTGGTCTATGAGGCAGACGGCGTCGAGACGCAGTGTCCTGAGGGCTTGAATGCGAGTGGCGTGCGTCAGCAGTTTGCGGAACTATTCCCGATGGATGGCGACCAAGAGTGGACGGTCCGTGAGACCCGGCTCATGCGTGAAGGGCGGATGTGGCACCCTGAAACTTCTGAGGAATCTTTTCCGTATCATGACGCGCAAGGCACAGTCGCATACGGTCTAAATCTCGATGGTAAAGCTGATGCCAATGATTTCAAGAGTCCGGAAGGTGTCGAGGGAATAGATAACCAACTGCAACGTGCGATCGGCTGTACGCCTGGTTGGCGCAGTGACGGTCAGTTCGTGCATTTTGAAAGTCTTTTCGCGATTGGTCATAGCTACAATCGTTGGATGATCGAGCTGTCGGGTGTGGACGACCTAGTCAATGACGACGACGTTACCGTTACCACGTACCGAGGCCTCGATGACCTCTTCACAGACGCCACCGGCGACGGCTTTATCGCGGGCGGCACGCAACGAGTCGATGCGCGTTGGGGCCAAGACTTCATTGAGGAAGTTAAAGGTAAAATTGTAGATGGCGTGTTGACCACAGAGCCGATTAAGAAGGCCAGAGTACCGTGGGCAATGCGTTTTGTCGGCTATTACGATGTATTAGATTTCCAGCTTAAACTCAATCTGACACCGGAAACCGCAGAAGGCATATTCGCAGGCTATGTCAACGCAGAGCAGTGGACTAACCGTCTCAACAGGAATTGGGGCAGCCATCATCAGAGCTATGGCACAGTCTCTGCGGCATCGGAGTTTCGTGCAATGCGAAGATTGGCGGATGCGTATCCCGATCCTGAAACTGGTGAAAACACGGCCATTTCTGGGGCCGCCGAAATTGAGCTCACACAGGTGTACATCTTACACCCGAGCGAGGAGTAGAAACAGAAGTAGGGTTTGCTCAGCTTCCGGGGATGGGAAGAGGGGCTCCCTGCTTGACGGCCCATAGACTAAATTGTGACTCGATATTTTTGACTCCTGCAAAATTTAGAATTCGTTGCATGCACAGTTCCGAGAAGTGATCCATGCTAGTGGCGACCACTTTTAGCAAGTAGTCACAGGAGCCACTCATTCCGTGGCACTCCACGATGTACTCTTCCGCTTCGACTTGGGCTAGGAAGGTCTTTAGCTTTGACGCTTCACCTTTCTCTAATGTGATCTGGACGAAGGCGGTCACCTGCAAGCCGATCTTGCGTTGGTCGATTTGGGCTGAATAGGCATTGATCACGCCGGCCTGTTCTAGCGCTTTTATCCGTCGAAACGATGGGGACTCCGACAGCCCAATCCGGGAGGCCAATTCTACAGTCGAGATGCGCCCTTCCTTTTGTAGGATGCGCAGTATTTCACGTTCGGCTCGGTCTAATTGCATAAGTGAGTTCCGTCTCCATTCACATTGTCTCGGACATAATACACGCACTTGGTCGGCCAAAAAGGCTTAACTAGAGTAATATACGCCAGATTCTAGCAGCTATCCTGCTGCTTCCAATTAAATTCGACTTGGAAATAAATTATGCATCAATGGGAAGTCGACAGCTGGAGAAAACGCCCGGCAAAACAGCAGCCAGTCTATGCCAACGAAGCCTCTTTGTTAGAAGTTGAACGGGAGCTGGCAACGCTTCCGCCTCTGGTTTTCGCGGGAGAAATCGACGGACTCAAGGCTGATCTGAAGAAAGTAAGCGAAGGGCGTGCGTTCTTACTACAGGGCGGCGATTGCGCAGAGAGCTTTGCTGAATTCAGCGCAGACAAAATCGGTCAGACGTTCAAGCTTCTGTTGCAAATGTCAGTTGTTATGACTTTCGCGGGCAGTTGCCCAGTGGTGAAAGTTGGCCGTATCGCGGGCCAATTTGCGAAGCCTCGTTCAGCGGACACAGAAACTATTGGAGGCATTGAGCTACCTTCCTACCGTGGCGACATTATTAACAATGTTGATTTCACTGAGGATGCGCGACGCCCTGATCCTCAACGGATGCTGAAAGCCTATCATCAGTCATCTGCCACCTTGAACTTAATGCGCGCATTCACTTCGGGTGGTTTTGCTGATTTGCGTAATGTGCAGCAATGGAACCAAGGTTTCGTAGCGCAAACAGCTCACCACAAAAATTACGAAAGCTTAGCTTTGCAAATCGAAAAAGCTTTGGGCTTCATGGAAGCTTGCGGCATTAATTCAGGCAACAGTCCGCAACTGAATCAAACAACGATTTATACGTCTCATGAAGCTTTGCTACTGAACTATGAGCAGGCTTTGACTCGTCGAGACAGCCTAAGTGGCGACTGGTATGACTGTTCGGCACATATGCTGTGGCTGGGAGACAGGACACGGCAACCCGATCTTGCCCATGTTGAATTTTTACGAGGGATTCGCAATCCGATAGGGATAAAAGTTGGCCCGTCGACAGTGCCCTCGGATCTGCAAAGGCTTCTTGAACTCCTGAACCCTGGCAACGAGCCGGGTCGGGTTACACTGATTTCGAGAATGGGGGCTGAGGGTATCGGCGATAAACTGCCTCCCCTTGTGCGGGCTGTTCAGGGCATGGGGGCTGATGTGGTCTGGTGTTCAGATCCCATGCACGGAAACACCGTCAACACGGCGAGCGGCGTGAAGACACGGAAGGTTAGTGCCATTCTTAGCGAGATGGAGCAGTTCTTTGAAATCCATCGTGCGGAGGGTAGTTACGCAGGCGGAGTTCACCTAGAAATGACAGGCGACTCTGTCACTGAATGCGTCGGCGGAGCCTATCAGCTCACAGAAGCAGGCCTCGGTGAGCGCTATCAAACAACCTGTGATCCTCGGCTTAATGCAGATCAGTCCCTTGAGCTGGCTTTTTTAATTGCCGATACTTTAAGTCGTGTGAAACGCCAGCAATAGTCAGCTCTGTCGCTACCTCTTTACTAATTCCATTACTGGGCGGTCCCACCTTTTATAGACCGCCGGTGGTGAAGGGATGGGGCAGTCGCGCTACAGGTGAAAGTCTTCTGTAAACTCAATATTTCCGCAGGAATCCTTCCGGTCTTGGCCTTTATTCCGCTTGAATGAGCGAATTACTGTCGTTAGGCAACAGTATACTTCTTCGTAGACGCAGTGCTGCTGCACTCTGATCTCAACTTAACCGAAGGAAGTAGCTGATGGCAGATTTGTTTGAGAATCCAATGGGGCTCGACGGTTTCGAGTTTGTAGAATTCACCGCGCCGAAGCGAGGCCTGCTTGAGCCCGCCATGACGGTTCTAGGCTTTTCCCACGTGGCAACTCATCGTTCAAAGGATGTTGAGCTGTGGCGACAGGGCGGTATTAATTTCCTCCTGAACTATGAGAAGGGATCGCCAGCAGCCTACTATGCCGAAGAACACGGCCCCTCTGCCTGTGGCATGGCATTTCGAGTAAAAGATGCCGCGAAAGCCTATAAGCGTGCGATTGAACTCGGCGCTGAGCCAGTAGAGATCTCTACTGGTCCCATGGAATTGAAATTACCGGCCATCCGGGGCATCGGGGGTGCACTCCTCTATCTGAACGACCGCTATCAGGAAGGCACTTCCATTTACGATATCGACTTTGACTTCATTGAGGGCGTTGAGCGTCAACCGGAAGGCTGTGGCTTCAAGGTTATCGATCACTTAACCCATAATGTTCATCGCGGACGCATGGATTACTGGACCAAGTATTACGAAGAGTTTTTTAACTTTCGACAGATTCGTTACTTTGATATTAAGGGTGAGTACACCGGTTTGACCTCGCGGGCGATGAGCGCACCTGACGGGAAGGTGCGTATCCCTTTGAACGAAGAGGCTGGCGGTAATGGACAGATAGAGGAATATCTTTTGGCCTACAATGGCGAAGGCATTCAACACATCGCGTTTTCGTGCGATGACCTGCCGGCCTGCTATGACCGACTGAAAGCAAAAGGCTTGGAGTTTATGACAGCCCCGCCGGCCACCTACTACGAAATGTTATCGGAACGCCTGCCTGGTCATGGTGAACCTGTCGAAGAGCTGAAGTCTCGCGGTATTTTATTGGATGGTTCCACTGAAAAAAATGATCCGCGCTTGTTGTTGCAGATTTTCTCGCAGAATATGGTTGGGCCAATATTTTTTGAGTTTATTCAGCGCAAACGAGATGAAGGTTTCGGAGAAGGTAATTTCTCAGCCCTATTCGAATCGATCGAAAGGGATCAGTTGCGACGCGGCGTATTGAAACCGGGCAAGGAATCCGTCGCAGCTAAGTAACCATGCTGAGAAATTCACTCGCTCAGAGACTCGCTATTGAAGAGTGGGAAAATAAAAAAATTATAAAAATGGGAGCGATCTCTGAATGAAAGCGAAGCAGGATACTCTTGAATACATGACAGGTTTTGGCAACGAGTTCGAAACTGAGGCGCTGCCTGGCGCTCTGCCAAAAGGTCGTTTCAGTCCCCAAAAATGCTCCTATAAACTCTATGCCGAGCAATTCAGTTCCACCGCTTTTACTGCCCCTAGAGCTAAGAATCGTCGCACCTGGACTTACCGCTTGTGTCCCTCCGTCGCCATGCAAGGGGATTTCGAAGCCATTGACAAAGGCCTGATTCGGACCGGGCCTGGCACGGAATTAAATTGCCCTCCCGATGCCCTGCGTTGGAATCCCTTTCCGATAGATGAATCCTCTGGTGACTTTCTCGATAGCCTTGTCACGGTTGCCGTTAATGGTGATGCCAGAGCTCAAACAGGCTTGGGTATTCATATTTACAGAGCCCAAAAAGGCATGGGGAAAAAGTTTTTCTACAGTGCTGATGGAGAGTGGCTGATCGTACCTCAGCAGGGCGCCATTCTGGCGCAAACGGAGTTGGGCCAGCTCCATGTAACACCTGGGGAAATTTTGGTGATACCGCGAGGTTTGAAATTTCGTATCGAATTGCCTGATGGTCCAGCGCGGGGCTATATCTGCGAGAATTATGGTTCTCCCCTAGAGTTACCCGAACGCGGTCCCTTAGGTTCAAATGGTCTGGCCAATAATCGCGACTTTCAGTATCCGGTTGCTTACTTCGAGGATAAAGAAGAAGAGCATGCACTGGTCGTCAAATTTTGCGGAGAGCTATATCAAACAACTCTGGATCGATCGGTCTTGGACGTGGTTGCTTGGGTTGGGAATAGTGCGCCTTATAAATACGACCTTTCCAAATTTAATGTCATCAATACCGTGAGCTTCGATCATCCAGACCCATCAATTTTTACCGTGCTGACCTCGCCTAGCGATACGGACGGCGTAGCAAATTTGGATTTCGTGGTGTTTCCGCCCCGTTGGATGGTTGCGGAAAACACATTCCGACCGCCCTGGTTTCACCGCAACATCATGAGTGAATTCATGGGGCTGATAAAGGGACTTTACGATGCCAAAGAGAAGGGCTTCGAGCCAGGCGGAATGAGTTTGCATAATTGCATGACCCCTCATGGCCCCGAAGCAGCGGTTTTCGAGAAGGCTAGCAAGGCCGAACTAAAACCAGAACGCTATGAGAACACCCTGGCGTTTATGTTCGAGTCCCGCTATGTGATCTCGCCGACGAAATTTGCGATGGAGTCCGCGTACCGTCAACGTGACTATTCAAAATGCTGGTCTGGGATAAAGAAACACTTCGATGGAAAGCCTTAGAGCTAATGACCAGAGATAATGATTAGGAGCTAACGATGCTGAAACTAAATGAAACTCACGATCCCGCGTTGAAGAGCTGGGTAAGTTCGGCGAACGATGGGGTGAGTGATTTCCCTATACAAAATTTACCGTTCGCAATTTTTCGTGGTAACAATACCGATGAGTTTCGCGGTGGTGTCGCCATTGGCAATCAAATTGTCGACCTTCTGCTATTAACAAATGCGGACGTCTTGCCAACTGAAGTACAGCATATTGTGGCGGCGGCAGCCAAGTCTGAACTAAACGAATTCATGGCCATGGGGCCAAACGCTTGGTCGAGTCTGCGTCTAGCTTTGGCCCGCGCACTGCGTGAAGGATCAGAGCTCGAAAACAGCCTGCGTGCTTGCTTGGTGAGTCAGGCGGGTGTGGAATACAAACTGCCTTGCAAGATTACTGACTACACAGATTTTTACACTTCTATTCACCATGCTACTGCCGTGGGGACATTGTTTCGTCCCGACAACCCATTGCTCCCTAATTACAAATGGGTCCCTATTGGTTACCACGGCCGGGCTTCTTCCATCTGTATTTCGGGGCAAAGTTTTCCTCGTCCGCATGGACAGCTGAAGGGGCCTGATGATGAAGTGCCATCGCTGGCGCCAAGTAAGCGGGTGGACTATGAGTTGGAAATGGGTATTTTTATCGGGCCTGGTAACGAACTCGGTTCGCCCATTCCCATGGCCGCAGCGGAAGATCACGTGTTTGGCATGTGTTTGTTTAATGACTGGTCTGCCAGAGATATTCAGGCCTGGGAGTATCAGCCGCTGGGGCCTTTCTTGGCGAAAAGTTTCGCCTCCACCATCTCTCCATGGATCGTGACTCTGGAAGCGTTGGCGCCGTACCGGCTTGCGTTCACTCGACCAGAGGCCGATCCCCAGCCACTGCCTTACCTGACCTGCGAGCAGAACAACAATGTCGGTGCGATGGATATTCAACTGGAGGTTTTGCTGCAGACCCAACGCATGAAAGCCGAGGGTGAACCACCCGTGAGCTTGTCGCGCTCAAACTTCAAATACTCTTATTGGACTGTCTCCCAGTTGGTAGCGCATCACACTGTGAATGGCTGCAATTTGCAGCCCGGAGATCTGTTGGGCAGTGGTACTCAGTCGGGGCCGGAGGAAGGAGAGTATGGTTCCATTTTGGAGCTCAGCCACGGAGGCAAGCAAACAATCAAATTGCCCAATGGCGAAATGCGTATCTTTTTGGAAGATGGAGACACTGTTATTTTGCGTGGCTTCTGCGAAAGTCCTAACGCGGTACGCCTGGGTTTCGGTGAGGTGTCGGGAACTGTGTTACCTGCAAAGCCGATTACCTAGGAGGTCGCTGTGGAACTCTATTCATACTTCAGGTCGACCACCGCTTATCGCGTGCGCATCGCTCTTAACCTAAAACGAATCGACTACAGTTTGATCCCTGTCAATTTGTTAAAGGATGAACAAAAAAGCGAATGGTATTTGGCTGTGAATCCCTTGGGCTTGGTGCCGGCACTGCGATTGGATGATGGGACGGTGCTATCTCAATCGACAGCTATATTGGAGTGGCTGGACGAAACATCGCCAGATAGGCCGCTTCTGCCCGCGGATCCGCTGCAACGAGCACGGGTTCGCGCGATGGCAAATATTATTGCTTGCGATATCCACCCTCTAAACAACTTGCGCGTCTTGAAATACTTAGTAGGTGAATTAGGGGCTGGCGAGGATGCGAAAAAACAGTGGTATCACCATTGGATTCAACTTGGCTTCGATGCGTTGGAACCGCAGATGGTGAAGGGGGCTTATGCCGCAGGAGATAACTTGAGTATGGCCGATGTCTACCTCGTGCCTCAGGTGTTCAATGCTTTGCGCTTTGATATGCCGATGAACCCATATCCCAAAATAATGTCTGTCTATAAGCGATGCAATGAGCTCGATGCTTTCATTAAGGCGCACCCAGATAAGCAAGAGGATAATCCCGCAGCCTAGATTCAGGCTACAGGGAAAACTGGAGATAAGCGGTGACTGAACGAGTAGAGATGCTTTGGGAACCTTCCCATGAGCGAATTAAGCAATCGAATCTGACTGTATTCGCGCAGCGCTTTCGAGCCAGCGTATTGCCAACCGACTACGAGTCTTTGTGGCAATGGAGTGTTGATAGTCCCAACGAGTTTTGGCGAGCAGTCGCACAGTTTGCTGATGTAATTGCCGAAGGGAATCTCGAGCCAGGGATCATCGCTGGGCGAACCATGCTCGATGCGCAATGGTTTCCGGAAACCAAGCTCAACTATGCTGAAAATCTGTTGCGTAGCCGGCCGTTGGATGAAGAGGTCATTGTTTTTCAAGCGGAAGATAAAGCAGGCGGGCGGCTGGACTACAAGACGCTCTATGATCAGGTGTCGGTTGTAGCGCAGGCATTGGCTAATGCGGGTGTTGGTGAGGGGGATAGGGTCGCCGCCGTCATGCCAAACTGTCCACAGACGGTTATCGCCATGCTCGCCACCACCAGCCTTGGCGCAATCTGGTCATCCTGTTCGCCCGACTTCGGTGTGACAGGGATCGTGGATCGCTTTGCGCAAATCGAGCCGAAGGTGTTGTTTGTGATACAAGAGTATTATTACAACGGCAAAAAAATCGATCTTAGTGCCAACAATCATAGCCTGAGTCAGTGTTTATCTCCGGAAAAAATAGTTGTGTCGAGTTTCACCGGTAGTTCTCCGTGTGCTTACGAGGACGCCGCGCGAACCTGTAGCTGGGACCGCTTTACCGAAGGTTTTTTGCCGGGGACCATAGCGTTCAGGCGGGTTGCGTTTAGCCATCCGTTATTCATCATGTATTCCTCTGGCACGACGAGTAAACCTAAATGCATTGTGCACGGGCACGGCGGAACTTTGCTGCAGCACCTTAAAGAGCATCAACTGCATGTAGACATAAAACCAGGTGACCGTCTCTTCTATTACACCACCTGTGGTTGGATGATGTGGAATTGGCTCGTGTCTGCTCTGGCAAGCCGGGCAACCATCCTACTTTATGATGGTTCGCCTTTTGCTCCGAATGCGCAGGTGTTGTTCGATTTTATTGATAGGGAAAAAATCACACATTTCGGTGTGTCGGCGAAGTACATTGATGCTTGCCAAAAAGAGGGGTTGGATCCAGCCACTAGTCACAAGTTAAGTAGTTTGCAGACGATTCTGTCAACAGGCTCTGTGTTGGGGCCAGCTTCTTTTGAATACGTTTATGCGCATATTAAACAGGACCTGTGCCTGTCATCTATATCGGGAGGGACAGACATCCTCGGCTGTTTCGCGCTTGGCAATCCTTGGCTGCCGGTTTACCGCGCAGAGCTGCAGTGTCGCGGACTTGGTATGGACGTAGCGGTTTATGATGACAACGGGAAACCGGTAGAAAGGATTAAAGGCGAGCTCGTTTGTTTGCGTCCCTTTCCATCTCAACCACTGGGCTTCTGGGGCGATGTTGGTGGCACGAAGTATTACGAGGCATATTTTTCCCAGTATGAGAATATCTGGTGCCAGGGTGACTATGTCGAACTTACTGAAAGAAAGACTTTGGTATTTTTCGGTCGATCAGATGCTGTGCTTAACCCGGGCGGTGTTCGAATTGGCACCGCGGAGATTTACCGGCAAGTCGAAACCATTCCTGCGGTGCTTGAAAGCATCGCCATCGGGCAAGAGTGGGAAAGCGATGTGCGTGTAGTGTTGTTTGTTCGTCTTCGAGATGGGCTCAGACTAGATGATGGTCTTATTACATTGATAAAAACCACGATCCGACAAAATGCTTCACCGAGACACGTGCCCGCTAAGATTATCCAAGTGCCGGATATTCCTCGTACGATGAGCGGCAAGCTTGTTGAGCTGGCAGTCAAGAAAGTGATACATGGCGAGCCAGTGACGAACCGTGATGCGTTCGCGAATCCGGAATCATTGGAATTTTATAAAAATAACCCCGAGTTAAAGTAACAATAAACTATAAGGGAGCGCTAAGACTTTGCCCAAAACAGCTTACGAAGAAATTGAGAACGCGAGCATCGATGAGATTCGAAGTTTGCAGGTCACCCGGATTAAGGAAACCTTGCAGCATGCTTATGCGAACTCGGCCGCTTATAGAAAAAAATTCGATGCGCACGATGTGCATCCAGATGATTTTCGATCGCTTGAGGACCTGAGCAAGTTCCCGTTTACCACTAAGGCGGACCTTCGTGATAATTACCCTTTCGGCATGTTCTGTGCGCCCATGGACGAGATCAGCCGTATACATGCGTCCAGTGGTACGACGGGGAGACCGACTGTCGTTGGCTACACCAAACGCGACATCGATAATTGGGCAAACCTCGTCGCGCGCTCAATCTATGCAGCTGGGGGCCGCGCCGGCGACAAGGTTCACATCGCTTACGGTTATGGTCTCTTCACTGGAGGCTTGGGGGCTCACTACGGAGCTGAGCGACTGGGTTGTACCGTCATTCCTATGTCTGGGGGGCAGACAGAGAAGCAGGTGAAGTTAATACAGGATTTTGATCCCGATATTATTATGGTGACGCCCTCTTATATGCTTAATATTGGCGACGAAATGCAGCGCCAGGGTGTGGATCCAAGTCAGTTATCGCTGCGCATCGGAATTTTTGGTGCCGAGCCCTGGACAGATTCTATGCGTAAAGAGTTGGAGTCCCGGCTGCACATTGACGCTGTCGATATTTACGGATTGTCTGAAATCATGGGGCCTGGCGTTGCCCAGGAATGTGTGGAAACGAAGGACGGGCCAACAGTGTGGGAGGATCATTTTTACCCCGAAATTATCGACCCGCAAACGGGCCAGGTGTTGCCAGACGGTGAAAAGGGCGAGCTAGTGTTTACTACGCTCACCAAACAGGGCTTGCCGATGATTCGCTACCGTACTCGGGATCTGACTCGATTGCTGCCGGGAAGCGCGCGCAGTATGAGGCGTATCGAAAAAATTACCGGACGTAGCGACGATATGCTGATCATCCGCGGCGTCAACGTGTTCCCGACCCAAATCGAAGAGCAACTCCTCACCGTGAAAGGCCTTTCCCCTCATTACCTGATGGAAATTGAAAAGAAAGGTAATCTCGACAGCGTGAGAGTCATGGTCGAATGCGTCGAAGGCAGCACAAGTGACGCTCAAGTCATGGCCGCTGAGTTGCAGGCCAAGATTAAAGCTCTGGTAGGCATTTCGGCCAGCGTGGTGGTCAAGGAAATTGGCGAGCTACCCCGTTCTGAGGGTAAGGCTAAGCATGTGATCGACAAGCGCGGCTAGCCCTTGCGTGCCTGTATTTTGGACATCGCTGTACTGGTCTTGGTATCTGTAATGGAGAGGTATTTTTCTCCCTGTCTGATCCGGCTTTGAGTTATGCTAATTGCTGGCGTATGGCACTGAAGTAGTCCGGTGGTGCATGGGGTTGATTGATCGCTTGAACGATCACAATAAACAAAAGAAAATCCGTCATTACTGGGTCTATATTGAAGAGTGTTTGTGAGCCAGTGATGGTGATTATTTCACTGCGAAAACTGATACAAAACGTCACTTAGTTGTGGTTGACATGTGTCGTATAAGTCTGAGAAGCTTCGATGGGCAATTACTGTTCGTAGAAAAATTAGAATGTTGGAGAGGGTTTAGCGCGATGAGTGTGGTAATGAGACGTTCGACACCGAGGTTTAAGCAGTGGTTTACCGGCGCATTTCGCGGGACCGCTATGGGTTTGTTGGCCTTGGGCGCTCTTGCTAGCTGCGCGCCCTCCGATCCTGAGCCAGAAAGCGCAGGAACGCAGCCACTAACCAAGCTCATTACCGCTGAGCAGTACGGCAATTCCTTGGCCTATATTTTCGGCCCAGGCATTGATACACAAGTGCAGTTTGCTCCCGTGGCGCGAAACGAGGGGCTGCTTGCCAATAGTTTGGCTACTGCGGGTGTAAGTGTTGGGCAAGTTCAGACCATCCAGAGCGTGGCCTCCAGCGTCGCCAAACAGGTCATGAATATCGAGAATCGCAATCACCTTGTTGCGTGTCGCCCTGAGTCGATTGATAGTCCGGATGAGGCTTGCGCGGTCCAGTTCGTGTCGAAGATAGGCCGCCTTTTGTTTAGACGTGCGTTGACTGATGAAGAGGTCGCGACATTCGTTCAGCAGGCCGGTGTTGCTGCTCAGGACTTGGATGGCAAAGAGTTGGATGGCGAGAAATTGGATGGTTTTTACGCCGGTCTCGAGGTTGTGCTCGAAGGGTTGCTGATTCACCCCGAAGTACTTTTCATTGTAGAGAGCGCTGAGCAAGACCCTAGTAATTCCGAGCAACTGCGCCTTGATGCGTATTCGCTTGCATCACGACTAAGTTTTTTCCTTTGGAATGCCAGCCCGGATGATGAGCTACTGACAGCAGCCGAAAGCGGCGAGCTACAGTCATCTGGCGGTGTTGAACGAGCCGTTAGTAGAATGTTGGAGAGCCCACGTTTGGTCGATGGGATGAGAGCCTTCTTTGACGACATGCTTGTTTTCAACGAGTTCAAGACGCTCGCGAAAGACGCCACTATCTATCCAGAGTTCACCAGCGTGACGGCCCAGGATGCGCGCGAGCAAACCCTGCGCACAATCATCGATCACACGCTCAACAAAGACATGGACTATCGTGATCTGTTTACATCGCGCTCGACCTTTATGTCTCCTGCTTTGGCAATTGTATACGGTGTGCCCGCACAACCTGGTTGGGCCCCTTACGTATTTGCAGAGGACAGTCCGCGTGCGGGTTTGCTTACGCAGGTGAGTTTCCTAGCATTGACGTCGCACCCTGGGCGCAGCTCTGTAACGCTTCGGGGTATGGCACTGCGGGAGCGATTATTGTGCCAGACAGTTCCCGAGCCGCCTCCCGGAATCGATTTCTCAGTGGTGTCTAATCCCGATGCGCACTACCCGACGCAGCGTCAGCGCGTAGCGGCGCACCTTGAAACCCCTTCGTGCGCCGGTTGTCATAGAATTACAGATCCCATTGGTTTGTCCTTGGAGCAATTTGACGGTGCTGGCGGTTATCGCTTGACCGAAAATGGGGCGACAATAGATGCGACCGGTGGGCTCGATGGCTTTGAGTTTGATGGGGCCATTGGTTTGGGGGAAGCGCTTAGTCAGAACCCGGAATTGCCACGATGTCTCGTGCAGCGTGTTTACAGTTACGCGACCGGTGGGCCGCCCGAAATCGAGGCACGTGCCGCACTGAACTACTTCAATGAAGAGTTTGCCGCTCAAGGCTACCAGCTGCGTAACTTATTGCGAACGATCGCGCTGAGCAAGGCGTTCTCGCTGATCCACAAGAGCCCGAACGAGGAAGAGAGTTTGCTAGCGTCGACTAGCTCTCGGTAGTGCAATAGCGAGCTGACTGCACAGTGGTGCTGTTCAAGAAACTAATAAAAAATTGTGAGGCAGGAGAATCATCATGAGTAAGTGGAATAGAAGACAAGTACTGACGGGGATGGTGAAAGGTGTGGGAGTGACGGTAGCGCTTCCTTTTCTTGACTACTTCTTGAACGGCAATGGCACTGCAATGGCTTCTGGAGCGCCGATGCCGGTGCGTTTCGGAACCTGGGGCTACGGTCTTGGCGGCACCGGCAAGCTGTTCGTGCCTCAACAGACTGGTAGCAACTATGATTTACCCGAAGAGCTCTCCTCTTGGGCGCCAATACAAAATGATGTCAATCTGTTCACGAACGGACACGCCTTCCCAGACGCTGCCCCGAATCGTAACCATTACACTGGCTGGGTTGTCTCTAGAACGGGCATAGCACCGGAGTCCGGTAGCGGGCCGTCAGAGACCATCGACCTGACGATCGCCAAGAAGATTGGCGGAGCCACGCGTTTTAATAACCTTACTGCAACGGCCACTGCCGACGCGCGTGACACTTACAGTTACTACAATGCGTCTACGCCTAATGAGCCAGAATGGTCGCCCCTGGCATTTTACAAACGCTTGTTCGGGCTCGACTTTCAGGATCCGAATGCAGATGTATTCGAAAGGGATGCACGAGTTATCGCTCGTCAAAGCGTTCTGTCCGGGATCATGGAGCAGGAGCGCTCACTGATGAAGACGGTCGGCGTAGCCGATCGGGAGCGACTGGATCAGTACTTCACTGGTTTGCGCCAGTTGGAGCAGCAGTTCGAACAACGTCTCACTAAGCCCGAGCCGATTGCGAGCTGTGTGGCTCCGGGCCAAGCGCCAGTTGACGTAGCCATGGACCAATCAACAGAGTCGGTTAAGCTTCGCCATCAAATGATGTCCGAGCTGATGGCGATGGCCGTTGCCTGCGATCAAACCCGTGTTTTCAACATGACGTATTCGGCGGCGTTTGCCTCCACTATTAGAACGGGCTATGAGAAGCCGCACCACACCTGCACACACGAAGAGCCTGTCGATGAGGCGCTTGGCTACCAAGAGAACGCTTCCTTCTTCACTCGCCGTGCGATGGAGTCTTGGGTGGATTTCGTGGAGGTGTTCAAAAAGATTCCAGAAGGAGATGGCACACTGCTTGATAACGTCCTGATTCTGGGTACGACGGACGTGGGTTATGCCCGTACGCATTCGGTTGATGGTATGTCGGTATTCTTGGCCGGTCGCGCCGGTGGTCTGATCAAAAGTGGTAACCACATCGATTTGAAGGGTGGCTCGGTTGCGCAAGTAGGCTATACCGCCCTCAGGCTAATGGGTGTGGACGCGCCATCGTGGGGAACGTTGAGCAACGAGACTTCTGAAGTGATTAGCGATGTGCTGGCCTAAGCGGGCTTGTCCGACCATTTAAGGAAACTCATTAGTATGTACTTGAATAAACTTCTGACTGTTGTTTTTGTTGCGGCCAGTGCGTCCATGGTGACCATTGCAAGTGCTGCCGCTGAAACGCCAAGCGCAACGGAATATTGGCAATCGGCGTCCAGTAACGCTCAGGAAGCCTATCTTGAAGAGGAGTTGCCGCCCGGTATTCAGGTGGTTGCCACTGCCTTGGATGGCCCCGTGTACGCCGATGCTCAGGGACGAACATTGTATACATGGCCACTGATCGCGTTGCGAAACGGTTCAACTGGTGACCGAAAGGACGGGGGCTCAAACTGCACGGACGAAGTGCTTCGCACTGAGGTCGGCTTCATGAGCCCGTACCCAGCCGGCCTGGTGCTGCCCTATGCCGATCAAGGCGTGAGCTGCGCACAAGTCTGGCCTCCCGTAATCGCGTCCGAGGATGCGGTTGAGGTGGGCAAGTGGAGCATTGCCGAGCGAGCGGATGGCTCGAAGCAATGGGCCTATGATGGCTTTCCTTTGTATGCCTCCAACCTCGATAAGAATCCAGGGGACGTATTGGGCGGCACAAAAATATCATCCGGCGGTGACGGCGGTGTGGTACGCGTGCCAGCGGGCCCTCTGCCCGATATCCCACCTGGGTTTCAGATACTTTCAAGTAGCACTGGGCGAGTGCTGCTGAATGACGAAGACTTCTCTATCTACTACTCGGATAACGACGAGGCAAATACCTCGAATTGTGTTGGAGAGTGTTTGGATAGATGGACGCCTATTAGCGCACCTCAGGTCGCGGAAGATAGCGGCGACTGGACAATCATCAAGCACCCCTCAGGAATCAATCAGTGGGCCTACAGAGCCAAACCGCTGTATACCCATAACAATGACACTCGGCCTCGTAGCTTCGACGGTAGCGATGTGCAAGGTTGGCACAATGTCTACACGCAACGCACTGTAACCCCGCCTGCTGCATTCACTGTGCAAGACTCAGCCTTAGGTGGGCAGGTGCTGGCGGATAGTCGTGGCCGTACGATCTACTATTACAGCTGTCATGATGACTCTGTTGCGCAGCTCGCCTGCGATCACCCTGACGCAGCTCAAGATTATCGTATGGCAATATGCGGCAACGGTGATGCGCAAATGTGTCTTGAGACCTTCCCTTACGTAGTCGCCGACGCGAATGCTAAGAGTGAGAGCAGCCTTTGGAGTGTGATGGCCATTAATCCAAACACAGGCCGTCACGCCGAAGCTGGCGAAGAAGGCGCGCTGAATGTTTGGGCTTATCGCCAAAGACCGGTGTACACCTATGGTGGTGATCAAGAGCCCGGTGCAACCAATGGCGATAGCTTCGGTGAGTTCCTTGGCCGTCGCAATGGCTACAAAGCGTTCGTATTGAGAGACGTATTTCAAAATAGCCAGTTTCGACGATAAGCGGGATGACACCGCTATCCACGAAGGAGAGATTATCTATGTCACAAGTTCGGACTGATATCAAAACACGCAATGTATGTTCTTTGGCGCTGTTAATCACCACCTTGGCAGCCGCGAGTGCGGTGACAGCCGAGTTGCCCCAGCCGCATCAAAAAGATGGTCGAATTGGCTACGTCCTAACTGAAAGGCATTGGGCCATCTATGAGACTGAGGCGAAGACAGAGTGCCCTCAAGGCATGAACTTCCGAGGCTCACGGGACTTGATCGCGAACCAGTTTCCCGAGCTTGGTGAGGGAGAGCGGACAGTTCTTGAAACTCGACTCAAGGTAGAAGGCTATCAGTATCACACTGATACAGCGACATCGGATATCTATGACTCCTTGCCTTATTATGAGGCGCAAGGGGACGTATCCTACGGCCTGAACCTCGATGGCGAAGTTGGCGCTGATGATTACACGTCTCCGGATGGTGTCGACGGCGTCGATAATCAACTCTATCGAGCACTGGCTTGTATTGCAGGCTACCGCAAAGATGGTCCTTATTGGTTTTTCGAAAACGATTTCATGATTAACAATGGTTATAACCGTTGGATGATCGAGGTGTCGGGTGTTGACGATCTAGTCAATGACGACGATGTTACGGTAACCACATACCGAGGCCTCGATAACCTCTTTACTGACGCCACTGGTGAGGGCTTTGTCGCTGGCGGCACGCAACGAGTCGATGCGCGTTGGGGCCAAAGCTTTATTGCGGAAGTTAAGGGTAAGATCGTTGACGGCGTATTGACCACAGAGCCAATTAGTCAGGCCAAATTTCCGTGGTCACAGCCCGGTGTGAGTGATGGCTACCATACATTTAAAGACCTCCAGTTTCAGTTCAAGCTAGCGCCACAGGTGGCGCAAGGACTTATGGCCGGATATGTTGATGTTGAGCAGTTCAATCACCGGTTCAGAACTAACTGGGCTATGCATCACCAAAACTACGGCCAGAGTTCTTCGGCATCGGAGTACACTGCGCTGAAAAGGCTGGCGGATGGGCATCCTGATCCAGAAACCGGTGCTAACACGGCTATATCCTCCGCGGTGGAGATGACTCTCACTCAGGTCTACATAGTGCACCCTGAGGAGCAAGGAGCATCATCACAGGATGCCGGAACTACAGGTTTTTAATTAAACCCTTGCTGCCCCGCTAGTGAAGGTCTTGCCTCGCCTCCAAGATTGGTCATACTGATTCCCACTTTCACCATGTAAGAGGAAGTCAGTATGGCCCAAAAATAATCCAACACCCATGCCAACCAAATCCCCACTAGCGCGTTACTCTATTAGCAACCCAACAAGATACAGACATGAAACAAACTAGCCTGCTTCGCTCAAAGATCGTAAAACTAACGCTGCTTTGCTGCGTACTCGGCGTCTCAACCCTAGGCTATGAAGACCAAGCTAAAGCCCAAGGCGAGAGTGGCCTCGTTCAGTCTGGCTTGTTAGGCGTTTGGGATGTAAGGCCGGCACGAAAGCGGCAAGAAGGGGACGGTGAGCGCAGTCCAAGAGCCGGACAAACCGGTAATCGTGCCCCAGTTAAAATGCCTGATATCGAAGGCTTGGATGTTGGCGATCGCGCCGTGTTCAGAATCATGACGACGGCGGGTCGTACTGCCTTCATATCGATGAATCCAAGGGATCTTCCTACCAATAATTGTATGTCTTCGGGTTTGCCTACCTTAGCCAAAGTGCCCAATGTTCAGGAATGGTCGTTGGCCGATGATGTACTCACCATCCACTATGGCGAGTTTGATACTGTCCGCCATATTTATCTCGACGGGCGTCCTGCCGACACGTCCCCTAGCCAGTTAGGACATTCGACAGGGGAGTTCGCGAACGGCGTGCTGAGCATCACGACTAGCAATCTGATCGAGAGCTTAGGAGTACTTGCCCGCAATGCGCCAGGCAGTGCCCAGAGAACGATAACAGAGGTGTATCAACTCACTGGGGCGGGGCGCAGGATTAGCGGCACTATTACGATTGAAGACCCTCTATTTCTTACTCAAGAGATAGAAACGTCCGTTAACTTAGTCAGAGCATCCGAAGGGAGCGAAGTCCTTAGCTTTCCCTGTGATGTGGCGTCCTCACAGCGTTATTTGGATTAGAGACTAAGTTTGGGCAGAGAGGCCGCACAGTAGAGTTCTAAGCCCTGTTCAAACTAGGCTGTTTCCTCTACATTACCCTGCATCGCGTCAAGCCCAACAAGCAGGGCCCAAACAAAACTCTAGGAAACGATTAAATGACCCAGTCTGATACTCCAACATCTAACCACGCTATGAAATCCGACGCATTGATAGAAAGTCTTCAGTGGCGTTATGCCGCCAAGAAAATGGACCCAGCCAAGGCTGTGCCACAAGACAAAGTAGAGCGTATTCTTGAGGCCGCTCGCTTAGCACCAACTTCGAGTGGGCTGCAGCCGTACGAGATTATCATGGTGACGAATAAAGCCGTGCGCGAACAAATCCAACCCATCGCTTGGAACCAAGGGCAAATTACTGATTGCTCTCATTTGCTAGTGTTTGCCGCTTGGGATAACTATACGGCTGAACGTATTAATATGATGTTCGATCTGACCAATGAAGTGCGTGGATCGAAGAATGAAGGCTGGGAAAATTATCGAAATATGTTGTTGAAGATGTATCCTCAACGTACTGCCGAGGCAAACTATGAGCACGCCGCGCGTCAGGCTTATATTGGGCTTTCAGCCGCGATGATGGCTGCCGCTTTTGAAGAGGTGGATTGTACTCCGATGGAAGGGTTTGACCCCAAAGCACTAGACGAGATATTGAATCTTGGTGAGCGTGGATTGCGCAGTGTCGTCATTCTGCCACTGGGTTACCGTGAGGCTGATAAAGACTGGCTTGTGAATTTAACTAAGGTACGTCGTCCGCGTGAGTTGTTCATCACCGAAGTTTAATTGGACTGATTCAAAGGGTGAGGTATTTAGTTAAGGCTAGATACCTCACCCCTGACAGGCGCGCTGAGTATTACACCAAACTACTCTTAGGTAAGAACGCTAGATCATCGGCCAGCTCTTCATCTTCTTCCTCAACTAGATCCATATCCAAATCAAGGTACTCGACAGTATTGTCGTCGCCAGTAGCGTGGTCTAGATCAAACTCGCTCTGAAGTTGACTCAACTCCTCGTTAAAGCGTGTGCAGCTGCTCTGTATGCGTTCAAATATTTCCTGTGTCATCTGAACTTGTTTGAGAGCCGCCTCCATAGGTGCGGTGGATTTCTGTAGACCCGTTCTAAGCCCCGTAATGCTCTGCTGCAACGTTTGGATGCATTGCTTAACGTGCGCATCTATCAGTTCGGCTGCGTAACGCTGTTGTAGCGCTGGCATCTCCTTTGCGACAGTGTCACGGGCGATCGCACGCAATTTCTCTAGGCTAGGTTCGCCTAGACGCTTTTTCTTATCGGCGGCATTAACGCTACGATTTCCGTCTTCGCCAAATATGTTCTGCCACACCCGGCGATGGCTGCGGAACAGCAGATAATCGACAAAGGTTCGGGCTACTGGGATTTCTTCGATGCTCAACTCTAGCGTCGGAGTGTCGGTTTGCGTTTGCGCACCGAGATTTTGCAGGCAAGCGGCCAGTACCACTTTCACCTGAAGGCCTCCGTCACGGAAAGCGGCCAGTTGCGCCTGAGAGAACTCTGCACCGGCGAAACCGCCTTCCAATTGCTTGCGCAAGTGTTGGAGAAGCAGTTCTGTTTGTCGATTGCTCTCCTGTTGGAGTTGAGGATTGAGGCGTTCGAGTAGTTCATTCCAGCTTTCGTCGCTTTCCATCCATGCCGAGACCTGTTCTTGGCAGGAACTTTCGAGGTGCTCGGTGTTTTGTTCTGTCAATTCACCGAGCGGATTATCCTTTGTGCCAAGTAGTGTGTTGAAGGCTTTATCCCAGTTCTGTTGTTCCAGTGTTTTAAGGGACTCTAGGCGTGTTCGCTCTCGCTCCAAATCTTCCTGCGCTTGTCGTTTAGTGTTGCTCAACTGTGTTGAGGCATCGCCGGACACTAGATCATTGGTTTCCGCCGTTAAGTCCCGGGCTAAGCGTAGGCTGTCGAATTTGAAATCGTGTAGATAGTCGCTGCTGTTGAGGTAGCCGGTTAGGTCAGTGACGAACTCGTCGAAACCATCGTTGCTAGGAGCGCTTACATCTGTTCCAGCCTCTTCAGCAACAGGAGTAGTAGCGGCGTTTTCTTGCAGAATTTTGGACGCGGCTGCCTGCAAGTCGATGGGGTAAATTTTCAGGCGGCCGTCCTCTATAGCGCCGCGTAGAGTTGCGCTCATCGACAAGGAGCGGAATGAATCGATGATTTTCTGTGGGTCGCTGCTCTCTAAGCTAGGTTCAAGTGTGCCATCGGGGCGCAAGTCTTGTTTAGATGAGTCGATGTTAGCCACAAGGAAGATACGGCTAAAGCAGCTCAATAGTTCTTCGAACTCCTCGAAGACTTTTTCGAAGAAGAGGTTGTCTGTTTTGACGACAAAGATGGCGCATGCGGCGGTATCACGGAAATCACGTGTCATCTGGTCGTAGCCAAATTTCATTCGGCTGTACAGCCCAGGGGTGTCCACTAGCACGGATCCGGATTCCGCCAGATTGATGGCAGGCACTACGATATCCATTCGGCGTATAGCTTGAGGGTAGTGCTGCTGAGGGTCGAAGCCCTCATCTTTGTTCTCCGCCTCGACAATGGCGTCTGCTAAAAACGTGTGATCAGCTTTTACTGCATCGGCAAGCGCTAAGGTATCGGGGAACTCACGAGTGCCGCCTACATAGTCGGTTGCCACGAAGCGGCGCTGTTCGCCGTTTTTGACATAGACGAGCGCGGGGTAGGCCGGAAGACTAGAGACTTCACTCACATAGGCGCCGCTTAAGGCATTCATTAACGTGGACTTGCCACTTTTCAGGGGGCCGAATATGAGCAAAAACGTGCTCTGGTCGCTTACTTTCTCACGTAACGTTGACAGGCGTTGCTGCACTTCCTGAAGACCTAGGACACTGGTGTCTATCTGTTTTAAATCTGCGCGAGCGGGAAGTTCGGATAGCGCCAGCCGCAACTCCTCGCCAAAGGGTTCGAGTTCTTTGGAAAATTCCTGGCAAAAGTCCTGCATGTTAGTCTTCACAATCTGCTCCTCTTATGAGTTCGGTTCTAGTGTTAGAATTGACGCTTTTGTCCCTAGAATCATTGGTTTAGATTGTCTCTCCAACCAGAATTAGATTTTGTTGATTCTGACAAAATCTGAAGGCCACCGCTATGTTCACCGGAGATGACGTCAACATCATAAACCAATTATGACGTCAAAGGCGCATGTTATTAGCAATGAGAATGTGATTTTTTGTGGGGTTTTTAGAAAATTTTTTGCACTGAAGTAGTCGCTAGTAATTATAGGTGCCGCGACCCTTTATTAATGGTGCAGTAGATATTTAATGAACGTAAGGTTTTTGGTTTTATGCTTAAAATACCGATAAAAATGTCCATAACAGTGCGTGAATCGTTTTTATTCCTCATAGTGGTGCGGTGATTTTTTCACTCCCTATAACGGTGCAGGATTTATATTTTTGCACTGTTATAGGGAGGTTTTTATTTAGGGCTAATTGTTTTTGTTTTTTATACTTTTTCGTATTTATTTCAGCGCCGAAGCAGTTCGCTCTTCACCAATACCTTGTCAATAAAACTGAGCACTAGTAAACGGTTTCTTGTTTCTAGCAAGCTTGAGCCGCCATTATTGGCGACGCTGGTTTGCCAATCCGCCGATAGCCTTTCAACGCCATTGACGATCTCTTTCTGCCAGGCTTTTGGGTCGCATGGAATAATCTCTATTGCCTGCTGAAGCGAAAGGCCAGAAGTCATTGCGGCTGTTGCGCCAGTAAGCGCTTCAATGGAGCAAGAATTTGTAGTGGGAAGTGAGCCACGTTCAATCAAGCTGTACTCTATGAGTAATTCATCTCGAAAGTGCGCCTGTATAATGACAGAAGAACCATGCGCGCTAATCGGGGATGCCGGTGAGCTGAAGGTATGAGCTTGCCATGAGAAAGTTTTAAGTTCGCCCGTCAATGACATCGCCGTTTCTACTAAATAGCCGTCGCAGCGTAGGAGCGCATTTACAGAGCTTATATCTGATCCTGTATTGATCTGCTCGAAACGTTGAAGAATGTCATATTCGCACTCGGGTGATGGAGACGTTTGCTTAGGTTTATAGGAAATTTTTTGAGCGACGCCTTCGCGAAGCTCAACGCTAATATAGGGGCCGCTGGAAGCTGAGCGTAAGTATGGGTTGACTTGTAAGTTAGGAAAAAAGGCTAAACCAATTCCTGTGAATCGCTCAAAAAAACCAATATTGAGAGTGGCTATTTTACTTTCCAACACGGCTCCGAAGGGCACGCCATCGGCAGCGGCCCAGTCGGCAGTTGCCAACAACCCTTTGTCTAGATCAATTTCCCCTAAAGATATAACCGCAGGGCATCCTATTTCTTTCTCGATATCGCTTAACGACATATTTAAGTTCAGCAAGGGGAGCGCATTTTCGATCTCTTCGCTAGTGCACTCCTCATCTTCCTCGACGCCTCGGAAGGACTGTAGTTGTAAGCGATCTTGGGAGTCGAGTTTGAAGCGCACGTTTCGGAAAACTTGGTTGGGAGCGGTTTGAGTGCCTGTGATTAAGACTGGCACTTCAAGTAAACCGGTTTTCTCATTGAAAACAGCAATTTCATTGTGTATTCGTTGGGTGCTTGGAAAGGGAGGGCTTGTGAGGGTTTGTGCGTGGGCGGCGCCTGTGAGTGCTGCGAAGAGTGAACAAATAGTGGCTATGTCTTTAAAGATAGGAAATTGTGGTTTCATAATGGTTTAAATAGAAGCGATGAACGCCTGCTGCCTCGTTGCGATGGCAGCGTAGTATCCCATTAAATAGGCGGGACACCAATGGGCATTCTCTTTTGCGGCATAGAAACACTGCCCAATCAGGCTTTTGTCACAAGATATGTGAAATACTCAGTGCCTATTGGTAGGGACTGTGTGTATTGTGCGCCTCTAGAGACAGAATTCAAAAATCGTGAGCCCAAGTATTGCTTGTCGGTTGTCACTCACCTGCTTAGGAAATGGGGTACGCTCGAAACAAGATGAATATACTACACATATCAGATATGCATTTTGGTCCTCGCCACTGGCTTGGAAATAGTGAATTATTGTTGAAGAAATTGAACAGCTATGTGGCCGATATTGTTATCAATACGGGCGACAATACGACCGATGGTCTTGAGTATGAGTTTGAAGCTGCTGGAAAGTTCTTGAATTCGATTACGTGTGAGCACGTTGTTTCGATTCCAGGAAATCACGACAAACGTAATATGCGTAGCGCTGATTATTTTCGTCAGTATATCGAGGACGTCGTCGTCATTCGTCCATTAGATCGTGATAAATGTAAAAAGCATTTCATTTTTCTTGATGGCAACACCAATGGTATTAAGGAAAAGTTTACCGACATCAATTTTCTTAAAAAAATTGAGATTGATGGCGAGGCTGTACTGATCGTGTGTCTAGACACCAACACACTCTATTCAGACAAAGGTTTTGTCGATACTGAAATGCTCAGAACACTTTCCCATGAAATCAGTAATCAAACTTACGATAAGATCATGCTACTGAATCATCACTCAATTTTAGAGACTGATTCAGACCCTCTTTTCAACTCGAGAACAGTTGTCGAGTTCGTAAGAAAAAATAATATTGAGCATGTTTTTTGTGGCCACACGCATCAATTGTCGTTGATGAGATCAACCGATCTGTATCACAACCATACCTTCACCCAATATAAGAATGGCTCGCTATCAAGTGGCAACACTCCCAGTGATACCAATATGTTTCTGTATTACAAAGATTTTGGCACCGAGGCAATGGAGATTCATATAGTGAGAGCGATTGTTGAGGGAGACGACCTTAGGTTTGAGGAAGAGATAGTGCGCGCTTAGCGTCCCTACACCGAGGGACGCTGCCTATACTCCATCTATCAGTGGGGGTGTGTCTCTAGGTGTTGTCGCAATAAATCTTTGCCATAGTCATTGCCATTCGGCGTGCGAATAACCGTGTGGATATGATCTCGAGTGGGAGTGCCAGCGGGGTTGATCATCGTCGTGCCCACAGGGTTTTGATGGTCGAACTCGATCAGGACCACTGGGCTATGAACGCGGTAGTAGAAAACAGCCTCCGAATTGACAGCGCCAACCCAAGAAAAATAAGTGTCATCCAAGTGCAACTCAACTTGATCCATACGAACAGCCGCCTGATCGTCGCGCATGGTGCCAACATACTGAGCCACTAACGCTAGTAGCTTGGCTTTTTGAGCCGAGTTAAGTGCAGAGCCAGGTACGCCCACATAATCTAATATCATATTGTCTTCATTAGCCGCTGCCATAGGGGCATTGCCGGTTTTTTCGGTTTGCACTGTGGCCTGTTGCTGCTGCCCTGCGTCAAGGGAGTCCATAAAAGCCAAGCCTAGGTTCTGCTCGTCTTGCAGAATCGTGTTGCCTTCATATTTACCACTTTGTGCAACTACAGGTTCGCCGCCGAGGAATGTCGGTGTCATGACGACTTGCCCGCCTTGTATGAAGTAATTGATCACCAGGTGATGTCCGTCCAATTGCCAGCCCCAGGGTTCAGTAGCCGAAGGGATGCCCATGACTGTGAAGTAATACTTCTCTTCCCCATAGCGGATAGACTCTTCATTGAGCTCTAGTAAGGTCTGCTCGGTTTTCATGATGTCTTGAGTGGTCTTCAGTCCTTGGGCACTGAGGGATACTCGGAGCAGGTTCCATGCGGCCGCCTTCTGGGGGTCATTCATCTCTTCCAAGCTGACGCCGTGGCGAGCAAAGATGCCTACATCGACATTAGACCAGTTGCGCCACTCAGGGTCGTCTATGGGGAAATGGGAGCGACTAAGATGGATGTCGTCAAGAGAGGCAAGGAACGCGGCACCAGCTTCCGCTAAGGAAGCTGTGGATAGACCAGTGTCCTGCATTGGGAACAAGCCCTCGATGATTCCCTGGGAAGTGGCAACTCCTAGAAAGGGCTGTCCCATCGCGGCGGCCCCATCTCGTGAAAAAATTCCTTTGGTGTTCAGCAAAGATTCTGGGTAAGCAGATTGCGCCACAGTGATGGCTGGCAATAGCAGAGCTGGAACAGTAAGCAGTGACAACAGATATTGGCGTTTCATCGTGAATAACCCTCTTGGTGGAGTTTATCTAGCGTTAGGCATAATCCTACTTCAATGCTGTGAAAGCAACTGAGGGGAAATGGCGAGTTTCACGGCGCTGTCGGCATGGATTTGCGTGGTATCGAACAAGCTGACCTTGGTATCGCTTTGACTAACGAGCATGCCGATCTCAGTGCAACCAAGAATAACGCCTTGCGCGCCTTGTGCTGCCAGCGCTTCAATTATACGAAGATACTCTTGCTTTGACTCTTCGCGGATATCCCCTAAGCAAAGCTCTTGAAAAATGATGTCATGGATAATTTGCACGTCTTTCTCATTGGGAATAATGACATTCAGGCCATAGCGCTCTTTCAGGCGACCTTTGTAGAAATCCTGCTCCATGGTGAAGGCGGTGCCGAGCAAGCCTACGGTTTCAACCCCTTTGTTGACCAAGACCTCGCCGGTGGCATCGGCGATGTGCAGCAATGCAAAGTCAATCGCCTCTTCAATTTGCGGGGCCACCTTGTGCATCGTATTGGTACAAATAAGCAGGAAGTCAGCGCCAGCTGCTTGCACCCTTAACGCGGCCTCTGCGAGTAGTTTGCCTGAACCTTCCCAATCACCATTGCTTTGCATAACTTCTATTTCTGCGAAATCGACGCTAACCATAGCAATTTTGGCTGAGTGTAATCCCCCCAGGCTTTTCTTAACTCCTTCATTGATGGCGCGATAATATCCCGCTGTACTTTGCCAACTCATACCGCCCAAAAGGCCTATCGTTTTCATATTATCTCCGCGCTCGCGAGTATAGTAATTGTCGAATTCCTCTTCATGTGTTTTGACAAAGCCGTGGGATAAGTAAAAGTCGTTAGATCTACTTTCTTTCAAGGCTCGAAGTTTAATTTTTTTACCCAACTCATCCCCTTGCTTGATAATGAGAGAGAGTACAGTGGTGCCAATTTTCTCGCCTTGAAATTGTGGAAGTACGTACAGGTGATTAAGGTAAAGCCAGTCCGGTTCCTCTCTAAGAACATAGAATGCCGCCAATTGACCATTGATTAGTACTTTCTTTGTCAATGTTGGGTCGAAGCTAGACAAGAGGCCTTCTCTGACGCGAGTAGGGTCGAAAATGCCGAGCGCTTCGAGGCTTTCCTTCATTGCCAAAGCTCTTAGGTCCGCAAGTGTGTCAGCGTCCTTTGAATTTGCGGATACTATTTCCATGATGTTTATTCATCCGCTAAAAGTAGGGAGTGTTGACGAGCCGTTCAGATAGCCACCAGATATTACCAAATCGAGCAATCGAATTCTGAAGGGGTTTTACGCTGTTCTAGGCGCAAACATAATAATCGCCATCCCTAGGAGTGCTACGCCGGAGCCCACGAGGTCCCATGTACTTGGGCGAATCCCCTCAATAGCCCACAGCCACAAAATCGCCATGAAAATATACACGCCTCCATAGGCCGCATAGACTCTTCCGGCTGCAGCGGGGTGCAACGTAAGCAGCCACGCGAATACTGCCAAGCTGAGAGTGGCGGGGAGTAATAACCAGATTGATTTGCCTTCGCGCAACCATAGGTAGGGGAGGTAACACCCGATAATTTCGGCTAGCGCGGTGATGATAAATAGTCCGAATGTTTTTAGTTCCAACAAAGACTTCAGTCTCCTAATATTCGCTCTTCCGCTCGGAGCGAAAAAACTTCATAGCCATCTGATGTGACCGCTATAGTGTGTTCCCATTGTGCAGATAATTTCTTATCGCTGGTAACGACAGTCCATCCATCTTTCTTCGTTTTAACTTTTGCTTTGCCTTGGTTGATCATCGGCTCGATTGTGAACGTCATGCCTTCCTTCAATACGAGGCCTTTGCCTTTCTGGCCAAAGTGCAACACCTGTGGATCTTCATGCATCTCTCGGCCTATGCCATGACCACAGTATTCACGTACAACCGAGTAACCGTTTTTTTCAGCATGTTGTTGGATCGCATGCCCCACATCGCCAAGGGTGGCACCAGGCTTAACTACTCGTATTCCTTGCCACATGGCCTCATAGGACTTATCAACTAAGCGCTTCGCAAGCGGGGATACAGCACCGATCATATAGGTTTTGCTTGAGTCGGCAATGAAGCCACCCTTCTCTAGAGTGATATCAACGTTGACGATATCACCGGACTTCAAAACGAGATTGTCTGAGGGCACGCCGTGACAGACGACATGATTGACGGAGGTGTTTAGTGAGTATTGGAAGCCGTACTGACCTTTACTGGCAGGACGAGACTTTAGTTCGTCAACAATATAGCGCTCTGCTAGATCGTTGATATCCATAGTGGTGATACCGGCTTTCACTTGTTGGTCTAGGTACGCAAATACCAATGCAAGGAGGCGTCCGGATTCACGCATTACAATGAGTTCGTCGTTTGTTTTTATAATGACATCAACCACTTGCAATCTTCCTTACGTCGACGTCCGCCAGCTGCATTTGCTCACGGACTATCTCAGAAAATGGGGTGTTCGGGTTAGCCTCAGCCAGCATCCCTATTTTTATCCAGAACTCGGCTTGCGCATTGATTGAGCGCACCATCACCGAGCTCGCCTTGCGAATCTCTTCGTGCAGCTCATCATTAATTTTAACAATGCCCATAAGGACCCTTTAATATACGAAACGTATACGAATCATATGCTATCGAGATAGGGGTGACAAGGTGGGGAAGGGCGCGAAAGCTAAGGTTTTTTCATCTTTTGGGAAATGCCGATGATGACAAATACTATCCCAACCGGAATTAATTCAGATCTACCGTTACCTACAAGGCTTGGCAGCATTAGTAACATGCCTCCTACAATCCATAGGGTTGGTGCGTATTTTTTTAACATTGCAAATCCTGTGGCTAGTGATGTAGCTAGGTCCTATTCTTGCACGTCAAAGAGATTGAAGAGACTAATATCAACGATTAACGTTTGCCGAATAGCATGATTCTGCTGTTTAAGAGACTGTGTTTCGGCGCGAGGTCTGGGCCGTCATAAACATTTTTGACATCCGATACGGAGTATACGGCGGTATTATCAAGCTCTTTGATCTGCTGAATAAGAGATGGGATTTTGCGTCGTTTCTCAACGATCATCAGTAGTTCTACCGGGTAGCCTTCGCCCATGTCACCATCGAACGACACCACCTTGAATCCCGCTTCGCGTAATTTTCCAGCAAGAACATCACGGTTGAATGATATGCAACGCACAAGGTCATTGCCAATGGCAAAACGGCTTTCGATGGTGATGCCTACGTAGTTTCCGACAGCAAAACCACTCGCGTAAGCCAATGCCAAATACCAGTGATCGAGGTTCGCCAAAACCTGAGAGGCGGCAACTAACCAAATCAGAATTTCAAAGAAACCGATAAAGGAGGCTAGAAGTTTATTGCCCCGAAAAACCACAATGGTGCGAAATGTGCCAAGAGAAACGTCGGCGACTCTGGCAAAAAATATCACCGGCACCAACAAATATGGATAATCAGCTAAGAATTCGATGTTGGTTAGCCCTCGGTGAAATTGAGCTGCCTTGCCTTGGTGGCAGCTCTGGCGATTATGCTACAACTTGTGCGGCATGTTGTCTTCTATGAGTCTGCGCGACAGTATTGAATTTGATTCGAGAGGACGAGGTGCGCGAGTTGTAATCCACTTGCACAATTTTTTTGCCCCGGCTTCTTAAATAAGCTTCTACTTCGAGGTTATGAGGTTTGTCTCCCCAGTCTTCACCAACAACAAAGATGTCCGCATTGACAGCTTTGCAGCCAGAGACATATTCAAGCTCATGGTAGGGCTGCACGATATCGACACAGCGTAAGGCTTTGAGCATTTCTAATCGTTGATCCAGGGGAATAACAGGCGTTTCGGGTTTGTACGACCTGACCACTTGGTCGGAGGCAACGCCTACTGCCACGGTATTGCCTAATGTCGCGCAGTACTCAAGTAACGCTAGGTGTCCTACATGTAATAAATCGAATGTGCCTACGGTGTATACAATCATTATGCTTTTAACTCCTTGCTTAGCGTGAAATGGGTGTCTGTCGTTTTTTAATCTCGTTAGTTTCTATAAAAGTTTCCACGCATAGGTACCTGAAATCGCAAGAGTGTAAATTGCAAGAATATAGACATTGAGGGGGTTGCCAGAAAGCTTTGGCGTTTTTATCTGAGAGACGTTGAGAGCTGCTAGCCCTACGCAAGCGGCGTAGAGAATGACTGTGAAAGTTCCGCGCTCAAACATACTTTCAAATAAGAACAGAAATACCAGAATGAGGCTGTTGTTATCCAGAGCGAGGCCGGTGTACTTGGCGCCTTCAGACAATCCGTAGGTGCTGAAATAACTTAATCGAATCACACCTGCGGCTAGCATTACAAATGCGCCCACTAGGAAAATAGGCTCGAACGCCCCGTAGCTCAATAAAAGCACCGCAGGGGCGACGCCATAGCTTACGATATCTATCAACACGTCAAGCTGCCCGCCGAAAACGCCATCAATCTTTGAACGACCTTTCATTCGTCGTGCAATTAGCCCGTCTGCCCAGTCGAAAGCGACGGCCCATACCATGCCGATCATCGCGGCGGAGAAGACACCAAGAATGCTGAAGTAAATGGATGACGTAGTGCAGGCTAAACCGGCGAGTGAGCAAAGGTTCGGAACATCTTTAATATAGGAGACAATACTGGGTTGTGCGTTCTGTGATTCGGTGTGGCTCGTAGTCATAAGACTCCAGTAAGCGATGCTTGATAATCTGTAAAGATATCAGGCAGGTAAAAGTATTTTCCAGCATGATGAATAAATCATGCCGGAAGCAAAATTGCAGCGTTTAGGTGTAACCGTTACGAAAAAACTTGAAAAACGATGTTGCGCTACGAGAATCGCGCGGCCTAATAAGAAATAGGGCGCGTAGTAAAACGGGTGTGATTGAAGCTACGTCGGTGTGTCAAACGAAGAGCGGGCAGGGTAGCACAGATAGCGCTCGTTAGCTCGGTGTATAAAAGTCTGCACGATTGGTGAGCGTGGTATTTGTCTATGAGCGAGTAACTACCTATGGGTTGATCTTAATGAGAGCGACTTGAAGGTTCATTTTTACACGCCCTGAATTAGGCGTTTGAAAGCCTGTGTGCTAAGAAGGACTCTAAAGACCAACTTAGAGGACTACGCCAATGAAAAGACGTCCCGCTTTAATACCTCGCCCGATTTGGGCCGCACTTAGTTTTACTTTAGCGCTGACGATTTCGGCAAGCGCTTTCGCACAGGATTTTCAAGCTCACCCGTCCACCCAACTACCGGCTAACTTAGTAACGCTTGATACCTTAGCGGATTGGGAGCAAGAACTTTCCAACTGGGGGCGTTGGGGGCCTGACGATCAGAGAGGAACCCTTAACCTAATAACGCCAGAGAAAACTAAACAGGCGGCTGCTCTAGTACAGGTTGGTGAGACCGTCACTCTTCAACACTTTGTGACGCTTGAAAAAAGCATCGACAGCCAAAGCTTTGGGCCAACAGAGCATCGCATGAGTCGCCTTGACCCAGTGACAGGGGAGCCAACCTTTGCCTTGGACGAGATTAGTTTTTCCTTACATGATGGAATGCTGTCTCACATCGATGCACTTTGCCATTATCGCAGCGAAGTTGACGGCGAATACGTGATCTTTAATGGTTACCCGCAGAACCTAACCGCTACTGGATGCGAAGACCTCGCAATCGATCGCATGGGTACCTCTTATGTCACTCGCGGCGTGTTAGTCGATATCCCTCTTATGCGAGGGCTTGATTGGTTGGACCCAAGCACGCCGATTTATGTGTCTGACTTAGAGGCGTGGGAGGAGTTCGCAGGGGTGAAGATCGGCAGCGGCGATGCGCTCTATGTTCGCACTGGCCGTTGGGCAATGCGAGATGCTGAAGGTCCGTGGCAATACGGGCAGGGCGGTGCTGGTTTGCATGCTTCGGTATTGCCTTGGTTGAAAGCACGTGATGTCGCAATTTTAATTGGAGATGCCGTCAATGATGTGCAGCCTTCAGGCGTGGCTGGTATTGGTCGCCCCATTCATCAACTAACACAGGTTAATCTAGGTTTGCCTATCGTTGATAATGGTTACTTAGAGGATGTCTCGAAAACCGCTGCGCGTTTAAAGCGTTGGGAATTTTTGACGTCTATTCAAATTAACCCTATACCTGGCGGAACAGCGAGTCCGTTTAATGCGTTAGCAACATTTTGATTATCAACGTACTTGTTTGTCGGCATCCGTAGGTTTGCTGAACTTGAGCTGCGCGTTTGCGGAATAGATTACTCTAAAGTCGTCGCTCTCGTGTGGCTCAGTGTTGTGGGCTAGGTAGCTCGGAAATACGACAAACATCCCCTTCTTTGGTTGGACGGAGAATCGATACTGCATCCAACTAATTTCAGGTGGGTAGAAGTGTTGAAAGTGGCCTCGAGAAGGGTTGTCAAAAACGAGCTGGCCAGTGCCCTCTGTTGCAGCGGCATAGAACACTAGGCTGAGATGGGACATCGGGTGGGTGTGTTGAGGGACAAAATGATCCCTGCCGTAAATGGATGTCCAGGCGCTGTCTAATTTCATGCCTAGGTCAGGTTTGCCGACTACCCGCATGTACTGAGCAAATGCATCCATCGCCGCACGATTCATAAAGGCGAAGTCTTCGCGCGAGCCGAGGTTTACATTGTAATAGGAAGTAAAGCCGTGTTGCTTGAAGTCTTCTTTGGACTGCGCGCGTTTTCCGCTATGCCAAGCATTGCTGATTAAGCCCGCGTCGGGATATTCTTCCATGAGCGCCATGCTTTTATCGTAAAACTTATCCGCGATCGCTGCGGAATCTGGATAGTCATCCAACGTGATCACTGGGTGACTAAACATCGAAATAATTTCGCTCATACCATTTCCGTAAAATTATATTCGGAGAATTGATTCCAAAATAGCACTGCTAATTGATCTAGAAAGTGTGAAGGAAAATAAAAGGTACTAGCATCTTAAGCGCTTGTCCAGAGACTGCGTTCGCTGAAAAATATTCAGAAATTTATGCGCTATTTGGTTGCAGGGCGCACCATCATGAAGCGCTTCGGAAATATTTTTTTTGGAGCCTGGCTTTTTTAAAATATCGATTCGAAATGCCAAACTTCAGGGAACGGGCTATAAAAATGATGTAGCAATTTTCGCCAATCTTCGTACTGCGGTGATTGGCGAAATCCAATAGTGTGGTCTTCCAATTTTTCCCAGTTCACTAATAGTACGTAGCGATTGTTCATTTCTAAGCATCGTTGAAGGTCATGTGATAAGTACCCCGGCATCGTGCAGATTATTTTCTGCGCGATTTCGAAAGCGGTTTCGAAATCAGTCTCCATTCCGGGCTTTACATAGAGTACGGCCACTTCAAGTACCATGAGAGTCTCCTATTGATGAGCTCGTAAGTTACGAAGCCTGCATTGAATAAATAGCATGGTCTACAGGCTCCCCATGAAGAATCTTATGTCCAGGCAATACTCCCTCAAACGTGAAACCTAAGCGCTGCGCAACGGCACGACTTCTAAAGTTTTCTCTAGCGCAGGCTATTTCGATGCGTTGTAAGTTATGTTCGCTGAAGCCTATTTCTACTAAGGCTTTTATTGCCTTGCTGATTATGCCCTTGCCCATATAGGACTCACCTAGCCAATACCCTATTTCGCCTACTCTGTTGTGTGTGTCCAATGGGTGGTACCCACAGGTGCCGCACATAGTGTTTTCAAAGAGTATGACGTACTGAGGGCCTTTGCCTGCCTCAAATTGCTCGACGACTGAATGAAGAAAAGACAGGGTGTCGGCGCTAGACTTAGTGGTTTCGACCCACGGCAACCACTGTTGTAAATACTGTCGATTGGCCTCTACCAAGCGGAATAAATCGTTGCAGTGATCTGGGCTCATTAACTGCAGCTCAATTTGTTCGTTGATCTTCAATTTTTATTCGCTCCGCTCAATACGATCTTGATTTGCTGAGTTTCACATCACTTAAAGAAAAAAACGAACGATTTGTTGCTTTTATCTTTCAGCACAATACCCTTGCTGCAAAGTTTAAAACATATCTATAGATCAAGGAATTTTATGACTCCCCCAAGTATTACTCTGTATCACAACCCGCGCTGTAGTAAGTCTCGGGAGACATTGGCGTTGATAAACGCCGCTGGTTACGAGCCACAAATTGTTGAGTATTTGAAGACGCCATTGGATAAAGCGGCGCTGAACGCGCTAGTGGAGCGCATGGGCGTGCCGGTAAGAGAATTACTGAGAACGGGTGAGGATGCTTATAAAACGCTGAGTTTAGGGGATGTGCAGACCACAGATGAGGCAATTTATGATGCGATGGTTGAGTACCCGATCTTGATGAATCGGCCCATTGTGGCTACAGCAAAGGGGGCGTGCATTTGCCGCCCGCCGGAGCGGGTGCAGGCTCTATTGCCTTAGGCTAAGGCGTCACTTGAGGAGGAAACAGCCCATTCGCTGCGGTTCTTGCCGGCGTGCTTAGCTTTATAAAGCGCAACATCAGCCGCGCGCATGGCCGTTTCGATCGGCATATCACTGTTCCACTTAGTGATGCCGATTGACACCGATACCTCGACGTTTCCAAAACTGCCTAATATGGGGGCGCTCATTTGTTCAAGAATACGGTTTGCAATTGCATTGACGGTGGCGCGATCGCTGCTATCTAGTAAGACCACAAATTCATCTCCCCCTATTCGAGCAACGGCATCTCCATCGCGAATGCATGTGCTTAGGCGGTTGGCGACCTCAATCAAAACGTCGTCACCCGCTAAGTGGCCATGTCTATCATTCACTGGTTTGAATGAGTCTAGATCGCAAATCAAAAGATGAGGAGTGCGATCGGTTCCGCGGCGCTGCGAGGTGTTGCTGAGACGATAGTTCAAGCCGGCGCGATTAAGTAGGCCCGTGAGCTCGTCTCGGTGCGCTTGAACTAGTAATCGCTTCTGGTTGCTGATTCCGCGGATCAGTTCATTTGTGAGTGACGCAACGACAAGGGCAGTGAAACTGCCGATCAGCAACCGCAGCTGCATCATAGTCACGCCATAGGTTTCCGGAAGATACGCGGATCGATAAGGGACATAGCCCGATTCGATTGCAAAGGTGACTAAATACGCAATGCTCAATATTGTGAGGGCTGTGCCACGTAAACCAAACCGTAACGAGCTCCATAGCATCAATGGCAGGAATAAAAAGGGCAGCAAGAGGTCCAATACAGGGCCCCAGTTTTTCAAAATTAATTGACTCAACACTAAGAGCAGGGCTGCGTAGATCAACTGCTCACGCGACCAAAGTCTTAATGAGACAAATCTAACGCGGGAAAGTATAACTGGCGTAATGACCAAAATGCCTAATGCATCCCCGACATAAAATTTAGTCCAAGACAGCATGTAAGGTACCCCAATAGCCTCAGCGGTGCCAACGGCGCCGATTGTGGCGCCCACCATCGGCGCCACTACTGCGCCAAGGCCGATAAACAAAAGCATGTTCTTGATGGGAGTAAGTGAGCCATTTGAATTGCCAGAGCGGCGAATTAATATTGCCGCCACAAGGGGCTCAAGGCAGTTGCCCAAGGTCCAAAACACATTGCCAATGGGGGAGTATCCTCTTACTGCATTGCCGACAAATTCTCCCAATGCCACGCCCAACAGCACAAATACCCATTGCCGAGTAGGCAGGATTAGTAATAAACCTAAACTCAGGCCTGCGCCAGGCCAGAAAGTTCCGCCGTTAGTGTCGGGGGAATTAAGCAGCATCGCCAGTTGGGCGAAAGCGCAGTACGCTATTAGGCTGATGAGCAACACGCTGCGACTGGAGAGGCTTAGCAGGGACTCAGTAGAGGGTTCATTTTGGCTTATTGTTAGCATCGTTTACTTTCTAATTAGCCTGTAGGACAAATTTGTAGGACATTGCCACGGATTCTATGGGATTCTGCCCGCAAATTCTATGTGTGAAAATTAGACACATGCTATTTGTACCAATTTAGGGGCGTGTTATCTATCATGGCCAATATTGTTTTTAACATTAGTATAGTAGAGGAAAGACTTATAAAAAATGCGATAGAAGTCGAAAACATTGGCAATTTTATTCGAAATTCTACTATGATGCGGGCCTGAGAGGTTTCCTCAGATATGAACTGTGTCTTATAAATACAACAAAGTTATCAACAGCTTATCGCTTAGTGGTCGGGCAATTAATTAGCGCAGAATGTCAATAAGCATTTGAAAGATAAGAGATTCAGTTCGCAATCAGCAAGGGTTGCAACATACCCCCATAGAATAAGGTAAGGATAATATTTATGGCTTCTACTTACGGTCAGGCGTTTTTGAAGAATTTTTTGGGTGCTTCGCCCGATTGGTACAAACTTACAATCGTTGGGTTTTTAATACTTAACCCAATCTTGTTTTTTATGATCGATCCGTTCATTGCAGGGTGGGTGCTCATTGCTGAGTTCATCTTTACGCTTGCGATGGCGTTGAAATGTTACCCACTGCAACCGGGCGGCCTATTGGCTATCGAAGCCGTATTGATAGGTATGGCTTCACCTGAGACGGTTTATCATGAAGCGGAAGTTAATCTTCCCGTCATTTTGCTGTTGATCTTCATGGTGGCGGGCATCTCTTTCTTGAAAGAAATGCTGCTATTTGCCTTTACTAAAATACTATTGAATGTGCGCTCTAAAACAATGCTGTCAGTATTGTTTGCCTTCGTGGCCGCCGTACTCTCTGCTTTCCTCGATGCTCTCACAGTGACTGCAGTGGTGATTGCTGTTGCCGGTGGGTTCTACGGGGTTTATCACAAGGTGGCATCGGGCCTTCATAATGACGCGAGTGATCATGATGTAACCCAAGATGACACAGTGAAAGAGCACAGCCGTCAAGATCTTGAGCAATTCCGTGCTTTCCTGCGTAATCTTATGATGCACGCGGCGATTGGTACGGCCTTGGGTGGCGTGGCGACTATTGTAGGTGAGCCACAAAATCTCTTGATCGGAACGATCATGGGCTGGGACTTTGTAGAGTTCTACTTGCGCGTTATGCCTGTTTCTCTACCAGTGCTTTTTGTAGGCTTGGCCACAACAGTATTAGTTGAGAAGTTTAAGATTGTCGGTTATGGCACTTTGCTTCCAGACAATGTGCGCACAATCCTTGAAAACTACGATAAAGAACAAACAGCCAAGTTGACCAAAGCCGACATCATGAAGATGTATGTTCAGGCAGCTGTTGCTGTATTCCTTGTGGTCTGTCTTGCTCTTCACCTCGCTGAAGTCGGCATTATTGGTCTTGCGGTGATTGTATTGGCGACTGCCTTTAACGGCATCACTGATGAGCACCGTATCGGACACGCCTTCCAAGAAGCGCTACCGTTTACCGCTCTATTGGTGGTGTTCTTTGCCATCGTAGGTGTGATTCACGAACTGCATTTGTTTACGCCGGTTGTGAACTTTGTATTGGCAATGGAAGGAGACGCGCAATTATCAGCTTTCTATATTGCTAACGGTGTCTTGTCGATGGTGTCGGATAACGTATTCGTTGCCACTGTGTATATCACTGAAGTACAGCAGGCGTTCGAAGCTGGGCGCATCACTCGTGAGACGTTTGAATTGTTAGCGGTGGCAATTAACACCGGTACTAACATTCCTTCTGTTGCGACGCCAAATGGACAGGCTGCGTTCCTGTTCTTGCTGACTTCTGCAATAGCTCCGCTTATTCGTCTGTCTTACGGACGTATGGTGATACTTGCACTTCCATACACGATTACAATGTCGATCGCTGGCCTTTTGGCTACCATCTACCTCCTCTGATTAAGAGTATGTAATCGCTTATGCCAAGGGCCTGTACAGTTAATCTGACAGGCCCTTTTTGGTGCAGTAGAAAAAAATTCGGAGTCCGTTAAGCTCTTAAATTGAGAACTTGGCGTGGCTCCGTTTGCGTTGTACGTGAGGGTTTCTCTCGCTTTGTCTCTAGAAGGGGGCTAGCGTTGAGAAGTATTTACTGTGTTAGAAAAGATGTGCTGAGGAATAGCCATGACAACTACGACTTATCGTCAAACTTTATTAAGAAAATTTTTGGGCGCCTCGCCCGATTGGTATAAACGAACGATCATCGGTTTTTTAATTCTAAACCCTATACTCTTTTTTCTAGTTGACCCGTTCTTTTCTGGGTGGGTGCTTATCGCTGAGTTCATTTTTACATTAGCAATGGCATTGAAATGTTACCCCCTACAACCTGGGGGCTTATTGGCCTTTGAGGCGGTGGTCATTGGTATGTGTTCTACCGAAGCCGTCTATGAAGAGGCATACACTAATTTTCCTGTCATCTTGTTGTTGATCTTCATGGTGGCTGGCATTTCCTTCTTGAAAGAAATGCTGCTCTTTGTGTTCACAAAAATTCTACTGGGGGTGCACTCGAAAGTGACCCTGTCACTGTTATTCGCCATTATGGCCGCTGTGTTGTCGGCGTTCCTAGATGCCTTGACCGTCACGGCTGTCGTTATCGCCGTCGCCTCAGGGTTCTTCTCGGTGTACCACAAAGTGGCGTCAGGGTTTGGCAACGATAAAGAAAATCATGACTCTGGTGACGACAAAAACGTGCTTGAAAGCAGCCGTTCAGACTTGGATCAGTTTCGGGCATTCCTGCGCAATATCATGATGCACGCGGCCATCGGAACGGCACTTGGTGGGGTGTGCACGATTGTGGGCGAACCACAGAACTTGCTGATCGGCCATATTATGGAGTGGGAGTTCGTAGAGTTCTTCTTGCGTGTGGCCCCTGTGTCGATGGTGGTATTAGCGACAGGGCTTGTGACGACGATTCTTGTAGAGAAGTTTCACATCGCCGGTTATGGGGCAAAATTACCCGAAACTGTGCGGGCAATTTTACAACAGTACGACGATGAGCAAACGGCTAAGCAGACGAAGAGCGATGTGTTGACCCTTTGGATTCAAGCCTTGGTTGCTGTGTTCCTTGTGTTCTGCTTGGCGTTTCATTTGGCGGAAGTCGGCATTATCGGTTTGGCGGTGATTGTATTGGCAACAGCCTTTACGGGTATTACTGAGGAGCACCGTATAGGTCACGCCTTTCAGGAGGCGTTGCCTTTTACCGCGTTATTGGTGGTGTTCTTTACGGTCGTTGCGGTTATTCACCAGCTGCATCTGTTTAGCCCTGTGGTGGATTATGTGTTGGCGTTACAAGGGTCTGTGCAGCTCTCGGCCTTCTATATCGCCAATGGGGTGTTATCGATGGTTTCCGACAATGTGTTTGTGGCCACGGTCTACATTACAGAGGTGCAATCGGCATTTGAAGCAGGGCGTATCGGCCGTGAACAATTTGAACTGCTTGCTGTGGCGATCAACACGGGAACTAACATTCCATCAGTTGCGACTCCCAATGGGCAGGCGGCCTTCTTGTTCTTGCTGACCTCCGCATTGGCTCCTCTTATCCGCCTTTCTTATGGACGGATGGTCGTGCTGGCCTTGCCTTACACCATTACGATGTCGATTTCTGGTTTATTGGCAACGATGTTTCTACTGTAGGCATTGAATAAAAAGCGCTGCTAGCTTTTTAGCAGCGCTTTTTATTTCTGCTGACTAAACCCTACATCGGCATACCAGCTGCGGGCCTGTGCTCCAGAGTTGTCTGTGTCTGTCATAATGGCAATGCCATCTAAACTGTCGATCGACTCCCCGAAAGCGGCTAACCAGTCTGCTTTCACATCCCGCACATGATGTCGCCACTGACCTAGTTGGGTGCTGCCAGAATCAACGGCTAACATTTGCACATTGCCTCCAGCAAATGGATTGTCCCAGCGCGAGCCGGTGGGCTGATTGCTTGCCCAGACATAGTTCAAAGCTTTGGTGCGCCAGAAGGCGAAACCGCCTGAACGCACTACATAGAGGCGAGCTACGTAGTCATCGCCTGATTTGCGCGTTTCATCAATGTTTGTACCAAGGGTGCTGTCGGTGCGCCAACGCCACTGAAGGAAAGGTGTGTCGTTTAAATCGAACCTTTGCTCTCGATATAAAGCGCTAGCACTGGCATTGGCATCGGCTTGTAATACAGTCTCGGAATCCAGCGTGACCATCGAATAATCTGTTAACCCTAGAAAACTGCGGGCCTCCCATGTCATCAAATTCCAATATTGGGGGGCGAGGGGGCTTGTCTGCGCCACAACACTTGCAGTGCCAGTCGCGAGTAGGAGTAGTGCTATAGCTTTTGGTAAGTTCATCAATTAGTCTTTGAGAAGCATAGAGCGTAAATGTGTCGATAGACACTAGCAGTAAAACTAACGATAAAACAAATGTAGGTACGTGCCGCTATGAGCGACTTTCAAAAAGATAACAAGAATAATGACCTTGAGCATGTAGCAGGAAATGGACTTCTTAACCGTCGTCATTTGCTGGGCCTTGGGCTAGCCGGCGTTGGAAGCTTGGCTGTAAAGCCGTTATTCGCCGCAGATAACACTGCCATGAGCATTCCTCAATGGTCTAAAGTGCCAGGACGTGGTCCGTCGGAATATGGGAGTCCTTCCCCGTTTGCCAGCGACTTCAAGCGTCTAGCGGGAGGCCCTAATCCGGCGTTGCCCGGTGGCGGGGCCTCACGCAGTCCATTGCATTTGCTACAAGGCACAATCACCCCGAACAGTTTGCATTTTGAGCGTCATCACGCAGGCATCCCCGCCATTGACCCTGAACAGCACCGACTGGTGATTCACGGTTTAGTGCGTCAACCATTGTCCTTCTCCTACGAAGATCTATTGGCCTATCCACAACACAGCCGAGTGTACTTCTTAGAGTGCTCTGGCAATAGCGGAGCCAATACAGGCGCGGTAGCAGGGGATAGCTCGGCGGCTGCCTTGCATGGCCTTGTGTCGGGCGCGCAATGGAGTGGTGTGCTTCTCTCAACCCTCTTAGAAGAGGCTGGGATCGCCGAGGGGGCTACTTGGATAACCGCCACTGGCGCCGATGGCGCGAGTATGGGGCGCTCTGTCCCATTGAATAAAGCATTGAAAGATGTGTTTATCGGGCTTTATCAGAATGGTGAGCCGATTCGACCTGAGCAAGGCTACCCTATGCGCCTGTTTGTTCCAGGTTGGGAGGGCAATGTCAGTGTGAAATGGCTAAGCCAAATAAAACTGACTAACGCCCCTGCAAATTTTAAAGATGAAACCTCGCGTTATACCGATTTTCTTGCCGACGGTAAGGCTCTGCAGTTCACCTACCCTATGGGTGTGAAATCTGTGATCACTTCACCCTCTGGGCAAATGGCGTTGCGACGCACTGGCGTGCATGAGCTTACCGGTTTGGCGTGGTCGGGCAGTGGCGCGATTAGTCGGGTTGAGGTGTCTGCTGATGGTGGACGAACATGGGCGGATGCGTTGATTGAGGGCGAAAGCCAAGCCCTTGCACTGACTCGATTTAGATTACCTTGGTTGTGGGAAGGAGCCCCTGCAGTGTTACAAAGCCGCGCGACCGACAGTGCGGGTAATGTGCAGCCGACCCGTTCCGCAGTGCTGGCCTTGTATGACGCCGCTAATCGTTACCACTTCAATGGTATTCAGAGCTGGGATGTATCCGCACAGGGAGTGATCAAAAATGTCTATGCTTAAACACGTTGGCGTTAAAGCGTTGCTAGCCAGCGCATTGGTGATAGGTAGCACGATGACAGTCCTAGAGGCGCAAGATAGCGTGCATCTAGGGCAGCCTGTGACAGAAGAAGCGTTGCAGGACTGGGATCTTATCGTGCTGCCAGACGGCACGGGCCTGCCGGAAGCTAAAGGCACCGGGGTGCAAGGCAAGGCTGTGTACGAGCAGCAGTGTGCGGCATGCCATGGCTCGCCAGGTCCGCTTGCAGCCGGTGCTCCTGTATTGTTTGTTGACTCCACCTCCGAAGGCTCTGGGGCGCTGCGCACCGTTGGCAACTACTGGCCCTACGCCTCTACATTGTTTGATTACGTTCGCCGCGCCATGCCAGCGACAGCGCCCAAGTCGCTAAGTAATGAGGAGGTGTACCAGGTGGTGGCCTATGTGTTGGCCATGAATGGCATCATCGCTCAAGATTTCGAGTTGAATAACATCAATTTACCGCAGATCGAGATGCCGAATCGTGACGGTTTCGTTGATCGTAGCCAAGTACAATAGGAAACCCAATGCCTAACACCGAACCGAAACTTAAAGACTCGACACTTTTTCGTCAACGCTGTTGCATTGATGGTGTGTGGGAGCGCGCGAGTAATGATCGAGTACTGGAAGTGCACAACCCAGCCAATGGGGAACTACTCGGCACTGTGCCGGATATGGGCGAGGCGGGAACTCGACGAGCCATAGAGGCCGCAGAGCGCGCCCTGCCAAAGTGGCGAGCCAAAACAGCAAAGGAACGTAGTCAAATTCTACGCCGTTGGTTTGATTTGATCATGGAGAACCAAGAAGACCTGGCCCGCTTGATGACATTAGAGCAAGGAAAGCCGCTGAGTGAGGCAAAAGGTGAAATTGCTTACGCCGCCTCCTTCATTGAGTGGTTTGCAGAAGAGGCTAAGCGTGTCTACGGTGACACGATCCCTGGGCACCAAGAAGATAAGCGCATTATTGTCATTAAACAGCCGGTTGGGGTTACGGCGGCGATTACTCCGTGGAACTTTCCTGCTGCAATGCTCACACGTAAAGCGGCACCCGCTTTAGCCGCGGGCTGCACAATGGTGGTTAAGCCTGCCTCACAAACTCCTTACTCTGCATTGGCATTAGCCGAGCTTGCATTGAGGGCTGGGGTCGAACCTGGCGTATTGAATATAGTGACGGGAAGTGCCAAGAAGATTGGCGGGGAACTCACGAGCAACCCCATTGTGCGTAAGCTTTCGTTTACGGGATCTACCGATGTTGGTCGGCAGCTGATGGCGCAGTGCGCCCAAGATGTGAAGCGCGTGTCTTTGGAATTAGGGGGCAATGCTCCCTTTATAGTCTTTAATGACGCCGATATTGAGGCCGCGGTAGAGGGGGCTATTGTCTCGAAATTCCGCAACAACGGGCAAACCTGTGTCTGCGCCAACCGCTTCTATGTGCAAGCTGAGGTGTACGACGAATTTGCTGAAAAACTAAACAAAGCGGTTAAGCGCTTAAAAGTTGGCAATGGTTTGGAGGAAGGTGTGACTCTCGGCCCGTTGATCAATAAAGAGGCTGTTGAGAAAGTGCAGGAGCATATACAGGACGCGCAAGCCAAAGGGGGGCGGCTGACTCTAGGGGGGAGCCCTCACGAAATGGGTGGGAATTATTTTGAACCTAGTATTCTTGTAGATGTGCCACAAGACGCTATTTTGACGAAAGAAGAGACTTTTGGCCCCGTTGCAGCTTTGATAAAATTTGACAATGACGAAGAGGCTATCCAAATGGCCAACGATACGGAGTTTGGTCTGGCTTCTTACTTATATTCCAAAGACTTAGTGCGAGTGTTTCGTGTCGCAGAGGCCTTAGAGTACGGCATGGTAGGGATCAATACAGGGCTTATTTCAACAGAGGTGGCACCTTTTGGGGGTGTCAAGGCTTCAGGGCTAGGGCGTGAAGGATCTAAGTACGGTATCGACGAATACCTAGAGTTAAAATACCTATGCCTCTCAGGGGTTTAGTGGGTATCTGACGCCTTTTTTCTAAGGGGGCACTCGTCCCCTTTTGAAGGCGCCATTTTGAAATCATTATATAGCCATTATAATTTTCAGTTATATTTCCTCGACAAAGTTCAATAAATTGAATTAATTCTTTACATGAATTTCCTCGGTGGTATATTCATCGCCCGGTATATTGTGCCCGTGGGTACAACTATGCTGAGGGAGAGAGTAAAAATCGATTTGAAGAATTATAGGCACGTCTCACATCTTACGGTCGTGTGACGTTGTATAGAGCTAACGCTCTAGTAGCTATAACGTTATTAGGCACCTATCTTCATCAGATCAAACGACCACCCGACACCGCCAAGGGATTGATCAAGCGGGATCGAGGTCGGGTAGGCCACAATAAAATTTTAGAGGTCGAAATATGAAGTTTAGTAGTTCAATTCCACAGAAGAAGCTCTTATGTGCAGCTATTTCCATTTCCTTGCTGCAAATCAGCGGCTCTGCGCTAGCGCAAGCTCCTGAAGTAGAAGAAGTTGTTGTTACAGGTTCTTTTATTCGTCGTACCGAAGGATTCCGTGCTGCATCACCAATCACTCAGCTATCTGCTGATGATCTAGCACAGCAAGGCACACCTAATATGGGTGACGTTGTTGCTAACCTTAGTTTTAACCAAGGTTCTTCAGTAACTCAGAACTCTTTCACTGGTGCTACAAGCGCATCAACTGGAATCAACCTCCGCGGTTTGGGCGAACGTGCAACATTGACTTTGGTTGATGGCATGCGTGTTATCGGCACAAACGTGAACACTTTCTTGCCACAGATTGCGATTCAGCGTCTTGATATCGTAACTGACGGCGCAGCGGCTCTTTACGGCTCACAAGCGGTAGCAGGCGTTGTAAACTTTGTACCTCGTACTTCATATGACGGCGTAAAAGTTGAACTTTACCAGCAAGGCGATAGCCGTGGTGATTACCACGACACTACTATCAGCTTCTTGGCGGGTACTGAATGGAATGGCATCGACATCGTTGCTGCTGCAGACTTCCGTACTAACAACCGTCTAGAAATGCGTGATCGTCCAGACCAAATGAATGCTGGTTTGACGTCATCTTCTACTCCAAACCCAGGTCGTTACCTTGTTCCTACTCGTGACGAGAATGGCGTATTGACTGGTAATAATTCTACGATCTCTGATCCTAACTGTGGTGGCGTTCGTCAAGACCCAACACAAGTCGGCAACAACCCAAATGGTTTCACATTTGCTGGTCAGTGCTGGTTTGATTTTGGTGAATTCTGGGATTACCGTGTAGCACAAGATACTGGTACTGCGTTCCTAAGCTTGTCTTATGACGTGTCTCCTGATATCAGCATCAGCTCGCAGACTAACTACTTCTCACGTCGTAACTACAACCGTGGATCACCTTCTAACCCAGGTGGCCGTGTATCAGACCTTCCTACTATCCGTGGTGAGTTGCCAGGCAACCCATTCCCAGCAGTAGATGCGAATGGCAACCAGTTGTATGCACAAGATTCAAATGGCGACGGCGTACCAGATCGTAGCGGTGCAGGTGTTGTAATCCTTGATCCAGCCGGTATCGCGTTCAACGAAGATGTAAACTTCGGTGCATGGCGTCCATGGGGTAAGCAAGGTACATTGCCTTCACAGCTAGCTAGCGACGGTTCTACTGTTGGTGACGCGTACATTCGCGGCATTCGTCAGGCGTTCAAAGCAGACTTCGCTGTTCCTTACCTAGATGATTGGCGTGGTAATGCAACTTACACGTTCTCTTACCAGCAAGATAAGAGCCTAGCTAACAACTTTAGCTTCAATGCTCTTGAGCAAGGTCTGAACTGTGACGTAGTCAATGACGCTGATAAGTGTTTCAACCCATTCGTGTCAACTGATCCTTCTACTATGACTTCGCAAGCGGTTGCTGATTCTACTTATCTGCAAAACCGTATCAATGACGAAGACAGAATGCAGACGTTTGACTTGGTATTGAACGGCGACGTTATGCCTAGCTTCGAACTACCTGGCGGCACAATCGGCGCAGCTGTTGGTTATCAGCTTCGTTCTGAGCGTCTAAGCACGGGTCCTTCGTACCATTCACAAAACGGCGATATCTTCATCGGTACACAAGAGCGTCCGTTCAGTGATGGCCGTACAGTAGATGCATACTTCGCTGAGCTTTCTTTGCCACTTCTAGACAACCTAGAATTGAGCCTAGCAGTTCGTAATGAAGAGTACTCAACTGGTCAAAGTTCAACAGATCCTAAGTTCGGTTTGGTATACGTACCTTTCGATCGTCTGACTCTACGTGCAAGTTCTGGTTCTTCTTTCATTGCGCCATCTTTGGCACAGTTGAACGAGCCTGAGTCTTGTGGTCTGAGCAACATCGCTGACCCGTTCACATCATTCGCGGCATTCACTGCGAACTGTTCACGTGGTAACCCAAATCTAATCCCTGAATCAGCTGATACATTGAGCTTTGGTTTCGAATTAGACTTGATCGAAGGCATGGTGCTTTCTATAGACTACAGTGAAACTGATTTCACAGACCGTATCGTGACTTCAACGACTAACGATGTACTCTCCACTGATTTCTATAACTTCCAGCAAGCTACTGGCTTCACTGGTTCTGGCACTGGTACTGAAAAGCCTTCTCTAGCGCAATTAGCAGCATGGGTCGCAGATCCACGTTCTGATAAGCGTATTGAGCGTAATGTAAACAATCTTGCACAGATCGATCGCATCATCTCTGGTGACACGAACGCCTCTAGCATGAAAGTTGAAGCTTACGACATCAAGTGGAGCTACCGTTTTGAGGTAGGTGATCTTGGTATGTTCAATGTGGGTGTAGATGCAACGTTTGTTGACTCTTACACATTCCAGTTGTCTGCAGACCGCGCCGTTGTTGAAGCGGTAGGATTGCAGAACTACAACACTGGTGCTGTACCTGCAATGCCAGAGTGGAAAGCAAACATGAACGTAAGCTGGATCCGTGGTCAGCATAGTGCCAACATCACTGCTCGTTATATTGATGACATGGTATTCGATGCGAACCCATTCTCGTTCCAACAGTACCTACCCTTCAGCAACTACCGCACAACTACTGAATTGCACGCTTCTACTATCGTAGACGCCGCGTACAACTTCACTGGTTATGAAGCGTTAGGTGGTGAGTTTGCAGTAACAGTTGGTGCGCGCAACCTGTTTGACAGATTGCCACAAAAAGTACCAATGTTGGGCGGTATGGAATCAGAGCTTTATGATCCAACTGGCCGTATGGTCTACGCACGAGTTTCTTACGAACTGTAAGGCTTTCGCGCGATTGTCAGCCTAGCTGACAAAGTGAAATAAAAAGGCGGGCTCTTTTAGAGTCCGCCTTTTTTTATTGCCGTGGTTTTCTATTACGGTGTTTAATGCCTCGAGTTTACGGGGTGCAGTACACACACTTGCGTGTCATCTATTGATCCCTCTAAAAGGTTTGCCCATAAAAAAAGGGTGGCCACAATGCGTGGTCACCCTTTCTTATTGATCTAACGAGTATGGTTTACTGTATTTCGTAACTCACACGGGCATAGACCATACGGCCAGTTGGGTCGTATAGATTAGACTCCATACCCCCTAGCATTGGGACTTTCTGTGGCAATCTGTCAAACAGGTTGCGAGCACCGACAGTCAATGCAAACTCACCACCTAACGCTTCATAACCAGTGAAGTTGTATGCAGCGTCTACGATAGTAGAGGCATGCAATTCACTGACCGTGCGGTAGTTGCTGAAGGGTAGGAACTGCTGGAACGAGAATGGGTTGGCATCGAATACCATGTCATCAATATAACGAGCAGTGATGTTGGCACTATGCTGACCACGGACCCAACCTATGTTCAGGTTAGCTTTCCACTCTGGCATAGGAGGTACGGCACCAGTGTTGTCGTTCTGCAATCCTACCGCTTCAACAACGGCGCGATCTGAAGACAACTGATACTGGTAGGAGTCAACAAACGTTCCGCTTAAGCTTGTGTTGAAGCTGCCCAAGTCACCAATCTCGAAGCGATAGCTTATCTTCATGTCATAGGCTTCCACCAACATGCTCGAGGCATTGCTGTCACCAGAGATGATACGGTTAATTTGCGCCATATTGTTTGGATCACGCTGAATGCGTTTATCCGAACGTGGGTCTGCATTCCATGCCGCTACTTGTGCCAATGTTGGCTTGCCGCTACCTGCGAAGCCAGTGGCTTGCTGGAAGTTGTAGAAATCAGTGGCAAGAACATCGTTAGTTGTTGAAGTCACAATACGATCTGTGAAATCAGTCTCACTGTAGTCTAGCGAAACCATCAAGCCTTCTATTACTTCCAACTCGAAACCAAAGCTTAGTGTATCTGCAGATTCGGGGATTAGGTTCGGGTTACCGCTTGAGCAGTTGGCCGTGAATGCCGCAAAGTCTGTGAACGGGTCAGCGATGTTGCTCAAACCACAGGACTCAGGGTCGTTTAGTTGGCCCAGTGATGGGGCAACGAAGGAAGAGCCCGCACTTGCCCGTAGAGTCAAACGATCGAATGGCACGTATACCAAACCGTACTTAGGATCTGTAGAACTCTGACCAGTCGAATAGGCTTCATCACGGATTGCCAAGCTAAACTCTAGGTTATCTAGAATTGGCAATGACGCCTCGATAAAGTATGCATCGACTGTACGGCCATCGCTATTAGGGAACAGCTGCGTCCCAATGAACACGTCATCAGTTAAGCTGTGTAGTGAAGGCGTATCATTGAAACTGTCGTCACGACGTTGGTAACCTACAGCGGCCGCAATCGCTCCGCCGGGCAGTTCAAAACCACCAGGAGAGATCTCGCCACTGAATACCAAATCAAGTGTCTGCAACTTGTCTACGTTGTTCACGCGGTTGATTACATAGGTAGAGTCTGCAACTGCCTGAGAGTTCAACGTGGACGGATCAGTTGAAACGAATGGGTTGAAACACGCTTCGCGGTCATTGACTACATCACAGTTCAAGCCTTGCTGTAAGGCGCTTAAGCTATGGTTGTTTGCCATGTCTTTCTCTTGCTGTACAGAGAAAGTGTAGGCCGCATTACCGCGCCAGTCTTCTAAGAAAGGAACAGCGAAATCCGCCTTGAACACTTGGCGCACGCCGCGCAGGTAGTCATCACTATGGCCAGCACCTTCGCCACCTAGCTGCGACGGCAACGTGCCATGTTTACCTGTTGGACGCCACGCACCGAAAGTCACATCTTCATTGAATGCGATACCGGTTGGATCAAGAATTACGACACCAGAACCGTTGCGATCAGGTACGCCATCGCCATTTGAGTCTTGCGCATATAACTGGTTACCACCCGCATCTACTGCTCGGAATGGGTTGCCTGGCAACTCACCACGAATCATTGGCAGCTCACTTACACGACCGCCTGGGTTGGCAGGTGAGCCGCGGTTTTCGCTGCGACGTGAGAAATAGTTCGTCTGCGAACTAATGCTCAAGTCTGGGCTTACGTCGTAGGATAGGTTCAAGAAGGCTGTGCCTGTGTCTTGTGCAACACGGTAATCCCAGAACTCACCAAAGTCATACCAGCACTGTCCACCGAAGGTGAATCCGTTTACGTTGTTCTTCTGCTGTGTTGGATCTTCTCGCGTTCCGCCGCAATTCGGGTCTGATCTAAGCGCCGTTGTGCCAGTCAATACACCGGCAGCATCGCGTGAAGGCACAATGTATCGGCCTGGGTTAGGCGTAGAAGAAGAGGTTAGACCTGCGTTCATTTGATCAGGACGATCGATCATCTTCAGGCGACCATTTGTACGCCATTCGGCTGCGGCAACGATGTTAATACCGTTCCACTCAGTACCGGCCAAAAAGCTCATCGTTGTATCTGTGTAATCACCGCGGCTATCGCCTTGCTGATAAAGCTCTACCTTGACGCCGTCGTATGAAGAGCGAGGCACAAAGTTAACCACACCTGCTACCGCTTGTGAGCCGTAAAGGGCCGCTGCGCCGTCGGTGACGATATCAAGACGTTGGATCGCGATTTGGGGTAGGAAGGTGTTGACGTTAGTGCCGATAACACGCAAACCATCTACTAGGTTAAGCGTTGCTCCTTCGCCCAAACCACGCAAATTTATAGAGGTGTCCGTACTGGAAGCACCCGTCAGTGAGTTCTGGGTCACTGTAGAGCCTTGGTTAAAGCTCAAATTATTGACCACATCGCCTAGGTTAGGTGTGCCTTCAGAGGCGAGATCTTCAGCGGTTAACTGAGTGATGGGAGACGCGGCACGAAAGCCTTCGGTTCGACGAATAAAAGAGCCCGTGACAATGACTTCTTCTACTTCAGCCTCTTGCGCTAGTGCAGCGCCGCTGATTTGTAATAAAGACATAGAAATGGCTGCACAGAGCAATTTCTTTGTAGGGAATTGATTACTAAACTTCATAGGTTGACCTCTATTTCTATTATTTTTGGCCGCCTAACAACTGCCTATTCATTTTCATGAATGGTGCTAGTGCGTTGTTTTTATTGCTTATACTTGATTCTCTCTAATTGTGGGTTTCCTTTTCATATACACGGATGTCCGGATGTATGCTTGGTAGTTATACCAAAGCCATTTTTCTCTCCGTTGCGGAATATAACAAGAAGGCACAATTTGTAAAGAAAAAGTAAATGAAATGACGGTTTTTTGAGATGAGTGGATAGAGGTTTAAAACCAAATCAAAAATGTCGATGAGAAATGGGAGACGTTTGAAAGTATTGGGGGCAGGTGTTGGTCTTATTCCGGTCGTGCGCGAGATTTTAGAATTAACATCGAGCCTGTAATGCTAATGGCGACTAATAATAATAGCCCTAAAACACCAAGGACTTTGTCTAGTAAATCATTGCCAGTCCATTGCAAATAATGCACACGATAAAGCCGGTCAATCCAACGCGTATCGTTGCCGTATTGTTGTAGGGATAGGGTGTCCCAGTTTAAGCGAATCTCTATGCCTGTAGTGGTGGTGTACAGCCCATCTTCAACCGAAAAAACTTCCCCATAACGTGCAGAATTATCTGCAATCGCATCGGCAATAAGCTGTTGTTTCTGTGCGTCATCAAGAGCAGTAAACGTTTGCCCGCTTAGTGCATCTAAGTGAAGGTTTGCCTCGTCAGTTTTGACGAGAAGGTGGGTTCCAAGCACTGTCCGCAATAACCGCACTTCTTGCCATTGTGGGTTAGCGGGTATCTCTATCTGCGCGTCGAGAGGGTAATGTCGCACTTTAAGCGCTTCATAAGCGGAGCCGTACCCTGGCTGGATCAAAAAGATCGTGCCAGTGATACACCAAGTTATTAACGGGCATAGTAGGAGAATGCCCACAATGCGATGCAGGCGGTTCTTGCTGATCATTATCTCGCTTCCGTGCTCGTTTTATAAAGGCTGTAGCGTAATAGCAAATAGCCAAAAACACCAGAGAGCAGGGACCCCAAAAGGATGCCTAACCTTTCGTCAAATAACCTATTAATCCCTGTACTTTCGAAGGCGAGGGAGCCGATGAATAGGCTCATGGTAAAGCCAACGCCGCATAGGATCCCCGTGGCATAAAGGGAGGTCCAGTTCATCTCTTCTGGCATATCAGTCCATTTGCATTTGATCGCAATCCAGCACATGCCAAAGACGCCAAGCTGTTTCCCAACAAATAGTCCTAAGGTGATCCCAAGGGGGACTCCATGGACGAGTTGATCAAAGCCAACGCCTTTCAAGCTGATGCCAGCATTGGCAAAAGCGAAGATGGGCAACACGACAAATGCCACTAAGGTATGCAGGTCATGCTCCCATTCGTGAAGGGGCCTTGCGTCAGGGTCACTTTTGCTACGCATAGGAATGAAGAGCGCCAAAATGACACCAGTAAGAGTCGCATGGACACCGGACTTAAGCATAGCGACCCACATGATGATGCCTATCATGCGATAAACACTGCGTGACGTGACGCCTTTGCGGTTCAGGATGAACAGTACCGGGACACAAAGACCGGCTATTAGCAAAGAGATGAGTGATATCTGTGCTGTGTAAAATGCGGCGATGATAACAATGGCGCCAATGTCATCAAATATGGCCAACGAGGTGAGGAATATTTTTACGGTGATCGGCACGCGCGAGCCCAGCAAAGAGAGAATTCCTAGCGCGAAAGCAATATCCGTGGCCGCGGGAATGGCCCAACCAGAGACAGCATCGGGATCGTCATAGTTGATCGCGAGATAAATGGCGGCAGGGAAAAGCATTCCGCCAATGGCGCCAAAGCCCGGGAGTATTATTTTGCGTCGATTTGAGAGTTCCCCTTCGATGAGTTCGCGCTTGAGCTCTAAGCCGACAAGAAAGAAGAACAGAGCCATCAAGCCATCGTTAATCCATAGCAAAAGGGGTTTAGCGACGTCTAATTGACCTACGCGGACTTGGACTGGGGTATCAATGAATAAATCATACCAAACAGAGAGTGGGGAGTTCGCCATGACTAGGGCGAGTACGGCAGCAAACATTAATAAGATGCCGCTGGATGATTCCATGCGAAAGAAGTTTTGAATGGCGGTTTGTGCGTTGTTTATCATGCGTCCCTTTAAGGTAGCTGGAATGTTATAGCTTATCCTAGTTTGCCTTGGAGTGAGCCATGTATTGGTCAGCAGGGGCCAAACTCTTTATGATGAATCTTCTAAGAAAATACGGGGGAACGGGGCGATGAGATCACTACGAAGTGCAGGATTATTAGTGTCTTTGATTATATTCAATTTGGGGGGGATCTCGATGGCGAATGCAGATATTTGGGACGAAGTGGAGCATGGCTACGCTGATAATGAGGGGGTTAAGATCCACTATGCCACTGTAGGCAGTGGTCCATTAGTCGTTATGATTCATGGCTTTCCAGACTTTTGGTATACCTGGCGACATCAGATGGAGGCGCTTAAAGGCGACTACCAAGTTGTGGCCATCGATCAGCGTGGGTATAACTTGAGCGACAAACCAAAAGGGACTGAGCAATACGCGATGCCCCGTTTGACCTCGGATGTCGCGGCAGTCATCAAGCACATGGGGCAGGAGAAGGCGATTATTGTAGGGCATGACTGGGGTGGGGCGGTGTCATGGCAGTTTGCTTTTAACTACCCACAAATGGTCGACAAATTGGTGATCTTGAATCTTCCTCATCCAGTGGGGCAGCTCCGAGAATTGACGATTAACCCAGAGCAACGTGCCAACTCAGCCTACGCGCAGCGTTTTCAAGAGGGCTCTCCAAGTGATACTGATATCTTCTTCGGCCAACCTATGACAGCAGAAGTGTTGGCTAGTTGGGTCACGGATGTCGAGGCCAAGAAACACTATGTTGAAGCGTTTCGGCAGTCGGATTTTGACGCGATGTTGGCCTACTATAAAACTAATTACCCAGTGCTTCGCGAGCAAAGCGATGAGATCCCTGCGCCACCACCAGTGCCTCGTTTGCAGATGCCTGTGCTGATTTTCCATGGCCTAGCGGATGTCGTATTGCACTCGGACGGATTGAACAACACGTGGGACTGGATCGATGCGGACACAACGATTGTGACGGTGCCAGGGGCAGGACACTTCGTACAACAAGATGGCGCTGAATTAGTGTCCTCTACTTTGTATTGGTGGCTGAAGGCGAGACCTTAGCGCTCCACTGTGTATTTAATATCGACGCTTTGGGTGCTGCCAGATTTTGCTTCAAGCTTGATTTTTTCGCTTAGGCTGTAATCGACGGATAGTGTGGATTCGGTTTCAAACAAGCCCACTCCGTAACGGATGAACAGTTTAGGGGTGAGGTATTTGCCCAGCGTAAGACTGCTGTTAGTTGTATCGCCGCTACTTGTAATGGCGAGTGTGTCTAAACCAAGTTGGTTGCGCACTTGGTTTGTTAAAGACTGACCCTTATTGATGCCAAGGCTGGTAATGGCGCCCAGTAAGGCATTGCTGTCTTGTTGGGTGCCTATCTCTGCTATTGGTCGGCCAGTCAGCATGACGGCAATGATATCGCCGTCTGGGAGTGTCGGAGTCGAAAACAATTGGCTACGGATGTTACGCAGCGTTCCATTCATTTGAACGCCTACTTTGACATTCTCAGCTTGTCTGACGGCGCGAATATCTAACGCAGGGTTATCAAGGCTGCCAAAGAACAGTAGCTTGCCATGTTCTATGGTCAACGTGCGGCCATAAGTTTGAAAACTACCTTCCTCTACCGTCAGCTCTCCATAGGTCAAAGGGCCGCCTGTTTCTCGTTGTGTGATCTCTAACGCTCCTGCTAACTCGGTATCAAGGCCAAACCCCCTAAAGCGCGCTTCATCGCCAAGAGCGATCTTGAGCTCTGACGTAATGCTAATGCCATCAAATATACTCGGATTACCATCGGCCGCATTATGAACTGGGATGGTGCTCGACCCGTTGCTCACCAAGACGGTGTCTGCCGATACATCAACGGCAGATTCGGGTAGTGAAGTGATGCGGACATCTACGACAGGCAGCGTTAAGTTGCCGCTAATGTGGATGGCCTCGCCATTGCCCTCTAAGCGCAATTCGGGCGTTATTTTTAGCAAGATTTCTAGGTCATTGATTAGCGTAAAATCCTGACCTTCCAAGGTGACATTGAACGTACGGGTCGCGCTCAATGGGTCTTGAATTTCGCTGACAAAACGTAAATCGCCGTCACCCGATGTAGCCTTGCCTTGAATCATGAGGGTTTGGCTAATATCGCTAGTCACGGTTGTTTCGATGTCACGTAGCTCCAATCCTAGTTCAGGAATATCCACGGCGGCGTCCACTAGTGAAAGATTGCCTCCAAATTGTGGTGCCTCAACAGTGCCGGAGATAATACTTAAACCTTGAAGGCGTCCTTGTGTGTTTTGCATGGAAGGAACAAAGGCCTCAATCCAGCTTAAGTCGTCAAAGGCGAGATTAAGTTGGCCATCAAGGGCGCGGTTCGCACTGATTAGCAATTGTGCGTCGGCATTGCCTTGCACTGACATTCCAGAGTCAGCAAGGTTAGGTTGATAAAAATCTAAGGCGCTATTCAATGCCCATTGATTATTTTCTAAGCTGCCAGTGATGTTGGCTGCACGCCAGTAGAAAGTTTGCGTCTCAAGGGGCTCTTGGGTGTTAGCAGGATTGTCATCCACAGGCGCCGGAGCAGGCTCAACCTCTATTTGTCCTTCCCCAGCATCGACACTGAACTGTGCTGTCAGCGTGCTTAGGTCCGAGCTTATTTGGCCAGCGACATTGATGTTGGCATTAAGCATTCCGTCTGCGCGACTGCCCACTGGTAGTGAAGGCAACAGAGGGGCCACTCGTGCTTGCCCTTGGGGCTCGACAGAGGGGGCATTGAAATGGCTTAAAGGATAATCACCTAGGGTTAAGTTGGCGCTCACAGTGCCGTCAGCCTGCCAGTTGCCTTCAAAACAAAGAACGCTAGGCAGTTGCTGCCAGCATTGCTGAGGCAAGTCGACTGCGTCTTGGCTTAGCCTCATTGTGCTGGCCTGTGTCAGAGACCAGATGCCGAGATCGCTGTCTATTTCTCCGTTTTGTAGAAGTCCTTCCCAGTGCAGCGCGGGGTCATTCAATAGCGCCCCGCTCAGAGTCCATTGCGCTTCTCCCATTGGGGATTCAACAGACAATGCTAGTGTATGTTCGGCAGGTAAACCGTTCGCGGTGATGTTGAGGGTATCGATATGCTGGTTGGCATTGTCACTGTATTCGATGCCTTCAACCGTCATTTGCATTGTATTGCTGTTATTGAGGTATTCTCCGCGCGCGGAGAAGCGAGCCACACGTATGCCAGCAAGGTCTAGGTTTTGTGCGTTGGCCGTTAAATCGATCTGTGGAGTCTCGGGAGTGCCTTTGATTGCTCCTACTGCATTGATGCTGCCCTGTAATAGAGGCGAAAGGGTGCTGAGGTCGTTGGCATCGAGCTTCCAATTAAAGTCGATTGTGTCTGCCCACGTGCCATCTACGCTCAGTTGTGTAGTGCCGCTTTGCGCATTGAGCTCATCGATTTCCAAGCCGTCTGCACCATAACGTAGATCACCGTCGATGAGCAGGGGGTAGTGGTTAAGCTCTCCCGTAAGCGACGCAATAGAGAGACTACCTTCTAGCTGATCGTTATTTTGGAGTAGCTCTAGTTGTGCTGATCCGTTCAAGGCACCGAGCACTATTCCTTCTGGCAAAAATGGCTGATATTGACTGCCATCGTTTTCTTGGATGTCTAGCTGCATCGACAGCTGCAGTGGGTCAGCCCATTGTAGTAAGCCGCTGGCTAGCACCGACCCCGTGTTGCTAGTTACTGATGCTTGGGAAATGGAGAGTTGTTGGCCTTGGATTGTGGTGGCCCAACTGAGTTCTACGCTTGGGGCTAGGTTGCGGCCTTGAGCGTTTTGCACCGCCAAGCGTGCATTGCCGGAAAAATCTATTATATTAAAATCACCAAGAGTCGATATTTCGGCTGACTCAATGCGTATTTGTTCATTACTGCTAACGGAGTTTGCTGCTAGCACTTGAGGCACAATATTATGGCGCAACTCAAAGCTAGGTGTTGGTGCCACGCCCTCACTTAATAGATGCAGCAGGAGTTCCCCGTCGCTAGTCATCTCTAAAGGACTGTTCAGCTGGTGATTGATGCGCAGTGTATTGAGGTTGCCACTAAAGTGTAAATCACCGCTAGCATCCTCAAAATCTTGTGTGATTGGCCCAGTGTAAGCCCAGCTTAAACGACCGTCCAAAGGTAAGTTGGCGATCAGGTCAAACTCGGCTTGTAGGTCAACTTGTATAGGGGTAGACACGACTTGTAGCTGTCTTATTTGTAAGTGCTTATTAACCAAGGACCCTGCTAGTACCAATGATTGTACGTCGAGGCTAGTGTCGTCAAATTGCAGCGTCGCGTCCTCGATAGCGACTCGAGGAAACCTGATGTCGAGTGGCAAAGGCACTAGGCCAGCGAAAGGGTCGGTGCCCAAATCTGTAGGCTCACTAGCGGCTTCTGTACTATGCCAATCAACGTGCACACCTTTGACACTTAATAGATCAAGCACGAACTCTCCGCTTAAGAGTGACATAGGGTTCCAGCGGCTTTGCAGAGAGTTAATAGTCACTGTGTTGTCGTCGAGCTTCAGGCGGACCCCTTGCAAATCGAGTCCAGAAAGTGCGGTGCCCAAGCTATGTTCGATGGAGAGTTCGAGAGTGTCACTTTGTACTCGAGCTAAGGCCTGGTTAAGCAACCATTGGCTGCCAATATTGGTGCTAAGCAAGGTGCTAATGGTGGTCAGAGCCAATAGAACGACAATCAATAATACGACGGTACTTAGGAAAAATAGCCGTAGTATTTTTGCTCCAAAAGACACGGGTGCTACACCATTATTAGGCTGAGTTTGATTGGCGTTCTCGGGAGTGCTCACAAGTCTGGCCCCATGGTGATGTGTAAGCGGAAGCTTCCGGTTTCTAAACCGCGTGCAATATCAGCACGAATAGCGCCAATAGGGGATAGCCACCGTACGCCGAATCCAACACTCGTATTAAGCGCAAGGTTTGTGTAATCGGCAAAGGAGTTGCCGGCATCATAAAATACAGCCCCACGCCAACCGGCGTGCACAGGGAAATCGTATTCAACGCTGGCTGTCAGTAAGTGCTTACCACCCACAACTTCGCCGTCGTCATTTAATGCGCCTAAGCTGCCATATTTATAGCCACGGACACTTTGATCACCGCCTGTGAAGTAACGAATAGAGACTGGCAGGTCTTCGATTCCGCCGACTATCGATGTCGCGAGCTCGGAGCGTATTAGGAATCGGCCTGTTCCAATGCTTTTGATATATTTCCCGCTCGCGTAGAGCTGGACAAAGCTCATGTCAGACAATAAGGCGTTAGACGCGCCGCTAACCTGTGTGAATAGGCGCCACCCCTGTGTGGGATAAATAGGATCATCCGCTACCGTCTTGGTCCAGTTGATCCCCGTAATGGTGAGATTGCTTTGCTCACGGACATCATTGATCTCAGACCTTTCACGTTGATAGTTGACGAAAATATTCTGCAACCAATCTTGACCTAATAGCCAAGGATCTACGTTGGAGCGATAGCTAACCCCGAGCTTAAAAGTGTCGGCAATAAAGGTGTCGTTGTCTTGGCCCACATAACCAGTCGAAAAGCTTAGGCTTTCGGTGCTAGGTTCGCTCAAAGGAATGTTGTACGTCAGGTTGCCGCGTTGATCCAAAGGAGACAAAGCGATGTCACTACTTAGCCGGTGACCAGAACGGTTAAGGTAGCGGTCCTCATGTGCTAGGGTTACACGCGGGCCAATGTCGGTTGTGACGCCTAGGCCTGTAGACCAACTACGGCGAGGACGCATGCTTAAATCAATATTAACAGGCACTTCTCGCACGCCCGTGGCGTTGATAGCCTGGGAAGCGTTGAGCTGTGGGGTGACGGCCACCTCGCTAAAGTACAAACTATTATTCAGGCTTTCCCTAAGTTCAATGAGCATTTCAGTGGAATAAGGCTCACCCGCTTCAAAAGGCAAAAACCGGGTAATGAACTGCTGTGATAACGCTTCGATTGGGGTAATGCTTATCTTGCCGAATCGAAACCGAACACCTGGATCAAACTCAATCTCGACTCCCGCGCGATTGCTATCCACATCGACTAAGAGTTCTGAGCGAGTGAATCGTGCTGCAAAATAGCCGTTCTCGACAGCAATGGCGCTGAGTGAGGATTTAAGATTTTCGTATTCGCTATGGTTCAACTGGTTGCCTGTGCGGACCTGCAAGTCCGACATCAGCGCTACAAATGGGTCGTTTTGGGCCAGTGTTCTTGTGGAATCGGGCACGACTTGTATATTGATATCACCAAATAACACCGGAGCACCAGGAATGACCTGTATGCTTAACTCCCAACAGTTGCCTGTTTTCGTGAATTGGTTGTTTTGATCCAAGCGGTAATAGCCAAGTGCTTGTGCCGCGCGTTCGATGTCTCGTGAGACTTGCGGTAATAGCCGATTAAGGCGCCTCAACTCGGTGGTGCAACGTTCGTCGCTAACAGAGAGAAGCGCACGGATATTTTCTTCAAGGCGAGTATCAGCCCCACTAATCTCGATGAGCGGTTTTGCATCTTGTGCTAGCGCTGGCTGCGTGATCGCGATGAGGGCGACAGACAGCAGAGTTTTACGCATAAGAACTCTAAGTATTCTCTTCATCAATAAGGGGGTTGGCATATGGTTTCTAGGAAAATGTTACTACTCCACTTGATTATCGCACCTCCCCAGCGCTACGGTATACACTCGTTGATTGCGATTCGTTTAAAGTTTTCTGATCAGGATGTTTAATCATGACTAAAAGACCGGAACAAGGACCTCATACGCTTCAATCCAGTACAAATAATACCAATCTTGATACCTTGCGCACACTTCGTGTCAAAGATCGAGAATATGACTATCACAGCCTTACCGCTCTGGAAGAGTTAGGTTTACAAGGCGCCGACCGACTGCCCGTTACTCTCAAAATTCTCTTAGAAAACCTCCTGCGCCGCTTAGACGGCGTGAGCGTCACGCGCACAGATGTCGAAGAGATGTTGGCTTGGACGAAAAACCAGCGCTCCACACATGAAATAAGTTTTATGCCAGCGCGTGTTCTCATGCAGGATTTCACTGGTGTCCCCGCTGTAGTCGATTTGGCGGCCATGCGCGCCGCTGTAGAAGAGCAGGGCGGTGACCCAGCATTGGTTAATCCATTGAGCCCCGTTGACCTAGTCATCGACCACTCGGTGACTGTGGATCGATTTGCGAGTGGTGATGCCTATAAAGCCAACGTGGAAATAGAGATGGAGCGTAACCGCGAGCGTTACGAGTTTCTGCGTTGGGGGCAAGACGCATTTGCGAATTTCCGTGTTGTACCGCCAGGCACCGGTATCTGTCATCAAGTAAACCTCGAGTTTCTTGCTAAAGCTGTATGGACCACGGAAAAAGAAGGCAGGCAGATTGCTTACCCCGATACATTAGTAGGGACAGATAGCCATACGACGATGGTTAATGGCCTTGGTGTCTTGGGGTGGGGGGTAGGAGGCATCGAAGCCGAGGCGGCGATGTTGGGCCAACCTATGGCGATGATGATCCCCGAAGTCGTGGGGTTTTGCTTCGAAGGGAAACTACGCGAAGGGATTACAGCGACAGATCTAGTGTTAACCGTCGCAGAGAAACTACGCGCTCACGGCGTGGTCGGAAAGTTTGTCGAATTTTATGGACCCGGTTTGGATAGCCTGTCGTTGGCCGACCGAGCCACGATTGCCAATATGTCACCTGAGTATGGCGCCACCTGTAGTTTTTTTGCAGTAGATGCAGAGACATTGCGTTATCTTGAGCTTACAGGGCGTGATGAGGAAACGGTGGCATTGGTAGAAGCTTATAGCAAAGCACAAGGTTTATGGCGAACGGGAAACGAGGAAACTCTGTACAGCAGTACGGTAACGCTAAACCTCGATGAAGTGTTGCCATGTTTGGCTGGCCCTAAGCGACCACAAGACCGTGTGTTGTTAGGCAATATCCCCAAAGCGTTAGAAGACCAGTTAGAGGGAGATATTCGCAAGACCATTGCAGTGAATGGTGAAAAATATTCCTTACATGACGGCGATGTGGTCATTGCGGCAATCACTTCTTGTACCAATACTTCTAATCCCGCGGTGATGATGGCTGCAGGGTTACTAGCCAAAAATGCCCTAGCAAAAGGGCTGCAAAGCAAACCTTGGGTGAAGACTTCGTTAGCCCCCGGCTCTAAAGTTGTGACGAGTTATTTGGAAAAGGCAGGGCTACAGGGCTCTTTAGATGAATTAGGTTTTAACCTTGTGGGCTATGGTTGCACGACGTGTATTGGCAACTCGGGCCCGCTAGACGACGATATCGAAGAAGCTATCGAAGTGGCTGGACTGACCGTGTGTTCCGTACTTTCCGGTAATCGAAATTTCGAAGGCCGGATCCACCCTCGGGTGCGCGCGAACTGGTTGGCATCGCCTCCCTTGGTAGTTGCCTATGCCCTGGCGGGCACCATGAATATTGATATCAGCAGCAAGCCTCTCGGGCACGATAAAAAGGGTGTGGCTGTTTATTTGAAAGACATCTGGCCCAGTAGTGCGGATATCAGTGCCGCAATGGCGCAAGTAAGTCGAGAGATGTTTACGCGCGATTATGCGCAGGTATTCGATGGCAACCCCGAGTGGAATGCTATCCCTGTTGATAAATCGAAAACCTATAAGTGGAATGAGGATTCTACTTATATTCGCAATCCGCCATTCTTTACCAAAGAGATGACCGCACAATCTGGCGATATTAAGGCCGCGAGAGTATTAGCGTTATTGGGAGATTCTGTGACGACCGATCATATATCTCCTGCTGGTGCTATTGGTAAGACCACCCCTGCAGGCCGATACCTACTAGAGCGCGGTGTTGAGAAACAACAGTTCAATTCATACGGGGCGCGTCGCGGAAATCACGAAGTAATGATGCGTGGCACCTTTGCCAATGTGCGTATTCGCAACGAGATGCTCAAAGACGTGGAGGGCGGGTACACGAAACTCCTGCCTGAGAACGAGCAAATGAGTATCTACGATGCGGCAATGCGCTACTTAAAACGCAAGGAGCCCTTGGTAATCATAGCTGGAAAAGAATACGGCACTGGTTCAAGTCGCGATTGGGCGGCAAAGGGCACTCGTTTGCTCGGGGTTCAAGCGGTGATCGCCGAAAGCTTTGAGCGCATACACCGTTCGAACTTGGCCGGAATGGGCGTGCTGCCTTTGCAGTTTCCAGAAGGGGTCTCACGCAAAACATTGGGGCTAAACGGTAGTGAAAAAATTAGTATTCTTGGGCTGGATAATTTGCAGGCCGGGCAGATGCTGACAATGGAAATTGAGCAAGAAGGGAGTAAGTCGCAGCGCTGTGAATTGCTATGTCGACTCGACACAGAGGATGATCTAGCCTATTACTTGCGCGGTGGAATAATGCCCTATGTGCTTGATAAATTGCTTGTTTAACAGGGTGTTGCAATGAACGTGGCGGGTCGGTTTCGTATAGAAAAAGACAGTATGGGCGAAATTCAGGTGCCGGTGGAGGCCTTGTGGGGAGCCCAAACTCAGCGTTCATTGCAACATTTTAAGATTGGGAATGATCAATTCAGTCCGAGTTTTATTGATGCGTTTGCACTGGTCAAAAAAGCAGCGGCGTTGTCCAACCAAGCATTGGGCGCGCTCGATGACACACGTTGTGCCCTGATCGTTAAAGTGTGCGATGAGATCATCGCGGGTGAGCATCGCGGACAGTTTCCACTGTCAGTGTGGCAAACGGGCAGCGGCACGCAAACTAATATGAACGTGAATGAAGTCATTGCTAATCGTGGTAACGAGCTAGCAGGATGTCAGCGGGGCAGTAATGCCCCATTACATCCAAACGATCACGTGAATATGGCGCAGTCGTCAAACGATGTGTTTCCTACCGTCATGCACGTCGCGACGATGCACGGGCTCAATACCAATCTTATGCCGTCACTTGCTGCCTTGATAGACACTCTAGGGCTTAAGAGTGTCGAGTTTGAGGCAGAGATTAAAAGCGGGCGTACCCATATGATGGATGCTACGCCGGTGACCTTGGGGCAAGAGTTCGGTGCGTATCAGGCACAGCTTATGTATGCGCAAAAACAGCTGGCAAGCGTTCAGTCTGGAATTAGCCAATTGGCCATCGGTGGCAGCGCTGTCGGGACAGGCATGAACACTGACGCCCGTTGGGCTGAAACAGTCACTCAGCACATAAGCACTCTGGCACAGTGTGAGTTTGTTTCGGCTGACAATAAGTTTATGGCCTTAGCGGGGCATGAAGCGCTTGTCGATCTGCACGGTCGCTTGAATGTGCTGTGCACGGCTTTGTATAAGATGGCCAGTGACATTCGTTTGATGAACAGTGGGCCGCGCTGTGGTTTGGCCGAGATCAAGATCCCTGCGAACGAACCAGGAAGCTCCATTATGCCGGGCAAGGTAAACCCCACTCAGGTGGAGGCGTTGACGATGGTGTGCTTACGCGTGATGGGCAATAATAGCGCGGTAGCGATGGCTGGTACTCAAGGGCAGTTTCAATTGAATGTCTATAAGCCTCTGATTATTCACGCAATATTGGAGTCAATGCAGCTGTTATCTGATGCTATGGCGAGCTTTGAAGAGCATTGCTTGAGTGGCATCAAACCGATTTCGGCGAATCTTGCCCACTATGTTGAGCGCTCCTTAATGCTCGTCACCGCACTGAGCCCCGTTATCGGTTATGATCAGGCCGCGAAGGCTGCCAAATATGCCGATGAAAATGATTTGAGCTTACGCGCGGCAGTCGCAGCACTTAATCTTATGAGCGCCTCAGAGTTCGATGCACTAGTCGATGCTCGAAAGATGCTATTTCCGTTCGCAAGCAAACACGGCTAAACTCCACCTCCCATTGCGTGGTATAGAGATAGTATGGAATTCCTGTTAGACCCTTCGATTTGGATTGCGTTGCTGACCTTGATTGTTCTCGAGGTTGTTCTTGGCATCGACAATCTTGTCTTTATTGCCATATTGGCAAACAAGTTGCCTCCACATCAGCGAGATCGTGCGCGCATCACCGGCTTAGCGCTGGCGGTCGTCATGCGTTTGGGTCTGCTCAGTGGTGTGTCATGGCTAGTGACCCTCACTACGCCAATCTTTACAGTATTCGACTTAGCATTTTCTGGGCGGGACTTAATTCTGTTGATAGGAGGGTTTTTCCTACTCTTTAAGGCCACTACAGAGCTGCATGAGCGACTTGAAGGCAGTATGCGTACCGAGATTGAGAATCGGGTCTACGCAGGCTTCTGGCTCGTTGTGTCACAAATAGTCGTGCTCGATGCGGTGTTCTCCCTAGACGCGGTAATCACGGCTGTAGGAATGGTCGACAACCTCTATGTGATGATGACGGCCGTAGTGATCTCTGTGAGTATCATGCTCGCGGCGTCAAAGCCTCTAACGGAATTCGTTGATCGACACCCGACCATCGTAGTGCTGTGCTTAAGCTTCCTGCTCATGATTGGATTAAGTCTGGTAGCCGAAGGCTTTGGTTTCCATATACCCAAAGGCTATTTGTACGCGGCTATTGGCTTCTCTATTACGATCGAGTTCTTTAACCAAGTGGGCAATGCTAATCGCCAAAAGCACGAAGCGCGTATGCCTCTGCGAGAGCGCACAGCGGCAACAGTAATGAGTTTGCTTGGCGGTCGTGCCTACGATCAGCCCGAGTCGCATGTCGAAAATACAGGGCCTGAAGACTTGTCTGCGTTTGATGTGGCCGAACGTAATATGGTGACAGGCGTATTGACGCTTGCGGACCGCTCGGTGCGTTCACTCATGACCCCGCGTACGGATATGTCGTGGGTTAATTTAACGGACGATATCGGTGTGACTCGCGCGACGCTAATAGATACGCCCCATAGTTTCTTCCCCGTGTGCCGGGGTGGTCTTGATGACATCGTCGGCATCGCCAGGGCAAAAGATCTATTGAATGATCTCGCCACGAACGGACAAATCACGATGATCGATAATCTGCGCGAGCCGATCTTCGTGCCCGATTCGATTTCGGTATTGCCACTGATAGAAACCCTTCGACGCTCCAAAGGACAGCTAGTTCTAGTCGTAGATGAATATGGCACGATTCAAGGGCTTATAACGCCAATTGATGTGTTTGAAGCCATTGCAGGGGAATTCCCCGATGAAGACGAGACTCCAGCGATTGAAGTTATCAATGATAATACTTGGTTGGTGGCGGGTCATGCAGACTTGCACGAGCTTTCACGGGTATTAGAGACCAGTGTTTTTGATGCGGATATAGAAGATTACTCGACGATTGCAGGGTTTTTAATGAGCAAGTTTGATCAGCTTCCAGATGTCGATGCGGTTTTGGAATTGCGTGGTTTTCTCTTTACCGTAAAGGAAGTAGGGGAGCAGCGCATCTCTCAAGTAGAGATCATGCGAGTCTTACAACAGGATCTCTACGTAGGATAGTAGAGACCCTGTGTGAAGTAAGGCTTACTGCGGTGCCGCGATTACTTGTAACTCGACGCGACGATTTTGTGCTCGCCCTGAGTCTGTATTGTTCGAAGCAATAGGCTGATCTGGCCCCATCCCCTGCGAAATAATCCGTCCTTGATCTACGCCTTGACCGGCCAAGTAGTTGGCTACGCTTGTGGCGCGTCGATTAGACAAATTGTAGTTGTAGTCAGCGCTACCAGTAGAGTCTGTGTGCCCATTGACCTGCAGGCGCGTGTCTTTGTACTTGTAAAGCACGGTCGCTACAGAATCCAGTACAGGCTGAAACTGTGGCCGCAGTGAGTACTCGTTCGTGTTGAAGGTGATGTTGCCAGGCATGATGAGATCGAGACGATCGCCATCGCGCTGTATTTGCACACCAGTGCCTTGTAACTCCTGACGCAACTCGGCTTCTTGCACATCCATATAAGCGCCAATCCCTGCTCCTATAGCCCCGCAACCTGCTGCCGCATTACGTGCATGCTGGCCATTCTCGATCGCGCCGACTAGTCCGCAGACTACAGAGCTGATCCCGCCATATTGCACTGCTCGGCTTACTTGTTGCTGGCCGGTATAAGGGTTGATTGTTGTACAACTCGCCATTAACAAACCCGCTGCGACGAGTGTCGCGGCACGTGTTTTATTAAGTCCTTCCGTCATCTTCAATACTCCTGTATTGCTAAAACTCGACACTACTGTAGTCAAGGAGGTGGGTCGATGTACACCTTTGTTTGTAGATTAACCGTGGCAATGTGAACTGATGCTTAATTTGCGAAGAAAGCAGTACGTAGTACGGCATGGAAGGGGATTACCGTCGATGACGGAAACTCTAGGTACTCACAGGATTTTGTTTTAAGCTCGTGTCTCAGGCCCATAGCAGCGGGCTAGAGGAATTATGAGCCAAGCCGACTACCAGTCCAGAGTAAAAGTACTCTCCGATCGCTTGTTAGCGTTGCAACAACCGATACGTATTCTTGATGCCATTAAATGGCCGTCCCATTTCGAGCATGATTTTATTGCAAGCGGTGGGGCGAAGCTTCCTCCTGTAGATCGTGCCTACTACGAGCGTATGCCTCTTAATTTTCAACCCGATATCCTTCGGAGTCGGTTTAAGGAATTGCGTGATGATGTGCGTCGTGATCTTGGACGGCATGATGGGCTTGGTGGAATATTACGTGACACTATCGATCAGTATCTATTAGTAATCGATTTGTTAGTGAGCCGTGGCACCCCTTCATTTGGGGGTGTTAGTAAATCACTTTACGGATCGGCTTCGGACAAGATGCGCGGCGATCGCAAGACGCTCCGTACCTTGGGCGAGAAACTGTGCCAGATATTCTCGCTGCCCGCTGCTGCTCATATGAGTCGCCCCTATGGCAAAGATATTCCAGCTACCGAGGCTGTGCAAATATTGCAGCAAAAATTGAACCCCTATTTTCCGCCGGGCGATATTCGCGTGATGTTGAGCGATGGTATCGTGTCCGATGCCGCGGCAGGGGGTGACTACATCAAGATCAATCAAGACTCTGAGTTCTCAGAGTTTGATCTGCAAATACTAGAAGTGCACGAAGGCTGGGTCCATGTGGGAACAACCCTCAATGGTCGCAATCAGCCTTGGGCCACGTGGTTAAGCGTTGGATCTCCTCGCGTCACGGCGTGCCAAGAAGGGTTGGCGGTGTTGATGGAAACACTGACCTTTAGCTCTTACCCGGATCGAGCCTTGAAAATTAGCGATCGAGTCATTGCGATTGACATGGCGGAGCGCGGCGCTAACTTTCAGGAAGTTTACCGATACTTTGTGGAACGGGGCTTGAAAGAGCGTGAAAGTTATAAGATCACACAGAGAGTGTTTCGTGGCGGAACGCTCGATGGCGGCTCAGTTTTCACCAAAGATCTTTCCTATTTGCGCGGCTTTGTGGAAAACGTGAACTTCATTCGCAGTGCAATCAATTCCGGGGTTCCGGAAGTGATACCAATGCTGTTTGTCGGCAAAGTCACACTCGATGATATTCCTATTTTGTACGAACACTATCTTGAAGGCACCATTACTGGCCCGCAGCATATACCGGAGATGTTTCGAAACATGAACGGGTTGTATGTATGGTTTGGTTTCTCCAGCGGCATTGGTGTGATCAATATTGGACGCGTGCAAAAGCATTTTGATCTGTTGTTTCGTAAGATGCCCAAGGTTGACCCCGTTTACACTGCCGAAAGCCTTGCGAAGGCTCCAGATGCCGGTGTGTTCACGGATTGACCTAGAGGGCGCGCAGAGCTCTAAAGGGGCTGAAACTCGCCGATATCCCGATCAGTAAACGCTAAGTAGAAAATGAGCGACCACAAAAAGTGGTGCGCTCATTTTTTTTGTCAAAAAATCCTTCCTCAACTGGCGCAACTCCAAATCATGGCCTAATTTTATAGTGTGTTGAATGATTTGAGACGTCGAGTCAATCAGCTAAAGCAGGGCGGGCTCGCAATTATCTGAAGGATTAAACGGAATGAACTAATTATAAGGAGATTGATATGCGTGAACTTAGTGCAGTAGAGGTAGATGAGGTGAGCGGTGGGATGTTTTTAGATGCTGCTCCTTACTTTACTTCAGTAATGGGTATTGGGGCAGCAACATTTGGTAGCGCCTGGGGGGCATTGCCAGTAGGTTTGGCTTTCGCAGTGGCGCCACTAGCGGTCGGCGTTATGGCAGGCTTAACGTTGGCTGGTGGAGTTGCATTAATGAGAAAGTAGCAATAATGATGCTACCTAGGTAAAAAAGAAATGAGACGAGGTGGCGAAAATTATATTCGTTATCTCGTCCACGGGAATAAACATATGAAGGAGTCTAGTCTTGATGTGTCCGGGGACGAAAAGGAAACAGTTTTATTCTTACAAGACGGCGGTTGTGTCGAGTTTCTATTAACGAGCCAGAAAATCAGAATTCAGCATGTACGTCTCATTTTACTTCTCACTCTTCTAATCTACCTGATTCTCTATTTTTTGTATGTTTCTAAGCTGGAGGCGGAATCTCCAGTTGTCCGTCTATTCGTATTTTCTTTTTTGTGTGTGTTTTTTCTCCTGTTTTGTACATATTTCTATATGAAAAAAGTGCAATTAAAAATAGAAGTTTATGGCGATAGGGTTTTATATCCGAGTTTCTATTTTTGGAAAAAATGCTTATTTAATCGTGATATTTTCAGTGTGGAGGACGTGCGTTTTGTTGAAAGAGTCGAAGGGCTTATTGTGGGAGAGGTAGATGGAGGGTTCGTTGTATTCGACAAAAATAAATTTGAATCGACTGAGGAATATTTTCTATTTAGACGCATAATTACAAACGTTGTGGCCATAAACAATAGTTTGCTTGATGAATCGAAGAACATATATGTGCATGGGAAAAGTTATTCGATCTACCTGGTTCAGGGTGTTTTTCTTATTGTGTGGTTAGGATTAGTTGCTTGCTTCTATTTTTCCCATTCTATTGAGTACTTTGCTGCCATGGAGCTCGGTGCGTTAACAAAGAGTGTCCGCGAAGGGGAGGGGATGTACCGTATGTTCTCTACTTTTTTTCTGCATATCAGTGCTGTTCATGTGCTCAGTAATACGGTTATGTTCGCTTTATTGGTTGACTCCTTATTGAGACTCGTCGATACGTTTAGGTTTCTGGCTACGTTTTTTTTCGCTGCATTCATTGGCTCTATTGTTAGCCTTTACCTATCCCCCCATGAATACGTCATTGGTGCCTCGGGTGGTATTTTTGGACTTTTTGGCGCGTATTGCGTAGTGAAGTTTACTAAGAATTTGCCGGGAACAGTAAGCCAACGATCTAATAGGATGGTCTTAGTCGTGATCGTTCTTCAAGTGGTGACGGAGTACTTTATCGACGGAATCGACTCTTACAGTCACGTAGGGGGTTTTATCGCAGGGGCGCTTTGTATGTCGGTTTATCTCCGTTTTTCCAAAGCGCAATCGATCTATAAGTCTACAAAGGTAGAAAAAGGCTTAGCGGTAATACTAACGGGTGCTTATGGTTGGGGGCTTCTGACGTTTTTGTATAAGGTTTACGTCTAGCCACCCCCTAGTGTGTGCAGTCTATTTTTTCGGTTGATGATTGAAGCGCATGTCCAAGGTGTATGGATGGGCGCTATGAGGCTCACGTAAGTCTAAGTCCATTTCTCCCTGTGTATGGCCATGTTGCCAGAACCTTGCCACTCGTCTTGCCTCTGCCTCATTGGCATTGACTGGGAAGGTGTCGTAGTTTCTGCCGCCAGGGTGTGACACATGATAGGTGCAACCGCCTAGTGAGCGTTTGTGATAGGTGTCAACGATGTCTATGACGAGAGGTGAGTGCACATTGATTGTCGGATGCAAGGCTGACCAAGGAGCCCATGCTTTGTAGCGTACTCCGCCGACAAACTCGCCTTCTGTGCCCGTGTTGCGCATTGGCACTTTACGGCCATTGCATGTCACGATGAATCGGTTGCCTGTCATATTGCGCGCACGAATTTGTAGCCTTTCTACGGAAGAATCTACATACCGAGAAGTGCCTTGTGTGCTGGATTCCTCACCGAGCACATGCCAAGGCTCTATCGCCCTGTGTACATCGATTTGAATGCCTGCTGCGTGAATCGATCCATAATAAGGGAAGCGAAACTCCTGAAAAGGGGCAAACCAATCCAGTTCAAAACGATAGCCTGCGTCGTTGAGATCTTTGGTCACCCATCCTAGATCTTCCCAAACGAAGTGGGGCAGCATAAAACGATCGTGTAACTCTGTTCCCCAATTGATGAGAGGGCGGGTGTATGGAGTTTTCCAAAACTGCGCCACGAGTGAGCGAATCAATAGCACTTGGAGTGCACTCATCTGCCAATGCGGTGGCATTTCAAAATTGCGGAACTCTAGGATGCCCAGACGTCCACTGGCACTATCGGGTGAGTATAATTTATCAATACAGAATTCCGCACGGTGGGTGTTGCCCGTAAGGTCGACCAAGAAGTTACGCAGAATTCGATCGACTAGCCACACTTGCTTGGTGTCTTCGCTGTCTAATTGTTGCAACGCAATCTCTAGCTCATACAAGTTGTCGTCGCGTGCTTCATCGACCCGAGGCGCTTGGCTAGTCGGGCCAATAAACTGACCCGAGAACAAGTAGGACAAGCTAGGGTGATTCTGCCAATAGCGGATGAGGCTTGCTAAGACATCGGGGCGACGTAGGAAAGGACTGTCTTCGGGCTTCGCGGCCCCAAGCGTTACATGGTTGCCACCGCCTGTGCCCGTGTGCTGCCCATCGAGCATAAATTTGTCGGTGCCTAATCTTTGCTTGCGAGCTAGCTCGTATAGCGTCTCCGCTAGGCTGGTAAGCTCAGGCCAGCTGTTGGAAGGCTGCACATTCACTTCAATCACACCTGGGTCTGGTGTAATCATAAGCTTTTGCAAGCGGGGGTCTTTGGGGGGCTCATAGCCCTCAATGATTATAGGGCAAGTGAGTTTCTCGGCGGTCGCCTCGATTGCGCCGACGAGCTCGATATAGCGCTCAAGGTCGGTTTGAGGGGGGAGAAACAAATACACGCGCCCGTCTCTGACTTCAACGCAAATAGCGGTATGAAATATACGCCCGTCTTCGGATTCAGTGACTTTTAACGTTTTCTTGTCGTCACTAGTTTTTGCCGGATAAGCTAAGGCTTCCCTAGGCGAGAAGGGATCTTTCTCATGTTCTTTATCATTAGTGTCTGGCTTTTCCCAAGGCAAGCTTTCAAGAGGAAGGCGATAGCCAGCAGGTGAGTCGCCAGGGATTAGCGTGAGCCGCTCTTTACGGAAATACCATTGGCAGCTTAACCATGTGATTTCATCTTCAACATTGGTGGAGGACAATGGCAGAACATAGCCACTTTCTTTATCCAAGCCTTTGTCGAAAACGCGTTTAATTCGCACCGCTTCTAATGGGTCGACAATCTTGCTGTCCCATAGCTCGACATTGGCTGGCAGTTCGGACTCGCGCTTCAGATAAAACGCTTTGTCTTCAAAGGCGGGGAGAATATAGCGCGTATCTAAACGCAATTTCTTTGCTAACGTATTAATGAACTTTTCGGCTAGCGATGTGTTCGCGGCACCAGGGGTGCTTTCGTCCGCAAAGAGTTTTGGATTATGCCAAATAGGTTTTCCATCGGTGCGCCAGAACAACCCTAGCGCCCAACGCGGTAAGGGTTCGCCTGGATACCATTTTCCCTGACCAATATGGAGCAGGCCATCGGGTCCATAATGTTCTTTTATGGAAAGTAATAACTCCCCTGCCAGTCGGCGTTTATCTTTGCCAAGAGCGGCGGTATTCCATTGCTCGCTTTCCATGTCGTCGATAGAGATAAACGTAGGTTCTCCGCCAACGGTTAGGCGTACATCTTGTTCTTTGAGATCCGCGTCGACTTTAAGCCCTAATGCGTCAATCTCACTCCACTGATCGGCACTATAGGGTTTAGTGACTCGTGGGTCTTCGTGAATGCGCGACACAGAATTTTCGTGTAGAAACTTAACTTCACATACACCTGTGCTGCCAGTAATTGGGGCAGCGCTGACTGGGTCCGGGGTGCAAGCGAGGGGAATATGCCCTTCGGCTGCAAACAGTCCCGAGGTAGGGTCTAAACCAATCCAGCCGGCGCCAGGGATATAGACTTCTGTCCAAGCGTGCAGGTCTGTGAAATCTTCGGTAGGGCCTGTGGGGCCATCGAGGGAGAGCACGTCGGCGGTAAGCTGGACCAAATAACCGGAAGCGAAGCGTGCAGCAAGTCCCATATTTCTTAGCGTTTGTACAAATAGCCAAGCACTGTCACGGCAGGAGCCATATTCACTGACTAATGTTTCTTCGCAGGTTTGAACGCCGGGCTCCATGCGAATCACATAATTGACAGCTTGTTGTGTGCGACTGTTCTCTTTGACTAAAAAAGTCACGATAGCCTGTTCGCTTTGGTCAACGCCTTTAAGCCATTTCTTCATGGCCGGACCTGACTCTTTTATCTCAAGGTAGGGAGCCAAGTCTTTTGCAAGTTGCGCGTCGTATTTGAATGGAAAATTTTGGGCGCTGTCTTCTACGAAAAAGTCGAACGGATTGATTACCGTCATGTCGGCGATAAGCTCAACAGTGATGGACAGTTCTTTGGCTTTCTCAGGAAACACTAGCCGTGCTAAATGATTTGAAAAAGGGTCTTGTTGCCAGTTAATAAAATGATCGTTTGGAGTTATTTTGAGCGAATAAGAATCGATAGGCGTGCGGCAATGTGGAGCAGGACGCAAGCGAACAACATGGGGCAAAATCTCCACCAAGCGATCAAATTGATACGTTGTCTTGTGGTGTATTGCTACTTTTATGGTCATAAGGTAATGTTGCTCGTATATGCAAATTGACTGGAAATCATATAACCCTGGCGCTTTTTATGACGAACTAATTAGTTCGCCGGGGAACCCTCGAAAAGCTGGCCGAATTCTAGCCCGGTATCTCAGCTCGCTTAAAAGTGAGGATCTTCAGCAGCGAAAGACAGCTGCCGAACTCGCCATTAAGGCTATGGGTATCTCCTTTACCGTTTATTCTGAAGCGGGCAATATCGATCGAGAATGGCCTTTCGATATTATTCCCCGAATCATCACAGAAACACAATGGCAGAAGACAAGTCAAGGACTTGAACAACGCCTACGTGCCCTGAATTGTTTCATTGATGATATCTATAATGATCAAAAAATACTGAAAGATAAGGTCGTTCCCGCTGAGTTAATCGCAAAATCGGTTAACTTTCGTAAAGAGTGTATTGGCATGAAGCCAAAGCATGGAGTGTGGGCGCATATTTGTGGAACAGACCTCATTCGCGATACCAACGGTCAGTTTTATGTCCTAGAAGACAACCTACGAGTTCCTTCCGGTGTGTCTTATATGATGGAGAACCGCAAAGTCACTAAGCGCGTTTTCCCCGAGTTATTTGAAAACTACAATATTTTACCTATCACCGAGTATACGTCTCATTTGTTTGAGACCTTGGCCTCGATATCGCCTCGACCGTTGGATTACCCTGAAGTGGTCGTGTTGACCCCGGGTATCTATAACTCTGCCTATTTCGAACACTCATTTCTTGCCCAGCGCATGGGAGCTGAGTTGGTGGAAGGCGGGGATCTCGTTGTTGAAAATGACTGCGTCTATATGCGCACCATTAATGGGCTTTCTCGTGTCGATGTTATCTACCGCCGTATAGACGATTTATTTTTAGACCCTGAAGTCTTTAACGCAGATTCAGCCTTAGGCGTGCCTGGGTTGATGCGAGCCTGGCTCAAAGGAAACGTTGCGCTTGCGAACGCCCCTGGCGCTGGCGTGGCAGATGACAAAGTCATCTACACTTATGTTCCGGCAATGATTAAGTACTATCTAGGGGAAGAACCCTTACTTGAGAATGTTCCAAGCTACCTCTGTGTTGACGATAAACAGTGTAAACATGTGCTGGCCAACCTAGACAAATTGGTCGTTAAGCCTGCCAATGAGTCCGGTGGTTATGGGATGTTGATGGGGCCGCAGGCGAGCAAAAAAGAACGAGCAGAGTTCGCGGAAAAAATTAAGGCAGACCCGCGAAATTATATGGCACAACCGCTTATTTCACTTTCTACTGCGCCAGTATTGGTCGACGGGGGGGTGGAACCCAGGCACATCGATTTAAGACCCTTTATTTTACAAGGCCGCGATACCTATGTGACCCCCGGTGGTTTAACACGAGTGGCCATGGTGAAAGGATCCTATATAGTGAACTCCTCTCAAGGTGGGGGTAGTAAAGACACCTGGATTGTTTCGGATGAGGAGCGCTGAACCATGTTGTCCAGAGTCGCTGAGCGAATATATTGGCTAGGCCGTTACTTAGAGCGCACCGAGAATACCGCCCGCCTGTTGACTGTGTATTCAAACCTACTTCTCGATTTGCCCCGCGGCGCTAAAGTGGGATGGCATACCTTGGTTGAGATAACCGGTAACCAAGAGGGGTTCACTAAAACCTATCAAAATATTGATGAGCGCTCGGTCAATCGATTCTTATTGTCCGATCAGAGTAATTACTCGTCAGTGATCAGCTCCTTGGGATTAGCGCGTGAGAACGCCCGTACGACTCGAGAAATTATCCCTACGGAAGCATGGGAACAAATTAATAAACTTTATCTGTTTACTCGTGAAAACATGGGCAAGGCAACAGCACGCGGCCCACGCCATCAATTACTACAAGACATCATCGCTCATTGCCAACAGATCGCAGGATTGTTAGCTGGTGCTATGAGTCACAACAGCGGTTATAACTTTTTACGCATTGCTCGCAGTTTAGAGCGTGCTGATATGACAACCCGAATTGTCGATGTCGGCTCTATCACTTTAGTGCCGAGCCTGACCCAAGGCGGCAATCTTGTCGATCAAACCGCACGCCCTTTTGCCAATATGATTTGGATGAGCGTCTTACATTCTCTAAGTGCTTACCAAATGTACCGCCAACATGTGCTCGATCGTGTTAACGGTGAAGATGTAGTGACGTTTCTTTTACAAGATACGCAGTTCCCTAGATCAGTTCGGCACTGCCTGACTAAGTTAGAATCTTGTTTGATGTACCTTCCTAACCACGAGGCCGCGTTGGCGCAAGTGGCCGCTACCATAAAGCTTGTTGATGAAGCTGATATTGCCGCGCTGCTAGAAACCGGTCTTTTGGAAAATATCGATGAGCTACAAGTCGAATTTGCTAGCATTCATACGAGTATCGCCGAGACGTGGTTCCTTCCAGTTGTGAGCGAACAGCAACAATCTGCTTAATCTAAATGAGTAAACTGTGTGAGAGACTTTTCCTGTGCTTGCGGGCAAACCCTGTACTTTGAAAATACCATTTGCAATGCCTGTGAACGTCGCTTGGGATACGATCCGTTCCTGGCCGAATTGCTTACCCTTGAGCCAGAGAAAGAAGACGAGGAGTCTCCAGAAGGACTGTGGCGTGATGTTGCGAATGGGAAACTCTATCATCGCTGCAGCAATGACCAAGAGTTCCAGGTCTGTAATTGGTTAGTCGAAAGTCCCGAAGAAGGTTTCTGTTTAGCCTGTTCGCTTAACGATACAGTGCCAGAGGTGGACTCGGGATACAGGGAAGCTCAGCGACGTAAGTGGTGGGGGCGCATGGAGTCTTCTAAAAGACGTCTTCTTTATTCCTTACTGTCCTTGGGCTTGCCTGTGCAGAACAAGGCTGAGAATGAAGCAGGGTTAGCATTTTCATTTCTTGAAGATCAGCGTTCGAATCCGCACGTTGACGAAAAGCATGTGCTCACCGGGCATTTAGAAGGGTTGATCACGGTCAATTTGGCTGAGGCCGACGGCGTGAATCGTGAGCAAACTAGGCAGAACCTTGGGGAATCTTATCGCACATTGTTAGGCCACTTTCGGCATGAAAGCGGACACTACTATTTCGACAAGCTGATGAATACGCCTGAAGCGTTAAATGAGTTCAGGGAGCTTTTTGGCGATGAGCGAGAGGATTATGAAGAAGCCTTAGAGAGGCACTATGCCCGTGACCCCAATGATGCTGATAGCGACAAGGTCAGCGCCTATGCACAGATGCATCCCCATGAAGATTGGGCGGAGTGTTGGGCGCATTATTTACATATGACGGACTGTTTAGAAACGGCAGCGCAAGTAGGCCTGTTGCAAGTTGCGCTTATAAAGCCAAAGCAGGAACCAGATATAGAACTGTGTATACAAAACTGGGATCACATATCAGTGGCAATCAATGCCTTGAATCGCAGTATGGGTTTGCAGGACGCTTACCCATTTGTTCTTTCAGAGACGACGCTTAAAAAGCTCCGTTTTGTTCATCAGAGGATTTATCCCAGCTAGAGGCCCATGCGAAAGGCGGCATTTGTCTAAAAGCGTCTTTCAAGCCTTGGTCCCAGCTGCGTTTCAACTCTCGAAGAAACTCACTATCCTCATTAAATCGCAATGGCTCGGTAAGAGTCATAGTGTCAGTTCTGTATACCAGGGTTTCGATGGGAGGCCCAACGCTCAAATTACTGCGCATGGTGGAGTCCATTGAGACCATGGCGCAAAGCGCACAGGTATCGAGGTTTAGCTCAGGGGTTAGAATGCGATCTAGGATCGGTTTCCCGTATTTGCTCTCTCCAATTTGGAGATAAGGCGTGTCCTTAGAGCTGGTGATGTGATTGCCCTGAGGATACACAAGCATAATGCGGTGCTTACTATTGGCAATTTGCCCGCCAATGATAAAGCTCGCTTCAAAAGAGACGCCTGTTTTGGCGTGTTTCTCTTGCTGGGATAGTGAGATATCCCCTAGATAATCCGCGGCATCAGCAAGGGTTTCCACAGTCAATAAGCTTGTGGTGGCCCTGTCTTTGATATCTCGTTTTACTTGAGAGATTGTCGCTTGTGTAGTGGCAAGATTGCCTGCGGATAGGATAACGAACTGGCGTTGTCCATCCACGCCAAAGCGATACATTTTGCTATAGGTGCTAACTTGGTCTATGCCTGCATTAGTGCGGGAATCTGAGCAAAAGACCATGCCTGCATCGACGGCGATTGCCACACAATACGTCATGATTAGGTAAACCGGATTTCAAGGAAATTACTGAACTAACTCGTGTTTAAGGGCGAAACATTACACTAGTTCCGCAGGTAGGTGAACACAAATCTCATTTCCTTATGGGCGGCGCTGCTAAGTGTTTGCTGCATCAATACTTTATTGAAACCAAGTGGAACGCTGGGGTTGCTAATAATGTAGGAATTAGAACAATAAGCCCCACAAGGATGGGGGCTTATTAGAAGAAGGGCTGATGACTTAGCGGTCGTCTAAGTTGTCATCGTCAAAACTATAGTCATCGATATCGAGACTTTGCTTAACGCTGATATCGCTGTCGTCGTCGAATTGGAATTCACCGTACATGCGCTTCCAGTCGAGACGTTCTTCTGTGCGTCTTCGCATTTCTGTCAAATGACGCTTTTGAAGACGTTTATCATTTGGCTCATCAAAGTCGGAATCTGGTATAAAGGCGCCAGAATCAAGGTAGTCTTTTGAACTATCGGCTATATCATCCCACTGATGACTTTTCATTTGATTAATCTCTCGTTTAATCGCGTTTAGTCGAATTGGCCTTTTGTAGCATTGTTTTGGCTTCGTGCGGGCTATTGAGGCTTGCACGTGGCCGTGTCACAGTCGCCTTTTTTGAGTCTATTCAGACGGTGAAAGCAGGCTGTTTACGAAGCGAATTATCGTCATTAAATTATAGAAAGCAATAGCCAGATGAAAATATTTTTCAATTTACTGAAAGCCTTTGCTCAAAGGGGCTGTAGAGATAATTGGCGGTGCCGATTAGTCGCAAGATATGTCAGCCTTATGACATTTTGATTGAATATTTGTGTCGGTTTAGCTGAAAAATTATAAGCAGGAAAAATATGCAAAAAACTTGTTTGGATTGTGGCATGCAAGTGAGTGTTAGTTTCGATCGTTGCCAGAAGTGTGATGCGGATATTGTTCAACAAACTGACGGCTCGATTCTTCGCGTCGATATCGCTCATAATCGCGAAACGATCCCCGAGGCTTTGAATAAACTCAGTGATGTTTTGGATGAAGCGTGGGCGGGACATACATACGCTTTGCGCGTGATTGTTGGCAGAGGGTTGATACGTGATGAAGTGATTCGGCAGTTGAGCTGGTTAAAGCACACCGACAAAGTACTCGATTTTGATCACGACAACGGTAATACAGGATCTCTACTCGTGACGATCCGCCGACGCTAGAGCGCTCTATTGGCTAAGGTTCTCAATGCACGATTCACGAATGAGCTTTTTAGCAATTTTGCCGCTGGCGATTCGTTGGAGTTGTTCGGACTGCACGATAAAGTGAGTGGGGATCTTATATTGAGCAATACGAGTGGAGAGGAATACCTTGAGCTCATCTTCGCTGACCTGAGTCCCAGGCATGAGCATGATTGCTGCCGCGACTGTTTCGCCTAGGCGGGTATCAGGGATTCCAAACACAGCGGCTTCACAGACATTGGGATGCTCGGCTAGCGCATATTCAACCTCAGCACAGGCTATGTTTTCTCCACCACGAATCACGATGTCTTTGGCTCGATCTTTAATGATCAAGAAGCCATGAGCGTCTAATAAGCCAAGGTCGCCGGTATGAAACCAGCCATCGCGTATGGCGGCGGCAGTATCTTCCGGGCGTTTCCAATAGCCTTTCATAATCGTCGCACCCTTAATGCAGATCTCTCCAATCTCACCGCTTTCAAGCACCTTCCCTTGTTCGTCTTCAATTCGAATGCTAGTCAGTGGTGGGGTGGGGCGTCCTGTGCTATCAGGTTTTGCGTAATAGAACTTTCCTGTGATGGTGGCGCCAATGGCATTGGTTTCAGTCAACCCATAGCCTAGGCCGGGCTGAGCTTGCTCTGGGAACCTTTGCTGCATCAATGTGAGGTGCTCGGGCGGGCGAGCCGCGCCACCTGACTGAACACTACGCAGGCTGCTGAGATCCGTTTTGTCGAAAAGAGGTGAGTTCATGACCTCCCAAGTCATAGTGGGGACGCCATGCAGTACAGAGAGACTCTCTTTCTCAATTAGTTGTAATGCATGCTCCGCATTCCATTTGTACATCATCACGAACTTACGTTTGTAGAGAAAGCTTAATAGGAATTGCGCGTGATTGCCGGTGACATGAAATAAAGGCACGTTGGCGAGGACTCCGGGTTGAGGAGCTCCTTGAGGAGATTTCAGCTCGGGCCGTAACTCTTCAGTGATTTCTTTGGCAAATAGCCAAGAATACAAGGCGTTTATGATGGCTCTGTGTGTGGAGAGAACGCCTTTTGGGTGCCCAGTAGAGCCTGATGTGTACATGATTGAAGCATCGTCATCGGGCTGCACGTTCTGCTTTTCTGGATCAAAGGAATCGGCGTGGGACGCTGAGTCGAGCAGTGATTGAAAGGCTGGGAAAGGGGTTGCATTGGCAGGGGCGATGGCAATGATTTGGATCTGTAGTTGGTCCAGGATGGGCTGCAAGCGCTCGATGCGTTCTGGGTCAGCAAAGATGAGCTTGCTGCCACTGTCCTGTAATCCGTATAGAAGTTCGTTGCTTTGCCACCAAGAATTCATAGGCACAACAATGGCGCCTATCATCGTAATAGCCATGTAGGCTATGCACCATTGGGGATTGTTGCGAGAGCATACGGCCACTCGGTCACCTTTCTGGATTCCGAATTCATGCATCAATTGGCTAGCCATTTTCCGTGCCATCGACACGGTTTCGCCATAGCTATAGCGCTCTTCTTGATAGATCAGGAAAGGCAGGTCGGCTTGTTCTAGCCCTAAGTTGTAGATCCCCGATAGATTGTTGGGGACTTGGGAAAACACGGGAGTGTCTATACCGTTGATGAGCAGGTTGGTGACCGCTAGTGGTGAGTTGGGTGCCCTGAGGCGGGCCCCTATAGCTTTAAGGGTATTGAGATCTTCTGTGATTTGATCGTGGCTAAGCATGTAGCTCCAACTCGAGTGTGTTGCTAGAAAAGCTCACAAGATCTATCGAGCAAGCGTTCGAAAATATAGCGCATCGCTCGCTCTAAATAAAGGCGTAAGTGCTAACGAACACTTCAATAAGTTTAAAAGTTCTGCTCGCTCAGTCGGTAGTCCGGCACAATCACGGCAGGAATGATTTCCTCTTCTTCAGGCAATAAAGTGGAGGCCGGTACTGCACCTGGGCCAAATGAGAACCTAAAGACGCCGCGTGCGACTAGGTTTTCTGGGTCAATCGCTGCCCATTCGACGTTGTAATAGGGTTTTTGCTCTAACTCTGGCAAATCTAGGAAAAACACCCGGCTTACATTAGGGTTGTAAATAAAACCGATGTTGACGAATTGCTCATCTGGGTCTGTCAATGTGAGTTTTACGAGACGCACATAGGTGCTAAAGCGCAGCATCAGCTCATCTGGAGCGACTTCTAGAATTTCATCATCGATGGGTGAGGACTCGAGCTCGACATCGCTATTGTTGTTAATAGTCATGACGTGCTGTGCCTGCACGAACTGGATACCCACTAATGAGAGTGCCAAGGTAAGAGTCATTCGCAAGAAAAAGGTCTTCATATATTTACTTCGCATTACGTCAGATTACGGATTTGAAGTGCGAAATATGGACGAGCTAACGACAGATGTCGAGGCCTTAACAGGGATTGAAATGGCTTTTATGCTCTCGTGATACGCAGAGACTGATTTTTTATCTAAAATTTTAAATTTCGACGGTCTGGTGTATTGTGAACTGCCTCGGAATTTCAATTTCTGTTAGTAATTTCCGCTATGAGGGAGACCTACATTGGTCTGCAATGTTGTGATGGAGGCTGAATTAACAACAATAATAAATGTAGACGCTTAAGCGTCTCAGGGAGTTTTAGATGCAGTTTGTGGGTTGCTGGACCACGCGAATTCATTTGCCTAAGTTACTATCAATCATTGTGTTGCTGAGCGTCGGCTTGAGCAATGGATGGGCGCAAGATAGTTATCGAACAGGCAAGTTTTTGGAGCCAGCCTATGAAGGTTGGCAAGAAAACGAAGATGGTACGTTTTCATTTATTTTCGGCTACCACAACGAGAACTGGGAAGAAGAGCTCAATATTCCAGTGGGTGAAGGTAACTTTTTCTCGCCAGGTCTTGAGGATCGGGGCCAGCCGACGCATTTCCTGCCTAGACGTAATCGCTTTACCTTTAAGGTGCAAGTTCCATCGGATTGGGGCGACAAAGAGCTGATCTGGACAGTGAACGTCAATGGCGTCGAAAAAAAGGCTTATGCCACATTAGAGCGTGACTATGTCGTTGATAACGTAGTGATTGCCTCTGAAACGGGGTCTTTGGGAGCCGGCACCAGTAGCCCTGAGTCACGATCCAATACTTCTCCGCTAGTGGTGGTCCAAGGCGATCGAGTGGGTAACGAAGTTATCCGTAATATTCGAGTGGGCGAAACACTCTCTCTGCAAACGTATGTGGAAGATGACGGTTTGCCTAAGCCGCGCGCTAGAACTGCCTCAGACTTTACTCGCGATGCAATGATCGAGCGAGTAATGACTCCGCCGCGACAAGTGACGGTTGGTAAAACCAATGGCTTGTTCTTATCGTGGAACGTCTATCGTGGGGACGGCGCTGTGTCGTTTGATCCACCCCAGGTGAAGCCTTGGGAAGATACGCGTAACTCTGCCAACTCTCCTTGGGGGCCGCTATGGACTCCGCCTGCTATTCCAGAAGACGGTATGCACTCGGTTGATGTCATGTTCGATGAGCCTGGGACTTACATCCTTTGGGCACGAGCAGATGATGGTGGCCTGTATCACGATGAGTACGTCACAGTGAATGTAAGCCCTTGATGAAATAGAGATCTATGCTCCCTATCTAATGCAATTAGTTGGGTCAGGGGGCATTTTTGTCTGCACAAAATGCGAGATCACTTGCAATGTTTTGGGAGCTCTACTATCTTCCTGACGGCATAAAACAAATAAAAGTGAATCGGATATGCCCCTGCTCCAAAACGCCACTAGTTTTCTAGCGATCTCTCAATTGCTCTTAATGGCGCTGTTCTATTTAACCTACTATCGACGCCTATTCTTAGGAAGACTAATGTCTTTCTATGCGGTTTGTCTTATTTCCTATATTGCTTCGATATTGCCGGAAGTAAACGCCTTACCACGGGCGTTTGAGTTCCCGTTTAATATGTTGGCAATCACCGCTCCCGCAGTCCTTTGGGTCATTACGCGTTATTTGTTCGTGGATAACCCCAAAATCGCTAAGCCGATTTGGGTCGTGTTTGTGGCCTATATTGGTTTGCGCGCCTACGGAAACATTACCGGACCCTACACAGATTTAGGATATTGGGTAATCTATGTTTCAACACAACTAGTGATGCTGTTGTTGGCGTGTCATGTTGTCTTCATGGCCGTGCGAGGTCGTGGTGTGGATTTGGTGGAAACTCGACGTAAGTTCAGGGTCCCCTTCACGGTAACGATGGGCACCATCGTGGCGATTATTGTCGGGTCAGGGTTCTTTGGCGAGTTTTATAGTCAGCTGAGCATTGTTTTTGTAGGGATTATTTTTGTTCTTATCTTACTTTTCAATCTAGCGACTTTCCGTTTGCATAGAGACTCTATGCAATTGATCGAACCGAATGCAGAGCAGTCGGTGCCGTCATTGAAAAGCCGTATGAATGACAAAGATAAAGACAAGCCTCTAGTGGATCGTATTCACCATGTGATGGAGAACCAACGGCTCTATACCCAGCCTGGATTTACGATTGGAATGTTGGCCTCCGCAGTATCAATGCAGGAATATCGCCTGCGTCGATTGATTAACCAAAAACTGCATTACCGCAATTTTAATCAATACCTGAATCAATACCGTATCGCCGAAGCGGCAAAGCGCCTCAAAGACCCCAGTGAGGGGCAGGTAGCGATTTCGACGATTGCCTTAGACGTGGGGTATGCCTCTTTGTCCTCTTTTAACAAGGCATTCAAGGAGTTGCATGGTGTGACGCCCTCGATCTATCGAGGCAGGGCGTCACAATAGCCTAGCCTTCTTTTCTTATCTCCAGCACAACTTTGCCCATCACTCGGCGTTCAGTAAACACACTGAATGCTGCTACAAAGTCTTCCATGGAGAAGGTTTGAGTGACGATTGGGCGTAAACGACCATTGCGATAGAAGTCCAGTAGCTCTGCAAAGTTCGCTTCATAGGCTTCTGGCTCCTCTTTGCGGAACCGACCAAGGAAAACACCTACCATTGAAGCCCCTTTAAGGAGTGCAAGGTTTGCCTTGTACTCTGGGATTCGGCCACTGGCGAAGCCCACAACGAGGATTCGGCCATTCCAGTTGATGCAACGCGTGGCTTGATCGAACAAGTCTCCGCCAACAGGGTCGTATATGATGTCAGCCCCTTTTTCGTCCGTTAGGGCTTTAACCTTCTCTTTTAACTCGCCATCGCTATAGTTCAGTAACTCATCGGGGTCGGCGTGTTTCACAAATTCTAGCTTTTCATCGCTACTGGCCGCCGCAATGACGCGCGCGCCCATAAGCTTGCCTAGTTCGACTGCCGCCATCCCCACGCCGCCACTAGCCCCAAGGACTAATAGGGTTTCTCCCGCTTTGAGTTGGGCGCGTTGTTTCAGTGCATGGTAGGAAGTGGTGTACACCATGGCAAACCCTGCAGCGGTTTTAAAATCCATATTGTCGGGGATTTTACGAACGGCACTGGGGTTAGCTAATACTTGCTCGGCCATCCCGCCTATAGAAGGCGTTGCCATCACGCGATCTCCTACTTGTAAGCCTTTCACGTCGGCACCAATCGCTGTAATGATCCCACCCACTTCTGACCCTGGTATGAAGGGCATGGGGGGTTGGAACTGATATTTTCCTTGGATCTGCAGGGTGTCTGGAAAGTTGAGTGATGCTGCATAAACATCAATGACAACTTGCCCCGCCCCTGCAGTTAGATCTTTCACGTTCTCGAGAACGAGGTTTTCGGATGTGCCATAGCTATGACAAACAAGTGCTCTCATAAATCCCCCTTGGCTTTATATAAGAGGTGATTCAAGCATTTTTACCAAATTTCTACAATCGAAGCGCAAGCCGTAGGAAGCCTTTCGCGAGGCTTTGGCATATAATTACCGTCAACGATAATTTCTTGGTTAGTAGTAATGGCATTGAGTGAAGCACAAAAAGGCTTGTATCTGAAGGAGATGGGAATTCAGTCCTATTTCCCGCGTCGGGCGCTGCCTGGGGCAAAACCCTCGCGTGCTTATGCTGCCAGTTATTTAGCCGCACAGGTGACGACCCAAAACTCAGGAACTGCCGCGCTCAACACGGCCAAAGAGGTCTTGCAGCTATTACAGCCAGCAGTACCAACACCCCAAGACAAACCACAAATGCCAGTCGCCAATGTTGCGACGCCTGCAGCGAGTAATAAAGTATCTGAGCAGGTACAGGCATTAGCCGCGAGCCTTACGTCACAGACTAACAAGGTGCCGGCGGAGGGAAGCAATACAATTGAGTCTCCAGAGCCGCCGCAAAGCGCCAACGCCCCAGCGCCCACCCCCATTCGTTTTGCGTTTGCCTTTATCCCTGTTAATGAGCATTTAGCTGTGATCACTGAGTTGCCGTGGTCTAAATCGGTCTCGTTTTCTACTACGAGCCAAACCTTATTGGCCGGTATTCTAAAGGCGCTAGGAGTGCCGGTAGAAGCACAGCATTTGAATCCTATGGTGTTTACGTGGCCGCTGTTTGAAGGGGCTGGGCTTGATCTTGATGCCGCTAGTGCTCGCCAGACTTTAGAAGGATTTGTGGCTAAACGCCTGCGTTTGCGCCCAGTTCAGCATTTATTGCTGATGGCAGAAGGCGCTGCACAGTTTCTATTTCCTGAAGGGTCTTTAGACGAGAGCGTTAAAGTGTTAAAGCATCCACGACTAGATGTACGCGTGGTGATGACCCATAGTTTAAGTGCTATGGAGCCTGGGCGTGACCCAGCTTTTACAGAAACAATTAATGAACGAAAACGTCAGGCATGGCAAACGCTCCAGCCTTTGAAAGCAAAATTTAATGGCGGCGACCGCGGCGCTCATGAAGGCTCCTAGCGCATGAATGCCCTGTTTGCCAAAGAGCCTGATTCAATCAATATTTTTCTGCGCGCGATGCGTGCAAGTGATCTTGATTTAGTCGTGCAAAGCGAAAACTTGTCCTTACAAAACCCCTGGTCTAAACGTGTATTCTCCGATTGTCTGCGCTCAGGCTATGAATGCTGGGTCTTGGCCACGCGTGATCGTATAGTTGCCCATGGCGTCTTATCCGCAGCCGCTGGTGAGGCTCATGTCCTGACCATTTGCGTGCATCCAGACTTTAGGGCGATGGGCTATGGGAAACGAATGCTGCGGCACTTGCTGGATAAAGGCTATAAAAAAGGGGCGCGAGAATGCTTCTTAGAAGTGCGTCCTTCCAATAAGGTCGCGATCACACTTTATCTAGCGATAGGGTTTGTGCAAGTGGGGGAGCGCAGAGGCTACTATCCTGTCAATCCTGGTGAGACTCATCGCGAAGATGCCCTCATCCTTTCTAAATTACTTCCGCTGTAAAGACCTTAATCGTCTTGTCCATTTTTGTGACTAATAAGCCTGAATACTCGTTTCAGTCCGTACAGTACGGCGACAAGTGCGGCGGCGCATAAAAGTACAATCACTATTAGAACCAAGGTGCTTAGAAAGAAGCTAAACATATTGTTCCGAGCTTCATCATAGGACATGGCTAATGCCCACAATGATGCGACGGCTATAAACAAGCCAGCAATAATGGCGCGTGTATTTTTCCGTATTTTAATGCGAGGTATTTTCACAGTATGTCATTGGTGCCGTGTCTATTTGTTAAACACGGGCTCTCCATCTTTATCGGGCCAAGTGTGGCGGCACTCTGGGTACATCGTGCAACCCCAAAAAAATCCATTCTTTCCGTTTCGTCGTTTTAGTAATTGTCCGCAAGAGGTGCAACGAAATGCCTTAGCGGGAATACCATTATCGTCGTTGAGACGAGTCTTGCAACCTTTGTCGAAACCCGTGCAGTACCAATAGAAGCCTTTGCTGTTCTCTGTGCGGATCAAACTGCGTGTACAAACCGGGCAACGAAAGCGTTCATCGGCTGTCAGCGAAGGTTTGCCGTCTTTGTCAAACAGTGTTGCTTTGCATGCTGGGAATGCGCTGCATCCCCAGAATGGGCCTTTTTTTCCGACAATGCGGCGCATTGGCTTACCACACTCAGGGCAGGGGTGTTGCCGAGGTTCTGGTGTCAGTGTAAACGGGATGTCGTCAGGTAAGTCTTTGGCCATAGGGCCTCACTAACTCTGTCGCAGATAAGATTCAAGGTGCAGCAATAATGCTTCGTTCTCTTGCGCTGTCCCAATGGTGATACGGAGTTTATCGCGCAGCCTTGGCATATCAAAATAGCGAATCAGAATGCCGTCGTCTTTTAAGCGTTGATAGCACTCTCGGGCTAAAAGCTCTGGGCTCTCAAAGCGGGAGTCTTCAGTGGGCACTTGTGCTAGCAAGAAGTTACTTTGACTTGGGGCGCAGCTAAAGCCCATTGCGCTGAGCGCCTTGGCCACCCGGGTTCGTTCCTCACGCACTTTTTGCCAGCCAATGGCCGCCAATTCTCTATCAGCCAAAGCGGCAGTCGCAAGGGCTTGCGAAATCGCATCGGTATTATAGCTATCGCGGGTTTTATAGAGCATCGGTGCAATTAAATCCTTAGGCCCGATGCCATAAGCAAAACGAAGCCCGGCTAAGGAGTAGCCTTTGCTCATCGTCCGCAAAATGACGACGTTGTCTAACTCGGCAATCAGCGCCACGCTATTATGAGTGATCTCTGGGTCTATAAAATCGATATAGGCCTCGTCAATGACAAGAACGCCGGAAAATGCTTGTGCAACACGTCGGAGTTCATCGACCGAACTGAGCAGTCCCGAGGGCGCATGTGGGTTCACAATGAACGCTAGCTTGGCGCCCGTGTTATTGAGTTGCTCAGGAAAGTCCGAGCTCATGCTCCAGTCGTCGAGTAGATCTATGCGCTTGATAGGGCAATCTTGTATCTCTGCCAACACTGGGTAGAGTGAATAACTGGGTTCGGCAAGGGCGATACTTTGCCCAGGCTCGACAAAGGTCGTAATCAACAAACGAATGAGTTCGTCGCCGCCATTGGTAGGAATAATATTGTCGATGTCGACTTGGTGATGTTGGGCGGCCACTTTGCGAAACTCGTTCGCAAAAGGTTGGGGGTAACGTCGCAAGCTATCGACATTGAATTCGGCAAGGGCTTTGGCTACTGCGGCAGTCGCTGGGTAAGGATTCTCATTGGTATTGAGTTTGATTACCTTGGCTTGCTGAGGTTGTTCACCAGAACTGTATCCGGTCATGCGTTGAATGTTGGGTCGTTCGTAGCTCATAAAGTAAGACAATGCTCTGGAATTCGTGGAGGCGCCAATGCGACTTTGAAGAGTTGCCAAGATTACTGCTTAATGCACGCGTATTCAATTGTTGCGCAAATTTGTCGCGTATTCTTCGCGAGCCTTGCTTAACGCCTTCGCTGAATCCAAATCGGCTTTGTACTCGTCCCACCAACCGCGTGAATGCGGAACCATCATATGGAAATTGTATAGTCCTGACTCAAGGGTGGTGAGAAAGGTTTGGAAGTCCTGCTCTTGTTTCACCATGAGGCGTTGGAGGCGAATGACGGCGTTGCGCTCATCATTGATATCGATGCGGCCTACTTGGGTTGATAGCTCAGAAAGCTCAGTGTGCGTTTGCTCTGCGACGCTTGTGCGTAATTCGACTTGATTAAGCAGGTCTGTTATTTCCTCGTCTAGTTGCTCAATGCGAGCATCATTTGGATCGATCTCTGCTTCCACTTCGCCGGAGCCCAAGCCTCCTAGTACAATCGCGGCGATTGCGCAAAGCAAGGCGATCGCACCTACTCCTAGGCTGATGAGAAGCAATTTTTTTTGGCTCTTCACAAGAGCGCTTAAGGTTTCAAGGGTTTCTAATTGGGGGGGCTGACCGTCGGCTGCTGCATTGGCTTGGCTCATTGACACTTCCTATAAAAAGAATGGGTCCGCCAGAGATCAGCATCCAAGCAACATGGGGGATAGACTTAATATCGGCTGATGTGGAGCAAAAATCAATAAATCGGCCAAAAAACTTAGATCTCATGGTCATCAAGGGAGAGTTTCGTACGTCAAGGTGCGGTTATTCCAACCCTGAATCCAGCGTTGCTCATTGCGTTGCTCGGGAGCATTGGCTACCCGTCGGGCTAAAACAGCCCGTGCAGATTGCGCAAACTGCGGCATTAACTCTGTGCCATCGCGCGTCGAAGCAAGAGTTTCTAACACTTGTAATAAGCCCCAGCCTTGCCCTGCATATCGCTCTTTATTCGATGTTCCTTCCCCTTTGAAGTTTACATAATCAATTAAGGCGTACATGCCTAATGGCGCTGAACTATTAGCGACTTCATAAAAAAGTGCTTCAACGCTGGAAGGTTGTTGAGCGTGCGCGATTAAGCTGGGCAGGCTTTGCTGCATCCGATTGATTATAAACTGCACTTGAACTTCACGTGTTAGATAGAGGAAGTCGCGTAGCTCGCTGAGTCGCTCGTCATCGAATTCGGCCTCAAATTGCGCCTTGTTCTGCCAAGGCGCTGCACGGTTCGGCAAGGCATCGAGCCATAAGGGCAAGGTGATGTTTTGCGAGTCGTAATAGACCAGCAAAGCCGGGAAGCTTTCTACAAAGGCTTCCTGTTGTCCTGAGCGGTACCAAATGAAGTGGCCAATCCCTAATGAAGGGAAGTCTTCTCCCTCGTTCCAACTGGTTAAGCACGGTATTTTCAGGTTACACTCGTTGGCGAAAATGCGTTCACCAATCCATTGAGTCTGGGTCGTAGTAAGTGCAGGCATTGGCTTGTTGGGTGCTTGCGAGCAAGAAACAAGAAAAAGCAGCAGAAGACTCATAATATAGAGGGTTTTTGGCACGGGAGTGATTCGTCTCATTGGGGGCGTTATCGAGGCCTTAGGTGAAAGGATGTAAGCTGCAAAGCTCAGCGCAGAATCTTAGCATTTTCGAGTAACAATGCCAGCATGGCTGGCGATGATCATAGAAATGCTGTAGAAAACCTCAATGAAACTAGCGCGGTCGAGTCAATTTGAATCACACAGCAGAAATAGTGAACGCTAAAGAGCCTGAACCAAAAGACGAATTCGTTAAAGGCTTGTCACTTGTTTATCAGCGTTTAAAGCAGAGTAAGCATCTCAAAAAAGCGATGAAAGAGGTCGAGCAATCTCTATTGGATTTGCTAGACGTTCGCCTGTTCACTATTTATCAATGCGTACAGAACGGTAAAGAGGTTCTCGCCAGCTTTAAAGGCGGAGACCCAGACGACTCTAGTACAAGTGAAATCCGTGTTCCTTTTAGCCCCACTTCCCTAGCGGGCTATGTTGCTCTTAGCCAGCGTGCCCTGGTTATTCGTAATGTCCTCGACCAACAAGAGTTGCTCGACATTCACCCGCGCCTTAAATTTGATCGTCGCTTTAGCGATGCGAAAGGGTGGGCCGTTAAGTCGATGATTGTCGTTCCAATTAAGGATGGCATCCTTCTCGGCGTGTTGCAGTTGATCAATTTTGAAGGCGATCGTGAGTTCAATAAAACCGATTTGAAACACGCCATGATGGTGTCGCAAATGTTGGCAAAGCAGTTCCGATCGGAGTTGCAAAGCACACAGGGTCCCTACGACTACCTAGTTCAGAAGAACAAAATATCCAGTCAAGAGCTTGAAGATGTGCAGAACAAAGTAGGCCTTTATGGAGGCTCTGTTTCGCGCATTTTGATGGAAGACTTCAGTATAGATGCCGATGCGATTGGGGCTTCCTTAGAGTTTTATTATCGCGTTCCCTATATGAAATTTGAGCAAGGGGTAACCTTGCCGGCAGAGCTTTTTGAGAATATTGGTGTCAGTTACCTACGCAAAAACCTGTGGTTACCCATCGCCGGGGATAAAAATGAAGCGGTCATTCTTATCGATGACCCAAGCGATTATCAGCGCATTATGGAGATTCAGGGCGTTCTAAATGCTCGTAATTATGCGTTCCGTGTCGGGTTGCCTGAGCACATTTTGCAGTATTTGCGCGATGACGATGGAAGCGACCTCGAGGCAGGATTTGACGACGTGTTCTCTCGCCTCGAAGAGCAAGGCAATGTCGAGATTGAAACTGAGGAGGAGAGCGAAGAGGAAAACCTCGCAGCGACCTCGGCGATCATTCAATTGGTTAATCGCATCATTACTGAAGCGGACCGTCTAGGGGCATCGGACATTCACGTTGAGCCTGGCAAAGACGAGGCGTCGGGCAATGTGCGTATTCGCGTCGATGGCATTTGCCGTGAATTATTGAAGGTGCCCAAAGAGCACACCTCGGCATTGATCGCCCGTATCAAAGTGATTTCACGATTGAATATTGCTGAGCGGCGATTGCCACAAGACGGCAAATGTAAATTGAAAGTCCGTGGCAAAAAACTAGAGCTACGGGTAGCGACAGTCCCAACCGTTAACGGTGAAAGTGCGGTACTACGGTTGCTGGCGGCGGGCAGTGCGATGCCACTAGCAAAGCTCAACCTTTCTAGCCGTAATTACAATAAAATTATTGAACTCTCGGCGCATCCGCATGGCTTGTTGCTAGTGGTGGGGCCAACGGGATCGGGTAAAACAACGACTTTGCATGGGGTGCTTGGGTATATCAACACGCCTGACCGTAAAATTTGGACAGCTGAAGATCCTGTGGAAATTACACAAGCTGGTTTGCAGCAAGTTCAAGTATTGCCCAAAATTAATTTCACATTCGCCACTGCGATGCGAGCATTTTTACGAGCAGACCCTGATGTCATTCTCATCGGTGAGATGCGTGATCACGAGACGGCTAGTATAGGCATCGAGGCCTCACTGACGGGTCACTTGGTCTTATCTACTCTGCACACTAACTCAGCCCCAGAGACTATCACTCGATTACTCGACCTTGGGCTTGATCCCGTGAACTTCTCCGATGCGCTACTTGGCGTGCTTGCTCAGCGTCTGATGCGCACTTTGTGCGCTGCTTGTAAGGAAGAGTACTCCCCCTCGAAGCAGGACTTGGATCATTTGATTGATAGTTATGGGCGAGATCAGTTTGCAGAACTAGAAGTCGATATCAATAATGTCAGGTTGTGCAGAGCCGTAGGGTGTGACGACTGTGGTGGAACAGGCTATAAAGGCCGTACGGGTATTCATGAACTACTCACAGGGACGCATGAAATGCGAAGCCTGATCTACGATAAAGCCGATCTTGATGATATGCGCCAACAAGCATTGCGTGACGGTATGCGAACGCTTAAACAAGATGGTATCAATAAGATCTTTATGGGGCTAAGCGATTACAAGCAGCTTTTACGAGTAGTGGCAGAATAAGCCCCGTTATCCACGCTCTAAGCCTCGCTACGGGGTTTTACTTCTTTATTCCCATACTTTCCGTGCTTGTGAGCTTAACGCGCCTACTGAGCCAGTGGGCCTCGAATGATCTCGTAACGTTGGATTTTCCATTCTCCCTCTTGATAGATCAAAGAGGCATAGATATCGCTGACTCCCCTCGAAAAATTAGCACGAGCACTTACCTTCGCTTCTGGACGTTTAAAAGAGAGTAGTGAGGGAGGGGTTATTTCGCCCTTCCATGGATCAAGGGCAATTAATGGCAGCATGGAGTCGTAGACTGCAAAGCTTGGAATAACTTGCACTGCCCCTTCTGTTTCGTGTTCTTGAAGCTTCCTCGTATCGCCTTGGCGTAAAATAGGCAAACTCACCTCGTTTAAGGTGTGCTGAAGAGCCTCTAATGCGCGCTCAACCTTCATGCGATCAAAGGCTATTAATCCTGCAACAAGTAACAAAGCGAAAACGATCCCCGCTAGGATGGATATTCTGATTGATTTCAAAATGCACTACCTCTGAACAATGCTTGTGATGGTGGTGGTCGAGTGGCTCGATTATAGATTAAAAAAAGCTAATGAAAACAGCGCTCAAACGGGGTGTTTTTAACTTGCTTTTTAATTACGCCCCATTTTTATGCACATACATTCCCGTTTTGTCACTATTCTCCTATAAAAATAGCACCTTTCGCTCTTGGAACGCACGATAGTTAACTATCTTATTGATATATATAGAGTATTCTAAGTGGTTAAAAAATAAACAAGTTAAGTCTAAGCGCTAGAATTTCAGTGTTTGCGGCGTTTATTTTCAAGTTATCAACTGACTTATCCACAGAATCTGTGGAAAACATTTTCGCAAACTTAGACTCATATTTCTAAGTGGCCGTCAACTACCGATAGGGGTGAAAAGAGCGATTTTCGCGGTGCTTTTAAAAAGACGATTAGAGCTGTGTATGAAAGTCACAAGCTAATAGGCTTTTTGTTACGAAAAGTGGCTGTTCGAGTTGTTTGGTCTTGTGATTTGCACTTTATCTAGTATGGGCATTGATGCTATCGTAGTGACGTTACATCACTCCTCCAATCAGTAGCAGGCAATGGTCGAACTAACAGGTAATATTCCTTTTTTATGGCGTTTAAGCCCAGAATCCGGAGACGGGCTCTGTGCGGTATCTATGGTAGTGCCGTATGAATCCGAAGATGATCGCAGAGATCTGACCATTGAGACGAGCGTCGTTAGCTTCGCCTCGGACAGCACTCGCGCGGAGTCTGAAGAGATGTTGGAATGGAATCAAGACGACATTAGTTTGTTTTTGAAGTTAGTGGCCCATGAACAAGATGATAATCGTGTCATCGCTAACGATACCGTCCGTATTGACCTGACTGACCCTGCTATTATCGACATCATCCATGTTGTGGCAGCAGCGGGTTTTGGGATGGCCTATAGCTCAACGGCCGTATTGCAGCATTCCACTGGACTCTACCCTGCGCATAATTGCGATATAGGCAGTTTCGCTTCTTTAAATACCTCTATCGGCTTCAAACACTGTGTAGTGGTGGATATAGACAGCGAAGAAGTCGTCTGTGTATTGCTAGAAGATATCGATGTTGAGTCTATTGGCGAGTTTGACAAGTTAAATCGTCATGACCTTCTATTGGTTAAGCGCGCGGATTTGCTCCACCCCGATTTCGCCATTACCACTGGCCGTCCGGTTTCTGCGACAGTCCATTAAGTTGATCAATCTTCGCTAAGCTAAGCCGCGAAACTAGAGCGGTTACGGTTAATAAACCATACTAGCGATAGCATGACGGGGACTTCGACTAATACTCCTACTACCGTTGCTAAGGCAGCGCCTGAGTGCAGCCCGAAGAGTGAAATCGCAACAGCGACAGCCAGCTCGAAAAAATTCGAAGTGCCTATCATGCAAGCCGGAGCCGCCACGGCGTAGGGCAGCGCTATGCGTTTTGCCAGTACGTAGGTCAGCGCAAAAATCCCATAACTTTGAATGATCAACGGAATCGCTATCAGTGCAATCATTTCGGGCTGCGCGATGATGGTTTCAGCTTGTAAGCCGAATAGTAAGAGAACCGTAATTAGCAGACCGACAATAGACCACGGTTTCAAGCTTGCTAGCAGGCCGTTGAGTTTGTTCTCATCGCTGCCTTGAACGAGTCGGTGCCGGGTGTAGGCCCCTGCGAGCAGGGGCGCAAGAACATAAAGAATGACGGAGATTAATAGGGTGTTCCAGGGCACTGCGACATCGACCATCCCAAGCAAAAACCCTGAAATGGGGGCGAACGCGAATACCATAATGATGTCGTTCACCGAGACTTGCACAAGCGTGTAGTTAGGATCGCCTTTAGTCAGCTGACTCCACACAAACACCATAGCTGTGCATGGCGCAACGCCTAGGAGGATCATCCCGGCGATATACTCTGTGGCGAGGTCTGCTTCGACCCAGTCGGCAAACAGGAATTTAAAAAATACCCACCCAAGCAATGCCATGGTGAAGGGTTTGATCATCCAGTTGATGATCAAAGTCAGTATCAATCCCTTTGGCTTTTTTCCGACATCTTTAATCGAGGTAAAGTCGATTTGCACCATCATCGGGTACACCATTAGCCAGATGAGTACCGCAATGACTAGGTTGACGTGGGCAACTTCGAGTTCGGCGATAAGGGCGAACAGGTCTGGAGCGATACTGCCCAGAGTGATGCCTGCAATAATAGCGATGCCTACCCACACAGATAGGAAGCGTTCGAATAATCCCATGATGGCTCTTCTATAATTTAGATTGATTCACGCGAGCACTGACTTGTTCGGCAGACTCAACTCGCTCTGAGTAGCGATCCACTAAGTACTCTTTATTGTCGCGCAGCAGTAAGGTGAACTTCATGAGTTCTTCCATAACGTCGACAATGCGATTGTAAAAAGGCGAGGCTCGCATTCGGTCTTTGTCGTCAAACTCTAGAAAGGCTTTAGGAACAGAGGACTGGTTTGGAATTGTGACCATGCGCATCCAGCGACCGAGAATACGTAGTTGATTCACAGTGTTGAACGATTGCGAGCCGCCGCACACCTGCATGATCGCAAGCGCCTTGCCCTGGGTAGGGCGCACCCCGCCAAGATTCAAGGGGACCCAATCGATCTGGCTTTTGAAGATGCTCGTCATGGAGCCGTGGCGTTCTGGGGAGCACCAAACTTGCGCTTCAGACCACATCATTAGGTCGCGTAGCTCTTGGACTTTAGGGTGAGTGTCATCGGCAGTATCCGCCTGGGGCAGTCCACTAGGATTGAAGATCCGAGTTTCGGCGCCCAGTTGATCGAGCAGGCGAGCGGCCTCTTCGGTGACTAGTCGGCTGAATGAGCGCTCTCGTAGCGAGCCGTAAAGTAATAAAATTCTTGGTTTATGAGCGCTAGGTTTGGCGGTAAATCGAGCGCTGCTCGGCGCTTCTAATTGCGCGCAATCAATGTTGGGTAGATCTGAATCTGTAATGCTCACTTGTTGGCTCCAAGTTTTTACGTGGCTAGCAGTTATCGGTTAGCTGGCAGCAATTGAGAGTTGTTAAGGCGCTTTGAAGGTACTCGGTGTTGTTGTGGGCCGTGCTTTGAATGACATCATGCGCCCAGCGTGGCAGGTCTGGATGTAATTTGTAGTAAACCCATTTCCCGCGACGCTCATCTTGCAGTATTGCGCCTTTACGAAGCTGGGCAAGATGACGAGAGGTCTTTGGTTGGTCTAAGTTCAATGCCGTCATTAAGTCGCATACGCAAGCCTCGGTGGTTTGGGAAATGAGGAGGATGCACTTAAGGCGCGTATCGTCTGCTAGGAATTTGTAGAACTGGCAAGGATTCATGGGGACCATATATGAAATTTAACATATATGAAAAATCGCATGTAATGGAAATGTTGTCAAGGTTTGTAATCCAGTGAGTGAATTAATTCATAGAGTGCAGTGATTTTGCTAGAATCGCGTACTTTTTAATTTTTGTCGCTTTGATGAGGGTTTTGCTGACTAAAGGGTCGGGGCAAACTTTGCATGTGAAGTTTTGAGTGTACTGTAATTTTTTGTACACAATGTTTGTACAAAATAGGGTTTAGAACTAATGGCAAATGCCGATTTAATCAATGAAATCAACAAGCGACGAACATTCGCTATTATCTCTCACCCCGACGCGGGTAAGACTACTATTACCGAAAAACTGCTCTTACTTGGCAAGCTCATCCAAAAAGCGGGCACGGTAAAGGGTAAAAAGTCGGATCGTCACGCGACGTCTGACTGGATGGCGATGGAGCAGCAGCGCGGAATATCCGTTACTTCCTCGGTTATGCAGTTTCCGTATCGCGATCGCATGGTGAATCTGCTCGATACTCCCGGTCACGAAGACTTCTCGGAAGATACTTACCGCGTACTGACGGCTGTGGACTCGGCCTTAATGGTGGTCGATGGTGCTAAAGGTGTTGAGGCCCGTACGATCAAATTGATGGAAGTGTGTCGCTTGCGCGATACGCCGATATTCACTTTTATCAACAAACTAGACCGTGATACTCGTGACCCAATTGAAGTGTTAGATGAGATCGAAACAATTCTTGGGATTCGCTGCGCGCCTATTAACTGGCCTTTGGGCATGGGTAAAGAGTTCAAAGGCGTTTATAACCTGTATACAGATACAATCCATGTCTACGAGCAAGGACAGAGTGATCACTTACATGATGACAGGGAAATCAAAGGGCTCGACAGTCCTGAGGCGCGAGCTCTCTTGGGTGCCTATGCCGAGGATATGCAGATGGAGATCGAGCTTGTGCGTGGCGCCAGCAATCGGTTTGAACTGGAGGAGTATCTAGCGGGGCGGATGACGCCGGTTTACTTCGGCACGGCTTTGGGCAATTTTGGTGTACGAGAAATGCTCAACGAATTCGTGGAGTGGGCACCTGCACCACTAGCCCGTGACACGCAGTCGAGAACCGTAGAGCCCAAAGAGGAGAAGTTCACCGCCTTTGTGTTTAAGATTCAAGCGAATATGGACCCTAAGCACCGCGACCGCATCGCATTCTTGCGGGTGTGCTCTGGTAGCTATAGCCGAGGCATGAAAGTGCTGCACACCCGTTTGAACAAAGAAGTCCGCGTGAGTGATGCGGTTACCTTTCTAGCGGGAGAGCGCGAACAGGCTATCGAAGCCGTTTCGGGCGATATCCTGGGTTTCCATAACCATGGCACCATTCAAATAGGCGATACCTTCACTGAAGGCGAAGCCCTGCAGTTCAAGGGGATTCCGCATTTTGCTCCTGAACTATTCAAGCGCATACGCCTAAAAGACCCATTGAAAATGAAGCAGCTGCAAAAAGGGCTGAAGCAATTGTCCGAAGAGGGGTCAGTACAAGTATTTATGCCCTTCAAGAACAACGACCTGATTGTCGGCGCCGTCGGGGTGCTGCAGTTTGAGGTGGTCGCTTTCCGTCTTAAAGACGAATACAAGGTCGATTGTATTTATGAGCCGGTGAGCGTCTATAGTGCTCGTTGGGTCACCAGTAAAAAGCCTGCGAAGTTAGAAGAGTTTCGCAAGAAGGCTTACGACAATATCTCCATCGATGGCGGTGAGCATCTGACCTATCTTGCTCCTAGCCGGGTCAACCTGTCCTTAATGGAAGAGCGTTGGCCGGACATCGAGTTCCACGCCACACGTGAGCATTAATCCTGATTTTTGAGAACTAGCATGCAATTTAAAGTACATAGCAAAGACGGTGTCGCGCGACGTGGCACCTTAAGTTTTCCTCGAGGCGAGGTGCAAACTCCTGCATTTATGCCTGTAGGGACCTACGGCACAGTGAAAGGAATGACACCCGCGCAAGTGAAAGATACTGGCGCCGAGATATTGTTGGGCAATACCTTCCACCTCATGTTGCGCCCTGGCACAAAGATTGTGCAAGCGCACGGTGGGCTACATGAGTTTATTGGCTGGGATAAACCAATCCTGACCGACTCGGGTGGTTTTCAAGTCTTTAGCTTAGGCGACATGCGTAAGATTACAGAGGAGGGGGTTCGTTTCCGCTCTCCTGTGGACGGTGCTCAAGTGTTCCTTGGTCCCGAATCCGCTATTCAAGTGCAGCAGGAGTTAGGCGCGGACATCATCATGCAGTTTGATGAGTGCACTCCCTATCCTGTCAGTGAAAAAGACGCTGAAACGTCAATGACTCTTTCGTTACGCTGGGCCTTACGTTGTAAAGAAGCGCACGGCGATCATCCTTCGGCGTTATTTGGCATCGTACAAGGCGGGATGTATCCGGCTCTGCGTGAGCAGTCCTTGAAGGCGCTTGCGGCAATGGACTTTGATGGCTATGCCATTGGTGGTTTATCGGTCGGTGAACCCAAAGATGAAATGATCAAAGTGTTAGATTTGATAGCCAATGAAATGCCGGCAGACAAACCGCGGTACTTAATGGGAGTGGGCACTCCGGATGATATTATTCAAGCGGTAGTGAGAGGGATAGACATGTTCGATTGTGTCATGCCAACCCGCAATGCGCGTAATGCTCATCTGTTTACGAGCAAAGGATTGGTGCGTCTGCGCAATGCGCGCTACAAGGATGATACAGGTCCCTTGGACCCGCAATGTGATTGCTATACTTGCAAAAATTTCAGTGTCGCTTACCTGCATCATCTTGATAAGTGCAAGGAAATGCTAGGGGCGCAGCTCAACACTGTGCACAATCTTCGCTATTACCAAAAACTGATGCAAGGTTTGCGTCAGGCTATAGAACAAGGTAGATTGAGCGCCTTTATTGAGGGCTACTACGCCAGTCAAACGGCCAGTGAGCCTGATGATAACGTCAAATAAACTGCTTTAGATGGTCTGCAACACTCTTGATTTCGTTGCAATAGACCCAACAATAGAACACCACACATAAAGAGAGTAATAACATGGACTTTTTCATTAGCGCCGCATACGCGCAGGACGCCGCGCCGCAGCAGAGCGTGACTTTCAATATTTTATTCATTGGCGGTATGTTTGTACTGTTCTATCTGATTCTTTGGCGTCCGCAGTCTAAGCGCGCAAAAGAGCATAAAGAGCTAGTGACCGGTCTCGCTAAAGGGGACGAAGTCCTTACAAGCGGTGGATTGCTCGGTAAAATCACGAAGGTAACTGATGATTACGTGACGCTTCAAGTGGCAGAGGGTGTAGAGCTAAGTATGCAAAAAGCCTCTATTTCCGCTGCGCTTCCAAAAGGCACGATTAAGTCAATTCAGTAACCGCTCCATTCAGGCGTGATTGGCGCCTCCTAATAAGAGTTTAGATCGATGCTGAATAAGTTCCCTCTTTGGAAAAACCTGCTTGTCGTATTTGTGGTGCTTTTGGCTGCGGTTTATTCCGCTCCCAATCTTTACCCCGACGACCCTGCTGTGCAAATTAGCCACGAAGATCAAGATATTACAGTGTTTGATCTAGGCATGATCACGGACGCCTTGCGTGCTGAAGGGGTCGCCTATTTTGGTGATGCGGTTAATGACAGTACTGGCTTAGTGCGTTTTAGTAATCTAGAAGATCAATTGCGTGGTAAGGCCATCATCGAGCAAACACTTGGTAGTGGTTATTTCACAGCATTGAATCTTGCCCCTACGACACCGGGGTGGTTGCAAGCGATCAATGCAGGAAAAATGAGCCTAGGCCTTGATCTACAAGGTGGTGTGCACTTCTTGATGGAAGTGGACATGGATGCGGCGCTAGAGCGGCGTATGGAAAACAACGTCAGCACGATTCGTCAATTACTTCGCAGTGAAAGAATCCGTTCGCGCGCTTTGTCGTTAGATAACCCCAATCTTATCGTCGCGCGATTCCAAGATGAAGAGGCTCGCTCAGAAGCGCGCTCTTTAATTCGAGAGAACTTTGCAGACCTGCAGACAATTAATCGCGAGCAGGGTGATAACTTCATTCTGGAAATGAGTCTAGCGGATGCTGACATTCTGCAACTACAACGCGACACCATCGCGGCGAATAAGACTACGATCCTAAACCGTGTGGACTCGCTAGGTGTTTCAGAGCCTGTGGTGCAACAGCAAGGAACTAATAGAATCGTTGTCGAGCTCCCAGGTGTTCAAGATACCGCGCAAGCCAAACGTATCTTGCAGCGTATTGCGACCCTGCAGTTTCATTTAGAAGCGGCGCCAGGTGCCCCTTCAAACTCTTATTCGACTTACGAATACCAAGGTCAGCTAGTCGACGTCAGTAATGATGTCATCTTGCAGGGGGATCGCGTTAGTAACGTTCGCTCCTCACTAGATCAGCAAGGCTTGCCACAAGTTGTTATTAATCTTGATGCACAGGGTGGCGAACAGTTTAGCCGTGTGACACGCGAGAATATTGGCACGCTTATGGACATCGTCTTGAGTGAAACGAAAACGCGTAGCACCTTCGTCGCGGACGAAAACGGCGAAATGATTGAAGAACAAGAGGCGTATGAAGAGAAACGCCTGATTAGCCACGCCACCATACGCGCAGCCTTGGGTCGTGAGTTTGTTATTACTGGCTTGAACACGACTGAAGCCAACGAGCTGTCGCTATTGATTCGCTCCGGTGCTCTCGCGGCGCCTATGTATTTTGTAGAAGAAAGAACGCTAGGCCCAAGCCTTGGTGCTGAGAATATCCAACAAGGCACGCAAGCTGTGTATTTAGGCTTCGGTATGGTGCTGATATTCATGTTGTTCTATTACCGTTTATTTGGTCTTGCTGCGAACTTGGCGCTGGCCGTGAACGTCCTAATGTTGATCGCCATTATGTCGATTATTTCCGCGACACTTACCTTGCCGGGCATTTTCGGTATTGTCTTGATCGTGGGGATGGCCGTTGATGCCAACGTACTCATCTTTACCCGAATTCGAGAAGAGCTCGCCGCCGGGTTGTCGCCACAAGGCGCCATCTCGCAAGGGTTTAATCATGCCTTTAGCACGATTGTCGACGCCAACGTGACGACATTGCTTGTAGGTGTGGTGCTGTTCTCAATTGGAACTGGGCCAGTAAAAGGCTTTGCGGTGACGCTGATGATTGGTATCGCCACGTCAATGTTCACCTCTATTATTGTGACTCGCTCTATCGTGAATTTGATGTACGGCGGCCGAGCTGTTGATAAGTTGTCTATTGGTAAATATGCGTGACATTAGCGCCTAGTTAGGCCGCTAGTCGACGAAACAAAATATAAACAGCAGGTGCTGGAGCAAAGTATGTCCATATTGGGAAGGCAATTTGATTTCATGAGTTTGGCGAAACCGTTTGGTATCGCCTCTGCGGTGGCTATTGTCATATCCGTAGGCTCATTGATCATAAATTCATTAGAGTTAGGATTAGATTTCACCGCGGGCACACTCGTTGAGGTTGGCTATTCGCAACCCGTGACTGTGGCTGATGTGAGTGACAAGTTACGTGGTTCAGGTTTCGATGATGCGCAAGTTGTGGCCTTTGGGTCCGACCAAGATGTTTTGATTCGTTTGCCTGTGGATGACACAGTCAGCCAAGAAGAGATGGCCAATAACCTAGTAACCTTAGGGGATGACATCCTCGCGTCGCTGCGACAAGGCACCGATGCGGAGCTAACCATTAACCGCCTAGAGTTTGTAGGGCCGCGGGTTGGCGAAGAGCTAGCTGAAAGCGGTGGTATGGGGCTGTTGGTAGCGCTTGGTATTGTGATGATCTATGTCGCCATCCGCTTCCAATCCAAATTTGCCATAGCGGCCGTTATCGCATTGTTTCACGACGTAATCTTAACGCTGGGTATATTCTCCCTGTTCGGCTTACAGTTTGACTTAACCGTGCTTGCCGCCTTGCTGGCGATTATCGGTTACTCGATCAACGATACCATCGTGGTATTCGACCGTATTAGAGAGAACTTCCGGGTCACCCGCAAGGGAACACCTTACGAGTTGATTAACCTGTCGTTGAATCAAACCTTAAGCCGTACGATTATCACGGCAATGACAACGCAGCTTGTTGTCTGCGCGATGTTGATTATGGGTGGGGAGTCAATTCAAGGCTTTGCGACGGCATTAACCTTAGGCATCGTGATTGGTACCTATTCGTCTGTGTATATCGCCTCTAGCTTGCTCTTATACTTGAAAGTCACCAAAGAAGATTTGATGGTGCCGGTCAATAAAGAGGGTGCTCAAGACTCGATGCCTTAACAGCGAGTCTGTTTAGTTAATCTCTGTGGGTGCTAGGGAGGAGAGCTATCTCTTCCTGCACCGCAGGGTCTTCCACAATTTCCCGCTGCTCTTCTAAAACCTTGGCGAGTATTTCTAGATTCGTCAAAGGGTTCGCTAATACCACACGAAACACGATTATCGGTTCCCGTTCATAACGTTCTGGGTTGAGCTGAGTGCGTGACACAAACGATAGCCCACGGCCTCGTTGTGTTTTCTGGATCAGCTTCGTAATCCGATTGAGCTGTTGGTTGGTCTGTTGGCGGATAATCTTATCGTCGCTTTCAAGCCCGCTTCGCGCCTGTTCAGGCACATAACGGTAAGTCAGAATATTAAGTTCTGGCTCTGTGATTAATTCAAAGTCGCTCGCTTGGCGAATCATTTCTGCAAAGGCTTTCGCTTTCGCAATGCCCTCATCAATCAGTAATTCGTAGCCGCTTTTGGCAATGATATGCAGGCCTGCATGCACTAGTATCGCCATGCCTGGGCGAGAGCCTTCGACACTGTGGCTGCCTAAATCTTTAGAGCCTTTGCGAATAATGTATTCCGCATGGTGTTCGACACTGGCCAGAGTCTCTGGTTGTTTAAATACGCATAACCCGGCTCCCATGGGCACGTAGAGTTGCTTGTGTGCATCAATCGTCACGGAGTCTGCACGCTCTATCCCTGCTAGGAGGGGGCGATGCTTGCGAGAGAAAAGGGTGGGGCCACCCCAGGCCGAATCTACATGGAAGTGAACTTTGTGCTTCTGCGCAATATCAGCGATGGTATTGAGGGGATCAACGCTGCCAGTCTCAGAAGAGCCCGCCACGCCGATGATGGCCATGACTCTAGTGCCTTCTTTATGCAATTGCGCGCATTTTTGTTCCAGTAGGTCGGGGCGGATACGATTTTTGCCATCAGTTTCTATGGCGATCAGATTGCGTCGTCCAATTCCTAGGATGTCGGCGGCTTTACCAAGGGAATAATGTCCACGTTCGGAGACAAGGATCGCCAGAGAACGGTATCCATAGTGATTCAAGCCTGCTGCGAGCCCGTCCTGAGCGATGCCGGCAAAATCGGCATTGGCACGTAGGACAGTGTTTCGCGCCGCCCAGAGGGCTGTCAGGTTCGCAATCGTGCCGCCAGAGCAGAAGCTTCCAAGGGCGTGGGTCGAGTTGTGCATCCAGGAGTCGTAATAGTCGGCGTCTCGCTCGTAGATCAAGTGGTGAATCATCCCAATGACTTGACGCTCCAGAGGCGTAAAGGCCTTAGAGGTTTCCACTTTCACGAGGTTTTGGTTCAAGGCCGTCATGATGCGAGACAGCGGCAACATGAAATAAGGCAGGGCCGAGGCCATATGCCCGACAAAACTCGGGGAGGCGATATGGACCGATTGAGCGACCAATTTGTCGAGAAGAAACTCGATCTGATCAGACACAAAGCTTGGCGCTTGCGGGATGAAAGGGTTCGAGAAGTCTTTTTCTATTTGCGCAAGGTCGCGTTCAGAGGCAACGATATGCTCCTGCAGGAAGCCAGTGAGATTCTGGGAGATCGATTGATCGATCTTGCCAAGAGTGGAATCTGGGGCTTCTGGGACCGTAAATATGCGGTAGAGGCTGTCTAAGCTAGCCTCTGCCAACTTCTTGTGCTCAGTCATCATTAACGTTTATTTGGGCAAGGGGGACGCAGTATAGAGTAAATATCCAAGCAGTGAAATCTACCCTGAGTGTCCGCTCTATATTGCTTTGACAATCGTCACGCCTCCTTTAGTATAGGCTCACAGTTTTCGAAATATTTCGATGAAATGAAGGTCTAATAAACCATCCACACTAGTTCAGGAGGACATGAAGTCAGTGCCCCTTAATCAATTGCGCCAAATTATTTGTATAGGCCTGCTATTCATTAGCAGCGTCACGGTATTGCATGCGCAAGAGTTGCCTAGGCCTTCGGAGCTAGAGCCTGCGATTAAGTTTTGGACCCGCGTGTACACGGAGGTCGATACAGACCACGGGTTTCTCCATGACTCGAATAACCTAGCGATCGTCTATCAAAGTGTTGAATACGACCGTCCTCTAATCGAGCGTGAGCGCACCGCAATAGAAAATGCCTTAAAAACCTTGGGTACCGGAAAGCGTACTGGTTTAACCAATGAGCAACAGCGCGTACTGCAACTTTGGCCAAGCACTACCAGTGATCAAACCTTCCTTGAGGCGGCCAATAACGTGCGTTTCCAGCTAGGCCAATCGGATCGATTTGTGGAAGGGCTTATTCGCTCTGGGGCTTATCGCTCACACATCGAGAGTGTTGTGCGTGCAAAGAACCTCCCGGTGGAGCTCGGCGCACTTCCCCATGTAGAGTCCTCCTTCCATCCAGGGGCTTACTCAAGTGTTGCCGCGGCCGGAATGTGGCAGTTCATGCGGGCGACAGGGCAGCGTTTTATGCGCATTGATCACATCGTCGACGAGCGCATGGATCCATACACTGCAACTTATGCAGCAATGAGCCTTCTTGAATACAACTATCAAATACTGGGCACGTGGCCTTTAGCGCTTACTGCCTACAACCACGGTACAGGCGGCATGCGTCGCGCGGTGAGAGAAACAGGCAGTGACAAAATAGAGGACATTATCGCTAACTATAAAGGGCGTAATTTTGGCTTCGCGTCGCGCAATTTCTATCCGCAGTTCTTGGCTGTTCTTGATGTAGAGCGGCAAGCACGGACATTATTTGGTGTGCTGCAACTCGATCCAAGCCCTGAATATGTTGAGTTCGAACTCGAGGCCTATGTTGAGGCGCAAGTGTTGGCTGATGCGTTAGGCGTGACGTTGGAACACCTAAAGTTCGACAACCCTGCATTGCGCCCTGTGGTGTGGGATGGTGGTAAACGCATTCCTAAAGACTTTGTCGTAAAAGTTCAGAAAGAACAACTACGCGGGCCTATCGACTCTTTGTTGGCGCAGGTGCCAAGTAGTGCGCGTTACAATATTCAAACGCCAGATATCGCTTATGTCGTACAAAAGGGCGATAGCATGTCGGCTATTGCGCATCGCTTCAAAACCTCTGTGGCTTCGTTAACGGCATTGAACCAAATTCGCGATAGCTCTCGTATCTCGATAGGCCAGCGTTTGCTGTTGCCTCAAGATACGGCTGCCGGTACTGGCGAGACTTCCGCCCAAATTGCGGCGAGTGCGGAGGCTATGAACAATACGGCGGGGCAAGCCAGCAATACTCGCAGCAGCACTGAGTCATATTCTGTACGCGCAGGCGATACGCTCTCAAGAATCGCCAATCGCTTGGGTCTGACCGAGCGGGCGTTGTTGCAAGCTAATGATATAGATCACCCCGATTTATTGTTTCCTGGGCAACAATTAAAAGTGCCAAGTAATGCGCCATCGACATCGCAGCCAGTTGTTTTCGTAGCCGCGCAAGAGCCTGTGGTTGAACCCGAGCCGAAAGCAATAGTTCCAATGGAAGAGGCATTACAACCCTTAGAGGTCGCTTTGATTGAGGAGCTTATGCCGCCGTTGAATGACGCTGATAACATAGCGCGTGAAACTGGAGGCGACACTTACAGTGGCGATGAATTGGCATTGGCGGTGGAGGACACCCGAAGCTTTGAGCAGCGTAGCGAGCAGGCTGCCGAAGAGCTTGCCGCTGATCCTTCTGATTACGGTGTGGCGCAGAATAATTCGATAGAGATTCAAGCCTCTGAGACTCTAGGTCACTATGCCGATTGGCTCGGTGTTAGCGTATCGCAGCTTCGCAGTCTGAATCAGCTAGGAAGAAGTTCAGCGGTAGTGATTGGGCGACGCCTGAATTTGGATTTTTCAAATGTCAGCGTGGCGCAGTTCGAATTTCAACGTCGTCAATTTCATTTGGAAGAGCAACAAGATTTTTTCCGTCACTACCGAATCGAAAATGTCGATGCATACAAGGTGGCCGCGAACGATAATATTGGTAACCTCGCTCGTCGAAAATATGCGGTGCCTATGTGGTTGCTGCGCCAGTACAACCCCACGCTTAATTTCAGGCAAGTCCAGATTGGGCAGACAGTGATGTTCCCAGTGCTTGAACCTGTGGCTGGCGAGTCTGAAGCGGGCGCTTAGTTACTCTTCAATGCCTGCAATCCCATCGGACAATAGGCTCACCCCTAGGGCATATTTAAACGAAGGGTTATAGCGCAGTAGTGAACAGAAATTGCGGTAAACCAAATACCCTTTATCATCTCCCTCATCGCCAATAATCAATGCCGCTGCAAGCGGGCGAGTGGGTAGGTCGCTGCCATCGGCCTTGCGCACGCCTAGTTCCTGCCAGTCATTTAGGTCTCGCCATACGCCCATCGTGGTATAGCGTCGGCAGCTTGCGTCAGGAGATAAGCCCGTATTCTGAGGCGCTGGTAAGGATTGTTCTCCCCCAGGTGGCAGGCTCACGGCACGGCCCCAAGTTTGATTATCTTGCCATCCAGTGGACTTTAAGTAGTTGGCAACAGAACCAATGACATCAGGCCCCATATTCCATAAATCGCGTTTGCCATCACCGTCCTGGTCTACGGCCAAGCGTAAATAACTTCCCGGCATAAATTGCGGAGCACCCAGTGCGCCAGCCCAAGAACTCTTCATCTCCTCTTTGGTTGCATAGCCTTTATCGACAATCTCGAAAGCGGCGAAGAGTTCGGTGCGAAATTGATCCCCGCGCCGAGAATCATAGGCGAGGGTGGCAATCACATTAAATAGCGGTTCAGTAATGGGGAAAGTCCCATAGTTGCTTTCCATGCCCAAAATAGCGGCTACGAATCGCGGTTGTACATTATGGTCTTTCGTTGCGTTTGTAATCATCTCGCCTTGTTTCGCGATAAGGTCTTGGCCCATTTCAATTCGGCGATCGCTAACACGTTCTAAATAACTCGCGTAAGTCTGCACGAACTCCGCTTGATTGCGGTCCGCCTGGATAACGCGGCGCTGAGGTTCGATTGTGGGAATAATGCTGTCGAGAGTCGCCGCACTGATGCCACGCTCTAGCGCCTCGACTCTTAGGTCGACAAGCCACGTTTGAAATGCCGCATACTCTTCGGCCTCTGTAGCCTCCGGGGCTACCTCTTCTTGAGCATAGGCAAGGGCTGCCGCAAGGGTGCTTAGGGCAAATACACTATTACGAATGACGTTCATTAGTACTCCACTAGTTCGATCAGGCTGATTGTTAGCCTTTAATTCTGATTGGCCAGACTTTAGCCTCGAATGCTATTGCAGTCCAAGGTTTTTTCGATCTTTGCGGCGCCATTATGTGCGCTTTAGCACGGATTGAAATAATGCGGCATAGGCGTCGTACAGCTGGCTTGGTCGAAACTGTTGTAGATCGACTTGTGCAAGTTGACCACCGGCTTTTTTGGTATGCGCCCATTGCTCTAATTTGTCCACAGCAGCACTAGCTTCTGAGGCAGTATCACTGCCGCTTTCATATCTGTGTTGAGAAGATAAATATTCGGGATAAACAAGCCTGTTAGGCGCCAGTGGCGTACACCCTAACGCACCGGCTTCGAGTACGGAAAGGCCTTGAAAATCATGGTCGGCGGTGCTCAATGCCACGTCCGCTGAGGCCAAACATTGGTAGTAATCGCTTGTGCTCTCAAGATAAGCATCAATTCCCGGTTTTATGCTTTGGACTTCGTAGTATCGCTTAAGGATCTCTTGTAACTCGCCGAAGGCCGCAGGAGAGGAGCGGAAGCGCTGACCGAGCAGGTGCAGTCGGAAACGCATATTGCGCTGCAGCATTTGCTGCACAATCGCCAATAATAGGTCGGGCCCTTTGTCGTATTCCCAACGGTGGTTCCAAACGATTTCCAATATTGAAGGGTCGGGACTCTTTTGTTTAGGAGGAGTGCTGAAGACCTCTTCGCACAGTGGGACGGGGATGATCAAGGCGTTGTCGACACATTGCAGAAGTCCATTGGGCACGTGATCTGGAAGTTTCTTCAGTAGCGCTTGCGCCCCCGCACGAAAGCTATCGCGGTTGTACGTGCTATTGAACACGAGTCGGTCTGCACAAAGTGCCGTGTATAAACTGAGGATCTGAGGCTCCACTGGGTTAGTGACCCGTGCACCAGGAAAAGGGTTCTCTGGATAGGCAAACTGATTCTCATGGCAATACACAATATTGGGTATTGCGCATAGTTCGGGCACAAAACCTCGTAACGCTGACAGATCTGTCATGGAGGTGCTGAGCAAAAAGTCATAGTTGTCAGTTAAGGTGTCGCGATGGTTAAATGCCCAACTCAAACTATTGCCGCGTACACGCCAAGGAAAGTGCCGTGCGGGCAATGTCAGCTCTTTCCATGCGATTGCTGGAAACATTAATTTAAGGTTGTTGCGCCAAGCGCGATGGCTTTGGGCGTCGTATGCAGAAAGTAGCAATGCGCGCATAGTGGTGGGTATTACATGCAAGAAAAAATGCAATCTAACGATCTCGCGTTGCTGGGTCAATCACCAGAGGCCTTGCTCGCGCAATTGCCAGCACGAATCAGTACGCCTCTGAAACGATGGAGTCAGGAAAGAGGTGATGCGCCAGCGCTTTGCGATCACCTTGGACACCACTATACCTATACGCAACTCGAACAAGCGGTGGCAAGCTGTCAAGAGACGCTGTTGGGGCTTGGCGTTGATGCCGGTGACCGTATTCTATTGATTAACGAGAACTGTGCGCAGCTCCTGATCTGGATATTAGCGATCAGTGAAATGAATGCGGTCAGTGTTGTGGTGAACGCTCGGCTCGCGGCTGCCGAAATCGAAAGAATTCAACACCATTGTGAGCCTAAGCTAACAGCGTACTTTCTGAACTCTACTGCGGCACAAAGGCAGTACGAGGCGCTTGCATTAAGCGGCGATGCGCGCGTGCTTGAGGAAGAATCTGGAAGAGTGGGAGTGATATTAAGCTCTGCAAAACCCGTCCCGCTCGATGAGAGCGGTGTGGCGACAACTGATCGCGTTTGCGTAATGATCTATACGACCGGAACAACCGGAGACCCGAAGGGCGTAATGCTGACTCATCGCAATATGCTTTTTGTGGCTGCCGTGACAGGGGTGTTACGCGGAATGACAGCGGAGGACCGTATTTACGGAGTATTGCCGCTATCGCATATATTTGGCCTGTCGGCGGTATTTCTAGCGACTTTGTACCGTGGGGCGCAACTTGTCTTGGCAGATCGTTTTGATGCGCAAGAAAGCCTGCGCACGCTCGATGAGGAAAAAATCACCGGAATGATGGGGGTGCCAACAATGTTTGCACGCTTCTTAGAACATTGCCGTACCCAAGGGGTTGGGCCTGAAGCAATGCCTAAGCTGCGCTTTATCTATGCGGGCGGAGCCCCTTTAGACCCTACGATTAAGCGGGATACGGAACAGTTATTCGGTCTTATATTGCTCAATGCGTATGGCATGACAGAAAGTGGACCGACTATTTGCCAAGTGCGATGGAATGAACGCTTAGGCAACTGTAGTGTTGGGCGACCGCTCCCTGGCGTCGAAGTGCGCCTAATCGGCGACGATGGGGCGCAGGTATCCCAGGGAGACGTAGGAGAATTGCATGTGCGCGGGCCCAATGTGATGCGCGGGTATTTTAAAAATGCAGAAGCGACAAGTGCGGCTATTGATGCCGAGGGCTTTCTCAATACAGGGGATCTCGTGCGGGAAGATGAGCTTGGTAATATTCATATTGCCGGGCGTAGCAAAGAGTTGATCATTCATTCCGGGTTCAATGTCTATCCCCCCGAAGTGGAGGCTGTGATTGCACAACATAGCGATGTGCTTGTGTGTGCCGTGATAGGGGAATCGATGAATGGTAATGAAGAGGTTATAGCCTTCGTTCAAACGAAGGCTGATAGTGCGCTCACACAAAGTGCACTACAGGCCTTTATCAAACCATTCTTGTCACCGTATAAGCGGCCTAAAGAAATTGTATTCCTCGACCAATTGCCGTCGGCACCATCAGGGAAGGTGCTCAAGCATCAGTTGCGAGGGTTGCGTCACTAAGGATCGTTCATAGTTGAACAGGGGGTAAGTATGAAACTGCACGGATTTACGATAAGCAATTACTACAATATGGTGAAGATGGTGCTGCTCGAAAAGGGCATGACCTTTGAAGAGGTGTTGGCCAAACCATCACAGGACGCGGCATATCTTCTCCATAGTCCGATGGGAAAGGTCCCTTGTTTAGAGACCGAGCGCGGGTTTATTACTGAAACAGCTGTAATCCTAGAGTACCTCGAGGATCTGGGGCAGGGACCTTCGCTGCATCCAGAGGACCCCTTTGAGCGCGCGCGTGTGCGCGAGATCATGCATTACCTCGAAATTTATATTGAATTGCCCGCCAGGCAACTTTATGGCGATGCGTTTTTCTCTAGCCCCGCTACAGACGAGACGAAGGCGCGCGTACGAAAAACACTTGAGCGAGGCTTGTTGGCCTTGGGGCAGTTAACGGACGATAGCCCTTATTTGTGCGCAGACAAGCTGACTTACGCTGATGTGTTTTACTATTTCACTATGACAGTCTTCTCACGAATGGCGAAAATTTCATTAGATTGGGATGCTTTTAATGAGGTGCCTGGGCTGCGCAAACGTATCGAGTTTTTGGCGCAGCGTGAATCAGTGCAGCGTGTGCACGCAGATCAAAAACGCTGAGGGCTAAGTGTTTGATTTACTTTGATAACATTGATATTTTATCGTCGACGAGAGGTGTGGGGTGAAACCGCATCCTGCCAGTACTGTCGTTTTGGTGCGGCAAGCGGCGAGTGATATAGAGGTGTTGTTATTGCTACGTAACCGTCAATTGCGTTTTAACGGTGATCATTGGGTTTTTCCAGGGGGCCGAATAGACCCTCAGGATTACCCTGATGCAGCTTGTCAGCAAGAATACTATGCCGCATTGAATGCCGCCGTACGAGAGACGCAAGAAGAAGCTGGCGTGGTGATCCATTCCGATAATTTGCAGCATATCGCCCACTGGACTACTCCTGAGGGCTACCCGCTTAGATTTTCCACATGGTTTTTTATTGGGCTTCTCTATGAGCCAACTCCTATCACTGTCGATCAGCAGGAAATCGTAGATTACTGTTGGCGTACCCCGCGCAGCGCATTGCAGGCAAGCGATAGCGGCGAGCTAAAGCTGCCGGTGCCTACTTTGCAAACATTGCAAAGCATCGCGGCGTATCGCGACCTTCGGGCCTTGAGCGCGGGCCTAGATCACCTACCTGTACACGTTTTCCCCGCCCAATCCCCTGACTATCCTAAAGACAGCATTCCTCGTTGACGAAAGACTTGTGCGATGGCCTCGGTCTACAAAGGAGTAGTGCTTATCGAGCAGGGATTTTAAGCCTGAAATAGAGCAATGACTCGCTATCTGAAAATCGGTTCCATTGAGCCGTTTGCGGGGTGTAAGGCACTTGCTTTTATTGCATTGTTAATGGGATAGTTGAGCAATCCGTGAGGGCGTAAATGGCCAGTTGCGGAGCTAAACTAATATAGGCAGTGAGGCATCTAAACTAGCGACGATCAATTAAACGTATAGGTAAGAAGAGTTCTTATGGCTTCCCCAACTCTCGAAAATTTGCGTCAAACACTAAAAACAATACGACGCCGTCGCAATCGGCTATTTGTGTTACAACATGTCAGCATAGCGCTTTCTGCTTTGATCGCCCTGGCGCTCACTCTCAGCGCTGTTGAAGCATGGTGGAGTCCCGCTCGCTCGGGTGATATTTTACTATTCTTGTCTTTGTTGCTTGGCGTCGCGGCTGCGATCTTTTACCTGCGCAATCGCTTCGGCAAAATGCAGTCAGACGATCACAGTCTGGCCCAATTTGTTGAAGGAAAAATCCCTGATCTAGAACAGCGACTGATGACCTCTCTTGAGTTCTCTGGTGATGAAGGGGCATCACAAAACCGTGGTGTGTCACAGCAATTTGTTCGTCAACTTTGGGCTGATGCGCAAGAACATGTTCATGAACAACAAGCGCGTGTCGATCAGGTTATTGATGCTCGAGTATCTTGGACATCGTTTGGTGCCGCATTCGCAGTCACGGCACTTGCAGTGACCGTGTTGTTTCTATCCGATATTATGTTATCTGCCGCAGGCCGTTTGATATGGCCGTTTGATCTTGAGCCCACCGCTCCTGTTGCCATCGAGCAAGCCCCCCGTGAAATCCTTATTAGTGTTGAGCCTGGCGACATTGCCATGCAAAGAGGCAATGCGGCCACTATTGTGGCGCGTGTTAGCAACGCGACCCCAAGTGAAATTCAATTACGCGTACAAAGCGACAACGTCAATTGGCGTGAGTTGACTATGCCGCAAGATGGCAGCGGAAGCGATAGTGCCAGTTACAGTTATTACCTCCCCTCTGTGCAAGAAGATTTAGTGTATTACATTAATTTTGAACAAAATGGTGAGCAGCGCTCAGAGCAATATCGGATCAGTCTTTATGACCTGCCTAAAGTAGAAAAAATCGATGTAGCCTATGCTTATCCAACTTACACCGGCATAGAGAACAACAGTGAAGAGGATGCCGGTGACATGTTGGTGCCAGAGGGTACTGAAGTCGAGTTGCTGATTACGTTCAATAAGAATGTCGAAACGGCGACCATTGAATTTCAAGAAGACGGCATTTACGAAAGTGTGCCAATAGAGATCGATGGCAGCGTGGGGCGAGCAAGTTTCGCGGTGGCCGGTGATGGTGTTTATCATATCAATGCACGGGATTTCGAAGACTTAGAAAGCCAAGACCCATTCGATTACTATATTCGCTCGATTGCCGATATGCCTCCAGAGTTAACGCTGAAAAGCCCTGGTCGCGATCAAGATGTGATGCCGCTAGAAGAGGTGGTTTTATCGGTTGAAGCTAACGACGACTATGGCCTCAGTCAATTTGCCCTGCACTACAACGTGGTAGGCAATGACGAAGTAGAGGTGGACTTCCTGCCGGTTGAGCAGACAAGAAACATAGACGGCAACGAGCTGATTTACTTAGAAGATATGGGAGTCTCTCCAGGTGATTTTGTCAGTTATTATTTAACGCTTGCGGATAACAATGGTTTGAAAGGGCCCGCCGAGGTTGTATCCGATATTTACTTCCTGCAAGTGATTCCAACCGATCAAGAGTTTAGACGCTCCGCTAGTCAAGGTGGAGGGCAAGGGGGGCCACAAGGTGGCGGCGAAAGCAGTGCTTTGGTCACCTTGCAAAAAGACATCATTGCGGCAACTTGGAAACTACGTAATCAAGATATAGACGCAGACCCGAGTCAATTTGAGAATGACGTTCGAATTATTGCTGAATCTCAATCGGAGGCGACAACTCGAGCGCAGCAATCTATTGATCGGCTCTCGGAGCGTTTGAATTTTTCTGACGATAGTTATGACAACGCCGTCATGAATTTGCAAAAAGCCATTGAGCAAATGAATGCGGCGATAAGTGAGTTGCAGTTAGAGCAAGTCACTAGTGCGCTTAAGCCAGAGCAAGTGGCGTTGCAGTTTATTTTGAAAGCAGAGGCCGATATTAATCGCACGAACGTTAGTACACAGCAAGCCGGTGGTGGTGGCGGAGGTGGCGGCGCCGAACAAGAACGTGAAGATTTGCGGGAGCTGTTCGAGATGGAGATGGGTCAAAACGAGAATCGCTATGAGACGCCTAATAGTCGCTCGGGTGGCGGCGGCCAAGCCTCAGAGGAAGCCAATAAGCTCGAAGAGTTAGCGCGACGTCAGGAAGGACTGACACGGGCGCAACGTGACCTAGCGCGTCGCATGGAACAAATGAACGAAGAGCAGCGTCGCCGAGAGTTGGAACGTTTGCAGCGTGACCAAGAGCAACTAAGCCGTGAAGTGGCACAGTTGTCGCAGCAACTGTCTCGCCAGCAGGGTCAGCAGGGTCAGCAGGGTCAGCAAAGCGCCCAGAGTGAAGCGTCCAGTGGTAGTGGCGAGTCAACAGAGAATCAAAACCAGCTAGAGCGAGCGGCTCAGCAAATGGCGGAAGCGGCACAAGCTCAAACTCCAGCGCAAGCAGCGGCACGCAGCCAAAGAGCGCTAGAGAGTTTGCGAGAGCAGCAACGACAATTGAGTGAGCAACAAAACAGCTCTGTTAATCAGCTTGCACAGAATGTTGTGCAGCGTGGTGAGCAATTGATTCAGGAACAGCGGGCTTTGCAGCAAGACTTACAAACAGCTAACCGCCAGCAGGGCCTAGGTCAAACGCGAGAGAGCGCACGCGATAGTGAAGAGCTTCAAGATCTGATTTCAACGCAACAACAGCAGCGTCGTGAGATCGACGAAATCGAAAAAATGCTTCGAGCTATCATTGCGCGAGGAGAGAACGAGGATCAGCAACTATTAACTCGAGCACAACAAGCAAGCCGTGCGATACGCTCTATTCGTGAAGAGATGAACACCAGTGGAAGGGTACTGGCCAATGGTATGGTGAATTTGGCGGTGGACATTGAGCAAGAGATCGGAGATTCACTCAACGAACTTAACTCTAGTTTACAAGCAATGAGCGGTGTTAATTCGCCTCAATCCGAAGACCCTGTCCAGCAAGCGGCGCGTGATGCTGCTGAGCTTTTAGAACAAATGCAAAGCTTGCAGCAAGAGGCGCTAGCCTTGAATCAAGGGGATAGCAGCGAAGCGTCTATCGCACAGATGCGTCAACAACTAGCACGTTCGCAAGACTTGTCTGAACAGTTGGCAACGGCATTGCAGCAACAACAAATGGAAGAGCGCAGTGCAACACAACGTGGACAATTAGCACAACGAGGCGAACCTGGTCAGCAAGGTCAGCAAGGTCAGCAAGGTCAGCAAGGTCAGCAAGGTCAGCAAGGTCAGCAAGGTCAGCAAGGTCAGCAAGGCCAACAGGGCCAACAGGGCCAAGGTCAAGCCGGCGACTCTCAACAAGCTTCTAATCAATCAGGTCAGGGGCAGCAAGGTCAGGGGCAGCAAGGTCAAGGACAAAGAGGACAAGGTGCCGGAGGGCGGCCTGGTACGGGCGGCGAAACGGCCCTTGGCAATGCGCGCTCAATACGCAGTGAGATTACTCGGCAAAGTGTTGAAGACTTCTTGAGCCAACCTGAATTATTTACAGCCTTATTGCAGCCCATTATCGAGCTTGAGGCAGATCTTCGAGCGCAAGCTGAATTAGATCGTATCAATGAAAAACTCTACGCCTCGACAGACGAAGACGTACCCGATCAATATAAAAGCCTTGTCGAGGAGTACTATCGTGTGCTGTCCGAGAATAACGGGGCAGGAAATGCGGCGCCCTAACAATGAATTTTATTTTCGATCAACATGCAATTGACGCGATACAAGAAGGACGGTTCTCGTTTGCCTATGGCATAAGTCTGTGGTTGTTTGCTCTTATTGCATTGGGGCTTATCGGGATTGTTATTCTGCTTTATCGTCAAACGACTCGCACCTTGAGCCCCGGTTGGAAAGTGACGCTGATTAGCTTACGTTCCGCCGTCTTATTGTTACTACTTTTCTGCCTTCTGCGCCCCATCGTGACCACTGAACAGGTGATTCCGCAAGAGAGCTATCTTGCGGTGCTAGTAGATGACTCGCAAAGCATGTCCATAGAGGATGAGTCTGGAGGTCGATCAAGAGCTGACGCTGTTTCACAGTTGTTATATGGGAATTCTGGAGTATTAGCTCCGCTATCGGACACGTTTGAGATCCGTACATTCCGTTTCGATAAAAATACCCAACGTGTCATTGATAGCGCGGACCTCAGTACTGTGGGAACGGCATCCTCAATAGATCAAGCGTTGGAATATGTGGACCAACAGCTCAGTGGTCTTGCTTTGGGCGGTGTCCTGTTGCTGAGCGATGGCGCGGACAACGAAGGGGTGGACCCCATTGAACGTGCGCAAAGTTTTGGCGCAAGAGAGATTCCCATTTTTACAGTGGGAGCCGGACAAGAAAATATCCCTTTCGACGTGGGTATCGTTGATGTAGCCGCTGCCAAAACGGTGCTTGAAGGTTCCGTCTTCAATATCGATGTGGCGTTGAGCAATCAAGGTTATGCCAATAGAGAAGTCTCTTTGACAGTGTTTGATGGCGAAGAGCTTATCAGTACGAAGCAAGTAGTATTGGGCCCCGACAGTTCTACTCGACGATTTGATCTAGAATTAACCCCAGAGCGTCAAGAAGCGACGGTTTACCGCCTTGAGGTAGAAGAACAAGAAGGCGAAATAGTTCTTCAAAACAATCAATACAGTTTTCTTGTCGATAATAGTGCGCGCCCAGCATTGGATATTCTTTATGTAGATGGACATCCGCGTAATGAATACAAATTTATCCGTCGAGCGGTAGAGGAAGATAGTTCAATACGCTTGGCAACTTATCTTCAAACAGGGCCAGGTAAATTTTATCGTCAAGGCATCAAAACGCCACTAGAGTTAAGTTCGGGTTTTCCTGAACGTGCTGATGAGCTCTATCAATATGAGGCGATAATACTTGGTGATATAGACAAAGATTTTTTCACGGATGGGCAGTTGACGATTATTCAGGACTTCGTAGCACAGCGCGGCGGAGGCCTCTTAGTCGCGGGCATGCTTGATGATCTTTTTGTCGATACGCCGCTTGCCGACATTCTTCCTGTGAGCCTTATCAGTTCGAGTTTACTACCGCAAACTTTGCGTGGAGGCATAGCCCGAGGGCCACATCCCACTGGGGAATTGTTTGCGCCCACGCTTACTACGGCAGGAGAGTATTCTGAGCTGCTGCGTTTAAGCGGGGATGATTCCGAGAATCAAAGACGGTGGGCGGAACTGCCTGAGCTGCAAGGCGTCTACGTCACAGGTAGAGCGAAGCCTGGCGCCACTGTACTTATGGAACACCCTCTGTTGCAATTCCAAAATCAACGTTTGCCGATCATCGCGACTCAACGTTATGGCAGTGGTCGCAGTATGTCTATTGCTAGCGCAAGCACGTGGCGTTGGCAGATGATGATGCCAGCGGAGGATCAATCCCATGAACGAATTTGGCGGCAGTTACTGCGTTGGTTAGCTGTGTCGGCATTGGAGCGCGTGACCGTTGAGTTTGATCGTGAGTTCTATCATGTGGGTGATCAAGTCAATGTGACTGCCACTGTGCGAGACATCAAATACGAACCCGATAACAACGCATCGGTTTGGATGCACATGAGTGACCCAGAAGGGGGTGTTATAGACAACGCCATGGACTGGGATATCGATCAAGACGGTGTGTATCGCAGCAGCTTCGAAGTGCAGACCGAAGGCGTCTTTAACTTGATGGTTGATGTGGCAAGCGCGGCGGGTGAAGCGGATCGTAGCGATACGGAAAAAAGCGCAGCGTTTGTCGTGACGCCCTCTTTGCGAGAGTACTCGTCAGCGGGCCGTGATACAGCTTTATTGGAGAGATTGGCGGCCGCTAGTGGCGGACGTTATTACGACCTAGGTGCAACAGGGTCATTGGCAACGGATATTAGTTATACCCCAAGCGCCTATTCGCAAGAGGTGCAGGAAGACCTGTGGGACATACCGTTGCTACTTTTGATACTCATTCTTTTGCTTTGTGCAGATTGGGTAGCGCGTCGTTTTAAGGGGCTATCGTGAAAAATATGACACGTATATGTTTATTTCTGTCGTTAGCACTAAGCAGTTTCATTGCTATGGCGCAATCAAATGGGGTTCGCGATAACGATGAAGATGTGTATTTTCTTAATGATTCTTCGTCACAGAAATACGCATTGATCATTACAGGTGCTGCCGCATCGCAAGAGATTAAAGGGCGTTTTTGGCAGTGGTCAGCCTCATTGCATGACATTCTTTCTCGTGACTATGGCTATACGAAAGACACGATCACCTTGTTGTTTGACGATGGAGGCGATGAGCAGGCTAGTGATTTTAGAATCGATGGAAGCTCCAGACGTGCGGATATCGAAGCTACGATAAACCGGTTAAGTGAACAATTAGAAGCAGGGGATCAACTGAGCATCATTATGATTGGTCATGGCTCCAGCACTGATGACTCCGCGAAATTTAATATTGTAGGCCCGGACATCACTGGCACCGAATTCGCCACATTGCTTCAGAATTTTAACCAACAAGATCTGGTGATTATAAATAGCATCAGCGCAGGTTATGAATTCTCAACAGCCCTTTCTGCAAGAGGACGTGTTGTGTTGTCTGCCACACGCACGCGCGCTGAACGTTACGACCCGATGTTTCCTCAGTTTTTTATTGAAGCGCTTGAGTCTCGTGCGGGTGACCGCGATAAAAATGCACGGGTGTCGGTATTAGAAACTTATTTGTACGCGAGCCAAAGCGTGCTGGGATGGTATTCGGATCAAGGACGTCTACCAACAGAGCGAGCGGTGATTGACGATAACGGTGATGGAGTATTTAGTTTAGAGCCTGCATCAGGTGCGGGAGATGGTTCGTTAGCAGAGATCGCCTATTTTGACCTAAGCAACGGTAGTGAGATTAAACAGGCTCCACAGGCGTTGCAATTGCATACACAGATGCAGGAAATAGAACGATCTATATTTTTGCTGCGCGGTCAGAAAGCAAACTACCTTGAAGAAGATTATTGGCAGCAACTCGAAGCCCTATTAATTGATTTGGCAAGAACAACAGGACGGTACAATGAGTTACCTTAATGATGCGACAAGCCCTTTAAAATTTCCTAAACGACGTAAGCGTCTGGCCCTGGCGGTCTGTTTAGCTGTGAGTGTGTTAAGTGGCCCCGTGCTGCTGGCACAAGATGGTTTTATTACCATGGATCCGCCGTTGCAGAGAGCCCAACAACTGCTTAACGCAGGATCGTATGTGGCGGCTATCGACACGTTTGCACGACTCGATGGATTTGATAAGGAAGTGGGTGTCTTAGGGCTTAGCCGTGCTTATGCATTGACTGGTGCCTATGAAGAGGCCATTGAAGCGCTCGAAAGCGAGTTAGACGATTACGCAGACTCTCCCGTATTAAGCACTGAGTTGGCTGAAGTGCTGCGTATGACAGGGCAGTCTGCACAAGCGTTGCGGGTGCTAGAGGAAGTAGTCGAAGGCAATGCCACTCCACCCGTGCGCACATTGGTGCAGTACGGCAGTCTTTTAAAATTTGTTGGCCGCCGAGATGAAGCCATCGCCCCATTGAACGCCGCGATTGCGCGTTACGATTCCGGTATGGTGTTTGAGGCTGAAGAGATCGCTATGGTAGCGCAGGCAAGCTGGCTGCTTGATCGTTTTCACGATGCCAATAGTTTGTTCAGTGAGGCTACGCGAGTTGATCCTAGTAATTTAGAAGCCCAAGTATTGTGGGGTGATTTATTCATGGAGAAGCACAATGTTCCCGATGCTGAAAAATCTTATGACGCCGCACTTGCGATCAATCGACGCTACGGCCCTGCGTTAGTAGGTCAGGCGAAAATTAGCGGTGGTGAGCGCTCTTTGCGCTTTGCCTTGGATGTAAACCCTCGTGATGTGCACGCGCTGGAGACGATGGCTAGTCTATTGGTGTTGAATAATCGACAAGAGGAGGCAGAACAATATATCGAGGGGGCACTTGGAATTAATGCGGAGTCTCTCAAATCATTGAGCTTACAAGCGGCGCAAGCCGCATTATTTGAAGAGTTCGATACATTTGCCCAAATCGAAGCGCAAGTGAATGAGTTTAGTCCCAATAACCCTCATTTTTATGGCGATATCGCGGATGCCTTTGGTAACAATTATCGCTTTACTGAAGCGGTAGGTTACGCACGACAAGCCATTGCCGCGGACCCAAATTATTGGCAAGGACACACCTTGTTGGGATCTAACCTTATTCGCTTAGGTGAAGAGGAAGCTGGTCGCGCCTCCCTTGAGTTAGCGTTTGATAACGATCCTTTCGATGTAATGACATCCAATATGTTGAAAGTGTTCGATACCCTTGATGATTACGTGACATTACGTACTGAACATTTTGAAGTGCGGATGAGCGAAAGTGACTCTGTAGTGCTGTGGCCATATATGGCTCCGATGATCGAGGAAAACTGGGAAAGCCTTACGCAGAAGTATGGGTTTGAACCCGAAGCACCAGTGCTCATTGAAGTGTTCGAACGCACTGAAGATTTTGCGGTGCGCTCAGTAGGCCTGCCTGACATTGGGCCATTAGTCGGCATCTGCTTTGGCAAGGTCGTCACCCTTATTTCCCCTGGAACACTAGACGCTAACTGGCAAGAAATCTTGTGGCACGAACTCGTGCACGTGTTCACATTGCAAATGACGAATAACCGGATGCCGCGGTGGTTATCAGAAGGGATCTCGGTCTGGGAGGAGAGTGAAGCGCGCCCAGAGTGGGGGCGTCGCCAAGGGATAGAGCTTGTTCGTGCTGCGGCAGAAGAGAAACTACTACCGGTTGGCAACCTCAATGAAGCCTTTACAGGCGCGAATAGTAATGAGGATTTAGGGTTTGCCTATTTTCAATCCTATTTGGTAGTGGATTTTATTGATAAACAATACGGCTTCGAAAAAATGGTGGAGCTAGTCAATCAATACAGCTTTATTAAAGATGAATCAGAAATGTTTCAAGCCGTGTTTGATAAACCGATCGAGGCGTTTAATGAAGAGTTTCACGCATGGATTGATCGCCGTGTGAACGAGATCAACGTTTATGTGCACACAGAAGACGCGCCCGATGAAGGGGCTGCTCATGGTCACGGTCAGCGCGAGAACTCTAGTGCTGTATTGGCAGAGCTTTATAGTAATGCGTCTTTGAAGCAACACATGCGACAGCGAGTGCAAGACCAACCACGTGATTTCCAAGCGCACTTGCAGTTAGGCATTGTGTTGTTCAAGGAAGAAGCGTTTGAAGAGGCTAAGGTTCACCTGGAGATTGCGCAATCAATTCTACCTGATTACTCAGGGTATCCGAGTCCGCCTCTAGTGCTCTCGCAAATTTATGAGCGTCAAGGTGACCACCCGGCACGCTTAGAACAGCTACACCTAATGATGGAGAACCAACAGCACGACTACGATTCGGCGGTCATGCTCGCTAAGGAAGCGTTGGCAGCAGGCAACACCGATGAGGCAGATTACTATGTGCAAAGGGCTGTGGCCGTAAATCCTTATCGATTGGACGTGCATCAAGTCGGTGCGGATATCGCGAAGCAAACGGCTAATGCGCCTATGGCGATACGCGAGTACGAGGTGTTAGTGACCTTGGACAAGAATGATCCCGTGGAGGCTCGCACTAATCTTGCACGGGCGTATATGGATGACGGGCAGAAGGAACAAGCACGCCGCAATATATTGACAGCGCTTGAGATTGCTCCGAGCTACGAACGCGCCCAAAAGGTATTACTGGAAGCGATTGACGCGCAGTAGAGAGCGTATAGAGACAGTTCATTGATTAGCGAGGCACTCCTGTGACGGATGCGAGGCCCTTGATAAAGGTTCGACAAGCATTGTTAACGATACTGATTAGTGTGTTGGGGTACTGTGTTGCCTCGATGTCTGTCCAGGCGCAGAGCAGTGTAATCCCATTAGATTTTGATGCGAATTCGTTTATTGATCTGCCGTCCAATAGTGATGCAGAGAGTCCAACGGAATTTACTTGGATTCGCGGTCGCTATGAAAATTATGGGGGTGGCCGAAGTCGTCGTGGTGGCGGCGGCTTTGGAGGTTTTGGCGGAAGCGGTGGTTGGTGGGATACAGATTACCCCGATGCGGAATCGAACTTTTTAAGAGGCGTTCAACGCTACACGAATGTAGATGCCAATAGTAAGAGTTACGATTTTATGGATCTTACGGACCCGCGTCTATTTGAGCATTCGTTTTTGTACATGAATATGAAACGAGTGCCGATAGGCTCTACTCATAGTGGGCCAGATTTTCAACCCCTTGAAATCGAAGCGTTGAGAGAGTTTATGTTTCGGGGCGGTTTTGTATTGTTAGATGATTTTTGGGGTGAGGCCCATTTACAAGATTTTCAAACCGAAATGATTAAGTTGTTTCCTGACCGAGAACTTGTAAAACTCGATACTCGTCATGAATTATTTCACACATTCTTTGATGTGAATGAAGTCGCACAGGTGCCAGGTCGTGCGGTGACATGGAATTATAATGGAGGGTTTAGTCTGAACGATCCTAACTATCCTCCTTCGGTTTATGCCATATTGGACGATGATGGGCGCGTTATGTTGGTGGCAAATCATAACGCAGATCTGGGTGATGGTTGGGAGCATACTTTCTATGAGCCATACCCAACCAAGTACAGCAATGAGGCCTATAAAATTGCCATCAACTTTTTGATATACGCGTTTACGCATTAAGCCATTACAACAGCTAAAAACAGGAAGCAGTCATGTCAGAAATAGAAAACATCGCAGAAGACACTGTAGAAGGTCTGGAGAGTCAAGACGATTTGGCCTTAGTCAAAAAGATGCAAGACGGGCATGACCAGATCAGTGCTGAGATCAAGAAGGTCATTGTGGGGCAAGAAGCTGTTATTGATGAGCTGCTGATTGCGATGTTCGCAGGGGGACACTGCTTGATCACCGGTGTGCCGGGTTTGGCTAAAACACTTTTGATCAAAACCGTTGCTGATATTTTGCAAGTGAACTTTAGTCGTATCCAATTTACCCCTGATTTGATGCCGGCCGATGTGGTTGGCTCGGAGATCGTTGAAGAGGTGGATGGCAAGCGACAGTTGAAGTTCGTTAAAGGCCCAATCTTCACCAATATTCTACTGGCTGACGAAATTAACCGAACGCCTCCTAAGACTCAGTCTTCTTTGTTGGAAGCTATGGAAGAGCGGCAGGTGACTGCTGCTGGTGTGACGCACAAAATGTCGCGACCGTTCTTCGTGTTAGCGACCCAAAACCCTATTGAGCTAGAAGGCACTTATCCTTTGCCGGAAGCGCAATTGGACCGGTTCATGTTTAAGATTGAGCTCAGTTATCTTTCAGAGGATGACGAGGTCATGGTGGTCAGTAATACCACGCAGATTGTCGACAACACAGTGTCGCACCCATTAAGCGGTGAGGATATTCTAGAGTTTCAACGTATCGCGCGACAGGTACCTGCGGCACAAGCGGTTATTCGCTACGCGGTACAGTTAGTCCATGCTTCACGTCCTGATAGCCCCAATGCGCCAGACTTCGTGAAGGACTGGGTAAGTTGGGGGGCGGGTATTCGAGCATCGCAGAACCTAGTGCTAGCGGGCAAGGTGCGTGCATTGCTACAAGGGCGTTACAACGTTTCCTATAGCGATATTCGTGCATTAGCCCCTGCGGTGCTTAGGCATAGAGTTTTGCTGAACTTCCACGCAGAAGCCGAGCGAGTCACGACTGACGATGTCGTAAAACGTTTGATAGAGACTGTTCCTGAGCCTACCTCTGGCCTGTAATCGCGATTCGAGAAGTAGATAAAATGGCGGCAAATACTACGTTCATAGACCCATCGGTGCTCGCGAGTCTCAACAATTTGGAGATGCGCGCGCGCGTTGTGGTTGAAGGTTTCATTTCAGGTTTACATAAGAGTCCTCATAGGGGGTTTAGTGTCGAATTCACTGATTATCGACACTACCAACAAGGGGATGATATGCGCCATGTGGATTGGAAACTCTATGCGCGTAGTGACAAGTTTTACATCAAGCAATACGAAGACGAAACCAATGTTCGCTGTTATGTGTTGCTCGACTCAAGCGCATCAATGGGTTATTCCTCTGGTGGAATGACAAAGATGGAGTATGGCAAAACCCTCGCGTCAGCGCTTGCGTACTTTATTACTAGGCAACGCGACGCTGTAGGCTTGATAACCTTTGATGAGAAGGTTAATGAGTATATTCCTGCCCTGTGTCGGCAACCACACTTGATCCGTATTTTACGCTCTCTAGCCAGCCTTCAGGCGGGTGCCAAGACCGATATCGTGAAACCCCTTTCTGATTTGGCGATGAACCTCAATCGGAAAAGTTTGGTGATATTAATTAGCGATATGTTGGAGGGCGAAGAGCAAACAATTAAGACCTTGCAGCGGTTACGTGCAATGGGTAACGATGTCATCGTTTTTCATGTGTTAGACGAGGCGGAGTTATCGTTTAATTTTCAAGACGCGACAGAGTTTGTTGACTCAGAAACAAATGAATCGTTTATTACCACACCGCCCGCCGTGCGTGATGCTTACCTTGAAAACCTCAATAACTACCTCGAATATTGTAAGAAGACATGTCAGCGTAATGGCGTGGATTATTGTCTTTTGAATACGTCAAAGCCGCTCGATGCCGCGTTGTATTCCTATATTTCTCGACGTGCGAAGGGGTTTTAGATGGCATTTTTAACCCCACTATTTTTATTTGGCTTGCTTGCTGCGGCTATCCCCATTGCGATTCATCTTATTCGCAAAGAAAAGCCACCGAAAATGGTGTTCAGTTCGTTACGGTTTCTGAAGAACACATCTAAAAAACTTATTTTGTTCCAGAAAATACAGCAGTGGCTGCTCTTGTTGTTACGAGCGGGACTTATCGCATTGTTAGTATTTGCCTTCGCAAGGCCGCTCTTTGATAGCTCAATCTCAAGTCTAGTCGATGCAGAGCCGGAGTCTGCGGTTATTCTTTTGGATGCATCCATGAGTATGCGTTATGCAAATCGATTTGAGCGTGCCAAACAAGAAGCCGTCGATCTAATTGCCACTATGTCGGCGGGCGATGAAATTGCTGTGATCGCTTTTGACAATGCGGCGGTGAGTGTTCGTGAATTGAGTAGCGATCTCGACGGGGCACGTGCCTTTATTGAAGGTTTGGCTGAGCCTGGATACGAGGTGACGCGGTATATGCCGGCGTTGCGCCTAGCAAATGATCTTCTCGAATCTTCTCGGTATGAGCGTCGGCTCATTCATTTGGTATCGGACTATCAGGCCAGTGGAATGGGGAGTGACGACTCGGGCTGGTTGTTGTCTCCAGGCGTTGCCTTGAATCCTATCGATGTAGGGGAGGGGGCTACTCGCAACTTGTTGCTCACTGATGTGAGATCACCCGATCAGTTAATTGAAAATCAGAATGAATACGAGATTCTGGCACGCGTGCGCAGCACCGGTAACGTCCATTTAGACAGCGCTGAAGTCAGATTGGTTCTAGACGGTGTAGAAAGCGCGAGTGTCCAAGTAGACCTAGAAGATACCTCTGAAGCGGTGGTTCGTTTGCCTGCTATCTTTGACACGGCTGGTACGCATCGGGGCGAAATTCGTGTGGCAAGTGACGATTTCTCGGTAGATAACAGTTACTTCTTTACTGTCGATGTCACTCCTAAAATCCAGGTATTGGTGGTCAATGGGGAACCTTCCATTAATTGGTACGAAGACGAAGCGCATTGGATGAATTTGGCGATCGGTGCAGCGGCGGAGTCGCCGTTTGTCCTTAGCACTGTAAGCTCTAGAGAGTTCTCGCCTTCTACGTTAGAGCAACAAGATGTCGTAGTACTGTTAAATGCAGGGAGTGAGCTAAGTACTACGCAGGCCGCTGCATTGCGCGACTATGTGAGCGATGGCGGTAGCCTGTTATTGGCCCCTGGCGATCGCGTGGTAGCGGCGCAGTTTAATCAGCTTTTCGCAGACATTAGTCCCGCTACTCTAAACGAAAGCATACGGTTTAGTGGTAGCGACTACTTACTCATCGCCGACATCGACCGCCGACATCCCATTCTCCTACCCTTGGGCAGCGAGTGGGGAGTTAGGTTTGAGGGCTATTGGGCTGTTGATGCCGCGCCTGACGCGGACGTATTAATGCAGTTTGATAACAGTAGTCCCGCCTTCTTAGAACGCGCCTACGGGCAAGGCAACGTCTTGATGTTCGCCTCCTCGCTCGATACCGAATGGAATAATTTGCCGCTACAAGGAATGTTCCTGCCGTTTATTCATGAGTCCATACGGTATTTGGCGCAAGCGAGCACAAAAGAAAGGGCTTATAGGATTGGCAATCTTATCGACCTGTCGGACATTACCGCTAATGCCGCTATAACAGTCACTGGGCCTTCTGGGGAGGCGTTACGCCTAAACCAAGGGGGTAACTCCCTAATGCCTGAGGTTGTCGGTTTTCTCACTGTAGAGGGGCCACAGACCCCGCTTTACTATGCCGTGAATGCGAATCCAGAGGAGTCTAATCTAGAGAGAATGGCTCCAAGTGCCTTGCACGATCAAATCATCAACCCTGAAACGGCGCCCACTCAATCTTTGCAAGTACGAACAAACGAATTAATGAATGAGATTGAAGGGCCTCAGCGGGTTTGGTGGTGGATTCTACTATTCGTCATGGGGCTTTTGCTGCTGGAAACGCGCATTGCTAATACCACACATCGTTAAAACTGACAGGTGTTTGGGTTTCTGCTTCCCATGCGCCTGTCACATTTCTTTTTAAGCAAAGTGATTGATATATATGGAAAAAATATTTCCAATTGTCACGCCCCTTACGCTTTACTGTCATATATCACAAAAAATTCATATTAAAATCACCGCTTTTGGTTGAAATCCCGCAACCCTTGCGAGATATTGAGTCCATAAGAAAAAGGATGGTACTCATTATGAATAATAATAAATATGAGAGTATGCGCACGTTCTTAGTAGCTGGTTTCCTTGTTTGTAGCTGTGTTCTGACACAGGTACAGGCTCAAGAGGTTAATCAGTTCGCTCCCTCTGCCAATAAAGCGCAATTGAATAACTCTCTAACCGATACTGGAAATGCCGCAGGTTACACACAGCTTCTAATAGAGCTCGAATCTGAGTTTGGGCCATTTGATGCTCGACTAAGTGAGCCGCTTTTGTCCTATGGCGATATGCTCGCTCAGCGTGGAGATTACCTAGAGGCGCTTGGGTTTTTAGAGCGCGCCTTACACGTCACTCGAATCAGCCAAGGGCTTTACAGTGAAGAGCAAATCGCCATTGTAGAGCGGCTTATCGATTGCAATGTTGCTTTAGAGAACTGGGTTTCGGTTGATGAGAACTACAGTTATATGCATTTCCTGTACACAAGACTCTATAAGCGAGGAACAGATCAGTGGTATCACGGTATCGCCCAAGTCTCCGATTGGCATATTGTCGCTATCAACAATGGTCTCGCAGAAGACCTTACCTACCACTTGCGTGAAGCCAATAAACTTTTCCAACAACGCTTAACGTTGGCCGAAGAAATGGGAATCGTAGACGAAAAAGTACTGCAAATATTGCGTCATAACATTGAGACAACCGCGTTACATTTGCGTAAGCAAGACGACGGGATGACTACAGAAATCTATGGCCGACTAGAATCACGCTACAGTGATCGCGATCGTGTGGCTTCGCTAGACTAATAGGTATGAAGGTTTGGTAAAGCTAAAGAGAGGGCGTAAAGAATTAGGGCGCTAAGGCTAAAGACTAGAAAGCAACTCAGTGTTTAGAAAAGGGGGGGAACAAAGAATGTCTTTAAAGCCCTTCGCCTTAGCTCTTAGCAATCTATTAGGCACTATCCTTAGTGTCAGGTCGATTGAAAGTAAAGCGATGGTAGCACAGCATTTTCTGTTTTTACTTCTGTGGTTACAAAATGTCACAATGCCTCTTGCGTTCCCGCCCAGGCATTCAAAAAGTCTTCCTTTTATTATTTTCTAATAGACAATTTTTATTTGTGTGCTGACTTGTGGCGCCTGCATTCGCGGATTTTATAAAGCGGGCGCTCGATAATGTGTCGGTAAATATAGGGATATTTCTTGGCAGGGGGAGCTCGAAGGGGTGGGGGATCTAAAAAGTGAGATAAGGCTACTTGGTATGTAGCCCTATCTCAATATCGAACGCTCGTTCACGTTGACGCAAGTGCGCCTAACTCTCTGCTAGGTGCCAAAACCAGGTTCTCTTCGTGAATCATCCGACTTGTTCTTATTGCTGAGCAAGCCTTTGAGTCCCGAAAAGTATTCGCGTATTTTAGCGGGCAATGCGAGCATTGCTGGCGTTACGATGAGCGTCAATATGGTGCCGAATGTCAGACCGAACACAATGGCGCTCGCGAGACTAACCCACTGCGAGGTAATGGGACCACCCACTTCTATCTCGGCACCAATAAGGTCAATGGAGACGTGCATCGCTAAAGGCAGTAGTCCACAACCTGTCGTGAAAGTTGTGAGGAAAACAGGTCGTAAACGTTGTACGCCAGTCTGCACTATGACTTCCTGCAAGCTCCAGTTAGGCCGATTGGTGCGTAAGAAGTTGAAGGTATCAATCAGGATAATATTGTTATTCACAATGATGCCCGCAAGCGCCACGATCCCCACTCCGGTGAGAATGACGCTGAAGGTTTGCCCTGTTATCAATAACCCCAATAACACCCCCGTCGTAGAAAGTAGCACTGAGGACAGGATCAACAAGGCTTGGTAATAGCTGTTGAACTGCGTCACAAGCAAGATGGCCATAAGCATCAGAGATAGTGAGAACGCTTGCATGAGGAAGGCGAATGATTCGGCTTGCTCCTCATTGGCGCCGCGGAACTGAAAACTCACGCCGGGCAACAGTGGCGTCTCATTCATCCACTGGCGCACTTCCTGCAATTTGTTCTCAGTCACAACACCCGGTGCGGGATTGGCACGGACATAAATCACCTTGGTGCCATCAACCCGTTGTATTGAGCTCACTTTAGCGCCCGGTTCACGAGTGATGAAGCTGCTGATTGGGGCCATGCCTGTCGCAGTGGTGATCTGAATTTGCTCGATCTGCTCGAGGCCTCTATAAGCTTCTGGGTAGCGGACGCGAATGTCGACTTCTTCCTCAGTGTCATCGGGGCGATAGTCGCCCATGAATACACCGTTAGTAAGGAGTTGTATCGCTGTCCCAACCTCGCCGATGCTAGCGCCAAACATCGCCGCGCGAGCACGGTCTACATGTATGCGCCATTCAATACCTGGGATTGGCGTGGTGTCGTCGATATCGATTAGCCCATCGATTCCTGTTTCGAGGTAATTGCGGACGCGATTCGCTTCGGAGATCAAGTCGCCCATGTCCTCGCCAAAGAGCTCGATTTGCAGCTCTTTACCTACAGGAGGCCCTTGTTCTATGGTGCTAATTTCGGCCTTAACCCCTGGAATATCCTTAATGGCATCGCGGTAGAGATTCTCAATGTCGAAACCGTTGACGTCACGAATACGTCTATCTACAAACTCAACAAAGATAGTGCCGACGAGATCAGGAGCAGAGCCCTGGCCCCCGCCTAAGCTCTGACCTGAGCCAGACTGAGTGACAATGTTCTTATAGTAGCCAACAGCCATCACGCGCTTCTCAACATCGACAACGATGTCTCGAATCTCATCAGGAGAGAAATTGCCACGAGCGAACACTTGTACACGCGTTTGATTAGGTTCAACGGAGGTGAAGAACTCAACGCCAGCGCCGAAGTTAAAATACGCGAAAGTGATTGAAATGAGTGTGAAGATGCTGCCAATGAAGATCAGAATAGGAGAGTTCACGGCGCCGCGCAGAACTGCTGCATAGACACGGCTAAAGCCACCCAGTTTCTTGGTTTCTTCTTTTTGTGAGTTGTTGCTTTGTGAGATCACGCCGTGACCCCCTGCAGTGGCCTTGCCAAATAAGGAGCCAAGAACAGGGGCGAAAAACAACGCATACATCAAGGAGCCGACAAGCACGGCGAATACCGTAATTGGCAGATAACGCATAAACTCGCCTGATACGCCTGGCCAGAACATCATTGGCAAGAACGCCGCCAAGGTGGTCATGGTTGAGGCAATGATAGGCCAGAACATGCGATTGACGGCTTCAGCGTAAGCGTCTTCTTTGGTGTAGCCTTCCGACATTTTGGTGTCGGCAAACTCCACCATCACAATGGCGCCATCAATCAGCATCCCTAAGCCCAATAGCAAACCAAAGATCACCATGAAGTTATAGGTAAAGCCCAGTGCCGAAATAACGATGAAGGCGAATAAGAACGAAAAGGGGACAGCCATAGTAACTAGAATCCCTGAACGGATCCCTACGGCGGCGATAACGACGATCAACACCAGTACCATGGACGTGACCATATTGCCTTGCAAGCCAAGGTTTTGTTCGATCACCATCGGGGCGGAATTGTTCATATACGCAATTGTCACCGCTGGTGGCAACGTAGGCAGTAGGGCCTCGACGATCTGATCAATCTTGTCCATGGCTTCTATCAAGTTGGCGCCTTTGCGCTTCTCGACGTTGATAGAGATTGAACGTTGCCCATTCGCAAACGAATAACGATCGGCGTCCTTAAATGTGCGCCGAACTTCCGCGATGTCGCTTAGGGTCAGCACGCCTTGATTATTGGCAACGATGGGAAGATCAAACAAGTCTTGTTGGGTTTCGATCAGGCCGGGGAGCTTGACGGAAAAACTGCCTTGCCCGGTATTAAGCGTGCCAGCCGGAATCAAACGGTTATTGGTAGTGACGGCCTGCACAATTTGCTGATTGGTAATCCCATAGGTTTCCAGTTGGGTCGGATCAATCAATGCTTCCAGTAGCTCTTCTCTGTCTCCAACCATGTCGGCAGAAAGGACTTCGGATAAGGTTTCTATAGAGCGTTGCAGGTTTTGAGCGACTTGCAATAACACTCGCTCTGGTACGCCTTCTCCAGCAATGGCGATCTGCACAATGGGAACACCCGCCGCTGAAATTTCCTGGACGATAGGCTCTTCTGTAGATTGTGGGAATTTTGCTTTGGCACGATCAATGGCCGTACGGATGTCGTTCAATGCTTGTGATGAATCAAAGCTTACATCGAACTCAGCAACGACAGTCGCCGCTCCTTCGCTTGAGAATGAGCTTATTTGGGTAATCCCTTCGAGTGCCTTTAGCTCCACTTCCATTGGCTTGGATAGGAGACGTTCTGCATCCTCTGGTGAAATCCCTTCGTGGATGATCGTCGTGACGATGACTGGCACGGTGACATCGGGGTTGAGCTCTACCGGAATAGACATATAGGACACTAGGCCCATCAACATAATGGCTACGAAGATGCTCAGTGATGTCCTCGCTCGTGAAACGGAGGCTTTTATATAGCGCATGGGGTTCTGCCTACAGTGATGACTCGGAGATTGAGGACCAGCTAGTATCGGTGCTTACGGTTTGGCCTGGAAACACGATCTCCTGACCATGGGTGACGACGATGCTGCTTGTTGGAAGGCCTTCGACCCAAATCCCTGGATTAATATTCGTGTTCTCTCCGACGACACTAACGGCGGTGAAGTGCACGACATTGCTGCTATCGACGGTTTTAACCCCAACGATGCCTTCATCGTTAAGTGTTAACGAAGATGAAGGGATCAGGTGAGCTTGCATTTCATTGGATGCGATGAAGATCTCGGCTGTAACGCCTTGACGGATTTCTTGGCCGTTGGCCTGCAATTCGACTTCTATGGCGTAAGCGCGTGAGTTCGATTCAGCGGCGCGCGAGATATAAGTCACCGAGCCTTCAACGGTTTCCCCTGTCAGGAGGTTTGCTGTGACTGGTGCGCCGAGAAAGAGTCTTCCTACATCTTGTTCTGGCACTAAGCCTGTGAGCAGCATCGGTGAATCATCCAGAAGCGATGCGCACTTTCCACCCATGTCCATGAGATCTCCGACTTCAACTTCTCGTGATTCCATGATGCCTGCAAAAGGAGCGGTGATTTTGGTTCTCGTGAGTGCGAGCTCGGCGCGTGTTGCAGCTGCCGTGGCGGAATCAAGGGCTGTTTTGAGTTGTGCCATACCCACGCGAGATTGGAGGCCGCGTTTTTGCAAATCGAGTGCGCCGTTATATTCCATCTGTGCTTGTTCAGCACGACTGCGCGCTTCGAGGAGATCGGCTTCTTTGGTGTCCACGGCGATCTCACACAAGACTTCGCCGGCAGCTACTCGAACTCCGCGGGCGACAGGAGTAGCGATAATGCGACCGGTAACCTCGGCGCGCACATCGACTAGTCTAAATGCCTTCGTTTGTCCGCGCACCCGTACTCGTTGTACAAAAGTTTCTGCGTTGACTCGGGCGACACGAACAGTGAAGCTTTGGTTATCATTAGTGATAACGGCATCGTCAGAAACGGCAGAAACCTCTCCGTCACGCTCAGGTAATGGATAGCCATCATCCAGTGCCCCGCCGTCGCGTGGCCACGCCATCCAAACTACGACGATAGCGACTAAACCTATTGCCACGAAATGTTTAATTTTCACTTCTTTCTCCAATTGAATTCTCGAGCACTTTTCGAGTTGGCATACATAGAGTCCTTTCAGAAGTACTCTAAAATTAAATTAAATTACTATACGGCAGCGCCTATGCATTGGATGTAAGTTGGACCAAGCGCATAAGGCATATGTGTGGTTAGAAAAGGTTACTGATATTGTTATGTGTTCAGAGAGCTCTATTTGATTTGCTAGAGGCAAAAAACTGTAGTCTCGCTGATATTGAAAGGCTAGAAAAAACCGACTTCTAAAACGGCTTTTTGACCAGAATTTCAGTGTTACGTATTGTAACCAAGTACAGAGGCATTGCAATGTGAAAAAAGCAGCAATTTGGCTTGCATATGCGATAAGTAGAGTAGAATTTGGAGTTCAATGGAAAAGGGGCACGCCAAATGAAAAATATAGCTGGGAATGTAGCGATTGTGACAGGATCTGCGTCGGGAGTTGGGGCCGCAACAGCTCGCCTTCTCGCCGCACAAGGTTGTCACGTTGTTATCAATTACAGTCGCAGTGCTGAGGCCGCACAACGGGTCGCGCAAGAGTGCGAAGCGATGGGAGTGGAAGTGCTCGTTTGCAAGGCGGATGTGTCCAACGATGAAGACTGTCGTGCGATGGTGGGAAAGACTTTAGAGAAGTGGGGACGTGTCGATATTTTGGTGAACAATGCCGGTACCACTAAGTTTTGTGAACACCATGAGCTAGAGGGATTGGATGCGGTAGATTTTCAAAATATTTACGCCGTTAATGTCGTTGGTCCCTACCAAATGATCCGAGCAGTAGCATCGTCAATGCAAAGCGCGCAGCAGGGCGGGGTCGTAGTCAATGTGGCCTCAACAGCGGCCGTGACTGGTATAGGAAGCTCAGTGGCGTATGCCGCATCAAAAGGGGCGTTAGTCACAATGGGCTTGTCGTTGGCGCGCGCATTAGGTCCGCAGATTCGCATTAACGCCGTGTGCCCAGGGTTTATTCAAGGGGAGTGGTTACGACAAGGCTTGGGGGATCAGCAATATGAAGCGGCGAAATCTCATAATGAAAGGAATGCGCCTTTAGGCGTAACTGCCGATGCCGACACAGTGGCCGAGGCCATTCTGTTCTTTGTCCTTGGCCCTAAAATTGTTACTGGAGAAACTCTAATAGTTGATGGTGGAAGGCACTTGAACTCTGTTCCGCTTGCACGACGTTAGCGAGACACTGGCCGTTTTTGCAATTTACGCTGCAATGTTCTGCGGTGCATTTTTAGTTGCCGAGCCGTTTCAGAAATATTGCCATCATGCTCTTTGAGTATTTTCTGAATATGTTCCCACTCTAAACGCCTAACTGACATGGGTTCTTGGATGTCGTTATTCTCTTCTTGTGTCTTCACCGAATCGCCAAGCAGCGCAGCCAAAATTTCATCCGCGTCAGCAGGTTTAGCCAAATAATTGTCGGCACCTAATTTGATCGCATCTACGGCCGTGGCGATGCTCGCATATCCCGTGAGAACGAGTATGCGGATGGCGGGGAAGCGTTGCTTTAAAGAAGCAATGAGTGGGAGCGATGAATGCCCGCCTAAATTCAGATCTAATACGGCGAGGTCAAAATGATGTGATTGCATTTTGGTCAGCGCGACTTCAACACTTTCTGCATGCTCAGTCTGGAACCCCCTGTGTTGCATGGCGCGACATATAACACGAGCAAACATTTCATCGTCTTCAACGACCAATATCGTTTGGTTGTCCATTTACTGTGTTTCCTGACTGTTATCGGGGGTGTCCGATTTGGGCTCACTTTCGATCGTGCAAGGTAGTCGAATGATGCTCATGGCACCGCCGTTTTTAAGATTGAACATTTCAATATTACCCGATGCACGTTGAATAGCCGCATTGGCAAGAAAAATGCCAATGCCCATACTATCTTTACGGGTTGAGATAAAAGGTTCACCCATGTTTTCCATGACGCTAGCGGGAATGCCGGGGCCGTCATCTTGAATAGTAATCTCAATTAGTGCTTTGGGACTCTTTGCCACTTGGCTCGTCACTAGTACCGATGACTCAGCGGCTTTAATCGCGTTTTCGATTAGATTAATCACCGCATGGCGCAAGCTTAAATCAAACGGGATGCTGGCCCTTAGGGCTGTTTCGTGCAGAGTGAAACTCACATTAGCGCGGGGATGTATGTTGTGAATATAGTCTTGAATCTCCTCCATAAACATATGCAACGTGCCGTTGATGGGGCTGCGTTTATCGGCTTTATTGTAAAATAGCGTGAGCTTGTTTAAGGAATCCTTACACCGCATAACCTGTTGTCGTAACAAGCTTATGTCTTCTTTGAGCGGCATTGTTTTTAGTTCTGCTTCGCTGTATTTATCTAGGTCGGTAAGCAATACCGACATTGTAGACAGTGGCGTTCCTAATGCGTGCGCGGTACCCGCGGCCAAGGTGCCAATCGCCACAAGTTGTTCGTTACGCATTTCGTTCTCTCTGGCCCTAGCGAGTGTTAATTCTCGACTACGAATAGCCTCGGCCATACGGGTGACAAACAGGGTGATCAATACGCCACTGACCACAAAGGTTACCCACATGCCTACTAAATGCAGTTGGAAGTTATCGGTCGTATGATCATTGTGGTCGACTTGTAGCTCACTTAAAAGGAAGCTGGTGTAAACCGCCATATTCGCAAGCGCGAGAACATTAACAGATCGTTGGGGCAGTATTGTGGCGCCCACGGCAAGTAGCACTAGAAGATAGGAAATCAGAGGATTGCTCGCTCCTCCTGTGGCAAATAAAATAACAATGAGAATGCCAATATCCGCTAGTAGTTGGCCGAGTAATTCGTGCTCGGGAATGGGGCGCTTCTGCCGAAGTCGCCATGTGCCAAATAACAGCGATGCCACGACGCAAAATACCGCAATAGTGAGTTGCGGGACCGGCAGCACTAAAGGGGAAAACGAGTGAAAGATTAACGTCGCAATGATGCTAAATATGGTCACTAGCGCTCGCAGTAAAAGGAGTCGTTGTAATGCGAGACGTGACGAGCTGCTGCCAGAGCTTTCTGGGCGTAGTATTTGTAATAGTTTCTCAACGAGTGAGGAATTCGAGGACGTTGTATTCATAGGCTCGTATTCTAGCGTAATTAGCCCCAAAGTGGAGGCCTAAGAACGCTAATGTCATAAGCGGAGCGTTTTACTCGCTGTTGGCCTACGGGTTATAGTGCAGCTCTCTTTCTCTGATTAAAAAGCCTTGCTTCGACCTCCTATGATTCCTCAATCTCTCCCCTTTCCCTTGAATGTCTATGCGCTGACTCTCCAGTTGGAGTACGGCCAAGTAACACATCTGCATTATGGTGTGTTTGAGGACCCCATGGACGAGAGCGAGTCTTATCCGCAAGCCCAACAACGGGCGCAAGACGCTTTGTGTGCGCTTCTTCCTCCTGCACCTGCGTCCATACTCGAAATCGGCTTTGGTTCGGGTGCCCTAGCAAAGAATCTCGCCGCACAAGGGTACGAAGTGACCGCACTGACCTGCCTAAGGACAGAGTTTGACTCCGTCAAAGGCGATGATAAGGCCAATGTTGAGTTTAAGCTTGGGGCTGTTTCTACCTTTAAGTGTGTTCAAAGATTCGATGTGGTGTTGCTGCAACAGTCTGCTCAATATATTGATTCACTAGAATTATTGGCATTGTCCGACGAAGTCTTGAGAGAAGGGGGGCAATTATTATTAGCGGAAGAGTTCACCCTAGACGACAGCAAGATAGGGGGAGAGCCGAGACCGGTGTTGGCTAGCTTTCGACAACTAGCGGAGCGCTGTGGATTTACTACTCAGCGGCAACGAGAGTTAGGGCGGCAGGTCGCGCCAGGTTTGCGCTTATTTATTGCCTTAATGCAGAAGCATCATGGTGTGCTTGTCAACGAATACGATGTTGCTGCCGATGCGCTAACAAGGCTTATTGCTACCATGGGTGAGATGGCGACTAAGTACGAAGATGTTCGACTTGCGTATACGCTTCTAGATTTACGGAAAGAGAAAGCTGCAGAGAATCAAACACGGTTTGGCAGTATCAATGCATTTGCAATGCAAGAGATCCCTGCGCTATTTGAAAAGAGCTTTGATGCTCCGTTTGATCCTGAAATATGGCAATGGAAATATGGCGAGGGGCGAGGAAGAGCTGTTTGCGTTCGTGACGAAAATAAACTGCATGCTCATTACGGTGGCGCCCCGCGCGATATCTTGTATTTTGGCGAGCAACACAAAGCAATGCAAATATGCGATGTGATGGTGTTGCCGCAGTACCGTAGTTTTGTGAGTCGTGATACGTTGTTTTTTAAAACGGCAGCGACCTTATTGGAACAACAAGTTGGTAACTGTTCTGAGCATTTGCTAGGTTTCGGTTTTCCTAACAAAAGAGTGCTGAGAATGGCTCAACGTTTAGGGTTGTATGATGTGACAGATCGTTTTGTCGAGATTGATTACCCGACTGATGAGAAAAATAAAAATTCCCACAACTACGTGGTTGATGTTTTTGATAACGAAAGTCAGAGCGCTAAAGAGCAAGCCAATGCTTTATGGAAAAGTATGGTGGGGAGTTTTCAAGATAAGATAATCGGTTTGAGAGATTGGGACTATTTGCAGTACCGTTACTTCACTCATCCTTTATGGGCGCGTGGCGAGTATGAGTGTTTAATGATTCGCGGCGTCACCCAGTCAGGGCCTCTTGCGCTGGCCTTTTTAAAACCTCATGAAGGCGGGCGACTGTTGATGGATCTCGTGGGCGATGTGCAAATGTTTCCAGAATTATTGGCGGTCCTGCGTGACTACCTAGCACAGCGCTCGCTTTCACTTCGCAGTCGTATCACCTATGCGCACGCGCCTTTGCTTAGCCTCGCGAACTCCAATCAACATGAGCTAGGGATTGAGATCCCCTGTAATATTTGGACCAGAGGGCCTGCCGCCGACACCTTGCAAGGAGCATGGTGGCTTACGGCAGGCGATATGGACTTCCTTTAAGGGTCTAGAAGCTGGCTTGTAGCGTCACACGAACACTGCGTGGTTCGGCTGGGTGAAAGTGAATATCCTCCTGTGGCACGAGTTCCCCTGCGAGCTGCGATTCGTAGTAATAAGTGATGTCATTGTCACGACTATCTAACAAGTTCATGACCTCCACGCCTAGTGACCAAGCCGACGAGAACTGATAGATGGCCTGAGCGTTGAGCAATAGTGTCGAATCCGATTGCACGCTGTTGTCCTCAATGAGAGGAGCTTCACCGAGATATCGGAGTCGTAACCCGCCACTCCAGTTATTGATGTTGTCGATAATCAATCCTAGAGAAGCCGTACGTTCTACAGAGTTGGGGATATGGTGATCTACACCGGCATTAAGAAGCCGTGCTTTTGTTAATGTCAGGTCTGCGTCTACTAAAAGCCAAGGAGTAGGCGCATAAAGTGCCCCAATTTCAATTCCCCGCCTTTTGCTTTCTCCTAGCGCTTCAGTTGTGCCTGCATCGCCAATATACAGTAGCTCAGAATCTAACTTCATCGAGAACAAGGAGATCGCCACTTGGGTATTGGCTATAGCGGCACTGCGCATCCCAAATTCGTAACTACGGGCTTTCGCTAATGGGTCAACAGCTTGAACCGGTGTCCCACTTACAGGATCCTGAGTGATAGTCGTGCCGCGAGCATCGTTGCTATGAAACCCTTGGCCTGCACTTAGAAACAGTTCAGAGCGATCGCTTAAGGAATAGATGAGGCTGAATTTAGGGCTCAGTAACGAGTCATTTCCGTCACCGGAATTCACATTTAAATTGGCGTCAACATCGTAAGAGAAGTGATCACTTCGTAATGCGGCGACACTGCGAATGCGGTCTGTTAAGGCAACGTCTAGCGAAGCGTAAGCGCTATTGAGGCTTTGTTTAACGTCATCGTTCCGGCTGGTGGAATGGCGAATGCGCGCAGAGGTCTTGTATAAGCCTACATCGATGTCGTCTGTGCGGTTTTGCAGTCCTACCGATAGAGTTGAATCAAAACCGGCTACTTCAAGTGCTCGATTGTATTGAGCGTGAAAACCATACACGCGTCGTTCTTCGGATTGTTCGAACTGATCTCCGCGCACGGGGTCATCAAGAAAGTAGGTGAAATTGGAAAACAAAGCCAAGCCGTAATCGATGCCGTAAACATTGACCGCCCAATTGGATGTGGCGTTTTGTTGCTGCCAATCGAACGCTAGGCTATGGCGATGGGTTTTACCTCCGTCGCTTGAGTCAATAGTGGCATAGCGATCAAGGTCGCCGCTTTGAACAGCGCGCAGCGGGATCTGATCCGTTGAGTTCCAGGTGTTTTCGTAACTGTTGGCCGTCAGGCTCCATTGTCCCAGTTCTGTGTCTCGAAAATATTTTACAAAGCCTGTCGTTTTGTCGAGATCCTGATCGAGTGTCCAGGGCCCATCATATTGGGTTTTGGCTCCGGCAATGGTGAGTTCGCCTGCTAGTGCGTCGAAGGTGTATCCGGCAAAGGCTCGTGTGTAATCATTCTCTCCAACACTAACGCTAGCTTGCCCCTTTTCAAGGCTATCAACATAACTAAAGTCCGAGGATGCGGCTGTCCCGAAATCTCCTACTTCTGCATAATAGGGGCCTTTTCGATATTCCATGCGATCAATTAATTCTGGGATTAGGAAGTTTAAATCGGCATACCCTTGGCCGTGAGCGTGCGAGGGCATATTGACTGGAAGTCCGTCGACTCGTAAAGCCAGATCAGTGCCGTGGTCTAAATTGAAACCGCGTAAAAAATATTGATTCCCTTTGCCTTCTCCACTATGTTGCGTCGCTATAAGACCCGGAACAAACTCGAGCAGCTCAGCTGGACGTGTAATAGGTCGCAATGCAAATTGAGCGCTATGGATAACGCCTTCGGTGGCAGTCACGGGTTTGCCCGTAAGTACATTGTTGTCACCGAAAACAGTGATCTCTTCAATCGAGTTTCCGGTATTATCCGCGCTATGGGCGCTGGCACTGACCGAAATAGTGATAGCGATTGCTAATGAACGCATTGAACCTCTCCCTAGTATGTAGTGTGTTTTTCCTGTGCTATCTTGGCGGGCTACAAAGCCCGTTATAGCGGCAATTATTGTTCGCTGCGCATTGTAAAGTAGGGCGAATAAAAGCAAGAGTTTAAAGGCTGCTAGGCCGGCTTATAATCTCTAAGTTATTGATATTAAATTAAAATAAATGGCGACCAAGTGCCGCGTTACAGTCGGTCTTTAGAGAAAAATGATTAGAAAACGTTCCTCATCAAATGTGCTGCCCAATACGCTCGGCGAGCTTGAGCTTGGCGTACTGGAAGCGCTTTGGGCTTGCCCTCATCTTGACGCGAAAGCGATTAGCGAGCGTATTCCGCGTTTGCGTCGAACGTCCTTGAGTACCGTACAGTCGGCCCTCGAAAGGCTGTATCGAAAAGAGTTGGTGGATCGCAACAAACAAGGGCATGCGTATTGTTACTTTGCCGTTGTATCGCGAAGTCATTTGCTGGGAAGAATGATGGGAGATGTCATTCAGTTATTGCACGATGGACGCTTAGAAACGATTCTAAGTAGTTTCGTTAATGTCGCGGCGCAAATGGACGACACATCGCTTGCCGAGCTCGAAGCCCTTATTGATAAGAAAAAACAAGAGTTGGAGGCCGACCTGTGATTAGCACTTTAGGGTCTTTTTCTGCCATCTTTCTAGGCTTATGCTTGTTGTTAAGTGTCGTTTTCCTTCTTGTTTACCCATTTCTAAGACCGATATTTCTCGCTCTGCACCCTCGGTTCGGAAGTGCGCTTTTGCTGCTGTATTGGCTTAGTCCCTTTGTGATGAGTTTGGCCAGTACTAGCTTGCTGTTTATGCCCGAACTTGAAAATGTGTTAGTTGACTCCCATTGCCACCAAGAGTGCGTGAGTCATGTGCCTCTTATTCACACCACAGGCCTGGCGGTTTTAGGCCTAGTGTTAGGGGGGGTGTTGGTGTTGTCTTTGGCTTATCGCTGCATCGATACGCTGTTAAAGTCTCAGCGGCTGCGTATTCAGTTTGAGCACCTAGGACAGGATTTTGGTGTCTATAAAAAATTACAAGGGGAGACGCCACTAGTCTTTACTTTGGGTTGGTGGAACCCGCGGATTTACGTCAGTGACGGTTTAGAAAGAGCTTGCACTCAGGCCGATATGTCGATCATCCTTTTGCATGAAAAAGCGCATCAGCAACGGCGAGATAACTTAAGACTTTTGTTGGCTCGTTTGTGTAGCGTGTTTCTCTATCGGGTTGGCGCGACACGAATGATGTCGGATCTACAATTGTTAACCGAGCAGGCCTGTGATTTTCGTGCGGCCGAAAGGTTTGGTTTTGTAGATGTTGCAGAAACACTATTGAAAGTGAAGCGGTTATTGGCGCACTCCCATAGGGTCCCAGCGGGGGCATTGGCGTTTGCGGAACACGATGTTGAGCTTAGGATTAAGGCGCTACTTAAGGCGCAGCAGCGTATAAAGTTGTACCCTTGGCAACTAGGGGTCATAGTCAGTGTTTTATTGATTTCGATGAGCTTGTTAATTAGCCCATTGCATCATGGCTCAGAATGGATAATTACACTGGTAAGTCATAGCTGATTTTTTGTACTCTTACGGAACGATATGCCCTATCAGGGACTCTAAGGAATATCAGCGCTTTACTCTTCAGCCGCTGTCATTAGGATAATCATGCTGTTCAACACAAAATTCGAGAAAACCGGTGTTAGCGCTAATCGCTTATGCAAGGCTATCGCATTGGCTTTGTTATGCGGCGCCAATCAAGGGCTAGCGCAAGATCAAATTGAAGAGCAAAGCGCTTCACGCCTTCGCCTACCTGAACTCCCATCCATGGAGACTATTGTTGACACTAGTGCGTGGAGTTGGCTCGAGAGCCGACGCGATAGCGTGTCTCGTAACGTGTCGGGTGTAGGGAGATCTCTAGATGACTGGCTGGCTGGTGATGGGGTGGGTGAGCACAGCAACGAAAGCTATTTGCGGCTAAGGCTGAATCAGCAAATCAGTGATACTGGGGCCTATTATTCCAATGTTCGCATTAGCGGTCGTGTGGACTTGCCTCGTGCAACTGAACGCTGGAAGCTTATCTTTGAATCAGAGCAGAGCGAGCAAAACTCACTGCAAAACCAGCGTTTAAGCAATATCCGACCGCAAGAATTCTCTGGCGGCTTTAGTTACCAACTTCCTGAGCGTGATGACGGCTTTCGCTTTACTCACGATATCGGTGTGAAAGGTCGAATACCACTTGATCCTTTTTATCGTTTCAAAACACGTTTCGGTCGTGATTTGACTGAGCAATGGGGTGTTGGCGTGGATCACAAATTTTGGTTTTACCACACCGAAGGATGGGGCCAAGATGCCCGGTTGTTTTTTACACGCAGTATTCGTGAAGACATGTTTTTGCGCATTGACACAGAAGCCAACTTTAAAGACAAAGACAATCAGTTTGAATATGCCCAGACGGTGGCGCTACATCGTACGTTAGGAGAACGTGAAACCCTCACTTACGAGGCTGGGGTGATAGGGATTAGTCAGCCTACACCGAGAGTCGAAAGTTACTATGCGCAAACCGTATATCGAAAGGCCATTCATGAAGAATGGTTAGTGCTAGAGCTAGTGCCGCAGTTGGTAATGGATCGGCGCAATGATTGGAATCCTGATCCCCGTATTCAGTTTAATCTGGAAGTTTATTTCTTTGATTTCTAGCAGCAAGGAACCGGTGTAAACACCGATTCCTTGCTCTTAAGTTCAGAGCGGCAGTCTTAAAAATGTCCCTGCAATGCCAACCTGACCTAGCCCTGCTTGAGTGTAATCGCAAACCCCTTCAGGAAATGCAGCAAGTAATTGCTGCCATTGCGTATCATCCATTGCGGCGGCGTAGTCCTCACGTAGAGGCGTGCGAAGCGCGCACTTGATGGCGTCGTCTGCCAAAGAGGCGCCAGCGGCAAACCGTGGATTACTGTGGGGTGGGTAAAGCGTGTTGCACGCTCCTTCAGAGCTGAGTTCAATTGCTTCGTTAATGCGCATGCCGTCTGGATCCCAGCAAGCATCGATGGCCTGTGCAGGCTTGGCGTTGACGATGCGGGTCTGAATCGACGAATCGGATTGGTCATTGGTGAGATTGTCTAACCACTGTGTCATTGTCGTTAATGCTAAAGCACTTACTTCGGTGCCAACCTCAGAGCCAGAATAAATCCACATTACTTGATTGTCGGCGTTGCCATTGGCTTTCCTCAAGCGTGCGCGAATTTGAAAGTCACGAAACCGATCATGGATGTCGCCATTGGGGTCCAAATAAGGGCGGAACTGTAATATCGGCACACTGGCAAGCCCGCCGCTGCCTTGGTTAACGCGTCCGGTTTTATAGGCCGCTTCGATCCCTTCTAATTGCCCTCGTGTTCTCATGTCCACAACCTTGCCGTCACGGTCATAGCCGCCGATATTCGTATTCAGGTCGATGAACTCGTCAATGGATATGACGCCTGCCGTTAATGCCTGTAAACCATACTGTATTCCGACATTGTCCAATGCTTGATAAGCAAAGCCACTGGCCGGGTCGCGACCGATACTGGCGATGTTGGTGTCGTAGATTGTGCAACGAGCACCTGTCGGATTGTTTTGGGCGTTATAGACTAGCTCTGGCGCTGTTCCGCAGCCTTTGTCCGCTACGATGACATCGATATAGGAGCGCTCCCAGGCGGCGCAGGTGCCAGCAGAGAAGCCCTCTATGGCCAATTTTTGTTCTGCACTCATGACATCGCCGTTGGCGTCATAGTAGTGTTTCAGTAGTCGACAATCTGTCACCCCAGGGCGTACGCTAAATGAGTCCGCGAAACTCATGCTCGGCATTAATCCATTTAAAAGCCCTGGATAGTTTTGGGTAATGAGTAATTGTTGGATGGCACCACCAGAGGCGCCACTTCCCACAGTCCAGACTGGCAGTCCATAGTTCTCGATAAAATGTTCTTTAAGCATCATCAAGGTTTCTGCCGATAGGTTGTCGTTGCATTGGTGTCCCATTACGTTAAAGGAGGACACCATGTGTGCGAACCCGCTAGCAAGAACGCCAACATCTAACACGCTGTCTCTGGGGCGTGAGCCTTGAGTGTAGTTGGTCCCGCATCCGCCGCCAAAAGAGAATAGCAGGCGTTCATTCCAGCTATTACTTGGATCCCAATCACCGTAAGTTCGTTGCGGATCGTCGAGTACCGCTAAATGATAAATCGAGCGATTGATGGTGCCTGACTCGACGCGCACTATGAAGGGCACGCTCGTGCCATTGACCTCTGTTCGCACCATGTCACTAGGGTAGGCCGCCGTAACATCGTTGATCAGTTCGAACTCGCCTGCATCGGATCGATAGAAATAAGAGACTTGAGTCTCTGCTGTACAGTCCGAATCGAGCGCTTCCCCAAGTCCCTGCGTAAAGGTATTACATACAAAGGGCTGGATGTGAGGGCCGGAAATTACTGGGCCAGTGATAGGGTGGTTTATTAACGTTGTTTGGGATTTCGTAATGCCACTGCCTTGCATTGCTTGCAAGGTGTTTTCGCCGACAGCCAAGTTCTCAACTAAGCCTTGAAGGCTGTGTCCGTCAGGCGTGGTTTGAAAACTGGCGCTGATATCGTTGTTATCCAGCATGACGCGAACGGTGGACAGATCAATACCACGGCTGTCGATACGCACTAGAGCGTCACCCCCGGTGATCATGTCGGGTCTGGAGGAAAGCACGCTGATGGCTAAGGACTGTACAACATCACTTTGCGGGTCTTCATTGCTGCAAGCGCTTATAGTCAAAGCAAGCGTGAGTGGGACAAGGAAAGGAAGTAACTTAGAGTGCGCTGTCGGCATGGAGGACTCCTCTATCTATAAAGTCGTAACGAAACGTTTTACGAGAGTATAGAGCAGTTTGGTATGCGAAAAAATGCACTGCGCAGCACAGTAGCGTGCTGCGCAGTGCATTGACTACATGGAGTAGCCTTTTTCGTCGTGGTCGGAAATATCCAAACCCATTTGTTCTTCGTCTTCAGTAACGCGGTATCCAGAAGTAACGACGCCTACGAACTTGAACAATATAATGGTCAGTACGGCGGTGTAAGCTCCTGTGGCCAAGATCCCTATTACCTGAACACCTAACTGCGATGCCATGTTCATCCCTTCAGCATAGCCATTGCCACTAAACACACCTAAGTCTTGTGATACGAAAACTCCGGCAAGTAGGGTTCCGAGAATGCCGCCCACTCCGTGGACAGGGAACACGTCAAGCGAGTCATCGATTTTGACTTTTTGCTTGAGGTAATACGTGGCAGTAAAGCATAGGGCGCCGCCCATAATTCCAAGTAGTAAAGCGCCAGCTGGACCAACAGAGCCAGAAGCTGGTGTTATGGTCGCAAGCCCTGCCACTAGTCCAGTGACTGCGCCAAGCCCACTTGGTTTGCCGTGACGTACCCATTCGATAGACATCCAGGTAAGCGCGCCAGCCGAAGCCGAAAGATGCGTAACAAGTAGTGCCATTCCTGCATTGCCGTTGGCGGCAAGAGCACTGCCGGCATTGAAGCCAAACCAGCCCACCCATAACATGCCGGCACCGATGAAGGTCATCGTTAAGTTATGGGGCATCATTGGCGTGACGAGAAAGCCTTTTCGGGCGCCTAGCATCACGGCTGTTACTACAGCGGCAACACCGGCCGTGACGTGCACGACTGTACCGCCAGCAAAATCAATCAAGCCCATTTTGAATAGCCAGCCTTCCTCTGCCCACACCCAATGGCACACTGGGAAGTAGACAAATACAACCCATAGTCCGCTAAAAAGGAGCATTGACGAGAACTTAATGCGCTCTGCAAATGCACCCACTATTAGCGCTGGGGTAATAATGGCAAAAGTCATTTGGAATGCGACAAATAAGGGTTCGGGAATGTCTCCCCATACTGAGGATTGGATCACCCCGTTCAAGAATACTTTGTCGAGCCCGCCCCAAAAACCACTCTGGGCAGGACCAAATGAAATGCTATAGCCCACGACCAGCCAAATTACAGAGACTAATGCGGCGATGGAGAAGCATTGCATCAAAATAGAGAGAACGTTCTTGCTACGAACCAGACCGCCATAAAATAGCGAAAGCCCAGGCACCGTCATAAACAGAACCAATGCCGTGGCTGTCAAAATCCAAGCGGTATTGGCCCCGTCAATTGGTGCATCGGCTGCGAAGCTCGACGCGGGTAGAAATAACATTGCAGCAATAGGGGCTAGGGCACCCAGTTTTTTTATTGTAATCATCTGCCATTCCTTACAAGGCGTCGTTGCCGGTTTCTCCGGTACGGATGCGAACAGTTTGTTCCAAAGCTGTGACAAATATTTTCCCATCACCGATTTGCCCTGTGTTCGCTGCTTTGCAAATTGCTTCAATGGCTTGGTCTACCATTTCGTCAGCAACAGCAATTTCCACTTTGGATTTTGGCAGGAAGTCGATGACATACTCCGCACCGCGGTACAGCTCTGTATGGCCTTTTTGGCGTCCAAATCCCTTCACCTCTGTGACCGTCATGCCGTTAATGCCGAGTTCTTGCAGCGATTCGCGTACATCATCAGATTTAAAAGGTTTAATAATTGCGGTAATAAGTTTCATGGATGTTCTCCAGCAGCGTTAATAGGCATGCGTTCTGGGCGAAGTAATGCGTCGTGCATGCTTCGCTTCGGTGCACAATCTCGCCGTACATTCACTTTTAACGGATCTCACAAAATGAGGCTAAAAGGCATAGAGTGCATGGCGAGTTCGTACTTGAATAGCGCGCAAATTTTACCATGGCGTCTAGTAAAGCACCAACCCCGTGCACCTGCTCCACGACGGCCCCTAGGTGTGCACAACAATGGTGCACGCCTAGGGTTGAAGTGGCTTTGTCAGAACAATATTGGTCTGCATTTTTTTAACTGCTCTAACCAAGGGGAGCATAATTAGCAGAAACATCAGTAAAGAACTAAAGCCCAACATATTCAATGCCGTTGATAGCCCTCTAGTCTGTGCGATGTGACCTAACACAGGTCCAGTCAAAACAAACCCAAACCTAAATGTTAGGCTTGTTAAAGAGTTGACTGTTGCTCTCACACTTCCGGGAACGCGTTTGTTCAATGCGTTGACCAGAGTGACTTGATAGAGACCTCGGCAGAAAAACACGACGAAACATAAGGTAATTCCGTACCAACCGTTAAACCATGCCATGCCAAAGTGAGCAGCGATTGGCAAAACCCCCATCAACAAAAGTGCAAAAACGGCGCCTTTGTGTTTCTCCACGGCGGCTCCGAAGTGGCTGGCAAACCCCACTGTTAAGTTCTGCGCAAACCACAAGACTCCAAACATTAATAATGACAGGCCTCTCTCCTGCCAATAGGGTTGGATCAACCACACCACTTGAAAGGTGCTTAGGTTGTATAAAGGAATGGCAAAGAACACTTGTCTTAGCAATTTATCCCCTTTAAATATATGTCTGAAGATGCCCTTGAAGTTGAGTGCCGTTTCGGTCTCGTGTTCTGGGGTGTTTGGTGGCTCTGTAATCATCAGCGCTAATACAAGACAAACCCAGGCAAGCGCGGCTTGTGCAAGTAGAATCGCATCAAACGACCATAGGGCGAGCGCGCCTCCGAGTAATGCCCCTGAGCCAGCCGCTAAGGCTTTGGTGGATGTTAGGTGGGCGATGCTGTTGCTGTGTTCACCTTCGGTGTCATTTAGCGCTTGCTCTGAATCATAGAGTAACGCCAAGTCAGCCCCTGACATCATGCTGGCAGCAATGCCTAATACAAACTCGAATAATACCAATCCAAAAAAACCGTCTGCAAAAACCAGACACAATGAACCCAAGCCATGAGCAGCACTTCCTGCTAACAACACACTTCGTCGTCCGAATTTATCCGCCAAGTAGCCAGAAGGGGCCTCAAGTAACATTATAGTGCCTGCAAATATTGCCTGTAAGTAGAATATTTGCGCGATGGTTAAACCCTTAGACTCAAAGAACGGCACAAGCACAGGGGCGATAAGCATGAAGGCATGAAAAAATGCCATTGCATAGATCAAGCGAATGTTGCGCTTTAATGCCAGTTTTATTGTGTTCTTTTCATTCTCTGTGTTTATTTCAGGCATAGGTCCCCCTGTACTTGGCCTCTTTTTGGGCAGCACTTTTTCTTAGGCAAATAAAAAGGCCTCTAAATTCGACGAGAACTTAGAGGCCTTTTCTTAATGCAAATATTTTTGAATTAGAAGTTTACTCTAAGTCGACCTCCCAGGTCTTAACGCTAGGCGTGCACGACAGCAATGCCGCAGTGTTAACTGTGCGCTGTGTGTAGTATCTGCGATGACTAATTTGAGTAAACATTTGTTCAAAACTTTTTTAAATTAAATTAAGGGCGAGAATTGTATTCCGAATGTGGAAGATGTCAAGAATTAAAACCGTCCGGTTTAAAAAATCGACTTTGTTCCCGCGACCATAAAGATATAGGCGACAGTGATGAGGGCGAGTACGAATGCAGTCATTCGTGCTTTTGGCGTTTTTGCTGTGCGCATGACGACAACGCCCAATCCGATATAGACAATAAGTCCGACAATTTTTGCACCTACCCAAGGGGCTACCCAAGGGTACTGTCCAGACATTACGACTAGAGTAATAGCGCTTAAAAGGAGCACTGTGTCCACAACGTGTGGCAACACTTTTACGAGCTTCTTGTCGACAATAGGGGACTCTTTGATCTTTAGGATGCCTCGAAAGATGAAGCCTAGTACTGAGATCATCGCGAAACTCATATGAATGACTTTTACCAATGTGTACATGATGTCGTTGTTACTCCTAGTTGACGAATCGAATTGATTTTTTTAAGTGCTGGCGATAATAGAGGAAAAGCGCGGCAATGGAAAACTTTAGTATGTGTGTTGATTCAGTCTTGATTCATCTGGGGTGATTAATATGGCGTGGAACTCTAGCGATTTGGGCTTGAGGGATATTTTAACAATAATGAGAAAGAGGCAAGCACAATGATAAAGAGACTGATAATGCTCGCAGGAATGCTTTTGCTTACCGGATGCCTATTTACTGTGGATTCAGATACGCACACACAAAGCGCTCGATGGAGTGAGCATGAGGTGTCGCGAATCCAGCGAGGGCAGACAAGTGTGTCGTGGGTTCGTAGTAGTTTTGGGGAGCCAAGTCGTACGACTCAATATGAAGATGGCTCGCAGCTATGGCATTACAGTAATAGGAGCGAAGTCGAAACAGAGGTGGGTTTGTTTCTTTTGTTTCATATCGATGTTGAGAAAACCCAGGAGAGTCAGCTGTCGATTGAAATTAAAGACGGAGTAGTCGTTGACTATTGGATCGAGGAAAGTCGTTCTTGAACAGGCACAGCCTTGTCGCCGATAGTATCGGCTTCTTCACGGATGCTATCGAGCCAAGGTTGTAGCTCGCTCCAGTTGATAGGGAAAACGTGGTTGGCATTAGGTTCGAGTTTGGCATTCACCTTTGCCCCTGCGTCTGTTAGTTGCCGGATCAACTTTGGCAGCTCTTTGTTCCAGCGCAGAAAGTCATTCTCACCAATGCGTACGTAAACGGGTAAGCCATTAAATTGGCCTATTTTGCTCTCGTCTTTAATGATGCCAGGTACGGCGACAACCCCGTAGTAGTTGTCGGGATGGCGGCTAGCGAGTTCCAGTGCCGAACTACCGCCATTGGACACTCCCACTAAAAGTGCTTTGCCTGGTTGGATATCCGTGGATTTTTGCAGGCTTGCGATGACCTCGGGGATTCGCTCGCCACTGGTCCCGAAAAAGCCATCGTCGTTAGGAGAGACAGGCACGGCAATAGCCCAGCCTTGGTTTGCTAGTTCATGACCCAGCCAGAATTGCGCCCGCACGACGTATTCGTTTGCTGTGCCGCCAGACATCAGAACGGTTAGTGGCCAAGGGCCTTCTCCGTAGTTTTTCGGATAGAAGACGAAGACTTTTATACTGCTGCCGTCAGCGATAGTGACGAGTTCTTCCGACGCATGGAGTGTGGCGGGAAAAAGCAGCAGTACGAAAATGAATTTTCGAAACAGGTGCATAATGCTCTTAGTTGCAAGTTGAATTGCTTGCGATTCTAGCAGCTTAGCGTTGCTTGCATGGGAAAAATCGACAAACCGAGAGGCAAAAAAGGCAATGTCATTGTTGTTCGGTTTTAGGCTCGTTCTGCCGTGATTTTTATTTGCACTGCCTTGAATGAGGGCGTATGGCTGCGAGGATCTGCATCCAGAGGTATAAGAACGTTGGCTTCTGGGAAATAGGTCAGAAGGTTTCCTTGGCGGATGTCGAATGCATGTAGCGTCAGTGCGCGCATGCTGCCGGTGGCATTGTCTAAGCGTACCTTCATCCCTTCTTTGAAGCCTTCTTTCTCGATATCCAAAGGATGCATTAGTACGATATTACGTTCTGTTTGTCCTCTGTAGACATCGTTGTCGGTATACACAATAGTATTGAACTGTCCTTCGCTACGGACGCTGCTAAGTGTGTATTGTCCTAAGTTTGCAGTGCGAGGCAAGGGCGGGGGGCTTGATGGTAGGCGAAAATTTGCCCGACCATCGGGAGTATTGAATACCGGTTGATTGAGTAAACGCCCTTGGATATGAAACTCATCCTTGGTCTCATCGATATTATCGATGGCCTCATAACCGGGTATTACCTTAGCGATAGCGCTGCGAATTTCTTGATGACTACGAAATACTTTAAAGTCGAGAGTCTCTTTGTTGATGACTTGAGCGGCAATGCTGCTGATGAGCGACACTTCGGAGCGTAGTCCTTCGATTCGCTCAAACCCGCCATCACTAAGACGGACAAAGCTAAACATTGATTCTTGCGTAGTGGCCTGTTGTTCTTCATCGCGCACGCGGATGGGAAGTACAATACTCTCTTCTCCTATGCCGTAAACATGGCTCAGGTTCAGGGTAGAGTTAATTTGGACCTTGAAGGGGACGTTGGCTAAGGCTGTATCCGCAAACGTTGAATCAGGGGTAGCGGCATAGAGATTGCCGCCTAAGAGAAACGCCAAGTCGATATCGCCTTGATGTGCCGCACGCATGCAGGCAAGTGTATCCATCCCTACTGACTTTGGTAGTGTGATGCCCAAGCTTTTCTCTAATCCGTCTAATACTTGTGCCTTGAGCGCGGGGGTAACTCCCATAGAGCCGACCCCTTGCACATTGCTGTGTCCCCGCAGTGGTAATAAACCGCTGCCAGGTTTGCCGATCATGCCGCGCAAAAGCGCGAGATTGCTAATCGCCTCGATATTGTCCACACCATTGCTGTGATGAGTGACCCCCATACCCCAGCTGAAAACGCTGCGCGTCGAGTTAATCAGTACTTGAGCTACCTCTCGTATAAGAGCTTCTTCGACACCGCTTTGTGCGACGAGTGTTGGCCATTGCAGGTTTTCGACATGAGATTGGTATTGAGCAAAATGATTCGTGTGGGCGCTGATGAAAGCCTCATCACTGCCGGCACTCTCCAATATTGCTTTAGCAATTGCTTGTAACATTGCGAGATCGCCCCCTACATGGGGTTGCAAGTAATGCGATGCGATCTTAGCGCCACCGGCAATCATTGAGCGGAAATTGCTGGGTGAGGCGAAACGAACCAAGCCCGGTTCCTTTGCAGGATTAATGACGATGACATTGCCACCGCGCCTTCGGCATTCGATTAAGATTTTTAGGAACCGTGGGTGGTTGGAGGCGGGGTTGGCACCGATCACTAGAATCGTGTCAGCTTTCTCTAAATCTTGGTATTGGACGGTGGCAGTGCCTGTGCCAATACTGGCATGCAAACCAACACCGGAGGCTTGATGGCAATAATAGGAGCAATTATTCACATGGTTGCTGCCAAAAAGACGTGCGAATAGCTGCAATATAAAAGCCGCCTCGTTAGAGGAACGTCCAGAGCTGTAGAAGAAGCTACGCGACGGCTCGGTTGTCCGCATCTTGGCGCTGATCAGCGCTATAGCTTCATCGTAAGTGATGACGCGATAGTGTTCGGCTCCTGGGGCTTTGTGCAAAGGGTGTGCAAGGCGGCCTAGGGCTTCGAGTTCGCGGCCGCTTAGTTGTTGTAGTTCGGCAATGCTATTGTCAGCAAAAATAGCGCTGGGAATGGCGGCACGCATGTCGCCTGATTGTGCCTGGATGTTTTTATTGCAAATTTCAATGCCTGTACTGTGCTCATTATGCAGGCCGCCGCGTTGACCCCCAGTGCCAAATGCACAGGCTTTGCAGGTGTTCTTTGAGCGCACAGCCTCAGCAAGGCGTCGAGGCCCAACATCATTAGCGATCGACAACACATACTTTACGGCTTTCAAACCTCCGCCGATGGGGAGTTTTTCGATATTGCTGTGTTGGTTTTTGTTCATAGCGCTCTCGCGAATTTTGTCGCCTAATAGCTAAAGGCCAATCACTTCCATGCGCTCGCTTGCCGCGACGGTGACTCGAATTCCATCAATCGTGGTGAAGGCACGCTCTTCTAGTTCACTTTTTTGTACTTGATAGGTGACTGGGGACTGGGCGCCGTCGCGGTGAAGTAGGACGGTGACTAATCGATGGTCATCTTGCCAGCGCTGGTAATAAAGGTAGGAGCCAGACCCGATCATCAGTGCTAAGAATAGATACGCAGCAAAACGGTAATCATTCAAGGCGGGTGGGGCTGCCGAGAGCTCTGGAGTGCGTTTGGCTGCCTTGCTCGCTTCTTGGCGTTCTTGCTCTCTGTTTCGACGAATCCACAGAATGCCGAGCAATATGATAATGATGGTAAATAGTAACTTGCCCAGCATTGAGTCACGATCCTTGTTATACGTGTGTTGGGCATCATAGCAGTCGTATTTGCAACAAGGCTAGCGAGGCTGGAGTGTCGCTTGGCGCTAGGCAGTGTAATAATGGGGTAAGGTTTGCCTAGGCTAGCGCGCCACTTCCGTGCGCTGAGCCTCTAGTAATAAGAAATGAGGAACGTTATGAGAGCAGTAGGCGTACATAATTCATTACCCGTGATCGATCCGAATGCGCTACAGGATGTTGAGGTTCCCATGCCTGTGGCAGGCGCACGACAATTGCTCGTGCGAGTACGCGCGGTTTCAGTCAATCCAGTGGACACTAAGATACGGATGACAGCAGGAAGCCGGCTGGACTTTCCGCGAGTGCTTGGGTGGGACTGCGCGGGGGTGGTGGAAAGTATTGGCGAACAGTGCAGCTTATTTAAGCCCGGTGATGAAGTCTACTACGCGGGAGACGTCACTCAGGCCGGTTGCAATAGTGAATACCACCTTGTCGATGAGCGTCTCGTGGGCACTAAACCTAGCACTTTAAGTTTCGAAGATGCCGCCGCTATGCCTTTAACCACTATTACCGCATGGGAGGCGATGTTTGAAAGAATGGGCTTGCGGGCCGACCCGCAGGCAAACCAAGGCCGGTCTATTTTGATCATTGGCGCTGGGGGCGGGGTAGGGTCTATCGCTATTCAGTTAGCAAAGAAAGTCGCGGGGCTAACAGTGATTGCGACGGCCTCTCGGCCTGAGAGCGAGCAATGGTGCCGCGATATGGGCGCGGACGAAGTGCTCAACCATAAAGAAGAGTTAGAAGATGAGTGCAAGAGGTGCGGGATCGACGGTGTTGATTATATCCTTTGCCTTGTGGGGACAGCTCAGTATTGGCGGAGTATGGCTGACATCATTCGACCGCAAGGGAAGCTGTGCTTGATCGTTGACACTGAAGCGAACCAACCCGTTAATATCAATCTTTTTAAGCCTAAGAGTGTCGCTATTACTTGGGAGTTCATGTTCACCCGCGCCCGTTTTCAGACAGCGGATATGGGAGAGCAGGGGGCCTTGCTGACGCGGGCTGCACAGTTATTTGACTCAGGGCAATTAAGGCATACTCGAACCGAGCATTTTGGTGCTCTAGAGGCGGCGAATCTTCTCAAAGCGCATGCTAAACTCGAATCCGGATCAATGATCGGTAAATTGGTATTGAGTGTTGCCTAGCGCGCCATGGGCATGCTGGAACCCCTGGAGGGGAAAATGGATAGGCTCGTAGGAATATTTCAGTTGTTATTTGCCGGTGTGTGTGCGGCCACAGCAATGGGGACGCTCGTGAATATGATCTTCATCTCTACACGACCCGAAACAATCTCAGTCGTCAACGCCATTGTCGGGCAAACGATCATGATTGTTTGCCTATTAGCACTAGCGCGTCTTTTGTTCAGAAGAGGCACGCAGAGAGTTCGACCCAAGGAATAAGTTTTTGGGGCTGACAGAGCTAACAGGGTATAATCTCGCCCTTTTATTTCCCTAGGCAAACTTTGTGGCACTGACTATGCAAATCATAGAGGAAACGAGTGGTTTCCTTGCTCAGCATAAAGGCTGTGTAGCGACTATCGGTAAATTCGATGGCGTGCACACAGGGCATCAGCTCATTGTGCAGCAATTACGTAATAAAGCAGCCGAACTGCAGTTACCCTCTGTGGTGATTCTTATCGAACCCCATCCAGAAGAGTTTTTTGCGCAAAGCCCTCAGGAGTGCCCTGCGCGCCTTAGTGAGCTAGAGGAAAAACTCACGCTTCTTGAGGGCCTGGGAGTGGACGTTGTCTACAAGCTGAACTTTGATGAAGCTTTGCGTAATCTAAGCGCGCAAGACTATGTAGAAACGATACTGGTAGATGGTTTGGGAATCTCGGCGCTAATTATAGGAAATGATTTTCGCTTTGGGCACCAGCGCCAAGGCGATTTTGGGATGCTAAAAGCGTACAGTGAGCGTTTTGGTTTTGAGCTGATCGAATCGACTAGCTGTGAACATGACGGGATCCGGATTAGCAGTACCTATGTGCGAGAGCAATTACAGGCTGGCCATTTTGAGCTAGTTGAACTCTTGTTGAATCGCCCTTATGGTATTTCTGGCACCGTAGTAATGGGCCAGCAGCTTGGTCGAGACCTCGGATTTCCAACCTGCAATGTGAGGTTGAATCGCAAGAGCTTGCCTTTGCATGGGGTGTACGCCTGTGATGTCAAAGTAGACAATGTCGACATGGCAGAGCGGTTTTTGAAAGGGGCGGCGAATATCGGTTATCGGCCAACGGTATCTGAGGGCAAGAAAGCTATTTTGGAAGTTCATTTATTAGATTTCGACAGTGACATTTACGGGGAGCAAATTACAGTGATTTTTCGGCAGAAAATTAGGGAGGAGCGAAAGTTTGAGTCATTAGAAGCACTACAAACTTGTATCGCTATTGACGTGCAATCGGTACGTGAATTTTTTGCCAAAGATATGCCCTTATAACAAAGCAGCAAGGGTATAAAAAACACTGTTAATGCAGTACACAGAATATAGGTAAGAGTAATGACTGATTATAAAAGCACCCTGAATTTACCGCAAACGGCTTTCCCCATGAAGGCGAGCCTTGCGCAGCGTGAACCGAAAATGTTGGAACACTGGCAAGATATCGATCTCTATGGATTGATACGAAAAGCCAGTAAAGGTCGACCGCGTTTTATCCTTCATGATGGCCCTCCTTATGCCAACGGTCCTCTACACTTAGGGCACGCCGTCAATAAATCACTAAAAGACATGATCGTGAAGTCGAAAACCTTGGCGGGTTTTGATGCTCCTTATGTGCCAGGTTGGGATTGTCATGGTTTGCCAATCGAGCACAACGTAGAGAAGAAAATCGGCAAGGCGGGGAAAAAAGTTTCCTTCGCTGAGTTTCGTAGTGCGTGTCGTACTTACGCTAGCAAACAAGTCGAGATCCAAAAGAAAGACTTCGTTCGCCTTGGCGTGTTGGGAGAATGGGATAATCCTTATTTGACCATGGATTTCAAAACTGAAGCCGATACTGTTCGCGCTTTAGGGAAGATTGCGGCCAACGGTCATCTAGTGAAAGGGTTTAAGCCAGTGTACTGGAGTGTTGTCGGCGGCTCCGCTTTGGCTGAGGCCGAGGTTGAGTATCAAGATAAAACCTCTTTCGCAATTGATGTTCGTTTTGCCGTTGTTGACAAAGAAAAGTTCCTCGCGCCTTTTGGGAAAGTGCCAGCAGATCTAGGCGAACGTAATTTGTCGGTGGTCATCTGGACGACAACGCCTTGGACATTGCCATCAAATCAGGCGGTAAGCCTGCACGCGGAATTAGACTACGCGATAGTGAACTGCGAATTCGAAAACGGCCCTGAAACAATTGTGGTGGCAGCCGACATGGTCGAGGGCATCATGACCCGTTATGGCTGTGAGTCTTATGAGGTGCTTGGCACTGCAAAAGGCGCCACGTTAGAACTATTGTCGTTAGAGCATCCTTTCGTGGCCCGACACGTGCCAGTCATCTTAGGGGATCACGTGACTACCGACGCGGGCACTGGTGCGGTGCATACCGCTCCCGATCATGGCGTAGATGACTTCAACGTTGGGCGCACCTATGGCCTTGGCACTCTTAATCTAATCGATGATGATGGTCTCTTTACCGCTGCCGGTGGCGAATTTGCTGGTGAGCATGTTTATAAAACTGATGAGCGTGTCATTGACGTGCTGAAACAGCGCAAGGCATTGTTAGCCTTGAATAAAATAGTCCACAGTTATGCGCATTGTTGGCGTACAAAAACGCCTTTGATCTACAGAGCGACACCACAGTGGTTTATCAGTATGACCGAAAATGGTCTGCTTGATTCGGCATTAGAGGCTGTTGAGAACGTGCAGTGGATTCCCGATTGGGGCAAGGCGCGCATAGAATTAATGCTTAAGGGCAGCCCTGATTGGTGTGTTTCTCGTCAGCGCACATGGGGTGTTCCAATCACTTTGTTCGTGCATAAAGAAACGCAGCAATTGCACCCGCGCACGACCGAATTAGTGGAAGAGATCGCGCTGCGCATCGAAGAGAAAGGTATCGATGCTTGGTTTGAAATGAGCGCTGAGGACATCCTGGGGGATGAGGCGGCACAGTACAGTAAGGTGACGGATACCCTCGATGTGTGGTTTGACTCAGGAGTGACTCACTATTCGGTATTAAGGCAACGCGAGGAGCTTTCATTCCCCGCAGATCTATACCTTGAAGGCTCTGATCAGCACCGAGGCTGGTTCCAGTCATCACTCAAAACGTCTATCGCTATGACCGGGCAAGCCCCTTATAAGCAAGTGTTAACTCACGGCTTTACCGTGGATTCTACTGGGCGAAAAATGTCGAAATCTATCGGCAACACCATCTCTCCGCAGGAAGTATTCAAAGAGTACGGTGCTGACATTTTGCGTTTGTGGGTCGCTTCAACGGATTACCGTGGCGAGATGACGGCGTCGAGTGAGATCCTAAAGCGTGTGGCGGATTCTTATCGTCGCATACGTAATACGGCACGCTTTTTATTATCAAATTTAACTGGCTTTGACCCCAAAGTGAATTTGATCGCACCAGAGAATATGCTGGCTCTAGATTATTGGATCACGCGTCGTACACAATTGTTGCAACAAGAAGTGCAGGAAGATTATGACAATTACCACTTTTTGGGTGTGTATCAAAAAGTGCATAATTTCTGTGTCATCGAGTTAGGCAGTTTCTATCTTGATGTCATTAAGGACCGTCAATACACGACGCGCGAAGATAGTTTGGCGCGGCGTTCAACGCAAACGGCGCTCTACCATATCGTCGAGATATTAAGCCGATTGGTGGCACCGATATTGAGCTTCACAGCAGAAGAGATTTGGTCAAGCATCCCTGGTGAGCGCAGCGAATCAGTCTTGCTTTCCCAGTTCTCGGACGGTTTGGCGTTGTTGCCGGAAGCCACGGACATGAACGATGCCTATTGGGGCCAAGTGATGTTGGTGAAGACCGCCGTTAATAAAGAGTTAGAAAAGCAACGCAGTGAGAAACTAATCGGTTCCGCACTAAGTGCCGAAGTGACACTGTTTTGCAGTGATGAGCTAGCGGTATTGTTATCCCGTCTGGAAGACGAATTACGATTTGCGTTGATGGTGTCACAGGCACAGATACAGCCGATTGCGCAGGGCGACGAAGCCGCCGCCACTGAGGTTGCTGGCTTACGTGTGCAGATCAGTGCTTCCGAAGGCGTGAAGTGTGTCCGTTGCTGGCATCATCGAGCGGATGTGGGTTCACAAAGCGAACACCCAGAATTGTGTGCACGTTGTGTGGAAAACATCACAGGTGAGGGAGAGTCACGCCTTTATGCCTGAGTTAGAGAAACAAGCGTCTGCGGCCAATGCGAAAGCACTGGTCGCGGCGGGAAGTAAGATCACACTGTTCTTCTCTTTGGAGTTAACGGACGGTACGTTGGTCGATAGCAACTTTGACAAGTCGCCCGCCAGTTTTGTAATGGGGGACGGTAGCCTTTTGCCTGGATTTGAATCGACGCTATTGGGTTGTGCCGCTGGGGATTCTGTTGAGGTTTTATTGTCAGAAGACGAAGGTTTTGGAGCAGTGAATCCTGGTAATGTGCAGGTGTTCCCGCGTCAAAAGTTTGCGCGGTTACTTGCGAACTCTACTGATCCAGTTGTGGAGGGCACAATGCTCTCCTTTGCTGATGCAGGGGGGTTTGAGATACCGGGCGTTGTGAAATCGATTGATGAAGACACCTTGGTAATGGATTTCAATCATCCATTAGCGGGTCGAGAGATCCTTTTCAAGGCCAAGTTAATGTCGGTGATTCCTGCGGATGTGCAGGTAATGGAGATTCGTTAATGAGCGCGGTACAGCATGTTGATCCAAACGGTGAGCAGAGGACTGCCCAGGTAAAGCTGGCAAACCCACGTGGGTTTTGTGCTGGTGTTGATCGTGCAATTGATATTGTGAATCGTGCACTCGATATATATGGCGCTCCTATCTATGTCCGACATGAAGTGGTCCATAATAAATTCGTTGTCGACACGCTTCGGCGTCGTGGCGCTATTTTCGTTGATGAGCTCAATGATATTCCCTCGGTAGATGCAAAAGGGCGCTCCTCCATTGTGGTGTTTAGTGCTCACGGCGTATCTCAGTCTGTTAAAGAGGATGCGGAACTTCGTGGCTTTAAGGTATTTGATGCCACGTGTCCTTTAGTGACGAAAGTGCATCTGGAAGTCATAGGGTTCAGTAATGCTGGACGTGAATGTGTCTTGATCGGCCATGAGTTTCACCCTGAAGTAGAAGGCACTATGGGGCAGTATGACGATAGTGTTGGCGGCAAGATTTATCTTGTTGAGTCGGTAGAAGATGTTGAGAAACTGGAAGTGAACGACCCTGCAAAATTGTCTTATGTCACTCAAACGACACTGTCTATGGACGACACCTCACGCATTATTGATGCGCTGCGCGCTCGATTCCCAAAAATTGAAGGGCCTCGAAAAAAAGATATTTGCTACGCCACTCAGAATCGACAAGATGCCGTAAAACAGCTCGCGCTAGAGTGTGAATTATTACTGGTGGTGGGCTCGCCCAATAGCTCTAATTCAAATCGATTAAAAGAGCTGGCAGAACGATTAGGATGCGAGTCATACCTTATTGACAGTGTCGACGACGTTCAGCCTCAGTGGTTTGAAAACAAAACTAGGTTTGGCGTCACCGCAGGGGCCTCTGCACCAGAAGTGCTTGTGCAACAAGTGGTACAAAGGCTTCAGCAAATTTGCAATCAAGCCCCAGAAGAGCTCAATGGTGTTGAGGAAAACATTGTTTTCAGTATGCCTAAAGAGTTAAGACGTTAAGCAGATTGGTTGCTCTTAATAAGTTCACGGATCTTGTTGGGCGCAGATAAATTGCGCGCAATGATCTCCGGTGAATCCCCTGCCGTGTAAAACTCGACGGTACCTGTATCGAAAATCCGATTGATTAAGCTTTGATTGACTCGCACGGTGCGAATGCCGTCTAAGTCAATTTCGGCATTGGATCGGCTAAATATCCCTTGTGAGTACAATACATGATCTTGGGAAATGCTTAGCGTCGTCGTTCGCACTTGCATAAACCAATAGATGAAAATGAAAATCCCCACGCCCACAAAAATTAATAAAAAGGCAAGAAGAAAGCCCAACGGGTTTGCCCTAAACATTACGGGGTGTGCCTTAAATATTGCATCCATTTTTAGTCTCTAAGTGCGTACTCGTGGGTTATTTGAAATGCGTTGGTTTGCGCTTTTTTTGGTCACCACGTAAAGCGGCTTCCCATGATCTTCGAGCCCAATGTGCAGCCATTTCTGGGTCATCAAAGAGCTCATCAGGGGCTTGATAATACGATATCGACATCAATTTGCCACTTTTTTCGTATTGGAATTTTTCTAAGCCTAACTCCTCAAAATGATCGGCGTTCTGCGTATCGGCTTTAAGGTAAACAACGTCGTCGGCAATGAGCGCAAACATCAAAGAGTCATGATACAAACCATGACCCCCAAACATGCGTTTTGCGCTTATTACGCCTAACCCTGAGAACACTTCCTTTAAATACTCAATGTAGTCGTTCATAGGACGTCTCTGCTAATAGTGAGCGTTTCGTAGCAAGTATAAAAGGAAACAACTTCTCTGACACGCCCCTATTGCTTAGTTATACTGTTTTGGATGCTTTCGTATATAACAATAAGGAAAATAGCATGATCATCTATGGCGTTGCTTTATTAGCCGCATGCCTTGTAACTGGGCTATACGTAGGAGAGTTGCTCGGGCAGCTTTTGGGGGTACAGGCTAACGTAGGGGGTGTCGGTATCGCGATGCTTCTGTTGGTGCTGATTAGCGGTTCAACGCGAATGAAAGCATTAGTGACGGGACCTTCGGGGGAGGGCGTTAAGTTTTGGGGCGCAATGTATATTCCTATCGTTGTGGCCATGGCCGCAAGCCAGAACGTCGTGGCTGCAGTCGATGGCGGGATGCTGGCGTTGATCGTGGGCGTACTTGCCGTGGTGGTTAGTTTTCTATTGGTGCCGCTTATAAGTCGAATAGGGGAGCCCTGCGAACCTTTGCCGCCGCTAGAAGAGGTTCTCGCTTCTGCCAATAAGCAGGACGTCTAATGGAAACTTTGAGCGAAGTGTTGAGAGCGAATGCACTAATCGTTGCCTTTACCGTTGTGGGTATTGCTATTTATTTCTCATACATGATTTCCAATCTCTTGACCTATGGTCGTATTCACGGTTCCGCCATCGCAATTTTGCTTGGTTTAGTGGCCGCCTATTTTGCGGGCCTTGAGACCGAAGGGCGCCGAGGAGTGGCCGATATCAGTGTGCTTGCGGGAATAGGCATAATGGGAGGTGGCATGATGCGCGATTTTGGCATTGTGGCGACAGCCTTCGGTGTCCATTTGAGTGAGCTGCGCAAAGCAGGGCTAGCGGGCATCGTCTCAATTTTTGCGGGTGTGTTCGTCTCGTTTCTCGTTGGTGCGTTAGTCGCTGTATTATTCGGTTATACAGACGCAGAAAGTATTACCACAATTGGCGCGGGTGCAGTGACGTATATTGTCGGACCTGTGACCGGCACCGCTATCGGGGCAAGTTCCGATGTGATTGCCTTGAGTGTGGCGGCGGGCGTGGTAAAGTCAATTTTAGTGATGGTTGTGACCCCGATGGTGGCTCACAAAATTGGACTCAATAACCCACAATCTGCCATGGTATTTGGTGGGCTGATGGGTACAACAAGTGGTGTCGCCGGTGGATTAGCGGCTACGGACCCACGGCTTGTTCCGTATGGAGCAATGACAGCAACCTTTTATACAGGTATCGGCTGTTTGTTGGGGCCGTCAGTATTGTATTTTGGTGTGCGCGCTTTCACCTAGGTTTAGCAAGATATTTGGATTTTTATTTATGGATACAACGTCAAACATGCGGCCTTTTCCCGCGATTAACTACAGCAACAATTCGATAGCGTTGCATGATGGTGCCGCGATGTGGTCTTACACCGAACTGCGTCAACGCATCGATCGTTTTGCCAGCGGACTTTTAGGGAAAACTCGCGATCTTAACGAGGAGCGTGTCGCGTTATTTATGCCAGCGAGTGTGGATTATGTGACAACTCTTTTGGGGATATGGCGCGCCGGTGGCATCGCTATACCGCTCAACACGGCTGCTGCAATGCCTGAGATTGAACATGTCCTGAGCAGTGCAAAGGTAACGCGTTTAGTGTTGAGTATCGGTTCAAACCCAGAATCTCTCGCGCCGCTGCACGTGCTTTGTAAATCATTGAATATAGAAGTCGCGACAGTGCCAGAGTTACTGAGTGACAAAATTACAGTAATGCCGGAACTGAAAATCGAACGACGTGCCATGATGTTGTTTACAAGCGGCACGACGAATAAGCCTAAAGGGGTTGTAACCACCCATGCCAATATTCGTGCTCAGATAACGACCTTGTTAGACGCTTGGAAATGGCAAAGTGATGATGCGATACCGCTTTTTCTACCGTTGCACCACATCCACGGCATAATTAATGTTCTATGTTGTGGGCTTTGGATTGGCGCGCGCATTGTTCTATTTCCTAAGTTTGATATGTCGCGAATTCTCACCCAAGTGGCCGATCGCGACTACACGGTATTTATGGCTGTCCCGACTGTGTATGTAAAAATCATAGGCCATTTAGATACCTTGAGTGAGCAGAAACGTCAGCAGGTTTGTGCGGGCTTTAAAGCGATGAGGCTTAATATTAGTGGTTCGGCAGCCTGCCCAGTAAAACTATATAACCACTGGCGTGAACTAACGGGGCAGACCTTGCTGGAGCGTTATGGCATGACTGAAATCGGTATGGGGATCTCAAACCCCTATCATGGTGAACGCCGCGCGGGTGCTGTAGGGATGCCTTTGCCTGGAGTCGAAATCGGCCTTTTTGACGATGATGGTAAGCTCATAGAAGTGGATGACGTGCCCGGTGAGATTCGGGTTAAAGGCGCCAATGTATTCTTAGAGTATTGGGACAACCCTAGTGCTACTAAAGAAAGCTTTATGGGTGATTGGTTTTGTACCGGGGATGTTGCCGTACGTGAAACTGGCTATTACCGCATAATGGGGCGTTCGTCGGTCGATATTATCAAATCCGGTGGTTATAAGCTGTCGGCGCTTGAGATAGAGGGAACCTTGTTGATGCACCCTGCAGTTGAAGAGTGCGCCGTCATTGGTATGCCTGATGACACTTGGGGCGAATCCGTCACTGCCTTCGTTGTGTTGAAAGTTGATCAAGAGTTGGATCTTAAAACGCTCAAATATTGGTGTGAAACCAGGATGTCTGCCTATAAAATTCCCAAAACCTTACGGGTTGTCGAGAGCTTGCCTCGTAACGCAATGGGCAAGGTGGTAAAGCCTACTTTGAAAACACTTTAAGGCATCGGTAATGGAAATGACAATATGAAAGGCGCCATTTTAAACTTTTTTAGAGAAAATCGAGGTTTCTTCGTCTTCCTAATATTAATGTCGGTGTTTCGAAGCGGCATTGCCGACTGGAACGTGGTGCCTACAGAGTCGATGCGGCCTACGATCGTGGTAGGTGATCGAATTCTCGTGAATAAGCTTGCGTATGATGTGCAAGTGCCTTTTTTATACACGTCATTGAAGAAACTCGCAGACCCAGAGCGCGGTGACATCATAGTGTTTGATTCGGATGCCACAAAATTACGTCTAGTGAAGAGAGTGGTGGCAGTGCCTGGCGACACAGTGGAGATGACCGACAATGTTCTAACGATTAATGGTCAACCTTTGTTATATCAATCCCTTGATGCCGCATCGCCTTATACCTTGCTTAGCGAAAACCTTTTAGGTGTGGAGCATAGGGTCAGAGTAAATCAGGAAGGCAGTCGTCTATCAAATTTCGATCCAGTGCGCGTTCCTGAGCAGTTTTATTTGGCGTTAGGAGATAATCGTGACAATAGTGCCGACTCTCGGGTAATCGGGTTTATTCCCCGCGACGAGATTATTGGGCGCGCCAGAACGGTGGTAATGTCGCTAGATTATGAACATTTCTATTTGCCGCGTTCGGATCGGTTTTGGCATCCGCTTTAGCCTCTTGACCAACGGCGGTCACTTTATGTTAACGTATGGCCTCTAGCGAGGGGACGACCTCCGCGCTTCAATTCATTAACGGGACGACCCGACAATACAGGACATCGTATGATTTGGGTCATCGTTTTAGTGGCGGGATTGCTAGAAGTTGTTTGGGCTGTTGGCTTGAAATACACCGACAGTTTTACACGTTTTTGGCCGAGCCTTTTAACGCTCGTCGCCATGGGTGCAAGCATTTATCTATTAAGTATCGCCATGCGTTCTTTGCCCGTGGGCACGGCTTATGCGGTGTGGGTAGGGATAGGCGCAGTAGGGACAGCCATTATAGGTGTCGTCTTTCTAGGAGAGCCTGCTAGTGCGCCACGTTTGCTCAGTATATTCGTAATTATGATTGGAATTATTGGGCTAAGATTGAGCGCGTAAACAGGGCTTTTTCTTCAAGTATTTCAATTGACTTCCAGTGAATGGCAATGCCATTATCGAGCTAAGTTTGTCGATTATTACATCGGCGCACAATGGTGTGGCGAGTAATCGACAAGCGTACTTCATTTTTTAAATTAACGAGAGTAGGAATGAACAAGAAACCTAATGTCATCATATCAACCCTAGATGCTGAAAGGCTCGAAAGGATCATCGATGGATTGCCTGTGAACTCAAGCAAGATAGCGGAAAGCCTAGAAGAGGAGCTGTCTAGGGCGAAGCTAGTTGATCCCCATGCTGTGCCACCGACATTGGTGACGATGAATTCGACTGTGCGTTTTAAAGTGGAGTCTTCAGACGAAGAGTTTTGCATGACGTTGGTGTACCCCAAGGATGTCGACACATCCGGAAGTAAAATCTCTATTCTTGCTCCTGTTGGCAGTGCCATGATTGGGCTGTCCGAGGGCGATTCTATTCAGTGGCCAAAGCCGGGCGTCGGCATGCTAAAAGTGCGCGTTGAGGAAGTGACATACCAACCTGAACGTGCCGGTGAGTTTCATCGTTAAGTAGTCTAGGAGTTGTGACGCAGTCCGAGCGATCGCGTCACAAGCTACTGACGTAGATATTGGAAATGGAAACGAGGAATAGCTTCGATACATGGCGGAAATTAAATTCACTGACGCAGAAAAAGCGCTCATAGTCGCGAAAGTGCAACGTTACTTTGAAAAAGAAATGGATCAAGAGATTGGCCAGTTCGATGCGGAATTTCTGTTAGATTTTTTCTCGGAGCAAGTTGGCGCTTTTTTCTACAATCGAGGCCTTTACGATGCTCAAACGATTTTAAGCAGCAAGCTAGATGATGTCGCGGATTCCATTTTGGAGTTAGAGCGAGCAACAGAGCTACAACGTTAATGGTTTGCTATGAATGAACAAGTGCTTTTAGAGGCGATCAATCAAACGATGCCCTACGGGAAATACCGAGGACTTAAGTTGCTCGAATTGCCGGAACCCTATCTTGTGTGGTTCAGTAAACAAGGATTTCCTGCGACAAAGCTAGGTAAGCAGTTAGCGCTTATGCATGAAATAAAAGTTAACGGAATCGAAACCCTACTTGAACCACTTTTAGAAAAATCGGCGGCTAGAAGACAGCGCTGAACCTTCCTGTGCCGTTTCGGCACTTTTATTGCAAAACTCCCAGATTACGCTGCGCCAGTTCGAGCAGAGATGCCTTGAATTCGGGCAATAAGTACCCTTGTGCAATCAATTCCTCAGTGGCGCGTTCGTACTCTATTAAGTATTCCTGAGCATCAACATAACGCTTCACTAATGCCGGCCTTGGGTCATGGTTATGTTGCGCTTCCGCAATGGTTCTAGCAAAGGGGATATAGCCACCGGCGAGGCGTGCGAGCTCTGTACTGGCCCCTGTCTCTGGTCGACGTAAATTCCAAGGCACGAAGGTGCCAAGGGGGACTGCTGTCAGAGGCGGAAGAATGGTATTGCTTGAAATGTCATTGTTATCGCGATTGACGGAAGGTACCAGCGCTTGATACCACTCGTTTGTAAACATCGCTTGGCGCGAGATGATGCCTTTGCTTAGGAACTCATCGCCAAAGTCAGCGTTCCCCACTTGGTATATTGCCTTGGGGTGAGCGTATCCCGGAATAGCTCGCCATACAGCCGGATTGATAGCGCCATCATCAAGATGGGCGGGGACGAGAGTCTGATTTTCAATTTTTGGGTAACGACTAGAGGGAGGAGGGATGTCGTCGCTAACCCATTCCACCATGGCCACAAGAAGCGAGTTGGCAATTGGACTCCACACATTGTGATTGTTTAATAACTGCCCTAGGCCTCTGTTGAGGCTAGGGGCTCCATCGCCAGAGCTGTGAGCAGAGCCGCCAATAGTATAAAAGCGGACATTGTCTGGGATCTCGGCGTCATGAGTCCCCATTGGGTCCGTGTGGGCGAGAGAGCCACCTCTTACCCAGTATTCATTGGACGTTTGGATGTGCATCACTTTTGGTTCAGTGTTGCTAAGGCGCGATTGCCGCAGGATACCGTCGATCCGCCCGCTATACGGGTCTGTGCTGTCGCCATAGGTAAAGGGGAAGTAATCGTTTGGGTAAAGTAGATTTTCATGCTGACCATTCGTGCGTGTTGGCATCGCAAAACGAGTATTGAACATGCCAAAGCCCGCGCCCGCAATGACAGGAACAACGCCGTCGAATACACGTTGTCCGCTCAGGTCTTCATTAAATCCTTGGTAGATAAATTGACGCAAGAGTCGCCCGCTTTGTGAGTTTCCCCATGCGACTGTATGTTCGATTTCCGGAATGTTTAGCGTTTCTAACTGCGTTGCCAGCGTGTGATTGCTAGTGCCATGGCGCAATAAAGAGACTATGTCACGGATGGCGGCAAGACCTGCACCAGCAAGAACTGAGTCTTTCGCTTCATAAATAAGCTCGTAAATCACTCCAGGTTCGAGGCCACCCTCTAGTACAAGCTGGACGTTCACTTGGGTGGCGCCCTCTACCGGCACGATAGAAAAGCTATATTGGTCTCGAGGGATGTCTTCTCTGGGGTCTAGCTGATTGATGCGCTTGCTGAGCGTGGCTTCGCCCATTCCTCTATCACTCGGGGCATAGGCTAAATGATAGTCTCCAGCGATATTCACATTATTTTCAGGGCGATTCACGATGATCTCGTAACGCACGAGGCCTGTGACCGAGGTGTCACCTCTGCTGACGATGGGTGCGTCTAAACGCAGGCGTCCAGCGCGTGGCTCAAGCTCGTTTATCCAGCCAGTGACGAGATAGGTGTATCCCCGACGACTAAGGGGGTCATCAAGTGTGCGCTCAGGTGCCAGGCTGCTATTGCCACGGTTATTGACGGAATAAAGCAGCGTATTACTGCGCGGGCCTTTAGTGGGAAGCAGTAGTTCGAAATCTGTGGAAAATTCAACCAATCCTTGTGCATTGTGTGGGGCAAGAGAAATATCGGTGATGCGTTGGTTTGCGGGGGCGTTGGATTGCAGCGTATAAAAAGCTTTGCCAGTGATTTTCTCGTACTGGATAGGGCTGTCGACATTGCCTAATGTTTCTCGGCTTTGTATCTCTAATCTTTCAACCTCTGCAAACGTTACTAAAGGGCAAAGGCATAGTACTAGCATGCCTAACGTGCTCAGTTTTTTTGCTCCGACAGTCATGCTTGGCCTCTATACAATGTTGTCTTGTTCGTGGTTTTTCATAGAAATACCATTCTAGTACACCACGAGCAATGCCCAGCTGAAAAGTCCTACCTTTCTTGCAAAACGTAATAAGAATAATTATCATTGCTAATTATTTGCAAAGTGGTATTGAGGCGATGATCAGGAAAACGATATTTTGGCTGCATTTGATTTGCGGTGTAGCGGCTGGGGTAGTGGTGCTGATGATGTCTGTCACTGGCGTGATTCTTACCTACGAGCGTCAAATTCTGGCATGGGAAGATCAAGCCTATTTCGCTGATAGCGACGGGCGCAGTGCCATGCCTATCGAGTCTCTGATCGAGCAGGCAAGCAGTGAGACCTTTACGCCTCAAAGTGTCACGATCGCGCAAGACTCCCGTGCCCCTGTAGTGCTGCGCCAAGGGCGCTCAGGCCAAGTAGTTGTTAATCCTTACTCAGGTGAAGTTTATGCGCCTCATAGCGATGCGGTGGATTCGTTCTTCTCTACGGTGACGGCATGGCATCGTTGGTTCAATGTCTCTGGCGAAGGCCGGGCGAATGCTCGTGCCGTCACAGGGATCTCGAACTTAATGTTCTTGTTCCTCATTGTGAGTGGTATCTATCTTTGGTTACCGGCGATCTATCGTAAGAGCACTATGCGGCTTCGCCTCTGGTTCCACCCCAATGCTGGGTCTGGACAAGCGCGCGATTTCAATTGGCACCATGTGTTTGGTTTTTGGTCCGCCATTCCGCTTGTCGTGATCGTTGCCACTGCAGCGGTGTTTAATTATTCATGGGCGAATACGCTTGTCTATCGCTTGGCTGGGGAAGAGCCTCCGCAGCGTGGTGCTAGTGCGGAGCAAGATGTCCGAGTCGAAATTCCTGTGAACGGACAAGTATTACCGTTGGCCGATGCGCTCGCGAATGCGCGGCAATACTCTACAGCGTGGCAAACGATGACAATCACTATTCCTGATGCCGATGCGCGCACTGTCGATATTTCCATAGATGAAGGTAACGGTGGGCAGCCACAAAAACGGCATTCATTGAGCCTTAATGCCTACACTGGAGAGGAAGTGTCTTGGGTACCATTTTCACAGCTTAGTGGTGGCCGGCAAGCTCGCTCTTGGGTTCGCTTCCTGCACACGGGTGAAGCACTGGGGGTGATTGGGCAAACCGTCGCCGGAATCGTTTCATTTACATCGATTCTAATGGTGTGGACTGGGTTTGCGCTTGTTTGGCGTCGATTTGTGCGTTGGCTGGGACGCATTCGCAAAACGAGGAATATGACATCGACGCTCAAAACCGTCGAATAGGCGCTGTTATTTTAAATTAATTTGCCAGTAGCCTACATCGAGCCAACGATCGAATTTAAACCCCACTTGCTCGAAGTGGGCTACTTTGCGCATTCCAAATTTTTCATGCAAGGCAACACTTTGTGCATTGGGTAGGGCGATGCAAGCCAACACTGCGTGGATATCAAGTGCCTTTAGCTTCTCAAATAGCGCTTGGTATAACGCGCTACCCACTCCTTTAGCGTGAGTCTCTGGTGCGAGATAGACCGTGATCTCGACGCTATTACAATAAGCCTGTCTAGTTTTCCATTGTGTGGCGTAAGCATAGCCTAATACCGTATCGCCGTTTTTCGCCACCAGCCAAGGCAAGCGACGTCGTTCGCTATGCATCATGCGCTCTTTCATCTCAGTCTGAGTTACCGCAACAGTCTCAAAACTAATGACGCTAGTGTCGATGTAATGGTTATAGATTGTGCATATTTGCGCAACATCGGTTACGGAGGCGGAACTAATCATGCGCTAAGAACTCTGTTTTTAAAGGCGATGCCAATACTTCAGCGTGAGAAGTGTAATCTCACAAATGATCTATTGGCAAAGATTTTTGATGCTAATTAAGCACGACGTGGTTAGGAATTTACTTCAAAAAAAATGCGTAATTCCTACTGAAAACTTGCACTTAGAGCGATGTCGGAGTACAAATAGCGCACATTATTATCAGATTAGAAAACGCAAATTGAGGAAGTGTTTGTATGAGTATGTTGACACGGTTATGTCTATCGATTTTGGTTACCTTTCTCGCACTTCCGCTTTCTGCCGCCGCCGCCCCGCAAGGTTGGACGGCGTTATTAGAGCCCGCACAATTAGCCAATATTTTGGCCGCCACACCCGATGTTCGCATCCTTCATGTGACTGGGGATTATGATGCCGGACATATTCCGGGTGCAATCTCTGCTCCCTACGCGCAATTTCGTGGTCCGCGAGAAAACCCTGGTGCCGTAAGCTCTCTAGAGATATTAAGCTCAGTGGTGCAGAAATTGGGTGTGAATGCCGACACTCCCGTTGTGATTGTTCATGCAGGATCAAATGCAGCGGATTTTGGCGCGGCGGCAAGAACCTATTGGACCCTAAAATCCCTTGGTATTAAAAATCTCGCGCTTCTCAATGGTGGATTTGCGGGTTGGGCTGGCGCTAACTTGCCCGTAAGTACTCAGGCAAACATGGTTGCCGCCTCAGGTTTTCAGCCGCAGTGGAGTGATCAGTGGCGAGTAAAGACGCATGAGATCGAAGCGCTATTGGATCAAGATAGTACGCGCCTGATTGATGCGCGTACAACTGACTTCTATGAAGGTTTGCAATCTTCTAGTGCTCGTCCTGGCACTATAAAAGGCGCTGGAAATCTTAGTTTTACGAGCCTTTTCGAAGGCAGCCGTGTTAAGCCTCCTGCGCAAATTAGTTCAATCCTTGCTGCGCAAACGCAGCAACCCGCAGCAGTAACTGTCTCTTTTTGCAACACGGGTCATCTTGCGGCGATCAATTGGTTCGTCATGAGTGAGCTGCAGGGTATTCCTAATACGAAGCTGTATGCCGAAAGCATGACCGAGTGGAGCATGGCCGATAGACCAATGGATAACGAACCAAACCGTCTAAAGCATTATTGGAAAATGACGACTGATTGGGTCGGAAATTTGCTTGGAGCGTAATTCATGGGCAAGCCAAAAACAGGTGTTGCTCAAAGGCGTCTAGGTTTAGTGGTGTTTAGCATGCTGCTTGTGTTCGCAACATTCGCAGTTGCGGGTCCTCGTTCAGCCTTTTTAATGCTTGTGGGGCTTGGTTTTGGTTTCGTGCTGGAAGGCCTTAGGTTTGGCTTCACTGGCCCTTGGCGCGCTATTGTGACAGATAGAGATGGTCGCGGCCTTAGTGCGCAGTTACTCGCGATCGCCTTGACCGCCATTTGTATATTCCCACTTCTTGCAGCATTTCCCAATGAACTTAATGGAGCCTATGCTCCTATAGGCATCGCTATGCTGGGGGCGGCTTTTGTCTTTGGCTTGTGTATGCAAATTGTGATGGGGTGTGGCTCGGGAACGCTCGTCAATGCCGGCAGTGGTAATGCAATTGCCGCCATCGCGCTCATAGGTTTTGTTCTAGGAAGTTTTCTAGGAAGCCTGCATCTAGCATGGTGGACCTCCTTGGGTTCCTTGCCGACTTATACATTGCAAAGCCTATTTGGCAATGTGCCAGGCTTGTTGGTCACATTGATAGGGTTGGCTCTGGTGGGGGTGTTGGTGCGCTGGCGCGCGCTGCCAGGTAAACGTCTGCCCGGTAAGCGCTTGCTGCTAGCCGCTTCATTGTTAGCTGGGTTGGCTGTGCTGAATTTGGTGATTGCGGGGCAGTCTTGGGGGGTCGTGTACGGGCTTGGTTTGTGGGGCGCGAAATTCGTCGCCGCCACGGGAGTGGATCTTTCCAGTGATGTGTTTTGGGGGGCGCCAGCGCATGCTCAGCGTCTCCAGCAGTCATTGCTAACGGATGTGACGTCCTTGACCAATATCGGGCTAATATTAGGGGCGTTTGTCGTGATGCGATGGCGAAAAGAGCCCGCTGCTCAAGTGGCGCCTATTCAACCGTTGAGCTGGCTTGTCATCATCGTTGCCGGCGTTGTGTTGGGCTATAGTGCGAGGGTGGCCTTTGGCTGTAACGTTGGCGCATTCTTTAGTGGCATTTCAACTGGAAGCCTTCATGGCTGGGCGTGGTTTGTCTGTGCTTTTGGCGGTTCGATGTTAGGGATTCGCTTACGTCCCAAGCTATTGCTTCCATTGACTCGACCAATGGTAACCGCATGAGTCAACTATACAATCTCCCGGCGCGTCCACTGGTGGGGTACTGCAGTATTGGGTTCCTAGTGCTATTGCTTCTAGTGGATTATCGTCAAGCAGAAGCTATTAACCCCTACGATGCTCCAGCGCCGGTGGCCTTAGGTTCTGGGAAGGCGCCAGAAGCCGCACATTGCACTAACTTCTAAATTTCATCACTTGTGAGCGCGCGAAACTGTCCAGTTTTTAACAATGGGTCTAGCGTGATTTTGCCGATTGAAAGGCGATGCAGCTCTAGTACTGGGTTGCGAAAACGCCCAAACATTCTTTTGATCTGATGATACCGCCCCTCTGTGAGCGTAACTCTCGCAAGGGTGGGTTCCAATACTTCCAGCTGTGCAGGGAGGGTTGTTATGTCTTCAAACGGAAAGTGAATGCCATTGGCAAATGCATCGACGCATTCTTGATGAATCTCATGCTTAACGCGTACTAAGTAAGTTTTTTCGACATGTTGCCCAGGGCTCATCAACGAGTTTGACCATTCTCCATCATTGCTAAGTAGCAAAAGTCCTGTGGAGTTTTTATCCAAACGACCCACTATATGTAGTCCTTGATAAGCCTGTGTGGGCAACAAGGACATTACGGTAATTTGAGTGTCATCTTTGGTGGCGCTTAGGATCCCTGCAGGCTTGAAGAGCATTAGGTAGTGGGCTTGCTGGTCTTGCAGGGTTTGCTCATCGACACGGATACAAGTAAAGCGTGTAATGAGGGTGTCGCAGTCGCTCGCAATCGAGCCGTCAACGTAAACTCGTTTGGCGGCTAGCAGAGGCTTTACTGCCTTGCGATTAATTTGCAGCGCAGTAGCGATAAAGCGATCTAGGCGAGTTCTATAAGCGGGCATATGCCTACAGTTTTGCCTAAATCTTTTTCACAAATTCTGATTTTAGTTTCATGGCACCGATGCCATCAATCTTACAATCTATATCGTGATCGCCGTCGACTAAACGAATGTTTTTCACCTTGGTGCCGACTTTGACGACTAGTGAGGTGCCTTTCACTTTCAGATCCTTAATGACCGTAATAGTGTCGCCATCTTCGAGTGGATTGCCGTTGGCATCGGTGATCGATGGGGCTTCGTCGGTTGCTGCTAGCATGTCTTCTGCGGACCACTCGTGGGCGCATTCTGGACAAATGAATATGGCGCTGCTTTCATAAGTGAATTCGCTTGCGCATTTGGGGCAGGGAGGGAGAGTGCTCATTAGCTCATTCTTACGTAGTAAATTAGGGGCGAAATAGTACCTGAAAATGACTAAAAAGTCTAATAAGCGAGGTGTGGCGCCGTTTGTGAGCCGAGGCAATGAGGTGTAATTTAGTAGTAGTTGGAAATCTGCGTTATCACTTCAAGTGATTATGGTTGTTATGCTAACAAGCTGCAATTATTATAGATTGCGGCATTTCGCTTAAATCAAGAATAATGAGGAAACAGATTATGCGGCTTTCGTTTGTTAAGAAGTCTATATTGGTGGGTTCTGCGTTATTAATCGCAGGGCAGGCGTTTACCGCGGATACTAGCAAACAGTTGGATATCACGGATGCATCCTTCGATTGTCTTGGGGCGATGACCCAAGTGGGGGAGTTCTTCGTATCTAACTTACTTGGAGATCTAGATGCCACTGTTGAGGCGGCCAGTTCAAGTACCGGTGCGCATTACCCTGCTGGTTCCATGGTGTCGTTGATCCCGGCCGAAGTGATGGTGAAACATCAGGAAGGCTGGAATCCAGAAACCAACGACTGGGAATTTTTTGAGTTGAGTCTTTCTACCACTGGTAGCAAAATAGCCGTGCGCGGAACAACAGAAGTTGTTAACCAGTTTGGCGGCAATTGTTTTGGTTGTCATCAGCTCGCACGTCCCGAGTGGGATCTTATCTGTGGCACTGACCACGGGTGTGCACCACTGCCTATAAGCCGTGAGCAAATACACGGTATGCAAAGCAGCGATCCACGCTGTGAAATGAAAGAGTGACATAACCTCCTTACCAGCTTGGGGGGATGTTATTGCTTTTAGCGTTAAGGGGGCTAGTTTTTAGGATTAGCCCTACATTATCGCCTGTTCGTAAGAGCAGAAACCCAGTAATATCCCGCCCCTGCAAAAGTTTTACAAGAAATAGACAAGTAAGGAGAGTGTGTGTGTCAAGATTATCAATATTCCTACTTCTGAGCCTTTGTGGCATTGCTAGCGCCAACGCGCAAGATGCTAATGTTTCTAGAGGCCAAGAAGTGTTTCAGGCCGAATGTTCTCGTTGTCATGTACCGGTGGAGATGGATGCCCGGTTACGTGGAAACTGGATTGGTCGCAGTGGTGGGGAACTCTACAACCTCATTCGTACAACAATGCCTGCCGAAACACCTGGTTCACTTACTAACGACCAGTACCTCGATGTCACAGCCTTTATTTTGTCCGCGGGTAATGTCCCTGTGCCTGGGGGACAGCTAAGCAGTGCGCAACTAGAAGCACTAACGATTACGCCAACCGCTGTTCAAGAAATAAACACTAACAGTGTTGAGTGGACTCATTTCAATGGGACGGAGCACTCAAATCGCTACTCCCCGTTAGATCAAATTGATGCGAGCAATGTACGCAATCTTGAAATCGCGTGGATGTTCGATACAAGCTCCTATGGCCCCTCGCCAGAGGCATTCAGTGTCACAACCCCCTTGATGGTGAATGGCAATATTTACACTACCGCGGGCGCTACGCGTAATGTGGTGTCGCTCAATGCTGAGTCTGGTCAGATTCAGTGGATGTGGCGTCCCGATGAAGGCGCACGTTTTGATGCGGCTCCGCGTAAAGGCTCTGGCAAGGGCTTGACGTATTACAACGATAACGGTCGCGATGTGATCTACGTGATCACTCCTGGTTATTTCTTAGTAGCCTTAGATGCGAACACAGGCCGAGAGATTGAAACCTTTGGTGATGCCGGTTGGGTAGACCTGCAGAAAGGGCTTCGTCTCGGACCAGGCCGTGACGGGATTGATATCGGTATGTCGTTTATGCCTATGGCAATAGACGGCGTTGTGATTACCGGTGCAGCTCACTTGGTGGGCATGCGTCCTGTATCTTCCAGCAATGTGAAGGGCGATGTGCGTGGCTTTGATGCGACCACGGGTGAATTACTTTGGACTTTCAAGACGATTCCAGAATCTGGTGAGCCAGGCTCTGAGACATGGTTAGCTGGGGCTGAGTTCACGGGTAACGCCGGTGTTTGGGCGCCAATGTCTGCGGATAAAGAGCTTGGAGTGGTATACCTGCCTGTTGAATCCGCCACTGGCGATCGCTACGGCGGCGACCGTCCAGGTAATAATCTTTTCGCGAGCTCAACCGTAGCAGTCGATTATAAGACGGGTGAAATGCGCTGGCACTTCCAGACGACACACCATGACATATGGGACTGGGACACTCCGTCGGCTCCTATCTTGGCGACTCTGCCTAGCGGCAAGCGCGCGTTGATTCAAACATTGAAGCAATCGCATTTGTTTATGTTTGACCCTGCAACAGGTGAGCCATTGTTCCCTGTTGAGGAGCGAGCTGTTCCGCAAACTGATGTGCCAGGCGAATGGACTGCCGCGACGCAGCCTTTTCCAATGAAGCCACTGCCTTATGATCGGCAAGGATTTCAGGAAGACGACCTAGTCGACTTTACGCCAGAGATTCTGGCGCTAGCAAAGGAAGCGGCATCACGTTTCCGCTTTAGTACTTCAGTGTTCACGCCGCCTTCATTGTTTGAAGACCCAAATGATGGGAGTCAGGGAACATTACACCTGCCATCATCTACTGGTGGCTCAAACTGGGAGGGCGCCGCCTATGATCCAGAAACTGGTTTGCTATATGTGCCTTCACGTACAGCGACTAGTGTATTGTCCCTGACAAACGAGCCTAATGCGTCTAGTGTGGACTACATACAAGGTGGAAGCCGAACGCCTTCGCTTGATGGTATCCCACTCGTGAAGCCGCCCTATGGGCGTATTACCGCTATCGACATGAGCTCCGGCGATCACAAGTGGGTAATTCCCAATGGTGATACTCCAGACTCAATCAAGAATCACCCATTGCTCAAAGGCGTCGATATTGGTCGTACGGGCAAGCCAACACGGTCTGGCCTTGTGCTTACTAAGACCTTATTGTTTGCAGGGGAAGGCCCTGGCGGTGAGAATGCCTTATGGGCGTTTGATAAGGTTACAGGCGACATCGTTGCCAAATTAATGATGCCAGGGACTGTCACAGGTGTGCCAATGACGTATATGGTTAATGGCAAACAATTTATAGTGATGTCTGTGAGCTCACTTGGCGAAGCGGCGCGTATCGTTGCGCTGGCATTGCCATAAACAAAACTGCGCGAGTGAGAGATGACTCTCACTCGCGCCTTTTTCGTCAATAAGGAGGCGTCATGAGTATTACAATGATCGTTGTACTAGCCCTAATAGCCGCTATCTTTTTTTACGCTATTGCGATTTACAATCAACTCGTTAGTCTTCGAAATCGCTATCAAAATGCCTTTGCACAGATTGAAGTGCAGCTTAAACGTCGTTATGACTTAATTCCTAATCTTGTGGAAACCGCTAAAGCGTACATGGGGCATGAACGCGAAACCTTAGAAGCCGTTATCTCGGCTCGAAATGCAGCCTCCAATGGCCTAGCGGCTGCGGCAGCCAATCCAGGCAATGCGGCGGCCATGTCAGATCTCGCTGGCCAAGAAGGGGCGTTAGGTGCAGCCATGGGACGTTTAAACGTTGTCATGGAAGCCTATCCTGACCTCAAAGCGAATCAGAACATGATGCAGGTCAGTGAAGAATTGACGAGCACTGAAAACAAAGTCGCATTTGCTAGACAGTCCTTCAATGATCAAGTGATGATGTATAACACCTATAAACAGTCCTTTCCTCCTGTTGTATTTGCAGGGATGTTTGGTCATGCTCAAGATGCTTCGCTTTTACAGTTTGCCGACAGCGAGCAAATTCAAGAAGCACCAAAAGTATCATTCTAATTATGCGTTAAGAGAGAGCGAACATGGATTTTTTCCGATCACAGGACATTGCCCGTAAGAACACGGTCAGGCTTGTGGGCTTGTTCGCTTTATCTCTGATTAGCTTAATCGCAATTACCAATCTTTTACTGCTCTTCGCATTAGGCGCCTTTGCTGAAACGATCGATGTGCCGATGTTTCAGCGCGTTGACTGGCGTCTGTTTGCCTATGTCAGTGTCGCTGTTCTTGCCGTCGTTGGTTTTGGCTCCCTTTACAAGATGATCAGTCTGTCTGGTGGTGGAGCCCGCATCGCGGAAATGATGCAAGGCCGCCTTATTGTCTCGGGTAGTGAAGATTTGGACGAACAACGCATTCTCAATGTCGTGGAAGAGATGGCGATCGCATCGGGAATGCCGGTGCCACCAGTCTATTTATTGGAAGAAAGCGCCATTAACGCTTTTGCTGCAGGCTATAGTACAAGCGATGCGGTAATAGGAATTACTCGTGGTGCTATTAGAAGCTTGAGCCGTGACGAGTTACAAGGCGTTATCGCACATGAGTTCAGCCATATCTTACACGGCGATATGCGCATTAATATCCGCTTGATAGGAATCTTGCACGGGATAATGGTGCTAGGCATCATTGGTTATTACTTGATGCGCACGACCATGTACTCTCGTCGTTCTAAAAATGGCAATAACCTTGCGGTAGTCGGAATTGGCCTTATGGTCATAGGCTTCGCGGGTACCTTTTTTGGAAACTTGATCAAATCCGCCGTGAGCCGTCAACGCGAATTTCTAGCCGATGCCTCTGCCGTGCAATACACACGTAACCCTGATGGCATAGCGGATGCGTTGAAGCGAATTGGGGCGAATGAAACAGGCTCTGTATTGGATAATCCCGGAGCAGCGGAGATTAGTCACGCATTGTTCGGGAACGGTGTACGCTCCTCGATCAACTCTCTTTTTGCCACTCATCCGCCATTAGAAAAACGCATCAAACAACTTCAGCCGCAATGGGATGGAAGTTTTGATTTGCCCAATAGAGATATTAAGGTGGCGACGGCGCCGACTAGTGAAAAAGCCAGTGGAGCATCACCCGAGCAAGCTATGAGTGCGTTGAGCGCATTGACCCTTATCGATTCACTCTTAGCTAAAACAGGTAAGCTTCAAGAGGCTAATCTTGAGCAAGCGAAATATATTTTGGCAGCTATACCTGCTGTATTCATTGAAGCTGCTCGAGATCCATTTAGCGCCAGGGCGCTCATTTACTTGCTGCTATTAGACGATTCGGAAACATTGCGTGAGCAACAGCTTACGACGTTAGAGCAATCGGCCGATGTCGCCGTGTTTAAAGCGCTTGTTGAATTGGAATCCAAACAGATTCATTTGGAAACAGAGTACCGCTTACCATTGGTCAATGTGTGTTTGCCGGCTCTGCGTCAATTAAGCCCCGAACAATTTGAAAAATTCAAAGAAAACCTTCAAGTGTTAATTCAAAGTGATGGGCGTACTAGTTTGTGGGAATGGGTATTGCAGCGCGTAGTCTTGCATCAATTGGAGGCCGTGTTCCAACCCAAGAGCAGGCTTCATCACACCGCACATCATTCTTTGAAGCACCTCTCGAAAGAATGTCAGATGATTCTGGCATTTGTATCAATGGCTGGGCAATCTACTAGTGCTGATGAAGAGTCCGTTTATCAGCAAGCGCTCGAATCATTGAAGATTGATGTGGTGAAGTTACCTGCGCGTGACGCAATGAGTATTGCGCAAATCAATACAGCGCTCGATGCCCTTAAAAGTATGAAGCCTTTGCAAAAACCTGCGTTTTTAAAGGCCTGTGCGATAGTCATCGCGGCTGATGGCGTTGCCAGTGCGCAAGAGCTCGAAGTCTTTAGAGCGATCGGCGCCACTTTAGATTGTCCGATTCCCCCGATTCCAATTGAAACGGCACAAAAGGCTCAACATTAAGCCCCTTGTGCCGGAAGATTTAGGCTAAAGCAGGATAGTCTGTATAGCCAGTCTCGCCTTCGGCATAGATAGTTTCCTGGTTCAATGGGTTGAGCTCCGCGTCAGTACGCAGACGTTCAACAAGGTCGGGATTGGCGATATACAAGCGCCCGAATGCCACAGCATCTCCATCCCCTTTCTCTATCAACTCAATGGCTTGCTCTTTGGTCATCTGTTCATTAATGATGACCGTGCCGCCGAATGCTTTTTTGAGAGCGGGTGTGAGGGCAGGGGCATTGAAGTTTTCTCGAGTACATATGAACGCGACTTTTCGCTTACCAAGTTCAGTCGCCACATAAGTGAACGTCTCTACAAGATTGTCGTCACCCATGTCATGGGCATCGGCTCTCGGCGCTAAATGGACCCCTACACGGCTAGCTCCCCACACTGCAATAGCGGCATCTGTTGCTGCCAACATTAAGCGGGCTCGATTCTCTAAGCTTCCGCCAAATTGGTCGTCGCGTTTATTCGTTGAGGTCTGTAGGAACTGGTCAAGCAAATAGCCATTGGCACCATGCAGTTCTACACCATCAAAACCCGCTTTCTTGGCGTTCTCGGCCCCTTTGCGGTAGTCCTCAATGACTTGCTCTACCTCTTCTGTGGTCATTGCTCTAGGGGTGCTATAGGCCTTCTCAGGGCGCACCAAGCTCACATGCCCTTTGGCAGCAATTGCGCTTGGGCCAACGGTCGATTTACCGTCCAAATACATTGGGTCTGATATACGTCCAACATGCCAAAGCTGTAAGACAATCTGGCCTCCGGCTTTATGCACGGCGTCGGTGACTAATTTCCAGCCTTCAACTTGCTCATCGGACCAAATGCCAGGAGTGTTGGGGTAGCCTACGCCCATAGGGGCTACAGAGGTGGCCTCGCTGATAATTAACCCTGCGTTCGCTCTTTGTGTGTAATACTTTGCCATTAGAGCATTGGGCACTCGCCCTGCACTGGCTCTGCAGCGGGTTAAGGGAGCCATTATAATGCGGTTTGGAAGGGTCAAATCCCCTATTTGTATTTGATCAAATAAACTTTTCAAAGCATTTACCTTTTCTGTTTGCGATTCGAATTTGAGGCCGGTCCATGGCATGGAAACGTTTTTCTTACATATCCGGTCTTGTGAGCACACGTTTGACGTTATTGAATGCAAGCTAGGCGCCGGAATATAGCCCAAAGATGTCGCCTTATATGCGGTCAGAACTCTAACAATTCAAGAAAAATAGGAGAATGATTATGTTACGTCCATTAATACTGACAGCAGCCGCGTTAAGTCTTGCTGTGGCCAGTGTATTACCGGTGTATGCCCAGCCTGAGGTCCAGCAATCAGCTTTGCATGATTTTCGCATAGTGACAGTCGCTGAAGGGCTGCAAGTGCCTTGGTCAATCGCTTGGTTACCTGGCGGTGACATGCTAGTGACAGAGCGAGCAGGAAGACTACGCATTATTCGCGACGGACAATTGTTGGGAGCGGCTGTGCCTGGTGTACCCGAAGTGTTCACCACTGGCGGACAAGCGGGGCTTTTTGATGTGTTGCCTCACCCTGACTTTGCTAATAACCAATACCTCTACCTGAGCTTCGCCAAACCCCTTGCAGAGCTTGGCACCTCTACCACTGCCGTTGTTCGTGGACGCTTTGTTAATGACAGCCTAGTAGACGTAGAAGAAATCTTCGTTGCTGACGCAAATGGCGCCGGTCATTACGGTGGACGCATTGCATTCGACACGGATGGCTACCTGTTCGTGACATTGGGTGATCGTATGGCCCCGCCTAATGGCGACCTAGAGGCTCATCCTGCGCAGGATCGTTCCAATCACCAAGGTGTGGTTGTTCGTTTGAATGCTGATGGCAGTGTTCCCTCAGATAACCCCTATGTTGGTCAAATGGGGATCAAGCCAGAGATATGGAGCTACGGTCATCGTAGTCAGCAAGGTCTGGCGTTCGATCCTTCGAATGGTAATTTGTGGATGACTGAACACGGGCCTCAAGGTGGCGACGAGCTTAACCTGATCACGCCTACCAAAAATTATGGCTGGCCTGTGGTTGGGCGCGGATTAAACTATGGTCCTGGCAAGCCAATTCACGAATCGATTGCTCGTGAAGGCATGGAGAACCCTGTTCATTTTTGGGTCCCTTCCATCGCGGTGTCTGGGCTGATTGTTTACAGTGGTTCACGCTTCCCTGCATGGAATGGCAATATCATTGCCGGTGGACTCGCCGGTGAGCAATTGGCGCGTCTTACGCTAAGCGAAGACGGCACCAAAGTGCTAACCGAGGAAACTCTGCTGCCGTATATCGGCCGTATCCGTGATGTTCGTCAGGGACCGGATGGTTTCATTTATGTTGCCATCGAGGATCGTTCGGGGGCATCAACACCGATAGTGCGTTTAGAACCAGCCAATTAGGTTTGAACGCAGTTGCATAAAAAAAGGGCCGAAAGGCCCTTTTTTTATTGTTGAGATAAGTCTATGTAATTAGAAGTACCACATCATACGAGCATACAAACTGCGTCCCAAACCGGGTAGACGATCGCCGGTAGCGATATCTGGGTTATAAGCACGATTGTATCCAGACAAATGGTCCTCATACTCTTCATCTAGAAGATTGTTAATTCCCGCACCTAGCTCTAAATCTGGGCTCACATTCCAACGTCCGGTGAGGTTAACCACTGTGTACCCGTCAGTTTCGGCCTCTAGATTTGTTTGCGAAACGTGATTCTGTGAGGCATAGAAAACTGTTTCAAAACTAGTGGACCAGTTGTTGCGGTGATAATCCACCGCTAGCAATAGATTGTCTGGCGAAATACGGTAAAGATCATCGCTGATGTCTTTGCGTTTGCCGCGAACAATGCTGGCGACAGAGCGCAGATCAATACTGTCACTAAGCTCCAGTGAGGCTTCCACATCAAATCCGTAGTACTTGGCGTCGACATTGGCAAACTGTAAGGGGTCAGGTGATCCCATACCCATATTGGCCATCATTAGTGCGAAATCGATCGACATCATGTCGGTACTTGGGACACCTTGAATAAAGTCACTGACGTCGCGATAGTAGGCGCGTGGGTAAATAGAGAATGTTTCACCATCGTAATCGAAACCGACTTCGATCTCGTGAGATACCTCAGGTTTTAGATCAGGGTTCCCCGTATAGTTTTTGCCGTCAGCCAAGCCGCCTGTTGAGGTCATTGGCATCCACAAATAACGTTCTTGATACGATGGGGCACGTGATTTTCTAGCGGCACCTACATACCAAGTGGTGTCGAATCCGCTCTCAATGCTTAAACGAGTGAACCAATCGAGATTGCCATCGGTCTTGGACAAGTCACTATTGTTGAATCGGCTCAGTAGTGCCTGGGCCATATTGTTCATCATCACTGGCATGCCAGTGCTCGCATTCATGGGGTTGAGATTGGCGGCCACTTGGCCTGAATCGGAAGTGACGCGGTTGTAGCGAACCCCATATTCAAGGCCCATATTATCTGCCACTGACATTTCACGCTCGACATAGACCCCTAAAACATCTCGTTGGATATCTTTGAAGTTGTCGATATAAAATGCTGCCGCATTGGGGTTGATGATCAATGCATTGTGCTTGGCTAGATTGCCGTCGAAACCTGCTTTCCAAACGCCATTGTCTACATCACGCTCAACTTTGACAGAAAAGCCTTGGCTATCACTTGTTGTGCGAGCATCTCTGAAACGCATACCATCGGGAGTTCCGGTTGCCGTTTGCGGAGGCCTGCGCAATTGGTTGTTACTCATGATGTGCAGAATGTCATCATTTGAATATCGAGCGGTGATGCGGTAATCGATCCCATTGTATTCGTATTTGGTTCGGAACAGATCGCTATCCAGTGCGAGAATATCCATGGGAAGCGCTGCAGTGCCAGCTTTAAGCGTATTGTTACGAGCAAAATCAACTGTGAATTCATGGCTGCCGCGTTGATAGCTATAGCCTAGATCCCAGCGGTCTCGGTCATATTCAGAAGACAGGATTGTCCCGCCTGGGAACTCGGAATTGTCTCCTTTCTCATGCATTAAGAAGGTGCGGAATATGTGATTGCGATTGGCAAGTGAAAGCAAGGCGCTACCTACTTGTCCGTCGTTGATCGACTGCCCGCCGAAATAGGCGCGTCCGGCAAAACCAAAAGTGTCGGATGTCCCGTATTCTCCGCTATAGGTTTCGGCCGTCATGTGACCACCGATGGTCTCTTGCCCCATACTGACCGGTACAATACCGCGGCTGATCGAGAGCGACTCAATCAGTGCAACAGGGGCGTAATGCAGTGGAGCATCCATTGCATTAGGGCCGCCAGAATTGATGTGGCTACCATTGATAGAAACGTTAATGCGGTCGCCATACATGCCACGGTACTGTGCGATCCCGGTCAACTCACCGTTTTTGTTAACGTTTGCTCCAGGCATTCTCTTTAGAAGCTCGGCTGTATCGGCCGGTGCAACCATCGTGTCGTCAGTGCGTACCGTATGGGTGTCTTGTACACCAATGACCACAATCTCTTCGACATTTTGTGGTTGAGCATACGCGGCATTCGCGGCGAGAATGCATGCAGGTAGCGTCATTCGGACGAAATTCTTCATATCTGGTTCCTTACCTAAGAAGTAACTTAAGGTAACAGTTTACCAAGAGATAGGAGGGCTGGCCTGTGGCATATTGTCGCAATGAATCGAAGAGGTGTGTCTTAAGATCTTGAATATTAAAATAAAATTTCTAATGCGCCGGGTGGGTTGAGTGTGCGCAGACTGGTCTTAATTTGATGTACGTCAACCGTCTGCGCCTCAATGTTCTATGGTTTGTTTACAACGGCATTATGCGCATATTGCGAAAGCGAACTGTTCCGCGGGCCCACTGTAGTGCGATCGGGCCTTGTGCGAACTGTTCATCTGTTACCCCCACAGTCTCCTCTCCATTTAATATAACCGCGAGAGTAGAGCCATTGAGAGTGATGTCATAAGTGTTCCACTGGCCGCCCACTTTGGGAAATGGCTCAGCCACGGGGCCGACGTGAACAATTCCACCTGTGCCGAAGCTTAGATCCGCGCGTTGATCGTAAATGTTGGCTTCATAGCAGTTGCGATCGGTAATGCCAGAAATGTCTTGGCAGCGCATATAGATACCACTATTGGCGTCGTCGCTGACCCAGAACTCTATATGCAGTTGAAAATTAGCATAGGAGTTTTTAGTGACCAGAAACGACGTCCCAGGACCCTCTGTAGCTTGCAGAGCGCCATTGCTTGCGCTCCAATTTGCAGAGCCCACGATAGTGAAATTTTCTAACCCTGAAGCGCCATCAATGAGCGTGCTCCATGCAGGTTCAGCGGCATAGATGTTGAATGATAAAAGTGTTCCTAATAGCGAAAGGCCTATTTTGTTAATGTAAGACTGCATTCTTTGCTCCTAATGTTTAGCGTTGGTTTATTCAACTGCATCAAGGTTTTTGATCCAGAATAGTGCTTCTTTTTGTTCTCGGCTTAGCCTTATATCCACAAACAAAGTGCGATTGGATTTGAAAAAATTATGGGCGGCTTGCTCATCCAAGGTCACTTGGCTGATGTCGTCATTTCCAAAGCTTCGATATCCTACAAGATTACGCGAATCATTGAGGTCGGGCATAGCAGAAAGGCTGATGTTTAGGGTTTTTTCTTGAGTTTTAAGTATGCGGTAAAGTGCGGAGCAATCAATCATGAAGCTACGAAATGATGCATTGCCTTTAAACGCATGGACCTTTACAACGGCCTTCTTGTTGACGAGCTCGGCAAGTTTATCGTTATTGCCTGTACTGGCATCGTTGTAGAACTCGATGACATAATCGTGTACATCAAAATCGTGATCATCGCGGACTCTGAATACAGTATTTTGGTAGCCGTGCTTGTGCGCATCTTGCGCGCCTGCATGCTGGGCGAGAATGTCAGTTGTATGAGTATCACACTCTTTTATCCAGTGTTTAAAGTCTTGGGTATTCTTTATGGCCAAGGCCTTGAGGACGAAACCTAACAAGACCCTATTGTCTTTATGCTTTGCATCCTTATAAGCAATAGATGAGTGGTCAAAACCGTCCATCAGCAAATAAGCGGTATCACCCTTAGATTCGCGGATGGCGCCGACCTTTGGTTTTTTCCCCTTTTCAGGAAAACTAATTTCAATGGCCGCACAATTTAAATTGGCCGTGGCTGCATAGACAGTGCCATCAGAACCTAACTCATTGGCGAGTGAACTAATGCCGCCGTACCCCGTATTTCCGACGATAACAGTAGTGCGCACTCCAGTGGCACTCATAGGGTTATCTTCAAAACGGTCTCGCTGCGCTAGGTCCCAGCTATAGGAGCTGCCCATCTCTAAAGCTTCAAGAATATGAGAGCCTGTTTGAAAGCGTTTGTTGGCATTAAAGCCTTTTATGACACGGCCGTAGATTGCCCGGCCTTTGTGAGCAAGGGGGGAGCCGAAATTGGCAGGGGCTAACATGATCAGGTTATTAATAGGGGGGCGTAAACCTTTGCAGGTATATTCGCTGTACATCCAATCCCGCACGATGAGTCCGCCGGTGGAATGAATAATGACATCGATAGATTTGGTATCGGTCGGTAAACCTTCTTTGTTCCAAGCGCGCGCTAAGGCTTTGACCAGGTCGATCATTTGTACATCGTCATCTAAAGACACATAGTTGCCTAAAAATAACGACGTAACGTCACGAGAGCTTGCGCCTTCGATAGCCTTAGCGAGATCGACAAAGGAACTCGCCTCGTCACTCCAGCCATGAATGATGAGTAATGGTTTCACTTTGGGCTCCTTACAACTTATCAGTAGTTGGGGAATGGAGCTACTACGATACTCAGGCGGGTGTGGCAGCCCCCATATCTATCACTGTTACGATTTGCTTCTCTTTACGGCGGCCGATTTCATCCATCGAGTGTCGGCATGTTCCTGCAAGTTCAATCAACTTGCCTTCGCAGACATCACAGCGCACACACTCTTTGAAATCGATTTTTTCTGCACGAATGGCACCTGTAGGACAGGCTTGTTCGCAAACTTTGCACATCGTGCATTGCGGGACGCGCTTGATCCTTAGCGGGCTTACCATCGACACAATTCCAAGTGCTGCCCCGAGTGGGCACACATAGCGACAATAGAAGCGTTCGATTACGAAGCAGGCGGCTAAGATTGCAATGAGAATAACCCACAATAAAACAGATGGGCTGAAGAAGAAAAGTGTGCCGAAAGGCTCGAAGTATTGGAAGATACTAAGGTTGGCGTTGACCATCGCGGTAACCAAAATAAGCGCCAAAATTCCGTATTTAATATACAAAGCATTGTCGTGAATTTTTTGCGGGACTTTGATTCGCCACTTCTTTGGAGAAAAGCGCGCGATGAAATCTTGAACCGCCCCAAAAGGGCATAGCGATGAGCAGAAGACTCGGCCCCATATTAAAGTTGTGATAATCGTGAACGTAGCAATGATCAGCGTTGTTAAATTGCTAGTGAGCGCTTCCGGCCCTAGCTTAATTACACTAGTAATGTGTGAAACAGATAGAAATCCGTTTTTATAGAATCCCAGGTAAAAGAGAGTTGCTGTTAATGCAGCCCAGCGCAGCGATTCTTTCTTCGTTAAGAATGCGGTCATGACTAGTGCGAGTAGGGCGAATAGGAGAACAACGTCAATCATGGGGACGACGCCCCAAGGTGGGTCGAGCCGCAAGCGTGTTAGGAGCGATGCGTTCTCTAAACGAGCGGCGAGTAGTTCTTCTTCAGATAATACAAATTCGTTTCGAGCGAGAGTTAGGCCAACACCGCTCAAGGTGTAATCGACAGACACATCTTGATCCGTCCCTGGAGGGTGATAAATCAGCGTGAAAGGCTGGGTAATATCGAAATCTGGGTGCATAGTTAGTGCAACCCCATAAGCGGCGTTGCCGGCTATTACCCCTATTGTGCCATCGCCGGCACTGCTATACCGGTTGCCTGCCACATAGCGAGTAAGGTCACCTTGTTTAACCGACATGGGGAATTGACGAAAGCTTGCGCCGGCACCGAGGCCACTGGGCGCGATCAACATTAACTCACCATCTGCCCTGAATGAGGCATCTGATACGGTTGTATTGTAGGCATCGCGACCAATTAAGTACTCCCCTAGGGCGGGACGTCCCAAATAAGTAAACGACAAGGTTAAGGGCAGTCCTTCCGCATTGATAGATTCCAGTTGAACAACGACCCCTTGGTCAATAAGGCTATTCCAGGTGTATTGCTCTAGTTGCTGAATGGCGGCTTCGTTGGAGTTTTGTTCTGCTTCAGTGCCTTCGCCGAAGCCAAGATAAGAGCGCGCGACACGACGTGCCGTTTCGCCAACGCTACGCGATATAGCTAAGCTAGTGGCCGAGGCTGCACTCAAACCATCAATATCACGATGAATGCGAAATCCATCGGTAATCGGCTTCTTGCGAAACTGTGATAGGAAGGCGTTGTTATCAATAAAGTCGCCTCGAGAGTACAAATAGGATTCGTAGTAATCGAGTACTTTTATGTCTGTGACGATGCCGTCCATGCTCATGCCCACAAGGACATCAATCGGCGCAGCATAGCCTACCGGCATTGGCGGGTAATCACGGTTCATGAACACAAAGCCGACTTGTTCTTGTTCACCGGTGTCGGGGTTGCTGCGATAGCCGCGATAGACTGGCGTTTCTCCTAGCTCTTTCTCTGAAAAAGTCTCTGCATCGGGTAGAACGTCTTCTAGCCACTGCGTCTCTATATCGAGTGAGAAAGGGGTTTGAGCGAAAGAGACTGAGCTGAACAGCACAATACAAGCCGCCAACAAGAGTGTAGAGAGAATCTGTTGACGCATTTTGTGATCAATTCCTATTATTATTAGAGATGCTGCTAAACAGCTAATATACCCTGCGATAGGAGTTTGCTCCAGCAAAGGGTGGAAACATTACAAACTGTAAAACTTCACGTGCCTGTTAAAGCAGCGTTGCCGGATATTTAACAGACGCGTTATAGTGGCGCCAGACAAGTAGCTTAGTGCAAACCAGGAGGCACTTTAGAATGCGTAATAGGCACGGCGATTTTATTTGGTATGAGTTAATGACCTCGGACGTCAAAGGGGCACAAGCATTCTATAAAGCTATTTTGGGTTGGGAGATCGTGGACTCTGAAATGCCCGATATGGACTACCGCTTAGCATTTGCGGGGGATTTTCCAATCGGCGGCATCATGGAGCTACCTGCAGAGGCGGCAGAGGCCGGTGGTAAGCCAATATGGGTGGGCTATATTGCTGTTGACGATGTGGACGCGAGCATTGAGAGAATTCTGAGCGCCGGCGGTACATTGCTTATGCCTGCGACTGAAATTCCAGAAGTGGGGCGATTCGCGATGTTGCTGGACCCAGACGGCACACCATTCTATGTGATGCGTGGAGCCACGGACGATATTAGTGAAGCTTATGCCGCTAACAAAATAGGGCATTGCGGATGGAATGAACTTTCCGCGAAAAACATGGATAGCGCCATGGAGTTTTACAGTGCGCAGTTTGACTGGACGATGGGCCTTGAGATGGACATGGGGCCGATGGGAGTCTACAGATTTATCGAACGCGACGGTCAGGGTTTTGGGGGCATTATGCAATCTCACGAACAATCGCCTCCGCTATGGTCATTCTATTTCCGCGTGGCAGATATCAATAGTGCTGTTGATAAAATTGAGGCGTTAGGCGGCAAGGTTGTGAATGGCCCATCAGAAGTACCTGGGGGCGATTATATTATTAATGGCATCGACCCGCAGGGAGTAATGTTTTCCTTGGTAGGAAACCGAAGCAATGAAAGCCCGCTCACCTAAATGTAATACGTGAATCAATGAAATTGATTACAAAGGATACGATGTATGCGCGAAGTAGAGATAAACAAAGAGCCTGTTGAACTTTATAAGATTTTGAAGTTTGAAGGGCTTGCAGAGAACGGTGGTTCTGCCAAGTTGATGATTGGTGAAGGGGCTGTGCAAGTTAATGGCGAAGTAGAGACTCGTAAGCGCCGGAAAATCGTGGGTGGCGATGTCATTGTGTTTCAAGGCGAAACGCTTAACGTATCCCTAGTCGCCGAAGGATAAAAACGTATCGACACTCGTTGCTTAGAAGCGGGTGTCGTTCTCACAGGCGTCACCATCATTGTCTCCATCCATTTTCACGTTAGGACAGTTGCGAACAAAAAACTGTGCCTCTGCTTTTGATGTCATTTGTGAGCAATGCTCTCTCCCATCACAAACAAACTGCGAACTCGTCGCTTCGGGAATAATGCTTCTGATTACAGGGTTTTGAATAATTGTCTCTGAGAGCGACGCACTTGGGGTTGCAGCGGCGTTTTCCTGAATTAACGGCGGTTGAGTGCTTAAAGACGATAGGCCTTTAACGAAGGCAAAGAATAAAAGTAGGACTAACATTAAGCTTCGCATAGCCGTGCTCTGGTCGCGTCAAAAGAGAGCTATAGAGTTTTGCCCAACCACGTTTCTAAAACTGTGACCGACCTCTAATATTCCGGATAATGACGGGATCATTGCGTAACTTTAAGCGTCATCATCACATCGTCTATTTTGAGTTCACCAATTCGAAAGCGGTCGATCACGGTGCCTATTTCAGTAAAGCCGCAGGATTTGTATAGCGCTTGCGCATTTTTGTTGTGGCCAAACACCATTAGGTCTAGCCACTCAATTGAGTCCTCATTGCGCACAAAGTCGATGGCGGTGTTCATCAGCGCCTTTCCTAAACCGATGCCTCTGTACGCTGCCTCGATCCCTATTCCAAGTGCACAGCGATGAATTCCTGTGCGCAAGCCGTCTGCCTTTAGGTCTACATGACCACAGACGTTTCCGGTTTTTGAATCAATGGCAATAAACCAACGTTGCCATTGCAGCATGCCTATAGGAAGGGCGGTTTTGTCAATGTCGACACCGTTCGGGCCGATGGGATCGTCTGGGGCGAAAGGCATGAAATGAAAACCATTGTCGCCTGACTCGGCAAAGTGGCGTCGCAAATGGGCGAGTAACGCTGGCAGATTCGACTGGTTGAGAGCGGTGATCGTGATGTGATCCATCGATATTGTGGCTGTACTCATTAAAACACCGACCGGCCTAGAGGCTTTCTACAAAGTCGCGAATACCGTTAAGCAACATTTGCGTCGCTAACAGTACAAGAATCATCCCCATAAGGCGCTCTAATGCCCGGGAGCCACGATGGCCAATCAAACTGAGTAGTTGTGGGGAGCTCAAAAGAATCACGGTGGCGCCGACCCAGGCTAGAAAGAGCGCGATTCCCCAATCTAGTAATCGTTCGGGTTGGTTAGAGCTTAGGAGCAATAAGATAGCAATCGTTGACGGTCCCGCCGTTAAAGGCACGGCCAGAGGAACGATAAAGGGTTCTTCGTCTATCTTTTCTTCGTCGCCCGAGTGATGGCTTGGGAAAATCATTCTTAGGGATATGATAAACAACAACACTCCTCCGGCAATGTTCAGAGAAGATTGCGAAAGCCCAAGGAAAGCGAGAATAGTGTTTCCGGCCAGAAGAAACCCAAGCAGGATAAAAAGCGCAATGAGTAGTTCGCGCGCCACGACTCGTGAACGCCGTTTCTTATCAAGTTTTGATAAGACAGCATTAAAAATTGGGACGTTGCCTAGTGGATCCATCACTAAAAAAAGCGTCATGGCGGCTGATGAAATTTCTGTCCAATTCACGGTATGTCTCTATTTTCTGGTTTATTGCGCTCGCGCTCTAGCGGGCGTTGGTGGAAAGAAATGACAACAACTGGGCTTCTACGGTGTTCGCGAGGCTGGGGATATACGTCATGGTGAGAAATACAGCACCGGCAACGACTACGCAAAGAAGTAAGTAATTAGTCCATCGCATTAGGGGCGACCTCGCGGTGTTAGTTCAAATACCCAAGTGTTACCCGCTTCTATTTGTTGACGGGTAGTAGGGGAGCCATACTTATTCGTCATGACTCTAGCAACTCCATCAAGCTCAAGGCCTTGTTTGATTCGGATGATCTCTCGTTCGTAGCGCGTGCCATTGATGCGGATTACAGCCTCGCGATTGCCTTCGTCAGCTTGTACGGCCCAATGCTTCCAGATGCGGCCTAGTATTGAATTCATATACCCTGATGCAACGTAGATTTTACCATTCACTGGCAATACCCAAACAAAGCGTGAGCTTATGGGGTCGCTCAGTTGTAGCTCAATGGTCTGAATATTATCTGCAAAACTCCAGTCTGGTTCTGGGCCAGTGTGAAGCGAGCCAGAGACTAATCTCCCGCCGGGAAATAGTATCGTGGGGCCGTCGGCTTCTTGGTTTTTATAAGCAAGTGTACTAATCGCCACTAAAGGGATAAGCACCAGGATGCCAAGAAACTGCAAAATAATTCTCATAAAATTCCCTGAACAATTGAAAAGCAAAACTCATCGTTCATCGACGAATAAGAATGGGGTTTATGTTACTCATCGCATTCTACTGTGCTTGTTCGGCTGCCATGCGTTCTTCAGCGCGCGCTCCAGATAAAATACCTTCTAAAGCGTAATTGCCCTCGTGGCACGCATATTCATAAATAGGGTCTGCGCTATGAGTGTAGTTGATGACGGCGGTCCATGGGCTTACCCAAGTCTCATCGTCTTCCATCGTGAACTCGTAGCGTAAAATATCATCAGATGTGCGTGTGAATTTTTCTTTAAAAATACGATTGTCGTGTGCGCCCATGAATTCGCTGGCGTCTGAAAAATTGCGTGTTTCAATGTAGAGGGAATCCCCCTCAAAGTACCCGCGCGAGTCACCGTGCCACAAACGGATATTCTCATCAGCATGGGGGCTATTGTCTAATGGGATAAGCCTCACATCATGAATCATCTCTTGGATAATTGCCACATGGGTGGCACTTTGAACGACCTGATAATAACTGTTATAGCCTGCGAGCATATAGGGCATTCCATAGGTGATGCAACGCTCTTGCAGCGGGCGAGAGGTGTATGAGTCCGAGGGTCCTTCACGGCGGGCCTGAGCTTGTTGTGTCATACGCTCGCGAGCCTCTGGTCGCATTTCGGGTAAACGCCCATTGGGCGGATCCACAATCAAGGAGGTTCGACGCTCAATATTGCGACTGGCCATCCAACTTTGATCATAATTTCCAGTGGAAGGGTCGTAGGATTGGACCTCCCCCGTAATGACAGCATTGAGGAATCCATCGCCAAATAATGCGTCACCACCGCCAGACTCTATTTCAGAGGCGCGAGCAAGTAGTCTCTGGTACTCATCTTCTGTGAGAGTGGCGCGGTCTTGGAAAAACTCGGGCCTTTGCAGCGGCGTAGTGCTGTTGTTTGCCCACACGCCTTGAAGATCCGGCTGCCCATTGATGGTGCGAGCGGCGGTATAGTGGGGATCATTCTGTGCAAAAAGACTCGGTGCTAGCGCTAGCATGGATGCCGCCACTAAAAAGTGGAGCGTCGTCCTGGCTGGATGTTGATGGTTCATCGCGATTTCCTCGTCAGTGTATCCGTAAACCCTTTTATTCCTCTTGCGCTTGAGCGCCTTTCACTACATGTCCGTAGAGTAACTCTTCAGAAAACTCGACACATTTGAACTCAAGAAGTTGGGCCTGTTGATCAAGCCTTCGATAGAGCGGCAAGGTCATCTTCCAAGGACGCGTATACACATTGGGGTCATCTAATGTGACTTCATATTGGATGACATCTTGGCTTAAATAAGTGTAGCGCTCCGTGACTTTCAATTGTTCGCTATGGTGGTTTCCTGAACGATCGAGCCAACTGTCTGGCATCTGTTCCGTGACATCTATCACCAGTGTGTCGCCCTCCCAGTGTCCAAGGGAGTGCCCCATCCAACTGGGGATTGGGGCTTCAAAATCAGGACGGTCCATATACACTATGCGATTGGCGCTAGCGAATTCGTAAGCCATGATGATGTGCTCACTAGACTGCACAATTTGAAAAGGGAAGGGCATGTAGTTGGCCCGTGGAACGCCTGGCATATAACACTTCACTACAGGATCGCGTGTTAGCCAATGAGTTTGATTGTCTTGCTGCTGGGCCCGTGCTTCAGGAGTGTAGGGGATTTGCCCTCCCTCAACGATCCCTGTGCCGGCGGGAGTCGCACCAATAGCGGCCCACTGCGAGTCTGGGCCTATTCGGGCATTGTGTGGTTCTATGCCCCAATGATGATTGCCAATGGTTTGCCACAGACCATTAAAGTCAGCTTTGCCATCGGCTGTTCGAGGAATGGTATTGTTTTCAGCAGCGAACACTGAAACAGAAGCACTTAAGAGGGTGGCGGCTAGGCTTAAACGGACGAAAATGCCTAAACGACTTGCCTTGCGTAGCAAATGGCTCATTGTGGCTGATTTCCTAATTATTGTTATTTTTGATGCGTATAGCGATGTTAAAAGCGTCTATACGAGGCAATAACCTTGCAGGTACTATCCCACGACCTTGCGCATTTTTGCAAGCCGTAATGGGAGGTCGGGAGAGGGGAGGTCCCCCTCGTAAAGCGCCTAGAAAGACGCATTTACAAAGGGGGTATTGCAGTGGGTGTCGCTTAAGTTTCTTGTGACACCTTTAATCCATCGCGTGGATCATAGCGAGTTTTTCTTTCAAGGCCGCAATAGCACTTTCGTTGCTACGTTGGCGTTCGCGCTCAGTGGCTACAATCTCTTCGGGCGCATTGTCGACGAACTTGGCATTGGAGAGCTTGGCAGTAATCCCTAATAGGTTCTTCTCTAACTTGCCAATCTCTTTTTCAAGACGTGTCGCCTCGGCCGCTTTATCGATCAAGCCTGCAAGCGGAACAAGTATCTCTACATCACCATGCAGCTGAGTAGCACTCATAGGCGCTTCATCGCCTGGGGCTAGGAACGTAATGTCTTCGAGTTTCGCCAACTTCGTTAAGAACAAACGATTCTCTTCTAAGCGACGTTGATCCTCATTGTTGCCATTGCGCAGTAGCACTGGAATCGCTTTTCCTGGTGCAATATCCATTTCGCCGCGAATATTCCGAATTCCCACGATGATCCCTTTAACCCAGTCGATATCGGCCTCGGCCTTTTCATCGATCAATGCGGGGTCAACTTGAGGATAGGACTGCATCATCAAACTTTTCTCTTCATCTTCGGCGCGCATGTCTAGCAAGGGTGAAACGCGTTGCCAAATCTCTTCCGTAATAAACGGCATCAAAGGATGCGTTAACCGCAAACTTGCCTCTAATACTGAAAGGAGCGTTAGTCGAGTAGTCTGCGCATGATCAGGATGGTTCTCTTCATCCCAAAGCACAGGCTTGGAAAGTTCAAGATACCAATCACAGTATTCGTTCCAGAAGAAATCATAAATAGTCTGTGACATGAGGTCGAAGCGATAATTGGCCATGTGCTCATGCACTTCTTGAACCGTACGCTGGAAGCGCGACATGATCCAACGATCAGCTAGGCTGAAATAGTTTTGTTCACGTAGTGCTTCTTGTTTAGCTGTATGGAATACGATGCCTTTCTCTTCTGTGTTCATCAACACGTAGCGTGAGGCATTCCAAATCTTATTGCAGAAGTTGCGGAAACCTTCCATGCGATTCAAATCGAACTTAATGTCACGACCCGTTGAGGCTAATGAATAAAAAGTGAAACGCAGTGCATCGGTGCCATAAGCCGTTATGCCTTCGGGAAACGCTTTGCGAGTGTACTTTGCGATTTTCTGTTCGAGCTGAGGCTGCATCAAATCGCTAGTGCGTTTGGTGACTAGGTCTTCGAGTTCGATACCATCAATCAAGTCGATCGGGTCAAGCACATTGCCTTTAGACTTGGACATCTTCTGGCCATTTTCATCTTTCACGAGGCCTGTGATGTAGACCGTCTTGAAAGGAATCTCACCGGTAAACTTCAAGGTCATCATGATCATACGTGCGACCCAGAAGAAAATGATGTCGAAGCCTGTGACCAATACATCCGTAGGATGGAAGGTTTTCATCATCTCTTTGTCATTGGGCCAGTCTAGTGTCGCAAAAGTCCACAATGCCGACGAGAACCAAGTATCGAGTACGTCTTCGTCTTGTTGGATGTGCAGATCTGGCGCGAGCGAGTACTTTTCGCGAACATTCTCTTCGCTAGAGCCGACATAGATTTTGCCCGCGTCGTCGTACCAAGCGGGGATTCTGTGTCCCCACCATAGTTGACGACTAATGCACCAATCTTGGAGGTCGCGCATCCACGCGAAATAGGTATTTTCCCAGTTTTTCGGTACAAACTGGATGTCACCATCTTCAACCGCTTTGATGGCTGGGTCCGCAAGGGATTGCACGGCCACATACCACTGGTTAGTGAGGTAGGGTTCGATGATGGTATTGGTGCGATCACCGCGAGGCACTTTAAGCTTGTGAGGATCAATTTTCTCTAACAGGCCCAACGCTTCGATATCGGCCACGACCTTTTTACGAGCGTCGAAGCGATCTAAGCCGCGGTAAGCAGCAGGGGCATTGTCGTTAATGGCGGCGTCATCCGTCAGGATGTTGATCATTTCTAAGTCGTGACGCTTGCCCACTTCGTAATCGTTAAAGTCGTGAGCAGGGGTGATCTTCACACAGCCCGTTCCGAAGGCTGCGTCTACGTAATCATCGGCAATAATAGGAATGCGACGGTCACACAGGGGCAATAAGACGAATTTTCCGATCAAGTCTGTATAGCGCTCGTCGTCAGGACTGACAGCAACAGCGGTATCACCCAAGAGAGTTTCAGGGCGTGTAGTGGCGATCGTAATATAGTTGTCGCCGCCTTTGGTGCACGCGCCATCGGCTAACGGATAACGGAAATGCCAAAGGAAACCATCTTCTTCTTCGGAGATGACTTCGAGATCAGAAACGGCTGTGTGCAGTTTAGGGTCCCAATTGACGAGGCGATTACCGCGATAAATAAGGTCTTCGTCATAGAGTTCGATAAAGACTTTTTCGACGACTTTCGAAAACTCAGGATCCATCGTGAAGCGTTCGCGGCTCCAATCAAGAGACGAGCCAAGGCGGCGAATCTGTTGGGTGATGATGTCACCGGATTCTTGTTTCCATTCCCACACTTTCTCGGTGAACTTTTCGCGGCCAAGATCTTGGCGAGTAATATTCTCACGAGCTAGTTGGCGTTCAACCACCATTTGTGTGGCGATACCGGCATGATCGGTGCCTACCTGCCAAAGGGCTTTTTTGCCCAACATACGGTTGTAACGAATGAGTGCATCCATAATGGCGTTTTGGAAGCCATGTCCCATATGCAGTCGGCCAGTCACATTGGGAGGGGGAATGACGATGGAGTAAGCATCACCTTGTCCTTGAGGCGTGAAATAGCCTTTTTCTTCCCATTGTTTGTACCAGTGACTTTCGATCTGATGTGGTTGGTATGTCTTGTCCATTGAATGCTGCAACTATGATTTCTAGTGGGTTTGAAAGTGATCGTTGAGTATAACGCAGTTTGGGTGTTCTGGGCTTGTGGTTCGTGTTGATTTTAGAAAGTGCTGAGTGTGCTTCGTAGTGTGGTGGGTGTGCTTCGTAGTGCGAGTCTGGCGCTGGACTCAGAATCGCAGGACTCGCCGTGAACCCGTCCGTGGGGGCTCAGCAGCCGCATCCTTGCGGCTGATGGTCCTTCGATCCTGAATCCAGCGCCAGCCTCTGGACCTGTGGAAGGTTTGGCGACGGGTTTCTTTAAGGTTTGATGGGACTAATAAGTCTCTGCATTGATGCTGAGCTTAAGGACAAAGTGACAGGGCTTCGAATAGATTTTAGGGTTTCAGCGATATTGAAGAGTGCAACATAGTGCGAGTTTAGCGTTAGCTTTAAGGGCTCAGGACCATCAGCCGCAGGGATGCGGCTGTTGAGCCCCCATGGATGGGTTCACGGCGAGTCCTGTGGCCTTAAAGCTAACGCTAGACTCAAAGGGTGGCACAATACCTACCGAAGAGTCCTGTGCTCCTAAAGCTAACGCTAGACTCAACGGTTGGCACAATACCAATACCCACTGAAGAGTCCCCGCAAGATAGCCGATTAAGCTTTTTGACGTCGTAAGTACTCTACTAATAATGGGACTGGGCGGCCCGTTGCGCCTTTTTGTGCTCCAGACATCCACGCCGTTCCAGCGATGTCCAGATGCGCCCAATGATACTTTTTCGTGAAGCGCGATAAGAAGCATGCCGCTGTGATTGTGCCTGCACGTGGCCCACCAATATTCGCGATGTCTGCAAAATTACTTTCTAGTAATGGCTGGTACTCATCCCACAAAGGTAGCTGCCACGCAAAATCTAACGTGTCTTGGCTGATGCTTAGCAGCTCGTCCGCTAATGGCTGGTGGGTGCTTAGTAGCGCCGTGGTTTGGTCTCCGAACGTCGCGACGGCGGCGCCTGTGAGGGTGGCTATATCAATGACGGTTTTCGGTTTGAAGCGCTCTACGTAAGTGAGTGCGTCGCACAACACCAAGCGGCCTTCTGCATCAGTGTTCAATACTTCGATAGTTTGACCCGACATGCTGGTGACGATATCGCCAGGCTTGGTTGCGGTGCTGCTCGGCATGTTTTCGGCTGCAGCGACTACGGCAACAACATTGATCTTTAGGCCAAGCTCGGCTACGGCGTTCATTGTGCCTATAACGCTTGCTGCACCACACATGTCGTATTTCATTTCGTCCATTCCCGCGCCGCCTTTGAGGCTGATGCCGCCGGTATCGAATGTGATGCCTTTGCCTACGAGCACATAGGGCTTGCTAGTGGCTTTGGTGTTGCCTTTGTATTCTATGACAATTAGTTTGGCTTCTTCCTTAGAACCGGCGCTGACCGAGAGAAGAGAGCCCATGCCTAGGCGTTCCATCTGCTTTTCAGAAAGAATCTTGGTGCTAATAGACTTATATTTGCCCGCGAGTTTGCTGGCGGTGTTGGCAAGATAGGTTGGGGTGCAGATATTGCCAGGAAGATTGCCGAGCTCTTTAGCAATGCTCATGCCTAGGCCGATAGCGGTACCAGCATTCAAGGCTTCGGTCATGGCTTTTTTATGGGCGCCAGTAGGCGTGCTTAGGCTGACCGTCGTAAGAGCGTGGGCCGACTTCTTCTTGCTCTTAGTCGCGTCATACTGATAGCAGGCGTTTTCGCATTCTTGCACCAGTAGAGTGACAGCCCATGACGCGTCACGATCTTTGATTGGAAGTTCTGCGAGGGTGAAAATTGCGTTTTTGGCATTTGCTTTTAAAAGCGCTTTGATGGCGCCGGTGACGATCTTGCGGTAAGCGCGAGCATCGAGTGCTCTTTCTTCGCCACAGCCAACAAGTAACAGTCGTTTTGCATTGCCTTCAGAGGGGTGCACGATTAGAGCGTCGCCAATTTTGCCGCTGATATCCCCTGTTGCTACAACGCGGCTTATATCCTTGCCCGTCGCTTTGTCCAGATCACTCGCCTGTGCGGTAAGTTTGCCTTTTGTCCAAACACCAATGACAAGGCAATCTGTGGCTTTAGAGGCGGGGTTCGTGCTGATCAATGCGTATTTCATGTGGCAAGTCCCTTCTTGAAAATTGAAAGTAAGTAATGAGGTGCGTGTTGCATCCGTTGAGCCCAATGCTAGGGAGTTTCCCCCCACTGCGCAATAGCTAGCGATTATCGAGGGCTTCGGGTCTGTTTGCGAGGATGTTGCGAGAGCCCTAAACCCTAAAGAGGTGTACATCTATACTTGTGCTGATTAGAATTGGCGGCCTCAAATTGACGGTGTGTCCTTGTGTGTTTCATGGGGAGGCGCTGTCTATCAGAAGCAAGCGTTATAGCAAATACACGGTGAAATCATGTCACGCGTTAAGATCACGATGCCCGAGCAGTTTCTATTCTCCTTGCAGCGCGCAGTGGGAATCAGTGACCTCAACTATGCTCGACACTTAGACAGTGTCTCGATGGTGCGTATTGTGCATGAGGCTCGCTTGCAGTTTCTCGCAGACTTGGGGTTCACGGAGGCCAATATCTTTGGTTTGGGGATGGTCGTGACCGATCTTGCCGTGGATTATCAATCTGAGTCTTTTGCCAACGATGTGTTGAATATAGAAGTAGGCGTTGGTCGATTTAATCGCTATGGTTGTGATATCTGTTTTCAAATCACCAATACAGCGTTAGATCGAGTCGTCTGTAACGCTAAAACTGGTGTCGTTTTCTTCGATTTCGACAAACATAAGATCGCTTTAGTCCCGAAGGCATTTCGTGAAATGTTGGAACGTTCAGAGCAAGACGCTGATTGATTAACACCGCACTGACTAGTGTCGAGGGTATTATCTAAGAGTGATTATTTTCCGCTATTTGACTCGACAGATATTCCAGGTCATGAGTGCCGTCACACTCATCCTTTTAATTGTCATTATGATTTCGCGATTTCTTGGCTACCTTGGTCAAGCGGTTGCTGGCGAAATATCTTCCGACATTCTGTTACGCCTTATGGTGTTTCGTTTGCCCGACTTTCTTCTCGTGATAATTCCCTTTGCTTTATTTTTAGGCATCCTATTAGCCTATGGCAGAATGTACTCTGAAAACGAGATGACGGTGCTGAGTGCGTGTGGTTATAGCCAAAAACGTTTGACCCTTAGCACTGTCGTTAGCGCCTCATTTTTGTCCGTGGTTATGGGTGTGATGAGTCTGCAAATTGCGCCAATGGGATTGCAAAATACCGAGAGGTTGTTAGAGAGCCAAGACGAATTAACAGAGCTTGATCTCATCGTGGCAGGGCAGTTTCAACGGTTCGACGGGGGGCTTCGTACTACCTATGCAGAATCGATCAATACTGGCGCCAATGGTCGTTTGCTCAATAACACCTTTGTCGCATGGCGTCGCTCCGATGCCGTTGCTCAAGAGCAAGGCTTGCGCGTGATTTTGTCGGAAACGGCGCGCCCGATAATTGATGAAGCTAGCGGCCGGCGCTTTATGCTGCTCGAGAACGGGGTGTTGTATGAAGGGGTGCCAGGGCAAGCTGATTATCTTGTAACCCAATTCGATGAACAAGCGATCTTGATGCCGGAGCCTCAGCGCATCACAGAGTTAACACGCGAGAAGTCGATGCCCACTAGCACTTTATGGAACTCTCCTGATCCTGCGCACCAAGCCGAGCTGCAGTGGCGTCTTTCAGTGATACTCATGATTCCTATTTTGACACTTGTGGCCGTGCCATTGAGCAAAGTCGAACCGCGTCGTGGCCGCTTTAGCAAATTGTTGCCCGCGAGCGTTCTGTTCGCGCTTTACTATGTGGCGCTGCAAATGGCGATGACATTGATCGAAGATGAAGTTGTTCCTATTGCTCTGGGCCTATGGTGGGTGCATGGAATATTCTTAGCTTTTGGGTTGTTTCTGCTTTATGGGCCAAAATTGAGACGTCCTGCGCAACGAGCCGCGAGGGTTAGCTCATGAAAAAAATAGATGCGCATATTCGCAATAGCGTGCTGTTGTCGATGTTAACAGTCATGGGGCTAACCTTTAGTCTGGACTTTATTTTTACGCTAACGGATGAACTGGGCCGAGGTGTTGATGGCTATAGTTCGATGGATGCGCTTATCTATACGCTACGAATAATGCCGACCGGTATATACGAAATGCTGCCTTTCTCTGCGCTTGGAGGGGCTTTGATCGGATTGGGCTTGCTGGCATCGCATAATGAATTAGTCGTGATTCAAGCGGCTGGGGTGAGCACGTGGCGTATCGTCGGTGCAGTCATGAAGCCTACTGCAGCGGTCATGATTCTCAGTTTGTTGCTAGGGGAGTACGTGGCACCTCGATTACAGCAAACGGCACAAAGTGAACTGGCTATAATTCAAAGTGGTGGTTTGGCATTGAACTCATCACGTGGTGAATGGCGAAAAATCGGGAATGAATTTATTCATATCAATGTGATCTTGCCTGGCGGCTCTGAGTTGCAAGGTGTGACTCGTTATACGCTTAATGAGCAAAGACGACTGAGCACTAGTAGTTTTGCCAGCAGTGCGACTTATCTTGAAGATGAACAAGGGTATTTTTGGCGTCTAAACTCGGTATCAGAAACAGAGTTTGGCAACGGAGAGATCGCCGTTAATCAATACGAGAGTTATGACTGGCGCGTTGATTTGTCTCCAGAGTTATTAAGCGTTTTGTTAGTAGAGCCTGAGCGGCAATCGATATCGGGGCTGTATCAGTTTGCAGAGTATTTTAGAGAGGAGGGTTTAGAGAGCGATACGTATTTCTTAGCGTTCTGGAAGAAGCTCTTGCAACCATTGGCAACGGCTTCTTTAGTATTGGTAGCCATTTCTTTTGTCTTTGGACCGCTGCGCTCTGTGACTATGGGGGCTCGTGTTTTCATGGCGATTGGCATTGGCCTTGCTTTCACCATTGCACAAAGAGTGCTTGGTCCTGCCAGTTTATTGTATGGTTTTAGCCCGATTATTGCAGTGATGATACCGATCGCCATTTGCGGGATATCGGGTGTGTTGCTAATACGAAGGGTGTAATCAGAAGTTTCTGGCACCTTTGGCAACCACTATCACTTGAGTCCCAGAGAGTATGTCGTGAATGGCATTGCCGTGTTTGTCGATGTACATCCACAAGTAGCCGACTCCGAGACAGAAAAACGAAGGCCATGCCAATAAAAAGCGCAACACCGCTTGCTTGGGGTTCATGAGTTGGCCTGAGGCATTTACTGCTTTAATTCTCCAAGCGATCATTCCTAGCGTTTGCCCTGTACGCAACCAGAACCACATATAGAATCCAGCCGCACTCGTGACTTCTCCAATAAAGAGAATGGTGCCGATGATAGGGTCTGTTTGTACTTGACCGTCGATCAATTGGTTGGTGTCTGGGCCGACAATAAACTGCATGCCAAACCCAAGCGCCATCCAAATAGCCGCCACAAGAAAGGCGTCGTAAAGCAGAGCAGCGAGACGTCGCAGCAATCCAGCGGTTGGAGCATCTGGCTCGTCAGTTGTTGCAATCGTCTCGCTCATTTTTCTTAGAGTTCCTTAACAGCTTGGATAAGTTCGCTAACGGCTTTTTGTCCGTCGCCAAACAACATACGTGTATTGTCCAGCACGAATAGAGGATTCTCAACACCCGAGAATCCAGTGCCGCGACCACGTTTAATCACAATCACGTTTTCAGACTCCTCGGCGTTCAGAATAGGCATCCCGTACAATGGGCTGCTGGGGTCTTTCTTAGCCGAGGGGTTTACCACGTCGTTCGCGCCAATGACGAGAGACACCGTGGTATTGCCGAAGTCTGCGTTGATATCTTCCATGTCGTAAATCATGTCGTATGGCACGCCCGCTTCAGCAAGCAGTACGTTCATATGACCCGGCATACGGCCTGCCACTGGGTGAATAGCGAACTTCACTTTCACGCCTTTGTCAGTGAGCAACTGGGTCAATTCCCATACTTTATGCTGTGCTTGCGCCACGGCCATTCCGTAGCCAGGAATGATAACAACTTGGCTGGCATAGGCCATCATGATGCCGACGTCTTGAGCTTGAACCTCTTTCATGGTGCCACCACTTGCATCGCCTTGACCTTCGGCGACGGCAGTTGTGCCGAACCCACTAAAGAAGACGTTACTGACAGAGCGGTTCATCGCCTTCGCCATCAAGTGCGTGAGCAAGCTGCCTGCGGAGCCTACGACGGTACCTGCAATGATCATGGCAGCATTGCCAAGCACATACCCTTCAAACCCTACGGCTAAGCCCGTAAGCGCATTGAATAGTGAAATGATCACGGGCATATCCGCCCCGCCTACCGGGACAGTGATAAACACCCCTAACACCAAGGCAAGCGCAAAGAAAACGATGATCGGCATTAGCGCGTTAGTGAAGTAAACAGACACTGCAAAACCTACTAATACGAGCGCAAGAATCAAGTTAATGACCTGTTGCTTAGGAAGTAGTTTGTTAGTGTTGAGTCTGCCATCGAGCTTGGCCCACGCGATGATTGAGCCACTGAAAGCAATCGTGCCAATGATGGCGCCAAGAATAGCGAGGATTGTGATATCGACACCCATCGCTTGCGCAATAGTGTCTGGGCCAGTGCCTGATGCCACTTCGCCTTGGGCCTTGAGTAGTTCGACTGCGGCAATGGTAGCCGCCGCGCCGCCGCCCATACCGTTATACATCGCGATCATCTGCGGCATATCGGTCATGGCCACTTTCTTGCCAGACACGTAGGCGTAACCGCCACCAATGGCGATAGCGACAATGATAAGGATGTAGTTAGTCATAGCCTGTGGGTTTTCGGTCAACTCATGAGACATGAACGTCACGAGTGTCGCCAAGACCATGCCGGCGCCTGCCCATTGAATGCCGCGTCTTGCAGTCACAGGTGAACTCATTTGCTTGAGTCCTAGGATGAACAAAACGGCGGCTAAGAAATAACTCGCTTGAATTAGGAGATCCATTTATTTTGCCTCCTGTTTAACGGTTTTTTTATCGCTAGGCTTGAACATTTCTAGCATGCGTTCTGTGACGACATATCCGCCAACCGCATTGCCCGCCGCCAATAATACGGCAACAAAACCGATCGCTTGTTGTGTCGTGTTCTCGGCGATGCCAAGAGCGATCATCGCGCCAACCAATACAATGCCGTGCACGAAGTTCGAGCCTGACATCAAGGGCGTATGCAAAATGACAGGGACTTTGCTGATAATCTCGTACCCAGTAAATGCGGCGAGCATAAATATATAAAGCGCTGCTAATCCTTCAATCATTGTGCACCTCCTGCAATTTTTTCTTTAATTTGAGCATTCACGATTTCACCTTGATGGGTGATGAGGCTGTCTTTCAAGATTTGGTCTTCCAAATCGATGTTCAGCGCTTCGTCTTTAATCATTAGGCTCACTAGGTTGAGAAGGTTCTTGGCGTACAATTCACTCGCGTGACCACTCACAGTGCTCGGGACATTTAATGGCCCGTAGACTTTGACGCGTTGATGCAACACGGTTTCGCCGGCTTTGGTCAGCGCACAGTTACCACCACCTTCGGCGGCGAGATCGACAATCACTGACCCGCCTTTCATGCGTTCTACCATTTCTGTGGTAATGATTTTGGGAGAAGGGCGGCCGGGAATTGCGGCTGTCGTAATGACCACATCGGCGGCCGCTACATGATTGGCAAGAATAGCTTGTTGCTGTGCGCGCTCTTCATCGGTGAGTTCGCGTGCATAGCCACCAGCACCTTCGGCTTTGATGTCGATATCAACAAACTTGGCACCGAGGGATTCCACCTGATCCTTGACGGCAGCACGGACATCGTAGCCTTCTACAATCGCGCCGAGTCGGCGTGCAGTCGCAATGGCCTGCAGCCCAGCAACGCCTGCGCCAATGATCAGCACCTTAGAGGGACGAACTGTGCCCGCTGCGGTTGTAAGCATAGGGAAAAACTTACCCAGCATGGTGCTAGCGATAAGAACCGCTTTATAGCCGGCGATCGACGCTTGCGAGGATAGGGCGTCCATTGCTTGTGCGCGAGAGATGCGTGGAATCATCTCAACAGAAAATGCGGAGATGTTTTTCTCCTGCAAAGCCTTGAAGCGCTGTATATCGGAATAGGGGTTTAAGTAGCCAATCAAAACACAGCCCTGCTTCAGCTTGGCCATTTGTGCTTCTTCTGGTGGGTTAACGGTCAATACTATGTCTGCATTTGCGTACAAGGCATCGATGTCCGTCACGATTTCGACGCCAACATAGTCGGCATCGGCGTGACCAGCGGCCTCTCCTGCGCCACTCTCTATGCTGATAGCAACACCCAGTGTAAGTAATCGTTTGGCGACATCGGGCACGAGTGCAACTCTTTGCTCTCCATCTCTTATTTCTTTTGCAACGCTTATTCTTATTGTCATAGGTAGATCCTTACATCACCGTCTCAAAAAGTGGATGCATTATACCCGTTTAGAGTAGGGGTGTAATGAATGGTTTTGTTTGCCGAAGCCTTAATTTTCAGGAGTGGTTGGAGTGCTTAAATCCAGTGTCATATCCTCAGGATCTTCTTGGATTGGAGCGGCGGGAGCCGGTGCGGTCGTGGGAGTGGTAGGGGAGGAGTTGAGTAATTGCTGGCGAATGGCATTAATGTCTGATGACAAGTTGCGGGCTGTATCTAATGCCTCTTGGCCGGCTTCAAGTTTAGCGAAATAATCGGGGTCGACCTCAGTGATAGGGATGACTCGATTGAAAGTGCTTTTAGCGTTACGTTTGCACAATATCGTGAAAGTGGGTTCTTCATAGATAGTGCGATACTCGTTCAAGCGTGCGTAGAGAACGTCGGCACAGTCCTCATCAGTTAGCGCTAGATCTACCGCCATTTGTAGGAAAGGGCGCAGATTAGAAGCGCTGGCAGGAAGCCAAAGGCGTTCAGATCGAGTGTCAGCAGCGTGTACAGTGCTTGTCAGGGTGGCAATGACAAGTGTGGTGGCGATAAATGGCAAACGGAGACAATTAAAATAGTTCATTATGGTGTTATCGGCTCTTTGGTGAATGTCTAAAGGCATTGTCACCTTAGATCCCACAAATGTGAAGAGATCTGCGATGAAATGCCTTTGGCTTGCGGGCTTATGGCGCAACGCATTATTTGCTAGAATCGGCTCCCTCTTTAGCTTAACAGCCACTACATGACGACAGACTTATGAGTAGTAATAACACAGTTCGGCATATCAAACTCCTCGACACCACTTTACGTGATGGTGAACAGACGCAAGGCGTCTCTTTTGCGGGGAAAGAAAAACTGAATATTGCGAGAGCCCTTCTGCAATCGCTGAAGGTTGATCGTATTGAAGTGGCATCGGCTCGGGTTTCTGACGGAGAGAAACAAGCCGTGATCGATATCAATGCCTGGGCTGCCAAAGAAGGGTATCTCGACAAGGTCGAGGTGCTGGGGTTTGTCGATCACAAGATGAGTGTGAATTGGGTGGTCGAGACCGGCGGTCGAGTCATTAACCTCTTAGCCAAGGGCAGTGAAAAGCATTGCCGTGAGCAATTAGGCCGTACCCTAGAGCAACATGTAGAAGATATTCATCGCACCGTGAACTATGCGCATGAGTGCGGATTACGGGTGAACATGTATCTGGAAGATTGGTCTAATGGTTATAAAGACAGTCCCGACTATGTCTATGGCATGCTTGAAGCCTGTAAAGACTTTGGGATTGCTGATTTCATGCTGCCAGATACCTTGGGAGTCATGACGCCAGACGAAGTGAGTACGGCGTTAGGCGATATGATTCAGCGCTTTCCTGATTGTGAGTTTGATTTTCACCCTCACAATGATTATGGCTTGGCGACAGCGAACGTCATGGCGGCAGTAAAGGCTGGCATCAACACGATTCATTGCACGGTTAACTGTTTAGGCGAGCGAGCGGGTAACGCCTCCTTGGCAGAAGTGGCGGTGGTGTTGAAGGATAAAATGGGCGTTTCTCTTTCTATCGATGAGACGCGCATAGGCCTGTTGAGCCGAATGGTAGAGAATTTCTCGGGCAAATGGGTGGCGGCCAATGCTCCGATTGTAGGGGCTGATGTATTTACCCAAACCGCTGGTATTCATGCCGATGGCGATCAAAAAGGCGGTTTGTATATTACGGCACTGCGTCCTGAGCGTTTTGCTCGTAAGCGTGTCTATGCGCTAGGTAAAATGAGCGGCAAAGCCTCACTTGCCAATAATCTTGAAGAGCTGGGGCTTAGTCTCTCCACTGAGGATCAACGCAAAGTCCTGCAACGGATTGTATCGCTTGGCGACTCCAAAGAAGTGATTACCGTGGATGACCTTCCGTTTATCATTGCGGACGTGCTTGAGAGTCGCGAGTATCAATACACGCAATTGCTCAACTGTTATATCAACAGTGGCTTGGATGTAGAGAGCACAGCGAGTGTTCGTGTCGAGATAGATGGCAAAGAGTACAGCGGCTCTGGCTCGGGTAATGGCGGGTTTGCGGCCTTTATGGATGCCATGGGCCGAATTCTTAAAGCGCGTAAATTCAAAATGCCGGATCTACTCGATTACGAAGTGCACATTCCGCGTGGGGGCAATACCAGCGCCTTAACAGAATGTATTATTACGTGGAGCGGGGAGCAACGGGATTTAAAGACTCGCGGTGTTGACTCTAATCAAGTGCTAGCGGCGGTAAAGGCCACGTTACGCATGATTAATATCAAGATGCATGCTCGTACAGAGAGTGAGAGAAAGGGAGCCTAAGGCAGGCACTGCCGCCTTAGGCTTACTCGCTAGTGGTGGTTGCTTAGGCAACCACTGGTAGCTTCTTAAGTTCTGCTACCACTAGATCCCCGAAAGACTGCGTATCAATCATTTTTACGCCCGCGCCTGGCTTGGATAGGTCAGCCGTCGAGAAGCCTTGTGCGAACACGCTTTGCATGGCGTGCCAGACATTCTTGGCTTCCTGATCCATTCCGAAACTCATCTCTAGCATCATCGCGACAGACCCAATCATAGAATAAGGGTTTGCGATGTTCTTACCAGCGATATCCGGAGCAGAGCCGTGCGACGGTTCGTAGTAAGCTTTGTCATCACCTAGACATGCTGAAGGCATTAAGCCGAGAGAGCCTAGAATGCCGCCACCTTGATCACTCAAGATATCGCCAAACATGTTTTCCATGACCATAACGTCAAATTGGCCAGGGTTGAGGCATAGGTATGTGGCGGCGGCATCGACAAGAATGTTGATGACTTTGACTTCTGGGTAGTCTTTGCTGACTTCATCCATGACTTCGTTCCAGAGCACGCTGGACTTCAATACATTGCTTTTATGGATGTTGTGCAACACTTTCTTACGCTTCATCGAAGTTTCGAAAGCCACTATAGCGATGCGTCTAATCTGCACTTCGTCATATTCCAGCGTTTCTTTTACATAACGGATGCCGTCGGCATTGACGCCAGTCTCTTTCTCGCCGAAATACAAACCGCCCACCAACTCACGGATAATCATGATGTCGATGCCTTCGCCAATAACTTCTTCTTTCAGTGGAGAGAAGTGCGCTAGGCCTTTTGGCAAAAACACGGGGCGGAAGTTGGCGTAAGTGTTATAGCGGCGTCGCAGTGGAAGCAGTGCGCCACGCTCAGGCTGCATGTCTACAGGGATTTTTTTAGAATCTTCATGGCTTAAGCCAATCGGGCCTTTGAGGATTGCATCGGCAGCGTCACAGATTACTTTCGTCTGCTCTGGGAAAGGATCGCCGCACTCAAAATACGCGCTTGCGCCAAACGGCGTATGAATGAGTTCGAATTCGACGTCGTTACGCTCTTCTACGAGTCGAAGAACTTTAACAGCCTCAACCATGATTTCTGGGCCGATGCCATCGCCATCAAGTAATGCAATTTTGTATTTGCTCATGAGATTCCTAAAAACTGAAAAAGGCTCAACGCCAGCGCCGAGCAAAAAATGGGGGAGTAATTTAACATGTGCTAAGGAGGGGGGACAAGGCGAGGCGCAGATTGGCCTCGCTAGAAATCTAGAATAGTACTGAAACCTGTCGAATGAAAATAATGGCTAAAACAGCGATGACTATGTATGTCATTGTGTCGCTGACTTCTATGCCAAAGAATTTTTTGGGTTTTGGATCTTTATCATTGCCAGACATTCGTGGACCTCCACCTGCGAAATTGCGCACAATGGTACATAAAATATGCCATTGTTGTCACCCGCTTTTAGGGGGGAAGACGTTAAGTTTTGATTAAATATCATGAATTTGGACGCGAGTTGGCGAACAGCTTGGGGTTTTCAGCGCCATATCGCCAGTTATTACAGGTATAGACAAGGTCACTAGGAGACCCATGGCGCAATCTGAGTACCAAAAAGTGCAGCTTGAACGGAATCTGAAGCGCTTTATGATTTTCCGACTTTTCTATTCGGCGCGATTCTATTACCCAGTTTTAACGATTTTGTTTCTTGATTATGGTTTGAGCCTGGAGCAATTCGGGATACTCAATTTGGTGTGGGCTCTCACCATTGTGCTTGCTGAGGTGCCCTCTGGAGCACTCGCCGATATTGTAGGGCGTAAGCGGTTGTTGATATTTGCTGCCATTTTGATGGTGATCGAAATGAGTCTCTTAGTGTTGGTTCCCATTGGGAGTTCAGCTGTTTTGTTTTATGTGTTTCTCGCCAATCGTATTTGTTCGGGTTTGTCCGAGGCCGCCGCCAGTGGCGCGGACGAGGCGTTAGCCTATGACTCTCTCAAAGCGTTAGGGCGTGAAAACGAATGGGGCCACCTTTTAGAGATCACCACACGTGTTGTGTCTATAGGTTTTTTTACGACGATGATCGTGGGAGCGTTTGCCTACGATAGCGCAGTAGTCAATGGTGTCATTGCGACCCTCGATGGTCAGTGGCATGTCCCTGATGAAATAGTGATTCGATTGCCAATAGTGCTGACGTTACTGACGTCCCTGATTGTATTGGGCACGACTTTGCGATTCTACGATATTGATGAAAATGTACAGGAGCAGGAACCTGCACAGAGCGGCAGTGCCGTGCGCGAGTCTTTTGTGCAGATCATCAAGGCTGGCAAATGGACTTTGGGCCATCAGTTTATTTTGTTCGTGATCCTCACCGCTTTAGCGTTAGATAGTGTGGCGCGCCAATTTGTTGTATTGGCGAGCGAATATTATCGGGCGATTGATATTCCGATATCTTGGTATGGTTTTATAGGCGCGGGTATGGCATTGCTGGGGATTCTTAACGCGCGTCTAGCGAGGCAGATGGCGACCCATCTATCACCGTTCTACAACTTCATCATTCTCTCTGCTGTATTGCTGCTCTCGCTATGGGGAGTGAGTCGCGCGATTCCTTATTGGGGGGTAGTGTTTGCGGTTGGGGTATTCTTAATCATTGGGATGGTCCAGTTTCTTGCCAGTTATTACATCAATGCAGCCGTTAGCTCTAAAATTCGTGCAACAGTATTAAGCTTCAAGGGGCTAGCATTAAACCTTGGCCTAGGAGTCGCAAGTTTGTTGTATACGGCACTGGTGGGGTCTTTGCGCTCAGGGCAAGATGCCCAACTGGAAGAAGACGCTTTACAACACTACGTGTTTGTAGAAGCGTTTAAGGGCTTTCCTCTTTATTATCTTGGCTTGTTCAGCGTTATTATTTTGCTGGGTTATAGCCTTTACTCCAATCGAGACAGCTTCTTCAAGAAACCTGCGGACAATACTAGGCTTGTGAAAGATTAACCCCGTCTCTTCCTATGCTCACTTTAAGTGCTATATGCGAAATAAGCGCGAAAAACTGAGCTTTCTAGGTGCATTTTCTTTTAGTTTTAGAAAATTATTCCCCAAATAATCATGCTGCTTTGTAGTGCGTCGAAATAAATTTTTTGATTGAATAACAGAGAAATATCGCCACGTTCGTAGGAAGTGGCGATGAGAGCTGTCGAATATTTTAGTCTAGTGAAAGCCGTACATAACTACATTTTCTACCATTCAAATTCTAGAAGGCTTACGGCACAAGCACCGTTTTGGTGATGTGCCACATTGCCCGCCCTTGTTTAGGTCATCGCCAAGTCTGGCACGCTTCCTGCTATTTCCTTTGTTGAAATTTCCACTGTCTGAACCAGTGTCTCGTCGTTGCTTTTGCATGTTGTTACGTGTTTGTTCAGACAATTTCGATTATGAAACTTAGCAGCAGCTTCAAAAGAACCTATCAAAGGAAAAATGATGCGAAAACTTACCAAGACTCACTCTAAACGTTACAGAATGAATACCCTTTCGGCAGCGATCTCGATCGCTCTACTTCCATTGGCCTCACCCACCTTTGCACAAGAACCACAGCTTGAAGAAGTCGTTGTAACGGGGTCGCGTATCACACGTTTTGAAGGTGACTACACTGCACCAGTTCTTTCGTTAGATTCTGGACAGATCGAAGCGTCTGGTAAGGTCAATATTGAGGACTACGTTAGTGAAGTCGCATCGCTAATCGGCTCAAGTGGTTCTTATGAATCTGCCAACGGCAACTCGGGTACGCAAACAGGGATCAACGCGCTGAACATGCGTAACCTTGGTAGTAACCGTACACTCGTATTGGTCAATGGACGCCGTCATGTGAGCTCTGTGGCTACAGGTGAACCGTTGGTTGATACCAACACAATCCCAACAGCCTTGATCGAACGAGTGGACGTTCTGACTGGTGGTGCTTCCGCTGTCTACGGTGCGGACGCGGTATCAGGTGCTGTGAACTTTGTTTTGAAAGACGATTTCGAGGGGCTTTCAGTGCGGACTCAAGCTGGTATATCTAGCGAAGGTGATGCCGAAGAGTCTATGGCTTCTGTGGTTTGGGGTGCTAATTTCGCCGACGGTGCCGGTAACGTGACTGCCAGCTTCGAATACCGCAAGCAAGAAAGACTACAAATATTTGAGCGCGATTATGGTTTGGATGAGCGCGAGTACATTGTGAATAACCCAGCGGAGTATCGTCAAACTGATGATCCCAGTGTGCCTGATAAAATCGTAATGGGCGGTCGTACCTATATTTTCACCGCACCAGACGGTCGCTATGACATCGAAGGCTTTAACACGGCTACCGGACAAGATCTTGCTTTTGGTGATCTAATTTTGAACAGCAGTGGCGCACCTTTCAATTTGGGCCAGGCTGTATCAGGCGCTCATATGATTGGCGGCGATGGTACCCCAACACAGTTCTTCACCAGTCAGCTTTTGCCAGAATCAGAAACCAACGCCATTAACTTGAATGCGCGCTATGACCTGAGTGATAAGGCCACCGTATTCAGTGAATTTAAATACTCAACGACAGATGCGGTCAACCCACGTTCGTCGTCGTTTACCTCTGTGCTTCAGCTCTCACTGGATAATCCGTTTATTCCAGATGCGTTTGATGACGTCCTTGCGAACATCCAAGATCCTACGATTAACTTGGCGCGAGACGATCTCGAGCTGCGCTCTTCAAACGACATTACTCGTGAGACGACCCGTATCGTTCTTGGCGTTCGTGGCGATTTGACTGATTGGCTCAACTACGAAGCATCGTATAACCACGGTGTTACTGAAGTTGAGAATAGATTGTTAAACATGCGTCGTGAAGATCGTTATTTTGCGGCAATGGACGCAGTCATTGATCCAAGTACTGGGCAAGCGACTTGTCGTTCCAATTTGGATCCATCTGCCGTGCCTAATATTGACGTCGTTGTATCATCGTACAACGCAGGAGTATGGGGTGATGGGATCAATGGTAGTTTTGAACCTGGCGCCAATAGTGGCTGTGTCCCTTTCAACCCATTCGTAGACGGTACAGCAAGTTATTTCAGTCCTGGCGAGTACGACCCTAATAACCCTAACTCTGCAGCTATGGCTTTTATTGCAGGTGACGGGATTCCATTGGTTGATTACGGCAAGATTTCTCAGACTGTATACAACGGTTACTTGGCTGGTAGTTCTTCCGGAATTGGGTTTGAGTTACCGGCTGGACCAATCGACTTCGTATTAGGCGGGGAGTACCGTGAAGAGCGTGTCTCCAATGATGTTGACTCTATTCGTAGCAACCCAAACGGTTTGACATCGTTGAACTTCGAACGTGACAGTAAATCTTCTTATGATGTGAAAGAAGCCTTTACCGAAGTGTCAGTACCAATATTCGAAGATTTGGGCCCGTTTATGCAAGCCCTTCGTTTGGATGGCGCGTATCGATTCTCTGATTACTCCACAATTGGTGAGACCTCAGCCTACAGTGTAGGGCTTAACTGGACAGTGAATGAGAGCATCATTCTACGAGGCTCTTTCGGTTCTTCGGTGCGTGCACCTAACCTCGCGGAATTATTCTCGCCTGATAACGAATCATCTTATCGTCCAGAAGACGTTTGTGAGCAAGCTAACCTAGGGAGCCAGTCTGCCAATACCATTGCCAACTGTGCGATAGAACTGGCGGCATTAGGGATTGATCCTGCCACTTTCGTCTCGGCATCTCCTGTTGGTCGTCCTGGTATTAAAGGGGGCAACCCATTACTAGAGGAAGAAACAAGTGAAACTCAGACCTTAGGTGTGGTGTTCACGCCAACATTCTTACCTGGTTTCGTGGCGGCAATCGACCTTTGGGATATCGAGCTGACGCAGGGTATTCTTTACCCAAGCGATGACGAGATTGTGTCGCAGTGCTACGATTCTCCAACTTTGGACAACCCATTCTGTTCGCTCTTCTCACGTGCTCCTACTGGGATTGTCGGGGCTATTATCGACCTCGAGCAACGTCCTGTTAACGTCAGCGCCTTGACCACATCAGGGGTAGACTTCAGTGCTAACTACACTATGGGCTTGGGTGCCGATATGGGCTCACTCTCACTAGGGCTGAATGGTAGCTATCTGAATGAGTTGAAAACCCAACCTACTGTTGCGCCTAAGCAAGTGGAAGAAGTTGGTTTGTTAACGACGTTACTTGGTCAACAAGCGCCTGAGTGGGTTGTTAACTTCTCGGCGAACTGGGAACGTGGACCGATCTCTGTTAACTACCGACTCCATCACCAGAGTGAGCTTTCGATTTATGAAGATGAAGAAATCGAACGTCAGCCTGATATCTCGGACTACATGCATACCGATGCGTTATTTGTGCATGATATCCAAGCGAACTATGACTTTAACAACGGTATAGATGTCTATATGGGTGTTAATAATGTCGCTGATAGACAGCCAGATCCGACTTATTTGAATACTCCTATTGGAGCAAAGGGTCGTTACTTCTATATGGGACTCACGGCTAACTTCGAAGACATGAGTAATCTAAACCCATTTCGATAAGCGTTAGTTAGCTAACAAGGGTCAAGGATGAAACGACCAGATGTGGAGCAAGCAAAGAAAGATGTAGAACTTCTAAGTCATGCGTTCGCCCGCAACCCGGGCGACCTTGATATCGGACTGATGCTTGGCTCTGTGCTTTATAAGACAGGGGACTACACTGGTTCCGCCTCGGTACTGAATACCGTACTTGGGCGGCATCCTGACCACTCTCAAACACTATTACTACTGGCACGTGCGCTAGCACGATCGGGTAATATTACCGATGCACTCAAAGTGTTTGCCCGCGCTCAACAGATAGATCCCGATGACCCTCAAGCTTCACAAGTGGCTGCTGCACTAGCGGCACAGGTGATGGATTGGGCGGCCCTATTACGAATCGCTAGTACCTGGACTCAATTACACCCCGCCTCACTAGAGGCTTGGCAGGCGTTATCACGAGCACACTTCGAAGAGTCTCGCTTTAGTGAAGCTATTGCGGCTTTTGATCCGGTGCTGAAACTCGAACCCAATAACCCGACACATATAGTGAATGCTGCACGCCTCGCTATCGCAGCGATGCACTACGAGGAGGCTCGGACTCTTCTACACAAGGCCCATGATCTAGCACCGGACTCAGGAGAGTTGCTATACACACTGAGCCGTCTTTATCACATGACTGGTGAGCTGGAGGGTGCCCAAGATTACTGTCGTCGTGCCATCGCTGTATTACCGCGGTTCGCTCCCGCCTATGTCACGCTAGGAACACTGTGTGAAGGAAGATTGGAAATTCAGGACATTCGAGCCATAAAAGAATTGTTTAATGATTCCGCGATGCATCCAGACTATCGAGCCATGCTCGGTTTTACGTTGGGTGATGCCTTAGACAAAAAATGTGAGTACACGCTGGCTTATGACGCCTGGAAGAACGCCAACGACATCAACCGTAAGGTGTCGCAGCAGGAAGGCTATTCTTATCAGCCTGAGAAATTTGAAAATGAGCTGGAACTACTGAGCGAAATTTTCGCAGAACCAATAGATCTTCCAATTGGACCTCAACAACCAAGTAGGGCTCGACCGATTTTTGTAGTGGGAATGCCTCGCTCTGGAACGACCTTGGTAGAATCAATCTTGGCATCGCATTCAAGCGTAATGGGTGCGGGTGAGCTTCCCACGCTATACGATATTCATGAAGAGTTGATGGCAGAGGCTACAAGCCTGGGTATCGAAGCGGCTCGCGAAATGATCCGCGTTAACGCCCATGCATGGCGTGAGCGTTATCTGGCGGCCTTGCCTCCGGCTCATGACAAACTGCATGTGGTGGATAAACAACCGCTTAACTTCCGCTCGATCGGTCTGATTCGCTTATTGTTTCCTGAATCGCCCATTATCTACACTAAGCGTCCGCCGATGGATGTCGGGTTTTCAATTTTTCGACACAAGTTCGCAAAGAACTGGCCCTGCGCCCATAGTCTTAACGATATTGGCCATTACTACGGAGTGCATGTTCGTTTCTGTGATCTCTGGCTGCAACGCTACGCTGACGCGATCCATGTGGTCGATCACAGCATCTTGGTGAACGATGCCGAAACGGTGATTCATATTTTGATAAACTTTGCAGGTCTTGATTTTGAGCAGGCTTGTCTCGCTCCTCATAAAACAAAGCGGTCGATTGCGACATTCAGTTCAGTGCAAGTGCGACAACCCGTCACCGCTGCTTATAGTAACCGCTCGGCGCTCTATAAAGCCCAACTCGAGCCTCTGCATGCCGCTATGCTTAGGGTTGGCGTGAGCATCTAAATACGTCAACTGAAGACGGATACTCTTCTCCCGTCATTATCCTTTTTCCCCCGCGTGAAATTGCTTGCAGTGAAACTGCATAGCGACCTTCCCATTGTGCCATTTCCCCTATTTTTACTGTCAAATTCAAGGATTTATAATAGTTAACTTGGACCCCTTTATGGTGCGAAGAAAACTAAAAATGACAGCTACTGGTGCAAAATTGAGAGGGTTTTTTGGGAGAGGAAATCGCGATACTTATAAAAAGGTTTGTATTACATGCGCTTATAAGTTCGCTGTGAGGTTGGCATAGTCATTGCTCTGCCTGATACGTGAATGTAGGTTTTAACCGGTTTTTCCTGAACCTTTAGGCTGACCTTTATCTACATCGCAGACTTGGGAATCTTAGCAACTGTCATACATGAAAATGGTCGCAAGAAACCTATCGGAAACGGAGTCCAATAAATGGATTGCCGTTGATAAGGAACTACAGCTAGTTGTTCTGTCTAGAATTGAAAAAGTCAATTTTAGATGATGGCTGATCGGATGTTAGTTCCTTGAGAAATTTAACTAAAAAATTTGGAGTGTCAGATGTTTCAACGCACGATCTATTTTCTAAGTTTAGTGCTCTGTTGTGCCTCCGCAAACGCGCAGTGGGATAGTGTGGTTGGCACTGTTGCGACGATTGGCGAGACGGACGATCACTGGTTTTCGGTTCGAGGTCGTGATACGGCTTATCTGATCGATGGTGATGCCGGTGAGCTTAAAGGAACTTTGATTCTATCTAAGTTCTCTCCGGCTATTCGCCCTCACATGTCTCAAAACACAATTTATTCGTATGGAAGTTACTACTCTCGTAACTATTACGGCGACCGCGAAGACGTAGTCCTCATTTTCGACGCAAGTACTACTAAGCCTATCGGTGAGATTCCGTTACCGCCTAAGTCAGCTGGTATTGGCCATAGTGGGATGATCGCATTGCTCAAGGAAGAATTCCTTGGTGTGTGGAATATCAACCCGGCCACATCGTTCAGTGTCACCAATGTTAAGACTCGCCAATTTGTAACAGAAATTGCGACTCCTGGCTGCGCCATGATTTATCCCACTCAAGATGGCTACATCATGCCGTGTACTGACGGGACGGTTCAATATATTGAGCTAACGGCTGAAGGCTTTGAAGCTGAGCGTACTCGTAGTGAAGTGTTCTTCAACGCAATGGTCGACCCAATCTTGGACTATTCAGTGCCTACTGCAGACGGCTGGATGTTCATGTCGATGGACGGCCTAATATTCGAAGTGACGGTTAGCAATGGCCGTGTGATGGTGACAGAGCCTTGGTCAGTGAATCCGATCACTAATGGTGAATTGGATGTTAACGGAGTAGCTCGCCTTAATGATGACGACTGGAGAATTGGCGGTCGCCAAGCATTCGCCTACAACGCTGAGACTGGTTATTTGATGACCGTGATGCATAAAGGCGGCGGTCAAGAGACTTTCGAAGACGCAGGTACTGAGATCTGGGCTTTCAATACTAAGACTCAACGTCGTGGTTATCGTTTAGAGGCAGACGGTTCGGATACTTTTAGTTCCGTACAGTTAACCCCTGACGCAGAGCCTTTGATGGTGGTTTCTGGTGACGGTGGCATTCGCATTTACAACGCTGCTTCAGGAAAGTTACTGCGTGAGCTAGACAAAATTAGCGGCAGTCTTATCCAGAATCTCTACGAATAAGAGGGGCCGTAAGGTGCAAATAACTCGACATTTATCGCAAGAGGTATCGCAATGATAGACCCATTACTGCCATTAGTAATCTCAGTGTCTTTGGCCTTGCTATTTTTTATGGCCTCTCGTCACAAGCTTGAGAGTATTCCTCATTTCCAGGCGCAATTGGGGGCATACAAAGTGTTGCCGCCACAATTGTTACCTGTGATTGCACGAGTGCTTCCATGGTTAGAGATGAGTTTGGTTTTTCTACTACTGATACCACTTACGCGTCCATTAGCGGGTTCAGTCTCTGCGGCTTTGTTAGTGATCTATGCATTGGCAATGGCGATTAATCTTCGCCGCGGGCGAGGCGAGATCGATTGTGGTTGCGGTGCTAAGCCGCAAGAGCTGTCGATTTGGTTGGTGCTTCGTAATGCTGTGTTGGCACTAGGCGCATTAGTCGTCGCTGTCCCTGCACTTGATCGCGGACTAATGGTATCTGACTTATTTGTCGTCGCCCTGCTCACTGCCGTATTGGCGATGGTTTACCTAACAGTGGATGAACTTGTCCGCAATTATTCGGCAATTCTTAAATAGGAGTAACAGTAATGGAAACAGTAATGGGGAATTCTATTTTTACCATCGTGGTGCTGCTAGCAGTAGTGATGTTGGTACTCATCGTCGCCGTGTTCGCTTTGGCACGTCAGATTGGGATTTTGCACACTCGTCTTGCACCTGCAGGGGCGCTTATGACTACAGCGGGTCCTAAAGTTGGCCAGCCATCACCAGTGTTATCGATACCCGATATTAATGAAGTGTTGGTGCCGATCGGTATGCCTGCAAAGCTTGCACAAATGATTTTGTTTGTGTCGCCCACTTGCCCTATTTGTAAGGATTTAGTGCCTATTGCAAAAGATATGGCAAAAGCGGATCGCGTTGATCTCGTGTTTGCGAGTGATGGTGGTGAGCGTGATGTACATGATGAATACATCAAGCGTATGAAACTTGAAAAATACCCTTACATCGTTTCATTAGAGTTGGGGATGAAGTTTGAAGTTGGCAAATTGCCTTATGCCGTGCTGATTGACAGCGCTGGAGTTATTCGCTCCAAAGGCCTGGTAAACAGCCGCGAGCATCTTGAGTCTTTAGTCCTCGCAATGGAAAGTGGATATGAATCGATTCAAGACTATCTGATCAGAGACGAGAGCATTGGAGACCACGCATAATGAAAGATAAACAAGAATTAATTAAGCAATTAATTAAAGATATTGATGCACAAACGACCGGCGCAATTCGGTTTCTTGCAGGCCGCACATCTAGACGTTCCTTTATTGGTCGTGTAGGCGTGTTTATGGCGGGAATGGGGGCTTTGCCAGTCTTGCCGATGTTGCGAGCTTCTGCTCAGAGCGCAGCGCCTCGATCCTTGGCGCCAGTGACGGGTGTTGCCGATCTAGAAGAGATGGGTGATATCACGAGTTGTGACTATTGGCGCTATTGTGCCTACAGCGGGTCATTATGTACTTGCTGTGGCGGTACGCTCACGCAATGTCCTCCAGGTTCGGATACGGCAACGGTTGCATGGGTTGGATCTTGTCATAACCCTACTGATGGTAAAAACTACCTGATCTCTTACAACGACTGTTGTGGCAAGAGTTCTTGTGGTAGTTGCGGTTGTCACCGTTCAGAGGGTGATAGACCTGTATACCTCAACTCGAAGTCGAACAGTGTGTTGTGGTGCTTTGGTGCTAACAGTCATGCGTATCATTGTACACTCGCGTTGGTTCTTGGACCTGCAGAGGCATAACTGTATGACATCGCTGCCTGTATTAGTGAAAACCACAGTGCGTTTATCGCGTAGATTGCTTCTGTCCGTGTCGAGCCTAATGCTTTTCTCGACACCGGCATTTGCGGATGCGCGAAGCGATTACTTGTTGCATTGCAGCGGCTGCCATCTTGAGAATGGCAGTAGTCAGATTTCTGATGTGCCGGACTTACGGGAGACCCTCGGTTTTTTAGCTAGTTTTGAGGCAGGGCGTGCCTATTTAGTGCGCGTGCCTGGCGCATCACAAGCGCCGCTGGATGATGCGGCACTTGCACAGGTAATGAATTACATGCTCGAGAACTTTGAGCTGAAGCATTCAGGCAGTGCTTTATTTACCGAAGAGGATGTGACTGCTCACAGACAGGATTCGCTTTATGATCCTGGTACATTGAGAGCGGTACTTCTCGAAGATCTATGATTCGTTCCTCACTATCGATCTTTGGATTTTTGCTTTTGAACCTTCTTCTGTCTGTAGCTTCCCCTGCTATGGCGCAGGAGGAGGATCAAATTAAAGATGCCTTAGTGGAGCTCGGGCGTAGTTTGTTTTTCGATACTGCGTTTTCCGATTCCCGCAATCTTGCTTGTGCCACCTGTCACGATCCCGATCAGGGGTTTGTTGATTCTCGAACTGTATCCACTCTCGCGCCTGTGTCCTTAGGCAGCGATGGTAAATCCCTTGGCGCGCGTAATGCGCCCACTATTTCTTATCTAAGACTGATTCCCTCGTTTGGTATAAACGATGACAACGAGTACATCGGAGGATTTTTCCACGATGGCCGTGCTCAGACCTTAGCGCTCCAAGCCTCTAAACCAGTGTTAGATCCCAACGAAATGGCTATGGCGAATGAGGCAGCAGTCATGGAGCGTTTGTTAGAGAACCCCCAATACGTACAATCCTTTCAATCCCTGTTTGGTTTACAGGTTTTTGATAATGAAACGAGTGCCATCGAAGGTTTTGGGAAAGCGATAGCCGCATTTGAACGTACCGATTTATTTGCCCCATTCGACTCTAAGTACGACCGCTACCTTCGCGGTGAATACTCAGCGACCTTGAAAGAGGAGGTGGGGATGGGTTTGTTTTTTACCCCAGGCTTTACAGGTTGTAATCAATGCCACCAGTTGGAGCTTCCCTATGCGAAGGGGGAAGGGTTTACCAATAACCTTTATGAGAATATTGGGGTGCCTGTAAATCCACTCTTAGTCGCTAATGGAGTATCGGCAGTCCCTGATGAGGGCTTAGCCAATAGTCCGTTGTTAGCATCGCTGCTCGATGACGAACGTGATGTGCAAAAAGGTAGGTTCAAAGTGCCCACATTGCGTAATGTCGCGGTAACCGCGCCGTATATGCACAATGGTGTGTTTAAAGATCTACGAACAGTGATCCAATTTTATAATAAGTTCAATGGCGTGACTCAAGCGGCTCAAACCAACCCTGAGACTAAACAAGACTGGGGCGCAGCGGAGGTCGACGTCAATGTTGCCGAAGAAAAACTGAAATCTTTGTTCCTGACAGAGCGACAAATAGACGCCTTGATGGCGTTCTTGCTAATGCTCACAGATCAGCGCTATGAGCATCTTATCGAAGAGTAAGGCTTTGCTATTCAAGTCTTTAGTTTCTTCAATGCGTCGACAAGTTGTGCAAGTTCGTCAGGAGTTGTAAATACTTGGGGCGTTACCCGAATGCAGGCTCCGCTAGACAACTCAAAGCGCGCGACAGTAAAAATACCAAACTCTTGCTCAAGGCGCTTTTGTAAGGCGTTGACTTCACTTGGACTCGATTGCCCGCGCAAACGCAATGCTGCCATCCCTGTCCAAGAGGCGTCATCGGCGCCCCCTAGTACCTCGATGTGTTCCATTTGATCCGCTTCTTTTGTCCATAAACCGCGCAAGTATTTCAAACGCGCTTCTTTGTTTGCCCCACCCACGGCTTCATGGAAGTCTAGTGCTGCAGGGATCGCTAAAATGGCAGCGAAATTGGAGGTGGCGGTATGTACGCGTTTGTATAGTCGAGTGTTGTCTGGATCGGTTTCGCCGGGATAGGGGCGGATTTTCTCTAAAGTGCCGCTGCGCACATACAACGCACCAACACCGACAGGGGCCCCAATCCATTTGTGCACGTTGAACCCCGCCCAATCGACATCGAGATCATCAATTTTATAATCCAATAAACCCCATGATTGCGCACTGTCACAGATTACGTCGATACCGCGACGTTTGGCTTCGGCTGAAATTCTAGCAACAGGTACCACTAAGCCGTGTTGATTGCTGACATGGGTGATCAGCATTAGTTTTAAATGAGGGTTGGCGTCGAATGCGTTCAAGTAGGCGTCAAATATGGCGTCTTGTGATGTACGGCCGGGCAGATTGACGACAATAGCTTCTGCCGCATTGTTATCCGCCAACCATTGCATGGTTTCTTGAAAACTTGGGTAATCGATGTCGGCATATAATACGGCGTCGCCAGACTCAATTTGGTGATATTGACGTATCAGATTATGGATTGATTCGGTGGCGTTTCGAGTCAGTACGATCTCGTCTTCGTTTACGCCTAATGCGCTTGCCACGCGGGCGGTACTCTCCCGCGCGTCAGGACCAAAACCGCGTCGGGCATAATAGGACAATTGCGTGTTTACCATGCGGGTGGCGGCAATATAGGTTTCCTGTACTGGTCTGGCCATCTTACCCCAGTATCCGTGTTCGAGATTGATAATGCCTTCCGTGCGATCGTAGTGGCTAGCCACATCTTTCCAAAACGCTTCGTCACTGGCTAGTCGTTGAGTATTACCATCGCTGCTAAAATTAGGGGTTTGTGAGGGCGAGAGTTGTGCGTTGGCAATACCGCTGGCAAGTGCGGCTGACCCAAGAGCCATAGAGTTAAGGATCTGTCTTCGACTGTAGGTGCTTGGTGTCTTTTTCATATAATTGTTGCCCTATAAAAATTTCCCATCAGTGTAATGGTGAATTGTGACAGTTTCTTTTACGTAGGAACGATTCTGATGTTTCCCGCAAGGGGATTGTTACACCCAAATTAAACTTATATGAAACGCATGCCTTATTCATCATTTTGTAATACAGGCTGCGCATACTCGCCCCCGATCTTAAAACGAGAGTACAAATTAAAAAGGGTGCAAGTATGTCAAATCGTAAAAATGTTATGCCTATTGTTTATATAGGTGCCGCAATACTTACAGGGCAATCAGCCTTAGTGAACGCACAATCCGAGCAAGCGGCTCAGCGTGCTGAGCCTGCCGCCATAGAAAGTGTCATCGTCACTGGGACACGCCGAACCGAACGCACTGTGTTTGATTCAAGTGCTCCTATCGATGTAGTTTCGTTTCGCGAAATAAACAATACCGCTTCCGAAGATTTGTCCGATGTCATGGCGCAACTTGTCCCTTCATATAAAGTACAGCGTCTTCCAATGAATGACGGGCAAGTGTTTGTTCGTCCTGCGTCATTGCGAGGTTTATCTCCTGACCATACGCTAGTCCTTGTTAACGGTAAACGCCGACATCGTTCAGCACTTCTTGGTGGCAACGGCGCGCAAGCACCTGATCTGGCGCAGATCCCTACATTCGCGATAGGCCGAGTTGAAGTGCTACGTGATGGTGCTTCCGCGCAATACGGTTCTGATGCGATCGCTGGCGTCATCAACATCATTCTTGATGACAATATTGGGTTTCGCAGTTTCGCTCAGTACTCTGAATACGCTGAAGGCGATGGTGAGAACACACGATTCGGTGCCAAAGGCGGTGTTGAACTTGGTGATGCGGGCTTTATAACAGGAGCGATCGAGTTCTCTGAAGCGGAGAAAACATCTCGTAGCCGTCAGCGCCCTGATGCGATTCAGTTTCAGGCTGATCATCCAGATGTTGTCGTACCCAATCCAGTACAGAACTGGGGACAGCCAGAGAGCGAAACATTGCGCTTCATGTTTAATTCTGAATACGCCTTGTCATCCACTATGAATGCTTACGCATTTGGCTCTTATGGCGAAGGCGAAGGGCTCTCGGATTTCAATTGGAGAAACCCCGATTCCACAAGCGCATTTAACATCACGGATGTGTTTCCAGATTTTGACTTGAGAACGATTTTTCCAGCAGGATTCTCGCCTCAGTTTGGACAAGAGGATGAGGATAAGTCCTTCACTGCCGGCATCAACGGAGAGATCAATCCACGTCTAACCTGGGACCTCAGCGCTGGTTTTGGTAGTAATCAAATTGACTACAATATGTCGAACAGTATCAATGCTTCGCTTGGGCCTAATAGCCCTACCACTTTCGATATAGGCTCCTTGAAGCAGAGCGAAACGAATCTGAATCTTGATTTTGCCTATGAGCTAAACTTGGGTGCAGGCACATTGCCGAGCAGTCTTGCGTTTGGGCTTGAGCACCGTAAAGAGACATACGAGGTGAAGCAGGGTGATGTGGCTTCTTATGCTATCGGACCAGGCGCCGCGGTCGGCTTGCCTTCTGGTTCAAACGGCTTTCCAGGGTTTAGTCCTGATCAAGCCGGTGAGTCTGATCAAACGAGTTCTTCTGCGTATGTTGACTTAGAAGTCCCTGTGACTGACGCGTTGACCTTTGGTGTGGCGGCACGATACGAAGACTACTCAGAGCATGACGATACGATCTTCACTGGTAAAATTACCGGTCGTTATGAGATTACAGAAGATCTAGCCCTGCGTGCCACTATGTCCAATGGCTTTCGAGCGCCGACGCCTGGCCAACTGTTCAGTGAACGAACCTATCAAGGTTTGGATACAGTCACGTTGAACATCTTCACTAATGGCCGGTTCTCTCCAGTGGGCGCAATCGCGGGGATCGTTTCCAAGCGAGCAGGCGTGGATATCAATCCTCTAGATGCCGAAGAGTCTACAAACTTTAGTGCCGGTGTGGTGTATCGCAATGATGCCGGGTTCACTTCGAGTCTAGATTTCTATCGTATCGATGTGGATAACCGCTTTGGTTCGTCAGCGAACTTCACGCTTACAACGGACGAGCGCGCACAGCTCATTGCTTTGGGAGTCCCAGGGGGTGAAGGCATCACGAGTGTAAATTTCTTCCAAAACGATTTTGATACTCGTTCACAAGGGATCGACTTAGTGTTGGGGTATGCGATGGAGTTAGGGGCGGGACAGCTGTCGCTTTCAAGCTCTTTTAACTATAACAAAACAGAAGTGGTGGGTGGATCATTCGCAGAGAACGATACTACTCGTATCCGATTTGAGAAGAACCTGCCCCAGCGCACATTGAACCTTAGTGCTACCTATGGCATCGGCGATTTCGATCTGATGGCGCGAGTACGTCACTATGGTAAATGGACTGATTACTCGTTCAATGCCTCAGGGGACATTCACCAAGACTTCGGCGCAGAGCAATTCACTGATGTGTCGGCGACTTATAATGTGAATGACAATCTGACTGTGCGTTTCGGTGCTGAGAACGTGTTTGATCAATACCCAGAGGAAGCTGAATACCAAGCGAACCGTGGCTTGATCTACTCGCGAAATGCGCCCTATGACACTGATGGTCGTAGTATGTATTTACGACTTGACCTTAGCTTGTAATTGCTAGGCTAAGGTTTCGAGTGAGAAGGGGGACAGAGGTGACTCTGCTCCCCTTTTTTTATGCCTACTTGCCTCGCGTTATAAACAGCTCTGGGTGCAGGGAACCCTCGTAATAGTTCTCGCCCTCTTCTAACTTTTCCTTGAGTTGGCTTATGGCGTCGGCACTTTCAGAGTCGAGGCTCCAGTCTTGTATACGACCAGCGGTGCCCCCTTGATTCAGGTTTCGTACGGTGACTAGCGGATTATCACCGATCTCGATTCGCCACTCATAGGCATTCGCTTCCGGGTCCGCTTGATAGGGATTACCAAATAACGAGACCAACATGGCCACAGTAGTACTTATTTCGCTGTGTTGTGTCATAACTAATTCCTTAGGTCGACTTAGCCTGTGAGCATAACACTTATTGCTATCCTCTGGATTGCAGTGTGAGGAGTATAGGGGAAGTGGCTTTCCCTACGGGGCTATGGGTATACTTTGTGGAAAATACTAATAAGATTCATCTATAAGGGAACAATCTATGGCAATGGTGTATGTCCTTCTCCTGATAATTGGCTTTATCGTCATCGCGACAAGCAAGTTTAAATTAAGCCCCTTCATTACCTTATTACTAGCGGCATTCATTGCAGCTTTTGCTTATGGGCTTCCGTTACGAGATATCGATAGCATTATCCGCAGTGGTTTCGGCAATATCATGGGCAGTATCGGGCTAATCATTGTGCTAGGAACGCTTATTGGCGTTATTCTGGAACGAAGTGGGGCTGCCATTGTTATGGCAAATACCGTTATAAAATTATTCGGAAAACGCTTTCCAACATTAACCATGTCTATGGTTGGTTTCTTCGTTTCCATCCCTGTGTTTTGTGATTCGGGCTATGTCATTCTCAATAGCCTTAAACGTTCCTTGTCGCGCACTTTGTCGGTATCACCGGTGTCCCTCAGTGTGGCACTGGCGACGGGTTTGTTTGCAACCCATACGTTAGTGCCACCGACACCAGGGCCCATTGCGGCTTCCGCGAACCTTAATCTTGGCGATAGCCTCGGACTGGTCATTATCGTTGGCTTCTTCTTCGCGGCAATCGCGGCGGCTACCGGTTTGTTCTGGGCGCGGCTTTGTAGAAATCTAGAAAGTACAGAGTTAGACATAGAGGAAGATGACTCAATGGAGGGGGAGCTACTTGAGCCTTCAGCATTGCCAAGCCCAATGGTAGCGTTTGCTCCGATTTTCGTGCCCATTTTGTTAATTTGTCTTGGCTCCATTGCTAACTACCCCGCTGATGTATTCGGGCGTGCCTCACTGTATGAACTGCTGAACTTTTTCGGTAAACCGCTCAATGCGCTTATGTTGGGTTTAGGCTTTTCATTATTGCTATTACGCGATGAAGATAAAGCCAGTAGTTTCGCTGCACACTGTCGGCAGGCCTTTCAGGTGGCGGCGCCTATTTTGCTGGTAACAGGTGCCGGAGGCGCTTTCGGTGCAGTGCTTGCGGCTACTCCGCTGGGCGAATACCTTGGTAGTAGTCTCTCTGCTTTGGGTTTAGGGGTGTTCATGCCGTTTGTCGTGGCCGCTGCTCTTAAAAGTGCACAAGGCTCCTCAACGGTGGCTATGGTGGCGGGGTCTGCTTTAGTGGCCCCTTTGCTGCCACAGGTAGGCTTAGATTCAGAGATGGGCCGTGTGTTGACAGTGATGGCAGTTGGGGCGGGTGCTATGACTGTGTCTCATGCAAACGACAGTTATTTCTGGGTGGTGGCACAGTTTAGTAAAATGGACGTCGCAACGGCGTATCGGGCCCATACAGGCGCGACCTTAGCGATGGGGTTGGTTACAATACTGGCTATCTTTTTAGTGTCTCTTATCGCTTTGTAGTGATTAGTCGTGTCCTTATAGCAAAGGTGTTGTATGCGGATAATAGTAGCTCCTGATTCTTTTAAAGAATGCCTAACGGCACCTGAAGTGGCGAAAGCAATCTCGCAAGGGTGGCGACGTGCTGCTCCTAATGACGAGCTTATCGAACTGCCATTAGCCGATGGAGGCGAGGGGACTACCGATATTTTGGTGCGTGCGAAACACGGGGTTTTACAAGACTGTCAGGTTGAAGGACCTTTGGGCACCCAAGTCATTGCTTATTATGGTGTCATCGATGAAGGACAGACTGCGATCATAGAAGTGGCGCAAGCCAGTGGTTTACAGCGTGTGTCGGAGAACGAACGTGATGCCCTGCGAAGCAGTAGCTATGGCACTGGCGAGTTGATGTCAGCGGCATTGGCCGCAGGGGCGAAAAAATTAGTGATTGGCTTGGGGGGAAGTGCTTGCACTGATGCCGGGGCTGGGATGTTGCAAGCCTTAGGGGCCAAGTTAACGGACCAGCAAGGTCATGACATTCTACGCGGCGGTGGCGCCTTAAATACCTTAGTGAATATTGACCTAAGCGTCGTGCTTGAGCGGCTGTCTGGCGTGCAAGTGTTTGTCGCAACCGACGTGACGAATCCATTGTTGGGGCCAACAGGTACCGCGCAAATCTTCTCTCCTCAGAAAGGGGCGGGAGCCAATGAGGTGGCATTGCTAGAGTTTGGTATTGCTCATTTTTCTGCTTGTGCAAGTGTTCATGGATTTGATGTAAGCAGTTTTCCCGGAAGTGGCGCGGCAGGGGGTATAGGCGGTGCCTTAGGCGGATTTTTGGGCGCACAGATAGGCTCTGGTGTGCACACGGTGATGGACGCGCTGGATTTTGAGCAAATGCTACACGGGGCTGATCTGGTCATAACCGGTGAGGGAAGTATGGATTCGCAAAGTGCCGCAGGGAAAGTACCCGCGGGGGTTTGTGAACTCGCGAAACGCAATGGTGTGCCTGTCATAGGCATGGCGGGGGTGGTCGGTGAAAATCTAGACGCCCTATATGATATTGGTTTAGTAGCCGTGTTTTCGATCGTCCAAGGGCCTAGTAGCAAACTGGACGCTATGAACAATGCACCGCAACAATTGGCCCACACCGCCGAACAAATTGCACGGGTGATTCATGCCACGCGTTAAGGCGCACTGTCGAGACCGACTAACAGTGCACCCTATACTTCTTTTAGTTTTCTAGTTGAAAACTAAGTCCTGCATTTTCCTGCAAACGCGTAATAAGAAGCTGCCCCAAGGCGGCGCCAGGCGTCCAAATCCCACCGGTGGCGGCCTTTGGATTTTTTAACAAGCACACGGCTGTTTCTGCAATCATTTTCGAAGTCGACCCATAACCGGGGTCTCTATCGCCTTTCACGCTGGCTAGAATAACGTCGCCACTGTCGTTACTTCCGGCAAAGAGCACATCGTAGGAGCCGTTCTCTCTTTCTTCCTTTGTAGGACCTTCTCCGGGTTGCATAGTGCTGCTCGCCATGGATTTGTCAGCAGCAACGGCTTTGGCAACGGCCTCTCCTTGCTCACCAGGGCCTGTAAAAAGCATCTCGTCATAGACGAAATCCTTACCAAAGGCGTGCTGTAAAAGAAAATTGGTGCGATGCACGTTCTTCGTATTGATGGTGGCCATGACAAAGGGGGCAGACCAACTGTTTAAGTCATCTTCAAAAATTGGCTTAGCACCGCTTGGTTGTTCTGGGCCCTTCACGCCCTCTGTCAATGCGAAGGGGTCTTGTAGCACTTTAATTAGTTCGGGTTTTTTTTCGGCACTAGCCATCGTGGCTTTTAGGCTCGCAAGAGTGCCGCCAGAGAACCCGCCTTTCATTGTGCGCACTCGACCTTTAACGCGGGGAACCGTGGTTCCGAAACGCTGTTTCGCCGCATCTTGTAAAAATACCACCCCGAGATCGAAAGGAATTGAATCGAAGCCACAAGAGAACACGATACGGGCACCACTAGCCTTCGCAGCGTTGTCATGGGCCGCAATCATTTCATACATCCAGCCGGGTTCACCGCAAAGATCGACATAGTCGGTACCGACGGCAGCACAGGCGGCAATGAGTTCACTGCCATAGAGCTGATAAGGGCCAACGGTACTAATGACGACGCGTGTATTCTTAACCATGCTTGCGAGTGAGCTGGCATCGTTGGCATCACATAGAACAATGGGGCATCCTTCGATGCCTAGCTCTTTGGCGACCGCTTCTAATTTACTTTTATTTCTCCCAGCCATGGCCCATTGCACTTCGCCATTTACGCCATATTGCTTGTTTAAATATTCGCATATTAGGCGACCGGTATAGCCGGTGGCGCCATAAACGGTGATGCCAAATTGACGTTGTTCAGACATAGTAAAATCCTTGTTGAAAGGGTGTGAAAAATTTAGCCAGAAAAGCCAGCGGGCTCTTCGTCTCGAATGTGGGCGAGTAGTGGGCTAGCGGCGGCGCGCTCAAATGCATCATCGATAGCTTTATAGCGTTGCTGAACAAGCTGACGATAATTAGGGTGCGTAAATATATAAAGTTCTCTGGCCTTTAGTGCCTCGACCACGCGTTCCCCTACGATCTCAACGGCTAAGCCATTATCGATAATATTTTGCATATAGGCTGTTGCGGCTAGTTGCTTCTCAGAAGGAGCTGTAGAGGGCTTTTCACTTCGATATTTAACTTGTTTATTGCGTTCAGAAAGATTGATACGGGTCTTCACGAACGCGGGGCAGAGCACACTTACGTAAATTTGATGGCGTTTGAGTTCGTGGTACCAACTCTCGGAGAGGCTAACAACGGCACCTTTTGTGGCGGTATAGGCGCCAGCATAAGGGACTCCCATCATTCCAGCCATAGAGGCAACGTTGATGATATGGCCTCCTGCACCGTGTTGTTTGATGCGCGGGACAACCGCTTGCATCCCGTAGAGGACACCCATCATGTTAACGTCTGTGACCCATTGCCAATCTTTGTGCTCAGTGCTTTCTATGCTGCCGTTGCGGCCGCCAACGCCGGCATTGTTGACGAGAATATGAATAGCACCAAATCGCGCTTCGGCTTGCTCCACTAAATGCTGCCACTGTGTCGGATCGGCGACATCCATGGTGATACAAAGCACGGGCGTGCCCATCTCTAGCATGGTTTTCTCGGCAATCTGTAACTGAGCGCCATCGATGTCTGCCAGTACTATTTGTGCCCCTTGCTTTGCAAAGGCTTGTGCAATACTAAGTCCAATCCCTTCGGCGCCCCCAGTGATGATGGCTGTTTTTCCGTTGAGTTCGTTCATAAAGTGAGCCTGTTCATGAATTTGTGTCTGCTACTTTAACCGAAAACGAGGGCTTTGCCATAAAAACCGACCAGTCGCTCGATTTATTTCCTGTAGCAATCGCTAGCGCAACGCCTGTTTACTAGGGCACAGTGAAATGCGGGAACTTATTGTATAGTGGACCCACAAGAGTCCTTAAAAAGCTTCGGAGAACAACAATGAAAATATCTCTGCGTCATCTGGTCAGTGTGTGCCTCTTAACGGCGAGTCTCACCCCTTTAGCACAGGCCACAGAGGAGCCCACCGCCATGCGTGTGGATCATTATGTGCCTGTGGTGTCAAAAGCGCCGGCGATGGAGAACGAGGTGGCACAAATTTACGTGCGTGAGAGAACCCACGCGACCACGGTGCTGCGCAGTGCTCACCTTGAAGGGCAAGTGGTGCTCTTCATTCATGGTGCAGGGACTCCTGCGGAGGTAGCGTTCGATGTGCCTGTGCGTGGTTATAGCTGGATGGCTTTTCTTGCCGATGCGGGCTTTGACACCTTTGCAATGGACACGACAGGGTATGGTCGCTCCACTCGTCCTTCCGTCATGAACGATGTGTGTAATCTATCGGCTCAAGCGCAACAAGAATTCATCCCCGCAATGATCTCTGAAACTTGTGCGCCGAGCTATGCATTCGCAACAACCACTATTGAATCCGATTGGCATGATATTGATGCAGTAGTGGAATATCTTCGAAGCATACGCGGAGTAGAGAAAGTACATTTGGTGGCCTGGTCTCTAGGGGGACCGCGGGCGGCGGGATATGCGGCGTTGCATCCAGAGAAGGTGGCTCGGGTGGTGATTCTAGCCCCTGCTTATGGCCGTAATCGCAGCGGTGAAGCCCCTGAGTCTATACCGGTGCCGGGCGTTGCTTTCTCGAAACAGTCTCGCAATGACTTTACGCGCAATTGGGATCGACAAGTGGGCTGCGAAGCGCAATACGATCCAGAGGTCAGTGCCGCGATTTGGAACGACATGTTAGCCTCTGATGTAGTAGGAGCCACTTGGGGCCAAGGTGTGCGTCGTGCTCCTGCCACCAGTGTATGGGGATGGAACCAAGACGTCGTAGCAAAGACAATGACTCCAATGCTTTTAGTGGCAGGGGTGCATGACGCACAAGTGCCGCCGAGTCGAGTGACAGAGATGTATGAAGATCTAGGGGCGAGTGAAAAAGTCCTGATGGATCTTGGATGCTCTTCGCATAATGCGATGTGGGAGAAGAATGCGGGCTTATTGTTCAACGCGTCATTGCAGTGGTTGCGTGACGGTCAGGTCGATGGTGTTTCTAATGGCGTGATTCGCAAAGGTTATTAGTGGGCACACGCCTTGAGCTCTTTTAGAGAGAGCCTCGGCGTGTGATCAATGCGAAAACATCGTTGAAAATAGGCGTTGCTCTACGCCCCGAGTTGTCGAGCAAGGTCGAGAAAATCATCGGCGAATAGGTCGAATTCATCGCGTGCTGGCGGAACCTTTGGATTTTGTGCGCCTCGTTCCAGGGCCCTATGAACATACGCTGTTTTTAACCCAGCGTTTGCTGCACTGCGCAGATCGCTCGGGTGAGTGGCAACCATAAGCACCTGTTGTGGGGATAGGCTCAGTAGTTCCGGGGCTTTCAGATAGGCTTCTGGATCGGGTTTGTAGTGCCGTGAAAGCTCCGCGGATAGGACAGTATCCCATTGAATGCCAGCGTTTTTCGCAATGTCGACTAGAAGGGAGACATTGCCATTAGAAAGCGAGGCGATGACGTATTCATTGCGCAGTCGGTTTAAACCAGCCACTGTATCTGGCCAAGGTGATAGGCGGTGCCAGGCAAGGTTGAACTCTACTAGTTCTTCTTCACTGAGCCCCGTGAGCTCGAATTCCTGCACTAATTCATCTAGCACCATGCGATGTAAGGTATCGAGTTTCGTCCAAGGTAATTCTCCATTGCGCACGCGGTTCATGGAAGGCCCATAGCCCGCACGCCATCGATCGGCAAAGACGCCCCAATCCACGTTGTACCCTTTGCGCTCTCCTAGTAACTGACCTTCGCGAATGATGGAGGCTCGCCAATCGACCACCGTACCAAATACATCAAACACCAGCGCTTTGACCCCTAAAGGAGTGACGTCGCGCGTCGCGGCGAGCGCGGTATTGTTCAGTAGCGGTGCCAGCAGAAATAGACTAGAGCCAAGTTTAAGCAATGAGCGACGTGGGATACCTTGCGCTTTTGAATCGACATCTAACGACATAGTGCCTCCGGTGTGGCTAATGATTTATTGTTGTTTTTAATCTTGCACCGGCGTGCTAATGAGGGTGCAATACCACGGGTAATTTGCTGTAGCCTTTTACAAAGCTAGAGTAGATACGTTCAGGTTCTCCGACTACTTCAACAAATTTAAAACGTTTCGTGATTTCTTCCCAGACGATTCGAAGTTGCATCTCCGCCAGTCGATTGCCCATGCAGCGATGCAAACCGAAACCAAAAGACAAGTGTTTTCGTGCATTGGCCCGATCGATCAAAAAGGAGTTCGCATTCTCGATGGCGTCTTCGTCCCGATTACCTGAGGCGTACCACATGACGACTTTGTCACCCGCTTTGATTGATTTTCCGCCTAGCACTGTATCCACTTTTGCCGTGCGGCGCATGTAAGCGAGTGGGGTTTGCCAGCGAATAATCTCGGAGACCATATTTGGAATAAGCGAATGGTCGGCTCGTAATTTTTCATACTCCGCCGGGTTTTCATTCAAGGCCAGTACGCCACCGGTAATAGAGTTGCGGGTAGTGTCATTGCCGCCGACAATCAATAAAATAATATTGCCTAAATATTCCATCGGTGGCATGTGTCGTGTGGCATCACCATGGGCAAGCATCGAGATAAGATCATCGCCGCCTTGGGTGTTGACTCTTTGGTTCCACAGATTTGTGAAGTACTGCATGCAATCTTCAATAGCCTGCCAGCGCTCCTCTTGTGTTGCCACGATTCCGCCGCCTGGAATCGCTGTAGCGACATCGGACCAGTAGGTGAGCTTTGCGCGGTCGGCAAAAGGAAAATCAAAGAGGGTGGCTAGCATTTGCGTTGTAAGTTCGATGGACACATTTTGCACCCAATCGAACTCTTCATGGTGTGGCAAACCATCCAAAATTGTACAAACACGAGACCTGATTAGAGGCTCAAGGTTTTTTAAATTACTAGGGGCAACAACCCCCTGCACAACGCGGCGTTGTTCGTCGTGCTTGGGTGGGTCCATCGAGATAAAGGCTGGAAGCGTAAACTCTTCAAGAGTGTCAACAATGCCGATGGTGGGTTCTGACGAGTAAATATGCGGAGAGGTGTCCACCTCCATGATGTCTTTGTATTTGGTCACTGACCAATAAGGGCCAACGGCCGACTCTGCACAATAATGTACGGGATCCTCGTTGCGCAGGCGCTCCATAAAAGGGAGAAATTCATTCGCCTGCCAAATGCCTGGATGAGACAGGTCTATTTGTTCCAAGGGGAGGGTGGCGGGATCCTTTCCCACCATGCTCCACTTGCTTGCTTTGTTTTCTATCTTTCGTTTCTCGCGCATTTCCCGCCCCCGTAAAATGGCAAATCATTTTTAACTAATACTGAAACTCCGGTGTGGCAACGACCATTCCATCGAGTGCATCAACAATAGGCACCTGGCATGACAATCGTGAGTTCTCTTTGCGATCTGGGCTAAGGCTCAGCATCGCTTCTTCGTTGGGTCCCATAGGGGCAAGCTTGTCTAGCCATTGGTCTTGCACAAAGACGTGGCAAGTGGCACAAGAACAGCATCCACCACAATCGGCGTCTATGCCCGGAACGGCGTTGTCGATAGCGGCCTCCATGAGTGTGCCGCCAGGGGTGACCTCCACAGGATGTTCCGTCCCGTTATGTTCGATAAAATATATTTTGACCATGGTTAACCTTGTATTTTTGTATGTTGAACGTCGTGCTTCGATAGCAATATTCTAGCAAAGAAACTTCGTGTTAACGCACCACCATTGTTTGCGCACCTTTGACCAGTTTGTCAGGGTCTGTGGCACGTGGAGGCTTGTTAATGCCGCTAATGCAAGCGGGTCGTGCGTCAAGCTCATCCATCCAACGCTTTAGAGCAGGTAGCCCTTCGATGGAGACTCCAGACCAGTCGTAAATGCGCACCCAACACCAGTTGGCTATATCGGCGATCGTGTATTCGTCCCCTGCAAGATAAGGGCTTTGTTGCAGGCGAGAGTCGAGTACTTCGAATAATCGTCGTGACTCGTTCTGATAGCGGTCAATTGCTGGCTGTATGGTTTCAGGGAAGTAGCGATAGAACACATTTGCCTGCCCCATCATCGGGCCTATGCCTCCCATCTGAAACATTAGCCACTGCAATGTGCGTGATCGTAGCTTGGGGTCCTGTGGGTATAATTGACCATATTTTTCAGCGAGATAAACCATAATCGCGCCAGACTCAAATACGACGAAGTCGTCGTTGTCTCTGTCTACGATGACGGGAATCCGACCGTTAGGGTTCATGCGCAGAAACTCAGGAGTTTTTTGCTCTTTATCAGAAAAGGAGATGGGGATGAGATTGTAATCAACTCCCATCTCGTCAAGTGTGACCGTGACTTTATGGCCATTAGGGGTTGCTGCGGTGTAAACGTCAATCATGTTGGAACTCCATTGCCACTGGCCGTGCGACTCGTGCGGCCTAATGCGTCGATATCCTCTGTGAGGACTTTGATCGTTATGGTATAAAACGACCCTCAGTAAAACACAGGTCGAGACCTATAATCGACAAGGGGAGAGCATGAAACTAGAATCTTTAGCACTGCATCACGGGTATGAGTCGGAACCTACCACTAAAGCCGCGGCGGTCCCAATTTATCAGACCACTTCCTACACCTTTGATGATACGCAACATGGTGCAGACCTGTTTGACCTCAAGGTGCCTGGCAACATTTACACACGCATCATGAACCCGACGACGGCTGTTCTAGAACAGCGTTTAGCCGAGATGGAAGGCGGCATTGCTGGGCTTGGTTTGGCCTCAGGAATGGCAGCTATTACCTATGCGATTCAATGTATTACGGAAGTAGGAAGCAATATTGTGAGCACCACGCAACTTTACGGTGGCACTTACAATCTGTTTGCTCATACCTTGCCAAGACAAGGCGTTGATGTGCGCATGGCCTCATTTGATGATTATGAAAAACTTGAATCGTTGATCGATGATAATACCCGTGCCATGTTCTGTGAATCTATTGGCAACCCTGCGGGCAATGTTGTCGATATTGAAAAGCTGGCAGAAATTGCCCACCGTCATGGCGTGCCATTGATTGTGGATAGTACTGTCGCGACGCCTTTTCTGTGCCGACCAATCGATTTTGGCGCCGACATCGTTGTGCATTCCCTAACAAAATACATCGGCGGTCACGGGACTACCGTTGGCGGAATCATTATTGATTCGGGTAAGTTTGACTGGGTCGCAAACAAAAAGCGTTTTCCTATGTTGAATGAACCCGATCCGTCTTATCACGGAGTGGTGTATACGGAAGCGTTGGGAGCTGCGGCCTACATCGGTCGTTGCCGCGTGGTACCGCTTCGCAACACGGGTGCCGCACTTTCTCCGCACAGTGCCTTTCTTCTCCTGCAAGGCCTCGAGACACTAGGCTTGCGTATGGAGCGGCATTGCGAAAACGCATTGAAAGTGGCCAAGTTTTTGCAATCGCACCCTAAAGTGGAATGGGTCAATTATGCCGGTTTGCCAGACAGTCCTTTTCACGAGGTTAGTCAGCGCCTTACGAAAGGGTCAGGCTCAGGGATACTCAGCTTTGGCGTTAAAGGCGGCATAGAAGCAGGAGGGCGCTTTATCGATGCGCTGCAAATGATACTGCGTCTGGTCAATATTGGGGATGCTAAATCCTTGGCATGTCATCCGGCGACGACCACGCACCGTCAACTCAACAGCGAAGAGTTGAAAAGCGCTGGTGTGTCCGAGGATCTCGTGCGTATCTCAGTAGGGATTGAGCATGTCGATGACATCATTGCCGACGTCACTCAAGCGTTAGAAAAAGTCTAAATAACGGTTTCACCCCCTCTTGTGCTGATGGCACAAGGGGCGGTGTCGACTCACGCCGTTCGATTCGCTTTAAATATTAAGCTCTTTTAAAAGTGGATTTACCACGCTAGCTCCTCGCCTTCCCAAGAAAGGAATTTTCCTGATTGTTGCATGTTTAAAGTGCTGATCAAGTTGAACAGCCCTGAAGCACTTTCTTGAGTCGTCAGTTGGGCGTTTACTCCGCCCATATCTGTCTGTACCCAACCTGGGTGGACGCAGCAGACTATAATGCCTTGAGGGTCGAGTTCTACAGCAAGTACCTGCATCACCTTGTTCAGCGCCGCCTTGGAGCTGCGATAGGCATGATGCCCGGTGCTCTTACCCGCCATTGCCCCCATTTGACTCGAGACATTGATTATTCGCGGGTGTCGAGACTGTTGAAGGTTTTCTAGCAGTGCTGCACTTAAGCGGAATGGGGCGATAGTGTTGACCTCAAATGCCTCGGTCCAAGCTGTGTAGTCCATATCGCTGAGGCTCTGTTTGGTTCCGCCTAGGACTCCCGCGTTGTTGATCAATATATCGATGGAGCGACCGTCAAGTTCCTCAGCGAAGTCGGCTAACGACTGCGCATCGTTCACAACGAGTTGAAGCACGCTTAAGTGTGGGTTGGCGCTAAGGGCCTGTAACTCCTTCGCTTCGGCAGGATTTCTGCAGGTGGCAATAACTTGGGTATTCTCTTGTAGGAAGCGTTTAGTAAGAGCAAGGCCAATGCCTCTGTTTGCACCGGTAATGACGACGGTTTCCATACTTATTTACCTTTTGTAAAGACACGTGTTCCCCAAATTTGGGGGAGAGAAGAGGGTTATACCACCAAAATTTGACAAAACTCACCACTGATATAAACGCGTCGGCGGATGTAATAATAAAAATATTATAAAAAACAGCAAGATAACTACTGGCACGGACGCTGCATACTTCTTTTTAGGTAATATTTGTTTAGAAGGAGGAGATGCAAAATGCGTTTTTATAAACCGAGTATTAAGCCAATGCCTTGGCACTATAAATTATTGGGATTTGGCGTGGTGCTGTGTTTGTTGTTCTTAGGCCTCGTTGGCCTTGTGCTGCCTATATTGCCAGGCATCGTGTTTCTATTCTTGGCGTTTTATGTGCTAACAAAGATCTCTAAACGCGCTGCCGCATACGCTCACAGCAAACCTTGGTTTAACTACCATATGCAACATCTACGGGCTGCCAGTGGTTTAAATTTTGGGGCCCGTTGTAAGCTCGCTGGACTTATGGCTGTGCGCGGTATGGTCAATGGAGTGGCCGCAGGTGTGACGTGGTGTAAGAGGCACCTTAGTCGGTGAAAGGCCCGTCTTGTATCACCGGAATGAATAGAGCGTATAAAAATTACCTAGGGCACTCCTTATGAGGGAAAGCCAAAATGATGAGTAAATGTGCCCAATTTAAACGATTTGAAACATCGAGACCCTATCGGTATTGCCTTTTTAAGGTTCGCTAAGTTGAAACTCAAAGTAAATCAAATGCATAGCTAAAGTGACAGGGGTCCCCTTAAAGAGACGGAAAAATAATTGGTTTTACCTCCTTGAAAAATGGGCATACGATGCACTGGCTTAATATTCATCGTAGTTATTTTAAGGAAGTTTAAATGAAAAAGACGACACTAAGCGCTTTGTTTGGCGCACTGACTTTTGCATGCCTTTCTTCAACACCGGCATTAGCTCAAGACGATCTTCATGTTAACCGTACTATTCAAACGTTAGAGAATGACGAGCCAGTGTTTGGTTTGTTTACAGGCAACTTCTCTATTGCCAATGCGCGCGCTTTGTCCCGTTCTGGTCTCGACTATATTCTTATCGATATGGAGCACACGCCATTTAACCCGCAATTGCTGCAAGAGTTTCTGCTTGGAATGACAGACAAGGCCGCTATTGCTCAGCAAGGCAATGCGCAAATGCGTACAACTCCAATCGTCCGTCTGCCTGCTAATGGTCGTAACGATCCGGAATGGCTCGTAAAGCAGATTCTTGATGTTGGCGCGTTCGGTATTATGTTCCCTTATGTTGAAACAGCCGAAGAAGCACAGCGCGCGGTCGCGGCGATGCGTTATCCGCAGCCTCGTGGCACCACCATAGTTGAACCTGTTGGCGTGCGTGGAGCATCTCCTGCAGCAGCGGCTTGGTTCTGGGGTACTCCAGACTATATGCAACGTGCTGACCTATGGCCAAACAACCCACGCGGTGATTTGATGGCTGTTATCCAAATCGAATCGGCTAAAGGCGTAGAAAATGCTGAAGCGATCATGACGACACCGGGCGTAAGCGCGATCTTCATCGGTCCTGCAGACTTGTCAATGAACATGGGCTTGCCAGGTAGCGATCCTGAAGTTCAAGCAGCGATCTCTAAGGTCGTTGAGCTTTGTAAGAAGCACGACGTTCCTTGTGGTATCACTACCAATGCCGGTGACATTCGTGCACGCCTTGATCAAGGCTTCACGATGCCTACAGTGGGCTATTGGGGAGACCTAGGGATTGCCGGCAGTACTGAAGCGAATCTTCGTACAGCTCGTGAGCATTCTGGTCGAACAGACTAAGCATTATTGTTCGTAATTTAAAAACCGCCGCTACTTTTATAGTAGCGGCGGTTTTTTTATGTCTGCGATCAATGTTTTGGCAGTTTGGCCGATACTAATAGGATAGTAAGGCGTGTGGTCGGCACCGCCAGAACATTGAATAGAATAGAAGGGGCAGCGAGTGTTGAGTCAATTGAATGCAAAGGTGTCTTTTAAAGGGCTAGCGGTAGCCGTGCTTAGTAGCACCTTACTGGCGTGTGCCTCAAACCCCGATAATATCGATGCAGCCTATGTGTCTGCCTTCAAATATGAACCCTATAGCTGCGAACAGATCTCGTTTGAATTGGGGTTTGTGGCACGTAGGACCCAAGTCCTTTACGACACGCTCAGGTCCACTAGGCGCCACGATAACTGGCAGGCTGGTGTTGGGGTCATTCTTTTGCCTACTTTGTTCGCATTAGAGGGAGGTGATGGCGTTGAAGCTTCCGAGTACGCTTTCTTGAAAGGCGAATTCGAAGCGCTTCAGTATGCCTCTATGCAGAAACGCTGTGGTTTTGCATCGGTGTCACCGGATGTTCAAATTGAAGAGGCGCTTGCAGAGGATGCTGTGATCATATTGCCTGATAATAGGCGAGTGTCGCTGTCGCAAATGTTGGGTTTACTAGAGCAAGCTTACACACAGCAATTGATCACAAAGCAGGAACTTCAAGCCGCGCAAGACACAGCCTTCATGCTTTTGGGCAGCGATGGAGATGGCCGTAATCTGCCTGAAGGGGCTCTGGACAATCTTTATGCGCTCATCAATGAGTTGGAGTTAGCGCTTCCGATGCATGATATGTCGCGGATCGCGGCGGCAGAACCAGCGGCAACGTCACTTCCACCGAGAACGTTGGCCCCGGCTGCGCCAGCATCCGGGACAGTCACTGCTGCCAATGCGCCACGAATTCCGCGTAGTTTGGACGCTCTGGTGGACCAGGTTGAGATGCTAGAGCCGCGTGAGCCCCGTAATGGGTTGCAGAGCATCCAGCTTATTGAACCCCGTGAATACGTCGAAACCGCGGCAGGCACTGGTGAAAATGTCCCCCAAGATGATACTCGCCACGAGATGCCCGCTGGCCACAAAACGCTTGAGAGCATTCTTCATGATTATGCGGATCTGGAAAACTTCTATGTGGGAGATCTACCGCAATGGAAGCTAGTACGCTTTTTCGACAAAGCGGGCATTGCTAACACGACGCCCGTTCTCGCCTATATCGATACGACCCTGTGGGGGAGTGGCACAAATGGCGTAGTGTTTACCCCTGAGGGTATTTATTACAGCAATGACTTTGTCGCGGGAGTCGGTGGAACATACTTCATCAGTTACGCTGATGTCGTGCAGCATGCAGTCCCAAACTTTAAAAAACGGTATTTTTACCTCGGATATGGCGCTTTGCCTAAGCGCGGCCTTATTGATTTTGTAGGCAATGATACTGATCTTGAAGGATTATTGGGGATGATGGAAGAGATTCAAGCGCACTATGAACTACCCGAAGAGCGCTTCCCGATGGCTTTAGCGCGGTAAATTATCATCGCCTTAGTGCTAACACTGCTAAGGGGGTTTGTAGATTAAAGGAAGGGCAAACTCTATACTTGAGGTCAAACTCAAATGAGAGACTTAGATGAGCGCTCCGCAATCCCCCAAAGATGAAACACTAAGGCTCGAAAAGCTTCGTGCATTAAAACTATTAGATACGCCCTCTGAGGAGCGATTCGATCGCTTAACGCGAATGGCCAAAAGGCTATTTCTTGTGGATACGGCAGTAGTTAGTTTAGTGGATGAGGACCGCCAGTGGTTTAAGTCGAAAGCTAGCAATGAGCCTCTTCCTAACGAAACCCCAAGAGATATCTCTTTCTGTGGTCATGCGATTCTAGGCAGTGATGTATTTGTCATAGAGGATGCCCTTGCGGATGAACGCTTTAAGGACAATCCCTTAGTGAGCGAGAAACCAAGTATTCGATTCTATGCCGGTTTTCCTTTACGCATTAATGATGGGAGTGCCTTGGGCACCTTATGCATCTTTGATAGTGAACCCAGAACCTTTGGGGAAGAAGACGTTCAGCTTTTGCGTGACCTAGGGGATATGGCTGAGAAAGAAATAGCGGCACTGCAATTGGTGACACTGGATCCATTGACACTGATCTCAAACCGACGCGGTTTCATGGAGCTAGCGCAATATGCGTTTAGCGTTTCAAAGCGCAAAAAACTTCCTGCCTCTGTGATCCTTGTCGATATCAACAGGTTTAAAGTAATTAGCAAGGAGTTTGGCCAAGCAGAGGCTGATCAAGTGCTAGTAAAGTTTGCTTCAATCATTAGTAGGGTATTCCGCGAGACTGATATATTCGGCCGAGTAGGGGATGATGAGTTTGCCGTCTTTATGATGGAGAGTGACGATGATAGTACTAGAGATGCTATCCGCCGTTTGGAACGGGCAGTTGAAAAATGCGATATGGAAAAAGAGAGAGGCTATGATATAGAGTTTAGCTCGGGCTATGTTGTAGCGTCACCAGGAACAATACAAACGCTCGAGGACCTTTTAGCGTTGGCCGACGAGCGCATGCATATAGTCTAATGCTATTTTCTATATAGCACGATGAACTGGCTAGTTTTTCCCTGAATCTCAGGGTCGAACACGCTGATGTCCAGAGGGTCGTCGGGGTTCTCTAGAATGTCGGAAGAGGATTCACGCGTTAACCCGGCATCCTTCGCTAGGCTAGTTACGATCCCTTCTGATATCCGGTGTAAGCTGCCTCCTGTATCTAACCCAGAACCCTCTGGCGCGCTATGATCCGACGCGATGAGAACTCCTCCTAGTTTGAGCACTCGCGCTATCTCTGCGAACGCGTCGATAGGGCTGCCAAGACTATTGCCATCGGGCATGAAGCCGATTTCATGAGGCCCCTGAATCCATGTCACCATATCGACTGAGTTGTCGGGCATATCCAATTCATCAAAGTTGGTGATGCTGACGCGGACATTGGGGAGGCGATTATTCGCGGTTCGTTCATTGATTCCTTCTCCTATGAAGCGCATCAAAGCAGGGGGGTGCTGCAGTATGACTTGTCCATTAGCGCCAACAGCCCGGCTTAATATTTCTGTGTAATAGCCTGCGCCCGCTTCTAGCTCTAGCACCGTCATTCCTGTTTTCAATCCAGCAAACGCAAGCACTTGTGCAGGTTTGCGCGATACGTCCATGGCGATATCTTTTTTGGGGCGATTGTTATCGGAAAGAGCCGCCGTTACGTTTGCGCTCTGTGCCAATACGGTGCCGCTTATCAATGTCATTGCACAAAAGGCACAGCTCAGAATGCTACGGTGAAAAGGTTTAGCGCGGTTGATCATGGTGACTCCCGAGGGTGTTTCTAAAAATATGAGCTAATGTTAAAGCTTAGCTCATTTAATGGCATAAGTTAAAAAAATTCAAATGACAATTGAAGTTAATTGAGGTCAGTCGATTAGCGACAGACTCCAGCAGATTTTGGTGTAAAAACACAGCGGCACTATAGCGATCCTTTTTGGATAAAAGGGCAAAGCGCTCAAGATACGCTTGTTTGCTCTGTTCTATGTTGTGTTTAGTGCCGAAATTTCTATGAGCGAATGCAACGATACCGTGGCGGAGTTCAATAGTACCCTGCCGATGCAGTTAGATAATATAACGACTTGGACAAACACGTCGTGCGTAGCTCTAGGCAGTGATGAAATTGGACTAGTGTATGAAAATCAAGTGCAGTATCTGTATTTTTTTTGAAAATGGCGCGTCGATTGGTGAGCTGACATTCTCGTTTCAAGAGTGCATTGCAAGTCAATAATTGATCAAGTAGTGCTTAGATGATCTAATGCGGAAGCATTGGCGTATCGTTAATAGGCATCTTTGGAGCATCAATTGAAAGTTAAAGTCTTCAACATATGCATTTGATAACGCTTTTAAAAAATGCATCGACCGATTCAAGGCAAGCATATTTAATATCTGCAGCTGTGCTTGTCGTCACACTCTTTTTCTCCCTCCTAGTCTCTATTAATAGCATCAAAGTTAACAAAAGCATTCAATCTCAAGAATTCGAAATTTTCGCACTTGATCTTGAACAAGCCATTGAAGCGCGAATGTTAGCTTATGAGCAGGTGCTTCATGGAACGAAAGGGTTATTAGTCAGCAGCGGGCAAGTGACTCGTCAAGAGTTTGCGACCTATTTTCAGGCGCTGAATATCGATGAACATTACCCTGGGATGCTTGGCCTAGGACTTGCGGTTCGTCTCTCTCCGGACAGATTAAACTCCCATATCGAAGCCGTTCGGCAAGAAGGATTTCCACTGTATGCAGTGCGTCCAGCCGAGGCACGAGATATCTATACCTCTATTGTTTTTCTAGAGCCATTCTCAGGCGTTAACCTGAACGCGTTTGGATTCGACATGTATTCAGAAACCGTGCGCCGCGAAGCAATGGAGAGATCCGCTCGTATAGGCGGAGCCGCATTGTCTGGTCGAGTGAGTTTGGTGCAAGACGTAGATCGGGGCGGGGTTTCAGGGACATTACTTTACGTGCCGGTGTACAACAGCGAAATGGACTCGAGCATTCGTGACAGCGGAGTATATGGCTGGGTGTATAGCCCGTTTAGTATGGATGTTTTGATGCAGGGGCTCAATTTTTCAGGCTTGGATTTATTAAAAGTTAATATCTTTGATGGGCTTGAAGCGAACGAGCAGAATCTTTTGTTTGCTGCAGATGCAGGCATCGAACGTGCGGGTGAGTCTGCTTTTAACTATCGCAGTAGAATCATTATTGCGGGTCGCGTCTGGACGTTAGACGTTAATTCGACAGTGGCATTTGAGAAAAACACAGCTGCGTTCGAACCTCTTGTCTATATTGTTGCAAGCGTTGTAATCAGCTTTTTGTTTACAGCATTGGTTTGGTCTCTCGTGACGAGTAGGGAGCGTGCCAATCTGCGTGCCGAAGAAATTACTGAAGAGCTGCGCACCACCGAGTACCGATGGTCTGCTGCCTTAGCAAGTGCAGGGGATGGAGTCTGGGATTGGAATTTTAGAAGTCGTCAATTTGTGTTTTCCGAACATACAAAAACAATGCTCAAATACTCTCCTGACGAACTGGGTGATGGCATCGAAGATTGGCTGAAGATTGTGCATCCAGAGGATATTGATGACGCGCTTGCAGCAATGAATACACTCGCTTTAGATTCAGATCTACATTTGCGCCACGAGTTTCGTGTACGGACAGGCGATGGTGACTGGAGTTGGATATTAATGCGCGGTGCTGCAGTGGAGAAAGACCAAGACGGTAAATCGATTCGTGCCATAGGCACTTTTGCCGATGTTACTGATCGCAAAGAAGTCGAAGATCAGCACGAATATCATGCATTGCATGATGAGCTGACGGGCCTGCCAAACCGACGCTTAGTGAATCAACGTTTAGAGCAGCTACGTAGGCAAGCGATCAAAAATACTAAACCCTTAGCCCTGATGTTTATAGACCTAGATCACTTCAAGCAGGTTAACGACACCTATGGGCACGATGTTGGCGATTTTGTACTATGTGAAACATCTGCTCGCCTTAGTGGTCTGTTGCGTCTAACTGATGTTGTAGGGCGTTTTGGGGGGGATGAGTTTGTCACGCTCCTGCCAGATATCAACTCAATCGATGATGCGGCTCTCGTGGCAGAGAACATGAAAGCGGCTTTGTTATTGCCGCTCACGTATGAGGGGGTCAAAGTGCAAGTCACGCTCAGCATAGGCATTGTGATATTTGCCCCAGAGAGTCGTGATGGAGTGGCAGAGCTATTGAAAAAAGCTGATACGGCGCTCTATGAAGCTAAAAGTGCAGGGCGTAACGGCTATAAAGTGTTTGAAGAATCGATGCTTGCCTAGTGAGTGGCGTCATCGGTGCAGCGTTTTGTCCAAATGGCTTTAAAGGCTTCTACTTGCTCATTGCGAGTTTGCGTCGTAGTAGCGCTGGGCTCTGAATAGGCCATATCGATGATTGGTTGCATCACAGTGAGTAATTCTGGTTGATCATTCAACTCGTTATTCAATGTGTTAATCAGCAACATAATGTCGTAATTCACTTGTCTCTTTATCATGATGTCTTCAGCTAATGCGGTTATATCAGCGCAAGAATCAGGAGCGTCTTGTGCGTGAGCGGAACTGAAAAGGCTCAAGGTTAAGACTGTAGTAATTAAGAGTTTCATGGTTTTTCTCTAATAACTTAGTAGGAACACTTCAGCGCCGCCTAAGTCGGCGACGCTGAAGGTTTAATCCTTTAGAAGCGGATTGTGACGCCACCGTAGATATGACGCTCTGGTGCTGCTTCATACGCGCGGCCACCGAAAGCATTCTTACGAACAGTCGAGAAGTAGTCTTCATCGAATAGGTTGTTGACGCCAAAGAAAGGCGCCACCATTGTACCGTTTATATCGATTGTGGCACCAACACGTAAGGTAGAGACTATTGATGAATCTACTTGCTGTGTATTGGCATTGTCCGCATAGAACTCACCCACATTCAACGCATCTAATACCACATAGGCGCCATCTGGATGCGTGTACTTTAGCTCTGCATAGAACTGATGCTCAGGAATCCCTGGAAGCGACTCACCGACCGCTGCAGGAGTACCATCGAAGCTAGTGAACTCGAAGTCAGAGTAAGTATAAGTGACAGTTAAGTCCAATTGATCAGTCAGCTTAGCTTGCAGCTGTGCCTCTAAACCATTGCGATCAGTATCGGCATTTTCAAAAAATGCACGGCTGCCGATGTTCACAACGTTAGTGATCTCATTCTCGACATCCATGGTGTAAAGCGCAAGGTCATAGTAGAGACGGTTGCTAAACACGCTGCCTTTTGAACCTACTTCAAAGCTCTTCGCTTTTTGCGGATTAACATTGTTGAAACCACCGAGGTTGACGTTTAAATCTTGCGCGGGGCTGCCTAACTCAGAGAACGTAGGCGTTTCAAATGATGTTGCATAGTTGGTGTACAGGTTCAGTGCTTGTGATTTGTTCCACATTAAACCAATGGCTGGGCTGAACTCGTTGTAGTCTAGGTCGCCACTTTGGTCGCCATTGGCTAAATACAAATCATCTACGGACATGTCTATATTATCAAAACGGCCACCGACGCTAAGAATCAAATCGTCGGTCAAAGTAGTTTCATTGCGGAAATAGATACCGACTGATTCGGCCTCTTCCACTTGATCAAACGTGATGCGGCCTTTTACGCCGGCGTTGTTAATAAAACGCTGACGGTCGTCCGTTTGATAGTCCATATCAATACCAACGCTAAATACATTGGGCATGTCCATCAAGGTATCGCTGAACGTGTATAGACCACCCACGCCAGAGAACGAACGTTGGTAGGCAATGGCACCGTCATCACTTACGAAAGGAATGTGCGTACCGATTGGCAGGAAGCCTGAGAAATCTTTGCGCATTGTATAAGTGCGTAGTGTTAAGTCGTGTTGGCTGCCAAAGCTTTTCTTATACACAAGGCCTAAACGTTGCTGGTCAAATTCTTCACCGGCATTAGAGCTTGTATTACGTGATCCTGCGGCTGTGCGGTCAGCGGCGATTTCCGCTAGTGTGACGCCGCCTGGGTCATTCGCGACAGGGGAATCCACTGCATTGAGGATTGCCGTGATGCTAGAGGTGTCATCGATACTGTAGATGAATTTACTATTGATCAGATTGTGTTCAACTTCTGAGAAATCGCGGAAACCATCCATCTCTAGGCGAGAAACGTTGACTAAATATCCTAATTTACCGGATGTGCCACCTGTCTTAAGTTGCACTTTTTGATGCCCGTATTCGCCAGCCATGATTTTAGTTTCGACGAAGGGTGTTTCTGTAGGCATCTCAGTGGTCAGGCTTATGACGCCGCCTGATGCTGTGCCATACAAAGAAGCTGATGGGCCACGAATGACCTCGACAGTTTGCGCCGAGCCTAAGTCCAAGTCATCGGTGCCACTTTGACCGTCAGGCAAGGTCATCGGAATATCATCGGCAAATACTTTAATGCCGCGCATACCGAAGTTGGCTCGTGAGCCAAAGCCTCGGATAGAGACGCTGAGGTCTTGTGCGAAATTATAACGGCTTTGCATCACTAGGCCGGGGATGGCGATTAGGGACTCATCGAGGCTAAGCTCTTGTCGGCCTAGCTGAATGGCATCTTTATTAATGACGCTGATGGCCATAGGAACAGTGCTTAGTGCTTGCTCTGTGCGTGTTCCGACAACAATAATTTCGTCCAATTGCGATGTCGTTTGAGCCTGGGCTGCTGTCGCCCCTGCTGCCATAATAAGGGGGATCAGTACTTTCAGTTGTCGACTAGTGGTCAAGGTAGTTCTCCAGATCACGATAAATTGTGGGCATTAACTGCCCCTATAGCTTTGGGGGCGTACTTTAATGTGCGGGATATACTACATCATTAAGGCAGGTAGTTGAATGCAATGCCCTTTAGTTGCAATTTGCCACAGGTTTATAGAAAAAGTGGGCAGTTTCATGTTTCATTTCACGATATTTAAGCACTATTTGGGCGCGCAGCGCCGTGTTTTCGGCTAATATGGCGGTTATCTGGTTTACTTCACTTTTTCCCTATTTCTGGCAGCAAGGTCCCAAGACATTATGAATCTTAATGACGTATTACGGCGAGTTCGCTTTATCTTCGATTTTGACGACAATCGCATGATGGAGGTTTTTGCTAGCGCAGATACAGCGGTAACAAGAGAACAAGTGTGTGCTTGGCTAAAAGCGGAAGACACTCCAGGGTATGTCGCTATTGAAGATAGAGAAATGGCCTTGTTTCTCAATGGCTTGATTAACTCGAAGCGCGGAAGAAGGGATGGCCCTCAGCCTGAGCCAGAAGAGTCACTTTCTAACAATATGGTGCTAATAAAGCTGCGTATTGCCTTGAATCTTCAATCGGATGATGTGCAGGCATTATTGGAAGAGGCTGGGTTGAAGTTCAGTAAGCACGAACTATCGGCCTTGTTCCGTAAGCCTGGGCATAAGCATTACCGCAATTGTGAAGATCAATTGCTGCGTAACTTCCTGAAGGCTTTGCAGCAGCGTCAGCGCGGAGTAGTGGAGGTTGAGCTAACAGAGAGTCTAGACGAGCCAGAAGGGGCGCCAGAAGGGGGCGTTGAAACACCCAATCTGTGGGAGCGTTAACTCCCACAGAAACAAGGTCTGATTAACGGGGAGTCCAGTAGAAGACTTCCCATGTGTGCAGCGGTTCGTTTTGGCCGCGAATAATTTCTCCATCGAAATCGTAGCGCATTGGCATATTATTATTGCCCCCGTAGCTTTCTAAGTAAGGCATACGGGCGTCTCCGAAGACTTCAGTTGCTTTCATCGCAAAGGTTTCATCTCCTACACGTATATAGCCATTGGGCACTATGCGTGCACGTTTGGCCCAATACCCACCGTCTGGTCGCGTCGCCGTGATAATGCCACCTTCATCGGTGGAATAGATCATATTGACTACGAAGGGGGGGAATCCTCCGGTTTTTATTTGCCCAACGCCACGCCCGTTGACTGTGTTCCAATCACTAGGGGGAGGTGTCAGGGTGCCACCGATTCGCACACCTGGGGTGCGCGTGTATGGGGCGGTAAAGACATAGTAAGTGGCTGCGATCACTAGAACAGCAAGCACAGCTAGGCTGATATTCTTTGTTGTATTCGTCATAAATTGACCTGCTTGGTTTTGTAATTATTGATCAAACTTTGTTAACGCCTAACAATGCCTGACATTAGCAGTAGGCGCCATTTTCAACAACTAGGCCGTTCATACACTTCGTGATTAACGCTACAAACTAGTGAATATCGCTGGGACCGAGTGCAGGTCAAGGTTCCAAAAACGAGGCATTAAAAAGTAAACGACCAAGACAATCAGGCACGCCGCGATTATGTTCATGATGAATCCAGTGCGAACCATTTCGATAATGCGCAGTTTTTCGGTAGCAAAAATGATCGCATTAGGTGGTGTTCCCACTGGCAACATAAAGGCACAGTTGGCGGCCATCGCACAGGGCACCATGAGTGCGAACGGGTGAATGTTGAGTGCCAATGCTAAAGAGGCCACTACGGGGATAATCATTGTCGCTGTGGCTGTGTTGGAAGTGATCTCTGTTAAGAACAGAATTAATAAAGCGGTACAGGCAATGATCACAATCATGTTCAAACTTTCTAACACGGTGAGTTGATCGCCAATCCATGTGGCAAGGCCAGTTTCCCTAAAGCCTGCAGCGATCGCTAACCCTCCGCCAAACAAAAGCAGAATGCCCCAAGGTATTTCCTTGGAGTCCTTCCAGTCTAGAACGCGTCCACTGGCTTGGCTTCTGGTGGGAATAATAAAGAGCGCTACGGCTGCGAGTATGGCAATCATTCCGTCACGTATCTCGGGCACTAGGTCAGACCAAATAAATCCTCGCGTAATCCACAGGAAAGCGGCCGAAGCAAAGACAATGGCTACAGCGGTTTCTTCGAATGAAATTTTCCCAAGCGCAGTGCGTTCTTTCTGAATGAATGCCTTCCCGCCAGGAATGCCTTTGATCTTCATGCGAAACGCGATACGACCGAGGTAGAACCAAGCGATTCCTAGCAATACAACGACAATGGGTACGCCGATTAACATCCAACTGGCGAAACTGATTTCGACGCCAAAGAGTTCACGGGCTTGTGCTGCCAAAATGATATTGGGTGGGGTGCCGATCAACGTGCCCATGCCGCCAATAGTCCCGGCGTAACCTACCGCAAATAAAAGGGCTTTCTCGAAGATCGGGATGTCTGCCGCTTCAGGAGTGTTTTTGAGCGTGCTTCCTACTTGTGCCGTAATGGCGAGCGCCATCGGGACCATCATCATGACAGAGGCGGTATTGGATACCCACATAGACAAGAATGCCGTGGCGAGCATAAAGCCAAGCAAGATACCTTGAGTGCTGGTGCCCACGAACGCAATGATGGCGAGCGCCATGCGTTTGTGAAGGTTCCACTTCTCCATAGCGGTCGCAATAAAGAACCCCCCAAGGAACAGAAAGACGATGTCATCGCCATAGGCCGAGGTGGTGGTTGCACTGTTAAGTGCTCCGGTAATCGGCAGTAGAAACAGAGGGAGTAACGAAGTGGCAGGAATCGGAATAGCTTCGGTAATCCACCAGATGGCGACCCAGATTGTTGTTGCCAATACGGCCTTGGCTTGAAAACTTAAGCCGTCGGCTGAGAAGAATAAAAGGATGCAAAGAAAGAGCACCGGACCAAGTATAAGGCCGATCAATTGCGCCTTGGTATAGGAGTTGCTCGTGAGCTTGTCATCGGTCAGTGCGGGGTTCGACATCGTTCTCTTCTAATTGTAATCAATGGGAGCGGCGCAATGTGTCGTACTTCAGCTAATTAGCGAGAAGGCGTACAGGCTTGCCCTTGGATACCTGCAGGAATTGTCAGAGGTGCGGCTTCAACGCGTCCGTCTTCGGCCAGTTGTCGATAAGCGGCCTCTTGCAGCCCTTTAACGACAATGTTTTGCATGCCTAGCTCAAAGCCGGCGCATTCGTTCTGGCCTAAAGAGCGTGGATCAATGCCCGTTACATTGCCAAATACCACGAGTGCTTCGAGGTAGGAGCCGTAGGCACTGGCGTGGTAGTGATCAAACGTCCAAAGGTCAATTTTGCCATATTCTAGTCCGTTGTAGGGGTTATCGTCTGCGACCCCTAATGTCATCGCCTGGGTCCATGCCTCGCCAACGGGATTCACGGATACGACACCAGCCGCGTTCGCAGCGGCTTTCTCATAGCCTGCACGTAGGTCTAGTGCCATTTGCGCGATAGGCTTGCCAGACCAGACATGATTGGCCTGATGGGTCATGTCAGCACGTGACCATGTGGATGTGAGGTAGATATCGACGTCTGCATTGCGCGAGAGTAAAAGTTCACTCATTTGAGCGCTGGTGGCAATGAGTTTGTCCGGATTGCCGTGTTCGGCGCTATCGAGCGTGCTGTGACCTTGCAGAACCACGATGTCCCAAGGTCGTCGGCCTATGATTCCCCGTTTTTTCTCTAAATGGAAATCGAAATTACTGCCAGGCTCTGTCTCTAAATACACGTCAAAATCTAATCCTGCTTGATCCGTAAAGGCTTTGAATAGTGCAGGAACCCCGCCAATGCCTTGGTTGTTCAGATCTGTCACCGTGTCGGGACGATAATATTTTACGGCCGAACCATAGCCATAGGTGAAGCTGTTGCCAACAAATAAAACGCTGTCAGCCGAGGCGAAATTGGCGCTAAGTGCCAAGCTAAGGCTAGTCAGAGTGGTGCAGAAGAGTTTCATGTTGGATCCTTTCTAATTATTGGCTGATTGGGCAGGATAGAAGTGTCACCGCTTGAAGTCTATGGGGTATTTGACGGGAGCGCTACGCTCACTTCCACAATGTTTGCACATTTGCCCATTAATTCTTAAACATTTGCTTTCTATTATAACGACCAAGAACACTGACATTCACTAGCGTTCAATTGGCGATGAAGGAAATATTATGAATCATAGAGGCAAATTATTCTCAGCTATTTTAGTAAGCGCAGGCTTGCTTAGCCCTTTAGCGAATGCCGCATCAAGTTATGAAAATAACCTTTTGGATATGCCGTATCTAGTCTATCAAGGCGAGTTGTATCAGGTGTACTTGCACCATGTGGCCAACTCCAACCCAACGGACTTCACGCTTGGAACTTACACAAAATATGATGCAAGTGTCGCGACCCCAGCAGATGCCGCCTCTTATATTGGTAATGTGGTAAGCATTCCGAAGGTGCGAGTCGATATAGAGTCATACAAAGTGCAATTGGATTTCATTGAAGCGGAAGGCGTGTTTCGATTAGTAGAAACTCCGATCGCGTTCAATAGCACTACCGATGGCGTCGTGTGCAATTATTCTGACTCCACTCCCAATAGTTCTGACTCGGTATCAATCACGAGCACTTCTTCGTGGTTATGTGACGGCGAGAATCGCAACCTAACGGCGAACGGGATTCCGGATCATGAAGTTGGCACTTTTCCAAACCCAAACAATCCTAACACTATTACCGAGCAATCAATCTCGGCCAGTTTTACTTTGAACCCGAAAGAAAGCACTACGGCGACCACCTTGGGTGGCCCAGCGGGAGTGATTGCCTATGTCCTTAATGGCGTAAAAGTGGATGCAGGGACAGGTGGGACTTGTGATGATACGGGTGACACTTGCGATTTGGGTCAGCGAGTAGGTAACTGGAGCATTGAGGCGTTAGGGCAAACTAGTTTTAACTTTGGTACGGATGAGAACAACGCTCACGTGCAACCTGATGGTGTGTATCACTATCACGGTGTCCCTGAAGGGTTCGTGACGAAACAGGGCGGTGATAATTCTAAAATGACGCTTATTGCTTGGGCCGCGGATGGGTTTCCAGTCTATGCACGTTATGGGTATAGCGACGTTAACAATGCCAACTCAGAATTGAAAATCATGAATGGCAGCTTTGAATACGTGAGCGAAGTGAGCAGCTCAAGACCTTCAGTGGATACCTATCCGCTTGGCACATTCAGTCAAGATTGGACCTATGTGGCTGGGTCAGGTGATCTCGACGAATGTAATGGTCGTTATGGTGTAACGCCAGAGTTTCCTGAAGGGATTTATCACTACTACGCGACTGACTCGTACCCTTATTTTCAACGTTGTGTGAAAGGCGAAGTGGAAGCGGGTAATGCGGGTCCTGGCGCTGGTGGACCTGGCGGTGACTTGCCTCCACCACCGCTTTAATCAAGGAGAAAACGATGCGAGTTTCACAACGAATTAAGACGGTAGTGTTCGGGAGTTTTCTGCTAGTGTCCTTGCTGTCTACATCAGCGCAAGCACACTTAATGGTGGCACAACATGGAACCTTGAATGTGGTCGGTGATGGCGCCTTCATGGTCCTAGCATTACCAATCTCGGCGTTTGTCGACGTTGATGGCGACCGTGATGGCAACGTCACTATGGTAGAGTTCAATCAGTACCGTGAACAGATTATGGCGGCGATTAAAGAAAACGTGAAGCTCAGTGATGCCACTGGTGTGCTTTCTTTGGAGGGCATAATGTTGTCTCCAGAGGTGGCGCACAACACGGACTTTGAGTTTGTGACGCAATTGACAGTGTTAGGGCGCTTCACATTGAACCAGTCTTCTAGTCCAATGGAGTTCAGTATTGGCTTATTTGGGGTTCACAGTGGCGAGCAAACAATGGAGATCACGGGCACTCGAACAGTGGGCGAGCAAGCGCATGTGCTTGTTCTAACACCAGAGCACTCTGCAGGGACTTTGTTTCCTGCATTGGCTTCAAATTGATTAGTAAAAGTTGAGATCGAATGCGTTTAGGAATTAAGTCAAAGCTGGTGTTATCGTTTTTGCTTTCCAATGCATTGTTGGCAAGCTTGATGTTCACTGTCAGTAGTTGGCGTTTTGATCAGGGGTTTCAAACCTATGTGACGAACGTCGAAGTACAACGAATGCAGGGCTTGGTGGCAGCGCTTGCCGAGCATTATGCAGCTCAGCTCAGCTGGGAGCCTATCCAACAGGACCGACGCATATGGAACTCAATGGCCAGTGCGTATGTTGGAGGCGGTGCTGGTCCAATGCCAGGCAATCCATTAGGCCTTAGCGAACCATTTGACGAATTACCTCCACCCCCTAGAAACGGCACCCCTCCACGATTAGGGCCAGCGCAAGGTCAAAACAGTGCGCAGAGTGCTGTGTTCTTCGACAATAAAATCCTGTTAACAGATGCTGACAAGTCTGTGCTGGTAGGGCCGCCGGGCGAGCCGAGCGAGAATACCGAATGGATTCCGATCCAGAATGATGCCGTAACAGTAGGGTATCTTGGCTTGGTTCCTCGTGACATTCTCAATGCGAGTTTAGACCGTTTGTTCGTTGAGGAGCAGAAAACGACTTATGCGTGGATTGCGGCGGGCTCTCTTATTATTGCTTTAGTGATTGGCTTGATCTTGGCGTCGCTTTGGTTGCGTCCCATTCGTTTGCTGCAAGCCGGTATGCAAAAGTTGTCTGCGGGTGATTACGCACAGCGCTTAGAGTCCAATGGTAGTGACGAGCTGTCGCAACTTTCCGCGCAATTTAATTTGTTAGCGCTTACCTTAGACAAAAATCAGTCAGTGCAAGAACAATGGATCGCCGATATCTCTCACGAACTACGTACGCCTGTTGCTGTATTGCGTGGCGAAATAGAAGCGCTTGTGGATGGAGTGCGTCCATTGGATAGCCAGCGTATCGCATCGTTATATGAAGAAGTGCTGCAACTCCAAGCGCTAATATCGGAACTGCATGAACTGAGTTTGTCCGATATGGGGGCCTTGAATTATCAGAAAACGCCAATTGATTTCCAAGAGTTCATGAGGAAGCTCATGGCGCAGTTCTCCAATGCCTGCGACGAGGCGAAGTTGGCATTGCACTTCAATGAAGACAGCGTGGCGGCGACCCTCAATGCCGACGAACGCAAGTTGAAGCAAATGTTTGTAAATCTTTTTCAGAACACTTTGAGCTATACCGACCAACCCGGATCGCTTTCTGTGAGCTGGGAGTTACAAGGTAAAACCTTAGTGATCCATTGGGCTGACTCTGAGCCAGGGGTGAAAGTGGAGGAACAAGCAAAGCTGTTTGAACGCCTCTTTAGAGCGGAAAATTCGCGTAACCGTCGTACCGGTGGCAGTGGCTTAGGTTTGGCCATTGTTAAAAATATTGTGGAGTCACATGGAGGAAGGATTGCGGTGGCAAGTTCGAGCTTTGGTGGCTTGATGTTTACGATTCAATTACCCATTGCGTAGTCTGTAACTTTTAAATTTAATCATCATGGATGTGTACGCTATGTCTGCATTAGTACTTATTGTAGAAGATGAACCGAAACTATCCTCAGTGTTGCAAGACTATTTGCAGCAGTCTCAATATCGCACAGAAATAATCGACAATGGTTTGGATGTGTCTGCCTATGTTCGGGCGCAGCAGCCAGATCTCATTATTTTGGATTTAATGTTGCCAGGTAAAGATGGTTTGCAAGTGTGTAAGGAAGTGCGCAGCTTTTCGGATGTGCCTATCATTATGGTGACAGCGAAAGTCGAGGAGATTGACCGATTATTAGGGCTAGAGCTAGGGGCCGATGATTATATCTGTAAACCCTTTAGTCCTCGAGAAGTCGTGGCCAGAGTCAAAAATGTACTTCGTCGGATGCAAACACCTGAGCTGTTGCCGTCCATCTCCGATACTGACCGCCTAGTACTTGATAAGGACAGCTATTGTGTGAAGTATGGCGGACTAGTATTAAGTTTGACCAGTGTTGAATTTGAACTGCTTAACACGATGCTCGGGGCGCCCGGGAAAATATTCTCAAGAGATCAATTGATGGATAGAATCTATGCGGATCACCGAGTTGTGAGTGGCCGCACGATTGACAGCCACATCACAAAACTGCGTAAAAAACTCAGCGAACTGACTATTGAAGAAGAGGCAGAGCGAGAGTGGATAGTCTCGATTTACGGCGTAGGCTATAAGTTCGAGATGAATAGTTAGTTTAGACTTTCTCAGTCTTTAGCTTATTCAACGTGTAAGACGCCTTTGTACATTTGCATCTGGCAATGGAAAGGGTAAACACCAGCCGATAAGGCCGGTAGGTCTACTCGGACTTTCTCATTGAGTGCTAATGACTCGCTAACCTGTAGGTCAGGGAAGATCACGGTCTCAGCGCAGGGGCTAGGATCTATGCGCTCAAAATAGATCGCGGTGGCTTTATCTGCCGCAATTTTAAAACGGGCCGGTTCATAGACTCCATTTTGCACTTTGATTACGAGCCCTGCTTTGGCACTCATCTCTGTCTTGGGTGTGTAAAGCCAGAACCACCAAATGATCAGGGCAATAAAGGCAAATCCAGCAATATTAATTAATAGCATCCGTGGCTCCTTTTAATGTGAACTTGCTTTGAATAGGCGTAGTCGATTGGCGTTAGTAACGACGGTTAACGAAGAAAACGCCATGGCCGCTCCTGCAATCACTGGGTTCAGTAAAACGCCTAGTATGGGGTACAGTAATCCTGCGGCGATTGGGACACCGGCCACGTTGTAGATGAAGGCACCAAACAGGTTTTGTTTGATATTGTCCAAAGTGGCTTTGCTGATGGCTATCGCATCGGCTAGTCCATGAAGCGATCCTCGCATTAAAGCGATATCGGCACTTTCTATCGCGACGTCGGTGCCAGTGCCTATAGCGAAGCCCACATTGGCTAAAGCAAGTGCTGGCGCGTCGTTGATGCCGTCACCACACATACCAACGATTTCTCCTTGGGATTGTAATTCCTTAATTTTCTCCACTTTCTGATCAGGAAGCACTTCTGCAAAAAACTCTTCTACTCCCACTTTTTGAGCAATGGCTTTTGCCGTGTCGCGGTTATCGCCTGTCAGCATTAACACTTTGATGCCCTGTTTTTGTAGACGTTGAATGGCGGCAATGGAGTCCTCTTTGATTGGGTCTGCCACGGCGATTATCGCCTGCAACACTTGGTCAACGGCGAAGTACATGGGGGTTTTCGCCTCAGTGGCTAAGGCTTGCGCTTTTGCCGCATTATCCCCAAGGCTGATATTCTGCGCGTTCATCAATTTTTCATTACCAAATAGCAGCGTATGGCCGTCTAGTTGGGCGGAGACGCCTTGCCCAGCAATGGCTTTGAAGTGGCTAGTCTTGGCTTGTTTTATGTCTCGTTGTTGTGCAGATTCAACGATTGCTTGGGCAAGTGGGTGCTCTGAACCCGCCTCCAAACTTGCGGCGAGTCTCAGTATTTCTTCCTCTTGGTAAGTGCCGGTTTCAATGATGTCTGTTACCGCAGGGGCGCCTTTGGTGATCGTGCCTGTTTTGTCCAATACCATCACGGTGATTTTCGATGCGGTTTGCAGTGACTCGCCATTACGAATGAGCACGCCGGATTCTGCCGCTTTGCCAACCCCCACCATGACTGACATTGGCGTGGCTAACCCTAATGCACAGGGACAGGCAATAATCAGTACAGTAGTGGCAGTGACGATGGCATAGGCAATGCTAGGCTGTGGGCCAAAATTCAACCACACTAAAGCGCTGAGCACCGAAATAATCATAATAGTAGGCACAAAATAGGAGGAGATGACATCGGCTAAGCGACCAATGGAGGGCTTAGAGTTTTGCGCACGTTTTACCATTGTGATGATCTGCGCTAGTGCTGTGTCTTTGCCTACTTTGTTGGCACTGAATAAGAAGGTTCCCGACTTGTTGATTGTGCCCGCTGCTACTTGGTCTCGAACCTTCTTCTCTACTGGCATGGGTTCACCTGTGAGCATTGATTCATCAATCGAAGTTGACCCTTCGGTTACCTCGCCATCAACCGGTATTTTTTCACCTGGTCGAACACGGATGATGTCGCCGAGTTGGACGTCTTGAATCTCAATGTCAATTTCACTGGAATCACGCACGACACGTGCTGTTTTGGGTTGCAATCCAATGAGGCGTTTGATGGCCTCGGAGGTGCGACCGCGAGCGCGTAACTCTAAGGCCATGCCGAGATTAATGAGACCGATGATCATGGCTGTGGCTTCAAAGTACACATGGCGAGCGAGTTCCGGAAAGGCGCTAGGGGCGATGACGACTGCCATGGAGTAGAGCCACGCTGTGCCCGTTCCTAATGCGATCAAGGTGTCCATGTTGGCGCTATGATTTGTGAATGAGTGCCAAGCGCCCGTATAGAAATGTTTTCCGGAGAAGATCATGACGGCCAAGGTAACAAGACCGATGCTTAGCCAAGAGATGCGCTCGACATCAGTGTTGACTGACATGTCTCCGGTGATAAGCCCGTACAACATGAGGGGCACACCAAGCCCTAATGCAATGGCCATGTCGCGCATTAATTTGTGATAGTAAGCGGTATCGCTTCGCTCTTTCTCGTCAAGCGCCTCGTCGTCGCTGTTTCCAGCCTGAACTGTGGCGTTGTACCCTGCCGTTTTCACGGCTTGTACTACTGTTTCAATGGCCGCGGTACCTGATACGGAGACTGTTCTGTCAGCAAAATTCATGCTGGCAGACTCAACACCGTCGACTGCTTGAATGCTCTTCTCGATTTTGACGACGCAACTGGAACAACTGGCACCATCGATCATCAACGTGTGGGTCTGAATCATCTCACTCTCCTGCATCAAAGTTTTCGATCATGTGGCAGATCATGGAACCGGTCGGAATTTTGTCATCCATGTGCTCCCATTCCTTAATGGCGCGCTTCATTCTGTCTCGCGTTTTTATCAGCTCGGCAAATTGACGTTCTGTCTCTTCTAAACGTTGTTCAATAATTTTTCGTACGGAAGGGCACGGGGAGTGGTTATTCTGCGCTTGGCCAATGACGGTTTTGATGTCGTCAACGGTAAAACCAAGCTGACGTGCTCCCACAATGAACTTGAGTCTATCTAGGTCAGATTGTGAATATTCTTTATAGCGATTCTGAGGGTTCACTTTAGGCTGCAAAAGATCGATGCGAGTATAGAACCGCACGGTGTCTGCCGTGATTCCTAATTTTTGTGCCACTTCAAGCACGCGCATACCCTTTCTCCTTTTTTAAGGCGAGAGTCTTTGTAGCCTCAAGCCCACTTACAATGGTTAACTTGAAACAAGCTTACACCTATGTGTAACACATAGGTCAATGGGGCGGGTGAGAAAGGTGATTTTTTGTGATCTAAGTCAGCCTGGGGCTAACTAATCAGGCATTAATGCGTGTCTGACGCCCCTCGTGCCGTGAGTATTTGATACTGAGTAGCGTTGAGTTCAGGTAGGCGTTGTAAGAAAGCCACCATATTCCAGATACGCTCATCACTATGACCTGATCCCCACGCTGGCATGCCAGAGGCTTTTATCCCGTGCTTAATGATCCAGAAACTGCGAGTTAAAGAAAGATCGTCATTGAGCGTGGCTTGGCGGCTAAGATCCGGCGGGGCAGGGTAAAGACCGGCGCTGAGATCATTGGAGGTCACTGCTGGGCTTAGGTGACATTGTGCGCACATGTCATTGTAATCAGCACCGCCAGATAATAACCGTTCTGCCGATGAAAGATCGGAAGGCACCGTAATTGCCGCGGAGGAGCGTGCGATTGATTTTTCCCGTAGCGTTTCTAGTGCCCATGTTGTCAGTCGCAGATGGGGAGTATCGGCCCCCATAGGGTAGAGTCCCGAATAAAGGAACGCGCTGAAACCCAATAGGACTAGCACTATCGCAAAGGTGGCTTTAAGCATGACGTTTTTGCTTTAGTGTTGGTGTTCGGCGGCAGCGGCGGCAGCGGCGGTCGCCGTCGAAGTTGTTGCGTCGTTATGCGAATGATCTGCGTGCGACTCAGACTCCTCCACTACTACTTCTGTTGGTTCTGCATGGGCCATTGAACTCATACACTGGGACATCATAGCGACCATCACGGGGTCTTCCATGTCCATTTTTTCATGATCCATGTCTTGCATCGCCGCGCAATCTGGACTTTGTGCGTCTTTCATATGTTCTTTAGGGTCGTGCGCGTTTGCAGTGGCTGACAAAAGCAATGTTGCGCAGCTCAATAATGTTAAGCGACTTAGAAAATTCATTTTTTAACCCTCAATGTTAATAGAAAATAGCATCGCTATTAGAACCAAAATCTCACGCCAGCGAAGTAACGTGTTTCACTTCTTTGTTCCCCAACAAGTTCTTTAAATTTTGCAGTGTTTCCGAAAAGCCTTTCAGACTCTACGCCAATGAAAGGCGCGAACTGTCTTGAAAGCTCGTATCGTAAGCGCAAACTCGCAGAGGCTTCCGATAAGCCGCTGCCTAGATAATTGACGCTGTCGTCTTTGCCGCGCAACATAAACTCAAAGCGCGGTTGCAGAACAAGGCGTTGTGTCAAAAGCAATTCGTATTCAGAATCAAATACCAATTCAGTTTGTCCGCCACTGCCAACATAAGCAGTAGTATCAAGCTCAAACCAGTAGGGGGCTAAGCCTTGGATGCCCGCTGCAAGCCACTGTCTACTTTTGCCTTCTTTGTTTGTGTCCACCCGTAAGCCGACTTGTGTATCCCAGAATGCATCCAGAGCATGAGACCAAAGCAGTTCGGTTTGATTCTCATAGTCGCCCTCTTCGCTAAAGCTACCTTCGGTTTTTAACACGAGTCGATTGAACGAGTTGCCTCGCCAAGCTTGGAGTTCGTAATTGCCGGTTTTGGTATCTGGGGTGTATTCAATACGGTCGGCCAGAAGCGACATAAAGTGATGCTCATCGGCGAGCATTAATGGATTGCTGCCTTGGAAGGCGTAAGGCCCTTCGCCATGAGTGAACCCTGATGAATAAGCATGAGGGTCTCGCGCATCTTCTGGGGGCGTATCAGTGCCCATAGACATGGCGCTGTGATCCATTGCCATAGGAGCTTCGGTACCTGTGGCGGATGCCGCGGGCATATGGGAGCTATGGTCAACAGGCGCTATTGTATGAGCGCTATGATCAATAGCTGGTGCGGCCGTCGCAGTATGGTTATGCACTGTTTCTTCTGGCTCTGCGCCATGGTCGTGTTGATGGGCATCCTGCGCGAACGAGGTGCTTGTCAGGAACATCAATGCAGTGAGCGTTAAACCTTGTCTCATGATACGACTACCTTGCGGAACATTCCGGCGTCCATGTGGAACATGAGATGACAGTGCCATGCCCAACGCCCAGCATCTTCTGGTGTTGTGAGAAAACTGATGCGTTGTGCTGGTTGCACAAGGATCGTATGACGGCGTGATAATAGTTCGCCATGTTCGTTCTCAATGTCACTCCACATGCCATGTAAATGCATGGGGTGAGTCATCATGGTGTCGTTTTGCAAAATGATTCGGACGCACTCACCGTGCTGCATATGAATGGGAGAACTGTCTTTGAATTCCAGACCGTCTATCGACCAGCTATAGCGCTCCATATTGCCAGTGAGGTGCAACTCAATCTCGCGTACTGGAGTAACAGGGTCGAGTGCTTCAAGCGAGTGAAGATCGGCAAGCGTCAATACGCGTCTGCCATTATTGCGTAAACCAATACCTGGATCGTCAAGGTTCGTACGCGGTGTGTTGACACGAGCATCAACCGTAGCGCCGTATTCCGTGCGGGCGTGGCGAACTGTTTGCGAGGGAACGGATAGTGGATTTTGATGGGCACTGTGATCATGTTGATTTTGTGGAGCAGGAGCTGCATGTCCTGCATGTCCAGCGCCATGATCCATGGCGGACATGTCACCCATCATATCGGTCATGCTTAATGGCTCAGCTTTGTCCATCGCAGGCACTGCGGCTTCAAGACCTGCCGTTGCGGCTAAACTGCCGCGGACAAAACCACTGCGGTCGATGCTTTGCGCAAAGAGGGTGTGAGCCTCATCGGTCGTCTCGATTATCGCGTCGTAGGTTTCGCCTGGACCAAAGCGAAACTCGTCGATTGAAACGGGTTTCACGTTTTGTCCATCTGCTTGGATAATCTGCATGGATAAGCCGGGGATGCGGACATCAAACAAGGTATTGCTACTTGTATTGATGAATCGAACACGAACGCGCTCACCTGGTTTGGCGATGCCAGTCCAGTTGTCGTTTGTTGTGCGCCCATTGATAAGAAACGTGAGTGTCGAGGCAGACAGGTCGGCAAGGTCTGTCGGGTTCATGCGCATTTGGTTCCACATTTTGCGGTTCTCTAATGCGAGCCCCAAACCGTTGTTGGCGATATCAGAGAAAAAATCGCCAACAGTCGGTTGGTTGTAGTTGTACATGTCACTTTGCATTTTTAGTTTGGCGAAGACTCGCATGGGGTCTTCATCGGTCCAGTCGGATAATTGCACGATGTGATCATGATCAACGGGGTATAATTCGCCTTCACGAGGCTCGATGATCAAGGCGCCATAGAGCCCGGTCATTTTCTGAAAACCGCTGTGGGAGTGATACCAGTACGTACCACTTTGTTGTAGGGTGAACTTATAAACAAAGGTTTCGCCAGGGGCGATGCCGTTAAAGCTGATTCCGGGAACACCGTCCATTTGGTAGGGCAGAATGATGCCGTGCCAATGAATGGAAGTAGGGACTCGCAGGGTGTTGGTCACACGAATAGTGACTTCATCGCCTTCACGAAATTTAAGAGTGGGCGCAGGCAGGGAGCCATTGATTGTCGTGGCGATACGCGACTCGCCCGTGAAGTTTACATGAGATTCGCCAATCACGAGGTCTACTACAGGGCCTGTCATTACAGCCGCTGTGCCACTTGTGGTTGAACCCACCGTCGAGCGTGCTGCATGAGTGGTAGGCGCTAAGGCACTGGCGACGCCGCCCATCAATAAGCCTTGTAGCAACTGGCGTCGCGACTTTGATGGTAATGGGGTGCGGCGGACTTGCTTGCTCATGAATATTAACCTTCAATTACGGATTGATGGCCACACTATAGGCCGAGGTTGCTGTCACACCCATGACAGCAACATGAGAACTTTGTAATGTAGAGGCCATTGAACTGTCTGGGTTTTAAGCCTAGCCTCCTAATCCGGATCAAACACAATGAGACATTAATGCGATTATTAGTGGTAGAAGATGAGCAAAAGACCGGTGATTACCTGCGTCAGGGGCTGAGTGAGGCTGGTTTTCAAGTCTCCTTAGCGCGTAATGGCTTAGATGGTCATCACTTGGCTATGACTGAGAGTTTCGATCTCATTATCTTGGATGTCATGCTTCCCGATGTTGATGGGTGGCGCATCTTGCAATCGCTACGTGAGGCGAGCAACAGCACCCCAGTCCTATTTCTTACCGCACGCGATAGCGTGGATGATCGTGTTAAAGGTCTAGAGCTAGGGGCTGATGACTACCTCATCAAACCCTTTGCATTCGTAGAAGTGTTAGCGCGAGTGCGCAGCCTGCTCAGGCGTACCCAAACCTCTGTCGTAAACGATGAGCTACAAGTTGCTAATCTAGAGATTAACTTATTGAAACGACGAGTCACTCGCTCGGGTAAACGCATCAATCTCAGTCATAAAGAGTTCTGCTTATTGGAGTTGTTAATGCGGCGCAAAGGCGAAGTCCTACCGCGCTCAATTATCGCCTCACAGGTATGGGATATGAATTTCGATAGTGACACGAATGTCATTGATGTCGCGATTCGTCGCCTACGCTCCAAAATTGACGATGAGTTTGAACCTAAGCTGATTCATACCGTTAGAGGGATGGGCTACAAGCTTGATGTGGAGCCAGAACATGACGCATAAGCGACCGCGACCACTCTCACTTTCTCTGCGAGTGATGCTCTTTGTGATGCTCGCGATTGGACTCAGTTTGTTATTGATGAGTCGATTGGTGCTTAGTACCGTCGAGCGTCACTTTGTGGAACAAGATGCTGACGAGCTACGCGTGATGGTTGAATCCATTGAACACACATTGATGGGTGCAGGAGATGATTTTTCGACATTGCCTCCTATTTTGTCGACTGCCGTCTCTGGGCATCACGGTGTTTTCTATGAAGTAAGAAACCCCGTGGGTGAACTCCTTTTTCGCTCCAGTGCTTTAGACTTTTCTTCGGTAGTTAATGGTTTAACACCAGCCTCTGTCATAGACGTCAATTCAACTTATCTATGGGATGTCGAGAACAAAACTTACCGTGGCGTTGTGGCTGCTAGCGAAATTGAAGGGGTTAATTATCATATCGTTAGTGCAATAGACATGGAGTTTCATAAAGAGTTTTTGGAAAATTTTCGTGACAGTTTATGGCTGATTTTGTTGGGCGCCGGTGGGATTACTTTGTTTGCAGCGTGGGTGGGTGTGTATCAAGGGCTGCGCCCTCTTCGGGGTGTGAGCAATAGTGTGCGGGCGGTGCAAACAAATAAATTGGATACCCGTTTAGATGCCGATGCCGTTCCCGTAGAGTTGCAAGACTTAGTGCATTCATTCAATCAGATGATCGAACAACTTGAGTTGGGCTTTAGCAAACTTTCGCATTTCTCCGATGACATTGCCCATGAATTGCGCACGCCGTTGACCAATATGATTACGCAAACGCAGGTGGGCTTGTCACAAGCACGTAGCGACACAGATTATCGTGAGCTTCTGTACTCGGTGTTAGAGGAGCAGGAACAGCTAACGAAGATGGTCAATGACATGTTGTGGCTTGCCAAGACCGAAAATGGACTGGTACGTCTTAGTAACACAGCCATTAATATACGCGATGAGTTTTTGTCATTGTTTGAATATTTCGATGCCTTTGCAGAAGAGCGACAGATTACGCTCAATGTTAATACTTTCAATGCGGTGGCGCAGGGCGATCGAGAACTGCTGCGTCGAGCGTTTACCAATCTGATCTCTAATGCGATAGCCCACGCATCGAAACAAAGTGCTATCACCGTCACTTTGTCTAACGATGGTGATTTTAGCAAAGTAGTAGTTGAGAATTTTGGACAAGACATTGCCGCGGAGCATCGCGCAAGGATTTTTGAGCGGTTCTATCGGGTAGACCCATCACGCCAACGTAACGTAGAAGGCGCGGGGCTTGGCTTGGCAATTGTTAAGACTGTCATCGAGGCCCATGAGGGGTCGATAGAGGTCGAGTCGGCAAACGGCAAGACTCGCTTCATTGCACGTTTGCCCAAGGCCTAATGCTTCATTAACGACTCGGTAAATTGGCCTTATTGGTCCAGAAGATATCGATATTGCCCAAGCTGTTATCGCTGCGGGTTGAGAACCAGCTAATGCTCTCATTGCCTGGAATCAAAGCCGGGCACATATCTGCTGCCGCCGTGTTCACTTTAGGCCCGAGATTATGGGCTTCACCCCACGCGTTTTTACCTTGTTGCATGGCCGCCCAGATATCCATTCCACCGTAACCACCGGGCCGAGCGGAGCTGAAATACACCATACCGTCTTTGTCTTGTGTGAAGTGAAACTCTTCCGCAGCGGTGTTGATGTTGGGCCCTTGATTGACGGGAGTCATCCAGTTGCCGTTGTCATCTTGGTTTGAGCAATAAATGTCAGAGCCGCCGAAACCGCCTGCACGACGAGAAGCGAAGCACAGGGTTTTGCCATCTTGCAAAATGGCGGGGCAGTGCTCATCGCCCTCGTTGGAGCTAATGGGAAAACCCACTAGCTCTGGTGTCGTCCACTGACCGTTCACTTTACGGGTGATAAACAGATCGTTGTTATTGCGTGGGCTGGTGGTGGCGCTGCGGTCTGACTTAAAGTAAATAGTGTTGCCATCGGCGGTTATCCAAGGCTCACGATCGTCTCCCAGCCGCAGAGGGTCAACGTTTGTGGCTGGGGCTGCATTGACAGGAAGGCCCATATTCACAGGAGTATTCCAATTGCCAGTCTCGGCATTGAATGTGGCGATATATAAGTCTTTAGGGTCTCCGGGGGCGACTGCCATGTCTTCTCTGGCACTGCAGTACACCATCGTGCCGTCATCGGCGAAGCTTAGCTCGCCCTCTGCCCACATGGTGTTGATCGGGGCGCCAAAGTTATGCACGGCAAGGTCAACCCAGTTGTCATCGGCTGCGTGTGCCGAGATGCCAAAGCAGCTGCTTGAGACAACAAATAGTATGCCTTTCCAAAAGTGAGGTGTCGCAAATGTGGTTTTCATGCCGATAGCCTTTTAGTGTTTTTGTGCGGTTATTCTGGATGCTCGGTTAAAAAATTGAAAGCATTGCCTGTAAATTGAAAGTCGGATCATATAGACCGGTCTATTGTAAGGATGGGATCATTTTGATCATGATTTTCAAAATTAGTCAGTGTTAGTTTGTTAGACGGTAGCCACTATTAAGGGCGCCGTAGTTAAATACGCCAACTCACTACACCTATTGTGTAGATATAATATTAATAAAAAAAATAAAAAGTGAGACCTATTGTGCCTAAACATCATTCCATACTGTACGTCAGTGTGTTGCTAGCCCTTTCCTCCTCTTTAGCGCTCTCTCAAGATAGTAACGACAATAATGCCTCAGTAACCTACTCCGCGAGTTATTTTACCGAATTTGAAGCGGTGTCAGTCAATGACATGTTGAATCGAATTCCCGGTATTGCATTGGCGTTAGATGGTAATCAAGTACCCAGTGTCGGCAACAATGATCGAGGTCTTGGCGGCGAAAGCCAGATTCTAGTTAACGGAAAGCGTATGGCCGGTAAGGCCAATGAGGCACAAGAACAACTGGATCGAATTCCCGCTAGCCAGGTGGACTATATAGAGATTATTCGAGGGACTTCAGGTGACCTTGATGTGCGAAATAGCGGACAGCTAGTCAATATTGTTTTGCTAGAGACGCAATCATCTTCGAGTATCTCGGCCGAAGTAGGCGGTGCCTATTACCATGATGGCACGCTAGAGCCTATTGGGTCCGTGTCCTATAGTGGCCAACGGGACAAGCTAAATTATCTGTTGAGCGCCAATGTTAGCTCTGGTTATGTGGCTTTAGAGAGTTCAGAGTTGAGCGTATTAGCCGATAGTACGCTAAATGAGACGCGTGAGTTTGATCGCACCCGTGAGCAAACCAACTACACGATAAACTCCAATATCGTCTATCAAATCAGTGATGCCGATAGAGCCTCATTTAACGCGCTCTACAGTCAGAATGACCCAGATGCCAAGTTGCTACGCACCATCACAGACCTGAAATCGACTCCTCAGACCCAAATATTTGAAAGGGAAGAACTGCCTGGAACCACTAATAATTGGGAGATAGGAGGAGACTACGAACATAACTTTACTGGCGGCGCTAAGTTTAAAATATTGGCTGTTGTTAATGAGGAAAACAATGACAGTTTTCGCGAACGCTATGCTGCCAATGGCATTGGCTCGGTTGAAACGAAAAATCTTTTTCTAGCGACGGAAAGCCGGTATAGAGAGCGAATTGTTCGCACCTCTTATGCGTGGGATTTTTATGAAAATCAAGCGTTGGAGTTTGGTGTTGAAGGATCGCAAACGATCCAGAACTCGGCGCTCAGACTGGGCGCAAGAACCCCCACACCGCCCTCTAGTGATCACGGCGGCTTATCGCCAGTGTTCGTGCCCAATGCCGTGTCCCAAGTAGAAGAAATGCGCTACGAAGGGTTTGTCGTGCATAACTGGCAGCTCAATCCGCGTATGTCACTCGAAAGTAGCTTGTTGTACGAGATCTCAGAGATCGAGCAAAGTGGTGATGTGAACAAGAAACGTGATTTCGATTTCGTTAAGCCGAAACTAGATTTTCGTTTCGATATTAGTCGTAGCTTTCAACTACGAGTGTCCGCTGAGAAAGATGTCTCACAACTAAGTTTTGCGGATTTCTCTGCAGGGGTGAATACCCAAGACGAAGATCAAGATACGGTAACCGGTAATCCAGAATTGGAGCAGGAACAAACTTGGCGCTATAACATCAATCTTGATTATCGACTGCCCAACGATGCGGGTGTGTTGAATTCGCGTTTCTTTTATTACGATGTCAGCAATTCTATCGGGCGGGTCGATATCTCCCCAAATGCACAAACAGTGCTTAGTACCAATGGGAATGTGGGGGATGGCAAGATCTTCGGCTTATACCTTAATGCTAGTATCCGTTTAGGTTTCTTAGACCTTCCTGGCGCGGTGGTGACAGCGGGTTTGAATCTGGAAGACGCCTATATTTACGATCCGCTCATTGCTAAAAAACGCACAATTATCCCTATTGATAGGGGTAGCTTCCGCATTGGTTTCCGTCACGATGTGTCATCGTTGAATCTTAGTTATGGTCTGACCTATCAAGACGGTATTGGTGGCGTAGGCGGAACAGGGGGTAATCGAGTACGGTACGACATCGACAATGTGCTGTTTTACGGTATGGGAAAGGTAAGAACGAATCTAGTGGGGTTCGTAGAGAAAGTCGGATATCGCAATTTCACCTATCGATTGGAGGTGAACAACGGCTTAAATTCGGATAGATGCTTTGAGAGAAAGCGCTATAACGGCCGCATTCGTGATCGTGACCTGCGTGAGATCGAGTATAGCTGCAATTCTGTTGGTGCAGAGGTGATGTTCAAGGTGCGCTCGACTTTCTAGAATAAGGGGGCGCAAGGCCCCCTTATTCCGGTCCGCCATTATGAAACTTAGCGTTTCTTCTTGGCTGGAGCAGCCGCTTTTTTAGCTGGGAGAGCTGCTTTCAAAGCGCTAGCGTAGGTGTTACGTGCTGTTTGAAATACCGCAGCTTGTGCTTGTAGGCGTGCCAACTCTTGGTCGATAAACTGTATGCTCTGTAGTTGCTCTGTTGCCTCTTTAGGCAGGCTATCTAAATCATAGTCAACTTCGTCAATCTTGATTGTGCTCATGCGTAAATCCTTGTGTCTTTAGTGTGTTCAAGTCGAACCAAACGGTTATTGCCGTTTGGTTGCGACGAGTAACATTGTCTCTTACTTACGCTTTCGAATGCCAGTGTCTGGCTCTCAATCGATTTTCACCATTCCTATTCGGTTCGAGCTGCTCTGATGAATCAACAGGTCGCCGTCTTCTGTAGTGGCCATATTACGGACAATACCGACGCCCGAAGGGATCGGCCAACTCTGAAAAGACTCGGTGCGTGGATTGAAGCGCACTAAGGCGTCAGGTCGCATGCCTGATTCGTTATACCAAATTACGTCATCGATCACGGCAATGGCATAGGGGTGGGACGAGGAGCCGCTTGGCGAATCCCACTGTTTGATTTCGCCAGATGCAGGATCTAATCGCCCAATTTTGCCCATTGTGGAGTTCACAAACCACACGATGCCTTGGCTGTCCAAGTCGAGCCTGCGAATTCGAGTGCTTGTGTCAGGCACTTCGTAATAGCGGATGTCCATGGTGTCTGGATGTAGGGCGCCAATTTTGTTGGTGCCGTTATAGGCGACCCACACAGTGCCATCAGGCCCTACTTTGATGCCATAGGGGCGAGGCTCGGTTTCAATCTCATCGACTTCACCGGTACTTGGGTTGACGCGGCCAAGCATGCCGGCTCCTTGCGCGGTGAAATAGAGGTTGCCATTAGGATGAAATATAGCGGAGTGCGGGTCTCGCGCTTGTGTTTTGTATTCCGTGACCGTGCCATCTAGTGGGTTCAGCTTTCCTATAGTCGCGTTGCTATTGCCCGTATACCAAATGTTGCCTTGTGCATCTGGCACGATAGTGTGTGGACGGGCGGTAGGAGGCAAAAGGTATTCCTCCATCAGCCCAGTGGCCGGATCTAAACGCCCCGTCAAGCTTGCCCACATGCCTGTCCACCAAATGGATCCGTCTGGAGCTTGGGCAGGGTCTCGGACTCGTTGCCCCAATGTAGGGGCAAGCCATTCAATTATCTCAATTTCAACGTCTCCTGCGATTAACGTAGGGCGACGAGAGACGTCCTCTGGGTAATGCTCGGCGAGGTAATTAGCAATGGTATTGGCTTGCGCGTCGGGCAGTTCAATCATCGTGGCGAACAGATCATGCCACTGGTCGGCACTGCTAAAGCCAGCGGCGCGAGTAATGGTGGCAATGCTGTGGCAGCTAGTGCAAAGGGTTTCGACCAAGGCTTTGCCCGGCCCCTCAGGCAAGGCTTGCGGTGACTGTGCGAGCACAGAGGTAGGCGCGGTCAATGCTAACGATAGGGTCGATGCAGCAAATAGAGTAAGGCATTTTTTCATGGATTAATCTCCGTTAGGTCGCGCTTTCGAGGTATAGCCACTTAGGGCTCATCGAAGATGACCTTATATCTCTATCATTTATTCCAACATAGATCTGATCTGGATCATTAACTACAAGTTGGAATGAGCGTAGTCTCTAAGGGTGATAGTGATTTTTTCTAATATAACGCAATGACGGAGCCTATATGGCAACACTGACGTTTCATGGTGCAGCACAGCAAGTCACAGGGTCTTGTCATCTATTGGAGTCCCCAGCAGTTGGTCGAGTACTGTTGGATTGCGGTATTCGCCAAGGCGGGGATGCATTAAGTCGGATTCAAGGAGAGGGTTTCCCATTCGAACCGGCAAGCATTGATGCAGTGATTCTGTCCCATGTGCATTTAGACCATTCTGGTCTGCTGCCTAGTTTGGTTCATCATGGTTTTACTGGACCAATTTATTGCACAGGGGCGAGTAAAGGTCTTTTGCGGATTTTGCTCGAAGATGCCTCCAGTCTTTATCACCGAGACTTGGAGCATGAGAATCTGCGCCGCAAACGCAGTGGCCGCCCATTGATCGAGGAAGAATACACTGAAAAGGATGTCGCGCAGGTCTTAAAATTATGTGACGCAAGCCCCTATAGGACACCAAAGAAATTGGGAGCTGAGGCAACGCTAACTTTCTACGATGCGGGGCATATTCTTGGTTCTGCCATTGTGGCATTAGAGCTTGTGGAGAAAGGGCAATCGCGCCGGCTAGTGTTCTCTGGCGATCTAGGTAAGCCCGACTCGGTGCTCATGAATGATCCGGAAGTTCTGCATGAGGCCGATGTTGTGATGATGGAAGGAACTTATGGAAACCGCAATCATCGCAGTATGGATAACACCGTAGAACAATTGGAAGAGGTTCTGCACGAGACATGGAAACGTGGCGGCAACGTGATGATCCCCTCGTTCGCCGTAGGGCGAGCGCAAGAGATTATTTATCATTTAGGGTGTCTCTATCATGCTGGGAAACTAGATAACTGGCAGGTATTCCTAGACAGTCCAATGGCGATAGAAGTCACTCAAGTGTATGACCATTGGTTGAATATTCTCGATAGTGAGGACGTACGCTCTCTTTCGAAGTTCGGACGTGAATCGCTGCAAAGCTTCCTGCCCACCTTAAAGCTTACTAATAGCTCCGAGGAGTCCATCGCGATTAACGATGTCAAGAAAGGAGCGCTTATTATCGCGGGTAGCGGCATGTGTACAGGGGGACGCATTCGTCACCATTTCAAACACCGCATCTGGAATGACAAAAACACAGTCATATTTATTGGCTTTCAAGCGCAGGGAACACTGGGTCGTCGACTTGTCGATGGCGAGAAAAAATTCCGTATGTTTGGGGATGAGTTTAAGGCGAGCGCGCACATGGAAACTCTTGGCGGTTTTTCCGCTCATGCGGGTCAGAGTGAGCTTATTAGCTGGGTACTCGAGTTTAAAAATAAGCCCCGCGTGATCCTTGTACACGGGGAGGCATCGGCGCTAGATACATTGTCACAAAAGCTATGGGATGAGCATGGTATTCGTGCTGATATACCGGCGCTCGGCGAAAGTATCGTGTTTTAGGAGGCGGTCTTTCGATGAGCAGATCTTCAGAGCGTGTTAATGCCGAATCTGTGCAAACAGTTGTAGTTCCCGAACATCCCCACGCCTGCAGTGAGCAAGAGTTGCTCGCTGCTTTGCACACTCAAATGGACGGGCTAAGTGAATCCAGTGCGGAGGAGCGCCGTGAGACGTTTGGTCGCAACGAATTGCCTGTGGCTGAGGGAACTCCGGCCTGGCAACGATTAGTGAGGCAGTTCCGAAGTCTGTTCATCTATGTCTTGTTGGCCAGCGGTGGCATCAGCTATTTACTCGGACACTACATAGATGCTGGCGTAATACTTGTTGTCGTTCTAATCAATGGCATCATCGGGTTTATTCAAGAGGGGAAAGCGGAGGAGGCGCTTAACTCCATTCTTTCGATGACAACCACGCATTGTATTGTGTTACGCGACGGGGAGCTGCAAACACTCGATAGCACTGAATTGGTTCCTGGGGATGTCGTGTCCTTGCAGGCAGGGGATCGAGTGCCTGCGGATTTGCGGCTACTACAAAGTAAAGAGTTGCGCAGTGATGAGTCGGTGTTAACAGGGGAGTCGGAGCCTAGTGATAAACGGTGTGAGGCTTTGTCGCAATCTGGCTCGATTGCTGAGCGTCATAACATGGTGTTCATGGGTACGATGATCGTGGCAGGCGCGGCGACGGGGGTTGTTACCCATACTGGCTCGGCTACGCAAATCGGTACGATCAATCAGTTGGTCGACAGTGTGCGTTCGCAAACCACACATTTACAGCAACAATTATCGGCACTAGCACGCAATCTGACTTTCGTCGTATTGGCGCTTTGCGCGGCGACGATTATATATGGCATGACGGTGCACGGTTACGGCTTTGCGGAAATGCTCCAGAGCGCTATTGCTATTGCAGTAGCGGCAATCCCTGAAGAGTTACCTGTGATCGTGACGATAGTATTGTCCATCGGTGTTGTGCGTATGGCTCGCAGTAATGCGCTTGTGCGGCGCTTGCCGGCGGTAGAAGTGCTTGGGTCAGTCGACATCATCTGTACCGATAAAACCGGCACGTTGACGGCTAATGCAATGACTGTGCGAGTAATCGAAACAGCAGGGGCAAGCATTAAAGTGAGCGGTGAAGGCTATGCTCCCCAGGGTGAGTTAAGTGAGCATGCACCTTGTTGGGAGCCCATTATTGCCCGCGCGGCGCTCGCAGGATTGTTGTGTAACGATGCCAATACGATGCTGGATGAAAAGGGGCATTGGCAGATTAGCGGTGACCCTACAGAGGGAGCGCTCGTCGTTGTGGCGCATAAACAAGGACTGAAAAGAACCACTAGTAATACAGCATTTCCTCGCTTAGATGCGTTGCCATTTGACTCCGAGAAACGTTACATGGCCACTTTGCATACGGGTGGCGATGGAGGCACCTTTGTGGCTCTAAAGGGCGCTCCAGAGAGCGTGTTGCACATGTGTTCCGAGCAATATGGAGAACACGGAATCGAGCCGGTTGACAGGGCCCTCTGGCAAAACAAGGTGGCTAGTTTGGCTGAACAAGGCATGCGGGTTCTCGCAATCGCCTATAGGGAGTTTCCTAATGCAAAAGCGACTCTTGAAGACACCGATGTAGAAACCGGAATGGCAATGCTCACCCTCGTGGGAATCAGTGATCCTCCGCGCGTTGAGGCTATAAGCGCAATCACCTACTGCCATCAAGCTGGCATTCGCGTAAAAATGATCACGGGAGATAATCCCATTACTGCCAAAGCCATTGCGAAAGAACTGGGGCTGAATGCGGACAAAGTGCTTACCGGCCAGGACTTGGATGCGATGGATTCGAAGGCGTTGGAGGCGGCCTCTGAAGCTGTAGACATCTATGCTCGGACAAGCCCCGCTAACAAGCTGCAGCTAGTGGCAGCGTTGCAGAGGCAACACCATGTCGTGGCAATGACGGGTGACGGAGTTAATGATGCGCCGGCACTGCGAAAAGCGGATATCGGTGTGGCGATGGGTTTGAAAGGGACTGATGCGGCTAGAGAGGCAGGTGATATCGTCTTAACCGATGATAATTTCGCGACTATCGCACAGGCGGTGACGATAGGGCGCACAGTGTATGACAACACCGTAAAGTCATTGCTTTTTATGCTGCCAACACAACTTGCAGAGGCAGGTGTCGTGTTACTCGCCATACTGTTTGGATGGGTGCTGCCAGTCACAGCGCCGCAAATACTATGGATTAATATGGTGACGACGGTCACTTTGTCTTTGGCATTAGCTTTCGAGCTGACTGAAAGAGGTGCCATGTTGCACCCACCGCGTCCTTATGGGCAAGGTCTAATCACTGGCAGCGTATTGCGTCGAATTTTATTAGTAGGGATCAGTGCGACCATCGTGACGTTCGCCGTGTTTCTGTGGTATTTACAGGTTGATCAAGACGTGGATTATGCCCGCACCATGGCGGTGAATACTGTGGTGATGATTGAAGCTCTCTATTTATTGAATTGCCGCTTCTTTGATCAGAGTATTTTTCATTCGGATATGTTGAAAGGTGCTATGCCGGTGATGATCTCTATAGCGCTTGTCATGGTCGGACAATTGTTATTTACCTATCTTCCTATCTCGCAGCGCATATTCATGGTGACTGATATTAGCTTATTAGACTGGTTGGTGGTTTTTGCTGCCGCGAGTGTTGTATTGGTGTTGGTGGAGATAGCAAAATTTGCTGCCAAAAGAAACTATCGTGGCATTAAATGAGCGATTCCTTTTAGTAGTAATGGTGCCAAATCAATTTCATTGCTGATGTCGGGAATGCTGTTGCTAGTGACAACTCGTAAGCCCGCGGCCTGCATTTCCTCTAAGGCACCGGATGCAAAAATACCGTGTACCCCAATGCAAACGGGTGCGCACATTCCGGCGGCCATAAGGTGGGCCGCTGCTTGCTGCATCGTACGCCCTGTACTGATGATGTCATCGACTAATACCGGCGTATGGCTTTTGTAGTCGTTAACGTGGGGCACAGATACTTTCACCTCACGATCGCCGAACCGTTCCTTGGTTAAAACCTCAAATGGACAATTGGCTGTCTGCGCGACTTGTGCCGCCCATTGTTCAGATTCTCCGTCTGGACCAATGACGATGGGTTTGTCTATATTTTCCATCAACCACTGTGCGATAGGTTGTACGGCGGTCAAGGCAATGGAGGGCAAACTGTACACTTCGCTCAGCGCGTGAATGCGATGCAGGTGAGGGTCTACTGTGAGCAGCCAATCAAATTGCTGGCTAATCAGTCGTGCAAAATAGCGCGCGCTGATGCCTTCGCCCTTTTTGAATCGTTTATCTTGACGCATATAGGCAAGGTAGGGAGCAATGAGGCCTATGCTATGGACGCCTAGGTCACGAAGTGTAGCGTTAAGTAATAGTAGCGGGAGAAATTTTTCATCGGGGTGGTGCAGCTGACAGAGTATAGCCACCCGCGCTCCTTTTACATCGCTACACACGCGCACATAGCTTTCCCCATCTGGGAAGTGACGCAACTCAAGTTCGCCTCTATCAAAACTCCCCGCGGCAATCAATGAAGCGCCGAGTGCTTCCTGACCGGGCATGACAAATAGGACTTGTCTCATACGACTTCTTCCTCTAAATGCAGTACGTCGGGGTGGGCGTAATAAAAGTCCAACGCGTAGGCGAGCTCACCGGCTGCCTCTGCATGTAGGGTCATCAGTGTCTGGCCTTTCTCAACTTGATCCCCTAGACGCACATGTAAATCGATGCCGGCCGCTGGTGCGTTGGGTGCCCCTGCAAGGGTCGCGAGGCGCGAGAGCACACGGTTATTGAATAGAGCCACAATGCCGGATCTCTGCGCGGTTATGGGATGTTGAAATTGTGCGACTGGAGGTTTTTTTAACCCTCCCTGTGCGATACAGATGGCTTGGAATTTAGTCCACGCTGACCCACTATTGAGAGTTTTAGTGGCGAGGGTTAAGCCTTCACGTTCGGGGCAAGCACCTCCCATTTCTAGGAGTTTTGCGGCCACACTTAGAGAGCGTTGCCGTAAATCCTGAGGAGCAGAATCACTGCATTGCAATACGGCCAATACGTCACGTGCTTCAAGCGCCGGCCCGACACCGTGCCCTACAGGCTGACTTCCATCGCTGAGTATTATCTCTACTTTCAATCCTAATGCCTGGCCGGTACTGACCATCATTTCACCAAGCTTTTCTGCCAAATCAGCACTGCGTACTTTAGCCGTAGGACCTACTGGTATATCTATAAGAACATGGGTAGAGCCGGCTGCGAGTTTTTTGGAAATGACCGAGGCGATCATTTGTCCTTCGCTGTCCAAGTCCAAGGCTCTTTCTACGCGAATGATCAAATCGTCTGTGGGGCTAAGGGATACTGAACCACCCCACGCCAAGCAGGCCCCCTCATTGTTGACGACATCGCGCATTTTCTCGAACGATAGCGAAACATTCGTGAGTGTTTCCATCGTATCTGCAGTGCCAGCAGGGGAGGTGATCGCGCGTGAGGAAGTCTTCGGCATCATCAAGCCGTTCGCGGCGACAATGGCTACGACGATGGGAGTTGTGCGGTTACCAGGCAAGCCGCCGACACAGTGCTTATCGAGTACCTGTACACCTTCACCCCAGTCGAAGCGACGGCCAGTTTCTACCATCGCTTGTGTGATAGCGATGGTTTCGGATTGGTTGAGATTATTGCCCGCACAGGCAGTGACGTAGGCGGACAACTGAATATCGGAATAACGTGCTTGGTGAATGTCGGTGATGATAGCGCGTGCAGCCTCAAGCGTGATTTCTTTGCCATAGAGTTTGCCCCGTACGTGCGCCATAGACTCAACTGGGGCTGCGTGTTTGAAATGCGCTTTATCTCCCTCTTTCGCGCTGAGTAACTTCCATGCACTGTCGCTTAATGCCGCCTTCTGATGGCTCAGGAAATCGCCGGTGACGATGTTGAGGGTGGCTATAATACTGCGCTCATCGACGCATACGCGGACACGACCTTGCGCTGAAAAGCCCTCGGACTTGCACACATGACAATCGTTGCGCATATACACGACAGGCTCTTGATGAGTGTCGATCCCTGCGCGTGTGAGAAGAAGATAATTTTCTTCATCATCTGTGGCAGTGATGTCAGTTTTTTCGCGCACATTGGGCTCCTTATGCAATCGCATCAAGCTGTTTGTTGGCTTGTTGCAGAATTTGTTGCCAGTTTTGCCCATTGGCTTGTTGCATACCCCGCACATCTAAAGTACCACCTCGATTTCGGTAGCCAAGCACTTGCATATTGCTAGGCCCAGTATCTAAGTTTCGCAATACACCTGTCATGACCTCTGGGTGCGTATGGCAGACCATTAGGCGATTTTTTACGGGGGTAATGATATGGGCAATCTGCGCTTTACTATGGACATATTGAGCTTCACGTTCGTCGCGCGGAATGCGGAATCGTCCGGGCTCAACGATAGCCACTACCGAACATCGCCGGCCTGACTCTCGTAACGCATTAGCGGCCTTGAGTACGGCGCTTAGCTGATAAGCCCCTATCGCCAGAAACTGGATTTCTGAGTCTGCATCGTGGCTCAATTCAATCGCTCCATCTTTGACCGCTTGCCGAGCTTGAGTGACTGTACAGTGCAGCGGGGTGATGTTTTTTGGCGCGACTATCGCCGCGATCGTGCCTCGTTGTTGGTAAAGGGTGCGCATGATCTCTACCGCAACGTTGGCATCGTATGGAAACAGTACAGGTGCCACGTCAGCCATTTCTCCCATCCACGCTTCGCATAACGTTGGGTCTTGATGGGATTGTTCGTTCTTGCCGTTCTCCCATGTATGAGAGCTAAGCAACAAAGGGACGCTCAGCCACGGCACGACACGCCCGGTTTCGAGTGTATGGCGAGCAAAAATAACTTCTTGTCGCATAGCTCCTAGCATCTTTACTGCGAACGCTTCATAAGTTACAGCAAGGTTGATGCCCTGTTTGTTAGCGAGTACGGCGCTTATAACGGCTTCTTCGTTGAGCGCGGTTATGACGCAGCCCTGTATCGACTCTGCGACTCCTTTCTCCGGTGAGGTCACACGATGCCGAAGTAAATCCAGGCTCAGATTCATGCGATTGCTGCGCATTTCATCCGAGTTACCAACGCGAAAACGGCTGCCCGAATTATGATGCACAAACTCCACGAACCATGCATCAATCGCGGCCATTGGCGAGGTGTTGCCCTTGAGAGCTTGGCTATCGGGGATCACCGGTGTAGGGACTGTAAATTTGCGTAAGGGGTGGTCTTTTTCGGCTTCGCGTTTTTGTGCGCCGTGGCAGTTCAATATAGCGATAGCTTTTCCAAGCTCTACTTGTGGGACGTACAGTTTCTCGCAACCTGTATTGAATAGGTCGCGGCTTTCTTCATCGCTCGCGCAGCTTTTAGGCAGTGGCAGATTGTGTGCCGCGTTCGTTCCCGCGCCAGGAAAACCGAAACCTTTAATTGTCTCTGCAATGGCATAAGGCAATCGCACGGGGTACTCGCGTGTGCCAGCTTGGATTTCCTGGTGTTGTTTTTCCAAGTCCATGGCCATGGTAATAATGGCCCATGCGAATGCGGCGGGATCACGTCCGTCGATATCAACAGGTTCGAATCCATTTAGGCGTAAGTGTTCACGAAACCAGTGTACGCCACCGGATTGTGACATTGTGGTTCTCTGGTCAATTCGTCGTCCGTTGGCGATCATGATGGGCATCACTAAGCCCGTATCTTCCCCTCGCCACCACCGTGCCGCCCAGTCGCTGCCGCGTTGCTCCTCAAAGGCGCCATCGCTAAGAAAGCTCACGAGCTCTTGTCCTGGTAACGGCATATGCACGTATTGCAAACCCGCAAATCCTAGGTATCCGCCTTCACTGATTCCGCCTGCGGTAAAGACGTTAACATGGCTGCCTAGAGGTGCCACTGGTCTGCCGTTGTCACCAATTTCATAACTATAGAAATCTTGGCATAGCTTGCTAAGACCGGCATCGTTAAAGGCATAGCGAGCGTCTTGTTCGGGTTCTAAATTTCGGGTTATCACATTGACAGCGTCTATTGCGGCGACGCAATGCCCTTGGCCCATCAACCACGCCCTTGTTTTTCCGCCCAGAGCATTGGCAAGAAGATAACCTACATAGGCAGGCACCATGTTGAGAGCACCACCGGTATGGCCTTCTGGGATAGTTTTGAAGTCTTCCGCTTGCATGGTTCGGCCGTCAAGGTAGACCTGTTGCGCATAAGTCATATGCACCGTAGTCCATAAGCCCATACTAGCCACTCGATCGGCGGCTGCGAAAAACTGCCACGCTTGCTCGGCATTACAAAGTTTTTTGGCAGCGAGTTGCTCGACAAGCGTCTCTACGCGCGCAATCGTTTCACTGCTGTGAACAATCACACCATAGCCGGCTAACCACTTTTGTTTATCATGACTCATTCTTATCTCCAGGCTAACGCGATTCTAAGGCTCTATACTGCCTTAACATCTCTTCCATTTCGTTGACGGGCGTCAACCATATAGCGGTCTTCGAGTCATTGTGATGCAAAGGGCATACACCTTGGGCATCCAAATTGCGTTCTGGGTCAAGACAGATCCCTAAGCCCTGCAATGGTGTGAATATATGCGCTCGTATTTGTGTTTGATTCTCGCCAACGCCGCCGCCGATACTAATGGCATCAACCCCTCCTAGCGCCGCGATAAACGCCCCAATTTGTTTACGCACTTGATAACAATACTGTGTGATTGCCTGTTGGGCCTCCACTGAAGTGTTGGTCATGACTTCACGCATGTCACCCTTACCGGGTGCGAGTGCGGCAAGGCCTGAATGCTTGGTCAGAAGCTCGTTCAAGTCCTCTCCACTCATAGCCTCTTGTTGCATCAGATGCAATAAAATTCCTGGATCTACGCTCCCACTGCGCGTGCTCATCATCATGCCTTCTAAAGGGGTGAAGCCCATGCTGGTGTCGATCACGCGATCATCGCGCCATGCACTCATAGAGCAGCCGCCTCCTAGATGAATGCTGATAAAGCGCTTCGGTGCCGCAATGCCGGCCTTTTGTGAAGCTGCATGCGTATTACGCCATTGATTGCGATGAGCGAGACCATGGAAGCCATAGCGACGCAGTGGCCAGTGTGGGGAAAGCGAATCGGGCAATGCGTAGCGAGCCGCCTCTGGAGGGAGTTGCGCGTAGAGCCCAGAATCGAAAACAGCGTATTGAGGGACATGGGGCCAGCATTGACGCATAACCTCGTGTAATTTCAATGCTAATGGATTATGCAGTGGGGCGAGCACGGACCAATGCGCGATGCGTTCTAGAGTCGCGTCATCCATCAGCTGAGCCTGTTCGCTCACCGCGCCAGCATGCACTATACGGTGCACAACTGCGCGCGGTTCTAGTTGGTTTGCCAAGGCTTGCGCTAAGACATCAGGCAGTGTTTCCTCTGTACCGCTGAACTGCACAATGTCGGCATAGGAGTCCTTTGCCGGGCCAACCTGGCGTGGTAATAATTTTAGAGTGCTGCTTCCTGCATTACATAGCAACACGTCGCTTGTTTTAATCTGCAAAGTGCCATTTTTTTTCACTACCAATCCTATTTAATTGTGGTAATCCTCGAATAGCTCGCAGGCTTATCTTGGCACAGTTCCGCTCATTACTGTGCCTTCTCGACGTGGGTCTGCGGCACCAACGAGTCCGTCTTCGGTGACCAGAATGACGTGAAGCCCCGAGTTCTCACCGTCTACCTCTTGTACGGAATAACCGGAGGCTTTTAGTTGATCGGCTAGTGCTTGGCCAGGTTCGCGGCCGATCTCCACTCTTACGGACTCCCCGCGAGCGATAATATTGGGAAAGTTGATCGCTTCTTGTACGCTCATTCCCCAATCGACAATGCCCATGACTGACTTAGCCGTATAGGCAGGAATAGAATTGCCGCCTGGTGAGCCGGTTACCATGTAGAGTTCATTACTGGCATCTAGAATGATGGTAGGTGACATCGACGAGCGTGGACGAGCGCCAGGTCGAATCATATTGGCCTGCTCTGGCGCATTCGCGTCGAAGGCCCGTGCAAAATCGGTCATCTCATTATTTAGCACGAAACCTGCGGCCCAACGTCCTGAGCCAAAGGGTGACTCGACGGTCATCGTGATAGAGACCGCATTGCCTTCGTTATCTACAATCGAGAAATGCGTCGTACCTGCGGCTTCATCCGTGCTGTCTTCGGCCCACACAGCCACGCTGTCAGTATTTAGGACAAGCGCTGGGTCTCCGTGCATGGGCACGTCCCCTGGCGCGGTTGGATTACTGCCTCGTGACTGGATATAGCGTGGGTCTAGCAATTGGTCCAACGGGACGTCCACTTGATCAGGGTCCCCAAAGTAATAGTCTCGGTCGGCGTAGGCCATACGTTGAGCATCGACAAACGCGGCTATTTGTTGCGCTTGTGTGGCGTTCTCTGGCACTAGTTCATCGTAGAGATTTGCCACCATGATTTGCATTGCCCCAGAAGAGGGGGGCGTTGCAGAGCAAATATTGAGATCTCGCCAAGGGCCGCAAATAGCATCGCGCTCAACCGCTTTATACCCCGCGATATCTTCGACGGTCATGCTGCCTCTGTCGGGGCCGGCTTGTGCCGCGTTTGCCATGGCTTGCGCAATTTCACCGCTGTAAAACGCCGAAGGGCCCTCTTGGGCAACACGCTCTAGGGTGTGGGCGTACTCTGGATTGCGTAAAGTGCTTCCTGCTTGTAAGGGCTGACCATTGGGGTAGAAGTACTCGGCTGAACCAGGATTTTCATCGAGGCGAGAAATCTGCGCCATCTGCGGCAAATACCCTGCCATTTTGGCTGACACGGTAAACCCTTCACTGGCCAGTGTAATGGCCGGCTCAAACAACGTTGCCCATGGTAGGGTGCCGTAGGTGTCATGGGCCAATTTGTACAGAGCAATCGCTCCGGGCACACCAACAGCGTTGCCACTTTGCCAAGCCTCTAGAAATCCCATCTCTTGGTTTTCACGCATAAACATATCGGCGGTGGCACCTGCCGGTGCGGTTTCTCGTCCGTCCAGAAAACGCACGCGTTGATCTTCTTGGTTATACACCACTAAGAAGCCGCCACCCCCTAAGCCGGAGCTTTCAGGTTCTACCAGTCCGAGCACCGCATGTGCCGCGATTGCGGCATCCACTGCATGGCCCCCTTGCTCTAGCATTTGCACGGCAGCCTCTGTGGCATAGGGATTTGCCACGGCAGCCATATAGCCGAGAGTCCAACCGTCTTGTGCTTGCTCCTCTATCATTGGAGCAGGGGCTGCCGGTTGAGCGCTTGTAGTTTGGCTCGGTTCGGAACAGGCGGCTAATACAGCTAGGCTTAGTAGTGTTAATGCAGCTTTCATAACAGGGCTCGTTTTTGCCAGTTAGGCGTATGATTTAAAGAAATGTGGATAAGAGTGAGAATATAGCCGTTTGTTTGAGGTAACAAGCTTGCTTTGTGTGAAACCTATGCAAGGGAGTTGCTATATCAACTCCCTATAGGCTCAATACAATTGAATGTTTAATACTTTGAGGAGATCGCAATGATAACGCTTGAAGATATAGGGATCGAGAATGCAGTGGCATTCCACGTGGCTGGCAAGATCACCGAAAGCGACATGGATATGGCGTTCACTACGATGAAAGAAAAGATCGAACTGCACACTAATATAGTTCTCTATGAACAGATTGACTCCTTTGGGGGTGTTGAATTGGCAGGCATCATCGATAAGTTCAAATACTTGTTTGAGATGGGTATCTCAAATATCACTAAGGTCGCGATAGTGACAGACAAAGCTTGGATCGAAAAAATAGTATCGATAGAGGACAAACTTTTTAGAAGTATCGAGATGAAAGTGTTTTCGATTGAAGACAAAGCGCAAGCTATTGAGTTTTTACGTTAAGAGTATTAATGAATTTTTACGGGAAATGACAGTATGACTCCTGTGCAGGGGCGTCACCCGTTTGCTGTTTCATTGTTTTAAATCAAGGTGGGGAACAGTCATAGGCCTTAAGCTTATCGGGTGAATGTAACACTCAAGTTGCCACTGGAAGGAGCCCTCTATGACGCTTAAATCAATAAAAGTAACAATTGCCTTTTTGCTTTCTTTAACTTTGGTAGCGTGTGCCAATAATAGCCCTCAAATTGGGACTTCCGTGACGCTGTGCTGTCCTGGCAATTATTCCGAATATGCCACATACAGTCTTGATACTCAGGACATGCCTTTGTTCTTAGAAGACTATATGTTAGCTGAGTTTGAAAATGCGGCTAGAGAAAAAGGCTTGTACAAAGGTGATCGTAATAGCGATTTGCAGATCACACTTAGATATAAACACGTCAGCCTTGATGCGGAGCAAGAAGATATTGATCCGTTCATCAGAATGGAAAGCATAAACGTTGAGCTACGCTATCTTGCTGTAATCGAAATCAACATGGTTGATAGACGCACATCCAAACGAGTATGGGCAGGTCAAATTTCTCGCTTTCATAGTGTGAGCCCTGGCGAGTATATGCATGAAGGTGATGCGCGGCCTGCATTCGGAGCCGCTTTTCTAAAAGTATTGGAAGACTATCCAAGCTAAAACCTTGTTTGTTGTTAGCCGCTCTACCTAATCAAGGTAGGGCGGCTTTCGTATTGCTTCATTCCCTTCTTTCGCCTTATTCAAATCGCTTCCTCATAGAGTGCCTTAAGATGGGCGGCTTGCACGTCCACTTCTGATGCAAGCAATGCCTGCATATGCGTTTGTAGTTGCGGTGTGAATACAAAAATTCGTTCTTTCTGAAACTGTAACTCCCGGTGACTTTGCTGGGAAATGTCGCTATTGAGCACGGCGTCATAAGCCTGTGTCAGCGAGTCTTGATCGTTTTGGTAGGCTGAGGCCGCAAAGGCCTGTGTTTCCCCCTTGAGCGTTGCGAGAAGGCCTTTAAGATCGCTTGTGGCGTGCAGTGATGCTTGGTCTGCGATATCCAACGTATTGCTTGTTGCACTGCGCACTTGTGCAAAGGCGCGAAGATAATCAGCTATAACCCACTCGAGTGCTTCTGCAGAGCTTAGCAATGCTTGAGCATCTTTACGCAATGCGTCCTTGTTGGGTGATGAAATATCACTAGGGGGCCAAGCTAGTGCACGTGACTGACGTATCAGTTCTATATGTTCATTTTGCAGGAAGTCATAATGCGCCACTTGCCCCGATTGAACTTGTTGCATTGCGCTGACGATGCGGGTTTCTGCTTCCGCCGCAATGTTTAATGCTGCGAGATAATCTTGATGATGCGCGTTACTGCTTTGTGCGTAGACAAGTGAAGGAATTGTCATTCCCACAAGAAGTAATCCTGTAAAGATCTGCTGGCTACGAAATTTCTTTAATCTTTGAATAATCATTGTTTAGTGAGCTCCATGTTGATGTACGGCATCGTTGTCACTGCCACTAGACTGCGGTGTATGGTGTCCATTGTGCATGTGCCCTTGTCCCGCCGCATCGGGCATCTGTTGGCGCATGGCATCTTGGAGTTGAGAGTTGTTCATATCCTGCATTCCGCGATTAAAGAAGGCGCTATTCAAACTAGTTAGAAAGACACTGATGTCCTCAACATCTTGATCGCTTAAGGTGCGTCCCACTTGGTGTGCTCCCATCCGGCGCACAGCATCTTGCAAGGTAGAAACGCTACCATCATGGTAGTAGGGCGCGGTCATGGCGACGTTATGCAGTTGTGGAACTTTGAAAACTAATTGGTCTTCTTCCCGTCCGCTGCGTGCCGCTAAGCCTTCCTCCCCAGGGAGTGCGTATTGCAATGCTAGTGAAAGCGAGCTGGCAACAGGTTGGTAGGAATTGCCACCAAGATTGATGCCGTTATGACACGCGACACAACCCACTGCAGTGAAACGGTCTTTGCCGCGAAGGGCTTGATCCGACAACACTTTGTTCTCGTCATTTAGATAATCGTTAAAGGGCGAGTCTGTGCGTGTCATGTCTTTAGTGTGCTGGGAAAGGGCGTTGCCTAAGTTGGCTGCTGTGATGCCGTCGGAGTAAACCTCTTCAAACATAGCGGTGTAGCGGGCATCGGCCTTAAGCGTTGCAATAACGGCATTAAGATCGTGTCCCATCTCGACAGGATTCGTTATTGGCTCTAAAGATTGCGTATCTAGATCGAAGGCACGACCATCCCAAAATTGACGGAAATTGAAGGCCGCATTGAACACGGTAGGCGTATTGCGCTGGCCGCGTTCTCCATTGATTCCTCTGGCCATACTCATGCCATCGGTGCCGCCCATCATGCCCATATGACAAGTGTTGCAAGCCACACTGCCGTCGGCCGAGAGTGAAGTATCGTGGAATAATGCAAAACCAAGATCGCGTTTAACGGTGTCAGCTGCAAAGGTCGCTAGATCGGGTATCGGACGAAAGGCCGTATTGGCAAGAGGATGGTCGGCGTTAGAATTAATCCAGGAGGCCTCTCCTTGGGCTTGCAGAAAGGCGACATGATTAGCATCTATGGGCTCTGCGAAAACATTAGTACTGCTGATTAAACCTAATACCAGTAATCCTGTTGCAAGCTTGTTGCGTGGCATGCGGTATTCCTCTATAGATTTGTTTAGGTACACAGTGAACGAATTTGGAATCATAATCCAAAAGTCCCTTAGTTATATAATGGGAGCGCACAAGCGAGATTCCAATGCGACAAGTTGTCGCACTAGTGAGTGGTATTGCAATATGAGTCGCAATTCTAGGCTATATTTGAACTGGCGCTATACACTTTCGGCTTTCAGGCGTACCTTATCCTAATCGGTCATTTTATCTAACGACCATCGTTTTTGATTCATGCTGCATAGATTTAACGCGGCGATGTCCCAATTAATCCGGTTTCAATTAGTTGCTCTTAGCTTAAGGGGCAGTTCCTTGCCTGCGGGTTGGCAGACCACTTTTTATCGGAAGCATGCTATGAAGATTCGAATTGGTTATGAATTGGTGTATTCATGTCCACAGCCTACTCCTATGATTCTAACCCTCAATGTTCACTCTTCTCAGGCAGGTTTTTTACTGACGCCTGATCAGATTCGAACGGACCCTCCCACGCCAATGCGTGGGTATCGAGATTTATACGGCAATTGGGTCACACGTCTTGTTTTGCCTGAAGGCGAAACGTTGATCTCCAATGATGCATTGATCCAAGATGATGGCGAGCGTGATCCAGTATTTCTTGAGGCGCAACAATTTGAGGTGCAAGCACTACCGGAGGAGGCATTGGTTTATCTATTAGGTAGCAGATACTGTGAAACCGATTTAATGGCCAATGAAGCTTGGCGACTATTTGGTAATGGCGCGACGGGCTGGCAACGAGTCCAAGATATCTGTGATTTTGTCCACGGGCATATTAAGTTTAGCTATGCCCATGCCAACAACACCATGACGGCAAGTCAGGTGTATCAATCGCAGATTGGGGTTTGTCGTGACTATACTCATTTGGCCGTGACCTTCTGTCGTTGCCTGAATATACCTGCACGATACTGTATGGGGTATTTGAGCGATATTGGGGAGCCACCGCCCTACGGGAAAATGGATTTTGCCGCATGGTTTGAAGCCTACATCGGAGGTGAATGGCACACGTTTGATCCGCGCAATAATAAGCGCCTTATTGGACGTGTGTTGATGGCGCATGGACGTGATGCGACAGATGTTTCATTGAGTAATAATTTTGGGATGACTCAGCTCACACGTTTTCTGGTGCGAGCCGATGAGGTGCCGGAATAATCGATAAGTGAGCGCAATGACTCAACAAGAACCTCCCGCGTATACAGTGGTAAATACCCACGGAAAGAGCGATGTAGTGCTCGTTTGTGATCACGCCTGCAATCGGATTCCACAACAAATGCAAGGTTTGGGGTTAAGCGCAGAAGTGTTGGCGTCGCATATTGCGTGGGACATAGGAGCGTTATTGGTTGCACAGTATCTTGCACAACGTCTCGACGCGCCGTTGATATTTAGTAATTATTCCCGACTAGTGATTGATTGTAATCGTCGACCCGAGCGGGGCGATCTAATTCCAGCGTCCAGCGCCGGCATCGCTATTCCAGGCAATAAAGATTTACTAGTACAAGAATCCTTGAAAAGACGGCACTCCTTTTTTGATCCCTACCATCAAGCGATCGAGCAGGTTCTCACTGAGCGCCAATCCCCCACGGCATTACTTTTGAGTATTCATAGTTTTACGCCAAGCTTAGAAGGGCGCCAGCGACCATGGCCTATTGGGGTGTGCTATGAACAGCGCAGTGAGTTGTCAGTGCGATGGCGAACGGCCTTGCAAAATCAACTTTGTGCGCCAGTAGGGAACAACGAACCCTATGAAGTCGAGAACGATGTTGATTACACACTTCCTGCCCATGGCGGAAAGTTCGGTATTCCCTCGATCATGCTTGAGATCCGCCAAGACGAGATTAGTGATCCCGTGGCGGCGCAGAACTGGGGAGAGACTATCGCGGTGGCGTGGGAGACGTAACGAGCTCAACACCGATATACGTTACGTTCTCGTGTAGGGTGTTGAGTTGTCAGGAAGTCTACTGAGACATTAATCTCAATGCGGGGCTTGGTTCGAAGTCTCAAGACCGTTGATGGGGATCATCAAGTGAGCGCTAGGTTTACCCTCGTTCATCATCCAAGGTGTGCCTTTGCCCATGAGTGAGTTGTCGCGTTGGGGTCCAGTGGGCATGCCGAGCTGTGCGGAAGTCGCATTGGGCACCGAGACGATCCACAGCAATTGAATTCGATCCGGCGTATCGAACAGGCGATAACTCAACGAACCAAAAATACGTGGGTTGATCAGTCCCTTGCTCTCTGCATCAGCTAGAGCTGCATCCACTTCTTCATCGGACAAACCCTGTGCGTTTAGTTTGGCGCTCATATCACTGCGTGAGGCGTTGGCTGTTGGCGTACAACGGGTAAAGCCGTTGTCATCCTTGGGGCGGCACTCAACCTGATTGCTACCTTGTCGTAGAACGACGCGGTCTCCGGTGGCTGGGTCATATCGGTAGACGGTGGCATCGGCGCGCAAGTCCTCTGGAAGAGGGCGAAGTGCTTGTGCAATCAACTCGTCATTGGATTGAGCAAACAGTGGGCTTGAGACGAACGCTCCTAGTAGAGCAGCGCTTAGGAATTTTGAAACAGACATAGTGACCCCTTGTGTGGTTATTGCTGTTATTTATTTTCGCAGTGAATTCTTCGCTTGGCGTTGAGAAATGTCAAATCCATTGACGCTTTAGTCACTAATGCCAAGCTGCAGGGAGATAGCGGTTGACTCTTTTCTTCTAAATGGTAATAATTCTCATTTGTTATTACATTATCAATTGGAGAGTTCAATGTTCACTGCTTCCCCTAGGCGCTATATTTTGTGCAGCCTATCCGCCGCTATTTCCTTAGCGACATTTGACGTCATCGCCGCGCAAGACAGTTTTGTACAAGAAATTGTTGTTACCGCCTCTGGCTTTGAACAGAAAATTACAGACGCACCTGCCAGCATTTCAGTGATCTCTCAAGAAGAGATTTTGACTCGCCCGCACGTGAATCTCCTCGATATGCTTAAGTATCAAGAAGGTGTGGATATTGGTACTAGTCGCGATAAAACTGGGCAAGGCACTATCAGTATGCGTGGTTTAACAGGTGAATACACCCTGTATTTGATCGATGGCAAACGTCAAAACAACCACGGTGACATCTATCCGAATAACTTTGGTGGCAATGCGTTTGGTCACATGCCTCCGGCAGAATCTATTGAGCGTATTGAAGTCATTCGCGGGCCAGCATCAACACTTTACGGAGCGGACGCGCTGGGTGGTGTGATCAACATCATTACGAAAAAAGTGACGGATCAATGGTTCGGTTCTGCCACTGTCAGTGGCACGATGCAAGAGAACGACCAGTTTGGCGAAGACAGGCAAGGCGAGTTCTCCCTAACTGGGCCGCTTATTGCCAACACGCTCTCCGTTGGGTTGCGCGGTAGTTTCTTCGAATCAGACCCTTCATCTCCTGAGTTAAAACCGGCTATCGATCCTAATGGTGACATTCATACTCGTAGCGTCGGTTTCGGTGGCGCGGGTAAGACAGTAGATACTGAAACCCAAGAATACGGTTTAAGTTTTACTTATACGCCAAATGAGCGCAACACCCTCCGTTTTGCTTATGATACATCCGAGCAAGTCTATGACAACACACCGTTCACAAACCCTGACACTGGTGATATTAGCTACCCACTAGGGACAAAGGATAGTATCGAAGCGCTTTGGCAAACCCGTAGTGGTCGAGTGAATCCACGAGCCGGTTACGCAGCCGATCAAGAGTTTAATCGTGATTGGTGGTCACTGACTCATGACGCTGAATGGGGTTTTGGTACCAGTTCGCTTTCTTTAGCGTATGTAGATACCGCGAATGAGGGCCGTACACTTCCACTTTCTGTAGACGAGCGTCTATTGCTGCAAGAAATGTATGATGCGACAGGTGCTTATGCGGGGATGTCAGAAGATGATCGTCGCAATTTGGCTGAAAGCACGTTTTTGCCTCGTCCAGATCGTCCATTAGATAGTCGACAATACACATTAGATGCCAATGTTAATATTCCTTTAGAAGGTTTCGGTGATCACATGCTGGTGGTTGGCGGACAAATGATTGACGGTGAGCTTGAAGACGGTGTGTTTGGTCTGGAAAGCAATCAACCTGGTGGCGTGCAAGAACAGAAAATGTATTCGCTGTTCATTGAGGATAGCTGGACGCCTATCGAGCCTTTGACTATTACCGCTGGCGTGCGCCATGACGAACATGATGTATTTGGTAGTCAAGTATCACCTCGCTTGTATGGTGTCTACACGGTAAATGATTCTTGGACCGTGAAAGGGGGTGTTAGCACGGGTTATAAAACACCTCAAACGACAGACCTCTATGATGGCATTACAGGGTTTGGTGGGCAGGGGACTTCTCCTTTCGCAGGGAACCCTGATCTAACCCCAGAGACCAGTGTTAACAGTGAGATCGCAGTGTACTGGAACGGTTTTGGTGGGAAGAATCTTAATGTCACTTATTTCGACACTACATTCGAAGACAAAATTGCTCGCGGAGATACCGTCTCTAGCTGTGTTGCAACTGGCGGTGTGCGTCCATGTGTAAACCTTGGCGCCTACGATTCATTAGGGTATTCAACCTATAGCCAAAAGATCAATATCGATAAGGTCGATATCAATGGGATTGAAGTGGCTGGACGCTACCCAATCAATGACAGCTGGTCATTGAATGCTAACTACACATGGACGGACAGTGAACAAAAAAGTGGATCAGAAGTGGGTAGACCTCTTACCAACACTGCTGAGCATATGTTTAATGCGACCGTCGATTGGAATGTGTTGGATAATCTAACGTTGAGCCTACAGTCAGAATTTAGATCTGATCGATATCGCGGTTGGAACACTGTGCTAGACGAGGCGCAGTACTACGAGCAGTATGAACTGTTGAACTTAGGCATTAGCTACAAAGTGAATGAAAACATCACCTTGTTCGGCCGAGTGAATAACTTGCTAGACGAAGATTTCACAACGTACAGCACAGACTTCGTGGACATCGACGGCAACGGTATCTATGACGGAGATACTGATGAAGTGCAGTTTACCGATCACTATAATGTGACGTCGGCTAGCCGTAATCTCTGGATGAGTATGCAAGTGTCATTCTAGATTACGTGTAGTGTTTAATGATTAAAGAAGCTCGCTTTAGGCGGGCTTTTTTAATTTTGGTGGTTTGGTTTTAAGTTCTACTTCATAGTAAACGGCGACCATCCATTCTTTGTAGCTAGTCTCTAGCTTACTTACCTCTTGCACGACTTCTTGTCGAAAGGATTGCTCAATAGGGGCGCCTCTACCTGGCCATATTCGAAATTTGATGCGTAAATACCGGCGACCAGCACTGGTTTGTTTGATGCCCTCAATCGTCGGTTTGGTAACGAGAATCCCTGGGAACTGCTCGTAAACGCCGTTCGCGATTAATGTGAGCCTTTCGACGAGTCCGTTGTCATCGTGCTCCGGTAGGGTGATGTCGGCAATGCAACGCACATAGCCACGATTGTAATTGATCACATTTGTAATGAGGCGGTTAGGCACCATGACTCTGGCGCCTAATGGGTTCTCTATCTCAAGAAAACGTAAGCCGATATTTTTAACCACACCTACCTGCCCGCCAAGCTCTACCATGTCTCCAACATCGTAAATGTTTGAAGAAATAGAAGTGAGCCCTGACACGATGTCTTGCACGAGCCCTTGTGAGCCGAAACCCACTGCCAGTCCGATAATAGACGCACTTGCCAGATAACCCGCAATTGGTACACCGAGCTCGCTTAATGCAATGCCCACTCCTGCGAAGTAAATGACGAAAATAGAGGAGCTTGAAAACAAGCTGATCAACGTCACCGTCTTGCGGTAATTGCGCTCACTGGAGTGTCTGATAGCGTAAGAACTCGCCTTCTTGATTAATCTTACCAAGGCGTGAGCGGCCACTGCGACGGCTAAAAGCAGTAGCAAGCGCTGTGTTGAACTGAGGCTTGCCGTCCAAGTCTGTAGTGTTTCCATAGAGTGTTTGAGTTTCTGTTTAAAGTGGATGTCACACGATTCTACGTGATTGAGCGATGGGACGGTACGTCACATTGGTTGTTTGGTTGATCCCACCTTAAAAGTGGGTATATTAGAAGCCTTACTTAAAATAAAAAATACTAGGGAGCTCTACTGTCATGACCGTCTTCCCCCGTAAAGCAACGCCTTATCTGCTAGGTGTTTTTGTTAGTATCACTCTTGCCTCAACAAGTGCGCACGCACAAGATTGCGCAACTACACGATTACCAGACGTTGTTGCGATGCCAATCCCTCACTTGAATCCAAGCGACCCTATGCAGGTCAGTGTCGGACAACTGAAGTATCGTGGTGGCCTGTACTTGGAGCATCTCGAACCAAAATTTGGTGCGTTCTCAGGCCTTAGCATCTCGCGAGATGGCACTACTTTATCGGCGGTAGGGGATGGTAACTGGGTGCAAGCTAGTCTCGACTATGATGAGGTAGGAAACTTGTCAGGGTTGCAGGTGATATGCGCTGGAGCGATAAAGGACGAACAAGGCAACGACTTCGAATGGTGGGAGGATCAAGACGCAGAGTCTTTGAGTTTTAACGGTGAGGAGTTCCTTGTGGGCTTTGAGAGCAATCTGCGTGTATTGGCCTATAAAGATCTTGGTGGTCCGGCACGGAATATTCCCGTTCCTGACGACTTCGAAGAGGGGGTTCCCACCGGAGCAGGTTATTCTTCGATCGACGCCACGGGTCCTGATGATCTTATTATTATTACCGAGAATGCACGCAACGCCGACGACCAGATCAAGAGCTATGTGCGGCAAGCAAGCGGCAGCGGTACCTTTTGGTTAAAGCTAGAAGGAGAAGAGTTCCACCTACCAGTAGGCTTGGCGACTATGCCTGATGGTAATTTAGTGTTGGCTGAACTTGCGGTGCACACAGCACAGGACGGCACACGCGCGTATCGTCGGCTACGGATCTCCACAATTGATAGAGCCTCAGTAGTTCCTGGCGCTGTGGTCACACCATCGATGATTGCCGAGATCGACCCGCCTCTAATCTTCGAGAAGTATGAAAGTATCGATGCTAGGTTGGGGGCGAATGGCGAGACGTTGATTTACATCATGTCAGATGATGGAAGGGCGCGTGCTGAGACAACGATGGTAAGAGTCTTCGAGTTGACACACGATGTTAGCCCGTAACGATTTCACAAAGCCGTTTTTCAATTTGATTCTCATTTTGCAAATCATAAGGCAAACAAGCTAAATGGCAGCCTAAAATATTGCGATAGCTCTGCGTGACAGGCATTAGGAACCCGTGTCAGTACGAATATGTTGATATTTTTAAATATGGAACGGCAGTTGCATATATGGAAATTAACGTTCAATAAATCGCGGAGCTAATGGCAATGAAAACTACTAATATGCATCTCAAAATTCTGGTTGTGGATGACGATGAGTTCATTCTCAATCTTATCCGGATAACATTGAACTCCATTGGCTATGCTCAAGTGGAAACCGTCAATAATGGGTATGACGCCATTAGAATGCTGGCGAGTACTAATGAATACGATATCGTGATCTGTGATTTGTGTATGCCCCAGTTAGATGGCGTAGAGTTTATTCGCAAGGCCAATGCTGGTGGGTATGAAGGTGGTCTAATTGTATTAAGTGGTGAGAATGATCGAGTGTTGTGTTCTGCGGTTAATTTGGCGAATAAATACAAGCTGAATATTCTTGGCGCACTTGGAAAGCCTGTCGAAAAAAATCTGTTAGAAAACATGATTTCAAAATACGAAAAAAGGGTGAAGGTCTCATCAGCGAACAATGGTTTCTCAGATGCTATAACAAAAAAAGAGCTAGAGGATGGCATTGCCGCAGGCGATGACGGCCCAATCGAAATGTTCTATCAACCAAAGATTAATATTCGTACTGGTGCTATTGCAGGTGTGGAAGCACTGGCGCGGTGGCGGCATGAGGAACGGGGATTGTTAGCGCCTTATGCATTCATTCCACTTGCGGAAAGCCTTGGGCTTATTGACGACTTGACTAGAGTCGTCTTTAGGAAAGCTGTTCGGCAAACTATGAAATGGCACAGAGAGGGGAGCCGGTTGGTAACTGCGATAAATTTCTCTGTTAATTCCTTTGCAGATCCGACATTGGCAGATTACATCTTTGATGTGATGGATGAGTTTGGTGCGGTTCCAGAGCTAATAAATATTGAAGTGACGGAAACGGAAGCTATGAATAGTGAGATCGATTGCCTTGAGAGTTTAATTAGGTTGAGACTGCATCATTTTGAGCTTTCTATTGACGACTTTGGGACTGGCAATTCCTCCCTTTCTCAGTTGAGGAGAATCCCGTTTACAGAACTAAAAATAGACAGAGAGTTTGTTAACGGTGCCTCAAATAATACCGAGGCGATCGCTATGCTGGAATCGAGTATCAACCTAGCCAAAAAGCTAGGGATGGACGTAGTGGCGGAAGGTGCTGAAACCCGCGAGGATTGGGATCTTGTTGAGCGGTTAGGATGTGACTTCGTGCAAGGATATTATTGTGCAAAGCCTATGGGTATCGAGAATTTCTATAGATTCTTGTTAGAGTGGGACGGACCCGTTCATGTTGAGCCGTCCATTGAGCAACTGGATGTTCAGAGGGTGCTTAGGAATTAAATAGTAGACTCTAGAAACCACAACTTTTCTAGAGTCTCTATTACAGGCTGGTTAAGCACCAGTAGGATCTGCGAATGGTTCTATGCTGGTATTGATGTTACCTATGCCAAGAACGCCATTGACGACACCAATTAAGGTGAGCTCCGAGCTTACGATTTCATCGGCACTTGCGCTGACATCATTCAACTTATAGAGCGCTGTACTGTCATCATCTGCTAAGACTACGTAATTAGTATAATTGCCAGCAGGGTTTCCCCAAATTGCGGCAGCACTAAGTGCCGCTGCCGAGTTGGCAAGGGAATCGGCCGCTCCAGCGCTTTGGTTACCCAGAAACCAGATTTTACCGTCATTCACAGCGCTAATGTTACCGGTGACCTCAGCCTTTCCACCTGTGTGCTTCATGCTGCTAAAACCAACCTGGTCTACTGCTGTGCTGAAGCTAGTGATTGAGACATTGGAATCCGCATCGTCAAAGGAGAAGTGATCGATGGCATTAGTGTGACCGATAGTTGCGCCATCGAGTGAACTGATAAATAGCACGTCGCTCGCATCAGCAGTCACAGTAGTTAAGGCACCTAGTTGCGCTGCCGTGATATGGACGGTCTGTACGGACGCCGATGTTGTTAAGTCCAGAATCTCGATACCAGTAATAGTTGCAGTAGGAAGATAGGCCTCGGTTGTACCGATTATCCGGAGAGTATCTCCAGAACTATGGGTGCCACCATTAATTGTATTAAATGGGCCCGTTAAAGGGAGCCTAGCAACGTCTGCGTTAGAGGTGATTAGAAAAATATCATCGCCTGCTCCGCCATCAATGTTGTCTGCACCAGCGCCGACACTGATGACGTCGTCACCGCTGCCTGTGGCTATGGTGTTTGAGAACACTGCGTTAACAGATGACACGGTTATTGCACCAGTTGCCGAGCCGGCAGATAGTGAGCCGTAACTCAGCTCTACTGAGACGTTATGTGAGCCGCTCAGTGTTAAAACATCACTAGTATTTTCCGCGTTAGTTTGAAAGATCTGTCCATCGGCGCCAGTAGTCACAGAGTTATCGCCGACCTTTAGAGCATAAGTCTTGATGTCTGCATCCGCAGTAAAAGTGCCGACGTCAGTAAACGTAATGGTGTCATTAGCTCCATTGGCGTTAATAGCAGTTGTGAAAGCATTATGCTGTGCCATCGTCATGGTGACGTTAATCGCGGCCGAAGCTGTCGCATCAAGGCTTGTTGCCGTGGCAGCCCAAGTGAAACCCGTAATATCTGTGCTGCTTGTAACAACTAATGTTGTGATACCACTGTAGTCGATTGTACCGGTGCCGACAGCGCCCACTATTGTGGCTATTTCGCCAGCGCTAGCGCTTCCAGTTAAGGCTGCATTGAAATTGGTCGGGGCGTTGTCCAAGGCCGCCAATGCTTGTGCGACAGCGGCGGCAGAACCATTGATAGCGGTGAGGGCTGAACCGTTGATAGTGCCAGCGCTATTGCCTGTCTTAATCGCAGTGATGTCGAGCGCAGAGGCGCTGCCCGAAAGAATAACGGCCTCGTCATTGAGCCCTGTGATGGCACCAGCCGTGTTTGCGGTGTACGCCGCAGCAACTTGTACCGCGGTGCCTGTGAGCGTGGTGACCGACGCAAACCCTACCGCACCAGTTGTTAACGGATCTAAATCTGTCAGCACCGTGGCGGCGACAGTGCCTGTATCACTTGCTGTGGCGATTTCGTTACCCAAACCGGTAATAGTGCCAGCGGTATTCGCCGCATAAGCCGCCGTGATTTGAGCCGCAGTGCCTGTGAGCGTGGTGACCGACGCAAACCCTACCGCGCCGCTTGTCAACGCATCTAAGTCTGTCAGCACCGTGGCGGCGACAGTGCCTGTATCACTTGCTGTGGCGATTTCGTCACCCAGACCGGTAATAGTGCCAGCGGTATTCGCCGCATAAGCCGCCGTGATTTGTGCTGCAGTGCCGGTCAGCGTGGTGACTGCCGCAAACCCTACTGCGCCGCTTGTTAACGCATCTAAGTCGGTCAGCACTGTGGCGGCGATAGTGCCCGTATCACTTACTGCGGCGATTTCGTCACCCAGACCGGTGATAGTGCCTGCGGTATTCGCTGCATAAGCCGCCGTGATTTGTGCCGCAGTGCCTGTGAGCGTGGTGACCGACGCAAACCCTACCGCACCAGTTGTTAACGCATCTAAATCTGTCAGCACCGTGGCGGCGACAGTGCCTGTATCACTTGCTGTGGCGATTTCGTTACCCAAACCGGTAATAGTGCCCGCAGTATCCGCCGTATAAGCTGCCGTAATTTGTGCCGCTGTTCCAGTCAGGGTGGTAACGGCACTAGCATCGAGCGCTACGGTGGTCATGCCATCGATAGTGGAAAGGTCTACTGCAGCGGCCGTGCCGGAGGACAGTGCCACCGCGGTAGTGGCCGAGACATAAGAGCTTGCCGCAATGGTGGCAGCACTGTCTGTGATTTGGGGCGCTGTGACGGTGCCAGAAGTGTAGCCGTCGACGGTGTTCAATTGCGCTATGGTCGCACTGTCCGTCACAGTGAGGTTCACAGCGCCAGTGATGTAGCCACCAGTGTTGGCTACTAGGGCCGCAATGGAATCTGAAATACTGGTATAGCTAACAGTGCCCCAGAGAGCGTCAATTTGAGCCAGTTGCGCCAAAGTGGCCGCATCGGTGACGGTGACATTTATGGTGGTGTTTTCGAATTGGGAGTCAGCGGCTTCGTCGAGGTTGTTCGCGATATCAGTCACTCGTTGAGGAGTCACCGTCCCCCAAAGAGCATCGATCTGGTTCAGTTGTGCAATGCTTGCTGTGTCGCCATCTGTCACCGTGACATTCACTGCAGTGTTTTCGTAGATGGAGTCCGATGCCTGATCTAGTTTATTTGCAACGTCTGTCACGTGGCTATAGGTGAGGGTGCCTGTTAGCCCACTAACGTTAATTCCCGATAGTTCGTTAATACTGGGCGTTCCAGTAACGATCACGTTGCCTGCGCCCGATAAGGCACCAAGATTCGTTAAGTTTGCAGCATCGGAGCTCAATGATTGACCATTGGCGATAGTAACGGTTACAGCAGAGCCGTCATAATTTGTAAGCTTAGTCGCGGAAATGCCTGCCCGAGTAAAAGTCGCATCTTTGGTGCTTGCGCCCGTAGTAGTAAAGGAGATAGTGATTTCGCCTGTGGCAGTCCCTGAAAAGGACACTACATTGGTTAAACCAGAGCTATCCAAAGTCGCAAGAAAGGTAGTTGCTGGAGGAGTGGGTGTAGGAGTTGGGGTGGGATCGGGGGTAGTGGTGCTACCTGGCACGTTTATAGGCGTCGCGGCATTGACGCTGTTAGTGAAATTATCCCCTGTAAAGTTGCTCACTGTTAAGCCCAGTGTGTCGCTAGTCGTGCCTTCGATAATGGCAGTGGTGGCACTGCCTTGCGCGACAACGGCGACTTTGGCCAATGCGGTAATTGTTGTGGCGGAGGCGGCAGCGGCATTGCTTTGTGCTGTGATAGTGGTGATCTGGTTGATTTGATCTGGAGTGAGCGGTGATGCGCTGGCATTTGCCGCTGAATTAAGCACCGATGAGAGCGATGATTGATTGCCTAGATCAAAGGCACCGCCACCGCTTAGTGCTGCCGCTAGCGCTTTCGTTACTGCGCCAGTAGCGCTTTGTAGCGTGGTAGCCCCGTTGGCGGCAGACAACGCATTCCCCGCTTGGGTCAGTACGTTGGCAACTTGTAATGAGACATTCTGTATGGCTAATGCTTTGGCTTTGTCCGCGTCACTGGCGCTGCTATTGTTAAGTACGGCAATAGGGTCATAAGTTTGTAAATCGACATCACCGGGCAGGTTTAGCGCGCTACGAACATTATTGGTCGCGGTAGCGATGTCAGTGTCAGGATCGTTTTCAATTAGAGCTTGGATCATCGAGGTTAGCGGAGTGACCACTGTGGAGCCAGCGGGCGCAGATAGCACGCCTTGAAACGCTTGACCTGTCAACAAATCGGTACCGCCAAAGGCGATCAGTGAGCCAGCTGGTAGATTCACGGGCAGGACGTAATTACCGTTCTCGTCAGTGGTCGCACTCCATTCAGTGTCTGGGTCGAGGACACCATTGCCGTTGGCGTCAGCAAAGATAGTGGCACCGGCAAGGTAACCATCAACAACTGCAGAGGTCAGTCCGTTTTCTGTGAGGCGTGCGGCAAGCTCATCAAGCCCTTGTTGGGCAGTGGACACTGAAGTTAAAGTCTCGCTGATGGTTTTGAGCAGATTGCTGACGGCCGTGTTGATGCTCGTCCCCGCAAAGAGGTCTGTTTTATCCGATTTAGCTAAGGCATCAGTGAAGTAACTGGCCGCGTCACCACGATTAGTCAGTGTGACCCCGTAAATGCTCTCGTTGGCGGCAGCCCACTGAAATAAGGATGACCAAGTGGTAAGACCCGCTGCGGAGAAGTCGGCGATTGCTGCATTAGCTTCGGCATCTGTGAGGGTTACCCCCATGCCATTGTTTGCAAGAATCTTAACCATGCCCACCACACCGTGTTGCTGTGCTTTCTGGTTAATGTAAGTGTCGATTAGCTTATTGATATCATCGAGGTTGCCATTCTCGCCCACTAGCGCTTCGATCATGGCCATTTCGGAGGTATTCGCTGCCTGTCCGGTAGCGAATATATAGAGCTCTTGAAGTAATTGCTTGGTCTGAGTCGAAACCGCCATTTTTCTTCCTTATTTATTTTATGGAGTTCTTAGATCTACACAATAACAAGCTTATTAGCTTGGAGCCCAACTTTTCATCCATTAAAAAGGTTCAGTCGGACACCTATACTTTCCCAGTAAGTGTCGACAAACTTCTGCATCGCAGCTACCTTCTATAGATTCAAATTCTAAATGTGATATGCCCTGATACATCTAACAAGGAGCCTGTTTAATGAATTATAACAATAATAATGGCAGAAAATCTTTGAGAAACCTTTCTTGGAAGTCTGTGGGAAGTGTATTAGTTGCTGCGTCATTCACACTGCAATGCGCCGGTGCAACTAGCGCTGAAGATTCAATTACCGCCACACCTGAATCGGTGGGCATGTCATCTGAACGTCTGCAACGCATTGATGACTATTTTCAGCACTTCGTAGATGCTAATCAGATTGCTGGCGCTGTTAGCCTGGTGGCACGTCATGGCGAAGTAGTGCATTTGTCTGCGGTGGGATGGAAGTATCGTGAGCAGAACATTGCGATGACAACCGATTCGATTTTCTATCTTGCCTCAATGACCAAGCCAATCGTGTCTTCTGCATTAATGATGTTATTCGAAGAGGGACGGTTCCGACTGGACGATCCAATATCAGATTGGATTCCTGAATACGCCGATCATCAAGTGCGTGTCAGTGACAGTGGTCGAGCGCGTAATGAGCTTGAAACGCAGCCAGTCACTATCCGCCATGTATTAACCCATACCTCGGGTTTGACCTTAGATCCAGAAGGAGTGGGGCTCACTGAACAAGAGCAGCAATGGGCGAGTAATAATGGTGAAGGGTTTGCAACTCTCGATGAAAGAATTGCGCGTGCCGCTATTATTCCTGGGGCATTTCAACCAGGTGAACACTGGATGTATGGTGCCTCCACTGACTATGTGGCGATTCTGGTTGAGAGGATCTCTGGTCAATCGATTGATGAGTTCCTGCGTGAGCGTATCTTCGAACCCCTAGGCATGAGCGACACCTTCTACAATATTCCTCGCGATAAAGTGAATCGTGTCGCCGCTATCTACAGCGCAGGCGAGAATGGTGAAGCGCAGTTGTACCAAGCGCCCGAGTTCATAGAACCAAGCACTTATTTCGCGGGGGTGGCTGGGTTGAATAGCACCGCGTCGGACTATATACGGTTCGCGCAGATGATCGCTAACGGGGGTGAGTTAGATGGTGTGCGTCTGTTAGGTCGCATGACTGTAGAGCTAATGATTAGCAATCACACCGGAGACAAAGATGTGTATGTGCGAGGCCCTGGATTCGGGTTTGGTTTAGGGTTCGGCGTGCTAGTCGATCCGACGGTGTCTTTCGATACCGCGTCTCCTGGCAGTTATGGCTGGGGCGGCTTGGCGGGTACTTTGTATTACGCTGATCCTGTCGAGGATCTAGTAGGGCTTATGTTTATTCAATTGCGAGGGCACGGCCCTCTGAATATTCGTCAACGCTTTACCAATGTGGTGAGTCAGGCGGTAATAGACAGTGGCGCGGAAGAGAATCCAAAAGTGCAAGGCTATGGGATTGATCGCTAGACCTACACTTTTAGAAAATTGAGAACGGCTATCGATTGAGCTTTGTCATCTTAGAGCCTTCGAAGGTGAGGTTATACATCAGGCCTTTGTTCGAGAATATAAACCCGATGATCGGTGACTGCGCGGAGTTAGAACTAATTTCTCCGCCAGCGCCGAACTCGATTAGCGCAACGCTGCCATCAACGCCAGCCTCCCAACCTTCGCTGTTGCGAAAGGTGGATAGCGCTTCATCTGTCATAAACATGATGATCTGCGATTTCACCTGTGCGCCCAATTGAAAACCAATCGATGCCGCGGCGGTACTGTAATAATCGATAGTCTGGCCGTTGACGATCAATGCGCCTTCGCCATATTCACCCCCAATTCCGATACCTGCTTTGATGACCTTGGGAAACACAATCATCCCAACGGCACGTTCGGCCATGCGCTTTCCTGCTGGTGATTCCTCTGCGAATTTCGCGAGCGCTTCTTCTACATTAGCGTCGATCTCTTCTTTGGAGGCCGCGTTGACGGCTAAAGGAAACATGACTAGTGCCAAGCATGTTAATAGCGTTGTGCGAGTTAGCGAATAGATACTGGTTTTCATGGGTTGCTCCTGATTCGTTTGTTCCAGCATATTACAGGATTGCCCAATCGGGCGTCATAGGATTTGTAACAAGATGAGACCTGGTGCCTCTATCTAGTAATGGCTTTTAAAAGAGTCGAGTTTTCGAACTTCACTTTAGGTAAGGGTAAGTAACATGAAAAAGAGATATTTTGCAGTAATTAGCACCGCATTGCTTGTAAGTGGCTGTCTGTCATCATCGGAGCCACAAGGCCCGCAGGCTAACGCGTGGGAGCAATATAAGTCTTGGTTTAAAGTGACGCCAGAACCCAATACAGGGGACCCGACAGGCTTTCTTGGCAACGTTCATGAGGGCTTGAACGCTTACCGTGAGATCTATGTGAATGCGATAGGACAAGATGTCAATCAAGGCGAAAGCCCTTTTCCTTACCCGGCCGGCTCTATCATAGTGAAAGAAACGTTCAGTAATCTTAACGCCTATGAGGCGCAAGAGAATCCCGACCTCACCATCATGGTTAAGCTTGCCAACGGCAGTTCACCAGAGACTTCCGATTGGGAATACGTCATGGGTGGGGATGGTCTAAACCGTGGAACAGGCACCTCCGGTGTTGCAGTGTTTTGTCACAGTTGTCATACGGCCGCAGCCGCCACAGATTATAGTTTCATCAATTCGGATTTTCTGAAAAACCACTAATCTCTGATATGTCCGCAAGTCTTGGGGCCATGGAAGGTCTCTTTTTTGCGTGCACTGAACAAGAGTGGTGCGGGATTAGGTCTAGTAGTGTTGTGAACATTCAATAAAAGGAGAAGTCAGTGATTCAATCTAAGATAAGAAAAATAATGGGGTTGACGGCGTTGGTGGCCTTACTGACACAAAGCGCACTTTTACATGCGGCGGAACTGCCTTCTGGCGGCGCCTTGCAAGAGCGGCTCAGCACCTTAATCGAGAGCGAAACTCGCTCTGATAATCTACGTGCTCGGAACCAGTATCGACACCCATTAGAGACATTGTCATTCTTCAATGTGCGGCCTGATCAGGTGGTCGTTGAGATATGGCCAGGCGGGCAAGGGGGCTGGTATCGCAGTATTCTAGAGCCCTATTTTGCAGGCCAGACTGGTACTTACATTCCTGTAATGGATGACTCGGCGTTTCCGGGCCCTGTCTCCGAAGTGCCTGATGGCACGGTCGATACAGTGTTAGTCTTCAGGGCCCATGGCTTTTTGATTTATGACAACCCTGCACAGGCCTACTACGACGCTATATTTCGTATGTTGAAGCCCGGTGGCACCTTTGGCATAGTGGATCATCGTGGCCGAGAAAGTGTAGTGCAAGACCCGCGCGCAGAGGACGGTTATGTCAATCAGTCTTATGTGGAAACCTTGGCCAGAAACGCTGGGTTCGAGTTGATCGATCAGGCGGAGATTAACGCCAATGCTCTTGATACAAAAGATCATCCAGATGGCGTCTATTCGTTGCCGCCGACATTACGAGGCAGCACCTTGAATCGCAGTCTGCGTGGTAGGATGATTGATATCGGCGAAAGCGATCGGATGACGCTTAAGTTTAGAAAACCCTAAAAAAATAAAAAAGGAACGGACTATGTCCACGTTTAATCGCAGAAAACTCATTCAAGCCGTGGCGCTTGCGGGCACGGCTGCCGCGCTACCCTTAGCGTTAAATCCTCAAAAGGCCCATGCACAGGAATCCTCTTGGGCAGCTAAGAAAAAGAAAGTTCAGGTTCGCGGCCTAGATATGGCCTATTACGAAGGGGGGACCGGTGACCCTATCGTGTTCCTTCATGGCAACCCTACATCGTCCTACCTTTGGCGCAATATTATTCCTCACGTTGAACATTTAGGACGTTGCATCGCTCCCGATTTGATAGGCATGGGGGACTCGGATGTATTGCCTAATAGTGCTGATGGAGTTTATAAATTTAGCACCCATCTCGACTATGTCTTTGAGATGCTGGACGCCATAGGCGTGAGCGAGCGTGTGACGCTTGTCATTCACGACTGGGGCTCAGGTATCGGCCTTAGCTACGCACAGAAATTCCCAGAACGCATTCGCGGTATCGCCTATATGGAAGCCATCCTGAATCCGTCGAGCCTTCCTGCCATCCCTGAACCTGACAGTGGCATTTTTAATGTCTTCCGTTCCGAAAGAGGTGAGGAGGCAGTGCTGCAGAATAATGTTTTCATCGAACAGATATTGATTGGGGGTTTAGGCTATTACCTGACAGAGGAAGATAAGAACGAGTATCGTCGCCCTTATTTAGAAGCGGGTGAAAGTCGGCGTCCTACGTTGGAGTGGCCTCGCGAGCTGCCAAGAGGGGGCAATCCAGCGGATACCGTTGCGCTGGTGACTAGCTACACCGATTGGTTTGCCGCAAGTGATATCCCTAAGTTATTTATACGGGTAAACCCTGGTGCACTCATCACACCCGGTCCACTTTTGGATTATATCCGCAGTTTTAAAAACCAAAAGGAAGTGACAGTGTTCGGCAGTCATTATGTGCAGGAAGTGTCACCCGATGCGATTGGCCGTGCTTTATCTGAGTGGATGAGCTCTGGTGTTATCTAGCCGGTTAGCTTTGTTGCTTTTCGTCTCATTGCCTTGCTTTGGGGCGCAAAGCGCTGTGGATTTTTCCGCAGCCCATTTCGGTGATAAATTGCCAGAGTTTGTCGAAAATCTGAGGTTCCCTAATCACAGTGCGGGTTCTGCTATTTTGATTAAGTGCGGCGCTATGGTGCATTTAAGTGGCGAGATGGAAGGGACAATATGCTTCAGCAATGACGACTACGTTATTGAAAACAGAATCAGAAAAGTAATTGTCAGAAGTACTAGAAAATTCCGTATTACCCCAGCCACCATCGATGGTGAACGTGAGAGTGTATGGTTTAATTTTTCAGTGATCTATGAACAGAAAGATGAGATCAAAACTATCGAGGTGCTGGAGAATCACCTTTACGACATCGAAAGTCTTGGACCTCATTATACGGCGGCACAACGCTCGCTTTCGAAGTTTGATTTAAAGTGCTTTGACCCAAAAGAATTGCCGATTTCTGTGTTGGCAAATGTTTCTGCAGAGGGCCAAGTTGCGCAGTTGCAGTTTTCCAAAGATCCTCAGGAAAACCAATGTGCTAGTGAGATTGAAAAAATCATCCGCAACAGTGTTTACATTCCAGCCACTGTGGAAGGCAAACCTGCCGCCTCAACCTATAACGAAGTCTTTCATCATTACCAATATGATCCTGGCAATTAAATGCGCTTAACGCTTAAGTGGCGCTAGTGTCTTGAGTAGGTGCTTCTGCGAGGTCGGCCCGATCTGCTTTACTAATGTATTTCTCTTTAGTTTTAGGGGCCAATTTTGCTTTTGCTCTTTTAGCGCGAGCGATTAGCGTTTGACTAACTTTTTTACGACGATTCATACTGTCTTTACCTAGGTTTTCCAGAAAATCAATGGGTTGAAAAATCAAGGGGGCAGAGTGCTCGATTTGTTGGTAGAGATAATAAACGTCTCTACCAACAAGTATAAAGTTATGGGTGATGAGTAGATACAGTCTTATCTTAAAGTTTTACGATCAACTTACCTTTGTTGCCGCCGGTAAAGAGAAGGTTTAGACCATCGATAGAAGATTCCAGTCCTTCAATGATATGGGCACGGTGTTTGATTTTTCCGGACATCACATAGGGGGCCAGTTTAGTGACAAGGGCTGGTACTTGATCGAAGTGATCAGGCATGGTGAAACCTTGGATCGTTAAACGTTTCTTGATAACGGAAAGCCAGTTAGGGCCGGCGCTTGGGACTGCCGCACTATAGTCGGCAATCATTCCGCAAACAACGATACGCCCATGGGCATTCATATTGTCTACGACGTGTTGTTGAATGGGGCCACCGGTGTTTTCGAAATACATATCGATACCGTTAGGAGCCAGTTCCGTTAGTTTTGCTGCAAGGTTATCAGTCTTGTAATTGATGGCGCCATCGAAGCCCAGCTCCTTTGTCAGCCATTCGCATTTCTCATCACTGCCGGCTACGCCCACGACGTTCAATCCATCGGCTTTGGCTAATTGGCCTACTATCGATCCAACCGAACCGGCGGCACCACTAACAACGATCGTCTCGCCCGCTTTAGGCGTGCTGAAGCCGTATAGGCCTTGGGTAGCGGTCAATCCTGGCAGTGCAAACACCGATAGCGCCATCTCAGCGTCAAGGCCTTCCTGTACCTGTCTGAGGCCTTCGCCAGAGCCGAGGTAATATTCAGTCCATCCCATCATGCCCATCACACGATCGCCCACTTTAAAATCGGGGCTGTTGCTTTCAACCACTTCGCCTAAACCGGATGAGCGCATCACGTCACCCAAATTCACAGGTGGGATATAGCTGTCGAGATCAGGGCTCATCCAACCGCGCATGGCAGGGTCTAGCGACATATGAGTTTGTTTAACCAGAATCTGGCCAGGGCCCGCTTTAGGGATATCCTTCTTAACCACCTCAAAAAGGTCCGGTGTTATAGCGCCTGGCTCTGGGCGGGCGACTAGATGTATCTCTGTATAAGTGCTCATGGTTTTCTCCGTTTAGGGTTGCATGGGGTTTATGACGGCATTATTACTGTAATAAATGCATGGATATATAGGGCGATATGCTAATCTTTATTGTCTTTAAGACATTAATGGCAGGGGATTAACCGAAACATGGATCAATTACGAGCTCTCAAATATTTTGCGGCGGTAGCGGAGTCTGGCAGTTTTACGAAGGCGGCAAAGCAATTTGACGTGCCTTCTTCCTCTTTGTCTCGCCGCGTGGCGGATCTGGAGAAAAGCCTAGGTGCGAGCCTATTGAAGCGAACTACTCGAAGCGTGCAACTGACCGAGATCGGGCGTGACTATTTCTCGCAAGTACAAGACATCTTGCAACAACTGGAACAGAGCAACGAGTCAGTAAGAAGCTATCATGCTAAACCTATGGGCTTGCTGCGCATCAGCGCGATGGTCGGTTTTGGTGAGCGCATATTGTTACCCCTGTTCGAGGAGTTCAGCACGCTCTATCCCGAGATCGTTCTCGATATCAGCCTAAGCGATGAGTTATCTGCCCTAGCGCGGGATGATGTAGACATTGCGATTCGCGGTGGTTATGCGCCGAATGAACGAGTGTTGGCGATTCGACTTATGGACAATGAGTTTATCGCTGTCGCTGCACCTACTTATTTTGCTGAGCACGGCACTCCCAAACACCCACAGGAATTACGTCAGCATAAGGGCTTGTACTTTCGTACGCCGAATGGGGCGCAAAGTTGGTATTACCAACAGGATGAGCAATGGCATACGGCCGCTGTTCCCCATGCGGCGATTTCAAACAATGGCAAATGGTTAGCTAAAAAAGCGGCCAATGGTGAAGGGATCATGATGGCGCCACGCTGGATGTTGGCGGATTACCTTCAGCGTGGTGAGTTGCAGGTTCTCTCGCTTGAGCCAGAACTTAAGGTCACGCAAAACAAAGAGCTAGCGGTTTACCTGCTTTATCAAAAACAGCGCTACCTTGTGCCCAAGGTGAAAGTGGCGGTGGATTTTTTGGTGGCGAGAGTAAAGGGAAAGTATTGAAAATGACCTCTGACCCTTTCGCTTCAATCAGACTCTAAATTAAACCGAAATACATGCTGCATATTGGGAACTTCTCTAATCTTCCCTCTTATCATATAGGGCCCAAACTTGAATTTGGCGGCCGCTTCGATCGATGCTGCATCGAATATTTCGGGAGGCTCAGACTCGACTATAAAAACATCTCGAACATCCCCTGTTTCAGTGACTGTGAATGATACTTGGGTCCAGCCCTCAATGCCTTCTTGCCGTGCTGCAGGTGGATAGATTGGCTCAGCGGTTTGCAGCATTGTGGGTTGGTCGAGTGTCTGCATATGCATCCATTCAGCATCTGAGTAGGGGATATAGTCAGGGGCGTCGAATTGCAGCGTTTCTCCTATAGGGCAGCGGTCATCTTCGGAAAGCGCGCGGGTGATGGCATCATAGAAAGTGAATGATGAGTCCTGTGGTTGTTTCGACAACCATTGAATAGTGTGTTCCCAAACAGATCCATAAATAAACGGTGCCATATCTGACCGAGGTAAACAATTTGTGGGGATTTGATGGATTGTGACTATGGCGGCGATATAGCCCTCGCACCAGCTCTTGCCTTCGGTTTCTGAGCATAGGGATTGGAATTGCATTCTGCCAAGCGGTAGGTTGTTTCCTACGAGCCGAAGATTTTCACGGATAACTTGTCGCCGTTGTTGCTCTGGCGTAAATTCTGCGGAGTGACCATGTGTCGTTAATAGTAGCGATAGCATTAAAAGCGAAAGTGCAAATTTCATAATGACCCACATATTTGGCGGAAATTTATTCTTAGGTCAATATACACACAATCGCTCGTTGGCGCACTGGGCTCTGAAGAGAACCTCAAGAAACCCAATGCGTTTGAGAGTTATGATTACTGCTTCTTGAAGGTTTGCACTCGATCAAGAATCACGTCGCTGATGTAGGCGTTGCCTTGACTGTCTAGCGTTAGCGCATGCGCCTCACCAAACTGCCCGTTACCGTCCCCTGGGCTGCCAATAGAGCCTAATACGTTGCCATCCATATCGACCTTCGCCAACTCGCCGTCAAAGCCCGTCGTGATGTACATAAAGCCATCGGTATGAAGGAACATGGCGCAAACCATGGCATCGAAACTCCATTGGCGCATTAGATTGCCGCTGGTATCGTAACGCTGTATTCGCATGCTTTCGCGGTCAGCCACATAGAGCACGTCATCGGCATCAATTTCGATGGCATGGGCTGTCACGTACTGACCCACGTCATAACCCTTGCTGCCCCATTGAGTAATGAACTGGCCGCTAGGGCTGAATTTAAGGATGCCAGGGAAGTCGCCTCCATGACCTTGAGCTACATAGATGTTGCCCATGGAGTCTAATGCCACATCGTTAGGTTGCGAGAATAGATGATCGCCAGTGGCTTCATTCCATTCACCGGATTCGCCCTTAGTGCCAATCGTCATCAACACATTGCCATCAGAGTCGAGTTTCATTACCACGTGGTCAGAGACATCGGTGGCCCAAATATTGTCATCCTTGTCGATGTGCAAGCCATGGCTGCGATTGAACAAATCGTCGGCGCCGAAGGAGCGCACGAAACGGCCATCCTTTTCAAACTCGAGAAAGGTCGGTGTGCCGCGGCTGAGAATAACTAGATTGTCCTTCGCATTCATCGCCACGCTAGCGTAGGACGCTGCCTCGATAGAGGCCGGCAAAGCAAATGCCTCGGTGAAGTCCACGGGCTGGTAATCTTGAAGGGTGTAGGCGCGTAGCGGGAGCAGTTGCCGAATTGGGCGCTGGGCCGATGCGAAAGGGGAGAACATCATTAGAATTAGGCATGCGAGCAGAATTTTTCTCATTAGGGATCTCTTTGTTGTTATTTTCGAGAATGTCGTTCGAGTATAGTCATAGTTCAGCACAGAAACAAAGGTGGCGCGTAAGCTTCTTTTAGCCTCAACTAGGCGCATTGCGCTGCGAAGGATCTTTATTAAAATCTCTGAGTAATGCGTGCGGATCAACCGATGCACGATGCGCTTGCGTCGCCTCAGCCCACCAAAGCAATTGCGTAAAGGTGCGGCCAAAATAATCAAACCAACGCTCTTGATCCTCGTCTGGCTGCGCCGTTCCATCCTCCGCAAACACCTCTTGTGCTTTAGGGACGTGAATCATCGCCGACACAGGCAAACACCCTAGTTCAGACAGATAAGCTCGCATGCCAATGGCTGCACGCATTCCACCCCATTGTCCTGCGGAATAGGTCACTATCGCACTCGGTTTGTAGGCAAATAACGAACTGCCAAAGTGATTGATGAGGTTGGCCAATGCGGGGCTCATGGAGTGATTGTATTCGGGGCTGACCATGATGTAGCCATCGGCTGCTTCGATCTTTTTAGCGAGCTGATTGAGGGCGTCAGGCGCCTGATTTTTAGCATAAGCAAAGTGTGGTTTGAAAACAGGCTCGAGTGGATACTCAAGCGCATCAATCAGTTCGAACTCATGTTCGGCGTAGCGAATCTTTAAACATTCAAGTGCGGCCCTTGCGACTCGCGCACCTAAACGGGCGGGTTTGGGCGGAGTGCTGTCGCGAACGGTGCCTAAGAAAAGCAAAAACTTCATTTATTGAACTCCATGTGTCTTAAAACCTAAGTAATAAGATATTAAACCCACAGGCTAGGATTATGTTCAGTCTGTATGTTCGAAGTTCCCAGTCAGCAAACCAGTCGCCAAAATATGTCCGCGCATTTCATTGAGCAACGAGGCTTTATTAAGGCCGTCGGGAAGATCCATCTCGTGGTCTAAGGCATAGATGCGGAAGTTATAGGTATGCACTTTCCCATCGACAGGTGGGCGAGGGCCAAAATACCCTGAGCGGCGTATGCCATTAGCCCCGTTGATCATCCCTTCTAATCCTGGATGCATCACGATGGCGTCAGGAGAAAGGCGCTCTGGTAGGCCAGTGGCCGTAACCGGGATGTTGTAGGCTATCCAATGGACAAATGGTTGCAGCATGCCAACGACAGGATCGTCCAGTATTAGCGCGAGTTGGCGGGTTCCCTCAGGCAGGTTGCTCCATGAGATTTCAGGCGACACCCCTGCGCCATAGGCCGAGTATTGCCACGGGATATCGGTGTCATGTTCGAATGAAGTGCTGGTGACCACGATAGTTTCCGGAACCTCATCAGCAGCCCACACTGGCAGGCAAGCGAGCGTCACTAGCACGGCCCCTAGGCATTTTGTTAACTCTTGTCGCGATATCATCTTTTCTCTCCGGGTAGACATTTTGATTCTTGTTAGTGTCCCAGTTGCTCTGAGAACTTTATAGCGTGAAACAGTCCCTGTATACACATTCGGACGGGTTTTCGATGAAGCTTACGCTGAGGCGTTATTTGGACATTCTCTTTTGTCCGGATAGTGATAAGGTTGCGTGTAAGAAACAGTTCCTCTAATAAGAAGAAGCAGCGGGTCATTCCGCATGCTAGGAGCAAGAATAATGAGTGACGATAAGAAGACCCGCGCAGACGCAAGCGCAAAGGGTGGGGCCCAATCGCAATCACGGCGTAACCTGCTCAAAGGGGTAGGCTTGACCGGCGCGGCACTAATGACCGCCGGTAGCGGTTCGCTCACTGCACAAACCGCTGCGGCCTCGGCTAGCCCACAACGTATTCCAGTAAGAGAAGCCTTCGAAACCCTGACAGCTCTTGAGAGCGCCACACTAGACGCCTTCGCCTCACGCATTATTCCCAGCGATGAAAGCGGCCCAGGCGCCCACGAAGCACGCGCAGTCCATTACATCGACCGCGCTTTGGCCGGTGCCATGTCGTCCTCACGCGAGCAATACGGTGCGGGGCTTTCCTCTCTCGAAGACTACTCCCTACAGGCCAAGGGGATGTCCTTTCATCTTCTCCCAGAATCCGAACAAGACGCGATCATCGAAGCAATGATCGAGAGCCCCATAGAAGGCTTTCCCATACTCAATGGTGGTTTCTTCTTTATGGTCAGGACACATACCATCGATGGAACATTCAGTGATCCCTATTACGGTGGCAACCGAGATTTCATCGGTTGGGATTTGTTGGGTTATCCCGGTGTGCGCGCGGTAGCGACTCCTGATGAAGTCAGCCAGGGTTCCTCCTTGGCGCCCAGCCGCCAATCGGCCTATGACATGCCTACTCACCTTAAGGACCCAGTTGCTTCTGGTTCATCATCTACTGGAGGTGCTGCCAATGGCCACTGAACTTCCCAAAACTGACGTCGTAGTCATCGGCCTTGGCGCGGTGGGCGGTGTTGCCGTGTTGCCACTGGTCAATGCAGGTTTAAACGTGATCGGCCTCGAGGCTGGTGGTTGGTTCTCTAATCGCGATTTCGCGCCAGATGAAGTGCGTAATAATCTGCGTGACTGGCCGCAACAGGTGGCTAAGGCTAAGAACGAGATTCCTACCGTGCGCGCTAATATCAATTTTGAAGCCGTGCAGGGTAGTGGCCACCCAATGATGAACGGTGTGGGCGGCACCTCGCTGCATTACTGGGCTCAGAGTTGGCGTCTTAGTCCTTGGGACTTTAAAACGGCGAGTGCTACTACTGAGCGTTACGGGGCGCATCGTATTCCGGAGGATTCAACGCTAGAAGATTGGCCAATGAGTTATGAAGATTTAGAACCCTATTACGACCGTGTGGAATATGCCATTGGCGTGTCTGGCAATGCGGGCAATATCAACGGCACCTTGCAGGCGAATGGCAGTCCGTTTGAAGGCCCAAGGGCGCGAGATTATCCCATGCCCGGCCTGCGCAGTTCGGGTTACACCGATATGATGAGCGACGCGGCACGTCAGCTAGGCTGGACTCCCTTCCAAGGGCCCGCGGCGATCAATACCGAAGTGTATGGCGACCGTCCAGGTTGTTTCTATCACGGCTATTGTGATCGTGGCGGTTGCCACGTCAATGCGAAAAGCTCAACAGCGGTCACGACCATTCCGGAAGCATTAAAATCCGGTCTTCTAAAAGTAGTGACTCACGCACGGGTGCTCAAGATTCTCAACGATGCCGATGGCCGCGTGACGGGTGTGGAGTATCTGATGGGCAATCAGGTGATGTTTCAACCGGCCGATGCGGTGATGCTGGCCAGTCACACTTACGAGAATGTGCGCTTATTGATGTTATCGACTTCGCGGCAGTTTCCTAATGGCTTGGCAAACAACAGCGGCCAAGTGGGGCAGCATTATTTCAGTCATCATCAGGGGGCTCCGGTCTTTGCCTTATTCCCCAAAAATTTGAACAACTGGTATGGACTGCCGGCGCAGGGTGTTGCCATCGACGAGTGGGCGGACGATAACTTCGATCACAGTGATTTGGACTTCATCGGTGGCGGTAATCTGTGGACCTACACGGATCGCAAACCGATCGCGGCGGCGAAGATGCCGACATTTGATTTGGTGCCCAACTGGGGGCCAAAGTGGAAGGCGTTTGTCAGTGAAAACGCTGACCGGGTTAATATGTCTTATATTCAGAAAACGACGCTACCTTACAAGGGCAACTACCTAGACCTAGACCCGCAGGTGAAGGATAAGCTTGGTTTTCCCGTTGTGCGCATCACGGCGCAATACCGGGACAATGAACTGCGTATTGCTAAGTTTACGCAAGATCGCATGGAAGAATGGTATCGCGCTGCGGGGGCGACGCATTTTCTTCGTGCCGGGCTTGGCAATGCGATGGGGGCCTCGACCCATGCCTACGGCGGTACTCGCATGGGTCATGACCCGGCGACTAACGTCACCAATGCCTATGGCTTTGCCCATGAGGCGCCTAATCTTGGCATTCTGGGCTCGTCTGTCATGGGCACCAGTGGCGCCAGGAACCCCACGTTGACGGCGCAGGCTTTGGCGTGGCGCACGGCGGAGCATTTGGTGGAGAACTGGGACAGTATTACCAGGTAATGTGGCTATTAATGTGTTGCTTGGTCGCCCCAGATCTCGGTTAAGCGCGCATCACGACGACAGCCCCAACGATAGGCGTTGTAGCGAATTGGACTCTTCTTATAATAGTCTTGATGGTAGCTTTCATCGCCTTTAATTGGGTAGAACACCGCTGCATTTAGTATGGGGGTAACGACTTTTTGGGTGGGGAATTTGTTTTCCACAACAACTTTAGTTTGTTCTGCAATTTCCCTTTCTTCTTTGTTAGCCACAAAAATTGCACTTAAATAGCTTGGGCCTTTGTCACAGAACTGTCCTCGGGCATCGAAGGGATCAATGTTAACCCAGTAATAATCTAACAACTCTTTGTAACTCACCTTGTTAGGGTCATAGCTTATCTCAACGGCTTCATAATGACCCTGATGGTTGCCATTGTATGTTGGGTTTTCGATGGTGCCGCCAGTGAACCCGGAGATCACATCGGTGACCCCCTCAAGTTTTTCGAAATCAGACTCCATGCACCAAAAACATCCCCCAGCCAAAATGGTGGTATCTGCAACGGCGTTGGAAGCGAGGGGCAATAAGCTCGCGGCTAATGTCATCAATGCTAGTGTCTTTTTCATGGGTCTCTCCTGTTAACTGGCACTTCTTGGGTCCGTGGCCTGAGAATGTAGCGTGGGCCCCGGGGTTACATAGTATTGTTTTACTCTCTCCAATATCCTCTGACGATGCCAGCAAGCTGTTGGCACGACGAAAAATGAGCCGGCAGTGAGGATGAATGTGCTGCTCTCTCCAGCATCACTAGGGAGGATTTCAAGCTCAATCTTCCCTTCGATAATGTGCAAAAGTTCGTCACATTCTGGGTGCATCTCCCAGGGGGATTGAGCGCCAGCTTCAGACCAAAAAGCCCCAGTTTCGCCAGAACCGAATTTTTGTAGAACCAAAAACTCCATTTCCTTAGCTTTGTCCAATTCCAGCGAGGGGTTTACGACGTTAACTTTCATTCACAAATGCTCCTTTTTGGTTACAGGGTAACATGAGGTGCTGGAAGGTAGTTGACGCAATAAAATGCACATGACAATTTTAATTAGTTACCAATTTTCTTGTCGCGCGTGAGTCCAATGCCCCGGAAATACGGGTTAGAATAATCGCCAATGCGACAATCAACGCCCCAATCCAAGGAGTGTCCATTAACGACATATCCTCGACTACGAAACCACCGATAATCGAGCCCAAGGCGATACCGATATTAAAAGCGGCGATGTTAAGCCCCGAGGCTACATCCACTGCATTGGGCGTGTATTTGTTCGCAAGCTGAACCACATAGACCTGCAGGCCTGGCACGTTGCCGAAGGCGAAACCACCCCAAACTAGTATCGTTAGGACTGCCAATATTGGTTGGCTTGCGGTAAAGGTGAAGGTCAATAACACCAGCGTTAAGGCGCTAAAAATTATGCTTAGGGCTTTTACTGGGCCTTGGGAGTCAGCGAGCTTGCCACCCCAGATATTGCCGACCGCCACCGAGGCGCCATATACCAACAACACAAGCGCTATGGCGTTAGGGCTAAAGCCGCTTACCTGTTCCAGAATTGGGGCAAGGTAGGTAAAGGCCGTAAAGGTACCACCGTAGCCTAGCGCGGTGATGAGGTAGACTAACAACAGGCGTGGTTCCATTAATACCTGTAATTGCTCGCGCAGTTTTGCAGGAGCAGACTGTTTAAGGTTTTTAGGGACTAATAAGGCGCTTCCAATAAACGCGATTAAGCCCAGCGCAGAGACAACCAAAAAAGTGGCGCGCCAACCAAAATGCTGGCCAATCAATGTTCCCAGAGGAACACCGGTTACCAAGGCCACAGTAAGCCCTGTAAACATGATGGCGATGGCACTGGCCTCTTTGTCCTTGCTTACCAGACTTGTGGCAATGGTTGAGCCGATAGCGAAGAAGACTCCATGGGCTAAACCGGTAAGGACTCTAGCGACGATTAGGCTTTCGTAACTGGGTGCCTGCCACGCGAAGAGATTGCCAACCACAAACAGCGCCATCAAACTCAACAGTACGGTTTTACGTGGCCAGCGGCCGGTTAAAGCTGTCAGTACTGGAGCGCCAATAGCGACTCCGACGGCATAGAGGCTCACTAACAGTCCAGCCGATGGTAGGGTGACACCCAGATCTTGGGCGATGGTGGGCACCAATCCGACGATTACAAACTCGGTGGTTCCTATTGCGAATGCACTCAGGGTGAGTGCCCATAAAGCTAATGGCATGACATAACTCCTATATTGATTTGCGGTGGAGTATGAGGGAAGATATTGTTGCTAAAAACAGCTCAATAAATAAAACACTATTACACTTATGACAAATATATCTAAAACTGACGATCTGCTCATCCTGCTGGCAGTGTTCGATCTCGGCGGTTTCTCGGCAGCGGCGAAGTTGCTCAACCACCCGGTTGCTAAAGTTAGCCGTGCTATTCAACGTTTGGAGCACCGGCTCGATACCAACCTGTTCAACCGCACCACGCGAAAAGTGGAGCCCACTGAGGAGTGTGTGGATTTTGTGCGTCAGGTGCGCGAGGGCTTAGAGCACTTAGAGCAGGCGGAGGAAACCCTGCAATTGCGCAAACGTGCGCCGTCTGGTTGGCTTCGGGTGGATGCCGCTAGCCCCTTTATGCTGCATCAAGTAGTACCTTTAATGACCGAGTTTCGGCAGCAGTATCCGCTAGTAAAATTGGAGCTGGTGTCGAACGATAGTTTTACCGACTTGATTGAGCAACGGACCGATGTGGCTATCCGGATTGGCAAACTCGATGATTCCAACCTGCATGCCATTAAACTGGGCCGTAGCCCTATGCGTCTGGTGGCTAGTCACGATTACCTCAACTCTTACGGCACGCCACAGTCCATGAATGAACTGCAGCAACACCAGCTGATCGGTTTCTCGCGAGGCAGCTCTCTGAATCGTTGGCCTCTATTAGAACCGCTGGCGATAAGCCCATCGATCGCTGCCAGTAGCGGGGAAACACTGCTGCAGCTGTGTGTGGCCGGCCACGGCATAGCACTGATCTCAAACTTTATGATTGGTGAGTATTTAAAGAACGGGGAACTGATTGAGGTACTGCCAAGTATTATTGACCAGAGCAGTCCGCGTCATGATGTGCATGCGGTGTTCTACCGCAACACCGCCCTGTCAAAACGCATCTCAGTATTTATTGAGTTTTTGAAAGCACGCCTGAGCCTTTGAGTTTCCTCATATACTTGTCCCCATCGTGCTGATAATCATGTAAGTTTACTGCTACTAAACCAGTTTTATTTTCTAATTAAAACAATAACAAACGATCCAGGCTCTATGCTCTTACACAAAAAAATATGTCGTGTGGCGATTAAACTTTGGCTTTGTCTAGCGCTGAGCCTAGGGATGAGTACGGCTGTATTGGCCCAATCAGCCAGTACTCTCAATGTCGCAGACGTGAACGAAGCGACGAAGCTTGCGCCGTTTACCACCTATTGGTTTGAGACCGATAACAGTGCGGTGGAGCAAGTTAGTCTGGGCGATTTCGCGCGCTTTCAGGCACTGCCCCAAGTTGAAATATTTTTTGGATATACCTCCGATCAAGTGTGGCTTTTGATCAACACCCGCAATGATAGCCCGCAAACCCAGTCGTTGGTGTTAGATACCAATGTTAAATATATGCGCCCGCTTGAGATCTATGAAATTAGTTCTGGAGCCTTGCCCAAGACGATAATTCACAATGACGAGAATTCGGTGTTTTCCGCTCGGGGAGTGCTGCAGCCAAAGATCGTCGTGCCTCTAGTCTGGCAGCCCGGAGAGGCCAAACAGTTACTGCTGCGTGTGGGCGCAGGCGGGGCGCTTTCATTGCCGTTGGAGCTTAGCACTGGCGAGCTGGTCGGTAGAAAGTATGGAAACGCACGTGCCTTTGCGGCGTTTTTCTCCGGCGTTTTAATCAGCCTTATCTTAATCAACCTCTTTCATTTTGTGACTGTTAAGCGTTGGGAACAACTATTGTATGCTCTGATGGAAACCTCCATCTTGCTGTTCGTGTTGCACAACGAAGGCTTTGCCTTTCAGTATCTGTGGCCTAACAGTCCGCTGTGGAATGCCCACGCCACGCAAGTGTTAGGGCATAGCACTAATATGCTGGCCGCTTTGTTTGCATTATCGTTTTTAGAGCTACGCAAGCGCGCACCGCTGTTTTACAAGGTGCTGTTGGGAACCGCCTGTGTCTCTGCCGTGTTGTTACTATTGACTCCCTGGCTGGAAGCGCGAGTGTCTAATCAACTAGGGCTTGTCATCTTGGCGGCAGGGGGTGTTGTCATTGTGGCGGCGGGTATTCGCGTTCTTAGTCGTGGACACAAACCCGCATTGTACTTTGTGCTTGGCTGGTTCTTTATGGCTGGCGGCGCCGCGTTATACGGTCTTTCTAATCTTGGCTATATGCGCTTGCCCATTCCAGCAATCGAAGTGCTTAAACTGAGCATATTGATCGAAGCAACTCTGATCTCATATGGTCTTTCGGCATTGCTTAAGTTTCTCTCCGATAAGGTAAGAAGTTCACAGAAGGAACTGATTGTTGTGACGGAGAAACGTCTTGTTGAGGCTTTGGATAGAGTCAAGCTAGAAGAGAGTCGAGCGCAGGCAGAGCGCGAGTTAGCCAATAAGGCATTAGAGGTTGCGCGCACAAGTCACGATATTCGCCAGCCCATTCACTCTTTACGTTTGGCGCTGTTGGCACAAGCACGTCAGCAAGAAGATAACGCTAGCGTAGAGATGTTTAATCGAACTCTCGATCACATGGAGGTGCTGCTTAGCACTATTAGTGAGAAAGAGACGGAGTCTGTAAAGCCGACTATCAGCACTTTTGGACAGCTCACGCAGCAATTGTGTGAAGAGTTTACGGCATTGGCTAATGAGGCCGACATCGAACTGATTCACGTGCGCAGCTCAATCCCAATAAATGCTGCGGTTTTGCCACTAAAGCGAGTGGTGAGTAATTGTCTGTCTAATGCGCTGCGCCATTCTCATGCGACTAAGGTGTTGCTAGGGCTTAGGCGACGCGGTAGTTGGGTAGAGGTGTTGATCATCGACAACGGCGGTGGACTAGATCAAGCAAACGCTATGACATCGGGCACCGGTCTGGGCATGGGCATCGTGTCAGCGCTGTGTAAGGAAAATGCTTGGGCTAATTCAATAAAAACTGAATCTGGCAGAGGCACTTGTTGTAGCATTGCAGTCTCGATATGAAGGATCAAAATAAAAACATGCGCATAGCCATTGCCGATGATCATGAAATCTACCGTATGGGCCTTAAACTATTGCTCAATAGCATGCCGGATATGGAGGTGCTTATCGAGGTGGAATCAGGCAATCGCCTTCTGCAAGCACTCGAATCAACCAGCGTAGATCTCGTGATTCTAGATCAATCTATGCAAGACGGTACCGGCTTGGATTTTCTCAAAGCGCTCAGTGCCATGGAGAAACCACCCCAGGTAATATTACTCACCGGAAGTAGTGGCAGTGCGATCCTTCACGAAGCAAAGTCACTTGGCGCTGTTGCTGTTGTGGCCAAGCAAGGCAGTGGTGACGAGTTGGTCAAGGCCTTGGAGGCCGTCCAAAAAAACTGTTTCTATGTTAGTCCTGCGTTTGCCGATTTAGTCGAGACAGACAATGTGCTCGATCTACTAACAGCGCGCGAGCGCGAAGTGTTGACGCTTATCATTCAAGGGCAGTCCACCCGTGCGATTGCGACTGTGCTCAATGTGTCGTTCAAAACCATTGATACGCACCGTAGTCGCTTGATGAATAAACTTGATTTGCACAGCGTGGCGGAACTAATGCAGTTTGCCCGCGAAGTCGGTTTGCTCGAAAGACAATGAATTACTAGCTCCTTCCCCTAGTTTCCCTAACTGAACAAGCAAAATCAGGTATTTACCTGACGCGCTTCCTATCGCCTTGGCGTTACTCTCAAAACAGAATTCACTGTTCAAAGAGGGTCTTAAAATGTCACTCCGTACTTGTATTGCCTCGACAGCATTACTGACTGCCTTTATTGGCACTCAGGGTGCTGTTGCGGCCAAAGAAAGTTCGCTCAAAGAGGCCTATATCTCCGGTAGCGATCTAATTCTCGTTGGGGAGGACCTGTGTGTTACGCACCCGGTTATTCGCTTTGGGACTGACAGCCTCTATCCTAGTTCCAGTGTGTGTGAGGATGTCGAGAATGATTTACAGATGATGATCGTGACGACCACCGGTCTTGATATGAATGCCGGAAGTTATAGCGTGCAAGTGCGCGAAGAAGGCAGCAAGGAGAAAGACGAATCGACTTTCTTCGTCACAGTGGGCGCCGTTGGTGCTGAAGGTGTGATGGGGGAGCAAGGCCCTGTGGGGCAAGTCGGTGAGCAAGGCCCGGCAGGAGAGGAGGGGCTTCAAGGTCCTGTGGGTGAGCGTGGCCTTATCGGGGCGATTGGACCACAAGGTAAGCCAGGTATAGAAGGCTTACAAGGGGAGCAAGGGCCTGTAGGCAATATTGGGCCTCAAGGTGAGCCTGGGGCGGAAGGTGAGCCCGGCGAAGTTGGGGTGGATGGAGCGAAAGGGCCGAGAGGTTATATCGGAGATGTAGGCGCAGTTGGCCCGCAAGGTCCGCAAGGTGCACAAGGTGCACAAGGTGCGCAAGGTCCGATTGGGGTTGCTGGGCAATCAGGGCCTGCCGGGCAAACGGGGGAGAAAGGGCCGCAAGGTGCTGCTGGTTTAGCCGGGACGGAAGGTGCTGTAGGGGCGCCAGGAGTTCGCGGGCCAACCGGTGCCCAGGGTGCTACAGGCGCCAAAGGTGTTACGGGGCAAACAGGTTTCGCTAACTGGTCTCGGCAACAATCTGAATTCGAATGTTCAGGAGTTAATTTTTTGGGACCACGCCAGTACTGCACTATTCGCAGCTATTGTGATTCTTCAGGGCAAAAAATTATCAGTGGAGGTGTTTACACAAACGCTGACAGCATAGACATTGCAGAAAGCTATCCTGGAGCGAGCGGTGACAATTGGTACGCAAGAATTAGTCACACCTACGCTAACTCGATCCGCTTCGTTGTTCCTATCGTCTGCATGGACGTCCATGTGTTAGGCCAAAAATGAGGATACCCTAATGAGAATACTTTTACTGATGCTTGGCGCTGTGTTTTCTCTTGCGGCTCAGGCTAAAACTGAACTCATCGAAGAAGCATTTTTCACGGAGAATGACTTTATTTTAGTCGGTCAAAATTTATGTGATTCGAAAAAAGACCTAGCGGTAGGTATTGGAGCGACGGGTCCCACTCTTGTGAGTGAATCGGCATGCCAACAAATTGGTAGCGGAGATGCCCTTCGGGATTTAGTGATTGTTGCCCTCGATTATACCTTAGAGCCTGGTAGTTATGCGGTTTCGTTATTGGAGGTCGGACAAACCAATAACAAAAGCGGTAAAAGCGACAAAAGTAGTAAGAGCGACAATAGTAAAGCGATTGCAAGTTTCGTTGTGTCTTATGGCGTTCAAGGTGAGCAGGGTCTAGTTGGTGAACAAGGGCTCGAGGGACCTCAGGGGCCGCAGGGTGAAATAGGCTTAAGGGGGCCACAAGGATTGCAAGGCGAACAGGGTTTGCAAGGTATCGCGGGCCCTCAGGGTTCGCAAGGGCCTTTAGGTGCGACTGGCGCTATTGGTGAGACTGGTGCGCAAGGTGTGCCTGGGGAGATTGGCCCACGCGGATGGAGTGGGCCAGAAGGGCTCACTGGACCAGTTGGGGAGCGTGGCCATACAGGTTTCGATGGCGCTGTTGGCCCAGTGGGGTTGACTGGGCCAATAGGCTTAACTGGTTTGCCTGGTCAACAAGGACCAGCTGGTCCAAGGGGACTCCACGGGGCTACTGGCGCGCCCGGGGAAACAGGTGCCCCAGGAGCAACTGGCGCTACTGGCGCTACTGGAGCAACGGGGCCAAGGGGCTACACTGGGCAAAAAGGCGACAAAGGGGCGCAAGGCTCTAAAGGTGCCCCAGGTATCGTGTTCTGGGAGAGAGCAAGCCATGAGGCAAGTTGTCCTGCAAGAAGCGATTGTCATCTTCGTCTAAACTGTCCTGGAAGTGGATCTATTCTGGGCGGTGGTGTCTATGTAGCTGGATCGAACACGTTGGAGACCGAGGTACGCGAAAGCTACCCTGGAGCTGCCGGCGATAACTGGTATGGACGCTTCCACAATTATGAGAATAGTGCGGTCACTTACCAGGTGATCGCGATATGCGGCCAGCTCCTACTTTGAGTGTCCTTTGACTTGCGATTACCTAGCTAAGAACCTTGGGCTTGGTAATCGTATGACCGTTGTCATTGAAAAATACAGAGGGCTTGTTCAGTCCTCTGACTTTCCAAGTAAGCAGTTTAGAAAAAACACTTAGAGTGGCTTTGAAATAGGAGCCTTGTAAGTGCGCTGGAACCTCCTTGCGCGCATCTTGGATCTGGATGTGCCCTATGCCCTGCGCAAACCTCTGGCAGTCATCACAGCTACACACAATCCTTGTGCCTGAGCGAGCATTGACGTTCTCGGTGAAGTTAACTAACTATTTTTGAAGCCTACTATACTAGTTTTGGTGCACGTTTCAGGTGCCAGAAAATTAAATAGAAAGAAAGGCCTACAACCGTAAAGTACAAGAGGATTACTGAGCTGAATAGTATAGCTAAAGGTAGGCCTGTGGCGGTTCCAATAATTATCCAAACCGTATGGGTGCGGGTATTTCGAATCCAATCTCTCGTCATAGCTGCCAGCGAGAACCACGTGACAGGGATGACTAAAGGAAAAAGCATCGAGGGATCTTCAGGTATACTTGTCAACGAAGACATCGCTGCGATAAAAAACATAAAGGAAGAGAAAATACCGATACTGGCAAGCATCCAACAAGCAAGCGCAACAGCGACTCGTTTTCCATTTTTATATGATTCGTCATTCATAGCTGCATCGCCGAGTTCACAATCGCATTAGATAAAGGGGTGTTGCTTAGCCTTGTTATTATTGTTCGGCCTTTGTTATGGGGCGAATACTCAAACGATACTAGCTAAGGAATAGATCTTAGAGTGCTATGGCTTAGCTAGTGGCGTAGAAAGAATTTGCTAATTCTTAATTGATTTTGATCAATTTGGTTTTTTCATCTTCTGAAAGGCTATCAAATGCAGCGATTGTTAATTGTTCTTGAGCTGTGCTCGCAATCGCGGGATCTAATGAAACATCTATTCGATTCGGGAGGTTGTACATAGCGCCTGTTGCCGGATCAACGATCAGCATGCCTATGAAGCCACCAAGCAATATGTTGCCGAAATACCATCCGTCTATCGAGCTGTTCATAGTGAAGGTTTTGTCTGGATGTCCGTCTTTTTTGAATGTGAAGGTGTAGATTTCACCTTTAAAATAACCCGCAGACGATTTAAGTGTAACTGTTGCGGGAGTCACTCCGCTGTGTACCGGCTGTCCTGCTCGGTTTACTACTGTGAATGTGGATGCGGCTGGGTTGCTGGCAATGGCGACAGCGTACTCAGATTTGCTAATTATGCTAGAGCAGCCTGTAAGAGCAATAACCATAGTCCCTATTGATAGTATTTTTTTCATTACTTTCCCTTGTGATGTGTAATTTCGGTTGTGCAATTCGGTGTTTGATTGCCACGTAAATTGGTGGCCATCCCGCGAATCGGGCGGCAGTTTATCTTCTACCCTTTATGCATGGCAAGGCAAAGTCACTAAGCTATCGGGTCAAGTCGCCTATTTTAGCTTTGGCTTTTTGCGATATTGCTAGGAAGTGGCTCAATAGGGAGGTTTAAAACGGAGATAATAGTTGAAGTGCCAACCATGGCATTCGCTTGCAGGCAAGCTCCTACAGGCAGTGGTTCTTTTTTGATTGGGTCGAGCAGGTTTGAGTGTTGCTGAATTTCTGAAATCTTGAGGAACTCAAGATTTGGTACCGGGAGCCGGACTTGAACCGGCACTCTCTCACAAGAACCGGATTTTGAATCCGGCGCGTCTACCAATTTCGCCACCCCGGCATTGGAAGGTGGGCATTATAACAACAATTTTCTTGGGCGCAATGGGCGGAGTGCAATTCTTCAAAAACTTGGTTTTACGGGCCTGTTAGGGCAAACTCATCGCCCTTTCCCTAAAGCAAGAAGGGCTTAGTGTCTACCAATGCAATTATCTGATTTCTCCTATGAGCTCCCCGATGAGCTAATCGCGCATTTTCCTCCAGAGCAAAGAACGGCAAGTCGCCTACTGAGCATGAGCCGTGAAACGGGGGAGATGACTCACGAGCATTTCTCCGACCTTATTAGCCATCTTCGCCCTGATGATCTATTGGTATTCAATGATACCCGAGTGATCCCTGCGCGGTTGTTGGGCCAAAAGGCCAGTGGCGGCAAGATCGAGGTAATGATCGAGCGCGTACTGAACGATCGCGAAGCACTGGCGCAAATACGGGCTAGTAAGTCTCCTAAGCCAGGGTCGCAATTGCGATTTGGAGGGCCGCAGGGTTCGGTATTGACTGCCGAGGTATTGGGTAGAGAAGGGGAGTTCTTCCATATTCGCTTTGATATCCACGCACCGCTAACCGATGCCTTGGAGCTATTCGGACATATTCCATTGCCTCCTTATATAAAGAGGGCAGATGAGTTGGCCGACAGAGAGCGCTATCAAACCGTGTATAGCGAGAAGCTAGGCGCGGTGGCGGCGCCCACGGCGGGGCTGCATTTTGATAAGGCGTTGATGGAGAGTATTAAGGCGCTTGGCGTGGATATGGCCTATGTGACGCTGCATGTCGGTTCGGGCACCTTCCAGCCGGTGCGGGTGGATAATATTCTAGAACACGACATGCACAGCGAGCGCATCGAAATATCGGAGCAGGTATGTGCACAGGTTCGTGCCTGTAAAGAGCGGGGCGGGCGCGTGATTGCGGTTGGCACGACGTCGGTGAGAACGCTAGAAAGTGCAGCGCAAAAGGCGTCGGAAGGCTTGATAGCGCCGTATACGGGTGAAACCGACATCTTTATCTATCCCGGCTATGAGTTTCAGGTGGTGGATGCGATGGTGACGAATTTCCATCTTTCCGAATCGACGCTGATGATGTTGGTCAGTGCGTTTGCAGGTAGAGACGCGATAATGGCGGCCTACGATGAGGCTGTTAGGCAGAAATATCGGTTCTTTAGTTATGGGGATGCGATGTTTTTGTCCTAGTTCAGAGCCAATCGATCCCTTCGCGGGCGGGCCCGCTCCTACAGGGTGGTGCCCCAATGCAGGTACAAAAGGTATCTGACTGTAGGAGCTTGCCTGCAAGCGAAGGGTGAATGTGGCATTGATCTCGGTGAATGTGGCATTGATCCAGATGGCTGCGGCATCGATCTAAATAGGTGTGGAATCTGTCCTAGATAGATAAACCAACCCCTTCGCGGGCGGGCCCGCTCCTACAGGTAGTTGCTGCATAGAAATCAGGATAGAAAATTTGCTATACTCCTCGCCCTTCTTTTATCAAGGATTCAGAGACCGCTATGAAATCACCCGTACGAGTTGCTGTCACCGGTGCAGCTGGCCAAATTAGTTATTCATTGCTCTTTCGTATCGCCTCTGGCGACATGTTGGGTAAAGACCAGCCTGTAATTCTACAATTGTTGGAAATCACCCCAGCACTAGGCGCTTTGCAAGGCGTGGTAATGGAGCTAGAAGACTGTGCATTCCCATTGGTTCAGGGCATCGTGCAATCTGACAAGCCAGAAGTAGCATTCAAAGATGCAGACATCTGCCTATTGGTAGGCGCGCGTCCTCGTGGCCCGGGCATGGAGCGTAAAGATCTGCTTGAAGCTAACGCGGCAATCTTCTCTGTACAGGGCAAAGCAATCAACGATCACGCCAGCCGTGACGTTAAAGTATTGGTAGTGGGCAACCCTGCTAACACCAACGCTTTGATCGCTTACCGCAATGCGCCAGACCTAAAGCCAGGTCAGTTCACTGCGATGACTCGTCTTGACCACAACCGTGCGATTGCACAGTTGGCTGAAAAGACTGGCAAGCACAACACAGACGTTGAAGGCTTGATCATCTGGGGTAACCATTCCTCTACTCAGTACCCAGACGTTCATCACACTACTGTCGATGGCAAGAACGCCACAGATCTTGTCGATGAAAACTGGTTAGTGACTGATTTCATCCCAACAGTTCAGCAGCGTGGCGCGGCAATCATTAAGGCACGTGGCCTTTCGAGTGCAGCATCAGCAGCGAACGCCGCCATCGACCATATCCATGACTGGGTATTGGGCACGAACGGCAAAACTGTCAGCATGGGCATCCACAGTGAAGGCGACTATGGTATTGCTAAAGGCTTGATCTACTCATTCCCAGTGACTTGTGAAAACGGTGTTTACACTGTTGTGCAAGGTCTAGACGTGAATGACTTCAGCCGTGAGTTGATGCAGAAAACTGAGAAAGAACTCTCAGAAGAAAGAGACGCAGTAGCGGCATTGCTACCGTAATCTGAATGCGCGGCGATGTGCATAATATCGCCGCGTTCTTTTTGCCCTTTTTAGGGTCCGCTCTGAGGTTCGTCTGATGAGTGCCAGCACATTAAAACCCAACGCAAGTGCTCAATTTTGGATCTTGCAACTCATAGGCTGGAGCCTTTGGGTGGTGCTGTTAGTTCTCCGCGATTTAAGTTTTGTTCCCGCTGAATATATGACGGCGCGTGCTGGGGTTTTTGCCCTCGATGCGGTAGTCGGCTTTGCTCTGTCCACTGGTCTTCGCTATGCCTATCGGGCCGTGTGGGAATCCTCTGCGCAATTGCGCTTCCTAACTGTAGTACTTGGCTCCTTGCTAGCGTCGATGATCTGGATCGGCATGAAGGCCGTGATCACTTCGACTGAGGTGGGTAGTGCGGTTGATCTCAGCGACTATGGTCTTACCTCTGTTGCCATTTTATTGCCTTTCTCTTATATCTTCATGCTCATGTGGAGCGTGGTGTACTTCTGTATTAAGTACTATCGTTTGTTCCAGTTGGAAAAAACCAAGGGTTTGCGCTCAGAGGCCTTAGCCCATGAGGCGCAGTTGCGTATGTTGCGCTATCAATTGAATCCGCATTTTTTGTTCAATACTCTAAACGCCATCTCGACATTAGTGCTGCAGAAAGACACTGAGTCAGCCAACACAATGCTGACTAAATTAAGCCAATTTTTACGTTATTCCCTCGATAATGATCCCTTAGATCAAGTGTCTTTGCAGTTTGAACTCAATTCGGTGCGCTTGTATTTGGATATCGAAAAAGTCCGCTTTGAAGAACGCCTGCGCATAGAGATAGACGTTGCTGATGACGCGCTGCAAGCGATGGTGCCGAGTATGTTATTGCAGCCGCTGATCGAAAACTCTATTAAACATGCAGTGGCTCGCAGCGAAGACGGCGGTTTAATCGCTATACGTGCAAAAGTGAATGGCGATAAACTCGTCATCATCGTGGAAGATGACGGCCCTGGAATTACAAAAGGTTCTGCCTTAGTGGCCGCGGGCAGCTCCTCTGGGGGGGTTGGTCTGAAAAATATACAGAACCGTCTTAAAGAGATTTACTCGGATGCCCATTCTCTGGCATTTTCTTCAGGTTCACCGCAGGGTTGTATAGTAACGGTTGTAATTCCTTATGAAACAAAATGACAGCGAGCCGCGTATACGCGCCATCATCGTGGATGATGAATCTTTAGCACGCACTGGTCTGACCATGCGCCTAGAAAAGTTTCCGCATGTAGAAGTTGTACAAGTTTGTAAGAACGGCAAAGAGGCGTTAGCGGCAATAGCCGAGTATACCCCTGATCTGGTGTTTCTCGATATTCAGATGCCGGGCATGACAGGGCTTGAAGTGGTTGAAAACCTACAACAAGACAATATGCCGATGATAATTTTTGTGACGGCCTATGATGCCTTCGCCGTTGATGCGTTTAGCGCCAATGCGGTGGATTATCTGCTCAAGCCTATTGAAGATGAACGCCTGGCCAGTGCGGTGGCCAAAGTCACGGCGCAGGCGGCGCGTAATCAAGCAGGGCTTGAGAAGCAGCGATTATTAGAGATCGTGATTGGGCTTACGGGCAAGTCGGAATGGGCAATCAATGAGTTGTTAAGCAATCCGGGTGAGCCTACAGGGTTCTCTGATCGCTTGGCGATTAAAGATGGCTCCTCTACTACCTTCGTTCCAGTGCGCGACATTGACTGGATCGATGCAGCAGGGGACTACATGTGTGTGCACGTGCAGGGCTTGACCCACATCATGCGCACCACGATGAAAGAGCTAGAAGCGCAACTGGATCCTAATATCTTTCAGCGGGTGCATCGCTCGACGATTGTAAATCTGCAGCGGGTAGAAAAAGTCTCATCCCATATCAATGGCGAGTTCCACTTAACGCTCACTTGCGGCTCATCGTTGAAAATGAGCCGGTCCTACAAAGAGAAAGTGAAGCACTTCTTTTAAGCGCGGCCTGCCTTTGCAACGCATTGTCCAAAGGCAAGGCTAGCGCATTATCAAATGTAATCGACGGCTGTGACTTGTTGGGCTATTAGCTCAACAGTGATCGCGGCGTCACTGGTGTAGTCTGATAACTCGTAATCCACGCCTTCTGCTAAGAGCGCGATATCAGTGCTTGGATTATAAGTTCTATCGCCAATCAACAAATGCTCGATGCTCTTCAGAGTATCGATCTCGTTCGTCCCTTTGCGGCTGAACTGTACTTGTAAGACACCATCCACCGTTTGCGTCTGGAAACTGAAATCACTAACACTGCCGGTAAACACTGCGGTATCAATGCCTTCACCTCCGTCTAACAAGTCATTGCCATGACCACCAATTAGCAAGTCGTTGCCTGCGCCGCCGAGCAGGATGTCGTCGCCAGAATCTGGCTGCCAACCGGACTCCTGTAGCTCCAAAGTCGTGGTCAGGCTAGTTTTGCCATCGGTATCGGTAATGCCCTGCAAGCTTTTACTGTCGCGCGCTAAGTAAGACAGCACCTCGCCCCAAGTGCCACCGGCTGCCAAATGCTCTGCGCCACCTTGTAGTAACTCGGCGCTTGCTGAACCGGCACCCCAGAATAGTTCGATGACCGTTTGTAGCTGATCCTGTGTGCTTTGCGCGGATAAACCTGTTTTATTTGTGAATAGGTAATCTGCTGCTCCAGCGGCTAGTTCAGCGGATGTCATCGAGCTTAAGCTTAGGGTGTTCATTGCTCCCACGTCCGGTAAATCACCGGCAACGGCTTTATGCAGCACCGAGATCAACGTTAAACGCTCTATCGACTGGTATGTGAATGCCAAGCGCGCATCGGTATCAACGCCACTGTCGCCTTGCGTCCACCATGGGCCGGCCAATTCGTATGTTGGCACAAAGGTCAGGTCCGACTGCTTGGCGGTAAATTCGCTATAAAGTGCGCCGTCTTTAAGTTGGAATACCCAATTGCCAGCATCACTTTGGCCGCCTTGCAGAATGTCATCGCCGCTACCACCGCTGAGCGTGTCGTTGCCAATGCCTCCGATCACTAGGTCGTTGCCTGAGTTGCCGAATAGCTGGTCGTCACCACCCAAGGAGGCCACAATATCGTCACCGCCTTCGCCGTAAAGGATATCGTCGCCTTCGCCCAATACCATAAACTGACCAGCGGAATCGCCCACCGCCACATTATTGCCCGTGCCGCCCTTGACCTTTACAGCACCTACAATGCTGACGAACTCAATATTGTGAACCTCGATAATAGTGCCGCTTGGCATTGCGCTGACATCGATCACAAACGCCTTTTGGTCTGTACCGCCAGAGCTTTCGCCCCTGAATACAATCGGTGTCGTGGCGCCATTTTGTCCTGTTGCGCTGGGGGTAAGTTTCACTGAGCGCACAGAGAGTGTCGTGCCTTCGGGCAGACTGTCGATAAATGCTTGCGCATTTGCTGCTGCTTCTTGTTGCTCTTGTGCAGTACCCGTTTGGCCAATGGAGTTAGCAAGCCCGGTACGACCATCTCCCGAAGATTGCTGGACTTGCGCCCCTATTCCAGTCGGTAAGCCTAAGGTGAGGCTGCCGCCTGTGCCTGTATTGCCCAACGCCACATTGGCAAGTCCGGCTAGGCCAGGTGCCGCTGCTTGTGGCGTGATGTTCACGGTTGTCGTGACGGTGCCGTCTTCGTTTTGCTGAGTACTTTCTTCCACTGTTGCCTCTACGGCTACAGGAGGTGCGTTCGGGTCGATGACCGGAGGAGGTGTCGGATCTACGGGCGCCGGCGCAGGCGTTGGCACAAAACTCAACTTGGTAATGGTATTGCTGCCATTGATGGATGTGACGCCGCTACTAAATTGATAGTCGGCTTGCGCTATCAGTGTGGCACTGTATGTGCCGCTAGAAGCGTTGAGATTTGCGAAGTTCACCGTGCCGATATTGTCAAAAACCTGTGCGCTAGCCGTGGCAACCCCGTTCAAGGCCGTAAGGTCTTTGCCCAAAATATAGATGGCATCTGTGCTGGAAAAATCGGTAATGGTGACAGTGAAATCGCTGAATAAAGTGCCGGTCTCGCTTAGCTCGAAGGCATCATTACCCGACCCTCCTGTCACGGTGGCACCTGTTGCCGCTGTATAGTCCTCCGTATTGTAACCGCCTAGTTTTAGCGCGATCACATCATCGCCAGCGCCTCCGTCGATCACATCCGCGCCGAGCCCAGTAATGGTGTCGTTGCCAGCGCCACCGGTGAGAGTGTCACCTAATGCGCCGCCGGAAAGCACATCGTTGCCAGACCCGCCAGTGATAGTGAAGTAGCCGTCGGTCTCTCTATCCGCCTCCCATGTGAGAGAGTCGGCGCTTGCCGAGGCGTCCACCACGAAGGTCGTGCCCGCGGGGACGAAGTTATCATCGCCTGCGTAAAGCTCTTGTGTGCCAGCAGTAATGACGATTTTCTCGAAATTCCATAAGGTATATTCATCCAAGGAAAGGTCTTGGGCCGCCGAAAAGATTGCGGTATCGAACCCACCAATGCCATCGACGGTGCTCTCATCACCACCAAGATAGAATGCATCCTCAATATTGACAATAAGCGTGTCATCACCTGTTGAGAGGAGGAAAAAGTCCCCGTTGCTTACCGGCATGGTGAATGTCACGGGCACGTCGGGGGCATCTTCTACAGTCACTGTCATCGTCTTGCTATCGGTCCCGCCAACCCCGTCGTCAACGTTCACCGTGTAGTTGTAGATATTGTCTTGGCCAGCATCTAGAGGGTTCTCAAAATCAGGGGCCGCTTTGAATGACACCTGGACGTTATGATCTTCTCCTCCGTCCCAGCTTGAGCTGATCTCAAAAAGTGCGGCGTCGGCGCCGGAAAGTGTGAAGGTAAGTGCTGCCTCGTTGCGCTCTTCAACATCGAACGCCTCCACGAACGAGATGCTTTCATAGACGTCTTTTGTGCTGCTGTCGCCACCGTCAATCACTGGATCAAGATTGGTATTGGTACTAAAGCGATAGTCCGCACGATCGCTCACGGCGGCAGACTTATTGCCGTTCTTGTCCTCAACAATGCCTTCATCGAACAATAAGAATAAGTCCTTGCCGTAAAAACGAGGGACCATCGTTATTAGTAGCGATTTCTCGCCCATCACAATGCTACCGCCATCACTCCCCTGTCCTGTGGCAATGTCATAGGTAGCCACTAGTTGGTCCTCAGCGCTGGTCGCCCCCTCTAGGTATAAGCGCACAGTGCCAGTGCCTTTGTTCAAGGCCTCGTTATACTGGATATTCAATCTCGGAACTTGCAGCCCGAAGCCACCAGGCCCAGGAGAGGAGGTCGATGGATTAAACTGTGGCGCAGTAGTGTCTACAATGGCGAGCGGCGTAATACTATCTTGGGTATTAACGGTATCTGTCACGCCAGTAAGCCAGCCGTGTTGTACCAATAGATTGTCGGTGGTACCGGCCGCACTTTTTATTTTGTTTTTGTTGTCAGAGTCAAGCGTTACCGAGAACTGCGTATCCGAGGTGATCTCCACATCCTGAGCCGTCAGGGTAGTATCTGCCAAGGAGCCGTTACTGATCACGAACTTAGTCAAATCAATGTCGCTACCGGCACCGTTGCCAAGGAAGTTCTTACCCGTTACGGTAAGCACTCCGGTATCTTTTTCGTAAGAGGCGCTGCTGATGACATAGGGGTTGACGCTTAAGGAGTTGTCGGCAGTATTGACAGTGAATATGCCTGAGTCGGACGTAATATTGTTTAAGTTAAATTGGTATCCTGATGCACTAAATGTGGCGCTTGCATCCACGCCATCCAGAGCGCTTAAGTCATAGTTGCGGAAGGTAATAACATCGGCAGTAGAAAGATCCGTGATTGTCACTTCTTCGCCATTGCTAGCGGTTTCTAGGTTGACAAAAATAGTGTCGCTGCCAGCGCCTGTTGTGATGGTTTTATTGCCCAGAGCAAATTCAAAGCTATCATCACCCGTACCTCCGGTAAGAATGTCATTACCAGTACCGCCGTCTATTGCCGCTCCGCCGTTACCCGCTGTGATGTTATCGTCCCCAGCACCGCCCGATAGGGTGTCCGCACCGTTGAGCGTGCCTGTGATAATGTCGGCTGCAGTGCCACCAGTGAACACCAAGCGTCCGTCTAGGTCAGCGCTGGCATTAAAATTGATGATATTTACATTGCTTTGGCCATCGACAGTGAGCACAGCGCCGTTCGCGATTGTGGCGTCGTGAATGACTAAGGTTTGCGCCTGCGATGGCAGAGTAATGGTTTCAATGCCCGTAGCGGTGGTCGCATTAAAGGTGACATTGTGCGCCACGGATATTTGTAAAGTGTCTTCTGTGCCTGCGCCGTTGATCACATCATCGGCATTCAAACTATCTGCGATATTAGCGACAACCAGATTGGGTGAGCCAGCGTCCAGAGTGGGGGTGTCAGTACCCGTAGTTAAGGAGATTTCTGCCGATACTTGAGCTGTCTGTCCTGGCAGCGCTGTCGTGTCGATTGCCTGGCGGACAAAATACAATACGCCTTGCCCCCTTTGGCTATAGGGTTGCAGCGTATTAAGCGCATAGGTTGGGGTTTCAATAAAAATTATTGGTGTGAAAGTAGGGGCTTTAACTGACATGAAAATTCCTTATGAATTGAAACACCACAATTCCCATTGTGTTTTTTTGCACAAACTAATCGCGTAGCGCTTAGGTTCAGAGCCATCTAAAAGAGGGGCGAAAATAGTTATGATTGTGTCGAGGGTAAAGCTTGGCGTTTGCGTATTATCGAAAAATTTACTCATGCTTTTCACTGATATGAATCGAGCATGACTCGAATTTGCTTTATAACATCCCGAATCAATCTCGTATAGAATAAATTTCGCTTTGAAAGCGTAATTTGAAACATGCTCACAATAATGTAAGTGGTCCGCCCCCTATTGAGTTATTGCTTGGTTAAGCGCGACCAGTCTCTGGAATATAACCCAAAGGCAAAGAGGTGTTGTCGATTACGCGGCGCATAATAAAGCTAGAGTGCACGTCGGCCACACCCTCTATGCGAGTGATCTTATTGAGCAAAAAGTCGTGGTAATGATCCATGTCTGGTAATACCAGTTTCAAAAGATAGTCCGCTGACTGCCCGGTGATGAGCATAAGCTCGATAACCTCAGGGTGCTTGCGTACTTCTGCCTCAAAGTGTTCAAAGCGATCGGGCGTGTGTTTGTCCATGCTGATCTGCACCAGTGCGTGTAACTTCAGGCCGAGCTTGGAGGCGTTTAGTATCACCGCATGGCGCTCTATCACTCCTTCCTCTTCAAGTTGTTTTACTCGTCGTGCACACGGGGTGGCAGATAGGCCAACCCGTTCGGCAAGCTCTGCATTGGTAAGCCTGCCGTCCTCTTGTAGTTCTTTCAATATGCGCTTATCGAGCTTGTCCATTGAGGCTCCTTTTGAAGGCTTAATCTGATAAAATTCTACGAAATGGTTGTTTTGCCTAATATTTAACATTTAATTGGAGCTAATGTCTACATATAGCCCTTATTGCTAGTAAATGAGGTGAGAAAAACTAATGGCATTTGTTTAATCTACACAACATCGAAACACGGCCTAGACAAGGACTTCACGAAGTCGGCCAAAAGGAGAATCTAAGATGTACGACCACACTAAATACAAAGCTTTCCAGCCTATCGCGATCAAAAATCGTACATGGCCGGACAACGTCATCAGTCAGGCACCCCGCTGGTGTAGCGTTGATTTGCGAGATGGTAACCAGGCTCTGATCGAGCCGATGTCCGTCATGCAGAAAAAAGTGATGTTCGATTTATTGGTGGAAGTAGGTTTCAAAGAAATCGAAGTCGGGTTTCCAGCTGCATCGCAGCCCGACTTCGATTTCGTGCGAAGCTTGATCGAAGAAGATCGCATCCCTGATGACGTGACGATTCAAGTGTTGACTCAGGCGCGTCCTGAGTTGATCGAACGCACGTATGCTTCTCTAAAAGGTGCCAAGAAAGCCATTTTGCACGTCTACAACTCAACATCGGTTGTGCAGCGTGAGAAAGTCTTCAAATTGGATAAAGCGGGCATCTTGAACATCGCCGTGAATGGCGCGAAAGAAGTGAAGCGTTGTGCCGAGTTAGCGCCAGAGACGCAGTGGACTTTCCAATACTCACCCGAGAGTTTCACCGGGACCGAATGTGATTACGCCGTTGAAGTCTGCAACGCAGTCTCGGCTGTCTGGGAACCTACGCCAGAGAACCCCATTATTTTTAACTTGCCCTCGACTGTCGAGATGGCAACGCCAAATGTTTATGCAGACCAGATCGAGTGGTTCTGCCGCAATATTAATAACCGCGACAGCGTTGTCGTGAGTCTACACACCCACAACGACCGTGGTTGTGCAGTGGCTGCCGCAGAATTAGCGGTAATGGCCGGTGCGCAGCGTGTTGAAGGCACTTTGCTAGGCAATGGTGAGCGCACGGGCAACATGGACATCGTGGTAATGGCGATGAACATGTACAGCCAAGGCATTGACCCTGAATTAGATCTACGGGATATGGACAAAATCGTTAGCGTGGTCAAAAGCTGCACGGCGATCGATGTACATCCAAGACAGCCTTACTCGGGCGACTTGGTGTTCACGGCTTTCTCCGGTAGTCATCAGGATGCGATCAAGAAGTGTTTGGACATGTACACAGAAGGCGAGCCTTGGGAGATTGCGTATCTTCCTATCGACCCTCGCGATCTAGGGCGTACTTATCAAGACGTGATCCGTGTGAACAGCCAATCAGGTAAGGGCGGCGTGGCGTATGTGTTGGAAAGCAAGTTTGGCTTCCAGCTACCGCGTTGGTTGCAGATCGAGTTCTCTCGCGTTGTGCAAAAACGGGCTGAGGATTCCGGACAAGAGATTTCCCCTGATGCGATCTGGGCATTGTTTAAAGAGTTTTACTTAGAAACAGCGAATCCTGTTCGCTTGGATAGCTTTAGCATGCGCCGCGACAAAGAAGGCAGCCGCGAATCGTTTACCGCTGGCATCAACTGCTTTGATGAATATTTGAAAGTGGAAGGCGAGGGCGATGGAGTGTTGGATGCTTTCGTTGAAGCATTGAAAGCGCAAACAGGCGTTGATTTCGAGATTATGGAATACGGCGAGCATGCGCTTGGCCAAGGGGCTGACGCCGAAGCCGTTACTTATATCCAATTGAAAGATGATAAAACCCGATATACCGGTGTGGCGATCAGTCGCGACATCGTTTCCTCCTCCCTTAACGCGCTTTTACGGGCTGCCAGTCAGCTACTAAGTGAAAGCCGGGAGCGCCGCGTAGTTTAAGCTTTTGCGCCGCAGACACGTTCAAGAGGCAGTCTGCGGCAATAATCTTCACAAGAGATGACATTAAAAGTAGTAACTAGATCTAAGCGGTAGCGCTTTTCCACACCCCTTTGTTTGTCTTGCACTCAATAGCACAAGCAAAGAGGTGTGGGGCTGCGACCCCCTCCTCATTGAAATAAGCACCAAATGTGCAAATCCCTCAAACTAATTTCCTTAAGCTTGCGACTATTTGCTTAAACACTTTATCCTTGGGTGATATTTCACTTTTCACACGGTCTCCGTGCTCCCGAGGTTTAGCTGCATGAGCTTTAATGATCAAGACGAGGCGCTGATTACAGCGGCCCTCGACGGATCCGCCCGTGCTTGGGAGCGGCTCGTAAAACGCTATGAAGGGCAGGTGTATAACTTCAGTCTGCGTTTAGCGGGTAATCCAAGTGATGCGCTCGATCTCATGCAAGAGGTGTTCATAGGCGTCTATCGAAACCTGCATCGCTTTCGTGGCGATTCTAAGTTTAGTACCTGGCTGTTTCGTATCGCGCACAACAAAGCCGTCGATATGAGTCGTCGCAAGCCTTCGTTCATGTCGATCTCGTCTCTTGGCGGCACCGAGCAAAGCGAAGAAGAGGTGTTGGATCACTTTGCGGCTGAGAAACCAGAAGAAGACCCGCAAGCCTTATTGGGAAGCGACCAGAACAATGCGCAGATTATGGCGCTATTGGACTGCTTGAACTGGGAGCAACGATTAGTCGTCGAGTTAAAAGTATTTCAATCCTGCACCTTTGATGAGATCGCTGAGATGCAGGATATTTCCGCCAATACGGCGAAGACGCGATTTTACACCGCCCTTAAACTATTGAAGAAGCAAATGGAGCACACGCATGACCTGTCATGAAACCGACAATACGGTATCAGCGTACTTCGATGAAAGCATAGGCGCTCAAGCGCGCAAAGCGGTCGATGCACACCTGCATACTTGTCCTGTTTGTACCGCTGCCGTGGCTGACGCCAAAACCGTAGAGGCGCACCTGCGCCAATGGCAGAATGAGGCTGTGCCGCAGTGGCAGCGAGTCCCGTCGCAATTGCATGCCAAGCCTAGGCAAGATAAACCGCGTTTTTCATTTTGGGGACAATGGGCACCATTGGCGAGTGCGTGTATGTTGGCATTGGCTGTGTTGTTTAATGTGCAGTTTGCCGTCAACGACAATGGTTTTAATGTGAGCTTTGGCGCGTCAGGCGGGGTTGATGCAGATTCGATCGCTTTGCAATTAGCGCAGTTTGAACAGACGCAACGACAAGCCCAAGAAGAAACGTTACAAGCCTTGAGTGAAAGAATTCAAGAACGTCAGGTCAACAGTAATTCCCAGCTATTGGAAACCGTTATCGAGCAATTTGGCGACAGTACTACTCGCAGCATTGAGCAGGTAATGGCCTATTTTGAAGCGCAACGGCAAGAAGATCTGCAGTTAATGGAGGCGAGCTATCAAAGGCTCATCGACAGTGATTTTCAAACTGTTCGCTCAGTACAGCAGCTCGCTAACTATGTGCAATACCAGGGAGGGCAGCTGCAATGAATCCAGTTAACGCGTTAGTCGCGATTGCGAGACCAATAAGTTGGTACGTGGTGATTGGCGCTATTGGTGCTACTGCCGTGCAGGCGCAAGAGCCTGATCTGAGCGAGATGCGACGCAGCATTGGCATATTCTCTGGCGTGCTCAGTGAAGGCTTAGAGATCAATACACGGGCGGGTATTTTCAACCCTTTTAATGGCTCGGTGAGCGGTGATTACTATGGGCGACAAGGTGTAGTGCTAGAGATCGCTAGCCCATTGGCAAATAGTCGCTCGGCTTATAGTTGGCAAAGTTTTGAAAGTAAGTTGCAGCAATTATCGGGACAGATTTCCAGTCTTGTGAATTCTCCGCGTGTTTCTCCTCCGAATTTTGAGGCCATGCGAGAATCAATGGCGTCGTCACTGCGCAGCGGCGCCGCACAAGATGCCTATAGCGAATTTATAGAGAAAGTGCGCAGTACTGATTTTTCGGAAGAGATCGAACTTGCCTTGGCAAAAGCGAGTAGCTCTGCACTGACTCTGCATGAATTAGGGCAAATAGATGATGCACGGCTCAATGCCATAATGGCGCAAGCGAGTGAGTGGCGAGCGCAGGTCAATGCCCGAGTCACGGCGATGCGGCAGTTGAGCGAAGAGGCAAGAGCAGGGGCTCCTGCACCAAACGGAGACGATGCAACGCTTCTGCAAGGTTTTGAGGAGACTCTAGCGAATATCGTGGCGGCGGCAGAGCCTTTGCGAACGGCGGCTAACGAGCAGGCCGAGCAATTGTCAGCGCTAGCTGAACAGGCGCAACGAGAGCGAGATCAGCAGTGGCAACAAGAGCTAGTAGTGTTTGAGCAGAAACTCTTCACGCTTGTCTGTGACTACGGCGCAGCGCTGCGAGCATTGCCAGCAAACGAGCATCTTACGTTGGTGCTTAAAGGGCTTGGGGATGTAAGCGAGAATCGTCGTGAAGATCGAATTCATGTGTTAGATAAAGCGCAATTGCAGGGCTGCATGCAAGGAGACTTTGGTGCCTCGCAATTGCAAAGCAGCGCCCTGACTTATAGTTTTTAAAGGGGCCGCCTACCAAGCCGGCCCAGTGATGTTGGAGTCGGCGGGAACAAACTGTCTCGCGTCATCTTCGGCTTGATAAAGCCTTGTGATCAAAAGCAATACACCGGCCACGTCCAGAAGATCGCTATCGGTTAATGCTAGCTTGCGACGAATACGCTCGCGGGTGATGTAGGGGGCGCCGCGGCTATCGAAGTTCAAGTAATTGAAGTCTTCGTCATCGTATCCCCAATTGCTTGAAATCACTTCTTGGCCTATGCGTCCATCAAGACGTGCAAATGGGTAGAACCAGCGCCCTCCACGAACTCCCGCTTCATAGGTGATGATTTGTCCGCCAGGGTAATACCATGTTTCATCTGTATAGCGTAGACGGAAAGTGGCTATTTGCCCGTTCGCCCAAAACACTGCATCGCCCCCATGAGTCCAGTGATAGCTCATTACCCGTCCATTAGGGTAGTAGATGCCGACGTCTTTCCCCGGTTGTGCCATGAACAGCTGACCATTGGGGAAGTACCAGGCGGCATTGTAAAGATCCCGCGAAATTCTTGCGCCGTTGCTATAGTGGGATTCGTATCGCGTATCCTCGGTCAGTAAGACCGATTGGCACACGCGGCGATTAAGCTCTTTGAGAGAGTTTTGCATGCCCTGCAACTCGGTAAGCTTATCCTGAGCCCCAGGCACGAGCATGTTGACGGCTACCATTTTCGCCATGAACTCTACAGTGGCGCAGGCCGTACTGAAATTGTCGGACCCGCTAGACTGGGCAAACACGGTCGGGCTGATCAATGCGGTAATTAACATCAAGGCAAAAGCTTTCATCGGTTTACGTTCTCCTTTGGGGGTGACAGTGTCCTTGACTGTGATAATGAGCCGAAGCAAGTGAACGTGAACTGAACGTGCCAAAAAAGAAAATCCCTTCATAGCGCCGCACTGTTGGTATCCTTAGCGTTTATCTTATAAAATGCCAAAGTATTAGCACCACCAAGACTTAGTGGCCGATAAAGACCATAGAAAACAAGCTTGGTACTGCCTCAAGTGAAGCATAGTCCCAAAAATAAAATGAAATGTAGTGGATGAAGGAGATAAAGATGGACTGTCCTAAATGCAATGCCGAGATGATAGAGCGCGACGTAGAAGTGCTTCATGGCAAAGTCACCATTGATCAGTGCACTAGCTGTAAAGGATTGTGGTTCGATAATGGCGAAGCTGAGCAACTGAAAACGGCCTGGATGTCTGACTTTCTAGACAGTGGCGATCCTCGTATTGGAAAAACCTATAACCGCGTGCGCGATATTCAGTGTCCGCGTTGTGGCAAGAGCATGAACAAACTGACAGACAAGCGTCAGCCTCATCTTGAGTACGAAGCGTGTGAAGAGCATGGGATGTTTATGGATGCCGGTGAATTCACCGACTATAAGCACGAAACATTGATGGACCTGTTTAAAGGTCTAGTTGCATCACTTAAGCGTCGTACGTCTTAAGGTTTAGAGATATCACTGCGCCCTGGCCAATCGGGGTGCAGCCATATCGCCCGCTGCGCGCAATGTGCAGGTAAATGCCTGAATCTTCCTACATCCATCCACTGATTCTTAGGGGTATGGAAATCTGACCCTGTCGAAGCCCAGAGATCGTTCTCTATACAAAGCGTGCCCATGTGCGCCATCTTGTCTGGATCCAAATTCGAATAGCTCACCTCAACGCCCTGGCCGCCACACTCGGCAAACTCGCTAATGAGTCGACGCAGTTTTACTTTATTGAGTGAATAGCGATTGGGATGCGCCAAGATAGCGATGCCACCAGCTGCCTGTATGGCTGCAACGGCTACCGGGATCTCGCACCATTGTGCGGCCGCGGTGTATTTGCCCTTATCACCAAGATACGATTTAAACGCGTGATCTTTACTGCGCGCAATGCCGCCATCGATTAGGAACTGGGCAATGTGGTTGCGGCTAATCGCTTGGCAAGGTAGCTGTTCTAGATAGCGCATCAAACCGGTATGACCCGCGAGTTGTAAGCGTTTGTCGATTTGTGCGGCGCGCTCGCGGCGCAATTGTTGTTGGCGCTCGAGTAGTGTTTGCAGGCCCACATTAGCAATATCGATCCCGATCCCGACTATATGAATCTCTTTGTTTTCCCAAAGGCATGACACTTCAACCCCATGAATAAGCTGAAATGTACTAGGCAGTGTTGATAGGTCGATGTGCTCAAAAGCCGCAGTGGTGTCGTGATCGGTGATGGCTAAGAAATCGACGTTGTTCGCAACAGCCCGTGCTATCAGGGTTTCAGGCGAAAGCTCACCATCAGAGTAGTAAGTGTGGGAATGTAAGTCGGCAAGCATTGAGGAGGGCTCCATATCGGGCGGAAAGAGTAAACCTTCGTGCATGGCGAGTAAACCGTTGATATACCCTAATAGTTGACTAAATCACTTAGGTATTTCATACTTTCAAACACTTAACGCCCACTATGAGACTGGCCACATGCGCTTAACCACGAAAGGCAGATACGCCGTTACTGCGCTACTTGATCTTGCTATTCATGGAGACGACGGGCCCGTAAATCTTGCGGATATTTCTGAACGCCAAGGAATCTCTCTTTCTTACCTTGAACAGCTGTTCGCAAAGCTTCGTCGCGGCGGGCTAGTGTGCAGCATTCGTGGGCCTGGTGGCGGTTATCGCCTTGGCAAAAAAGCCCGTGCGATTCGCATAGCGCATATTATCGACGCTGTGGACGAATCGGTCGATGCGACCAAGTGCCAGGGGCAGGGCAATTGTCAGCAAGGTGAAACCTGTTTAACCCACCACTTGTGGCAAGACTTAAGCGAACAAATACACGATTTTCTGTCGGGCATAAGCCTCGCTGATTTGATTGACCGTAGCGATGTTAAGCGCATTGCTCTGCAGCAAGATCAGCGCCGCGATTTGTTAACACAGCCCGAGTTAGACGGCGCTCGCATAGCGGCCACCTTCCTGCAGTAAGCTCTCGGCCTGAGTGGATACACGCCATTCTCGCTCTCGGAGCAATGGAGAGATCATGAACAATCCCATTTATTTAGACTATGCCGCCACCACCCCTGTGGATCCCTTGGTGGCTGAGCAGATGTCAGCCTGTTTAACTCTCGACGGAAACTTTGGCAATCCAGCTTCTCGTTCACACCTTATTGGCTGGAAGGCTGAAGAGGCCGTTGAAGAGGCGCGCCGCGATGTGGCGGATCTCGTGCATTGTGATCCGCGCGAAATTGTCTGGACCTCCGGGGCAACAGAATCCGATAACCTTGCCATCAAAGGCGCGGCCCATGCCCGTAAGGGGCGTGGTCAACATCTCATTACGTCATGTATTGAGCACAAGGCTGTTCTCGATACCTTTGCGCACTTAGAAAGCGAAGGCTTCGAGGTCACCTATTTGCGTCCGGATGCGACGGGAATCATTAGTCCAGCGCTTGTCGAATCCGCATTGCGAGAAGACACAACTCTGGTGTCGCTAATGCATGTAAACAATGAGCTTGGCAGTGTGAACGACATCGCGGCGTTTGGTGCTTTGACACGTCCGCGAGACATTTTATTGCATGTGGATGCGGCGCAAAGTGCTGGTAAAATCGCCATTGATCTTAGCGCGTTGCAAGTGGATCTCATGTCGTTTTCCGCACACAAAGTCTATGGTCCGAAAGGGATGGGCGCCTTATACGTTTGCCGTAGTCCGCGGGTCATTATTGAAGCACAAATTCATGGCGGCGGGCACGAACGCGGGATGCGCTCGGGTACCTTGGCGACGCATCAAATCGTCGGCATGGGGTGTGCGTTTAAGCTCGCTAATGCGGCAATGGTTCAAGAGTCGGAACGATTGCTGCGCCTACGTCATCGTTTACTCGATGGACTTGGCTTGCTCAGTGGGGTCTCACTCAATGGGCATCCAGAGCACACGGCCCCTGGCATCGCTAACCTTTCGTTTGTGGGTGTGGATGGCGAGTCTTTGTTGTTGTCATTGCGCGAGATCGCCGTGTCGTCTGGCTCTGCTTGTACCTCGGCAACGATGGAGCCCTCCTATGTGCTGCGCGGCATCGGTTTGGCAGATGACCTTGCCCAAAGCTCGTTGCGAATCTCTATGGGACGTTTTACCACTGAGCAAGACATCGATGTTTGCATTGCATGCATAAGCAAAGCGTTGACGGCGTTGCGAGCCCAGGTCAGCGCTTAAGCTGTAACAATGTGGTTTTGCTCGTGTCTTTTCCTATAAGCGTCCGCTATGGCGGTGTTCAATCATAGGAGTCGAATTAATGCGAAAACCCTCAAGCACTTTGTTGATGTCGTTATTGTTTCTGTGGGCCCTCAATCCTTTCGCTACGGTTTATGCGGCCAGCGATGATCCTATTTACACCAGTTTTTTTAGTAATGTGGCTGTCAGTGGCTATGACACCGTGGCGTATTTCACAGAAGGCGAGCCGGTAGAGGGCAGTCGCATGTTCAGTACGTCGTATCAGGGCGCTACATGGCATTTTAAGAATGCTGAAAATCTCGCCACATTCAATGCCGATCCAGAGGCGTATTCCCCTCAATATGGGGGTTATTGTGCCTATGCGATGGCCCAAGGTGATACGGTGAGTGCTCAGCCCGATTTATGGACGATTCACGATGGTAAGCTGTATCTCAACTATAGCCGGAGTGTGAATAAGACTTGGCTAGCGGGCATGGAAGCTTTCATCGTAAAGGCCGATGCAATCTGGCCTGAACTTTTAAAGGGAAACTAGGTCAAAGGCTCTGTAATCGCGTAAGCGTAAGTTCCTAAAAACACGTATAATTACGTGCTATTACCGCGTATAATGCGCGGCTTTCTGAACCTTGTAACCGGTATGGAGCTAAACGCAATGCCAATCGAAAGAACTTTGTCCATTATTAAACCTGATGCGGTCGCTAAAAATGTGATCGGTGAGATCTATTCACGCTTTGAAAAAGCAGGCCTACGTGTAGTGGCTGCCAAGATGATGCGCCTTACTGACGAAACTGCCGGTGGTTTCTACGCAGAGCATAAAGAGCGTGGATTCTTCCCTGATCTAATTGAATTCATGACTTCTGGTCCTGTCATCGTACAAGTCCTAGAAGGCGAAAATGCAGTAGCCGTTCACCGCGACCTAATGGGTGCTACTAACCCAGCAGAAGCAGCTGCCGGCACTATCCGTGCTGACTTTGCTGTATCTATCGACGCAAACGCGGTTCACGGTTCTGATTCAGCAACATCAGCCGCACGTGAAATTTCTTACTTCTTCGACGCAGCAGAGGTTTGCGACCGCGTATAACGCGGAAGCATTCTGACAATAGCGGAGCCTGACATGAGCACGAACGAAGAGAAAATCAATCTACTCGGCCTAACACTGCCCAAAATGCAGGCGTTTTTTAGCGAGTTGGGAGAAAAACCTTTTCGGGCGAGCCAAACACTGAAATGGATTCATCAGCGCGGTGTAGTTGAAATCGACGAGATGTCCGATATCAGTAAGGTTCTGCGAGAGAAGATGAAAGCGGTAGCTGAGATTCGGCTACCGCAAATTACGCAAGAACTGCGTTCCAGTGACGGTTCATGTAAATGGATCGTACAAGTGGCCAGCGGCAGCAGTGTCGAGATGGTCTATATTCCAGAAGCTGGGCGAGGCACTTTGTGTGTGTCGTCCCAAGCGGGCTGTATTCTCGATTGCACTTTTTGTGCAACGGGCAAGCAAGGATTTAACAGCAACTTGACGGTGGCTGAGGTCATTGGTCAACTGTGGTGGGCTAATCAAAAATTAGCCGGTTTCGGGGTAAAACCTGCCGCGGAGTGGGATGAGTCGGGTGCTCGTAAGGCCCAGGCGCCACGTCCGATCAGCAATGTTGTGATGATGGGCATGGGCGAGCCTTTGCTTAACTTCGACAATGTCATGGATGCCTTGAGCTTGATGATGGAAGACCAGGCCTATGGTCTGTCTAAGCGTCGCGTCACTATCAGTACCTCCGGTGTCGTGCCTGCTATCGATAGGCTGAAAGACTTTACGGATGCTTCGTTGGCGATCTCGTTACATGCGCCGAATGACGAGCTTCGTAGTCAAATTGTGCCTATCAACAAAAAATACCCTATCAAAGAATTACTGCGTAGCTCAGCGGCTTATATGAGCACTCTAGGGGAGCGCCGTGTCGCTGTGATTGAGTACACCTTAATTGCCGGCGTGAACGATCATCGTCAACATGCGCGAGAACTCGCCGAGTTGCTGAAAGATTTTCCCTGTAAAATCAACATTATACCTTTCAATCCGTTTTCATTGTCGGACTACGAGCGTCCGAGCAACTCTTCGATAAGCAATTTCCGTCAGATCCTGCACGAAGCTGGGTATACGGTGACTGTGCGCACCACGCGCGCCGATGATATTGGTGCGGCCTGTGGGCAGCTAGTAGGAGAGGTGGGCGATAATACACGTCGCAGTCAACGCTATGCTGATGCCGCTGCGAAGCGCGCCCAAGTAGAGGGTGATGCGAGCGGCACAAAAAGAGAGTTTACGAAGGCAGACAACTTAGCGGTGTCTGTCGATCGACATGGCGCCTGATTATTCGATCATTCGGCTTAGGCCGTTAAGTAACAATAAGGTAAGCATGGCAGTGATTAAAGCTTTTATGGCGATAGTGGGGTGTGCGTTGCTACTCAATGCATGCGTCACAACGACGACGGGCGGCTTTAATACCGAGCCTTCCGAAGAGCGCGCTGTTCGTGATTTTGTGCAGTTAGCGACGGGATATTTTGAGGCAGGGGATATGTTCGCGGCGCGTCGCAATGTGAACAATGCGCTGGCAATCAATAATCGCAGCTCGAGTGCTCACAACGTTTTGGCGCTTGTGCTGCAACGCGAAGGAGATCGAGACCTCGCGCATGAGACTTTTCAGCGTGCATTAGCGTTGGATGCCAGCAATTCGCAGGCTCGTAATAATTACGCAGCGTTTTTATATGAAATAGGGGAGTACGAACAGTCTTATCAACAATTAGAGACTGTCGCGAATGACACCACCTATGAGTCGCGCGATCGAGCATTTGTTAACCTAGGCGTTAGTGCTTTACGCACTTCACGACCAGAGCGCGCAGAATATGCTTTTGAAAGAGCGTTGCAACTTAATGGTAACGCCTATCCGGCCTCTCTAGAGATGGCGCAGATCAAATTTGAAAAAGGCGAATTCGCCCAAGCAATGAACTACTACAAACAGTATGTTACTAGTAGTCAATTTTTTAATGTTGTCCAAACACCGCGCAGCCTTTTGCTAGGCGTCCAACTAGAGCGTCGGTTTGACAACGAAGAGGGTGCAGCGATCTATGCGGTAATGCTAGAGAGCCTGTACAGAGACTCATTGGAATACCAACAATATTTGAACCTAAATTAATGAATAGTGAATCAATAGAAGAAGTAACAGAGCAAGAAGAACAAGAGGAACTGGAAGAGGCGACCTCTACTGGCCCCGGCCAATTGCTCTATAACAAACGCGAAGCGTTGGGTATGAGCGTGCAAGAAGTCGCGGACACCATGCACATCACCATGCATTATGTTCGAGCACTGGAAACCGATGCTCATGACAAATTGCCTGGAGACGTCTTCATTAGAGGGTATCTGCGTTCCTATGCCAGCCTATTGGGCCTAGAACCTACTATCGTTATCAATGTGTATAACGACTACGCCAATCAGCGTGAGAGCGAAGAGTCAAACTCAGTGACGCGCGGTCGTCGTAAATACAATAAGAACCTGCCTTGGATTGTGATCTCTGGTATTGCTTTTGTCGTGGTGGCGATAGCCTTGTGGTATTTCAGTACATCAGGTTCAGAGCAAAGCGCCAATAGTCCAAGGCCTACGACTAATGGGCGAACGGTTAATGTCGCCAATGGCAACATAGCCAATATTGCACCAACGCCAGCAGTGTCTTCTGTGCCACAAGCGCTTAACGACAATCGCACAGAAACATTCGCTGTAGTGCCTGTGGCTGATGCGCAAGACGAAACATTAGATTCCACTGATAGTGTTGAGCCGAGCATTGCTGAAGAAGTGGAAGCTGATGCGCCAGTAGACGCAGAAAATGCCGCGCCAGTTGAGACGCTAGCGCCGACTACTACAGAGCGATTGATTACAGTAGATGGCGGTGGTGACGATACCGTTCAAATCCGCTTTACGGGCGAGAGCATGGTGCAGGTTGACGATGCGAATGACGCCCAGTTATACCGAGATGTGCGAGTGGCGGGTGACACCCTTCGCATCAATGGTACTGCACCTTTCAACGTTTTATTGGGCGATGCTTCTAACTCTGAACTGAGTTTGAATGGCGCTCAGATTGATTTTCGTTCTAATATCCGTATCGACAATTCTGCAAGACTGACTATTGGGTTATAAGTAGATCATGAGCGCACACACAGTGATTCCGCGACGTAAAACGCGACAGATAATGGTAGGGAATGTTCCGGTAGGCGGCGATGCGCCGATTACCGTTCAGAGCATGACCAACACTGAAACCTGTAATGTTGCCGAGACAGTGGCACAGATTCAGCGCCTTGAGCGTGCAGGGGCTGATATCGTGCGCGTTTCCGTGCCGACGATGGAAGCAGCAGATGCCTTCCACCTCATTCGTCAACAATCCAAAGTGCCATTGGTCGCTGATATTCATTTCGATTATAAGATCGCCTTGAAAGTCGCCGAGTATGGGGTCGATTGTCTGCGGATAAATCCAGGCAATATCGGCAGTGAAAAGAAAATTCGCATGGTGATTGATGCTGCAAAAGACAAAGGCATTCCCTTACGTATTGGGGTAAACGCGGGGTCTTTAGGCAAGGTCATCTTACGCAAATATCCTGAGCCTACGGCTGATGCCATGGTTGAATCGGCTTTAACGCAAATCGATATTCTCGATAAATATGATTTTCAAAATTTCAAACTGAGCCTAAAAGCCTCAGAGATTTTCATGACACTTGAAGCCTATCGAAAGCTCTCAAAACAAATAGACCAACCATTGCATCTCGGTATAACAGAGGCGGGTGGTTTACGTTCGGGAACCGTTAAATCGGCAATCGGACTCGGTGCTCTTTTGATGGAAGGCATTGGCGATACGATTCGTATTTCACTGGCTGCAGATCCGGTAGAAGAAATCAAAGTCGGTTTCGATATTCTTAAAAGTTTAGGCATTCGCAGCAAAGGCGTTAATTTGGTGGCTTGCCCAAGTTGTTCGCGGCAAAACTTTGATGTGATCAGCGTGGTTAACCAATTGGAAGCGCGTCTTGAAGACATCATTACTCCGGTCGACGTCGCCGTGATCGGTTGTATTGTGAATGGTCCGGGAGAGGCGAAAGTCGCTGAGATCGGCCTAACAGGTGCCAGTCCTAGCAACCTCGTGTATGTAGAGGGTAAGCCTCATCACAAGATCGAAAATGCTACCTTGGTAGACGAATTAGAAGCAATGGTACGGGCCCGTGTGGCCGCTAAATTGAGTGCCGAAGCAGAACGAGTGGCGAATCGACATCCGGATATTATTGCAACGGATTAAACGCACGACACTCTCAATAGAAGCAACGGCAAGATTTTATGAAAAAGATTCAAGCAATTCGGGGAATGAACGACATTCTTCCTAGTGATACTCCCGCATGGCAGTACCTCGAAAGTACCGTGCAACGCGTGGTGCAAAGCTATGCCTATCAAGAGATTCGTTTCCCCGTATTAGAGCAAACACAATTGTTCAAACGCTCTATCGGTGAAGTCACCGATATCGTCGAAAAAGAGATGTACAGTTTCGACGATCGCAATGGTGAAAACTTGAGCCTTCGTCCTGAGGGGACCGCGTGTTGTGTGCGTGCCGCGGACGAGCACGGCTTACTGTATAACCAGCAACAACGACTTTGGTATAAAGGTCCGATGTTCCGCTACGAGCGACCTCAGAAAGGCCGTTATCGACAGTTTCATCAGTTTGGCGTAGAAGCCTTTGGCATGAATGGTCCCGATATCGACGTTGAGCTACTGATGCTAACGGCGCGACTGTGGAAAGAACTAGGCTTAACGGAACATGTTCGACTAGAACTAAACAATATCGGCACCAGCGCCGATCGTAAGCAGTTTGGTGAAGCACTAGTCACCTATTTGCAAGCTCATGAAGATGAGTTGGACGCCGACAGTAAGCGCCGTCTGGGAAGCAATCCCTTGCGTATCCTCGACAGCAAAGTGCCTTCGACTCAGGCTTTATTAGCCGATGCGCCAGTGTTGAGTGACTTCGTGAGTGCGGACACCGTTGCACATTTTGACGAATTGACCCAGATGCTGCGCAGTGCCAATGTTGATTTTGTCGTGAATCCTAAGTTGGTCAGAGGCTTGGATTATTACAACAACATGGTGTTCGAGTGGATTACTGATGCACTAGGAGCGCAAGGAACGATTTGTGCCGGTGGCCGTTATGACGGACTAGTGGAGCAGTTAGGCGGACGAGCTACGCCAGGCGTAGGCTTTGCGATGGGAATCGAACGCTTAGTATTGATGTTGGAAGAGCTAGAGTTAGTCCCAGCACAAGCCAAGCAGCAAGTGGATGTATTTGTCGCGATTGGAGCAGGCTTAAGTGCTCAAGGCATGACCTTGATTGAAGCGCTTCGCAACGAGATGCCGAGTTTGCGCATACAGTTTCATTGCGGGGGTGGTAAATTAGGCAATCAATTGAAGCGTGCCTTTAATAGTGGTGCCAGCATTGCAGTGGTCATTGAGTCCGACTCTGCGGACACCACTACCGTGGTTGAACAGGTTAAAATTCGCCATTTAGGTGAAGAAACCGAGAATGAGACGGTCAGTATCAATGAATTAGTCAGTAAGTTGCAGGCCTTGTTCCCCAATGCTTGACAGCGCTTGAAGGCTAATTCAGGATGCCCTACCCAGCGTGCGAGCCGGCCGCTAAGAATTAACGTAGTAGATTGAGAAACAAGAAAAATTAGACTGATACAGGAGTGATCCGTGGCTTTTAGCACCGAAGAAGAAGAAACACTAGATAGTATTAAACGATGGTGGAATGAGAGCGGAAAATCACTGGCACTTGGTGTCATCGTTTTCGGCGTGGGATATTTGGGTTGGATGCAGTGGCAGAATATGCAAACTGCAAGCTCCGCCAGCGCCTCAGATCTCTATGAACAGATTGGCGTAACCGTGGTGCTTGGACCAGGTGTGCAGCTCAATGATGACGCGATAGCGAATGCTAGGCTTCTGATTTCTGAGCTAAAAGAAGAGCACAGTGGTTCAGTGTACGCACTTTACGGCGCGCTTTTCGGTGCCCGCTTAGCTGTCGATGACCGTGATCTCGATCTCGCTGAAAGTGAGCTCCAGTGGGTTTTAGATAATGGCCAATCTGGCTTGTTGTCAAAGACAGACGAATCCTTGCTGATTACCGCTAGAATGCGTCTAGCACGAGTGATTTTAGCTAAAGACGAGGCACAACGTGCGTTGGATGTTCTAACGGGGATGTCTGCCGGAGCGTTTGAAGCCGAGTATGAAGAAATCCGTGGTGATGTGTATGTTGCACTGGGTCGACTGAGTGAAGCGCAAGCTTCCTATCAAACGGCACGTGACGCGGGCTCTACGAGCGACACACTGCAAATGAAATTAGATGATATTGCTTTAGACAGTTAAGGAAAATGGTATGAACACAGCAGTCTCGACTCCGCAAGCGTTAGCGCATGCAAACACTGCAACGCGCAGTCGAAGTGGTCTCTACTTTAAGTTCGTCGTTGGCGTGGCTATGTCGCTCTCTTTGAGTGCCTGCACCATATTTCAGCCAATTGCGGATCTATTTTCCGATGATGAGTCAGAACAACCTGCAGAGTTAGTGGATTTCTCGGAAGACGTGAATCTCACTCGCCGTTGGAGCGTCAATGTCGGTGACGGGCAGGGGAAGTATTATAGTCAGCTACATCCAGCGATTGATCGTGATTTGATCTTTGCGGCAAGCGCCAATGGCACTGTCACAGCGGTTAATCGATCGACAGGCAATGTCGAATGGCGCAGCCGCACGGATAAGACAATTTCCGGTGGTGTGGGTGCAGGCAACGGTCTTGTATTGTTCGGTACGCGTGAGGCAGAAGTGATTGCTTTAGATCAGTTCTCCGGTCGTGAGATTTGGCAAGCCTCTGTATCCAGTGAAGTGCTCTCAGCGCCTGCAACAAACGGTTCAATCGTGGTGTTGCAGACAGTCGATGGTAAGTTGATTGGTCTAGACGCCGTGACAGGTGAGCAAACTTGGATTTATGAATCCACAGTGCCAGCCTTGACACTACGAGGCAGCAGCAGTCCTATTATCTCTGGCAATGTTGTGATCTCTGGTTTCTCAAACGGGATGGTCGCGGCGGTGAATGCCACTAACGGCTTCCTGATGTGGGAAGAACGAGTTGCAGTACCACAGGGCCGTTACGACATCGAACGTGTGATTGATGTGGACGGTGATTTATTATTAGCAGGCAACACAGTGTTTGCCTCTAGCTATCAAGGCAACTTGATGGGGTTTGATGTACAGACAGGCCGTATCGTTTGGGGCACAGAAGCCTCCAGCTACCATGGTCTGGCACAAGGGTTTGGTAATACTTATTACGTAGATGATAAGAGCCAAGTTAAAGCGATACGGAATAACTCCGAAGATCAGGTATGGGAAAACAATGGCTTGCGTCTGCGCCAGATTACCTCTCCTCGTACTATCGGAAATTACGTCGCTGTTGCAGATTTCGAAGGCTATTTACATCTACTTTCTCAGATAGATGGGCATTTTGCTGGCCGCACTCGCGTGGACAATGACGGTGTTCGCGGTAATCTAGTGGTCGATAACGACACAATTTACGTCTTCGGTAATAGCGGCCGTTTAGCTGCTTATTCTATTCGCTAATGCGTGCGGCTTCCCTTCGGGGCCGCAGCAAAGCAAATCACTTTATTTGATGGTATCCGTATGAGGCCAGTCCTAGCCCTAGTTGGTAGACCCAACGTAGGTAAATCGACACTATTTAATCGCTTAACTCGCACCCGCGATGCATTGGTGGCGAATCTCTCCGGGCTTACCCGTGATCGCCAATATGGCGAAGGACGTGGTGCAGATCGTCCCTTTATCGTCATTGATACGGGCGGTCTTGCTGGCGAAGAGGAAGGAATCGATTTCGAAATGGCATCTCAATCGTTACTTGCGATTGAAGAGGCCGATTGCGTGCTTTTATTGGTAGATGGTCGTGCCGGGCTTACCCCAGGCGATACCGCTATTGTTGAGCATTTGCGCAAAAGCGATAAAGAAGTGTGCCTAGTCGTTAACAAAGTAGATGGCATCGACGAAGACGTCGCTATGTCAGATTTCTTTGGGCTAGGGATTCAAAAAGTATTTCCTGTGACGGCCAGCCAAGGCCGGGGTGTTCGTCGACTTATCGACAGTGTGCTTTCAACTTTTCCTAAAGAAGAGGAGTTAACGCCAGCCTTCCAAAACGGGATCAAGATCGCGATTTCTGGCCGCCCTAATGTGGGGAAATCGACTCTCGTGAATCGTATGCTTGGCGAGGACCGTGTCGTTGTGTATGACATGCCTGGCACCACGCGTGACAGTGTTTACATCCCTTATGAGCGTCATGGCGAGAACTACACCCTAATCGATACCGCAGGGATTCGTCGTCGTGGTAAAACCACAGAGACTGTCGAAAAATTCTCGGTAGTTAAAGCGTTGCAAGCGATTGACGATGCCAATGTCGTGATCCTGATCATCGATGCAAGAACAGGCATCGTAGAGCAAGATTTGCATTTATTAGGCTATGTCATCGACGCGGGTCGCGCCTTAGTCATCGGCATTAATAAATGGGATGGCATGGATACCGAAGGAAAAGATAAAGTGAAATCGGATATCCGACGTCGCTTTGCCTTTGTTGATTTCGCTAAAATTCATTTCATCTCAGCACTGCACGGCACCGGCGTAGGCGACTTGTACGAGTCTATCCATGCGGCTTATGCAGCGGCTCAAAAAACGCTTACCACTAGTATTCTAACGCAGGTGTTACAGGCTGCAGTGGAAGAGCACGCACCGCCAATGATTGATGGCCGCCGTATCAAATTGCGTTACGCACATACGGGCGGGCATAACCCACCAATCATTGTGATCCACGGAAAACAGACGACGAAGGTGCCAGACTCCTATACGCGTTATTTGGAAAAGACGTTCCGTAAAATTTTGAAACTAGAAGGGACTCCGATTCGTATCCAGTATCGTAGCGATGACAACCCTTATATACGTCATGAAAAAGATTTAACACCACAGCAAATTGGACGAAAAAGACGAATCAAAAAGAATCGAGACGCGGCTAAGAGTTGACACGGCACTAGCGGCTGACAGATCAACGAGGTTAGGTGAGATGTTGAGTAGTCCCTTACGCTGGGTTATGGCCAGTATTGTGTATCTTTGTTGCAGCAATATGCTTATTGCTGCTGACTCACCTTTATTCCAGTCTTCGGGGGCGCAAGCCCCACTTCCCACAGCACAAACCTCATTCAGTGACTATGTTGCTATCAATAAGGCACACATTCGAGATGTGCTCGCACGCGATTACTTTCAAACTCGAGAAACTCCGTTCGGTGCCGCTTATGATATCGATAGTGTGGTTGAAATGCGTGCACCCTATGAGCTGAAACCCGCCGTAAATTGCACGGAAGCAGGGGGTGGGACGGGATTCTTGTTAACTCACGGATTGACGGACTCGCCGTATCTTTTGCATGACGTGGCGCAATCTCTGCGTGCGCAATATCCCTGTGCGCTTATTCGCGGACTACTACTCCCAGGACACGGCACCGTGCCAGGGGACACGCTTTCCATGACGAATGAGGATTGGATTGCAGTCACCGAGTACGGAGTGAATAGTTTTCGCGGTGAAGTCGAGGCGTTATACATGGTGGGGTTTTCCACGGGCACTTCTTTATCTGTGCGCTATATGGATGCCCACCGTGACGATTCTTTAGTGCATGGGTTAATCATGTACTCTCCGGCCATCCAAGCCCGCAGTGGCTTAGCGTTTCTTTCTCCCTATTTAAGTTGGTTCCGTGATTGGTTGTCTGAGAGTTCGGAATCCGATCCTGCCCGTTACGAATCGTTTTCTGTTAATGCTGGCGCGCAGTTTTACACATTGACCAAGGGCCTGAGTCGCGACGAATTTGAGCCACTAAATGTGCCTGTCTTTATGGCCGGTAGCGGAGATGACAGCACTGTGAATATGGAGGCCGCGCGGGAGTTTTTCTGTGCAAAAGCGCCCAATGATCAAAGCCGCATGTTGTGGTTTCGTGCTGAGGCGACTGATAGCGCTCCACAACAGTTATGCCCGCGGCTACAAGTGCTGCAAGCAGCCTCGCAAGAGTATCGCGTCGTTAATCTTGCCCATACCAGCCTTAGTGTCTCGCCAGAGAATCCTCACTACGGCGCAGAGGGTCTCTACCGTATGTGCTTGCACTATGGCGTAGACACTACAGATTATGCGCAATGTGTCAGCGATGACGCACAGACAGTCTATGGTGAAACGGGTTTAGGCGAAGACGGACGCTACGAAGGTAAACTAATCCGCCGTGGTAGTTTTAACCCCCATTATGACGAGACGTTTGCAGAGGTCGTGAGCTTTATCGAGAACACTCATTAATGGAGGCATTTTATTTTTCGCCTATGCTGTTAGGCGTCAACCTGATTGTGGCCATAGCGATCTCAGCAACCGCACTTTGGTACACAACGCGACCAATCTCTGCCCCAATATTCTGGATGTTAGGGGCGTGGTCCCTTGTGATGGGTATCCTTATTTTTGCTGGTTTTGTTATCACGCGTAACCCTGTATTGAATGTCATTGGTAATGCGCTGCAGTTGGTGGGCGAGGCCGTTTTAGTGCTTGGCGTGTTTCGCTTTATTGGTCGGCCTGTCCCTTATTGGATTATTCCAGTGAGCGTGCTCATCGTTGGCAGCGTCAATACGCATTACTGGTTATACGATGGCAACTCTGATTTGCTTATGTCGGTGTATGCCGTTGTTGCGGGCTTGTTGCCGTTACAGGCCGTGTACTTACTGCTGTCCCTTAAAGACGAGCCCGATACTCGCCTAGGCCGTTTATTGGTCGGGATCTGTTTAGGCTTGTATTCCATCGTTACTTTTTTACGGGCTTGGTTCTCTTGGGAAGCCTATGCTAGCGGGCAATCCTATACTCAACCTTTCGAATCCTTTAGCTACCTTCTTCCTTATAATTTTGGCATTCCCGTATTGGTGATGGCTTTTATTGGCATGACCCTTATGACGATGCAGCGTGTGTTAGCGGGGAGCCATAGCAATGCTGAACGCGCCCAGTTCAGCGCTCAACGATTTGAACGATTATTGAATGTGACCAGTGCCGGTATTGCGGTAATTCGAGATGGTCGCGTCGGTGACGCCAATGTGCAATTGGAAACGCTGCTAGGCGTCGAGCGTAAGGCATTACTGGAAAGCGAATTCTTGCTTTATTTTAAGAAAAGTTCGAGAGAGGGTTTTGGTAAAGCGATGGTCTTGGCCGATGGCAATCTTGTCGATATCGATGTAGAGCGAAGCGATGGAGGCATCCTTAATGCGGAACTGCGCGTTTTGCCATTAACGGATCAGAGCGGTGATTTCTTGATTGAGCTGCGAGATGTCAGTCATCGCCGCACGCTAGAGGACGAACTGACAAGACTCGCAACTGTGGATTCATTGACCGGAATACTCAACCGTCGTTCATTCGATGGGCTTTTCTCAAGGGCCTTACAGTTGGCTCAGCGTCAACGCAGGCCTATGTGTCTTGCGGTGTTAGATCTGGATTATTTTAAAGAGGTTAATGATAACTATGGGCATCAAGCCGGTGATGATGCCTTGCGTCAGTTTTCACTTTACTGTGCCAGCGAGGCGAGAGGCACTGATGTGTTCGCGCGCATTGGCGGAGAAGAGTTTGCCTTATTGATGCCCGACACCGACTTGGATGGTGCGATGATTATTCTGCGGCGACTATTAAAAGGAGTCGCATCCCTTCGCATTGAAAGCAGTAAAGGATTCTTTGAGATTGAAGTGAGCGCTGGAGTAGCGGAGCACCAATTAGGTGATTCAATCTCCAAACTCATGGAGCGCGCCGATCTTGCACTTTATAAATCTAAAGATGAAGGGCGTAATAGAATTTCAGTCGCTGACTCTATTTAAAACTGCCGTCTATTCAGATTGGTTTGGCGCTTCGCGTAAAACCATATGCGGTTTTCCTGCAATATACCGTCTTCTAAACACTTCAAAGTAAGTACTAAGTGCTTGCGCTGCTAAGGTGTCTCCATTTTGTGCCAACACCAATGCGGCGACCTCCGCTGTGCATAATTGATGCTTGTGGACCGCCTCGCGTAATTGATAGATCGATTTTTCTTTAGGCTCGACTCCTAATACAGGGAATTTGGCCAGGTAGGGACTTTTGAACATTTTACGCGCTTCACGCCAAGTGCCATCGAGCATGATATACAGAGGTGTTTTTCCCTCCATCTCTGGGCCGAGTTCGCTTAGGGTATCGATACAGCGCTCTGGCTCTGCATACTGTTTTGGAAACACGATGACAGGACAATATTGGGGGGCATTGATGAGGGCTAATAAAGCCTCGTCTACCTGCGTACGCTGCCAAACAAAGGCATGATTGTCTTGCACAACATCGGCAATGAGTCGCCCAGTATTGCTAGGTTTGAACGCTTCGCCCCAATACATGATGAAGCAAAATGCACTTCCGCTAAGCGCCGTTGGTCGCACATCACAAATACAGTTCACGAGCGGCATAAGACACTCGGGGCAACGCTTCACTTTGCTGCCGCGCGCCATGAACGGCTTTTTAGTTTTCAGTAATTCCGTGGCGCGTAGGGCCATAATGGAGTTAATGTGCGGTGAGTTAGTCAAACACAATTCCTAAATCAAATGGGGAGGATTTGACAAATCCTTGGACGGCCGAGGATTATAGCCTTGTACGGGAAGTAAACCACTAGTTTTAAAAAGGCAAAAAATGCAAATAAACGCGTTGTTACGCCAAATGTTCATAATGCTGATTGTGACGGCTGGGCTATGGTTGTGGCAAATGCTCGCTCGCGTGCTGCCCGATGCGGGGTTGTTGGCTAGTCTCGTGGTGTTTGTCGCTGTCATAGCCGTCGGTTTATGGCACCGCGTTCAGATCCGTAGGCGTGTCTGGCTCAATGCGTATTTTTTGCCAAACAGTCCATTGCATCGCCGGTTACGAGGTGGCTTATGGATGGGGGTAGTGCAGGGAGCCACAGCGGTTGTTCTTAGTGTTATTTTGGCAGCGGCGTTGTTGCGCTCGCACTCGCTATGGGTGTGGATCAGTTTTCTACTGGCGGCGCTGTTACTTCCCGTGTTGGCCTTAGTTATTTCAAGGCGGCTTGAAGCCCATGCCCATGCAAACTACCGGGGCGTGCTCAGTCTCAGGCTGTCGGCTTTGTTCTTAGGGCTGCTGCTTTGGGGGGGATTGATCTATCAGAGCTATCACGCCAGTTATCCGGACTTTCGTGGCGCCACTCTGGATCAAGCTGTCTGGTATATGATGTCGACACAACAAGCCCGTAGCGAATTTTTACTGGGACTCCTAGAGCTTTCCTCGGCCGGTGAGGCAATGCGTTTATGGCTCGCTCAACGCTTGCTGCCTGCTCCAATTACGTCACTTTGGCAGGGCATTGCCTGGTGTTTAGTGCTTGCACAAGAAGCGCTGTTTGTCTGGTCTTATCTAATGTTGTGCAGTGGTGCTTTACGTTTAGGCGCTCTTCGCGGCATGAGGTCTAGTAATATTGAAGGAGGCGATGATGCAAGGTGAAACTGAAAAGTTGACGAGACACTTTGTGCTTGAGAACAGTCTATTGGGGCTTGGACTCCTATTGGCTATTGTCGTTTTGCTTTGGCAGATTAATGTGCAAACGCCTCGGCTATGGGAAGAGAATAATGCCCAAACCGTGCAGGTGGATGCGCAATATTATTCACTTTCCTCAACTCAGCTCTCGTGGCTAAAAACCTATACTGCCGAATATTTTTCGACAGCAGAACTGGCGAACCGTGAGCAGGTGCATGCTCAGATCAGTGCGCACTTGGATAGTAGCTTCGCACGCGTGGATGAGCGTTTGCCTTTATTTGCCGATTGGTATTATTCCTTGCGTGGGGAGTATAGCCGTTTGGCGATGGCGGCATTGAGTGCTACTTCATTGGCCGATGGGGACTATGTCGCACAACGTGCCGCGCAGTTATTGTTTCCGGAACAAATCTGGGAAAGTGGATTGCGGGCCTTGGAGGAAAACAGTAACGAGAGCCTATTAACAAGTCATCAGAGTACGCGCCGTGAATGGCTTAAACAGGTACAAGGCCGATTCAGTGCTCAGCAAGTGCCTGCCCCTATTGATCACTTGCAAGGGCAACTGCCCGTTCTAAATCTCAATGCATTGAATCAACAGCTTTCTGCGTTGGAAGAGATCTCGGCCTTAGATAATCGCATTGCGCTAAGCAGTCTCGGAGCCGCTGGACTCGCAGGGCCAGCTTTATGGCGTGCGGTGGCGGCACGTAATGCCTTGGCGTCCTCTCGAGTGCTTGCGAGCACCGGTGCGCGTGGCAGTGCTCGTATCGCTAGTGCCGCTGGCGGTGCGGTTATATGCTCTCCAGGAGGGCCCTTGGCTATTGCTTGCGCAGCAGGGGCGGGGATTGCCACATGGTTGGCCACTGATTGGCTCCTACTGCAGGTGGATGAGGCCATTAATCGAGACGATCTAATTGCGACAATGCGCACAGGACTTTTGGATTTGCGCAAAGGTTTAGAGCAGGAACTATTAACGGCTTACGATGCTCGTCTTGCTGCCTTGCAAAGTGCTAGTCAGGAGCAGATCTTAGAAGGGTTTCAGTTAACAAATAGCGAGTAGACTTTGAATTTAGTCATCAAACTGGACGCTGAGCCATTCTGTACTGCCATTGAAATTCAAAGTCTGGATGGTGTTGTCGCGTCTAATATTGACCAGATTGTTTTGCTCGGGCCAGATGTCTCGCAATGCATTATGAATAACCCCTAAGCTTTGGAGCTGTTCGGGTAGTGGGACTTCTTGGTAGACCCAAATGAATGCGTTATCGAGTTCATAGCCAACATATTGCAGCTTCAAGGTGTCACCGTCATCCCCTAATAACATAAAGCGTTCGACCGCATATTGAGCGAATTGCTCACGGGTTTTTTCATCGGCGATAATGTCAGCATTCGGGTTTTGTAATACTTTGACGGCGTGCTCCGCATCGTGCAGTAAAAATCGATGCATTACTTCAAGATTGCCACTGCGGGTATTGAAAAGAATTTCGGTCAGAGCTTCCTTTTTTTGATGCGCATGGGCCGGACTAAGGCTGCTGGCCAGAAAAATCATGAACACGCAACACAGGCGCAGTACTGCTACGCCCGTGTTGTTTCGTAAGCCTAAACTCAAACTCACTGATCGTCCTCGCTCTCTTCCTCATCATCGCTCTTGAGCTCTGACTTGGATTCTTGCATGAGATCACGAGCACGGAAACCACTACGGCCTTCCGACTTGAATGACTCGATGCGTGAAGGAATTAAACGACGTGGGTAATAGTTGTTTTCGATATCGGCATCGGCCGTTTCCCAATGCGGATCTAACACGACTTCTTTAACCGCTTTGTCGCTCACGATAAGTTTACGCACTTGCTGCGGGCTGCGACGCCAGATCTCTGCAGGAATACGAATCTCTTCGCTGCTGTCGTCCGCATAAGTCACCTTGAGAATGATCGGCATCACAAGCCCACCAATATTCGAGAACTCTAGGACGTAATAGTTTTTATCTTCGGCTACGGCGCGCTCTAATGCCGTTTTCTCCCAAGGTTCAAGTCCTTCCATGTAATCGTTGTAAGTGTTGCGCTCTTTGTTAGTGACCGTGTAGATGTCGTTGTCATCGTAGAAATCACTTACATCAGGGTTACGCTCTATCCAAGTGCGTTTGCCTTCGGCGGCATTACGGGTCACGAAAAGCGAGCTAGGTTTGTCGGCATCTTGTTGACGCGTGCGGTCGTTGTCGATGTCAGGGTTCTCTGTGTCTAAACGCATTTCATAGATGCGGTCTAAGGAGATATCCACGTGATCAGTGCTGTAGAACCAACCGCGCCAGAACCAATCTAAATCCACCCCTGATGCTTCTTCCATGGTGCGGAAGAAGTCGGCGGGAGTCGGGCGTTTAAACATCCACAAATTGGAATATTGCTTGAAGGCGAAATCGAAAAGATCGCGTCCCATGATGGTCTCACGCAGGATATTCAAAGCGGCTGCAGGCTTGGAATACGCATTAGGGCCAAGATTTAACACGCTATCGGATTGCGTCATGATGGGCACTTGGTTTTGCGACTGCATGTAGTTGGTGATGTCGGCAGGTTCAACGCCCCAAGGGATGTCCGGATCCCACTCACGGCCGGCAACGCCGTCCATATAGCTATTGAGTCCTTCGTCCATCCAAGTCCATTGACGTTCATCGGAGTTCACGATCATAGGGAAATACGTGTGACCTACTTCGTGAATAACCACGCCAATCAACCCCTGCTTCGTGGCTAGAGAGTATGTGCGTGAGCCATCGTCTTGGAGATTAGTACGGGGACCGTTGAAGGTGATCATCGGATATTCCATACCGCCCACAGGCCCATTGACTGACTGAGCAGTCGGGTAGGGGTAGTCGAAGGAAAAACGAGAATACACTTCCATCGTATGGATGATGGACTCGGTTGAGTAGCTCGACCAGAGCGGTTCGCCTTCTTTTGGATAGAAAGACATTGCCATGACGAAGGGGCGTACTTCGCCGCCTTGTTGGTAGCCTTTGGCATCCCAGATGAATTTGCGTGATGACGCCCAAGCAAAGTCACGAACGTTGTCCGCCGTGAAGTGCCAAGTTTTAGTGTCATCGGTGCCTTCTTTTTCGTTCTCTAACGCTTCCTCTGCCGTCACTACAAAGACAGGGCGTTCAGAATCTTCGGCATCGCTTAAGCGCCGACGTTGTTCTGAGGTTAGCACTTGTCCTGGGTTTTGCAGGGCGCCAGTGGAGGAAACGATATGGTCGGCAGGCACTGTCATTTCGACGTCGTAGTCACCGAACTCTAGTGTGAACTCTCCTCGACCTAAGAACTCTTTGTTCGTCCAACCTTCGTAGTCGGTGTAGGCGGCTAGGCGAGGGAACCATTGAGAGATCAAGAAGATGTCGTTGCCGCCTTCGCGTTCGTCATCAGGGAAATGCTCATACCCTCCGCGTGCGGATACGGCGTCTTCTTCGACGATGTTATAGGCAAAGTCGATGCTGAACTGCGTACTTTGACCACTGCGAAGAGGGCTAGCCAGATCGATACGTAGCAAAGTGCCCACAATAGTATGGTTCAAGGCATTGCCACGAGCATCGACAACAGAGTTGATTTCATAGCCCATCGCTACATCGGCCATCGCTTGTTGGCGACGCAGTTCGCTTAAGCTTAAGCGTGCAGGAGAGCCATTGCTTCCTGCTGAGACGGCGGGGCCGCGACGCCCAACGCCACCGAAGTCGAGACTCATCTCGGCCATTGAGTCTGTGCGAAAGACGTTTTGGTCTAATTGCAGCCACAAATAACTCAGGGTGTCGGGCGAGTTATTGCTGTAAGTGACCGTCTCTTGGGCGCTCAGGCGACGGTTCTCTTCGTCGAGAACGGCTTTGATCTCGTAATCCACCTTTTGCTGCCAATACTGGTGGCCAGGTTGGCCGCCGGCGGTGCGCCACACATTGGGAGTGGGTAAGGCTTCATCCAACTGTCGGAACTTGTCTTCAAAATCGCCTTTCGTTTGCCTGATGGTGTCACCGATAACAGCGCTTGGCGTTAAGGCGGCGAGCAATAACACAACGGTTAAACGTCGTGATGGAAATGGCATGCGCATTCGTTTAGCTCCTACTGGTCAGATAATTTTGGAATGCATGAAATGATAGCGCAAAGCGTCAAGGGTTCCCAATTGAATTCCTTAGCATTAAGGCGTTTTCATGTGGTGAGTATCGGGGTAGTATCCATCGTTACTATTTTTAATGACACTGCGTCAAAGATTCAGGAGAACAGGCATGCAGGAGAACACGACTCAAAGTACCGGGCGCAGCGAGGGGGATGACGAAGTGCATGCTGATCGTTCTTTGTGGCTGGCGCTTGTCCCTTTGCTCGTATTGTTTGCATTGCTTGGGCTTAATGTGGCGTTATACGGAGATGATTCGCTGTCAGGGGCCAATCAGACCGCTCTGATTATCGCAGCAGCGGTTGCAGGGGGCATAGGGCTTTATTTGAAGGTGCCTTGGTACGATATCCAAGAGAAAATGCTTGAGAATATTCGTGCCGCCACCCCGGCGATTCTTATTCTTTTTATGGTGGGCGCCCTTGTCGGGACTTGGTTGATCGGGGGCATTGTCCCTACCATGATCTACTACGGCTTACAGATATTTAACCCCTCTATATTCATCGTGAGTTGCTGTGTTCTAACGGCTATTGCGTCGATTGTGATTGGTAGTTCTTGGTCCACCTCGGCCACGATTGGTGTGGCCCTGATGAGCATTGGCTATACCCTTGGCTTCAATCCAGGCTTGGTCGCGGGCGCTATTATCTCCGGCGCTTATTTCGGAGATAAAATGTCTCCATTGTCCGACACTACTAATCTTGCCTCTGGGGTTACCGGAGTCGATCTATTTACCCATATTCGTTATTTGAGTATGACGAGTGTGCCGTCGATCATTATCACGTTAGTGCTCTATCTCTTTATTGGTTTCTATCTAGGGACGCCGACTGGGCAAGACAGCACAACAGTAGAAACTCAGGCTGTGTTGGCTGAGCGCTTCAATTTGTCGCCATTATTATTGTTTGTCCCCTTCACCGTTATTTTCCTCATCGTAAAACGTGTGCCGGCATTGCCTGCGTTGTTTGTAGGGACTGTATTAGGGGCCATTGCTGCATTAGTGTTGCAATATCCTTTGCTTACCGAGTTACGCGAAACCTATGGCAGCTCCTATCAAGTCATTATGCAGGCGGTGTACGGCGATATTGCGCTGCCCACCGACAACGTAGTGTTAGACGAGCTTCTACAATCAGGGGGGATGGCCGGCATGCTCAATACCATTTGGCTGATTATTGCAGCCATGATGTTTGGTGGCGTGATGGAAGCGACAGGATTTCTGCAGAAGATCACGCGGGTGTTGATTAGCCGTGTGCACAGCAATGGTGGATTAGTGGCCGCGACGGGGGGAACATGTTTGCTCACCAATGTGTCGGCCTCGGATCAATATTTGTCCGTGGTTGTGCCTGGCCGAATGTTCACTAATGCCTATAGAGATAGAGGCTTAGCCCCTGAGAACTTGAGTCGCACGTTGGAAGACTGTGGCACTGTGACCTCGGTTCTCGTGCCTTGGAATACTTGCGGGGCGTTTCATGCGGGTGTGCTAGGGGTCGCAACACTGAGCTACGCCCCTTGGGCATTGTTCTGTCTTATCAGTCCGTTCATGACGATGTTTTTTGCATGGGCGCAAATAAAGATCGCCAAGACCGAGGACGCAAAAGTGAGTGTTTAACGTTTGCCGCGCAGCATGGCGTCAAGGCTAATAGCGCCAGGGCCTTGTGCAAAAATGGCTAAATATACAATAAAGTACATCGCGGCTAACTCGCCATTGTTCAAAGTGGGGAACCAAGCCGCATGGGCTGTGAGGTAGGCCATTGCCATTAGCGTTGCTGCAAAGAAGGCGGCAACGCGGGTAAAAAGGCCAAGGACAAGCAAGGCGCCACCGACAAGCTCTATGATTCCTGCAACCCAAAGCATGTTGACTCCTAAATCCACTCCGAAAAAACCCATGCCTCCCAAAAAGGGCTGAGCGTTATCGCCTAATATTTTGGCATAACCATGGGTCATGAACATCGCGGCGCTTAAGATTCGCAGGATTGCCCATGCGAGCGGTTGAATTTTATTGGCGATAGTATTCATTAGATTGCCTAAGGCGTTCATGTGGGGGCTCCTGATTGATTGGATGTTTTGCAGTAAAAACTGGGCATATCATACTACGATTGAACAACAGCGATAGCGCTAAAACGAAGGAGAGAGCAACCCCATGAAGCCGATCTTGATTCTAAAGACGGGGCAGACGATCGCGCAGTTACTGCGTCACGGCGAAGACTTTGAAGACTGGATAGTACGAGGAGCACAGCTTTTACCTGGGCAGTTTTGTGTGTCCGATGCCTATGCCGGTGCGCCACTGCCAGCGTTAGAGAGCCTTGCTGGCATCATTGTGACTGGGTCACCCGCTATGGTCACTGAGTTGGCTCCATGGAGTGAGGAATGTGCACGGTATATGCGTCAGGCCTATACCCAAGCTATTCCTATGTTGGGCATCTGTTACGGACATCAATTGCTAGCACACGCTTGTGGTGGTGAGGCGGGATATCACCCTCAAGGACGTGAGATTGGCACGGTGGATGTGCACCTGTTTGAGGCAGCAAAGACTGACCCGCTCTTTAGAACCTTGCCTGATCGATTTAGTGGGCATACTACCCATTCCCAGACGGTCCTGAGTTTGCCACCTGAAGCGGTTTTGCTAGCGAGAAGTGCGCATGATCCTCATCAAGCGTTTCGCCTAGGGGAGTGTGCGTGGGGGGTACAGTTTCATCCGGAGTTTAGTGCGACCCATATGACTGGCTATATTCAAGCACGCCAAGATGAATTGATAGAGGAAGGCTTGGATTTAGAGGACTTGCTTGCGGGTGTGATCAACACACCCGAAGCGACAAGTTTATTGCAAAAGTTTGCGCAGTTGGCGACCGCCTAATCGGCCGCCGCCTCATTGATCATGCTGACAAGTTCAACGGCACTGCGGGGCGTTGGCATTAAACGACCATCAAGGAACAGCGTAGGAGTAGAGCGCACACCAGAGCGCGTGCCGCTGCGCTGATCGTTACGCACCTTCTGAATCAAATCATCCGATTCGAGATCCACATGGGCTTGCTCTAGGTCTAAGCCCAATTGGGTGAGGTAGCCATCGAACTCGGCGTCAACGTCGGACAAGCCTGCCCAATAGCCTTGGTTGATGAACAAAAGATCGTACATTTCCCAAAACTTACCTTGATTGCCGGCAGCCTCTGCGTAGGTAGCCGCTTCCCATGCGTGGGGATGCGAACCCGTCAGTGGGTAGTGGCGGAAAATCATTTGAGTTTTATTGCTGATAGCATTCCAAGCTTGTGCCACAACCCCATGTTCTGTGCCGCAGGCAGGGCATTGGAAGTCGGCGTAAATCACCATTTTGACGCCATTCGGATTACCACGAGTATGATCGTAAGGGGCGATCTCTATGGGCGAGTAGACGCGGCCTTGCCCCATTATTGCGTATAAGACTGTGATCACTAAGAGAGGCACAATGAGGAACATCGCTGTTTTGGCGATAAGTTTTTGTCGTGTACTTCGAAGCTGCGCAGCTTTTTGCTTTTCTTCACGGATTCGGCGCTGTTCTTCACGCTTGTTCATTAGCCACATTCCTGTTGGTTAGGCGGGTGTATTGCCGAGCTTGTGCTCGTCAATGATGAGACCGCTAACTATAAAAGAAATTGCAGAGTAAACCAACGCGCAAAGTGCTTAGGTGTCTTAGACAGCGAACACATAAGCGATTTTACAGGCGATATGAAGGGCTTGGTCTGTATTTATTCCGATCTTGCCTTCGCATTTCGTAAAGTCGATCAAGCCATGAGCGAATGTTTCAATGAGCCCTAGGGTTAGGCTACCAGTGATGAGGTAGACGATCCCGCCGTGCACAAGTGAATGGGCACTAAGCCAGTAATACCAACGTGGGAAGTTAGAGTCAGCACTTTGCTGCATGGCATTATGGCGATTTTTGCCCCTACCCATCGCATCCGACTGTAATACGAAATCCGCGAGTGCGTGACCTACGAGTAGTTGGAAAAACAATTCAAAACCAAACATGAAACGTGACTCTCCATAGCAGCGCTTGGATTTTCCAAGACTTTTGAGTTACCGGAGTTGTTATCCTTTATTAAATTACCCGCGTGTTCTACCTATACCCTCTTTTTGATGAACGATTTGCGAGTAGATTCACAATTGCTGCTATGTTCAAAGGGTGAGTGAGCGAAACACCCTTAGAAAGGTACGGGGATGAGCTTAATAATAAAAGCAATAATCAGGGTAATTTCGGGGCACGTTAGCGATTTACTCCTGCAAGAATAACGCTGGATCAACACGTACATTATTGAGATTGATGCTCCAATGTAGGTGTGGGCCAGTGACTCGGCCAGTCTGCCCGACTTTGCCAATTTGCTCTCCTGACTCCACGCGTTTACCGGGCTCCACATCAATGGTGTTCATGTGACAGTACAGTGTGATGAGCCCGTGGCCATGATCAAGAATGATGGTGTTGCCATTGAAAAAGTAATTGCCCGTTGCACGCACAACGCCAGGAGCAGGAGCGAAAATCGGTGTTCCTTCTGCCGCTGCTATATCCATACCCGAGTGCGGGGCTCTGGGTTGGTCATTGAAAAAGCGACGTAAACCAAAAGAGCTACTGCGCACCCCTTCGACGGGGGCTTTCATGCTGAAAACAGGCTGTAGATCCTCGTCCCAGCTATTGAAGGCTGTTCTCATCTCGGCGCTTTCGCGATTGATTCGTACCATGTCATCGTTGTTGGGGTTTACTTGGCGTTGATTACTTATAGTGAGACGTTGTTCAACGTACTGTTTGTCGGCGACGTCGAAGTGGCTTGTGAGCGCGTCTCCTTGCGAGTTACGTAGATCGATTGTGTGGGTGCCTACACTGGCGCTTAACGGGATGCCGATGATGGCATATTGCTGTCCTTCAAACGTGGCTAAGAGAACGGCGGCATCGTTATAGCGTGCAGTGCTAGCCTCTTGAGCGACAGGGACAACGGCCACGCCGCCCGGAACCGCTGACTCAGTGGGCAGGCTCGTGACTTCTACCGCGTATGCAATATTCGCACAGTAGAGGCTAATGAGGAGAAGGCCTAAGAAGCGCAAGGGATTCATCACAATATTCCTATTTAGGTTCTAGAGTAGTGTGTGGGTTGGCGTGACAAGCAGTCACGACACTCTCGATGTCGCCATCGGCTAACTTAGTATTGAGTGTATCACCCACTTTGACGCTTTGAACTGATCGCACGACATGGTCTTTAGCGTCGAAACTGATGCTATAGCCACGATTCAATGTATTGAGAGGGCTGACACTCTCGAGGCTTCTCGCCAATTGGGCGAGTTGTGCTTGCTGCTGAGCAAAGCGTTGTTTGACGCCGCGTTGGAGTCGATGCAATGTCGTTTTCAGCTTCTCACTTTGTTGCTGAATCACCACGGAAGGTGATTGACTTCGTAAGCGACGATTAAGAGTTTCGGTATCATTGCTAGCGGTGTACAGGCGTAACTTTGTGGCCCGCAATAGGCGCCCTTCAAGGATGTCCAACGTTTGCGCGTGTTCTTGTAGTCGACGCCCAGGGTGTTTTAATTGCTTGAGTAACCAGACTAATTGCTGTGAACTGCGCTGTAGCTGATCTTTGATGAGCCGGTGCAACAGCTGTTCAAAGCCCACAAAGGTTTGCAGCATCTCTTCTTGGTCTGGGCTTAAGACTTCTGCCGCGGCTGATGGAGTGGGTGCACGTAAATCAGCGACAAAGTCCGCGATCGAATAGTCACTCTCATGCCCAACGGCGCTGACCACGGGCAGTGCGCTTTCAAAGATGGCACGTGCCACACTTTCTTCGTTGAATGCCTGTAAGTCTTCTAATGACCCGCCGCCGCGGCCAACGATCATGACATCGAAGCCAAGGGCCTCCGCCCGGCGATTAGCAATGCCTATCGCTTTGACTATTGCCGCGGGTGCATCAGCTCCTTGAACCACGACGGGTAGAAGGGTAATGGTAGTGGCGGGAAACCGCCGTCCTAACACGCTGACGATATCGCGAATGACCGCGCCAGTAGCCGAAGTGATCACGGCAATATGGCGGATATGCTTGGGCATCTGACGTTTGCGCTCCTGCGCAAACAGGCCCTCGTTTTCAAGCCGTTGTTTCAACTCTTCAAACTGTCGGCGCAATGCGCCGGCTCCTGCTTCCTCAAGACCGTCTGCTATCAGTTGGTAGTCACCACGGCCTTCGTAAATGCTGAGTCTGCCGCGCACAACAATCTGCATACCATCACGAGGCCGAAACCGGACGCCCATATTGCGATTGCGAAACATGGCGCAGCGGATCTGAGAGCCACTGTCTTTAAGGGTGAAATACCAATGCCCTGAGCCAGGTGTGGAGAGGTTGGATATCTCCCCTTCGACGACAACAGTGGCGAAATGGCTCTCAAGCAGAGAGCGAGCCATACGGTTCAGGCTCGTGACAGAGAGCACGTCGCGCGGCGCAGTAGTGTAGTTAGGAGGCGTAAAGTTCATGACGTCATGATAGTGCAGGGAGCAAGCACAAAGAAAGCCCGCACACACCCAAGTATTGGCAGGACTTAAGATTGCATTAAGAATGACTCATTACATTAGCGGCCATGATTCAATGTAATGGAGCTAATGACATGCAAGCGTTTTTACTGCATAACCGCGATACCGCTGTTCCAAAGCCTAGTGTGGCTATCCACGGTAGTCTTGCTGCTGAGCGTCAAGCTCTTGAAAAGTTCATTCATGAGCGTTATGCGCAAGTCTACGGTGCGAATGTCGCTCATTACCTGCCTTGGTTGTTAGCGCTTCAGCACATAGAGGCCTTGCATGCCGTTGTAGGACTGAGACCCGGTGCCAGTGGAGGGTTCTTTGTCGAGCAGTACCTCGATAGCCCAATCGAAACTCTCTTGAGCCTAAAACAGGAAAAGGAGGTGCCCCGTGCTCATATCGTCGAGACGGGCAACTTGGCGGCGGCCAGAGGCAGTAGCCCTTTACTGTTTTTGTTATTAACCGAAGTATTATATCGCGCTAATTTTCGTTGGATTACGTTTACCGCCACCGCTCAAGTTAATAGTTTGTTGCAGCGTCTTGGGATGCGACCAGAGCGAATCTGCGTGGCCGATGTCAGTCGGCTTGGCGACCAGGCCTCTCAATGGGGAAGCTACTACGACTCGAAGCCTTCAGTGCTAATTGGAGACCTAGAGTGTGCTTACCGCACCTTGCAAGATAATGAACTTGCGCAAAAAACTCTGCAAATGTATTCGGTGGAAATAGACACCATTGTCGCGACTCTCGCAGTACCGCTAGAGGGTTCTGGTCATGCATAAATTGTGGCAACACCTTTGTGAGCAGGCAAGCCGAAGGCCGGACGACCTAGCCATCCTTACTTTCGATGATAAGTTGAACTGCGCTTATACCTGGAAAACGCTACGCGATGAAACTCAGCGCTTGGCTCAAACACTCAAGAGTGAGGAGGTGCAAGTACTGGCACTTTTGGCCGCAAACAGTCCTGCATGGATTGTCGTAGATCTTGCTTGTCGTCTACAGGGTGTTGTTCTGTTGCCAGTGCCTAGCTTTTTCTCTGATGGGCAATGGCAACACGTGTTTACTTCCATGGGTATAGATTCTGTACTGACGGATTGTCCGCAACGACTGGCTAGTGCCGTCACTGTTCCGTTTACTGCGCAAGGCGAGCACGTGGGTTTGTCATATTTGAAAGCCCCCAAGTCGTTGCTAACGTCCTTTGATAATCAAAACTTACTTCCACCATTGACGCAAAAAATCACCTTCACCTCGGGTTCTACAGGATCGCCAAAAGGCGTATGCCTAAGCGATGAACTCATCAATCAAGTGACGGATTCGTTGGTAGCGGCCACGACCGAGTGTGAAGTCGAACGCCATCTTTGTGTGTTGCCACTAGCCACCTTATTAGAAAATATTGCGGGGGTGTATGTGCCCTTAATGGCAGGTGCCCAGGTAGTCGTGGCGAGTGAAAAGGCGTTGGGTTTTAACGGAGCCTCTGGTTTTTCATTACCCGTTTTTCTGGATGTGCTGTCACGTTGTAGACCCAATAGCATGATTCTGATTCCGCAATTACTAGAGGCGCTCGTGTCCAGTTGCGAGGCTGGTTGGCAGTTGCCCGAAAGCCTGCGATTTATTGCTGTCGGGGGCGCGAAAGTAAGCCCCACACTCCTTGAAAAGGCATGGCAGTTTGGCCTTCCTGTGTTCGAGGGATATGGCCTGTCTGAATGCGCCTCTGTTGTTACTCTTAATACGCCACAAGCACGTAAAAATGGCAGTTTAGGGGAGGTGTTGCCGCATACGAGTGTTGACCTAATCGATGGCGAAGTCGTAGTCACAGGGCCTCGTTTTCTAGGCTATGTCGGTGAGAAAGCGTCATGGCAAAACGTCGAAAATCAGCGAGGTTTAGAGACTGGGGATTTAGCGCAGCTCGATAGCGACGGATTCCTCTTCTTTCACGGGCGTAAGAAGAACGTCTTGGTGTCGAGCTTTGGCCGCAATATCAATCCTGAGTGGGTAGAGGCGGAGCTCAATGCGCAAGACATGATTGCACAAAGCTTCGTGTTTGGTGATGGGCAGGCCTACTGCGTAGCGCTACTTGCCGTCTATAACAATAGCATGAGTGATGAGGCTATCGAGGCCTTAGTGCAACGAGCCAATCAAACACTACCTAGTTACGCTTGCGTCAAAAAGTGGCACCGATTATCGGCGCCGTTACCGCGTGGAACGGGTGAAGATAACGATCTTCTTACCAGTAACGGCAGGCCTAAACGCGCGCAAATTGAAGAGACTTTCAAGCGAGAATTAACCTTGCTTTTTACCAACGATGATTTGATCTGATTATTCTTGTAGGAGTGAATGTATGTTCTACGAACAACTGAAAAAAGAGACAGAGAAAGAACGCTTGATGTTGGTTAGTAGTGAAATCATTGAACGCTGTATGGCGCGCAATGTGACCTTGCAAGAGTACATCGAGTACTTAACGCAAGCCTACCATCATGTGAAAAATACTGTGCCTCTGTTAATGGCTGTAGGGGCAAGATTGCCCGATAGTATGGAATGGTTACGAGCGGCGGTAGCGGAGTATATAGAGGAAGAGTTAGGGCATCAGGAATGGGTATTGAATGATATTGCGGCGTGCGGTGGCGATAAAGAAGCGGTACGCAATAGCCAGCCTGCCATGGGCACAGAATTAATGATTGCCTATGCCTGGGATCTGGTTAATCGCCGCGATCCGATCGGATTCTTTGGCATGGTTCACGTTCTTGAGGGGACAAGTGTCAACCTAGCAGATTATGCAGCGGATCAAATTCAAGCGGCCCTTGATCTTCCTGAGGCAGCATTCAGTTACCTGCGTTCGCACGGAAGTATCGATCAATCCCACATTGAACACTTGGCCACAGTGATGAATAGATTTTCCGACCCTGCGCAACAAGAGTTGATTTTGCACAGTACAAAGATGTTTTACCATTTGTACAAAGGGGTGTTCGATAGTGTGTTGAAATCACCCGAACAGAATCTAATACGGAACGCGGCATAAGCGGGAGCGAGGATGCGTGTAGAGAATAAAACGGCCGTACTTACCGGAGCCAATGGTGGTATTGGTCAGTGTATTGCGAGAACGCTAGCCGCGAACGGGGTGCGCTTGTTGTTAGTGGGGCGTGATGGCGTCGCATTAGAACAGCTGCTTTCTCAACTGTCGCCAGTGTTCAAGCCCCATCGCGTTTTTGTGGGGGATCTACGAGACCCTAGTGCACGTAAGGCATTGGTTGAGGCGTGCATAGACATTGAAGTGGATGTGCTAATCAATAACGCTGGGGTGAGTGAGTTCAAGTTGTTAGAGGATTCGGATGAGTCCTCTATCGGTAATCTAATCGATTTGAATCTTACCGTGCCCATTCAACTTAGCCATTTACTGCTGCCTTATCTGCAGTCGAGAGAAGAAGCGGCGCTCATAAACATTGGCTCGGCCCTTGGCGCGATTGGCTACCCCGCTTATAGCGTCTATGGCGCGAGTAAGTTTGGTTTGCGTGGTTTCAGTGAAGCCTTGCGCAGAGAACTTGATGATAGTGTTGTACGGGTAATGCACTTGGCACCTCGCGCCACAAACACTGAGTCAAATTCGGCCAATGTTATTGCTATGAATGCAGCGCTAGGGACGCAAATGGATGAGCCTGAATGGGTCGCCAACACACTGCTTCAAAAGATTCGCGAGGATCAGTGGGAGAATATTGTCCTAGGATGGCCAGAATCCCTTTATGCAAAAATTAACGCCTTGTTGCCCAAGGTAACGAGTGCGGCTATTCATAAGCAATTGAAAAAAATTAGGCAGTTTGCGAAAACAGAATCCAATTCTTCACTTAGTAAAAATTCCCGATAGGAGAATTAATATGTCCAAAAAATTCACATTATTATTTGTCAGTATTCTTGCGTACTTTTGTGTGTTGTCTCCTGCGCACGCAGAACTCACCCCTGAAGTGCTGGACTTGCAACAACGGTGGGGCGAAGTGAACTATCGTCTCAAAGACAAAAGCCAAATAGAGGCGTTTAATACCCTTATTGAAGACGCCAGGGTCATCACGCAAGCACAGGCAGACAAAGCGGAGGCGTGGTTATGGAGCGGAATTATCCGTTCGAGCTATGCAGGGGTAAAAGGAGGTTTGGGTGCGTTGTCGGCGGCGAAAGCGGCAAAAGCAGACCTCGAGAAAGCGCTTGAACTTGATCCGGATGTCTTGGAAGGTGCGGCATATACTAGTTTAGGAGTTCTGTATCTGAATGTGCCTGGGTGGCCAATAGCCTTTGGTGATGATGAGGTTGGCGTTCAGTTGCTTAAAAAGGGCTTGGAGATCTCACCCGCTGGTATCGATTCTAACTATTTCTATGCACAATACCTTTATAACGAAGGCGAATTAGTAGAAGCTCAACGTTACTTGTTAAGAGCGTTAAGCGCAGAAGCTCGTTTAGGGCGCGAACTTGCAGACCAAGGGCGACGCAGAGAGATCGATGAGATGCTTCGTGAGGTCGAAAATCAGCAGTAACTAGGGAGTTGTCTATGCAAGTATTATTAGTTGAAGACAATGCACTGTTAGCCAAAGCGGTGGTACGCGCACTTAAAAATGCAGGGTTTAGTGTAAATCATGTAGAGCGTGGCAAATTGGCATTGTCGGCAATTAAAACAGCGCGACCCGATTTGTTGGTATTGGACCTAGGTTTGCCTGATATGGACGGCCTCGATGTTTTGAAAGCCGCACGCAAAGAGGGCTTTAGCAATCCCGTCCTGATTCTTACTGCCAGGGACTCCACCCCAGACAAAGTGCTTGGTCTTGATGCCGGCGCGGATGATTATCTAGCGAAACCATTTGAAATTGATGAGCTGCTGGCGCGTTTGCGAGCGTTGGAGCGGCGTCTAGGCAGTGTGAAAAGCCACAAAATTGCCATAGATGATGTGGAGGTCGACACTAACAGCCACGAGGTGATGGTGGTGGGTGCCAGTGTAGTAATGTCTCGGCGTGAATACATGTTGCTTAAAGCCTTGATGGAAAGTGCTAATAAAATTCAAACTAGGGATGCGTTGGACAGTAAGCTTTACAGTTGGGGCGAGGAAGTGAGTAGTAATACCGTAGAGGTGCATATTCATAATTTGCGCAAAAAGCTACCTGTGGGATTTATACAAACGGTACGTGGCGTTGGTTACGTTATCAGAACCCAACCGAAATCTGCATAAGGGACTATGGCTTCTATTCGACTGTTTCTTACGTTAACGCTGATAGCGATTATCGTATTGGTGAGCTTTCTCTCGTCATTGCGTGGGTATCGCGAAAGTATGCGTGAAGCCGATATGCTTTTCGACATGCAGCTGCAGGAACATGTCAAATTTTTGAGTCTAGTGAATATTGGCGTCAATGCACCTGGTGTGGTTGAGCTTTTGAATGAGTTGGAGCTGCCCGAACAAGTTGATCTAGAGTTAAGCGCCGAAAGCGTGATTGCCTATCAAATACTAGATGAATCTGGCAGCTTATTATTACGCTCGGTGTTGGCACCTGCCTCCGCAATGGCGCCTATGCAGGTCGGGTACTCTGATCGCAACTTCAATGCTTACCGTTGGCGTGTGTTAACGGTGCATATTCCTGATACGAAACGTTGGTTTATGGCCGCTCAGCGCCAAGATGTGCGTTATGAGCTGGCCGAGAGCGTGATACTGGAGGCGGTCATTCCAACGGTATTAAGCATTCCCGTTTCAGCGTTGTTGATTTGGTTTATTGTAGGCTATGGCTTAAGGCCGATAGGGCGCTTGGCGCAAGAGGTGCGTAAAAGAGAAGTCACTGATCTTAGCGCCGTGCGCTTAGACGATGTGCCTCATGAGCTCGCCCCATTGACCCTTTCAACTAACGATTTGCTGCGTCGATTACAATCCTCGTTTAATAGGGAAAAGCGTTTTGCAGCGGATGCAGCCCATGAGCTTAGAACTCCAATTAGTGCGTTAAAAGTACAGGTGCATAATCTATTGAATGAGATGGCGTCTCCTACGGCGACTGTGTCTGAGTTGCAGCAAGGCATCGATCAAATGGGGCATCTAGTTGAACAAATTTTGGTGCTTAATCGTACAGCGCCCGATCAATATATGGTGCAGTTTGTAAACGTTGAGTTGTTGAGTTTGGTGCAAGATGTCGTTAGCGATGAGTATGAACAAATACTGGATAGAGGGCAGAATTTCAGCTTAGAGGGTAACCGAGTAGAGATCTCTGGCGATGCAACAGCACTGCGTTCATTGATTGTTAATTTGTTAAACAATGCGTCTAAGTATTCTCCAGAGAATGCACAGATACGCGTACGAGTGGATAGGGTTGGCAAGAACGCGAGTATTCAAATTGATGATTCTGGCGCGGGAATTCCAGAGGCTATGTACGAAAGAGTGTTTGATCGCTTTTATCGTTTAGATGGGGATCGCCATAGCTCGGGTGTCAATGGCTCAGGCTTAGGGCTGGCGATCGTTAAGCACATAGTGGAAATGCACGGCGGTACCATAAGCTTGAGCCGGTCTAAGACCCTTGGTGGTTTATGCGTGACTATAATTTTTAAAGCGCTGCGTGAAAGCGCAGCTCTAAGGGATCAAAAATAATGAGCAGCAATCAACCGTTGCAGTGGAGAACTTTCTGTTCAGTATGGTTTGCACTATTGCTGTTACCTATGGGGCAGGCTATTGCACAAACTCCTGTGTTTGAGATAGAGATTCGTGAACATCTTTTTTTTCCTGCTGAACTAGAAATCCCTGCCAATCAAAAAATAAAGCTCATTATTTATAATCGTGACCCTACGCCGGAAGAGTTTGAGAGCTATGAGCTAAATCGAGAGAAAGTTATCGTCGGCAATAGTCAGGGCGTAGTGTTTATTGGGCCACTTAAGCCAGGTGAGTATCCGTTTTTTGGAGAGTTCAATCTCAAAACGGCGCTGGGAAAGATCATAGCAAAATAAAACCGAGATAAAGGTGAGTTCAAGATGACAGATGCTGTAGTCATAGTGCTGCGCGAAGTATTGGAAGCCATGCTGCTCATCTGCATGTTGATGGCGTCCTCGACAGCGATGGGTGTGCGTGCGAGATGGATAGTCGGTGGGCTCGTGCTTGGCTGTTTGGGTGCAAGCCTTTATGGTCTAAACCTTGAATGGATATCGATGAGCTTCGATGGTTTCGGACAAGAGTTAGTCAATTCGGGCTTGTTGATTATGATTGCATTGATGCTGGCGGCTCATAATTTTTTGGCGGTGCAAAGAATCGTCGATAATACGATTAAAACCCCGTTGATGATATTGCTGCTGATTTATATTGGTACTGTGAGCATGGCTGTCTCTCGTGAAGGGGCGGAGATCTATCTTTACCTTTACGCTTACGGAGTGCTTGCTGACAATATGAGCGCTGTATTCTCAGGAGGCGCTATTGGTGTGGGTATTGGCTTAAGCCTAGGCACTTTCTTCTATTATGCATTGAGTGCGTTAGGGCATCGTCAACGGCTCATCAGTTGCTGTGTGCTCAGCCTCGTGTTGGCGGCAGGGATGATGGCGCAAGCGGCATTGTATTTGGCGCAAGCGGATATCTTGCCCTCACAATTTACGCTATGGGATACCAGTAATATTGTGGCTGAGTCTTCGTTGATCGGAGAGTTGCTTCATGCTGCCCTTGGGTATGAGGCCAGCCCAACCCTGTCGCAGGCCTTGATGTACTCGGGTTCGATTATGGTCTCAATTGCGGTGATGTGTTTAGCGTGGTGGCTTGCGAAACAGCGTTTGCTGTCGAGGAAGGCGTAATGTTGAAGATTGTCGCTCTTGAGTTAGTGATGCTAGGGGCTCTGTTATTGAGTGCCCCATCGATGGCTGATAACCCCTTACACCATAATGGCGTATCGAGAGTGAGTAATCCTTATGTACAAGCCTTAGAGAAGGAGATCGAGCTGCGCACGCTTTATCAACAAGATAGTGATAAGCAAGAGAATGGCTTGCTCAGGCAAAGTATTACCTATGGCTTTGCACTGAATGATCGAGTATTCGCCGAAGCATACATCAAAGGAGTACGTCTGCCTGGTCAATCATTCGAGCTGGAAGCCTATGAGTTAGAGGCCAAGATTCAACTGAGCGAACAAGGTGAGTACAGTGCGGATTGGGGCCTGCTTGTTGAATATGAGCGTGAAATTAGCGAAAGCATTGCTGAGGTCGCAGCGGTATTGCTCACCAGTAAACAGTGGGGCAATTGGATTGCTACCCTTAACCTTGGCGTTGAGTACGAGTTTGGGTCGAACATAGATAACGAGTTTGACCGATTTGCCTCAATGCAGTGGCGCTATCGCTATAAAGAAACATTAGAACCGGGGATAGAGCTATACGCCGATGAGTTTACTCGTGGGATTGGTCCTGTGCTGACGGGCTTGATCCGCGGGAAAAATAATCAAAAATGGCATTGGGAGGCCGGTGTTATCGCGCCGCTGAACGATACCACTCCGGACAGTACGTTTCGGTTTCTGCTGGAATTTGAATTTTAATAGCCTAATTTAATATTGGCTTAAGTAAGTGTTTCTATGATGTGACAAAAGCATGACTTTGTTATTTCAGGAGATCCTTGCACAATGCCCAAGGCTATCGCGTTTCGCACATTGCTATTTAGTTTTTGTGTTGTGTTCCTTACTACCCTCTGGCTCGCATGGCAGCCAGTGATGGGGGTGTCTGCGGACCTGTTCTTGCTGATCGCAGCCTTTGTGCAGGCGATTATACTAACCAGCCCTCTATTAGTTCTCTACGGCCTCGAGCAGTCTCTGCAGCAACGCGGCTACAAAACCTTCTATCTGCAAATTTTAATGTATGTCGTGTGCGTCGCCATCGTCATTTTCATGGTCGCCAATTACAAGCTGCGCGACATGTATGGCTTTTATTTCAATTTCTTCGTTTTCAACCTGTTAGTAACACCCGGTGGCATTGAGGCCATGGGGGCGTCTGCCTCTACAAATGAAACAATTGCGTTAGCCGTTGTTGTCATAGCAATTGTTATTGGTCTGTTATTACGAATCATTCCTTTTGAGCGACTTTATCCATCATTATTGCGTAAACGTATGGTGCTCGGTGGCTTTGTGATTTTATTGATCACTCAGTCTACATGGTATGCGTTCTCGGAGTTTAATTACAATCGTGTCATCTTGGGTACAGCGGATAGGATTGTGTGGTATATCCCTGTTACAGCACGGTCGTTCTTTGAGAAAAGAGGGTTCACAATCAACAGGCCGGACTCTTTAGAGTTTGATTCCTACGAGACTGGTGGGAGTCTTGATTATCCCAGTACGCCAGACATTGAATTTGAATCTCCGTATAACATTGTTTGGTTGGTGTCTGAATCTCTTCGTGCAGATATGCTTGATCCAGAAATAATGCCTAATACATGGCGCTTTTCTCAGAATTCCCAGCGCTTCACTGAGCACTATAGTGGAGGTAATGGAACGAGAATGGGAATGTTTGCACAGTTTTATGGTCTATATGGTCAGTATTGGTTTGATTTTTTGTATGCACATAGATCACCATTGCTGGTAGATCTCATTAAAAAGAATAATTATTCAATGATGGCTTATACCAGTTCGCGTTTCTCCTACCCGGAGTTCGATAAAACTATTTTCGCAGGGTTAAAGGATTCTCAGTTGCAATCCTATACCGAAGGCGAGGGATGGGAGCGTGATCGTAAGAACGTGACTGATATGCTCGAGAACATGAAGGCGGCAAAATCACCGTTTTTTAGCTTTATGTTTTTTGAATCAGCACATGCCAATTATTACTTTCCGCCAGAAAGCATCATTCGTCCTGATTACATCGAAGACTTTAATTATTTAACCGTTGATGTTGCCTCGGAGATCGAACGTATTCGAAATCGGTATATCAATGCGACGCATCATCTCGATAGTCAACTGGGGCGAGTATACGACTCCCTAGAAGAACAAGGTTTGCTCGATAACACGATTGTCGTGGTGACGGGAGACCATGGAGAAGAGTTTATGGAGAACGGACGTTGGGGGCATAACTCTACGTTCAGCCAAGAACAAATTCGGGTGCCACTGTTGATTCATGTTCCTGGTAAAGCCCCTAGCGTGACGAATGTGATGACGAGTCATCATGACCTCCCAGCAACGATTCTTTCATTGTTGGGCGTTGAATTGGGCTCGCAAACCTACAGTTTCGGCAGTGACTTATTTAGCCCAGACTTTGATCGCAATTACACGGTGGTCAGTGATTGGCATGGTGATACCTTGGTAACGCCAGAAATGAAAATGGTATTTAGTAAAAAAGGCGCTGCCTACGATGAGCTTGCCACTACGTTAGATGACGAGCCTATCGATCTAAGAAAAACAAAAGCCGATTATAGGACCCCATTGGGCCAATTTGCGCGCGAAGTTTCGCGCTTCTATCATTGAGATTATGCTCATGAACTCGTTAACTGCGACATTGAATAGATCAAAAACGAATGACCTGGATATCCTTGGCGATAGCTTAGTCGCACAATTAACCACCGCTGATCTGGCAAGTTTCGACCAGTTATGGGATTTGCCTCATGAGTTTGTCGAACCTCCTAACATCCGACGTAATGGTTGGAGCGGCGTATCGATAGTGCGCTTACAGCAGCGTGACGGTGAGTTTCGAAGTTATTTTCTTAAGAGGCAAGAGAACCAAGCGCGTTACTCACTACGCTATCTTAGCGGTGCGCCTACGTTTCAGTTTGAAGCGGACGCTTTGCAATTAGCGATGCAGGAACGCTGGCCTTGCGTGGAGCTGGGTGCTTTCGGTGCACGGACTCATCCTTCTAAAGGGGCGTCCCAAGCGATTCTACTTACCCCTAAGGTCGAGTGGCCTTGTTTTGAGTCTTGCGCTCAGAGTGTTAATAATTGGAACGACTATTTGCCGCAGTTACGTCTAGTGGGCGAGCAGCTGCTTTCGATGCACCAAAGTGGCTGGCAGCACGGCGCGTTTTTCCCAACTCATCTGTTTATCGAAATGTCGTCTGGCAAAATTTGCCTGATTGACATGGAAAGGGCGCGTAAAAGATTCAGTCCGCTGCGGGCGGCCGTGTCGGATTTCACGCAGTTTTTTAAGCGTTGCGATTGCTTGCCTGATGAAGCCATTACAGCGTTGTTGGCTGCCCACACAGAACAGATGCCGCAACTCATCGTTAAACTCAATCGCCGTTTCCCCGGCCGAATTAATCTAAAGTAGAGTGGAGTTTCCAAAATGGTAGAACAAATTAGCTATGCCCGTGTGAAATCAGACTCACTCTCGGCCAAGACCTATAGCCATCGTAAGCAGGACAAGCATGATCAAGAAATGCGCATGCTTGCTAAGGCGTTTGCGAAAATCCCCGATATTAATACAGTCTTAGATGCTCCTTGTGGAGTAGGCAGGGCGAGTATCTGGCTAGCAGGTCAGGGGCATACGGTCACTGGTATCGATTTGGGTAAAGCCGCCTTAACATTGGCGGGAGAATTGGCAGCAGAGGCGGGGGTGAGTGTTGATTTTGCAAGCCACGATATTTTTGATTTGCCTTATACCGACAAGCAATATGATGCCACTTTGTGCTTCCGGCTATTGCATCACTTTGAAAGTGAAGCCTTACGAGCGCGGTTAATCGCTGAGATGTGCCGTGTGAGCGGGCAGTATGTCGTTATGTCTCGGATTACCCCTTACTCCGTGACTTCCCTGCGTCGACGCCTGCGTTTCAGCCTCTTTGGTAAGCCCATAAAGCAGTACCCAGTGACGGCGGCGCAACTGGATGCGGAGTTTGCGAAACACGGGTTTAGCCCTGTTAGTCAGTTTGGCGGTTCGGAATTCTTACACTCTCTGCAGCTGCATGTGTACATGCGCGGTTGACATCTGTATAATCGCGTTTTTGTTGATATGTGGAAATCTTATGTTGCGCATTGCTGAAGAAGCTTTGACATTCGATGATGTTCTCCTCGTTCCTGCACACTCCACCGTGCTCCCAAAGACGGTTAGTCTCAAGACTGAGTTAACCTCGTCTATCTCCTTGAATATCCCTTTGATATCTTCTGCTATGGACACCGTGACAGAGGCTCGCCTCGCTATCGCGATGGCTCAAGAAGGCGGTTTAGGTGTTATTCATAAGAGTATGAGCATCGAGCAGCAGGCCCGTGAAGTTCGAATGGTGAAGAAGTACGAAAGTGGGGTTGTTAAAGACCCTATAACCATCGCCCCTACAGCCACCATACGCGAGCTAATTGCCTTGATGCGTGAAAACGACATCTCTGGTATGCCCATTGTAGAAGGCAGTAATCTTGTTGGTATCGTGACGAGCCGAGACGTACGTTTCGAGACGAACTACGATTCCGCTGTCTCTTCCATCATGACGCCGAAAAAAGCGTTAGTGACGGTTAAGGAAAACGCTTCCAATAAAGAGGTGAAAGACCTCCTGCACAAACACCGCATCGAGAAGATTCTTGTCGTTAACGACGCCTTCGAGTTACGCGGACTAGTGACACTGAAAGATATTCGTAAATCTGAAGACTATCCCAATGCCTGTAAGGACCAATTTGGTCGCTTACGAGTAGCGGCTGCTGTGGGCACTGGGGCTGATACGGCCGATCGTGTGGCTGCAATAGTAGAAGCTGGGGTCGATGTCATAGTGGTCGATACGGCACACGGGCATTCCCAAGGCGTGATCGATCAGGTGCGCAGCATCAAAGGTTTGTACCCACAGATCGCGGTGATTGGTGGCAATATCGCTACAGCTGAGGCAGCGAAAGATCTCGCCGACGCCGGCGCTGATGCTGTCAAAGTCGGTATTGGCCCCGGGTCAATCTGTACGACTCGCATCGTGACAGGCGTAGGCGTGCCGCAAATCAGTGCTGTTTCTAATGTGGCGGAAGCCCTAAAAGGAACTGGCGTTTGCGTCATCTCTGACGGAGGCATTCGTTTCTCGGGTGACATCGCCAAGGTGATTGCAGCCGGAGCACACGTAGTGATGATTGGCAGTTTGCTTGCCGGGACTGAAGAAGCCCCGGGTGAAGTCGAGCTGTTTCAAGGTCGAAGCTACAAAGCCTATCGTGGCATGGGTTCTTTGGGAGCAATGTCTCACACCCAAGGTTCTAGTGATCGCTACTTCCAAGACATCTCCTCAGGGACCGAAAAACTAGTACCTGAAGGGATTGAAGGGCGAGTGCCGTATAAAGGCCCAATGTCCGCTATCGTGCATCAGCTTATGGGGGGCGTACGCTCAGCCATGGGTTACACGGGTTGCGAAGACATGGAGCAAATGCGCACTAAACCGCAATTCGTCAAGATTACCGCGTCAGGAATGAGCGAGAGTCACGTGCACGATGTCAGTATCACGAAAGAAGCCCCGAACTATCGGATGAGCTGAACCCAATAAGTAGGCATAAAACATCTTGAATATTCATAGCCAGAAAATTCTTATTCTGGATTTCGGATCTCAATACACCCAGCTCATCGCGCGTCGCGTGCGTGAGTTGGGAGTGTATTGTGAGATTTGGGATTACCAGTCTACACAAGCAGAAATCGAAGCGTTTGCACCGCAAGGTGTGATTTTCTCCGGGGGTCCTGAAACGGCCACGTTGGAAGATTCGCCTCGCGCTCCTGAGTTTTTACTCAACGGCACTTTGCCATTATTAGGCATATGCTATGGCATGCAAACCATGGCAGAACAGTTAGGCGGCAAAGTTGAAGCCTCTAGCAAGTCAGAGTTCGGCTATGCCGAAGTGAATGTCTGTAGCCCGACTGCATTGTTTGAAGGCATCGAAGATCGGATTACGCCAGAGGGATTGGCGCAGTTAGATGTTTGGATGAGCCATGGCGATAAAGTCGTTAAAGTCCCAGAGGGCTTTAATATTATTGCTGCCACGGGAAGTGCTCCTATTGCGGCGATGTCGAACGAAGCGCGCAAATTCTATGGCATTCAATTTCACCCTGAAGTTACTCACACGGCACAAGGTTTGCGAATTCTTGAACGCTTTGTTTGTGATATTTGTAGTTGCGATGCGCTATGGACTTCAGCGAATATTATTGAAGATGCGATAGAGAAAGTGCGCGCACAAGTAGGCACGGATCACGTGTTGCTAGGGTTGTCTGGCGGCGTCGATTCATCTGTCGTTGCGGCGCTATTGCATAAAGCAATTGGCGACCAATTAACCTGTGTTTTTGTCGATAACGGTTTGCTGCGCTTGAATGAAGGCGAGCAGGTCATGGCGACATTCGCTAAGAATATGGGCGTAAAAGTTATCCGCGTCGATGCCGAAGATCAATTCCTCGGTGCGCTTAAAGGCGTCAGTGACCCAGAGTTAAAGCGCAAAGCGATTGGCAACACCTTCATCGAGATTTTCGATGCAGAGGCTAGCAAGATCGACAATGTGCAGTGGTTGGCGCAGGGCACTATTTACCCTGATGTGATTGAATCTGCAGGTTCAAAAACGGGCAAAGCGCACGTCATAAAATCCCATCATAATGTCGGCGGCTTGCCCGAAGACATGAAGTTAGGATTAGTGGAACCGCTGCGTGAATTGTTCAAAGACGAAGTGCGAAAACTTGGTTTAGAGCTAGGCCTTCCATACGACATGGTGCATCGTCATCCATTCCCAGGCCCAGGCCTTGGCGTGCGAATTCTCGGTGAAGTGAAAAAAGAGTATTGCGATATTTTGCGTAGGGCCGATGCAATCTTCATTGAAGAGCTGCATAACTCGGGCTACTACCATAAAACGAGCCAAGCCTTTGCCGTATTCCTGCCAGTTCGTTCGGTAGGCGTGGTGGGTGATGCGCGACGTTACTCTTGGGTGATTACGATTCGTGCGGTAGAGACAATCGATTTCATGACGGCACGTTGGGCGCATTTGCCTTATGAGTTGCTTGAAACGGTCAGCAATCGCATCATCAATGAGATTGCCGATGTATCACGCGTGGCTTACGACATCTCGTCCAAGCCGCCTGCCACTATTGAGTGGGAATAGTCAGTACATTGATTAAAGTGCAGGTGCCCATGTTAACGCATGTCACTTGCACTTTCTGACTCTAGTAATCCGACTTTGCGAAACCATAACTCCAACGGAAATGTCACTAGCGGCGGAATAGCGGCAAGCAATGCCAGTAAAGTCGCCCACCAAGGCCATTTCAAACGTACCCCTGCCACAAGCGCTGTGACGGCATAAGCGAGAAACGCGAACCCGTGTACTCTGCCGAATAACCAAACCCCAAGCTCAGTGACCTCCAGTACATGCTTTAGATACATGCCAATGAGTAGCCCTGCCCAAGTAAATGCCTCAAATCGGGCAATGATCGTGAAAACTGTAGCAATCTGCATTGGGTAAATTCTTCTGTAATGGTTCTGTATGAGCGGAGGAACCAACCTCCTCGGATTTGCAGGTCGCATATTAATCTCTAGGCTAGCACTAGGCAAACCACGTCGTCATCGCTGAGCAATTGAGTGCAAAAATAAGCGCTTTCTGTGCCTATATTTCCTTCTAGAATGGTAGTAGTTTGCTCCTTTTAGAATTAGAAGATTAATGATTTAAGAGGATTCGACTCATGACTACATTCAGCCGCCGCAGTTTAGTGAAAGCACTCGCCCTTGGGGGCCTTACAGCGGCTCTTGCTCCAATGGCACGATTAGCCAGTGCACAAGCGATGGAGCGGCCTCTTCCGACAGGCAAGATGGCGACAAATTTCGTCATGCACAATGACCAGCCTTGGGCTTTGGAAACATTGCGTTCAGCCTTTGGTGTAGGACCCATAACGCCGCAGTCGGCTTTCTTTGTGCGTAACAACCTGCCCACACCCGATGAGTCTATCGTTGCAAACCCTGATGCATGGAGTATCGAAGTCGTTGGTGCGCAGCGCACAGGTTCAATTACGCTAGAAGAGCTTAAAGGGCTGCCAGTGCATGTTGAGGCGGCGGTATTGCAGTGTTCTGGTAACGGTCGGGCTTACTTTCCACACAACCCCTCAGGCTCCCAGTGGGCGACAGGGGCGGCAGGTTGCGCCTTATGGACAGGGGTTCGCGTTAGTGACGTGATTGCACATTTTGGCGGGCCTAGTGATGGTAAACCTTTCCTTACCGCCACCGGTGCTGAGGCTTTGCCGGAAGGCGTAGATCCTTCTCAAGTCGTAGTCGAGCGATCCGTGGCAGTGGATAAAGGCTTGAATGATTGCTTATTAGTATGGGAAATGAACGGAGCGGCGCTGCCCTTAGTTCATGGTGGCCCCGTGCGATTACTCGTGCCGGGTTATTACGGGGTTAATAATGTGAAGTGGGTCAAGCGTATCGCACTGACAGAGGTAGAAACTGGCGCGTCAATTCAGGCCTCAAGCTATCGCTTCCGCGACATCGGCGAATCCGGAAGTCCTGCGCATCCATCCATGTACCGCATGACAGTAAAATCTTGGATTAATGGTCCTGGCGCTGATGGGGCATCGATCGTTCCCGGTCCGAATACATTGCACGGTGTTGCGTTCTCAGGTGAGCGTGGGATCGATAAAGTAGAAGTTTCCGCTGATGGTGGGCAAAGCTGGCGCGAAGCACAGTTGGTTGGGCCTGATCTAGGGCCCAATGCATGGCGCAGTTTTGTGATGCCCGTGGATCTAAGCTTAGGCAAACATCGTTTTGTCTCCCGTGCCACTGATAGGTCCGGAGACACTCAGCCTCAAGAAGCAATACCTAACCATCGCGGCTATGGCCACAATGGTTGGAATGACCCCGCCTTAGAAATTGAAGTGGTGGCGAACCATCCGGCTATCTCTAACGTGGCTATGGCGGCGGCACCGGCTGCGGCAGGTGTGCAAGGGGCGAGGACTATGACGTTGTCGCCGTTGGCTGCTCAGGGTCGCGAGATATTTATGGGCAAAGCGCAGCCTAATTGCACTGTGTGCCACACACTTTCGGATGCGGGCAGCGCTGGGGCTATCGGGCCTAATCTCAATACGCTTCAACCCACGGTCGAGCAAGTGTTTGCCGCTGTTAACCAAGGTGTTGGTGCGATGCCTGCGTACGGAGAACAGTTAAGCCAAGCTGAAATGCGTGCACTAGCGGCGTATGTCGCCGAAGCGGCAGCAGGTTGAGCGATGAAACAATTACCGCATGACGTGGCTCCCTACAAAAAAACGCCCGAGTTCGATGAGTCGAGTGTGCCCGCAGGTTTATTGCGTGAACATCAAACCAAAGAATCGGTTTGGGGAAAGATTGTCGTTCTAGAAGGGCAGCTGCGCTATACGATTAACGAGCCTGAGGTCGAGGTTATCGTTCTCGACCCAAACTGCTTTGGCGTCGTAGAGCCAACCGTTCGCCATGAGGTCAAACCTCTAGGCAAGGTGCGTTTTTATGTAGAGTTTCATCGTTAGTAGAAACTCTTGAGTTTGGTGCGGGTATTGTCCTGTAATTTTGTTAAGATTTGAGCTCTCGATTCAATCACGTTTCCTATAAAGGAGGAGATATGTCCGTAAGAATCAATGATGTTGCCCCTGATTTCACAGCCGATTCCACCGCAGGCGAGATTAAGCTGCATGACTGGATTGGTGATAGTTATGCGATTATTTTTTCGCATCCAAAAGACTTCACTCCCGTGTGTACTACCGAGTTTGGCGCCGTGGCTCAGCTTTCGGGTGAGTTTAAAAAACGTAACACCAAGGTAATTGGTGTGTCTGTTGACAGTGTTGAAGAGCATAAGAAGTGGAAGCGAGATATCGAAGCGTTTTCTGGAAGCCCTGCAGATTTTCCTATCATCGATGACACGTCTTTAACCGTGTCCAAGCTCTACGATATGTTGCCTGCTGACGCTTACATGCCTGATGGTCGCACGCCTGCTCACAGCGCTACAGTGCGCACCGTGTTCATCGTAGGGCCAGACAAAAAAATACGCCTAACAATGTCATACCCAATGGCCGTTGGACGTAATTTTGCCGAGATCCTGCGAGCATTAGAGGCGATACAAGCTACGGATGGTCAGCCTATTGCCACGCCCGCCAACTGGGTGCCAGGGCAAGATGTCATTGTAGCGTTGAGCGTCAGTGATGAGGCCGCTATTGAAAAATTTGGGCCACTTGATATTAAGTTGCCTTATTTGCGTTTCGCTAAAGCCCCTTAATTTGGAATAAAGAAAAGGGCAGGCAAAATCTGTCTGCCCTATGTGTTAAAACTCAGGTCTTTTGGTGGTTGCTTCCGAATTTGCATGAGAAATGCCTAGGGAATAGGGGTGCCAAAGCTTTTCAAGTAGTAGATTTTGGCTTGGTATTGCTAAAAAAAACAGATAGATATGAGGGAATGCTTGACAGAATTCTATCAAAATCAATAGAATCGGCGACACGCTCTATTCGCACTGTGCGCGCGAGGCTGAATATTCGATGTTATTTTATCGCAGCGCACAGGTCAGATAACAAAAAATAGCTCATTGTAGGATGGTCGACATGCCAAAAATCGCCCTTGCGACCCTAATTACTGCCATTTTGTTCTCTGTAGGACAAGTTCAAGCGCAGACGCTAAAAGGTTCGCGCTCTTCAATGGAACGACAATATCAAGTCGCGGTGCAAAATGGCTACGGCTTTGCACAGACAGCGAAACTAGTGGATCAATTTGTAGGTGCCGGTGACTTAGTCCTAGTCACTAAGAACCGCTTTTTTGATCTCCACGATGTCTCTTTCCCCTATGCCCGTCCTCCTGTAAAGAATTTCATTGAACAAATCAGCGCCCAGTATTTTGCGAACTGTGGTGAAAAGCTGACAGTCACAAGTCTTACTCGCCCAATCAACAAGCAGCCTCAAAATGCCGCCAGCGATTCTGTGCATCCAACGGGCATGGCAGTCGATTTACGAATCCCTCAAGTGGGTAAGTGCCGCGCATGGTTAGAGCGCACATTGTTGTCTTTAGAATCAGCTGATGTATTGGATGTCACGCGTGAGCGTCGGCCACCGCATTATCATGTCGCAGTATTCCCTGAAGTCGTCCATCAGTTTGCTGATGCTGGCACTACGAGTGATCATGAGTATGTTGTGCGTCGAGGCGACTCTCTGTCACGAATCTCTTCTATTACCGGCGTTTCAGTCTCACAGCTTAGGGCAAGCAACGGACTGCGCGGTGACATGATCATTGCTGGACAGAAACTGCAAATCCCCGCCACCAATAGTAATCCTGTCAACACTGCTCGTAGTAATGAAGTGGCCTCTTATGCGGAGTTAAGTCATCGAGTGCGTCGCGGTGATACTCTTTGGCGTCTCGCCAAGCGTTATGGCACTACGGTCGCGGCGATTAGCAAAGCCAATGATCTTGCTGGCGATGCGCTTCAAATTGGCCAAGTATTGAAAGTCACGACAAACCGTAGCTCTCTCTGATCCACGTTTGAGCCGACTCATGCCTGAAGCGCAATCTGACGAATATTGGATGGAGCAAGCGCTACTTCTTGCTCAGTCGGCGGCTGATGTCGGTGAGGTGCCTGTGGGCGCCGTCGTTGTTTCGGCTACCGGAAAGATGCTTGGCAGCGGCTTCAATCAACCTATTCGCACACACGACCCTTCCGCGCACGCCGAGATCATGGCGCTTCGCAACGCCTCGCAGGCTATGTCTAATTACCGTCTTCCTGGTTGCGTGCTCTATGTAACGATTGAACCTTGCACCATGTGTGTAGGCGCTATTGTGCACTCAAGGGTATCTCGTGTCGTCTATGGAGCTCCCGAACCGCGTTTTGGCGCCATTGAAAGTAGTCGTCGCTTATTGGATGAAGGGGCGTTTAATCATCGCGTTGAGTACTTGGGAGGAGTGGCGTCCCAACAATGTGGGGAGTTAATGCGCGAATTCTTCAAAGGACGCAGAAGTACAGGGCAAAAAGGAACTAAGGGTTGAGTTTAGACTCTAATCTGAGTACCGTTGTTAGATACTTTTCAAGACGAATAATCAATGACGAACACTTTTCCTAAAAGTCGAGAACGCCGTTTATTTCGCCATAGCGCAAAGCTATGGGGTGTTCTGCTGTGCAGCTTTTTGTTGAGTGCCTGTGCGATTATTGATACGCCCTATCGCGCTTATGACGGGGCCGAGTTACCACTTTCTCAATTGGCATTAGTTAAAGGTGATTTTTACTACCGTAAAGATTGGCTTAATAGTTACGTCGATGCCGTACGTTTTCAGCGCGTTGATGATCATCCGATTGAAAATAGCCGCGCATGGGATGAAGTAGTGATGCAGCCTGGGCTACGTGAGCTAGAAGTTTATTACTCATGGGACATGGGCGCGCGTATTGGTCTTGCTCCTGCTTTGGCCAGTTATGCTTCTAGCCGCGAAACTGTCAGCCGCACCCTACAGTTCCGTGTAGAGCCTGGTAAAGTCTATTCAGTTAAAGCCGAGCCCGTGTTCAGTGGCAACCCCGGCGACATCGCGTCTCTGGATTATGTTGATTTCTGGGTAGAGGACAGCGAAGGCCTAGTAGTGCTTAGCCGCGAAGAAGGCCGGTTTCAATCCGATCAATAAAGCAAACCAGAGCAAATTAAGCCTGACTTTTTAGCGTTGTTTCGCGTATCATTCCTAGCCTTGCGAATCCGCCGTTAACCCTACTCAAGGCCTTTGTTTACGATGCTAGTACTGCCCGGTGTGTCGGCACTTTCTGCCTTCAAAAATGCCAAACTTCTCGCCACTATCCAGTCACGACTCCCTAAGGTACGCGCGCTAAACGCCCGCTTTATTCATTTCGCTGATTGCGATGTGACCTTAGAGCCAGATGAGTTGGATCTCATAAACGCCCTACTTGATTACGGTTCGACTAGCCAATCGGCAGTTGATACCAGCGCACTTGATGCCCAGCTTCGTGTGGTTGTGCCACGCCCTGGCACTATTTCGCCATGGTCGAGCAAAGCTAGCGATATTGTGCACAATTGTGGACTTAATAAAATTAGGCGTATCGAACGCGGAATTGCCTATCGAGTTGAAGCAAAGCAACGCCTCGATATGACCGAGATCGCTTTGCTCGATACCTTGCTTCATGACCGCATGACACAAGCGGTGCTGCCAGATTTTGACGCGGCGATGAGCCTGTTTGAGCGCGCACAACCTCGACCGCTTCAGAGTGTCGATATTCTAGGTCGTGGCGAAGTCGCATTGAGTGAGGCGAACTCACAGATGGGCCTAGCATTAGCCCCGGATGAAATCGAATACCTTTACGAAAGTTTCAATCATTTGAATCGTAATCCTAACGATGTCGAACTAATGATGTTTGCGCAAGCCAACTCTGAACACTGCCGTCATAAGATTTTCAACGCTAGCTGGACTCTCGACGGGCAAGATCAAGACATCTCTCTTTTTGGCATGATCCGTAATACTCATGCACTAGCCCCTGACAATGTGCTTTCTGCGTATAAAGACAATGCGGCAGTGATGACGGGCAGTGTAGGCGGGCGTTTTTTCCCGGACCCTGCGACTAAACAATATGGCTACACCCAAGAGCCTATCCATATCCTGATGAAAGTGGAAACCCACAATCATCCAACGGCGATTGCGCCGTTCCCAGGGGCTGCAACAGGCAGTGGCGGGGAGATCAGAGACGAAGGTGCCACTGGGCGCGGGTCTAAACCCAAAGCAGGACTTTCCGGTTTCAGCGTCTCTAATCTACGTATACCCGCATTGGCACAACCATGGGAAGAGGAAGACTTCGGTCGTCCGGACCATATTGCTTCCGCTTTGGATATTATGATTGAAGGCCCAATAGGGGCTGCTGCATTCAATAATGAATTTGGTCGACCGAATCTTTGTGGGTATTTCCGTACCTATGAAGAGCGCATCGACAGTGGTAATGGTGATGAAGTTCGCGGATACCACAAGCCCATAATGATTGCCGGTGGTATCGGTAATATTCGTGAGTCCCATGTCGAGAAAGGTGAGATTCCAGTTGGAGCTCAACTGATCGTACTTGGCGGCCCAGCGATGTTGATCGGACTTGGCGGCGGTGCTGCTTCTTCTATGGCGGCAGGTTCTAGCAATACAGATTTGGATTTTGCTTCGGTTCAACGCGACAACCCAGAGATGGAGCGCCGTTGCCAAGAAGTGATCGATCAGTGTTGGCAGTTAGGGGATAAAAATCCCATCGTCTTTATCCACGATGTGGGTGCGGGCGGTCTCTCCAATGCCTTGCCAGAGTTAGTGAAAGACGGCGGGCGCGGTGGACGTTTCTCATTGCGCGATATTCTCAGTGCAGAGCCGCAAATGTCGCCATTAGAAATTTGGTGCAACGAGGCGCAAGAGCGTTATGTCTTGGCCGTGAATCGCGAAGATTTGCCTGCGTTTAAAGCCATGTGTCTGCGCGAACGCTGTCCGTTTGCGGTAGTCGGCGAAACTACAAAAGAAGATCATATTGAAATGCTTGATACGCATTTTAATAATAAGCCTATCGACCTGCCGATGAATATTTTGTTCGGAAAGCCTCCGCGCATGCACCGTGATGTGCGCAGCGTGACAGCCAACCCTATTGAGTTGGAGACAGAGCAGATTGCGCTGGATGAGGCGATAGATCGCGTCATGAGCCTTCCTGCTGTCGCAAGTAAGAGCTTCTTGATTACGATTGCTGACCGCTCCATTACAGGGATGGTGACTCGCGATCAGATGGTAGGCCCTTGGCAAGTGCCAGTTGCGGACGCTGCTGTGACTGCGTCGGCTTTACAAGGCTATACAGGCGAAGCGATGGCGATGGGCGAGCGTACGCCTGTGGCGTTGCTTGATGCTCCTGCTTCTGCTCGTATGGCTATTGCAGAGTCCGTTACGAATATTGCCAGTGCCACTATTAGCTCGATTAGTGATATTAAATTGTCAGCTAACTGGATGGTCGCTGCCGGGCACCCAGGTGAAGACGTAAAATTATACGAAGCGGTGAAGGCCGTGGGTATGGAGCTTTGTCCTGCGCTAGGAATTTGTGTGCCAGTGGGTAAAGATTCCATGTCGATGAAAATGGTATGGGACGATGCGCAGGGGCAGAAGAGTGTTACTTCTCCTATGTCGCTGGTCATTACCTCCTTTGTGCCTGTCACTGATGTGCGTACGACGGTAACGCCACAGTTACAGACTGACCAAGGTGATACGGATCTATTGCTGATCGACCTTGGGCATGGTCAAGACCGTATTGGCGGTTCTGCTTTAGCGCAGGTGTATCGAGAGTTAGGGTGCACTCCTCCTGATGTGGATAGCGCAGAAGAGTTGAAAAGTTTCTTTGCTTTGATACAGCAGCTTAATAAAGAAGGTCTGTTGTTGGCCTACCATGATCGGTCCGACGGCGGTGTTTTTGCGACGCTAACCGAGATGGCATTTAGTGGTCATACGGGTATCGATATTCAGCTTGCTGAACTATTAGGCATGGATGATAAAGATCCGGTTCGCGTACTGTTTAGCGAAGAGGTCGGGGCTGTCATTCAAGTGCGCCGTGAACAAATGAACTCCGTTCTCCAGATGGTTGAGCAACACGGTTTGTCCGATTGCACGCGTCAAATCGGCACGCTTAATCAGCGTGACGAAGTGCGGGTACTCAATGGCGGCAAGTTGTTGTTTGAAACGACTCGAATAGAGCTGCAGAGAAAATGGAGCGAGACGAGTTATCACATACAGTCTTTACGTGACAATTCTGATTGCGCCCAATCTGAATTCGACACGCTGCTTGATGAGAAAGACCCTGGGCTCAATGTTAAGTTGAGCTTTGATCTTAACGAAGACATTTGCGCCCCTTTTATTAACGTTGGGGCAAAACCTCGCGTTGCGGTACTAAGAGAGCAGGGTGTCAACGGTCATGTCGAAATGGCGGCAGCGTTCGATAAAGCTAATTTTGAAGCAATCGATGTGCATATGACTGACCTATTGTCTGGCCGTGTGTCTCTCGATAAGTTTAATGCCTTGGTAGCCTGTGGTGGGTTCTCCTATGGAGACGTACTCGGTGCAGGGGGTGGTTGGGCGAAAACGATTTTGCACAATGATAAAATGAGAGCGGCATTTGCGCAGTTTTTTGAGCGTGAATCAACAGTCTCGCTTGGTGTTTGTAATGGGTGCCAAATGCTTTCACTATTACATGAACTCATCCCCGGTGCCGAACATTGGCCACGATTTGTGCGTAATGAATCGGAGCAGTTTGAAGGGCGTACAAGTTTGGTAACTGTCGCAAAGAGTGCGTCAGTATTCCTTAAAGGGATGGAAGGTTCTCGCTTCCCAATAGCCGTCGCACATGGCGAAGGTCGGGCAGAATTCCGCTCTGACGTGGATCAAAAGCGCGCATTGGAGTCACAGTTATTAGCGCTTAATTACGTTGATAATTATGGAAACTCCACTGAGCATTACCCACAAAACCCTAACGGTTCTCCTTTGGGTATCGCGGGAATGTGCAGCACCGATGGTCGTGTCACTATTATGATGCCTCACCCTGAACGTGTAACACGTGCAGTGCAGAACTCTTACCACCCGAAAGATTGGAAAGAAGATGCGCCAACGCTGCGAATGTTCCGTAATGCACGGGTATGGTTAGGCTAAGTCTATGTTTAAACTGTGTTTCTATGTGCCTGAAAGCCATCTCGAAGAAGTGAAACAGGCTGTGTTCGAGGCAGGGGGTGGGCGCATTGGAGACTACGAGCACTGTGCCTGGCAGGTGCTTGGGCAGGGGCAGTTTCGACCCTTGGCAGGTAGTCAGCCGTTTATTGGGTCTCAAGACACCTTAGAGTCGGTGGCCGAGTATCGTGTAGAGTTAGTCTGTTCGAAGGAATCTATAGAAGCGGCAGTTGCAGCGCTAAGGCAGGCGCACCCTTATGAGGAGCCTGCCTTAGATGTTGTCCGCTTAGAAACTTACTAAGGTATTATCGGTTAATCGCACTTTCATTTCGCCTACGCCTACGTTGAACTCCATAGGCAATTGCCCATCGCCGTAACCGTAAGTTTGTTCAGAAGTGAACGCACGTTTACTGACAAGGTTATTGGCTCCGTGCAAATAAGCACTGCCCACTCCAGAATGCAGCTCTAAGCGGCCAGCACTGCTGCGAGCCACTGCGATATCTGCCGCGCCCACTCCGACATCAAGCTCTAGTTCTGTATCTGCAAACTCGCCTTCGATTCTCCCGACACCAAGATTGATTTTTGTACGTGCCACACTCGGCAATTCAATCCGCCAATGAATATCGACATGTTTGACATCGTCATCGTTCATACCGATTTTAAGTTTGTCGCCGCGAGTGGATTGCACTAATTCTATTTCAGAAACGCTACGTTTGTTCATTATCCAATAACGACGCTTGCCTTCGAGCTCTAGCTCTATTTTGATTTCGTCTCCATCGGTATGCACGATCTCCATCTCTCCAACGCCGCCATTAATTTCCACCTCATTTATATCATCTAATGAATAACTATAGTGTTGAATGGCATGGTTCTCGTCAGCGTGCGCGGCGCCTGTGAGAATTACTGGGCCTAGGAGCAATAGGGAGAGATTGAAACGTTTCATTGGCTGTGTCCTCATTATTAGTTACTTATGAGTTAGCAAACCTTGTGCCAATTATTATTGTCTTTTAAATCAATCATATAGGGGGGAGTGTTTGGCGGTTTGGCGAAACTCTTTAGTCAATTTCGCTAGACTTGTGGTGGCTGTCGCTAATTAACTGTGTGCTTAGCTGCCGTTCGGGTGAGTAATGTAGGTCGAACATTCGCACTGGGAATAAACCGTTTTTACGGTCTTCAAAATATTGTTGCAGGGTGGTTTTTACTACGGCAAATGCTAACTCATCCCAAGGGATTTCATGCTCTTCAAAAAGGGCAACCTCAAGGCTTTCCTCACCGGCGGAAAACTCCAAGCTCTGCAATGTCGTTAGAAAGAAAAAATAGACCTGATTAATATTAGGCAAATTGAAAAGTGTGTAGAGGTGGCAGTCTTGTCCTCGTACGAGCGCGCCGGCTTCTTCTTGGGTTTCTCGAATGGCGCCTTCCAATGTGGTTTCGCCGTTCTCCATGAATCCTGCAGGTAGCGTCCATTTCCCTAAGCGCGGTTCTATGGCGCGTTTGCATAACAACACGGCGGAGCCAAAGACGGGAAGGGTTCCGACAATATTATTGGGGTTTTGATAGAACACGACGTTGCACTGTGCGCACCAGAAGCGCAGTTTGTCATCCCCTTGGGGAATCCGCTCTTCGATTGGTCCGGCACAATGCTGGCAGTAACGCATAATCTCTCACTTAATAGGCTTAGAAACAAACAAGCCGCTCAGTCAGTCTCTTGAGCGGCTTGGTCGTAGTATGGCATTTTTGCCTATCAAGGGACTAGTAAGCGAATCACCCCGTCATGTTTGTTGAGTAGGTAGATTTGATTGTCGGGGCCATAGCCAAAGCGTAAGTCCGCTCGGCTTGCAGGGTCTTTGCCGTTGGCCGTATTGGTATCTTGAATGACTTGTAAGAATGTTTTTGCGGTGCCCGCGTCATTGAGCATAATGCGTCGGATAGCCGCTTGACCGCCATTGTTTTGCGCATCAGCATCAATATAGAGCAACTCGCCACTGGGATTGTCACCAAAAATCACCTTGTTGGTGAGCGCAGGGATGCTGTCGCTACGGTTGATCACTATTCCAGTAACGGCGACCTGACGTTGGAATAAGGGATCAGTATGATCGAACTCAGCCACGGGCCATGTAAGGGCTGCATCGCTACGGGGATTCTCAAGGTTTACTTGCCATTCAATAAACTGATAGCTGCCTTCCCAATCGCTCCAACCGAGGTTGGCGCCCGCTGTAACAGGGCTTATTTCTTCGACGACATTTTGACCGATATCGGCTAGTAAGATGCCACCCGTTTTTGAATCCCAGTTAAATCGCTGAGGATTACGTACGCCATAGGCATAGATCTCGCCAAGGGTATCCGCATCATTGTCATCGGCAAAGGGATTGTTTTGCGGAACACCGTAGTGTCCGTTGTCACTATTATTACCTAATGGGTCTATGCGCAGAATTTTGCCGAAGTAATTACTAAGGTCTTGTCCTACCTTCATTGGGTCACCGCCACTACCTCCGTCACCGAGGCCAACGTATAGCAGTCCGAAATCTTCATCACCTGGCATCGCTAATGGGTTGAACGCGATCTGGCTGGCGTTGTGGTTAGGGAAGGGTTGTGCCGCTCGGAATAATAGCTTCGGAGCGCTGCCGTCGTAGCGGCTTGCACTGGCACTATTTGCAGTCCACTCAAGCAATAGAGTGTCGTGAGAGCGGCGTTCTCCGCCGGACACAAAGTCCGCTTCAGGCTCTGTATTTGAAGTGTCGGTATACGTGTAAAACTTGCCGTAACCTGGGGTGCCTGTTTCGCTAAACTGGGGATGAAAAGAGATGCTTTGTAAGCCGCGTTCATTGCCGGCGGACATTACTGGGACACCCCATTGCTCGTCATTGATATCAACATAAAGAGTGACATTGGAGCCGTCTGCGTTCATCACATAGATTGGGCCTGTCATAACACTGGCAAATCGACGATCTGTGCCGGGCTCCGTCACCATATGCATGATGCGAGGAGCGAATCCGTCCGCGTCGTGCGGAATATGCGCGAACTCTACAAAATTGGCAGAGATCACATCCTGTGTGGTTTCAATGGGGGTTGGAAACGGATCATTACTAAGTTGCTGAGCAAGTGCAGAGGTGGCACTTAAGGCAACGATACTGCTGAGTAAAAGGCGAAACATAATTTGTCTCCATGGAGGGTAAATAACCTCGGCATTGTATAACACAGGGGTTGCTAGACTCGATTGCTTGCGAAGGCGTTTGTCGCGTGTTCACAACCAATGGTAGTTTTGTGGGGGTTAGAGGGTGGGATTACAAGCGCAGTGCTCAATAGTAGGGGTGTGATCGAAGGCGTTGGCTTCTATCTCTGGAGTCATAAGTTTGAGGTGAGCAAACAGTTGACGGCCATTGTCGGCGATTGGTCGCAACGCTTGTCCAGGTTCGTTTATCGCAGGCAGTACTTTCATGCGAACTGTGGCGCGCACATTGCCCCCGATAACGCTAATTTGTTCATTTTGAACATCGACTTTAACGACGATATCGCAATGCGTACGGGCACCTTCTCCTAGTTGAGCCGCTCTTTGTTCGATTGAGCGATATAGAGGGCGGCTTCCGCGGCACAGTAAATCTCCTGGAACGATCGTGTGACTTCCCAAGGGGTATGCCTTGTAAACAGCTTCGTCATCTTTGTCTTGAGCGGCGAGTATGGCTTGGTCGATATAACTGTGGTGGGCAATGGCGCGTTTGAACTGTTGGGGTTCCCCTAGCCCACCCTCGCACATAACCCATGAAACAAACGCTGCTGACCAGGCATCGCGCCAACGAGCGCCAGCCCCATCGGTTTCCCAACGGCTGTTCTGTCGTTGCAATATCCATTCACTGTTCGGCGTGGCTGACCAATACCCTGCGATGGAGCTAGCTAAGCGTTCTGATTCTGTTGGCGTTAGCCTTGGATAAACGAAAGGGCGGCGTGGGCCAGAACTGTCTTGATTAGGCTCGCGCGCTTGTAGGTCAGTGCTGTAACCAAAGAAGGCCCATTCTTGTACCGCGGTGTTCACGATCCGGCGGCGTACTTGAGTGGTGGGGAGTTCTCGACAATCGCGCTGTGTAAATCGCATCTCCCCAAGGGCCCCTGAGACTCGCTCAGAGGGAGGGAATACATCCAGAATAGATTGTGACAAGCGGGGGGCGAACGATGCTTCTTGGGCCGATAGCAAAGGGCTCTGTGCACATAAACAGATTAGCGCTGTATTCAAGAGTGCTTTGCGAAACATCGTATACCTTATACCGTTGTTATGATCGTCGTGCAGAGACGACCGGTACTAAATACGATTGATTTCGCAATGCAGTCTAAATTTTTTCGATGTGATGAACGCTTCAACGTCTCGTAGACGAGTTTCTACCGTTTGGAATGTGTTCGCACAATCCTTGAGAGACATCGCGATATTGTCTTCAGTGGCTTTTTTAGTGCGCTGGGATTGAGAGTGCGCACTCATCGTTTCATCAGCCATGTCGGACTCATCGGCGTTCATAGTGTCTTGCTGTTTGCGAGCACGACGACGTTGTTTGCGCGACATGCGTACGGGAGGCTCTGGGTTTTTCTCTAATACTATCCAGCAAACGAGATACGCGAAAAACGTAAAGGGCCCAAACAAGAAGAACGACAGCAGGGTTAGCATTCGTACATAGAACGTTTTTATTTCTAAGTAATCGGCAATGCCACTACAGACACCCGCGATGCGTGAATTATAGGGATTGCGGTAGATCTCTTTATGAAAATCCACCGTGCGAAAATGCCGACCTGGTTTTGAGTCTGTAAAGAAATGATGAACACTGTCATCCTTACTTTGGTGTTTAAGCCACCAATAGGCGACAAAATACACAATGATCAGGGTTGGCCAAGTAATACAGGCAAGAAAGGTAATGACGCGAATGACAACGGTGGGGACTTCCAGAAAGTTCGCAAGCCCTGCACAAACGCCCAAAAACTTCTTGTTTTCGGTATCCAGCGTAAAAGGGTTAGCTTTGGCGTTCATGCTGCTCCCTCCAATCTGGAACCTCTGAATCCAAAATTGATTCAAGGGTATCTATGCGGTTGCTGAGAGACTTCGCCATTGTTGAAAGCTCTCGGATATCGTATTCAGTATCAGACGAGAGCTTGACCTTTTTTTCACGACGCTGATAAAGGATGAACATCCAAAGCGTTATGAAGCCTCCAATGATGGAGATCAGCGAGATTGCGAATGTGAAAAAATCCATTGGCAGTGCCCTTTAGCGGTTCGAGTTACTTGTTGAGTTTATTCTTAATGTCTTGCAGTTCTTGATCGATCTTTTCACTACGAGCGAGCTCTTCGAATTCGCTATGCAAGTCTTTGTTTTCAGCATTCATGCTGTCCACTTGTCCTTCCATAAGATCGATTTTCTTCTCATAGTACTCGAACTTGTTCATGGCGTTGTCAATATTGTAATTGTGTAGCTGTCGATTGACGTCAACGCGAGATTGTGTGGCCGTGGTGCGCATCACTATTGTCTTTTGGCGTGCACGAGCATCATTGAGTTTAGCTTGTAACTGATCGATCTCGCTACAGAGCTTATCGAGAGTCTCGTCCAATTTCTTCATTTCACCATCGAGCATGTCGACCGTGTTGTTGATACTGGTGCGCTCTACTAGAGCGGCTTTAGCAAGGTCTTCGCGTTCTTTGCTCATAGCCAATTCGGCTTTCTTTTGCCAATCATCTGACTGTTTGCGTAATTGTTCTGCGCGGCGATGCAGTGTTTTCTTCTCAGCGATAACCTTGGCAGTGCCGCTGCGCACTTCGACGAGTGTTTCCTCCATTTCCTGAATGACCATGCGGATCATTTTTTCAGGGTTCTCTGCTTTGTCGAGCAGTGAGCTAATGTTGGAATTGATGATGTCTGACAAGCGTGAAAATATGCTCATTTGCCTATTACCCTCTCAATAAAAACAATCTTTCAGTGATTTGACGTGTTCGTGTTGCAAGTAACAGGGATATAGCAGAAAGTGTGCCAAAAATTTATGCCTTTGTAAGTTGTTGTAAGTAAAGGGAATGTCAAATTCATTTGCGAGGCATTGTGGCGATGCGTGGTGAAAAATCTCAACAAGTGGTATTTTTCGCATACTTTGAAACAATCTCCCTAAACCCAAATTGAGGAAGTCTATTATGCCATCCGAAACCTCTGCACCGCGGATGATAGGGGAGTCTGCTGTTTTTCTCGAGATGCAGGAGCATGTTTCTAAGGTTGCTCCTTTGAATAAACCCGTGTTGATTGTCGGAGAACGTGGCACGGGTAAAGAATTGATTGCCGCGCGCCTGCACTTTTTGTCACAACGCTGGCAGCAAGAGTTCCTAAAGATTAACTGTGCGGCTTTTAGCGATTCATTACTTGAGGCCCAGCTATTTGGCCATGAAGCCGGCGCGTTTACGGGCGCAACCGCTCAGAAAAAAGGCTATTTCGAACGTGCCGATGGAGGCACGTTGTTTCTGGATGAGTTGGCCAATACGCCGATGCCCGTGCAAGAGAAAATCTTGCGGATTATTGAATACGGGGAACTGGAACGGTTAGGGGGCAGTCAAGCTCTGAAGGTGAATGTTCGGATAGTAGCGGCGACGAATGAAGATCTCCCCAGTCTGGCGCGACGTGGAAAGTTTCGGGCGGACTTGCTCGATAGATTGGCATTTGACGTCATCACCTTACCACCTCTGCGCGCTCGGGCTGAGGACGTGATGATTCTTGCTCAGCACTTTGCCGTGGGCATGGTGAAAGAGCTTGGGGGAGAGCTCTTTCATGGGTTTAACGCCAATATGGAGCGAATGCTACTAACGCATACATGGCCTGGCAATGTGCGTGAGCTGAAAAATGTCGTGGAACGTGCTGTCTATCAATGTCCCGATAAACAAATTTCTAGACTGGTGTTTAATCCCTTTGAGTCACCCTTTCGCTTGAGTCAGAGCGCAGGGAGCGATGCGCCAGAGTCGCAAGCTCAACCTAGTGCGAACGCGCCTATAGAAGGTGTTCCGGATCTCAGTGATGCCGATACCTTGGATTTCATCAAGCACATTCAAGCCTATGAAATTGATGTCTTGAAGCAAGCGATGAAGCGGTCACAGTTTAATCAACGTAAAGCGGCTGAATTTTTGCAGATGAGTTACCACCAGCTTCGTGGGTATCTGCGTAAATATGATCTTTTAGGATGAAAATGGGAACACTGTTTGAATCTGATCTACATCCTGCGTGTTATATTACTTGTTCGTTGAACACTTACGTATTTCTGCGGTTGAAGTAGTCGCAGTCGTCTTAGCTTAGTCTGAATTACGAGGTGCCATGGAGTTTCAATTTCCAGCGATCAATTACCTTTATTTGCTAGCGTGTATTTTAGCGTCTGTTTTGAGTTATATCAGTCACAAACAGGCGGTTGATGACGTAGGTCGCTCTTGGGTAATGGTGGTCTTCAGTTTTGCTATTTGGACCTTGGGTGAGCTAATTGCCAATATGGGCACCACGTTAGAGTGGCAATTGGCGTTTCAGCGCTTGGTGTACTTAGGGGTTATTCTTGGCGTCGTAAACTGGGTGATTTTCGCTATTCGATTCTCGGGCAATAGCCACTGGTTAACCCCAGTAGTCCTTGTGGTTATGTTGATAGTGCCAGTGAGCACATTAATCCTCGTGGGCACTCTCGAATGGCATACGCTATTCTATAAAAGCGCCGCTCTCGTTTATCGAGATTCCTACTATGTGCTTGAGCTAGAGTACGGGGTTGGTTTCTGGGCGCAGGTTATTTTTTCCAGCTATTTGTATACTCTTTCAGGCTCTGTGATTTTAATCGCCTATAGCTTGAGCAAGCCTAGTTTATACCGCAGTCAAAGCGCGCTTATCGTGTTTGCAGCCGCCATTCCATTTGTAGTTAATGTGCTCTATTTGTTCGGAGTGGATTTTGCTGGAGGGTTTGACCCAACATCATTGTTCTTCGTGTTTAGTGCGATTCTAATCACGATTGCCACGCGCAATTATTTCTTCCTGCATCTTTCCCCATTTGCACGGGACTTAGTGTTTCGTAATATTAACAGTGCGGTACTCGTCGTCAATCAACTAGAGAAAGTCACAGACGTCAATCCTGCTTTTACCGAGGTGGCCAAGCTACATGTGGATGAGCTAATAGGCCGAAACCTCGACGAAGTTTTGGATATCGCCTTTAATACGATGGGCATGCATGTTGTTGACCAGAACTATACGGGGCGATTGATTTCAAGGCACCGTGCGCGTCAATTTGAAATTAGCAGCATGCCAATTAACGGGTATAGAGACGAGCAGCTTGGACGTTTGGTGATCCTGACCGATGTTACTCAAATTCAGCGGGCTTTAGATGAAATTAGTCGATTGGCTCATACTGATTTGTTAACGCAATTGCCTAATCGACGAGCACTGATTGAATGGGTAGAAGACCTTCCATCAATAGACTCGATGTTTCAGCCTCTCATCATTGGCATGGCTGACCTTGACCATTTTAAAGTGCTTAATGATACCCATGGCCACCACTGCGGTGATTATATATTGAAAGAGGTGGCCAGTTTGCTGCAAGAGAAACTGGCTATCAACGGGATTGTGGCGCGTTGGGGTGGCGAAGAGTTTTGTTTAGTTTTGACGGGGCATTCTTGGGAGCAAGGGGAGGCTTTAGTTGAGAGTTTGCGACACGCTATTGAAGCCAGAATATTCGTTTATGAAGGGCGGGAAATTCAAGTGACGATGACCTTTGGGCTGGTGCAACGATTGCCGAGCGAGGGGCTAGACGACGCCATTAAGCGAGCAAATTTGTTGATGTATGATGGCAAGCGCCGCGGCCGTAATCTTGTATCGTCAAGTTTTGAATCTTAATCGTAGTAATAATAGTATGAACTGTCCCCATTCGAACGAAGTGCATTTTTGGGTAATAGACGACTTCCCGATTGAAACGTCGTTGATCGCAGTTCTAAGTCAGGAAGAGCGTGAACGGTATGCCCGTATCACGGCTCCTCGTATAAAGCGCCAATTCCTTCAAACCCGTTTAGCCCTACGCCATATTTTGAGTCATTATCACGGGCAGCTGCCGCCTTCTCATTGGCAATTTTCTCGTAACGATTATGGTCGCCCCGCATTAGTGGGTGATGACTTTGCGCATGGGCTCGTGTTCAACATCTCGCACACCCGTGGGGCGTTGGTGATAGGGTTTGCGCAAGACGGTGACCTAGGGGTTGATGTCGAATACACGCAACGTGAGGCCCGTGCTATAGCCTTAGCGGATCGCTATTTTTCGCCTGAAGAGGTGAGGCAATTACAAGGTCTAGACCCGTCTTTGCAAAAAGCGCAGTTCTTTGACCTATGGACATTAAAAGAGGCTTATATCAAGGCCTGTGGAATGGGCTTGGCGCTATCGTTAGCGAGTTTCTCGTATCGATTTACTGAGAAGGGGGTTGATGTGGGTTTCGCTGCAAGTCGAGAGGATGATGCGGCGCGTTGGGAATTTTGGCAGGTACAACTTTCTTCGGTGCATCAAGCGGCCATTGCTTATGGCTCTATAGCGCCTGTTAGTGCTTCGCAGCTACAAGGATTTCGTTTATGCGCTTGGGATGAAATCCAAGCGCAAGAGTTAGAGCTGATACGTTGCAGCGAACGCTTAGTTCAAGATGAACTCTAAAACAATTTTCGAACCGTAAAAGCCAACAATAAGCAGCAAGAACCCTGTGAGGGTAAAGCGGATAGCGGTGTTACCTCGCCAGCCTAACTTGTGGCGGCCCCAAAGCAATATTGCGAAAACCACCCAGGCTAGCATCGAGAAAAACGTCTTGTGCAATAAGCCTGTGGCCCACATGTCATCAATAAACAAAAAGCCTGCGATCACCCCTAGGGTCAATAGCCCTTGGCCTACCCAAAGTAATTCGAATAAAAACGTTTCCATGTCCTGAAGGGGAGGGAAGCGATGAATCAACTTGGCGGCATGGCGGTGCTTAAGTTGGTAATTTTGGAAAGCCAAAAATCCTGCCTGCAAAGCGGCAATAGTGAACATGCCATAGGCAAGAATAGAGAGCAGAATGTGGCTGACTAAGCCGGGGTCTAGGTCTCTGGCTGGGTAGGTGCTTTGCAAGGTTAGCGAAGCGATAATTGAAATCATCGCCAATGGAAACAAACCAAGAATAAGAACGCCGAAGGGTTTGCGTAGCCCGCTTAAAAGGACAAGTAATGAGATGGCGACGCAGATCAGAGTGCTAATCTGTACGATACCAAAATGATAACCATCCCCTCGATGGATCACGCCACTGGCACTGATGGCATGAGCTAGGACGGCCACTAAGCCGAGGCCAAACATCCAGAGCTGAGAGCCTTGTTTTTGTGCTCTGACCTTCAGGTGCTTTGCTTGGTAAACTGAGGCGATAAAATAAAATGTTATCGCAATCAGTCCTGATACGGTGGTTAATGGCATCGACTATCTCTGGAGGTGCTAGAAGAATTTCTGTAGGCAGCTCGTGCAGCCTCGTTGTTGCGAAAGTTTCTCATATGTACGGTGGGGGTTGAAGCGATATTTTCTCGCAAATAGGCTAATTGAAGATCGTATGTTCGCTGACAGTGAACATAGCGCCGCATTTGGCTATAATCGGGTCCAATCTATTTCTTAATGATGGCATCACGCTGGAAGTGAACTATGTTTGAAAGCTTAACCGACCGATTATCTGGGGCTTTGCGCAAGATCAGTGGCAAAGGCACGCTAACAGATAACAATATTCAAGACGCACTTCGTGAAGTGCGCCGTGCCTTGCTAGAGGCCGATGTGGCGCTTCCAGTCGTGAAAGGCTTCATTGAACGTGTTAGACAGCGTGCGGTAGGCCAAGAGGTCAAGCAAAGCCTTAGCCCGACGCAAACCTTTATTAAGATCGTGCAGGCCGAATTAGAAGCGGTCATGGGCGTGGCGAATGAAGAGCTCGACTTGCGAGCGCAACCTCCTGCCGTGATCCTAATGGCGGGTCTACAAGGGGCGGGTAAAACAACGACGGTCGCCAAGTTATCGCGTTGGCTAACCTTGAACCCCAAGAAGAGCGTCATGGTGGTCAGTGCAGACGTTTACCGTCCTGCCGCGATCGCGCAGCTTGAAACCCTCGCTAAGGAAGTGGGCGTCGCATTCTTCCCAAGCGACGTAGGACAGAAGCCTGAGGCGATCGTTAAAGCTGCCTTGCAAGAGGCGAAGAATAAATTTATCGATGTGTTGATCGTCGATACCGCGGGTCGTCTGGCGATTGATGAAAGCATGATGAGCGAGATTAGTCGTTTGCATGAAGTGCTAAATCCGGTTGAGACCTTGTTTGTCGTTGATGCTATGACAGGTCAAGACGCGGCCAATACAGCCAAAGCGTTTAATGATGCGTTGCCATTGACCGGTGTGATTCTGACCAAAGCAGATGGTGATGCCCGTGGTGGTGCTGCATTGTCAGTGCGAGAAATCACGGGTAAGCCAATTAAGTTCATTGGTGTTGGCGAGAAAACTGACGCCTTAGAGCCTTTCTATCCCGATCGTGTTGCGACTCGTATTCTTGGTATGGGTGACCTCCTTTCTTTGATTGAAGAGGTCGAGCGCAAAGTCGATAAAGAGAAAGCGGAACGCATCGCTTCGAAAATCAAGAAGGGCAAAGGTTTTGACCTCGAAGATTTTAAAGAACAAATTAAGCAAATGCAGAACATGGGGGGAATGAGCAGCATAATGGACAAACTCCCAGGAATGGGTGCGCTTCCAGCAGGTGCTGCTAAGATGGTGGACGACTCATTGTTCAATAAAATGGAAGCGATAATTAATTCCATGACAATGAAAGAGCGCGTCAACCCAGAGATCCTAAATGGTTCCCGCAAGCGCCGAATTACAGTGGGATCAGGGACGCAATTGCAAGATCTCAATCGCCTTCTAAAGCAACACAAGCAGATGCAGAAAGTCATGAAGAAGATGAAAGGCGGCGGAATGGCCAACATGATGCGCGGTTTAGGCGGCATGGGTGGTCCTGGAGGTTTTCCTGGGGCAGGTGGGCCTCCTCGCTTATAAATTACTGCTATTGGGGCGTTCTCGAGGAGCGCTCCAATGACTTTAATGGCGGGACTTCTCTGTTGCTTCGTGGGTTTTTACCTTGCATATTAAAAACTTGAAAGTTCCCTTCCATATAGAGTCTATTTCCCTTAGAATACCCGCCTTTTTCCACCCTCAGCTTGTGCGCAAGCAATGATGGGTTTCGGCATGTGCCGATAACGTATTGAGGTTGGAACAGTTTTCGATCGATTGCACAAACAGGAATCATAAGTTTATGGTCATTATCAGACTGGCTCGCGCTGGTGCTAAAAAGAAGCCTTTTTACTACATCACAGTGACAGATCAGCGTAATCCACGCGATGGTCGCTTTATTGAGCGTGTTGGATTTTTCAACCCACTCGCTAAAGGTCAGGAAGAGCGTCTTCGTCTCAACCTTGATCGTGTAGAGTATTGGACAGGCAAAGGCGCACAGCCAAGCCAACGTGTTGCAGCATTGCTTAAAGATGCGGCTAAAGCTGCTTCTACAGCGGCGTAATTGACTTCAGCGCTAGCGAAATCTAGCGTTGCGGGTCCATATGCACGAAAGTGACATAGAGGTTGTTAGATGGAGCTTGAACAGCAGGAATTGGTGACCATGGGCCGTATTGGCCGTCTTTATGGCATCAAAGGCTGGCTCAAGCTGATCTCTTACACGGATCCGCAAGACAATATTCTTGATTTTAAGCAGATGAACGCCAAAATTGGCGGACGTTGGCAAGTTATCAAGATGGACCAAAGCAAGGTTCATGGCAAAGGGTTGGTCGCGCATTTTGTAGGCTACGATGATCCCGATGATGCCAAATTGCTAACAGGGGTAGAGCTTGCCGTTAGTGTGCAAGAACTACCCGAGCTTGATGAAGAAGATTTCTATTGGCGTGAGCTTAATGGAATGCAGGTGATAACAGTGTCTGGCCAATTACTGGGGACTGTCGCCAAAATGTTAGAGACCGGTGCGAACGATGTGCTGGTGGTACAGCCCTCAGAAGGCAGTATCGACAAACGGGAACGTTTAATTCCCTATTTGCCAGACCAAGTAGTACAAGAGGTGTCTCGTTCAAAGCGTTGTATAAGCGTTGACTGGGATCCTGATTATCTGGCCTAGATTTTTAGAAGGGGAGCAAAGTGCTGATTGGCATAGTCACATTGTTTCCTGAGATGTTCGCGGCAGTGACGGATTACGGGATTACGGGCCGTGCTAATCGCGACGGAATTGTATCGGTTGAGTGTTGGAACCCTCGGGATTTCACAACCGATAAGCATCGCACAGTGGACGATCGCCCGTTTGGTGGTGGCCCAGGAATGCTGATGAAGACCGAACCTTTGCAAGCTGCAATTAATGCAGCCAAAGAAGGCTTGGGCGAAACACAAGGCGACAAACCACTTGTGATTTACTTGTCCCCGCAGGGGCGACGACTAGATCAAGAGGGGGTTGAGCAGCTAGCCAAACGCAAGCAATTAGTGTTGGTGTGTGGTCGTTATCAAGGAATTGATGAGCGAGTGTTACGTCACGAGATCGATGAAGAATGGTCAATTGGGGACTTTGTTCTCAGTGGCGGTGAACTGGCCGCGATGGTAATGGTCGACGCGTTAACGCGCTACCAACCACAAGCATTAGGCCACGATGGTTCAGCCGCTGCAGACTCTTTTGCAGACGGTTTGTTAGACAGTCCGCAGTATACGCGGCCACAAGAATACGAAGGCGAGTCAGTGCCTGATGTATTACTTGGCGGAAACCATGAGCGAATCAGGGTTTGGCGCCTCAGAGAAAGTCTCGGTAATACATGGTTGAAACGACCAGATTTGTTAGAAAAGTTAACGCTAAACGCGGAACAAAAATTTTTGTTAGAACAATTTATTGATGATTACGAGGCGCGGTGCAATCGCACTGAATCTTGAACCCGGGAGCAAGGCAATGAGCAAGAACAAGATCATTCAGATGGTTGAAAACGCGCAACTTAACAAGGACATCCCAGACTTCGGTCCAGGCGATACTGTTGTTGTACAAGTAAAGATCAAGGAAGGCGATCGCGAACGTCTTCAAGCATTTGAAGGCATTGTGATTGGTATTCGTAGCCGTGCACTGAACTCTGCGTTTACAGTACGTAAGATCTCCCACGGTGTTGGTGTTGAGCGTACTTTCCAGACTCACAGCCCATTGCTAGACAGCATTACGTTGAAGCGTCGCGGTGATGTGCGTCAAGCAAAACTGTACTACTTGCGTGAACTTTCGGGCAAAGCGGCTCGAATCACTGAGAAGCTTCAGAAAAAATCAGTCTAACTCTCAGCAAAAGGGAGTGAAGCGTAAAGCGCTTCGCCCAATTGTTGTGTGGCAGACAAATAAAAAGGAGGCACTTAGTGCCTCCTTTTTTTATTGGCGCTGATTTAAGGCGTGGCTCGCTAGGGATGCCTTGTGTTAAGTTACGTCATTAAATTTAAGGAAATATGCAGCAAAAGGAGACAATTTACTGAAAATGTCGGTCTCCCGCTTTATGCCTAATTGAATGCACGCTCGTGAGGAATATTTTTCATGAAACATCTACTTCGTACACTCGTTGCAAGCGCCGTTTGTTTGCTTGTTCTTACTCAAGCCGCTTTTGCTCAAGATCAAGCTTGGGCGCAATCGCTTAAAGCGGGACTGACTCAGACGTTGAGCCAGGCCACTGGCGCAATGGTCGAAATCGTCAACGTGACTGAAACCCCTTTTCCAGGTTTGATCGAGGTTGAACTTTCCACTGGAGAAAGGCTCTTTACAGATACTAAGGGCGAGTATTTAGTCACTGGTGACTTGTTCAAGGCGCAAAGCAATGGGTTGATTAATCTATCGGCCATCGAGCGTCAAAAGAATATCGCACAGTGGATTGCTGAAGTGCCTGAGTCAGAAATGGTGATTTTCGAGCCAGAACAAACAAAGGGTACTATTACGGTATTCACAGATGTTGATTGTGCTTATTGTCGTCGCCTCCATGGCGATCTAGAGACTAATCTCGCTAATGGTATTCGCGTACGGTATGTCGCCTATCCACGCGGCGGTGAGGCCTCTGAGGCTTATCCGAAAATGATCAGCGTTTGGTGTTCAGATGATCGCAATAAGTCGATCTCTCAGGCGAAACATGGTCAAAACATCCCTAGTCGAGACTGTGATAATCCTGTCTTAAAGCACTATGCGCTTGGTAATAAGATTGGTATTTCTGGCACTCCTGCAATAGTGCTAGAAGACGGAACAGTGATTCCGGGCTATTTAGAGCCTACACAATTGGCGGCAACTGTCTTCGGTCAATAGAGAACTAGCCAAACGCCCTTCAATGGCATCGTTTACTGCGTAAAAATGTGGTGAACGATGCTTTTTGTTTTCCAAATTTTAGTACAATATGCGCCACTTAACTTTGGTGTAGAGGGATAGTCTTGAAACAGGATTTAGTACAAGAGCATAAAGCGCAGTTCAATGTTGGAATTTGCGGAATGGGCACCGTCGGCGGCGGCACCTTTAACCTGTTACAAGCTAATCAGGCTGAAATCACTCGTCGCCTCGGAAAAGAGCTGCGCGTCACTCATGTGGCATCGCGGCGTGAAAACCCACTCTATGACACAGCCGATGTGCGCTTTAGCACCGATGTGTTTGCTGTTGTCGATGACCCAGAAATCGATGTGGTAGTAGAAGTGCTAGGAGGGATGGAGCCAGCTCTGTCATTGATCATGCGTGCGATTGAAAACGGCAAGCATGTCGTCACTGCCAACAAAGCCCTCATTGCTGTGCACGGAAACGACATCTTTGCGGCTGCAAAGCGTAAAGGGGTGACGGTTGCTTACGAAAGTGCGGTAGCCGGTGGTATCCCCATCATCAAGGCTCTGCGCGAAGGGCTTGCCGCCAATTCTATCCAATGGTTAGCGGGTATCATTAACGGTACCGGCAATTTCATTCTTACCGAAATGGCTGAAAAGGGACGTAATTTTGCGGATGTATTACGCGAGGCGCAAGCCTTGGGCTATGCCGAAGCAGACCCTACTTTTGACGTTGAAGGCATCGATGCTGCACACAAATTAACGATCTTGGCGGCCAATGCTTTTGGGATCGCCTTGCAGTTCGATAAAGTGTATACCGAAGGTATTAGCAAAATTACCAGTGATGATGTCAATTATGCGGCCGAGCTAGGATATCGCATTAAGCATCTTGGTATTACGCGCATGACAGATAAAGGCATCGAACTGCGCGTACATCCCACATTGGTCTCTGAGCAGCGTCTCATTGCTAATGTAAATGGCGTGATGAATGCTGTCGTAGTGAAGGGTGACTCGGTTGGCGCAACGCTGTATTACGGCGCAGGAGCTGGCGCGAAGGCGACAGCGTCTTCGGTAGTGGCTGACCTGATTGATATTGTCCGTAGTGCAGGGGATGCGTCCAAGGGATCGCCTGGCAATGTGCCTTCGTTGGCGTTTAATTCACTTCGTTCGGATATTCCTATATTGGATATCGAAGACATTGAATGTGAGTTTTATTTGCGACTATCGGTGTATGACAAGATTGGGGTTATGGCTCTGATCTCACAATTGTTAACGGATTATGGAATCAATATTGAAGCATTGATTCAAAAAGAGCCCGACTCTAGTTTGGGGTCTTATGTGTTCGTGCCGATTGTCATTCTTACTGGCAAAGTATTAGAGCGACGAATGAACGAAGCGATTAAAGCGATTGATGCGCTCGACCAAGTGGTAGAGAAAGTAACTCGCATACGCATAGAACAACTCGATGGCGAAGACAGTTAGTCTCGTATTGATAGAAAATAGGCAAACTTCATGAGATACATCAGTACTCGCGGCAAAGCGCCGGCGCAAACATTCGAACAGGTGTTGCTGACAGGGCTTGCTCCTGACGGAGGGCTTTATGTGCCCGAGCAGCTGCCTACGTTTAGTAAAGCTGAAATGGAGCAGATGGCGGGGTTAAGTTACCCAGAACTTGCTCATAAAATTATTACGCCGTTTGTCGATGGGGCAATACCCGATGACGTGCTGAAAGAGATTATCGAACGCAGCTATGCCAAATTTGCGAGTAAGGCTGTGGCTCCATTGCGCATGCTTGGTGCGAATGAATGGGTGCTTGAACTGTATTGCGGCCCTACGTTGGCCTTCAAAGATTTTGCACTGCAGTTGCTAGGCAATCTTCTCGACTACGTGCTCAAACGTAACGATCAAAAAGTAGTGATCCTTGGCGCGACTTCCGGAGATACGGGTTCTGCTGCGCTTGAAGGGTGCCGTCATAGTGAAAATGTCGATATCTTTATTCTTCACCCGCACCAAAGAGTGTCGGAAGTTCAGCGTCGTCAGATGACGACAGTGCTTGGCGACAATGTGCACAATATTGCTGTGCAGGGTAATTTTGATGATTGCCAAAGTATTGTGAAAGCGGCCTTTGGTGATCAGTCCTTTCTTCCTGAAGGTCGACAGTTAGTGGCAGTAAACTCCATAAACTGGGCGCGAATCATGGCGCAGATCGTCTATTATTTTTACGCCTCAGTGCAATTGGGTGGCCCACACCGTCAAGTATCGTTCTCTGTACCTACGGGTAACTTCGGCGATATCTACGCGGGTTATCTTGCCATGCAAATGGGTTTGCCGGTGCGTCAGTTAATTGTGGCCACTAATAGCAATGACATTTTGCATCGCTTTATCAATCGCAATGAGTACTCGTTATCAGAACTAAAACATACCTTGTCTCCTAGCATGGATATTATGGTGTCGAGTAACTTTGAACGCTATCTATTCGATTTGTTTGGCCGTGACGGCGAAGCCTTGTCGCAGTTTATGTCCAATTCAAGTACTGGCAGTCAAAGTGTCTCTGCCGAACGTTGGGAGCAAGCGAAGAAAGTGTTCTCTAGCGCGGCCGTTGATGATGACGTCACTTGTGATGTCATCAAGCAAGTGTTCGAAGAGTCTGAGTTCTTGATCGACCCCCACACGGCTGTTGGCGTAAAAGCGGCGCGTGATTGCAATACAGATACCTCGGTGCCGATGATTACATTGGCGACGGCACACCCAGTGAAGTTCTCTGATGCGGTTGCCCGCGCAGGTCTGGACACGCCGCAGTTGCCAGAGCATTTGAGTGATTTGTTTGAGCGTGAAGAACGGTATGACATCGTTGATAACTCTTTGGGTGCTATTACCGAATACGTTAAGTCCCATCTGTGAAACCCCTGATTAGCCGTAGAGCTGTGCCGCAGACGCATCATTTGTCTGCGACATTGCCTGCGTTGCTGCAGCGCGTTTTGTCGGCGCGTGCAGTGACCTCGGACGCGGATATCATCCTGTCCTTTAATACCTTACTTGCTCCCCAATTACTAAACGGTATTAATGCCGCTGTAGCGTTACTGATTCAACAGTTGGATCGGCAGGGGCGTGTATTAATCGTTTCTGATTTTGACGCTGATGGCGCGACGAGTTGTGCGCTGGCTTTGCGGGCATTGCGCGCGATGGGGTTCAAGAACGTTGATTATATAGTTCCCAATAGATTCGAATACGGCTATGGCCTGACCCCAGAGATCGTTGAGTTAGCGAAAGGGAAACGACCAGACTTATTGCTGACTGTGGACAATGGGATCTCCAGTATTGAAGGCGTGGCCGCCGCGCAAGCATCGGGGATGAAAGTGTTGATCACCGATCACCATTTACAAGGCCGCGAACTGCCCGCGGCGGATGCCATCGTCAATCCCAATCAACATGCCTGTGATTTTCCTAGTAAAGCCCTAGCCGGAGTAGGGGTGGTGTTTTATGTGTTGGCAGCGCTACGCAGTGCTCTTCGCGAACGTCATTGGTTTTCAGAAAATGCCATTACCGAACCTAATCTTGCAAATTATTTGGATTTAGTTGCACTCGGCACTGTGGCGGATGTAGTGCCCCTTGATCGCAATAATCGCATTCTCGTCAATGAAGGTTTGAAACGAATTCGTGCCGGACGCGCTTGTGCTGGGATTATGGCTTTGCTCAGTATTGGCAAGCGCGATCCTGCAACCTTAGTAGCAAGTGATCTCGGCTTTGCCGTAGGCCCGCGATTGAATGCGGCGGGTCGACTTGATGATATGTCCCTAGGAATAGAATGCCTGTTGTGTGATGACCCCAAGCAAGCGCTAGAAATGGCGCAGGCGTTAGATGGAATGAACCAGCAGCGTAAAACGATTGAAACCGACATGCGCACTCAAGCGATGGCGACGCTTGAAACCTTGTCCCTTGATGAGGCGCAAATGCCGGCGGGCTTGTGTATTTATAATGCAGATTGGCATCAAGGTGTTATTGGCATTCTCGCCGCGCGTATCAAGGAGCGTTATCACCGTCCTGTGATCGCGTTTGCTGACGCAGGAGTCGAAGGGGATGGGAGCGAGGAGCTCAAAGGATCGGCACGTTCGATACCCGGATTGCATATTCGTGACGTGCTCGATACTGTGGCTACCCAAAATCCAGGCTTGATTAGTCGGTTTGGCGGTCACGCCATGGCGGCAGGGCTGAGCTTACGCAAAGAAGATTATCCGAGTTTTAAGGTGGCGTTTGCAGACGCTGTCGCCTCCCAGTTAGGAGAGGAAGATCTACAGGCGCGTATCGTGACAGATGGAGCGTTAGGCGCGGACGAGTTAACGCTGGCCAATGCACAGCTACTAAGGCAATACGGTCCTTGGGGGCAGCATTTTCCAGAGCCCAGCTTCGATGGAGAGTTTCTCATCGCTCAGTATCGAGTCTTGGGCGGGGCGCATCTTAAATTAGTGCTGTGCCCAGTAGATGATAAGCAATGTCTGTTAGATGCTATCGCCTTCAATGTTGAGACGGAGCAGTGGGCAAACTGTAACAATTGGCGCGTTAGAGTGGTCTATCGACTCGATGTTAACGAGTTTCGCGGTCAGCGTAACTTGCAGCTAATGATAGAACATATCGAGCGTTGCGAGTAAACGAACGTGGCCAAACGTCTTTTTAAAACAAGCATTTAGAGTGAAATGTCAGTGTTACCTTTTATCACAATGTTTTAAGCCTATTCTTGAGTCTTAGCGTTACAATCGATCCAATAAGGTCGATTAAGGGAGAGTGGAACATGCGGAATCTAGTCAGTGCATTGCTGGTATATGCTTCGATGCTGGTATTACCTCAAGCCTCTATGGCCGAGGTCTTCCATGGGGAAGAGATCGATGTAGAGCTGGTATCTGAAAGCACTAATGTTGTGGCTGGTGAAACACTGTGGTTAGCGGTTCGACTGGACCCATCAGAGCATTGGCATACCTATTCTCGTTGGCAGGGTGATAGTGGCGACGCGACTACGTTGGCCGATTGGCAGTTGCCTGAAGGGGCAGTGCCTGGCGAATTACAATTCCCAACACCAACATGGCTGCCTTTCCCAGGTTCTGATTTAGTCACGTTTGCTTATGAGAAGGAGGTTTTTCTTCCGGTCTCTGTACAAATCCCTGATGACTATGAAGCCGATATTTTTACAGCCTCTGTGTTTGTGCAGTGGCAAGTGTGTGATGAGATATGTTTGCTCGGCGAAGCCACTATAGGCATTGATCTTCCTGTACGCGGGCTCACCCTTGAGAATGACCCTCAGTGGGCGCAGGCGTTTGTTGATACGCGTGCGACATTGCCATTGGTCGATCACGACATTCAGACATTGTTTGCCGTTGGTGGAGATCGTATTAGTCTCTCATTTCAATCAGAGGACACCGTTTTTGAAGATGCCGCGAACGTGTGGTTCTTCCCAGAAAGTAAGCGCATTCTGAAACCAGCTCCTTTACGTGATCTCACGATATCTCCAGGGATGGTCCAGCTTACGCACGTTCAAGCGCGACGTTTCCGTACTGAGAACGACCAGATTGAAGGCGTTTTGTCCGTTGAAGATCGCTCGGGCAATATCCAAGGGTATTTAGTGACGGCGGTACCGGCTAGTGCGTCTAACTTGTCCTCGGTTACCGCATTAGCGGCAAACGGATTGACTGGCACCGATGGCTCTAGCGGCGGTCCTGGGCTATTGAATGTAATTTTCTTTGCTTTGGCGGGTGGTTTAATTCTGAACTTGATGCCTTGCGTGTTCCCAGTGCTCTCTTTAAAAGTGTTGAGCTTGGCATCTAAAGGCCAAACCGCAAACTCAGAGCAACGCTTACACGGTTTAGCGTACACAGCGGGCATTGTGGTCACCTTTATGTTGTTGGCGAGCGTACTGATCGGGTTGCGAGCTGGCGGCGAAGCTGTCGGTTGGGCATTCCAGCTACAATCGCCTTGGTTTGTAGCGCTCCTCATTTATATCTTCTTTAGTTTTGGATTGAGCTTGTCCGGTGTCTTTGAATTCGGCACTAGCTTTATGGGCATCGGCAACAATCTAACCCAGAAAACAGGGTATAAAGGCTCCTTCTTCACTGGTGTTTTGGCAACAGTGGTGGCAAGTCCTTGTACTGCTCCGTTCATGGGCGCCGCATTGGGCTTTGCCTTGTCACAGTCTTGGCTTGTGGCCATGGTGGTGTTCTTCTTCTTGGGCTTAGGCATGGCATTGCCATTCCTTGTCCTCTCGTTTAGCCCTCGATTGCTTAAATACATGCCACAGCCTGGCGCATGGATGAATACCTTTAAGGAGTTCATGGCGTTCCCGATGTACGCGACCGTGTTGTGGTTGTTGTGGGTATTAGGGAATCAAGTCGGCGTCAACGGCATGGCCATCGTAGTAGGCTCTTGTTTATTGCTGGCCTTTGGTTTGTGGTTGCTGCAAAAACGCACAGTAGCAGGGCCTTTTTGGCGTACCGCCAATGCGGTGCTATCAGGGCTTGCGATAGTGCTTGTGTTCTATGCGCTGCAGTCCCCTATGCTCGAAGCCCGTCAGATGAGCCAGTCCATGGCCAATGGCGAAGATGGCTATGCCGATGCCAACTACGAAGCCTTTGGTTCGGCACGTTTAGACGAGTTGCAAGCTGCGGGACAGCCGGTGTTTGTGAACATGACGGCCGCATGGTGTATCACTTGTCTTGCCAATGAGCAGACCACGCTAAGTACTGATCGCGTCATCGAGTCGATGGCGGAACATAATATCACCTACCTCAAAGGGGATTGGACAAACCAAGATCCTGAGATTAGCCGTGTGCTTGATCAGTTTAATCGCCCTAGCGTGCCACTGTATGTGCTTTATCCTGGCGCGGGTAAAGAGCCTGTGATTTTGCCGCAAATACTTACCCCCTCCATCGTTGTTGATATTTTCAACGAGAATATCTAGCGAATTAACGCCTAGGTATGTCGCTGTATAGGCCCAGACTTGCAACTCAAGGCTGGGCCTCTCTTTTTGGATTTGGTGTGCTATTCTTCTCCTTGGTTCGCAGTGCGCATGACTATGCGCTAAATTTGCATTAATCGAACTAGACTACCCCGATGCGGCAAGGATGAGAGTCACAGCACGATGAAGTTAATGAAGTTTGCAATGGGAATGCTGATCACCGCCTTGGTGTTCACTCTCTTGATCGTCGGCCAAAACTTGCTATTGCCCTTGGTGATCGCTATCGCTATTTGGTACTTGATCAACCTTCTGGCCAGTGGGTTTGGCAAGATTCGTATTGGCAGGTTCGCCATTCCGAAGTTTCTTTGCTTCGTCGCTTCTATCTTGACGTTCATCTTTACAATCTCTGCGCTAGTGCAGTTTGTCGGTAGCAGTTTAAATGACCTAGGCTCTGTAGCGACTACCTATGAAGCGAACTTACGCTCACTTTGGGCTCGTCTTCCTTATGCCGAATATCTCCCCATTGAAGGGTTTTTCGAGAGTCTCTCGACTCGTTTGGACCTGTCAGCGATTATCACGACAGTCGCGGTCTCCTTTACTAGCATTGCACGTGACAGCCTTCTAATCGTCATCTACGTGATGTTCTTGTTGTTTGAGCAAGGTAACTTCAATCGCAAGCTGGCGGCTTTGTTGGGCGACCCGCATCAAGAGAAACGCATGTTACGGATTCTTGCGCAGATCAAAGCCGATGTGCAGAAGTACCTGAGTATCAAGTTTCTCACTAGCGCGACCACAGGCACCCTGAGTTACTTATTACTCGATGCACTGGGCATTAATTTTGCCGAAATATGGGGATTGTTGATTTTCTTACTCAATTTCATTCCGACCATCGGCTCTATCGTTGCCACTATATTTCCATCGCTTATGGCTTTGGCCCAATCTAATGATGATTTTGGGCTGTTCTTCACCGTCCTATTTGGGGTGTCAGCGTTGCAGGTGTTGATTGGTAATATCATTGAACCTCGTATAACAGGAAAATCGTTAAACCTAAGTCCTGTCGTGATTCTCTTCAATCTAGCCTTGTGGGGAGCGATATGGGGAGTGCCGGGCATGTTCCTTTGTGTGCCATTGTTGATCATCACCACGATTGTCATGTCACACTTTCCCAAAACGCGGCCAATCGCTATTCTCTTGTCGAGTAACGGTCATGTCATTGTCTCTGAAGATTGACCTGCAAATCCGCGTAGTAACCGTTATAATTCCGCGCCTTTTTACACGAAAAACCTGTTATTGGACTCACAGATGAAAATTGCCGAGATTCGCCAGAAATTTTTGAATTACTTTCAGTCCCAAGGTCATCAGATCGTGGCCAGCAGTTCTTTGGTGCCGGCAAATGATCCGACTCTGCTATTTACCAACGCGGGGATGGTGCCATTCAAGGACCTTTTCTTAGGCAATGAAGTGCGCTCCTATAATCGAGCCACTAGCTCTCAGCGCTGCGTTCGTGCAGGTGGCAAGCACAATGATTTGGAAAACGTAGGCTACACCGCGCGTCATCACACTTTCTTTGAGATGTTGGGTAACTTTAGTTTTGGCGATTACTTCAAAAAGGAAGCGATGAGTTATGCGTGGAATTTTTTGACTAAAGAGCTCGGGCTAGCCCCAGAGAAACTATGGGTCACGGTTTATCAAGATGATGATGAAGCGGCAGACATTTGGTTGAATGAGATTGGTGTGTCGGCCGAGCGTTTTTCTAGACTTGGCGAGAAAGACAATTTCTGGTCCATGGGCGATACCGGGCCTTGCGGTCCTTGTACCGAAATATTCTATGATCATGGCGCTGATGTCGCCGGTGGTCCACCTGGCAGTCCTGACGAAGATGGCGATCGCTATATCGAAATTTGGAACCTCGTGTTCATGCAGTTTGATCGGCAGATCGACGGCACTCTAATACCACTGCCTAAGCCTTCGGTAGATACTGGAATGGGCTTGGAGCGTCTCGCCGCTGTGTTGCAGCATGTGCATAGCAATTATGAGATCGACCTATTCCAAGGCTTGCTGGCCTCTGCCGCCGAAATCACTGGCACAGCAGATACCACTAATACTTCCTTGCGTGTGATTGCCGACCATATTCGTTCGTGCTCTTTCCTTGTTGTCGATGGCATTCTGCCTTCCAACGAAGGGCGTGGCTATGTGTTGCGACGCATTATCCGTCGTGCCGTACGTCACGGTTATCAACTCGGGGTTAAGGACTTGTTCTTCTATCGCCTAGTGGACGCGCTCGTTGAGCAAATGGGCGAGGCTTACCCAGAGCTCAAAGCACGACAGTCCATGGTCGAGAAAGTCTTAAAAGAAGAAGAGCAGCAGTTTGCTCGCACACTTGAAAATGGTATGGCGATTCTTATAGAGGCCATTGCTAATTTGAAAGGGAAAGTGGTTCCTGGCGAAACTGTGTTCCGGCTTTATGACACCTTTGGCTTCCCAGTGGATCTTACGGCTGATGTGGCGCGTGAACAGGGCCTGACTATCGACCAAGCTGGGTTCGATGCAGCAATGGCTGTGCAGAAACAACAGGCAAGAGCGGCCGGCAAATTCAATGCCGTTGAGAAGCTCGTTATCGATGTGCAGAAAGGGACAGAATTTACAGGATATGATCGTCTAGATGGGCAAGCGCAAGTGTTGGCGATCTATCGCGATGGCCAGCAAGTGGATGCCATAGCAGGGGAAGGCGAAGCCTTATTGATTCTCGATGCTAGTCCTTTTTATGCCGAGTCAGGCGGACAAGCCGGAGACAAAGGCGTGTTGCGTTGTAATATTGGGGCCAGCAATGAAGCCTTGTTCGATGTAGTTGATACCCAAAAACAAGGCGAGCACTTCATCCATAAAGGGATTTTGCGTACTGGCAGTTTAAAGCAGGGTGATCAAGTCGAGACGAATGTCGCTGTGCAAAATCGTGCAGCAATAGCCTTGAACCATTCGGCTACGCATTTATTGCATGCGGCGCTGCGCACCGTTCTTGGTGATCACGTCACTCAGAAAGGTTCCTTGGTAACCGCTGATCGTCTGCGTTTTGATTTCTCCCACCAAGCGGGAGTGTCAGCGGCGGAGCTCGCCGAAGTGGAAGCGCTTGTGAATGCTGAGATCTTAAAAAATAATTCAGTGGCTAAACAAGTCATGAGTATCGACGAGGCAATGAATGCTGGAGCGATGGCGTTGTTTGGTGAGAAATACGGCGAAGAAGTCCGTGTCGTAAGCATGGGTGAGTTCTCTACGGAATTGTGTGGTGGTACTCACGTAGAGCGCACGGGCGACATTGGGCTGTTCAAATTTGTCGGTGAATCAGGTATTGCCGCTGGGGTTCGCCGTGTGGAGGCCGTGACAGGGCAGGGCGCATTAGCTATCGTGACGCAGCAAGAGAACACTTTGAAGCACTTGGCAGAGGTCGTGAAAACGAACACTGAAAGCCTTGTGGAGAAAGTGCAGCAGCTCATGCAAAGCAACAAGGGCCTTGAAAAAGAGCTCGAGCAACTCAAAGTTAAACTAGCGAGCGCTGCAGGAAGTGACATTGCGTCCGAAGCGATCGATGTGGGCAATATTAAATTGCTCGTAAAAGCGGTCAATGACTTTAACGCGAAAACACTACGCGATACGGTCGACCAGTTGAAAAACAAATTAGGGACATCCGTCGTTGTATTGGCAAGTGTCGAAGAAGGTAAAGTGAGTCTGGTGGCAGGGGTGAGTAAAGACCTTGTTGCGAAGATTAAAGCCGGAGACCTCGTCAATATGGTGGCCACTCAAGTGGGTGGCAAAGGGGGTGGGCGTCCCGACATGGCAATGGCCGGTGGAACGACTCCGGATACCCTGCCGCAAGCGCTTGCGAGCGTTCAAGCATGGGTCGAAGAAAAACTTTAATATTCATGACAAAGGCAGTTGCACGCGGCTAAGGGTATACGGGCCCTTAAATAGCGTTTGCATTACATTCTGCAATTTTGTTTAATTTGCACCCGTTTTAACCTATGTAGCGAAAATGGCATTATACGTTCAAAAATTTGGTGGTACTTCTGTAGGCTCAACTGAGCGCATCGAAGCTGTCGCGGAACGAGTGATTCGCACTCGAAAACAAGGCCACGATGTGGTCGTTGTGGTTTCCGCTATGAGTGGAGAGACCAATCGCCTGTTAGCGTTGGCAAATGATATCGATGAGAAACCCGCGCCGCGAGAGTTAGATGTATTGCTCTCAACCGGTGAGCAAGTCACGATTGCCTTGTTAAGCATGGCTCTCGAAAAACGCGGGTGTAAAGCGCGATCTTTTACGGGTGGGCAAGTTCGGATTCTTACCGATGAGTCACATACTCGTGCTCGCATTAAAGAGATCGATGATCAAAAGATACGTGCGGAGCTAGCGCTGGGCAAAGTTGTTGTCGTGGCCGGTTTCCAAGGTATCGATGATAACGGCAATATTACAACGTTGGGCCGTGGTGGTTCAGATACCTCTGCTGTGGCCTTGGCGGCTGCGCTAAAGGCAGACGAGTGTCAAATATATACCGATGTGAAGGGTGTTTACACAACAGACCCTCGCGTCGTTGAAGACGCCCGCTTATTGCGGACGATAACATTTGAAGAGATGCTAGAGCTGTCGAGCCTAGGCGCCAAGATTCTTCAGATTCGATCCGTTGAGTTCGCAGGGAAATACAAAGTCCCGTTGCGTGTACTCTCCAGTTTTGAAGACGACCCAGGTACTTTAATCAGTTTAGAGGATGAAAACGAAATGGAAGCTCCAATTATCTCGGGTATTGCATTCACGAGAGACGAGGCAAAAGTGACTGTCTCCGGAGTGCCAGATGTCCCCGGAGTTGCCTATCAAGTGATTGGCCCCGTCAGTGACGCCGGTATTGAAGTGGATGTAATTGTACAAAACGTGTCTGCTGATGGTACAACTGACATTACTTTCACAGTGAAACGTGCTGATAGCGAGCAAGCTCGCGAAATTATTGGTCGTATTGGTGAGGAAGTAAAAGCGCGAGAAGTTACGCTTGATAAGAAAATCGCTAAGATCTCGCTTGTCGGTGTCGGAATGCGGTCACACGCTGGAATCGCTAGCAAGATGTTTAAAACGCTAGCAGATGAATCCATTAATATTCAGATCATTACGACATCCGAGATTAAAATCTCTGTTGTGATTGAAGAGAAATATTTGGAATTAGCCGTACGTGCGCTACATAGTGCATTTGAGCTAGGAGAAGAGGAAAAGAGCTAGTTTTAGCTTGTTTTCTCTAGTTTTGCCGATAGTGCTCGGTGTCTGTGTCATGTCCGTTTGCTTGGATTTGGGGGCGCAATAAAGGCGAGTTAGAAACTCGATTTTCGTTGCGGAGCAAATAGACGTAAGCTAACAATACATCCGAGTGTGATATTCCGACGTAGTATCTATAGACAACTACGGAAAGAACAAGGACACAGTAAGCAGGAAAGGAGAAAAGAATGTTAATTTTGACTCGGCGAATTGGTGAGACTTTGATGGTTGGTGACGATGTGACTGTCACCGTTTTAGGCGTCAAAGGCAACCAAGTACGTATAGGTGTTAATGCCCCGAAGGAAGTGGCCGTGCACCGTGAAGAAATTTATCAGCGCATCCAGAAAGAGCGTGAAAACGAGAATCCGGAAACTGATACAAAAGAGTAAGCAAAAAAAGCCAGTAGCCACTGCCATTTCCCATGATGTATGTTACTATCTGCGCGCAATTTTGGAGAGATGGCCGAGTGGCTGAAGGCGCGCCCCTGCTAAGGGCGTATAGGGTAATTCCTATCGAGGGTTCGAATCCCTCTCTCTCCGCCATACAAAGAAACTGCAGCACCTCGCCGCAAATCTGCCCTCAATAGAAATCTCAGTAGTCCAATACGAGAGAGGGATTTGAACCCGAAAGAGGGTTTGATCGATTGCAACGCAATCGAAGACGAGCGCACAGCGCGATGCCCGCAGGGTTGGGTCGGCCGTAAGGCCGAACCAATCAATCCCTCCCCCTGTTCTAGTTCCACAATTCAAAGAAACTGCAGCACCCCGGCGCAAACCTTCTCTTATTGAAATTTAAAGTCATTAAATATCAATAAGATACACAATTGTTGCGGGTGTGATCTCAACCCCAGTAAGCTGAGGGTGTGCACAGTCCATTTCTGTATAACCAACAAGAGTGATAGGAATAGCTATGGCGAAAGGGGCTCACGATAAGATGGATCGCGCTATCGGTTTTGCCGTGGGCACTGCCGGTAAAAGTGTGCGTTTGTTGGGTTCGGCATTGGGGTTGCCTGGTGTTAAGCGCAATAAGTCATACCGGGTTACTCCAGGTGAAATGCCCGGTATTGAGCATGTCGCTGATGTGTCGGTGCCGCCAGAACAGGGCAGCGTCATAATCGACTGTATCGACTATAGTGCGACTCGTATCGAAAGCACGGAAATTACTCATCTCGATGAATTCCTTAAGACGCCTAAGCCTGATTGGGTGGAGGTACGATGGATCAACGTCAGTCATACCCATGCTTATGTCATTAACCAGTTTCGACAGCACTTTGAATTCCACACTTTAACAGCGGAAGACGTCCTGCATATTCCTCAGCGTCCCCGTGTGGAGTTTTTCGATGATCACTTGTACGTCGTGTTGCGAATGCTACAACTTTTGCCCCGTGAGTCTACAAATGGGGTGTCAGATTCGATCCTGAGTACAGAACAGGTCAGTATTTTACTGTATGACAAAGTACTGATTACCTTTCAGGAAAAGCCGGGGGATGTTTGGCACCCCATCCGTAACCGACTACAAGCCTCAAGCAGCCGAATTAGAAAACATGGCGCAGGCTTTTTGTTGTATTCGCTGCTTGATTCCGTGGTGGACCATTGCTTTCCTGTATTGGAAAAATATGGCGATCTATTAGAAGAGCTTGAACTTGTTACCCTAGAGCAGCCAACGCCTGAAATATTGCATCGCATTAATTCCCTCAAACGCGAACTTTCATTGCTGCGGCGCATCGTTTGGCCCATGCGCGAGATTGTCGATCAATTGTATCGAGAGGAAGAGGGTAAAATGGGGGAGGCGACGCGGCCGTATCTGCGCGATGTGTATGAACATACGATACAGATCGTAGAGATCATCGAATCCTATCGCGAAATGGCCGGTGGCCTCACCGACTTATACATGTCCGCGATGTCAAACCGTATGAATGAGATTATGAAAGTGCTCACCATCATGGCCTCGGTGTTCATTCCGCTCACTTTTATCGCTGGTGTTTACGGCATGAATTTCGACGCTATGCCCGAATTGGCTGTGCCTTGGGCTTACCCTGCAATTTGGGGTGTTTTCATCCTGCTCACGGTTGGAATGCTGGCTTTCTTTTGGCGCAAGGGATGGATTGGGAAGGGGTAAACTTTTGCGCGCCTACAGCAGATAAACCCAAATCAACCAGCAGGCTATGGCTGTAATTATTGGCACAAACATTAAGAGAAACATGTACTTTAGATGTGACATTTTATTGCTCCGTAGCGAGTGTCCCCTAATATCGCTTTCAAAGAGTGAGCGATGAATTTGCTAGAGGAATCTTTATCGACTATGACACGACTCGATCTTATCATTTTCGCCTGCAACCACAAGTGAGTGGGTTGTTTGAGCTGTTGGGCGACGCAAGAGCCTAATGACGACAAGCCGCTTTTATCTTACGCCATACTGACCTAGTGCCATCTTGTTTCCCCCAGCCCTCTTGTGACACCATGTTGCTTGTATTGCCATTAGAAGCACGATGCTTACAAACGTGCCCAAAGCCCCCAAAGAGGACGCTCCATGACTCACGCTATTCGTCAAACCCCCTTCGTATTTTGCCTATTCCTGTTGTTGACTATGAGCCCCGCTGCCATGACCCAAAGCAATGACGCTAACGCTATTACGCCCTTTGAAATTCATATCCCTGACGCCGACATCGCCGATCTTAAGCAACGGCTTCTTAATGCGAGATTGCCCGCTCAAATTCCAGGGACGGCATGGGAGTACGGGACTAACGCCGAGTATTTACGAGAGCTAGTGGATTATTGGGCGAATGACTTTGACTGGCGAGAGCAGGAGCGGGCCTTAAACGAGTTTGACCAGTTTAAGACTGACATCGATGGGCTGCCTATACACTTTATTCACCAGCGTTCGACTCACCCTGATGCCATGCCTTTGCTCATTACTCATGGGTGGCCGGGCTCTTTTGTTGAGTTTCGCAAGATTATTGGTCCATTGACGCAACCAGAGCTCTACGGTGGCAATCCTGAGGATGCCTTTCACGTAGTGATTCCTTCTTTGCCAGGCTTTGGGTTTTCCGGCGAGCCACAAGAGCGTGGGTATAACCCTGAGCGAATGGCCCATGTGCTTGCCGGTCTCATGGAGCGCTTGGGCTACGAGCATTACGGGGCACAAGGGGGCGACTGGGGCGCCATTATCAATCGTGTGCATGCGGCGCGTTATAGCGAGCGCATGATTGGTCTGCATTCCAACTTTATATTGGCTGGTCCTCCCGAGGACGAGGCTATTCGAGCAGCGGTTCCCGCAGAAGAAACGGCGGCGCAGGTAGCGCGTGCGCAATTTATGGCCAATGAAGTCGGCTATCAACAAATTCAAGGCACAAAACCTCAAACCCTAGGGGTAGCCCTGAACGATTCCCCTGCGGGGCTTGCGGCGTGGATCGTTGAGAAGTTTCATGGTTGGAGCGATGTTGATCAACAAAGTGTCGACGGCTTAGAGGCGAAGTTTACAAAAGACGAAATATTAACGGACATTAGCGTGTATTGGTTCACCGCGAGCATTACGGCATCAACGCGTATTTATTATGAAAGCCGTAATTTTCCAGCAAATGAACCCACGGGCTATGTCAGTGTGCCAACTGCCGCCGCAGTGTTTCCATCTGAAATCTATATCATTCCAAGATTATGGGCGGAACAGCAGTATAATATTGTGCGTTGGACAGTAATGCCTCAAGGGGGGCATTTCGCCGCCATGGAAGAGCCTGATTTATTGCTCGAAGATGTGCGCGCGTTTTTTCGATCTTTGCGTTAATGCACTAAGGGACCTAGATGCCGCTTTTTCTAAGTTGTTCGAACCGCGTAGAGGAGTTGCATACGCAACTTGCGCGCTTGCTAAAGCTTGCACCGCTTAAGGACCCGCTCCAAGAAGAAGTGATTATCGTGCCCGGCATGGCCATGCAGCGTTGGGTTAATCAACAGCTTGCCTTGCAGCATGGCATTGCGGCGAACATTCATTATCCGCTGCCAGCGGCTTGGATTTGGAGCCTCGCGGCTCGAACTAACCCCAGTGAATTGATTGAAGGGGAAGACCCACTGTCGCGAGAGAACGCAGCATGGCGTATCTATGCGTTGTTGCCTGGCATGTTGGAGCGAGAAGAGTTTCAAGAGCTGCAACGCTATCTGCATAATGATGAAAGCGGCGTTAAACGCTGGCAGTTAGCGCAACGTCTTGCCGATATTTTCGATCGTTATCAATATTATCGTCCCGACTGGATCCGAGATTGGAGTGCAGGCAAGCACAATGCACAGGCAAACAGTGCCAACGTGCCATTGTGGCAAGTGGCGCTTTGGCAGGGCTTGGTGCAAGAGTGCCCTAATAGTCACCGTGTCGCCCTCATCGATAATCTGCTGCAAGTGCTTAATGAGTCTAGTACGCGTGATGCGTTATTGAAAACTATTCCCGAGCGAATCAGCTGTTTTGCTTTATCGTCGTTGCCGCCATTGTTTGTGCAGGTACTGCATGCTTTGGCGCAATACACCGATATTTTCTTGTTTCTCCATAGTCCGACGGATCAATACTGGGCGGACCTGCGCAGTCAAAAAGATCAAGCACGCCTGCGGTTAGAGAAACCGGCTGAGGCTGTCTACTACGATACAGGAAACGAATTGTTAGCCTCTTGGGGGCGCCAAGGGCAGGCATTCCAAGACCTATTACTCAATGACGATAGTATTGAATCCACTCATTGGGAAGATTACCTGCAAGCAGGGGATGATAGCCTTTTGCATCGATTGCAGGATGATATCTTAGCGCTTACGAATACGAGCCAAGAAGTCCCGTTGGACGAATCGGTCGAGATCAGTGTTTGTCATAGCCCTATGCGCGAATGCCAAGTGTTGCACGATCGCTTGCTGTCCGCCATTGACGCTGACCCAACACTAAAGCCTGAAGATATCTTGGTGATGGTGCCAGAGATAAGCCGTTATGCTCCTTACGTGGAAGCCGTCTTTCGCCAAGATGATCATTCTGAACGTCCGTTTATTCCGTGGAATCTTTCGGATATAAACGTGGCCGATGAACACCCATTGGTCCGAATCTTTCTGCAGTTGTTAACGCTGTCGAGCTCTAGGTTCTCTTTCTCAGAGCTGGCATCCTATCTTGAAGTGCCTCAGATTGCCGCGCAGTTTGAACTAGAAGGGGCGACACAGGATGAGTTGCTAGCATTACTGCGAGAAAGTGAAGTGCGCTGGGGCATCAATGCGGCGCATAAAGAAACATTAAATTTACCCAACATTGATCAAAACACTTGGGAGCATGGAATAGATCGACTGATCGCCGGTTATGCGATGTCTGGTATTCCATTATGGCATGACATTGCTCCGATGAATGGTGTCGGCGGCGCAAGTGCTGCCGCATTGGGACGGTTCTGTGGTTTATTAGAAACCCTGAAGCAATGGCATCTAACGTTAAATCAATCACGCAGTGCGCAGCAGTGGCAGCAGCTATTAAATGCCATGCTGGAAACGCTGTTTGGCTCTCAACGCGATGATGATGACCGGCTTCAACAGATCAGAGATGCCATTGATGAGCTCGCCACGCAGGCTAACGAACAAATACTGTCAATCGAATTATTACGGCTGTGTTTAGAGGAATCCTTAAGTACTCGTACTCAGCATAATCGTTTTTTCAGCGGCGGCGTGAGCATTTGTGGGATGCGTCCGATGCGCAGTTTGCCGTTCCGAATGATCTGCGTGCTTGGTCTCAATGATGCCGCATTCCCACGAACTGAACAGAACCAATCCTTCGATGCCATGGGCAAACATTGGCAAGCAGGGGACCCCCGCAAAGGCGATGAAGATCGCTATTTACTGCTTGAAACCCTGTTGTGCGCGCGCGATAAACTGTATTTGAGTTATACAGGTAGAAGCCTCAAAGACAACAGCGAGTTACAGGCCTCCGTATTGCTGCGTGAGTTTATGGACTTCCTCAATGCGCACTATATTCCTGAAGGCTCGGATGCCTCCAATATCAGCCAGATGCTGACCTTTGAATATCCCATGCAAGCTTTTAGTTGGCGACAGTTTGAATCTTTGCCTGATGATGGCGCGCGGCAAAGCTACGATTCGTGGTGGTGCGACGTGGCGCAAACGTTGCAAAACGAGCGTCGCGAGCTTGGTCTGTTAGACGCCTGGCCCATTACTGCTATTCCAATGCCAGAGGAGAGTGTCGAGCAAGTTGAATTGAGCCGACTGATCCGCTTTATGCAGCACCCAGTGAAAGGATTTTTCAACCAACGACTTGGCATTTATTTGCAAGAAGGTGATGCCAGTGAAGATGAAGAAAATTTCTCCATTGATGGTTTATCTACTTGGCAGATGCACAAGGGGCTTATTAACACCTTATTGAAAAATGTAGCGCAGCCAGATAATGAACTTTTAGCTCTGTACCAAGCACAGGGCGTTTTGCCTCACGGCGCCATGGCGCAGAACGCTTATGACACGATGCGAGAAAAAGCCGGTAACTTGCTGGAACGATTACAAGCCTATGAATCATTAGACGTGCAACCTTTAGCGATTGAGTTGGCGTGTCAGCTGCCCAATAGCGATGAGTTTGTGGCCGTCACCGCACACCTTACTCAGTTCTACCCATCGAAGGGTTTATTGCATTACACACCGTCTTCTATGAAGCCGAAGCATTTACTGGCGCTTTGGCTGGAACACTTAGCGTTTTGTGCAGCAAGTGCGAGAGATGAAAGTCTTAAGAGTGTCTTGATTTGCAAAGACCAAGAAGTGCAGTTTTCGATGCTCGAACCTGCCATGGCTTTGTCGCAGCTATCCGGTTATGTAAGCCTATACCGCGAGGGCTTAACGCGCCCATTACCGCTATTCCCTCTTGCAAGTTATGAGTTGGGCTTAGGGGATGACGAGAGCGCGATCAAAAAAGCCCGCGGAAAGTGGAACAGTAGCGAGTATTCTTTTGCGGCCGACGAAGACGACCCGTATATCAATTTGGTGAATCGTCACTGTGCGGCGGACCCACTCGCCGAGCAAGCCCATTTGGATCTTGCGTATCAAGTGTATGCCACGTTACGTAATGCGCAGGAGCAACCATGAGCGCACCTATCGTACTCGATGCCGCCCAAACTTTGTCGTTGTCCTTAACCGGGATAAAGCTGATTGAGGCTAGTGCAGGCACGGGCAAGACCTATGCGATCAGTAATCTCTATCTACGTTATGTGTTGGCTGGTTTTACGGTTAATAAGATTCTTGTTGTGACCTTTACCAATGCGGCAACGGAAGAATTACGAGGCCGAATTCGCGCGCGCCTGTATGTGGCGCAACGGGTTCTAGAAGCAATCGAGACGAACAGCGCTCAAAGTGATGATGCGTTTCTGGTGCAGCTAATACAGCATTATCGTGAAGGGCCAGAAGAGGCGCTGGCAGAGGCAATCGCACGTTTACGCTTTGCAGTGCGCAGTATGGAAACGGCAGCCATTTTTACTATTAACGGTTTTTGTCAGCGTGCTTTAAGTGATCATGCATTCAATAGCGGTCAAGCGTTTCAGATGGACTTGATCCGAGACGACGACGCGCTTTGGCGCGATGCGTTGAAAGACTGGTGGCGTCGATCTGTCTATGAATTAACGCAGGAACAACTTGCGCTGTTCATGAGTGTTTTTCCGAATCTAGATGCGTTCCTAAGAAGCCAATCAATTCTTAGAAACAGCCGTGGCAAAAAAATACTGCCAAAGACGAACACGAGTCTGGAGCTATTGTACGGTGAGATAGAAAAGACACACGATCCGCTGGTCGTCTTGGCTCAACGTTGGGCCGAAGAAGGGCTCGCTTTGAAAGAGTTGTTATTAACCTCGGGAGCATTGGCGCGTAACGCGAGCTCGGGGTATAGGCTCGCAGAGCTAAAAGTTTCGCTCGATGAATTGGACGGGTATTTTGCCGATCCAGTGCATACGCCACTACCCAAAGTATTTGAAATTCTCACGATAGATCATATTGTCTCTGGGACGAAACCGACTAAGGTGGGCAAAGAGCCAGCTTTGGATAACGAGTTTTTCTATGCCTGTCAGCAGGTGCAGAGTCAACTTGATCAAGTGCGTGAGCAGTTTTACCTCGTGGCGCTGCAACAAGCGACAGAGCAAGCACACGACGCCATAGAGAAGCAGAAAGACCTGACCCGCACTTTGTCTTTTCAAGACCAGCTCACGCGCTTGCATGATGCGCTTTACGTGGAGTCGGGCGAGATATTGGCATCCGTACTGCGCAATGAGTTTCCTGTGGCGATGATTGATGAGTTTCAAGATACCGATGCGCTGCAATATAAAATATTCCGTAAGATGTATCCGCCCGAAAATGCAGGCGAAGATGCTCGGGATGATGAGGCGCTAGGGGCATTAACGATGATTGGCGATCCGAAACAGGCGATCTACAGTTTTCGTGGTGGTGATATTTTTGCCTATGCGATGGCCCGGCACGATGTAGGAGATGAGCTGTACACATTGGATACCAACTGGCGCTCCGTGCCACCCCTGGTATCTGCCGTTAATACGTTATTTCAACATCGCCCCAGTGCCTTTGTGTACGACAAGGTCATTGATTTTCACCCTGTGCATTCGGCGGAAAAAGACCATGCCCTGTTAGTAGAGGGCACACAGCCAAGCAGTGCGTTAACGTTCTGGCAGTTTGGCGATGGTGACGATAATAAACCGCAATCGAAATCCGCAATCGAACGACAAGTGACAGAGGCCGTGGCTGATGAGACGGCGCGCTTGTTAATCGCTGGGCGACAGAACAAGGCCTGCTTGGGGGATAAAGGCGTAAAACCTGGAGATATCGCGATCCTTGTACGTCGTGCTGTTGAAGGGCGTATGGTGCGCGAAGCATTGCAGCGCCGCGGTATTAATGCAGTGACGGTTGGTCGGGACAGTGTGTTTAACAGTGATGAGGCTCATGGTCTGTTACTGTTATTAAAGGCGGTTGTGCATTGCCGAGATCGTAGCGTGCTTCGTGCCGCGGTGAGCAGCCATTTACTTGCATTGAACTATGAGCAGATGTCGGCGCTTTTAAACGAGCAAGATACATGGCAAGAGTGGCTTGCGCAGATGAAAGCGTTTAATGCCCAGTGGACGCAGCGCGGGTTCATGGCGATGTTTTCCGCCTTGCTGCAAGGCTTGGATATTGGTGGCAAGCTTGCCAGTCAACAAGACCCAGAACGACGCCTCACCAACTTATTGCATCTTGGCGAGTTGCTACAGCAAAGTTCACGCACTCATGCGGGCTTGGAATCACTATTGACCTGGTACCAAGAACAGCTTGAGCAAAGCGAAGACGAAGAAAGTGAAATGCGTCTGGAGAGTGATGAAGCGCTAGTGAAAATAGTAACGATTCACGCCAGTAAAGGTCTCGAATATCCCATTGTCTTTGTCCCTTTTCTATGGGCCTGCAAACCTAAAGGCAAAAATCTTTTTGATAAATACGGCTTTACGTTTCATGACGCTGATGAGCAACCATGCCTCGCGCTTAATAGTGCCGCCATGGATGCCCATTTATTGAGCGCCGAAAAGGAGAGACTCGCGGAGGATGTGCGTCTGGCTTATGTGGCGTTAACTCGCGCACGAGCAAAACTCTATTTGGTCTGGGGCGCTGCTGCCTCTACTGCTCATGGCGCCTCCAGTGCATTAGCGTGGTTGTTACATGCCGATCAAAGCTCAGAAGATTTAGATCATGCAAAACCGTTTGCGAAGATTAATGGTGATGTTGTTGCACGAGCGTTAAATGACATCGCTATAGCCTCTGACGGGGCGATAGAGGTGACGCCATTGCCGGGCATTGAGCGATTGCGTCTTGGTGCCAGCGAAGAGGCTAAGAAAACACTAACCGTGCGAGCGTTCCATGCGCGAGTGGCAACGGATTGGCGTATCAATAGTTTTAGTAGCCTGACTCGGGATGTGCATCAACCTCCCATGCAGCGACGTGAGCGTACTAGCGAAGATGCGATCATGAATTTTCTTGCAGGGAGCCAAGTCGGACTTTTTCTCCATGCAGTGTTAGAGCACTTAGACTTTCAAGGCGATATCAATACCCAAGCCGTCGCGCTCAACGAAGCACATGCCAAACGTTTTGGATTGGTAGCGAGCGAGCAAGTAGCCACGATCGTGCAATGGTTAAACAATATAGTCGCCACCCCTCTAAGCGCGACTGGTTTGTGTTTGTCGCAGTTGGGGGGCGGGCATCGTCTCAACGAGCTAGCGTTTGATTTTGCAATTGATCAAGTGCGAGTGGGGGCATTGAATCAACGCCTTGAACAGTGGGCCGGTGGTCCAGTAGAGGCGTTAACCGTGGATGATTTCCGCGGCATGATCACTGGGGTGATTGACTTGGTGTTTGTGCACGAAGGGCGTTATTACATTGCCGATTATAAAAGTAATTTGTTGGGCTATGCGTTGGAAGATTACCGTCCGGAAGCGCTGCGAAAAACCATTTTTGATAGACGTTATGATCTTCAATACTTATTGTACCTTTTAGCCCTGCACCGCTATTTGGGACAACGGCTTGAGCACTATGACTATGACGAACACATTGGTGGGGCTTACTATCTTTTCTTAAGAGGGATGCGACCAGAGCAAGGGCATCAGTATGGCGTGTATTTCGATTTGCCTCCCAAAGAATTGATTCAAGAATTAGACAAAGTGATGTTTGCGTACTCGTCCTCAAATGCGAAGGTGTCAGGATGAGTCTGCTTAGTGTTTTACAAACAGCGGGTGAACTGAGCCCCTTGAGTTGCGTGTTTGCACGCTTTATTGCACGGCATTGCAATGTCCGTGAAGACAGTCTTTTGGTCATGACTGCAGCGTTGTTGAGTGAGCGCAACCAGCATGGGGATGTGTGTTTGGATTTGTCTCGTTTTGCGGAGCAGACGCTATTCACAGCGCAAGGCGGACATGATGCCATTGTGGCGCCGAGTGTTGAGCAGTGGTTGCAAACTTTATTGGCGAACGAATGTGTCGGTGGTCCTGAGGATCAGGTTCCTATGATTGTGGAGCACGGCCGGCTCTATCTGCAACGATTTTGGCATTATGAATGTGCAGTGTTCGAGGCGATTAATGCACGCCTTGGGCAGAACACCCATTTGCAACAGGACCTATTGCGTGAAGGGCTAGAGCGTTTGTTTCCTGTACAGCCAGGTGTGGCTGAAAGTGCCGACGCAAGCCCTGTCGATTGGCAAAAACTGGGTTCGGCGTTAGCATTGAGTCAACGTTTTGCAGTGATCTCGGGCGGGCCTGGTACCGGCAAGACCACTACGGTCGTCAAAGTGTTGGCTCTATTGTTTGAACAAAATCCGGCACTGCGCATTCGGCTAGCGGCTCCTACGGGTAAGGCAGCGGCGCGAATGGTGGAGTCGATCCGTTCGGCTAGGCAACGCCTTGATCTAACGCCGGAGATAGCCGCGCTGCTGCCCGACGAAGCCAGTACCTTGCATCGATTGTTGGCCTATCAAGACGGTAATGGCTTTCGAGGTTTTCGGCACAATCGACAAAACCCCTTATTGCTCGATTGCTTGGTGATCGATGAAGCGTCCATGATCGATTTGCCTTTAATGTGGTCACTATTAGAAGCGTGTCCCACGGATATGCGTATTATTTTATTAGGGGACCGCGATCAGCTTGCTTCGGTAGAGGCAGGCAATGTGCTTGGTGATATCACTGGGCATGGCCAGGCCTTGCATTACAGTCAAGACATGGCTAATTTATTACAATCGTTAAGTGGTGTGGAGGCGAGCCGATTGCCCGTGTCCGATAATGTGCCGGCTATTGCAGACTCGCTCGCCTTGCTGCGGACCAGTCATCGTTTCGCAGCAGACAGCGGAATCGGTGCGTTAGCGAGTGCCGTGAATAATGGTGAAGTGGAAATCGCTCAGCAATTGCTGCGGCAAGCCAATGTTGATGTGGACGCTTTAGCGCTAAGCGATATCGTCTGGATTACCCCTCCCAGCAACCCTAATGCCCTGTTGCATAGTCAAGTGCTGCAGTGGGCGTTGGCTCAGTATCGACCGTATTTTGCATGCACAGAGGTCGAGCAAGCGTTGGCTGTTTTTGCCAAGACGCGAATTCTGTGTGCGGCGCATGAAGGGCCATTAGGTGAGCGTGAGCTTAATCGACAAGTGGCCGATAGGTTGCGCAGGGTAGGAGTGCTGAAGGGCGCAGATGAAACTCACGGGACGCCCATCATGGTGACCGTAAACGATTATGAGATGGGCTTGTTTAACGGGGATATCGGTTTGCTATGGTATTCAAAGCAAGGCGTGCTTGAGGCATGTTTTCCCGATCTGGACGGGGAGGTGCGACGTATTCCTGCGGCGAGTCTACCTGAGCATGTCAGCGCTTGGGCGATGACCGTGCATAAGTCACAGGGCTCTGAATTTAATGAAGTGTTGTTGATTCTGCCAAGCAAAGCGACGAGTCCTTTGCTGCTTCGGGAGCTAGTGTATACGGGGATTACGCGAGCGCGCACTCGGCTTTTGCTGCATAGCAGCACTGAGGCGTTAGCGAAGGCTTGTCGAACGCCAGTACAAAGAAGTTCAGGACTTGCCGCTCGCCTTGGTTGGGAAGCGACAAGTCCGCATTGAACTTGTGCGTTAGACGCTTGTCACAATGGAGTGCGCCATTTGCAGGTGTTCGGCAGCTTCACGGCCGAGAATGGTAAGATAACCCCCATCGGCTTGGGTGATTAGGCCTTTGTCGAATAAACGTTTAGCGGCATCAATACGAGCGGCCCCGGCATCTTTATGGACCTTTATGCCTTCTTGGGGGTCAGTAACGTTGTAAAGTAAAAGTGTGTTTAGTTCAGCGATAATCTCTGGGCTTAGTGGCATAGTACTTCCTCAGTAATTATTGTTATTCCGGTGTAGTATATGCCTCATTAAATAAATTGCATTAGGCACGACTTTTTTATTCGAAACGAAGGAGCCCATGAAAGTACCGAAAAGATTGCAGCCACTGCTAGATGACGGTTTGATAGACGACGTTGTGAGCCAATTGATGAGCGGCAAAGAAGCACAGGTATTCGTTGTACGCTGTGGCGAGCATTTACGCTGCGCCAAAGTGTACAAAGAGGCATCCAAGCGTAGCTTTAAGCAAGCTGTGCAATATCAAGAAGGTCGCAAAGTTAAAAACAGCCGTAGTGCACGGGCGATAGGTAAACGTAGTCGTTATGGGCAGCAGGAACAAGAGCAGGCATGGCTTACTGCCGAAGTGGAAGCGCTTCGCCGTTTAGCCGATGCTGGCGTCACTGTGCCTGGCACTCATGGCTTCGTCGATGGTGTCCTATTGATGGACATGATCTGCGATGCCGATGGTGATCCGGCTCCACGCCTCAACGATGTAACACTGACTCCTGAGCAAGCGCGAGATTTTCATACTCGGCTTATCCGCGACGTGGTGAAGATGCTATGTGCAGGCTTGATCCATGGAGACTTGTCCGAATTCAATGTCTTGGTGGCAGAGAGCGGGCCAGTGATTATTGACTTGCCTCAGGCGGTCAATGCCTCTGGCAATAACAGTGCAGCGGCAATGCTACTGCGTGATGTAGAGAATATGGCGAGTTATTTCGGCCGCTTTGCACCGGAGCTTCGCACTACGAACTACGGCGCAGAGATGTGGAGTTTGTACGAGCGCGGTAATTTGCACCCCGACAGCAAGCTGACTGGTCACTTTGAGGGCAAGTTGGAAAATGCGAACGTGGAAGAGGTGTTGCAAGTTATTGAGCATGCCCGTGAAGAAGCGGCATTAGAACTTGAGCGCCGACAAGCGGCGCTCGAAGATGCTTAGCTTTCGTTGCCTAAGCGTTCTGCGACATCAGCGGGTTCGATCTCGACTCCGCTGAGTTCGCTGTTCCAATTAGGGCCAACCATCACTTCGTCTTCATGCATGCCTGGTAGCCAGTTGACGACAAAGTCTTCCAACGTAAGTGAAGAGGCAGTGTAGATGTCCCAATCTTCCGAGCAATGAGATTTAGCGTCAGCTTCGTTAGACCAAAAAGGAAAGACGTCAGTTTTTTCAAACTCTAAAGATGGGCAAACCGCCCAACCATCTTCCGCTTTGAGACCCCAAACTTGGCCGGTTTTCTGAATTTCTTCGATAAACAGGTCGTAATTGGCCTCTTCGTCGTCAGTCAGAGCGCTTGTAATGTTTTCAGGGGACTGTCCGGGCATAATATCCTCAACTAATGTGTACGGGCTTGCGTCAATTCTAACTCAGCCTAGCGCGGGAACACAGCGAGAAAACTACAAAGTGCAGGAAGATTCATCTGAAAAAAATCTTATGACGAGGTAATGATGATAAATAGAAACACGACCGAGGCACAAAACGAGCCTCTAGAAATAGACGAGTTTCAGAGCAGTGGCGTCATTGATGCGCAGATTAGCCCAAGAGGCACGCTAGAGATGCTCTCCCAGTGGGAGGTTGATCGTTTGCGCAATATGGAGAACTCCAAGGTCTACGAGTTGTTTCGCCGTTGTGCGCTCGCTGTGCTCAATTGTGACGACAGCAGCGATAATGCCTCCGAGGTGTATTCGCGCTATGCCGATTTCAGTATCGAAATTTCGCAGCGCGCCCGAGGCATCAAGCTTATTCTTAAAAATGCCCCTGCTTGTGCCTTTGTGGATGGCGTGATCATGCATGGCGTGCGTGATCACCTTTTTGCGGTGCTTCGCGACATCGTGTTTATGTCGGGGGACCCGTATGCCTTATCTGATCGCAGTCTAACTCCGAATACCGACGCGCAAGGGCATTCCTCAACCGACATCGAGGACACGCGTCCTGCGGCAAATCTCGTTTTCAATATGATGCGCAATGCACGTCTACTACGGCCACGCGCGATGCCGAAGTTGATTGTATGTTGGGGTGGGCATTCGATCTCGAGAGATGAGTATTTGTACAGTAAATCAGTAGGTTATCAGCTAGGGCTGCGTGGTTTAGATATCTGTACAGGGTGTGGGCCCGGCGCGATGAAGGGGCCAATGAAAGGCGCCACGATCGGCCATGCTAAACAACGTAATCGCGATGGTCGCTATGTCGGGATCTCCGAGCCAAGCATTATCGCCGCGGAGTCGCCTAACCCTATCGTTAATCAACTCGTGATCATGCCGGATATCGAAAAACGCTTAGAAGCCTTCGTGCGCCTAGGGCACGGCATCATCGTATTCCCAGGGGGAGTAGGGACCTTAGAGGAAATACTGTTTATTCTCGGGACAATGATGGATCCGGCAAATAAAGCCTTGGTCATGCCATTGATCTTTACGGCTGGAGGCGCGAGCAAGGGTTATTTTCAAGAAATCGATGCGTTCCTAGTGAAGACGCTAGGCGAACAAGTACGTCAGTACTACACCATCATTGAGGATGACCCCAAGGCGGTAGCGATTGCGATGCGTGAAGGGATGAATAAAGTGATGGCGAATCGTCGAAAGGGGCGTGACGCTTACTATTACAACTGGACATTGCATATTCCGGCCGAGATGAAACGGCATTTCTTGGTGAGCCACAAGAGCATGGCCGAGCTTTGTTTGAGCCAACAACTACCGGCAACGGAGCTGGTAATCAACCTCCGTCGCGCTTTCTCGGGCATTGTGGCGGGCAACGTTAAAGACTTTGGTGTGCTAATGATTCGTGAGCACGGGCCGTTCAAGTTGCAAGGTGATTCGGAGATTTTGGCGGCAATGGACGCCTTGTTGCAGGGATTCGTCGCCGATGGGCGCATGAAATTAGGCGGCAAGGTTTATAATCCTTGTTATGAAATAGGGCTATAAGCCCCGATAGGACGGGGTTTGCAATACTTGACTGAAATACTCGGATATCCGATAATCATGGTCTCAAAAATTATTTCCTTTCCGCCTGATTAGGCACAACGCTGGCGCGATAGCGGCGGCGTCGGAGTGTTATTCACGTCGGTAATACACGTTGGTTCGCCATTAGCACAAGCCGATGGCGGCAGACGCGACCAAAGAGGTAAGCAAGTGACAGAACAAGTCGAAAGCTTGATCCGCAAGGACTACGCAGCGGGTTTTCATACCAGCATTGAGTCCGATACGCTCAAGCCAGGGCTCGATGAGTCGGTAGTACGGTTCATCTCTGCCAAGAAAGAAGAGCCTCAGTGGATGCTCGATTGGCGACTCAAGGCGTTCCGTGCCTGGAAAGAAATGGAAGAGCCTGAGTGGGCGCATGTTCACTATCCGGACATCAACTTCCAAGCCCTGTCGTATTACAGTGCACCGAAGAGCATGGCCGACAAGCCTCAGAGTCTCGACGAAGTCGATCCAGAGCTGCTTGAGATGTATGAGAAGCTTGGCATTCCTTTGCATGAGCAAGAGGCTTTGGCCGGTGTTGCCGTTGATGCGGTAATCGACTCGGTCTCGGTCGTCACGACTTATCGTGCGAAGCTCGAAGAAGCGGGTGTTATTTTTTGCCCAATCTCTGATGCGATTAAACGTTTCCCAGAGCTAGTGCAGCGTTATCTTGGTTCCGTGGTTCCGCAAAAAGACAATTTTTATGCGGCACTGAACTCGGCTGTCTTCTCCGATGGCTCGTTTGTTTATATTCCAAAAGGGGTACGTTGCCCTATGGAACTATCGACGTACTTCCGTATCAACGAAATGAACACTGGGCAATTTGAGCGCACGTTGATCGTGGCTGATGAAGGCTCGTACGTGAGTTACCTTGAAGGGTGTACGGCTCCGATGCGTGATGAGAATCAGTTGCACGCGGCAGTGGTCGAGCTAGTGGCAATGGATGATGCGCAGATCAAGTACTCCACTGTGCAAAACTGGTATCCCGGCGACAAAGAAGGCAAAGGCGGCATCTACAATTTCGTGACTAAGCGTGGCATTTGTCATCGCAACGCACGCATTTCGTGGACACAAGTTGAAACCGGTTCCGCGGTCACTTGGAAATACCCTAGCTGTATCTTGAAAGGGGACAATAGCGTCGGTGAGTTTTATTCCGTGGCTCTGACTAATAATTATCAGCAAGCCGATACCGGCACTAAGATGATTCATATAGGCAAGAACACAAGCTCCACCATTATTGCCAAAGGTATTTCGGCCGGGAAAAGCAACAGTGCATATCGCGGGCTAGTCCGCATAAATGCCGGTGCTTCTGGGGCGCGTAATTTCACCCAATGTGATTCGCTTTTGATTGGCGATCTCTGTGGTGCGCACACCTTCCCCTATATTGAGAGCAAGAACTCAACAGCCGTTATTGAACATGAGGCCACCACGTCTAAAGTGAGTGATGACCAAATGTTTCTTTGCCAGCAACGTGGCTTAGACGCTGAGAAAGCCGTGTCGATGATCGTCAACGGGTTTTGCCGTGAGGTGTTTAAAGAATTGCCAATGGAGTTTGCCGTGGAAGCGGGGAAACTTCTTGAAGTGAGCCTAGAGGGCTCGGTGGGCTAAGCTGAAGTCACCAAACATTATTCCAAAATCGCACAAAGAATTAGGAAACAGGCAGTATGTTGGATATTCGTAATCTCAATGCTCGAGTCGAAGAAACAGAAATTCTTCGCAATCTCAGCCTTTCGATCAAGCCAGGCGAAGTGCATGCCATTATGGGCCCTAACGGAGCCGGCAAGAGCACGCTAGGCAACATCCTTTCAGGACGTCCTGGATATGAAGTGACCTCTGGTGACATTCAATTCAATGGCAAAGATTTGCTAGAAATGGAAATCGAAGAGCGTGCCCGTGAAGGCTTGTTTTTGGCATTCCAGTACCCGGTAGAGATCCCCGGCGTGAGCAACATGGAGTTCCTCAAAGCTGCCGTGGATGCGCGTCGCAAACATCTTGGTTTGCCTAGCCTATCATCGTTTGATTTTATGAAACTTGCGCGTGAAACATCAAAGCGTGTGAGTTTGGATGCGGCGTTTTTAAAGCGTGGTGTTAACGAAGGCTTTTCTGGCGGCGAGAAGAAACGCAATGAGATCATGCAAATGATGTTGTTGGAGCCAAGTCTTTGCATCCTTGATGAAACTGACTCAGGCCTCGATATCGATGCCTTGCAAGTGGTCGCCGAAGGCGTGAACACGATGCGTGATGGGAAACGTAGTTTCATAGTCGTTACCCATTATCAGCGTTTGCTTGATTTTATCATCCCTGATTACGTCCATGTCCTCGCGGCTGGTCGCATCGTTAAATCCGGTGGCAAGGAGCTTGCTTTAGAGCTTGAAGCTAAGGGTTACGGGTGGCTGGAAGATGAGGTTGCCTGAAGCAATGACTGAGAGCAATACACAAGATTTTCAGCAGTTAGCGCTGCAGTTGGCTGGCAATCAGTCTAGTGCCCCTTGGTTAGATGCCTTGCGTTTTGAAGGCAGCGAGCAATGGATGCAGGCAAATTGGCCAGGTCGACGCACCGAGCTGTGGAAGTACACGCCGTTGCAAGCCTTGCAGCGTGGCGGATTTTCGCAATGGGCCAGTGCTCAAGCACACACCCTTGATGAGAACGCGACGTTATCACTAGAGGCGATTCGCCTCGTATTTGTGAATGGCGAATTTGACGCGGAAGCCTCCACGGGAATGAACGACGCGGTTGTGCGTTTTAGTCAGGCGAACAAAGATCAGCAAGCGATTATCTCCGATAACCTTGGCAAGATCGTCGATACTAAACGTCACCTATTTGCTTCCTTGAGTAATGCCTGGTTGCAAGACGGTGTCTTGATTCACGTAGCAAAAAACACCCAGTTAGATTTGCCGGTGTACGTGCTGCATGTGTCAACGCCTGAGGCAGAGCCTGCGATTGCGAATACGCGCGTATTACTTGTTTTGGAAGAAGGTGCGCAAGCCGAATTGATCGAGCATTTTGTGTCTGATACACAAGAGCAGAATGGCTTTGTAAACAGCCTGACAGAGATCAATGTGGCGGCTAACGCACGATGCGACCACTACCGCATCAATCTAGAAGAAGAACACTTGATTCATGTGGGCGGCGTGCATATTCATTTGCATCGCGACGCGCAGTATCACGGTTTCACGTTGGCCGAGGGCAGTAAGCTCAAGCGTCTTGATTATCAAATCAGTTATAAAGGCCGTGGCGCGCAAGGCAATCTCAACGGTGTCTATTTGCCACGTAACCAACAGCTACTGGATTACCACACAAACGTAGAACATGAAGTGGCGCATTGCACGACTAGCGAAGTGTTCCGAGGCATTATTAGCGATCGCGCGAAAGCGGTATTCAATGGTCGTATTCATATTCATCCGGATGCGCAAAAAACTTTGGCAGAACTGAGCAATAAGAATCTACTCACCTCCGATACGGCGGAAGTAGATACAAAACCAGAGTTGGAAATTTACGCTGACGATGTGAAGTGTGCTCACGGGGCAACCGTCAGTCAGCTTGATCCGACTTCAATGTTCTATTTGCAAAGTCGCGGTTTGACTAAGACACAAGCACGAACGATGCTCAGTTTTGGTTTTATCAACGAGCTATTGCAAGACCTGCCGCAAGCTGCAGTTCGAGAATACTTACATGAACATTTGGCGAATCTATTCGCCAAAGAGAACCTCGGGTCATGAGTTTAGAAGCGAGCAACGACAGCATTAAAGATCAGCTCCCCTTAGAGTTTGATGTGGCGAAAGTGCGTGAAGACTTTCCTATCCTGCATCAAACGGTTAATGGGGCGCCGTTAGTGTATTTAGACAATGCCGCGACTACGCAAAAGCCAGAGGCCGTTATCAATGCCATTAGCGACTATTACCGCAATGACAACAGTAATGTGCATCGTGGCGCGCATACCTTAGCCGATCGTGCGACAGCCGCTTTTGAAGGCGCACGTCAGAAAGTCGCCGGCTTTATTAATGCGCAAGATTCGGCGCAAGTCATCTGGACGAGAGGCACCACAGAGGCCATTAACCTTGTGGCAGCAAGTTGGGGACGAAGCCAACTCAAGCCTGGTGATAGAGTGCTTGTTTCGGCGATGGAACATCACTCGAATATCGTGCCTTGGCAATTAATTGCACAGGCAATGGGGGCTAGTGTAGAGGCCATCCCTGTCGATAGTTCAGGCACCATCGATCTGCAAGCATTCGCAGACATGTTAGATGAACGCGTGCGCATGGTCGCTATAGGCCATGTATCCAATGCGCTTGGCAGTGTGAATCCGGTAATTGAGATTACGCGTCTTGCCCATGAAGCAGGAGCCCTCGTATTAGTCGATGGGGCGCAAGCAGTGGGTCATTGGCCGGTAGACATGCAGTCGTTGGATTGTGATTTCTATGCGTTCTCAGCCCATAAACTTTTTGGCCCAACCGGTGTCGGAGTGTTGTACGGCAAGCGCGAGCTTCTAGAAGCAATGCCTCCGTATCAAGGTGGTGGAGAGATGATCGAATCGGTGAGCTTTGCCGGTACGACCTTCAATCAATTGCCTTATAAATTTGAGGCCGGCACGCCTGATATTGCCGGTGTGATTGGTGTTGGGGCGGCAGTAGATTATCTTGAGAATCTAGACCGTGCCGGCGCAGCAAGACACGAACAAGCACTATTGGAATACGCACAGAAAAAAGCATTAGCTGTTTCTGGATTGCGTTTGATTGGTACCGCTAGCCATAAAGCCAGTGTTTTAAGCTTTGTGTTAGAGGGTGTACATCCAGCAGATTTAGGCACCTTGTTAGATCAACAAGGTATAGCTGTGCGCACGGGCAATCACTGTGCGCAGCCAATCATGGATCAATACGGTATTCCTGGCACTGTTAGAGCCAGTTTTAGTTTTTATAATACGTTTGAAGAAATAGACCGCCTATTTGCGGCACTTGAGAAAGCCAAACAGTTTCTCATGTAAACATTCGCCAGCGTTGTTGAGAGGAAAATCTGATGAGCGTAGAGTCGTTCGACCCCGTTCTCGCCAAACCCAGCGGCACCGTCAATGTTACGGCTGAGGCCATTGCTCATTTTCGTGCACAGCTTGGTGTCGATAAGAACGCCCAGGCAGTTCGCTTAAGTGTTAAGCAAAGCGGCTGCACTGGATTCAAGTATGTGATTGACCTTGTCCCCGAGGCACAGCCCGATGATCTGCATTTGCAGCTAGAAGAGGGCGTAGAGCTATTAGTGGATAAGAGCAGTGTCGCCATTGTTGATGGAACAAAAATTGATTATGTGGCGGAGGGCGTGAATCGCCAGTTGCGCTTCATTAACCCTAACGCCAAAGATCATTGTGGGTGCGGCGAAAGCTTCAACGTGAGTTAATATGGAAAGAAGAATGGTTTTGGCGCAGGAAGATTGTCCTGCGCGCCGGGTTCCTGATGGAACATCCGTTACGATCCCCAAGAATAGTTTTGTGGCGATTACCCAGGCATTGGGCGGCAATTACACGGTGGTACATAACGGGCAAATGCTGCGCGTTGATGGCACTGATGCCAGCATTCTAGGTTTAGAATCAGAGAAACTAAGTTTTCCTGCTCCTAAAGATGACAAGATCGACGAGTCGCAAGTGTGGGAAGCTCTGGGCACAGTTTTCGATCCAGAAATCCCTGTGGATTTGGTCAGCCTTGGTTTGATTTACAAAGTGGCTGTCGAGCAAGAGTCTAAAAAAGTAGTGATTAAAATGACTCTCACGGCACCGAGTTGCGGCATGGGCCCAGTGTTGGTCGGTGACGTCGAGTACCGCGTCAAACGTGTACCAAATGTTAAAGCGGTAGACGTAGAGTTAGTGTTTGATCCGGCGTGGAATCGCGACATGATGAGCGAAGAAGCCCAACTTGAAACGGGCATGTTTTTCTAAGCCGTTAATTACTCAATTGATAGAAGATTTAGGCAATGACTGCAAATCGCTTTGGCACAGAGATCACCCCAGAAGACATCTTAGAAACTCTCGCGTTTTTTGATACATGGGAAGATCGCTACAAGTACATTATTGATCTTGGCAAGGAGCTTCCTCCATTAGACCCTGCCAAGCGTAGTGATGAGCACATTGTTCGTGGCTGCCAAAGCCAAGTGTGGCTAGTCGATGACGAAGAGGGCGGAAAACTCTATTTCGAAGCCGATAGCGATGCCTTCATCGTCAAAGGATTGTTAGGGGTTGTTCTCGCGGCCTATAACGCCAAGACCCCAGCGCAAATCACGGCGTTCGACATCGATGCCTATTTCGAAGAACTAAACCTGCTCAAACACCTCAGCGCCACCCGTGGCAATGGCTTGCAGGCCATGGTGCAAAAAATCCAACGTATTGCCGCTAAGGCGCAATAAGCGCCTTTCAGCTCACCGCAGCTCCCTATCTGAATAACTCAGCGTACTTTGCGCTTGTGTTACTTTTCTATACACTTCGTTTACTTTGTTCAGTTGTGATTGAACAGTATGAATACAGTATCCTATAAGCCTTGAGTGCTAGTGTATGGAAGACAGTTTTAAAGACAAAGACCTCTCAGTCAGTCGCGAGACCACTAAAGATTGGGATGGCGATCACGCTGAACCGGTTGATCCAATCGTGCGTTTTATCGAGCAAATGGGTGTTCAAGCACAAGGTGATGGCGTGCCTCGAATTGCTGGGCGCATCATTGGCTATTTCATCGTCCATGGTGGGCCAGTGAGTTTTGCGCAACTTGCGCAAGAGTTACAAGTCAGTCGTGCCAGCGTTAGCACAAATGCCAGAACGCTCAGCGATTACGGCATGATCGAGAAGGTTACTCGCCCTGGGGACCGTCAAGACTATTACCAACTGGCGACATCACCTTATTTACGAATGATAGAAGCCTATTTGCAGCGCATGAAAGCGATGCAGGGTTTGTTGCAACAAGCCGATGAAACTATTCCTTCTCATATGCACGGGACTCACAGTCGCTTAGCCCAGATGCGACATTTCTATGAGACCGCCGTGCAAAGCAATGAACAACTCCTAAAGGATCTTGGACAATGAAAAAAATCATAATGCCGTTTTTAATCGTAGCGGTAGCTGTTGCAGTAACGGCGGTCTTGGTAGCGAGCCGTCCTGCTCCAGAGATCACTGCGCCAGAAGAGCGTGTAACCCTAGTCGATGTTGCCACTGCTCAGTCCCGCGATATGGTTTTTACGGTTGAATCACAAGGAACCGTTGAGCCGCGCACGCAAACTACGCTAGTCGCCGAAGTCTCGGGCCGGGTGTTATCGGTATCAGATAAGTTTGTAATAGGGGGCTTTTTTCAAGAAGGCGAATTGTTGTTGAGCTTAGACTCTGCCGATTATGAGGTGTCCGTGCAGCAAGCCCGTGCAAATCTACTGACGGCACAAGCACAACTCACTCAACAAGAGGCGCAAGCGGAACAAGCTGGCAGAGAATGGGATTTGTCAGGACGCTCGCGATCAATTGCTCCGCCCTTGGCTTTACGCACTCCGTTTTTGGCTGAAGCACAGGCCCGCGTGTTGTTTTCGGAAGCTGATTTAGCTCGAGCACAACGTCAATTAGAGCGCACACAAATCCGTGCCCCTTATGACGGTTTGATGCGTGAAAAAATGGTCGACATTGGCCAGTACGTGGGGACAGGCACGCAATTAGCTCGCACCTTTGCTGTAGATTTTGCTGAGGTAAGACTGCCATTGGCCGACCGCGATATCGCGTTTCTTAATTTGCCGAAACCTGGTGAGTTGGTCCGTTCTGCAGCCGCAAGTGAAGGCAAGCCTGGCAGCACTAAAGCGCAAGGCACCCCAGTGCAGCTGAGTGCCATTGTTGGTGGTAAGCCGGTGCAATGGGAAGCACGTATTGTGCGCACAGACGGTGTGATTGATACCAGTTCTCGTGTGTATTACGCGATAGCTCAGATCAACGATCCTTATAATCTGCGTGCCAATAGTAATGCGAACGTACTCTCGATTGGCAGCTTCGTTAATGCTGTTTTACAAGGAGTGAGTGCACAGGGTGTGTTTGCTTTACCGCATAGCGCTGTGCGTAATGCAGATCAAGTAATGGTGATGGATCAAGAACAGCGCCTGCGCGTGCGTACGGTTACTGTACTGCGTACGGACACAGACTTTGTCTATATCAGTGAAGGGATTCGCAATGGAGAACAAGTGATTGTGAGTCCTGTGCAAGTCCCAATTGAAGGCATGCGCGTGGCTACAGAAGACGGCTTCGCCATGGCGCCGGAGAGCACACAATGAGCGTCGTCGGCACTACAAATCAAAAAGGTATCATCGCCTGGTTTAGCACTAATAGTGTCGCCGCTAACTTATTGATGATGTTTATTCTGGCGGCAGGCATAGCCTCTGCGATGGCGATCAAAGTACAGATCTTCCCAGATTTCGAAACTAATGTTGTACAAGCTAATATGGCTTACCCGGGTGCGGCTCCTGAAGAAGTCGAGATGGCCATCGTGATTCCAATAGAGGAATCCTTGCAGGGTTTGAATGGTATCAGTCGACTTAATTCATTGGCGCGCGAAGGCGCAGGTAGTGTGACGATTGAAGTATCCCAAGGCTATGACGTGTCGGAAATTTTAGACGAAGTCAAAAGCCGTATCGACAGTATTTCTACATTCCCTGCGGGGGTTGAGCGGCCCACAGTGCGCGAGCTAGAGATCACTCAGGCGGTATTGAATGTCTCTATTTATGGCGAGCTAGATGACAAGGCATTGAAGACTTTTGCCAATGAAATTCGTGAAGAAATTCTAGCCTTGCCAGAGGTAAGCCAAGCGACCATTCAAGGTGATCGCAACTTCGAAATTGCCATAGAAGTCTCTGAAACAAATTTGCGCAAATATGGTTTAACGCTTGAGCAAGTGGCAAATGCTGTACGAGTTTCATCTATCGATTTACCCGGTGGCGCGATCCGTACGGACACTGGGCGAATCCAGTTGCGCACCAAAGAGCAAGCCTATACCGGAGCAGACTTTGCGAACATCGTGCTGCGCACTAACCGTGATGGCACCCGATTGCTCGTTAGTGATGTCGCTACTGTGATCGATGGCTTTGTTGAATCCGAAAGCTTCTCGCGCTTTGATGGTAATCGTTCGTTGAGTATCCAAGTAGAGGCTACTCGCGAGCAGAACGTATTAGATATTGAAGAAGCGGTTGCCGCGTATATTGAAGAGCGCCAAGGCACCTTGCCAGCTGGAATCAATGTGGACAGCTGGGGCTCACAAGCCTTTTATTTGGAAAGCCAGTTGAACATGATGTTGGGCAATCTTGCGATGGGTGCCGCCTTAGTGTTTATCGTTTTGACGACGTTCCTGCGATTGAATATTGCCTTGTGGGTGATGGTCGGGATCCCTATCAGCTTTTTTGGCGCGATTTGGTTAATGCCGATCGGTCCTTTCCCTGTAGATATCAATATGATCAGCCTGTTTGGCTTGATACTGGTATTGGGGATAGTGGTGGATGATGCCATTATCACCGCCGAGAGTGTGCACTCGGAGGTCACCCAGCATGGGCATAGTTTAGACAATGTTATTAAGGGCGCACACCGCGTGGCAGTGCCCGCAACCTTTGGGGTGCTCACGACCATTGCGGCGTTTGCGCCAATGTTATTAGTCGGGGGACAGGCGGCGCCTTTCTTCGAGTCGATCGGGATGGTGGTGATCCTTTGCCTTATATTCTCTTTGGTCGAATCCAAACTCATTCTGCCAGCGCATCTTGCTCATGCACGCCTTAATGATGGTACGAGTAAACCTAATCTTCTTGAAAGGTTTCAGAATGCAGTCGCTAAACGACTCGATCGTTTTATTCACACCACTTACCGTAATTTTCTCGAGAAAACGCTGCGTAATCGCTACAACACTCTAGCCGTGTTTGTGGCCACCATGATTATCGCCATTGGCTTGATCGCCGGTAACATTGTGCGCTTCGAGTTTTTCCCCAATGTCCCTAGCGACTTTATTCAAGCGGAGTTGGTGATGAACGACGGAGTGTCGTTTGAGGAGCGTAACGAAGCGTTGATGAGAGTTGAGCGTGGTGTTTTGACGCTTAACGAAGACTTCCCAGAAGAGCTGCCTATCGATCATGTGATGGTCTTTACTAATGGAGATACCGGTGGCGCCGTGGTCGTAGAGCTCACCAAATTAGGGGATACCCGTAAAGTCACTGCCGCTGAGATCGAGAGTCACTGGCGTGAAAAAGTAGGTCATATTCCTAATACACGCGAACTACGTTTTTACTCCAGTACTAACCTAGGCGGCGGGGCGAAAGTGAATCTGCGCCTTACCGGTTCACGCTACGATCAACTTGAGCTAGCGGCCGGTGAGTTAGAAGCGAAACTTGCTGACTACGCCGGAGTGTTTGATGTGGTCAACTCCTATGCCCGCGGCAGTGAAGAGATTACCCTAAGCATTAAGCCAGGAGCAGAACAGCTTGGTTTGACGGCCAACATACTGGGCAACCAAGTACGGCAGGCTTTCTATGGTGAAGAAGCGCAGCGCTTATTGCGCGGACGCGACGAGCTGAAAGTAATGGTTCGTTACCCAGAAGCAGAGCGAGCCTCTATCGCTAATCTCGAAGAGATGCGTATTCGTACTGCGCAAGGTGAGGAAGTGCCGTTTGATCAAGTGGCAGAAGCTCAGATTGGCGAAGGCTTTGCGCGCATTAATCGCATAGATCGCGAGCGCACGGTAAGTATTACTTCGGATGTCGATGCTAATGTGGCGCAGTCTGCCACAGTGGTACGTGATATTACCGAGAACTTTATTCCTCAGTTATTGGCAAAATATCCAAGTGTGAACTTCAATCTTGGGGGTGCTAGTGAAGAGGAGCAAGAGCTTCTTACGCGAATCGCTATTTTCTTTGGTGCGGCGATGTTTTTGATCTACGCATTGCTTGCCATCCCTTTGAAATCTTATCTTCAACCTGCAATTGTAATGGCGGTGATTCCATTTGGGATGATAGGCGCCTTGATAGGCCACATTATTTTCGACACGACGCTAAGCATGATGTCTTTGTTCGGTTTAGTGGCGCTCTCCGGTGTGGTGGTCAATGACAGCTTGATCATGGTCGACTTTGTTAACCGTGCTCGAGCCGAAGGAATGGATCTTCATGACGCGGTAGTGGAAGCGGGCACGAAACGTTTCCGAGCAATTATGTTAACGACTCTCACTACCTTCTTGGGCTTGTTGCCGATTATGTTTGAGACCAGTATGCAGGCGCAATTGGTGATACCAATGACCTTGTCATTAGGTTGGGGGATTGTGTTTGGGACCTTGCTAACACTAGTGATGATTCCATCGCTGTACCTAGTGTTGGATGACTTTATTCGTTTGTTAACAGGCAAGGGCAGTGAGGTGCAGCTTATTGCTCCAGCAACCAACGAGCAAATTCCCCACGGGCCGCAATAAGTTGCTCTGAAGGCATCTTGGCAGCAAGTGCCTGTAATAGGATGGTAGCCTCGGGATGCTCATTGTATTGCGAGGCATTTGCCCAGAAATAGGCTTGCACTAAATCTAGTTCAGTCCCTTCGCCGTTCTCGTACATCGTGGCGAGATTGTATTGCGCGACCGCATGATGGGCTTGCGCCGCATAGGTGTACCAACGAAGTGCCTCTTCGAAATCAACGCCTGTGCCTGTGCCTGTGTAATACAAAGCCCCAAGATTGAACTGGGCATTTGTGTGGCCTTGCTCTGCCGCTTCTTTAGTCCACATAAATGCTTTGTCGTAATCCTGCTCCACTCCATTGCCCGTGAAATACAGAATCGCCAGATTGTACTGCGCGAGATCTAAGCCTTCTTCCGCCGCGAGGGTGAACTCTCGCAAAGCTGTTGCGAAGTCCCCATTTTGCGCCGCATCGATTCCGTCCTCATAGTCCCCGTACGCGTGCATACACGCCAGGAGAGTACAGCCGAGAACAAGGTGCCTAAGCGCAGGCATTCTCATTACTCGCTGTCTCTTATTTGCGCGGCGTCAGCTGAGTCGCTTGAGTCTCGGCGTTGGTTAAAGGTTTCTACCCACTCATTGGCTAAACGTTGAGCTTCTGTGATTTGGTCGTCGCTTAGCATCTCTTGATAGAGCACCAAGTTTGCCGCCGCGGCCTTATGCCCGCTTGCCGCTGCTAATGCGAACCACAAATGCGCCTGCACAGGATCGGCCGGAAGAAGGCGTCCATTCACGTAAAGAGTGGCAAGTGTGAACTGTGCGGGTGGGTCGCCTTGTTCGGCGGCCTTGCGGAACCATTCAATGGCAGTTTTATTGTCGGCAATCACACCGGTGCCCTGCAAATACATCACGGCAAGATTATATTGCGCGTTGTTATTGCCTTGCTCCGCAGCGCTAGTGAACCAGCGCGCGGCTTCAAAGTTATCGGCTATCACGCCCTCGCCATAAAGGTAACGGTTGCCCAGTGCAAACTGCGCGTCGCTACTACCGCTTTGCGCTGCCGCTGTTAGGTCGGTCAGTGATACTGGCTCTTGCGCTAAAGCAGAGAAGGGGGCTAGCAATAACGCTAGGGTCAATCCACGAAGCCATGTGTTCATTGGTGTGTGTTCGCCCAGTTGATAGCGCGGGTTTCGGCCTTGCTGATGTCCTCGGCCTCCATATACCCGCGAAGCGTCGCAATGACATTAGCGGCATCTGCATCGCCATTATCGTTAGCCACTTTAAACCACATATAAGCGGAGACTAAATCTTGCTCGTCCATGCCTAGTCCGTTCATGTAGAGCCGACCTAGGAACGCTTGAGCGGGCACATCGCCGCCTTGCGCTGCTAGAGTGAACCATTCACGCGCCTTAACGTAATCGCGCTCCACGCCTTTGCCAGAGGCATAGGCAATACCAACCCGCGCCTGTGCCTCAAAGATTCCGGATTCCGCCGCTCGGGTAAACCAACGTACGGACGTGGCGTCATCAGGAGCCACCCCAACGCCGTCTTGATACATGATCCCTAGATTGTACTGAGCATCGGCACTGCCGTTCTCTGCCGCTGCTACAAACCATTTATGCGCTTCTTCGGCATCCGGTGGTGTTCCGTAACCATTAGCATGCATCACCGCCAAGTTGTACTGCGAGTCTCTATGGCCTTGCTCTGCCGCTAGTCCGTACCAGCGCACCGCCAGCCCGTAGTCCTCGTCTTTACCTTGGCCGTAGAAATTCATGGTGCCAACTGCGTATTGCCCTGCCGCATCGCCTTGCTCTGCCGCCATCTCATACCAGTAGTAGGCCTCTTTATAGTTCTGCGCTGCGCCCTGGGCATTGTCATACATACTGCCAAGGTAATACTGTGCATTGGCCATGCCTTGCTGCGCGGACAGCGCAAACAACTGCATTGCCTTTTCGTAGTCTTGCTCCGTGCCCATGGCCGAGTAATACATCAAGCCAAGGTTGAATTGCGCCAAAGCCACGCCTATTTCGGCATCTTTAGTAAACTCTACTAACGCAGTGTCATAGTCTTGCGCTTCAAAGGCAGCAAGCCCTTTATCGAGATCAGCAAAGGCTGCGGTCGACGTACTAAGGACTGCTATTAGGAATGGGGCCGTAAATATAGTTCTTTTCATTTTTTTCTGACCTACCTGCTGCTGTCAGGGTGTGGAATCAAAACCCAGCCAAAGGGCCAGGAAGTGTCCAGATGTTAACACGCAAGGCCAAAAAGACGGAAATACAGGAATTCTTTTAAAAAAGGGCTTTGCATTGGCGGCAAACTCTATATAATACGCCCCTCTTTAAGCGCCCGTAGCTCAGCTGGATAGAGTACTTGGCTACGAACTAAGGGGTCGCATGTTCGAATCATGCCGGGCGCACCATACGAAGAAAAGAAAAGGTCTGCATTTATGCAGGCCTTTTTTTTTGCGTGTGATTTGCCCAGCCGAAGAACGTGCTGATAAATGCTTAGCACTGAATAAGAGCGCAGGGAAGGGGTTGGTTCACTAATCCGAGTCTGATTCTTTTCTGAGTTGTATTCCTGAATGAAGAAAACTGTTCCCAGAATTATTCTAATAATTCAGTGGTTTTCTTACCATCAAACCAAAGTCCTCAAACTGGTATGTATGAATGCCATCGTCATTAATAGTGCTTGGGGTGCTTTCGTCTTGAACGGCCAATGTGGCGGCTTGCAGCTTGGCTAGGTATGTCGCTGGCTGCATTGTTTCGTTGTGGCCTGGCAGTAGAAAGTCGACATCATTCTGATACTTCAGCATCGTTTGCACTGAGTTGGAAAAATCACGGAAGCTTGAGGTTTCTGAGTACACATATAACGACGCGGGATAAAAACTATCGCCTGTCATCATCATACGATTTCTTTTATCAATTAATATCAAACTGTCTGGGGAATGACCCGGGACGAAAGCGACTTCAATAGGGCGCTCACCTATATCAATAATCTCACCATCTTGAAGGTATTTGCTGATCTGATAGGGCTTGTTTTCGTAGGTGTCAGCGGAGAAGTCCTTTGGCACGTTTTTCCAAAACGTATCGGCTGTCATATTTCCAGCATTCACTGAATGATCATGACCTTTAGCGTTGTTTAGCGTAAATGGTTTATCCACACCATAGATGTTGTCAAACTGATAGTTGCCACTAACGTGATCAAAATGACTATGTGTGTTAATGACAATCACGGGTAAGTTTGTCAGTTGGGTGACAACCGATTTGAGATCACCGATACCTTGCAAAGTGTCAACCAACATTGCCTTTTCAGTTCCTACTAACAAGTAACTTATTGCTTCTTGCCATTGATAGGGTTCGTAGATGGCATAAGTGTCTTCATTCAATTGGTAAACTTCAAACCAATCTTGCTTGGTGTCAATTAAGTTGTACGTCGACCATGAAGGACGAGGCATAACATCATACCAATGAGTATCGCTCTGTGTTGTTGGCATTGGCGTACATGCTGAAACCAAGGAAACAATACAAAGCAATAAGGCTGATCTTTTCAAAATGTTGACTCCAATCCAGTTAGCTATCTTGTGTTCATTGCGATCAATTCGTCGCTAATTTGTGCCAAATTACGCTATCTATTACGAAACTTCAATGTGAGGGCAAGATTGTAACTTGTTGATTGGTAGGCAGTAATATTGCCTTGAAAGTGAGCGAATTCTAGCTGTTCCCTTCAATCGTAGTTTTGATGGTTTCGATAAATTGATCTAAAACTTCTTGAGACGAATAGAACTCTTTTGCAGTTACCTGCATTAAGGGTAGTGAGATTACTTTACAAACTCCCTCTATCAATTCGTCTCTTTTGCGAGCACGTTTAGTTGAATGAGATTGATCGTTGAGCTCAACTGCGCAAACCACTGCTAGATCACTGGTGCGGCAGACAATATAGTCAAAATGTTTATAGGCAATCTTGGTCCATGTCTTACTCTTTGTGCCGCTTGTGTTGAAGCCTAGTTTAATTACAACGATAACCGCTATGACTATTATCAAAAGTATAAAGAAAGTAGAAATTGTCATCGTAATTGCCCTGCAATGTCTAAAGGTTAGAAATAAGTACTAGCATTGATAGAATGACGGGATGATATGTCAATTAGCGGTGACGTAATAGTGACTTTTAGAAATTGCGAGGGAGTTGAACCTATACTTATCCGACAGTATCTAAGTTCATGTGCTGGTCGGGTATAGAGTCCCAGAACTGGGAATCGATAACTCATTTCCAAGTAATCTATTTGAAACTGAGTTATCGAAAGACATTAGTTAATGTAAAACCAAAGACTTATTAGAATCCAAAGCGAACGCCAAGACCAAGGACTTCTGCGTCATTAAATTTCTCATAGGATAACTCTACTCCGCCATTGTCAGAGAATTTGAAACCCACGCCTGCGCCACCGCCAAATTGCCAATCATCTTCAGAGGCTTTAAACCCGCCAGCAGAAGCTTCAAGCTCAAAATTCATATAGCTAGGAGCGATAAAAAAGTATGTGGCGTTGTTGAAATCCCACTGACCTCTTACGTTTAATCCGTAAGCCTGACTAATTTTTACGTTTACACCCAAGTAAGTGTCGTCTTTGACTCCGGCACCCGCTCTAAGCTCTGGAGTCATTGAGAAATTTGAGTTTTCTGAACTGAACTTATACCCAATAGTTGCAGTTACGATTGCAAGATCTATATCTGAGCCTTCATCATCAAAATTGTAATATCCTATTCCACCAACAACTTGCGCCATTGCACTTGAGCTAAGCAATAGTGCCAAAGTTGTAACAGTCATTTTTTTAATCATTTTTTACTCCATGTAAAATTATAGATTTAGATGTGCCCTGAATTAGGGCATTCAGGGCGGCAGCTTTATACCACTAAAATAGTGGGAGATCACTTGGTATCGGTAAAAGCATTCTCAACGGTAGGCGCTGGATTTAGCCTTCGCTTTGAAGTGCGCTGTAATTTATTGGGAGCTGAATAATCGTGGGGGGGAAGCACTGTTGGAAGCGCTAATTAATCTCAGGGTAGGGGTATCAAATTGGATCGGGGAGGGAATAAAAAAGCCGGCCACAACTGTGGCCGGCATAAAAGATCAAGATCACGTTTAGGCGCTAGCTAGCACCCCATCGTGAGTGTTTCCTTGATCACTTCTACTACTCTTTAGTGTCTTGTCGCAATGACGAAGAGCTGCTGTTCGGTCTGCAAACACTGCATCCGCTGGCAATCCACCGCTTAGATCAGATAAGCCTTTCTTCACATCGTCACTCATGCCAGATATGAACAAACTTCTGCCTGAGGACTTTGCATCCTGGGCAATAGTTTCCACTGCCATGATTGCTGACACATCGAGACTTGGAACCGCTGACAAATCCAAAATAAGTATGCGTGAACCTGGTTCGCAGTGCTCTCTGACCTGATGCCCAAGATCCGCTGCGGCACCAAAACTCAGTGGCCCAGAGAATTCGAACAAGACGATTTCAGTGCTATGGCGTTGCAGGATATCTTTGTCTTCCGCTGAGTCTATATACTCCGGCAAGTTACGCAGTTTTGCGACTTGCAATTGCGCCACTTGTCTGACGAATGCAAGAGCTGCCAGAACCACGCCTGCGGCCACTGCGGTAATCAGGTCTACAAACACCGTCAATACGAGCACAAGCACCATCAACAAAAGATCCCATCGAGGTCCTTGGTGTGCACGCTTTACATAACTCCAATCTACAATATCCAAACCGACTTTAACCAAAATACCGGCAAGAACCGCCATAGGAATGTTTGAAGCTAGAGGGCCAAGACCTAATACGATTGTCAGAAGAACCAACGAGTGGATCATGCCTGAAATACGAGTCCGGCCACCGGAGCGTACATTAACAACTGTCCGCATAGTCGCACCGGCACCCGCGATGCCTCCCATCAGGCCAGCGAATAAGTTGCCGATCCCTTGGCCAACCAGTTCCTTGTTACTGTGGTGACGCTTGCGAGTCATGTTGTCTGCCACTAGCGAGGTCAACAAGCTGTCTATTGATCCGAGGATGGCGAGAATAATCGCTGCTTCAATAACAAGAAGCATTTGGTCACCGCCGAACACTGGAAGGTGTAACTCAGGTAAGCCAGTGGGTATTGCGCCAAGTACGGGTACTTGAAGGGTAAAGTACGCAAGCAATGTTCCTACGATCAATGCTGCCAGTGGGGCGGGTAGGTACTTTCCCCAAGCTGATGGCCAAGCATAAACCATTGCCAAAGTCCCAAGACCTAGAACGAGATTGGCAATATGGATATTCGATAGCGCCTCTGGTAGATAAGCTAGTGCACCTAAGGTGCCCGCTGGAGAGTCATGCCCGAGCAGTGGGCTTAATTGTAGAATGATAATGATGACGCCGATGCCGGACATAAATCCGGATACCACTGGATAGGGAACTAGGCGTATGTATTGTCCAATGCCTAGTACGCCAAATAATATTTGTATAACCCCTGCAAGCATTACAGCGGTAAAGATTAGTGTTACGTCGCCGGACAAAGAAGCGAAAAGACCTGCCAGTACAACTACCATTGGTCCTGTTGGACCTGAAATTTGAGGGCCGGTGCCACCAAATAGGGCAGCGAAAAACCCCACCATGATGGCGCCATATATGCCTGCAATTGGGCCTAACCCTGAGGCTACCCCTAATGCCAACGCCAACGGCAAAGCCACCACGCCGGCGGTAATACCACCCGTTATGTCTCCCCGCAGGGATGATAAATCGAATTTCATATTAAGCTTCCTTTATTGACTGCACATCAGCGAACAGGGCTTTGTACTGCTCATCCATAGGATCGAAACTCCCGGTTTCCTCGTTGTAACAGAGCATCTGGCCTGTCCCTATGTCATAAACCCAGCCATGCAAAGTGATGCGTTTGTTGGCAAGCCCAACCGCTACGGACGGGTGAGTCTTCAAATGCTGTAACTGTTGTATTACGTTCTCGCATGTCACTTCTGCAAGATTGTTTTTGTCCAAATGTCCGTGACGCTCACGTACTGTTTCTGTGGCTGATCGGCAATGTCCTAACCATTCACGTACGTGCGGAAGGCTGTTGAGGTTTTCTGGGTTAATTGCCCCCTTGATGGCGCCGCAGTCCGTATGCCCACAGATGACGATATGTGAGACACCTAGCGCTGCTACGGCAAACTCGATCGAAGCGGTCATGCTGCCGGTCTGATTGGTATGAGGAGGCACGATATTGCCTGCATTACGACAAATGAAAAGGTCACCTGGCTCTGTTTGAGTGACTAGATTGGGGTCGATTCTTGAATCGGAGCAAGTGATGAATAAAACTTCGGGGTTTTGAGCGGTAGCGAGTTTCTTGAAGCTATCTTCTTTAGTCGGAAAGATATCTTGCTGGAATCTGGCGACACCTGAAATAACATGATCCATATAATGCTCCTGAATTCTGCGTGGCGGAAAAGGTAAGCATTATTCTCTGATACCTTTATAGTAAAATATGTGCTTTACTGATAATAATTAGTTATCAGAAAGGGTTTGGAGCGTCATGTACAGCCATCGTAAGCCGCCAACTATTCGTCAATTGCAGTATTTTGTGGCTGTCGCTGATGCCAGCAATTTTCGTCGCGCTTCCGAAATACTGCAGGTTAGCCAGCCAGCGTTGACTACTCAGATTACTGTCTTAGAAACCACTCTTGGGATTAGCCTGTTTGAGCGCTCGCGCGCGGGGACACTGTTATCTGCGGAGGGGAGGGAGCTGTTACAGGAGGCACGCCAGATCTTGATGAGTATGCAGGGCTTTATGGATCAGGCCAGTGTTATGGCAACCGGACATAAAGTCACCTACAGGCTCGGGGTGCCTCCCACACTTGGGCCTTATCTGTTACCGAACGTCCTTCCGGCATTGCACAGTCGTTATCATGATCTCAAGCTCTATGTCAGAGAGGCTCCCGCAGTTGTTCTCCAACGCAAACTCGTGGAAGGGGAATATGACCTAGCCATTGTCCCGTTGCCATTACACGTTGATGGCTTAGCCATAGAACCTCTGTTTACGGAACCGTTGAAGTTTGTGGTGCCCGCCGATCACAAGCTCGCTGCGCGGGCACGGATTTCACCCTCCCATTTACGGGGAGAGAAAGTATTGACGTTGGAGGGGCAACATCACTTTCACCACGAAATTCAGGAACTATGCCAGCGCCTTGGTGCTCACGTGCATCGGGATTACGAGGGCACGAGTCTGGATACACTCCGGCAAATGGTGGTGATGGGTGTGGGGGTGGCATTCTTACCTGCTCTCTATGTCCACTCGGAAATGCATGACCCAGAAGCACTGCATGTCTCTGAGCTAAGTGGCCGTCCCTTATTGCGGCAACACGCATTAGTCTGGCGTGTGGGATCACCTAGCCGTGTGTTCTTCCGTGAGTTTGCCGCCTGTCTACGAGGTATCATTCGCGAACGGCTAGGAGATGTTGTGTCAGTGATCGATTAAAGATATTCCTGCAAATGGATGTTCTTTTGCAGTTTGACGAATCATTTCATTACACTAGAATGACCTTTATTAAGGCCTTCTGTGCCTATTGTTTTTTCACCTTAAGGGATAACCATAATGATAAAAAAAATGCTATTGATCGCCGCACTGCTATTCACTGTTTCTCCTTCTAGCTTTGCCGATGATGATGTCTACTGGGCCTGCAGCAATCTAGTCACTGACTATGCTTATCACCGAGATCAGTTCAATGCCAAAGAGTTCGCTAACTTGTTCACCGAAGATGCTTCGCTAACCGTGGTAAGCCAAACGTGGGTTGGGAGAGCGGAGATCGAGCAGCGCATTGAGGGGCTCAAAACAGGCTCGACGATTCGACACGAAATGAGCACTATTCGGATCGTGCCTATTGATGCTGATCACGCCACTGGCGTAAGTTATGCCACTATTTACAGTGCGCCAGCAGGGGTCAACTCGGTAAGCGGATTTGCCTTGATGGGGGAGTATCACGACGAGTTTGTGCGTACCGCCGACGGTTGGAAGTTCAGCAAGCGAGTGTTGGTCTCTAAGTATTCTTTAGAGCGCTAACAAACTGTCACGTTACTGTTATAAGAAACAGAATGAAACCGAGCTATTAAGTACAGCTCGGTTTCATTGTTTAACAGTTTCTCGCAAAAGTTCTAGAAACCAGGCGTCCAGTCTAAAGACACCCAGTATTGACGACCCCAAGGCGTCGATAGACGCGTCTCTGCACCTCCGATGATGCCTAGACGCTGTGGGCGTTTATCGAACAGATTGCTAACGCCCCCGCTTACGGTGACTTCACTGCCGAAGAAATTATTGAAGATATGCGCATAGCGTGCATCTACAATATATTCCCCACGGATAGTGCTGGGTGGATTATCGGCGTTATTGCCATCGGCCCAGAAGAAGTCCACGACCTGATCATCGAAATCGATGTCGTTCCAGTAGTTGGCGGCGATCGTTGCACTCTGATTACCACGGAACCAATTCAGTCGCATGTTCAGCTTCGTGGAAGGGATCGGTGGCACAATGCCTGTTCTGCCGTTTTGCTTGCCAAGCGCCTCGGTGCGAACCTCATCCAAACCCATATAGTCATAGGTCATGTAATAGGTCGTTTGCACTGTGGTGTTGAATGATCCCCAGTCATCGGTGTCAAAGCGGTACTGTGCCTTTACATCGAGGAGGTCGATCCACACGGAGCTGATGTTGGCAGATTGCACAAACAATCTAGAGACAGAACCATTGGCGTAACGCTGAATCGGATAGCCCGAAATTGCAGCCTTGCTGGCCAACCATGCGTCAGCACGGGCACGAGTCGCGGAGCCTGGTGTTGAGTCATAGCTGTCCCTAGCAATGCCAGTCTCTTTTAAGAAATTAGTGAACTGAAATCCGACGGTGTCCTGCTGGCTCAGGCTTCTGATTCTGTCGACGTACTCAATCTCTTGATAATCGACAGAAAGATTCAAACCGTCTAGCGCACCGGTTGGCTCCCAAGTAAAACCAAGGTTCTGTATGGTGGAAGTTTCTGGTTCCAAATTAGGATTGCCAGAGCTACACCAGATACCGCCAATCAATGGCGTGTTGGTGAACTCGTCCAGACCACTGAACATGTCTGCACAGGTGTCATCTGCGACGAATGGTCGTGCCTGGTAGGGCGAGGGTGCAAGGAAGCTTTCGCCCCAAGAGGCTCGCACTGCTAGGCTAGGCAATGCCTCCCAACGTAAAGAGATCTTTGGTGTTGTAGCCTTTAGGCCGAAATCCTTGAACTCCTCATGTCTAACGGCCAATTGCGCGGCTAAGGTTTCTAGAATTGGGAACTCAAGTTCGGCGAATACAGAGCGGGTTTCGGACACATAAACAGCGTCGTCCTGTCGTGCTCCTAATATCTGGCTATTGGCATAATCTTCACCAAGTCGATCAAATGCGTCTTCATAATCATAGGTCGATAAATCGCGCCACTGATAACCGAAAGCCATTGCCATTGGGCCAGCTGGTAGATCGAGAATCTCACCGGTGACTACGGTCTCGAACACGTCTAATTCTTCGCGTGCATTTAAACTATTTGGATTGGCTAACATTAACCAGTCGACTAACTGTTGAGAGTTGCTGGTGACGCCTTCCACGTAGTTTGGCGACTTGGGCGAAGACGAGCCGAAGGGGTTGAACCACTCATTGCCATTGGGGCCACCCAAGCCTGACATTGCTAACTGTAGGCGGCTAGAACTAATCACATTTTGATCAGAGGTGGACTTTGAATCCTGACGAGCGAAATACGTGTAACCGGTCCACGATCCTGAAATGTCATACTCGGCGTTTAGCTTGAAACGATTGAGGGAAAAGTTCGAATCTACATTCTTCGACGTGTCGTCCCAGAAAGATGTGGGAAGTGTCGCGCCAGTGTGACCGAATACGCGCCAGCTCCATGGAGTTAAATCCATTCCCCAAGGATTGGCTGGATGACTAGCGGGGATTTTCATTACCGCGCGGTCATTGCCGCCGTTGGGAGACGAGCCTGTTGTACGTTCGTTATTGTAACGATAATGATTGTTTAGGGTGGCATTTAGGCGCAGCCAATCGGTTGCCTCATAGCTCACGGAATTGTAGAGGTTATAGTCGACCTCGTGCCGAGAATAGGCGTGTTGTTGGCTGTATTCGTAAGTACAGGAGACGCCCCTGTAAATCGTCCCTGAAGGGTCAGGCATTGACGCTGAGCCGTGGGAAGGGGAGCCCTCATTAAAGGTGCCGCAGTTCGGATCGAGTAAAGTAGACCCAACACTCGTGCCACCGTGCGGAGCAAGAATGTTGACCCCCGCATCGGCTCCTTGCAATTCTCGAAAAACCCCAATGGGGCCGGAGTTTGATGCGTTATTTGAATGCTCCCACTCACGGGGACGCTCATACATCATTAATGGAGTTTTTTTCTTCGCCTCGAAGGCACCTACATAGTTGATGCCATTATCGAACGATTTTCCCCAGAGGAAGGAGCCGCTCATATCTTCCATGTTGCCGTCTTCCGTGCGTTGGTAATAAGTACGCGCTCGGAAGCCTTCGAAGTCTTTGATGGGGATGATATTGACGACGCCCGCCACGGCGTCAGAACCGTAAAGCGCGGAGCCTCCGTCCAGAACCATCTCCATTCTTGAAATGGCGATCTCGGGCAGGGAAGCAGATAACACCGGACTAAGAGTTCTAGCACCGTCGATCAAAGTTAGCGTGGAGTTTTCCCCCAAACCGCGCAAATTAAAACTACTGTTACCGTTCTGTGTGCCATCCGCCGTGCCTAGAACTATGTTCACCACATTCGTGTTTTGCGTGTAGCTTAGGTCACGAATATAGGCTCCCATACTTGGGGCGCCAGACTCAAAAAGGTCTTCCGCGGTTACGGTATCGACAGGGGAGTTTTGTGCAAAGGCGCTGTTACGAATATACGAACCCGTGACAACAACTTCTTCTACTTCTGGGTCGTCTTGGGCAAGTGCTAACGCGGGAATGGAACATGAAATTGCTAGGCAGGATTGAATCGCGAGGCGCAGTTTTCCGCGCCGAGTAAAGTTCAGCATATATCTCTCCAGTTATTAGCTTTCACCACATGGCTGTGGATAAGCTTTTATTTTTTTAGATATCAATAGCTACTTACTTAAATAAGGCACTACTTGACTATCACTGGAGTACGACTGCTTAACTACCGAATCCGGTACGTCGATATAAGACCAACACATCCCTATTGGGGTGATCTAAACAGCCTGATCTAAAAAACGCAATTATATTTCATGTCAGACACAAAATGTCACAGATATCGATCAATCGTTCTAATTCATAACATATATTTGTTGGTTATTGGTGGTGATGTCAAAATGATATTATCGTTGTTATTAACGAGTTATAGCGGGGTTCTTGACGAGTTGGAAGCAAAGCTGAGTATCAAAAAACGATAGAATACTTCGCGTATGTTAGCGTTATGTTTTGTCATTTAATGGTATTTTTTAGTGAATTTCTGATTAATAAAATTAGCAATACTATATCGACCATTCATTCATATAGGTTTGTCAATTGCGAATCGCCAATAAAAGGAATATTCTCGATTTTCTACCAAAAAGGTCACGATTAAATTTGGCAATAAGGAATGGAGTTTTTAATTACGCAGCATCCTAAGCAACCACAATGACCTAACTTTCTACAATAATAAGGAGAAGAAAATGAGTGTTGTTAAGAAGTGGAGCAGGATCCAATGCTGGAGTATTCGCATTGCAGTTGTAGCGCTTTCCAGTTCGTCAGCCGCCGTTTCATTCGCTGCTGATGATTTTTCAGCAATAACTTATTCTGGCGAAGTGGCTCAGATCATCAATGAGAACTGTGTTGTATGTCATCGCCAAGGGGGGATTGGTCCGATGGCATTGTCTAGTTATGACCAGGTGCATCCTTGGGCGCCACTGATTCAATTAAAAGTGGCCAATCGGGATATGCCTCCCTATGCCTATGACCACGATATAGGTCTCCAAGATTTACAGGCAGATTGGCGACTCTCCCAAGACGAAATCGATACAATTGTTGCTTGGGTAGATCAGGGCTCTCCTGCGGGAAATCTAGATGAGATCCCTGCGCCACCAGAATTGCGTGGCCTAGATGATTGGAATTTTACTGCACAATTTGGAGAGCCGGATGTGGTTTTGAGCTCGCAATCCATCGATGTGCCTGCCAGTGGTAATGATCTTTGGGATAAGCATTTTGTCGATAGTGGTATTACCGAAGATCGTTGTATAAAAGCATTGCAAGTCAAACCACGAGGCAATGCAAAAACCGTCGTTCATCATGCCAATACCTATTTTGCCGAGGTGGACGAGAACGGTAATGTGACACGCAAGCCTGTGACAGAATACGCCATGGGTAAATGGGGTGAAGTGGTTCCCGAGGGAGTCTGCCGCACGGCATTTGCTAACAGCATGGTGCAGTGGGATATCCATATGTTTCCCGGAGGACTTGGTTCAACAGCGCCTGGGGCTGTCATCAAGGATAACGTCGTTGAGCTAGGGATTTGGCTACACCCTAAGGGTTATAAAGCAAAGGCAACACAAACTCTGGGTTCTTACGAACTCGATCAAGGTGACCTGCTGATTCCGCCTAATGGACACGCGATGACACAGGGCTTCCACTCTTTTGATCACCCTGTGCGTATAGACAGTTTTCAGCCTCATGGGCATCTACGTATGAATGCTGCGTCTTTAGAAATTTACTATCCAGCAACTGGTGAAACAGAAGTGATCAGTATGATTTCTAAGTGGAGCGCCACTTGGCATCATAGCCACCTTTATGCGCCAGAAACTGCTCCACTTTTACCAGTTGGTGCGGTACTGATTACCAAGCAGTGGTATGACAATACTGCGGAAAACCCTAACAATCCTGATCCAGATCAGTGGGTTGGATGGGGTCAGCGAACGGCCGATGAGATGACTCATTCATGGATCGCCATTACTCATCTTGACGAAGAAACTTATCAAGAGCTCGTTGCTCAGAGAGCGAATAACAACGATCGAAATGCTGGAGACTAAATCATAGAAAAAGGGGCTGCAAAGCCCCTAAAAATAATAAAAATGGAGAATGATGTCTATGAGTAAAGTTAGAGCAACAATTTTCATTGCAGCAATGGCGTTTGTAGCAAACTCGATGTTTGTGTTGTCCGTCAGTGCACAGGAGGCGCAGCGAGATTTACGACCTCCTGCCAAAAATGGACTAGCAATCGTCCCATTCATGGAGGGTTGGTACGACAACGGTGATGGATCTATCACGGTTTCATATGGCTATCACAACAGAAATGAAACCGAGGTAATTATTCCAAAAGGTGGAAATAATTATATCGAGCCTGAACTGTTAAATGGAATGCAGCCAGAGGTCTATTACCCGGGTCGGCATATGGGGGTTTTCGCGATCACTCTTCCTGCATCCATGGCAGGTGAGACTGCTTGGTGGCATCTTAAGACAGGGAATTCACAGGCAACGAAAGTGCCAGGTGAACGTGGGGTTAGCGCTTACGAGCTAGATAGGAATCCGCGTCCACAAGGCAGCCTGCAACCGCTTATTTGGTTCGAGGAAGGCAAGCCTGGATCAGGACCAGAAGGGGTCATTGCAGCGACAGTGAAAACGATAGCTGTAGGAGCACCTTTAATGATGGAGGTGGGAACCAGTGACCCTTCTGTAAGAGATACATCTAACCCTGTGTTTGCGAAACCTCTCGATACGCGTGTGATGTGGTATAAGCATCAGGGGCAGGGAGATGTGCAATTTACGGAACATTCATCCACGCCATTCATGACTACGCCGGATAATTCTCTTAGGAACGCGATGCCTGCTCCTCCAGCAAGAATCACAATTCCTCAAAACAAAGGTCCGGCCCGTGTCATTGCAACATTCTCCGAAGCGGGAGAGTATTTGATACGTGCTCGCTTGGATAACTGGAGCGCCTCTGATAGTGATGGCTTTGATCAGTGTTGTTGGAGTAACGCGTATCAACGGGTGATCGTTACCCCTTGAATCGCACGGGGGCGGCACTTAATCATTGTCACGTTTGGCATGGTTAATAAGGTGTTGTCCCCGATTAATTCCATTCGAGATCGATGTTTTTCTAGTTTCTGGTGCCCCCCTTGGCTCTCATCCCCTCCACAATCTCTGCTAATTTCTCCACTGCCGCGATTGATTCCTCAGGGTCAAGGTTCTCGCGGTCATTGTTAAAATCATCGCCGGTTTCTGTCTGTACTAACAGGCCATCTCTTCTTGGGTACACCGATACCCCACGCTCTGCAAACTCGAATCCGTAGTTTACTTCTGGTTGTGGGCTCAGCTTGGCCGTTTGTCCGCGCACGGGGATAACTGAATCATCGCCAAGTAGTTTTCGTGCTCCATACCCTGTGCAATTGATTATGGTGTTCTCTTCGAGTGCAGAAAAGTCGCTTGCATCCTTTAGTTCCAATGTTTCGATACTGCCACCTGAGGAGAGAAACTCGCGCATCAGGAGCTGCGAGTAATTGCTTATATTAAAAATTAAAGAAGAGTTGCAAGTGACATAGCGGGCAGGGAAGGGGTGTGACTGATTGCTTAAGTCTACAGTTTTTGGTGTGATGTCCTTAAGCAGTTCGCGCTCGAAATTGGGATAGCTAGGCTCATTGGGATTGCTGCGATCTACTAAGGCATCCAAGGTAGTGCTAGACAAATTGTACATGTCACGCCATTGAACAGGGGCACCTGGGACTGTTAAGAAAGACTGAAAACGTAAGTGAGAATCACGCGCCATCGACTCCCAGCGACCCGAAAAATTGGCGGCATGCTGGCTAGTGCATATACGCGAATCTGGGGACCAAACACCCGTGGCAAAACTGGAGCGAACCTGCGGAAATTTCTCTTTTGCGTAAATACTAACGTGTAGGCCCGCTTGCTGTGCCACTAATGCTGTTGTTAGCCCTATGGCGCCGCAGCCTATGATGGCAACGCGTTGTTGACCGGTGGCCTTCGCCATCGCTACTGCTAAAGAACCACTGCCCCAGGACAAGGACCAACCACTGCCGCCATGGCCGTAGTTATGCACTATAGTCTTATGTTGGAAGCGCTCAGATTCGATGCGCGGACCTTGTTCACGAAACGGTCGCGTGCAAGCGTTCATCGAGATGATTCTGTCGCGGCTTGCAATGATGGGCGGGAGTTGCAGAATATTTTTTCCTGAATTTAATTTAAAAATGACAGATTACGAAATTTCCTTCGTAGAGTGAGTAAACCATTCTCGCTTAGAAGCGTTAATAGTGACAACCCTACTTAGGAGGTTTCAATGTTTAGAGTCACGGTATCTGTATTGATGGCAGCATTACTGAGTTTGTCTGTAGCTACATTTGCCGAGGCTCAGCCCAGAGATGATCGCAGCAGAGCGCATGCTCCGACAAGATCACTGCCGCGGGCACACAGTCGAATAGTGCATAACGGTCATACTTATTTCTATAATGAGGGGCGATTTTATCGCCAGAGCAGTGGGTTGTATGTGTCGATCACAGCTCCACTAGGTGCCATTATTCCCTCATTGCCTAATGGCGTTATTACTATTGGCGCCGGGGCTAATAGCTATTTTTACAACGCGGGTGTCTATTACAGTAAAGCCCCGTCAGGTTACGTAGTAATTGATGAACCAGCTGAGGCACCAAAAGTGTTGGCCAGTACCGGCTCTGACAGACTCATCATTTACCCTGCCGCTGGACAGAGTGATGAACAAAAGAACCAAGACAAATATGAATGCTATGAGTGGGCTAGTGCCGAGACAAACTTTGATCCGACGAGTTCAGATTCGAATGTGTCACTAAGGGCAGACTACCAATGGGCGATGACCGCTTGCCTTGAAGCGCGCGAATACGTCGTGAAATAGATTGTATCGACTTAGAGTTTGCCGCAGAAAGATCAAATTCTATTAGTCAAATGAATAGCAACTCAACAGGTGCGGGCAGAACTAGTCGCAATGACTTTAGTAAATACGGCAAAAATCTCCGGGTCTATTTTTGTACCGGATTCCTTTGCCAGGATCTCCATAACGTCATCATGTTCCCGCCTTGTGGTATGCCCGACCCGTTGTCATTGCGTCATAGGAGTCAATGACCAACAGTATTCGACAATTTGCAGGAATCTCACAACCTGCTAATCCATCGGGATAACCGTTGTCATCGAATGCCTCGTAGTGATGTCTAACAATCTCGGCCATCGCTTCTTTGTTGGATAAAAACGTACTATCAATTATTTGTTCGCCATAGACTGAGTGAGTCTTCATTTCTTCCCATTGAGTTGGGGGTATCGCAGAAACGGGGGCGGGATTTCCACATAAGTTTGATCCATTCGTAGCGAAGCAATGCTTAATCGGGCATAGAATGAAGTGTCTATCACGCTCATAAGGAGCTCCAATGAAAACGCACTTAGCCTTACCTTTCCTCATTACTGTAGTCCTGGCTGTATCCACTACAAGTCTGCAAGTACAGGCCCAACACGATCACGAAGAGGCACACGCGCATGAAGATCACGCAAGTAGCGGGCTGTCTCTCAACAATGGGGTTCAATGGGAAACCGATGCCGTGTTGCGCCATGAGATGATGGAGATTCGTGCAGCGGTCGAGAACGTGGCACCAACATTCGATGCGGGTCAGCTAGCCCTTGCACAAGCGCAGCAACTAAGCGCAACGGTGCGCGGTAGTGTTAACACGATGATTGCCCAATGTGAATTGGAGCCAGAGGCAGACGCCAACCTGCATAGTATCTTAGCAGTGCTGCTTGCAGGAGCTGCCGCGTTAGAGTCCTCACCGATGTCCTCAGAAGGAGTTCCTGCGCTTAAAGAGGCCTTACAAGCCTATGGCCAATACTTTAATCATACCGGCTGGCAGGGCGATGAACACGCGGCTCATTCTTCAAGCGCTCACTAACGTTTATTGATCCAGCGCATAGAACTGAGTTTTTGTTCATGCGAGGATTTAACCGTGTAGGCAGTACAGCCTGTACCTCAATTTCTAATAAGGAGAGTCTCAAAATGTCTAGAGCAACTGGTGATCGTTATCGCTGTGATTCTTGTAAAGCTGAGCTTATTTATGTGCAGGGATGTCCATGTCCAAGCACTATGCCTCATTCCGAAACTTGCTGTGGTAAGCAGATGAGCAAGATAGAAGGGTAAGATAAATAGGGCGAATCTCAATTCACTAGTCCATTGGAGTGTTGCTAGTGGCATGAGAAACGACCCTAAACTTTTAAGTGCGCGCTAACTTATTTGAAGCTAAATAATAGGGGAGCGGGGCACACTACCGTAAATGTAGGCGCAGTCTGCCATCGCCTGCTAACCGCAGCCGATTAGTGCAAGAAGGGCTAGTTTTCTAATGTGCCTGAGCATCCGTCACTCCCTTTCGCTTCAGTAAACTCCGAAACCGTTAACTCTAACTATTGACGGGATCTTACAAGCGCTGTTAAGGGAAAGCAACATAGCACGCTAGCCTACATTACTAAGCCACAGACACTGATAGGGTTGAAGCTCAAACTGCTCGTTGTGCTCATCAAAAACCCGTCCAGTAATCAAGTCCTTCCAATGATCGGTGCTAATCAGGTTGAGGTCCGACAATGCCAGTTTCTGTGGTTTGCTTGAGATATTGTTCACCGAGAAAATACTCTGGCTACGGTCCATGCTTTGTCGCCAAAAGGCGAAAATGTGTAAACCAAGGTGCAAAGTGAATTGCGTGGCATTTGGGTGAAACGCTAATTGTTTACGGCGGATCTTAATCAAGCGGCTGAGTTCGTTGAACACTTTGGCGTGGTGGTTATAGGGGTTCTCTAATTGCGCTTCTAAGTCGCCCAGTTGCCACTGGTGACGATTAATAGAGCGAGCACGACCAGTATGAGTGACACGATTGTGATCGTTCTCCGTGCCGAACATGCTATGAATATAGAACGCAGGAATGCCCTCCAAAGCTAGCATAATGATATGCGCGCAAAGGTAGCGCTGGACTTGCCATTGATCAGGTCCGTTATCGATTGTCCCTTTGAGGGCATCGAACAGGCTGATATTCATCTCATAGGGGGAGTCACTGCCATCTTCTAAGCGGCGCATGGTGACTTGCCCACCAAAGCGCAGCACGCTGCTGACTAAGGACAGCTTCTCTTGTTCATCCAAATAGCCATCAGCCGGACGCAAGCCAATGCCATCGTGGGAGGCAATGAAGTTAAGGTAGGCCGTGCCGTTCTGCGAAGGGGGCATGCTCATCATCCACGTTTTCAGATGTCGACAGTTTCCCGTTAGCAATGTGTTTACCAGTAGCGGTGGCAATGAAAAATTGTAAATGACATGGGCTTCATTGGCGTTGCCAAAATAAGTAAGGTTCTCACGGTTGGGCACATTAGTTTCGGTGATGATGACAGCGCCGTGATCTCGATGCTCAATAAGCAAACGCAGTATTTTAATGATCTCATGAGTTTGGTCTAAGTGAATACATGGGCCACCTTCCTCTTTCCATAAGAACGCCACGGCATCCAGTCTGAATATGCGAACGCCGCGATCCATGTAATGGTTGATGATGTTCACGAACTCGACAAGTACTTGCGGGTTCTTAAAATTAAGGTCGACTTGATCCTCACTGAAAGTGCACCACACAAAGCGCTCCCCATCTTCTGTAGTGACAGGTAATAGCAAGGGAGAGGTACGTGGTCGAACCACTTTTGAAAGGTCCGCTTTTGGATTGCCTTCGTAAAAGTAGTCCTTGCCTGGATCAATGCGCTTTTTGAAATTATCAAACCAACGACTGCGCGAGGACATATGGTTAATGACTAAGTCGGACATCAACTTAAAGTCATCGGCGATGCGACTAATATCCTCCCATTCTCCTAACGCCTCGTTGACGGCTAGATAATCAGTGATCGAAAAGCCATCGTCCGAGGTATAGGGGAAAAAGGGCAGTATATGCACGTCACTGATGGTGTCTGCCAAATGGCTCTTTAGGAAACCATGCAAGGTGCAAAGCGGTTTCTCACTCGGTTTCTGGATCGTGTCTCCATAGGTGATAAGCAGAATGTCGCTTTCACTCCAATGGTTTTGATGCGGCACAGGGCCGCTATCATTGCTTTGTAAGTTCATTGTATCGATCAATGTCGCCGCTAAACCTTCGGCATCATGATCGGGGTAGATAGAACGTAAATGCTCTTGCAAACGAGCAGATAGATTAGCTTGCATATATGTCGATCTCGTTACTTGAAGTATTGCTTGTGGTCGGCTTCCACAGCCTCTAATAATTGTTCACCAATATCGGGAATGGCGCTAATGACGCGGTTCCAGCTAGGAATGAATGGGGTGTCCATAGGATTGTCTAAGAAGCGGGAGCCAGCGGACATTACATTTTGCGCAAAGAGCTCTACCGTTTGCTCTTCTGCGTGGCGGTCAAAACTTAGTCCATTAATCGAGGCATCATTAGCATAAGTTTCAATGAAATCTAGCGCAATACGATAGTAAGTGGCTTTGATAGTGCGGAATTTTTCGTTAGAAAAAACCTCGCCATTGGTGGCCAGTTTTCTGAAGATTGCTTTAGAGATGTCGGTGCTCATTTTCGACAAGCCCTTGCTTGAGTCCTCTGGCGACAAGATCTGATGCTTGTGGTCATAGTTGTCGGCAATATCCACCTGACAGATTCGGTTAGTGGAATAATTGCGTTTCATCTCGGATAAAACACCGACTTCCAAGCCCCAGTCGCTAGGAATGCGGATGTCACTGATGACATCAAGACGGAATGAAAATTCCCCTGCAAGCGGGTAGCGGAAGCTGTCGAGAAATTCCAAATATTCGCTGTAACCGCACACTTTTTTAAGTGCGCGCAGTAATGGAGTCACTAATAACCGCGTGACTCGACCGTTCATCTTGCCGTCGGCAACGCGGGGATAATAGCCTTTGCAGAACTCGTAGTTAAAATTGGGGTTGGCCACGGGATAAATTAGACGCGCCAAGAGCTCGCGGGTATAGGTTTTAATATCACAATCGTGAAGGGCAACAGCTTCGGATTTTCCAGAAGCCAATACATAGCCTAAGCAATACCAAACATTACGTCCTTTTCCTAACTCTGCGGGGGCAAGGCCGTTCTTTTCTAATAGTTTGTCGATCGCTTGTAAACGAGGACCTTCATTCCAGAGGACTCGATGATCCTGAGGAAGTTTTGAGAAATACTGCAACGCATGTTCGTACTCGCTTTGACTGGCGCGATCCAAACCCACCACAATTTGATTGAGATAGGGCACGCGGGTGAGTTCGTCCACGATAGTGGCAAGTGCATCGGTTTCCAATTCGGAGTAAAGAGAAGGAAGCACTAATGACATAGGTCTAGACTTTTGGAAACCTAGAAGCTTCTCTTCTAAATCTTCAACAGAGCTATGCGATAAATTGTGTAGTGTTGTGACGACGCCGTTCTGATAAAAATCGCCCATAGTAGTCTCCTTATGTGTGGTGCGTTGTTCGCGTTCTCAATCTTGAGTTTCGTTAAGTAACGCGAGTAATTGTTCATTCCAGCCACTTGCTCCAGTGGCTTGGCTGTATCGAGCTTGATCGGGGTGTTGAATGTGTATTTGTGTACTGTGTGGGCTTTTAATAACGATAGGGGTGTCGACACAGTTGAGCATCGCTTCATCGTTGTGGCTGTCGCCTAAAGCAATGGAAGTGAGTGCTGTGGGGGCGTAGTGTTTTGCATAGGCCTCTAGAAGAAAGTTGACCCCCGTTGCTTTGTCAAAACGGCCCATCACATGTAAAAAACGTCCGCCCTGAACGGCACGCAAATCATGCTCCGCCAAAAATCGCTCGAATGCGGGTAAGTCGCCATTAAACAAAATGGGTTCTGAGCCTATCCGCTCTTTAGCATTGCGTGCACCGCTTTGCGGTAGTCCCGTAATCTCAGCAAGTTTCTCGACACTCCAATCAAAGAAGCCTGAGAACTGGAAATCGTGCCGTCGTGCTTCTAGTAAAATTTCGATAATGCTCGAGTGCGGTTGGGCAAAGCGTCGTATGCAATAGGTATCCTCGTGGTCGTAAGGCTGCAAAGCTTCCAGTGTGCTGGTCTCTGCAAAATAATGGCTGGGGATAATGACCGCTGCACCATTTTCGACAACGAAGGGGTGTTGATTGCCCAGCTGTTTTCGTAAGGAGAGAATTTCAGGAACGGTTTTGCTGGAGTTGAGTATGAGGGGGATCTGTAAAGTATCGATCTCATGCAAAGCCGGCAGCGCGGCGGTATGGGAATAAGTTTCTTTGTCGAGCAAGGTTCCATCGAGGTCTGTGAATATAATACGTTGCTGCTTCATAAGGTTTCTCCGTCGAAGGCACGAGGTCTTCTCACCAAAATGGAGCGCTGATACACGATTGTGCGCAATTGGCACCAAAATGGTGCAGTGTTCGATTTGGGTGCAATGGGGCAAGCCCTTGGAACTGCAATGATGGTGCTGATGTGTCGCCTCTTAACTCATATCAAAATGATGTTGTTAAGGAGTGCTTCGCAATTATCGTGCCCATAGTGATTTTAAAAAATAATGTAAAGCGTACTTGACACGCAGTTGTGGCGTGATTATTATTCGTGTCAAGTTAGCTTTACATTTCTAGGGGGAAGATATGAGTAATAAAAATACACAGCAGAACAAATGGGAGCGCAAAGTCGCATCAACAACGACAAATCTAAGCCGATGGACTCTTGCATGGGTGCTGACAATGGCGCTGGCCACTTTCGGGCCGCAATTTTTTTGGGTGGACAATAAGCTACTAACGCTCGCCGCTATTGTGCTCAATACCGCTATGGGAGTTGGGATGGTGTTGTCCCATATTAGACACATCAAATCCTTGGATGAAATGCAGCGAAAAATTCAATTGGAAGCGATGGGAATAACGTTGGGAGTGGTGTTGGTAGTAGGGATGAGTTATTCGAATCTCGACAATAGCAATTTGATACCTATGGATGCGGAGATATCAATCTTGTTCATCATTATGGGTTTGACGTTTATGGCCACTTCTCTGCTTGGGGCTAAACGCTATAAATGAAAAACTACCTAAAAGAATTACGAGCACAGCGAAAATGGACACAAGCGCAGCTAGCGGAGCAGCTGGAAGTGTCCAGACAAACAGTGAATGCAATCGAGACTGGAAAGTTCGACCCAAGCTTACCGTTAGCGTTTAAAGCGGCGCGTATCTTCGGCTTAACGATCGAGGAGATATTCCAAGACGAAGGCTAGATTCATTCCCCTGGGTGGTAGCTTGAGCTAGCGCGACGATCAACATCTTCGCGGTAGTAGGCTACCTCTTTAAACTCACGATCCACATAGCGTTGAGCTTGGTCGTCAAAGTGCACAGAGTTAACGCTTGAGCTTTGTCCGCCGGCAAGAATGCTTTTGGCCTTCACGCGGTCACCAAACTCTACTACGGCGACAAAGCTATTGCCCGAGCTACCATAGATGCGATTTGTGCCTGGGAAGGCACGAGCGCCGTAGGAGGCCAGAGCGCCCCAACGGCCAGAGCCCATCCCTACGGCCAGGCTAGGGGCGGTATCGTCATACTGGAGCGTTATATCGCCGCTTAAGCGTTGAAAGCGATTGATCTCTCCCCAAGGCGTATCCCAGTTACCAAATGAGGCATTCAATTGCGCCACCGTGTCGCTGAATACTTGTAGACGATCCTCTGGCGCACTGCCGGTGCCAAGCCAGTTGACCTGTTCCATTTGTGTCATCTCGTTGGGCGTGTCGATATTCTGCGCGGCCATTACTCCATAGAAATGGGCCAATGACATGCCCACAGATTCGGTGCCGGTGCGCATATCCCACTCTCGTAATATCTGTATAGGTGCTTCTATATGTCGCCAGTTGTCACTGTTTGCATCCCATGCACTCACTAAACCTGGAATGAGTTGGGCGAACCCTGGCATATAGTTGTCATAGGCTATATCCAAGAAACTATCGAGAGTTAACGCTTGGGCGTTTTCAAGTAATGGGATTGAATGCACAGCGCGAAAGTTTTCTGCATCCGGCGCCATATAGGCGGGGTAATCTTCGACCTTAGGGCTTTGTGCTCCAGCCGCTGTGAAGGGGGTCGAGTTGCTGTTTTGAATATAACCACTGGTAGGATTGTGAATGAAAATGGTCTCGTCCACAGGGTGCACACCCTGCCAATCGGTGGCGGGATTGCTGCCGTCTACAGGTTGTAAGTAATCAAAAAGCGGGTCTCGTCTTGGCATAAAATTGCCATGAAAATAGGCGATGTTGCCTGAGTTATCGGCATAGACAGTGTTGTTGGAAGAGTTGGTGCGTATATCCATCATTGCGCGAAACTCAGAGTAATCGGCTGTTTTCATGCGCAGATAGGATTGGCGCAGGGCATCCACAGGGTTCCAGTTGATGCGGGTGACCACCCAGCGATCCTCAATGCTATGGGTGATGGGACCGTGATGGGTGCGAAAGGCTGGAAAGAGGCGCTCACTCATCTGACCGTTATCGTTTACTTGCAGGCTAATCTCACTGACTTGTACAGGGCGTAGATCGTCGCCATAGCGGTATTGTAGTTGCCCGTTGACTGTAACAACGTCTTCGACAAACTCATCCATAAAGTCGGCGGCGGTGGTGGTGTGCATCCAACCATTGTGTTCGTTAAAACCCTGATAGATGAAGAACTGACCCCATGTCACGGCGCCATAGGCGTTCAAACCCTCTTCGCTAACAACATGGTATTCCCCACGGAAATAGAAACTCGTATGAGGGTTAATCAGCAACATCGGGTTGCCAGACTCGGTTAAGGAGCCATCGACCGCGATACCATTGGAGCCTGCGGGTTCTTCGAAAATAGTGCGCGCTAAGTCATTGTCTCGTGGGGCAATGATAGGGAAAGCAGGCTCGGATGCCTGAGCGGCAATCGGTAATTTGGCTTGCATCGCTTCGATCTGAGAATAAAAGGCTTCCATTCGGGGTAGCGGAATTTGCTCGATGTCGCCGCCAATCGAGCCTTCAAAGAAGTAAAACGGCATCCATGGATGGAAACGGTCTAACAGTTGGGGTTGTACCTGAGGGTTCTTGGCTAGATAGAAGTTGAGGCCATCGGCAAAGGCATCACATAACTCTTGCAGCCAAACAGGCGCATCGGCATAGGCTTTATGTGCCTCTTCCTCCGTCATATAGAGCTTGGCACGAAGATCACTGTAAAGCGCCGCTTCGCCTTCTATTTCTGCTAGTCGACCCGTAGCCCAAATATAATTGCGCTCCACTCGGGCAAAGTCGTCTTCGGCTTGAGCGTAAAGCAAGCCGAAAACTGCATCGGCATCCGTGGGAGCGTAAATGTGACCAACACCGAAATCGTCACGAATAATGGTGACGCGGTCCGCGATCTCTTGTAAGCGTTCAGCCTCACTTTGGACAGGAACCTGAGTCTGCTCCGTGGCGGGTGTACAGCTGATGAGAACAAACACTAAACAGAGTGTGCTCACTGCAAAGCGGGAATAGGTGGTCAACATGGGCATCTCCATCGAGTTATTGTAATTTTGACTGAGGATGCTAGAAGTAAACCTGATTCTAATGAAAAACGGAAGTTGTCTTGCTAGGAAACCGTGATCGCCCGAGAATGCTACTTTTAAAACCCTTTTAGCGCTGCTAGGATGTTGGCGACTTTTTCATTTACGCAGAGACTCCCCCTATGTCCAATAAAGCGACACTATTGATGGCAGGTACGTTGCTGCTTGCCGCATGCAGCCCCGCTGAACAAACAACGAGCACACCAGCACCGACTCCCGCAGCGATTGAAGCGCCGGCCTCTACAAATGCTTCTGAAACCGAATCTCAATTGATAGCCCGAGCTCGTGGCATTCATGATCGTGTGATCACATTGGATACCCATGCGGATATCAATACAGCCAACTTCATGGAAGGCAATAACTATACCTCGGACTTAGACACGCAAGTGAATCTGCCTAAGATGATCGAAGGTGGTCTAGATGTGGCTTGGTTCATCGTTTATACGGGGCAGGGTCCATTGACGCCTGAGGGCTATGCTGCTGCCGAAGAAAACGCGCTGGACAAGTTCTCTGCTATTCATCGTCTAGCCGAACAGTTTGCCCCAGACACGATTGAAGTGGCTTACACCTCTGATGATGTGCGTCGTATTGCTGGTGAAGGCAAGAAGGTCGCGATGATCGGTGTCGAGAATGCCTACCCAATGGGTTTGGACTTGGGCAACGTGCAGCGTTACCAGGAAATGGGCGCACGTTATGTCTCACTTTCACACAACGGACACAGTCAATTCGCCGACTCTAATACGGGCGAGCGCGATGACGTTTGGTTGCACAATGGTCTAAGTGATCTTGGCCGAGAAGCAGTCGCAGAACTTAATCGCTGGGGCATCATGATTGATCTTTCGCATCCTGCAAAGACGTCTAATATGGAAGTGTTGTCATTAACACGTGCGCCAGTGATCGCGTCTCATACCTCGGCACGTGCGATGAACGATGTCAGTCGCAACATGGACGATGAGCAACTTTTAGCAGTTCGTGACAATGGCGGCGTAGTGCAAGCGACAGCGTTTCGCAGCTACTTAGACACAGAAAAGAACAGTGCCAATCGCGCAGTGTTAACGCAGTTACGTGCAAGTGTGGCGGAAACATTAGGCTTTGAATTGCAAGATTTTGCGGCAGTTCGGGCGATGAATGATATGCAGCGCACCGCGTATGATGCTTTGGTCGATCAATTAGATGCTATTGTTGAGCCTCGCATTGCGGCCGAGGTGGATGCGATTGCGGCGCCAGTAGATGTCGCTGACTTTATTGATCACATCGATTATATGGTCGATCTGATTGGGATTGATCACGTAGGGATTAGTTCAGACTTCGATGGTGGCGGCGGAATTTCCGGTTGGAATGATGCTTCTGAAACTTTCAATGTCACACTAGAGCTCGTGCGTCGTGGTTACTCTGAAGAAGAAATCGACAAGCTGTGGAGTGGCAATTTGCTACGAGTACTTGACGATGTGCAGCGCATAGCCGCTGAGATTCAACAAGAGTAATTATTCGACACAATAAAAAACGCCTGCAAGTGATGCGAGAGAGCATCGTCTGCAGGCGTTTTTTTATGGGCGCTTTATTGGTCTAGCAAGGTATAAATACGTTGGATCGCGCGAGGATCAGCGCCAGGGGAGCTTAACTGCGCGTAGTTCTGTGAATGATTACTAAGATCAATTTGTGCAGCGGTCTGCGCAACAGACATCCCGCTAGCCTTCATGGCTTCAGTCTTTTGCCACAAATCGGTCAAGTAGGCTTGGAAATGGCTAATGATCTCTTTGTCTTGGAAAGGCGCGCCGTGCCCTGGCAATATCACATCAAACTCGATGCCTTTTAAGGCTTCCAGAGTATCGACCCACTCTACAGGGTGGCTGTCACCCATATAGGCAAGAAACGGCAACATCATATCGCCGGTAAATATGAGTCGTTCAGCCGGCAAGAACACAACGACATCACCGGCAGTATGGGCTTTGCCCAAATGCAGGATTTGAATTTCGCGACTACTGCCGCCGACGTCTTGATAGAGTGTCATCTTAGTTTCAAGAGTAATGTTTGGCGGGGTAGGCACAATTTCCCTTAAGGACATCATATGTTCCTCTTGGTATTTCAACTGTGCTGCCAAGTTTGTACGTTGGGTGTCCGTAGTGGCCGCTTCTAGTCGTTCGCGCAGGTTCTCCACTAAGGCAGGCACGCCTTCGGTAAAACTCACCATCGTGTTCTCAGTTAAGACATTGCCTAATTCACCGTTGAGTTTTTGGCGAGTAAAGCTGTGTCCAATGATTTCCACTTGATTGGGGAATACTTGATTACCGTGTGCATGATCGAAATGATAATGGGAGTTCACCAAATAGCGCACAGGTTTGTCAGTCACTGCCTGTACAGAGCGCAATAAGGCGTTGGCGGCATTAGGGGTAACGTGAGAATCCACTAATAACACATCGTCGTCTCCGACAATCATCAGAGCATTGCTCATCACAAAGACTTCGCCTGTACCTGTTATCTGATAAACGCCATCGGCCATCTGAGTGAAGATGTGAGAGCTAGTTTCGATAACAGTAGGGGGTTCTCCTTGTGCGTTCACATAGCCGAAAACGCTTAGTAAAAATCCAGAGCCAATGAGGCCCAGTACCGCGGTATTGAATTTATTCTTTTTATTCATAGCGATGTTCCTGATTTTCTGCGGGTTGAGAAAGTCTAGCCACTTGGCCATCGTACTCGAAAGGACAAAGGCACGGAAGCATCCACAGTAGGCAACAATCATTCGTTTAGGGTGAAAAAAACACAATCTGCCTGATTCCATACATCAGACTGCCACATTTCTTAGGCATAGTAGTCACCACGATCAGATAGAGTAAGTGACAAAGGAGTTTAAGATTATGCTAGCAAAGTTAAACGACAATGCGTTGCAGCCTGTTGAGTTCTCAGCCGGTGTTGCACGGGAGCGGCAGGCCAAGGAAGGACGATCTCCGGACTGCTTTGACACACTCTATCCGGTCGACCAGTGGAGTGCGGACAATGATGCCGAGGATGAGGCGTTGTTGATGCTTTGGGGGGACGTGTCTATCAGCGCACGCCACCCTATGAGCATCAATGTATAACGGATGCTCATAGGGCAGTGGTTTAGGCGTAAAGTGCTGTTAGTTTCTTTATAAGAGGGTCGTTCGCCATTTTTTCTCGGTGAGCAATGACCCTTGGCAGTTTACTAATGTCCACGCCATCGCCCTCTAGCCAGTTGGCGATGGTGTACAGATACATATCGGCAACGGTGTACTGCTCGCCCATGACCCAAGGGCCCTTGAGCATGCCGTTCTCGATCAAGGCCATGGCATCCCCCATTGATTGAGGGACTTTCTTTTTCATCGACTCAATAGCGTCTTCATCATCTGACCAGCGAATACCGCGAACGCGGTGAGCATGAGCCACGTGAACGGTAGAGCATAAATAGTTATTGAAAGCCTGCATTTGTGCCGTAGCGAAAATATCGTCTAAAGGCGCTAACTCTGCCTCTGGATGTCGCTGACAAAGATAGAGCAGTAATGCTGGAGTTTCAGTCAATATGCCTTCGTCTGTGACGATTGCCGGTACGCGGCCCTTAGGATTAATACTTAAGAACTCAGGTGAGCGCTGGGACTGTTGACTGAAATCGAGTTGTATAGCCTCGTAAGGCGCGCCTATGTGTTCCAACGCTAGGTGAACGGCAAGTGCGCATGTTTTTGGTGCGTAGTAAAATTTAAGCATTGATGGGTTCCTGTGTAAAAATGTCATCACTTGGAATTGATTGTATCGTTAATCAATTAGTCTTGCGCCCATCGACGTAATAAATTGCTTCTGGTCTTCAAGAGTAACTCCAAGGCGGGGTTTTCTTGATTGGTTTGTTGCCGATGCATGGCGATAATGCGTTCAAGATCGAATAATAACTCTCGGTCTTGCGCGCTAGGGATGTAGCTACGAATCCATCCGACTATCACTAAACGTTCTCCGCTAGTGACCTCTTCCACTCGATGCAGGGTAGTTGACGGGTACAGCAGCATTGCCCCAGCATCCATCCTAAAAGCTCTCTCACCAGCCGTCTCGTCGATCACCAGCGCACCGCCTTCATAGGCTTCTGGCGCATTTAAGAAGAGGGTGAAGGACAGATCAGTGCGCTGGCCTTGCATGATGGCATCATCAACATGAGTGCCATAGGACATGCCTTTCTCATAACGGCTTAGCTGCATACGAACAATACTCTTGGGCCGTGCGGCTGCCACGACCAACTCATGCCGGAGCAAGGCTTTCTCTACCTGCTTCAATAACGCATCCACAGCAACGCTGGGGCGAGCCTGCAAGTTATGCTTGCGCTCCCGAGCATGCCAACCAGCCGTATCCCTTCCATCGACAAAGGAAGTGCCGTCTTTAGTCAAAGCGAGACACTGGGCAAGGAGTTCGGGTGGAATGGCTTGTGCAATCTGTAGCAACATGTTGATATATCTCAATTGAGAATGATTCTTGTTAGGTGTATAGTGCGATCCAGTTTAGTGGGCGTTTGCAAGAATTTCAAACCCCCTGTGATATTGCACTTATGTGCTTGCGGAGATGCTATGGAAATCAGAAATAGAGTATGGCTTGGTTTGGGTGTGGTTGTTGTGGCAAGTGCCGCTTTTTATATGGGAACCAATAGTGACCAAAACGACATGGGTCATGACATGGATGCCATGGCGGACGAGGGGGGAGAAGGGGGCGAAGGCGCGAGCACCGCTGACGCGATTGCCGATGATGCGGTTTATTTAGCGCAACTTTCTTTCATTCGTGGCCATTTGAATGTGGGGGTTAATCTTTACCGTGAAGGTGAGATGGACGCTTCAGCGACACATATGAAACACCCAGGCGACGAGCTGTACACTGATCTTTTGCCGGCCATGGAATCTCGCGGTGCTGTAGATTTTGCAGATCAGTTGGAAGGGCTCGCGAGCGCAGTGACTGAACAAAAAGCAATCGCTGAAGTAGAAGCGGCTTACACAGCATTGTTGAGTGCAATTACAGATGCAGAGAACGTGGTTAGCGATCTTAATGCTCGTACTCTCGGGACCGTAATGGTTGATCTAGTGCGCACTGCCGCGGCAGAGTACGACATTGCCGTAGGAGATGCGGGGCAGCTTGAGAACGAACACGAGTATCAAGACTCTTTAGGCTTTGTTCGAATTGCTAAAGAAAAGTTGGCTCAACTCGAAACACTGAGCGACAACAGCGCGGCGCTCATGGCGATTAGTACACAGCTAGATACATTGCTGCCAATTTGGCCTGGCCTGCGTGCTCCATCGACATTAACGACAGAGCCTTCTGTTATTTACGGTGCGGCCTCTCGTATCGAAATTGCTACTTTGCAATTATAAGCCTTAGCTAAATGCACTAGCCTGCATTCTTGCAGCGCTAGTGCAGTTTGTTTTATTCCCCGTTTAAAAAATCCAAAGCCAATGCGGTCATCGTTTGTACTCCGATGGGCAGTGCGCGCTCGTCTGCGAAAAAATTAGGGGAGTGGTTGGGGAATACGAGCTCGGGGTTATCGGGTGCTACGCCTAAAAAGAAAAACATTCCTGGGACTTCTTCGGCGAAATAAGAAAAGTCTTCTGCACCGGTGACGCGAGGCGATTCGGCCAATCCTGGGCCTACCGCGCGTCGCAGTGTCGGCATCATTCTCTCTGTTAATGCAGAATCATTGCGCGTGACGGGGTAACCAATATTAATGTCAACATCAGCGCTTGCACCAGCACTGGCGGCGATTTGTGTTGCCGTGCGAGTGATGCGCTCATGAATATCGGCACGGGTATCGGCGTCGAATGTGCGGATGGTGCCAATCATTTCTACAGACTCTGGAATGATGTTATTTCGCACTCCCCCGTTGATGGCCCCAACGGTGACGATTGATGGGGTTAATGTCACATTGAGCTGCCGGCTAGTAATAGTTTGCAGCCCTAAAACAATTTGCGAGGCGACAACGATAGGGTCGATTCCTGCCCAAGGTTGTGCACCATGGGTTTGCTGGCCGTGGACTGTGATTTTGAACTCATCGGAGGACGCCATCATGCCTTCTTTGCGCACCGCGATGGCGCCCACAGGAATAGGGGAAACATGCAGACCAAATACCGCGTCCGGTCGAGGGTCTGCAAAAGCACCTTCCTTTAGCATCAAATCTGCACCGCCTTCCTCGCCCTCTGGCGCGCCTTCTTCGGCGGGTTGGAAAACAAACAATACAGTGCCCGGTAGGGTTTCTTGCATCTGAGCGAGAACGCCAGCGACGCCCATTAAAATTGCTACATGGTTGTCGTGACCACAGGCGTGCATGACACCCACTTCTTGTCCGTTGTATTGCGTACGCTGGGTTGAGGCGAAAGGTAAATTGACTTGCTCGGCCACTGGCAAGGCGTCCATGTCGGCGCGCAAAGCAACAACAGGGCCTGGGCGGCCCCCACGCAGTACGGCAACGACGCCGGTATGGGCGATGCCCGTGCGCACTTCTAAGCCTAGGTATTCAAGATATTCCGCGACAATACCGGAGGTACGAAATTCACGGTTGCCTAACTCCGGGTGTTGATGAAAGTCACGACGCCACTCTATAACTTGTGGCATGACTCGATCGACAAGGGATTGGACTGGCGGTGTTAAAGCAGAATCTTGGGCTGAAATGGACGCGGAGATGCCTGTGAAGAAAAGTGCTAAAAGAGTCTTGCGCATGCGGTGTATCCCCTATTATTGCAGGACTTATAACCAGCCCTTGCGTTTGAAATACCAGTAGGGCGCGATACCAGACAAGATCATCAAGGTAATTGCCCATGGATAACCCAGCAACCAATCAAGCTCCGGCATAAACTTGAAGTTCATACCATAGGCGCTTGCCACCAATGTAGGCGGTAGAAATACCACGGCGGCGATCGAGAATATTTTGATGATTTGGTTTTGTTGAATATTGATGAAACCAAGCGCGGCATCCATCAAGAAGTTAATTTTGTCAAAAACGAAACTGTTGTGCGGCAATAGGGATTCAATATCGCGCAGCAATTCTCTGGCGATCTCCGCATGGTGAATCGCTAGTTTGCCGTGACGCAAAAGGAAGGTGAGGGCACGCTGAGTGTCCATCAAGCATAGACGCACTTTGCCGTTGGTATCTTCATGCCGGGCAAGCTCGTCTATCGCATCTTCTATGGGGTTGTCGTTTTCCTCTAGTACCGAGTTGCTCGTGTTCTCGAGACCGGTGTACACCTCTTCCAATGTATCCGCTAGATCATCAATTTTAATTTCGAACAGAGCTAATAGGATGCCGACGCTGTCTTGCGCTAAACCTTTTTGGCGTTTGGCACGCATGCGTAACAGGCGAAAGGCGGGAATTTCTCGTTCACGTAATGTAATGAGTTGGTCACCTATTAGGGTGAAGGCAACAGTGGTGTTTCGTGGACGGTCCTCTACATGGTGTAAAAACATGGAGTGGACATGGAGGCCGCCGGCCTCATCTTGATACGAGCGCGAACTGGCCTCAATTTCTTCTACATCGCCAGTTTCAGGCAAGCTTTGTCTGTTTTGGACTTCAACAAGGCGGCGCTCTTCGTCAGAAGGGTCCACTAGATCAAGCCATAGCGCGGGGGCCAAAGGCTCGGTCATTTCCTCATCAGTGCGGGCGACGAGGTATTTTTCTTGATTGAGGTCGTAAATATTTAACATTGTGTTCTAGTGTATCTCATTGGTGCGTGAAACGTGTGACAGCTAGTTCACAAGCTCTAAGCGGAGTGTGCGCACTGAATTACTTACGAAACCGCTGGCTAACTATACACTAGAGCCGTTCCACTGAGCTATAAAAAAGGCGGCTTCTACCGCATTTTATCAGTGATTTCTTCGGGATTAGAACCGCCTTCAGGTAAGATCAAACGCTATGCGCATTTGCTTAATAATGGATGATTAATCAAATGTCGCCTGCTGTTGTCACTCGCTGATCAACACAAATTCTCAAAGCGAGCACTGACGCTGTTTTGAGTCTTAGAACCGGGGAATAATAATGAAAAGAAACACAGGTTTTTGGCTGCTCTGTTTTATCCTATCCTCCATCGTTTGTCTTGCCCCTCATGGGTTGCTCGCGCAAGAAGGCGAAGCACTGTACGAGCAAAATTGTGCCAGCTGTCATGCGCAACCCAGCGATTTACGTACCCCTCCTCGCAGTGCCCTAGGCTCCTTTACTGCCAACAGCATTTACCACGCACTTAACGATGGTCTGATGCGGGTGCAAGGGGAGTCATTGAGTGAGGACGACAAGATCGCGGTGGCGCAGTACTTATCAGGGCGAAGTTATAACCCTAATCGGTTGGAGCAATTGGCTCAGTGCCGCTTTGCAATGCCAGAGGCGGATCTGAACCTCGCTACTAATTGGAATGGCTGGGGGAACAATCTTCAAAATTCGCGCTCGCAAGATAGTGCTGGCAGCAATATCAATACACAGACCATAAGTTCATTGGCGCTGAGCTGGGTGTTTGGGTTTGAGGAAGGCTCCAACGCGCGCGCCCAACCCAGTATCGTCAATGGGGTGATGTACATGGGCAGCACTAGCGGCCGGGTCTATGCGTTGGATCTTGCTACAGGTTGTTCCCATTGGACGTTTTTGGCGACATCAGAGGTGCGCGGAGCGCTGAGCATTGTGTACTCCGAAGTGTTAAATAAATCTTTAGTGGTTGGCACCGATAACTCCAATCGTGTCTTCGTGTTAGAGGCTGCAACGGGTGCGCGTGTTTGGCACGCCGATGTGGATGCATTTCCTTTGGCGCGTAGTACTGGCTCTCCTATTGTGTCTGGCAACAGAGTCTTTGTCCCTGTTTCATCCATTGAAGTGGCGGCAGCAGGCGACCCGCAATACGAATGCTGTCAGTTTCGCGGAAATATGGCAGCATTTGATCTAAATACGGGAGAAAAACTTTGGCATACCTATATTATGGACGAGGCTCAACTGGTCGGAACTAATAGGGTAGATCGTCGAGTCTTTGCTCCTTCAGGGGCCCCAATCTGGGATACTCCCACGGTAGACCTGAAGCGCAACCGTGTTTATGCGGGAACAGGGCAGAACTATACTCGACCTGCTAGCGCCACTAGTGATGCCATTATCGCATTCAATATAGATACCGGAGCGATAGATTGGGTGCGACAGACTACGAGCAATGACGCCTTTACGATGGCTTGCTCGATGGGGGCTGATCACCCGAACTGCCCCGATGCGGGGCCAGATTTAGACATAGGTGCGTCGGTCATGGCCGTAACGTTGAGCACCGGGAAAGAGATTCTCGTGGCAGGGAGCAAGGGCGCGATTTTATACGCCTTAGACCCAGACAACGACGGTGAAATCCTTTGGCAAACGCGTTTAGGGCGTGGTGGCCCTTTAGGGGGAGTGCACTGGGGAATGAGTTTTGTGGGTGATGTGGCGTTTGTACCGATCTCGGATCGTACAACCGGTGCCGATGGTGCCGAAGAGGCTAAGCCCGGTTTGCATGCAGTAGACATGAAAACCGGCGAGAAGCTCTGGTATAGTCAGGCACCTGAGCGCTGTGAAGCTGGCGAGCGAGCTTGTATGGATTCGTATTCAGCGGCAGCAAGTGCCTCGGCAGATTTAGTGGTAACAGGTGCATTGAACGGAGTTGTTTTTGCTCATGATCAACGCACTGGCGAAGTCGTATGGGAATACGACTCCGTACAAGAATACACAACCGTCAATGGCGTAGCAGCCAAAGGCGGAGCAATAGATTCTGTAGGGCCGGTCTTTTCTGGTGACTACATGATTGTGAATAGCGGCTACGCTACTTTCGGTCAACTACCCGGTAATGCGTTACTGGTTTTTAAGCTGTTACCCTAAAAGGGAGAACAGTAGGGATTTTAAAAAAATAAAAGGTGATATGGATGAATAAACGATTGTTGCATGTTTCCACATTAGCCGCCGCGGCATTATTGCTTGCGGCGTGTGGCCCTGCAGAAAGCCCTTCGACAATAAATGCGTCTGAGCCTGCTGCTGCAAGTCCAGCGGTGGTGCTGCCTTATATGGCAAACGTGAATGGTGAACGCATCATGGCCGCCGATGATGAGCCTGGTAATTGGATGAGCACAGGCCGTGACTACGGCGAAGCTCGCTTTAGTCCGTTAAGCCAGATCAACACCAATAACGTCAGCGAACTCGGTTTGGTGTGGTCTGCCGATATCGACACAAGTCGTATGCAAGAGGCAACGCCCATCGTTGTCGATGGTGCGATGTATGTGAGCACGGCTTGGAGCCATGTAAAAGCGTTTGATGTGCGCACAGGCCGACCATTGTGGGCGTTTAACCCAGAAGTGGATCCTGCCAAAGGCGTTGATGCTTGCTGTGACGTGGTTAACCGCGGTGTGGCTGTGTGGGAAGGCAAAGTTTATGTAGGCACAATCGATGGTCGTCTTATCGCATTGGATTCCACTACCGGAGAAGAACTCTGGAGTGTGATGACTGTAGACGAAAGCGAAGCCTATACCATTACAGGGGCTCCTCGCATTGTAAAAGGCCAAGTGCTTATTGGTAACGGCGGTGCTGAATACGGCGTTCGCGGTTATGTAACAGCCTATGATACTGAGACCGGTGAGCAGAACTGGCGTTATTACACAGTTCCTGGCAACCCAGCGGATGGTTTTGAACAGCCAGAGCTAGAGATGGCTGCAGAGACTTGGAACGGTGAATGGTGGAATCTTGGTGGTGGCGGTACAGTATGGGATGCCATGGCCTATGATGCAGAACTGAACCTGCTTTATATCGGTGTAGGTAATGGTTCTCCTTGGAACCAAAGCCTAAGAAGCCCTGGTGGCGGCGACAATTTGTTCCTGTCTTCGATTATGGCGATTAACCCCGATGACGGTACTTACCGCTGGCACTATCAAACAACGCCGGGTGAAACTTGGGATTACACTGCTACTCAACACATGATCGTGACGACGCTAGAGATCGATGGTCAGCCTCGTCGCGTTGTGATGCAAGCTCCTAAAAACGGTTTCTTCTATGTGTTGGACGCCGCGACGGGTCAACTGATCTCCGCTGAGAAGTTTGTTCCTACGAGTTGGGCTTCGCATATTGATCTAGAAACAGATCGCCCAGTAGAACACCCTGAAGCGCGATATGACGAAACATCTGTTGCCATCATTGTTCAACCAGGCCCACAAGGTGGACACAACTGGCACCCTATGTCATTTAGTCAGCGTACTAAATTGGTGTACCTGCCAGCGACTGAACAGTTCATGGGTTACGTGGCACCAGAGAACTTCGAAGTATCTCAAACTGGTTGGAACACAGGGACTGACTTTGCAGCAGGTGGTGCATTAGTACGAGCTGCTGGCGATCAAGCACCAGTACGTTCCGCCCATTTGCTAGCGTGGGATCCAGTGGCCCAGCAGGAAGTGTGGCGCGTTGAAAAAGAAGTCTCTGTCGATGCGGCCGGTGTTTTAAGTACGGCTGGCGGTCTGGTTTTCCAGGGTAATGCTTCTGGCGAATTCAGCGCTTATAAAGACGATACGGGTGAATTGCTATGGAGCGCGATGACGCAAGCAATGACAGTCGCAGCCCCAATCACTTATACAGTGGATGGTGAGCAATATGTGGCTGTTCTAGCCGGTGGTCGTGCTTTGCCAACAGTGGGGGCCGGCGCAATTGGCTCCACAACGACTATGTCTAACAACAACTCTCGTTTGCTAGTATTCAAACGTGGCGGGACTGCGCAGTTACCTGCGGAACTCGCTGAAGAGGAAGTGAGCGGCACGGGTAATTTGAACCCACCACCCATGACGGCAGATTTCGAAACTGTAGCGCATGGTGAGCAAGTATACGGACGCTACTGTAGTGTGTGTCATGGCCCTGCAGGCGTAAGCCCAAGCGTAGGGACTTTCCCAGATTTGCGTTATAGCCAACGTTTGGCGAGTGCAGAGATGTGGAATTCAGTTGTTCTAGGCGGCGAGCTTGAAGCTGGCGGCATGGTGTCATTCGAAGGCACTTTAGAAGCCACTGATCCAGACGCGGTGCGTGCCTATATCATCTCGCGAGCACATATCGATCGTGACGCAGGCGAAACTGCAGCGAGTGCACCATTGCAGTAATGGTTGAGTTTTGGCTTTAGAAGAAGAGGGCGATGCTGAGAGGTATCGCTCTTTTTTTTGGCGCACAGAAAGCTTAGCTTGGTGGTAGGAGCTCGACTCCGACTCCCTTTGCTATGACTCGCCGTAAACCCGTCCGTGGGGGCTCGACGCGGCATCCCTGCCGCGCCTTAATGTCATATCAAAGGGAGTCGGACCCAAGCTCTCACGATCTGTACAAACCTGCAGGCAACACTAATGTCAAAGACAAGCGCTGTGCAAACCTGCAGCCAGCACTTGCCTCGCCCTACGAAGCTCAAACCTTTGTGGTAGGAGCTCGACTCCGACTCCCTTTGCTATGACTCGCCGTAAACCCGTCCGTGGGGGCTCGACGCGGCATCCCTGCCGCGCCTTAATGTCATATCAAAGGGAGTCGGACCCGAGCTCTCACGATCTGTGTAAACCTGCAGGCAACGCTAATGTCAGAGACAAGCGCTGGGATTAGAGCCGAAGGACCATAAGCCGCAGGGATGCGGCTTCTGAGCCTACATGGATGTATTCACGGCGAGTCCTGAGGACTAAGCCCAGCGCTTGCCTCGACCTACGAAGCACTTGCCTCCACCGAGGAAGCACTAGCTCAACTAATAAGCACCATCGCTATAAACAAGTTCATAACTGTGACTGTAGATCTCTAGGATGTTGCCAAACGGATCTTCCATATAAATCATCCGATAAGGCTTTTCGCCTGGATAGTAATAACGAGGTTTGGCCATCCGTTTTTTGCCTCCCGCGGCAACGATACGCTCTGCTAAGCCTTCCACATCTGGGTCTTGAACACAGAAATGGAATACCCCTGTCTTCCAGTATTCGAAGTTGTTTTCCGGATTCTCTTGCTGATCAAATTGAAATAACTCAACCCCGATTCGATCTCCAGTGGACAGATGTGCAATTTTGAACTTACCCCATCCTTTACCGAAGACGTCAGAACACATCTCCCCGATTGGACTGTCGTCTTCAACGATTTCGCTAGGCTCCATAATCACATACCAGCCCATTACCTCGGTGTAGAACTCAACGGCTTTCTCTAGGTTGGGGACGGATATACCGATGTGAGAAAAATTTCTTGGGTAGACTTTATTCATTAAGTTGTCCTCCTTTGTAGACACAGGAGCAAGGTTACAAACCCTTGTTAATAATGTAAAATTATCATAATTAATAAATACGAGTACATTTTGTAATGATAAATCCTGTCTGGTTGCGTAGCTTTTGTGCGTTAGTAGAAATAGGGCACTTCACTCGAACGGCGGAGAGTTTGCATATGACGCAATCTGGTGTGAGCCAGCACGTGCGTAAACTCGAAGAACAGATAGGAGGGGACTTGCTGGTAAGGCAGGGGAAAGGCTTTACGCTGACACAAGCGGGTGATCGCTTGTATGAGGAGGCACAAGGAATCGTTCAGTCTTTGTCGAATCTAGAACAGCGAGTGTTGGAGGACCCTGCGTATGAAGGCGTCGTGCGGTTGAAGTCACCGGGAAGTGTTGGTCTAAAACTTTATCCCCATTTATTGGAGCTGCAACAGTTACATCCCCATCTGACCATGGACTACCGGTTTGCACCCAATGCGGATGTGGAGTCCTCTATTGCCCAGAACAGCGCTGACATTGGATTTATGACAATACCATCGACCCTAGACAAAGTTGTTTGTGAACCTGTTGCGAACGAAGCGTTGCTTTTGGTGACGCCGGTTGATGTTAAAGAGCCAAGCTGGGAGGATTTGCTTGCACTAGGGTTCATTGATCACCCTGACGGAGCGCATCATGCGGGATTGTTATTGCGCGCGAATTACCCTGAATTTCAACATAAAAATCAATTTCGATGCGCAGGATTTTCAAACCAAATTGGTCTCATTTTGGAGCCTGTGAGTAGAGGCTTGGGTTTCACAGTTTTGCCAGCTTTTGCCGTAGAGGCGTTCTTGCAACCCGAGTTGATAAGCACGCATCGATTGTCGAACCCGGTCAGTGAAACTTTGTATCTATGTACCAATGCCTATAAAACAAAACCGAATCGTGTGAAGACAGTCATTGCACAAACCCAACAGTGGCTGTAACTCTCGTTAGTTAATGCGAGCGCAAATTGTAAGGAATCTGCTATGCAAGAATTGAATGAAACTAGTATTTCGTGTCCATACTGCGGTGAAGCAATTGATGTGTTGATAGAAACGATGGATGAAGATCAGGAGTACATAGAGGACTGCCAAGTATGCTGTCGACCAATCATATTTACGGTGACGGCAGGGCATGATGGTGAAGCGCAAGTTTATGTCCGTGCTGAGGATGAGTAAAGCGTTACGAAGTTGAGTGGTAGGAGCACGACTCCGACTCCCTTTGCTATGACTCGCCGTGAACCCATCCGTGGGGGCTCGACGCGGCATCCCTGCCGCGCCTTAATGTCATATCAAAGGGAGTCGGACCCGAGCTCTCACGATCAGTGGAATCCAGTAGTTCGCGCCAGTGCTAGAGACAAGCGCTGTGCAAACCTTTAGGCAACGCCAATGTCAGAGATAAGTGCTGGGTGCAGAGCCGCAGGACCATAAGCCGCAGGGATGCGGCTTCTGAGCCTACATGGACGTATTCACGGCGAGTCCTGAGGTTCTGCACTCAGCACTTGCCTCGAACTACGAAGCACAGAACTACGAAGCACAGAACAACGACACACTAAACCGTCTGATACTTCCAACGCCCCCGCATAAAGAATATAACCCCCACCACGCCCATCAGAATCTCCGCGATAAAGATCGACCAAAACACCCCATAAGGTCCCATCTCCAACATCGTCGCCATCCAATACGCCACGGGAATCTGTACAATCCAATAACAGAAACCATTGATCCACATCGGTGTCACCGTGTCGCCAGCGCCATTGAAGGCCTGAATTGCCACCATTCCCAACGCCATGAAACCAAAGCTATAGCTCATGATTCTTAGCCCATCGACACCATAAGCCAATGCGTTAGGTTCCGAAGTGAAGAAGCCCATAATAGCCTCGGGAAAAAGAATGATGATCAACGCGACCAACATCATATAGGTCACATTGTATTTGGCGACTTGCCATACCGTGTTGACCGCGCGATCGATTTTTTGTGCCCCGAGGTTTTGCCCCACCAATGTCGCCACCGCATTGCTCAGGCCCCATGCTGGCAGAATCACAAACAACATGACCCGTATCGCAATCGTATAGCCCGCGATGGCGTCGCTACCGTAAACTGATACCAAGCGCATCAGGAAAACCCAGCTAGCTGTGGCAATCAAAAATTGTGCAATGCCACCGACTGAGATTTTTACTAATGTCATGATCACAGAGAGCTTGATAACAAAGTCTTTTAAGACCAACTGAATGCGCCGACTGTTAGAGCACAAATAGTAGGTCTGATAGAGCAAGCCAATGCCGCGTCCGATGTTTGTCGCTACGGCGGCACCGGTAACACCCATCTCTGGGAAGGGGCCAACACCGAAGATCAAACAAGGGTCCAGTACGATGTTAATCCCATTGGCTAATACCAGCGAACGCATAGCTATGCTGGCGTCTCCCGCTCCGCGAAAAATAGCGTTGTTGAGAAACAAGAACACGATGGTGAAACTGCCGCTGAGCATGATCTGGGTATAGTCGGTGCCGACAGCAAGAACATCGTCCTCGGCTCCCATCATGCGCAGAATGTCTTCGGCGTAAAAGTAACCGGCGACCCCCACCACCAAAGAGACGAAGAAACCAATCCAAAGCCCTTGCCCGGCAACAAAGGCCGCCGCTTCTGGGCTGTTCTCGCCTATGCGACGTGCAACCATGGCAGTGATGCCCATGGATAGGCCGATGGCGATGGCGTAGAGCAAAGAGATGACGGACTCGGTGAGTCCCACTGTCGCGACGGCTTGTGCCCCTAGGCTGGCCACGAAGAAAATGTCGACGATGGCAAATACTGATTCCATAGACATTTCAAGAATCATGGGCACAGCAAGCAAAAAGGTTGCGCGTGCTATCGAGCCTTCGGTGTAGTTGATGGTGGAGCTGCCCAATAGGGCCTGGCGGAACAAGCTTAAGCCTGCGCGTATTTTTGTTATTGTCATGATGTATCCAGAATTTTTTAAATCTAAGCAAATCAAGCGTTGTGCATTGAACACAAGCGCTTAGCGTTTGGCGAAAGAGGACTTCTGGATTAGAGCTGATCGCACGAGGGCAACAAGTGTTACAACGCGGAGCAATACGAGGCGAGTCAGAGCGAGAGTCGCGATAAAGCCCGAAGTCCTTAGAGGCGTGAAATATCCATTGGGCGTTTCTCCTGACTTTTATTAGTCAAATTTAAGTGCAGAGATTATAGGGCAAGGGTTTTTCGCTGTCTCTATTAATTCCCTTGTACTGTGGGGAATAGCCACTTGTGTGACTGTGGTCACTCTGACTCTTGCAATGGTGCTACACTTCGCACTTTGTGCACAATCAACAAAGGTTTACATGAATCTAACAGATCCTTCGGCGATGCTTTGGGCATTGCTCTTTAGCTCAATTGGTTTGGGCTATTTTATCTATGGCAAAAAGCAGTCCAATAGCGTGGCCTTGTGTTGCGGGCTAGGGTTGATGTTTTATTCCTACTTTTTTAATAATGTGTACGCGCTTGTGTTGATCGGCTTGGGATTAATGATCATCCCTAAGTACGTCAAGCTTTAGGCCTCTAATTGGAAATCGTGTGCCTGTTGCTCTAGGCCCAATAACGTTTCTTTCGCTTCCAATCCCCCTCCAAATCCCGTTAGTTTTCCTGTGCTGCCAATGACGCGATGGCAGGGGATAATAATAGGAATGGGGTTTTTTCCATTGGCGGCGCCTACTGCTCGTGATGCCTTGGGCTTGCCGATTTGATGCGCGATGTCGCCATAACTACAAGTCTTTCCGTAAGGAATTGTGGTTAATGCCTTCCAGACCGACTGCTGAAATTGCGTTCCTTCTGGGGCAAGCGCTATATCAAACTCTTGTCGTTCCCCCGCAAAATACGCGGCCAGTTGTTGTTTTACGTGCACAAACTTTTCGTCATCGAGAATCCAATCCGCTTCATGGCGCGTGCGAGCCTTGCCTTCAGGAAACCCAATGATTTGCAGGTTGGCCCCGTCTCCTGCCAACAATAAGTCGCCAACTGGCGAAGGGCAGTAGCTGTAAAATTTAGACATGTGTCTCTCCTGTTTTCTATTGTTTTTGCATCGCGTAATCACGCCAAAGTAACATGACGACATACGCCCGCCATGGGCGCCACGCTTGGGATTTTTCTAGTAGTTTTTTGGGAGTTAACGTCTCGTCAGGGGCTGCGGCGGCACGTAATAAGATGAGATCTGCGTGTGGGAATGCATCCGGGTCGTTCAGAGCCCGCAAAGCGATATATTGGGCAGTCCATGGGCCAATTCCAGAGATCTGTGTGCTACGTTCCACAAACTCATCGCTACTCATACTGCCATCGAAACACAGCGTCCCTTCAGCGACCGCGGCCGCCATTGCCTTGATGGCGTCTATACGGCGAGTGGTAATCCCTAAGCCGTCGAGTGAACTTGTTATCACTTGTTCGGGACTAGGGAAGATATAATTTAAGTCTGGGCAATTACTTTTTTGATAAGGGCTTCCACAACGTGTGGCTAAACGTGAGACAAGTGTCGTGGCACCTTTTACAGAGACTTGCTGTCCTAGAATCGCGCGCACGCCAACCTCGAACCCGTCCCATGCGACGGGTACACGAATGCCGGGATGCTTCGCGATGAGATCATGTAGCAATGGATCTTTGCCGAGGAAGGACTCAATGTCAGCGCTGACGGCTTTTAAGTCGAACATGATGCGCACACGTTCTACTATCTGATAAAGGTTGCGGGTTTGTGCACAATAAATGCTTAACAATACGGCATGGGTATCGGGCAGAAACTCTATTCTAATTTCCCCGGCACTGCCATCGATCTCGATGCTGCGTGAGTAGGTATTGGTTTCGACTTTTTCTACGCCAAGGATTGCTCGAGTGGCAAGGTAGGAAAGCATCGCCCTCCAATCGAATGGGGGGCGATAGCTCAAGCGAATTTGAATGCCGTTAGGACTGTCGGTACTGCTTGATGAGCGTTGCTTGCGCAGGGACAAAGGTGGTCGTTTATAGGTTTGCTGAAATACGGCGTTGAATCGACGGACACTGGAAAATCCAGCCGCAAAGCAGATGTCCGCCATTGTCATATCGGTTTCGTCGATCAGTTTTTTAGCGAAATGCAGACGTTGTGTGTTGGCAACGGCAATAGGGGCGACGCCGAGGTGTTGTTGAAATAAGCGGCTAAGTTGTCGTGCTCCGATGCCTAACTGAGCCGCCAGTTCAGTGACAGAGCCAGACTGCATAGCCCCGCGGGCGATGAGTTGTAAGGCACGTGATACTGTATGGGAGCTGCCCATCCATGCAGGGGTGCCAGGGGATGATTCGGGTCGACAACGTAGGCATGGACGAAAGCCTGCTTCTCCTGCCGCGGCGGCGGTACTATAGAGGCGAACGTTTTCTTTGCGGGGGACGCGTACTGGGCAGATGGGTCGACAGTAAATACCGGTTGTGATCACGCCAACAAAAAACCGACCATCAAAATGCGGGTCCCGAGCTTGTCGCGCGTGTTCATAGTCGTCGGGGTTTAGTAGCACTTTGGTCTCCGCTAGTTCTTGTCGCCAGTGTTGTAGAATTTAACACAGGAAGGGGGAGCTTTCTGGCCATTTTCGGACATCATCAAAAACGCGGCTTGCGGGGTGTCTTGTCAGCAACATTGTGCTGCTAAGTGCAGATGCTGTAAGCTCCTCACTCGCAAAAAAAAGCTTTATAGAGGCACCGGAATGCAGAGCGGACAGCAACATATCATCATTAAGGTTTCCGACAGTTTGAATAGGGAGCAGCCCGTGTGGTTGTGTACCATTCTAAAGACTTGGGGCTCCTCTCCGCGGCCGATTGGCTCAATGATGGCCTGTACACTCGATGGCGAGATCGCAGGATCTATCTCTGGGGGCTGTATTGAAGAAGACTTTCTGGAGCAATTGCGTGATGGTTCCTTAAAGGCGCAATACGACGTCGAGCAAAAGCCTTTTGTGGTGAAATATGGCATAACCGCTGAACAGGCCGCACGCTTGCGTCTGCCTTGTGGAGGGCAGTTACATGTCTTGTTGGAATACCTAGCGCCGAGCGCAGCGAACAAGGCGGTCTTCGGGGAGCTTTCGGACGCATTGGAGGCCCATAAGCGCATCAGCCGAGAGTTAGACTTGAATACTGGCGTTGTCAGCATACGGCACAGTGTCGCGGATGAGGCAGTGGTGTTGACTGAGCAGACTTTACTGCATGCGCTAAGCCCCAAGTACAAATTGCTGCTTCTGGGGGCAGGGGATGTGGCCCATTATGTGGCCGAAATGGCCTTGGCCTTAGAATACGACGTTACCCTTTGCGATCCACGGCCAGACTATTTAGCCAATTGGCATGTTGATGGCGTGCAGGTGACACCAGAGTTGCCAGACGATGTGGTCCGTGATGGTTTCAGCGATCCCTACAGTGGCATTATTGCGCTGGCTCATGATCCTCGCGTGGACGATATGGCTCTGATGGAAGCGCTTAAAACTCAAGCCTTCTATGTCGGAGCGATGGGTTCGGAGCGTACATCGGCTAATCGACGATTGCGATTGCCTGAGCTCGGGTTGAGCAGCGAGGAGATCGATCGCCTACGAGCACCTATCGGCATACAGATAGGCAGTAAAACGCCTGCGGAGATAGCGATATCAGTGATGGCGGAAGTCACGATGGTGCGCCATAGCTTTGATGCCAAACGAGAGGGCACTGAATGCGCTCTTGATAGTGATGGGCCGGTCTGCGGCTAATGACCTACTTTTAGATCACGCATAAAAAAGGGACAGTCGGCGCGAAGCCAACTGTCCCTTTTTTTATTGCAGCGTGTGATTACACGTTGCCGTATTCGTCGTCGTAGTCGTCCATAGCGGCTTGAATCACGACTTTCGCGTGTTCAAAACCGTAGGTGGCTCCGATAGAGACTTTATTTTCTTCGCCTGGGATTAGCTTATAAGTCATGAAGTAATGACGCATACGCTCAATCAACGCAGGAGGCAGTTCGCTAATGTCTTCGATATCGGCAAACAATGGGTCGTTTTCTAGGACCGCAATGATCTTATCGTCTGCTTCGCCGCCGTCCAACATTGGCAAGCCGCCAATGACTTTCGCGTTAAGGATAATCTCTGTTTTAGAGATTGGTCGCTCACTAACGACACAGATGTCGAGAGGATCGCCATCGCCGCGGATTGCGCCTTCCATAAGGTCACGCACACGAGTGCCACAATAGGTTCTAGGAACAAAACCGTAAAGCGTTGGGTGCTGTGAGGAAGAGCGTTGTGGACGGTCAACTCGCAAATACCCAGTGGTCTTGTCCACTTCGTATTTGACGAGATCGAAAGGGCAGATTTCGATGAACGCGTGAACGAGACGAGGTGCATCTGGTCCAACTTCTAAGCCATGCCACGGGTGCGGGCGCCAACGGTAAAAGGGTGGTGGAAACTTCTTCATTCAGGTACCTGTTGTGTCGTAACCCAGTGCTTTTATTATAATCGGGCGAGTGGATGAAAGGCGCGCATTATAGCAGGGCCTCTAGAAAACGCACGGGCTAGAATGTGATTTGGGTAATGGGTTGTCATTTTTACTAATGACAAAGGCTAAAGCGCATGGCAATCAGCGCTTTAGCCTTTGTGTTGGGGCATTGTGCAAATAGTTGATGCGTAAGGGGTTAGCGCATATCCGCGGCACGACGAACGAGCTCTACGCGAGCACCTTCGGGGCCTTGCACATAAAAGTAATTGATCATGCCATTGGGCAGAGTCATGTCGACAGGTTCAGACGTGAATTCCACGTCCTTGCTCTCTAAGTCTGCAATGGTTTCGGCAGAATCCAATGCTCTCCAGCCAATGTGATCGATCGACGCGCCACGGCTAGGGAAGTTTTCCCCTTCTGTGATTAGCAGCCAAACATTGCCTGGGTAAAGAATTCCATCAAGACGTCCGCGCAAGTTGGTGCGAATGCCGCCGAACGTGTCCTCATACCACTTGAACGCCGCTTGAGGATCAGTAGAGCGTAGGTGAATATGGTGGAACCCTAAATGCTGCTCGTCTTGTAGCAGCTCTATGCGTGAGCCAAAAGGATCCACAATGAACGCTAGTTTGAACAAGCCTGGGATATCACGAATATCGCCTTGTACCGTAGCTCCGGCCGCGCGGACTTTGGCCACGACTGCCTCTAGATCGGGTACCGAGAAACCAAGGTGATCCACAACGCCACCCTCGCTAGGGCGAGTCTCCGGTGTGCTAGGCAAAAACATGATGCGTGTGGTGCCGAATAATAGGCGGTCAGTGCGTCCATCAATAAACTCACCGCCTACATTGTCTTTATACCACTGGGCTGCCACTAGGGGTTCAGGTACGGCCATATGGACGTGGTCATAGAGGTAGGTTTTGCTTTGCGCTTGTGCCAATACAGGCATAACGCAGAGAAGGGCAAGTGCTAGCCCCTTTTTATAAAGCCTTGTCATTGTGTACTCCTTTGCCCTGCTTTGAGGGTTGTCGTTTTTGTTATGGCGCCAGAATAGTCCTGCGTTGGCTTTGAGTCCAGCACCCTTAGCTTAATTGGATCAGCTTAAAACCATGTTCTTGGACTACGAGGTCTACATTGGTAAAGACGCCTTGCGCTAATCGCTCCAGCGGGATGAATTGATTAACCACGACAAACGCTTTGCCTTTAGGTTTTAGGACACGGCGCATTTGTTGAATAAACTTCTCTGACAAGGCGCTGCTGGTCTGGAAACCTTGATGGAATGGCGGGTTGCAGAGAATCCAGTCGACTTGTGTTTGTAAATTCTGCGCACAGTCATCAAGGCTAACGTGCACTTTCAAATTCGCTTTCGCAAAGCCTGCAGTAGCCGCATCGACCGCCGCGGCATTATTGTCAGTGGCATAGCGTTCACTGAATGGGAGTGCCGCGCTGGCTAATAATAGATAGCCATAGCCACAACCCATATCCAACACGCTGCCCAAATCTTTTTTCTTAGGAAGCAGGGTTCGGACATGGTCACTTAGCAAGACACTGCCTCGATCCACTTTATTCCAACCAAAAACACCCGGTTTGCTCATGAAATGCAAATCACCCACAGTGCAGGGGCGTATTTTCGCGTAGTCTTTGCAATCGAGCCATTGTGGTTCGGTCGCTGTATCCGCCGTCGGTTTAGTCAATTGAATATGATAGATATCACCGTGTTTTTTCGCTTGCTCTGGGTTCGAAAAAACCAGCTCAGCTTTGCGGCCGTGTGTACGGATGCCGTCATCTTTGGCGCCGATGAGGTGCAGTTGGCCACCGTCAATTAGATGCTTATAGCTTTCGTTGATGCAGTGGTGCACCAAGGGACGCTCTTTGGAAACGCGATAGATTATATGCGTGAAAGGTTGCGCGGCGGCTTGCGAGAAATCGAAGTCAGATAGCGTGACTTGATGACCGATCGCGCGCATGGTCTCACAAAGGTCGAAGCGATTGGTGAGGACATGCAAATGTTCGCTTGGACGGGCGGCATGCATTTCTTCGGCACTTAGACTTTCGTCAGCAATCCAAAGTGTTGGGGTTTGCTGTGCAATATTATTGAGTAGATCGACTAGCAGGTGTTCGATGTGGATACTCATGGTTGGAAACTCTCTATCTCCTCTTCAGTTAAAGAACGGTAGGCGCCAGGGGCTAGATTCTCATCTAGGGCTACGGCGCCAATTTGTTGCCTGTGCAAGGCTAAAACATGATTGCCACAGGCGGCAAACATGCGTTTTACTTGGTGATACCGGCCTTCATTAAGGCTTACCTCGGCCTTGTTGTCGGCAAGCGCTTTGCATAGAGCGGGGGCGGTTTCTTTGGTTTCCCCGCGCAACAAAATGCCATTGGCGAACTGCGCAATAGTGTCCTCATTAACAGGATCTTGCAATGTGGCGTAGTACACTTTTGTAAATAAATGTTTCGGTGAAGTCACTCGATGTAGCCATTGGCCATCGTCGCTCACGAGCACCATGCCAGTGGTATCAATATCCAGACGTCCCGCAATGCTTAGTTCCGTGACGTCGAGGCCCTCTAATAAGTCTAAGACTATCGGATGTTCACTGTCTTGATTCGCGCAGACATAACCCTCAGGTTTGTGGATCATATAATACTGAGGCTTAGGCAATTGCACGGCGCGGCCATCCAAACACACGATGTCGGTTTCCGTCACTTGATGGGCCGCACTTTTTACCATTTCGCCGTTGACTGTCACGCGCTTCTTGCGCACTGCGCGCTTGCTGAGATCGCGAGGCATGGGGGCCGCATGGGCAATAAATTTATCGAGTCGCATGGTGATGTTCCATTGATTTTGGAGCGCGTTGCCATTCACGAGGATCTACGCAGTAATAAGATTTCAACTCTTCAAAGAGAGCTGGGTGACGGGTCGCCAAGTCGTAAGGGCGTTCGTAAAATGTTTCGGTGACTACCGCAAAAAATTCCGCGGGATTGCTCGCACCATAGGCATCGATCAGTGTTTGATGATGTGTGGCGCTAGCATGTTGTAATTGGGTGAATTCTTTCGAAAAAATACGCGACCAATCACCATAGGCCCCTTTGTTGTACATTAACGGAGCGCCATTGGTCACACCCGATTCGTGGTCAAGCTGATGGGCAAACTCATGTAGCACCACATTGTGACCATCAGCAAAATTTTGTACGCTTTTTTGTACGCTGTCCCAAGCAAGTATGACTTTCCCATTGCTCCAAGACTCACCAATGAGAAAGTGTTCACCCGGGGTGACCAAGCCAAACTCATCGCGTTTATCGTGCTTCACTTTGAAGGTAGAGGGATACACGAGTACGGCGCGTAAATCCTGATACTCATGGCTGGGACGATTCAGTATTAGAAGACAAGCATGGGCAGCAATCGTGACGCGAACCTCATCATCAATCAATTGGCCTGCACAGCCTATAAACTCTTTATTACCAACAAAACGCTTAATAAGCTGTCGCAACTCTTGTTGCTGATTAGGCCACATAGTTTTGTAAATAGGTAAACTGCGCCGCAGTATTTGCAGCCAAGAGCTTGGGAAGGGAGACGTATCTACTTTTTTGCGGCGATAGCGTGGGTATACAAAAAGTAGTAGCACGGCGGCCACTACGATTAGCCATAAAAATAGCAAGATCAATATACTTTTAAGGTCCATTAGTGCGTGTGCTAATGCCCTCGACTGTTATCGTCTTTGGGTTGCAACGATAAACCATTAAGCTCTGATTCTTCGTCCTCTTCTGTCCCGTTCTTACCTTCGGATAATTGAATGCGAAGGCGTAAGTTGTTTTTCGAGTCAGCGTTTTTCAAGGATTCTTCTAAAGTGATTTTGCCTGCTTTGTAAAGGTCAAACAGCGCAGAGTCAAAAGTCTTCATGCCTTGGTTTTCTGACTTGCTCATGACCTCTTTGATTTCATCAACCTTGCCTTGTTTGATCAGTTCGCACACCCGTGGGGTTCCAAGCAGGATTTCAATTGCCGCTGCACGCTTGCCGTCAACAGTAGGGATTAGGCGCTGAGACACAAAACCTTGTAGGTTAAGCGACAGGTCCATAAACAGTTGTTTGTGGCGCTCCTCTGGGAAGAAGTTGATGATGCGATCCAACGCTTGGTTGGCATTGTTCGCATGCAGAGTCGAAAGGCATAAGTGGCCCGTTTCGGCGAAAGCCAAAGCGTGCTCCATCGTTTCTTGGCTGCGAATTTCGCCAATCAAAATAACATCGGGGGCCTGGCGCAAGGTGTTTTGCAACGCATCTTCATAGCTTTTAGTATCGACGCCTACTTCGCGTTGATTGATGATGGATTTTTTGTGTTGGTGCACAAATTCCACGGGGTCTTCAATCGTAATGATATGGCCATCACTATTGGTGTTGCGATGATCAATCAGTGCGGCAAGAGACGTGGATTTACCGGACCCAGTGCCGCCTACAAACAAGACTAATCCGCGTTTCTGCATGATGAGATTAGTTAGCATCTCTGGCAGGCCGAGATCTTTCCAGCTAGGAATCTCTGTCTTGATATTACGGGCAACGATCGCTATCTGGCCGCGTTGCTGAAAAATATTGACGCGAAAACGACCGATGTCGGGGTCGGAGATCGCCAGATTCATTTCAGGGCTAATCTCAAACTCTTTAATTTGCTCTGGTGACATGATCTGGTACGCAATCTGCTTTACGGCGCCAGGTGGCAACGCTTGCGTCGACATCGGCATCAACTTCCCAAAGGCTTTCATGCTGGGTGGCGCGCCGGTGGTCAGAAATAGGTCGGAACCGTCTTTCTGAATCATAATGCGCAGGAGATCTTTAAAACCCATAATTTTACCCTTTAGTGTAAAAGCAACTTCTTAGAAACGACGCTCGGTGTACCAGTTCACTTCACGTGCACTCTTATGGATTTGCTCACAGACATCGAGTGACAAGGCAAATAATGCCATGCGTACCAAGACGCCGTTGTCTGTTTGTCTGAAGATGGCGAGGTTGGGGTGCTGATTTAAGTCATTATCCAGCTCATTGGCATCTGCGCGTGAATCTCTTGGCAGCGGATGCATGATGACAGTTCTTGGCTGGCAGTAGCGAGTATAGATGGCCTCGTTTAGGCGGAACCGGCCTCGGTAGATATCGGCCTCCATCTTGCTGTTGAAGCGTTCCTCTTGAATGCGGGTGAGGTAGACCGTGTCATTGTCGACCAAGCCTTGCTCCATGTCTTCTGTCTCAATCACAGTATGGCCATTAAGGCGTAGCTCTTCGACGATCTCCTCTGGCATGCGCAGCTCTGTGGGGGAGATCATCGTAAAACGAATATTGTCATATAGCTGAATCAGCTGAGATAGGGAATGCACCGTGCGGCCATGTTTGAGGTCGCCTATCATCGCGATGTTCATGCCGGAAATGCTTTTGTCAGCACTGCCCAGTTCTTTGCGAATCGTATAGAGGTCTAAGAGTGCCTGACTAGGGTGCTCATTGGGACCGTCGCCGGCATTGATGACCGGTACTCGGCTGGCCTTTGCGAACTCAGCCACAGACCCGCCTTGTGGGTGCCGCATGACGATAATGTCGTTATAGCCACTGATGACACGGGCGGTGTCGTAGAGGGATTCGCCTTTGGAGATCGATGACGTTTTAACGTCTGTAGTTTCGCGCACTTCACCGCCAAGCAAATTGAACGCGCAGCCAAAGCTCAGGCGTGTCCTTGTGCTTGGTTCGAAAAACATATTGCCCAGAATAGCGCCATCCAGCACCTTGGTCATGCGCTCACGGTGGGCAAACGGCACCATACTGTCCGCCACGTCGAAGATGCGTTCTACATCTGCAAGCTCGAATTGATTAACACTAAGAATATGGGCGCCGGGGAAATGCATGATGAGTATCTACTGTCGCAATTTAGAGAATGGTGTTCGGAGGCAAATACTAAACTAATGGGCGCTGCTTAGGAATCTTGGGGTGCAAATATGCTATAAGATTTGCAATTTGGCGGCCCCTTAGCGGTTTATGCGCACTATAATGTGGGAGTCGTTTTCGCAATTGGACTATAGAGGTGGTTTTGAGCAATACAATTTACTGGCATGACTATGAAACATTTGGTGTTGATCCGCGTCGCGATCGCGCCTCTCAGTTTGCAGGTTTACGGACCGATGAAGACCTCAATATCGTCGGAGAGCCACTGGTCATGTATTGTCGCCCAAGCCCTGACATGTTGCCGCACCCTGCGGCCTGCATGATCACTGGCATCAGCCCCTATAAAGCACGAGAAGAGGGTAAGTCAGAGGCGGAGTTCATTGCCCGCATCCATCATGAGTTCTCGCAAGCGCAAAGCTGTGTGGCGGGTTATAACAGCCTGCGCTTCGATGACGAGGTCACCAGGCAATTGCTTTACCGTAATTTTTACGACCCCTATGAGCGTGAATGGAAGAATGGCAATTCACGATGGGACATCATCGACATGGTTCGGCTTTGTTACGCCCTGCGGCCTGAAGGCATTGTGTGGCCCAAGAAAGAAGATGGTTCGCCCTCGTTTCGTTTAGAGGAGCTCACAAAGGCCAATGGCATTGCTCATGAGGCGGCGCACGATGCGCTATCCGATGTCACTGCAACGATAGCGATGGCGAAGCTGATCAAGCAAAAACAGCCAAAGCTTTATGCCTATGCCTATGGCCTGCGGAATAAGAAAAAAGTGCAAGAACAGCTTGATATTATTAGTAAAAAACCTGTGTTGCATGTGTCCTCTATGTATCCTGCTGCGCAAGGATGCCTTGCGCTTGTGGCCCCATTGACCCAACACCCAACGGATAAAAATGGAGTCATAGTCTATGACCTACGCGAGGACCCGCGTGCATGGATGGATTTGACCGTTGAGCAAATTCAACAGCGCCTGTTTACGCGACAAGACGAACTCCCGGAAGGGGTTAAACGGATTCCTTTAAAAGTATTGCATGTGAACCGCTGTCCAATTGTGGCCTCTAAAGCGTTGCTAACCGAAGCCTTGGCAAAGCAATATCAGATAGACGAGAGTCAATCGGCTGAGTATTGGCAGTTGTTATTGCAGCATCCGCAGGCCATCGCCAAGGTGGCCTCTGCATTCGATCGCGCCTATGTTGATCGTCCTGGAGACAATGATCCCGATTATATGATCTACAGTGGTGGTTTCTTCGGCGCGCAAGACAAACAGGCGATGGCACAAATTCGCGGTGCCAATGGCGCGCAACTCAGTGTTTGGCCACAGTCATTTGTGGATAAACGTCTTGAGACCTTGCTGTTTCGCTATCGAGCGCGTAATTTCCCATCGACTTTGCGCCCGGAGGAGCTGAGTGCCTGGCAAGACTTTTGCCAAGAGCGCCTCACTCGCCCAGAGGAAGTGCGTGCTGCAGGGGCGACGAAAGAAGAATATTTTGTCGAGATTGCGAGGCTACGAGAAGAGCATCGCGACCCCAGTATTGTCGCATTGCTAGACGACCTTGAAACCTATGGCCGTGAATTGACATCGACTTAACGCGTATTGCTTCCATGGGGCTTGTGATCTTTTGCACAGGACCCAATCTATGCTTTTTGCCATACATCACCTGAGATAATCAACATGAGTGAAACTCCAAGCCAACCCGATGTTTCGGCCTATTCAAGCCTAAGCAAAGCCTTTGTCTTTCTTAAACCCTATAAAAAACAGATCACATTGGCGATGGTAGCGCTCGTTTTCACAGCGGGCGTTACATTAGGGCTAGTGCAATTTGTCCGCGTAATCGTCGATGTAGGGTTCGTGGCAGGCTCAAGTCAATCATTGGGGCTTGCGATCATAGGGTTTTTGATCGTGGCGGTCGTGCAAGCTTTCGGCACTTTTGCTCGGTTTTACTGGGTGTCATGGCTAGGGGAGCGTGTCACGGCCGATATCCGTACGGCTGTTTTTTCGCACTTGATGACACTGCATCCTGGGTATTTTGAGGAGAACCTCAGTGGTGAGATCCAATCACGTATAACGACTGATACGACCTTGTTGCAAACGGTGATTGGTTCGTCCGTGTCGATTGCACTGCGTAATATTTTGATGATGCTGGGGGGAACGATCTTTTTGTTCATCACGAACCCGAAACTGACGAGCATTGTGATGATCTGCATTCCGTTGGTTGTAGGCCCAATCATCATTTTTGGTCGCCGGGTACGTCACTTATCGCGTAGCTCGCAAGACGAGATTGCCAATGTGGGTGCCTATGTAGGCGAGAGTATTCAGCATATTAAAACCGTACAGGCATACAATCAGCAGGGCTCTAATGAGCGTGCATTTGAAGAGCACGTAGAGTCTGCATTCAAAGTAGCCTGCGCGCGCATTTGGTCTCGTTCTATTTTGACTACAGTGGTGATCACGCTCGTATTCGGCGCTGTTGCCGCGATGATCTGGTCCGGTGGCCAGGATGTGATTAACGGCCGTTTATCGGCCGGTGAGCTTTCCGCCTTTGTTGTGTATGCCGTTATTGTTGCCGCCGCTGTTGGTGCGATCAGTCAAGTGATTGGCGACTTGCAACGTGCTGCTGGCGCGACAGAACGCCTTATGGAGCTTCTGCATGCCAAGAGCGATATATTGTCTCCTGCCGAGCCTTTGGATTTTGGCTTACCGTTTCATGGCGCAATCAGCATCGATGCGCTGCGCTTCTTTTATCCCTCAAGGCCTAATACGGCGGCGATTGATGGTTTGTCTTTAGAGGTAGAGGCGGGCACTAGCGTCGCGCTCGTAGGGCCGTCGGGGGCTGGTAAATCAACGTTATTCGAACTGTTGCTGCGCTTTTATGATCCGCAAGAAGGGGTAGTAAGCATTGATGGTGTGGATATTAGCCAGCTCGACCTGCAAACCCTGCGCAGTAAAATAGCGATCGTTTCGCAGCAGCCTGCTATGTTTACAGGCAATGTCCGCGACAATATTCGTTATGGTCGTCCCGATGCCAGTGATGAGGAAGTGGTCGCTGCCGCAGAAGCGGCATTTGCGAGTGACTTCATCGATGAATTACCAGAAGGGTATGACAGCTTTCTTGGGGAGTCTGGCATACGATTGTCAGGCGGTCAGAAACAACGTATCGCGATTGCGCGGGCGATTCTCAAAGACGCCCCAATACTATTGCTTGATGAGGCGACAAGTGCCTTGGATGCTGAAAGTGAGCGTAAGGTGCAATTGGCATTGGATGAGTTAATGAAGCAACGTACGACGCTCATCATTGCCCATCGATTAGCCACTGTGAAAAATGTCAATTCCATCGTGGTTATGGAGGAAGGGAAGGTGGTCGCCAAAGGGACTCACAAAGAGCTGCTACAAAGTAGTCCTTTGTATGCCAACCTAGCCACCTTACAATTTGCACCAGAGGAAACCGCGGCTAACACTGAGATTTAAGCGCTATTTGCCGTGGGGGAGCAAAGTGAGTAGAATCGCGCCCCGCACGGTCCTTGGAAGAAAAAGTGCATTAAAATGCTGTTTTAAACGGTGTCTCAATTAACTAATTACGTGCCATTTATGGATCGCTTTCAGGACATACGCCCCTATAACGACGACGAAGTGCGGCCGGTAATCGACGCGCTGCTCGCTAACTCTGAGTTCATCAGCAGCATTGCTAGTTTTGCTGTTCCTAAGTTGTATAAAAACTTACCGTTTCTGGCGCGCTTTTTAACCAAGCGTAAACTGACACAGCAATTGCAAAATGTGAACGATGTCAGTGCGATGCAAGGCGTTATCGCTTTGTACATGGATCAGATGATTGAGAAAACAGCGTCTCAATTGACCCACTCGGGCTTAGATAACTTAGACAAGAACAAAAACTACCTCTTCGTTAGCAATCATCGTGACATCGCGATGGACCCTGCTTTTGTTAACTATGTGCTCTACCACGCCGGCTTTAGTACCCTCTTTATTGCCATAGGCGACAACCTCCTAAAGCGACCATTTGTTACCGATCTCATGCGCCTAAACAAAAGCTTTATTGTGAAACGTTCATTGAAAGGGCGTGACCTTCTAAAGTCGTCCAAACAACTTTCAGAATACATTCATCACATGGTGGGTTCGAAAGACAGTGTATGGATTGCGCAGCGTGAAGGGCGAGCAAAAGATGGGGTGGATCGCACTGATACCGCTTTGTTAAAAATGCTGACTTTGGCCAAGCGCAGTGAAGGCTTTAAAGAGGCGTTGTCGGCGCTACACATTGTGCCTGTTTCAATTTCCTACGAGTTTGATCCTTGCGACTCACTAAAGGCCGATGAACTCTATCAAAAGGCTGAGCTTGGTACGTATAGCAAAGACGAGCGGAGTGATATCAACAGTATCGTGACGGGAATGGTTGGAGCTAAAGGCCATGTGCATGTCTCTTTTGGCAAAGAAATCACTTTGCAAAGTGATGACGTTGACGAAGCGGCGCTTTGCATTGACCAGCAAATAATAGAGAATTATTTGTTGCAGCCTAGTAACTTTTTAGCCCTGCAAGCACTACAGCTCAAGGAGAGCTCTACAAGTGTGGAGTTCTGTGCCGATCATGTTGAAATGCCTTCGATTGATGCGCAGACGGTGGCGCAATTTGAAGAGCGTGTTGCTAAAGTCGACCCCAAAATACTTCCCTATTGGCTAAAAATGTATGCCAATCCTGTGCTTTCCTTCTCGGCGCTCCAGAACAAGCCTAATTAATCCAATCTCCTACCATGTTCATATGGTGAAAATGGGGCGGTTTTGACCATTCGTCCAAAATGTCCCGCCAATATCGTGAGAAAGCAAAGGTTTAAACTTTCAAAAGGGCTATTTGCCCTCAATTTGACCCCTATGCAGACTATATTTTGATTACAAAGTATGAGTTAATTCGCTTAGTGAAAAGATGCTCCTAAGCCATTAAGAAGGATGAAGATTTTCAAATGTACTTGGAATACTATTCCTTAGATCGACCACCGTTCCGGATAACACCGGACCCCAGCCTTTTTTACACTGGCGGGGCTAATGGCCGTGGTGTTGTGCTGGAGGCACTGCTTTATGCGGTGACCTCGGGCGAAGGTATCCTTAAAGTCGTGGGCGAAGTCGGCAGTGGTAAAACCATGTTATGCCGCATGCTCGAAGAGCGCCTGCCTGATTCAGTGGAGGTCGTTTACCTTGCGAACCCGAATCTATCGGCCCACGAAATCCTCTATGCGATTGCGTTTGAGCTGAAACTACCCGTAGATCACGCCACGCAACGATTAGTGTTAATGCAACATTTGCAGGAATACCTGTTAAGACAGCATGCAATTAATCGATCAGTGTTGGTCATAATCGAAGAAGCGCAAAGCATGCCGCTGGCCACCTTGGAAGAGGTGCGGTTATTCAGCAACCTGGAAACCCATCAGCATAAACTCATGCAGATCGTGTTATTCGGCCAACCTGAATTGGATAAAAACCTCCAAGACAAATCGATTCGACAACTTCGTGAACGTATCACTCATAGTTTTGATCTTCGTCCGCTCAATGCAGAAGAGGTCAGTGATTATATTCGATTCCGTTTGCAGGCGGCGGGTTGTCCTGCACCACAAGTGTTTAGTAGTGCTGCCGAGAAGTTAATAGCGAAAGCATCCGGCGGGCTTACACGCCGAATCAATATTCTTGCCGACAAGGCAATGCTTTCGGCCTATGCAGAGTCGGCGACAGGGCAGCGACCTCGTACTATCGATAATCAATTACAGCTAGCTGTCTTGCCAAAACACGTCAAAGCAGCGATCAGTGATAGTGGATATCGCCCTAATGTATTCACTTGGCCTCGAGTTGTTTTAGCGAGCCTGATTGTACTCACGTTGATCGTGTTTGCAGGCTGGTGGCATCTTGCCGGGCAAAATGCAGAGTTAACAGCACAGCTTCAAGAAAGCGCTGCGGCGAATGCGGCACAGCGCGCGGCCAACGTTGAGCCTTTAGTAAGCTCTGCGCCCATCAGTCCTTCCAATACAAATACAGCAGCTGCCACTACTAACGCAGTTGAAGAAAGCGTAGAGGTGATTGAAGTCGAGCAAGAGAGCGAGCTTCAGGATTCTCCTGTAGAGGCGCCAGTGCAAGTGGCATCGTCGACACAGGTGGAACGAGAACGGCTTGTGCCTAGAGAAGTCACGCCAACAACTCCAATTGAATCTGAATCCAGTCCTGCTGCTCAAACAGTCTCTGAGCAGTCAGTGGTGGTAAATTCAAACAATGCTCAAGACTTATCCGACTTGCCAGTGTTGTTGCGCGAACGTAGTGAGGCAATGCAACGTTGGTTAGTGGATGTAAATCCGCAGAGCTACACCTTGCAGATACTGTCAATTAGCAGCAATGAGATTGACGATGTGGGCCGTGTTCTACGCCGCTTGCAGCAAGCGGATTTATTAGACAATACCTATACCTGCTTGTTCGGCAATCAAACTCAAGAATATTGGAAAGTGGTTTATGGGGATTTCGCAACAGCGGCGCAAGCTCGTGCTGTGATCAGTGAATTGCCCGCCAATATCCGCAGTAATGGCCCGTTTGTGCAAAGAATACAGCGCTTGGACTGTACCGATGCAATGGGAGCTAATTAATGATTAGGGGAAAATGTATGAAGCCTAAAAACTTGTTGAAGCTACTGATTGCGTTAAGCATGAGTACGCTAGCAGCTTGTGGGACCACGCTTCCCGAAGAGAACCAATCTATTCGGCATATTTTGCCTGAGGAAACCGTCGCCTCGGATGAGATTCCCGATATTGTGAATTCTCCGTCAATTCTTCCTCAGCCAACAGTTCGAGAAGCTCCCGAGCTTTTCTCAGTGGTCGTGCAAGATGTCTCTGTACGCGAATTGTTGTTTGCCATTGCTCGTGATGCGGGGGTGAATATCGACGTGCACCCTGACGTCATAGGCGCGGTTAGTATCAATGCTATTGATCAGACCTTCCCGCAGATACTTGAGCGTATCGGACGACAAGTGGATATGCGCTGGAGTATGGATGCAATAAACGGTGTGATGGTTGAGCCGGACTCTCCCTATTTGAAGAGTTATCGAGTTGACTACGTAAACGTTAACCGTGAATCAAGTACAGGTTTTAACGTATCAACGGCCATTACTACCGTAGGCGGTGGTGCAGGGGGCGCAGGCTCCAACAACTCTATCGCCAATCTAGATCAAAGTAGTAATAATAATTTTTGGGCGACTCTAACGGCAAACCTGTCGGCAATAATGGGAGAGTCTGGAGGTGAGGAAGCCTCAAGTTCATCGTCGATTATTAGCAGCCCAGAAAGTGGTTTAATCACAGTGCGAGCAACCTCAAAACAGCATCAAGAGATTGGTCGCTTCATCGATACCGTAAAAACGCGCTCGCTTTATCAAGTGATGATCGAAGCCACCGTTGTAGAAGTCACTCTTAATGATCGTTATCAGGCTGGCGTCGATTGGGCGCTTGTGAGTCGTGATAGCGGGCAGGTGGATTTTCTGCAATCTTTGACGGGTTTAAATATTACGGATGCTCCCGCGAGCATGCTGACGATTGATAAAACGGCAGGGGCTGACGGTGTTGGTGCCACGATGAAAATGCTTGCCCAGTTCGGTGATATTCGCGTGCTTTCAAGCCCGAAAATTATGGCACTTAACAATCAAGCCGCCATGTTGCGTGTCGTCGACAATAAAGTGTATTTCACTATTGAGGTGACCGCAGGTATACCTGCAACGGATAATTCGCCTGCTACTCCAGCGCTGTATACCAGCGAGATCAACACTGTTCCTGTCGGCTTTGTATTGAGTGTGACCCCACAGATAAGTGAGAACGATCAAGTCACACTGAATGTACGTCCGACCATCTCTCGTATCCTGCGGTATGTGAATGATCCAAGTCCTGCGCTTACCGATGCCGGTGTGGTCAATGCGATTCCTGAGATTCAGATTCGCGAAATCGAATCGATCTTGAAAGTGTTCAGCGGCCAAACGGCTGTTCTAGGGGGCTTGATGCAGGATTCCTTAGATGCCAGCACCTCAGGGCTTCCGGGGCTGTCTAAATTGCCAGGTCTGGGTAATCTATTTTCTTATCGAGATGACATCGCTTCGAAAACCGAGCTAATCGTCTTTATTCGTCCAGTCGTTATAAAACAACCCTCTTTAGATGGTGATTTACAAGATTATAAAGAGTTCCTACCAACTGGCGGAGCCAATGGTGATGGTCTATTAACCTCACAATTTCGCCGTGCTGGATTGAGATAGTCCGCAAGAGTAAAACTAGATGAGTCTATTGATGGAAGCGCTACGCAAAGCCGAAGAGGCCAAACGTGTAGCAGCGCAGAAAGCAAAAGATAGTGTTAGCAATGAAAGTGAACCTCTGCCTTCATCGACTCAGGCTGCCGAAAATTTAGTGGAACTGCATGAAAAAGTCGGCGATGACAAACTATCTGAAATTGAGCTAACGGCGACTGAGAATGAGGAAGTGTCATCTCAAGAGGAGCCCTCCGAGGAACCTCACGTCGAGTTCTCCTTTGCGACAGAGGAAGATGAGGCTAGCAATCTCGATATCCCTTTTGACTTTCAGATAGACGAATCGTTTGGGGTTGATGCTGAAACTCCGTCATCGTTAACCTTAGAAAACAATGAAGTTAGCCCTGTCTCAGAAAGCTCGCTAGAAGAGTCTTCAAATACTATTGAGTTTAGCCCAAGCTTATCCACTGCGAAGCCAAGTGCCGCGATTGTTGAGGAGGCTGTGGTTCCCGCAGCGCCAGAACCAACAGCAGAAATACCTCAAGAAAAAATTAACCCTACTGTGGTCGAAACGGCTATCGAGCCAATGACGACTGCAGTAAAAGAACCTGCGGACAGTGAAGCAGTCTCTACTTTGCAAGAAGAAAGTATTAGAGCGAGTAGAGACAATGACGACGCCGAAGTCCTGAGTCAGTCAGAGACGCAAAAACCTGCTCGTACTGCGCAGAAGGTCGGAGTAAAAAGTGCCGCTGAAGAGTCACGAACTCGAGAGTCAGCACGGGCGGTATTCAGTGCGAAATCAAACCGTAAATCTGCTGGGCAAAAGCGAAAGCTATTAATAGCGGCGTCGGTTTTGGCGCTTATTCCTTTAGCTGGGGGATCGTATTTGTTGCTCAACGAACTTGGTGTGTTAGGGGGCAGTAATCAATACAGTATCCCTACCAGTTACACCCCAGGGGAACGCTCATTTGAAGAAGTCGCCGAATTAGCGGATACCGAGATTGACCAGGCGGTGCTGCCTGATGTGAGTCCGGCAGCTGCGCTTGTCTTGTTAGGCGGGGACGAGGCGATAACCGAGGCGTTAGAGTCAGTGGTCTCTTCAATCAATCCCTCAATTGCTCAAATAAGTGAGGTGGAAGTAGTTAACCCTATGGTTGCTCCAGCTTCTAGTGTGGAGCCGGAGACTGTTGCCGTTGCAACGCCAATCGCTGAGCCACAAGCAGTCGTGGAAGAGGCAGTAGAGGTTCCTATCGAAGAGGATGTAGAGCCTAATCCAATTACAATTGTGCGTAGTGATACAACGCCCAAAGTTGATCCACAATTATTGCAAGCCTACGACGCTTACAAAGCCAACGATTACATTACTGCCAGAGCTCATTATCAACAGGCTTTACGGGATAAGCCTAATAATCGTGATGCGATAATGGGACTAGCTGCAGTGTCGTTAAAGGTGGGTGATAGCGTTAGTGCCCGCGAAGCTTATTTGCGCCTTTTACAATTAGACCCTCGTGATGTAATGGCTCGTGTAGGTTTATTGGAAACAATGCCTGCCAGTGACCCTATTGCTCTAGAGTCTGAACTAAAGTCTCTATTTGAAGAGCATCCTGAAGTAGCCCATTTGGCGTTTTCGTTGGGCAATCTTTATGCTTCGCAACGACGCTGGAATGAAGCGCAGCAGTCTTACTATGACGCATTGCTTGCTGCTAAATCTGGTGGTGCCGGCCCGGTGAGTCCGGATTACGCGTTTAATTTGGCGGTGAGTTTAGAACGCTTAAATCAAATACGCCCTGCCTACGGGTTTTATCGTGAAGCGCTAGAGCAAACACGTGACGTGAACCCAACTTTTGATACTCGAATTCTACGCGAGCGCTTAGATGCATTAGAGAGATTGCTACCATGAGCGATAGTCCAGCACCTAAAATGCGATTAGGGGCCCTGCTCGTCGAGCGTGGTGTTCTAAGTGAAGATCAACTCCGCATTGGTTTGCTTGAGTTAAAGAGTACTAGTAAGCCTCTTGGTGCTGTCCTTATTGAACTTGGGTTTGTGACTGAATCTATCATTCGTGACATCTTGAGTGAGAACACAGGGCAACGCAGTGTGGACTTGTCCAATGCAGTATTGGATGCCGCCTCCATTAAGATCGTGCCGCAAGACTTAGCGCGTCGCTATACTATTCTTCCTCTTTCCTATGATGACCGTGCCAAACATCTCACTTTGGCAATGGCTGACACTTTTAATATCGTCGCACTAGACCAAGTGCGTGCCCTCAATGGGGGTGACCTAAAGATAACGCCAGTCTTAGGCAGTGAAGGGGAGATCGTTCGTGTTATTGAGCAATTTTATGGTTTCGATCTTTCGATTGACGGTATTTTGCAAGAGATTGAAACAGGGCAGTTAGATTTTGAAAGCCTGTTGATGGAAGAGGATGAATACAGCCATCCAATGGTGCGGCTAATCAATGCCTTGCTTGCCGACTCGGTGCAGCTTGGGGCATCGGATATTCACTTTGAACCTGAAGAAGCATTCTTGCGCATTCGTTATCGTATCGATGGTGTATTACGACAAGTGCGTAGTTTACATAAAAGCTATTGGCCGGCGATGGTAGTTCGGCTCAAGGTAATAAGTGGGATGAACATCGCGGAATCGCGCTCCCCTCAAGATGGACGTATTTCGATGTCGTTAGTAGGTCGTCAGATTGATTTCCGAGTTGCCGCACAACCTACCACGCATGGTGAGAATATTGTTTTGCGGGTATTGGACCGGCAAAAAGGTATCGTAGCGATGGAGAAACTAGGATTGAGTGAGGAGAACCTCAATCTGCTACGTTTGATGCTGGCTCGCCCAGAAGGAATTATTCTTGTCACTGGGCCTACAGGTAGTGGTAAAACAACCACTCTTTATTCGGTGCTCAATAATATTAATACCGAACAAGTGAACATCATGACCATGGAGGATCCAGTGGAATACCCCATGTCGATGATCCGACAGTCTTCAGTCAACGAGTCCGCCAAGATGGGCTTTGGGGAGGGCATTCGCTCCATGATGCGCCAAGACCCTGACGTCATCCTAGTCGGTGAGATTCGTGACCATGTTACTGCCGAAATGGCGTTTAGAGCAGCTATGACAGGCCATCAAGTGTTCTCCACGTTACACACTAACTCGGCCGTTGGCGCCATTCCTCGTCTTTTAGATATCGGAATATTGCCCGATGTTATCGCGGGTAATTTGATTGGAGTGGTCGCTCAGCGTCTGGTGCGTAAATTATGCAGTGTGTGTAAGGCTGGTAATGTTGCGGCTGATTTTGAGAAACAGTTACTTGGCGTCACTGACATGCCGGAAGAGATCACTATATACACGTCAGTAGGCTGCCCTGAATGTGATCATCAAGGGTATAAAGGGCGTACTTCAGTGATTGAAATATTAAAAATTACCGGTGAAATGGACGACTTAATCGGACGTCGAGCCAGTATGCGTGAAATGTCTAATGAAGCGAAATCGAAAGGATTCAGACCAATTGCTCATGATGCCAGTCGACGAGTATTGGACGGAACAACGAGCCTAGAAGAGATTTCACGGGTTGTTGACCTCACAGACCGAATAACGGGGTAGGTCTTTATGGCACTTTTCAAGTATCGCGCAATGAACCGTGATGGAAAAATACGCAATGGTTCTCTCGACGCTGTTAATGAAGTCGATCTTGAGCAACGACTCTCTCGTATGAGCCTAGACTTGATTCGCTGTAATGTGACTGAAGAAAAACGCGCCAGTATTGGACAACGCAAAGTAGAAAAATCTGATCTGATCAATTTTTGTTTTCATATGGAACAATTGACTAGAGCAGGCGTACCTTTGTTGGAAGGGCTGTCTGATCTACGCGATAGTCTTGAACATCCACGTTTTCGAGAAATTATAGCCAATATTATTGATGAGATTGAAGGGGGAAAAAGCCTCTCTGAAGCTTTGGCTGAACACCCACTGATTTTTGATAATCTCTTTGTTAATTTGATCAAAGCCGGTGAGGCTAGTGGTCAGTTGGCTACGATTTTCGAATCGCTCTCTGACACCATTAAGTGGCAAGATGAGCTCGGAAAGTCGACTAAAAAACTACTGACATCGCCAATATTTGTAGGCACGGCTGTTATTGGTGTCACAATATTTTTGATGGTCTATCTTGTTCCGCAATTGGTGGGCTTTATCACTAGCATGGGGCAAGAGCTTCCTCTGCACACGCGAGCGTTGATAGCGACTTCGAATTTCATGGTGAGTTATTGGTATCTTTGTATAGGGATACCCATTGGACTATTTTTTGGTATTAGCACTCTAGTAAGGGTCAACCCGAAAGCGCGCTTTGCCGCGGATGGTTACAAGCTACGTGCGTGGAAGATAGGCCCGGTGATACAGAAGATTCTACTGTCTCGATTTGCCAACTTCTTTGCCATGATGTATGCCGCCGGTATACCAATCTTAAAGTGTCTTGAAATTAGTGAAGGGATTATCGACAACGTGGTTATTCGCGCGGCGCTTAAACAAGCGCGTGAAGATATTAGTGAAGGAGAGCCACTTTCAAAAAGTTTTCAGAATACCGGTTTGTTTCCCCCCTTAGTGGTACGGATGCTTAAGGTGGGTGAAACCACTGGTGGGTTAGATAAGGCTCTTTTGAATGTCAGTTACTTTTACGGGCGAGATATTAAAGATTCCATCGACAAAGTACAGTCAATGATTCAACCAATCATGACGGGCGTGCTTGGCCTCTTACTCGGTTGGGTGATGATGTCTATACTTGGCCCAATCTACGATACTATTAGTAGTATCGAGATATAGAGGGAAATCGTCAAAATGTCTCACTTATCATCCTCCAAGCTTAATATCCTCCTTATTGATTCCGATGAAGTCATTCATTTGATTTGGGATAAGGGACGTCTAAACTTTCACGAAAACTACAGTGTTGATCAACATGGTTTTGATCAATTTCATGTGTTTCTGGAAGGGGACAGTAATACCCCCTTTGCGTTGGTGCTCGATGTTATTGAAGAGGATTTCCGCAATGAGACGGTGGCCCATGTCACCGGCGCTGATCGTCAAGCGATGATGCAGCGCAAGCTTGCTCACATTTTTAGAACTACCCCCTACCGTACATCTCGTGTTGTTGGTCGAGAAACCACCGGTCGAAAAGATGATCACATCTTGTTAACAGGTTTGACGAAACCGGACGTCATCGAACCTTGGTTGTCGAGAGTGCTTAATAATCAAGTGCCATTGTTAGCAATCACCTCTGCCGCCTATGTCATGGAGCTGTTTGCGAAATCACTGGGATTTGGACAAGAAGCGCATTTGTTGATGGCGAATCAAGAAGCTAATAGTGGTTTGAGGCAAACCTATTTGCAGAACGGGCGTGTGATTTTTAGTCGCCTAACGCCCACAAGTGTGAGTGAGGGCGATGATTTTTCAGAGTTGGTACTAGAGCAATGCGACCAAACAAGAAAGTATCTCGAACGCATTAAGCAGCTACCGTATGAAACGCATTTGAAGGTTCATGTGTTCACAGCAGAAAAGTTTTCGGATGAGACAAGTACGGAACGTGAAAACTTGAGCTACCAATACCACGTAATTTCAGATATGCCTTTGAGTAAACGGATTAACCTTGTTGATTCATCGCCAGGGGCGATAGCCTATTCGATGATAAGTGCGCTCAACAAGAAGGGAGTCCCAAATGTTTATGCTCCCGCTAAGGCGCGTCGATTTGCCTTTATCAAGCAGGCAAAGAGCGTTATGTATACCGCGAGCGCTCTGGCTGTACTTGGATCTGTAGTCGCAGTAGGCCCAACAGTTCTAGATGCCACTGCTAAGTGGGAGCAGGAATATGAGGTTACACAACGCACTGAACCCTTGCTTTCGGAGTATCAAACTCTAACGGAGCGATTTCCTGAAACGCCCATTCCTTCAGGACAAATGGAATTGGTGGTAGAAACGGCAAATACCATTCTAGATCAAGTTTCTTATCCGCAAGAGATGTTGGCGATAATTTCTGAAGGGCTGTTGGAGGCGCCACAGTTACTGATTTCGTCAATAGAGTGGGAGCTAGTAGCGAACGAACAGGAAGTTGTTGAAGAAAATTATGGAGAAGCACTTTCAGAAGTGCAGGTACTACAAAGAGCGATTGTTTCTGGTCAAACTCTTTTGGTAACCACTGTCAATGGGTTGGTCCAAACTGAAGGAAGTTTTCGTGAAGCTACCGCGCAAATTAATTTGTTTGCAGATGCAATTGCTCAACATAGTAATCTTACAGTATCGACTTTAAGCTTGCCTATGGACGTCGGGCTTAATAGAAGCGTGGCCGCCACGCTCGATGGAAGTGGTGCACGTGGGGAATTCAGCATAGAGATTCGTCGTGAGGTCACTAGTGAAAATTAACCTGCCTTTCGAGAAGCAAGACTATAAATTATTTCGAACTGCTGCGCTCGTTTTGCTTGTGTGTATTTCGACTGCGCTAATCTTCTATTTTGGTGCTAATAGAATTAATGATGCCGCCACGCTTGATGTGGAGAATGCTCGCTCTCAATATAGCCAAGCATTGGCCTCCGTGCAGTTGATTGCTGAGGAAGAAGCTACGATTGTTCTCTACATTGATCGTTATAAGCAGTTTGCGGAAAGTGGCTATTTATTCGAAGAGGAACGATTGGCATTAATTGAGTCTGTCGCGGATATTCGTAATGACTTTAACCTCTTTCCAATTGAAATGGATATCGGCGAACAAAACAGCTATTCGCTTGTGTACGACCCTCTAGACCTTAATGTAGGCGATCCAGTCAATATAAATTTTTCGAATGTAGAACTTGGTTATTCCCTATTGCACGAAGAAGATTTTACGAGATTGCTTGGAACATTGCTTGATTCAGGTGCATTTTTGCTACCGATTCAGTGTGCGATGAGTCAAGACGATGTCCTTGGAGATGATTTTTCTACAGTTAGTGAGCGTATGTCCGCTAGTTGTAATATGTTTTGGTACACGTTTGATTTGACCCCTCCGGAGCCTGTCTATGACGAGTATTGATGCGAGGATTTTGCTTGTCTGCGTGTTGTTGTTCGGGACGAGCTTCAATACAGCAAGCGCCCAAGATTTCGGCAAGATATTCAGTACGCCGCAGCAGCGCGTTTATCTCGATAGACTGCGCGAGGATTTATTGTCTGAACTCAATGAGCAAGAGCGACTGGCGGTGTTAGAGCAACCAATAGTTTCTGGGAGCTTAGAGTTAGTGCCAAGGCTTGTACACATGGGTGGAGTAGTACGTAAAGCCAGTGGCAATCACACAGTCTGGTTAAATGGTGTGCCAGTGAGCAGTCTTGATCTTCCGTCTAACGTATCTTTAGAGTTTCAACGCGGCATGGGCTTGCTTCGTGTTCGCTCTGTTAGTGGGGAGTACATTGTACGACCAGGGCAGACTCTGAACGCCGATGACGGGGAGATACGCGAAGATTACGAATTGACAGCGGAAGAGGCAGAGACAATTCGTACAACTGTCGCTCAGCGTGAGGCGCAAAGACGAAGCGCAACCAACAGTAATGGCGCGGCTGCGAATGCTACTAGCTCTGCCGCTACAGAGGAAGAAAACGTCGACGACGCGGCTGAGATGATGGGTTCTATTTTGGAGGCCTTGCGATTGATGCAGGAAGCCCAAGAACTACAAGGTCGTGCGCAATGAATTTTGTGAGTCTCAAGAAGCAAAAAGGCGCAGTGATAATATTGCTTTTTGTAGCAATGATCATGACTATCACTACGGTTTTTTTAGCCGCGATGAGTAACCGTAGCCCACAACTTCGCGACCAGCTTAAAAAACAAGCAGAAATGCAGCAAATAAAGGAATCATTGCTAACTTATGCGATGAGTCTGCCAGACTACAGTGTAGCGAACCTAGGGCCTGGTAGGTTGCCTTGTTTAGATCGCAATAATGATGGTGTTATGGAGTGTGGTACTAATCGAATTGTGGGAAGGTTACCTGCGTCTATCGACGATGCCTTTTTGACTAGTCCATTACAACTAAGTAATAGTTATACTGGTATTGATCAACAATATTGGTTTGCCGTATCACGAGACTTTCGGCAGGATGTTGCAAGTCTAAATACAAGCACTCACACACGGCTAATTAGTCTGAATGGCGTGACTAACTATGCCGCATTGTTGATAGCTCCTGGTCCAGCATTAGGAGGCCAAGAGCGGAACTTGCTCAGTCAATTTGACCGTTACTTAGAGTCAACGACGACAAACTCTAGTACAGTTTTTTTAAATGTTAATACTGTTGATCCCACTTATTTCAATGACATGATAGTCCCGATCACAGTTAGTGAGGTCATGAGTTTATCGACGTTGCGTGTTGCTCAGGAAATGAAACGTGTCGTGGATTATTTTCATGTGAACTCTGGAAACGATAGATACCCAATAGATACAGCCGAGTTTAATGTGGCCGTGAGCGACCCAGGCGCAGCTACTGCTGCGTGGATAGGCGATAATTCTTGGGCTAGTGTTACAGCGTATACTTACATTAATGATGATACTGCTACTGTTTCTTATACCAATTGCGCCATTGTATACACGTTCGATTTTGCGGCGGCGAGTATCTCTAGGAGTCCCTCGGAATGTTAAATAAATATAAGCAAACAAGTGAAGGCGTTTTAAGATTAAGAAAATCCCGTGGGTTTAGTCTTATCGAAATGGCGATGGTCATGCTTATCCTCGGGTTTTTATTGGCGGGATTATTCACTGCACTAGGAGAGTCGGATACCAACCGCCGAAGGAGCGAAGCAAAAACACAGATTGATAATATTGTCGAAGCGCTTTATGGCTTCGCACAAACTACAGGTAGGATACCGTGTCCAGCCATTGCCACTAGCAATGGATTAGAATCTGTTCGTGCAAATACATCTTGCCGTCGACCGCATGGTTTTGTTCCAGCATCATCACTAGGGCTGCAAGGCACGGTCAATGCCAATAACTTACTTACAGACCCTTGGGGCAATCCTTATCGTTACTCTGTGGCAACGTACCCTACTGGGCCTAATCAACCCATTACAGCATTTACGACTGTTGCAGGTACACAAACACAGTTTGCCAATAATGGACTACCTGCGGGCGATGCCAATCTTTTGTGTGTGTCCGCCGAGGTGGCGTGTGGTGCACCGATACTAACCGATATTGCGCCAGCACTTGTCTATTCGATGGGAGAGGATTTTGGGTTGGTTCCGAGCACAACTTATCAAGAAGAAAACGCCTCTCAGGGAGTGGCTGGTTTTCTTATGGCTACAGATAATAATTTTGTGACTAGAGATTATGCGGCAGAGGGCGCTAATCAATTTGACGACATTTTGGTGTGGATGTCGGTCAATACGTTAAATAGTCGCTTGATTGCTGCCGGTAAACTCCCTTGATAAAGAATATGAGTAGTGTTGATCCGCAAGCTCCAATTAATCAGCCAGTAAAGGTTTTAGTTGTTGACGACGACCCAGCACTGCGCGGAGCGCTCAACGGTGTGCTCGATATGCAAGGGTACGATGTGCTTGAGGCTGACTCGCGTAAATCCGCATTAGCGCTGCTCGAATCACAAACAGATGTGGCGGTCATTATTCTTGATTTAGGCATGCCTCCTGCTGTCCACAGTACAGAAGAGGGTTTGGCTGTCATTAAAGCCCTTAGCGCGATGATGTACCCCGCGAAAATTATTGTCTTAACGGGGCAAGACCACGAGCAATCTGCCTTCGAAGCCATACGAGAAGGGGCTTTCGATTTTCTTTCTAAACCGGCCAGTGTCGAAGATATTCTGCAGTCCGTGAAACGGGCGAAGTTGTTCTATCGCAAAGAACAAGCATTAGCGGAAGAGGGCACAACGCGTTTGCAATTTAATGCCAAAATATCCGATGGTCTGAAGGCTGTGCGCGAAGACGCTGAAGAAAAACTCGTGCGTCAAGTATTGAAAGACACCGGCTTTAACATCTATGCCAGTGCCGCACGATTAGGCTTGAAGCGCGAAAGTCTCTATTATTTTTTAAAGAAATTCGAGATCAAACGTGACGACAGTTAGTCTTTATCCGTATCTGATTCTTGTTGGTGCTTCTATTATTGCTGCTACGGGGTGGCTGCTTTATCGTGCGCGAGCACAAACAAAGTTAGCGCAAGAGCTTGTTCGCCTAAATGAAGAACTCCAATTTGATTTGCCGGATTTTTTGAAGCAATGCTGGCCAGCACTCGAATCGGGTGGCTTTGAAGGCTTGAGTTGGCGTTTAGAATGGTTTGGCGCTTCTATCTCCGGTGAGCAAGGCACCGTAACAGAAGGGGTGCTATATCAACATTTTGAAGTGCAGGAAATTAATCTCGATATTCGTCTTTATCACCGCAAACGCGGATGGGAACAACGCTATTTTAGTCAGGTAATGGCGGACAATTTTTTCTTATTAGTACGAATGGACATTTGGATCAAGCTTGGCACCATTCGAGGCACGTTCGATCAAACGGCTAAAATGACTGTGTTCTTACAACATGATATGAAAAACCTCATGCAGCTTGTTAGTCTTGCGGCTGGGCAACTTGAAAATCAAATGCCTGGGCAAGAGAAAAAACTATTGCTGTCATTGCAAAAAACGATTCCAGCAGTTCGCGATCGTGCTCAGCATATGCTTAATGCGCTGATTAACTCGCAAAGCCGAGGCAAAAGTATTTCTATTGATGTGGTGGAGATGTTGCAAGAAACCGCCTCAATGTTGGAGTTGCCCATTAATGTGAATGGTGAGGCGATGGCTACAATCTCAGAAGAGTCCCTTCATAGTATTTTTGAAAACCTATTAGGCAACTATGCCTCATTGCGTACCCGTAACGAGGATCAATCTCAAGATTTACAGATCCTAGTGCGGCAAGACTCTGAGACTATCGTAATAGAAATGGAGGATCGCAATGGCGAGCCATTTCTCTCACCTGAACGTTTATTTGAACCTTTTTGGAGTGAGCGTGGCCAAGGTCGTGGGATCGGACTTTACCAATCACGTCAGCTGGCTCAAACAGAAGGCGGCAATCTTGAAGCGATCGCCCATCGGGATAGTCCACTTCGCTTTGTATTAACCCTTCCTGTTAATCTGTGACGGGGTTCTCGTTTTTTCGTAAAAATTGTTATAAATCAAGTGGGTGTAGAAAAAACCTACATATTGTCTAATAAATGGTCAGGCCATATTATAGCCATGTACAAAAAAGCACCGCAGTGGGCGTAGGCTTTTTTCAGAATTAATATTTGGAGTATTTATGACTAAAATGAAAAGTTTTTCTAAGAAGCAATCAGGCTTCACATTGATCGAAATCGCAATTGTATTGGTAATCGTTGGTCTACTATTGGGCGGCGTATTGCAGGGTCAGCAATTGATTGAGAACTCACGTGTTCGTGCAGCTGTTAACGATTTCAACGGCGTACCAGCAGCGGCATACTCTTATATGGATAGATACCGTCGTTTCCCAGGTGATGATGGCAACTTGGCGGCAGTGCAGGCTCGTGGTGGTGCTTGGGCTAATGTGACTGTTGGTGGTGATAACAATGGTTCAGTATCGGGTGGTATCAATAATACGTTTAACCCAACGGGTGAGCTGCTTGGTTTTTGGCAGCATCTACGTGCGTCTGGCTTCATCGCTGGCGATCCTTCAACTATTGGTGCAGCAGCGGCTCCGCAGAACCCTTTTGGCGGTCTGATTGGCGTTAACTCTGTACTAATTCAAGGTATGCCAGCGGGTGTGAACAAGTTGTGCATGAGCAACGTTGGTGGCTCTGCTGCATTGGCACTGGATGGTCGATTGGATGATGGTGCACCGGGCACAGGTAACTTCCGAGCAACTGCAGGCGTTAACCCAGTTGCGGGCGCTATGGGTGCTACTACTACCTATAATGTAGATACGGCGTACACTGTTTGTAACCGTATGTAATCCTCCTAGCAATAGGAACAAAAAAGCCCCGCACGCGGGGCTTTTTTTATGTCTGAAAATAAAGAACTTACTAGGAATAGAGAGTGGATATAGACTATTATCCGCTGCGATTAGATAGTCACACCTTGCGGGTGTAGTTCAATGGTAGAACGAGAGCTTCCCAAGCTTTAGACGTGGGTCCGATTCCCATCACCCGCTCCAAATTATTTGACGCTCGTCAGCTTCCCAAACAATTCGAAATACGTTGGAAAAGTCTTCGCTGTGCAGCCTGGGTCATTAATCGTGATCGGGCTATCGCCAAACGCCGCTAATGAGAAACACATCGCCATACGATGATCGTCATAGGTATCGATGGCGGCACTGGTAATCTGCTGTGGCGGTATGATCGACAGATAATCCTCGCCTTCCTCTACTGTCGCCCCTAATTTTCGTAACTCGGTACTCATGGCGCTAAGGCGGTCGGTCTCTTTTACTCGCCAATTGTAGATGTTGCGAATAGTTGTCGGTCCTTGTGCGAACAACGCCGTAGTGGCAATGGTCATCGCCGCATCGGGGATGTGGTTTAAGTCGACATCGACACCCTTTAACGTGCCTCGGCTAACCTCTATCCAGGTGTCACCCCATGTCACTTTAGCGCCCATTTGCTCTAAGACTTCCGCAAAGCGGGCATCTCCTTGCACACTAGTAGAACCGCTACCATGAACGCGTACACTGCCGCCTGCAATCGCGGCGGCGGCGAGGAAGTAAGAGGCCGAGGACGCATCGCCTTCGACCATGATGTCGCCAGGGGAGACATAGTGTTGGCCCGCAGGGATTACAAAGCGTTGGTAGTCATGGTTTTCAACTTGAACACCAAAACGTGCCATCACATCGAGTGTGATCAAAATATAAGGTTTAGACACTAAGTCGCCGTCAACGACAATCTCAAGATCGGTTTTGCAGAAAGGGGCGGCCATCAGCATGGCGGTCAAAAACTGGCTAGAGATATTGCCCTTGATGTGAACTGTGCCGCCGTTCAAGCCGGTGGCGGTCACTGTCAGTGGGGGATAACCGTCGCTCTCAAGGTAGTCGATCTTGGCGCCACAGGCGCGCAGGCAATCGACGAGATCGGCAATGGGACGCTCGGACATGCGTGGCTCACCGGTTAAAGTGAACTGGCCTTGTCCAGCGCAGAGCATCGCGCACAAAGGGCGCATGGCTGTGCCGGCATTGCCGAGGAATAAAGTTAGTGCGTCTGTGTGTGTTAACGGGCCTGCGCGGCCCGTGACTAGACATTCAGTTTTGTTCGCATTTAGTGCTAGGCCTACATCCAATTGCCCGAGAGCATTGAGCATATGCCGCACATCGTCGCTGTCGAGCAAATTGCTGATGCGGGTTTGCCCTTGTGCAACGGCAGCCAATAGAAGAATACGATTAGAAAGGCTCTTGGAGCCAGGCAATGTGACTTCCCCTTGGATCGAGCCCAAGGGTGGGAGTGTGATGCTGTCCATGTTTTGGCTTGCTTGTCCTAAGTTTTATTGCGGGATTTCTCAATACGCTGGTCGCAACTTTTACGCGTTGTCGACTCGAGAGGGCCAAGGCATAGCATTTGAATTTCTAATTCGCTGACCTGCTGTGCGGCACTCTTGCTCTCACGGCTTCCAAAGCTATTTTTAAGCTGCTTGAGTTGTACTTGCATGCGCAAGCCTTTATCGGCGGCGGGGGTTTCTAGGTCCGCTATAATCTCTGCACTGATGCAAAGCTCACGGGCCTTCTCTTCATTATCTTTGGCTTGGCGTTTAAGCAAGGCTTTGTCGACACCGCGATATAGGGCTTGGAAGCGTTGCTCTAAAGCCTGTTCCTGCTTGAGATCAGAGACTCGGCCAAGTGCTTGCCATTGTTCGCTTAAGGCATCGACATCCGATGAGGCCTCTTTGCCTGCGAGTACGGTGGCTTCAAGCGATTCTAGGAATTGCGCTTTCGTTTTGACCTGACCAATCAACTGTAAGCTTTTCTTATCTGGAGCCGCTTTCAGCTTGCTTTCGTATTGACGGCTGAGCTTATTGAACTGTTCTTGTAAGGCGCGTTTCTCGTGCTTTAAGTCTGCCTTCAAATGTTCATAAAAAGATTCTTCGAGAGTCTTGAACTCTCGACGAGAATTAACCAGTTCTTCAGTGCTAGAGCGCAGAAGATCGCCAATTTTGCTTAGAACACCTTTCACGGCAGCAACTGCTGGCGAAGTGCTATGAGTGCTGCCTGTGGCGCGCGCTGACTTTGCTGGTGCTTCATTCTTGCGCTTGTTGAAGAGTTTGTCACAAGCGGCGCGGAAGGAGTTCCAGTGAGTTCTATCGTCTTTAAACGGCGAAGGCCCAATGGATTTCCATTCGGCTTGCAGGCGCTTGGCTTCGCTCATGGCTTCTTGTACGTCTTCAAGCTCATCAAGTTTTTCGGCTTGTGCGATAAGGTCAAGTTTACGCACGGCGTTACCTTGCAACACTTTGCGTTTGAATTGACGGATATCGGTCAACACAGCGTTAAAGCGTTTTTGCAATTTTTTGATCTTTGCTTGTTCGACAGGTGCGTAAAGTTTCCAGTCGGCCACAGCCTTACTCTCAATTTTGTTGAGGTTGCTGATATTGACGGTCTCTTCCTGCAAAGTGGGGACTAAAGCTTCTAGGGCCTCACAAATCTTATTACGTTCAGCAAGATTACTTTGCAGTTTTGTTTTGCGCTCTTTGAAGTATTCTTTGCAAGGCTCAAAGGCTTTACGTGCGGCCTCATTGAATTGCGCCCAAAGACTATCGTTGAGCACAGAGTGCCCTAGGTTTTTCCAATCTTCCTGTAAGGCTTTAATGCGTTTGGCTTTGTCGCCAGCATGCATTGTACTTTCGACCAAGTCTTGCATCTGCGTGATCAGTTCTTTTTTCTTTTCCGCTGCCGCGAAATTCTTCCAATCGATTAGTTCACTGATGCGAGGCTTAAATGGCACCAATAAATCATGTAGAGTTTTCTTTAAAGAGTCGTCAGCGTTTTTAATCGCCCCTTGCACTTTGTCCCATAAACGCTGGGCTTCATTAACTTGCCCTTGCTCGATATGTGCTTCTAGCGCCGTAATATGCGCGAGCGAATCGCTGTGCAACTTATCAAGATAGGCGCGATTACGGATGACTAGGCGCTCTAATAAGGTTTCCATCTCTAGGCATTGATTGAACAATTCACTAGGAGGCAGTGCTTCGGGCCAGGCTTGTTTCTGAAAGAGCTTTGCAAACTGCGCTTGGCGTCTTTGCAATCCCGCTGTGTTCTTCGCGGTTAGCTTTTGCAGGTGGGTAAAGCAGTCAGAGAGGTCTTCTTGCTTGGCCTGTAAGGCATTGAAGGCGCGAATGGCTAATGTCAGAGAGCCGATAAGCGTGTCCGCTTGGGCTAAGACTGGATCTACTTCCTCGGATGCCCCTTGGTTCTGTGCGCGTAGTGCCACAAGCGCATGGTGCTGAGCTTCCAGTTGAGCGATTTGCTCGGCATCCAATGGCGTCGTTAGACTCGCTACAAGAGTCTCAGTAGCAGTACATGCCTGCGCGAGATCTGTAAAACTCTTCGCTTGCAGAGCCTTGCTTTGCTCCTCTTGCGCGTGGGCTTGTAGTTTTTCTTCCAAGCCTTTGCAGGCATCGGCAAAGCGTTGTTGCAACGTTGCATCGGCAATCGCTTTAACCTCTTGCCATTGACTGACCTTGTATTCGTATTGTGCTTGGCTCAAACCACCTATCACTTTATGGGTGAGTGATTCGATGTCGTCGCAAATTTTCAGAGCAAGTGCTTGGTCTGCGGCGTGCTTCGCTTCTGCGTCATGAATGACCTGCAATCGCTCTTTGCATATCTTCAGCACTGATTTGTCTTTATGACGGACTAATCCGCTCAGTTGCTCTAATAACTCTGGTGAGTCAATTTGAATGGCGGCAGCATGGCGAATAGTGTGATTGTTTGAGTGCGCGGCTATCTCAAGCAAAGTATTAGCATCACATTCGAATTTGCTTTGCAGGCGCAACAGTGTGGCTAGGCCCGTTTCATCACATGCGCAATCATGCAAGACAGCAAGCAACATTGGTCGCTGTTCCATCGCTTCCATCAGCGCAAGACGCTGGCTTGCATCTAAAGTGCTAGGCGCGGACCCGGAAACAAGACGGCAATATTGCATCAAGGCGGCATTGCGAATCTCTTCGTTGTCATCCTTTTGCAAGGTGTCGAGCACCTCGGTGCTGCGCACATGATGGATCGCAGCAATTCTAACTGCTTGATCTTCATCATTTTGTGCCATGTCAGCGAGAATTTTCACAGCGTCAACTGCCTCAGGTTCATGAGGGTCGATTGCCTGATTGAGTTCAGTCACAGCTTCAAGGCGGACACTGGATTCTTTATGTTGCCATTTTTTACTTTGTAGAAACGTCTGAAAAATCATTGTGGTGCTGTTCTCTAGGGTGCTTGTGACAGGTGTACCGCGAGTTTAGCGGATATGTACTGCGTTTGTGTTGAGCTTTGGCCCCTGGCCAACAGAAGTGCGGTCATTCTAGCAGATGTTTTTTCGGCCCCGATAGCAATCAAGTGTCTTTATCGACATCTATTGCTTTCACGGTGCCTAATGCGTCGACAGTGCTATACTCTCAGGGCTAATAAAACGCCCTTAATCCTCCCAATGTAGTTGATTTTTACCCCTATGCTTCCTGACGAAGTCAAAAAGACCATTCAAAACGCCTATCGCCAAATATTGGAGAGTAAATCTCTGACTCCACGCTATGGGCAACGTTTAATGATTGCCGAGATTGCCAAGAGTTTAGGGCAATTAGAGATCCTTAGCTTAACTGGGGGGGATGATGACGGCCCCGAGCAAGGTGAAGGCCCTATTTGTGTCATAGAAGCAGGCACAGGTACAGGTAAAACGATGGCTTATGTGTTGGGAACACTGCCTGTGGCGAAACATCTTAAGAAGACAGTCGTGCTCGCGACCGCTACGGTGGCACTGCAAGAGCAAGTCACGCTTAAAGACCTGCCAGACATTAAGCGCCATAGCGACCTCGATTTTACCTTTACTCTGGCCAAGGGGCGAGGGCGCTATCTGTGCCTGTCCAAGCTCGACATGTTGCTACGGGGCAATGACAGCTTGAATGCGATGGCTGATTTATACGGTGATGTGATTAGCCCTCCTAACGCCCATTCATTGGCGTTGTATGAGCAAATGTTTCGGAAAATTAATGCCGGTGATTGGCATGGAGACCGAGACGACTGGGACAGCTTGCTCACAGACCAAGAATGGTCACCCGTTACAGTCGATAACGGGCAATGTGTAGGCCAAAAATGTTCGAACTTTAGTAACTGCTGTTTTTATGAAGCCCGCGAAGAAGTGCAAAAGGCCGATTGTGTCGTGGCGAATCATGACTTGGTATTGGCCGACTTGGCTTTGGGGGGCGGCGTTATTTTGCCCGCGCCGCAAGACACGATCTATATCTTCGATGAGGCCCACCATTTGCCTTTGAAGAGCAATAATCATTTCTCGAGTTTTACACGGATTAAGGCCAGCCTTGCCGCCCTAGAACAATGGCGAAAAACCTTGGGGAAACTCGGCAGTGATACAGTGCTTGAAGAAACCCGTGCATTGAAACGCAATTTGTCACTATTCGATGAAACCGTGGATATGGCCGAAATACGCTTGAATGAGATATGGCCCCTTTGTGAGCAAATTCTTGAGCAAGCCGAACCGGGTCGTGGGGGCGAGCAAGCACAGCAACATGCATTCACCTTAGGCGTGGTGCCAGAGCCTTTACGTGAAATCGCAGAGGCCCTCAATGCGCAATACACGCGTTTAGAAGGACAGTTACAAGAGATTAGTGATGAACTAAAAACTAATCTTGAAGAGGCGCGTTCGCTGGAATCACGGCAACGAGCCGAATATTGGTACCCATTAATAGGCAATATGCATGCGCGCGCAGGAGGCAGTCAGAAGTTGTGGCAGCAGTTCGCGCGGCAGGACCCAAAAGGAGATGCTCCTTGGGCACGATGGATGAGCCTCAATGAGCAAGCGGGTGGGATCGACATAAGCTTGTCTTGTAGCCCTGTTTTAGCCGCCACAACCTTGCAAGAGAATCTATGGCGTTTGTGTGCAGGAGCGGTGCTGACTTCGGCGACTCTGTCTGCGCTGGGAAACTTCGATGTGTTGAAAATGCGTGCGGGTTTGCCAGATCGCACCACTTATCACCGAATAGCGAGCCCTTTCGATTACGCGAAAGCGGCGCGATTTATTGTGCCTAAACTTCCCTGTGATCCAGGGAAAAGCGAAGAACATACCAGTGCGATTATTGATTTACTGCCCAAAGTCTTAGATAAGAAAGAGGGGGCGTTGATGCTATTTAGTTCGCGCCGGCAAATGCAGGATGTGCTGGAAGGGCTAGATAAAGAATGGCGTGACATTATTCTTTGCCAAGATGACTATCAGAAGGCTCAACTGTTGAAGTTCCACAAGCAGCGCATCGATGCAGGGGAGCCAAGTATCATTTTTGGTCTGGCCAGTTTCGCAGAGGGTGTGGATTTGCCAGGAAAGTATTGCGAACACGTTTTGATTGCGAAGATTCCGTTCGCGGTCCCAAATGACCCAATAGAGGCAACGCTAGCGCAATGGGTTGAAAAACAAGGGGGCAATCCCTTTATGACGCTCTCTGTGCCAGAGGCCGCGTTTAAATTAGTACAAGCGGCAGGGCGCTTACTGCGTAATGAAAAAGACACTGGCCGCATTACGCTGTTTGATGAGCGCATTGTTAGCAAGTTTTACGGGGCTTCTATCATGGCATCCTTGCCACCTTATACTCGTGAGATCTTCCCTGAAAATCTTAGTGTGAGCGTCGACCGTAAGTAATCCCATTTCTTTTATCGATGCTATAACCGATGGCCGCACCGACCACTACGCCAATGCCCATCGCAAGTAGGGCATTGCCCGTTAGTGCGCCCAAACCAAGCCCGATAAAGAAACCGCCTGTGGCGGCCATTGGAAGAAAACTAGTGGCCTTTACTTTTTTAGATTTTTTAGACATGGACTCTCCTCGTACACAAAACTGACTACTGACTGGGTAATGCATTAATTTGGCGAACATCGAAAATTAGTGTGGCGGTGTTCGGTGTTGGCGCTGTCGTGTCTCCGCGCAATACTGCACCTTGATCTATACGATCGACAATGTCCATTCCCTCAACGACTTCGCCAATAATCGTGGCTTTTCCCGCTAGCCATGGCGCGTCGACGAGCATGAAAAAGAACTCCGCACGATTCATATTGGGCCCCGCACTGGCCATAGCAATGCTGCCACGAATAGGGGCGCGTGGGATAAGGCGGTCGTTATAACGATAGCCCTGACTCTCATAGGCTTGTCTTAGTGTTAATTCGCTGAGTGCATCTTGAATCTCAAACTGACGCGTTTCCACCTCCGCAGGCGTATTGATATTGAGGCGTTCATACAGTGGCGCAAGGATTTGTTCTTCAAAATCTTCACGGTCTTGCAAGTTCAGCCATGGGTGCACTTGACCTTTATCATCGAGCACATTGGTGTCATTGAGGCCTAAGGCTCGCGCGCTGATTTCGTCATCAACAAAATACTCGGGGCGAGGCGCTAAGTCATTGAGAGGCGCACCGGCTTGTACGAGGTAGTTGCGTAAAATGCGATTGAAGCCTTTGCTGTCATAGTAATGGGGAGCGACCTCTTGAGCGGTACTCGCATCGAAAAGGGTCACTTGGGCTTCGGCCAGGGCAATAAAATTAGCGACGTTACGGGGGGCTGATTCGGGGAAAAGCTCGACATAAATGTCGCCGCGAGAGGTACGCATAAGAATGAGTGGATGCGATGGGTCGTCCATATTCGCAGTGGCGGTGTTCACGTCGGCAAAGGCGATAGTACCGGCGCTCAATGTAAGAAATATAAGGCTGTAGGCTAACAGTCGAAGCATAGGATATGTCGTGTCTCAGTTTGATAGTGATGAGCGGTCTATGTGCTCTGTTTCTTGCAATGATTGTAGGGGGGTTGATGTGGGTAATGCAATTAAAGTTGTTGGGCGTTCGTGCAATGGTAGTGGGATGAGAGCCGAGCTCCTTCTGCAGTCTGGGAACGCCGTGAACCCATCCATGGGGGCTTAGAAGCGGCCGTCCTGGCCGCGTATATCCCAGACTGCAGAAGGGGCTCGGCTCTTTTCACTAATGGCGCCAACGATTGGGCGTGAATGTGGCGTTGTTGTCAGAGTGGTGGTGCGGGGCTAGTTCAACAGAGCTTAGGGTTTTGAGTTGTAGTGTAGTGGAGTGGAGTGAGAACCGAGCCCCTTCTACAGACTGGGAACGCCGTGAACCCATCCATGGGGGCTTAGAAGCGGCCGTCCGGGCCGCTTATATCCCAGACTGCAGAAGGGGCTCGGCTCTTTTCACTAATGGCGCCAACGATTGGGCGTCTGAATGTGGCGTTGTTGTCAGAGTGGTGGTGCGGCAGATGCGAGGTGGACTATCAGCCGCCAGGACGGCGGCTGCTAAGCCTACAAGGAAGTATTCACGGCGTGTCCACAGCGTATCTGCCGCACCACCACTCGTCCTACGAAGCACATACCACTCGTCCTACGAAGCTCAAACTACAAAGAATTATCCGCATTGAGCACAAATGAGCCTGAAAAAGAGTCGTTCAGGGTGTACTGATATTCACCGGCTGAAAGTCCAAAGACTGGTAATGCAATAGTGTAAGTGAACGGCACCAATGCTTGCGTGCAAGATATTTGCCCAGGCTGCTTATCGAGTTTGTAATAGGCCACTACAGTGAAGTGTTTGTCATTCACTGTATGACTCACCTGATCTACTTCTCCACAGCCGCTCCGGAATGTGCCCGACAACTTTAGAAAAATTTGCACGGGAGATGAATCAGTCCTAACGACTTCGACCTGTTCAATTACACTGATAGGGACCGCCTCGTACAGTTCAGCGACGCGCCAAAGATTATCTCCAGCAGGCTCAATCACGACATCTTGAAAAAAGCCGGGTTTACCATTGGCGTCCACCGCGGGAATAGTGAGTCTTGACGAGGCATATTCGGGGTTTTCACTGTATGCGAAACAGGAGTACGTAATGGCTGACAAGGCGAGGGTGATCGATACAAGAGGCTTCATTCCATGACTCCATAATTGGTAATAGAGTTAAAATATTACCACTATTTTGACGGAAGTCGAGTGGGGTGGTGTTGTGGGTCAGAGCCGAGTCCCTTCTACAGACTGGGAACGCCGTGAACCCATCCCAGACTGCAGAAGGGGCTCGGCTCTCTTCACTAATGGCGCCAACGATTGGGCGTGAATGTGGCGTTGTTGCCAGAGTGGTGGTGCGGCAGATGCGAGGTGGACTATCAGCCGCCAGGACGGCGGCTGTTAAGCCTACATGGACGTATTCACGGCGTGTCCACAGCGTATCTGCCGCACCACCACTCGTCCTACGAAGCACATACCCCTAAACCTCCTGATAACGAACCAAATCCTCAGGCGTATCGATGTCCTGCAATATTGCCGGATCTTCAATCGCGACACGAGTGATGTTCACCTGCTCCTGCTTCATTAGATCTCGTGCTCCAACATCACCACTCGAGTTGGCTAACTGCTCGAACCACTGCGCCCCAAACCCAACCGGATTACCCCGTTGCCCCTCAAACATAGGAACAAGAATCGACTCTTCGTGTAACTGCTCGAGGAGTGCCTGGTAGGTCTCAGTCTTGATGAACGGCATATCCGCTAAGCACACTAAACAACCGGCCCAGTCTTCGATGTGTTTGATGCCATAGGCTAAGGTGTGTCCCATTCCCTTGTCGGAATTGGGGCAGATTAGGGTTGTGAGTGAATCACCCCCGTTCTCTAGTACTAATGTGAGTAATTCTGGGCGCGTGACGACAATGACATTGTCGCTTGCCGCGCGGATGCGAGACAACGTTTGTGCGATGACAGTTGTGCCATCGTTGAGTTTAGCGTTGAGTTTGATGGCGCCGAAACGGCGGCTGAAACCGGCTGCAAGCACAATCACGCCAACCTTTTTAGTTGGCGCTTGTTGTAGGCGCGTGGGGGGATTGTGCTTGTCAGACGGCATAGGGTTGCCTTAGCTCATGGTCAGTATGATCAATGCAGTATACGGTCGGTGCTTAGATCGTCACTTTCCTCGTGCTGGGCTATTTCAATAATGAAGCTGCTTTCTTGAGCGACTATTTGCTCTTGTGTAGCCTCTTCACTTTCATTGTTCGTAGTGTCTGCCTCTTGTGTCGGGGCATCCAATTGCGAATCAACGGATTGCTTTTGTAACTGCGCAAGCCGATGCAGTTCTTGCAGCTCGCGCTCGTTACTAAGCAGGGCGCTGTTAAGCGCTTCTGCTTTATTCTCTGTATCGTTTTGCGTCAATTGCAAATGCAAATGATGCTTTAAACGATTGATTACACCAGTCATCACCTCAATGGTGTCGCTCAGTTGGTCGAGCGACATTGTGGCGTTCTGGGTGCTGTTCTCAGAGTTTTTTTGCTGACTCATCGTATCGCTCCTGTGGCAGGGGTGACAATTACTCCCAGGTTAATGCACCACCAGTCTGATATTCAATGACGCGCGTTTCGAAGAAGTTCTTCTCTTTACGCAAGTCCATGATTTCAGACATCCATGGGAATGGATTCTTGACGCCTTTGAACTGCTCAGGCAAACCAATTTGCACAAGTCGACGATTAGCGATGAATTGTAGATACTCTTCCATCATCACAGCGTTCATACCGAGAACACCGCGTGGCATCGTGTCACGGGCATATTCAATTTCAAGTTGTGTCGCTTGCAGAATCATCTGCGTGGACTCTTCTTTCATTTTGTCGGTCCATAGACTTGGGTTTTCGAGTTTGATCTGATTGATCATGTCGATACCAAAGTTCAAGTGCATAGACTCGTCACGCAAAATGTATTGGAATTGCTCAGAGGTGCCCGTCATCTTATTACGGCGGCCCATGGACAAGATTTGCGTAAAGCCGCAATAGAAGAAAATACCTTCCAAACAGCAATAGAAAGCGATCAGGTTTTTCAGTAGTGCCTGATCAGTCTCACGCGTGCCCGTGTTGAATTTAGGATCGCTAAGCTCTTTCGTATACTTAAGGCCCCATGATGCTTTTTTCGCAACAGAAGGGACTTCGTGATACATATTGAAGATTTCACCTTCATCCATCGCCAATGATTCAATGCAATATTGATAGGCGTGAGTGTGGATGGCTTCTTCAAATGCCTGACGCAAAATGTATTGGCGGCACTCTGGGTTTGTAATTAAACGATAAACCGCAAGCACTAGGTTGTTGGCTACCAATGAATCGGCTGTCGCGAAAAACCCAAGATTACGTTTAACAATCAAACGTTCGTCGTCAGTTAATCCCGTTTTGCCTTTCCATAATGCGATGTCCGCATTCATGTTTACTTCTTGGGGCATCCAATGGTTTGAACAACCGTCTAAGTATTTCTGCCAGGCCCAGTCATATTTGAAGGGGACTAACTGGTTTAAGTCTGCGCGGCAATTGATCATGCGCTTGTCATCTACCGCGACACGTTGAGCAGACTCTTCGAGTTCGTTTATACCGATTTCGACTTCGAGCGCAGCCAATGCTTCGATTGCTTGTTGCACGGCATCATTTTCCGCCGCCCCACTCGTAGGCTGCGTTGCCGCAGGCGTTGGTGCGACTACTGGCGCAACGGGTTGGGCAGCTCGGTTAGCGGCAGCTTTCTGTGCGGCGGCTTCTTGTTCAGCCCTTGCATTGCGTGCTTGTGCGTCGGCCGCATCTGTATTGGTCTTGGTTGTTGATGTAGTGGAGGGTGCTTCCTCCACATCAAACTCTTCCCATGACAACATAATGAATCCTCTTTATTTCTATCTCTTAAATGAACGGAGCAAACGCCTGCCTTATTGGCAGGCTTCGCAATCTGGATCGTCGATAGAGCAGGCTTGCGGCACATCTGCAGCATTGTCGCTCGCCATTTGGCTCGAAACCTTATTCAGGCTGTTGTTATCGACTGTCGATTTCTCCGTTGATGTCGCGGCCAAAGCACGTAAATAATACGTCGTTTTGAGCCCGCGTAACCAAGCCATGCGGTAAGTCACATCGAGTTTCTTACCGTTAGCGCCTGCTATATACAGGTTCAATGACTGTGCTTGGTCGATCCACTTCTGACGACGGCTTGCGGCATCTACCAACCAGCGCGGCTCAATCTCAAATGCCGTGGCATAGAGCTCTTTAATATGCGCTGGAATGCGGTCGATGTTCGCGACACTGCCTTCGTAGTATTTCAAGTCATTGGCCATGACGCTGTCCCATAGATCTAAGGCTTTTAAGTCTCGAATCAAGAACGGGTTGACCACTGTGAACTCACCGGACAGGTTCGATTTCACATACAAGTTCTGATAGGTCGGTTCGATCGATTGCGACACGCCGCTGATATTGGCAATCGTGGCCGTTGGAGCAATGGCTAGTACGTTGGAGTTGCGCATGCCGACCGCTTTGATGCGATCACGCAGAGACTGCCAATCCATCGTTTCATTCAAGTTCACATCAAGGAACTCTTCACCGCGTTCTTGTGCCAAATTCTTCAATGAGTCAATTGGGAGGATACCTTGATCCCACAGCGAACCCTCGTAGCTCTTATAAGTGCCACGCTCTTCTGCCAAATAAGTTGACGCTTGAATGGCGTAATAGCTGATCGCTTCCATCGATGAATCGGCAAACTCTACCGCTCTATCTGACGCATAAGGAATCTTCAACGAATACAGTGCGTCTTGGAAACCCATGATGCCCATACCGATAGGACGGTGGCGCAGGTTAGAGGTCTTCGCCTGGTCAACGGAGTAGTAGTTAATATCGATGACGTTATCGAGCATGCGCACGGCAGTCTTAATTGTGCGCTGCAGCTTTTCGATGTCTAAACCATTTTCGTTGACGTGGTTTACCATGTTGACAGAACCAAGGTTACACACCGCGACTTCGTCTTTGCTTGTGTTCAACGTGATCTCTGTACAGAGGTTCGATGAATGGATCGCCCCTACGTGCTGCTGAGGTGAGCGCACGTTGCACGAATCTTTAAATGTGATCCATGGGTGGCCAGTTTCGAACAACATGGACAGCATTTTGCGCCATAAGTCTTTCGCTTTGAGAGTCTTATAGACGTCAATCTTGCCGGCAATCGCCTGACGCTCGTACTCGCAATAGGCTTCTTCGAACGCACGGCCATGCAGGTCATGCAAATCTGGGACATTGTTTGGAGAGAACAGAGTCCAGTCGCCGTCTTGGAAGACACGCTTCATGAACAAATCTGGAATCCAGTTGGCCGTATTCATATCGTGCGTGCGGCGACGATCGTCCCCTGTGTTCTTACGCAATTCGATGAACTCTTCGATGTCCAAATGCCAAGTTTCAAGGTAGGCACAGACAGCGCCTTTGCGCTTGCCGCCTTGGTTGACTGCCACGGCCGTATCGTTCACAACCTTCAAGAAAGGAACAACACCCTGTGACTTGCCGTTAGTGCCCGTAATATGAGCGCCTAGTGCACGCACTGGAGTCCAATCATTGCCAAGACCACCTGCCCACTTAGAGAGCATCGCGTTATCGCGGATGGCGCTATAAATGCCATACAGGTCATCAGGTACAGTTGTTAAGAAGCAAGACGAAAGCTGCGGACGTAAAGTGCCGGAATTGAATAGCTGTGGCGTCGACGTCATATAGTCGAAGCTAGAGATCAAATTATAAAATTCGATCGCGCGCTCTTCACGGTTCTCTTCATTGGACGCCAAACCCATCGCGACACGCATGAAGAATACTTGTGGAAGTTCAAAGCGAGTCTCTTCGCTGTGAATGAAATAACGGTCGTACAAAGTTTGCAGGCCAAGATAAGTAAACTGGTTGTCTCGATCAGCCTGTAGTGCTTGTCCTAGCACTTCAAGATCATACTCAAGCAAATGCGGAGACAATAAGCCGAGCTCAACGCCTTTCTCGATGTATGGGCGCAGTGTCATGGAGTAGCGATAGTGCATCTCACTATGTGTCGCGCTGTCAGCCAGACCAAGGAAACCCAGTGCTTCGGAGCGTAGTGTGTCGAGAAGCAGACGCGCCGTGACGTAGGAGTAGTTAGGGTCTTTCTCAACCATGGTGCGTGCAGTCATCACAGAGGACGTTCGTACGTCCGCAATGCGCACCCCAGGGTAAAGATTCTTAATAGTGACTTCGTAAATGTCGTCAGCAGAGACCGATTCTAAGCCTTCACAAGCTTCGTCAATGACAGTGCGAAGACGTGCCGTATCCAAAGGACCCTGTGTGCCGTCGGTATAGGTCACCAAGATAGCAGGGGTGTCGTCTTGTTCTACTGGACGTTGTTGATCGCGTAGTTTGGCGCGCTCGGCACGGTATAGTACATAGCTGCGGGCGACTTTATGTTCGCCAGTACGCATAAGGGCCAATTCCACTTGGTCTTGAATATCTTCAATGTGGATAGTGCCGCCAGAAGGCATGCGACGACGGAAAATCGTCGTGATCTGCTTGCCAAGTTTAGTCACTGTGTCGTGCACGCGTGAAGACGCGGCAGCAGTGCCACCTTCAACGGCAAGATAGGCTTTAGTAATTGCGACAACGACTTTAGATTCGTCATAGCCTACGACTGCGCCATTACGTTTAATTACCCGGATTTGACCTGGTGCGGTTGTTGAGCTGGCAGAGGACTGTTGCTTTTTGTCCGTCTGCGCTGAAGCGGAAGCGCTAGATTGACTTTGGGGTTCGGTCTGCATGTGGATCTCCATGATGTTTTTATGTCTGTTCGGTTCCGGGACTAGCTGGGATGACGGATACCGAAGACTGCATGACTGTGTTGTCGACTGTGCCGTGTGCTTGCGTGCCGCGTAGTCCCTTAAAAACTAAGAAAAAAACGGCTGTATCGTCTTTCGTTATCCAGAATGCGGAAATGATTCAAATACTATATGTAGGGCCTTTCTGAATCAAGAGCACAAGATAGAGCGCAAAGAGCCTTAATGCAAGCCCTTTTTGTGTGTACATGTTGTGGATAAAGTGTTGATAAATCGAACAGGCGGGAAGTAGTGTGATTTAGCGCACACGCCCATGGGATGGGCGTGGCTTAGTCAATGGATATTGTCGTAAAAATTGCGAAAAAGAAGAGCAAGGGCGCTTATAACTCGTCGAGTTCTATCTCTCCGCTAACCGTAGTGAGGTTGATTGCTCCCAAGCCATCGCCTTTGCTGAATTTAAGATGCCTGCTTGGGCCATACTTATCTTTAGTCGGGCGTTCGTTACTGAGGTTGTTGTCTATATCACCGCCGGAGTGAGCATCAATGCTGATACGGGCACTCACTTGGGGCTCCACGGCGAGATAAAGTCCTCCGCTGACAGAGCTCCCTTCGACTCGTGGGCTTAGTGACTGCGCTAAGCGAATCTCGATGTCACCGCTCACTGTGTTCATTTCGATCACTTGGGTACCTACGAGGTCTAGCTCAGCCTCGCCGCTAACTGTTTCGACGTTGACTTCCTGCGCGCGAGAATGGCCGACAATGTCTCCACTCACCGTAGTGTACTCAATACGCCCTTCAGATTCTCTGTCTGAAATCTCACCACTGACGGTCGCCATCTCGACTCGACCACTGGCTCCATTACTCCTAATTGACCCATTCACAGTGCTCAGTGAGACGACGGTGCTCAAGTCGCTGGCATCGATGTCTCCGTTAACAGTGCTTATGTCGCTGCCGCCGTTGATATTATGAATATTGATATCAATGCTGACGCCCTCAAACTCTACAGTGCTGCCGATTGGGAGCTCTATTTCTAAATTGGACTCATCATTGCCATTGCTGCTCCAGTTAAATAGACCTCGGCGGGGCATATTGACTTCAAAGCGCGTGAAACCATTGTCAGAGTTCAGCGTAAAGCCTTCTGCGTCTTCAGCCAAAGTGCCCCGCACACGGAACACATTGTCTTGTGCCCCTCTTATTGTCACGTCACCGCTTAGTATTTCAATAGAGACGTGTTCATTACTGCTGACCACACGGCTTTCATCTATGGCTTCTTGTGCGTGTGCGCTTAGAGGTAGCAAACAGCACAGTGCGAGACTTTTTAAAGTGGTAGATGTCATAAAATAAGGCTCCTGTTTAATAAAGGGCAACCACCTGAGGGGGCAATTGTGACAGCCCTCCTAGGTAGTGCAGTTGTTGTTGATGTAGACGATTTAACTGTTGCAATAGCTGTGCTTGATCTGGGTAATATTGCAACGCATTTTCAACTTGTTCGATGGCATCGTCCCAGATTGCCAATTGTCGATCGATGTTCGGATTAACCCCGTTCAACATCGCCATTTGCGTTGTTTTCTCTTGATCGTATATCAGAGCAAGGCTAGCGGCGGTCGAGTTAATAGGCGCTGTGGTGGCCACGGGCGCAGTCGGTGGGCTTGGGATGAGCCAAAAGCTCAGAGCAATTGCGGCAAGCGCCGCGGCTGCCACCCAGCGTGGGATCGTACTCGTACGGTTCTGCTCGGGTAGCCTTTGGATTAGCTCGGGCCAGAGGTCGCGCTCAGGCGCGATGTCACGTGGTAACGCGTCCAAGGCCTGTGCCAAGCTCACCTCGTCCGCGGTTATAAGCTTGGGATGCTCTTTATTGTTCACTTAGCATCTCCTGCAAAATTTGCCTGGCCCGATGATAATGGGCCTTGGATGAACCTTCTGCGATTGCTAACAATTGGGCAATCTCCTTATGGGTGTAGCCTTCAATGGCAAATAATATAAAAACGGCGCGTGCTTGATGTGGCAACTGCGCGATGGCCTGTTCCAGACTCTTCGATACTGGCTCGTCGGCAGGGGCCGTCAGCTCTTCAATATTAGTCGCGGCGACTAATCGTAGGTTCTTATCTTTGCGCCAAGCATCAATAGCCGTACGTGTCGCGATGCTATGCAGCCATGTCGAGAAACTGCTATCACCCCGAAATTGCGGTAACTGCTGCCATACCTTTATGAACGTCTCTTGGCAGGCGTCCTCGGCTTTGGGCACGTCTGCTAATAAACGGAAGCAGACGCCATAAGCGCGATTGACGAAAAGGGCATGTAAGCGCTGAAATGACGTGATATCACCGCGTTTGGACGCGTGTATCAAGGTTTGTAAGTCGTCAGACATGTTTTCCCTATCGCAACTGAATGCCTATAAGACGTCAATCGATAGCAAAGGGTTTAGAGAGCGTAAAAAAATTGTGCGTGCAGAGAACTTAGCGGTGGATACTTAGTGTGTGCGCTCGAACTGGCCTTTGGCTTGAGAGGTCAGTTCGTGCTGTAAACGAGATAGGCGAGGAATAAGATCGTCTATGGCCACAGGCGCGCAAAATAAGAAACCTTGCTGTAGCGAGCAGTTGTTTTGTCGTAAAAATTCGAGTTGCTCTGGGCTTTCAACACCCTCTGCGGCGACAGTCATATGCATGTGTTTGGCCAAGGCAATAACGGATGAGGTGATCCCATCCTCGTCATTGGAGGCGGTCAAGCGACTAATGAAACGATGGTCGACCTTGAGTGTATCCACAGGCAGTCGTGCAAGATTGTTGAGCGAGGAAAAGCCCGTGCCAAAGTCGTCGATCGCAATGCTCACACCAAGATTTTTGAGTGCATGCATGATGTCGATTGCTTTATCGATATCGTTCATCAACATGCTTTCGGTGATCTCGATCTGCAAGCCTTTGGCATCAAACCCTGTGTCCGTAAACACAGTGCTGATCATGGTGATGAGGTTTTTGTCGCGGAATTGACGCTCAGTAAGATTGACTGAGACTTTTTGATCAATAAAACCGGCGGTGCGTAGAAGGTTCATCTGTTCGCAGGTTTTACGAAGGATGAGTTCGCCTAGCTCTAAGATGAGACCAGTTTCTTCGGCAATAGGGATGAAGCGGGCAGGGAGTAAGTCGCCTTCTGGGTGTTGCCAACGAACCAAGGCTTCGAAGCCGCTGATACGCTGTTCGTTGATATCGACTTGTGGCTGGAAATAGACAGCAAAACTGCGCTGCACCAAAGCGGCACGCAATGAATTTTCAAGACTGCTGCGCGCTTCGTTTTCGAGATTCATATCATCGGTATAGAATTGTGAATTATTCTTGCCGAGATCTTTAGCGCGATACATGGCTAAGTCCGCATTGCGCATCAAGGCATTGGCCTCCATCGCATCATCCGGAGCAATGCTGATGCCAATGCTACAACTAATTAAGACTTCCTGGCCTGCGATGGTAACTGGTTTTTGAACCGCTTGAATAATTTTCGAGGCGACGCCACTGGCGGCTTTGTTGGTTTTTAAATTGGAAAGAATGATCGTGAATTCGTCTCCTCCCAAGCGCGCAACAATGTCCTCTTCGCGAACACATTTTTTGAGTCGCGCGGCGATTTGAGTCAATAACTCGTCGCCGGCATCATGGCCTAAAGAGTCATTGATATGCTTGAACCCATCTAAGTCAATAAACAGAAGTGCCATCAATTGTTTGCTGCGACGCACTTGCTTTAGACTTTGCTCTAAGCGGTCTTTGAACAAGCGGCGGTTTTCCAATCCTGTTAGCGGGTCATAAAATGCGAGCTGTTCCATTTGCGCGTGAATTTCGCGCTGCTGACTGGTGTCCTCGATGCTTACGACAATATGGCTCAATGCGTTACTTTCATCGAGAACAGGAGACGCGGAAATAGCTTGCCAATAGCTTTCACCATTTTTGCGCGTGCCGCGCATTGAGACAGTCCAACTTTTTCCTGTGGTAATGCACTCGCGCATGCCGCGTTGTTCGCTGTCTAGGGCATCGCTATACTCAAGTAATCGAGCTGTTTCACCTATCAGTTCTGCTTTGGTGTATCCGGTGATTTGGCAATAGCGAGGATTGACGTACTTAATAATGCTGTTCTTGTCTGTAATCATTACGGCACCGTGACTTTGCTCAACAGCGCTGGAAAGAATTCGCATGGAACGTTCGGCATCTCGTTGTTCGGTGACATCGCGTAAGTTGGCTACAATTCCGTTAACGCCAGAGATGCTACGCATGTCGGTGAACTCGGCTTCCATCGTTCGCCATTGTTGATCATGGCGTTGGCAGCGCAACGCCTCGATAGTAACGGAGTCATTAGTGTGGATGGCCGCCTCAATAGCTTTTTTTACTTTTTCGATGTCGTCCTGGTGAATGTAGTCTTCTGGACGAATCTGCCGGCTGGATTGTGATTTGAGCAGGTACTTTAAGGCGCGGCTTGTATACCGGTGGGTACCATCGGGATTGAAAATGAGAGTAATGTGATTCGCATTTTCTGTGATGGCGCGAAAGCGTGTTTCGTCCAAGGCACGGGATTGCCGATACAACATGTAGCTGCTTAACGCTACGGTGAGTAGCATTAGTGCACTACTAAGATAGTCGGCTAATTGTTGGAGGCTTTGGTTTTGTTCGGTCGCTCCGCGAAAAGAGAACCAAGAGGTTATTAGAACGGCGCAAAACGCAGCGATTAACACCAAAGCTGAAAGAACGAGAGTGGCTTTTCTATCTGTTCTTAGTCGCTTTGGTGTATTCATCACTGAGTCCTAACTCGAAAGGAGTTTAGCCATTGAAAAATGTAGACCCATTATGCCAAGTAGAAGTGCTACTAACTTGTAGTACGATTACTTTTTGCATAAAAATTCTAATAATGCTTTTTTCGTGTGCAAGCGATTTTCCGCCTCGTCCCATACGACAGAGTTGGGTGAATCGATGACCTCCGCAGAGACCTCTTCGCCGCGATGCGCTGGTAAGCAATGAAGGAATAAGGCATCGGGTTTAGCCAGCGCCATCATTTCTGCATCGACTTGGTAGTCGGCAAATATTTTTAAACGCTTGAGGCGTTCTTCTTCTTGGCCCATCGAGGCCCAAACATCTGTGGTGACTAGATCTGCATCGCGCACGGCAACGTGCGGGTCACGAATGATGCGAACGTAATCTTTGCGTGCTTCAAGCAACGCTGGATCTGGATCGAATCCTTCAGGGCAAGCGATCGTCAATTGAAACTCGAACTGCTGAGCAGCGTTCATATAGGATTGACACATATTGTGGCCATCGCCTACCCAAGTCACAGCCTTGCCCTTAATATCGCCACGATGCTCAAAGTAAGTCTGCATGTCGGCTAATAGCTGGCAAGGGTGGTAGTCATCGCTTAATGCGTTAATGACAGGAACATCAGAGTATTGCGCGAAGCGCTCCAATTTGCTGTGTTCGAAGGTGCGAATACTGACAAAATCGACCATTCGAGAGAGTACTCGCGCTGTGTCTTCCAGCGGTTCTCCTCGGCCTAGTTGAGAATCCCCACTTGCTAAAAAGACGCTATTACCGCCAAGTTGGGTCATCGCAACCTCGAACGCCACACGAGTACGTGTGGATGATTTTTCAAAAATCATCGCCAAGGTTTTGTGTTGCAAGGAATCCGCATGCAGCATCGGGCTATTCTTGAGAGCGATTGCACGCTGGATAATGGTATGCAGCTCATCTTTCTCAAGATCCATCAGTGTCAAAAAATGTCGAGTAGTCATTGAATTAACTTCTTGTTTGTCCTTGTCTAATAATCGAAATACTTCCGCACTTTATCTAAAAAGTAACAACCAGATTAAGCTGTGATTGAGTCTTTAGCGGCGCGGAGAGTAACGAGAATACGCGAATTTGCATATGACCTTAGCAGCGTACTGCAACCCTTATGCAAAAAACCCCAGATACAAGGGGTGGTTGAACATTCCAAACGCTTAAAATTAAGCAAGCAGCTATCTTATATTACTTTATGAGCCAGTGGCAATCTGAGTGCCATCGCTCGTAATCTTCTGGTAAAAATCCCTCTTGCTTTCGTGTAGAATGCCCCCACTTAGCCATGGTTAGAGGCACTTTTACTATTCGCCATGCTGAACGAGCCAGATAGGCAGTGACTGAAACCTTGCAATTTCTACAAACAGAGCCGGAAAACTTATGAGCATAGAAACGACAATCAATGAACAAATCAGTTCCAACCCGATTCTACTATATATGAAGGGCAGCCCAGACCAACCGCAGTGCGGCTTCTCAGCACAGACAGTCAAGTGTCTGATGACTTGTGGCAAGCGTTTCGCCTTTGTGGATATTTTGTCAAACCCTGAAATTCGTAGCACATTACCTAAAATCGCGAATTGGCCGACTTTTCCACAGCTATATATCTCCGGAGAACTAGTGGGCGGATGCGATATTATCACTGACTTATTTGAGAGCGGTGAGTTGCAAAAGATGGTTGATGCAGTAGAAGTGCCTGAGTAAACTCAGCGCTTATTGCTTTAGCAATAAAAAGGCCACTAACAACAGTTGTTGCAGTGGCCTTTTTTTATGCGTGCTATTTGGGCTATTTAAGTGGCCAGCCACCAAGGCTTTGCCAGCGATTGACGATGCCGCAAAATAGTTCGGCTGTTTTATAGGCATCGTACTTGGCTGAATGCGCCTCTGCACTGTTGAACTCGATGCCAGCCACTTCACACGCTCTTGCTAAGACTGTTTGCCCGTAGGCGAGCCCACTTAAGGTGGCAGTGTCAAAGCTTGAGAACGGGTGGAAGGGGTTGCGTTTAATGCTATGGCGATCGGATGCCGCATTGATAAAGCCATGGTCAAAATGCGCGTTGTGAGCGACAAGGATAGCCCGCTTACAAGCATTCGCCTTGATGGCGGTGCGGATCATGCGATACATGTCTTCGAATACTTCTTTCTCACTTTTGGCAATGCGCAGTGGGTGGTAGGGGTCGATTCCTGTGAACTTCAACGCGGCCTCTTCTATGTTGGCGCCCTGAAAGGGGACGACGCGTTGAAAGAATGTCTGTTCAATGCCAAGGACGCCTTTCTCGTCGAAACCTAGAATAACTGCTGAGATTTCAAGAATCGCATCGGTTTTGGCAATAAACCCGCCACATTCAATATCTACTACGACAGGCAAGTATCCGCGAAATCGCGCAGCCATTAGGGAGTCTAGTGCTTCTTCATCCGTGTCAAAACTCATGCGCTGATCTCCGCGACTCGCCACTGTAATTGTTCACCGGCGCGAAGTGGCACAACGCGTTCGGGGCCAAAAGCGTAATCGGCAGGGACTGTCCAAGGGGATCTTTCTAAGCGTATTTGTCGCGTGTTACGTGGTAAGCCGTAGAAGTCTGGGCCGAAATGGCTAGAGAAGCCTTCTAATTTGTCGAGCGCGTCAGCCTGTTCAAATACAGCGGCATATAGTTCAAGCGCCGCAAATGCAGTGTAACAGCCAGCGCATCCGCAGGCTGTTTCTTTCGTGCCGCGTATATGTGGGGCGGAGTCAGTGCCAAGGAAGAACTGTGGGTTGCCACTGGTGACGGCATCGATCAAGGCTTGTTGGTGAATGTTGCGTTTCAATATTGGCAGACAATACAAATGGGGACGAATCCCCCCTGCGAGCATATCGGTTCGGTTGTAAAGCAAATGATGGGCGGTGACCGTGGCGGCGATATTAGGGCCTGCGGCGGTGACGAAATCGACAGCATGTTTAGTGGTGATATGCTCTAGGACGATTTTAAGCGTAGGGAAGCGCTTCACTAAAGGGGCCAGAATCGTGTCGATAAAGATTTTTTCCCGATCGAAAATGTCGATGTGAGAGTCGGTCACCTCTCCGTGAATGAGTAACGGCATGCCGGCTTTGGCCATGGCTTCCAGGACTGCACTGACGTTGTCGATGTGAGTGACGCCGTTCTCTGAATTGGTGGTGGCGCCAGCAGGGTAATACTTTACGGCCTTTACAAAGCCGCTGGCCTTGGCGACGGCGATCTCTTCGGGCTGCATCGCATCAGTTAAATAAAGTGTCATTAGTGGTTCAAAGCTCAAACCTGCGGGGATGTTGGCAATTATTTGATCTCGATAAGCGCGAGCACTAGCCGTATCGATCACAGGAGGTTTAAGATTAGGCATCACGATGGCGCGGGCAAAATAACGTGCAGTGGCGGCAACGGTATGAGTTAACGCGTCGCCGTCGCGTAGATGCACGTGCCAGTCGTCGGGTTGGAGCAATGTGATCTGTTTCATGCGGGCTTGACTACCTTGTATTGCAAATATTTTTTGTGAAATGGGTAAAGTTCTAAGTGAGCCTGCCGATGTTTGTCTACTGAGGCACTGTCTATTGTGTACACCACTGCAGGGTGAATATAGGCAGAAAACCCAATTGACCAGAAGCGGCGAATGAAAAACAGCCTGAAGTTTACCTTATCTTTTGTGAGTTTGCTCTGCGCACCTACGGTGCAGCCGGGCTCACTTGCATATAATGCCGATTTTGATACGTCGCAATGGCGTATTGAGTCTTCGGTATTTGCTTGTGCGTTAACACAGTCGATTCCAGATTTTGGAAATGCTGTGTTTTTTCGCGAGGCAGGGGAACCGTTGCTGTTCTATTTAGACGCGTTTGATACGGGAATGGCGGCAGGGCGGGCACTTTTGACCTCAGCGCCGCCAGTGTGGAAGCAAGGGTTTGCCGAGCAAGATATTGGTTATGTCGATGTGACTAGAAGCCAGCGTCCTGTAGCGCTTGATGAGACCAGTACTAGAATCATTCTGGCTGAACTGTTCAAGGGCATGATGCCTACGTTAACTCGGCAAACTTGGTATAACGAGATGGACTCTATTCGAGTCGCAGTCTCACCGGTTAATTTCCAAGGGGCGTATCGTAACTACCAATCCTGTGCGCAGGACCTCCTGCCAGTCAATTTTGGGCAGATAGAGCGTTCTACAGTGTTCTGGGATTCTGGCCAGATGTCGCTCGATGCGCAAGACAGAGCGATGCTGGACGACATCGTGGAATATGTTCAAGCGGACTCCAGTGTTTACTCCATTCAGGTTAATGGCTTTACCGATACCGCGGGCAGTAGCCGAGATAACCTCGAAAACTCCCGATTACGGGCTTTTGCTGTGCATGAGTACTTTGTGAATGCGGGTGTTGATGATGCCATGTTGGAAACCCGTTATTTTGGCGAAACCGAAGACTATTTGATCGTGCGCAATGAGCGTTCAAGTGCCGATCGCGACCGAAATCGCCGCGTTACCCTGCTATTGCGTCGCTACTAAGTCTTTTCCTTCGCTTAGCCCATCGAATTTACGCTCGCTTCCCTGTACAATAGCCCCTCTTTTTATTCCCCGTTTTTTCCAATTTGATAAGTGCAAGGAGTCAATGATGTCTGGCATCAATAAAGTCGTGCTGGCTTATTCCGGCGGTCTGGACACATCCGTCATCGCGAAATGGCTTAGCGAGACCTACGGTTGTGAAGTCGTAACGTTTACAGCGGACCTCGGTCAAGGTGGCGAAGTAGAGCCTGCGCGCGCCAAAGCACAAGCGATGGGCATCAAAGAGATCTTCATTGAAGACTTGCGCGAAGAGTTCGTACGCGATTTCGTATTTCCCATGTTTCGTGCAAACACGCTTTATGAAGGCGAGTACCTATTAGGAACTTCCATTGCACGTCCGTTGATTGCTAAGCGTCTCGTTGAGATTGCAGCTGCCACTGGCGCCGATGCGATCTCTCATGGCGCGACTGGTAAAGGCAATGATCAGGTACGTTTTGAGCTTGGCGCCTATGCGTTGATGCCTGGCGTAAAAGTGATTGCTCCATGGCGTGATTGGGATCTGAACTCACGTGAAAAGCTCATGGATTATTGTGCAAAGCACGATATTGCCGTGGATAAAAAGCGTGGCACAAAGTCTCCTTATTCAATGGACGCGAACTTGTTGCACATCTCCTATGAAGGGGATTTGTTGGAAGATCCAGGCGCTGAACCTGAAGAGGATATGTGGTTGTGGACCGTCTCTCCTGAGAATGCTCCTGATACAGCTACCTATATGGATTTGGAATACGTCAAAGGCGATATCGTCGCTATCGATGGCGAGAAAATGTCCCCAGCAACAGTGTTGGAAACTTTGAATAAAGTGGCCGGCGCGAATGGTATTGGACGTTCGGATATCGTTGAGAATCGCTACGTTGGTATGAAGTCTCGTGGTTGCTACGAAACTCCTGGCGGCACGGTGATGTTAAAAGCTCACCGTGCAATTGAATCGATCACACTGGATCGTGAATTGGCGCATTTGAAAGATGACTTGATGCCACGCTATGCGACATTGATCTATAACGGCTATTGGTGGTCACCAGAGCGTTTGGCATTGCAACAGCTAATTGATTATTCACAGAACTATGTGAATGGGTCGGTTCGCTTGAAGCTCTACAAAGGCAATGTGGTTGTTGTTGGACGTACGTCAGCTGACTCACTATTTGATATGAAAATAGCGACATTTGAAGATGACGCGGGTGCCTATGATCAGGCGGACGCAGCAGGCTTTATCAAGTTGAATGCATTGCGTATGCGCATTGCGGCTGGGAAAGGGCGTACTTTCAAGTAAGCACTTAAACTGCAGGTTGGCTCTGTTTGAAGGGTCAGCCTGCAGTTGTTATAAAATGTTTTAATCTTCAGTTTTATCTTTAAAATCACACAAATCTTCAATCATACAAGATCCGCATTTTGGTTTTCTGGCCACACACACGTAGCGGCCATGCAAGATAAGCCAGTGGTGAGCATCTAAAAGATATTCCTTCGGAACGTTCTTTAATAGTTTTCGTTCCACTTCTAATACATTTTTCCCTGGGGCTAGGCCTGTACGATTAGAGACGCGAAAAATATGCGTATCGACAGCCATAGCGATTTGTCGGAAAGCTGTATTCAAAACCACATTGGCGGTCTTGCGACCAACCCCAGGCAGTGCCTCCAAGGCCTCTCGTTGTGCTGGGACCTCCCCGTTGTGGTGAGCCACTAATGCAGCACAAGTCTTTATCACGTTCTCAGCTTTGGTATTAAAAAGGCCGATTGTCTTGATGTAGTGTTTTAGCCCGTCTACTCCTAGAGCGTAGATTTTCTCTGGAGTGTTGGCTACTGCAAATAAGGGGCGAGTGGCTTTGTTTACGCCGACATCTGTGGCTTGGGCCGACAAAATGACTGCGATGAGTAACTCGAAGGTAGTGTTGTAGGCCAGCTCTGTTTTGGGTTCGGGATTTTCGGCGTGTAATCGACGGAACATTTCAGCGCGGGTTAGTTTGTTCATGAGAGTTTTTTCAAGGCTTCTTTACGCGCCTTATTACGCGCCAGAGCGGCGGCTATGTCGGTCTTCGCTTTTTCTTGGGTCATAATCTCTGGTGCTTTCTGCGGAGGAGTCCAAGTGCCGGTCTCAAAAGGTTTGCTAGGTTCCTGCTTTAGCAACTGTGTCGCAAACTCCGCGGCGTTTTTACGTCTTTCAATCTGTGCCGCTCGTGTTTTCGCTAGGCGCTCATTACGAAATTCATACCGTTGTCGCCAGTGTTGGCTTAAGGCTTGGCGCGAAGCGGCGTCTTCTGTTTGTGAGGGAGCAGGTAATAAATCGATGCAATCGACAGGGCAGGGAGCGACACATAAATCACACCCAGTGCATTCATCGATAATCACCGTATGCATGCGCTTCGAGGCCCCTAATATCGCGTCGACAGGGCATGCCGTGATGCATTTAGTGCATCCGATGCATTCGTCTTCACGTATATAGGCGACAAGGCGTTCGGACTCTACGCCATTTTCTGGGTTTAATGGAATTATGTCGCGATGCAGTAATCCTGCCAATTGAGCTATGGTGGAGCTACCCCCGGGAGGGCATTTATTAATTGCTCCGCCAGCACTGATCTCTTCGGCGTAGGGAAGGCAGCCAGAGTGGCCACATTTCCCACATTGCGTCTGTGGCAATAGTGCGTCAATAGTGGCAATAAGGTTGGCGTTCATGACTAACTCACTCTAGTGCGTCGCAAAAGCGAGAATTCTAACACGGCCCAGTTGTGTAGATGTACTCTGACACGGTGTTTGTCTCAGTATAAGAATGCGCTACTGTGCCGCACAGGGGGATTAAGGTATCCTTATTTCTAATTATAAGTGCTGGAGCATATTGCATGCCTGAAGAAATCACCGTTCGAGTTAATGCCTTTTTGGAACAAGTGACGACGGCTCAATTTTGGTGGCAAGCTGTCGTCATATTCCTGGCTATAGTGGTTGCTTCGCTCCTGAGTAAGCGCGTTCAATCGCTATTGGAAGCACGTAATACAGGCTCCGGCATTCGCCATCTAGCGGTGCGCACTATACAGCGCGTCTTGTGGCCGCTTGCCACTTTAGTTGTGGTCGTCAGTGGCAGGGCAGTTCTCGAATTTGAAGGGGTGCCCGTATTATTGCTCGATATTTTAGTGCCGATCTTGGTGGCATTGGCTGTGGTGCGAGTATCAGCCTATGTCCTACGTAAGGCTTTTTCAACCAACCCTTTTCTGAAATCTTCAGAGAACGCGCTCGTTTTCGTGGTCTGGGTCTTAGTGATACTGCACCTTCTCGGGTGGTTGCCGAGCATCCTTGGTTTTCTTGATGCGATGGCGGTGAGTTTAGGCGAGACTCGGGTATCGGTGCTGTCCGTCATCCAGTTTATGTTAATAGTGGGTGTCGCGTTTACTTTGGCTATTTGGCTCTCTGAAGTGATTAGCCGCTATATGGAACGCTCCGCGCATATATCTCCCAGTATGCGGGTGGGTATCAGTAAATTTAGTCGATTCTTGCTTTTGACCCTCGCTTTCTTATTGGCACTCAATGCGGTGGGCATCAATCTAAGCTCTCTTGCGATATTTGGCGGCGCGCTAGGCGTTGGTCTAGGGTTTGGCCTTCAAAAGATCACCTCGAACTTTATTAGTGGCTTTATCCTAGTGCTGGATCGCTCGATAAAGCCCGAGGATGTCATCACGATAGGGGACAAGTTCGGTTGGGTGCAGGAGCTAAAAGCACGCTATGTCGTGGTGCGGAACCGCGAAGGGGTGGATACCCTCATACCGAATGAGAATTTGATCATTTCTGAGGTAATAAACTGGAGTTATATGGATCGTAATATCCGTATGAAAATTCCCGTACAAATCAGTTATGACGATGACCCAGAACAAGCCATGGCGATTCTATTGTCATGCGCCGTAGCCTCATCACGCGTATTGACCGACCCCGAACCCATGACACGGTTGATTGAGTTCGCCGATAGCGGCATTAATCTTGAGCTGCGGGTATGGATCTGTGACCCTGAAAAAGGTTTTGGGTTAGTGAAATCTGATATCAATCTGGCTATTTGGAAAAAATTTAAAGAGGCTGGCATTACAATTCCATACCCACAACGCGATGTTCACATCAAACAAATGCCTGTGGCCAAAGACCTCCGCTTAGAAGAATAGGGGGAGGCTATGTCTACGCAAAAACCTCAAGTTGAGAGCAAAGTCAGGGTCAAGCGCGGCGAAGATATTGCGGTAGGCCCTGGTAAGATCGAGCTACTAAAGGCTATTGGTGAAGCGGGGTCTATCTCCGGTGCCGCACGTACAATGGGTATGAGTTACCGTCGGGCGTGGCTTTTGGTAGAAACCATGAATAGCTGCTTTGTCAGCCCATTGGTAGCCACTGCCACGGGTGGGAAATCCGGGGGCGGTGCCCAATTGACCGACGAGGGGCGCAAGGTCTTGAAAGACTATGCAGACCTAATGGCCGATATCGATGCTGTCGCAGCGCGCTATTTAGAAACCCTACAACAGAATAATCCTCTCGCCTGATGCTTTTTCCTTTTCTTCGGGGCTGAATTGCCGCGCTTCATAGCGTATTATCTGCGTTTTCAGCGCCCATCTTTAATTAAATTGCGATGTGCGAGCCTTTAGATAATTCAACGACGGTGATAGACGTGAAGAAATGGCAGTGTTTAGTGTGTGAGTTTGTGTATGACGAAGCGCTCGGCCTCCCAGATGAGGGTATCGAGCCAGGAACACGATGGGAAGATGTGCCAGAGGACTGGTGTTGTCCTGATTGCGGCGTAGGTAAGGAAGATTTTGAAATGGTAGAAGTGCAGTAAACTTAAGTCCATTACGTCAATTCTTAATAGAAGGTAGATATTCAAGTGCAAGACAAGGCTAATAAACGTCACATCCTCGTCACTATGGCGTTGCCCTATGCCAATGGCCCGATTCATTTGGGACATATTCTAGAGGCAACACAGACAGATATTTGGGTTCGATTCCAGCGTCTTAAAGGCGAGGACTGTGTCTATGTGTGTGCTGATGACACGCATGGCACGGCCATTATGTTGCGCGCAGAAAACGAAGGCATTACGCCTGAGGCCTTAATTGCACGAGTGCAAGAAGAACACGAGCGTGATTACAAGAAATTCAATATCGGTTTCTCTCATTTTCATTCGACGAATTCGCCTGAAAACAAACGGATCGTAGAGTCGATTTACTTAAAGCTTAAAGACAATGGGCATATTAGTCGACGCACGATTAGCCAATTGTTTGATCCCGAGAAAAACCTGTTCTTGGCCGATCGATTTATAAAAGGCACATGCCCTAAGTGCAAAACGCCTGATCAGTACGGTGATAACTGCGAAAGTTGTAACGCGACCTACAGTCCTGCGGATCTCATAGACCCACGCTCCACTTTATCGGGGGCGACGCCTATTGAGCGCGAATCCGAACATTATTTCTTCAAGCTTCCAGAGTTTACGGAGATGCTTAAGAAATGGACGCGCAGTGGTACCTTGCAAGATCAAGTGGCCAACAAGCTTAATGAATGGTTAGAGAGTGGCTTGCAAGAATGGGACATCAGTCGCGATGCGCCTTATTTCGGTTTCGAAATTCCTGGTGCACCGGGTAAATATTTTTATGTTTGGCTCGATGCCCCAGTAGGGTATATGGCCAGTTTTGAGGCATTTTGCGCAAAAAGCGATTACAAGTTTGATGACTACTGGAAGCCCGGGAGTGATACAGAACTTTATCATTTCATCGGCAAAGACATCATGAATTTCCATACGCTCTTTTGGCCTGCGGTGTTATCCAGTGCAGGCTACCGCACCCCCACGGCCGTATTTGTGCATGGGTTTGTCACCCTAAACGGCCAGAAGATGTCTAAGTCACGTGGCACGTTTATTAACGCTGAAGATTATTTGGCGCATTTAGAGCCAGAGTATCTGCGTTATTATTTTGCGGCAAAACTCAGCAGTGGAGTCGATGATCTAGATTTAAATCTCGATGATTTTGTCGCGCGTGTAAATTCCGACCTCGTTGGTAAAGTGGTTAATATTGCGAGTCGATGTGCTGGTTTTATTAACAAAGGCTTTGCGGGGAAATTAGCAGACAGCTCTAGTGAGCAGGCACTTATTGCTGAGTTCCAAGCGGCGAAAGATGATATCGCCGCGCTGTATGAGGCAAGAGAGTACAGTAAAGCACTACGCTTGATCATGTCGCTAGCAGACAAAGCGAATCAATATATTGCTGATAAAGCCCCATGGGTTATCGCAAAAACAGATAAGGAATCGCCAGAGGTGCAGGCGATTTGCAGTACAGGGCTTAACTTGTTCCGCATGTTGATTGTGTATTTGAAGCCTGTGTTGCCAGAAATGGCCGAACGTGTTGAAGAGTTCCTTGCTGTGCCGAGTCTTGTTTGGGACAGTGTTGATACAACTCTTGATGGGCACACCATTGGCGCCTTTAAACCGTTGATCACCCGCATTGATCCTGCTGACGTGGAGGCAATGATGGAAACAGTAACGGCTAGTCAAGCGCAGGCACTGATGCAGTCAGAGCCTAAAGCAGAGGCCGTTGTTGTGGATTCGCCATTGGCTAAAGAACCCATCTGTGAGGAAATCCAATTTCCTGATTTTGCGAAAGTCGATATGCGTATTGCGAAAATCATTAATGCCGAGCATGTAGAAGGCGCCGATAAACTATTGCGCATCACACTTGACCTTGGTCTCGATGAGCAAGGTAATCCGAGTATTCGCAATGTGTTTTCGGGTATCAAGTCCGCATACGACCCTGCAACGTTGATCAATCGATTGACTGTTGTTGTCGCGAACCTAGCCCCTCGGAAAATGAAGTTTGGTATGTCTGAAGGAATGGTGCTGGCCGCTGGGCCTGGGGGAAGTGATATTTTCCTATTAGAACCGGACAATGGCGCGCAACCCGGAATGCGTGTGATGTAAATGAACTAGGGCGCCTGCTTGCAGGCGCCCCTCTCCAAGAGCCAAACTCCATGCCAAAACTAGTAACAGTACTACTTTTCGTACTGCTAATTTACGCGGGCACGATAATCGAGTTCCCGATCCCTGGCACTACCATCATGCAGACAGGGCAAACGATTGCAGTGCTTTGTGCTGGGGCTTTGCTAGGGCCTTTTCTAGGGGCAGCAAGCGTCGCATTGTATGTGCTGATAGGAATGCTTGGGGTGCCTGTATTTAGCGAGGGCGCGGCAGGGGTGGCGGTACTGACAGGGCCTAGTGGAGGCTATCTGATCGGATTTATCATTGCCGCGGCTTTTGTTGGGCTCTGTAAAGATAAAGGTTGGAGCGATCGGTTTGTCACTGGTGTGCTATGCATGCTCGCAGGCCATGCCGTAATCCTTATTTGTGGCTGGGCGTGGATGTCGACATTAATGGGCATGTCTGCGGCTTACGATAATGGCATAGCCCCGTTCTATTTGGGATCAACAGTAAAATCGCTGCTTACCATGGCGATTGTATTGGTGGTCGCTAAGTTTGTTTCTTTGTCCATTCAAGACACGGTGCGGCCTTGAATGATCATGTTCCAAGAGCTTACTGATTAAGCTGCGAGATCTCTTTTTCGAGCTCATAGTTTTTGTCAGTGACGATTCTCTCTAAGACGATGAGTCGCTGTTTGATATTGTCCAATTCCTTTTGTGTCACGCTATCTTCCACGTGATCGACCTTAGTGCCTAATTTGGCCATTTCTTTCTTATAGCTGAAGTAATTGGCGATAAACACTATCGCGACAATAAATATAAATACATCCATCGATGTCCCCTTATCAAGTTTAATGGGCTGCACTGTAGAGTGTGGCGGTGCTGGCTAACTAAGTGTAAAGCAATTCAAATGCCAATCTGTAAATCTTTAAAAACCAACGACTTAAAATACTCTAATTGATTAGTATTAGTCATTATCGCCAATTTTTACGCAATATGGGCCCTATAAATTAATAGGGTTCAGTGCTTTGCAACGTGTAGGAAACTTGCCAATCTAGTAACACCTATGACATAAAGGCTGACACTTCATAATTCCAAGAAATTAAGAGACTCTCGTTGAAGGATTGCCCATGACCCTCGCTCGTCGCAGCCTTGCTGCTTTTCTGTTCTTTATTGCTACCGCTTACTCATTTGCTGCGACCGCCCAAATCAATGACGAAATCCGTGCTGTTGAGCGTTCAATTATTAAAATCTATACCACGCAGGCGGCACCGGATTACTTCACGCCTTGGCGCTTGTTGACGCCTACTCAGAGCAGTGGCTCGGGCAGTGTGATTAGTGGTAATCGCATCCTAACGAATGCCCATGTGATTGCCGATGCGAGTTATGTTCAAGTTCAAAAACACAATGACCCTAATCGCTATACGGCCCGTGTGGTGTTTGTATCACATTCCTCAGACCTTGCGATTGTCACAGTAGACGACCCAGGTTTTTTTACCGACTTAGAGCCGTTAAGCATCGGAACCCTACCCAATGCGCAAGATGAGGTGTTTGTCTTTGGGTATCCCATGGGCGGGCGTACCTTGAGCATTACTAAGGGTATCCTTTCCCGCGTAGAACAACAGGTTTACGCGCATTCGGGTGATTTCTTATTGGCGGGTCAGATTGATGCCGCTATTAATCCCGGCAATAGTGGCGGGCCCGTAATCGTCGATAAACAAATAGTGGGCGTCGTCATGCAGGCCAACTCTGGTGGGCGTGCGGAAAACCTAGGCTATTTTGTGCCTCCCAACATCATTCAGCATGTATTGACGGACTCCGAGGATGGCGTTTATGACGGGTTTCCTGATCTAGGGTTTCGCACGCAGGATTTAGAAAGCCCAGCCGCCAAAGAGGCATATGGCTTGAGCGCTGAACAAAGTGGTGTCTTGGTCATCAAGGTATTTGAAGACTCGCCAGCTGCCGGAATCCTGCAAGAGAATGACGTAGTCACTAAAATTGACGGTTTCTCGGTCGCTGGTGATAGCACTATTACGGTCAATCCTGAGCTGCAAACCAACTTCAAATATGCAATCGATATGCGTCAAATTGGCGAGGGGATTGATATCGAGTTTGCGCGTGACGGCAAGTTGATGACGAAAGAGTTGGTCGCCGAGAAGCGTCAGCAAAGCTATAGCCTTGTGAAACAAGAAGCGTTTGATGAGATCCCAGAATACTATATTTATGGGGGAGTGCTTTTTGTCCCGCTCAATATGAACCTTATTATGCGCTGGGGGCCAGATTGGAATCGTACGGCACCTGTGGGCTTATTGCAGGCACGCAGCCAGTGGAGTTCTCCGGAGAAGCGGGAGCTCGTAGTGGCATTGCAGGTGTTAGCCTCGGATGTCAATTTGGGGTATCACGACTTGCGTAACTGGGTAATCGACTCGATTAATGACGTGCCCATTCGTGATTTCGCGCAATTTACCCAATTGTTGCAAGACAACGAGCGATCTCATGTTGTGTTCCGAAACGATAGTGGCTACCAAGTAGTCGTTAATCATGAGGAAGCCTTAGAATCAGAAGAACGAATTCTGCAGCAATACCGAATCCCTTCAGCATACTCCGAAGGCTTGTTCAAAGAGTGAGCCCATGGGGCCTATCCTTCTCTAGGAGGCCCCAAAAACCCATTGGCACTCTTGGATATCTCCCGTATCATCTGCCTCCAATCTAAAAGTTCAGGCTTCGTGATTCTATGGAACCGGCCTCGGTTCCCCTACAAGCCAATCGCTAAAGTCAAAGGAAACCAACAAAGATGAGCATTAAGTCAGATCGATGGATCAATGAAATGTCTGCAAAACACGGCATGATTGAACCCTATGAGCCTAAGCAAGTACGAAGTGTTGACGGTAATAAAGTGATCTCATTTGGTACTTCTAGCTATGGTTATGACGTGCGCTGTGCGCGAGAGTTTAAGATTTTCACTAATGTGCATACCTCTAGTGTGGTGGATCCAAAGAATTTTAGCGAAACCAGCTTTGTCAGCATTGAAGAGGACTATTGCATCATTCCTCCAAACTCCTTTGCATTGGCCCGTACGATAGAGTATTTCCGTATTCCAAGTGACGTGCTAGTTGTATGCCTTGGTAAATCGACCTATGCGCGCTGCGGTGTCATCGTCAATGTCACCCCTTTAGAGCCAGAGTGGGAAGGGCACGTGACACTTGAGTTCTCTAACACGACGCCGTTACCGGCCAAAATTTATGCTAATGAAGGCGTAGCACAAATGCTTTTTTATCAATCTGATGAGCAATGTGAAACGACCTACAAGCAACGTAACGGAAAGTACATGGGTCAGACAGGTGTAACGCCTCCGAAAGCCTAAAACCTTATCTTCTCTTTAGGAAGTGTGCGGAAAATTGACGCCGCACACGGCCAGTACCCCGCAAAACCCCCTCTTTTTTAGGTCAAAAAATTGACCCTTCTGCAATGTGCTTTCTTAACACATTGAAATATAAGTAATATTCCATGATGGCATAGACTTTGCTGTTCTGAGTAGACAGGCCTCGTTTAATCGCGGCTCATTTACTACTCATTGGAAGCATTATGGCGGCAGTCGCGAACAGAATTCAGTCCGAGCAAAGTGCAGCATTGCGCGCAATACGCCCGTTGATGGAGCATCCGTTAGAGCTAACCGACCCTGAGGCACTTAACCTCGCGTTTCGAGCATTCAATGACCTTTCTAATGAGCTCAGTAGTGCCTATGAATTATTGCAAGACCGCGTAGAGCAACTAACCAATGAAGTGGAAAGTGCTAACCGTCAACGCTTGCAAGAGATTTCCGAGAAAGAACGTATTGCCAGCCGCTTAAAGAATTTGCTGCAGCTGCTTCCGGGTGGAGTGATTGTGCTTAATAGCCAAGGCCAAGTGACATCTTGTAATGCCGCTGCTCTTGAGTTGTTGGGTGAGCCTTTAGAAGGACAGTTCTGGCGCGACATCATCGCGGAACGTTTTGCACCACGCTCAGACGATGGTCATGAAATTTCCCTTAAAAACGGTAAGCGCATCAGCCTAGCGACTCGTTCATTGAACGACGAGCCTGGGCAGATCATTCTGCTAACCGACCAGACAGAAACCCGCGAGCTACAACAGCATTTAAGCCGCCATCAACGCCTCTCTGCAATGGGCAAAATGGTGTCCTCTCTCGCGCATCAAATCAGAACGCCCCTTTCAGCCGCCATGTTGTATACCGGCCAACTTGAAAATCCTCAGGTCAACGCAGACCAAGTGGGTCGTTACGCCAACAAAATCATGTCACGTCTCAACAACATGGAACGCCAAGTAAAGGACATGTTGGTCTTCGCACGCGGAGACGCGGTACTTGATGAAACTATTACCGTGACGGCTTTGTTTGAAGAGTTGCAGATCGCCGCAGAAGTACTGATGCGCCATGGCATTAAATGGCAGTGGCAGAACAATTGCCCCGAGGTGTCATTGCGATGTAATCACGAGTCTTTGATTGGTGCCATGTTGAACCTGATTGAGAATGCCTTGCAAGCAGCCGGTCCTAGCGCTTGTTTAGAAATAGTGGCTGAACTTAATAGTGATGGCGAGTTGTGCCTTGAAGTTCAAGACAATGGCCCCGGCATCTCTCCTGACTTAGCGGGTCAAATTAAAGAAGCATTTTTCACTACTCGAGCGCAGGGCACTGGCCTTGGCTTGTCCGTGGCACAGGTCGTTGCCAAAGCACACAAAGGGCAGTTCTTCATTAAGCCGAAGGACGCCTCTAAACCTGAAACTGGTACGAGTGCTGGATTCCTATTACCCGTCATCGCAAGTGACGAGTTGTCTAATCAGTCTATTGAGAGTCAAAAGGTGAGGTTGTTATGAGTAAGGCCACGATCATGGTAGCGGAAGACGATTGGGATCTACGTGAAGCGCTTTGCGACACGTTAGAGCTCGCAGGCTTTCGTGTGGTTCCTGCCTGCTCTGCAGAAGAGGCACTAGAGCTATTGGGGAGCAAACATGTGGATATGTTGGTCTCTGATGTCAACATGGGTGACATCGATGGCTATGAGCTTCTACAGCGTCTACGAGTGCAGCTTCCTACTTTGCCGGTCCTGTTGATTACCGCTTATGGCAGCATTAGTCGTTCCGTAGCCGCCATGCGTAACGGGGCAGTGGACTACTTAGTAAAACCTTTTGATCCACAGACCCTCGTAGATGCGGTGCGTCAGTATGTCGTGGCTCCTGCAAAAATAACCGACGATGAGCCTGTCGCCGAAGAAGCTTCCAGCCAGCAAGTCTTATCCTTAGCACGTAAAGTGGCTGCGTGTGATGCCACAGTGATGATCTCTGGTGAGAGCGGTACGGGTAAGGAAGTATTGGCACGCTATATTCATCGCAAATCGCCTCGAGCAAATAAACCTTTTGTAGCGATTAACTGTGCGGCAATTCCTGAAAATATGCTCGAAGCGACTTTGTTTGGTCACGAAAAAGGGGCGTTTACGGGCGCCTTGCAAAGTAGTGAGGGCAAATTCGAACAAGCCGAAGGCGGCACTATCTTGCTTGACGAAATTTCCGAAATGGATATTGGTCTGCAAGCGAAAATATTACGCGTCTTGCAAGAGCGAGAAGTGGAGCGAGTCGGTGGCAGACGCACTATCGCCCTCGATGTGCGTGTAATCGCCACTACCAACCGTGATCTTCGCCAATGTGTGGTGGATGGCACTTTCCGCGAAGATCTTTTCTACCGCTTGAGTGTGTTTCCTCTGCAATGGCTACCTCTACGTCAACGTCGCAAAGACATTCTGCCGCTGGCCCATAGACTGCTTCAGCGTCATGGCAAAAAAATGGCGCGTGGCCCTTTGAGTTTTGATCATAGTGCGGCGCAGTTGCTAGAAGCTTACTCTTGGCCTGGCAATGTGCGTGAATTAGACAATGTTATTCAGCGTGCACTGATCATCCAAGATGGCAAAGTGATTCCCGCTGCAGCCCTTGCTATAGAAGGGGTTTCGAGTCAAAACGTGACCTCAATGTCGCAAGCCATTCCCCCCTCACAGGCGGCTCCAATGGACGGTGTCAAGAGCTTGACGGAAGAACAAGGCACGGAAAGTGCAAGTGCAGAAGTAGACAGTGAATTTGGCGTATTAGGCAGCGATCTGAAACAGCGTGAATATGAAATTATCTTGAAGACATTGCGTCAGCAAGGTGGTCGCCGAAAAGAAACAGCGGAAGTGTTAGGTGTCAGTGCAAGGACACTACGTTACAAGATGGCAAGAATGCGCGATAGCGGAATCAATATAGACACAATGTTAAACGTGTACTGAAGGGGAGTGAAACGACAATGACTGATATTAGTGGTCGTGTAGATATCAATCGAGTGCTTATGCAGATGCGCGATATGCGTGATCAAGTGCATTCCTCCAATACGCAAATGATAAACCCAGGAATGATAAACCCTGCGAACTCTCTTGAGAGCGCAGCACGATCAGACATGATCAATCCGACTGACTCATCAGATAAGGCGAGTTTTTCAGATCTTTTAAAACAAGCAGTGGATTCAGTTAACGAGACTCAGACACGTTCTGGAGAATTACAAACAGCTTATGAGTTAGGTGACACGAGTGTCGACATCACACAAGTCATGATTCAAATGCAGAAAGCGAGTGTGTCTTTTGAGGCCATGACGCAAGTACGTAATCGTCTCGTGAGTGCCTATCAAGACATCATGAATATGCCACTTTAAATATCGCTTGCAGTAATCAAGCATTAAGTAGAAGACAACAACATGGCTACAGCAACTGACGCAAGTACAAGACCAGGCGAGGCAAATTTGCCTAGTACGGGTGCCGACATGGGAAGTAATTTCCTTGGCGGATTTATGCGTTTAGATTTTCTACGACAATTAGGCTTGATGACCGGACTCGCAGCGAGTGTCGCGATAGGGTTTGCAGTAGTGTTGTGGTCCCGTGGTGAAAGCTATCAGCCTTTGTATGCCGATATGAATGGTTACGACATGTCGTCGCTAGTAGAGGTGTTAGAAGCGCGAAACCTAAATTTCCGTATTGAGCCTTCTACTGGAGTCATCTTAGTGCCTTCGGATCGTGTATCCGAGTTACGCCTACAGGTTGCATCGGCGGGGATTACTCGTGACATAGGTTATGGTTATGAGTCTCTAGACGCCGAGCAAGGCTTGGGTACTAGTCAGTTCATGGAAGCCAATCGCTATAAGCGTAGTCAAGAAGGTGAGCTGCAACGCACGATCATGGGCTTTAGAAATGTCCAATCGGCTCGTGTGCATCTAGCAACACCGGAACGCTCTGTTTTTGTACGCAGTAGCCGTAATCCAACTGCCTCAGTATTTCTCACATTGCAATCAGGAAGTGATTTAGGTGATTCGCAAGTTGCAGCAATCCAAAATCTTATAGCGTCTAGTGTTCCTGAGCTAATGCCAGAGAACGTCACGATCGTTGATCAGCGCGGCAATTTGCTCTCACGTAAAGACGATACCAGTGAGTTGGTGATTGCTGGGCAACAGTTCGATTACACCCGTCGCTATGAAGACACTTTAGTTGAGCGCTTAAATCGCATTCTATTGCCAATTGTTGGTGTTGGACGGTTCAGTGCAGAAATAAGTGCGGACATCGATTTCACTCATACCGAACAAGCCGCGGAAGTGTATAGCCCCGAGGGTGCTCTACGTAGCGAACAATCTCTTGCTGAGAATAGAGAAGGAGCAGGGGATGGCGCGGAAGGAGGGATACCTGGTGCGTTAAGTAACCAACCTCCTGTTGATGGCACGTTGCAAGATGCCGCCGCTATTACTGACCCTGTTACCGGTGCTGTCACTGCCGTACCTTTGAATGGCAATAATCGTCAACAGTCCACGCGTAACTATGAGTTGGATCGTACGGTTAGCTATACCTCTAATGACCCAGTGTCTGTGCGTAGATTGAGTGTGGCCGTAGTGCTAGATGATCGCATGGGTGCTACCACTGATGTAGAAGGCAATACTGTCTCTGAGGCTTGGAATGCTGAAGACCTTGAGCGCGTAACAGCCTTAGTGCGTGATGTGGTTGGTTATAGCGAAGCCCGTGGAGACAGTGTGACTGTGATCAATAACCGGTTTGCCCCTGTTGTGTTTGATGAGCTAGAGGCGTTGCCGTTCTGGCAACAAGATTGGCTTATCAGTGGGCTTAAACAGTTCTTTGGTATAGCGCTTGTAGTGTTGATTGTCTTTGGTGTGTTGCGTCCTGTACTGCGCAATCTGTCTGGCTCGAACAAGCCAGGAAAAGATCTCGCGAAAGCAGCAGCGCAGGGCGAGTATGCCGATCTCGATATTAATGGTGACAAAGTGACGCTTTCCGGTGGAGAGAACATGATGTTGTCAGGACCTACTGATGGGTACGAGCGTCAGCTTAATGCCATCAAAGGGCTTATTGCACAAGACCCAGGTCGGGTCGCTCAAGTAGTTAAACAATGGATTAGCGACGATGCCTAATGAGAACGCACTACCCAACCCTAACGCCACTAAAACTTTCTCTCCTGTAGACCGTGCGGCCATCCTGCTCATGAGTATGGGTGAGCGTGATGCAGCAGAAATTCTTAAACAGATGGGCCCGAAAGAGGTACAGAAAGTGGGTACCGCGATGTCCAGTTTGAGCAAAATCAGCCAAGAAAGTATCGAGAATGTTCTCTCTCAGTTCCTGGCCGATTGTAGCGGGCAAACAAGTATGGGTGTTGGTAGCGAAGGCTATATTAAAAACATGTTAACCGAAGCGTTAGGTGAAAGCCGCGCACGCGGGTTGATGGATCGGATTCTGACCGACGACACTTCCTCTGGAATCAATAGTCTCAAGTGGATGGATGCACGTTCAGTTGCCGATGCGATTCGCAATGAACATCCACAGATTCAAGCGGTGGTGTTGAGCCACCTAGAGCCTGATCAGGCAGCGAGTATTTTAGGGAAATTCCCTGAGAAAGAGCGCCTTGATGTAGTGCTGCGGTTAGCGACATTGGAAAGCGTGCAGCCAGACGCTCTAAAAGAATTGAATGTCGTGTTAGAGAAACAGTTCTCTGGAAAAACGGCTAAACCCTCTACGAATATTGCAGGCACAAAATTGGCTGCCGATATCATGAATAGCATGGATAAAACGGTAGAGGCCGAGTTGATGGAAGCGATTAAGGGCGTCGATGAAGATCTCGGCGTGCGCATACAAGATTTGATGTTCGTCTTCGACAATCTGAGGGAAGTCGACGATCGCGGCATTCAGGCATTGCTGCGCGAAGTGTCCTCGGAAGTGTTGATCTTGGCTTTGAAAGGCGCCGACGATTTCTTGAAGGAAAAAATATTCGGGAATATGTCCAAGCGAGCGGCCGAGTTGTTGCGCGACGATTTAGAAGCAAAAGGGCCTGTGCGCATCAGCGAAGTAGAGGTAGCACAGAAAGAGATTCTAGTGATTGCAAGACGTATGTCCGAGTCAGGCGAAATTCAGCTTGGTGGCGGCAGCGACGACATGATCTAAAGCCAGCACATTGGTACTGGCTAGATGCAATACCCTGCATCGAGCGCAAAGAGACGGAGTAGAGAACCATGGAAAGACATCCATTTGATGGCGTAGGTCGAGTAAGCAGTGCTGATTTAGCAGCTTTAAATGTCCATGCGTGGTTGCCACCTTCAATCGATAAGGCCGGTCATCTTGTGCCCTCTGTGGCACGAGACGAACGTCGTCCAGTGGAAAGCAAGACTCCAGAACAGCAAGTGGATGCGGGATATCAAGAAGGCGTCACTCAAGGCCGTATTGAAGGCGTAGCGCTCGGTAAAAAAGAAGGATTTCAGCAAGGCCAAGAAGAAGGGCTTGCGAAAGGAATGCAGGATGGTTTGCAGCGCGCACAGACCGAAGTTGATAATAAGGTCTCCGCGATGGATGAGTTAATGACGCACTTGACTCATGCCCTGAATGAACAAGATTACATGTTAGAGCAGGCGCTATTGAACGTAGTGACTGCCGTGTCACGCACTGTCGTCGGTCGTGAATTGACAATTGATTCTAGCCATATACTCAATGTTGTACGACAAGCGCTTGGCGCACTGCCCCCTAGTCGTGACAATGTCCGAATATTTGTAAACCCTGCCGATGTAGCTGTGCTCTCGGAAGCAAAAGAGCGTGCCGGTGAAAGTTGGCGTGCATTGCCCGATGACGCCATAAGCAAAGGCGGTTGTCGTGTTGAAACCGATCAAAGTTTAGTGGAGTTCACCGTTGAACGTCGCTTTGAAACTATGATTGAGCAATTGTTAGATAAACAACTCCAAGGCGAACCTGAACAAGCCCTTGAGCTCGCGCCAGAACCCGTCGCTAAACCTCGCACGCCAGCACCTGTTGTGGATGTCGAAGAACCAGTGTTGGCAGAGGCCGATGAAGACGATGATGAGCCTGGGCTCTTAGAGCAAGTTGAGCACTTACGTCAGGGTGTGTCGGCATCAACAACGCCTATATTACGTTCGGGGACATAGATTGTGCGTCAAAGCTTAGCGCAACGGATTCGCCAGTATCAGCCTAAAAAGGACGCCAACCTTTTGCCCCCTGTTGAAGGGCGGTTAACCCGTGTTGTAGGAATGACTTTAGAAGCGGTCGGTTGTAACGTCACCTTAGGAGGACGTTGCAGTGTCACTGATGGCAGCGGTCGCGAGATTGAAACTGAAGTGGTGGGTTTTGATGGCCCGCGAATATTCTTAATGCCTTTAACATCGATTGAAGGCTTGCAGCCTGGCGCTCGTGTGTTGCCTATGGAAAAAAGTGACCATATTGCTGTGGGACCGGCTCTACTTGGACGAGTGCTTAACGGGCTCGGTATGCCAATCGATGGCAAAGGCCCCGTGCCTATTCATGATACGGCGGCTCATGGCCCCCAAGTCCAAAAAGCGATAAACCCACTTGAGCGACAACCTATTCGTAAGCCCTTGGATGTTGGGATTGCGACCATAAACGCATTGTTAACGGTTGGTCGTGGACAACGACTAGGCTTGTTTGCAGGCAGTGGCGTGGGTAAGAGTGTGTTGCTCGGCATGATGACGCAATTTACGAATGCCGATGTCATCGTGGTGGGCCTAATTGGCGAACGAGGACGAGAGGTCAAAGAGTTCATTGATGAGATTCTTGGCACGGCAGGGTTATCCCGAGCAGTAGTGGTGGCCTCACCCGCTGATGACTCTCCATTGTTACGCTTACGTGCGGCAGTATTAACGACGCGCATTGCCGAAGGTTTTCGCGAACAGGGCAAAGATGTATTGATGTTGATGGATTCGCTTACGCGCTATGCAATGGCACAACGAGAGATCGCATTGGCCATTGGCGAACCGCCTGCGACGAAGGGCTATCCGCCTTCGGTTTTCGCAAAATTACCCCAATTAGTGGAGCGCGCGGGAAACGCGGATCATGGGCAAGGCTCCATTACGGCGTTCTACACAGTATTGACGGAAGGGGACGATCAGCAAGACCCAGTCGCGGACTCTGCCCGAGCAATTCTTGATGGTCATATCGTATTGTCACGTACCTTGGCTGAAGAAGGGCACTATCCTGCCATCGATATCGAGGCGTCGATTAGTCGTGTTATGCCTTCGGTGGTTGATGCCGATCATTTTGCCAAGATGCAATTATTCCGACGAATCTATTCTCGCTATCAACAAAATCGCGATCTTATCAGTGTCGGAGCTTATGTGCCTGGCACAGACAAAGACATCGACTTTGCTATCGAACGTATGCCGCATTTGCGTCAGTTCATGCAACAAGGTCTCAAAGACAAAGTCAGTTTTGAGGAAGCACTACAAAAACTATCACGAGTCGTGGTGCCAGCAGCGCGTCCGAACGTGGCAGGTAATAACGTCACCCCACTGCAATCTAGGACTTTAAGTCATGGCAATGCAGCAGCTAGAGGCAATGGATGAAACGCTCAAAACGTTTAGATACAGTGGTCAATTTGGCCAAACGTAAACTAGATGAGGCTGGACAAGCGTTAGCGTTCATTCAGCAAAAATTGGGCGATGAGCAAAACAAACTCGCGCAGCTAGAAGAGTATCTACAAGAATACCGGGCGACTATTAAAAGCGCTGGGAGTAAGGGCCTTAGCGTACAGGCCTTTCGTCGCTATGCCAATTTCAGTGAAAACGTTGCCAAAGCAATTACTCAGCAGTCTCAGCAAGTGAGTACTGTAGAGCAGCAGATCATGCAAGTTCGCCAACATTGGCAAATGCTCGATGCGCGGCACAAAGGACTCCTCAAACTTAAAGACAAGGCGATCGTTGCTGAAGCAGTGCTATATGAGCGGCAGCAGCAAAAAGAACTCGATGAGTTGGCAGGGCGCTGGCACCTAAAAAAGCCTTTATTCTAAAGGTTGGCAAACTTATTGCTCTTACTCTAATAGGAAATCGATTTGGGCCTGTGGTAGTGCTCAAACGTTAGAGGATTAGCTATGCCCGCAATCAATGCTTTATTGCCTGTCATTTCGTCCCAAGCGGCCAAAAAGGAAGGCACGCACACTCGTGAAAATGAAACCAAAATGGCTTCAGCTAATGAGTCTGTAAAGCCCGAAAACAAAGGCTTAGAAAAAGATTCGCAAGAGCTGAAATTAGCCGATAAAAAGCGATTCGATGAGGCTTTGGACGAGAAGCTACAAGAACAGGCACAGGCCGACGAAAACAATGAGAAACATCGACTAGCGCGTAAAAAGTTAGAAGATGAAGCTATGTCTGATGTTGCCGCCAGCGGAAGTGCCGTGCCGTTAACGGGAGAGACTTTGCCGACATCTCCTAGTGTCGCTGCGAATAATGCCGCCTTTGATGCAGAACAGTTAACGTCCTCAGCCCCATCAACTCAGACATCCTTCAATAGTGCTGATGCTCAAGTCGCGGAAGTGATTAGTTCCGATGTCGGGACGGATGCCGAAGTATTAGCGGCAAGCATTGAAGGCCAAGATTTAACGTCAGAACCTAAAGACGGGACTGCATCATTAGCGAGTGTTGCTAGTGATCAAGAATCGACGTCTTCTGCATTAATGGGTGCAACTGAAGATTCCCCAGAACTAGTCACTGCATCAACGGTGCCGTCTGATACGGACGGCGACACGCTTAAGCCTGCGACGAGTATACAAGCATCTGCGGCCCAGAGCGCATCGAAGCAGAGCGGTGCTGAAGAGACAAGGCAGCCGGAGCAAGCGGATCGCATACGCGCATGGCGCGGACTCAATGGCCAAGAATTGCAAAGCCCCACGACTCAAGCAACAAGACAAGAGCCAACGCTTAGCGCCTCTAATATCGAGCACACTGGGCAGTTTCAGCAATTTGCACAGTCTTTGCGTTTAGCCGTTAAGCAAGGGGACAGTAGCGCGGTAACTATCGGCAGTGAGCGTGGCGCCTCTGCCGCTTCGAGCGCTAGTGCTTCGGGCGCGGAGTCTCTGACTTCTTGGCGCACAGATACGGCGCAAGCTCATTTAGCGACTAGTGCCACTCGCGGTAATGCGACGGCTAGTACCTTTGCGCAAAGCATGCAGGCTTCCAATTTTGGGCAAGCCCTAGGAGAGAAGGTCGGTCAAAACGCTTGGGGTGAAAGTATTGCCCAGCGCGTCTCGTTGATGGCTGGACAAAAGGTCACTTCAGCGCAGATTCAATTGGACCCTCCAGAGCTCGGGGCGATGACGGTCAAAGTGACTGTGAATGGCGATCAAGCTACAGTGAGTTTTCAGAGCCCACACGCTATCGTGCGTGATGCATTGGAACAGAGTTTTCCACGCTTACAGGAAATGCTAGGGCAGCAAGGGATTCAACTTTCAGATGCTCAAGTCTCTGATCAATCCTCCGCACAACAAGACTCCTCTGGTAGAACTGGTGGCGGTGTAAACAGTGATGGGCACATGGCAGATGAAGAAGGGACGCTCATTCGGTCCCAGACTGTGCAGGTTGCCAAAGGTCTCATTGATTACTACGCATAGGCGTAGTGTCAGTATTTTGTCACTCGCAAGGGGTGATTAATCGCCTTACCGACTGATGAAATAGGCAGTCACTTCTCGTATCCTCGATCCAACTTGCTCTAAGGCCTTTAAAATAAGGCCTTAGAGCAATATTAAATAATCTGTCAAGAAGGCAGATCACTGGCACAGCCTTTGCTACAATCCACTGACATTCCAGTTTTTGACGGTGAAGCTATGGCAGAGAACACTCCTGAAGATAATGCAGCGGAAGGCGCAGCGCCTAAAAGCAAAAATTTGTTACTGATTATCGTCGGTGCAGTGCTGCTTGTACTCGCCGGTGGTGGAGGAGCCTACTTCTTTTTGCTCAGCAGCGCCCCGACTGAGGAGAGCGCAGAACCGGCCGCCGTAGTGATCCCCACTGGGCCAATTGAGTATCTCGACCTGTCACCTTCCTTTATCGTCAGCTATCCCTATCAAGGGCGTCAGCGTTATCTGCAGGCAAGCCTTTCGGTAATGTCTCGCGATCCGGGCGCACTTGAGGCGGTTATTGAACATATGCCCATTATTCGCCACAACCTATTGAATCTTTTTACGGCGCAGATGCTCGGCGTGGCAGAGTCACCTTCGTCTGGTATTGAAGAGTTGCGTCAATTAGCGACAGAAGAAGTGAAGCATATCTTGCACGAAGAAATCGGTCGTGACGGTATTGAAGAAGTGCTCTTTACCGCATTCGTGACTCAATAAATGCGATTCCTATCAACGCCAGTTGTTAAGGTAAACAGGTAAGTTTCATGCAAGACCTCCTATCACAAGAAGAGATCAATGCGCTGTTACACGGCGTCGACGAAGGCGAGGTCGATGTTAATAGCGAAGATGGCACGAAGAATGTGCGCTCCTATGATCTGACCAGTCAGGAACATGTGGTTCGGCATAAAATGCCAACGCTCGAGATTATCAATGAGAGCATTGCGAATGCATTGCACGACAACCTCTTTAATCTCTTGCGTCGTGAAACAGATGTCAGTATCACAGCGACCAAAATCGGCAAATTCAGCGAATATAAAAACTCGCTCTATATGCCCACCAGCTTAAACCTATTCAAGATGCGTCCTTTACGCGGGACGGCCGTACTGTCCATCGATGCGGCTTTAGTGTTTCGATTAGTGGATAATTTTTTCGGGGGGACTGGGCGCGAAGTAAAAATCGAAAGCCGAGAGTTTACGCCAACCGAACAACGCGTTTTACAAATGGTATTGAACCAGGCGTATGCCGACATCACGCAAGCATGGAAGAAAGTCTATGCGATTGAAATAGAACCTCAGCGTACTGAAGTTAATCCTGAGGACCTGACCATTCTTGCTCCTAGTGAACTCATTATGATCACTGTCTTCAATGTGAAATTTGAAGGGGGCGGTGGTGGTGAAATTCAAATTGCATTGCCTTTCAAGATGATCGAGCCGATTCGCGAGTTGCTTGAGGTTGGTGTGCGCGTTGATGTTGATGAAGTCGACGAAACGTGGGGTGTGGCTATTCGTCAAGACATCATGGATGCTCGAGTCGAGTTTGGCTGCAGAATGTTTGAGCAAGCGATTACGCTACGAGATGTTGTCGACTTAGAGGCGGGTGACATTATCCCAGTTGATATGCCAGACACGGTCGTATTAAAAGCGAATGGAATACCGATGTTTAATACCAAAATTGGCGTATCTAGCGGCAATTTAGCACTAAAAATTGATAGCTTTATTGCCACCAAGGGCAATGCAGCAAGCAAGGGGAAATAAAATGGCTGAAGAACCACAGAACGAAGGCAGAAAAAATCCCGCAGGCGGCGATAAATTTGTCGAAGGGATTGCAAAGGATGGCAGTGGTACCGTAGCGCCCACTAAAACCCCTGACGATGGAAGTCCGGACTTAGACGTTATTCTGGACATCCCTGTACAAATTTCAATGGAAGTTGGCAGTGCCTCGATCACTATTCGAAACTTGCTGCAGCTCAATCAAGGCTCAGTCATTGAGTTAGATCGATTGGCTGGCGAACCTTTGGATGTATTAGTGAATGGCACTTTGATTGCTCACGGTGAGGTGGTTGTCGTTAATGATAAATTTGGTATTCGTATGACGGATGTCATCAGCCCTTCTGAGCGTATAAAGAAACTGCGCTAAAACATTAACGCAAAAGTCTGGCTCAGCACCCTAGAGGGTCTGGGTGAGACTCGCGCAGGAGTTACCGTGAATAGTCTATTGATGGCAGTGGCAGCAAGTGCGGCCGGTGAGCAACGTGCATCGGCTATGGGCGCATCGGCTATGTTGGAGATGCTGCTTTGGCTAGTGGTCGTTATCGGATTTATTTTAGCTTGTGCCTGGGCCTACAAGCGACTCAATGGCGGCATGCTAGCCCCTATGGGCGTCATCAAGGTGCGCAGTGTTATCTCCGTGGGTAATCGCGAGAAAATTGCGTTAGTCGAGGTCGGAGAAACACAATTGCTAGTGGGCGTGACAAGTTCACAGATTAACACCCTCCATGTGTTTGATAAGCCCGCCATCGAATTAAGCACCCACTCGGATAATAGCAATAACAATCAAAGTGAATTTGCAGCCAAACTGCAAGGGTTCCTCAATAAGGATCAAAACAAGTGAGATTGAGCACTCTGCAGTTTGCCACTATATTATTAGCCCTTACGGCGCTGTTGTTGATGGCCGTACCTGCGTCGGCGCAAGCGCCTGATACGGGTACCACTACGACCACCTCCACTTCGGAGTTAGGCCCCCAGAACGCATTCGATATGTTGACATCCAATGCGAACCTGGGAGTGCCGGCCTTAACAGTCTCAACAGATGAGAATGGCTTGCAGAACTATTCTGTGAGCATTCAAATACTGCTGCTCATGACGTTGTTAACATTGCTACCGGCATTGTTAATGATGATGACCTCTTTTACTCGTATTCTGGTGGTGTTTGCGATTTTGCGGCAAGCGCTAGGTTTGCAGCAAACTCCCTCCAATCAAATCCTTCTAGGGTTAGCGTTATTCCTTTCCTTTTTTATCATGACGCCAGTGTTGCAGCAGATCAATACTGAAGCGTTGCAACCTTATCTAAGCGAAGAGATGACAGCAGGGGAGGCATTGGCCCAAGCCGAAATACCCGTGCGCGGTTTTATGATGGCGCAAACACGAGAGTCGGATTTGTCGTTATTCATGGATCTGTCGCAAACAGCTCCTGTAGCCACGCAAGCTGAAATACCGTTTACCGTTCTTGTGCCTGCCTTTGTGACTAGCGAGCTTAAGACGGCGTTTCAGATCGGCTTTATGCTCTTTATTCCTTTTTTGGTGATCGACTTAGTCGTAGCCAGTGTATTGATGGCAATGGGTATGATGATGTTGTCGCCAATTATTATTTCGTTACCGTTTAAGATTATGTTGTTTGTACTGGTAGATGGCTGGGCCATGGTGATCGGCACTTTGGCAGCGAGTTTTGGGACTTAACATGACACCTGATACTGTTGTAGATATTTGGCGTGAAGCGATGTTCCTGATCGTGGTGATGGTGACCGTCATTGTAATGCCAAGCCTAATTGTTGGTTTGGTAGTGAGTACCTTTCAAGCGGCCACACAGATCAACGAGCAAACATTGAGCTTCCTTCCACGACTCCTCACAACATTAATGGCTGTGATCTTTGCAGGGCCATGGTTGTTACGTCGGGTCTTGGATTTCACAGAGCAGCTAATTACTAGCATTCCCTTTATGTTGGGTTGAGGGGCATTTTGTGGAATTGATCGCGATGAGTTCAGAGGAGTTAGGGGGCTACATTGGCGCCTTCCTTTGGCCTATGTTTCGGATCATGGGATTTTTCCTCGCCGCGCCAATTTTTGGATCGCAATTAGTACCCATGCGGATTCGTGTGGTCATGGCTGTAGCGATCACTGTTCTACTCGCACCGTTGTTGCCTGCGGTCCCCTTAGTGGAAGGTGTGTCGCTTGGCGCGATGTTGATTGTGGCACAGCAGTTATTAATTGGAGCGGCGCTTGGTTTCTTTATGCAGCTTCTGTTTCAAGTGTTTGTAATGGCCGGGCAGTTAATTGCGATGCAGATGGGGCTTGGGTTCGCCTCCATGATGGACCCTGCGAATGGGGTGAACGTTGCGATTATGAGTACGGTGTACATGATGTTGGTCATGCTGTTGTTCGTGACCTTTGGCGGCCACTTGGTGATGTTGGAAATATTGATAGAAAGCTTCACTGTACTGCCAATCTCCACATTTGGTGTAGAGGCTGGTTTGATGATACGAGTGGTCAATACGCTTAGCTGGGTGTTCTCCAGTGGATTGGTGTTGGCATTGCCGGCTCTAACCGCCTTGTTAATTACCAATTTTGCTTTCGGGATTATGACGCGAGCAGCTCCGCAGTTGAATATTTTCGCACTTGGTTTCCCCGTGGCCCTTATGTTCGGCTTGTTCATTATTTGGATCACCTTGGGCACTTTTTTAGATTCAGCAGAGAATATATTTGCTGAATTTTTTGCAATGGCGCGTGAGTTAATTTAGTTCCTAACCCACGTTTTCCCCATTAACGAGTAGGCATAATGGCTGAAGATAAAGATTCCTCGGCGGAAAAAAGTCAGGAACCCACCCAGAAGCGCTTAGACAGCGCGCGTGAAGAAGGCAATATTGCACGCTCTCGTGAGCTCAATACGACGGCCATCTTATTGGGCGGCACCGGTGCGTTGATCGTATTTGGTGGGGGAGTGGCAACGGCGCTTACGCAAATAATGGAAACGAATTTTGTTCTTGAGCGCGCTTCATTGTTTGACCCTAACGCGATGCTTGCTCATCTTGGTGCATCCTTCAAAGCGGGCTTTATCTCGTTATTCCCTATTTTTGCGATCCTATTATTACTGGCATTTATAGCACCAATTGCTTTGGGCGGATGGAATTTCAGTATTAAATCCGTAGCCCCAAAGGCCAATAGAATGAGCCCGATGGCGGGGCTTGCACGTATGTTTGGTAGCAACGCTTTGATTGAACTCGTCAAAGCAATCGGCAAAGTGCTTCTTGTGGCCTCGCTGGCACTGTTGGTCCTCAATATTAATACCAACAGCATCTTAGGGTTTCAACACCAGCCGATCCTACCCGCGATGTCCGAGGCGGTAAGTTTGATTGTGTGGTCGGTCTTATGGATGTCATGCGCCATGATCATCATCTCGATGATTGATATTCCTTTTCAGATTCATCAACACACGCAAAAGCTGATGATGACGATGCAGCAAGTGAAGGACGAGATGAAGGACTCGGAAGGGCGGCCAGAAGTAAAGCAGCGCATTCGACAACTTCAATATGAAATGTCACAAAATCGAATGATGTCCGATGTGCCTGAAGCAGACGTCATTATTACTAACCCTGAGCATTATGCTGTGGCACTGCGCTACGACCAGAGCAAAGAGGACGCGCCCATCATGTTGGCCAAGGGCGGGGATTTCGTGGCACAGAAGATTCGAGAGATCGCCCAAGAGCATAAAATTCCTATTGTTTCCTCGCCTCCTTTGGCCCGGGCTATTTACTTCAATACCAAGGTGGGCGAACAGATCCCCGATGGACTGTATGTCGCCGTGGCACAAGTGCTCGCCTATCTACATCAACTAAAGCAATTCACAGCGGGCCGTTTGCGTAAACGTCCTGTACTGCAGAATGAATTGACTATCCCCGACGACCTTCGTCACGACTAAAGTATTTATTTTGCCGTGCCTCGAAAGTAGGCCGGATTTTTGCACAGTCTCTATTAGTGAGTGTCAAAACGCTTCCCAATGGGCTCTAAGGGCCAGAAACAGGGGCTCAAAGCGTCAAGAATTTGAATACAAATCATGACACCCGACCAATAGCGTCAAGGAAACTGACGTTTACGAGCAGCAGAAATGTCTCCGCAATGTACGGGGCTGAATAAAGGCAGACAGCGACAAATGAGCGAAAGCACCAGCGTTAACCGCAATGTGTTCTTAGATAATGCCCGTATGCTTGCTAATGGCAATCTAGGGATCCCGATATTATTGCTCGTTATGCTGGCAATGATGACGTTGCCATTGCCGCCATTCCTTCTCGACGTTTTCTTCACATTCAATATCACGATAGCCTTGGTAGTGCTGTGTGTGGCGGTCTATGCCATGCGGCCTTTGGATTTCGCAGTCTTCCCCACAATTTTGCTTATTGCGACCTTGTTACGCCTTGCCTTGAACGTAGCGTCTACTCGAGTAGTGTTGCTAGAAGGCCATAATGGCGGCGGTGCCGCGGGTAAGGTTATTGAGTCCTTCGGTGAGGTTGTGATTGGTGGCAACTATGCCGTCGGTCTGATCGTCTTCATTATTCTCATTATTATTAACTTTGTGGTGGTCACCAAAGGTGCTGGCCGAATTGCAGAGGTAAGCGCACGTTTTACCTTGGACGCGATGCCAGGTAAGCAAATGGCCGTCGACGCCGACCTCAATGCAGGGTTAATTGATCAAGAACAAGCGCGCACGCGCCGCAAAGACATTACACAAGAAGCTGATTTTTATGGGTCCATGGACGGGGCTAGTAAGTTCGTAAAAGGTGATGCTGTGGCGGGTATTTTGATTCTCGTCATTAACCTTGTCGGTGGGGTTGGGGTTGGCATGATGCAACACAGTCTCAATTTTGCGATGGCCATGGAGCGCTACGCATTGTTAACCATTGGTGACGGTCTTGTGGCACAAATTCCTGCACTCGTACTCTCTACTGCCGCGGCCATCATGGTGACGCGTAACAATAGCTCAGAGATGATGGGCGCACAGGTCACTGGACAGATGTTTGCTACACCGCGGGCCTTGGGCATTACCTCGGGCGTGTTGTTCGTCATGGGCATTGTGCCTGGCATGCCTCACTTTGCCTTCTTAGCGTTGAGTGCGATTGCCGGAGCAGGCGCCTATTTGATTTATTGGCGCCAGAAACAAACAGATAACGATGTTGCTGATAAAGAAACCGCCGATCAGAAAGCGCTTGATGATGCTGAGGACGAACCGCAAGACCTCGGCTGGAGCGATGTGCTACCCGTGGATGTGATTGGCTTAGAGGTAGGGTATCGATTAATCCCGATGGTCGACAAAGCGCAAGGAGGGCAGTTACTGAGCCGCATCAAAGGGATTCGCAAGAAGTTGTCGCAAGATCTTGGGTTTTTAGTGCCCTCGGTGCATATTCGCGACAACCTTGATCTCGCCCCAAACGAATACCGCATCACCTTAATGGGCGTTAACGTCGGGGGCTCGGAAGTGATTCCTGAGCGTGATATGGCCATTAATCCAGGCCAAGTATTTGGCAAAGCCACAGGGATAGAGACGAAAGACCCTGCGTTTGGCTTAGAGGCTCTGTGGATCGAGCCAACCCAGAAAGACCAAGTACAAACTTTAGGCTATACCGTCGTGGATAGCAGCACAGTGATCGCGACCCATCTGAATACGATATTGCATAAACATGCCCATGAATTGCTTGGTCATGACGAAGTGCATGAACTCTTAGCCATGCTAGGGAAGACCTCCAAGAAATTGGCTGAAGAACTCCCGGCAATGGTCAATACGAATGTATTGCTGAAAGTGCTGCAAAACCTTCTGATTGAAGATGTCCCCATCAGAGATATGCGCACAATCGCCGAAGCCTTGGCGGCCGCTGCGACAAAGAGTCAAGATCCTGGCGCTTTGACCGCTGCCGCACGAATCGCACTCTCTCGTGTAATCGTCCAAAACATCTATGGAAACAGTGCAGAACTGCCTGTTATGACATTGGATTCATCTCTGGAACAATTATTGCTTAAGTCTGTACAACAGTCCGCGCAACAGAACCAGCAACAAGGGGCAATGGGCGGTGGAAATGAAGATGGGATGGTGATTGAGCCTGCTATGGCGGAACGCTTACAAAGCTCCTTGCTCAGCTCAGCACGAACTCAGGAAGCGGCAGGTAAGCCTGCGGTGTTGTTAGTGCCAGGACCGCTACGTTCAGTATTAAGCCGGTTTGTGCGCTTTACGATAAATGGTTTGAAGGTGCTTTCTTATCAAGAAATCCCTGACAACAAACAGATTACGGTTGTAGCAAGTATTGGCAATTGATCAGAACAGTCTTGAGAGGCCACTGCTTAAGTGTCACCAAGGCAAGAGGATAAACAGATGAAAGTGAAACGATATCTAGCGCCAGATATGCGCCGTGCGATCGCTCAAATCCGAGAGGAGATGGGTGTGGATGCTGTCATCCTTTCGAATCGCTCTGTCGACGGCGGTGTTGAAGTGGTGGCCGCTGCGATGCCTGGTGATATCTCATTTTCCTCGTCGGGATCCCTTAGCCCGAAAGCGACGAACCCCGCGAATAACGTGGCTTCGGCGCAAAGAAAGCCCGCTTCGAGTCCAGCTCAACCCCCTAAGAAGGGTGCTGAGTCTGCTGCAGCCAGTAAGGATTCTAAGAGCGATTTGGATCTTGAGCGTATACAGCGCACGGCAGAGCACGATGCTAAGACGCCCTACTTAAAAGCGATCAAAGATCAGCAAATGCAACTTGATGCGGCGGTGACTGCCGAGCGCCAAGCCAATGCTCAACGACAAGCATTAGAGACCGCGCAGAAGGCCTCGCAACAAGCGCACGAAGATCAAGAACGTCATAAGGCCGAGTCTCGTGAAATGAATCGCATGCGTTCCGAGCTCAACGGGATTCGCCGCTTATTAGAGCAGCGCCTCAGCGGTATGGCATGGGAGCAGTTTGCACGTCGAACGCCAGTACAAGCCAGTATTTGGGAGCGACTCAATGCGATGGGCGTGCCGGCGCATCTAAGTAAAAAGTTATTAGATAATTTGAGAGAAGACATGACCGCAGCGGAAGCATGGCGGTTCGCCATTGCCTCTTTGGCACGACAAGTGCCTGTTGCAGGGACAGATATTGCCGCTAAAGGTGGGATATTTGCCCTTCTAGGACCAACCGGAGCAGGCAAGACAACGACAATCGGCAAACTAGCGACGCGCTATGTGTTAGAGCACGGTGCCGATTCCGTAGCCTTGGTCACAACAGATAGTTTTAGAGTCGCAGCTCACGAACAATTGCGCACCTTTGGTCGTATTCTTGGCGTGAGCGTGCGCGTGGTCGATGAGACTCATAGCCTCCCGCAAATTTTAGCGTCTTTGCGTCATAAGTCTTTAGTACTTGTTGATACAGCAGGCTTGAATGCCAATGACCCTAGCTTACAGTTCCAATTACAAACGCTGCGTAATTGCCCAGAAGTTCAAAACCTCTTGGTGATGGCTTGTACGAGTCAGGCTTCAGTGCTGGCTAATGCATGTAAAACGTACGCGCCTGCCGGTTTGCAAGGCTGCATACTGAGCAAATTGGATGAGGCAGGGGTGATGGGCGAGGCACTTTCACTGGTGATCGAACGCGCACTGCCAGTAGCCTATGAAACTCATGGTCAAAACATTCCCGATGACATCAAGGTCGCACAAGCTCATAATTTGGTTAGTAAGGCTGTTGCCTTGTCTGTCCACAGTGAAGAAGAGAGTGAGCGATTAATGTACGAATTTGGCAGTGTATACAGTGATGAACTATCTCCATTTAATCAAGATGGCCCACTACAAGGCGTCGCACAGGGAGTGGCTCGATGAAGCCAGTGCAAGTAGTCGCCGTAACAGGCGGTAAAGGCGGGGTGGGTAAAACCAACGTCTCTGTGAATCTTAGCCTTGCATTGGTCGAAGCTAATAAGCGCGTGATCTTGATGGACGCTGACCTTGGTTTAGCGAATGTTGATATTCAGCTAGGAATTAAAGCCGAGAAAACACTCGCGGAAGTGATGAGTGGTGAGTGCTCTCTGCGTGATGTTCTCATTACCACGACTGGCGGTTTGAAAGTGATTCCTGCCGCCTCTGGTGTCCAATCCTTGACGCATTTGAGTCCCGCAGAGAATGCCGGTTTGATTCGTGCGTTTAGTGAGTTGGATGATCAACTTGATGTGCTCGTGATTGATACGGCCGCAGGAATCTCTGAAAGCGTAGTGAGTTTTGTGCGTGCCTCGCAAGAGATTATTGTTGTGGTGTGCGATGAACCCTCTTCGATTACTGATGCCTATGCGTTAGTTAAATTGCTCAATCGCGATTTTGGTATTCAACGTTTCAGGGTGTTGGCCAATATGACGAGAACGCCAGAAGAAGGGCGTAATCTGTTTAACAAATTTGTGCGCGTCGCCGAACGCTTCTTGGATGTCACTTTGCAGTATGCAGGGGATATACCTTGGGATGATGCAGTGCGTAAATCCGCGCAAAGACAAAAAGCGACATTGGATGCTTATCCTTCCAGTAAAGCAGCCATCGCTTACCGTAAATTGGCCCAGGAAGTACTGGATTGGCCAATCAATCGACAAGCGAGTGGACGATTAGAGTTTTTCGTAGAACGTTTACTGATGAGTGAGACAACGGGCTAAGCACATGGTGACATCCACAAGTGGTGCGTTAATGTATAGCGAAGTGCAGACTGAGAGCATGAACGATATCGTGCTGCAGTATGCGCCGCTCGTGAAGCGTATTGCTCATCACTTATTGTTGCGTATGCCTTCGAGTGTGCAGCTTGATGATCTTATTCAATCTGGCATGATCGGTTTACTTGAGGCGGCAAAAAAATACGATCTCACTAAAGGCGCAAGCTTTGAAACCTACGCGGGTATTCGTATTCGCGGTGCGATGCTCGATGAGATTCGCAAAGGGGATTGGGCACCAAGATCGGTACACCGAAAATCGCGTAATGTAGCGGCGGCGATCAAAGTGATTGAGATGCGCACGGGCACTGATGCTAAAGATGTTGATGTGGCCGAAGAGCTCGGTTTGTCACTAGATGAATATCACAATATCTTGCAAGATGCCTCTGGTAGTCGCTTGTTCAGTTTTGATGAAGTGTCAGATGGCGAAGACTCGGTTATTGATAGAGTGGCTAGTGATGCTCCGAATCCGTTGGACGGGATACAAGACGATGCCTTTAAAGAGAATCTTGCTGAGGCGATCGCCACCCTGCCAGAACGAGAGCAGTTGGTACTTTCACTGTATTACGACGAAGAGTTGAACTTAAAAGAAATCGGGCAGGTAATCGGGGTGAGCGAATCCCGAGTCAGCCAAATACACTCGCAAGCCGCTCTGCGACTTCGCGCACGACTTACCCAGTGGAATTGAGGGAGCTATCAATGTCACCATTATTGATTATCGGCGTCACTTTGGCGCTTATGTTGAGCGCTAGCATGTTGTTTTTAAGCATTCATATTATGCGTAAAGTGGCACATTTACAGACTCGATTAGACACGGATATGCGCGCCTTAAGGGGTGAGATTACAGCCATTGGCCGCGGAGCCGTTGGTCTTGGCAAACGTATGAAGCAAGTGCAAGAGGGCCTGAAGGATACTCAGCGTCGACAAGAAGATCTTGAATTCAAAGATGTGGGTGATGTGGCCATCACTCATGCAAGTAAATTAGTGCAAATGGGGGCTGCTGCTGATGAGTTAGTCACTACCTGTGGACTTTCTAAAGCAGAAGCGACTTTGCTCAGCTTGATGCATTCCCGCGCGAAAACCACGAACCGCAACGCCGCTTAAGCTTACTTTCTCCACTTCTGTCTCCGCAGGCGTTCACGCCTGCCCTAAACCCGCCCGGGTTTAAAGCATTCCATCGAATACTCAGTTATACTCCTGCCTGCTTTTAGCCTGTCGTCCACTTGTTAGAGCCGCTGCGCGGCGACCGTCAAACACTTATGTCTGCTAGCATTCACACCAGTTCCGTACCCCATTCGCAGGCCCAGCCCGCTCCTTTGTTGCGCGCAGAGAATCTCTTCTGCGAACGCGATGATCGCGTGCTATTTACGGGTTTGAGTTTTGAGTTGCAGGCTGGCGAATTAATGCAAGTGCAAGGTAGCAATGGCAGTGGGAAGACCACCTTACTGCGCATATTGTGCGGTCTGAACGGCGACTACGAAGGGGAGCTGTTCTGGGATAACATCCCGATAGACGAAGATCGAGAGCGATTTTTGGCTTCTTTGCTGTACCTAGGCCATCGCGTCGGCGTCAATAAAATACTGACGGCACGAGAGAATCTACGTTGGAGTTGCGCACTTCATGCGCCGGTCAGTGACACGGATATAGAAGAGGCGATGTTTAGTGTCGGTCTAGCAGGTTATGCGGACATCAGTTGTCGCAATATGTCGGCTGGCCAACAGCAGCGAGTATCGTTGGCCAGATTACTATTGAGCCCGGCACGGCTGTGGGTGCTCGATGAACCCTTTACGACCTTAGATGTTCGGGGTGTCAAAGTGCTCGAAAACCTATTAGCGCAGCACGTTGCGAGAGGGGGGGCTGTTTTGGTCACCACCCATCACACACTCGAAGTGCCTTGTGTGTTGCGCCGCCTTAATTTGGATCGAACATAGCGATGGGAGCAATGCCGAAACCATGAACGATTCAGCCAATACTTCCCATGCGTCGGTTTTTAAAAAACCTATCGGCAGTGCTACAGGCGCTGTTGAGCAAGTCAGCACCTTTGCGGCCTTCCGCGCGACTCTTCGTCGTGATTTGTTGATTGCGTTGAAACGGCGCAATGACCTCCTTAATCCATTGATGTTTTTCCTGATAGTGGTGTCTTTGTTCCCGCTAGGGGTTTCCTCCGATCCACAAGAACTCACTCGTATAGCGGCAGGTGCCGTGTGGGTGTCGGCTCTTCTGGCCTCAATGCTGTCATTAGACAATCTATTTCGGGCAGATTATGAAGATGGTTCCTTAGAACAACTCTTACTGTCGCCTCAACCTCTTTATTTCATGGTGTTGGCGAAGAATATTAGTCATTGGCTGATTAGTGGCTTGCCGGTGGTTCTGCTTTCGCCTTTGTTGGCGTATATGTTGTATTTACCGGCCGATGCTTACTGGACCTTGGTGTTGAGCCTGTTGTTAGGCACGCCCGTGCTGAGTCTATTTGGCGCAATTGGTGTGGCATTAACAGTTGGGCTGGGCAGTCGTGGCCTTATATTGGCCGTAATCGTTTTACCCCTCACAGTGCCGGTGCTTATAATTGGTGCGAAAGCGGTCACTGATGCCAGCCTAGGTTTGCCGATAGGGATGCATTTTGCACTGTTGGGAGCGTTGTTAGCGCTGTCATTGAGTTTGGCGCCTTTGGCCTCCGCGGCAGCGCTGAAGATTAGTGTAAATTGAAGGATTTAACCTGCTCGTGAGTTACAATAAGTAACACGAAGCAGTGATTTTAGCGTGCTATATTCGGGCGCGCTGATCGCACAAGCGTAGGGCGACAACGTATCGTCGATGCAATTAGAGAGAGTAGACATGTGGCAATGGTTTTTTAAACTGGGCTCGCCCAAGTGGTTCTATGAGATGTCTGGCAAGTGGTTGCCTTGGCTATTCGTCTTAATGACCGCGCTCATGACTGTGGGCATCGTTTGGGCTTTGTTATACGTGCCACAAGATTATCAGCAGGGCGATACAATACGCATCATGTATGTCCATGTGCCCGTGGCGAGCATCTCCTTGGCCTGCTTTCCGTTAATGGCTGTTGCTGGTGTGATTACCCTTGTTTGGAAGATGAAACTTGCCGATATGGTGGCTAAGTGTGCGGCTCCTATTGGTGCCTGGTTCACAGCGGTCGCGTTGGCTACCGGCGCTATCTGGGGGCAACCCATTTGGGGGACTTGGTGGGCATGGGATGCACGCCTTACCTCGATGTTAATTCAATTCTTCTTACTCATCGGCGTCATTGCCCTGCGTTCGGCGATTGAGAGCAAAGATGCCGCGGCCAAAGCCTGTGCCCTGCTCTCGATTGTGGGCGCCATCAATGTGCCAATCATCAAGTATTCGGTTGAGTGGTGGAACACGCTACATCAACCTGCCAGTAGCTTTTCCATGGCAGAGGATAGCCCCATGGGGCCCGAGATCTGGGTGCCGTTACTTATTATGATCGCGGCGGTGTACTGCTTCTTTGTCATTAGTTTGATTCTAAGTACCCGTAACGAAATTTTAGAGCGCGAACGCCGTGCACAGTGGGTTGTAGACATTGTTGCGGATGAGCGAATCTAAGAGGGGGTAGGATGTTCGACAGTATTGCGTTCGAAAGTGTAGGAGAATTTCTCCAAATGGGAAAATATTCCTTCCATGTCTGGTCTGTATACGGACTATTCGCTGTATTTGTATTCGTGAACTTATTTAAGCCGCAAATGCAGCGTCGCCAATTTATCCGTGAACAACGTCAAAAAGCGTTACGTGATAAGCAAATTGCCCAGCAGAGTGTAGAGCAGGAGCGCGTTGACGCGCTAGGAGAGGGGAATGAAACCGCATCGCCGTAAGAAATTAACGATTATCGCCTTTATCGCCACGGGGTTAACGGTAGCCATTGGCTTGTCGTTGTATGCCCTAAGTAACACCATTGACCTCTTTTTTACTCCCTCCCAAATTGCGGCGGGCGAAGTGAATAACGGGCAACGTATTCGCATTGGCGGCATGGTGAAGGAAGGCTCTGTTGTTAAAAGCCAAGAATCACTTCATGTGGATTTCATAGCAACGGATTACAGCCATGATCTGCAAGTACGCTATGACGGTATTTTGCCGGATCTATTTCGTGAAGGGCAGGGTGTCGTGGCCGAAGGTATGGTAGAGAATGGCGTCTTTATGGCTAGCCGAGTACTAGCCAAACACGATGAAAATTATATGTCAGTAGAGGTGAAAGCGGCGTTAGATTCAGCGGAACGTGATCGCGCTATGCCTGTGATGGCAACAGAAGGAGGCGCTAATGGTTCCTGAACTCGGTCATTTTTCACTGATTCTAGCATTCTGCTTGTGTGCGATTCTGGGCACAGTTCCGTTAATCGGGGCGAGCACCGGGAATCGACTGTGGATTAGTCTGGCACGCCCATTAACGGCGGGTGTGTTTGTTTTCCTATCTGTGTGTATGTTGATTTTGGGCTATAGCTTTGTCACGGACGATTTCTCTGTGCAGTTCGTCGCTCAACACTCGAACACCTTGCTGCCTCTTCAATACAAAATCACAGCGGTCTGGGGCGGGCATGAAGGTTCCTTCTTGTTCTGGACTTGGATGCTCGCTGGATGGATGTTGGCCGTCAGTATTTTCAGTAAGGCGATGCCAGATGACTTTGTGGCGCGCGTCCTAGGCGTTATGGGCCTTATCGGTGCCGGTTACACTATGTTCATGCTCGCGACTTCGAACCCGTTCGATCGCGTATTGCCGATATCCCCTGTTGATGGCGCAGATTTGAATTCAGCCCTTCAAGATTTCGGATTCATTATTCACCCACCCTCGTTGTACATGGGCTATGTTGGCTTCTCTGTTGTATTCGCTTTCGCGATTGCGGCCTTGATGAGTGGACGCTTGGACTCAGCGTGGGCACGTTGGTCACGACCATGGGCCAATGCCGCATGGGCCATCTTGACAATCGGTATTGCTCTAGGCTCTTGGTGGGCCTATTACGAGCTTGGTTGGGGCGGTTGGTGGGCATGGGATCCTGTTGAGAATCCACCAATGATCAATTGGTTAATTGGCACGGCCTTGATTCACTCTTTGGCCGTCACAGAGAAGCGTGGGGTCTTTAAAAGTTGGACCGTGTTGCTAGCGATCATGGCCTTTGCGGCTAGTTTGCTAGGGACGTTCATTACCCGATCTGGGCTTTTAACGTCGGTGCATGCCTTTGCCAGTGATCCTACACGTGGGGTCTATATTCTTGGTTTCCTCGGTGTTGTCATTGGGGGCTCCTTATTATTGTTCGCCATACGGGCGCCATTGATGAAGAGTGAGTTCAGCTTTGGGGCGATATCAAGAGAAGTGTTTCTATTAGCCAATAACATTATCTTGGTAGTGGCAAGCGCGGCGATATTGCTTGGGACTTTATACCCTATGGTCTACCAAGCTGTTTCGGGCGGTGAATTACTGTCTGTAGGCCCACCGTACTTCAATATTATCTTCGTGCCGCTAATGTCGGTTCTAGTGATATTGCTCGGTATGGGCTCTATCAGTCGTTGGAAGAAAACCTCCTTCGCTTACTTGAAGAAGCAATTGATGTGGGTAGCTGTCGCGGCTATCGCGCTAGGGGTAGTCTTACCCCTAACACTGACTCTAGAGTTTAAGTTTGGTGCGACTATCGCTACCTCATTAGGCTTGTGGGTTCTGTTCGGCATCGTTCAAGATATTCGCGTCAAGATTGCGAACAAGGCATCCAAGCTTGCCGGTCTTAAATCTTTGCCAGTGAGCTATATGGGTATGCAGATCGCTCACTTTGGTTTCGCTGTTATTTTGGCGGGAGCCGGACTCACTAGTATCTATAGCATAGAGAAAAGTGTGTTGTTAAGCCCAGGGCAGACAGTCGCACTAGGCAACTATGAGTTCTTGTTCGAAGGAACTGAACATCTTTCAGGGCCGAACTTTGAAGCGGAGCGTGCGACCTTCCAAGTCCTTAGTGGGGGAGAGTTCGTTCGTGAATTGCATCCGGAAAAACGTATTTATACCGCAAGCATGACGCCTTCTACAGAGATGGCGATTGACGCAGGGTTTACAAGAGACTTGTTTATCACTCTGGGTGAAGAGCGGGACTCTGGGGCTTGGTCAATGTCTTTGTATATCAAACCCTTTGTCCGTTGGGTATGGTTAGGCGCAATCCTAATGGCGCTAGGCGCTATTGTTGCCGTCACCGATAAACGTTATCGCAACTTAAAAGTGAAAGCGTTATCGGCCAATGCCGCTGAAGCCAAATCAAAGGATAAACCTTTGCAGCCGGTTTCAACGTAAATACGAATTAGAGGCTTGTATGTCGAGATTTAAATTATTTATTCCAGTAATAGGGTTTCTTGTATTAGCGGTAATGTTGTGGCGTGGTCTTTATTTAGACCCTCGTACACTGCCTTCAGTGTTGATCGATAAACCTTTGCCTGAATTTGCTCTGGAAACTGTTGAATTAGGCGATCAAATTGTCGGTAAGGTCGATTTGCCTGACGAACCGTTCGTGCTGAATATATGGGGGAGTTATTGCCTGCCGTGTCTGCAAGAGAATCCTATCTTGATGGCAGCGGCAAAAGATAACGTGGTCCCGATCGTTGGGGTGAACTACAAAGATAAACGCCATTTGGCACAACTGTGGTTAGAGGATAATGGTAGTCCCTTTGAGTTCAGTATTCTGGATGAAAGTGGCCGACTTGGAATAGACCTCGGCGTATATGGAGCGCCTGAAACATTCGTCGTAGATGGTAATGGAGTCATTCGTTACAAGCATATTGGCGTGATCGACTACGAAACATGGGAAGACGAAATCATGCCCGCTATCGAGGCGGTTAAGGCGGAAACTAACCAGTGATAACACATCGTTTGTCCTCACCTCGTCTGTTGGCGTTTGCGTTGTTCTCAATGATGCTGTTGGTTGACTTGGGGTTCTCAAACAGTGCCGTCGCGGCGGTGGATACGTTTGAGTTTGCTACACCTGAGCAACAAGAACGCTTTCGTACTATGTCCGATGAGTTTCGTTGCCCAATGTGTCAAAACACAAGTCTTACTGGATCCAACGGCGGTGTCGCTGAAGATCTACGCCGTGAAATTTATCTCATGATCATGGATGGCAAAACTGACACAGAAATAGAACAGTTTATGTTTGAGCGCTATGGCGACTTTGTGTTTTATCGTCCAAGGTTAACGTTTGAGACTATTTTGCTTTGGTTTGGCCCTCTATTGTTCTTCTTAATGGGCGCTTGGATTGTGCTAGGCATAGTCCGCCGAGCCAAAGTGAGTTCAAACGAGAAAGTTGTTCTCGACGACGCTGAGCAGCAACGTTTACGCGATCTATTAGATACTGTTAAGGATCGCGATTAAGTCTTAGCGTTTAACATGTTTTGTATACCAACATTATTCCAGCCGTGACAGTTTTGAACTAAGCGGTGGGTGCAGGGGGTCATTTGTTCTGGTTTTATGCTGCAGCACTGCTGCTAATCGCCACATTGTTTGTCATCGTTCCTTTATGGAAATTCCATCGTGGTAGCGAGTCCTCTCGTGCCCAGCGCGAACGCACCAATTTGTTTATTTTTAAAGACCGTATGTCTGAGTTAGAGGCTGAACTTGCCGCTGGAAACTTAGAGCAATCGGACTTCAATGAACTTAAAGGGGAGCTCGAGCGTAGTCTATTAACGGATGTTCAAAACACTGTTGAAAAAGATGATGGCGAACAAGGAAGAAGCGCTCGTTGGCTGTCGATGTCAAAACTTGTACCGCTGGTATTAATACTTGCTTCGATTCCTACTAGTTATGTGATCTATAAAGCGTGGGGTTACCAAGACGAGTTGGCGCTTGCAGAACTCTACGATAGAACGCGCGCTAGTGTGGACAATCCCGAAGAAGCGCGAGACCTCGTTTTCAGTCTTGGGGCAATTATTGAAACGGATCGTGAGAATGGTTGGGCATGGTATTTTCTTGCACAGAATCTCGTCAATCTATCGCAATTCCCGCAGGCATCTATGGCCTTAGAGCGCGCCAGTGCCTATATCGAAGAGCCGGCAGACCGAGTCGTGATGCTAAGTCAGTATGCGTTCCTCGAATACATGCTTGCTGAGCAACAGTTAACCGAAAAAGTACAAAGCATAGTCGATGAGACTCAACGTCTTGATCCAAACCAACTGCTCGTTTTGCAGATTCTTGGAATGGATGCCGAACAGCGTGCGGATTACCAATCGGCGTTGACGTATTGGCGTCGAATGTTGCAACTGACACCTCCCGGAGAGGAGGCAGAATTGTTACAAGGGATGATCGCGAATGCGCAGCAACAAATTTCCGCTTCAGACCGACAGGATTCGGTAGCGGGCGATGGTCCTAAGATCGATGTAGAGGTGAGCTTAGCCCCCGGTGTCGATCTACCACCCAATACGCGAGTCTTCGTCTCTGCCTTAGAACTCAACGGTCGTGGTCAGCCACTGGCAGCAGAGTTGCTAACAGTTGCCGATTTGCCAGCCACTATTACCTTGGACAACAGCGATGCTGTCGGGCCTTTTAATATTTCTTCTGCGGAAATGATCTATGTTGTGGCGACAGCTTCACTGAGTGGAACGGCCAATGTACAGACGGGTGATTATCAAACACGCACAGAAGGATTTGCGCATTCAAACCAACACGCTATTATTCGAGTAGAGATTGCAGACCAAGTGCAGTAAGTAGATGCTGGTGTGCAGCTAAACGCACTGATACCGCGGGGGATTAGGAATATCTCCTACCAGATCAGAACAACACCACAATGGGGGCTGATATGTTTGGAATCATGATGGATAAGCAATTGAATATTGCGGATATCCTAGAGTACGCGGCGCAATACAACACGGATGCTGAAATTGTTACGCGACAGGTAGAAGGGGGTATTCATCGCTACAACTATCGTGATGCCCTGGACCGAACGAAACAATTGGCGAATGCCTTAAAGACCCTAGGGGTTGAGCAGGGCGATCGAATAGGCACTCTGGCCTGGAACACCTACCGCCACTTTGAAATCTATTATGCTGTTTCTGGTATGGGGGCTATCACTCATACTATTAACCCTCGCCTGTTCGCTGAACAAATTGTCTATATTGTGAACCATGCGGACGATCAAGTTATTTTTGTTGATTTGACGTTTATCCCTTTGCTCGAAGCGATCAAAGACGAAATCAAAGGGGTAAAGGCATTTGTCGTGATGACGGATGCGGACCACATGCCCGACTCTACGCTCGCAAATCTTCTCTGTTATGAAGACTTAATTGCGAAGGAGTCGACTGAGTATACGTGGCCAGAGTTCGATGAAAAAACAGCTGCAGCGCTGTGCTATACGTCTGGCACCACTGGCCATCCTAAAGGGGTGATGTATTCGCACCGCTCCACTGTGTTGCATGCACTTTCCTCTTGCCGTTCGTCGGCGTTGGATTTGGGGCCGATGTCCCGAGTCTTACCTGTAGTCCCCATGTTCCATGTTTGCGCTTGGGGCATTCCCTATGCGGCCCCTATTGCGGGTGCGAGCATCGTGTTTCCTGGTGCAGGTATGGACGGGGCTTCGCTTTATGAATTAATTGATACTGAGCAAGCGTCCTCTTTATTAGGCGTCCCAACGGTGTGGTTAGGGTTGCTCAATTACATAGACTCTATAAAAGGGAATCTTGATAGCGTAGAGAACGTTGTGATTGGCGGTTCCGCTGCCCCACGTTCGATGATGGAAAAATTCAGCGAAAAATACGGTGTTTTCCCCATTCACGCTTGGGGCATGACTGAAATGAGCCCTATGGGCAGTTTGTGTGCGATGACCCCTTATCTAGGGAAGGCCGATAAAGAAGCCCGTATAAAAATCCAGTCAAAACAAGGGCGTGCAGTGTTTGGGATTGAAATGCGCATTGTTGATGACAATGATCAAGTATTACCCAATGATGGTACTACCTTCGGCAAATTGATGGTTCGCGGGCCTTGGGTAGCCAGCGGTTATTACAAAAATGATGATCGCAGTGCTTTCAGGGATGGCTGGTTTGATACCGGTGATGTGTCCACGATTGATACCTTAGGCTATATGCAGATCGTCGATCGCAGTAAGGATGTTATAAAATCCGGAGGCGAATGGATCAGCTCAATAGAGTTAGAGAACTATGCCGTAGGGCATGAAGGCGTCGTAGAAGCCTGTGTGGTAGGGATTGCACATCCTAAGTGGGACGAGCGTCCGTTGCTACTGATTATCCGTAAGGAAGGGTCTTCCTGTACTAAAGAAGATATAATTGATTACCTCACTGACAAAGTGGCGAAGTGGTGGATTCCGGACGATGTTGTGTTCGTAGAGGCCCTTCCTCATACTGCAACAGGAAAGCTTCTGAAAACCGAAGTACGCGCTAAATTTGTAGATCACTATTCAGCGCAATAGTGTCGTAATGCTCCAGTAGGAGCGGGAATAAATATGAGCCTTGCAAGTACCACAGACACAATGCCTACAGAGTTGATCGACACTTTCGGTCGGCGTGTGGACTATATTCGTCTGTCGGTCACAGACCGTTGCGATTTTCGTTGTGTCTATTGCATGACGGAAGATATGACATTCTTGCCGCGTGACCAAGTACTCTCACTTGAAGAGATCTATTTGGTGGCGCAAGCGTTCACTGAGTTGGGCGTCAATAAAATTCGTCTGACTGGGGGGGAGCCTTTAGTCCGGAATAACGTGATGTCGCTGATCGAGCGGCTTGGCAAGCTGGATGGCTTGAAAGAGCTATTGCTGACCACTAACGGTGCGCAATTGGATAAATTTGCGGCGCCGTTGCGAGAAGCGGGTGTTAATCGAATCAATATAAGTGTTGATAGTCTTGATGCCGAGCGCTTTCTGCGTATCTCAAGAGTAGGGAAGCTCGATAAAGTGCTTGCTGGGATTGATGCGGCACGAGCACAAGGGTTTGAGCGTATTCGCCTCAATGCCGTCATCATGAAAGGTTATAACGACGATGAAGTCTTGGCTTTGACGGAGTATGCCTTGGCCAAAGAAGTGGATATTTCCTTTATTGAAGAAATGCCCCTAGGCAACGCCTCAGACCACGATCGTGAAAGTACTGTCTGCAGTAACGATTGGGTACGCGGTGTGCTTGAAGAGCATTATGAGCTTATCGCAAGTGCCGAGACGACAGCAGGCCCTTCACGCTATTATCAAGTAGCCGGAAAACGCAGTCGCATTGGGTTTATATCCCCTGTAAGCCACAATTTTTGCGCTGATTGTAATCGTGTCCGTGTCACAGTCGAAGGACGGTTATTGCTGTGCTTAGGAAATGAACACTCGATTGATCTGCGAGCCATACTGCGCGAACAAAAAGGTGACCTAGTTGCGCTCAAACGTGCCATTGTCGATTCAATGGTCTTGAAGCCAGAGCGTCACTTCTTCTATGACAAAGATCATGTACAGCCTGTTCGATTGATGAATATGACTGGCGGCTGATTTACAATCTCTATTGCGATACCCCTAACAGCGGAACTCTGATTCTGCTGTGCCCCCTATTGAATCATCATTAAAGAGAACGACATGTCGACTAAAAGTGCTGAAACTCCTGCTGTATTTACGCCATTGCGCATTGTTATTGTGACTGTATCCGATACCCGCACCGAGGCTACGGATAAATCAGGGCAATACCTTTTAGAGCAGGTGCAAGCGGCGGGTCATCACCTAGTTGAAAAATGCATAGTGAAAGATGATACCTACAAACTACGGGCAGTAGTGGCCACGTATATGGCAGATGATATGGTACAGGCGGTATTGCTGACTGGCGGGACGGGATTCACGTTTAGAGATAACACAGTTAAAGCGGTAACACCTTTGCTCGACATGCATATTGAAGGCTTTGGCGAATTATTCCGTGCACTGTCACACGCTGAGATCGGATGTTCAACGATTCAGTCACGGGCGTTCGCAGGTTTAAGTAACGGCACTATAGTGTTTTGTATGCCAGGCTCACCGGGTGCTTGTAAGACGGCTTGGGAAGGGATAGTGGCGCAGCAACTGGACAGTCGCCATAAGCCGTGTAATTTTGTGGATAAATTAAAGAAGGTTTAAAGAAAAAACCCGGCGTAAAAGGCAGAGATTACTCAAGCTTTTGCGGCGGGTTTAATTTTTATGGGATTGCTGTTCTGTATTAACATAAGCGCGTTTCCCTGATCGAATTAGATAAATGCCCAATGGGCCGATCAGCAATTACGCTGTGGCTAGCATTGTTAGAACAGGTACCGCTACTGATGCAGCGACTACCGCTACAGAAATTAGTACAGCACGTGCATTGATGATTACTTCGCTCATTTGGATCTCCTTGTGGTTAATGTGTGTGTTACCGTCTTGTATCTAGGCAACGGGGCGTATGGTAACACATTTGGGGGTATAGGTAACAATATCTTTGTGATGTGATTTAACGTAACAACTGTGCAGTTCGTCTCACTTTGGGCGAATTGCGACGGATAAATGAGAATTTTATGACTACAGAGCAAGAAACCGACTCCTTGGATAGTGCCTTGGCGGGCCAAATCGTGGCAGTGCCGGAAAGTCGTCAACTAGATATTCTCGCGCAATTGCTAGTAAAGCGTGGCGCTGCAGTGCGTCGCGTCCCTTTGGTGTCAATTCTAGATGCCCCAGATCCAGTGCCCGTGCTCACATGGTTACGTGCTTTTATTGCAAGCCCTCCTGACTATCTCATTGTGCTGACAGGTGAGGGCCTAAGACGATTGCACGCACTTGCTCAGCGTAACGACATTGAAACGCCTTTTATCGCTGCGTTAGCCAGTGTTATTACCGTTTGCCGTGGACCAAAACCTGGCCGTGCGTTGAAAGAGCTTGGCCTAAAGCCGAGCTTATTAGGCAAAGCGCCGACCACACAGGGGATTATCGAGACTTTAGATGAGCTGTCTTTGGATGCTAAGCGGGTGGCAGTGCAACTTTACGGGGAAGAACCTAATAGACTCTTGATGGATTATCTACAGGGGCGAGGGGCACACGCACTTGCTGTGGCGCCTTATATCTATGCGCCCAATAGTGATGAAGACAAAGTGCTGGCACTCATCAATGATCTGGTGGCGGGGCGCATCACCATGATGTGCTTTACCAGTCAGCCGCAATATAAACGCTTACTCGATGTGGCAAAGCGTCACCAGTGCGAAGCGCTCTTGCATGAAGGATTGGCGAAAGTCAGTATTGCCGCTGTAGGGCCAATTGTGGCCGAGCAGTTGCAGCAAGCGGGTGTGAGCGTCTCTGTGATGCCGGAATCCTCGTTTTTTATGAAGCCGATGGTGACGGAACTCGTCAAATTGGCTCGCACAAACAATTGAAACAAATAAGGGAAACGCCTTAATGCGAATAATGACTCTAAATTGCAACGGCATACGAGCGGCTGCTAGGAAAGGTTTTTTCGACTGGTTAAAAACCAGCGACGTCGATGTAGTTTGTTTGCAGGAAACTAAGGCGCAGATTGATCAACTGAGCGACGAAATGTTCTCGCCGGCAGGGTTTCATTGTTATTATTTTGACGCCGTTAAAAAAGGTTATTCGGGCACTGCTTTGTACGCGCGCGTTAAGCCTGATCGCGTACACACGGGTTTAGGGTTCGAAATTGCCGATGAAGAAGGGCGCTATATTCAAGCGGATTTCGGTCAGTTGAGTGTCGCGTCGCTGTACCTGCCGTCGGGCTCTAGTAGTGATGAGCGACAAGCGCGTAAGGTCATCTTTATGGGACACTTCATGGATCATATGAAGCGTTTGAGTGAGGATGGTCGCGATTATATTGTTTGTGGTGACTGGAATATTTGCCATAAAGAAATCGATTTGAAAAACTGGAAACCGAATCAAAAAAATTCGGGGTTCTTGCCCGAAGAGCGGGCGTGGTTAGATACGCTTTATGATGACTTGGGTTATGTTGATGGGTTTCGACTCGTGAACAAAGAAGCTGAACAGTACAGCTGGTGGTCATCTAGGGGCCAGGCGCGTGCGAACAATGTCGGGTGGCGTTTGGATTATCATGTAGTGTCGCCTACTTTGGCAGACAAAGTGGTATCGGCTGAAATTTACACAGGGCAAATGTTCTCAGATCACGCGCCCGTCACTATCGAATATAGGTTGAGTATATGAAGATTTGGCAAGCAATTCCCGCTATAGGTCATTTGTGTGTTGTGTTGGTACTGGGCTTATCGTCACACGGCGCTTTCGCGCAAAACCTACAAGCCACTATTGTGACTGATAAAGGCACCATTGAGGTGGAGTTGAATGAGCGGGCGGCGCCCACTTCCGTGGCTAACTTCGTTAACTTGGCGCAAAGAGGTTATTACGATGGCTTAAGCTTTCATCGGGTGGAGCGCAACTTTGTGATTCAAGGGGGAGACCCAAAAGGCAATGGCACCGGTGGGCCAGGGTATCAATTTACGGGTGAGATGGTTTTGAAGCACACTCGCCCTGGGACGCTGTCGATGGCTAATAGTGGGATTGGCACTGATGGTAGTCAGTTCTTTCTGACCTTGGTGCCAACGCCGCATCTTGACGGCAAGCATTCAGTCTTCGGGCGTATTAGCAGTGGGCTAGATACTATTTATAAGATCAATCGCGGCGATGTGATTCGCAGTATCAGCATTAGTGGTGACACGAGCGCGCTCAAGGCGCGCAAGCAGGCAGATCTTGAAAAATGGAATGCAGTCTTGGATACCAATTTTCCAGATTTGCGCCCTGCGCAGCCTTGAGCGTTACTGTTATGGTAGGACTTGTTTGAAGGGCTTTACGATAACGTTGGCATAGACGCCGGCGGCTACGTACGGGTCTTCTTTAGCCCACTGCTGTGCGTCGCTAAGGGAATCAAATTCGGCAATTATGGTGCTGCCGCTAAACCCTGCTGCCCCTGGGTCTACTGCGTCGATGCTAGGATGAGGGCCAGCAATAATGACGCGTCCTTCGGCGTCTAGGGCTTGAAGTCGCTCTAAGTGAGCAGGCCGAGCTTGTTGGCGTAACGGCAGGCTGTTAGGGACATCTTCAGAGATAATAGCGTAGAGCATTGGGATTATCCTTTTCCATTGGGTTGAAATTGAAGCTCATAATGGTAATCGATTTGTCTGCGTCAGTCTGTTATTGTTCGATCCGCATTTTCTCCCAAGACACTGATTGGAATTTGATTGGCATGGCCCAAACCCTCGAAATACATCCGCAGAATCCAGAGCCACGACTCATTAAACAAGCCGCGCAAATCCTATTGAATGGCGGGGTTATTATCTATCCCACCGATTCAACTTATGCACTGGGTTGTCACATGGGGGACAAGTCCGCGCTAGAGCGTATTCGTAGAATTCGACAGCTGGGCGATAAGCATAACTTTACCTTGGTATGCTCTGATCTCTCGGCAATCGCGACCTATGCCAAAGTGCCCAATAGTGCTTACCGCTTGCTGAAAGCGTTCACTCCGGGGGCTTATACCTTTATTTTGTCTGCCACAGCCGAAGTGCCAAGACGTTTGATGCACCCAAAGCGCAAAACTATTGGCTTGCGAGTGCCCGATAGCGCCGTGGCACAAGCGTTGATCGCTGAGCTCGGTGAGCCCATCATGAGCACGAGCCTTATTCTCCCTGGGGATGAGTTTCCACTTACGGAAATCTACGATATCGAAGATAAGCTAGGCAGCTTGGTGGATCTCATCATAGAAAGCGGTTCCTGCGGTCTTGAGCCGACCACAGTGGTAGACCTTTCAACGGGTGCTGCGGACGTGGTCCGTGTTGGTAAAGGCGACCCCGCGCCGTTTCTCTAACCCTTATGCAATCAACATCCTAGTGCCTGATTCTGCGATGAATTTGGCATGCATAGGCGTGCAAAAAAGTCGTATTCGATTAGGCCATCTGCGATAATGCTGCACTTGAAAATCTAACGTCTATGAGAGGGAATAAGTTTGTCTAGCACGGATTCGAGTCAACGCGTGTTATCGGGGATGCGCCCTACGGGAAAGCTGCACCTTGGCCACTTACACGGGGTCCTAAAAAATTGGGTAAACTTACAATCTGAGTTCGAATGTTATTTCTTCGTCGCTGACTGGCATGCCTTGACAACCCACTACGATGACCCGAGTATCCTCGAAAAAAGTGTCTTCGACATGGTGATCGATTGGTTGGCTGTAGGGGTGGATCCGGAAAAAGCTTCGCTATTTATACAATCCCAAGTGCCGGAGCATGCAGAGTTGCATCTCTTACTGTCGATGATCACTCCTTTAGGTTGGCTTGAGCGTGTACCAAGCTTTAAAGATCAGCAAGACAAGCTAAAAGACAAAGATCTCCAGACCTATGGCTTCCTTGGTTACCCATTGCTGCAAAGTGCCGATATCCTAATCTACAAAGCGGGCCGAGTGCCTGTAGGGGCGGATCAAGTCGCTCATGTGGAGATCACACGCGAAGTGGCTCGTCGATTCAATCATATGTTTGGCAAAGGGCCTGATTTCGAAACTTTAGCTCAAGCGGCCATTCGTAAGATGAGCAAGCAGGCAGCGAAACAGTACAAGGCGCTCTGTAAGGCGTATCAAGAGCAAGGCAGCCAAGAAGCGATGGCGACAGGCCGAGAATTGCTGGCAGCGCAGCAGAACCTTTCGGCAGGTGATAGGGAACGTCTGCAAGGCTTTTTAGAAGGCAGTGGCAAGATCATTCTTGCTGAACCGCAAGCCTTGCTAACACCAGCCTCTAAGATGCCGGGCTTAGACGGACAGAAAATGTCTAAGTCTTACAACAACACGATTTCGTTGCGCGAACCGATTGATCAGGTGAGCACAAAAATCTCAAAAATGCCCACGGATCCAGCGCGTGTGCGCCGTACAGACCCAGGTGACCCCAAGAATTGCCCAGTTTGGCAGCTGCATGAAGTGTATTCGGATGCAGCGACACAGCAATGGGTTGAGCAAGGGTGTCGAAGTGCCGGCATCGGTTGTTTAGAGTGTAAGCGACCTGTGATCGACGCCGTTGTGGCGGAGTTAGAACCCATTCAAGTACGTGCTAGTGAATATGAGAAGAACCCAGACGCGGTCAGAGAAATACTGGCAGCAGGGACGGCGGCCGCTCGTGAAACTGCGGCGCAAACAATGGATGATGTTCGTCAGGCCATGGGGCTGAAATACAGGTAACGCAATAGCGATGCAAGACGACAATACAACACAAAGCGAACAGCCCGAGCCCTCAGAGCCGGCAGCCGACACTGTCAATGTGGAGACTGTGCGACGCATGACGGCGGGTATGCAGCGTGCAAAAGCCGATGATGGGCAAACCGTAGTAGGGGACGTTGGGCAGCAGGAAATGCCTTTCGCGTTTATCGACGGGAAGGCTTATACCGAATTGCCGCGAGACCTCTATATTCCGCCAGACGCTTTGGAAGTGTTTCTTGAAGCCTTCGAAGGGCCGCTAGATTTATTGCTGTACCTAATCAAGCGACAGAATATCGATATTCTTAATATCAACGTGGCGGATATAACCGATCAATATATGGCTTATGTGGACCTCATGGAGGCGAGCCAGTTTGAGTTGGCGGCAGAGTATCTAGTGATGGCGGCGATGTTGGCCGAAATTAAATCACGTATGTTGCTGCCTCGTAGCAGCCTTGATGAAGATGACGAAGAGGATCCGCGTGCGCAACTCATTCGTCGATTACAAGAGTATGAGCGTTATAAACAAGCCGCGGAAGACTTAGATGAGTTGCCTCGACTTGAGCGTGATATTTTTGTTGCGGAAGCAGAGACTCCGAAGATGGAGCGAACGGCGCCCGAGCCAGATGTAGATCTCAAGGAATTGTTAGTTTCCCTAGCAATGGTTTTACGCCGAGCTGATATGTTTGAGCGTCATCATGTGCAACGTGAAACCTTATCGACTCGTGAGAAAATGTCGGAAATTCTTGTACGACTTTCCAGTCAGCACTTTGTTCCCTTGGTCTCTTTGCTGATGCGAGAAGAAGGGCGACTAGGGGTAGTTGTCACATTTCTAGCGGTTATGGAGTTGATCAAAGACTCCCTAGTTGAAATTGTCCAGAGTGAACCTTTTGGCCCAATCCATTTGAAGGCAAGAAGTGAATGAGTGAGAACGAAAACAAACTAAAACAAATTATTGAAGGCTTGCTGCTTAGTGCAGGTAAACCACTTTCTCTTGCAGCCATCTCCAAAGTGTTTCTTGAAGAGGAACGTCCTAGTGACGACGAGCTACGGGCGGCCTTGGCGCAAATCGCAGAAGATTGCGAGGGTCGTGGATTCGAGCTCAAAGAAGTAGCCTCTGGGTATCGCTTCCAGGTGCGCCAAGGGCTGAGTGAGTGGATCTCCCGTTTATGGGATGAAAAACCACAGCGCTATACACGCGCGCTATTGGAAACTTTGGCGTTAGTGGCTTACCGCCAACCTATTACGCGTGGTGATATCGAAGAGATTCGTGGTGTCAGCGTTAGCTCTACGATTGTGCGTACCTTGCTAGATCGAGAATGGATTCGCGTGGTGGGCCACCGTGATGTGCCAGGTCGCCCTGCTATGTTTGCCACTACGAGACAGTTTTTAGATTATTTCGATTTGAAATCATTGCAAGATTTGCCTCCATTGTCAGAGATTCGTGACTTGGATAAATTGAATCCAGAGCTTGCGCTAGAGGAAAATGATTTATCCGATATGCGCGTGTTGGAATTGCCTGGTGAGGGTGAGCAAGAAGGCGAGAACGAAGAGCGTGTTGAAGGAAGTGAAGCCTCGGACGAGAAAGAAATGATTGACGAGGATGAGGCCATGGCAATGGCCAAGCGTCCATTAGATCAAATTCTTGGTGTAGGTCAGTTTGCTCAGAAAGAATTGGATGAAGGTTTAGAGCCTGAAGACGACGACAACGTTGAAGAACAAGATAGAAGCGATGACGCTCCTAAAGAAAACGAGTAAAACACTAAGTTGCTAATCGGCAACTTTTATTTCATGTCGGGAGACAGCAGAGGCGGTTATGGACGAAAAATTACAGAAAGTATTGGCTAGAGCAGGGTTTGGTTCAAGGCGCGAGTTAGAAGGGTGGATTAAGGCTGGGCGCGTTCAGATCAATGGCGTTGTCGCTAATATTGGCGACAGAGTTAAGACGGGCGATGCCTTACTTGTCGATGGCAAGAAGGTCAACCCTAGTAGTGCTGCGGTGGATATGCAGCGCGTGCTTCTTTACAACAAGCCTGAAGACGAAATTTGTACACGCAAAGACCCAGAAGGTCGTCGTACAGTATTCGATAAGCTCCCTAAAATCACACACGGTCGTTGGGTGGCGATAGGACGACTCGATATCAATACGAGCGGGCTACTGTTGTTCACAACAGATGGTGAATTGGCTAACCGTCTAATGCACCCATCGTCAAAAGTTGATCGTGAGTATGCGGTACGGGTAATGGGTGACGTGTCCTTAGAAGTGATTGACGCTATGCACAAAGGGGTCATGATTGACGACCATCTTTGTCGATTCACCGATATCCAATATTTTGCCGGAGAAGGTGCGAATCGTTGGTACCACGTAGTACTTATGGAAGGGCGTAACAGAGAAGTGCGTAAACTCTGGGAGTCACAGGGTATTCGCGTTAGTCGCCTTAAACGCGTTCGCTATGGCCCGATTTTTATCCCGAGCAAAGTAAAACGAGGCGAGTTCTATGAACTGCCCCGTGAGGAAATGAGCTTGCTTTATAATGCAGTTAATTTGCCGCTCAAGGCGCGCCAGCGTAAGCAGACGGCTTCACGGCGCTAACTGTGTATTAGATTGCCGCCGCGCTTCTTGGCATTAGTTAATGCCTTGCTAGCGCGGTCGATTAAACTTGCACTGGTATCTGTGCCGGTCATCACCGCCACGCCAACACTCAATGTCAGTTTCTGCACGGCTTTATCATCTTCCATGAGCACGAGATTATGTGCGCTTTCTGAGATGCGTTTAGCGATAACGTGAGAGCCGGCTCGGTCAGTATTGCTCAACGTCGCCATAAATAGACCTGTTTCGCATCGATAGACTGTATCGGTTAAGCGAGAGAGTTTAACAATTCTCTGGGCAAGATCAGTCAATGCCAGTTTGGATTGCTTGAGTAGCGCGCTACTGGCATTTTTCCCTAGGCTATCCACTTCTATCATCAATACTGAGTAGGCTTGATTGTGGCGTTTGGCCAAATCAATTTCTCGCTCAAGATTGTCTTGTAAATAACATTTGTTCACTACGCCTGTAACAACGTCAGCAAAAGCGGCTTTGACAGCACTTTTGTAAAGTAGGGCATTGCGCAGTGGGTGAATCAAAGGCGACAGTAGTGTTTCTAGAACGCTAAGTTCCTTTTCGGTGAACTTGCGTGCACGTTTGAATATGATTTCACCTAGGTTGTCTTCATTAGTGATGAGGCGATAGCCGCAACTATGAGTGGCTTGTTTGGCCACGCTTGATCTGACATTGGCGTCTTCATTGATGTATAGAATCCCATCAAGGCGCACGACTGCACTGACTCTTTCCAAGAAAATAGTCAGTAATTCGTTAAGATCAATTGATGCTTGCAGCGCTTCAGTTAACTGCATTTTCAAGTCAAGCTTGTCGCCATTAAAAGCGTCGGTTTGCAGAATCTGTTTTGTCTTGTCTGCATTAGCCTCAGACTGCATCTTTGCATGTACGGAGACGACCATGATTTACCCCTTGATAGCGTCGCTATTGTTTAATTTGTTTCTTTAGAGCCCGATGACTTTGTTGCCGCCTTCGCTCTTGATCAAATAAAGCGCTTTGTCTGCGCGCTTGAACATTGTTTCGGCACAGTCTTTAGCGTTGAACGATGTCACGCCAATACTGACGCTGGTGTTAATAATGTCTTCTTCAAAGTGGAGTGCATTGGTTTCAAAGGCGGCTCGTAGCCGCTCTGCAATGATCAATGCTCCATCAGCATTGGTGCGATTAAGTATCACCACGAGCTCATCGCCGCCGTAACGGAATGTAAGGTCGGTGCTGCGATTGATTTTGTTAAGCGTGTCGACAAGGTGTTTGAGTACTGCGTCACCAGCACTATGTCCGTATGTGTCGTTCACGTACTTGAAACGGTCGATGTCTAGAACGAGCAGAGACAAGGGTTGTTTGAAGCGGCTGGCCAAGTTTATTTCTCGATCCAGAGCGTTATCCATCGCAATACGATTGCCTGCGCCTGTCAAAGAATCCGTTAGTGATGCCATTAGTGCATCGCGATAGGTCAGTGCATTTCGGAGCGGGCAAATTAGTGCGCTCAGCATGACCTCAATCGCTTGTAAATTTTTATCAGAGAAGCGTGTATTACGGTAGAACACGATTTCACCGAGGTGATCGTTTGCCGTAATAAGTCGATAGCCACAACTATGAGAGGCTTTGCGGCCGGTCACTGTTTGTAGTTTCTGGTTCTCATTAATGTATTGCAGTCCGTCGAGCTCAACGTTCGGTTTTAGCTCTGCTAGAAACGTATGCAGCAATTGCTCGATATCGAGGGTGGTTTGAAGGCTCGCAGCCATGCGATAGCGTCGTTCACTATAATCTTCGCGCACAAAATCGCTGGGAGGCGGAGTCTGCGGTTTGCTAAGACTAAGTCTGGCACTATTGAAATCAATAGTATTCGATGTTTGTAGAGGCGTTGCCATTCGAATAGCGCTCCTTCGGTCCTTGTTTTTTGCCCATACGGCAAGGTTCTGCAGATCGCATCGAAATTAATGCCTGCTAAGCACCTTAAGCGAGGATCATGCCAACAGGGGGTGAAGGATTGTTTTGTTTATATAAAACAGTAGGTTGGGGGTATTTTGAATGAAGGGTTGTTGCGGTGGTGAGCTTGAATATTGCCGCAGGTGTCAGAAAAAGCGGCAATATTTGTCCACTTTAGTGGCCGCGAGATATGAGGTGTGCCGGTTTTCTGACGCCTTGTGGCGTCAGGGTGGGGGTAAAACTGCCGTTCTATGCTTTTAGGGCTTCTCCGGTGATGCCTGTACTGTCACTCCCCATCAAATAGAGGTATAGCGGCATGCGTTCTTCGGGCGTGGTCAAGGAGTCAGGGTTTTCAGCGGGGTAGGCATCCTTGCGCATGTTGGTGCGAGTAGCTCCTGGATCAATGCTGTTGACGCGTATCTGGCTCGTTTGTTGTAACTCGTCGGCAAGGACTTGCATTAAACCTTCAGTGGCAAACTTGCTGACCGCATACGCGCCCCAGTAAGCGCGGCCTTTACGTCCGACACTTGACGACGTGAATATGACGCTAGCGCTTGGTGCCGCTTGCAAGGCGGGGATTAGTTCTTTTGTGAGGGCAAACGCGGCATTGACGTTGACTTGCATGACTTGCATCCATTCTTCGTAGGCGAAGAATTGAATGGGAGAACGAGGTCCCAGGCGCGCCGCGCTGTGTAAGATCCCATCTAATTTGCCAAACTGCTCTAAGACATTCTGGCCTAGGACTTTAAAGTCCTCTTCTTTTGCATGCTGCAGATCCATGGGATGAATGATTGGCTCCGGATAATTCGCAGAGACAATTTGATCGTATAAGGCTTCTAGTTTACTGGTCGTGCGGCCAAGCATGATGACCGTTGCGCCATGTTGCGCGTAAGCGAGCGCGGCGGCCTTGCCGATGCCATCGCCAGCACCGGTTACAAGTATGGTTTTGCCTTTAAGTAAATCAATAGGGGCGCTATACGTTTCCATAAAAAATTCCAAATAAACTCTTTAAATGACTAATTGATTGCCTATGCAGATAGGCATTGTTGTATTTGTTCGACCCGGTCAACGATGAGGTCAGCACCCCAAGAATCAACGTGGGGCGTGAGCGGTAAGTATCCGTATGTGACTGCAATGGTATACATGCCAGCGGCGTTTCCTGCTTCGATATCGCGAGGGTGGTCCCCAACGTACACGACGTTTTCAGGAGCGAGGCCAAGTTGCGTGCAAGCCAATAGCAGGGGCTCGGGATGAGGTTTTGTGTGTGTCACATCATCTGGGCACACTAAACTTGCGCAACGCGCCAGCAGTTCCAGACGTGCTAATAAAGGACGACTGTATAGCGTTGGTTTATTGGTCACGACTCCCCACTTGATGGCGTCATGCTCCATTTTCGTCAGTAATGACTCCATGCCTGGGTAGAGTGTTGCCTGCGTCTGTTCAATGCGCTGTCTGTAAAGTTGTAACAGGGCGTCAAGCTGACTCTGGAAGAGTGGGTCTGCGGGGCCAATGCCAAACGTGAGTTCTACTAAGGCTCGTGCCCCGTTGGACACTGTTTGATGAATGGCACTGTGGGGCACGGCAGCAATGCCCGACGCTTTGGTCATATCATCGATAACCGCGCAGAAGTCGGCGGCGGTATCGAGCAAAGTGCCATCTAAGTCAAAGAGCATTGCCTTGAGTGGGTGTGGGAAAGTCTTGCTCATGAACTCTCTGTCGCCGCCTCTGGTGCTACAAAATGACCGATATAATTTACATCCACATTAGATTCGAGGGAGTAACGTTTCGTTATTGGGTTGTAAGCAAGTCCTACTAACTCACCTGCCATTAACGACTGCAACCGTGCCCAAGAGAGTAGCTCAGAAGGTTTGATGAACTTGGCGTAATCATGGGTGCCTTTGGGCACTAGGTTGAGGACATACTCTGCCCCTAAGATGGCGAATAAATAGGACTTAGGGTTGCGGTTGATTGTTGAGAAAAACAAGTGGCCTCCAGGCTTTACGAGTGCGGCGCATGCACGCACGATAGCCTCGGGGTCTGGAACATGTTCTAGCATTTCTAGGCAAGTCACCACGTCAAAGCTGCCAGGCTCGCGCGCGGCCATCGCTTCTGCTGAAATCTTCTCGTAATGGATATCAAGCCCGCTTTCTAGTTGGTGCAGTTTGGCTACTTTTAGCGACGCATCGGCAAGATCTATAGCGCTAACCTCAGCCCCTTGTTGCGCCAAGGCCTCACTGAGTATGCCTCCGCCACAACCGATATCAAGCACGCGCTTGCCAGCCAAATTGACTTTACTGCTGATGAATCCCATACGTAATGGATTAATTTCATGCAACGGTTTGAATTCACTATTGGGATCCCACCAGCGCGAAGCTAAGGCTTCAAACTTGTGGATTTCGGCCGCATCGTGATTGCTAAATTCTTCGTCTGTTTTTGCACTATTCATGCGCTTCCTTTTACCCTAGTTGTCGGGCATCCGATTGTATTTTTTGTTGCCATGTCTGCACATTGGCACGTAATGCTTCGACATCTATTGTCGTTAATTGTCCTGAGTCGACGAGCAGTTTTCCCGCGACCCACACGTGGCTCACTTGGCTAGACTTAGTGCTATAGACCAGTTGAGAGAGTGGGTTATAAATGGGAATCGCATTCATTGTGTCGAGTTTAACGGCAATCATGTCGGCAAATTTTCCTGGTTCTAGCGTGCCAATGTCAGTCTCTAATCCCATTGCCTTAGCGCCGTTGATTGTGGCCATACGCAATGCTTGTGAGGCGGGTAGGGCTGAGGCATCACCCGCTACGGCTTTGGCCAAAAGCGCCGCGGTCTGCATTTCGCCGAACATGTCTAAATCATTGTTGCTAGCAGCACCATCGGTGCCCAGTGCGACATTGATGCCAGCCTCTAATAATTGTGCGACGGGACAGAACCCGCTGGCCAGTTTTAGGTTGGATTCGGGGCAGTGCACGATGCTAGCGCCATTTTCGAGCAATAAGTGGGTGTCTTCCTCGTTCATTTGCGTTGCGTGAACGCAGAGCAGTCGAGGCGAGATTAAGCCCAGATCAGCCAAGCGTTGAATGGGCCGTTTGCCAGTAGCGATCAGAGCTTCGCTGACCTCGTGTGCGGTCTCGTGCACGTGTATGTGTATTGGGATGTCGAGCTCTTCGGCAAAGGTCGCTATTTTTAATAACGGCGCGTCGGACACTGTGTAAGGGGCGTGCGGGCCGAAGGCTATGCTGATTAATGGGTGGTGTCGGTAATCATCGTTTAATGCCGTGGCTTTGCTAATGTATTCCTCAGGGTCTTGTGCCCATGCAGTAGGGAAATCTATAACCGGGCAAGCAAGTTGTGCGCGCATGCCGATCTCGGCCGCTGCGCGGGCGGACTGATCTGGGAAAAAGTACATATCCGCAAAGCAGGTGGTCCCTGAAAGTAGCATCTCGGCAATGGCGAGCTGGGTGCCATGGTAGACAAACTCTTCGCAAACCCATTTCCCTTCCATTGGCCAGATATAATCCTCTAGCCATGTTTTTAGCGGGAGATCGTCGGCAGCGCCTCGAAACAGCGACATCGCGGCGTGGCCATGGCTGTTGACCATTCCTGGCATTAGCGCGTGTTGCATCAAGGAGATTTCCTGCGTGGCTTTAAAGCGTTGTGAGGCCTGCAGGCTGGGTAATATTTCAACGATGCGCTCTTGGTGAACGACAATGCAGTGCTCTTCTAGTAGAGCTTGGGTGTCGTCGGCCGTCAGAATCCATCGGGCATGTACCAATAGATCGACAGATTCGGGTGAATTAGGCAGCACAGCGAAGCTCCTTTGAGATTCTTAAAGGGTCGCGATTATAGCGAAAGTGCTAACAAATAGCCCGTTTTGAAGCTGTGCTTGAGCAAGTGCCTTAAGCTTCGTGAATTTTCGGCGATGAAAGGGTTTAAGTGCCTGAATTAGTGTCGGTTAGCCATTACTTTGTGTTAACATTACGCACTTTTGCGAAGAGCGATTCTTGCCAGATATAAGGCAAGGGTTGATCGCCTGTAGCCCTAGTGATTCCGTGCGTTGTGCCCTTGTGGTTGGTGCGGGATCTGAAAGCGTTAAGTTGTTAGGAATACATGGATCGAGTGCTGTTGTAGTTTGCGTAATTATCCAATGGCATCGCCGGTGTCTGTGTCGTTGAGGGATTAGAGTTTTATGTCTGAATTTGCAAAACAAGTATCGCCAGTATCACTCGAAAGCGAAATGCGCGAGTCGTACCTTGCGTACGCGATGAGTGTCATTGTGGGCAGAGCATTGCCCGATGTTCGAGATGGCTTGAAACCGGTTCATCGGCGCGTGCTTTTCGCCATGAATGTGCTATCCAACGATTGGAACAAGCCTTATAAGAAATCGGCCCGTGTGGTCGGTGACGTTATCGGTAAGTACCACCCGCACGGCGATAGCGCTGTGTATGACACCATTGTACGAATGGCGCAGGACTTCTCGTTGCGTTACACGTTGGTAGATGGTCAGGGTAACTTCGGTTCCGTTGATGGCGACTCGGCCGCTGCGATGCGATATACAGAAATCCGCATGGCCAAAATTGCCCATGACTTGATGGCAGACCTCGATAAAGAGACCGTCGATTTCTCTGACAACTACGATGGTACTGAAAGAATTCCTGATGTGTTCCCTACTCAGGTGCCAAACCTTCTTATTAATGGTTCCTCCGGTATTGCCGTAGGTATGGCGACGAATATTCCTCCGCATAACTTGCGTGAGGTTGTCGATGCGTGTGTGGCACTTCTAGATAACGAAGACATCACAATTGACGAGCTCATGGAGCATATCCATGGCCCAGACTTCCCAACTGCCGGTATCATCAATGGCCGTGCAGGCATTGTGGATGCATACAAAACAGGCCGTGGGCGCATTTATATGCGGGCACGTGCTGAGATTATCGAAGATGCAAAAACTAATAAGCAAACTATTATCGTCACGGAAATTCCGTACCAGCTTAATAAGTCTAGACTCATTGAGCGTATTGCAGAGTTAGTCAAAGAGAAGAAGATCGAAGGCATTACAGAGCTGCGCGATGAGTCAGATAAAGACGGCATGCGTATCGTCATTGAGCTTCGTCGCGGTGAAGTCGGAGAGGTCGTGCTAAACAACCTTTACGCTCAAACTCAAATGCAGTCAGTGTTCGGGATCAACATGGTGGCCTTGGTTGATGGTCAGCCAAAGTTGTTGAATCTTAAAACGATCATCGAATGTTTTATTCGTCATCGCCGCGAAGTGGTGACACGTAGAACAGTTTATTTGCTGCGTAAAGCGCGCGAGAAAGGCCATATCCTTGAGGGTCTGGCGGTAGCATTGGCGGACATCGATGCAGTGATTGCATTGATCAAAGAATCCCCTACAAGCGCAGAGGCAAAAGAGAAATTACTTGCTCGTTCTTGGCAGTCTGGAAGCGTATTGCAGTTGTTGGGTGATGCGGGTGCTGATGCCTGTCGTCCCGATGAATTGCCAGCAGAATACGGCATGAGCGGTGATGAATATCATCTCTCTCCTGTGCAGGCACAAGCGATTTTGGATCTTCGTTTACATCGATTAACGGGCTTAGAGCAAGAAAAGCTCATTAATGATTATCAAGAGTTACTTCGACAGATAAGCGATTATCTAGATATATTGGGTAGTGAAGTCCGCCTTTTCTCGGTAGTTAGAGAAGAGTTGGCGGCAGTGCGTGAAAATTATGGCGACGAGCGCCGTACTGAAATCACGACTTCCCAGCTTGACCTGTCTATCGAAGACCTTATTACCGAAGAAGACCGTGTCGTGACTATTTCACGCAGTGGCTATGCTAAATCGCAGCCATTGGCTGATTATCAAGCGCAGCGTCGTGGTGGTATGGGTAAGGCGGCTGCGTCTGTAAAAGACGAGGATGTGGTCGAACACCTATTGATTGCCAGCAGTCACGATACTTTGTTGTGCTTTACCAGTACGGGCAAAGTGTTTTGGTTGCGAGTGTTTAATATTCCTTTGGCGAGTCGCACCTCACGCGGCAAGCCTATAGTGAATATCCTTCCATTGGAGGAAGGCGAGCACATCACCAGTATGTTGCCTATCCGAGAATATACGGAAGGGTATTTCATCTTCATGGCAACGGCCATGGGGACAGTGAAGAAAACATCTCTTACGAACTTTTCACGTCAACGCAGTGTTGGTTTACGCGCTATCGAGCTAGACGAAGGTGATCGTTTGGTAGGCACAGCCCTAACCAATGGCGAGCGTGAGATTATGTTGTTCAGTAGTAGTGGTAAAACTATCCGCTTTAAAGAAAGTGATGTTCGTGAAATGGGCCGAACAGCGCGTGGCGTCCGAGGTATTCGTTTGGCGGAAGGTCACGCGATGATCTCGTTGATCATTCCGGAGGAAGGCAAGCAGGTCTTGACCGTCAGTGAAAATGGCTATGGTAAGCGTACCGTCACCGAAGATTTCCCGACTTACGGTCGTGGAGGACAAGGGGTGATAGGGATGCAGACGAGCGAGCGCAATGGTCAAATTGTAGGGGCGACTCAAGTGGCCGACGGAGACGAAATCATGTTGATTTCCGATCGTGGCACGTTGGTGCGTACCCGTGTTGATGAAGTGTCTGTGCTCAGCCGTAACACGCAAGGGGTGCGACTCATCAAGCTTAAGACAGACGAGAAACTCGTTGGTTTGGAGCGTGTAGACGAGCCAGAGATTGTTGAGGGGGTTGATGCAGAGGATTCTGAACAGCCTGAGCAGTCTGAGCAGCCTACTAATGATGTGGCTGACGATGCACCTACAGATTGAGGGTTAGCTTAATTCTGACTTTCTTCACTTTTTTGAGAATATGCTTTGTCTGATTCTGTACAAAATGCAATGCCCGGCAGCGCGACGGTCGCTTTTTTAGGGCCGTTAGGGACTTTTACTCACGCAGCTGTCGATCAACACTTCGGTGCAGAAGCCGATAAACACAGCATGACCACGATTAACGATGTTTTTGCCGAGGTAGAGTCTGGGCGGGCGAGTTACGGGGTCGTGCCTGTGGAAAATTCCACCGAAGGGGCGGTTAATAACACCCAAGATTGTCTTATCGATACCTCTTTGCACATCGTTGCTGAGGTCGTGATTCCTATCGCTCAGAACTTCATGTTGCAAAAGAGCGGTGATCCCTCGCAAATCACTCGTATTGTTTCCCACAGGCAATCACTGGCACAGTGTCGGCGTTGGTTGTCGGTGCATTGGCCTAATACCCCCATAGAAGAAGTTTCCAGTAATGCAGAAGCCGCGCGTCAGGCCTCGGTAGACCCGCATACGGCGGCGATTGCCGGTGAGCGTGCCGCGAGTTTATACGGTTTGACGCTTCTTCATAAAGGCATACAAGATCAGCAAAGTAACTGCACAAGATTTCTAGTGTTAGCGCCAAGGGGTGTGGCACCTACAGGGCATGACAAGTGCTCTATCTTGGTTTACACCGAGAACAAACCAGGAGCCTTGTTTCGCGTTCTAGAGCCGTTTAACACCTTCCAAGTCAGCCTCACCAAGATAGAAACGCGGCCTGCCCCTGATAGTGTTTGGGCTTATGTGTTTTTTATTGATTTCGAAGGGCATGCCGACGACCAAGCCGTGCGGCATGTGATAGAGCAGCTGCGGGAGCGTACGGTTAAAATAAAACAGTTAGGCTCCTACCCTATAGCGAAGGTGGCAACATGAGTGCGTTGCGCGATAAAAACATACTCATTGTCGGTTTAGGGTTGATCGGTGGCTCTGTCGCTCGTGGCTTGCGTCAGCAGGGTTTGGGTGGGCAGATCTTCGCCTGTGGACGAGACACCGTGCCGCTGCAAAAAGCACAAGAAGACGGTGTTATCGATGCGTGGTCAACCGATCTGCGCGAGATTGCCCCTAAGGCTGACTTGATTCTGATTGCCGTGCCTACGCTGAGCGTGGGGCGTATTCTTGAAATGCTAGTCGACGTCATTGCCGACGATGTGGTGATTACGGATGCGGCGAGTGTAAAGGGGAGTGTGTTAGAAGATGTGCGCCGCGTGTGGGGTGAGGTTCCTGGAAATTTCGTATTAGGGCATCCAATTGCTGGCTCCGAGCGCAGTGGCTATGAAGCCTCTACGGCCGATCTGTATGAGCAGCGGCGAGTTATTATTACGCCTACAAAAGAGACGGCCGTGGGGGCGCTAGGGATGGTCTGCGCCCTATGGCAGGGGCTTGGGGCTCAAGTCAGTCAGATGAGTGTTGAGGATCACGATGCGATTCTCGCGGCAACGAGCCATTTGCCGCATCTGCTCGCGTACTCCCTTGTTAACACCTTGAGTGCGCAAACACAGATTGACGATATTTTTAAATTTGCTGCCGGTGGCTTTGCGGGTTTTACCCGTATTGCTGGCAGTGATCCCGTAATGTGGCGTGACATTTTTCTTGCCAATGGCCCCGCTACAATCGAGGTGCTCGATGCCTATATGGCAGAGTTGACCCGTATGCGTCAGGCCTTGCTTGACCGGGATGGTGCGACATTAGAAGTGGCGTTCAATGATGCCAAAACAGCGCGTAATCACTTCATTGATACGCACTTTTCAAAAATAGAAGAGGGTGCCCAGGTGAATGCAGTCCCTGTTCTGACGATCGACGGTCCTGGTGGTTCTGGAAAGGGGACCATTAGCGCTAAAGTCGCGGCGAGCCTCGGTTGGCATTATCTCGATAGCGGGGCTTTGTATCGTATTTTAGGCGTCGCTGCTCAGCGCGCGGGTGTTGCCACGAGTGATGAGCAGGCGGTGCTAGCGTTGGTGGATTCCTTGGCCATACGCTTTGGAATCGAAGATGGGACTGTATGGGTGGGGGGCGAGGAAGTCTCCACTGCCATTCGTCACGAATCTGCAGGGGCTTTAGCTTCTGAAGTTGCTGTGATACCCGCGGTGCGCGCGGCTTTGCTAGGCCGCCAATTGGATTTTCGTCAGGCTCCTGGCTTAGTCGCCGATGGGCGTGACATGGGGACGGTGGTCTTTCCGGATGCACCAATCAAAGTGTTTCTGACAGCAAGCGCCCAAGAGCGTGCAAATCGACGGTATAAGCAGTTGATTGCTAAGGGGAATGATGTTAATCTCTCCGCCCTTTTTCTGGATATCCAAGCCCGAGATGAGCGTGATAGTCAACGTGCGATCTCGCCCTTGAAGCCTGCGGACGATGCGGTAGTGGTTGATACCACTGCAATGAGCATCGAAGAAGTGGTGGTAAAAGTGCTTGAATTGGTTCGCCAGAAAGTAGCACTTACTAGTAATTGATCGAAAAGTTTTTAATACGCCGTTTCCGAGTTTACCAGCCTAGATCGGATACGGCGTTTTTAGTAATAGACCCGCGCGTGCTGGAGTGCGGTTAATGTTGAATATACAGGACCTAAGATGACTGAGAGTTTCGCTGAATTATTTGAACAAAGTTTAAAAGATATCGATATGACACCAGGTGCGATTGTGACCGGTGTTGTGATCGCAATCGACTCGGACTGGGTAACAGTCCATGCCGGATTAAAATCCGAGGGTGTTATTCCACGTAACCAATTCCTAGAGGAAGATGGTTCTTTCGCGTTGGTAGTTGGCGATTCAGTGAAAGTTGCACTCGAAAGTGTTGAAGACGGTTTCGGTGAAACTCGTCTGTCCCGCGAGAAGGCGAAACGCGCCGAGTCTTGGATGGATCTTGAAGCAGCATTTGAGAAAAATGAAGTGGTTATGGGTGTTATCAACGGTAAGGTCAAAGGCGGCTTTACAGTAGATCTAAACAACATCCGTGCGTTCTTGCCGGGTTCATTGGTTGATGTTCGACCAATCCGTGACACTACGCACCTTGAAGGCCAAGAGTTAGAATTCAAACTGATCAAATTGGATCAGAAGCGCAACAACGTTGTTGTATCTCGTCGTGCTGTGCTTGAAGCAGTTAGCACTGAAGAGCGTGATGAGTTGTTGGCTCAGTTACAAGAAGGCATGTCTGTTAAAGGTGTTGTTAAGAACCTTACTGACTACGGCGCCTTCGTTGACTTGGGCGGCGTAGATGGCTTGTTGCATATCACTGATATGTCTTGGAAGCGCATCAAGCACCCAAGTGAAATCGTTAATGTTGGCGACGAGATTCAAGTAAAAATTCTGAAGTATGACCGTGAGCGTAACCGTGTATCTCTAGGCCTCAAGCAATTGGGCGAAGATCCTTGGGTTGCAATCAAAGCGCGTTACCCAGAGAAGTCTGTTGTTAAGGCAACTGTGACTAATCTGACTGACTACGGTTGTTTTGCTGAGCTTGAGCAAGGCGTAGAAGGTTTGGTACACGTTTCAGAAATGGATTGGACTAACAAAAACGTTCACCCATCTAAAGTGGTACAACTTGGTGATGTTGTAGACGTCATGATTCTGGACATCGACGAAGAACGTCGTCGTATTTCACTGGGTATCAAACAGTGCTACCAGAACCCATGGGATCGTTTCGCAGAAGCATTCAAGAAAGGCGACAAGATCAGTGGCAGCATCAAATCTATCACTGACTTCGGTATCTTCATCGGTCTTGAAGGCAACATCGACGGCCTCGTGCATTTGTCCGATATTTCTTGGGACGAGCCAGGCGAAGAAGCGGTACGTGAATACAAGAAAGGCGACGAGATCGAAACAGTTATCCTGTCTATCGACTCCGAGCGTGAGCGTATCTCTCTTGGTATCAAGCAGTTGTCTGATGACCCATTCGTCAGCTACGTTGGTGAGTTCGAGAAAGGCAGCATCGTGAAGGGCGTGGTAGCGTCTGTTGAAGCGAAATCTGCAATGATCACTTTGAAAGACGGTGTTGAAGGCATGCTACGTGCTTCAGAAATCAGCCGCGACAAAGTTGAAGATGCTCGTAACGTATTGAAAGAAGGCGATGAGATTGAAGTTAAAGTCGTCAGTGTTGATCGTAAGAGCCGAGTGCTTGGCCTCTCTGTTAAAGCGATCGAAATTGATAACGAAAAATCTGCGATTCAAGATCACAAAAATCAGGAGCCTACTTCGGCTGCACCGACCACAATTGGTGACCTGATTAAAGCAGAGATGGAAAAGAAGTAATCTCTACGCAATGTGTGACTGAATGTACTGTTGTTTACAGATCGCGGCGTAATTTACAAGGAATAGGCCATGACTAAGTCTGAACTTATTGATCGAATTGCAGGAAAGCAAAGTCAACTCTCATCGAAAGATGTAGAGTTGTCAGTGAAGGCAATTATTGAATATATGTCTCAGGTATTGTCCGAAGGTGGTCGTATTGAAATACGAGGCTTCGGTAGTTTTTCACTACACTACCGAGTGCCACGTATAGGTCGTAATCCTAAGACAGGCACTCCGGTGGAACTTAGTGGTAAATACGTGCCTCATTTCAAGCCTGGTAAGGAGCTGCGTGATCGCGTCAACCTCAGTCTGGAAACATACCCGAGTTAATCAGCGATTAGCAGATTGGATCGGTTAAAAAAACGGCGAACTCGCAAGGGTATCGCCGTTTTTTTCTTTGGGACTGCGTATAATTGTTTTATGTTCATTTATCACCTTGGCATAAGAGGACAGTTTTATGAATAAGCTGACACGTATCTTGGTCTGGTGTTTTATATTCATCGTGTTTGTTGTAAGTATTGTGTTCTCCTTCTCTAATACGCAAACGATAGCGCTTTCGTTTGGCATTACAACGTTGGCCCCGCAACCACTAGCTGTGTGGGTGATTGCCTCTTTTGCGATAGGCGGGGTCTTGGGTCTATTACTCGGGATTGGTTTAGTAAAAAATCTACGCACTAAGCTCGAGATAAAGCGGCTGAGCAATCAAGTGAGTAAGTTGGAACAGGCGCTCGCCTATGAGCGAACGAAGCACGCGGCAATTGATGTAACAGTTAAACCCTAATTTTATTTTACTCTAGAGGATTAGCGATTTATGACACAGAGCGCATTTGATACGAAGAGGATCATCGTCGCACTCGATTTTCCTGATGCCGCCCAGGCTCGCTTATTACTTGCCCAACTCGACCCCACGCAATGCCGTGTCAAAATTGGCAAAGAGCTGTTTACTCGAAGTGGTCCGAGTTTTGTCGAGGAAGTGATTGCGCTAGGGTTCGATGTTTTTTTAGACATGAAATATCATGACATTCCTAATACGGTTGCTAAGGCTGTACTGGCCGCTGCGCAACTTGGGGTGTGGATGGTGAATGTTCATGCCAGTGGTGGCAGTGAAATGATGTCAGCGGCCGCTGAGGCGGTGCGTAATGAGAGCCATCGACCGATTCTGATTGCCGTGACCGTCTTGACGAGTATGACGGAGTCAGACCTCGCGGAAATTGGCCTAGAGGTCTCGCCAAAAGCACAAGTTCAAAGATTGGCAGCACTTGCGCAGAGAAGTGGCATGGACGGTGTAGTCTGTTCGGCCGAAGAAGTATCAAGTTTGCGAGAGGCCTTAGGAGATGAATTTATTTTAGTCACTCCAGGGATTCGACCAGAAGGGGATGCCGCTAACGATCAGAAGCGTATCGTGACTCCTTCCGCGGCGCTCAAGGCTGGGAGTCATTACTTGGTCATTGGTCGTCCAATAACGCAAGCAAGCAATCCTAGGGAAAAGCTTAACGCGATCTATCAACAGATTCGTGGCGATTTTGGCGATCTTTGCTAGAGTCATTAATACAGCCATAACGCTGTATTAATCGTAAGTCCCTAAGACTATATAAGGAATCAATCATGAAAAGGATTTTATGTTGTATTGCTTTGGTACTAGCGTGCCTGCCTACACTTTCAGTGTCTGCGTTTGCGCAAGAAGATGAACAGATCGCTGAAATGCTCGCCGCAAAATCACAAGTGGATATCAATGCAGCTGATGCCGCCACTTTGGCGTTAGCGTTAGAGGGGGTTGGTATGTCGAAGGCGCAAGATATTGTGGCTCATCGTGAAGAGTTCGGTGAGTTTAAAAATCTAGAAGATCTCGAGAAAGTGCGGGGAATTGGCCCCGCTACGATTGCACGGAATCGCGACAAGATTCTGATTGTGTCAAAAGAATAAGGTTCACCACTTGTTGTAGAATAGGGCGTAGCGCTTACGCCCTATTCTATTCTAAAGCGTGATGCCTAGGGCTCACTATGTTCGACGTGTTTCTTATCATTCCTGTGTTTTTTCTGTCGTTGTGGCTTACGGCCATAATGTTTAATTTTGCGCAAAAAGCCCAAATTTTGGCAATTCCAACACAGCGTAGTTCTCATACCGTAGCGACTCCAGTCGGGGGCGGTGTAGCGATCGTTTTCGCCTATGTGCTCGGTATTGGTCTATTGGCTTTGCAGAAGCAGTTACCCATAAGAGAAGTCCTCGCACTTTGTATGAGTTTGCCGGTAGCAGTCGCGGGCTTTATTGATGACCGCAGTGACCTCAATCACCGGGTCCGCTTATTACTGCAAGCGCTATCTGTCATATTCGCATTGGTATTGCTTGGCCCCCTCCCAAGTTTAGCGTTCGGCCCGATTGCTCTGGGTGGAGTAGTGTTAGGGGGAGTGTTAGCCCCATTGTGCCTGTTATGGTTAACCAACCTTTATAATTTTATGGACGGTATTGACGGTTTAGCTGGGGCGCAAACGGCTTTTGTCAGTTTGGCAGGGGCCTTTATAATGGCTGCTAATGGCGATTTCCCCGTCGCCTTGTTGAGCTTGTTTGTATTTGCAGGGAGCGTCGCGTTCACTGTTTGGAACTGGCCACAGGCACGGATATTTATGGGGGATGTTGGCAGCGGTTTTGTTGGCATGAGCTTAGGCGTGATTGCGTTAATGGCGCACATCCACGGAACGATGAGTCTTTGGAGCTGGTTTATTCTGCTAGCAGTGTTCGTTGTGGATGCCACTATTACGTTAATTCGACGGGTGACTACCGGTAAGCCTTGGGCCCATGCTCATCGGGAGCATGCCTATCAGCATATGGCTGATTGTAAAAATGGTCACAAAACTGTCTCACTTTATGTGTTATTAATAAACACGGTTTACTTGCTGCCGTTGGCTGTTTTAGCAAGTAAACACCCCGAATATGGGGTATATTTTACCATCCTAGGCGTTGTACCTTTAGGGGTGCTAGCAGTTCTTTGCGGCGCAGGCAGGGAATCGAAAGGTCGATTAGCGACATGGCTGCATTCAAAATCGCTTTAATGCAGCACGACCTCTTCTCAAGGGAAAACCTATGAACTTGTATACGGTACCGCTTTCTCGGGCTGTGAAACAGATGCTGATGATGCTCGCAGATAGCGTCATGCTTGGGCTTGCCCTGTGGCTATCATTTGCATTACTTGGCGTAGAGTTTTTCGCCGTCAATGAAGGTGTGTCGCTCTATTTTTCACTGGCCAATATCGCGAGTGTGATTGTTTTCCTACGGATTGGTTTATATCGGGCCATCTTGCTTTATATGGGATTGCAGTCTGGGTTTATCGTTCTTCAAGGTGTCACTATTTCTACAGGGCTGTTGGTTGGCACCGCTTACTTTTTCTTGCCGGCAGAAAATTACGACAACGCTATTTTTCCTATTTATTGGATGATCTCCCTATTGTTTGTTGGGGGGAGTCGCTTTGTGGCCAAGGTGGCATTGCAGAATCTTATTCAAAATTTCCGTCCGAAAGAGCCCGTGATTATTTACGGTGCCGGCAGTTCGGGAATGCAGTTGGTAGCGGCATTGCAAAATGGTGATCAATACCTGCCTGTTGCGTTTGTGGATGATAGTCGGGGTCTTGTTGGGAGTACTGTGCACGGGATTCGAGTCTATAGTCCTGGTGCTTTGTCCGATTTGGTCGAGAATTTTTCCGTTCGTCAAATCTTGTTGGCAATTCCTTCTGCGACCCACGTAGAGCGTAAAGAAATTTTAAATAGGTTGGAGCATCTGCCAGTCCATGTGAAAACAGTGCCTGATCTATTCGATATGGTGTCAGGCAAAGTAGGGGTGGATGAGATACGAGATATCGATATCGAAGACCTTTTGGGTCGCGACATTGTTCCTCCTAATCCCAAACTGCTTGGTGCCTGTATTACTGGGCGTTCAGTGATGGTGACCGGTGCCGCGGGTTCTATTGGCTCTGAGTTATGTCGTCAGATCCTATTGCTGAAACCTTCACGCTTGGTGCTGCTCGATAGTTTTGAATACGGCCTGTATACCGTTGAGAACGAATTGCTTGAGAGTAAGGCGGCGGTTGATGGCGGAGATAAAATAGAGCTCATCGCCTTGCTTGGGAATGTGGGCAATCCGCAGTTGATGGAGCACACCATGAAGCGCTTTTCAGTGAACACTGTTTATCATGTGGCGGCTTATAAGCAAGTGCCCATGGTCGAGAGTAATATCATTGAAGGGGTACAAAACAATATTTTTGGGACTCTCGTGTCTGCGCAAGCGGCGGAGAAAACCGGGGTCACCCATTTCGTGTTGATCTCAACTGACAAGGCAGTGCGGCCTACCAATTTCATGGGTGCAACGAAACGCTTTGCAGAGCAAGTCCTACAAGCAATGGCCTATAACAAGAGTAAAACCTGCTTTAGTATGGTGCGCTTTGGCAATGTGCTTGGTTCCTCCGGATCTGTAGTGCCTTTATTCAGGCGTCAGATTAGCTTAGGCGGTCCGGTAACGGTAACGCACCCCGAAGTCACTCGTTACTTCATGACGGTGCAAGAGGCCGCTCAGTTGGTGATACAGGCCGGTTCCATGGCCACGGGAGGAGATGTGTTCGTTCTCGATATGAATGAACCGATACGAATCGTCGATCTCGCAAAGAAAATGGTTCATCTGATGGGCTATGACGTCAAGGATGAAAATTCCTATAAAGGCGATATTGCCATTGAGTACACAGGCTTGCGTGCTGGCGAGAAACTCTACGAAGAGCTCTTAATCGGGGAGTCAGTCACGGGCACTGAGCACCCTAAAATTATGCGCGCCGAAGAAGAGGCGTTGAGCTTGGAAGAAATAGAAACCTTACTTGGCCGACTGCAGATCGCATGTAAACGTTTAGATTTGCAGCAAATTCGCGAAATACTCATGACTGCTGTCGATGGCTTTGAGCCAAAAGAAGGGCCGACGGATCCGCTATGGCAGGTTGATGCGAGTGTTTTGAAAGCTGGGCAAGAAAAAGCAGGCACTGACGCCGACGGTAAGGTAACGACGCTGTATAAGTAAGCAATTAAAACTACCCTGTAGTGCCGCAATGACACCACAGGGTTTGGTCATTATTCTCTTGTGATGGTGATGATCACTACATCATCGATAGGCACGTCTTGGTGCATACCGCGATTGCCAGTAGAGACGCCGGCGATGTCGTCAACGATATCCATTCCTTCGATTACCTCAGCAAATGCCGCATAGCCAAAACCGCGTGGCGTTTCGTTCGTGTGGTTGAGGAAGTCATTGTCGACCAAGTTAATGAAAAACTGACTAGTCGCGCTGTCTACTACTTGTGTGCGGGCCATTGCGAGGGTGCCACGGTCATTCTTCAAATCCGCTGTTGCCTCATTCTTAATCTGCTCTAAGGTAGGCTTTTGCATCATATCAGGTGTGAATCCGCCACCCTGTGCCATAAAGCCAGGAATTATCCGGTGGAATATTAGGCCGTCATAGAAGTTGCTATCGACGTAGCGCAGGAAGTTGGCAACAGTGATAGGGGCTTTGTCTTCCCATAATTCGATTTTTACAATTCCCTTATTTGTTTCCATTACAACGATCGGGTTCGCGCTTTCTGCAGCAAAGACAGAGCTGCTAAGGCTGAAGACAAGGGCTAGTAATAATGTGCGCATGCGTTTCAATCTCCTGTGGAGGTTGGTTAATGTTGTTGCCACTATACCTGATTGCAGCCAAGTGGATAAGTGTTGGCAATCGTAGAATTTAATACATGCGAAACCAAGCCAGTACAGCATAGTGTGTATTGGCTTAATGGGGTATTAACAGTTATGAGGGTGTTACAAAGAAAGGATGCAAGCCATAAAATTGGCTGCCCAACCTGGGCTCGAACCAGGAACCAAGTGATTAACAGTCACCTACTCTACCATTGAGCTATTGGGCAGTGAATCGAAGATTTTCGGATGTCTTCAAAGCGTGCGTATACTAATCACAAACCTTTCGATGGTCAACCCCTTATCGACTTGAGTCAGTCACTTTCTATTGCTGCTATAATAATCGGCTCAGATTTCTACCCACGCCGATCCGGATTATAGTCAATGGATACACCTTTTAAGATTCATTCACGATTTAAGCCTGCGGGCGATCAACCCCAAGCGATAGAATCTTTAATTGATGGTCTCGATAGTGGCTTGGCTGCACAGACCCTGTTAGGGGTGACTGGCTCAGGTAAGACTTTCACGATAGCCAATGTTATTGAGCGTACGCAACGACCGGCGCTAGTGATGGCCCCTAATAAGACGTTGGCAGCACAGCTCTATGGTGAGTTTAAGGAGTTCTTCCCAAACAACGCCGTAGAATATTTTGTGTCTTACTACGATTATTACCAACCTGAAGCCTATGTGCCCTCGTCGGATGTCTTTATAGAAAAAGATTCGTCCGTTAACGAGCACATTGAGCAAATGCGTTTATCTGCCACCAAGGCGCTCCTAGAAAGGAATGACGTCATAGTGGTCGCCACGGTGTCGGCGATTTATGGTCTTGGTGATCCCCAATCCTATTTGAAAATGGTGCTGCATCTAGATCGCGGCGATAAAGTTGATCAGCGCACAATTTTGCGCAGATTGGCTGAGCTGCAATACACCCGTAATGATATGGAATTGCAGCGTGCCACTTATCGCGTGCGCGGAGACGTGATCGATGTCTATCCAGCCGAGTCGGATAAGCATGCCATTCGAATAGAATTATTTGATGATGAAATCGAATCCCTTTCCTATTTTGACCCGTTAACCGGTGCGCTGATTAAAAAAGTGCCAAGGCTGACTGTTTTCCCGAAATCTCATTATGTGACGCCACGTCAGACGATGGTCGATGCAATGGATCATATAAAGATCGAGCTTAACGAGCGGTTGGAGCAGTTAGAGGGCAATCATCAGTTGCTAGAGGCGCAAAGATTATCGCAGCGCACTAAGTTCGATTTGGAAATGATTGCAGAGCTTGGTTATTGCACGGGGATCGAAAATTATTCGCGGTATCTTTCTGGTCGCGGAGCGGGGCAGCCGCCTCCCACACTGTATGACTATCTGCCCAAGAATGCCTTAGTGATTGCCGATGAGTCTCACGTTTCGATTCCTCAGCTGGGGGCAATGTACAAAGGCGATAGGTCACGTAAAGAGACCTTGGTGCAATATGGCTTTCGATTGCCCTCAGCGCTTGATAATCGACCGTTGCGTTTTGAGGAGTGGGAGCAACTGACGCCGCAGATCATTTATGTCTCAGCAACGCCTGGCCCATACGAAGATGCTCACGCAGGACAATTAGTAAGGCAGGTCGTGCGCCCGACGGGTTTGCTCGACCCGGTGTTAGAGGTGCGACCCGCTTTATCGCAAGTGGACGACCTATTGTCAGAGATTCGCATGGTGGCCGCGCGGGAAGAGCGAGTGCTTGTCACCGTTTTGACAAAGCGGATGGCTGAGGATTTAACCGATTATTTTGCGGAGCATGATGTGCGTGCCCGTTATTTGCATTCTGATATCGACACAGTAGAGCGTACTGAAATTATTCGTGATTTACGTTTAGGAAAATTCGATGTCTTAGTGGGGATTAATCTACTTCGTGAAGGTTTGGATATCCCTGAGGTGTCTCTTGTGGCCATCTTGGATGCAGATAAGGAAGGGTTTCTGCGCTCCGAGCGTTCATTGATTCAAACTATTGGGCGCGCCGCGCGTAATTTGCAGGGCAGGGCAATTTTGTATGCCGACCGTATGACGGGTTCTATGGAGCGAGCTATTGCTGAGTCAGAAAAGCGTCGCGAAATTCAGATCGAGCATAATAGGATTAACAATATTACTCCGGTCGGGGTTAGTAAGCGTATTGCTGACGTGATGGAAGGGGCTTATGGCTCCTCTAGTGAAGCAAAGGGCAAGAAGCGTGGCAAGGGTGGCGATAAAGGCGCAGGGTTCGCTTTGGATGTGCGGAGCATGGATGCGAAAGCATTAAGCAAAGAAATCTCAAAGCTCGAGACTCGCATGTATGAATTAGCCAAAAACCTTGATTTTGAAGAGGCCGCAGCGACGCGCGATCAGCTAGGAGTTTTGAAGGATGCCTTGTTAAAAGCCTAACAAAGGCGGATTTTTGGGAAAAAACTCTTAAACCGGCTTATTTTGTTGGGGCAACAGTGTGATTGTATTGTAGTTTTAAATACATGCCCCTATAATCGCCGTTCTTTTACGGAAGCTCATTCTAGGCGCGTAGCTCAGTTGGTTAGAGCGCTACCTTGACATGGTAGAGGTCACCAGTTCGAATCTGGTCGTGCCTACCAGAGTGAGCTCCGTCAAAATCTATAATTAGCCCCATCAAGAGTCGGGAACAAAGGTCCCTGACTCTTATAGTTATTGCGATTAGGAATGTTATGCCCACAGTAGTATTGCCAGACGGAAGTTCACGTGCCTATGAAGGTCCGGTTAGCGTTGCAGAAGTTGCAGCGTCCATCGGTGCTGGGCTAGCGCGCGCTGCATTAGCAGGGCGAGTTAACGGTGAATTGGTCGATACTTCGTTTGTTGTTGAAAGCGACTGTGAACTGGCAATCATTACTGAGCGCGATACAGATGGCTTAGAAGTAATACGTCATTCTTGCGCCCATTTGATGGCACAAGCGGTGCAGCGTCTATTTCCAGAAGCTCAAGTGACTGTAGGTCCAGTGGTTGAAGACGGTTTCTTCTACGACTTCGCTTACGAGCGTCCGTTTACTCCTGAAGATCTCGAAAAAATCGAAGCTAAGATGCGAGAAATCGTTTCTGAGAACCTCCCTGTAGAGCGCTCAGTAATGTCTCGCGATGAAGCGATTGCGATGTTTGATTCGATGGGCGAAAAATACAAAGTAGAGATCATTAAAGGAATCCCAGGGGATGAGGACTTGTCCTTTTACCGTCAGGGAGAGTTTATTGATCTTTGCCGTGGTCCTCATGTGCCAGAAACCGGTAAGTTCAAAGCGTTTAAACTTACTAGTGTGGCTGGCGCTTATTGGCGTGGCGATGCAAGCAATGAAATGCTGCAACGCGTACACGGCACAGCTTGGGGCGACAAAAAAGCATTAGAACAGTATATGCAGCGTCTAGAAGAGGCTGAAAAACGCGACCATCGTAAAATTGGCAAGAAGTTGTCATTGTTTCACTTCCAAGAAGAAGCCCCTGGCATGGTGTTTTGGCACCCTAAAGGTTGGGCTCTCTATCAAGTGATTCAAAACTATATGCAGAAACTGCAGCAAGCCAATGGTTATCAAGAAATTCGCACTCCACAGCTAGTCGATTACTCTTTGTGGGAGAAATCTGGTCATGCAGACAAATTTGCAGATCAAATGTTTAGCGTTGAATCTGATAGTCGTCTCTATGCTATTAAGCCTATGAACTGTCCTTGTCACATACAAGTGTTTAATCAAGGACTAAAAAGCTACCGAGACTTGCCGCTACGTTTAGCCGAATTCGGTTCTTGTCATCGCTATGAGCCATCAGGCAGCATGCACGGTTTGATGCGTGTGCGTAGCTTTACGCAGGACGACGGGCACATATTTTGTCCAGAAAGCAGTATTCAAGACGAAGTAGGCATCTTTATGAAGCTACTCTTCGGCGTGTACAAAGATTTTGGCTTCGATGACATCATTCTACGTTTATCCACTCGCCCAGAGCAGCGAGTAGGCAGCGACGAGCTGTGGGATAAGTCTGAATTAGCATTGAAGCAGGCCTTGAACAGCAGCGGTTTGCCTTGGGAGTTATTACCAGGCGAGGGTGCGTTCTACGGTCCTAAGATTGAATTTTCCTTAAAAGATTGTATGGGACGTATTCAGCAGTGCGGCACCATTCAAGTCGATTTCTCTATGCCTGAGCGTTTAGGTGCGCAATATATTGCTGAAGATGGCTCGCGCCAGACTCCTGTAATGTTGCATCGCGCTATACTAGGTTCTTTTGAGCGCTTTATAGGCGTATTGATTGAGCATTATGCCGGTGCATTGCCGGTTTGGCTGGCTCCTGAGCAAGTGGTGGTCATGAATATCACCGACAAACAGGCCGAATATTGCGATTCAGTGAAAAAAATGTTGGCAGATAAAGGCTTTAGAGTGTCTGCGGACTTGAGAAACGAGAAGGTAGGCTTTAAAATCCGCGAGCACACAATGGCGAAAACGCCCTTTATGTTAGTCGCAGGGGATCGTGAGGTCGAAACAGGCAATATTTCTGTTCGTACGCGTGAAGGCGTAGATCTTGGAAGCATGAGTGTTGATGCGTTTGCAGAGTATTTAACAGCAGCAGAGGCTCGACTAGGGCGCACTGAGGCTAATTAAGCCATACTGTAGATAGTTCATTTTGTAAAACTTGGGTGGCCGTGGGCCAAACCATTAATAGAATTCGGAGAGAATATACAAGCGCCTATGAGGAGTAGTTCTAAGAAGCCCGTAATTAACGAGCATATAGACGCCAGTGAAGTACGCCTGGTGTTGGCCAACGGAGATCAAGCCGGCATCGTGTCTATAGACGAAGCCAGAGCTGCCGCCACTGAGGTGAAGTTGGATTTAGTATTGATCGCACCGGATGCAGAGCCTCCGGTTTGCAAGATCATGGACTATGGTAAGCACATTTTTGACTTGAAAAAGCAAAAAGTGGCCAACAAAAAGAAACAGCGTAAAACGACTGTTAAAGAGATTAAGTTTAGACCAGGGACGGAAGAGGGAGACTATCAGGTAAAACTACGCAACCTGACACGTTTCCTTGTCGATGGGGACAAAGCCAAGGTGTCATTACGATTCCGAGGCCGAGAACTTGCCCATCAACATCTTGGGCTGGAGCTAGTACGTCGAATCGGGAAGGATCTCGAGGAGTACGGCACAGTGGAGCAAGAACCTAAGATGGAAGGCCGACAGATCGTAATGGTGTTGTCGCCTGTCAAAAAGAAGAAGCCATAGTTAGAAGTCCATTGTACGTTGCCAAAGCATCGTTCGCGGTGAATAGGCTGGCATACAGTGGATTTTTTGTGACTACAGCTTTATTAAATTAACCTTCGACTGTTTCTTATGACTTGGATTGTAAGAAGCGACAAATGCGGAGTATATAATGAGCAACAAGATTAAGACCCATCGCGGTGCTGCTAAGCGGTTCAAACTAACTGCTGGTGGTTGGAAGCGTAAAAGTGCTAACAAAAGCCACATCCTCACCAAAATGACTACGAAGCGTAAGCGTCAGTTAAGAGGCACATCATTGGTTCACCCCTCTGATAAAGTCTTGATCGATCGCATGCTAGGTAAACGTTTCTAACATCATAATTTTGAGAGGATATACAGATGGCCCGAGTTAAAAGAGGCGTCACCGCACGTCGTCGTCACAAGAAAGTTCTCAAGCTTGCTAAAGGTTATTATGGTGCACGCTCGCGTGTGTATCGCGTTGCTAAGCAAGCCGTAATCAAAGCAGGTCAATACGCTTATCGCGACCGTAAGGCGAAGAAACGCGTATTCCGTCGTCTTTGGATTACCCGAATCAATGCTCAGTCACGTGCTAATGGCATGACATACAGCCAATTGATTGCTGGATTGAAGAAGTCCAACATTCAAGTTGACCGTCGTGTGATGGCAGACTTGGCAGTTCATGACAAAGCGGCATTTGCTGCATTGGTCAATCAGGCGAAAGCGAGTCTGGCTGCCTAAGGCAAGAGTGCATACCATGCTAGACACTGTTTCCTTGGTAGAGTCGGCATTACGTGCGATTGAAAGCTCCAGTGACGAAAGGTCATTGGAGCAATTGCGCGTCGATTACCTCGGCAAAAAAGGCAGTCTAACTGGCCTTCTCAAGGGTTTAGGTAAACTAAGCCCTGAGGAGCGTCCACAGGCTGGCGAGCGCATCAACTTAGCCAAAGGCCAAGTCCAAGATGCCCTAGAATTACGCAAAAAACACCTAGTTGAAGAAGCACTTAATCATCAACTAAGCAAAGAGGCGGTCGATGTTACGCTGCCTGGTCGCAAACAGTCTGGCGGCGGAATCCATCCCGTTAGCCGCACGATCGAACGTATTCAAAGCATTTTCGAATCCGCAGGATATTCTGTAGCCGTAGGGCCAGAGATCGAAGATGACTATCATAATTTTGGCGCCCTCAATATTCCCGATCATCATCCAGCGCGTGCCATGCACGACACGTTTTATATTGATCCGGGCACTGTTTTGCGGACCCATACGTCTCCTGTTCAAGTACGTGTTATGGAGCAATCAAAGCCTCCGTATCGAATGATTTGTCCTGGTCGTGTGTATCGCTGTGATTCAGATATCACCCATACCCCTATGTTTCATCAAGTCGAAGGCTTGCTCATCGATAAAGATGTGAGCTTTGCCGATCTGCGCGGAACTGTTGAAGAGTTTCTTCAAGCATTTTTCGAAAAAGATTTGGCCGTTCGCTTTCGTCCGTCATATTTTCCGTTCACAGAGCCTTCTGCGGAAGTCGACATGGCTTGTGTCATGTGTGAAGGCAAAGGTTGTCGTATTTGCAGCCATACCGGTTGGCTAGAAATTATGGGTTGCGGCATGGTGCACCCTAATGTGTTGACGAGTTCGGGCATTGATCCGGAACAATACACAGGTTTCGCCTTTGGTATGGGAGTCGAGCGTTTAGCGATGTTGCGCTATAACGTTAACGACCTCCGCCTGTTCTTCGAAAACGATCTACGCTTCCTAAAGCAATTTAACTAGTAAGTGAGGCCTTTGTGGCCTTGCTTGCATTAGGCAATCCCAGTCAGATAGAGAAAACAGCATGATATTCAGCGAACAGTGGATTCGTGAATGGGTTAATCCAGCCCTGGACACAGACGCGCTGGTTGAGCAATTGACGATGGCCGGCTTAGAAGTCGATGCCGTAAATGGCGTTGCGAGTGAATTTTCTGGCGTTATTGTCGCCGAAGTCCTCAAAGTGACTGCACATCCTGATGCCGACAAATTACGCGTCTGTGAGGTCAGTGACGGCACATCCGTACTACAAGTCGTGTGTGGTGCTCCTAATGTGCGTGAAGGGCTTAAAGTGCCCTACGCGCAGATAGGCGCTAAGCTTACTGGAGCCGACGGCAAAAGTTTTAACATTAAACTAGCCAAGCTTCGGGGGTTGGAGTCCAGTGGCATGTTGTGTTCGGCCGACGAATTAGGCTTGGCAGACAGTTCCGATGGTCTCTTAGAGCTCGTGGCGGATGCTCCTGTAGGCACGAATATTCGTGATTATCTCGCACTTGATGATAAAAGCTTAGAGTTGGATTTAACGCCTAATCGTGGTGACTGCCTTGGCATTATTGGTGTGGCGCGTGAAATAGCGGCTTTGAATGCTATTGCATCGAAAGAACCCGAAATTAAGGCTGTCTCTGCGACACACGATGACAGTTTCCCCGTACAAATCAGCGCTCCAGATCAATGTCCTCGCTACCTCGGTCGCGTCGTCAAAGGCGTGGATGTAGCGGCAAATACTCCACTATGGATGACCGAACGCCTTCGTCGAAGTGGTATTCGTAGCATTGATCCCGTAGTTGACGTGACAAATTATGTGTTGCTCGAGCTTGGGCAGCCTATGCACGCGTTTGATCTGGCTCGTTTACAACAAGGCATCGAAGTGCGTTTGGCGAAACAAGGTGAGACTCTCACATTGTTAGATGGCAAAGAAATTATCCTTACCCCTGATGTGCTTGTGATTGCGGATCAAAGTGGACCGCTTGCTCTGGCCGGCATTATGGGCGGAGAAAATTCAGGCGTTAATCTAGAGACCAAAGACGTCTTTCTCGAATGTGCTTTCTTCTCACAGTTGGCTGTAGCGGGGCGTGCACGCCGGTATGGATTGCATACCGATGCGTCTCATCGCTATGAGCGCGGCGTTGACTTCAATATGCAAGCCAAAGCAATGGAGCGTGCCACAGCGTTGTTGATTGAGATTGCTGGTGGTTCGGCAGGACCTGTGGTTGAAACGCTTGGCAATCTGCCGCAGAGCGTCGAGATAAGCTTGTCGTTTGCTAAGCTCAAAAAATTCTTAGGAGTGGAGATTCCCGCCACTGAAGTTGAAGGGATTCTTAGTCGCCTAGGGGCGCAGATCCTTTCGATCGATGACTCTGCGATTACAGTGAAAGCACCATCTTATCGTTTTGATTTTGCTTTAGACGTCGACTTGATCGAAGAGGTCGCGAGAGTTTTTGGTTACAACAATCTTCCTTCCACAAAATCTTTGAGCCGTAATAGTCTTGGAACGCGCACTGAAACACGCGCAGAGCTTCCTCGATTGAAAGACAGATTAGTGTCTTTAGGGTATCAAGAAGTTATTACCTATAGTTTTGTAGAGCCTGGTTTGCTTGAGTTAGTGAACCCCGGTGTTAAAGCCACCGCGCTGCAAAATCCTATATCGGCGGATATGTCGGTGATGCGCACGAGCCTGTGGCCTGGCCTTTTAACGACATTGCAATATAACGCTAATCGTCAGCAAGACCGAGTCCGTCTCTTTGAGACTGGGCAAGTGTTTTTGCAACGCGATGGAGCGTTGGTTCAACCCTCTATGCTGAGCGGCTTGGCTTACGGTAATCTCCAAGAAGAACTTTGGTCCAACATTAAGAAACCGGTCGACTTCTTTGATATAAAAGGAGATATCGAGTCTTTGTTGGGCTTGACTCGCAACGCACTTCAGTTTAGCTTTGCGTCCGCGTCGCATCCGGCACTGCACTCAGGACAAAGTGCAGCCTTGCAGCTTAACGGCAAGCAGGTAGGGCTAATCGGTGCGTTGCACCCTTCGTTACAGCGCAAGTTGGATATTAGCAATAAGGTGTATCTATTTGAAATTGATATGAATTCTTTGCTAGAATCTGTTGTGCCGAAGATACATGAGCTTTCTAAGTTCCCAGAGGTTAGCCGAGACTTGGCGATCGTCATTGATCAAAATGTTTCAGCACAGCAAGTTTTGGAGTGTGTACGCTCCTGCGCAGGGGATAGCTTAGTAGACTTAAGAATATTCGATGTATATCAAGGTGATGCAGTCGAAGAAAGTAAAAAAAGCATCGCTTTGGGCTTGACCTTACAACATCCTTCACGCACTCTAGGCGACGAAGATATAAATGGAATAATTAACAGTTGTGTCAACGAGCTACAGACGCAATTTAATGCAAAGTTAAGGAATTAACTATGGCAGACGGGGCACTAACCAAAGCTGAAATGGCCGAACGGTTATTTGAAGAGCTTGGACTGAATAAAAGAGAAGCCAAGGAGCTGGTTGAACAGTTCTTTGAAGAAGTCCGTTTGTCACTTGAGTCAAACGAACAGGTCAAGATTTCTGGTTTTGGTAACTTCGATCTACGAGACAAGAAGCAAAGACCGGGTCGTAACCCTAAGACTGGCGAAGAGATACCCATTAAAGCCCGACGAGTGGTCACTTTTAGACCAGGTCAAAAGTTGAAGGCAAGAGTAGAAAGTTATGCTGGAACCAAGCAATAACGATGAGCTACCTCCAATTCCTCCAAAACGGTATTTTACTATCGGGGAAGTAGGGGAGCTATGCACGGTTAAACCCCATGTTCTGCGTTATTGGGAACAGGAGTTTCCGCAGCTCAAGCCGGTGAAACGTCGCGGTAATCGCCGCTATTATCAAAGACAGGACGTTATTCTGATTCGTCAGATAAAGTCGCTACTTTATGATCAAGGTTTTACGATTGGTGGCGCACGGCAGCGCATGAGCGGAGCTGAAGAGCCTGCTAAGACAAACGTTGATGAGAAGGTCTATAAAGAATTAATAAAAGATCTCGAAGAAGTCATAGAACTATTGTGAAAATGCGGTAGAATTGCCGCCGCAGAAAAAGACAGACCAAACATCGATATAAAGATTTACTTCAGATCCACTTCAGAAGAACTCTGCATATATCACTAAATTCGGGGCATAGCGCAGCCTGGTAGCGCACTACACTGGGGGTGTAGGGGTCGTAGGTTCAAATCCTGCTGTCCCGACCAAAATTAAAGAAGGGTGTCCTATTGGATGCCCTTTTTTTTCGTCTAGATTTTGTTGAATTCGCTGTAGTAGGTGATGCGAAGCAAGGGTGTGCTGTACGAGAGACGCCAAAAAGCGCACATCCTTGTGCAGGCTCAACGTCCGCCATCCTTGGCGGCCGATGCTCTCGTACAGCACACCCTCGCTTCGCATCACTTCAGTGCAGTGGTCAAGTCTGGCTTAGAAGGGTTGTTCGTTGGCTTTTAGTTGTTTCGCTAGCAGTCGGCATTGCTCTTCGACGTAGCTGAACGTTCTGTAGGCTGACTCAGGGGTGTCATTGTTTAGAATGGATTGTCTTAACTCTTCGATGTCTGTGGCTGTCAGATCATCGTCTGGCGGGACTAGGTCGATAATTTCGAGGTAGCTCGGCACGTAATCTGATGAATGTGAGCAGTTAAAGCCGATCCACCATGATGAGATGCTCACCACACTTGGGGTGTTAGTGTGGTCTAAGAAGGGTTCGCAGTAACTTATCCCCCCATGGACTTCGATAGCACGAAAGCTCGCTAAGGCGGCATCTTCATCTTTGGCGATGGGAGTGTTCTTGCCGCTTTTCCCGTCAGTATTGCGTCCGTAGAAAGGGTGGGGCCGTTCAATGCAGACAAACGCGCACAATGCGTCGTGCTCTTCTCGGAAAATGATGCAGTTATACCCCGTATCACTATCGATCCAGTTCGCATAATTAGCTTCAACTTTCCAAGGTTTTCTAGACTCAGTAGTTAAAGCTGTGGGTTTGAACTCATCCATCGGTTACCTCTGCAATATCACTCAACGATCCAATCCAATCAGGAACTAATGATACTAGATCTAGCAGCCAAAAAATCTCCACTCTCGAAAATCAGCACGATCCAAGCCATCACTGAGGGAGCATGCATTCTGGGCCATCGAGCGCCAGGACGGCGCTCGCTGAGCCTGCACAGGGACGTGCGCCCTTTGGCGTGCCCAGAATGCATGCTCCCTCAGTGATGGCGGCCTACAGCGTACTTCCCAAAGTCCTCAATTCCAGTAAACCTAAATTTGAAGCAAAAAAAAGACGCCACAAGGGCGCCTTTTTCCTAAACACCGAAGTGCTTAATTCTTAACATAACGCTTAATGCCGCCTACTGGGCCAACTTCAGCGCCGTAGATCACACCATTGCTATCAGCAACAACGCCTTCCGCAGTACAAGTACCACGACAATCAGGCTGTGGATCTGGGATAAACGCCGTGACTTCGCCTGTTACAGCGCTGCCTACACGAATACCACGTAACCAATTGCCGTGATCAGGATTGATCGAACCAGACTCAGAGTCTGCAGCGTACAAAATATCGTTCTTGTCGATATAGATGCCGCTGTTACGGCTGAACTGATACCAAGTATCTAGACGGTTGCCGTCTTGATCGAAGATCACGATGCGGTTGTTACTACGGTCAGCAACGAATAAACGACCTTGTGAGTCCATCGCTAGTGAGTGAGGCTGCATGAAATCGTCAGGACCGGTGCCAAGCTGGCCCCATGCCTTGATAAACTCACCGTCTTTGTTGAACTTCAACATACGAGCAGTTGAGCCTTCACCATTTGCATGGCCTTCACCGACGAAGATGTCGCCATTAGGAGCAACATATACATCGTTAGGCTGGAACAGGTAGCCAGGAGCGCGTGCGCCACCAGGCTCACCAAGAGTCATTAACAACTCACCGTCTGGGCTGAATTTAAGAACTTGATGTCCTTTTAACTCACCGCCACCCACGACATTGCCTTCGCGGTCTAGGTTGTCGCGACCATCAGCGATCCAAACATTGCCTTCGAAGTCAACGTGGATACCGTGTGGCCACATGACCAAGCCAGCACCGAAGCTTTTGACAATATTGCCATTAGCATCGAATTTCATAACGGGGTCATCACCGCTAGTAACACAAGCGCCGACGTTTCCGCCGCAGCGCTCACCAACCCAAATGCTCACGCCATCAGGATCGATATCTACGGAACTGGTAGAACCCCAATCGCGACCCGCAGGCATCTTGGCGTAGCCTTCTATAGTCTGGTAAGGGTTAGGAAGAGAATTTACAGGCTCCATATCAGCTGAAGACTGTGCGAAACTCATTAAAGGAAATATGGCTGCTGCTGCAGTGATGCCTATAAATGCAGACTTGATGGTTTTATTATAATTTGACACGGCGGAGAACTCTCCCTCGATTACGAAAATGGACGAACAGAATAATGCACTAATTTTGCTAATTCAATCAGTACGTAAGATGCTAACAATAAGGGCGGTATCTGACACTTTTTATTTCAATCTTATACTCGAATAAATAGCAAAATTACAATTAGTGATAACTGCTCTTAATAATAGTGGTGGAGCAAATGCTCGATATTGGTGGGCGTGCTGTAAAGAAAGGAGTTTGCAGGGAATGAAAGATTTAGAGGAAATACGACAACATGTTGTTAAGTTTGCTTTTGAGAGAGACTGGGATCAATTTCATTCTCCTAAAAACCTCACTATGGCATTAAGTGTAGAGGTCGCAGAGTTGATGGAGCACTTTCAATGGCTAAGCGAGGAGCAGTCGCGGAACCTTGATCCTGATACCTTAATAAACGTGGCGAAAGAGATCGCCGACGTTCAAGTGTATTTGGTGCGCCTAGCGGATGTATTGAAAGTCGATATCCTGCAATCCGTAGCCATTAAGATGCAAGAGAATGCTGAAAAGTACCCCGCCGATAAAGTGCGAGGCAGTGCCAAGAAATATAATCAATACTGAAGGGCAGGCTATGAAGGGGGGATAGAACCCTTAAAGCCACTCTAAGGAGCCACAGTGAATAGTGAAGGAATAATCGATTTGCGCAGTGATACTGTCACTGAACCTTCGAGTGCAATGCGGAAAGTGATGCTAGACGCAAAAGTGGGTGATGACGTGTACGGAGAGGATCCGACAGTCAATCGTTTAGAGGCGGTATTAGCGGAAATGACCGGCATGGAGCAGGGCCTGTTCATGCCCTCCGGTACGCAGGCAAACCTAGTAGCCTTGATGACCCATTGTGCGCGTGGTGATGAATATATTGTGGGACAACAAGCGCATACTTATAAATATGAGGGGGGAGGGGCCGCAGTACTGGGTGCTATCCAACCCCAACCTTTGGATTTCAATGACGCGGGTGAGCTTGATCTGGTACAAGTAAAGGCGGCAATAAAACCTGCAGATCATCATTTTGCTAATACTCGTTTGCTTGCATTAGAAAATACTATGCAAGGAAAAGTGTTGAGCATGGATTATCTCAAAGCGGCTAGTCAATTCTGTCAGGACCATAAACTTGCGTTGCATATGGATGGGGCCCGCGCATTCAACGCATCCGTCGCGACTGACGTTAGCATCGCTGAGTTACTCAAAGGCTTTGATAGTGCGTCTATTTGCCTTTCGAAAGGATTGGGTGCGCCTGTGGGTTCCGTGTTACTTGGTAGCAAAGACTTTATTGGCGTAGCGCATCGTTGGCGTAAAATTACTGGGGGTGGGCTACGCCAAGCAGGGATCCTTGCTGCCGGTGGCCTGTTCGCGCTAGAGCATAATATTGCTCGTTTAGCGGATGATCATAGTAATGCGTTGCTTATTGCCCAGGGTTTAACCGAGCTTGGCTTCGCAGTAGAGCCAGTACAAAGCAATATGGTGTTCGTACAATGCGCCGGATTTGACACCGTTAAATTACAAGACACTCTCCTACAGTTCAATGTAAAGATCAGTTCGTCAGACCGATTACGCTTAGTGACGCATTTGGATATTTCGACTCAAGATGTAGCGACGATAATCAAAGCTTTTAATGCGTATTCAATGGCTTATTTCTGATTGGCCTACTTGTTTCAATCGCTGAACCTTTCCTTTATGATGGGGCTCGTTTGGTTGTGCTGGCGATAGCTTGTGCCTTTAATTCCTGCCATTGTGAGTATAGTAGGCTAATGTATGGATACACCGAAGGCTGAGAAGCTATTTAAAGCCGGTGAAGTAATTATGTCTCAAGGAGAACTTGGGGCGTGCGCCTATTTTATACAGGAAGGGCGTGTCAAAATTGTACTCGAAAAATCTGATGGAAAAATGTTGGATATGGGCACTCGCGGCCCTGGCAGCATCATTGGAGAAATGGCCATTGTTGATAACCAACCACGCAGTGCCACGATACAAGCTCTTGAGCCTTGCACTCTATTAGAAATTACCAAAGAAGATTTTGCTCGCAGTGTTAAAGGGGCTGACCCCATTGTGCGGCTTATTTCGCAAGTGATCTTGATGCGTTACCGCGATATTCTGCGCCGCTCTGAAACGCTCTCTCTCGAAAGCTGTGATGGTCCTTCGCCGGAAGACTCTGAGCGCGAATATGCCGAACAAATTAACGTGGTCGAGTCGATTAAACTCGCAAACGAATTTAAAGTTGCCATCGCTACTGGTCAATTATTTCTACATTACCAGCCAATCTATTCAATAAGCACCGGGCGTATTTTGGGAATGGAAGCGCTCATGCGTTGGCAGCACCCTGAACGGGGCATAGTGCCTCCTGACGAATTCATACCTTTAGCCGAAGATAGCGGCTTGATTATTGAGGCGAGCCGTTGGGCCCTAAGTGAAGTGTGCGCGATGCTTGGTAGGCTTGACGCCGTTCGTCCTGACTTAAAAGCGTTGTATGTCAGCGTCAATTTGTCTGCCACTGATTTTGAAGAAAGTAATTTTGTTGAAAAGTTTAATGAGATCCTTGTGGACTCGCACACGGACCCTAAACGCATTCATATCGAAATTACTGAAAGATTGCTCTTAAAGAAACCTACCGATATGAAAATAACCCTTGATCGCTGTCGTGACTTAGGGGTGAATGTGGTGATTGATGATTTCGGTACAGGTTATTCGTCTCTTAGTTATTTGCATAACTATCCTATAGATACCCTCAAGATCGATCGCAGTTTTGTGCGTGACATGCGTAGTAATAAGTCTGTATTGGGGTTGATTAAATCGATTGTGACTATTAGCGAAAATTTAGAAATCGATATTATTGCTGAAGGTGTCGAAGAGATCGAAGAAGCCAATTTGTTGAGCGAATTAAATTGTGACACTGCACAAGGCTTTTATTTTTCAAGACCAGTAGCTGAGACAGCTATTTTAGGCATTCTCAATAACAGTAATCCTAAAGCTCCGATTGTTTAAACACGGTTTGTACTAAAATAATAATACCTTCTGGGCAGAGTATTGAATCAACTCGCGACTTGGATTAGTGATAGTGCAATGAGTGATTTCGCCCTGTATTTATTGGCGAACGTTCCTGGTTTCCCTCCAATTTTGCAAAGCATTCACCTGTTAAGTGTCGCGGTGATCATGGCCTCGGCTGTCATGTTCGATTTGCGCGTACTGGGTTTAGCAGTGCCTTCACAAGGCCTTGTTGAGATGGCGCAACGTTTACGTTTTTGGACGTACAGTGCTTTGCTCACTGCGTTGTTGACTGGGGGTGTTTTTGTGCTTGCCCGTCCTGGGCGCTATTTCAATAATCCCGTTTTTCAAATCAAGTTTTTGCTGTTAATTCCTGCCATTATCTGCAGCGTTTGCTTGTTTCGCGTAACTCTACGTCATCCTAAGTTCTGGAATTTATCCCTTTGGCGCGGCCGCATACTTGCTTTGTTGTCGTTAGTGCTTTGGGTAGCAGTTGTCTTAGCGGGGCGATGGATTGCCTATTCGGAGTACCTATTTTGGTCAGAGTATTAGGGAGAAACACTTAATGTTCGATGCCTTCTGGTTACGAGTAGAAGCTTCATTTATCGCGGGTGAAATCGGGGCCACTTGGTTGTTTCCGTTGATTGAGTCTCTACATGTCCTGAGTATTACTCTGATGCTTGGCGCGATTCTTATGTTGGACTTGCGATTGTTGGGATGGGCGGCAAAGTCATACTCTATAGAGAGTTTGAGTCGCGAGCTGATTCCTTGGTCAGCCATTGCTTTTGTGTTTGCCTGCGCCACTGGGGTGGGGATGTTCATAACCCGAGCAAGCGCGCATGTCGAGAATCCAGCCTTTCAAATCAAGATGATTCTGATTGTCCTTGCAGGGCTGAATATTGCGTACTGCCATTTCCGTGTCTTACCTGCGCTACGATTGGAAGAGGGGAGTGTGCAAGTTATTCGTACAGCTCGAGTTTGCGGCGCCTTGTCCTTACTACTATGGATTGGCACTGTGTTGGCAGGTCGCTGGGTAGGGCATATTATCTAGCGTCATTAGGCAATGTGTTAAGCTTGAGCTCTTAGTGTCCGGAGCAGTCTTAATGTCCAAATTACCTTATAAAGAAGTCTCGTTTGAGTTGCCGAGTATGCAATCTCGTTTCAGCCTTGCCATGCCCAAAGATCCTATCCAAGGACTTGGAATGCGGCAGGTAAATGACGCTTTGTACTCGATAACGATGCCAACGCCAGTGGCAGAGCCTCAGCTTGTTTTATGGTCGCGGGATGTCGCCAATAGTCTGGGTTTCGATGAGTCATTTTGCACTAGCCCCCGTTTTGCTCAATTGATGTCAGGTAATTGTTTGTTCCCAGGCACAGAACCCTTCGCGAGTCGTTACGGGGGGCATCAATTTGGAAACTGGGCCGGTCAGCTTGGAGATGGTCGTGCGATTAATCTTGGCGAGCTGTCTGGTCAAGACGGAAGAATGCTCAATCTTCAATTGAAAGGGGCCGGGCCTACTCCTTATTCTAGGGGCGCCGATGGGCGAGCAGTGTTGCGATCGTCTGTGCGCGAATACTTGTGCAGTGAAGCAATGCATTATCTCGGGGTACCTACCACTAGAGCGTTGAGTCTAGTGCTCACTGGCGACAAGGTAGTGCGCGACATGTTTTATGATGGAAATCCGCAGAAAGAGCTTGGGGCAGTGGTGTGCCGTGTGGCGCCGAGTTTTACCCGATTTGGTCATTTCCAATTATGTGCCTATCGCGGTGAGACTGAGTTACTAAAAGAGTTGATGGATCATACTATTGAAACCGATTTTTCTTATTTGCTGGAGCAAACTCCCAGTGGGGGCGAGCAAGAGAACGGCCTCTATTTGCGGTGGTTTAAAGAAGTGTGTCGTCTAACGGCTGACATGCTAGTGCATTGGCAACGGGTTGGTTTTGTTCATGGGGTGATGAACACTGACAATATGTCGATATTAGGGCTGACGATTGATTATGGCCCCTATGGTTGGCTTGATCATTACGATCCCGATTGGACCCCGAATACGACCGATGCGGAAATGCGTCGTTACAGGTTCGGGCAACAGGCCGCGATCGGGCAATGGAATTTATACCAGTTGGCGAACGCGTTACTGACGGTGATCGACGATAGCGCAGCGCTACAAGAAATTTTGACGGATTACGCTCATTATTATGAGCGTGAATACAAAGCCATGATGGGGCGTAAAATCGGTGTGACCCTTGTAAATGACGAGTCCACAGGCGCCTTTTTAGCAGAGCTTGACGCTGTCTTGCAATTGCATGAAACCGATATGACTCTGTTCTATCGATTATTGTGTGATTACCGACCTAGTGAGGTGTTAAGTGACTGCATTGCTCCTGCCTTTTACGCTAGTGAGACCGTGGCGCCAGAGACTATCGCTAGAATGAATGATTGGGGTGAACAACTCGGTCAACTCATTGCGGCGCAGCAACAAGACCCGGATCAGCGTCGTGCACAGATGCAAGGTGTTAACCCTTGTTATGTGCTGCGCAATTACCTTGCGCAAGAGGCTATCGATCTTGCCAATACTGGAGACTTTAGCCTTTTACATGCGTTAGAAGAGGCGATTCGCAACCCGTATGTAGAGGACCCGCGCTTTGCGAGGTTCGCAAGTAAGCGACCCGATTGGGCGCGCAGCCGCGCTGGATGTTCGATGCTGTCTTGTAGCTCTTAAACTCCAAATTGGCTGAAGTATTAAAGTGCCTTACTTTATTTAAATATTTTCCCTTTATTTGCGACGGAAAACACCCCGAGCTACGTAGTTATAACGATGTCCGTTATTGACTAAGAACACTATGCCATCCTAAAGCTAATTGTGGTGGTTGTTATTGAGGTTTTCTCAATCCTTTCAGGGAGATATAAATTGCGATTTTTGCTTCGACACCCCATTGCGATCCTTTTTACAATTGCCGTCCTTGGTTTGGGGTATGCGGTTGTTAGTAAAGTGCAGCAAAATACTAATGTTGTGGCCAGTGCACGAGGTGCTGGGGGCGGCGCCACGGCGGTAAGAGTCACGACGGTAAGCCGTGAAGTATTTGTTGATCGAGTCGAGTCAGTGGGCACCGCTGGGGCTAACGAATCAGTAAATTTGACGCCAAAAATCTCCGATACTATAAGTCGTATTACCTTTGACGAGGGCGCAATGGTAGAGAAAGGCGAAATACTCGTCGAACTCACAAGCGCTTCTGAAGCGACTCGTCTAACCGAGGCGCAATCCACTGCAGACGAGGCTCAGCGCCAATATGAACGCCTACAAAGTTTGTTGGCAGATAATCTTATTTCCGGTACCGACTTAGATGCGGCTCGCACTCGAGCCGAAACGGCGCAGGCGCGATTAGAAGGGGTCGCTGTCGCCATGGACAATTACCTTATCCGAGCTCCATTCTCGGGCATGCTTGGGTTTCGCAATGTCAGCGACGGTTCACTTGTTTCTCCCAATACAGTAATCACTACGCTCGACGATATCTCCATAATCAAATTAGATTTCACCATCGCTGAAGTGTATTTGGCACAGCTTAAAATAGGACAACTACTGACAGCGCAAAGTATTGTCTACCCCGATCACGCATTCGAAGGCGTCGTGCAGGTTATTGGCTCTCGAATTGATCCCGTGACTCGCTCGGTACAGGTCCGTGCGCATATTGAAAATCGTACTGGGGTCCTGCGCCCCGGAATGTTGCTCACGGTCTCGCTAGCTTTGAACGAGTCTGATTCGGTAGTCGTCGATGAATCAGTGTTAGTGCCAAGCGGTGGTCGACAGTACGCATTTGTAGTCGATGATGAAGACGTGGTTAGGCAGGTAGAAGTGCTGATTGGAAGACGTCAGCCAGGGAAAGTCGAAGTGCTTGGCGGTTTGCAAGTGGGGGATAGAGTAGTCACAGAGGGTATGGCACAGCTAAGGCCTGGCATGAATGTGCGTGTGTTGAATAATCCAACGCAGCACACCTCCTCGCCGGGCAATGAAGCGAAGGTTAATAGCGATACAACTACGGCACAGTCCTAACACTTTTTGAGCATTGGTGACACGATGATTCTTTCCGATATTTCTGTAAAACGGCCCGTCTTTGCAACGGTTATTAGCTTGGTTTTGATTTGCTTTGGGGTGTTGTCATTTATGCAATTGCCGCTTCGCGAATACCCCGACACAAGTCCTCCCATTGTATCTATCAGTACGAGTTATCCGGGGGCTTCGGCGGAAATCGTCGAAACACAAATTACGCAGCGCATTGAAGATCAAATCAATGGGATCGAAGGGGTAACTTCGGTTAACTCTAGCAGTAGTGATGGTAGCTCTCGTGTCACTGTCGAATTTGCTGTGGGCCGAGATATCGATCAGGCGGCAAATGATGTACGCGACAAGATTTCTCGTATTACGCGATCATTGCCTGACGACTTGGATCCGCCCCAAATTGCAAAAGCGGACAGTGATGCCCGTGCCATTCAAAACTTCAGTCTGACTAGTTCTGAAATGAGTTTCTTGGAACTCAATGACTATGCGAATCGTTTTCTTGTAGACCAATTTTCCGTCGTGGATGGCGTGGCCAGTGTACAGGTTCGAGGCAACGGCGGGTTCGCCATGCGCGTGTGGCTAGATCGAGTTGCGCTTACAGCGCGTGGCTTGACCGTCACTGATGTTGAAGGGGCGTTGCGTCGACAGAACCTTGAATTGCCTGCGGGTCGAATCGATTCAACAGAACGTGAATTTACAGTACGTGTTGAGCGTATCTATCAAACGGCAGATGACTTTCGCCGCCTGGTCATTGACAGAGGAGAAGATGGCCATCTCGTAACACTGGGAGAAGTGGCACGTGTCGAAGTTGGCTCGGCAAGCGAGCGCAGTACGAATAAAGGCAACGGAGTTGAATCAGTTGGTATTGGTATTGTTAAACAATCTACGGCCAATAGTCTAAATGTCTTACGTGCAACAGGCGCGCTAGGGGACCAGATCAATGCCACATTGCCCGATCACATGAGCTTGATGTCTTCCTCTAGTGACGCGGTATTTATCGAAAGTTCTATTTCGTCTGTTTACGAAACCATCGCCTTGACGATGTTGTTAGTCAGTATTGTTATTTACATGTTCCTAGGGTCTTTTCGTGTAATGCTCATTCCGGTGGTGACGATACCTGTGTGTATTATGGCCACGTTTATTGTGCTTTCGGCATTAAACCTATCGATCAATTTGATAACTCTGCTTGGTTTGGTGCTGTGCGTCGGGCTGATAGTCGATGACTCAATCGTGGTATTGGAAAATATCCAGCGCCGGGTAGAGGCCGGTGAGCCCCCGTTACTTGCTGCTTATAATGGTTCTCGCCAAGTTGGCTTTGCTGTAATTGCCACCACGGCGGTTCTGTTGGCTGTATTTGTGCCTGTCATTTTCATGGAAGGCAGTGTTGGCATTTTGTTCTATCAGTTGGCGGTTACCATTGGGGCCGCGGTGATATTCTCCACTGTGTTAGCCCTGTCTTTAACACCGATGATGTCGTCAAAACTGCTTACGGCTCATGCCCATGAAAGTTGGGTAACTCGTAATGTAGACCGTGTGTTTCGTAAACTACAATCGTCTTATCACGACACGCTAAAAGTGTGTCTGCAGCATGCTCGGTGGGTATTCGCCGTATTAATGTTAGTTTGTATGGCGATTTATTATCTATTGCTCAATATTCCCTCAACGTTCGCACCCTCAGAGGACCAAGGCGTGTTCATGGCGCGTTTCAGTGGGCCGGAGGGCGCTAGTCTTGAGTTTATGAAAGAACAAATAGATTTGTTACAAGCAGAGGCGTTGCCGTACGTCGAAGAAGGGACAATCGAGAACATCGTCACAATGGTGCCAGGCTTTGGTGGCGGTAGCAGTGTTAATAGTGGCATGGCTATTATTTCCTTGCCCGATTGGGATAGCCGAACGCTTTCGACACAAGAAATTATGAGCGAGCTCAATGAGAAATGGTCGAAGTACCCAGCCTTACGTGTGAGCACCTTCATGCGTTCGGGTTTGGTGCGCGGTGGTGGCGGATTGCCGGTACAGTTTGTATTGGGTGGTCGGGACTACGATGAGATCGCCCAGTGGCGTGATGTGGTCATGGACAAGGCGCGGGAAAGCGGAATGTTTACGCGCATTCAGTCTGACTATGAAGAGACGAAACCGAGCTTGACCATAGTGGTTGATAAAATACGTGCAGCTGATTTGGGTGTTTCGATTCAATCCATAGGCAGCACGCTTCAGGCGATGATGAACGAGAGTCGTGTCACCACTTATCTGGATCGCGGAGAAGAGTATGACGTGATTCTTCAGGCCGAGGACTCACAACGCGCCTCTCCTGATGACCTGACGAATATCTACGTACGTTCAGAGTCTTCTGGTCAGCTCATTCCATTGGGCAACCTTGTGCACATAGAAAACAGCGCAGGGCCGGGTTCACTTAATCGCTACAACCGTGTGCGTGCTATTACAATTAGTGCGGCGCTTATGCCAGGGGTTAGTCTCGATGAAGCCTTGGCATATTTGGAAGCAACTGTTGATGAAGAGCTGCCGGATTACGCACAAATTGATTACAAAGGGGAGTCGTTGGATCTAAAGGATGCCAGTGGCGGTTTGATGCTTATTTTTGGTATGTCGTTGGTTGTGGTGTTCTTGGTGTTGGCGGCGCAATTTGAGAGCTTTGTGCATCCGTTGGTCATTATGACAACAGTTCCTTTGGCCATCTTTGGCGCGTTGTTAGGGCTGTTTTTAACTGATGGTACGTTGAATATCTACAGCAATATCGGACTGATCGTATTGGTTGGGATCGCGAGTAAAAACGGTATCTTGATTGTAGAGTTTGCCAACCAACTCAGGGATGAAGGCTTAGAGTTTGGCGAGGCATTGGTGCAGGCCTGTGATTTGCGTTTACGCCCAGTACTAATGACAGCCTTGTCGACAATGATGGGGGCGCTTCCGCTTATCTATGCAACAGGTGCCGGTGCGGAAAGTCGTGTTCTTTTAGGCGTCGTGATTTTTTCTGGGGTATTGATGACGACAATCATGACCTTGTTTGTGGTACCCGTGATTTATAAACTGATGGCGAGAAATACCAGCTCTCCGGAGATGGTCGCTAACCAGTTAAAAGTAATGCAAGACGCACCATCGGGTTCGACGGATATTAACGGTGGGGTACAAGTCTGAGGTAGATGACCATGCGCGCTGAGGTCAGTGGCATGGTCATAGTCATGGTTCTACCGTAAGTCTTACTTCAATGTGGGCATTTGTAGGGCCGTTAATGGGTGCGGCTCTCCATTGGCGTCACTTAAGTGAATAGATTGACGTTGCTCTGCGGCTTCGCAAGGGAGTATCGCTAAAAATTTGCTGGTTCCATTATCGTCATTGACAAAGCGAACGATCTCGCCGAGTTTGCCATTTTCAATGGTTAATGGCGTTTGCGGACCGATCACGAAATCTTGAGTCTGTCCTAGATAAAGGCGTTTTTTTGCCTTCCCTCGGTAGTGCATTCTCGCGATGATCTCTTGTCCCGTGTAACAACCTTTTTTGAAATCGACTAGCCCTAACAGATCATAATTCAATATCTCTGGGGTATAGGTTTCCTGTGTCTCAATTTCAATATGCAAAAGGCCAGAGCTTATTTCGGCTAAATCCCAATGTGTGCGATCGGTTTCGACACCGTGTTGCTTGATTGCATCGATCAAGCTTGTTTGGTCGACATGCAGCAGCAACTCAAAGCACGGTTCGTCTGTACGGCAGCGGTAAACAAAGCCTTGTTCGAGCGGGACGATTTCATCGGCTGCCTTCGGAACGCGTTCCACTAAGTTTTCTAAGATACTTACCGCCTCTGGTCCATGAACCCCGAACCGGACAAACTCTTGGGTGCGGATATGAGTTTTTGCCTTGGAAAATACGATGTACTTGTCGAGTGTCGATTTGAGCACGCCCCCCATGCCTTGTTGGCAAAGCAGGTAAATCCCGCCTTGATAGGGGAGTAGGCGCATCTCGGTAATCACTCGACCGGTTAGATTGCAATAGGCACCGAGAATGCTGTGCTCGGGTGTCGCGTTATCGACATTGCAGGTCAATTGTCCTTGTAAAAATTTAGCCGCATCAACACCTTCAACGGCAATAAGGTCAAAATTACGTAAGTCAGTTAGCATACTCGCCTTGGCGCAAGCCCGGAAAAAATCAGTAAATTGGGTTATTATAGAAGAAGTAAATTACTCCATAGGTTGTCACATGTTATCAGATATTGAATACAAGAAACTGGCTTGGCATAGCCGTCGCGGAATGCGAGAGCTGGATTTATTGTTAATGCCTTTCGTTGAAGGTTTCTTGAAAGATCAAACTCCTGAAGATCAAAAACTGTATCAGGACTTTCTCGCCGAAGAAGACCAAGACTTGTATAACTGGTTGGTCATGCGAGAGCCGGCTCCCACAGCAGAAATTAAAAGAATGGTGGAGCTTATCCGCAGTACTCGATAATCACCGCAAGCCGCGCATAAGGATATGCCAATGTACTTGCTTGTTCCTCTTCGTCCGTCACGAATCCTGACTATCTTATACACGTTGGAGTGTATCTTTGCGCTTATAGCTTTGGCATGGGCGGCACCGCCTTTATGGTTGCGGTGTATTTGTTTGGTGTGGGTTGTTGTTGAAGTGGGGCGTCATGCTTTGTCCGATCGCCCGTCAGGCTTATTGATGAGTGACTCAACGATACAGTTGAGCTTCAAAGATCGAGAGGTGCCCGTCCAGCTGAGCCCCCATTGTTTCTGCAATCCCTATCTAATTATCTTGCGGTTCGCTGCTATGCCAACGAGAGAAAGCCTAAAGGCCAAGGGTTGCCAGGCGCAACGTTATAGCGTGCTGATATTGCCAGACTCGTGTCCGCCACGCTTGCACCGTAAATTACGGACAGCGTTGCGTTGGTATCGATTCGATGAGCGAGTGTTGCTGCCCTAATCCCATAGTCTACGCTTAGAGCGTTGACTCGTGCGGGTCCAGTATTGTGTCTTGCGCCACCTCAGCCATATCAGGGTGATCTAATGTATAGTGCAGGCCGCGACTCTCTTTGCGCTGAATCGCGGATTCAACGATCAAACGGGCGACCAACACTAAGTTGCGCAATTCCAGTAAATCTTTGCTGACAATATAATGTTTGTAATATTCCTGAGTTTCTTGTTCAAGCAATTGAATGCGACGTCTGGCTCTTTGTAAACGTTCATCTTTGCGTACGATCCCCACATATGCCCACATGAAGCGCCTTAGTTCATCCCAGTTGTGGGACACAACCACTTCCTCATGAGAGCGTGTAACAAGGCTTTCATCCCATTTAGGAATATCTGTAGTTAGCGGGGTGTTTGGAAGCTTGCTGCGAATGTCTTCACTGGCACTGAACGCAAGGACAAAACATTCCAGCAAAGAATTGCTGGCCATACGGTTAGCGCCATGGAGCCCAGTAAAGCTAGTTTCGCCGATTGCGTAGAGGTTGGGGATGTCAGTGCGGCCCATTTTGTCGACAACAACGCCACCGCATGTGTAGTGCGCCGCTGGTACCACCGGAATACGGTCCTTGGTAATGTCGATTCCAAATTTCAGGCAGCGTGAATAAATCGTTGGGAAGTGTTCTTTGATGAACTCAGGTTTTTTGTGGGTGATGTTTAAATAGACACAATCGGCGCCTAGACGTTTCATTTCATGGTCGATTGCACGGGCCACAATATCTCTTGGGGCCAGTTCCATGCGTGGGTCAAACTTCTCCATAAAGCGAGTGCCATCGGCTAGTTCTAGCCAAGCGCCTTCTCCGCGCAGTGCTTCTGAGATTAAAAATGACTTCGCATGAGGGTGATAAAGACATGTCGGATGAAATTGATTGAATTCCATGTTGCCTACACGGCAACCCGCACGCCATGCCATCGCAATACCATCGCCCGTCGCACCGTCCGGGTTGGTCGTGAACAGATAAGCTTTGCTAGCGCCACCGGTGGCCAGAATCACAAAGCGAGCGCGGAATAGGTCAATAGTGCCAGTTTGCGTTGAGAAGATATAAGCGCCGACACATTGTTCTCCTTCTAAGCCCAGTTTCTTGCGCGTAATGAGATCAATGGCAACACTATTCTCAAAAAGGTCGATATTGGGGTTTTGCTTTGCACGGTTTGCTAAGGTTTCAAACACGGCGCGACCGGTAGCATCAGTGGCATGAATGATCCGGCGATGGCTATGACCGCCTTCTTGGGTCAAGTGCAAGGGGGCAAGATTGTCCGGTTTAAGAGGTGCGCGAGCGGCACCTTCTTTGGCTTCTTCAGGGGAAATCGTTGTAAATGGGACACCTTGTTCGACTAACCATTTAACACATTCACCACTGTTTTCGACGACGTGGCTAACCATGTCGCGGTGACATAAACCGGCTCCCGCATCGAGCGTGTCGGTAATGTGGTCTTCTATACTGTCTTCATCATCGAGCACAGCGGCAATGCCACCTTGTGCCCAAAACGTAGCCCCTTGGCTTAACTCTCCTTTACTGATGACGGCAACCTTTGCGAAATCAGCCGCTTTCAAGGCGAGTGTGAGTCCGGCAGCACCGCTGCCAATGATCAGTATGTCGTAGTCGTAAACAGATGTGGTATCTTTGGCGCTCATTATAGTGGCACTAGGTCATGGGTGAAGAAGATCGCTGCAAAATCTTATAATAGACTTTGCGTAACGACAAAGTCGCCTATATTACAGCCTGTTAGCTTGAATGTGTTAAAAAGACTTACGGAACCTTTAACGTTGGCTAGAACTAAACTAAAACTCTGTGGTCTACTCATCTTTGCAACTCAATTTCTCCATAGTCATGATTTTTATGGCTTGCTCGGTGCTGGGAGCCGTGTGAATGAAACACGATTCTGATCAGCAATTAGTAGACCGTGTATTAGCCGGTGATAAATCCGCATTCAATTTTCTTGTGTTGCGGTATCAACATAAAGTCGCTGCGCTAATTTCTCGGTTCATTAAGGACCAACACGAAGTCGAAGATGTCTCGCAAGAGGCGTTTATCAAAGCTTATCGAGCTTTGAAGCTCTTTCGTGGAGACAGCGCGTTTTATACGTGGTTGTATCGAATAGCTGTCAATACGGCTAAAAATCACTTGGTGGCGAGAGGGCGACGCCCCCCATCAACAGATTTCGATATAGATGAAGCTGAATTGGTGGAAGATACGCCGGCTTTGCGTGAAAGTGAAACACCAGAAGGTCAATGGCAGCGCGACAAATTGGAAGCGCTGATCAACCAAGCGATTGAGGATTTACCTGATGATTTGCGGACAGCGTTTAGGCTTCGTGAATTCTCCGGATTAAGTTACGAGGACATAACTGAAATCATGGATTGCCCTGTCGGAACAGTCCGGTCGCGGATATTTAGAGCCCGAGAGGCTATCGATAAAAAAATACGAGAGTTTATCTAACGTTAACGGAACCAAATATTACAATCGTTGTCATACTCGTAACATTATTAGATTTGTGCCATATTTTAGTGTGTAGCGATACACGGTAAGTGCAAGACCCAGATCAAACGGTTTACTCCTTTCCCCAACTGGTTAGAACAGTGGTAGTTTGCAGAGGTATTGAATGAGTTTGGAAAATAGTCGCGGTCGCCCCTTTGAGGAGTCTTTGTCAGCGTTGATGGATAACGAGGCAGATGAACTCGAGATGCGCAGGTTACTTAAAAATGCCCCTCAAGATGAGGATTTGGTGCAAACCTGGAGACGTTACAATCTTGTTAGATCGGTATTGCAGCACGAAGAAGTGTTGCCTGTATCCAGTGCGGCGACTAGTCGTTTGCTTGATGCAATAGCGGCTGAAGAAGCCTATGTGCCTGATTCTGAAAAGACACAAAAATCGATCATTAAACCACAGCGTTGGCAGGCAATCGCTCGGACTGCTATTGCGGCATCTGTGGCTTTGGCCGCTTATGTGGGGTTTCAAACCTTACTTGTGGACCCTATGTCGCACGCACCAGTAGCGAGTAGCGCGCCAAACGTTAATACCTTGGTGCCAGGTGCCGAGATGGTGGCCTCCGGCGCCTCTATTGAGTTTGATGCGCAGGCGCAGCAGCGCTTGAATGATTATATTCGTGGTGTCTCTATTCAATACAGTGAGACTGACGTCAGTAGTCCACAGTTTAATATTTTGGAAGACTCTCAGCTTATCCGGCAGGTCAACCAGATCGAGCCTTAAATCCTCCTATGTCGCGCGTAAGTGCCGTCAGGCCTTGCGTGCAGTCCTCCTACGTTCGTTTCCTCCGCACTAGTACTTTGTAATCTTTTAATACAAAGCTTGCCCGATTTTCGCGCGCGCTGTACTTTACGACACTGACTCACGGAGTCCATAAGTGTCAGTGTCCGTGAGTCCCAGTTTCTTGGGAGTCATTGTATGAAGTTACTTAGCCGTATGGCGTTTACTCAATGGGTTGTATCTCTGTTCGCAGCAGTGCTCATGGTTCAGGCCATCGATGCTCGCGCGGCATCATCATTGCCCGACTTTGCGAACCTCGTAGAGAAAAACGCCCCCGCCATCGTCAATATCGCCACACTGCAAACTGTCAGTCCACGTGGCGGCGCTCGAAATAGTGAGATCGAAGAGCTCTTGCGACGTCTAAGTCCTGATGAAGAGCTGCCACCCGGGTTTGGCGAAGCGCCATCGCGTCCTCGTGGAGGTGTGGGCTCTGGGTTTATAATTTCTGAAGATGGCTACCTCATTACTAACCATCATGTTGTCTCGGGTGCAGATAAAATCACCGTGACCTTGAACGACCGTCGAGTGTTTGAGGCCGAGGTGATTGGTTCTGATGAGCTTTCCGATGTCGCCCTCTTAAAAATCGAAGGGGATGATTTCCCGTCTGTTGCTTTTGGTGATTCAGAAGCCATACGCGTGGGGGAGTGGGTGTTAGCCATTGGCTCTCCGTTTGGACTCGAGTTCTCCGCGGCGGCGGGCATCGTAAGTGCTAAAGGGCGTGCGGTACCGGGTAATCAGACTAATTATGTGTCGTTTATTCAGACTGATGTGGCTATCAACCAAGGAAACTCAGGTGGGCCATTATTCAATCTGGATGGCGAGGTTATTGGCATTAACTCGCAAATTTTAAGTAGCTCGGGCGGATCCAATGGCGTCTCTTTTGCTATTCCAAGCAATGTGGCATTGAACGTTGTCGAACAATTGCGTGAAAGCGGCACAGTAAGTCGTGGTTTATTGGGTGTGCTGATCAAAGACGTTGATTTTGCCTTGGCGGAAGCCTTTGATATGCCACGGCCGCGTGGTGCCTTTGTGGATGAAGTTCAGCCAGGAAGCCCAGCTGAGGCGGGGGGCGTGGAAAATGACGACATTATCATTGGTTTTAATGAGCGCGATATCGAATCATCTTCGCAGCTACCGTTCTATGTGGGGCAAGTCCGGCCAGGCAGTAAGGCAATATTGAGAATTATGCGTAATGGGCAGGTAATTGATTTGCCTGTGGAAGTCGGGAGTCTGCCGGGTGAAGGCATTGCTTCCTCTGTCACAGAGACTCGGGAACCACGGGTTAACACTCTAGGCTTAACAGTGAGCGAGCTTAGTCGTGAAGCGCAAGAGGTTGCGGGAATCCAAGGTGTGCGTATTGATGGACTTGACGCGGGCCCCGCAGCGCGGGCAGGTCTACTAAGTGGCGATGTCCTTGTGGAGGTCAATCGCATGCCAGTTCCAGATGTTCGAGCGTTTGGGCGTGCTGTAGAAGAGTTGCCTGAATCAGGGTATGTGCCAATTCGCATCTGGCGTGAAGGGCGTGGTACGACACTCGTGCTCGAACTAGAATAATTTCTGTGACCGCGAATTGAAAGTCGCGCAAGTCCTTGCAATGCCAATAAAAACCCACTGACATAAGCATTGCTTATGCTGTAGACTTGCGGCCTTGTTTTTCAGTGCAATTCGGTACTGCGATCACCACGGCCACAGCACTATGGACGTTGACGCAAAGCCTCGCAACTGATGCCCCAATCCCTTTAATTATTGATGTGTGACCCTATCTGTGAGCGATTTAAGCCATATCCGCAATTTTTCGATAATTGCCCACATTGACCATGGTAAATCTACCTTGGCCGACCGATTCATTCAAACCTGTGGTGGCCTTGCTGACCGCGAGATGGACGCTCAGGTGCTCGACTCTCTCGATATTGAGCGCGAGCGAGGCATTACGATCAAGGCGCAGAGTGTCACGCTCTACTACACAAGCCTTGCAGGTAAGCGTTATCAGCTTAATTTCATCGACACCCCAGGCCACGTGGATTTCACCTATGAAGTTTCGCGCTCACTAGCGGCGTGTGAAGGTGCACTACTGGTAGTGGATGCTGGGCAAGGCGTCGAGGCGCAATCGGTCGCAACATGCTACACCGCCATCGAGCAAGGCTTAGAGGTGATCCCTGTACTTAATAAAATGGATTTGCCGCAAGCAGAACCAGAAAAAGTACGACAAGAGATCGAAGAGATTATCGGCATCGATGCCTCTAATGCCGTTTGTGCGAGTGCCAAGACCGGTTTAGGGATCATCGAGATTCTAGAAGAGCTCGTTCGCCTTATTCCGCCACCCGTTGGCGATGTTGATGCCCCTTTGCAGGCGCTGATTATCGATTCATGGTTTGATAATTACCTCGGAGTTGTCTCTCTCGTTCGTGTGAAGGAAGGGACACTGCGCAAGGGCGATAAGATTATCTCCAAGACTCTTGGTAAATCGCATCTGGTCGATGCCGTCGGAGTTTTCTCGCCTAAACGACTAGTGACTGAAGCTCTGCGTGCAGGTGAAGTTGGATTTATTGTCGCTGGAATCAAAGAAATTAAAGGCGCTCCGGTGGGGGATACCATTACCCACGCGTCGACCCCTAATGTTTCCCAATTAGCTGGGTTTAAGAAAATTCAACCACAAGTGTATGCGGGGTTGTTCCCTGTTTCTTCGGATGATTTCGAAGATTTTCGTGATGCCCTAGCAAAACTTACACTCAATGACGCTTCTTTGTACTACGAGCCAGAAAGTTCTGATGCGTTAGGGTTTGGCTTCCGTTGCGGTTTCCTCGGCATGTTGCACATGGAAATTATCCAAGAGCGGCTAGAGCGCGAATACGATTTATCATTGATCACTACGGCTCCAACCGTAGTTTATGAAGTGCTTTTGACTAACGGTGAAACCGTGCGCGTCGATAGTCCTTCGGCACTACCCGCCATAACCTCTATTGATGAGATGCGAGAGCCGATTGTGCTTGCAAGTATTCTTGTCCCGCACGAGCATCTTGGTAATATTATTACTCTGTGTGAGAGTCGTCGCGGTGTGCAGCGAGACATGCAGTTTATTGGGCGTCAAGTATCGCTGCGCTATGAACTACCGATGAATGAAGTGGTTTTGGATTTCTTTGATAAACTGAAATCGGCTAGTAGAGGTTATGCCTCATTGGATTACCATTTTATTCGTTTCCAACAAGCGAATCTCGTTCGTCTGGATGTGCTAATCAATGGTGATAGGGTCGATGCGCTTGCGTTGATCGTGCACCGTGATAAAGCTCATAATAAAGGACGATTGCTTACAGAAAAAATGAAAGAGCTGATACCGCGTCAGATGTACGATGTGGCTATTCAGGCGGCTATTGGTGGCCAGATTGTAGCGCGTCAAACAGTGAAAGCGTTGCGTAAAAACGTAACGGCGAAATGTTATGGCGGCGATGTTAGCCGTAAGAAAAAACTTCTTGAGAAACAAAAAGCCGGTAAAAAGCGCATGAAACAGGTCGGTAATATCGAAGTGCCACAAGAAGCTTTCCTTGCCGTACTAAAGGTGGATAGTTAATGGATATCGATTTTTCACTCGTTCTTATCATCCTCGTCGCGATTACGGGCGTCATCGCGTTACTTGATCGAATACTACGTGAAAAGGATCGACAAGAAGCCGCGGACAAACTTCGTTCGGCACAGCAACCGCATTCCGAAGCGCTCAAGGTCGCTATTGCGGAAGTAGAGCGTGAGCCGGTGCTTGTAGAATATGCGAAATCCTTTTTTCCAGTGTTATTGATTGTATTAGTGCTGCGCTCATTTCTTGTGGAGCCCTTTCAAATTCCATCAGGTTCTATGATTCCTACATTGGAAGTGGGTGATTTCATCTTGGTCAACAAGTATACCTATGGGCTGAGATTGCCAGTCATTGGGACCAAAGTGATCGAAATGAATGAGCCAAAGCGTGGCGAAGTGATGGTGTTTATTCCTCCGCATGATGAGCGTTACTTTATTAAACGTGTAATAGGGTTGCCTGGGGATACGATTCGTTACGAAAACAAAGTACTTTTTGTGAACGGCGAAGAAGTTCTCGCTGAGGTTGTTAAAGAAGCGCAAATAGAATTGCCTAACGGCATGTTACAAACAGGGATCCTGCTTAACGAAACGCTTGGTGGTGTTGAGCACTTGACACAGATTATTGATGCTCCAGCGCGCAGAAACGGCCCTAGCGTATGGGTAGTACCAGAAGGCCATTATTTCATGATGGGTGATAATCGTGATAACAGTGCGGATAGCCGAGTGTGGGGCACGGTGCCAGAGGAGAATATCGTTGGCAGGGCGTTTGCGATCTGGATGCATAAAGAGCCAGGGTTAAGTTTTCCTAGCTTTTCTCGTAACGGCTTGATTCGCTGAAACGAGCACTGTGTCGCGGTGCAATGCAAAGACAGCGCTATAATCGCTTTTCGATAACGGGGCACTATAGTGGTGTTGCAAACTACCGTATGAGGCAGGTGATGTCATGAAAAAATTACAGATTCCTTTTTCACAACCACAACGTGGATTCTCCAAGCTCGGCCTGTTGTGCATGCTGGTGTTAGTCGTGAGCGTGTTTACATTTGGTCTAAAAGTACTGCCGGTGTATATCGATCATAACTTCGTCCGTGGCGTTGCCGAAACGCTCGTTGAAAGTGGGCGAGCGAGCTCAATGACTCAAGCGGAAGTGCGGGTAGAGATAGCCGCTAGTTTACGTGTAAACAATGTGCGTAATTTTGATCTAGACGATATCACGACGACACGAGCCGGTGGGAGTTCAGTCATAAATATTAGCTATGAGCGCCGAATTCCCTTAGCGGGTAATATTGATGTCATTCTTAGCTTCGATGATCAGATTCAATAAATGAATAATCCTGTCACATTACTGGAAGCAGCGTTCTCGTATAAGTTCAAAGACAAGTCGCTAGCATTACTTGCGTTAACACATCGTAGCGCCGATCCTGTGAATAATGAGCGTTTAGAGTTTTTGGGCGATGCTATCTTAGGATTTACGATAGCTGCACAGCTTTATAAGCTCTATCCGGATGCCCCAGAAGGCGACCTTAGCCGAATGCGGGCTAGTTTGGTCAATCAACAAAGTTTGGCAGATATTGCTACTCGCCTTCAGCTTGGTGAATTGTTGATCTTGGGCCCAGGAGAGCTAAAGAGTGGAGGGCGTCAACGAGAGTCCATCCTATCGGATGCTGTTGAAGCTGTGTTTGGAGCTGTATACCTCGATGGCGATCTAGAGGCCTGTCGTAAGGTTGTACTGTCTGTGTACGGTGACATGACAGTGCATACGGGGGAACAAGACAAACGCAAAGATTCTAAGACGCGCTTGCAAGAGTTACTGCAAGCCAAAAGCTTAGCGTTACCAATTTATGAAATAATCTCAATTGATGGTGAGGCGCACCAACAAACTTTTGTCGTCACCTGTCAAATTGCGTTGTTAAAGAAAGTCACAAAAGGTGTTGGCAGCAATCGTAAGATCGCTGAACAACAAGCCGCAGAAAGAGCGCTTCAGGCATTGGGTCTTTAGCGTGGCAGTGAGTGTCATACAGGAATTTTATGCAGGATATTGATAATACAGAAACTACCACTTACTGTGGATTTGTCGCCATCGTTGGGCGTCCCAACGTGGGAAAATCAACCCTGTTGAACTATTTGCTTAAACAAAAAATCAGTATTACGTCGCGTAAGCCACAGACAACGCGACACCGGATCCTAGGGATTAAAACAATAGACGATAAACAGTTCGTTTATGTCGATACGCCGGGAATGCACAAGATTGAGAGAAAGGCCATCAACCGTTTGATGAACCAAGCCGCAACGAGTGCGCTTGATGGTGTTGATGTGGTTTTGTTCGTTGTCGAGCGCTTAGTGTTTAACGAAGAGGATGAGATCGTTCTAGAAGCGTTGCGCAAAGTGAAAGCGCCAGTGCTGTTGCTTATCAATAAGTGTGATTTGTTGGAATCACGAGCACGCCTTCTGCCGCATATAGAGCGTATATCGAAACTGAGAGACTTTGCGGAGATCATCCCATTGTCTGTTCTTGGTGGACACAATATCGATACCGTAGAGGAGTGTGTCTTAAAGTATTTGCCTGAAGGCCCGTTCCTATACCCAGAAGATCAGATAACAGATCGAAGCTCACGTTTTCTAGCCGCTGAAATTATTCGTGAAAAAATCACGCGTCAGTTAGGGGATGAGCTGCCTTATGAAGTGACAGTCGAAATTGAAAAATACACAATTCAAGCTGGAGTTGTGCATATTCATGCGCTGATACTCGTTGATAAAGAAAGTCAGAAACAAATCATCATCGGCAGCAAAGGCGATCGATTGAAGACCATTGGCAGCGCAGCACGTGTCGATATGGAAAGAGCGTTCGACTCAAAAGTGATGTTGAATTTGTGGGTTAAAGTGAAGACCGGTTGGGCAGATGACGAACGAGCCCTTCAGAGCTTAGGTTACCATCAAGATTAAGTGCTGATATCGGCACTTTTTGCTAGCGGAGCCACACTAGTATGCGCAGCAAAATCGACTTGCAACCTGCCTATGTTTTACATACTCATCCATTTCAAAATACCAGTCTTTTGGTCGATTTCTTCTGTCTAGAGTTCGGCAGAGTGCGCGCAGTGGCCAAAGGGGCAAGGCGCGCCGGTTCACGTACTCGAGCCTATCTACAACCCTTCCAACCGCTGCTTATTTCTTTAAGCGGCAAAACGGATCTCAAAAATTTAGTCTCCGTAGAAAATAGCGTGAATGCCTTACGGTTGCAGGGCACTAGGTTGTTTAGTGGGCTGTATGTAAATGAATTGATTGTACGGCTACTTACCTTCCAAGAAAGTAACTCGGAGCTCTATCGTAGTTATCAAGAAATCATTGTAGCTCTTAGCGGTGAGCGCGATTTACAAACAGTGCTACGAAAATTCGAGCTGGAGCTGCTGGACGCGCTAGGCTATAGGATCGACCTTGAGACCGAATGCTATAGTGGGCAGCCTATAAGTGAACAAGAGCAGTATTTGTTTCATCCTGAGGTAGGCTTCGAGCGTTTGCCTATAATTAGTCCTGATCAACGTCTTAATCCTGCTATTTTTCATGGGGCCGACCTCGTGGCGCTTAGAAATGGTCAATTAGAGGATAAGAGTCATAGCAAAGCCGCACTGCGCTTGACTCGCATGGCATTGCAACCTCATCTCGGCAGCAAGCCCCTCGCTAGTAGAGACTTGTTTGCGAAGACCAGTATTCCTCGGTAACTATCGGTTTGACGTTGCTGCATGCTTTGCCTATGCCCTAATAAAGGTTAAAATCGCGCAAATTTTTCTATTGGGATTACGCGATGTCTATTACCTACCCCACAATCGAATCCCAGATCGGCAATACTCCCCTTGTGCGCCTTGTCCGTCTGCCCGGTAACACTAGCAATACAGTTCTGGTGAAGCTCGAAGGTAACAATCCTGCCGGTTCAGTCAAAGACCGTCCCGCCTATCACATGATTATGCAAGCCGAGCTGCGCGGCGACATTCAGCCCGGCGACACTCTAATAGAGGCCACAAGTGGCAATACAGGCATTGCCCTTGCAATGGTATGTGCGGTGAAAGGGTACTCTTTAATATTAATCATGCCCGAGAACATGTCTAGCGAGCGTCGAGCTTCGATGAGTGCCTATGGCGCTCAGTTGATCTTAGTAACCGTAGAGCAGGGCATGGAGGGTGCGCGTGACCTAGCAGAGCGAATGAGCCAAGAAGGCAAAGGCAAGGTGCTTGATCAGTTTGCTAACCAAGACAATCCGAATGCTCATTATTTACATACTGGCCCAGAGATCTGGCGCGATACCCAAGGCACGGTGACCCATTTTGTGAGTTCGATGGGGACAACAGGCACAATCATGGGGGTGTCGCGTTATCTGAAAGAGCAGAACCCAGAAGTGAGTATTGTGGGACTGCAGCCAAAAGAAGGCGCAAAAATTCCAGGTATCAGGCGTTGGCCGAAAGAGTACCTGCCCCGAATTTTTGATGCGACACGCGTGGATGACATCATTGATGTAGAGCAACAAGATGCCGAAGACACAATGCGTGCGTTGGCAAAAATCGAAGGGATATTCTGTGGGGTGTCCTCTGGCGGTTCAGTCTTTGCCGCCTTAGAGTTGAGCAAGACTCTCGAGAATGCTGTCATCGTGGCCATCGTGTGTGACCGAGGCGACCGTTATCTTTCCACGGGTGTCTTTGCGTAAACACGCAATAGTCGCTGTGTCATAAAGCGGCATTTCCCCCAAACCCCTAATTTTCTAAATGTGAAACTATCGATTATGAGACACGCAAGACGTAGGCGTCAGAAACTGCCAGAAGAAGCCATTAGCATTGATATTCAGCGCCTCAGTCATGATGGCCGTGGAGTAGCGTCCATTGATGGAAAAATTGCCTTCGTAGAAGGCGCTATCAGTGGCGAACGCGTGATGGCGCAATATACCGGTCGTCGTAAACAGTACGATGAACTCAAGACAGTGGAGGTCATCACAGCCTCTCCTGATCGTGTTGAGCCGCCTTGTGCCCATGCAAAAATTTGCGGGGGTTGTGCGATGCAACATATTAATTCGTCGGCCCAAATTGCGTTGAAAGAAAAAGTACTGCTGGATCAACTGCAGCACATTGGCGGATTGACTGAATTTACGACTATTGCTCCGATGCTAAGCCAAACTGAGGATTATCGTCGTAAGGCTCGATTAGGGCTGCGTTATGTGAATAAGAAAGAGTCGATGCTCATTGGGTTTCGCGAGAAAAACAGCTCCTTCATTGCGGAGATGTCCAGTTGTGCGGTGCTCAATGCTTCAGTCTCCGAGCTCATCATGCCGCTGCGTGAATTGTTAGGCGATTTTGATGGTCGAATGCAGATTCCTCAAATCGAGGTTGCGGTTGGCGAACAATTGCAAACACAGGAGAGCGGTGACCACATTGCGGATCAACTCGCCTTCGTCGTAAGACACTTAGAGCCACTTTCAGAAAAAGACCTACAAGCGCTTATAGATTTTTCTAAGCAGCACAATATCCAGCTATACCTGCAAGCCAAAGGCCCCGACACCATTCATAAAGTCTGGCCTATAGAAGGGGAAGAGCGGCTTTATTACTATCTGCCTGATTTTAATTTGAATATGGCATTCCATCCCAGCGACTTTACACAAGTTAACGGAGAGCTGAATCGGAAGATGATTCACTTTGCGCTGCAACTTTTAGATCCTCAGAAAGATGAGACGATACTCGACCTGTTCTGCGGATTGGGAAACTTCACATTACCTTTGGCGACTCGCTGTAAAAAAGTCGTTGGCGTAGAAGGCAGTGATGAGATGGTGCGACGCGGTTATGAAAATGCTAAGCGTAATAACATCAGCAATGCAGATTTCTATGCTGCGAACCTTATTGTTGAGTTTGACGAAAGCACCTGGGCACAGCCCGTGTATGACAAAATTTTGCTGGATCCGCCCCGTTCTGGTGCATTAGAAATTATTCCTCGTATTGCCGCATTTAAAGCGAAAAAAATTGTCTATATTTCTTGTAACCCAGCAACCCTTGCGCGCGATGCTGGGGAATTGGCGAAATTGGGCTATGAGATGACGCAGGCGGGTGTAATGGATATGTTTCCTCACACCAGCCACGTCGAATCAATCGCTGAATTTGTGTTGAAAAAGCGATAACAAGATAGGCTACGGGTTTTATTAATGGTTCATATAAGAGACAAGCACGCATTTAATGAAGATGGCAGTATTTGCTTTGATGAGTGGATTAGTAGCTTGCATAGTAATGGTGTTGTTCTCGATGTTGAGCGTTTAAAACACGCCTGTGATATTAGTTGGGACGCACATCAGAAAACCGATGCGCCGGAACACGCTTGGTTTGAGAAAAGCAGTAGCTATATCACTGGTCTTGATATGGCCGAGATTCTTGTAGAGTTGCATCTAGATACTGAAGCAGTGCTCGCCGCCATTTTGTATCGCAGTGTGCGCGAATCACGCCTTGCCTTGGCGGTGGTTGAGACTGAGTTTGGCACCGGTGTGGCGAAATTGGTGGAAGGGGTGCTGCGTATGGCAGCCATCAATGAAACTGATACGAGTCGTAAACGAGTCTTAGGTCAAACTGACGATCAAGTGGAAAACGTCCGCAAAATGCTATTGGCATTGATCGATGACGTCCGAGTCGCCCTAATTAAGCTCGCAGAACGGACCTGCGCGATTCGGGCTGTTAAAAACTCTCCTACGGAAAAACGTCTTCGAGTTGCCCGCGAGGTCTTTGAAATTTATGTTCCTTTGGCTCATCGCTTGGGAATAGGGCAATTGAAGTGGGAGTTAGAAGATTTATCGTTTCGCTACCTCCAGGAAGCAAACTACAAACGCATCGCTACCTTGTTGGATGAGCGTCGAGTCGATCGAGAGCGTTTTGTCGAAGAAGTTACTGAGCAGTTACGACAGCAACTTGAACGAGCCAATATTGACGCTGAGGTGAGTGGTCGCGCTAAAAACATCTATAGTATTTGGCGAAAAATGCAGAATAAACGTCTCGATTTTCTTCAAATCTACGATATTCGTGCTGTACGGATTCTCGTACCAGAGATTCGTGATTGCTACGCCACCTTAGGCATCGTACATAACTTATGGCGTGTTATTCCCAATGAATTTGATGACTATATAGCAAACCCTAAAGCCAACGGTTATCAGTCTTTGCATACCGCTGTTATCGGCCCTGATAATAAAACATTTGAGATCCAAATTCGTACTTTTGCTATGGATGAGGATGCAGAACTTGGCGTCTGCGCGCATTGGCGCTACAAAGAAGGGATTGCCGATCCTAGCTTTAAAGACCGTTTTGAAGAAAAAATTGCATGGCTACGTCAGTTACTGGCTTGGCATGATGAAATGGGCATGGTGGGCGGCTTAGCAGAACAGTTAAGGAGTGATTCAACCACGCCTGATCGTGTCTATGTATTTACGCCAGAAGGGCACGTGGTGGACATGATGGAGGGCGCGACTCCGCTGGATTTTGCCTACTATGTTCACACGGAGGTCGGGAACAAATGCTGTGGCGCTCGCGTCAATGGCAAAACTGTCCCCTTGAACTATCGTTTACAGACAGGCGATCGGGTCGAAGTGCTGGATGATGATAATAGTTGTCCGAGCCGAGACTGGTTGAAGCCTTCGTTAGGGTTTGCCAATACTCCGCGCGCTCAAGCGAAAATGATTCAGTGGTTTAAAACCCAGGGTCGAGAGCAGAACGTCGCCCATGGTCAGGCATTATTAGAAGAAGAGTTTGCACGCCTTGCCGTGCGTAGCCCTAACTATAAAGATCTAGCGAAGAAGTTGGGCTGTAAGAACTCTGACGGTTTGTTTGCCGCAGTAGGGGTAAGCGCTGTGACTGTTGAAGAAGTTATTTCGGCTGCACAGGAGTTAGCGCAACTGCATTACGTGCAAGACGACCTGTTACCACCACAAGTGAGTACTGAGCCTGGCAAGAAAGTGTATGGAGCAGGGCGATTGCCAATCGAGTTTGCATCATGCTGCGTGCCGGAGCACGGGGACTCGATTGTGGGCTGTTTGACGGAATTGAATCAGGTGGTTATTCACAAAGAAGATTGCGCTGTTGCGTTGCAGTTCCAGCGCGGTAGACATGAAAATATCATTGAAGTGCAGTGGAGCGACGAGCAGCGGGTCAATATGCTGGCGGAGCTCTATGTGGTGGCCTACGATCGCGCAGGTCTTTTACGCGATATAACGACGATACTTGCGGATGCAAAGATCGAAGTGATGCAGGTGAATACGCGTTCGGATAAACAAGCCGGCACCGCAAAAATGAACTTAGAAGTAGAAGTAGACTCGTTCCCGGCTTTGTCCCGTGTTCTAGAGAAAATAAGCCGTCTGAATAATGTTATTGAGGCGCGCCGACTTGATGCGAGCTCCGCCTCTTAGATAGTGGCGCTGTGCCCAATGGGAAATGACTATGACTAAGCCACATGAAATTGCTGACCTATTGAGCCTGATGGACAGTTTGCGAGATAAAGAATTTGGTTGTAACTGGGATAAAAAACAAACATTAAAGACCTTAACAGGCTATACCTTGGAAGAGGTATACGAAGTAATTGATGCTGTAGACACAAATGATGATGCGCAATTACAAGACGAATTAGGCGATTTGTTATTCCAAGTGGTTTTCTATGCCCAGATTGCTAAAGAAGAAGGTCGATTCGATTTTAATGATGTGATTGGCTCGATTACCGATAAACTGCTTCGTCGTCACCCTCATGTATTTCCTGATGGTAGTTTGACGAGCTTCGGCAATAGTGACTTACACCTCAATGCTGATGAAGTCGCCTTGCGTTGGGAGCAAATTAAGAACGAAGAACGAGCCCTGAAAGCAAAACGTAAGGGCGATGTAAGCAGCCATAGCGTGTTGGACGATGTGCCTAATAGTCTGCCGGCATTAGATAGAGCCCGAAAGCTACAGAAACGCGCTGCATCGGTTGGGTTCGATTGGACGAATGTCCAAGACGTTCTGGATAAACTTAAAGAAGAGATTGCAGAGCTAGAGGCAGAGCTTGTGCTAAACGATACAAAGAAAATTCACGAAGAGTTCGGGGATCTAATGTTTAGCTGCGTGAATGTCGCAAGGCACTTGCAACTTGACCCTGAGTCAGTGCTCAGAGAGAGCAATCGAAAGTTTGAACGTCGTTTTCGAGCAGTTGAAGGGATTGCGATGGGGCAAGGGCGTACATTGGAATCGTTCAATGTGGAAGAATTAGACAGAATGTGGAGACAAGTTAAGGGGCAAGAGTAGTGCCGTCAAATAAACGGTAATGGAGGCTAAGAACACGGTCTTCTTGTCTCTGCGAAGCGCTTTAGTGTATGGTCGTTGCCTTCGCATGAACCAAAATGGCACGACATTCACCGTTCGGCCCACATTCTACAAGTGGTACAGGTTCTCCACTTGCGCGAACACTATAAAGATTAAGTATTACATTGAAGGCTAGCCCAAACTTATGTTGGGCCTATTAAGGAGCAAGTTATGCGAGTGATTTTGTTAGGGGCACCGGGTGCAGGAAAAGGGACGCAAGCGCAGTTCATTACTACTAAATACGCTATGCCACAGATCTCTACAGGCGATATGTTAAGAGCTGCAGTCAAAGCAGGTTCGGAACTGGGTACTTTAGTTAAAGAAGTAATGGCGACCGGTGGTTTAGTCACTGATGACATCATTATTGCATTGGTCAAAGAGCGTATTAGCCTAGACGATTGTGCTAAAGGGTTTTTGTTGGACGGATTTCCGCGCACAATTCCACAAGCGGAAGCGATGGTAGATGCAGGAATAGATGTAGACGTTGTCGTTGAGATTAGTGTTGAAGACGAAGAAATCGTTAAACGTTTAAGTGGCCGTCGTGTGCATGCGGATTCGGGCCGAATTTACCATGTCACTAATAATCCACCGAAGGTCGCAAACATCGATGATGTTACTGGTGAAGCTTTGATTCAACGTGACGATGATAAAGAGGAAACTGTTCGGAAAAGGCTTAAGGTTTATCATCAACAAACGAAGCCATTAGTGAACTTTTATCAGAAGCTCGAAGCCGAAGGTAAGGGCGTAAAAGTTGTGCAATTAAATGGTCAGGAAAACGTAGATGTTGTCCGTGAACAAATTGCCACGTTAATGTCTGCTTTATAGAATGAATAAAATTGAGGGCGTTGTTCTACTAAGAGCGCCCTCAATTAAGCGTTAGAGTTTTCATTTTCTCATCTTTTTTTCCTTTCTTGTTTTACTTTTCCTCTCCGCAAAAATTTCCTTTAAAACACTCCGCGACACTCCCATACACCCTTTTATATAAATATTGTCAAATTATGTTGATTTTTTTCAACTTTTTGAGAATGCATTGCTGTATAGCGATATTTTTTGTGCTAAGGTGCCGCTCAAACGTGGACGCTCCCATGTTGATGAATTTAAGGTGGTTTTGTTCCACATTTTAGGAGAGATAACGGTATGGCCAAAGTTAAAGCGACAAAGAAGGCGCCTGCTAAATCGGCGGTTAAAAAAACCGGTGATGCTGCTCTTGCGAAAGCACAAGCAACCGCAGCAAAATTGCAAAAAGATGCCGCTGCTGCTGCGAAGCTTCTCGCTACTGCGCAAAGCAAAGCTGAAGCTGCAAAAACTAAAGCTGCGAAAGCTGCTACAGCAACAAATAAGAAAGCTGCTGTAAAGGCTAAAGCTACTGCATCTAAGCAGGCAGCCAAAGTCCGCGAAACTAACGCTAAACTTAAATCTGCAGAAAACAATGTGAAAACTGCGCAAGCTGCAGTTAAAGCTAAGACTGCAGCCGAAGCGGCTAAGAAAGCGGCAGAAGCTAGAAAAGCAGCAATTGCTGCTAAAGCAGAAGCAGATCTAGCTAAAGCAGTTAAAGCTTATGCTGCTAGCTGGAAAAAGAAACGCGCTAATGCCGATGCGGCGAAAGAAGCTGCTCGTGCTAAGAAAGAAAGTCTAAAGCGTAAAATAGCCGCTAAGAAAGCTGCTGTTAAAGCTAAAGCAGCTGCTCAAAAAGCAGCTATTAAAGCAAAAGCAGCCGCCAAGAAGCGTCTAGCTCGTGAAAAAGCCGCTGCACGTCGTGCCGCGACTAAAGCGAAAACAGCCGCTAAGCGTTTAGCGCTTCGTGAAAAAGCAGCCGCTAAGAAAGCAGCCGCAAAAGCGAAAACAGCTGCTAAGAAAGCAACAAGCAAAGCAACGAAAGTTGTTAAAAAGGCAGCAAAACCTGCTGCCAAGAAGCCTGCTGCTAAAAAAGCCGCTAAAAAACCTGCTGCTAAGAAAAAAGCGACTGTTAAAAAGGCCGTAGCTAAGAAAACTGTAGCTAAAAAGCCTGCCGCTAAGAAAGCTGCAAAAAAAGCGCCTGCGAAAAAGCGAGCGACTCGAGCTAAAGCGGCTAAGTAAGCGCTAAAACTCGTCGATCAGTGTTTTGTCACTGATTATAAAAAACCCCCTGAGATGTAATCTCTGGGGGTTTTTTTATTTCCTTTCCGTATAATCCTGCCATGTCTAACATACTTGCAATCGATACCTCTAATAGCCAATGTTCAGTCGCACTTAACCGTGATGGCGACATTCAAAGTGCAATTTGCACACAAGCCCGTCAACATGCTCGTCGGCTTTTGCCTATGATTGACGAAATTTTGATCCAAAGCGGCCTGACGCTTGAAGACCTTGATGCCATAGCATTTGTGAATGGGCCTGGCTCGTTTACGGGGTTACGCATAGGGGCTGGGGTTGCTCAAGGCTTGGCTTTCGGGGCGAACTTACCCGTGCTCGCTTTGTCGACACTTGCAGTGATGGCGCATAAAGCTCGACAGCAAGTGGCGTTAGAGTATTTTCTAGTGAGCATGCAAGCCCGTGAGAACGAAGTCTATTTTGGTGCCTATCAATTTGTCGCAGGGGATATGTGTTTATTGGGCAAAGAGAAAGTGTGCTCGCCTGAGAGCTGTGAGATCCCTGACGTCATGCCCAAGGATAGTTGTTGTGCCGTGGGAGATGGTTGGCGCGAGAGTCCAAGTTTGATGGCTTCCTCTGCTTATGTCAGCCAAACCCTTGATAATTGTGAAGCGGATGCAATAAGCCTTAGTCAGTTAGCGCAAATTCGTTTTGCTGCAGGGGAAGCTGGAGATCCGGCTTTAGGATTACCAGTCTACCTAAAAGAACAAATGGACTATTAAGTTATATGGAATTGGGTTTTGTAAAAGCGACATTTCTAGCCCTATTACAAGGGTTCACCGAATTTTTGCCGATTTCGAGTTCGGGGCATATTTTACTGCCTAAAGAATTATTTGGATGGCCCGACCAAGGGCTAATCTTCGATGTCGCTGTTCATGTTGGCAGTCTGATTGCGGTGCTTATTTATTTCCGTGCAGATATCGTACAGTTATTTAGAGCATGGGTGCGTTCTTGTATAAAACAGGAACATTCGACGGATTCAAGACTCGCTTGGTTCGTAATTTTGGCAACAATTCCCGCCGGTTTAATAGGGTTTCTGCTAAGCGACTTCGTTGCACAATATTCACGCTCCATGCTTATTATTGGTGTCATGTCCATTCTCTTTGCTGTGCTTTTATACCTTTCGGAACGATTGGGAAAGCAACAATTGGACTTGAAACAGCTTACGATTAAGTCGAGTTTGATTATTGGTTTTTTTCAAATGATGGCACTGATACCTGGGACTTCACGCTCGGGTGCTACTATGACCGCTGCGTTATTCTGCGGCTTAAGCCGCAAAGCGGCTGCCAAGTTCTCCTTCCTTCTCGCTATCCCTATTATCGCCGCGGGTGGTCTTCTCGAAGGCATCGAAATGTGGAAAACAGGCACTTCGGGACAGTGGGGTGAGTTGCTCTATGCGATGACAGTGTCGGCGGGAATGTCGTATTTATGTATCCATTATTTTTTACGAATGATTGAGCGCGTTGGGTTCTTGCCGTTTGTTATCTATCGTATTGTGATGGGCGTGATTTTGATCACGGTCTATTATCTCGTTTAGAGTATCTCCATAATTTTCATGAACTCGTTCACTAAAAATCGTCCAAACTAGCTATGCCAACTGACCTGCTAAACAAGCCGTATAAGATCGCGATTGCTGATATTGATCAATCAGCAACTCTACCATTGTCGCAACTAGCTGTGACGACTGGGCTGCCATTGTTACCAGCGGGTTTTACTCCTCTACAGTATTGTGAATTTCTTTTGTTTTATAAAAACGGCTGCCTTTGTTTACAAAACACTGACGAGGACTCGGCGGGTGCCGTGTGTGTGGATTTTGACGATGAAAGTTTACGTTATCGACAGCGCCGACCAGTTAAACCTGAAGCATTGCTCAAAGCGTCAGGGGTCAAACAAGGGCAGGGCAGTAAAGTGTTGGATGCGACAGCGGGTTTGGGCTTGGATGCCTTTCTGTTCGCCTCTGCGGGCGCTCAGGTTACTTTAGTGGAACGTTCTCCGATATTGCACGCTATGTTAGCGGACGGTTTGGCACGAGCGGCACGCAGTGCTGACGAGCGTGTAAGTGAAAGTGTTGCGCGCATGCATTTGCTGCATGGGGACAGCGCGTCAGTGATGGCACGTTGGGATGAGGCTCAAGCGGAGATTGTCTATCTTGACCCGATGTTTCCGGAGCGTAAAAAGAGTGCGAAAGTGAAAAAGAACATGTTCTTATTGCAGCAATTGCTGCATGCGGAACCGCAAGCTGAAGATCTTCTCGAAAATGCTTTGAAAGTCGCCTCGAAGCGCGTCGTAGTGAAACGTCCGCGCCATGCGCCATTCCTTGATGAGCGTAAGCCTTCCTTTTCACAGGAAGGCAAGTCTAGCCGTTTTGACGTTTATGTTTGTCTGCCCAAAACGTGAAGCCAGTCGTAGCGCTACTGCGGTCGTAATAAGCGCTGCAATATCTCTTCATAAATCACAGAGAGCTCATCTAAATCGCTCACTTTGACGTTCTCATTGACCTTGTGAATGGTGGCGTTACATGGACCCAGTTCCAGTAGTTGAGCTCCTGTGGGGGCAATAAAGCGCCCATCAGAGGTGCCCCCAGTGGTGGAGCATTCGGTTTCTACGCCATTAACGTGTTTAATGCTGGCACTTACTGTATCAATAAGACTGCCCTTGGGCGTGAGAAATGGATTGCCGGATAGCTGCCAATCAAGACTGTATTCAAGTTCATGACTGTCCAGAATGGCTTCGGTTCTACTTTGAATCTCGGCTTGCGTTAGTTCGGTCGAAAAGCGGAAGTTGAACTTTACTTCTAAATTGCCAGGGATCACATTGTCTGTCCCCGTGCCGGCATGAATATTAGAGATTTGAAAGCTGGTGGGAGGGAATGCCTCATTACCTTCGTCCCATACTTCCATCGCTAAATCGTTCAACGGCAACATCGCTTTGTGGATCGGATTGCTTGCCAAGTGTGGATACGCCACGTGGCCTTGTACGCCGTGTACAGTTAAGAAGCCGTGCAGAGATCCGCGTCGACCAATCTTAATGACATCGCCTAATTCGGTTGTGCTTGACGGTTCGCCGACGATGCAGAAATCGATTTTTTCATTACGCTGCTCTAAGACATCGATGACCTTGCGAGTCCCGTTGATTGCACTACCTTCTTCGTCGCTCGTAATGAGGAAGGCGATAGAGCCTTCAATAGGTTTGTCAGCGGCTACAAATCGTTCGCAAGCCGTCATCATGGCCGCGATACTGCCTTTCATATCTGCGGTTCCACGCCCATAAAGCACACCATCGCGAACTGTCGGGGTGAAGGGGTCGAAAGTCCAATCTTCCACTGGCCCTGTGGGGACCACATCGGTGTGTCCCGCAAAGGCAAATACGGGAGGTTTGTCTCCCAATCGAGCCCAAAAATTATTTACCTCACCAAATGGCATCGATTCGATTTTAAAACCGAGTGCTTGTAGGCGATCGATCAATAATTGATTACATCCAGCGTCGTCAGGCGTTACTGAGGCCTTTTCGATTAATGCCGAACACAGGGAGAGCGTGGAAGTCATAGTGCAGTTCTCAGGCGCTAGGCGCGATTAATTGTGAGTGTGAAGTTCTTCGTTTAACGCTACGGCGGATTTATTCGCTTTGCATTCCACGGCGCCAGAAATAGAGTTGCGACGGAACAGAAGATCGGATTTTCCCGAAAGCTCTCGCGCCTTAATCGTTTCAACGACATTATTGCCGTTATCCAGCAATAGCACCTTGGTGCCAGCCGTGACGTATAAGCCTGCTTCTATAATGCAGCGATCCCCAAGAGGGAATCCGAGACCTGCATTGGCCCCAATAAGGCAGTCTTTTCCTACAGAGATGACCTCTGTGCCACCCCCTGATAATGTGCCCATCGTGCTGCAACCGCCGCCTAAATCGCTGCCAGCTCCTATCATGACTCCAGCGGCAATACGTCCTTCGATCATGGCGGGGCCTTCGGTCCCGGCATTAAAGTTCACGAAGCCTTCGTGCATGATTGTAGTGCCTTCGCCAATGTAAGCTCCGAGCCTAACGCGGGCCGTATGGGCGATGCGGACACCTTTAGGGACGACATAATTCGTCATTTTAGGGAATTTATCGACAGACATGACTTCTAACACCGAGCCATTGAGGCGAGCCTGTAATTGGCGCTCGGGAAGATCCGCAAGATCAATGGCGCCTTCGCTCGTCCATGCCAGATTCTGCAAGACCCCAAAAGCGCCGGTAAGATTAAGCGTATGGGGTTTGCACAAGCGATGTGAAAGCAAATGTAACTTTAAATACACTTCTGCAATAGAGCTTGGGGCTATGTCTTCGGCGATAAACGTGGCAATGATGTCGCGTTGGCCTGCATTGAGTTGTGAGACAATTTTCGCAAGCTCTGGCGCTTCATTAATGGCATTGCTGGCCCCTAATTGTTCAAGGTGATCAACGCTCAGTAGGTGGTGGGAGTTACCCCCTTTATAATCCGCGGCTTGTGCAAGCGCATCGCTAATAGCGGCTGCGGGTGTCCGCAAGACGATAGGGTAATACACCTCAATAATGTCACCCTGACTGTTTCGCGTGACAACACCTAGGCCTAAGCTATGCAAAGAGAGGTTCTTGTTCATGATTTTTTCCTGTAAATATCGGTAGCGCTACGGCGCCAATAAAGAGCGTAATTGCGTTTCATCGTATCCGGCTAGCCATTGTGAATCTTTTTCAATCAATGGGCGCCGTACAATCGAAGGGTTTTCAGTAATGATTTTGACCGCACTAGTGCTGTCTAAACTGTTTTGTTCGCTCGGGGATAGCTTGCGCCACGTAGTCCCGCGTTTATTAATCAACGTGTCTAGGGGGATGGCTTGGATAAAGCGTTTAGCGAGGGCTTCATCTATCCCCATCTTCTTATAATCGTGGAATTGATATTCCACTGCATTGGTCTCTAGCCACTTACGCGTTTTTTTCATCGTATCGCAGTTAGGGATCCCGTAAAGAGTTGGCGTGTTATCAGGCATATATGCGTCCTTGTTTCAGTCGCCGAGTTCTTCTTCAATGTCACTTAGCAGGCGGTCTATTTCGGCTTGTTCAGTGATTTTTTCGTTGCTGGCGTTCACGATAAAGAATAAATCCTCTACTCGCTCGCCCAACGTAGCGATGCGAGCATTAAGGAGTTGAATATTGTGCTCCGCAAATATCTTCCCGATAGACGCTAGTATTCCGGGTTGATCAGGGCAGTTTATTTCAAGTGTGGAGTAGGGGCGTTCATCGGAGTTGATGAGCTCTGCTTCGACATGCTTACTAAAGTGTTTCAGTTTGCGCGCTATACGCTTGGTTGACACTTTTAGGTACTTAGTCGGTTCGACAAGGTATTCAGTGAGCAAAGCAATGATCTGTTGCTGTCGTTGTGCATTCGCACTTACAGGGTTGTCGTTGTCCTCTAACACTGTATAGGTGTTCATACAGTAGTTTTTACTAGACGTGAAAATGCGGGCATCTTGAATATTAAGGCCTAGCTTTTCCATGGCAGCAGCACTGCTGGCAAACAAATGGTTTTTGTTCAATGTGTAGATAAATATCTGCGTGGCGCCACCGTTTAAGTTTTCGCTCGGGTCCTCAATTAGAATTAAGGTTTTCTGAGCGCCACTCTCTGCGATGGCCTCTGTGTGCCAGATAATATTCGCAGTAGATTCGCGAACAAAATACTCGTCATCGATATTGTCCCAAATCTGCTCGATCATTGCCGAGTCAACACCGTGTTCCGTCAGCTTTAACAAGGCACTTTCTTGCTTATCTTTGATTCGGTCTGCGCGTTCGATGGGGTTTTCTAACCCGCGTCGTAGGGCGCGCTTAGTACTCAAGTAAAGCTGGCGCATTAGTGACGCACGCCAAGAATTCCAAAGAGTCGGATTTGTGGCATTGATATCGGCAACGGTTAAGGCATAGAGGTAATCTAAGTGCAATTTATCCCCGACCTGAAGAGCAAACTTGTGAATGACTTCGGGGTCAGCAATATCCATGCGCTGAGCGGTCATCGACATTAAAAGGTGAGTCCCGATAAGCCAGGCCACTAGCTTAGTATCCCAGGCACTTAGATGATGTAAACGACAAAACTCGGCGCCGTCCTCCATCCCTAATGCTGAGTGATCGCCACCACGCCCTTTGGCGATGTCATGATACAAACCAGCGATATAAAGCAATTCAGGTTTTGGTAACCGACGCATTATGTGGGCTGCGATGGGGAAGTTCTCTTCTGCTTCAGGCAGATTAAAGCGACGCATATTCTCTACCACTTGCAAGGTATGGGCGTCGACTGTGTAAATATGAAAAAGATCGTGTTGCATCTTGCCTGTAATCGCACCGAATTCGGGTAAGTAACGACCAAGAACGCCATAACGGGACATGCGTCTAAGTTGTGCGGTTAGTTCGTGAGCTGATCGCAACAGTTCCATGAATAAAGTGACGTTGCGTAGATCTTTGCGAAACTTTTCATCGATTAAAATGTTGTTTTCACGAATGGAGCGGATTGTGGCGGCACGAACTCCTTTAATTTCGGGATTCTGTGCCATCAATACAAAAATTTCGATTAATGCGAAAGGGAAGCGTTTGAAAACGTTTTCATTGCGAATTTCAATGTAGTCGCTACGCACTTGAAAACGATTGTTGATGATAGTGATTTCTTCAGTGACTTCAGCGCGTAAAATGGCTTCGTCGAAATGCTGTAATAACATGTCGTTAAGGCCACGCAGATTGGCGACCGCACGATAGTATTCTTGCATGAGTTTTTCAACGGCAAGACTTTTCTCATCGTCTTCGTAACCGTATAAGACGGCGAGATCTTTTTGCTTATCAAACAGCAGTCGGTCTTCTTTGCGTCCCGCTAGTAAATGCAAACCGTAACGCAATTTCCAGAGGAGGTGTTCTCCCTCTACCAACTGGGCATATTCTTGGGCGGTTAGAAATCCGAGATCAACTAGATCGGCCAGTGTGTCGGCCTTATAGTAGCGTTTAGCAATCCACGCGATAGTTTGAATATCGCGCAGCCCGCCTGGCGATGTTTTGACGTTTGGCTCTAGTGCATAATCAATGTCGTAGTATTTTTCATGCCGCGCCACTTGCTCATCACGCTTGGCTTCGAAAAAAGATTTGGCAGGCCATACATCGGCACTCTGCGTTTTTTCGATCATGGCGTCGCGCAAAGATTCTGGGCCGACAATAGTGCGGGATTCCATCAAGCTAGTAGTGACAGTGATGTCTTTAAGCGCTTCTTGTCGACATTGTTCTATTGAGCGTACTGACTGCCCAATTTCTAGATTTATATCCCAGAGAAACGTAAAGAAGTCGCCGATGCTTTTCTTGTAGGCGTCGTGATTGTCGTCCCGAGTCACTATTAATAAGTCAATATCGGAGTGGGGGTGTAATTCGCCGCGGCCATAGCCTCCTACGGCCAATAAACTGATGTCCTTTGTGTTGCCCCAGTCATAACGTTCCCAAGCACACTGTAATATTTGATCCACTAACCATGCGCGGCCATGAATAATCGGTGAGATATCGACGTTGTTTTTATACTGTTCATCTAAGCGCTGCTGCGTATCCGACAACGCCTTGCGAAAGATGCTGACCGCGTCAGTATCTGACTGCAACTGTTGCCGAAAAGTGGTGATATCAAACAGCCCATCGTTAAAGCTTGTATTCAGGGCGTACAAGGAGTCAGTCATAGTGTTTGAGCCATAGAGGGTAGTAGGCGGTGTGCTTAGAAAGTTTCTTCTGAGCGTTTCGTAAGCACTTCACAGCCTGTGGCGGTCACAGCGAGTGTGTGTTCCCACTGGGCTGAGAGCCGTCGGTCACGAGTGGTGACAGTCCAGCCGTCAGCTTTTGACAGCTTAGTATGTCGCGTACCGGCATTGAGCATAGGTTCAATCGTAAAGGTCATCCCTTCTTTGAGCTCCACGCCTGTGTCTGGTTTGCCGTAATGCAGGACCTGTGGGTCTTCGTGGAAGACGCGGCCAATGCCGTGACCGCAGTACTCTCGAACTACTGAATAATTATTGGCTTCCGCGTAGGTTTGGATAAGATGTCCGATATCCCCAAGGCGTACTCCAGGTTTAACGATGTCGATCGCTTTATAGAGAGACTGTTGTGTGACTTCGATTAGACGTAGGACGTGTGCCGGTGCCTCACCCACGACAAACATTTTGCTTGTGTCGCCATGAAACTCGTCTTTGATCACCGTAACGTCGATATTGATGATATCGCCTTTTTTGAGAAACTTGTTATCGCTTGGAATGCCGTGACAGATAACATGGTTGATCGAGGTGCAAACGGACTTGGGAAAGCCATTGTAATTAAGGGGCGCTGGAATCGCGTTTTGCACGTTAACGATATAATCGTGACAAATTCGATCTAGCTCGCCTGTGCTGACCCCCGCTGTGACAAAAGGGCCAATCATTTCGAGGACGTCGGCTGCCAATTTGCCGGCAATCCGCATTTTGATGATGTCTTCTGGCGTTTTAATACTAATAGCCATAGCGTGATGTGTTTTCTCTTTTAGGGTGAATGAGTTGTATCTCTATAAAGGGCTATTGTAATGCAGCAGGGCGCTGATTGACAGGTGTGCAGCGCAGCCATAGGGTCCTAACGTAGTGCTATAGTCATGTTCAAATAAGAGCGAAAATGGTGCTAAAGCTTTAAGTCGATAGTCCTTTGTGGTATAAAGCTGCGCGCTTCTTGGGTCATCGATCCAAAGAAAGCGTAAAATTTATGCAATTTAACGTCACACATATACCGTCACATGTGTTTTGGGTGCCCAATCGCCGAGAGGCTTACGGGTTTAACCATGGGGTGTATGGAGGCCTAACCCGATAAAGGAAAATTATGACTACAGTTACAATGAAAGAAATGCTCAAAGCGGGCGTCCACTTTGGTCACCAGTGCCGTTACTGGAACCCTAAGATGAAGCCGTACATCTTCGGCGCGCGTAACAAAATTCATATCATCAACCTTGAGCACACTCTACCAGCGTTAAATTCAGCGCTAGAGCAAGTACAAGTGTTGGCTGAGAAAAAGAAGAAAGTGCTTTTTGTTGGTACCAAGCGTGCCGCAGGAAAAATCGTTAAAGAGCAAGCGCAACGCGCTGGTATGCCTTACGTCGATCACCGCTGGTTGGGTGGGATGCTTACAAACTACAAGACTATTCGTGGTTCTATCAAGAAGCTACGCGATCTTGAAGCTCAAGAAACTGACGGCACTTTCGATCGATTGACGAAGAAAGAAGCTCTAGAGCGTCGCCGCTCAAAAGAGAAGCTCGAGCGTAGTATTGGCGGAATTAAGGAAATGGGCGGATTGCCTGATGCCTTGTTCGTAATCGACGTTGATCACGAGCGCATTGCAATTACTGAAGCTAATAATCTGCGTATTCCTGTTATTGGGATTGTAGATACTAACAGCAACCCAGATGGCATCGACTTCCCAATCCCTGGTAATGACGATGCGATCCGTGCGATCGAGCTTTACGCAACAGCTGTTGCTGATGCGTGTCTTGCTGGTCGAGGCGAAGGCAATGCAGTGAATGGCACTAGCGAATTCATTGAAGTGGAAGAGCAAGCTGCAGAAGTAGCGGCACCCGCTGAAGCGGCAGCTACTCCAGCTACTCCAGCACCTGCAGCAACACCAGCTGCTGAGTAATTTAGTCTTGCTGCGGCAAAGGTCTGTTTTAATAGGCCTTTGCCTGCACTAGGCGTTGAATTTATTCGGCCCTATACGGCCGAAATGCGTTAAAAGAGAAGGGCTTTGCCCTTTTTTTTTAAGTCAGATTTAAATCACTGCATATAGAAATTGATAGGGGCAAGTAAAATGGCGAATATTACAGCGAGTATGGTCAAGGAACTGCGCGAGCGCACGGGTCTTGGAATGATGGATTGCAAAAAAGCGCTTGTTGAGTCTGACGGCGATATGGAAAAAGCAATCGATGATCTGCGTAAAGCAAGTGGCATGAAAGCAGCTAAGAAAGCAGGTCGTATCGCAGCTGAAGGGATTGTACTGACAAAAATTTCTGAAGATGGCAACTTTGGCATCATCCTAGAGATCAACAGTGAAACTGACTTCGTTGCACGTGATGACAACTTCTTGAACTTTGCACAATCAGTACTAGATCATGGTTTCAATACGCGTGAAACTGATGTGGCTAAGTTGATGTCAGAAGGCTTGGAAGACGCGCGTGAAGCTCTAGTACAGAAAGTTGGCGAGAATATCAGCGTACGTCGACTAGAGATGATTGAGTTCAAGAACGTGAACGACGGCATCGTTGACACGTATATTCATAGCAATAACCGCATTGCGGTATTGGTTGCGATCAAAGGCGGTGACGATACACTAGCCAAAGACATCGCGATGCATGTTGCTGCCGTTAACCCAGTGGTTGTCCGTGCAGAAGATGTGTCTAAAGAATTGCTAGCGAAAGAGTCTGAAATTTACTCAGCACAAGCTCGTGAAAGCGGTAAGCCAGAAGAAATCATTGAAAAAATGATTCAAGGCCGTTTGCGCAAATATGTTGCGGAAGTTAGTCTACTTGACCAGCCGTTCGTAAAAGATGGCGAGATGACGGTAGCGGCACTGCTAAAGAAAGCAGGCGCTGACGTTGTAAGCTTTACACGTTTTGAAGTAGGCGAAGGCATTGATAAAGGCGAAGTATTAGACTTTGCAGCAGAAGTTGCCGCGGCTTCAAACGTATAAACGAGTCAAACATAGTGACTGACAAAGGTGGAATGCTAATGGGAAAACCAGATAAAAAATACAAGCGCATTCTCCTAAAGCTCAGTGGAGAGGCCTTGATGGGCGATGCTGATTTTGGCATAGACCCTAAGGTTCTCGATCGCATGGCAGTCGAGGTCGGCCAATTGGTCGGCCTTGGCGTCCAGATAGGCATGGTGATTGGTGGTGGTAATTTGTTCCGAGGCGCGGCATTGAGTGCGGCTGGGATGGAACGCGTCACTGGCGATCATATGGGTATGCTTGCTACGGTGATGAATGCCCTGGCAATGCGTGATGCATTGGAGCGTGCGAGTATCGCTACGCGTGTTATGTCCGCCATTCCAATGAGCGGTGTAGTGGAACACTACGACCGTCGAACAGCCATTCGCCACCTTCGTGCTGGTGATGTTGTAATCTTCGCTGCGGGTACTGGAAATCCCTTTTTCACTACAGATTCCGCCGCATGTCTGCGCGGCATCGAAATCGATGCAGAGTTAGTCTTAAAAGCCACTAAAGTCGATGGCGTTTACTCCGCGGATCCAAATTTGGTGCCTGACGCCGTGAAATATGATCGCCTTACCTTTGATGAGGTATTAGAGCGTAAATTGGGCGTTATGGACCTCACCGCGATAGCCTTAATTCGCGAGCACGATATTCCTGTGCGTGTATTTAATATGAACAAACCAGGGGCGTTATTGAACAACGTCATGGGCTCGGCGGATGGCACGATTATAGAGAATCCTCCAGCGGCTTGATCCAAAATAACCCTCGTTTATGGGACTACAAGATGATTGAAGAGATAATCAAAGACGCAGAGCAACGCATGGAGAAATCCATCGCCTCACTCGAAATGGCCTTCAACAAGATTCGTACAGGCCGCGCTCACCCGAGTATTTTGGATACTGTTGTGGTGCCTTACTATGGTGCAGATACAGCATTAAACCAGCTTGCCAATATTACAGTGGAAGATGGGCGATGCTTGGTTGTAGTCCCTTGGGAGCGCCCACTGATTGGGGATATCGAAAAAGCCATCATGAAATCTGATCTTGGTTTGAACCCTTCTAATAATGGCGAATCTATTCGTGTGCCGATGCCGGCTCTCACTGAAGAGACGCGTCGTGGTTATACCAAGCAAGCGAAAGCTGAGGCTGAAAATGCCCGCGTTGCTGTGCGCAATATCCGTCGTGATGTAAATGGTAGCGTTAAAGATCTCGAGAAAGAGAAAACCATTAGTGAAGACGATCAGCGTCGTGCTGAAGATCGGATTCAAAAGTTAACGGACAAGTATATAGCTTCGATCGATAGCCATTTCAGTGCCAAAGAAAACGATCTTCTGTCAATTTAAGTCTGACGAATGATCGCTATGACTGGATGGTAGGCAGTAAGTCCGCTATAAGTGGACCGGCACGTGGTGCTTTACCCAAGCACCACGTGCGTATCGATAAATATAATAGAGACATAGATGTCTAATGCAGAAAGAAGCCTCGCCCAAAACTGAACCTCTCCAATTGCCTAAGCACGTGGCTGTCATCATGGATGGCAATAACCGTTGGGCAAAAGCGAATGGATTGTCTGGGGTGGCAGGGCACCGAGCTGGTGCAGAAGCCGCACGTGAAATTGTCTACTCATGCCTCAAACGAGACATCAAATACCTGACTTTGTTTGCGTTTAGCAGCGAAAATTGGCTGCGACCGAATAAAGAAGTCAAAGGCTTGATGGCTTTATTCCTAGCTGTTTTAAAGCGTAAAGAAATCACACAGTTACACAATAAAAACGTTAAATTACGTTTTATTGGCAATCGTGAGAGTTTTTCTCAGGCTTTGCAGCAGCATATGCATGATGTCGAAGAGTTGACCGCTAACAATACGGGCACCGTGGTAACGGTAGCCGCTGATTACGGCGGGCAATGGGATATCGCAAACGCCGCAAGGAAACTCGCCGAAGAAGTCGAGCAAGGCCTATTACAGACCGATCAAATCGACGTTGAACAGATGCAGCGTCATATCTCTTTAGCGAATGACCCTGCGCCAGACCTTTGTATCCGCACAGGTGGTGAGAGTCGTATCAGTAATTTCCTACTTTGGCAGTTTGCCTACACCGAATTGTATTTCACTCAATGCTATTGGCCGGTTTTTGACGATCAAGAGTTTGAATTGGCGATGCAAGACTACAGCAAGCGTCAACGCCGTTATGGCTATCTAAATAACCCTGAGCACAGCGATGAACTGCCAGTGCCTGGGAGCACGCGTAGTGCTTAAAACTCGAGTCATTACCGCTGTTGTTATGTTGATTGTGCTTTACATGGCCACAGTCTGGACGACGCCGTTCCAATTTTCGGTCTTTGTGAGCCTTGCCTTGCTTGTGGCCATTCTAGAATGGACAGGGTTGATGGGCTTGCGGACTTTAGCGACAAAAATGGCCTATTTGACTGCCTTTGTTGTCATTATGGGATTGTTAGCCTCACTAGCACAGATCTTCTCGCCTGCAATGACATTGTCTCACTCTGTAGTGCTAACCCTTACCGGTATTGGTGTGTTGTTCTGGTTTGTGGCCTTTTGGCTTATACGGCACTTTCCAGAGAACACCGCGCAGTGGGCAAGCATTCCTAAAACGGCTGTTATGGGACTGCTCACCCTCATACCTACATGGATTGCCTTGATTCAATTGAAATACCTCGCCCCAAGCGGTGCGTTGGTTTTCGCCTTGATTGCCCTGGTTAGCATTGTCGATATTGGCGCCTATTTTACGGGCAAAGCATGGGGGCGGTCCAAGCTAGCTCCGAAACTAAGTCCTGGTAAATCATGGGCTGGGTTTTGGGGAGGAATGGCATCCTGCTTGTTACTGGCCATTGTCTTACTCTATCCGTTGAATAGGTATGTCGTGCAAATCGATGGTTTGCATATGGCGGCGTTCCTTGTGGTGGCGATGGTGACGGCGGTATTCAGTGTGCTCGGAGATCTGTTTGAGAGTATGCTCAAGCGTAGTCAGGGGCTTAAGGATAGTGGTAAATCTCTCCCTGGGCATGGCGGTATCTTAGATCGTATCGACAGCCTGACCTCGGCAGCCCCTGTATTCGTTTTCTTCCTTTTGAGTCTATTTGCAGATGTCACATGGCCTTAGATCACTCCCCAATTAAAACTGTGTCTAGTAGTGCTCAGATTACGATTCTGGGCTCGACCGGCTCGATCGGTAAAAGCACCCTAGAAGTCATTGCTTTGCACAGTGAATATCAAATCTTTGCACTAACGGCCAATAGCCGAGCCGACATAATGCTCGAGCAATGCCAGCGTTTTAATCCTCGGTTTGCAGTCATGGTAGAGGATGATGCTGCTCAGGTGCTGCGTGAGTCGCTAAAGACGCTAGGAATAGATACTGAAGTGCTTTCGGGTGCGCAGGCGTTAATTGACGTAGCGGTGCATCCAGAAGCAGATACCGTAATGGCCGCTATTGTCGGCAGTGCGGGCCTTCCAGCGACTCTAGCCGCCGTAGAGCACTCTAAAAAGGTGTTGTTGGCCAATAAAGAAGCTCTCGTGATGGCGGGCGATCTTTTCATGGAGACATTAGCGAAAAGTGATGCCGTTCTGCTCCCCATCGACAGCGAACACAATGCTGTTTTCCAATGCCTTCCTCCCGAATCTCGTTTTGCCGGCGGTGATATACGCGGGCAGGGTGTGCGTCGTATTGTTTTAACGGCCTCTGGAGGTCCCTTTAGGGAGTCGCCTCTGGATTCGTTAGGCAGTGTGACGCCTGATCAAGCCTGCAAACATCCCAAGTGGAGCATGGGTCGCAAGATCTCAGTGGACTCCGCGACCATGATGAATAAAGGCTTGGAGATCATTGAAGCCTGCTATTTGTTCGGCGTTGGGGCGCAACACGTCGATGTGCTGATACATCCGCAGAGTATTGTGCATTCAATGGTGGAGTACGCCGATGGTTCCGTGATTGCGCAAATGGGTAGCCCTGATATGCGCATTCCTATTGCCTATAGTTTGGCTTGGCCTAATCGTATTGAGTCAGGTGCCAAATCCCTGGATTTAACGCAGCAGGGTGGTTTGGAATTTTACCCTCCTGATTTAGAGCGTTTTCCCTGTCTTAGGCTTGGAATGGAGGCCGCTAAAATGGGGGGGACTGCAGCGACCTGTTTAAACGCGGCCAATGAAGTGGCTGTGGAGTCTTTTTTGCAGGGCAAGAGTCGTTTTACGGACATACCTGCTATCATTGCGGGAGTCTTAGAACAAATGACTTGTCGTAAAGCCGACACAATCGATATTATTCAGCACGCAGATTTAGAAGCTCGCGCGTTAGCCCGAGAAATTAGCGACAGACTTTAGCGTCTAACAACGTAAAAGCGTTGATCTGCAAAATTCACGCACGTGTTGGGTACGTTGTTTAGCACCCTGACGGAAGAACAGATTTTTATGGTTCTACAACTGATCATCAATATCATGGCGCTTGTCGTGACCTTGGGCATTCTTGTCACGGTCCACGAATTTGGACACTTTTGGGTAGCGCGACGCTGCGGTGTGAAAGTGTTGCGTTTCTCTATTGGCTTCGGCAAAGCAGTGAAGACCTGGGTGGGTAAAGATGGCACTGAGTATGTGATAGCGCCAATCCCATTAGGGGGCTATGTCAAGATGCTAGGCCAAGATGACACCAGTATCGAAGGCCAAGCTGGCATTCCAGACAGTGAAAAACACCTCTCCTTTCCTTCTAAGCCTTTATGGCAGCGTATGGCTATAGTCGCCGCGGGCCCTATTGCTAACTTTCTATTAGCGATTACCGTTTTTTGGGTAATCAATGTTGCTTATGGCCTCAGCGGCACCTCTCCGGTCTTAGCCAATGTTCTTGAAGACTCTCCTGCCTATGATGCAGGGCTTCGTGCGGGCGATGAAATAGTGGCGGTTGACGGTGAAAGTGCCGATATCTGGCAGCAAGTGACGATGTTGCTACTTGCTCGTTTGGGTGAAACCGGCGATTTGCTAATTAGCGCTATACCGGCAGGGCAGAGCGCTCCTAGAGATTACATTATTGCCCTGGAAAGTTGGCAGTCAGACACCGCTGCCCCCAATCCTTTGGGTTCGTTGGGCTTTGTGCAGTATGAGATTCCCCCTGTCATTGAAGGTCTGATTGAAGGCGGTGCAGCCGAACAATCAGGAATGCTTGCGGGCGACCGTATTGTGTCTGCCAATGGTGAAATTCTGACAGGATGGTTGCAATGGGTGCAACGAGTGCGAGCAAGTCCGGAACTGCCGCTCGAGGTTGTTGTCCAACGTGATTCGAATCAAGTGACATTGACGCTTATTCCCGAGCCAAGCCAGCTTGATAGTGGCGAACGGATCGGAGTGATTGGTGCCTATGTGCAAGAATTCGATTTGATGGCGAGCTTGCCTCCTGAGCGTTTGCGAGAGGTGCATTACAACCCTATCTCTGCCATCGCTCCGGCAGTACAAGAAACGTGGGAAAAGTCAGTCTTTGTACTCGACTCGATTAAGAAAATGGTGATTGGGCTGATTTCTGTAAAGAATATCAATGGTCCTATTACAATAGCGCAGGTGGCGGGAGAAACCGCGAGCTACGGTCTGGAAGTCTATTTAGGCTTTTTAGCGATACTCAGTATTAGTTTGGGTGTGCTCAATCTTCTCCCTATACCCGTGTTGGACGGAGGGCATTTGCTCTATTACAGTGTTGAGGCGATTATTCGGCGACCAGTGCCGGAAAAAATTCAAACGATGGGCCTTCAGTTGGGTTTACTTCTTATCTCAGGGGTCATGGTATTGGCGGTATATAACGATGTTAGTCGGCTCTTGTAAGCCCCGCGGATATTCTGCGCAACTCTCACATTCCATTCGATTAAAGCTATTAGACTCAGGCTTGAAGTGCATTCATGACTAGAACCTTTTTAAGTACATTATTATTGTCATCAGTGGCATCCACTGCAGCTTACGCTCAAAATTTTGTTATCGAAGATATTCAAATCGACGGCTTGCAGAGGATCTCCTCTGGCATCGTATTTGGACTCCTGCCTGTTGGCATCGGCGATACTGTGAGCGATCAAGTCCCAGCCGAAATTATTCGCGCTATTACGTCATCGGAGTATTTCGAAGATGTTGAAGTCGCAAGAGAAGGCAATGTCCTTTTCATTTCGGTATTGGAGCGACCCTCGGTTAGTGAGATCAATATCACTGGCAACAAAGTGTTAAAGACTGAAGACATACTTGAGAACATGGCAACGGCTGATATCAGTGAGGGCGGTATTTTTACGCGCGCTACTCTAGAAGCTATTCGCCAAGGCATACAAGAAGTGTATTCCGGTCGCGGTCGTTATGGTTCGACAGTCGATATCGATATTGAAGAGCAACCACGTAATCGTGTTGCAATCAATATGACGATCAATGAAGGTAAAGAAAGTCGCATTCAGTACATCAATATTGTGGGTAATAACGCATTTGATGACGATGAACTGTTGGCGCTTTTCGATCTTGGTCTTAAGCCTTGGTACAACCCTTTCAGCGGTCGCAACAAGTATTCTCGCGAACAGCTAACGGGCGATTTGGAGAAGTTGACATCCCATTATATGAACAATGGCTATGTCCGTTTCAATATCGATTCGACGCCGATCTCTATCACGCCGGACAACGAAGAGATTTACATCACGATTAACGTCTCTGAAGGCGAAGAGTATGTTGTGAATGAAGTGAACTTGGCCGGAGACTTGGTGAACACCGAGGCGATATTGCGTGCTTATACGGTAGTGGCCTCGGGACAAACGTTTTCGCAATCGTTGGTGACTGCAACGGAAGAATACCTGACACAAATCCTCGGGAACTTTGGCTATGCTTTTGCTGAAGTTAATGGCGTGCCAGAAATTAACGAAGAGGAACAGACTGTTGATGTGACCTTCTTTGTTGATGCAGGCAACCGCACCTATGTGAACCGTATCAATTTTATAGGCAATACTGCCACGGCGGACGAAGTGCTGCGTCGTGAAATGCGCCAATTAGAAAGTGCGCCTGCATCGAGTCAGTTGATTGAGTTATCTAAAGTTCGTTTGGAGCGTCTGGGGTATTTCTCGACTGTTGAAGTCGATACTATTGAAGTGCCAGGTACCACAGATCAGATCGATATCGAGTACGCTGTTGAAGAGCAAAACTTTAGTAATATTTCTTTCAGTGTGGGTTCTGGCGGTGGCGGTGATTTTTTCATTAGCTCCTCGTTGGAAGCGCAAAACTTTTTGGGTACTGGCCGCACCGTTGGTGTGGGCATTAACAAAAGTACGTTCCAGAAAAGCGTTAACTTAAGTTACCTAGACCCTTACTTTACTGCCGATGGGGTAAGTCGTGGGTTTAATGTGTTCTTGCAAGAGCAAGACTCGCCTTACAATATTGCGAGTTTCTCTACGAAATCTTACGGGGGCTCATTCAATTTTGCTTACCCCATTAATGAGATTCAGCAAATCGGTTTTAATATAGGCTACTCGCACACGGAGCTGAGCTCTGGTGGTCTTACAGTGCAAGAGATCGAGTCGAGCCCTCAGCTTTTCGATGGTGTGGATCAATACATTATCGACCCTGCCAACGAGAACCCTTTCAACGGCCCGGTTACAGAGTCGACTGGGGGGTTCCTTGTAGACCTGCCGCCTGAATTCTTGAATCAAAGCGCCGACAAAGGCTTTATCGATAAGCATGGAACCGTGTTCAATAACTTCACGTTCTCTACTAACTGGATTCGCAGCACGTTGAACCGAGGCCAATTACCTACGGCTGGTTCTTTTCAGCAGCTGTCTTTTGAATTGACGACTCCAGGCAGTGATTTGGAGTACTACAAATTCAACTACGCGGCTCAGTACTATAAGCCACTGTTTGGTGATTTTATCCTCGCTCTACGGACCAATATTGGCTATGGCGGTGGTTACGGAAATACCGATGGTTTGCCGTTCTTCCAAAACTTCTTTGCGGGCGGCTTGTCAGCGAATGGGGTTGTGCGTGGTTTTGACGAAAACAGCTTAGGCCCTCGAAGCACAGAGCCGAAGCGTTACGCCACTGGGTCAACCTCGCTGCTAAAAGATGAGAACGGCAATATCATTCGTGATGCCGCTGGGTATGCACAGATTGATCCATTCGGGTTTGGCTATATGACGACCGTAGTGACGGATGCCAATGGCGATAACATACTCGATGCAAACGGCAATAAGCAGTATCAATTGGCGGTTGAAGATATTTCATTGAATCGGGAATTAGACGCTTTTGGGGGTAATATCTTAACAACCGGTAGTGTAGAATTGTTGTTTCCAATTCCTTTCGTAACAGACAGGAGTAGGGTGCGCTCGTCTCTATTTATCGATGCAGGTAACGTCTTTTCGTCTAACTGTACCGCCACACAGGGATTGCAGAACAATTGTAGCGACTTCGATGCCGGTGAGTTTAGGTATTCAATGGGGATAAGCGTGACGTATCTGTCGCCCTTTGGTCCTTTGACCTTCTACGTCGCGAAGCCGTTCTCTAAGGATCCAAATGACGAAGAGAAGAATTTCGACTTCACAATCGGCGCTGGGTTCTAAAGAGATTTAGTATTGATGGCGGTAGTGGGTATCCTAGGGTATCAACACTGCGCTACAACAAGAACAACACAGTATTTCATACTGTAAATTTGGTCATTCGGAGATTGGATAGTGAAAACGATTACTAAAGTATTGGCATTTGCAGGACTTTTGCTCACTTGTGGTACTGCCTTCGCGCAACAGCCAGTGGTTGGGGTAGTAAATCTCGAGCAAGCTCTATTTAATTCCCAAGCAGCGCAAGAACTACAAGCTGTGATTCAAGAAGAGTTCCGTGATGACCAAGAGCGTGCTGAACGCTTGAATAACGAGCTGCGTGAGCTTGTAGAGCGTGCACAACGTGATGAATCCATCATGAGTGAGTCAGAAAAGCGAAAAATCAATTCAGATGCACAAGAGAAGCAAGTACAACTGCAATTGATCTCAGAGCGCGTCCAAGGTGCTTTACAAGAACGCAATCAAGGCTTTATCGATAGCATGCGTCAGAACCTCGGTGCGGCCATTCAAGCCGTAGTAGAAGAAGGGGGTTATACCCTTGTTCTGAATGCAGACAGTGTTGCTTTCTTCGATAATGTCTATGACATTTCGGGTAAAGTGACTGCCAAGCTTAATGAGTTAAACCAGTAGCACTGGCAGTGACAGGGTCTCACCGAGTGAGTAAGCAATCTGTCTATACGCTTGGTGAGCTCGCAGCTTTACTAGAGGTTGAGCTGCGCGGCGATGCGTCACTGAAAATCGATGGCTTAGCGACTCTTAAGTCTGCTAGGCCAGGCAAACTCAGTTTCCTTAGTAATTCTCGTTATGTGAATCAATTGTCGACTACTCAAGCTAGCGCCGTAATATTGGGTGCTGGTTTTGTCGATGATTGCACTAGTGCACAGCTCATCTCTAAGTCCCCCTATGTGACCTACGCAAAAGCTTCGCAATTATTTGCCCCGTCGTTGGATGTAGCTATTGGCATTCATCCTTCAGCGTGTGTTGATCCTAGTGCAGTTATTGCTGATGACGTGTCTATTGGGCCTTTTGTGACTATTGCGGCGGATGTGCGCATAGCCAGAGGCTGTGTGATCGCAGCGGGATGCAACATTGGTGCAGGCAGTACTATTGGTCAAGGTAGTAAGCTTTTCGCAAACGTGAGTGTGTATCACGATGTCCATATCGGCGAGCGTGCAGTATTGCACTCTAGCGTAGTGATTGGAGCGGATGGATTTGGGTTTGCATTTGATGGTCGGCAGTCGGTAAAGATTGCACAGCTTGGTGGTGTCCAAATTGGACCCGATGTCGAGATAGGTGCTGGCTCTACGATTGATCGTGGCGCATTAGACGACACGATCATTGAGCGCGGAGTGAAGATCGACAATCATGTGCAAATTGCTCATAACTGCGTGGTGGGTGAGCACACGATTATTTGCGGGTGTAGCGCGATTGCTGGTAGTACCACTATTGGACGTTACTGCACCATTGGTGGTGGGGTGGGAATTATCGGACACCTTACTATTGCCGATAAAGTGATGATTAGTGCTATGTCACTGGTGAGTCAATCCATAGCCGAAGCTGGAATCTATTCATCGGGCACTGGTTTGCTAGAATCAAAAGAATGGAAGCGTAATATTGTTCGGTTTAGACAGCTGGACGATATGGCAAAACGCTTAAGAGAATTAGAGAAACTAACATTGGGCAAGTAAGAAGGCCTGTGTGCTAGCAATATTATAATAGATAAAATGGACGCCTGAGTCAGGATCAATATGATGATGAACATCGAACAAATAAAAGAATATTTGCCCCAACGTTACCCATTCCTCCTAGTGGATCGAGTGGTGGATATTGAGCTAGGAAAGTCAATTCTTGCTTATAAAAATGTCTCAGTAAATGAGCACTTTTTTGAAGGGCATTTTCCTGGTCAACCGATCATGCCAGGCGTATTGATTATCGAAGCATTAGCTCAAGCGGCAGGGGTCCTTGGCTTTAAGAGCCAAGAGAAAAAGCCTAAAGATGGGTATTTGTATTATTTTGTAGGTGCCGATGATGTGCGTTTGAAGCGCCCTGTAGTGCCAGGTGATCAACTTAAGCTAGAAGCGACTATTATTACTAGTAAGCGTGGTATCTATAAGTTTAGCTGTAAAGCCTCTGTAGGCGATGAACTCGTTTGTTCCGCCATTATTATTTGTGCAGAAAGGAAGAATGAAATTGATTGATCCACAAGCCATTATAGACCCACGAGCAAAAATTGCGGATAACGTAGTAATAGGCCCGTGGAGTATTATTGGTCCTGGAGTTGAAATCGACGAAGGGACTGAGATCGCGTCCCATGTCGTGGTTCGGTCGAATACTAAAATTGGTAAGAACAATAAGATCTTCCAATTTGCGTCTATTGGCGAAGAGCCTGCTGATAAAAAATTTGAAGGCGAAGAGGCTTGGCTAGAAATCGGATCGGATAATGTGATTCGTGAAGGCGCCACTTTGCACCGCGGTACCGGTTTCGGTGGTGGTATTACACGCATAGGGAGTCATAATTTATTGATGCCTTATGTGCACGTAGCGCATGACTGCATAGTGGGCAGTCACTGTACATTCGCCAATAATGTTGGGCTATCTGGTCATGTAGAAGTTGGCGACTGGGCTATTCTTGGTGGCTATGCCGGTGTAAATCAATTTCTAAAGATTGGTGCTCACGCGATGATTGGCGGTATGACACATGTTAGTAATGATGTCCCTGCCTACCTTATTGTCAGTGGTACGCCGCCTCAAGCACGGAGCATTAATGCCATTGGTCTCGAGCGACGTGGATTCGACAAGAATGTCATTTTAGAGATTCGCAAAGCATTCAAGATTCTCTACAAGCGCGGGCATACTTTAAAAGAAGCACTAGAAATTTTAGAGCCGATGGCGGCGCAAAGTGTTGAATTAAAGGCCTTCGTTGATTCAATTCATTCCTCCACGAAAGGCATTCAACGTTAAACTAAGTCGGTGAAGGAATCTTCACTGCACTGTTTAACGGCTATCCACATGGGGTGACAGTGTGCGTATTGGCATAATTGCAGGCGAGGCCTCAGGAGACACACTAGGGGAAGGGCTTATTCGAGCGCTTCGACGCTTGTGCCCAGAGGCAACATTCGAAGGTATTGGCGGCCCCAAAATGATCGCTGAAGGCTTCGATAGTTTTGTGCCCATGGAGCGTTTGTCGGTCATGGGTTTTGTGGAGCCACTTGCTCGTCTTCCCGAATTATTGCGAATCAAAAGAGACTTGGAAAGTCACTTTATAGCTTCGCCGCCCGACGTCTTTATTGGCATTGATTCCCCTGGCTTTAATTTACGCGTCGAGCAAGTCCTGCACGACCATAATATCCCAACAGTACATTATGTTAGTCCAAGTGTTTGGGCGTGGGGACAAAAGCGTATTTTCAAAATCGCGAAAGCGACAGATCTCGTCCTTGCCTTGTTTCCGTTTGAAATTCCGTTTTATGAACAGCATAACGTCCCAGTGAAGTTAGTTGGACATCCGCTTGCTGACTCCATTGCCATGGATGGTGGCGCCGAGGAAGAGCAACGCAAGGCCCGTACGAGCTTAAGCGTGCCATTAGACGGACGTTATGTCGCATTAATGCCAGGAAGCAGGCGTAACGAGATAAATCGTTTAGGGCTGCGCTTTATTCAGACTGCTCAGCGTTTGCAACAAAAGGATCCTACGCTCCAGTTTCTTATTCCTTGTGCAAACGAACAACGCTTTGCACAAGTCAAAGCCTTGTTGGCCGATTGCAATGTCTCTGACGGGTTTCACGTGTTTGAAGGCAATTCACATCAGGCCATGCGAGCCGCCGATATAGTGTTGCTTGCCTCTGGTACGGCGACTCTAGAAGCTATGCTATTGAAACGCCCTATGGTGGTGGCTTACAGTTTGTCGCCACTGACTTATGCACTTGCCTCACGGTTATTGAAAGTTCCCTATGTGTCCTTACCTAACCTGTTGGCTGGAGAGCGCCTAGTAGCGGAATTCCTTCAGAATGACGTGACGGTGGATAATCTAAGCCATGAGATTGAGCGTTTGCTTACAGATGCAGATGTACAGCAGACCTTGGCCGAAGGCTTCCGAAAAATACATGCGCAAATTCGCTGTGATGCGAACACCCAGGCGGCACAAGCTGTGCTGGAGTTGGCGGCGCAAAAATCTGCAAAAAGGCATTAGTCGGTGCTGCTTCGTTATCCCTATCCTGATGCACAACATGTCTTAGTAGCTGGCGTCGATGAAGTAGGTCGTGGTCCCTTGGCCGGAGACGTCGTAGCGGCGGCTGTCATCCTAGATCCCAAACATCCTATTGCTCAGTTAAATGACTCTAAAAAGCTCACAGCTTTGCAACGTGAAAAGCTATTCGATCTCATCGTTGATGGTGCCTTGTGCTATGCTCTAGGGCGCGCAAACGTGGCTGAAATCGATGCTATCAATATCTTGCAAGCAAGTTTGTTAGCAATGTCTAGAGCCGCCGAAGCGCTTACTGAACAACCCGGTTTTATCTACGTGGATGGTCTGCATTGTCCTCGTTGGCCCTACGCCAGCTTGGCGGTTGTTAAAGGGGACTCAAAGGTTGATTGTATTGCAGCCGCCTCTATTATCGCGAAGGTCACAAGAGATCGAGAGATGGCTGTGATGGACGCTCAGTATCCAGGCTATGGATTTGCTCAGCACAAGGGGTATCCGACTGCGGTTCATCTAGAAGCGCTAGGTCGATTGGGGCCTTGCCCAGAACATCGTCGCTCTTATAAACCTGTGCAATTGGTCATTGACCGCCTCAAAAAATAACACCCTTTATTTATTATTCGTGAGAAAAAATGCCTGACCAATTCATACATTTACGATTACACACGGAATACTCCATCGTCGATGGTTTGGTGCGAATTGGTGAGCTTGTTGGCAAAGTCGCTGAAATGGAAATGCCTGCGATAGCGTTAACAGACCATTCCAATATGTTTGGTTTGATTAAATTCTACACCGCCGCAATTCGTTCGGGTCTTAAACCCATTTGCGGTTGCGATGTGTTAATTGAAAACGAAGATAATCCGCAGCGACCAACGCCATTGGTATTGTTGGTGCGCGATAAAGAAGGTTACAGAAATCTTACCGAGCTCATCTCCCTTGCGTATACCGAGAAATCCACAAGTGGTCTGTTGACAGTCCGACGAGAATGGGTACAAAAACATGCCAAAGGCTTGATTGCTTTATCGGGTGGGCGTGACGGAGAAGTCGGACGTACCTTGCTGGAAGAGGGCGAGGAGAAAGGCCAAGAAGTTCTCGCACAATGGATGGCATGGTTTCCAGGGTGTTTCTATTTAGAACTGCATCGCTGTGGGCGAGACCGGGAAGAGGCGTATGTTGATGCCGCTGTCTCTTTGGCAAGTGTGGCTCAGTGCCCAATCGTGGCGACGAATGATGTCCGTTTTATATCGCGTGATGATTTCGAAGCCCATGAGGCGCGAGTTTGTATTAATGAGCGCCGTACCCTCGATGATCCACGTCGATCACACAATTATACCGAGCAACAATATTTGCGCAGTGCTGCTGAGATGGAAGCGCTTTTTAGCGATTTACCCGAAGCGATTGCCAATACTCGCAGCATTGCCATGCAATGCAACCTCGATCTAGAGTTAGGTGTTCCTTATCTTCCTAATTACCCGATTCCTGACAATTACTCTATGGATGAGTATTTTGCGAAAGTAAGTAAAGACGGGTTAGAAGAGCGCTTTAAAAAAATAATTCCGAGAGAACAATATCCTGACGAAGCGGACTATGCGCTAAAATTAAAGCCGTATTATGAACGTCTTGATTTTGAACTGAATGTTATTAATCAGATGGGCTTCCCCGGTTATTTCTTGATCGTGATGGAGTTTATCCAATGGGCAAAGAATAATGATATTCCTGTAGGGCCTGGTCGGGGTTCTGGTGCTGGTTCTATTGTGGCCTATGCGTTAGGGATTACTGATCTTGACCCTTTGCGCTATGACTTGCTATTTGAGCGGTTCTTGAATCCTGAGCGTGTTTCTATGCCGGATTTCGACGTCGATTTCTGTATGGACGGGCGTGACCGTGTGATTCAGCATGTGGCAGACTTGTACGGGAAAGAAGCGGTCTCGCAAATTATCACTTTTGGTACCATGGCGGCGAAAGCCGTAGTACGTGATGTCGCAAGGGTGCAGGGCAAGTCTTATTCGCTTGCTGATAAACTGTCAAAATTAATTCCCTTTGAGCCAGGCATGACACTGGCGAAAGCACTTGAACAAGAACCTGCGATGCAGGAGTTCATCGATAGTGATGAAGACGCGCAAGAAATTATGGAGATGGCCCGTAAGCTTGAGGGCATAACTCGTAACGTAGGCAAGCACGCAGGTGGGGTGGTGATTGCTCCCACCAAGCTCACTGATTTCTCGCCACTGTATTGTGATGAAAACGGTGAGGGTCTTGTCACACAGTTTGATAAGAACGATGTAGAGACCGCGGGTCTAGTAAAGTTCGACTTTCTAGGGCTGCGCACGCTGACGATCATTGATTGGGCGATCAAGATGATCAATGCCCAGGAATTTGAAGCCGGTGCTCAGGGTTTGGATATCACCACGATTGCGCTGGATGAGCGCAAAGTGTATGACTTACTACAAAACGCCGAAACCACGGCAGTGTTTCAGCTTGAATCCCGAGGAATGAAGGACCTCATTAAACGACTTCTTCCTAGTAGCTTCGAAGACATTATCGCTCTCGTGGCGTTGTTCCGTCCTGGTCCTCTTCAGTCCGGCATGGTGGATGACTTCATTAACCGTAAGCACGGGCGTGCAGAGGTAGACTACCCGCATCCCGATCTAGCGCCGGTGTTGTCTAATACCTACGGGGTCATTCTTTATCAAGAACAGGTAATGCAGATTGCACAGGTGTTGGCGAATTACTCGCTCGGTGAGGCCGACATGCTTCGCCGTGCTATGGGTAAGAAAAAACCTGAAGAGATGGCTAAGCAGCGTGTTTTGTTCTTAGCCGGCGCGGCTAAACGCGAAATTACGGCTGAGCTCGCGGGCTCAATTTTCGATCTAATGGAAAAGTTTGCTGGCTACGGATTCAACAAATCCCATTCCGCGGCTTATGCATTAGTGTCCTACCAAACGGCATGGCTAAAAGAGAAATACCCCGCTTATTTTATGGCGGCTGTACTGTCTGCGGATATGCAGAACACTGATAAGGTCGTGACGCTTATTGAAGAATGTCGTCAGATGAAACTGCCATTGGTGGTTCCTGACGTTAATCTAGGGGCGTTTAATTTTACGGTGAATAAAAATCGCGAAATCGTCTACGGGCTCGGCGCTATTAAAGGCTTAGGAGAAGGGCCAGTCGCTAATATTATTGCGGCAAGAAAGGAGGGCGGGCCGTTTGTCTCGCTATTGGATTTCTGTCAGCGAGTCGATGGACGCACAGTGAATAAGCGCGCCTTAGAGGCGCTGATTAAAGCGGGAGCGCTAGATAGCCTGCAGCAAGGCAGTAAAGATCAAGCGCGAGCGACTCTCTATGCTTCTATCGCTGAGACCACAAAGGCGGCCGAACAAAGTAGCCGGAATCAAGATATCGGTGTCCAAGATATGTTTGGCGAAATAAGCCCCGTAGCGCCATCGGCTGCTCTCGGTGCGCCGCCAAGAGTCCGTCCATGGAGTGAGCAACACCGTCTCGCTGCGGAGCGAGAAACCCTTGGTTTGTATTTAAGCGGACACCCCATTGATGAGTTTCTGCCTGAAATTGGACGTATGACTCGCGATCGTCTCGCGAACCTGAAGCCTGAGAGAGAAAGCCAGATCGTCGCTGGATTGGTGGTCTCCACCCGCACGATGAAGAGTAAGCGTGGTGACACGATAGCATTTGTCATTTTGGATGATCGCAGTGCTCGATTGGAAGTCTCTGTATTTGGTAAAGAGTACGAGCAATTTCGTGATCTCCTGCAAAAAGACGCCATTCTCGTGATTGATTGTGTCGTTAGCATTGATGATTACAGTGGGTCGATGCGGGGAAGGGCGAAGCACATTGTGAATCTCGATCAAGCGCGTGCGTTATTTGCGCGCAGCCTAGAGCTGCATTTGCATAGCGATTACCTAATGCCTGACTTCCCTGCAGGATTAACCCGTATTTTGGAAGCCCATAAAGTAGAGCCTGTCGCCATCGAGCCGATGCCTGAGCAGGTCCCAGCGCCACGTGACGCCAAAGGGCGCGCGCCTTCTAGTTTGGCATCCGGGAAAAGTACCTGCCCAGTACGAGTTTTTTATGAGCGACCAGGCAGTAAAGGTTGTGTGGAATTAGGCGAAGATTGGGCGGTGAAACCTTCCCAAGCACTCCTTCATCGACTAGAGGAAGAGTTTGGTCGAGCGCGGGTGAAATTAAGCTATTAATCGCCGTATACGCCCTATAAACACTAGGGTTTAAAGAGGTGAAAACTGCCAGTCGCTAATTGGGACCGGCTTTTGGTATCATGCAGTACAGCAAAGACACTACTGGGATATGACATCGTATGAATCCGAATTACCTAGACTTCGAACAGCCCATTGCCGATTTGGAAGTGAAAATCAACGAATTGCGCTTAGTGGGCACTGATAACAAGCTCAATATTACTGATGAAATTCAGAAGTTACAGGAAAAGAACGTCAAACTGACGGAGAAAATCTACGCTTCGCTTAGCCCTTGGCAGATCTCCCAAGTAGCTCGCCATCCGCTACGCCCTTATACGCTGGACTACGTGTCCCACATATTTACTGAATTTGACGAATTACATGGCGATCGCCTATTCGCAGATGATATGGCATTAGTCGGCGGTGTGGCACGCCTAGATGACCGACCCGTTATGGTCATTGGCCATCAAAAAGGCCGTGGCACCAAAGAGAAAGTACGCCATAACTTTGGGATGCCGCGCCCAGAAGGTTATCGCAAAGCGCGTCGCCTTATCGCGTTAGCAGAAAGATTCAAGTTGCCCGTGCTCAGTTTCATTGACACGCCGGGTGCTTACCCTGGTATCGATGCTGAAGAGCGTGGCATTAACGAAGCGATAGCCGAGAACATGGCTATGATGTCGACTGTACGGACACCATTGATCGCCACTGTGACTGGAGAAGCGAACTCAGGTGGTGCGATTGCTATCGGCATAGCAGATCACTTGAATATGCTTGAGTACTCCACCTACACAGTGATTACACCAGAAGGGTGTGCCACGATTTTATGGAAATCCTCCGAGTATGCCTCTGCAGCAGCAGAAGCGATGGGGGTGACATCTAAGCGCCTTGAAGAGTTAGGTATCGTTGATAGCACCATTCCTGAGCCATTAGGCGGGGCACATCGTGATGTTCCTCTGATGTCTGCCAATATTAAAGCGGCATTGATTGAGCAGGTCGATCGTTTGAGTGGCATGGAAACAGATCAACTGATTGCTCGCCGTTATGAACGCCTAATGAGTTACGGTAGATCTAACTGACTCTATGATCTTTACCGTCGAATCTTTGCTCGAACAGCTGGCCGGGTTTCCCCCGGGCAGCAAGTTTGCGGTAGCGTATAGCGGCGGTCTTGATTCCTCGGTACTCCTACACGCTATGCACAGTGTCCTAGCCATCAGCGCTGCTGATGAGGACATCCCTGGGTATTCTTTGCGTGCTATTCATGTCAATCATGGACTTAGCCCCAATGCCGATCAGTGGCAGCATCTGTGTGAGCAAACTTGCGCCCGTTTAGGGCTGGCCTTGTATGTCGAACAAGTAGAGATGGACCCAGCAGACACGGCAAATCTAGAGAACCAAGCCCGTGATAAACGTTACACGGTGTTTGAGAGCGAACTGCAAGAGAGTGAGTGCCTATTGATGGCTCATCACTTGGACGATCAAGCTGAAACCTTTCTTTTGCGCAGCTTGCGCGGCGCGGGACCACGCGGACTAGCTTCTATGCCGCGGCGTCGCCCCTTAGGCAAAGCAATGTTACTGCGCCCCATACTCGATGTGCCACGGGCGCACCTTAAAGCTTACGCTGAGCTGGAGGGGTTTGCGTGGGTGGAGGATGAGAGTAATCAAAGTTTACAGTTTGACCGCAATTTTGTACGTCATAGTGTGCTACCTGTGCTGGAATCCCGATGGCCTGCTTACCGTGAAAGTTGGCAGCGCAGCGCACAATTAAGCGCTGAAGCCGACATCCTGTTAGATGACTTAGCGGTTATCGATTATGAAGAAGTAAAGGCGTTGGTTCCGACGATTGTAGATGCTAATAAGCTCCAAGCGCTAAGCCCTGCGCGTCAACGCAACACATTGCGTTACTGGCTATCGTTGGTTGGCGCTCCTGACCCAGGTTGGAATGTCTTAACCCATATCGTCAATGAATTGATTCCAGCGGGCACCGCCTCACAACCTGAGATTCGTTGGCAGGCAGGATCAATGAGTGTGGTGTTGCGGCGTTATCGGCAACAACTCTACCTACAGAAAGTTATTGCGGGGGTTGCCGAGATTGAGCCGATCGAATGGGCGCCGCAAAAGGTCTTACATCTGCCAAGCAATGGCTTGGTCTATGGGATTGCTCAAAAGGGAGATGGTTTACGCATTGGCGAGGGCACCGTTCTCCATTTGCGTTATCGCTTAGGCGGGGAATCTTGCAAACTCCATGGCAGGCGAACGCGTTCTTTAAAGAAGATTTTGCAGGACGCCAATATCGCCCCTTGGCTTCGTGACCGCTTGCCACTGGTTTATTGTGGAGATGAGCTTGTCTGTGTGCCGGGTGTTGGAGTTTGTGACGGCTGGCGCTCGCGTGGCAAAGAGTCGGGATGGCAGGTTATTTGGGTGCCACCAGATGCATCGCCGGAGCGTTAAGAATAGTTTTGCAGACCAATTTTGCATTGTGGAAATGCAGACCTTCTGCTATCCTGTAGTCCCATCTGTAGGTGCTTGTTTGAATTGATAAGTTTTCGCGTTTTGGCCCTTTATTAAAGCCATTTCACGGCGCGTAATCTCAACCACAAGTACCCATTTTCTAGCTGAATTTCTCTTATATACTCTGGATGGGGCGTTAATGACGCGATATATTTTTATTACTGGTGGTGTGGTTTCATCCCTCGGTAAAGGCATCTCTTCTGCATCTCTAGCGGCAATTCTCGAAGCCCGCGGTTTAAAAGTCACAATGCTCAAATTGGATCCCTACATCAATGTAGATCCTGGCACTATGAGCCCGTTTCAACACGGCGAAGTGTTCGTTACCGAAGACGGCGCTGAGACAGATCTCGACTTAGGCCATTACGAGCGATTTATTCGCACAACGATGAGCACAAAGAATAATTTCACGACTGGTCGCGTTTATGAGGAAGTCCTCAAGAAAGAGCGTCGTGGTGATTACCTTGGTGCCACTATTCAAGTGATTCCGCATATCACTGATGAAATTAAGCGTCGTGTAATCGATGGCGCTGACGGTTTCGATGTGGCGCTTGTTGAGATAGGCGGCACCGTTGGGGACATCGAATCCCAACCTTTCCTAGAAGCCGTGCGTCAGCTGCGTGTAGAGGTCGGTTCTGACCGTGCTTTGTTCATGCATTTGACCTTAGTCCCGTATATGGAGACGGCAGGCGAGACAAAAACCAAACCAACTCAACATTCGGTTAAAGAGCTACGCTCTATTGGTATTCAACCTGATATTTTGATTTGTCGCTCTGACCACAATATCCCTGAATCATCTCGCCGTAAGATTGCCTTGTTTACCAACGTGGACTTACAGGCCGTCGTGTCTTTACCTGACACAGACACTATTTACCGTATCCCAGCATTACTGCGTGCCGCTGGCTTGGATGATACGATCCTTCGTAAATTTCAACTAGATTGTCCTCCTGCCGACTTTACTGAGTGGGACCGTGTTGTCGATGCAAAGTTGAATCCTGATCAGGAAGTGACTATTGCAATCGTCGGCAAGTACATGGAATTGCTCGATGCTTATAAATCTTTGATCGAAGCGGTGAGTCATGCAGGTATCCAGACTCGCACTAAGGTGAATGTTAAGTACATTGATTCATCTGATGTTAAAACCCAAGGCGTTGAAATCCTAGAGGGGGCCCACGCGATCCTTGTGCCTGGTGGATTTGGTATTCGTGGTGTCGAAGGTAAAATTCGCACTGTGCAATATGCTCGTGAGAACAAAATTCCTTATCTCGGTATTTGCTTAGGTATGCAAGTGGCAGTGATTGAATTTGCTCGTAACGTGGCGGGTTTGCCAGAGGCGCACAGCACGGAATTTAAACCAGATTGTAAAGACCCAGTTATCGCCTTGATAAGCGAATGGGTGAACTCCGATGGCAATAAAGAAACGCGTAATGAGCACTCTGACCTAGGCGGCACAATGCGACTAGGCGGACAGGAGTGTCGTCTGGATCCCAAGTCTACGACCTATGCTTGCTATGGCAAAGAAGTCATTGTGGAACGTCATCGTCACCGATATGAAGTCAACAACACTTATGTGGATGCGTTGAAGAGCGCAGGTTTGATTGTTGCCGGTAGCTCGATGGACGGCTCGTTAGTGGAAGTAGTAGAGGTTCCAGACCACCCTTGGTTTGTGAGTTGCCAATTCCACCCAGAATTCACCTCCACACCGCGCGATGGTCATCCATTGTTTACAGGCTTTATTAAGGCAGCTCTTGCGCATCAGGCAGCATCTGTTCCTGTAACAGCATCGGTTTAAGAAGAGGGTAATTTGTGAGCACATCAACAAATAAGACTATCGATGTTGGCGGCGTAGTGCTTTCCAATGCGCGTCCTTTCGTTTTGATGGGCGGAATGAATGTGCTGGAGTCAGATACTTTGGCATTTGAAGTGGCTGAGCATTTTTTCAAAGTAACTCAGAAACTCAATATCCCCTATGTATTCAAGGCGTCTTTCGACAAAGCGAATCGCTCTTCGATTCACTCTTTTCGTGGTCCCGGTTTAGAGAAAGGGTTGACGATGCTAGCGGACATAAAGTCGCGCTATAACGTTCCTGTCATAACGGATGTGCATGAAGCTTGGCAAGCCGAACCGGTTAGTCAAGTAGCCGATATCATACAGTTGCCCGCGTTTTTGTCTCGACAAACGGATCTAGTGATGGCGATGGCGAAAACTAAAGCCGCTATTAATATCAAGAAGGCACAGTTTCTCGCACCACAAGAAATGCGCCATATCCTTAGTAAGTTTGAAGAGGCTGGAAACGATCGTTTGATGTTGTGTGAGCGTGGTTCTAGTTTTGGTTACAACAATCTTGTTGTGGATATGTTGGGTTTCTCAGTAATGAAACAGTTTGCCTATCCATTAGTGTTTGACGTTACCCATTCTTTGCAAAAACCAGGCGGTTTAGCAAGCAGTGCCGATGGACGCCGTGCTGATGTTACTAATCTTGCTCGTGCAGGTATTAGTCAAGGTATTGCGGGTTTGTTTCTTGAGGCCCATCCAGATCCTGCCAATGCCAAGTGCGATGGTCCTTGTGCCTTGCCTTTGGATAAACTCGAAGGGTTTTTACAGCAGATGAAAGCATTAGATGATCTGGTTAAATCATTTCCAGAAATTGTGACGGCTTAAATACCGTAATAGAAAGTATTTTTTTGATCGGAGAGTATAGGAAATCACCATGGCAGAAATTAAAAATATTATTGCCCGCGAAATTCTTGATTCACGCGGCAACCCAACTGTGGAAGCGGATGTTATTCTTGCATCTGGCGTTATTGCCACTGCCTGCGCGCCGTCCGGTGCATCAACGGGCTCACGTGAAGCATTAGAGCTTCGCGACAAAGATCCAAAACGTTATTTGGGTAAAGGCGTATTGATTGCGGTTAATAACATCAACACGGCTATCCGTGAGCTATTGATTGGCTATGATGTTAACGACCAAGAAGCACTAGACAAAGCCATGATCGAGCTTGATGGCACGCCCAATAAAGCGAGCCTTGGTGCCAACGCTATTTTGGCAGTCTCACTTGCAGCCGCTAAGGCCGCGGCAATAGAAAACAAAATTCCTTTGTATGCCCATATCGCTAAACTCAATGGCAGTGAAAGTATGCTTTCCTTGCCAGTGCCGATGATGAATATTATTAACGGTGGCGAGCACGCGGATAATAACGTCGATATTCAAGAGTTCATGGTACAGCCTGTTGGCGCGCCAAATTTTTCAGAAGCCTTGCGTTATGGCGCTGAAATTTTCCACAGCCTTAAAGCCGTATTGCACAAATCAGGTCTAAGTACATCGGTTGGGGATGAGGGCGGGTTCGCTCCTAATCTTCCTTCTAATGCGGCGGCTCTTGATGCGATCCTCGAAGCTGTTGATAAAGCAGGCTTGAAAATGGGCACTGATGTGCGTTTAGCGCTTGATTGTGCAGCGTCAGAGTTTTACCACGATGGTAAGTATCATCTTAAGGGCGAGAACTCAGTCTATGACTCCGCTGGCTTTGTCGATTATCTTGCGAAGCTTTCAACTGACTATAATATTTTGTCGATTGAAGATGGCATGGACGAAAGCGATTGGGACGGTTGGGCAAAACTTACACGTAAAATCGGAGACCGTGTGCAGTTGGTAGGTGACGATTTATTCGTGACTAACACTGAGATTCTTAAGCGTGGAATCGATCAAAATATCGGTAATTCGATTTTGATTAAGTTTAATCAGATTGGCACATTGAGCGAGACGTTAGCGGCAATTCGCATGGCACAAAAAGCGGGCTTCACTGCTGTGATTTCGCACCGTTCTGGCGAAACCGAAGATACTACGATAGCAGATTTAGCCGTAGCAACGGGTGCTGGTCAAATCAAGACGGGTTCATTGTGCCGTTCGGATCGTGTGGCAAAATACAATCGATTGTTGCGTATTGAGCAAGAGTTGGGCAGCCGCGCAATCTACCGTGGCATTGAAGAGTTCAACCATATAGCTGGTTAACGTAAAACTAATGCAGAAGCATTGGTAGGACGGGAGCACGATGAAAGCACTCATGAGTGTACTAGTAGTGTTGTTCTTAATCTTGCAGTTCAACCTTTGGGTAGGCGAGGGCAGTTTTTCGCAATTGCGAAACCTCGATGCACAAGTTGATCTGCAAGAAGACGAGAACCTGACTTTGGCCGAGCGTAATCAACAGCTCGAAGGCGAAGTGGTTGACCTTAAAGAAGGTCAGGATGCTATTGAAGAACGTGCTCGCAGTGAATTTGGCATGGTCAAAGAAGGCGAAACACTTTTCATCATTGTTGATGAATGAAAGTATTTCGAAAAGATAGAAAGTGATGCCGGTGAAAGCCGGCATCCTGCTTTTAGACAAGGCTAAATTGAACGCAGGAAATCTATGGCAATTTGGGTAATAGTCCCCGCGGCTGGCATTGGCTCGCGAATGAACAGTGAGACTCCCAAGCAGTATCTGCCTTTGTGCGGAAAGTCTGTGATTGCTCATACTCTTTTGCGGCTTGCTCGTTTGCCTGATTTAGGCGCCGTCGTCGTCGCGTTGAATCCAAATGATAGCCTATGGCGTCAGCATGGGGTGACGTTGCAGGAAGGTTTGATGACCTGCACCGGCGGCGAGCACCGGGCTGAATCAGTTCTCAATGGGCTTTATGCTTTAGCTGGTCTAGCCAATGATGATGATTGGGTGTTAGTGCACGACGCGGTGCGACCTTGTGTACGGTTGGGCGATATACAGCGCTTACTGCAAGAGATCGCGCAACATCCAGTGGGCGGTCTGCTTGCTATACCCATTAGTAGTACATTGAAATTAGCGGATGAACGCGGTGATATCAAGGCCACGCTGCCGCGCGATAATATGTGGCAAGCGAGCACACCACAGGCCTTTCGCTATGGATTGTTACGCACAGTGTTAGAGAAAGCAGGCGCTGAACAAACACTCGTGACAGATGAAGCTTCTGCGATGGAGCTGGCAGGTTACTCTCCACGTTTGGTGCGCGGAAATGCAGACAATATTAAAATTACTTATCCGGATGATTTATTGATGGCACAGATCATTCTGCAAGCCCAGGCAATTGCAGAGGATACAAGTGATGCTTGTTAAGGGTTAATCAAGATGTGGAATAGAATTCGAACAGGGCATGGCTACGATGCTCATCGTTTTGCAAATGAGTTGCTTGCCAATAAACCTTTTGTACTAGGGGGAGTCGTTATTCCCCATGATAAAAGTTTACTCGCCCACTCGGACGGTGACGCTGTTATCCATGCGCTTTGCGATGCCCTATTGGGAGCCATTGGTAGAGGAGATATCGGACGTCATTTTCCAGATACCGACCCCGTCTATAACAACATCAACAGTGGCATTTTATTAGAAAAAGTTTGTGAGTTTTTACAACAAGAAAAGTGGTTGATCGGCAATGTCGATATCACAATTCTTGCCCAAACACCTCGTATGGCTGGACATATTGATGCCATGTGTCAGCGCCTAGCCACACTCATGCGTATACAGCCCGAGCAAGTGAATGTTAAAGCCTCGACCACCGAAGGCATGGGGTTTGTTGGGCGTAAAGAAGGGATAGAAACTTATGCGGTTGTGCTCATTTATAAAGAACCACCGCTAGAATGAGCGCTTCACGCGATGCAATAGCGCAGTTGGCTTTTATGGTCGGGCCTCCCAATGTTTGTGCTGTGTTTAAGCAGGAAGCTAGTGATTTCTGCGTCACCGAAGACCTGGGCTTTGAGTTAACTGGGGAAGGCGAGCATCACTGTTTTCAGATTAGAAAAACGGGTGTGACCACTCAGCAAGTAGTAAAGCAATTGGCCCATGTAGCGCAAGTGCGCGAGCATGACGTAGGTTACGCCGGTCTTAAGGATAGAATGGGCGTCTGTGTGCAGTGGCTCAGCGTGTATCAACCGCACAAACAAACCATCGACACGAGCTCTCTTGAAACAATGGGAGTAGAAATTTTGCAACGCGTTAGGAATTCTCGAAAGCTAAGACGCGGAAGTCATAAGAGCAATGGGTTTGTGATTCGTTTGCGTGATGTGGGCGCTGAGTCCCATCCAGAGCTCGAAGAACGTTTGCAAAGAATTGCCCAATACGGTGTGCCGAATTATTTTGGTGAACAGCGTTTCGGCCACAATAACGCGAATGTCGATATGGCCAAAAAGCTTTTCAGCGGCGAGATTCGCTTACGAAAAGGCTTCAAAAAAGGCATGTTGTTATCTGCCGCTCGTTCTTTTGTATTCAATGAAGTGCTTTCTCAACGGGTAGCGTCTAAATGTTGGAATACCTATGTACTCGGCGATGTGATGAACCTTGCTGGTACCGAGTCTGTGTTTATTCCTGAATCCTGGGATGCGACGTTAGCGGCGCGGTTAGAAAGTGCCGACATTCATCCTACGGGACCAATGTGGGGAAAGGGGGAATTGCGCAGTAGTGCCGATACGCGAACCCTTGAAGAGAGTATTGCAACACAGCATCAAGAGTTGTGCGTTGGTCTTGAAAACGCAGGGTTGACGCAGGCAAGACGAAGCCTACGCCTTGAGGTGAGCGATATGGGTTGGGAATTTCTACAGAACGATGATGTGGAAGTAAGATTTGCACTGCCCCCAGGGGCCTACGCCACTTCGGTGCTGCGTGAGGTGTGTGTGCTTAAAGAGGCTATAGACAAGTGAGTAATATGAATCTGGCTGGTATTGGCATGACGTCGCAACGAACACGTGAGCGACTAATAGGGCGTTTGTTAGAGCAGGGCATTAAACATTGGGGCGTACTCGATGTTGTTCGCAGCACGCCTAGGCATATCTTCTTAGATGAAGCGCTTTCGCATCGTGCCTACGAGGACGTAGCTCTTCCAATTGGGTATAACCAAACTATTTCACAACCCTATATTGTCGCTAAGATGACCGAGACCGTATTGGATAACCACCCAGCGCTAGTGCAAGGGAAATTGGGTAACGTGCTAGAAGTGGGCACTGGTTGCGGTTATCAGACCGCTATAATTGCCTCTTTGGCAAAAAAGGTCTATTCGGTAGAGCGCATCAAGCCGTTACTAGAAAAAGCCCGAAACAATATTCGGGTGTTGGGTCTGAACAATGTGCAGTTTAAACATGCAGACGGAAGCATGGGCTGGAAGGAAAAAGGCCCATTCGATGCCATTATTGCTGCTGCAGCTCCCCAAAATGTGCCTCAAGAATTACTAGAGCAATTGGCAGACGGTGGGCGTCTCATAATTCCTGTAGGGGGTGAGACTACGCAAGAGCTTCGCTTGATTACTCGTCAAGGAGATGAGTTTCACTCGCAAGTGGTTGCGACTGTACGCTTTGTGCCTTTGTTCGTTGGCGCATTGCAAAATTAGAGCGGAAGTTAGGAGAGATATGGATCGCAGCTCAACAGACACAGGCAAAGGACGCCTAAGTATCTTCTTGAAAGGCATGGCTATGGGAATAGCGGATTCAGTGCCAGGTGTTTCGGGAGGCACTATTGCTGTCATGGCTGGGGTCTACGAGGAGCTAATACATTCCCTGAAAAATTTGAACCCTGTAACGCTTTGGGGTTATCGCAAACAAGGCATCGCAGGGTTTTGGCGCAGTATCAATGGCAGTTTTCTAATGGCTTTACTGCTCGGGATTGTTAGCGCTCTTTTCATTAGCGCTAATACTGTCTTATATTTGCTGGAATTTCACTATCCCCAATTGATGGCTTTTTTCTGCGGCTTAGTCCTAGCGTCAACTTGGTACCTTCTACAACAAGTGCCACGCTGGAACTTGCCAAACGGGCTTTTATTTTTACTCGGAGCAGGGGTGACGCTGCTGATTGCCTTCGTTAACCCAATGGCAGCACAAGTGAGCTATTGGTATCTGTTCCTTTGCGGGGCTATTGCGATTTGCGCCATGATTTTGCCTGGTATATCAGGGGCGTTTATTCTGCTCTTGCTCGGGGTATACGATTTCGTATTAAGCGCGTTGCGTGGGCTTGATCTGGCGGTTATCGTCGTGTTTGCTTCGGGTTGTGCCCTTGGTTTGTTGAGCTTTGCGCACTTATTGTCTTGGACATTTGAACACTACCGCGATCGAACCTATGCTTTTTTGACGGGAATGTTGCTTGCCTCAGTTGTGGTACTGTGGCCTTGGAAATTGGTCCCTGAAGACGCTGTGTTAGGGACGCAATACTTAAGCCCCTCGGCCTATGCTGCTACGACTGGCGCCCCCTCAACAATATTGAGTGTATTGCTATTGCTGTTATTGGGCTTTGCTTTAGTCTTGTTTTTTGAAAGAATCGGCCGCATGCGTGCCTAATAACTCGGCTAACTGCACTATTGAACGGATGGAAGTGATGAAGACTGTATTCTCGTCGATTAAAGCGCCCGTATTAGCGCTCTTATTGCCCTTGCTGCTGCAAGCATGTGCTGGCCGCTATCAGGCGCCACTCGATGACCAAAGCACCGTCCTTGAGCGCTCAGCGCCTCCTATATATTCTACAGATGGCAGTAGCACTCGTAGTGCGATTGCTAATACCTCGCCTACAACTTCATCGAGTAGCGGCGCCAGTGCTAGCACCTCTTCGGCACGGACAATTGGTGCAGGCGTACGCGTGCAGCCGGCCCCTGGAGTGAACGTCAATGTGGCGAATGACTCAGGCGCTATTCGCAGAACGACTATCGATAGAGCGCCCATTAATGGCAGTAGCACTAACACCGCTAGCGCTCCAGTACCATCACGTCCTATTGCGAGTTCAGCCGCCCCGTTGCCAATACCAACGACCCCCTCTACTTCACCAACCCAAACAAACTCGGCCGCACAGACACACACTGTTGTTCGAGGGGATACGCTGTATTCAATTGCGTGGCGTTATTCCTTAGATTCTCGCGCATTGGCGCTAGCGAATAACCTCGCTTCGCCGTACACGATATATCCCAATCAAGTCCTTAATGTTGATATCGACACGGTAAGCGATAACGCGTTGCGCACTGTGCCCACTATTCCCGCAGAACCTGCAGGTGATCCAGCGGTAGCAGTAGGGCAGAGACCGGTGGCCGCTGTCGCGAATCGTCGCACTGACAACGTCTCAAGTCGTCTTATCGAAGGAGTTAACTGGCAGTGGCCATTGGAAGGGCGAGTCCTTAGTGCTTATAGCTCTGGCTCAGCAGCGACTAGCCGTGGCATTGATATCAGCGGTCGACGCGGGGATCCGGTGTACGCCGCTGCTGATGGAGATGTCGTGTATTCTGGTCGCGGCATTCAAGGTCAGGGAGATCTCATCATTATTAGGCACAGTGCTCGTCATCTCAGTGCTTACTCGCATAACAGCAATATGTTGGTAACAGAAGGTGCGCGCGTACAAGCGGGCGATAAAATATCAGAAGTAGGAACCGACCCTAGAGGTTCAGAGCTTATCCATTTCGAAGTTCGTGTTGATGGCAAGCCCGTTGATCCGAGTCAGTATCTCCCTCCTCGTTAAAAAAACAAAATTTTTGGCCCTTTAATTTGACGGATTATTTTATAGTCCGCTATATTTAAGGGCATGGAATTTAATTCCTTTTTATTGTGGAATTTTTGATCAGTTATTAATTAAAAGGAGTATTGCGCAATAAATCATCATGCTGACCTGTAAGGGGGGAGGCATTGGGTTGATTTAAATGAAAACGACCAAGTGGAGCAAGTCATGGAAGATAAAAAGAGTCGCCATTGCCTACAAAGTGTTCAAAAATTAGCGAGTGAGCGAAAAACTAAAGGCGTTGCGGATGTTGTTAAAGATTTCGATATTGCCACTGAATCAAAGAATGGAAACCGGCGAGAAGCCGATGTCACTAGGCTATATCTCAACGAGATAGGGGCCGCTAAGCTTTTAAGTGCGCAAGAGGAAGTCCATTATTCGCGTCTTGCACAAAGCGGCGACGAACGCGGGCGTCATCGAATGATCGTCTCTAATTTGCGCCTTGTGGTACGCATCTCGCGACGGTACTTAAATCGTGGTCTATCCTTGTTAGACTTAGTTCAAGAAGGAAATCTAGGTTTACTCAAAGCGGTCGAAAAATTTGACCCAGAAAGGGGCTATCGCTTTTCAACTTATTCCACATGGTGGATTCGACAAACCATTGAACGCGCGATAATGAACCAGACTCGCACGATTCGTTTGCCGATTCATGTCTTGAAAGAACTTAATACGTATTTGCGAGTCTCCAGAGAGCTCAGCGCCGCCAATAAGCCGACAACGCCTGATGCTATCGCAGAGGTGTTAGAGAAACCCGCTGCAGCGGTGGAGCGTATTCTGGGCTTTGATGAACGTGTTACTTCGGCGGATCTTCCGATTGGTGCGGGGCAGGATCAAACCATTATGGATACTGTCCCAGATGACGAGGACTCTATTCCCAATCAGTTACAACAAGTAGGGGAGGTTCGCCAAACGATTCTGAAGTGGTTACATAAACTCACGACGAAGCAGTGCGATGTGATCGTGCGTCGGTTTGGTTTTCACGGCCATGAGGTAGGCACATTAGAGCAGGTAGGACGAGAGATAGGATTGACTCGCGAGCGAGTACGACAAATTCAACTGGAGGCACTTGCACAGTTGAAAGAGTTTGCAGCGGAGTCAGGATTTGATAAAGCAAGCTGGTAGGGTTGTGATAACAGGAGCCATGCACATGCAGGCTCCTAATCACTAACACTAAAAGGCCATTAGCCTTTGGGGCTTATTCTACTTCTTTGACAAGGTGTTCAAGCTTGCCTGACACGCCTTTCCATTTTTCGGCATCTTCCATCGCGGGCTTCATTTCGGTGATATTTGGCCATTTTTCGGCCAAGTCCGCATTGAGCGTGAGGAATTGTTGCTGATCGTCAGGTAGTTCGTCTTCTGCATAAATTGCATCAACAGGACATTCTGGCTCGCACAGAGCGCAATCGATGCACTCATCCGGGTGAATTACCAAGAAATTCGGGCCTTCATAGAAACAATCCACTGGGCAAACTTCCACACAATCGGTGTGTTTACATAGAATGCAGTTCTCGCCTACAACAAATGTCATGATCTCTCCATCTTAGATGCTCGAAAATTCGGGCTCATTCAAATTGTGCTAATTATAAAGAGGTTGGCCCTGACAAGGAAAATGCTTTTTCCGATATCCCATAGTTAATTCGTCGTTCAGAGGCTTTGTTTGAGCTTATAGAGCAAATCAAGGGCTTGCCGAGCCGTCAAATCGTCAGGGTTGAGTGCTTTTAGCTCATTGACGACAGGGTGCTCGGCTGGTTCGATAAACAATTCTGTCTGTTGGGGACCACTTTTTTGATGTTTCGGTGTTTCTTGTACCTGTAAAAGACTGTCGTGCTCTAGTGTGTGTAATTTCTCACGGGCCTGGGCGATCACTGGAAGGGGAACCCCCGCTAGCTGTGCAACCTGCAAACCATAACTTTGATTCGCAGGGCCCGGTTTGACGGTATGTAAGAAGACAATCCCGTCTTTATGCTCAGATGCATCAAGATGCACGTTGCTTATATTAGCGAAGCGTTCAGGCAGTGCGGTCAGTTCGAAGTAATGGGTCGCAAACAAAGTATAGGCTTTTAGTCGCTCTGCGATATACACCGCGCTAGCCCAGGCTAAGGACAAACCATCGAAGGTGCTAGTGCCGCGTCCAACCTCATCCATCAAGACTAAACTTTGCCCAGTGGCATTGTGCAGGATATTGGCTGTTTCAGTCATCTCCACCATAAAGGTAGAGCGCCCTCCAGCCAAATCATCTGATGAGCCAATACGGGTGAATATTCGATCGATAGGCCCAATACGTGCCCCGCGAGCTGGAACAAAACTGCCGGTAAAGGCAAGAAGCACTATCAGAGCGGTTTGCCGCATATAAGTCGATTTACCACCCATGTTTGGGCCGGTAATGATGAGCATTTGCTTGGATTCGTCAAGGTGGACATCATTAGCCACGAAGACCTTATCACTGACCTGCTCGACGACAGGGTGACGACCTTGGTCAATTTCAATGCCGGGTTGCTCACTTAAGTGGGGTTGGCAAAACTCCAAACTACGCGCTCGTTCGGCAAAATTATTGAGCACGTCTAGCTCACAAAGTGCCTCTGCACACTGCAGTAACGGGTTGAGGTCTTCGGCCACTGTCTCGATTAATGCCTCGTACAATGCTTTCTCTCGACTGAGGGCCTTACTGTTAGCACTCAGGACTTTGTCTTCAAACTGCTTTAACTCGGGGGTGATGAAGCGTTCGGCATTTTTTAATGTTTGTCGCCGAATATAGTCAGCAGGCATCTCGCCGGCTTGTGCCTTACTCACTTCGATAAAGTAGCCATGCACGCGGTTATAACCGACCTTTAATGTGCTTAGGCCTGTGCGAGCCTTTTCTTGTATCTCTAGGTCGATGAGGTATTGGCCCGCATTGCTACTAAGGTTACGCAGCTCATCGAGTTCGGCGTCATAACCAGGCGCTACGACACCCCCTTCGCGTATCACGACAGGTGGGTTATCGATTATGGCGCTACTCAAGAGCTGTGCGAGCTCAGGGAAATCCGCCATTCTCTTTTGCAGTTCGCTAAGCTGTGGTGATGGGCTTGTCTCCAAAATTTTGGTGATGTGAGACTGCAGATTGGGCAAAGTTAATAAGGCGTCGCGCAGTCGTGCAAGATCCCGTGGTCGGGCAGAGCGCAAACCAACACGTGCAAGAATACGTTCGATGTCACCTATCTCATGCAAAATAGGGTGCAGGTGTTCAAACCGATATTGCTCTATTAGAGTCGATACAACCTGTTGTCGTAACTGTAGGGTCTTGATATTGCGCAGTGGTCGATGCAGCCACCGAGCGAGTAGGCGCCCACCCATTGCAGTGGCAGTGTTGTCTAGCACTGACATCAAGGTATTGTCAGTACCTCCAGACAAATTGCGATCTAGTTCTAGGTTACGACGGCTTGCTGCGTCGAGAATTAAGGCATCACTGGGTTGTTCTAGTTGTAGGGTTTGGACATGAGGAAGTTTCGAACGCTGTGTTTCCCTCGCATAGGACAAAAGACAGCCTGCAGCCTCTAAGGCGGAACTTAGATGTTCGCAGCCAAAGCCTTGCAAATCCTTTGTGCCAAAATGTTGAGTGAGCACACGGCGACTGCTCTCTAAATCGAACTCCCAAACTGGGCGACGTCGCGCACCTTGGCGAGTCTCAAGGCAGGCTAGCGCGGCGACACCCTCATTGAGAAGAATCTCTGCTGGGCGCACTCGCTCTACCTCGGCGAGTAAACCTTCTGCAGAGCTCACTTCACTTAAAACAAAGCGTCCACTACTGATATCAAGCCATGACAGCCCAAAGTGAAGCTCGTTTGTTCCTAGGGCTGCGCCGCCTGTGATGGCCATGAGAATACTGTCACGGCGCTCGCTCAACAAGGCCTCGTCACTGAGCGTCCCAGGCGTAATGATCCGCATGACTTGGCGCTCAACGGGGCCTTTGCTCGTGGCGGGGTCTCCAATCTGTTCGGCTACTGCTACAGAGATGCCGGCTTCGACTAAGCGGGCAAGATAGCGATCGGCGGCATGAAAGGGGATGCCGCACATGGGGATGTCTTTGCCATCGCTTTTGCCGCGCGCAGTAAGCGTGATGTCGAGAATCTTAGACGCAAGACGTGCATCGTCGAAAAACAGCTCATAAAAGTCCCCCATGCGGTAGAACATCATCTCGTTGGGATGCTGGGATTTGAGCCGCAGAAACTGCTGCATCATTGGTGTGTGGTTTTCGAAACTCTTCGTATCGCTCATCTACAAGGGCCAAATATTAGGTGCTTATGACAAAGCGCAAAATTATAGCATTTAGAGAGCTTGGAAAAACCACGTCCTTAGTTTTAAAATCGAGCAGAGGCAATAAGTCTATGGACTCCCTTTTTTAACGGGGTCTGATTGTTCCTTTTATAGGTAGCTGTGCTATCTTATTGAAAGCGCGATGTTCGTTAATTAGTTGAATTAGAAGAACTTACTTACATGAATACAGCACTTGTGCACGAGTTTCCAGAAGCTTGGGGAGTAGAGTCGCTAACGCGCAACTCAGCCGAAATATGCGCTAGCGCTATGGCGTTGGTTGTGGCTTTTGATGACTCCGGGCGATGTTATGCCAGTGCCTATGGCGGGCCATTAAATGAGTTAGAGCTCGCCTTTCCGGCGCTCAATGCTGTGCTCCTGAAAGCCGAAGTGCTTGAAGTTAGCGCTGAAAATGAAGCGCTTCGCACACAAGATAAATTGGTCTTTACTAAATGTCCGAATATTTCCTATTTTGCAGGGCTAGCGCTTATTGGTGCGTCAGGTGAAAAAATGGGCATGCTCTGTGTCTTAGACCCAAACCCTACACGATTGACTCCCTCTCAAACACTAGCGCTAGAGACGATAGCGAATGCGTTGGCCGTCCAATTAGAGCTACGAAAACCGTTTACAGCGAAAGCCGATAAAGCCGCAACTAAGCTTCTTGGCAGTAGCGATGCTTTGCTTAAAACTCAGGATGTAGTCAGTGCAAGCGAATCTAATTATCGGATAATTTTTAGAAACTCCACCGTTGCTTTCTTTATCGCTTCATTGGACGGGATATGTGAAGACGTTAATTCTTCATTCTGTGAGCTAGTAGGCAGAGAACGGCATGAGTTGATAGGAAAAGAGATCGGTGTTGTATTGTTTGAACAAGATAAAGAAGTAATGGCGTATCTACAGTCTGAAGTGCTTGCTGGACGTAGTCGGAACCTAGTGCGGGATATAAAAATACGCAGGCCTGATCGTCAGAGTAAGTGGGGTAGAGCCTCTGTTGCTGCAATCTATAATAGTGTGGGTCAACCTATTCAGACGATGAATCTTGTTCAAGATTTCACTTTACAGAAAAAAGCCAAACAGGAGCGTGATCAAGTTTTCGAACAATCTTTCGATATGTTTGCGATTATTGAATACGACGGCGTAATTTTCCAAACTAACCCTGCCATTAGCCGTAACTTCGGTATTCCTGGAAAACAATTGCTAGGGTTGAATATTGTGGATTTTGCACATCCTGACGATCTGGCGAAAATATTTTCTGTTCTGCAAGAGATGAAAGACGAGGCTAGTGATTTGCCCGCTCTAGATATTCGTATGAAGTTCAAAGATGAGCAGTATCACAATATACGGTGGACTGGAACGCGACACGCCGATCAAGATAAACTGATTGTGGTAGGGCGTGATGTCACTCATTCGGTCACTACTAAGAGTGCATTGCAGCGACTTGCATCACGTCTGCAGCAGGTGCGTGAGGAAGAGCGAACTCGAATATCAAGAGAGATACATGATGAGTTGGGTCAAATCCTCACGGCCCTGAAAATTGATCTCGATTTACTTGATCGAGATATAGGCCACAAACCTAATGAACAATTGAAGGAAAGTATTTATTCGATCATTGCGTTAGTGAATTCTACATTGACCTCTGTTAAACGTATTGCACAAGACCTGCGGCCTGAAGTGCTAGATGCATTAGGCTTAGTGCCGGCGCTGGAGTGGCAGGCGAAAGATACACAAGCGAGAACAGGGTTAGATTGTGAAATAGTTTGCAAACAAGATATTCCAGATTTAGATAGTGAGCAAACCACGCAATTGTTTCGGATAATACAAGAGTCATTGACCAACGTTGTGCGTCATGCCAATGCCAGTTACGTAAAAGTAATTATCGACGTCGATGAAGATAAGAACTTGACAATAAACATTTGCGATAATGGGAAAGGATTCTATGTCGGAGATTTGGAATTTCACTCTCTTGGCTTATTGGGTATGCAAGAGCGAGCTAGGAATATCGCTGCGAAACTAAAGATAGAAAGTCAAAAGAATGTTGGGACTACGGTGTCACTTACCCTGCCAACTATGGCGACTTATTGGGAAGAGTAATAATGATCAAAATAATTATCGCAGATGATCATGAATTAGTCCGTGAAGGTCTGCGAAAAGTGTTTAGCCGAGAAAAAGACATCGAACTTGTAGAAACGGCAAAGGATGCAAGCGAAGCTGTTGAGTTCTGTAGAAAGTACGATGTCGATGTATTCATTGTGGATTTCAATATGCCCGGTCGTAGCGGATTAGAGTTAATCGCACGATTAAAAAGCTTGAAACCCAAACTCCCTGTGCTTGTGCTGAGTATGATGCCTGAGCGAGATGTTGCTTTGCGTGCATTCAAAGCAGGGGCTGCCGGTTTTGTATCAAAAGAAAGCGCCGTAGAAGAAATTGTCATAGCGGTGAGAAAAGTCGTCAATGGAAGTAAATACGTGAGTGCTGCCGTGGCTGAGCAACTCGTTGGCAATATTGGCTCAAGTGAGTTTGAAGTGGCCCATGATGCACTGTCAGACAGAGAGTTACAGGTGGTTCAACTTATTGCTTCGGGTAAACGAACCCGAGAGATTTCGGAACAACTGAGTTTAAGTGTTAACACTATTGCAACTTATAGACGCCGAGTTTCTGAGAAACTCAATGTGCGTTCAGATGTTGAGATTACGCGCTATGCCATTGAACATAAACTAATTTAATAGAAATAATTAGCCCCCCTCCATAGTCATTCCCTCCTACAATTTAACGGCCTTGTCACGATATTCGTGACAAGGTTGCGCCCGTTTTTGTGACAAAAATACCACCAATTTCGTGATGATTCAGATTGCAGGACCGTCTATCTTAGTGACCATGCGATAAAAGTGAGATTGGGATTTAAGTAATGAAAGTATTAGTAGCTGAAAGTTCGTCGATACTGCGCAGTAGATTGGTACGAATAGTTCAATCATTGCCAGGCACAGATTTTGTCTACGAGGCAGAAAATTTCAATGAATTAAAACGAATTTGTTCGCAAAAATTACCCGAACTAATAGTGTTAGATCTTTTTCTTCCAGAAGGAAAAGGGTTCGATATGCTCACCAAAACACGTAACGAATATAAACACTGCCAAATTGTTGTGCTACTCGACAGCTATGAAGACGTCTTGGCAGCGCGTGCTACAAAAATGGGTGCGCTCGCCGTGTATGCCAAAAGTGACAACCTACTGGCTCAGATGTTGAAGCTTAACTATAGCTTCCAACCGAAGCCTGTAGATGATCACGATCAAGGTTTGAATGCACTTAAGTTTACTGAATCTAGTCAGTCACGCATCGTGACTCATAATTAGCAAGGATCCATCATGTCTAGCAACGCTTGTATAGAGAACAAAGGTAAGTCCACAAGTGATCTGAGAATCCTTGTTGTTGAAGATGATGATTTTCAGCGCAACCTTATGTTGCGCTTGTTAAAAATGAATGGTGTGGTTGATATCGAGTACGCAAGTGATGGCTTAGAGGCTCTGCAATCGATAGAGAAGAGCAAGAATGCTTTTAATCTTATTATCAGTGATCTTGATATGCCCAATATGGATGGGATGGAGTTTATTCGAATTCTCGGGGAGAAGAAATCCACTTCGGCACTAGTCATCACGAGTACGTGGAATGAGACTTTCCTTAGTTCTATTCAGACAATGTGCAGTGCTTATGGTATTGAGCCTCTTGGTGTCCTACAAAAGCCGATTAGTAACAGCAATATCGCCGAGTTATTACAAAAAACCCAGAATATTGGTGACACTCATACTCACAAATTCTCTAATAATCTACCAGAGTTTACATTGGAGGAGATTATAAACGGAGTAAAAAACAACGAGTTTAAGCCATTTTATCAAGCCAAAATTGACCTTAGAACTGATCGGATTGTTGGCGCTGAAGCTCTAGCACGATGGCATCACCCCGTACACGGAATTGTTGCACCGTTTGCTTTCATACCGATCTTGGAGAGAGCAGGAAGAATCAACGAGCTTACTTTCAGTATGATTGAGCAGTCTGCACAAGCCTGCCATGCATGGTCGAAAGTTGGACTGGATATAGATATTTCGGTCAACCTGTCTCTTACATCTCTGACTGACACAAAACTAGCAGGTCAAATCTACGATGTTGTTTGCGCCTCGGGAATGCGACCTGAACGGATGATTTTGGAAGTGACAGAAACCGCGGCAATGACTGAACTCGCCCCTGCGCTTGAGAATCTAGCGCGCTTGCGTATGCGTGGTTTTGGTTTGTCGATTGATGACTTCGGAACGGGGTTCGCGAGTATGCAACAATTATCTCGTGTCGCATTCACCGAGCTGAAAATAGATCGTAGTTTTGTCTCGTTAATGGCGACCAAGCGTGAGGCGAGGGCCATTATAGAGTCCAGCATCGACATCGCGAACCGCTTAGGAATCAAATCTGTAGCAGAGGGTGTGGAGACAGAGCAGGAACTGAGCGCTCTTAAGGAATCCGGCTGTGATCTCGCTCAAGGTTACTTTATAGCGAAACCAATTGCATTTGATGAGTTTGTTGAGCTTTGTCACCAGAAGCGAGAAAATCATGAATAATGGATATATAGACAAGTTTTCTGATTTGCGGACAAAAAACTACAGCATAATATTGTTGGCTATTGTCTATATCATAAGTTCCGCTTTAGGGAATCTATTGGTGTTTTCGCCATCAGAAGCTTCGTCATTTTGGCCTGCTGCTGGCGTAGCATTAGCTGGATTGCTTATTGGGGGTGTATCACTTTGGCCGGGTATTTTTCTTGGTGATCTGATCTTCAATGCACTTAAGTATAATGGAACTGGCACTGTATTTGATAGTATTGGTTGGTTAACGATTGATGCGATAGGCCCTACCTTACAGGCGGTTGTAGGGACTGCAATAATCGCAAAATATTTGCAAGAGGCTTTAGAGGGAAAGTTTCTTGCAGTCCTCAAAATCTATCTAGTAGGCGTTGTGTTGTGCTGCATGATCTCTCCTACTATTGGTGTCAACGCGCTTATTTTAGAGGGAGTGTTTCCCAGTTCTCGTTTTGTAGCTTCATGGTTCTCATGGTGGATAGGAGACAGTGTTGGAGTAATGTTGTTTACTCCAATTATTCTATGGTTCTCCTATAATGTTCGTAATAAGCAAACAGGAAAATACTATTTAGTCTTGCCGCACATTGCCTTAACTATGGCGATGTTGTTATATGCCATTTTTTGGTTTCATAGTAATGAGAGAGAAGATTTCACCAACAAGCTTGTGAATGAATCCGAACAAACTTTAAGTCTATTCTCCGAACGTCTTGTTCTTGGCACTAATGCCATCGAGTCAGTAAAACGGTTTGTCTCAGTGCAGGAGGATATCAATAAAGACAACCTAAGTGCCTACGTAGGAAAAATCGATGAGCTCGGTGTGCGAGGAATCTCTTGGATGCCGAAAGTTAACCATGAAAGTAGGGGGCAAGTTCCTGTAGTGCCTGGATTTGATACTGGGGAAGGGTTTGAGATATTCACTCAGAACGCCGCAGGCGATATCGTTTCTAGCCCTGATAGGGACGTGTATTTTCCTATTGTGTATACATCAGTAGAGTACTTAAAAGGCAGATTTATTGGTTTCGACCCGAGTGCCAGCGAGATCCATGAGCAAGCATTAAACAATGCGCGCGATAATAACGAAGTTGTACTTAGTGGAACTTTCAGCAGAAGTTTTGGTGATCAAGCGACCTTTGTTTTTTATGCGCCTGTATTTAAAAACGGTATCGATATAGATAATGCTTCAGTGAATGAGCGTAATGAAAATCTCCGAGGTTTTGTCGTTGGTGTGATAGAGCCCGTCGCGTTGATGTCACCGCAGAATATGCTAGGACAGGGCACTGACCTAATATTCACCCTGTCAGACGCTAATCAGAGTGCAACAATATTTTTAAATTCGAATGCGAGTATATCTCTCGCTGATTACAGTTCTGTTGATTCTCATACTTTCTTTGTATTTGGTAGAGAGTTGAGCTGGGTCACTTACGCAGAATCCGAATTTTGGGTTCCTGGTAATAGTACTGAATCGCGTATTTTCCTATTGGTTTTATTGTTCATAGTCATGATAATTTCTTTTCTATCTCTCAACTTCATAACCAGAACAAGATTAATCAACTCGCAAGTTTCCACACGAACGAAAGAGCTAAGTTTTGAGCGGTCAAAATTACGTCAGGCAATGGACATCGCCAATATCACGTCATGGAATATAAATGTTATAGAGAAAACAGTGACTATGGATGACAGAGGTTATGCCTTCCTCAAAACAAGTGCGGAGATAGAAGAGGGGTATGATCACGATATTGATAAATGGCTGTTACGGTTCGTCTATAAAGACGATAGAGAACCTCTTGCGGAGAAAATATTTGCAAATGATTGGGCAGAAAGCTCCGTCAATAGTCATGAGGTTGAAGGTAGGCTTCGTCGCAGAGATGGCAGCTTACGCCATGTGATCTTTCGCTTTACCGCACAATATGATGAAGCAGGGGAAATTGTTGGTCTGTTGGGCACGGCTCAAGATGTTACTCAACGAAAGCAAATGATGCTGGCACTAAGGGAAAGTGAAGAGTACAGCCGTAATATAATTGAGAGTAGCCAAGATTGTATAAAGGTACATGACCTCGATGGTGTCATCTTGAGCATTACGGATCGGGGAATGAAGGTAATGGACATTCCCGATAGAAGTTTAGTTTTGAATGTTAATTGGATTACTTTTTGGAAGCGGGAGCAGGATCGTAAGGCTTTTCTCATCGCTATGAATGAAGCACGTGCAGGGCGACCTGGGCGTTTTCAAGCATTTGCCGAAACTATGAGTGGGGTGCCGAAATGGTGGGATGTTCATATATCTGCGATCACGAATCTCGAGGGTAAGGTCGTGCAACTTTTGAGTGTCTCTCGCGATGTCACGTCTGAGAGAAATTCGAAAATAGCCCTTGAGAACCTTAACACGACATTAGAAGAGGAGGTCTATTCCCGTACCTTGGCTCTTGCCAATAGCGAGAGACGTTATCGTAGTATGTTCGATAGTAATCCAGTGCCAATGTGGGTATATGAAAAGGAGACACTGCGATTTACAGCTGTAAATCAGGCCGCAATCGAAAACTATGGGTATTCAAGAGAAGAGTTTCTTGCGATGGAAATTCTGAATATCCAGCCCGAAACTCTAAAAGAACAATCGGAGCGGCGTCATCATCATGGCGCTATTCGTATAGACGGTGCTTTGCATTTGCGCAAAGACGGTAGTCAACTTTACGTTGACATTACTAGTCGCGAAATTTTTGAAGGAGATAAAAGGCTTAATCTCGTTTTAGCCAATGATATCACTGAGAAGTTAAAGGCAAATTCTGAACTTAAAAAACAACAAGAGATGACGCGTTTGATTCTTGAGAATCTTGGTGAAGGGGTCGTTGCGTGTGATAGCGAGGGTGAACTTATTCTGTTTAACAAATCGGCGCGCGAGTGGCATGGCACAGATCCCCGTAATATCCCAGTAGAAGCATGGGGAGATTATTATGGCTTGTATGAAGCTGATGCAACTACACCAATGCCTGTGGCCCATATTCCTCTTATGCGTGCCTATAGTGGTGAAAAAATACGCAATGCCGAAATGACTATTTGTATGCGAGGTGAATCTCCACGGTTCGTATTAGCTAGTGGTGAGCCACTGATTGGAAATAATGGCAAGAAAATGGGTGCAGTAGTGGTGATGCATGACATTAGCGAACGTAAGATTGCACAGCGAGAGCTTGAAGAGTCAGCGCGTCAGCTTCTAGAGGCTAATAGAGAAGTTGAAAATGAACGTGCGAAGTTGGCAGAGCGCGTGTTAAAGCGTACTGCCGAGCTGACTGCAAGTAACGAACAACTGCTTATCGCTAAAGTGGATGCAGAAGCGGCCTCTCGGGCTAAAAGCTCTTTTCTTGCAGTGATGAGTCATGAAATTCGCACCCCCATGAACGGTATTGTGGGTATGGTCGATGTGTTGTCTCATAGTAATCTGGATGAACAGCATGCCATTGTCATTAAAACAATTAAAGACTCTGCATTCTCCTTGCTGAGTATTATTGATGATGTTCTCGACTTCTCAAAAATTGAGGCGAGTCGTATGGAGTTAGAACGTGCGCCCCTTAATTTGGTGCATGCCGTTGAAGGGGTTGTCGATACGCTTTCTATACTGTCTCTCGATAAACTTGTTTCTGTTAATGTCTATGTTGATCCAGAACTGCCACGCAGTATCTGGGGTGATGCCAAGCGTTTACGACAAGTCTTGATGAATTTGTTGGGTAATGCGATCAAGTTCTCCAGTGGTCGGCTTGAAAAGCCTGGTGTCGTCAAAATATCCATTGAAAGTATTGCTAATGATCAAGATCGCTATCTGATTACTATCAAGGACAATGGGATAGGAATGTCCGCTGAGCAAATTGAAAAGTTGTTTACCTCATTTAATCAGGCAGAAACTTCCACAACACGTGTGTTCGGTGGTACGGGGTTGGGGCTCGCCATTAGTAAGCGTTTAGTCGAGTTAATGGAAGGCGATATTATTGTTAACAGCGAGTATGGGCATGGTTCTGAGTTTTCCATTGAGTTGCCATTACAGGCAGTTCATGTTTCGCAAAACGCTGCTAGCAATGATTTTCATGATTTCGATAATCTGTGTTGTATTCTTGTCGAAGACGATGATGAGTCGTATCAAAATCTTGAAAACTATCTCAAACATGCAGGTGCTAACGTAATAAGAAGTCAAAGCTTATCTGCTGCTGCGAATCTTCGTGCCGAGAAACCTAATATGGACACTGTCATTGTATACAATACCGGCTTAACAAGCCCAAGTAGTAAGACGATGCACTCTGTGGTATCAGAGTTTAAGGGTGTTAAGTGCTTTCTGATTAATTCTGGGCGTCGCCGTAGCCCAAGGGTGATCGGCCCTGGCTTGGTCAGCATGGATGATCCGTTTGTTCGCCAGTACGATTTCCTACACGGAGTAGCGGTTGCGGCGGGGCGCGCTAGTGTTTGGGGAATGGACGAATTACAAGATACCTTGGAGTTAGATGGAGTGCAGGCTCCTAGCATCGAGGAGGCGCGATCTCAGAACCAATTAATACTTGTGGCAGAGGACGACAAAACTAATCAAAGAGTGATTATGCGTCAGTTGAGCATGTTGGGATATGCCGCTGAATTGGCCGTTGACGGGGTGCAAGCCTTGGCATTGTGGGAGAAAGGTAGCTATGCGTGCTTGCTAACCGATTTGCATATGCCAAAGATGGATGGGTACGCCTTGACTAAGAAGGTGCGTGAAAGTGAAGGCCCGGATGTTCATATACCAATTTTACTTTTGACCGCGAATGCACTTAGTGGAGAGGCCGAAAAAGCGAAAAGCATTGGGGTCGACGAGTATCTGACTAAACCCTTACAGCTGAAAATGCTAAGCGACGCCTTGGATCGATGGGTCCCAAGAGAGAACGTAGATCTTGCTCTTGTTGGTCGGGAAGATGGGCAAAATATCGACGCGATGAATTTTGATCTGAACGTGCTCTCAATAGCGATAGGAGGGGATCGAAGCATTATCAATGAAGTGCTTGCTGAGTATCTTGATTCTACTTTAAAGCTACGAAAGGAGCTCTTTACGGCGGGGCTCGATGGAGAGGCGCAACGCGTAGGCAGTTTAGCGCACCGATTGAAAGGCTCATCACAGATTGTGGGAGCCATGCGCTTGGGAGCCTTATGCGCGGAATTGGAGCATGCGAGCAAGTCAGCTGACTACACTGTGGTGCGCCAGTTTATTTCCAAGATAGAGTTAGAGTGGGAAAAAGTAGCGGTGGATATACGGGAGGCTATTGCGGCGTAATAGTACGTTATACACAAAGAGGCCAGTACAGGTTTTAGGTTTTGAAATGGAGATTGATAGTGCTAGGCTTCAGTGACTTCTACTTATAGGGCTGCATACTAGGCCGAGGTTACTGTTATGACTCTTTGTGGTTCGTTTAAAAAGACAATGCGCTTTTACAGTGCAAGCTTAACGCGTACGGTAATGTTTATTACCCTATTTTTCTCGGCAGCAATCGCAAATGCACAAACGCTTCCCAGTATCTCAGAAAAGATTGAAGGCACGGCGCCGATGGCGGGATACTTCAATCTATATTGGGATGACGCTACAGGCAAAATGTACTGGGAAATTGACAAACTCGATACGGAGTTTCTGTATCAAGTATCAATGGCCTCGGGTTTGGGTTCTAATCCAGTAGGAATAGACCGTGGACAACTCGCTGGCACCTATATACTAGCCGCGAAGAGAGTTGGGCCTCGCGTTTTACTCACAGAACCCAATTATCGTTATGTGGCGCTAAGTGATAATCCGCTAGAGCGTCAAGCCGTTAATGATGCGTTTGCTCCATCGACCTTATGGGGTTTTGATATTGTCGCTAGCAGCGGCGATAGCGTTCTAGTGGATGCGACCGATTTCTTTTTGCGTGATGCTAGAAATGTTGTTGGCAATATATCCAGACGCAATCAAGGCACTTATACCTTGGATAAAAGCCGCAGTGCCTTTTATTTAGAGAACACTAAGACGTTTCCTGAAAACATAGAAGTCGAGGTGATGCTAACGTTTGGAAGTAATAATCCAGGCAACCTAGTGAACGCAGTGGCGGCTTCGGGTGAATCAATTACCCTACGCCAACACCATTCCTTTGTTAAATTACCCGATGATAATTACACCCCTCGGATATCGGACCCGCGAATCGGCACCAATGGTCCCACAGTACAAAACTACAGCGCTGCCATTGGCGATGATATGCAGATTCGTTTAGTGGCGCGTCATCGTTTACAAAAGAAAAACCCTAATGCGGCGCGCTCAGAGGCAATCGAACCGATTGTGTATTACGTCGATTCTGGCACGCCAGAGCCCGTTAAAAGTGCGTTGATCGCGGGGGCGAGTTGGTGGAATCAAGCCTATGAGGCCGCTGGCTTTATCGATGGCTTCCAAGTACGCGAACTTCCCCAAGGCGCTGATCCGCAAGATATACGTTACAACATGATTCATTGGACTCATCGACGCACTCGCGGCTACTCCTATGGCTCGTCAGTGATGGATCCTCGTACCGGTGAGATCATCAAAGGCAATGTGAACTTGGGTAGCCTGCGCCTTCGACAGGACTATCTGCACGGCCAGGGGCTTGTTCCAGGGTTTGAGTATCTAGCAGAAGTCGCCGACAACAATATGGAGTCTGTGGATATGGCAGTGGCTCGTGTGCGGCAACTTTCGGCACACGAAGTAGGGCATACCCTTGGTTTTCCCCATAACTATATTGCCAGCGCCTATGGTAGAGAAAGCGTGATGGATTATCCGGCCCCGTTGGTGGAAATCACGGACGCTGGTCAGTTAGATTTATCCAACGCCTATGTACAAAGAATCGGTGAGTACGACAAGTTGTCAGTGCGTTATGCCTATGAGCAGTTTCCCGCGGGAACGAATGAAGACGCGGAACTGGCAAAGATTGTGCAAGAAAGCCTGGATCGAGGGCTGCTCTTCATGGATCACAACAATAATAACTTTAGAGGGGCCGGACATCAGTATGCGGGTGTGTGGGATAACGGGGATAATCTCGTTGACCAGCTTAAGCATGAGATCGAGGTCCGTCGGATCGGGCTCGAAAACTTTAGTGCCGCAGTAATTCGCAATGGCGAAGCGATCTCGGAGTTGGAGTATGTGTTATTACCTCTTTATATGCATCACCGCTTTCAGCTTAACTCAGCGGCTCAAAGTATCGGCGGAGCAGACTATCGTTACGCCCTTCGAGGCGATGGGCAAACTCCTTTCACTATTATCGATGGAGAAGAGCAGCGTGATGCCTTAGAGACGGTGCTCTCGACCCTGTCAGTCGATTTCCTCACCTTGCCTGTTGATATGCTCGCCTTATTACCGCCTGCGGCTCATAGACACAACCAAGGCGAAGGGTTCCCCGGTCGCAGTGGGTTGTTGTTTGATGCGATGGGCGCCGTAGAAGGGTCGGCTAGTTTGTCCGTTCAACAGATATTGCATCCAGAGCGCATGGCTAGACTTATCGCCTACGGCAGCATGGGTGACTTTCCAGATCTTGAAGAAGTAATCGATCGTTTACTGGAAGTGACATGGGACGCTGATGTTCCTGACACTGACTATCAGCAACAGGTGTTGAATGTTGTTCAGCGTGTCACTGTGGATGAAATGTTAATTCAAGCGAGCAATAATTCTAGTTCACCTGAAGTGCGTGCGGTGTTAACGAATAGGCTTGATAAGCTAGCGCAAACATTAGAAAGCCAGCGTAGTTTGGACGCTTATGAAAGTAGTGTCGCGGCCCAGATTCGTCGATGGCAGCAACGTGATGAGGGTGCAGTGCCGGGTGACGCATTGCAGATGCCGGCTGGGGATCCTATTTAGTCCGTTAGTATGGTGCTTCGTTTTTCGGGCAGGGTGTTGGGCTTGGTGGGCTGGAAGCGCCAAAGGGCTCACATCCATGTGAAGGCTCGTCGAGCACCGTCCTGGTGCTCGACGTTCCAGCCCACCAAACCCAACACCCTGCCCTGATATCGAGCGAACGTCTAACTAAGGTAAGAAGTGTGAGAGGGTCGGCGCAGCACAGAACAAGAGCCGTGGAGTGAGCGTGAGGGACTGGGAGCAGCGGGCGCCAGGACGGCGCCCGCTGAGCCTTCACACGGACGTGAGCCCTTTGGCGTCTCCCAGTTCCTCACGCTCTCTGCACGGCACGAGAACATGTAGCTAAACTTCGCACCTAAAGAGAGAAACTACTCCCTAAAGAAACATATCGAAGCCATTGAAACTGCCATTGAGGATCGACGAGGTGTCTGTCTGACCAAGCCAGCCATTCATCATGGTCTGGTAGACGCGGCGGAAGTCTGTGGTGTATTGCAGATTATCGCCTACCGTTAACTGTGTAAGGCTTGGCAGCTCACCGTAATGTCCGCCTTTGACCTGTGAGCCCACGACAAACATAACGTTAGCTGCGCCGTGGTCGGTGCCTAAGCTGACGTTCTCTGGCACGCGACGGCCAAACTCTGAGAAGATCATCAACATCACATCATCTGCTCGACCAATACGCTCTAGGTCTAACATGAAGGCTGAGACCGCATCGGAAGTGTAGGTCAACAAACGCTGGTGCAGATTGTTCTGAAACACATGAGTGTCGAATGCGTTGTTGCGATAGGACACGTAATACAAATTAGTCGGCATGTCCGCTTCTAACAAGGACACAACTTTTGGCAGATCCAAACCGGTAATCCCGTAGTCCACTGGCGAGTGGTAGTTCTCCCATGCTTCACGCACTAATGTCGAGGCATCATTCGCGCTTTGAGCGATGCCGTGTAAAAAGTTCTGCGATGAATTCCCAGTACTTTGAGTCTCCGCTTGTAAGGCCAAGGCTTTCCGTTCTTCAAAAAAAGCTTCACGCATGAAACGTTCAGGTGCGTCGAATACTACGGGCACATGCAGCTGGCTGCGCACAGCCAATGATTGGCTTTCCGCAATATTCACTAAGAAATTTGCAGGGGCATCTGGCGCCATTTTATCGGCCAATTTTCCGACCCAGCCATACTCTTCACCACTGTTAGGGGCTGCTGTGTGCCAATAGGCCATTGAAGTGAAGTGTGAATAAGATGGGTTGTCGTAACCACAGCCATGCACGATGGCCATGTTGCCATCTTTATAGAGGCGCTCGAACCCTGCCATACCTGGGTTGAACCCAAAGTGATCATCAATCAACCGCAATTGATTCTTGGGAATACCAATATTAGGACGGTTACGGTAGTAGGCATCGTCGGCGTAGGGCACGACAGTGTTCAGGCCGTCGTTGCCGCCGGAAAGTTCAAGGATCACTAACACTTTACCATTGGCGCGTGCCGTGGCCGCGGCTTGTTGTGCCGCCTGTGCAAAGCCTGAAGGTAGCAGGCCAACAGCGCCTAAGCCTAAACCCGTCAGGCCTGCGCTAAGAAGTTTTCGGCGGTTAAGTAACAAAGACTTATTGTTCATTGGCATTCTCTCTTTGTTTAGCTCAATTGATATTCAGGTTGGCTCATGACTAAGTGCAGTAATAATCGCAGCGAGTCTTCCATATAGCTTTCGGCAATGCCGATATCTTCTGTGCCTAAATCTTCATTGAGAAAATCGATAAGCGTTTGTCGCGCTGTTGCGTCAGGGGGCACGCGCATAAATCGTAGAATAAAGTAATCCACGACTTCATGGGTGTTACTCAAATTCTCTTGTTTTACCATCGCGCTTAAATTCATCTGCGCGGTGTCTCTTGGGATCGGTTTGACGCGCTCAATGGCCATTTGCCATCCACGGAAACTACCGTAGCGAGTATTGAAGTCCTCATCTCGATCAGCAAGCTTATTCGATTCTGCCATGATTTGATCGCCGCCCACGGCAGAGGGCTGTGTGGCACTAGTGATGTCGTACCCTAAACGAATGCGTTCAGCGACACTGCGAATCTCCGCACTGCCATTGAGACGATCTGGCGGTACAAAATTAATGTCGGGAAACAATACATCGCGTGCAAAGTTTCCGCGCTCTAATAGTAAGCCTGGCGTGATCCAGCTGCGCCCGCCAGCCCATCCGGCGACTGTAGGGGGGCGGAATAGTGACTGTCCTAGCGCACCAGTGGCCGAATTAAAATCGGGGACACCCGGCACGGAGTGCAAACCCATTTTGCGATAGCTCGACACGGCAAGTTGGACTGGGCTTTTAATTTGTGTGCCCACGGATGCCGAACTATAGAAGTCTTTTGATAGAAAAACGGTTTCTAGAAAAGGGGCGACCTCATAATCGTTTTCACGAAGGATGTTGCCTAATTCGATTTTCAAATTGGGATCGATATCGTCACGGACAAAGAATCGGTAGAGTTTTCCTGCAATATACTCGGCCGTAACTTCCTGTTCCATTATGATGTCAATGATCTCGATACCGTCGAAATCACCAGTACGATTGAGAAAGGTTTTCTCTGACGCGTCGTGTTGATCTTCGTTGATGACAAAATCGACGTCCACGTAATTCCAGCCAGTAAACGCTCGGGCGGCTTCACGAATATCGGTTTCGCTATAATTACCCACACCCATGGTGAATAGCTCCATGATCTCGCGAGCGAAATTTTCATTGGGCGCGCCTTTGACGTTAACCCCTGCGTCAAGGAAGGAAAGCATGGCGGGATCTTGTGCAACGGCGACCATCAAATCTCTAAAACTTCCGGTGCCCATTTCATGGAATAGCTCAAGCTCATTCAGTAATTTTCGGTAGTCGCGTACTTTGCTTTCATTGACCGCGTAGTGTCCATGCCAGAACAAGGCCATTTTTTCTTGCAATGGGGCGTTGCTGTTGAGCATGCGATCTGCCCACCAATACGACACGCGATTGGTTTCCAATACGCTAGCGCGCAACCAATAGAAAAATTTGTTAACAACGGGTTGTAAGCGACGATTTCCCTCAGGTTTCACTTTAATGCCTAAGGCTTCGCCGGTTTCTTTCGCAAGCTCCGTTGTGGCCGGGCGGCTAGGAGGGAAGGGCTCTAGGCCTGGATCATGGATTCCTGAATGTGCAAAGGGATGTAGGTGGGTGTTGTCGATATTCTCAAAATACACTAAACGACGCACTGCAGCTTCTGCGCCAAGCTCGAACAGTTCGGTGATTTCCTCTGGTGTGCCACCAAAGCCTGCGCGTTCTAATAGGTGAGCGGCTTTGTCATAGTCCCAACTCGTTGTGGGAATCGGACTTAGTGCATTTTGCCATGGGTCAGTGGCCGATTGCGCTGCACCACTAAGGGGCATTAGGCTGGCACTAAGCATTAGCAAACCGCTGACTATAAGTGTCTTTGGCATAGGGGGCATTATGTGGTCCTTCTATTTCTTTGCGCTGTATTTTATAGGGGTCATTCTAGCCTTGATATCAATTCGATGACCAATGTTAAGAAGTGATTTTTTGTGCCTTCGCCGCGTCAAGTCCCGCGAATAAGAAGGCTTTGAGGTGTGTTTTCAATGCCGCCTTGTCCTCCCATAAATTGCCTAGTACTCGGCTTGTGGCAGCGCGGTTACCTACTAAAAGGCACATACAGGGGGCAATAGTGCTAGAGAAACGCCAATGACGCATTGGCAGGACGTTAATGACAAGCGCCTAATCTTTGCTATGCTCATACATATAGATGGCATATATAGAACTTTTAATGAGTACAAGCATGCAACAGCACTATCAATTGAGTCAGCAAATCGGCGCCTTACTAAAACGCGAGCACTGGCAAGTAAGTTGTGCGGAGTCCTGCACTGGCGGCTGGATTTCCCGTTGTATTACCGATGTTCCGGGTAGCTCTGAATGGTTCGAAACCGGGTTTGTCACGTATTCAAATAGTGCAAAACACCGTTTACTCGGGGTGCCTATGACTTGTTTTGAAGGGAGTGAGGCTCCGGGGGCGGTTAGTGAAGAGACGGTTACAGCGATGGCAATGGGCGCGCTACGCAATGCTAGAGCAAATTTTTCCGTCGCCACAAGTGGAATCGCAGGACCCGATGGTGGTAGCTCAGAAAAGCCAGTGGGCACAGTTTGGTTCGGTTGGGCTTGGCAAACGGCCGAGCAGGAGATCCAAACACAAGTGCACATGCAGGTCTTTGACGGCAATAGAGAGTCTGTGCGTGCTCAAAGCGTAACGGCTGCGCTCCAAGGGTTGCTGCGAATCATCAAATCCCAGTCGATAACCGACATTTAACAGCTTTGGTAGGGCGGTAAATGCCGCTTTAAGGAATATTTCAATCTACTGGTTGAATGTACAGTAATTCTTTGTTTTAATAATCCGCAATTGAAAACCAGTCGTCCTGACTTGGAACAGCTTAAAGACACACAAGAGTCTAAAGGAAAATCTTATGGCCACAGACGCAGCGAAAGACAGCAACCGAGAAAAAGCCCTTAGTGCGGCACTCTCACAAATAGAGCGTCAGTTTGGTAAAGGCTCCATGATGCGCCTTGGTGATAAAGGGCGCGAGTCTATCCCTGCTATATCCACAGGCTCCTTAGGTCTAGATATCGCGCTTGGCATTGGCGGTTTGCCACGTGGTCGTGTCGTTGAGATCTATGGTCCGGAGTCCTCTGGTAAAACCACGCTTACTCTGCAAGTCATTGCAGAATGCCAGCGCTTGGGCGGCACTTGTGCGTTCATCGATGCAGAGCACGCACTTGATCCAATTTACGCGAGCAACCTAGGTGTCGATGTCGCAAACCTCCTCGTTAGCCAACCAGATACAGGCGAACAAGCGCTTGAGATCTGCGACATGGTGGTACGATCTGGTGCCGTTGATGTTGTGGTGATTGACTCCGTGGCTGCACTTACGCCTAAAGCAGAAATTGAAGGCGATATGGGCGATAGCCACATGGGTTTGCAGGCACGGTTGATGTCGCAAGCACTACGAAAAATGACGGGTAACATCAAAAATTCTAATACATTGGTGATCTTCATTAACCAAATTCGTATGAAAATTGGGGTTATGTTCGGTTCTCCTGAAACCACCACTGGCGGCAACGCATTGAAGTTCTATGCCTCAGTTCGTTTGGATATTCGTCGTATCGGCTCTATTAAAGAGGGCGATGAAGTCGTGGGTAATGAAACTCGCGTGAAGGTAGTGAAGAACAAAGTGGCACCCCCTTTCCGTCAAGCTGAATTCCAAATCATGTATGGCAAAGGGATTTACCATATGGGTGAAGTCATCGACCTAGGTGTTAAAGCTAATTTGGTCGATAAGTCCGGTGCTTGGTACGCTTATAACGGCGAGAAAATCGGGCAAGGTAAGAAGAACGCGGCCAATTATTTGGAAGAAAACCCTGCTATAGCGCAAGAGATCGAAGCTAAGATCCGTGCGCAAATGTTGGGTGGCCCTACGAGTAAAGAGACTGTTAAAGAAGCCGAGGTCGACGAAGAAGGTGAGCTCGAGTAACTAGAAGGTCCCACCTTCCGCTAAAGGTCACTGTCATGCTTACTTCGGCAGAGAAAACCCTTAGAACAAGTTTGCGACGCTCAGCAATGGATTTTCTGGCGCGTCGCGAGCATTCTCGAAGCGAACTGCATGACAAGCTCAAGCGCAAATATGCTGAGCATGTGACCTTGTTTTCAGAAATTCTCGATCAACTAGAAGAAGATAACCTCCTTAGTGACGATCGTTTTACCGAAGCGTATGTGCGCTATAGACGCAATCGCGGGTTTGGTCCGCTACTTATCGCTCAAGAGTTGCGCCATAAAGGCGTTAGCAATGTGCAGATTGACGCTCATTTACACCCAGGCGATGAAGAGTGGAGCGCTAGTCTTTCCCACCTAATAGAGCGTAAAAGCCAATACGTGCTTGTCTCACAGCTCGATACTAAGGCGCGGCAGAAACTGTTTCGGTTTTGTCTTTCACGCGGTTTTGCATCCGAGCAGATAACTCGGGTTCTACGCGGCAATCTTGAGTTATAATCTTGCCATAACGCTGATATTGAACAGATGCCTTTAGTATCGCTATCAGCAAAGACTGGCGAGGATAGACTTAAATGGGCATTGCACGTTTACTTTCCATCAGACCATCACATCTACGGACTGCTTGGCTATCGGTCATGCTTACTGTCAGCAGCATATCGGCTGTACAGGCGGCACAGTTGCGTATCTCATTGCTAGACGCTGAAACTGGCTTGGCGTTAGAAGACGCCGTCGTCGAAGTGCATTTGCCCATTGCTTTGCAAAACACTTTCTCTATCACATCTGAGTTCAGCGTCGATCAAGTTGATAAAGAGTTCGTTGATAACGTCACTGTGGTCAATGTAGGCAGTCGTGTTTTTTTCCCAAATAGTGATGATATTCTGCATCATGTTTACTCATTCTCTCCTGCAAAAGTCTTTGAGTTACCGCTTTATGGCAATGGACGAAGTGTGGATTTTTCGCAGATTTTTGAACAGGTAGGGATCGTAGAGTTGGGCTGTAATATTCATGATTGGATGCTTGGCTATATCTATGTTGCGCAAACGACACTGGTAGTGAAAACGGATACGAACGGACAAGCGATAATTGACGGGGTACCAGAAGGGGCGTTGTCAGTCAGCATCTGGCATCCACGCGCCTCCCACGGAAGTGACGCCTTACAGCATAGTATCGAGTTTGATGACGCCCAGCCCAGCACCTTGCGCATGGCTTTGAGTTTGGAACGAGATAATCGATTGCGCAGAGCGCCTAACGTCTCACGCAGTCGATATCGATGAGGTCCAGACGGCCCTGATGGCAATTTTTTCCTTTCGCAGTTTCAGAACACGCCTCTTAGTGTTTCTACTGGCATTGATGCTACCAGTCTTGCTGGGAATCTATGTCTTCGTTAATCGTGAAAACAATCAATACACGACCGATACCATCGACAGCTATCTTGAACTAGGGGCTGACGTTTTCGATTTCACGCGTGAAGAACATAAGAATACTTTGCTGACTATCACCAGTACGATGACGCGAGATTGGGGTTTTCGTAACGCCTATGGTACGGGAGACCCTTATACCATTATCGATGCGGCGGATAATATTTTGCTTCGCTCTCTTGGGGCGGCGGACATGATGTTGATTTCATCTATGACGGGTGATGTGATCATAGATACTAAAACCCAAGGGTTCGAGTCCTTAGAGGGGGAGTGGCTAGAGTTAATGAATGTCGCTGCAAATAGCATGGATGGTATTGGCGATGCGATTATTAATGTCTCCGGTGTGCCTTATCAGATCACGGTGATTCCTCTATTTTTACCAACACCTGTCGCATGGATTTTTGGTGGATTTCCGCTAGATAATCGATTTGCCGATACGGTTAAGCAAAGCATTGTTTCAGATGTTTCCATCGTGGAATACGTGATCGCTGATGAACAAAACTCGCGCGTACAGGTGCCAGAGGTTCAAGTTATCGCCTCAACACTTAATGAAGGCGATCAGACGCGTTTGACGGATCAACTACAGTTGACTGGAATGACGTATACCGATACTCAACGTATTCTATTAGGAGATGGTGAGTATGGTACGTTGATGCGCCCTTTGTATGGGCAGCAGGGCGATCCCTTGCAGATTGTTGCAGTCATTCAAAAATCCTATAACGAAAATATCGAGAACCTGGAAGCGTTTCAGCGTGTTCTACTACAGTTTTATTTGGTCGTAATTGGATTAAGTTTGGTGGTAGTGGTGCTGTTGGCAAGGTCGGTAACAAGGCCAATTCTTGATTTAGCGAAACGCGTTAAACGGATAGAAGAGGGCGATTTTGGTCAAACTGTCGATGTATCTGGACGTGACGAAATAAGTCAGTTGGCAAGCTCTGTGAATCACATGGCGCTGGGTTTAGCAGAGAAAGAAAAAGTGCGCGACTTGTTAGGTAAGGTGGTGTCTCATGAGATCGCGGAAGAGTTACTAAGTAAAACGATAGAACTAGGCGGTGAAGAGAAAGTCGTCACTGTTTTATTCGCGGACATTAAAGGGTTTACGACTCTTTGTGAGAGTGCCGCGCCAGAGGCAGTTCTGACTTTGTTAAATCGTTACTTAAGTGCTATCACCAAAGTCATAGAAGATAATCATGGGGTAGTCGATAAATATACAGGCGATTCTGTGATGGCCCTTTTTGGTGCTCCTTTGACTCGTCCTAATGATGCTCGCAATGCCGTCCAGGCCGCACTTGAAATTCAGGCGTGCATGGTGCAATTGAATAAGATTCATCGTGAAGAAGGCCTTGGCCTAATGGAGGCCGGTATTGGCGTGCATACCGGTTTAGTGGTGGCAGGAAATCTTGGGTCACAGAACCGATTGAACTATACCGTCATTGGCGACTCTGTGAATTTGGGTGCACGCTTAGAAGGGCTCACGCGTAAATACAACACCGCTAATATTGTTAGTGGCACAACAGCGCAGCACGCGCCCGATTTTGTATATCGTGAGTTAGATCTTGTGCGTGTTGCAGGGAAGAGAGAGCCTGTTAGAATCTTTGAAGTCGTGGGTAATAGCGAGGCTATGACAAGTTTACAACAGGATGAGTTGAACGCCTTTTCAAGTGCACTTGAGGCCTATCGTGCCCAACGCTGGGAGCAGGCAATCGAAAAATTCGCACAACTTCAGCAGGCCTTGCCGCAATCGGAGCAATCCGCGAGTTTATATTCAGTCTACTTAGAACGCATGACCTACCTGAATAAACGCAACTTACCCAAAGACTGGGATACCGTATTCGTTTTCGATCGTAAATAAGCACAGTGAATTGATTACTCCACAAGGATTCGAAATGAAATTGATCAGACCTTTTAATGCCTTAAGACCGAAGAAGGATATTGCCGCACGTGTAGCCGCACCTCCCTACGATGTGCTTAACCGTGAAGAAGCGTTTGCAATGGCTATTGGCAATGACGTGAGTTTTTTGCGTATCAATAAACCCGAAATCGATGTGGATAGTGACATCGATGTTTATGATCCGCGTGTCTATCAGCGTGGGGCGGATAATCTGCAAAGATTTATCAATGAAGGCATTATGCTGAGAGATTCAAGCGCGTGTTTTTACGTCTACAAACAGGTGATGGGGAAGCACTCGCAAATCGGACTCGTGGCGGCCGCGTCCGTAGAGGCATACGAACAAGATCTCATCAAAAAACATGAATTTACTAGACCCGTAAAAGAAGATGATCGAGTTAATCACATCAATACTTTAGGCGCGCAAGTCGGCCCTGTGTTCCTAACTTATCGTGCCAGGGCAGATATCGATGTGTTGATCGCTCAAGTCACGGCGACGACGCCAGAGTATGATTTTGTGTCTTCTGATGGCAACCAACATGTATTTTGGGTAGTGTCCGAGCAAGGGCTTGTCGATAAGATTCAAGCTGCTTTTGATCAAGTCGATTGCCTATACGTGGCCGATGGTCATCATCGTTCGGCTGCCGCTCAGCGTGTTAAAAATTTGCGCAAAGAGGCGAACCCGACCCATACAGGCGAGGAATCCTATAATTTTTTCTCAACCGTGATTTTCCCAGATAATCAGATGCAAATTCTTGATTACAATCGTGTCCTAAAAGATCTCAATGGATTAAGTGAAGACGAGTTTCTAGATAAAATTCAAGCGTGCTTCAATGTTAAAGAAAGTCCAAGTGGCGCCATTAAGCCAGCACATGAACATCAGTTCACTATGTATCTGAACGGCAAATGGTATGTGCTCGACATAATCGACGGTTTATGGGATGAAAGCGATCCAGTGCGAGGATTGGACGTCAGTATTCTGCAAGAGAATCTATTCTCGCCGGTGCTGGGGATTGAAGATCAACGCCTTGATAACCGCATCGACTTTGTTGGTGGAATTCGAGGCTTAGGTGAATTGGAAAAGCGCGTGAACTCTGGGGAGTTTCAATTAGCGTTTGCGATTTACCCAACCTCAATTCAAAGTTTGTTAGCCGTGGCAGATGCGGGCGAGGTGATGCCACCTAAATCGACTTGGTTTGAACCGAAGCTCAAAAGTGGTCTATTCGTACACATGCTCGACTAATCAGTTGGCTTGCCTTCTGGCTTCCTCATTTGTGCCTTGCTGTGCGTTGTCTCGATACTGCGTTGGCGTCACGAGTCGAAGGTCTTTAAAGGCTTTGTTAAAAGAGGATAGGGCAGAGTAGCCAACGTCGTAGGCGATGTTGGCGATTTGCTCGCGATGATCGGAGGGTTCAGCCAATCTTCTGCATGCCTCGTCGATACGTAGTTCATTCAAAAATTGATTAAAATTTCGATAACCTAGTTGTTTATTGATCAAACGGCGCAAACGGTATTCTTGCAAGGATAAGCGTTTGGCTAACTCTCCAATGGTCAGTCCTGGCCGTGTATACAATTTCTCTTCTTTGAGTACATCGTAGATTCGAGTCACTAAAGCGGGGCTATCGTTCTTAATCGAGGTATTAGGCACGGGTTTAAGGTGCCGTGATTGTTGCTCTGGCGCGATATTGATTACCTGCAGGGCATCGCTACGCAGCCGCATACAGCTGATATTGAAAGCAGTGGTAATCAGAAACATATAGAAGAAGAGTAATTCGTTCGGCATGGGGGCGATGCTGAACGATAGGAATTCTGCGTAATGTCCGAACGCGACAATAAACCCTCGAATTAGGATCGCGACCACTAACAGTCCCATGGCGATTACAAAAGGTACTCGAACGCGGCGGCGTGACTCGACTAGATCGTTACCTAAATCCTGAATGGCCAAATAGACGGCGTGAAAGCAGAAGCCCATCATAATAAGCTGCGGGACGATATGGCCCACCACGTATACGGCTTCTAATGCTGGCGTATTACCAGTACCAATTGCAGAGCCGATTCCGCGCAAAATGACATAAAACACGATTAAACCCACAATCGATTTTGGGACTCGTGGATTATCGACGAATAAGTACACCGCCAGAAGCCAAAGGGCGGCAGGGGCGAGTGTGGCAACGCGGTTCAACAGAAAGACAACAATTGGGTGGGATTCGCTGGCGATGCTTATAGACAGAACATGAGCGGCAAAGCAGAAACTATAGAGAGCGACTAGCCTCCCTATAAGTTGACCTCTGTGATTGAGGGCAAAGAATAGACACATGAACGCCAGTTGCGATAAAGCTAACGCACCGATGGTATTCAAACTCATACCGAGCATGACACACCCCTATTATATTTATAGTTATCATTATTTGGGGCTTATAAAGCCATGATAGGCGTCAATATGCAAACAAAACTGTAAGGGGTGATTCGTTCGGGAAGGGGTGTTTTAGGAGAAGCCTAGCCCGTTATTCGATATAGAAACGGGCTAGGCTAGTAGTTTCAAGCAATGGTGGGATCTACTTACTCAGATACGATTACCGTAATGTATTCATCATGGTACAGACCGCCATCATCAGCGCGTCCCCATAGCGTATAAGTGCCAGGTTCTGAGAAAGTGACGTTTGTGCGGTACATGCCATCGCTTGGTAGTTCGGGTGGAGTCCACAATGCGCCCCAAGGGGAGTTGGCTGAGGTGCGAGTGTCTTCCCATGGTTTTATTTGAGGAGGATCAAATGCGACTTGGCCATCACCTCGGTAAACATTCCAAGAGAGGAATAATCCGTTAGTTTTGCCTACAGTCACCTGCGATGGTGGCGTCAAGAGTCGCAATTTGGCATCTAAGCCGGCAATTCGGCTAGACGTTGCTCGGGGCTTAGGCAGGCCATCATCTTCGACCAATGCTTCTATCAATAAGGGTTCTCCGACACGAACTCGGCGAATGATCTCACCACCTACGCGATCGCCTTGGACGATAAGAGTAGGAGCGACGTTTGCGCGGGATTCAGGGCTACTGGTACCGGCTCCTAAAGAGCCTGTTTCGGAAGCAATGACTACGTTATCTACTACATAGTCTCGTTCTAGAGTTGCATACGCGACACGGGTCTCTCCATTGCTTGTTAGTGTCCATGCCAGTTCTTTGTCCCCCCAGTCTGCGGGCACTCTCACTTCAAATGTGAAGCGATTGCGCCGAGGTAAAAAGTGCGTAGGTTGGCCACGATCAGCATCACCTGGCTCGAAGAAATTGTTGTCACCAACTGGAATATCAAGCTCTTCTTCCCAGTTCTCATTGTGATAACCAAAAATGAAGCTATAAGTGCCGTCGTCATTCTCCCACCATCCTTCATAAGCAGGCTCTACATATTGGCCTTTAACATAGGTTTGGGCTTGGGTAGGTAGCGCAACGAGCATGGCGAATAATGTGATTATGCCAGTGCGACAAAGAGTTGAACGAAGATCTCGTGAAATTGTTAATAATGAAGACTGAAATGACCCTTGAATCATAAAAAACCCCTCAACATAGCGCTGTAAGGCGAAACTGCACGGTTAGCGCGTCTATTATTGTAATTAACGTCACATCTGTAGCGTTAGATTATGAAAATAGCGTGAAGACGGAGCTACGTCTTCCGGAAATTAAAAAATTTATGATGAAATTTGAAATATCGAAGGAAAAAATGGGAGGGAGGCGAAAAATGGGTAGGAGCGGGCCTAGCCCGCGAAGGTTTTGTGCTAACGCTGAACCCCAATTGATAGAGATTCAGCGCCAGCGATGACGAATTCGCGGGCGAGGCCCGCTCCTACAGTCAGAGGATCCTAAGGAGCGAAAAGGATACGTTGATGGGTAGGAGCGGGCCTAGCCCGCGAAGGTTTTGTGTTAACGCTGAACCCCCATTGGTAGAGGTTCAGCGCCAGCGATTACGAATTCGCGGGCAGGGCCCGCTCCTACGGTTAGATAATTACGACGTTTTAGTGTCTAGCAGTCGTGTTTTGCCATTGATGGCGATTTGTCGTGGTTTCATTGTCTCTGGCAATTCGCGCTCAAGATCAATGTTTAGCAGCCCATTCTCTAGCGAAGCGCCAGTGACTTTCACATGGTCAGCTAGTTGGAAAACTCGCTCAAAATCGCGTCCGGCAATTCCTTGATGTAGGTAATTGCGCTCTTTGCCATCGGGGGCTTTCTTGCCTTTGACGGTCAGGGTTTGTTGCTCGGATTGAATCTCCAGCTCCTCATCAATAAAGCCTGCAATGGCCATGGTGATGCGGTACCGGTCTTTGTCCAGTAGCTCAATATTATAGGGGGGGTAACTAGGCTGACTCTGTTCGCGCTGAGTAACGGCGTCTAACAAAGAAGTAAGGTGATCAAAGCCAATAGTAGAACGGTAAAGCGGTGTGAAATCAAAATTTCTCATGATGCATATCCTCGTAAGCAATATGGTTAAAGTTTAGTGAACTCATCCGAAGATCGAGTCCGAAAGGCAAATCTCCCGGGAGCATCTGCCTTAGATAACTTAATAGGGGCGACCAAATTGATTTCAAGAGGAAACCCAAAAATTTATCAAAAACCCCGCGCCTACGGGGTTTATAGGAACCTCTGACTGTAGGAGCGGGCCTAGCCCGCGAAGGTTCCGTGCTAACCCCTAAACACGATTAAATAGGGGTCTATGCCAACCACTGAACCCTCTTTTTGGGTGGTTCAATGCTATCCATTGCACCTTCGCGGGCAGGGCCCGCTCCTACAGCAGAGATCCGTAGGGGCGGGCCTAGCCCGCGAAGGTTTTGTGTCCACGCGAACATCATCCCCAAACCTGTCCTACATTTAAGATACACCCACCACATAGCTAATCCGTGATGAAGAACAGATTCAAAGCCCACAAGCTGCGTACAGGTCGTTATAGTGAGCGTGGACGCATCTACCTCGTAACCGTTTGCTGCTTTCAACGACGGCCAGTTATAAGAGCGTTTAGCGCTGGGCGACTTGTAGTCTCAGCCATGCGGTTTGTTGAGGAAGAGGTGACAACCTTGGCATTCGTGGTGATGCCCGACCATGTGCATTGGTTAATTCAGGTCAACGAAGGGGGAGAGCTATCTTCTAGTGTGCAGAAAATGAAGTCTTGGGCATCGCGACAAATACATCTACATACTGATTATAAAGAAAGCGTCTGGGGCAGGAGTTTTCATGATCGAGCGGTGCGTCGTTGCGATGATCTTAAGCCGATTGCGCGCTACATCATATTGAACCCGATTCGGGCGGGGTTGGTGCAACGGATAGGGTATTATCCTCTCTGGGATTGTGTGTGGTTGTAGGGTGGTTGCAGGGTTGGGGTTCAATGCCAGCCATTAACCATTCGCGGGCAAGGCCCGCTCCTACGGGGTTTATAGGAACCTCTGACTGTAGGAGCGGGCCTCGCCCGCGAAGGTCACGTGCTAACCCCTAAACACGATTAAATAGGGATCTGTGCCAACCACTGAATCCTCTTTTGGTGTGGTTCAACGCTATCCATTGCACCTTCGCGGGCAGGGCCCGCTCCTACAGTCAGTGGGTTCTATCAGGGTTTAGATTACCAACAGATCCATAAACTCATGCACCGGTGTTGCCTCTAATGCCTTCTGGTCTTTGCACAGGGCGAAGATCTTCTCGACTCTTGAGGCGGGGAAGCGGGTGGCGAGGTTGCTGCGGAACTTGTCCTCTAGCAGCGGGATGCCTTCCTCACGGCGACGGCGATGGCCGACGGGGTATTCCACTTCGACTTTCTCGGTTGAGCTGCCATCTTTGAAAAATATCTGCAACGCATTGGCGATGGAGCGTTTGTCGGCTTCCATGTATTCCTTGGTATAGCGCGGCTCTTCCACAACTTCCATTTTCTCGCGCAACTGGTCGATGATTGGGTGGGCCTTGTGGAAATCGTCTTCGTAGTTTTCGGCGACTAAGTTACCGAATGCCAATGGCACGGCTGTCATATACTGCAGACAATGATCACGGTCGGCAGGGTTATTAAGTGGGCCGCTCTTGCTAATAATACGAATCGCGGACTCGTGGGTGTTGATGACGATACGATCGATCTCGTCCAAACGGTCTTTGACTTGTGGGTATAAACGCACCGCGGCTTCGGCTGCAGTTTGCGAGTGGAACTCGGCAGGGAAGGAGATTTTAAACAGAATCTGTTCCATCACATAACTGCCGTAATCCCTTGAAAATGAAAACTTATTACCCTTGAATTGCACGTCATAAAACCCCCACTTCGGTGCTGTTAGCACGCTGGGATAACCGATCTCGCCGCGCATGGTTAGGTCGGCTAGACGCACGCCACGAGAGGTAGCATCACCGGCTGCCCAAGACTTACGCGGGCCAGCATTGGGTGAATGGCGATAGGTGCGCAGGCTGGACCCATCGAGCCAAGCTTGTGACAGGGCGTCGATAATTTGTGATTGGGTGCCGCCAAGCATTTGCGTGACTACGGCCGTGGTGGCAACTCGTACAAGTAATACATGGCAGAGGCCCACGCGGTTGAAGCTGTTTTCTAGTGCGATCACGCCCTGAATCTCATGAGCTTTGATCATGGCGGTTAACACGTCGCGCATTACCAACGGTGCTTTACCTGCCGCGACGTTCTTTTGAGATAGATAATCCGCGACGGCCAGAATGCCGCCCATATTGTCAGAAGGATGTCCCCATTCCGCAGCTAACCATGTGTCATTGTAGTCGAGCCAGCGAATGATGCAGCCGATATCCCACGCCGCCTTCACGGGGTCTAGTCGAAATTGAGTGCCTGGGACTCGTGCGCCATTGGGCACGATGGTGCCTTCGACTAGAGGTCCGAGTAGTTTTGTGCACTCAGGAAACCGCAAAGCCAGTAGGCCGCAACCCAGTGTGTCCATAAGGCAATTACGTGCGGTGTCATAGGCTTCCGTAGAGGTGACTTCGTAGTCGGTGACATATTTGGCAATGTCGACTAGTTCTTTATCGGGGGCGGGTCTTTCGTTGAATTCCACAGTGGCTGACATGGGGTCTCTCTCGGGGCAGTGATTAATAGGCGTCTATGTTAACGGAAACGGCTGGATAAAAAGAGCTGAAATATTGGCACCATTGGAAAAGCTGGTCTAACTTTAAAGTCGAACACAGGGAAAGTGTTTACGAAGCCTGATACGGACGTTAGGCGGGGGTCGTGCCCGGAAGGTGCTTCTTTTAGATGCACGACCAACCGGGGGCAGCTTGGCTGCCCCCGACCTTATTCGTAGGACCCTCTGACTGTAGGAGCGGGCCTGGCCCGCGAAGGTTTTGTGCTAACCATTGAGCCGGATTAGATCTGGGGCGGTGCTAACCATTAGGCCCGATTAATTCAGGGCCGGTGCTAACCATTGAACCTTCGCGGGCCAGGCCCGCTCCTACGGTCAGTGGTTCTAATTAGTGAGATCAGCGATTGGCTATATCAACCCATTGAGCCGTTGCCGGCCCTGTGTAATCGGCGCTTGGACGGATGATGCGGTTATTTGCGCGTTGCTCCTTCACGTGAGCCGCCCAGCCTGTGACGCGGGACATCACAAATATGGGCGTGAACAGCTTGGTGGGAATGCCCATGAAGTGGTAGGCCGAGGCATGAAAGAAGTCGGCATTACAAAACAGCTTCTTCTCTCGCCACATCACCGCTTCGCAGCGCTCGGATACGGGGTAGAGCTCGGTGTCGCCCACATGATCTGCTAGCTTTTTGGACCATTGTTTGATGATCACATTGCGCGGGTCAGATTCTGCATAGATCGCATGACCAAACCCCATGATCTTCTCTTTGCGTGCCAGCATGCCCATGATCTCTCTTTCGGCCTCATCGGCACTGTGCCACTGTTGAATCATGTCCATTGCTGCTTCGTTCGCTCCGCCATGTAATGGGCCGCGCAGGGAGCCAATAGCGGCAGTCACACAGGAGTGCATATCTGATAATGTTGACGCGCAAACCCGAGCAGTGAAGGTTGAAGCATTGAATTCGTGTTCTGCATAGAGAATCAACGATACATTCATTACTTGGGTGAATAGTTCGTTCGGCACATCGCCGCTGAGCATGTGCAGGAAGTGCGCCCCGATAGAGTCGTCTTCTAAGGCTGTGTCGATGCGCACACCATCGTGTGAAAACCGATACCAATAGCTGATCATTGAGGGCAGGGTAGCCAGCAATCGATCGATCACATCATCTTGTTGCTCAAAGCTAGTTTCAGTTTCAAGATTCCCTAGCATTGAGCAGCCAGTACGCATCACATCCATGGGATGTGCGTCAGCAGGGATGCGCTCTAAAACTTCTTTTAAGGCTTTAGGTAAACCTCTTAACGATTTGATTTTATTGGTATAATCATTCAACTCTTGTTGTGTAGGAAGGTGCCCGCGTAACAGTAGAAAGGCAACCTCTTCAAACTTGGCTTTTTCGGCCAACTCGCTAATATCGTAGCCGCGATAAGTCAGGCCTGAGCCAGTTTTACCTACAGTACAAAGGGCTGTTTCACCCGCGACCTGGCCGCGAAGTCCTGCGCCGCTGAGAGGTTTTGTAGCCATGGTTTTCTCCTGATTTTCGATAATTTGGTTTTGGGGTTAGCCCATAAGCTTCGCGGGCAAGGCCCGCTTCTACATGGTTTATAGGAGGTTCTGACTGTAGGAGCGGGCCTTGCCCGCGAAGGTTCAATGGTTATCACCGACCTTGAATCAATCGGGTTCAATGGTTCGCACTGGCCCTGATTTAATCGAGGTTAAGGGTTAGCACAGAACCTTCGCGGGCTAGGCCCGCTCCTACGGTCATCTTTATTTGGTAAATAATTGGTCGAGTTTGTCTTCATAGGCATGGTAGCCCAGCACTTCATATAGCTCCGCTCGGGTCTGCATTAAATTAACTACGGAGCCCTGGTCGCCATCTGCCAAAATACTCGAATAGACGGTTTCGGCCGCCTTGCTCATCGCACGGAAGGCGCTTAGCGGGTACAGCACCATTGCGACACCCGCCGCTGAGAGTTTCATTTTGTTGTAAAGCGGGGTGGCGCCAAACTCGGTGATATTCGCAAGGATCGGTACATGCACGGCGTCGGCGAAGCGGCGGTATTGCTCAAGATCTGTGATCGCCTCTGGGAATATCGCATCGGCTCCGGCCTCAACGCAGGCAATGGCGCGCTCGATTGCTGAATCGATGCCTTCTACGGCTAGGGCATCGGTACGCGCCATGATGACAAAGTCATGATCGATTTTGGCATCTACCGCGGCCTTGATGCGGTCGACCATCTCTTCTTTGCTCACTATCGCTTTGTTCGGTCGATGCCCGCAGCGTTTCTGCGCGACTTGGTCCTCTATATGCACCGCAGCGGCACCGGCTTTCTCCATTGCTTTGATTGTGCGGGCGATATTGAACGCGCCGCCCCAACCAGTATCGATATCGACTAACAAGGGCAGGTCGGTGGCGCTTGTGATGCGGTCCACGTCGGTGATGACATCATTGAGGCTGGTCATGCCTAGATCGGGCAGACCATAGGACGCGTTTGCGACTCCGCCCCCAGAAAGATAGATCGCTTGGTGGCCTGCGCGCTGGGCGAGCATGGCGGAATAGGCATTAATCGCGCCGACAATTTGTAAAGGAGAATTGGCCTGCAGAGCCGCATGGAATCGGGCGCCTGCACTAAGGGGAAGAGACATACTGAATTCCTTATGATCGAGCTTGAGAACTGCAAGCAAGTTAAAGGAAACCGGCAAGAATGTAAATTGGAGCGAGGTGGGAACTGCCGCCACCACACCCATTAGAACCACTGACTGTAGGAGCGGGCCTTGCCCGCGAAGGTCCAATGGTAATCACAAACCCCGATTTAATAGGGGCCAATTGGTTAGCGCAAAACCTTCGCGGGCAGGCCCGCTCCTACAGTCAGAGGTTTCTATGAACCTAAACAGAATGTTATCCGTAGGCGCGGGCCGCGCCCGCGAAGGTTCAATGGTTATCACGAAACCCGATTTAATAGGGGGCAATGGTTAGCGCAAAACCTTCGCGGGCAAGGCCCGCTCCTACAGTCAGAGGGTCCGTTATCGTTTAACCGAAGCTCCGCGCCCAATCCCATAATAGGTCAACCCCTTGGCATTCACCCTGGCTGGTTCATACAGGTTGCGGCCATCGAAGATCACCTTGTCGCTAAGCTGCTCGACCAAATTATCGAAATCTGCTGCCCTAAAATGCTGCCACTCGGTACAGATAATCAACGCATCTGCGCCAATCAACGCCGCATCCCTAGTGCCTACCAGTCGCAGGTCTTCACGGTGTCCGTAGATACGCTCCACCTCATCCATTGCCTCTGGATCATAAGCTTGGATATTCGCACCCGCTGCCCACAAGGCTTCCATAATCACGCGACTAGGTGCCTCGCGCATGTCATCGGTCTTAGGTTTAAACGATAGGCCCCAAAGTGCGAAGGTCTTACCGCGTACAGAGGCATCGTAATGACTTGAGATTAACTCTACTAAACGGGATTTTTGTGCCAGATTGACCGCCTCAACCGCATTGAGGATCTTCATTTCACGGCCCATTTGCGCCGCAGTTTGGCTTAGCGCACGCACATCTTTCGGGAAACAGGAGCCGCCATAACCAATACCTGGATAAATGAACTGGTAGCCGATGCGTGTATCTGAACCTATGCCGTGCCTGATCTGCTCGATATCCGCGCCTAACTGCTCGGCAAGATTGGCGATCTCATTCATAAAGCTGATCTTAGTGGCCAGCATCGCATTGGCGGCGTATTTCGTGAGTTCTGCAGACCTTATGTCCATGAAGATCATACGGTCTGACTTTCGGTTGAACGGAGCATATAGCTCTTGCATTAAACCTTTAACCTCTTCCGAATCGGTGCCTATCACAAAGCGGTCAGGCTTTAGGAAGTCCGCGACTGCTGCGCCTTCTTTCAAAAACTCAGGGTTTGATGCCACCTCGATCTTGAAATCGACACCCCGTTTATCCAGTTCTGCTTGAATTGTCGTACGGACTTTGTCGGAGGTTCCCACAGGAACAGTGGACTTAGTAACGACTACTTTCGAGCGAGTCATTAACCGTCCAATATCGGCAGCAACTGTCAATACGTACTGCAAGTCAGCAGATCCGTCTTCGTCGGGGGGCGTGCCGACGGCTATGAATAGAAGGTCAGCATAATTGATCGCCTCGACGGGATTGGAGGTGAACAGGAGGTTGCCTGACTTAGTGGTGGTTTCGACAATGGCATCCAGTCCCGATTCGTAAATGGGCAGCATGCCTTCGTTTATCGCTTTGATCTTAGCGTCGTTGGTATCGACACACATCGCGTGGTGCCCCGCATTGGCGAAGCACGCGCTACTAACCAAGCCAACATACCCTGCACCAAAAAAACCTACTTTCATATTACACTCCAGAAATGTTTGTTCATCTGGGGTGGTAAGCCTAGGGGGGGAATGTTGCGGCTATATTGCGTATCAATGACAATCTGGTGACAAATTCTTCATATTGAGCATGTAGGAGCGGGCCTGGCCCGCGAAGGTTCAACGGTTAGCACAGAACCTTCGCGGGCTAGGCCCGCTCCTACGCGGGGGTAAATTCGAAAAGATTGCGCCTCTTTATAAAAAATCACCAAAAGAAGAGGGCACGGTAGCAGATGTCTCCCTTACGGGGTATCATCGGCCCATAACCCAAGCTGATTCATAGGCTTAACTCCTATAGCGCAACAAGCGCTTCAACAACAAATTAGAGCGAAAATGACCGCAAATTCCTCACCCTGTAAGGGCATAGTGTTAGCAGGTGGTAGCGGCACACGTCTTTACCCCATTACCAAGGGCATCTCCAAACAACTTCTTCCTGTCTATGACAAGCCGATGATCTATTACCCGATGTCTGTGCTTATGCTGGCCGGTATTCGCGATATTTTGATTATCACTACACCTGAAGATATTGCTGGGTATGAACGTTTATTGGGGGATGGCTCGCAATACGGAATTAATCTTACTTATGCGATTCAACCTAGTCCTGATGGGCTTGCTCAAGCATTTTTGATTGGGGAAGAGTTCATTGGCGATAGCCGTGTGTGTCTAGTGTTGGGTGATAACGTTTTTTACGGCCAAGGCTTTACTGGAAAGTTGCTGGAATCTGCGGCAAGAGATAGTGGCGCGACAGTGTTTGGGTATCAAGTGAAAGACCCAGAGCGTTTCGGTGTGGTGGAGTTTGACGAGAATAGAAAAGCGATTTCTATCGAAGAAAAGCCCGCGAAGCCAAAATCCAACTTTGCCGTGACCGGTTTGTATTTCTATGACAACGATGTCATCGAGATCGCCAAAAAGGTTAGACCTTCTGAGCGCGGTGAGTTGGAGATCACGAGCGTGAACCAAGCTTATATGGAGCGCGGCGATCTGAATGTTGAAGTGCTAGGCCGTGGGTTTGCATGGCTCGACACTGGGACTCATGAAAGCCTGTTAGAGGCGAGCATGTTTGTGCAAACCGTAGAACATCGTCAAGGGCTAAAAATAGCCTGTTTGGAAGAGATCGCCTGGCGAAAAGGTTGGTTAAGCGATAAAGAGTTGCTACAACGCGCAGATAATCTCTCTAAAAATGGTTACGGCCAATATATGAAGAGCCTAGTAACCACACCTTAATAGCCTGCTTGCACGGTGACTAAACGGTTGGGCAAGTTAGCAGTGAGGGATTCGATTTGCCTCTAGAGTAGCGGCAAATCGATGCTCCATTTTCTAATATCCCCCAAATTTTCCTCTACCCAGGCATCATTATGATAAGTGTGTAGATAGCGCTCTCCCGTATCACACAGTACTGTCACAATTGAGCCTTGATCTTCATGTTCGTGCATCTCTTTGGCTAGTTGTAGCGCTCCCCAAAGATTGGTGCCCGTTGACCCGCCAGCTTTCCTGCCAATCAATTTCTCTAACCAACGCAATGCGGCCATTGAAGCACCATCTGGGACTTGAATCATTTTGTCGATCACCCCAGGGGTAAACGAAGGTTCTACCCTAGGCCTACCAATGCCTTCAATGCGACTTCCACAATCACTCGTCAGTGTTTTGTCTCCCGTTATATAACTCTCGTAGAACACGGAGTTTTCAGGGTCCACAATCACTAGTTCTGTTTCAAATCGTCGATACCGGATATAGCGACCAAGCGTTGCCGAAGTGCCCCCGGTACCGGCGCTCATAACCAAATAATGTGGCAAGGGAAATCGTTCATGTTCCATTTGTTTGAAAATACTATCGGCGATGTTGTTATTACCGCGCCAATCCGTTGCTCTCTCGGCATAGGTGAACTGGTCCATGTAGTGGCCGTTCAATTCGACAGCTAATCTTTCGGCTTCCGCATATATTTGATTTCCTCTCTCCACAAAGTGGCAGCGCCCACCATAAAACTCTACTAATTTGATTTTCTCTTTCGCCGTGCTCGCGGGCATCACGGCAATAAAAGGTAAGCCTATTAAGCGGGCGAAATATGCCTCAGATACTGCCGTAGAGCCAGAGGATGCCTCGATGATCGTCATCTCTTGTTTGATATGGCCATTGCAAAGTCCGTACAGAAACAACGAGCGCGCTAGGCGATGCTTAAGACTGCCAGTAGGGTGTGTGCTTTCATCTTTAAGGTAGATGTCGACATTAGGGTAGCAAGGCAAAGGAAGCTTGATGAGATGGGTGTCTGCAGTGCGTTGAAAGTCTGCGTCGATTATTCGTATGGCTTCGTTGACCCAAGGGCGCATGAGTTTTTCCGTATTCTTAAAAAGAGAGGGTGAGGAATTATGGCTGTGTAATTTGACAGGAACAAGGTTTGGGTCTTTATTTAAAATATGGCTTACCCAAAGTTCCTACATCACGGCGCGGCTGACGGGGTCACAGGTAGTTGTCATCGCTATATCGCCAGTGACGATATTCATCTCTTAATCGATTGCGGCCTGTTTCAAGGCCAAGAAGCCCGTAATGGGCAAAGCATCGATTTCGATTTATCTTTAGTGCGCGCCCTAATCGTGACGCACGTCCACATCGATCATATCGGGCGTTTACCTTATCTGTTGGCTGCCGGGTATTCCGGACCGATATTCTGCTCCTACCCCTCTGCAAAGCTTCTACCATTAGTGATCGAAGACGCGTTTAAGATTGGCTTTACCAGAGACGAAAAATTGGTGAAACAGTTCCTGCGAAAAGTACAGAAACAGCTGATGCCTTTGGATTATAGAAAATGGTACCCAATGGTAGATTCCCCTTGTTTGCAGCTGAGAATCCGTCTGCAAAGAGCCGGACACATTCTTGGCTCGGCTTATGTCGAACTAGATCTAAAGGTTCGGAGCTCAGAAAAGGAGGCCTGGAAAGCACATAGAACAATATTCTCAGGTGACCTGGGGGCACCTCATGCGCCTTTGCTGCCTGCCCCTTCGTCACCCAGTAGGGCGGATACATTAGTGATTGAGAGTACCTATGGCAATCGTGTGCATGAGGATCGCAAAGAGCGACGGTTACGATTAAAAGCGTTGGTTGAGAAGGCGTTGCGTGATGAGGGCAGTGTGCTGATTCCTGCGTTCAGCATTGGTAGAACCCAAGAGTTGCTGTATGAGTTTGAGTCCATAATTCATGATCTAGCGAAAGAGAGTGGTCAGAACCCCTGGAAAGACATCACTATTATTGTCGATTCTCCTTTGGCTGCAAAGTTCACGAAAGTGTATCGGGAGTTAAAACCGTTTTGGGATGAGGAAGCTTTGGGGAGGGTTAAGTCTGGGCGGCACCCATTGGATTTCGAGAGTTTATTAACGGTTGATTCCCATGACGATCATCTGCGAGTTGTGAACTACCTTGTTGCCACTAAAAAACCGGCGATTGTGATTGCGGCTAGTGGCATGGCGGCGGGTGGGCGTATTGTCAATTATCTAAAGGCGATGATTGAGGATGCGCGCCATAATGTGTTGTTCGTGGGGTATCAGGTGGCGGGGACGCCTGGGCATGAAATTCTGAAAGGGGGGATTGATCGAGCAGGTAAATCTCGGTCAAATCGATTAGCACACGATGCTAGTGTTGAGTTGGATGGGCAGGATTATCTTATCAAGGCTGGAGTCGAGGTTGTTGGGGGGTATTCGGCTCATGCTGACCAAAAGGATTTGTTGCAGTTTGTTCGGGGAATGAAGATCTGGCCGCGAGAGATTCGGATAGTGCACGGGAGTGATGCGGGGCGCGAGGGGTTGAAGAAAGTATTGGCAGAGATGGCAGTAAAAGCGGCGAAGGAAATTGAAATCACACTCCCTTGCCGGGTTTAGAGTTTACAAACTATAGAGTACTTGCACCCCGTAATGCTTATAATTTAAGCGCATATTGAAAAGGAGTGCTCATAATGGTCGTGGGATTACGAGAGTTCCTAGGGTCGACTCGATGAGTTTATAACTAAAATATTGAGTGCCGAAGCTTGCTAAAGACGCTGATTATCTGCCTATAGATTTGGGCCAATAACTCCTTATAAATGAGACACATCGCTGACACTCCTTAGGTAATATCGCTTAATCCCTTATTATGTGACTCAGTGTGAGAATTTTTTGTGTCATTGTCGGGTAGATCGGATAAACTTAGCGGCTCGTTGAGTTGGGGAATATTTGAGGCATCCTTAAAATTGTTGTGGTGCTAGATTAATATTGTTGTAGTGCCAGATTTAGGCGTTCGCTTGCAGGGCAAGCTCCTACAGTCAGTGGTTCAACAATACTTAACACAGGTTCTAATTAATATTTCTGCCTGTAGGAGCTTGCCCTGCAAGCGAAAGCCAAACCCAAGCAATAAACCTAATTAAAACCTCGGACTACACCGGGGCCTAAGTATCAGAGTCATTCATGCGTTTGAAATGTATTAAATTGGCTGGTTTCAAGTCGTTCGTTGATCCCACCACCGTTAATTTCCCCAGTAACCTCTGTGCGGTCGTTGGCCCTAATGGCTGCGGCAAGTCCAATATTATTGACGCTGTGCGTTGGGTAATGGGTGAGAGTTCTGCCAAGAACCTACGTGGCGAGAACATGATGGACGTCATTTTCAATGGCTCTGGTCAGCGTAAGCCTGTAGGTCAGGCCAGCATCGAGCTGGTGTTCGACAATAGCGATAACCGTATTAAGGGTGAATACGCCCAGTACAATGAGATCTCGATCAAGCGCAGAGTGTCTCGCGATGGTACCTCGGGCTATATGCTCAATGGCACTAAATGCCGACGCCGCGATATCACCGACATCTTCCTAGGCACAGGCCTTGGTGCACGCAGTTATTCGATTATCGAGCAGGGCATGGTGTCCCGTCTTATCGAATCCAAGCCCGAAGAGTTACGTATCTTTATCGAAGAAGCCGCCGGCATCTCTAAATACAAAGAGCGTCGCCGTGATACCGAAAACCGTATCAAAAGAACTCGTGAAAACCTTGAGCGTTTGACTGACCTTCGTGAAGAAATGGGGCGTCAGCTGCAGCATTTGCATCGTCAGGCACAGGCGGCCGAGAAATACGGCGAGTTCAAGCAGCAAGAACGTGAGTTAACCGCGCAGCATAATGCTTTGCGCTGGAAAGCCTTGAACGATGATCTTGAAATCAAACAGGCCGTTATCAAAGATCTAGAGGTTAAGATCGAAGCCGCCGTAGCTGATCAACGTGCAATCGATGCGCAAGTAGAACAACACTTAGTTGATAACACAGAGTTCAATGACCAGCTTGGCGAGATCCAAGGCCGTTATTACACCTTGGGTAGCGATATTGCACGAATAGAACAATCTATCGAGCATCATATTGAGCGCACAGCGCAGCTCAAACGCGATTTGATGGAAACCCAAGAAGGCTTTGGCTTAACCCAAGGCGAGTTGGACTCCGATGTGAGCAAAATTAAGACCTTCGAGTCTGAATTGGAGATGATCGAGCCCAAACTAGAAGAGTCCCAAGCCCTCGAAGAAGAGTCATCCTTCGCATTGGAAGAGTCCGAAGAGCGGATGCAGCAATGGCAGAACGAGTGGGACGAGTTTAATCGCCGCGCCGAAGAGCCGCGTAAAATCGCAGAAGTCGAACAATCACGTATTCAACAGTTAGAGAAAATTGTTGAGCGTGGCATGGACCGTAAACAACGCTTAGTCGAAGAGAAGAAGTCTTTAGGGGATAACCCCGAGCAAGGTGTAATCGATGACCTTTCTATCGAGGTGTCGACTCTTGAGGAACAACTGGAGCAGCATCAGACTAGCAACAGTGAGCTGGCCGAAACTATTGAAGAAGAGCGCACCCGCGCGCAAGCCATTGCGAGCGATCTGGATCGTGCACGTAGTGAATTGCAGAGCCTTAAAGGCCGCTCGGCCTCGTTAGAGGCATTACAAAAAGCAGCGCTTGGTCGCAATAACGAAGGCATGAATCGTTGGTTGCAAAGCCATGAGCTACACGAGAATAAACGCCTAGGCGAAAGCATTCGCGTAGCATCAGGGTATGAAGCCGCCGTGGAAGCGGTGTTGGGCGATTACCTGCAGAGTGTCTGTGTTGAGAACGTCGATAGCGTAGAGAGCCTGCTTTCTGAGTTGCCTGCGGGTCTGTTATCACTAGTGGAGACCGGTGTTGTGAGTGACAAGCTTGCCGCCGCCTCTGGTCGTGAGCCCTTAAGTGCCAAGATCGAATCCAGCTGGGATAGCGCCGCATTACTCGCCGGTATCTATGTGGCCGATGATATTCAAAGCGCGCTGACAGTACGTGGCAGCTTGGCGGCGAATGAATCTGTGGTCACCCGCCAGGGCGTATGGCTAGGAAAGTCTTGGATCCGTGTGCGCAAAGCGGCAGACGAGAAAGCCGGTTTACTCGAGCGCAAAGGCGAGATCTCCAAGCTAGAAGAACAGATATCGATTCAACAATCTCGCGCCGACGAGATGCTTGAAACCCAAACAGAAGCACGGCAAACCCTGCGTGACTTAGAAAGCCGCCGTGAAGACGTGCAGCGTCAAATCGCCCAAACGGCACGCCAGTACAGCGAGTTGAAGTCCCAGTTAGGCGCTAAGTTAATGAAAGTGGAGCAAACCACTCTGCGCCGTGAGCGTTTACAGCATGAGTTAGATGAGCTGCAGCGCCAGTTGAGCGTGGAGGAAGAGAACACCGCCTTAGCCCGCTCCAATCTACAATCCGCTCTGGATACGATGGAAGAGGACACTGAGCGCAAAGAGCAATTGCTCCAACAGCGCGATGAACGCCGCGAAGCACTCGATCAGATTCGTCAAAAAGCACGCCATGACAAAGATCAGGCGCACCAGTTGGCGATGCAGCAGCAGTCATTGAACTCGCAACTTCGCTCCGTGCGCGACACGATGGACCGTATGGCGACACAGGTGCAGCGCGCAAAAGAGCGTATCGAGTCGTTGACGAATCAGCTGCAAGAATCCGATGATCCTTTAGAGCTAAAGCGCGCCGAGCTAGAAACGCAATTACAACTTCGTTTAGAAGTTGAAGAACAGCTCAATGCGGCCAAAGCACGAGCCGATGGTAACGAGCACACCTTGCGCACATTAGAGCAGCAACGTTCGCACTTCGAACGCACTGCCGCTGCATTGCGTGAGCAGTTGATGGAAAACCGTCTGCGCTGCGAAGGCGACATCGTGAAACGCGAAGCATTGGCTGAGCAGTTGCTTGAGGCGAAGTACGATCTTGAGACAGTATTGGCGAATATCCCAGAAGAGCTAGACCAAGCGGGTTGTGAGCAAGAGCTTCAGTCTATTGCTAACCGAGTTCAGCGTTTAGGCGCGATCAACTTGGCGGCAATTGACGAGTACAAGCAACAATCTGAACGCAAAGTGTATCTAGACTCTCAAAACGATGACTTAGAGCGTGCGTTAGTGACTCTCGAAAACGCGATTCGCAAGATCGACAAAGAGACCCGTACGCGCTTTAAAGAGACCTTCGATAAGATCAATGCCGGTTTGCAGGAGCTGTTCCCGAAAGTCTTCGGCGGCGGTCATGCTTACTTGGATATGACTGGCGAGGACCTATTGGATACAGGCGTGGCGATCATGGCGCGCCCCCCTGGCAAGCGTAATAGCACGATTCACTTGCTCTCCGGTGGTGAGAAAGCGATGACGGCGATTGCCTTGGTATTCTCGATCTTCAGGCTCAACCCATCACCGTTCTGTATGCTGGACGAGGTTGATGCACCGTTGGACGATGCCAACGTGGGCCGTTATGCGAACCTCGTGAAAGAGATGTCCGACTCGGTACAGTTTATATTTATCACCCACAACAAGCTGACCATGGAAATGGCAAACCAGCTGTTGGGTGTTACCATGCATGAACCGGGCGTCTCCCGAATCGTGGCGGTAGATATTGAAGAGGCGGCCGAATTGGCGGCGATGTAGGATCCTCTGACTGTAGGAGCGGGCCTCGCCCGCGAATGCCGTTAGCTGGCACAAACACATAACAATTTTTAACAACAACACAATGCACTAGCATTTACAGAGATAGAGCAGTTTTATGGGGCTACGCGAACTTTTAATTCTATTATTAATCCTCGCAATCGTCGGCGTCATATTGCGAGGCTTGTTTGTCGCGATTAGAGCCCGACGCGGACAACTGCGCGTGCAGCTCGATAAAAACGTCCCTCAGTACGACCCCGAAGAACTCACTTTGTCGGAACTGCCTAATGGCGGGGCGCGTTCTGTTGAGCGCTCTTTTGCCCAGGTTGTGCAACAAAACTCAGAATTCAGCGCAAAAGACCGTCGCAAGATTGCGAGCGGGGAGCATGCAATTCCTGTGTTGATGGATACGGTAGGCGCGGACGACGAAGATGATGAAGAGGAAGAATTGCCTCGCCAATCTAGCGTCGCCTCGGCTCGCGAGTCTGCTAGACAGAAACACTTGAAGGGGCAAGGGCAACGTAATGCTGCTGCCGCCGCTGTTACAGCGGCGCTTACCGAGAGTGTTTCTGCAACACCAGTGGCACATCAAGATGCTAATTTGTCAGTAGCCCCTAGCGATGAGCAAGACGAAGATGATCTTGATGAAGATTTCGCTTACGAAGATGACGACGTTAATTATAAATACGCAGATCCATTAGATTCGCATATCTTCTCTGAAGAAGACGAGGAAGACGAGGATGATGAGCCAGTAATCCATGCCTATGGTGATTTTCGAGATACTGATTCGAGCGACGACAACGATGACGATGACGACATCGACGAAGAGCAGAGCAAACAAGACGAACAAGATTACGACGACGAAGGTCCAGCCGAGAACAGTGCCGATCCAGATGGTGATGGCTTAGATGATAACGAAGACGAATATGACGATGCCCCGTCTGAAGACAGTGCAGACCCGGACGCCTTTGACGACGAAGATGACTTCGATGAAGATGAAGATGATGAAGAAGAAGAAAGTCCTGTTGTAGGTTATGACAAGAACCCAGATCCTGAAGGTTGGGATGACGAAGATGATGCCGAGGATGAAGAAGTCGAACAGAACGAGATCGATGCGGTTGAGTTCGACGAAGTCTATAACGATGATTCTCAACCTCAGACACGTGCACATGATGACGATTTCGACGACGGCAACGATGGTTGGGATGAGGAGTCTCTTGAGCAAGAAGGAGTGAGTGCACCACGCCGTTGGTTGAAGTGGGCGGGAGATAAAATCTCCAATATGGGGGCAGAGCAAGACGAGCCTGTTCGTGAGCGTGAGTTTCATGTCGAAGACCGCGCAGAGCCAATAATAGGGCTCGATGACTTTGAAGAAGAGCGGGGCACACAAGCCCCACGCGCCCAGGCTGCCGAAGCTCAGAACAAGAAAGCTTCTTTGGACAAGTCTCGACAAGCTCAGTTGTTCGCCGAAGAATTTGTTGAAGACGAGATTGAAGAGACGGCACCAACTCCGGCTCCTAAACCAGCGCCTACTCGAGCACCAACTCGTAAACCTGAGGCTGAAAAAGCACCAGTTGCAACGCCGCGTCCTGTCTTACAGGAGCCAGAGGCGCCAAAAGATTACAACGAAGTATTAGTCATCAATGTCGTCGCTAAACCTGATGCCGAGTTCCTGGGCGTTGAGTTGTTGCCAGCCTTGTTGGCCAGTGGCTTGCGCTTTGGTGAGATGAGTATTTTTCATCGTCATTTCGATGCCGATGCCAGCAGCCCGGTGATATTTAGTGTCGCGAACATGCTGAACCCCGGCACCTTTGATCTTAATCAGATCAATGACTTTGCCACCCGTGGAGTGTGTTTCTTTATGACCCTTCCGAACGCTGCCACGAGTATGCAAGCGTTCAACATCATGCTTGATGCGGCCCAATCGCTGCGTATTGCATTGGATGGTGATTTGAAAGATGACAATCGCAGTGTCATGACGGCACAAACAATTGAGCATTATCGCCAACGGGTCCTCGATTTCGATTTAAGGCAATTGCGTCAGCCAAAATGAGTGAGCAAAAAAGCCCCGGGCAAGAGATCGTGCAAGAGCTAGAAGCACTGCGCACGGAGATTGCCCGTCACGACTATCTTTATCACACCCTCGATGCGCCTCTAATCGCTGATGCGCAGTACGATTCCCTATTTCGTCGTTTAGAAGCGATCGAGCAAGACTTCCCCGAACTGATCCGCTCCGATTCTCCAAGCCAACGTGTTGGCTCAGAGCCCTTGTCTGGCTTCGTACAAGTCACCCATGAAATGCCGATGATGTCCCTCTCTAAGGTGTTTAACGGGAGTGAGTTGGAAGACTTCGAAGAACGTATCAAGAAACGATTAGACTCGACTGCCGATATCCATTACAGCTGCGAACCCAAAATCGATGGCGTCGCCGTGAGCCTTTTGTATGAGGACGGTGTATTGGTGCGTGCGGCGACGCGCGGTGACGGGGTAACAGGAGAGGACATCAGCCACAACGTCCGTACCATCAAAGATGTGCCGTTGCGCCTAAGGGCTAGTGACGAAGGCAAGCCTACACCTCCAATCCCTAAGCGTTTAGAGGTGCGGGGCGAAATTTTCATGAGCCGTTCGGGCTTTGACGCAGTTAATGTCGAGGCATTAGAGAACGGCACCAAAACATTCGTAAATCCTCGTAATGCCGCCGCGGGCACCTTGCGCCAACTTGATTCGCGTATTGCTAATTCACGTCCTTTGCATATGTTCTGCTATAGCGTCGGAATTTTTGAGACCGATGAGCAACAGGAACAGCCACAGACCCTCAGTGAGACTTTTACCCTGCTACAACAATGGGGTTTACGAGTGAACCCTGACCGGGCTGTGGTGACAGGTGCTAAGAGCTGTCTCGATTATTCTGATGAGCTGTTGTCTAAACGCCCCGGTCTTAATTATGAGATTGATGGTGCGGTGATCAAGGTTGATCGACTTCAGCTACAAGCAGAGCTCGGCTTTAATGCACGCACGCCCCGATGGGCGATGGCATTTAAATTCCCAGCCGAAGAGGTCGCCACGCAAGTGCGAGACGTGGAATTTCAAGTAGGACGCACAGGCACTATCACGCCAGTGGCTCGGCTTGCTCCTGTGTTTGTCGGTGGGGTCACGGTATCCAATGCCACTTTGCATAATATGGCGGAGATTGCGCGGCTTGAGCTGCGTATTGGCAATATCGTTTATGTACGTCGTGCAGGTGATGTGATTCCGAAGGTCTCGAGAGTCGCTACAAATGATGAGATTGCAGAACTCGTAAAGATAGATAAGACGATCGATGTGACAGCTCCCTTAGTAGACGTGTTGATGCCTAGTCATTGCCCTGCGTGTGGCTCTGACATCGAACCTGCAGGCGATATCTTGTTTAGATGCAGTGGTGGTTTGATTTGTCCGGCGCAGCGCAAAGAGGCGATTCGTCACTTTTGTGCCCGTGGCGCATTGGACGTTGATGGCCTAGGTGACAAATTGGTTGAACAGTTAGTGGATGCCGGCATCGTAAAAGATGTGGCGGATGTGTTCTGTTTGGTGCGCGAGCAGATCGAGGGGCTAGAGCGCATGGCCGAAAAATCGGCGACAAATTTATTGTCAGCCCTTGATAAGGCCAAGGGCACCAGTTTGCCTCGGTTCTTATATGGGCTTGGTATTCCTGAAGTAGGCGAGGCCACAGCGCTGTCTCTAGCCAGTCACTTTGGGAGTTTAGAGGCGTTAATAGAGGCCGATATCGAGGCCTTAGAGTCGGTCGCGGATGTGGGGCCAATTGTAGCGGCACATATCGCGCACTTCTTTGCCAATCATGACAATTTGACCGTGATTGACCGTCTGCGTGCGGCAGGCGTGCATTGGCAGGATACGCAGGTTCAGGAACAATCCGATACTCTTGCCGGGCAGACCTTTGTGCTGACGGGAACCTTAGAGTTGATGACGCGTGATGAGGCGAAAGCTAAGTTACAGGCGTTAGGCGCTAAAGTGGCGGGCAGTGTGTCTAAGAAAACCACTTGGGTTGTGGCTGGGCCGGGGGCTGGATCGAAGCTAGATAAAGCAGTTGAATTGAATGTGTCGGTGCTGACTGAGCAGGAGTTCATTGTATTTCTGAATGAAAAGGAGGGCTAAATGCGAAAAATATCTCTGCTGTGCGTTACGCTTCTCTCTTTAGCTGGGTGTATGCGGGGACAGCCGCAAAATCTTAGCGATGCTTGCTCGATATTCGAAGATAGGCGCTCCTGGTTCAAAGAATCGGTAGAAGCGGAAAAACGCTGGGGTGTTCCGGTTTCGGTCTCTCTAGCGTTTATCTATCAAGAGTCTTCGTTTCGCTCACGTGCAAAACCTGCGCGTACAAAATTTCTATGGATATTTCCAGGGCCACGGCCTTCGAATGCCTACGGATATGCTCAGGCCTTAGATAGCACCTGGGCAGACTATCAAGAGTCCACGGGGAATAGGCGTGCGCGCCGCTCCAATTTTGGAGACGCGGTGGACTTTGTCGGTTGGTATAACGCCAACAGTTATCGACGCAATAATATCGAGAAGCATGATGCCCGTAATCTGTATCTTGCCTATCACGAAGGTAATACTGGGTTTGCACGCCGCAGTTATGCCGACAAACAATGGTTAATCGACACGGCAGGGCGAGTACAAAACAATGCCAATCTTTATCAATCTCAGATCGATGAATGCGCTGAGGATCTTGGTAAAAATTGGTTACAACGGCTATTTTCTTAGGCCAAATTATTCACAGCAGTAGCGCAAAAGGAAGTTCAGGTATGAGTTGGTGGGGAAAAGTCATAGGCGGCACATTCGGTTTTGTTATGGGCGGTCCGCTTGGGGCAGTGCTAGGAGCCGCTGTAGGCAATTATTTTGATAACGGTCTAGATGGGGTGGGATCGGTTCCTCTCGGTGGTCCACGCAGCAATGAGCGCACACAAACAGCATTCTTTACGGCCGTCTTCTCCTTAATGGGCTATGTGGCGAAAGCCGATGGCAATGTTACTCGCGATGAAATATCGCTCGCTGAACAAGTGATGGGGCAGATGCAGCTACAAAGTGCCCAGCGCAAAATTGCGATCAATTTGTTTGATCAAGGCAAGAAAGATGACTTTCCGTTTCAAGCGGTGATGACTCAGTTTAAACGAGAGTGCGGACGTAGCCGTAATCTCATCCAAATGTTTCTGGAAATCTTAACCGCGACCGCATTAGCCGATGGCAAGATGGAAGCAAACGAGCGCCGCATCCTGGAGTCCATTGCCCTGAGCTTGGGTTGGAGCAAACCGCTTTTCGACCAATTAGTGATGCGTCTGAGTGCGCAGTTCCGCTTTCAAGGGGAGACCGCACCAGCCGATCGCCTTAAAGACGCCTATAAAGTGCTTGGGGTTAGCAGTACGGCTGATACTGCCGAGATCAAACGAGCCTATCGTAAATTGATGAGCCAACATCACCCGGATAAATTGGTGTCTAAAGGGTTGCCCGAAGAGATGATGGAAATGGCAAAGAAGAAAACTCAAGAAATTAAAGCGGCTTATGACACGATTACAGAGTCACGCGGTAGTTAATGGGTCTTGATAGGGCATAAAAAAACCCGATCATAGGATCGGGTTTAAAGTACTACTATCAAGGGAGAGATAAAATGAAACAAAACCCACAATTCTGTTCATGTCACCTACAACTAATAAGACTGCCCGTTTTACGCTTAGTTCAAAAAAAATCGCAAATATTTTTAATTAAATATTAGGCAGTTGTTTAAAGGTGTTAAAAAGCCCTGGTTTATTGCTTATAACACCTTGAAAACAAATGAATATCCCTTCTAAATGTTAAACACCTTAAGACCCAGCGCCTCAGCTTTTTCACTCTGAGCGGTATTACTAATAATGCCAATACTGGCATTGCCACCCTGCAAATACTTTTCGGCAACACGCTGCAGGTCCGCGATATTGGTTCCTAACACCTGTTCACGGAAGCGTTGACGCTGTTCGCGAGTGCGGTTAAACAACTCGTTGTAGAACGCTTGCTTCGCCGCTCCGGCAGGGGAGATCGATTTATCCATGCTGCTAATCACCCCCAAGACAGCCTCTTCAACATGACGTGCTTCGTGTTTACCACTGAGCACCCAGTCTACGGCCTTGTCGTAATCGTTTAGCGTCTCCACTAAGCGTGGGTCTCGGTAAGAGAAGAAGCGGAACGAGGCTGAGTTGGCGTCTTGATCTGCGCCGCCGCCATAGGCTCCGCCTTGCTCGCGAATGGTTCTGTGTAAGAAACCGTTGCGTAGAAACCCGCCCAATACAGTCAGAGGTGCGTGATCTGGGTGCGACGCGGCGACTGTGGGGAAGGCCTTGGCGCAAAAGTTGACCTGCGTGTTGGTGGTCCAAAGCTGCAGGACTTGCTCTCTGCGCGGTGGTAAGGCCAATGCGAGGAAGTCCGAGCTCGGTGCCTGCGCTTTTTGCCATTGCGCCGACAAGCTAGCTTGTAGTGCTTCCTCGGCTTCCGACTCACCGATTAGCAATACACGCTTTGGTGCCTTTAATACTAATGCGTGAATCGCTTTGAATTTTTCGAGTAGGCGTTTAGCCGCGTCGTCTTGCTTCAAGCTCTTAGTCAGCTGTCGAAGAGTACTAATGCCGGCTAGGCCTGTGAACTGGTGGCTAAGTTGTGCAGTCGGGCTCATACCGCTGCTGGCAAGTGCCATTGCTAGTCCGTGTCCTTGACCCGTGATGCTACTTTCACGCCTTGCGCTGATCTGCTCCATGATCTCTTGGAGTCTTTGTACTTCATCGAAACGCACATTGTGCAGCGTATCGAATAGCAGTTCGTCCAGAGCACCGTGTTGTGCCAACAAGGCTTTGCTCGATAAGACGATGATGGCTTTACTCTTCTGTTCCGAATCGATTGTGCTGCGCACATTGGCGTAATAATTTACGCCGCCGGAGATACTAGACTGCCACGTTTGTACTTGGGCGTAGTTGCGATCACCTACCCCAAACTCAGGCAAGCAGGTTGTGTAATAGGGCAGTATGGCGAGCAGTTCGTCATCTAGTTGAGGCAGTTCAATAACGATTTGCTGGTAGGCAATGCCATTAGTGCCTTGTGCATAGAAACTCACTGGCATCGGGCTGCCGGCAAGATCAATGCTGCTTTTCGTATGCGTAACCGCAGGCAAATCCGCAGGCACATCTTCAAGGCCAACCTTAGGAAGCACTGACGGGTCGTCTTCAGCTTCTTGTCGCTCGCTCAATTGTTGGCTGCGCGTAATGATCGTCTGTTTTTCTTCTTCGCTTAGGGCGTCTTTGATTGCCTGCAAGCGGCTAACTTCGCCAGCGATTTGACGTGCGGCTAAGCCCGCATCTGGCTGCATGGTCAACACGAGATTGTGGGGGTTATCGAGCAGGAGTTTTTGAATTAACTCGCCGATAAACCCAGGTGCCTTCACTTGCTCACGCAAACGAGCGAGTGCGGGGTCGATATCCAATACGTTGACCGGGTCGCCACCATGAACGGCGCTAGAAAGGCTGGCGATGATCAACTGCAAACCATAGGGGTGACTGTCGCCTGTGATTTCACGCTGATGCAGTTCAAGCTGATGTAAAGCGGCTTGTACTTGATCCTCTGGCACTCCGTCTTTTGCTACGGTGGCTAAAGTGTTGCGAATAAGGGCTTCTACTTCGGCGGTGCCATCGGCTGCGCATCCTTCAAGACCACACAAGAAACTCATCTCACGATTGCCGTCTTCCAAACCACACATAGGAGAGGGCGACGAGCCAAGGTCGCAGGTTTCCAATACGTTCATGAGAGGACTGGCACTATTATCAAGCAAGACACTTGAAAGTAATTGCGCTTGGAACATCTCGTCGAGGTCGCTGCTCTTACCAAGCAACCAGGCCATGACGACGTGTGTTTTGTTTTGAATGGGCTCTTCGTTACCGGCTTCTTGTTCTAATGGGTAGTTTTCTTGCACATGCAGTGGTGCGAAATAGCGTTTTTCGTCACGCACATGCAAGTCGATCTCAAGCTTTTCAAAGCGTGCGAGTGCAAGCTCATCAAAGCGTTGTTGATGTTCTACAGCGGGGATGTCGCCATAGGTCATGAAGATCGCGTTACTTGGATGATAATGTGTTTTATAAAATTCTTTTAATTCAGCATAGCTTAGATCAGGAATATGTTCGGGCTCGCCGCCACTGTTGTAATGATATGTGGTGCTAGGGAATAGATATTTGCTGATGGTTTGCCACAGGATAGAGTTAGTAGAACTCATGGCACCTTTCATTTCATTGTATACCACGCCTTTGTATAACAATTCGCTGTCGGCATTGGTTGGCTCTGCAAACTCTAAACGATGGCCTTCTTGTGCAAAATCCAGCTCATGCAGACGCGAAAAGAATACTGCATCTAGATAGACTTCTAAGAGATTATCGAAATCTTTGCGGTTTTTGCTGGCAAAAGGGAAGGCCGTCCAGTCGCTACTGGTGAAGGCGTTCATAAACGTATTCAAAGACCGTCGGATCATCATGAAGAACGGATCGCGCACAGGGTAGCGTTCGCTGCCACATAAAACCGTGTGCTCAAGAATATGGGCTACGCCAGTGGAGTCCATTGGCAATGTGCGTAGTGCCACGATGAAAACGTTTTCGACATCAGCGCTGGCAAGATGGAAATATTGCGCGCCGGTTACTTTGTGTCGATATTCTTCCATCACCACATTCAATGTAGGAATGCGCTGACTGCGCAGCCATTCGAAAGCAGGATGAACCTGAGCGGGGGCGGGCGCGTGTGTATCCGCTTGATGGTTCGTTGTGCTTGCGGTAGTGCTTGGCATAGTGCGTAGACTCCTGGTCGTTTGCGAACCGTTATCCTGCTTTAAAGACAACGTGAACGGCGAGCAATTCGATACTGGCCTGCTTCATGCACTGGTGCAATTGCAGGGTTTGGTCTTTCAAAAATTCGATCTCAGCTGTTCGTACATTGGGGTTAACTTTCTGCAATGCAACAAGGCGTTTGATCTCGCTGGTCTGTGTTTTCAACATTTCATTGATGGCATCGTTGATCGCTTCATTCATTTCAGTCTGCGCAGTTTTCTCGCCACTGCGTAAAAGATCGATAATGCCCGCTTGATTGTCACTCACAAAGCCGGCAGCTTCGTGTTTATCAATGAAACGAAGACGATGGCGTACCGGATCCAAGTTCACCGGTTTATTGCGACTTCCGTCTAGTGGTTCAGGTGACAGTGTGTAGCTGAAGCTTCTCGCGGGTAGGTAGCGAGACATTTGCAGATGCTTAGGAGCAGGCGCCAAGATACGATAAATAGCCTCGACTACCATGTTCTGTTCTGTGATGCCGGCCGTACGTCCATCCAATGCAGGTAATAAGCTGACAGCAGCGCCGCCTTGTGGCGAATCCAATACGAGATCGAGTGCGCCTCGCACCATAGGATGTTGCCAAGTCAAAAATTGCAGGTCTTCTCTGTGCAGACTGAGTTGGCGTGCGAATGTGGCACCTATTCCCTCATCGGGTAATCCAGGGAAGTGAGTGACAATCATCTCTTCAGTAGGATGAATATTGTAGCTGTCATCGGCATTGTGCTCGAAGTGAATGCCAAACGTGTCGAACACTTCTTTCATATAGTGCTCGGGGGTGCATTCGTCTTCGAACTCGCGAATCTGTGCGACTAAAACATCGGCACGCTCTTTATTGAACGAGTTGATTTCCAGCAAGCGATCACGGCCATGTTCTAACTCACCATTAAGCTCGGTGTTCAGTTGTTTGGCTTTGTTCAAGAAATTCTCGAGTTCTGGTGAATCAATACGCGGTGCTAACAGTTGCGCATGCAAGACTTCTTCGAATTCGCGATACACGCGGTAGGCTGCAGGGGCGACAAATTTGAAAGCATTCAATGCGTTTTGATACCACTGCAATAACACTTCTTGCGCACTATCTTTAAAGACAGGCACGTGAATCTGAATGGTATGCTTTTGCCCTATACGATCCAAACGCCCAATGCGTTGTTCTAGCAAATCGGGGTTCAATGGCAGATCGAACAGCACTAAGTGACGACAGAACTGGAAGTTTCGACCTTCACTGCCGATTTCCGAACAGACTAGAATCTGGGCGCTACTTTCCGTACCTGCAAAATAGGCGGCGGCGCGGTCACGGTCTAATAAATCCATGTTGCGGTGGAATACACTGCTGCGCACGCCCGCGTTCAGGCGTAAGTATTTCTCTAAGCTAACGGCCGTGACATCTTGAGCGCAGATCAATAGGACTTTTTCGCCACGGTTGCTTTGCAGAAAATCCACGAGCCATTTAACGCGTGGGTCTACCGATGTCCAAGGCAAACTCTCTTCTAAGGCTTCGTCTTCAAGAAGGGCGCCAGCAGTGATGTAAGCCATCTCTGGTTTTAGATGTGTCTCTAAAGCTTCCGGGCGCTCTTTGCGCAGCTCGTCATAGGCCTCGGGTAATTCTAACGGATAGGTATTGATCTCACGGCTAGGGAATCCCGATAGGGATTTGCGTGTATTACGGAACAAGATACGACCGGTGCCGTGTTGATCGAGTAATAAACGAATTAGGCGTTCGCGGGATTCATTCTGCTCTGGGCCAGTCGCGGTGCTGCTAGGCAACAATGGGTCGAGAAGTTTGCCAATGAACTTGGGGTCGTGCCGTTCACTCAAACCTTCATCAAGTTGATTGATCTGTTGCCCTGACAGTGCCGCTTTTCCGACTAAGGCGTTAATCGTACTTGCCAGCGCTTGGTAGTGCTGGTGTTCCTCTTGATAGGTCGCATAGTCTGTAAAGCGGTTTGGGTCGAGTAGTTGCAGTAGGGCAAAGTGGTTCTCTTGACCCATTTGTTCGGGGGTTGCGGTCAGCAATAAGATGCCTTTACTAGATTCGGCAATGCTTTTGACCATGGAGTAATCGCTATGACCTCGACGGCGAGGGTCCGCACTCGCGGCACTTACTACTGCATCATCACGCAAATGGTGTGCTTCATCGACGATACACAGATCCCATTCGCCTTCTAAGGCAAACTCATACCACTTGGCTTGCTTATGAAAGAGGTCGACACTGGTTAAGACTAATTGGTCTTCCATGAACGGATTACGTTGGCCGCCTTCTTCGCTGTCCATCGATTCGAGAATTTCGCTACAACGCTCCTCATCATAGAGGCTAAATTGGAGACTAAAGCGGCGAAGCATCTCGACTAGCCATTGGTTTAACAAGGCATCGGGCACAATGATCAGAACGCGACTCGCTAGTCCAGTGACTAACTGTTGTTGCAGGATAAGGCCTGCCTCAATAGTTTTACCTAGTCCAACTTCGTCGGCCAACATGACACGAGGGGCATGTCGCGAGGCAACTTCGGAGGCAATGTAAAGCTGATGCGGAATTAAGTCGGTACGTCCGCTGCAAAGACCAAGTACGGATGACTTCTCAATAGCCCCTAGGCTTTCGAGTGTGTGTTGACGCAGGTAGAACCACTGCGCGGCATCGGTCTGGCCAGAGAATAGCCTTTCAATAGGCTTGTTCAGTGCCAAAGTATCGCTTAAAAGGGATTCCGGCAGTTTGATTGTTTCGGTGACATCATCGGCCAAGTGCGCGTGATAGATGATGGTGTTGTCGAGATCCATGACTTCGATGACGATCAACTCGTCTCCGTGAATCGTGGTGATGGTATCTCCCGCGCTAAAGACGATGCGATTCAATGGCGCTTGGCTGCGCGCATAGCGGCGCGTTTGGTCACAAGATCGAAAAACGAGCGTGACTGTGCGGTGATCGTGGTCTTCAACGATACCGAGTCCAAGTTCCGGCTCGGTCTCACTGAGCCAACGTTGCCCATGGGCGAATGTGTTGGGGTTTTGCATAAATCGGGGATTTATCCTTAGGTTGATCTTGGGTCGTTATTTTATCTGATTTGCACTCGGTAGGAGAGATTTGACTCTCAACTTTCGGGCTGTTCATCCACTACTGGGGTGACGATAGGATCACTTGGCCGTTCGAGACTCAAGGATCCGAAACGTCCTGCGCGGTAGTCATTGATGATGAACTCGGCAATTCGGTTCCAGTCGATGTTCTTATCTTTGCGTACACAGCCTCTTGCTATAGCAAGGTCGCTTAGAAACGTTTCGGCGTCCGGCGGTAAATCTTCAAGCTTATAGCGCTCTTTTAGACGCTCAGGGAACTGGTCGATGAGCATTTGTGCGGCGAACACTGCCACATCGAGAGACTCCATCGCCGTAGCGCGAATCGCGCCAGACAGTGCCAAGCGATAGGCGGCGGCTTGATCTTCGAGTTTCGGCCATAGGACACCGGGAGTATCTACCAGATACCAGTTATCATTGAGACGCACGCGTTGCTGGCCTTTAGTGATCGCTGGCTCATTACCGGTACGCGCCACCTTACGGCCTAGCAGTTGATTCATAATAGAGGACTTCCCAACATTGGGGATGCCGACAATCAGGATTTGCTGCTTTTTATGCTCTTTCTTCCAGGCGCGCAGGGCGGCTAACTCTGGGTTAACGTTTTCTTCTGGTTGTGGTGCTGGCGGTTGCTCACGTTTAACCTTCTTCATCAGTTTTTGACAAAGAAATAGCACATCAGAGGTGTCTAGGCGTTTCTCTTTAGAGCTAGTCGCAGCGAAAGAGAGTGGCTGATCTTTGAAGTAATCCAACCATTCTCGCGTAATGTGCGGGTTTGCCAGATCTGCTTTATTGAGAATATGCAGGCACGGTTTACCCTTGCGCATGGCTTTAAGCATAGGGTTGGAGCTAGCCCTAGGCATTCGCGCGTCAAGCACTTCAATGACCACATCGATGTTCTTGATGAGTGCGGCCATTTCTTTGTTGGCCTTGTGCATGTGGCCGGGGTACCAAGAGATTGCCATGGGGTTATCGAGTCTCAGCGTAAAATGAGGGCGAATTCTATCTTGATTAAGGGCGCATTACACCTACGACAGGCTTGCATTGCGCAAAGGCTGGCCTAATATTAACTATCTGTTAACACATTGTTTTAAGTCGAGCCGCCTTATGAGTATGCAAAAGAGTATCGAAACCCAGTTACAAGCGTCATTGCCTTTGACCCAACTGATCATTGAGAACGAAAGTCATAACCATGGAGGCTCGGGTACAGAGACCCATTATAAGGTAACGGCGGTGTCGGAAGCGTTCGAAGGTATTGGTGCCGTGAAACGACATCAAAAAATGTATGGTTTTCTCAGTGAGGCCTTAGCCAATGGCGTGCATGCCTTGGCATTGCACACGTACACGCCAAGCGAATGGGCACTTAAAAATGGTCAAGCCCCGCAATCTCCGGACTGTTTGGGTGGAAGCCAGTAGGGGCCGTAAGTATTGCTTTTAAAAGAGCTTTCTTGTAATGTGCGGCTGTTTTTCAACTTAAATGGAACCCCCATAATTAATGTTCAGACTACTAGCTTATCCAAAGGCCTCGGCCCTTGTACGCGTTTGCCTGATCGTGATCCTTGCATCTTTGCCTCTCGCGCTCATTATTAAAGCGCGACAAGAGGTCCCTGAAGTCGTTGAGGCTCCTAGCGCTCCTGTAGAGGAATCAAGCGTCAGCACCTTGCCAGATTTCGATGCCATCACTAATGTCGATTTGAAAAAAGAGGCATTTTTCACCTATTTTCATCACTTCATTGAAGTTGAAAATACCCGTATATTGACGTTGCGCGAAAAGTTGCTGGGATTTTCTTCTATTCTGGCCAGTGGCGGTGACCTCAGTACTATTGAGCTTCAATCACTTGAGACCATCAGTCGACAATACCGCTTACAAGATAGCGAATTGTCCACTGATGATTTGGTAGAAGAGTTATTGGTGCGTGCGGATGTGATTCCCGTGTCCTTAGCATTGGCGCAAGCGGCAACTGAATCGGCATGGGGCACGTCGCGCTTTGCTAGAGAAGGCAATAATATCTTTGGTCAATGGTGTTTCGATGAAGGCTGTGGTCTTGTGCCTGGGCGCCGTGCCGATGATAAGAGCCATGAGGTGAAAGCATTTGCCTCTGTTGAAGGCTCTATTCGTGCCTATCTCCATAACTTGAACACCAACCCCAGTTATGAATACCTGCGTGAATTACGCGCGCAAATGCGCATTAAAGACAAACCTCTGGATTCTCGCACATTGGCGCAAGGCCTATTGCGTTACTCCGAGCGCGGTCATGTTTATATTTCAGAGCTGCACGATATTATCCGCATTAACGATCTGCTCTCCCTCGATCAACAAAGTTAAAGGTCTTGGCTCAATCCTGATTCGTCGGGGTTGAGCGGGTCCAATCTTTTGAATACCAAAAATAACGATTTGTCCCACGCATTGGCGCCGTGCACAGATAGCGATATCGGCGCGAATTAAACGTCTGCTGCGTGCTGATCTGCACTATCCCTTCGTCTTGATCTAACCATTCCATTTCCATGGGCTGGCCTCCGGCATAGCACGCTATCTGACTGTAATTGTAGTCGCCCGGTGCGAATTGTAGCGTTAACGAAGGATTGCGTTGGTCGGTCATTTGGGTTTCTGGGTCGACGTTAAGTAGATTAAACGACAGTGTCTGCACTTTTTGCTTAAAGTCGTTCAGGTCTGTGTAGCTACCGCCAAAGGGAAAGCGGGGCAACGCTAGAAAATCCGAGTCAAAACCAACCGCACCAGATTGCTGACCTAAGCCCATGAAGCCTAGGGAGTCGAGCATGGCTTTGTTAGCGAGATCGTACTCTCCATAGGGGTAGGCGATGAACTTGTGGTCCTGGCCAGTCTCCGCTTTGATACGCGCCTGTGTCCGCAGTAACTCTTCACGCAGTCGTTGGTCCCTCGCTGTGGCATCTTCACCTGTCTGGGCATCAACCATATGGGGATGGTTTTCCATATGGTTGGCAATGGTCACCCCTGCATCGGATAAGGCTTTGACTTGCGCCCATGTCATATAGCCATTCATTTGATCATTAAGCGGCTGGGAATTGATAAACACCGTGAACGGAAAGCCATACTCCTGCAAGATCGGAAACGCCGTGTCAAAAATAGAGATATAGCCGTCATCAAAGGTAATCGCCATGCTTTTGTCGGGGATTTGCCGACGTTCTTGTAGCGCAGATAAAAGCTCAGGCAGCGGTAATACAGTAAAACCGTCGTCTCTAAGGTGATCGAGATGTTCGCGGAAATTTGCTGGCGAAATGCTAGTGGAGGCGGGTGTGGTTTCAGATACATGGTGATACAGCGTGATGGTAGCGTGCTCCGCGGCCAGTGTGGCGGCGCTTAGTGACGCGAGTGTGATTGCGCTCGTCAAACGGGTGAAAAAATTCATAGCGTACCTGTGTCATTAAAGGGTTGTATCTGCCTAAGGGATCGACTCGCGCTATTTTGCAGTATTGTGCTAGTTGGCGGCAAGTTTGCGACGGCGCTGACCTGTCTATAGTGTGGCACATTGACTATAATGCCGCCCTTGAGAACATCGCAAGGGGGCGGGTTATGACAGAGACTAACGAGCAACAAGTACCGGTTTTTTCAGGTGCGGCAATAACGCTGAACAAGCTAGAGTCCGGCATCTTCCACCTTTGCTTCGATGCACAAGGCGCAGCGGTCAACAAATTTGATCAAGCAACACTGACTGAGTTCGGGCAGGTGCTAGATGTATTGGCGGAATCGAAAGTTCGGGGTCTGATCTGTAGCAGTGCCAAATCGTCCTTTATTGTAGGGGCGGATATCGCCGAGTTCACCGGCTTGTTCGCGCGACCTGAGGCCGAGCTGCTGGCGTGGGTACAAGAAACCAATGAGTTGTTCACAGAACTGGAAACATTAGAGTTTCCGACGGTTAGTGTGATCCAAGGGCATGCCCTCGGCGGTGGTCTTGAGTTCTGCCTCGCTACTGACTATCGCATCGCCAGTGCTGATGTCGTGCTAGGCTTTCCTGAAGTCGGTTTGGGAATTTGCCCAGGCTTTGGTGGAACCGTACGCGCGCCCCGAGTTATGGAGCGAGAAGCGGCTATTCAGTGGCTCATTTCCGGTCAACAATACGATGTAAACCAAGCCCTTGTTGTCGGTGCGATCGATACGATCACCGATGCTGATTTTCTGATAGATGCCGCGATTGAACAGATCGAGATGGCCCTTGCTGAGCCAGAGAGCTTGGCCGAATTGCGTGCGCAAAAATCAGCGCCTGTTTGTGTCGAGCCTGTTGAATGCGCAGAACTGTTAGAGCCTATCGTGGCTGAATTATTAAAGGCCAAGGATTTTCATAATCCCGCCCCTGCGCGCGTGCTCACGACATTAGATAATAGTTTGTTAGAGGATCGTGATGATGCTCTGCAAAATGAGGCTTTGTTGTTTGTGGCATTAGCTCGCAGTGACGTGGCTAGAAACCTGATCGGTTTATTTACCAATGATCAATGGCTGCGTGCGAAGAGTCGCCGCATAGGCAAACAGGCTGGGACCATTGGGAGTGCTGGGATTATCGGTGCAGGCATTATGGGCGGCGGTATCGCTTACCAATGTGCGCTCAAGAGAGTGCCTGTGGTAATGAAGGACATCGCCCAAGCGGGGCTTGATGCTGGGTTAAACGAAGCGCAGCAACTTTTTACCAAGCTCGTCACGAAAGGGCGCCTGGATGAGGGCCGTGCGGCGAAACAGTTCGCGCTGATTAAACCGACTCTCAAAAATGATGACATTGCCCCTGTCGATATCGTGGTGGAAGCAGTCGTCGAGAACCCGAAGGTTAAAAAAGCAGTATTGGCAGAGGTTGAGTCCTTGTTATCCGATACAGCCATATTGACGTCAAACACGTCGACTATTTCGATCACTGATTTAGCGAGCGCATTGCAACACCCCGATCGCTTTTGTGGCATGCACTTTTTTAACCCTGTGCCGCTAATGCCTTTAGTGGAAGTGATTCGAGGGGATAAAACCAGTGACGCAGCCATTGCCACCACAGTGGCGTTTGCACAATCGTTAGGGAAAACCCCTATCGTGGTGAATGACTGCCCAGGCTTTCTAGTTAATCGTATTTTGTTTCCGTACTTCGGTGCGTTCTCTGCTCTTATTCGCGATGGCGCGGACTACCGGCAAGTAGACACAGTGATGGAAGCATTTGGCTGGCCCATGGGTCCAGCGTATTTACTTGATGTTGTTGGTATGGATACCGCCGTGCATGCACAAGCGGTTATGGCGCAGGGCTTTCCTGAACGTATGGATTATGGTTTTAAAAGTGCCATGGATCTGTTTTTTGACGCGGGGGAGCTCGGACAGAAAACGGGGTCGGGCTTTTATCGCTACGAGCGCGGCGCTAATGGGCGCATGCAAAAACTTGTGGATGAAAGCATTGTGCAACGGGTGCAAGACACGCAAGAACAACAAAGCGAGTTCAGTGATGAGGATATCATCGCTCGCTTGATGGTGGCGCTGTGTTTGGAAACTGTGCGCTGCTTAGAAGACGGAATCGTTGAGAGCCCCATCGAAGCGGACATGGGCTTGATTCTAGGGTTAGGCTTTCCCAAGTTTAGAGGCGGAGCATTGCGTTACATCGATACCATGGGCGTCGATGTATTCTGTGCCCTGGCTGATAGTTACGCAGCATTAGGCCCCTTGTATGAAGTGACACCCGGTTTGCGAGCCATGGCTCAAAACGAGTCAAAATTTTATTCATAAGATGATCGCCCAATGGCGTTTGAATAGGTTTAGGAGAACACAGCGTGACAGTCAGAAATGAAACCCCAGAGCAGCGCAAACTACGGTTACTCAATCGCAGTCACAAAAATTTGCGCCGTGATGTTGGTAAGGCGATTGCAGATTACAATATGATCGAGGAAGGTGACTTGATCATGGTGTGTGTCTCGGGGGGTAAGGATTCTTACGCCATGCTCGATATTTTGTTGAGTATGCAAAAACATGCGCCAATCGATTTCAAACTGATTGCCGTTAACCTCGATCAAAAACAGCCTGGGTTTCCAGAAGATGTCTTGCCCAAGTATTTGAGCGATCTTGGCGTCGATTATCACATCTTGGAGCAAGACACTTATTCTGTAGTCAAAGAAAAAGTACCAGAAGGCAAAACCTTCTGCGGGCTTTGTTCGCGACTACGTCGCGGTAGCTTGTACACCTACGCGAAGAAGATTGGTGCTACGAAAGTGGCGCTCGGTCATCACCGAGAAGACATCGTTGAAACGCTATTTTTGAACATGTTCTTTGGAGGCACCTTGAAAGCGATGCCGCCTAAACTGTTAAGCGATGATAAACAGAATATCTTGATTCGCCCGATGGCTTATTGCAGCGAACAGGAAATCAGCCGCTATGCGGGCCTGCGAGAGTTTCCGATCATTCCTTGTAATCTTTGTGGCACACAAGAGAATATGCAGCGACGGAATATCAAAGAGATGTTGAAACAATGGGACAAAGAGTTTCCCGGTCGTGTTGAGAGTATTTTTCGTAGCATCACGAATGTGTCGGCTTCTCAACTTGCGGATCCGAAATTGTTTCCATTTTCGGCATTGAAAATGATTAGAGAAGAAGCCCCGCAAATCGATTATGTGAATGTAGGGTAAGCGGCGATGTTAATTCCGTTTAAGCAACTAGACCCAGACACTCTGACGTCTATACTCGAAGAGTATGTTAGCCGCGAGGGGACAGACTACGGGGATGTGACCTATTCGCTAGAACAGAAGGTGTCGATGCTGAGAAAACAGTTAGCACATGGGGATATTGCGATTAGTTTTGATCCCGAGACAGAAACGTGTACGTTGCAAAGCGTACGCTAAGAAAGCACAAGAGACGATTATGAGTGAAGAGTACGAAAACGGCGCATTGCAAGCGGATGTTCAACTGGATGCCAGCGGGCTTTTTTGTCCAGAGCCCGTGATGATGTTGCACAATAAAATTCGCGACATGAATGCGGGCGAAGTGTTAATGGTGATCGCGACTGACCCTTCGACCACGCGTGATGTCCCAAAATTTTGTCTTTTTCTAGGGCATGAGCTTATAGAGAAAACTCAAGATGAAAAAACGTTTCGGTATTGGATTCGTAAGGTCTAAATTCCGCCCTTAAAAACGCGCCTACGCGAAGAGTCTTCATGTCTAAGCCGTTCTACCTAGTTGATGCCTCAATCTATATTTTCCAAGCGTATTTTTCGCCACATATGGAAGTATGGGGAGAAGATGGTCGCGACCTCAGTGCCTTCTTAGGTTACGCTCAATTTCTACAACGCTTTCTCAGACAATCGCGGCCAAAGCATATTGCGATCGCTTTTGATGAAAGTCTGTTCTGTGGTTTTCGCCACACACTCTACCCAGATTACAAATCGAACCGTGTCTTACCAGAGCCAGATTTAGAGCGACAATTACGGGCCTGTGTTGAATTAACCAAAGCCATGGGCGTTGCAGGCTTTGCCAGTCGTAAGTATGAGGCAGACGATATCATTGGCACGCTTGCTGCCCGTTATCGAAGCTATTGCCGAGAGAACATAGCAGAAGATCCTACAAACGCAGTAGCCATTGTGACTCGAGATAAAGACTTGGCTCAATTGATAGAAGGCGATGGCGACCATGTGTGGGATTTCAGTGCGAGTAGTCGCCGGTTCCATCAAGATATTGTGCGCCAGTACGGAATACGACCAGAACAGTTTCCCGATTACCTTGGCTTAGTAGGGGATGCCGTAGATTGTATTCCTGGAGTGCCCGGTGTTGGCCCTGTTGCGGCTTGTGCATTGTTGCAACATTTCCAAACCCTTCCTCAACTTTATGAAAACCTCGATGACGTCGCTAGTTTGTCCTATCGCGGAGCAAAGAAAGGGGCTGCTCTGTTATTAAAACATCAAGAGATAGCGATGCTGAGCCGCGAATTGGCAACCATCGTTGTGGATGTCGATGATCCGCTTGAGGCGTTTTCATGTTCCGAGGGAGGCGGTCTTTGTTGGCAGGCGCCAGATGTCGCTCATGTGCAAGAAGTGTTCAACGAGATGCAGCTCGATAGCATCGCACAAGAACGCTATATGAGTTTGCTACAACACTTAGCTCCAGAGTAATCCTATGAAAATTCTTGCTGATGCCAATATTGTCGATGTTAGTGCGCTCTATGAGCAACATGGGGAATTAACTCTCATGTCTGGCCGTGATATGAAAGCGGTTGATGTGAGTGCGGTGGACGCGTTAATTGTGCGTTCAATCACTCAAGTGAACGAAGCCCTTCTTAAAGATTCTAAAGTTCAATTCGTGGCAACGGCTACCAGTGGCACCGATCACTTTGATTGGCCGTATTTGCGCCGCGAAGGAATAGAAGGGGTGGCAGCACCAGGTAGTAATGCCAATGCCGTAGTTGAGTATTGTCTTGCCAGTATGGCTGAACTCATAGTACGTGGACAATTATCACTGACGCAAAAGACTGTTGGAATTGTTGGTTTTGGTAATGTGGGTAGCCGACTCTATCGCGCTCTTCAACACTTGGGGATCCCCTGCAAAGTGTGTGATCCTTTCTTGCAAAAAGAAGGGGGTGACTTTGAATTCGTCTCATTAGAAGAAGCGCTTAATTGCCCCATCATTACTTTGCACACGCCCTTCACCAAGCAGGGACCATACCCTACTTATCATATGCTTAATGCCAAGCGCATTAATGCCCTCGCCCCAGGAACATTGTTGATTAATGCTGGGCGTGGAGGATTAGTCGATGGGGCTGCGTTACAGACTCGTTTAAGCTTACAAAATGATATAACGACGATTATCGATTGTTGGGAGAACGAGCCCTTAATAGCGCCGCAATTGTTAAGCCTAGTGGATATTGGAAGCCCGCATATTGCCGGTTACAGTATTGAGGCAAAACGTAGTGCCAGCGCGCGAAATTATGCGTCGTTTCTACAACACTTTGGGTTGCAGGATCCAAAAGGTGGTGCCACAGAAGTGGAAGAGCTTAAGGTTGTGAAGATGGCAGCGACTGAGAACATTGAGGCTATGGACTTGCTAGCCTTGATTTTACAGTCTGTTTTTCCTGTGAAGGAGATTGATGCGCGGTTACGTGCGTCGGATGTAAATAAGGGCTCTGAGGTGTTCGACAGTATTCGTAAAGACATCAGCCAAAGGCGGGAGTTTACGCACTTTAAGTTAGACTTGAGTCAATGGAGTGAAGAGCAGTGTTCGGAGGGTTTGTTGGCGTGGTTGAGGGCGCTTGGATTTACTGTAGAGGTGTAGTGAGTGTCTTGCCCAATCGCAGGCCTACCCGCGACTGGGACAACTAGACTAAAATTTTGCTTTCTTCAAAAAACTATCGATCTTGCCAATCGCCTGTTGCAACACATTCACTGTCGGTAAAAACACTATGCGGAAGTGACTACTGTTTTCGACATTGAAGGCGCTGCCTTGTACCAATAGAATTTTCTCTTTTTCTAACAAGTCGAAAACAAACTGGGCATCGTCCTTTACTGGGTAAATCTTGGGGTCGAGCTTTGGAAACATGTATATAGCGCCCTTAGGCTTCACACAGCTGATTCCAGGGATTTGTGTGATCAAATCCCAAGCGATGTCTCGTTGTTCTCGTAAACGTCCACCAGGCAGCACAAGTTCGTTGATACTTTGATAGCCGCCTAGAGCCGTTTGCACGGCAAACTGCGCAGGGACATTTGCGCAAAGTCGCATATTCGACAGAATTTCCAAGCCTTCAATATAATCCGTAGCATCTTCTTTCGCGCCACTAAGAATCATCCAACCTGAACGAAACCCCGCTAGGCGGTAGGATTTGGATAGTCCATTGAATGTCGCTACCAATAAATCGTCACATAGCGAAGCTGTGGGAATGTGTTCAGCATCATCGTAGAGAATCTTGCTGTAGATCTCGTCGGAAAAAATGACTAATTGATGTTTACGAGCCACCCGAATGATCTCTTCGAGTACTTCTTTGCTATAGACCGAACCAGTAGGGTTGTTCGGATTGATGATGACGATTGCTTTCGTGTTCTTAGTGACTTTGGCTTCGATATCACTGATGTCAGGAAACCAATCGGCACCTTCGTCGCAGACATAATGGACAGGCGTACCGCCGCCTAAACTTACCGCGGCAGTCCATAGAGGGTAATCTGGCGCAGGGATAAGGACTTCGTCACCATTATTGAGTAGGGCTTGCATGGCCATCACAATGAGTTCGCTGACGCCGTTGCCGAGGTAGATGTCGTCGATATCCACGCCGTTAATCCCAATCTTCTGGCACTCTTGCATGATGGCTTTGCGCGCAGAGAATAAGCCTTTGGAATCGCTATAGCCTTGGGCATTGGAAAGATTGCGGATGACATCTTGGATGATCTCTTCCGGGGCCTCAAAACCAAAGGCGGCAGGGTTCCCTATATTCAATTTAAGGATCCGGTGTCCATCTTCCTCTAAACGCTTGGCCTCTTCGAGGATCGGTCCGCGGATGTCGTAACAGACCTGGTTCAATTTGTCGGACTGTTTAATCTTCTTCATTGCATTACGTCTCTGCTGCCGCAATATCAGAGAAACTGACTTGCGTGTGATAATCTATGGCTTTCAATGGCGGCTATTGTAACCCCATGTAGGATAAATAACAGAGTCCAGTCAAATCGAATGACAGCAATACACAGGAGAGACGGGTGATGAGTACTGCAAAATCATCGGATCAAGAGATCCGTATAAAAACTGACGAAGAGTTGCGCGCCGAGCTTGGAGAGGAGGGCTATCATATCGTCCGTGAGAAGGGCACAGAGCGCGCTTTTACGGGTAAATACTGTGATGAGAAAGCGCAAGGTATCTATCGCTGCTCAGTCTGTTCCAACCCCTTGTTCTCGTCCGAGACAAAGTATGACTCCGGCAGTGGTTGGCCAAGCTATTATCAACCAGTATCAGAAGATAATGTGATTACTGAGTCTGACGAGACTCATGGCATGGTTAGAACAGAAGTGCTGTGCTCTCACTGTCAGGCTCACCTAGGCCATGTGTTCCCCGACGGCCCAGAACCCACTGGCCTAAGATACTGCATCAACTCAGCATCCCTACAACTAGATAAAGACTAAACAGAATCTACAGACCGTAGGAGCGGGCCTTGCCCGCGAAACCACCGCGCACCCCAAAACCAAACCAGAACCATCGTAGGAGCGGGCCTTGCCCGCGAAGGGTTCGATTCGCTCCATTCTTAATGAATCGCCAATCATTCCTTTCGCGGGCAGGGCCCGCTCCTACAGGGTGGTGTTTTTTAGGGGTGGAGGGGCGCGGTGGTTTCGCGGGCAGGGCCCGCTCCTACAGTCAGTGGTTCTAATTAGTTTGGTAGAGAGAACCTATCTCCCTACCTGAAAGACACCTTCTACAAAATTAGGTGAGCTTGTGGTGTTGTCATAGATCTCAAAAGCACCAACGAAGCCGGCACCAGTCTGACCTGTAAACACGCCGCCTAAATTAGATACCCCGTTTTGCATAATAGTGCCGTCGATGCTCACAGTATCACTTATCAAGTTGACAGAGTTTCCATTGAAATTGCCATGGAAGTTTGTGCCCCAAGCTTCTGAGGCTGCTGTTGTAACGCTCAGACTGCCAGAGGAAATTAAGCTGTTATCAAAATCTACAGTCATAGTGGCAAGAACAGTACTGTCTAAATCCCCGCTAGCGGTTCCGTGGCCAACCCCGTGGCCTGATACGTTACTTGCGTAAACGGCAGTGCCAGTCAAATTATTAATCACATAATCAGGAGTTAGCTGCAAAGCATTGAACACTGTTTGCGTGTCTGTCTCTAACTGCCCAGTCCATTCGTTATCGGTTCCGATAGGCTTATTCCAGTCACCCCAATCTACAACTAAGTCATCTTGTGCGGTGACAAGTGTGCCGGTGATGTACTCGCCTCCAGCAAGTGGGTCTGTAGAAACATTTTTAAACGAAAAGGCCGTAACGACATCTTTGCCATCATCGATAAACATCCCGTTCAAATACCCTTCTAGGGTGAAGTAATTTCCGGGTTGGCCAGTCATACTGCCACTATCAATATTGTAGACAGCATAGGCGCCGTAAACATTATTGGCGCTTGCTTTGCTTCGCGCATCCCCTGAGAAGTCGATATTCCAAGTGTAATCACCGTTCGTGCTTAAGTTCATCTTGCCATTGGTGATGGCTCCGCTGGTTAGGTCTAGTGTAAAGGCAAAACCAACATCACCGGCCGAAATGGCTCCTTCGTTACCGCCGCCTTGTACGGCTAACACATTGCTGTAACTCGCATATTTTCCAGTAGCGGTTGGAGCAGCACTCGGGGTAGCGACAAACCAGTAAGCATCCTGCTCAAGATCAGCCCCAGTAGTGCCAAAGTTTGAGCGCTGTATAGCCGCACCACTTGTCCCTGACCATTTCCCCCATGTGAGTTTGTTCGTTAACCCAGCCACATCGTGAACGACTGCTTGTGCCGCGCCATTCTTGCGGAAGATATTGCTAGGAATGTCTTCGTGGAACGATGCGGCGCTGTTCCAATTGGCCGTGTTCAAGTCAAAGTTTGTTAGTAGATAATTTGATGAGTTGCCAATTCGACTCGATCTTCCACCAAAGACGCCGCTTTCAGCTCCTGCAGTTGCGAGCATGCCATAGGGGCTTTGTAGTAATTGTATTGTTTCTGCACCACTAAGAAATGTCCCTTGTTCTATGAGATAACTGGCACTTATATATTGGCTAGGGGTGTTCTTGTTCACGAAATTGAAGCCACCCACATAGGTATCGGCGTCGCTGCCGGTGAACCCACCAACGATAGAGCCGGAGAGGCTGGCATTAGATCCGTCGATTAATGTTTTGCTGGTGGTGGCGTTAACTAGAATGCCTTTATTTAAGGTGCCCGAATATTGGATTTCCCACTCGGTGCCACCGCCAACGTCACATGCCGTGACGATACACACATTGATCACACCGTTGCTGACGGCACCAGTGCCAAAGTTCACATCGAACACCGAATAGATCTCTTGTACTGTGGCGTATGATTGGCTGATGAAGGTGTCAACCTTGCCGTACTCAGTGGCATTTGGACCCGCGTAGGTTCTTGCTACGGCTCCGATAGTCGTAAATTCAGCCGCGGTTGTGGGAATGAAGTTTACAAATATGGATTTGTCCGTGAGGGTTTGTACTTTTGTATTATCTTGATAGTCCGAATACAGCTGGACTGTGTTCTCTGCCCACGCGCCCCAGTTAACGTTGGAGCCACCAAGGGCTGCCAAGAAACCAAACAATGTTCCACTGCTTGCATCGATAATGTACTCAGGTTGCTCGTTCGTCGCGAGAATATCTACGGCAGATAAATTGCTGCTGACCATCTCTAATGCCGAACCTACAGAAACGACAAGGTTAAGTTTAGGGTTAGCATATATGGATAGTGGTTGCGATGCGCCACCAAGGAAGAAACCGAAACGACTGTTAAGGCCAACGGCGGCGTATTGCAATTGACTATAAACAGGGGTCAGACTCGGAGTTACCGAATCGAATAGAGTGCTGCCATAGATATGTTGTGTTGAGTTGTCTTTATTAAAGTTAAAGGCTGCAAGGAAATTGTCGCCCGTGCTGCCAGTAAAGAAGCCCGCTACAGTTCCGGTAAATGTTGGTGCAGTGTTGCTAACATCTGTCTGTAATGTGCCAGTCACGTTAGTCACGCCAAGCGTTCCATTCGTTAGCGACCCTTGGAAAGTATTTGTTTTCCAGTTCTGCGTACCCGAGCGTACATTCAGCATAGCGTTAGTAATCTGATCAGTGCTTGCTCCGAAATCAACATCAAACGAGCCCGTCACATACTGTGCAGCAGTATCGCCACCACTAATATGTTGACTAGTGATAGTGGCTTCGAAATTTTTGCTGCCTGTAAGGTTTGCCGACTCCGTCGCTGTCCCTGTGGCGACTAAGACGTTTCCAGTTAGGGCATTGAATATGGCGCCATTACTAAGATGATATTGATACTTTAAGGGCTCACCACTGCTTCCAGCCCAGCGCGCCCAGCCAAGGTCTAAGGAGCTGATATTTGTTTGTAGCGTGGGACTATCTTCAATTACCCCACCCGTGCGTAAGACAAAACCTGGATTTTGACTATAGAGCAGCACGTCACCACGGCTTCCACTACTGACAGTCAAATCAGGAGCGCTACCAATATGAATGCCAAGATTACTAGCCGAATTATTAGGCCCAATAATAGCGATGCCTTTTCGAGTAAGGTTTGTAATTTCAGCGCTAGAGATTGCAGAGGGCACCTTAAAGACTGTGGCACCGATAATTGAATTGTTCGTATTGCCAACTTCCTGGACTTTAAAGCCCGCAAGGAAGCCTTCCACGGAAGTGCCAATCAGGCTGCCTTTGATTTGCCCGCTAACCGTTCCACTAGATGCCGAGAAGATATTGCCACCGCCAGTGACGCCTGGAGCGGCTGGGGCTCCGTCCTCAGTAATTGTTCCTGTGAGGTTTGAGTTGAACTGTCCGCTCGATAGAGTTCCTGAGTATTGGGTTTCCCACTTCTCCCAATCGGAGTCGCTTACTTCGCAGCCTGTTGTCCCGACGCAGATATTTAATGTGCCTGTGATGCTAGCATCGGACATATCAAGCGCCATGCTGCCAGTGACACTTTTTATTGTGCCCCCGGTAGAAAGTTTTCTGTCGACTATTTCATGACCATTACTGGTATAGGTCACGGTTCCGGCCATCTTGTTAATTGTGGTCGTGTTGGCTGTGGGGGCAGACACCATGATGAACGTGCCTAGTTGTCCTTGTGTGGTTCCTGCTGCGTTTTGCCAATATGAAGGGCTACCTGAGTTGCTCGTCCATTTCCCCCATTGCACATCCAAGCCATCGACACTGGTCACAGATTCGGTCACTGCAGCACTGCCAGGGCGGATATACACACTAGTGGAAGCATTGCCAAATAATGCCGTGCCCGTGAAGCTACTGGTATCACCGGCTTGCGCATCAATTGAGTGAGCAAGCGCAACACCTGAGCGCGAAGACGAGCTCAGAGTGGTGAGTTCTCCCGAGCTTATTACTGGTGTTGGGTCCGGCGCAGGCGCAGGCTCTGGTGCGGGCGCTGGCTCAGGTTCAGGTTCAGGCTCAGGTTCAGGTTCAGGTTCTGGCTCAGGTTCTGGTTCTGGCTCAGGTTCTGGCTCAGGTTCAGGTTCAGGTTCAGGCTCAGGTTCGGGAGTTGGCTCTGGCTCAGGAATGGGTTCTGGTTCCGGCTCGATTGCAGGAGGCGGTGTAGGTGTCGTAATAGCACCGTCGCCACTGTCGTTAGGATTGATCGTGACTTCTTGTATTTGCCCTTGACCGGTTGTGGTACGGGTGCTTGGTGTAGTGGTCGAGCCAGGAGTAAGTCCATTGACGGTGCGCTCATCACGAATAGTCGCCGCACTACTCGCAGCCGGTACTCCGCGACTTTGGGAATCGCCAGAGTCGTCGCCATTGTCGCCATCCGAATCATCATCTTGAGATCCGTTGTCTTCCTCTTCCTCACCTTGCTCAGTTAAATCAATTTCAATGTCACCGAGTGCTGCAGGTTGTTCGGTCAATCCAAATGGCGGTAAGCCACCTGGGGGCGCCATGCCATAGTCAAACTCGGCTCCAACCCCTAGATCTACAAAGCCAGCACCGTTCTCTAAATGTGTGCCACCATCACGTACGCCAGTCACCAAGCCATCTGGTGTAATAGCGCCTTCATGGTCTGTTCCACGGATACCAATAGTGGCGAAGGGCGTTTCGACTCGATAGGCGTCTCGATTGATGTTTCCTGAGATGGTTCGAAAGCCGCCTTCGATCAACGTCATAGTGGCTTCATCTGCAGCGCCAGAAGGGGCTTCATAGCTGTAGGCAGTAATTTCGAATTGTGTGTTTGCTTTCAATGCGATGATGGCCGAGTCGCTTAAACGAACTTGAGTGAACCCACCAGGGCCGGTGGTTAGCGTATCGCCTACGTAAATGTCTGATCCGCGTGTTAGTGCGCGCACGTTGCCCGCTGAGACTGCGTTCACGATGCCACTGACTCGAATTACGGTGCCGGCGCTTTCTTCATCAGCGGCATAGCCGGCCGGGTTATAAAATGAAAGGCATAGAGTGAAAAACCAGATGTTCAGGTATTTCGAATATCGCTTTTGCATCGTGTTCATAATGTTTACTCGTTCAGCACTGTTTCAGTGACTTAGCCGTCGCCTTATAGTTGGAAGTTAAAGCCGGCCTGATATTTGAATCGTGTGTACTCAAAAAGAGCGATGTTGCTGCTAGTGTCGTTATAAGCCGCTTCGCTGTTAAACGATAAGCGTTCGGAGTATTGCCACGTCCAACCTAATGTGGCCGATAAATTTCCATCATCTCGGACATCATTGAAAAATACAGGGTGATTATCATCATAGGCGGTAGTTTGATAAGACAGCCGCAGATAGGGGGTATGTTGCCCGTTAAAACGCCAAAGCAGGCTGTGAGCAACTCCATAAAAATTACGACCGTTGTGTTCGCCGGCGCTGTCACGTGCCGTATCTTGGGCGTAAAACGCCGTGAACGTATTGGTGAAATTTTGCGTGAGCTTTGTCAGGGAGCCCGAGAGCAATATCTGATTGGTATCCTTCAGATCATTGTTAGGCGCTTGGTTAGAGTTGACATTGCGAGTGGTGGAAACGGACCCGGAAAGGCTTTGATACCAACCGTTTTGACCTGCTCGTTGCCAAGAATTATTGAATCGATAGGTGCTTTGAAAGCTTTGGCCATCTAAAAACACAGTTTGTGCTTGAACGCTGTGACGGAAACGATGGGTATTATTGCCATAACTATAGGACAAGTCACCAAGGGCATAATCGATATCGAATTGATCGCTGCTTTGATTGTCGTGTCGATTAGCGATTACCGTGACATCAATACTACGGTCACGCGTGATAGGTTTTTTATAAGCGAGACTGACAGTGACGTCCGAGAAGTCATCGGCCGTTTTCAGTCCTTCAGAGTTGAGCGTGATTTCGCCAATTAATGGAGTATCGATCAAACCATTGCTGGTCGCGCTGTTAACGTTATCGTCATGACCAATAACAGGCGATATCGCAAAGCTGAAGCTGGATTTTTGGCTGTTTTTACGCTCGTCGATAAGCGTCAAAAATGCTTGGATATTGCTACGCACATTTGCGGGTGGGTTAGTGGCCAACACTTCAGTAAATAGCCTTTCGGATGCAATGAGATTATTTGTGAGCAAATGGGCACGGGCAAGCTCTAGTCGTGCGCGCTGTCTGGTCACTTGGCTTGAGGCTGTGTTGGCAACGCGTTGGAAGGCGAAAACGGCTTCGTTGGGGTTGCCACTCTCTATCGCCGCAACCCCGTAAAGGAAGTCAAAATCGGTATCGCCTTCCCAACTTGTGAGCTCGCTGTCAGCAAGCTGATAAGCCTCCGTATAACGTCCTGCGTCAATGAGCTCATTCAAAGATTGAATAGGCGGTGGGGTCGTTTGTGCGAGAGTCCAAGGAGACGCAAGACTTGCTGTCATTATAGTGAGTAGCAGTATGTGAGGGGTTCTCATAACACTGTGCTTTCCAATCGAAGTTCACCTAATGGCAAATGAGTATAGCTTTGCTATCGAAAGTGATCAGCAAAGCAAAAGAAAGGTCGAATTTTAATAAATTTTACAGGATATGCGCTGTATTTCATACATTTAGCATGGGTTGCTTGCCTGAATTGTGACCTAGCTCCAGAAACAAACAAGCCTTTATTTACCAACGCTATAGTAGTTTGTCGGTCACTTCCCTTAAAACTTTGACAATTTTAGTGGGCAAAGGTACTTTGCGACGCAACGGGAGGCTCGTGTGCGAAATCTTAAAGTAGTATGGAAACTGGCAGTAGGGTTGAGCCTCACAACGAACGCTCTTGCGCAAGAGGGCGAGTCTTCGACTGCCGTTAACGAACTTTCTGTAGGGGCCTACTACGCTACAGGTGATTACGGGCAAGACGTTGACACCTCGATCTACTACTTTCCATTCGCCTACGAGCGTCATATTGGCAATTGGAACTTACAACTCAGCGTTCCTCACTTAGAAATATCCGGCGCAGGTGATGTGCTTGTTAACGTAGGGGGAGTAGGGCGTAATGACCTCGAACCACTCGATGAGCTAGAGCCTATTGCGCACAATCAAAAAGGCCTTGGGGATACTGTCCTAAGCGCCACCTATCAAATTCCGAGCTTTTCCAGCACCTTGCCATTTTTCGATCTTGGATTTGAAGTGAAACTTCCCACCGCAGATGAGAACAAAGGTTTAGGCACGGGCGCCTATGATTACGGCGTACAACTTGATGCCTATCAACAGGTTGGGGCGTCTACTCTGTTTGCGACTGTAGGCTATAAATTGCGCGGAAAATCTACTTTATTTGATCAGATGCAGGATTCCTTGTTCCTATCCTTAGGGGTTTCGCGGCCGTTGTCCGAACGTTGGAGCTACGGAGTTATCTATGACTTCCGCGAAGCGGCCTCAGCTGGCTCTAGTAAGACGCACGAGTTATTACCGTTCGTCTCGTTTGCTTTGGCCAATGAGTGGACGTTAATGTCCTATGCCGTTAAGGGCTTCACGCAAGATAGTGCCGATATCGCTATCGGCACACAATTGAGTTACCGCTGGTAAGCTAGATCCGCATTGGTTGCACACGCGGTGGCAGCAAAGCCGGACGTTGCACAGGGCGAATTCTTTGAAAGGGTGGGATCTCTGGGCGTTGGATGCGCTCTGGTAAGCCATTACGCTCACGGTTGGGCTCTTCCTCCTCCAGTTCTGTTTCTAATCTCACAGTCATTGTTTCTGCCAATTGTTGAGGCTCTTCGGCAATGACTGGTTTCTCATCGATCTTAGTTTCACTAGGAGCATTAACCAGCTGGCGTTGAACCGGTGCAGGGGTTAATGCTTCTGGTTTAGGTAGTTCTATCTCAATCTCTGGTTCAACTTCTGGCAATGCCACTAATTGAACTGGCTCAGGTGCAACGACAGGATCGGTATTAAGTATTTCGACGTCATTGCTGCCTTGAGCGATCTCTGTGGCGGTCTCTGCTCGTAGAGGATTGTTATCGATAGCGTCGATGATGTCGTTCTGTAGAGGACTGTTGAGCTCTACGTTCTGCTCTTGAGGCATGTCTTGCACAAGAATCACTTCTGGCACGGCAATAGTAGGTTGCGAGTCAGAGGATGTGTCAGAGTCGGTAGTGTCGACATTCGTAAAGAATGGAGAGGGGCCGCCCGTGCCACCAAAACCGCTGCCACCGAACTCGCCAGATTTTCCAGTGCCACCCATACCGCTGCCGCCGTCACCACTATCACCGCCAGAGCGTACTTTTCCGAGTGAACCTGTGGTAATTAAAAGCGTCGCCAAGAATAGCAATAATGCCAAAATGATTGTGGCGGGGTAGGTCCGTATGGCCAGGATAGCTCTAGGCATTGGACTCACCTTCGCTGTCTGCCGTTTCAGAAGGGAGTTCAGCGTTAAAATTAAAGACCCCGAAATTCATGCGATAGTTCCTATCGTTCTTATCTTGATCTCTTTGCTGTAGTGCGAGGGCTGCTTTGTTCATCGTTGTCAGAGCTTGCATACCGGTATCGTTGGCCATCTTGGCGAGCTCTGCAATAGATTCTTTAGATAGATTGTCATAATAAACACTTCTATCGAAATAGGAAGGTGAATTGCCTTGCAGGTTATGGGCGCTAGCGCTGATATGGTCGTGCAAGTTTTTGCCGAAGTAAAACGCCTTCTCGTCGAAACCTTTAGCAGGAGTGAAAGCACCGGTATTGAGTTGCACGCGGCCTAAGTCATCGACTAAGGCAATCCCTAAATGCAGCCACTCATCAAGAATAACGCGCGGGCGAATGTCTTGTTTGCAGACGATCTCTACTAAGTCATCAAAGGTTTTTTCAGAAGTCGTTTTGGCGGCGCTGCGTAGGGGTAAGGGCAAAGGGCGGCCATCTTGATCCCAGAACATCTTAGAGCCTAACCAATAAGCGATGAGCTGGGCGCCGATAGAGATGTTTTTGGGGGCAATTAATTCGTCATTGTGTTCAGTGCGAAGTCGCTTCACATCTTTGCGATGCACGCCCGTCAATAAATTGATTCGACTATCTGTTTGACGCTTGTCGTTCACAGCAAACTCTTCATCGGCCACTTCAACATAAAGTGATTTCAGCAGGTTTACTAAGAAGGGGTAGGTGATCTGGAAGCTCAGCATTAAGCGAACGAGGGGGCGTAAAATTTTGCGAATAGCCGCGACCAGCACCTCAGGAGGCTGTGCAGGGTTGCTGATATGTTCATCGGGCTTACTCATGGGCCGAGTATAACGTAAGGGTGGGAATATATCCCACATGTTTTGTAAGCAGATAGAAATAGGGTTAAAAAGGATGTGTGATCCTAGTCACTTATGGGGACAAATTATATTGACGTGGGAATTATTCCCACCTAGTATCGACCCATGCCACGGTAAAAGGCTGTCCTTGTGCTCCCGTTAGGGAGGCACACCATTGCGAATTGACTCGTTACAGGCAATTAAATGCAATCACAGACATTAGATGATCGTTTAACCACTGTAGTGACTCTCGATGTAGAGCGCGATAGCGAAAATGTTCGTCTCATGCATCTCCACGGTGGTCGCCGATTAGCGTATACCGAATACGGTGATCGTAATGGTTACCCACTTTTTCATTGCCATAGTCATGGCAGTTCACGACTCGAAGCCGCTAGTTTTCACAAAGCGGCATTAGCCGGTGGCTTTCGTATTATCGCTATAGACCGACCAGGCGTTGGTTTGTCCGATTACTGCGCGTACTCAAGCGTAGAGGGATTCGCCACTGTCTTACTGGCCTTAGCGGATAAATTGCGTTGCAAACAGTTTGGTCTGCTAGCCAATGGTGGTGGAGCGAGTTATGCGCTCGCCGTGGCAGAGCTGGAACCGACGCGGATAGGGATAGTCCTGGGCTTATCATGCCAGTTTCCTCATCAATCGCGAACGGGCGTCTTATTAAGAAAGTCCGCGGGAATCGCTATAAAGCTTTCTATCTATTTTAGACATTTTGTAGCAAGTCACACACCCAGTCGCTATCTACAGCACATTTTAGACAATTTGAGCTTTGCGGATAAACGCCTCTTTGAAAATCCTAAGCTATTAGCGATGGTCGAAAGAGACATGAAAGAGTCCTTACGCCAAGGAGTGAAAGGTCTAGCCCAAGATAGTGCGTTGCAACTTAAAGTGCAGCCCCTAAAGTTTGAACGCTTGCAGATGCCTTGCCACTTTTGGCAGGGAAGTTCAGATTGTCGACGCGCCCTGCATGTAGCGCAACGGTTTGTGTCTCAGTGTCCAGAGGGAAAGCTTCACGAGTTGGCAAATAGAGGACGCTTTTTTTATCTGCGTAATGTAGAGGATGTGTTTGCGAATGCGAATATTGCTTTGGAACGCACTCAAAGTTCAGTGCCGGCGAATACGGTGTCATTGACAAAACCATGCGCGAACAAAGCGTTTGTCTCACAGGCTAAAACGGCCAATCGCTAGCTGTGCTCATGTTCATGTTCATGTTCATGCAAGTCGAAATCGCATACATGATGGCCCAAGCCTTGTTCTCCTTCGAATCCTTCTGAATAGTCCTTGTCATTAATGCATTTATACGCATCGCTTTGGACAAACACATCAATCAAAGAATGATCAACAGCTCCCGCTTTCGCTTCTTTATAGAGGATGTCTAAGGCAACCTCAGCGGGCACGGCCGCTTTGTAAGGTCTGTCAGAGGCTGTCAATGCGTCGTAAATATCACAAATGGTCATGATCTTCGAAGCAAATGGAATCTCGTTAGTAGCTTTGCCATCTGGGTAACCGCTGCCATCGAGTTTTTCATGATGCGCCCCTGCAATCGCGGGGACGTTCTTAAACTCCTCGGTCCATGGAATTAACTGCAGGAAGTTGCGGGTATGCGTCACATGAGACTCGATCTCCAAACGCTCTTTCTGAGACAAACTTCCTTTGGGAATTGCCAACATCGAAAACTCTTCTGGACTCACGATCGCGAACCCGTGGGCGCGCTCAAAAGGGTTGCAATATGCAGCGATACGATTGAGATCAGTTTTGTGCCCTGTCTCTAAAAGCATCGGTTCGTTTGACTCGACAATCGTGATAAAAAAGCTTTCGAGTTGTTCTAGCTCTCTAGCGAGATTGACTTCGATGCGCGTATCGATTTCTTTGTTGAATTTTCCGTTTTTATGCATTTGCAACTGTTGGCGCAATGCTTTGTTTTTAAGCTTCTCTTGGGCAAGAAGGATTCGATAACGAATGCTTTTTATGTTGGCATCTGTGAGTTTTTTGGATTTAACGAGCACAGATTCACGCACGCCAACTTTGCCGAAATCATGGAGCAATGCGGCATAACGTAGTTCACGGATTTGTGTCTCATTATGCTTATGTGTGAGATGTGTTGGATGCTCGCTTAGGTTCACGGCACGAGCCAGTGCTACACATAATTCAGCTACACGGAAAGAGTGCCCACTGGTAGTTGGGTCGCGTTGTTCAATGGCCATTACGGATGCTTTTACAAAGCCTTCGAATAGCTTTTGAATATCGTTATGTAAGATGGCATTTTCTATCGCAACGCCAGCTTGTCCGGCTAAGGCTTGCAATAAAAGATACGATTCTTCATCAAAAGGGATGACCTGTCCCCTTATGTCCGTGCCAGGGGAGAGAAGCGTTTCTCTGGCGCGCTTTTTATTGATGAACTGCAAAACAGCGATAACATTTTTATTTTTGTTTAAGGCTGGCAACGTTAACATGCTAACGGTTTCATATCCGGCACTAGTATCAAAACTGCTATTGAATTGATAAACACTTTCAGGGGGAATGGCGTAAGCATCTTCGATGTTGAGTGCAGCTTTATTCTGTGCCACATAGCCCGAGATCGACTTCGCATCGAGTTTAAATTTACTTTCTTGAAAGGGGAAATCGATAGAGTCGTTTTGAGTCAACTTAAAAGTGATATGTTCGCCGTCAGCATCTACTAGAAATAATGACGCCGCATCGCAGTTCGATATATTCTGGCCTTCGATCAGAATTTTACGTAGGAGTGTTGTAAGGTCGTTCTCCGCCGCGAGGGCAATGCCGACGCTGGCTAGTTTGTTGAGGTTTCCCTCCATGGATTGCAAAATGAGCTGGCTATCGTTTTCTCGTTGTCTTGCTAAACATCCTTCACAGGCCAGTTGTATGATTTTTTGGGACTGTGCAAACGGTAGGCCATCACTCAATATGAGGTCGGTATCAGTTTCGAGGTGCTGTTCGCTAAGAAAAATGCAATTGGGTAATTGTGCACGCCATTGGGCAAGGCTTGATTGAGCTAATAGGGCTTCATCGAGTAAGACAATGCTGACCGTTAAGTCTTTTGCGTCCTGCAGGGATCCTATGGCTATGCAATGAAGAGGTGCGCGATTGATTCTCTCCCACAAAGGGTGGGGTGCGTACCGTTTTGCATAGCAAAGTGTAAGACTCACGGCTTAATTTTCCGTAGGCTATTAAAGCCATATAAAGAAGAGTGAGCAAGAGTGTAACCCAGACAACGCAAACTGGCGACAATAAGAGCGGTGGGGCAGGGGGTATTGAGGGGTAGCGCTCCAATATTCGCTAATAAAATATTGGAGCGCGTAACAAAGTGCTTAATGCCCTAAACCAGCAGGAGTCATTGCTTGTCCTGCTATCGATGCGATGGCGTTGCGGCGAATTTGCAGTTTTTGAGGCTTGGCAGCAGCGGCTTCTCGTGCCTGAATATCATTTATAAAATTTTCGAGCATTTGCTGTGCTTCTGATTCATATCTAAATGGACCGACATCGCCGCCTTCTCTTGTGCGGAAATACCAAAGTCCAGCATCATCAAAAATCCGTTCGGAACGAGCAAAATCAGTGTGTCTATAGGTGTCTAGTTTACGGAGGCTGCTCATAATCGTTGTCCTCTTGATTGTCTCCGTCGACCCAAGCTTGCCCTTTGCGGATGCAAAATCCAAAAATTGGATGGCAAGCTTGAGCCAACGAGTGATTGCAAACTAAACTGGGTTCTAAAAGCTGAGAAGGGCGCAAAAAGTATGCCATGTGTTTTTGATGATGACTTTGTGGCATTGCGCGTTGAATCTTAAAAACAAACGTAATAACAAGTAGATATGAACGGAATCAAAAACCGAGCAAGAGGGTTAAAGCTTTGAATAAACAATATGTTAGCACTTTGTTTTCGTGCAACCATATTTTCATCTTTCCCGGATTTGCAATTCTAACTTAGAACGAATCGTTCCATAAAAACTGCTTATTTTTTAAGTGCTTGCCTAGTGTTGGGAATTATAAATATTTTTTAATAGATGTGAGCGAGCTCGCACTTTTAATCAATGACAAGGATATCTTGTGCCTTTTGTAAGTCTTCTGGGGTGTTGAGGTTGGCAAAGTGGCCTGGTTGACAGTTTGTAAGAGGGACCATGGTGTTAGGAAGCGACTTGATGAGGGCCATTGGGCTATAGAGTCCGTCATCTAGAGCGGTGTGTAAGGCATCCATTAAATCGATAGACCACAGTGAAAACAAAGGCTGCCATTGCTTATCCGTGCATAACCAAGCGACTTTGCAGGTTTCGTTGCGCAGCGCTTGCTCTAGACGTTCGGCAATATTATCGGGAAACCAAGGGACGTCACCGGGACAGCAAAGAATGGTTTTAACGTTGGGAAATTGTTCTTTAGCCCATTCCATAGCCGTGGCTATCCCCGCAATAGGGCCCGCATTTGGCCCATAAATGTCTGTTAATAGGGGAACCTCAAGGCTTTGGTACTGGTCTAAATTCGCATTGGCATTAATTACAAGATAATCCACTTGTGGCTTGAGGGTCTCAACCACGTGATCTATAACCCGTTTTTCACCTAGAGTAAGCAGGGCTTTGTTTTGGTAATGCATGCGTGAAGATTGGCCTCCCGCTAAGATGACGCCAACTCTTTGCACTTCTTGATAGTTCATGGTTTGTGAGAGGTTTCCTTGCGAATTTAAAACTTGCTGTGATCGCCTTTGACTATGGGCCTTGAGGATAGGGGAGGGATAGTGCGCTCACAAGATTATTTATTGAATAAAATGGGGCGGTATGGGAGAATCCCGCACTTCGGATAACAGGATAATGTCGCTAAGTCGTTGAAATGTAAAGTGTTTGGAATCTTTGTAGCTTCTGTGACACGGCTTTACTCCTTGTTGATTTAATTTCCCAACTGAAAATTCGCCGGTTTATCGCTTTGATACGGCAAATTTTAATAATATTGATCGCGATTGGCTGGCATTAAGTCCAGCCTTTCTTAGAGGGTTTTTCATGCAAGTTTCTATCGAAACAACTTCTGGGCTAGAGCGTCGTATGACGGTCGGTGTGCCTGCGTCTGTCATTGAAACTGCCGTAATGGCACGACTCCAGGAAGCAGCCGGTTCCGTAAAACTGAACGGGTTTCGTAAGGGCAAAGTCCCTCTAAGCGTAGTAAAGGGTCGTTTTGGTCAAGGTGTGCGTCAAGAAGTGCTCGGCGAAGTCATGAGCAAGAGCTATTACGACGCAATTACCGAGCAGCAAATCAAGCCGGCTGGTCAGCCTCGTATAGAGCCTAAAACAGTCGAAGAGGGTAAAGACCTCGAGTTCGTTGCAATTTTTGAAGTGTACCCAGAAATCGAGCTTAGTGATTTCAGTAAGCTAAAGGTTGAAAAGCTGGTCGCTGAAGTTGACGATGAAAACATCAACAAAATGATTGAGACTTTGCGTCAGCAGCGTCAGACGTGGGAGCCAATCAAGCGCCAAGCGAAAAACAAAGACCGTTTGAATATCGACTTCGTTGGCACAATCGACGGTGAAGAGTTCGAGGGCGGTTCCGCTCAAGGCACAAACCTAGAGCTAGGTTCTGATCGCATGATCCCTGGTTTTGAGAAAGGGCTAATTAAGGCAAAAGCGGACGATGTAGTCGTCCTAGACTTGAAATTTCCTGAAGAGTACCAAAATAAGGAAGTGGCAGGAAAAGACGTACAGTTTAAAGTGACTGTTAATTCTGCGAGCCAAGCCGTATTGCCTGAGCTGAACCAAGAATTCTTTGCTGTGTTCGGCATTGATGAGGGCGGCGAAGAAGCTTTCCGTAAAGAAGTAGCGGCCAATATGAACCGCGAACTTAAGAACGCCAGTAAAGCAAAAGTGAAGAATCAGATCATGGAGCTATTGCTGAAGGAGCACAAAGTTGACGTGCCTTCTAGTTTGGTGGCTGGTGAGATCGAGTCTTTGCGCAAGCAAGCCATGCAGCAGTTTGGCGGTGGTCAAAACAATATTGATCCTTCTATGTTGCCAGATGAGCTCTTCAGAGAGCAGGCAGTGAAGCGCATATCACTAGGCTTAGTCCTTGGCGAAGTCATTAAAGTGAAAGGCCTAAAAGCCGATCCAGACTTAGTAAAGAGCACTATTGAAGACATCGCATCGACCTATGAAACGCCAGAACAGGTCGTACGTTGGTATTACAGTAATAAAGAGCAACTCGCTTCTGTAGAGTCCTCAGTGCTTGAGGATCAAGCTTTCGAAACCATTTTGGCGGATGCTAAAGTGACTGAGAAGAAAGTGAGTTATGACGAAGTCATTAAGCAAGAAGCGCCCAAAGACGGCAAGAAATAGGAAATTATGGATCATACGCAAGAGGTAGTCACTAACGCGCTTGTCCCTATGGTGGTTGAGCAAACGGCACGTGGGGAGCGGTCTTACGACATCTACTCACGTTTGCTTAAAGATCGCGTTATCTTTTTGACCGGCCAAGTGGAAGACCACATGGCGAACCTGGTAGTCGCGCAATTGTTGTTCCTTGAATCAGAAAATCCTGACAAGGATATACATTTGTATATCAACTCCCCAGGTGGGTCAGTGACTGCTGGCTTGTCGATTTATGACACTATGCAGTTTATCAACCCCAACGTCAGTACGATGTGTATCGGCCAAGCCGCTAGCATGGGGGCGTTGTTGTTGGCTGGAGGCACGAAGGGCAAGCGTTTTGCCCTGCCGCATTCACGCATGATGATCCATCAGCCTAGTGGCGGTGCCCAAGGGCAGGCTTCTGATATTGAGATACAAGCAAACGAAATTATCAAACTGCGCCATCAATTGAACAAAATTATGGCCGATCATACAGGCAAATCGCTTGATGAAATCGCTTTTGACACTGAGCGTGATAATTTCATGAGTGCTGACGAGGCCGTTAAATACGGGCTTGTCGATCAGGTATTGAACCAGCGAGTAATGTAACGCACGCTTAGAAAAGGTTTGAGCATTTAAAAAAGGTCGTGCACTACTCTATCGAAGTAGTGCAACTGGCCGATGACCTAACTAAGGCGTAAGAACGGCCAGCATTTAGGGTTTGGAGAGTATTCCAAAGTCCTGTAGTCTGGTAATGAATCGATTTTGAGGGAATTTGAATGTCAGATGATCGTTTCAACAAAGGCGATGACAGCGGCAAACTGCTCTATTGTTCCTTCTGTGGAAAGAGCCAGCACGAAGTACGTAAGCTAATCGCTGGACCGTCAGTGTTTGTTTGCGACGAGTGCGTAGATTTATGCAACGACATTATCCGTGAAGAAATTCAGGAAAAAGACTCAGAAACGGGCACTAAGAAGCTGCCTATCCCTGAAGAAATCAAAAATACTCTCGATGAGTATGTGATTGGTCAAGAAAACGCCAAGAAAGTGTTGGCCGTTGCGGTATACAACCACTACAAGCGTCTTAACTATGAAAACTCAGCCGGTGGCGTAGAGCTCGGCAAGAGTAATATTCTCATGGTAGGCCCTACGGGCACGGGTAAGACCTTATTGGCAGAAACCCTTGCTCGCCTATTGGATGTGCCTTTTACGATCGCAGACGCCACGACGCTGACTGAAGCGGGCTATGTTGGTGAAGACGTCGAAAATATCATTCAGAAGCTCTTGCAAAAGTGTGACTACGACGTCGAAAAAGCCCAAATCGGTATCGTCTATATCGACGAAATTGATAAAATTTCTCGTAAATCTGACAATCCTTCCATCACTCGGGATGTTTCCGGTGAAGGTGTGCAGCAAGCATTGCTTAAGTTGATCGAAGGCACTGTCGCCTCTGTGCCTCCTCAAGGTGGCCGTAAACACCCACAACAAGAGTTCCTGCAGGTAGACACTGCCAATATTCTATTTATTTGTGGGGGAGCGTTTGCTGGGCTCGACAAAATTATCCGTGATCGTTCTGAGAAGAGTGGCATTGGTTTTAGTGCTGAAGTGCGCAGTAAAGATTTAGAGCATCGTGTTGGCGAAACTCTACGCGATGTAGAGCCAGAGGACTTGGTCAAATACGGGCTGATTCCGGAATTTGTTGGTCGCCTGCCTATGATTGCCACTTTGGACGAACTCGATCTAGATGCGCTCGTGCGTATTATAAAAGAGCCTAAGAACGCCCTAATTAAGCAGTATCAGAAACTGTTCGAAATGGAAAACGTCGAAATACAGTTCCGTGATGAAGCCTTAATAGCTGTTGCCCAGAAAGCCAAAGATCGCAAAACTGGTGCTCGTGGCCTACGCTCTATTATGGAAACAGTGCTTCTCGATACGATGTACAAAATTCCTTCAATGGAAAAAGTCAGCAAAGTCATTATTGATGCAGCAGTGATCAATGGTGAATCTGAACCACTACTGGTCTATGAGAATCGTGAACAGCCAACACGTGCTGCTACCGAGGAACATTAGGCGGGGTTATCGCCGCTTTGCGCAAAAAGTTTTCCGAGTCAGGGCTTCGCTCAAAGCGGCGAATTGAAAAATACACAATAAGCCCCCACATAAGCGCCTGTACTTAATGAGATCGAAAGGTCTCAAAACATATTATTCAGGACGTTAGCTATGGGCCTAAATACAGACACTACCGAAGTGATCAAAACTATACTGCCATTATTGCCGTTGCGCGATGTGGTGGTTTATCCCCAAATAGTACAACCGCTTTTTGTTGGACGTCCGAAGTCTATTAAGGCGTTAGAAGTTGCTATGAATACCGGCAAGCAGGTCCTGCTTGTTGCGCAAAAGAATCCTACAGACGACGATCCAAGCACCCGTGACATTTTCGAAATCGGCACGGTGGCTAGCATATTGCAGCTAATTCGCTTACCAGATGGCACTGTGAAGGTGCTTGTCGAAGGCGTTAGTCGTGCCCGTATTAAGTCTGTCGAGCTTGAGTCTGATTATTTTCAAGCGCAAATAGCCGAACTCACTCCTGAGGCAATGGACGAGAAGCAGGGCGATCTCCTTGTTCGCTCATTACTGTCCCAGTTTGAGCAGTACGTGCAGTTAAGCAAAAAAATACCCCCTGAGGTGATGACATCAATCTCTAGCATTGATGAGCCTGGGCGATTGGTAGATACCATTGCTTCTCATATGTCTTTGCAGATCCAAGAAAAGCAGAACTTGCTTGAACTGGTCAGTTTGCAGGCGCGCATCGAACATTTGATGGGTTTGATCGAATCAGAAATAGACTTGTTCCAAGTAGAAAAACGCATTCGTGGTCGCGTTAAAAAACAAATGGAAAAAAGTCAGCGTGAGTATTACCTCAACGAACAAATGAAGGCTATTCAGAAAGAAATGGGCGAGATGGACGATGCGCCTAATGAAGCTGAAGAGTTAAAGCAGCGTATTGACGATGCTGGAATGCCGACTGAAGCGAAAGAGAAAGCCCTATCGGAGCTAAACAAATTACGCATGATGTCGCCAATGTCCTCTGAGGCATCGGTTGTGCGCACCTATATCGACTGGATGGTTAGCATCCCGTGGAAAGCGCGTAGCAAAATCCGTTTAGACTTAGATAAAGCTGAAGATGTGCTAGAGAACGATCACTACGGTCTTGAAGAAGTGAAAACGCGCATCCTTGAGTATTTGGCTGTGCAAAAGCGTGTCAAAAAACTCAAAGGCCCCATATTGTGTTTGGTAGGCCCACCCGGCGTTGGTAAAACCTCGTTAGGTGAATCTATCGCCCGTGCTACCAATCGTAAGTTTGTGCGTATGGCCTTAGGTGGCGTGCGCGACGAGGCAGAAATTCGCGGACACCGTCGTACTTACATTGGCTCACTGCCAGGAAAGCTTTTGCAGAAATTGTCCAAAGTAGGGGTCAAAAACCCTTTGTTCCTACTCGATGAAATCGACAAAATGGGAATGGATAATCGTGGTGATCCCGCTTCGGCATTACTCGAAGTGTTGGACCCAGAGCAAAATCATAGCTTCAATGATCATTACTTGGAGGTGGATTACGATCTATCTGAAGTGATGTTCGTCTGTACTTCCAATACGATGAATATCCCCGGTCCATTGCTGGACCGAATGGAAATCATTCGTTTACCTGGATACACAGAAGACGAGAAAACGAATATTGCTAGCCGCTACTTAGTGCCCAAGCAGCAAAAAAATAATGGCTTACGCAAAAATGAATTAACTATTGGCGAAGAACCTATTCGTGACTTAGTGCGTTATTACACTCGCGAGGCGGGCGTGCGTAATCTTGAAAGAGAAATCGCTAAGATCTGCCGTAAAGTTGTGAAAGAAAATGCGTCCACTAAGAAACCAGATCCAGTCGTCCTAACTGGTGAACTGCTTGAGAAATATTCAGGCGTGCGCAAGTTTGACTATGGGGTGGCGGAGGAGAAGAACCTAGTAGGCCAAGTCAATGGCCTCGCTTGGACCTCTGTAGGCGGTGAGTTACTGACAATCGAAGCCGTTGCCCTAGAAGGCAAAGGTAAAACGATCAAAACAGGCTCGTTGGGCGATGTCATGCAGGAGTCTATCCAAGCCGCCATCACCGTAGTTCGTAGTCGTGCGGGTATGTTAGGCCTTAAACCAGGCTTCCATGAGCGCGTCGATCTGCACATTCACGTACCAGAGGGTGCAACCCCTAAAGATGGGCCAAGTGCCGGTGTGGGTATGTGTACCGCGCTCGTTTCTGCATTAACAGGAATCCCTATATGTGCTGATATTGCCATGACTGGCGAGATCACTTTGCGTGGACAAGTATTGCGTATTGGGGGCTTGAAAGAAAAATTATTAGCCGCACACCGTGGTAATATTAAGCGCGTTATTATCCCAGCGGATAACGAACGTGATTTGATTGAAATTCCCGATAATGTGAAAGCAGAATTGGAAATATTTCCAGTGAAATGGATTGATCAGGTACTTGAGTTGGCATTGGAATATCAACCCATTCCAATCGAGGGTGCGGGTAATCCGAAAACGGGAATTTCGTCTAGCTCGGAAGAGGGCGACAAAAGCAACGATGAATTGCACGTCAATACACACTGAATCACATGAAAAGCGCGTGTTTACTGTTGACACAGCTTTCCGTGACTTGGTATAAAGTGCCGGTCGTATTGCTTATCAGGCCGAATTTTCGGATAAAAATCAGTTAGAATAACAATACTAGAAACGCCCAATGAACTGTCATTGGTCGTTTGAGTTTTCAAGCACAATTAACATAGAAAAATAAGGGGATACCGTGAACAAATCAGAATTAATCGATGCTGTGGCAGCAGGTGCCGACATACCCAAAGCAACAGCAGGACGCGTAATTGATTCCATGATCGACGCGATCACTGACTCACTGAAAAAAAGCGAGCCCGTAGTGCTTGTTGGCTTCGGTACATTTGCGACTAAAGATCGCGCAGCACGTCAGGGACGTAATCCTCAAACTGGTGCTACGATCCAGATTAAAGCGGCTAAAGTGCCGTCGTTCAAAGCAGGAAAAGCATTAAAAGACTCAGTTAATATTTAACTAGCAGTCAAAATTCCCAAGTAAGCAGGGGCAGTTAGTACGCTCGAATAAGTTAGATTGATTGCACTGCTTAACGGGAGAGTTTCTCCCGAACAACTTTGGAATTTTTTAAGGCGCATCTGTGATGCGCCTTTTTAGTTTAAGAAGGGCTCTTGTTTTTACTGCCAAATAGGCTGTCTAACGAACAACAAGACAAAATAATCCGACAGGAACAGATATGCTGCAGACAATTAGAGATAATTCACAAGGCTTAATAGCGAAGGTGATTATTGGTTTTATCATCGCTGTAATGGCACTTTTTGGCGTCGAATCGATTGTGGGCGGTTTAACAAACAACTCAACAGTTGCTGAAGTAAATGGTGAGGATATATCTGAGCCGGAATTAGCCAACAACGTACAAAACCTCATAATGAGTGTCGGCGGAGATCTAGGTGATCTAGATGAAGGCTTGCTTCGTCAAATTGCATTAAATCAGCTGATCGAAGACCGTCTATTACGACAGTCTGCTCGCGACGCTAAAATGGCGATATCCAGCGATGCCATAGATAAACAAATTATCAACGATCCCCAATTTCAGTCAGGCGGTGTTTTCAACTCAGATCTCGCTTTGCGCACAATGGCTACTCAAGGGTTCACGATTCAAGGCTACCGTGATGCACTTGAGGAACAAATGGTTGTAGGGCAAATCGTTAATGCCTATGCCTCAACTAGTTTCGTCACAGAAGCAGAGCTAAACCGCATGGCGGCTTTATCTTCTCAAACACGAGATTTCCGTTTTGTTTCAGTGACGCTTGGAAGTCGTACGATGGGCGAGTCTATTCCTGACGACCAGATCGAAGCGTACTACCAAAACAATCAATCCCGATTCATGCTTGATGAAGAAGTCGGTGTTGATTACGTTGTGCTCGACAAAAACGCTATTTACAACGAAGTGAGTGTTGATGATGCAGATGTTCGCGCTCAATACGAAATCGAGAGTTCGGCGGTAACCTCCGCTACGCAGCGTCGCGCGTCACATATCTTGCTAGAGACAGGTACAGACTTAAGCGAAGACGAAGCACTGAGTACTGCGGCCGCTTTGAAAGAGCGCTTAGATGCAGGTGAAGATTTCGGCGCCTTAGCGTTGGAGGCTTCCTCTGATACAGTTTCCGCAGAAGATGGTGGTGATATCGGCTATACCGATGGAACAGCATTCCCAGTAGCACTTGAAGCCGCATTGGCCGCTTTAGAAGTCAATCAAGTTTCGGACCCTGTTGTCAGTGAGTTCGGTGTGCATTTGGTGAAATTGACAGAGAATACTGTCAATGAGTATCCGGCATTTGAAGAAGTTGAAGAGCGCATTCGTCGTGATATTAGTACGGCTGAAGTCGAATCTCTGTACTTTTCTCGCTTAGAAGACCTCGCTAATTTGGCGTTTGAAACAACCGGATTGGAAGATATTTCTTCTGAAATCGGATTGGAAACAATACAAAGTGAGTTATTCACTCGTTTAGGCGGATCTACTGAGATCACGGGTAATTCAAATGTGATCGCTGCTGCGTTTTCAGACGAAACCCTGATCCAAGGAAATAACAGCGATGTGATTGAGCTCGGCGACGATCGTGCCGTTGTTTTGCATGTGCGTGAGCACAATGAATCAAGCTTGCAGCCGTTAGAAGAGGTTCGTGGTGAAATCGCTGCAATCCTGCGATCAGAGCTAGAGAAAGAACGCGCGAGTGCTTTAGGCGAATCCTTGCTAACAGCTTTGCAAAACGGTGAAAGCATCGATGACAGCATGAGCGAAAATGGCTTGCAGTGGATCGGTCAAAGCAACGCAACAAGAGATCAAGCTGGTCTGAATGGAGAGGTCTTACAGTCTGTCTTCTCAATGGCTAGCCCGGAAGAAGGTGAGACGGCTTTGAATGGCTTCACTCTTTCTAACGGCACTTATGTGGTGCTAGAGTTGCAGAACGTGTCTCGCGGTAGTTTGGCTGATTTAGAACTAGCAGAGCGTGCGACGATGACGAATACCTACATCGAGCGCACAGGTCGTGCTAGCTTTGACGCATTCCTAGCCAATACGCGCCGAAATGCAGACATCAGTAATAATCTTGAAGAGTTAGACTTTTAACGCTTAGTTTAATTTACTCACACCTGGGGTCAGTATTAATTGCTGCCCTGGGTGAATTAAGTCCCCGATATTGATTGAATTCAAACGTGCTAGCTCTTGCGCACTTAGCCCAACATTTCGGGCAATCCTCGCTAAAGTATCCCCTGAACGTACCAGATAAAAATCAGCCTCATCGGAGCTAGATTCGGAATCGACTCGTGCAAGGCTGTTTTGCGCCTGCAATTGCAGAGTTTGCCCAGGCTTGATTATGCTGTCAGTGTTAAGTCCATTCCATTGGGCAATGGCTGCAACGGTGACATTGTAACGATTGGCGATTTTCCACAGGCTATCACCGGATCTAACTTGATAGCGTGTAGGGGCGTCCGACTGGATTTGAGCGGTTGTATTGGCGCTATATTCTGGTGCGTTCGGAATAGAAATAGGCGAGCTGGAATTATAAGCGCGTGGAATTAAGAGCGATTCGCCCGCGATGATTCTGCTTCCCGAAATAGCATTGACCTGCTGTAGGACGCTTACTTGAGTTCTAAACTGCTGCGCAATTTTACCTAAAGAGTCTCCGTTTTGGACCACGTAACGATCCCAAGTGACATTGGTATTGCCTTTGTGATCTTCTAACGCGACGCTAAAGTGCTCGGCGACATCGATAGGGACCAGTAAGCTGTAAGGGCCATCAGGATGGGTGGCCCATTGGCGAAACCCAGGGTTGAGTTGGTACAAAGTCTCTGTATCAATACCTGCAATACTAGCCGCTAATGCTAGATCAAGCTGATAACCTACCTCGATTCTACGCACCGCTGGTGCGTTCTGAACTTCAGCGAGTTCTGTGCCGTAATGATCAGGGTCGGCCACTAAACGGCTTAATGCGATTAATTTCGGCGCAAAATCTTCGGTAATAGAGGGAAGGTTCAAGGACCAGTAGTCCACATCACGATCGCGCGTTTCATTTCTACTGATTGATTTACGCACGTTTCCTGGGCCCGCATTATAGGCGGCCAACGATAGAAGCCAGCTTTCATCAAACATTTGATTCAGGGTGGTCAAGTAATCCAAGGCTGCTGCTGTCGAAGCAATAGGGTCTCGACTGCCGTCGTACCACCAGTCTCGTTTAAGACCAAGTGTTGGAGCGGTATTCGAATTGATCTGCCAGAGCCCAATGGAGTTGCCCGGTGATACAGCGTTGGCGTTAAACGCGCTCTCGACAATCGGTAATAGGGCCAGCTCAGTAGGCAGGCCTCGACGCTCTATCTCTTCCACTATTTCAAATATAAAGGGCCGTGCACGCTCGGTCACAATCTTTAGGTAGTTTGGATTATTTTTGTAAAATTCGATTTGCTCATCAATGCGGGCGTTGTCGTAGTTATAAGCAAACTGTAAGCCTGCACCAATGCGGGCCCAAATATCCGTGAAGACTTCACTTTCTGAGCTAAATCCATCACCTGTTTCGATAGAAACTCGTGTGGCGGACTCACGTTGTGTGACAGAGCGTTGCGAATCGATAGTAGAGTCGATGTCATTAATATCGCTGTCGATGTTGCTACAGGCATTAAGAAAGGCAAGGCCGGCCATGACAAGGCAAAGGCGTTTAACACGGAAGCGAGCTTCCGGGCGTGTTGCTCTAGAGAGAGTCTTTTGAGTATGTGAGTTCGATGGCATTAATGAGATTCTTAATAAAAGTGAACTGATATCTAATGGAGGACGGGGTACACACGACCTAAAAATTGTCCTTCCACGCACGTAATTGGGCAAACGTTGTTGTGACATCCTGTACTTCTACGCGCGTATGCGCAGAGACTGTCTGTGCCACAGCATCTTTATGACAACGCAAAAAGGGATTGGTTCTATTTTCCCAATTAATTGTTGAAGGCAGGGAGGGGGTTCCCGCCTCTCGTAATTTCATTGTTGTCGCGATTCTGCCGGGCAGATCTTCATTGCTAGGCTCGGCGGCCAGGGCAAAACGTAAATTGGCCAGCGTGTATTCGTGAGCGCAATATACACGAGTGTCAGAATGCAGGCTGCTTAATTTTTTCAGCGATGCGAGCATCATAGGCGGGGTTCCCTCGAAGATGCGCCCACAGCCTCCTGCAAAAAGAGTGTCTCCACAGAACAGCATGGGAGCGTCATTGGCATCGCCGTCGACGTAGTAGGCAATATGATCCAAAGTATGCCCAGGAACCTCAATAACGGTTAGTTCGAGCCCTAGCACCTGAAAATGATCATCTTGTTTTACGCGGTGGCTGATACAATCGATCTTTGTAGAGTGAGGGCCATAGACCTCGGCTTCCGGGAATGCTGCTAGCAGGTCTTTGACGCCACCAATATGATCGGCATGATGATGAGTAATGAGAATGCACCCTATTGTGAGCCCCTCGTCTTTGAGAACGGCTAACACTGGGGCCGCATCACCTGGATCGACTATGCAGACACTCGGATTTTGGTCATTTTGTAATAACCAAATATAGTTGTCGTTGAAAGCGGGAATTGGCCTGATTTTTAGGTTCATAGCATTTGATTTAATTAGCAAAAGAAAGCAATGATAGAGTAGCGACGGCGTGGGATACACCAGTTTTCGTCCTCCACTTGATGTGTGTTTTATATCGTCTTGATAAAGTTACAGTTTTCCTAATATTGACCAAGAACAATCACGGTAGAGCGATGCGATTACTTGAGAGTTTCAGAAGCATTTGGCGTAAGCGCGGCGAGTTGCCGTTGCCGAGTGACGTGCATCAAGAAATGACGCAATGGTTAAACTCGCCATTAGGTCAGGCTCTTTTGCAATCCGAGGCGGCTATTTTAGAGCCAATTTTAGAGCGAATTTTTGGCTACCATTTCCTACAATTAGGCGTCAGTGAACATTCAATGTTGGCACCAAGTCCTATAGGTCATAAACTAATGTTTTTGCCGCAATGGGCGCCAAAGAATCCACATGTGGTTGCTAGTAACGAAGCTTTACCCTTGCAAAGCGAAAGTGTGGACGCCGTTCTTATTCATCATGCTCTGGAATACACCCCAGACAATCACCGATTACTGCGTGAAGCGTCAAGAGTGCTTATGCCTGGGGGCAAGTTGCTTATTGTCGGGTTTAACCCCTTGAGTAGTTGGGGCATGCGTAACGCTTGTCGCTGGCGCAATACTGCCCCTTGGGATGCTCGCTATATTACGAGCTCTCGTGTGCAGGATTGGTTGAAGTTACTGGAGTTTAGTGTCGACAAGGTGGAACATGGCGCCTATTTATTGCCCTTCGCTCATAATAAGGTCGTTGGCGCGGCCCCACGTTTCGAAACCATGGGGCAGAAATTCAAGGCACCGTTAGGCGCTATTTATGTGATTGTGGCGTGTAAACAAGTCATGCCTGTCACACCGATTATGCCACGTTGGCCGAAGTTGCCACGTCCAGTATTGGTAAGGCCTGTGAACGAAACCGCACGCACTAGGTCGCAAGTGGCTAAAGTTAAAACAAATTCATAAGCCCTTTGAATAGGGTTGTTACAAGGGAAGCAAAAAGTTTGTCAAATATAGTCAAGATGTACACCGATGGCGCTTGCAGAGGGAATCCAGGCAAGGGCGGGTGGGGAGCGTTACTCCGTTTTAATGGTCATGAAAAAACCTTCCACGGTGGAGAAGCACACACTACTAACAACCGTATGGAATTAATGGCAGTCATCGAAGGCCTGCGCGCTCTGAACAAGCCAGGATGTGAGGTTACTGTGTACAGCGATTCCAAGTATGTACTCAACGGTATTAGCGAGTGGATGCCCAACTGGAAGAAGCGGGGTTGGAAAACGGCTGCGAAGAAACCGGTGCTAAACGTGGATTTATGGCAGACATTAGATGCCTTGGCGGCTCTGCACCAGATGCGATGGGAATGGGTGAAAGGGCATAGCGGACACCCTGAGAACGACATGGCCGATGCTTTGGCCAATCGTGGCATCGACGAACTCCCTTAAATATCAATTGATAGAGACCATATGCGACAGATAGTACTGGATACCGAAACGACGGGCCTAGACCCGCAACAAGGACACCGTGTCATTGAGATCGGTTGTGTTGAGATTGAGAACCGCCGCCTGACAGGACGCCATTATCATTGTTACTTGAACCCAGATCGAGAAATCGACGATGGCGCGGTGCAAGTGCATGGGATTACCTCCGCGTTTCTGGCCGATAAACCACGTTTCAAACAAGTGGTGCAGGACTTTTTAGACTTTGTTCGCGGCGCCGAACTCGTTATTCACAACGCGCCGTTCGATATTGGTTTTCTCAATAATGAACTAAAGCTACTCAAGAGTGACTTCGAACCAGTCAATGAGATTTGCGGGGTTATTGACACCCTCGTTATGGCCCGTAAGAAGCATCCAGGCCAACGTAACAGTCTCGATGCACTATGTAAGCGCTATGAAGTGGATAACTCGCAGCGAGAGTTACACGGGGCCTTGCTGGACGCTGAGATCCTTGCGGATGTGTATCTTTTGATGACGGGCGGACAGACCGCCTTGCAACTCAGCAGTGATGAATCGGGGCAGGAAGAGCGCCTTGGGCAGAGTCGCCCTCGCGATTTATCTCGCGGGCCACTCTTGGTGGTCCAGCCAACGTCCGACGAAATGCAAGCTCATGAACAATTTCTGGCTCGTATTAATAAGCAAAGCAATGACCGATGCGTTTGGACTCTCAATGAGATGGGCGATTAAGTCATGAATACTGCACAGACCTATTTTTATCACGCCGGTGAGATGCGGGGCGATGAACAGGTAATCCTATTTCATAATGGAGAAGTGCTGCTGCGTAATCAGGAGTTTCTGTGGCCCAGTAGTGTCCTCGAAGAGTTACATGAGGATTGGTACCCATTATTGTATGTAGGGGAGTTCACTGATCGCCGAGTGGTGGCACTGAATCTGCCGACAGATTGGGTGCAAGATGACTTTGAAGTGGCCCGTGCTAGCCCAAGAGAGTTATTGCTTGCGCGTAACTTGCAAGACTTTACGGCGATAGGCCGCGCCAACCAATTGATTAACTGGTTTGATCATCACCGTTTTTGCGGTAAATGCAGTGCGCCAACTACCCCTCATGACAACGATAGAGCCCTAGTATGTACGGCATGTGATGGCCACTTTTACCCTCGAATTAACCCTTGTGTCATCGTACTTGTGACGAAAGGGGATGAGTTTTTGTTGGCATTGCACACGAAAGGGCGTGGTTCCTACTATTCTTGCCTTGCTGGTTTTATGGAAGTAGGCGAAACGCCAGAAGAAACAGTAAAACGTGAAGTAATGGAAGAAGTCGGCCTGACAGTGGGCAATATCCGTTATGTTAAAAGCCAATCTTGGCCGTTCCCTTCCCAATTGATGCTTGGATTCTTCGCCGATTACGAAGCGGGCGAAATTGAAGTGGATGGGATCGAAATTGAAAAAGCCCATTGGTACAGTGCGGGGGATCTTCCTCAAGTGCCTTCGGCGGGCATTAGTGTTGCAGGGCAGCTCATTGAGTTATTCTTGCAAGATATTCAACAGAACTAGTTTTAGCTCGAATTAAAGGAGAGAGTGCTTGGAGTACCTAATAGAATACGGTTTGTTTTTAGCGAAAGTGGCGACATTAGTGTTGGCGTTTGTTGTAGTGGTGAGTGCTATATTTTCTGCAGGGAGCCGCGGTAAGCGTGGAGCAAGCGCGGGAAAAGGTGACATTAGTATCTTGCGCTTGAATGATGAACTTGACGACATGCGTGACACTATGAGGAAGTCGATTCTCGACAAAGCCGATTTTAAAATAGAGCAAAAACTTGAAAAGAAACGCCTGAAGCAAGAAGAAAAAGACAGTAAGAAGAAGGCAAAGGCCCGTTTAAGCACGGATAATGAAGTTGAAGAAGAATATAGAAAAAGAGTTTATGTTCTTGATTTTGATGGCGATATAGAGGCTAGCGATGTCGAGTCGTTGCGCGAAGAGATCACGGCAGTGCTCTCGATGGCGACGCCAAGCGATGAAGTGATTCTTCGTTTGGAGAGCCCCGGCGGCATGGTACATGCCTACGGTCTTGCCTCGTCACAGTTACTGCGTATTCGTGAGCAGAACATTCCATTGACCATTTGTGTCGACAAGGTCGCGGCGAGTGGCGGTTATATGATGGCGTGTCTGGCGAGCAAAATAGTAGCAGCGCCTTTTGCGATGATCGGCTCAATCGGCGTCTTAGTCCAACTGCCCAACTTCCATCGTTTGTTGCGTAAGCATGATGTCGATTACGAGACCATAAGCGCCGGTGAATTCAAAACGACTCTAAGCACTTTCGGAGAAATCACACAGAAAGGCCGTGAAAAAGTTAAAGAAGACGTCGAAGAAATGCATACTTTGTTTAAATCATGGGTAAAGGAGCACCGTCCAGCTGTCGAGATTGATTCGATTGCGACTGGGGAAACCTGGGTCGGTATGCAAGCGTTGGAACGCAATATGATTGACCTAGTAAAAACTAGCGACGAAGTGATCGTAGCGGCCTGTGACGAAGCGGATGTGTTTGCTGTGAGCTACGATATTCGCCGCTCTATCGGTGACAAATTAGGTGCCGCTATTCACAAAACCGTCGATAGTACGATCATGACTTGGTGGAAACGTGTACGTGAGAACGGCTTTTACTCTTAATAGGATTGTCTATGACTGACTTGCCCACACACTTTAAAGCGCTAAGGGTCGAAGAGCTTCAAGACGGAGAGGCTTTGCGCTATCAAAGCGCTGTGGTTGAACGAGGCCTGGATGAGCTTACACAAGGGAATGTGCTGATCAAAGTGCACTACTCCTGCGTTAACTACAAAGATGCCTTGTCTGCCACAGGCAACAAAGGGGTTACTCGCCATTTTCCGCACACGCCTGGGATCGATGCCGCGGGCGTCGTGGTTGAATCTTCGGAAGCAGGGGTGCAAGTCGGGCAGTCAGTGATCGTCACAGGCTATGACCTTGGTATGAACACCTCTGGCGGTTTCGCAGAGTATATTCGTGTACCTGCGCAATGGATTGTACCCCTGCCGAAGGGCTTGAGCTTGTATGAGGCAATGGTATTGGGCACAGCGGGCCTCACAGCAGCGCTTTGCGTGGAGAAACTGCTAACCAATGGCTTGGAGCCTAGCCTCGGCGAAGTGCTTGTCACTGGCGCGACAGGAGGGGTTGGCTCCATCGCTGTGGCGTTATTGGCTCAACTGGGCTTTAACGTGACAGCGTGTTCAGGAAAAGCAGACTCCCATGAGTTCTTAAAGAGCTTAGGTGCAAGCACCGTGATTAATCGAGACGAGCTTCAGGCGCAAGGCTCAAGGCCTTTGCTCAAAGAGCGATGGGCTGGGGCGGTTGATGTAGTCGGGGGTGAGATGCTTTGGAACGTCATGAAGTCGTTGCAATACGGTGGAAGTGTCGCCTGTTGTGGTTTGGTAGGTTCGCCCAATATGGATGCGACAGTGTTTCCGTTTATCTTGCGCTCAGTAAATTTATTGGGCGTCGATTCAGTCTTAGTGCCACTGGCTCAGAAAACCGCAATGTGGAATCAATTGGCCACGGACTGGAAGTTGGAACAATTACCAATGCTTGGGCAAACGATAGGGCTTGACGCGCTGCCAGACGCGATTAATGCTTTATTGCAAGGGCAGGGTAAGGGAAGGATGGTGTTGGATTTAGGGCGCTAGAACAGCGCCCTAAAGTACTCAGGAAGCTCGACGTCTAAACAATGGCAGTGGTTTATCGACACTGACTTGATATCCGTCTTTGAAATCATCAAAAGCGCCCAATGCGGTTTCGACATTTTGATCATCACGCAGTAAAAATGCATCAAAACCGCAGCGCGCCATATAAAACAGCTGATCTCTTAACACATCCCCAATAGCGCGTATTTCCCCCTTAAAGCCTAGATTATTTCTTAGCTCTCTGGCTGAAGAATAAGCACGGCCGTCGGCAAAGCTTGGGAAGTTTAGGGCGATTAGTTCCAAGGATTGCAAGTCATCGGTTAGGGCTTCAGGGAGCTCATTACTATTGAGCCATACCGCGCATTTATGCGATCTTTGTTGCAAGGTCGATTTGTGCTCCTGCCAAAAACTCAAAGGCACGATAATCGCTTGATCGTTAAAAGCGGCGATCTCCTCAAGAGCGCTAATATCTTTCAGTAACGACCACTCATCGCTTACTAATGCTCTGTTTTTAATTAGCTTTGCCATAAACCTCTTCCTTAAACGGCGCGATCCCGATGCGATTAAACGTTTCAATAAAGCGTTCGCTGTCTAGGCGTTGGCGTAGGTAGACCGCAATAATTCTCTCAATCACGCCAGGAACGTCCTCTTGAGAGAAAGAGGGGCCGACAATTTGACCTAATGCGGTGTTGTTATCCGCTGAACCGCCCAAGGAGATCTGATAAAACTCAGCGCCTTTCTTATCGACTCCCAATATGCCGATATTGCCGACATGGTGGTGACCACAAGCGTTCATGCATCCGGAGATGTTCAAACTCAATTCACCGATTTCGCGTTGCAGCACTGGGTCGTCAAACTTGCGTTGAATAGACTCGGCAATGGGAATCGATTTTGCGTTAGCCAACGCACAGAAGTCTCCGCCAGGGCAGCAAATAATATCGCTTAAGAGCCCGACATTTGCAGTGCCTAGGCTTTGTGTCTTAAGTGCATTCCACAGTTCAAATAGAGCGTCTTGTTCGACATCAGCCAGAATTACATTCTGTTCGTGACTCACACGGACTTCCCCGAAGCTGTATTTGTCGGCCAGTGCCGCAATGAAACGCATTTGTTCAGCAGTGACATCCCCTGGTGCAGTGCCTGTTTTTTTCAAGCTTACTGTGACAATGGCGTATCCAGGCTTCTTATGGGCATCTACATTTTGCTGATACCAGCTAGTGAAAAGGACGTCTCGAGTCAGGGCTTCTTGCAAGGCAACGCTTTGTTGGGCCAAGGCTTTATAGTCTGGGTCATGGAAAAAGCTTTTGCAGCGCGCGAACTCTTCTTGGGTAAGAACAAGCGGTCCGCCTTTAATGGCCTGCCATTCTTTCTCTACCTTATCGCGGAACGCATCAACCCCAGTGGCTTTCACTAGGATCTTGATGCGTGCTTTGTATTTGTTATCTCGACGACCTTCACGGTTATAGACACGCAAAATGGCATCTAGATAAGTTAATAACTCATCCTTTGGTAGAAATGCGCGAATCTCTTTTCCGATGACAGGTGTGCGGCCAAGTCCGCCGCCGACAAGGACTCTGAATCCAAGTTCCCCAGCATCATTGCGAACAATGAATAAGCCGATGTCATGGACCTGTGTAGCCGCTTGATCATCCTTTGTGCCACAAACCGCAATTTTAAATTTGCGCGGCAAATAGGCGAATTCGGGATGGAAAGTCGACCATTGGCGAATAATTTCGCAATAAGGGCGGCTATCTTCTATCTCGTCTTTTGCACTGCCGGCAAATTGGTCTGTGGTCGTATTACGAATGCAGTTACCGCTAGTTTGAATGGAGTGCATCTCCACTTCTGCTAGGTGCTCTAGGATGTCAGGCACATCAACGAGGGCTGGCCAGTTAAATTGAATGTTTTGTCGAGTCGTAAAGTGTCCGTAGCCCTTGTCGTAATGGTCAGCGATATAGGCAAGCTTGAGCAATTGTTTGCTGGAAAGCATACCGTAAGGCACGGCGATTCGTAGCATTGGTGCCATGCGCTGGATGTATAGGCCGTTCTGCAGACGTAGCGGCAGGAACTCGTTATCGGCCAAATCACCTTTTAAGAATCGAGCTGTTTGGTCGCGAAACTGTGCAACGCGATCTTCGAGCATTTTGTGATCGTAATTGTCGTATCGATACATAGCTAAAATCTAGACTCAAAAAGAAGGGGGGTCGAAGCGGCAAAGGGCAGCGTCACCGTGTCTTCTTTAGATTAATTGGTGGCCGCATTGTAAAGCAAAGAGGCCGCTTTACGCTAGCGCGGCTCTTGTTTGACACCTTGCTGTCAGTTTAGGTGACTTTAAAGCATGTTTAGCTTGATTATGAAGGGCTAGGCTTTAAAATGCCGTGTTGTTTTTCGTCATTACTAATGGAATATCACTATGAGTCATCACGACACGCCAGAAACTGTTGAATATAATGAAGAGCTTGCCGATGCTAACAGCCGTGCAGATTTGCTGGCGATAGTGTCACTCGTGGCAATTGTTATTGTCATGGCGGTATTTTTCGTAAGCCGCTAATGGCTTAACGGCTTCGATAGAAAGAGCCAAAGTGGTGGATCAACCCTTTGGCTCTTGCCGTATTAGGGCAATACGGTGCTTACGACTATCACAAGGGTCAATATAAACAGGGCTGTAAAAATAAGGGCTGCTGCAATAAACCCTTTTACAGATCCATTCGCAAAATCTCTCTCTTTATTCTTACGATTCTGCACACCAAAACTGGCTTGCATCACGCTTAACATCATCTTCCAAAAAGGAACCTTTTTTTCTGGTTCTGTGCTGTTTTCTGTCTTTTGTTCTTCATTACTCATAATCCAACTCCTGCTTAAACAATGTTGGGACGTAACAAAACCTCTACTTCCTCTTCCCTAAGGCCTTTGCGCTCAGAGATAGATTCCACTTGGTCTTTGTCAATTTTGCCGACTGAAAAATATCGAGATTCAGGGTGTGCGAAATAGAAACCACTAACACTAGCAGCAGGGTGCATCGCAAAGCTTTCCGTAAGCTTCATCCCAATACTGCCGTCTATACCCAGTAAAGAGAACAGGGCGACCTTGTCCGAATGCTCGGGGCACGCTGGGTAGCCAGGGGCGGGGCGTATGCCTCGATATTTCTCTTTTAAAAGGTCGTCGTTGCTGAGATTTTCTTGATTGGCGTAAGACCAGTACTGAGTTCTCACTTTTAGATGCATGAGTTCGGCAAAAGCCTCTGCAAGTCGATCAGCCAAGGCCTTAACCATCAATGCATTGTAATCGTTGTTCTCCGACTGATATTTGAGCGCGAGCTCATCGGCGCCAATACCCGTTGTGACCGCAAAGCCACCCATATAGTCGGGAACGCCGCTATCGTGAGGAGCGATATAATCGGCAAGTGAAAGATTGGGAATTCCCTGTCCTTTTGTCGACTGTTGGCGCAAGAAACAGAAGCGGGCGGTCTCTTGCTCTCGATCATCGTTCTCAAACAAAACGACATCATTGAGATTTTGCTGTGCTGCCGGCCAAAAACCAATCACACCCTGAGCTTTGAGCAATTTGTTGTCGACGATATCTTTTAGCATTTCTTGAGCATCGGCGAACAGGTCACGAGCCGCTTCACCGACTACCTCATCTTGAAGAATCGCAGGGTATTTGCCTGACAAGCTCCAAGTGATAAAGAAGGGAGTCCAATCGATATAAGGCACTAAGTCCTCTAGAGGGAAGTCCTCGAACACCTTAGTACCTAGAAAACTAGGGGCTTCTGGCTTCGCTTTCTGCCAGTCAGTCTTGAAGGCGTTTTCATTGGCTGACACGAAACTGATAATATTTTTGCGGTGATCGCGATTGGCGTTGCGGGCACGTACAGCAATGTATTCTTCGTGTACTTTGGCTTTGAATGCCGCGCCACCGTCTTCACTTAGCAAATTACTGACAACTGTGACACTTCGAGAGGCATCAGGAACGTATACCGTAGAGTTATTGGTGTAGTTTTCCTCAATCTTCACGGCGGTATGCGCTTTGGAGGTTGTAGCACCGCCAATCAATAGGGGAATAGTAAACCCTTGGCGCTGCATCTCTTTCGCCACATGCACCATCTCATCGAGGGAGGGCGTAATGAGGCCACTAAGCCCAATAATGTCGACTTTTTCGGCAATAGCGGTCTGTAGTATCTTCTCACAAGGCACCATGACACCAAGATCGACGATATCGTAGTTATTGCATGCCAATACAACCGACACAATATTCTTGCCGATGTCATGAACATCGCCTTTGACTGTGGCCAGAAGGATCTTGCCTTTGGCTTTGATGACTTGGCCTTTTTTACTTTCCTCAATAAAGGGCAGCAAATAGGCAACGGCTTGCTTCATGACTCGTGCGCTTTTCACCACCTGGGGTAGGAACATCTTGCCGCTACCAAACAGGTCGCCAACAACGTTCATACCATCCATTAGCGGGCCTTCGATGACCTCGATTGGCATGGGGTAGAGCAAGCGGGCCTCTTCGGTATCTTGTTCGATATAGCGGGTAATGCCTTTTACAAGGGCATGTGAGATTCGGTCCCGCACATCCGCTTCACGCCAGGTGAGGTCTTCATGGCTCTCAATCGTGGACTCGCCATTGTACTTGGCCGCCACTTCCATCAAACGATCAGTGCCATCAGGGCGACGGTTGAGAACGATATCTTCGACACGCTCTTTGAGCTCGGCTGGGATTTCGTCATAGACAGTCAGTTGGCCTGCGTTGACGATCCCCATGCTGAGACCCGCTTTTACTGCGTAGTAAAGGAATACTGAGTGAATCGCTTCGCGCACTGAATCATTGCCACGGAAGGAGAATGACACATTACTGACGCCGCCAGAGATCAGCGCATGGGGCAGTTCGCGCGTGATGTATTCACAACTGCCGATGAAATCTACTGCATAGTTGTTGTGCTCTTCGATCCCTGTGGCCACCGCAAAGATGTTCGGGTCGAAGATGATGTCTTGTGGGGGAAAACCCACTTTGTCGACTAAGACGTCGTAGCTGCGTTTACAAATCGCGCATTTTTTCTCAAACGTGTCTGCTTGCCCGTTTTCATCGAAGGCCATGACGACAACAGCGGCACCGTATTGCATACAAAGCTGTGCTTTCTCGATGAACTCCGCTTCGCCTTCTTTCAAACTAATGGAATTGACGATGCCTTTGCCTTGAATGCAACGCAAACCGGTCTCGAGAATCTCCCACTTGGATGAGTCGATCATAATAGGGACGCGACTGATATCGGGCTCGGATGCAATCAATCGTAGAAAGTGCGACATGGCAGCATTGGAGTCCAACATGCCTTCATCCATGTTGATATCGATAACTTGCGCGCCGGATTCAACTTGTTGCAGAGCAACGTCAAGTGCGGTGGCATAGTCACCCTCGCGGATGAGTCGGGCGAAGCGTTTTGAGCCGGTAATATTGGTGCGTTCACCTACGTTGACGAACAAAGAGTCAGACGTAATATTAAAGGCTTCTAAGCCGCTTAGTCGGCAAGCAGGGGTGATCTCTGGAATCTGACGAGGCTTGTACTGTGCCACAGCATCCGCAATGGCACGAATATGCAGTGGTGTTGTACCGCAACACCCGCCAACTATATTGAGAAACCCGCTTTTAGCAAATTCATCAATGATATCAGCCATTTCCCTAGCGCTTTGGTCATACTCGCCGAACTCATTAGGGAGTCCCGCATTAGGGTGAGCCGAGACGTAGGTGCTGGCGATGCCGGATATTTCTTCGATATGTGGGCGTAACTGTGTCGCGCCTAGGGCGCAGTTAAAGCCGATAGAAATCGGCTTTGCATGGGCAACAGAGTTCCAGAAAGCTTCGACGGTTTGGCCAGATAAAGTACGGCCACTGGCATCGGTAATTGTGCCTGAAATCATGATAGGGATTTCGACACCGATTCGTTTGCTGTGTTCTTGAATGGCAAAAATCGCCGCTTTTGCATTCAAGGTGTCGAAGACTGTTTCGATCAGCAGAATATCGGCGCCGCCATCGACTAGGCCTTCTGCGCAGACAAGATAGTTCTCTACTAGATCATCGAATGAGGTGTTTCTGAACGCAGGGTCATTCACATCAGGAGAGATCGATGCTGTCCGGCTGGTCGGACCAACAACACCAGCGACAAAACGCGGTTTGTCGTCGGTACTTAATTCGTCACAGATTAAACGTGCCAGTTTGGCCGCTTCAAAATTAAGCTCATAGGCAAGGGCTTCAAGCTTATAGTCCGATTGCGACACGGCCGTTGAGTTAAACGTGTTGGTCTCAACGATGTCGGCGCCGGCTTCAAGATATTCTCTGTGAATCTGGGTAATGAGGTCGGGGCGGGTAAGCGTCAATAAGTCATTATTGCCAGCAAGGTCATCGGGATTGTCCTTAAAACGTTCCCCTCTGAAATCAGCTTCGCTTAATTTGGCGTTCTGAATCATAGTTCCCATCGCTCCGTCGAGGACGAGAATGCGATTCTTGAGTGCGTGCTTAAGGATATTTTGAGATTTCAATATTTGCATGATTTAAACCGCCGGACAGGGCACCTTGCTGAAAAGCGCGCATTCTAGCAGAACTGCGCCCCTGCGGCATGTGCAAATCACGTTTGAGGGAGGCAAGGCTTAATAACCTAGTAATTTAGTCTAGTATTTAATTTGCTCGCAACTTAGCGTAAACTGCGGCTATTCAATCTTAGCTCTCTAGGAAACCCTATGATCACGATTACTGAGTCAGGGCAAGAGTATCTTGCCGAGCTTCTCAGCAAACAAGACTGTGAAGGCATTGCTGTGCGTATTTTCATTTTGGATGCGGGCACGCCAAAAGCGGAAACCTGTATTTCTTTCTGTCGGCCAGGGGAGTCGCAAGAAAGCGACGAGTTGCGTCCGTACCCGGCGTTTAACGCCTATTTGGAAGCACGCAGCATTCCTTATTTGAAAGACGCTACCGTTGACTACTCAAAGGATTCGATGGGAGGTCAGTTAACAATCAAAGCGCCTAACTCTCGTCTGCCGCAAGTCAGCGAAGATAGCCCGATAGAAGACCGTGTCAATTATGTGCTCTATAACGAAATCAACCCAGGCCTTGCCTCCCACGGAGGAGTAGTGACGCTTGAGGAGATTTTCGAAGACAGTGTAGCGATTCTGAAATTTGGCGGTGGCTGTCAGGGTTGTGGCATGGTTGATTTGACACTAAAAGAAGGTGTTGAAAAGACTTTGCTAGAACAGATCCCACAATTGACGGCAGTCCGTGACATCACAGACCACAGCCAAACTGAAAACGCCTATTTTAAATAGTCAGTCGAGATTAGATTAATCGGGGTATCGGTCAACGAGCCCTTGATATAGGAGTTCTGGATAGCTTGGATCTGTCGCATTTAAGCTATCCATCAACTCTACTAAATGCTCGTTGTCTTCACGGCCATGCCAGAGCTTTAGATAAGTTCCTTCTTTGTAACCGAAATCCTGCCTGAAAAAATTCAAAACATTCTTGCTAACATATTGTCGAAACAAAGCGTCCCAGTCTAACTCACACTCCAACATAATCGCTTGAAATAGGGCGATATCGATTCGTTTCGCAGCAGCAAGGCCTATAAGCAACTCTAGCTTTTCGAGCAAGTTAAGCGAATTTAACGAGTACTGTGCTCCGTCAAATTCCACGGTGCTTTGCTTGTCGATATTGGCTACTTCTTGCAGCAGGAACAATGTCGCCTTTTCTTGATCATCTTCAGTATTCAATAATATCTCTGAAAGAATGAAGTGCCAAATGTCGATGATTTCCATCTGTAGTTGGGGTAGGTCGCAATCTTGCTTTTTCCACCACTTCCAACCGTGGTGCTCAATCGCTTCGGCGGCCTCTATGACCACGGCTCTTAAATAAGGGAAGCGTTTAGAGACCCAGAGAGGGTCAACCTTGGCATTCATGCGGGATTGGAGTGACAGCATTAGTTCGGCTTGCGTTGCGTGTAAAGAGCTCATGACTTCCTTGAGGTGGGATTAACTTTGTTGTTTTTGCAATGCGTCGAGCATGTCTTGACGACTGCGCCGCATATCTTGATATTTTAAATGTAATTGTGCTGTGTTCGAATCTGTTGGTGATCTTGGCTCCAAATTTTTCACCCAATGATCAATAAGCGCTATTTCCTTAGACAATTGCTCTTCGGCCAGATTTTTTAGGTCTGGATCAATGGTGACGGTTCCTGGAGTGCTGCGCTTGTCTTTCATTGCTGCGTCGTTTCCACCTTATCAACGATACTAACGTTACGAATACGACTTAATTTGGCACAGGCGTTTTAGGTGGTCAAGACACTCAGAATTAAAAAACAAGGTTTGTGCGTAAGTGCACGATTTATGCTCTATTTCAATGAATCTTGCAGCGTATCCCACCGATTTTGGTGGAGTTCGCGCATGTGGCGATGCTGTTTAGGTTCGCCCCAAGTTTGCGTCAACCACTTGATATCGGTCTTTGTTAACAAGTTTAAGTGTTCATAGCCTAAATCTGCATAGGGGCTTTCTAATGCCACAAAAGACTCAAATGCCACTCGTTTACTAGCGCTAACAGAGAGTGGTTTGCTGTTCTCGGTCTTGCCGTGAAAGAAATCGGCCAGTGCGACGAGCTGGTAAAGCTGTTCTAAGCTAGGGCTAATCTCTTTTTTTGCTTTTTTCTGATCGCGTATCTGAGCGCGAAGCACAAGGCAACTTTGCCTAAACGCTCCCATTTGCGGGAGTGCTGCATGACAACTTGCTAATGCACCCGTGTAGTCGCCGCTGGCTTGTTGGGTGCGGCTTAGCTCTAACCATTGATCCGAGGCTTGGGCGGGGGACGCGAAGTCTTTCTCAACTGTCGTTGGTGTGACTACGGGAGTCAGTGTCGGTTCAGCTTTATCGGTGGGCGCAAGGCCGAGAATATCTTCTGGCCCTGTTAACTCTTCATCATTAGATTCGCGTAACTCAATTGGAGGAAGAGGGACTCGACGGTCCACTGACTCTTCGTTTTCTTTTTGCTGATATCGATGCAGAACCCATACGATGAGTATGAGTAGAGCGATTCCTGCAATTACGCTAAGTCCTACAAATAGCAAAACGTGACTCCAATGTGCTTCTCGATGGTCGCTTGGGATACGACATTAATGAGTTTTAATACGTTGTTCAACATCTATACAATTTTAGCAATCTATAACTCTTTGGTCGATTAATGATTACTAATGTTGACAGGGATATAGGCTTATCGCTTACAATGCCGCCGCGCTAGTCACTTTGAAAGGTGATAATGCAGTTCTCTTACTTACGTTAGACGTTTAATTTTTAAGTTTTATAAATTAACGCTTGACGAGAACGAGTAGGGTACCTAAAATGCGCCGCTTTCTGCCTTTAGGTAGAAAGATTGTTTGACTCTAGTCCCCTTCGTCTAGAGGCCTAGGACACCTGGTTTTCATCCAGGCAACAGGGGTTCGAAACCCCTAGGGGACGCCATTTTTAAAAGCCTGACTTTTGTCAGGCTTTTTTTTTGCTTTAAATTTCTACGCACTTACTCATCTCCGACATTGATGCATCTTGTCAGTCAATAGCGTGTCCCGCTTCCTTTTGTTATGATTGGGCCGCTTAAGCGACTTGAGTTTTCGCACTCAATTCCCTGCCTCTATCACCACGCCAAGAAGTAAAAAGTATGACGAGCGCCATATCGATTACGAATCTGCACAAGACCTACGCCAATGGGTACCAAGCATTAAAGGGAGTCAATCTCGAGGTAGAGGAGGGTGACTTCTTTGCATTGCTAGGCCCAAATGGTGCCGGGAAATCGACGACCATTGGAGTGATCTCAACACTGGTCAAACAAAGCTCTGGCAATGTCGCCGTGTTCGGAAAGGACGTCGCTACCAATGTCTACGAGACGAAACTCGATTTAGGCATTGTTCCTCAGGAAGTCAATTTCAGCCTGTTTGAGAAAGTGGGCGATATCGTTACCACTCAAGCGGGCTATTACGGATTGCCCCGTGCATTGGCTCGTGAACGCACTGAGAAATATTTAAAGAAATTGGGCTTGTGGGATAAACGCGATAACAGAGCCCGTATGCTCTCCGGCGGCATGAAGCGCCGTTTGATGATTGCGAGGGCCTTAGTGCATGAGCCAAGACTGCTCATTCTTGACGAGCCTACAGCTGGTGTTGATATAGAGCTGCGCCGATCAATGTGGGAATTCTTACAAGAGCTCAATAGCAATGGCACTACGATAATTCTAACGACGCATTATTTGGAAGAGGCAGAGACCTTGTGCCGAAATATTGCGATCATCGATGAAGGGCGCATCATCGAAAATACGAGCATGAAGAAACTGCTTAATAAACTCGATTCACAAACGCTGGTATTTGATCTGCGCGATGAATTGTCGCAATCACGATTCGAAGAACTAGCCATTCCCCGCAGCAAACTCATAGATGCACACAGTTTCGAAGTCGATTTGGGCAAAGATGAAGATATCAATGGGGTGTTTGAGCATTTGCAGTCACAAAACATTGCAGTCAAAGCGATACGAAACAAAACGAATCGTTTAGAGCAGTTATTTATAAATCGTTTAAATGGCGTTTAACGTCACCACTATTGAATTTAGGTCCGCTATCTATGCTGTCTAATTACAAATTTATCGCGTTCGAAACGATTTTAATAAAAGAGATTAGGCGCTTTGCGCGAATATGGGTGCAAACTCTCGTACCTCCTGCGATTACTATCGGTTTGTACTTCTTGATTTTCGGAAATCTTATTGGTCGTCGAATAGGGGAGATGGGGGGCTTTGATTATATGGAGTTCATTGTTCCTGGCTTGATCATGATGGCCGTTATTCAAAACTCTTACGCAAATGTCACGTCGTCCTTTTTCAGCCAAAAGTTCCAACGCAGTATCGAAGAGCTGATAGTTTCGCCAGTGCCTAACTATGTCATCTTAGGCGGCTTTATAGCGGGCGGGGTTGCGCGAGGTTTGGCGGTCGGGTTTATCGTCACGTTAATGTCGTTCGTATTTACGGATCTAAGCATTCACAACCTACCTATCACTATTCTTGTGGTGTTAATGACGGCGATTGTTTTTTCCTTAGCGGGATTTCTTAATGCACTATTTGCCAATAGCTTTGACGATATCTCGATTATTCCTACCTTTGTCTTAACGCCATTGATTTATCTTGGTGGGGTTTTTTACTCAGTAGATTTGCTGCCGAATTTCGGTAGGATCATCTCCTCGTTTAACCCTATTTTTTATATGGTTAACACCTTCCGATATGGAATTTTGGGTTCCTCCGATGTCAATATTTATTGGTCTATTGGCATGTTATGTGTGTTTGTTGGCATTCTCTTTGCCATTTGTATGTTTCTATTGAACAAAGGCACTGGTTTAAGACACTAATAAATTATTGAGTAGTATTTATGAAGGAAAACCCCCTAGGAAAGACGAGTGATTACCCCTCGCACTACAATCCGGAATTACTTTTTCCAATTCCTCGCGCACCTAATCGAAAAAGCCTCGGAATTGAGTCTAATGAGCTGCCGTTTCGTGGCTATGATTTGTGGCGCGCCTATGAGGTATCTTGCCTCAACAATAAAGGCAAGCCACTAGTGGCAACGGCCGAGTTCATAGTCCCGGCAAACTCTGAATTTATTATCGAGTCAAAATCGCTAAAGCTTTACCTGAACTCTCTGAACAATACTCGCTTTACTAATTTGGAGGACTTGCAGGAGACCATTGGTACCGATTTATCGGCCATCGCTGGCAGCACCGTCATCGTGCAGCTGAATCATTTGAATTCGACAGAGGGCTTTACCATTAGCCGCCCTGATGGGATCTGTCTCGATGATTTAGACGTTAAGATGGATTCTTACACGCCTAATGTGGAGTTACTAAGCTGTCGTTCGAGTGAGATCGTTGAGGAAACGGTTTTTTCGGATCTCTTTAAATCGAATTGTCCTGTCACCGGTCAACCTGATTGGGGCAGTGCCATCGTGCATTACAAAGGCCCAGCCATTAATCACGAGGGCTTGTTAGCGTATTTGGTATCGTATCGCCAGCACGAGGGCTTTCACGAAGATTGCACCGAGCATGTATTCCAAGACCTCATGAAAATCTGTAAACCAGAGTCCTTGAGTGTGGCAATACACTTTCTCAGGCGAGGGGGGCTAGAAATTAACCCTGTGCGTAGTACCACCCCTATACAGATTGAGTTTCCTGCTAATCGCTTTTTGCGCCAGTAAGCGCTCAGCTTGTAATTGCGTGTGGGCTGTTATAAAGTGTCGCGCCTTCAAATAGCAGTATGAAGACGTTGTAATTAACGGTGAGGTGTCCGAGTGGCTTAAGGAGCACGCCTGGAAAGCGTGTATAGGTTTATCCCTATCGAGGGTTCGAATCCCTCTCTCACCGCCACAATCAAGTCCTGCAATCCCTATAGATCCGTTCTCGCCATAAATCTCCTATTTGCACGCATCCTATGCAAGTCGACGCTTGATTAAGGCCGCAGTTTTCACCATAATGCACGGCTGTGATGGCACTAACTAGTGTTTCACGTTTGATGGTATCTCTTGTTGGTCCCCTCGCAATGATAAGCTGTGAACTCCGCCAGGCCCGGAAGGGAGCAACGGTAATAGCTGACTCATGTGCCGTGGTGTGGCTGGCAGGAGATACCTCCAACTCTAAGGCGTTTTCATTACGTCGCATTGCTGTTAGATACGCCCTTTGATATTGACCGGAATCAGATGACTTACCAGGTATTGGCGAGAAAGTGGCGACCGAAGTCCTTCAGCGACATGGCTGGCCAAGAGCATGTGCTTCAAACTCTCGTCCATGCATTAGACAATCAACGTCTCCATCATGCGTATTTATTCACTGGGACTCGCGGCGTCGGCAAAACGACTATCGCGCGCATCTTTGCGAAATGCCTCAACTGTGAACTCGGCGTAAGCTCCACTCCCTGTGGTAAGTGCTCCGCTTGTACCGATATTGGCGAAGGTCGATTTATCGATCTCATCGAAGTCGATGCGGCCTCGAAAACCAAAGTAGAGGACACGCGAGAATTATTGGAGAACGTCCAATACGCCCCTTCGGTTGGTCGTTATAAAGTCTATCTCATCGATGAAGTGCATATGCTGTCTAACCACAGTTTTAATGCATTACTAAAAACCCTTGAAGAGCCGCCACCCCACGTAGTGTTCTTGCTAGCCACGACAGATCCGCACAAGTTGCCCATAACTATTCTGTCACGCTGCCTCCAATTCAGTTTAAAGAATTTGAGTCCACAGAAAATCGTAGAATACTTACAATCTGTGTTGATCGCTGAGCAAATCCCGTTCGAAGAGGGCGCTTTATGGAACATTGCTAAAGCCGCACAAGGCAGTATGCGTGACGCACTCACCTTGTTAGATCAAAGCATTTCGTTCTGCGCTGGCAATGTTACCGAGGCCGAGGTCAGCACCTTATTAGGCACGCCAGACCAAGCGTTGATCCTAGAGATCATTGAGGCACTCAATGCTGAGAACGCGAGCGAATTACTCGAAATAGTCAGTGTGATCGCCTCGCGCTCATTCGACTATTTCATGTTGCTCGATAATCTATTGGCATTGCTACACCGTATTGCCGTCGCACAACTGGTCCCTGGCGCTGTTGATAATAGCCAGGGCGATCGCGAACACATTATTAATATCGCTAAGAAGCTGACCGCCGAAGAGGTCCAGCTTTATTATCAAATTGCCCTCAATGGCAAAAAAGATATGAGTGCTGCATTTGACGCCCGCATGGCATTTGAGATGCTACTGCTACGAATGTTGGTATTCTCGCCGCAAGCTCCAGATCAGTCGCAACTTAATGCGGTCATAGACTCTGAGCCCACCCCAGAGCAAAAAAAAAAGACTAACCTAGACTCGGAGCCAGAGCCAGAACGTCAGCCAGAGCCTGAACCAGAGTTAGCGCAAGTGGCTATTCAAACGCCTGCAGACACCCACATTCCCCCTGCGATTGATGCCATTGCGCCTCAAGAAGACTACAGCAGGGAACCATCAGCACCGGTGTCTATTCCCGAGCCAAGCCAAAACGCTTCTCAGCCTGAGTCTATCGACTCAATTACGGCCGAAGAATCGGCTGTACAGGATGAACCCGAACCCACTCCCGTTGTCGAAGAGGTATCTGATAGCCCTAGCCCGAGTTTTGCTGGCAACGGTCAATGGCACCAAGTGGTCAGCGAGCTAGGGATCACCGGCATTACAGGTAACCTTTTGGCCAATTGCGTGCTTGAGTCGCACAGTGAAGATACGATTACGCTTGTGTTGGATACGACCCAAAGCGCTCTGTATAACGAGGAGCACGGTAGGCGAATTAAACAAGCGCTAAAAGAATACTATGGTGCAGCTTATACCATTGAGCTTCGTACTGGAGAGATCAACACAGAGTCTCCCGCCCAGTACCAAGCACGCCTGCGTGCAGAAGCCTTAGACAATGCACGCGCGGAATTTGAAAACGATAAACACGTCCAAGCGCTAATCGACACTTTCTCTGCACACATAGTGACTGATAGCGTAAGCATTATTAACGAGGTGAAGAAATGACAGATTTGAATGCATTGATGCAACAAGCCAAGCAAATGCAAGAGCAGATGCAGAAAGCTCAACAAGAAGCGGCGAACACCGTTTATGTTGGTGAATCAGGCGCTGGTCTCGTCAAAGTGCACATGAATGGCCGTCACGATGTGAAACAAATCGAACTCGACGATGGTTTATTGGGTGAAGATAAAGACGTGATTGAAGATTTAATTGCAGCTGCGGTAAACGATGTTGTGAAAAAAATCGAAGAAAACAATCGAGAGAATATGTCAGGAATGGCTGCAGGAATGAACCTTCCAGCAGGATTCAAACTGCCTTTCTAATGAGTGATGGAACCTCGATCTATGTTTGCTAGCCCTTTAATCGAAAAATTGGTGGAGTCTTTACGATGCCTTCCAGGCGTTGGCCCAAAATCGGCACAACGTATGGCGCTGTATTTATTAGAGCGTAATCGAGAGGGCGGGCGACATTTAGCGATCGTGTTAGAAGAAGCGCTATCACGGGTAGGTCACTGCCAACGTTGTCGGACACTCACGGAAGATGAGTTTTGCCGAATATGTACCAACACTAGTCGTAATCCAAGTTTACTTTGTGTGGTTGGATCTCCTGCGGATGTACACGCTATTGAGCAAACAGGAAGCTATAAAGGCTATTACTTTGTATTAAGGGGACACTTGTCTCCCATTGACGGTATTGGTCCAGAAGAGATTGGCATTCCTGAACTCATCAATAATCTGCAAGAAAATCCCGTTGAAGAGGTCATATTAGCGAGCAACCCGACAGTAGAGGGTGAAGCAACAGCCTATTACATCGCGGAACAATTAAAACGTTTCGACGTCCTTATTTCACGAATAGCCCACGGCGTGCCTGTGGGAGGAGAGCTAGAATTTGTTGACGGAGGAACGCTGAGTCACGCGTTCAATGGCCGGCAAATTTTGCGACAATTATGACTGCCGACACCGTTTCGATTTCCCCCCCAATATACGTCACCGACAATCAAGTGCTCGCGCAATTATGCGAACGCTGGCTACAACTAGATCTCATTGCGCTGGATACCGAGTTTGTGCGAGTAGATACCTTTTATCCTCGTATCGGCCTCATCCAAGTGGGTGACGGGGACAATAACTATCTGTTAGACCCATTGAAGATCGACGAATGGGACAGCTTTATAGCGCTTTTGGCCAAACCTAGCATCATCAAAGTCTTGCATTCATGTTCTGAAGATTTAGTCGTGTTTAAAGAGTTCTTTAACCAAATGCCGATCCCTATGTTTGACAGCCAGAAAGCCGCGGCGTTTCTTGGCTACGGGTATAGCATCAGTTATCAGAACCTCGTGAAAGAAGTGCTCGACGTTGAGGTGAGTAAAGATCAAACACGCTCAGACTGGACGCGTCGGCCATTGACGGAAGATCAATGTAATTACGCCGCTTTAGACGTAGCCTATTTACCAACGATCACCAAGTTTCTCCAAGAGGAGCTTGTTAAGGTCGGCCGTTTAGAGTGGCTGCAGCAAGAATGTGAGCAGATGTTGATGACTGCCTCACCTGATGCCGCGCAGATTGCTTGGCGTGACTACTATTTGAGTTTAGGCGGTGCGTGGCGGCTCAATGATTCTCAATTAGAGGCGCTGCAACGTTTGTGCGAATGGCGCGAACAAGTAGCTCGTAGCCGCAATAAGCCACGTAGCTGGATAGCCAAAGATGCAGAGTTAATCGCGATTGCGGACAGCTTGCCCAAAGATACAGCTCAATTAAGTGCGATTGCTGATTTGCCTCGCCCATTAGTTAGCCGCGACGGTGATGAGATATTGAGCTTAGTGGCTGCGCCTCATTCAGGCCCTGCAGTAAATCCTGAGCTTATTGAACAACCCTTAGATTCTCAAATGCGTAAAACACTCAAACAATGCCAAAGTATCGTACGCCTTGAAGCAGAGAAACTCGATATTGCCCCTGAGCTATTGGCGCGAAAAAAACAGCTACTGCCCCTAATCGGTTTGTCTCAACGTAGCCAAGACTTCGAATGGCCTGAGGAGTTGGGCGGGTGGAGACGAGAGTTTCTGGAGAGCGCAATTCGTAAGGTATTAAGCCAGAGCCATTAACATGACTACAACCCCCGAATCTAACCCGCAATTATCCGAACGTTTTTGGGAGCTTCCTCTTGAATCGCTGAACCGCGATGAATGGGAGGCCCTATGCGATGGCTGTGGTCGCTGCTGCTTAAAAAAACTTATCAACAGCAAAGACGAAACCGTTCATTACACCCGTGTTGTGTGCCAATACCTCGACACTGAGCGTTGTGCGTGTACCGCGTATGGTGAACGACAAAAATTAGTGCCTGACTGCTTAGTGCTCGACTTAGAGATGTTAGAAGAACTGCACTGGATTCCAGATACTTGTGCCTATAGACTGCGTTATGAGGGTAAGCCATTGCCAGATTGGCATCCGCTGATTGCGGGTTCGCGCGCAGCCATCAACGCACAGCAAATTTCGGTAACAGGGAAAGTGATCTCGGAGGAGTTTGTGCACGAAAAGGGGTTGGAGGAACATATCATTCGTTGGGTAGAGGCCGCATGTTAGATCTATATGATTATATTGTTGGTTGGGCTGTCTATTTAACGGCGGGAACATTGTGCTATATGATTTTTTATCGCTTCACTGGCGTTATTAAAATCAAGCCAATAGCGAACACACTGCGAGCTATATTGATCGCTTTGATGTTTACCCCTTGGTATGTAAGTCCTGAAGCAGATCTATTGGCGCCTGCGCTAATGGTGATCATGCTGGATTTAGTCACTGTTGGTGGCACTACTTTCGTGCGGGCACTTGTGCCGCTCTCTCTTGCTATCGTCTTTGCTATTGTAGTGGCACTAAGCGTGCCGCTCATCAAGCGTTTGTTCAGTCGCGCTAAGAAAACACCTGCATCCTCAAGTTAAAGTTAATTTCTATCACTTTACGAAAGGGCATGCGCAGACAATGAAGAAATTCGAAGGCACAGAGCAGTACGTTGCCACCCCCGATTTACAGATGGCGGTCAATGCGGCCGTAAGTCTTCAACGCCCACTCCTGATCAAAGGAGAGCCTGGAACAGGCAAAACCATGCTGGCTGAGCAAGTAGCTCAAGCACTAGGTTATCCGCTTATCCAATGGCATATCAAATCCACCACTAAAGCCCAGCAAGGCTTATATGAATATGATGCGGTGTCACGCTTACGTGATTCCCAACTGGGTGATGACCGGGTACACGATATTGGCAACTACATTCTTAAAGGGAAAGTATGGGAAGCGTTTGCCTCTGAGGAGCCCGTAGTCCTGTTGATAGATGAAATAGACAAGGCGGATATCGAGTTCCCCAATGACCTATTGCTCGAGCTGGATAAGATGGAATTCTTTGTCTACGAAACGCGCCAGCGTATAAAGGCAATCCATCGTCCTGTCATTATTATCACTAGCAACAATGAGAAAGAGTTACCCGATGCGTTTCTACGTCGGTGTTTTTTCCACTTCATCAATTTCCCTGATGCCGTAACCATGGAAAAAATTGTTCACGTCCATTACCCCCATATCAAACAAGATTTGCTTCGGCAGGCTATGGAAATTTTCTTCGACATCCGTAAAGTGCCAGGGCTGAAAAAGAAGCCGTCTACTTCAGAGCTTATTGACTGGTTAAAGTTGATTTTGGCAGATGATATTCCCGAAGATATCCTTAAAGATCATGAGAATAAAAACGCGATTCCCCCTTTGTATGGCGCTTTGTTGAAAAACGAACAAGATGTTCATTTACTGGAGCGTCTGGCGTTTATGCATAGAGCCAAGCGCTAAGCCCATGCTTATTCAATTTTTCCAAGCCCTGCGCGCTGAAAAAATTCCTGTAACTTTATCCGAGCTTTTCGCACTCCTCGAATGCTTAGATAAGGGAATTGTGTTCGCAGACCGTGATGATTTCTACTTCCTGGCTAGGTTATGCATGGTTAAGGATGAGAAATACTTCGATCGCTTTGATCGTGCCTTTTCCAAATATTTTAAGACGCTCTCACAGTTCGATGATGTGTTAGAGGCTCTGATTCCAGAGGACTGGCTGCGTAAGGAGTTCGAATCCAGCCTAAGTGATCTGGAAAAATCCGAGATCGAAGCGATGGGGGGGCTTGAAAAACTATTCGAAGAGTTCCGTAAACGCTTAGAGGAACAAAAAGGCAAACATCAAGGCGGCAATAAATGGATTGGCACGGGTGGTACATCACCCTATGGTGCCCATGGCTATAATCCCGAAGGGATTCGTATAGGGCAGGGCGAGTCGCGTCATCAACGTGCTGTTAAAGTATGGGATAAACGTTTGTACCGAGATCTCGATGACGATGTTGAAATCGGGACTCGTAATCTCAAAATGGCTTTGCGACGCCTGCGTAAGTTTGCGCGCACCGGAGCAGAGGATGAATTGGACATCTCTGACACCATCAATTCAACGGCACGCAATGCGGGGCTACTTGATATAAAAATGGTGCCAGAGCGGCATAATTCGGTGAAAGTCTTAATCTTTTTTGATGTAGGCGGCTCGATGGACCCTTATGTGCGAATCTGTGAAGAGTTGTTCTCTGCGGCACGCTCTGAGTTTAAACACTTGGAATACTTCTATTTCCATAACTTCCTTTATGAGTCTGTTTGGAAGAAAAGCCATCGCCGAGTGGCAGAGTCCACCTCCGTCTACGACATCCTGTACCGTTACCCAAAAGACTATAAAGTCATTTTTGTAGGGGATGCGACAATGGCCCCCTATGAGATTAGTCACGTTGGTGGCAGTATAGAACATTACAATGAAGAGGCTGGCGCTACGTGGATGACACGGCTGACTGAGCGCTTCGATAACCTCGTTTGGCTTAATCCGGTGAGCAAAGACTACTGGGAACACAATTATTCCATCGAATTGGTACGCGAACTGGTAGAGGATCGTATGTTTCCACTCAGTGCGAATGGTTTAGAAGAGGCAATGGCATTATTGAGTGGTAAAAATAGAAAGCCACCTGTACCTCTTCGCAATGATTAGCGTTAATGATTCGATTAAAATGAGACGAATATTATGACTGCAGCGCCAATGATCGACATGGTCGATGATCTAGACCCTGAACGATTCTCACATTTATATGAGATGTACACCTTTGCCTTCAAACACTATGGTGACAAACCTGCATTTACAGCGTTAGGCCATACCATAAGCTTTCGCGAACTAGAGACGCTTAGCAATGAGTTTTGTCATTATTTAGTACACAAGACCTCTTTGAAGCCAGGGGACCGAATTGCTATACAACTACCCAATGTGCTCCAGTTTCCGATCGTGGCCATTGCGGCGGTAAAGGCTGGCCTTGTGCTCGTGAACACCAATCCTCTCTATACCGAGCGTGAGATGGCGCACCAGTTTGTTGACTCGGGTGCAAAAGGCATCGTGATACTGAGTAATTTCGCGAGCAAACTTGAAAGCATTTTGACGCACACTCAAATCGAAACAATCGTCGTAACGGACGTTGGCGATGCATTGCCTAGTTTGAAACGTTTTGTGGTTAATGCAGGAGCCAAATATTTGAAAAAAATGGTCCCCGCATACAATTTGCCCAACGCTGCTAAATGGGTCGATATCATTGACGGTAAGACCTCCTACGCTGATGAACCTTGCGTAGACTCAGGGACAGATCTGGCTATCATTTTGTATACCGGAGGTACCACTGGGGTTTCTAAGGGCGCCATGCTCACACATAAAAACTTATTGGCAAATATGGTGCAGTTGCGGGCCGCCAGTAGTCGTGTGATACGTGATGGAGAAGACAGTATCATTGGCCCTTTGCCGCTTTATCATACCTATGCTTTTATGATGCACTGCCTCGCCATGGTCTATGCGGGAAATCACAGCATACTCATCCCTAATCCACGCGATGTGGATGGCCTGGTGAAAGTCTTAAAAGACACGAAGCCGAATGGATTCTTGGGAATCAACACCCTGTATTTAGCGATGTGTCGACATGACAAGATAGAAGACGTCGATTTTAGCCAATTACGCTTTTGTGCTGCGGGAGGCATGGCGCTAACTGTAAGCGTCGCTAACGAATGGACGCGCATTACAAAATGCGAAGTATTTGAAGGCTATGGCCTTACCGAATGCTCCCCAGTGGTATCCGTTAATTTGCCTGGGCAAGTAAAACTGGGAACTGTGGGTTTTGCAGTACCACTGACACAGTTACAGGTGGTGGATGACGATGGACAGGTTCTGCCAGAGGGAGAAAAAGGTGAGTTGTGGGTCCGTGGCCCGCAAGTGATGAAAGGCTATTGGAACCAATCTGAGGCGACCGCGGAATCATTAACCGCCGATGGATGGTTTAAAACGGGAGACTTTGCTCAGATAGACCCAGAGGGGTATATCCGCATCGTTGATCGCAAGAAAGAACTCATTCTCGTGTCGGGGTTCAATGTCTACCCAAGTGAAGTCGAAGAAGTAGTGAATGAACATCCAGATATATTTGAAAGCGCCGCCATTGGGCTGCCTTGTGAGAAAACCGGTGAGAAAGTAAAATTATTTGTTGTTAGTCGCAACAGTAATCTCACTGCGGCCGATGTCATTAAACACTGCAGAGCCAGCCTCACTGCTTATAAAGTACCGAAAGAAATAGAGTTCGTAGACGAGCTTCCGAAATCCAATATTGGTAAGGTTTTACGGCGCGAACTGCGCGAAAAAGAGCTAGCCAAGCTAAAAAGTGAAGGGTAGTAAGTCACTTCCTATCACTGATGTAGAAGGATCGAACTGAGTGCAGGTTTCATTAGAATCACTGATCGCCAATTGTATGGTGGCAGATCAACATCCTTTTCGAATGGCGATATCTCGTCTGAGGAAAGCGCAGAAGTCGACTCGTGATGAGTCTGACAACGAGAAAGCCCTTAAAAAACGGATGCTCGCCTCGATCCAACGTGTGGAGAAACGTCGCGCCACTATTCCCTCTATTCAATACCCAGAGGAGTTGCCGGTTTCTCAAAAACGCGATGATATTATTAAAGCATTGCAGCAACACCAAGTCATCGTTTTGGCTGGCGATACAGGCTCTGGTAAAACGACCCAACTTCCGAAATTATGTCTTGAACTAGGCTATGGTGCCAAAGGCCTTATTGGCCACACGCAACCAAGACGAATCGCAGCGCGAGCAGTCGCCACGCGTATTGCTGAAGAGGTCAATGTCCCACTAGGCAAGAGCATTGGTTATCAGGTGCGTTTCACCGATAATACTGACGATATGACACTCGTGAAATTGATGACCGATGGCATTTTGCTGGCGGAGATTCAACAAGACCGATTCCTCAACAAATACGAAGTACTCATTATTGATGAAGCCCATGAGCGTAGTCTCAATATTGATTTTCTTTTAGGATTTTTAAAGCAGCTCACGGCTAAACGAAAAGATCTAAAAGTGATTATTACTTCGGCCACAATCGATGTGGAAAAGTTCTCCAAACATTTCTCCGATGCGCCAATTGTTTCCGTATCTGGACGCACGTTTCCTGTCGATATTATCTATCGACCTTCCGAGCCCGAGAACGACGATCCTATAAATGAAGGCGTAGTCTCGGCACTAGAAGAAATCGAACGCATGGAGCGTAGCGAGAGGAAAGGGCCGGGGGATGTGCTTGTTTTCCTTAGTAGTGAACGTGAAATTCGGGACCTTGCCCTAGAGCTGCGAAAGCTTCAGTTACGCAATAGCGAAGTGCTACCTTTATATGCACGACTCACTCCTGCCGAACAGAATAGAATTTTTGCGCCCCATCGTGGTCGACGAATCATCCTCTCTACCAATGTCGCAGAGACCTCACTCACGGTGCCCGGTATTGTCTACGTTATTGATACGGGTTATGCACGAATATCGCGCTATAGCGTGCAAAGCAAAGTGCAACGATTGCCGATAGAGAGAATCTCCCAGGCCAGTGCTAATCAAAGAGCCGGGCGGTGTGGACGTGTCAGTCACGGCACCTGTATCCGCCTATTCAGCGAGGAAGACTTCAACAGTAGACCTGAGTTCACCGACCCTGAGATTCAACGTACGAACCTTAGCGCTGTTATCTTGCAAATGCTAATGCTCGGACTTGGTGAGATTGATGATTTCCCCTTTCTCGATATGCCCGAACGTAAAGCGATAAATGATGGTTTTAAACTATTGTTTGAACTCGGTGCCATTAACAAACAACGCGTTATGACAAGTGTTGGCCGGAAAATGGCGACGATCCCAGCCGATCCGCGTTTAGGTAGAATGCTGATAGAGGCTGCGTCAAGATCATGTTTGCAAGAGTTGCTCATCATTGTCAGTGCCATGAGTGTGCAGGACCCGCGTGAAACACCCGCGGAAAAACGACAAGCCGCTCGTGAGATGCACAAGGAATTTTCCCACCCAGAATCAGACTTTTTATCCTGGGTACTTCTGTGGTCAAGTTTCGAGAATCAACGACAAACTCTGAAGCAAAACGCCTTACGCCAGTACTGTAAAAAACACTTTCTCTCCTATCTAAGGATGCGAGAGTGGCGAGAAACCCATAGGCAATTACACCTTACTTGTCAGCAGTTGGGGTTTAAAGAAAACCGCCGTGCAGACAGCACACAAGACAATGTAGAAATCGATTACGAAGCGGTGCATCGCGCAATCTTAAGCGGATCACTCAATCAATTGGGAATGAAAAGTGAGGATGGACAATATCAAGGGAGTCGTGGTCGACGCTTTTCGATATTCCCTAGCTCTAGCCTGTTCAAAAAAGGCCCTAAATGGGTCGTCACGGCAGAGCTTATCGAGACCTCGAAGTTGTTTGCAACACTGGCAGCTGCCATACAGCCTCAGTGGGCCGTCAACGCGGCAGGAGATTTAGTCAAAAGAGATTACTCCGAAGCTCATTGGGAGAAAAACAGAGGCCAAGTGATGGCTTATGAAAAAGTCTCACTTTTTGGTTTAGTGTTGATCGAGAAACAGAAGGTCGGTTTTGCTCATATTGATCCAGCCCTAAGCCGTGAAATATTTATTCGTGAAGCCCTGGTCGCGCTTAATCTTAAAACCAAAGCTAAATTTTACGAACACAATTACCTCTTACTCGAAACGCTGCGCAAAGAGGAAGAAAAACTACGGCGTCCGGATATTATTATTGGAGAGGAGCAGCTCTTCGATTTCTATGCACGTCAAATACCATTAGAAATTAACGAGACACGCTCGCTAGAGACTTGGTTAAAACAAGAAGCTCATAAAGGCAATAAACAACTGCTTTTCATGACCAAAGAAGACTTGCTGCACCGTGAGATTGACGAGCAAACAGAGCACAATTTCCCTGACTCAACGTGGGTGCAGAACAATCCACTTGAGATCGCCTACTCCTTTAAGCCAGGGAGTAAAGACGATGGGGCGTTTGTTGATCTGCCAGTTGGGATATTGGCTCAGATGCGCGAGCAAGACTTAGACTGGATGATTCCAGGCAATATACAAGAACGGTGTGTAGTGACATTGAAAGGTTTGCCTAAAAATTTACGCAAACAGTTTATTCCAGTGCCTGATTTTGTCGACGGATTTATGTCGACGCTTTCTTTATCGCCCCAAGAAAAAGCCCCATCGTTGGCATTACTTCAGTTACTGCGCGATTACGCTAAGCGCAGGAAAAATATTGAACTGAATGTAGTGGATTTGGAAAGCGTCGAGTTACCTCCTTATTTGCGCCCTTGGTTACGAGTCCTTGATGAAAGCGGCCATGAGCTTGCACGCGGACAAAATCTACAGAAGTTACAGAACCAATTTTGCAAAGGAGCCGTTACCGCTTTGGCGGAACAATCCAAGCATCCCTTAGAGCGCACTGGTATCACTGCATGGGACTTCGGTGAGCTGCCAAAAGAGCTTGTGATTGATGCCAAAATTCGGGTGATTCGCTATCCCGCATTAGTCGACCAAGGCGATAGCGTCGCCATCGTGCTGCAAGAGACGCCAATCCTAGCAGAGACTTTGAGTCGGGAAGGGTTGATCACCCTTTTCGTATTACGAACGACTCAGCAAAAACGCTCGATATTGGATGCTTTGAAAAAGCTTAGGAAATCGCTAGCGCTTAAGGCCTCTAGTCTAAGCGAAAATTTTGAAGAGGAAGGTCTGCGCGCGGTGTATCAGCTAGCGTTTGAGACCGCCACACTAAAGATACCGCAGGATCACTCCGCGTTTGAGAAAATTCTCGATGCAGGCAAGTCCGATCTAATCTCATGTGCGGAACGGTTCTGCAGATTAATGAGCGAGATCACTGAACAGGTTTTTGCGCTTCGCCGGCAAGTCAATTCGCTCAATGGGGTTGAGTTCAAGGGGCCCAGACAAGACATCGACGCTCAGCTCGAATCCTTGCTTAGCCCAGCCTATCTGCAGAGCACTCCGGCGATGTGGTTAACGGAATATCCACGCTATTTAAAAGCGATAAATGTTCGCCTAGAGAAACTGCCTCGCCAAATCGACAAAGATGCTGAATATACTTTAGCAATCAACAAGTTACTTAGTACTATTGAGAAAGGATTGAAAGCAAGTCCTGGCAACTCACAACTCGTTGAGCTGCGCTGGCATGTAGAAGAGTTACGGGTATCACTTTTCGCACAAACCTTAGGGACGCGCTTACCTATGTCAGTAAGGCGTTTAGAGAAAAAACTTGAAGAACTCAACCGTCAGGGGCTTTTAAAGCCTTAAACCTGTCCGAATCAAGGCGTAAAAATGGGCGCCAACCGACAAATTCTGGATTTCCCGCGATTCCCCGTAAACGGGTGTGTCTTTCAACATCAGTGTTTGGGATAATACCCGCGTTTTAGTGGCTGCTGTAACTTTTGGCCCTGTATGTGCGTCTAATCACTAACGGTTAGGCTTAAATAAGGGATCCTAGCCGCTACAATATTGAATTCAATGCTATGTGGGTTTCTAGAGGTTCTATTAAAGTGAGCAGGGTAGTGAGATTAATCTCTTGGGGGTTGTTGCTGGCGATGTTTGCCGGTAGCCCGCTCACTTATGCAGCCGATCCTTGGCAGGACACTAATGCCAAAATCTATGCATTCAATAAGAAGCTCGATGGGTGGGTACTGCGACCTATCGCAATCACTTATGTGCGACTCACTCCGAACGTCGTGCGTCAGGGTATTGGCAATTTCTTTAGTAACATCGATGATGTGAACGTGCTCGCCAATGACCTGCTGCAGCTAAAGTTTCGCGATGCCGCCTCGGATTCTGGCAGATTATTGATTAACACGACAGTCGGAGTCGGAGGCATCATCGATGTTGCCTCGTCTGTTGGATTGTCGAAAAACGAAGAAGATTTTGGTCAAACATTTGGCCGATGGGGAGTAGGGGCCGGTCCCTATGTTGTCATTCCTTTCTTTGGCTCTAGCTCTGTACGCGACTCTTTTGGCCTAGTGCTCGATACCTTATTTAATCCAATCCAGTATTACCAAGAGGATGGCGCTCGAACGACTCTGACGGTATTGAGTTTTGTTGATGACCGAGCCTCTGTGCTTTCGTTAGAAGGTTTGATCTCTGGAGACGAATACCTCTTTGTAAGAGAGGCCTATCTGCAACAGCGTGAGTACCTTGTCAATGACGGGGCTTACTATGACGATTTCGACGATTATTAAGTAAAGTTCGCTCCTAAACTTTCTTTGACTAGTAATTTTGTGCGGATGAAATCACTGTGCCGCACATAAATTAAGTCACTCACTTGTCTTATCAAATGTTCTTCATAGCGATCTAATTTCGTATCGGCAAAAGCCACTCGCCATAAATTTTCGATGAGCTTTACGCGTTGATCATAACCATAGTGTTCGTTAACTAAGGTCGTGAACTCATACAGCGATGTCGCTTCCTCTGTTGCCGTCTGCGCCATGGCAAGCAAACTACTGACAGTCTCATCGTCCAGAGTGAACGTCGTGCGCAGCACGTCCGCTAACGCCTGTTTCTCTCGGGCATCGATTTTAGAATCGGTCTTCATTAGTTCAAACATTAGAGCGGCGCTTGCCAACTCAATTTTCTGATTGTCTTGTTCACTGCTTTGTTCAGAACTGACGGACAGCTTGTCCTCAAAGAATTGTTTAATGGCGAGTAACATATTAAGTTCCTAATGATTAGAGCACTTCAATTGCAGGCTCTGTAAAACGATTTGAGACAGCAACCACGCAGGCAACGGCATCTTCTAACACACTAAGTCCGGCTTCTTTCTTATACGCGTTTTCGCTCAAATGCCGTCGAAAGGCTTTGCCACCTGGTATGCCGTGGAATATTCCGAGTATGTGACGTGTCATGTGTTGCAATGGCACACCGCGGCCTAGCTCTTCGGCCACATACGGTAAAAATGCATTCACGATGTCGAAGCGAGTTCTATCGTTGGGAGCGCACCCGTAAAATAGTTCGTCCACCCGATTCAGAATCCAAGGGTTTTGATACACCTCGCGTCCAATCATGACACCGTCAACGGTCTCAATGAGTGTGCAGGCTTCCTCTAAACTACGAATTCCGCCATTAATGATGATCTCAAGCTCAGGAAAGCGCTGCTTCAGACGAAAGACGCGTTCATAGTTCAGAGGCGGAATGTCTCTGTTCTCTTTAGGGCTTAAGCCTTTCAATATAGCAATGCGCGCATGAATGATGAACGTGCGGCATCCAGCGTCGGCTACTTTCTCAACAAATTTAAAGAGAAAATCATCTGAATCAAATTCATCTATTCCGATGCGGCACTTAATAGTGATGGGAATGTTCACGCGAGCCTTGATTGCCGCGACGCCTTCACTGACTAATGCCGCATCAGCCATCAGACAAGCGCCAAAACTACCCGATTGCACGCGCTCGCTAGGACAACCGATATTGAGATTAACCTCATCGTAACCGATCTCTTCGGCCATCACGGCACACTGGACTAAGGCTTGCGGCTCGCTGCCGCCCAATTGCAATGCGACTGGATGCTCTTGCTGGTGATACGCCAGGTGCTTGGGCGCATCACCGAAAATTAAGGCACCAGTAGTGACCATCTCGGTATAAAGTGTGGTTTTTTGGCTGAGAAGGCGCAAGAAATAGCGTTCGTGCCTATCTGTCCAGTCCAACATAGGGGCGACGCAGAAGCGATGTGATAAAACGTTTGAAGTCATAATTAGCGAATGCGGGAACTCTAAGCGCGATTGTGGGCGCAATGAATGTAAAAAACGGAGTATAACGTAAAAGAGGAGGCCCTAAACACGGATAACTGTGTTTCGAGAGGCCATGGCTATAGCGTATAATCGCGCCTTCGTTGATTTACTTCTTATCGTGACAGGATTTTTATGCAAAAAGTACGCACCCGTATCGCGCCATCACCTACCGGTGACCCCCACGTTGGCACCGCTTATATCGCGCTATTTAACCGTTGTTTTGCCAAACAACACGGTGGCGAGTTTATTTTGCGTATAGAAGATACCGATCAGCAGCGCAGCACCGAGCGTTCAGAGAAAGACATTTTCGCCGCATTACGCTGGCTCGGACTAGATTGGCAAGAAGGTCCTGATGTAGGGGGCGCATTCGGGCCTTACCGACAAAGTGAGCGCAGCGATATCTATGCAAAGCACAGCAAACAGCTTTTAGAGACAGGGCACGCGTTTCATTGCTTTTGCTCGTCCGATCGTCTCAGCGAACTGCGCGCACAGCAAATGGCTGACAAGGCACCTGTAGGGTACGACGGACATTGCTTAAACTTAAGCCAAGAACAAATAGCAGAGCAGCTGACCAGCGGTGTCGAGCATGTCATACGTATGCGCGTGCCTCGTGAAGGCGAGTGTCGATTCCAAGATATGCTGCGCGGTGACATCGAAATCAGTTGGCAGCAAATCGACATGCAAGTGTTATTAAAATCTGACGGCTTGCCCACGTATCATTTTGCCAATGTTATCGATGACCACCTCATGGAAATAAGCCATGTGATTCGTGGTGAGGAATGGATTAACTCCACACCGAAACATTTATTGCTGTATCAATATTTCGGTTGGGAAGCACCGATCTATTGCCATTTACCTCTGTTGCGTAACCCCGACAAAAGTAAGCTCAGCAAGCGTAAAAACCCAACAAGCATCAATTATTATCGTGATATGGGCTACTTGCCTGAAGCAGTAGTGAACTATCTAGGCATGATGGGTTGGACGATGCCCGATGGTCGCGAAGTGTTCTCGGTTGAAGAAATGACCGAAGCGTTCGATCTCTTGCGCGTCTCTCTTGGTGGGCCCGTATTCGATGTTGAAAAATTGGATTGGTTAAACGGAAAATACATTCGCGAACAACTCACGACGGATGATTTCATTCGCCTATTTGCTCAGTGGGCATTCGACTCGAATAAAATGGCCCAGATTGTTCCTTTGCTCCGTGATCGAGTTGAGCGCTTTAGCGATGTTGTCCCACTGGCCGGCTTCTTTCTGTCAGGCTTGCCGGAAATTAATGAGCAAAGTTTTGAACACAAACAACTCGAACCACAGCAGATGCGCAAAATCCTTCAATTCACTATATGGGAATTAGAGAATAGTGATGACCTAAGCCGGGATGGGGTTGAGGCGCTATGTGTGAGACTTGCCCAGTCTACTGGCTTGAAGATTCGCGACTTCTTGTTCCCACTCTTTGTCGCCATCACCGGAAAGGCGGTATCGACGTCAGTGATTGATGCGATCAGCATTATCGGACTCGATGTTTCTCGTGCGCGATTACGACATGGCACAATAGTATTGGGGGGAATCTCCAAGAAAGAGACGAAGTTATTCGAAAAGGAATACAGAGACTTGAGCTAAACGCGAGTCTAATCATTGACAGTAGGGTAAGTGCTGCTTAGAATGCGCGAACTTAAAAATTAGTACCTTTTATGGGGCCTTAGCTCAGCTGGGAGAGCGGTTCGCTGGCAGCGAACAGGTCAGCGGTTCGATCCCGCTAGGCTCCACCAAATATCGATCTGGAAATATTCTGGGTCTTCTTCAAAGCCTCGCAATGCGGGGCTTTTTTGTGCCTGGGTTTTTTGGATGTCACTTTGTAGTTCGACTCACCCAGTGGGCAGACGCGTGCGGGAGACGCCAAAGGACTCACATCCATGTGAAGGCTCAGCGGACGCCATCCCTGGCGCCCGATGCTCCCGCACGCGTCTGCCCACTGCGTGTGTCTGATATAGGTGCTTGCGACAGGGGCGCGGCATAAGGGCTGTGTAAGCGCGAGAGTACCTGTAACAGGTAGATTGCGATGCCACCTTTAAAGTCGACACATTCCGAAACCCTCGCCAATTCCGAACATTCCCCCTCGATTACTCCATAACGAGACTCCCGCAGCAGGCTCGGTTAGACGGGAGCGTCGAGCGCCAGGGATGGCGCACGTCGAGCCTTCACATGGATGTGAGCCTTTTGGCGTCTCCCGACTAAGCGAGCCTGCTGCGGGAGTCGTCAATATGCGCACGTCGAGCCTTCACACGGATGTGAGCCTTTTGGCGTCTCCCGACTAACCGAGCCTATTGAGGGAATCGTCAAAAAGAGCTCTGAAACAAGTCCAACAGACACAACTAAGCCACCGATGAATATCATCAGCAAAATTGCAGAAAGGAATTTAACTTAAGAAGGGTAAAGCAGGGGGAAGGGAAAGACCCACCGAGCAATATAGTTATTGCCCGGTGAGTGTTTTAACCCTTATTTCTTCGGGTAATCTCTTTGCGTATGGCCTGTATATAGCTGACGCGGACGACCAATCTTGTACGGCTGACTAATCATCTCGTCCCAATGTGAAATCCAACCTGGCGTGCGGCCAATTGAGAAGATCACTGTGAACATTGATGAAGGTATGCCAATCGCTTGCAAGATAATGCCTGAATAGAAGTCGACATTCGGGTATAGCTTACGTTCGATGAAGTATTCGTCTTCAAGTGCGATTTTCTCTAGGCGACGCGCGATTCGGAACAATGGATCGTTTTCAACACCAAGGTCTTCTAGTACTTCGTCACAGATCTTGCGCATAACTTTCGCGCGGGGATCGAAATTCTTATACACGCGATGACCAAAGCCCATGAGACGGAACGGATCGTTCTTGTCTTTTGCGCGAGCAATGAACTCTTCAATACGAGATTCATCTTCAATCTCATACAACATTTTAAGAACTGCTTCGTTCGCGCCACCATGTGCAGGCCCCCAAAGTGCAGCAATACCAGAGGATATGCACGCATAAGGGTTGGTGCCAGTGGAGCCAGCAAGGCGGACAGTTGAAGTCGAGGCGTTCTGCTCGTGGTCCGCATGCAATAAGAAGATAACGTCCATGGCCTTGGCAAGAATCGGGCTTACTTTAGCTTCTTCACATGGCGTGTTGAACATCATGTGGAGGAAGTTTTCTGAGAAGCTGAAATCGTTACGCGGGTACATGAAGGGTTGGCCGATAGAGTGCTTGTAACACATGGCCGCAATAGTAGGGACTTTCGCGATCAGACGGTGAGCGGCGAGTTTTCGGTGCTCCGCGTCTGTGATGTCGAGTGCGTCATGATAGAACGCTGATAGGGCGCCAACCACTCCAACCATGATCGCCATTGGATGCGCATCACGTGGGAAACCCTTAAAGAATTCATAGAGTTGCTCGTGAACCATCGTGTGGTATCGAATGCTGTTGACGAACTCTGCTTTTTGCTCTGCGTCTGGCAATTCACCATTGAGAAGCAAGAAACACGTTTCAAGATAATCAGAATTTTCGGCTAGTTGATCGATAGGGTAGCCGCGATGCAATAAAACGCCTTTGCCACCATCTATGTAGGTAATCGCCGATTTACAAGCCGCAGTCGACATGAAACCAGGATCATAGGTGAAGTAGCCTTTCGCAGTTAGCCCTCCAACATCGATAACGTCCGGCCCTAAAGTTCCGCTTAATACCGGTAAGTCAATCGACTCGGCGCTGCCATCGAGGGTCAGCTTGGCTACTTTATTACTCATGCAATACTCCTGTGTAAATCTAGGCTCGTTATTTTTGCCCGCTAAGATAAATTTAAATTATCAGTACTTCAAGCAGTGCTGACGCAATATAGCTGTTTAGAGCACTCTAAGTCACTGCCTGATGCCTTAAAAAAGGCGTATTCTACCGCTCTTGGAGCCATATAGCTCCCCAGTAGACAATCTATTGTCAACATTCGCGAATTTGAGCGCTGTTTTATTGTATTCCCTATGCCATGGGACTATACTTCTCGCCCTATTACGCGTGCATTAGCTGCACTTACAATCATGCGGGCTTGCCTCTTTAATTAAGGCAGTCTATTTCATTAACCGTGCCCTCCCGGGCCTCAAGAAACTATAAATTCTGTGAAAGATAATAGACCTAAGAATCTTGATTTTTCGACCTTTCATCTGCCTCTGCCAGCGATCACCTCGTTCCTACACAGGGTGTCTGGATTATTCATTTTTGCAGGTGTCGCAGTTCTTCTGTGGCTTCTCAATGAATCATTGGCGTCAGAGCAAGGGTTCAACAATGTCGCAACGTGGATGGATAGTCTTATCGTGAAGTTGCTAGTTTGGGCCGTTGTGTCCGGCTTGCTCTATCACTTTATTGCCGGCATTAAACATTTGATTATGGATTTCGGTATTGGTGAAACCCTCGAGGGCGCGCAATTGGGCGCCAAGTTGGTCATCGTACTATCTGCAATCGCAATTGTACTAACGGGAGTGTGGCTGTGGTAACGAATGTAACCAGCTTTGGTCGCAGTGGACTCTATGATTGGGTCGTGCAGCGCATTACAGCAGTGGTATTGGGTGTGTATTTTGTGGCGCTGTTTGCGTACTTAATCCTCAATCCAGACTTGAACTTTCAGCAATGGCAGGCCTTGTTCTCTACAACATGGGTGCGTATCGCAAGCTTGATGGCAATGCTATCGCTGTGTGCACATGCTTGGGTCGGGTTATGGACAATCTCTACGGATTACCTAACCACGTTTATGATAGGCGAAAAAGCGATCGTGCTACGTCTATTGTTTCAAACCGGCAGTGTTGTCTTGATGTTTATATACCTCGTTTGGGGTATTCAGATTCTATGGGGTATGTAAATGTCTGAAATTCGGACTCTCTCGTTTGACGCAGTAATTGTCGGTGGTGGTGGAGCAGGCTTACGTGCCGCATTACAGCTGTCGCAATCAGGTTATAAAACTGCCGTTATCAGCAAAGTATTTCCTACTCGTTCGCACACTGTCTCTGCCCAAGGCGGAATCACTTGCGCGATCGGAAGCAATGACCCAGACGACGATTGGCGCTGGCACATGTATGACACCGTCAAAGGGTCTGACTATATTGGCGACCAAGACGCGATCGAGTACATGTGTAGTGAAGGCCCGCAGACAGTTTTCGAACTAGAGCATATGGGTTTGCCTTTCTCACGTACTGAAAATGGCCGTATCTATCAACGCCCATTCGGTGGTCAATCGAAGAATTACGGCAAAGGCGGCCAAGCCTCACGCACCTGTGCAGCCGCTGACCGTACAGGTCACGCGCTTTTACATACCCTCTATCAGGCCAATGTAAAAAACGACACAGTCTTCTTTAATGAGTGGTATGCCACTGACATCGTCCGCAACCAAGACAGTGTCGTTGTAGGTTGTATCGCTATTTGTATCGAAACAGGCGAGACCGTTTATATCCAGTCGAAAGCCACAGTATTTGCTACTGGCGGCGCTGGACGTATTTTCGCCTCTACTACTAATGCCTTGATCTGTACTGGCGACGGTGTAGGAATGGCCTTGCGTGCTGGTTACCCAGTGCAAGATATCGAAATGTGGCAATTCCATCCAACTGGCATCTATGGTGCCGGCACACTCGTGACAGAAGGGTGTCGCGGTGAAGGTGGATACCTCGTCAACAAAGACGGCGAACGCTTCATGGAGCGTTATGCGCCGAATGCTAAAGACCTCGCAGGTCGTGACGTTGTGGCACGCTCAATGGTCATGGAAATTCTTGAAGGCCGAGGTGTTGGCCCGAATGGCGACCACGTGCTGCTGAAGCTTGATCACCTAGGCGAGAAAGTCCTTAACGCTAAATTGCCAGGGATTCTCGAGCTCTCTCGCACATTTGCACACGTTGACCCAGTCAAAGAGCCAATCCCTGTTGTTCCAACTTGTCATTATATGATGGGTGGTATTCCTACCAATGTGAACGGCCAAGCGATTACTCAAGATGGTAATGGCAACGATAAAGTTATCGAAGGCTTATTTGCAGTGGGCGAAGTCGCGTGCGTATCGGTACATGGCGCGAACCGTTTAGGTGGCAACTCATTGCTCGACCTAGTGGTGTTCGGCCGTGCGGCAGGAAAGCACATCGAAAGCATGTTGAAGCAAGGTATTGAGCAACGTGCGGCTACTAAAGAAGACATCGACTTTGCATTAACTCGATTGAATCGTTTGAACTCCACCACTTCAGGTGAAAGCGTTGCCGTTTTGCGCACAGAGCTTCAAACCATTATGCAGAATTACTTCGGCGTGTTCCGTCGCGGTGACTATATGCGCAAAGGGATCGAAAAGCTTAAAGAGCTACGCGGTCGTATCGAGAATGTTAATCTTGAAGACAAGAGCAATGCTTTCAATACTGCACGTATTGAAGCCCTTGAACTTGAGAATTTGTTTGAAGTGGCAGAAGCAACAGCGATTGCGGCTGAGACAAGAACAGAAAGCCGCGGCGCTCACGCTCGTGACGATTTCCAGGAACGTGACGATGAGAACTGGCTTTGCCATTCATTGTACTTCCCAGAGTCGAAGAGTGTTTCTAAGCGCGCAGTTAACTTTAAGCCAAAAACTGTCCCTACGTTCGAGCCTATGGTGCGAACTTATTAATTCATCTTCAAACGCAAAACGAATTTTCGTTTAAGAAAAGGTAGATTAACGTGTTAGTGAGCCTATATCGCTATAACCCAGAAACAGATGCCAAGCCCAGCATGCAGGATTACGAACTGGAGCTGCCAGAAGGTAAAGACCTTATGGTGTTGGACGTTCTGGAACTGCTAAAGCGCCAAGATCCGTCTATTTCATACCGTCGTTCCTGCAGGGAAGGGGTATGTGGCTCAGACGGTATGAATATCAATGGTAGCAATGGCCTGGCATGTATTACGCCAGTGTCCTCTGTAGCCAAAAAAGGCAAATTGATTCTACGTCCTTTGCCTGGACTGCCAGTAGTGCGCGATCTAGTTGTAGACATGAGCGTGTTTTACCAGCAATTCGAAAAAATCGAACCGTATTTGATTAACAACAATCCAGCGCCTGCTATTGAACGCTTGCAGTCTCCAGAAGAGCGCGAAAAGTTGGATGGATTGTATGAATGTATTCTTTGTGCCTGCTGTAGCACAAACTGTCCTTCGTTTTGGTGGAATCCAGAGAAATTCGTAGGCCCTGCAGGTTTGCTGCAAGCTTACCGTTTCTTGGCAGATAGCCGTGATACTGCAACGGACGCCAGACTCGCCGAATTAGAGGACCCTTTCTCTGTATTTCGTTGCCGAGGAATTATGAATTGTGTAGCGGTTTGTCCCAAAGGGCTAAACCCAACACGAGCCATCGGACATATCCGTTCAATGTTGCTGCAGCGCGCAAGCTGATACAGATATTTATAACTTCTACGAGGAGCAAGCCCCAAGGACTTGAGCGCTCTAACTGCAGAGCGCTACACTCCTCAATAATCCGGGATTAAAGCAAATGCATGACAGCATTATGGAATTAATGTGGAAATCAGGCCATCTCTCAGGTGGTAATGCGTCGTACGTCGAACAATTATACGACCAATTTCTAAAGGAGCCGGAAGCGGTTCCTCAAGAGTGGCGCACATACTTTCAAAACCTCCCTAGAATATCCGATTCTCCGCAATCGGATATTTCGCATTTAGAGGTACAGCAATATTTTAAGGAACTAGGTAAAACTAGTCGCTTCAAACCGCTTCTCACTAACGATGCCGTTGTCAATTCAGAGCACTCCAATAAGCAAGTGCAAGTACTGCATCTCATTAGTTCTTACCGCGTTCGCGGCCATCAGAAAGCCAATCTTGATCCGTTGCACCTCATGCGTCGAGAGCAAGTACCTGACCTTCAGCTAGACTTCCATGGCTTATCTCCAGTAGATCACTCAACGGTTTATCAAACGGGCTCTTTGTTTATTAAAAAAGACAAAGCACCACTGCGTGAAATCATTGATATTTTGGAGCAGATCTATTGCGGACCGATTGGTTACGAATTTATGCACATCGTTGATCTTTCTGAGAAGCAATGGATCGAGAAACGCATAGAAAGCAATCACGGAACACCAGACTTTCCGAATGAGGTTAAGCGCCATCTGCTTGAACGACTTAGTGCGGCCGAAGGATTGGAAAAGCACCTTGATTCCAAATATCCAGGCACAAAGCGTTTCGGTTTAGAAGGCGGCGAAAGCCTAGTCCCATTGGTTGATGAGTTGATTCAACGCTCAGGAAGCTATGGCGCTAAAGAAATTGTTCTAGGCATGGCTCACCGCGGACGCTTAAACCTTTTAGTGAACACACTCGGTAAAAACCCTGAAGACCTATTCAGCGAGTTTGAAGGCCGTGTGACCTACAAGAGTTCTGGCGATGTTAAATACCACCAAGGGTTTTCATCGAACATCATGACACCCGGCGGTGAAGTGCATCTTGCCATGGCATTCAATCCTTCTCACCTTGAGATCGTATCTCCAGTAGTTGAAGGCTCTGTACGTGCACGCCAGGATCGACGCGAAGACAAATTGGGTAACAAAGTAGTCCCAATTATTATTCACGGAGACGCCGCTTTTGCAGGGCAGGGCGTTGTGATGGAGACATTCCAAATGTCTCAGACGCGTGCTTACCATACTGGTGGCACTGTACACATCATCATCAACAACCAAGTGGGCTTTACTACAAGTCGGCAAGAAGATGCACGCTCTACTGAGTATTGTACTGATGTAGCAAGAATGATTCAGGCTCCCATCTTTCACGTGAATGGTGACGATCCTGAAGCTGTACTGTTTGTTACTCAGTTAGCATTGGATTTCCGTTACGAATTCAAGAAAGACGTCGTGATCGATCTGATTTGCTACCGTCGTCGTGGTCATAACGAAACTGATGAGCCTTCAAGCACTCAGCCGTTAATGTATACACAAATTCGTCAACAGAAGACGACTCGCACCCTGTATGCCGAAAAGCTTATTGGAGATTCTGTCCTAAGCGACGAAGAAGCCGACTTCTTGAACACCTCGTACAGAAAGGCGCTAGACACTGGGGCCCACGTTGTGAAGTCTTTGGTAAAAGAGCCTTCAGTAGAGTTGTTTGTTGATTGGAGCCCTTACCTTGGGCATGAGTGGACGCCTCATTACAACACCACAATAAAGCTCACCACTCTGCAGGCCTTGGCTCGCAAAGTAGTGACCATTCCAGAAAAAGTTAATTTGCACAAACAAGTGCAAAGGATAATCGACGATCGAACAAGCATGATCGATGGCGACAAGCCTGTTGATTGGGGCTTTGCCGAAACATTAGCCTATGCAAGCATTTTGACTAGTGGGAATAAAGTCCGTATTACAGGTCAAGATGTTGGCCGTGGCACGTTCTCTCACCGCCATGCGGTTTTGCACGATCAAGATTCCGGCGAAGAATATGTGCCATTGCAATGTTTGACACCTGATCAGCGTAGTTTTGAAATCTATGACTCACTTCTATCCGAAGCGGCTGTCTTAGCGTTTGAGTATGGCTACGCCACTACTACACCAAATGCCCTCATTATTTGGGAAGCGCAATTTGGTGACTTTGCCAACTCGGCTCAGGTAGTAATCGATCAGTTTATTACTAGTGGTGAGAACAAGTGGCAGCGACTTTGTGGTCTCACAATGCTGTTACCTCATGGTTATGAAGGGCAGGGGCCGGAGCATTCCTCGGCTCGTTTAGAGCGCTTCTTGCAAATGTGTGCGGAGCATAATATTCAAGTGTGCTTACCAACCACGTCAGCACAAGTGTTTCATATGTTGCGTCGACAGGTGCTTTGCCCACTGCGCAAACCTCTTGTCGTCATGTCACCCAAAAGCTTATTGCGTCACAAAGAAAGCACTTCGACCATGGAAGAGCTAGCCGATGGCACTTTCCAAGTGGTTATTAGCGAAACGGATGATCTTGAGGCAAGTGCAGTAGAGCGCATCATTCTTTGTAGCGGCAAGGTTTATTACGACCTTCGCCAAGAGCGTCGCAAGCGAGAGATCAAAAATATAGCCATTATCCGACTGGAGCAGCTCTATCCGTTCCCTTCGGAAGCATTGCACGAAGCGATGAAAGAATTTACTAATTTCAAAGAAGTAGTGTGGTGTCAGGAAGAGCCAATGAACCAAGGCGCTTGGTATTCAAGCCAGCATCATATGCGTCGGGTAGCTGAAGAGCTTAAGCCTGGCGTGGGGCTTTCCTATGCAGGTCGTGATGCTTCTGCATCTCCTGCTGCGGGTTACCCTGCGTTGCATTTGGCACAGTTGAACGCATTCTTGGATCAAGCACTGACTTTTAATAAATAGACGAAATACAACGTAGCGAAGGAAATAAAAATGACAGTCGAAATCAAAGCACCGACCTTACCTGAATCAGTACCGGACGGCACGATTGCAACTTGGCACAAAAAAGCGGGCGACACGGTAAAGCGTGACGAATTGCTTGTTGATATTGAAACCGACAAAGTGGTCATCGAAGTTGTATCTCCTACCGATGGCGTGCTTGAGAAAATCATCAAAGCCACAGGCGACACAATCGTCAGCAACGAACTCATTGCAACAGTAGAGGCCGGCGCTACTGGATCAGCCTCTGCAAGTAAAGGCGATGATAAAGCTGAGAAGAAAGAAGCAGAACCTGCAGAGAAGGCTCCTGCAGAATCCTCTTCTGACGAGCCACTACTAAGCCCAGCTGCAAAGAAAATTGCACAAGAGAACAGCCTTGATATCGATAAGATCAAAGGTACCGGCAAAGGTGGGCGCGTCACAAAAGAAGACGTTTTAGAAGCTGTTGCGAATAAAGGTTCTGCACCTGCACCTGCCGCTACTAGCGCGGATCCAAGCGCTAATATCGACACGTCATCAGGTCGAATCGAAGAGCGCGTTCCAATGAGCCGCTTGCGCGCCAAAGTCGCAGAGCGCTTATTGCAGGCAAGCCAAACTACGGCAATGCTTACAACATTCAATGAAGTTGACATGGCTCCTATTATGGAGATGCGCAACAAATACAAAGAACTATTTGAAAAATCTCATGACGGAGTTCGTCTAGGATTCATGTCGTTTTTTGTTCGTGCCAGCATCGAAGCATTGAAACGCTACCCAGCAGTAAACGCATCAATTGACGGTAGTGATATTGTTTATCACGGTTACCAAGACATCGGTGTTGCCGTGTCCTCACCGCGTGGATTGGTGGTGCCTGTACTACGTAATGCCGATCACATGGGACTAGCGCAAATTGAAGCGCAGATTCGTGAGTATGGTAAAAAAGCACAAGCCGGAAAATTGGCAATCGATGAAATGACAGGTGGTACTTTTACTATCTCTAACGGAGGTGTATTTGGATCGCTGTTGTCCACACCAATTTTGAATCCGCCACAAACTGCAATTCTAGGGATGCACAAGATTCAAGAACGCCCAATGGCCGTCAATGGTGAAGTGAAAATTTGCCCAATGATGTATCTGGCGCTTTCTTATGATCACCGCATGATTGATGGCAAAGAAGCCGTTCAATTCCTAGTAACAATCAAGGAACTTCTTGAAGATCCTGCACGAATTCTTTTGGAAATCTAATTCAAGCGCTGACAAATTTGCGAGTAAATTATGAGTAATAAGTACGATGTTGTTGTTATTGGTGGCGGACCTGCGGGTTATGTTGCTGCAATTCGCTGTGCACAGTTAGGTCTTAAAACTGCATGCGTTGAAAAATGGCGTGATGAAAAAGACGAAGCCGTATTTGGTGGAACCTGTTTGAACGTTGGATGTATTCCTTCTAAGGCATTGTTGGACTCTTCGCATAAATATGTAGAAGCGCAGCATGACTTTGAAGTCCATGGCATTACTGCATCAGGAATCAAAATAGACGTTCCTGCAATGATTGCGCGTAAAGCGAAAATCGTTGGGCAGTTAACTGGCGGCGTTAAGCAACTGTTTGCAGCAAATAAAGTAGAAGGCATTGCCGGTACTGGCAAATTGCTTGCTGATAAAAAAGTACAAGTGACTAAGCACGACGGAAGCGTTGAAGAAATCAGTGCTGAAAACATTATTCTTGCGGCAGGTTCTGCTCCTATTAATATTCCACCAGCCCCAGTAGATAACGACGTAATCGTTGACTCTACAGGCGCGTTGGAATTTCAAAGCACTCCTAAACGCTTAGGTGTTATTGGGGCAGGCGTTATTGGCCTAGAGCTAGGCAGCGTTTGGTCACGACTTGGTGCAGAAGTCACAGTACTTGAAGCGATGGATGCATTCTTGCCGGCAGTTGATGGTCAGCTAGCAAAAGAAGCCAAAAAGATTCTGAGCAAGCAAGGTCTTGATATCAAATTAGGCGCTAAAGTTACAGGCAGCAAAGTCAGTAAAGGCAAAGCAAAAACTGTGACTGTTTCTTACACTGATCAAGAAGGCGATAAAGAGATCGTGTTCGACAAACTGATCGTTGCTGTAGGTCGCCGTCCAGTGTCTGACAACCTAGTCGATGAAAAGAGTGGCGTTGAGGTAGACAAGCGCGGCTTCGTTGTAGTCGATGATACTTGTGCCACTTCCGTTCCTGGTGTGTGGGCATGTGGTGACTTAGTACGCGGACCAATGCTTGCCCATAAGGGTATGGAAGAAGGCGTAATGGTTGCAGAGCGCATCATCGGCAAGAAAACTCAAGTGAACTATGACTTGGTGCCATTTGTTATTTACACCCACCCTGAGATCGCTTGGGTAGGTAAGACAGAAGAACAACTCAAAGAGGAAGGGCGCGACTACAATATTGGATCCTTCCCATTCAGCATCAATGGCCGCGCGATGGCTGCAAATGAAAAAGATGGTTTAGTAAAAATCATCGCCGATGCAAAAACTGATCGAGTGTTAGGGTGTCATATCATTGGCCCAAGCGCTGCAGATTTAATGCAGCAAATGGTGATTGCAATGGAGTTTAGCGCCAGCGCAGAAGACATCGGTTTAACGATGTTCTCACACCCCACTTTGTCCGAAACGGTTCATGAGGCTGCACTTGCAGTTAATGGCCACGCTATTCATGGAGTTAATAAGCGTAAGCGATAAGCGATCGCCATCAATTCAATTTCGATATTAATAAGATGCACGAGGACGCAGAATGAATTTACACGAATATCAGGCTAAGCAACTTTTTGCCGAATACGGTTTACCCGTATCGACAGGTTTTGCTGTAGATACTCCAGAAGAAGCCGCTGCTGCTGCCGATAAAATCGGTGGCGACAAATGGGTAGTTAAGGCACAGGTTCACGCAGGTGGTCGCGGTAAGGCTGGCGGCGTTAAGCTAGTGACTTCTAAAGAAGAAATCAAAGCGTTTGCTGAGAAGTGGTTAGGCAAAAACTTGGTAACTTACCAAACTGATGCCAATGGTCAGCCAGTGACTAAGATACTTGTTGAAACCTGCACGGATATCGCGCAAGAGCTTTACCTTGGCGCAGTGGTAGATCGCGCATCGCGACGCGTAGTATTCATGGCGTCTACAGAAGGCGGCGTTGAGATTGAAAAAGTTGCAGAGGACACTCCAGATAAAATCCTTCGCGCCATAATCGATCCATTAGTAGGTGCTCAGCCATACCAAGCACGTGAGTTAGCATTTAAGTTGGGTTTAAACGCCCTACAGATCAAGCAATTCACTAAATTGTTTTTGGGCCTTGCTAAGCTTTTCGTGGATTTCGATTTAGCTCTTCTAGAGATCAATCCATTGGTTATTACAGACCAAGGTAATCTTCATTGCTTAGACGGCAAAATCAACATCGACGGCAATGCACTGTACCGTCAGCCAAAACTACGTGAAATGCATGATCCTAGCCAGGATGACGAGCGTGAAGCTCGAGCAGCTAAATGGGAGCTTAACTACGTAGCCCTAGATGGCAATATCGGCTGCATGGTTAATGGTGCAGGCCTTGCTATGGGCACGATGGATATCGTGCAACTACACGGTGGCAGCCCAGCCAACTTCCTAGATGTAGGCGGTGGTGCAACCAAAGAACGCGTTACTGAAGCGTTCAAGATCATTTTGTCAGACCAAAACGTAAAAGCAGTCCTTATCAATATCTTCGGAGGCATCGTGCGTTGTGACATGATCGCTGAAGGCATCATTGGTGCAGTGGCTGAGGTCGGTGTAACCGTTCCTGTTGTGGTCCGATTAGAAGGCAATAACGCAGAACTAGGACGTAAAGTGTTAGGGGATAGCGGTTTGAATATTATCGCTGCAAGCAGTCTGACTGACGCTGCAGAAAAAGTCGTAGCGGCTGCTGGAGGTGCTAAGTGAGTATTTTGTTGAACAAAGACACCCGTGTAATTTGTCAGGGTTTTACTGGTGCGCAGGGAACATTCCATTCCGAGCAAGCGATCGAATACGGTACGAAGATGGTAGGCGGTGTTACCCCTGGTAAAGGCGGACAAGTACACCTAGGTTTGCCTGTTTTTAACACTGTTGCTGAAGCTGTAGCCGAAACTGGCGCTGAAGCATCTGTTATTTATGTCCCAGCACCGTTCTGTAAAGACTCAATTCTTGAAGCAGCCAACGCTGGTATCAAATTAATTGTATGTATCACTGAAGGAATTCCAACGTTAGACATGTTGGAAGTCAAAGTGAAATGCGATGAGCTTGGTGTTCGTTTGATCGGACCTAACTGTCCCGGCGTGATTACTCCGGGCGAATCTAAGATCGGAATTATGCCTGGTAGCATCCATATGCCAGGTCGCGTAGGGATCGTTTCTCGTTCAGGAACGCTCACTTATGAAGCAGTCAAGCAGACAACTGATCACGGTTTTGGCCAATCATCATGTGTCGGTATTGGTGGCGATCCAATTCCTGGTTCTAACTTCATTGATATTCTCGCGCTATTCGAGCAAGACCCACAGACTGAAGCCATTGTAATGATTGGTGAAATCGGTGGTACTGCTGAAGAAGAAGCGGCCGCGTATATCAAAGAGCATGTCACTAAGCCTGTCGTGTCTTATATTGCCGGTGTGACTGCACCAGCAGGGAAGCGCATGGGCCATGCTGGTGCAATTATCTCTGGCGGAAAGGGTACTGCAGAAGAAAAATTCGCAGCACTAGAGGACGCTGGCGTCAAGACTGTTAAGAGTCTTGCAGACATCGGTGATGCTTTGAAAGAGATTACCGGTTGGTAGGGAACTATCCCGGAAAATTGAACTCCGATTTGCAGAACCATTTGTAGGAAAATTTGTACGGCAAGTGGTTCTAAAAATCAGATAAGTTGTGATAGGCTTAACCCATAATTTGGCACGGATAGCCGGATTTACTGTAATAAAGGAAGATTTTGTCGACACTGGTTACCGTTAAACTCAAATTTCAATATTTTGAGTAGAATGGTAACTGTTGTCTGATTGAGAACTAAAAAAGGAATGTCTGCCGATTCAGCTTAAGGAAAAGCAAGTGGGGAGCTAAGGCAGAAAAAACAGGATTTGTTTCACATTAACACAAGTTGTCGGGTGGGCTTTTGGTGAGGTGTTCTAACCAAAATGCACACTTTGATGGTTCAATAAAATAATAGGATGGCACATGAATAACCGTCGATTATATTTCAAGGTTCTAGCTCCTTTCGCTTCGTTGATTGTAGCTGGCACGACACAAGCCGCTGAAGTTGATACAAGCATCATAGATCAAGCCTTGAATATCATAGATCAGCAAAACCAGGCCGCAGTAGCTTCTCAAGAAACAATCACCAGATTGTCTAATTCGACTTCCACGCTTTTCGAAGAATTCAAAGTCGAGAACGATAATTTGGAGGCCATGCTGGTGTTGAATGCCGGTTTGCGCAAACAGATTTCTATCCAGGAAGAACAGATCGCTACTATTCAGCAATCAATTACTGACGTAGCAATCGTTACTCAAGAAATGCCATTCTTGATGGACAAAATGCTAAGCAGTGTTGAGCAGTTTGTTGAACTAGATATCCCTTTCCAAATGGAAGAGCGTCGTCGTCGCATTCAGTTCGCTCGTGACGCGATCGATAGCCCTGATGTTTCTATCGCTGAGAAGTTCCGTCAAATCCTCGTGATTTATCAAAACGAGAACAACTATGGCCGTACTCACCAAACTTACCCAACGACTCTTGAGTTAGATGGTGTTGAGCGTGACGTCGATATCTTGCGAGTTGGTCGCATCTCTTTGTTGTACCAAACAAAGGATCGAACAATGACAGGCGCATGGGATAACGAATCTCGTAGCTGGGTTGAATTAGCCGCTGGTGATTACCGCACAGCAGTTCAACGCGCCATTAGCGTCTCTAGCGGTCTTGTATCGCCCGCCATCATGGACCTACCAATCGTTGCACCGGAGTCAGCACAGTGAAAAAAATAATCAAACTTGCAGGAATTTCAGCGTCTGGCCTGATTTTGGCAATTTCCTCACAGGCATTTGCACAAGGACCAGCCACATCTTTGGCTGAGCTACTAAACAATGTTGAGCAAGATCGTGTTGCACAATCGCAAGAGCACCGTGAGCGCGAAACGCGTTTCCAGCAGCAAGCGAATCAGCAACAACAGATCCTTGATGAGACAACTACTCGCATCGAGCAGGAAAACACATTGAACACTCAGCTTACTGAGTCGTTTGATGCGAACCAGCTTGTAATCGCAGAGCGTCGTGAAGCACTGCGTATTGCACGTGCGGATCTAAACGAACTACTCGGTACAATCCAGGGTGTTGCTGGTGACTTCCGTAGTATCTTCGAAAACTCTTTGATCAGTGCTCAGTATGACGGTCGTGAAGAGTTCCTTGATGACTTCATCGAGCGTGTTGCGAGTGACACGGAACAAGTGCGTATCGACGAGATCGAGCGTTTCTGGTTCTTCATGCAGCAAGAGCTAATTGAATCAGGCAAAGTAGTACAGTACACAGACATGGTCAGCTTGCCATCAGGCGAACAAGAATCACGTACTGTTACTCGTATCGGGTCATTCAATGCCATCTCTAACGGTGACTACCTAAGCTACGCTGGCGCTATTGGCCATTTGCAAGTACTTCCACGTCAGCCATCTGGTGACGTTGTTGGTCGCGCTTCCACACTAGAGTCTTCTACTAGTGGCATGCACAAAGTGGGTATCGACCCAACTGGTGCACTTGGTGGCAGCATGATGGCTAACTTGATCAACTTCCCAACAGCTACTGAACAAGTACGTGATAACTCAGGCACGATCGGTTATTTGATCATTGCAGTAGGTTTGGTCGCTATTCTTGTTGGTTTGATCAGAACATTGATCTTGACTGTAGTCGCCGCAAAAGTGAACGCGCAAGTTAAAGCTGACAAAGCGAATAAGAACAACCCATTGGGTCGTGTCTTGTTAGTCGCTGAATCTAACCCAAATGTTGATACTGAAACATTGGAGCTTAAGCTTGGTGAAGCAATCCTGCAGGAAACTCCTGCTCTAGAACGCTTCCTCACATTGATCAAAATCATCTCAACCATCGCACCTCTAATGGGTCTGTTGGGTACGGTGACTGGTATGATCAACGTGTTCCAGCAAATCACTGTATACGGTGCTGGTGATCCAACAATCATGGCTGGCGGTATTTCGATGGCTCTTATGACTACAGTACTAGGTATCGTCGCGGCAATTCCTGCGATCTTGATGCACAGCTGGGTTAAAGGTAAGTCAGATCGCATCATCCATATTATGGAAGAACAAGCCACTGGCATCATCGCGAGAAAAGCGGAAGCTTCTTCAAGCAAATAAGTTACAGAGACGAGGAAACGCATTATGTATTTCGCTCTGATGGATGCTTCCGATGCCATTTTTGGTTTCATGGATAAAGGCGGCGATGTTCTTTGGATCATCGCAACGCTCTTACTCGTGAAGTTCTCAATGGTGTTTGAAAGAGTTTGGTATCTATATTCAACTCACAGCAAGCGTGTCAAAAACACGCTCGCTGTGTGGAATAGCAGAACTGATAAAAATTCATGGAAGGCACGACAGATTCGTATGGCGATGATCTCTGAGATCTCGCTAGATCTGCGTGGCTCCATGCCATTGATTGAGTCACTCGTGGTTATTTGTCCGTTACTGGGCCTTTTGGGAACGGTAACAGGCATGATCGAGGTCTTCTTTGTAATGGCTCTAACAGGCGGCGGCGATGCGAAGTCTATGGCGGGTGGGGTTTCTAAAGCCACTATCCCAACCATGGCCGGCATGGTTGGTGCTTTGTCAGGGATTTTTGCAACGAACTGGCTCAAGCACAAAATGGATCGTGAGTTAGAACTTTTAGAAGATAATTTGGCGCTTAATAACTAAGCTAAGAAGGCATAACCATGAAAAGCGGTTTAATGAAGAAAAGAGATGACGAAGGCCCAGGGGAGATTGACCTTACCCCTATGCTCGACGTTGTTTTCATCCTGCTTATCTTCTTCATCGTGACCTCAGTGTTCGTCACCGAGGCAGGTATAGAAGTCACTAAGCCTGAAGCTTCAACAGCAGAGTCTAAAGCCAAAGATCTCATCCTCATCGCAGTCACTGCAGATGGTGAAATCTGGATCGACGGCGAAGCAGTTGACCCAAGGTTTATTCGTGCTAGGTTTGAATTACGCCTTGCCGAATCACCCAATTCGTCCGTAGTAATACAGGGCGACCAAGCAGCGCAGAACGAACACGTAATGTCTATATTACGTGCCGCTCGCGATGCTCAGATTGCAAACGTATCGATATCAACGGAGGCGTAATATGGTCGCTATAAGATGGTTAGTATCAATGGCACTAGCCTTGGCTATCACACTTGTATTGTTCTATTTGATGCAAATGTTGATCGCAACAGGTTCAGCGCTAGAGCAACGTGTCAACGTCGTTAAGATTGTTGATGCAACAATGCCTGAAATCGAAATGGAAGTAGTGCGTGAAGTAGAGAGACCCGAGCCAATCGAGCAACTCGACACTCCACCGCCTGAAGTTCCTGATCGTCAACTCAATATGGATAACGGCCCTAGCTTGCAAATTGAGCGTGCCTCTATCAATCTTGATTCAGGTCTTGATATCGGTGGTGCGAGCATTTCGATCACTGATGGTGAGATGTTGCCACTAGTAAACGTAACGCCTCAGTATCCTACACGTGCTGCTTCACGCGGTATCCAAGGATGGTGTCAGGTGTCGTTCACAGTAACGGCTAGCGGCGGTGTGGAAAACGTTGTTGTAGTTGATGCGGAACCACGCAGCATCTTCGACTCAGCGTCTATTCGTGCTGCGGAAAAGTTCAAGTTCCAACCTAAGGTAGTCGATGGGGAAGGGGTTCCTGTACCAAACGTACAGTACGTATTCCGCTATCAACTGGAAGGTGAGCAGTAATGATTAGCCTATTCAAAACCAAACGACTATCTCGCGATATCGTTTCAGCACTCGCCTTAGCGGGAGTGCTGGTAGCGGGTACGGCCTATTCTGGAGCTTCTTTTGCGGCAGAAGACGACGGTCCTCGACAGCCACCTGCCACACGTTCGTCAGATGTATTGACTGAGCGTGTGTTTAAGGCGATCTCAGAAATCCAAGAGCTTATGAGCCCTGAGGATGAGAACGATGAGCCTGACTACGCACGTGCGAAGATAGAGCTCGATACGTTGAATGAACGCTATGACCGCTTGAATGATTTCGAGAAGTCTACGTTGCTCAACTTCTACACGAACTACTATCTAAGCAATGATGAGATTGATCTTGCGCTCCAGACTTTCGAGCGTATTTTGTTAATCGAAGAGCTTAGAATAGAGTCTAGACTACGTGCTTTGATGGCACTTGGTCAGCTGTACATGGGTGAAGAGCGTTACACAGATGCAATCGCCTCATTTACTCGCTGGAGAGAACTCTCTGACGAAGAAAATGAGAACGTGTATTTGGGTCTAGCGAATTCCCATTACAACTTAGCTCAATACAATGAAGCCATTCCGCTATTGATTGATCATATGGAATTGGCTCAAGCAAACGGTAAGACACTCGCCAAGAATATTTATGGCCTGTTGAACCTGATGTATATCGAGCTTGAAGACTACACAAATGCTGAGCGTATCACTAAGCAGATGGCTACATTGTTCGACGAACCTAGTGACTGGCGCAACTTGTCAGCGATCTACGGCTACCTCGACAATGACAAGAAGCGAATTGAAACGCTATCTGTCACATTCTCCAAAGGTTTTATGGAGAACGAGTCAGAGTTCCTCAACCTTGCGCAATCATTGGCAGGTGCGGACGCCCCTTATCAAGGTGCGAAAGTACTAGAAGCTGGCTTGCAACAAGGAGCAGTTGAGGAAGACGAAGATAATATGAATCGTCTTGTACAGATGTACCTTCTTGCTAGTGAGTATGAAATGGCGCTAGCGCCAGCTATCAAAGCCGCTGAAATGGCTGAAAATGGTGATTCATACGATCAGCTAGGCTATATCTACTACATGTTGCATGATTACGAAAATGCAGCTGATTCTATTGCTAAAGCGCTTGAGCGTGGTGGTTTGGATAATCCAGGCGACGCGCAATTGTTCTTAGCGAGAGCATTAGTAGAACTCGACAATTTCGAAGAAGCGGCTGCTGCTGCTCGACGTGCTCAGGACCTGGGTGAGAACTCTGCTCGGTCGTTCCTGAACTACATCGAGAACAGCAAAGCACGATTCGATAACCTCAAGCGACGTAAAGAAGATGCAATAGATTTCTATCGCTCGTAATTTACGCTTGAAATTTGGGGTTTAGAACCCCATCTAAAGCCCGGTTACTTATAAAGTAGCCGGGCTTTTTTAATACCAAGAATTCTAGGAACTTTGCAGATGACTACAGAAAACAAAAAAGAGACAAGAGGTTTCGAAACCGAAGCCAAACAACTTCTTCACTTGATGATCCACTCACTCTATAGCAATAAGGAAGTGTTTCTTCGTGAGCTCATCTCCAATGCCTCCGATGCAGCCGACAAGCTACGCTTTGAGGCGCTCTCTAAGCCAGAGATCTATGAAGACGATGCGGAACTCAAAGTTCAGATCGATTTCGACACAGAGGCCGGCACAGTAACCATTTCGGATAACGGAATCGGTATGAGCCGCGATGATGTCATTAGCAATCTAGGCACAATCGCCAAATCAGGGACTGCTCAGTTTTTAGCAGGACTATCAGGCGACCAAAAGAAAGACTCCCAGCTCATTGGTCAGTTCGGTGTTGGTTTCTATTCAGCCTTTATTGTCGCAACAGAAGTCGAAGTGACAACACGTCGTGCTGGCGCTCCTGAATCCGAAGGCATTCGCTGGATTTCAAGCGGCGAGGCGGACTATTCAATCGAAGCCGTTGAAAAGAAAACTCGCGGAACAACGATCATATTGACCTTGCGCCCAGAAGAGAAAGACTTCGCCGAGTACTATCGTCTTAGCAACATCGTGAAAAAATACGCGGATCACATATCAATTCCAGTATTGATGGCGAAGCAATCTTTCGATGAAGACAAAGATGCCGAAACACCTAAAGAAATTGAGTACGAAGCGGTTAATGCGGCAAAAGCCTTATGGACGCGCCCACGTAACGAGCTCAAGGATGAGGAGTATGTTGAGTTCTATAAGCATATCTCTCACGATTTCCAAGACCCATTGAGCTGGAGCCATAACAAAGTTGAAGGCAAGCTTGATTACACAAGCATGTTGTTCGTACCAGCTAAGGCTCCCTTTGACTTATGGAACCGAGATGGCGCACGCGGCCTAAAACTGTACGTGCAACGTGTATTCATTATGGACGAGGCTGAGCAGTTTATGCCTTTGTACCTGCGTTTCATTAAAGGGGTTGTCGATTCGAATGACATCTCCCTAAACGTCTCGCGTGAGATCCTGCAAAAAGACCCAGTGGTTGATTCCATGCGCAGTGCTTTGACTAAGAAAGCACTCGATATGTTGTCAAAATTGAAAAAGAACGAAGCCGAGAAGTATGCAAAATTTTGGGCTGAGTTTGGCCAAGTTTTGAAAGAAGGCCCTGGTGAAGATTTCGCTAATAAAGAGAAAGCAGCCGATCTACTGCTTTTCGCCACTACGCAAAACGCTACATCGGTTCAAGATCAAGGTTTAAGCGACTATGTCGCGCGCATGAAGCCAGAGCAAGACAAGATCTACTATGTGGTTGCTGATACGCCTAATGCCGCTCGCAACAGTCCGCATTTGGAGATCTTCAAGAAGAAAGGAATCGAAGTCCTATTACTCTCAGATCGAATAGACGAATGGTTGATGGGACATCTTACTGAATTTGATGGCAAGAAGTTTCAAGACATCGCTCGCGGCTCTCTAGATCTTGGCAAGCTAGAAGGCGAAGAGGAAAAAGAAGAGCAAAGTAAAACTGAGAAGAAATTTGAAGCGCTTACTACACGCATCAAAGAACAACTCACGACAGCAGTAAAAGATGTGCGTGTGACTCATCGCCTCACTGATTCGCCTGCATGTATCGTGGTTGATGATGACGACATGGGCGAGCAGATGCGTCGAATCATGGAAGCGGCAGGGCAGCCTGCGCCAGAGACTAAGCCAATATTTGAGCTTAACCCTGAGCACCCGCTAATAGTTAAACTTGATCAAGAGCAAGACGAAGAACGTTTCGCCGACCTAGTCTCTTTGATATTTGATCAAGCGAGTTTAGCGGAAGGACGCCAGCTAGAAGATCCAGGTCAGTTTACACGCAGACTCAACAAGCTATTGTTGGAACTATGTGATTAACAAGACACACTAAAAAAAGCCCGCTAAACATTTTCGTTTCGCGGGCTTTTTTTTACATCTGTTCTAAGGTTTCTAGCCCTAGAAGGGTTAATCCTTTCTCAAGTGTTTTTGCCGTGAGGGCCACAAGGTGAAGCCTTGAAGCCCGAACATCTTGCTCCGCTTTTAGTACAGGACATGCTTCGTAAAAACGCATGAAGATTCCAGCTAACTCAAAAAGATAGGAGCACAAATAATTCGGATAACCCTCTTGTGCAACCACCAGGATGGTTTCTTGAAATTGCAGATTCTTTAATAGCAATCGACGCTCTTCATCTGCTGTAATTTTTATCGTGGTGGCACTCGTTTGATCACCACTACTTTGCTTGCGCAAAATACTCTTAATCCGAGCAAACGCATACAACATATACGGGGCTGTGTTGCCATCAAAGGACAACATGGTTCCCCAATCAAATACGTAATCGCTAGTTCTGTTCTTTGATAGGTCAGAATATTTTACAGCGCTGATCCCTACAACTTCTGCGATTTTTGCACGAGAGCTCTCATCAAGCGCTGGGTTCTTCTCGCTGACAATTGCATGAGCTCTTCGAACAGACTCTTCAAGTAGGTCTATCAGTTTTACATTGTCGCCACTTCTGGTTTTGAAAGGCTTACCGTCCTCTCCCATCATCATGCCGTAGGAGATATGCTCCAGTGAACACGATTCCGGCACCATTTGCGCTTTACGAGCAATCGCAAATACTTGTTGGAAATGCAGGCTTTGACGCGCATCAACGACATACAGGACGCGATCGGCCTTAAGCGTACCGGCACGGTACTCAATGGCGGCTAAATCAGTCGTCGCATAGAGAAAACCACCATCGGATTTCTGTACGATTGTAGGAAGTGGAGCTCCTTCTTTGCCCATGAACTCATCCAAGAACACACATTTTGCGCCCTCTGAGACACTAAGCAATCCTTTGTCATCTAGTGTTGTAATAATTTTTTTAAGCTGAGGATTATAAAAACTCTCCGGCTTAAGGTCCTTGCGACTTAGCGTGACACCAAGATGCTCATAAACACTCTCGCAATGCCCTAACGATGTGTCGATGAAACTTTGCCAAGCGGTTAAACAATCGGCATCACCGCCTTGAAGCTTCACTACATAGCCACGAGCGATCTCTGCAAATCCAGGTTCATTGTCGAAACGTTGCTTGGCGGCACGGTAGAAAGACTCAAGGTCAGACAATTCCACTGAAACCTGCGCATTGTCGCTGCGTAATGACTCCATATGCGCAATCAACATCCCAAACTGAGTTCCCCAGTCACCGACATGATTCTGGCGTATGACCTCGTGTCCGCTAGCTTCTAATACACGGACCAAGCTGTCGCCAATGATCGTGCCCCGTAGGTGTCCCACGTGCATCTCTTTAGCAAGGTTAGGGCTGGAGTAATCCACAACAACACGAAGGGGAGAGGCCACCGGTTCGATAAGCTCTTGTTCACTCTGACCGTAATGTTCACCCCAATGAGTCAAGTACTCGTCGGTTAAGAATAAATTGATAAACCCAGGGCCGGCGATTTCCGCTCGAGCGATGAGCTTATTCTCAGGAATTGCCGCAAGGACCTTCGCCGCCAATTCTCTTGGATTGGTTTTTACCTTTTTAGCCACAGCCATAACGCCATTCGCTTGGTAATCCCCGAACTCTGGGCGCGTTGCGTAAATGACGTTGCCTTGGCATCCATTCAAGCCAGTGGCTTGATCGATCGCAGTGCTTAGCAGCCCTTCGAGCGTATGTTTGATATTGAACATGGTCCTAGCCCTAAAAACAAAATGGCAGCAATTGTACACCATTGAGCGTGCATATTTAGGCATTGAGCAGTAGGTATTGTTACAATAGGCGGTCTAATTTGAGTACTTCCTCTTCAACCTGTCAGTGAGAATTATCCCTTTGTCCAATCAAGAGCCTTCCAATATTTCCAATGGCGCCACCCAAGGGGTTCAGTTGCTGGAAATAGGGGCACATACAGAAATGCAGCGCCTTGATAATTTCCTCATTAGTAAGCTCAAAGGGGTGCCAAAATCTAAGATCTATCGTGTGATTCGCAAAGGGGAGGTCCGCATCAATAAGAAGCGCGCCAAACCCGACACCAAGTTGCATGCCGGCGATATCGTAAGAATACCGCCCATTCGCGTAGCACAACCCTCTGTCATTGAGCCGCCGAGTGCTAGCTTAGTGACACTACTGGAAAGCGCTGTCCTCTATGAAGACGAGCAAGTCTTGGTGATAAATAAGCCGCAAGGCTTAGCGGTTCATCGAGGTTCTGGACTTAAGATTGGCTTGATTGAGGCCTTGCGATCAATGCGGGATAACGGTGATGAGGCGTTTTTCTTAGAGCTCGTGCATCGTATCGACAAGGACACCACCGGCTGCATCGTGATTGCCAAAAACCCTTTGTTTTTGAAATACATGCAGCGTGAATTTAAAGAAAGAAATGTCCATAAAACCTATCAAGCAATCGTCCACGGAGAGTGGCCAGACGACATTGTTGAAGTTAATGCCCCCTTGCTCAAACACGATGTGCAGCAGGCCGAAAAAGTCGTAACCGTTGACCCAGAAGGCAAAAGCGCCATCACCCATTTCAAACTAGTGCAGCGCTTTGCTCAATGTAGCTTTATTGAAGCTAACCCCGTTACCGGCAGGACACACCAGATCCGAGTCCATTGTCAGTATGCCGGACATCCCATTGTTGGGGACCGAAAATACACCAGCGCGGCCAGTAATGCCTTAGGTCAGCATAAACAGCTTTGCCTACACGCGGCGAAGATTGAATTCACGATGATTAACGGTGAAGTATTTAAAATTGAGGCGCCTTTAGGGGGTGCAATGCTAGAACTGCTAGAAAAACAACGGAGCAAAAGTCTGTAAATTTAGTAAATTGTCGAAATATCATGCCTTTGAGTGTAGATTTTTTTGACAGATGCCTTCTAGACGCCTATTATTGCGCGCCTATGGCAAACACCCTTATTCCAGATTATGTTGATTCGAGAAAAATCTTTGCTCAACAGACACTTATAGAAGGTGTTCTCCCAATCTCGCGCTTAGCGAGATTCAGTGAGGCTATTTTAGATACAGAAGGCGATGTGCAAGTGTCTTTGCAGTTCGACCTTGATGAGAGTTTTAGGAAGGTAATCCGAGGATCTTTACAGGCTGATGTAACAGTCGCCTGCCAACGTTGCCTGGAGCCGATGCCAATTACGCTGAAAGATCAGTTCGAATTGGCCGTAGTCTACAAAGAAGAACAGGCACTGAAACTGCCAAAAACGCTTGATCCGTGGTTTTGTGAAGACATTAAGCTTGTGCTAGCGGACATGCTCGAGGAGCAGTTAATCCTCTGTATGCCAATAGTCAGCTATCATGAGCAACATTGCATTGCGAAGCTTGAATTTGAAGCGACGCAGCCAAACAAGGTTAACGGAAAGCAGGGCGAAAAAGTGAGTGAAAACCCATTCGCCATATTGCAAAAATTGAAAGATAAGTAACAAGAAATTCCATTTAAACGCGCTACAATAAGCGCTGCACTACACTAGGAGCTACAAGCATGGCTGTTCAAAAATCAAAAGTATCACGCTCACGTCGCGATATGCGTCGTTCACACGATTCATTGACAGGCCCTACATTGTCAACTGACCAAACAACTGGTGAAGTTCATCGTCGTCACCACGTCACTGCCGATGGTTTCTACAAAGGCAAAAAAGTATTGGATCTAGGCGACAAGTAAATTTGTCTGTGCCTAAGTGCATTGCTATTGATGTCATGGGAGGGGACTTCGGCCCCTCCGTGACAGTCCCCGCCGCACTTCGCGCTTTGCTTGCCCACGAAGATCTCTCATTGATCTTAGTAGGTGACGAGCTGCAGATAAAACCCTTGTTAGAGGGTGCCAGCGCCATTGTTAAGCAGCGCCTGGAAATCATCCATACTAACGTGCGTGTAGAGGACGACTGCAAGCCTGAGTCCGTGTTACGCAAGTCCAAAGACTCCTCCATGTTTCTAAGCGTGAATCTTGTAAAAGAAGCTCGCGCCGATGCCTGCGTTAGTGCCGGCAATACAGGAGCACTCTTACTCGCTGGACGCCACCTGCTTAAAACCATTCCTAGTATTTCAAAGCCTGCCATTATTGCCAGCATTCCTTTATATGCACAGCAAAGCCATGCCTATATTTTGGACGTGGGGGCCAATGTCAATAATGAAGCAAATGAGCTATATGAATTTGCGATTATGGGTTCGATTTTAGCCTCTAGCGTTGATAAAATTGAGAGCCCTCGGGTAGCGTTACTCAATGTGGGGCAGGAAGAGCATAAAGGCACAGCACAAATTCGCGCCGCCGCGAAGCTGTTGGAAAACACTGATTCTGTGAACTATGTTGGTTATATCGAAGGCAATGAGATATTTGGTAATAAGGCCGACGTTGTCGTTTGTGATGGATTTTCAGGCAATATCGCTATTAAGACTAGCGCTGGTGTCGTACAGGTCATAGAACGTTTATTAAAAACCCAGGCTGCAAACAATTTTCTATCTCGATTAATGATGCTAGCCGCGGCCCCAATGTTGAGCCGCCTAAGAAAACAAATAAATCCGACACAGTTTAATGGCGCAAGTGTTTTAGGTTTGCAGGGCATCATTGTTAAAAGCCATGGCCATGCGCAAGTACAAGCCTTCTATTTTGCGATCGAGCAGGCTTTGAAAGAGGTGACCGATTGTGTCCCTAAACTGATTGCGGCTCGGATGAAAGAATTAAATAGTGCTGCCGACTCACTCAATGATTTGGCTAAAACTGAAAAGTTGAATTAAGGAATAAAAGAATGAAAAAATTTGGCTTTGTATTTCCAGGGCAGGGATCACAGCGTAAAGGCATGTTGATTGACCTAGCTCAGCAATACCCTCAAGTACAGGCATGTTTCGCTGAAGCCTCTACTGCCCTTGGTATGGATCTTTGGGAAATTTGCCAGAATGATTCGGAAGGTTTGCTTGATCAAACTCATATTACACAACCGGCATTGCTAACAGCCTCTGTCGCAATCTGGCGTGTATGGAAAGAGCAGGGCGGTGCTTTGCCAGAGCTTCTGGCTGGCCACAGTCTTGGCGAATACTCCGCGCTAGTGTGTGCCGATGTGCTTTCTTTGACTGACGCCGTAACGCTAGTCCATAAGCGCGGACTCTATATGCAAGAAGCTGTTCCAAGTGGAACCGGCGCAATGGCAGCGATACTCGCGCTTGATGATGAGAAAATTATCGCCATCTGCGAACAAGCAGCACAAGGCGAAGTCGTCTCTCCAGCAAACTATAACTCGGTAGGCCAAACGGTCATTGCGGGATCAGTGGCTGCGGTTGAACGCGCCATGGCAGCATGTAAAGAGGCCGGCGCTAAACGAGCATTATTATTGAAAGTAAGCGTCCCGTCGCATTGCGCTCTAATGAAGCCAGCGGCGGACCTTTTGGCCGCAGATCTAGACGCGGTAGATTTCCAGACTCCAGAGATCCCAGTAGTCCAGAACATTAATGGGCGCGTTGCTAAAAACTCTGAAGATATTAAACAGAACTTGCTCAAACAACTCTATATGCCCGTGCAATGGGTTGAAAGTATCGGCTGCATGCGCGACTTCGGTTTAAGCCAAGTCGTAGAGTGTGGTCCAGGCAAAGTGTTAGGCGGCCTTATTAAGCGCATCGAACCGGACATGGGGACATTCTCAACAGAAGAACCCGAACAGTTCGCGAAAGCACTAGCCGAAATCACTCAATAAGATTTGATCTATAATTGGACATAACTATGAATGACACAACAAAAAGAATCGCATTGGTGACAGGGGCCAGCCGAGGCATCGGCAAGTCTATCGCGCTGACGCTGGGCAAACAGGGAATGACCGTCATCGGTACGGCCACCTCTGATAACGGTGCTGCCGCCATCGCCGCGTACTTACAAGACACAGGCATCGAAGGCACAGGTATGTGTCTCAATGTTGCCTCCAGTGAATCTGTCGCAGAAGTATTCGCCTCTATTACTGAAAAATACGGCGTGCCCTTAGTGCTTGTAAACAATGCAGGGATCACTCGCGATAATTTGTTGATGCGCATGAAGAACGATGAATGGGATGACGTGATTGATACGAATCTCAACTCACTATTTCGCGTGTGTAAGTTAGTCGTCAAAGGCATGACAAAAGCCCGTTGGGGACGAATTATTAACATTAGCTCCGTTGTGGCCTCTAGCGGCAATGCTGGACAAACAAACTACGCCGCCTCTAAAGCTGGCATAGAAGGATTCTCACGCTCACTAGCACGAGAGATCGGGTCTCGCGGCATCACGGTCAATTGTGTCGCGCCAGGATTTATCGATACCGATATGACTCGCGCATTGAACGAAAAGCAAATGGAGACATTCCTTACGCAAATTCCACTTGGTCGTTTTGGGCAAGTTGAGGAAATTAGCGCAGCAGTTGGATTTCTAGCATCGGAATCCGCGGCCTATATAACGGGCGAAACACTGCATATTAACGGCGGAATGCACATGCCTTAAGTGTTTAATTAAACAGCTTAACTTATTGAATAAGCTAACAATTAAAGCAAGTCAGTGAATTATTTTAGACTTAAAGATTACAACACGTGGAAAATAGATGTAAACTTGCGCTTTCGATTATCTAGGTTGGTTATTTTCCAACCAATTAATCAGAAGGCAGTATCAAAAAATTAGTATTTAGGAGCTAATAATCGTTATGAGTAGCATTGAAGATCGCGTTAAAAAAATTGTCTGCGAACAGCTTGGCGTAAAAGAAGAAGAGGTAAAATCGACTTCCTCATTTGTAGAAGATTTAGGCGCTGATTCTCTGGATACTGTAGAGTTGGTTATGGCTCTCGAAGAAGAGTTCGAAACCGAGATTCCTGATGAAGAAGCAGAAAAAATTACAACAGTACAACTTGCCTGTGATTACATTAATTCGCATTTGTAAGTTATTGTAAGCGCTATATCGAAGCTACTCTGGGCACGTTCTGGAGTAGCTTTTATTTTGCCTGCAATAATAAATTCGTTTAACGTATTTCATCAAGATTGGAGAACGACGCAGTGAACGGTAGAAGAGTGGTAATCACTGGCTTAGGTCTTGTAACCCCTCTCGGTAATAGCGTTGACGCAACTTGGCAGGCTATTAAAGAGGGACGCAGTGGTATTAATTTGCTCACGCAATTTGATACATCTGATTTTTCGACTCGCTTCGGCGGTTCGATAAAGGATTTCGACTGTGCACCTTACTTGAGCGCCAAAGAAGCTCGTCGTATGGATGTTTTCATTCAATACGGCTTAGCGGCAGGTGTTCAAGCCGTGACGGATTCTGGCTTACTCGATTCGCCGCTCGATTTTGAGCGCGTGGGTGTAGCGATTGGCTCAGGTATCGGCGGAATAAACTCCATAGAAGACACCTCTAATCTTGTACGCACTTCCGGCCCTCGGAAAGTGTCTCCTTTCTTCGTCCCTGGTTCTATCATCAATATGCTTGGTGGAACGCTATCGATTCGTTACAACTTCCAAGGTCCCAATATCGCTATCACTACAGCGTGTACAACGGGTACCCATAATATTGGGGTTGCGGCGAATATGATTTGCGCAGGACAAGCTGACGTTATGTTGGCTGGCGGAGCAGAAATGGCTACCTCACCAGTGGGTTTAGGCGGTTTCTGTGCAGCAAGAGCTCTATCAACACGCAACGACGATCCCCAAAGAGCAAGTCGCCCTTGGGACAAAGACCGTGACGGATTCGTGTTGAGTGATGGCGCTGGCATCATGGTGCTAGAAGAATACGAACACGCTAAAAAACGTGGCGCAAAAATTTATGCGGAACTCGCAGGTTTTGGTATGAGCGGAGACGCCTACCACATGACCTCGCCATCAGAAGGCGGCAAAGGGGCAGCCCTCTGTATGAGTAACGCTTTAAAAAGCGCTAACGTCGACCCTACCCAAGTCCAATACATCAACGCGCATGGCACATCGACTCTAGCAGGCGATATGGCTGAAACCCATGCACTTAAGAGTGTCTTTGGCGATCACGCCTATAAATTGGCCGTGAGCTCTTCCAAATCAATGCTCGGTCACTTACTAGGTGCCTCAGGAGCCGTTGAAGCAATAATCTGCGCACTTTCGATACGTGATCAAGTAGTGACGCCAACGATCAATCTCGATACGCCAGACGAAGGCTGCGACCTTGATTATGTTCCTCATCAAAGCCGAGACACCAAAGTAGACGTCGCAGTGAGCAACTCTTTTGGGTTTGGCGGAACAAACGGCAGCTTGGTATTTAAGCGTCTATAGTAATTCAGAAGGTGATATCTGGAGGGCGTCATGCTCGTGAATGGGCAACTTCAACCTCATCTCCCAGTACTCGATCGTGCCGTACAGTATGGCGATGGCGCGTTCGAAACTATTCTTGTCCGAGACTCGACTCCCATCTTCTGGGATGCCCATATCGCACGCCTCAGTACCGCCTGCGTCCGGCTTAGAATCCCCTTGGATCTACCCGCGTTACTGAAAGAAATCACACAGTTCCTACAAACTCAAAACACCGGCGGTATCCTCAAAATCATTATCAGCCGTGGGGTTGGCGGACGCGGCTACGGGGTTGCTGAAACGATGTCTCCCACCCGAATTCTTCAATTTCATGAGCTCCCTGAAAATTACGGCCACAATAACGATGTGGGTGTAAGTGTTTTCAAGTGTGCGCACCCTGTATCAAGTAATTCAGCTCTTGCTGGCATCAAACACCTCAATCGACTTGATCAAGTCATGGCGAGTATGGAGCTACCCTCATCCGCTCAAGAGGGCTTAATGTGCTCCGATGCGGGTCTACTGATTGAAGGCATTAAATCCAATGTTTTCATCTTTCGAGATGGCCAATGGCTTACCCCAACACTTGACCTTGCCGGTGTAGCGGGCGTAATGCGGGCTCAAATCATCGATTTCTTACAACAACGCGACTCAGATGCGCTCGCTATTCAAGCCATAAGCTTTGAGGAGTTTCAGTCGGCGAGTGAAGTGTTTGTGTGTAATAGTGTGTTTGGAATCTGGCCAGTAACATCGGTGCAGTGGGATGATTCTGTGCTAGGGTTTGCTATTGGCGAGAATACTCGCAATCTTCAACGCAGCGTGTGGGATTCAGTCTAAATGCCCAACAAACTTATCGTTCGCTCCCTCGCGGCTTTAATCGTTCTGATAGGCATTCTTCTATTGAGTGCCAATCTTCTGTTGGAACGCTACCTAGATGACCCTTTACCCCTTTCTGAAGCCAAAATTATCGAGGTACGACCAGGAAGCGGCTTGCGGCAAGTCGCTAACTTGCTCGAAGCTGAGGTAGGGCTGCGTTATCCGTCATTACTCTCCTTTTGGGCACAAAGAGAAGGCTATGAGCGCGCTATTCGTACAGGGGAGTTCGCCATCAGTGTCGGAATGAGCCCAAGAGCCGCTTTAGAGCATTTAATGTCTGGCCAAGCGGTTCAGTACCCAGTGACATTCATTGAGGGCACAAAGGTTCAGGACGCATTAAGAGCGCTGTGGGCAAGCCCAAAGCTGAACGTGACATTAGAAGGCTTATCCGATGAGGAGATCCTTGAGGCCATAGGCAGCGACTTTACGCATTTAGAAGGTAGCCTATACCCTGACACCTATTTCTATACCGCCGGAACCACCGACCGTGCCTTATTACGCAGAGCCAGTGATCGATTAAAACAGGTGTTAAACGAAGAGTGGGCGATGCGAGAAGTGGGTTTGCCTTATGCCACACCCTATGAAGCCTTGACCTTAGCCTCTATTATTGAAAAAGAATCGGGCGTTCTAAGTGAACGTGAAGAAATAGCCGGCGTGTTCGTTCGTCGACTACGAACGGGCATGCGGCTGCAATCTGATCCTACCGTGATCTATGGAATGGGGGACGCCTATGAAGGCAATATTCGCCGCGTAGATCTAGACACCACCACTGATTACAACACCTATAGAATCAACGGCTTGCCGCCGACTCCTATAGCAATGACTGGACGCAATGCGATTCACGCTAGTGTGAATCCGAGTGCCGGTGAAACATTTTACTTTGTCGCCACTGGCGATGGTGGACATCAATTTTCCACGACATTAGAAGAACATAATGCGGCCGTTCGACGCTATCAACTTCGACAAGCTCAATAAGCCGACATAACAAACAGGTGGTATCGATACAAATGAAAGGCCGGTTCATCACAATCGAAGGCGGGGAAGGGGTAGGGAAGAGCACTAATATTCAGTGCATTACCGACCGATTGCAAAGCGCAGGAATAGAATTTGTCCTCACTCGTGAGCCAGGAGGCACACAGTTTGCCGAACAAATACGCTCGCTACTTTTAAGTCACCAAGACGAACCCGTGGCCGAAATGACCGAGCTACTGTTGATCTTTGCGGCCCGGGCCCAACATATTAAGCATGTGATTGCCCCAGCCTTAGACGCAGGAAAATGGGTCGTCTGTGATCGTTTTACGGATGCAACCTATGCGTACCAAGGCGGCGGCAGAGGCTTGAATGTCGAAACTATCGAGCAACTGGAAACCTTAGTGCAAGGCAGTTTACGACCGCATATGACTTTCTTACTCGATCTGCCCCCAGAGATTGGCTTAGAACGCGCCAGTAAGCGAGCCGCTTTAGATCGATTCGAGCTAGAGAAACTCGAGTTTTTCAATAAAGTACGCGCTACCTATCTGCAACGGGCTCACAATGAACCCCAACGCTGTATCATTATTAATGCAGAGGCGTCGATTGAAGCCGTGCAAGCCGATATTTTGTCGCATTTGGAGCCATTACTGTGACTTTAGAGACCAGCCCTTTACCTTGGCATAAGGAAGAGTGGGCCCACACCTTAGACCAAATTAGCAGTGGCAAAGCCCCGCATGCTTATATGATCAGTGCGCAGGCTGCCAGCGGGAAGCGGCTCTTTGCGAATAGACTGGCGCAGCGTCTGCTTTGTCATACGCCTGAGCCTTTGAGTGCCTGCGGTCATTGTCCTGCTTGCCAGCTGTCCGCCGCTGGCAACAACCCAGATTTGATCGTCATAAAGCCCGAGTTAAAATCCAAAGTCATCAAAATTGACCAAATTCGCGAGCTGAAGCACTTCCTGGAAACAAGCTCTCACTCCTTTGGCAAGCGCGTCATCATTCTCGATACTGCAGAAACACTCAATATTAGCTCTGCCAATGCCTTGCTCAAAGGCTTAGAGGAGCCGCCCAGTGATGTGATGTTTTTAGTGCTTAGTGATCGCCCAAAAGCGGTTTTGGCCACCATCTCTAGCCGTTGCAGGTCGCTTAAGCTACAGACACCGAGCCAAGCACAGGCACTTGAGTGGTTAACAACACAAGTGCCTGACGCACTAAGCGAGGACATTGAGTTTGCGCTAGACTATGCGCAAGGCAGAGTATTAACCGCGTTAAGCATGTTAGAGGATGAAACCAGAACATTGCATGAGGCTATAGGCGACGATCTGTTACATGTAATTAAACATCAAGCCCTTGCCACGAAAGTAGCCACGCGTTATCAGAAAACCAATTGCTCTGAAGTGCTCAACATACTTTCTTACTGGATAAGTGCTTTAAGCAAATTTCATATAACCGGCGAGGCACGCTTTGTAAAAGGACGTGCATTACAAGACGCCGCCCAATTGATGGAGGTCTCAAGCTCCAATAAAGGACCTTTCACAAGAGGTTTAATGTCGCTATATCGTCAAGTCTGCGACGCGCAAACTCAAGTGGCCGGGGTGTCCAATCCTAATTTACAATTGCTACTAGAAGATTTACTGCTGCAATTGCAGCAACTATTCAGAAAGACCAAAGGCATTTAGAAAATGGCAGTCGCGGAAGCGGAGAAAAAACCAGTAAAACACGGGATCTTGTCTTTATCGATTAAAGATAAAGCCGTGTTGTATGCCTCCTATATGCCATTTTTAAAGAACGGCGGGCTCTTTATTCCAACATCACGTCATTACGAGATTGGCAATGAAGTGTTTATGTTGCTAAAACTTCTTGATGAAGGTGAAAGAATTCCTGTGGCTGGTACGATCGTTTGGATTACACCACCCTTTGCGCAAGATAGACGTGCGGCAGGCATCGGGATTCAATTTAAAGACGTGCAAGGCCAAGTCCGGCGCAAGATTGAAACGCTTCTTGCCGGCAACCTTAATAGCGACAAACCAACGAATACAATGTGAGGCTCAATATGCAGTTTTCGACAAAGTCATTTTCATTTTTTAAGATCAGCTTGTTTCTCGGTCTTGGCGCTTTACTCTCGGCCTGCCAACAAGAAAGTGGATCAATAGCCTCAGCTTCGCAGGCGCAAGATGCCACAGTCTTACAAGTGTTAAAAGATCCATCATGCGGTTGCTGTACCGGTTGGATTGACCACATGAGTGATCGCGGCTTCATGGCGCAAATTAGTCATCCTACAAACCTCAATGGCGAAAAACTCAAACTCGGTATCGAGCCACAGTTTCAATCTTGCCACACAGCAATATCTGAAGAAGGGTATGTGTTTGAAGGGCATATTCCGGCTAATATCGTTCAACGCTTTATGACAGAAATGCCAAACGATGCAATCGGCTTAGCGGTTCCTGGAATGCCTATGGGAAGCCCTGGCATGGAAATCGGTGACCAGTTTGATCCGTATGATGTCTTGGTCTTAAAGAAGGATGGTAGCTCTGCGGTCTATGCCCATATCGCCACTGCACAAGAACAATACTAATCAAACTTGAGGTCGTTATAGCAACGCTATTTCGACCTCAATGTATCGTGCTATCGCCAAACTTGCAGTGAGCCCAGGGGACTCCACACCAAACAATTGGACTAAACCTGGAATGCCGTGATCGCGGTGATCTTGAATAATAAAGTCCATTGCCGCCCCGTTGGCACTGAACAATTTTGGACGAACCCCACTGTAGTCTGGCACTAAATCTGCACTGTTTATCCACGGCATATACCGTTGAACTGACAATGCAAATTGTTCAGCCTTGTCGATGTTCACGGTATAGTTAATCTCTGTCACAAACTCCACATCCGGACCAAATCGAACTCCGCCAGCCAGATCCAATGTGGCGTGGACACCAAGTCCCATCTCGGATTGCTCGGGAACCGGATACACCAAGTGTTGTAATGGCACGCGTTTATTTAACTTAAAGTAGCTGCCTTTATAGAAGCGAACCTCAGGGATGCAGCTAGGTGAAAGTGATTCAATTTGTGTGGCCAATTGATGGGCCTCTAAACCTGCGGCGTTCACAAGTCGTGTGCAGGTAAAGCGATACGATTGTTGGTCATTCTCCGGTCCACACTGAGCCCACACCTCGAATCCTTTTGGATGTCTATTGACGCGCTCCACGTGAGTCAACCCTGCAAACTGCACGCCTAGGCTTTGCGCCTGATGCAATAAACTGCGCATCAACCCATGACTGTCGACTATGCCCGTGCTCGGAGAGAACAAACCATGCTTTCCTTGTACTAAAGGCGCCATAGTCCGCAAAGCGTTTTCATCTAACTCTTTTAAATCCATCACGCCGTTTTCTTGGGCGCGCCGCGCAATCTGCTCTAATGCGTCTAACTCTCCATCCTGAGCAACGATGAGTTTTCCTGTCTGCTTATGATCAATCGAGTAATTCTGACAATACTCGTATAACAATGCTTTGCCTTCTCGACATAAGCGCGCCTTCAATGAATTCTTGGGATAGTAAATCCCGGCGTGAATCACTTCGCTATTACGGCTACTCGTCTCTTGCCCGACGTTTAGGTTCTTATCAAGTAATACAATGGAGAAGTTTTCTGATTGTGTTCTTGCCAAGCGCTCAGCAATTGCTAGTCCAACAACTCCAGCGCCAACGATACAAAGCTCAAAATGATCCATCTAGCGCGAGCCTTTTATTTGACGAAATGTGAGATTCACACGTTCAGATTCAATATGCGTTTGCTTGGCAAGCCTATGCTGCCAATTGCGTTGCGTGGAGCCACTCATAATCAACAAACTGCCATGGGGCAATGAAAGTTTTTGCTGTGGTAATTGTTTTTTGTAGCGGTGTCTTAAAGAGAAAACTCTCGTCACGCCTAAGCTTATTGAGGCGATTACAGGTTGCTCACCAAGCTCAGGCTCATCATCACTGTGCCAATCGACACTGTCACAACCATTACGGTAGTAGTTTGCTAATACAGAGTTAAATGAGTGTTGACTAAGTTCCTCGACCCGCTCTTTTAGCTCGAGTAGAAAATCAGTCCATGGCAGGGGGGTAAATTGTATCCCTGAGTAACTATATTGAGTGCCTGCATCACCAAACCAATTTTGCAACCGCGGTATCAAAATTCGCTTACCTGCAATTCGCATACTATCTTGGCGCCAAGGTAACTCGTGAATACATTGAGATAAAACTCTATCAGCTACAACCGGAGGCAGAGCGTTTGCATAGTAGCTTAACTGACCATCTTCTAGTCTTGGTAAAAATAGCGCTTCTTCCTGATCAAAAAGATCGAGAGATTCGTGCATATTGGCAGACCAAAAAAAAAGTGGAAAAGGAGCCGCAACTGATTAGTCGAGGAGGTCGAGCAATGCTTCAATTTTTTGAGCTGGCAATGCACTAAGTTTTTGCAAAAGTAGTGAATCCAATTTTAAATGCTCATCAACGCCTGGGCGTGATTCACCTTTTACTTGCTCGATATAACGACCAAGTAATAAATTGACCTCAGCGTTCATGCTGCGATTATGGTGCCGGGAGACATGTTTTAGTTTCTCAAGCAGATCCGCAGGAAGTCGCATTACAAACTTGCTGATTTCAGGTTTGCTAATAGGGGGGGCAATTTCGTCGACCTCAGACTCCATAGCGTTGGCGGAGTACTCGTGAGTCTCTGCCTCTATGTTAAGGTCATCATCGGTTTGTCGTAGGTCGAGTTCACAGGAATCGGGACACATGTTAATAAAGCCTGTATTCACGCAATGTTATTTGTGATCATATCTGTAACAACTACCTTACTCAACTCTCAATAGAACTGGTACCTAAATAGGAAGGTTTAATGTGACAAATTTTGACTATGACTTGTTTATCATTGGAGGTGGGTCTGGAGGCGTTAGAGCCGGGCGTATTGCTGCATCTCTAGGAGCCAAGGTAGGAATGGCTGAAGAGCGTTATATGGGCGGCACTTGCGTCAATGTCGGCTGTATCCCCAAGAAACTATTCAGCTACGCGGCACACTATGCCAAAGACTTTGTCGATGCCCGCGGATATGGCTGGGAACTCCCCCAAGCGCCTGAATTTAACTGGTCGACGCTCATTGGCAACAAAGATACGGAAATAGGGCGCTTAAACTCCATTTATCAGTCTTTAATGGATAACGCCGGTGTGGATGTACTTCATGAGCGCGCAAGCTTGCTCAATGAGCACACAATACAACTCGAAGCCCATACCGTGACAGCCAAAGAGATCCTAATCGCCACAGGCGGTTGGCCCTTTGTGCCAGAATTCCCAGGCAGTGAACATGCGATTACCTCTAACGAAGTGTTCTCGCTAGCAAATTTGCCTAAATCCGCGCTAGTGGTTGGCGGTGGCTACATTGCCGTAGAGCTGGCGGGCATTTTTGCCGCATTAGGCGTTAACACCAGCGTGTCCTATAGAGGCAGCACAATTCTCCGAGGATTCGATGTGGAGTTAGCCGAGGCTTTCTCCATGGAATTTGACAAATACACGACTCAATTACTGCAGACCAATGTCACGGGAATAGTCAAACAAGGCGATTTACTCAAGGTCAGCTTTGATAGCGGCCCAGATATCGAGGTCGAAACGGTGTTATTTGCCACAGGCCGAAAGCCCAATACAGCGAATCTGGGCCTAGAAAAGCTAGGTGTAGAGCTCGCCAAAAACGGCGCTATTAAGGTGGATGAACAATTCGACACGAATATCTCCAATATTCATGCTGTCGGGGATGTTATCGATCGTGTGGCATTAACACCGGTAGCGCTGGCCGAAGGTCAGTTGTTAGCGCATCGATTGTTCGGAAAAACCGGCAAGGATATGTCCTACGACAATATTCCCACGGCGGTGTTCTGTCAGCCTGAAATCGCCACGGTTGGACTTACAGAGGCAATCGCTCGTGAAAAGTACAAAGATATCGAAGTCTATCGTAGTCGATTCACGCCGTTACGCCATACCTTGAGTGGCCGTGCCGAGAAGAACTTCATGAAGCTCATCGTGGATATGGCCACCAACAAAGTCGTTGGCGTTCATATGATGGGTGAATATGCGGCGGAGATTATGCAAGGCATCGGGATTGCCATCAAAGCTGGCGCCACCAAGGCTGACTTTGATGCGACCATTGGTATTCACCCGAGCGTCGCTGAAGAGTTTGTCACGATGAGAACGCCGTCGTAAGCGTCAGAATCTACGTAGGGCTTCGATAAGGAAGGCTTAAAAGCCTTTGATTTCCTTATAGAAACTCTAAACACCCCCTATCTCACTAATTCCGGTAATAAAGATTACCGGAATTAGTGTGGGAGGCATTGTCCCCACCCCAACCGAGATTTTGGGCGCCCAACTAAACTAGTAAACTTTTCCAAGTAAAGTGCTAAATTTACAAGACACTCCCTAAAACAGTAACCCCAAATAACTAGACATTGATAAATTCCATCTGAATACTCCAAATATAATAATAGCTATTAATGCGTTGATACGCCGATTAACAGTCTGCCTCGCCATTTTAAAAATTCGCTCGGTTCTGCTACCCCTCCCCCTACTGCCAAATAACGCTGAATTCTATTCTGAAGCACAACATCCATAATTGGCACATACCGTTTTTGCGATCTGGCAACGGAGCGTTTGGTCGGACGGCTAGGGCCTTGCTTGAGGGTGCTGAGGATAACCAAGAAATCGTAACCACCCTATACAAAGCTGCTCGGTGTTAAACCCAGCACTTCTGATACCCGCGCGCCGGTTGACCACATCAGATCAAGAGTCAAACGGTAAATAGGATGGGGTTCGAGATCTAGTAAGTACAGGACCTCTGGGTTTGATTAAATTAGAGGGATTGTATCGACCGTATCCAGAACGTGCTGCCTTTTTGCGGCCAATCGATCCCAGTTTATGTGGACGGCCTGAATAGGATAGTCGATTGCTGGAGGCTCTTCTTGTTTGAACAGCGAAGGAGTTTCATGACTACAAAGAAATCTTTCTCCGGAAAGGTGGTTTTGCACCATTTGTCTAAGCCTCATTTGTTGCTTTTGGAGCGAAATAATTTATAACATATTTGGTAATGAATACCACTTTTGTCCCGACAAATAAAGCGTACTAAATGAGCGCCACAGTTATATTACCTTTGTGCTAACAATAGTAGATACTGGCTATATAGGCTAGGCAATCTGCCTGTATAGCTGGCAAACAAACATCTTTACAATTTTGAAGGAAATTAAGACATTGAGAGTAGAACGCATAGAAGAACTATCAACAGAAAGGCTGTTTACACATATCGGTGAATTTGTAGATTGTAAGAAGTGTTACTCAATTTCGATTAAAGCAATATTCACCAAAGATCAGAAAGGAAGTTGGTCTTATCTTATGAGTAAATGCTTTGTCGGGCGTGAAATGCATGAGTCCGAAGACATATACATCGGCTATGCGTTTGTAACTAAAAATTTCTCTGATATGTGCCTAACTGATTTTATAACATCATTAGAAAAAGGTGGCATTGAACTTTCGAAGAATCTTCCTGTTATTAAAAAAACTAAAGAGCATAAAACCTATTGGGTAGAAGAGTTAGTACCGAGTCACGCTACTATTTCGAATTATCCTAAAAGGGAGTTTTCACTTCAACTATCTGACAGAAACGAATTCTCTAACAATAAGCTTATAGGGTATAAAAAGGCTTTCTATTCCTCAGCTCAAGAATATGTGAGCCAATTTCTAGGCATTGACATATTTCATGGAAGCTCTGATGCAAGAAAGGGCTATATAACAATAAGCATAGAAGACACGAGATGTAAGATTTCAGAAGAAAATGGTCACATCTCATTTGAAAGTAAAATAGAAAATTGCTGCTTAGTAGGTCAGATTGATAATGAAATAAAAATCAACCTAGAAGATGGGGAAAAAGCACCATTTAGCTCTAATAATTCGCCTGACCTAGAAATATGGCTTATCAATGAACAAGCACAAATATTGGATTATTGTTCGAATTCAGATTATCAATATAAATATTCGCATATTGCAGAAGATGACTCTTCTATGCTCAGCATTATTGAGAGTGGTGAAGGCTATAAAACTGAATTTAAGGCCTACATTGACGTAACAGAAAACAAGAACGGTAAAGCCCAAGAGATCGAAAAAACTGTCTGTGCATTCTCCAATGCAGAAGGTGGATATTTATTCATTGGCGTGTCGGATGACGGATGTATCGAAGGCGTGGATGAAAAAGTTACAAAACACTATGAGAAAGGCCTAGATACAGCGATGAATAGTTATATCAAAGACCTAAGAAAAAGACTAACAGAAGCTCTAAGCGAATCAAAATGTTTCGAAATTAGATCGATAAAAATTGGACTTAAACATGTGGTTGCTATTAATGTAGATAGGTCCCAGAAACTAAACTATTACGTGAACACGATGCAAGCACATATCCGACGAGGAGCTACTAGCGCCAAAATGGTATCTACTGAAGGAAGAAGATCTGATAGCAACACCCTTCCACTTTCCGAAATCATCTTCTAAATAGCTCTTACTTTTTTTATTACTTTTTAGAGACGCGGGCTCTCGACAAAGGCAATGTGGGACAGTGTCTTTATTAGGACAGGATGGTTATTAGGGGAAAAAGATTAGATTGAATTTCATAGCGGTGTCTAAATGTATGGCAGCTGGCTTTAGATTGCCCCCCCACAACACTCAGAGTTGATGCTAGAACATAATCATTCATAGGGAAAACTCAGTTGCAATAGAGTTCACGGCCAATCACTAGATAGATATTAGCTTGCAATGTTATAAAGAAAATTAAAAATATCCTTAGACATTTAGACGAACATTTTAGTAATTTTGTTTTAAACAACCTAAAACAATAAAGTCATAATAATTCTAATTAGGAACTTTCATTGTAAGTGAAATTACTTCCAAATAGACGCACTAAAATTTTAAGGAAAACTTTTAAGCAACCTAATAGTTTAATAACACCAGCCACATTAATTATGTGGCATTAAACATACAAAATATAGTTTCCAGATTAAATTTCTATAGAAAACAAAAGGACCACCATCAATAACACATTTACAAAATACATTATCTTAACTCTATCTAAATAGTTAACTATTTCTTTATCATCGATTCTATTCTGATATTCGTTCCTACCAAGGTACAGCCAAAAGGTAGTCGTATTGAATCCTTCAAAAAACCAGCTAGGTGAACCCGCCTTAATAAACTCTTCGGGATACTTTCTCCTAAATTTTGGCATTAATTTTGCCTTATAAAAAACAAAAATTACGTTTAAAAATAGGGCTAATAGAAAGATATAAAATTCGTTCATTATTTTAGGCGCTCATTTTATATTACCTAGATTGTGATGTTTTTTACGGACAACTGACAATTTGGTTTCTACTTTTATGCAATATCAACTTGGTGTGAAGGTAGCATAGAGTTTAAGCAAAGCAAGTAAGGTAGTTGCCGTTTAAAAAAATATGACAACGATAAGGGCTCGCTTGATCTATATATTTCACTATTTCCTTCTCATCGACTATATTTTGATATTCGCTCTTTCCAAGAGACAAGCAAAATTCATTATATTTATCACCCTCGGAATGCCTCTCCGCCTCATAGTATTAATGGACAATAGATACGCCGTTTTTCGCATATCTAGCCTTCTAGCATTACGAGTTAACTCCCTATAGTATACCTGCATAATGGCGGGACGCTATTGACTCTCGACACAACCGCTGGCACTTAATAATAGGGACTTTATGTTTTCTCGCTCTCAACAGATAAGCCTCAGCATAATCCTTGCGCTATTGGCGATGCTCACCACGAATGTCTACGGGCAAGAGCTTAGGCTTATTGTCGACAGTAACCACCCATTACCCATGTATCTAAAAGGCCCCTATAAGCTAGGTGCTGACGGTAATATTTACGCGGGAAACTTCAACGGAATTGTAAGAATAACGGGGACATTAGAGGCTGAACAGATCTTCACTTATGGTGGTCAAAACTCTGACATTACTCTTTTTACGCCATCCACCTGGACACCTTCGCCTGGCATCCGTATGGAATCCATCGCGGACTATGAGGTGGACGCCGCAGGAACTCTCTACATTGCGGGAACCGGTTCGCACAATGTTGTTTCTATAAAAACTGATGGGACGATTAACGAGCTAATCAGCGAAGACGGCGACGGTAAAGGCAATACTTTACGGTACCCGAAAGACTTAGCATTGGACTTAGAGGGCAATGTCTATGTGCTAGGGCTGACTCCTCCCAGCGTCTTCAAAATAGAGCCCAATGGAAAAACATCCTTAGTGTTGGATGAAACTGGCGTGCAGGGGCAAGCGTTTCAGTCCCCTTCTAAGATCGTCATAGATTCCGCAAACAATAAATACGTAGGCTCTAGTTCTGCTATTTTCAAAATCCCTTCTTTCGGTGAAACCACTGTTCATTTGGATTTCAACCAAGACCTCGATCTATATAAGGGAGTTACCCATCTTCAGGTAGATGACTTCGGTAATCTTTATTTTATAAAAGGGTCTGGTTACAGCGAACTCTACCGGTACTCCGTCAGTAACGGTCTAGAACGGGTCTTGGGCTTAGAGGGAGATGGTACCGGTGAGATTGAGTGTCTAAAACAAGGAGACAGAGAGCACGACCCATGGATATGCACAGGATACGGAAACTATTCAGATCTAATCGTTGGCACCCACATTGATGATGCGCAAAACATTTATATCGCCAGTCGTGAATCCCGTAAAATATTTAGAGTGACACCAACGAATCTAGTAAGTGAAGTAGCCGATTTAAGTACCATTGAAAATTTCAATTTTGAGCGTTTAGACAGCTTTATGATGGATTCGGTCGGTAACCTTTACCTCGTTCATAGCAAAGTATCTGGGTCAGGAATATCGATCTTTAGTTATTCCCCTTTCGCAGTCGAAAGCCAAGACGATTTCAATCTTGACGCCCCTCATTCCAGAGTTGCACACAATAGTAACGGGGTTACCTCTACCCTACCGAGTTCTTATACGTTCACAAGCCTGTCTCAAGAAAATAAACTACCCGACACACTCGCTCATTTAGATACACGGACAGAGGCGTTCGCCAATTTTCCCTGGCAAGACGCAAGCACCACTACAACAAATTCCGCTGACTCATTTTCGGAGACCACCCGTACTTCCTTGACTTTTGAAGGCCACCGTTATGTTGCCGAGATGCTGACATCCATTGATAAGCTAGAGGGGAAAAGGTGGATTAATTCTATCGCTTACTTCGTAGATGGTGAACAAAGCTATATGCTTAACGGACTGAATATTCCCCTCGATACCTATTATGACTACATGAACCAGTCACTTATGCGTTGGCTGTATTTAGGCAACGATGTGATTAGTGGCGGGCCACGCACCGACATCCTATTGGGTTACGAAGGACATGACATTCTCTACGGCAATGCAGGGGATGATTTAATGGACGGAAGCAGCGGTAGCAATGTCTACTATGGCGGTGACGGAGTCGACACTGTTGTATATGAAAAAAACCATGTGGATTATATGCTGTCAAAAAACCCTGTGACCGGCACGGTAAGCGTGCAGGTAAAAACAGGTTTTGGCAGCCCGTATGTTGATCAAGTGGCCCCCGATATCGAATGGCTGCGCTTCCACGATATGGAAATATCGACAGCCACCCTTAGCTATTGGGGGGAGTTAAAACCAATACAAAATGTGCAAACTGAAAAAGACCCCGTCACTGTGTATAGGTTTTTCAACACCAAAAACAAAGCATTTTTCTATACGATCAATCCCGATGAACGCACGATGGTGCTTAGAAACAGCGGGCCAAACAATAAAAGTGAAGTTGATTGGCCCTACGTTTATCAAGGCGCACAATTCCAAGCAGCACACTCTTATGCTGGGGCGGTGCCTCTTTATCGCTTCTACAACACTAAAACTGGGCACCATTTTTTTACCAACAATGAGAATGAACGCGCGCAGATCCTCGGGAAAATAGGCAATGCCGACTGGCCCTATATTGATGAAGGCATCGCCTTTAACGTTTATGCTCAGGACCCTACGCCGAATGAAGTCGGCAACGAAAAAGCCGTACACCGCTACTACAGCCCGAGCCTAGATCGACACTTTTTTACTGCAAACGAAGATGAAGCGGCCATGCTAGATGAATCGGAAGAATGGACCTACGAAGGGATAGGCTTCTACGCGGAGAGCGTTCAAAATATAAACCTTACAAATGTGAACAATTTTATCGGTTTAGAAAACGATAAAAACCAAAGCGCTATCCAAGAAAACACCCACATATCATCTTCTTCAACAAACTTTCATCTTTTACCACTTTATACAGTGCACCAGTATGTTTTTACGACACTCTTGGGGAGCCCCGTATTGCTGGAAGCCCTTAGCAAAGAAGATCACGACATAGTCATCTCCCTTCCAAGCCATCAAGATAAAAGATTTGCAGAAGTTGGCTATTCCCGTCTAGCGACGGCATGTGAACAAATAGTTCAAGGGCTCTTAGAGAAAGCTGTAGTAGAAGTTGTTAGAACGTTTAAAACCGCTGAAGATTTAAATAACGAAGACTTAAACAAGCATTACAAAGATATCTTAAGCCAGCTTTCAGCCGAAGGACTCAAAACAGTGCAGACAATAATTGATGAGTTGCAGGGCACTGAACGTATAAGCCATTCCTCGGTAGACTATGAGGCCCTCAGCAAGACTCGCCCTGAATATGTACGAGACCTTTATGCAAGAGTTTGTACGGGAATACTCAACTCTAAACCACTATTTCGTTCTGAGACACTCGTCGAAGCTATTTAAACAGCAAGAAAGCGTGAACTCCAGGCACTAATACATTCCGCCGCATATTCAGCGTCAACAGCTTTGGTAAGCAAATGATCTGCTTTATCCAAGCTGATAAAACTCTTGGGATGCATCGCTTCTTTATAAATCGATTCGGCCTCGTGTATCGATACCAGCTCATCAATTGGCGAATGCAGAATTAGCAATGCTCGACGTAGATTCTTAATGTGATCGCTACTTTGCGATTGAATGTCGTCCAAAAAGTGTTTTTTAACGGTGAATTTTCGACCCGCCAGATTCACCTCGGCAACCCCTTCCTTGTTTATCTTCTCAATATTGTTACCAAGCTGTTTGCTGACATGACTAGATTGAAACGGCGCCCCAATGGTCACAATAGCGACAGATTCCACTATTCGCTCAGCGACCTTAAGAACCGCTGCCCCACCAAGGCTATGGCCAATCAACAGTTTTGGCGCTTCGTATGCTTCACGCAGATAATCCGCGGCAGCAACTAGATCGTCGACATTCGATGAGAAATTCGTATTTTCAAAGTCTCCGTCGCTATTGCCTAGCCCCGTAAAATCGAAACGTAGAACACCAAATCCTCGAGCAACCAGTGCTCTTGAAATTCTGGACGCCGCAGCAATATCTTTTCCACAGGTGAAACAGTGAGCAAACAAGACATAGGCCTTTACGGTTTCGTTTTCTGGTGTCTCAAGCAATCCAGCCAACATATTGTTAGCACTTGGAAATTCAATTTTTGTTCGACGACTAGACATTTTCTTGATTCCTCAGCCTTGTTTCATTGTTGGTGTCTTCCATTGACGTAAAAATCCGCTATTTGTTACACAGTTCCTGATTATGCCGACAATCGCAACTCCTACGTCCTTGGACGCTGTCACACAACTGTAGTATTCTTGACACCTACCTTAAACCCTCGCTATCCCTGTATAGCTAGCAGAGAATCCAATAGACTTGTTAAACTCAATGCAACGCTCACTGTTGGCTTTATTATTGATCCCGATAGCACTGGCACATTATTACAGTGTTGACTCCAACCCCTTCGCGCTAATTCTTGCGTTAGTTTCCGTGTCGCTTCTCGTATTTTCTTGTACCCAACTAATTGCCCTTATTCGAAAGCCGATACTGAGGACAACGGTAGGCTTAGTAGTGGTGTATATTCTGACCCTCTATTTTGCCGCACAGTTTATAAGCTACTACCTTCAGGGCACTTACTTTAATCGACAGTTTTTCTTCCATTTGAATTTGACCAATATAATGGAGGCACGGGCCGCCTACTATCCTCTCATTATTCTGACCATCGTTTGGACTCTTAGCGTATTAGCCAGTTATTTCTACTTCCGTAATAAGCCCCTTAAATCAAGTTTCTCCAAGGCTTCTCTTTTTGGTTTCATGTTAGTCGCGCTTGCATTAGACCCAGGCATCCGCTCTTCCGTTTCCTCCTCGATTAGTTCAGCACTGTCCTCGCAGCAGACATTGGCGCTTATCGAGTGGGACGCGCTACATCTAAATCCCGAAGCATTGGAGCCAAAACAAGCAACAGCGGTCGCGGGAAAAAACTTAGTCCTAATATTTCTAGAAGGGTTCGAGCGTATCTATACCGATGAGAACCTCTTTCCTGGATTAACCCCTGCGATTCACGAGCTCAATACTCAGGGCTGGCAACTGAGTAATTTGCAGCAAGTACCCGGATCTGAATGGACGATGGGTGGGATCGTGTCGAGCCTATGTGGTACGCCCCTATTATATGAGTCCAGCCTTAGTGGCAATGAAGTGATGTTCTCGCAACTACTCGATAAAGCCACTTGCCTACCCGACGTTTTAGATAGTGCAGGATACGAGCAGATATTCATGGGCGGCGCCTCTCTCGCCTTTGCTGGCAAAGGAGACTTTCTTCGAGCCCATGGCTATGACCTCGCACTAGGGCGAAACTATCTTAAAGACGAAATTGAAGATGCTGAATATATAGGCGGTTGGGGCTTGTATGATGACTCGCTTTTCTCTCTCGCACTCGATCAATATCATAACTTGGCGGCAAGCGGGAACCCGTTTAATCTAACCTTACTGACAGTGGATACTCACCACCCTACCGGCGAGCCCTCCGCATCTTGCAGCCCTTACGAAAATATCGACAACTCAATTTTGCACGCCGTGCATTGCACGGATTTTTTGTTGGGCAATTTTATCGAGCAATTAAAGCAACACCCTACGTTCAGCGAAACTTTGGTGGTGCTAGTGTCAGACCACCTTGCCATGCGTAACAATGCTTTTTCGTTGTTCCCGCGCGATTATCAAAGGAGTCTTTATTTCAATGTGCTCAATGCTGATGGGCAAACAGATAGCAGCAGCAAATTTTCGACGCCAATGGATCTACCCCCAACCTTGTTGAGCCTATTAGATGTCGAACATGATGTGAGTTTTCTTGCAGGCGTTAATCTTTTGGAAACACCGGCCGCCGCATTGCAAAGAGATATTCGCAACACACAACGCTTAGATACCATTCGCTATCTCAATAGCCATCATCTCTCTACAGTCAAACGCAATACGGTGTATTCACTTAACAGCAGCACTATCGAGATGATCGAGTTTTCACCGGGAGTAGAAAATATTGAGCTTTCGGATCAAGGGTTACAATTCGACTCTACGACAGACGACCCCTACTTTCTGCTACCGTCGTTACAGGATGTTGATTACGACAAGGCCTCACTGCATATTACAATGCAAAACGACCTGCACCTCAACACTAAGATTTATTTCAAGCAAAACTCAAGCGAAGATTACTCTGAAGAGAACACTGACGGACGCGAGATCAATGCGGGATTAAATCAAATAATTTTCAACTTGGACCGGGTTGCCGATGATAGCCGAATTCGCGTCGATCCAGGGCATATACCGGGACGCTATAACATCCTAAACATAGAGATTAAATCACGCTTATAAGCTTAAAAATAATCTCCCCGTAAATAAAACCGCAAAGGTTTACACCTCTGCGGTTTTGCTCAATCAGCTAGCGGCGTCTAATTCTAACGAAGCCATATCAATAATAAAGCGATGTCCGATATCACCCTTTTCAAGCCGTTCAAACGCACTGTTGATTTCATCGATGCGAATCATCTCGACCTTCGGCAGAATATTATGCAGCGCACAGAAATCTAGAATTTCTTGAGTCTGCGCGATTCCCCCTATTGGAGAACCTGCCACGCTGCGTCGACCCAGTAATAGAGGAATCGTGCTGTACTCTTCCATCGGACCAATCTGACCCACCAATACTAAAGTCCCATCCACATCCAAAAGTGGCATATACGGGGTGACATCATGCTTGACCGGGACGGTATCGATTATAAGATCGAGTGTGTCAGCCGCTGCAGCCATTGCCTCCTCATCTTTTGATGACAATAATCGTTCTGCACCGTATTCCAGAGCTTCTTTCTCTTTATCAGAAGATCGGCTTATAACCGTTACATGGGCTCCCATGGCGACTGCAATTTTGACTGCCATGTGCCCTAGTCCACCCAGGCCGATAACGCCAACACGGCTACCAGGACCCACATTCCAAGTTCTCATAGGCGAGTAGGTCGTGATGCCGGCACATAGAATCGGTGCACATTTGGCCACATCTAAGCCCTTAGGCACACGCAGCACAAACTCTTCACGCACGACGATATGCTTCGAATAGCCGCCTTTAGTCGGTTCCTGGGTTACGCGATCTTTGCCGCCATAGGTGCCGGTAATCCCTTCACGACAGAACTGCTCTTCCCCACCAACGCATTGATCACATTCCATGCAGCTGTCGACCATGCAGCCCACGGCCACGTAATCCCCTACTTCGTATTGGCTGACACCGGTTCCGATCTCAGTGACGCGCCCCACGATTTCATGCCCTAATACGATAGGATATTCTGACCATCCCCAATCATTTTTAGCCGTGTGTAAATCAGAATGGCACACGCCACAGTACAAGATTTCCATGGCGACATCGTTCGCTCTCAGATCTCGTCTTGAAAAGTGAAATGGTACCAGTTCGCTATCTTTTGAATGGGCTGCATATCCAATCGTTTTCATATTCTTTACTCCAAGTAATTCTATGTATCGACATCAATAAGAATAAGCATCTTCTTACTCTTATGTAGCCATTATTATGAACGAACTAAAAATCACTGCTACCTCTGCGCACAATTAACTGTCAATAAGGCATAAGTCTCCGATTTGTGCCCAAATCTTTAATCTATGACAATGAATGCGTAGATCGCGAGCCAACTCTCAATATCTCCCGTCAAAATCAAGTAAAATGAAAAATTGCAGCTTGAAGAGCCATACTCAAAACTGAGGGTTGCCTCGGTAAACACCGACAAAACCAATAAAAATGCCACTCTCAGTCATCCAGCTATTTGCCGTTCAACATATAGCTAATCACCCACAAATCGAGTGGTTTACTAATATTTTCACAAAAGGTGCAAATTTCAGGTAAAAATGTGTCGAAAATATGATGTAAGCGCATGATATTGCTGTAATATAATTTATTTACGAAATATGTAGACAAGGGCATTAATAAGCCCGAAACTGCGCGCCGTAAACGCTTCACCCACAATGTTGCTAGACGAGACTTCAGGTCTCACGGAGAAATAAATGAAGGCTTTAAGAAATACAGTTCCTCAACAACTATGCTTACTAGCATGCTTGATTAGCCCGATGGCAGTAACTGCCGCGGAACCAGGAATATATGGTGGACTGAATCTTGGTCTCACTTCATCACGTATCGATAAGACACACGTGACCGATGGCTTGCTTCCAGCTGGCTTCACTTATACTAACCGTCGTGCAGATACGCGTGACGTTGGTTTCAAATTGTTTGCGGGCTACCAGTTCACGCCTTATTTCGCTTTGGAAACTGGATACTTTGACCTAGGCAGCTACAACAATGACGTTGGCATATTGCCAGCGGGTAACTTGTTGAGCGATACAGCCGTTAAAGGTTTCAACTTCGACGCCGTATTCACTATGCCAGTGACTGAGTCTTTTGACGTGTTTGCTCGTGCAGGTATGATCAATGGCCGCGTTGAAAGCGACTATTATGGTAGTGGCTATGCAGCAACAGCAACTTATCCATCTGGACACCGCCGCGATACACACGAAAAATTCGGTGTGGGCGTTGCGTATGAGTTAAACGACCAAGTAAGCGTGCGTGTAGAAGCTGAGCGTTACAACTTCCTAGATGCGACAAGACGCGATGGCAACATCAACTTGTACTCTGTAGGTCTTGTTTATAGCTTTGGCAAGAAGAAGCCAGCACCTGTAGTTGCCGCTCCTGCGCCAGCTCCAGCACCAGTAGTAGCTGCACCAGCACCTACTCCTGCACCGGCTCCTGCGCCAACAATTACAACATTGTCAGCGGACTCATTCTTTGAGTTCGACAGTGCTGTATTGATGCCTGCTGGCGAGCGTGAGCTTGATCAGTTAGTCACTAGCCTTCGCGGTGCAGAGTTCGAAACTATTGCTGTGACTGGTTACACAGACCGTCTAGGCAAAGCCGATTACAACTTGAACTTGTCTCGTCGCCGCGCTGAAGCCGTAAAAGCGTATCTTGTACAGTCTGCTCGCATTCCTGCCAGCAAGATCTCTGCACAAGGCCGTAACGGTTCTAGCCCAGTAACAACAATGACTCAGTGCCCAGGTACTGTAGCGACTGCACAGCTTAAAGCATGTTTGCAGCCTGATCGTCGTGTTGAAGTTGAAGTAACAGCAAAGCGCTAAGTTAAACTAGTCGCTTAACGATAAAAGGGGCTTAACGCCCCTTTTATTTTGTCCAAAATTTGATCTCTTACTGACTTGGTGGAGGAGTCCAGTCGCACTCTTCACACTCATTAGAGATGTCATGGGCGGCAAGCACATCAAAGATAAAGTCTCTCCATACTGCATTAGGCTGCCATACCGTATTCATATCTTCTTTTGCCTGCGCCAGTGAAACGCCTTGATACACCACGCGATACAAAAGACTAAAGGCTGTTGCGCGTGCATTCACCTGACAATGCAGGATTGTTTTACTCTCCGGCTCGCGCTCCATTGCATCAGCAAACGCATTGAAGTCACGTACTGTCGGATTATTGAAATCAACTGGGATATGCAAATAATCCATCCCCAAGTCTTTTACTATTTGGTCTTCATCTGGGATGGCCGTGCGGCCATTACTAAAGGCAATATAGATCACACGGTCGTAGCCATCGTCTTTCAATAATGAAAATTGCTCACGACTAGGCTGACCGGCGCTAGAGAACAGCGGCGTGTATTGGCGATAATTCAGGATGGCGTCCAAGTCTTGATTGGCCTCTTGTGCATGCCCTTGTAACGAGCTTGTCAGTGTCAAAATTGCTGTCGCAGTGGCAAACACGACCTTATGTAGTTTGCTCTTAACCTGTCTCTTTAAAATACTCATGAACGTCAGTTCCTCCAGTTACACGCTAGACTCCTTCCAGCGTTCTTATGAATAGGAGAATACCGTAGACATTCCCCAAAATGCTACTGTGCTATTGCCGAGTTCTCTAAAGTAATAAAGTATCGCCAGTGGCTTTACAAATGAGCCGTTAGCCCCCATAAAGCCTCTCTATGAACAAACCTAAACAACCTAGTGCGCTTTTCGACACCCTTGAGGAGATGCCCAATCCTTTCAAGCATCCGGCGCGCTCTATTGATGATCTTGTAGAGCAAAGCCCTGAGAATGCACTGGCCGACTTTCAGTACGCTTGCGAGTTTCTCTATAGCTATCGAGGCAGCCCCGACACGTTCTCTACCTATCGGCGCGAAATCGAACATTTCTTACAATGGAGTTGGTTAATCGCCGACAAGTCACTCGAGCAAATCAAACGCGAAGATATCGAGAGTTATGTCGCATTCGCTAAACAGCCTCCCAAGCACTGGATCGGCACCAAGAATGTGGCCAGATTTGTGTCTCAAGCCGGAATCCGTGTCTCCAATCCACAATGGCGGCCTTATGTCAGTGCCGATGGCGAGTACGTCAGTTCTCAGTCTGGGCTGCAATCGCTATTTAGCGTGCTTAGCAGCTTCTTCAACTTCCTTATTCAAGAGAATTATCTAGCCGCTAACCCAGTATCGCAAATTCGCCAAAAGAGTAAGTTCATCCGCAAGCAGCAGTCTAAGAAGCAGGTGCGCCGCTTATCTCCACAGCAATGGCATTTCGTACTTGCAGGGGCCGAAGAGTTGGCAGCGACAGATCCGACGACCCATGAACGTACACTGTTCATAATGAATGCCCTATTTGCCATGTACCTGCGTATATCAGAACTTGTAGAGACACCACGTTGGATTCCTCAAATGGGGCATTTTCAGCGCGACTCCGATGGCAACTGGTGGTTTTTAACCGTGGGCAAGGGCAATAAAGAACGGGAGATATCGGTAAGCGACAATATGCTGGATGCACTGCGTCGCTACCGTGACTCACGGGGAATGAGCGCCCTACCCATCCCTGGCGAAGCAACGCCCTTAATTCATAAGACTCGTGGAAAAGGCGGTATTACTAGTACCAGGCAAATTAGAGCCATAGTGCAAAAGACTTTCGACTTTGCGGAAGAAAAACTGCGCGCAGCCAGTCTAGTAGAGGAAGCAGACAGACTTGCCGCCGCGACAGTGCATTGGTTACGCCACACAGGGATATCAGAGGACGTTAAGAGCCGTCCAAGAGAACATGTGCGAGATGATGCGGGACATGGCTCAAGCGCCATCACGGACCGCTATATCGACATAGAACGCGCGGAAAGACATGCAAGTGCGAAAGAAAAGCCGATAAAAAGCTGATTTTTCGCTTTGAACCCCTTAAAAGTGGGTTTCTGCTTCCATGAGTTTCCGTTAGACTGATTTAAGCCAACCGATTGCAAACATAGGACGTATAAAGGCTAGTAATTGGCCAGTCCCATGGTTTATAAGTAGTCATCGATTCAATAGAAACAAAGACTAAACGGTGTGATGCAATATGAAAAAAGCTGAATTTTCGCTGACGCGACAAAAAGGCCTCAAGGGCTTCAAAGTGGTGAAAACCCTATCCCCCATCATCGCCTTACTGATCTCATTAGGGGCCGGTAATCTACAGGCGCAGGAAGAGGAAATCCTCAACCCTGTCCTTGATGTCGACTCCTTGTATACCGAGCTAAGCTCAGAGCCGATTTACGGCAGAACAGCCGCCGAATTACTGCAAGAGCTCGAAGATAAACATTACTCACGCGTAATGTTTGATGACCAATATTCTAGTCATCTCTTTGATACCTACCTCGATGCACTTGATGGCTCAAAACTGTATTTCTTGCAGTCCGACATCGATGCAATCGAACAGTATCGCAACTCCCTTGATGACACCTTGAAGAGCGGCAGCATTGACCCCGCCTTTCAGATCTACAATGTGTATCATCGGCGCCTGCTTGAACGGCTCGTTTTTGCCATCAACCAAGTTGAGAACTCGCTGGACACGATTGATTACAGCCTAGATGAGTCCATAGAGATCGATAGAGAAGATGCCCCGTATGCAACGACAAGTGCGGAGCTCGATGAACTATGGCGTCAACGCGTTAAAAACAGTGCCTTGAGCTTAAAACTGGCGAACCTTGATCAGGAAACCATTGAAGAGCGCCTCAGCAAGCGCTACCGCAATCAATTGAATCAAGTGTTAAAAACCAATAATCGAGATGTATTCCAGTCTTATCTCGGAACAGTCGCCAGCACGATTGATCCTCATACTAGTTATTTCTCTCCTCGAGATTCTGAAAACTTCAATATGAGCCTACGCCTGTCGTTACAGGGGATTGGCGCTCAGCTAACTACAGATGAAGAGTACACAAAAGTAGTTGAACTCATCAAAGGGGGCCCTGCTGAGCGTGGCAAGGACCTTAAAGCCGGCGATCGCATTATCTCCATTGCACAAGGTGTTGATGGTGAGACAAAAGATGTCGTCGGGCTTCGCCTTGATGACGTCGTCGATCAAATACGCGGCGAGAAAGGCACAGTTGTTCGCTTAACCGTAATTCCTGCGGGGGCTAAAGGTGAAGCGGAAGCACATGAAGTCACTATTACTCGCGATACGGTCAAACTAGAAGACCAGTCGGCGAAAAAAGAAGTGATCGAAGTGAGCTACAACGGCAATGATTACAAGGTCGGTGTCATTCAGCTACCTACCTTCTATTTCGATTTCGAAGCCGCCTCTGCTGGCGTACCTGATTTCAAAAGCTCAACACGCGATGTCAAAGTGTTGATTGAAGAGCTCAAGGAAGAAGGCGTTGAAGCCATCGTGATGGATCTACGTGACAATGGCGGTGGTTCATTAACTGAAGCCAATGATCTCGTGGGCTTATTCATCGACACAGGCAATACGGTGCAGATTCGTTATTCGGGTCTACGTAATGGTTTTGTGCGTGCCTACGGTGACGGCAATCCTGAAGTAACCTATTCAGGGCCTTTAGGGGTGCTAGTCAACCGCGCCAGCGCCTCGGCCTCGGAGATTTTTGCCGGAGCGATACAAGATTACCAACGTGGCATCATCATGGGCGGCCAGACCTTCGGTAAAGGCACTGTGCAAGAGATCATCCCAATGAACTACGGCCAGGTGAAACTCACTCGTTCGAAGTTCTATCGTATTTCTGGGGCGAGTACTCAGCACCGCGGCGTCATGCCTGACATCCTATTTCCCGACCGCTATTCCGCTATCGAAGAGATGGGTGAAAGTAACCTTGACGGCGCTCTCCCCTGGGATACAGTTCGCCCAGTTGAGTACAATACTTACTTCCCAATCAAAGACATATTGACGGATCTTCAAGTAAAGCATGATGAACGCGTTTCAAGCGATCCTGACTTTATCTATCTCGCAGAACAGATTGAACGCTCACGTGAATTGCGCGAACGTACGTCGTTGTCTCTTAACGAAGACATAGTGCGTGAAGAACGTGATACCAATCGCCGTGCAGAGTTTGATGCTAACAATATGCGCCTCCTACTCAAGGGCCTCCCTATTGAAGAATGGGAAGAGCCTTCAGAGGAAGACCTCGATCCTGAAAGTGTCGCTATTGTAGACACCGACGAAGAAGAGGACGAAGCGCTAGAAGAGGAAGATCCATTATTGCTTGAAAGCAGTTACATCCTCATCGACATGGCTAAAATGCTAGGCAATCCAATGACTGCCAACGCCGACAAAGGCCTTATGAAAGCCGCCTCTCTATAAAACCCAAGCATAAAAAAAGCCCTCTTCGCAGAGGGCTTAAAAGGCACAATGGGTCTAACAAAAACGCTCAATAGAGGTTTCTCTATTGAGCGTTTTTATTTCAACATACAAATCTTCTAAGTCAGTTGGTCAATATGGACTAAGTGCCGATAAATCCTGTCTAGACTATGGCAAAGGGGGTTTCCCCCCTCCCCTAAATCAACTACCCAATCGATACCGCAGTTTAACGACCAGTTGGCTACCCAATGGGTTATCCCAAGAATTCTCGAACATCTCATCAAAGCCAAGCAGTTCTGTTCGACGGTTATCACCCTTTGTGTACACCACGAACAAGTCAGACAAAGGCGCTATCTGCCAGCGATAACGAAGCTGGAAGTTGAGCTGGGATAGTCCGAAGCTATCGCTAGGGCCCGTTGGCCTTGCAACCTTGATCAAATCCCGCGCTTTCGTAATGGCATTCGCTGGAAGGTTATAGTACTCATCCTCTTGCGCCTCAATGCCTACCCATTGCAACGCCACGCTTAGTTGCTGGCGTGATGTTAGGTAATACTCAAAGCTAGCGTCAAAGCGCCACTGGTCGGCCTGGAAGGTCGTGAAGTTTTGGTTCTCTTGGTGCAATAACCAGCCGTCTCGATCGTCATAGTTAAGCTCTGTGGTCAGGGCGATGTTATCGCGCGGACGCCAAGTAACACCGGCTTCAGCGCCAATACTGTTTCCGCCTACAAACTCGCCAGAGGTGTTCACACCAAAGCTATAGCTCACAGGGCGTGCCGTGTTGGTCTGATAGCTAAAACTAGAGTTCGTTCGCTCGGCAGTCGCAAAAGTGCCGTTGCCAAAGCTATTGAGATCGTCATAACGCTTAGGGAAATGCTGAAGCGCCACATTGACACGGTCTAAGTTGTTTAAAGTAACCGCAGCACTGAGCACAGGGATCGCGTTGTTGGTGCGGTCTCCATTGCTGTTCTCTTCATAACGCATAAAGGGCGTAAAGCGGAAATCTCGAACGATGTCTAAATTTGATTTCACCCATTCAAAGCGATACCAAAGCTCACGTGAATCGTTGCGCTCTTGAAAGCCAAAGTCATTCACATAGAACTTATCGTCAAGATAGGTCATTTGGAAATTGTGTTTGATGCCCTGGCGTGGTGTGTAAACCACATCGGCGAATGCACCAGCACCGTCTCCCAAGAGATCGGTTTCTGAGCGAATCAACTGACCATCGACATTCCACTTACCGCCGCTAGTGAGGTAATGAAAGTCCACAGCGTGAACTTGCGCATCTGAGTCGGGGTGCTGTACCACCGAACCGATATACCCGAGCCCACGATAAGCCGCACCCTTGCTATCCTCATAGATCATACGGAACGCCGCGAAATCACGGCCATCTTGAAGATAACGATTACCGCCGGCCAAGAACTCACTTTCGTCTTCAATAGCGGTCATGACGCCATAACGCACTGCTCCCACCTGCCCTGTAGCCTTCACAGCGCCAAGCAAGTCTGCAGGACGAATACGTTCGCGGGTTGGCAAGCTTACGCCAGCAGGGAGCTCTGGGGGCCGTGGTCGAGCACCAATACGACGAGTGTTAACAATCGAAAGGCGTTTGCCATTGCTGCCCGTTGAGCGAGGCGTGGTATTGAATACTTCTTGGCCTTCTTGGAAGAACAAACGCTTTTCGGGAAAGAAGACCTCATTCGCGGTCAGATTGACCACCACATTATCCGATTCTGTCGAGCCAAAGTCAGGGTTAGCGGCCGCGGTGAGCTGGAAGTTACTCGAAGGGCGCCAAAACACATCGAAACCAGCTTTGTAATCCACATCGCTGTCGATCTCATCGAAGGTAGATGAAACATAAGGGAAGACACTCCATTGCTGGCGCACATCAACCCCTTCAAGTTCGAGCTTCGGCAGGCTGCTCATAAAGATCGAGCTCGATTCAGGAATCGCCGGCCATGCCCAAGTTTGGTTCAAGTAAGCGACTTTACGCTCTGTATAAACGCCTATCTGGCGCACGCCATCTTCACGAGGCATCGCCATCTGCCCCCAAGGCACATAGAACTCAGCGCTCCAGCCAGAATCGGTTTGCTGTGTTGCTCCATACCAAGCGCCATCCCATTGTTTCGCATAATTACGCTCTGGTAGTACTGTCCCGTCTGCCTGGTTATCCCCTAAAGCCAAGGTCATCCAATAGGCGAACAGGCCTTCTCCAGAGGTATCGAGAGTAATAGAGACTGAATCTCGGTCGATATCAATGTTATCGCGGGCGGAAATGCGCTGAACGATACTGTCGGTTGGCTGTTCTAAATCGAAAGAGATATAGATCCCGCGCTCGGTATAGAAAATACGCACATCAGTATCAAAAGGCACATTTTCTAAGGTATCAGGATCAATCACACGCATTTGATTGATAGGGGCAACTCTTCCCCAAACACCCTCGTTAATAAAACCATCTACCGCGACATCGGCACTACTATGCTCAACACGTTGTAACGCCAGCACGGAGCCGTTTTCGAGCGTTAGCTCAACACCAGAATTAGGGTTCTGCGCTATAGCGGTATTGGATAAGAAGGCACTAGCGAGTATTGCGGGGAAAACTACACGGAAGTTCAATCGAGTCACCATCAATTATTGTGATTTTAGAGGCTATAACTGCCTGATATAGTCGAAAAAAAGGCAACTAGAATAAACGCTGCACCAAAATGAGTCCAGATTTAAGTGCTCGCAATGATTGACCCGGCTATTCACCTCAGGCCAACCATTGCTGCAAATTTTTCTGCTAGTGCTAAACGAAAGATTAAACTAGGGGGGCGCAGTCTTCTCCTAAATAACCGCCACCGCCACAGTAATCAATGTGTTGCAGTTGAATATGAATACCGTCTGGGTCAGAGAAATAGACCTCTGGTGTGCCGCCCTCGGCACCGCCACGATTAGGCATACGCAAGCTAACCCAATGCGACATCGCCGGGGTATTGGCAGGATCAGTCCGCGGGGTAATCCCGATACTTTCGAGCTTCGACTGGATTCCTTCCACGGTGAAATCTTGAACGCTCATACTGACATGGTCGATTCTTGCAGGATTACTTGGACGCCCGTCTGCAGCCCCGCCCACATACATTAGGAACTGTTTACCGTCGCCCACTCCAACCGTTGGCATTGTGGGGCCTTGATAGGATTGGTACTGCAAGCCAAATAAATTCAGATAGAACTGATTAGCATTGGGCGCATGGCTCATGTAGTTCGTAAAATGATTGATATCATCAAGCATCATTAGGCCGCTATTCTCTGGCGGCATACTCTGACATTGCCCTGCAGGGTTACCGCAATAAGTTGGGGCGCAAAGCTGAAGATTAAGTCCCTCCGCATCAGCGAAGGCGATCACTTGATCATTAACGGGCCAATATTGCATCGATTGATCCAGAGCATTGCCTTGCTGTGCTGCCGCGGCGTTCTCTCGGAAGCCGTTAGCACGCAGCTTTGCTGAAATATCAGCCGTGTTGAAGTTAGGAACACTAAGCCCTATGTGGGTGATGCCAGGTTGCTCCCCCGCTCGAATCGCTCGTAAAGAGATAAACCGAGGACCATCGCCTATTTGTAAGCACACGGTGTCTCCTACCCTTGCTTGCACAGGCATGCCAAACACTTGCTGATAGAAAGCGACTGAACGCTCCACATCAGTCACTCGCAAACCGAATGTATGCAACTTTTGCACAGCGATCGCATTGCCTGCACTTTGAGCAAACAATGACGTGGAAAATGGCGCTAACAGAGCAAACTGCAGTAATTTACGGCGCAGTGGGTTGGCCGTCCCCTGCTCGATACCATTGTTGGAGGTGTAATTCTGTCGACTTTTCATTATTATCTCCGCTACTTAACTAAAACAAATATGGCCCTGAATCATTGGGTTTCGACTATAACGTGCTCACGTGGTTTCACAAAACGAAACCGCAGCCATAGTTGATCACCACAATGGCGAAGTGCGCCGATGGAAGCCTCCTTTTATGCCAATTAAATCCCTAAAAGCATTCAGCCTGCTCTTAAGTGCGACAACGCTAATGTGCACCGCCAGCCTTTCAGTCGCTCAGACAACCATTATTAGCGATGTCCATGGCTATACGGTCAATCAAGACCATGAAATGCGCGAGTTTAGTGCATTGCAGTTTACCGACGGAAAAGTCGATAGAGTCTTTGCAGGCGATGAAGCACTTCCTGAAGATCCAGAGATCATTCGTATTGACGGCAACGGACGCACCCTGCTTCCTGGATTAGTCGATGCCCATGGACACGTCCTTAGTTATGGTTTGAGTTTATTGCGAGTGGACTTAACCGGCACTCAATCAGAAGAGGAAGCCGTGGCCCGAATTCGTGAGTTCAGCGACCAAAATGGCAATCTTGAATGGATCCAAGGTCGTGGTTGGAACCAAGTCCTTTGGACCAGCAATGAGTTCCCTAGCGCTGCCACCCTCGATGAATACTTTGGCGATACCCCTTTATGGCTAACCCGCGTTGACGGTCATGCTGGCTGGGCCAATAGCGCCGCAATGGATTTGGCTGGAGTCAATGCGGCCACTATCGATCCCGATGGCGGACAAATCATTCGCGATACTGAAGGCCGCCCCACGGGCACTTTTGTCGATAACGCCATGGACCTCATCACTGGCAACATCCCAGAACTCAGTGTTGAAGAACAAGCGTTTGCATTGCGCAAAGCACTATACGAACTTGCCGCTCAGGGCCTCACAAGTGTTCACGATGCAGGAATTTCGGCTAACACATTGCAAGCCTACCAATTGTTATTGGAAGACGGGCCCTTGCCCATTCGAGTTAACGCCATGTTGGGTGCCGGTGACCCGCAGCTGCCAGAACTACTTGCAGCAGGTCATATCGCCAGTGCTGACGGCACGTTTACAGTCAACAGCATCAAGATTTCCGCTGATGGCGCCTTAGGCAGTCGCGGTGCGGCCATGATCGAAGACTACAGTGATATGGCAGGGCATCGTGGACTACTTTTATTGGAACCACAGCGTTTATACGAAGTGATGGAAATGGCGATGAAAGCGAATTTCCAAGTCAACATTCATGCCATCGGAGACAATGCTAACAAACTGGTACTCGATAATTTCGCAGTGTTAATTCCAGAGACTGGCACACGTGATTTACGCCATCGAATTGAGCATGCGCAGATCTTGCGCTATGAAGACATTCTGCGCTTTGCACAATTGGGAGTGATTCCTTCTATGCAGGCGACCCATGCCACAAGCGATAAAAATATGGCGCAAGACCGCATTGGCGAAATTCGAATTCAAGGAGCCTATGCCTGGCGTAAATTGATGGATGCCGGTGCCATCATTGCTAACGGCTCTGACTTCCCAGTGGAGTCACCCAATCCTTTTTATGGATTACACGCCTCCATTACACGTCAGGATCATCAGAATATTCCTGAGGGCGGATGGTTTCCTGAGGAGCGCATGACTACAACGGAAGCTTTTGCGAGCTTCACGGTGGATGCTGCTTATGCAGGACATCAAGAAAATGAATTAGGAAGTCTGCTTGCTGGGAAAGCGGCAGATTTTATTTTAGTAGACCAAGATATATTTGCAGATTCACCCACTGAAATTTGGCGTGCGACAGTGTCAGAAACCTGGGTAAGTGGTAATAGAATTACAGCGGATTAAATCAAAGCTCAGCCAGAGGGTTAATGCCCCTCTGGCTGAAGCGTCCTAATTATTCTTTCGAATACTCTGTCAGCAATCCCTTCATCTCTTTGCGTAGTAAGAAAATACCAAATAGGTTTGGTAAGGTCATTACTACTACCGACACCGCTGCGAAGTTCCAGACTATCGTCGTGTCCGTAAACGATGCGACGAAAAATGCCATACAGTACAGCACTCGATAAGGCATCACTAACTTAGGACCGAACAAATAGGTGATGGCCCGATCTCCGTAATATGACCAAGCAATGGCTGTAGAGAATGCGAAGAGAATCAGTGCGATCGTCACGATATACTGCCCACTGATTCCAAACAAACCTTGCGTGAACGCGACAGAGGTTAGCGCCGCCGAATGCAGAAGTGATTTTCCAATGAGCTCGACCCCTTCATCACGCAGAACGCCATTCTCTACTTCGAGCTGCCCCGTGAAAAGTTCTCCGCCTTCAAAATATTGCACATCTTCCGCAATTGAACGTGAATGCATCACCGTGAAGTCTTGCGAGTTTTGCGCTTGCCCCGCGTCAATAGTTACCACGCCCGTATAAGCGGACACAGCGCTACGATCATTCAATGCGAGGTATTGATATAAGCGTTCTCGCCCTGCTTCGTCTTGATCACTGACAACCCCTGACAAATAAGACAAGTCCGCGCCTTGAAAAGTGTTCTCATATTTTTGCGACCATGCCCCAGAAGAAAGAATCACTAGGCCGGTGATGGTACAAATAATAATCGTATCAATGAACGGCTCAAGCAGTGACACCATCCCTTCCGAAACAGGATCTTCACATCTTGCAGAGGCGTGCGCGATTGGTGCGGAACCCTGGCCGGCCTCGTTCGAGAACAAGCCTCGGTTCACGCCACGGTTAAACGCATACGCAAAGGTCGCTCCTAAGAACCCCCCTACCGCCGCAGAACCTGTAAACGCGCCAGAAAACACCGAGATAAAGGAAGGAATAACATTGCCGATATTAGGAATAATAACGGCGGCAGCGCCAATCAAATAAACAACGGACATCGTAGGTACTAAGGTCGAGGACACCAAGGCAATGCGTTTGATTCCGCCTACAATCACTAAGCCTAATAGCACGCTCAGCACAGCCCCCGTCGCGATAGGGGCAATACCAAAACTTGATTGAACGCTGACGGCAATATTGTTGATCTGCGGTAAGTTGCCTGTTCCGAATGAACTGATCACTGTTGCAACGGCAAAGAAGATTGCCAACCAGCGCATCTTTAGGCGGTTCTCCATGTAGTACATCGGACCACCCGCAACGGTGCCATCACGAGTTACTTTTCGATACTTGTGAGAAAGCGTCACCTCTACAAGTTTAGTCGCCATCCCGAAGAACGCTGTCATCCACATCCAAAAAAGAGCGGCAGGCCCCCCTAAGAATATCGCCAAACCGACGCCACCAATATTACCCGTGCCGATTGTCCCCGATAAGGCCGTACTCAACGCTTGAAAATGGGTGGTTTCGCCTAATTCATTTTTTTCGGATTTTTTCCCCTTCAGTACTTTCCATGCATGTTTGAAGAAGCGTAATTGAGGAAACCCTAAATAAATAGTAAAGAAGCAACCCACACCGAGCAATACAAACGGGAACCACGGTGATGAACCTAATAAGCTATCAATCGTCAGTAGAAAAGCGTTAAAACCGTCCACAGTGAACTCCTAAAGTTAAAATCTTTGATTCATTTTTTGTTATTTTCAACATGTGGACAATGTTAGAGCCCTACTATCTCAAGCTCACTCACCCGCTGACTTGTGCTCAAACTGCAAACCTACTGCAGAGCCTCTTCGAAACCCTTTCCAATAAGTGTGCTGCGCACGGGCAATGCCGTCTTGCATCGAGTAAACACCGTCATTCCCATTGGGAAGCAAATCTAGGTATTCCTCACGATCACTTTCACCTTTCAAATGCAGGTCCATAAAGACTGTCGCAAAATGATCCAAAACATTATTGCTACGTGTCGCATCCCAGACCGAGTCAGCGTAATGCCCAGCACCCTTTCTTTCCGGATCATCTAGGATCTCAACGGGCATTGGTATAGGCGCGGCAACACTGTGCCCACCGTTTATAAAGGTTAGTAAATAGCGATCTGCGTTAGTCGTGTTCTCAAAGATTGCACGCGTTCCATTCTCATAGCCCGCCGTCACGTCAACGCTACCGGCTACAAACAAAGTGGGTGTTGTGACACCCTTTAATGTATCAGAGGTGAAAAAGTTCGTATTCATCCCCCAAGGAGCGATAGCGACAGCCGCCTTGATTCGTGAATCCAAATTACGTTTATAACGTCGATTGCGTGTCGTGTGTTCTTCGAGTAACTCATTGGGAGGCGCTATGGTGCTATCAACAACGTCGGGGTTAATGCCCGCCCCTATATTGTTAAGGAGCCCGTACCCACCCATTGAGAAGCCAACAAGCCCTGTGTTATCCGCATCGACCATACCTTGTAGAAAACTGGCACTGTCCTCGTTAGCCTCTGCCATCGTGTTTAACACAAAGCGTTGGTCTAAAGGTCGATTATAGAGAGTGCTAGCGATAGGCGTTTGATAACGGTAGGTACTGTCTGTGTGATCAATCGAGGCAACTACATAACCTTTGCTGGCAAGGTTCTCGCCTAAATGACTCATTAAGAAACGATTACCCGGATAGCCGTGGGAAAGAATGACTAAAGGATACGGCCCGGATGTATCGGGCGCGGCATCACGTACGGCACGACCGTGCAACGTTGCCATAACCTCTAGATTACGTGTTTCGGTGGTGTACTCCCCGCCAGGGCTTTGTCCGGCGGCGAGCGTCGCGGGATACCAAATTTCTACTGTCAGTGGCCGGTCATAATAATTAGTGACTTCTCCCGCAACAGAATTCACGACGTCGACACGCTCAGTATCGATAAGGTCGATGGTTCTAACCCCTATATCATGGCTACCAAATTGCCCTAACTCGGGAGCATCGTGCCGAATAATGTCGATTCTATTATTCTGTGCAAACGCACTAGTCGATACACTCATTACTATTAAAACCGTTTTTAGAAATTTCATATCCCACGCTCATCTTAACTATTTTTGTTCGTAATGCCCCATCAACATGCCCGTTCCGATGATGTGTCCATCTATGGCTTCGAGAAGCGTCTCTTTGTTTAGACCTTCAGGCAAGTTCAGTGCCGCGTCTAAGGCGTACAGTCTAAAATGGTATGCATGTAACTTACCATCTACAGGAGGACGAGGACCAAAATACCCTGCTTGGCGGATACCATTCAAGCCATTTATCATTCCTTCAAGGCCCGCAACCCCTGTCACTACCGGCTCTTTAATCAATGAACCTGGGATCTCTCCAGCATCAGCGGGGATATTATAGGCAACCCAGTGCACAAAAGGTTGTGGCATTGGCACTACGGGATCGTCCATCACGAGTGCGAGTTGAACGGTCCCCTCAGGCAGGTCGCTCCACGAAAGTTGCGGGGAGACATTATCACCATAGGCTGAGTTAGTTAAAGGCACCATGTCATGGTTAGCAAAGGCAGTACTGCTCACCGTGATAGTGTCTGACATGTCTGCGGCCAACGTGAACTGGCCTGTAAATGCCATACATAGGGCAGCTGCACTTAGGGATTTCTTGATCAAACTCATTTGAGACTCCAGTTAGGCACTTAATAAATATAAGGTAAGTCTGTGGCATCGAAATGACACCATAGCTTAGCTGCACTATAACGCTGAAGCATACAAAGCAGAAGCATCGTTGCGCTTACCTAAAAGGCATTCCATCGTATATGCTTACAAGCCTAAAATAGGAAGCCAAGCAATGACGAATAACGACGTGTTTATCGATATAACACTACAGGCACCACTGCAAAAGGTCTGGCAGGCCATTAGCGATAAAGAGGCGATGCAAAAATGGTATTTTGAGCTCCCTGAGTTTATTCCCGCCATTGGCTATACGTTTAGCTTTAATGGAGGCCCTAGTGAGCAAGAACAGTATCGACATCTTTGCGAAGTCACCGAGTCTATACCCGAACAAGAGCTAGCCTACAGTTGGCGTTATGACGGCTACGTGGGAGTCTCTCACGTCCGTTTCCAGTTAAGCGCAATCAATGGGGCCACGCACCTGCGTTTTAGCCACACCGGCTTAGATTCCTTTCCAAAGAACGAGCCCAATCTGGCCGCGAAGAACTTTAAGATTGGCTGGGACGCGATTATTGCCACCTCATTGAAAGAATTTGTTGAGGGCTGAATATCTCATTATTTAAGTAACACTCTATGGGCATTAGCAATTTGCTCGCTTCGAACAGGCTCGACTCCTGCTTGCTCAGCGAATTGCGGCCAACGCTTTACACTTGCAGTCACTCGTTCAATTATCTGTTTTGCCTTTGCTGCTTTAATGCCAGCAGAGCTTGCCAGTGCTAATAAGTCTTCTAATACAAAATTATCACGCTTGCCATTAATACTCATTTGATGGGCGCCGGTATAGGCCCCATTGGGGTTCCAAGCATAGACAACGTCGAATGCAGGAGAAAGAACCCACAGCCCTTTTGAGTTCATCAGAAAAGCGATGTTCTTAACATGGTCATCTTGATTGCGAGCCACTACATTAAATACAGCCCGCGCAAATTGTTGTTGGCAGTCTTCAGCAAGCTGTGAACTAATTTGGCGAATCGTCAACATAGCTTGTTCATAGCTGTAGCTTGCGGGGTCATCATAATCATAGTGACATAGTGCGGCGAGAGACTGCATATGCAGTTTTTTACCTGTCTGCGTGCGCTCAAAGCGTTTCGTCATAAAATGACTACGCCCTCCTTCATGATGCAATCTACAGCGAGTCATCTCGATACCGGCATCCATCGCCATTAGATGATAGGCATATTCAATGCGACCGTACCCTTGCGGATCAGATAATTCTTTATCACTGTTATTACCGATGCCATCAAATTTTAGTAGCCAATGTTCAAATCCACTGCCAACCTCTAACTGTCCCGATCGAAACTCTCCAGTGCTAGGGTTCCAGGCTAATAAGGCTTTCGCTCTAGCCCCACCTGCCGAGGTGCCCACACGAAGAATATCTTGCAGCGCGTGAGCATCGTGCTTATCTCCTAGTTGCCCAACAAGTACCTCACGTTGAGTCAGCACTTCGTTCGCCAGCTTCGTCAACGCAGCGATATTTACCGATTGATCAATAGCTTTAGCGGTGCCCGTCGTAGGTTCAAACTCCAATGCTCCCATGGCACGCTGGCCGATATAGCACAAACGCTCTACTGGATTCATGCTCCCGGGCAGTCGCCCCTGCGTTGCAAGCCAAGCATCGATAACACGGTGACCAAACTTATCGGGCAAACAATCTGCCAATAAGCCTGGCAAACCGCGAAAAGATCCCGCGATTCCTGGGAAGGAATAAGGCGCGCTGCTCGGGGGCATTGTGATGGGGGAAACTTTAAACCCAGACTTTACAAAATCATCGGTGTATTGAAATACACCTAGCTCGCGTTCAGCATCCCAAACCACTGCCCCAATCTGACGTCCCCATAAATTTACACGCGCCATGGTCATGGAGTTGTCTCCTCGTCCCAGTGCCAAGTCTGATCTTTATCTTTGTTTGCACTACGCGAACGAACGCGTTTACGCTCTAAGCCTTTCCCCTCTAACAATTGCACGGGCTGAATACCTGGGTCGGGCAATAAGTTTGCTAGGTGCCCTTCTAGATTCAAGGCCTGCATCAACCGTACAAATGTGTCCATTGATGCCTTTTCACCTGTCTCCAAACGGCTCAATGTGCGTGGCGAAATACCTGCTTTTATCGCTAAGTCACCTTGAGTGATATTTCGCGAAAGCCTGATTTGCGCGAGGGTCTCGCCCAGTGCAGTGATGATTTGCTCGGGAGTTGCAATTTTATAATCAATATTATTAGCCATATTTGTCTCTTTATATAGAGTTTTTTACGCCTAGAGGACAAATATTGATAGTTAAATAGAGGGAAGTCAACAAGTAATATGGGCCCTAACAAAAGGCGAGCTGCCAATAAAAAGGACATTTTTGTTTAGCCAACACCAAGGAGTGGTTTGGGCTTTGAAAGAGAATTGGGGTTTAACAGAGAGTTAAGGTTTAACGAGTCGTTCTAGAGATTACTTGAAACAGATTCTGGGGAGTTTGGAGTTGGCGCTGAGATGTTGGCAGAGTGAAAAAGTGGCGGAGCGGCGAGATTACTTGAAACAGCTTTGGCTGTTTCAACCCTTCGGGCTGCGCACTGCGTGCTTGGTGCCAAATGCTTTGCATTTGGTCGAACTCTAACGTTCGATCTCTCTCCCGCTATGAGCGGAAACAGATTCTGGGGAGTTTGGAGTTGGCGCTGAGGTGTTGGCAGAGTGAAAAAGTGGCGGAGGGAGAGAGATTCGAACTCTCGGAGAGCTTTCGCCCTCGTCGGTTTTCAAGACCGGTGCATTCAGCCACTCTGCCACCCCTCCGCAACGGTCGCCAATCTTACTGGAAAATTATTTTCAGTCAACCAGATATTTGCCCGATTTAGCAGAACTTTGCAAATGGGTTACTTTCTCACTTGCGCAATGTACAATTGAATTCAACAGATAAGACCCCCACGGCTATTGAAATTAGTGGGATACACCCCAAAATAAGCTTTAGATGCATTACACTGAAACACAACGGCATCTCAGGCGGTCTATAGTCTGCACAGTATTAATACGGAGATATATATGAGTCAGATAGATGTTCTAAACGCTTCACAAACCCGTGGATCGGATGTTGCTGTTAATAAAGTATTAAAGAACACCTATTTATTGCTAGGCATGACACTGGCTTTTAGTGCCGTCATGGCAATGGTAAGTACCACTGCAGCGCCTATGAATATGTGGGTTTATATAATCGGTCTTTACGGTCTATTGTTTGCTACTCATGCGCTAGCGCGTAGTGCTTGGGGTCTTGTTACTATTTTTGCTTTCGCCGGCTTTATTGGCTACGGCACAGGCCCAATGATTGGCAGTTTAATGGCAACTTCTGCTGGTAGCGAAATCGTCACTACTGCATTAGGTGGCACAGCGTTTATTTTCTTCGGTCTTTCTGGATACGCCTTAGTATCACGCAAAGACTTTTCCTTCCTAAGTGGCTTTATCACTGCAGGTTGTTTTGTCCTAATTGCGGCAATGGTTATGGGGATCTTCTTTCAAACCCCAGCGCTACAACTGGCAATTTCAGTAGGCTTCATGCTGTTCTCTAGTGCCATTATCCTTTACCAAACTGGCCAAATCGTTAATGGCGGCGAAAGAAACTATATCCTTGCAACCATCACGTTGTTTGTATCGATATACAACTTGTTCTTGAGCTTGATTCACTTGCTAACAGCATTCTCTGGCGACGATTAATTGCGCTAGGGTTTGACTAAAAGCCTCGGTCTTTACCGGGGCTTTTTTATTTCTATCTGTTTATAATCAAATGTCACTTTCGATGAGCCAATGTTGTGAAACTAACAGTCCTTGTACACTCTGCGCCCTACTCCTCCCAAGCGGCTTACACAGCCTATCGTTTTAGTGTGAGCGCTTTAGAGGCAGGGCATGAGATCTATCGGCTCTTCTTTTACTATGACGGTGTTCACAACAGCAATGCGCTGAGCACCCCAGCACAAGATGAGTTCGACCTGGTCTCGGCATGGAGCACATTAATCGAACAACATCAGTTAGATGCTATCTCCTGCGTATCATCGGCTTTGAAACGCGGCATTCTCGATGTTCAAGAGGCCGAACGTTACGAAAAGTCTGCTGCCAACTTAGCAGCCCCCTTCACTCTTTCAGGCTTAGGGCAATTAGTCGATGCGAGCATCATGTCCGATCGAGTCGTGAGTTTTGGAGCCTGATATGACTAAGACAACGCCGGTCACTAAAACCATTACCTTTATCAGTCGAGCCACGCCTTACGGACAAGGCCAAGCCAAAGCCTGTCTTGATATGGTGCTTTCGGCGGCCGTTTTCGATCAAAAAATAAACTTCATCTTCATGGATGACGGTATCTGGCAGTTAAAACGCGGACAAACCCCTTCAGCCATTGATGCAAAGGATCTCAGTGCGGCATTTGCAGCGCTGCCGCTTTATGACGTGAATGAGCTTTATGTGGATGCCAGTTCGATGCAGGAGCGTGGTTTAGATGCCGCCTCTTTAGTCGTGCCTGTAACGGTGCTTGAGTCTGCAAAAATTGCAGAGCTCATAAGCCAATCCGATGTGGTGTTCACCCTATGAACAGCTTACATACCATCAACAAATCTGCCTCTCATTCTGCCTTGGAGAGCTGCCTCAAAGTCGCTCAGACCAATGACAGCCTATTACTGATAGAGGACGGTGTTTATCTGATCAACCCTATAGCTCGCATTCCTTTAAAGGCGGGCATAAAGGTGTATGTCTTGCGTGAGGACCTTCAAGCCCGTGGCTTTACTGAGTCCGAACTGCCCGATGACATCTTGGCGATTGGCTACGACGAGTTTGTTGCCCTTGTGTGCAAACACCAGCGCTCAGTGAGCTGGACTTAAGACGCAATGAAATCCCTTACGCTTGATCATCAAGAATCAATCCCCCTCGATAAAGACGGGTACTTGCGCAATCTCGATGATTGGAGCCCAGAGGTGGCGGATAAGCTCGCCGCAGAAATTGGCCTTACATTGAACGCCGCCCACTGGGAGGTAATAGACACTTTGCGAGCTTTTTACAAAGCGCATGGGCTCTCGCCAGCGACGCGTCCTTTCGTCAAACTAATCGCAAGAGAGCTTGGCCCAGAGAAAGGCCGCAGCATCTATTTGATGAAACTGTTTCCGGGCAACCCTGCCTTGATCACCAGTAAGATCGCGGGTTTACCTCGTCCAAGCAATTGTTTTTAGAGTATTTTGAGCTATACGCCTTTAGCAGATCTGCTATAATCCGCGATCACTTTTACCGCCTACATCCGATTCAGGACACTACCTTATGAGCCCTGTTAAACGCCTCGCCGATAGCGTACTCGCCATCAACAATGACCTCCCAATTCGCACGAACCAACCCGTGCATAGTGGCAAAGTACGTTCTGTTTATTGGCTAACGCCAGAAGATAGCGCGCGACTAATCCGCGAACGCAAATACAATGTAGCCGCTGACGCGCCCTTGGCGATTATGGTTATCAGTGACCGAATTTCTGCATTCGACTGCATATGGCATGGCGAAGGCGGGCTCAACGGAGTGCCAGGAAAAGGCGCCGCGCTTAATGCAATCTCCAATCACTGGTTCGGTTTGTTCCGTGAGCAGGGTTTGGCGGAAAGCCATATTTTGGAAATCCCTCACCCTTTTGTGTGGATTGTGCAAAAAGCCAATCCAGTGATGATCGAAGCTATTTGTCGACAATACATCACTGGCTCTATGTGGCGCGCCTATACCAAGGGTGAACGTGACTTCTGCGGCATTCAGATTCCAGACGGCTTGAAGAAAGACCAGAAACTGCCAGAGCTTCTGATCACCCCTTCTACTAAAGGCGTTCTTAAAGGCATACCGGGTGTGCCTGAGGCAGACGACGTTAACATTACTCGCCAAGACATCGAGCGCAATTATGCGGCGTTTAATTTCCGCCGTATCGAAGACATCGACTTCTATGAAAAGCTATTACGTGAAGGCTTTGATGTCATCAGCAATGAACTCAACAAAATCGACCAAGTGTTTGTCGACACTAAGTTCGAGTTTGGCTACGTTACTGACGCCAATGGCACTGAAAAATTGATTTACATGGATGAAGTCGGAACGCCTGACTCCTCAAGAATATGGGATGGCCCTTCATACCGTGAAGGCAACGTCATCGAAAAGTCTAAAGAAGAGTTTCGTCAGCAATTGCTGCAATACTTCCCAGACCCAGACATTTTGCTTAACAAAGATCGTATGCCTGAGCGCGCTGCATTAGCGCGGGATAATGCGCTTCCAGAAGCGGTGTTGATGCAGATCTCACAAACGTATCTTGGAATCGCCGAAAAGATTATCGGCGAACCCATCAAGCTGTCTGAAAATCCGAAGCAAGAAATTATCGATGTATTACGCGAAGAGTTCGGCTTAATAGATTGAAACGATTAAGAGGCGCTATCTTCCAATAGTGCCTCTTTTCTAAACCAAGAATACTTGGATTGCAGCGCCACTACTTTGCCCACAATTATAATCGTCGGGGCTTTCACCTGCGTTGATTGCACCAGTGCTGGCATAGTAGTGAGCGTCCCAGTTAACACCTGCTGCGTATCCGTTGTTCCTTGCTGCACTAAGGCGATTGGTAAATCAGCATCAGCGCCATGAGCAATCAGTTCGCTGCAAATCCGCTCAAGCCCTACCAAGCCCATATAGAAGACAATCGTTTGGTGTTCTCTGGCTAAGTTTTCCCAGTCAAGATCTATGCTCCCGTCCTTTAGGTGTCCAGTGACAAAGCGAACAGATTGCGAACAGTCACGATGGGTCAGTGGAATCCCCGCATAGCAGGCACATCCAGAAGCTGCCGTGATACCAGGCACCACTTGAAAGGGTATTTTTGCTTCGGCAAGCTTATCGATCTCCTCACCTCCGCGACCAAAGATAAAGGGATCGCCGCCCTTCAGGCGCAATACTTTTTTGCCTTCTTTGGCCAAGCGCACCAACATTTCATTAATCTGTTCTTGTGGAACCGTATGGTTCGCACGCTCTTTTCCCACATTGATTTTTTCGGCGTCTGGTCGCACTTTTAACATAATCTCGTCGGACACGAGTCGATCGTAAAGCACGACATCGGCTTCATACAATAAACGCAATGCTTTAATCGTTAACAGATCGGGATCCCCTGGTCCTGCGCCGACCAGAAACACCTCTCCTTCAGTATTAATTTGATCTGCGGCGCCTAACTGGCTTTCGATATAACGCCGCGCAGAATCCATTTCGCCGGCAAACACCATATTGGGCATGGGACCGGAAAGAAGAGCTTCCCAGAAGCGTGTACGAGACTTAAAGTCGGTGACAACGCTTTTAACTCGCTTTCGAAATGCACCTAATAAAAGCGCAAGACGGCCATAGGAGGCAGGCACAAGGATTTCAATTTTTTCTTTAAGTTTGCGCGTAAGGATAGGAGATGTGCCACCACTTGAAATGGCGATCACCACTGGAGATCGATCTACTATCGACGGCACAATAAAGCTGCACAAATCAGGCTTGTCGACGACGTTTACCGGTAATCCACGCGCTTTCGCAAGAACTGAAACGGCGCTATTAACGTCCTCGTCATCGGTAGCGGCCACAACAAGGAAAACCCCATCAAGATCGCTTTCTTTGAACTCACGGATTCTCAGCTCGCCTGCGCCGGCTACAACCAAACGCTCGAGCTCCGCTGAGATACTCGGTGCGACAACGCGTAAACGAGCCCCCGCACGATCGAGCAAAACGGCTTTGCGATAAGCAACTTCACCGCCCCCAACCACTAAACAGTTTTGGGCGCGGACATTCAAAAATATTGGTAGAAATTGCATTTAGTATTTACCGTGTGGTGACACTGCTATGATCAAAACTGTTTCACGTAAGACGTTCTAGGCCACCCATATAGCCACGCAGTATTTCTGGAATCGTGACTGAACCATCAGCATTTTGATAATTCTCCAGAATCGCCACAAGCGTACGTCCAATCGCAAGGCCAGAGCCATTGAGCGTATGGAGTAATTCAGGCTTGCCGGTTTCAGGGTTGCGCCAGCGTGCTTGCATACGTCGCGCTTGATAATCTCCAAAGGTGCTGCAAGAGGAAATTTCGCGGTAACAGCCTTGTGATGGCAACCAGACTTCTAGGTCAATGGTTCGCGCAGCACTAAAGCCCATATCACCACCACAAAGCAACATCGCACGATATGGCAATTCTAATAACTGTAGAATTTTTTCAGCATGGCCAGTGAGCTCGTCCAATGCCGTATCAGACTCTGAAGGTCGGACCATCTGTACTAGTTCGACTTTGTCGAACTGGTGCTGTCGAATCATGCCTCTTGTATCGCGTCCATAGCTGCCCGCTTCACTTCTGAAACACGGCGTGTGGCAGGCAAATTTCATCGGCAGTTGTTCGGCTGGTACGATGCTGTCACGAACAATGTTAGTCACTGGCACTTCAGCCGTAGGGATAAGATAGTATTCGTCATCCCCTTCAAGCCGGAACAAGTCCTCTGCAAACTTAGGCAACTGCCCTGTTCCTAAAAGAGATTCGCGATTAACGATATAGGGCACATAGACTTCAGTGTAACCGTGAGACAGTGTGTGCTGGTCGAGCATGAATTGAATCAATGCCCGGTGCAGCCTCGCCATTCCCGCCTGCATCACGACAAATCGTGAGCCTGTTAATTTGGTTGCTGTAGGAAAGTCCATCGTGGCCATAGCCTCACCAAGCGCCACGTGATCTTGCACTTCGAAATCATATTCGCGTGGAGTGCCCCAACGATGCATCTCAACATTGTCGTTCTCATCCTTGCCTTCTGGGACGATAGGCTGCGGCACATTAGGAATGCCCATTAGAATATTGTTTAGCTCGTCTTGGACGCTAGCCAACGCGTTTTTATTCGCCTCTAAAGAATCACCAAGGCTCGCGACATCTGCCAAAAGCGGCGCAATATCTTGCCCTGACGCTTTCGCTTGCCCAATCGATTTAGAGCGCACATTGCGCTCGTTCTGCAATTTTTCAGTCTCTTGCTGTAATTCGCGCCGACGTGAATCCAAAGCATTGATATTCTCTATGTCTAACACATAGTTTTTTTTCTTTAATAATGCCGCTAAAGTTTCGGGTTCTGCACGTAACGTCTTAGGATCCAGCATGGACTTAAATTTTCCTTTTATCGTAAATGTGTAAGTTAAAGGACACGCATTAATGCGATGCCGAGCCAAGCGAATAGTAAGCAAAGCACTACGCTGGCCAAAATATAGCTACCGGCTTGTAGAAAAAAGCCTTGTTGCATCAAGATTACAGCGTCTAAAGAGAAAGTCGAAAAGGTGGTAAATGCCCCCAAATACCCGACAATCAAAATGGCTCGCCACTGATCTGACATCAGCATGCGTTCGCTAATCAAAATGTACAACATCCCGATAACGAATGAACCCAATACGTTAACCGCTAAAGTTCCCCATGGAATTCGATGCGAACTTACGTTGCTCACCAAGGTCATTAACCAATAGCGCGACACGGCCCCTAAAGCCCCACCAATTGCTACTGCAAAGGAGTACGTCATCATTTGCTTTGCGCCCTTGTCTATCAGTCTTTAGCGTAACGTTGTTGATCGCTTTGGGCATCGAGTTCACGCAGATGCTCAAGCTTCTCTCGTATTTTCGATTCTAAACCGTGATCTTTAGGGAAATAGAAACGTTCATCCTTGAGCGGTTCTGGCAGGTAGTTCTCGCCTGCGGCATAGCCTCCTGGCTCGCTGTGTGCGTATCGATACTCAGCGCCGTAATCCAAAGACTTCATCAGAGAGGTTGGCGCATTACGCAAATGCAGCGGGACTTCAAGGGATTGGCTTTTCGACACCAGCGCACGAATATCATTATACGCGCTATAGACAGCATTACTCTTTGGCGCACTGGCCAAATAGACCACTGCATGGGCGATGACCAACTCCCCTTCTGGGCTTCCTAGCCGCTCTTGCGCATCCCAGGCGGACATTGCCATCTGCAATGCGCGCGGATCGGCATTGCCAATATCCTCGCTCGCCATACGCACTAATCGGCGGGCAATATATAACGGATCACAGCCTCCGTCCAACATCCGCACGAACCAATATAACGCGCCATCTGGACTCGAACCGCGCACGGCTTTGTGTAAGGCTGAAATTTGATCGTAAAAAACGTCGCCGCCTTTATCGAAGCGGCGACTCGTCCCAAGCAACACTTGCTCGATCACGTCCATATCGATGTGTTGCTTGCCGTTGTCCGAGAACGACAAATCTACGGCTATCTCTAATAGATTGAGCGCACGCCTAGCATCGCCATCTGCCGCATTGGCAATTTTCCGACGTACAGGCTCTGCGATCTCGATAGCTTGCGCGCCTAGGCCTCGCTCAACATCGCTTAGCGCAAGCTCAAGCAGAGCGAGCAAAGCCTCATCGTCTAAGGATTTAAGCAAATAGACCCGAGCACGGGATAACAAAGCGTTGTTGAGCTCAAAAGAAGGATTCTCGGTGCTGGCGCCGACAAAGATAAGCGTGCCGTCCTCCACATGGGGCAAGAACGCATCTTGTTGGCTCTTATTGAATCGATGCACCTCATCGACAAACAGAACAGTAGGACGTCCATTATTACGACGAAGCATTTGCGCGCGCTCTACAGCGGCGCGAATCTCTTTCACCCCGCTCAATACCGCTGAGATGCTTTCAAAATGCCCACCGCACGTATGAGCAAGCATCCGCGCAAGCGTTGTTTTGCCTACACCGGGTGGTCCCCAAAGGATCATCGAATGGGGTAAACCACGACGAATTGACTCACCCAGTGGTTTACCTTCGCCGAGCAAATGTTGCTGGCCTATAAAATCTTCGAGTTTTTGAGGGCGCATACGCGCAGCAAGCGGCTGAAACGCCGCAGGAGTGGGCGTTTGAGTAGTTTCGTCGAGATCGTCAAATAATGACTCAGACATGGGGCCTCTGGGTTCTCCCGTCAATGCGCGCTGCGATTGTCGAGAACATCGATATCAGCTGGAACTTCGAAAACGAAGTCTTCATCGGCAATAGGCTCATTGATTTGGTGTTCAAAAAACTCCCAAAAGGTGCGTTGCCCGTTGCCACCGTCCACATGGATTGAACTGAGCTTGGACGCACGAAAATACAGAGTGACTCTTTCGTACAGGCTCGCTGGGTCTATGGGCTCTAAAATAAACTCATAGGAGCTCCCATTGCCGACATCGCCACCACTGATGAAGTAATCGGCTTGAATTTGATCTATTTGCCCATTCAACAGCTGCGCGGCAAGCTCTGAGCGCTCCGCATCCCAATCTTCGATGCTGACTTGCAGCAGATCAGGTTGATAGTTCCACAGGCTTTTTCCGTCCGTCACAATAAGCTCGGGGTAAGGCTCGATTGTTTCCCAGTAAAACCCATCAGGTCGTTTGAGCTTAAAACGAATATTGCTCTCCTCCAACACGCCACCACTGGACTCAACAATAAGTTGCCGAACATCCGCTTGGAACGTGTCAATCGAGGCGAGTAATTCCTCTAGCTCGCCGGCAGCACTGTCTTGCGCATACGTTTTGCTAAGCGCGAACAAATAAATGCTACTAACCAGTATGAAGCGAAGTGAAAATTCTAAACGCATAGTGAAATCCCAATTAGCGAGGCGGTGGCGCAATGACTTCGCGAGCTCCATTGGAGCTCATCGAGGAGACCACGCCGGCGGCCTCCATTGCATCGATCATACGTGCAGCACGGTTATAACCAATGCGCAGCTTTCGTTGTACCGCTGATATAGACGCTTTACGGGTTTCAGTCACAAAGGCCACGGCCTCATCATAAAGTGCATCAGATTCTTCTGAGCCGCCGTCTTCATCGCCAAAACCACCAGAATCACGATCATCGCCGCCTTGTGTAATCTCTTCGATATACACTGGTGTTCCGCGCGATTTCCAGTCTGCGACTACGCGATGAACCTCTTCATCGCTAACAAACGCGCCATGGACACGAGTGGCGACTCCGCCCCCTGGTGGCATATACAACATATCGCCGTTACCCAGTAACTGCTCGGCCCCGCCTTCACCCAAAATAGTGCGCGAGTCGATTTTCGATTGCACCATAAATGAAAGCCTTGTGGGGACGTTCGCCTTGATTAAGCCCGTTAATACATCAACAGAGGGACGCTGAGTGGCCAATATCAAGTGAATACCCGCGGCGCGGGCTTTCTGAGCGATTCGCGCAATGAGCTCTTCTACCTTCTTGCCCACCACCATCATCATGTCGGCCAACTCATCCACAATAACGACAATCATTGGCAAGGTTTCTAATACTGGCGCTTGTTGCTCTGTAAGCGGTTCCATCGGATCAGGACGCCACAATGGATCAATAATTGGCTCGCCACTTTTAATCGCATCGGCGACTTTCTTGTTGTAACCAGCCAGATTTCGCACACCAAGAGCCGACATGAGCTTATAGCGTCGCTCCATTTCGGCCACGCTCCAGCGCAAACCATTGGCCGCATCTTTCATGTCAGTAATCACGGGCGTCAGCAGGTGAGGAATGCCGTCATAGACGGAAAGCTCAAGCATTTTGGGGTCAATCATAATCATCCGCACCTGCTCTGGTGTGGATTTAAAGAGAAGGCTCAAAATCATCGCATTGATTCCGACAGACTTACCGGAACCCGTGGTACCTGCTACCAGCAAATGTGGCATTTTAGCCAAGTCGACAATCATTGCCTTGCCCACGATGTCATGGCCCAACGCCATACTGACTGGAGACGATGACTTATCGAAATCGGTCGAGGCTAACACTTGGCTGAGCATGATCATTTCACGATGCTCGTTAGGGATCTCAATCCCTATCACTGTCTTGCCTGGAATAACTTCCACGACCCGCACACTAACAAGTGCCAATGACCGCGCAAGGTCTTTGCCTAAACTTGTAATACGGCTCGCTTTAATCCCTGGGGCCGGTTGTACCTCAAAGCGCGTAATGACGGGCCCAGGGTTCACTGCCGTCACTTGGATTTCAATACCGAAGTCGCCTAGTTTTATCTCTAATAGACGTGACATCGCCTCCAGTGATTCTTTCGAAAACCCTGGCTTAGACTCTCCTTTGTATTCATCTAACAAAGCAATCGCAGGCAAATCACCTGGATTCGGGGCTGTAAACAAACGTCCTTGCCTTTCCTTCTCCACCCGTGCGCTTTTTACTACTGGTTTTTTAATGACTGGGGCGATCGTTGGAGGGATGCGTTTTTTCTCTTTCTCAATATAGGTATCCAGGGTTTTCTTGCGCGTCTGACGAATCTGCCTTGTCTCAGACTCTTCTTTCTTGGTGCTCCACCAGTTTGACCATGCCTGCATTAACCACGCCGCCCAGCTTAAGGTGAGCTCGCCCGTGCGATCGATGAGGCGCAACCATGAGATCTCTACGCTGATCGTCAGCCCTAATAGGAACAGAGCGAAATACAACAATGTGCTGCCAACCACTGCGAAGATGGGAACGGTGACATTGACCATCATCGAGCCAATCACCCCGCCTGCCAGCCAAGGCACATTCTGGTCAATCTCAAAGTGCATCGTTGCCAACGCACAGGCTCCGATCGCCAATAAGATAATCCCCGTCGCTTTAAGCGCGAACATAGGCCAAGAGAAAAGCTCTCCGCTATCCTCTGACTTGCGCAAAAAACCAACCGCCTTCAACCCTAACGCCAAGGGAAATAGATAGGCGAAATAGCCAAACAGGTGGAATAGTAAATCCGCTATCCATGCGCCGGATTGCCCAACGGCGTTCTCAACTTCAGATCCGCTACCCGTTGTGGTGAAGCCTGGGTCACTAGGCGAATAGCTGATTAACGCGATCAGTAAAAACAGTCCGACAAGAAAGCTCATGATAAGCGCCGCTTCTCGCAAGATTCTTTGGGTTACAGACTTAAGCTGCTGTTCTTTATTGACTTTCTTTTGAGGTTTATTTTTCAAACTTTTCAAATACCTGCATTTAAATTTTATATCAAATTCTAGATTCTTAATGGCGCTATCATAATCAATTTTGAGCGCTCCGAAAACAAGCAAAACAGCGCACAGGTTCTAATTTTCTAGAAAAAGGCATGAGTAAGACAAGGGGATCATCTAGAATAAGCGCAAATTCACCACAAGCCCTTTAAATATTGAGTGCTCGCACCCACCTTTGAGCCTATCCCCGACGCTTAGGCGATTGCGACTCAAGCTAGCCGATCAACAGGAAATCTACTTTTATGACCGAAACTATTCACCACAAGCTCATTATTCTAGGTTCTGGCCCTGCGGGCTATAGCGCTGCGATTTACGCTGCACGTGCCAATCTCAATCCTGTTGTGATCACCGGCATGGAACAAGGTGGGCAATTAACCACCACGACTGATGTCGATAACTGGCCAGGTGATGTCGAAGGCCTGCAAGGCCCAGCCTTAATGGAACGTATGCAAAGACACGCCGAGCGCTTTGATACACAAATCGTATTCGATCATATCAATGAAACAGACTTGTCCAAACGCCCTTTCACGCTAAGAGGCGATTCCAGTGTGTATACCTGTGATGCCCTCATCATCGCTACCGGCGCATCAGCACAATACCTAGGCCTTCCCTCTGAAGAGGCCTTTATGGGCAAAGGCGTTAGCGCCTGTGCGACTTGTGACGGATTCTTCTATCGTGACAAGCCCGTGGCGGTCATCGGTGGCGGCAACACGGCGGTCGAAGAAGCACTTTACCTGTCCAACATCGCGTCCCATGTCACCTTAGTGCATCGCCGGCAAACCCTGCGTGCTGAAAAGATCTTGCAAGACAAGTTGTTCGATAAAGTGAAGGCCGGAAAAATTACGATCGAGTGGGACCACAATCTAGAAGAGGTTCTTGGCGATGTAATGGGCGTTACTGGTTTACGCATCGCTCATGCCGAAACCAAAGCCGCTAGAGAATTGAAAGTCGACGGCGTGTTCATTGCGATTGGCCATAAGCCAAACTCAGACATCTTTGCAGGACAGCTCGAGATGCACGATGGCTACGTTGTCATCAACAGTGGCATTGCAGGCAATGCCACGCAAACTAGCGTTGAAGGAATCTTTGCGGCTGGCGATATTGCGGATCATGTCTATCGACAAGCCATCACTTCGGCTGGCTTTGGTTGCATGGCGGCACTGGATGCCGAGAAATTCCTCGATCAATAAGCCTTGCGAGATCGCGCAATGAGCACTCTGCCTTGGCTGAGCGACACGCTCTTGGACTTTCCTCCGGTAAGCCAAGCACTTGAAGCCCCCGACGGTTTATTGGCCGTCGGGGGCGATCTGCGTAGCGCACGCCTTATCAACGCCTATCAACACGGCATATTCCCTTGGTATCAAGACGATCAACCTATTCTCTGGTGGTCCCCTGCTTTGCGCATGGCCTTAGCACCAGAGCAATTACGGGTGTCTCGCAGTATGCGCAAAATACTGCGCAAGCAACCCTACCGAGTGACGCTCGATACGGCCTTCCAAGAGGTTATCGAGCACTGCGCAGACGTGCGTGAGGACTCCGGCACATGGATTACTCCCGAAATGCAGGAAGCCTATTGCGAGCTGCATGCACAAGGCATTGCCCATTCCGTAGAGGTCTGGGAGGACGATCAATTGGTGGGCGGACTTTATGGCATCGCGATGGGCCAACTCTTTTTTGGCGAATCGATGTTCAGTTTGCGCGATAACGCGTCTAAGATTGGGTTTATTCGGCTCGTTGAACAACTTCAAGCGTGGCAATATCAACTCATCGACTGCCAAGTGCCAAGTGAACATCTACGCAGCTTAGGCGCCGAAGATATGCCTAGAGACGTATTCCTAGAACACCTAGAGCGCTGTAAGTCACTTCCTGGGCGCAACGGTCATTGGCAATTGGAGACTGATCACTTTGCACTCTGATGAAATACAAAAATTACAGTTCTATCAGACAAGCTCGCATCCTTGCAGTTATCTACCCGATCGCGAAGCTCGCACTATATTCCTAGACCCTGCGGTCCCGCTCTCTAAAGCGCTTTACAGTCGAATGCTAACAGCCGGGTTTCGTCGCAGTGGTGACAACCTATATCGCCCAGGGTGTGATACCTGTCAGGCCTGCATATCTTGCCGCGTGCAAGTGCGCAACTTCACGTTAAGTCGACGCTTTAAACGCGTCACTAAACGTAATCAAGACATAGTCAGTAAAGAGTTGACCAGTCTTGATGACCCTGCAATTTATGCCCTTTACAGTCATTATATTGAGACAAGGCATACCGATGGCGATATGTACCCCCCTTCTCTTGAGCAGTATCAGAGCTTCATTGAAACCAGAACCGAGTCCACTAAGTTCTTTGGTTTCTATGAGCAGTCTCGACTTTTAGCCGTCAGCGTCATGGACGAGCTAGATCACGGGCTGTCGGCCATGTACACGTTCTTTGACCCTGAGCTAAACAAACGCTCTTTGGGCAGTTATATTATTTTGTGGCAAATTGAGAAAGCGCGACGCCTCAATTTGCCTTACGTTTATCTTGGGTATTGGGTCAAAGACTGCGATAAAATGCGCTATAAAACGGATTTCCAACCATTGGAAATATTTGTAGAGAACCGTTGGGTGCTCTTCACCTAACTCGCTTAAACAAACCCTAAAGAGACTCTTTTCGCAGGAATTTTGCTAATTCCTAGTAAATGAGGCAAAATGCGCGCACGTTTTTGTCCGCAATCGACACTTAGTGCTCGAACACACAACTCAGGATTGAATAGTTAATGGCAAAAGAAGATCAAATTGAAATGGATGGCGAAGTCGTAGACACGCTTCCCAACACCATGTTCCGCGTTAAATTAGAGAACGGCCACATTGTGACCGCTCATATCTCTGGAAAAATGCGCAAGAACTACATCCGTATCCTTACGGGCGACCAAGTCAAAGTCGAACTGACTCCTTATGACTTGAGCAAAGGTCGAATCACTTACCGCGCTCGATAAACTGCAGCGAGCGCTTCTCAGCCCTCGCTTTTGCTTAGCTCCCTGCCCTCTGCACTCTTGCGTCCTGTGATGGCGAGTTTAACCTCGTCTTTCTCAATTGAAACGATGACTTCACCGCCATTGGACAGCTCGCCAAACAGTATGGCTTCGGCTAAGGCTTTCTTCAGCTTCTCTTGAATCAACCTTGCCATTGGGCGTGCGCCCATGGTTTCACTATAGCCATGCTCAACAAACCAGTCTCTTGCGCTATCGTCGACGTGTAACGTAACTTTCTTGTCATCGAGCTGAACTTGCAGTTCGACAAGGAACTTGTCCACGACTGTACGAATCGTTTCCGCATTAAGCGCACCAAATTGTACGATGGCATCCAAACGGTTACGGAACTCAGGCGTAAAGGTCTTTTTCATAGCCTCCATGCCGTCGGTGCTATGGTTCTGTTTCGTAAAGCCAATCGATGCCCGTGACATCTCTTGTGCCCCGGCATTGGTTGTCATGATCAAAATGACGTTACGGAAGTCCGCTTTACGGCCATTGTTATCTGTCAACGAACCGTGATCCATAACCTGCAGTAGCAAGTTAAAGACATCGGGGTGCGCTTTTTCGATCTCATCGAGCAACAGAACACAGTGGGGGTTCTTGGCCACGGCCTCTGTTAACAAGCCACCTTGATCAAAGCCCACATATCCAGGAGGCGCCCCAATCAAACGAGACACTGTGTGGCGCTCCATGTATTCAGACATATCAAAACGCAGCAGCTCGATTCCTAGAATCTTCGCCAATTGTCGTGATACTTCTGTCTTGCCCACACCGGTAGGCCCAGAGAACAAATAAGACCCAATAGGCTTATCTGGATGGTTAAGCCCAGCTCGGGACAACTTAATGGCCGAATCAAGATTATCAATCGCCTCTTCTTGCCCAAACACCACCATGCGCATATTGTCTTTGAGATTTTTCAAGGACTCCACATCATTGCTAGACACATGTTTTGGCGGAATTCGTGCAATCGCCGCCACAACTCTTTCCATGTCTTGGGCTTGAATCAATTTTTTGCGCTTGCTAGCCGGCTGAAGGCGCTGATAAGCCCCTGCTTCGTCAATTACGTCAATAGCCTTGTCTGGCATGAAACGATCGTTGATATAGCGCCCAGCAAGCTCAGAGGCAACTCGTAAGGCATTATCACTGTAACGTAGCTCGTGATGAGCCTCGAAACGAGATTTAAGTCCTTTTAGAATGCGATAAGTCGTTTCAACATCGGGCTCTTCCACGTCGATTTTTTGGAAGCGTCGTGACAATGCACGGTCCTTCTCAAAGATGCCGCGGTACTCTTGGTACGTAGTAGATCCTACGCAGCGAAGATCGCCAGAGGTTAACACTGGTTTAAGCAGGTTTGAGGCATCCATAACACCACCAGAGGCGGCTCCAGCCCCGATAATGGTGTGAATTTCATCAATGAAGAGGATCGCCTTAGGGTTTTTCTTTAATTCGCCTAACAGAGCCTTAAAACGCTTCTCGAAGTCGCCTCGGTATTTAGTCCCTGCTAACAAGGCACCAAGGTCGAGTGAATAGATCACGTTGCCTTTGAGCACGTCCGGCACTTGATCTTCGACGATCATGCGAGCAAGCCCTTCAACCACAGCCGTTTTACCGACTCCGGACTCGCCGACCAATAGTGGATTGTTCTTGCGACGACGTGACAACACCTGAATCAAGCGAGTGACCTCTTCGTCACGCCCAATCAAAGGGTCGATCTTGCCAAGCTCTGCTTGATGATTAAGATTAGTCGCGAAACTGTCCAGCGCACTAGCCGCGCTCTCGATATCGTCCTCTTCACCTTCTTGATGTGGATTCTCCGCATCAGGCTCGCCTTCACGTCCAGGCACTTTCGAGGTCCCATGAGTGATGTAATTCACCACATCAATACGGGCGATATCCTGTTGTCTTAGCAGAAACACCGCTTGGCTTTCCTGTTCACTGAAAATAGCGACTAGGACGTTAGCTCCTGACACCTCACGCTTTCCGGAGGACTGCACATGAAAGACTGCGCGTTGCAGCACTCTCTGGAAGCCCAATGTCGGCTGGGTTTCACGGTCAATCTCGAGCTCTGGGATTAGTGGCGTCGTGGTATCCACAAAATCCAATAGCTCAGCACGCAAGCGCGCCATATCGGCCCCGCAAGCAAGTAACACCTGCGCCGCGACCTCATTGTCCATTAAGGCGAGCAATAAATGCTCTACCGTCATATATTCATGTCGCTTCTTCCTGGCTCCGGAAAAGGCGCTGTTCAAAGTAATTTCTAGATCTTTGCTCAACATAGCTTTGCCTTCCGTTAACTATCGATTTCTACATGACAAAGAAGCGGCTGATCACAATCACGCGAGTAATCATTGACTTGCTGCGCTTTTGTTTCCGCGACGTCTTTACTGAAAACACCACATACCGCCTTGCCCTCAGTATGTACCCTTAACATGATCTGTGTCGCCTTTTCTACGTTCATACTAAAGAACGAACACAGCACATCAATCACAAAATCCATTGGCGTATAGTCATCATTAAAAAGAACGACTTTATACATTGGGGGGCGCGCCAACTTTGGCCGCGCGTTCTCGGTTGCAATGGCGTCATCACGCTCTTCATCGGAAGAACCCCATTGGCCGGAGTCCGCCATAGACGAAGGCGTTATGCCTATAATTGAAACTTCACTATCTAACATCTTTACGGATTTCCTACTTCTTTACTAATGGGAGAGCGCCCATCACCGCTTTAGGCTTTCACTATATTGACCTAATAATACGCCGGAAATAACAGATACGAAAAATTAATTTCTATCCTTGTGCAACAATCCACACCCCTTCATTTCCTGCACTATACAGTCAACCTTGATCCCTTTATGGGGGCAGTTATCGACACTATCAACATTGACAAGCTACTGGCAGTACGTTATATGAAGTGCTGCTAGTGGTTATCCTTGGTAAAAAAATAACAACAACACGTTACACGGGAGTTTTGCCATGAATACTGGGCAAGTGAAGTGGTTTAATAACGCAAAAGGGTTTGGCTTTATTCTTCCTGATAATGGCGGCGACGATTTATTCGCGCATTATTCAGCTATTGGAATGGAGGGCTATAAAACGCTAAAGGCTGGGCAGACGGTTTCTTTCGAGACAATAGAAGGCCCTAAAGGGCTGCATGCTGCTAATATTATGCCGATTGGACTTGATCCAACGGAAGAATCTACGGCGAGTGATGACAGTTGAACCATCCGCCTCCTTAAGAGACAACTCCAGTCAATAGCCCTTCATCACGCTTAACGCAATGAAGGGCCACCTGACAACATCTCACATCAAAATGCTACGACAATCGCCTTATGCGTTTGCCAATGCATCATTGAGGATTGCGCTCGGGCGCATGGCGCTGGACAGTTTTGCTTGATCCGGCTGAAAGTACCCACCGATATCCACTGGCTTGCCCTGCGAGCCGTTTAACTGCTCAAGGATAGCCTCTTCGTTCTGCGTTAACTCAGCCGCTAATTTAGCGAAACGCGATTGCAATTCTGCATCTTGCGTTTGTGCCGCCAACTCTTGCGCCCAATACATCGCTAGGTAGAAGTGGCTGCCACGGTTATCTAGCTGCCCTACTTTGCGTGCTGGCGATTTGTCGTTATCCAAGAAACGCCCTGTTGCTTTAGTTAATGCAGCAGCCAGAGTGATCGCTTTTTGATTGTTGGTTTTAGCCCCCAAATCTTCGAGAGAAACAGCTAGTGCCAAGAACTCACCAAGAGAATCCCAACGCAAATGCCCTTCTTCAACAAACTGCTGAACATGCTTAGGCGCTGAACCACCGGCGCCTGTTTCAAACAATCCACCGCCCGCAAGCAAAGGCACAATTGAAAGCATTTTTGCGCTTGTTCCTAGCTCAAGAATCGGGAACAAATCGGTTAGATAGTCTCGTAACACATTGCCTGTGACAGAAATTGTGTCCTTACCCTCTTTGATACGCTCTAGTGAAAAACGAATCGCTTCCACAGGTTCTTTGATAAGCACTTCTAAGCCAGTGGTATCGTGTTGTGGCAAATACTGCTCAACTTTTTTGATCAACTGCGCATCGTGAGCACGGTTAGCATCAAGCCAGAATACTGCAGGAGTGCCAGTTGCGCGTGCACGAGTGACCGCAAGTTTTACCCAATCCTGAATAGGCAAATCTTTAGTCTGGCACATACGCCAGATATCGCCTTGAGCTACATTGTGCTCAAAAATCTGCTTACCTTGATCATCAACAACGCGCACGGTTCCATTGGCAGGAATCTTAAACGTTTTATCGTGTGAGCCGTATTCTTCAGCTTTCTGTGCCATAAGACCAACGTTAGACACGCTGCCCATTGTTGTGACATCGAATGCGCCATGTTTCTTACAGAACTCGATCGTTGCTTGATAAATCCCCGCGTAGCAGCGATCCGGAATCATAGCGATCGTATCTTGCAACTTGCCGTCTGGTCCCCACATCTGACCAGATGAACGAATAGCCGCAGGCATAGAGGCATCAACAATGACGTCACTAGGCACGTGCAAATTAGTAATGCCTTTATCAGAATCTACCATCGCCAATGGAGGACGAGTTTTGTAAACCGCTTGAATGTCCGCCTCGATCGCGTCGCGCTGATCTTGTGGCAAGCCTTTGATTTTTTCGTAAACATCACCCAAACCATTAGCGGAATCAACGCCTAGCTCTTTGAATAGCGCTGCATACTTTTCAAACACATCTTTAAAATAAACAGTGACCGCTAGCCCAAACATTATTGGGTCTGACACTTTCATCATCGTCGCTTTAAGGTGCAATGACAGCAATACGCCTTGCGCACTTGCCGCCTCAATTTGTTGTGCAAAAAACTCACCAAGTGCTTTTGAGCTCATTACCGACGCATCGATGACTTCGCCTGCTAATAACGCCGTTTTCTCTTTTAAGACGCTAACGGTGCCATCGGCTGCTACAAATTCAATACGCACAGCGCCAGCTTTCTCAGCGACGTAAGATTTTTCGCTGCCATAGAAATCGCCATCGTTCATATGAGCAACATTAGACTTAGAGTCTGCAGACCATTTGCCCATTGAGTGTGGATTCTTGCGCGCATAAGCTTTCACAGGAGCCGCCACACGGCGGTCAGAGTTACCTTCGCGTAATACTGGGTTTACAGCACTGCCTAATATCTTGGCATAGCGCGCCTTAATGTCTTTCTCTTCATCAGTCTTAGGCTCTTCCGGGTAGTCAGGCAAAGCGTAACCATGTTTCTGCAATTCTTTGATCGCGCCGTGAAGCTGCGGAATCGATGCACTAATATTGGGCAGTTTAATGATGTTGGCACCAGGTGTTTGAGCCAAATCACCTAGTAGTGCGAGCGCGTCCGTTTGTTTCTGCGCATCCGTCAATTTGTCAGGGAAATTAGCAATAATACGACCTGCTAACGAGATATCCTGTGTCGTGACATTGATGCCTGCCGGGTTAGTAAACGTTTGGATAATGGGAAGCAGAGAATAAGTCGCCAGCGCAGGCGCCTCATCAGTAATGGTATAAATGATCGTTGGAGCATTAGTCATAATTGTTCCTTGTTTACGTAACCGGATTCGCCAGAAATGTTCAGTGGCGGGATAGTCGAATTGATCTCTACACTGCGAGAACGTCAGCTTTGCGCTCTATATTATTTTGCGCGGCATTATAACAGCCAAGGCTTTGTTAGAATAGCGGCTTACGCGATACCCTCACTCTTGCACTTCGTGTAACACTTGCCTTAACTGCAACAAGAAAGGACTTTTTACCCCTAATGGCTAGACTGATTTTATTGAACAAACCCTATGACATGCTCTCTCAGTTTACCGATGGGGACGGACGACGTACTCTCGCCGATTGTGTTGATATAAAAGGCGTTTACCCTGCCGGGCGGCTCGATAGAGATTCCGAAGGCCTGATACTATTAACCGATTGCGGCAAGCTTCAGGCGAAAATCAGCGACCCTAAGCATAAACTCGGAAAGGTGTACTGGGCGCAAGTGGAAGGGGAAATCAGCGATTCAGCGCTAGCGGCTCTGGCCAGTGGCGTGCAGCTAAAAGACGGCCTTAGTCGGCCTGCAAAAGCAAGACGCCTGGAAGACGTGGATATTTGGCCACGCACCCCCCCTATTCGCGAGCGCAAGCTTATTCCCACCTCGTGGGTAGAGCTCACACTCTTTGAAGGTCGCAATCGACAGGTCCGTCGTATGACGGCAGCGGTTGGGTTTCCGACTTTACGCCTTATTCGACGCCGTATCGGTTCTTGGGATATAGGGGAATTACTACCAGGGCAATCAACATCGCTAGAGGTGCCAAGTTAAGAGGATGTTTCCCAGCGTTGACGGGCTAGCTCATCAGCTTCGCGACTCTCTACCCAGTGCGATTGCTCGTCTGTGGCTTGTTTCTTCCAAAATGGCGCCCGAGTTTTAAGGTAATCCATAATAAACTCGGCCGCGGCGAAGGCATCGGCACGATGAGTACTCGCAACGCCCACATAGACAATCTGCTCGTTCGCCCTCAACTCCCCAACCCGATGCACCACACGACAGGCCAGAACATCCCAGCGTTGCTGCGCTTGCGTCACGATATCGGTCAAGGCTTTCTCCGTCATACCAGGATAATGCTCTAAGAACAGACTCTGAACACTCGGCTTCTCGCCTTTGTCACTGGCCTCATAGAACTCACGCACCAAACCCGTAAACGTCGCAATCGCCCCAGCATTATCAGCTTCCTCGCGCAGAGACGCATAAAGAGCCGCAATATCGAAATCCGCTTCTTGAACGCTAATCACACCTAGCCTCCTGTCATTGGAGGAAAGAAGGCAATTTCTTCATTGCCATTCAAAGAATGGGTTCGCTCAACGATTGTCTGATCCACAGCGACTAACACTTGCGTGGAATTGCTCAAAATTGACCACGCCTCATCTCGGTTCCCCACAAGATGAGCAATCAACTGCGCCACAGTCATTTCAGTGCTGGGCATCTCTAGCTCTTCGCCTTGCGTCCCGAGTGTTTCACGCAGCGCTGCGAAGTAATGTACTTTCAACATAATGGTTCCTGTGGGCGTGAGGGGTTACACCGCTTCTCGCGAGTAATGCCCTGATTTTCCGCCCTTTTTTTCCTGCAGACTGATGTGTTCGATGACCATGCCTTTGTCAACGGCTTTGCACATATCGTAAATCGTCAGTGCCGCTACCGACACCGCAGTTAGCGCCTCCATTTCGACGCCTGTTTTGCCATCTAGCGCGCAGGTAGCGCTGATATAGACCTTAGCATTGGCCTCATCAAGCTCGAACTCCACTTTAACCGAGGTCAGCATTAAGGGGTGACAAAGCGGGATAAGGTCTGCGCATTTCTTGGCTGCCTGGATACCCGCAATACGCGCCACGGCAATAACATCGCCTTTTTTGTGCCCACCCGAAGCAATCAACTGCATAGTCTCGGGCAACATCGACACGACGGCACTGGCTGTAGCGCTTCGGCTAGTCACCAGCTTACCACCCACATCCACCATGTGTGCGTTGCCCTGTGCGTCTAAATGCGTTAATTGCCCCATACCCTGCCCCATCGTTGTGTTGTGTGTTTGCGTGCGTATTATCCACGTAATAGGCAAACAGCTAAAGTGATACCGTAACTACACCATTGTATTGTCGATTTTGAGTGATTCTAAGAGGCATTCTTAGCCGTTTTGCGGTACGATTGCGCCTTTATTTATTCCAGTGGATCTCCTAGTCAAATGGCCCAATGGCACCCTCACAAAACCGTCGCGACGATCGTCGTTCGTGATGCAAAGTTCTTGATGGTGGAAGAACTCATTGATGGCGCCTTAGTGTTGAACCAACCTGCTGGGCATTTGGAGCCAAACGAGACTATTGCCCAAGCGGCTATACGAGAAACACTAGAAGAAACAGCTTGGGAGGTAGAACTGACCGCCTTTCTGGGGCTCTATCAGAGCAACGCTGTTGCAAAGAACACTTGTTACATCCGCAGCTGCTTCATCGCGACCCCAGTACAGCATTTCCCTGAACGACCACTGGATACCGACATCGTTAGAGCTCTATGGTTAAGCCGCGAAGAAATCCACGCGCGCAAAGACCAGCTGCGCAGCCCGGTAGTCATACGCGTTATCGATGACTACCTTGCAGGGAAACACTTCCCTCTAGAGGCCGTTACATTTTTAGACTAAAACACACCCGATCAGTCAGTCCATTAAAGGCAAAACGAACACGAACGTCATGACCCTTACACCCGAAGCAAAAACAGCAAACTCACGTATCAAAGTCATCGTTGGCATGTCCGGCGGTGTCGACTCCTCCGTTGCCGCACTCCTGTTGAAAGAACAAGGCTTCCAAGTGGAAGGCCTTTTCATGAAAAACTGGGAAGAGGATGACGACTCTGAGTATTGCACCGCTAAGGCAGATTTGGCCGATGCCGAATCAGTGTGCCAGCGTCTTGGCCTGCAATTGCATAGCGCCAATTTCGCCTCAGAGTATTGGGACAATGTCTTCGAACACTTTATTCAGGAATACCGCGCTGGCCGCACACCTAACCCCGACATCCTTTGTAATCGAGAAATCAAATTCAAAGCGTTTTTGGAATATGCCAGCGAACTAGGCGCGGACTATATTGCGACAGGCCATTATGTGCGCCGGCACGATGAAAACGGCCACACCTACTTGCTTAAAGGTCTGGATCAAAACAAAGATCAAAGTTACTTCCTTAGCGCCGTGGGTGAGTCCAGCCTCAAGCGCAGCCTCTTCCCAGTCGGTGAGTTAGAAAAGAGTGAGGTGCGCGCACTTGCTGCCGAACATGGCTTCATCACCCACGATAAAAAGGACAGCACAGGCATCTGCTTTATTGGCGAGCGTAAATTTAAAGATTTTTTACAACAATATATTCCTGCTCAACCTGGGAAAATTGAAACCGTTGATGGGCAATTGATTGGGGATCATCATGGGTTGATGTATCACACCTATGGTCAGCGACAAGGGCTAGGCATCGGTGGCTTGCAAGAGTTCGGTGACGCACCGTGGTATGTCGTAGACAAAGACTTAGACCGTAATCGTCTGATCGTCGCGCAAGGCAATGACAACCCCCACTTGTTCTCTTCAAGCTTAAGGGCGACGCAACTTGCTTGGATCAATGACGAGCCACCGGCATTGCCGCTGCGCTGCCATGCCAAAATTCGATACCGCCAAGCGGATCAGGCATGCACTGTTGAGCTCGTCGATGGTGATAATATTATCGTGACATTTGATGCTCCACAACGAGCTGTCACACCCGGCCAAACGATCGTCTTATATTCCGGCGATACGTGTTTAGGAGGCGCAGTCATTGAACAATACTTCCGCTAGATTTAACGATTGGGAATATCGCAATATTGCACTGGCCGTAACAGTGCAATGCGCCCAACTCGTGCACACCCTCGCCACTACAGGGCGCGCAGACCCAGTGCTGATAAAAGCCTGCGTCAAACCCCTGTTAGTCCTTGACTCCGACAGCGTTGCCGACATTTACCCTAATGTAAATTATTATGCGAGTGGCCTAAGCGCATTGCAAAAGTCATTAAGCGGCGAAGGCTTAAGTGAGTTTTCCGAGGCGATGAAATACGTATTAGGAATGAGCGTACTTCAGCAACAGCTTAGTACTGCCCCTGCGATGCAAACCGCCATACAGCAACGCATGCAACGACCCGATACTTTGTATTTAGACAACGAAGAACAAGGCTTAGCCTCCGACGATATACTTCGCGCACAAAAATCTGAGAACTTTGATTACGCCGTGTTCGCCGCTTTATATCAAGACACCATCAGCAAGTTAAGTTACCGCGTGCATGTCAAAGGCAACGCCGAATACCTGCGCAATCAACAGGTAGCGAATCAGATTCGCGCTTTACTATTAGCCGGCATACGTTCAGCCATGCTGTGGCAGCAACTGGGCGGAAGACGCTGGCATTTGTTTTTCTATAAAAAACGCATTCGAAGTTGCGTAGCGTCTATTCGCCGCAACCTGATCACTCTTCATTAACATTATTAGACTATTCGCTAGGAATTTATTATGACAGCACTCCCTTTGAGCGGACTTACCGCAATCTCTCCAATCGATGGCCGTTATCGTAACAAGGCAGACGCACTGGCAAACTATTTTAGCGAGTTCGCCCTTATCCGTTACAGAGTTATTGTAGAAGTGCGATGGTTACAATGCCTCGCCGCGCATCCACAAGTAACAGAAGCTCCGGCTATAGATTCTGAATCGAATCAAGTACTAGAGAACATCATCTCAGAGTTTTCTTTAGAGGATGCTCAGCGGGTAAAAGACATTGAAGCGACGACTAACCACGATGTCAAAGCGGTTGAGTATTTCATCAAAGAGAAAGTCAGCAACCATCCAGGATTGGCCACGCAAATGGAGTTCGTCCATTTCGCCTGCACCTCAGAAGACATCAACAATCTTTCTTACGCGTTGATGCTTAAAGAGGGTCGCGATAAGGTCATGCTGCCATTGATGCGCAATCTGATCGACACCTTACGAGCGCTAGCCATCGAGCATGCCGAGCAGCCATTGCTTGCCCGCACTCATGGTCAAACAGCATCACCGACTACTGTAGGCAAAGAGTTCGCCAATGTGGTTGCTCGACTAGAGCGCCAGTTTACCCAATTTGAAAACAGCGAAGTGCTTGGCAAGATCAATGGCGCCGTAGGTAACTACAATGCCCACCTCTCGGCCTATCCCGATATCGATTGGCAGAGCAATGCCCAAACCTTTGTAAGCTCTCTTGGGCTTACATGGAACCCGTACACAACACAGATTGAACCCCACGACTATATCGCCGAGATGTTCTCAACTTTGTGTCGCTTCAATACTATCCTGATCGATTTTGATCGCGATATCTGGGGCTATATTTCCTTGGGTTATTTCAAGCAAAAAACGATCGCTGGTGAGGTGGGCTCGTCCACAATGCCGCACAAAGTGAATCCCATCGACTTTGAAAACTCCGAAGGCAACCTAGGGATTGCTAACGCCGTGATGCAACACCTTGCAGAGAAACTGCCTATTTCGCGCTGGCAGCGTGACCTAACCGATTCCACTGTCTTGCGTAACATCGGTGTTGGGTTTGCCCACAGTGTGATCGCCTATCACGCCAGCCTCAAAGGGATCAGCAAGCTTTCTATAGCGCCAGAGACATTACTCGCCGATCTTGATAAGAGCTGGGAAGTCCTAGCGGAACCTATTCAAACCGTGATGCGCCGTTACAGCGTTGAGCAACCTTATGAGAAGCTCAAAGCGCTAACCCGCGGCCAGAAGATCAATCAGCAGGTGCTCGAACAGTTTGTTGAAACACTCGACATTCCTGAAGAAGGAAAAGCACAGCTACGCGCATTACGCCCTGAAAATTATATCGGCAATGCCGTAGATCAAGCGCGTAACATTTAGTGCTAAGCAATCGATTGACTGGAGTTAACGCGTGAACATATTACCCCCCGATTTTGATCCGGCGCTTTTCCTATCCGAGTATTGGCAGAAAAAGCCCGTATTGATTCGGGGTCAGCAAGCTTTTGTTGACCCAATAGGCATTCCAGAGATTGCAGGTTTGGCCTGCGAAGAGTTCATTGAGTCAAGATTGATTGTTAGTGATGCCGATCGAAAAAAATGGCAGGTTCACAACGGCCCTTTCACAGAAGAGTTCCTAAAAGGATTGCCCGATAGCCATTGGAGCCTCCTCGTACAGGCGGTTGATCAATGGCATGACGATGTGCGCGCCTTAGTGAAAGACTTCGACTTTATTCCAAACTGGCGAATAGACGATGTCATGATCAGCCTTGCCAGTGACGAAGGCGGTGTCGGGCCTCATTTTGATTATTACGACGTGTTCCTGATTCAAGGGCATGGCAAAAAGCGTTGGCGTTTAGGCGGCCCAGTGGACAGCAACACACCACTGCTACCAGACAACGAACTGAAACTCCTTAACGAGTTTGATACACAAGAAGACTGGATAGTAGAACCAGGGGATATTCTTTATATCCCCCCTAATATTGCTCATTATGGCGTCTCCATTGGCAATAGCGTGACCTATTCCGTGGGTTTCCGAACCCCTTCTGTCGTTGAGCTTCTTGATGACTTTAGCAATGATTTGATGGAAGGCTTGCATGAAGAAAATCGCTACGTCGACACGGCCCCTGTAAAGCCAAAGCTTCCCGGTAAGATTGAAAGCGATGTTGGCGAGCAGTTAATGGCTCTTTTGCAATCCCATCTTGCAGACAAACCGCGGATCACCCGCACGTTTGGCAAGTATATGACACAACCTAAATACCCTTATTTACTAGAACATAGCTCCCCCGTCACAGTGGAGCAGTTGTTGACGGCCATGAAAGGTGGGCTGCCTCTTGGCCGCAACCCTTCCTCGCGCTTTGCGTTTGCCGAGCTTGAAGCAAACGACGATTCACAAAACATGGAACTCTATGTCGATGGCAAAGCGTTCCCTTGTCCTGCTAGCATGCAGACATTGCTGCCAACGCTATGCGACCCGTTCGCCGACGAGATCGATTGGCAGGACATCGCCAAAAACGACACAGCCTGCGCAGAGCTATTAGTGACCTTATACAATCAAGGCAGTCTTTGGTTAGTCGACCAATCAGATGAGGATGAAGAGGCTTAATGAACAAACCGGCCCATAGTAAGCAACTCACCAACCACTCCAGTGTCTTGAGCATGATATTGGGGCTCTGCGTTTTATGGACTTCATTTGCAGCGGCACAAGGCAACGAAACGCCCGCCGACCAACAAGCCGTTATTGAGATTGTCCGTTTACAACACCGAGACCCTGACGTGGTGCGTGAAGCTCTCGCCCCGCATTTGGATCCCCGTGGTTCCATCAGTCAAATCGACCATAACTTAATTATCAGCACCTCGCGGGCCAATTTAAACGCACTCGAGGACTTGATCAGCGAAATAGACGTGCCATTGAAGCAGTTGCTGGTGCGAGTGGATTTCAATTATGGCGGCACCAACGTTCAAACCCAAAGCGATGGCAGCACACTCAATAGCATCAGTACCGATGACGTGCGCGAACACCCCGTACAAAGCCTGTTAGTCACCGAGGGCGAATTTGCCTATTTCAATCGTCGCCTAGCAAGCCCTAGCACTAATGTCGCCTTTGGCCCTTTTGGCTTGCAGCTACAACAAGACAACGCCAGCGCCGAACAAAGCTTTACAGTGCAGGCACGTTTACAAGGTGAACGAATCGCGCTAACTGTCGCCATGTCCCAATCCTTTACGGGCGACTCAATCGAGCCTGGCACTAGCCAGTCGCTGCAAACGGCGCTCACTATTGACCAGAATCGTTGGGTGCCTCTTAACCCCAACCCCTCATTTGCACAATTTGGCGATGATCAAACGAGCTTTGCGACATCGAACTCATCGTCAGAGGATGTGTTAGCCGTTCGTGTAGAGCTAATGCCTTAAGCCCCACGCTTATTCCATTCTTGCCCATTGAGCATCGCAAATGCGTTCCCACTTTATTGAAACACTCCCCTATGAACGTGACTCGGCGACTCTGCTGCGCCGCCTAAGCGCATTAGAGGGTTTGGTGTTTCTCGATAGTGGCATGGGTAAGGACGCCAACGCCCGCTACGATATTCTCAGTGCGTTGCCCGATGCCGTGCTGGAATGCGCTCAAGATACAGTAGTCCTCGTGACCGGCTCAGAGCGTACGCAAGTGCAAGGCGATTACTATAGAGCCCTACAGTCTCTGCTGAGCGAGTATAGGCCTGCATCCCCTCTTCCTGCCGCGTTGACAGCCTTACCCTTTGTGGGCGGCGCCATCGGCTATCTTGCCTACGATAATACGGCACGCATTGGGATTCACACTTGGGCCATCGTCGTCGACCACCACACACAGCGCACGACTCTGTTCGCTCTAGAGAACTGCAGCAGTTCCTGTTTGCGACGCGTTCAGCAATGCCTGTCGAGCACACTTCCGGAACAGCCACTCTTTGCTTTACAGCAGCCGTTCACGTCGAATTTCTCTCAAAGCGAGTATCAACAAGCGTTTACCCGCATCCAAGACTATATCCATGCGGGGGACTGCTATCAGGTCAATCTCGCACAGCGCTTCCAAACCGAGTTCTCAGGCAATCCTTTAGCGGCCTATCTCACACTACGCCAATCCATACACTGCCCCTTTGCGGGCTATATCGAGACGCCCAATGGTGCCGTGTTGAGTTTTTCACCCGAGCGCTTTTTACAAGTGCATGAGCAAAGAGTCTTAACACAGCCAATCAAAGGGACTCGCCCACGCTCGGATGACCCAGAACAAGATCGCGCTTTGGCCCAAGCATTGGTAGACAGCCCCAAGGACCGTGCAGAGAATCTTATGATTGTAGATTTGCTGCGCAATGATTTGGGCACGCTTTGCGCGACAGGTTCGGTGAAAGTCGACAAACTGTTTGAACTGCACAGCTTCACGAATGTCCATCATTTGATCAGCAGCATTAGCGCTAGCTTAGAAGCACCGCACACGGCATTGGATTTACTCAGGAATTGTTTTCCAGGCGGCTCTATTACAGGAGCTCCCAAGAAGCGGGCGATGGAGATTATTGCGGAGTTAGAACCGGATTCACGTGAAGTCTATTGCGGGAGTCTTTTTTATGCGGGCTTCGATGGAAATGTCGATAGCAATATCATGATCCGCACACTGCATTGTGTGCGGAACACGATTTCGTGCTGGGGTGGCGGCGGTATCGTTGCGGACTCAGATTGTGCACAAGAGTACCAAGAATGTTTTGACAAAATTAACAATATAATCAAACGATTATAGGATTAATTTAAAGTCAATTATTCCGCAATATCGCGATCACTACCCTTCGCAAATTCTTTCTGTAGATCACTGTATTCAGTCACCGACACAAACTGAGGGAACTCAGCAATGACGTTTTCAGGGGCTTTGAACAACACACCCAAATCCGCTTCAGACAACATCGTGGTGTCATTATAGGAATCGCCAGCGGCCATTACGCGGTAGTTCAAGGCATGAAAAGCCTTAACACACTGACGCTTAGGATCTTTCTGACGTAGCTTATAATCGACAACATTGCCTTTTTCATCACTAATCAAACGGTGACAAAATAGTGTGGGGAAACCCAGTTGACGCATCAATGGCTGTGAAAACTCATAGAAAGTGTCCGATAGAATCACTACCTGAAAGCGTTCTCTTAACCAATCGACAAACTCCCTGGCACCAGGCATGGGGCTCATCTCAGCAATCACCGCCTGAATATCAGGCAATCCAAGCTTATGTTCTGCCAGCAGACGCAAGCGCTGCTTCATAAGCACATCATAGTCAGGAATGTCGCGGGTCGTCGCGCGCAATTCATCAATTCCAGTTCGTTCAGCAAAGCCGATCCAAATTTCTGGAACCAACACCCCTTCAAGATCAAGACATACAACTTCCAACGCAATTCCCCTTGTCACAGGCTAGTGTAAAAGCGAGTAAATGTACCCACATCCGTATCCCTATGCAAGGCAAGCGACTGTTTACCCACACGCTTAAATCGTAGAGAATGCCTCGCATACAGCAAATATCACGCTAAAGCCCACTCTTCTATGCGACGAATTTATGATAACCACGCAAAACATCGATGCCATAAACACTGAATTTGAGTCTTTAGAACCCAAGCAGATCCTCAAACGAATCTTGGCTGATATCGATAATATCGCCATCTCGTTTAGCGGCGCAGAAGACGTCGCGCTCGTGGTCATGGCGTGGAAAATCAATAAACAGATTAAAGTGTTTAGCCTCGATACGGGCCGCCTGCACCCCGAGACCATGCAGTTTCTTGAGCGGGTGCGCAAACAGTACAGCATCGATATTGAGTTTTTGAGCCCGGATGCGGCCGCTTTAGAGGCGTTTACGCGCAAGAAAGGCTTGTTTAGCTTCTTTGAGGATGGGCACGATGAATGCTGCGGCATTCGCAAAATCGCGCCATTACGTCGACACCTAACAGGTTTAGATGCTTGGATTACGGGCCAGCGTAAAGATCAAAGCCCAACACGCAGTAATGTGCCGCTCGCACAGATCGACAAGGCGTTTTCCTCACCAGAGAAAACCCTGTTGAAGTTCAACCCCTTTGCTAACTGGACGTCAAAGCAGGTCTGGGAGTACATCCGTATGTTCGATGTGCCCTACAACACGCTGCATGACCAAGGCTATGTCAGCATTGGTTGTGAACCGTGCACTAAACCGATTGGCCCTAATCAGCATGAGCGAGAGGGTCGTTGGTGGTGGGAAGAAGCCACAGCGAAAGAATGCGGGCTCCATAAGCCTGGTGTGATAGCGACAGATCAATAACGCTTAACGCAGCACCGGAATAGTGGCATTGGCGAATAACTGATCGACCTCAAACTGCGACCCACAGGCTTGCGCACTCGCCACTAGCTCTTCGGTCATGTGCGGTGCAAATAGGGCGATAAAATCCATCATAAAATGCCGCAGGAAAGCGCCACGCCGAAATCCAATGCGCGTGGTGCTGTAGGCAAAAAGATGACTGACATCGACAGACACCAAATCGGTATCTTTGCTTTCATCGTAGGCCATGCTCGCCACAATCCCAATGCCAACACCAAGGCGCACATAAGTCTTAATGACATCCGCATCGGCGGCCGTCACAACCACTTTGGGTTCTAAGTCTTGCGCACTAAATGCTTCATCTAACTTTCCGCGCCCAGTAAAACCAGACACATAGGTGACAATAGGATATTGCGCTATATCGGACAGACTAACGCGTTCGATTTTCAACAGTGGATGCCCAGCAGGAAGCAGCAACACACGGTTCCAGCGATAACAGGGCATCATCACGAGATCCCCGACTAACTCCATCGACTCAGTGGCAATGGCGAAATCGGCTGCCCCGCGGGCCGCCATCTCGGCGATCTGCAACGGAGTCCCCTGATGCATGTGCAGGGAGACCTCTGGGTAACGCAACACAAACTGGCTAATCACTGAGGGCAACACATAACGGGACTGCGTATGGGTTGTCGCAATAGAGAGACTTCCGGCACTATCACTGCTGTACTCTTGCGCGATCTGGCGAATATTGTCGACGCGCAACAAGACCTCACCCGCCGCTTCGAGTATTTTCTCGCCTGCCGCTGTGAGCCCAGTCAGGTGCTTGCCACTGCGAACGAAGATCTGCACGCCAAGCTCTTGCTCTAGCTGCAATATCTGCTTACTGATCCCAGGCTGGGATGTATAGAGGCTTTGCGCGGCAGCGGACACATTCATTCCGCGACGGGCCACTTCCCACACATAACGCAATTGCTGTAGCTTCATCGCCCTACTCCATCATTACGCATCATGCGCTTTATCAGTGGGTAAAGAGTTAGCGACTCCGTTAGGGACATGGCCAGTGGCCACATGGCTGCGTGCCGAGTCGCAATGGGCCTCTTGGTCATCGAAAAACACGTCCGCATCATAGGCATTGAGAAACGCGCCTTTATCCATTCCCCCTAAAAACAGGGATTCATCGATGCGAATATTCCACGCACGCAATGTTTTGACTACGCGCTCATGAGTGGGCGCCGAACGGGCTGTAACAAGACACGTGCGGATTGGGGACTCCCCTGGCGCAAACTCCATTTGCAGCTGTTGCAAGGCCGCTAAGAATGGTTTGAAAGGGCCACCTGATAATGGCTGATTGGCCGCGAGTCTCTCGCTGGCCGTAAACGCTTCAAGACCACTGGCTTTATAGATTTTTTCGGCTTCATCGGAGAACAACACAGCGTCACCGTCAAAGGCGAACTTCAATTGCCCTTCATGGGAGGATTTTTTCTGCGATGGTAGAATCGTAGCCGCGGCAATACCACGCTCCAAAGCGTGGCGAACATCGCTTCCGTCTGTCGATAAAAACAGATGACAATTAAACGCGGCAATATAGCGATAGGGGCTGTCACCCCCACAAAAGGCGGCACGAGTAATATTAAGACCGTAATGGCTGATTGAGTTGAAGACCCGTAGCCCGGTGTCAGCACTATTGCGCGATAGTAAAATCACTTCGACGCGAGAATCATTGATGAGCGTGTTGAGACTCAGAAGCTTATTGACCAAGCCGAATGCGTCCCCTGGGGCCAATGGCTCTTCTTCGTGGGCAATTTGGTATTGTTGATAGGCCTCTAGACCTTGCTCCTCAAAGACTTTATGACTGTCACTGAGATCAAACAAGGCGCGCGATGAGATCGCTATGACCAACTTTTCTACTTTGGCGTCCTTCATGGTTTTGCTCACACATTGTGTATCGAGAATCTATTAGTGGGCCCATGCCCGACAGAATCAACAGTATAGTGCATTCTATCGCGTCATTAGTGGAGAAAATCCCTAAAAACCATAGCATTGAATCCCGCAGCAACGCTAAACTTCGCGCCAAGCAACCCTTTGCCGCCCAACTATTGAGTGTTTCCATGTCAAGCAAGCAGGACCCTGAAAAATTAGCCCTCGTTCTCTCCGGTGGCGGGGCTCGTGCGGCTTACCAAGTCGGCGTGTTACGCGCCGTTGCAAACCTCTTGCCTCGACACTCGAGTAATCCCTTTCATATTATTACAGGGGCTTCGGCTGGCGCACTTAACGCCGCCTCCATCGCTAGCAATGCACAGCGTCTGCGCACGGGTGTGCGCGCGCTCGAGTATGTGTGGAGAAACATTAGCAGCGAACAAGTCTATAAACTCGATTCGACAAGCGTGCTGGGCAATGCCTCTAACTGGATATTGTCGTTTTTAAGGAATCGACGACGAGACACGCCAACATCCCTTTTGAACAACGAGCCTCTCGAGTTGTTACTCAGCAAAGTGATTAAATTCGACCGCTTACAACGCGCCATCGATGCAGGACATTTAGAGGCATTTGCTGTGACAGCCTCTGGGTATACGAGCGGAGAGTCCGTATCGTTTTACCAAGGCATCGACTCCATGAAAAATTGGGAGCACCCACATCGCGTGGGCATACGCACACAATTGAGCTTAGTACACCTGATGGCATCCACCGCACTGCCTGCACTGTTCCCTGCCGTTAAGATCAATCGTGAATATTTCGGTGATGGGGCGATTCGCCAATTAGCGCCATTGAGCCCAGCCATTCAGTTAGGCGCTGACCGGATTTTTGCGGTGGGAGTGAGTAGCAAGGCCCCACGCCCCGAGAAAGGTGCAAAGCCTCTACACCCGTCTCTTACCCAAATACTATCGCATATCCTCAATAGCGCCTTTGTCGACACGCTCACGAATGACATCGAAATCCTTCAGCGTTACAACAAAATGGTGCCACTGATTCCGCAGGAGATGGCCGATAACGACAGAGCATTGCGCCTTCGCCCAATACACTTGCTTGAAGTCTCACCTAGTGAAAACCTCAATAGTATCGCCTCGGAATATTTTGAGGATATGCCTCGTGCGCTAAAGCTATTCATTCGCGATGCTGGCTCAAGCTCGATGCTCAGCCTTTTAATGTTTGAAAAATCCTATACATCACGCCTCATCGATCTTGGCTATGCCGATGCCCTAGAGAAAGAAGCCGAGATTTTGGAGTTCTTCAAGACTTCCTAAAGGCCATCGCCTCTATGCCTCTGGGGCAATCGAGCACTTCAAGCCCAATCCGCCAATGCCGCAATAACCATCGGGATTCTTTGCCAAATACTGCTGATGGTAGTCCTCAGCGTAATAGAAGGTCTCTAAGAGCTTTATCTCTGTGGTGATATCGCCATGCCCCGCTTCGCTCAACGCAGACTGAAACTGTCTTGCACTGGCTTGAGTCATCTTCAGTTGTGCATCGCTGTTCGGGTAAATGGCCGATCGATACTGGGTTCCTTTATCGTGGCCTTGACGCATGCCCTGAGTAGGATTGTGTGACTCCCAGAATACCTCTAAAAGCCGCGCATAAGAGAGCTTGCTGGGGTCGAAGAATACCGTCACTACTTCTGTGTGCCCCGTCATGCCACTGCAAACTTCTTCATAACTGGGGTTTGGCGTTAATCCGCCCGCATAGCCCACAGCCGTACTGAAGACACCCTCCAATCTCCAGAACACCCGTTCAGCACCCCAAAAACAGCCGAGAGCGAACACCGCTTGCTCTATGCCTTCAGGCATCGGTTCGCGCAATGGATTGCCATTAACGAAGTGTTTGCTGCTCACGGGGACCGCCTCTTTTCGGCCTGGGAGAGCCGAGTCCTGAGTCGGTAGCGTTAGAGGTTTTGTACTGAACATAATAAGAGTCCTAGTTGAGATCTAAAATTTGCCTCAAACGCATAGGATATGAGGCTTGCAGTGGCAGTCAGAATTCTTGAATCATGGGGGGCAATAGTGCATTATCGCTCCCTTAAAATAGACCCTATAAGCGCATGAGGCACTACCATGCCACAAGATTATACCCCTCGCTAGGGAATGCTGCACAATGGCAAAATGGTCTAAACCTTACCTAAAGGAGCGATACGCTCCTTGATCCAAAACAGATTAAAAGGACTCTTCATGCAATCGGCGTTAATGAGCAACTACGGCAACCCTGATTTAGAATTCGAACGCGGACAAGGATCCTACCTCTACACACCACAAGGTGAACGATACCTTGATTTTACCATGGGGATCGCCGTGAATTGCCTTGGGCATTGTCACCCGCATCTCGTGGCAGCCCTGCAAGAGCAATCTACAAAAATTTGGCACAGCTCGAACTTATTTCGCATTCCGCAGGCCGAAAAATTAGCGCACAGACTTGTAGAACACACCTTTGCCGATCGCGTATTTTTTAGCAACTCCGGTACCGAAGCGGTAGAGGCCGGTTTTAAAATGATGCGCCGATACCATTACAGTCGTGGTGACAAGAATCGCGTGCGCATCATTGCGCTTTCACAATCGTTCCATGGCCGCACTCTTGCCCCAATCGCCGCCTCTGCTAACCCCTTACATACCGAAGGTTTTCTAACGGGAGACCCCGGGTTTGATCAAGTACCGTTTGGTGATATTCACGCATTACGCGCCGCCATCACTGATAAAACTGCCGGCATTATCTTAGAGCCGATTCAGGGCGAAGGCGGCATTCGCTTAACCCCGTTTGATTATTTACTACAAGTACGAGAGCTGTGCGACGAGCTAGGCATTCTGCTCATGTTTGATGAAGTCCAATCCGGCGTTGGACGTTCTGGCTTTTTATACGCCTATCAAGCATCCGGTATTGCGCCAGACTTACTCGCTTCGGCAAAGGGGCTTGGCGGTGGATTTCCTATTGGTGCCGTTCTAGCCAGCGAACGCGTCAGCGCTCCTATGGTGGCAGGAACCCACGGCAGTACTTTCGGTGGCAATCCTTTAGCCACAGCAGTAGGCAATGCAGTCCTCGATATTTTAATGGCCCCTGGGTTCCTGCGCACAGCGATGGAGAATGCCGCGTATCTTCGCGCAGGAATCGCGCAACTTATTGTAGCGTTTCCTAAAGTCCTCGCCGAACAAACTGGCATGGGCTATATGATCGGACTCAAATGCGAATGCAGCAATGCAGACCTGCTCGGCGCATTAAAAGAACGACACCTGCTTGCAGTGAAAGCGGGCAACAACTCTATCCGTTTTCTCCCAGCGCTTAACATCAGCCGCGATGAAATCGATGAAGCACTCACCGCTCTAAAAGAGGCATGTGTCGCGCTAAGTGTCACAGACTAGTTTATGAAAACCACTCCATCTCCTACTTCATTTAGCGCTAATGATCTATGGTCACTCATAGATCTTCACGCCGATTACTATTGGCAGGAATCTAGCACTTTTGTTTGCGTCGAGATGCATTGTAATAAACGTCTTGAAGGAATACCTAATCCGCTTCAAGAACTTGTCGGTAGCACACTATGGGACATGGGTTGTCTGGTCACAGGTCGCGCGCAAAGTTGGCGACAACATCTGACTGAGCGCAATCAGCAAAACGATTTCAAAGAACTTATTTGCAAGCTTCCTGCACACTTGAACAATGATGAAAATACTCGTTCTGTTAGCATCAGTGGTAAAGCGCGCTTTGATGAGAAAGGCCGATTTGCCGGCTATCATTGTTTTGCCAGAGACATCTCTGAGCAAGTAGAAACAGAAATGTCACTGCGCCGCTTTCGCTCCGCTATGGACATGTCCGGGGACATGATCTATCTGATCGATCGCAAGTCAATGAAGTTTATTGACGTGAATGACACGGCATGGCAGAAGTCTGACATATCAAAAGAACAGCTACTAATGCTCGGCCCACAAGACGGTTTCATGCGCGAGACAGTCGAAGAGTTAGAGAAACGTTACGACCACCTGATTATAGACGGTGGCACTAGCCGGACCGAACATAGAGTAAACGACGGCGATGGGACCGTTGCGTATTTAGAAACTTATAGCCGAGCGACTTGCATAGACGGTAACTGGATAATCATCGGTGTTACTCGCAACGTCACTAAGCGAAAAAACACCGAACGTACCGCACAAAAGCTTCACCGAATGTATTCCTCTTTGAGCGAAACTAACGCTGCAAGCCTGAGAGCTGTCTCCGTCGAAAGTCTTTATCATAGTGTTTGCGATGCCGCGGTTAAAGGCGGGAAATTTGCCCTAGCCACGATCTTCGCGCCTAACCAAGATCAAGCCCTTAGTGTCGTCGCCTTTGCAGGAGAATCTGGTCCAAACCTACACAAAGTCATTGTGCCACTGGACCCTTCAGAACAAGCATCCAAAGGCCTCATGGGGACCGCGTTTTTCAGCAAACAAGCGTGCATAAGCAATGATTTCCTCAACGATCCACGCACTTGCCACTGGCACGTTATGGGCGCTACCGATAATGTTTCCAGTGCGGCCGCATTCCCCCTATTGTGCAAAAATGAATCTGTCGCCATCTTACTTTTTTACTCTTATGAGAAAAACGTATTTGACGATGAATTGGTCAAGCTATTACAAAGCATGGCGGACAACGTTTCTTTCGCTCTAGAAAACTTTAGCAATGAACGTCAACGAAAATCTGCCGAAGCCGTTTTGCAAGAAAGTGAAGAACGTTTTCGTAGCCTAACCCACTTATCGACAGATTTTTTCTGGGAAATGGAAAGTAATTTCTGCCTGAAAACTTACGAAGGCCGCGTAGTTGGCGAAAGCAATATGAGAGCCGTGAAATCGATCATTGGTCATCCCTTTTGGGGATTTCCCCAACTAGTTTGCAACTCAATTACGTGGGAAGAGTTCAAAGAAAAACTGAAAAACCATGAGTTGTTTCACGATATAGAACTCAGCTTTACCAATGCCGAAGGCAATGTTTATTACTTGGCGATAAGCGGAGAGCCTGTCTACGACAGTGACGATAACTTTAATGGCTACCTTGGCATCACGAGAGATATTACGGAGAGGCGTCGTAACTCAATGCATATTCAGTATCTCGCCAATCATGACACGCTTACTGATCTTCCTAATCGCGCCAAATTTAACGAATTGCTAACGAGCAATACTCGCTTAGCCACGCGCTATCCCGATCGCGCCTTTGCGCTATTCTTCATCGACATCGACCGTTTCAAAAACGTCAATGACACCTATGGGCATCATACGGGTGACGAATTACTAAAAGACATCGCTAAGCGCCTAAAGGAGCCATTGCGTGAAACCGATGTCGTCGCGAGACTCGGTGGGGATGAATTTGTCATCATCGTTAATCAAGTGCAGGAGCGCGACACCATCGCTATAATTGCAAACAATGTGCTTAAGAGGTTTTCTGAGGAAATAAAAATTAACGGCAATGTATGCGACATCAGCGTCAGCATCGGTATCAGTATCTTTGGCGTCGACGCCCACGATGAGGAGACTCTCCTTCAACACGCAGACTCTGCGATGTATATAGGAAAACCGCTAGGCAAAAACAACTACCAATTTTTTAGCTCGTCAGAAACCGACTCAGCCCACGCTTCGTAACCGCCATCTAGGCTGAAAGTCTTCTCGAAGCCCTTCTCTTCAAAGAACTGTGCAGCGCCCTGGCTTGCGTTGCCGTGATAACAACATACAATAAGCGGACGAGTGCAATCTTGCTCCGCGACAAACTTGTCAACCACATCACCAGTAATATGAATTGCCTCTGGGATTGCACCAGCGGAAAAGGACTGAGGGTCTCGGATATCCACCACAACAGCGCCCTCTTCGATCAACGCTTTCGCTTCACTTACATTGATTCGTCCATAAGCCATGATTTATTCTCCTTTATTACTGTGTCAGTATAAATGATTGGATTCGCCAACTATACGCTTTCGCCGTATTATACGGCTTTACTATTTAACAGGTTCTTACATGCTCATCTCAAACCATAAGCACCGCTTCAACAATACCCCTAAAACTGACGAGGTCTGCTGTTCGTGACTAAGGCAAGTGATAATGTTCATTTTTGGAATTGCGTTTTACAGATCGCAGAGTCTACAAATGAGGCCAAAGGGTCAGAAGCCAAGAAGATTTTACTAGATCAACTGACAACTTTAAACGAAGCATTCTCAGACTGTGATCCAGTTGAGAATTATGAAGCGTATGTTGTGTTGAAAATGAGCGAGGCAATAACAAAGGTCATTGAAAGTGAAAAGGTCGATTAATTAATCGACCTTAATTTGATCAAAACTAGTGACCACAGGATGCGTTGTTTTTGTCTGCGCACGCTCTGGGTCCAAAGAAGTATCTTCCGCCCGTATCACCCAGGTCGTTTTGAATCCGGCCGCTTCGGCCGCATCAAGCTCTTCTTTAACATCCGAAATAAACAAAATGCTCTCAGGCTTTAATGCTATCGCTTGCGCGATATTCTCGTAAGATTCCACGTCACGCTTTGCGCCCATAGTAGTATCGAAATAACCCGAGAATAATAACCGCAGATCTCCGCTATCTGAATATCGGAAAAACAACTGCTGCGCTTTGATAGAGCCCGAAGAGTACACATACAAATTACGCTCTTCTTGCTGCCACTTCTGTAAAACCTCAGGCACATCTGGGTAGACATGAGCTTGATAGAGGCCCTGCTTATATCCCTTCTCCCATACCATTCCCTGTAAGGCTTTCAACTCCGTGTCCTTCACATCGTCGCGAATCCATTGCTCTAACAATTTGATCATGGCGTCGATTTTGTGCAAAGCAATCCCGGTACTTTCACTCAAGCGCACAAGAATACGCATGACATCACGCTCTTCTTGATGCTCGCGCACAAATGCTCCTATGTTCTTAAGCGCGTACGGAAAAAGGACATTGTGGACAAAGCCAATACTACTGGTTGTCCCCTCTATGTCCGTGACGATTGCAGCGATCTTCATCAAAACTCCAGTCGCGAGAAACTCTCAGCGATCGATTCTTCCCGGTAGTTGGTCATCCAACTATTAGGGTTATTAAAAAAACCATAATGGGTAGTTCTATTTTACGGAACAATGGCTGTTAAAGTTCAATAAGAAACCCAATAAATAGCCCATTGCCTCAAGATGGCGCATAGCTTTCGCTAAATCGCGCTCCCAATGTACAGACTAGCCCCACTGCTTAAATAAGCAGGAATCGGGCCATTAGTGTTGGGTATTAATCCAGTACGCTTACCAAACCTTTCAAATAAAGGCTTTCTGGGAACGGTAAACCAACGGGATGATCCTCGGCTTGATGTAAATAGTGAATAATCTGCCCGGTTCTACCCGCATCCAACACGCCATCGGCGGTAATCTTCTGGAACAAAGGCAAATCGATCGCCCCCGAACAAGAGAAACTCACAAGAATGCCCCCTGGGGACAAAAGCGATGCCGCCTGTAATGCGATATCTTTATAGGCTCGCGCCGCTTTTTTAAATTGCGCTTTCGTTTCAGCGAATTTGGGCGGGTCTAATACTATCAAATCAAACTGACGTTCTTTGGCCTTGTACTCACGCAATAGATCAAACACATTGGCGTTCACAAGTTCGTACTGTGCACTCTTAAAGCCATTACGCTCGAAATTGCTCTGTGCAAACTCCAGTGCGGGCCCCGAAGAGTCCACATTGATGACATGGGCGGCTCCACCTTGCAGTGAGGCCACACCAAAACCACCCGTATAGGAGAAACAGTTCAATACACTGCGTCCTTCACTAAGGGTCTTCACTATTTCGCGATTATCATACTGATCCAAATAGAAACCAGTTTTATGCCCGTGCGCGATACTAAGGCCATACACTCGGCCTTGTTCATTAATCTCGATTACTTCAGGAGGCTCTTCTCCCCAAAGCACGCCCTGCGCAGGCGCTAGGCCTTCACGCTTGCGCACCGCCGCATCAGAGCGTTCATAGATGCCTTTGCAAGGGACTAATTCTTTAAGAAGGTCGACAATGACGGCCTTCCAAGCTTCAACTCCCACAAAGAAGAACTGACAAACGAGGTAATCACCGTAACGATCGATGATAAGACCCGGCAGATCATCGGACTCGGCATACACTATTCGACAACCCGTGCGTTGCGGGTCATTCAATAACGCCTTGCGCCGCGCCACAGCAGCTGCCAATCGGCGCTTGAAGAAAGCCTCGTCGATCACCTCTTTGGTGTCAAAACTCCAGACACGGGCTCGGATTTGAGAGCTAGGAGAATAGGCGGCCGTCGCAATCGCCTTGCCTGAGGCATCCAATATTGACACGGTCTCACCGGGCTCAGGATTGGCAGAAACGCCTTTAACGGCGCCGGAAAACACCCAAGGATGTCGACGTAAAAGGGAGGATTCTCTCCCCTTATTTAGTTGCAAAGTTTTCATGAGCTCCAAAGATGCTTGATCACGCTACGTCCGTTATAAGTTTAACAAAACGCAAAGTGGGGGATTCTACTCTGTTTGTACGCTCGGACAAAGCCGTCTAGCCATCACATGTTGATATCGGCCCATTGAGCGATAGGGTTCTTGACGGGAAAGCTCTAGCTCAAGCGCCATCAGATCCTCCGCTGGCATCCGGCGTCCATCCTCAGTCAGTAAATAATCATGAAATACGCGAATGCCACTATGACAAAGTATCTGCCAATCGCAGGCTTGCAACCACTGCAAAACTTGCTCGGGCGCCAGCGGCCTATGGGGAGTCAAACTGCCGGGACGTGGTTTAAATTGATCATCAAGAATGGCCGAGCGCTTGCCACGCAATAGATTTTTGAATACCAATCCATGACGATTGTAAAACGTGAGAGACAGCATCCCTTGAGGATTCAGTAGGCGCTGCAAGTCTGCAAGCAGCGCTTCTTGCTCAACAACCCACTCAATCACAGAGTGGCAAATAACAAGATCAAACGGGAGACGAGTGCCCTGCTTCACTTCATGGGCTAACGCGGCAATCGGCGCATGAACAAAGTCGATCGACTCCACTCCTCGCGCCAATGCATGCTCTTGGGCTAGCTGCAGCATTTGCTCTGAAATATCACAATGGGTCACATGATGGCCAAGCGCGGCCATTTGCAATGAGAACTGCCCCTGTCCACCGCCAGCATCAATAATGCGCAATGGCTTTGACCCCGCCGTGACGTTGGCATTGGGATACAGCTGGGCAAAATCTTTTTCGATGACCGCAAGTCGTATCGCGCCCTTCAACCCCCCATAAATATTGCGCGCAAATCGCGGAGCAAGATCATCAAAGTTACGATCAACCTCCATGACGACTGGAGTACGACGGCGGTCACCTGGTTGTGTCATCGATCAGTTCACCAATTGCCCGGCACTGTCTAATTCAACAATAGGATAACCAAGCGCCACCAACTCTTCTTCAATGACGGCTTTATCTCCGACGACCAACAATATCATTTGCTCAAAGGGCAGTTTCTCTCGCGCTAGAGCATCGACGTCCTCTTTACTAATAGTGTTGATAATTTGCGCCTGCTGTTCTACGAAATTTTCCGGCAGTTCGTATTGCAAAATATTGCCGAGAAAACCAGCCTTCTGTCGTGGCGTTTCATAATTAAGCGCATCGCGTTGTCCAATCGCCGAGCGGGTAAACTCTAGCTCCTCCTCCGTGATACCGGTGTCCACATAGCCGACAATTTCATTCACAAACTGTACGACAGAATCGGCCGAACTATCGGTACGCACACTGGCCGCCGCCGTAAAAGGCCCTGGGACTTGTGTGCTAGAAAAACCACTTCTGGCACCGTAGGTATAGCCTTTGTCCTCGCGCAGATTAAGATTGATACGGCTACTAAAGGCTCCGCCCAATACATAGTTCATCAAGGATGATTGAAAGTATTGACCAGTGGCGTCATAAGGCATATCCGTAATATAGCCAATGCGTATTTCCGATTGGGCCACACCAGGCTTGTCCACCAGATAAAGCGTGTTAGCACTTATCGAAGGAAGCATTGGTTGCTCACGCATTAGTGGCGCCACTTTAGGTAGTGCATCAAGAAACGACAAGCTTGGAAGAATGTCCGCTTGGGCCACGTCCCCGACGATGACTAACTGCAAAGCCTCTGTAGCAAACGTCGTGCTGGCAAAGGATTCAACATCGGCCAACTCTAAGGCTTCCAGTGTCTCAATCCGCCCATTCATTGGCACAGCAAAACTATGCTCTGCCCCGTATAAAAGCTTATCAAAGACCTCGCTGGCAATACTGGATGGGCGTTGCTGTGATGCTTGCAGCGCTTCAATTTGTTGGCGACGCAGACGATCAAAATTGTCTTGCGTTAATGCCGGTTGCACTAGTCGTTGCTCAAGTAACGCTAGCGTAGCCGAAAGGTTTCGACTGAGCGCATTGACCGTCACAAGCATACTATCGGACCCTGCATTGACACTGATGCTAGCTCCTAATTTCTGCAGCTCCCGCTCGAACGCTTCTGCCGTCAAAGACTGCGTCCCCTCCTCTAACATGGCCGCCGTTAACGTGGCTAAACCATACTGCGATGGCGATTCGGCAAGTTGCCCGCCTTGAAACCGTAGCTGCATATAAACAGTCGGAATTTCAGTATTCTGTGAGCCAATAATTTGTGTGCCGTTCGCGAGAGTTGTACGCCAAAATGGAGGCACTTCTACTAAGGGTGCTTGGCCTGCCACAGGACGTTGGCTGCGATCAAAGTCATCGATCACTGGGCGTGGTTCAAGGTCATCTAACGATGAGTCCGCCACACGTATTGCTTGTACCGCTTCAAAGTCGTCGCCTCTTGCAGACGCATCTGGGTTATCACTGGTCATCACACTCAAGACCACCGCGGACTTATTGGCAATATACTCATTGAAGACGCGCAAGATGTCCGCTTTCGTTAGATTGCGCAGCGCTACGAGTTCTTTGGCTAAGAAGTTCGGGTCATCCAGCAGATAGTCATAAAGCGCTAAACGCGATGCTTTGCCGCGCACGCTGGCAAGCCCATTGATCAGGTCCGCTTCGGTCTCGCCCTTAAAGGTCGCAAGGTCATCATCATCGATGTCATCGGCACTAAAATTGGCAATAATCTCCCGAGCTTGGCTTTCGAAATCGGCGAGATCTGCATCGGGGTAGGTTTGCATTTCTAAACTAAAGAATCCTGCAAGTTCTTGCGCGCTATGGGCGGCACTTGCATCGATGGCTTGATCGGTGAGCACAAAATTTTGATAGAAGAGCGAGTTCTTCCCGCCTCCAATTATGTTCGCCAACGCCATCAACGGCACTCGATCGGGATTTGAATACGCCACCGTTGGATAGGCCATGACTAAAAGTGGGAAACGAATATTTTGATCCACATAAGAGACATAGCGATCGCGATCAAGTGAGGCGGTTTGCGTTTCGGCTCGATCAACGGCTGGGCCACGGGGGATACCGCCAAAATACTGATCGATCATGGCGAGCGTGCTTTGCTCATCAAGCTGACCGGCAACGATTAGCGTGGCATTGTTTGGTCCGTACCAGCGTAGGAAAAAGTGCTTCAGGTCGTCGAGCGTCGCCGCATCGAGATCCTCGGGGTAGCCAATCACTGGCCAAGAATACGGATGACCACTAGGGTACAAGGCCGCAATCAATTCTTCATAGACACGACCATAAGGTCTGTTCTCGACATTCTGGCCACGTTCGTTCTTTACCGTGTCTCGCTGAATTTCGAACTTCTCTTGAGTAACGGCTTCAAGCAAAAAGCCCATGCGATCCGCTTCTAGCCACAAGGTAGTTTCTAACTGGTTCGAGGGCACCGTTTGAAAATAATTTGTCCGATCCGTGCTAGTGGAGCCATTCATAGTTCCGCCCGCCTCTGTCACTATTTTAAAGTGCTCGTCGTCACCGACATGGGCAGAGCCTTGAAACATCATATGCTCGAAGAAATGGGCAAATCCTGAGCGCTGTGCTTCTTCGCGGGCCGAGCCCACATGGTAAGTAATATTCACATGCACTAAGGGATCAGAGTCATCTTCATGTAAGAGGACGGTTAAACCGTTGTCATACACATATTTTTTATAGGGAATGCCTATGCCATCTGCGCTGCGCTGGACGGTTTCGACTAGTTCATATTGAGGGACCGGTGTTGGTGCCGCCGAGGCATTATCGCCACCCGCGTTCGTTGGCGTGCTCTCGTTAGAGCAGGCGCTAATAAAGAGTGTGGCTAGTAATAATGCGATCAAACGAAACATGGTCACCTCGATGTCTTAATAGAACCCCCAACATTATCACTGTTTATACGCAGTTTCCCCTAAAACAAAATAGTTGTTGAAGATTATAGTAAGCTTGCTTATTATATGCTCACTATGAATAAAAACTTCGATAAGAGTTTAGGTTTTGCCATACACGATGTCGCACGGCTTTTACGTGTGAGCTTTGACCGTCAAGCCACTAAAACAGGCCTGACGCGAGCGCAATGGTCGGTAATGGCGCATCTGCGACGCAATGATGGCGTCCAGCAAAAAACTCTCGCTCAGCTAATGGATATCACCCCTATTACGCTAGCCAGGCACCTCGATAGACTAGAAGTAGATGCATGGATCGAACGCCGTGATGACCCCAATGACCGCCGGGCCAAACGTGTGTTTATCAATCCTAATGCTGGCCCTATGCTCGAAATAATGAGCGAGCACGGACAAACTGTCCTCGCTCAGGCCACAAAAGGCATCTCTGCTGAAGACGAGGCAAAATTTATGCACGTATTACTCCGTATTCGCGCCAACCTTTGCTCTGCCAATAACGGGCAAGAACCAAACGAATAGAAGTAGAAAGGAATTAGAGGCTGTACCCATGAAATTTGCAGCAAGACTACGTAACCTCACATTATTGATTTTAGGCCCAGCGGTCATTGCCGGTATCTCGCTGTTTGTCTATATGCAAGGCGGCCGTTTCGTCAGCACTGACAACGCCTATATTAAGAGTGATATTACCTCTGTAAGCAGTGAAATCACCGGCCGAGTAATCGAGGTGATTCCAAACGACAATGATCGCATCGAAAAAGGACAGTTGTTGTTCCGATTGGATGACGCCCCCTACCGTATTGCGCTTGCCAAGGCCAAAGCCAACTTAGCCAACCTAAAAGGTACGCTGGAAAGTGAAAAAGCGGACTATCGCAGCGATCAGTTAGCCATTGAAAATGCCAAAACTGACGTTGATTATCGCTTCAAGGAAATGGAGCGTATTCGCAAACTGGTAAGTACTCGATCTGTCCCAGAAGCGCAATTCGATCAAGCCGAATATGCATGGCGCACTGCGACTAATGCTTTTGATAACCGCACACAGGAGCTGCAAACCTCTCGTGCAAAGCTCATCGATCCAGCCTTGCCAGTTGAACTGCACCCACGGTATTTACAGGCCCTTGCAGAGCTAGAAAAAGTCGAATTGGATATTAGTCATCTAGAGATCCGCGCCCCTATTGCCGGGGTTGCTGTGAATGTCTCAGTACACGATGGCGAGTATGTCATTGCAGGGTCCGAACTCGTCAGTTTGGTCGATGATCGTAACTTATGGCTTGAAGCGAACTTCAAAGAAACTGACTTAACTTATGTGCGCCCAGGTCAACGTGTTGAAGTCACTATCGACGCTTTCCCAGGTCAAACCTTTGCCGCCATCGTTCAAGGCATTACGCCTGCGACAGGCTCAGAGTTTTCATTATTGCCTGCGCAAAACAGCTCGGGTAACTGGATCAAAGTGGTTCAACGCATACAAGTCAACATCACTTTGGATGAGATCGACCATACCCTACCGATCTCCGCTGGTATGAGCGCCAATGTCGATATCGATACGGGGCGCAGTCGTACTTTGCCTTGGGTTGCTGCTAAGTAGACGCCGGAGAAAGTGAATGTCTAGTGCGTCAGTAGAACCTAAACCAGTCGAAGTGGCATTTCGCGGGTTTATTACCCTATCGATCATGTTAGCGACCATCATGCAGGTGCTCGACACCACGATCGCCAATGTCGCCCTGCCTCATATGCAGGGCAGCCTTACGGCTACCCAAGAACAAATCACCTGGGTCTTAACCTCTTATATTGTGGCCTCTGCCATCATGACCTTGCCAACGGCTTGGTTAGCGGGTCGTTACGGACGCAAACGCGTTTTCTTGGTCACCGTGGGCGGTTTCACTTTAACCTCCATGCTTTGCGGAATGGCCGGCTCCATCGAGCAAATGGTGTTGTTTCGTATTCTACAAGGGTGTTTTGGTGCGGCATTAGTGCCATTAGCACAAGCGACCATGTTGGATATCAACCCAAAAGAAAACCACGGTAAAGCGATGGCGATGTGGGGAATGGGCGTCATGATCGGCCCTATTCTTGGACCAACCTTGGGCGGCTGGTTAACAGAGTCATACAATTGGCGTTGGGTTTTTTATATCAACCTTCCCTTGGGCATCATCGCATTCTTAGGAATGTTATTTTTCATGCCCGATTCCGAGCGCGTGAATCGCCCTTTCGATAAGTTCGGTTTTCTAATGCTGACGGTGGTTATCGGCAGTGCGCAACTATTAATGGATCGCGGCGAACATGCGGGTTGGTTCGACTCTCGTGAAATCTTGCTATATTGCGCTCTGGCCGGCTCGGCACTATGGATGTATATCGTGCACTCCATGCGCACGGAACACCCTTTCTTAACGCCTGCCATTTTCAAAGACCGCAATCTGATGACGAGCCTCGTGTTCATCTTTTTCATCGGCATTATCTTGCTTGCGACCATGGCATTGCTCCCCCCGTACATGCAAAACCTCATGGGCTACCCTGTGATGGATGTGGGGATCATCATGGCGCCACGAGGTGTCGGCACCATGGTCGCGATGATGATTGTTGGTAAAATCAGTAATCACACCGACCCACGCGCTTTGATGCTTTTTGGTCTTCTCTGCACTGCCAGTTCATTGTATGCGATGACAGGGTTTAGCACTTACGTGCCACCTCACACACTCATTTGGACAGGCATGTTACAAGGCTTCGGTTTGGGCTTTATCTTCGTCCCACTCAGCACCGTGGCCTATGCCACTTTAGCGCCACAGTATCGTGCCGAGGGCGCCAGTGTTTTCAGCCTAAGCCGCAACATGGGCAGCAGCGTTGGGATCTCGATGGTAATGGTAGTGCTCAGTCGCAGCATGACGAGCAACCATGCCTATCTCACGGAGAACATTACCGCGGCGAATTTGGGTATTGGCACGCATCAGCTTCCGCAGTCGATTGCTGAGAACGGCAATAGCCTGTTGTTATTGTTGGATGCCGAGATCACTCGACAAGCCGGCACTATTGCCTACATCAACGATTTTAAATTAATGATGTGGATGGTAATCGCTGCCGCCCCCTTAGTGTTTTTATTGCGCCGCAACGCACCACTTCCCAAGCCGGCTTAACGAATTTACCCCCCTCTTTTTGTCCCTATCGAGGCTTGAGCGCACCGTCGTGCGTTCAAGCGCCTTTAAATCGCGGTAAAACCTCAGTTTTTCATATTAACAGCAACGGATAATGGCCACTGCTGCGTATGTACTCAGCAAATAGACTCTATTCACTAAAATTTGAGACTTTGCCGATGGATTCGCAAGACACATTGACTGCCAACACTCAAGACTCCCCCTTTATGGCGCCCCCTTCTCGGAAGAAGCGCAAGATTCCCTGGCCCGCGATCACAGTTATTTTACTGTTCGCGGCCGGTGCTTTTTATTACTTCAATTCAGGTGAAGAAGTAGAAGAAGACCAACCTCTGATCTCTACAGTCAGTGTCGGTAGTATTATCAATACGATCTCCTCGGCTGGCTCGCTCCAGCCTTTCGACTATGTTGATGTAGGCGCGCAGGTGTCTGGTCAATTGGAAAAACTCTTTGTTGAGGTAGGCGATATTGTTGAGGAAGGCGATGTGCTCGCTGAAATCGATGCACGTACTCAGCAAAGCCGTGTTGATGCCAGCCGCTCTGCCATCGAAGCCCAAGAGGCTCAATTGAGTTCACGGCACGCATCCTTAGAGCTCGCGCAGACCAACGCCAAGCGTCAAGAACGTCTGATGGAGGCCAACGCCACCAGTCAGTTGGACTACGACACGGCAGTGAACAACCTCGTATCTGCCCAAGCCAGCCTGATACAACTCGAAAAACAGATCGAACAAGCCCGCGCTAGCTTACTAAGCGAAGAGACTCAATTGGAGTTCACTCGTATCTACGCTCCCATGGCAGGCACAGTGGTCTCAATCGAGATGAATGAGGGACGCACCCTCAACGCAAGCCAACAATCTCCTACTGTTCTTCGAATAGCCGACCTCAATACTATGACAGTGGAAGCGGAAATCTCTGAAGCGGACATCGGCGATTTAAAGAGAGGTATGGAAATTTACTTTACCACTTTGAGTGGCGGCACTAGACGCTGGACTGGGGAACTACGACAGATCCTCCCTACCCCTGTTATTGAAAGTAATGTCGTTCTTTATACTGGCTTATTCGACGTCGATAATTCTGACGGCAGCCTCTTGCCCGAGATGACCGCACAGGTTTTCTTTATTACGTCCTCGGCACGTAATGTGCTGACAGCTCCATTAGGGGCGTTAACATTCATTGATCCGGACGAAGTGGCAGCACGGCGCGCCGCGGGAGACGCCAATGCCGCAGCAAACACCAATGCTGAGGGCGCCGTCCCAGAAGCCAATGCTAATGCATTACAACGACGCCAAGGCGGTGGCCAACGTGCCGGCGGTGTTCGTCGCCCACCGCGCCCTAGTGCCGAAGATTCAGAAGCTCGTAGCATTGCTTTAGCACAAGTGCTGCAAAGTGATGGCACCACACAAGAGCGCAGAGTCGTTGTTGGTGTGACTAGCCGCGTCAGTGCACAAATCATTTCTGGTTTAGAGGAAGGCGATCAAATCGTTGCGGGTATCGTGCAAACAAACTCCCGTGCGGCAGCCGATACAGGCAATAGACCCCGTGGTGGCTTCCCAGGAGGCTTCCAATGAACACAGGCGTTATCGATGGCGCACATTTGCCCAACGATCGTTCAGTGGGCAACACGAAGAGTGACGGCGAAGTCATTGATCAGAATATTCCGATCATAGAACTGAACAATATTTCCCGCACGTTTGTGACCGGTGGCGGCGTCGTTGTAAAAGCCTTACGCGGAATCAACCTCAAGATTCATATGGGCGAATTCGTTGCGATCATGGGTCAGTCGGGGTCGGGAAAATCGACCTTGATGAATATCCTCGGTTGCCTCGACAAACCCACTGATGGCACCTATATGTTTGCAGGTAAAAACATCAAGGATTTTGCGCCGGATGATCTTGCCTGGTTACGCCGCGAGGCATTTGGCTTCGTGTTCCAAAGCTATAATCTTTTGCCCCATGCTAGTGCCGAAGAGAACGTCGAAATCCCCGCGATCTATGCCGGGCTCTCCTCGGCTGAGCGAAAATTTAAAGCCGAAGCACTGTTGAGCTCCCTCGGGCTTGGTGATCGTCTCGATCACCGCCCTAGCCAACTCTCTGGTGGACAACAACAGCGGGTGTCGATCGCCCGAGCCCTCATGAACGGCGGCAATATTATTCTTGCCGACGAACCTACAGGGGCACTGGATTCTAAAAGCGGCGTCGAAGTGATGGCCTTATTGAAAGATCTCGCCAAGCAAGGTCATACCGTCATTATCATTACGCACGATCCTAAGATCGCGGCACAGGCCGATCGCAGCATCGAGTTTAAAGACGGCCAGGTGATCGAAGATAAACGCATAGAAGGCCATGAGCACGAGTACCAAGGCAATCAGAAACTGCGCCAACTGTTCATGAACCGCAAGGCCACCTCGCCTTTCGCTGGGCTTGGTGACGCCATCAATATGGCGTTTCGTTCCCTCACATCCAATATATTTCGTACCATATTAACGTTGCTAGGCATCGTGATCGGTGTCGCCTCCGTGGTTGCCATGCTGGCTATTGGCCAGGGCGCGAGCCAAGAGATCGTCGATAGGATTAGCTCGATCGGCACGAATCTATTAACGCTACAGGCCGCAAGAATTCCAGGGCAACGCCGCTCGGCCCCGTCCACGTTAACCTTTGATGATGCCGACGCGATCTATGCGGATTTGCCTAATGTATTAGGTACTTTGCCAGAGTTACAAGGCAACTTAACTGTACGCTATGGTCGTCAAGATTACTCAACCACTGTGACCGCCACTGGCGAATCACTCCCGGAGTTGCGCAATTGGCCCTTAGCACAAGGCGTATTTTTTACGCGTGAGGATAGCGACGATTACACATCCGTCGCTGTCTTGGGCTCTACTGTGGCCGCCGAGATGTTTCCCGATGGAGGTGATCCTCTAGGCGAGTACATATTGATTCGCAACATCCCTTTCCAAATCATTGGCGTGCTTACAAGTAAGGGCGCCTCAGGTTTTGGGGGCAGCGATCAAGATGACGTGGTTTTTGTTCCGCTGCGAACGGGAGCATTGCGTCTATTTGGTCAGGTCTATGCCCGCTCGATCACTGTGGCTGTAGAAGACATCGACACCATTAGCGCCACCGAAGACAATCTGCGCGAGTTCATGATTGCCCGTCACGGCGCGGAAGACTTCCGCATCTTCAATAGCGCGGAACTACTCGACACTGTCTCGGCCTCCCAAGATACCATGACAATGCTGTTAGGGTCCGTCGCCGCCATTTCATTATTGGTAGGCGGTATCGGTGTTATGAATATCATGCTGGTCTCCGTCACGGAACGAACCCGAGAGATCGGTATTCGTATGGCCACAGGCGCTCGACAATCAGACATTCTTGCCCAATTCCTATCCGAGGCAATCGTGGTCTCTGGCGTGGGGGGGCTAATAGGCATCATATTCGGTGTCAGTGTGGGGCTTTTATTGCAGTACTTTGGTGTGGCTATCAAGTTCACTTCCACTCCGATGATTCTAGCTTTTTGTAGCGCTGCAATTACAGGGCTCGTATTTGGCTTTACCCCTGCCCGCAAAGCAGCCCGTCTTGACCCCGTCGTGGCATTAGCGAATGAATAAGGATTATAGAATTATGCGTTACCTATCTAGACAAACGCTAACAAGAACCGCCATGGCCACTTGCATCGCATTGGCCCTCAGCGCGTGCGTTAACACCGAAGTGCCTTCACTCATCGACACCGATATTCCACAAGATTGGAGCCTTTCAGCGAACGAGACGACGCCACAATGGCCAAGTATGACTTGGTGGCAGAATTTTTCTGACCCAGAGCTCAGCGCTTTGATCGCACAAGTCTCGCAAGAGAACTTTGACTTGGCGAACAATCGTCGCAACCTTGAAACCGCACAAATCAATTTACGCGAAGCCGGTTTTGATTTATTGCCAAGCGGTAGCATTACCCTTGGCACCGGTGCGAGCTATAGCGAAACACGTGCCGACGGCGCTAGTACTAGTAGCAGCCCGAACGTGCCTTTCGAACTCGGTGCCACAATAAGTTATAGCAATATCATCAGCAAACCGGCCATTTACACTAAAGCCGTTGCAGATTATGAATCCCGTGCCGCGCAAGTGGCCGACGTGGCACTCACCACATTAGGCACTTCTGCCTCTACGTATTTTCAGCTGCTATTGATTCGCGACAAGATTACCGCGGCGCAACAAAACGTTGCCAATGCCCAATCGATCAGCGATATCGCAACAGCCCGAGTGGATGCCGGTGTGGCTGTGCCCATCGAAGCTTTGCAGCAACAAATTGCCTTGCAGCGCGAGATGGCAGCCTTGAGCAGTTTAAAACAGAGCGAGCTTTCTGCGTTGGCATCATTGGCCCTGCTCAGTGGCAATGGCGTTCAAGGCTATAGTATCAATGGCGACACATTGGCCGATATTAATGTGCCGACAATCGCCCCAGGCATCCCTTCCGAGCTTTTATTAAGACGCCCGGATCTCGTTCAGGCCGAAGCGAACTTACGCAGCGCCACCGCCAGTGTCGATATCGTGCGCAATGACTATTTTCCGGACATCGCACTTACAAGTAATCTTAGCGCGGGCAGCACGTCGCTTACTGAGCTTGTTACCTCCCCCGACACGTTTCTCAATTTTAATGCCTCCGTTCTGCAGACCCTGCTCGACAACGGACAACGCTCACGCAATGTAGAACGCACGCAATTAACACTGGAGAGTTCATTCTCCGATTATCGTAAAGCGGTGTTAAACGCGTTTAACGAGATCGAAGTGTTGCTCAGCAATATGCAAGTGCAGAACGAACTGGTAGAGGTGTCTTTGCAAAGCTTAAGTGCCGCCGAGGAATCGTTCAGGATTGCACAGGTACGCTATGAAGAAGGCGTCACTGACTTTCAAACCGTGCTGACGACTCAGAACACTTTGTTTAGCAGCCGTAACAGTTATCTGGACACGAAACTATCCCAGCTCAACACCACAGTGAATCTCTATCAGGCGCTCGGTGGCGGTTGGGAGAAAGAAACGCCCTAGTGCTCTGCACTGGAGATTGGGGGTTTGATGGGCTAAAGTGGCGCTTCGTTCGATAACAGAGACCCACTTGATGGCCGAAGACACTGAGGCACAAAAAACCCGCAAAGAGCGTATCAATGACGTAATTTTCGGTTTCGATTCCAAGGCTGGTAGAACCTTCGACCTCGTGTTGATTTTCGCTATCAGCGCCAGTGTCTTGGCTGTGTTATTAGACTCAGTCAGCTGGAAAAACACAGAATTTGACCTTGTCCTGTACCGCCTCGAATGGTTATTTACGATCGCGTTTACGATCGAATATGGCCTGCGTATTTACAGCGCTGATAGCCCGCGCCGTTACATCACTAGTTTCTACGGTCTGATCGATCTTCTATCAATCTTGCCGACTTACCTCGCCTACTTCTTTGTCGGTGCCAACTACCTTGTTGTCATTCGCGTTTTGCGAGTATTGCGCATATTCCGAGTATTAAAATTATTCCGTTACATTGGTGAGGCCAATCTACTGTTCACCGCACTTGTGAACGCAAGACGGAAGATTTTCATCTTCATTTTTGCCGTCCTCAATCTGGTGGTCGTATTTGGCACTCTCATGTTCCTTATCGAGGGGCCTGACAATGGTTTTAGCAATATCCCCCAGAGCATCTACTGGGCGATTGTGACGATCACTACCGTGGGCTATGGGGATATCTCGCCACATACACCTCTTGGGCAGTTCGTAGCCGCGCTCGCGATGATTTGTGGTTATGCCATTATTGCCGTCCCTACTGGGATTATCGGTGCGGAGTTGATGCAGGAGTTTCAAACAAGAGGCGCTCCCTCCTCTTCCAAACGCAACATCGAGTGCCCTCATTGCAAGGCTAAGGATCACCAGAGTGACGCAACCTATTGTCGTGCGTGTGGTGGACTCTTAGCCCCTGAGAAGTAAGCTCAACCTAGGCATTAAGTCTTTTTCGCCAAGGCATCTTTGAGTCCCGCAAAGGGGTTATGAGTGGCCGCGACAGACTGATTTTCAGCATTACCGCCATAGCGAATAAAATTGGCAAACTTGCTGTGTTCTTCATCGTGGCAATACAGACACAGTAGCTCCCAGTTGCTGCCATCATTAGGGTTGTCGTCATGGTTATGATTGACGTGGTGCACAGTGAGCTCGCGCAGATTAACCCGGGTAAACTCCCTCGCACAGCGCCCGCAGATCCACGGATACAGCTTTAGCGCTTGTTCCCGATAGCCCTTTTCGCGTTTCGCCATATAGTCACGCTGGGCATCTAAGGCACGATCAACTTTAGCACTCTTTATTTTGTCCATAGGTCACTCGCAGAAACCGTGAGAAATTTCAGTAGAAGAATGAACCCTTGGCATCTTGATTGCCAGCATTGATAATCAATACTCGCTCAAGCGATGGACCCTCTCATGACACCGCGTTCTAAGAAACTCTTACTACTCTTTGTGCTTCTGTGCATAACGGCCTATCTGTTAACCCAGACCAATGCGCAAGAAGGCACTGCGGACACTGGGCTTAGCGCCGTATTCACGCCACACAGCTTCGCCAGTGACGACTTCGATCTGCACTATGTAGACAGTGGCGATATCGGCAAACCCACCGTCGTCTTCATCCACGGCACGCCTGGTAGTTTGCGCTCGATGCGCCGTGTCATGGCTGATCCTGGCCTGCTCAGTGCCGCGCGATTAGTCTCGATCGATCGACCAGGCTGGGGACAATCGGCGCTGCCCAATGGCCAACGAAGCGAGGCCGATTTCGATTCCCAAATAGCCCTCATCACCCCCCTGCTCTACCAATTAAAACAAGAGTCGAACAATCAACCCTTAGTGCTAGTCGGTCATTCCTATGGGGGCTCCATTGCTCCCTATATCGCGTTTCGCCACCCCGCGCTCATTGACGCAATAGTGATGGCCGCCAGTGCGATAGATCCAGAGCTTGGCAAACCGCGCTGGTACAACAGAGCCGCCAACACATGGCTCGTGTCACGCTTTTTAGACGACGCTCTGCTCAAGGCCAATGATGAAATAAAGGGAGTCTATGGCGCACTGGAACAGCTACGCCCTTGGTGGGCTGGGGTCACAATGCCGATGGTCTTTGTGCAAGGGGAAGACGACTCTCTCGTAGACCCACGCAATCTCGACTTCGCCCAGCAATACTTGCCGCCGGATAATACCAAGATTGTGCGTTTGCCCGATCAAGGCCATCTTTTACAGGTTCAACAATATGAGCTTCTTGCCCAATTAACCTTAACGTTGTTGGATCAAGTCACGCAGTGATTTGGGGCTGGGATACTTTATGCTTGGCAGAACGCCACACGATTACGGCCGTCTTTTTTAGCCTGGTACATGGCCGTATCGGCTCGCTTTAAGAGCGCATCGCGGTCAGCTTCTTTATCGGCATACACCACCACACCAATACTGCAGCTAAAATTTAACTCTGCTAGCTCTTTTGGCTCTTGCTCACTATGTGCCATGGCGTAGGGTAACAACGTCAATGGCCGCGCTACTTCGTTAAGGATACGATTAGCCACAACTGAGGCTTTCGCTCGTGCGTCTATTGCCTCGCGGCCTAGGTCCTTAATCAATACCACAAACTCGTCGCCACCAAGGCGAACAACGATATCCTCTGCTTTGACGCTATCTTTAATTCGAAACGCCACCTCTTTTAAAAGCTCATCGCCGTAGCCGTGACCATAACGGTCATTAAGAGGTTTAAAGTGGTCTAGATCTAGCATCAAAATAGCGCCGACCTCCCCTTCTTTAGCATTGGCTTTAAGCGCTACTTCTAGCTCAATTTCTAATAGTCGTCGATTGCCCAATTGAGTCAGGGGATCTTTCAGTGCCAGTTCAAGATTAGCTTGTTCTGCTTGCTCTTTAAAAACGACCACTAAACCAAAGGCAAACATAATCAAAATGACCATGGCACCGACGGAGACAACCAACGAAACAACACCAGTAGAGGACATTGACTCAATCGAGCGAGACCCAAATATTGCGACGCTTGCCCTGAAGATAAACATGGCAATGCTTAATAAGGTGGCGCCCAGAAGGATCCACTTGCCACGGCCAATCCGCGAGTTAAATCCTCGTAACACTACCCATAGCAATAGGCAGGTTTGGTATACGGACACTATGCTGCCAATCGACACGCGCATGTCGAAGTTTTGCATAAACACCCAATAAGACAAAAATATTGCCGGAATGGGCCACCAGACAACCGCATTGGGGAGTCTATGCTCGTTAAAGCGAGAGATACCCTCTACATACAGCGATAGCATGGCTGCAATGAGGGAATTGGCGATGACAATGGAGACAAAATCAGGGATATGACCGCGCACAGCGATCAATACATAGCTCGCAGAATGAATACCAAAGGCAGCGGCCCAAAGTAATAGCAATCTATTGCGCCCGTACGCGATAAACAACACGCACATGGCCAAAGAAAAACTTACGGCGATATTAGCAACAAAGAGTTCGAAGTTGGACACGTAATATAGTTCGCTGCGCAGCGGCTGCGACTCTCTCCTGCTTTTATATATATTTTAATTTTGGGAGTATATAAGAAATGACGTTCCACTATTGGCAATAATCCGAATTATTTTTGTTGTTTAAGCAGTATTCTATAATCTAAAAACAACACCACCGCGATATACCCCCCGCCCCATAGGAGCCCTGGCAGTATCGCCGCCCAAATGTTCAATGTTCCTAATAGCTGATGTAGGGTTAAAGGCAGTAAAAGCATCACCGCAAAGGTGAGAACAAAACTAATCACCAAGCCCTTAATGTTTGCCCCGAAGGCCACAAGCAGTTTTCTGGCACTGAGGGTCACTAACCAAGTAGACACAAAGGCGTAGGCACCCTGCCCTAGACCTGCTCGAATGGCCATGGCACTGCCATGCTCCCAGTTCACGAACGCGGCCCATGACCCATAGATGATCAGAGCGGCAAGCGCGGCGAAGGTCTTGTTCAGACCAACTCCTCGTCGTCTTGGGCAAACACAACACGATTACGCCCTGATTGCTTGGACTCATACATCGCTTTGTCTGCGATCTCTAGCACTCTATTGGGATTAAGCTTATTCGAATTGAAGAAAGCGACGCCGATGCTGCACGTACAGACGTAGCTAAACGCCGCGTTTTCGGACTCACCAAACTGGGAAAGCAGGTTATAAGGTTTTGCGACTTCGGTTAGCACTCGGTTAGCGACGATCGCCGCGTTCTCTCTCGCGGCTTTCGCATCCGTGCCTAAGGATGGCAGCAGTAATACAAACTCATCCCCTCCAAGTCGCACGACAGTGTCCTTGGCCTTCACGCTTTCTTTTAAGCGGAAAGCGACCTCCACCAACACTTGGTCTCCGATGGAATGGCCATAGGTATCATTGAGGGTTTTGAAGCGGTCTAGATCCAATAACAGCACAGCCCCAAATTCCTTGGTCTTGCCGCTCTTACGCATCGTTAACTGCAATTGCTCCTCTAGCACTCGGCGATTGCTCAGTTGCGTCAATGGGTCGTGCATAGCCAAGCGGAAGTGTTCTTGCTCTGCTCGCTCCTTAAACATCACGAGAAGCCCAAAGGCAAACATGATCAAGCCGATTATGGCGCCTATAAAGGTAAAGGATTGCACAGGGTTATCGCTAGAGATCGATAGAATGAGGCTGTTGCCTGACAATGAGAACAAGGCGCGGAATACAAACATGGCGGTGGTAATGACTGCCGCGGTGATGATGATCCATTTGCCACGGCCTTCTTTTTCGTTAAAGCCTGAGGCAATGCTCCAAACAAGAAGACCGGTTTGATAGCTCGATAGCACAGCGCCAATGATCACGCGCATATCGAAGTTGGTGTCGTAATACCAAAAGGACACCACAGTGAAAGGCACCGGCCACCAGATTAGAAGGCGTCGTGAGCGGATCTCTTCAAATCGGTAAATGCCCTCGGTGAACAGCGCGAGCATGGCCGATAGCAAGGCATTGGCCACGAGTACGGAGAGGAAATCTGGGATAACGCCGCGAAAACTCAACAGGACATAGCTCAAGCCATGAATGGCAAACGCACAAGCCCACAGGAGCAATTGCCGTTCACGGGCAAACGCCACCATTAATACACACCAAGAAAGCGCAAAGCCCACGGCAGTATTGACGAGAAAGAGTAGTTGAATCTCTGGCAATCGACTTTACCTACAATGATTTAGGGACAGAAAATCCCGTCAGTTTAGCATGATAAAAAAACTTAGACGATTGGCTAATTACGGTGAGGATTTACGATGAACAAGAGCTCGGTCTTCGCTTCTGTGACACGCCGTAAACCCGTCCTTGGGGGCTCGACGCCAGCATCCATGCTGGCGACGGTCACATAAGCGAAGTCCGCGCTCTTGTCTTCGGATTTGGTGGTACTTTTGCGGCGGCTTAGGCTTTCGCTGGGGCTGCTTTGGCTTCTTCTGCTTTTCTTGCTTTGTCGGCGACGTATTGCAATTCAGATACGCGGCGTAGTTGTTGCAAAGATGTCAGGTGGGCGTAGATCACGGGCAGTAGGCCCATTTTACGTAGTTCCAAAAAGCCTTCGTCGGATAGTTCGTTCAGGGCGACTTCGTTGACGACATAGATGCCATCAATGCTGTAGCGCTGCGCATCGGGACGGTGTTGGAGCTCTACTTTCTGGGTAGACAGCAGGTTTCTTTCCGTCAGTCGCTTGCACATTTCCTGGGTGTTACGGGTTTGGTCGGCCACTTTGGTCAGGGCTTCGATTCTGTTTTCGAGGTAAGGGGTGCGCTCGCTCTTCTCGTTGAACAGGGTCTCGCCTTCTGTTTCGCTTATCAGTGGGCTTTCTTCGTCGATAAGGATGATGAGCTGATCGCTCTTTTCGTCAACGCGGGCGATGGTGAACGGGGCATTGCCGAAGCTGACGGGAATAACAGTGCCTTTGTATTGTTCTGTTTGGCAATAGAGGTTATGGCCTTGACGCAGACCCATTAGGGCCACTGGGATGAAATCATCAGTTTTGCCGAGTTTGACGAATACGAGTGGGAATTCGGCGGCAAGGGTGAAGAAGTCTTGAATGACGATGGGAACGAGGTGGTTTTCTTTATAGCGGGTGTAATCGCCTGATTGAACTACCTTTAACTTAGCGTGTTTATCATTTCTCAGTGGTACTGGAGAGCTCATGCTTACTTACCCTTGTTGATGTTTTGGTTTCCTAACATCTTAACCATTCTTGGCGGAAAACAACAGTTGGGGGAAGAGGATGGACCAGAGACCGAGATTCGCCTCTGTGACACGCCGTAAACCCGTCCTTGGGGGCTCGACGCCAGCATCCATGCTGGCGACGGTCACTGATCCGAATCTCGATCTCAGGTCTTGGGATTCAGTGAATATTGTCTGTTAGATATTTGAGGTGATTGCCATCGGTGCCACAGCAACCGCCAAGTACCTTTAGGCCGAAGTCTTTATTCAGTTGCACCATGAGCTTGCTGTAATCCCCCATTTCTAACCGATTTGGTCCAACATTTTTTAGCCAAGCCCCGCCCTGATCACGTTACCCTTTAGAATTGCCGTCGACTCATTCTCTACCGTAAGTGAGCACTTATTGTCGACAACCATGTCAAAACCTCGCCATCAGTATCAACATTGTTAAGCCGCTCTATAGTCATAGTTTTGATAGCGCCTCGGTTCAACCGCTTTTTTGCTCGACTCTCTTTCTCACTTCGTTTCTTATGTTCTAGATCTTCCCATAAGCCTTGAGCTTCCGAAGCCTCATGAACTGCTTTTGCGACTAGAGAGGGTACATCATCGAAAGGTTGAAAATTTGTTGTAAGTTGAAGATTAAATTCCTGATTAATAGATTCGAAATGAATGTAATTTTCCATTTCTCTCCTATTGGTAATGAATGAGCAACAATTGTCTCCACGCGCGTTTACTCTATCTGCAGCCGCTTGATACCTAGCAGGTTCGGTAGGCGGATTATCTCTATCCAAAACATGAACCTCCGGAACTAGAAGTCCTTCAAGCCTGTTTGTCCATAGCTCAAGCGTTGAACCTCCCATAGGTATATAAACCAGCTCTCCAAGCGCCTCTGCGTTGCGCAAATTTATGATCTCTGGATTATGTTCAGATAGCACTGTGGATAGTTCATTGAAATATTCAATATCATTTGGACCTTCAACTCCTACAAATATTTTAATATTATGGTTTGCAAACATGCCTAAACTTTCTCTAATCTTCATTAAAGTGTTATCGTCATTTTCCGCCAAGACTCTCGATCCATTTTCCAATTTTTCAATAAACCTGATCGATTTTCGGTCAACTCTACCTACTAGAACTGGATTATGCGTAGTAAATATAACTTGATTAAAATCCTCTAACGCTAATTCTTTAAGCGCGCTTAACAATAACAATTGATTGTTTGGATGTTGCGATGTCTCTGGCTCTTCAATTGCATATATCACATCCTGAACATCCCGTTCATATCTTAGCTGCTCAGCTTTAGCTCGAAAAAAGTTAATCAAAAAAAGTCGCCTGACTCCACTACCTCGTTTATTCAAAGGTATCTGATTCTCATTTGTGAGCGATACAGAGAACACTTTGCTCCAATTGAAAGCGGAAAAATTTGAATCCAGTTGGCTCGCCAGCTCAGGATCCATTTCTCCTAGCTTCTCAATCGTCAAGTCCGTAACCGCTTTGACCTGCTGTTTTACATGCTCACCTATAATCTCAAGTTCTGCCGCCTTTTGTTTTAGCGCCTCTTTGATCGCGAACTTAATTGGATCTTGCGCTTCCGCATCCTGATCTGAACTTGGGCGGTCTGATTTAAACAGCTGAAACATAGGCAAAATGTTTTGGAGAGATTTCCATATGCTCGTTTTTATTTCTAGCTCCACTACTACCTTCTCCAGATTTTCATCGGGAACACTCATCCAGATAGCATGACGCAAAGCGGATTTCACTGTTTCATTTACGCCATTTAGATTTACGCCTAGCAATCTTGCTCTTGCCCTAAGCTGTGCAATCGTCAATGAGAGCAAGTCGTCAAAGTTCGCAGCTGTTGGATGCAGAGCGTGTATATAAATCTCATCGCATTTCAATGCCGCCCCAGAAAACACCTTTCTAATTTCAAGCTTTCGATTTGAATTTAACAGATACTCATTCGAAGGAGAAATTAGATTATCCGTATCAATTATTAGTTGCTCAGGAATTTCGATAAAGATACAGCTTATCTCTACATTATCAGACGCTCTTAAGCCTTTTGAGCGATCATCCGCCTCAAGTTTTTCAGCGTTGAAAAAAGCGTCTATCGCTTCCAGAATTGAAGATTTACCCACATCGTTTCTAGCTATGATAGCTGTCATGCTATTTATAGGGATTGAAATCTGTTCTCTATAGCATCGGAAGTTTTTTATTATTATTTTTTCTAGTTTCATCCAGTGAATCCTTATGAAGTTCTAGATGCGTATGTGGATAGTTTATAACCTGAAGCTTCTATCAGAAATCTATAATAAAAACTAATCAATTATTCTTTATTATCTGGCTCTAAGGCAGGCATTGTATTTCGAGCATCTTCAAGTTCATCTTCAGTAGAAAGTCCGAAAAAATCAGCGGCAGAGTATGTGCTTTTCACAGTGAGTGCGTCATCCAGGCCACAAGCAGTTAGTTTTGAGAACCCTGATATTTTCAAACCACATGCAACACATTCAAATATTGTTGGCAACATCCTTTGTTTTTTCGTGACTCTATCATCTATTACTTCAGAAAAAATGGAGCCACTTGGAGCTCTGTAAATAACTGTACTAAACTCAACCCGCTTCACGGCTTAAAGAAATCATCTTTTAATCCATACTTCTTCTGCAGTCTGAGCCAAAAATCAGGCTCAACTTGCCGAGCAAATGACACTAGACCTTTTAGCGATCTTGACTCTGACTTGCTAAGTTCGCCACGAAGATGCTTAAAAATCAAAGTGCGAATCTCTCTTTTTCTATCTCGACCAATCGATACTTTTCTTTCGTTCGTTAAAACCAAACCAGTCACATGTCGATTGTGCTTTTTAGAAGAAAATACCGTTTTCTCAGCGTTTATCTTTATTGTTTCATAGCCTCCTTTTTCAAGAACTTCCAGAACAATATTTGGAAAATCAAACAGCAACCCTTTTTCATTTGTAGAAAATGTTAGATCGTCTGCGTACCGCGTATACACAACGCCACGCTCACTAGCGCGCCCACTAATCATTTCATCAAACTTGTACATGTATGTATTACTAATAAATGGAGAGCTTGGGGCTCCTATACTTAACTCATACCTATACTCTTCACGGATACTTCTAAACAGTATTGATAACAAATAGAACATATCAGGTTCTTCAAAAAGCGGGCAATTCTCTTTTATTTGAGCAAGGACCACTCCCACGTCAACTGACGGGAAGAAATTTTTGAAATCCATTTTAAGTATGTAGGAGTTATTCTTGTGATAACTTGCATTATCGACAATTGAAACTCCATCTCTATATGCTGTTGCCGAAATATGCATTGGCATATAAGGTTTAAGAATTTCCACTATAGTTCTCTGCAAAGCTTTTACTGGAGGGGCTGGCTGAGCGATTATTCGATAGCCTTTTCCATTGCGCTTAGGAATCCTATAAACTTTGTAACGCCTATGACACGTCATCGCGTATTGCTCAATGCGCTTTAAAGGGAGCTTCGTGACCTTTGCAATCTCCTCAATTAACGACATTTTGTTTTCCTCTCTGTGCTTCGCACTCTTCAATGACAAGCACTCTTCGCTGTTCACCTTCAACTTCAGAGTAATATTCCGTAGATGCAATACTTAATCCTGTTGTTTCGAATGCAACACCTTTTCTAATTGACGCAAGGCGTAAAACAATTTCGTCCGATTTGGGCAAATAAAAAACATCTTTTCCCATTTTATAAATCTCTACTAGGCCGGAAATTCTGAGTAAATAAATTAGATTTTTAGCCCTAATTTCATCTAGTACAATACCGTGCATTCCTAAGAGACTTCTTATTTCTGATATACGTAACGCTCTATATATTCTTACGCATTCGTAAATCAATAGCGCTAAGTGCCCGTAATTTTCTTTCGAGAATTTCTCGTTCTCGGGAAGTTTTTCAATAGCAGCGCTAATGTCTGTAAAAATAAAGTCTAAAACTCTTGAGTCCATCCCCGCAGGATTATTGACGTCCCACGGATAATACTGAACACAGTCGTTATTATCTCGCTCTAGATTTTCTAGCGGGCCGAGGCGTATAAACGAATCATCAAGTGAATGCGATTGATTCACAAAAACCAATAATTTTTCTTTTAGACTTTGAGTATTAAAAAAAAGCCCCAACTCCACAATGGAGCCGGGGCTTTCTAGAAAGATAATTACAAGAGAAGCATAATGTGCAAGATCGTTTTCGAAAAGTGACAAGTCTTGATACTTACCAGCCTCGAAATAATCCTTAAAAGTTTCCGCTTGAATGCAATAGTCGTGAAAATCTTCAAAACCCTTTGGGCTTATAGACTCGAAAAAAAGCTCTCGAACAGAATGAGTGTGGGGAGATGTAATGTCAACGATTCCACCACACACGAATATTGCGGGCTTCTCTCTTGACACTTTGGTCTTAGATAAATCAATTTCGGCAAATTGCCTGAATGGATGTTTTTCCTTAAATGGACCCATTTCGCTCTCAAATAAATCCTTTACCTAGAAGGGCACTGGAGACGGTCAAATCTCCGCACAGGAGACTTGGCCGTCTCCAGTGCACCAAATGCCAACAATAATTTTGGGTCCGGCTATACACCAGACACAACTCGTTTCCGAGTACGCGTAAAGGAGGCACATTGTAGGCCGCTCTCCCGTCAACATTCAATTATTTTTACTGAGTATTAATGCCTACGCCACGCCTACACGAAATAGTTTGCGATAATTTTCTAGAATTTATATATTGTAACTCATTGATTTTACTGGCGCCCGGGACCAGAATCGAGTCGGTACGACCTTTCGACCGAGAGATTTTAAGGTAACTGGGTGTTTATTTAATTTGTTCACGTTGAATATAGGAGAATTCAGAGATCGATGTGTCTACATGAATATTTTCGGCAACTCGGAAAATCTTCTACAAACTCATAACTTATTGATTTTATTGGTGCCCGGGACCGGAATCGAACCGGTACGATATTTCTATCGAGGGATTTTAAGATATTGACTCTTTCTGGGAGCATCTAGCAGACAAACAGCCTCACCGCTTGTTATGTCGCTCAATAGCTAACCAACTTTGGAAACAAGACGACCAATTAACTATCGCAGATATAACCAAGAACCCTATTATTCAAATCTACGGTGGCGCCACTTATTACACCGGTAAAGCTACAGTTCGCAATTGGATAAAAGACCTCGACCCACGACCAGCCGACCAGCCGACCAGCCGACCAGCCGACCAAAGGTCGGGACGCCCCTCTTTGAAGTAATTACCTGTCTAGAGTAAACAATATCCCGTCTGAACCAGACGGGAATATTTACTCTAGACAACAGCAGATACCTTCCATCTTTCACAAACAAAGATGGAGCGTATTTATGCAAAACCTATTACTCAGCACCAAACAAGCCGCAAAGTATCTAAGCGTTAGCGCTGCCTTCTTAGAGCGTGATCGCTGGGCCGGTGCCCGTATCCCATTTATTAAACTCGGATCACGTAGTATCCGCTACAGACAAGCTGACTTAGACGCACTTATTGAGCAACAAGTTAGGTACTCAACCTCTGAGGAGTGTGCCTAATGCCAAAGCGCAAAGAAGCTTGCAGACCTATATATATATCAGCAGACCCTACGGGGGGTATAAGGCAGTTCTCCGCTTTGGGGGAACCTCCTGTCACAGTTTGGAGAGAACTAAGAAAGCTAAGCAGTGAGGAACTACTGAGCCAATTAGACGAAACATGTGACCCATCGAACATCACCGCTATCCATCAAGCAGCAGGCGAAGGCGATTTTGAGCAATATATTCACCTTATGGGAGGCGCAATAGCACCGCGTAAGTCCCTACCCTTACGAGCCTTCTATTTCTTAAAGAGTCAAGTGAGCAAATATGGAGAAGAGATCAGGAAGCTAACTGGACTAATTACCACAACAGGGCGTGAAATTAATACAAGACTAAGAACTTGGACTATCGGCTTGAAGCGAATACCCGTCGCGCTACTATCTGGAGATATCCACAGAACTGGGCCGCCTTGCGGCCCCTTGGAGTTCTGTCAATAAGTGTAAGGTAGATCATGAACCCCTCGTTATGAGCTCTTTTAGCCAAGAGATCGACAGCGCGAGAAAAAAGCGGGTCAGAGGTACTTGATTCGCTTAACGATTAGCCCGGTATCGACACCATGTGGTCGAACACCTCTGACCTCGCTGAGTTCAAGAGTAAAAGTCACTCCGTACTAGTATTCACATAACGTCTACGTAATTGACGCGTTTGTTATGAGTTGAATTGCGATTCATAGCCATCGTTAAAGCTAATAATAATATCTGAATAAAATTGCTTGGCATCCAATTTTCCTGCACTAACTGATGCCGCCAATCCACTTAGAGGGAGACCATACTCTTTATAAGATTTAGTAATAGGACCTATTAGTATCGTGTTGTTGTATTGATCCAATTCATCTTCGTCAGCGCCATAAGTTACATATTTAACAGAGGTTCCCGACATAGCATTCAGCAAACGTGTAATTTTTTCCTTATTGAATCCGCGCCCAAACATAATAGCTGGAGCAATCCATTCAGTAGATATTGAATGCGCGAAATCACCAGTAATTGGTATGTTGTGCGATAATAGATTTTCTTTGATTTTAGGATAATCAGCTAAATTTGGATTGATCATAACCTTATAGCCTGACCAGTCAATATTTCTTTCTTCAAGTTCCTCTGCCTCGACCAACTCCTCAGGTTTAACCTTAGGTATCTTAAGCTTAGCTTTCGGATCTCCCATCTTACTTACAAGGTAATCATGGTAATAAGAATCTTCCTGCATCTCTGGTCGAAACTTTGTTTGCAATAAGAAGATAGAAAACAAAAATACTGGTACATTTATTACCGATGCTACTATCAACAGACCGCGAGCCCATACAGGCGACTCTAGTGAAATAGCCGCGCCAAGAAAACTTCCATTTACCAAGACAAGCCCAACCAACCAAGCGCCAAGAAGCTGTATTGGCTTGTTAATTTTACTTGGGTCAATGTTATTCGTGCTATTCATATGTATTGCTCATAAGGCGCGCTTCAGCTGCGCAAAAGCAAGAGTGTTTTTTCGTGAATTCTTGATCGTAGAGTTAAGTGAGCCAGAGGTGCTTGAAAGAGTATCTTCAAATAGCTCTGACCTCGCTCGTCGTTTAGCACTTAATGCACCGAAGCATTTACACCGCGTCAGAGCGCTTAGATTTTTTAACCAACAGTTTAATACTAAGAATACAGAAATCTTGTTTCAATGCAGTTGGTGACCACGCGCAAGGGGTTTTTTCGGATGTAATGTAAGTCACTTCAACTTCAACCTCTCTGCCGGTATAGATCTTGGAGTCACCATCATATTCCTGCAATAGTAATATATCTCCGACTTTGAAGTCTCTATCATCGCACTTTCGCATATCGTGCTTTTTTCGACCTTCAAATATTTCAGTAAAAAATTCTGGCCATGATTTAAGTTTATATTTAATAGTCATAAAATTCATCAATAGAAAGCTTTCGGAAGTGTAGGTCCTTCTGAATTAGAATACTTCCCATTATATGGTTTTGTGTTGTCTGTAGAGCATCTAACAACAAATATTTCCGCAACCGGCATGCCTACATCTATCGATATTGTAAACGGAGAATTATTTACTATTTCAAGGGTAATAGAACCCTTGAATCCGGGATCGATATGCCCACTAGAGGCATGACAAGACACAAGGTGCCGGGCCAGTGTCCCCTTTGTTTTAATCAATCCTAAATACCCTAGTGGCATACTAATTTCGTGCGAACTTGATCCTAAAACGGCTTCTCCTGGACTTAGAAGTAGCTCACCTTTTGCGAGCTCACTCTTTTCAAAATGTAGTTCCAAATCCTGCTTTCCATATTTAACAATTTTGTCACTAGGAATTGGTTTATATATGTATTTCCCAAGTTTTACAATTAAGGAGTACTCGGAAACATCGATCACTGGGACTATCTCATTCGATACGACTAAACCTTTTAAATTTTCTCCAACAATAATCAATTTTACGGTCCCTCTATATTTTGTTCAATTGAAGAATCGTCCTGATTTTTGACTTCTAAAATTGGCTCTTTGCTCATTATAAAAACCGTTACAATTGAGGCCATTAAAGAAGAAGTCAAGACCGTTAGAATCTCACGAATGAAAAACTTTGGATCTGAACTTATAAAGCCAATTATACTTTCAAATCTCCCCTTCCTCTTAATATTTACAGCTTTAGATGACAGTGGAAGTTTTGCCGAAAGAGTTCTTTCAGTACGAAAAAATATTGCAGAACCCAGTTTTGTTCCCGGAATTAGATCCCTCTTTGATTTTGAAGTGTTATACAACAAAATCTTTAGTTTTCCCTCAAAAGAGGGTTCTATTTTCCCAGCACCTATAATTATCCCTTTTTCAAGAAACGCTCGACCAGTTGGAACAATAATACCATACACATTAAATGGTGCTTTTATTTCTTCTGCCACCTCCACAACGACAGAACAGTTGGGCTTTAATACAGCAACACCACCATCAAATGAGTACATATCCGGGGCGTCTTTATCGATTATCTCTGCCCAAGAGTCCCCAATAGTCAGCTCTATAGAAAATTCTTCAATGTGTTGCGCATCTGTATAAAACATGGATTTGTCAGACGTTTTATACCTTTCATAAATATCCCGACTATCTGTCTTTCTATTTGGTATCGATATGACTGCCATAAGATGTCTCTTTTCTAGCGATGCTATTACCGCTAACTTTTATATAGTGTACATGCGCGTTATAGGTATAGAGCCGCGCATGCTTTTTTTTCAAGGTTGAACGTGAGTATCCCACTGAAGCCACTAAATGCCAATAGTGTTTGAATGTTGCAAAATTGGAATTCCCGGAGTGGGCTACCTAGTGAGCCATGAAGCTAGGATCGATTCAATTTGAAATCCAACCAAGAGCCCAAGGTATTGATATCCAATTATAATCATTCGCAGAGCGGACAATTTTCGCAATCATGAGGACAGTTTCCTAAATTCGCGCATTACTCTTCAAGCGCTCTAGGTCCAGTGCATGCATCGCTAATGGAAATAAAACGGGTCAGAGGTACTTTAAAGTTCATAAAACTCGGTGGCTTTTCGGAAACATAGTTTCAAACACCTCTGACCCCTTCTATTTCTATTCATTTGCTCTCCGCCTGGCAAGGCACGTCACACACACGCAACAGACGCGGCGCAATTATTATGTCATTCTTCTTCGTGGTCAAAATAATCACTTATGAACTTGTCAGACTTAATGTCAATATTAAGATTTCCTTTAATGTACGCTTTCGATTTTTTTTTATTACTCGTTATATACTTTATTGCTTTGTCATTTATGTTTGGTGTCTTGGCGAATTTCGTCTTCCGTAGTCCCTGCGAATCGAATGCACCCCAGTCGGCAGCTTTTAGCACTGCAACTACAATCTGAAATGCGTCTTCGTCGGTAATTATTTTTGCTAAATACCCATCAATATCACCCGCCGAGCTAGCAAACGCATTAGCTACATCGAAAGCGGTCGACCCAGCTTTTTTCTTTATGATCTCAATATACTTCGATCTTGTCTTAGGAAGATCAGCGAGTGAATCAAGGAGGTAGTTGGAATAGGGCTTACTCTTGTATAGCTCTTCCAACTCTTTTTCGAATGTACCAATAATTTCCTCATCGCTTAACACCTTAGCTAAAGACACAAATACCGCAATCGGATGAGAGAACTGCGTTTCACTAACAGACGCCGTGACGCTGTCGATCCGCTCGATATATATGTTTTTAAAACGTTTAACACTTGCTTTATTTATTCCTTTAAATAGCTTTCCGTTAGATGACACTAGCCGCAGTATTAAACTGTGATAGTCAGCATCATCTGATTTAGACTGAATCACTTGCTTCTGGAGATCATCATTTATTTCTGGCCTATCTAGATGAGCAAGCCCAGTTAGAAAGAAACCAGCGTTCTTAGCTATTTCAGCATCGATTGAAACCAACTCTTTGGTTAGCTTCACGATTAACTGGGGATAAGCCTCTTTATGAAGTGATTTAATCTCCTCTTCAACAACCTCTGATATATCCTTGATTTGCGAGGTGGGAAAGAAATTCTTGTTCTTTAATCTGCCAACTATTTCGTCTACCAGTTGAGTAGTGGTTAATATGGGTTGGCTCAGAAATCGATTTATGACTTCAAAGTAAATAAACCTTGCTTCTTCTGGCGACGGTTTATGGCCAGATGGGTGGGCTGACTTGTTGCGTAAGGTACGCAAAGTATTGAGGAATGCTGCATCTAAGCTTGAGAGCAGGCTCTTCGAACCCAACTGATCTATGAGGTAGCTTTCAAATACCTCTTGGCCGACTTTCTTTTTATCCGCTTCTTGGTAAATAATTTTGGCATCACTGTTCACTTTTCCAAGCTCAGATAGCTTAGCTAGCAAGTCATCGAACAAGGCAATGTAACTAAGAACAATGCACCCTCTATATGCGCCGGACATGTAGCAATTCATTGCCTCGCGCATATAGTCTCGGACGTCACCTGAAATGACTGACGCCAGCAGTTCTTCCATATCTGTGAGATGCGCCATTAGTGCTTTTTTAACCTCAATTCAGAGTTCATAAAATCAGCAACAGAGTGTAAAAGAGATTTTGGCCTCGTTTTGTACTTGTTGTGCACTGAGAGACGCAGATTTTTGGGTTCGTCATTGAAGCTCATAATTTCCCGTCTACTGTTCTAACGACTACCTTTAGTGCCCTTGACATAGCAGCTGCATTATGGACTTCGAGTGCCGTTAAGCACGTAACGTTTTTTCTATTGACGCTATCCATGTAGCTTTGCTCTGTATTTCTCACGCACTGATTCTAAATCAATTTTTGCACCTCTTGCGTTATCGTGATCCCAGCCTTCTGGGTTAATCCAGTATTCACTCTTATACTCGCAAATAAGAGATAACTCTTTATCGATGTGACGCAATGGAATCGCCGCAGCGCTCCAGTACCGCGAAAGCTGTGTCTCTATCTCTGGATCCCTCTTACCTTGATCAATATATCTGCTGGCGTAAAGACAAGTTTCCGTTAGTGCATGCGATATGGATCGAAGGGCGTTATCCGCAAGTTCTCTCTGGCTTTTTTCAGCGTCAGATATGATTGGGAGTAATGCAATCAACTTTCCAGAAATCCATTCAAGACCCATATTCCTATCTCCGTTCTTGGCAACTTGGCTGACGTCGGTTCTGGCGCGGGGGTGCTCAGTAGATTCCACCCGCATCGCCCAGCAATCGATTGTAAGCGTGTACCTACTTTTGCGGACCACTTAGGTGCAATTGATCCTGAGCTATGGACACTGCATCTACCCTAAACAGTATTGGTACTAATTCCTCGGATGTAAAAAGTGTACGCGATTTACCCCAATGAACCGTATAAAGCTTGGATGCGGATCCCGGTAAGTCGGACGACTGTGTCTTGCCGGCACCTGTATATACGAAAACCCAATCTCCCGCACTTACAAATCCATCCCCAAACCAGAATAAATTGTCCTTCAACGGGTAAGCAGAACCATCGCTTCCTTTAACACCAATCATTAGTCCAAACTGACCTATGTTTAACGGAATTTTTACATACAAAGCGATCCTTTCCAGATTTGGGACTCCGCGATCAAAGACACCTCTTAATTCCAGTTCGATAATATCCGAAACTATCATTTTTTTGTCCTCCTTCCGAAGGAGAACCAACCAGCTAGCGCTAGCACAACCCCTAGAAATGTCAGTACCGATCCAACGACTACATTTTCACTTCTAACCTGATCGATCCCAAAACCAGCTATGGCCGTACCAGCAATTAAACATACATTTCGCAATTTTTTTTCATCTTCAGCAGAACTCAATAGAACTTGCAGCTCAGCACTCCTGACTCGCTCATCTGATAATCTCTCGCGTGCGTCATCGAGTTTGACCTGTAAAGAACGCGCATCTGCTCTCGCATTATTAGCCTCATAGGAAAGTTGTGAAACAGACCCAGCAAGTAAGTTGGCCGCCACCTCGCCACCTAAACTCCGCGATTTTGTTGCAGCCAATCCTTGAACCGTTTGCTCAATTGGGTGCCCGGCAGACGGTTGCGTCTGCACCAGCGCACGATCTATACTTTCAACTGATTCAAGTTGGGTCCCCAACGTTCCGCTATCAGGCGTATCTGGAATATCTACCACAATTTCTCTCCATCCCACACATGCTAAATCGCGAGTTGTCTCATAAAGAGGCCAACGGTTTTCAAACTGTGTAGCTGTGGCTGCAATAAAAGCTGAGTGTAAAAAAATAATAAACTCTAACGGTCTGAACAGTAAAATAATTACCTTTTACTCTAGCGACTCTATAGGAGATTAGGCCGCCGGCTCGAAAACCGGGTCAGTTAAACCAACTATATGTAATTAAGTTACCCATGAGTAATATTGCAACCTCCATATCCCACGAACCTTGGGATCATAACAGAGTACAACGGGAACAAAAGGAATTCTGAGAAATAGAGATATGACAACGCAGGCGAATGCCTACACAGCGCCTACACGGAAAAATATGATGAGATACTTTAAAAAGAGAGAGTGATGTAAGTTGTTGATTTTATTGGTGCCCGGGACCGGAATCGAACCGGTACGATATTTCTATCGAGGGATTTTAAGTCCCTTGTGTCTACCAATTTCACCACCCGGGCTTATAGAAAGGTGGTCTAACGCAATGCAAAGTTACCAGAAGGTGCCTGGATGTGCATTGTTGTGATTTGTATGGAGGCTGGGGTCGGAATCGAACCGGCGTTAACGGAGTTGCAGTCCGCTGCATGACCACTCTGCCACCCAGCCAAAAGTCCTTCAAACTTACCTACTCAGCTAGATTGGCCGACAGCTTTTACGATCAACTGATGGGCCTTAAGATAGATAGTTATGACGTGAAATTGGAGCGGGAAACGAGACTCGAACTCGCGACCCCGACCTTGGCAAGGTCGTGCTCTACCAACTGAGCTATTCCCGCTTAATTTCAGTCAAACCGGTTGTTAAGAGCGAGTCAAACAACCAGCCTTTCGAACTGATCTACAGTGCCAATACTCAGTCTTGCTGAGCCCTGTAGGTCGAAAGAGGCGCCTATTCTAATGCCAAACAAAACTATGTCAAGCGCTGGCTTATTTAAATTTATTTCTGCCCTACACTCCCTGCAAGGTTGGCAGTGCTGCGCGAAGATAAGAGACCATGGACCAGAGGCTAAATACCGCTGAAAAATAGATTAAAACGTATCCTAGCCACACAATCGACTGAGGGGTTGCGGCATCGGTTGCCAACAACAAAGTAATCGCGATCATCTGCACTGTTGTCTTCACTTTTCCCATATATCCCACTTTTACGAGATTACGTTTGTTACTTTTGGCCATCCACTCGCGCAAGGCGGACACAAATACTTCACGCGCGATAATTATGGCGGTGGGTAAAACAAACCATATGGAGGGATGATTGGCCGCAAGCAAGACCATGGCCATCACAACCAACAGCTTGTCAGCCACTGGGTCCAAGAATGCGCCGAAATCTGATGTCTGGTTCAGCTTTCTGGCTAAATAGCCGTCAAGCCAATCTGTGACGCTCGCGATGGCGAACAAGCCGGCGGCGTAGTATTGATGATATGGCAGTGACGAGTAGTGCAAAATGATCACAATAGGGATCATGAGTACACGTGAGCATGTCACTAGGTTAGCCGCGTTCATTATGGGTGGTTCTCCCGCATTCCGTGCTGAGTTAATTCAGTCGTTCATTCTACTCGTTATGCAACCAAGCATAAATCTCTTCTGCTAGCTTTGTACTGATCCCAGCCACTTTCGTGAGCTGAGCCTCACTAGCGCGCTCTATCTCTTGCTGTCCGCCAAAGTGTCGCAGCAGATCGCGACGTTTTTTGGGGCCAAGGCCTGGGATCTGTTCCAAAGCCGATTTATTACGTGTTTTAGCGCGCCGTGCGCGATGCCCTGTGATCGCGAAACGGTGGGCTTCATCGCGAATCTGCTGCAATAGGTGCAAGGCAATCGATTCGGTGGGCAACACGATCTCTTTCACTGAGTCGCCCAAGGAGAGAAACAAAGTCTCCTGCCCTGCCCTACGCGATATGCCTTTGGCGATACCAATCAATTGCACACTGCCAAGCTGACACTCATCCATAACACGGCGTGCTTGGGATAATTGCCCCTTACCGCCGTCTATCAAGAGGATGTCGGGGACTTTGCCGCCATCCACTGCCTCATTGGCCTCTTTGGCTACACGCGTATAGCGGCGTGTCAGGGCTTGATCCATGGCGGCATAATCGTCGCCGCCGGTAATGTTTTCAATATTAAAACGACGATAGTCGGTTTTAAGCGGACCATTGACGTCAAACACCACGCAGGAGGCCACGGGGCTCTCTCCTGATGTATGACTGATATCGAAACACTCAATACGTTGCGGCAAGGCATCTAAGTCCAGTGCCTGCTGTAACTGTTCAAAGCGCTGCTGAACGTTCTGCTTGTTACTTACGAAGCTTTGCAGGCTCTGGGTCACATTGGTGATCGCCATGGCCTGCCAGCGGGCACGGTGTCCACGCACATTGCCGCTAATCTTCACGGTCTTGCTCGCGCAAAAACTCAAGGCCTCGGCCAGTGCCGCGGCATCTTCTATCTGGGGGGCGACAATAATCTCTTTGGGAATATTGGGCGCATTGTCAGCTTTAACGTAATACCGGGCGATGAAGGCGGACAACAAGGCGCTCTCAGAGCTTGCTAGCTTGTCTTTAGGGAAGAAGCTCTTACTGCCTATCAAACGTCCTCCGCGAATCACAATCAGATGCACACTGGCGTAGGAGCCTTGCATGGAGGCGGCCAGCACATCGGCATCGCTGCCTTGGTCCGATACATACTGCTGTTCATGTATACGGCGTAAATCGGCAATTTGGTCGCGCAGTACGGCGGCTTTCTCAAAATCCAGGGTCTGGGACTTGGCCACCATCTGATCGCTCAGCTCTTTGATGAGCTTATCGCTGCGCCCATTAAGGAACAGCGTTGAGAAATGCACATCCAGAGCATAGTCCTCTGGCGAGATCAGCTTCACACAAGGGGCGGTACAGCGGCCTATTTGGTGCTGCAGGCAGGGCCTAGTGCGATTACGGAAATAGCTGTCTTCGCATTGGCGCAGGCGAAACACTTTTTGCAGAATACTGAGGCTTTCACGCACGGCACCGGCACTAGGGTACGGGCCGAAATACGTGGCATCACGGCGTTTGCTGCCGCGATGAAAGGCTAGGCGTGGATACTCATCTTTACTGGTGAGCATGATATAGGGGTAAGTCTTATCATCACGCAGTTCGATATTGTACGGGGGGCGGTGCTGCTTAATGAGGGTCTGCTCTAGCAGTAAGGCTTCCGTCTCATTGCTAGTGATAGTGACTTCAATATTGCGAATACGCGCGACAAGCGCCATGGTCTTGGTATCAAGCCCAGAGGCACGAAAGTAGTTCCCCACGCGTTTTTTGAGGTTTTTGGCTTTGCCCACATACAAGATGCCCCCTTCCTCGTCCAACATTCGGTAAACACCGGGACGAGAACTGAGGCTGGCGATCAACGCTTTCGGGTCGAACGGGCTAGGTGTGTCAGTAATTGGGGACAAGACTCGACGCATCGCTTAAGCCAAATTTTACGGCAAGTATCGTAAGCTCCACATCGCTGCTAAGGCTCAGCTTATCGAAGATTCTGTAACGGTAGCTATACACCGTTTTGCGGCTAAGGCTGAGCTTTTCGGAGATCAAGTTCACCTTTTGGCTATCGATCAGCATCAAGGCCACTTGTAGCTCACGCTCTGAAAGCAAATCAAACGGAGATTTACGCGGTTCAGGCGCGGTGATTTTTTCGAGTTTAGAACTGATTCTGGGGCTGATATAACGCTGCCCGCTGTGTACGAGGTGAATCGTCCAAAGCAGCTCTGCCACTGGGACACAGGGGGTTATATAGCCGCTGGCACCGGCACGCAACATGCGTGAGGGTAAAACGCCCAAACCAATGGGAATCATCACAATAACGCGTGCTTCGGGGTGGTCGACGACCAAACGCTGAGTGAGCTCTATGCTGCTCAGACCAGGTTGTTTGAGGTGCATGAGCACGATATCGACAGGCGAGTTTTCAAGCTGCAACATTGCCTCTTCTATGCAATCAGCTTGTGCCACGACTTCCATACCCTGCTCTTCTTGAATTAACTTCATCAAGCCGGCACGGAGTAATTGGTAGTCATCAATCAACATGACTCTAATAGGATTTTGGCTCTGAGACATCTTTATAGACCTACTTTCTGTCGAATTTTGAGTCCCTTTTCTATCTGGTGTTTTACCATAAGGGGACGTTTAAGTACATCTAGGCGTCAAAAGCGGGAACCCACTGCACTTCTGGTTCTAAACGAATCTGATAACGCTCCCATATCGATAGGATGATCGCCTTGGCTAGAGCCTCGATATCCTGTGGGAGTGCGTTGTGCTTGTTCACTATGACTAGGGCTTGTTGTTCATACACGCCCGCCCCACCCTGTGACTTGCCCTTCCATCCGGCTTGATCGATCAACCAAGCGGCAGGCACTTTAATCTGCTTCTCGTTTTGGGGCACATCAAAGCCTGGGATCTGCGGCCACTGGGTTTGTAACTTTATATAGGCGTCTTTACTAATAATCGGGTTCTTGAAAAAGCTTCCCGCATTGCCTAACACCTTAGGGTCTGGGAGTTTTTCACGACGCACACGGCACACCGTTTCAAATACTTCTTCCGGGCTTGCCGACTCAGCCCCGTTCGGCAAGGCTTGGGCTAAGGCATTGTAGCTGCAGTTTACCCGTGCCTCTCGGTGTAATGAGAAACTGACAGAGATGACTATTTTGCGGTCTCGCAGCGCCCCTTTAAAGATACTGTCACGGTAGGCAAAGTCACACGCTTGTGCATCCATAGTGTGCACTTGTCCCGACTCGATATCCAAGACGGTCACCGCCTTGATGAAATCTTTAACCTCTACTCCATAAGCGCCGATATTTTGAATCGGGGCCGCGCCGACACAACCTGGAATCAAAGCAAGATTCTCTAAGCCATAATACCCATGCTGCAGACAATAGCGAACGAATTGGTGCCAGTTCTCTCCACTTGCCGCGACGAGCGTTACGCTATCGGTATCCGCATCAACGTCGTGCTGTTCAATACCCTTCAAGGCTATCTGCAAAACTAAACCAGGGAAATCTTGCCGTAATAACAAATTACTGCCGCCGCCAATAACCAAGAGTGGTAGCTGTTTTTCGCGCACAAAGGCCAATGCTTCGTGCAGAGTCTCTAAGGATTCCGCGGCACAAAAATAACGGGCACGTACTTGCAAGGCAAAACTATTGTAGGGTTGAAGCTCGACGTTTTCTTGCATAGCGTTCAACTAAAATCCTGTTTCTGGATATGGGCTAATAATCCCGCGGACGCCTCTTCTACTAGGTCCAGCACTAATTCAAACCCATCGTGCCCGCTGTAGTATGGATCAGGCACTGCCATGGAATCGTTATCCGCAAATTCCATAAACAAACTAATTTTGTGGCGGTACTGCGGCGGCGACAACGATAATAAAATCTCTAAGTTGCTGTCATCCATGGCCAAGATATAGTCGTAGTGTTCGAAGTCGCTCATTTGCACTTGTTGGGCGCGTTGACCACTAAGGTCGAAGCCGCGCTTCATCGCCGCCGAGCGCGATCGTTTGTCAGGCTTTTCACCAATATGGTAATGACCTGTCCCCGCAGACTCGACGCTAATCACATCGGTCAAGCCTGCATTGGCCACAAATTTTTCGAATACGGCATGGGCAGTGGGCGATCGACAAATATTGCCAAGGCACACCATCAAGACGTTTATAGGCGTCGTCTTATTAGCCATCATGCACTCACGCTCGCGTTATGAGCCGCTAAATACTGACGTACGGCTTCTAAATCTTCGGGGGTATCGACACCCGCTGGCATTTTTTCTGCGGCCTCTTGCATGTGGATACGAATCCCATGACTCATCGCGCGTAGCTGTTCTAATCGTTCTGCAATTTCTAGCGGCGCTTGCTCCCAGTTCACATAGTGATTGAGCGTGGACACGCGATAAGCATAAATTCCGATATGGCGTTTTCCAAAAGTGGCCGGCGCGTTTGAATCGCTATCGCGCAGAAACGGGATCGGTGCACGGCTAAAGTACAAGGCAAAGCCTGCGATATCCGTGACCACTTTCACGATATTCGGATTATGAAACTCATCCTGTTTTTCAATGAGCTCGTACAACGACGCGATTCCTGCCTCTGGGTGATCCCCGAGACTTTTCGCTACTTGGTTAATAGCCGCCGCAGGGATTAAAGGTTCATCACCTTGGACATTGACCACCACTTCATCGCTGGCCAAACCAAGTTGTTTTGCCACTTCTTGAATGCGGTCTGTTCCCGATTGGTGATGCTCGCTGGTCATGCACACATTGTCAGTAAATTTCAGGGCAGCCTGATAAATACGTTCATCATCTGTTGCGATGTAGACAGCGCCAGCATTACTTTGCAATGCGCGCTCGTACACGTGCTGCAACATCGGTTTGCCCGCAATATCCAGCAATGGTTTGCCAGGAAGACGAGTGGATGCATATCGTGCGGGAATCACAACAGTGAATGACATTTAATGTTTCTCCCTTTCCTCACTGCTCAGTTTTCGCGCTTCCTCTTCTAACATGACCGGAATGTCGTCACGCACAGGAAATGCCAAGCCATCACCAAAACAAATAAGTTCCGCCGCGGCACGATCGTGTTTAAGGGGGCCTTTACAGACAGGACACGCCAAAATACTCATTAACTTCTGGTCCATTTTATCTCCTTAATGTTGAGAGGCTTGGGGCGTTATCGGTGCCACCAAGCTTTGAATATCTGCGACGATTGTCGTCATTAACGCCTGCTCTAACACAGCGTTCACTTCTAAATACCAGCAATGCTTACTGGCGAATTTCTCACACTTCACGGCATCTTTATGAGTCATCACTACAGTGTCTTTGCCTGCAAATTTCAAGTCAGCGGTGGTGAAAGTGTAGTGATCGGGAAACGGATGACACAGAGGCTTAAACCCGAGATCTTGTACCGTTTTAAAAAAGCGCTCAGGATTGCCGATGCCTGCAAGTGCATGTAGCGATGCTCCCTCGCTCATCGGTAAGGCGTCTAATGCCACCCGCCGGCCGCTGTGCAAATTGACCCAAGCCGTTGGCTCTAAACGCATGGTTCCCGCTGTAGGCAAGGTGGCATGTTCAGATAGCGTGGAGCGCCACTGGGCCTCGTTGCCGCCATTAACAATGACATAGTCCACTTCACCTAAACGCTGGAGCTCTTCTCGCAGAGGACCGGCAGGCAGGCAGAAACCATTGCCCAACAATCTATCGCCATCTAACACGACGATTTCGCGGCTACGCGGCAATTTATAATGCTGCAAACCATCATCACTTAACACCACATCACAGGGGAAGGCTTCTAATAATGCGTTCAATGCATTAACGCGAACAGGGTCAACCACTAGCGGGCAATCGACACTGCGTTTGATCATCACCGCCTCATCGCCCTTCTCCTCTACTGACGAGTCGCTATTGACCTGAGCGGGATACTTTGTCGAGTTGCCCCCGTATCCACGGCTAACGATTCCAACACGCAAGCCTTGCGCCTGCAGGCTTTGGGTCAGTGCAATGATTAAGGGCGTTTTACCCGTACCGCCCACGGTAATATTGCCGACGATAATAATCGGCGGAAATCCAGCACTGGGCACCCGGTTAGCTTCTTGTTTAATTCGTCGACGTTTGGCCAACAGCACATACAGCCATGACAAAGGCAGCAGCAGATAAAGCCAGGAACTCTTGCGATACCACGCCGAGACAATACCCATCAGGCACCTATAGCATGGTCAGAAAACTGTAAACGATGCAGGTTGGCATAGTGTCCCTGCAACGCCATTAATTCTAGATGATTTCCGGACTCCACAATCTGCCCTTTATCCATGACCAGAATGAGGTCTGCGTTTTCAATCGTAGAAAGGCGATGCGCAATAACAAAGGTCGTACGCCCTTTCATCAATGTGCTTAACGCTTGTTGAATATGTTGTTCGGACTCTGAGTCCAACGCCGAGGTTGCCTCATCCAATATTAAAATGGGCGCGTCTTTCAAGAAGGCTCTCGCAATGGCGATACGTTGGCGTTGGCCGCCGGAAAGCTTCATCCCCGAATCCCCCACTAGCGCGTTAATGCCACCTTCGAGGTCTTGGATAAATTCCATCGCATGGGCATTGCGCGCAACTTCTTCGATCTGTTCGGCACTAACACTGTCGCCCAAACCGTAAGCGATGTTGTCCGCTATTGTGCCTTCAAACAATACGACATCTTGGCTTACCAGCGCGATCTGTTGTCGAAGATTGTGCAGGGTATAATCTTGCACCGGCACGCCATCGATTAAAATTGTACCCGATACCACATCATAAAAACGTGGTAATAAACTGACCAGTGTCGATTTTCCGCTGCCTGATTTTCCCACTAGCGCGACACTGCGTCCCGGCTCCACTTTGAAGTTTACGGCGGCCAATACAGTTTCGGCGGCTTTGTATTCAAAGCTCACATTTTGAAATTCCACTTCGCCTTTAACCCGTGCGACTTCGTGCTTGCCCTTGTCGGTCTCGGGCGCTTCGTCTAATAATGAGAAGATGCTAAGCGCAGCGGAGATGCCGCGTTGCACAACAGAGTTCACATTCGACAATTGGCGAATAGGTTTTGCTAGTAAGCCGGCAATAGTGAGGAAGGTGACGAAGTCCCCTGCGGAGGCATTGGCTAATACCTCAGGAGACATTGCGAACCAAATAAGCACGGCCATCGCAATACTGACTAACGTCTGCACGATGGGAACAGCAACCGATTGCGTGCCAACCATTTTCATATTCTGGCGACGATTACGCTCACTGGCGTGGGAGAAACGTTGCAACACAAACGCTTTCGCATTGAAGGTGCGCACGACGCGTTGGCCTTTGATCGACTCATTCGTTATTTGAGTGACGTCTCCCATTGAGTTTTGCATCTGCCGGCTGTATTTTCGGAATTTCTTAGAGGCAAAAGACACCACAAATGCTACGCAAGGGGCTACCAATAAAAACACGAGGCTCAAGCGCCAGTTCGTCCAAAACAACGCGACTAAAAGTCCAATGACCGTTAAGCCTTCACGAAAAATAACCGTCACAGCGTTAGTGGCGGCACCACTGATTTGCTGCACATCGTAGGTCACTTTTGACACTAGCCGGCCAGCGGTACTCTCGTCGTAATAGCGAGCAGGAACATCAAGCAAACGCTCCATTAACTCATAACGTAATTTGAAGATAATGTGGTTGGAAATATACTCGAGAGAATAGCCGCCCATGAATCCACCGATGCCGCGCACCACGACAATCGCAATACAAAACAATGGAGCTAGGTAGCGTGCATCGGCATTCTGAGCGGTGACTTGATCGACAGTCCACCCTAGCCATTCCGCAGTGGCCACTCCGGTGGCCGAAAAAATAATATAGCCCAAGATACTGATAGCAAAAACGGAGCGATGCGGCATGACATAGCGCAGTAGTCGCTTATAGATTTGCCAACCTTGTTGATCTGATGTCTGTTTAACCATGTTGTCCTACTGATACGTAACGAAATTAGAAACGTTCGCTACAAGGTGTCAGTTGCCCTCTTCGGGTTTGCGCGTTGCAATGCTCAAGCGGCTAAAGCCTGATTGTCCAATCGCATCCATGGCCGTGACCACGGATTGATGGCTAGCCTCTGCATCGGCGATGAGAATAAGCGCCATGTCTTTATTGCCACCGGATATCTCTTCCAGTGCGCGCATCAAGGTGTCCAGTTGCGCGTTGACCAGAGGTCTTCCATCAATGGCGTAAGAGCCGCCCTCACTGACAGAGATTTCGATCGTGGTGGCTGTCTCTTCAACCGGCTCGCCGTCGGCCTCGGGAAGGTTGACGGACAAACGTGTTTCTTGCGTAAAAGTGGTAGTCACCATGAAAAAAATCAGCAACAAAAACACCACGTCGATTAACGGCGTGAGGTTAATTTGCAGTTCTTCTTGAACCCGGCGCTGGAATTTCACTACTTGCCATTCTCTTTGACTTCAACACGGCGATCGCTGTGCAGGGCATCCACTAGTTTGATCGACTCTTGCTCTAAGCTAAGTACTAAGGAGTCGACTCGACGGATAAACAGTCGATGAAACATATAGGTGGGAATCGCTACGGAGAGCCCTGCGGCTGTCGTGATCAAGGCTTGCGAGATGCCGCCCGCTAGGGCATTGGCGTTGCCAGTGCCCTGAATCATGATTTCTGTGAACACCTCTATCATGCCGATGACTGTGCCCAATAAGCCCAGCAACGGAGTGATAGCGGCAATGGTGCCTAAGGTGTTGAGGTAGCGTTCCATGTCATGAATGACCTGGCTTGCCGCTTGCTCGATGCTGACCGTCATCGCGGCGCGACCGTATTTAGAATTGACCAAACCTGCTGCCAATATCTGTCCCAACGGCGAAGCAAGCCTTAGTTCGCGCAGATGCTCCGCGTTAAGGTCGTTGTTCTTTATCCATGTCCATACTTGGCCAAGGGTATATTTGGGGGAGATTCTCGCTGCACTGAGAGTCCAGAACCGCTCAATAATGATCGCAATTGCGACAATTGAGCAAAGGATAATTGGCAGCATTAACCAGCCGCCCGATTTAACTAACTCTACCACTAGGAACCTCCAAAAATGACCGCCGCTACTTTAACATACTCATCGAAGCCCCTGTGAGTGCGAATGTCTAACAATCCTTGTCTTGGAGCCCATGAAGCCGCTTTGACCGTGAATTTTGCCGAAGGTGCCAAAATCGCGGACGCGATTGGCGGTATTGTGTGGGCCTAAGTGGCGCCAAAGCACTGGCTTGCCCCTCTAACTCAAACAGCAATGCCCCCGATAATGCCGTGCTCCAAGCGCACACTCCAAACGAGGCATACAGCGCCGACACTTGCGGGTCTGGGTGCCCAAATTGACTACGATAACCGGCAGAATACACGACCTGCGAGGCCTGCACCGCCGCCACAAACTCAGCGCTAGAGGAGCTCGCGCTGCCATGGTGTGGCGCTATTAATACCGTACTTTGAAGGCGCTCCCCGCTTAGGCTTAACAAAGTCTTTTCGCCGCTGCTCTCAATATCTCCTGTTAGCAAGGCACTGTGCCCTCCTGTATCGACACGCAAGACACAGGAGCTGTCGTTGCCCAGATAGGGAGTGTTAGCCTGGGGCATGAGGAATTCATAGTGCACGCCATCCCACTCCCACGCTTGTCCTGCCCTACAAAAATTGACGTCGAATACGCCCGATGGCGCAGAGCTCACTGTGATCTCGCCTACCGAGATTCCTTTAAGAATAGAGGCCATGCCACCCTGGTGATCGTTATCGCCATGACTGATGACTAAATGGTCAATATGCTGGACACCCAATTGGCGAAGAAAAGGCAGGATCACGCCACTACCTGCATCAAAACTGCCGCTAAAAGCAGGCCCCGTATCAAAAAGCAGCACATGGTTTTTGCTGCGCATTAGCACCGCTAGGCCCTGCCCCACATCCAATACCCATAGCTGCACTCGCCCATCAGGTAAAGAGGTCGATGGCGGCCAAAACAGTGGCAGCAAGAACAACGGCACAAACCCTTTCCCCGGCCACCCTTTTGGCATCAGCAAAAGCACACAGGCCGCGATACTCATCACCGTGACGACAACGCCACCAAAAGCACCCTGCCACACGCCACTATCGCCACTGGCCTCGTTGATGACCATTAAACCGGTTTGCAGCACTGTGACTAAGAAATCGGCAACACCTAATAGCCACGCAGCGAGACTCGGCGCAACGCTTAGCATGCAAGTGGCCAACAGTGCTATTGGCACAATCAAGAGGCTGACCAAGGGAATCGCCACAATATTAGCAACGGGCGATAGAATCGATAATTGCTGTGTCCAAAGCAACAGCGGCGCACTAAGGCCAATGAATACGACCCATTGGGGACGTACCCACCCTCGCCACAAAGCCCTAACCCTAGGGACGACACCAGTCATGTCGCTTTTGCCGTCATGAGCAAGCGTTTGATAGGACCCAAGAGCAAATAACAGTGTGGCCACCGCCGTAAAGCTCAGCCAAAACCCTGCGCCAACCGGGCTCATAGGATTAAGGATCAACACAGCACACATGGCGAGCCAGAAAGAGAACGATCGCGGAAACTCACGCGAGAACAGTTGCGCGCCCATGAAGATGCTCAGCATCACCACCGCGCGTTGTGTAGGAAGCGAAAAACCTGCCAATAAAGCGTAGGCCAAGGCGCCAATGAGGGCGCATAAAGCCCCGACTTGTTGAGCGGCAATATGGTGCAGCAACCGAGGCGAGATTCTTGCCAAACCATTACCAATGCCGAAACACAGCAGAGCCACAAAGCCAACGTGTAAACCGGAGATCACGATAAGATGATTAGTGCCTGTGGCTGAAAACAACGCCCATTGTTCATCACCGATGAGCGAGCGATCTCCCATTATCAACGCCAGAAGGCTACCTGCATTGGGTCTATCCACCATCGCCGCCAATAAAGCCGAGCGCAGACGATACCGCGCACTATCAAGCCATGCGCGGTTCTTCCCTAAAAGCTGATTAAACGGCGTTAAGCGCACATAGCCTTTCGCCGCGAAACCCTGCATCACCAGCCATGCTTCGTAATCGAATCCGCCGGGATTGGCAAAGCCGTGGGGCTGGTTCAAGCGCACACGCCATCGCCATACCTGCCCAGGTTCGATGGGAACATCACCGTAATAGTTCAATAAGATTAGTCGATCAGAAAAGAGACTCTGCGAAGGTTGGCATCGACTGGGCATCAATTCGAAGCAGCTTTGTTGCACCCAGAAGTTGAATTGCTGCGCCCGCGCATGACGCTCCGGCAAGCCCCGAACCTCTCCTGTCACCCAGAAGTCTGCCCCTTCCAAGGCTTGTGGCAACACCGCCGCCATGCGCGTTTGGGCATCGAGTACGCCCCACGCCAAGCCCACAGTCAGCGCCGCTGGCAGTGCTATTCGCAGGGGTCTCTTAAAACAGAGAAATCCTGCGATCAACAACACGCCGAGCAGTGCACCGTTAGGAAGATCGGGTAAGCGAGGAAATTGGCAAACAGCAACGATTGCCAAGCAAAATGCGATCATCCTTGAACGCATGAGGAAGCCTCAATCATCTAATGTACAGATGAGTATAGGCGGTTTACTCGAAGCGTAAGGCTTCGGCCGGTTGCACCCGTGATGCACGGTAGGCTGGGTAAAGCGTGGCGACCACACTTAATAAGAACACACCCACACTGACGCCGATAATATCCGCTGCGCGAATTTGTGAGGGCAAGAAGTCAACGGGATACACTTCCGCGCTTAACAGCTGAATCGAGAAGACGCGCTCTACCATGGCCGCAAAATCTCCGACCGTTAACGAGAAGAAGACTCCAAGAGCCACGCCAATGACGGTGCCGATGAGCCCCACGATGCAGCCTTGGGCCAGAAAGATATTGCCAATGGTGCGCGGGCTAGCGCCCAAGGTGCGCAGGATCGCAATATCCCCATGCTTGTCGCGCACAATCATGACCAAGCTGACCACTAAATTGAAAGCCGCGACGCCCACTAGCAACCACAGCAAAAACCCCACGATGGTGCGAGAGAACTGAATATTCTCGTAGATATTGCCGAATTGTCGTGTCCAAGGTTCGATGGCAAACCCGACCGGCATTTCACTGCCCAAGCTTTGCGCAATGCCGCGGATAGCGAGCAAATTATCGACTTTAAAACGAATGCCCGTGTAGGTATCTCGATAACGATAAAGCGCCTGCGCGTCTTGCAACGAGATAATGGCCATCGCACTATCAAGCTCTAAGGTTCCTACTTTATAGATACCCGCCACAGTGAACTGACGTTGTGTGGGCAGCGCGACCAAAGGGTTTACCGACACGCTCAAGGAATACAGACTGACTTTTTCGCCAATACCCACGCCAAGGTTTTCGGCAAGGGTGGCTCCTAATAAGATATTAAAACGCCCATCAGCCAATGCAGACAAACTGCCGCTATCCATAAAGCGATCGAGTATGGAGATTTTGCTTTCCTGCTCTGGATCTACCCCATTCACCACAATGCCTTTGGCAAAACTTGGTGTCGATAACACGCCAGTGGCCTCGATCAGGGGCGAAGTCGCTAAGACTTCGGGGCTCGCATCCAAGACGGTTTGCACAGATTCCCAACGTGTTTCGCTGACACGCTCCATCGCCTTCACTGTGCCATGAGGCAAGATGCCGAGGATATTTTCTCGCACTTCACGATCAAAGCCATTCATGACGGACAGCACGGTAATCAGAATCGAGATCCCTAACGCCAACCCGCTTATGCTCAACAAGGACATGAAGGAGACTAACTGGCTCCGTCGCCCAACGCTGACATAGCGCATGGCAATGTATAAGGGAAAAAATCGCTCCGCAATCGAAGAAAGCTTTCCTATTCTTGATGCTTCACTCGTCATGTGGCGACGCATCCTGTGTCTCGCTTGCCGCGTCTTCGTGGGTCGATTCGCTAGCGCCGAATACTTCTAGCTTGCCATTTTTGAGCTGCAGTACTCGATCGAGTGAACGGGCAAACTCCTCATCATGAGTCACGACAATAAAACTGGTATCGAACTGCTCATTAAGCTCTTTCATTAGCTTGTGGATGTCTCGTGCCGTGTGTCGGTCCAAGTTGCCCGTAGGCTCATCTAGCAACACGCAGCGCGGTTCTGTGACCAAAGCTCTGGCAATGGCGACACGTTGTCTCTCGCCTCCGGAAAGCTCGGAAGGCTTGTGTTTCAGACGATGTCCTAAGCCTACTCGGTCCAGCATTGCCGCGCCTTTACGGGTCGCCAACGCCACTTCCATTCCCGCAATGAGCAATGGCATGCAAACGTTCTCGAGTGCCGTGAACTCCCCAAGCAAATGGTGAAACTGATACACGAAGCCTAGATTGCGATTACGCATCTGTCCGCGCTGGGCTTCGTTAAGACTGGCCAGATTCATGCCCGCGATCATCACGACACCACTGGTAGGCAAATCTAGCCCGCCCAATAGGTTCAATAATGTGGTTTTACCGGAACCGGAGGCCCCCACAATGGCCACACGCTCGCCTGCGTAGACACGCAAATTGAGGTTCTCTAACACCTGTACTTGCGCAGGGCCTTCGGCATAGACCTTATTCAGATCGATACACTCCAGCATCAACTCCGGCTCTTGCATAAAAGGCGAAACGATTTGGTGTGTCGGCGCGTGCAAATGACTATCGCTCATGTTTATTCATACCTCAGGACTTCGGCCGGTTGAATGCGGGTGGCTCGGTAGGCTGGGTACAGAGTCGCAAGGAAACTCACACTCAACGCGCAGAGACAGATAACCACTACATCTTCACGGTGCAGTTCGGCTCGTAAATAAGAAATCATATAGACATTATTAGGGGATAAAGCGGTATTGAGCATCGACTCGATCCAGCGCATGATCGCGCTAAGGTTTTCGGAGACTAGAACACCCAAGATAGCGCCAAACGCGGTGCCAAAGACCCCCACCGCAGTTCCTTGCGTCACGAAAATGCTCATGATCGTGCCGCGACTTGCGCCCATTGTGCGCAATATGGCGATATCGGCGCTTTTATCCGACACCACCATCACAAGGGTCGACACAATATTAACGGCGCCGATCACGACAATCATTAGCAACATAAATCCCGTTAAAGTTTTTTCTAATCGCAGGGCATCAAACAGGCTGCTTTGGCTTTCACTCCAGCTAGTACTTGAAAGCCCCTGTGCCAGCGCTTGCCCCTCAAGCTGTGCGATTGCGCCATCGGCAATAACGCCTGCATTAAATACATCGTCCACTTGTAGGCGTAGTCTGATCTCTTGAGCACCCGCTGAGGTGCCAAACAGCTTTTGCGCGGACCCCAAACTAATCATGGCGGTATTATTGTTGCCGTAGAAACCGAAATCGGCCCCGCCTATGACTTTAAAACGCATCACCTCGTCCAAGTCACGGTTGATCAAACTATTCAGCGACATGACAGTCACTTCGTCATCTAAATAAATGCCTAAGCGATTAGCCAAGCTAATCCCCAAAATAATGGCGTTCTCATCCTTACCGAGCGTCTCGAGTAAGGCATTAAAACCTGGGCTTTCGACTTGTAGCACTTCCGGCTCAAACTGGGGCGCGACGCCGCGAATCTGAATGAACTCGCCTCCGCCATCAATGCGCAGCCACCCTTCCCCTTCAATAAACGGAGCAGCCCCAATAACGCCAGGGCTTTGACGAAGCTCATCCCGAATGGCATTCCATTGCGGCATGCCGTCAGTGGCTTGCACGCTAGCATGAGGAACTGTTTTGAGGGTTTCGTTACGCATCGTGCTAGTCGAGCCATTAATGACCGATAGCACCACGATCAAGGCCAATACCCCAATAGTGATGCCCAAAGTCGACACGAAAGAGACAAAGGAGACAATCTGGCTTTTTTTACGAGTGCGCGTGTAGCGCAACCCGATGAAGAGAGAAACAGGCTTAAACATTACGCTGCAATATCCTTTGCACTGTTTTAAAACTAATGGGCGCTACAGGCGTAGTCACCTCGTCGGCAATTGCCCGCAGTGATTTACCCTGATCTCTCAGTTGCAGAATTCGTTTCAAGACCTTTTGCTCCATTGGGTTTTCTATCAAGCGTCCATTTGAATGAATCATAAAGCCAAAGGGCCGGCTTCCGCCAAGATAACGTCCTTTGCTGCGTTCATTTTTTTTAACGTTTTTAATGCGCTCTACAGAACGTCTACGCTCTAAACCCGCAAACAATTTCGCCGCCGTCATCATATTCAGCTCAAAAGCGGCATCTGTCACGTCACCGCCTAAGTCGAGAACCTGCAAGGCTACCGACTTGTCATTAAACAGAGTGATCATCGCGCTCGCATCATAGCAGGAGCTAAATGCCCGCTCCAAGGCATAGACCAATACTGTGTCACCCGCCTGCAAACGTGCCAGTAATTTGCTCGCTTCCACCCGTTGTGAAAAATCGGTATGCCAGGCCATGGAATGGTCTACAACGAAATCTTCTAAGGCCCAGTTCTTGTCGACACAATATTGCCGCAGGGCCTGCTGTTCCTGCTCTAGCTGCATATCTAGGTGTTCTGGATTCACGCTATCTTGCCCACTGAGCTCGTACTCAGATGTGCGTAAATAGATATAATTAGCCATGATTGTGCCTCTGCTCGAGCAATGCCACGATAGGATTAGAGTCTACTCTCGGCCACTTCCCATACGCAAGCGCCATCGCCTCTTGTCGCGACTCGGTTTTTGACTTCAAGAGACTCCCCCAATCATTACGGATTTCTAGGATAAACAACTCATCAAATTAATCCGCTGATCTAGCTCACAAATATCGCCAGGTGTTTGAATTAAAAAGTATTTGCTGCTATATTTCACCGGCCTTACATAACGTCGGCGCAAAGCTTTCGAGCCCTACCCTCAGACGTTAAGATTTTCTGACCAACTGACTACTTCAACAAAGACACTTTGGACAGTTGGGCTTCCGGTGAGCACAGTTCTAGCATCGTCTACGAACCGCTCAAATCCAGACAGAAATCGCTTGCCAGTGCGCACGCTTAGCGCAGCAAGCGGATTGAACATGTGATTTGCATAAGATCAGCGAAGACATGGCAAAGTTTTTAAGAAAGACAAGAGCAAAAAGAACAACACTACAATCAGTGTTGAAAATATACGGAGCGTCGGCCTACCCGCCCTCGCGAAAGATAGTAAATACAGCCAGATAAATTCGGGCCGTATCAAATTCAAAAAATCACTGCCGAGCGATAATCGCTAAGGGCTATGATTTAGAGCAGGATTACATAAATCGACTTTCCTGCAGTGTCCGGCCAATCGCCTCACACTGACAGCGCAACGCAGCAATACTGCGTGAAGTATATGAGTCTTATGGTTTTGGTTATCGGATTTTCAGTTCCCGAAACACCTGGTAGAGCAATGAAGTTTATGTGCCACCATGGTTCTTTCGACAAGAAAGCTAATCCGCTTTCAGTGAGTCACTGCCCGCAGGTTTGATGCATCCCGGGTTTACATTTCTGGCACAACAGAAAAGTGAACCTTACAATGAAGAGAATGTTAATCAATGCAACTCAAGAAGAAGAGTTGCGCGTTGCCCTAGTCGATGGTCAGCGTCTTTACGATCTCGATATCGAGAACCGTACCAGAGTCCAGAAAAAAGCCAGTATCTACAAAGGACGCATCACTCGCGTCGAACCAAGTCTTGAAGCCGCCTTTGTCGATTTCGGCGCCGAGCGTCACGGCTTCCTTCCTCTAAAAGAGATCTCCCCACAATATTTCAATAAGCGTGGCGGCGACGGTGGTCGCGTCAACATCAAAGACGTTGTAGCCGAAGGCACAGAAGTCATTGTACAAGTTGAAAAAGAAGAACGTGGAAACAAAGGCGCTGCACTGACTACCTATGTCAGCCTAGCCGGTCGTTACTTAGTATTAATGCCGAACAATCCTCGTGCTGGCGGAATCTCTCGCCGCATCGAAGGTGATGAGCGCTCTGAAATTCGTGAAGCGCTTGCTGGCCTGAACATTCCTGATGGCATGGGAATGATCGTGCGTACCGCCGGTGTCGGTAAGCAACAACAAGAACTACAGTGGGATTTAGACTACCTACTCGCTCTGTGGCAGTCGATTACTGATGCCTCTACACAGAAGCCTGCCCCATTCCTGATTTACCAAGAAAGCAACGTCATCATCCGGACTATTCGTGATTACCTACGCCAAGACATCGGCGAAGTATTGTTCGACACGCAAGAGTCTTATGACGAAGCTTTGAACTTTGTGCGCCAAGTAATGCCGCATTACGAAGCCCGCATCAAGCTTTACCAAGAGACACTGCCTCTATTCAATCGCTATCAGATTGAAGGTCAAATCGAGACAGCATTTCAACGTGAAGTGAAACTGCCTTCTGGTGGCTCTATCGTAATCGACCCTACCGAAGCCTTAGTGTCTATCGACATTAACTCTTCGCGTGCGACGCGCGGTTCCGACATCGAAGAAACAGCATTGAACACCAACCTTGAAGCGGCCGACGAAATTGCACGTCAATTACGTCTTCGCGATATGGGTGGTTTGATCGTGATCGATTTCATCGACATGAGCGCTGCACGTAATCAAAAAGAAGTCGAAAACAGAATGCGCGATGCTCTAGAAGCTGACCGTGCTCGTGTACAAGTGGGTCGCATCTCCCGCTTTGGACTTCTTGAAATGTCACGTCAACGTCTGCGCCCTTCTCTTGAAGAGACCAGCACGATTGTTTGCCCACGTTGCAGCGGCCAAGGCGCCATTCGTGACGTTAAATCTCAAGCACTCTCTATCTTGCGTATTCTGCAAGAAGAAGCGAATAAGCGTAAGAGCGCAGAGGTACGTGCCATCGTTCCTATCGCTGTTGCCTCTTATTTGTTGAACGAAAAGCGTGCAGCCGTTGCCGCAATCGAAGCACAAAGCAGCACGAAGTTAGTCATTGTTGCAAACGCTGAGCTAGAAACACCGCATTACGAAATTCAAGGTGTGGCGCAGAATGACGGCACAAGCACAGTGAGTTATGAAATCGAGATCCATCCTGAGGTCCCGGAGAATAACCACCGTCACCAGCACTCTAAGCCAACGCCAACTGCTCCACAGGCGGCCGCTGTACAAGCACCAACATTGTCGCATCCCCCTGCTCCAGTGCCGGTGGCAAAAGAGGAAAAAGGCTTCTTTTCAAAGCTAGTCGAATCGTTATTTGGCAGCAAAGAAGAAGAGGAAGTAAAACCTAAGCCAAGACCAGAGCGCAATAACCGCAACACGCGTGGTCGCAACGAACCTCGTCGTGGTGGCAAGCAGTCTAGCCGTCGCGATAATGAATCACGACCAGAGGGCAAAGCCGCTGAAACAGCCGACAACAGCTCAACGACGCAACGTGAAGGCGGTCAAGGCCGTAAACGCGGTGGACGTGGACGCAACGCCGATTCAGCGAACCGAGAAGATCGCAACAATCCTCGTCGTGACGAAAAACGCGAACCGCGTGAACCACGTGAACCGCGCACGGAAGAAACCACTGAGCAGAACAGTGAAGAAACTCGTGGCACAGCACGCAGAAGCGGCAACCGTCGCCCACGCAATACTAACCAGCGTCGTCGCGGTCCACGTCCTGAAGAGCAAGCAGCTGAAAATGCTGAAGCAAGCACAGACGTAGAACAAGTCAACACGGATGTAGTGGCAGCAGCAACGCCAGCACCAGCACCAGCACCAGAAAAAGGCAATGCCGCTCCAACTCAACCGCAAGCAACAGAGCAAGAAAGCACTGATGTAAACGGCAACGTAGCGCAAGGCAATGAAGAGACGGCTGCTCCTAAGCCACGTCGAAACAGACGCCCTTCTGAGCGCCGTCGTGGACGCGGTCGCAATGGCAATGCTGCAGAGAACGCAGAAGGTTCTGCTAACAATGAAGCAAGTGATTCACAGCCTAAAGATGCTGACGCTAATGTGGTTGCTGATAAAGCAGACAACGCTAAGAATAGCGATGCGACGCCTAAAGCTTCGAAGCCAAGCCCTGTTGCTGAAAAAGAAGCACCGCAGGATTCTGCTAAACAAGCAGAGACTCCTGCTCCAGAAAAAACGGCTGTAGCGGCATCTGAGCCAGCAGTTGAAAAAACCGAAGCAGCACCGAAAAAAGCGGCTAGACCTGCAGCAGCAAAACCAGCTGCAGCTCCCGCTTCTGAAGTGAAAGAGCCAACGCCAGAAGTCAGCGTTAAGGCTGCCCCGGCTAAAACTGTAAAGCCTGAGCCTGCACCTGTTGCAGCTCCTGCTAAAGCAGAGCCTGTCGCTAAAGCAGAACCTGCCGCAAAAGAAGCGCCAGTCGCTGCAGGAGGCCGAGCGCCGAATGATCCACGTGAGATCAAACGTCGTCGCTTAGCTGCCGAAGCGGCTGCTGCAAAAAGCTCTGACTCAGCTGAGTAAGAGCCAATAAAAAAGGCCCCGCGACTTTCGAGTCACGGGGCCTTTTTTTATGCCTGGTGTTTACGCTTAATTAAGCATAAACACCTAGCGAGTAGAAATTATAATTTCTCTGCAAGCTCAGGAAGCACCTTGAACAAATCATCCACCAAACCGTAATCGGCTACTTGGAATATTGGCGCTTCTTCATCTTTGTTAATCGCTACAATCACTTTACTATCTTTCATACCCGCAAGATGCTGGATGGCTCCAGAGATCCCTACGGCGATATAAAGGTCAGGCGCAACGATCTTACCTGTCTGCCCTACTTGCATGTCATTAGGCACATAGCCGGCATCGACAGCCGCTCGTGATGCACCAATAGCTGCACCAAGTTTATCAGCGACCTTCTCAATCAAGGCGAAATTCTCACCGTTCTGCATTCCGCGACCACCGGAGATCACGATAGACGCTGCCGTGAGTTCTGGACGCTCAGATTGAGACAACTGCTCACTGACAAAGCTCGAGAGATCTTGTGACTTCACAATATCAAGCGCTTCGATAGGCGCACTATTGCCAGTCGCTTCACACTCTTCAAAAGCCGTACTGCGCACAGTAATGACTTTAATATTGTCGCTAGATTGAACTGTCGCCAAGGCGTTGCCTGCATAGATAGGACGAACAAACGTATCTGCACTCTTCACTTCTATGATGTCAGACACTTGTGCCACATCTAATAACGCAGCAACACGAGGCATCAGGTTCTTGCCCGTTGTCGTAGCTGCCGCTAGCAAATGGCTATACGCTGGTGCGATCTCAGCAATCAATGCGCCAACGCTCTCAGGCAACTGATGCCCATACACTTCGTTATCAGCTACTAATACTTTACTCACGCCTGGAATCGCGGCGGCAGCAGTCGCTGCAGCGCCACATTGGCTTCCGGCGATCAGAATGACAAGCTCTTGCCCTAATGCCTGTGCAGCCGTCACTGTGCTCAGTGTGGCTGGCTTTAATGCTGCATTATCGTGTTCTGCAATAACTAAAACGCTCATGAAATACCCTTCTTCTTGATGCCAAATAGAAACGAGCCTAGTGTGATTAGATCACCTTAGCTTCGGACTTGAGTTTGCTGATCAATTCATCAACGTCAGCGACCTTGATTCCCGCAGAACGAGCAGGAGGTGCATCAACACTCAATGTCTTCAATCCTGAGCTCACATCAACGCCTAATGCCTCTGGAGTCACCGTTTCGATCGGCTTCTTTTTCGCTTTCATAATATTCGGCAATGAAGCATAGCGAGGCTCGTTCAGACGTAAATCTGTTGAGATGACCGCAGGCAAGCTCAACAATACTGTCTGCTCTCCGCCATCGATCTCTCTTACGACTTTAAGTTTGCCATCGGCCAACTCGACGCCACAGGCAAATGTGCCTTGGGGCATATTCGTAATCGCGGCCAACATCTGCGCCACTTGGTTGTTGTCAGAATCAATAGACTGCTTGCCTAGCAAGACCAAGTCGATCCCTTCTTTCTCAACAATGCTTTTTAGTAGCTTCGCTACCGCCAGTGGTTGTAAACCTTCTTCGGTCTCAACATGGATACCGCGGTCAGCGCCTAGCGCTAATGAGGTGCGAATTTGCTCTTGGCACGCTTTCTCGCCGATTGAGACAACAATGATCTCTTCAGCCTGCCCTTTCTCTTTAATACGAATCGCTTCTTCTACCGCAATTTCGCAGAATGGATTGATTGCCATTTTGGCATTAGCCAGCTCGACGCCGCTGTTATCTGCCTTAACACGAACTTTAACGTTCGCATCGACAACACGTTTGACTGCCACAAGAATCTTCATGGATTCTCCACTGTGTTATGTGAAATTAATTGAGTGTGCGAATGCGCGCTTTGATTTGAGAAATCCTTTTGCCAAATCACGCGGGAATGCCCCGAAAAGAGGGCAATAATGCCGATTTTATGGCAATTCGTCAATATTACCGTGCCCCATTGCCCTATTTTTGCCTAGTAACGCACAGCCTAATTGACACGTTATTGTCGTAAATCAATGCTTCATTTTTTCGTTTAGCCGCCGATACTAATCTTATGAAATGGTTCTATGCGAACCAGTATCTCTATTCACTCGGGTCATCATTATGCGTAGCGTCTTGTCTAAATTGCTCATTATCAACCTGATCGCGCTAGCACTTAGTGCCTGTGGCTTTGTCACAGGGCCTGTCACACAAGGGGTCGCCTACGCTGGCAAAGGCGCCGTCATGGGCGTGGATACGGGAATGGTCTACGGCAAGGTCGCCGTGAAGAAAACGAAAGATACGGTTGAATATGTGCGCGAAGAAGCTGTGACAGGCTTTAAACCTGTTTCTCGCGACTCCGCATCACAGGACAGCCTGCGACCTCATTAAGTCGCCCCTAAGTCAAATTGAGCGCCAGCACTGTATAAGACTAAGTGCTCCTTGCCCTCAATAATCTCTAACTCTGCACACTCTACTAACTGGTAGAACACATTGCGTGAGATTAGAGCCTCTAAGCCATCACGGACGACCAATACTGGATGCGGAGCACCGTTTATAGTCTCTATGCGCAATGGGTGGCTAGCATCAGCTACAACCGTTTCAGCCGTATTCAAGGTAAAGCGCAATTGTCTTTGCCGCCCCTCCCCTTCGATGTCGACTAGCGCTGCCACAAAGGGGCAATCATCGACTTGAATCCCTACCCGTTCCGCAGGCGTCACCAAAGAGAAACTGCCATCGGTTTCTCGGCGCAGTACCGAGGCAAACAACTGCATCAATGCCGGACGGCGAATGAGATCACCATTATGGTACCAACGCCCATCGCGCGCGATGCGAATATCGATCTCGCCGCAATAAGGGGGGTTCCATTGGTGTACGGGTGCTGGGCCTTTGAACTGACCAAGGCTACTGAGGAGGTTTTCCGCGTTAACGCGATTGTCCTGCATCATGAAAGGCCATCCGTAAGCGGGTCATTAGAAGCAAAAGTGCTACTAGTTACGGTATCAGAGAACTGACATAACGGCCAACTGCGCCTGCTAATAAACGCTGCGGATTTTCTTCGTACAAGCCGAGAATCCCTGCACGAGTCTCAATAGAGACGACATCAAGAATTCGACCACTAGTGGAATCGAGCAAGGTTAACTGCAGGCGCGCTCGATCAAGCCCAAAGGAGGATCCCATGTTGTCGGCTTTACGATAACGCAAGGCATCGGCAATTTCTGACCATGTTCCGACGGTGTCTTCCCATACGTAAATTCTAGGATAAACCACAAAATCAATACGATAATCTAGAGCACTTTGCCTAGCCGCGAAGAGGGTTTCGGCCTGTGTGGCGCGCATGACACGAGGAAACTTACGGCTAATTTCATTGCTCACAAGATCGGCAACTTGGTCCTCGACAAGAGGGCCTGGATCGCCAACAACGGCTAGGGCTTTATCACTGCTTAGCACGGCGGAATCCATATCGGACAAGCCACTCAACGCCACATAGAAACTCGTGTCTTGCGCTAAAACCCAATTACCATTGCGCTGCACTTGGTGGTCCGGAATAAGGCCCGACGCACCCGTCATCGACACCCCTTGATTATAAAGATGGTGGACATGTCCGCAGGCACTTAATGCCAAAACACTCAAGAAGAAACACACGCGCATCATCATGACGCTCACCCTCAGCTATGCAGTCCAGTCGGCAAGGTTTCGCCGCTTTTGTGCTGGAAAATTCCAATTAATGAAGTAATTGCAACTAGCTTGCCAAGTCGGCATGAATCGCAAAGCAGGAGTCACTATTAGAGGGGAAACGCTACATATCTCTGACGCGAGAACAGCGTCGGCAGCGATACACGTGATCCGTGCCCGTGAGCACCATTATTTGTGGTGGCCAGGTGCACTTACACAATAAATAACCCATTTTCTGGGCCATTTCGATTTCTTTTAAACGCTCGCTAACACTGTCGGAGCCGCGCAACTCAGGTTCAGGACGGTGCACAATATTAGTGAGCTTGGGTACGAGCTTAACGGGTTTCTCATTACTCGGCTTCACCGTCTCGGGCGCCACAACAGACGCCTCTGGCACGCTAGGCGTTACCACGGGATTCGCGTTTAAACTCTCTTCAAATGCTTGCTCTTGAGTAGACTCAACAACGAGTTCCGGCACAATCAGCGCTTCGGTCTCTTCGACCTTATCGGTCAATGTCGGTGCTGTTTTCGATAATAGAGGTTCCTGACTGCTGAGCTCAATCGACTCGATTTCATAGTCGTCAGCACGGCGCGACTGTCGAGCCTCCTCTCCTGACTTAGCGTTATCGGTAGGATGGGCCGGAAACGGCTCGTCATCCCAACCTGACTCTTCTAAAAATGCCTGTAATTCACTGAGGTTCATTGTTTGAAACTCTTGCTTAAGTCGGGATCTAAGTCATAAGGCCGCACGCGATTAAGAACCACTCTTGGGCTCGCGACCCCTTCACTCTCTAAGCGCGATAGTTCCACTGAAATCGTTTCAGCTTTGCTCGTATTAGCTTCCACTACATACAAAATATCGGAGCATAGTCGTGCAAGCACTAAGGTATCACTGACATCACCAAGCGCTGGGGCATCAATAATAATGGTATCAAAACGTCGCTCTAGCATTTCTAACACACGATGAAAGCGTTTGCTAGATAACAGCTGTTCGGGATTAGGAGGCAACACACCAGAGGGAATCGCATAGATGTTTTTGCCAGCAATCTGATGTACGCAATCACGCATTTGCGCAGCACCTGCAATTAAATGGGATAACCCTGGAGCTCGCTCTGACAAACCAACAAAACGGTTTTCCGTACGCATATCCGCATTGATCAATAGTACTTTTTCAGACTTACCCATGGCAAACGCTAGGTTCATCGCGATCGACGAGACCCCTTCGCCTTGCTTAGTCGATGTCAGTAACACGACTCTGCCACGCGGGAACTGCTCTAGTGGATCATGCGTTGGCCGCGCCATGTGTAATCGTGCACGCAAGATACCAATATAATGCGCGTACTCTCGATCGCTTAAGAATTGGGCAGGTTCGCTTAAATTTAAGGCAGGCAATACGCCAATACAACACTGCCCAAGCATCGTCTCGACGTCTTGTTTAAACTCTACAACGTCACGACGCTGAAAGCGCATAGTAAGAACGAACGCTGGCACTGCTACCGCACTGAGGTAGCCAAGAATAATCCACCAAGGCTCAACCTGCTCTATCGGTAATCGAGGCAGATCCGCCTCTTTCATCATTTTCGCAGAAATGAGATTTTGCAGAGATTCATCATAGCTTTTGATCAATTGATTCATTAAGCCTGTCTCTAATGACGAGGCAGAGCCAGCATTGCTTCTTTGTAGTTGCTGGCGCAATTGCTCAACACTGGTTGGTCCATTCACTGGCGTCAACACTTCTGCCGCTAAGACATCGGGCACTCGATCGCCGACATCGTTTGTTCCCGGCAGTGGCGCTAAAGTGACGCTTTCTAGCTTAACGATTAATTGCTCGGCGGCTCTTCTGATCTGTTCGAGTTCCGCGCTTTGCGTATAGTCGACATACGCCTGGGCCACGGCATTAGCCCCCATCTGCGCATTGAGTGGATCAGCCGCTTGAAAGCGAATAGAAAGGAGGTAAGTTTGCGGGATTACCTCGACATGTAAGTCAAAGCGGTAATCTCCAGCGACTGTTGCTGAGGAGACAATTTCTTTCTGCGTGTTCATCAACACCGCAATCTCAGTGCCATCAGCCGCGAGACCAATACCTGAGTTGCCGGTCTGAACCTCAAGCATCGCTTGCGATTCAAATGTCGGATCAGCAAACAAACTGTAGAGAGCAACAATGAGTGCAACAGGTAGGCCAGCCAACATAATTGCACGCGAATGTGCGCGAAGCGGCCACCACCACTTTGGTTTTTGCTCTACACTTTGCAAATTGTTAGCGTTATCACTCACTAAAAAGAGCGCTCCATTGTTATAAACAATACGACAATTTCAGGTAATTTTGAATTGAGAATTATACAGCAAGCAACTGGAATAATTGATAAAACTATCGTTTTATTTTTTATCAAAGCAAAACCACTACATTGGGGAGTCTCTTGTTGTTACTCTTCCATTCATGTTATATCGACCGGTCTGCGCAGGCCTTGAACACTATTTTCGCTACAGGTACCTATTTTGTCGAAATCCGATCATTCTTTATTTCTGTCCTTGCTGCGCGATGAAACGCCTATGCTCGATGTCCGTGCCCCTATTGAGTTTACGAAAGGAGCATTTCCGCACGCTCATAACATTCCTCTATTGGAAGATAGCGAACGCAGCGCAGTAGGCACGATATACAAACGCTCCGGTCAAGAAGCCGCAATAGCGCTTGGGAATCAATTAGTAACAGGGGACACAAAAAATGCACGACTAGAGGCCTGGGCTACGTGGCTCAAGCAAAACCCAAGCGCATGGTTGTACTGTTTTCGCGGTGGACTTCGCTCCAACACAGTGAAAACATGGTTAGCCCAAGCGGGAGTGGACTGCCCTCTAGTGCCCGGCGGCTACAAAGCGATGCGCCAGTTTTTAATTGAAACGATCGATAACGCGAGCCAAACACACCCCTTCGTAATCATCGCAGGCCCTACCGGTTCGGGCAAGACTCACCTGCTCAATGCTCTTGAATGCTCTTTAGATCTAGAGGGTTTTGCGCACCATCGAGGCTCAGCTTTTGGCAATCAATTGGGCGGACAACCTAGCCAAATTAATTTTGAAAATACGCTCGCCATTCGATTACTGAAATTGCAAAAGTATGCAGGTCAACGCCTGTTTATTGAAGATGAGAGCCAAGCGATCGGTTCACTATCGGTGCCCACCCACATGCACAGTGCCATGAAACAAGCCCCCATCGCCTTGATCGAGGAAGGCAGCGCCTTTCGCACTCAAACCATTCTTAACGATTATATTTGCGATAATTTACAGCAGTTTGAAAAGGCCGATCCAGAACAAGCCTTCGAGAATTTTTCGCAATACTTACGTGCCGCTTTAGCGAAAATACAGAGACGGCTCGGAGGGGAGCGTTATACGCAAATCAATGCGTTGATGGATGATGCTTTACAGGCTCAAGCGCACGACGGCAGCACAGAATCACACGCGCTTTGGATCGAGAGGCTACTAGCGGATTACTACGATCCCATGTACAGCTATCAATTGAGCAAACGCGGCGAACGCATCATGTTCAGAGGTAATTCAGAGGAGTTTCTCGCTTGGGCTGCCACGCAAACGTGAAGCGACTCACTTAGGTGTTTTCTACTGCGTAAATGCCTGGTGCATTGCGCAGATAGCCCTTGTAATCCATACCGTAACCAAACAAATATCGATCGGGCGCTTCTAGCCCGGTGACATCAGCGCGCAAAAGCGCCTTATGGCGTCGATCGTGATTTTTATCGATCAACACGGCGCTATAGACCTTAAGCGCGCCCTGCTCTAAACAATACTCGCGAATCTTCACTAAGGTGTCGCCTTCATCGAGAATGTCATCCACGATCAAGACCGTGCGGCCCAACAGCGGAATAGTAGGCTCGACTTTCCACTGCAATTCACCGCCGCTAAGCTTTTCGCGATAGCGACTGGCATGCAGATAATCTACCTGCAAAGGGAAATGCAGCTGCGTGAGCAGTTCTCCTGCCACCACCAAAGCACCGTTCATGACGGATAAATAAATAGGATTGGTATCGGCTAACTGCGCACTAAGCTCTTGCGCCATGCGAGCAATGGCCTCTTGTACCTGCGCACGAGTGAACAGACAATCAGCATTTTTCATCACATTGTTTACTTCATTTAACACCGCTATCTCCCATCATAGTATCGACGATAGCTTTTGCCTGCGCCCAACGCTCAGACCCCATCAACGCCTCGCGCTGCCATGTTTTACGGGCAAGCATACGAGCGATACGGGGATTAGCAGGCTGCCCTATCGCCTCTAAATGCACCTTTGCGGCTAATGCCAGCTCTGGATCATTACAGACCAAGATCATGTCGCAACCTGCCGTTAAGGCCGCCTCAACGCGCTCTTCGATGTTCCCCGCAGCGGCAGCACCGGCCATCGCAAGGTCATCACTGAAAATCACCCCATCAAATTGCAGTTCTCCGCGTAAGACCTCTTGCAACCAATAGGCGGAAAAACCCGCGCAATGAGGATCAACTTGCGAATAAATAACATGCGCCGGCATCACCGCATCAAGATGTGCCTTGCTGAGGGTAAAAGCCGCTAAGTCGAAAGCTTCGATCTCGGCAAAGCTACGGGTATCAATAGGCAAGGCTATATGGCTGTCGGCCTCGACACTGCCATGCCCAGGGAAGTGTTTGCCCGTCGTCGCCATTCCGGCCTCATGCATCCCTTTCATGAAAGCATTGGCCAACGCGGAGACTTGCTCGGGCGTGTCACCAAAGGCTCGATTGCCAATCACACCGCTGCGGCCAGTATTGATATCCAACACCGGCGCAAAACTCATATCAATGCCAGCGCTTAGCACCTCGGCCGCCATGAGCCAACCAACGCTTTGCGCCTGCTGGAGTGTTAACGCTCGGTCTTGGTCCCATTGCTTCACAAAGGCGTTCATAGGAGGCAACACGGTGTAGCTGTCTTTCAATCTTTGTACCCGCCCGCCCTCTTGATCCACGGCAATCAACATATTGGGATTGCACGCTTTGATCTGTGCGCATAGGGCTCGAACTTGTTCGGGAGATTCATAGTTGCGCGCAAAAAGAATGACTCCGCCCACAACAGGGCTTTGGAGTAAGTCGCGCTCTTGCTCTGACAAGCTTGTGGATAATAAATCTAACATGAGAACCCCGAGAGCGGGGCCAGATGTTGCGCTTTGGGAATGCTCAGAGTGTGGCATGGTCATGTTTATAGAGGCCTCCAAGGCCAACGCGCGTAGAAGTGGTCAGTGCCCATAATTTATAGGGGGCCAAATTATCCCAAATAGGGGGAAAGCGAGTAAAGCACTTGTTATTGACGAATGACTGTATATACTTACAGCTACTTATTTTCCATGAAGGCGGTGATTGCATGATCAAACTCACACCTCGTCAGGCCGAAATACTTGCGTTTATCAAAGATTATCAGCAAGAAACCGGCTTTCCTCCGACGCGTTCCGAAATCGCCAAGAAAATGGGTTTTAAATCCCCTAATGCGGCGGAAGAACATCTGCGCGCACTTGAGCGTAAACAAGCGATTCAAATGGTGCCTGGCACCTCTCGTGGGATAAGACTCCCTACTCCAGAGCACGTAGGCTTGCCTATCGTCGGTCAAGTCGCCGCCGGCAATCCAATTCTAGCCGTGGAGAGCATCGACGATTATTGCGATATCCCCCCGAGCTTTTTCAAACCATCTGCTGATTTTTTGCTGACCGTAAAAGGCAATAGCATGATCAATATCGGCATCAACGATGGGGATTTATTGGCGGTCCACAAAACTAACACAGCCGTAGATGGCGACATCGTAGTGGCGCGTATCGATGACGATGTCACTGTTAAGCGCTTGTTACGTGGAAGCAGCAAGCATCTGCTACAGCTCATTGCGGAGAACGATGATTTCTCCCCTATCGAAGTCGATTTGCGCGAGCAAAGTTTCGAGATCGAAGGCATTAGCGTTGGCGTTATACGCCGCGGACTCTAAATAAAAAAAAGCGCAGAAGAGCAACTCTTCTGCGCTTTTTAAGAGCCTTTACGCCCTTCTCTAATCGTTCACTACCCACTTGCCATTCTTATAGTACGCCTTCCATCCTGTGGCTTTGCCGTCCTCTTCTGTAAGCACGTATTGTTCAGCCGTCTTACGGCTATAACGCACAACAGTAGGATTGCCATCACCATCTTTAACAGGTGCGCTCATCAAGAAATTGTACTTAGGATCAATCTCATCTTTATGGGGCAATAGTTCCGATACTAACGGCGCACGCGTTTCCCGATTCTTGGGGAATTTGCTCGCCGCTAAGAACAAGCCTGCAGCGCCATCGCGAAGCACATAGTGATCTTCCACTTTGACGCATTGCAGCTCTGGCATTGGCACTGGAGGCATCTTGGGAGGTGCGGCCTGCCCACTGCGCAATAGTTTGCGAGTGTTTTTGCACTCTTCATTCGTACAACCAAAGTACTTACCGAAACGGCCAGACTTGAGCTGCATGTCAGCGCTACATTTATCACACTCGATCACAGGGCCTTCGTAGCCACGAATCTTGTAGTTACCATCTTCGACTTCATACCCTGAACAATCTGGGTTGTTACCGCATATATGTAACTTGCGCTTCTCATCAATCAGATAGCTGTCCATCGCTGAATTACACTTCACACAGCGTTTGCGCTGGCGCAGTAATACGTTTTCAGCTTCTTCGGCTTCATCCGCGTCGTCAGTACTGATCGCCTCCTCACCTGGAGTGAGGTTGATCGTCGATTTGCAACGCTCTTTAGGAGGCAAGGAATAACCGGAACACCCGAGGAACACACCCGTTGAAGCCGTTCGGATCTGCATTGGACGATTGCACTTCGGACAAGGAATATCCGTATCGGTTGGGTTATTAAGGCGCATGCCTTTATCACCGTCTTCCGAGGCGTTGGACAACTGCTCGCTAAAGCCTTTGTAGAAGTTATCGAGTACTTTTTTCCACTCGAAACGTCCTGTTGCTACTCCATCCAAGTTGTCTTCCATCTTGGCCGTGAAGTCGTAATCCATCAAATCGGAGAAGCTCTCTGTAAGACGCTCAGCGACAATATCGCCCATCTTCTGAGCATAGAACCGACGGCTCTCTACTTTGACGTAGCCGCGCTCCTGGATCGTAGAAATGATCGCCGCATAGGTAGAGGGACGACCAATACCGCGTTTCTCCAGTTCTTTGACCAAGCTCGCTTCCGTAAATCGAGGCGAAGGCTTCGTGAAATGTTGAGAAGGGTCTAGTTTTTCGAGCTTGAGTGTTTCACCCACTTCAACGCTAGGCAAAACGACATCTTCTTCTTTGCTAGTGAGCACGCGCATATAGCCATCAAACTTCATGATGCGGCCTTTCGTGCGTAATTCGAACTCACCGGCTTTAACCGTGATAGAGCTACTCAAATACTGCGCAGGTGGCATCTGTGACGCGACAAAATGCTGCCAAATCAGCGCATACAAGCGCTCAGCATCACGTTCCATCTTATCTAAGTTCGTCGCCGATATTTTGACATCAGTAGGACGAATCGCTTCGTGAGCCTCCTGTGCCCCCTCTCTCGCACTGTAGCGAAGTGGGCTATCTGGCAGATACTCGTTACCAAACTGCGACTCAATATAATCACGGCACATGGCCAAAGCGTCATCACTCAAATGCGTCGAATCCGTTCGCATATAAGTGATATAGCCGGCTTCATAAAGCCTTTGAGCCAAGGTCATAGTCTTTTTCACACCAAAACCAAGACGGGTACTGGCCGCTTGCTGAAGCGTGGACGTAATCAATGGCGCTTTGGGTTTTGACGAAGTAGGTTTGTCTTCCCGCTTAGCGACCTCGTAATCGGCGCCCTGCAAAGCCTCAAGTGCCGAATCGGCCCCTGTTTTATCTGTCGGACGGAAGTTCTCTCCGCGTAGTTTCGCCACTTGAAAACGCAACTCGGCTTTCTTTGCTGTGTTCAGATCAGCGTATATTTCCCAATACTCATCAGGGATAAAGGCGCGGATTTCGCGTTCACGCTCGACAATCAAACGCACAGCCACAGACTGCACTCGCCCTGCAGACAAGCCTCGTGCAACCTTCGCCCAAAGCAATGGCGACACCATGAAGCCAACGACACGGTCGAGGAATCGACGCGCCTGCTGTGCTTGCACATACTTCATGTCTAGATCACCAGGCTTGGCGAAAGCTTCATTGATCGCTTTCTTAGTGATCTCGTTAAAGACAACGCGCTTATAGCGACTCTCATCACCGCCAATGGCTTCTTTCAAATGCCAAGCAATAGCCTCTCCCTCACGGTCAAGGTCGGTCGCGAGATAGATAGTGTCAGCATCTTTAGCTAGTTTACGAAGATCAGCCACCACCTTTTCTTTGCCAGGCAAAATCTCATACTTGGCTTTCCAACCATGCTCAGGGTCTACACCCATACGCGCAATCAACTGCGCTTTCGCTTTGGTTTTCTTGTGGATTACTTTGGCTTCGGGACTGAGTTTTCGCGTAATCGCAGCGGCTTTTGCGCGCTCTTTAGGGTCGACAGCCTGCCCGTTACCACTAGTGGGTAAGTCTCGGATGTGTCCAACGCTTGATTTGACGACAAACTCTTTGCCTAGGTATTTATTTATAGTTTTCGCTTTGGCGGGCGACTCGACTATCACCAACGATTTACTCATTGTTTTGAACGGTTCCTGATGCAACAGCTGATCGTGAAAACCTCAAATATCGAGCTATTGCTCACTAGTAGAGGCCTAAGAAGCCGACATATATAAGGGCTGAAAGAGCGAGGGTCAAGCGTTACTTCAAATTAGTGTCATGAATTTCACTTCTAGCAAGGGCTTAAAAATTTACAATTTGACAGTCAACGACAGGGAATTCTGAGGGGGCAAAGAGGCCGCGCCACACAGGGTGGCGCGCACTTTAAAGCGACTACTAATCAATTTTGACTTCGTGAATCCAGCCATTGTCGTCAGCAAGTTCGCCACGCTGAATGCCCACAAGCAGGTCGTACACTTTCTGCATGACGGGCCCAACTGATTCACCGTTGTCATGGAAAGTGTGCCACTGGCCATCGACGTAAATCTTGCCAACCGGCGACAATACCGCCGCTGTGCCGCAAGCAGCGACCTCTTCAAAGTCAGCAATCTCTTTACGCAGATCAACAGGACGATCTTCAATCACTCGATCTAAATGCTGTTCAGCAAGTGTCATGATTGAGCGACGAGTCACGCTAGGAAGAATCGCATTAGACTTAGGCGTGACAAATCGACCGCCTTTCATCGCGATGATGATGTTGGCCGATCCTGCTTCATCTATATAAGTATGTTTAGCCGAGTCCAAGTACAGCGCTTCATTGGCACCAAGGTCATGGGCCTTCTTCGTGGCGAGTAAGCCGCCCGCGTAGTTCGCGCCCACCTTAAAGGCACCCGTGCCAGCCGGGGCTGCTCGGTCGTAGTCGGAAACAGCAAGCGAAATCAACGCCAAACCTGCGCTTTGGTAATAAGGCCCTACAGGAGAGACAAACACGCGGAACTCAAAAGCACTGGCTGTCCTTAACCCAAGGTTCTCGCCAACGCCGATCAACATAGGACGAATGTATAGTGATGCTCCAGAACCATAAGGAGGAATCCAAGCGTAATTCGCTCGCACCGCCTCTTCGACGCCACGCATAAAGAGCTCGTAAGGCACCTCAGGCATCATCAGACGCCCAGCGGCTTCATTCATGCGCTCGCTATTAAGCTTAGGCCGAAACAACAAGACGCGACCATCTGGGGCTGTTTGCGCTTTCATTCCTTCAAAGCATTGCTGAGCGTAATGCAGTGCTGGTGCACCTTCGTGCACTGAAATCATCGGAGAATCTAGAAGCTCACCATGAGACCAGACACCATCACGGTAGGTCGCACTGAAACGAGAGTCCGTTTGCCGATACTTAAAACCTAGATCAGCCCAATTGAGATCTTTCTTTACCCTAGACGTTGTCACTTAGATTACCTATACAGAGCCTTAATGTCGTTTTTAACTACTATACAATGCGAATTCCATTGGCCGCGTATTATGGGCGAAGTACAGTCGGAGGTCTATGGGCGCAACATTGTCGCTGTTTGCAGAAAACCAATAGCTATAATGGCTCACTAGGCTACAATAGGTTCAATTAAGCAAAGAGCAATAAGCCAGAGACTTAGATGACAGACCAGCACATTCTGCTAGCGAGACAACCCATTTTCGACACCGACGTTAAAGTGCAAGCGTACGAACTCCTGTTTCGTTCGGACAACACTGATATGGCCAACGTGCTCGATGGCGACCAAGCCACCTCTCAGGTGATGCTTAACGCGTTTAATGAGTTAGACATTAGCGAAGTGGTGCAACATTTTCCTGCTTATATTAACTTTACTCGTAACCTGATTCTCAGCCCTCCCCCGTTCGACAAGAAACGCTTTGTCATAGAGGTGCTAGAAGATATCGAACCCGATCAAGAATTATTCGATAACTTACAAAAGCTGAAAGATTCCGGTTACACCATCGCTCTTGATGATTTCGTTTACTCCCCAAAATGGGATCCGGCCCTGCGTATAGTTGACATCGTCAAAATCGATGTCCTCGTGTTTGACGATGCCGAGATTAAGCGCCATGTCGATTTACTTAAGCCTTTTAATGTCACGTTACTGGCTGAAAAAGTAGAAACTCATGAGATGTTCCATTATTGCAAGGAACTCGGCTTCACCCTATTTCAAGGCTATTTCCTTAGCAAACCGGAACAAGTTAAAGGGCGCAAAGTGCCCGCCAACAAGCTCGTCGTCCTGAATCTTTTAACACAGTTACAAGACCCGGATGCCGAGCTTAGTAAAATTTCCGCCATCATCGCAAAAGACCCAGTGTTAAGCGTCAAGTTAATCAAACTGGTTAACTCCGCCGCATTTTCTAGTCGTCGTGAAATCACATCACTTCAGCATGCCGTTTCGATGCTGGGACTACGACAAGTAAAAAGCTGGGCCACCCTGCTCTCTTTGAGCAACATGGCAGACAAACCGAACGCACTATCGGTACTGGCCATGACGCGCGCTAAAATGTGCCAGTTACTCGCCGAATACTTTGCAAGCCCAAGCGAGATCGATGCGTATTTCACAACAGGACTACTGTCCAATCTCGACGCATTTTTCGATATGGAGCTTGAAGAAATTGTCGCCTCAATGCCGCTTTCACCTTTGGTGGCGGATGGTTTATTGAAAGGCAACGGCCCAATCGGGGTGATTCTTAAAACGGTCATCACATACGAGCAAGCCCGCTGGGAGGAGTTGAATTTGCCCGCCCTAGGTAAACTCGGCATCAGCGCTAAAGAACTAGAACTTGCCTACCGCGAGAGTATTCGCTGGGCATCACAACTCGACTCTGTTGTTGATAATGACTGATACGATTAACCCTTCGCCATACCCCCTCGTCGATATAGGTGCCAACTTAGGACACGACTCTTTCTCAGCCGATCTAGATGAGGTACTGAGTCGCGCCAAACAAGCGGGCCTAATTCAACTGATCGTCACTGGCACAAGCCCTAGCGCGTCAGAACATGCGATCGAGATTGCTTTAAAACACCCCGAAATTCTTCGCGCAACGGCCGGCGTACACCCTCACGAGGCGCAACATTGTCATGCGCCTGAGTTCGAACAGATCTGCGCCCTAGCAAAGCAAGAAATTGTCTGCGCGGTGGGCGAAACTGGCTTGGATTTTAATCGCGACTTCTCTCCACGCCCCGCACAAGAGAGCGTGTTTGAGAAACATTTGGAGTTGGCCTGCGAGATACACAAACCCGTTTTTTTGCATCAGCGCGAAGCCCATGAGCGCTTTCTGCCGATCTTGAAGAACTACCGTGACGCACTCACCCGCGGCGGCGTCGTGCACTGTTTCACCGGCGAAAAGCACGAACTATTTGATTATTTAGATCTCGATATGTACATCGGAATAACGGGTTGGATATGCGACGAACGACGTGGCGCTCATCTATTAGAGTTCGTGAAAAACATTCCCTCGAATCGCCTGCTTATTGAAACAGACGCCCCTTATTTGCTCCCGAGATCTTTGCGTCCAAAACCGAAAAGCCGTCGCAATGAGCCCAGTTTTTTACCCGAAGTATTAAAAGTGCTCGCACAGGCCGTTGACCGATCACCCGAACAGTTAGCCGAACAAACCACGGCCAATGCACAAGCGCTGTTTCAGCTCGCCATCGCGCCCTGAAGATAGGCGAACGCGATAGCTTCATCAAAGGGCCACGACAACTCTTCGGCCTGCCCTTCAAGCTTTATAACCGGTATCCTAATGCCGTATTGCTCTACTAACGCAGGCGATTCTGAAATCTCTACTGCCTGCAAAGCAATCCCATCAGGAAAATTCGCATTCATATACTCTAATACTGGCGCTAAAAGCGTTTCAGCCTGCTCGCATAAATGACAGCCTTGGGTTGTATAAAGCAACAAACTCTTCACTCGCTCACCCCCGCAATAGCACGCACCGATTCACTGATTAGCTCCGGACCTCTGTAAATAAAGCCACTGTATAGCTGCACAAGGTCTGCGCCAGCTTCCATCTTCGCTTTGGCGTCATCCCCGCAGAGAATCCCCCCCACCCCAATCACAGGAATTTTTCCTTCGAGGGCTTGCGTCAACACACGAATCACATGGTTTGATTTATCCACTAATGGCGCGCCACTCAAACCGCCCGCTTCATCTTTATACTCGCTACCCTGCACTAATGAGCGATCAAGAGTCGTATTCGTCGCGATCACTCCATCAATTTCATTATCTAAAAATGCGCTGGCGATCATTCCAATCTCTTCATCACTTAAGTCCGGAGCAATTTTGACAACCAGCGGAACTTTCTTTCCATGCTCGACGCTCAAGCTAGTTTGCTCCGCCTTCAAAATCGTCAGCAAGCGTCGTAGCTCATCACCGAACTGCAAGCTGCGCAGCCCTGGCGTGTTAGGAGAGGAAAGGTTCACGACGATATAACTCGCAACAGAATAACTTTTGCGCATACCGATAATGTAATCGTCTGCCGCTTGCTCGACGGGTGTATCGAAGTTTTTACCAATATTGATTCCGAGCACGCCCGTAAATCGACTCTGCTTAATCTGCTCAAGCGCGTGATCGATTCCTTTATTGTTAAAACCCATGCGGTTGATAATGGCACGCTCTGATTGCAGCCTGAATAATCGCGGCTTCGGATTGCCTGGCTGCGGTCGTGGCGTCAAAGTACCTACTTCAATAAAACCAAACCCTAACGCGGCTAGCGCATCGATATGATCCGCATTTTTATCGAGACCGGCAGCCAAACCGACTGGATTAGGAAAGTCGATCCCCATGACACGTATCGGCTTGCATTCAGGCACCTTGCTACGCACCAATGGCATAAGCCCTAAGCGATAACTTATGTCGAGCATAGGAAGCGTAATGCTGTGAGAGGCCTCTGCCGGAAGACAGAAGAGTGCTTTCTTTATCAAACTATACAATTTTTTTAATCGCCTTGAATTTATTAGAGTGATCGAACTCTATAACGAAAGTGCCATGCACTCCCTGATGATTGAGAAACTTTTGCAATATTCGCCCAGGAAACCGGACGCTCAAGCCTTCGCGAGAAACCGCTTGCACATCCTTTACGGCTCCGCTGTACAATGCTTCGTAACGATCAGCAGAGATGGAAAGGTCAAGAGTCAGTGTTTTCATGGGTGCTTAAATACCAAGATTATTTTGTTAAGCCGAATTTTCATGAATTAATTGTTAGGCATTATAAGGGATTTATTAACAGCAGTCTGCGCCTAAGTCGCCACATACAAAGCGCTGCGGGGCTACGCCACACACTGCAACATATCCTCTCTAGACATACCTCTCAAAACAGTTACAATCGCTGACTTTCGCCCTAAAAGATCAAGTATTTAACTAAAAAGAAATAGAGAAATAATTATGAGTCACCATGGCATTATCACTGAACTCAAAGACTGGCTTTCTCAGCAGATTATAGGGCAAGAGCTTCTCGTAGATCGCTTGCTAATTGCACTTCTGGCCGATGGCCACTTACTAGTTGAAGGCGCCCCAGGGCTTGCTAAAACCAAAGCGATCAAAGACTTATCGAGAGCGATTGAAGGCGATTTCCATCGTATCCAGTTCACTCCCGACCTTCTCCCCAGCGATATTACTGGTACGGAAATCTTCCGTCCTGAAGATGGCTCTTTCCGTTTCCAACCAGGCCCTATTTTCCATAACCTCGTCCTCGCGGATGAGATTAACCGTGCACCGGCCAAAGTACAGTCTGCTTTGCTAGAGGCAATGGGTGAACGTCAAGTCTCTGTAGGACGCGAATCATTTAGCCTGCCTCCTTTATTCTTGGTCATGGCGACGCAAAACCCAATCGAGCAAGAAGGCACGTACCCACTACCTGAGGCGCAATTAGACCGCTTCCTTATGCACGTGGCTATTGGTTACCCTTCTACTGAAGCTGAGCGCCGTATTTTGCAATTGGTCCGTAGCGAGGCGCAGAACAAAGTGCCAGCTGAGCCAGTAATCGTCAGCCAAGAAGCTCTATTCGCGGCCCGCCAAGACATCCTCGCGATGCATATGGCCCCTGCGGTTGAGGAATACATTATTCAGTTAATCATGGCGACTCGAAACCCATCACTTTACGGTGACGATCTCGCTTCATGGCTTGAGTATGGTGCAAGCCCTCGTGGCACCATCTCTCTAGACCGCTGTGCTCGTGCGCACGCATGGATTCAAGGGAAAGACTTTGTCAGCCCTGACGATATTCAAGCAGTGTTCTTCGATGTCCTTAGACACCGTATCTTGCTTAGCTTTGAAGCTGAAGCCAGTGGCGTGACTCCCGATCAAGTGTTGACGACAATCCTAGAGCGAGTGCCGGCGGCTTAATTGCCTCGGCATTCACTATAGCGACACCCGTGCACTTAACCGGTTAATCACAGGCCTTGTTGCCTTAAACGAGTCTTAGCGTCTATGTCTAAATTACAGCAGATTGAATCACTGCAACAACGCTTCCAGAGCAAAGGGGCGATAATCAGTCTGCAGCAGCTACTAATTCAGCGACAAGCAGCCAAAATGATCGACTATGCCCCGAATAACCGCTCTATCGCTGGTATTTCGGGCTTACACACCTCGAAAATGCGCGGCAGAGGCATCGATTTCGAAGAGTTTCGCCCTTATCAACAAGGCGATGATATTCGCACGATCGATTGGCGCGTCACCGCCCGCACCGGCAAACCCTTTACTAAAGTGTTTCGAGAAGAGCGTGAGCGCCCTGTTATTATTGCCGTAGACCAATCTAGCAGCATGTATTTTGGTTCACAGGTAGCATTCAAGTCTGTGATAGCGGCACAAGCAGCGGCCCTATTTTGCTGGATGGCGATCGACAATGGCGATCGTGTCGGCGGACTCGTGTACGGCGATACTGAGCAATCCCTCATCCGGCCTAAACGTAGCCGACGCTCCGCCTTGCATTTGCTTGATCAGATACAAAAATTCAATAGCCTCCTTTCGACGCAAACGACCCATCACGCGGACACAACAGAAGTCCCAAGCACCGCTAGATTGAGCGATTCGCTAGCGGAGATTCGTCGCATCACTAAGCCTGGTAGCACCTTATATATCATCAGTGACTTTACGACATTGGATGATTTGGCGATGCGCTACCTGAGTCAGCTCTCGCAAAACAATAATGTTGTGTGCTGCTTCGTATACGATGCCTTAGAAGAGAATCTCCCTGTTCCGGGTTACTACAGTATTACCGACGGAGAAAATAAAGGCACATTGAACTCGTTTAGTAAAAAAGCGCGTCAAGCCTACCAAGAGAATTTCAAAACGCGTATGGAAACCCTGCAGGGTGACTTAGTTAAACTGCGAATACCTTTCCTTAAATTACGTACCAATCAATTAGTTGTTGAGCAAATAAGAAAATGGACGGCACAGACCCTTTAAGCCAATTAGCAGATATCCATCTACCGGATCCCATTGGGTTCTGGCCGCCCGCCCCTGGCTGGTGGATACTGTTCTTCCTGCTTTGCGCAATCATCTACTTCGGTGGCAAGCGTTTCTATGCAGGCTGGAAAACACGCCGAGCATGCAATTTTGCTCTTCTCGCACTCGATAAGAGTATGGAGAGCTATCGCGCAAACGTGAAAACGGCAAGTCCAGAGAACCTACCCACCCTCAAACTCGATTTTGTGAATGAACTTAATGGCGTGTTGCGCCGGGTAGCATTAAAGAAATTCCCTCAATACTCTTCGGCGAAACTTAGCGGTGAACAATGGATCGGCTTCTTGCGCGATCATGGTGACGCCAGCTTACTTGATGACGAGCTCGCCAATACATTGAGCCAAGGACGATTTGCGAAACAATGGGATGTCGACGAACAGAGGCTTTACAGCATGGCGCATCAATGGATAAGCAGCCTCTATTTAGCTAATATCGACAACAGCTCAAAATCCACCGAAACATCGACACCGGTTACTGATAATGCTTGAGTTTACTTGGCCATGGGCTTTTGCAGCCCTTCCCGTACCGCTATTGGTGTACCGCTTTCTTGCTCGCGCGGCGCGCCAAGATGCAGCGTTGTATGTGCCATTTTATCAACGTCTTTCGCAGTTACAGACTGACTCTGCACGCCCTGACACCAACCGCCTGTTGCGCTGGCTCTGCTGCCTGCTTATTTGGCTCGCCATAGTCGTAGCGGCAAGTCGTCCGCAATGGGTTGGCGAAGCCATTCAGCTGCCCTCCTCTGGCCGTGACCTTATGTTGGCCGTCGACGTCTCCGGCAGTATGGAAGCGCGCGATATGGTGATCAACAACGTTCAATTATCTCGCTTTGAAGTCATGAAAGTCGTTGTTGCCGATTTCGCCGAGCGCCGCGAAGGCGATCGCCTAGGGCTAATCCTATTTGCGGCTAGCGCCTATATTCAAACCCCTCTTACCTTCGACAGAAGCACTGTGTCGAAACTTATTACTGAGCTTGAAATTGGCATGATCGAAGAATCTGCCACCGCCATTGGCGATGCCATTGGTCTTGCGGTCAAACACCTACGTGAACGTCCAGAGAACAGCCGCGTATTGGTGCTTCTGACTGACGGGGTTAACAACGCCGGTGCAATCTCGCCTGCTCAAGCCGGGCAGCTCGCAAGAACGGAAAAAATCAAAATTTACACGATCGGTATGGGAGCGGATTCACTCGTACAACGCTCCTTCCAAGGGTCACGCTCGATCAACCCTTCGGCCGAGCTTGATGAAACGAGTTTGACTCAAATTGCCGAGGCTACCGGCGGGCGCTACTTCCGCGCACGCAATGTTGCCGACTTGGTCGACATTTATGCCGAGCTCGACACCCTTGAGACTATCGAACAAGACGAACAGACCTTTAGACCTATCAATGTACTGTTTTACTGGCCATTAGGCTTTGCTGTGCTGATTAGCTTCTTATTAGCATTACTCGGCCTGCCTTGGGCGGTGCTGCTCGGTGGTCGCAAGACCCCAGAAGATTCCTCAGACGATGCCTCTAGCGTACTGGAGGGTCAATAATGAACGAAGCCGCTGCAATTGAAGTCATTACGACTAACTTCCATTTCCTGCGCCCACTATGGCTTTTAGCGTTAATCCCTTCTGCCATATTAGTGTTTGTGTTCTGGCGCATGAATGAATCGTCCAGCTCATGGGATCGTGCAATCGATAAAGACTTACTTCCCTTCTTGTTAGACGCTAGCAAAAGCGTGGCAGAGCGCACCCCGCTCGTTATGTTATTACTGCTCTGGAGCTTATCGATTTTCGCTTTGGCCGGCCCTGTCTGGGAGAAAATCCCGCAGCCCGTACAAGCCCGACAAGATGCGCTAGTCATTGTTTACGACCAGTCTTTGTCTATGTATGCGACCGATTACGTGCCTAATAGACTCGTCGTGAGTAAACGCAAAGTCCTCGACGTCTTGGACGAGCGTACTGAAGGGCAAACCGCCTTAGTCGTCTATGCAGGAGACGCCCACGCCGTAACGCCACTGACTGAAGATTCCATCACGATTAAGTCCTTAGTGCCGTCTATCACACCCAATATGATGCCTGCATTTGGTAGCAATACCGTTGCCGCCATCGAGACGGCGAAATCTTTGTTTGCAGATGCTGGATCACTTTCTGGGACAATACTGCTAGTTACAGATGGCGTCGAGCGCAGGAATTTCGGGCAGATTGCCAACCTGTTATCTAACACCGGTTTCCGCCTTGCGATTTTAGGGGTTGGTACCGCGCAAGGTGCGCCGATTCCTGCCGCTGAAGGCGATTTCCTTCGCCAAGACAACGGTCAAATAGTGACTCCTGTCCTTAACAGCGAGGGCTTGGCCGACTTAGCGGATATGGTCAATGGCCGCTATAGCGATATGCAAATCTCTGGCGCCGACCTCGACTACCTTCTAGACGAAGATGCATTCCTTGACGACGACGATCTAAGCGACGCCGATGAGAATTTCGACATTTGGTATGAAATGGGACCTTGGCTGTTACTACTTATCCTCCCATTAGGCGCTCTCATCTTCCGTAGAGGATGGATTCTAAGCATCAGCCTTAGCGTGGGATTAATTAGCACATTAACGCCTACAGCGCCTGTACAGGCAGCACCGTGGGATGATTTATGGAAAACCAAGAATCAACAAGCTGCCGAGGCATTTGATAACGAAGATCCTATCTCGGCGGCCGGTCTCTTTAAAGACCCTGACTGGCTCGGCGCCGCGGCTTATAGAGCCGGAGACTTTGCTGGAGCAATTCAAGCCTATAGCAATCCGGGTGAAGATGCCGATGCGCATTACAATCTCGGTAATGCCTTAGCGATGTCGCAGAACTACGAACAGGCACTGGCCTCTTACAATATCGCAATCGCTATTCAAGCCGATCATGAAGATGCGATTCATAATCGCGAGATAGTGCAAGACTTGCTCGAACAAGAGCAGCAAGAACAAGAAGAGCAGGAACAAGAAGAGCAAGAGCAGCAAGAACAAGAAGAGCAGGAAAGCGAAGAAGAAGAGGAAGAGCCTTCTGAAGAAGAAGGTGAAGACCAGGCAGAAGAACAAGAAGAAGGCGAAGAAGACGAAGGCGAGCAAGAAGAAGAGACTGATGACTCTGAGGGAGACGAAAGCTCTCAGCAAGAAGAGGAAGAAGAAGGCGAAAGCGAAAAGCCTGGCGAGAACCCAAGCTTGAATAACGCGGATGTTGAAAATCAGGAATCTTTAGAGCAGTGGTTACGACGTATCGACGATGATCCGGGCGAATTACTGCAACGCAAATTCCAGTTTGAATATCGACGTCGACAATTAGAAAATCGAACTAATCCTCAGCCTACGGAGACGCAGATATGGTAAATCGGTTGGCATGCCTCATAACGGTAGCCCTGACACTATTTTCGTCACTTGGCCATGCACAAGATGTACGGGCCACATTGGATCGCACAGACATTATTCGCGGAGAAACTGTCACACTGACAATTCGCGTTAATGGTCAACAAGGCGGAGTGCAAATGGACCTGACGCCCTTGGAGAGCAATTTCCAGGTCGTCGCCACGCGTACCTCTAGCCAGATGCGCAGCATCAATAACTCGATGGAACAGTGGATTGACTATAACCTCACCCTATTCCCTCTTCACGAAGGCGATATAGTCATTCCTCCAATATTGGTGGAGGGCACTTACACCCAAGAACTCGCTATTCATGTAGATCCAAAAACCAACAACTCCATTACTGGCCAAGAGCTGTTCATGGAAGCGGTGATCGATAAAGACAGTATTTTTGTTCAAGAACAATTACTGTTTTCGATCCGCCTGTACTACACCATTAGTGGTATTCGTAACCCTATATTCACAGAACTCGATATGCCCGATACCGTCATACAAATGATTGGAACGCCCAATCAGTATGAAAAATTGGTCGATGGCGTGCGGTACGGTGTTTATGAAAAACAATACGCCCTGTTCCCTCAGCGCAGCGGAACTCTAGAAATTCCCGACATCATGTTCCGTGGAGAAGTCACTGACGGCTCAAGCCGCTATGTATTCCGCAATCTTAACACCCGTACCATTACCTCGTACTCAGAAGGCTACACTATTGAAGTACGAGAAAAGCCTGCAGATTACCCTGCTGATGCCATTTGGCTTCCAGCGAGTAACATCAGCATCCGCGAAGAATGGGACAACGATTTCACTAATATCCGCATAGGCGATGCCGTCAATCGTACTATCGAAATCGAATCCTTTGGATTGGATGGCGCCGCCCTCCCCCCATTAGAGATCCCGACCGTTGCTAGCGTAAACACCTACCCAGAACCTGTCGAAATTGGGCGTACATATATTAACGGCAACATCGTAGGCGAACGCATTCAACAAAGTTCATTAGTCATGACGGAGGCAGGCACGGTGCGCATTCCCGGTGTCACGTTGCCATGGTTTGATATTGATACTGAAGAGGTGAAGTACGCCACTATTGAGGACACAGCCATACAAGTTGGCCCTGTGCGCACTACGGGCCAGAACGACACTATGCAACTCACAACGACGAGTGATGGCAGTGTAGTGGATAACACACCTGGCTCATTTAACGGCGCACTTCCTGACTCGATGCTTCGAACACCTACTACTCCGCTTTGGGTGCTTGTGCTTGCCGCTACGCTTACTGCCCTACTGCTGGCTTACACTGTCACCACCGTTAAACGCCGAAAAGTGAAAGCATCACGCAGCAAATCGGCGCCAGAAGTCAGTGCGCCTATGTACCGACAAGACATCGCACCAGAGGCAGAGAACATTGCCTTTAAAGAGTTGGTGGCGGCCTGTGAGAAAACCCACTTACCCGCATTACGTTTAGCGTTAATTGCATGGGGAAGACAGTACTTCGCTGATTCAGATCTACACAATCTTGATGATTTAGCCCAACGTACTGGGGATGCAGAGATCAAGGCAATTTGCTTGAATTTACAACAAGCCCTTTATGGCCAAAATGATCAAAATGCCAAATCACTGAAGGAAGACATCAATCGGCTTTTAGCGTTAGTGACAAACTTACGTAACGCCCATAACGCGACACAAAAGCAAGCGATTAAGGACCAAGAATACACCTTACCTCCTTTGTACAAAGCGTAAAAATATGGCTCGTGATTCTTCATTAGTCTACTCCACTGATAGCGGTAGGTTGTGCCCTAAGTGCCAACGTGCCGTTGCTCAGTGCCAGTGTAAAACCTCCAATAAGATGCACGGTTCCAGCGATGGAATTGTGCGCCTGCGTCGCGAAACTAAAGGCCGTAAAGGCAAAGGTGTCACTCTAATCGATGGCATTGCATTAGATAATGTCGCGCTCATAGCCTTTGCAAAAATATTGAAAAATAAGTGCGGCAGTGGCGGAACAGTCAAAGAAGGTGTGATTGAAATTCAAGGCGATCATCGACAGTTTCTGCAAACCTTCTTGCAAGAAAGTGGTTACAAAGTAAAACTTGCGGGTGGTTAATCTATCAGAACTGCCGAGGCAAGCTCTTCAGCACAAGACGTTTCAATGGCGTATTCAAGCGTAGTCGCAACTCTCGTATCGATTCGCGCAGTCGTTCGAAGAGCGCGGCTTGCTCTCCCCCATCACTGACACTTTGCGTATTGCTCGCATAACTTAACTGCACATACATCTGCGTGATCTGCTCAATAGCCTGCGCCCACTCTGGTCGTGTCGAAGCTACTCGCGCACAGAAATCTTTCGGCCCTTCTCCTCGTTTACGAACAAGCCCTTGTGCCGCCAAATCTCGAGTCAAGCGAAGGTAAAGCTGTGTCGCGCGATCATGAGTTTGCTGTCTGCGTCCCCTCAAAAGAAAGAATGCGGCGATGCCAAAGAAGAGTGAAATAGCGATACCCAATGCTAGATAAAGTCGATTACGAGCCTGTTCGCCAAATAGTTTTTCAAGCAATTGCAACTGCATGTCTTCGTCATAACTTATGACCCAGCGGTTCCATGCATAATCCATAGAGTCTAGACGTAAGCGCAAGGAGTTTAACCACTGCGTGTTACGAAACCGCATCATTGAGAAACGTGAGTCTTCAAGAAATCCAGGTTGATTCTCTAAGACTGCTTGCGCGCCTTCACTAATGCGTTCGGGTGCAACGGCACCCGTTGGATCAAAGCGTACCCATCCCTCTCCTTCTAGCCATACCTCTGCCCACGCATGCGCATTGTATTGATACACCATCGTATAGCCTTCGAATGGATTGATCTCTCCTCCCTGATACCCCACCACCACACGAGACGGAATCCCTGCCGCACGCATCAGATACACAAAGCTACTGGCATAGTGTTCGCAATACCCTTGTCGTGATGAGAAGAGGAAGTCATCAATAGAGGCCTCGCCGAGCAATGGCGGGTTTAAAGTATAGAAAAAGGGTTCTTCTCGAAAATGGCGCAACACACGCAAGGCATAAGCACGGTCATCGGGTGCTTCTTGGCGAAACTGTGCTGCCAATTGCTGACTGCGCGGATTCAACTCGACCTCAGGCATCTGCAAAGCGCGTGCTCGAAGCCCGCTGCTAAGCTCCATATCCATGTCGTAATTAAGATAAGACTGCACTTGATAGCGATAGCGCTGCGTCACTGGTTTTTCTATGTGCAACGAGTAATTTCGATCTTGAATCACATCATTCACATCGAGCTGCGCAAGAGGCAACGCATAGATCCACGTTTGTTGAGTGGGTTCTAGAATAATATCGTAGGAGACAGGTTCACCACGACGCTCTCCCTGACTGGGACGCTGAAAACGCTCCAGCATAGAGTAGGATTGAAAAGCCGTGCCTGAGCGGCGCCATGCACGTCCATCGAAAAAATCTAAGACTAATCCACGCCAATACAACTCTTCGTTAATGGGCGTACTGTCATCGAAACTAACACGAAAAGCCAACTCCGCCGAACGACTTAAATTACTGATGTTACCCGGCGACATTTCATCTGTGACCCCAGTCTTGCTCGAAGACACCGGCACCGGCATAGTCCACAAAGGCGCCACCCGAGGCACGAGCACGAAAAGCACTATTGTCAGTGGAATACTCTGGGCCACTAAACGCAACGCTAGCTGCCCGTTACTTTTCAATGAACTGCGCGAGTTTTCGCGTTGCAACGAGATTAGCGCGCCAGTAATCACCACAAAGGTTAGCAAGGCATGCACGGCCGCTAACATCGTTTGCGAATAAATAAACCCAACCATGGTCAGCACAAAACAAAGTGAGACGACAATCAGCATGTCTCTACGCTGGCGCATTTCTAATAACTTAAACACCGTGCCTAAAATTAGCAGACACACCGCGGCATCCAAACCCGCTCCTAAAACACGATACTGAGCAATCGTTAAAGGCAGTGCCAAAAATACTATTAACAATTTAATAGGCTTATTAGGAAAGTTCGCGCGCCCCGTGAAAATCAGAATTCGCCAAACTACACAGGCAATAATCAGAAAACTGACCCACATGGGTAGACGAAATATATGAGGAGTAATCACTAAGAAAAGAGCGGCGAGCAACCACCAAAGCGTTAGTCGTGGAATTTGAGTGTGCACCTCCATCAGTGCTCCCCCTTATTCCAAAGGGCTAATGCGCGTAATATTTTTTTACAATGCGCGTCACCATGTCCTAGTGGAACTTCAACTCCCGGCAGGCGTAAACCATAGTCCGCACTGCCTTGTGCAAGCGTAAGCACCCAATAACAAAGTCGAGAGAGCCGCTCTTCGGCGTCTATGTCGGGAAACTGAGCCCAGTCCAACATCAGTTGTTCGTCTTGGGCATCCACAAACTGCTTTACCTTCAAGCCTTGGCCGCGAGCGAGGTTTTTCCAGGCAATTTGTTTGGGTGAATCTCCGAAGTTGTAATTGCGCAGCCCTTGAAAATCCTCAACGCCTACTTGTGTACTGTTAGAATCTCCTGAGCTTGAACCCCCGCTAGCATCGGGTAATGGGCCTTTAACAGGATTAGGATAAACCAACACACTCATGTCGAGATCAACATGAGACCACGCGCGCCACAAGCCTAAGGGAAACCGAGTTTGTACCGTGACGCGAGGGGCTCGCAGAAAACCACGCTGGACAGTGGGTAGGAATACTTTTAAGCGCTCTTGTTCATTGTCCAAAACATTGGTGTAACTCCAGACTCCTTTTGGAAATCGTAGCTCCAACATTTCATGAACTTGCTCCGCATTGCGTTGCAACACAAACACAAAAGCGGCCTCCTCTCCTGCAAACACCGGTTCTGCGCCTGCACCTCGAATCCGTAAATGTTGTAAGTTGCGAAAGGTATGGAGAATGCAAAGTATGAAAAGGCTCGTCATTAAAAACGCCAAACCAAATGCTAAACTCAGTACGTAATTTATGGCGGTGACAAATATAAGGGTAGTCGCGAGCAGGAAAAGAATTCCGGGGCCGGTCGGTAGGATGAAAATATTCTTACGATGCAGATGGACTTCACTAATAGCAGGCAATCTACGATCGAGCCAACGAGAGACTCTCTTTGTAAACCAAGGTTTAACCGCAGTGACTAAGCTCATGTTGTTTGTTAAAAAACATCCACCTCATTGAGTAATCGGTGCACCAGAGCCGCACCGGTACGCCCTTGCGCATCGGTACTTGCTCGCAGTCGATGCTCGACGACCGCGGGTAAAACCGCTTGAATGTCCTCTGGCACCGCGTGCTGACGCCCTTCCATATAAGCCCACGTGCGCGCCGCTCGCACAACGGCGATACTGCCACGTGGCGACAAACCAAAGTGAAACACTTCGTTCTCGCGGGTGTACGCGACAATCCGTTGCAAGTAATCCAATAGCAGTGGACTCAACGCGACATCATTCGCCGCTTTGCGCATTGCTACGAGATCATCAACATTGAGCATTTGCGACACCATCGCCCCTCTATCCGAATCTGTGCCGCGCTCAAGCAACTCGCGCTCGGCTTTAGGGTCAGGGTAGCCAATGCCAATGCGCATTAGGAATCGGTCTAATTGAGATTCTGGCAACGGAAAGGTGCCTGCCAAGCTGACAGGGTTTTGTGTCGCGATGACGAAGAAAGGCGAAGGCAGTGGTCGCGTTTCCCCCTCTATCGATACTTGCCCTTCTTCCATAGCCTCTAACAAGGCACTCTGGGTTTTAGGGGTTGTACGATTGATTTCATCAGCAAGAATTAGTTGGCTGAATATAGGCCCAGGATGAAAGCTAAACGCCCTACTGCCTTGATCGAATATCGACACGCCAAGAATATCGGCTGGCAACAGGTCGCTGGTGAACTGAATACGATTAAAATCGAGCCCGAACACACGCGCTAAGGCGTGTGCCAAGGTCGTTTTCCCCATTCCTGGGAGGTCTTCTATGAGTAAATGTCCCCCTGCTATAAGACAGCAGATTGCCAGACGTACTTGTCGTTCCTTGCCAAGCAAGACCGTACCGATCTCATCGACCGCGGCCTGAATCTTCTCTTGCATAGAATACCCAATTTATTGCCAATCTCGCGTTGTAGCCATTAAAACTATCAGATTTCTTTGGCGACTTTGCGAGTTTTAGCTTTCTTATTCACTTTCTTATTCACCTTCTTACTTACCTTTTTAGCGGCATCATTGCGTTTATCTTCAAGCTTTTGCAGATATTTCGCATCAACATCGCCAGTAATGTACTTTCCATCAAACACTGAACACTCAAATTTCGTAATCCCAGGGTTACCTTCAGCTGAGGCCGAGATCAAATCTGAGAGGTCTTGGAAAATTAGCCAGTCAGCCTCAATGAGAGTTTCCACCTCTTGGTCTGTCCTGCCATGGGCAATCAACTCAGTGGCTGATGGCATATCGATGCCATAGACGTTGGGGTAACGCACCGCGGGTGCTGCAGAGGCGAAATACACTTTCTTAGCCCCTGCATCCCGTGCCATCTGAATGATCTGCTTACAAGTTGTGCCCCGTACAATCGAATCATCTACTAGCAAGACTGTCTTGCCACGAAACTCTAATTCAATCGCGTTCAATTTTTGACGGACCGACTTCTTGCGCTGGCTCTGCCCCGGCATAATGAAGGTACGGCCGATATAGCGGTTTTTAACAAAGCCTTCGCGATACTTCACGCCGAGTCGATTGGCCAATTCTAGCGCCGATGTACGAGAGGTATCCGGTATAGGGATCACCACATCTATGTCATGGTCAGGGCGCAAGCGTTTCACTTTATCAGCAAGCTTCTCTCCCATACGTAATCTGGCTTTATAAACCGAAATGCCGTCCATTAAAGAATCTGGGCGTGCAAAATACACATGCTCAAAAATACAGGGAGTGAACTCTGCTGGTCCGGCGCAGATACGCGTATGCAGCTCGCCTTTGACGTCGACATAGACCGCTTCTCCAGGGGCTACATCGCGAACAATGGTGAAGCCTTGCGAATCTAGCGCTACGCTTTCGGAGGCCAACATATACTCTGTGAAGCCATTACGTTCACGTTTGCCAAAGACCAAGGGACGTATGCCATTGCGATCACGAAAGCCTACTATCCCGTATCCGCCTAGCATCACCAATGCAGCATAACCGCCTTGGCAACGGCGATGTACGCCTCGTACGGCCGTGAACACATCTTCCGCCGTCGGTTGAATCTTGGCGAGCATTTGTAATTCATGAGCAAAAACGTTGAGCAACACTTCCGAATCAGAATCGGTATTAATATGGCGCAAGTCATCTCTGTAGAGCTCTCTACTGAGGTCTTCAGAGTTAGTAAGATTGCCGTTATGAGCGAGGCTCAAGCCATAGGGGGAGTTAACATAAAAAGGTTGCGCAAGCGCTGGGCTAGAGCTGCCCGCTGTAGGATAACGCACATGGCCGATGCCCATTTTACCGGCAAGGCGTTCCATGTGCCTTGTACGAAAGACATCTTTTACTAGCCCATTATCTTTGCGCAGATTCAGTTTGCCATTATCACTAGTGGCGATACCCGCGGCGTCTTGCCCGCGATGTTGTAACACTGTCAACGTGTCATACAAACAAACAGCAACATCAGAATTGCCAACGACACCCACTAAACCGCACATTCAATACACTCCGAATAAATAAAACAAAGGACCACCTCGCGCTCGCCCGCGAATGCTACTGAGGTGGAGTCGCTACATCCGTAATATCGCCTACATCCGTGACGTACACTCGCGTTATTTCAAGTAAATCAATCCCATAGGGGATAAATCTCGATTCTGCCCACCATGGCTCGGTGGCAAAAAAGCTGGAACCAAAATATATAAACACCATAAGAATTACGACGCCGCGCGCAATGCCAAAGACTCCGCCCAGCAAACGGTCTGTTAGTTTTAAGCCTGATATCGCAATAAGTTTGGAAACTAGATGATTCAACATTGCCCCAACGATGAGGGTCGCAATAAATAACACGGCAAACGCAAACACTGTGCGCATAGACTCACTGGCAATCCACCCACCTAACATTGGGGCCATGTCGTCGCTGTACACTCGTGCAATGAGTAAGGCCACGATCCATGCTAATAGGGAGAGCACTTCTTTAACGAAGCCTCGCCATAGCCCGAACATGCAGGACACGCCGGTGATCATCAAAATACATACGTCTACCCAATGCAGCTGCATTCAAGGCCTCTGTTCGTGAAATCGCGATTCATAACTCTTCGATCTCGTAGCGCACGACAATTCCTGAAAGTTCAGTTTCTGCGAGCAATTGCTGTTGCAACTGCTGTACCGCGGCGCGCTCAACCCCAGGGCCCACAAAGACAGCCGTGAGAGTTCCTTGAGACGAGTTAATTTGACGTGTGTAGGCGCGATGGCCGTTACTTTGAAGAATATCGATAAGATTATTGGCGTTAGCGGCGTCAGAGAACGATGCAAGCCTGACGCTCCACCCTTCTGGCAATCCCACTGGGTCTAAATCTGGTGCGATTACTGGGCTACTGACTGAGTCGTTCACTACCACTTCTGGAGTCACTTCGGGCTCAGGCACGTCTAAAACAGGTTCAGCGACTGGCTCATCCGTTCCTACCACGACAGTAGGTGCTGGCGAGTTGTTAAGCCGTATTTGCTCTGTATCGGCCACAATCACGGGCCGTTCCGGCGTTAAGCGTGGAGGTACAGGAAAAGGAACTGGATCGGGGATTCGACTTTCCAACGGCAGCTCATAGCTCCCCTGCCCGTCAAACAGGACCGGTAAGATAATAGCCGCCGCAAATGCAATGACAGCGATACCCACAACTCGTTGTTTAGTGCTCTGGTTCAAACCAGTCTTGCCCCTTTGATGACGACTATTCGTGCGTTAGAAAAAGACTTCAAGTACATCAATGCGAAACCTGTTCTTGGGCGAGAAGACACATAATATCGGCTACCGTAACAAATGAGCCTGTAGCCAGCAGCAGATCATCCTCTGCACACTCTTCACTCATACACTGGTAGGCCGCCGCGACATCGTCAAATGGGCCTCTTAATGAGGCGCCTTTCTTCTGCAATAATGCATAGAGCTTTTCAGCCGCTAGACACCTTGGCTCATCGAAAGCGGCAATATACCAAAAGTCGACCTCAGATTCTAAGGCTGCGTAGAACTCTTCGTGATCTTTATCGCTCATCATGGCCAGAAGCACACGCACTTTGGCATTTGGCCGACGGGCTTGCCGCTCAGCATGGAGCTTCTGCGCCAATTTGTGCCCCGCGTGAGGATTATGGGCGACATCAACGCGCAAGGTTAAATTCTTCGCATTATCATGCAACTGTTGATAACGCCCTTCTATTATTGGGTGTTTCAAGCCCTCTTCAAGTGCGTCTCTTGAAATCGTGAAGGGTAAGTAGCGCAACGCCTCAAGAACGGTGGCAGCATTGAGTAGATCCAGACCAGGCAAAGGCAGTCGCTCAAGGGTTTGCGTTTCCCCTGCATCATCTCGGCGCCACCAGGTCCATGTGGTCCCTGTCTCTATGAACGAATAGTCTTGCCCTTGCTTTCGTGCAGGTGCCCCTAGCTGCATAGCATAGTCGAGCAAATTAGCGGGAGGCACTTCATCACCGCAAATAAAGGGAATGTTTGGACGCAGGATACCGGCTTTCTCAATGGCGATGAGTTCACGTGTATCCCCCAGCCAGTCCTGATGATCAATGCCGATACTGGTAATAATCGCGATATCGGGATCAATCAAGTTTACCGCATCGAGCCTTCCACCAAGCCCTACTTCTAATATCGCGACATCGAGTTGCGCCTCTTCAAGAAGCATCAAGCCCGCCAACGTGCTGAATTCGAAATAGCTTAATGACAGCTCACGACGACACTCATCGATTTTGGCAAAGCTCGCGCACAAGGCCTCATCACTGGCGTACTCTTGTCTGAGGCTAATGCGTTCATTGTAACGATGAATATGGGGTGAGGTGTAAGTGCCGACATTGTATCCCCCCGCATGCAATATGGAGGCGAGCATCGCGACAGTAGACCCTTTGCCGTTAGTGCCTGCCACTGTAATGACAATCGGCGCCGGTCGGGTGAGCCCAAGGCGCTTGGCTACTTCGCGAACACGCTCTAAGCCAAGCTCTATCTCTGTGGGATGCAGGGCTTGAATTCTCTTTAACCAATCTGATAGATTCATTTAGATGACAGCGCCACCATATTGATTTATAAAGAGTTTCAATCCAATCCCTGCTTCATAAAAGGCTGTTAACGGTGAGTTAATATGCCGAGCAATGAGGAGATGCGATCACGCAAATCTTTTCGATGCACGATCATATCGATCGCGCCGTGCTCCAGTAGAAACTCACTACGTTGAAACCCTTCAGGCAGTTTTACACGAACAGTCTGACGAATGACGTCTGGGCCCGTGAAACCAACCAGTGCATTAGGTTCTGCAATATTGATATCGCCTAACATCGCGAGACTGGCAGAGACGCCACCGTACACTGGGTCGACCAATACTGAAATATACGGCAAACCGTTCTCGCGCATGCGTGCAATTGCCGCAGATGTCTTGGCCATTTGCATTAGAGAGATCAATGCCTCTTGCATACGTGCCCCGCCACTAGTGGAGAAACACACAAGAGGAAGTCGCTGCTCAATACAAGTGTTGATGGCTTGGGTGAATTTTTCGCCTACAACGGCGCCCATTGACCCACCAATGAAACTGAATTCAAAGGCCGCCACTACCACTTCGAGCGAATCAACGGTTCCTTGCACAACGATCAAGGCGTCTTTCTCACCCGTGCTCTTTTGTGCAGCGGAAAGCCTATCTTTGTACTTTTTAAGATCTTTGAATTTAAGTAGATCTACCGGCTCCATATCAGCGTTGAGCTCAACCTGACCTTCAGGGTCAAGAAATAGCTCCAAACGGCGGCGCGCGGTGATACGAAGGTGATGGTCACACTTAGGGCATACTTCGAGATTGCGCTCGAGATCAGGCCTGTACAAGACGGCTTCACAGCGTGGGCATTTTTTCCATAACCCTTCTGGCACGCTAGTGCGTTGTTTAGGTGCTGTGCCCGGCGCTCCTGCGGCTCCAGTGGTTCCCGCTTTACCGCCAGTACTGCGAATCGAAGGGAGGATTTTATTAATCCAACTCATAAAAGGTTCCCGTAAAGTCTATAGTTGTAAGATCTAATTGAAATTCTAAGCTTATAGCGCGTTGATTGCTTCTCTAATTTCACTTATCACGCTTACCGTTTCACCCAATTGTGCAGGGGTGTAGGAATTACCAGCGCTCAGATGAGAAATGCTATCAACCAATGCACTGCCTACTATAACACCGTCACTGATCGCCGCCATTTTACGTGCCGACTCAGCGTCTTTAATACCAAAACCTACCACTATAGGCAGCGAGGTAATATTGCGTAATTGGTCGATTTTAGTGGCGATCGCACCGGCATCGCTTATAGCCGCTCCTGTCACGCCCTTGAGCGAGACATAATAGAGATACCCAGTACAGTTGCTGCAAATGCTTTCTAGTCGCGCATCGGTGGTTGTAGGCGCTACTAAGAAGATAGTATCGATGCCTTTTGGCCGAACCGCCGCAAAAAGCTCTTCACATTCATAAGCTGGAAGATCAACGATCAATACCCCATCAACATCGGCTTCTTGGAGCTGCGTCGCAAAGGCTTCGTAACCCATGTATTCAATCGGGTTTAAATAGCCCATCAACACCACTGGCGTTTCTTGGTTGCGCTCGCGAAATGTCTTCACAATAGCAAACACATCGGTCAACGTTGTGCCGGCACGTAACGCACGTTCTGCGCCTAACTGGATAATAGCGCCATCTGAGGATGGATCGCTAAAGGGCATGCCTAGCTCAATAATATCGGCGCCGCTTTCGACTAAGGTGTGCATTAACGACACCGTGATCGACACGGAGGGATCCCCTGCCACAATATAAGGAATAAGGGCTTTCTTTCCCTGGGCCTTCAAAGCGGCGGTTGTCTTGCTGATACGGCTCATCTATTGCTTACTCACTTTAACTTCTTAAATTTCGATGCCATCGATTTCGGCGACTGTGTGTATATCTTTGTCGCCGCGCCCGGAAAGGTTCACGACAATAAATTGATCCGGCGACATTGTGGCCGCGAGCTTGCCTGCATAGGCCACCGCATGGCTAGATTCCAACGCGGGAATAATGCCTTCCATACGCGTCAGCTCACGAAACGCGTTAAGCGCTTCTTTATCGGTGGCTGCAACATAATTAACACGGCCAATGTCTTTCAAATAGGAATGCTCTGGCCCTACTCCAGGGTAATCTAGCCCTGCAGAGACAGAATGGGTTTCCATAATCTGCCCACCGGCGTCACTCATCAGATAGGTTCTGTTGCCATGCAATACGCCTGGGCGCCCTGCACTTAATGGGGCGGCATGACGTCCAGTCTCTAGACCATCTCCGCCAGCTTCCACACCGTACATAGCGACATCGGTATCTCTTAAAAACTCATGGAACAAGCCAATGGCATTCGAACCGCCGCCGACACAGGCCACCAGAGCATCAGGAAGTCGACCGTACTGCTCCAAGGATTGCTCGCGTGCTTCTCGGCCGATGACCGCTTGAAAGTCGCGCACTAGCTTAGGATAAGGGTGAGGCCCCGCTGCCGTGCCAATGATGTAAAAGGTGTTATCGACGTTGGTTGCCCAATCTCGAAGCGCTTCATTCATGGCATCTTTCAATGTTCGTGAGCCGGATGTCACAGAGACGACATTGGCCCCCAGTAGTTTCATCCGATACACATTGGCCGATTGACGTTTAATGTCCTCGGCGCCCATATAGACATGACACTCAAGGCCTAGACGCGCGGCGATCGTAGCACTTGCCACGCCGTGTTGACCGGCGCCTGTCTCGGCAATAATGCGCGGCTTGCCCATGTGTTTGGCAAGCAATGCTTGGCCAATCGTATTATTGATCTTATGAGCACCGGTATGGTTTAGGTCCTCACGCTTCAATAGGATTTTCGCGCCGCCATAATGCGCCGTGAGTCGCTCAGCAAAATACAGCGGCGACGGACGGCCCACATAGTACTTAAGGTCTTTATCAAACTCAGCCCAAAAGGCTGGGTCTTTCGATAACTTTGAATACACTTGATCTAGCTCTTCGACGGCCGCAACCAATGTTTCGCCGACAAACGTCCCGCCATAGCGACCAAAATGACCATGATCATCTGGGATATTGAACTGGTCTGGTGCCTGCTGTGCATTAGGGCTAACGGCATTATCTTGCTTCAAATCAGACACTTCTCACCTCGTTAAAAAACGCTTTCATTCTCTCGACACTTTTAGTGCCTGGTGCACTCTCAACCCCAGTGCTGACATCAACCGCATAGGGGCGTACTTGTTCAATGGCCTCTGCCACATTGGAGGCCTCTAAGCCTCCGGCTAGGACAATTCTTTTCGCACTGTTTTGGACGCAACGCTGAGCGATACTCCAATCGAAACGATGCCCTGTTCCGCCTGCAGACTGTGCGTCATAGGCGTCGAGGAGAATCGCAGAACTCTTTGAATACTTTGCTATTTCTGCCTCTAAATCCACGCCTTCACGTACGCGAATGCCTTTCATATAGGGCACTGAAAACGACGTACAAAACGATTCACTCTCATCACCATGAAACTGCAAGCAATCCAAATGCACGTGCTCCAGTACTTGCTCGACCTCTGCACGGCTTGGGTTAACAAACAGGCCCACTGTACTGACAAACGCAGGCATGGCACTTTGCATGAGAGCGGCTTGCTCAATCGATACAAAGCGTGAGCTCTTTGGATAAAACACAAATCCAATGGCATCAGCACCAAGATCGCAGGCCTGCACAGCCTCTTCGATCTTAGTTAAACCACATATCTTGACTCGAGTTCTCAACACAATTTTACCATTCACACAAAAAGAGGATTCTAACAAAGATTCGTAGGCTTTACCTATGCCAATGGCTGTAAAAAGCCTGGTCCAAGCGCCGATTCAGGAAGACCACATAGCGCTGGATACTCTACAGCCACTAGATAGAGCCCATAAGGGCTTGCCGTCATCGCCGCCACTGTTCTGTCTTTGGCGGAGAGCACCTGCGCAGCCCAATCCGGTGATCGACGACCCGCTCCTATTTCAAGCAAAGTACCGGCGATATTGCGCACCATGTGCTGCAGGAAAGCGTTCGCTTGAATATCCAACACAATAAACCGGTGATGCCGGTACACACGCAAATGCATCACGTTGCGAAAAGGGGTACGAGATTGACACCCCGCCGCTCGGAAAGAACTGAAGTCCTGCTCCCCTAATAAGTGCTGCCCTGCTTCATGCATGGCTGCGATATCCAGTGTCGCCCGTGTATGAGTCACCCGTCGGGCCATGATGGCAGACTCTACGGGCGCATCGTAAATCACGTATTGATAGCGTCGTGACAAGGCCGAAAACCGAGCATGAAACTCATCGCTTACATTGCATGCCCATATGATACGTACGGTAGGAGGTAATAGACTATTCGTGCCACGAATCCAGGCCTTTTCTCCGCGATCAATCTCACAATCAAAATGCACGACTTGGGCAGTGGCGTGCACGCCAGTGTCCGTGCGCCCTGCGCAGATTAAATCAATGGGATGGTTAGCGATTTTGGATAAGGCGCGTTCGACTTCGCCTTGAACGGTGCTAAGGTCTTGATCACCTTGCCGTTGCCATCCGTGGAAGGCGGCCCCGTCGTACTCGACACAAAGGGCCACACGGACTGCTTTATTACTTTCGTTTGTCAAATCAAACTCTTACAGTATTAATGCGAGGAAATTAGAGCTTTTCAATCAGTGCTTTAGCGTCAGCCACTTGCTCTTCGTTGCCTTCGTTGACCACCTCTTCGAGAATCTCACGAGCACCGTCGACATCGCCCATTTCGAAATAGGCTCTGGCGAGATCTAGCTTCGTAGCGGCCTCATCGGCATCAGACAAGAAATCAAGGTCATCCTCTAACTCTTCATCGTCTTCTTCTGCATTGTCTTCCAAGGAGTCATCAACAAACTGCAAGTCATCGAAGTCGTCAACAGCGCCTTTCTCCGCTTCAACGGCTGGGGCTTGTTTCTCAGCACTAGGCTTTTCGTCAATCGAGAGATCGAAGCTCGCATCATCAAAAGCGATATTGTCGTGCTCTTCGTCCTCATCATCATCGAGGAACTCAATTTCGACATCATCCTCAACGCTTAGATCAAAGTCTTTCGCTTTCTCATCGCTTGCATGCGTGTTGGGTAACTCAGTGGTTTCATCAAGAATCTCAACGTCTGAATCCGCATCACTCAGCTCATCGCTAAGATCAAAGTCAAAGTCGATCTCGTTGCCTGAGTCTTCAGCACTTTGTGCCTCGACTACTGGCTCGGGCTCTTTCACGGCATCATTCGGGATTTCAGGCTCTTCAATGACAAAATCGAAGTCTATATCGTTCTCGTCTTTGTCTGCATCGTCTACTTCAAGGTCGAGACTAATATCGTCGTCTTCTAATGCGTCCTTTGCGAAGTCGTCTGCTAACTGCGCTTTCTCTTCTACAGAAAGGTCAAAATCGATATCGTCACTAGCCGCATCGCCTGTGCTTTCGTCGCCGAGCTCTATGTCGTCTTCGTCGCGCTCTTCGGCGTCGACTTGGCCAGAAAGCACTTTGCTATCATCCACCTCTGCACTGGCTTCTAGGTCGAGCGCCACTTCCATATCATCAAGCTCATTAAGCTCGTTGAAGAAGTCATCTTCGCCCTCTTCTAAGATCTCACTGTCTAGCTCGCTATCAAGCTGCGAACGCAATGTGGCGATGCGAGGCTCTAATCCTCTAACATCCATATCGCGGATTTCAGTTTCTTGTAGTTTAAAACCAATAGCGTCTTGCTTAGCCACAAGTACTTCGAGCATTTTCATGCGCAAGTCAGCACGATCGGGCTGCGCGACAATGGCATCTCGCAAGGCCACTTCAGCCTCATCGATTTTCTCGTAGGCAATCAGCGCATCCACTTCTTCGATAATATCTTTAGTAACTTCTACGTCATCGGCAACGGGCGGAGTAGTTAGCTCAGGCGTATCGTCAATAGCCGTTTCTGTACCAGGCTCGTCCTCAAACAGGACTTCCTCGGTATCATTGATTTCATAGCCGTCGTCTTCGTCAATTTCCGAGTCAGTCGCTTCATCATCAGCGTCATCGGCAATATTGAATAGCTCATCCATCTCATCGTTGTCGTCATCGATGTCTGCATGCAAGCTGGAGTCATCGGAAACACTCTCTGAATCATCCTCTTCAGAGGTTTCCTCGTCCGCCGCTACTGGCATCGCATCGATATCCGCTAGAGCAGCCTGCTCTGCCGCACGATTTCTGCGCAGTAAGACAAACACTAGCATCAAGATCAGAAGCCCTATCAAGGCGACTAAAGCAAAGGTGTTGGCGACTAGCGTGTCTAGGATTCGTTCGACCAGGCTTTTCTCTGGCGCCATAGTAATGACTGTTGGTTCTTCAGCGGGCGCCTCGACTGCCGCCTCTTCTGCCTGGGCCAATGCATCCTGCAGCTGCGCAAGTTCTAGATCGCGCAAACGGATAATCTCTTGAGCAGAGGCAATCTGTTCTTCTAATAAACCAAGGCGTGCCACGAGCTCTTCGTTCACTAAGGCGGCGCGGTCTGATTCTTCACGCTGCACTGCCAATGCATCTTCAAGGCTTGCAATGCGTGCATCAAGTTCAGCATTTTGGCTATCGTTAGCGGCCTGGGCATTCGCCGGCTCTGCATTATCAACACTCACCACGCTCAACTCGCCACGACTAGGAGCTGCACCTGTGGCCCCCTGTGGCTGCGCTGTAATTGGCTGCGAGGCCAAAGGTACATTGCGGCGATTATCAAACAGTTGATTCTGTCGCGACACTTCACTCATGGCTTCACGCGCACTCAATGCACGAATTTGCTCTAAGGTTGGAACACGCAGTACTTGGCCCCGACGGACCATATTAATATTATCGCCGATGAAGGCTTCACGATTCAGGCTTTGCAATGCCAGCATGGTCTGTTGGACAGAGACAGTGCTGTCTGGGCGCACTTGCAGCGCGACATCCCACAAAGTATCAGAACTATCGATTGTGACCGTCTCGCTAGTATTAGCGTTACGAGCCACACTTGGCTCTACTTCCGGTTCAGGTTCGACCACTGGTTCTGGGGCTGGCTCTGCTGCCACTTCGGGGGCTGCTGTTTCTTCTACTGCTGCTGGCGCGGCCACTGCTTCAGGCTCGTCAGCAGGCGCGGCTAAGCGCGCAGGCGATTGCGATACGGCACTTGAGGATGCAGCTGCAGGTATTTGATTTTGAATGCTTTGTTGAGGGGCAGAATCGGCTTGAACCGCTTGTTGAATCGCTGTAGCACTGCCATTACCAGCAAAGGCTGGAAGATCCAATAATACAGTGTATTCGTTGAGCAGACGCCCATTTGGCCAGCGCGTTTCCAATACAAAACTCAGGTAGGGCTCGCGCACGACCTCGTCAGTAGTCAGCCGGACATACGACTCATCCCCTTGGGATTGGATGTCGAATTCAATAGTGTTTAGAAAGTTTTCGCGATCGATAGAGAAACGAGCGAAATCACGTTCGCTCGCCATTTGAATTTGAATCTGCTCTGGACGAACATCTCCTAACTTCAAAAACGCTATCTGGGCATTGAAAGGCTGGTTTAGCGAAGACTCGATTACGATTTCACCAAGCCCTAATGCCTTAACGTGTGCAGCAGCAAAGAGCACTACCGAGGTGAATACCACCACGAGTTTTCTAACCATACCCCATTCCTTCTTAATGGTTTTAAACCGCTGTCATGCACTAGCACGGATAACGCTTGAGCCCTGCGTACCGGAGTTTGCCGACTAGTGCAGGCAAACTCCTACGAAAGACTATTCAATTACGTGCGCAAGTATTCATTATAAATAGTCTTTTATCAACACTTCGGCTATCTGTACTGAGTTCAATGCAGCACCTTTTCGCACGTTATCAGACACAATCCACAGATTGAGACCATTTTCGCGCGAAATATCCTCGCGTATACGGCCCACAAGGACAGCATCTTTACCTGCAGAATCCCCTACCGCTGTTGGGTACCCACCATCTTTATGCTCATCCATCACTACGACACCTGGGGCATTGGCCAGTAATGCGCGCGCCTCATCTGCTGTAATCGGGTCGCGAGTTTCAATGCTCACCGCTTCTGAGTGTGAATAAAACACGGGGACACGAACACACGTGGCATTGACATTAATGCTCTCATCGCCAAAGATTTTCTTGGTTTCCCACACCATTTTCATTTCTTCTTTGGTATAGCCGTTGTCCATGAATACGTCAATTTGCGGCAGCACATTGAAAGCGATCTGCTTGGGATACACGTTGCAGCTCACAGTACGTCCGTTGAGTAGATCCGCCGTTTGTTTGGCAAGCTCTTCGATTGCTTTCTTCCCTGTTCCGGAGACAGCCTGATAAGTGGACACATTAATGCGCTCAATACCGACTTTGTCGTGAATAGGCTTCAGGGCTACTAGCATCTGAATTGTGGAGCAATTCGGGTTAGCGATGATATTACGTGGCTTGTAGTCGCCAATTTTCTCTGGGTTTACCTCTGGGATCACCAAGGGAATATCGTCTTGATAACGGAAATGCGAGGTGTTATCGATAACGATGCAACCTGCCGCACCAGCCTTCTCGGCATAGTCCGCCGAAATATTGCCTCCAGCCGAAAACAACCCAATCTGTGCTTGGGAAAAATCAAAATCTGCTAGGTTCTGTACTTTTACAGGCTTACCGCGAAACATAATCGTAGTGCCAGCTGAGCGTTCGCTTGCTAGCGGGAAAAGCTGACCCACAGGAAAATTGCGCTCTGCAAGGATGCTAATCAGTGCTTCACCGACCGCTCCAGTTGCTCCAACTACTGCCACATTATAAGTTTTCATTTCAATCATCCTGTCTGCCTTGGGGGCAGTCTCATTCATGAATCTAAATTTCGACCATGTCGCCTACTTGCGACCACGTGCCGTCTATCAACCCTGTACGCCAAAATACCAAGGTGATGCTGATCTCCAGCGCTGCTCAAAGTTCTTAATCTGATCGGCATCCTGCAAAGTCAGACCGATATCATCCAAACCGTTGAGCAAGCAATGCTTGCGGAACTCATCAACTTCAAAGGCAATACTCTCACCCGAGGCCAACTCGATCTTCTGTTGCTCGAGATCTACCGTTAGTGAAAAACCTTCTTCCGCCTCAACAGAGGCAAACAATGATTCCACTATTTTTTCATCTAAAACAATGGGTAATATCCCATTCTTAAAGCAGTTATTGAAGAATATATCTGCATAACTTGGTGCGATTATGACTCGAAACCCGAAATCATCTAATGCCCAAGGAGCATGCTCACGGCTAGAACCACAACCGAAATTCTCACGGGCTAGTAGAACCGACGCCCCTTTGTAGCGCGCTTGGTTCATTACGAAATCTGGATTCAACGGCCGTCCGCTATTGTCGCGACCTGGCTCGCCCTTATCCAAATAACGATGCTCGTCAAACAAATTAACACCGAAACCACTACGCTTGATGGATTTCAGGAATTGCTTTGGAATAATGAAATCGGTATCGACGTTCGCGCGATCCAATGGCATTACTAAACCTGATTGCTTCGTATACTTTCTCATAATAGACGCTCTTTAATCTTAATATTCAATGGGTTAGTGCAATAGCTCATTATCGATCTTGAGTAAGCAACATATCGCGAACGTCCACAAAGTGACCGTTAATCGCGGCTGCTGCAGCCATTGCAGGGCTCACTAGGTGTGTTCGCCCACCAAACCCCTGACGCCCTTCAAAATTTCTATTAGAAGTCGAAGCACAGTGCTTACCATCGCCCAATTGATCGGCGTTCATCGCCAAGCACATAGAGCAACCTGGCTCGCGCCACTCTAGACCCGCTTCGATGAATATTTTGTCCAAGCCTTCTGCTTCTGCTTGTTTTTTCACTAGGCCAGAGCCCGGTACCACTAGCGCCATCTCGATAGTCGAGGCCACTTTATGCCCTTTCACTACCGCTGCTGCTGCGCGTAAATCCTCGATTCTGGAGTTAGTACAAGAACCAATGAAGATACAGTCCAACTGAATGTCTGTGATCTTAGTGCCTGGCTTTAGGCCCATGTATTTAAGCGCTTGGCGCATATTCGCCGCACGACTAGCATTGGGCTCTTTATCTGGGTCTGGAATCTCGCCCGTAATCGGAGCCACCATTTCAGGCGACGTGCCCCAAGTGACTTGCGGGATAATATCCGCCGCATCGATGACAACGACTCGATCAAAATGCGAATCGCTATCACTGACAAGCTCACGCCATGCCACACAAGCCTGCTCCCACATTTCGCCTTTAGGAGCAAATGGACGGCCTTTAATATAATCCAATGTCGCTTCATCAACCGAGATCAAGCCTGCACGTGCACCGGCTTCAATCGCCATATTACAGACAGTCATTCGCCCTTCGACGCTCAAAGACATAATCGCTTCGCCGCCAAACTCAATAGTAAAGCCTGTTCCACCGGCTGTGCCGATTTCACCAATAATGGCCAATACGATGTCTTTCGCTGTGACGCCGGGGTTTAGGCGGCCATCCACGCGAATCAGCATGTTTTTCATTTTTTTCTGTAGCAAGCACTGCGTCGCCATGACGTGCTCGACCTCAGAGGTACCAATGCCGTGCGCAAGCGCTCCTAGAGCCCCATGCGTAGAAGTATGCGAATCGCCGCACACAATAGTCATACCGGGCAATGTTGCGCCCTGCTCTGGGCCAACCACGTGCACGATCCCTTGACGCTCATCGTTCATATCAAGCTCAAAAATACCGAACTCGCGACAGTTGTCGTCTAGAGTCGTCACTTGAATACGTGAGATAGGGTCACGAATGCCCTCAAGACCTAATCGACGCTCATCTTTCGTCGTCGGAATATTGTGGTCAGGAGTCGCGAAGTTTGCATCGGCACGCCAAGGCAAACGCCCAGCAAGGCGAAGACCTTCGAACGCTTGTGGCGAAGTGACTTCATGGATCAATTGCCGATCGATATAGATCAAGGCAGTGCCATTGTCACGCTGGGTGACTAAATGTGAATCCCAAAGTTTGTCGTATAAAGTTTTGCCAGCCATGTAAACACCATTAATTCTGTCGCGATTGAAGTAGGAAGAGAATACTCTTCCCCCACTCATAACCAAAATGAAACTAATTTATTCTTTAAATAGAAATTAGTAATACCAAGTTTCTATCGGAGGATAGGCGTGTCCGTAGTCACGTCTAAGTTCTGCGCTCTATGGCGCAGTAAATGGTCCATCAATACAATTGCCATCATCGCCTCAGCGATAGGGGTTGCTCTTATTCCCACACAGGGGTCATGCCGCCCGGTGGTAATGACTTCTATCGGATTGCCATCCACATCGATCGACCGCCCAGGAATCCGAAGACTTGAGGTCGGTTTCAAGGCAATGCTTGCCAAGATGTCTTGGCCTGAGGCAATTCCGCCTAACACGCCGCCGGCATGGTTAGAGAGAAACCCTTCGGGTGTCATCTCATCACGATGCTCAGTGCCTTTTTGTTCGATACAGCCGAACCCAGCGCCGATCTCAACGCCTTTGACGGCATTAATGCTCATCAATGCATGTGCGAGGTCCGCATCTAAGCGATCGAATACTGGTTCGCCCAAGCCTACAGGCACTCCTGAGGCCACCACATTAATGCGTGCGCCAATGGAATTGCCTTCTTTGCCTAGCGCCGCCATATAGGTTTCTAGCTCAGCCACCTTATTAGCATCAGGACAGAAAAAAGGGTTTCGTTCGACTTCATCCCAATCAAATTGCTCGATCTTAATAGGGCCTAATTGGCTCATATAGCCACGAATCACGATACCGTGGCGCTCCAATAAGTATTTCTTCGCAATCGCTCCTGCCGCCACTCGCATCGCCGTTTCTCTGGCTGAGGATCGTCCGCCGCCGCGATAGTCACGTAAGCCGTACTTTTGCTGGTAGGTATAGTCTGCATGCGCAGGTCTAAACTGATCTTTAATTTTGCCGTAGTCTTTCGAGCGCTGATCGGTGTTCTCAATCAACAGGCCTATCGGTGTTCCGGTCGTTTTACCTTCAAACACGCCCGATAAGATTTTCACCTCATCGGCTTCTTTGCGCTGAGTGGTAAAGCGCGAAGTGCCCGGCTTGCGACGATCTAAATCGTTCTGCAAGTCTGCCGCGCATAGCGAAAGTCCTGGAGGACATCCATCAACAACACAACCCAATGCGAGGCCATGGCTCTCGCCAAAGCTGGTCACAGTAAATAACTTGCCTATAGTGTTTCCGGACATGCAGCACCTTCAAATTGGATGGGCAGGTATTAAAAAAGGCCGTAAAAGGCGCGCAATTATACACTATCATGGACATTGTTACGAATATGCCCATGCGCCAAATGTAAAAAAAGCTTAGGAAAGTTGAGTCTGGGCTGCTCGCAGTTGCTTCGCCGTGAGCATAAAGATGCCCTCACCTCCGTGCTCGAATTCCAACCACAAGAATGGAATCTGCGGTAATCGTGCACTTAAGGCTTCATGGGAATAACCCACTTCCATGATTAAAACACCGTCATCGCTAAGGTAATTAGAGGCCGTGCGCAGTATCTGCAGTGGAATCGCCAAGCCCTCCTCTTCGGAGAATAACCCCAGTGTAGGCTCGTGCTGATACTCTGGTGGCAACTCATCTATTTCTGTCTGGGAGACATAAGGGGGGTTGCTGAGAATCAAGTCATAAGGCCCTTCAAGGGCGCTAAACAGGTCAGATTCGACTGCTCGTGCCCGAGATTGAAGACCATGCCGCTCAATATTCTCTTGCGCCAAACTCAGTGCTTCTAAGGAAATATCCGCCAAGTCCACGCTCGCCTGTTCAAATGCCAGCGCTGTCGCAATCCCGATGCAGCCACTGCCAGTGCACAAGTCGAGAATTCTTGTAGGGGGATTTTTGATGAGGGACGCAAAGCCTTGCCCGATGAGTTCAGCCAAGGGCGATCGCGGTATAAGGACTCGCTCATCCACTGTGAATGGCAACCCAGCAAACCAGGCCTCTTTCACAAGGTATGCCACAGGAATTCGCTCTTCTATTCTGCGATGAATCAAAGGCGTAATAAGGGCGATCTCTTGCTCGGTCACGGGCCGCTGCATGATCGAATCATCACTTTCAAACGCAATGCCAAGGGCCGTAAAGACCAAATAGACGGCCTCGTCCCAGGGATTATCGGTCCCATGTCCGTAAAACAGCTCTGCAGTATCGAACTGCACAGCCACTTGTTCGAGCAATTGCGCTAGTGGCATCCTTGTCATTACGCTCATTTACTACTCCTTTGGTCGCGCTAGCACTATACTGACGCTGGTATTTTGTCTCGAAAAATTGCTTTACCCGCCCCGCACGGTGTCGTAGGGTAAGCGCCTCTTTAAATAGCTAGGATCATATAGATTTGCCATGACGCAACCAATGGAAAAAGCCTTTCAAGATATCATCACCAACATCGGCGAAGATCTCACTCGCCCCGGATTAGTCGATACTCCAAAACGTGCCGCTAAAGCGATGGAGTTTCTGATGCGCGGCTATCACCAAAATATCGATGAAGTCATCAATAATGCCTTGTTCCCATCAAGCTCTGATGAAATGGTCATCGTTAAAAACATCGAATTGTACTCGATGTGCGAGCATCACATGCTGCCATTTATCGGCAAATGTCATGTCGCGTATATTCCTCAAGGCAAGGTCATTGGCCTGTCAAAAATCGCTCGCATCGTCGATATTTTTGCGCGTCGTATGCAGATTCAAGAGAATCTAACGAAAGAGATCGCCGAAACTATCGTGAGTAAAACGGGAGCGACGGGAGCAGCCGTCATCATCGAAGCACAACATATGTGCATGATGATGCGTGGCGTTGAAAAACAAAACTCTGTCATGACCACCTCGTGCATGTTGGGGGCTTTCCGCAACAGTCAAAGTACTCGCAACGAGTTCTTATCCCTTATTAGCAAATAAGCTAAGGCTGGACGACGATTTCAATTCTCTGAGCACATGGCGCTTGCCCGCAGGCAGGCGCTAATGGCCCGACTCCTTGCGCGCTCATTCGCTCAGCGTCTATCTGCATATCCACAAGCACATCCACAAGGGCTTGCGCTCGCAATTGAGAGCGCTCTTGCAGCTGCGCTAACGCTTCGTCTCCACCTAAATGGCTCACAATATAGACTCTTAACAAAGGTTCATTGCGCAAAGTATCGTGCAACAACTCCACTCCGCCCTCGTCAATTAATTGGTCTTGATTGTCAAAGGCAATGCCGTGCAATTGAGCGCTACCTTCTTGTTCTATTTGCAGTGCGAGTGCTTGCGGGCTGGTGCTAGGCATAGCACTGGTTATTTCACTGAGTTCAAGAATATCCAGATGAGCGTAGACACTGCGGTTTCCGCGAGTAATCACATAGAGCACCATATAGGCATGAATCGATTCGTTGGCATTGGCCACCGAGCTGACCATGTAATACTGTTCAGCCTCTGGGCCGTAAAGAATACGGTTTTCGAAGACATCATTGGCCCAGAAACTACTGCTGCCACACCCTCGCGCTTGGCAGCGAAATAATTCGTCGCCAGTAGTGAGTAATTGATCAGAGTAATAGTCGAAGACATCCGCACCGAAATAGCCTTCTGGAATACGGTAGGTGATGCGCGTTAACGTCCCTCGCACTCGCTCTTCTTTACCGGCTGATACACGCCCATTGACGCGCTGCATCCGATCCAAAGCAAGACGATAATTAGTGACGCCTGGGGTGCGGAAATCCACGATTTCAGCGCCAGGAAAGCGCTCTACATAGTCATGGTCTACGGCTGCATCTGTCGCAATTTGCCCCCATGATCCCGTGCTGACAAATCCTAGTAGTACTGTGATTAGTAGTCGAATTCGCATACGGTCAATGTTACTCCTGAGGTTTATCGGATCCTTCCTGATCTGTGTTGAGATCTTCTGCGGCAGAAGGTGTCTCGGGTTCAGCCACATCGCTATTGGGATAGCTAGAGAAGGGAAAAGGTTTGATCTCGCTGTTGTAGGTCAAAAAATCGAGTATCTGTTTCACATAAGTGCTCAGATCTCTGCCTAGCCCACGTAAATTAATATTATCGCTGCCAGTCAGCAAGCTGAATACAGCTTGGGCCAAGGTCAATATAGTGAGAATCATGCTTGAGAGGTATAAAGCCACAGCCAGTGCCAACATAAAACCAATGCGGCGCCACTGAGACGGCTCTTTCAGGTTTTCGACTATATCATCGGACATTGTTATTCCTTTGGGTTCAAAGTTTTAGTCTGATTCGCTTCGTATTCCACATCTAAGGCCTGTTCACCTACCATTAGAGAGGCCACTATATTACGGACTGAATGACCATTGTAGATTATCTGATAAAGACCGTTCACCAAGGGCATGTAAACGTCGAGCTCATCGGCCTTTAACTTGACCAACTTAAGGGTATTGACCCCTTCGGCCACCTGCCCTACCTCAACAACGGCCTCTTCAATAGTGCCGCCTTTTGCCAACGCCATTCCCACACGGAAATTTCGACTAAGCGGAGACGAACAGGTCACGACTAAATCGCCCACTCCGGACAAGCCTAAAAAAGTCATTGGGTCGGCCCCTAAGCGCCGCCCAAATCTTGCCATCTCTGTGAGACTGCGCGTCACCAACATACTATTCGTGTTATGACCCATCCCCATCGCAGAGGCCAAGCCAGCAATAATCGCGTAAATATTTTTAAGGGCACCGCCCAGTTCTACGCCAAACATATCGTCATTGGTGTAAACCCGAAAATACTCAGATTTAAGCACCTGCTGTACTAATTCGCGTACCGACGTGTGCTCACTTGCCACCACGGTGCCGGTAAGATTTTTCGCGGCAATCTCTTTAGCCAAATTAGGGCCACTCATCACACCAATTCGTGCCTCTGGCGCTTCTTGCTGCAATATCTGGCTCATTAATTTAAAGCTGCCAGCTTCAATCCCTTTTGTCGTGCTGACTAAAATGGCATCGCTTTTGCTCCAACGCAGCATGTCTTTTACCACTTTACGGAAATAAGCGCTGGGAACCGCTACGAAAATAATATCGCTATTCTCGACGGCACTTTGCATATCCGATGTCGCGACAACGTTGTCGTGAAGGGTAAAGCCAGGAAGGTACTGAGAGTTTTCATGGGTGCGATTGACCTCTTCGACCAGAGTGTCGCTGCGCATCCAGAAATTCACGCGATAACCGTTCTCCGCGATAATATTGGCGATGATAGTGCCAAAACTTCCACCCCCTAATACCGAAACAGTGCTCATAGGCATGTTCGTTCTCCAGTAATACTTTTAAAACACACGATTTAGACCATCCAATGCCGCGATACGATAGGCCTCGGCCATAGTGGGATAGTTAAACGTCGTGCTGAGGAAGTACTTCATTGTGTTGGCGCCTCCCTCTTGGAGCATGATCGCTTGGCCAATGTGCACGATCTCTGACGCTTGATCGCCAAAGCAATGAATGCCCAGAATTTCCAGGGTTTCAAAATGGAAGATAATCTTAAGCATCCCCACTTGTTCGCCTGTAATCATTCCGCGCGCGGTATTCTTGAAGAATGCCTTACCCACTTCATAGGGCACTTTATCGGCGGTTAGTTCACGCTCAGTTTTGCCGAGCGTACTGATCTCTGGGATTGTATAAATTCCGGAAGCGAAGCGATCGATCTCTACGCTCGCAGCAGGGTCTACTATTGCGTTGGACGCTGCGCGCCCTTGATCATAGGAAACACTGGCCAATGACGGCCACCCAATGACATCGCCCGCGGCATAAATATTATCAACACTCGTGCGATAAGTTTTATCTACTTCGAGTTGCCCGCGCGAATTAGCTTCCAAGCCAATAGCACTAAGATTTAGTAGATCCGTATTGCCTGTTCGCCCATTGGCCCACAGGACAATATCGCTCTTAATGCGCTTTCCTGATTTCAGATGCGTCACTACATGCGTATCAAAATACTCTAACTTCTCGTATTCCTCGTTATGACGACTGCGCACCCCTGCGTCGCGCAGGTGATAACTCAATGCGTCAGAGATCTCCCAATCCAAAAACGACAGGAGCGTCTCTGCGGGGTTAATCAATTCTACTTTTGCGCCAAGGCCGGCAAAAATCGAAGCGTACTCACAGCCAATGACTCCGGCTCCAATGACCGTCACTTTTCGAGGCGAGTGATCGAGCCCCAGAATCGTGTCGCTATCAAAAATACGAGGATGAGTGAAATCGACACTTTCGGGGCGATACGGGCGCGAGCCTGTCGCAATGATGAAGTGTTCTGCTTTGAGTATCGGGCCGCGAGTCCCTAACTTAACCGTATTGACGTCTTGGAATTTTGCTTGTCCATGGATGACATCAATGCCGTTTTTCTCATAATAATTGCCACGCAAGTGCACTTGTTCGTGAATCACTCGATTGGCATGTTGCATGATCTGCGGAAAACTAGGCTTGCGTAACGTCGCGAACTCTTTCAGCAACGGATTGCTCTCAAACTGCATGACCTGTTTGATCGATTGGCGCAACGCCTTCGATGGGATCGTGCCCAAATGCGTGCAATTGCCACCAACCTCTTCTCGGCCAGAAACTACTGCCACTCGTTTGCCTTTTTTAGCCGCATTCATCGCGGCAGATTCCCCTGCGGGACCGCTACCGATAACGACAATATCGTATTGCTTGGTCTGCATTACCACCCGAAAACTCCGTTTACTTAAATTAAGCTGTTTCTTCACATTTAGTGGGGTTGCCACCACAAATGGAACAGGAACTATCACCCGTGGCATTGTTCAAACCACCACAAGAGCCTTTAATGGGGCTACGACCAAAGATAACTCCCACAGCCATACCGCCTATTACTAGTGCTAGAACTACAAAGCTCGCTATTAGATATGCTGCCATGTTCACTCCTTATTGCTGTTAACTATCATTATCTAACTTTTAGGGCTCAAATACTCGGCGAAACGATCAGTGTAACGATCATCAAAGCCCTCTTCCCCTGCCCGCTTAGTGATGAAGTACACCGCCAAATCGAGCGACTGCGCTAGCGCAAAGCCCGCCTCAGCCCCCATCACCATGAACGCGGTGGCCAATGCATCTGCACGCGCGGCCGATTCTGTAATCACGTAGACGCTAGCGAGATTATGGGTCACTGGTTTGCCGGTGACCGGGTCGATCTCATGGGAGTAATGCACCCCATTGAGATCAAAATAATTACGATAATCCCCAGAGCCTGCAACGGCAATAGACTCGCCATTGGCATAGAATATATTGTGCACTTGCGGTGCGGTGTCCACTGGTTTCTCAATGGCGGGCACCCATGTTTGCTGCCCGGGTTTCAAACCCTTAATACGCAGCTCGCCGCCTACTTCGATAAAATAACTCGCAAAGCCTTTGCTATCAAATAGATCGGCAACTCGATCGACCGCATAGCCTTTCGCTATTCCGCTAAGATCAATATACACCTGCGCATTTTTGCGTAACGTTCGGTTGTTGGCATCTAGCGTTATGAAGTGCGAACCGACCCGTGTAAGAAACTCGTCTATTTCATCTTGTTGCGGGACGCGATCAGCTTGCCGTGCAGTTGGGCCAAAACCCCATCGATTAACTAATGGGCCGATGGTGACATCAAATGCGCCTGAAGTCTGGCGATTGATGTCTAAGGCTAATGCCAATACCTCTGTCATCTCTGGAGACAGGTTCAGTGCAACACCCGTTTCGGCCATATTCAATGCAGTGAGTTCAGAGGTATCCGAATAAGTCGACATGACTTCTCGATCGAGTTTAGTCAAAAGTGCAGACACTTCCTGTACGAGTAGTGCCGTATCGACCGACTCCGGCTCATCTACCAGCTTGATACTGTAGCTAGTGCCCATTGTAGCACCACCAAACTCATGTATCAGGGCTGTATCACCTTCTGTGCGAAACAGAAGATAAACGGCAATAAGAACGATAAAGGCGCTAATCGAAAAGCGGTATCGCTTCAAAATGGCATTCATTGACAAGTGCGTCCATGGGGCTTTAAAAATTTGCGGACCCTATAAGCAACTCAGGCTCATGACCATCGGTCACAAGCCTGTTTTTAAGCCTTAAGAGAATTCATCCAAGGCGATGTTTTCGTCCTCGACTCCGAGGTCCTTAAGCATCTTAATAACGGCAGCATTCATCATGGGCGGGCCACACATGTAATACTCACAATCCTCTGGTGCAGGATGATTCTTGAGATAATGCTCTAGAACGACATTATGGATAAATCCTGTCATGCCATCCCAATTGTCCTCTGGTTGTGGATCAGACAATGCCACATGCCAATCGAAATTATCATTCTCCGCGGCAAGCGTGTCGTAATCATCCACATAGAACATTTCTTTTAAGCTTCGTGCGCCATACCAGAAGCTGATTTTACGCTTGCTGTGGAGACGTTGAAGTTGATCAAATATGTGTGAGCGCATCGGTGCCATACCTGCTCCCCCACCGATAAAGATCATTTCTGCATCAGTCTCTTTCGCGAAGAACTCACCAAATGGCCCAAACACTTTAATCTTGTCGCCAGGCTTCAAGTTAAAAACATACGACGACATAATGCCTGGCGGGAAAGAAGACTTAGGCGGTGGAGTCGCAATACGAATATTGAACTTAATAATGCCTCTTTCTTCTGGGTAATTCGCCATAGAATAGGCACGAATAGTCGTTTTATCGCATTTGGACACATGCTCGAAAAGACCAAACTTTTCCCAGTCACCACGGAATTTTTCACCAATGACGAAATCTTTATAACGCACTTCATGCGCTGGTACTTCTAGCTGCACATAACCACCGGCGCGGAAGTCGACACTGTCGCCGTCTGGAATTTCTAATACCAACTCTTTAATAAACGTGGCCACGTTGTCGTTCGAAACAACGGTACATTCCCACTGTTTAACACCGAAAAATTCCGGCTCGATCTCGATCTTCATGTCCTGCTTAACAGCCACCTGACACGATAAGCGCCAGTTGTTTTTAGCCTCACCCATGGTGAAGTGGCCTTGCTCGGTCGGCAACATTGAGCCGCCCCCGTCAAGCACCTGACATCGGCACTGCGCACATGTGCCACCACCACCGCAGGCTGAAGAAAGGTAGATCCCTTCATCGGCCAGTGTGTTAAGTAGTTTTCCACCAGCAGGCACTACGATAGAGCGCTCTGGGTCACCGTTAATTTCAATGCGAACACTACCCGTACTCACTAATCGGGCACGGGCAGCCAAAATCATCCCCACGAGGAGCATCACCACCACGGTGAACATGACTACGCCGACTAAAATCGCTGCAATATCGATCATCTATTGAATCCTATCTGCTACAGAGACAAACCACTGAAAGACATGAAACCTAAGGACATCAAGCCAGTCGTAACAAAGGTAATTCCGAGTCCTCGTAAACCATGAGGCACATCGCTGTATTTGAGTTTTTCACGAATACCCGCCATAGCGGCAATCGCAAGCGCCCAACCTACCCCAGCGCCTGTTCCGTAAACAACACTCTCAGAGAAAGTGTAGCTACGCTCAACCATGAACAATGAGGCACCCATAATCGCGCAGTTCACTGTGATCAAGGGTAGAAAAACCCCTAGCGCGTTATAAAGAGCCGGAAGAAACTTATCGAGCACCATTTCTAGAATCTGCACTATCGCTGCAATAACACCGATATAGCACAATAAGCCTAAGAAGCTTAGGTCGAGTTCTGGAAAGCCTGCCCATGCCAAGGCACCATCTTTTAATAGGTATTGAAACAACAAGTTATTCACTGGCACTGTAATCATTTGCACAACGATGACTGCAATGCCTAAGCCTATAGCCGTTTCTACTTTCTTAGACACCGCCAAGAAGGTACACATGCCAAGAAACATTTGTAGGGCCATGTTCTCTACGAAGACGGCGCGAACGAACAAACTGAGGTAGTGTTCCATTAGTGTGCCGCCTCCTGCACTGTATGGGGAGCGATTCGGAACTCATCTTTCTCGACTTGCTCTACACGCACAGACCGAAGGGCCCAAATCAAAAAGCCAATTATGAAGAATGCACTTGGCGCCAACAACATCAAACCATTGGGTTGATACCAGCCACCATTGGAAACCAAAGGTAGAACCTCGATACCGAACAAATTACCAGAGCCGAATAGCTCACGGATTGTCGCCACCGATAGAAGCACAACGCTATACCCTAAGCCATTGCCAATACCGTCAAGAAAGCTCACGACTGGAGGGTTCTTCATGGCAAAGGCTTCTGCACGGCCCATGACGATACAGTTCGTGATAATCAAGCCAACGAATACGCTCAACTGTTTACTGATCTCGTATGCAAATGCCTGCAATGTCTGATCAACCGCGATTACCAACGAGGCGATAATCGTCATCTGAGCAATAATACGAATGCTGTTAGGAATATAGCTTCGGACTAAGGAGATAAAGAAGTTCGAAAACGCCGTCACCAGCGTCAAGGCGATACACATCACCACTGTCACTTGCAGGCCCGTCGTAACCGCCAATGCCGAACACACACCCAAGATCTGTAAAGCAATCGGGTTGTTCGCGAATATTGGTTTAATCAGTATGCTTTTAGTATCAATAGACACTTTACTTCACCCTTTTTAACCGTTGGTCAGTTTAGTGAGGAATGGGCCGAAACCGAGTGGTCCAAGCCAATACTCGATTAAATTATCAACACCGCGACTCGTGAGAGAGGCGCCTGCCAGACCATCCACTTCATGTACACCTTCGCCGCCGCCTTTAACAATACTCAGGGCTACGTCACCGTTATCGTTATAGATTTCTTTGCCGGGCCATAAGTTTTTCCAGCGTGGGTTAGTGATTTCACCGCCCAAGCCAGGAGTTTCTTTCTGATCGTAAAAACCAATACCTTTTACTGTATTGCCGTCGCCCTCTAAGGCTAGGTAACCATACATGGTGCCCCATAGTCCGTATCCACTGACTGGCAACACGATATCTTGAAGCTCGCCACCCTCGCCTTCAACGAGATAAACAGTGGCATAACGAACGCGGCGTTTAAGCCCTGCAATGTCTTCGTTTGCATCTAATGCTTTCGAGAATTGCGGATCATTAAGTACCGCACGCTGATCGTAAGTCGCAGGGTCTATTCCCAAGTCCGCTAACTGCGCCTCGGTAACAAACTCTCCCGTTTCCAGATCGACAATGCGTGGCGAAAATTCGGCGAATAGTTCGTCGACATCCTCATTAGTGTTAACTGCGGAATCGAACATACCGGCGGCCGCAAGAATATTCTTATTACGGTCCAGTGTTTTATTCGCCACTTGCATCGGCTTGAGTATTACCGCCGCGCTCGAGATGAAAATTGAACACACAACACACAGTGCAAAAGCTACTTTTAGAGTGCCGCCAACTGAATCTTTAGATGACATTACGTGCAAGCCTCCTTTTGATATTCGCGCGAACTACGACGTAGTCGATCAATGGAGCACTGAGGTTAGCGAACAATATCGCTAGCATGACGCCTTCAGGGTATGCAGGGTTCAGCACTCGAATCATGACTGCCATGACCCCGATCAGCGCCCCGTATATCCATTTACCCGTATTGGTCATAGACGCTGACACTGGGTCTGTCGCCATGAACACCATACCGAATGCAAAACCACCCAATACAAAATGCCAGTACCAAGGAGTTGCGAAACCTGGGTTAGTGTCCGAACCGATGCCATTAAGCAATAAGGAGAACGCCACCATGCCAAGGAATACCCCAGACATGATTCGCCACGACGCAATACGCGTGACTAACAAAATAACCCCGCCAATCATAATCGCCAGCGCCGATGTTTCACCAATTGAGCCTTGTTCACGACCAATGAAGGCATCCATCCACGTGAGCTCTAATCCAGTACTGCCCGTAAGCGCTGGTAATCCACCTGCGGCTATTTGGCTAAGGGAAGTTGCACCACTAAAGCCATCAACCGCCGTCCACACCGCATCGCCTGACATTTGCGGAGCATAAGCAAAGAACAGGAACGCGCGAGCTGTTAGCGCAGGGTTTAAGAAATTTTTGCCCGTGCCGCCAAAGACTTCTTTGCCGACGACGACGCCGAAGCTAATCCCTAGCGCGGCCTGCCACAAAGGCAAGTCCGGTGGCACAATCAATGAGAACAAGATCGAGGTGACGAAAAAACCTTCGTTAATTTCGTGTTTACGCACTGATGCGAAAAGGACTTCCCAGAACCCACCAACAATGAATATTGTCGCGTAGATAGGGATGTAGTGCACCGCACCGTACCAGAAACAATCCCAAATACTATTGGGGTTGTAGGACGAGAACATCTCTATCCAAAAGGCATGCCAATCGCCCGTAGTCTCAATCCCTGCGCCAGCCATTGCTGTCGTGGCTTGAAAGCCCACGTTATACATTCCGTAAAACATTGCCGGAAATGCCGCCAGCCATACCGTAATCATGATGCGCTTGAGATCAACTCCATCACGCACATGGGCAGGCGATACAGTCACTTTACTAGGACTATAGAAAATAGTGTCAACCGCTTCGTAAAGGGAGAACCACTTTTCGTATCGACCGCCTTTCTCAAAATGCGGAGCTATATCATCGAGTATTCTGCGTAAACCCATAGTCGTTTAATCCACTAACTTTCTTTTTCGATACGCGATAGGTTATCGCGCAAAATGGGACCGTATTCATACTTACCTGGACATACATAAGTGCATAGTGCCAAGTCTTCTTCATCCAACTCCAAAGCTCCCAAATCTTGGGCACTTGCGATATCCCCTACTATTATGGCTCGCAATAACTGTGTTGGAAGGATGTCTAACGGCATGACGCGCTCGTAACTGCCGACCGGCACCATGGCGCGAGTACTGCCGTTAGTCGCTGTTGAGAATGCGAACTTACGCCCTTTAAACAGGCTAGAGATATAGATGCCCAATGCAGAGTGTTTTTGTGCACCTGGGGATAAATACCCAAATAAAATACGTTCGCGCCCTTCTTTGATCACCGAAACTTGCTGATGATAGCGCCCTAAATAGGACTCTACGCCTTTTGCTGCGCGCCCTGAAAGTACAGAGCCTGATATCACTCTATTCTCTTCAGCGCTCAATTCGCCTGCTGTTATTTCGTCTAGGTTGGCCCCTAGTCGTGTCTTCAACAAACGTGGCTTACTTACCTGAGGGCCTGCTAACGCGATCACACGCTCAGTGCTAATGCGTCCAGTGGTAAACAATTTGCCTATCGCAATGACGTCTTGGTAATTCACTGACCAGACTTGCTTGTTTAAACTGACGGGATCTAAATGATGGATATGCGTGCCACTTAAGCCAGCAGGATGCGGACCAGCAAAGGACTCAACTTTAACATTGCTTGCCAATTGCTGTGCTTCGAGCCCGTCAAAGCTAGCGACGGCTCGACATAAATAGACAGAGCCTTGAGTTAGGCGGGATAAGACATTGATGCCATGAACAAAGTCATCTGAGCTCTCACGTGCGACGATCTCAGGATCGGCTGCCAATGGATTGGTATCCATCGCATTAATAAACAGTGAGTGAGGAACTGCGTCAATCGCAGGGACTTTACTAAACGGACGTGTTCGAAGCGCGGTCCATTGACCCGAAGCTACGAGTGTCGAAACAACGGCTTCACGTGGAAGCTGCGCAATCTCGGCCGGCGCGCAATGAGGAAACTCTACTTGCTCCTCTTCGCCTTCATCCAACTCGATAACGACTGATAGGAAAGCACGGCGTTCACCACGATTGATCTCGCGAACAGTGCCGGCACCTGGTGCGGTGTACATCACGCCAGGCGTTTTCTTGTCTTCAAACAGTGCTTGTCCGAGCTTCACTTTGTCGCCAACCGAAACGATCATCGTAGGTTTCATGCCCACATAGTCGTTTCCTAAAAGCGCAACTGAGCGCACCCTACGCGCGCTCTCAATAGCTTGCTCTGGTGCACCAAGTATCGGTAAATCCAAACCGCGGGTAATTTTGATCATTCGCCAAGCCTAGTAATTACTGGAGTTTCTAAAAACTAAAAGCAACTCTTGTACGAGAAAGCCTAAGCACCGGAAGCTTCATAAAACCATGCCAAAGGCACAGAAATCACAAACAACGATTCTGAAATCGATTTTATTATTGGAAATTCTTATGAGAACCAGCTATTTAAGCGCGGCAATTATAGAGATAAGAGCCTCGGATTACCATAGATTTCTATGCTAAGCCGAGGCTGATCACTAGCTTATTCTTCTATTGGGTAGAAGCGATAATTGATTCCTGCCATCTTATAGACCATTCGCACTACCTGATTGCAGTACCCGAACTCATTGTCGTACCAGAGATACAGGACACAATTGTTACCTTGTACGATTGTCGCAGTGGAGTCAACAATCGCCGCCTCACGCGAGCCCACGAAGTCACTCGAAACCGCATCGGCCTCTTCTGTGTAGGCAATCTGGTTCTGCAAGTGAGAATGCAACGCGATCTTACGGATGAACTCGTTGAGCTCTTCCTTAGTTGTCGGGTTCTTCAAGTGCAGGCTCAATATGGCCATAGAGACGTTAGGGATCGGTACACGCACCGCATTGCCAGTCAACTTACCTTGCAACTCAGGCACCGCTTTTACAACCGCTTTCGCCGCACCGGTTTCCGTTAACACCATGTTTAATACGGCGCTACGGCCTCTTCGATCCCCTTCATGATAGTTATCAATCAGGTTTTGATCGTTAGTATAGGCGTGGACAGTTTCAACATGGCCATGCTCGATCCCATACTTATCATTCACCAGCTTCAGCACGGGTGCTATGGCATTGGTTGTACAAGAGGCGGCGGTAACGATCTTGTCCTCAGGAAGGATTTGATCATCGTTAATGCCAAAGACGATATTCTTTAGATCGCCTTTGCCAGGAGCAGTCAAAGCCACTTTACCGACCCCTTTGGCCTCCAAGTGCTTGGACAAGCCCGCTTCGTCACGCCATTTGCCCGTGTTATCGATCACCAAGGCATTACTAATGCCATATTGGGTGTAATCGATCTCTTCGGGCGTGTTCGCATAAATAATTTGGATTACATTGCCGTTGGCAATAAGGCACTTATTCTCTTCGTCAATTCGAACGGTGCCTTGGAAGGCGCCATGTACTGAATCGGCTGTAAACAGACTTGCACGCTTTTGAAGATCGCCCTCTTTACCAGGACGCACAACGATGGCCCGCAAACGTATCACTTCACCAGTACTAGTACGCTCTATCAGGAGTCGCGCGATTAGACGGCCAATTCGGCCAAAACCGTAAAGGACGATATCTTGGGATTTCTCGATAGGCTTGGTTTTCACGCCAACCATATAGCCCAATTCTTTCGCGACGAATGCCTCAACGTCGAGCGCGGCACTGCCCAGCTCTTTTTGTTGATCCATGAAACTCACGGTCAATTTGCCTAGATCTACATGGACGTGGGCAAGATCGAGCTTAGAAAGCGCCATAAGCACAGGATGGCTTTCAAACTCAGACATCTCATTGCGGTCTACCTGACGCACGAAGCGATGAGACTTCATAATATTGGCAACAGAGCGGTTATGCAGCGCCCGACCATAGATGAAAATAACGACATTGCGCTCACTATAGAGCCTGCCGACGATCGGAATCATCTCTTGCGCGAGAGTTTCGCGTTCTTTCCAATCGCCAAAATAATCATCCAAACTGGGTCGAGTCACAGGTTGCACCTTTGCTAAATACGGTTGATGAGGAAGGTGCGTATTATCTTTGTATTGTCATTCACGTGCAACCAAAAGCACCGCGCATTCATTGACTTTACCCCCTATAATTCAATTAACCCTCTTTACTTTGTTCTGACAAGGCACGTCAACTTATGCCAGAATTCACGCCCTCAAATAGCTCCTTGACCTTAAAAGATGCCAACAATCGACGTATTTAGCCCCGAACTACCAATCACAGCCGGTGATCTACGCCGCTGGGCAGGCTTACATGGCAGCAGCAAAAGCTTAGCCGTTGCCTCTATTGCTCAGAAACACGCAGGCCCTGTTGTGCTGATAACCGCCAACACCGAAGAGGCCGACGCCATACGTCGAGAGCTTGGTTTCTTCAATGGCAAAAAAGACCCGATACACACCCTCCCCGATTGGGAGACTTTGCCCTATGATAATTTTTCGGCACACCAAGACATTGTTTCGGATCGACTGCATACGCTTTATCACCTGCCTCACCTAAAACGAGGCATCTTGATTCTGCCACTAACGAGCCTGATGCACCGTGTCAGCCCCAAGGAGTATGTCCAAGGCAACAGCCTCATGCTCAAAATAGGTGCACAGTTTGATTCAGACACCATGCGCCACAATTTATTGAGTGCTGGCTACCAAGGTGTCGATGCCGTGCATGAACATGGGGAATTCGCACTGCGCGGGTCCATCATGGATATCTTCCCGATGGGCAGCCAAATGCCCTACCGTGTCGATCTGTTCGATGATGAAATAGAAAGCCTGCGAACCTTTGACCCAGAGAGTCAACGCTCTCTAGACAAGGTCAACGAAGTACAGCTTTTACCAGGCAAAGAATACCCAATGAACGACGCGGGCATCAGCCTCTTCCGTAGTCATTTTCGCAATCGATTTGACGTTGATCTTCGCCAATGCAGCGTCTATCAAGATGTTAGCCAAGGGATGCACTCCGCCGGAATTGAATACTATTTGCCGCTATTTTTTGAGAGCCTGCAGACAGTATTTGATTATCTTCCTGAGAACACCCTCGTGCTGCGCAGTGGTGACCTTGAAGCCTCTGGATTACGTTTTTGGAATGACATCAAGAACCGTTACGAAGATCGACGCCACGATCGTCAGCGTCCTATTTTAGAGCCTAGTGAATTATTCCTTAGCCCTGACGAAGCGTTTGCGCGACTGCGAGATTACCCCAACATCGAATTGTATGCCGACAGCAATGGTCAGAAAGCTCAGCAACTGGCTATATCGCCGCCGCCAGACTTAAACGCGGGAGTGCAGCAGTCACCATTACTGGCATTACAGGCACTATTAAAAGCGAACACCTCCAGCCGCATCTTATTTTGCGCCGAAACAGCTGGGCGCCGCGAGAGCATGTTGGAGCTATTAAAGAGTATCAACATCAGCCCCGAGTCTGTCGCCACTTGGCACGCTTTCACCCAAGGGAATCAACACCTAGGCATCACCATCGCTCCAATCGATCGAGGCCTATGGCTGGATGAGCCCTCGCTTCTACTCATTACAGAAACTCAATTATTTGGCCAACGCGTTGCCCAAAGAAGACGCCGCAGAAGAACACAGGACAATACCGAGTTTCTAATACGCAACCTCAATGAATTACACCTTGGGGCAGCGGTTGTTCACATCGAACATGGTGTCGGGCGCTACCGCGGTTTACAAACCTTGAATATCGAGGATCAAGAGACTGAGTTTCTTACATTGGAATATGCGCGAGAAGCGAAACTGTACGTACCGGTGTATTCGCTACACCTCATCAGTCGTTACGGCGGGTCCGAACCAGAGCTAGCTCCACTCAACAATCTGGGCAACGATCAATGGCAAAAAGCCAAGAAAAAGGCTGCCGAGAAGATCAAAGATGTCGCGGCAGAACTACTCGACATCTACGCACGTCGAGAGGCTCGCCAAGGCTTTCAATATGACTGCGAGAATATCGACTACGCCAACTTCTCTGCCAGTTTTCCATTTGAAGAGACCGCCGATCAACAAGATGCGATTGAATCGGTAGTGACCGATATGTCGTCAAAGCGTGCGATGGATCGCTTAGTGTGCGGTGATGTAGGTTTTGGTAAAACCGAAGTCGCGATGCGGGCCGCTTTTATTGCAGTGCAGAACCATAAACAAGTCGCGATACTTGTCCCCACGACACTGCTAGCCCAGCAACATTTCGAAAGTTTTCGCGATCGCTTCGCCGACTGGCCAGTGTCTGTAGATCTCATTTCTCGTTTTCGCTCTGCCAAACAGGTTCAGGACACATTGGACCGTATAAAGAGCGGAAAAGTCGACATCGTGGTGGGCACGCACAAGTTGTTACAGAACACGATTGAATACAAAGACCTTGGGCTCCTAATTATTGACGAGGAGCATCGCTTCGGTGTTCAGCAGAAAGAAAAACTTAAGTCCATACGCTCAGACGTCGATATCTTAACGCTCACTGCCACGCCGATTCCACGCACATTGAATATGGCGATGTCGGGTGTTCGCGACCTGTCCTTGATTGTCACACCTCCAGCGAAACGACTTTCGGTTAAAACTTTTGTTCGTGAAAGCCAAGATGCGTTAATAAAGGAAGCAGTCCTACGTGAACTATTGCGTGGCGGCCAAGTGTTCTATTTACACAATGAAGTGAAGACCATCACTAAAACCGCCGAGCACTTAACCGAACTGATCCCCGAGGCACGCGTGTGTATTGCGCACGGCCAACTACCCGAGCGTGAACTTGAACAGATCATGGCGGACTTCTACCATAAACGGTACAACATACTAGTCTGCTCAACGATTATTGAAACGGGCATCGATATCCCTAGCGCCAATACGATCATCATGGATCGAGCCGACAAACTCGGGCTTGCCCAAATGCACCAATTGCGCGGACGGGTAGGACGCTCGCATCATCAAGCGTACGCCTATCTTTTAACCCCAAGCAAAAACAATATGACCGCTGATGCCCTAAAACGTATCGAGGCTATCAGTATGGCCAGTACACTGGGTGCCGGCTTCACCTTGGCTAGCCATGACCTAGAAATACGTGGCGCCGGTGAAATACTCGGCGATGAGCAAACAGGCCATATGCAGAAAATTGGCTTTACCCTCTACACCGATATGCTCGACGAAGCCGTTAAAGCAATCCGTGAAGGTCGTACTCCTAATATTGACGCCGCCTTGCAGAACAACTCCGAGGTTAACCTGCGTATCCCTGCCCTCATCCCCGAGGACTATCTGCCCGATGTCCATATACGGCTTATTATGTATAAACGCATCGCAGGGGCGAAAGACGATGAAGAATTAAGAGAGCTGCAAGTGGAGATGATCGACCGCTTTGGTCTCTTGCCAGCACAGATAAAATTACTATTCCGAGTAACCTCCTTACGACTACGCGCACAAAGCCTTGGCATTAGCAAAATTGATGCAAGTGCGGTAACGGGGAAACTGTCGTTTGCACAGCAAACTAAGGTAGACCCTCGCACCATTGTGCAACTCGTGCAGCAACACTCGAAAGTCTATAAACTAACGGGACCAACGCAGTTACAATTTACCCATAATGCTAGCAGTGCTGATGCGAAGTTAATGTTTATAGAAGACATGCTTCACAAACTTGCGCCAAGCACCTAAATTGCCTGTGACTCTGATTATTACTTATGCGCGAATCTGAACTTATGAAGTTTGTACAATCCAAGACTACTCAAGTGCAACGATATTGCAGGCTCATCCTGTGCAGCATTGTTATGCTGCCCGGCATTGCCAGCGCACAAAGTAGCAGTGCTGATAATTGGTTTCAGATTGAAGTGACCCTCTTCACCTTTGAAGACGCCAATCTTGCTCTGGAGAACTGGCCTGCAGACACATTAAGCATTGGATTTCCTGAGCGACTACGCCAACTTAAGCAGCTAAGTGACACCTTACAGCTGTCCAAGTGGAGCGTGCCAGAAGCCTTACCTGAGGTGGCAGCGACAATCACCACCGCCACTGAGCCTTTGGATTTGCCAGTATTAGACTTTGGCCCAGCCCCCTACTCCCCAAAAGAAGCGATATTTCAACTCCCGGATCTAGCGCGTGATGGCTTATTCATGCTGCCACCCGATGAACAAGATTTCCTAGGCACTAATCGAGCATTAAGCCAGTCGGCTGATCAGCGCATCGTCTATCACGCTGCTTGGCGACAGCTGTTGACGCGACGAGCGAGCTCTAATGCCATCGCGATCATGGGCGGTCGACGCTTCCAAGATCGCCGCGAAGTAGAAGGCAGCTTGAATTTTTATCTAACCGGAAATGCTGATCGAGTGATCCTGGAGAGCAATCTTTGGCTTAATAATTTCGCAACGCAGCCCTCTGAGCAAGAGCAATGGACACTCCCAGTTCTGCCGGAAATGCTCGTACAAGCGCCACTAGCCTCAAACCAAGCGAGCACTCAGTACTTCGTCAATCGCATCATTCCCTTCCAGCAAAACCGCGACATTCGTGCAGATGAGTTTCATTACTTGGATAACCCGGCCATGGGCATGCTAGTGCAGGTCACCCCCTACGAGGTCCCTCCACTACCATTGCCACCCTTAGCGCTGCCCTCGGCGGACGCAGTCACCACGCCTCAGTAATTAATTGTAATTGGTGATTGCCGTGCACAGAACGCGGACGGCTTCGTCCATGCCAGTATTGAGCACTTTGCCGATAGCCTCCATCGTAATCGGCTCCTCTGTCAGCCCTGCCGCCCAATTAACAGATAACGCCAAACAGGCGTAAGCCATATTCAGCTCTCGCGCTAAAGCAGCCTCAGGCATTCCCGTCATGCCGATCATATCGCAGCCGTCTCTTAGCAATCGTTGCACCTCGGCAGCGCTTTCTAATCTTGGCCCCTGTGTGCAACCGTAAACCCCTTCAGGCCATATAGGCGTTGCCTCAGCACTATCGATCAACAAGGCCCGCAGCGCTTCATCATAAGGCTGTGTGAAATCAATGTGAGTCACATCGTCTAGATCTTCTGCGAAGAAGGTGTGCTCCCTCCCCCATGTGTAATCGATAATCTGATTCGGGACAGCAAGCCTGCCAGGCCCTGTTTCTTTGTGAATTCCGCCAACGGCGTTAATCCCTATAATCGCCGAAACCCCTAATGTTTGTAGTGCCCAGAGATTGGCGCGGTAGTTGATTTTATGGGGCGGAACCTTATGCCCACGGCCATGCCGAGGCAGAAAAGCCACTTCCTTCCCCCCAAACGACCCAATGACAACCTGCACGTCTTGTTGGGAGTAAGGAGTTGAGACTTGGCGAATATATAAATCATTTAAAAATTGCGGTTCTGTTAACCCCGTACCACCAATTACAGCAATCATGCTCTTTTCCTTTGTGCATCTGTTATTCTTCGAATTATACCCGTTGCAGAACCTCCCATGTAGCTTATAGTCTGCGACAATGTGAGATTAAAGCCCCTATAGGACAGTGGATTTGAGCAGAAACACCCCACATCAAGACCGCGGCCGTGTCATTACTATCAGTAGTGGTAAAGGCGGAGTTGGTAAAACCAATATAAGCGTGAACCTTGCGATCTCCCTTGTCAGCAAGGGTAGAAGTGTCTGCGTATTTGATGCCGACACCAGTCTGGCCAACGTCAATATTTTGCTGAACCTCACGCCCGAGTACACACTCGAGCAAGTGCTAGACGGCACTAAGAAAATTGAAGAAATACTGCTGCAAGGGCCCGGTGGCATCTATATTGTTCCGGCAGCCTCTGGCATTGCAGAGTTCGCAAGCCTCAATGTTACTCAACAGAAAACACTATTACAGGCACTAAGCACCCTAGAACAACGCTTTGATTACCTCATTATCGACACCGCTGCCGGCATTAGCGAAAACGTCACTACCTTCTTACAGGCCACCGAACACAACGTATTAGTGGTGACCCCAGAGCCTACTTCTCTGACGGACGCCTTTGCTTTGATGAAAGTCATGCGGCAGAAACACTGCGAAAGCAAAATCCATGTACTAACCAATATGGTCGACAATTATCTCAACAGTGTGGATATTTATAAGCGACTATCAGGCGCCTCCGTGCGGTATCTGAATACGGACATTGAATATTTAGGGTATGTGCCAAGGGACGAACACCTACGACTTTCTGTGCAAAAACAAATCCCGGTGACTATTGGCTACCCTGGCTCCCAAGCCAGCTATCGTTTCGCGGCGTTAGCCGACAGCATTGAAAACATTTATCGCGCCCAACCTACTCGCCGCTCCTTCAGTTTATTTTGGCGAAAATTATTCCTTAACCGATTGAAGAAGAGCCCTGGCACGATTTCGGTACCCACGTCAAAGGACACACCCGTTGCGAGCGCTGACACAGATGCTTCAAACCGCGCACGCTTCCCAAAACTAGTCATCATGAAACTGCAGCAAAGCATGGTGCAATTGGTGAAATCACGAACCTTGTCGACAAAAAATATGAAAAACCTTTTAGCCTCATTAGTTCGACAAGTTGATCGTTATTACCCTGAAATCGATATGAGTGATCTACAACGCCCAGAGAGCACGAAAACCACTACGGAACAAAAACATGCTGAACGCGTTGATTGATGCCTACCAAAGTCGATTGAAGAGTTATCATTTCCTAGTCGACAAAGTAGAAAGAGAATTAGACGAGGCAAAAGAGCCAAAGTTTATTCAATTTTGTGATTGTGAAAGCAAAAGACTGCGTGATCTAATTCAGCTGAACAAACAAATTCTCGCCGATTTAAATGCGTTGCAGGAAGATCAAGAGAAGAACTCTCGATTACTCACTCAAGATAAGAAACCAGCACTATAAAACAGGACGCTAAACAGTGAGCTTCAGTTACCAATGTTATCGATTTATCTGGGACAAACATCTTGTCCCAGCTCGTTTTACTCGCTCCGTTTACAAACGCCTTAGTAAACTAGGACCAGCGCCTGATTCGCCTTTTGTGCAAGACTTTTACGGTCTTCAGTATTACGGCAACCTCACTAACAATATCGATTTTAATATTTATTTCTACGGCGCCTTTGAGAAACCTTTGTTGTACTTTTTGCGTGACACACTATCTCGCCTAAACAAAGACAAAGCCATATTTGTCGACATAGGTGCCAATGTGGGACAACACTCACTATTTATGGCAGCACACGGGGCGCAAGTGCACTCATTCGAACCCTTTGATCGGGTTAGAAACCAATTACAAATGCAGATAGACAAAAACGCTCTGACATCCATTACCGTCCACCCCCTTGGACTAAGTAATGAAAACACGCGCCTGCCCTTTTTTGCTCCTACGGGAAACAATGTCGGCATTGGCTCGTTTGACGCCAGCACTACTAGCAAGGGCAATGTCAGCATTGGTGAATTGGAGTTAGTAAAAGGCGACGATTACCTCGCGGCACAATCCATTACCACTATCGACATAATGAAAATGGATGTTGAAGGTTTTGAAAAGTTCGCAATAGAGGGTTTACAGAAAAGCCTTAGCGATACTCGCCCCATCATTGTGTGCGAGATCACCTACGGGCAATCACTTTCTTTTGAGTCCCTAGAACAACTAGAAAACGCCCTGCCAGAAAACTACAAGCTCTTCACATTCAATAAACGTAAAGCCGATGGTAGCAAAGATCGCCGTCGCGATGCCCTAAGTCGACACAGCGGTGACTATAGCATCATCGCCTTGACTCAGTTTCTTTCCAGTGGGCAAGACGACGTGATCGCCTGCCCCACCGAAAAGTGTGATTTATTGCCGATGCACAATATCGATCGACCATAATTAGGCTTTAATCTGGTGCTCCCCGGCATAAGTTTCTAGGCGAGCGCCAGCGATAAGTTCGTACTCTGGTTCAATGATAGATGAGACGAACAACCAACTCGCCACTGTTTTCTCTTCGCTAATTTCTAGTTCGACCCAGCCACGCCCATTCGCTTTCATATACTTCAATTCCGGACTTGCGGCCAATGTCGCCGCCTCTACTTTCTCATCGGGTAGAGGAAGAAAGTTTTCGAACCCAGGGGATGTCACACTGGGCGTACCAAACTCTACAGCAATAGCCTCGCCAGCTTGGTTGCGAAGATCAAAGGCCCATGAACTATGGGTATCACCCGCCAGCACTACCACATTGTTCGCATAGGATTTAATAGCTGAAAAGACTCGATCACGGTTTGCTGGATAGCCATCCCACGCATCCAAATTAAAGGGAAGCCCTTGCCGCGATCGGTTCCGTAATAATCCATAACTCCCATTACTAATGGATTGTTGTTGCTCCATCGCAAATTCGTGGTCTTCAAAATGCGGCACATTCAACTTCCCCATCAGCAATTGTTGTCCTAATAATTGCCATTGGATACCGGCCTCTTTGGATTGACGCAATTGAGACTCCAGCCATAGCTCTTGCGCCTCTCCCATAATACTGCGTTTTTCATCGGCTAATTTGCTGCGTAATGTGTCGATTCCCATTTCGTGAGTCAACTGTTCATCACGTCCAATAAGGCGCGTATCCATCATTATCAAAGACGCCAAGTTACCAAAATTGAAACTACGATATATGACCCCTTCTTCAATACTGCTTTGCTCACGAATAGGTAACCATTCATAAAAGGCTTTGATGGCGGCCAGTCGACGAAATTCAAACTCTCCCTCACCTTCATTGTGATTCTGCGCACCTGTTTTCCAAGTATTATTGGCAATCTCATGGTCGTCCCACACGCATATAAAAGGATGCGCTTGGTGCACCGCTTGTAAGTCAGCGTCTGTGCGGTATAAGCCGTAACGCATTCGATAGTCTTCTATTGAAACAATCTCGTGAACAGGTTGTACGTCACGCCCCTTACCTTGCATTAACGGATTCGCATAACCACCCAAGGCATACTCATAGATGTAATCGCCTAAGTGCAGCACCACATCGTAATCACGCTGGGAAACTTCACGGTACACATTGAAATAGCCTTGCGGATAATTTGAACAAGACAACACTGCCATGCGCAAGGCTTCCACTCCGGCCTCTGGCAAAGTGCGAGTACGCCCGACAATGCTGTGCACCCCTTCACAGATAAATCGGTAATAGTATTGGGATCCCGCTGACAAACCGGCAGCATCAACTTTCACCGTATAGTCTCTTTCTGGACCAGTGTCTGCATCACCTGATGCGACCACTTGCTGAAAGTTTTCATCCAGCGCTACCTGCCACTGCACTCGCGCTAACTCAGGGGTTCCACTACCAGGTAGAACGCGAGTCCAAAGGATCACGCGGTCTTGCAACGGGTCTCCGCTCGCCACTCCGTGTGTGAAATGTGCAGCGGCTGCCGCCAACAGTGGATAACCACGCAGAGCAAGCACGCCCAATGTTAAAGTTGTGGCACCTAAAAAGCGTCTACGTGGAATGTTCGGCGTGGACTTGGTCATAACAAAGCTCCATGGGCTAACTAAAAAGAACAATCAATATTGTTCGGCTAGCCTAAGGGGCCTTAATGACAACTGTATGAATCGCTCACCCTAAGTAACCATGTTGCGCCAATTGCACGCGAATCCCGTCAGGATCGTTGAAATAGAGTTGGTCCCCGCCACTTGTACGATTAGCAGGGTCACGACTGATACTCGATTCGACTCCATGAGCGGTTAGAGTTTGCGCCATTGAATCGGCATCGTAGTCATCAACGCCTATACATAAATGATGCATGCTGCCTGGGTTCTGGAATTGATACAGCCCTAAGAAGCTTTCCGACCCCAGGCCCATATTAAGCCCACCATTGGCTGGGCGACTAATCACCTGCATTCCCAACACCCGAGCATAAAAATCGGCGGACCGGTTCACATCTAACACTGATAAAGACACATGATTCATCGACCGAGCTACAGCGACAGGTGCCGCTTGTTGCGCGACCGCTAACGGTGACAACAACGTACTGCCCGCCATGGTGATAAGTGCCTTGATCAAGCCTCGCCGACTCAGATCTTTATGCTCATAACGAGTCAGTATTGCGTCTATTTCTTTTTCCATTATTTTTCTCCGGCAACGAATAAGAACCTTCTATTAGTGTTATGAACATTCGCTAGCGACTACCGCGCTTGCCTTTTATGCAGTATCCTCAAGGAAAATAAATCAAATCATATGACACGCAATAATGCTTGATTTGCATTGTCCGTCAGAGATCCAAAGGAGAGGCTTATGCAGTATGCACAGATAACGGGGTGGGGTAAATGTGTGCCACCAGCGGTACTGAGCAATGCAGATTTAGCCACCTTTATGGACACATCGGACGAGTGGATCAGTTCTCGCACGGGTATATATGAACGCCGTATCTGTCATGTGAATTTCTCCGACATGGCCATTGTGGCAGCCCAACGCGCGCTCGCCGCTGCCAATCTCGATGCATCAGAGATCGACCTCATCCTTCTAGGCAGCCTCACAATGGATTCGCTGTGCCCCAATACCGCGTCTATTGTGCAAAATGCAATCGGTGCTAAAAATGCGGCTTCTATCGACATCAACTCGGCCTGTACTGGGTTTCTATATGGGCTGCACATTGCCACCAGCCTTATTAAAACTGGCGCACACAAGAAGGTCCTAGTCATTGGCGGCGAGTTTATAAGCCACTATATGAATTGGGCCCGTCGAGACGTGGCAGTGCTGTTCGGAGACGCGTGTGGCGCCGTTGTCTTAGAGGCCAGCGACGAGCGAACAGGTCTAGTCGCCTCGCGCATCGGTTGCGAGATGGATACCACCTCAGCCATCCAGATCACAAATCTGGGCAGCGCCTATAGCCGTTTAGATGAAGACTTTCTTTACCTTGGCTGGAACTTCGAAGGACAGGAAGTTTTTAAAAAGGCAATCAAAGCGATGGCTTTCGCCTGTGAAGATGTATTGAAGCAGGAAGGCCTAAAGATTGAAGACATCAATATAATGGTGCCCCACCAAGCTAATCAACGCATCCTCGATGCTCTCGCCAAACGACTGAAGATCCCTCGCGAAAAAGTCATGGTCAATGTGCACAAATACGGCAACACCTCCGCTGGAACAATCCCCGTTGCTTTAACGGAAGCGTTAGAAGAAAACCGGATTAAACCTGGTGACTATGTGCTGATGGCAACATTCGGGGCAGGACTCACTTGGGGGGCTGGCCTTGTTAAATGGGGAGAAAGAGTGACTCCCCTCGCCTTGAGCGAAACCGACTTACCCCCTTGCAAGCAGACTGGTTTAGAGATATTGGCTCCCCACATTGAACGTTATCGCGCCAAAGCAGCAGCAGATGAAAGCGCCTAGTCGCACTGCTTAAAGCCAATAAATCATTGCAAAAATCCTGTTGAATGTTAAGCTGCCTCGCCCAATTTCTTCACCAGAGCATAGCTTGCCACTGTTTTTTTGCAAGATTTGCGGTTCGATCTTGGTCATTTGTCACGTAATTCGGAGTATGCTCAACCCCAATGGCCTACTCTTGCATTAAACTAGCGTTCACCTACCGGGAGTTGTTATGAAGAACCTTACCGTTGCCGCCCTTTTTGTAGTTGCCGGCATCATTGTCACCACCATCAGCACTTCTAGCTTAGAGATCCAAGGGCAACCAAGTAAGAACCAATGCATCGGCCAATGCTATACAGACTATCTTGCCGCCAACGGCAATATCGTAGAGCAAGAGAAAGCTCGCGCTGAAGCCGCCGCTTCTATGAGCCCAGCTGAATTAGGCAAAACGGCTTATGTTCCTTGCCAAGCATGCCATGGCGCTGCAGGCGAAGGCGGTATTGGTCCTCAACTAAGTGGTCGTGACGCGGCATTTGTCACTGACGCACTCGGCACTTATAAAGCAAGTGGCACACGCGGCGCACAAAGCGCGTTGATGTGGGGCGTTGCTGGACCACTTAGCGACACTGACATCGAGCATCTTGCGGCATTCGTTAATACGCTGTAATTTCTGCTCCATAAAAAAAGGCCTCCCTAACAACGCGTTAGAGAGGCCTTTTTTATTGCCTAGAAAAACGGCTAATCTGCGCTACTAGACTCTATGGCACTGATTTTCTGCCTCGCGAGCAACCACTCCACCACCTCGGCACTGAACGTGTCGCTAATCGCAGGAATATGAGAGCCTTCCGCAATTGTCCACAACTCCGCTGAGCCGCCCACCATGCAGTTATCACTGAAACGGCTTCTGGTCGTCTCTAAGCCTTCTAGTTTTGCTTCCAAATCCAAAGTACCCACAACCTTAGCTGTACCTGTACAGCCGTTGTATCCTGCCCAACGCTCTACTGTCTCTACAGCACTCGGATAGATATTGCCGCGGATTTCACTGCCTGAATAAGCAATAGTGCCATCGGCAGTGCCGTGAATTTGTAATACATGCACAGGATTGGCCGGAGCAGGCATGGCAACGGTTGCCTCGGAGCCCGCAAGGCTGGCAATCCCTGCAATGACATCAGAGTGCTCATAAGCGGTGCGATAGGACATAAAGCCACCATTAGAATGACCTATGAGATAGATTCGCCGTGCGTCCACATTATATTGTGCACGCACAGTGCTGATGATGTTCATCACATAGCTTGAATCGTCTTGTTGGCTTTCGAAGAAATTACAGCAGGCTTTAGAGGCATTCCAAAAACGATTATTTTCACCACCCGCCTCCTGCGTGCCATCCGGAGTCGCCAACAAATACCCGTAACGGTCTGCTAGCTCACTGAATTTCATATACCCGTCTTGACCAGCACCGCTTGATCCATAACCGTGTAATAACACGATTAACGGCGTGTCTTTGTCACTGTCGTAACTTGCAGGCACGATCAGCGGCACGTCACCACGCCCCGCATCTATCTGAACTCGCTCTTCAGCATGAGCCACTACCCCGAACAGCGCACAGGTCCACATTAATAAGGTAAGCTTTTTCGTATGACGCATATATATCCCCTTTTCTATTGATCACTATTGTTCTTTCTATAGAGCAAGCGCTCTTGTTACCACAACGCTCAACTTGCAACAAGATCAATACGCTAAAGCTATACTGTTACAAGCCCGTCATATTACGTAATATAAGTGTTTTAACGCCCTGCATAACAATAACAATTACTCGTCTGTTCTGGAGAATGATCGTTGCGCCGTAATATTACCCCCTTGTTCATAGTCACGAGCCTCGCCCTTGCGTTTCAACAGCATTCATTTGCACAAAATGCCGAGGCGCTTGAGGAAGTATTGGTGATTGGCATCACCCCCGATGGCAATGCACAGCAAAATTTGAATCATGTGCCATTTGCAGTACACAGCGCGACTTATGCAGCCCTTGAAGCATCCCAAGCACTCGATCTTAGTGAATATATGAATGCTCAAATGGGCAGCGTTACTATCAACTCGGCTCAGAACAATCCGCTCCAGGCGGACCTGCAATACCGAGGCTTTACCGCCTCGCCCCTCCTTGGCTTGCCACAAGGATTATCCGTCTATCAAAACGGTGTGCGCATTAACGAGCCATTAGGCGATGCGGTTAACTGGGATTTGCTTCCAGAATCCGCTATCTATCGTGTTGATCTCATGGGCGGTGCAAACCCGGTCTTCGGTTTGAACACACTAGGGGGAGCACTCGCGCTGCAGATGAAAGACGGTTTTAATTTCACCCAACATAGCATCACCGCCAGTACCGGATCGTGGGGACGCAACACCACCACACTCGAAAGCGGAGCCAATAACGGTGAATGGGGATATTACGCCAACCTCAGCGTCTTTGATGAAGACGGATGGCGCGCCCAATCCAATTCAGAAGCCGTCAATTTCTATGGCACTGCCAATTGGCGCCCCAATGAGGACACTTCCTATGATGCAGTTTATCAACAAGGGCAAAGCGATCTAATAGGCAATGGCGCCCTGCCAGTAGGCCTCGTTCAGTTGCAGCGCGATGCGGTGTTTACTGCTCCAGACGTAACCGAAAACGACATGTCCATGATGGCGTTGAGTGCTAACTATTCCCTAAGCCCGCAACTAACCATCAGCTTTAATGCGTATCAGAGAAAAAACACGACAGACTCTTTCAATGGGGATAGCTCCGAATTCGAGCAATGCGAATTTTTCGGCGGACAGTTGGCATTGTTTGAAGAAAGCGATGACGTAGAAGATGCGCTTGAAGACGAGCTCGGCATCGAACTCGATGCGATTTGTTCAGGACAAAATTCAGAGATCACGCACTTTGCGGCGCTAGAGGACTTGATTGCCCAACGTTCCAACAGCGCAGGCGTTGACCCCAGCGACTATGACATCGAAAACATATTTGATGACCTTAGTGGCAGCGGTATCATCGCCGATGACGCAATCAATAATATCAGCCAACGCAAGCAGCGTACTCGTGGGCTTTCCGCACAAATGCATTACGAAAACCCATTATTCGGATTCGACAATCAATTCAGTGGGGGCCTAGCCATACAGCTAGGCGATTCGCATTTTGACTCGGTTTTAGAGTTGTCCGGATTAGACCCGATTACCCGCAGCACCAAAGGATTAGGCACGGGCACGTTCTTTGACGACGCCGCCACCGATATCAACACGAGCACGGATACCTACAGCGTTTATTTTACCAATACGACAGAAATCTCAACGTCCTTAGCGCTCACAGTTTCCGCACGCTACAATCTTAGCGACACTACTTTACGAGACCAATCTGGAGTACGCCCAGAGCTCAATGGCGACCACCGCTTCACGCGTCTCAATCCCGCCATTGGTTTAACCTGGAACCCAACGGAGCAACTCACCGTTTATGGGTCGTATAGCGAAGCCAATCGCATCCCGACCCCCATAGAGCTTGCGTGTAACGAGGGCGTGTTCGAACTGGCACAATCTTTCGCGCTAGCAAGAGGAGATGACCCCGAGGACGTGGAGTTTGAATGCCGCCTTCCCAATGCGTTCTTGGCAGACCCTCCTCTGAACGATGTTGTCACCAAAAGTATTGAGCTTGGCTTACGCGGGACAATCGCACAAAGCCAATATCAGATCAGTGTGTTTCGAGCACGTAACCACGATGATATCTTGTTCCAAACAACTGGTCGCTCAACGGGGTTATTTGCCAACGTCGACGAAACTCGACGACAAGGAATAGAGTTATCGGTTGATAAGCGAATCGGTAAGCTAAGCACTTATGCCTCAGTGTCATTATTAGAGGCCACCTTCCAAGATCATTTCTTTGCCCTTAGCCCCAACCACCCTTTCGCCAACAGTGAGGGAGAGATTGAGGTATCACCAGGAGATCGTTTACCCGGCCTCCCTGAAAAAATCATCAAAATCGGCGGCGATTACCTAGTGAATGAAAACCTGAGTCTTGGTATCGAATTTATTTACAACGGCTCACAATATTTGCGCGGGGATGAGAACAACCAGCTGTCACAGATTGACGCTGCAAGTTTGGTCAATTTACGTGCGCAATATACGTTAAGCAAACAGCTCTCTTTCTTTGCTCGCGTCTCGAATGCTTTCGACAAAGAGTATGAAAACTTCGGATTGATTGGCGAGGACCCTAGCGAGGTCATTCCCTCACTCACTAACACCAATCCTGTATTCCTAGGCGTTGGTTCCCCACGAGCCGCTTGGATAGGCGCTAAATTTCAGCTATAAAAAAAACCCACTGCCCCGTTTTCTAAGGCAGTGAGGTTTGGCGCGTGGGCGTGTACTTAGTATTCAGCACGCACTGATGATATGACTTCTCGCGCCTCGTAAATATCAGCCGATCTTTCATGCTCACCATTGCCCATCAAAATCTCAATACTCGCTACAAAGTGTTCTCGATGCGCGGGGAAATCCATTGAGGTTCGAGGAAAATTAGGAGACGATTGCGTCGTCGTGCAGCCAATCAAACCGCATCTCGTTTGAGCCGTAGTCCCTGTGCTCAACTCAACGGCCGCCCTAGCCGAATTCTCTTCCTCAAGGCGCGGTATCGCCGTGCGATCTACCACCTCGAACCAATCATAGTTTTGCGCCACTGTCAGTTCTGCCGCTCGTAGCAAAGCGTAATCCTGAACGAGCTCCAAGGAAGTGTTGGCCTTTCCGGTATAGCTCACCCGATAGCGATCGGCACTCAACTGACTTTCCGAGTACCCCACATCGCCAACGTCAGTGGCTGGAGCATAAGGCGTTTGACTACTAGCGCATCCAACAAGCAATACGCTGAACACAACAAGACTGGCTATTTGATTACCCATTTTCCTAACTCCTTTTATTGGTGATGACGGTTTCGTGACAACATCTGTAGTTGATCGAAATCCACTTGCAATACAGCAACAAATGAAGATAAACGTCTGCGCAATGCGTAGTTATTAATGTTGCGCACTTCTTGACGAAGAAATCTCACTTCCTGTTTGCCCCCCTCCACGAGAAAGGAGATGGCCTCTTCGGCCTCCGAGTCTCGTATCCGCATTTTTGCCACCTCGTTCGCATGCAATATTGCTTCGGGAACCTTTGTGCCTTCTTGATCGGCAGAAAGGTCCGGTGCTGCATCGTTTGAGATAGCGCGCAATGTTTCAATACGATGACGTGCTAATTTTCTTAACACATTTTTGGCTTGTTGGTCTGATAAGGTTTGGGCCAACTCTTCGTATAAAAGCTGCGCCTGCTTACAGAGCAACCGCACAATACTTATCAGCCTAAGATCTGAATTACCCATATTGATTTACTCTCATCTAAGCCCCAATTTGGATCATATATAAAAATCATTAACGATCCCCTTAGTGAAATAGTTACAAGAACTATGCCAATGCTAGAAAACCATGAATAAAGGGTTATAGAGATATTTAATGCTGTAATGTGACCTGACTGGGGAACTCTTACAGAAAGGCTTGTCACTTTTACAATATTGCACTACATTTTGCATCCAGAGCCTAGAACAGGAGCTTCAAATGGCTCAAGCCAAGTTACTAACGTCAATACTGAGTAAAGAGTTGCAAACTGCCATTGGCGACTTGTCGTCTATCGATTTATACGATCATTTCAAACCAAAAGACGGCGAACATTGGATGACGCTACTCCAATCACACGCTGTAGACGTCGCCCTAATCGAAACAACGAGTTTTGATGAAAAGGAGCTAGAAGCCTTATTAGCCTCAGATTTGACCGCACGCCATGAAATTATCTTAATTAGTGACGGAGAACCTAATCCCAACATTGATCTCGCGATGCAAAATGGCGTGTCGTATCACATGCGAACCCCGTTGGACGACGCTATTTTGGATGAACTTTTAGAGGATCTTCATTCAGAGATCGACGAGCGCAATGCGCCTACCCAAGAGACCGTCAGCAGCGAACTAAACCAATACGGACTACTAATCGGTTCATCCAAACCGATGCGACAGCTGTACCGTGTAGTGCGTAAATCCGCACGTACCGATGCCAGCATTCTAATCATTGGTGAGAGTGGCACGGGTAAAGAGTTAGTCGCAAATACTCTACACCTGATGAGCTCCCGCGCAGAAAAACCATTCATCTCGCTCAATTGCGGAGCCATCAGCATGGAACTGGTTGAAAGCGAATTATTTGGGCATATCAAAGGCGCGTTTACAGGCGCCAATTCAAATCGCGCAGGGGTTTTTGAACAAGCCGAAGGCGGTACCCTCTTCCTCGATGAACTCACCGAGATGCCTATGGAGCATCAAGTGAAACTTCTTCGAGTATTAGAGACTGGCGAGTATAAGCCTGTTGGGAGCGAAGCTATTCGCATCGCTAACGTGCGCATAGTTGCGGCGACTAACCGAGACCCAATACAGGCTATCGAAGAGGGAGTTTTCCGTGAAGATCTTTATTTTCGTGTGGCCCACTTTCCAATTACAGTTCCACCTCTGCGTGATCGCGAAGACGACATCGAAGGCTTGGCCATTCACTTCTTGGCCCACCGCAATGCAGAGGAGAGCAGCGCGAAAGAGATTACCAAAGAAGCTTTAGAGCGCATTAAGGAATACCACTGGCCAGGGAACGTACGGGAATTACTGCATACGATTGAACGGGCCTATATATTGGCTGACGATGTTGTAGGAATCGAACATCTCATTTTGGAAGGAAGTCCTGCGGAGATTGAGACAGATATCGCCAACAACTCTCTGGAAGAGATCGAGAAAAAAGTCATTCTTCAGACCCTAAGCGAGCTTGATGGTAATAAGTCCGAAACAGCTGACAAACTAGGCATCAGCGTTAAGACTCTCTATAACAAACTGAAAAAATATGACGATATTGATGAGGCATAAAAAAAGGGCATCTTGCGATGCCCTTGAACGTTAGGGGAATTGACCTAACAGTCTCTATCTGCTGCATTTACTGCATCGCGCACATCTTCACATGCGTCTTCCACTGCATTGCCTGCATCATTAACCGCATCGTCGATATTCTCACCCATGCGTTCGGCTGGACCATCACTACACGCTGCAAGCATAAAAGTTGAAAATAGTAGTATTGCTATAGACTGTAACTTCATGTCATTTCTCCTTAATTGACCCATCGGGTAAAACGTAATTATTCAATTGATTCGACACTATAGTGGCGGAGTTTTTCCTCGTATTGCTCCTGCAATAAGCGAGATAACAAAGAGCGCTATGAATACGAAAAAGAGTATCTGTGCAATGCCTGATGCGGCACCCGCAATCCCCCCAAAGCCGAATAACGCTGCGATAATTGCAATCACAAAAAAAGTAAGCGCCCAACTCAACATAGCTCTATCCTCCGTAAAAAAATTCCTTTAGGTGTTCAGTGCAAGTTCCTCTGTCACTGCGTTGAGGACACTTTTCCGAACTCTCACTGTATGGGTAGCGATTATCATGCCAATTTCTACAACAATCGTTACAGGCCTTATTTCCATTGGCCTTGAGAGTAATTCTATGCCTTTGCGCCAAGACGAACCGTGCTTGTATCACAAAGCGATATTGAAATTTTTGCGCAGGATGCAGTATTTTTTTCCGGTACTATTAATCCAAGGCCTCCATTACACTGAACTTATATCTTCAATAGGGAATACCCATGAATAGTCTTACCCGTAGCTTTCTCGTCGGCCTTTCAATACTGCTGCCCGTGGTGCTTTCTATACAATTGATAATTTGGTTAGTCAGCACGATGGAGTCTTGGCTGAAATCTCTATGGTTACTACTGCTTTCAGAATCACTGTATTTTCCAGGACTTGCGCTGTTGAGCTTTCTTGCCATCACGACAGCCATCGGTATCCTTTCTCGACAAAGCGCTCTGAGAAGTATCTTGAAACTTCCTGGGCTCACCCTAGAGCGCATCCCCGTAGTGAAGTATGTCTATAGCACCATTAAAGACTTTTTAGATCTCATGGGCGGGAAAACGTTTTCAGATCAATCGGTAGTTTGGGTCACACTTCCTCAGGTCCAAGGAAAGTTACTTGGGATCGTCACGAAACAAGGCTCTGATAAAGGCTCACGTTTATCCGACATAATCGATGACGAAGACGTGGCGGTTTACCTGCCAATGAGTTATCAGGCCGGCGGGTATATGTTGGTGGTACCAAAAAGCCAAGTGGAAAAAACGGACCTCACCCCTGGGGAAGCCTTGCACCTCATTATGAGTGCTGGCTTAGGACAGAAAACAACGTGAGTTAACGCCCATACAAACACCGGAAGCTTGCTATGAAAATATTTTTACTTAGTGTGCTGTTCTTTTTTGCAAGTCTTCTAGGCTTAGGCAGCCTAGTGGGCGTTGGCCCAGCCTATATCGCTGCGGCCCCTTCTGTCGCCACAGGCATTGGCGCCAAACTCTTGTGTAGCGCACGCTTTGTCAGCCACTTTCCTGAGCAACAAGCCTTCGACGACCTCGTTCAATACTCCCCTGTTCTGCAATATTTGACGGTCGACTACGATGTCCCTAATCGCCGCGTACACACATCTCTATTCGGGCTAAGCCCTACCACCGCCTATTATGTAGAAGGCATAGGTTGCGCCAATGCTTACCCCAATGAACAACGCAGTGACTTACAGTCACAACCAATTCCTGAGCGCAATGAACTCTGGCCAGCGGGCAACACAGTTGGCGCACCCAATAACGCCCTTAGGAGCCTGTTGCAGGCGCAGCTTACGAACGACAACCTAGAGGGCTTAAATACTCGCGCTCTGCTCGTGGTGCAACGTGGGAGAGTTTTAGCCGAGGCTTATGGACAAGGTGCCGCAGCTGATACTCCGCTGCTCGGGTGGTCAATGGCTAAAAGCCTAATGTCACTCATGATTGGCAATCTTGAGTACCGAGGCTTATTGGATAGTCATGCAAGCCCGGTATTTGAACAATGGGCTGATGACGAAAGACACGACATACAATTAAGTCATTTATTACAAATGAGTGATGGACTCGATTTCTCAGAGGAATATAACCCTGGGGATGACGCCACCGCGATGTTATTCACGAAAGCCTCTGCCTCTGATTATGCCTTAGCCAAACCTGTAGCCCATCCAGCGGGCCAACAATTCAACTACAGCTCCGGCACGGCGAACCTGTTAAGCCGCGTGTATTTCGACCACACAGGTGCCACAGTGCAGTCTAGCTATGATGATTATATCCAACACATCGCCACTCCCCTCGCCTTTCATAACGCCGTGTTTGAAACCGATGCCAGTGGCGTGTTTGTCGGAAGTTCATACTTCTATGCCAATGCAAGGGACTGGGCACGTATAGGTCAGTTAATGCTTAATGGAGGGACGATCAACGATCAAAGGCTAGTAAGCGAAGAATGGGTCACTCGATCAACACAGCCCAATCGGACAGACAATGACCAAGCTTATGGGTATCAGTGGTGGCTCAATCGTGGCAATGCACAACTACGTTGGCCGGATTTGCCTGAAGATAGTTTTGCCGCACAAGGTAATCGACAACAAAATATGTTGGTGATCCCATCAGAGGACGTGGTGATAGTGCGATTAGGATGGACATCAGGCCGATATCCACTCAATGAGCGTTTTGCTCAAATACTGACAGAGTTGGAGTAACAAGAGGATGGTGCTGATTTAAATGGTGGGAGTAGCAGGGTTCGAACCTGCGACCCACGGCTTAGAAGGCCGTTGCTCTATCCAGCTGAGCTATACCCCCAAGGGAAGGTCCAAACACAGACTTTGGTGCTTTAGGCTGCTAGTTAGGATTGGGGTGACCGATGGGGTTCGAACCCACGACAACCGGAGTCACAGTCCGGGGCTCTACCAACTGAGCTACGATCACCATTGAACTTTTCAAATAGAAATGGTCGGGGTAGAGAGATTCGAACTCCCGACATCCTGCTCCCAAAGCAGGCGCGCTACCAGACTGCGCTATACCCCGATTCCCTGCACCGTAATGCAGGGTCGGCATAATACTCAGGGTGCCTTTATCAGTCAATCACTGAGTGTACTTTTTTAACAATTTTCATCGTTCGATGCGCCAAGTGCTCCCATCGGCCGAATCTTCGACAACCACTTTCATCTCCACAAGCTTGTCACGGATTTGATCTGCCAGTGCCCAATCCTTATTAGCACGGGCCTCTCGGCGCTGCACAATCAAGGAATCAATCAAGGCGCCATCGACTGCGGAGTCATCAGTGCCTTGCAGATATTCCTCTGGTGAGCCCTGCAGCAGCCCTATGATGCCCCCTAGCTTCACTAGCAAGCGCCCCAGCTGTGCGGCACACTCAAGGTCATCATTGCGTTGACGGTTGATCTCACGCGCGAGATCAAATAGCACGCCTAAGGCCACAGGAGTATTGAAGTCGTCATCCATCGCCGCACAGAAGGCCTTCTCAAAGCGGCTATTCACTAACTCTTTCGCCCCTTCGATGTCCAAGTCGCGTAGCGCTGTATAAAAACGCTCCAATGCCGCTTGCGCCTGATGCAAGCCTTGGTCGGAATAGTTGATAGGACTGCGGTACTGGCTTGAGATCAACAGGTAGCGAATCACTTCGCCACTGTACAATTTCAACACATCGCGCACAGTGAAGAAATTACCCAAAGACTTCGACATCTTCTCATTGTCGACACGCACCGAACCATTGTGCAGCCAATACTTCGAAAATTGCTTCCCAGTGGCGGCCTCTGACTGAGCCAGTTCGTTTTCATGATGAGGGAACTCTAGATCGGTTCCACCTCCATGAATATCGAACGAATCTCCTAAGCAGCAAGTCGACATCGCAGAACATTCTATATGCCAACCCGGTCGACCATAACCCCAGGGAGAGTCCCAACCGACGTCTCCATCGGCGGCAGCTTTCCATAGCACAAAGTCTCTAGGGTCACGTTTCAGCTCCCCTATCTCGATGCGAGCACCCGCCAATAACTCTTCCGGATTCTTATTAGACAATTGACCGTAATTTGCAAACTGTGAGACAGAGTAATACACATCACCACTTTCTACCTTATAGGCATAGTCATCACGGATGAGGCGTTGAATTAAACTGATAATCTCTTCGATGTGCGCCGTTGCCCGAGGCTCTTGATCCGGTCGCTGCACATGCAAGGCAGCCTCATCCTCTTGAGACGCTTTGATAAAGCGCTCGGTAAGATCCGAATACAGCTCGCCATTGGCCTTTGCCCGGTTAAGAATTTTGTCATCGATATCCGTAATATTGCGAACATAGGTGACGTCAAAACCGCGATGACGCAAATAGCGTGAAATCACATCGAATGCGACAAACATGCGGGCGTGACCAATATGACAGTAGTCATAGGTTGTCACTCCACACACATACATTTTTACCTTCCCTTCCTCTAGTGGAATAAAAGGCTCTTTCTTACGTGTTAGCGTGTTGTATACCTGTAGCACTATTTCACTCAACCTGAAATTTTTGCCCATGAATCACGAAGAGTCACGGTGCGATTAAAGACAATTTTTTCTGCGTTAGAATCATGACGATCGATGCAGAAATACCCTTCGCGCTCAAATTGAAAACTGGCCTCTGGTGCCGCGTTTTTAAGGCTTGGTTCCGCTTTACACCCAGTGAGAACGAGCAAGGATTCCGGATTCAAACATTCCTTGTAATCGGTAACGGATTTGTCGTCAGGATTCTCTTTATTGAACAGACGATCGTAAATTCGCACTTCAACATCGAGCGCTGTATCTGCAGGCACCCAGTGAATCACACCCTTCACTTTGCGCCCTTGAGGATTAACCCCTAGGGTCTCTGGGTCATAGCTGCAAAGCAGCTCAATCACTTCGCCCGCTGCGTTTTTAACGGCTTCGTCACAGCGTATCACATAGCCACCGCGTAACCGCACTTCGACACCTGGGCTTAGGCGTTTGTATTTAGGAGGCGGAATCTCTTCGAAATCATTCGCATCGATATACAAGGTCTTAGCAAAATTAATCTCACGCGTGCCCATCGACTCATCTTTTGGATGGCAAGGCAGGACCAAAGTCTCGCTTTGATCTTCTGGGTAGTTAGTGAGCGTCACTTTAATAGGGTTCAGCACACACATAGCGCGTGGCGAAGCACTGTCGAGATTTTCGCGAATGCTGTGCTCTAGCATACCCATGTCGACTGTTCCGGCACTTCTAGCAACACCGGCACGTTCGCAGAAGTTCCGAATCGATTCGGCGGTATACCCTCGACGACGCAATCCAGACAACGTAGGCATGCGAGGATCATCCCAGCCATTCACATAATTCTCGGTAACGAGCTCTTTCAGCTTGCGCTTGCTCATCACCGTGTAATTAATGTTAAGACGAGCAAACTCAATTTGCCGCGGTAATACATAGTCCGCCGCATCGCGAGGACTATCGCTTGCCTCGTGCAGAGTCTTGATATCTAAGCTCTGCAGAATCCAGTCGTATAGAGGACGATGGTCTTCAAACTCCAATGTGCATAAAGAGTGTGTAATACACTCCATCGCATCAGAGATACAGTGGGCATAATCGTACATGGGGTAGATTGGCCATTGCGAGCCAGTCTGGTGATGCTCTACATGGCGAATCCTGTAAAGCACAGGGTCGCGCATATTGATATTAGGAGAAGCCATGTCGATTTTGGCGCGCAGACTATGAGCACCATCAGGGAACTCCCCTGCTCGCATACTGGCGAACAGCGCAAGATTCTCATCAACGCTGCGCTCTCTGAACGGGCTGTCTGTGCCAGGGCTCGTCAATGTGCCGCGGTATTCGCGTGCCTGATCTGGGGTCAAACTGCAGACATAGGCCTTGCCGGCGCGAACTAGCTGCACCGCATAGTCATGCAAGGCGTCGAAATAACTAGACGTGTAACGGATATCACCGCTCCACTGGAACCCTAACCAGCGAATATCTTCTGTAATGGCATTAATGAACTCCTGACTCTCTTTCTCAGGGTTTGTATCATCAAAGCGCAAATTGCATTGCCCGTCATAACTGGTGGCTACGCCAAAATTGAGGCAGATGGACTTAGCATGCCCAATATGCAGAAACCCGTTAGGCTCTGGTGGGAAGCGTGTTTGCACACGCCCATTATGCTTGCCGCTTTCTATATCTTGCTCAATAATGTGACGAATAAAATTCGACGCGGGGCTTGTAGTGGCGTTTGTATTGGAATCGTCTGAAGAGCTCATATCGTTGTTTTCTGCTTTCTCACAAGTGACAAAGAACGTATTATAACCGTTCCACGTGTTTCTCATAAGTGGCCAAGGCCGCTTTATACTGAAGGTTGTACCCAATGATTGTCTTTAAAACGAATTATGGTGATATCACAATCGAATTAGATTTCGAAAAAGCCCCTATTTCTGCGGCGAATTTCCTCGAATACGCAAAAAGTGGCTTCTACGACAACACTGTATTTCATCGTGTTATTGATAATTTCATGGTGCAAGGCGGAGGCTTCGAATCTGGCCTTACGCAAAAATCAGGTGGTAAGCCTATCACCAATGAAGCCGACAACGGTTTAACGAACGATGCTGGCACTTTGGCGATGGCAAGAACTTCGGACCCACATTCTGCTAGCTCACAATTTTTCATTAACGTCAGCGATAACACGTTTTTGAATCACAAGAGCAAGACAGCGCAAGGCTGGGGCTACGCCGTATTTGGCAAAGTCACCGCGGGCATGGATGTTGTCAATAAAATCAAACAATGCAAAACGACCTCCAAATCTGGACACCAAGATGTGCCCGTTGATGAGGTAATTATCACCGCGACGACTGTGACAGCGCCAGAAACGGCCGCTGATACGGCTCCTTCAAAGTAGATACGGCCCACCATGTCAAACGCAGGAAAAACGCTCTTTATTTCAGATCTACATTTAGACGCTGACAACGCAGCGATCACACAATGTTTTCTGAATTATGTTGCCAATGCACAGGGCTGTGATGCCTTGTACATTCTCGGTGATTTTTTCGAGGTATGGGTTGGAGACGACGACAATAACGTCCTCACAGATACCGTGGCAAAAGCCTTGAGTGAACTCGCCGCAAGCGGGTCCAAGGTTTACATCATGCACGGCAATCGCGACTTTTTGCTCGGGAATGCCTATGCTCAGCGCTGCAGTGCAGCGCTAATTGCCGACCCTACTGTCCTCGAAATTTACGGCCAAAAGATGGTCCTCGCCCATGGGGATAGTCTGTGCACTCGTGATCTCGAGTACATGAAGTTCAGAAAGATGGTGCGCTCAGAGCGCTGGCAGAATGAGTTTCTCGAACGCTCATTGGTGGAACGGTACATGATTGCTCAGCAAACGCGACAGCAGAGCAAGGAACAAAGCAGTCACAAAGCCTCTGATATCATGGATGTCACCCCCCAAGAAGTCCTCGACCTTCTGCATCGCTGCGAGGTCAACATCCTTATCCACGGCCACACTCATCGCCCTTCTGTGCACAAAATGCGCTTACAAGAGCCAATCAATGGCAGCGATGAGGCGGTACGCATCGTGTTAGGAAGCTGGGACAGCAAAGGCTGGGCATTAGAGTTCAGCGCTTCGGGCTACGATCTAAAACACTTTCCCCACTAGCAGCCCTCGCCTAGCACGTTTAATCATCCATGCGCGCGTAATAACGCTCAAAATGAGCCCCGCATAACAACAGCAGCTCACTGTCGATCAGACCCGCTAACTCTTGCACACTAAGGTGAGCGAAGGCGGGCTTGGTGCTTATCCCAAAATCCTTAAGCTGTATCCTATCCAGCGGCGCTCTCTGCAATAAGGTATTAACCCAGCAAAAAGGCGATAAGGCCTCGTTGAAAGGGAGCTTATGCTGTTGCATACGCTGCTTTAGCGTGTCGACGGAGTCGATGTAAAACTTGTCTCCCATAATTTGCTCTGTGAGCACCTCTATCCGGCGCAGCACGGATTCCTTCTCATCGGCTTTGTACCCATTCCATTGGATCACCTCAAAGGCATAACGTTTACATCCTCTACAAATACTGTCTCCTACTGATGTCGTAGAACACACACCGATACAAGGAGTTCGAGTAAGACCGCTCTTCAATTTAACAACCTGCTATTTCATCAAGTGAACATCTAAGGCTCGACAAACGACGAGCACAAACCTTATGAACTGGAGTTTTCAAGCCAATTCGACTATACTGAGCCCCCAATTTTAACAGCTAATCGAATCCATAGTGGGATTTTGATGAGCCGCAATCCGCCTTTAATTTAATCGACGTGTGAAATGCTACAACCCTTTCGAAGCACCTTTGTGCAGGTTGTCTTTTCTCTGCTGTCACTCTCAGCCTAATAGTCAATCGACGAGGGGAATACTGTGTTAGAAGCTTACCGTAAACATGTAGCCGAACGCGCTGAACAAGGGATTGTTCCCAAGCCTTTAGATGCAGAACAAGTTGCTGCATTAATTGAACTGCTTAAAAACCCACCGAAAGGCGAAGAAGAATTTATTCTTGATCTTATTTCGAACCGTGTCCCTGCAGGGGTTGATGAAGCGGCGTATGTTAAAGCCGGTTTTCTATCAGCACTGGCGAAAGGTGAAGCCACCTCTCCTATCATCGATCAGATCTTAGCCATTAAGTTGCTAGGCTCCATGCTTGGTGGCTATAACATCAATACGCTGGTTGGTCTGCTCGACAATGAAACCTTAGCGCCACTTGCCGTTGAGGAGTTGTCACACACCCTGTTGATGTTTGATGCCTTTCACGATGTTGACGAACGCGCCAAAGCCGGAAACGCCCACGCAAAAGTCTTATTACAGTCATGGGCAGATGCGCAGTGGTTCACGAATAAGCCAGAACTGCCAAAAGTTCTGACTGTCACAGTCTACAAAGTACCCGGCGAGACGAATACTGATGACCTGTCCCCTGCGCAAGACGCATGGTCACGTCCAGATATCCCATTGCACGCATTAGCCATGTACAAAATGGAACGTGAAGGGGTGACTAACGCCGCTGAGCAAATCGCTGAGCTAAAAACCAAAGGCCATCCAGTGGCGATAGTGGGCGACGTAATGGGCACAGGCTCTTCACGTAAGTCTGCCACTAACTCACTACTTTGGAATATCGGCAATGATATCCCTCATATTCCTAACAAGCGTGATGGTGGCGTTTGTATCGGCAGCAAGATTGCCCCTATCTTCTTTAACACGATGGAAGATGCTGGCGCATTCCCTATTGAGTTCGATGTTGATTCCCTCAACACCGGCGACGTTATCGACATCTACCCCTACGAAGGCAAAGTGACTGCGCACGGGTCAGACGACGTAATCAGCGAGTTCAAATTAAAAACGGAAGTCCTATTGGACGAAGTCCGTGCCGGCGGCCGAATCCCATTGATCATCGGTCGAGGCTTAACAGACAAATCTCGTGCAGCCCTTGGTTTAGAGCCATCGAAAGCATTCCGCCTACCCTTTAACCCAGAGTCTTCTACAAAAGGTTACACGCTAGCGCAGAAGATGGTCGGTAAAGCATGTGGCGTCGCGGGTGTTCGTGCAGGCAGTTACTGCGAACCTAAAATGACCACAGTCGGATCACAAGATACAACAGGTCCTATGACTCGTGACGAGCTCAAAGACTTGGCCTGCCTTGGCTTCTCAGCAGACTTAGTGATGCAGTCTTTCTGTCACACAGCGGCTTATCCTAAGCCTGTGGATATCGAAACACAGCATACTCTGCCCGACTTTATTCAAACGCGTGGCGGTGTCGCTTTACGTCCTGGCGACGGCATCATCCACTCATGGCTAAACCGCATGTTGCTTCCTGACACTGTGGGCACTGGTGGCGATTCACACACACGCTTCCCTATCGGCATCTCTTTCCCTGCCGGTTCTGGTCTTGTTGCGTTTGCGGCGGCGACAGGCGTCATCCCATTGGATATGCCAGAGTCAGTACTCGTACGCTTCAAAGGCGAAATGCAGCCAGGGATCACTTTACGTGACCTTGTTAACGCGATTCCCTATGCGGCATTACAGTCTGGAGACCTGACGGTAGAGAAAAAAGGTAAGAAGAATATTTTCTCTGGCCGAATTCTTGAAATCGAAGGCCTGCCTAACCTTAAAGTTGAGCAAGCATTTGAGTTGTCAGACGCCTCAGCTGAACGCTCGGCTGGCGGTTGTTCTATCCGCTTGAGCAAAGAACCAATCATTGAGTACTTCAAATCCAACATCACACTACTACGCTGGATGATCAGTGAAGGTTATGGCGATGCACGGACAATCGAGCGTCGCGCTAAAGCGATGGAAGAATGGTTGAAGAACCCTGAGCTTCTTGAGCCGGATGCAGATGCGGAATACTTTAAAATCATCGAAATCGATCTCAATGAGATTAAAGAGCCACTATTGGCCTGCCCTAATGATCCAGACGATGTAAAACCTTTGTCTGAAGTACAAGGCACTAAGATCGATGAAGTGTTCATTGGTTCATGCATGACCAACATCGGTCATTTCCGTGCGGCAAGTGAAGTATTAAAGCAAGTCAAAGGCGGCATACCAACGCGCCTATGGGTTTCTCCTCCTACTAAGATGGATCAACACCAGTTGATCGAAGAAGGCGTGTACAGCGTGTTCGGCGTTGCAGGAGCGCGTACTGAGATTCCAGGTTGTTCACTTTGCATGGGCAACCAAGCACGAGTAGCCCCTAAATCAACAGTGGTTTCCACATCTACTCGTAACTTCCCTAACCGTTTGGGCGAAGGCGCGTTTGTATACTTGGCCTCTTCTGAATTGGCAGCCGTTGCCTCTGTACTTGGCAAAATCCCTACGATGGAAGAGTATATGGTCTACATGAAAAACGTAGACACTATGTCTGACGAGATTTATCGTTACTTGAACTTCAACGAGATCAAGTCTTACATGGAAGCGGCAGAAAACGCTAAAAACATTCCTGTAACGAATGTGCGCGACGTTGCTGTGTAAGCAATAATCGAGCGATAAAAAAAGGCCAACCTTTACGGGTTGGCCTTTTTTTTGTCTATTACATAAGTACCAAAAACACTTACAAGGCCATCATTACTTCAAGCTTTTTGCCACTACCTCATACACATCTTTCGACAAGGCTTTCTCATCGGCGATCTTTTGCAACTGATTACGCATCAACTGCTGTCGAGTCGCATCATACTTTTTCCAGCGCGTAAGCGGTGTCAGCAATCGAGAAGCGATCTGTGGGTTGAGAATATTAAGCTGTAAAATTTGTTCAGCCAAAAACTCGTACCCTGCCCCCGAAATATCATGGAAATGCACTGGGTTTTGATTACAGAACGCTCCGATAAGGGCGCGCACTTTATTTGGATTTTTAATCGAGAACGCAGGATGCTGCATCAATGTATGCACGCGATCTAACGCACCCGGTAAAGACGACGAGGCTTGAATCCCAAACCATTGATCCACCACCAATGCTTCATCTTGCCACTGCTCATAGAAACTGTTTAAGGCCTCTACTCGAATAGGCTCTGCTTCTGGCATTGGGCAATTGACTAATAGTCGCAGCGCGGAGGCCACATCCGTCATATTGTCCGCGGTATCAAACTGCTCTTTGCATACTTGTAAATAAACTGGATTCTTTGTTTTCAACAAATAGGCCAGACAGGTATTTTTCAACGCGCGCTTTGCGATGCCTGCGGCGTCCGCTTTATAAGCGTCGCTTGTAGCATTCAAGTCATGCAATATCGCCCATTTGGAGGCCAGTGTATTGGCGATGATGTCAGACACGAAATTTCGCACTGCGTGAATGCCTGCGACATCGACCTCTTCGGCCAATTCACTTAAGTAAGCTTCGGAGGGCAGCGTCAATAACTGCGCCACCATCTCTTTATCTTGCTCAACATCCTGTCGCGATTTATCGATGCTCAATTGCATAATCGCATCAAATGCCGTGATCACCCGTTGGTCTAGCACTAACGCACGACCCGCCTGATAATCCAACAGCAATTCTGTCATGACCTCGACGCTAAGCTGCTGCGCCGCATTCCAGCGATTAAAGCCATCGCTATCATGAGTCATCAAAAAGAGCAGTTCGTCTCGCGCATAGTTGAACTTCATTTTAACCGGTGCCGAGAATCCACGTAGTAACGATGGCACAGGTTTTTCATCAACATTGGCGAACACAAAATCTTGAGATTTCTGCGTCACATTAAGAACACGCTCGTACACAGGCGCTCCGATCTCCCCCACTAATGTCAACGCTAAGGCCTGACCGTTTTTATCAAGCAGCCCCATCCGTAACGGGATATGGACTACGCTCTTCTGTGCCTGCCCAGGCGTCGGTGGACAATGCTGTGCAACGTGCAAGGTGTAGGTTTTGTCACTCTCGTTATAGGAGTCACTGATCTGCAAGTGCGGTGTTCCTGCCTGATAATACCACTGACGGAACAATGTTAAGTCTACGCCACTGGCGTCTTCCATCGCTTTAACGAAGTCTTCTGTCGTCACCGCTTGGCCGTCATGACGATCGAAATATAAATCACTGCCGGCTCTAAACGCGGCGTCCCCGACTAACTCTTTGATCATGCGCACCACTTCAGCGCCTTTCTCATAGATCGTGAGAGTATAGAAATTGGAGATCTCCATATACGAGTCAGGTCGCACAGAGTGCGCCATAGGACCGGCGTCCTCAGCGAACTGTGCCGTGCGCAGGAAAGTTACATCATCAATACGCTTAACAGTGCGCGATCCCATGTCTGCCGAGAACTCGGCGTCTCTAAAGACTGTGAAGCCTTCTTTAAGACTTAGCTGAAACCAATCTCGACATGTCACGCGGTTGCCTGACCAGTTATGAAAGTACTCGTGCGCCACAACCGCTTCAACGCGTTGAAATGAGGCATCGGTCGTAGTGGCAGGATTAGCAAGGACACATGAGGTGTTAAAAATATTGAGCCCTTTATTTTCCATCGCACCCATATTGAAATCATCAACCGCCACGATCATGAAAATATCCAGATCGTATTCACGACCAAAAACTTCTTCATCCCACTTCATCGCATTTTTCAACGACATCATGGCGTGATCACACTTATCTTGATCTTTGCTTTCGACAAATATTTGCAGAGTAATTTCGCGCTGAGTACAGGTGATAAACGAATCTTCAACGCAGACTAGATCCCCTGCCACTAAGGCGAAGAGGTAGCATGGTTTGTGGAAAGGGTCTTCCCATTGTACCCAATGGCGTCCGCCATCTTCTTTGCCTTTCGCGATCGCATTGCCATTAGATAAAAGTATTGGATATCGCGCCTCATCTGCTACAACAGTTGTTGTAAATTTCGACATGACATCTGGGCGATCCAAATAATAGGTGATCTTACGAAACCCTTCCGCTTCGCATTGGGTACAAAACATTTTCTTAGATTTGTACAAGCCTTCTAGGCTGGTATTGTCTTGAGGCTTTATCTTCGTGACGCACTCTAATGTGAACACGGTGCCACTGTTATCTACCGCTTCAGGAAACTGTAATATCGTCAGCGTTTCTTCACCCACAGTGTATTCGTCTGCGGCCAACTCGCGACCATCGACTCGTACAGACACGCACTCCATGTCTTGTCCGTTGAGCACTAAGGGAGCATTGCTATGCTCTACATACAGAGGGTTACGACGCATCAATAGACGTGAGCTCACCTGCGTACTGGTCTCACCAAGTTCGAAACGTAAGTGTGTCTCATCTATAAGAAATGCAGGGGCTTGATAGTCTTGAAGATAAGTCGTCGTGGGTTGTCCGTCACGGTTCATAATTTTCCACTTTCAATAAAAGAGCTTAGCTCGTGAATAGTTCGAGGTTGTAGCCGCCAAAACGACGCATATTAATAACCCCGGTATCAAAAATAAGGTATTGGCCTTTGATGCCCATCAAGGTGCCTTCGACTAGCGGGTCTTTATCGAAATTAAAGGAGGTGACTTTTACAGGGTACTCCAATACGGGGTATTCGATTTGGACCGGCTCTATACCGTTGAGAATACTCACGGCGTGAAACCCAAAGCGCTGCACTAGATCATCTATGTCTTTTTGGCATTCGCCAACGAGTCGATCACGCTCGGCATGTAAGTCCGTATGGTGATTGCTGCCCTTTAACATATCGCGCCAATTAGTTTTGTCCGCCACATGTTGTTTAAAGATCACTTCAAGGCTGCCCGATTGCAAACGCGTGCGCACGCGTGCGATGGCCAACGCTTGCACGGCACCTTGGTCGATCCAACGAGTCGGCACTTGAGTGGCACGTGTAATACCGACTTTTACTCCCGAGGAGTTCGCAAGATAAATAATATGATCTTGCATACAATATTTCTCGCCCCATTGCGGCTCTCGGCAAGTGCCTAGATCGAAGTGGCAGCGCTCGGGATGAATGATGCAGGAGTCACACTGTGCTAACGATTGAAAACAGGGGTAGCAATACCCTTGGTTGAAACTTTTATTAGTATGTCGACCACAGTTAACGCAGTTGATCTGCCCTGTGAACTTCAGTGTCAGTTTGCTTCCTAACAGTGGATTCATCGCAATAGATGAATCACCAATGGGGAGCTCATAGGCCACTGGCGCTTCGAGGCGCGTTTTCATTTTACGGATTGCTCCGTGTGCGACTGCATTCACGCTATTGTCCTTTCAAATATCAATGGGTGCTGTGCTTGCTTGGGTTTATCCAAGTAATAGGCGCTGGCTCCGAGGTTGCACATGCCCCTCCTTCTTCATGCTCATGCGCAGGGCCTTTTTTATCTTTGAGCCCACTGGTATCAATATAGCCCACGCGTTGTTCTTCACTAAGATTACGAGCTTCATAGGCGATGATCGCCTGAAGGCTATTGGCCACTTGCTCGGGCGTTAATTTATCACCATTGCCCCAGCGGCCAGTCTCTACCGCGGTTTTCAGATTCTCATGAATCTCAGGCGTGATGCTGTCGACTAACGCCTCTAATGAATCAGATTTTTCAGTCATACTTATAATTTTCCGTTGTACTGCGCCGCTTCTCTAACGACGCGAATATTTAGCAAACCCTGCTGTGAGGATACCGGCCAAGACTCCTGCCAATAACCCTCCAGCATGAGCCCCACTGGCGATCCAAGAGGAGGCCAACACTTCCATAAGAACCAACGCCGCTAATAGGATGCCTATCATTGCCGGAGGAAGCCGCAGGCGGCCATAAGGCATGATCATTTGCCACATCCAAATATACCCTAGCAAGCCATACACAACGCCGGAGAGCCCACCGAAGTTAGGCGTCAGCGTCCACAAATACTGCGTCGCATTAGAAACAAACGCGACGAACAACACCACGACAAGAAACAAAATACTGGATTGCGCGCTCTCGATCATGCGTCCAAATTGCCAGATCCATAAAGTGTTAAACACCAAGTGAATGACGCCAAAATGCAAAAGCGCAGGAGTGAAGGTGCGCAGCAAAAGTTCCAGGCTATTTATTTGCGAGAAAATATCCGCTAAGCCCGCAAGCCCGCCCTGTACAATCACAAAACTGGGAAAGAAAAACCCTTGGACGGGACTCAGATCGGCCCCCAATTGACTGACAATGGCCACCATTGCAGCGGCGAGTATTAGCAGGACCGTGATGGGTGCAAGCAAAAAGGCATTGGCGATACTTTTAAGGCTTTTCGTTGCAGAGAAATACCCCCCTAGCGCACTAGGGCTAGTGGATTGCGTCTCGTGCAGTAATCCTTGTTCGCGTAGGTCTTGCCAATGCGCCACTGCCTGCGCCACTTTATCGGCGTCCTCTTGCGTCGCAACCCAGATCACTTGCAACCCAGACTCTTCATTCACTCGAAATTGAATACCGTGCTGAGCGATAGCATTTAACAACCCACGTAAATCGATCCCGGCATCTAAGCTCGCCGCTCTAATCATCGTCTCGCCCCAAACGATTACCCCACCCTAGTTTACTGCGACAGGTTTGGTAAAAATTGTGATCTAAAGGGTGAATGAGGCGCAGTGCTCCTGGTTTTTTTCTGACTATCAATTCATCTCCAGGGCGCGCTGCAAACCCTGGAGTTCCATCGCAACTGACTTGCGGAATGATAGAGCGTTGCTGCCCTACCAACACCCGAATCGTACTGTCAGCATCGATCACCAACGGACGGCTACTTAATGAATGCGGGTACATCGGCACCAACACTAACGCGTTCAAGCTAGGGTGCATGATTGGCCCCCCGGCAGAGAGCGAGTAGGCAGTGGAGCCTGTGGGCGTGGCCACAATGAGGCCATCGGACTGCTGACTATGAACGAACTGGTCATCGATGAACAATTCAAACTCGAGCATTCGTGCGGAGGTTCCTGGGTGCAGCACCACGTCATTTAACGCACTGCCGCCGTTGATCACTTTGCCATCACGGTGCAGCTCGCACTCCATAAGAAAGCGAGTCTCTTCGGTAAATCGGCCACTGAGGATCTCGCCAAGCCGCTCTTCTATTTCATTGGGCAGGATATCGGTCAGGAAGCCTAGGCGACCACGGTTGACACCTAAGACGGGCACCTCTTGTGCCGCTAACATCGGAGCCACCCCTAACATGCTGCCATCACCGCCTACGACAATAACAAGATCACATTGAGCCGCTAAACGCTCTGGGTCCATCAACTCAAACCGACCGCCTTTGAGTAAGTCACCGCTCTGCTCGTCAACAACCACCGTCAGCCCAAGAGACTGAAGCACGTTACCAATACTCCGCAAGGAGTCCACAACGCCCGAATGACCGGGACGGCCTACTAGGCCAATCCGCTTGAATGCCGACATATTGAATCTCAGAATACTTAAATTTTAGGATACAGGCGCCCTTCCTGGGCAGCCTATAAGAATGCAGCACGCAGTATAGCAGACAGTGCAGGGGAAAATTTAGGGGGTGATGTCTACGGTCAAGGGCTGAGAGGTGTAAACCAACTCGTCTTTCGATAGCACACTATAGGCGATAAAGACCTGTAGCCGGCGATTAACAAACTCTTCACCAAGGCTGATAGCGCTTATAATCTGTAAGTACTCTACTGGTGCCAACGTGCCACCAAGGCGATAAGGGCTCAAGCCCGTAAATTCTCCATCCCAGTCAGTGATCACGCCTTTGGAGTCTAGCTGGAAATAATGCTCGCCATCTAAAGTGGCTACCACAAAGATATCTCCCTCCATGCCAACATGACGACTATCCACGAGTAAACTGAGATTGATATCAATCTTATCCTGCGGATTCACCGAGGAGACATAACTCAAACCTTTATCCACACTTGCCGCTAGGGCAATTTTCGCATTCGTGGGTTCGCCACTGAGAGTCGCTAGCGGGCGATTAGGCAAATACGGCACCCGAGTAGGGAAATACTGCGCAATCTGATGACGCGTCACGTTGAGCGCTCGTGCGGCATCCGCGCCCGGTGTCGTGCCTTGCGCGGCGATGCCACATGGCACTCCCAAGCATTCCAATAGAGGACTGGAGAATCGAGGCAGTCGCACAGTCGTGTTAAACGCCCCGGGGTAGGCCATCACGGTACTAAAACGCCCTTGTACTCCGTAGCCAGTAGCGAAATCAAAGGTGCCACCGAAACCATCCTCTAAGTGAGAATGGGTCAAACCCATATTGTGTCCTAGCTCATGAGCCACCACTGAGCTTACTGGGCAATCAATGGCTACTGTGGAGTAAGCGTAATGCTTCTCACCCGACGAGATCATGTCACCTTGCGTGCCAAAGCCACCAAGGTTCGCAAGGCCACAGCGATCCAGCTCGCCTCCTTGGGGGCGGAACAACATTACGACATCGGCGCCGTAGGTATTGCGCAGCGCATCGACCCGCGCAAAGGCTGGCTCCGTCTTAGACGTTAATGCTTTCAAGCCCGCTTCCATGTCGGTGGCATCGCTATAAGCCACTAGCCCGTGATAGACAGGCCTTAAGGTGATTTGCACGCCGCTGTCTGCGTAGATTTGATTGGCAATCGCAATAAGATGATTGATGCGAGTCTGCGCCTGACCACCGTAAAGAGAGTTGGCCCCTGCCGTGTAGAGCGCCATCACATCAATTACCGAGTTATTGGAATCCTTTGATGCAGAGTCATTAGGGTTAGTGCCCAGTAATTTCTCATTAAAATCGCTTAAACCATCGCCATCGCTGTCCACAACCACATCTTCGATAATATTAATGACGGCGTCGTGCCGCACATCGCCCACGAGGGCCGTACTCACCAAGCGAGGTTTTGAGGCGCTGCTGCTTTGCACTGTAAAGAAGCTGTTTTTACTCTCCCCTGGTGCGAAATCCCCAAGCGCACATTGCAATACCTTTTGCCCCCCTAACAACCCCTGCTTACAACCACTAGGGGCACTAATGAGCGTGCTATTTTCTAGAATAAAATAAAGATTAAGGGTGAGGGCTTGATGGTGCTCTTGGCTTGTATTGCGCAGCTCAACTCCAATTTCGACGCGCCCCCCCGCCACTACGCCTCTACTGCTAGGCGTTTGTGAGATCGTAAAATTGGCGTCAGTGATGCCAGAGTTTCGAGCTTGGGCAAGCGTGGATTGTGGGCCACTATTGCTTAGGCTTAACGGCATCGTCGCGGGTTCATAGGCGGGTATTTGCGGAGTATTAAACGATCGATTTGGAATCAGGAAGTCACGGTTTAGAGTAGGCTGGTCAAGGGCCGTGGCTTGATAAAGCCATCCAATATAAGGGCTTTCGACCTCTGCGCGACTTGCCTCTAATTGCCACACTTGTGCGCCGATTTCGATATAGGCAAAAATACTGAATGGATTGACCGTGAGTACAAATGGGCCGGAGTCGCTACCATCTAGCAACTCACCTCGGTAACTCATATCACCATTAATAAGGGTTTGAGCCTGAGTAATGAGGATAGCTTGCGCGTCTTGTATAGGACTGTCGGCAGAAGGCGCATGCAGAATGTCTCCTGCTTCTAAATCAGAAAACACAGAATCTTCGATCTGAATGGCTTGCGGGGAAATGCTATAACTTGGGACCTTAGGCCACAGATCATGACTGTCAACGTAAGACCAAAGAGGCGCGTTAAGCGCTTGGGAGAGCGCCGCTGCACTGAGTGTCAGCAGGCACAAGAGGATGCTCGCTTGCGTTAGCAAATGCCTGATGATTCGACTCTTGATGTTGAACACAGAGCTCATGCTCTCATTACCCTCTTCAATTCACGCACACTATTGCTCTCGTGGACGCTCAGTATAAGGGATTCAATAGACAAGCGCTACGTGGGAATATTTACCACATTTTCTTGAGCGACCAGTCCACCAGTGTGAATGGCAATGACCTCGCTGCCCTCAGGAAAGTAGCCCTGCTCAAGCAAGCGATAGAAAGCCTGAAGCATCTTGCCGGTATAGACAGGCTCTAAGGGAATACCCGTATTGGCACTAAATTGCTCCATAAAGCGCAATAGTTCCGGGGTTTTCTTTGCATAACCGCCACAATGAAAATCATGGTTGATCGACCAGGCACAAGGATCGTCGCGCCCAGCGTCCTGCAACCACTGCGATACCTGTGGGCTTAAGGTGTCATCACCTTTGAGTACAGACACACCCAACACCTGTGGCCCTGGGGCTAACGACGTGAGAATGCCGGCCAAGGTGGCCGCTGTGCCACAGGCGACAAGCACATGTTGTGATCCCCCCTTCGACTGAAATTTCAGGAATCGAGAGATCTCCGCCGTGCCCAATAGGCCCATTGCATTGCTCCCCCCTTCTGGAATATCAAAGTAACGGCCAAACCGCTCGCGCAATTCTTGCTTAAACGTGTCGTCCTCTTTTAAGCGATAGGTTCCGCGAGAAACGGGATACAGCTCCATTGCCTGTGCGCGCATAAACCGTAAGGCGTAATTAGACGTATCACTCACCTCTCCGCGCACCACGCCAATGCTTCGCAAACCGCTTAATTTCGCGGCGGCCGCCAGCGCTACCAAATGATTGGAGTAAGCACCGCCATAACTGAGCACCGTGTCGTGACCCTGGCTTAGCGCTAACGCTAAATTGTGTTTGAGCTTAAACCACTTATTGCCGCTAATAAGAGGATGCACGAGATCCAAACGCAGTATTTGTAAAGTGACACCCCGTGCTTTTAACAAAGGATCATCAATGCATTGCAAAGGAGGATCAATAAAATGGGCGTTATCTAGCATTACCACCCCTTAGGTGTTGATAATCATTCTCATTTAGAATAATCTAGCCGCGTCTGTTGATTCACACACAATACCGTAAAAAAAGGGCTATAGATTATGGGCTATCAGATATATGCCTCATTACTAGATGGCAAACCAAATCTTAAAATTGTCGATATAGATTCACAAAAAACTTGCATGCAATGGCACTACGAAAAGTCAGGGCAAGATAGCAGTGATGAACAACAAGAGATCCAGCGCTTGTTTCGCGAACTGCTCTTGTTAAGTTGCAAACAAAATTTGAGCAATACTCTATAACAAGTGACCAAGAGGGTCATTAGGAATACTAGAGATAGGAAGTACTAGAGATATACAGGGATTTTGTTTTTAGTGGCGGACCGGACGGGACTCGAACCCGCGACCTCCGGCGTGACAGGCCGGCATTCTAACCGGCTGAACTACCGGTCCACATTTTACTAAAAACATACCAAAACAAATGGTGGGTGTTGAGGGATTTGAACCCCCGACATTCGCCTTGTAAGGGCGACGCTCTACCAACTGAGCTAAACACCCGCTGTATTGGGTGACGCGCATTCTACCGACTTGAGGCCTCTTGTCAATAAATTTTCTCGCTTATAGTCAATGTACTTTAAGTCGAGGTAATTTTCTTGACCCCTATGCTTTTTAACTGCTAGGGCCTACTTGCTCAAATGCTGGAAAGAACCATCCCAATCTTTGCTTAATGGTTCATTCCGAAGTGCTTCAATGCGCTCTAAATAAATTCTATAGAGCAACGTGTTCGGCGCTTTCGATTGCAGCATTGTAAATTTTTCTTGCGCCAAATTCCACTCTTGTGCGAAATAACATTTAAGTGCCGCATGATAATCTGCCACTTCGGCTAACAGTTCAGTGCTGGCCTCTGATTCTTTACAAAGCGGCTCATAGGCATTCACTGCTAGGTCCTTCCCTTTCACCTTCACTTTATCAATTAGGCGACACACAAAGCCGTCAAGGTCTTCATAGGTTTCCTCTCCAACGAGAAGTTTAACGCCATAAAATTTCGTGAGCCCTTCCAAGCGCGAACCAAGATTCACCGCATCACCAAGCACTGTGTATGCCCGTCGAAATACTGAGCCCATGTCCCCGACATTCATCATCCCTGTATTAATACCGATACCGATATTAATAGCGGGAAAGCCTTTCTTTGGAAATTCGGCATGCAGCTGCTCGGCTTTGTCTAGAATGGCTAATGCCGCCATGACAGCATTTTCTCTGTGCTTAGGATCGTGCAGTGGCGCCCCCCAAAAAGCCATGATCATATCGCCGACGTATTTATCGACAGTCCCGTTATGATCAAAAATAATTGATGTGACGGGCGTAAAGAACTCATTGAGTAATTGTTTTAACTCCGTGGCACTCAATGACTCAGAGACAGTCGTAAAGTCTCTGATATCAGCAAAAAGCGCGGTCATTTCACGGCTCTCACCTTCAAACGTATAGGCTTCAGGATTGGCTAACATGGCATCAATGTGGGCAGGTGGCACATATTGATCAAACATCCCTTTGATGGTTTTACGTGTCAGCCTTTCACTTAGGAAACCATACGCAGTGTTCACCACAAATAGCGCAATCACTAGGAGCAAAATAAGCGTGAGAGATATATCCATCTTCGCCACAGCCCAGAGCTGAAAATTACTCCAGATAGTGACCGCAATGAGTGCAACAGCCCCAACCGCCAGCAATGCTGGCCCGAGAAAGGGCAATACAAAACTTAGCGCAAATCCCACGACAATCAATGTGAACAATATCGCACCGTCTTCCCAGACAGGCTTATAGGGAAACGCGACTGCGCTTGAAAAGTCCAAAGCACTCATGGCACTTTGCGTGTCGCTCTGCGTGCCGGATATTTCATGCACAACAAATGCATCGAGTATTCCGTTAAGAATATTGGCATGCACCTCTACTCCCGGATAGACCGATTCCAAGGGAGTGGCACGTAAATCAAACATGCCCGTCGAAGTGGTGCCCACTAACACTAGGGCGTTCTCTAGCACTGCCCTATCAACGTTATCGTTTAAGACATCCGTTGCCGACACATAAGGGTATAAGCCTTCACCACTCAATATAGAGCGTCCAACATAAGGCACTAATACTTGCGCGCGTGCATCCGTGGCCAATTCGTACTGGCCTGCGTTATGCCCCACTCGCACACCTTCAACTTGATGAGCATCCCCAACGGGATAAGTCACCAATTCAAAGGAATCTTCAAAAAAGTATAGGCGCGCCATCTCAAGGGCAAGGGTTGGGTAAAGTTGATTTTTATAACGCACAACCAATGGCACTCTGCGCACGACACCATCGACGTCAGGCAATTGATTCATGATGCCTGAGCCACTCGCAACCGCTTGCAGTACTGGAATATTGCCGGTATAGCCCGACATCTCTTGCAACTGTACTTTATCAGCAATGGCGGCGTCTAAGCTCACGATAGGGGCCGGCAGTGCTCCATACTCGACCTCATCTACAGGGTTAAACGAAACGGCCAAGGCCACATCCATAGCGGGATCCGCAATGGCGTTGGCCATATAGGTATCTCCGTCTAAAACAGACTCGACATCACTTAGACTATTAAGAAAATCTGGGTCAAGGCTGGATTGATCGACACGCGCTAACAAATCCTGCATAGCATTGCGCTGGGGTTCGGGGAAGTTCATGTCGAACCCAGCCACGATGACGCCATTGGCCTGCAGCTTTTCGATTAAGCGTCCGACTTTGAAGCGATCCCAAGGCCACTGCCCCTCGGCTTGCAAACTGCGTTCATCAATATCGATCACGACAATTTTATTGTCAGGGTTCTTAAGGGGTTTGGGCATCATATCGAAGCGTTGATCGTAGATCAGATGATCCAAACGTTCGATTAAAGAGCTAAGGCCAGCCGAGGGCGCAACCTGCACCCACGCCACCAGGAGTGTCACTATCAAACCGAGCATAATCGGCAAGCGGCGACCTTTGAGCAAGAATCTCGACATCGCTCTCGTTACACGTGTAAATGCCATGACTACCCTGTTGGACTGATGTTTAGGAACGAGTATAAGGCAATCACCTGTGTACTTGAAACGGAACTGTCGGTAACATTCCGCCCTTCACTTCTAGGCTTAGCCACAGCACGCCTAACGAAGCATTATTTCAGAGACAAAAAGTACTAGCCCATGGAAATTTACAAAGAGTTTACGTTCGAAGCTGCCCACAAACTGCCCAATGTGCCTGAAGGGCATAAATGTGCGCGCCTCCACGGTCATTCTTTCATGGTACGTATTGCAGTGGCGGGCCCTGTGGGGGCTGATACTGGTTGGGTAATGGATTTTGGCGACATCAAGGCGGCATTTGCTCCGATTTGGAAGCAACTTGATCACTACTACCTCAACGACATCCCAGGTTTAGAAAACCCTACTAGCGAAAACTTAGCCCTATGGATATGGGAGAAACTAAAACCTAGTCTCCCCCAGTTAAGCACCATTGAGATTCGTGAAACCTGCACTAGCGGTTGCGTCTATACCGGGCCTGCCCATTAGTCTTGTGCAAACTGGTCCACGCCTAGCGATTCGTCCGCCAAAGCTTTGAGATTAACAGGCAGACGCTCAGAAATGAGTCGTTTGCAGGCCATAAACTCTTTCGCTCGGTTCACGCAGTCTGCCGCAATCATACGATCCCCGCGCATATAAAACACCGAGTAACTCGAAGACTCTAGATCTGTGGGATCCCCTCGGACAATCTCAGACTCGTGATCCAAACGCAGTCCTGCCGTTTGTAATTTGACATCGTATTGATCCGACCAAAACCACGGCAAAGCATCGTATACCACCGAGCCTTCACACAAAGTTGTTGCTGCGATACGCGCTTGATCTAATGCATTCTGAACAGACTCTAAACGCAAAAGGCGACCGTATCGTGGGGATGGGAAGACAGTGCAATCACCCGCCGCGACAACATCAGGATCGCTCGTTCTCATATAACTATCCACAACAATGCCATCAGCCACATCAAGCCCCGCAAGCTCTGCCAATCCTGTCGCGGGCACAACGCCAACGCCGATGACCACGATGTCGGCTACTCGGCTTGTCCCGTCTGCGAACTTCACAACCAGCGCTTGCTCAGCGCTAGCGATCGATTCCACTTGTGCCTCAGTGACGATTTCCACCCCATGACTTTCATGCAATAGTCGAAAATAATCAGAGATCACAGGACTCGCAACACGTTGCAACAATCGTGTCCCCATCTCAACTACAGTGACATGTAACCCTTTTTTGGTCATGACAGCGGCAGTCTCCAATCCAATATAGCCCCCGCCGATAATAAGAGCGCGCTTGCCTTCCTGCATTTCTTTGCGGATATTGGCGACATCATTGGCATCGCGTAAGTAATGTACGCCTTTTAAGTCTTCGCCTATCGGTAAATGCCGAGGAATTGCGCCAGTGCATAAGGCAAGCTTGTCATAGGCGACAGAGTCACCGTTGTTCAAATGCACTTCTTTGCTCTTACGATTGATCGAAGTTACCTGTTCGCCGAGACGTAACTCTATCTGGTTGTTGACGTACATTTGCTCCGGGCGCAAGAGTACTTTTTCTATTTCTTTGTCGCCCGCTAACACGGCTTTGGACAATGGCGGCCGGTGATAGGGCAAAGGAAATTCGGCCCCAATCAGAATAATGCGGCCTTCCCAGCCTTCTTTGCGCAGCTGCACAGCAAGCAATGAGCCAGCATGACTCGCTCCGATGACGACACAGGTTTTTTCTTGCGATATTACTTCAGTCATTTTTCACTCTAAGTCAGGGACTCGCCACTCGATCGGCGTTTTTTGATGTTCGATTAAATAGGTGTTGGTCTTTGAGAAATGATGATTACCAAAAAATCCTCGGCTCGCCGACAATGGCGATGGGTGCACAGACTCCAGCACTAAATGACGACTACGATCGATCATAGCGCCTTTTTTCTGGGCGTAGTTTCCCCATAGAAGAAAGACTATGTTGTCGCGTCTCTCATTCAACAAAGTCACAATCCGATCTGTAAAGCGCTCCCAACCTTTGCGCTGATGCGAGGCGGCTAGCGCGGACTCAACCGTTAAAACAGCGTTCAATAACAACACGCCCTGCTCTGCCCACGCTTGCAGATTCCCGGTCGTCACAGGCGCAATACCAATATCCAGAGCGAGCTCTTTATAGATATTGCGTAGAGAAGGAGGAATGGCAACACCTGATTGCACAGAGAAACACAAACCATGCGCTTGCCCTGGACCATGATAAGGATCTTGACCTAGAATCACGACTTTAACGTTCTCAAAATCCGTAGCATTCAGGGCATTAAAAATATCACGCTCTGCTGGAAAAATGGTTTTCCCAGCGGCTTTCTCAGCATACAAAAACTGGCGTAATTGACGCATATAATCAAGCTCAAACTCCGGCAGCAGCAATGGCTGCCAAGAGTTATCGAACTTAACAAACTCAAACACGTCAGTTTCTTCTATAGACATCCGCGACCTTATTTGTCGTGTGTCGGACGCATATGCGGGAACAACAATACATCTTTAATAGACGGCGCATCAGTAAAGAGCATCACTAGGCGATCAACGCCGATGCCCTCACCCGCTGTAGGGGGCAAGCCATACTCCAATGCCACAATATAGTCGGCATCGTAGTGCATCGCTTCGTCGTCACCGGAGTCTTTCTGTTGTACTTGTTCATGGAAACGCTTTGCTTGATCTTCTGCATCATTAAGCTCAGAGAAGCCGTTAGCGATCTCACGACCACCAATGAACAACTCAAAACGATCGGTGACATCAGGGTTATCATCGTTAGCACGCGCCAGTGGAGACACTTCCGTAGGGTATTGTGTGATGAACGTTGGTTGTAACAATAAGTGCTCAACCTTCTCATCAAAAATTTCCATACAGATACGACCTGTGCCCCAGCTATCATCTACTTTAATGCCCATAGATTTCGCAAGCGCGCCAGCAGAGTCACGATTCTGAAGCGTTTCTAAACTCACGCCATCACAATGCTTCATGATGGAGTCCGTCACACTTAAACGTGCAAAGGGTTGGCCAAAATCAAGATCAAGTCCTTGATAAGTTAACGTCGTTTTTCCAAGCACATCATTCGCAATCTTTCGGAACAACTCTTCGGTTAAGTCCATCAGATCATGATAGTCGGCATAGGCTTGATAAAATTCGATCATCGTAAACTCTGGGTTATGTCGTGTAGACAGCCCTTCGTTACGGAAATTTCGATTGATCTCAAACACGCGCTCAAAACCACCAACGACTAAGCGCTTCAAATAAAGCTCTGGCGCAATTCGCAAAAACATCTGCTGATCAAGAGCATTGTGATGTGTCACGAAAGGTTTCGCCGTGGCTCCCCCTGGAATCACTTGCATCATGGGCGTTTCAACTTCCATGAAGTCATGTGCTTCAAAAAATTGACGCAGACTGCTCACAATTTTCGAGCGTGTCACGAAAGTCGCACGCGAACTCTCGTTGGCAATGAGGTCGATATAGCGCTGGCGATAACGCACTTCAGTGTCAGACAAGCCACGGTATTTATCAGGCAATGGACGCAATGCTTTGGTCAACAGTTGCAGCTGAGAAATCCACACCGTTAGCTCGCCTTTTCCTGTCCGGAACATGCGGCCTTCAACACCGACGATGTCCCCTAGGTCCAATGCTTTGATTTCAGCAAGCTGGGCTTCTGGCAATTCTTTGGGATTAAAATATAGCTGAATCTGTTCAGACACATCTTGAATCACGAGGAAAGGTCCGCGCATACGAATAATACGTCCGGCCACTTTCACTTCTGGTTTCAGTGCTTCTAAACTTTCTTTGTCATTTTCTTCATAAGTGCTGAGCAAATCTTTTGCGTAATGTGTACGTCTGAAATCGTTCGGGAACGCATTGCGCTTAGATCGGATGGCGTCCAGCTTTTCACGACGCTGTCCAATCAGTTTATTCTCATCATGTGCGACTTCTGCACCTTGAGCGTTTTGACCGTCTGTTGCTTGCTTCTGATTTGTCACTGGACTTATAACCCCATTTTTAAACTGGCTTCAATAAACTTGTCTAGGTCGCCGTCGAGAACGGCACCGGTGTTACTCACTTCGACCCCTGTTCGTAGGTCTTTGATACGCGACTGATCGAGGACATAAGAGCGTATCTGACTCCCCCAACCAATATCGGCCTTATCTTCTTCAACTTCCTGCGCCGCTTCTTTGCGCTTCAACTCTTCCATCTCATAAAGTTTGGCTTTAAGTTGTTTAATCGCTTGATCGCGGTTTTTATGTTGCGAACGCTGATTCTGACACTGCACAACAATGCCCGAAGGTTCGTGCGTTAAACGCACCGCCGAGTCGGTCTTGTTAATGTGCTGACCACCGGCTCCACTAGCGCGGTAAGTATCGACGCGCACATCGGACATATTAAGTTCGATCTCGATATCGTCATCCACTTCAGGGGACACGAATACAGACGAGAACGAAGTGTGACGACGGTTACCTGAATCAAAGGGGGATTTACGGACTAGGCGATGCACGCCCGTCTCTGTGCGTAACCAGCCAAAGGCATATTCGCCACTCACGTAAATCGTCGCGCTCTTGATTCCCGCTACATCGCCCGCAGAGACTTCAATGGCTTCTACCTTAAAGCCTTTTGCTTCTCCCCAACGCAAATACATGCGCAGCAGTATCTCAGCCCAATCTTGAGCCTCGGTTCCGCCTGAGCCGGCCTGAATCTCCACAAATGCCCCATTGGCATCCATACGACCGGAGAACATACGACGAAACTCTAATGCTTCGAGCTTAGTGCCCAATTTGCCGAGCTCACTATTGACCTCGGCGAACAGGTCTTCGTCGTTCTCATCCTGGGCCAATTGGACCAACTCACTGCAGTCCCCTAAGCCTTCAAACATGCTATCGATAGTATTGACTACCATTTCCAACTCAGCGCGCTCCTTGCCAAGCGCTTGTGCCACATCAGGTTTATCCCAAACATCGGATTCCCCTAGTTCAAGTTCGACCTCTGTTAGACGATCTTTCTTCTCGTCGTAGTCAAAGATACCCCCGAAGAACTTCCGTGCGGGTTCTGAAATCTTTGATTTTCTGTAGCGTCAAATTGGCTTCGATCATGCGCGCTTAAGTCTCTGTTCTAAATTGAAAAGACGAGCATTTTACCCTAATCCTGCGCAGATGCCACAGTTGCGGGGGCCTAAGGCAAACAGTAGGACTATCTGCTAGAATCGTGCCATGCAAAAACAGCCTGAGCACATCCTAGAAAATGCCGATATCCAATGGCAGGACTCCGGCGCTCCCTATTCCAATCACTTTGATGACATCTACTTTTCTAGCGAAGGCGGATTAGACGAGACCGAGCACGTCTTTATCACTGGAAACGCCTTAAGCCAGCGCTGGCAGGCTCAAGATCAAGCCTTGTTACAAGGGCTGGAACACAGTCAACATTTCACTATCGCCGAGCTAGGCTTTGGCACCGGTCTCAACTTCCTTTGCTGCTGGCGCGCCTGGCGTGCACTGGCCCCCAAGGCGCTATCACTGCATTACATTGCTTGCGAGAAGTTCCCATTGAAACTTGAGGCACTACGACTAGCCCTTAAGTCATGGCCAGAACTGGCATCCCTTAGCGAGCAGTTCTTGGCGCAATACCCTGACCATTCTCACGGTTATCATCGCCTGCATTTCCAGGATAAGACTCTAGGCCACAGCATCACTCTAGACCTCTATTACGGTGATGCAGAGCAAATGCTCAGCGCCCAAGCCCTGCGTGAAAGTGCGAAAGTCGATGCATGGTTTTTAGACGGTTTTGCCCCGAAATTAAACCCACAAATGTGGAGCCCAGAACTCCTGCAACAACTGGCACGGTTGAGCAAACCTGGCACCACCCTTGCCAGCTACAGCGTGGCGGGCACAGTCGTGCGCGGTGTTAAGGCAGCAGGGTTTGAGACGAAGAAACTAAAAGGACACGGAAAGAAGCGCCATATGCTAACGGCGGTTTTCTCACCGAACCCTGAACAAGCCTCCACGGCTATGCCAAACGCAGCTCAATGGCTTGATTTACCCCTAGACACTCACCGCCATGTAAAAGATGTCGTCGTGATTGGCGCAGGCTTAGCCGGCTGTGCCACCGCTTACAGTTTAGCCTGCAAAGGTTTCAAGGTGTTGGTTCTAGAGCAGTCCAAGCAAATTGCCAACGGAGCCTCAGGCAATCGACAAGCCGTATTACAATGCCGCCTCAGCAATGCCGACAACGGGAATCGGCAGTTCAATCTGCAAGCCTTCCTCTTTGCCACTAGGCAGTTCGCTTACCTGCAAGCTCAGCACCCAGAAATCAACTGGCACGCCTGTGGCGTTATCAACTTGGAAAGCGCCTTTAAATCGCGACAAGAACGTGGCGGCACACTGAATCATGCCGCTTATGCCAATGATATTGTTCACGCCATTAGTGGCAATCACGGCAACGATGTCGCAGGACTTCCGTTCGAAGGAGAGGCTAATTATATTCCTATGGGCGGCTACCTAAACCCTGCTCAACTTTGCCACGCCTATCTACAACACCCCAATATTCGCGTACAACTGCAAAGCAAAGTGATTAGTATTGAAAAACTAGAGCAACAATGGAAAGTCAGCTTAGAAGACGCCACTCTGGCCGCCATAGTGGCCGATGCCGTTGTCATCGCCAATAGTGTGGCTGCCACGCAATTGAACCAAACAGCGACTCTTCCTATCGTTCCTATTCGTGGCCAAGTCAGTTATTTACGCGCCAATAGTCAAAGCGAGCAATTGACCAGCGTGGTGTGTGGAAGAAGTTACATCAGCCCCTCATGGCAGGGCCTGCACAGCGTGGGGGCGAGTTATTCGAAAAAATTCGATGATTTAGCGCTTACCGAAGAAGAGCACCAACAAAACTTCGAAGGCATTGCGGCTTATCTACAATCGGCGAATCTCGATTATGCGTCCATCGAAGGCGGACGAGCGTCGGTTCGAGCGACGAGCACTGACCGTATGCCGATGGTCGGACCCGTGCCGGATTTCGCACAACTGCAAACGCTCTACCAAGGTTCAGGGCAAGATAAACGAAAAAATCCGGGAAGAAGTGTACCCGTTCAGGAAGGATTGTATCTAAGTGTGAGTCATGGCTCACATGGGCTCTGCAACGCCCCGTTAGCCGGAGAGTACATTGCAAGTTTAATAGCCAATGAACTGCTGCCTATTCAATCGAGCGTGGTAACAGCCCTGCACCCTGCCCGCTTTGCGATGCGTACCCTTAAACGGCAGGGCTTTGCGCATTAAAAAATTGCCGAGTGATGCGATAAAGACCATGCGCATCTTCGCTACCGGCTAGTTCACGAATAGAGTGCATCGCAAAACTAGGGACGCCAACATCGACGGTCTCTACGCCAATACCCGAGGCCGTAATCGGCCCAATGGTACTACCGCATCCCATGTCGCTTCTAACCACAAACGATTGCACAGGCACATCCGCATCCAAGCATAGGGATTTGAAATAGGCCACGGACCGACTATTACTCGCGTAACGTTGGTTCGCATTAATCTTGATCACAGGGCCTTGATTCAGAATAGGCCCATGATTGGCATCGTGCATATCCATGTAATTAGGATGAATGCCATGAGCGTTATCAACGGATAACATCATTGAGTTGCGGATGAGGCGCTCAAAGTCTTCTGCTCGCTTTTCAACACGCGTTGAACTGTCGGCCAAAATACGATCCAACACTGAACGCAGGAAAGGCCCGTTCGCGCCAGCGGCTGAAGTACTGCCCACCTCTTCATGATCCGTGCAAATCAGCAGATTGCAGGACGTGTTATCACACTCCACCAAAGCCTTCGCACCGATATAACAACTTAAGAGATTGTCGAGTCTTGCCGAGGCAATAAACTCATTGTGCAAGCCCACCATGGCAGGTGCCTGAGTGTCGTAGAAACTTAATTCATGACTGAGCACTTTTGCCGCATCATGACGTTGCGCGAACTCGCCCAGCCAAGACAATAGCAAATCATCAAAGCTATCCCCTTCTACCCCTTTTATTGATAACACGGGCGGCAAATGCAGTTGCGCATTCACAGTTCGGGATTGGTTCGCTTTTCGATCAAGATGAATCGCAAGGCTAGGAATAACGGCAATCGGTCGCTGCAAATCGATTAAGCAGCTATCGAGGGTGCCATCTTTACAGAGAAAATCGACACGCCCAGCAATAGAGAGATCTCTATCAAACCAAGGATTGAAGAGTGCGCCACCGTAGACTTCGACGCCTAGTTGCAAGTAATTATTCTTGCGCATGTCCCCGTGCGGTTTTACACGCAGGCAAGGGCTGTCGGTGTGGGCGCCAAACATATTCACGCCATCGCGCACAGGGTCATCTGTTTCTGTGCGCTCAGGAATAGTAAAGGCGATTAAAGAGGATCCGTTGCGGGTCACGCAATAGCGCCCTCCTGGCAATAACTGCCAAGGTTCGGACTCTTCTAGCATTTGAAAGCCTTGCGCCTGTATTAAGGCGGCAAGGCTTTGGGTCGCGTGGAACGGTGTAGGTGATTCGGCTATAAACTTTAATAATCCTGCATTAAAGTCATCCAATTGCATTGCTTGCTGCGCCGAGCTACCCATCCACTACTCCACTGTTTAAATTATTGCGTGTTAACTTGTAAAAGCTCTACATCAAAGATTAGCGCGGTAAACGGTCCGATAGGGCCAGAACCGGTTTCGCCATAGGCAAGATTCGATGGAATGAATAGACGCCACTTGTCGCCTGGCTTCATCATCTGCAATGCTTCAGTCCAACCAGCAATCACCTGGCCCACGCCAAACTCTGCAGGCTCGCCGCGATCAACTGAGCTATCAAACACTTCGCCATCGATAAAGGTGCCATGGTAATGGGCTAAAACGCTGTCATTTAGCGTTGGTGAAACACCGCTAGCATCACCGGTTTCGATAACGGTGTACTGAAGACCAGAATCAGTCGTCATCACGCCATCTTCTTGCGCATTGGCCGCAAGGAATGCTTCGCTTTCAGCTTGGATCGCCGCCACTTCAATTGCTTGCTGCTCCATAAGCTGTGTTTGGAATGCTTCTAACGCCGCCATCATTTGGTCTTGTGTTAGCTGAGGTTCGCCAGTGACGACATCGCGAATACCTTCGAAGAATGCGTCGAGATTGATTGCGCCCATGATTCCCTGACCAGCAAGGTTTTGACCAATGTTGACACCAATACTGTAGCTGATCTGATTATCTTGAGATGTCAGATCTACTGCGCTATCTGCGGCTTGCGCGCTCATTGTAGTAAGCGAGACAGCCAATACAGCACTGCGTAGGCTCAATAAACGGGGAAAATTCATGGCGACTTCCTTTCTTGATGAGTATCTAATGGTTGTAGGTGAAGGTTTGCACTGCTTGACCTTTCAAGGCTGCATAAATCACCGGACTTAGGGCAACGAATACTAACTGGACTCGTTCCGAATTTCCACCGAGAATCAGGCGATACAGCGGTATTTCACATTCGAATGCATCATAATGACCGCCATTGTCTTTGACTCGGCGCTAGGAGCAGCACCCATTGGAAACTAAGCCTCTAATTCGGATTCTCGGTGTGCTCTGCTTGAGCCTCCTTAGCAGTGCCTGTTCACAGCGCTTTGCAGTGAGCCTAAACAATCAAACCTTGATTGATCCACGGCCCAATGCCACAGCCTATCGCTTCGCAGACCCAGGCCTGCAAGGGTGTGTGAACTTAGCATTGCAGCTGCCCAATGCCGAGATCGAAACTATTTCCGTCCTGTCATGCTCAGGCTGGGAGATCGAAAGCATAGAAGGAATCGCATTATTGAAAGGGCTGCAATTTTTGGATTTGAGCAATAACCGCATTAGTAGCGTAGCACCGCTTAGCAGCCTCACACGCCTGAGCTCATTGAGCCTGACCAATAACCGCGTGCGTGATATCGAAACGTTGATAGCAATGAAGAGCCTGACATCGACCGTATTAACAGGCAACACCACCGTTAGCTGTAGTCAGCTCACAGAACTGGCCGCAAAGCTTGGCAACAATCTCCAGCGCCCTGCCACCTGCCAAGAATAGTCTTGAAAGGTGCTTTAAAGCGCTGGTACACCGCTATGAAAGCGGAATTCACCGTCTGGACTTTCAATTAGTTCACGCTCGACCTCACGAAAACGCGCGATATGAGGAGTGATGTCACTATCGCTATAAAGCGCCGCGAGTGCCAAATAGTCTTCATAATGACGCGCCTCAGACTTCAAAAGACTTCGGTAGAACTTCTCTAGCGCTGGGTCTAGCAGTGGAGCAATTTTTGCGAAGCGCTCGCAGGAACGCGCCTCTACAAACGCCCCCACTATCAGCGTATCTATCAAGCCGTTCATGCCGTCTTTGCGCAAATGCTCTCGGAGCCCGCCCGCATAACGTGACGGCCCTAAGTGGATATATTCGATATTGCGCTCTGCCAGCAAGTTCACTACCTGTTCAAAGTGCAATAACTCTTCTCGTGCCAATTGGGACATTTTGCGCAGCAGTTCTGTGTGTTCAGAATACCGATACAACAAACTCATCGCCGTGGCAGCCGCCTTTTTCTCGCAATTAGCGTGATCGATCAATAAGACCTCGGGTTGCTTAAGAGCCTCATCTAACCAAGCTTTAGGGGTTTCACACGGAAGGAATTCGAGTATCTTCGTTAACATCGTTCGCTCTAGTCTTTATCTTCTGGGATGGGTTTAGTTCGTTGGTCTTCTAATTTCTCATTCTCATCAATATCGGCCTGAGCCAATAGATTATCGGCGTGCTTTTTACTTGTGCGTGCCCCTAAGATCTTGAGCTTTTCGACACGACCAATAAGATTGCCTCGACCAGAGACTAGTTTGTTATGGGCTTTATCGTAACTTTTGCGAGTAGCTTCAATCTTGTTGCCAATTTCGTCTAAATCCACTACAAACGCGACAAACTTGTCATAGAGCAGCCCGGCTGAATTGGCGATCTCCAAGGCGTTCTGATTTTGTTGTTCATAGCGCCAAATATTCTGAATGGTGCGCAGCGTGGCCAATAATGTTGAAGGCCCCACCAAAATGATGTTTTTATCAAACGCATCGGTAAACATCTCTCCGTCCTCTTGTATTGCCACGGAGAATGCCGCTTCAATCGGCATAAACAAGAGCACGAAGTCTAGGGAGTTTACGGACATTAAGTTCTGATAGTCCTTGCTGCCCAAGGTTTTAATATGGGTCCGCACAGACGCCACATGCTGCCTTAGGAACTCTGTCTTACGCTTGGCATCGTCTTCCGAACAAAAGGCTTCATAGGCTTTTAACGATACCTTCGCATCAATAATTATTTGCTTGTTCTCAGGCATATGCACAATGACATCGGGCTGTGAACGCGAGCCATCCTCAGCCTTGAGACTAACCTGAGTTTGATATTCGCGCCCTTTCACTAGGCCCGATTTCTCAAGAATTGTCTCCAGTATTACCTCTCCCCACGTGCCTTGCGTCTTACTTTCACCTTTCAAGGCATTAGTAAGGTTGACGGCGTCTTCACTAATACGCACGTTCAGCTCTTGCAGGCTGCGAATCTCACGCGCTAACGAGAAACGCTCTTTTGACTCACGATCATAGGTCTCTTCGACCTTCTTCTCGAAAAGATGGATTTTCTCATTAAGGGGTTTAAGGATTTGCGCAATGCTTTCTTTATTGCTTTCGGTAAAGCGCTTGCTCTTATCTTCAAGAATCTCGCTCGCGATGCTTTTGAACTGCAGGGTCATCTGCTCACGCGAATCATTGAGCAATTGTAGTTTCTCGTGATTCTGCTTTTGTTCTTGCTCTAGCTGGGTCTTTAGTTGCGCAATGCCTTCTCGGTGCCGAACATCAGATTCAAGCAATTGGGACTTGTCTTCATCTGATGATTGCAGGCGCTGGGCCAGCGCGTCGCATTCGGCCTGCTTGGCGCTCAAGCGCTCTTGCAGCACCGCCAACTCACCGGATTGATTAGGTGCACGGCGGACGTATTGCAACAGAGAGACTATGGCCAGAATGGCTGAAATCGCAGCGAAAGCTAACACTTCGGGTGACATGGACATCAGAGGGAACTCCAACTCCAGCCTTCCCAACGTAATTGAGAAGGCTTAGGAATGGGTTTAGATAAGATTGCGGTGCACTGTACGAATCAATAAATCGTGCAAGTCTGCGTTAGCAGTGCCATCGGAGGCCTGTGCCGTTACAAGAACACGCTCACCTTCAGTCGCTATGGTGACCTTAAATTCAATAGGCTCAACAACGTCATTAGAACCTCGTCTGAAGAGTCGCCCGAAAAAGCCAGGTTGGTCATCTTCGTCGAACTCACCAGCATAAAGCACCGTATAGACACCCGCATCACGGTCACTATCAATTGTTTCAATATTGGCGTTATCCAATGCTTGGGATATTTGCGACCACGCACGACCAAAATCGACTCTAATTTGCAGAACATCGCCGTTAGCAGAAGGGACAATATTGGCCTTACTCTCGGCTTCAATGCTGCCTGCAAGCAATGAGACTGACGAGGCACGGTACAAGTCTGTGCGATCGGCAAGGTACAATGAAATATCGTCTAACATGGCATGTTCTAATTCTAGACTTGCCGAGTCTTCGGGCCAGTTAACTGAAGCCTCTGGGTCTTCCACGTAGCTTTCAGACACCTGACGCACATAGACTTCAGAGTTGCCAGAATGAACACCTGGCTCAATGCGCACTTGATACTTATTGCGCTCGCCCTCGTCTTCTCCTAACCACGCCGTTTCCATTGTCCATCGTGTTGGGTCTACAGAATCAAGTTGGATCTGGGCAGTCGACCAATAGTCACGCATACGCGGCCAAACCTGACCGGGTTCGGCGCCGATAACGATCCAGCGGCGATCACCAAAACGCTGAACAACAACGCCTTCACGAACATTTGTATCTAACCCTCGGGGACCTGGCGCACGCAGGAAGTATGCACGATCCTCTAATAACGCTTCAGGCACCACATACAAGGCGTCTAATGTGTAACTGTCTAACTCCGAGGGAATTTCCATAGGAGGCGCAATGGGTGCGACTAAGTAATCACCTTGACGGTCACGAAAATAGCCATCGTCTCCAGCTAGGTAAGAACATCCTGCCAGAGTACTAAGGAGCAAAGCGCCCATCATCATCGGTTTAAAAGCCTGCATTGTGCCTCTCATTACTAGAAAATTCGGTCACACCCTAGGCTCAATTGCCAGAGTAATCATTATGCGATGCTAATCCCGGCTGCGCGCATTGCATCAGCTACTGGGACCTTAAAAGCAGGATTCAGTTCCACTAAAGGCAAACGAATTCCTGACTGAATCAAACCCATCTGCGTCATTGCCCATTTTACTGGTACTGGATTGCCTTCGACAAACAAGCGGCTGTGTAAGCCAGACAGTGGTGTATCAATAGCCTCAGCCCCTACTGCATCACCTGAGATTGCACGCTTACACATCTCATGCATCTGCGAGGGAACTAGGTTGGCTGTGACAGAAATATTGCCCTTACCACCTGCGAGCATCAACTGGCGCGCTGTCGCATCGTCGCCGCTGAGAATGCTAATACGATTACCACAAAGTGATAATAGTTCTCTGACACGATCAAGATCTCCGCTAGCCTCTTTGATGCCAACGATGTTCGGTAGCTCAGCAAGGCGCGATACTGTCTGCGCCTGCAAATCGATCCCTGCACGCGACGGAACATTGTACAATATTTGAGGAATATCAACGCTTTCCGCTATTTTCTTAAAGTGCTGGTATAAACCTTCTTGGCTAGGCTTATTGTAGTATGGCACTACGATAAGACAGGCATCAGCGCCATATTCTTTAGCGGCTTTCGTGAAGAATATAGCTTCTCTTGTAGAGTTAGAGCCCGTCCCAGCGACCACAGGAATACGTCCTGCCACCTTCTTCACGCAATGGCTAATAAGGTCGCAGTGCTCTTGCTCTGTAATAGTGGGCGACTCACCGGTTGTTCCGGCTACTACGATGGCGTCAGTGCCACTAGTAATATGCCATTCAATTAGGTGGTCGAATGCCGGATAATCGATTTCACCATCGGGTGACATCGGAGTGACAATAGCCACGATACTGCCTTGAATCATTACTATTCCTCTAGCCTAAGAGATTGTAAATACGGGCGGCGACTGTATCACAAACCCCGCTTGTGGGACAAAATCTAGTCGCTGCAATCAACAAGATTATACGCTTGGTGGAGGTTTGTGAGCAGTATCCGGCCATGCGTTAATAATGGCTTTTATAAATGTGGCTAAAGGGATCGCAAAAAAGACACCCGCTAAGCCCCAGAACCCACCAAACACCAATACGGCACCGATAATAGCGACAGGGTGTAAATTGACCGTTTCGGAAAATATCACTGGCACCAACACATTAGCATCCAATAACTGAATGACCCCGTAGGCCAGCACCACTGTGTAAAACTCACCCCCTATGCCCCACTGCACATAGGCCACCAGCATTACCGGCAACGTGACCACTGCCACCCCTATAAACGGCACGATGACTGACAAACCAACCATCACCGAAAGCAACAAGGCGTAATTGACGCCAAGCACGAAAAAAGTGATGTAACTACAAAGACCTACGATCGTAACCTCAAGCACCTTGCCGCGAATATAATTAGCCAATTGCTGATCCATTTCTTTCCAGATCTGCAACATCAACGGACGATTGTGCGGCAGCATGCTGCTGATCCAACGCACCAGCATGTGCTTATCTTTCAACATGAAAAATACTAATACGGGTACTAATACCAGAAATACGAGCCAATCGAAAATACGCGGAATACTTGATATAGAGTAGGACACCACCATCTGCCCTAATATGGCAAGATCGCCACGTAGAGTGCTAATCATGTCTTGTATTTGTTGCTCAGACACCAAGCTTGGATAGGCTTCAGGCAAATGCAGTAGCAGCTCCTGCCCTTCACTAATCAAACGAGGCAGGTCATTAATAAAGCGCCCTAACTGCCCCCATGCTTGCGGCAATAGAAACAGAAGGATTGCCACAAACAGACTGATAAACACCACATAGACAAGCGTGACAGCCAACATATAAGGCACTGAGTACGTTAGAAGCACGTTCACTAGGCCTTGCAAGAGATAGGCGGTCACTACCGCCGCCAGCAAAGGCGCTAGTATGGAACCCATAGTGGCGAGAATAACAAGGCCGATAGTGAGGAGGATGATAAAAATAATGGCTTCTTCATCGTGGAAATACCGATTAAAGAAACTGCGCAGGAGTTGTCGCATAAATGCTTATCAGCCTTTTTGAATCCAATAGTGGTAGTTGGCATCTTCCTTCTTGAAACCAAGAATAGTATGCCGACTTTGTTGCACAAACACCTCAAAGTCTCTTTCTGACCCTGGATCAGTCGCAATCACCTTTAGCACTTGCGCCGCTTGCAGTGAGTTCAACGCAAGTTTGGCTTTAAGTAAAGGGAGCGGACAACTGAGTCCGCTTGCATCGAGTTCTAAATCTACATTGATTTCCATAGGGAGGTATTTTAGCAAGCAAACTTGCAAAACACCTAGTAATTGCCCAGCATCAGTCATTAGAGTTTAACAAACGCTATGGAATTATTTGTACTGTTACCGGTCTTAGGTTTACAGTGATCAAAGCGACCTTCTTTCCTATTTAGAGAATTTATGTACGCCTTAAAATTGACGAAACTCACGCTTGCAGTTGCTTTGCTAAGCAGCCAATTAGCAACAGCGCAAGTACAACTCCCTAGCCTAGGAGACCGTATATCAGGACTCATCTCTCTTGATGATGAGTACGCGCTCGGCCGTGAATTTTTGCGCTCGGTACGCCGCAGCAGCGTCACCATCACTGACCCCTTACTCAATGATTATGTGGTAAATATTACCCACAATCTTGCTTTACACAGTGAGCTCAAAGACTACCGCCTGGCATTTATCATCATTGATAGCCCAGAGCTGAACGCCTTTGCCGCCCCAGGGGGCATCATAGGAGTCAATGGAGGTCTGTTTCTCAATGCCCATACAGAAGGTGAGTTTCTGTCTGTAATGTCTCACGAGCTCGCTCACGTGAGCCAGCGCCACTTCGCACGCAGTGTCGAAGATGCCCAGCGGCGCCGAATCCCAGAACTAGCCACTTTACTGGCTAGTATCGTGGTGATGGGGACATCCGATGGCAACACCGGACAAGCGGCGGTCATGGCCGCACAAGGCCGTGCGATCGAAAACCAATTACGCTTTTCGCGCAACAACGAGGCCGAAGCTGACCGTGTCGGCATACGCACCCTGTACGATGCAGGCTATGACCCCGGCGAAATGCCCGCGATGTTTGAGCGTCTCTCTAGCATGAATCGTTTTGGTGCCAGACCTCCCGAATTTTTGCTATCCCATCCAGTGACCGAGGCTCGGGTCGCCGATACTCGTGGACGCGCCAATCGTTATCCTGAGCGTGAAGGCATTACCAGTCTTGAATATCAGCTCATGCGGGCACGCATCCAGATTCATTACGAAGCCAACCCGCTAGTGTCTATTTCTCAATTTCAGACAGCCCTCACGAATGCGAGCACGAGTGATGACCGCAGTGCCGCTCAATACGGCCTTGCGCTGGCGTATATGAAGAACAAGGATTTCAACAAATCTCATGAGGCCCTAGCGCCTTTACTTGCTGGTGAACCCAACCGAATCGCCTATGTCGTGACCGAAGCGGAAATATTCACTGCCAGCAATGAATCCGGACAAGCCCGAGATTTCTTACAAAGACACCTGACCATCAATCCTAATAACCACGCACTGACCATGACCTATGCCGATGCGCTAATTACAGGACGGCAGTACGACGAGGCAGCAAAAGTCTTAGAAAAGCACGCAGTGACTAGGCCTGAAGACCATGATTTATGGTACGAAATTGCCGAAACCCAAGGCCTGGTGGGCAATGTCAGCAAAGTACACCAAGCTCGAGCGGAATATTTCGTGTTAGTAGGAGATTTCAGAAGCGCGTCAGAGCAACTTAGCTACGCCCTGCGGATAGAATCAGATAAAGAGAATAACGGCCCGTTAATCGCGAAATTGCGCCAACGCTCTCGCGATGTTGAGCGGATGGAACGTGGCTCAAGAAACTAAGCCTTTCCAGCCACTTTCAACTTGTGTTGCACCGAGAAATCCAACATGCGCTGCAGCGGTCGCATCGCCCGCTGCGCGAGTTCACGATCGACACTCACGCGATTAGTCCCATTCAATAAAGATTCATAAACCCTGTCTAAAGAGTTCATTGCCATCCAAGGACAATGGGCGCAACTGCGACACGTTGCATCACTGCCCGCTGTCGGCGCGATCATAAAGCGTTTATTTGGCGCCATTTGCTGCAATTTATAGAAGATGCCTTTATCTGTGGCCACGATGAATAACTCATTCGGCATCGACACAGCGGCATTGATAATCTGAGTGGTAGAGCCGACCATATCGGCAATTGCCAATACAGCATCAGGGGATTCAGGGTGGGCCAATATAGCCGCCTCTGGGTGCACCGCTTTCAAGTCCAACAAGCCTTGCGCTTTAAACTCTTCGTGAACAATACACGCGCCATCCCATAAGAGCATATCGGCGCCAGTTTGTTTCTGGATATACCCACCCAAATGCTTGTCCGGAGCCCAGATAATCTTTTTGCCTTGTGCCGCTAGATGTTCGACCACATCCACAGCAATGCTGGAGGTTACAACCCAATCCGCGCGGGCTTTAACAGCTGCAGAGGTATTGGCATACACAACCACTTCTCGATCAGGGTGAGCGTCACAAAAGGCCGAGAACTCATCAATAGGACAGGCTAGATCAAGAGAGCATGTTGCCTCGACAGTCGGCATGAGCACTGTTTTATCAGGGCTTAGAATGCTCGCCGTCTCACCCATGAAACGAACACCCGCCACGACGAGCGTTGTGGCGGCCGCATCACGTCCAAACCGAGCCATCTCTAACGAGTCGGAGATAAAGCCCCCACTCTCTTGCGCGAGTTCCTGAATGAGGGGGTCTGTGTAGTAATGGGCGACTAGAACCGCATCTTTTTCCTTCAAAAGGCTTTTGATTCGACTTTTATAGTCTTCCACGAGCTCCGCGCTCATTTCTTCGGGGACATTAATCGCCGCCAAATGCTCTCGTACAAGCTTGGTATCGGCTGCTTGTGTGTTTCCTGATTCGATATTTGTCGACATACGCTGGTCTTAGAAAGCTCTCGCCTAGTTGTGAGCAAAATAGTAAGGTCGCGATATTACACCCCTTAAAACAACATTGGAAACACTCAAAGGAAGCAAGTAATGCCAAAAGCTATTGTCATTGAACAGACCGGCGACGCGGATGTAATGAAACTCCAAGACGTCAAAGTGGGAAAACCGCGTAAAGGACAAGTGACCGTGCGTGCCACAGCCATTGGCGTTAACTTCATTGATATCTATCAACGCACAGGCCTTTACCCCGCCCCACTTCCCTTTACTCCTGGTGGAGAGCTCTGCGGCATCATCGAGGCTGTAGGGGCCGGTATGACTGAATTCAAAATCGGCGATCGCGTGGCATGCGGCACCGCAGGCACAGGTTGTTATGCAGAGAAAGTGAATCTCAGTGCCGCGTTGTTGGTGAAGGTGCCTAAACACATCAGCGATGAAGTGGCAGCGGCCATGATGCTTAAAGGCATGACCGTGCAGTACCTTATTCGCCAAATTTACAAAGTTAAAAAAGGCGATACCATTTTGGTCCACGCGGCCGCAGGCGGAGTAGGCTTGATTCTTTGCCAATGGGCTAAGTCTCTAGGTGCCACTGTAATCGGAACCGTCAGCTCTCCAGAGAAAGCCAAGCTCGCTAAAGCCAATGGCTGTGATTACCCCATCAATTACACCAAAGAAGACTTTGTAAAACGCGTTAAAACCATCACCAAAGGAGAAATGCTCGCCGTGGTATTTGACTCCATTGGTAAGGATACTTTCCCAGCCTCATTGGATTGTCTGCAAAAACGCGGTCTATTTGTCACCTATGGCAATGCTTCAGGCCCGGTTCCCGCATTCCCACCGGCATTGCTAGCGCAAAAAGGCTCATTGATGATGACCCGCCCTACCCTGTTCAGTTTTGTGAGCACGCCGGACGAGCTACGAAAAGTTGCCGGTGACCTTATGAAGGTGATTAAGTCCGGTGCTGTCAAAATCGAAGTCAGTCATCGATATGCACTTAAAGATGCCGCTCAAGCCCATAAAGATCTTGCTGCTAGAAAAACCACAGGTTCAATCGTCTTAATCCCTTAAGACTCGAATAGACACCTTCTCACTGACCACCCGAGTCAGTGGGAAGATTGTCGACATGACACTTTACTTCCCTTCATCCCTACCCGCCGACCGACCAATGCACTAATATGATGCACTGCTCCCAATATTCACCCTTGGGAAAAACAGCAAAACAACTTGTCTTACTGGGGCCCACGCATGAGTGTATGTTTAGATGAAAAGCTAGAACCCATTTACCAAGAATTACTCCACCGCAATCCTAACGAGAAGGAATTTCACCAGGCAGTACGAGAGGTGTTGGAGAGCATTGGGCCGGTTTTAAGTAAACACCCAGAGTATGTTGAACGCAAAATCATACAGCGCATCTGCGAACCCGAACGACAAATAATATTCCGCGTGCCTTGGCAGGACGATAAAGGCGAGATCCATATCAACAGAGCGTTTCGCGTTGAGTTCAATAGCGCCTTAGGTCCTTACAAAGGCGGTATGCGATTCCACCCCTCTGTGTATATTGGCATCATCAAGTTCTTAGGGTTTGAGCAAATATTCAAGAATGCCTTGACCGGTCTGCCCATCGGAGGCGGCAAAGGCGGCAGCGACTTCAACCCTAAAGGTAAATCCGATAACGAAATCATGCGTTTCTGCCAAAGCCTAATGACCGAGCTTTTTCGACACATAGGCCAATACACAGACGTCCCTGCTGGTGATATTGGTGTCGGTAGCCGTGAAATAGGCTATTTATTCGGTCAATACAAACGCATTACGAACCGCTATGAGTCGGGTGTAATCACAGGAAAAGGGATCGCTTGGGGCGGCAGTCTAGCCAGAACAGAAGCCACAGGCTATGGCACCGTTTACTTCACTCAAGAGATGCTAAAAGTACGAAATGAATCCCTAGAGGGTAAAAAGATCATTGTATCGGGCACAGGCAATGTTGCTATTTATGCAATCGAGAAAGCGCACGAACTGGGCGCGACAGTGATAGCGTGCTCAGATTCAAGTGGCGTGTTAATCCACGAGAAGGGTCTTGACCTTGCGGTGATAAAACAAATCAAAGAAGTTGAGCGACGCCGTATCAGCGCCTACTTAGAGATCCACAAAGACGCGAAATATATTAAGGACGGCTGCATTTGGGATATCCCTTGCGATATAGCTCTGCCATGTGCGACCCAAAACGAATTAAACGGCAAAGATGCTAAAACGTTAATCGAAAACGGATGTATAGCTGTCGCCGAAGGCGCCAATATGCCCACTACACCGGAAGGCGTGCAAATTTTTCAAGACGCAAAAATCGCCTATGGCCCGAGTAAAGCCGCCAATGCTGGAGGCGTCGCCACATCCGCACTTGAGATGCAGCAAAATGCTAGCCGCGCCTCATGGACTTTCGAACATACTGAGAAATGCCTCGCCAGTATCATGATTAATATTCACCGAGACTGCCACGAAACCGCTGAAGAGTATGGCTCGCCTGGCAACTATGTCGCAGGGGCTAATATCGCTGGGTTTCTAAAGGTCGCGCGTGCAATGGATGCTATGGGAGTTATCTAAACTGAAGGGTTGTGACAAGGAATTCTAGGCACCACTCATTAATGCCTTAGCATTTTTTGCCGCAGCCCATCCCCAAGCTAACATCAAGGCTGCCGGTAACAATGCCAAGTAAGAATACGGCGCAATAACCCCTAACTCTAAGAACGGCAACACCATCAACACGGTCGCTAACATCCACGCATACACTTTTTTGGCTAAAGCGCAGGCAATCAAGAGGCAGGGAAATAACACCGAGTAGAACACAAAGAAACGTAAGTAGTTATCTAGCCACCCTTGAATTGATTGATAGGGCCACAGCGCAAGCCCGCACGACACAAACAATAAAGCGAAAAATATTTTAAGCACAAGCAATCGTTGGGCCGCCGATAATTGCCTATTGAGCTCTGCCGCATGAGCACTCATGCTGAAAAGCGCTTGCCCCCCTAAATGCAATATCAACACTAACGGCAGCGCACGCAAGACAAACTCTTGGTACAACACGGTTATCAAAATCATCGGAATAAACGTTAAACCAAATACGGCAAAGCAATGTCGACTAGGTGCGCTTTGTAAGGCTTTGTGAAATGTCAGATCAAAATAAGGGCAAAGTAAAAACCCAATAGTCGTTAATGGCAGCAAATAAAACGCTTCATACCAAGGCTGTGCCGCTTGAATATCCAGATCGATGTCGAACAATAAGGCACCAGCCACTAGCGACAAACAATAGGTCCCTACCGCTAAGCGCAGGAATGCCTGAGTCGACAAGCCCATGCACACACGAATAACAATAAGAGCAACAGCGATACAAGCTAAGGTGATGGCAACGCCGACTTCATGCAGCTGCAATAACATCGTGATGAAATAGAAATGGAAGGCAATCGTAATCAAGGAGAACGCGGAGAGAATGCTGGAGTATTTCGCAACGAATTTCTTAGAACGTTCCGGAGTTTTCATGACATAGCCGAACGCGGCACACCCAATGACATTGGGAACAGCAAAGACTAAGTACCCTGCCCAACCAAAGCGATGCATCAAAATAACCGGCAAGAACATTCCGATACACCACGTCCAACTTGAACTTAAGTAAAGCCCCCAAGACAGCGTCGACAATCTAACCATTAGAGAGTCTCGCTTTACGCCGCTTCTTACGCTCTTTCACAAGCTGTTTGGGCGTGCAATGAAAGCTTAATTCACAGCGCCCTATCGGAAACTGGCGTTGCTTTTTTTCCAGATGCTGAAAGATCTGCATCTCGACCTTGATATTGAATTCTTTACCAGACGCCACTTGATCGTGTAACGCCTCTTTGACCGCACTTGCGTTTTTAATATTGTATCTAGCGGCGCCATAGCAAGGTCGTAAAAATTTGTATGCGAAATCTTTACAGACCACTTCATACTCGCTGCCACAATTTTTGAAAAGAAAAATACCCGCGGCGACTTCACTATTGCCTAACAAAGCCGCGCCAGCCATCGCATTGTAGAAATTACGATTGCCGCGCTTGAATGGCAAGATGGCCACATATTCGTCGGTCGATATCTCCCTGATCGCGATGCCACTTTTAAAAGCAAACGGAAACCAGACGAACGAACAAAGTCGATGCCAGAAATTATTACGAGTACTGAGACGGGTGATTGAGGCTTCGAGCCTCTCCCATGCAGTTAAAGACACTGGAGCGGGCATCGATGAGGTGTCTTTGTCCGAAAGAGGCTTATTACTTACACGCGGTTTAGAGTCATCCATAAAAATTCATCGCTACGACAGCGATTTATGTCTCTTACAAATTAAAGTGTCTAACGATGATGTCTCTACACCCCTCTACAAGAGGCAACACTGTGAGAGCCAAAGAAGGATCGATCGAAGTTGAGCAGATACTCACTTGATAAACTGTAAAACAGTATCCATTCCGATAAAGCACGGGGAGTATACACAAGTTTTGCGTACGCGTTTAGCGCAACAAGAAGACTCGGCTCATGAATAGACATATTGCCGATACCCAATTATTTACAACTACCAACAAAATACTGCCTTCAATGCCACAATCCTGAGGATCCATAACCTGAGGACCCATAAATCGCAGGCACAAAAAAGCCCTCAACTGGAGGGCTTCTATGCTCCTGACTTAACAGGATATTTGGTGGGTCGTGAGTGACTCGAACACTCGACCAATTGGTTAAAAGCCAACTGCTCTACCGACTGAGCTAACGACCCTGTAAAGGAGGGCGACATAATACAATCATCAGCGAAAAAGACAAGTCTTTTGTGACATTAAAGTCACTATAAGCCACTTCTTAGAAATATCGCGTGGGGTCTGAGCCCCCAGCTTCGGCAAAGCCCTTGGCTCGAAAGCGACAGCTATCACATCGACCACATGCACGCCCCTGCTCGTCGGCCTGGTAGCACGATACGGTCAATGAGTAATCTACCCCTAGCTCAAGCCCCTTAGCGATGATCTGCGCCTTGCTCAAGGCCATCAATGGCACCTCTATCTTTAAGCTCGCGCCTTCAATGGCCGCTTTTGTCGCGAGGTTCGCCATTTTCTCAAATGCTTCGATGAACTCTGGTCGGCAATCTGGGTAGCCGGAGTAATCTCGGGCATTGACGCCAATAAAAATAGTGCGGGCGTTGACCACTTCGGCAAGTGCCATCGCATAAGACAAAAATACTGTATTGCGTGCGGGGACATAAGTGATTGGGATACCGGCAGACTCTTCCTCAGGCACCGCCACCGAAAGATCTGTCAAAGCAGACCCTCCAAGCGCTCCTAGCCCAAGCGGGATCACAGAGTGCTGTACTGCAGCGAAGGCCTTGGCCACCGTACGTGCCGCTTGCAACTCGCTAGAGGAGCGTTGCCCGTAGTCAAAACTCAAGGCATAGACGTTGAAGCCTTGCGCTTTCGCTATGGCTAAGCACGTTGTTGAATCTAATCCGCCAGACAGTAGTACTACGGCATTTTTCGGTGCTGTGTTTTGCTCAGTGCTCAAACCACCCTCTCCTGATTGAATGTCATATTAATGCCCTGGCTTGTCACCCCAAATGTGCTTATGCAGTTGCAGCTGCATGCGCACATCTAAGCGATCGTGCAAAATCCACCCTGCGAGCTCACGGTAGCTCAACTGCTCAAAACTTGGTGAGAACAACACTTCGGCCGCCCTGCTGCGCAAATCAAACTGATCTGTCTTAGCCTTGGACCAGTCGTAATCGCCGCGATCACAGATCACAAATTTAACTTGATCGATAGGTTTTAGAAACTTGATATTACTATCAAGATTGCGATCGCACTCGCCTGAGGCAGGAGTTTTAAGGTCTAGAATGACCACGACTCGCTTATCGAGCTCGGCAATCGACATCGCCCCACTCGTCTCTATCGACACCGTGTAGCCTTTATCACAAAGTGCTGTAAGCAAATGCAGGCAATCGGGCTGCGCCAAAGGCTCGCCTCCAGTCACCGTAATGAACTTGGCACCATAGGAGTCTACTTGAGCGAGAATCTCCTCCTGAGTCATCACAGCGCCTTTATGGAAGGCATAAGCTGTGTCGCAGTAGGAACAACGCAATGGGCAACCTGTTAGGCGCACAAATACCGTAGGCAAGCCGACAGTGGTCGTCTCTCCCTGCAGGGAATAGAAGATTTCATTAATACGAAGAGATGGCGAGTGTTCCATGGAGGCTCGAAGGCAAATGCTTAATAAGGGCGTAAAATGTCACAGAGCGTTGTAGCATTGACGCTACAAGTGCGACTAGTTCATTGCGCGTAAATAGATATCCGCAAGGTTTGCAGCAGAAGTATTAGGGTAGCGTGACTGCACTTGACGCAATAGATCACGTGCACGGTCGATATTGCCGAGCTTGTCGTACACCGTCCCTAGTGAATACATCGCATCATCAACTTTGCGACCATCAGGGTATTGCGCCACGATGACTTCAAACGCTTCACGCGCTTCATTCAACATCGACAAATTAACGTAAGCCTGACCTTTCCAATAATAGGCGTTAGTCACAAAACGGCCATTGGGATAAAGGCTAAGGTACTGATCAAACTCGTTCACAGAGCGTTGGTATTGCTCTTCTTGTAACAAGGAATCGAGTGCTATTTGATATTGTTGCTGCTCGGAGAACACCGTAGTCTGCAGACCTTGCCCTGCCGCTGCGACCGTATTATTCAATGCAACCGAATTGTTAGCGGGCATTGTATTAGGAACGGCTACAGGAGCCGGCGTAAAGCTTGCCGGTGCAACAGGCGCAGGTGTTGGCCTAGTGCCAGCTTGTAATGGAGTAGTTGAACTTGCGCCTGTAACGGGCACTTGTGTGGCCGGCGTAGGAGCGACAGCGCTTGGAGCTTGTCCAGAGGCTGCTTGAGAATTGGTCGGATTAGGCATTGGCGCGCTAGTGGCCGGTGCCGCCGAGGAAAGTGCAGATAATCGAGAATCGAGATCCGTATAACGATCTAGGGATTCACGCTGCAAATTGCGTATTTCATAGGCTTGCTCTTCTGCCAACCCACGAAGTGTTTCAAGTTCCGAACGCATTTCTCGAAACTGGTCTAGCAACATCACTAATGCATCAGTAGATGAAGCACCACCTGGCTGCCCTCCCGAGGAAGTTTGGCCAGGCGTAAAAGGCTGAGCCTCTACGACTCCAGCAGCGCTCATAGCTCCGGTGCTCAACAATACTGCCGGCACGGCAATTAGAAACGCTGCTAAAGTTTGCTTCATTTAATACAGGCCTTACTTGATTTCGACACGACGGTTCATGCGGTAAGACGACTCAGACTGTCCAGTGTTAGCTGGACGTTCTTCACCGTAGCTGACCGTTTCAAGTTGCGACAAAGACGCACCGTTAACTACAAGGTAGTCACGGACGCTGTTCGCACGACGTTCGCCAAGTGCTAGGTTGTATTCGCGTGTACCGCGCTCATCCGCATGACCTTCCAAACGAATTCGACGACTGGAGTTTGCAGCGAGGTTACGACCGTGAATTGCTAAAACGTCGCGATCTGATGCCATAAATTCTGACACATCGAAATCGAAGTAGAACACGGTTGTATTCAACGCGGCTGCTTCCATACGCTCTTGAGCTTGACGCTCACGCGCTAAGCGTTCTTGTTCCGCACGCTGTGCAGCTGCAGTAGTCGCGTCAATACCTGAAGTATCGGCTACGGCTGGTGCTGCCATTTCTTCGTCGCCAGTCGAGCTACAAGCTGCAACGCCCATGATTGATAATGCTAGGATTGTTGTTCTAAAAAATTTCATGCTGTGCGTACCCACTCTGCAAGTCCTCCGATAGGCTGATGCTACCAAATTTTCACGTTTAATAACTTTAATTTAAGAACGGCGACCAAGATGGTTCCCGAACATCGCCCTGCGCGGATGGTAAACGGAACTTTACACGTCCGTCAATGGAAACGGCGTCTAGGATGCCTCTTCCATTAACCTTTGTGGCGAACATTATCATACTTCCGTTCGGTGCCACGCTGGGAGATTCGTCTAGCGAAGTGTTAGTAAGGGTGATGACCCGCTGAGTCTCGATGTTGAAAATAGCGATGCTATAGCTATTATCTTGGCGGGTGTCACGTCTAACGTGGACCAAATTCTTACCGTCCGGCAAGAAACGTCCTTTCGCGCAATAAAAACAGTCGAAGGTCAACCTTTCGGGGAAGCCTCCAGTAATTCCTACTTGATATATTTGCGGCTGCCCAGTGCGATCTGATGTAAAGATCACTGAACGGCTATCCGCACTCCAACTCGGCTCTGTTTCAGCGCGAGGGTGATCAGTTAATCGAGTTAACTGATTCGTCATCAAATCCATGACATACACATCAGGGCTGCCATCCTTAGACAACACCATTGCTAATTTATTGCCATCAGGCGACCAAACTGGCGAGCTATTGATGCCAGGAAAGTCGGTAATCTGACGTCGCTCACCGGTGGCGATCTCTTGTATATAGATGCGCGGCAAATTAGTTTCGAACGACAAATAGGCGATCTGGCGCCCATCGGGTGACCATGCAGGTGACATCAATGGCTCTTGTGATTCCACTAATATCTGTGAACGGTGCCCGTCGTAGTCCGCTTTTTCTATACGGTAATGCGTGAGCTCTGGCGATACGAATTGCGCCGACACATAAAGGATCTCTGTAGAGAAGGCTCCACGCGTGCCCGTTATTTGCTCAAACACTACATTACTGATTTCGTGCGCGATGTCACGTAATTGATCAACACTGCCGGTTAAAACCTCACCAATCAACTTTTGCTCGCGCGCCACATCAAAAAATTCATACTGCACTTGTACTAACTGACTACCAGGGGAATGGGTGATTTTGCCAATCAACAGATAATCTTGTGCCAATATACGCCAATCACGGAAAAATACTTCAGCAGCCTCATCAGGCATGCTCAACATATTGCCTGGTGGCAGGGCACGAAACTCACCCACTTGCTGTAGATCGGCTGATACGACAGCTCCGATGTCTTCGCTTAAGGCACTCGTGCCTTCCCATGAGAATGGCACAACCGCGATAGGAATAGGGTTATCGACGCCTTGGGTAATTTCGATATTCAATTCTGCCGCTGTCACCATTTTTGTAAAAATGAGTGTTAGCCAGAATATGTGTCGCATTTTCCTCATTAGTTCAATAAGTCCTGTGGTCTAAACGTTAACAAAAAAGTTCTGAAATTGCGGTCAAACATTCGCGTATCCATGCCCTGCAACTCAGTAAAGCGACGCACCTTTAATACGGCTGACTCTGCCGCACGGTCAAAGGCGAAATCGCCACTAGACTGCACTATCTCTACTTCTAACACGTCGCCCGTAGGCACCATGCGAATCCTTAACACCACCACCATGCCGTTACGGGCACTAGGCGGGCGCGACCAATTTTGCTGCACCAAATCGTGAATAACAGCCGAATAGGACATTACCCTTTCTGACTCGGTACTTGCTACCTCAGTCGCTTCGGCATCGCGCTGCGCCTGCAAGGCTTGTTCTTGTCGTAACTGCTCTTGGCGCGCCGCTTCTTGCTGTGCGGCGACCTCTTGCTGACGGCGCTGTTCGTTTTCTCGGCGCTGCTGCTCGTTACGTTGTTGCTGTTCGTCCGCTAAGCGCTTTTGCTCGGCCTGACGACGCTCTTGATCTTGTCGTTGCTGCAATGCGGCTCGTTCTTGCGAAGCTTCACGCTCTGCCGCTTGCTGTTGTTCTTGAACCCGCTGGGCCTCGGCTTGCGCTTGCTGACGCTGTTCTTCTCGTCGCTGCTCTTGTACGCGCTGAGCCTGTCTTTGCTGTTGTATATCCGCATTTTTCTCTTGCGGGTTCTCAGCCACCAACAATGCTTTCACTGATGGAGGACGCACTATATCGATCACTTCGGTATTGCCTTGCTGAAAATAAAACAGCGCTAGCAGTACCAGCCCATGAAAAAACACGGACGCAATAATCGAGACTGGATAACCATTAAATACTCTCACAGTGCGATTAAACTATTCCAAAGGTTTCGTGATCAAATTAGGGCTCGCGACACCTGCCGCCTGCAGCACCGTCATTAAGCTAATGAACGAGCTATAACTGCTTTCGCCATCGCCTTCTACAAATACTTGAATCTGTGGGTTTGCCGCCACAATTTTTGCTACTTGATCGCCCACCACCTCTATGGCTACGGACTCTTGTTCTTCGTCTTGGGTGCTTCCCAAGCTAATGTAGAAAGTTTCTTCCGATGTAATGGAAATCACTAAAGTCTCAGCATTCTCATCAACATCGAGCGGTTCAGAGTTTGCTTCTGGCAAATCCACTTTCAAACCTTGCTCAAGTAACGGCGCCGTCACCATGAACACAATTAAAAGCACCAGCATGACGTCAATGTAGGGCACCACATTGATTTCGGCCACTGGCCTACGACGCTTTTTAACTATTTCCATGTTGCCTCAACGACCCTAGCAATAAAGACCTGATTTTTCGCACTTACTTACTTGGACTGCTATAAAGTTGACGGTGCAGTATGCTGGAGAACTCTTCCGTAAACGTACTGTAGTTGCCCATAATAGAATCTACCCGCGAAGAATAGCGGTTATAAGCCACTACTGCAGGGATCGCCGCAAACAAACCCATTGCGGTAGCGATCAAGGCCTCAGCAATACCAGGGGCCACAACTTGTAGGCTGGCCTGACTTTGACTCGCGAGACTGATAAATGAATTCATGATGCCTATGACGGTACCGAATAGACCGACATAAGGACTGACCGAACCGACTGTGGCAAGAAATGTCAGGTTCTTCTCTAGTTTTTCTTCTTCACGCGAGTAAGCCACTCGCATGGCACGCTGTGCCCCGCCCATGACGACCTCTGAGTCGAGCCCGCCTTGCTGGCGCAAACGCATAAATTCTTTGAAGCCGGCTCTGAAAATGTTTTCCAATCCGCCAGTGGCTTGATTCTCTTTTTGCTTAGAGCTGCCTTCACGAAATAACTGACTAAGATCCATACCAGACCAGAATCGCTTCTCAAAGCTGCCCATGCCTTTATCAGCTGCCGTTAAGACCATCCAACGCTGCACGATCATCACCCAAGAAGTCACAGACGACGCCATCAAAATTAGCATGACCAATTGTACGGCAGTAGTCGCCTCAGCGATCAACACCCATACGTTTAATGACTCACCCACTTCACGATCCTCTTCACTGCCGGAAAACAGGCGGCATTATAAGACATGTTTATCACTTCTCATACACAATCCGGTGTTTTATAAAGAGTTTTTCGCTTTTTACGACTCCGGTCACGTACGCACGCATTTAACAGTCGCAATCTTACTTTCCACGGCTGTTATGCTGACGGATTCCTGATGAATTGTGGCACAAAAAAGACAGACTTTCCCACCCTCAAACTCAGCAGCCCTAAGGCTTCGACAGGTCGGAAATACTTGCAGGAGGCGACATCCCGAAATGCAGATAGGCATGAGGAGTCACAACCCTTCCGCGCGGCGTTCGCATCATAAATCCCTGTTGAATCAAGAAAGGCTCAAGCACATCTTCTATGGTGTCACGCTCCTCGCTAATCGCTGCCGCGAGACTGTCAACGCCCACCGGGCCGCCCCCGAATTTTTCGATCATTGTAATAAGCAGACGCCTATCCATGTGATCAAAACCATTCTCATCAATACTCAACATATCGAGTGCTTGGCATGCAGCCGTTTTGTCCACCACTCCATCACACTTCATCTGGGCAAAGTCACGTACCCGTCGCAATAGACGGTTAGCGATTCTCGGCGTACCACGAGAGCGTCTCGCAATCTCTGCAGCGCCCTCTTCGTCAATCTCGCTACCTAAAATCTTAGCTGAGCGCATCACTATGCTGCATAACTCAGCGGGCGTGTAAAACTCGAGACGCTGAATGATGCCGAAGCGATCGCGTAACGGCGACGTTAGCAGGCCCGCACGCGTTGTAGCCCCTACTAAGGTAAATGGCGGGAGGTCCAGCTTGATTGAGCGCGCCGACGGCCCTTCCCCGATCATAATGTCGAGCTGATAATCCTCCATCGCAGGATAGAGGATTTCTTCAATTGCAGGGCTTAATCGGTGAATTTCGTCGATAAAGAGGACATCTCCCGATTCTAGGTTAGTCAGCATAGCCGCCAAATCACCCGCCTTTTCTAACACTGGCCCCGATGTTGTCTTTATCGCAACGTCTAGCTCATTGGCAATAATATTGGCCAATGTGGTTTTGCCTAGCCCGGGAGGTCCAAAAATTAGCACGTGATCCATTGCTTCACTGCGGTTGCGCGCCGCACCAATGAAAATCTCCATCTGCTTTTTCACTTCACTCTGACCCACGTAATCACTGAGCGAAAGCGGTCTAATCGCGCGATCCAGAGAGCGATCGTTGGAAACTATTTCGGGTGAAATTAAACGGTCTTCTTCATTAATCATGATTGCGCCATGCTACGGAGAGCTTGTCTGATCAACTCATCACTACTTGATAAGCTTGGGTCTGCCTTGATTGCCTTGGCGATAATACGCGTCGCTTCCGCGGGTTTATACCCCAGAGCTACGAGCGCTGCCTCAGCCTCTTGGGATAATTGGCGCTCCGTTGGAGGAGCATCGACCAATGAACCAGTATAATCAGGTGCCACTAAGTCGTCGCCCCACTCTTCGAGACGATCTTTCATTTCAACGATCAGCCTCTCGGCCGTCTTGCGTCCGACTCCAGGCATTCGCGTCAGTCCCGCAATATCGTTAACACGGACGGTACGGACAAACTCCTCGACCGCCATCCCTGAGAGAATAGCTAACGCCATTTTTGGCCCAACACCACTAACCTTTATAAGACTGCGAAACATTCGACGCTCTTGCAAGGTGTAGAAGCCATAGAGCAGCTGTGCGTCTTCGCGGACAACGAGGTGCGTATGCAAGGTGACTTCCTGCCCGACCGCAGGCAATTGATAGATAGTGCTCATCGGCACTTGCACGTCGTACCCTAGACCATTGATGTCAATGAGCACATCTGGCGCTTGTTTCTCGGCCAATACGCCACGAATTCTTCCAATCACCCTATGCCCTCCTTCTTATAGTTGTAGTCGACTCTTCCTAAAAGAACCTGCCCCAGCAATTTTGACAAGATGCGACGTCGTATTGGCATGACAAATGGCAATCGCCAATGCATCTGCCGCATCTTCCTGTACATCGCCACTAACGCCAAGCAGCACTTTAATCATGTGCTGCACTTGCGCCTTATCGGCGTTTCCGTTTCCGACAACAGCCTGCTTGACCTTACGGGGCGCATACTCGGCCACAGAGAGATCGTTATGAAGACACGCGAGCATAGCGGCGCCTCGCGCTTGCCCTAGCTTAAGCGCTGAGGACACACTTTTACCGAGAAACACTTCTTCTATCGCACTTTCTTGCGGGCAAAATTCTTCGATTACGTGACACAGATTATCGAATATTAATTTTAAACGTTCCGGATGCGGAACATTGGGAAGGCGTATGCAGCCACAACTCACATACTCTAAACGATTGCCTGTAGCGTTGATAATGCCATAACCCGTGATACGAGACCCCGGATCAACTCCAATTATCAACGCCATAAGACTGTTCCTATTGTGGAATATTGAACGTACGAAATTATAACTGGCTCATCACCTCATCAGAGATGTTGGCATTACTGTAGACGTTCTGAACGTCATCTAAATCCTCTAGATGATCAACTAGCTTCAGTAGCACCTCGGCCGATTCTAAATCGAGCTCAGCTTCTGTGGAGGCGACCATAGTCACTTCAGAGGACTCAGGCTCTAAACCGGCATGACTTAGCGCATCTTTCACCGCACCAAACTTCTCTGGTGTTGTGAGCACCTCAAACGAGCCATCGGAGTGTGTCTGCATATCTTCGGCTCCGCCCTCAAGCGCCACCTCTAATATCTTCTCTTCGTCACTTCCTGCCGCAAACACAATGGAGCCTTTCTTCTCAAACAAATAGGCTACCGAACCACTCGTCCCTAAATTGCCGGCAAATTTGGAAAAGCCATGACGCACCTCTGCCACAGTCCGGTTTTTATTGTCGGTAAGGGTTTCAATCAAGATCGCCACACCACCGGGACCATAGCCCTCGTACACCAACTCTTCTAGGTTATCGCTTTCGGCAGCGCCCGCGCCACGGGCAACAGCCCTGTCAATCGTATCGCGGGTCATATTCGCGCCAAGGGCTTTGTCAACGGCAGCACGCAAACGCGGATTGTCCGCCACATGCTCGCCGCCCAACTTGGCGGCGACGGTTAGTTCACGAATAAACTTAGTAAACACCTTCGCGCGCTTGGCATCCTGCCCCGCTTTTCGATGCTTAATATTAGCCCATTTACTATGACCTGCCATTAACTGCTCCTAGCTTATAACGCCTTACTCTTTCGCTGGCTGACGTATTTGAATATTTAATTCACGTAGTTGTTTCGCCGACACCAACCCTGGCGCATCGGTCAAAGGACAAGCCGCTGACTGCGTTTTCGGGAAGGCAATGACTTCACGGATTGAGCTAGCACCAGTCATCAACATCATGAGACGGTCCAAACCGAACGCCAAACCACCGTGTGGTGGGCAACCATAGCCGAGAGCATCCAATAAGAAGCCGAACTTTTCAGCTGCCTCTTCTTCGCCAATGCCCAATATTTCGAATACCGATTGCTGCATTGCAGGCTTATTAATCCTGATTGAACCACCGCCCAACTCTGTGCCGTTAAGCACCATGTCATAGGCGCGAGACAACGCGTTCGCCGGGTCCTTTTGAAGCTCTTCGACACTGCAAGACGGCGCCGTGAACGGGTGATGAAGCGGAGTCAAATTGCCTTCGCTGTCGTGCTCAAACATTGGGAAGTCTACTACCCAAAGTGGCGCCCATGGCTTCGTCATCATGCCCATATCCGCGCCGACTTTTAGGCGCAACGCACCGATAGACTCATTCACAATCTTGGTTTTATCTGCACCGAAGAAAACGAGATCACCCGTTTCAGCGCCGATACGTGCCAATACATCTTGGATCACTTGCTCGGGCATAAACTTCAGAATAGGCGATTGTAAACCCTCAACACCGGCGGCCAAATCATTCACTTTGATCCAAGCCAAACCTTTCGCACCATAGATCGACACAAACTTGGTGTACTCGTCGATCACTTTACGGCTCAAGCTAGCGCCTTGCGGAACTCGTAGCGCAACAACACGCGATGCGGGGTCGTTCGCTGGGCCATTGAATACTTTAAAATCAACCTCTTGCATAAGATCAGCAATATCGATCAATTCCATATCAATGCGCAGGTCAGGTTTATCAGAACCAAAACGACGCATTCCTTCGGCGAAGGTCATGCGAGGAAATTCACCCAGATCCACATCAAGATGCTTCTTGAAGATTTCACGAATCATCGATTCGGCCGTGCCCATGATCTGCTCTTCGCTCATGAACGATGTTTCTATATCGATCTGTGTGAACTCTGGCTGACGATCAGCGCGCAAGTCTTCATCACGGAAACATTTGGCGATCTGGTAATAACGATCCATCCCAGCGGCCATCAAAATCTGCTTAAAGAGCTGCGGTGATTGTGGCAATGCAAAGAAACGCCCTTGGTGCGTACGACTAGGCACTAAGTAGTCACGGGCACCCTCTGGAGTCGCCTTAGTGAGCAATGGAGTCTCGATGTCCAAATAACCGTTATCGTCCAAGAAATTACGAATCGAGTTAGAAACCTTAGAACGGAAACGCAAGCGATCAGCCATTTCTGGACGACGCAAATCGATATAACGGTAACGCAAACGAATGTCTTCACCTACATCAGCGTGCTCATCAAGCTGGAACGGAGGCGTTTTTGCCGCATTCAGCACTTCCAACTGCTTGCCCAACACTTCAATGCGACCAGTGCCCATATCATCGTTCGTGGTCCCTTCTGGACGTAAACGCACAATACCGGTTAGCTTAAGGACGAACTCATTACGCACCCCTTCAGCCGTTGCAAATGCTTCTACGGTATCAGGGTCAATGACCACTTGAGCAATCCCTTCACGATCGCGTAGATCAATGAAAATCACCCCGCCGTGATCGCGTCGTCGATGGGCCCAACCACAAAGGACGACTTCTTGTCCTTCATGCTGTTCGTTTAGTTCACCGCAATAGTGGCTGCGCATAGTGTTATCCTGTAAGTATTTCTGAATGATGTCCTGCACTTACCGCTTGGCCGTCCAAGTAGAAAAGGCTAGGCGCTCGTACCGCCAGTCGCCGGTGCTGGAGCGGAGACTTTCGCGTCCTTAGTGCTCGAGCTTGACGCTGACGTATCTTGTGTTCCATGGCGTTTAGCGCCCGTTTTAAAATCAGTTTCATACCAGCCACCGCCTTTTAGGCGAAAGCTACTCGCAGAGACTAACTTACTCAATGCTTCATGCTGACACTGCGGACATTCCTTTAAAGGTGCATCGGCGATTTTCTGCAATGCTTCTAGTCGATGACCACATTCTTTACACTGATACTCGTAAATAGGCATAGCCGCCAAACCCCATAAAATGACAACGCATAGTAAGCTATTCGAATTCAGGCGCGGGTAAAGCCCATCGCCCCTTCAATCCGACCTTGTCGAAAACCGGGCATTATACCCCAGCTCGAAATCAACTGGCATCCCCATCGGCATGAATCTCGCACTATAATTTACGTAGTTTGCGTAAAAACTCCTAGTTGACATTCCCTGTCTTGCTTTCAAACACAATCTTGACGATTATTGCTTGCGACCCCTAGGCAAAACCTTTATAAATAGAGGCCCACAAAGGCGTAAGTGGATTTAATAACGTCCTCGAATACATTGCAGGAAAATATCCTGGGGTTCTCCCCTTATGCGGGAGCAACATAAGAAACACCTTCATCATTAAAAGAGAAACGGGCATGGCTGTAGCAAAAACTCCTAAGAAAGCATCAACAACACGAAAAAGTACCGCGATTCAGCAAAAATACACTAAGACTGCAATTCTTAATGAGATCTCTACCAATACAGATCTTACTAAGAAACAAGTGTCTGAAGTATTAGACGAACTGAGCCTAATAATGGAACGCCACCTTAAAAAGCGTGCCGTTGGCGAGTTCACACTTCCTGGTCTATTGAAGATCAAGTCAGTAACGCGCCCTGCACGCCCTGCGCGCAAGAACGTCCCAAACCCGTTCAAGCCAGGCGAGTTTATGGATATTCCTAAGAAGCCAGCGACTACTCGCGTTAAGATTTTGCCTTTGAAAAAACTGAAAGAATTCGCACTGTAATTACCGCGCCGCTTGGGGTGCAAACCACCCCAATGTGTCGATTACTAGTTCCGCAGAAAGGCAGCCCAAGGGCTGCTTTTCTCATTTTAAGGTCCAATTAAATGATCCGTGCCAGTCAATACCTTATCGCCACCCTCAAAGAGACACCCGCTGATGCGGAGGTGGCAAGTCATCAACTAATGGTTCGAGCAGGCTTAATTCGCAAGCTCGCAACTGGTTTATATACATGGCTGCCGGCTGGTCTTAGGGTATTGCACAAGGTCACACATGTAGTCAGAGACGAAATGAACCGCGCTGGCGCCATGGAAGTCTCCATGCCTGTTGTTCAGTCCGCAGATCTTTGGATCGAATCTGGTCGGTGGGACAAGATGGGCCCCGAACTTTTACGCTTCGTAGACCGCCATGATCGCGATTTCTGCCTTGGCCCCACACACGAAGAAGTGATTACCGATCTGATTCGCAATGAGTTCAGCAGCTATCGTCAGCTGCCCGCCAACTTCTATCAGATACAAACCAAATTCCGCGATGAACGCCGCCCTCGCTTTGGGGTAATGCGCGCACGTGAATTCTTGATGAAGGATGCTTACTCGTTCCATACCAGCGAGACGTCCTTACAAGAAACCTATGACCAGATGCACAGCACTTATTGCAAAATTTTTGAGCGTTTAGGCCTAGAGTACCGCCCTGTTATCGCCGACTCTGGCAATATCGGCGGCAGCATGTCCCATGAGTTTCATGTGCTTGCCGACTCCGGTGAAGATGAGATCGTGTTCAGCTCCGATAGCGTCTACGCCGCCAATATGGAGATGGCACAAGGTGAGCTAGCAGACAAAGACTTCAGCGCCAACGAAGAGAAGAAAGCCAAAGCGACTCCTATCGATACTCCTAATGTGCATTCGATTGAGGATGTCGCCACATTGCTAGCCATTGAGCCTCGCCGTTTAATCAAGACCATCATTGTTCAGGCCAATATCGATGAACAACACCCCACGGGTTTGGTAGCGCTTGTTATGCGCGGTGACCAAGAGATCAATTCTATCAAAGCAGAGAAGCATCCACTGGTAGCCTCTCCCTTTACACTGGCCGATGATGCTTTGATTGAAAGCGTATTGCATTGCAAGCCTGGCAGCATTGGCCCAGTAGATCTGCCTATCCCTGTCGTGGCTGATACCGGTGTCTTAACAATGGTCAATTTTGTATGCGGTGCCAATCACAATGGCCAGCACTTGATTGATGCCAATTGGGGTGCAGACTGTCGCTTTGACGACAGTGCGGACCTGCGCAAAGTACAAGAAGGCGATATCAGCCCCGATGGCAAAGGCACCCTCCTTATTAAGCGTGGCATAGAAGTGGGCCATATTTTCCAGCTCGGCACGAAATACAGCGAAGCGATGAACGCTAAAGTACTCGATGAAAATGGCAAAAGTGTCACGATGACTATGGGCTGTTACGGAATCGGTGTAAGCCGCATTGTCGCCGCCTGCATCGAGCAGAATCATGACGAGAAAGGCATCATTTGGCCTGACAATATAGCCCCGTTCCACATTGCGATTATTCCGATGAATGCTCATAAATCTGAAGCAGTGCTTAAATTAAGTGAAAGCTTAGCGCAAACACTCACCGATGCAGGCTATGAAGTATTACTAGATGACCGTGATAAAAAGACGAGTGCTGGCGTGAAGTTTGCCGACATGGAGCTTATGGGAATCCCCCATCGTATAGTGGTATCTGATCGCGGTATTGAACAAGGGGTACTGGAATATAAGGCGCGAAATGCGCAAGATAACGAAATGATTCCAGAAGCAGAACTCTTAACATTCTTGCGCAATGCCATTCGCCTCAATTAATCCCCATGGCACTGGCTTGCTGAAAAGCTCGCCAGTGCCACCAAGGAATTTATAGTATGAGTGAAGTAAACCAAATGCTTTCTGCCCGCATCGAAAAACTGAAAAGTTATGTTCACGGTTTACTCACCCCTCCCTCCTCCAAAGACAGCACACTTCGCTTCCTCGGCCTTCGCGCGCTACAAGTGGCGTACGCCGTCGCACGGGACCTAGCGCAAGGTCAGCTCAGTTTACGGGCCATGAGCCTGGTGTATTACACCGTCATCTCTTTTATCCCCCTGTTGGCGTTAACCTTCTCCGTACTCAAAGGGCTTGGCGCGCACAATTCGATGGAGCCCGCTCTGCTCAATCTCTTGTCTCCACTGGGGGAGCGTAGCGCAGAGGTCACAAGTAATATAATTGTGTTTGTTGAGAACGTACGAGTCGACGTACTAGGGTTCGTGAGCCTTGGGGTATTGCTCTACACCGTGCTCAATATGATGCAAAAAATCGAAGCCGCCTTTAATTTCATTTGGAGCGTTTCCGAAGGACGTAAGCTGGCAACACGGGTAAGTGACTATCTTTTTGCACTCATTGTTAGCCCCTTGCTCATCTTTATCTCTATAGGCATTAGCTCCTACATCAACACCAATTTTTTTGCGGTGTACATCGAAAGCCTACTCTTTGGCGGAACGATCATTGCCGTGGTCGGCACGGTGTTCGCGTTTCTATTTATGTCGATGGCCTTTGCCTTCGCTTACCGCTTTATTCCCAACACGCAAGTACGCTTTGGCCCTGCCTTTATCGGCGGCATGATGACCACGATCATCTGGAAAGCCATGGGCATTTTCTTCCAGAGCGTCTTTGCCAACTCAGACAGCAACGAGATTATCTACCTGGCGTTCTTCACCATCATTCTCGTCATGATCTTTATCTACCTAGGGTGGTTAGTGTTACTCACCGGGTCGAGCATTGCCTACTATATTCAAAACCCTAGCAGGATTCACATTGGCCGGCAGAAACCTCGACTAAGCATTGCTGATCAAGAATCCAATGCGTTGAACGCCGCCGCACTCATCATTTCACGCTTCGAAAATCAGGAAGCTCCTTGGACATCAATGGAGTTAAGCGAACATTTACGCTTGAACCCCATTGTCATGGACGATGTATTAGAAACCCTTTTAGGCATTAATTTTATTATGCCGACAGATCAAGACCCGCAACGATACTTACCGACTGGCGCTGTGGCTGATTGTTCGATTGAAACGCTCTGGCAACAGATTCGCCACTACTCCCCTCAATCCCCGGTGCGTTCAGACGTAGCCCGCCCAGTCAAAGTGGTTAATGAATACCTAAAAGCCTTAGAGGATCACACCACTCAAAACCTGGGTGACAGACGCTTCTATAATAAGGAAGAAAAGAAACAGTAAACCCACAAGCGCCCTTGTAAACGTTTACAATACCGTTTTTTCCGCATCCCGATAGAGTAATCACTATGACGCCGACAATGCCCTATGTCCTGATCCTGTACTACAGCCGCCAAGGCGCCACAGAAAAAATGGCCCGCCTCATTGGCCGTGGAGTAGAACAGGCGCAAGGAATCGAGGCGAGAATACGCACAGTGCCGGCGGTATCAACAGTCTGTGAAAACACGGCGTCGGAGATCCCCGAGAACGGAGCGGTATATTGCACTGAAGATGATTTACGCCATTGCTCTGGATTGATTCTCGGCAGCCCTACCCGTTTTGGCAATATGGCCGCGCCGATGAAGTACTTTATCGATGGCACAAGCGCACTTTGGTTATCGGGGGCATTAATAGATAAACCTGCCGCGGTTTTCACATCGACGTCGAGTTTACACGGCGGACAAGAAAGCACTCTTTTGAGCATGATGAACCCTTTGCTTCACCACGGCATGATCATCTGCGGCCTTCCCTATAGCGAGTCACAACTCTCGACCACGCAAAGCGGTGGCACTCCCTACGGCGCCAGCCATCTTGCAGGGCCTACTAGCGATCGCAAAGTGGATAATGATGAAAGTGAATTGTGTGTAGCGTTAGGAAAACGCATCGCGAATATCGCTTTAAAACTGCAACACTAATTAGTGCTTCGGCACACCAAACTGGATCCAATCGATATGACTGAACAAAACACACCGCCCGCCATGATCGACATTTCTCATCGCGCCGTGGTGTATCTTTATGTGGCGTTGCTGCTGACCTTTACGACTTACGGAGTCACACAAATCCCTGACGGCAATTTGACCGCGATCATCGTACTTTGGTTGATTAAGATGCTGCCGTTGTTGATATTCTTACCCGGACTACTGCGCCGAAAACTACGCACCTATGCATGGCTTTCTTTTGTCGTACTTTTGTATTTTATACAAGGGGTGCAAACGGCATTTACTGAGGACGCAAGACTATACGGTATTATTGTTAGCGGACTATTGTCACTGTTGTTTTGCGCGATTGTGGTCTACATCCGCGTGTTTCGAGGCTATTACAAGACACCGCTTTAATTTGCAGAATAAGTGCGGTCCATCAACTCGCGCAATAACGGCACTGTGATACGACGCTTGGTTTCCAGTGCGAACTGATCAAGCTGTTCAAGCAACGTAAACAGTGCCTGCATGCTCCGATCATTGCGCTGCAACACATAGTTCAGCACTTCTTCACTTAAGGCTATGCCACGCTGCGTTGCACGCAGCTGCAAGGCGAAGCGTTTCTCCTCATCACGCAGTCCATGCAATTGGAAAATTACCCCCGATTGCAAACGTGATAATAAATCTGGCAATACGATAGGCAATTCTCTCGATGCGCAATTAGACGCCACTATAAGGCGTGTATCGCTTTCGCGCAGACGATTGAATAAGGAAAACAACGCAAACTCCCACGCTTTATTGCCGGCAATCGCTTCTAAATCATCCAAACAAACCAACTCCATGGCCTCTAAGCCATCGAGTATTTCTGGTGCATAATCGGCAAATTGTCGAAGTGATAAATAGAAGCTTGCCGCGTCTCGCGCATCGAACTGATGACAAACCGATTGCAGCAAATGACTACGACCAGAACCCGTACTGCCCCAAAGATAAGTAAACTGTTCGAGTTGCGAGCTTTGCTGCGCATAGAGATAGCCGAGTGCTTGCGAGTTGGCACTGGCAATATAGAAATTGTCGAAGGTGGAAGAGTCGTCAAGCCCGACTTGCAGAGTTAGCTGCACAATAGCTCCGTTCATCTTTCAACGCACCCAACGATAGTAAAAAGTGTTGGCGTTGTTTTCTTGCGCAAAGGATTCTAAAGGCACTAGATCTCGGCCCAGCGCTATGAACTCTGTGAACAGAAACGCGTTGCCAATCAGACTCACATCGAGCTCAATGCCCGATCCATCTAGCAAGGCGGCTGAAACACTATCAACAACCGCCAACTCTTGAATATAAGCTAATAAATCTAGGTAATCTTTAGCGCTATCGACACTCTCTACGCGCAACGTGACGCGTGCGGGGCTGGCCAACTTCATTAAACCAAAATGACTCGACAAGGTTTGCGTCACACGGTTGAGCGCATTATCGGTATAGACTTTCATTTCGCTTTCGAAACTATCAAAAGACTCTACGCTGTCTCTAAACAGAAACTGCCACAGCCCGACCAAATCGCCACTTGGGGATTCCAATATACGGCCACCGAGAATAGCATCAGCGCCATAACGAGCACTGGCCCGGCGTAGCGCCTCTTCGTTCAAACTCCACGCTACATCGATGGGTAGATTGCGTCGGTCTTCTAAATCCATCAATGGAAACAATAACGGGACTCCCCGTAGCCGAGAATACTCTCGTACTAATGCCATGATCGGGTGCTCGGAATCTGCCCCTAATAATTCTCGTCGGCCATCGGCGCTCTGCACAGAGAGCCAAAGCATTACGGCAGGCCGGTTCTGATCCCATACTGGGATACCCGCGACATTCAACATGTCATCGACTAACGCGCGATCAAAGCGCACGCTAATAAAGTTGCGCTGCTCCAAGCTGCCAGAGCTAGTTCGATAACTCACTTCTTGCACATAGCTTTGGGCATCGCGTATCGCGCGTTGTACTGACGAATTCCCTAGCCAGCGCTCCTCACCTGTGATCTTGAGTATCACCGCGGAGAGCCCTTCTCTGTAGGCCCTAATCCGTTCAGCATCCCCCTGCCCTGTGACCACGATCTCTTGATCGTAAAGCCCGCTCACGATCAAGCCATAGGAAACAGAGCTCGCGCCCATGCACAGCAGCAGGCAGAAAGTACGTAAAAAAGTGCTTATTTTCACAAAGTGATTCATGGCGGGCATCATAACCGATCTTCGTCGCCTTGACACGTAGAGAGCGCGGGCTTTAGCGCCTCATCGTACAAGAATGTGTCCGTACGACCGATTTGCTAAATTTCAGCAAAAAGCCCTGAAGTATTACCCTGAAAAGCTCGTAACTGATAGAATTCACGCTCCCCATGACCAGCACACGGACCCCTCCTTCATGACACAAACCACAGATCAAGCCAATAAGCCTTCTCTTAGCTACAAAGACGCCGGTGTCGATATCGATGCAGGAGATGCGCTTGTCGAGAAAATCAAATCCGTCACTCAAAAGACACGTCGCCCTGAAGTGCTTTCAGGCCTAGGCGGTTTTGGCGCTCTTTGTGAAATTCCCGAGGGCTATAAACGCCCAGTTCTGGTATCGGCCACCGATGGTGTGGGCACCAAACTGAAGCTAGCAATCGAAACAGGCAAGCACGACACCATCGGTATCGATCTTGTGGCTATGTGCGTCAACGACCTTATTGTTTGTGGCGGCGAGCCCCTATTCTTCCTCGATTACTACGCCTCTGGGGGGCTAAATATCGACCAAGCGACACAAGTGGTCGAAGGCATCGGCGCGGGCTGTGTACTTTCTGGCTGTTCGTTGATTGGTGGTGAAACCGCTGAGATGCCAGGCATGTACCAGAAAGGCGATTACGATCTTGCAGGCTTTGCTGTCGGCGTTGTTGAGAAAGACGAGATCATTGAGAACAAACACGTCCAAGCCGGCGATAAGTTGATTGGCCTTGCCTCCTCTGGTCCTCACTCCAATGGTTATTCATTGATTCGTAAAGTCTTAGAGGTCAGCAAAACCCCTCTGGATACCGATTTCGGCGGCAAGTCTATTGGTGACGTGCTTCTAGCCCCAACCGAAATCTATGTTAAAGCGATTCAAGCCTTAAAAGGCAAAGCCAAAGTGCACGCCCTTGCCCATATTACCGGCGGCGGCATCGTTGAAAACCTGCCGCGCGTATTGCCAGAGAACACCCAAGCGGTCGTCAACCTCGACGCATGGGAGCGTCCTGCCATATTCAATTGGCTGCAGGAGCAAGGCAATATTAAAGATTCCGAAATGCTACGCACCTTTAACTGCGGCGTTGGCATGATCGTGTGTGTTCCTGCACAAGACTGCGAGGCAGCATTAGCGATCTTGAAGCAACACAATCAAGGCGCCTTTGAGCTTGGCAGCATCCAAGCATCATCAGACGGGTCTAAATCAGTTGTATTACAAGGGTCGCCAAGATGAGTGAGCCTTGCTCTATTGTTGTGCTGATTTCAGGCAACGGCAGCAATCTTCAAGCATTGATCGACCATAGCACTGAAGGCGCTTATCGCATTGCTGCCGTGCTCAGCAATAAAGCTGACGCATTCGGTTTGCAGCGCGCTCGCAAAGCGGGCATTCCTACGCGCGTGGTGGATCATCGCGAATTCAAAGACCGAGAAAGCTTCGATCAACGCCTCGTGCAAGAGATCGATGCTTTCTCTCCCTCTTTAGTCGTGTTGGCAGGCTTTATGCGAATTCTAAGTTCAGCCTTCGTTCAGCATTACTCCGGTAAAGTGCTTAACATTCATCCATCGCTATTGCCTGCCTATCGCGGCACCCACACGCACGAACGGGCGCTTGAAGCAGGCGAAAAAGAACACGGAGTGAGTGTGCATTTTGTAACAGAAGAGCTCGACGGCGGTCCTGTAGTATTACAATGCGTCATTCCGGTCAAAGCAGATGATGATCGAGACTCTCTTGCAGCACGTGTATTTGTGCAAGAGCATCGCATTTATCCCAAAGCCGTTTCATGGTTTGCGACAGGAAGATTAAAGATGCAGGATCAAGCGGCCTATTTCGATGACACTCGCTTAGGCATATATGGGCTACGAGAAAACGCCGAATGAGAATAGCGTCAACCCTGACAGTTATAGGCATGATATTGCTAAGTGCCACTAGTGAGGCAAACGAGCCTCGCCCCTACGAAGCAATCTACCAAGCCAAAGCCTTAGGGATGTCGGCCACGGCTACTCGCCGCCAAAGCATTAGTGATGAACAGCAATATACATTAGAGAACAGCCTCTCTTTGACTGTCCTCGGCGCTAATGTCGGCAGCGTCACTGAAACTAGCGAATATGTCTGGAATGACTCACAAATAGTCCCACTGCATTATCGCTATGTGCAAACCGGTATTGGTGCGAATAGCGAAGAGGTCTTCTTCGATTGGAACAACGCACTGGCCATCAGCCAAAGCGATAACGAATCATGGGAAGTGGCACTTAACGAAGGCGTTCTCGACAAATTGAGCTTCAGCGTTCAAATAGCTCAAGACATCGCTGAGCGTGGTTTATCAGAGTTTACTTACAATATTGTCGACGAAGATAAAATCGATGAGCACCTCTACAGCATTAGCACTGAAGAAGTCCTCAACACCCCTTTTGGCCAATTAAACACGATTAAAATAGAACGGGTACGGGCTACAGAAAGTCGCCGTAGAACCACTGTGTGGCTAGCAAAGGATTGGGATTATTTGTTGGTGCGATTAGAGCAGGTCTCTAGCTCTGGCACGGAAACGCAATTGTCATTAGAGTCAGCCACCATGGCAGGAAGCCCAGTCACTGGCCTCTAACGTTTAATCGTTATCTTCGTTCTTGCGCTGCAAATCATATTTACGCATTTTCTCAACGAGCGTTGTGCGGCGAATATTCAATCGATCTGCCGCACGAGCGACCACCCCACCACAATCATTCAGCGCTTGCTCAATGAGATCGCACTCTAAGTTCGCAAGATACTCTTTCAAATCCAAGCCATTCAATGGCAGCAACGCCTGAGTGGGAGCAGCCCCTGCATGAATCATAGCGGCAGGAGCAATATCCAGCGCGGGAGTTGCCTGCTCTGGCAACGATCGCATCGAGACGATTTCCTCTTCTTCTAAATGCCTGAACTTCGCTGGCAAATCATTCACACCCACAATGCCTTGCGGATGCAGAATCGCCATACGTTCAACCAAGTTCGCTAGCTCTCTCACATTACCTGGCCATGGATGGCGACACAGTGATTCGATGGCACTGCTATTGAAACGGACTGAGCCGCGCTTTTCACTTTCTAAGCGGCTAATTAATTCATTGAGCAAATAGGGAATGTCTTCTGCGCGTTCACGCAGTGACGGCATTTCGATTGGAAACACATTCACACGGTAATACAGATCTTGGCGGAACGTGCCCATCTCGATCATATCTTCGAGATTTTTATGGGTGGCGGCAAAGATGCGCACATCCGTTTCGAGAGTCCGGGTGCCCCCGACGCGCTCATAACTATGTTCTTGTAAAACCCGCAAAAGCTTCACTTGCATGGGTAATGGCATATCACCAATTTCGTCAAGAAACAGCGTGCCCCCTTCGGCCATTTCAAAGCGCCCAATACGCGTAGAGATCGCACCCGTAAAAGCGCCTTTCTCATGCCCAAACAATTCACTTTCAAGCAAGTCTGGTGGAATAGCGCCGCAATTGATTGGCACAAAGGGTTTGCCCGCGCGTTGCGAGTTCATGTGCAGATTTCTGGCAACGACTTCTTTGCCCGTGCCTGACTCGCCAGTGATCAAAATCGTCACTTCTTTATCGGCGACCTGCCCCATGACACTGCGGATTTTTTGCACCTCTGCGCTTTTACCCACAAGGCTCCGAAACATATTGTAGTCGCGCACATTGCCCGCCTCACTCAAGCGCTCGTAATACTGGCGATAGACTTCCGCTTTGTGCAACGCATCCAATACAGGCTGGTGGCTTAGCGGATAAGGAATGACGGCAGTAATAGCGTTTTGAAGGGGGTCTGACAGTGCTTTGCCTTGTCCGGTTAGATCTAACAGGACAATGGGAATGCCTTGATCAAGCATGGCCATAGCGTCAACAAGCGCTTGTAGCGCATCTTCTGGGTAGGAACTTAGCAAGGCTAGCTTAATAGTCTGAGGAGATTCGAACTGCGTGCTTACAACATCCTGCCAATTTTTCAGATTAGCGGATTCAACGGTTTGACCCAGAAATGCCAATACTATTTTAAGATCAAGGCAGGACTGCTTATCGTCATCAATTAATAGAATTTTCCCTTGATCGGCGATCTTCAATGTAGGCGGTTCCATCTATTGCAAGTTTGACTATATTCATGAGCCCAAGCAGCCGACGATGATTCGTGGGCGTACTTGGGCTCAATATGAATGCGATGTGCGGCTTTTGACTTATGCTCCTATGAGCACAAATATTAACCACTCAAAACTTGCGGTGATTAGACAACGACCGCAGTCATTAGTCAATCGAGAGCTCGTCTTCTGAGTATGCAGAAGTCACAGTCGTTGGCGCTATGGCGTCCCAACCTTCTTTGATTGTCAGAAGCAAGCCAGACACTTCGTCTAATATTTCGGCGTCATTTTTTACGTTCGCTTCAAGCAGTCGACGCTGCATATAATCATACAGACTATCCAAGTTTGCAGTGATCGCTTCATCAGCATTTGTATCCAGGCTGTCTTGTAGACCGCCCAAGATAGAAACAGTCTTGCCTAGCAACACACCCTTTTGCGCCACATCATTGCGCGCAATAGCGCCTTTAGCTTGAGACAAACGCTCCAAAGCGCCATTTATCAGCATTTGAATAAGCTGATGGGGACTCGCCCCCTCTAATGCGCTTTCTGTATTGATGCGTTTGTATTGCGCTAATGCGCTTTGTGCTGCGTACATAGTGTTCTCCAAGAGTGCTAATAAAGCATGAAAATTCAGTGAAATCTGTTAACTGTTACTAACTTTTGTTAGTCCCACTCGCCAAGGCCTCTAATGCCGCCAATTGCGAAGTTAGGAAATCTGCCGTCGAATTCAGCGATGAAATAATAATGTCATTCGCCAAGAATGAAGTACGAAGCCGCGCTTCGGATCGCGCAATCCGCTCTTCAAGGGCGGTTCGGCTGTCAGCGATGCTTTCGAGCTCTGTCCTTAGTGTACTGGTACGAGTTGAGAACAATCCGCCGGTATCTAGGAAACTATCCATTAGGACACTTAGATCTTCGGCGATGCCTTTGATGTAACTGACAGTGCCTCGTGAGCCAAGATCTCCGCCGGTCACTGTTAAACGAATGCCTGAAGCTGCATCGGCAGTGCCGGATGCATTGGTACCCGACCTACCCACCGCTCCGGCGCCTGTCGTGAAGCCAAAGACGCCAGCAGCATTACCGCTCAAACTATTAATCAATACCTTTGACGTTGCTCCGGCGCTATTAGAGATAATCCCAAAGCCACCCGTATTGGTGTCGTATTCCACTTTTACCGAAACACCAGCTGCAAGGATCGCGGGGCTATTATTGATCGCTGTTTGCATCGATAACGCCACGACCGTTGGGTCGGTATTACTAATTGTTCCTAGAGTTATCGAGTCGCTGATAATGCCATCGACATTGACTCGGAAGGAATCAGCAATAGTACTTGTTGAAAGATCACCAATCGCTGTATTTAGGTAAAACCCTGGTTGAGCAACGATATTTCCAGAGCCAGCGATGAGCGTCTGGCCTATCCCGTTCGCTTCCACTCCATTGATGGTGCCCTCGACATTGAGACCATCCACTGATGATACACGCGGGCTAAAACCTGTAAAAAACCCAAGCTTGTTGCCTGCATTGCTCGACACAGTACTCATTGTGATTAGGTCAGAATCATTGTCTGTGGAAAAAACGAAACGACCGAGTTCGGTATCTGAATCATACTCATAGGCCACAGTGACTGTTAGTGCATCCTCGCCTAGATTATTCGTTTGCACTAAAGAAAGTCCATCAAGCCCAGTTACAACTTCATCGACCAATCCTAGTTGCGCTCCCGCCGTTCCATTCACACTTAGCACTTCAATCTCAGTCCCCGCTCCAACACCAGAGGCATAAGTAAATACAAGTTGATCACTGCCATCTAGGGTCGCAGTCACTTTTGCATCAAGCCCTGCCGCCACTAATGCATTTTGTACTTTTAATAAAGTATCTGCGGCGTCCGTTGTGGCCGTATCCACCGTTACTAAAACAGCGCCAGCCCCATCGATATCAAGCTCAAAAGTCGCATTACTTGAGGCAAAATCAAAGCCGCCCGCATTAACCGCCAAACCTCCAGTGACCACAGCTGGGGTCCCATTCTGTGTTACCTGTATTTGACTACTTGCGCCTGTACCCACAGTTTCAAAATAGATCTTATTGCTACCATCTAGTCGCGCCGTCACTAGGCCATTCAATGCACTCAAATCAATCGCATCTTGTACTGCAGCAAGAGTGTTCTCAATCGTGCCGGGTGTCTCTCCACCGAAAGAGACCGAACTCGCATCTCCGTCGATAAGAATTTTCGACTCACTAGCGCCGTTATCTAGGCTTAAAGTTACTGACAAATTTGTTGTCGAAAAGTTCTGACCAGCCGTTAACACATCTCCCACGCCTGTTTGCGCCGAAGATGCAATAAACTCAGGATCATTGTTGATTTGCGTACTAATCGCCGCTATTAAGTCATCGGGAGTGTTGTAGGTAACCGGCGCACCACTGCTACCAGGAATCGTGAGCGTACTACTACTAATGGAGTTAACAGAGAATACAAAACTGGTAGCGGCATTGAGCACCACGGCATTATCAAAATTGTCACCCGACAGTCCCGACGGCGTACTAAGCCCTCCTAGTTGATTCCCCAACGCCTCACCCTGAAACGGTGACAGAAGGCCCAACTCGTTCGCCATTCCTTCCTCAACACTAACAAAACCAAAATTCGAATTAGAGCCGTAGGTATTCGAAGTCATTTCGAATCTTTTTTCACTACTGTTGTAAGTCACAGCCACACGAAAATTGGAGGCACTGTAATCCGCATTTGAGTTGATACGAGTTTGAATATGCGCTGCTAGATCTTCAGCTGTACTGTATGTCCCTTGGACCAATGATATGTTTGCAGAAATACCATTAAGTAACGCAGTAAATTGATCATTGTCTGCATCGATTGTGATATTACCCGCCGCAAGCGCATTGACAGCTTTACCGACGTAGCTACCTGCAGTAGCCAGTTGCGTAATTTCCACATCATAAGTGCCTGGCACTGTATTCGCACTAGCGCTTGAATAGCTAATGAGACTATCAGAGGCTGTCCCACTTGTAGCAAACATCGAAAGAATAGCGGCTGAGTTTTCGGAAAATTTTGTAGCAAATTTAGCGCTATCAAAACTCAACATATAGCTATTATTTTGATTGGTCGATATCCCAATCTCCGACAATGAACGCACGTTACCAGTCAAGCCTGTAACAGACTTTCTTAGAATTGAATTAATTTCTGAGATCGCTAAACGCAGAGTGGAATCGCCCGTAAGCAAACTTCCTTCACCATTATCTCCTGCCGTAGTATCAAACGCTGTGAGCTCATCCGCTATAGCTTTCAACCCGTTATAGCTGTCTACAAACTCTTGAATTTTTGTCGAAATAGACGAAGCATCTTTGCTCACGGCCAACGTCACCGGCCCTGCTGTGACACCTTTCAAGTTAATCGTCGTACCCGTGATCACTCCCGTCACTAGATTATTCGACCGACTAATCGATAGCCCGTTAACAGTGAACAAAGAATTTTGTGCGGTGATCGTTTCAGCCAAGCGCACAGACCCTTCGACTAAACCTTCGCTATCATCAAGACCAAAACCATCTAAGCCGTCAACATCCGCTGCAACCAAGCTCAGCTCTGCTGAAGCACCTGTACCACTGCTATCGACGTTCGATATTTGAATACTATTAGCGGCGCCAGGACTAATGCGCGTAAAGACCAATTCATTGTTGTCATTCAAGCTAGCCACGACATCACTGTCTATACCTGCATTAGTTAACTGTGTATTAACTAGATCCACGGTTTCTTGTCGTGTGGCCGTTGCTGTATTCAACGTGATCGAGTGGACGGCGCCACCATCAATGGCAATATCAAAGGTCGCGTTATTAGCCGAAAAATCGAAACCTTCTGTGAGCGCACTGCCGCCAGTCACTACCGCTGAGGCACCATCGGTAAGCACTTGCAGCTCTTGCGCGAATCCCGTTCCACTTGTTTCAAAGTACAGTCGATCGCCGTCGGCTTTTGCGACCACATCGCCCGCGGAAAACCCTTGTGAAGTAAGCTGCGCATCCAAAGCGGTTTGCACGGCACTGAGTACGTCGGTTGTGTTTGCGATGCTGCCATTGGACGGGACAGTGATATTCATCGCCGCACCTTGATAGGCAAGCGTGAATGCGAGACTGCTAGTATCGAGACCGCCACCGGTCGACAGATCAAGAGTACCCGTTGCAGTAGTAGCCGCTAGCGTGGCATTTTGACTGTTCGCATTATAATTTAACGCTTTTAAACCATCGGTTCCAGAGGCTGTGATCTCAATGCTATTAGCTGCACCGCTGTTTTTACCACTAAACACTAAGCGATAACCGCTGCCGTCGTCGACAATGCTTGCTTGTACGCCAAAGTTAGCCTTATTTACCGCATCACGAATACCCGACAAAGTATTATTGGCAGCACTGACTATGAGTGTTTTCGATGACGCATCGGCGTTGAGTTCGAAGCTATCGTAACTACCGCTACCGCCGTATGTCGTGGTCCCAAAGCGAAAATTCAACACACCCGTGCCCACAGTGCTGGTCAGCTCTTCATAGGCACCTGTAGCAATAGAATGGGCTTGAGCTAACTGACTGACATTTACAGTGTAGTTACCTGCTACCGCTAAACTACTGGCAGTACCCGACACAGTCGTATCGCTAGTACTGCTGACCGTACTAGCATTGAACGTGGAAGGCAGTTTGAGTGCTTGCAACACCCCATCAAACGAGGACAACGCACTCGTGATTTCGCCATAGGCCGATATCTTGGCTTCGGCAATAGCCTGCTTATTATCAAGCCGCGCCTCAACGGGGGCGCGTTCTGCATCAATAATTTGTTCAACGAGGTCCGAGGTCAGTAGACCTGATCCTACACCGAGAGACTGAATAGAGGCCATGCATGCTCCAAGAGCGAATCAAATAAACGGTTTATGAGGGGCAATAAAGTGACTTTGCACACTACAGTTCCATGACTAATTCAAGTTATGTGCCAGATCTCAAGGTTTATTACAAGCAACTGTCTTATATAGAGTTTATCGGCCACAGAGGGGTTTCCTTGAACCCACTCCCTGCATGTCCTTGCCAATCTCGGCAATGCCTTGCCGCAAGCCTTTGCCTTGCATATTTGGGCGGCCTATTCTAATTTGCCCCTATTGAAACCCAACAAATGAGAATCCCATGCAAAAAGGTAAGGTTATCGCGCTCTTCATCGCGCCCAACACTGATGATGCGGTGCAAACCCAAAGAGCCGTCCATCTAGCGCCCAATCAGGGCATTGTTGGAGATCGCTATTTTCTGGCCCAACAGAGCTTGGCTATTGATACGCAATTGCCACGCAAAGAAGACATTACCCTGATCAGTGCAGATGAACTGGATGCGTTCAACACACAGTTTGAACTCAATATTCCGCTGGGCGACTTTCGTCGCAACATCGTGACCAGAGGCGTTGATCTTAATGCCTTAGTGGGCAAACGGTTTCGCGTTGGCAATGCCTTATGTATAGGAATGGAATTGTGCGAGCCTTGCAGAAAATTGGCACGCACCGTCAACTCACTAGTGCTACCCCACCTGGTGCACCGAGCGGGCATACGCGCTGCCGTATTACGCACAGGAGATGTAATGGGAAATGACATTATCGAGGAACTTAGCGCTGAAGTTGACTAAGAATACTTTTTTTGCAACCAAAGAAAAGGCACGCTAAAAAGCGTGCCTGAAAGTTTAAGGAGTTGTTTTTCGATAGCTTGGTTAAGAGTTAGACTTGCGCCTTGAACAAAATAATCGGTTCTTGAGCGTCTAGTTTTTTTGCTAGCTCTAATGCTTCTTTACCACCAAACTGTCGTACTAATTTTCTTGAGTTTCTGTCCACAACGGTCACCGAAGGTTCGGCTGCACCCAGTTCGACGCCAAAAATAATGTCCCTTTGAATCGTCTGAACATAGTCGTTCAGTTTTGCGACTGCTACATCTAGCTTTTGCTCGTTCGTTTTTGCTTCCTGGGATCCTGCTTCAAGGGTACTTTCGTCTTCCATTTGTTCTCGTCTTTCTTCTTCGCTTCCTGCAAATAGACTGGAGTGTCCTTGATCATTATTCTCGGTTTGCACTGAATTAACCTTGTCTCGCGAGACAGTCGTCGGCAGGTATCTTGTTATACTGATGTCAGTCAAGGTATGCCTCCAAAACGCGTCTCTAAAATTACTCAATCATCTAAACCTGCATGCAGATTATCTGTTTTAGCCCCCTAACTCAAGGAGTCGGGGGCCAAACCAGGTATCAACTTACTGGAGAAGTGATAGTACTTGCTGTGGAGCAGCATTTGCTTGCGCAAGGATCGAGATACCAGCTTGTTGCAGAATCTGACTTCTTGATAGAGCCGCTGCTTCAGAAGCAAAGTCAGCATCAAGAATTCGCGAGTTTGCAGCTGAGAGGTTCTCAGAGGTTACCGCAAGGTTAGAGATAGTCGTCTCGAAACGGTTTTGGATCGCACCGAGATCGGCTCGTGCACTGTTCACTGCGTTCAGAGCATTGTCGACCGCAGCCAATGCAGCGTTAGCGCCGTCTTGAGTAGAGATATCTACTTGCGTTAAGAACTGACCAGAGACACCACCACCGTAGTTGCCTTGCTTAAGGCCTAGAGACTCAAGTGCTGAGTTGCCGTTCGTGCCACCACTTACTTCGATGCTACCAGCAGAGCTGAGAGTCACTGTAGAGTAAGTTGTAACTGCAACATCATCTGCATCTGCAACAGCTTCTAATGTGAAGTTGTTGGAAGATATCCCAGTACCAGCCAAACCAAAGTTAGTAGCAGATGCGCCACCCTCAGTGTCAAAGGCAAGTACGATGTTGCGACCGTCAGAAGCTGTCAAGGTCAAACTTGAACCGTTATCTTCAGCAACGACTCCTGTCTGGCCGCTTACCGCGTTGATCTGATTCACTGCTTGGGCACGGTTAGAGTCAGCATTGGACTGCACTGTTAAGCCAACCGACACACCATTGACATAGACAGTACCAGTACTAGCCTCTGTTCCCGATGACGCAGTAGCACCAACAACTTGAGTGGCATTAGCCGTCGCTGAAACGCCTGTTGAGCCAGTTGCACGATTAATCGCTGCCGCAATAGAGATGCCAGAAGCTTGCTTACTGCTCGACAATGCATCGCTGTAAGAAGCCGTGTCATCTGCTGATTTCGCAGCACCTATAGAGACACCGTTGATTACCAGGTCACCATCGGAGAGATTAGCTACAGAATTTGCTCCAGCTGTACCAGTATCCGTACCGTCTACTAGACCTAACTGTGTGTTAGTTACAGAATCTGCAGATGCGATCTCAACAGTACTAGAGGCACCCGAGGAATCGGATTTAATCGCTAGGAAGTTGTTCGCATCGATATAGGCTGTTGCACCAGTAATATCGTCGTTAACTGCAGCCAACAGAGCAGTGGAATCGGCGATATTCGTATCGATTACTACTGATTGCGCTACACCTCCATCAACAGTAAACGAGAACGTTGCATTCGTAGATGTAGCGACCAATGCATCGCCCGTGTCAGTTCCAACAACACCGAAGAAAGTTGCGGCACTTACTGAACCACCATTGTCAGCAATCGTTAACGTATCGCCGTTGTTCGCTACCTCAGTGAAAACCAAGTTCAGGTCATTACCACCAGAGGTTCCCGTGAAAGAAGCTGTGAAGTTTGTAATGCCCGCACCAGTCAACTGGCCATTGATATAAGTGGCAAGTGACGCGCCATCATCGGCTGCAGTGGCATAATCTGCACCACTTAGAGTAATCGTCGCTGTGCTTACACCGTCGTTCACAGTGAAGCTAACGTCATCGCCATTTGTGCCTGCTACTTCTGTCTCTGCGGCACCGGACGTAATCTCAGCATCTGAGCTATTGTTTCCAACGACATTAGAAATTACTACAGTACTTGACGTTCCTGAAGAGTCAGAAACAAGCTGTAGTTGCCCACCGCCATCTAACTGTGCAGTTGCACCTGTAACTTGCGCGTTAATGGCATTCAATAACCCAGCTGAATCTCCAATGTTCGTGTCAAGAGTGATAGTTTGAGTTGCACCACTATCAACTACTACATCAAAGGAGAGTGTATCGATAACTCTAGCAGCACCCGCAGATGTTGTTTCGGCACCATCAAAACCAAACAATGCTTCCGCACCTGGCTCCGATACGCTATCTGTCATTGTCCAGTTACCGCCATCATTAACTAGTCCTGTTATTCGAAGTTCATCACCAGTACCCACGTTAACAACTTCGACTTCAACAACAGCCCCATCAAGTTGGCTATTGATATCGCTTACAACAGCTGCAAAGTTTGCATAAGCGCCATCAACTTGTACTTCTTGTGAATAACCAGTAGTTGCATTCGCGACTGTAAACGTCAGAGGAGCAAAAGTTAAGCCTAAGGCCGTTGTATCTTCTCCACCAGTGGTCGTCGATGCAACACCAGCATTGGACTCATTACTAAAGTCGAAACCTCCCCACGCTGCTAAATTCACGTCGAATGTGCCTGCACCAGAGGTCGCATCAACGTTGAAATTCAAGTCTGCATTAGCAACATCTTCAGTACCTGCAATGGTCGCAGCCGTACCAGCACTCACTGCAACACTAAAGTCGAATCCTGCAAACGCTGAAAGATCAACGGTACCGGTCAACTCAGCGGCTACACCCGCTTGTGCTGCACGAGCAACAGAGCTCAAGCTCGCAACACCCGCCGTGTATGTACCAGAAGCAACACCAGCGTTAGCAAGATTGCTGCCGCTCACATTAATGCTTGGAGTACTTGAACCTGCCACAAGCGTGATTCCGCCTGTGTATGTCGCAGCAGATGCAAGACCTGTATTAGCCGCGGTCAAAGTATCAAACCCAATCTCAATGTTGCGACCATCTTCAGCAACTAACGAGACACCTAATGCGTCGTCACCACTATCCACAGCCGTTACACCAGTTAAGGCTGATTGTGCGTTAATAGCACTAACAACCGCTGAACGCGTAGATGCGCCTTGGCCAGTTGTATCAACACTAATTTCTGTACCGTTAATAGTTACCGAACCAGAAGCTGCACCAGCTGTTAGGCTGCTACCTGCCGCGATATTTTGGTCCACTATTGCAGAAACACCCGATTCGCTAGAAGCGCGGTTAACCGCTGCTGCTTTAGCGATGGCGCTAGCTGCAATGTTTGAAGTAGAAGCTGTATCGTCAGAGGCGCGTGATGCACCGATAGTCACACCGTTGATGACTAGGTCACCAGCGCTTAGAGCACTGTCAGTAGCAGTAGTTGTTACACCAGACTTAGTAGAAACACCCAATGTATCAGCGGTCAATTTGCCGATGCTTACACTGATAGTCTCGCCAGAATTTGCACCCACCTGGAATACAGATGCGAAGCTACCGTCTAGTAGGTTCAAGCCGTTGAAGTTTGTTTGTGAGCCAGCGCGCGAGATCTCAGCAATCAATTGCTGTGTTTCTGCGTTTAGGGCTTGGCGGTCAGCGTCGGAGTTTGTTCCGTTAGAAGACTGCAGTGCCAATTCACGAATACGCTGCAAGGAGTCAGTCATTGCACCCAACGCGCCTTCGGCCGTTTGTGCTAGAGAGACACCGTCACCTACGTTTCGCATGGCGACGTTCAGACCATTGATCTGAGATTGGAAACGCGTGGAGATCGCAAGACCGGCCGCGTCGTCCTTTGCACTGTTGATACGTAGACCAGAAGACAGACGTTCAAGAGCCTGGTTCGTGGCCGCCTGAGAACTGTTCAGGTTTCGCTGAGCGTTCAATGAAGCGATGTTGGTGTTTATGATTTGAGCCATGCTTTGATACTCCTGAATGTACACGTTAAACTGAGTCGCATATCGAAGAGAAAACTACTGCTCGTCCTATGCGTTACCAAGGTTAACGACAAAAATGCTCAAAGCTTTAGCATAAAAATGAAGTTTTTTTATGTAGGGCAAAGCTCTTTGCGACCATTGTACTCCTGCGCTTACGCGTTTGAGGAGTGCCGAGAAGAAAGAGTATCGGCCTTAAGTGTGAGGGCTTTAGCAGTTTTGGGATATATTGTGGTGAATCTGCAGGTTTCGGGGTTGGTTCTAGGTTCTAGGTTCTAGGTTCTAGGTTCTAGGTTCTAGGTTCTAGGTTCTAGGTTCTAGGTTCTAGGTTCTAGGTTCTAGGTTCTAGGTTCTAGGTTCTAGGTTCGCGGGCAGGCCCGCTCCTACAGTCAGTGGTAACCACAAACCTTGAAAGAACCCTCTGACTGTAGGAGCGGGCCCGCCCGCGAAAATCACAATTAACTCAATCACTCATTAAAAAAGGAGCAATATGACCCAACCCTCAAGACTCGAACGCGAACAATGGGCCACGATCCTCGAGCTATCACACAGCATGCTAGAGCTAGCAGAGACCCGCGACTGGGATTCATTAACCCCTTTGATGAATGCCCGCGACAAGCTGATCAAGCTGTATTTCACAGCCAGCGCCTCGCCCGAGCGCACCCAAGAGATGAAAGAACAGATAGAGATGGTTCAGAATAACGATCGCCTCATCGTCGAGCTAACAAAACACAACCGTGAGTTATTAGCCGATGAGTTGATCAAATTGCAGAAAGCCAAGCAGACGGTCAACGCCTACCAGCAACAAATGGGAAGGCTGCAATCAGAGTAAGCCCTACTCCTCGTTACAGCCTTTGTATTAGATGTAGTTAAAGATTGATAGCTTACTGACTCTCGCGAAACTGGCCTGCGCCGCTTCCAATATAAAGCTCTCTTGCGTCAATTGGCTAATTGCGGAGGCATAGTCTAAGTCTTCTAGCGCCGAGCGCGCGGCCTCAATTGCCAGGTTCGTGTCTTCATTGCTCGACAATGTGGCATCAACAAGATTCAACCGCGCCCCGATAGAGCTTCGTGTTTCTAGCATCGATGTTTGCGCACTGCTTAAGTTAGTTAGCGCATTTGCAGTTTGTTTCGCTAACGCCACTTTATCAACGACATTGTCGCCATAGGTATTAAGCGCAATCACAAAGTCTTCAAGGCCCGTTAATAGTCCCTTCTTGTCGCTCGACTCCACTATAAAGCTATCGCCAACCGCAGGGCGCCCAGAGATAGTTAAAGCAACCCCACCAAATTCAATCTGATCACCCGAGGCATAGGGTTCATTTTGCACAAGAATCCGCCCGTCGGACACTTGCCTGACATTATAGGTAAGACGCGGTGGAGAGGCCTCATCCAGTGGTCGGAACTCAATGACCACATCTTCTGGGTATAGATCAGCGAAAGCCTCTGGATCGAGTACCTTCTCGCTACCAATACTGGCAGGAGGGTTGCCACGATTACTCGTGTTGGCATGTCCTATAATAGTAGGCTCTGCCCCTTGAACATCGACAAACACTTTATAACCCGAATCACTAGAGGCCACGGAGGTCGACGTGGCAATCTGAATAGTGCGCTGCCCCTCGTCACCGGTGAAACGATAACGGCCGTCATCTCCGAGCACAAAGGGTTCGCTCTTGCCTTGAAAACCGGCAAAGATGTACTCTCCGCTTGCATCACGGGTATTCATCATTTGCGCCATAGCATCGATAGTGCCTTGCAACTCCACTGCCAAGAAACCACGTTGTTCTTGGTTTAGTGCACCGTCACCAGCCTGGGTGACCAGCTCTTGTGCTTTCAAGATGAGATCACTCACCCCCATCAAGGCCACTTCTTCACGATTCAAGCGATTGCTCAAAGTGGAAAGATTGCTACTGTATTGATCATTGAGCGCGAGCTCTTGCTTCAATGCCAAAATGCGCGTGGTGGCCACAGGGTCATCCCCTGGAGTAAGAACGCGCTTATTCGACGCGATTTGCTCTTGAGTGGTCGCCACTGCTTTTTGCATATCCAGTAGGCCATTCAGGCCGGTCTGGTGAATCTGATAACTGGACAGTCGTATAGACATTGTATTTTCCTCACACTAAGCGTGTGGTTCTTAGATGTTAACGATCGTATCAAACAATTCTTTCGCCATAGTAATAAGCCGAGCAGAGGCATTGTAGTGCTGCTCAAATTTAATCAGATTTGCCGCCTCTTCTTCTATATTCACACCAGAGACTCCCTGTAGGGTATCCATGGATTGCCGCAAGAGAGTTTCACTTGCAGACTGACTAAGCCGAGCCTGACTCGTTAAGATGCCAAGATTCTCGACTAGCTGGCCATAAGCACCTTGATAGGAGAGATTACCGTTTGAAAGAGTCAGATCGGTATTAAGTCCCAACATGGCAGCACCATTGCGATTATCCGCTGTACCATCCGTGTTGTAATTGATCACGAAGCTGTCACCGGTTTTGGGAGCACCATTAGCGCCCTGTCCACTACCAATGCTAACTTGATAACCCATGAAATTGCTGACGCCTTGTGGTTCTGCGCCAAACAGACCGTCACGGCTACTAGAGGTTAAGCGCATATCCGCGGCCAGTTGCACATCGAGTGTTCCGCCCACTGTAAAGTCGTTTGTAAACGCATCGCCTACCGATGAGCTTTGGAATATCGCGCCGTGCGTCCCAACCACATCCGTGATCGCCAAGCTCGAGGCAGCGCCAAAGATGTTGGAATCTATAGTCAGGAACCCATTTGCCGAAACACCGACAGTAATGGGATCCAAGCCTTCAGCCGCGAGCGCGGTATTAATTGCTTCGCGTACAATGTTCGCCACGCCTTGAGCGCCCTGCTCATCTCCTGTCGCACTTCCACCAATCGCTGGCATCATGGCAGTCGCATTGCCGATCCCATTACTAAGCACTAAGCTCGCGGCATCCCCTTTCTGGGCGGAGGTCAGTGTTAGGAAATTATTGGAATCTAAACCGGCAGTGACCACCCCTGCTCCAAATTGCGCATCCAACCGGGCTTGCACATGAGTCACAATCCCTGGAGGCGTTACATCATTAGGCGTCGCGGCAAGCGTAGTATCTACGCCACTAAGATCAATGGTCTTGACAGCGCCACCGTTAACGGCGACGTCAAAACTGTGCGCACCGGCGCTAAAGTTAACGCCTGCCGCAATGTTCTGATCGCCCGTAAACACAGCCGGCAACGCACTATTGCCCGTCAAGCTCACAGCAATAGGATCACTGCCATTGACGCTGAAATTAAAACTATGTGGGCCGTTCGTATCAAAATCGAACCCAGAGGCCAATGACACATTGCCAACAAGAGAGGCGTTAGTCCCACCCGTATCGCTGCCTATTTCCGTCGCCGTTTTAAGAAGGCCTTGCGTGCCAGGATTTGCGGCAACACTGATTTTTGCCGCCTCTCCTTTTGCCGTCGTTGTAAAGCGCAATACGCCTTTATCATCTAGATCGACAACTACTCGTCCAGCAATGCCAGTGGTGCCATTAGCGGCATCAATCTGAGCTTGGATATCTGCCACAATCGCGGCGCTACTATCCGTCCCATAATTTTGGTTTAAGGTGATATTGCTGGCGTAACTGCCATCGACCACTAATAGAAATGTCGTCGCATTCGCACCACTGAAATCATAGGCTGCATTCGCATCACTGCCATTGGCAAGCACGGCGGCGATAGGGCCCGCATCAGGACCATTCACTTTTGCGAGCGTTAAGCCAAGAGGGTCAGCCGCTGTCACATTACTGATGGTCACAGGGCTCTTATTACCTACCGATTGAATCTCTATCTTGCCTTGCGCATTGAGTGTGACCTGCACAACCCCTGCGCCTAATGCCGCATCGATATCTGACTGAATGGCTTCTGCCACATCACTGGCCGCCAAGGTGCCAGGGGTCAATGCGATGTGCTTTGTACCAAAACCCAAGTCAATATCAAACCCTGTACTGGCGCCGATAGTCGTCCCAAATTTCAAACTTGTACTGCCTATCACTGTGCGCAAATCACCGTCACGAATAGAGACCGAATCGCCTGCATTGCCCCCCACTTTGACCTTCAGATCAACACCTGTGGTTGAGCGTACAGTGAGCGTCTCTCCATCACTAATAGCGCTAATGCCTAAATTTTTGAGATCACTACTCGCGTTAATTCGATCGCGCAGAAAATCAGCATTCAAAGGATCCGGTATGGCTTGCGCCGTAAACTCGCCTTCGGCAATAAACGCAGGGTCCGTCAAATTAACCCCGTTCAACTGCACTGTTAACGGAGTTCCCACATTGTCACTAACAAAGTTAGATAACTGTAATTGCGATTTCGCATTCGCCGAGACGCCAGAAAGGTTCGACAACCGCTGAGCAAGATCATAGGCAGTTTCGTTTTGTTGAACGGTAAAACGTTGCTCGCTGCTATACCCTGTAACCGGGTCAGAGGTCACAAAAGTGAGCATCTCTTGCTTATAACCGTTAGTTGATCCACCCAAGGACATGATCCCTGCCGAGCCACCCGCCGTACTGATCGTCGTGCCACCAGGATCGCTAGGGAAAATAGAATTCATTGCCCCAGGAGAGAAGGATTGATTCGACAAAGGAGGATTCAATTGAATGGGATTCGCAGGGTCCGAATAGTCGAGCACATCGTAAGTGGTGGGCGACGTGAAGCGAATCATAATGGGCGGGCTTAATTCACCAGGCGCGCTCGTGAACGTAGGCGTATTAATATCGAGGACATTCCCAGGCACAATAAAGGCCCCGCCCGAATTACCGGCCCCGGCCTGCGTTCTGATTGGCGAAGCAAACGCAAACTCTTCTGGGCGAGAGATCAACGCGTTGATCTCACTGACTCCCGTCTTAGTAGGTAAAATAGAAAACTTGTCGCCCGATTGAAACGAACCAGACTCTAAAGTTAGAGTAAAACCATCCATGGAAATAGAGAACGGCAACTTGTTCCCAAGCACCCCTTCTGCCATAAGCTTGCCATCGGATTCTCGTGTGATGGAATATTGGTTAGTTAGCCCTTCAAACTTGAGCTGGTAATCGCTCACGGTGAGTGCGCTAACATCATCAATATGAACTGTGAGTACGCGATCATCCGGAAGGCGATTGCCACTATCACTACGCACTCGGTCTGCAATTAACGCTGGTGCATTGATGTCGGTAAAGACTGCGCTGCCTAGCTCACCTTCGAGGTCAATGCCGAGTTTCTGTTGCTGATTAATGCCATCGGCCACGGCTAAAGCAATACGACCCAAAGCACTTAATGCGGGATCGAGCGCTTCTGAACGAAACCGAGCCAGACCGCCAATTTCGCCACCCGTAATTTGATCGGTAATCACTCGCGTAATGCCGCCTGCGACAAACGCGATCTCGTATCTTTCTGATTCTGCAGTCCCGGCAAGCGCTACCACTTGGCGCGCAGTCGTCCCGACCACTAAGCTTTGCCCTTCGGCAATATACACGTCGACTGTTTGATCCCCTTGTTGGGTCACAGACACATCAACTAATGCGGAGAGATCACGAATCAGCTGATCGCGTTGGTCCAGAAGATCATTGGGCAATTGTGCGCCAGACACACTAACGGTATTGCCTATTGCTTCATTTAGCTTAGCGATGTCACTGGCAATCGTCGTGATGTTCGCAGCCAATGTACTAAATTGCGTGTTGATCGACGCGTTCTGGCTCATCAACTTCGCTTCCATTGTCTGAAAACTTTGTGTGAGCAATTGCGTTTGTGTCACTAATAACTGACGACCAAGCAATGACGCCGGATCATTCGATGCCTCGTTCATGGCCGCGAAAAAATTGCCCATTCCCGTGGCTAAGGAACTGTTTGGGTTCGCTAACAGGCTATCTGTCTGGCTGATATTAGAAAGGTAGGTATCAAAATTACTCAATGAGGAAATATCACGCCCCACTTGGTCGACAAGGAATTGCTGCGTATTGCGCACAATATCCGTGACCTGCACGCCAGTGCCCACATATCCTGCCGTGGTTCTTTGCGCGGCCGTGGTGACCGATGTTATCGATTGTCGGCTATAGCCCTCTGTGTTGGCGTTGACAATATTCTGACCGGTGACAGAAAGTGCCAGCTGGCTCAGCTTGAGCCCAGAGATTGCTGTATTGATTAAATTAGCCATTTATACATTTCCTCAGCGTGGCCGGCTATGCAATTCGGCCAAGCCAAACTGCATAGTTTTACTGTTCATGACGCGATCAATTTTGTGCGCGTATATTGGATCAGTGGCGTATCCCGCTTTCTGCAAACCTTGCGCAAACGACTTGGCATCGTGGCTCTGCGTTAAGGCTTCTTGATAACGAGGGTTTTCCTGCAAAAATTTCACATAATCACGGAAGCTTTCTTCGTAAGATCCGTAGGAGCGAAAGCTCGCTTTCTCCAAGGCGGCAACACCGTCTCGGTACTCAACGGTATTCACACTGGCCTGTTCCCCAGTCCAGCGGGCATCGGCTTTGATGCCAAATAAATTATGAGAGTTGCTGCCATCAGGCTTAGCAATCATCTTCCGGCCCCAACCTGTCTCTAACGCCGATTGCGCCAATAATAGACGCGGGTCAACCCCGATACTCGACGCCACCTCTTCAGCTATGGGGTACAGCGTCTTAACGAATTCTTTTGGCGAGCTGATCGCTCGTGTCGGCAGCTGTTGCGTGGTGTTATTCACCGGTGCTTCAGGAAGCACTTGTCTATTTAATTGTTCTAAACTTTGTCCTATTGGGCCTTGGAACTCAGCCTCTTGTGGCGTTGGCGCGACAAATTCTGGACGCAGGTCTCGTGGTGCAGATGCCTGACGTGAAGTACCACTTAAGCCGTACTGCCCCATCATTTGATCGTAAAGCACATCGGCAAGGCCTAAACCGCGCCCTTCGCTCATACTCACACTAAGCTGGTTATCGAGGTTCTCTTGATGAAACTCCATCTCATTGCTTTGGGAGAAGTTGCCCTCGGCAAACACCGCATTACTCTGGCGCATCGCCTTCAGCATGATATTAAGAAAGAGTGACTCGAACTGCTGTGCAACCTTGTGCAAAGCTTCAGGCGTGTTTTTACGCCCAAGACTGGCGATCGAGTTTAGTCCCGAGAGATCGGTATAGACTGATTGACTTTCGACGCTACTGACCATCTTTCCTAACCTTCGTTTCGGTGTGTGACTCCGGCAATTATTTGCCAGAGGCGAGACATCAATTTAGACAAATCCGCGTAAAGCGGCAGTTTTTGCCACTGCAGCTAGCGCAAAGGCGCTAACTGCATGATTAATGGTCTACCTACTAGGGTTATAGCAAGAGGGATGCCAGAAACGGGATTTCTGGCAAATAACTAGATTACGATGAGATCTGCTTTCAATGAACCAGACTGTTTAAGGGCTTCTAAGATGGCCGCGAGGTCGCCAGGAGCTGCACCAACGGCATTGATGGCTTGTACGAGTTCCGACAAGCTTGAACCTGTATCAAACAAGAACATGCGATTACTTTCTTGAGAGACCCCGATATCAGAGTCAGGGACCACTACAGTCTCACCGTCAGAAAATGCGTCAGGTTGGCTGACTTGCAGGCTTTCAGAGATCGTGACCGTCAAACTTCCGTGCGTAACAGCGGCAGGCGATACGCGAACTTTTTCACCGATAACGATAGTCCCTGTCCGGGAGTTCACGATGACTCTGGCCACCGCCGAGCCTTGCTCCACCTCTATGTTCTCCAACTCAGACATAAACGCGACCCGTGTTTGCAGGTCTGCTGGTGCTAAAACCTCGATCGAGACGGCATCAAGGGCATTTGCAGAGCCTTCTCCCAGAAAATCGTTGATCGCCTGTGAGACGCGTTTAGCTGTTGTAAAGTCGGCACGCTTCAAGTTAAAGACGATACTGTCACCAAAACCAAAGGCCGTCACAACCTCTTGAACCGACGTTGCTCCACCTGGGATACGGCCTACACTCGGGACGTTAATCGTAATGCTCGAACCATCCGCTCCACCGACCCCTAAGCCCCCTACGATTAGATTGCCCTGTGCGATCGCATAGACCTCACCATCAACCCCTTGTAGGAACGTACGCTCCAAAGTACCGCCGCGTAAGCTCTCGGCATTAGCCAAAGAAGACACCGTAATGTCGATCGTTTGCCCAGGCTTGGTAAAGGCAGGCAATTCAGCTTGTACCGACACCACCGCGACATTGCTCAATTGAAAGCTCTGACCTTGTGGCAACGGAATGCCGAACTGATTCAAGTAGGATCGAAAAGACTCAGCCGTGAACGGCGCTTGGGTCGTTTGATCGCCCGTGCCATCAAGGCCTGTCACAAGGCCAACACCTACCAATTGGTTATCTTGAACGCCTTGCAGATTAGCAATGTCTTTTAATCGGTCCGCGCTGGCGGGAGCAACTAACACTGAGCCATTGAGCAGTACGCTCAAGAACAGCACAAAAAGTGGGTTCTTTGTTATTTTCAGCATGTTGATAATCATAATTTTCCCTTATCGCTCGGTGTCTTACTTGTTACTCATTAAATAGTGTTTGTGCCACTCACTGCCCTGACTTAGAAGGGCCAGATGTCACTGACAAAGAACTGTGTCAGCCAACCTGTTTCATTCGAGTCGGCAAGACTGCCCGTGCCACTGTAGGCAATGCGCACATCGGCTAGCCGTGTCGATAAAATTGAGTTGTCGGGAGAGATATCTTCTTTACGCACGAGTCCGCTTATACGAATAAATTCATTGCCACGATTAAGTTGTAACCACTTCTCGCCGCGCACTTCTAACAAACCATTAGGGAGCACGTTCGCCACGGTAACCGTGATGCTACCGACTAACTGATTGCTCTGATCGCTATCTCCGCTGCCTGAGAAGTCAATGCTGCTAGTGATATCGCCGTTAAGATCTAAGCCTGTGCCTAGGAAGCCACTGCCTAGTACATTGTTATTGCCTAAAGCCGTCGCGTTGTCTTTGCTGATCGTGGTGCCGGAGGACTTACTTGCTGATGTCGCTTCATTCAAGCTAACAGTCAGCACATCACCCACACGATGGGCGCGACGTTGATACAAATCCACGGCACTATTGCGTGAATAGATCGAACCGCTGTAGTTAACAGGCGCTACAGGCGTTGGTGTCATCACTGGGGCATAACGCGGGTCATTAGGCTCAGGAAAATCCGCTGGACCAACAGCGCATGCGGCTAATAATCCAGTGCAAAGTAAGGCGCTCAATTTGGCGATTCTAGTATGCATGTCGATACTCCTGAGGTTTTTACGCTCTAATTCTTAAAGATTCTGGCTGATGAACTGCAGCATTTGGTCGGCAGTAGAAATCACTTTCGAGTTCAATTCGTAAGCGCGTTGAGTCGTAATCATATTGACTAGCTCCTCTACCACATCGACATTGGAGTTCTCCAAAAGTCCTTGTTCTACCGTACCCAAGCCATTAGTCCCTGGTGTTGATTCCTGTGGACTACCGCTAGCCACTGTTTCGCGGAATAAGTTGCCACCCATCGCTTGTAACCCCGATGGATTAACAAAATCGACAAGGCTTAAGCTACCCACTTGCGTAGAACTCGTCTCACCAGAGATCACCGCCGTCACTGTTCCGTCTGTACCGATCGTCACAGTATTGGCATTAATAGGGATACTGATACCCGGTGCCACTGTTAGGCCACTCGTTGTCACCAACTCGCCTTCTGAGCTTAGTTGAAACTGACCATCACGCGTGTAGGCAGCGGTACCATCAGGCATCGTAATCTGGAAAAACCCACGACCATTGACCGCAACGTCCAAAGGCTCTTCTGTCGTTTGCAGCGCGCCCTGTGTGAACATTTTCTGCGTGCCCACTGTGCGCACACCAGTACCCATCTGCAGACCCGATGGCAACACCGTGTCTTGAGTTGAGTTGCCGCCTGGCTGGCGATAGATTTGATAAAGCAAATCTTCAAACACTACTCGGTCGCGTTTAAAACCAGTGGTCGCAACGTTTGCAAGGTTGTTCGACAAGCTGGTCAGCTGTTTGTCTTGAGCGCTTAGGCCTGTTTGTGAGACATAGAGAGCTGGATGCATGATGTATTCCTTTTAAACCTTTATTCGATTATTGGATTTGCAGTAACTGCGACGAAACTTCTGAGTTACGTTCCGCCGTCTGCATCATCTTGATGTTCAATTCGTAGTTGCGCGTAAGACTGATCATCTCGACCATCGCATCGACTACATTGACGTTACTGCCTTCTGAATAACCAGAGACGATTCGAACATTGCCATCGGCAATCTCCTCTGCGCCGTCGCGTCGACGGAACAAACCGTCGGAGCCTTTTACCAAATCTTGAATTTCTGGATTCACTAGCTTAATGCGATCAAGCACCGACATTACTTGCGGGCCTTGTCCTTGTTCACGTATGGAGATCGTGCCGTCACCGCCAATCTCGATTTTCTCGAAAGGTGGCAATGCGATTGGGCCAGCATTGCCGAGTACTGGCAGACCATTGGCTGTTGTTAACTCACCAAAAGATGTCAGGCTCAATTCACCGGCACGCGTGTAGGCTTCACTACCATCAGGAGTGGCCACGGCAATCCAACCGTCCCCTTGTAAAGCCACATCCATGTCATTGCCCGTTTCACGCAATGGACCCTGTGTGAAATCAGAGGTTGGCGTTTCAGTTTGGTTGTAAGCGCGTGAAGCAAAACCGTCACCGACCACGTGCAAGGCTCTAGCTTGAGCAAAGTCAGAGCGAAACCCGCCCGTACTTGCGTTGGCTAGATTATTGGCATTAACCGCTTGTGCGTACATGTTCTGTGACGCTGCGTTCATGCCTACATAAAGTGCCTTATCCATGATCGAATCCCCTTAGTGTTTCTAAATTACAGGTTGATGATTGTTTGCGTAGTCGTATCGGCTGCTTCAATGATCTGAGCTGCTGCTTGGAAATTACGCTGTGACACAATCAATTGAACCAATTGCTCTGAAAGCTCAACGTTAGAATCTTCCAAGGCGCCGGACTGAATCACCCCTAGTCCAGCTGTGCCTGCACCACTTGCCGTGCCAGGACCAGAACCAGCTGTTTCAGTAAATCGCGTACCACCAGCATTCGCTAATTGAGATTGATCCCCAAACTTAGCTAGTGCTACTTCGCCTAGAACCTTTGACTGGCCGTTTGAGAATCGGGCAAATACTGCGCCACTGTCATTAATATCCAAGCCCGTTAACTGACCCTTAGCAAAGCCGTTTTGGTTGTTGGATTGCACAGAGAAATCACCACCGTATTGAGTCAAATCGCTCAAATCGATCTTGAAGTTTGAGTTAGAGGTTGAATCAGCAACTGTCGTGTTACCTGCCACTGGGCCTGCGCCTGATTGCTTGCCTGCGCTATCAAGTGGCGTCCAGTTAGTGATGTAGATTGGATCCTGTGTTGGATCAAAAACACCCGTCTCTGTGAAACGCAATGTTGCTTTAGCCAATGAAGGTTGGTTGTCTAAGGCACCAGAATCGTACCCTACGTCTTTACCATCGATCTGGAAGTAGACACTCCAAACGCTGCCACTTTGGTCAGTGCTTGATGGTCGCTCTTTTACGAAATACTGCGTCATCGTGTGCTGAATACCGACGCTATCAAAGATCGCAACAGCCGTAGAACGGTAGTAAGTATCGGCATCCAAAGGATCGAATGTGTTGAGCTCGAACGGTGTGCCCGTTAGTGTCGCCGCATCACTGATGTTGCCAAAGATACTAGCATTAGAAGTGGCAATCGCGTTGCCAGCCGCATCAGTCGTTGCGTCTAACATCACCACGTCTTCGTCAAGCGTGAACTCGACGATACCGCCAACCACCACACCGTCATCGCTGATGTTGGCAAGGTTCGCCAATTGCTGTGTTGCAACGCCGGTCGCCAACTGAGGCTCACCGGTTAATGGGTCACGAGATGATGCCGCGACAGTGATAGAACCACGACCGTTAGTACCGCCACTGAACACAAGGTTTACACCGTTGTTCTCGGTGACTTCAAGCATCGATTTGCCATCTGCATCTGTCACAACCCGCGCACTAAGGTTGCCAGAAGAGGCGTTAATCTGTGTCTCTAGCTCTGTGTATCGATCCGTAGCATTTGCCTGCGAAGCCTCAAACGAAAAACCATTGATCGAGAATTTGAGCGGTAGATTAGGATCAACATTCGCAGTTTCAGAGCCTTTGTTTTCTGGGTCACCGCTGTTTGATGCGGTGATATAGGCGACCGTTGATGCTGTCGCTGTAATCCCTGAAACGTTTGAGAATCTCTGAGCAACCGCATTCGCCGTCGCCCCTTGCTCAATAGTGACCAACTGTTTAACGCCAGTGTTATCCAGCACTTCAATGGTTTCAGCCGAGTAGCCATTGCCGATGGCATTTTTACCCGTGTTGTTCAATTCACTGCCGGAGAATGTCGCTGCAGTTGCAAAATCCACCGCTGGGCCTGTGCCATTGACCGCTGCACCAGGGTTACCCACTACGAATGGGCCAGCCGCAGGTGTTGTGACTACAACATTCAACTGCGAATCAGGGCCAGTCGCGACAGTCTTAAGAACCAAGTTCCCCGTCGCAGAATCTATGCTCGCTTTGACTTGCTCCTGCCCTAATAGAAAGCCGAAGTTAGTGTCGGTATTAATGGCATTTTGAACGGCATCTACCAACTTCTGCCCAGAGTCGTAATTTTGATCCAATGTGATGGCGTTGGAAGTGACAACCCCTGCTCCATTGTCATAAGCAATCGTGAAGGTGTAGTTGTCACCCGTGAAATCGTAGCCACTATTGACGTTCACTCCGCCGGCAATGCTTGCCGCCACGCTAGAGCTTTCTACTTTAAGCGAGGTGTACGCGGTGTCGGTAATATCAAACACAAATTTTCCATCGGCCGCGATTGACACTTTTACATTGCCAGGCAAGGTCGAGGCATTAATTGATTTCTGAATATAATCCTCAAGTGCTTCAACACCCGACTCAGTAAACTGACCCAACGCAACGGCGGGAGCACCCTCTGCGGTGTAATCGTCATCTAAAGTAATCGTAAGGGTTTGGCCATCCACTATGATATTAAATTCAGATTCACCTGGAGCACTAAAATCGAGCTTAGTCGTATCCAGAGTTCCTTCGCGACGCCCTGTAGAGAACGTCACCACTTGATCAAAGTTAATGCCGCCCGTAGTAGAGGTAAGCGGGTTAATCGTGAGCTCTTGATTCGTTGCGGCTGTGGTTTCGAAAAGAATTTTTCCCGCCGCATCAATCGAGACACTGACCTTGTTAAGTAGGCCAGCACTCGTGTTGATTTGCGCTTGAATATAATCCTCTAACGCTTCGTTACCAGAACCGGCACCGCCGCCTAACGCTAATGCCGCCGCGCCAGAGTTAGTGAAGTTTTTGTCAATGACGATCGCTTTAGAAGTCCCGTCTAAAGTTACTGTGAAGCCAGTGGGCGGTGCTGTTTTACCTTGTACGTCAACAGCCGATACCACACTACTGGCAAGTCCTTGCACAGCCGTAATGTTGATACGCGCGTTATCACCTGTATTCGCCGTAGTTAACACAACACGGTTGTTAGCAAGCGTGACATTCACGGCATTACTATTCGCCGCAGTGAAACCCGCCGCCACTAACGCTGCATCAACAGCCGCGATCACTGCCGCACCATCGGCCGCGTCAGCGCCTGAAAGATCGATGGCAGCAAACGCGCCGCCATTAACACTGATAGAGAACCCTTGCGGAGTACCCGCCGTGTTGAACGCGAGTCCACCCGACACGTTAGAGGAGCCAGTTGTTGTCGCCGCCGTGGTACCGGAGAAATCTGTGCCCGCTGTAGAGATCTTGCCGCCCACTACCGCCGATTGAGCAACGCGAACGCCCAACTGAGGGGCACCTGACGCGCCTGCGTTAGACAACACTTTGCTACCCACTATTGAAGAAGGTCCTGCAGAGGCATCGAGGTTGATACGGCTACTAACTAAGGTCGTGGCTTGTGGAGAAATTTCACCAGTGGTGACGACTAAGTCAGTCAATGGACCGCTGCCTGCCGCTTTGCCATCTGAGGTAGCGGCATAACCTTGCAGTCTCTCGCCAAGGCTATTCACAATATTGCCGTTAATATCTGTTCCGAACGCACCGGCACGCGTATACACAGTGCCACCATCGCCACTGCTTAAGATGAAAAAGCCATTGCCGTTGATCGCGAGATCAAGAGTGTTATCTGTGAAAGAGATATTACCTTGCGAGAAGTTCTGGGCAATGTTCTGCACCGCTACACCGCCGCCGGCCTGGTCTACGCCACCGCCGAGTACCGATGCCGCATACACATCTGCAAATTCTGTACGCGATGATTTAAAGCCATTCGTGCTTGCGTTAGCAATGTTATTACCGGTCACAGAAATCTCTTCCTGTGCTGCATTTAGTGCGCTTAAACCGATGTTGAAACTCATGATGTCACCCCGTTATTCAGAATTCGTTTTTGCATTTGCATTAGTTGATTTGGATTACTTCAGACAACGGTGTTGGACCCACCCCTGCCAAGTTCAAAGTCAATGTGCCGCCCGGTTCGATCGTCACGCTGTTCACATTAGCGCTTAGGAAAGTCGGCACTGCTTTTGCTCCATCACCATCGGCAATTGCCACGCGGAAGCTGTATTCACCGCTTGGGTAACGCTGATCATTCGCGTCGGTTCCTGTCCAAATAAATTCGTTGCGGCCAGACTCTTGTGGGCCAAGGTTAAAGCTATCAACCAACGATCCAGCTTGGTCATACACACTTAAAACGGCAGAGTCAGTGCTGCGCGGGATATCCGCAATCACGCTAATGCCGCCAGTATCCAACAAGGCTGTTTTGTCCGCGGCTACGTGCACAGGGCGTCCTACTAATGAAGTCGCTTGTAGATGCTGTGAAGACTGGAAGGCAGAGGAGAAGTTATCGAAACTAGTCGACATCTTCTGCGCTTCTTCCAAAGACGAGAACTGCGCTAACTGAGATACAAACTCACCGTTATCCTGTGGCTCTGTTGGATCTTGGTTCTCCAATTGCGCTACCAACAATTTCAAGAACGCATCACGTCCCATCTCATTGCTTTTTTCCGTCTCTCCCTCTTGCTTGGTAAGGGAGTAATCCGAAAGCACTTTGCTTAATGCGCTGCTACTGCTGCTGACTTCGCTCATGAGGGTCTCCTAGTGACGCTCTACTCTTAATTTTGTTTGCTAGATATTGCTTACTGACCTAGTGTCAGTACTCGCTGCATCATTGTTTTGGCGGCATTCATCACATCGACGTTTGCTTGAAACGAGCGCGATGAGGACATCATGTTCGTCATCTCTTCAACGATATTGACGTTGGGGTAATAGACATACCCTTCGCCATCGGCCATTGGATGTTCAGGCTCGTAACGTTGTTGAAAAGGAGCATCGGATTCGACTATGTCTAATACCTGTACGCCTAAACCGGTTTGACCTTCATTGTCGAAAGCAAAGTTATTGGCGTTGGCTTGATTGAGCATTTGCGCCTGAATCGTGGCAAATACAGGTTGGCGCGAGCGGTACACCTGGTCAGGACTTGCCGATGCACTATTAGCGTTAGCCATGTTGCTAGCCGTAGTGTTCAAACGCACGCTTTGGGCGCTCATCGCAGAACCTGAAATATCAAATATGGACATTAAGCTCATCGTTACTCTCCGCGCAGGGCTTTCATCATTCCGGAAAATTTTCCGTTTAAAAATTGGAAGCTCGCCTGATGCTCTAAAGCATTACGGGCGAAACTAGCGTTCTCTAGTTGCTCATCAACAGTGTTGCCGTCCAGTGATGGCTGTAAAGGTGTGCGATACATCAAGGCTTCTTCGCGCACCGGGCCGTTACCGAGGCTAACACTCGGGTCGCTGATGTGGCGTGAGTTGCTTGTGCGCAATGTCGTCTCACCAGCATCCAGACCCATACGTTGTTTAAGCACACTGGCAAAATCCAGATCCCGTGCCTTATAGCCAGGGGTGTCGGAGTTAGCGATGTTGGTCGCAATAACTTGCGAACGCTGTCCACGTAGCAGCAATGCTTGCTCGTGTACTCCTAATGCGTTGTTAAAATTAATCGCCATTTTCGATGCCTATCTCTTGGTTTGCCGTTGCCGCAGGTTTATGCGCTTTGCTAAGCATTGAGCAATACCCATGCCACAATTTTTAAACCATATTAATCAATAAGTTATGACAATTATTCAGTGAAGGCACCGGAGATCGGCAAGGCCTTTCCGCAAAAAGCGGCAAGGCTTCGCTGTATTGAAATTACTGAGGCGCGTTTCTCTGCATTAGCGCGCCTTACAACTACGGCACACAAATTGCTTCATTAATCAGCAAGTCACGTATAAATGGCACAAACAGCCCAATAAGTTGTTTATTTCATCAATTTGCGCTGTTTTTTTGACGCTGCTGAGTCGTTTTGACGCTCAGAAGAATTATAGAAAGGAAATAGGTATGAAGGATTGGCACCCCACAAGCATTGCAACACGCACACTGGCCCAGTTAACTCTGGGGCTATGCGCGCTGACGGCCGCCGGGTCTGTCTTTGCCGAAACAGGGCATGAACAACTTCAACACGCCGTACGTGATTACGTTGAGTCCTTTTATACAGCGGACGAATTACGGGGAATAAACGAGCGCGACCCCGAGGACAGCGACCGCCGTGTCGATATCGACATTAGTTCTATTGATCCTCGGCTGCCGCTCGCCCTATGTGAACAACCGCTTTATGCATCGATCAACCAGAACCAACGCGCTGTTGGCCGCGTCAACGTTAAAGTGGAGTGTCACGGCACCTCTCCTTGGACTAAGTATCTGCCTGTCAATATTCGCGTCTATGAAAAGGTTCTGACGACCACTCGGCCATTGGCCAGAGGCGAGATCATTAGCGAGAGCGACTTCAACTACCAAGAAATTGACGTTTCGACACTGCGCTACAGTTATATGCAGTCGCCAGAGCTTGCGATCGGCATGGAACTCAAACGCTCGATGCCAGCCAACGCCACCCTGGTGCAAGAATCCCTAGAGGCCCCTACCCTTGTAAAACGAGGCGATACAGTGGTGTTAAGCGCACAAGCCGGTAGCGTTGAAATACGTCAACAAGGTGTCGCTTTGCAAAGCGGAGAGCTAGGCGCACAGATAAATGTAAGAAATAGTAGCTCTGAAAGAACAGTCCAAGCGGTAGTAACAGGTTATGGACAAGCAAAGGTAGGATTTTAAGTACGCAATTAATACGAAATTTTTCTAAAGTTTCTTTGATATTGGTCGCCAACTAAAGGGAGAGTAATTAAGATAGACATGTTCAACCGCTAACGCGGCACATGAATTCTTAAGCACACCCTGCAAATCAAGGTATGAAGTCATGACTGTAAGCACAATAGGTAACAATGCAACACAGACACCGACCGAGCAGCGTAGCAGCGGCATAGGCAGCGTTTCGCCTGTATCGATCAGCAACACAGAAGCTCAAAAGTCGGCGCAATCTGCGGGCAATGATACCGTGCACATCAGTTCTCAGGCTGTCGATCTGCGGGGCCTCGAGGCTCACATCAGCCAACTTCCCGATGTGGATACGTCACGTGTGACGGAACTCCGCAATCAAATTGCCAACGGCCAATATCAGATCAACTTCAGTCAAGTCGCGGAAAAAATCCTCGGTTTGGAAGCAGATCTATAAACCAGACTTTTAGTTAGTAGCAAAAAAAGTCATCACGGTAGCACCTGCGTGCCCGTGATTTTCGTGTGTTTACAATGGCCGGCACCCTAAAGGTTGCCAATGGGAGCTCCAAATGAGCATAAACTCCATGCAACAACTGTTAGAAAAAGACTTAATTAACTCCACTAAACTTGAGAATTTGCTGCGCTGCGAGCGCGAGCAGCTTGAGCAACGTAATATCGGCGCTTTGAGTGAAACCTTGATTGAGAAGGCACATTTATTGGCCGATATCGAAGCGAACGACCATGCAAGGCAAAAAATTCTGGCTTCTTTTGGCGAGGCCACGGACAATGGAGCCCTAAGAGACTTTTGCACGCAAAACGGTTTGGCCACTCTTTACAAGGATCTGTTGAAGAGCCTCCAGCAATGCTCCGATTTAACTAATATTAATGGTGTGATTGTGCACCGTAGCAAGCTGAACAACAGGCGTTTACTCGACATCATGCAAGGGAAAAGCTCCCAGCCGGGTGTGTATACAAGCCATGGAGATTCCAGCGCTACATCTAACTCACAGGCCATCGCAAAAGCCTGAAGCTGACAAGATAATCACATGGCTTTAAACGACGGACCAGATCGTTATTATTATGGCGCTGGTGACATCTACGGTGTCTTAAGGGCGCTACAAACAGAACGCAGCCTCGTTAACCTTCAGTTCGATGGCAGTGCGCAGCTCTATAACACCATGATTTTGGATGCCAATCTCCAGGAGCGTTACTTCCTAATTGACGAAGTAACCCCTCGCGATGGCCACCGAAAGATTGATGAGGGCACTAAATTTAGCTTACGAGCCAGCATTCACGGCATCAAGGTGCATGCCAAAGACCTCGTCAGCGCGCGCACACTGAGCAATGCCGATGGTATTTACTACCAAGTGCCCTTTCCCGCTAAAATGCTTTATATGCAGCGCCGCGAGGCGTTTCGCGCCTATATCCCTGGTGGCATGAAGACAACGGCACGCTTTAGTACGCTAGAGCGCGAAGAGAACCTCTTTGGCCGCATATTGAATATGTCGGCGACGGGAATACGCGTCGGGTTTCCTGGCGAAGTGAAGCCAGATTTCAGCCCCATGGAAAAATTCAACGTCCTTATCGATATCCATGTGCAAGAGCAGGTGCTTGAGTGCGAAGTCGAAATCGTCTACTTCCAGTACAGCAAAGAACGTAATCAAACCATGTGCGGTTGCCGGTTCATCGACCTTCCGCGCGCCTCTCAATACATCGTCAATCGCTTCGTGACCTTCGTACAGCGCGAAGAGCTCGTCTAAGCTAAATCGAACTCAGGGAATGGCGGCTGCAAGGTCTTAAGCCGCTCTAAATCCTCAGGCCGATCGACATCCCAGCGTGGCGCCAATTCATGCCACGAGATGCCAGCACTTGTTAAATTCTGCCGTGTTGCCTCCAGCACTGACGCCTCCCCCCACTGTATGTTCTCGAACAAACAATCGGGCACCACTCGCAACCCTAGCAGCACATAGCCTCCATCCTCGGCGGGCCCAAACACGATGGATTCACCCCCTTCAAGTGCCTGCAAGGCCGAGCTCAGATACTGCGCATCCACCGAAGCGCAATCGGCCCCAACCAAAACCACGTACTCTGAATCGATCAATGCCTGCCTGGCCGCAAACGCCATTCTCGCGCCTAAATCCGCCCCGCTTTGGTTGCATATATCTTTTACATTACAAAGCGATAGAAACACTTCATCATGTAACGCTTTCGGTTTATCAGGAACCCCATCCGTGGCAATCCACAGCGTCGTTGGGCTTAAATGGGTGTCTGTCAGGTTATGGAACACATAGCGAATCAGCGCCTTATGCAGCGCTAAGGCACCCTCCTTGCCTAACGCCCCTTCCATGCGTGTTTTCACCTTTCCAAACACCGGGGCTTTGGCAAATAAAGCCAAGCGCGCATTAGGGTATTGATATGACATTGTTTGATCCATTGAATTAGTTACTTGGCTTTGCCCATATACAGATCACGAAGCTTTGCAGGGGCGACGCCGAAAAAATACAGCAGACGAATCTTCCACATGAGCCACACCGTTTTCGTCACGCCGTGTTTCTCCCAGCGCCGACTAGAGGTGGTCACCTTCTCACGTAAGCACACGGGAGGCGCCTTGGCTCGCAACAGCTTGCTGATGGCCACGTCTTCCATCAAGGGCACATCGGGAAACCCACCGATCTGCTCGAACACACTGCGCCGCATAAACAGCGTTTGGTCCCCCGTTGCCACTCCAGAGACTCGGGAGCGAAGATTGATCATAAATTCAATCACACGAAAGGCTGCTTTATCGCCACTTAAACGCACATCGTAGCGCCCCCACACATGGCGCAACTGTTCAAACGCTTTGGCAACCGGCGTTAGCCCTTCTGCGGGAAGCTGTGTATCGATATGCAAAAACAATAAGACTTCGCCACTGGCTTTGACCGCCCCGGTGTTCATTTGCGTGGCCCGTCCTGGCGCGCTGCGCAGCCACTGATCGGCCCAATGCGCAAACTCCTCTTCAGCGACTGTCTCCTGCCCGCCCTCGACGACGATCAACTCATGGCCTTGGGCCCTGAAATCCTGCAAAAACGGCAAATGGCGACGAAGTGCCTCCGCCTCGTTTAAGACAGGAATGACGATACTAATTTTCTTCATAGGGACATCACCCAAAAGGTGCGAATACGAGGCAAGGGATTCTATGATAGCGACCAAGAAATTACACTTTTGCAGGAGCGAAAGTACGTTCTAAGCCCACCAAAAAAACATAAATAGGCCAATAAAGCTCTGTTGACATGGGAAAAGTGAGATTTAAAGCGTAAATCGTACAATTGCACCCAATTTTTACCCATTAAGGTCTATCTAGCGGCAATGGAAAGCGTGATAATGCGCGCTCTGTCAAGGGGTAGAGATTAAACGCAATTGAGCAATGAGTTCAGCTTGGATTCAGCCAAAATGCCTTAATCTGTGATTATCCACTTCGGTACATGGATCGTATTTAAATTATTCTAGTCCATGGGGTAAGAAAACGGCCAAACATCCGTTCTCATTTCCAGAAGGAGAAAAAACTGATCTACAGGCTTGGAACAAAAACTCCAGCCATGGACAAAGGCCACACCCCGACCTTTGCTTAGATCAGCACAGTATCAGCAATGAACGTTGAAAATTTCTATATTATTGCAACAGCACCAAACGAGCCTACACTGCAGGTTAATATTTCGGGTCCCTACCTTACCAGGCAGGCTGCCGAGGCAGATCTAAGCGCCGCTATAGGCGAGGCTGTGAATCTGGACCCTGCGGCAAAGGATTATGAATACAAAATATCGAAGATCGCCTGCCAAAAGCCTGGCGTGATTCAACATATGGCCTGTCACATGGGTCAAAGGCTTTAAGCTAGTGCAATAGGAAATATGCAACAAGGAAACCGGGGTATAACGGAAAAGACCCTTTAAGTGATGGGTTTTTGAATCGAGAGAGAGGTTTTTGTGAAAAAACTGGATCCGCTTCATCACATCAGCATTATCGAATCCCGCGGTACGAACTGTGCGTGGGTGCGTATTAAATACGACGAAAAGAGCTTTCAAGAGTCCTTTCCCTTCAAGAAGCACGGAGGCAAGGATAAAGCCATCTCAGCCGCGAAGAAAAAACGCGACGAAGAAGGCAAAAAGATCTATGGCGAAAACTGGCCATTTACCAAGTTTAGCCCTCGTAAGGTCTCCCCCCTCAACTCTTCCGGCGAAATCGGTGTCAGCTATTCCGAAAGCGATCACGCCTGGGTAGCCACATGGCAAGAGAACGCCGACGGCAAGCGCCGTCAACGCAACGCCTATTTCTCCATCAACAAATACGGTGACAAAAAAGCCAAGACCATGGCCATCAAACGCCGCCGCGAAGAAGTAGCCAACAACAAGATCGCCAGCTAAACCACTGCGGCCCATCCTGCCCCCCTGTAGGAGCGGGCCTGCCCGCGAATGGTCCTGTGCCCAACCGAACCCGATTCCCACGTAGGAGCGGGCCCCGCCCGCGAATGCTCCTGCGCCCCACCGAACCCGATTCCCATGTAGGAGCGGGCCTTGCCCGCGAATGATCCAATGCCACACCGAACCATTCGCGGGCAAGGCCCGCTCCTACAGTCAGTAGTGTTTATCTAGTTTAACCCTACCCCCAAACACCCCACATGCTATAATCCGCCGCCTATCCAAAAGCCAGACTTCGTTACAAGCCTACCCTTTGCTCCGGTGGCACAGCTGGATAGCGCGGCCCCCTCCTAAGCGACCACTCGATCACTTATCGCATTGATATAATACAATTTATTACTTAATTCCATGAGCCATACGGGTTACAAAAAGATTACAACATATTGATTTCTATAATTCGATGTCGTTTACTAGGTTACAAATGAGTTACAAATAATTTTTCCTAGGTAGGTTATGACGTCCAAATCGTTTCGAGATCAATACAGTATTAGACAAGGTCGAATTACTCTCTATAGAAGAACTTCTCAGGGTTCACTGTACACTTCGGATAATTGGTATGCATACTTCAAAATCCCTGGACAGAATTCACTTAGGAAGTCACTTAAAACCACAGATAAGCTAGAAGCTGAATCGCTTGCAGAGACCTACTACTTTGATTTAAAGGAACGAGCAAAACGCGGGCTTAGTCTACGTAGTAAAAAATTCGATCTCGTAGCTTCTGCATATTTAAAAACAATCGCTGACAATGTAGAACGAGAATCCGCATTACCCACCCATCAACAGAAATTCAAACCACAGTACCTAAAACGCAGAACCCATACTGTAGTAAAATACCTCGCTCCCTTTTTTATAGATAAGTCTATTCAAGAGATCACTGATTTCGACGTAGAGTCTTACAAAATATGGCGCAAAGCGTACTGGATCACAGGCGAGGGCGCAGAGGCTGACGACATTACTTATTCCCGTAATAAGCGAAAGGTAGTTAGGCCCAAAATAAAAAGTGAGACAAAGGAGCCGAATTATTCAACTCTAAACAAAGAACTTACAGTCTTAAGAGAGATTTACGAATACGCTCGAATGAGCCGAAAAATAGATAGTCGTGAAATTCCTTTCATAAAAAATATACGGAAGCCAAAGAATCAGGTAGATCGCAAACCCGGACTGACTCCAGATGAGGTTAAACATTTACTAAAAACTCTCGCCTCACGGTACTACTCTCAGAAAAACCCCAAACACAAACGACATATGAAGCTACTTATTCACTACATTGCATTTATGTGTTTGACGGGTTTACGAGTTACCGAAGCGAAGAATTTAACGATAACTGATTGTATGACTATAAAAAAGAGCGGAAAAGACTATTTAAAGGTTTTTGTACGCGGGAAAGGGAAATCTCGCGAGCTAATTGGACTTGAAGAGTCCGCCATCACACTAGAGAAATTAAAAATATACCATAAAGAAAATTCAATAAAGCACGGATGGCAGTATTCGGAAAACATGTATATTTTCGTAGATCAATATGGAAAAAGAGTCAATGACTTCTCAAAGGGGTTGAATAGAGCTTTTCTAGAGGCAGGATTGTTACATGACAAACACAGTGTAAAAAGAAATGCAGGGGCGTTTAGAAAATACTACATTACTATAGCCATATTAAGCGGGGTTGATTACATGCAACTAGCTAAGCAATGTGGTACTTCAGCAAATGTAATTGAAAAATACTACTCTGAAATTGAAACCTTCCATCAACCAGAAAAGTTTATCTTCAGCAATGCATTAACAGGAGTATATGATTAATAAAAAAATCATCCACCTAAAAAGCAATGGCTGTTGTTACTTAGCCCCCATTCTAGTTGAGTCCCTTATCTCTACTCAAAACGCTTTCGACGAACAACTGAAGCTCAGGAGAGCTTTTAACTATCAGATCAATATCCAGCCTTTCTACAAACTGTGAACATTTATGCCCCTTATAATATTGCTTTCCATGTTGATCAAAAAGTTTAGACATATCTCTGTGTGTCAGATTTTTATAATTAGCATATTTCTTCAAATTTCTTGAATTTTTAGGTGCCCGTAAGAACGCATATATTCCTGCAATATCTATAAAAAACAATGACTCAATCATCAAAGTAGCGATAATATCTGTTTTATTCAAAAGTCCTGCTAGACCATTAATTCCGGCAGTAACATTGGCATTATTATAAATCGGATTGTTTTCTCGCTCTCGATCTACACAAATATAGACATCAAAAGTATCCCCTTTACTAGCGATAGAAAAAGCGGCACACCTATCTATTATCTTTTTATTTATATTGTAGGTACCTTTTAAATTGATGATAGTTTTAGAAACTGCTGGAAAATTCAATTGAGCAATTCTTTTATAAAACTCAACCTCAGTTTCACCCTCTACCAAAATCAACGCATGATGCCTACTTTTTTTATTTTTAGACATGTCATGGCTCAAAATTATTCTGAAGCATATCACCAAAACTTACATAACCGCGCTCTAGAACATCGACAGCCTCATCAATATCCGAAACTTTAGTAGTAAATGCCAAATTATTCTCATTCAACCTGATCACCGACACCTGATCAGCATTCAAGCTATTAAGTATTATTGGACTATGTGTTGAAATAACAATCGTTCTATCTTCGGCCAAATTTTTCAATAAAGTCATTAGGTCTGAGATCGCTTTTGGGTGAAGATACGCTTCTGGCTCTTCTATTAGAATAGTTTTCCCATTATTTGATGGCAATAATATAATGCTTAAAAGCGCGAGGAGCGCAATACTACCCGTGGACAATTCACTCGGGAATAGAACCTTACCATCTTGATATATAAATAATCGTTTAGTGGTTTCTATTGGTGATGACTTTTTATTGATCTTAGTTTCAGGATTAATCTTAGTAATTCTTAACAAATATTCACACCAATACGCAGATTTTAGAGATATCTTGTCGTCCTCAACTATATCTTCAAAATTCTCAAACAAATCAACAGAAATAATTCGCAGCCTATTAAAAGACTCCATCATACTTTTTGTATTATCAGTTGCAGGATATGTTTGATTAAACCGAAAGAGGAAATTTGGGTCTAATGCCACTATGGAAATATCGCTAATTCCCTTTAGAAATTCCCAAGCAACAGGAAAGTCCTTTTTAAAATCGACGGACTCTCGCACAGCAAGCATAGAAATACTTGGCATTTGAGGAAGAGAAACAAATTGTTTTCTATTAATTCTTGTTACTTCTGACGAATAAGTAGTAGTACCCGATTCTTCTCTCAACAGAACATTACGCATCTTTCCTGGAGCGCTAGCTTTTTTAATAGCAAGGCACTCATAACCTATTGAGAGCACATCTTCTGGGGCAGAGTAATCACTCTCGCCTGAATACTTAGGAACACTAGAACGCAATTCATACTCGAATAGCCAATCTTCCCCGTTAAGAGATATCTCACCTTGCAAGTCTATTTTCAAAGCTGTAGCAACCCGATCTTTATGACCAAATGGGTACCAAGACTTCCCATCTAAATCTCGACCGCTAAAAATTGATAGCCTTTCTGATTCTCGTGAATCTAGGATTGACTTTAAAAATGTGAGCGCATCAAGGAAATTAGATTTACCTACTGCATTGCAGCCAGTAACTGCATGAATTCCATTTGGCTGAATTTCACATTTTGACAGATTTTTATAACCGTCAATATAAAACCTTGTAATTCTCATAATTTAAAAATTTCCAACTAACGCACGTGCCAGAAGATATAAGCACAGTAATTGAGACCATTTAGTGTTCTTTACGGTGGGCAAACCAAGAAAGATAAGGTAATTGCACAAATTGTAGCTCTATATACCCATAATTACCATCAAATCGATTGGACGTTTAAATTGGAGTAGATAGGCAACCCGATACCTGAGACCCAACTATCCTTACTTACCCGTCAAACTTGCTAATTACTAACTTTATTATTGAACACCAAATAGACCTCAATTCTTTCAGCTGCAAAGCTATAAGTCTCAAAAAGTACAGTTAGTGAGACACCCTCAAAAACACCTATATACATGTCTTAAAACTAGTCTTATAATGGTGTCTTATTAACTCTAAGAGAAATAAGACGTATGGCGAGCGAAGTAACTATTGGATATGCACGAGTTAGTTCTGAGGGACAATCGCTAAGTCAGCAGAAGCAAAAGCTCCAAGCTTATGGCTGCAATAAGCTCTTTTCAGAGAAAGTATCTGGAGCCACCAGTGATCGAGCCCAGATGAAGGCAGCTATCGATTTTGTGCGCGAGGGTGATAAGTTTGTGATCACACGCCTAGATCGCTTAGCGAGGTCTGTAGGTGATCTTGCGAACATTGCCAAAGAACTAGAACGCAAAGGTGTTGATCTTGTGGTGCTTGATCAGCAAATAGATACTTCTACACCTACTGGGAAGTTAATGTTCAATATGATTGGGGCATTCGCAGAGTTTGAACGTGACCTAATCCATGAGCGCTGCAAGGAAGGAATTGAACGCGCTAAAGCCAAAGGTATTAAGTTTGGTCGAAAAGCCACATTGTCAGCTAGTAAAGTGAAAACGTTAAAAGTTGAATTCGAAACAGCAGAGATCAGCAAGTCTGAGTTGGCAGCGAAGTATGGGATATCTAGAGCCAGTCTCTACAGGCTGGTTAAAAACAGTGCTTAGCACCCGACGATCTAGCTATAAATGCCATTGTTCATGTAACCAATATAACCTGTTTGATTTCAAAGTAAGTTGAATCCCAATCGAGCCTAAAGCTTCCTTCCTTCTTCGCCCCCTACTGCACTCTAAACCCTTCTAAGTTAAGCCGGATTAAATAGCTAATCTCTATAGCAATACCCACGACACTCATGGTATTAATTAGCATTAGTGTGCTCGCTATATTGGTTTTAAACGTCGTTCCTTCAATGATAAAGCTATTGAGGCACTTAAAAAGCACAAAATGGCTAGAATTCAAACCAACTCATAACAACTGTTTAGAACAGAAAAAGGACAATCATAATGAACAAAAGCCTATTGATCGCACTAGTTGCACTATTCGTGTCAGTAAATAGTTATGGTCACAGTGGTAGGACAGATAAGAATGGCGGTCACAACTGCAGTGCGGCATCTATTGAAAAAGGATTGTGCACTGGATATCACTATCACAATGGCAGAGCATATCTTGACGTTGGAGAAGAGCTCATAGAGGTAGCGTTGTTAGATGATGAAAATCACTTTCACAATGTCGATGCCGATGAGCATGAAGCCGATCATACCCATACCCATACTCATGAGATCAATTCTACTTTGGAAAAAGTAATTGAATCACCAGAAGTGAGTTCAATCTAGCTCCGAAAACCAGTAAATTTGGTGCGGTACTAGTTTTCTATTCTTATATTCGTGAATTACTTGCACGATTCGTAATTCACCTCTATAACTAGAAATATTAGGGAAGCACCCTGGGCATTTGATTTGAAATCTATCTATATTGTTGTGTTACTGGCTTCTAGTGCCGCCTTCGGTCAGGTCGATTATGATCGAAGCGACTGGCGGCACTGGGAAGACTTTGACAGGGATTGCCAGAACGCTAGGCAAGAGCTATTAATAAGCACCAGCCTTGCGCCAGTAAGCTTCACAAACCCTAGAAACTGCACTGTGGCAACAGGAGTGTGGATAGGTCCCTACACAGGTCAAGTGTTTACTATCGCCAGTGATGTGGACATTGATCACATAATCCCGCTTAAGTATGCACATGACCACGGTGGAACCCTGTGGCCGCCACTACTCAAGAAAGTCTTTGCAAATGACCCTGACAACCTATTGGTGACGGAAGACAATGCAAACCAGTCTAAGGGCGCTAAAGGGCCTAGCGAATACATGCCGCCCCTTGCTAGCTATCATTGCGAATACATGAGGCGCTGGCGATTCTTGGTTTCAAAGTATGAGCTTGAAATTGATCGAAGTGATTTAGAGGTTATTTCCCTAGCCTTAAGCACCTGCTTTTGAACCGCGTTATTGATGATTAGTTATATTATAAGCTCCGACAATATATTAATGATGGGAAAGGTTAACTACGATTCGTAATATTCAGTATATAAACTAGCTTATCTGGGGAAAGTTCGACTGAGTATTCCAACAAAAAGCGCTTTTTGATACTCAGTGTCGCATAATATACTGCGAAACTATCGACGACATTTTTATATGGCTCAATAGTCAATTTTTTATCAACAATGGCGCATACTTTGTGAACCAAAGGAAAATCGATAGTGTAGTCACAGTCTTCTTTAATACTTGTAGCCAATGAATTGGCTTTCATAAACTCTTCATAAAGTGCCTCATCGACATTAACGCTCGAAAATTCATGTATTACGTGAAGTAGGTGTAAAACATCAGTTAATGACGTTTCAATCTGGTTAATATACTTACTACTCAAATTAATATTAATATCTGGTATGTTTAAAACGTAACTTCTGGGCTCATATGCAATTAAGTCGTACATGACTCTTAGAGTGTTCCCAAGTTTATTAAAACGTTCTGTTAAAATAAGTTTATCTTCACCTGCATACTTCAATTCATTTTCTAATTGCCAAACAATACTACTTATCTCTAGTTTGATGTTTCGCAAAAATCTGATTGAAGGAGCGTAGTCACCATTCCTAGCCCCTTCGAAAACCATGTCATGAGCTTTCCTCTGGGAAAAATTACCATGCAGGTCACTTCCACGGATCGCGTTCTCAAAGTATTTTTCAAACTCTTCGAGGTGTTTGTAATAATTGATAAAATTGTTTTGACTCGTTTGCGCTCCAATTTGTGCCGCTGTTTGGATAGATCGGTAGTTGGAAAGGACAAGCGCTGCGAGTGGAATTGCAAGAGCCATTACGCCAATCGGAAATTTCATAATATCTAGGAAATGATTAAAGCCATTCGCAGTCCAATTACTTTCTAATGGTGTGTTTGCTAGGATTATGAAGCCAAAAATGGCCCCAGCTAATAACGGTATAGATAGAGAAAGTTTGAAAAGAGTGGTTTGAAATACAGACTCTTCTGGTTTGTAAACCATTCCGATAACGCCTTATGAAGAATGTAATTCTTTATTATATTTCTTTGAGTTTCTAGCTCCCCATTCGGTTGAGCCAAATTAAAAAAATCTTATTATTCAATTCCCTAAAAGAATTAACAACTTAATCTTATTGCCTAAAAAGTCTTTTCACACGGGTTGCATCCCAGACTACGGGCTTGCCTCGTAACCCATTAATTTGTAAAACATTCAACACTTTAGCCAGATTCGTATAGCTTGTACACCGCTGCAAGTCTTGCTGGTCACATGAGCTGCATCGCAATCCAGTAAGTTCCTTTCGATAGCAATGCTCAGATCGGGCAGGCAAAACATCCTTCCGTAACACTTCCTTAAGCTCTTCTCGTCGGCTATTTGAGAATTTCTGCCATTCCTTCGACGCAGGGACTGTATCTCGTTTTATGCGCATATGTTTCTGCCTAGACCCTGAACATCCTTAATATGACATTCCATCATACCACAAAATAAGCCCCCTACGGATTGACACCCCATAATAACTAAATAGTACGAGAACTACCTAGTTTAGTAGTTCTGCGTTCGAACGCTAGCTTACAGAATTCGACAGATGGGCCATCTGCGGACTCACTTTATAATTTATAGATAAAAACTTACATATGATCTTAAACGTGATCAAACCTGACCCATAGAGCGCTGTTGGAAGCGCAGTAGTTACACGTTACCCAGTGGACTATTCGAAGGTTGGGAAAAACACTGGTACAGGCGTAAATATTTGGGAAAGACTTAAATTCAAAAGTCCCGAAATACGAAGTTACCAGTAAATAGAGATATGGGATAAATAATAAAAATAATGAAGAGGGAATATGAATTTAGACAACAGTAGAGACTACGGAATATGTCGAACTATGGACGACCCAGTAACACTAGAAAATAGTCTTATTGAGTTTGTGGCATCAAAACCGAATAAGTACCATTTGACAATCAAGTATCCGTACAACACCAGTAAAAGAAAATGTCGTGAGGGGTTAAATCAGCTAATTAGGTATCTAAATCGCGATATTTATAAAGGCAGGTATAGCAAAGAGTTAAGTTTTATCGAGGGATTCGCATGTGAAGAGTTCAGCACCAAAGAAAACACTTACCACTACCATATTGTTATTATTGACTGCGAGCATTTGCCTGACTACAAAAGGTTCAATGAGCTTATAGTCAAAAAAATAAGTAAAATTGCAGTGCATGACCCAAAGAATCAGATTAAAGACCCTTTCCTTCAAAATTATTTTAATCATGGGGAGAACATACTAGAAAAATATGTAACAAAAGATGTATTTTCTGATTATCGCAACGGTAATTCGTTTGGGTCAACTATAGGGCTACTTAGCGCAAGCGATGTATTGTTTTAACTTTACAGCGCCAATCTATTGCGAGCATCTTTGTCATTCATACGAGTCAAGCCAGATAACATCAATCATTACCTTCTTTAAAGCGCTATAGTGCCGTTAAGCCGATCGTCCAAGCATTGTATGGAATACACTATATTGTTCGCACGGATGGTCTAAGGCGACTTTCTAGATGGTGTTAGTTAATCGCCTCAATGCCAACCTGTATAGAAATTCTTTCTTGAAAGGACATTGCCTATTAACTAAACAACTTGGTTAATCCCCTTGAAACCAATTAAATTGACCTTATATCAAAGTTGATGACCGTTGTTTGTCGTGGTCAGTTTAGTTTCTAGTTCTCTGGAGATTGAGTATGACAAGGATTAAAGGTAAGAATGATGGCCCTAATGGACGTAATGAGCATTACGATATTGGAGGTAGGAAGAACGTACCGCGAAAAGAAGTTGTAAGTGAAATCAAGCAAGGCAAACATTCTGGTGCTCATGTAGTAAAGGTTAATGGCAAGGAGTACGCAAGAGACAATCCAGACCATTCAAAGAAGGATAATGTAAACCGATAGATCGGGTATGATGTAGGCCCTAATAGCTAACCACTACTGGGGCCATACTTATTTATTCCTTAGCTTGTATTCACGGCACGTAAAGTAAGAACGTTTTGCAATGCAACTATGGTTGCTAGACACTCGATTGCTTCAGCGAGTGCATTCATTCTTGTTTCAAGTGGTTGCTCGCCACTTACCTTCTTCATCGATTGACTGAACTTTCGTTTGAGCTGCGAAACTTGAATCATGCTGCCTATGTATCGTAATAACTCAATCAAGTGCTTCATTGGGCGTTCTCTTTGATAGTGATGGTTTCATATCTATTTATATCAGCGAAACAGCACTGACATCACTATGTTAGAAGCTAGAAAAGTCGTGATTGGTGAACATATAACCATTGCGATCACTTGTTACGGTAAGATCAGACTCGATGTTCGTCACCTTTCTGAAATACACGATTGCCCTTCAAAGAATCATGAAGGAATGGACATTCGTTGAATGATATCTTCAAGCTTGCCTTGTGGAAGTTCTACGTCAAACCACATAGAAAATTGACTGGTTAGGGTATCGCGAAGAGTATAACCATCATCCAATACTTTTATTATCTCGCTGGCTATTCTATCGTATTCATCGAAGCATTCGTTTTCCTTGCAACAAGTACTCATTGGGTCTAGCTGGTACAAGCATAGCGAAATAAAAGGCATCGAAAGTTGTTTTTCCTTCACGTCATTTCCTTTTTGATCGATTGACCGAACTTTCGTTTTAACTGCCAAACTTGAGTCTTGATGCCTATGTATCGCAGCTAATTAGCACTGACATCACTATTTTAGAAGCTAGTAAAGTCGTGATTGATGAAAATATAGCCATTGCGATCTCTTGTTACGATAAAGTCAGACTCGATATCAGCGATCTGCCGTAGTAGCTCAATTACTTGCTTGTCACTTCTGTCGCCTACTTGCGATAACAAAAGAATAATCGACTTACCTTTGATCCCGTCCCAGTTCCAGCTTTCTACTAAGGCATCCAGTCCATTAATGAGACATTCATAGCTATGAAGTATTCTCGTATTTTCGTCTTGGGGTAAGTCTTTGTACAGTTCACTACGCACTTTGTAACCTATCCTCAGTTAGAACTTAGATTGAATGCCTGGACAGGCTTGCATGACCACGTTCAGAGCGCTCAGGACACGCTGTGGAGCCGCAACATACCCCATTGATAGCTTGGCTGCATCGATCTTGTAATTGTCTGCCAGCATCGCCTCAACGCTCATAGTTGCCACCATCTGAGCCATTAACCCATCTGGGTCTTCCATACAGATGCCACTACAATTAGCAGTGATCTTTTTAGGTACTAAATTGATCTTGGCAGAATTCCATATCACTTTATCAAAATTAATTATTTGAAATGTATTTCCGAGGCTAGGAATACTGATTTCAACTGAGCAATTATTAAATTCCGCAGTTAATCCACAGCTAGGTCCCCATTTATTATCTGCACAATAAATGAATTGCACAGCCTCTTCTAAAGTTTGCGAATAACTAATATTGGAAATACCTGCCAATAAAAGAAATATCACTGTGTTAATTACTAATTTATTAATCATTATTTACCCAAGGTGCTAATTAAATTTGTCGAGAATATTATTCAATAAGAATTGCAGGATTTATTTCAATATTGCGTAAAAATGTTCCCTTAATTGTTCCTTTCAATTTAATTAAATCGCCTTCTTTCAAACTTTCGATAAAGGTGGCTTGCGCAGGGGTTTGCGTATAGATATCTGCGAACGTTCCTACTACCCCACTTCCGAAAGTCTGCACTCTGTAATGCCCTTGATTAATCCTATCCACTTCATAGACAGGAAGCTGCCATTCGATGGTTAGCCCACTAATTTCGCGCTCTAGATTTTCGCGCTGTATATCTGTGTGCTCAGACATTAAAGAAAAAACTTCTTCAAGCTCGCCAGAAGGCGATAGGGTTGATATTTCAGCTTGAGCTAGCACTTCTAGCTGCTCTTGTGTAGAAGGGCTCAAAAGGGCTGACAGGACACCAAACACGATAAGTACGGTAAGTACCTTGACGAACAAACTAGTCTTTAACGTTTCACCGCAATCTGGGCACTTCTTGGCAGATTTAGCGACTTCCTTTTTACATGATTTGCAAGCAACTAACGATGAAACGTTACTTTTGCTCATAGGCTGACCTCCATAGATATATCGAATTGTAGAAAACAATCCATTTTAACGCTCTATAGAGCGTAGAGCAATAATCTTAGTACAGCCAGACTAGTCATATGGTTAAACATTCATTTGGCGAACAACTTAAGAAATACAGAAAGTCTAAAGGTCTGACCCAAGAAGGGCTATCCCTTCAAAGTGGGGTGACGTTTAGATTCCTTCAGGACATTGAAGCGGGAAATAAACAACCAACAGTAACTACAGTCTTTAAGCTTTCCGAAGCGTTGAAAGTTCGACCAGGAGACTTGTTAGATGATGTTTACTCGAAATGGATTGCCAGCGAACAGAAAGATAGTGACTAATACCACCTCTGATCGCACCTTAAATTGAATGAAACGATACGAAAGGTATGATCCGAACGCATAAAACAGATAGAATCCCCACCCGATTGTCCCCGTAGCGTAACTGGATAACGCCGCCCCCTCCTAAGGGGCAGATTGCAGGTTCGAACCCCGCCGGGGACACCATTACAAATAAGTTCCAAATTAAAACCCGCTGTTAATAGCCATATAATTCAATTAGATGCCGAACAACCGCCCCCCTCCTAAGGGGCAGGTCACAGGTTCAAATCCTGTCCGGGGCACCAATTAAATCAATGAGTTAGAAATAAAATCCCATCTGAAAAATAACCAAGCTACAGTTTAAGTCCACATTAAGTCCAGCTCACCTAATACATTGTTCTCCTCCGCGCACTCCAATCAGTCCACAGCTCACTCCCTGCAATACCGTCATGTGAGCCATTAGAAACGCATCCACGCCATCCTGCTTAAAACTGCGCTATTCGAGAGAATCTCATCAGCGAATATTAATAGAGATTTTCGCATACCTTAGGATAACGAGAAATTGCCTAACTAAAGTCAGCGCGCAAGAACGGTTTCGGTATCATCGATCTGACTCTTAGCACACGCAAAAGTCTGTATTTAAGTTAAAGAACGAAATAAACTCCCGTCATATAAAAGAGGAGTGTGCGCGTGCACACTATTATACAAGTGTTAGGGCAGCCACTCCGTGTCGGCTTGAGTTGTAAGGGAATACAGAATGATTAAAAGCCTTGTTAAACATTTCGACTTAATTGAAAGAGACGTTAACCTATTAACGAGGGCGCTAATTTTTCTATTATTGATTATTGTCTTTCGTGCTACCTATCTTGGTTATAGCAGAGACTTTGCGAACATCTGGCCGCTACTGGGGCCGTTTACGGCGGCTGCAGCAGCCATACTGGTTTCCAGAATCGCCAGCCGTTTGATAGTTCATGGCCAGGTTTTGAGGGAAGACGATAGACGGAGAGAAGTAGTCCGAGTAACACATCAGCTTCTGGCAGTGGCAAAAGATCTCAAAGCAAGAACTGGGTACTTTAACAAGCTAATGGCCGAGGGTAATAAACCAGTTGCTGTCATATTAAGTTTGGCAACGTCCATCGAAAATAGGTACGAGGCGCTGTTTGATAAGGATGCTTACCAGTTTCTGCCCGGTGAGAGTATAGATTTGATCAACAATTTGTCTGGCAGCATTTTCGGAATGCTTGTGGCGGCAGAGATTTTGGGACGTAGAGGCGCAGATAATTCGCTACGGCCGATCAAGGACCTGACGGGGCAACTCTCTGAGGACTTCAACTTGAAGGGCGACCAGCTATTGGAAGAAATACAAACTCTTATCAATCAAGTTTACAAGCTAAGAGCGTCTCTCGATGTCTCAGTTCAGGAAAAACACTAACAATCCGATTCTGAGCGACAAAAGTATGGCGTCATGTCTTTTGCTAAGGGCGCAATAGCCACGCCAACAAATTTTCGTGCCAGATCAGCGGCATCACATGCACTTGAGGTGACACATTGGCAACTCGACCATTTAAAGAGCACTCAGATAGATTTCTACAAAAAGTAGAAATCCTTATAGGTAAGAGAATTCGACCTATTGAAGTGCCAGCTCAATATAGTCGCAATCTGAACACCCTAGTGACTCATATTGCAGATTATATTGAGCAACAGAATGGCAATATCGAAAATCTAAGGGATATCGAGTCAGTTCCTGATGAAGTTTCATGGAAGAGACAATTGCAAACCTTACGAAGTGATTATACTGGGCTTCACAATTTACAATCTCAGCTGCAAGATGAAGAGAACGCAATCTATAGAATTGAGCGAAAGTCTCACCTCATTGCATTAACCTTTCGATTTCTAACGACAGTGGTGATTGGGCTCGGTGTAATGATCATCTACTGGGTAGCTGGTGAGCTAGAAATAGCTATGCCACTCATGCGCATTGGCATGTAGCAATCAAATCAAAAAAGAAGCAGCGTTTCACGGCTGCTTCCATTATTCAGAGCTTTATGTGAATTTTGCACGAATAGAGAAACAGGATTTTAATGGATAAGAAATATCAAGTTTTTGTAAGCTCAACATTTAGTGATCTTATCGATGAGCGCCAAGAAGTCATGCAGGCACTCTTGGAATTAGACTGTATTCCCGTTGGTATGGAGTTATTTCCAGCAGCAGACGATGACCAATGGACCTTGATTAAAGGTTTGATTGACGATTGTGATTACTATGTACTTATCCAAGCTGGTCGATATGGCTCAATAGGTCCGGAGGGTAAAAGCTATACTCAGATGGAGTACGAATATGCCCTAGAGAGGAACATCCCAATAATATCTTTTCTTCATGCCGATATTTCTAAAATTGAAGCTGGAAAAACAGAAAACGTTGCTGAGTCGAAGGAAAAGCTAAAGTCCTTTCGCGACTTGGTTCAAAAAAAGATGTGCCGTTTTTGGGCCTCACCGGCAGAACTTGGATCGCAAGTGTCTAGAAGCTTGGTCAAGCTTATTAAAAACAAGCCCCAAATAGGGTGGATTCGAGCTGATATTGCTTCCAGTGATGAAGCGAACGCAGAAATTACACGCATGAGAAAAGAGATTAATGACCTAAAAGCACAACTCGATAAAGCAAGAACCACTGCGCCAGAAGGATCGGATGGGCTTCAGCAAGGTGAGGATCCATTTAGATTAAACTTCTCTTACTACTGGAACGATCAACATGAAACAGTAGTTGAATTAACATGGAATCAGTGCTTCTACCTTCTTGCCCCATTAATGCTAGATGAGTCTACGGAAGTAAACCTACAGAAAGAGCTTGAAGAATATTTAAAGCTTAAGGTAGATGAAAGACCGAGAAGTCTTACAGTCAATAGCGTCGACTTTCAGACGATGAAGGTGCAATTTGTAGCGCTAGGCCTGATCACTAAGAGTGAGAAAAAGCGTAGCATTAAAGATAGCGGAACATATTGGTCTTTGACGCCCTACGGTGAAACAAAAATGATGCAACTGAGAGCGCTTAGAAAGCCATGAGCTTAAAACTCGGCATTGAACCCATAATAAATCAAAGCTGCGTTGGTGTTTGAGGCGTTAGGAAAATCAATAAATTATGAACTGGATATATAGCCTATTTTCAAGGAAAAAAACTGATACGATGGATCAAGAAACAACACAGCCACCTACGCCCCAAGTTGATTTGACAGAGGATCGTATTAGTGCAGACAACCCCATCACCAAATCAGAGGAAGATGCACTTGGCCGCATTAAACCTGCCTCATCATTTGCAAGGCAAGTATTATCAATCGATCCCAGCGAAGGGGTAGTGGTTGGTGTTTTAGGGCCTTGGGGGTCTGGTAAAACGTCTTTTTTGAACCTATCTCAAATATTTCTCAAGAAGTCAGGAGTCACAGTTCTAGAATTCAACCCATGGATGTTTAGTGGTGCAGATCAACTCGTTCAGTCATTTTTCATAGAACTATCTGCTCAGTTGAAACTTCGCCCCGACTTATCTGAAGCTGGAGAACTAGTTGGGGACTACGGTGAAACTTTCTCGGGTCTTGGTTGGCTACCCATCATTGGGCCTTGGATTGAACGGGGGCGAGTGGTAACTGACATCATTTCGAAGACTCTTCAACGAAAAAAAGAGGGAATTAAAGCAAGTCAAAATAGAGTGCGCGAAGCCTTAGGGAAAATAGATAAGCCAATTGTTGTCATTTTGGATGATATAGATCGCCTATCCACACCAGAAATTCGGGATGTATTCAAGCTGGTTCGATTAACAGCAAATTTTCCAAACATTATTTATATCCTGGCTTTCGACCGCTATCGCGTTGAACAAGCATTGGGTGAACAAGGAATTCCGGGGAGAGACTACCTTGAGAAAATCCTCCAAATCGGAATTGATCTACCGGCTGTACCCGATCATGTTTTGAACTCTCAAATATTTAAAGCTATTGATGCCTCGCTCGAAAACATAGAAAACTCAGGACACTTTGATTCAAGTCTCTGGCCTGATGTATTTATGGAAGTAATTGAACCTCTCATAAGAAACATGAGAGATGTTCGTCGATACGCAGCAGCTATTCATGGCACTGTTCGAGATTTAGATGGGCAGGTTGCACTGGTTGATGTGCTGGCTTTAGAAGCCGTACGAGTTTTTCTTCCTGATGTCTTTCATTGTTTACACGCGTCGGTAGGTGGGCTCACGACAACAACCAGTGGTTATAGTCACCGTGACGAACCCCCTCAACTGAAGGAACAAGTCCAGGCCCTGGTTAGAGCGGGTGGTGAACAGGAAGAGAGTGTACGTAATCTAATTCGAAGATTATTTCCCGGTGGCGAACGGCATTTAGGTGGCGCAAACTATGGTGGAGACTGGAATAATCGTTGGCTCAGAGAAAGACGGGTAGCCCATAAGGATGTCCTCAGATACTACTTGGAACGTGTCGTGGGAGACCAACTGCAAGCTTTCACTGATGCTGAGAACGCTTGGGCCAAAATCACCGATAAAGCTGAATTTGAAGGTTATCTAAAGTCACTGCCGATAGAACACGTGCAGGACGTTATTTCGTCACTTGAAGCATACGAAGATGAGTTCGGTAAACAGCACGTTGTCCCAGCAACAGTGGTTCTATTAAACCTTCTTCCCCAGCTTCCCGACCGCCAACGCGGAATGTTTGACCTAGACACAAGGCTCGTTGTCGGAAGGGTTGTGTACCGTCTCGTGCGAGCACTCAAGGAACCTGAAGCTATTGAGGCGGCAGTTCAAGAGATACTACCCCAAGTTCTATCTTTATCTTCAAAACAGGAACTCATAACGGACGTTGGATATCGAGAAGGAGCTGGTCACAAGCTTGTTTCTGAGGTAGCTGCAAAAACCTTTGAGACTGAATGGCGGACCGCTGTTCGTTCTGCAAGCCCAGAAGAACTGGCAAACGAAACTGATCTACTTAAGACACTTTTACTTGCAAAGAGGGAAGCAGAGCCTGATGAGCCAGAACTTTTGATTCCCGACGATCCACGAATTACATACGCATTGTTGAAGAGTGCGAGAAGTGAAGCGCGTAGTCAGTCAATGGGAAGCCGAGCTGTTCGTCTGAAGCCTCGACTAGCATGGAACGTACTGACCGAACTATACGGCGATGAAGATATATTGCGAAATCGAATCGAAGCGCTGAAAGTCACTCCGCCAAATGAAATAGAGGGTTTATTTGACTTAGCAGACAAGTATCTTTCTGGTTGGAGACCAAAGGAATTTGATGATGATTAGTTGTCGGAACTACATGCCTAACAGTGTTGTAACCTCGGAGTCATGTTCGTTCGCTACGCTCAAAAAAATGCGCCGGTGACGGCAGACGTTATGCCAGTCACGAATCTCAATTCCGTAACAAGTAGCTTGATTGGATAGATAAATGAAAGCTTTTATGACCACCGACCAAAATGGTATTACTGTCCATGTTTCTACTTACACAGAAAGTGATGCGAGACAAAATGGTCAAGCCCCACTTCCCTAAATAGTTTTTGGTTTCATAATATACTGTGCTTTAGTAGACCGCTTATTTCTTCGTACAGTTATTGACAGAACTCCAAGGGTGGCATATCCGACCTATAGCAAAACTCTGAACTATGGGCGGGCTCCTCTACTGATGCATTATTGAAAGCAATTGAAATACGCTTCACTGTCCAGTTCATATGGCGTGTAATGACAGTCTTCACACCAGAAACCAAAACACCAAGCAGCTTGCTTACTGACTCTTTGTACTTACCACACTCCTCTTTGATCAAGTAACACGCCTTAAGAAATTGCTCTTTACGTTTTACCGTTACTCCACCCATTAAGGTTGTGTACTCTTTCCAGTTGCCTTGGTCTGCTGCACATACTATTGCTTCAAATTTCTCTAGATCATCCCCTATAGCCTTTCTCACAGACTCAGGCACTATTCCTCTTAAGCGCCTAAGCTCTCGCCAAACCGTAACACTCGCACCTCCAATCTGCTGAAATTGTCTAATTTTCCATGTCGAGGCCCATGCCGTAATGCGCTCTGCGCTTTCAATGGCATCCTGCCCGTATAGGTCTGCACCTACGTTGTATCCGTCTATATTTTTCGAAATATACTTAGCAATATAACCCGCCGCACTGCCCTTCGCTGGATCAATCTCTGTAACCGTACAGCGATGTTTTAGCGCCCCTTTCTCGTTTCCATCCTCCTGCAATGCGTAGAATTTACAAACATCTAACATTTCCTGCACACTCTTCTTGTCAACAAACAACAACAGGTGCCAATGCGGTGTACTGTCGTGATGAGGTTCAACCACACGAAAGCCATAGGGAGAGATCGATCGTCGCTTAAGTTCGGCACGAGTTCTCGCCCAAACACGGTTCAAATAGACTTGAGTATCCTTTGGAGAGAAATCTTGATACCGCGGATTACGTATACAAGGCTTGCTTAAGCTTGAGTGATACTTTGAGGGGGCAGTCAAAGTTATGAACACTCCGACGTGTTCTAGTTCTTTTGCGCATTCTTCAAAGCCTGCAATGCGTGTCATAAGCTCATTACGTCTATTAACCGGATTGCTGACGGACGATTGATGGAGTTCATGCAAACTCAAAACCTGCCCTTCGTCATTCTCTAGCTCTATAGACTTCATAGAGAATATATTGCGTCGTCTGTCACTGCGCTTACGATTTACAATAAAATTGCTCGCGTAGATACCCCTGTTTAGATTGACTAAGCCCAAGCGTATATTCATAGCCTCGATCAATTCGTTTTGTCGATTTCTAATCCGCCTTCTCCACCAGTCAGAATCAAACACTCTAGCAATAGCACACCTTAGCTCCTCTACTTCCGCCTTTTCCCAATTATCGCAAGGAAAGCACAAACCATAACGCTCTAGAACTTTTACACAATTCTTGACCGCCCGCTGAACCTTAGGACTAATGCGGTCAATATCACCTATAGTTCTATAAAATTGTCTTTTGAGTATATCGACCTTCAATTCACAGAATGACCGCAACTCTTCGTGCTCAGAATAAACACTTATACGATTCCCCTTGTCTCCTAAGGTTAGAAATCTATCGGCCTCTAACAACTCAAGGTTCGCCTGGACATAAGTTGCACTATTGGCAGTTCTCTTATATCGATGAGCCAATGCAAGAGCTATAGGTATATTACGAGCAAAAATTCGTTCTCTGAATTGTTCGCAATGATTAGTTCCTAGACCGCGTGTAATCCCAAGTGCCGTGGATATAGAACTCATAGGACACCTCCAAGCAAATAGCCCTTTGAGATTACTTGACCTATTAGGTCAAAGTGACCGGAATTAGACCGAAACTCGATTGGGGCTAGACCTATAGGTCGCACTGAGTGAACTATAGGTCTATGGCAGAATTGAATAAGGCTTCTAGCATGATAGAGACAGAAATGATTACTCATGGTGCTGCCCCAAATGCTCTAGCCTATGGAACTGGTCAAGCCATGCGTTGAGATCGTCCAACAAGTAACGAACAGACCTCCCTATTTTTATGAAAGGCGGTGCGGGAGTTCTATTAGCTCGAATTCCGTCCATTCGGGACTGACGGAGAAAGGATCGGCTCATGCCGATGTATTGTGAAGTCTCTGCTTCGGTAAGCACTCTCTTTGATTCATGGAAACTCATTTCATCACTCCTCTTTGGATGCCAAGCTATTGCGAGGCATTGACGAGTGAATGCTAGAGATTGAATTGCTGACGGGAGTTACTATGGGAAAAATAGCAGTGTTTTGGGATTAATAGGCCCATTGTGGGATTCAATAGCAACGTGCTGGGATTTTTATAGGTGTGATCTAGCCACTATTCTGCGCATTCTGGGAGTATGCTTTGCGAATTAGGCTCAATTTGTTAGCCAGACTTTTAGAGGAAAAGTTCTTAGAGTTCGAACTTTCTTTACCCCGCCAAACTATTGTCGTGGCATCCACGCTTTGAATCACTGCGTCACAGTCAAAACTGAAAGTACCTGATTCGTGAGCATCACAAATGACATTCCAAACAGCCTTACTTGTGGGTTTTGAAAGAGACAGAAAAGCCCGTTCAATCACTCGATCAATCTCCAAGCAATCTACCTTTAGAGTGTCACACCATAGTAGTGTTTCATCGTCTGATGCCTCAACAAGTGCTTCCATTAATCCACAATCAACTAAGGAGTCACGTAGAATTCTCAAATCGAAACGATTGAACTCCCAATTCGGCTCAAATTTGTAATTGTGCGTTTTCTTGATATCCTCATTGCTTGTTAGCAAGGATGAGGGCAAGGTTTGAGATTTCCACAAATCCGGATTGGTTTTAATTGACTCCTGCATCAGTCGCGCTGCAACACTGAGCAGTTTTTCTGATTCACTTGGTAATGCCAATAGGTATAAATCAGTTTTTTCTAACGACTCCCACTCTCTAGGACACCACCGCAACTTAGGGAAAGGCCCTCTGTCACTTTCAAATGGCCACGCATTGGAGTAATTCAAAACCTTGTCAATTTCTAAAGGAGAGAAAGACGTAATAGTTGTAACCTCTGATTCAATCAAATCAAGCAAACGCTCCTTTGAAACTTTTACTAAGCCTCTATACTCAGCTGTTCCAGTAATCTCGTGCTTTCGGGACTCGTCATTTTTGGCACAAACAAAAAATCTGCGTTTCTTGCTGTATAAAACGGCACTCAAGCGATCAGTCTCTATCAAATGGAGTATATCGCCTTCAGACAATCCCGTTGCTTTTCCTGCTTCTTCAGTGCTGTAGTAACTTCGCTTCATGAATTATTATCCTAGCAACGCTATCGCTTCTGCTTTGTGTTCTGGTGCCAAATGCGCATACCTAAGGGTCGTTGCAATATCCGCATGCCCACAAAGATCACGCACCGTGTTCAACGGCACACCTTTCATCACCAACTTTGAGGCAAAATCATGCCTCATGTCATGCCAACGAAAATTCTTAATCTTTGCGTCCTTTAAAAGACTTGTCCATGAACGCTTTACGTTATCCAAGCGCCCACCATCTTTACTTGGGAAAACGAGTTGTTGTTCGTTCTCCACTTCGCTCTGTGATTTCCAACTAGCTATACACAACCTAGCCGAAGGGCTTAACGGGATATGCCTAGTCTTATTCGATTTGGCGATTGCGGCACGTACAGTGATTAAATTCTCTTCAAACGATACATCACACCAACGCAAATCGAACACTTCACCTTGGCGCATTCCCGTTTTAAGAGATAGCAGAACCATAGGCAGTAGCCTATCACCATAAGTTACCGCATGAAGGTCTGGTAATGCCTCGTACCCTCTAGCCTTTCTAAATTCATTGCCACGCGCCCTTGCCTCTTTAATCTCGTTGTCACGGGCTATGAGACTCGCCATAAGGCTTTGATCTTCCTCTGGGCTCAGATAGCGAATATTAGGGCTGGCGTCTATTGGGAGCTGTTTGAGGCGCTTCAAAGGATGCTCTTCAAGGGCTTCCCATTCCAACGCTTTGGTAAGCAAGCCTCTTAGAGCGGTCACATCTCGATTGATCGTGCTTGGCTTAGTGCCAGCTTTGAGGCGCTCAGTTCTCCATTGCTCAAGCAATAGAACCGAAGCCTTGGGTAAGGGTAAGGAAAACAGATGGGAGAAATTACGGGTGATTACTTCGATAGTGCGGGAGCCAGATTTCTTGTTTTGAAGCACCCAAGGGCCGTAGTGCTTTTCTAGAAATCGGCCTAAGGTTCGCTCATGCACTAGAGCAGCTTTGAGCTTTTCGTCCTTTTTAGCCTGTTGTACGTCACTTCCCTTGATCACACTCGCTGCATGATCTTCTGCAACGTCTCGCGCTTGCGCCACAGTCAGGTTCGATGCTGTACCGATCTTGATCCGAGTTTTTCGGTTTGCTGTATTTCGATAGGCAAAATAGTAGGTTTTTGACCCTGTAGGTTGCACCCTTAGAATAAAGCCCTTGAGCATGGTATCAACCACCTCATAGGGCTTGGGTTCAATCTCCAGTTTTTTGAGAAGCGTTTCTGTTATCTTAGCTTGCATTCAACCCCCTGTATCGAGGGGACATCCTAACTTAAGTCCACATTAAGTCCAACATCAAAGTACAAACATGAATCTTAAGAAACTTAAAAATATCTCAATGAACAATATATCTATTTGTTTTATATAAATAATTATCGAAATTCTTGTTCATTGAGAGACATTGAAATACATCAAGAAAACGTGTAAATTGCCCCTCCTAAGGGGCAGGTCACAGGTTCAAATCCTGTCCGGGGCACCAAACATTAATTTAACTCCATCCGATACAAGCCAAAACTCTCTAAGATCCCAGATAGATTTAAAATAAATTGAAGGTATATCGAGATGAAAAACTGCTTAACCTTTACTGCTGCGATGTTGCTGTTTTGCAACCTTGCCCTGAGTCAGTCCTATGACCTTTTAACTCGAGCGGACTCAGGAGATGTCTTTGCAAAAATGATGCTGGGAGATATGTTTGCAGCAGGAGAAGGAGTAACGCAGGACTATGTTGAAGCTGCTATGTGGTACCGCCAAGCCGCGAAACAAGGGGCTGCCAAAGCGCAACTATCCTTGGGCTTGTTGTATTCTCAAGGGCAAGGCGTTGAACAGAATGTAGAGATAGCCTATCAATGGGCTTACATCGCAGCGGCCCAAGGAGAGAAAGACGCTATAGAAGCCCGTGACTTAATCAGCGGGCAATTAGACGCTGAAGCGCGAGACCGAGTTCAGGAGTTAGCTACGCGCTGTCTTGAATCTAAATATACGCAATGTGAGTGGTAACGTAGCGGTTGAAATCCGGGCCACAGCAACCGCCGCAGCCCGAAATAACCATCCTTACGCGCTCTTAGTCCACGCAAACTTCTCAAACACTTTATCCACTGGCGTCTCAGCAATGTGATTCACATAGTTGCTGATTACTTTTTGCGACAGACCAAGAATGATCTCTAGCAGTTGACGCTCTTCGTACCCTGCCGCAAAGAATGCCTTCACTTGATCATCAGTGACATATCCGCGCTGACGCACGATGGCTAGAGTGGTGTCGTGTAGTGCTTGTAACTTTTCGGTAGGCATTGCGGTGGTGTTACGCAGTGCTTCGGTAAGCGCTGGGTCTACCTTCATCATATTGGCGATGCCTGTGTGTGCAGGAACGCAGTAATGACACTCATGCTCCACATTGATCGTTTGCCATACCACTGTTAGCTCTTCGTTATCGAAACTAGAAGCGACGAACAGTTTATGCAAGGCCTGATAAGCCTCTAGCAGCTCAGGAGAGCTTGCCAATACACCGTGTAACCCAGGAATGCGTCCATTGGCTTTCAATGATGCTTCAAGGAATGGTTTGCTTTGCTCTGGGGCTGTCTCTAGATCATGAATCGTTAGCTTGGTCATTTTGTCTCCAATCGTCTGTCTGGGTTGATTTATTCGTTTGAACACTTGTTCAATGAGCACATAGTAACTAGACTTGAGCGACTGTTCAAGCTAAAATTGAACAATCGCTCAAATCAACGATCAGAGGCCTTTCCGTGAAAGCACCAAGACATGACAGACAAGAAGCTATCCAGAAAGCGACACAGTTGTTTTGGGAGAAAGGCTTTCATGCCACGTCTATGCGCAACATCCAAGATCACATAGACCTGCGCCCTGGCAGCATCTATGCGAGTTTTGGCAGTAAGGAAGGCCTATTCAAAGAGACGCTGCGCTGTTACGCACAGTCAAGCTTAGAGCGCCTTGCAGGCTATGCTGAAACAATGCCAGCACTGGAGGCGTTGCAAGCCTTTATGACCAGCGTGATTTGTCGACCAGCCTCTGACAGCCCAAGCGATATGTGCATGCTTGCGAAGACAGTGGCAGAGCTGACTGAGGAAAACGGGGAGCTGTTAGAAGAGGCCAAAGGCCATCTCAAGCGTATTGAGAACGCCTTCGCTGAGCTGCTAGTGCAGGCTCAACGAGACGGAACAGTCGATAAAAACAGAGATCCAAAGCGCATGGCCAGCTTTCTGCAGATCCAGCTAATGGGCCTGCGGGCTTACTCACGCGCTAATGGCGATGATAAACAGCTACAAGAGTTCGTCGATGAGGCCTTTGCTAGCCTGCATTAAACTCTAGCTATCATCACCTACACAGCCAATGCCCCCAAAGGCAGCGGCGAACGACTTCATAAATTTGCTGATCTCTAGGCTCATGATGGCAAAGTCTTGGTCGAATTGCTGAGCGGCACTTTCCGCATCAGACTCCTCGGCTTTCTCAAGGATCATATCTTCGAACTTAAGACGTGAGATGCCCAGATCGGCGCCAATGACACAGCTCAGGGTGTCGTTCCATAGAACTCCTAGCTTCTTCACCTGCTTGCCGGCACTTAGATGGGCCTGAATCTCTTCAGTGGCCAAATCCTGCCCTTTACAGCGCACGACATTGCTGTCTTCCATAGGATTAAACAGCTCAACCTCTTGGTTGATGCTAAACCCTTCGGCGGCGCTCTGCTGCTCGACCCAACGCGTCATGATATCGCCAGGGGCTAATTTGGCCACGGGCAAGGTCACAGGGAGGGTTTCAAGGCTTTCACGAAGCGTATTGATGAACTCCTCCGCCACAGTCGCACTGCTCGTATTAACAATGAACAAGTCTTCTTTAGGGGCGATATACGCATACACTTTGCGGGTGCGAGAAAAGGCGCGAGGCAACAACGTGGCGATCACGTCATCCTTGAGTTGTAGCTTCTCTTTGCGGGAGATCTTGCGCGCTTGCTTCTCTTCGATCTCTTCTACTTTTTCCGCCAACACTTCATTGACCACTGACGCAGGCAGCAGCTTCTCATCTTTGCGCATGCACAGCATGATGTAGTTGCCTACCGAATGCGTTAGTAACTCCCCTTCTTTACCCAATGGGCTTACCCAGCCTGTACGGCTTTTCTCGTAGTTTTCGCCTTCAGCAAAGGCTTGGGGAAGGAGTTTTTCTTCAAGCGCTTCAGCGCTGTGGGCGAAAGGCTTACTAAAACAGTAGAAACGGATATTTTTAAAAAACATGTGCGCACATCCAAAAGCTGGCAGAATCAGGGGGCAAGATTCTACTGCAAAGCACCCTCAGTGACGATGCCAAATTCGCAGTTATTTGGCTGGCTTGCGTTTACGCCACCACATATAGACGCCAGTGCCGAACAAGACTGCCGGCAACAAACCGCTGATAAACACAAGTATCCGCCCTACCAGCCCAAGTGCATCACCGTTGTGCAGCGGGAAGAACCAATTGAGCATCACAGTGCCAGCCGACTTGTCTCGCCCATCCCATACATTGAGCAGCGCCCCGTCGTATTGATCAAAATACAGGGACGTCACGGAGTACTCTGTCCACGCATCATCAGGATGGGTGAAGGTAAAGACATAAGGAGCCGTATCGCTACCGGGCAAATAGATGCGATTGATACGAGAGTCAGGAAACACTGCCATAGCTTTTTCAGCCAAGTCATCCACAAGAATCGGTGAGCCTTGTGGATCGCCTGTGGACACAGGCACCACCGGGTCCTCTACAGGCAATACCAATGCCACGAGCTTATGCACAGGCTCATGCCAGACGATCTCGATGCCCGTGATCGAGAGCATTAAAAATAAGGGGATAAAATAAATCCCAATAGTTTTGTGTAAATCAAAATTAAGGCGGAATGGCCCGCCATTAGTTTTGATCGTAAAGGCTCGTTTCCAAGCGCCCTTTTTAGGCCACCAGATCACCATGCCACTGATGCTGAAAAACAGTAAGCAGATGCCCATCACACCGACTAGGAGCTTGCCCATCTCGCCCGTTAAGAAAGACAAATGCAGACTGTAAAACCACGTGACGGGATACTCACCCCAATTACGAATGGCGGTGACTTCGGAGGTGCCAGGATCGATGCTCACTTCGAGAGGACCTGCCGCCCCCTCGAGTGCTGGAAAACGAATAATGTGCGGGGCGCCGAGATGACGACCCAATGCAATTCGTGTCGGTGCGCTACCGTTGTTAACTGCCTCAGTCGCGTTCGCAAAGGCAAGGTCAAAAGACGCTAACGCTGTCGCCGTTTCGAAATTCACGGTGTCAGGCGCCAACATCTCGTCGAGCTCTCTGTCGAACACAACCATACTGCCGGATATCCCAGTGATACTCAGCAGTAGGCCTAAAAACAAGCCCATGTATTTATGGACCCAAACTAATAGCGCACGAAGCATAAACAAATTCCACTACACAATTAGAATTGCAGGTTCCAAGACAAACTCACACTACGACCGATACCTTTAAAGTTGCGGGTATCAGAGCCTTGTGTCTGTGAGTAATAGGTGAAGTAGTCTTCATTGCTTAGGTTCTGCAAACCAAGGCGTAGCTGACCCACGCTAGCGTCATACTCGGCGAAAAGATCGATGGTGGTGTAACCGTCGAACTGCGCAGTCTCAACACCAACAGCATTTTTAAACTCGCGGTCTTGGACAACGTTGACCTGTACACGCGTATTGAACTGGCTCGACCATGTGCGCTCCCAGCTCAGATTGACGCGATTAGGCGACATATTAGAACCACCCAAATCCGTGTCTACGCGATTATCACCATCGGAGTCATACTCACCGTCGGTGTTGGCATAGCGCAAGCCTAGGACATCAGACATCGAAGCATTCCACTGCGCGCGAAACTCATAGCCATCGATCTCTGTTTTCTCACGCATGACTCCATAGATACCATCGGCATTGGCTTGTAAGCGTTGACCAAAATCAGCATCGGAGGCAAAGTAACTTAGCTGCGCCGAGAGCACATCGTTATCAAACTCAAACCCTAGCTCTGTATTTTCAGTCACGATAGGCTCAAGATTCAAAAACGTTTCAACGTCTTGATTAGGAATATTGATGCCGCGCAGTACCCGACCTACGTCCGGCATTGAAAATCCTTCAGAAAGATTTGCAAACACTCGCCATTGCGGCGTGATCTGATAAGTGGCGCCCGCATTGGATAAAGTATCGGAAAAATCTGGGTTACCGCCACGAACAAATTGCCCACCGTTATAAGAGTACAGCGTGGTAAAGTCATCAACATCAAGCGCTGAATCTTCACGACGCACACCGGCGGTTAGCGTTAGGTTTTCAATCCCTGTGAATTCAAACTGCGCAAACAACGCGAGGTTTTCATAATTAGTTTTGGGTACCCAAGCACGACCGGTAGCCACTAAGGACTGGTTTGTTTCATCATTGAGAAGGTCTGCACCGTACACCGCACTGAACGGTGTGCCGGCAATATTGTCTTTGGCAAGCGTGAGTTTTAGGCCGCGCTTAGTCGAATTGTTTTGCGACTGATCGAAGATAGCACCACCAAATGCAGGGTCAGCAAAAGTGGCGTATATATCGCCGCCGTATGTTCCGGCAAAATCTTGATCGAACGCCTGCAGACGCACACTGTGACCAAACAAATCAGCCTTGGTGTAACTTAAGCTGAACATCGTCACTTCATTACTGACAGGCGCGCCTACGACATTGGCTTCAATGGCAGTGGTCGGCACGCCATTGGCATAGTCGCCAGCCACAGCAAGCCAATCATTATTACCCGACACATCGTAATCGTTGACGGTAAGCTCTAGGCGTTGGTCTCCCCACTCATACCCTGTTTTCAAAAACAGATTAAGGGTTTCAGAATCCATTGTGTCGCCCTGAGCGTTATCAAAGCCAATGACTTCGCCATCGGCGTCATAACTAATGCCCGAGGTGCGATAGCTCGCGCTGCCTAGGAAATCAACATTGCCCGTTCTGCCTGAAAGAGTATAACTGGCGCCATAACCCAAGCTCTCACTCACGTCCTCGCTCTGCCCTACCCCTTCTAATCTTACACTTTGCTGCCACTGCTCGGCGGGGCGTCGTGTAATCATATTGATGATGCCACCGGATGCGCCCATGCCATGAATTGCATTGGCGCCGTGAATCACTTCTATGCGCTCAAGCATTAAAGGATCGATGGTATGCCCATCGCGTGAACCATCGCGTAAAGGGTTTGATTGCGGCACGCCATCAACCATGTACAGCGGGTCTCTGCCACGCAAGCTCTCTCCTGCACCGGTCATTTTCTGACGGCTCGGCGAGAAACTAGGAATTAGATTGCCAAGAATCGTCGATAGATCATTGTTCACGCCAATCTGCTGTAGAAGATCTTGCGCACCAATGACAGTCACCGTATTAGGAATTTGGCTTAGCGGCTTTTCCGAGCGCGTGGCTGTGATAACCATTTCCTCGATGTCAGAGGAATCGCTCGCTTGCTGCGCTTGTGCATAAGGCGCTAACAAGGCAGCGGCTAGAGAGGTAAAGAGTGCTTTTCGTAGAAATGGGCTTTGCGTGGCCATATAAGAAATCCGTCCAGGTCGAGTGGCTTGATCGTAAGAGCGTGGTCACTCTCAGGACGGCAATCTTAATGATAACAATTCTTATTAGCAAGTGCGTTTGAGAAAAAAGCTATTCATAACTTAGCTTAGTCGCCTTTCCGGAGAATATTCGGTAGATGAACACCGTATAGATGAGGATCATAGGCAGCGTTAATGCCACACCCCAGAACGTAAACCGCAGCGAGGCCGTGGAGGCCGCGGTATCCCATATCGTCATCTTATTGATCACGATGTCCGGATAAATGCTGTAGGCAAGGCCGAGTGCGGACATCAAACAAATGACCACTAAGCCGGCAAAGATCAGCCAAGCAAAGCCCTGCTCTAGCAGCGATTCGTGCCACAACACCCATATAATGACCGCGTAGGCTAATAACGTACTGATCGGAATCGGCAACAGTCCAATGGCAGCGGGCAAGGTGAACCACTTGTCGGCAATAACGTCGCTGACCATCGGTGTGGCAATAGAGATCAGAAAGATCCCCACCCCCATAGGCCATACAGTCCACCGTGCCCATTTGATCGCCTTTTCATACAGCGACCCACTGGCTTTCATCAGCAACCACGCACAGCCCAACATGACGTACAGCGCTGGCAATGTCACCGCGATACCAAGCGCAAAGGTATTGCGCAGAGCAGTGCTCTCTAAACCCATCACATAGGCCCCAAGCATCCACCCTTGTGACGAGGCGGCCACAACAGAGCCAAACGCAAACAAACGATTCCACATGACCTTATTTCGTGTTTGCGCCTTCGCTCTAAAATCAAAAGACACGCCTCGCAATATCAGTCCAATCAACATCATCGTGGCGGGGATATACAGTGTCGTGAGCACCAGCCCGTAGGCGGCGGGAAACGCAATCAACAATACCCCTACCCCAAACACAATCCAGGTTTCATTGGCATCCCAGAACGGTCCGATCGATGCGATCATCTGATCCTTCTCATCGTCATCGGCAAAGGAGAGCAATAAACCAACGCCAAGGTCATAGCCATCAAGAATGATATAGGTCAGCAGCGAAAAGCCAATCACGCCAACAAAGAAGAGCGGTAAATACTGATCCATTTTAATGCCCCTCTGTATTGTTAGTGTTTGAATCGGCAGAGCGAGATTGTTCATTCTGCGCACGTTGTTGCAAGGTCGTAAGCGAGCGCGCGGGTTTTGAGGCCATATAACGAATAGTCATCAGATACGACACTAGCAAAAATGCGTAGAGCGATAGATACGCGATTAAACTCGACAAGACTAAGCCACCGCTATGATCCGCGACCATGTCGGCCGTGCGCAGAACCCCGTACACGATCCAAGGTTGGCGACCTATCTCGGTGACATACCAGCCTGCTAATACCGCCACCCAACCCGAATAGGTCATGAAGGTGAGCACCCGTAAAAGTACGCGATTATTGGCTGTCCCACGCCATAGACTCAACGCCGTATACCAAGACACACACAGCATCATCATGCCGATCGCCACCATAATACGAAAAGCCCAATATAGTGGACTCACAGGCGGATGCACTCCTTCAAATTCGTTGAGGCCCTTTAGCTCTCCGTTTAAATCATGAGTCAAAATAAGACTCGCGATTCTTGGGATCTCCAGATTGAAGTGAGTGGTTTTTTCTTCCTCATCAGGAAAGCCAAATAGGCTCAAGCCCACGCCGCTTTCGGTTTCCCATATTGCTTCGATGGCAGCAATTTTCGCTGGCTGATGCTTTAGTGTGTTGAGTCCATGCAAATCGCCTACAAAAATTTGCAGGGGCGCTAGGATCACCGCCATAACGATTCCTGTCTTGAGTACCCTCCACGTGCCTGGTCCTTCAACATTGTTAAGAATTCTGTAGGCGCTTACCCCCGCCACTAAAAACGCACTGGTTAATAATGAAGCGATTACCATATGTGATAAGCGATAAGGAAAAGAAGGATTGAAGATGATCTCCCACCAACTCTCCACCATCATGATGCCCTCTTCCATGGAATAGCCGGCGGGAGTTTGCATCCAAGAGTTAAGGCTGAGAATCCAAAAGGCAGAGAATGTAGTGCCTACCGCCACCAATGCCGTTGAGAGTAAATGCACACGGTTCGAAACGCGATCTTTACCAAACAACATAATGCCAAGAAAGGAGGCCTCTAAGAAAAACGCGGTCAGGACTTCGTAGCCAAGTAGTGGCCCCGCAATGTTTCCTGCTTGCTCCATGAACCTTGGCCAGTTCGTGCCAAACTGAAAACTCATGGTAATGCCAGTCACCACCCCGATGGCAAAAGTCAGCGCAAATATTTTGACCCAGAAAAAATAGGCAAACTCCCATTCTTTCTCGCCGGTTAATGTGTATCGCGTCCGAAAGAAAAGCAGGATCCAACACAAGCCTATCGATATCGTAGGAAACAAAATATGAAAGCTAATATTCGCGGCAAATTGAATACGCGACAGTAAGAAAGGATCCAAATCCATTGAGGCTCCGAAGATCTAATTACAGTTCGTCCACCACAAATATGATGACCGTGTATGAATACCATAAAACCATTTGCAATGCTTGTGCCGTAAAAAATGCAAATCTTCAAGCCGTTGTTTTAATTGAACTATAAGAAAGCCCTTCCCACGCGGGCACACCTCTCTTTGTCACAGCTGTCTTTGCAATTGCTATTTATGACATAAAGCCACTCCCACCATGTGTCACTTTTAAGTCTTTGTGGTTCAGCACTGTCACCAAACTTCAAATAAATCATCACGTCTCTGCCCGAGAACTGCAACATTGAACCGCTAGAGTTCGACTCTACTTTTCACACTACTTTAGGAAGAGATCACGTATGTTGCTCCTTGATGTCCCATTCAAGAAAAACACCTCAACCCTTAGCGCAGCAATCCTGCTCTGCATGGGGTTCAGTTCACCTCTTTTTGCGCAATCTTCACAAAGCGATGACAGCGAATCGATTCAAGAAATCGTTGTTGAAGGCCAAGTGGTTCGCGGCGGAGTCACTGAGCTAGCAATCGACGTTGCCAAATTTGGCACACAAGTCCAGCTTATTAGTGCAGACGAGATCAGCACTGGGGGTTTCACAAACTTCGGTGAACTTTCTGCCGGACTTATTCGTGGTGCCAACATTGGTTATTCCCCTGACGAAGGTGAGTTCACCATTCGCATCGACGGCGGCACTGACCGCGATACTTTGTTACTTCTTGACGGCGTGCCAACTTTCGACCGCGGCACCCCACTGGAAAGCCTTTGGGGCGCTACAGCCATCGATCCGCGGATGATTGAGAACGTTGAGATCTTCCGTGGCGGTCAAAGCCTCTATTTTGGCGGCAACGGTGGCCTTGGTGTGGTTAACGTTATTTATAAGCGTCCTGAGTCTGGCGACGAAACCCATGGCCAGATTGGTGTTTACGCAGGAGATTTCAATACTCGCGAACTCTACGGCAATGTAACGATTCCTCTTGGCAAGGACTCTGATCACTACTTGATGTTTTTCGGTCGTTCATACGAAACAGCAGCCCATGAGATATTCAGTGAGGAGGCCTATACAGATAACGTTCTTGCTCTCGGTGGCAAACATGATTTCCCTTACAGCTACAACCTAATCGGCGCTAAGTATCTTTGGGACATTAATGAGAATACGCAATTTCGAATGGGCTATCAGTACTCCACCATCGACTTCCGTGACTCTTTCCCCTCCTTCACAGTATTCCAGCCTAATTACACCGAATTCCCTATGTTTGACGCGAAATTCAAAACTGACTTTAGCGACAGACTGTCATTGGAATCCGAAGCCTACTTCACGAATCCACGCCTGTGGAACACAGAGGTAGACGCACGCGTCTGTAACATCCCTCGCTTCCAAGATATGCCTGCAGATGTACAAGCACTGGCTAGCGCACAAGGCATTTCTACTTTCACAACGGCGTCGCAATTTGAGGCCTTCGCCGCCACTGTGCCAGGTCTCCCAGCAGGCTGTGTCACAGACCCCTACGGTGCCAACCAAGGCGCAGCGACTGGATCAAAAACGGGTTATTACGTTGACGCATCAGGCAACCCATACGGAACACTCGCTAATCCGTTCCCTATCGGCAACCCCATTGGCTACGTGATTCAAAGCACCGCTGGGTTCGGTAACGGTCAACCCACTAAAGGCTTTGGTGAAACAGATCAGGCCAAAGCCGGCTATAACGACTGGGGTTTCAACAATCGTTTAAAAATGACGTGGAACGATAATATAGAGACCGTCGTTGGTGTACAGAACATTAACTATGAAGACGGTTCAGATTCAGTCTATGGCATGAAGCAGGACACAGTGACGTCAACAGGCGTTTATGGTGAGGTGCGTTTCAACTCAACCGCCTTTATTGAAACCAATGTATCTTTCTCTTTGCGTCAAGATTTCAACGATGCCTTTAGCGACGAGGACATCTGGAAATACGGCATTCGTCAGGAACTCCCTGGTGGTTTCTATGTGCGCTCAAACGGTGGCACCTCTTACAGTCAACCAACATTGGCAGAGGCTGGCATGACGGGTAACCGCGTGACCAATCCTTCGATCGAAACACAACACGTTGAAACATACAGCTTCGGCGCTGGCATAAACGGTGACATGTTTGGCGGCACGTTCAACGTTGAACTAGGATACTTCGACACGACTATTGATAATCTTTTTGGTTCTTCATCACTGGAAAATGTCTGTATTAATTACCCTGATGTTAAACCAGAGGATATCAACCCCAATATCGTAGTTCCGAGCAGTTTCTGTACTTATGCATTGGCTAATAATTTCTCACGTTTCGATGTGGCCAGCTTCAATCGCATCGCGGAACAAGATATCCAAGGGGTGACTCTTGATGTCGCATTCGACTTCGAAAAATGGCAAGCAGATTTCTCTTTCACGGATATGGAATCACTAGAGCCTAACCCAATCTATGGCCTTGCGGCATTAATGGATGGCACAGGTCAGGAATTAGGATTCGTTGTTCCAGGAGATGCAGGATCGCAGAAGCTACGTCAATCAAGCGAACGTGCGGAATGGTCGGCTTCATTACTACTTACCTACACGCCAAGCCCTGATTGGGTATTTGCTTTGAACACAAAATGGCAAGGCCCTGAATGGGCATACGGCAATGGTCGTTCAAGCCGCATAGTCGATGCCAATGGTGATCGCACTAACCCAGATAACAACTTTGGGGATTACATGGTGGTCAACGGCTCCATTCAATACTTCATGGGTGATGACAATCAACATCGATTCTTGTTGCGCGCCGTAAACTTATTGGGTGAAGACTATTTCGAACGCGCAGGTTTAGGGAATCAACGCGTCAGCCAAGCCGGTGTTCGCGGTGAACTCACTGATAACGACTCTAGCTACTATTACGACTACGGTTGGAACGGTAAGCCGCGTTCATTTTGGGCACAGTATGAGTACAGTTTCTAAGCCAAACATCACTCTGTAATTCGCAAGCGGCCCACTGTTTTAGTGTGCCGCTTGTTTTACTTTCCACTATGGGATTTTAAAAGGTGAATCAGTCATGAATATTGATCGTCGTAAATTTCTATCAATGTCCGCCGGTACGAGTGCCACATTAGCACTGGGGGCACTCCCGTTAAGTATTCGCAAAGCATTAGCCGTACAAGCACGCATCGATACAGGCACAATCAAAGACGTAAAACACATCGTTATTCTGATGCAGGAAAATCGAGGCTTCGATCATTACTTTGGCACAATGAAAGGCGTACGCGGATACGGCGACCGTTTCCCTGTCCCTTTAGAAAGCGGAAAACCGGTATGGTTTCAGTCCAATGGCGAACGAGAGATCTCCCCTTTCCATATGAACCCAGAGAAGTTCAACGCCTATCTTGCGCCTAGCACTCCTCATAGTTTCTCAGATTCACAGGCGGCTTGGAATCAGGGCAAATTTGGGCATTGGCCAAAATACAAAAACGACAACTCCATGGGTTACTACAAGCGTAGCGACATTCCCTTTCAGTTTGCGTTAGCGGAGTCGTTTACTATTTGTGATGCCTACCATTGCTCCATCACTTCCGGCACTGATCCAAACCGCATCACCTTCTTCAGTGGCAGCAATTTTAATCCTCAATTGCGCGCTCAAGGCATTAACTGTACAGACCAAGACTCTGAGCCTAATAACCTACGTTGTTGGATCAAAAACCCTGAGGTCGATATATGGCCAGAGCCAGGGTATACCTATAAGGGCAACGCCTTTAAGTGGCCAACACTGCCCGACGTATTGGAAGAGGCTGGAGTCAGCTGGCGCATTTTCCAAGACCCTAACGATAACTGGACCGGCGCCATGCACGGTGGCCTCGCGTTTGAATCGTTCCGCAGTGCCAAAAAGGGCTCAGCGATATACAACAACGGCATGTCGCATTGGACACTCGAGGACTTAGCCGAACAAGTGAAAAACGATACCCTGCCAGAGGTTTCATGGGTATTGCCCTCACAGGCTTTCTCCGAGCACCCTGGTGCTCCCTCTAGTCCGCAAAAAGGCAGTAACTTTACGGAACAGGTGCTCAATGCTTTGACATCCAATCCAGAGGTCTGGAGTAAAACAGCGTTCTTCCTAACCTTCGATGAAAACGATGGGCAATTCGACCACATGCCTCCTCCCGCTGTTCCCTCTTACAATCTTGATGGGACTCTGGCTGGCGGCTCTACATTGCCACTGGACGGCGAATATTTTAACGATGTCGAACGTGCCTACCTCAAAGACGATGACACAATCTCTGGCAACATTCGCCCCTTCGGTTTGAGTGCGCGCGTGCCGATGTATGTAGTGTCTCCATGGAGTAAAGGCGGCTGGGTCAGTTCTGAGGTTTTCGACCATACGTCTTTAGCAATGTTCATTGAGAAACGTTTCGATGTTAGCGTGCCAGGGGTGAGCCCATGGCATCGTGCGGTTTGTGGTGATCTGACCTCTGCCTTCGACTTTAGCGGTCACGAGAATGCCGATCTTTCGCAATTACCTGACACTAGCAACTACGCCGTCACTGATGCACAGCAAATGACAATGGCACGATACTCGGTGCCCGAAGCTCACGAAGCCTTGCATCAAGAACGCGGCACACGTTTCTCAAGAAAACTACCCTATGTCTTGTATGCCCAGCCGAGCGTGACCGAGGATGGACACGTCCACATCGCGTTCCGTAATACTGGCAGCCAAGGGATGGTCTTCCACGTCTATGACAAACTGCATCTGGACCGTATTCCGCGTCGATACACCGTTGAGGCGGGAAAAACCCTCTCCGACGTGTGGGACACTTCTATGGAAAGCGGCAAATATGATCTATGGGTTTATGGACCTAATGGTTTTGTGCGAGCGATGTCTAACCTCAAAGCGACGGCAAGTCACGCTGCAAAACCGGAATGTGCGATCGATTATGTAGAAGGAGATGTCAGCATTACTTTCCTCAATACAGGCACTGAGCCTTGTAAGTTCATGATCGAAGACAATGCCTATCGTAGCGGTGGCCCATGGGTTGTTAATGTGGCCCCTAATGCGGCTGTGTCACAGACATGGTCATTAACGGACTCGGCTAGTTGGTATGATCTTAGCGTGAGCAGTGATTCCAATAGTGGTTTCTCTCGGCGCTACGCAGGCCGTGTCGAAACGGGGAAACATAGCTTGTCAGACCCAATGATGGGCACGGACTAAGCTCTGAACGGGGAATGCCATCAGGGTTTACCTGCTTGCTCGAAATACTGTACTTTGTGTAGCATAAAGTTTACGCGCACTTAGTCAGGAGCAAGGCAGATGATCAAGATGACATTCTCCACTTTCACTTTAGGCGCTGTAATAAGCCTCGTACTCACTAGTCCCGTTGTTGCCGATGAGATGTCACTTTATGACATTGGCACTGCCCCGCAAGCCGCACGCATTCAAAACGATATTGAAACCCTTACCGGTTTTGGTACCCGTCATACACTTTCAGAAACCGAATCAGACACGCACGGAATTGGTGCAGCAAGACGTTGGATTAAGGCTGAGTTTGAAGCTATCTCACAGGCCTGTGGCAAGTGCTTGGAGGTGATCTATGTTAGTGATGCTGTCTCCGGAACCTCGCGCATCCCAGACCCCGTAGAAGTCGTCAACGTCATTGCCATTCAACGAGGCACTCGCGACACTAATCGTTTTGTCATGATGAGCGGCGACATTGATAGTCGCATCAGTGACCCAATGAATTTTACCGATGACTCCCCAGGGGCAAACGATAATGCCTCTGGTATGGCCGGTGTTATCGAAACTGCGCGCGTGTTATCCCAATATCAATTCCCCGGTTCCATCATTTATGCTGGCTTATCGGGTGAAGAACAAGGGCTTAACGGCGGCGCTATTTTTGCCAAGTATGTGCAAGATCAACAATGGCACTTACAAGCAGTAATCAACAACGACATGATCGGTAATATTCGCGGCGTCAACGGCGTGATTAACAACACCACAGCCAGAGTCTTCTCAGAAGGCACGAGAGATGTCGAAACCTCAGAGGAAGCGAGGCAACGTCGTTTTCAAGGAGGAGAAGTTGATTCGGCCTCACGTAATCTTGCACGCTACATCGACACGATGGCCGATCGCTTCATCCCTAATCTTGATGTGATGATGGTCTATCGACTTGATCGCTTCGGCCGTGGCGGGCATCACCGTCCGTTCAACGAAGTGGGATTCCCTGCCGTGCGCATCATGGAGACCAATGAGAATTACACGCAACAGCACCAAGATATACGAGTGGAAAACGGAATCGCCTATGGCGATGTCATCGAGCATGTGGATTTCGATTATGCGGCAAAACTCACGGCACTGAATGCCGTCACACTCGCCTCGATGGCATGGGCCCCCGCTCCGCCCACGCAAGTGAGCATTAGTGGTCAAGTGAGTCCGAATACAAGCTTACAGTGGAACAAAGTGCCAGGTGCCGTAGCTTATCGCTTGCATTGGCGTCTGACGACAGACTCTCAGTGGACACACTATCGTACCGTTGGCGATGTCGACCAGTTCACCTTAGAGAACGTCGTGATCGATAATTACTTCTTTGGCGTCTCTAGTATTTCAGCAAGCGGCGTACAGAGCCCTGTTGTTTTCCCAGGCCCTGCGGGCGCCTTTTAAGTGCCTGCGATTAACGTGGGTTGACACACGCCACAACGCCATTTTTAATCACGGTGTTGATATTACGTACTTGGGCAATGTCGTCGATCGCATTGCCATCGAGTATCACCAAATCCGCCAGATATCCGCGCGCAATTTTTCCTAGTTGATCGCCAACGCCAAGCGCATCTGCCGCGTCTCCGGTGGCCGATCGTAATGCTTGGGAGCTTGTGAGACCTGCCTCAACATAGATTTCTAATTCGCGGTGCAATGAATCGGCGAACGATACAAACGGAGAATCCGTGCCAGCGACGATGCGACCGCCACCGTTCACTATTTTGAGCAAGGTCGCCTTCTGTGCTTCGATGTTTGAATTACGCTCACTCAGTGCCATCGTTGGCGTAATCACCACTTTCGATTTCGTGGTCAATTCGATCACGTCTTGATAGGCAATATTCAATCGACTTTCTTTCAGGGAGTATCCTCGACGACTGGTCGCCGCAAGATGTTCCATCTGATCAATGCCATTAGCCACGGCAGGATAAAGTTCATGGGATGACACAGGTATTCCGCTGGCATGTGCTAAGGCGATGGCGCGTTTTTGCACCGTGTAATCTTGTCGCACATAACTCTTATACATATCGAGTTTTAACTCGGTAGACAGGCGCATTGAATCCTCAATACGTTCGAGATTCCCAACAGTTTCCGACACTCCGTAGGAGATGCGAGTGCCTTCGTTTAGTGGGCCGGCGGTAAAGACGCGCGGGCCCGGGCGTCGTCCAGAGGCAGCAGTTTCACGGCGCTCTACCGCATGGTAGGGATCATCGCCGGTCTCACGCACAGAAGTAATAGCGTTACACAAATAGAGCTCACCCAACATAATCCCTTGGGTGATCGATTGATGTGTGTGATTTTCAATAAGTCCCGGCATGACGAACTTGCCACGCGCATCGATAAGCTCCCCGACCGGTTGACTGAGCCCTGCCTGACGAATATCCGTGATGATGCCATTTTGAATCACGATATCCACGCCTGATGTAACGCCGTCATTAACGCCATCGAACAGCCGCCCCGCTCGAATCGTCATCGCCGTTTCGGGCATGGCTTGAATCCAAATTGGTTGAATCGCCAAGGCTTGCGTACTGCTGCTCTCGCGTTCATAAAGTTGGATCTGCGCGCCATCGACATAAATAAGTTTGCGGCCATCGGCCGACCAACTTGGGTTTTCTCCGGCACTCGCGATTAATCGGGCCTGGCCTAGATTGCCCGTTGCATCCATTGGCACCGACCATAGCGCTCCATCAATGCGGTACACCATGTCTCCACTGCGAGACCATGCAGGGCGATTATGTTGACGCCGCCCTAATGACTTGCCTGGCACTGGTGCCACATAGACCTTTTCACCAATGCCCGAGGCTGGCAACAGATAAAGCACATTATGCCCTTCTCGAAAACGGCTATTGCCTGGGTCTCGGTAATAGACAGCGATAGTCTCACCATTAGGCGACCACGCGGGCGCACTGGGGCCAAACAGCGGCTCAGAGACTTCTCTATCACTGCCAGTGGCCAGGTCAATGACGTTAACCGTCGAGGAGACAAACACCGTGCTCCCCACGTCTTTGAGATAGGCCAGTTGTTTGCCATCGGGTGACCAGATAGGCGAGCTTGGTGGTTTATCCAGATCACTCACACGCTGCGCTTGTTTATCACCAACGTCCAACAACCAGATGTCCGCTTTGCCGTCACGATCGGATACAAATGCTATTTGCGTGCCATCCGGAGACCAACTTGGCGATACATCAATAAACACATCGTCAGTCAGCTTCTTAGTTTCACCACTGACCAAATCCGCTATCCAAAGATCCCCTATCGCGGCGAACGCGGCGGCACTGGCATCGGGTGAAAGAATAGGATCAATGATCCCCAAGGTTTGCTGAGGCGTTTGACTGGCAAGGTCGTATTGTCGACGCGGATACGGCGTACGATCTAAGGTGACCTTTGCCATAAAGGGAACACTTGGCCCCTGCTCGCCTGCAAGGGTCAAGGTTTTCACCTGACCATCGGCCGTGTAATAAAGCTCACCCTCTGGGCTGAGTGACGGGCGAAACGGAAAGATGTCGCCTCCCTCCACTAAGCGCTCCACATTACTGCCGTTCGTTGATATTCGGCTCAGATGCGTTTGCGATTCATCGATGCCCACAATATAAACCGCTTGTCCGTCGCGATCCCATAAAGGTGCCCCGAGTAGCTCTGCCGTATAAATTTCTCGTGCCGCTTGCCGCGAGTTTAGATCGCGAATGACTAAGCGGTGCATCGGCCCATCAATTACATAAGCCAGTGTTTGTCCGTCGGGCGACAAGGTCGGATAAACGGCATTGCCTGCGCCAGAAAAATAGGGCGTCGACGGAGCGCTATAGCCTGTCTCTTGCGCACTAGTGAGCTGACGGCGTTCCCCACTGTTAAGGTCTGTCATCCATAAGCCATAACCGCCGCTTTCGTCACTGGCATAGAGCAGTTTACTGCCATCGAAACTGAAGCTTGGGTAACGAGCATCGGCGCCTTCGGGTAAGGCAATGCGAGTTAACTCACTGCCATCAGGGGCCACGGTCCATATCGCAAAGGCATCGCCTACAAACGCATAGAACGCTATTAATGAGCCATCCGGTGCCCACGTCGGTTCATGGGCATCCATTTCGGCTGGAGTGAGTGCAATCGCCTCGCCACCTTGCGCTGGCAATGTCCACAGCACTCCCTGTAGGGCTAAAACGAGCGTTTCGCCATTGGGCGAGAGTGATGCCGCCATATTGGTGCCTTCGGTCATAACGGCTTCCACCAGCACCGGCTCCTGTGCGTGGCTCACCCCGAGCGTGGCTTGCCACATCAGAATGACGCTCATCAGGCGCGCAGCCATCGTGCGCATGATTGACAGAGTTCCTATAGGCATAGCGTCACCCCTTGAAAGCATTTAGTTGACCTTGAATTTGCAACAAAGCGCCAACACAAGCAAGTAAAGCGCCTGACTGCACCGCAAAATTTGATCGGCGTCTGTCACTACAAATACACCCCCATACGCACTATGATGAAACATTGTGCCCTTAGCACTACTCTACGTTTCTCAAACCAAACCAATCGACGAGTCAATTATGGATGAAAATCAATTTACACTGACGATCAAACGAATCGAAAACTATCTTTTCGAACTCGACTTCGGTGAGTTTGGCAATGTCTTAGCCGACGAACCTGCACCTATGGGTGGCGGAGAAGGCCCAAGCCCTTCCGCCATGCTCGCCGCCTCGGTAGCCAATTGTCTCTCTGCCAGTCTATTGTTCGCCTTGAGTCGAAAAAAAGAAGATCCAGGTGAATTAAGCGCCGTGGTCACGGGCACTACAGGCCGGGTCGGCAAGTATCTGCGCATCACCAACGTGAAGGTCGCCTTGCAGCTAGGGGTAGAGAAAAGCACATTGACCTCACTCGAGAGCGCTTTAGAAGTGTTTGAAAATTATTGCACGGTCACTCAGAGCGTTCGCGCAGGCATCGACGTGGATGTTGAAATCACTGATAGCACCGGCGCCTTAGTCCATCAAACTACTGCGAAGTCTTAATGCCACAGCAAACACCGCACTACGCTCCTTCATTACTCAAGTTCGTTGCCGTTGGCGTCTTTTGCACGCTCGTTGTCGTGGTCTTTGCGCGGCTTAGCTATGGGCTCATGTTGCCCGCTATGCGCGAGAGTCTCGGCCTAAGCTTCACGCAAGCGGCTTTGTTAGGCACGGTCACCGCACTGGGCTATGTCTCCTTAGTATTACCTGCCGGGCTGTTTGCCACCCGCTTTGGGGCTAGCCGTGCCATATTATTGGGGGCCTTCTTTGCCGTCATCGGGTTCTCTGGGCTTGCAGTCGTCTCGTCTTATTTGTGGCTCGTCACATTGATGGTGGTACTAGGGGCCGCTACAGCGTTTGCGTACACCCCCATGATCTCCTTATTAGGCAGCTGGTTTCCTGAGCGTCGAGGTATCGCCATTGGTTTGGCCAACAGCGGAGTGGGCACTGGCATGTTCCTCACGGGGATCTTGGTACCAAGATTGATTGAATCAGGTCCAGAACATGATTCGGGTTGGCGTTTGGTCTGGTGGATTTTTGCCATAACGGCACTAATCTGCGCCGGCTTAGTAGTGTGGGTGTTTAGAGACCCTCCCAAACTCGCCATGTCTGTGCCTGCCAATCGCAAAACCACGGGGATCATCGGGGCCTATCGAAACCGGCACGTACTCCTCGTCGCATGGGTCTATGGCATCGTCGGTGTGACTTATATTACGCAGTCGCTTTTCATGTACAGCTTTGCCTTAGACACGGGGCTCACCCCTACTGTCGCTGGCCGCTTAGTCGCGCTTATGGGAATACTGTCAATTTTTGCAGCGCCGGGTTGGGGTTGGGCATCGGATCGGATCGGGCATTCTCGTGCACTGGTCATCTGCTTATCTCTAGCCTTGCTAGGCACCGTATTGCCAGCCGTGTGGCCGCTATACCCAGCCTTTGTCGTGCATTACTTCCTTTTAGGAGTCTCTACCACCGGCCAGTTCACCTCTATATTGGCCGCCGCCACCAAAACCGTCAGCAAGGATCAAGCCGCCGTAGCCATTAGCTTTGTGACGCTGTTTTTTGCCGCAGGACAATTGATCGGCCCCTCGGCCGCGGGCGTATTACTAGAATACACCGCTAATTATCAGTTAATGTTTCTGATCAGTAGCGCCTTGATGGGCGTGGGCGTGTATTTGAGCGCACTTATTGGCAGAGCCTCTTAGACACTGCTTCATGACGACGAGGGCGTGGTATCCTGCGCCCTAGTCTTTATTTCAAGGCAGGACGCCGCACCCCTTAACAATGACAACATACAATTCGAGGTTTGCTTCATGCTTAGACTCCATCCCTACATGTCCACCCGTATCGTTTCTCGCACGGCTGCCATTGCCTTAACGGTCGGACTGCTGAGCCAATCGGCTTACGCCAAACCCGATGCGCACACCAGCTCCCTCATGCTGACAGGCCCAGAAGCCGTGGGCCTTGACGCAGAAGACGTGCAATCCCTACGCGCCGGCATTCAAGCGGCCGTGGACGCGGGCAAGTTCCCTGGGGCAGTGTTGATGATTGCCAATAAAGAGAAGGTAGGAGTCTTTGAAACTATAGGCACACAAGGCCCAGAAGACTCCACGCCGATGAATGCCGAAACCCTGTTCCGTATCTATTCGATGAGCAAGCCAATCGTCAGCGTGGCGACCTTAATGCTCGTCGAGCAAGGCAAGATCGCGCTGCAAGACCCAGTATCCAAATACATTCCTGAGTTTGCCCAACTCACCGTCATGGCAGCGGACGGCAGCACTAGTCCAGCGATGAACACGATGACCGTCGAAAACCTTTTAACCCATGAGTCAGGGCTGATCTATGGGGTCTTCGATCCAGACAGCGAACTTGGTAAAATGTACATCGAGTCAGGCAGTAGCTCCTATGCCCATACGGCGTTAGAGATGTCCAAAAAGCTTGCCGCGCTTCCCCTGCGCTTTGAGCCAGGCACTAAATGGCATTACAGCCGCTCTACCGATGTATTGGGAGCAGTGATTGAAGTCGCTGCGGGCAAAACGCTCGATGTCTTGCTCGATGAAATGATCTTCACGCCTCTGGGCATGGACGACACTAGTTTTTATATTGACCAGAGCAATGCCTCGCGATTGGCAGAAGCACATTATGGAGCGCTCACGACCCCACTGAAGAAAGAGGCAATGTTTTCCGGTGGCGGCGGTCTTAACTCCTCTACAGAAGACTATGCCCGCTTCGGCTTTATGCTTATGAACGGCGGCGAATACATGGGGACCCGTCTCATCAAAGAGGAAACTCTAGCGTTAATGCGCGAACCTCGCATTGGTGACACTGTGTCTCGCGAGTACTTTTTCTATCGTGATTTCGGAGACTTCGGCCTTGGTTTTGGACTTCTGCCTAACGACATGGGCCAAGCAGATTCTCCTAAGACCTTTGGCTGGGATGGCGCCGCAGGAACGAATTTTTGGGTTGACCCCGCCAACGAGTTTTTCGTGGTGTATATGATCCAAGCCCGTGACGTGCCAAACGGCAACGGCTTTAGTGCCCGCACATCGATCTACCAAGAGTTGAAAGATTAGGAAGCTGCACAGGAGCTTCGAGGTTCTGTATGTCTGCAAGTTCGTTTAATTGGCAAGTACAACGCTTCGAGGCGCTGTCGAGCACCACGCTCTACGCGATTCTCAAAATTCGCCAGGAAGTCTTCGCTGTTGAACAAAACAGCGTATACCTAGATGTGGATGGCAAAGATATGGGGGCCATTCACCTCTATGGGCAAGAAGATAACGCCATTCAAGCCTATTGCCGCATCCTCGCCCCTGGGGTCAAATACACCGAAGCCTCCATTGGTAGGGTATTAACAAGCGTCGATAACCGCGGCAATGGCACCGGCAGATTACTCATGCAAAAAGCATTAGTGTATTGTGCGCAGCACTACCCCAACTCGGGCGTTCGCATCTCCGCTCAGTTGTATCTGCAGAAATTTTACGAAAGCTTCGGTTTCATAGTTATTACCGCACCCTATGATGAAGATGGCATCCCCCATATAGAAATGCTCAAACACAAGGTCTCTACTGCATGAAAAAACTCGGCATCTTGCTTTGTCTAGTAATCGTAGCGCTGCTTGCCACCGCCCCCATGGTGCTTGGGCTGTTTATTGATGACAGCAGCACCCAAGCCCGACTACGGGAGATGACAGGGCAACCAACGCTCACACTCAATATGCGCTCTGGCTGGTTCTCAAGCATCGGCAATGTGCAAATTGATGCGCCGGTGATCGCTGGGGCCAAATACCCAGAAGCGCGCATTGATGCTGACCTTGAAGTCATTCACGGCCCCTTACTCTTTACAGAAGAAGGGCTTCGTATTGGCCTTGCCTGGGTCACCATCCTACCGGTATTGCAGGGTTTGCCTGAGACTACGCTAATCCAATCCTTGCTCGGCGCCGAAACCAATAGTCGCATCCACTTGCTTGCTAACTTTGATGGCAGCCTGCACGGGCAATTGCATAATGACGCCTTTAGTTACGCACTGCCTGAGCAACGCTTTGATTTCACTAACTTGCGAGTCGATGTCGACATTGCCCGCGATAGACAGGCGCAGTTAACAGCCACTAGCGCCAACATCGATATTCATAACCCGCTCTCTATTATCACCATCGAACAGGCCGACATTGAGCTTCACACCGCCAGCTTAGAACGCTCGCCCCTGCCCGGCTCCCTTGCCGTGGACATCGCTCAGCTGCAAATCAATACCGAGCAAAGGTTGACGATGCGCGGCATTAGCATAGACTATGTCGCCCGCGAAGAGCCTAGCGCCGAAAACGGCCCGCCAAGCCTGTTCTTACAACAACAGTTGCAAGTTCAGGAGATTGAATCAGGCACCCCGTTAACGGCACTGAATATCGAAACTCAGCTCGAAGGCATTGATATGGATATCGTTGCCCAGTACATGGGAGTGGTGAGCAACATCGCCGTCGCTTCAGGGCCGAATAATCCCACCCAAGACGATGTACTTGTTAGAATGATGCGCAGTGCGTTCAAACAACACAGTAGCGCCGTATTCGAGGCTTGGGGCGGTGAACACAGTGCAGAGATTGATCTGCAGTGGCCCGGAGAACCGAGTTTGCGCTCAATCGATGATGTGTACATCGGATTATTATTGCAAAAGCTAGATGCGCAGTTGAATGTTAGCGCCGATGCAGCCGCTTTAGGGACAAGCCCTTTTGCCGCCATGGTGCGCAACTACACCGCGCAAGGTGTATTGCCACAGAACAACGGCAACATCGAAATTACAGCAAGCTTGCAAGGAGGCAGCTTGAACTTGAACGGACAAAGCATAAACCTGCAACCGTTTCTTAACCTTGGAATCGCTAGGACACCATGAAACAGACCGCCGCATCACCAGCCAAAAATGACCCAACGCGCCACCTATTCTCCTACCCGAAATATTGGGCGGAGTGCTATGGAACGGCCCCCTATTTGCCGATGTCTCGTGCTGAGATGGACGCATTAGGCTGGGACAGCTGCGACATTATTATTGTGACCGGTGATGCCTATGTGGATCATCCGAGTTTCGGTATGGCGGTCATTGGACGCATGTTAGAGTCGCAAGGGTTTCGAGTGGGCATTATTGCGCAACCGGCCTGGGATTCTGCCGAGCCGTTCAAAGCATTAGGAGAGCCTAACTTATTCTTTGGTATTGCCGCCGGAAACATGGACTCATTGATCAACCGCTACACCGCTGACTTGCGCATCCGTAGTGATGACGCCTATACGCCGCATGGCGAAGCCGGTAAGCGCCCCGATCGTTCCACTATTGTCTATAGCCAGCGTTGCCGTGAAGCCTATTACAACACGCCTATTGTGATTGGTGGCATTGAAGCAAGCTTACGCCGCATCGCTCAATACGATTATTGGAGCGATAAAGTACGCAAATCAATATTGATCGATTCCAATGCCGACATCTTGCTATACGGCAATGCTGAGCGCGCTATTGTCGAAGTGGCTCACCAAGTCGCTAACGGACACCGAATCGATGAGCTTTCAGATATTCGTGGCACAGCTATTTTACGTGATGCGGTTCCTGCAGGTTGGACAGAGATCGACTCCACACGCATCGATTGGCCAAGCAAGATTGATGATATTCCGAATCCTTATGAAATGAAGGATCCCGAAACTCAAAGCTGTGCCACAACCAACGAGGAAGTAGCACCGGATGAGCCGGCGCCCGTGCGTATCATCCCAATGCCTCTGCATCGTAAAAATGCGTTAGATGATGCCACCACCTATATTCGTCTGCCCTCGTTCAGCAAAGTGCGTAATGACCCATCACTTTATGCTCACGCCTCGCGCGTATTGCATCAAGAGTCTAATCCTCATAACGCCCGCGTATTAGTGCAAAAACACGACACCAAAGAGATTTGGGTCAACCTGCCCCCTATTCCATTAGAAACTGATGAAATGGATGGTGTGTTCGATCTGCCGTATCAACGTCGCCCGCACCCTTCCTATGGCGATGCCAAGATACCGGCCTATGACATGATCAAGACCTCCGTCAATATTATGCGCGGATGTTTTGGTGGCTGTACTTTCTGTTCTATCACTGAGCATGAAGGCCGCATCATTCAAAGCCGATCAGAAGAATCCATTCTCAAAGAAATCGAGAATATTCGTGATCAAGTGCCGGGCTTTACAGGCACGATCTCTGATCTGGGCGGCCCTACTGCGAATATGTATCGCTTGAACTGTAAGAGCGAGAGAATTCAGAAGAGCTGTCGACGTCTGTCCTGTGTCTACCCCACTATTTGTAAGCATCTGGAAACAGACCACAGCCACACAACACAGTTGTATCGAAAAGCACGGGCAATCCCAGGGATCAAACGCGTCGCGATTGCCTCTGGCCTGCGCTACGACTTAGCACTGCGTGATCCAGAATATGTAGAAGAGCTGGTGACCCATCACGTTGGCGGCTATCTAAAAATCGCGCCGGAACACAGCGAAGATGAAACGCTATCGAAGATGATGAAGCCGAGCATCAGCTCCTATGATCAGTTCAAGGAGATGTTCGATAAGTTCTCGAAGAAGGCTGGAAAGATTCAGTATTTGATTCCTTACTTCATTGCCGCTCACCCAGGCTCAGATGATTCTGACATGCTGAACCTTGGTTTATGGCTGAAGAAAAACAAATTTAGACCAGACCAAGTGCAAACCTTCTACCCTTCTCCAATGGCGCTGGCCACGGCGATGTATTACTCCGGTCGTAATCCCTTGAAGAAAGTGACCTATAAGAGTGAGAAAGTCAGCACAGCGAAGAAGATCGAACAACGCCGTCTGCAAAAAGCGTTTCTTCGTTATCACGACGAGAAAAACTGGCCCATGTTGCGTACCGCATTACGAGCGATGGGACGAGAAGAAATGATTGGCGATGGCGAGCATCACTTGGTGCCCGCTGAAAAATCGAATATACGAGCTCAAGCGTTGAAACGCCGCGTCGGCAGAAACAGCGGTAGCAATAACAACTCGCGTAAACCTCGTAAAAAGTAGTCAATAGCGTTTGTAAAAAAGGGGCCGACGCAATGCATCGGCCCCTTTTTTTATAGATCGATTATTAGAAGTCGGCGTATACGCGCACCCCAGCGATAAAGGGCATTCCGGCTACGAATGTAGGAATACCAAATCCACCACCCGTATTACCGGCATCAATAACGTACTCTTCATCGAACAAGTTGTCAGCGAACACTTCTGTGCGCCAAAAGCTGTTCTCAGTACCGATTTTCACGGACACATCGGTTATCCAATAAGCACTCTGAGCCAAGTCTGGTCGGTTGCTGCTTTCGAAGAACGTTTCAGATTGATAAGAGTTGATCATCTCAAGTTCGACATTCAATCCTCTAACTTCCAATGTCTTGTTTAAGAAGATAGAACCACTCACCTCTGGTGCTAGACGGAAAGAGTTGCCACCATAATCAAACCGCGAGCCAGTTTCCGTATTGTCATCGAACTTAGCATTCAACAGACCTAGATTCGCTCCTACGGTAAAAGTATCGTCAATGGCATAGTCAATTGTCGACTCGAAACCATACATATTGGAATCGCCCACGGTTACCGTTTGGCTTTCAAGTGTCTCTACATCCGTATAGCTCTGCTGGAAGTCCTGATAAGTGTAAGCGAATATCGCGGCAGTAAAAGAGAAACGCGGACCATAATACTTCACACCCACATCGTAACTGTCGACAGTCTCGGCAGCCACGACAGAGCTAGCACCAAAGGCATTCGCACTCACAACCGGTGAGCGGCGTCCCTGTGCATAGTTAAAATACAATGACGTTGTATCATTGTAGCCATAGTTCAACGACACACGTGGCAACGTCGCCGTAAAATCACCCTCAGCGGAGCCTGAGTACAAATTGTAGTAGGTGTCTCTAGAGAAACGCGTCTCGTCGATATAGCGAACCCCTACAGTGGCAGTGAGCTTGTCCGTGACCGCGTAGGAGCCTTCTGCGACGTAAGATTTGATGTCCAAATCCCCTTCAAATACAAAGGGCCCTCTGAGTTCAGTCGTCGATGTTGCTGGATCACTAATAGGCGTGCCATCGGCATTGAATAGCGAGTCTACTAACAGTTGACGTACGGCCGCTGTCTCTTCAGCCGTTGCATTGCTGCGCACATCATTAGTCAGTGAGACATTAGGATATAGCACTTCCAGCTCAGCCAATTTCGCATCGAATGCGGCGCGCAGGACCGGATCAACCATCTGCACAAAAGGCAAAATCGATTTGTCTTGCGAAGAAGTAAACCCAACAAAGCCCTCGAAACGATCGCCAAAACCAAACACCAATCGACCACCAAATCCTGATAGCTCAGCGTTGTTTTCAAAGAACGCATCCTGAATACGAAGCCCTGTACCATCGGCATCGAAGTATTCCCACAATTCAACATCTTTCGTGTAGGCATCAAGGGTCAGGACCAAGTTGTCATTAAAGCTATGAGTCATCGCCACATCATAGGATTCCAAGTCACGATTCACTCCAATCAAAGACCCTAGACCAAGCTCTGCCGGACTGAACGGGCTTGTATCACCATTGCGTGGCGCAATAGAACCACTCTTAAAGGAGATACCAGGCTGATCATTTTTCTCAGCGGAAGCACGCACAATAAACGTCGTGTTCTCTAGCTCTGCTTGTAATGATGCACGGTAAGCGGCAACAGAAACGCCGTTAAGATCGCCACCAGCACAAGAGCGCATAATCCCGTCTTTATCTGCAATGACACCCGATGGATTGTAAGAGTCTGGACCACAACCAAGGTTTTCAATGATGCCGTCTTGTTCGCGGAACACTGTCGCTAGTCGAAAACTGAGAATGTCATTGATCGGCGTGTTGATCATCCCACGAAAGTCGATAGCTTCTTCCGTGTTTGTCGCAAGCCTAACGCTCGCCTCAAATTCGTTGGTGGGGCGTGCAGAGATCATGCTAACCGCACCATTGGCAGCGGCAGCACCAAACAACGTTGGCTGCGCCCCCTTCAATACTTCAATGCGCTCAAGATCATAAAGAGCGACACTTGATACCGTTTTCTTACTAATATCGATACCATCTTGAAACACGGAAATACGAGGAGTCGTTGTCACACTACCCGAATCATCTGTGATGCCTCGAATATTGAATGATGGCAAGCTAACCGCCTGCTCTTGTATAACAACATTGGGGAGAAATCTAGAAAGATCGTCTAGTTCGGTAGTATTTGTGCGGTCAAGAAACTCACCCTGAATGACGTCCATAGTCACTGGCACGTCCAATATAGACTGTTCTCGCTGCTGTGCAGTAACAGTAATCTCTTCGATAGCGTTCGATTGCGCTTGGGTAAGTGCAATGCTGGAGAAGAATAAACAAGTGCTGCTTACGCCAAGCATTGTCTTAGAAAAATTGTGCATAAAGTCCCCTACTACTTAATGTGGAAAATGAAAATATTCAACCCTAATCTCAAGAGCCTAGTAGGCTGCACGACTTCTGTGACAGGACTGCTGCATAAACATTAAAGTTTTACGTCAAAGGCAAACCTTAAAGCCTGGACGATGAGTGTTCGGGGAACGTTGAATACTCAACTAGCGACTCATTTCTGTCATATTAGAGTGATTAGTTGTTGCTAATAGGAATCCCTCTCATTATCATTGCGTCTCTCTGAAGTGCCCACGGCACCACCGACACGTTTTTGAGGATTGAGAATGATCAAACGCAAGCGCAACACCCTTTCCCTTAGTATCGCCCTACTCACTCTCGCTGCTACCGGCGCTCCAGCATTCGCCCAAGAAGAGCTGTTGATCATTGGTAGCAAGGAAGCGGCGCGACGCGTTGCAGGATCGGGCTCTGTCATTGGCCAAGAACAATTACGTGTCGAAGCCGCCACAGACATCAACCAACTTCTCAAAACCGTTCCCGGCATCTATATTCGCGAGGAAGATGGCGAGGGCTTGCGCCCCAATATTGGTATCCGTGGGGCCACTTCGGAGCGCAGTAGCAAGATCACGTTGATGGAAGACGGTGTTTTAGTGGCGCCAGCCCCTTATGCAGACCCATCGGCCTATTACTTCCCTACTGCTGCCCGACAGAGCGCTGTGGAAGTGCTTAAAGGCGCGCCATTACTTCGCCATGGCCCACAGACCACGGGTGGTGTCGTCAACTTAGTGTCTACCGCTATTCCAGAAGACAATACCGGCGCACTTCAGGTGTCTACAGATCAGCGCGGCTCAACAGACGTGCATGGCTGGTGGGGCGCACAAGAAGGTGCGTTCTCTTGGTTATTAGAAACTGTACAGCGCGACGGTGAAGGGTTTAAAGACATCGACCGCACCAGCGATGATGCCGGCTTTGATATTGAAGACTACGTCGCCAAATTAGCGTGGGAATCCCAAGGCGATGGCCCACAACAACGTTTATTCCTTAAGGCGCAATACTCCGAAGAGCTGTCTAATGAAACCTATTTAGGGCTCACAGACATCGATTTTAAGAACGATGCCAATCGACGCTATGGCATGAGCGCCATTGATCAGATGGACAATCGCCACAGCGCTCTGCAAGCAAACTACAGCATTGAGTTGCACGATAATCTTACGGCCTCCCTTCTCGCTTATCGCAATGACTTTCACCGTGATTGGTTCAAACTCAGTGGCGGCTCGGCCTTCATCAATGCAGCGAACGCCGGTGATGCCACAGCCCAAGGCATCCTTAACGGTGACATTGATCAAAGCGACCTCAACTACAAGCACAACAATCGCTACTATCAGTCACAAGGCGTAGAGCTTAACTTCGCGTTGACCCTTGATCAGCACAGCATCGATTTCGGTGTGCGCGATCACGAAGACGAGAGTGATCGCTATCAAGAAACCGAGATATACGATCAAGTGCGCGGCGTGCTCGAATACCAGAACACCGTTCTGCCCGGCGCAAGCGACAACCGAATTGATAGCGCTGACGCATTAACGTTTTGGTTAATGGACTCTTGGCAGGTCAATGAGCGTTTGAATGTAGTCACTGCATTGCGCCATGAATCGGTAGACTCAAATCAACAACGTTTTAACGCTGCCGATCGCAGTGTCCTTGGGGCTAGCCGAAGCAATACTTCACGCGAGTGGTTGCCAGGCGCATCATTTACCTATGACCTTAGCGATCAATGGCAACTTCTAGCGGGTGTGCACCGTGGATTTTCTCCTATTGGAGGAAGCGCAACCGAAGAAGAAGAGCCCGAAACTAGCGATAACTGGGAAGCCGGTTTCCGTTACGCTCAACACGCTTGGTTTGTAGAGGCGATCGGGTTTTATAGCGATTTTTCTGACAAGTCCGAGAACTGTTCACTCGCCAGCCCTTGCAGCAATGGTGATACATCTGGCACTTACACTACAGGCGAAGCGACTGTCTCTGGTGTCGAGTTCCAAGCTAGCACATCGTTTGCACTTGGCGAGTTCACAGTGCCATTGGATATCTCATACACATGGACTGATGCGGAAATAAGCCACGACAATATTGTGACTGGGGTGCAAGAAGGCGACTTGTTAAAAGATGTGCCTGAACACTTGTACAGCATTCGCACTGGCTTAGAACACAGCAATGGTTGGAATAATTATTTAGTCGCAAAATACGTTGATGAGCAATGTGTTAGCGTTAGTTGTAATCGCGCGGCTGGCCCACGCAATGCTACCGACACATTATTGGTCATCGACTTAATCAGCCGCTACCAACTCAATGACAAACTGGAAGCATTCTTGAAAATAGAAAACTTACTGGATGAGCAGGAAATCGTTTCTCGAAATCCTGATGGTGCTCGACCAAACAAAGCACGCACAGCGTCTATTGGACTAGCCTACCAGTTCTAAAAAACGGAACTATAGCGCCTCCACATTGGGGGCGCTATATCCCGTATCCACCTAGCGGTGTCGTTTCAAATCGTTCACCAAACCCGGCAATCAAAGGCCTTCCCTGAGCAATAGCATCCTGCACTGATGGCAATGTTAGCGATGCTGAATGGTGCTCTTGGCGCTCCCATACTTCTGTAATCCAAAGCGCATTCTCATCACTTTTATCCTCTGCCACCACATAGCTGAGGCAACCGGGCATTCCTGCCACGCCGTTAATTAGAATCTTCGCTAACTCACTACGATTACCTTCAGTGGCCAACATCTTTCCTATTAGTCCGTACATGTGTCTCTCCTATCAATTAGGGATTCATCACCGACAGTAAATGCCCATTAAGCACTTCTGCATTTTTCTCCGCTCGAATTGTGCACCACAAGGTTTCGGCTTCGCTATGGGATTGACGCAGATAATTGACCCATTGCTTTATGCGCCCTACGCGATCTTTCGGCGACATGGTCAAGCCGATCTCTTCCCAAAAAGTTTGTAGTAATGGCGCCACACTCGCCCACTGAGATTCCGGCGCATGGTTCGCGCGTATTTGCGTCGCGAGGAATGGCACACGTACGGCGCCTCGGCCAAGCATCACATCCGGCGTACCAGCGATAGACACACAACGGTGATAGTCTTCTACCGTGTAAATATCTCCGTTAGCGATCAGTGGAATCTTGATGTGCTCTTTGATCTTGGCAAGTTCATGCCAGTGAGCAGGTGGCGCATAGCCTTGTAGTCGTGTGCGCGCATGCACCGTCAACTCACCAGCCCCTGCAGATTCTATTGCCGAGGCGTTTTCTAGCATTAAGGACGTGTCATCGAAGCCTAGGCGCATCTTCGCCGATACCATGACATCTGTCGGCACTGCATCTCGAACGGCGCGAACGACGCTGTAGAGAGTCTCAGGATCTTTCAGCAACACCGCGCCGCCTTTACTGCGATTAACCGTTTTACTAGGGCAACCAAAATTAATGTCGATACCAAACGAGCCAAGCTCCACAGACCGTACGGCATTGGCCGCCATCGCTTCGGGATGATTACCAAGCAGCTGCACCCGCAGAGGGGTACCAGAATCCGTACGCCCGCCTTGTTCTAACTCAGGACAGTTTTTATAAAGCACTTTGTCTGGGTAAAGTTTGTCTACCACGCGAACAAACTCGGACACCACCCAGTCATAGCCCCCCTGCGCCGTGATGAGACGGCGAAGATGAACGTCGGCGAGACCTTCCATAGGGGCGAGAATAATGCGCATACAATAACTTGGGCAATTGATTGGCCGGCAAGTATAGGGTATTAGACAAGAATTCCAAGGACAGTTCGGGATTTATTGGCAAAGTGCTCCAGGCCACGGAGTACTTGCCAACCCGTCATGTAATAGGCAACGACACAGTCAAAATGGCAAAGCAAAACTGAGCAAGGCGGGCACAGGATTAGTCAAAACACTGATGGCAATATATTGTTTGCCATTGACTGAGTAACTCATTGGCGCACCGCCGGCATTGGCAGGCAAGTCGATGGTCGTTAATTCCTCGCCAGTGAACTTGTCACGCGCAACCAGTACCGCTCCATCGAGTGTCGTCTGCGCATGGATCAACAAGGTAGACGTCACTAGAACCGCCTGTCGCCCGCCACCGCCCAATGGCGGCAAGTCCATGCCTGCAAGATCCGGATGGTTCGTCACAGGCGTGTAGTCATCACCATTGGCCTTCTGCCACAGGATCTCTCCTTTGTTCATATCGAAGGCGGTAATGGTCGCATAAGGCGGCTTAAGAATCGGCAAGCCTCTTGGACCACGCACCCCTTGATTGCTAATACGTAGATAGTTGAAGTTCGACTCGTCCTCTTCCAGCTTTGTCATCAACGGCGCATTGGGGCTATTGGTCGCGGGCACAAATAAAATATTATTCTCTGGGTCCACGCCTGCGCCTGTCCAGTTGGCTCCTCCGCCCGCTCCTGGCAGAATGATTGTTCCTCTATTACCCCCCACAATAGTTTCCGTTGGCGGTGTGAACAAGGGGCCATAAGTGTAATCATTTAAAATCTCTTCGGCTTCGGCCCGTAGCTCAGGCGTAAAATCGATGAGATCGTCTTTCGACATGCCTTGGCGCGCAAAAGCAGGAGGTTTAGTAGGAAACGGTTGAGTCGATGAAAGTTGCTCACCGGGCAAGCCCCCTTGGGGAACAGGCAATTCATTGATAGGCCACACAGGCTCCCCTGTGACCCGGTCGAACACATAGGTAAAGCCTTGCTTGGTGACTTGCGCAACGGCCTTGATCATACGGCCATCGACATTGATGTCGATGAGGTTGGGCGCCGCGGGGTTATCGAAATCCCACACGCCGTGATGCACCATCTGAAAATGCCACACCCGCTCACCGGTGCGCGCGTCTAGGCAGACGATACTCTCGCTAAACAAATTATCCCCTGGCCGATGTCCGCCATAGAAATCATTAGTAGCCGCTTCCATCGGCAGATACACATAGCCCAGTTCAAGATCTGCGCTCATCATCGACCACACGCCACCATTGCCAGCGATGCGCCACGAGTCTTGTTCCCATGTTTCATTGCCGTACTCCCCTTCAATGGGGATGCTATGAAAAGTCCAGGCTAGCTCTCCTGTGGGAATATGGTAGCCACGCAGCCAAAGCGGAGGACGCTCTTTGAAGCGCGGACGATTGGAGGTGATCTGTGACACCACGAGAATATCGCCAATCACTATCGGCGGCGATACAGCCCCTAGTGGTTGAGCACCTTGCCAATCTAATTCATCGCGGGTCGCCCGGGGAATTCCATCGGTAAGATCGATGCGTCCGTTGGCAAAATTTTCATCGACTGAGCCATCTTCCAAGCGCAAGGAGTACACAAAGCCATCTTGCGTGCTAGCAAGAATGCGTTCCTGTGAACCATCATTCCAATAGGCCACGCCGCGTTGATGAAAACCCAAGACACCGACCGGCGCCCCGTGTTTATAGACCTCGGGATCGAAACGCCAAAGCGTTTGTCCACTGGCCGCATCGATAGCGGCAATCTGATTCAAAGAGGTGATCATATAAAGCACCCCATCGATCATTAGTGGCGTGCCTTGCAGACGTCCGAACGATACGTCACGATCGACATCGTCGAAATTTAGATCAGCATCGGGAGAATCCCATTGCCACGCCAATTGCAACTGACTGAAGTTACTCGCATCGATCTGGTCAAGAGAGGTGTATTTGGTAGAACCAGAATCAGCGGCGTAGCTAGGCCACTGCCCGTCGGATGCGCCCTGTTGCGCATAGAGAGAGCCACTGAGACAAAGAAGAGCAGTGCTTATAAGTAGACGTCCTGCGGTCGAGCTCGTTATTTTTATTGTCATGAGCCTTGTTTCCTTTTGCGAAGCGATAGGAAATACAAGACAACAGTGTAACGAAAATCACGAGGAGGTCACTAATTAAATTTATTCGCACAAAACAGCATAATCACGAATATGGATTATTGAGGCGCGAGCATATCAGAAAGTTTTTTGACGGTATTCCAGTTTCTCGCTGTAAGCGCAACGCCCAAAGTTTTCTCAATATTTGCCACCAACTTAGAACGGCCAATGCCATCGGGGGCATACAAATAAAGAACATGATCGCCTAACTTAATTTGCTCGGACTCCGCCCGAAGGGCTTCTAATTTTTCAATATTCTCGGACGCAGGAGGCCTGTTGAAAAAGAAGAAATGCAAGGCTTTGGGATTACTGGTACTGAAGGGATTATTGGTAATGGCTAGCTGTAGTGCCGCCGAATCAAGCAGGAATACTGTTGGCTCGAACTCAAACTGTTGAAGTATTTTTTGACTGATCTTTTTAGCAGCATCGGCGCTTAATTTTTGACTGTGATTAAAGACGACATTGCCACTTTGAATGTAGGTTTGGATATTGTTGAAATCCATTGCCTCGAGCACTGACACGAGCTCAACCATAAGAAGCCGGTTATTGCCTCCTACATTGATCCCTCGAAATAACGCGATGGCGGTGTACATATTAACTTCACTCTAATAAAGCGGGCCGGCGACTCACACCGCCGGCCCGTTCATTTAGATGTCTTCTAACTTGCTAAGATCGCGCACTGCGCCTTTGTCAGCACTGGTCGCCAACATTGCGTAGGCTTTCAATGCACCAGACACTTTACGTGGACGCGGCTTCGCAGGCTTCCAACCCAATTTGTCTTGCTCTACTCGACGCTTATCGAGCTCTTCATCGCTAAGCAACACATTGATCGTTCGGTTTGGAATATCGATACGGATTCTGTCGCCATTGCGCACAAGACCAATCGCTCCACCGGAAGCGGCCTCAGGAGACACGTGACCAATCGAAAGACCAGACGTTCCACCAGAGAATCGTCCGTCGGTGAGCAACGCACAGTCTTTGCCCAAGCCTTTGGATTTAATATAAGAGGTCGGGTACAGCATTTCTTGCATGCCTGGACCACCGCGAGGGCCTTCGTAACGGACAATCACGACATCCCCTGCTTTGACTTTATCAGCCAATACGTCGGCAACCGCTTCGTCTTGAGACTCAGTGATATACGCAGAGCCTTCGAATACGTGAATCGATTCGTCCACCCCTGCCGTCTTCACGACACAGCCATCCAATGCGATGTTGCCTCTAAGAACGGCAAGACCACCCTCTAAGCTATAGGCATGCTCCAGTGATCGAATACAGCCTTCCGCTCTGTTGCCATCCAATGTCGCCCATCGTGTCGATTGGCTAAACGCTGTCTGCGTTGGAATCCCAGCCGGGCCTGCTTTATAGAACTCTTTCACTGCTGGCGTTGGATTACGCATGATGTCCCAAACATCCAAGGCATCAGCCATCGTGGCACTGTGTACTGTCGGTAAATGCGTGTGCAAAAGGCCGGCACGGTCGAGCTCGCCCAAAATGGACATGATGCCGCCGGCACGGTGTACGTCTTCGACGTGATACTTAGGCGAGTTTGGAGCCACTTTACACAGCTGGGGAATAGTCTTGGACAGACGGTCGATGTCTTCCAAAGTAAAGTCCACTTCCGCTTCTTGTGCAATTGCGAGCAAATGCAGAATCGTATTGGTTGATCCGCCCATGGCGATGTCCAACGCGATGCAGTTTTCAAACGCTTCAAAACAGGCAATCGAACGCGGCAGAACTCCGTAGTCCTCTCCCTCATAATGCTTTTTGGCGATGTCTACGATCGTACGACCCGCCTGCAAGAATAATTGCTCGCGGTCTGAGTGAGTGGCCAAGACTGTGCCGTTGCCCGGCAATGAGAGCCCAAGCGCTTCTGTCAGACAGTTCATAGAGTTGGCTGTGAACATCCCAGAGCAGGATCCGCATGTAGGGCAAGCACTACGCTCGATCTCGGCTACGTGTTCATCTGAGTAACTGTCATCGGCTGCAATCACCATTGCATCGACCAAATCTAGCTTATTCTCGGAAAGCTTCGTTTTACCGGCTTCCATTGGGCCGCCAGAGACGAATATCACAGGGACATTCAAGCGCATCGCGGCCATCAGCATTCCCGGAGTGATCTTGTCGCAATTGGAGATACACACTAGGGCATCTGCGCAATGGGCATTGACCATGTACTCAACCGAGTCTGCAATAAGCTCACGCGATGGCAAGCTATAGAGCATCCCGTCGTGGCCCATCGCAATGCCGTCATCTACGGCAATAGTATTGAATTCTTTAGCAACGCCGCCAGCCTTCTCGATTTCGCGCGCAACCAACTGCCCTAAGTCTTTTAGGTGCACATGGCCTGGCACAAACTGAGTAAAAGAGTTTGCGATAGCGATGATCGGTTTATGGAAATCGTCGTCTTTCATACCGGTAGCGCGCCAAAGAGCACGGGCTCCGGCCTGATTACGTCCTTCGGTAGAGGTTTTTGAGCGATAAACGGGCATGATTTTAGTCTCGTTGCGTTGTGGTGTAAAAGGACAGATTTTAACAGGTCTTGCAAGCAAATGGGGGGAAGAATCAGCAGTACCGAGCACCAAATTGCTAATCAGAAATTGACCGCAGCCCAATTTCTCTGTATTTAAAGGTAGAGATTACTCAAACAAAAATAACACAATAATAAGGGGTCAGGAGAGTCTTTAATGATAATAAGAAAACGACTACTTTCATCATTTGTACTCAGTGCGGCAGCTGTCGCATTCGCAACACCAGCAATCAGCCAAACCGGCACTAGCGTATATGAAGGCGACTGGCCTGATTATCATGGCGGCAAGTCCGCACAACGCTACTCACCACTAGATCAAATAAACGCCGACAACGTAGATGACCTCGAGATCGCTTGGCGTTTTTCCACGGCTAACTTTGGCCCTTCAGTTGATTTTAACAACCCTTCTACCCCACTCGAGATTGGCGGCATTCTCTACGTCAATATCGGCAGTACTCGTAATGTCGCCGCGCTAGACGCCAGCAACGGACAAGTTCTGTGGTTGTGGCGGCCTCAAGAAGGCGATCGCTACGATGAAGCGCCGCGCAAAGGCGCAGGCCGTGGCGTGTCTTATTGGACCGATGGCGATACGACGCGAGTGATCGACGTAACACCCGGCTATCAATTGGTGTCCCTAGATGCCAAAACCGGCCTCCCCGATCCAAACTTCGGTGAGAACGGCATCGTAGATCTCTTCGTCGGCCTGCGTAATGCCGATGACCCACGCTTTGCCTACCCCGATATTGGCCTGTCAGCCCCTCCCTTCGTCATGAATGATGTCATTGTGGTCGGAGCGGCGCACAGAACGGGCGGACGCCCAAGATCAAAATCTAATGTGAAAGGCGATGTTCGTGGTTTCGATGTTCGCACGGGCGAGTTGCTATGGACCTTCCACACTATCCCCGAACGCGGCGAAGTGGGCTTTGAGTCTTGGCTCGATAGCGGCATTGAGTTCACCGGTAACGCCGGTGTGTGGGCGCCTTTATCAGGAGACGCCGAGATGGGTCTCGTGTATCTGCCAGTAGAAGACCCTACAGGTGACTATTTTGGCGGTGATCGCCCAGGGGACAATCTGTTCTCTAGCAGCATCGTCGCACTCGATATTAAAACCGGTGAGCGTCGCTGGCACTTCCAGCAAATCCACCATGACATCTGGGATTGGGACGTTCCTGCAGCCCCTGTGCTTGCGGACCTACCCAATGGTCGCAAAGTCTTGATGTCGGTGACCAAGCAATCGTTTGTGTACACCTATGACCGCGAGACTGGCGTGCCTATCTGGCCGATTGTGGAGACTCCTGTTCCAGCAGGCGACGTGCCAGGAGAATGGTACTCATCCACACAGCCCTATCCGACTATGCCAGCTCCTTTCGATCGCCAAGGGTTCTCTGAGGATGATTTGATCGACTTCACGCCAGAGCTGCGCGCATTAGCGATAGATGCCGTGCAAGACTTCCGCCTAAGCCCAAGCTTGTACTCGCCACCCTCGCTTGCCGAGGCTCCGGATGGCACACGCGGCTTGCTATCACTTCCCTCCTCTACAGGCGGTGCCAACTGGGAAGGCTCAGCGATTGATCCAGAAACGGGTATTTTGTACGTGCCATCACGGACAGTCGTGCAGGCCTTAGCATTAGGCAAAAACCCTGATTCAGATCTCGACCTTAGCCAAGGCTTTGGCGTCCGTGTACCACGCATACAGGGCTTGGATTTAGTCAAACCTCCGTATGGTCGTATCACAGCAATCGACATGAACTCAGGCGAGCACTTATGGTGGGTTGCCAATGCGGACACACCTGAGCGCATCGCGAATCACCCACTACTAGCAGGCATTGATTTGCCTCCTACGGGCGTACCTACACGCTCGGGTATCTTGCTCACTAAAACCTTATTGTTTGTAGCAGAAGGCAATGGCTCTGCGGATGCCGGCCCGACAATGCGCGCCTTCAATAAGGAGACCGGTGACATAGTAGCCGAGATGGAATTGCCAGCGAATCAGATTGGTTTGCCGTTCACTTACGAACACGAAGGTAAGCAATACCTCGCGATGTTTGTAGGCGGAAGTGGTTATCCTGCGGAGTTGGTAACGTACACATTACCGTAAGGGTGTCGTTATAGCGAAAGGGAGTTCTGGGTGCTATGCAGCATGGCACCTAAAACTCCCTTTTTTTATTCTGGACGAGCAATACGACTAGAGCGCACTCGATAGATTAATGCCAGAACTACACAGATACTGCCTGGTGCCACCAACGCATTGAACCTAAAGAGTGAGAACAGATACGCTCCGAACGTCCCTCCTAATACAAAGCCAGCAATGATCAACAAAAACAGTATCGCCTTTCTTTTATCGAAGTATTCTCCCCGTAATGCAGAACCCAGCATAATCCCTAGGTCTGTGAATATCCCTGTCAGGTGGGTAGTTCGAATGACAGCACCGCTATAGGTGGTCGCTAAAGCGTTCTGGATTCCACATGCAGCCGAGGCGATGTAATGACCATAGAACGAGCCTTGAGACAAAAAATACAACGCTGTGAATATCAAAATTGCCTCAATCATTAGTGCCGTGTCGTAATGGCGACCAAATTTTAGAGCACTGCCATGGAGTAGAAATCCTGAAAGGGATGCACCGAGAAAAAAAGAAACCAGAATCCCCAGAAAGTGAAAAATGCTAGAGAACGAAGAAGTGAGCACACTCGCCCCCAACAACGTTGCAGTGCCAGAGAGATGAGAGACCGACTGGTGCTCAAAGCCCATCAAGCCCACCGCATTGATACAGCCCGCCACAAACGCCAAGACAAAGGCGCCATATTCAATCCATTTAGGTAATTTCGATATCATACCGAGTGCTTCATAAACTCCATACGTGTATTAGTTACGATAAATCGGCGGCACACTGCCCATTAAATTGTTTACCGGTAACAGGATGCTCAAAAACTAAATCACTAGCGTGTAATTGCAAGCGCTTAGCCATCATCTCACTATGATCGTTTTTATACAGATCACACCCAAGAATAGGATGGCCCATTGCCCAACTGTGAATGCGTAGTTGATGCGTGCGCCCTGTTTGAGGAATCAATTGCACCAAGCTTCGACGCGGGTTCTCTAAACGCTCTAATACTGTGTAATCAGTTATAGCCTCTTTCCCTGTGACAGCGCATATTTTCACGCGCGAGAACCGGCTCTCCCCTTTCGCTATGGCGGCAGATATCCGCCCTTGGTCATCATCCACCCAGCCGTCTAAAAGAGCAACATAGCGCTTTTGAATCGTACGCGCTTGAAACTGTTTATTCAGATGCTTTGTCGACTCGGCATTGAGCCCTACCACCATGATACCCGATGTTCCGAAATCTAATCGATGCGGCAGCTTTGCGTTTGGGAATGCTGGGGTTGCGTCTTCTTGGCCATGAATCAAACGGTAGTGTACTGAATCCCAATTGAGAGGGTTTTTACCTGACAGGCTGAGAAGCCCACTGGGCTTGTTAATCAGCAAGATATCGTCATCTTGGTACAAGATGACCACTAGCTCATCACAATTGGGTGCCACAAAATCATCATGCAATGAAATAAGCATAGAAATTAACCGTCAGCTATAACGTAGAGAGATCTAATGGCAATAAAATAGGGGAAAAAGGCTTTGAAACAGATACAAACTGAGGGGGTAAACCCTTATGAATATAAGGACTTAACTGAACGATGAAACAAAACTACTTAGATAATAACGTCTCAAGAAGCGGTGGCAAAGCCACACGCTTACTTGATTCGTTATGTATTGCAGCTTATACAGCAACAACCTTATTGGCACATGGTCCTTTTTGACCTTGTCCAACTTCGAACTCAACAGCCTGGCCTTCATTCAATGTGGCATACCCGCCGCCAGCTTGAATCTCAGAATGATGAACAAACAAATCTTTGCTGCCATCTTCTGGAGTGATGAAACCGAAGCCTTTATCGGCGTTGAACCACTTAACGATACCTTTACTCATTTTCTTTACTCATATTGTTGGTGAAATACAAAAAATTATACCCGAATCCACCAGTTCGCATATAAATGTGAAATTTACTATAAAATACATGACCTTAAGTCAATAAACGACTAAACCAGCCAGTAGCTAAGTGTTCGGCGCCTTTCAAAGTACCGATACTTTAACACAACACCCCCTTGGGTATTAGTTAAAACTTGCTCGACTGCAGTTCTATTTGCCGACTCTATGCCAATTTCGACATAAATCGTCGAATTATTGGTCATTAAACGAGCAATTAAACTCGAACTCACTATTAAGACCGAATATTCACGATTTCATTTCTCGTATCCTTGCTGTTGATCCAGAAACTTAATCATTACTGTGCAACATTGAGTTTATTCCACCCCAACGGCTTGAATCTGTATACAGCACTTCAACTGCTCCACTTTGACTATTGCGTCGAAACAATAACCCAGACTTTCCGGATAACTCGCGAGCGGCGACAACACTTTTATCTGGAAGCGTTACTTTGGTGCCAGCGGTAATGTAGAGACCTGCCTCTACTATCGAATCGTCTCCAAGTGAAATACCTATGCCTGCATTCGCGCCGAGCAAGCTTCGTTTGCCAATTGCGTTAACCTGCTTTCCACCACCTGACAAAGTCCCCATAATTGATGACCCAGCGCCAATATCAGAATGTTCTCCAACAACGACGCCTGGCGTGACTCTACCTTCAATCATGCACTGGCCGAGGCTGCCTGCATTAAAGTTTACAAACCCCTCATGCATAACGGTTGTTCCCAGCGCCAGATGCGCGCCAAGCCGTACTCTATCGGCATCAGCAATACGCACACCGACGGGAATCACGTAATCTACCATTCGAGGAAATTTATCGATTCCATACACAATAAGATGATGATGCTCGTTTGCAAGTAAAGACCTAAGCATCTCTACCTTACTTGGAAGAACAGGCCCAGCTGAGGTCCACGCCACATTGGTAAGTAACGAAAAAATTCCATCCAAATTAAGCTCATTTGGTTTTACCAAACATTCTGACAATAAGTGCAGGCGAAGGTATGCCTCTTCGGCACTTGTTGGGGCGAGGGCCAAATCACCAATTTCTATTTCAACAAAGTCACTTTTTATTAATCCAACTTTTTTACACTCGCAACCCCGCTCTAACTTTTCGTTGCTACGTGAAAACCAGCAATCCAAAGTCACTCCAGTCTCTGAATCGAAATATCGATGCCCTATTCTTTTAATTATCATTTCCAGCCCTGAAGCCAATGCTCGTTATTTTTAAGATCCGCCCACTGGATAGGCGCTGCACGATTGTTTATTACCGCTTCAATTAGACAATGAACAACAACGCCCTCCTCGTCAGTCTTTATCTCGGTAACAAGAAAGTGCTTCTCCTTATTGATTGGATTAACCGCTGTCCACTTACTATGAAGCAGCTTCTTAGGATTGATCTTGTTCATGGCGACTCATGCTCTACATAGATTAATTGGCTCGTATCAAAGCCTAGGTCGCTCGCTTTTTCTATGAGCATTGTTTTGATACCTTCATCGATTTGAGGCGTTCTAGCCAAAAGCCATAAAAAGGATTTATCTGGCCCCGACACCAAAGAGTATTGGTAATCTTCGTGATCGAGCTCAATGTATGATCCATAGAAGGGACCAAAGAATGACACTTTCAAATAACCCAAGTCCGTTGCATCCACAAAGTAGGCCTTCCCTTGCGCATCTTCCCACGCATCTTTTTCTGCGGAGTAACCACGATTTAAAACTCTCACGCCACCATCACTGCGCATACTATAGTTTGCGGTAACGGCCGATAGTCCTCGTTCAAATGAATGATCGAGCCGGGCTATCTCGTACCATTGGCCAAGGTACTTTTCTATTTCGAAATTCTTCACTGGCTCAACATTCTCTGGAATGCCAACACAACCTGCAAAAATCAAAACACTCAACAACGATAACACTTTCATATTTAATCCTTTATGAGTTCTACAACAGATCTAACAACTGATTAATAGGATTCCCCTCGCCCAACCACGCGAGATAAGCCACCGCAGCAATGTTTAACAAAACCGTTATCCAGAACATCCACAAAAATTCTTGTTTGCTAGACTTATGTCTTAGCAGCCGTTGAGCTGCCAACCCGCCTGGCCAGCCACCGGCTAAACTCCATAAATGTAATGTCGATTCTGGAGTACGCCATCTTCCACGGCGCGCCGAGGACTTGTCCCACCAGTACGCTAAAAACGTCAGCAAACTCACTGTGATGTAAAGAGCCGGCACTGCCCAGGAAATCCGATTGGCAGACGCCGCGACAATAATAAATGCTGCAAAAATTAAAGTAAGGAACATCCCAAATGAACCACTTTTGCGTTTTTTCGTGACCTTATTTTTTGCTTGCGATTGCTCGGTAAAACGCACTTTCACTGCGCTCGTTTTACCGTCTTTCCCATCGGCAACCTCATAGGTCACGATGTTTCCCAGCTCCGGACGTCGTGAAGATCGAGGGAAAGCCTTAATGTGCACGAACACCTTAGTTCCGTCGCCATGCCATGTGATAAAGCCAAAGCCTTTCTCATCATTCCAACTTGTGATTCGTCCCTGTAAACGCATATTGATTACTGCTCTAGTGATGTTTGATTCTCATACCAATAGAAGCATTTTGATCACGAACTACAAGTGAGTCAATTTTCGAGGGCTCTACCCTCCTCAGCCCTATTGTTCGGCCCAATCTGCATAAGCTTATAGTATCTAGTCCTTAGACAAAGGGGTGATTACTTTCTAGAATGCCCGCCGCTACCGAGTCTGTGAAACAGATGTACTACGGTTATTCGTCTTATTTGAGAGGGTTATACGTGGAAATGATCAAGAAAAGTTTGTTGGCGAGCGCTGTTCTAGCGACGCTACCTTTGTCTGCCTTTGCTACTGATGGGTATTTTCAACATGGCTATGGTGTCATCTCTCAGGGCATGGGCGGCGCCGCTGCCGCTATGACCGAAGATGCCATGGGTGGAGCCAACAACCCAGCCTCTATGGTTTGGGTAGGCAATCACATGGATGCAGGCGCCACAATTTTCAGCCCTAAGCGACAGGCTAAACGCACGGACAACCCTTTAGGTCTTAATGGCTCTGTCGAGAGTGACAGGAACTATTTTCTACTGCCTAGCTTTGGCTACAACCAACTTTTAACTGAAAAGATTTCACTTGGCGTCACTGTCTATGGCAATGGCGGCATGGATACCCACTATTCAGGAAGCACTCTGATGGGCGGGCAGGCGAACTTATTAGCGGGCCAAGGGCAGCTCGGGGTTAACCTCGAACAGCTGGTGATTGCTCCTACTATTGCGTTCAAAGTTGGCGAGAGTAGCTCAATCGGTCTATCACCCTTATTGGTCTATCAACGCTTTAAAGCCTTTGGTCTCAGTGGGTTTCAGGGCATGTCCGAGAACCCTAATTACGTCACCAATCAGGGCCGTGACGATGCCACAGGACTTGGGGTACGCATCGGTTGGCTAAGCAAAGTAAACGAGCACATTAGCTTAGGCGCCAACTATTCTCCGAAGACAAGTATGAGCAAGTTCCACGAGTACAAAGGACTCTTTGCCGAACAAGGCGGTTTCGATATACCCGAGAACTACACTCTAGGAGTAGCAGTCAATGTGACTGGAACGCTTACCGCCGCATTTGATTATCAACGTATCAATTATGGCAATGTTCCTGCGGTTGCCAATGCCAGCACTCTTCGCAACCCCTTAGGAAGCGATAAGGGGCCAGGGTTCGGCTGGCATGACGTCAATGTCTACAAGGCTGGTTTTCAGTATGCCGTGAATCAGCAACTGACTTTGCGTGCAGGTTACAACCACAGCGATAACCCCATTCACTCCAGCGATGTCACCTTTAACATATTAGCGCCCGGTGTCATCGAAGATCACGCAACATTAGGGGCCAGCTGGCATTATTCCAACGGTGGTAAGTTGAACCTAGCCTACACACACGCGTTCAATAATAGCGTCACTGGGCCTTCAATATTTGGCGGCCAAGAAACTATTGAGATGCATCAAAATTCATTAAGCATCTCTTATGGATGGAGCCTCTAACGCTCTAGCCTTGAATATTAAGTGCAGCAATCTTCTCGGCAGCATCCTCTTTTAGCGGTGCTTGCCGAGTTAGATCAGGCTACCACCCCAAAGAGCGCGCCAATACCTGCAGTCAATGCCATCGCTAGGGCTCCCCAAAAGCTTACCCGTAAGATCGCTATACCCACTGGGGCACCGCCGACACTAGCAGAAAGTAACCCTAGCAGCGCAAGCGACACAAGCGAACCGCTCGCAATCGCCCACATCAACCAAGCCGATGGAAATATAATAACAATCAGAAGCGGAAGTGCTGCACCCACTGTAAACGAACCAGCAGAAGCCAATGCCGCCTGAATGGGTCGAGCAACCGAGGCATCCGTAATACCCAACTCATCACGAGCATGCGCAGCAAGTGCATCGAATTGCATTAACTGGGTAGCCACCTCAGAGGCAAGCGCCACATCGAGCCCTCGTTTAACGTAGATTGCTGCGAGCTCCTTTTGCTCCGCGGCAGGACTATCGCTCAACTCTTCGCGCTCACGAGCCAAGTCGGCCTGTTCTGCATCGGCTTGTGAGCTGACTGAAATATACTCCCCCGCCGCCATCGACATGGCTCCTGCGACAAGCCCTGCAACACCAGCCACTAAGACTCCCTGCGCGTCAGCCCCTGCGGCAATAACGCCCAACACTAGACTAGCGGTAGAGACGATGCCGTCATTCGCTCCAAGGACCGCCGCACGCAGCCATCCAACCCTATGCAGTCTATGTCTTTCTTTATGTTTCATTGAGCTTTCCTTTTCGAATAAGCGAATCGAGTCATATTTGCTTCGCAAAACCTAATGATTGGATTACTATGCGCCACCCCAATATTACCGCTAAAACCTCTAGGCTTATATGTCCGCCAATGCCCTCTATACCGATCTTTCTGCCTATTACGACTTGATGTGTATCGACATCGATTATCAAGCGCAAAGCCACTGCGTTCGCAGACTGCATCAAATTTTCGGTAATGACGGCAACAGCCATCTCGATTTAGCATGTGGGACTGGGCCCCATGTCCGACATTTCATTGATTTTGACTATAAGAGCAATGGGCTTGATATCAATCAACCCATGTTAGACATCGCCGAAACCCGCTGCCCCGAAGCTCAGTTTTCTATGCAAGACATGGCCAATTTCAAGATCACAGAATCTGTAGATCTTATTACTTGTTTCTTGTATTCCATCCACTACAACGATGGGTTTGAAAAATTAAAAGAATGCCTAGCAAGTGTCCATAGCGCGCTGAACGTTGGGGGAATCTTCTGTTTCAACGTGGTGGACAAACACCAGATCAACAACGCGTTATTCGTAAAACACACGGCTACGCAAGGCGACGAGCTATTCAGCTTCAGATCCGCTTGGCACTATTGTGGCCAAGGTGAAAAGAAGGTGTTGAAACTGAGTATTGAAAAGACCAACGCTGAAGGGTCGCAACAGTGGAATGACGAACACGCAATGGTCGCTGTTAGCTTTAGTGAGCTAACGCAGCTCCTGCAACCCTACTTCGAGGTGCACATCTTTGAGCATGATTATGAAAAAATCACGCCATGGGATAAAAACTCTGGGAATGCCATTTTCGTCTGTGTGAAAATATAGCGTTAATAAGCGATGTTTATCAGGTGCAGCCCGCGTGATTTAGCTTTGGTGCTGATCTTATCCTCTTTGTGATTCGCCAACGCTTCTCTAATCTCACTAGTGCTTATTTGGTTTCTGCCTAATGAAAATAATGCGCCCGCGATGTAACGAACCATCTGCTTCAAAAAACCATTCCCGACAATCCTAAGATAATAAATTTCATTGCCGAAGATAGAAGGCTCTGCTTGCAGGATCTCACAATCAAGAACAGTCCTGACCGTTGAGCTAATATTCGTATCTCGTCTGGCAAAGCTATAAAAATCATGTTCGCCGACAAAGAGCTGGCAGGCACGCTGCATTAATTCAATATCAAGCGGCTCTGCGGCGAAAGCGTCAGTATCAGAGGGAATATGCGCCACGATCTCATTAAGGACAGGATTGAAGATTGGATCCGTACAAAAATAATAATGATACTCTTTGCTCGTGCTGTCTTTATTAGAATTAAACTCAGCGGCACAGGGCTCGCATTGCACAATGCGAATATCATCTGGTAATAACGAGTTCATACCAAGCAGCAGTTTCTCAGATTCGACTTCAACGGGGATAGTGATTTTCACCACTTGCCCTTGTGCATGAACACCGGCGTCGGTTCGACTAGCGGCAGAGATAGTGCAGTCTTGATATTTGCATATTTTTTTCAGCACCTGATGAACGCTCGCCTGTACAGTGGGCTTTTGTTCATTGGCACCCAAGTCTTGCCAACCAAAGTAGCTGGTGCCTTTGTATGAAATCACGAGACGATGATGATAGATGCATAACTCCAGACTAGATAAATATTGAGTCAGTTTATAATTTTCCGGTAGTTGCCCGCTTACTTTACCTTCAAAACCCCAATAACTAGGCAGATCGCACCACCTACCATACCCAACCACGCCTCAATTGGGGTGTCACCACTTAATGCCCTACCAATCTGTGACACCGCAGAGTCATAAACATTGTAACCCCACAAAGCCAGTGCGACACCAATAATGATTAATGCAATTCCAAAAATTTTGTTATTCATCGTTACTCCAGAACATCAATATGAATGTTTATTATAACTCGGCATCTATACCCAGCGATGCGACCAACTCGTAATAGCCAAAAAATATCATTATAAAAAACACTATAATAACCAGCTCATGTAGAAAATTCTTACTGTGAAAGAACCCTCTATCCTTATGATGAATAACATCCATTAGTTCATCAGCAAATCGAATGGATAGAAACGTCCCCCCTGCCGAGAGCAAGATCACGCTCCAGTACGGATACGGATTAGTGAGAATGACATGCAAGATTCTTGTCAATTTTGTTGTTTCATAGTATTCGGAAAAATAAAGTAACGAAACAAGGTTAATCAATATGGCGACAGCCCATACAGCAAGTTCTGAAACCAGCATGCGAATACCGAACAACACTCGCAATGGAAAATCCAACAAAAATCCAGCATCCGCGATCGGCGTACATAGAACAAAGAAGCTCCATGTCAAGATAGCGGCGAGCCCGCCAGTCACAAAGTCGTATTCAAGCCCCAAGTAGACGAAATAGCTAATGAGCAATAAACAGAGTATGAAATATTTATAGAAGAGCTGTTTCTTAGGAAGTACTACTTTTTCATCGACAGGCGTCGTCATTGATTACCCTTGTTTAGAGACCCCTAATTTTTAGGGGTCTTAATGTGGAACACTACTACTTCTACATACTACCACTAGCAACTTTTAAATAGACAATAATGCCTATTCCAGCCAGCACCAACAGGCTGAGCAACAATTTCACGAAAATGAATTTCATCTATTGGTATCCAAGAGGATTATAGCTCCGTCATTTTTCTAATAATCAAAATATAGAGAATTTGGTTTTGGTGGTAATGGCCTCAAGCACTTTCATTCCTTTATGGGAATTACCGTGAGGGTTTAGTCTTGGACTCCATACCGTCACGCAGAACTCCCCTGGGTGTACGGCTACAATTCCGCCACCGACACCACTCTTACCGGGCAAGCCGACCTCAAATGCGAACTCTCCGGCTTCATCATAGAACCCACACATCTGCATAATGGAGTTAATTCGTTTGGTTCTCGCTGGGTTAATAATGGTTTCATTCGTAAAGGGGTTTACTCCACCGGAGGCCAAAAATAAGAAAGCTTGTGTCAACTCTTTACAGCTCATTGTGATCGAGCAGAGATGAAAATATAAATCCAAAACTGTTTCCACATCGTTATGGATGTTGCCAAAATCTTTCATGAAATAGGCAAGGGCGTAATTTCTATAACCGGTTTTTTTCTCTGACTCCGCCACTTCTGGAGAATAGCTCACGCTAGAGATACCCGAGGAACTACGAACGAACTCTAAAAACTCTAGTTTTGGTTTATTTAGGCATGTCACTAAAATATCGCAAATAACGATAGCACCCGCATTGATGAAGGGGTTTCTGGGAATGCCCTTTTCATATTCCAACTGCACCAAGGAGTTAAAGGCAGAACCTGAAGGCTCGACACCAACACGACCCCACAAGCCTTTCCCCATGATTTTTGAAGCTAAGGTCAGAGACAGTACCTTGGCGATACTTTGTATAGAAAATTTCTCATCTGAGTCGCCGGTTGAATAATGAGTCTTATCAACCGTCGTAAGGTGTATGCCAAATTTCTTCGGATCCACTTTTCCCAACTCAGGAATGTAAGCGGCGATCTCCCCGCAATCTTCGACATCCTCAAATTCAGAGACGATTTCACGGAAGATCTGTTGATAATCTACAGGTTCAGCCATCTAGCCATTACTCCAAGGAAATACGTGCGGGGGCGGACGAGGAAGCAATCTCACAAATGAATGAGCCTGGTTAACTATTGCAGTTATACCAGGCTCAAGAGTGTAGCGTGACAATCTATAACAGCGCTATCAATCCTTAGTGATACTACCGATAGTCTGTGCGCCCGCAATAGAAATCTCTTCGTCTTCAGTGCCACGAACGCCACTAGCGGTGACTGCACCGACTAGCTCACCGTTGATGTAAACCGGTACTCCGCCGTGATAAGTCACGCCGCCTTCAATCTCTTCGATCTCGCCAGCCGCCAACATAGTGCCGTATTGACCAGAAGTCATTCCTGTTTGCGTCACTACTAATGCCTTGCTAGTGGCGATATCGAAGGTGCGTGGAGACGCGCCATCTAAACGTCGCACCATCACTGGCTTACCATTTTGATCCGCGACCATAATGGTAACGTTCCATTGTTTCTCACGCGCATACGCCTCAGCTGCATTCATGGCGGTTTCGGCCATGTCATAGGTCATACGGCTTTCGTCCTGTGCCGACGAGGCAGCAGAGAACATGAACATTAGCGCAATCATTAGACTTTTCGTTAGCTTTGTCGTCATTTGTAAATTCCTTATTACGTTTATTGGATATGAACTTAAGAGACAGAATTGGCAGACGTTCTATTTCAAGAAATTTTGACAATTGCCGAATGCTATCTCTACTCATTATGGGCTGCAGTATGTGCATTCAATTGCTTATCTTACAGCCTTAAATAAAAAAACGGCAATTGACCATAAGCCAATTGCCGTTTTCAGTAGATCATTTGCACTAATGCCGAATATCAGACCAGATCAAAACGGTCCGCATTCATCACTTTGCTCCATGCGTTTACGAAGTCCCGCACAAACTTCTCTTTGCTGTCATCTTGCGCATACACTTCGGCGTAAGAGCGCAGAATCGAGTTAGAGCCGAAGACGAGATCGACACTGGTCGCTGTCCACTTAACCTGATCTGTCGCACGATCGCGCACTTCATACAGATTAGAGCCAGCAGGCTTCCACGTGTAATTCATATCCGTGAGGTTCACGAAGAAGTCATTCGTCAACGCCCCTACACGATCAGTGAATACCCCGTGCTTGCTGCCACCTGCGTTAGTGCCTATGACGCGCATGCCGCCTAGCAATACAGTCATCTCAGGGGCTGTTAATCCCATCAACTGTGTACGGTCTAGCATTAGCTCTTCCGCACTGACGCTGTAATCCTTCTTCAACCAGTTACGGTAGCCATCATGCAAGGGTTCTAGCACTTCGAATGCCTCAACGTCTGTCATCTCCGCGGTTGCGTCCCCACGTCCCGCTAAGAACGGCACCTTCACTTCAATGCCCGCCGCTTTTGCGGCCTGCTCAACCCCTACGTTACCCGCAAGCACAATGACATCGGCAACACTTGCACCGCTATCATTGGCGATGTTTTCTAATACAGAAAGCACTTTAGCCAAACGTGCAGGCTCGTTGCCTTCCCAATCTTTTTGAGGGGCAAGTCTGATACGCGCCCCATTGGCACCGCCGCGCTTGTCCGATCCGCGGAAGGTTCTAGCACTATCCCATGCCGTTGACACCATTTCGCTAACGCTCAAACCACTAGCAGCAATTTTGCTTTTCACAGCTTGAACATCATAGGCCGTGCTGCCTGCAGGCACTGGGTCTTGCCAAATAAGCTCTTCTTTAGGCACATCAGGACCGATATAACAGGCTTTTGGGCCCAAGTCGCGATGCGTCAGTTTGAACCAAGCACGAGCGAACACCTCAGAGAAGTAAGCCGGATCTTTGTAGAATTTTTCAGAGATCTTCCTGTATTCAGGATCCACTTTCATCGCCATATCGGCGTCGGTCATAATTGGATTGTGACGGATCGATGGATTCTCAGCATCAACAGGCTTGTCTTCTTCTTTGATGTTGATAGGTTCCCACTGCCATGCACCCGCTGGGCTCTTCTTCAGCTCCCACTCGTAGTTAAGCAATAGTTGGAAATAGCCGTTATCCCACTGGGTTGGGTTCGTCGTCCATGCGCCTTCTAGCCCACTGGATACCGTGTCACTACCAATGCCACGCTTGGTTTTATTCAACCAACCGAACCCTTGGTCTTCGATTTCACCGCCTTCTGGTTCCGCACCCAATAATTCAGCATCACCATTACCATGGCATTTGCCCACTGTGTGACCACCAGCGGTCAGTGCTACGGTTTCCTCATCGTTCATAGCCATACGTTCAAAGGTCACGCGCACGTCGTGAGCGGTCTTTTGAGGATCAGGATTACCATCAACCCCTTCTGGGTTTACATAGATAAGACCCATCATCACTGCAGCCAGTGGATTTTCGAGGTCGCGCTCACCTGAGTATCGGCTGCCTTCGCTACCGGTAGGGGCAAGCCATTCTTTCTCTGCGCCCCAGTACGTGTCTTTTTCTGGATGCCAGATGTCTTCACGGCCAAACGCGAAACCAAAGGTTTTCAATCCCATGGACTCATAAGCAATAGTGCCCGCGTACGCTATTAGGTCGGCCCAGCTAAGCTTGTTACCGTATTTCTTCTTGATCGGCCACAGTAGACGACGCGCCTTATCTAGGTTCACGTTGTCTGGCCACGAGCTGATAGGCGTGAAACGCTGATTACCAGTTGCCGCACCGCCACGACCGTCTGCAATGCGATAAGTACCCGCAGAGTGCCAAGACATCCGGATCATCAGACCACCATAATGACCCCAATCGGCTGGCCACCAGTCCTGACTATCGGTCATCAATGCATGCATGTCTTTTTTGAGTGCAGCGACGTCGAGACTTTTGACCGTTTCCCGATAGTTGAAGTCTGCCCCTAGCGGGTTAGTCTTACTATCGTGTTGACTGAGGATGTCGAGGTTTAGTGACTTAGGCCACCATTCCATATTCGACATATTGCTTGCTGTAGCGCCACCATGCATCACTGGGCATTTGCCATTAGACATAAATCAATCTCCTTTATCTCGCACTCAAAAAAGTTGTTATACGTACATCACTATAATGCACTCATACGACACTATTGATCATTCCGATCGATATGTAAAACTAATTAACTTAATTTTTATGATAGATTTTTATTATTACTTGTCGAGATAGCTAGAATTGAGCTCTTAATATGGCCGCTCTTAAGCAACCTTAGACCTTAGTGTGTCCAAACTCCAAGCAGCTGTGATTGGATTTTCATAGCAGTTTCAAAAACCGTTCTATCTCTTGCTCTGTATTATAGAAATTGGGGCTTACACGAATATGAGCACCCCGCAGGGCTACAACTACGTTGTGCTCTCGCAGTTTTTCATAGCATTCTTTGTTGGCGGCTTCAGAGCCCATCGTAAAAGATAAAATGCCAGAGCGTTCATTGCGATGCTCCACGGGGGTGATAATTTCAATATCCCTAGAGAGTAACCCAGCAATTATCGTGTCAGTCAGTGTAAGCACCTGCCTATGGATATTAGGGATCCCTATTTCTTGCAGCAGGTCCAAGCCCGCCGACCAAGCATGGAAAAGTGAATAGGCAATCGTACCGGTTTCGAAGCGACGGGCATCGGGTAAGTAATGCAATTCTCGCGCATTATTCTCGGCCGAAAACATCCCTGGCAGCACCGGTTTGATGTGCTCCTGCGCCTCTTTATTCACATATAAAAATCCTGTGCCGTGCATGCCAAGCAACCATTTGAAACCGCCACAGGCAAGTATGTCTATGCCATCCTCGATCACATCAATGGGAAATACGCCGGCTCCCTGAATGCCGTCCACCATCAAAAGCGCACCTTTGTTATGCGCAATATCGCTTAGCCGTTTAAGGTCTGTCCGGAAGCCCGTATCGAAACGCACAGCGGCGCTCGAGACTATCCGAGTATTACTATCGACTAAGTTAGCTACTTTGTTCAGGTCGACACGCTGATCCTCTCCCACCGGCACAAAACGCACTTCTACGCCCTTCTCTCGTAGCGCCAACCACGGAAAGGTATTGTTCCAATGCTCATCAATAGGAAGTACGACGTTGTCGCCCTTTTTCCACGTAAAACCAGCGGCGACAATGCCCACCCCTACTCCCGTGCTAGTAACAAGGGCGTACTCATCCGCCGTTCCACCAAAAATGTCAGAGAGTTGATTACGGATAACAGTCCGAACCTCGGGTTTGTTTTGAGGTTGCTCAGATGCAAGTTGTAAGTAATCGGTGAGTTTTTGATGAACTCTAATATTGAGAGGTGATTCTGCCGCATTGTTGAGAAATACAAACTTCTCGGTGACCGGAAACAGTGCCCTGTATGTTGATAGATCTAATGCCATCTTCGATTCCTTTACTTTACACCCTCCCCAGAGAGCCCCAAGTTTCGAATGGGTGTCCTTAGCCGCGATTTCATAGAGTATCCAATTGTGCAGCAACACTACAACTGAGTACATTAAATGAAAAAAAATCAGCCCACTAAGCAAGAGCCGGAAATATTTTATCAATTTAATTTAAGAATGGATCGCTGATTCAGAAGTAGGAAAAAGCAGGGTTTATTGAATTTTTTCTAGCGGTATTAAGTCAGGATATGACAACGAATTCACAACGTGGCGTGATCGATTAGGAGTTAAGAAAATTCGCGAAGAAGCGATTAGAGAAGAGTTCAACCAAGACATCCTCGCCTTGATTAATACTGAAGAAATAGAAAGTATGTTGAGCAATGGCTAAGTCAATGGCGTTTTTGTGCAAGAAACACAAAAACGCCAATAGAATGACTTATCGCAGCAGCACTGCGTTAGGCATATTACTGTGCAAATACCAAGCTGAAGGTTACTGGCACTACAGTGGTTATTGAGGCAAGGCCTGCAACTTCACGTAGCTGTTCGATACCGCCAACTAAGTTGAACGGATCGGCATTTACAACGATAGGATTAACAGACACCGCTAGTATCTTGTTGTCGGCTAGTTTAACTACTCGTACATTGGCCATCATTTCAGTTGATACACCATGCAATGACAAGTTAAAAGTCACTGAACTCTCGTAAGTTCCACCAACACTAAGACCATTAAGTTGTGCAAGATCTAGGTCCGCACTGATAGTCGCTGTTGAAAACGAGGCAATCTCAAAAAGCATCGCTTTCACTCGGTCATTTCGGATAGCGATGTTAGTTTCAACACTGCCTAGGTCGATATCTACTGAAAAAGCACCGCTGTTTTCGATCGAACCACTAAGCTCCTGAAAGCTATTGACCTCAGCCACACTTGAGTTTTTTACAGAGACATAATTAACCGTAGACTCTTCATTGACTAGTTCCCACTGGGCAAAAACACTTGTAGAGAACATCAACGTTAACAGTGCAAACATGCTTCTTTTTACCATCTTCAATAATCCCTTTAATTTTCAATAAGTTATGTACTAACAATCACTTGCGAAATCGGTCTTTGAGGCTTAGTGCATGGATAGACGGTGGAGAAACCGCAGCTTATTGCGTGCCGCAATACCCCACTTGTCACAATATGCCTCAACATTGGCATCTTGCCACATTCGCAATGATTTTGCCTACAAACAGGCATGACAGTCACAAACACTAACAAAGGCCTAGGCTAAGCTAAGGCTCAAGTGAATTAGACAGGGGAAAGGTCATTTTTATTGCAGAGATTAGGCTAGTGCGAGGGTGTTAAGCGAAGTAGATGAAAAGAAAGCCGTTTTGTTAACCGGCTTGCTTCTCATTTATAGCGTTAAAGCAGGGCTTATTTTTTCTCGCCTTTGAAAGTACCGGACAGCATACCACCGGCTATATCAAGAGAACCTGACCATACGCCCTCGGCATCGACAGTGCCTCTATAAACGACAGGAGCAGACTGCCCCTGTAAGTCAGCCTGAAACGAGATGGTGACGTTGTTGCCATCCACCGTACCGGTAACATTGTTATTTCCTAGAGTATCGGATGAATACTGACCAGTAAGTTTCATGCCGTCCTGAACCAACGTCAGCTCAGGCATAGTGACGCCCTGATCCGTTGATACTTCCATACTCCATGAGCCGCTCATATTAGTCTGCGCACTGGATTGGGCAGTAACCATGAACATGACTGCCATCGCTGCAAGCAGTTTTCCTGCAAACCGTAAACTGTTGAGACCCATTTTTTGTTTCCCCTGACTATCTAGTTAGTTTATTTTGTTGTGAAGGGACAAAAAGTACAGACTGCCTTGTTCAACTTCAATATCCTAACCCTCTACATTCGTCCAAATGCCTAAGCAACGAGACAGCTAACGTTTTAGCCAACCAAGCACATGTATTCCCTCTTATTTTTTGGTGCCCCATATTCTTGAAACAGCACTGTCAGACCCAAGCGAGCCCACCACGAGTGACACGACACCGGCACAAAGAAAGATCACCACAGGGATCAGTGACCCAATCCCGCTAGCGTTACTCGCGGCTACAGTGGAGATCAGTGATAGCAATAAGAATAGCCCCCCTACCCCATTCAAAGCGGCTCTGTGAGACTTTTTATAATTAATTGTCTCTTCGCCTGTTTCAAATAACCTCAGTATTGGCCAAAAAATTTTCGTCAATATTTGCTTCATAAAATCTTATCTCTTACTCAAAAAGTGGCTTAAAGAAGCTACGTTCATAGCTAAGTATGCAGCGGGTGTCTTTGGCGTATTGAAAGGCAGCGAGGCACTCAGGGTCATTAAAGGAATCTTTTCTGTATTGCTCATATTCTGCAAGGCTAGGAAATGTGAACAGCGCTAATGCCACATCACTAGCCCCTTCAGAAGGCAGAAAATAACCGTGATGCTGGCCACCAAATTTTGTAACTAGTGGAATCCATAGTTTCGAGTAATGCACAAACTCTTTAAGTTTGTATGGATCAATGACATAACGTAAATAGCAAGTGACCATCTGTTCCCTCTCAAGTTTTGATCCCGTTTGTGGTGTGATTCCCACCAGTGAAGCAGCCCTAACGACCGTTTCACGCGGCTCGCTGCAAATACTCAAGAACCCTTGCCATTAGACTGTTTATGGACAGATACCGATTTTGGGGCGTAGACAAAATGCTCGCCTCAGATTGGATGTACTCTCCATCCACTAACTCATCGTTGCAGTTTTCGACGATGGCTTGAGCCGATATAGGAGTGGTTTCTAAGTGAAATTGCAGTCCGATGACATTGCTACCGATTTGAAACGCTTGGTTCTCACAAGCGGCACTAAACGCCAATAGAATTGCATCATTAGGCAGGCTAAATGTTTCACCATGCCAATGGAATACATCTGTCTCTTCTGGAAGCTGGAACACAGAGGCTGCATTTGACTTAACGGCTTTAACAGGAAACCAACCTATCTCTTTCTCAGAGTTTTGAAAAACCTCACCGCCCATTGCGTTGGCGATTAGTTGCGCCCCCAAACAAATCCCAAGAACCGATTTACCTGCTTCGATAGCGCTTTTGATAAACGCCTTCTCTTTCATTAACCAAGGGTATTCTGTTTCATCATTGACGCTCATTGGTCCGCCCATAACAATGAGCAACTCAAAATCGTCGAGTCGAGGAAACGTATCAACCTTAAACAACTTCGTACATGAGACTTCATAGCCCGCTTGTTCAAGCCAAGGCTCAATGCTCCCTAAACCTTCAAAGGGCACATGTTGCAAGTAGTGCGCTTTCATCAAAGTAAGGCCCCTCTATATGGCTGACGTTTATCAGGAGCCTGATGGAGGCTAGTCTCCAACAACAATTGCATCAATTTTTTCGCTGTAGCTGTCTTGCGTAAGAGTGAATGTATTGCCGAAGTAGAGAGTGGCAGTGCCTTCTCTGTGAGCAGTCAATGTGCAGATTTCTCCGCCAAAGATAACTCCTGGCTTGCGAAAGGGAATCGCACTTCTAGCCTCTTGGCAGTCAACACTTGCCACTTCAGGTGCAGAGGAAATCACCCCAGGATAGTATCCCCACCAGCCGGGAAAACCATTGCCTATGGCCAAAAGCTCAGCGGTATCTCCATTGCTTATGCGCAAAACGGCACTATCGTTAGTTTCTTCGATCAGGCTTGTATAACTGTCTCTGGTGCCGGCGCAGCCCTGAAGGAATAGAATCGCTAAAAATAAATAGGTAATGTGTTTCATAGGATGATTTAGTTTAGGCCGCTTCGGCGCTAATCTCTTTTAATGCCTGTACAAATGAATCGGGCTCTTGAGCACCGGAGATGAGGTATTTATTGTTGATAATAAATGCGGGCACGGAGGTCACCCCGGCTTTCTGGTAATTGGCTTCGTCTTCTCGTACTTGCACGGAATACTGATCAGACTCTAACACCTGTTTGGCTTGTGCTAAGTCCAGCCCCACTACCTCAACACAAGCTAATAATGCACTGTGATCGGAGATATCGATCGCCTTGCCAAAATACGCTTCGAACAACGCTTGTTTCATCGCTGTCTGCTGACCTTGTTCGCCGGCCCATTTCACCAAACGATGGGCATCGAAGGTATTGCCGGTAAGTCGCTCCTGTAATTTATCGAAGTTGAGTCCAAGATCTTTGGCAATCGCCATCATCTGATCCTGACCTGCGCGCATTTCCTCTTCGCTTCGCCCGTATTTTTTTGCCAAAGCTGGCAAAATCAGCTCTCCTTGGCCACTGTGGGCAGGATTCAGCTCAAATGCATGCCATTGAATCGCAAATTCATACTCTGGTCCTAGCTGTTCAATGGCGCGTTCGAGTCGTGCATAACCGATAGCACACCACGGGCAGGCGATATCGGAAACAATGTCTATTTGCAGTTTGTTCATAGTAATCCTTATTGATGTCTAGTCTATTAGTCACTATCCAAAATTTCACCAACTTGCGCAAGGGCGCCACGGTAATCTTTATAGTCCAATACGATGCTATGCAATTGCTTGTTATGCAGTAACACCATAGAAGGAAAGCCTTGAATAGGTAGGCTGCGCGCGAATTCTAGCTGCTCGACAAACGCTCTCTCTAGAGCCTCGGAATTGAGATCGCTGATAAACTTATCCACATCCAAATTCAGCTCTTGAGCTAACAATTCATGTATGGACTGATCGGATGGGTTCATCGCCCGCAGATAATAGGCTTCTTGCAGTGCACTATTCATGGGCAGTTCAGCGCCCTGCCATGACGCGGCAAGCACTGCACGGCACGCAGGATAGGTGGAACGTCGCGGAGTGTTCTCTGTCCAAAAGTCGTGATTAAACTGCGTGCCTAGAAGCGCTTCTATTTTCTTCCAGTATCCGGAAACGGCCGCGATCTGCTCAACAGGCATTGGCACATCGCTGTCGGGAGCCAGCCCGCCGAGGACATATTGCACAGGGATATCCAAACGGTTTAATGCCTGCTCGAACAACGTCCATTGAGGGAGATGCGCCCAACACCAACTGCACATAGGGTCATGTACGTAATAAAAAGTGATTGTTGCCATAATTTGTCCCTATGAAAATCATACTAATGTGGCGGGTTTTTGTACTATCAAGGCTAAAAATAGATTTAGATAAGCCTCAGTAGCCATATTGGGGCAAAGTCTTTCACTACAGACAATAATATTAATATACTTAGCCTAATTGAGCGTTTTTATTTTACTGAGCTGGCAAGTGTGCCTATGGCACCTTAATTTTTTCCTATCGCCCCCTTACAGGATACTTTTACCCGCATGTTTTTCACGCAGTTAAAGAAACTCACCCCATTATTATGCTTTGCATTTAGTCTCAGCGCGTTGCCAGCCATTGGCGAAGAAGCCTCATCGCTAACAATACGTGGGTTTGGCACTTTGGGGGCCGCACGGTCTTCATCGGCGGATGTAGAGTTTGTACGCGACCTATCCCAACCCAATGGGATCAAGAATGGGCAATGGTCAGGGCGAATAGACACAGTTCTAGGCATTCAGGCTAATTGGCAGTTAAGCCCAGAGTGGGAAGTCGTTGGACAGGTAGTCAGCCGTTATCAATATGATGATAGCCACAGCCCCGCACTGGATTGGGCCTTTTTGAAATGGGTGCCAGATGACCGTCTATCTCTGCGTGCAGGCCGCATCGGCTCGGATTTGATGATGCTCGCAGACTCTCGGCTAGTGGGCTATTCCTACTTAACGGCACGTCCCTCAGTCGACTTCTTTGGCCCTTTGTTTTTCCCCTCTTTTGATGGCGTTGATGGAAGCCTGACTTTACCGTTTGGCAATGGGCTCCTTCGTAGCAAAGTATTTGCCGGCGTTGTCCAAGAAAAAGCCACTGGCGCCCCAGGCATTTGGGATACTAGTGGATCCCCTCATTACGGTTTTATAACTGACTATTTTTCCGGCCGATGGCAGTTTCGTGCCAGCGCCTCCAATATTAGATTCTCAAATGATCTCACAATCACAGCATTAACAGACCCTCTGCACTTCGCCGCTGAGCTCACCGGTATAACTACGGCTAGTATCGCAGCCGACGCGCTATCAGCTAAAAATACTGATACTCGTTATTACACTCTGGGTGCCGTATACGATAATGGTCCTCTGCAGATACAAGCAGCCGCGAACAGTATCACTCACCAAACAGCGACTTTCCAAAATTCGGTAGCAGCTTACTTGTTGGCGAGTTATCGAATGAACACCACAACCCCTTATGTCGGCATATCTCGATGGAAAACCTCGTATAAAAATTACATCACTGGTTTACCCGATACAGCACAATTTGCGCCACTCAATCAACAGTTTCAAGCCACACTCGATGGCTCTAGTGCTGATCAAACGACTTATACCTTAGGCGTTCGCTGGGATGTTTGGTCCAGTATCGCGTTAAAATTGCAATGGGACGGTGTGTACGCGGACGGAAACTCTAGATTCCCTTACGCTAGCACTTTCATCGATCCAAACTGGGATGGGCGAACTAATGTGATATCAGCCACAATGGACTTTATTTTTTAGATGATGCGCACTTATAAACCATTACTATTTCTAACCTCAATGCTGCTGGCACCCTTTGTGTCGGCCGATTTAGTATTGGTGGCGAATTCAGAAAGTGGTATCGGGCGCCTAACCCAAAATGAAGTGATCAATATTTACCTTGGTCGTTATCGCCGATTGTCCACAGGTGAAACGGCTGCCCCCATTGATTTATCAGAGAACACAGACAGTAAAGCTACATTTTATCGACAATTGGTCGATAAAAACTTAGCAGAGATTAATGCCTATTGGTCCCGCCTGGTCTTTTCAGGTAAAACCAGACCTCCGCAGCAAGCTGAGACTGTTGACGAAGCATTAGAGCTTTTAGCCAATAACCTCAACGCACTAGCCTATATTGATAGAACAGACGTTAACTCAAAGGTGACAATTGTATTCGAATGGCCCGAAACATGATTAACAAGGACTCATGGACGCACTGGCGGCACGGCCTTGTAGCCCGCACCCTATTGGCCGTATTTCTGGTTGTGCTCGTTCTTGCAGGCATTTCTAGTGTAATAGTCAGCAATAACGTCAAAAATCGAGAAAGCCAACAAGCCATTACCGCCCTCAGCGAACTCGTTGAGACTGTCAGCGATACCGCCGCCATTGCCGCCTTTACTTATGATGAACAGCTCGCTGCAGAGGTCGTGCAAGGGCTGATGAGCAACAGTGATATCTTGAGAGTCACTCTACGTGCAACCCAAGAAATACTCGCCAGTGCCGAACGAGAAGCACCCAGCGCATCACTTAATCAAACCAACAGCACTGGTCAAATAATTCACACATTAACGTCGCCTTTTCAAACTCTAGAAATGATTGGCGAAATTGTCGTGGAACCAGATTGGGATAATATCAATGCCCGCATCAGCCAGACGACAATAGAAACATTGACGATACAGATCGGACAAATGGCTCTCGTTGTGGCCATTATTGCCGCGATCATGTTGTATCTGGTGGTGCGCCCTATCAAAGCCATTTCAAATCGCATGCATAGCCTTGGCGCCGGCAGTGGCAACCTATTAGACGTGCCACGGGGGCACGAAAATAGCGAAATAGGACAATTGGTAGGCGACATCAACGACCTCACCGGACGACTAGAGGCCACCTTAGAGCAAGAGCGAGACTTGCAAGAAAAACAAATTATTGCTCGACGAAAATACGAAAACTTGTTCGATCATGCTGCATCTGGGATTTTTGTCGCCGACAGTAACGGCCAGCTAGAGTCTTTTAACCGCGCCTTTGCCAACCTTACCTGGTTGCCTGAAAGCACACGTAAAGTATCACGATCCCTCACTGAAATACGCTGGTGCGAGCCAGAACGACTTTTAGACATGCTGACCAATAGTCTTGATAGCCAAAATGAAGGCAATAAGTATGAAGACGACTTTATCCTGCCTGGTCGTCATGGCAGCGATCGATGGGTTCACATAGAAGTAGTAGCGCTAGGGGACGGCAATGTTCAAGGCACCATTTCCGATGTTACGCAGCGCAAACAAGAAGAGATTTCCGCTAAGCATCAAGCCATTACCGACACCTTAACAGGGTTTTCGAACCGAGCAGGACTTCAGCACAGACTTCAAGATCTTTCCTCTATATCGCAGCCCTTTGCCTTGATCATGATTAATCTCAATGGATTCAAGCATATCAACGAAGCGTTGGGCTTTCATATTGGCGATCAACTATTACTGGAAGTCTCGACTCGTTTAAAAATAGTGCTATCCACAGATGATCATGCTGCGCGTATCGACGCCGACGAGTTTGTCTTACTCCTACAAGGAGAGCAGGAACGCAGCACGCTCGATCTACGAATGGATCACCTACTGCAGCTTTTAAAACACTCTTACGAACTAAAACCGATCAGTAAACTTGATAAGCCTAACAGTATTTCGATCAGTGCTAGTATCGGTATCGCGTTCTTCCCTATCGACGGCGGCAGCCTCAACGACCTATTACGCAGCGCTGAGCTTGCATTCAACAGTGCCGAAGATCGTAACGATTCCAGTTATCTTTATTTTGACCCTGCCCAACAAGCAGCCGTCGAACATCGCCGTCGACTAGAAGACGACTTACGCCACGCCCTCATCGCTAATGAACTAGAGCTCGCCTTCCAACCGATTATCGATATCACTGAAGGAAAAATGGTGGGAGCAGAAGCGCTAATGCGCTGGCCACACCCCGACAAAGGCATGATTCGGCCAGACATTTTTATAGCGTTGGCAGAGCAAATTGGACTCATTAACAGAATTGGCTTATTCGCACTAGAAGAGGCTTGCCGACATGTCGCTGACTGGCGCAACAAAGGCATGGATATTTATGTATCCGTCAACGTTTCCTCCAAACAAATCCCCAATGGCTTAACGCCCGAAGTTGTGCAGCAAACACTTGAGCGTTACAAGCTGCCCCCTAGCGCCATTGTGATCGAGATTACCGAAAGCCTATTAATGGCAAACGTGACCGTGGCGCAAACCTGGATCGAAAGTATTCGCGCCCTAGGCATTCGTATTTATCTTGATGATTTTGGGACAGGCTATTCGTCGCTTTCCTATCTAAAGCGCTTCCCTATGGATACGGTCAAAATCGATAGAACTTTTATCCGCGACCTGTACAACGATAAAAGTGATCGCGCATTAATCGCGGCCATTATCACCATGGCTAAGAGCCTAGGGTTAAACGTAGTGGCCGAAGGCGTAGAGGATGAGCAACAACTCAATATTCTTCGTGAAATGGGCTGTAGATGCGTGCAGGGCTATTATTTCTCTCGCCCCGTTCATGGGTCAGAGCTCGCACAATCCTTCCTGAGAATTAATGCCGAGCTCGCAGACGAGACCAGTGTGATTGAATAAAGGCTAACTCGGGAGCAGCCCCATCACTCCCCTTTTAGCTCATCAAATTTCGTTGCCATTGTCGGATTGCCCTTAGTCAGCTTTTTAACGCTCAACTCGTCGGCCTTATTATTCGCAAGGCGAAGATTGTTCTCAGACCCCAATAACGCATCCTTGGTTTTTTGCAGATGATCGATAGTTTTATCGATCTCCGTAATGGCTGTCTTGAACTTCTTTGAGGCCAATTCGTAATTACGCGCAAACCCTGATTTGAAGGCATCGAGGTCGCTCTCGAAATTCGTGATATCAATGTTCTGGGATCGCACCAAGGCCAACTCTTTTTTATACTTTAATGAGTTCTGTGCGGCATTGCGTAAAAGCGTGATGATCGGAATGAAAAACTGTGGGCGCACCACGTACATTTTCGGATAGCGGTGCGACACATCGACAATACCGGTGTTATAGAGCTCGCTATCAGGCTCTAGCAATGACACCAAGACTGCGTATTCACAGCCCTTCTCGTTACGATCCTTGTCGAGCTCTTTAAGAAAGTCTTCGTTCTTTTTCTTAGTCGCTGTTTCGTCGCTCTCGTTCTTCATCTCAAACATGATAGAAACGATTTCGGTACCCGCCTCGGCCAAGTCACGGAAAATATAGTCGCCCTTACTTCCCAAGCGCGCATCATTGTCTTTCTCAAAATAAGCTTGTGGGAATGCCGTTGCCCGAATCCGGTTGAACTCTGTCTCGCAGTGCTGCTCTAGGGTTTCACCCACCATCTTCGTCGACAGCCGCGCCTTCATGTCTCGTAGGCGCTCTATCTCGCCTTCTCGATCCTTTAACTGTGTCTCGTACTTATCTTTGAGTGATGTCTCAGCGAGCTGTTTCTCGAGCTGTGCGCGCTCCAAGTCGCTCTTCAAGCGATGAAGCTCGGAATCTTTCGATGCCGCGGCTTTTTGCAACTCATTAAGAAGTTTGGCCTCGGAAAGCTGACTTGCGGTTTGTTTGTCGTTAGTGGCTTGATTGAGTGCATTAGCGAGCGAGTCTCGTTCTTTCTCCAGGGCACTAAGTGCCTCTGTCACGGCCAATTTTTTACTTACTTCACCGGACTCCAACCTGATCTTCAGCGCATTGATCTCAGCGTCTTTACTTGCCGCCGTTTTCTCAAGCTCACTAGTCACCTTGATTGTCGCCAACTCAATAGCGTTGAGTTTATCTTGCTCGGCCAAGCCTAGCCGCTCCTGTAGCTGCTCATCAAACTCATGATCGCGCACTTGTTTGATGATATCCGCATAGCCCGCCTCATCAATTTTGAAAGCTTTTTTACAGTGGGGACAATTTATTTCGTGCATTACTCATATTCCTTCAAAATTTTGATGACGATTGCAACAAGGTTTAAGACTCTTCGCCTAAGGCGCAGCGCAGGCTATAAGCAAAGTATATGAACCATGCGTAGATTAATAGCTCCAGAGTGCGTTGATAGGCCCCTACAAACCAGAGCAAGCTTAAAATTGGCGTCGCCGTCAGTAGTTTGTGCTGAGTCAGAACCCCTAATTCGTCATACCAACAAACTATTGCGCTTCGCGCCCCACCACACTAGTTTAAGGAGACAGCCACGGACTCTCTAATTGGAGAACTTGCTTATCGAAATCAATTGTCATCTGTGCTCCCAATGGGACCACTAGCATTGGATGTGTGTGACAGCAATCAAATCCATAAAGTATAGGTAGCTCCCTACCATTTAGCACTTCAATCAAAACTTCTAATGGCGAGCGACCGCTACCTTTGTCGTCAAACAACTCATGTTTCCCAAGCACTACAGCGCCAACTTTGTCGAAAACACCGCACGACAATAAGTGAGCAAAAGAGCGCTCCACAGTGGCAATACATTTTAAAGAGTCTTCGATGAGAAGAATGTCACCAGAACAGATCTCTGGCATATAGGGGCTCCCCCAAATACCAGCCATGGTGTTGAGGTTACCACCAAGCAAACGCCCATGGACTTTTCCAGCACCGAAAAACTTCCACTCGTTTTTATAGGTTGGTTTAGCGGTATATTGAGTTTCCCAGTCGACTTTAACGTCTGTCCAAACTGTAGGCATCGTATATTGGTAGACGCTAGGCTCTGCGCACAAGATATCGAGAAACGAACTTAGAGTTTCATCAACCAAAGGAGGCAGCTCCCCAAACGAGGCCACTAACGCAGGACCATAAAACGTCACAAGCCCTATTTGGGCGTAGATCCCAAGTAAAATCGCCGTCACGTCCGAATAGCCAATGATGATTTTTGGATCTTTCTTTAGCGCCTCATAATCTATATATGGGAGTAAAGAGTTACTGTTACTACCACCGATAGTTGACATGATGCAGCGAACACTGGGATCGCGTATGAGCTGATTGAGCTCTTCAGCCCTTTCCTGAATTGAACCAGAACGATAAGAGTCCGCACAACCGGTCAACGAACCAGTAACAAGTTCGAAACCATGGGCTTGCAAATAGGCTTTCGCTCTTTCAAAGCGATTGGGTGCAAATACTGTCACAGGTGAGGAAGGTGAGAAAAAACCAATTTTCTCTCCAACCTTCAGGGCTTTTGGGTAGATCATCAACGACTATCCTCTAGGATCTCCAAGAATATTCTAGAGCAAATTTATAAACTACGCTCCATGCTAAAGTTAACTAAATCTACACATCTAATCTGCACAATATTTTTCTTTACCACTTTAAAACCATTTTTTTCAAAAAATGGTCTCGCCGTAATACTGACGTTTGAGTAAGCTTTGTCCGCAGCAACTTCCTGAGACAAAAGCTTAGTCATCAAAGCCCTAGCCACCCCTTTGGATTGGTAATCTCCACTAACGAAGAAGTGATCAATATAGCCGTCAGTTTGTATATCGGCATAACCGACTATCACACCGTCGATTGCAGCGATAAAAGGCTTAATGGCATCAATGCGCTGTTTCCACATCTCGTGATCATATTCTTCAGGCACCCAGGCATTAATCTGTTCCTCAGAGTAGTCCTTGATACACACTTGTGTAACAGCGCTTGAAAAGACTTCGAATAACTCTTTTTCAACTCCTTGGTAGTAAGGTTTGACTGTAATCATATAAGCAACTATTTCCCACCCGCAATATCAATAAACGTGCCTGTAATAAACGAATCCTTCCATGACGCTGGCAAAAGCTCGCCAGCGATGTTTAACATGATTTCGCTGCCCATCTACTACAGTGAAAATAAATATAGTCTTGCCATGCAAACCTCTCTATTACTCTGGAAACTGATCAGGCTCGTGATTCATAATTCCATCGATCCTTAGATCATCCAGCAAGTAGCGCATATAGTTATTGGCGGTATCACCCTCTGGAGGGAACCCTGCGTCAGAATGCCAGATGTGCACCCATAGACCGGCGTTGTGGCTAGCGCTTATGCGATCCTCGTTAGGGGGAAGCACCATGCTGAGAATTGGTGCCACTCCGTCGGCGTAACTAGCGATATGCTCTAAGCCCTGATCACTTAGATACGGATAGTCCTGCCCAGACCATACCAATTGAATTAGGGAATAGTTATCGCCATTGAGTTCACGCAAACGCTTTAAACTGCTTTCATGGAACGACTGAATCACGATTGGCGTGCCCTCCTGCCCTTCAGGAGTATCCAAATTATTACGGACAAACAGTTCGTGAAGTTTTTGATCTATATCCACTCCCCGGGCTTCGTAGAACGCAGGATCCTTCGTTTCTGGATACAGCCCCACTTTGCCTTTTACAAGGTCAATCAGTTCTTGAAAACTGACGATGCGTTCTGATGCGTATTCAGGGGCGAACCACGAACCGAAATCCAGGGTCTTGATCTCACTCAATGTGAAGTCGTTGACATACCATGTCTTGCTAGTAACACCCTCTATTTCGATTTCAGTGTATCGATCAGGGAATAACTCTTCGACATTTGTACGCCGCTCTAATGACAAATCATGGAAGCAGATCAGTTCGCCATCGCGTGTAATTTGCACATCGGTTTCTATATAGTCAGGACGCATCTCAACTGCGGCTTTAAATGCCGTAAGCGAACTGAATGGAAGGTGCTGACTCGCGCCACCATGGGCAATAGAGACACGATCGGTGGGAACGTTGGACTGAGCCGAGCAAGTCGCTGCAAACGTCCACAGAAGAAGTCCTGCGAGATATAGGGCCTTTTGGATAGGTAATTTCAATGGGGATACTCCTTATTGTTCGGAATTTATTGCTGATCTACTAATCTACGTCAATGCCTTTCTCTCTCTTGCTGATCTGGAACATGGAAAGGCCGTTTTCAATTTCCATTGGCCCTCGATACAGCTTTGCACCAAGCTCCCTACTTTTTCGCACGCACAAACACGGTGATGTACGTTTATACTTTTCGAGCGATCATGAATACGCCCATATTTTTCATTCCGTGATGCCATTGAGTTTCGATTGTGAAACCAGCGTTGCGAACATCCTTAGCAAGCTCGGACTCCGTCATGATGAAGACATCGGGCATAAGCCCCAGTAATTTACCAAGAGGCACGAACAGCTTGATGAAACGGAAGTAGGTGTGACCAAGACAGGCCGTACTAGTGACAAAAATACCGCCAGGCTTAAGGATTCTGGCCACCTCGGCAAGTACTGCTTGCCTATCTTCTATCAGGTGAATGACGTTTAGACCTAACACTGCATCTAGGCTAGCGGTGTCTGCGTTGAATTCCGCCAGCGTCCCTTGTGTTAAGGTAATATTTTCGACACTTGCTTCGTCCGCCCTTCTTCGCCCGATGCTAAGCATGTTTTCGGATATATCCACCGCATCTATATGCTGCACGTGTGGTGCATGATGCACAGCCGATGCCCCTGTTCCACAGCCGAACTCTAACACGCGCATTTCTGGGGTGAGTAAGGCTTGTGTCTCTGTGAGCTTACGCTGATAGGTCTCTTCATCAGAGATCTGACTCTTAGCATAGGCCTCTGCCTTGCTGTCCCAAAACTTATCTGAGTTACTCATTGCCACCCCTTTGATTCACTAGTGAACGGGCATACATTTCGTTAGGCACTCGCTGCAGCCTTTATCAGATACCAAGGCCTAGAGTCGCTCATTTTTGGTATACCTTCGCGAGCTTCTGCAATCAACGCGTCAATAATTGGGGTCAGAGTAGATTTTAGCTCATCAACGATAACTACAATGACTGAAACTAAATGTACACTGACCCCATTTATTTAGCTCTCAACTCTATTCCTGCCACTTTCTTTCGCTCGGTAAAGCATACTATCGGCTTTGCCTACTAATTTACTTTCATGGCTGCCCTTACTGGGGATCATAGCCGCCAAACCGACACTGGCTGTTAGGTAAGATTCAATGGGTGAGTTGATATTATTTATTTTTAGCGCATTTATTTCTTGTAGCAGCGTGGTGGTTAGTTGCTTCGCATCTTCTAGAGGAGTATCTCCCCATACCAGCACAAACTCTTCCCCACCATACCTTGCACAAATATCGCTTGGTCTATTCGCAAATTTCTTAAGAACTTTACCGATTTTAATTAAACAATCATCTCCAACTTGATGCCCATAGGTATCATTCAACAATTTAAAATGGTCTAGATCCACCATGGCCATGCTAATAGACTTTTTTTGTCTGGCGCATCGAATCCATTCATCATGAAGAAACTTATTAAAGGATCGGCGATTAGGAATATTTACAAGGCCATCTAACCCAGCTAACTTTCTTACCTCGTCTTCCGCGAGCCTTCTTTCTGTAATGTTTTGATGAGAAATAACGAAGTAGTCATTTTGAGCTATTTCCAATGGCGTGACACGCATCATAAACCAGCGTTGCTCATCAGGACTATGGCAGGGGTACTCGAAATAAAATATAGACTCTTGCTTACTTATAACACTGCGTATTCCTACTCCAGCCTTTACTCCAAACTCATCTCCTAACAGTGACGCTCTATCACACTCATCAAGGTAGTTCACACCAACCCAATCAGCACTAATAGTGCAAGCATTGTTGGCACCAAACATTGACCAACTTTTGTTAGTGTATTGAATGTCACCTGTTTCATTGATCACAACAATATGGTCAGTAATTGAATCAAGAATCAACCCTAAGGCTTCTTGAGAATTTTCCATTATAAATTTGCCTAACTATAAGGGAGATGAAAACTCCTACAATGACACGTTTTCCTCTCAAATCGTATTAATTGAACACTCTTCATTAAACTCTTTCAAAGCCGAAAGTGCTAATTCCGCTTTATACGACTGCACAAATATATGATCGTGATAGTAAGCGGCGATGACATTGGCACTAATGCCTTTATCCCCTAGCTTCTTAGCCACAGCGGCGGTTAAGCCGACTGCATCAAGACTGGAGTGGACTGTTAAAGTGATCTGACGAAAGGTGCCTTCAAATTTAAGTTCGGCTTTTTGAGCAACGCCTTTTTCCAAGACTAAGGTTAAGCCCTCGGCCTCTACAAATGTGGCCACTGGATTAAGGGATACGTAATCGCTTAAAGAGCCCGAGACTGTACAGAACACAAATTCTGATTCGATTAACTCTGGTTTTATCGACTTCAGTAATTCATTTAGCTCTGTAATTCCGGACATACTCTATATCTCCTGATAATTGGGGTCAGAGTAGATTTTAGCTTATCGATTAAACTACAACGACCGAAACTAAATGTACACTGACCCCATTTATCCCATTTATCTTGAGTATTCTGCGATCGTCGATGCACAGGTCTGGGCTGCTTCGATGCCTTTGCCGACAAAGTGTTCCGCAAAGAACTCGGGCTGCCCCTCGCTACGGAAATCATGGGGTGTAAGCACGGCAGAAAAGATTGGCGTGTGGGTCTCAAGCTGCGTTCTCATCAACCCATCGATCACGGCGCCGGCGACAAACTCGTGACGGTAAATGCCGCCATCGACCACAAGACCAGCAGCGACGATTGCTGCATAGTTTCCAGTATTGGCCAGAAATTGTGCTTTCAGTGGGATTTCGAATGCGCCAGGCACTTCGAAGACATCGACCGGTCGACCGTCGAGTGTGGAGAATGTATCGAGAAAGGAATCGCGCAGCTTGTCCACAATCTCGCGGTGCCAGCACGATTGTATGAACGCCACTCGACCGCGGGTAGCGATATCGAAACACATGGAATTGGATTTCATCTGTTGTTTGCCTCTGTATGCAGTTAAACAACAGGGCAAACAAGGCCACCAGTCTTCGCGCGGCAGTAATGCCAAGGGAAAACGTCGCGACCTCATTCTCATAACCAGACTTTAACTGTCGGCCTCGGAATCACACCGAGTCTGCTTGTCCTCCCGTCACATGATGATGGGAGCGCCCGCGGGCTACGCACTTACGCACGATTACCGCCGGTGGGGACTTTCACCCCGCCCTGAGAACATCCCCTTTGGTGGGGAAGACGCGCAGATTACCGCAATACCCGACTGAGCTCAATTGGGGTCAGAGTACATTTTTCTTTGGCCTCCCCTTTAAGCCTTCTTTTAACCGTCGACCAAAAAGCGCTTCTAACTTAGTAACAAACCCCTCACTACCCAGTACCAAACCTTTATTTGCTGCATTTCGTATATCTTCCAGTAACGCACCCTCTACATGGCTTTTAAAAAGAGAGCGATACAGCGCTTGCCGCACTAAAGGATTATTATCTAACGCTATATACAAATCATGAGGAGTGAGTAGACGGCTTTTACGCCCAAGACCGTTACATTGATAGCTGGACCACACATAGTCTGCAGGGTCTTTCACCATGTTGGCGCGAACTGGGTTTAGCTCTATATAGCGATAAAGATTGAGGAGATACTCAGAGGCATTCACTAGGCAAGCCTTAAAACGCCCCTCCCACAGTGTGCCAGTACGCTGATAGTTATAATTGAAATACCGAACATAGCTTCTGCCCAGTGATTGCATCATCTTCGAGATGCCATCCGCGCTATTGGGTGTGCACAATAAGTGGACATGATTAGTCATGAGCACCCAGGCATGGATCGACACCTGATGCTTTTCGCTATATACCTTCAGCCAATAAAGATAGGCCTTGAAGTCCGCTCCGCAGCCAAAGCACAACTGACGATCATTGCCACGCTGAATTATATGCTGCGGTATCCCCACAGGCGTAAACCGTGCTTTCCGTGCCATATAAACCTCACATCCATGTGATAGTTCGATTCCATAAAAACGCTCTAACTAAATGTACACTGACCCCATTTATCTGGTCAGAACTTCTCGATCAAATCCGCCCTAAACGTAACCCCAAGCCCCGGACCCTGAGGCACTTTAATCTGGCCGTCTGCTTCTAGGACGGGCGGATTCTCGAAGACCTGCCAGCCCTCGAAGATATCCGCGTGGGGTGGTTCGTGAATGAACTCTGTGATTGGGGCGTTGGGCATAGACGCGATAAGGTGGATACCGCAGATATTCACTAATCGTCGTTCAAACGGCGCCGAGTGCGGTGAGACTTGTCTGTTATACGCCTGCGCGAGAGTGCCGACAGTGCGAGACATTAGTGGGCCTATATCGCCTATCTCCGGCATGAGGATGTCGAAACACCCCTGATCAAGAAGGTCCTTGAACTCATGGATGCCCCAGTTTGATTCACCTCCAGCCATCGGCATAGCGATGAGTCGGTTCAGCTCTGCCAAGCGCTGATAGTCGTATCGAGGCAGTGGCTCCTCGAACCAATAGACGTTGAGCCGCTGGTACTCCATCGCCGTGTCGTAGGCTCGCTTAAAGTTCCAGTACGTTGGGTCCTCCCCATTGGCGTCTGCATCGCCTGGCGCCTTGTTACCGTCGCAGAGGATGTGGAAATCATCGCCCACTGCGTCGCGTACTAACTCTACGACGCGAATGTCCTCCTTCATCGTCCTGAACCCCGAACGCAGCTTGAGGGCACGCCAGCCCTTCTCTTTAAGCCCTATGGCGATTTCGACTCGGTCTTCCACAGTGCCGATACCCCACATCGCGGCGTATGGCAGGACTCGGTCGCGTCCACCACCCCAGAGCTTGTAGAGAGGTAAATCCGTTGCTTTGCCTAGTAGGTCCCAAAGGGCGATCTCTACCGAAGCGCCCCATCGGCGCTGCGGACGGTATAGGTCCGCGGCATGCTGATTGATATCGAAAGGATCTTTGCCGACAAGTAGTTGTTTTACGGCCTCAATGTTCTCGGGAGGGATCCCAGGGCCGATGCCCACTAGGCCTTGATCGGTGTGCACTTCCGTCACGGTGAATCCGCCAATCAGCACGTGTAGCCCACCACGGGGAGTATCGACGCGTCGGGCTAGGACGCCCTTATCTTCGATCATTTTAATTCTGATCAAACGGACATCAGTGATCTTTAAACGCGCCGTCTGTGCCGCCAGCGCCGCGTGCGGTAGCATCAGGGGCATCGTCGCAAGGCCGGACACCCCGGTTAAAAAATCTCGTCTCCGCATAGCAGCTTCCTCCATGTAGTCAGATTAGTAGAATTATCAAATTATTTTTATTGCTTTTATTCAACTACAACTGAGATCAGCCCATTACGAACCGACTGATCCTGTACCACTTTCGTGAACGCTTTATGCACACAGCTTGTCACAGCTTTTGGGGGATTGGTAGCCCAAAGAACAACCAATAAATAACGCATAGTTTCAGTTCAACTTGTCCATTGTCCTGCATAACGCCAAATTCATAGAACTTCTTGTTAAACGCTGATTACTTAGATACTGCCGCTTTGCTTAGTTTATCGAGAACACTTGATATTTGATTAATCACTGACTCACAGCCGTTTATGCTATGACGCTCTTTAAGGTACTGAGGGTTATTATATGAAAGAAACACCTTACCGTCGGAATCCTCCCAGAAAAGCGCTTTTTGTGGAAGATCTATTGCTACCGTTTTTGAACACTGCATTAATGGAGTTCCGACCATTGGGTTACCGAATATAATTACTTCGGTAGGTGCAAGCTCCAAGCTCACTGTCGAAGCATTTTGGCTATGATCTACTCGAGCAAAGAGAGTTAAACCCTCACTCTTTAGTATTTCTTCAAAACGATCAGCAGTAACCTTGACTGAATAATTACTTTCTAAAGAAGTTATGCCCTCGGAGGCTAACGCTGAGTTTGCAAAGACAAAAGTGCAAATAACTAATAGTATTTGTAGTTTCTTCATCATTTATCTCCTTCGATAATTGGTGGATAATTGGGGTCAGAGTACATTTTTCTTAGGACAACTCTATAACACTACTTTCAACCAACCATAAGAACACTTCTACCTGAACGAAGAAATAGTCAGCACCGGAATTAAATGTACACTGACCCCATTTGTTCGACCTATTCAATTGATCGCTCATTCACATCGAAGCGCTTTACTAGGTCGAAAAGATCATCTGAAGGACCACTTTCACGAAACTCATCTAATTGTGACTTTGTTTGCCATTCCTCGAAAATATTGACTCGATTTAAATCTACAGGATCTGGCGATACAGAGAAATCAATACAGCCATTTGCAGTTCTTGCCGAGATAATCGAATCTTTAGAGCGAGCTATAAACTCGTCCCGTTTTCCTTCCTCAATCTCAAGTTTTCCACTAACGATAATCATTTTTCCCGTCCGATGAGCACCAAGGATTCGCGCAGGGCTGCCACTGGATCAGCATCTGAGGCAAGCCCTTCCACGGCACAAAGAAAGACTAGTGTATCGCTCTTAACCGCAAACGCATGCGCTGATTGATAGCTCCCCGTCCCTACGGAACGCACTATAATAATAAGCTCTTGTTGCTGGTCGCCATTGATATCAGTAAGAAGCGTTTTTTCTACTACCCCATCGCGAGCGCGAATAAGCCCCGCAATAAAGAAGGTAGTTTCATCCGGCGCTGCCGCGGCCTCATAGAGCCGCACGCTGAAGCTACCAATAGAGCGAGCCTCAAAACCACCTTCTTCGACGATCAGTGTTTGTCCAGTTGGGGTTGTGAGCTTCGAAGAGTAGCGGTGAAGTGCTCCATCGCGCTCGCCTTGCTCTGCAGGCGCTGTCGTGAAAGGCACTAAGTTCTGAATGACCACATATACCGCAACAAGAGGAGCAATGACCATCAGCGCGCGACCTAAGACTCGTTTCATTTCCATTTTCCGGATAATTGGGGTGATAATTGGGGTCAGAGTACATTTTTTTTAGGGCAACTCTATAGCACTACTTCCAACCAACCATAAGAATACTTCTACCTGAACGAAGAAATGGTCAGCACCGGAATTAAATGTACACTGACCCCATTTATTCCTACTGACCCCATTTATTCTAAGCCATAACCATAACTTGTTACGCCTCAACCAAATGAAACGCCTTGAGAAATGACTTACGATCCTGATGCAAGAATCGTTTGTGAGAGGCATGATTCATAGGCCTCTTTGATTCCACAAACGCGGGCATTACGTACCCCCAGGTAGAGTTCCGCGCAATATAGATAACAAAGTCTACATTGCTATCCTCCCACTTATTATCAAGTACCTGATCTTCTCCATGAGCGTCAATGGTCTTCACTTGAATCCGGTAGTAATTCGGACCATCAGAAATAAGAATGTCAGTCTTGTGTCCGTTATCTAGGACAGGAGCAAAAACCTGCCATCCGTCGTACATGAGCCAACTGATAAGGCCATTCTCATAGCTCATATTCTTAAGCGTTTGGTGTGTTCCATCAGGTGTTTTTGTTGTTCTTTTAGGCATAGTTCATTCCTTTGAAAATGGCATGTAACGCCTTGTTATGTGAATTTTTCACGCACCTAGAAGAGGAAAATCCTTACGCTGCTGATAGGTTAAAGCCAACTCTAAACAGTGCTTGATAATTGATTCTGGCAACGGTTCGGATAAGGACAACACTATGGCTCTATTCCCCTGAGTCTCTAGTACTTCACCATACAATTCTCGGAATGTATCGACTAACTTAGTTTGGCAATTAAAGAAGAGATAGTAATTATTGGGAGACTTCAATTTCCAGTCCATTCTAAGCGGACTTCCTGTTTTGACACTGTAACTTGGTTCACCCCATTTAAGGGATTCGTCGACCTCACCTAATTCCAAATCAGAAACGACTCTAAGTACCAGATTTCGAAGTTCTTCTAGCCGGTCACGAGCATTTTCTGGATATTCACCAAAACGATTTCTGACTCCCTTCTCCATTGAACCCTCCTATTCACATAACGCCGCTAAAAAACATTCTTCTGATAAGCTTATTAGGCCAGTATTTTTTCGTAGGCACGGAGCATGTCATTGGCCAGCAGGTGGTTGCCATAACTCAATTTTATTTCCTTCAGGATCGATGACCCATGCAAACTTTCCGTATTCCGAATCATCAATCTTGTCCAGGACATTACAGCCTTCCTCTTTCAGCACCTTAATCAATGCAAGGAGGTCATCGACACGATAGTTGATCATGAACGAGGAATCACTTGGAGCAAACTGGTCTCCCTGTTCCGAACCAACCGACCAAATGGTTGTTCCGCCTGTGGGGTTGCCATCCGAGTCCGTCCAGTTAAATGCAGTACCGCCCCAGTCTTGAACATCGATACCAAGGTGACGCTTGTACCAAGCTTGCAGCTCAGGAGCATTCTTTGCCTTGAAAAATATGCCACCAATACCAGTAACTCGTTTCATGTGAACGTCCAATATTGTTATTGATTTGTTCGTTATGTGTCGTGCATATCTAGCGGCCGATAGTCACCGTTCGGCCCAGGCGTAATATGTAAGATTCGAGCTTCTTCGATTAGAGAGACTTTGTGCCACTCTCCTTTCGGAACGATGCAGGTGTCACCAGGGCCTAAGATGAGGTCTTCTCCTGGAGAAGAATCGCAAGACACTCGGACTTTCCCTGAAATAACATGCAATATTTCATCACCGTCTGGATGCATCTCACCATTATGAGGAGCATCGCCTGTTAGTGTGATAATCCCCACTGTCATGCCATCGATTCGCTCAGGCGGACCCGACATTCGTTTTCGAGGGCTAATTGAAAGGTCTCTATGGATATCAAGAGAGTATTCGGAAACATCAACAGGGATCAGTTTTGGCATCGTTGCTTACTCTCCTTAGGCGCATAACCAAGCTTTTAACCTTTAGGAATTGTTTCAGGACGAATATAGGGAAACATGTGCGCTACGAAGTCGGCTTTCCCAAGTTCGATTTTCTCGCTACGCAATATTGAGTAGGCAGTCATTAGATGGAAATAAAACTGGGCTAGTGACCAATCACGGGCATATTGCTCGGCGGAAAGATCGAGGATCATACCGTTCGGAAGTTCGTGCGCAAGTGGCTTATCGGCGTTAGCATCCAGGGCGTCGGGAGCGAGGCCGTCTAGTAACGTGATAGTTTCAACAATCCGGGCTTGAGCATCCGCTAGCGAACCGGGACGCTCGGCTGCATTTCGCCCTTCTTCAATTAGTTCATCGATAGATTTGGGGAAAGCCTCTCCTTTAAGCCGGAATACTGCTTCTTGAGCTTGCGCGCAGGCGAATCGAATCTGAGTCGATAGAGGAAACATGTCCGGAGTGAGACGTGCGGATAACAGCGCCTCCGCATCAGGTTCCGATATTTGTAGCTGTGCCTTCTTCAGCCAGCCTGAGAGCGATCCAAGCATTTGAGTATAGGTTGGGACAAGTAGCGTCGTTAGTGACATGGATTTGCTTCCTTCCAAATTGATTGTTAGATGCAGCCCGATATTGAGAGCACATTACAGTTTCTTACGGAGTGCTGGCACTTGGTTTATCACTTGCGGACACGCTAACAATTTTCCAATCACCACTTCGTTTTGACCAGACCTGTGAGCCGCCTCCAGACACGTTAATTATACTTCCATCTTTCAATGTCATTGATTGAACGAATTCATTAACCAAAACAGCAGTGTAGCTATCGATTACAGACACTTTGACATTAGTAAAATTTAGAGAATTTATCGTTTCTATAGCACCGAAGCCATTAACTATCAGAGGAGTAAGATCACTTATCGAGTTCCAGTTTGTACCGTCGCTATTTAGGCCAACAAATTTTTCTGCATCGAAGTGCTGAAAATAAAGCTCCGAATCTAGTTTGTTAGACGCCGATACAAGACTTTCGAAAGACTCGAGTACCTCTTGTTCAATTTGACTACTTTCTGAAGCACCGCTTACTAACGAACTAAATGAAAGAGTAAAAAGAGTGAATATATATGCAAATTTCGACAATCGACGGTTCCTTATAATTGGGGTCAGAGTACATTTTTCTTAAGCCTAATCTATATCGCTACTTTCAGGCAGCGGAAAAAGTGCTTCTAAGCAAAGAAAAAAATAGTCAGTAACTAAATTAAATGTACACTGACCCCATTTATCCTCACCCCATTTATTGTTTTTTCCGCTGAAAGACTGAATAGCCTATTGGCCAACCCAGAAACCAAATGACCAAAATTCCGAATAATTGAGAATACCATTGTTGTAAAGCTTCAGTTTTCTGTGGGTCGTCTATATACAATATGGCGATCGAAATTAGAATGGCTGCAATTGCGCAAGCTAAGACGCCTTTGCACCATTGCAGCCATTCATACTTAGCATAAGCCCAACCATAGGAAGTGTTTCTGGGATTTTTCCCTGCATAGAATTTGAAAGCAACATAACTGTCTGCCCATTGAATGATGCTGTGCCCGTAGACTATGGTAAAGCCAAGATATACTGCGGCTAGTCCATGTGCGAACTCCGCAGGTTTTCCGCTGTTTAGGTCCACCGCGGTGGCTATCAACAGGGCGACATCTAGAAGAGGCACGCACAGTAATATTAGTTTACTGAGTTCGTTTCGCTTGAGAACAAATCTAACGAGTAGGCCGAGGCCAAGCATTACCCAAAAGCCTATTTCGCAGAATATGATGAACCAAATTAACATTATTTGAATGCTGCTTTAGTGAGTAAGTGGGTTCTGGGGAAAGATAGGTAAAGTTATTAAGTTATCAGTGTCCCCTAAGGTCTGTCATTTAGTTCTAGTACTAGTTAAAGCATAGATCCCCAATGCTGACAGTGAAATCCCAAAATAGATCAGCGACGAAAAAACCACCCCGATCGAGTATATAAGAACGGGAGCCAGGCCTAAGAAAAATGACCCGAGTATGAAATAGGTATTTTCCTTTCTGACTATGCCTACCGCACCAAGAATAAGTGGCACTAACAGGGTTGCAAATGCCGTTCTCGCTATAAGAGGCAATATGGAGCTAGTCGACGAGATTACATGCATGGTCCCATTGGCCATTAGCTCTGCGCTACCAGAACTTGAATAGGAGCCTGGTCCAAACATCTCAATCAGAAAGAGGGTTGCTAAGCATAAGAGCCCTGTAGAGACTCCAACTCCGCTAAACATATATGGTTTACTTGGCATAGCTAGGGCTCGGCGAATAATTTGAGTCAGGATGATAGCAAATATTGCTTAAGTTCGAAAAAATGTACACTGACCCCATTTATCCATTTATCCAGCGATCTCAACAACCAGCGATATCCCGTCTACTTTAGTGACTATCACTGAGTCTCCCTCTTTCAGGTTTTCGTCGCCCTTAGCGTCCCACTTGGTGCCATTGATAATAACGCTCAGCGCCCCATTTGCCGCTATTGCGACCTTGCCCTTGGCGTTAATCAGGTCGGTGTCATCTAGGGGCGTCAGCGACTCGTCTGAGCTTTTACCTCTAAAGATCGGTGCGAGGTGCTTGCGTAGAAATACGATGGAGACAATGGATGCCAGCGAAAAAATCAGCACCTGCATAGGCAGCCCGTTAATCACGCCAAGGAATGTCAACGCGGCGACGATCAGCGCTGCAATGCCAATAAAGATTAACACCGCAGCCATACTGAGCACCTCAGCCACAAGCAAAATAACCCCTATAATCAGCCAATAGTGATACTCCATAAGTACCTCCTTACTTGGTTTTACCGCTTTCGAGAATTTTACTAAAGGCCGCTACGGCACTGCCAATACTGGTCAGCTCTGCGGGTAGGATTAGCGTGGTGCTTTCTTTTGCAAGCTTTCCGAACTCGGCCACATATTGCTCTGCGATCCTAAGAGAAACGGCCTCTTTGCCGCCTGCTTTTTCAATTGCTGCCGCGACCGCTTCGATGCCCTGTGCTGTTGCCGTTGCAACAAGCGTAATTTCCTGTGCTCGCCCGGTGGCCACATTGACCTGACGCTCTTGCTCTGCCATTGATAAGTTAATGGTTTCTTGTTTTTGACCTTCAGAGACATTAATCATGGCCTCACGATCGCCCTCTGATTTTGCCACTACCGCACGACGTTCACGCTCAGCACGCATTTGCTTTTCCATTGCATCGCTGATGCTTGGCGGAAGTTTAATGTCGGCAATTTCATAGCGAAGCACTTTCACGCCCCAATTAGCGGCAGCCTGATCAAGCGCCTCTACCACCTTAGTGTTGATGGACTCGCGTTCTTCGAATGTTTTATCAAGATCAGTCTTGCCTATCACCGAGCGCAGCGTTGTTTGCGCTAGCTGTGTGGCGGCATATTGGAGATTTTCAATGCCGTAGCTGGCATCCTTAGGATTGATAATTTGGAGATATAACACGCCATCAATGGTGACCGTAATATTGTCCTTGGTGATGCACGCTTGCTCCGGCACATCGGATGCGAGTTCTTTTAAAGAGTGTTTGTAAGCCACCCTGTCAATAAAGGGTAAAAGTATGTGCAGCCCAGCTTCAAGAGTCTTAGTATATTTCCCTAGTCGCTCAATAACGAACGCGCTTCTCTGAGGCACGATCTTAACGATCTGCATAAGGGTTACGATGAGCAGGACGCCCAGCGCAAGAGGTATCAATAAATCAGTGTCCATGTAGTTTCTCCAGTGTTTATTGGTGTAATTGGGGTCAGTAATAATTGGGGTCAGAGTAGAATTATTTTCGGAAAATAATTCTACTCTGACCCCAATTATCCCCTCCCTAAATCAGAAGCGGAACGTGTAATTGAGTTTCAATGCGCCACCACTTGAGAGTGTCTCGAAACGGCTGTCACGTAGCGGCCCATCGTCATATAGCCAGTTGTTGCTCCACACTAGGAAAACATCATTGCCTGGTTGAATGATCCAACGAAGTCGGGCGTAGACACCCACAACATGCGACAGATCATCGTACTGTACATTGCCTGTGAACGCAGTCCAAGGGCTTAGATTCCAGGCCCAAGAAAGGCGCATGAGATTGGTATCAAAATCACCCTGTGGCAAGGTCACTTCGTTGTGCTGATAGTTTGCTGTCAGCGACATACCATTGCGCGAACGAATGGTGCCAGCGAGATCGATGCTATCGCGTTCACCGCCCCAGAACTCAGAGTGTTCGTATTCCGCGCTAGCAGAGAGCATCCTGCGCCCCGCGGTGCTGGCATCGACAGACCATTTGTCCGATTCATACTCGCCGGGCAAGATGCTAATGGCATCATCTCCTTGTCCATAAACGTTAAACGTATGGTCTAAGCGTTCAAAGTTGCGCCCGACCTCGAACGACAGCTGATCCCCACTTTCAAAGTTTATCTCCAGCGGCGTGATGTTGAGGTTGCGTGTCAGCAGTCGATCATCCAAGTCAGTCAGGTATTCGAAATAAATCTCGTGTTCAGTCTGACGAATGTATTTCCAGTTCTGCGGACGCGGTGCGATTGTAAACGTCGGTTGATGACGTCGGTAGCCTCGCCGTTCGACAAAACCAAGGGCTGGGTCCCATTGTTCACCAAATTCTCGATGTGATGAGTGCACGCGAATCAGATCGTTGGGGAACGACCAGCGTACACCACGAGAGCTGCGATCGGACGAACTTGAATCGCCCCCTTCGAGAGGATCGTTATGGTAAAGCATGAAGCCTTCAAATTGCGCGTTGTACTTCCCTAGGAACTGCGAGGTGAAGAAATTGAAATCTGCACCTACGGTGTGCCGATCTTCCAGCGCTACGCTACCGGGGGCTATATCAGAAGCTCGGCGTGTATAGATCATGCCAAGATGTGATTGTTGGAAAAGGCGGCGCTTAACTCGTGCAACCGTAAAGTCTTCAGCGCCCCACGGACGCACTGTGCCATCGCCGTTGTCGAGCGAGGTATCACCGGTTCGCACTTGATAGACACCAAGCTCATACTCTCCGACTTGCCCCCCTAATCGAGCCCCGAAGTCGATCGGCACTTCTTGGCCCTCAACTAAACCAATGCGGCGGCTGAAAAAAGGGTCAGCCCAATTGAATGAGAACACACCCGAGCCTTCGAGAAAGAATTCACGCTGTTCCGGGAATCGTATAGGGAAGCGTGTAAGGTTGACTTGCCGACTGTCGACCTCTACCTCGGCAAAGTCTGTATTCAGAGTCAGTGCCGCGCGTAGGGATGGCGTCAGCGAATAGGTCACATCAATGCCGGCTTTGGCATCGTCACCGGCATTAATGCCTGCCGCAGGGCCGCGATTGGTTGAAACATTGACGAACGGTTTAAGCTCTATCCCCATGCCTTGGCTGAGGTCGTTCAAGCCGTTTAATTGGCCTGTATGAATCGGGCGGAACAACCCTTCGTTGCGACGCCAGCCATTCCATAGAATTTCTTCGTTATGGCGGCGTATCGTGCGTTGGAAGTTGATGCCCCAAGCCCCTAAAGCGGGGTCGAAGTTGAGCGTGGAAAAAGGAATGCGAATCTCGGCGGACCAACCATCGTCCTGAATTGCGGTTCTGATATTCCAGATACCGTTCCAGCGTTTGTTGAAGCCGCCCCCACCTTCTATCAGGCCGTCACCGAGCAAGCCTACGGGGTTGGTCTCGAAAAAGTAGCCAGTCCGGTTGTCGTCGAAAGTACTGATGATCCACATGAAACGGTCATCGGTGCCCAGCCCTGCATCACGTTGTAACTGATAGGCGAGGATGCCGGAAGGGTCAGAGTCGTAAAGCATCGCGCCGATATACAGGGCTTCGTCGTCATAGAGCACACGAATTTCAGTGCGTTCACTCGGCTGAGCACCTTCAATTGGTTCTTGTTGGCGGAACTCGGTGATGGGCTGAGCCTGCGCCCACACACCCTCATTGAGGAGACCGTCGAGCTGGACTCCTATGTTGCCGTCTATGCGGTGTGCCAGCATGCTGGGGCGCACTTCGGTGGTGGTAATGGTGTCTTGGGCAAAACTAGACGGTGATAGAAGTGACAGTGTCAGCAGCAAGAGCCCACAAGAGGCGGATTGTCCTTTATACATTTATTCTCCTGGGGGATTATGGCTTCATGACATGGACCCCGAATACTCGCCATTCATTGCAAGAATCAAGAAGAATCAATGAACGCAAAGACTTCTTCAACATACGGCACTGGCGAGAACTCCCTTGTGCTCGCAATTGGTAGCAGCGCCTTTCGCTTTCACTGAGAAGTAGAATGGTTGCGCCTGCAAAGTACAAAAATCGCAATGCCTCCCAAAACAGCCACCGAGGCCAAACCGAACCGGAGAGTAATCGCTTCGTCCAGAAGGACCACTCCTCCCAATGCGGCGAGAATGGGAACACTTAACTGCACCGTAGCCGCCATGGTGGCCGGTAACGCCGGCATTACGGCATACCACAAGGCGTAACCTACGCCCGACGCCAAGGCACCCGATGCTACCGCATAGCCTAAACCGACAGCACTCGCCTGCTCTCCCGTGCCCATCAGCAAAAACAAAATACACGCAAACGGCAACGCTCGAATGAAATTACCCGCCGTCGCAATAGTTGGGTCCTTGGCCGTTCGACCGCGCAGGGAATACACGCCCCAAGAAACCCCCGCCCCCAGCATGAGCAGCGCCCCGACCAATGGTGGTGCCTCAATCCCCGGAAGCATGAGCCACACAAAGCCACCGGCCGCAGCCGCAGCACCGACAATCTGCGCGCGATTAAGACGTTCACCAATCCACAATCCGTAAACGATCATGGTCACTTGAACGGCCCCAAACAATAGCAACGCCCCTGCGCCCGCATCCAAGCTAATATAGGCAAACGAAAAGCCCGCTGCGTAGCCAAATAATGCGGCTGCCGACAGCCAGCTTCCGCCGATCTTATGGGTACGGAATTTGGTCAATAGAATTAGCCCAAGCACGACAGCACCAGAAACAATCCGCACCATCGTAAACGTGGAAGCACCAATATGACCCGACGCCAACGCCTCACGGCAAAGTATCGAATTAGCCGCGAACGCCAACATGGCGATTGCTGTAACAAATGGGGTAACAAATGGGGTAACAAATGGGGTAACAAATGGGGTCAGTGTAGATTTTCTAAAGAATTTTAAATGCACACTGACTCCAATCAATTATTAGAAAATCTACACTGACCCCATTTATTCACACAGGATGTTCAGCGTCTTTTCCTGCCACTGTTGTCCATTCTCGGACCTTCCAAGAAGTGACTAGACCATTAGTGACATAAGGGTCCTCTTTAGCAAAAGATTCTGCAACCTTTTGAGAATCTCCCTTGAAAACAATAGCGGCTCCGTCTGCGGGGCTAGCAAACGCCCCACCAAGAAATAACTCTCCTCGATCTATTGAGGCTTTGGCTAGCGCTATATGCTGGTCTCGAAACTCGCCTCGTCGCTCTAAATAATCAGGGGCGTATTCATAGAAAAGTATGTAGTGCATGGTTTCGATTCCTTTTTATTGTGTCTTTATCGGGTGCTGAACAATTTGTTTCGATGCGTATTGCGCGTTCATGCCAACCGTGATTCTAAGTCTAAAAGATTTTTAATATTAAATTTCGCGCTCGGACATTGTGTTCCCTCTGGGCAAAAGAAGTATGAATCTATTTGAGCGCCGTTTGCCGCGCCGACATCTAATTCTCTGTCACCTACTCCGCAAGTTACAACTTTATCTAGCGATAAAGCCTCAATAGCGTGCTGAAAGCTTTGCGGGGATGGTTTTAACTCGAATTTATCATCCTTGGTTATTACGCATGCAAAGTAATCCGAAAAACCATAGTGCTGCAAAAACCGCTCAGTAGATGATTTGTCTCGATGAGTAATGAGCACGTTCACCCCACCCACCTCTAACACCTTTTCGCAACACGTTCGAGCACCGTCAAATGGTTGCTGTGCTTCTATACCTAGTTGATCGTAGGTCTCACGTGCCTGCGACAATAGCGACTTCTCTTCTAGGTCGTACTCTTCAGAAAGCAGTTTAGCGCAATACTTTGTATCGACTTTGATGAGACTTCGAATCTTTCCCTCAGCATCTAAGACACTATAACGTTCTTCTAGGACACTTAGAAACGACGATACAATCGCACTATCTGTATCGAATAGTGTGCCGTCAAAATCCCATATAATATTACGCATTCGTATGACTCTTTCTTTTGTCTAACACCTCAAACACCGGTGCAGCTTCGCTGTGCCGTAACCCGAAGGGCTGTCTTGATTCAACTTGTTATGAGACATTATCAATGTCACTCATGGTCAAAACAGACGTTAATCTATAACCTGCTTTTTCTAGATTCTCAGCGCCACCTGTTTGCCGATCTATTACACATATTATTGAGTTGGGAGTAATACCGTCACTAGATAATTTTGAAAGTGCATCAAGAATTGCACCGCCGGAGGAAACCACATCTTCGACAAGTGTAACTTTTTTGTTTAAAAGAGATGGTCCTTCCGCATACTTACAAGTGCCATACTCCTTTGGCTCTTTTCGAATGAAGGCTGCTGGGATACCAGTAACCTGGCTCAACATGGTCACGACTGGTATGCCACCCATTTCAAGACCCGCTAAAACCTCGGTGTCAGGTGGAATGAGTGCCGCCATTGCATTGGCTATTTCTTTCAATAGTTTGGGATCAGATTCGAACAAATACTTATCAAAGTATGTGTTAGAAACAACACCGGATCTTAGAAGAAACTCTCCTTCTAGTTTGGCGCATTCCTTAATAAGTTTTGCTAGCTCCATATTTATCCCTTAGTCGTACCGGTTTGCCAAATCAACGCTCAAAATGAAAGCGAAGCAATCATGTTGATCCAACTGCACGCGCTTGTTAGAAAATATCGATCGTTGGAAAATTCGCTTTTTCAGTTATGCAGTCCCAAAGAAAGAATGCCGTTCCCAAATCTCCCGTCCAAAGAGTATAGCGTCCCTGGTGAAATACCTCTTTCGAAAGTTGGTATTGATCTATGCAGTTCATGGCGAACGCTTGAGCTCTATCAATCCAAAGTCGATCTCCGGTTCGTTCGTACAACTTTAGAAACGCGTACCCGTTGCCAGCAGTGCCATGACAAAGGTTCGCTCCTTTTTTCAGCGGTCCCGCATGCCAAACAAGTTCGCCTCCCTTTTCAAGAAGACGATCGAAGTCCTCATTTATACCCACCGGCATCTTACTCAGTGCTGTAATCATTCCGGCTGCACCGTGACAATGCTGTAGAAGCCGAGGAGATACGGCATCGGGCGACGCATCAAACACAGCAGGCCAGTTCGCGTGTTTTTCATCCGAGCATGCTGTATTCACAACCGTCGACATCACTTTCAAAGCGATTGCCTGATAGGCCTCGTCCCCGAGCAAATCCTTGCCCTCGATCAATGGAATAATATTGCCGGCAAAGCCATGAACGGGGCCCATATACTTTCTTTTACTACCGTAAAGATCCGGCGTCCATAAATGTCCAACGCCCTCTATGGACTCCCATTCGTCCAGCATCCTATTGCTCTGAAGCAAGAAAATGTCCTTCCATCGAGGCTCTTTGGTCCAGCTGTACATGAAGTTTGCGCACAACATGGTTCCAGCTGTCCCCCACATTAATTCACGAACGGGTTGTACGTTATTCAACTCGACCAATTTGAAAATATCATCTGCTACTTGCCGATCTTTCAGCAATTTGTACTTCTGCATCAAAATCGGGATATTGCCAAAAAGATAGGATGAGTTAGATGCGTGTTGGCGGTTTTTGTAATCCTTTTCATTAGTAGCGAGCAATTCGTCCAGTCGTGACGACAAATCATTGCTGTTCTTGACCACGCCAGCTTCAGCTAGGTAGCACACTCCCCACACAACTCCCGCGAGCCCCATATACATATCGCCTTTCACATCATAAGCATCCATTGGATGGCGAGGCAACGTTGGGTTATGCGTCAGTTCACTGACATGATCGTCGACGATATTTTGAATCGATTGTTGAACCTCATCTGGGTTCCAGTTTCGTTGATTCAATGGGTAGTGGGAATTTGGGTCAAACATACAAAGATCCACCTTCTAAATATGTGCTAGTTGAGGGCAATCTGAATCTTCTAACGTTCGCGTAATAGGCGCTAGATTCTGAGCGTACTCGAATTCATCGGGCACCTTGTATTGGAGATTCCCGCACAAACAACTTCCGGTCAACATCGATACCCCCACGGTGTTTAACTCCTGAGCTCAGATGCGTGACGGAGCAAACGTCACCTGCAACGATTTATTGAACGTCATCCCACCTATTCAGTCGGCGGAAAACGAGCAAATACCGGCAGTTCGTGAGCACGCTCCATCCAGCTAATTCTCTCTGCTACTTGAATATGCACCTGCGCAGGAATCTCTTCCGGCGCATCGTAAGTGCCACTCTGAATATCTATCAGGCCGGGCAGCATCTGGGAATTAGAATAGAACAGCCCGGTTCCGCATTCTGGGCAGAACTGTCTTCTGCCGTGTTCAGAAGATTCGTAAACCTTCGGCGTGCCTTTAGTGATGTTCAGAGCGTCCTGGGCATACATGGTCCACCCAACCATTGGCGCGCCAGCATGACGCCGGCAATCTGAGCAATGACAGAGCGCATGCGCGTAAGGCTCGCCTTCAACTTCGTAACGGACAGTGCCGCAATGACATCCACCTGCAAGTTTCATAGATTATTCCTCAAGTAAACGATCGAATCCCAACCACATAATCAACAATGACGCCCAACGCTTCGTATCAGCGGCGCGGTTCTGCCGCGTCCGACTGCATGCGTTTGTAAGGCGACTTGGCTTTCAGTTCGAATAACTATCTGCTCTACCGTCCGGATAGTATATTTCCCAGTTTTGTCCATCGAACTTATTGATGTTCATTTTATCGACTGTTCCTGGATCAAGACATCTGGCATTGACGCTTACTCCTTCTGGGTGTGACCGCGGAATATAGAAAGCCTTGATTCCACAATGTTTGCAAAAAAGGTGTTTCGCATTACCAGTATCAAAGGTGTATTGCGTTAGATAATCTTCTCCAGACATCAGTGTAAATCGATCCTTCGGAACGATCATTGCTAGATAGCCCGATTTCGAACAAATACTGCAATTACATTCGGATACATTAATTGTTGCTGAGCCGAGTACTTCAAATCTCACTCGACCACAGTGGCATCCTCCTTGGTGTTTTAGCATCCTTCCTCCAATCGGCTAACGCCCGCAACAACGACGGAGCGAAGCTACGTCCGGGCCTGCAGGGCCGAATTGATTGCGATTATTATGCTGCATTACGCAGGCCCTTTATCATTTTCTGTGTCATAAGTGTTGAACCTACCTTTAACTCTTCTAGAGATCCAAACGGCACAAAACCCAAAGATTGATACAAGTGTACTGCCGCGTTGTTGGCCGTAGTAACAGACAACGCAATATACCCGCAGCCTCTTTCTATGGCCCACGCAGATATGCGATCAATAAGCGCCTTGGCAATTCCTTTATTGCGGGTCTCTGGTGAAACCCACAATAGATAGATAAGGGTTATTCTTGGATCTAGCTCCTGTTCTACGCCCCATGCAATCCCTACTGGAATAGCGCCAATCTCTACGACCAGAGGTAGTGCGTTCTTAGCGCGTCCAGTTGGATCTAATCGCGATTCCCATTCAGACTGCAAAAACTCCACTTCACGCTCATACGTAGATCCAAATGAATCAGGCGAATCCTCCAACGATGCTAGTCGAACAGACTTGTAAGTCAGCCAATCTAACGGGGTTAGTTTCCTGATATTGAATTCACTCATGTGCTTAATCTTTTAGCATAACGCCTTGCTAAACGGCAGTTGAAGTGCAGCGTAGGCTGTCGCAACTTGTTATAAGTCATTTACAACTTAACACCGAAATAATTTAGCGCCGAGACCATAACGAAATAGCTAAGTACTGTTACTGAAATAGATGCGCAGAGACTCACATAAAATCCCCAGCCAAATTTTAACAAGACGGGTAGCAGGACAAACAAAACCAATGATGGCAAAACTAACCAAAAAACGCTGGTAGATAATGCAGATACTTTTTCAATATCTTTTGTATCGACGTAAAGCCAGAGCATAGCCATAACCGACACAAGTGGAACAGATGCCAGAATAGCCCCGATTAGTGAGCTACGCTTAGACACCTCTGAGATAGCAACTATGAGAAGTGTTGTTATCACTATTTTTAACACATAGTACATGATGATTTCCGCACTACCTTGTTGACTTATAACGCCCTTCAACAACGAAGCCAGCGTCCGAATGATTGAGATAGTTACATGCGAGGTTGATGAAGCTTGCTGGAAATCAGTCGGTTCAAACTGACGCCCGACTCGGCTGCTTCAATCGTTAACAGGCGATGCGTTTCCGGCGGTACGCGCACCATAAATTTTCCGCTAAACTGTTTTGAAGAAAGTGGTTCAGGAACTTGTTCGTTGTTCTGAAGCATATCCGCAACGCTATCTTGTACAAGCTGGCGAATACCTTTTAACGCAAGCTCGGGGTCTTCTGCCAACCAGCTGAGGCTGGGGAATTCAACACACAGCCCAACATGCTCCTGATCTTCTTCAGACCAGGTCACTCTGTAAGTGTAACGATCAATATTTTTTGTCATGCAGAAATAGTATCACTATTGATACTTGTGTCAATTGACTATTTGCAGATGATGGTTACATGGCAAGTTGCGTCCCGGTCGATTTGAGAAGGTTAGTCTACCGCTAGAAGCGATGAACCTGAAAGTCCTCTATCGACCAGAGACAGCCCTACCGGTTGATCACTTCAGCGCAATTGGGCCAATGGCACCTCCGTGTTATACTTTCTGGTTTTTACGCAAGCAACTACAGAGATTTAGCGGTTAGTCGCTACCTAGCTTTGGGCCACATTTATGTTCAGATTTCCCGCAGACCGCATCCCGGTTTCTATTGTGCTAATGATTAGCATGATCGACTTCCTAGTGTATTTTCTAGTCGATAATGTCGCATTATTGGCAGGATATACGCTGATAGTAATTATCCCAAAAGGAGTGATCTGCGCCTGGAATCATCACCATCAGCATACTGTGACGTTCCACTACAAACCCCTCAATCGCATTCTGGAGTTCTTCTACGCTTTACACACTGGTGTCACCACAAACCTGTGGTTGCTGCATCATGTGCTTGGTCACCACAAAAACTTTCTTGATCAGACGCGTGACCAGAGTGCTTGGAAAAGGTCGGACGGTCAAACAATGAACGTACTTGAATATACCTTAACCGTCGCAGGAACGTCGTACTATCGAGGCTATCAGGTCGGCAAAAAGTACCCTCGGATACAGCGTGACTTTTTGCTCTATTCCGCACTTACACTGATCGGAGTCACCGTGCTTTGCTGGTTCCGGTTAGTCCCGGCGCTATTCATTTTTGTCATGCCGATGATCGTCAGTATGATTTTTACTGCGTGGGTCACGCATGACCACCATAGTGGCCTGGACTCTGATGATGCATTCCATGCCTCATACAACAATGAGAATCGGCTATTCAATCTGCTGACAGGTAATCTTGGCTATCACACCGCGCATCATTACCGCCAAGGTCTTCACTGGTCAAAGCTTCCCGAGTTACATGAAAATATTAAGCATCAAATCCCCCCGGAATTGATTCGAAATTCCAGATTTGTTCTAACCGATATCTGACATAGAACACGTTGGGTTTCTGGTGAGTGGTTCAATCCAACATCTGTGCTGGGCTGAGCCGATCGCGTGGGTCTTTGGGCCTGAGTCCTGTAACGCCTCAAGAAGGAGCGCCGTATGCGGTGTCCCACTTGCTTGATTTATTAGATCCTTTCTGGGCAACAACGGAATATCTGTGCCAAAATTGATGCTCCCCATCAGATGCAACCCCAGAACTTTTATGTTCAATGAAAGATTCAATTTTAAAATCTCTATGCCAATACATAACCTTTTCTTTGGATGCTACGTATACATCCGGCCAAAAGGCTTCCTTTTTATAATTAGGACCGGCCATTGTATCTTCGGGCCCTAAAAAGGATCCTACGAAAACACCTCCAGGAAGTAATGAGCTTGTGATCTTATCCCAAACCTCATCAAACTTATTCTCAGGACAAAAACACAAGCTTGAGTCGGCTACTACAAGTGAGGCTGAAGGATATATAAACCCATCAAATGTACTCTGAGTTAATAAAACATTGTTGTCATCACCAAACCGAGATCTACAGCGTTCAATAGCTTCTGATTCTATATCAAAAGCATGTACTTGAAATTCATTGGCACGAAGGTATGCTATGTCGCTTCCTGCTCCGCATCCACAGTCAATAGCTATCTTGGGGCCATCAACTAATTTTACGGCTAGTTTAAGATAGTCTCGAGTATCGCGATTTTCTGTTGCATCTAAGTATTCGGATATTTCTTTGGAAGACACTCCATGGCTCCTATGGAAATCCAACCCCCGTGTTCACGCGCCAGCGCCGCTGGTCGCGTGCAATTGATTCTTATATGCCTTGCCTGCCATCTCGTATGCGCATAAACTATGCGCATTCTGTATATGGAGCAACCGATATGAATTATACATACAACTCAGAGGCCCCAAAAAAACCCACTAATGTCAGTATAAACAGCGACTTACTCGAAAAAGCTAGAGGGCTCAATATCAATCTTTCGGCAACTCTAGAGCGTGCCTTGACGGAGCAACTGCGCATTAAACAGCGCGATCAATGGCTGCGCGAGAATGCCACTGCCATTCAAGCATACAATCAATTTGTCGAAACCAACGACACTTTCAGCGATAGCGTGAGGAAGTTCTGATGGGACAGTTTTATGCATATAAAAACCCCAACCCTGCCACGCGCGACCAGTATCCTTACCTGCTGGATATTCAAAGTAATTTGTTGAGTGGACTTAGAACTACCATTGTCATTCCGCTCTCGCAGTCTAAAACTGTTGCATCAATCAGCCTGTCGAGGCTTAACCCTGTCTTCAATCTAGACGGTGAGAACCTCACAGCAATGACACAAGACATTGCAGGCGTAGATCGAAATCAACTTGGCACTCAGTCGCATGACCTTTCTTCATATCGCTCAGACATTATCGCTGCAGTCGATTTTGTACTCTCTGGCATATAACGCCCGCCATCATCGGAGGCAAAAATGGCGCGAAGCAGAGTTTTTGACTTCCGATGCATGGCATTGTTAGCTGATTTGCGCCGGACCATTGGTGTTATAGCCACGAACTGCCCTCTTGGAAACTTAGAAATGGGCTTGTTCCGCTAGTACGGTAATCTGAGCAGATATTTTCGAGACTACACTTTGCAATCTGAACAAAAAAACCGGTTGGGTAGACTAGCTCCCATCGGTTGCTGAAAATTAAACCACTCACAGGGTCTATATCGGATATCGTTGAAACCTCTTGATAGTAAGGAGCAAACTCCATTCTGAAAGGGGACTCTGCCCCTGCGCCAGGCAACCTGAACTCGTGAGCCAGTTTGTTTCGATACATCCAAAGCAGATTCTCATGCGTGAATCTGGATGGTAGAAATTCCCCATCGAGTTTTTCTGGTTGACCATTACTCTGGCACGGCCACTCAGCAAGAACCTCCTGAAGTGTCGGGTCTGCTTCTAACTCTTTATGGCTTGACAACAGCCTGTTCGAAACAGCAAATCTCTTGTCCTTCTCAGTTTGAGCCCAACCGTTAAGATCTGAGAAGGAACTAGGTACTTGAGAGAGGCCCTCTAGGACGCCGCAAAGCTGCAACAAACTAACCCTGTCATGATATGTCCAGCCAGAGTGTACCGATACGGTTTGTCGATAGCGCTTTCCCACACCAGTCTCATTAGGAAAAGCGGCAATCGAAAGGGAATCAAAAACTGAGCAAAGCAGAAGTTTTGCGGGAACCCCTTGGTGACGACGGTTTGGTTTAGAGAAAGCAGCAGCAATCATTGCCCTGTTATAGGTTCGAAACCTATCAATTTTTTCTTCAACCGTTTCCACCAATACCCTCCAATAGCTAACGCCCTTATTTATGGGCGAACTGCGTAGCAGTTTGTCCCAAATAGAACTGATTGTTAGTGAGCAATTTGCCCATCTATGCACTTTAACAAAGACCAGTAACTGTCGTAGTAACTTTTGTATTTGTCTTGATCTACAACGAATTTTTCGTTTATTGGCACCATTAGGCTAGTTTTATTTAAAAACTCAGCGTCCACATTCCCCATGTTGTGAGCTGCAATGTGTCTGACTTGGAAACATTCAATTAACTTCTTTAGTTCATTTTTGACACTGCTTAAATTAAAACCTATGTCTGTCAGCTCTGAAATTACATCGTTGAGTCTCTGATAGAAACCAAATTTGTAGACTTTTTGAGGTCTCAAAAGTTGAAGCAATTCCTTGAAGAAGAACTCAATATCCGAACACAGTGAAATAACAGTAAGGTCCCAAAGTCTTTCATAAGCTCCAGAATGTTCTTTCTGATCATAGAAGGAATTCACGTGATCAGGGAGGCCTAAGGACGATCTTATCTTGGCATCAAACTTCAATTTTTTATCATTCATCGGAACCAAACATGCATTGTGAAATACTGTATTATTCGTGCCTTCTCTACATTTCCAGGCATGAATGGTGATGAGTGGGTTTTTGAATTGTTCACTTAGCTTCATTTAATGCGCGCTCACTAACAGCCTAGTCAGAGTAGTAGTTCAAGTGGCACAACTCCCGGAATACACTTTCCCGTTTCGACACGGCTATTGAATCCGCATTTTCTGTAAAACTGCTCAGCGTTCTCAGAAGAATTCACCCATATATAGCTTCTATCAGATTTCTCTCTCGCAAAAGCTATCGCGTATTTCAAAAGCTTTACACCAATCCCACGCCCTTGCTTTTCTGGCATTACGAAAAGGTCTGATAAATTCCAGAAGTTTTTAATCAGAATATAACCAACAACCTGTTTTTCTTCGACATATTTAACAAAAACACACCTATCTTTAACTGCGTAATCTCTAATATTTTTGGCCGTATGGATTTTAAGCTCCCTCCGAACTGAATCTCCAAGCAAGATCGATTCAGTCAAGCATCTTTCGGCTATGTTCTGAAGGCTAGAAATATCACCTTCATTAACTTGGAGGATGCTCATATCTACTTACTCTCTAACACTCGCGCTCACGCGCAATTTTGGAGCTGCAACGCAGCGGAGAAATTGTCGCTGTGCAGCCGATTGTTATGAGTCAGTCTCTGTCCCATTATTGGGATCAGAGACAGGTTAATCCAATTGCGGTCTGTACCTCTGTCACTAGGTTATCATCGTACTGGACTATAGCACTCCATCGTCGATCACATACCGGAATACCATAGTAAAAGACAAGACCCTCTCGTCGTCCCCAGAGATAGGGGTTACCTTTTGCATTCGGATTCCTGAGTTCAGGGTCCTCAATAGTGATATCGTTGAGTCCAATTTTTCTGAGCACTGCCTCAGCAGCTTCTAAATTACTGCCAATTGACACGCTTCGCTTAACTAACGCATCAAACGTCTCTTCGTCTTTTGGCAAACTATTGCACCCCAACAAGCCACCAATTAGAAGAGCGATTAAAATAGCTAGCCACGTCTTCACATTTTTCATAGAAGTAAACCCTTTTGCGATCAGGCTATGTTCTAGAACGAACTCATAACGACCACAACAGCGGCTGAGCGAAGCGACGTCCTGGCCAGTAGGGCCGTACTGCTTGCGCTTGTTATGCTTCTATTCATTTTTTTTGAGTTGGTAAATTTCTGTGCCTTTCATTTCATAATCATATTCAAAGTTGTCAGTATATTTCCGTGTAAATTCATTAACTAACTCCAAGTTCGTTCTATCTAATTTGGTTATCATTAAGCCAGAATCGGTAATTGAGTTTTTGTCGTTCCATAAAGGAATAAAGATGACCTTTTGATCTGATTTGTAAATACAGTCAACAGCTTCATCGGAGTTGAAAGCTATTTTACAATCTCCTTTAGATAGAATTAGTTTGACGTCTCTACTATATTCAGGGGATAGTTTTCGACGTTGCCTTACTCTCTCTGGGGGCTCCTCACCGATAATGGAATAGCTATTTGTACCTTTCGATATGCCAGTCCAATTACCGTATATATTGTCGCTTTCCGAACACGCTGACAAAAAAGTGCTTGGCATAATTAAAATAAATAAATTCAGTAACTTCATAAATATTCCCTTATATTTTTTCCTGACGGGGTAGGGGAAAATTCAACATAACGCCATGCTTTGAGGCGCGTAGCCGCAAAGCTGCGGATCGTCCTAACGGCTGAAGGGAGTGACAATAGCATTTTGCTATGCATTTATTCCCTCAGTACAGTTTCTAGTTTGTGCACGAGGCCATGAGCATTGATATCATTTTCAGTACTCTGAACCTGAAACCAATCTAGCTCTAAGGCTGTGCCATTCTCGTAGATTTCCTTTACCTTCTCGATACTAACTTCGAAGTTTTCTGAGTGACTTCTTTTATTTAGCCTATCTATGCAAGTCTCAAAGCTGCATACAAGTTTTATCGGGAGAACTTTAAATTCTTTTTTGTACAGGTTGTAGTAATGCATGAAATATTCTGAGGAACCAGTTGCTTCAAATATCACACTATTCTCATCCTCCAGTATGGATCTTATCTCTCCTTCTTCAATGTCAAATCCATGATTGGGGAGATCATTTCCATCAATTTTGTGCTTACAAATATACTCCATCAGACGTTTTTCTACATCTAAGAATCGAATACCGAGTTTACTAGCAAGCTCTAGTCCTATTGTAGTTTTCCCACTACCTTTTGGACCGACCAGGATAATTATGTGTTTCAGAAAACCACCCCATTTGATGCATAGCTTCGAAGCTGAGTGGCGCGCCCCAGCGCGTCCGAACGAGCGCCATATTGGGCAAGTTTCGCCATATCGAGAATGCAATCCCTCTCACTTGAGCCGAAAGCATCTATGGCGACATCCGCACCTTCTAGACATTGGTTACCAGACCCTGCATTCCGATAACCAATACCGATCATTCCAGCGGCGCAGGCACCAGCCAATCCATGCGGAGAATCCTCAACGACCACGCAGGATGCGGGCGAACAGTCGAGAAGAGCTGCGGCCTTGAGAAAGATATCTGGGGCTGGCTTTCCATTTTCAACATCTTCCCCAGACACTACGATTGGAAAGAAATCGGTTAGCCCAATCGAGAATAGCACCGAGGTAATGAGTGTTCCACTTGAGGATGAGGCCAAGGCGATCTTTACCCCACCATCCCTTAGCTGGCAAAGTAGTTCGGGAATGCCGGGCATTGGTTTGAGCGAGCCAACATTATTGATGGCCGTATGCTGAGCATGGCGCTCTTCTGCAACCAACTCCGCAACTGAAGGGGATAGCGCATGCATACTCTTGAGCTCAGCCCACATCTTGGGCGCAGATATGCCAACATAGCGATAAAGACCGGCCCTCTCCTCTGTTGCCCCATGCTGCTTGAGCACGCGCCACGTCACTTCCACATACATCGGCTCGGTATCAACAAGTACCCCATCCATGTCAAATATTACAGCCATGTGCCTCCCTTAAAACTGCCCTACGCCCAGCTCACGCAGCGTTATGGCGCCGCAATGCGGCGAATAAACGGTCACTGTGGAGCCGACTGTTATAGGGAATCTGGCACAGCAACATACGCTTCTTTGACATTACGCTTAAATCCTGCCGATTCATAAAAGCTAATCGTACTCTCATTTCGCTTTCCCGTCATCAACGTGACTTTGTAGCAATTTTTAGCCCAAGCACTAGCGAGTGCTGCTGACAGGACAGCTTTACCATATCCAAGCCTTCGAAATTCCCCATGTGTTACCACGTTTTCGATGACACCATATGGGCGGCAAGATCTTGTAAGGTTTGGAATAATTGAAATTGCACAAGAACTTACTAGCTTTTCATCGATAAACTTACCCAGGTATTTGATGCAGTCGTTGCAAATCGCATCATTCCAGACTCTCTCAATTTGTTGTCTTTCAGGCATAGGAGTATCTACAGTGTGCAGGTGTAAATACAACTCAATAAGCTGATCCAAATCATGCTTAACGAGTTCTCGTATACTCAAAATAATTCCCTATAACGCTCATGAAAACCGGTGCGGCTTCCGCGTCCGGCGCCGTAGGCGCGTAGTTATTCTGATTGTTAGGTTGCACTATAACTTTCAAGCACGGAAATCCATGGATGCGATGGCCACGTCTGAACCAAAGACTGCCGCAGCCAGTTTCTAGACTCCTCTCCAAGATGCGCAATAACCGCCTGAAAGTCTGCCTCATCTCGCGATCGCGTGTGTTTGGCCTTGTACAAGAGCTGAACTTCAGGAGCCAAGTATGGAATACCGCTCGCAGTATAATGAACTAAATCCGACGCACTACGGCGAATTCTAGAATCTCTCCGATATACCCAGAATTCACCATCCGATTCGTCAAGCATAAACTCGAACTTCCAAGACTTGGCGCCAACTCGTCGACACCACAGCGAGTTCACCCCGGCACCAGGTGTCGAGTGAACTAGAGGAGTTAATGCGCCGTCTTTTGCTTCGAACGTCTCCCAATCGGAAAGCGACCGAAGCACTGTAGCAACGTCTCGTCGCAGCACACCGATATCCAGATCACCATGCAGCCGAGTTTCTCTGCCTAAGTACAGGTCCAGTGCCCAGCCTCCTGCTATCCACCAAGAAACCGAAATATTCGAAAGCCATTTCGCTGCATCACTAGGCGACGCAGAATCCCAATTGGCATTACTTAAATCTTGTGCTGACATCTCTAGTGCCGCCTAACGCCCGCAACACCGGGCAATTTTGCGCGCAGCGGAAAATTGATCCGAGTGTTTGCGCTTGTTAAGTGCTTTGCTTGGCATATAGATCCTTTGCTTTCGGTAGTCGCTTTACTATCGCTTTAAACCTTGGGCCTTTCCTAACGTCAGCCATACCATCGGTACAATTTTTAGAATAGAAAGCCTCAACTTTTTCAATGTATTGCTCGCAGTAGTATATTTCTTGACTATAGTCCTTCATTTTTCTAGAAAGAATAGCAACACGCTCAAAATAATATGGCGCAGGAACCAAACCTGCCTTTTCCATTGTCTTTAGTTCAGCATCACAACAGCGCTTCATTACCTCAAGATCATCTTTCTTTTCTTCAGCCAACTCCCACGTTTGCTTATCATCTACTAAGTTGGCGCCATCTGTTACTTCAGAGATTAATTCGCCACTGGTTTTTGGAGAGCCATCTTCTTTCTGCAAGGAAGGCTGCTTTTTCTTAAACAGATAACTTAAAAGGCTCATTAAAACTCCTTGGCACTTAACGCCCATGTTCTGGCGTGAAATTGTGTTGGCGTGCCTTTTGAGGCTTTTGCAAAAGGCATGACGACATATTTTGGTCGCTCAGGAACTGTTTGTTATGTCTGCATGCCAACATACTATTCTGGTTTCTGAATTAACCATATGGCTTTCCAGCAAAGGAAAATAACTGCAATTCCTGCAGCCTCTGCTACACCTTTTTCGCTAGCTTTGGCATATGCCTGGTTTTGAATATCTTCCCAATCAAATTTAAATCCGTTTAATTCGGCAAATGAAACCTCATAGTCATGTGTATGTGAATAATTGTTTCGTATGTTATTAAATGCTTTAAATGAGGAATAATATTTTTCATTAATTAGCCCCATTGCTCTTGCCAGATCTAGTTTTAATTCAAAAGACCTACGGCTTTTAAACAACGCCTGGGGGTTTTCTAAGTTTCTAGATAGCAAAGTTTCTAAGATTTTCTCTACGAATATGTGTCCCTTGAGGATTGGAGATATTTCATCAGTGCCAAAGACCAGCCTTTCCATAGCATGGTGGTCTAGCTCTTCAAAGGTTAAGCCTTCTAGAATACTCACTTAAATTCACCTGTAGACATAACGCCCGCCTCAAGTGCGCGGCCCTGCCGCGTCGCTTTGAAGGCGTTTGTTAGGCGTTTTTAAAACCTTTACCAACTGCAACGCAGGATTATTTGGCCCCCACAGCTCAGAAAACACTTCAATCGGTTCGTAGCCTCTCTTCAAATAGAACTCTCTGGTTTCTGCATAGAAAGGATCTGCTGAGGTGTCGGCAATAGTCTTAATCTGAAGAAACCGAACTCCCTTTGATGCTAGCCATAGCTCCGCATGGTTGAGCAATTCAGAACCAACACCTCCGTTCCTATCCGTCGCTAGTACAGCTATGCAATGCACTTCCCAAGCTCCAGGAAAATGTTCTTTCAGGGAGATAAAACCGCTTAGTGTTGAATTGGACTCGAAACCAAAGCTAGGTACTAATGAAGAGTCTCGAACATACATCTGAATCGACTCCTCGATCCCAAACCAGTTAGGTAATGAGCGCAAAATAGTTTCGCAGTCTTTCTCTCTTTGTAAATTAGGTCCGATTATCACCATATTGATGCCTAACGCCCCGCTCGCCGGAATTTTAGGAGCGGAGCGAGTAAAATTCCCGAGTGCAGTGGCTTGCTAGCTCTGCTGCCATTCCTTAACAACTTCATCCCAATCAGCATTTCGTTCAACTGTATTCCCATCTTCATCTTTTCTTGTCCAGACGTCCCAGAAATCAGGATCGTCTGAATGTGGCTGTTGCTCTTTTGTTAGGTTCTTCATTTTAACTAAAACAGGAAGCTCTGATGCCCACCCCATGAGTATTGCATGTTGAGATGGTAAAGACGGCAGCTCACGTAGTAGTCCACGCAAATTATCTGGCACCATTTTTTGCACTTGCTCTTGGTCTCTGTCGTTACTGATACGATGCAGAAGAAAAGTATTACATTGAGATAAAACCGTAGGTGATAATTCAGAAGGCCGTTGTGAAGAAATCACCATTCCAAGGCCAAACTTTCTTCCTTCACGAGCTATTTTCTCAAATACTTGGCAACACACAGCTGCAACATCCTGATTTTCAGAGTCATCACGATAGCGCTTAATAAATGTATGCGCTTCTTCAGCCACAAGTACAGTTGGCAAGGATTTATTATATAGTCGCCTATATCGTTGTAATGATTCAAAGATAATCCTCGAAATTACAGCTGTCACTAGGTGGGTAATTTCATTTGGCACTAAAGACAGATCAATAATTGAGACGCAGCTTTCATCCTCATCTTCCCCATTCTTACCTATATAATTTTCTAACCACTTAGCTAAATCAACTCTTTGCTCTGCATCATTAGTGATAGGCTTCATTCTTGTATCAGAGAGCATGGTGCGTATTCGTGCTACCAAATATTCAACATATTGCTCACTTCCATTTTCTTGAGCTAATGCTTCTAAATACGAAACTAAATTACCACCATCAAAAGGGACTGGAATATCCTCGCTTTTAGGGAAAAGTTCATCTTCATTACCACCGAAATTCTGAAATGATAATAATATCCCATTAATTAGATTATCAACCGCGCTAACTTTTGCATTGTAGTCAGGATACCTTCCGCTTCTTTGTACACAAAAATCTTGAATATCAAGAATTAATTGATCCAAAGGCGGATGTGAGGAAGCTAATTTCGACTGATATTCTTCAAGACTTTGCCGCCAAGCGTCTATTTTAGCCAAAAGGTTTTTGGCACCTGGAAAATCATTAAGTGATGCAGAACCTTTTGACTTATCCGCTCGTAAAGAGACAAGTATTGTTCCAAGGTACTTTTTAACCTCTAAATCCAAATTCGTATGTAATTCAAATTCTTCATTTCTCATGGCTCTCAACGAACGCTTTAGTAATGGCATTTGTGCCTTCGGGCTTGCTTGTGTAAAGGATGCCCATTCAGCACTGTTCCAAAACCAAGAAGGTACTTGTAGTTGGTTCTCACCTTGCCCAGCTTCAACTTTAAATACTCGGCCTTTAAATTTTGTATCCGGGCCTAAAGCTCGGGTATATTCACCATTTGGATCAAGCACAATAAACCGAGCATTTGGTTTCGATTCTGATTTCATAGCGGCTTCTAACGACCATTGAATAAGACCGGCAACTGAACAAGATTTTCCACTACCAGTATTTCCTAGCACAGCAATATGGCGGCCAAATAAGCGGTCAGGATCGACTGCAACGTTAGCGTTATTCGCAAGCGGGCTTTGTCCGATGACAACTCTACGATTATTGCCAGATTCAACAATAGATCTAAGCTGTAAATCTGTTGGTAGTAAGATAGCAGAACCAATTGATGGAAATGATTCTGACCCCCGCTGAAACTTGAAAGTATCAATACCTTGCTTTGAAACTCGTTTTAAAGTTCCTACAGGATTTAGACTGATTTTTTTTTTGTGGGAAAGGTAGATTCACTAAACCAAAATCTTGGATGTCTCTTTGTTTAGGATAAGGCGAGCGTTCAACGGCTAGCCACTCAATTTGGCCAACCAGATAACCATTATCACAAGATACTAAAACATAACTATTTACTCTTGGGAAGTTTCTCGGTGTTCCAGCATTTAAGGCAACAGAATCTGGTGAATCAATATCAAGGACAGCTCTGATTTCATTTGGTGATACAAAATCTACAGTGCCAACTCTTAATTGTTCTCCTTGCTCAATTGGTAGGGAGCTCACTCTTCACCACCAATTGTGTTTTGAATTGCAGCCGGATATAAGCCCCTTGATTTCAAAAGTTCAGTCATTCGAATTGAAGTGCGATCGATTGCGGCTTTAGGAAGGTAGTAATCAACTAATGTTTTTAAGTCTCCAAAATGACTACCTAACAATAAAGATATTTGAGCCTGACGCCCGCTATCCTTTATAAAGCTCATTATTCTTCCAAGTGGATCGCCATAGGCAATAATCACGATATGCGTTGAGGGTATTGTTAGCATATCTGTTAGAACTCGATTTATATGTTCGTCACCAAAGCTATAGCCATAGGTGACAATGGTACTATTTGGGCGGCATGTTGCTGATGCTAAATCTCTAAACAATTCTACATAGGGGTATTCTGATGTTTCACGATCTTTGACAGAATTTGGATAAATCATCAACTGTTGGTGGTTAGCTGTACCAGCACCTTCGACTTGTAAAAATGGCTCTACAGAAGCCGCTCCAAAAGGTAATCCAAAACGCCTTATAGCCCCTTCGTTTTCATACCAATCTAATGAACCGTGAAGTTTGGTAAAACGAGCTACACCTTCTAAATATCTTGGCTCACCACGTATACCAGGTGGGTTATAATGATAATCAACCTCCAAGCGTGATGACCTGAAAATTGGTGCAATACTACCAACAAATCGATCAACCAACCTAAGGCCTGCTAATTCAGCACCCGTTTCAATTATGCGATCATAATTAGTCGTGAATATATGTAATCTATCACGCGTTGCTATTCGGCTTGAAAAACTCATCAAAAAATTAACTAAATAATTAAACGTTTCAGTTTTTTGTTCACGCTCTGCATCGCGGATAGATTTTTCACCATTGCTAACCGATTGAGCAAACAACTGTAAACATCGTGAAAGCTCTTCTCTTAGCTGATTCAACTCAGTCGGAAAATGTCTATAAGGTGGGTTTGGTGGTGGAGGTGGAGCTATAGGAGCTGGATTTAACGCGACAAGTATTTCTAAGCCTTTGATTAATTCATTAATTGAACGAATTTGGTCTTCAATATTTCCCTGATCTCTACCCGCAGCTTTAGCGGTTTTTTCTACATAAGCGTCAATCTCTGACTTACAAACCTTTAGATCTTCTATCCATCCCATACCTTGTGGGTTTTGCCCTGTTGCAGACTGCTGAACCGCAGTGCTAAGACCTGCACCAACAAGTAAATTAAGGTGTTCGGATTGAAAAAGTGCAGTTAACCAAGGTTCGATTCTTGAGCGTAAAGAGTCTGGAGTAATTTTATCTTCAGCTTTTGCCCAAACGCAGTCCCCTATAACTTTAAAAGCACCATTGTCATCGTGCGGAGCTAACTCTACTGGCGATTGGTCATCGCCTAACTTTAAGTATTGAGACAATTATATACATCCTTATTTATTGGTGACACCTGAATAGGAGCTAACGCCTAGCTCACCGGATAATAGGAGCGTAGCGAGTATTACTCCGGTGCAGCTACTTGTTCGCTGCATGTAAATTTGACTGAAACACTGCTGCACTAACAGCGCCAGGATGAAACCCAACCTCTTCGCAGGTATAGACTTGCAATGATATGTTTTTAGAACAGTCATCAACGCCTTTTCTGCTTAGGTCTAGGTAACTCCCTCCAGCCATGCGTTCCCTACCAACAACAACGAGCAAAATCCCTCTTGCTTTTCGACCTGTTAACAATTCATAAAGCTCAACTTTTTTCTCTACCCAGCTACCGTACGCAGGGACATCCATATATGGTTTTCTTAGATATTGCACTTCAATAACAATATCTTCATCAAGATCATCATCTTGTCTCAAGGCATCAAGAACTATTCTCGAATCACCTTTGATGAACTCTACTTGATGTTCGAAATAGCTACCTGATTGTTTTTCATGGTGAGCAATGGCAACGTGATACAAGCAAAAGTTCAGTATTTCAGATCGGCTTGGCGCCAATCTTTTAACATCAGTATCCGCAGGCTGTATTTCAGTTGGTTCAGATGTTGGCTGACTAGACTTTTGTCCCTGAATAAGTTCTTTTAGCTCTTCAATTTTATTAACAATTTGAGAGTCGTGAGTATCACTCAGTAGCTTTTTATACTCACGCAGTGCTTTACGATCTATAACATTTGCATGAGCCATTTTGTGGTGTTTATCACAAAGCAACACAAGATTTTCAAGAGTATTATTTTCTCGATTTTCATCAATATGATGAATCTCAAGATAGGTGTGCTCGATGCATACTTTTATTGCACATGTGTGGCCTGACTCCACTTGAACGGCTCGACGAAGATCAGCTGAAATCGTTGGCCTTGGCTGATCATATGTGCTTTTAGACATGTTGAATTATTACTCCTTTCTCAATCGAGCAGATAACGACTTAAAAACCGGCGCGCTTTAGCGCGTCCGGCGCCGAAGGCGCGTAGTTATTTGACTTGTTATGGGGAGTCACTATCTGACTCTTTGCCTTCTTTGTAAGGAAAAACACCGTTCATAATCTCAGAGTTCTCAGCAATTCTAGCGATGAGCCGACCTTGCAATTGCACAAGCTCTTGTCGATGTTCCTCATGTACAAATTCATCTATCGTATTGAGGATAAAGAGTGACCCAACTAATCCAATACCCCACCAACCACCAATATTCCAGGCACAAAATGCTGCCACCAGATACATGCCTACAGAGGCTGCACCTAGCGCAGAAATTTTAGGGTCCCGCGGGCTTGGAGGCATATCCATCAGCATTTCAAGTAGGAGCTCCTTGTCTATCTCACGTTTCATACTAGTCTCGATACCCCCCCATAACGCTCGCCTCAATTGCGTGAACTAGGGCACTCCCTAGCTAGTGACAGTCAGTATTTTCGCACCTCACAGCCCCAGCGCCCTAGTTCGTGCGGCATTGTATTCTTCTTCTGAAATTAGTCCTTCTTCAAACATAGAGCGGAGTTCTCTCAGCTGGCTAGCAATGTCACTAGATGCGCCTGACGATTGAGAGGCGCTACAATCTTTTTGCGCGTATAGAGTATTTAGATATGTCTGCCTGTCTCTTGCAGCACTTATTGCATCTGCAGTATTAGCGTATGTACCAATTAAACCTGGCCAAAAGAAGACCACGGCCGCCGCATTTGTCCCAGTAAGCCCTCGCTCTGATCGGGCATCCTGCTCAAACTGACTTGCCTCTGCAGATGCTGCAACTAGTTGCTGGCAAGACAGATTTTCGTCACCAGCCTGTCGAGCAGAAACAACAGTAGGGGAAGCACATCCAATCAACGTTGCTGCACACATCCCCGTAAATAAAAGCTTTAATTTCATAATTTAGCATCCTTGTTTCTTGTTTTTGTACCACTCAGTTATTGGAATCTTTGTCCTCCATAACACAACATTTAAATAGGTATTTATTACCAAGGTTCCGCCATTAATACTGATAGAGGCACAACTCTCTCAACCCGTCAAACTCTAGGCACTATACCCAAACTAACAACCACCGCCAACAAAAACATCCCACCAACTAGACGAAACCCTCAACCTCAAAGAGAAAACGAAATTCGACTGCAGAAATGATCAATTTCTACCCAAAAAAAAGCCCCTAAAAAGGGGCTTCTTCCAACAACTAAACAAACACTAGTCTGTTATTTCTTCTTAAGCGCCTGCTCAAACAACGCCGCCATCGTCCCAACCTGACGCTTATTATCCGCCGCCGCCGCAAAGTCCTTCTTCTGACGCGGAGCAGACTGCTTCTGGTTATTACGGTTAGACGCGCCCTGCCGTCCTTGTGTGCTGCCGCCTGGGGTTGGCAACTCGTCATCAAGGCGCATGGTCATAGCAATACGTTTACGGTCTAGGTCGACCTCTAGTACTTTTACTTTCACGATGTCGCCAGTGCTGACGACGTCATGGGGAACCTTCACAAACTTGTCCGACAGTGCAGAGATATGCACAAGGCCGTCTTGGTGAACGCCTACGTCTACAAAGGCGCCGAAGTTGGTCACGTTGGTGATGGTGCCTTCTAGAGTCATGCCTGGCTTGAGGTCGCTGATCTTCTCAACGCCTTCTTTTAGCTCGGCGGTTTTGAACTCTGGGCGTGGGTCGCGGCCTGGTTTCTCAAGCTCTTTCAGGATGTCTTGCACTGTTGGCAAACCGAAATCGGGGGTCACGTAATCTTGTGCATTCAAACCACGGATAAAGGCGCTGTCGCCGATCATGGATTTAACATCACGGGCATTTTTCTTGGCGATCGCCTCTACCACACTGTAGGACTCCGGGTGGACGGCGCTGGCATCGAGGGGATTGTCGCTTTCGTTCACGCGTAGGAAGCCGGCGGCTTGTTCGAAGGTCTTGTCGCCAAAGCGTGGCACTAGCTTTAGCGCTGCACGGCTCTTGAACGCTCCGTGGGCATCACGGTATTCGATGATGTTGTTCACTAGCGTTTGGTTAAGGCCCGACACGCGTTTAAGCAAAGGCACGGACGCAGAGTTCACATCCACTCCTACCGCGTTCACACAGTCCTCTACTACGCCATCAAGGCTACGGGTGAGTTTTACTTGGCTCACGTCGTGTTGGTATTGGCCTACCCCGATTGATTTAGGGTCGATCTTCACTAGCTCTGGCAATGGGTCTTGTAGGCGGCGAGCAATCGACACGGCGCCACGGATGGTCACGTCTAAATCGGGGAACTCTAATGCGGCAAGCTCGGAGGCTGAATACACAGAGGCACCAGACTCGCTGACGATGACGCGTTGCGCCTTAAGCTCTGGGTGTGCCTTGAGCAAAGTGGCAACGAAGGCATCGGTCTCGCGAGATGCGGTGCCATTACCAATACTGATCAGTTGCACGCTGTATTTTTGGCACAGCTTTAAAAGAATCGCGGCGGCTTCGGCAATCTTGTTCTGGGGTTGGTTAGGGAAGATGGCACCGTGGTCGAGCACCTTGCCGTTCTCATCCACTACGGACATCTTCACACCGGTACGCAGGCCTGGGTCCAAACCGATTGTTACTTTCTTACCGGCCGGTGCGGCCAGCAACAGGTCTTTCATGTTCTTGGCGAATACGTCGATGGCGTCTTCTTCGGCGCGCTCACGAATCTCTGTCAAAAAGTCTGTTTGCAAATGGCTTTGAATCTTCACGCGCCAGGTCCAGCGCACTACTTCTAATAACCATTTGTCGGCTGGGCGGCTTTCATCGGCAATCTTCCAAAATCCTGCAATGAGGTTTTCGCAGGGGTGACGCACGCCAGCTTCTAAATCTTTGATGTCGACATTTAGCTGCAAGATGCCTTCTTTACGGGCACGGAACAATGCCATGGCACGGTGTGAAGGGATTTTTTCCAGCGCTTCTGAAAAGTCGAAATAGTCGCGGTATTTAGCGCCTTCGGTTTCTTTGCCTTTCACCACTTCGGAAATAATCTGCGCGCGCTGCCAAAAGTATTCACGCAATTTACCTAACAGTGCGGCATCTTCACTAAACTGTTCGATCAAAATGTGGCGAGCACCATCCAATACCGCTTTGGTATCGGCAAAACCGGCTTCGGCATTGATAAAGGCTTGGGCTTCGTCTTCGGGGTTCTTAGTAGGGTCTGCGTAGAGCATATCGGCCAGTGGTTGAATGCCGGCTTCTTTGGCGATCGTCGCTTTGGTGCGGCGCTTCTGCTTATAAGGCAGGTAGATATCTTCGAGTTCTGTTTTAGTGCCGACGCCGCGGATCTGGCGCTCAAGTTCTGGTGTTAGTTTTTCTTGTTCTTTAATGCTCTTGATGATGGCATCGCGGCGATCGTCTAGTTCGCGCAGGTAATACAAACGCTCTTGCAGTTTACGCAGCTGAGTATCGTCTAGCCCACCGGTCACTTCTTTACGGTAGCGCGATATAAAGGGCACCGTGGCACCTTCATCTAACAGCTCGACAGCGGCTTTTACTTGAGCGGGATTGGCGGCGATTTCGGTAGCAATTTGGTCAAATAATACGGACATCTTTTTTAAACCTGTAATGCGGAAAATAGGGTAATTGTAGGAGCGGGCCTGCCCGCGATTAGTTTCGGTGTGGCACCGGACTATTCGCGGGCAGGCCCGCTCCTACAGCTTGTTTGGGCACTGGGGTCGCCTGCAGGCAGGTTCCTACAGAGTTGTTGTTCATTCATCGGTGTCTTGCTGGCCTTTTTGCAGTTTGGCTTCGCGTTTTTCTTGACGCTGTTGCTCAACGCTAATGCCACGGGTGGCTCGTTCATTGAGCATATCAATGTGCGCTAAGAGTCCGCGCAACACACTGATCTCCATTTGGTCTGGGCGAATACGGCCAAACAGGCGGCGCATCCGCAGCATCAACAAACGGGGGTTCTCTGGGTCATGAAAGTTAAGGTCTACCATCACTTGTTCGATGTGGGTGTAAAAGCTCTCAACTTGTTTGCCCGTGGCTTTGGGCACATCCCAGTTAACGCCATCGGCCACGACATCATCGGCAGGGGCCACATTGGGCAGGCCCAACTCTTTACGGCGCAGCAGCTCTTGACGCACTTCATAGCTGATCACCATGACGGCAGCGGCAAGGTTCAGCGAGCTGAGTTTCTCATCGGCAGGGATATTGACGTGGAAATGGCACAGTTGCAGCTCTTCGTTGGTCAGGCCTGCATCTTCGCGGCCAAACACCAAGGCGACTTCGTTCTGTTGGCTGTCTTCCACGGCTTTTTGAGCACATTGGGGAGGCGAGATCAGCGGCCAAGGGATGCTGCGCAGGCGTGCGCTGGCACCAATGACCAAACCGCAGCCACTAACGGCTTCTTCTAGGGTCTTGGTCACAACGGTGTTTTCGAGTATGTCGGAAGCCGATACGGCACGACCAAAGGCGACTGGGCTGGGAAAATCCTCAGGATCGACCAATGTAAGCTTACTCAGGCCCATATTCTTCATGGCACGGGCCGCGGCCCCTATGTTGCCAGGATGGGACGTGTTCACTAGCACTATACGAATATTGTTCGCACAGGCTTCTAAATCAAAGACTTCGGACAAAGCGGGCACCTCTAGTGTCGGGCTTATATTCACAAGCGCGCGATTATAGCAGGGAATCGGGCTATGCCGTCTGCCTTGAAATGCACAACTGCGATGAACAATGCAATCCAACGCTTTTTATATAAGACTGATTACGCTGTATTTGCTATGATTGCGCGACTTTTTATCGCTAGGTTTCTCTTAACATGCACCCTATTGTAAATATCGCCCTTAAAGCCGCCCGTGACGCCTCTGAAGTGCTCGCCCATAACAGTGATCGACTAGACCGTGTTCACGTCGTTGATGACAGTAATGGTCAGATCATCACCAACATGGATATGGACTCAGAAAAGACGATTCTGTACCACTTGCAGAAGTCCTACCCTGACTACAGCATCCAATCTCGCGTATCTGGCTTTATCGAAGGCAAAGACACCAACACTATTTGGATTATCGACCCATTGTGCGGCGCGGCGAACTACCGTCGTGGCATCGCTAACTTCTGTGTCTCTGTCGCATTAAGCGTTAATGGCAAGGTGCAGCACGGCGTCTTGATCAATCCGATGCTGCGTGAAGAGTTCACAGCATCACGCGGGACTGCAGCGCAGGTTAACTCTCAGCGCCTACGAGTCAGCAAAAACACGGCATTAGAAAATGGCTTAGTGACTCTGGGCACCGATGCGGCCAACGAGCGTCACAATGCGCTGTTATTGACTATGCAGAAAGAATTGCTCAGCCAACAATGCGATGCACGCCTAACCGGTTGTGCCGCACTAGACTTAGCATGGGTAGGCGCAGGCCGCGCCGATGCAGGTTGGTTAGGACAGAACGATCCTTGCTCTATTGCCGCAGCACTATTGATTCTGCAAGAGTCTGGCGCGCTGGTCAGCGATGTCGCAGGTAGCCCTGACCTGAACTCTGCTAAAGAGTTAGTGTTTGGCAACCCTAAGTGTTTCAAGCAAATGTTGCAGCTGCGCAAAGCCGCTGGCAATAATAAATAAGCAAGACGTGAGTTAAAAATCTACAAGGGCGGGTCTTCTAGCGTAGGCAATCCACCGCCCTGATGAAAACAACAATACAACAAGATTAAGCTCTATCATCGCTGCCCCAAAACATCTGTGTGCAGTGGTTGTATAGCTAGAGCACACGAACCAATGGCTGAAAGCTCCAAAAAGAAGCGCCAAAGCTTGGTGCATGATCCGATTCCCGCGACACTGATACGCATGACTGGCCCGATGATTATCGGGATGCTCATGATGTTTACGTTCAGTCTCGTGGACACGCTGTTCATCAGCATGTTGGGTACCGAACCTCTCTCCGCCATCAGCTTCACCTTTCCCGTCACTTTTATGGTCATGAGCCTAGCCATCGGCTTGGGCATTGGCACCTCTGCCGTAGTCGCCAAGTATTTAGGCTGTGACGAGCACGAAAAAGCGAAAGAAGCCTCCACAGTTACCAACTACACCTCTATTACCCTAGCGTTAGTGCTGTCGTTCTTCGCCTATATGTTCATGGATAATATCTTCCGCATGATGGGCGCCAGCGAAGACTTAATCCCACAGATTCGCCAATACATGACTGTCTGGTTACCCGCCAGCGCCTTACTTGTGGGCATGACCACGGCCAATGCGGTATTACGCGCCAGCGGCGACACCAAAACTCCAAGCCTTGTGATGGCTGGTGCGGGTTTGATCAACGCGACACTCGACCCAATCTTTATCTTCGGCCTTGGGCCTATTCCTGCCATGGGAATCCAAGGGGCGGCCATCGCGACCTTAGCGTCTTGGGTGTTTGGCTTCTTCTACTTGTTCTACTATTTGATCGTGAAATTAGAGCTCGCCTATCCAGGCCTACCTTCAAAGAAGATCTTTATCTCTTCAAGCCGAGAGATGCTGCGTATCGGCATTCCCGCTTCAGGCGCCAACATGATGACGCCTATCGCTGCCGGCGTAATGACAGCTATCGCAGCCAGTTACGGCGAGGCCACGGTAGCCGCCTTTGGGGTTGGCTCTCGTATCGAATCCATTGCCTGTTTGATCGTATTAGCCCTGTCCTCCACCCTGCCCCCTTTTATTAGCCAAAACTTAGGCGCGGGTCGCACCGATCGCATCGCGGATTCGTATCGCTTAACGATGAAGTTCATCTTGGCTTGGCAGTTGGTGATTTATATCGTGATGGCATTGTGCGCGAGCTTTATCGCGGCGGTGTTTACGCAAGATGAGGAAGTGAAGCGCGCCATCCAATTGTTTATCTGGATCTTGCCACTCGGTTACGGCTTACAAGGCGTGATCATTCTGTCGAACTCGGCGTTCAATGCGCTGCATCAGCCTATGACGGCCTTGTATTTGAGCATCGCGCGGTTCTTTATCTTCTATGTGCCATTGGCCTGGATGGGCAGCCAACTCTTTGGTTTAGCAGGATTTTATGCGGGAGCTTTAACGGGGAATATCTTGATGGCCATGCTTTCGTGGCGCAGTTTTGAGAAAACCCTGCGCGCCTACAGCCCAGCCGTAGGCGCTACAGCGTCTTAATACCTTAACCGCCGAACAAACCCTTAATGCCGGCCATGATGCCGCCACTCTTCTGCTCACTCGCTGCCGGTTGTGACGCTTGCGGTTCAAACATCTTAACTGGCGACGCGCCGGGCGCTTTCACCTCAACATTGGACTGCGCACTTTCGATCGCGGCCTTCTGCTGATCATCGATCAAACTAAAGCTCTTATCCTCTACTCGTGCAGGCATATTCGTGCCGTCTTCGTCAGCAAAGCTTAAGCGGTTGTTACTCTCTTGGAATTCCAGCATCTGTTGGCAGATTTCGTTGTATTCTTCGGCGCTCAGAAGCTCTGGGCACTCTTTCATGTTCAACGAGAACTGACGATCGTTTGCCGCTGATAAATAGTGCAGGTTCTTCTTCGAAGACAGCAATAAACCCTCTTCCTTAGCGCGATTATACAAAGGCGTGCCGCGCAGCGGGATATACGGGAAGAAGAAGAAAAACTCAGGTTCGATGAGCTTGTTCAACGCCAGGGTTTGGCGCATGTTCTCAGCCGTCTCAAGGGGCATGCCCACGATATTAAAGGTGAGTCGGTTGATGCCGGCTCGCTTACAGTTCTCAGCAGCATCGATTACTTGTTGGTTAGTCATCTTGCGACCGAGCATCGTCGAGCGGAAGGTTTCATCGCCGCTTTCAATACCAAACCAAATAGTGTGGCAGCCCGCCTCTTTAGCGGATAGGCAGAACTTCTCGTTCATCACTTCCACGCGGGAGTTGATGGAGAAAGGCAGACCAATCTGATCTTTATAGAGTTCGAAAAATGCGCGTACGAACTTCAGGTTAGACAGGAACAGCTCGTCCCAAAACTCGAAATAGCCGACGTTATAGCGGTCACGCAAACGGATTAGTTCGGTCACCATGTCTTGTGGGTCGTATTTACGCAGGAATTCTTTCTTAGTTTTCCAGCCATCCAGAATCGGCGTGTTACAGCAGTACGTGCAACGGTACGGGCAACCACGGCCTGTCATCACAGGCAGCACGACCTTCTCTTTAGGCCCGAAGATGGAAGTGTTCACATCATCGAAACTGCCGTCTTTCTCAAAAATATCGTAGTCAGGGAAAGGCAAAGACGCGAGATCGCCAATTTGGTGAGGATCAGTTTGGAACACTTCGCCATCGTTGAGCTCTTCCCACATACCATCGACCGGGCCGTCTTTGCTGCCACGGAGAAACTGTACGAGGTTGCCGATGGCGTATTCGCCGTCACCCACACAGATGAAATCGACATTAGGGTTAGCGATGGTTTGGTCTTGCGAAAGCATAGCCTGGTAGCCACCAATACAAATAGGCAGCTCTGGGCTCATGGACTTAAGCACTTCGAAGTACGGCTCCATGGGATACCAATGCGGGCTCATCACGGAGAAGGCGATGACGTCTGCCTCTAGCTCGACGATACTGCGCGCGTAGTTCTCAGCGTTGTAGGCTTCTGCATCACGGATGATGAGAATCGGCTTGAGGATGACTTCAACCCAAGGGAAATCGCGTTTCAAATAGGCGGACATCGCCGCCAATGGCATGGCCACTTCATTGCCGTCGGGCGAATAGAAGCTTAATACTAGGCGCAGTTTCTTTTTGTCCGCCGCTTTGCCAAACCATTTAGATTTAGACTGTGGGTAAACTGGGCGCTCGGAGCTTACAGCTATAAGATCTGCGTTAGTGGCCATTATTTTGCCTCGATTTCGTACACGGAAACGATGAATTTAGGTCGGTTCCGCAAGGTTGAATATTCTAGTGGGAAATTGTACCACAAAGGCAGCATTGCACACTTTGCTTTCTTAGCTCCCAACCAAGCCCAATTTGCTCTATTCTTAACAATCTTAGTAGTTAAATTTTACAGATTTGAGACAACAGCATCACAATGGATACACTCAAGGCCCTACAGTCCCGCATTTCTATTCCTCGCGTCACCGGCCCTGTGCCTAGCGAAGCGGAAATAGAGAACTTATACCGCGCAGCCCTTCGCGCTCCTGACCACGCACAGCTACGCCCTTGGCGCTTTCTGCAAATAGAGGGTGAGGCCTTAGAGCGCCTAGGAGACCTCTTTGTCGCGGCGAGCCGCGCAGACAACCCCGAGCTAAGCACTGCCGCCGCCGATTCAATCCGCGCGAAAGCATTGCGTGCCCCCATGATTATCGTGACGATCTCTTGCCCCATCGAGCACCCAAAGGTGCCGCAATTAGAGCAAGATATCTCCGCAGGCTGTGCCACACATGCCATGCTCATCGCCGCTCACGCCCAAGGCATTGGCGCAGTTTGGCGCACAGGCCCTTTAGCGGAACACCCTGTGGTTCTAGAAGGTTTAGGGCTCAAGCCCAATGAAAAGATTAATGCCATGCTCTACATTGGACAAAATACTGGTCCGCAACGGTCATTAAAAGAGCTCGACGTGAAAGACTTCGTTAAGTACTGGTAAGCCCTATACAACAACAATAAGAGACATCAGCCACAATGCGCAGAACCGTTTTTTCGACCCCTATTATCACGCCGATTTTACGCCTATTATCGATAGGCATCCTCAAAATCATTGGGTGGAAAGCGGTAGGCTGCCCTATCGAGAACGCCCGCTTTGTCTTGATCGGCGCCCCGCACACCAGCAACTGGGATTTCCCCCTAATGCTATTAGTCGTGTTAAAGCTGCGTTTGAAAGTGTATTGGATGGGCAAACACAGCTTGTTTCCGTTCCCCATTGGCTGGTTTATGAAGTGGCTAGGCGGAATCCCCGTCGATCGCAGTCGTGCCCACAATCTTGTCGATCAAACGGTACAGGAATACCAAACCAACCCTGAGATGATTGTTTTAGTGCCGCCGGAAGGGACTCGCAGCAAAGTGAAGGAATGGAAAACGGGGTTTTATCGCATTGCCGCCAACGCAGGGGTTCCTGTGCTAATGGGCTATGTGGATGCGTCGAAAAAAGAGGCAGGGCTAGCGGACTTCTTTCACCCGACAGGCGATATCGAAGTCGATATGCCTGCCATCAGGGCGTTCTATGCCGACAAGGTCGGCATCAATCCGGAAAACGCTTAGCGCTCACTTGGCGAATAGCTAAGGTTCTTCAAGGTCGAGTCAAATACATACGCGGCGTAGTCTTCAATGCTGGTTTGCATATGAGCAAACTTCCAACGCTTGAGATACCACTGCTGCAACATCGATGTCGTGCTGGCGGCTAAAAGCTCTAAACGGTCGGCTGTGAACAGCCCCGCCTCAACACCCGCAGTGAAGGTATCCAGAATACGCTCATCAAATTTGAGCTCCATCTTCATCGCCGATTCACGCTGCTCGCGAGACAAACCTTTGGCCTCTAGATAACAAAAGTAGTACCAAGGGTGCATGATATCGTTCATAAAAATATCGCCATAAATAATGGCTTTGAGACGGTGTACGGGCGAAAGATCAATAACGGCTTGATCCGACATCACATCATCAATGGTTTTGCGCAGCACCTCTTCAATGGCCGAGGCCAAATCATCCTTACTGCCAATATAGGCATACAAGCCACCCATGCTAATGCCAGTCTCACGGCTTAGGTCACGCAAGCTCATGGCTTGAAAACCCTTACTGTTGGCAAGCTTGAACGTACAGGTAAATATTTTTTCAAGATTACCTAAGGCAATTTGCGGATTTTTGATCTGCATTTTTTCGCGGTGCGTATCAAATACACGAGCCCATAGGGGTTCGCCTTCCAATACCCAAGTTTCACGAAAGGCTTGCATATTGATGTTCTGAGGCCAGCTATTCATTGAGGTTTTGCACTCCGTCGACATGCCATTAAGTGTAATCTTAAAAAGCCGAGCGATTATACAGCTTTATTAGTGATCAATGGTGGCAGATAAGACGTTTTTTTCCATGTTATGCTGTTCATAGCGCCGCAATAGCTTGCCGCGCACACGCAATGACGCCAAATACTTTTAAGGGGGTAGTAGTCAATGTCGCAGTACCAAGCACCTATACGAGACATGAAGTTTCAATTAGAAGAAGTTCTAGATTTTGAAAGCCATTACGCAAGTTTTGCGCAAGGTCGCGAAGCCACACCGGATATCGTTGAAGCCATCATAGAGAGCGCCGCCCAGTTTGCGCAAGATGTGTTGGCTCCACTCGATGGCGTAGGCGATGAAGTGGGCTGCACATGGAAAGATGGAGAAGTTACTACTCCACCAGGTTTTAAAGCCGCCTATGACGAGTACATTGCCAACGGTTGGACCACGCTCGCCATGCCAGAAGCACTCGGCGGCCAAGGTTTACCCGCCTCATTGGCGAGTCTTTGCATGGAGATTCATGCCACAGCGAACCACGCATGGACCATGTACCCAGGTTTGAGCATGGGCGGTATTCAAACCATTGCCGCACACGCTAACGATGATCTCAAAGCACGCTTCCTCCCCAAACTCATCTCCGGCAAATGGTCTGCGACAATGTGTTTGACCGAAGCCCATTGCGGATCAGATTTGGGATTACTGCGCACTAAAGCGGTCCCCAAAGATGACGGCAGCTACGATATTTCTGGTAGCAAGATTTTCATCTCGTCAGGCGAACACGACCTGACCGATAACATCGTGCACATTGTGTTGGCACGACTACCCGATGCTCCTGCTGGTATTAAAGGGATCTCCCTGTTCATCGTCCCCAAATTCAATGTGGATGACGCAGGCAATGTTGCCGATCGCAATGGTGTGCGTTGTGGCTCCATTGAACACAAGATGGGCATTCATGGTAATGCGACCTGTGTGATCAATTTCGATGATGCCAAAGGCTATCTCATCAGCCCGCCGAATAAAGGCATGAGCTGCATGTTCACCTTCATCAACGAATCGCGCATGGGTGTCGCCCAACAAGCGTTGGCACAGATTGAAGCCTCCCATCAAAGCGCCCTAGCCTATGCTCGCGATCGCGTGCAGTTCCGCGGCACAGTGCGTGAAAACCCAGAGGCTCCAGCAGATCCGATCATTGTGCATCCTGATGTGCGCCGCATGCTGTACACACAGAAAGCCTTTGGTGAAGGTGGACGCGCGCTGAGTTATTTCTTGTCCAAACAAGCCGATATCGAAAGCTATGGTGAATCCGCAGCCGAGAAAGAAAACGCCGATCAACTACTGTCATTATTGACGCCCATCGCGAAAGGCTTCTTATCTGAAGTGTGCATGGAAGCGACAAGCTATGGCATTCAAGTGTTTGGGGGTCACGGGTACATCCGCGAATGGCGCCAAGAACAACATTTCAGAGATGCGCGTATTACGTCTATCTATGAGGGCACCACTGGCATTCAGGGGCTTGACCTTCTTGGGCGTAAAATTCTTGCCACACGTGGCAAAGCCTTAGAGCCCTTTGTGAAAGTCGTGATGGAGTTCTGTGCGAAAAACCCAGAGTCTCCCTACGCTGGCACCTTGCTGATGCAATTGAAAAACTGGGGGGATGTCACCACGGCTATCGGCATGCGAGCGATGAAAAACCCTGATGAGGTGAATGCGGCTGCCTATGATTACTTGATGTATTCAGGCTATACCGTATTGGCATGGGTGTGGGCGCAAGCAGCAGTCGTCGCGAACCAAGCGTTGGCGAACAACCCTTCCGAAGCAGACGCCATTTTCTATAAAGAAAAACTGGTCACGGCTCGCTTCTACTTTGAGCGTATTTTCCCACGCACATTGTCGTTGAAGGCTAGCATTGAATCTGGGGTGGATAATCTTCCTGACTTCAGTGCAGTGCTTTAAGGCTTAGAACCAAAAAGAAACGACCGCCGCCATTCCTGCAATTGAGCAAAGCGTCAGTGACGCGATTCTCAGTTGTCGGTGTGGCACATGGCGCATCGTGCGTTTAGCGATAAAAAAACCCACCACTGTCGCTGGCAATAACGGCAACGCCAACATGATTTGTCGACTTCCGAACTGCCCTAGTGGCGTCAGCACCGCTAAAGACATCAAACAACTAATCGTAAAAAACGCCGCTAGATTGGCGCGAATCAAATTCACATCTTGATGCTGCCATAGCAATGCCATTGGCGGCCCTCCGATCGAAGAACTCGTCCCCATAAATCCAGACATGAATCCTGCAAACATCATCCTACCAGGCGTGGGGTGCCAGCGCAGTGACGTCAAGCTCACCCCTACCGCCCCAAGCACTGACAAACCAATCCAAAGTGCGAGCCACTCTTTGTCGATCCACAGCAATAATGCACCGCCCATCAGTGAACCTGGGATACGACCAATAATGGCATTGCCCAAGCCACGGAACGACGCCTGACCACGAAAGCTGATGACATTTAAAACAGACAGCACTAAGGCGCACACAGTAATAGGCGCCGGCACATAGAAGGGATCAATAAAATAAAGAATGGGCGCCGCGACAACCGCAAGGCCGAAACCTATAGCGGTTTGCACAAAGGCACCCATCACGATGATCAGGCAAGCGAGTAGAACTTCCATCAGTACGCCGTAGTCGGTCTAAAAAACGAAGGCGCCGATATTAACAGCTCAATCTCTCTTGCGTAAGGCACTGAGCGAAATAGAACAGCCGCTCAGTCTAAATCAATATGCCGTCGCGGCTGACGCAGAAGAGTAGCCTCGCTGCCCCTCCACTCGCACATTGCCAGAGCCCGACTCCACGATATTCACTCCTTGTTCGACATCGTCTACATCGATATCGCCGGAACCATCGACAATCGTCACGGTCCCTCCGATGCGCGTAATCCCGAGGGACCCAGAGCCATCATCCACATCGACATCGCCCTGCACATCCTCAATGATTAAGGTGCCGGAGCCGTCATCGACACGCACATTTCCTGCGATATTAAATACACGCGCATCGCCGGAGCCGTCTTTCAACACCAAGTCTCCTGTCCCTTGAATCTCTAGCGTCCCGCTGCCATCTTCCACTGTCATCGCAAACCCTTCGGGGACAATAAGCTCCAAATCGATATAGGAATAGCTGCTCGTCCAAAAGCTGCCGCGCGACATAGGAATCAGTGTCCATAGATGTTGCGTATCGCCTTTGACGACATGCTCAATGCCCATTCCGTCCAGTGAGCTTTTACGGCTGGCGCAGACACGCGCACTCACACTGATCTCTTGGGCATTCGGGGCGCTTGAGATATACAGCGAACCCGCTCCTGCGGTGACATCCAACGCCGAGACAGCAGACACGGTCAGAGTAAAGTTCAATTGTTCTTCGTAGGCGCAGGAATCCGCTAGCACTACGACGGGAAGGAGCAACATACAAAAGGCTCCTAAAACGCTAACGCGTTTGGCAAAGCTAAGGCCATTATTTCGTTTCTGTGTTTCCATTGTCGGAAATCTCCAATATGTTTAGTGTCTGAATACAACGTGGTCCGGTTGGCTGGCGAAATCGTATAGCTCTAGTGGCTTTTTAATTACTTACGAGTGATTTAGCATAAAATGCGCCAACTTTTACAACACCTACAAGCTGTTGTATTTATAGAACTTATTAAACATCAGGTAGAAACAAAACTAATTGATCGTGCGATATCACCCACTTATTGGCGAATTAGCGTAATTCACCAAGGGTTGGGTTTTACAAACGCGTTACTGTATATTAATACAGCATCCAGAATTGAGACTTAACAGCCCATGACTTCACCTAAAGACAGCATCGTCATTACCGGCGCACGACAAAATAACTTAAAGAATTTGGACCTGACGCTGCCCACAGGCAAATTGATTGTGGTGACCGGAGTCAGTGGATCGGGTAAATCTACCCTCGCCTTCGACACGGTCTACGCCGAAGGGCAACGACGTTATGTCGAGACGTTCTCGGCCTATGCGCGGCAGTTTCTTGATCGCATGGACAAACCCGCCGTAGACAGTGTGCAGGGAATCCCGCCCGCTATTGCCATCGACCAGAGCAATCCCGTGCGCACCTCACGTTCCACCGTGGGCACGATGACCGAGTTGAATGATTATTTGAAACTCGCCTTTGCGCGCCTAGCCACATTGCATTGCCCCCATTGCGCTCGGCTCGTCCGCAAAGACACCCCACACAGTATTATTAATGATCTTGAAGCACGCTTAGACCGCGACCAAAGAATCCATGTGTGCCTGCCCGTTCGTGTGCCGCATAATTTCGCCGAAGAAGAGATCATTCAATTATTGGCGCAACAGGGCTATACCCGCATCCAGAACCGAGAAGGCGATCGGGTTGAGGTGATTCAAGATCGCCTGCGTTTCAATAAAGACAACCGCGAGCGTCTTGGCGAAGCCATAGAAGCGGCGCTGCTCCATGGCGGCGGGCGCGTGTTGATCTACCCAATGCTCAATGCCGACGAAGCCTCAGGTGAAGCACTGCGTTATTCCACCCATCATCATTGCCCCGATTGCGACATCGAGTTTTCCGAACCTGAACCGGCGATGTTTTCATTTAACTCCCCGATTGGCGCTTGCGAAAGTTGCCGTGGTTTTGGCCGTATTATCGGCGTCGATTTTGGCTTAGTTGTCCCTGACGAAAACAAAACTCTTGCAGAAGGAGCCGTGCGCCCCTGGCAGACACCTAGCTTTAGCGAATGCCAAGTCGACTTAGTTAAACATGCGAAAAAGAAAAAAATCGCACTCGATGTGCCGTGGTCAAAGCTTAAAAAATCCGATCAAGAATGGGTATTAGAAGGCGAAGGAAGCGCAAAGGATGGACACTGGTATGGCGTTCGTGGGTTCTTTAATTGGTTAGAAACCAAATCCTATAAGATGCATATTCGCGTGTTGCTATCGAAATACCGCGCCTATTCCGAATGCCCAGAATGTCACGGCACGCGCCTAAAAGCAGAGAGCCAATGGTGGCGTTTGCATGCAGGTGACCGACATTTAAACCTGCATGAAGTGACGACTCTATCCTTAGAGCATTGCGCTCAGTTCTTTAGCGCCATTGCCGAACATGCGCGTAAAGAAAACACTGAGTTAGATGAGGCCACGGCGTTATTACTGACCGAGATTCGCTCGCGTCTCAACTTTTTACTCGATGTAGGCTTAGCGTATTTAACACTGGATCGCCAGACTCGCACGCTTAGTGGCGGCGAACTTCAACGCATCAATCTCACTACGGCGTTAGGCACGTCTCTCGTCAACACCCTCTTCGTGCTTGATGAACCTAGTATTGGTTTGCATTCCCGCGACATGAGTCGAATGATTCAAATATTGCACCGCCTGCGCGATGCAGGCAACACCTTACTGGTGGTGGAGCATGACCCACAAGTGATGTTAGCCGCAGACCTCGTGATCGATATCGGACCAGGCCCCGGCAAAGACGGCGGCGAGATTCGCTTCATGGGCACCCCCAATCAGTTACTGCGCCAAAAAGACAATCTAACAGCCCAGTACCTCAATGGGGAGCGCACGGTACTAGACTTACTTTTACCCAAGCAAGGCGTCCAAGACGCCGGCGCTAATTATGCGATAAAACAAGCAAGCATCGACGCGAAATCTAAAAGCATTCATATAGAGAGTGCCAGTGCGCACAATCTACAGGATCTTAGTATTGCACTGCCGCTTGGTCAGCTCGTCTGCCTTACCGGTGTCAGTGGTTCCGGTAAATCGACGCTGATGCATGACGTTCTTTACCGCGCCGCTTGCAAACAATTAGGCCGAGCTACCGAAGCGCCTGGCGCTCACAAAAGCGTCACAGGCTTAGAGCACGTCGATGATGTGCTGCTTGTAGATCAAAGCCCTATCGGCAAAACGACTCGTTCAATCCCTGCGACTTATGTGGGGGCCTTCGATGTCATTCGCCAACGCTTCATCTCTCAACCGCTCGCCAAGGAGCGTGCCTATACCATCGGCACCTTCAGTTTTAACACCGGCAATGGGCGCTGCCCAAGTTGTTCTGGCAATGGTTTTGAACATGTAGAAATGCAATTTCTTAGCGATGTGTATTTGCGTTGTGGCGAGTGTAATGGCCGTCGTTATCGCCGTGAAATACTCGAAGTGCGCATCAATGGTGCAACGCCGGGATTAAAGAGTATTGCCGATATTCTTGCGATGACCATCAGCGAGGCTCTCGCGTTTTTTGCCGAAGACCCAGCGGTCCTCACTTGCCTGCAACCCCTGCTCGACGTAGGGCTGCAATACGTCCAACTCGGGCAAGCAGTACCCACATTAAGCGGCGGCGAAGCCCAGCGCCTAAAGCTGGCAGGTCATCTTGCCACTGTCGCGCAAAGCCTTGCCGCCAAAGCCAAACGCCGCACGAAGACACTCGAGAAAAACAAAGGCCTTCTGTTTCTATTTGACGAGCCCACAACGGGCTTACATTTTCACGATATCAGCGTGTTGATGAAGGCCTTCCGACAATTATTAGACGCTGGGCATTCTCTGCTCATTATCGAACATAACCTCGATGTCATTCGCGCCGCCGACTGGCTCATCGATATTGGTCCTGAAGGTGGCGACAAGGGCGGTCGCTTGGTAGCCGAAGGCACACCGGAGCACTTCCTAAAGGAAGGCAAAGGCCTTACTGCCATCGCATTGCGTGAGTATGAGGAAGACTTAGCCCAGGCCCGTAAAAGTTCGCGCACCATCAGTAAACAGATTGTCAGCAACAAGGCGAAGAAACCCAAACAAGCGATTCAGATTCATCACGCTCGTGAACATAACCTCAAGAATATCGATGTCGAAATTCCGTGGAATAAATTCACCGTGATCACCGGCGTGAGTGGCAGTGGCAAAAGCACCCTCGCGTTCGACATTGTCTTTGGTGAAGGCCAGCGCCGTTATCTTGAATCACTCAACGCCTATGCGCGCCAATTTGTGCAACCGGCCACAAGACCGGACGTGGATGCGATACACGGCATTCCGCCTACCGTCGCCATTGAACAACGCACCAGTCGTGGCGGTCGTAAAAGCACCGTGGCCACATTGACAGAGATCTATCATTTCTTGCGTCTTCTATTCGTCAAATTAGGCACTCAACATTGCCCAACTTGTGATGAGGCCATTGCCCCGCAAACCTCCGAGATGATTCTTTCGCGTATTCTTAGCTCCTCACGGGGCAAAGACATCACGTTTCTTGCGCCGATGGTGGTGGGCCGTAAAGGCATCTACAAAGAGTTAGCGGCTTGGGCTTCGGCGCGTGGCTATACGCAGCTGCGGGTCGACGGAGACTACTTGCCTAGCGCCCCTTGGCCAGTGATCGACCGTTATAAAGAACACGATGTGGAGATCCGCACGGGCAGCATCAAAGTCACTCCAGAGAACGAAAAAGCCATCGCCGCGCTCATTGCGCAAACCCTAGAGCTTAGCAACGGCTTGTTAATGACAGCGCCGAGCAAAGCAAAAACCGGGCAACGCAGTGGTGACATTCTTTATTCGACCCAACGCGCCTGCCCAAGTTGTGGCGACAGTTTTGATGAACTAGACCCACGCCTTTTCTCCTACAACTCTAAGCACGGTTGGTGTACGGGTTGCTTTGGCACAGGCGAGGTCATCGAAGACTTCGAAGAAGAACAAACAGGCGAAGAGGCCACGTGGTTAGAGAAGTCCAATAAAGACGACGACACGACGCCTGTGCGCATTCCCTGCCCTCATTGTCACGGCAAACGCCTCAATGACACGGCGCTGGCCGTGCGCTTACAGAAACGCTCTATCGCGGATTACACCTCACTGTCGGTTGTCGATGCGGAGAAAGCTTTTTCACAATTACACTTTGTGGATCAGGCCGAAACCATCGCGAAAGATATCGTACCCGAACTGCAGTCTCGCTTGCGCTTCTTAGATAAGGTGGGGCTTTCCTATCTTAGTTTGGATCGTGCCGCCCCTACTCTCAGTGGTGGTGAGGCACAGCGCATTCGACTAGCATCCCAGCTTGGGTCAAACCTGCAGGGCGTTTGCTATATTCTGGATGAACCCACTATCGGCCTACACGCTCGCGACAATGCGCTATTAATTAGTACCCTGCGTGAGCTGCAGAAAAACGGGAATACCGTCATCGTGGTTGAACACGACGATGCCACCATGGCCGAGGCCGATCATCTAATCGATGTAGGCCCTGGTGCCGGTAGCCGAGGCGGCGAAATCGTCGCCCAAGGCACCTTGGCGCAATTGAAGAAAAACAAAGCCTCACTAACCGGTCAGTTCCTTGCCAACCCTTTACGTCATCCTATTGCGGATATCCGTGATGTAGAGTCCCGTAAACTATTTGATGATGAAACCCTGCGCATAGAAGGCGCCACTTTACACAACTTGCACAAGCTCAACGTCAACATTCCTTTACGGCGTTTAGTGGCCGTAAGCGGCGTCAGTGGCAGCGGTAAAAGCACCTTGATACGCGGCGTGCTGCACGACAATATCAGGCAGCTATTAAAGGTCAAAGGCACCCGCAAGAAACTCCCTGACATTGTCGATTGCGAGGCCCTTACCGGCTGGGAGTCTATCGATCGGTTGATGCAAGTGGATCAAACCCCCATCGGTAAAACACCTCGATCCTGCCCTGCTAGCTATATCGGCATTTGGGACACGATCCGCAAACTCTTTGCCGACACTGTAGACGCAAGACTGCGAGCCTACACACCGGGCCGTTTCTCGTTCAATGTCTCTGGCGGGCGTTGTGATACCTGCTCGGGCAATGGCATGCGTCGGATCGAGATGAGTTTCCTTCCCGATGTACGAGTAGATTGTGAAGAGTGCCACGGCTGGCGCTTTAACGAAGACACACTCTCTGTGCGCTATAAAGGCAAACATATTGGGGAAGTCTTAGCGATGAGTGTGGATGAAGCCGTGGAGTTCTTTGCGCCAGTGCCTTTATTACATCACCCTCTGAGCCTATTACAGGATGTCGGCTTAGGATATCTCACACTTGGACAGCAAAGCCCCACACTAAGCGGTGGCGAAGCCCAGCGCATCAAACTCGTGGCTGAGCTCGCTAAAGCAAGACCCTCAGTGCAATTACGCCGTAACACCAAGCAACATTGTCTCTATATTCTCGATGAGCCCACAGTGGGCTTGCATATGGCCGATGTTGAGAAACTTCTGCGGGTATTGCATCGATTAGTCGATACCGGCAATACCGTGATCGTCATCGAACATAATCTGGATGTGATCGCCGAGTCTGATTGGGTGATTGACATGGGACCAGAAGGCGGAAAAGGCGGTGGGAAAATAGTAGGGCAATGCAAACCCCAGCAGTTAAGTCAGAAGAAGCGTTCGCAAACGGGGCTGTATTTAAAAGACGTCTTTTAATGTAAAAAAAGCGCTATGGATCACATGGCGCTTTTTGGCATGATTAACTTAATTAAAACACCACCGTCTTCTGACCATTCACAATAATGCGATGCTCACAGTGCCATTTTACTGCGCGTGCAAAAGCGGCGCATTCGGCATCGCGACCAATCTGTACCAATCCATTGATATCGAAATTGTGATCAATTTTCTCAACGGCTTGCTCAATGATTGGACCTTCATCCAAATCAGTTGTGACATAGTGCGCTGTGGCACCAATGATCTTCACACCGCGCATATACGCTTGCTTATAAGGGTTTGCCCCTTTAAAACCAGGCAAAAACGAATGATGAATATTGATCGCACGCCCTTCTAATGCCTCGCACATCGTTTGCGAAAGAATCTGCATATAGCGCGCCAATGCAAGAAGGTCCACTTTTTGTTCTTTAATGATGCGCAGGATTTCGCTCTCTTGCGCTTCCTTGTTGCCAGCGGTTACAGGAAGGTAATGGTAGGGAATCTTGTACCACTCGGTGATGCCGCGCATCTCTTCGTGATTCGACACCACCCCGACAATATCCGCAGGCAATACGCCACTGCTCCAACGGTGCAATATATCGTTAAGGCAATGTCCATGCTTAGACACAGCCAACAATACTTTCGGCTTTACCGCCATATCGAAGAAGTTAAATTGCATGGAGAAATGCGTGGCGATGCTTTGAAAGTCTTGCTCAAGTGCTTCGATACCGGCAATTTTACCCTCAACCTCTTCGAACTCTACGCGCATAAAGAAACGATCGACTATGGGATCTCGATGCTGTGCCGCATCGCTAATCGTGGCTCCGCGTTGAAAGAGAAAATCACTGACCGCCCGCACAATGCCATTGGCCTCAGGGCAAGAGACAGTCAGGACATATTTGCGAGGCTCAGAAGCGCTGTTCACTGTATTACTCATGGAATCTACTCATTATGACGTTTGCCAAACCCGCAAGCTGCGCGGGTTTGGCTTCAAATTTAATTGCGCGAAATAATATCACTATTTGCACAGGGTGAGTGCTCCCAATTACAATCGAGGGTAATCGTTACTCACTCGTCATAGCCTTTAATTACAGGCCACAGGATTCTCTATGAAAACTCGCGCAGCCGTTGCATTTGCCGCCGGAAAGCCTCTCGAAATTGTTGAAGTCGATCTTGAGGGCCCACGTGCAGGAGAGGTCCTGATAGAGATGAAAGCGACAGGTATATGTCACACCGACGCCTTCACGCTTTCTGGTGATGATCCAGAAGGCGCCTTTCCGGCAATCTTAGGCCATGAAGGCGCGGGAGTCGTCGTCGAAGTCGGCCCTGGCGTGAAGTCACTCAAAGTCGGCGATACGGTCATCCCTCTCTACACGCCCGAATGTCGCGAATGCAAGTTCTGTTTAAACCCTAAGACGAACCTGTGCCAAGCGATCCGCAGCACACAAGGGCAAGGATTGATGCCCGATGGCACTAGTCGCTTCTCTTTTGAAGGCAAGCCTATTCTTCATTACATGGGCTGCTCAACCTTCTCTAACTACACCGTGATGCCGGAGATCGCCGTAGCAAAAGTGCGTAGCGATGCCCCTTTCGACAAGATTTGCTATATCGGCTGTGGCGTCACCACGGGCATTGGCGCTGTCGTGTTCGACGCGAAAGTGGAAGTGGGGAGTACCGTGGCCGTGTTTGGCCTTGGCGGTATTGGCTTGAACGTGATTCAAGGAGCGCGCATGGCAGGCGCTGGTCGCATCATTGGCGTGGACATCAATGAAGACAAAGTAGGCTTGGCCAAGCAATTCGGGATGACCGATTTTGTGAACCCTAAGAAAGTCGAGAACGTCACGGACCATATCATCGATATGACTGGCGGCGGAGTGGACTACAGCTTTGAGTGTATTGGCAACGTCAATACGATGCGCCAAGCCTTAGAGTGCACCCACAAAGGCTGGGGCGAGTCCTTCATTATTGGGGTGGCCGGTGCTGGCCAAGAGATCTCGACACGTCCATTCCAGCTAGTCACTGGCCGATCTTGGAAAGGCAGCGCGTTTGGTGGTGCACGTGGCCGCACCGACGTCCCGCGTATCGTCGATTGGTATATGGAAAATAAGATCAGTATTGACCCACTCATCACCCACACGATGCCTCTGGAAGACATCAACAAAGCCTTCGATTTAATGCATGCGGGTAAGAGTATTCGCTCCGTTGTCCTTTTTTGATAAGCAGTTGAAATAACTAAACTTTAGCATTCAACCCCCTGATCGGGGGGTTTGTCTCTCCCTACCTCTGAATTACTCTAGTGGGCACGAATTGGAACTCCAATCCGTGCCTATCATTTAACTAATTCAGTCGTACTCGTCCGGAGAGAATTCTAATGAAAACCGCTCTTAGTCCTATAAAAACTGCTATGCGCTCTTGCGCGGCCCTGCTAACGGCAGGTGTGCTCAGTACCCACGTTTTCGCTCAAGAAGCTCCGGCAACAGTGCCGACATCATTTACTGGCACTTATGATCTTAGCTATGCGAATGCACAAACCGGTTCGCCACTCACTAACGGCACTGCCGTCAGCGTTGTAATCGCACCGGGTGGCCTAATTTGTCTTGGAGGCTACACATTAACCGACCCTATCACGCGTAATGGCAATGCCCATGAAGCGATCTGGGTCGAGAGTACAGGCGGTATCGAGATCGCCCTTTCAAGCTTGGTTAACGGTTTCAATGAAATCAATGTCGGCTCAACGAGCGGCACTTGGTATGGACAGTTGAAAGGCAGTAAAACTAGCACAGCCACTACCGGCTGCGGCGCTAATAGCACGCCGGCTCCTGACATGACGAAGATCAATGAGCTGTTTGCACTGGCACAAACACAGTATGCCCAGTTCTTTCCCGCCAGTGCCAATGCCACAAACCAAACGTTAGATGACTACATCTACCGCGCTTACCCGAACGGCATTTACCTCGCTATCAATAATGGTGATGTCTATGTCATGGGCGGCACATTCGGCAATGAACCAAGCAAACAAGGCTCACTTGAGGCGATTTTGTCGCAATTGTCAGGCACCGACGTTGATATTGATGTTCCGGTTGCAGCAGAAGGTGATTACAAGCTAGTTGTCACTGGCAATATCGCGACTTCTGTCGCGGGCATCTCCATAAATACAGGCTTCCCAGCAGTGACCATCGACAATATTGCGGCGCCAGATGCTAGCGATATCGATGGCATACGCGATGCAGTGAAGGCCTCTCTGAAAGAGATTAACTTTGTCGGCACGATTGATGTTTCTGAAGTCACATCCACTAGCAGCGCCTTTAGTTTCAAAATTGCGTTCAAAGGCTCTATAACCACCAATGGCGTCACTAGCACTAGCGACTACCTATTGATCTACAACTACACGAAACTATAACAAAGTAGTTGAATCACCCTATAGCACGACTCTTGCCTTGGCTTGAGTCGTGCTTTTTTTATTCTCGCACTAAGGGGAGAAATGCACCGCAAGCCACACAGTGTCTTCCTGGGGGTTCGTCCATTCGACACGATGCCTCTTCAGCGCCGGAATCAACACGTAGTCCCCTTCTGTTAAAGCCGATTCAGTGCCGTCATCCCAACGGATACAGGCCCCTCCGCGTAGTAAGATGACCCATTCGCTTTGGGATTGCTCATACCATTGCCCAGGTGCGCTGCGTTGCCCGTGGGATACAATGCGCTCAATCACCACCGAGTCTGTCTTAACCAATGCCTCAAATACTTCCCCCTCTTGAGCATTAGGGATCCTTTCTAGAATATTGCCTTGTTCCTGCATTGCTTACCTCTGTAATTTTTCCGTGCCCCGCTAGTGCCTAGACCGTATAATACCCAACATAAGTTTTTGCTAAACCCCCACATAGAGAGAGCCCATGCAGCGACTATCAAAAAACATCATACACGTTCTTAAAATCAGCGCTTCACTCCTATTACTCGCCTTTTCCGCGTCTAGCTTTGCACAATTGGAGACATTAGAAGGTGAATGGAGAGGGACTTACAACATCAATATCGGCGGAGATCACGACATCGTCTTCACGATAGAAGTAGCCGATGGCGTTGTGACTGGAACATTCGACGACGAAGCTGGCGGTGCACTAGGCATCACGATCGAAACATTAACGCTCGAAGGCCGTGAAGTGCATTTCGCTATACCCCGTGTTCAAGGCGAGTATTACGGGACGGTTCATGCCGATCTAGGCGTTGATGGTAAACCGATTCGTATCGATGGCGATTGGAGTCAAGCGGGCGAGTTCATCCCCATCACAGTATTCCGTAAGCAATAATTAGGAGCACATGATCATGAAATATCTCCATACGATGGTTCGCGTAGCCGATCTCGATGCGTCACTCGACTTTTATTGCAAGAAACTGGGCCTCATTGAAATTGAGCGTCGTGAGATTGAACAAGGGCGTTTCACTTTAGTATTTCTTGCAGCCCCAGGCGATGAAGAAGCACAAGTTGAATTGACCTATAACTGGGACCCAGAAACCTATGACGAAGGACGTAACTTCGGACATCTGGCCTATTGTGTTAAAGACATCTATGCCACCTGTGCTCACTTGCTCAAAGAAGGCGTGACCATTAACCGTCCTCCACGAGATGGGCGTATGGCGTTTATCCGCTCCCCTGACAATATTTCCATAGAGCTGTTGCAAGAAGGCAACTCTCTTGCGCCCCAAGAGCCTTGGCTAAGTATGCCCAACACTGGCAAATGGTAAGCGCGGTCCCTTTTTTAAATTAGCCAAAGGCAGGTAAAGCAATGCAATTACTCGACGGTAAAGCCACGTCAGAACAGATAAAAAACGAGATTAAGGAGAAAGTCGACGTTATCAAAGCAAGTGGCGGCAGAGTGCCTCACCTCGCAGCGGTATTAGTAGGCAATGACGGTGCTAGTGAAACCTATGTGAACAATAAAGTACTCGATTGTCGCCAAGTCGGTTTCGAATCAAGCCTCATTCGCTTGCCGGCAGATGTCACTGAAGAGCAGTTACTGCATCGCATCGACGAACTCAATCGCGATAAAGGGATCGACGGTTTCATCGTGCAAGTACCGCTTCCGAAGCACATCGATGAGGGCAAAATCATTCTTGCCATTGACCCATTAAAAGACGTTGACGGGTTCTCCCCTGCTAGCGTTGGACGCATGTGTTTAGGATTACCTACATTTGTCTCGGCCACGCCAAATGGCATTATGGAATTATTAGCCCGCTACAAAGTGGAAACACAAGGCAAGCATTGCGTAGTAGTGGGACGCAGCAATATTGTCGGCACGCCAATGTCCATATTGATGTCTCGCAACAGCAACCCAGGCAACTCCACTGTGACACTCGTGCATAGCCGCACACCCAATATGGCGGAAATTTGCCGCACGGCTGACATTCTTATTGTCGCCATTGGTAAACCCAATTTTGTCAATGAAGCGATGGTCAAAGAAGGCGCTGTTGTGATCGACGTCGGCATCACTCGTGTTGAAGATAGCAGCCGCCCTTCTGGTTTCCGTTTAGTGGGCGATGTAGAGTTCGAAGCCGTGAAAGACAAGTGTTCGTTCATTACTCCTGTGCCTGGCGGCGTTGGACCAATGACTCGTGCCGCGCTGCTATTGAACACATTAAAAGCACAAGCCATGCACAACGAAAACCTATAACTCATTTGGAGTCGTGATATGTTTCAAAAATTAAGCCCACTAGCTGCCGATCCTATCCTTGGACTCATGGCGGCTTACCGCCTTGATAATAACGCCCATAAAATCGATTTAGGGGTGGGGGTTTATAAAGACGAAACAGGAGCGACTCCTGTTATGCGCGCCGTCAAAGAGGCAGAGACGCGACTGCTCGCTACACAGAAAACTAAAACCTACGTTGGGCCAGCAGGCGCGGCTGTGTACAACGAAGAGATCGCTCACCTTTTGCTTGGCAAAGCCTTGGCCGATAAAACTAAAGCCCTGCGCTGTACGTTTCAAACGCCAGGGGGCTGTGGTGGTTTACGTTTGGCGGCTGAGTTCATTAACTCTACCAAGCCAGGTGCGCGCATCTTTGTCAGCGACCCTACTTGGGCTAACCATATACCGTTACTAGGCGATGCAGGGCTGCAGATCGAGACCTACCCCTACTACGATCACACTACCCATAGCATTCGTTTCGATGAAATGATGAGCACCCTGCATCAAGCTAAAGAAGGCGACTTGGTACTATTGCACGGTTGCTGTCACAACCCTTGCGGCGCTGATCTAAACCAAGAGCAATGGCGACAAGTACGAGACCTTGCTCTTAAGAATGGCTTTACGCCTTTTATTGATATTGCTTACCAAGGACTTGGTGATGGAGTAGAAGAGGATTCCTATGGCGTGCGCTTGATGGCCGAATCTGTGCCAGAGCTCATCATTGTCAGCTCTTGCTCTAAAAACTTCGGCATCTACCGTGAACGCGTGGGCGCCTTAACAGTGATCTGTGAGTCACCGGCTTCGATGAAGGGCACCGCCAGTCTCATTGCTTACACAGCACGTGGCATTTACTCCATGCCACCTGATCATGGTGCCACTGTGGTTGAGATGATCCTTACGGATGCTACATTACGTGCAGACTGGGAGTCAGAACTCACACAAATGCGTGAACGTATTAACGGCCTGCGTACACAGTTCGTTGATCGTCTTGTAAGCTCTGGGGTTAATCGTGACTTTAGCTTCATTCAGAACGAGAAAGGCATGTTCTCCTTTCTGGGGATAGACGTAGCGCAGGTGCAAACTTTAGTGAACGATTACAGCATCTACCTAGTAGACTCGAGCAGGATCAACGTCGCGGGTATCAATGATTCAAACATCGATTACCTAGTAGATAGTATTAAAAAGGTTGTCAGATAAAAAATGAATGTGGCGCTGAGCTTTTAGACCAAGCTCAGCGCCTACTTCTTTAACGTTTCGCTAACATCGGTTTTACCTTCGCCGCCAGCTCTCGCAAGGCTGTCGCAGTAGTATCCCAATCAATACACGCATCGGTAATCGACACGCCGTATTTAATTTCTTCAAGATCATCCGGTATCGGTTGATTGCCCTCACACAGATTACTTTCTATCATCACGCCGATGATCGACTGATTGCCCTGCTCTATCTGTTCACTCACACTCGACAACACTTCTAATTGCCGTACATGGTTTTTGCGTGAGTTCCCGTGGCTACAATCGACCATGATATTCACCGGAAGATTCGCTTTGCGCAAATCGCCTTCGCAACTAGCCACGCTCGCGGCATCATAGTTTGGCTCTTTTCCGCCGCGCAAAATTACGTGGCAATGAGGGTTGCCTGAAGTGCGGAACGCGGCCACTTTGCCTTCGTCCGTGACACTGATAAACGAGTTGGCGGCAGAGGCAGAGCGAATGCCATTCACTGCCACCGTCAGGCTACCATCCACACTATTCTTAAAGCCTACGGCCGACGATATGCCACTGGATAATTTACGATGCGTAGGCGACTCGGTAGTGCGTGCGCCAATAGCCGTCCACGACACGAGGTCTTGTAAGTATTGAGGTGATATCAAATCCAATGCTTCCACCGCGATGGGCAAACCAATAGCATTGATATCCAACATGAGCTGACGCCCAATACGCAGGCCATGCTCGATCCGGTGGCTACCATCTAGATTAGGGTCATAAATAAGCCCTTCCCAGCCCACGGTCGTGCGTGGTTTCTCAAAATACATCCGCATGACGCACATCAGAGTATCGCTTAACTCATCGGCAAGCGGCTTAAGCAATTTCGCGTATTCAACCGCCTCGTCCACATTGTGAATAGAGCATGGCCCCACAACAACGATCAGTCGCTTGTCTTTGCGTTCGAGAATATTTTTCACGCCTTTGTGACCCGCCAGCACTGTCTCTAGCGCGGCTCCCGTCACAGGCATCGCCTCTTTCAACTCTTTAGGTGATGGCAGCTCTTCCTGCATCACGATGTGTAAGTTGTCGTTCTCTTTCTGGTTCATAAGCTTTCTCTTTCTATGCCTGTAATTCACTAGTATGAGACGTTTTTATTCCTGCCCACGAAAATGCTGTAAGCGCATCCCCGCCGCAAAAAGACTCCCTGCGTAAAGCAAGAACCCGCCTATTGTAAGAATACTCATCTCTAAGATGCGCTGCCAAATACCCCAGTCCAACCAAAGCTGCCAGTCCCCTGCTACAAACCAAAGGAACGCACACATCACGATATTGGCAAACATCATTCTTGCTAAGAACAGTGCCCAGCCCGATTGGAACTGAAACACGCCCTGCTTTATCAAGCCACGCAGCAATAAACCGGCATTGAGCATTGCCGCTAAGGAGGTCGCGAGTGCGAGCCCTGTGTGTGCAAAATCAAACACAAAGACAAGCAAGATGTTCATCACCATATTGGCCACCATCGCGATGATGCCGATACGCACAGGGGTTTTTGTATCTTGTCGCGAGTAATACCCTGGCGCGAAAATCTTAATCGCCATAAAGGCGACTAAACCCAAGGTATAAGCCTGCAAACTACTGGTCACCTTGGTGACGTCATCAACGCTAAAATTTTGCCCTTGAAACAAGGTAATGATCAAAGGTTGTGACAACAACACTAGGGCAAGGCTCGCAGGAATCGCAATTAGTAAGACCATTCGCAATGCCCAGTCGAGCATCGAGGCAAACTCTTTTGTCGATTTATCGGCATGTTTGCGCGACAAGCTCGGCAGCACTACGGTCGCAATCGCGATACCGAATATGCCTAAAGGCAACTCCACTAATCGATCTGAAAAATACAGCCATGAGACACTGCCGGACACTAATAATGAGGCAATAAAGGTATCGAGCAATAGATTAATTTGGCTTACTGATACCCCGAACAATGCCGGCACCATTAGGCGCATCACCCGCTGCACCCCTTCGTGTTTGGGGTTTAATTTGGGGGTCGGCAACAGGCGTAAACGCGCCAAGAACGGTAGCTGGAAAAAGAGCTGGAAAACGCCCGCCAGCAATACACCCCATGCCAACGCGACTTCCGGTTGCGCCATATAAGGGCTAAGGAATACGGCTGAGGCAATCATGACGATGTTCAACAACGCAGGCGTGAGTGCCGGAATCGCAAACTTATCGTAGCTATTAAGTATCGACGCAGCAAAGGCGCTAAGAGAGATTAAAAATAAATAGGGAAACGTGATCCGTAGCATATCGACGAATAACGCAAACTTTGCAGGATCTCCGCGAAATCCGTAAGCGACAGGGATAGAGATGATCGGTGCCGCGATAACGACAATGACCGTTAACACTAACAATACCGAGCTCAAACTTCCTGCGACGCTATCGACGAGCATTTTGACTTGCTCGTGAGGCTTCTTACTGCGGTATTCAGATAAAACAGGCACGAAGGCTTGGTTGAAAGCCCCTTCTGCAAATAATCGACGAAGAAAATTGGGAATTTTAAACGCGAGAAAGAACGCATCAGTGCCATCGCCTGGCCCGAACATTCTTGCTAATACAATGTCTCGCACTAAGCCTAAGACTCGCGAGACCATAGTCATGCTGCCAGTAATGGCGCTAGAACGAAGCAGGCCGCCTCGTGGTCGGGGCGGCCTGCTGTTCGTGCTAGGACTATCTTGTGATTGATCACCCATCTTGATGAGGCTCTTGATTGACGGAATTTACCCCGCCCAAACTCTTATAAAGTCGCTATCCTTTAGCGCAAAAGACTCGCCGAATTCAAGGCCAACAAATCACTTATTCAAGGCGCGAAGCATCCACGCTGTTTTCTCGTGTAAGCGCATACGATCCGATACAAGAGCGGCGGTAGATTCATCGTCTGCCGCTTGCGCTAGCTTCAATACTTCGCGACAAGTCTTAACAACTTGCTCATGGCCTTGAGTTAAAAGATCGACCATCTCTGAGCCTTTAGGCACGCCATCGACTTCTTTGATGGAGCTAAGCTTTACGAATTCTTTGTAGGTGCCAGGGGCTGCCACATCCAAAGTACGAATACGCTCGGCGACGTCATCAACTGCAACCGCTAATTCCATGTAATGCTCTTCGAACATCAAATGCAATTCGCGAAACTGAGGGCCGGTCACGTTCCAGTGGAAATTATGCGTTTGTAGGTAAAGAGTGTAGGAGTCCGCCAATAAATGCTTGAGTCCTTCAGCAATTTTAGTGCGGTCTGCCTCTTTAATTCCGATGTCTATCTTGGTCATCGTTCAACTCCTTTTTGCGATAAGTTCGAGAAGCAGTATGCCACAGCAGCAGGGTAACTTCAAATTTCAATATATTTATCACATATTGATAGCTTTTTTGTATCAATAAAAACGCTTATTTTCTACCAACTCTATCTCAAAAATTTAATGTCTTTATTCCAAGCCGGGGTAGACCACTTGCACATCGTCATCTTCGTCGATGGCATCCAAAAAGGCTTCGACTTCTTCTCTTTCCTCATCGCCCAGTGTCACAGGATTCTTAGGGCGATAGCCCAGTTTTGCCGATTCCACATTAAAACCGAACTCGGGCAATGCTTTGCAGACAGAGTCGAGATCCGTTGGGTCGGTGAGGAATAGTGTGGCGCCGTCGTCGCTCGGCTCTAGGTCCTGAGCACCTGCCTCTATCGCGGCCAAATCTGGATCGGCATCATCGCTTGTAGGCGTGGCTTCTATCATCCCCAGGTAATCGAAATCCCAAGAGACAGACCCGGAGTTACCCAACTGCCCTTTACGAAATAACACGCGCATACTGGAGTAGGTACGGTTTGAGTTGTCCGTTAAACACTCAACGATCACTGGCACTTGATGCGGCGCAAAGCCTTCATAGGTCAGTTTCTCGAAGTTGATCCCTTCATCTAACAACCCTGCCCCTTTTTTTATGGCGCGCTCTAGGGTCTCACGAGTCATTGAAGCTTTTTTCGCCTGTTCAACAGCCAAACGCAATCGTGGGTTCATGTCCGGGTCCGCGCCATTGCGCGCCGCCACCATGATTTCTTTGGTGAGTTTGGTGAATATGCGCCCTTTGGCATTTGCCGCAATTTCTTTATGTTTTACTTTCCACTGTGCACCCATTAAAAACTGTCCTTACGAATAACTTATAGACGATTGAGGAGGCTGATAATACGGGGAAACGTGGTTGACCACAAACACTGCCCTCTAGGGCTATAGCGTGATGACGGCGCCTCTGGCCGCTTCAGCATCCTCTTGATCATGGGTCACCATGATCGCTGGCAAACCCGCCGCTTGCAGGCGATTGAATACGAACTCGCGCACTTCTTTGCGAAGATGGGCATCTAAGCGTGAAAACGGTTCATCCAACAATACGGCTCGCGGCTCTGATAATAAAAGCCGCTGCAGGGCTACACGAGACTTTTGCCCACCCGACAAGGTGTCGGGATCGCGATGCTCAAACCCTTCCATGCCGATAGAGGCAAGTGCCTCACTGACTATTGAGTCTTTATTCTTAGCCTTGGCAGGCACGGCGAAGCGTAAATTCCCGGCCACGCTCAAGTGCGGAAACAAAAGCGGGTCTTGAAACAATAAGCCGACTCTTCTTTGCTCAGCAGGCAATGCGATGAGAGACTCTCCGTCTAACAGCACGTCACCTGAGGCCTGAAAGGCTGGTGCTAGAAAGCCGGCCAGATACGCCAACAGGCTGGATTTACCCGCGCCGGATGGTCCCATGACCGTCAACACTTCGCCGGCCTTAATCACGGCGTTAATCTCAAGCAATTGTCGTGCTTGCAGGACAATCCGGACATTGTCTAATTGCAGTTGATGCTCCTTCACGCGATGCCCCTCATCCCTCTTCGATTTCGCCACAGTAAGCGCGGAACAAACAGCGCTAACAGAAAACCAGCCATTGGCAGTAATGCCTGTAATAAAGCCCAAACCGCTATGATACTGCGGTTACCTCCAGAGGCGAGTGCAACCGCCTCCGTCGTGATTGTCGGAATACGTCCCGCTCCTATCAATTGCGTGGCAAGGTACTGACTCACACTCACCGCCAGCCCTACAGCAATGGCCGTCAAGCAAGGCGCTAATAACAAAGGGAGCCGGACTTTCCAGAAACATCGCCATTGGCTCGCTCCCAATGTCGCCGCCAGCTGACTCCAACGGGGGTCCAGGCGCCGATACGCTTCAGACAACGAAAGAAAGCTATAGGGTAGAACGAACAAGAGATGAGCAAATGTCACCATACCGATAGTCGGTGCCCAACGCATATACTCAGTGGCCACAATCAAACCGAATAAGAACGCGATTTGAGGAATGATCAACGGCAAGTACAGCAGTAAAAGAGAAGGAGAATGGCGTTTACCCGAACGTTGCTCGCCTTCTAATACGGCAAGAACCAACACGATAGCCACCGCTGTGGACAAGAGCCCGATAAGCAAGGTGTTGCTTAATGGCACCGCGAGATCAAGAAAAGCGTTGTCCCATGCCCGAAAACTCCATGCCCTTGGCAAGTTTTCAGGAAACCGCCAAAAGCCTGCAATAGAGTTCAGCGCCAGCGCAATAATTCCCCCAAGCGACAGCAAGACAGCCAAGCCAACGCCGAAGAAACCCGTGATGCGAAGCGTCGTATCACCTCGACTCCTATGCCCATTAAGGACATAACATCGCCCAAGAGCCGCAACCGCGACCTCTAGCCCACGCCAAACCAACAAGGCCCCTAGCGTCACGCCCAGCTGCAACAACGCTCCAGCGGCGGCCACAAAACGGTAGTTCAAATCGGGATCATTGAACCACTGCAACACCAATACACTCAGGGTATAGGGCAAATTCGGCCCGATGATGAGGGCGACATCGACAGTGGCCGAGGCGAACGCGATCACGGCGTAAACCGGTAATCTTATTAAGGGATATAGAACCGGTGCGACGGTGAGCAGCCATGCCAGTGCTGGCTTGTAGCCCAGAGAGCGGGCAATGCTGACACGTTTGTCCGCCTCGATTTGCGGTAAGGCAGCCAGCGCCATCAATAGTAGAAAGGGAATCTCTTTAACTGTTAACGCAAGAATCAGCGAAAGCCCCCAGTAGTCATTCACGATTAAGGCATCGGGTGGCGAGGTGAAACCACTAAGCTCGGGAGAGGCCCAACGCAACAACAAGCCTGATGGCGCGATTAAAAACGCCAAGCCGAATGCGGCTGCCGCGTGGGGAATGGCTAGAAGTGGGGCTACGAGTCGTCGCATCCAACGCTCTATTCCTGTGCCAGTCGCGGCGGCAAGAAACAAGAACACTAGGGTTAATGCGAGCAAGGGAGTTAATAATGCCGACATCGCACTGACCGTCACACTATGGCCTAAACCAGGTGCGGCAAATAACTCAGAGAAATGTCGCAAGGTGAAGTGTTCACCGCCCAACACAGGCATATAACCGAAGGCAGGCAAAACCGTCAGCCCAACCCCCAGTGCGATCGGGGCAATCAAGACTAGCAACATCAACCAAGGCGCTAACCGCAGTCCAACATTAACGCTATGAGGGACTAACGCCTTAACCTGTGCTCTAGCGGGCTCCATAGCGCTCAATCCATTCGCGCTCTAAGGCATCAGTCCAATCAGGATGAGGTTCGCGCAGCGTGACCCCCAATGCCTCTGGTGGCAAAGTCGCAGGTCCGACGTCGACGGAAGCAAAGGCCGCTCGAGCCTCCGAACTTAGAGACTCCATACTTAACACCGTGGTGCTGCCCATCACTTCAGGCTGGTAGGAGTGCAGCTGTGCTTCCACTGAAAGCAGATAATTGGCAAAAACCATTGCGCCGGCCTTTGCTCGAGCATTAAAGGGCACAGCCAGAAAGCTCACATTACCAATACTGCCATCGCGTGACACTAAGCTGCGCACCGTATCGGGCAATTCTCCTGCGGCGATTCCTGCACTGGCCTCAGCTGGGCTAAGGCTTAATGCTAGATTGATCTCACCATCGCCGAGCATGCGACGCATTTGCGTGCCACTGCTAGGAAAGCTGCGCCCTCCTCGCAGCAATACGGGATGCAGCTGGTCCAAATACGCCCACAGCGGTGCCGTCACGGCAGCAAAGTCACTATCCTCTAGAGGGAGATACAAAGGCGCCGTATCTTGCACTAACTCAAGAAGCACTTGTTTTAGAAAGGTTGAGCCTAAGAACTCAGGAGGTCGAGGGTAAGTAAATTGCCCTGGGTTCTCTTGAGCCCAAGTAAGCAAATCCTGCATATTATTGGGAGGCTGCTGCAAATAGGCGCTGTCGTAGTAAAAGATCAGCTGTGAGCGTGTCCATGGGGATTCAAAGCCCTCCACTGGGATGGTGAAATCTTCACGCATTTCGGGATGGGTGTCGGCATCCACGAGCGCGAAATTCGGCAATTGCTCCGCCCATGGCCCAAATAACAAGGCATTGCGTTTAAGTGTGGAAAAATTCTCGCCGTTCACCCATAGCAAGTCGACAGTGCCCGCATCGGCATTCCCAGCAAGTTTTTCGGCCAACACGCGGGAAACGGCTTCAGCCGTATCACTGATTTTCACATGGACAACTTCGACGTCATAACGCTTGCGGGTTTGCTCTGCAGCCCAAGCAATGAAGCGATTGATTTGAGGGTCTCCTGCCCACGCGTCGAAATAGACGGTTTGCCCTCGTGCGAGGCTTATGACTTCGTCCCAATTCTCAGGGTCTGGAGAATCGCTATAGGCGTTCGCCGCGATCATAGTCAATAACAAAGCCCAGCTCGGGCGTATCAATCTTTGCATGCTCAGAGTTTCGCCTGCACAGGCTCAGCGCTTGGCGACTCTTCTGATCGCGCCAGCACACCTAAACGCTGGGCACGACGAGCACGGTAACGCGCATCTAATATCTTACTGAGCACTTCGTGATGGAATCGATCACAGGAGATACACAGGTTCTGGTAATCACTCCCATCGGGGGTTTTCGTTTTTCCTGCCTCGATGAACTGCTCTTCACTCCATCCTGCAAACGCGCCCATTTTCTCTGGCGCGCCTTGGTTAATCGCCTGCATCGCTGGGTGTTCAGCCAGATCGTCAAGGACCTCTAGCAATGGCTCCTCGGTAAGATTACCCAGTGGATGAGCCGTTTTCAGGCAGCAAGGGTACACATCCCCTGTTGGATCAATAGAGACTTCTGAACCCGCATAACCGTAATTGAGAAAGTTCAAACCGCCTGACCACGCATTGCAGAAATTGTCTTCGAGTGTCGCCGTGGACAAGCCGTTCTTCCAAGCGCGTCCTCTAGGCCACAACTTGCCAATCCACACCTCACCGGTCGCCCCGAACATATTGTAAAGGGGCGTATCGGGATTCATTTGTAGGCGACGCTCATCAAATAATTCGGCGTTTTCGATGCCCGCATTGGCAAACATCGTTTGAATATGGGTGATGAGTTTTTGCCGTTTATCTCCTTCCATGCCCACATGGTAATCATCCATGCCGGACACAGAGATCGTCCACACGCCCAAGGCGAGAAGCTCGTCAATGATCTTAGGGGTTAAGAGATCGCCGGTAGTTTGCACCACGACTTTCACGCCGCCGACATCACGGTATTTGTCTTGAATTAACTTTAAAGCAGGGTATAGCACTCGCTCTCTTACCGGCTCCGTCATCACATCGCCGCCGGAAATAATGATGCGACCGATGCGCTCGACATACTCCGCTTGCGCCTCTGACTCCGGATTGCTGCGCTCACGAAAGCGCATAGTCTTAGGGAAATTGGCGATTATTTTAGGGGAGTTTTGCTCGGCTTCCGCCACAACTTCTTCAAGCTCTTCGCGGATATAAGGGCGGAACTTGTCTTCATAGCAATGCTTGCAGCGACGATGGCAGTGCCAACATAAAACATAATAAATCGATTCCATCCACAACCCTTATAGAATTAAATTTAAATTAAAATTAATTACAACAATTACTTGCAACAACCTTAGAGACTTTAGGTTAGCTTTAAAAACTAGCTAATGGGATAAATATGCAACATCGTTTCACTCGATAAGGCCCAGACATCCTCTTGCGCTAATAAATCGCGCGCCTGCGCGACATCGCACTCCACCACATCACGAGCACCAAACTCGTCAAGGTAAAACCCTAGAGTTCCTTCCTCTGCCATGCCCATGATGCGCTCCATGATCCACTGCTTATTTTGCGCGGGACTCTCTGTGTCGTTCTGTCGGCACAGTGCGCGGTACATTTCGAGTATCGATGCCTCTTCATCTAAGTGCAGCATCAGCAGTTCTAGCTTTTGTTGTTCTTTCATCACAATAGTTCTCTTTAAACACTAGATGTTGTGAAACCCAGTTTGTTGCAAATTAATTTCGTTTTGGCGTATCTAATTTGTTCTGGCCTTACCCCTTACTGCAATGTTGAACCCTGAGAACGCCACTTTTTCGACACTAGTGGGTACATAAACACCACGAGGAGAATAATGCTCGCGCCAACATAGAACGACATCTCGAGTTCCTTCTGCTCATCAAGAATCAGGATGGCCAATATGATCGCATAAATCGGCTCCATATTAACCGCTAATGAGGACGCATAGGCCGACAGATGGCGCAAGGCGCGCAGGGAGAGCGCAAAGGGAAGCAAGGTGCACAGACTCGCCAAACCTATCAGATAGAGAAGATCTTGCTGATTAGGCATTGCGAAGAGCGATGTGGCAGAAGGCAGAAAAGCTGACGACTCCCATTCGGGGCTAATCAGTGCGCTGAAAACGATGGCAATCGCCAGAACAAACAATCCCCCACTGAGCATCTCAATTGCCGTGGCAGTGAGCGCATCGGTGCGCAGGATCAGGCGTTTGTTGAAGGCGGCAAACAGCGCGGTGAGCAAGGCCGACACTACGCCGATCATCACCCCTAGATTCATTTGCTCGGGAGTCCCACCCACCAGCAACGCAATCCCCGGTATCACTAAGAGTCCGATTATTAACTCTCTCAAGACAAAGGGCCGCCCAGTGATCATCGGCTCTAGCACGCACAAGAATAGCGGTGCTAATGCCATACAAGTCGCTGCCACCGAGGCATTCGCCAGCTTTACCGCCCCGTAGAAAGTCACCCAATGCAGTGCGACTAACACCCCTACTCCGGCGAAGGCGAACAAATGCCGAGCAGACAGTGCCAAGAGGCCCCGCCATACTTTCGGCACGCAAAACAATAGCAATGCCACCAAGAGCATACGCCACAGCACCAATGTCACTGCGGGTAGGCTAATCAATTTACCGAGTATGGCCGTAAATCCCCAGAGGAAGACACAGAGGTGGATTTGCAGCCAGGCATTACGAGTATCGGACATGCTTTCTTGAACCTTTGCGCGAATGCGAGCAGCACGAAATAAAGCGCTAGCCATTAGGAAGCTAAGCTTAGCAAAGAGTCTTGCCGCTCGATAATTGTTTCACAGGCAGGGAGGCGCTAGACTTTGCATCAATAACAGCAAAAAACAGGAACCCCTAGAAATGCCCCTGATACAAAGTGATAACGGGCAGTTGCTCAGCATAGACCCGCTACTTTGCGTCTTTGATGATTTCGTCAACGACGAGGAGATTGCACACCTTCGACAAGCAGGCGCCACACTGCTCGCCCCTGCGTTGGTCACAGGACCTGAAGACGGGGTTCCCAGTGAGCGCCGCACCGGCCGTAATTGCTGGATTCCGCACCAACACGACCCCATCATCGCCGCCCTTTGTGAACGCATCGGCGCACTGGCAGGGTTGCCACTGCTACAAGCCGAGTCGCTACAACTGATTCATTACGACGAAAGCCAAGAGTACGCTCCCCATTACGATGCTTGGGATGCGGAGACCGAGGCCGGAAAACGTTGTATGAAACGAGGCGGACAGAGACTCATCACCTGCTTACTGTACCTCAACGATGTCCCCGAAGGCGGAGGCACAAGCTTTCCCAAACTTAAGTTAGAAGTCGCGGCCCGCAAGGGGCGTATGGTGCTGTTCCACAATTGCATTCTCGGAAGCAGTGTCCGACATATCAATAGTTTGCACGGTGGAATGCCAGTACTAAATGGCGAGAAATGGGCCTGCAACCTCTGGTTTAGAGAACATAAGTATTGGTAACGTGTTGCTCTTGAGTCTCGTTAAAGCTCCCCTGTATGATGCGCTACGCATCTCCCCTTAGATAGAAAAACGGTAAGAAATTATGGAAAACACGCAATTACGCTCGCGCATGCGCGCGCTAGGACCAGGATTGGTCATGTCCTCTGCTGCCGTTGGTGGCTCGCACCTCGTCGCCTCTACTCAGGCTGGCGCTTTGTTTGGCTGGCAACTCTTATGGTTGATTCTCTTGGTCAACGTTCTTAAATACCCGTTTTTCCGTTTCGGAGTGCAATACACGATCATTGAGAACGAGAGCTTGATTCAAGGCTACCTGCGCAAGGGACGTTCCTATTTGCTCGCGTTCACGGGGTTAAACATTCTAGCGGCGGTGGTCAACACGGCAGGCGTGCTAATTCTCAGCGCTAGCCTCTTGCAATACTTCCTGCCTTGGCAAATCTCCTTAACCTCGCTGTGCTTCTTATTGTTATTTGCGTGTTTGAGCATCCTGCTGGCTGGCCACTACAAACTGCTTGATCGGCTATCCAAAGTGATTATGTTAACGCTGACAATCACCACGGTCTTTGCCGTCGTCATCGCTTGGCAGAATGGCCCCGCAGCCCCGGCGGACTATGTGAGCCCTTCTCCTTGGAATTTGTCCGCTCTGGCCTTTTTAGTGGCGATGATTGGGTGGATGCCTGTCCCGATTGAGATCTCAGCCATTAGCTCAATGTGGACTCGATCCAAACAAAAGCTCACCAAGATCAACCTGTCCGATGCCCTGTTCGACTTCAATATGGGTTATGGGGTAGCGGTATTATTAGCCGTCGTTTTTCTGGCGCTTGGCGCCTTAGTGCAACATGGCGCTGATCAGGAGATCGCACTGGCCAGTGCGGCATTTGCCCAGCAGCTAGTGTCAATGTACGCAGACACCATTGGAGATTGGTCGGCGTATCTTGTGGCCGGGATCGCATTCATTTGTATGTTTGGCACCACCTTGGCGGTGATGGATGGCTATGCACGAACGCTCGATGAGTCCGTGCGTCTTTTGCGCCAACCTGAGAGTGAGCCACAACGATGGACGTTAAATGCTTGGATCATTGCACAAGCCTTTACCGGCATGGGCATCATCCTGTTTTTCCAAAGTGCGCTTGCGCCAATGCTTAGCTTTGCGATGACTCTTGCCTTTATCACGACACCCTTCTTCGCTTGGCTAAACTTTGACCTTGTTCGTAAAACGCATATATCGAAAGGCATGAACTTACTCGCCTGGATCGGCTTGCTCTACCTCACCGCCTTTGCTGCGGCCTTTGTAGTGTGGTGGTTATTCGCCAGTTAAGCCCCACGCGTATAAAGATTACGTTTAATCGAACCACCCAATAAACGTGACGGCCAATGGAAGGCGCTAATGAAAGACACTAGAACCGAAGCGGCATAGGGAAGTGACTGAATAGTCAGGACGACACTCCAAATACGCAAGTCAGGGCTTCCGTATTCGCGCGGTACTAGGCTGAGCATCAACACCACCGAGAGCAAGCTCAGCAACATTAGCGTCTCTTCACGCACTGCTGCTAGGGCCTGCCATAGCGCAGAGGGTCGCGCCAACTTTGGCGTTCGTACAAAGGGCATATCATCCGTGAAAAGCCCCTTAAGAGTCGCCAAACCCACCGTGTGTGATAGCGCCAAACCAGCGATCGCGGCCGCGACTGTGTGGCGTAAATTGGCCTTTACCCGTGAACGGTAGAGATACACCATCTTTGACAATTTGAATGCGAACAAAGACAAGGGCAACACCGAAAACATCACTAAAGGCGCATCAATCTGTGTCGGAGAAACAATCATCGCCACAGACCATGCAATGGCCGCCAGGTTGAATATCAAATTAAACCCATCGGCAATCCACGGCAGCCAACCCGCAAGAAAATGATAACGCTGACCATTCGTTAAGGCCGATGACTTTGTACTGAACAATTCAGCCGTATGTCGACGCAAGATCTGCATGGCACCGTAAGCCCAACGGAAACGCTGCTTCTTATAGTCTATGAACGTATCGGGCATGAGTCCGCGGCCATAACTATAGGATAGATACAGCGCTTCATACCCCGCTTCGAAGATTCTTAAACCAAGCTCAGCATCTTCTGTAATGCACCACTCGCCCCATCCGCCCACTTCGACTAACGCAGAGCGCCGCACGAGTGTCATCGTACCGTGTTGAATAATCGCGTTACGTTCATTGCGCGTCACCATACCGATCTCGAAGAAGCCACGGTATTCCGCAAAGCACATCGACTTAAAGGCATTGTCATCTTGATCGCGATAATCCTGCGGTGATTGCACGATGGCGATACGAGGGTTTTCAAACGCACCGACTAAGTCATTGAGCCAGTTCGGCTCGACTTGATAGTCACTGTCGATGGCGGCGATCACTTCGGCGTCTGCATGGGTCTGCTTTAATGCGTAATTCAAAGCTCCCGCTTTAAACCCTGACAGTGGCGCCACGTGGAAGAAACGAAAGCGCGCCCCTAAAAACTCACAATGCCGTTGCACTGGCCGCCAAACTTTCTCGTCCTTGGTATTATTATCCACCACGATGACTTCAAAATCGGGGTACTCCAACGCCGCTAATGCATTGAGTGTTTCGATCAACATATCCGCCGGCTCATTGTAAGCAGGCACGTGGATCGACACCTTGGGAACACGAGAGAGGTTTAGGGCCGTGGGTTGCATTTGTCGCTTGCGCACAGTGTACCAATGCGCCTCAGCCCACTCATGTGCCTCCGTCAATAAAATGGTAATCACCCCTAACATTCCAATAACCAATAGGAGACCGACTAAGATGGAGGTGACAGTTAAATACTGTTGGGAATAGTCGTAGATGATCCAGACCAAGACTGTAGCGGTGGCCGATGCGACTAACGCCAGCAAGCCGTGCCCTTTCGTTTTGAGTGTTTGGCTATTCAAACAGAACATGCCCAGCATGATGACAGACGTCAAAATAGAGATAGCCGCCAATAGATGCCAATCGGGCACACGCACGATCGGCTCTGCGAAGGAAAACTTAGGTTTGCGGTCTACGTCATAGACTCCCCAATACGCACCGACGCCTCCTTCATTTTGCGCTTTCCAAGGTTGATCAAACGCCTCCATTAAGAAGTAGTCATAGTTTTCTTGTTCAGCACGAAACAAAAAGCGTCGCAGAAATAAGGCTTCATTCGCCTCGCTAGCGACAGCCGCCTCACGCGTGCGTCCGTCCGATGGCCAACCAACCTCGCCTATGCGAATTTCTTTATCGGGGAACAAGGTTTTAAGCTCATCCATTTTCTCGACAATATAATCAACCGCGTAATCGACACTAATGCCTTCCCAATAAGGCAGCATGTGTACCGAAATAAAATCTACATGCTCAGCAAGTTCAGGATAACGCACCCAAACGTGCCAAGGTTCGGCGGTGCTAACAGGTTGCGACACCTGCGCTCGCACACGCTCTAGCAGCACGGCTAGATCTGCCACACTGAATTCACCGCGCAAAAATGTTTCGTTACCCACCATGACGTCGGTAATGTTTGCATGGGAGTTGGCCAACGCCACTGCCGCGTCAATTTCTTGCTGATTGGCAATCGCATCGGTCCCGAGCCAGATACCGAGCGTCACGTCCATGTCGTAATTATTCGCCAGTGCGGGAATGCTTGAGAGGCTGCGAAGGCTGGAGTAGGTTCTTATAGAGCGGGTTTTATCAGCTAGAAGGGCAATATCCGATTCGATCTCTGCCTCGGTTGGCATCACATTGTTTATAGCATCCTGACCACGCTGAAATGGCGAAAACGCGAAACCACTGATCTCTTCTGGCCATGGGACCACTTCGGTCGGACGATTAACTAACGCCCAAATGGCAAAGGTAACAACAGCGAATGAAATTGCGACAAGCAGGGTCGAAAAACGCATAGTGTATGGGTTCGATTTAGAGTAAAGGAGCGAGGCAAGCGGCGCGCATGGTAGAGTTACGCCAGCCTACGGTCAATAGATTGAAAAACTATATATTTTTATGGCAGGGCCTTGTAAATAAGGGCCGCCGAAGAATGCGCGTCAGTTCATGAAATTAGGTTAAACCTGCGACTACGTAAAGCTTTTTAGCGCAAAAAAAAGGGTCAGTCCATGTCGATGAGCAAACGCGTTTGTATCGCACTAAGCCTTGTGTTTTTTATGCACGCTGCCTTGGCAGAACGAATCGAGATAACGTTGAGCAATAGTACAACGTTAAGCGTGTATCTCCTACTCCCCGCTGAACCGGCCAATACCGAGTTGCCATTGTTAGTGTTAATGCCTGGTGGCTCCGGAGAAGAGGCACTCGCTCGGGATCTACAACACTGGCTCGGCAAGGAATTCACCCAGCGCGGTTATGCCGTCGCCATTCCTGTTTCGCCCAATCAACGCTCATTTCGCGGTGACAACAACGCCCTCATTCCATTGCTCATCGAAGAGCTGCAAAAAAGCCCACAGATAAAATCATCCAAAACCTTGTTGGCAGGCATCTCCAATGGCGGCATGTCCGCCTTAGAGATCGCTGCAGCCATGCCGACGCAATACTCCGGCATAGTCGCCGTGCCCGCATTAGTACCCCAGGGATTGAATGTGAGCGCCTTAGAAGGAATGCCTATCTATCTTCGAATAGGGGATCAAGATGAAATGAGTTGGATGACACGACTGGAAGAGACCGCTAGCAAACTTCGAGAGGGAGGCGCGATTGTGGATGCCGATTTAGTGTTTATGTCTCAGCACATGTTTCAAATGGAATGGAACACCCTTGATCCTTGGCTAGAGGCATTGCAGAGCAAGCAAGACTAACGCTTGCCCTGCAATCATCCATTTAGAAGTTGTGTTCAACCTGAGGGCTAGTTTCTGCCTCGTAATCGACACCTGCGACACCAAAGCCGAAGAGCTTCAAGAACTCGCTCTGATAGCCTTTAAAGTCGGTTAGTTCGAAAAGATTGTCCTCAGTCACTTCTGGCCAGATCGCCTCGACCTTCGCTTGAATCTCAGGGCTCAGCTCTTTGTCGTCAACGCGGAACCGTCCTTGCTCGTCCAAGCGTGGCGTCTGCGTATACAAGCATTCCGTAAAGAGCCTCTGCAGTTGCTCAATACAGCCTTCATCAGAGCCGTCTTCCTTCATTACTTTGATCAAAATAGACAGGTACAAAGGCATGACGGGGATCGCCGAGCTAGCCTGCGTCACAAGCGCTTTAAGCACGGCTACACGAGCCTCGCCCTGCACACCGGCAAGACTCGCTTGTATTGCACCGGCGGCACGGTCTAAGTCTTCTTTGGCTTTACCGATCGTGGCTTTTCCGTAGATTGGCCACGTGAGCTTATCGCCGCGGTAGGTATAGGCCACCGTCTGACAGCCATCTGCAAGTAAATCGGCCTGCTTCAGGGCATCCATCCATAATTCCCAGTCTTCGCCGCCCATCACTTTCACTGTTGCGGCGATTTCTTCGTCGGTAGCCGCCACAACACTGACATCACTTACTTTCAGTGTATCTGTATTCAGATTTTTGGCTGTGTAATCGGCGCCGATTGGCTTTAACACTGAGGAATACACCTCGCCAGTCACAGGATCAGTACGACGAGGCGCCGCCAAGCTGTAAACCACTAGGTCTACTTTCCCCATGTCTTTTTGTAATTGCGCGATCACTTCTTCTTTACACGCCGTAGAGAACGCATCGCCGTTAATCGTATGGGCATAAATCCCTGCTGACTCTGCCTGCGCATGGAACGCCGACGTATTGTAATAACCAGGAGATGCAGTCTTTCTATCCGTAGGAGGCTTTTCAAAACACACGCCTAACGTTTTAGCGCCACTGCCAAAGGTGGCTGTAATGCGTGATGCCAAGCCATAACCTGTAGAGCAGCCAAGGACTAATACATTCTTAGGACCGTTATCTATAGCGCCTTGCGCCTTCGTGTAGTCAATAAACTCCTGAACATTCGCCGCGCAACCTTGCGGATGAGCGTTAATACAAATGAATCCACGTACTTTTGGCTTAATAATCATGTAGCGTCCTTTTTCTAATAAATTCTGTCAGTAGCGTCGCACGAATACGTGTTTGTGCCACGCTGCAAAGGCGGTCATTATAGTGCCGATTACAGTCTTGACAACACCCGTTTAAGTCGGCATAGTACCGCGTCTTAAATTCGGCTGTTGAGAACCATGTTCTTTAGGTCTGGCTAGCATTATTAAATCGACCAGACATGCCGTGTATCGTATTCATAATAGTGAATTGCATAAGCATTAAAGGAGCACCAGTTGGCTAACTCTGCACAAGCTCGAAAGCGCGCCCGTCAAGGCGAAGTACGTCGTCGTCACAACGCAAGCTTTCGCTCAATGGTTCGTACGTATCTAAAGAAAGTTCTCGCTGCGATTGATTCTGGCGATTATGAAAAAGCCAACACTGCGTATGTTGCAGCGGTTCCTGTCCTAGACAGAATGGCTGACAAAGGCATTATTCATAAGAATAAAGCTGCACGTCATAAGAGTCGCTTGAACACTGCGGTACTTGCTTTAAAAGCAGCTTAAGACCCTTCGTCTTTCGCAAGCTTTAAAAAAAACCGGCGATAGCCGGTTTTTTCATGCCTGCAAATAACCTAGCGCTCTAATCGATGAGCACTAGGTTATCGCGGTGAATCATCTCTTCTTCGCCGGCATAACCCAACAAAGCTTCTATTTTATCGCTGGAGCAACGCTGCAAGCGTGCGACTTCCTGGCTGTCATAGTTCACAAGCCCTCGCGCTATCTCAAGCCCCTGCTCATCCAGACAACTCACCACGTCTCCGCGCGCAAAGCTTCCCAGACATCCAATGACCCCAACGGGCAACAGACTTCGCCCTGAATGCTGCAGCACCTGCACAGCCCCAGCATCCAACTGTAATTGACCTTTTGGCTTATGCCCTGCAAGCCATTGCTTGCGCGCCGCAACAGGTTGGTTATCAGGCAGCAACAAGGTTCCAATCTCTTCGCCTTGCGCTAGACGCACCAAGACATTGTTCTCTCGCCCATTGGCGATGATCGTGTTGGCGCCAGATCTTGCAGCAAGTTTCGCGGCAGTCACCTTGGTAATCATGCCTCCACGTCCCACATTATTACTACTTCCAGCCATCGCCGTCAGGCTAGGATCACTGGCCTTCGCAGTCGTGATTACGGGAGAGTTAGGATCTTTGCGCGGATCAGTTTTGTGCAAACCCTTTTGATCCGTGAGGATAATCAACGCATCGGCGTTCACAAGATTAGCGACAAGCGCACCCAAGGTATCGTTATCCCCGAAACACAGCTCCGCTGTGGCCACAGTGTCATTCTCGTTAATCACGGGAATCACATTCATGGAAACCAGAGTCGTCAGCGTACTGCGGGCGTTTAGATAGCGGGTACGATTAGAAAGATCTTCGTGTGTGAGCAAAATTTGCGCGGTATGGACACCAAATTGGGCAAAATTACTCTCATAGGTTTGAATAAGACCCATTTGTCCGACGGCAGCGGCCGCCTGCTGCAAATGAATCTCTTTAGGGCGTGTCTTGAGACCTAAACGCGCAACGCCCTCTGCGACCGCCCCAGAGGATACCAGCACCACTTGGATCCCTTGCTTTTGCAAAGTGACCAGCTGCTCCACCCATGCCGCAATAGCTTCTTTATCAAGACCCAAGCCGTTGTTGGTAATAAGAGAGCTGCCAATCTTTACGACCCAACAGCGTGTCTTTAATAGCTCTTTGCGCATTATAGTTGCGACCCCTTGTGGCCGGACGAAGAATGGCTTCGCAATGACGACTTCGCGTTAGTAGCCAGCGTTCTCGTAATCGGCAATGTCACCTTCGTCATAATCGTCATCATCATCTTCTGCTTCACCCTGCGCTCGCAGCGCAGCCAGTTTCTCTCGTCGAGCCGCTTTACTCTGCTCGATGCTCTTGCGAATTTCGTATTCCATTTCGCGGTCGAAATCAGCCTGTGCTTCTTGATAGTCTGGGTCTTCGAGCATGCTCTCACGATGAGCCTCGACCGAGCCCATGATCGCTTGGCACAACGCCTTACAACCTTCGCCATTGATGGCCGTGATAGGGAATACTTTGCCTTCCCATGCCAACTCGCTTTTAAGCCTTTCGATTAGCGCTTCACGCTCTTCCTCTGGCACTAGGTCTAACTTGTTCAGTACCAACCAACGCTCTTTCTTAGCCATTGTTGGGCTGAACTTTTCTAATTCTTCCGCAATTTTACGGGCATGAGGCACAGGATCGGAGCCATCTAATGGCGCCACATCCAGCAGATGCAACATCAACCGAGTACGAGACAAATGCTTGAGGAAGCGAAAGCCTAGCCCGGCGCCTTCAGAGGCTCCCTCAATCACCCCAGGGATATCGGCCATCACGAAACTACGCTCGCTACTGACACTGACAACACCAAGGTTCGGGATTAAAGTCGTAAAGGGGTAGTCGGCCACTTTAGGGCGTGCCGATGAGACAGAGCGAATCAACGTGGATTTTCCCGCATTGGGCATCCCTAGCAAGCCCACATCAGCCAACACTTTCAATTGCAGCTGCAACGTACGGTGCTCACCTGGCGTGCCATTGGTCGTCTTAGTAGGCGTGCGATTGGTACTAGACTTGAAACGCGTGTTGCCCAAGCCATGCACTCCGCCTTTAGCGACCAATACCTTCATGCCATCGGCAGAGATATCGGCAATTAGCTCTTCGGTAGTCGCATCAACAACACTAGTGCCGACTGGAACCCGCACAACAAGATCGATACCGGCGCTGCCAGTACAGTTCTTGCTGCGACCACTTTGGCCTGTCTGCGCGCGATACTGCGGCTGGAAGCGAAAGTCCACAAGGGTGTTTAAACCACTATCACCCAGCAAGTAAATACTGCCGCCGTCACCGCCATCGCCGCCATTTGGGCCGCCTTTGGCAATGTACTTTTCTCTGCGAAAGGCTTGGCAGCCGTTGCCGCCCTTACCCGCCTCTACAGTGATTTCTGCTTCATCTACGAACTTCATGCTTATCCGCCTACTCGCGCGCCAAGAGATTTACGAGCTATTCGATCGAGAAAGGGCAATATAGCCCATATAAAAAAGCCCCGTCAGTGGACGAGGCTCTTATTCATTCAGTGCAGGCCGAGCCTAAACCCTGAATTACGTGAACAGCTGTTATTAGGCAGGATCAATACTAATGTATTTTCTGCGTAACGCGCCCTTCACTTCAAACTTAACAGTTCCAGGAACCGTTGCAAAAATTGTGTGGTCTTTGCCAAGGCCAACATTCTCACCTGGGTGAAAATGAGTTCCGCGCTGACGCACGATAATGTTGCCTGCAATTACACTTTCGCCACCAAAACGCTTAACACCTAGTCGTTTCGACTGGGAATCACGACCGTTACTGGTACTACCACCTGCTTTTTTATGAGCCATTTGTTGTCTCCTGCCAGCTTACGCCCGACTTTATCAAGAAATTCCAGTGATCCTAACTTCGGTAAACCACTGTCTGTGGCCCATTTGCTTCATATGGTGCTTACGACGATGGAACTTCATGATACGCACTTTCTTAGCGCGACCCTGAGCAACGATCTCCGCAGTAACCTTGCTACCTTCTACATAAGGAGCACCGATCTTAATTGACTCGCCTTCACCAACCATGAGCACTTTATCAAAACTGATTACTTCACCAGTAGCTGCTTCTATTTTTTCGAGCTTGAGGGTTTCGCCCTCTACTACTCGGTGCTGCTTTCCACCACTTTCGATTACCGCGTACATATATCACTCCAAATTGGGCATAGGTTCGTATTCTGCTAGCGCTGCGGTCTCGTAATGAGGATTCAGTAGAGAGATGCTAAGCGCAAATTTAACGCTTTATCACTTCTCTGGCCAGCAGTGCCTATAGGGGCGGGCATTTTACGGGAACAAGTCATTGCTGGCAAGTCTCCATTAGAGATTTTATCAAGTTGACCATGCACTTGGGGCAAGACAGGGGCCCTTAGCCTCACTTCCTTGACAGACAACGGCTTCGCCCATAGCATGCAGGCTCGTTTTTACATCGATAAAACGCGAGAATCGCAACAATAAGACAACAATAGCCGTCCTTACTTAGTAGGATCGCTCACGGTAGCTCCATGTATAAAAATATCCGCGCAGTAGTATCGGCCGATTTTGACGCCGTTAATCAATTTATCATCGATCAATTATACTCTGATGTCGCCCTCGTGGAGAGTATCGGACACTATATTATCGATGCCGGTGGCAAACGCATGCGCCCAGTGCTTGTTTTATTAGGCGCGAAAAGCTGTGGCTATGAAGGCAATCAGCATATCGCTCTGGCGGCCGTCATCGAGTTTATTCACACCGCCACCCTTCTGCATGACGATGTTGTCGACATGTCCTCTATGCGACGTGGACGCCCCACGGCGAATGAGCAATGGAATAACCCGTCTAGCGTTCTAGTGGGCGACTTCATTTACTCACGCGCCTTTCAAGTCCTTGTCTCTATCGGCAATATGGACATTATGAAAATAATTGCCGACACCACTAACCGCATCGCGGAAGGTGAAGTCCTGCAATTGATCAACAAGAACAATAGCTCTGCTACCCAAGAAGGCTATATGAATGTGATTCGCCATAAAACGGCAATCTTGTTCCAAGCAGCCTCTGAGTGCGGCGCGATCCTTGCCGGCGCAAGTGTGGAGCAACAAAAAGTGCTGCGCGATGTTGGCATGCACATTGGCATGGCGTTCCAATTAATCGATGACGTTCTCGACTACGAAGGCGACGCCCAAACGATGGGCAAGAACATTGGTGATGACTTAGCGGAAGGCAAACCAACGCTGCCTCTCATTTACGCGATGCGCAATGGCACCCCAGAAGAAGCGACATTGCTTAAGAACTGCATTGAAGGGGCAACCAAGGATGATGACAAGGCATTAGCAGAGCAACAGCTCACCGATGTCATCGCCGCCATAAAGCGTAGCGGCGGGCTTGAGTACACAAGAACCTTGGCAATTGCCGAGGCGGACAAAGCGATCGCCCTACTCGACACGCTAGCAGAATCTCCGTTCCGAAAAGCGCTTGAAGATATGGCAAACTTAGCCGTTCATCGCGCAAGCTAATGGTGCGGGCTATGCCTGTACCGTTGCTTGCAATGCGAACTCTTCAGCCAATAATTTGTAGGACTTCTTACGCACTTCAAAATCATAGCAATTGCTGATGATCACCAGTTCATCCGCTTGATGCTTTGCCGCCAACACTCGTAACTTTTCGGCAACTACCGCAGGGGTGCCACAAATAGCATGCTTGCGACGCTGCTCAATTAACGCACGCTCTTGAGCGGTGAATGGGTAAGCATAAGCCTCGTTGACCGATGGAATAGGCCCAGGTGTCCCTTTCTCCAATCCTAAACGCCAAACATCCCGCGTTAACCCCAATGCGTCTGCCTCCTCTTCAGTCTCCGCGCACAATACAAACACCCCTACATTGACATGAGGCTTGGCAAGCTCCGCACTGGCTTTGAAATTATCGCGATAAACTTGCGCCAAATCATGACTATGACTTGGATTCAAAAAATGCGCGACGGAATAACGCATTCCTAACTCTGCCGCATAAATCGCGCTTTGCTCACTTGAACCGAGCAACCAAAATTGTGGAGGCATTGAAACCGAAGGGCTTGCATGGGCGCGCGAGAAAGCCGCTGTCTCTGGAGGCGTTCCTTGCACAAAGGCCATCATATCGAGCAGCTTATTACGAAAGTAGTCCACACCAATAGGTGAGCCATAAGCCAAGGCTTGGGCTGTGATCGAATCACTACCAGGCGCGCGACCGACGCCCAAGTCCATACGATCTGGATACAGGGTTTGCAATAAGAGGAAGTTCTCGGCCACTTTGTAAGGGCTGTAGTGCGTCAACATGACGCCGCCCGAACCGAGTCGTATTTGTTTTGTCGCCGCACCGATACTGGCCAACAGAACCTCTGGCGCACAGCCAGCAAAGCTCTCAGAGCCATGATGCTCAGCCACCCAGAAGCGATGATACCCAAGGGCCTCTGTGTGCTGTGCAAGCGCTATCGTTTCCGCTAGCGCCTGCGCCGCAGTCCCCCCACTTCGAATAGGAGACTGATCTAATACACTGAGCTTAAGCGTTGACATAATTAGCCAACAATAATCGTGCTTGTTTCAAAGGCATGGTATGCCCACCTAACTCAAGTGCCGCTGTGGCACCAAAGGCTTTGAACAAGGCTTTATTCATAGAAAACACTCCAAAACATCAGATAAATCATCGTATTCAATACTGCAAGAAACCCCTCGATATAGCCAGAGTTATCGCATAGTTAAACACTGGCAAGAAAGCGGCCGAGGTGTTATAAGAATGAACTACGAGATTCAACAAGGAAGGAGCATTTCGTCACAATTATCTTCAATGAGTGCCAATGAATAATACTAAAGGGGGCGCGCAATAAGTGATAGAACTAAGCAATACACCCGTAGCAGAACCATTGATGGAAACCATCGAAAACATAGAGGCGTTTGAGAAGGTTGCTCTTCGCACACAATTCCCCTTCAGCGACAGTTATTCGCTTTTACAAGAAAGCGGAAAACGTTTCGGAGATGACCCTGCACTCGAGTTCTTACTAAGCGGTCGGCGCGACGAAACACCGCAAACTATAAGCTTTCGGCAATTAGCTCAACGCATCACCCAAACGGCCAATCTCTTACACACCCTCGGGGTAGAGCAAGACACAGCCGTTTCAATTTTGCTGCCCATAATGCCTCAAAGTCACCCAGCCATTTGGGGCGCTCAGGCCGCCGGTATCGCTAACCCAATCAACCCAATGCTAGACGCTGAACATATCGCCGACATCATTGAAGCGGCGCAAGCACGCGTCGTCATCTGCCTCGCCCCTTCTGAGCACACCGATATTTGGGAAAAACTCATGCAGATCATGCATCGACTTTCCTTAGTACACACTATCCTCGTCGTCACACAAGATCATTTCACTCGCCGCGAACTGACAATCCCTGACAACCTCAACGTCAATGTCTTAAATTATGACAGCAGTATCGCCGACCAAGTGGATGACCATTTAATCAGTGAGCGCCAATTTGCGCCTGATCAAATTGCGGCCTATTTTCATACTGGCGGCACCACAGGCCGACCAAAGATCGCTCAACTCACTCATGAAAACATGGCATTCCTCGGGCAGTTGATGCAGGTGTATACAGCGCACATGCCAAGACACACTGTATTGTGCGGTCTGCCCCTTTTTCATATCTATGGCGTCATTATTCAAGGCATCGCTGCCTTTAGTGTTGGTTACCGCGTACTCCTACTTACCCCTGCAGGCTTTCGCTCGCCCGAAGGCATGAAGAATTTCTGGCATCATATCGATCGCTTTAAAATCCGCAGCTTCTCCACAGTCCCTACGGTGCTAATGGCGTTAGCCACCATTCCAGTCGCCGACGCAGACATCAGCAGCTTAACCAATATCAACTCTGGGGCCGCCCCTCTTTCCCCCAATTTAGAACATATGTTTGAAAGCAATTACGATGTTGAAGTCTCTAATGGCTATGGCATGACCGAAACGACAGCGCTGATATCACGCGCCCCTATCGAGCAACCCTCAGGCAGTGTTGGGATGCGCATTCCTTATTCCCAAATACGCATTGCACACGTTACCGATGGCGTCGTCGTCAAAGAGTGCGCACTCGGGGAAAGTGGCGTGATACTAGTGCGTGGCCCGCAAGTTTTTTGTGGCTATAAAGCGGAGGCTGACAATCTCAATGCATGGGTCGATGGCGATTGGTTCAACACAGGTGACCTAGGGTATTTGGACGACAAAGGTTTTCTGTATCTTTCAGGTAGAGCGAAAGATTTGATCATCCGCGGAGGCCACAATATTGACCCTGCCACCATAGAGGACGGCATGAGCACTCACCCTGCCATTGCTAGCTGCATTGCCGTCGGATACCCCGACGCCTATGCCGGCGAGCTCCCTATGACCTTCGTTGTCTTAAAACCAGGCACGCAATGCAGCGCAGAAGAGCTTCTAGCGTATGCGGAAAAACACATCAGCGAACGTGCCGCTATCCCTAAGCGCATCGAGATCATTCCTGCAATGCCTTTAACGGCTGTAGGGAAAATCTTCCGCCCAGCACTACGTCAACAAATAGCCGTCACAGTGCTGAAAGAAATTTTTGCTGAAAACAGTATTGAGGCAGAAGTCAGTAGTCGACTCGATAAAAAAAGTGGTTTGATCATGGTGATCAAGCTAGCAGACAAAGAGAAGCTACCCTCCGTTGATAAGCTGTTAATGCCTTTCTCGTTTGGCATTGAGTACGCCTAGGATCATTAGCGTCAGAGTTAGTTCGCTCTGACGCTAAAGCCCGCGCTACTGGATCGAAGAATACTGTTCTCATCGATGATCCGCACTTTGTTGCTGCTAGGCTGATAAATTTCACTAGACGCTGTAAAAATATAGCGTGCCACTTCGAACAAGGCTTTAGCTTGCTCGTCGTCGCCCAGCTGCTCAACGGTTTTACTCAACGCCAAATAGAAATCAGCCTCGGAATCTTTCAGCCTAATAGCATCGATAAAATGACCGCGGGCGACTTCGAAGTCTTGCTCTGCAAAGGCAATAGTACCTAAATTATAATGAAAATAAGGATTCTTGACGTTAAAGCGTTCTATCGCTTTAGCATAGCGCTGCGCAGTTTCAATGTCGCCTGTACGATTATAAAATTTCACCAAATTATTAACGGCAGTAATATTAGATCGATCAATCGAAAAAGCCTTACGGTAGGCATATTCCGCAATATCTTCTTGCCCATTACGGCTATAAGCTGTGCCTAAGTTATTCCATGAAATAGACAAATCAGGGTCAAAAAACAGGGCATTTTTAAAGTAAGCAATGGACGCTGCATACTCGTTATCGATGAGTTTCTCTGCACCTAAATTATTGAAAAACAACGCACGCGCATTGATATCATCAATCGTACTTGCAGTTAATTGTTGCAAGGTGATTTCAGGCGTAAAGTCGACCACATAACTAGTATTTGGACTAATGCTCCCAATCGCATTGACGTGCTGACTAAGCACTAACAACTCTCCACGCCTATCCCAGCTTGGACGTACTAAAACCGTTTGAAAATCCGCATCAATATCGTAATGCCGTGCCATAGCAATATAGAGATAGACTACCGACAAACAATTCCCCTGGCGTGCCTCAAACGTCTCTATCGCTGTGCGTGTTCGTGAATCGTCATATTGAGTATTCAGATACCGCTCTTCGAACAATAGGCTTTGCAGCTGGTCAACCACCTCCATTGCTGAACTACGGGGCGCTACGTGTTGCTCCATATACGCAATAATTTCAGGACTTAAGGCCATAGGGTCAATCTCAGGAAACGCATCCATTTCTTGATCTAAAACCTGTGACTCAAACTCTCGATCGGCTATAAATGTAAAGTCCAAGCGCACGATATTGCAGGCCGTTAAAACCAAGCAAGAAAGTAACAAGAATAATGTTCTAAGGTGTTTCCAGTTTTTGCTCATAACAGTCATTTTCTAGAAAGTGCTAATAGTCAGGCCTAAACAACGGGATTCGAACTGCCGGTAATTCTTCTACATTACTAACAAAGACCGTGTTATCTCTAATGCTATTCCTTACAGTCGCGATTATCTCTAGGCGTTGTAGCGTCAAATTCAACTTCTGGCATAGAGCCCAACATAGCGCGAATTTAAAAGGTTTGCGTGGGGTAATGAGAATAAAGGTGGGGGCGACAAGGCTGGAACAGGCAGCCAAATCGAGAGTGGCGGGATATCTCACTTGAAAACCTATGTGTTCAAGCAACAAGCGGCAGCTCGGCCTAAACCGAGCTGCGAATGCTTAACTACATATTGGGATAATTTGGCCCACCGCCGCCCTCTGGCGTTACCCACTGAATATTCTGTGCAGGATCCTTAATATCGCAAGTTTTACAATGCACACAGTTTTGCGCATTGATCTGAAAACGCTTACTGCCATCATCCTCTTCAACGACTTCGTAGACCCCGGCAGGGCAATAGCGCTGCGCAGGCTCATCATAAAGAGGCAGATTCTTTTCTATAGGAATACTAGGGTCCACTAGGTGCAAGTGACAAGGTTGGTTTTCCGCGTGATTAGTATTGGATAAAAACACGGACGACAACTTGTCAAAGCTAATCTTGCCATCCGGTTTCGGATAATCGATTTTCTGCGCTTGCGCGGCTGGTTTCATTTGCGCGTGGTCCGGCGTGCGGTCATGGAAGGTCATAGGGAACTTCCCGCCAAAGATATTGTGCTCAATAAACACTAATGCACTGCCCAACCAGAACCCTAGCTTGTGGAACCCCGCACTGAAATTACGCGTCTTATAAAGCTCTTGATACAAACTAGAGGCTTTTAGCAGCTCAGAGAAGCGAGTCACTTCCTGTACTGGCGCCTCCCCCTCTAAGGTTGTTTTCAGAGTCTCTACAATCGATTCAGCCGCGATCATTCCGGACTTCATCGCTGTATGGCTGCCCTTAATTTTAGCGGCATTCAAGGTCCCTGCGTCGCAGCCAATCAAGAGCCCACCAGGAAACGTCATTTTAGGCAATGAATTCAAGCCGCCTTTATTCAAGGCTCGCGCACCATAGCTCAGTCGCTTGCCGCCTTCGATATACTGTTTGATGACGGGATGTTGCTTAAACTTTTGGAACTCATCAAATGGACTGATATGAGGATTGCTATAACCAAGGTCGACAATCAATCCTAATGAAACTTGGTTGTTCTCACTGTGATACAAGAAACCGCCGCTAGAGCCCGCATAGCTTGCCCCAATCATTGGGTAGCCGGCGGTGTGCACCACAAGGCCTTCTTTGTGTTTCTCTTCTGGGATCTCCCAGATCTCTTTCAGCCCTATGCCGTAATGCTGTGGGTCAGACTCTTTGTCTAAGCCAAACTTCGCAATGAGCTCTTTGCCCAAATGCCCACGACACCCTTCTGCAAAGAGTGTGTATTTGGCATGAAACTCAAATCCAGGCTCAAAAGAGTCTTTATGCTCACCTTTAGCATCAACCCCCATATCACCAGTGGCTACGCCTTTTACGCTACCGTCTTCGTGATAAAGAATCTCAGCCGCTGCAAAGCCGGGGAATACCTCTGCCCCTAACTCGCCCGCCTGCTCTGCAAGCCAACGGCAGAAATTGCCCAAGGAGATAATATAGTTTCCATCATTGTGCATCGGCTTCGGCACAAGCAAACCAGGGAACTTCGTGCCCTTGGTTGGCCCTGAAAGATAATAGACATCGTCGCCAGTAACGGCTGTGTTCAGCGGCGCACCACGCTCTTTCCAATCAGGAAACAATTCATCTAGAGCGCTTGTCTCAAAGACCGCGCCGGATAGGATGTGGGCGCCAATCTCGGATCCTTTCTCCAGAACGCAGACGCTCAGTTCTAGCTCTGCCTCCTTCGCTAACTGCAGCAATCGGCAAGCCGCTGAAAGCCCAGCAGGTCCCGCACCAACAATAACTACATCAACTTCCATGGATTCGCGCGGCATAAATCTTTACTCCCAAATTGAGGGTCAAAACGCTGTGTCAATAAATCGGCGCGCACTGCAACACCCTCCGTCAAATCACATACAAAAGGGGTTGGTCGCACAATGAAGATGCACATTATGAGCAATGGCATGATAAATCGCAAAACACTTGCGCTAATCCATGCCGTATTACTCACCGTACAAGAGTCGCAATGCCCCATAAACTAGCACATTTACCGAACGACTGCTCTATGAGTTATTGGCATTTGTTCTTCAAACTTCGCGTAAGTTGCTGTAAGATTACGCCTTTTTGCATTCGGTCAGTGCCATGTCAGGCGGTGAACGGAACCCTTAACGACGTGTTTTGCGTTCATTCGTTATATTCCGGAGATAACATGACAATTGGGCAGCTACTGCTTCAGCCTTCGATTCGCACAAGCTTAAAACTTTCGGCACTTTCCATCGCCATTCTTGGCAGCAGCGTGCTGCACGCCCAAGAAGAAACTCCAATTGACGATTCCACTATCGTTTATGAAGCCACATTTTTTGACCAGTACACGCCTATTTCCGCCAACGATATGATTTCTCGTATCCCAGGTGTAAACCTGAATAGCAACAATGGCGGCGGCGGACGCGGTCTGGGTTCTGGCGGCGACCTACTAATCAATGGCAAGCGCATTGCCGGCAAAGACAACTCTGCCAATGACCAGCTCCAACGTATTGCGGCAGACCAAGTGGATCGCATTGAGATCATTCGCGGGAGCTCTGGCGATCTAGATGTGCGCGGGGCCAGCCAAGTCGTTAATATCGTGCTTAAAGAATCCTCGTCACGCTCTAGCCTGTCGGCAGAAATCAGCGCGGACTATCACCATGACGACAAAGTCGATCCAGGTGCTACTGTTTCTTACGGCGGCCAAACGGGTAATTTCAACTACCTTTTCGGGGTAAAGATCGACCCTCAGTACAACGCGTACGACAACGTAGAATACAATTACAGCCCTGACCTGACTCTCACTGAACTTCTCAAAGAGAAAAATATTCGCGACAAAGACTCATTAGAGACAAGCATTAATTTAGGTTATGACTTTGAACGCGATCGCATTCAGCTCAATGCATTAGTAAAAGATTCTAGTCACGAGACTTCATTAGAGCGTCGCGGCTTTCTTGGTAGTGACCTAAGTGCAATCGATGACTCCGAATTCGAAGCCACCGATAAACTCGAAGAGAACTGGGAAATTGGCGGGAACTACGAACACACTTTCGCGAACAACAGTCGCTTTCAGTTTCTATTTATTAGCAATCAAGAAATACGCAACAGTACTCGTGAACGCTTCACGACCACTGACGGCGCTAATGACAAAAATCAGTACTTACAATCTGATTCAACCACCCGCGAACGTATCGGGCAGGCAAGCTATAGCTGGTCATTAAGCGATAATCATGACATGCAGCTAGGGATTGAGCGCGCGCAAACGATTCTCGATACGACGCTGTTCCTCGGCGACCCTGTCTATGGAGAGGGCGACGCCTCTGCGGCCTACGGCAACTTGCCTCCTATACTGAGTTCATCGAATCCAGGCTCTACAGTGGAAGAGATGCGGTATGAGACTTTCGCTATTCACAACTGGGTCCTCAACGACAAAATGACGCTCGAAAGTACGCTGCTCTACGAGGCGTCCACGATCGATCAATCAGGAACCGCCAGTCGTAGTCGTGACTTTGGCTTCGTTCGCCCGAAAGTCGATTACCGTTACGATGTCCTGCCGTCATTACAAGTGCGCGCTACAGTCGAACGTGCCGTGTCACAATTGAGCTTTAGCAGCTTTACGGCGACAACAAACAATTCGGATCCGTCAAAAGATACTCTCGCAGGCAATCCAGACTTACGCCAAGAAGACGAGATTCGTTACGAGCTAGGGCTTCAATATCGTCTCCCTAATGATGGCGGCGTCGTGAACACGCGTTTCTTCTATCGCGATATCGACAATGTCACCGGCAAAGTTAATATTTCTGACGACCTTACAGACCCTACTTCAGCCACGGGTAATCTCGGTAACGGCAAGCGCTACGGTGTCTTTTTCGACACAAGTACTCGACTAGGGTTTTTGGGTATGCCCGACGCACTCGTCACTAGTGCGTTGAATTTGTGGGACTCTCACGTCTATGACCCGATTATTGGCGAAGACCGTCGTTTCAATCGTCGCGGCAATATGTCTCTAGGCTTCCAACATGACATTCCAGCCTTTGGACTTAATTATGGTTTCAATTTCAGCCAAGAAATCAATGGTGGCGAGAAAGAAATCGAAGTCGACACGATTGATCAAACTGTTCGTGGCCCACAGCTACAGCTCTTTGTGTCAAAAGTCGCATTCGACAATGTCACGTTCCGACTTGAGTCAATGAACTCGCTTGCCTCTGACTTTTGTCGTGATCGTTACCGTTACGACGGTTTAGTCGGCAATGGTGTACTCACTGAAGTAGAAGACTCTTGTGGTTCTGGTGGCGGACAGAAAGTCGCTTTGAAAATCCGCACAACCTTCTAACGAACCTCCCTCCCCCCAATACTACGAGCGCCCGCTGAGTTTCTTTAAAAAGGAATCCAACGGGCGCTCTTACTCGTATTGAATATCACGTATAAACGTGATAATTCCACAAAACACGTTTACTCTTGCCACTACTGAAAATTCTCAACGTCGCCTCACTCTTAGGAAACGCCCTATAATATGAACCTTAAGTTTTCAAATATCTTATTACTTACCCTCATAGCAATAGCGTCCAATACAGCAAGTGCGGTCGAGTTTTCGGTACAAGTGTTCGACCAGCTAGGCAAGCCCTTAGCTAATACTGTCATCGAGAGCCCAGGCACTCCTATTTCGGTCGCCCCAGACACTGTCGCCGTGATGGATCAAGTGAACAAGCGCTTCGTACCGATGGTCATTGCTATCGGCAAAGGGCAGAGCGTCAATTTCCCAAATTATGACAATATCCGTCACCACGTTTATTCCTTCTCTGACATTAAGCAATTCTCAACGGAGCTGTACGCAGACATTCCCGCGAACCCAGTTCAATTTGAGAGTACAGGCGTCGCCGCATTAGGCTGCAATATTCACGACAGCATGGTGGGTTATATCTATGTGAGTGAATGGGAAGATGTACAAGTAACAGATGACAGCGGCATTGTAAGGTTCACACAAGACGCCCTTCCTGATGAAATATCAGTCTGGCACCCTTGGTCGACCGACGCGAATAATCGTCGTGCCGTGAGCACAGCAAGCGTGCGTGAAGGCGGCATATTAGAAGTGCGCCTCAACATCACGTCCCCAAACCAAGCCTTCGGCTTTAGAGCATTGAGCACCGAATAATATGCGTTACTTAGTTAGCCTAGCGCTCGTCAGTACCCTCCTCGTTTCAACGCTCTCCCATGCCGACAGCCGCATTAAAGGAACCGGCGGCGTAAGCTCCATCAGTGGCGGCGGCGGTGGTGGATTAATTCCTTGGGCGACATTAAGCGGCCTGGCTACACGCGAACAACGAAGCGTTAGCGGCTTTATTACTCGCGCCGATGTCGATGATTTCACCCTTGATGTCAGAGGGCTTACATTGAATTTGAATAATCGCATTGAACTCTCTGTCGCCCGACAAGACTTCACAATCAAGGCCAATAATGCAGAGATTAGTCAGGACAAATACGGTTTAAAAATGAAGGTGGCAGGTGACCTCATTTTTGGACAAATGCCACAAATCACATTCGGTGTTGAGAAAAACCGTTTACGTGATCCAGCCACCGCCAGAGCCGTCGGCGCTCGGGATGACGACGGTGTCGACTTTTACGTAAGTGCTGCCAAAGCTTGGATTGACGGCCCGTTGCATCGCACTAGCATGTTCAACTTTAATTTACGCTCCTCCAAAGCAAATCAGTTTGGCTTATTAGGCTATGGTGGTGACGATCAAGATAGACAGTTATTACTTGAGGCCTCCGCCGCTATGTTTCTCACTAGAAGCGTCGCCTTGGGTGTGGAGTACCGACAAAAACCGGATAATTTAAGTGCGCTAATTGAAGAGGATGCAAGCGACGTGTTTGTCGCCTGGTTTCCCAACAAACACTTCTCAGTCACGGCCGCGTATGTACGCCTTGGTGATATCGCAGGTGCCCAAAACCAAAACGGATACTACCTCTCTATTCAAGGAGCTTTGTAAAGGACAATGCCGCACTCTTTCATTAATAAAAGTCGCTTACTGGTCGCTACCGTGCTGCTCACCACTCTTAGCGCCTGCAGTGTCGTTAACCCCGACGAAACTCTCTATCAACGTTTAGGCGGTGCTGCCGGCGTTGAAAACATTACAGAGCTATTTATCTTAGAGATTGCGCGCGATGAACGTGTCATCACCTACTTTGAAGACTCGAATGTGCAACGTTTCCGCGAGAAGTTCATTGAACATTTGTGCATGATCAGTGACGGCCCCTGCGCATACACAGGTGACACGATGATCGATATTCATGTGGGGATGGACGTGACAGAGGGAGCATTCACGGCGATTGTGGAAGACTTAATCGAAGCCATGAAAAAAGCCGATGTTGCCATCGGCCTTCAGAACCAAGTCTTGGATAGACTGGCAGGATTGCGTGAAGAAATAATCTACCTTTGATGAACGTTCAGCAAACCATTACTGCTTGCTGAAAATCATCATGTGCTGCCAAGGTAGAAAATCTAATGTCTCTTCAAATTTAAGATCAAACACAGCCATCTCTGCTTTCACTTGATCTTGTGACATCTTATGCAGCGGTCGAATGGGCACTGTCGCATCTTCTTCGCGGTACTCTAGCAACACAACTCGTCCGCCTTGCTTCAAGCCATTCACAATGCTGTTCATCATTTCCCAAGGATGCGAAAACTCATGGTAAGCATCGACGAGTAACACAAGATCAACGGTATTGGCAGGCAGCTTCGTGTCATCAATATCGCCTCGAATTCCTTCAATATTGGTCACGCCTTCTGCCGCTTTTCGCTCTTCAATCATGGCGAGCATTTGCGGTTGAATATCTACCGCAAGTACTTTGCCTTCTGGCACCAGTTTGGCCATACGGAAAGAGAAAAAGCCAGAGCCCGCACCGATATCCCCTACTACATCTGTTGGACGTAAATTAAGGTTGGCGACAACATCATCAGGCATTTCTTCATGAGTTCGCTGTGGTCGTTCTAACCATTGCGCGGCTTGGTAACCCATAACTCCTGAGATTTCACGGCCCATATAGAAACGGCCAATGCCGCCAGTGCTGCGCTGCGGAGCATCAACATAGGAGCCTTCTGGGGCGCCTTGGGCTAACACCAGTGTGCTCGGCAGGAATAAGGCAAATACTAGGGCTATGGCCGATCGGCGGTATGACATGATGACTTCCTCTAAGCGTTAAGGTGCGTAATGCAAATCATTGTAGAGGAAGGACAAGGGGATTAATAGTTACGCACCCACACGGCGCTTATATGAGCTTCAGCCAACGATGCCCGCTACCTTTGCAATCGACGCACACGTGGGTATTGGACACTTTGCCCGTCCCTTCACAAACAAGGCATACGTCCTGATAGGGCTTTTGAAGGATGGCAAGCAACTCACGATACGCTTGAATATTGCGAATGTGTTGTATGTCAGCGCTCATTGGTGCGACTCCTAAACTACTATGAGAAATACTGAGGAAAAATAAAGATCTAACCCTGACCTGTGTGCGTAAGCCTTACTGACCCTCTTCAAGCTTTACACCTGTGGCAATTATGCGGCTCTGCTGCCTGCATTTTTGTTAACATGCTCACAAAAGTGCTGTTTGCCTTAGCCGCTGTTTAAAAGTGTGACCCCCTTCTACTTTTCCCACCTCCCCGTGTTCCCTCATGGCTATGCTAGACTCCCTCTTCTATTGAATTGCCTCTAATGCTCCGGGGGGGAGTAACACATGTCCACAGAAGGTGTTTTAAAAGGAATCCGTGTCCTCGATTTTGGACGCTATATCGCTGGCCCATTCTGCGCTAGCTTGCTTGCAGATCTTGGCGCTGAGGTCATCCGTATTGAAAAAGTGAAGGGCAGCGAAGACCGCTTTCTATCTCCTATCAGCGACACTGGGGATGGCGCTTTATTCATGCAAATGGGCCGCAACAAGCTTGGCATGACACTCAACCCTATGAAACCTAAGGGCCAGGAGATCGTGCGCAAGTTAGTAGCCACGGCCGATGTCGTTATCGCAAATCTACCGCCCGATACACTCAAAGCCATGGGCTTGGACTATGAAAGTCTTTGCGCCATACGCCCCGATATTATCCTGACCCTGATCTCCGCTTTTGGGAGCGGTGGCCCTTATAGCAACCGAGTGGGATTCGATGGTTTAGGACAGGCGATGTCAGGCTCTATGTATTTATCCGGCACTCCAGAACAGCCCGCAAAAGCCTATGCCCCGTTCATCGATTTTGGGACAGCTAGCTTGAGTGCGTACGCAACAATGGCGGCTTTGTATGAGCGCCAAAAAAGCGGTCGCGGGCAAGTCGTGGAAGCGGCTTTATTTAGCACGGCGCTGACTTTTACTAATGGCGTGGTGATTGAACAGTCGGCATTGGATTTGAACCGCACAGCCACACTCAATCGCTCACAAACCTCCGCGCCGGCCGACACCTATAAAACGCGTGATGGCTGGGTTTTAGTGCAAAGTGTTGGCGGACCATTATTTGAGCGCTGGGTACAGTTAATGGGAGAGCCCCACTGGTTAGAAGACCCGCGTTTCAAGGATGACATTAGTCGTGGAAATCATGGCGAGGTTATCAGCGAACGCTTAGCGCAATGGTGTGCTGAACGAAGTTCCGCAGAAGTGTTAGCAGCCATGGAAGAAGCGCGATTACCTGCAGGACCTGTGATGTCGCCTCAAGAGGTCTTAGATGACCCCCATGTGAAGGCCGCAGGAATGTTCCAAGCAGTTGATTATCCTGGACTTAAAAAATCGGCGCCCATCATGACGCCGCCAGTGAAGATGTCCCTCACCCCGCCGACGATACGACATCGTGCTCCTACACTAGGAGAACATACCGATCGGCTTCTAGATGAGCTGGGTTACTCTGCCGCGCAAATTACAGAACTTCGTGACGAACGAGTTGTGTAATTAAACGGGCAAGGTTTTAGCGCATAGTAAAGCCTTGCTCCGCCAAGAAATCACGCATATGTGGCCGCGCTTTTTCACTGAGCAGAGTGGCCACTTGTTCACTCCAACAAATGCCGTGTCCTCCACCTGTGCGTTGACGATAGTATTCGCGTATTTGCTCGTCATAGTCGGCAATTCGCTCTGCGTCACCCTCTTCTGAATACACGTCATCTTTCATGATCACTTCAAGGGGAAGGCGTGGTTTAGTCTCTGGATCTTGATCCGGATAGCCCAAGCACAAACCAAACACTGGATAAACGCCTTTTGGCAATTTAAGCAGCGTACTGACATCACGAGGGTTATTACGAATACCTCCGATGTAGCAAATACCTAAACCAGCCGCCTCTGCTGCAATCACCATGTTTTGTGCCATCAAGGCCACATCCACGGTGGCAATAATGAAATGCTCAGTAAAATCGCCGGCAAACGGCTTTTCATACTGTACGCAACAATTGCCAGGACGCTTCAAGTCGGCACAAAACACTAAGAACTCTGCGGCACTTTCCACATAGGCTTGATTGCCAGCATAGGCGGCCATTTTTTTGCGGCTTTCCGGAGCCCGCACTCGAATGACCGTTGCGCCTTGTAAGAAGCTAGACGTTGCAGCACTTTGAGCAGTGGAGACAATAGTCGTTAACAGCGCGTCATCAATTTTTTGATCAGTAAATTTTCGAATGCTACGGTGAGCATTGAGCAAAGCATGAACAGCATTCACAAGGACAAACTCCTTTTATTTCATAAAGTTAATTGCTAGTTGATTGATAATAAAGCTAGTGGAGAACGCTATCTAAAAACGCAGGAACCACATCGTTGGCAAGCGAGGTTTCGCCGTTAAACAACACAACCATGGCAAGATCGAGTGACGGCACGAGCACTAGCTCAGAGCGAAAACCTCTTACTCCTCCGCCATGGTGGATTACGCGAACGCCAGCATAATCAAAAATACGCCAACCAAGCCCATACCAAGCTTTATCCAAGCGTGGCCAACGATTGAAATAACTACCCCGTGGCGTTTCCACTACGGGTGTCTGTTGATCCAGGAGTACGGATTCGGGCAATACGGCCGGAAACGCACCGAGATTAGCTTGTGCCCATACCATCATGTCTTCAACGCTAGCATTAACGCCCGCTGCGGGACCAACAGTGTAGTAGGCGGCATTTGTTGGGGCGATTAGCCAGTCACCCCCTCTTTGTTGGTGTGCTGCGCTCACGTTCTTAGAGTCCGTATAACCTTCTAAGCCAACTGAAGCCGTCTGCATGCCCAGAGGCGCAAAAATTCTCTCTTGAACATATTGTGCGTAGCTTTCATGTTCAGAGACTTCAACTACATCCGAGACTAGAGAGAACACCACGTTCTGATACCCATAGCAGCGCCCAGGAGGGCAAACGGTAGGGATTTCTTGGAATTTTTCTTGAATCTTTTTGTAGGCGACACCTGAATCGAGCATATTCGAATAAGCGTGTGGCATTAATCCTGTAGTGTGACTAAGCAGGTGTCGAAGCGTCATTTCTTGAGTACTCGATTCGGTTCCAATCGCGTATTGCGGCAAAATCGTAATTAGGGGCGTATCCCAACTTTGCTTATGGTCAAACACCAGCTTGGCCGTCACGGCGCCTGCAAACGTCTTTGAAACCGACGCAATTCGAAAGAGCGTTTTACTATCCACGGGCGCCTGCTGCGCCATGCTACGAACCCCCCAAGTGCGCACATCAAGGACTTCATTGGCGCGGACAATCCCTAATGCCACCCCGGGCACGCCTATCGTGGTGATTTCGGTATCTAACCACTGCAAATATTCCACATAATCTAATGGGGAGAATCCAGGGACATCAACAGTTTCAAGGAAAAGAGTGGGCTCACTACTTTGAGGAGACACGGCTGTAGCAGGAGCTTGTGACCAAGCGCTTTGCGCGGCAAGGCCGGCAAATAGAAAACCAAAAAAACCATAGGCAAATGGGCGAGTGACCGAAAACAATATGTAGCTCCAAAGACGATTTGCGCATCGAAAAAAACAATAGCGCTGCAAGTTAACACGATCTTAGTGCATTGCAAACTAACCCGGGACATACGTTGGAGGGTTAAATTTAAGACAAAAAAATGCCGATCGAAGCCTAGCGCTCCGATCGGCCAAAGTCAGGCACAGCAACAGTTAAGCTATGCATACCTCCTCGCTTTACATCATTCGAGAACACCGTTCTCTATCACTTGCTTAGGTCCCGTCGCTCCTTACGACACGATCACTAACATTCTTCGATTCTCACGCAGTACTCCAAGCGCCCTAATTTGCGTTGGGTCCGCAACCAATTCATTAAACTCTCTCAGGCTGGCGACATCGCTACGGTTCACTTCGTAGATAACATCCCCTGGACGTAATCCTGCTCTCCAGGCTGGGCTCTGCGCTTCGACTGACAGCACTTCCACCCCCTGACGAGCCCCCGCGGCGGCCACATTGCTCTTAGCCCCATCAAGGCTGCGAAGTTGCGCACCTAGGAACTCGGGTTCAGAGAGACTGCGTATCGTTTGCGTATCGCTCTGTGCGAGGCTAGGAGCAGCCCCTCCGATCACAGCGGCAATCGACTCTTTCTTACCATCGCGGTAAACCTGTAAACGCACCTCTTGATCAAGGCGCAACAAGCCAATGACGTTGCGTAAGTCTCGACCACTAGCCACATCCTGATCATCGACCGCCACAATGACATCCGACACTTCAATTCCTGCACGTTCAGCGGCACTGCCTGGCACGACACTCGTCACTAACGCCCCTTTCCCAGCACCGGTCTGTAAAGCAGACTCCATTGCGCTTGTAAGATCTTGGATTTGCACACCCAGCTGTCCCCGGCGGAACTCACCGTATTGCTCCAACTGCTCCATGACAGCTGAAATCATGTTCACTGGGACAGCAAAGGCGATGCCCGCATTCGAGCCACTGCCACTGATAATGGCGGTATTGATGCCTATGAGTTCACCTTGCAGGTTGACCAACGCCCCCCCAGAATTCCCCATATTGATGGCCGCATCCGTCTGGATGAAGTCTTCATAATTCTCGTTATTGAGCCCCCCGCGTCCTAAAGCGCTGACGATACCTTGGGTGACCGTTTGCCCTATTCCGAAGGGATTTCCTATCGCAACCACATAATCACCTACTCGGACGTCATCTATCTGTGCAAGCTGTAGAGCCTCCAGATCACCGGCCTCTATTTGCAACAAAGCGACATCTGTACTGGGGTCACTGCCTATAAGTGATGCTTTGAATTCCCGGCCATCTTGCAGAGACACGTTGATCACATCGGCGTTCGCAATCACATGATGGTTGGTCACTATGTAACCTTGCTCAGCGTCCACGATGACGCCAGATCCCATTCCTCTTAATTGTCGGCTTGATTCAGGAATTTGCCCTTGATTAGAAGGGTCACTGAAGAAGCGACGCAGATCGTCCTCATCGAGGTTGCGCAATGATCGAGGCATTTGCACAGATTGTGTTTGCGCGGTCGACACGATCACTACCGCTGGAGTGACATTCTCGAGCATCGGTGCCAAAGAGGGCATTCCATTGCGCATAGCCTCCGGACTTGCCGCCATAGCTCCGCTCGTCAAAAAGCCCCCCATTGAAGTGACTAATAAGAATCCAACGACTAGTTTTTTCATATAACTGCCCTCATAACGAAAAGGATGTAGCGATAGTCGATTGTCGCTCTAACGACACGACTGATTGGTCGATGGGCTTACGATAGGCACTGCGCCGCTTAAAAACCTTCGGAATCAATGAAGTTTTTATCCAGAAAAGGTGAAGAATCGTGTTTTAGAGGCGTAAAACATACAGATTCCGTTAGAATCGAGGGCATAGATTCATCAACTTGCAATAAGTTGCGACAATAAAGGAACCACTGCTTCGCAACGCAGTCGAAGCACAGTAAGATCAAAGAATTGCAGTACAGTATTTAATCAATACAACGTTTAAGCTGACCTCAAGGGCAGACAAAATGATAGACACTGAAGCGCTTGCAAAGAACAACAATATTGAGGCGACTGCCAATTTCGTTTTGGCACAATGGCTCGTAGAGCCCAACATCAATCAATTGACCCATCTTGAGACGCAAGAGCGGCGCTCAATGGAGCCTCGTTTAATGCAGCTTTTGTGTCTGCTTGCGAGCCAAACGGGCAGCGTACAAACACGCGACCACTTGATTCAAACAATCTGGCCTAAAGTAATCGTTAATGAGAACTCCCTCACGCGGGCGGTATCAGAGTTACGCAAGAAGCTTAGCCACTCAAGTCACCCTCAATGCTTGATTGAGACCATTCCCAAAACTGGTTATCGCCTCACAGCACCTTGTCTGCCCGCAACTGAATCGATAAAAGTGACACCACAGGCGTCAGTGAAGACAATCATTGATGAACCCCTCACCACTAACGGTTGGAGAGCGGGGCTAACGGGGTTGACTGCGATACGTCAATCGATGGCGGCGGGGGCATTTGCATTAATTGCGTTTGTTGCCTTCGGAACGCTTAACTACTCAGTCGACAAAGAGATACCAGCCAACCCACAGCGACCATTAGCTGACATCAACATCAGCGGAGCAGACGCTTTGAGCTCGCTCATTGGCGCCCGAATGGACACCGTCGTCTCAAACACCGGCGCTACGGGCATCACCCAGGCCAGAATCAGCAATAGTGAAGGCACCCAAGCCATCGTTTCTCGCGATGGACGACTCTTCGCGCAAATTCGCTATAGTGAGGAAGGCTCTAGTTTGTTATTGGGCTCAACTGATCTACCAAACTCGCCAGTAACAGTCCTAAACACGCAAGACTTCCTTTATAACTTGCAGTGGTCACCGATAGATCGTGCATTACTGTTTGCCCAATCACCCCGTGTGACTAACGCGGCACTTCAACAGCAAGAGCAAACAAGCCTTGTCATGTTTGATATCGACAGCTTCAGCACTAAGGTGATTCAAGGGCCTGCGACCACGCCTAATGATGACGAAGTGCTAGCAAAGCCGCATAACTTCAAACTAACGAACCTCAGCAGCCACTTCGATTGGTTTTCTTAATGCCTAAGGCTAAGCGCTGAACTCCAGCGCTTCAGCCACACGCTTCGCACTTACCACTGCATCCTCATGAAACCCCTTTCCCCACCACGCGCCACAGAACCAAGTGCGCTGGCCACCATTGACCTCATTCCAGCGCGCCTGCGCGTCCACCCCTTGTTGCGTAAAAATGGGGTGGGAATATTCAAATTTTCGCAGAATACGCTCTGGGGCAATCGCATCGGTGTTATTAAGCGTCACGCAAAAACGTTCTTGGGATTCGATACTCATTAATCGATTCATATCATAGGTCAACTTAGGAAGTTCGTTTTCACCACCCGGGGTAAGCTTATAGTTCCAACTAGCCCACGCTCTGGGATTCTTCGGTAATTGCGACACATCTGTGTGCAACACAACCGCATTACTTTGATAACCTACGGCCTCTAATACCGATTGCTCGGCGGAGTTGGGTTCATCTAGGATTTCAAGGCATTGATCACTGTGACACGCAAAAATAACGTGATCAAAGCGCTCGGTGTTTCCAGAGAATGTTACGTCTACATGATCGGGGTGACGACGCACACTCTGCACAGGAGTGTTCAGACGAATATTGTGTTTGAACCCGGCGCTAAGCGGGCCTATATATTGCGACGAACCCCCTACGATAGTGCGCCACTTTGGTCTTTCATTCACACTGAGCAAGCCATGTTTGTACATGAACGGCAACATGAAGCGCATAGGGAAATCGAGCATCTGCTTAAAAGGAGTGGACCAAATGGCCGACGCCATGGGGATAAGATAGTAATCTCTAAAAAAGGCACCAAGCCTATATTTTTTCACATAGTCTTGGAGTGAAATATTGGCATCAATCTGTTGATTCTTAACATCAGAAATCGCAATTTTATTAAATCGCACGATATCCAAAAGCATATTGATATAGGACGGTGACAGCAGGTTTTTACGTTGCGCAAACAAACCGTTAATAAGGTTAAACTTACCATCGAGCCCTGCGAACTCCAGCCCTGTACTTTCACAACTCACACTAAAACTCATGTCAGAGAGTTGTGACTCCACACCGACTTCGTTCATCATTTTTATGAACTGTGGATAGGTCCAATCATTGAACACAATAAAACCCGTGTCGATACTGTACTGCTGATTGTCTAGTGTGACGTCAACCGTCGCCGTATGCCCGCCGACTCGGTCTTGCGCTTCAAAAACCACTACCTCATGTTTCTTATGCAAATGATAGGCGGCGGTCAATCCTGAGATCCCTGATCCGATAATGGCAATTTTCACACGAATATCCTTTTAAGTTTGGCGCATAAAAAAATGCGCTGCGTTCGTAGTGAATACGAAGTCGCAGCGCATTTAGATTAGCGCATCTATTAAGGATGAAACTACTGGTTATACTTCGCCAACTCTTTACGAGCAATCACGCGACGATGCACTTCATCAGGGCCATCGGCCAGTCGCAAAGTACGCTGACTTGTCCATAGTGCTGCAAGAGGGAAATCTTGAGATACCCCCGCCGCCCCATGAATTTGAATAGCACGATCAATCACACGAAGCGCCATATTCGGGACTGCGACTTTAATTTGCGAGATAGCATCACGAGCCGCTTTATTGCCAATAGTGTCCATCAAGTAGGCTGTTTTAAACACGAGCAGTCGACACATTTCGATTTCAATTCGGCTATCAGCAATCACGTCGTAATTACCCCCTAGCTCAGCTAAAGGCTTACCGAAAGCTTTTCGACTTACGGAACGCTCACAAAGTAACTGCAGGGCTTTTTCGGCAGCGCCAATAGAGCGCATGCAGTGATGGATACGCCCTGGGCCTAGGCGGCCTTGTGAAATTTCGAAGCCGCGACCGCGACCAAGAATGATACTGGACTGTGGTACACGAACATTATCAAAACGAATGTGCATATGCCCATGGGGGGCATCATCACGCCCAAACACTTCCATCGGCCGTACTACCGTCACACCAGGGTTATCCATGGGGACGAGAATCTGAGATTGTCGATTATGTTTAGGGGCGTCAGGATCAGTCACCACCATGACGATCATAATCTTGCAGCGTTTATCACCCGCGCCAGAGATATAAAATTTCTCGCCATTAATAACCCATTCGTCGCCATCTAACACAGCGGTCGTCGCTATATTAGTCGCATCAGACGATGCCACATCCGGCTCAGTCATGGCGAATGCGGAACGGATTTTTCCTTCTAAAAGGGGTTTTAACCATGTCTCTTTTTGTTCATCGGATCCGTAGCGCTCAAGCACTTCCATATTGCCGGTGTCTGGTGCGCTGCAATTGAACGACTCAGAAGCTAGTCGACTTCGTCCCATGATTTCAGCCAAATGGGCATACTCTAGATTGCTTATTCCTGCGCCGCCCTGACTCTTTGGAAGAAAGAAATTCCATAAGCCTAGCGACTTAGCCTTGGCCTTCAATTTGTCCAAGATCTCGCTTTGTATCGGGGTATGAGACCATCGATCGCCCACAGACACTTCGTCGTGATATTGCTGCTCTACTGCCGCCACATCGACTTCAACGAATTGGCGAATTTTTTCTCTTACTTCCACTAACTCTGGTGATAAGCCTAAATCCATCATGCTCTTTACCCCCCAATCACGTATTTAACTAGCTATAGTGCCGCCACCATCAACAACGATGGTCTGCCCTGTTGTAAAACTTCCTGCTGCCGATGCAAGATAAATTGCGGCCCCAGCAATCTCATCTGGTTCACCAATTCGTCGCAACGGATAAGTTGAGACAACTGACGCGTAAGTCTCTGGGTTTTCCCAAAGTGCACGTGCAAAATCAGTACGCACCAAACCTGGAGCGATGCAGTTTACACGGATGTTTTGAGGCCCCCATTCAACAGCAAGATTGCGAGCAAGCTGCATGTCAGCGGCCTTTGAAATACCATAAGCCCCCAATACATCGCTTCCTTTCAATCCCGCTATCGACGAGACAATCACTACGGCACCACCGCCTTTCTTAGCCATCGCAGGCAGGACTAGCTGACAAAGACGGTGCGCACTCCCAATGTTTGCATTCATAATTTTATCGAATGCTTCATCCGGAATACCTTGTGATGGACCATAGTGCGGATTCAATGCCGCATTGCATACGAGAATATCAATAGCGCCAAGCTGCTCAACGGTCTTGTTTACCAAGTGTTCTAACTGCTCTTTGTAATTAATATTGCACGCAATTGCGACGGCACTTCCTCCTTGTGCATTGATCTGTGCTGCCACCTCATCGCAGGCATCTTGATTCCTGCTAGAGATCACTACACGGGCGCCTGCTTCTGCCATACGGCTAGCAATCGCCAAACCAATGCCCTTCGTAGAGCCTGTAATCAATGCGACTTTCCCTGTTAGATCGAATAGGCTCACTTTGCTCTCCCCTTTTTCACAATCAGTAGCTCATATAAGCGTTATCACTCACATGAATAATAATATGTAGTATTATCATAAATTAACAACTCCCCTACAGATGAACAAGCTTTTTATTCATCAGCCCAAACCCGTTTGCCTTTGCTGATGCTCGTCCCTCCATCGACAGGTAACACTACACCGTTCACATAGGCTCCTGCAGGAGAGCAAAGAAACAACAACGCTCCCACAATGTCTTGCGCCGCTCCAATTCTCCCTAGCGGGCAATCATCTTCAATATCTTGGCGAAACTGCGACATAACGTAATTCGTCATCTTGGATTCAAAAAAACCGGGAGCGATAGCATTCACCGTGATCCCTTGCGGCCCAAGCTCTACCGCCAAAGCCCGAGTCAAATGATGCAATGCCGCCTTACTGGCTGAGTATGCAAAGGTAGGCACGCGCTGAACAACCGGCACCTGCAGACCATCCATAGACCCTATGTTAACCACGCTAGCAGCACCATTGCTCTTCGCGCCGAGCAGCAATGAGGGAAGCAAATCGCGCGTCAGCGCAAATACACTGCTCACATTCGTTTTCATGAGCTTATCGAACGCCGCATCAGGGTAGTCCTGCATAGGTGCGCCCCAATTACTGCCGGCATTGTTTACTAGAATATCCAATCCATTTGGCAACTCTTCCGTAATGCGCGCCAGAACCCTCGCTCTTGCCTCGGGCTCATTAATATCAGCGGCAATAGCAGTGCACTCTCCCAAGCCTTGCAATCCTTGCATCGCCTCCAAGCAGCGTTTCTCACTGCGCGAGACCATGTACACCTTAACGCCATTGCGCAAAAGCCCTTCGACCATCATCAAGCCAATCCCACTAGACCCGCCGGTCACTAAGGCCGACTTTCCCTGCAATGAAAACAATGCACTAATCGACAATGTATCCGTCATCCCCCACCTCACTTCATCCACTATAAAATTCACACATCGACCAGCATCATAGCACTGCCCCACCACCGCTAATGCTCGCGACTATCCCTGTAGACTTCACAGCGTTATATATGAAATGATATAGCGCTTTTCAACAACCCTCTACAGGATTAGATGTGATGTTTACTCTAGGCAAAGCGTGGCTCGCGGCCGCCCTGTCCCTTAGCTTACTTGCAACATCGACCGTGCATGCGCAGCAAACGACAGTCGCTGCCGCATCCGATCTGCAGTTCGCGCTTGAAGAGGTCAAAAATCAGTTTAAGGCAGAGACAGGCACGCAGATCCAAGTGGTCTATGGGTCGTCAGGCAATTTCTTTCGCCAAATCAGCGAAGGCGCCCCCTTCCAGATGTTTTTGTCTGCCGATGAAGTTTACGTTCAACAATTAGCGCAAAAAAATCTCACGCTCGATGAAGGACTGCTCTATGCCCTTGGGCGTATCGTCATTATCGCGCCGCACGGTTCGAGCTTAAAAGTGGACACCAATTTTGATCAATTACGGCTTGCCGTGGAGCAAGGCGAGATTCGCCGTTTTGCAATCGCGAATCCGGAACACGCGCCCTATGGTCGTAGAGCAGAAGAAGCCCTTCGCCACGCAGGGTTATGGGACGCACTAGATGGCAGAATAATCTTGGGCGAGAACGTCTCTCAAGCGGCGCAATTTGCGACCTCTGGCAGCGCGCAAGGCGGCATCATTGCCTACTCCTTAGCGCTTTCCCCCAACGTTTCACGCTTAGGGGAGTTTGCTGTCATTCCGCAAGAATGGCACTCTCCATTACGTCAACGAATGGTGTTGCTGAAAACAGCCGGCGCTGATGCTCAAGCATTCTATGCCTATTTACAGAGCGCCCCCGCGCAAGCCATCATGGCGCGCTACGGCTTTACACTTCCTCAGGCGGATTAGGAAAACCCATGGATTGGTCGGCATTAAGCCTCTCGCTCGAACTGTCATTCTGGACAATGCTTGTGCTTCTGCCCATCGGCATCTGGCTTGGGCGGCGCTTAGCCTGGACACAGTTTCGCGGCAAGAGTATGGCCGAGGCACTCTTAGCGCTGCCACTGGTATTGCCTCCAACGGTGCTGGGCTTCTATTTGCTCGTCGCACTGGGTTCGAACTCGCCGATTGGTCAAGCCTATGAGGCCCTATTCGATAAACAATTGAGCTTCTCCTTCGCCGGCCTTCTGATCGCCTCAATCGTATTCAACCTACCTTTTGCCATCCAGCCGATGCAACGCGCCTTCGAAGCCATTCCCCAGGAAGTCAGAGAAGCCGCACGCTGTTGTGGCATGCCTTGGTGGCGCATTCTTACTCGCATTGAACTCCCGCTGGCTTGGCCCGGAATACTCTCTGCCATGGTGCTAACATTTGCCCATACCTTAGGAGAGTTCGGCGTAGTCCTGATGGTAGGAGGAAGCATTCCAGGTGAAACCCGTACGATCGCTATTGCCATCTACGATCGCGTACAAGCCTTTGACGACTCCGCTGCCGCCAGCATGTCTGCGGTATTGTTGGTGATATCTCTTTTCGCCATCAGCTTGTCCTATATGGCCACCGCTCGCTTAGGCAAGGGGCGTCACAATGTCTGATGGTTTGCATGTGCGTCTCGAACAGAACCTTCCTATTCCCTTGGAGACAACTCTCCACTGCGCCGCGGGCGAAGTCCTCGCCCTTGTTGGCCCTTCAGGGAGTGGGAAATCGACATTGCTGCGCAGTATTGCGGGCCTCTACCAAGCTAAGACAGGGCGCATTCAGTGCGGAGACAAACTTTGGTTTGATAGCGAAGCGGGCGTTAATGTCGCCACAGCCAATCGCCGAATAGGGATGGTCTTCCAGCATTTCGCATTATTCCCTCATCTGACAGCCTTGGAGAATATCGCCGAAGCGATGCTTCACCACCCAAAGCAAGAACGTTACGCCCGCGCTAAAGCGTGGCTCCAACGCGTCCACCTCAATGGCTTAGAGCATCGATTGCCAAGACAGCTTTCGGGAGGGCAGCAACAACGAGTCGCCGTTGCAAGAGCGCTAGCACGCGAACCGGAAGTCTTATTATTGGACGAGCCATTCTCTGCGGTTGATCGCTCAACTCGTGAGTCGCTCTATCAAGAATTGAGTGACCTACGCGATGAGTTAAAAATGCCAGTAGTGCTTGTGACCCATGATATCGATGAAGCGACATTGCTCGCAGACCGCATGAGCATCCTTGATGAAGGAAAGATTCTGCAAACCGACACGCCTGACCGTCTGCTACAAGCGCCCAACTCGCACAAGGTGGCGAAGCTCATGGGCATGCGCAATATTTTTTCGGGAAAAATTCTCGCCCAAGAAAGTAGCCATACATTAATTGATTGGGAAGGGACTGCATTAAAGGTTTCTACTCAGAGTGCTTTTGCAGTCGGCAATTCGGTGACGTGGGCAATGCCTACATCCGGCGTATTGCTTATGCCTACTCGCAACCGCAATACCGATACTTTAGATAATGTCATTGATGTAGAGATAAACAAGATGTGGGCGCTTGGGGAACAATACCGCATTAGCGTCATGCATCACGCCTATGGTTTAACAATGAATGTGCCACGGCACATTGCACAGCGCTACAAGCTTGCCGTTGGGCGACACTTGCAGGTGCGTTTGAGAGGCGAGACTATTCATCTTATGCCACCCCAGCAATAGCTGATCGATGGCATAAGTACTAGGCAATTACTCTTCGGAAATTTTCACTAATTGCTTACCGAAGTTTTTACCCTTTAGCAATCCGCGGAATAGTTCAGGCGCATTCTCAATGCCTTCACCCACAGATTCGCGGTATTTGATACGACCTTCCTTGACCCATGCACCCAATTGCTTTGTCGCTTCAGGCCAACGATCAAACCACTCAGTCACAACGAAGAAACGATTCTCTGGAACATGCTCTAGCTTCTTAAAAATATCCGCAGGCAATTCAATCTTAGTCATGTCTTTGTCGTTGTAATGTGAAACGTAACCGCATATCGGCACTCTAGCGCCTTCATTCAACAAAGGCGCGACCGCTTTAGTGACTTCGCCGCCAACATTCTCGAAATACACATCGATTCCTTTAGGGCAGGCTTGCGCTAGCTCTTGCGCTAAATTGCCAGCTTTGTAATCAATGCATTCGTCAAAACCAAGCTCTTCTTTCACATAGCGACATTTCTCTGGACCGCCGGCAATCCCGACAACGCGCAATCCTTTAATTTTCGCAATTTGACCAACAACTGAACCAACAGCGCCTGACGCCGCAGCGACCACTAGTGTCTCACCTGCTTGCGGCTTGCCGAGTTCTGTCAAACCAAAATAGGCTGTACGCCCCGGCATTCCAACCACACCAAGGTGAGCAGATAAGGTGCCATTATCCAAATTTACTTTCATAATACCTGGGGCACTGTCATCTACCACAATATACGTTTGCCAGCCTTTGTGAGCCGCCACTTTATCGCCTACTGCAAACTTGGAAGAGCGTGATTCGATCACTGTGCCTACGCTTTCTCCCGTAATCACATCGCCTATCTGCAACGGATCCGCATAAGATTTCATGTCGTTCATTCTTCCGCGCATATACGGATCTAACGACAAATAATTAACCTTAATGAGAAACTGCCCCTCTTCTAGTGCTGGCGTTTCTACGGTTGAGAATTCGAAACAACTATCATCTGGTTCGCCAGTAGGTCGCTTTGCTAACAATACTTTTGTGTTTTTCATACCTTCCCTCTTCTAACATTGAATGGCGCTAACGAAGCACATGCTTGCACCTTGCCGTGGCAAAATGTTTGTTTCGTCCTGTTCAAGCAGACTTCGCTGGCGTATTGAAAATTTGTTCACTTTGTAACTGCGTTAAACATTGTTCTAACACAGAAACCGCTTCTTGCATCTCTTGCTCACTCACTAGGAGACTAGGAATAAGGCGAAGCACTGCATTTTTCGTCGGCGTGACTAACAGCGCATGCTCTAAACATATCTGGGTCAAACGCTGCACTTGCTCATCATCATGAAGTTGCAGACCAATCAACAAACCTGCCCCTCGGAGTTCTTTAACTAATCTAGGGAATTGCCCCACCACCTCGTCCAAGGCTACAAGCAATTGTTGCCCGGACACTTGCACTTGATTGGCTACGTCGTGCTCGAGCATGAAGGCCAACACAGCGTCCGCTACAGCGCATCCTAATGGATTACCACAATAGGTCCCGCCGTGGTCTCCTTTGGCTACTCCTTGGGCTACCGCCTCTGTCACGGCGAATGCTGCAAAAGGAAAGCCTCCAGCAATCCCCTTCCCCATCGTGAGAATATCGGGACTCAATGACGCTTTTTCAACCGCAAAGAAAGTGCCTGTTCGACAATAACCCGACTGCACCTCATCGGCGATCAATAAAGCCCCGTAACTTCGACACAATTGGGAGAGTGTTTGCAGATACTGTTTGGACGCCGATCGCACCCCTCCCTCCCCTTGTACAGGCTCTATAATGACGGCAGCCACCTGATGTTGCTCGAACAATGACGTCAACGCCGCCTCATCCCCCAAAGGCGCAAAGACATTGTCAGGCACCTTGGGAAGATATCGTGCAGCATTCTCAGGACCGCCCGACACAGACAAGGTGCTCAAGGTGCGCCCATGGAACGAACCGGAGATCGCGATCACAACCGAGCGACCCGTAATTTTGCGCGCCAGTTTGATCGCAGCATCATTCGCCTCCGCGCCACTATTGGCGAAAAACACCCTTTGTAGTCCTTTGGGCAGCACTTGTTGTAAACGATTCAATAATCGCGAACGAACAGGCGAATAGGTAAACCCAGAGTTCGGGTTCTGCATAATTTTTGCCGCCTGCTCATTCAATGCAGAGAGAATCGCGGGATGAGAGTGCCCTAAGGCGGTTACTCCCCACCCCGAGGTAAAATCTAAATAGCGTTTTCCTTGCTCATCCCACACATAACTTCCCTGACCACGCTCAATCGCAATGGCTTGCTTGTGGCAGGTGGTAAGTCCAAGACTGTCTTCTATTGCGATGGTATTCATGGTTCCTCCGGTTTTTTAAGGGCAAAAAAAAACCTCCAGAGTGCGAGACGCCTGGAGGTTTTTTAGAACAATATTACTAGGGGCTAAAGAGTCTCAGGTATCTCCAATGAATTCGCGTTTATGGCGCGTGCGCGGCGACGGGCCGCAGCAAAGGCGGCGGCCTGCTTGGCAATTGCCAAGCTAATTACATTTTGCATGTAAGAAACGTCTGTCATGAGAACCTTGTTAAAGTCGATCGAATATCGAACACTTGAGGCGCGAGACTGTATGTGATCTAGTAGTGCATGTCAACAATCTGCTGACAGCAGTAACTTTGAACTTATAGGCCTAAACCCCATGCGTGATAGCCAACATATAGTAAGGCGGCAGCACTCCCATTGGAGGAAGGTTTCTTTTGCGTGTCTATACGCCTTACTAACAATGTTGCCGTTTGCTCATGCCCAAATCCCTTATAGGCTAACCGCTACTAACCCCGACTCTTCAGTGCAACGCTCGCGCGAATTCACGACCTCCGTTCAAACTTTACAGAGCGAGGTCGCCACAATAGAAAGCGAATCAGGGCCCTTCGATAGACAGCTATTAGAGCCTTTAGGCTCGCTCGCTCGTTTGCATCTTGAGAATGAGGATCCGCAAACCGCGGAGTCTATATTCGAACAACAATTACAAATATTACGTATCAGCGATGGCCTATATTCTGCAGAACAAATCCCGATCATTGAGACCTTATTAGAGGTGGCCGCCACGGCAAACGATTGGCAAAAAAGTAACGACTCTCTCGAATACCTTTCTTGGCTTTACCAACGTGACACTAGCCTAAGTCCACAAGACAAGCTCAAAGGTATGGGAAAAATTAGCGAATGGCATTTGATTGCATTAGGAAAAGATTTAAGCGAGCGCGAAGCATTTCATTTAGTTGAATTAGCAAAAAATGAAAATCAGATTAGCAAGGTAGCCGAGCAACTCTACAGTGCAAACAACATTGAAATTGTGCCCTATATCTATAATCAGGCTTTGGCTGATTTGTACATCGCACTTGCCATCACAATCACCGACCTCACCTCACAAGAGCTAATCCTACTAACAGAGGGAATATCGAACCGACCCAATGTATTAAGTGGCCTTAGCAGTACCAGCCTAAGAACCACCGCCGATGTTGAAGCGATGTACGGCTCCATAGCCAGCACCGTGATAGAGCGCTCATTCAGAAAAAATATGCGCGAAAGTTTCGAAAAACTAGAACGCATCAAAGCAATATATGTCAATGAGGGTGATGTCGAAGCCGAAGCGATGGCCTCTCTGTATTTAGGTGACTCCGTATTAATGCGTCAGCAATTCGAACATCGCCCAAGCAGCTTCGCCGGGCGGCGACGCGGCACCTCCAGCGCAGGGTCCGCAATGACTCATTATAGAGACGCCTTTGAGAAACTCGCCGCCTCTGGCACAGAAGACGCGGTTCTTGCCGCCTTCACTGCGTGTCCGGTATTGCTCCCGCTTGCAAGCTTTGAGAGTCGCCTGCAACCCCACACAGAGCATTGCCAGACAACCAACGCTGACGGAACAATAAACCTAGGGGAATATAAACTTTCCTCCACGGTAATCCCTGGTATTGAAGGAACAATTACAAGTGAAGAGCCGCGCATTGAAGCTTCAGTGGTTTTTGATGTCCAAGCTAACGGACAAATCAATAAGAAAGACATCATCACGATCATACCCGATGATACTTATAGCCGCGTACAAGTCCGAAAATTACTAGATATCACGCAGTTCAGGCCCGCCATGATTGATGGCGCCGCCGTGAGCACGCAAAACCTTCGGATGCGCATTAGCATCCCTAGCGACGACTAGGTCAACGTCGTTTCTCTAACACGACCCCTTGCTCCAAAAGCTGCGCGATGGACTCCTCGCTTACCCCTGCTTCCAGCAATATCTCGCGACTGTGTTCGCCATACTTTGGTGGCAAATAACGCAAGCTACCAGGTGTTCGAGAGAACTTAATAGGCGTCCCCGTCATTTTATACCAATCTTTCTCAATCAACATTTCACGGAACTTGGTATGCGGGCTCTCCACAACTTCTTGCGTATTATAAATCGGCCCAGCCGGTAAACCCGCCGCTAATAAGCGATCGCATAATGTGGCACCATCAATGCGCATAAGCAGCACTTCCAGTTCGGTTTTCAATGCATCGCGATTATTAACACGGTCTATATTTTTCAGAAACCGTTCATCATCGACTAACTCTGGACATCCAAGTTCACTGCACAGTTTTTTAAAGGCTCCGTCATTGCCGGCGCCGATAAAAATATCGACTGTCTGTGTTCGAAACGTATCATAGGGGCTGATATTAGGATGGGCATTGCCAGTGGCCACCGGCACCTTTCCGGAGAAATTGTAATTCACAATATGCGGATGCATTAACGACACGGCACAATCGTAAAGCGTCATATCAATATACTGACCGAGCTTTGAGCGTTCACGCTCCGCTAAGGCCATTAGAAGCGCCACGGCCGTATATAAGCCCGTGCCCATATCGACCATCGCAATCCCTAAACGGGTTGGTGCGCTGCCCAGCTCACCATTGACACTAAACCACCCCGCCATCGCTTGCACAATGGCGTCATAGCCGGGGTAACCGCCTAAAGGGCCATCGGCGCCGAACCCACTGACTCGGCAATGAATTAGTTGCGGAAACCGTTCTTTCAATACGTCCTCATAGCTTAAACCCCATTTTTCCATCGTTCCGGGTTTAAAGTTCTCGAGCAATATGTCGGCGTCCTCCAATAGCGTAAGAAGCACCTCTCGCCCCTGCGCTTTCGTCAGATCAAGCCCCATAGAACGCTTATTACGGTTCACTCCAAGATAGTAAGCCGCATCACCTTCATGAAAGGGAGGCCCCCAATCACGGGTTTCATCGCCTTTAGGGGGCTCTATCTTGAGCACCTCAGCGCCATGATCGGCTAAAATTTGAGTGCAGTAAGGGCCTCCTAAAACACGAGACAAATCAACAATACGCTTACCCGTTAGCGCGCTGGGCTGCATTGAGCCATTCTGCATAGCAATACGTCCGGTTGGAAATCAAAGCAAATGAGACGAAAGAGTAAAACAGTGCTTAGCTGTTTTCAACATACGCCGGTGTTTAGGGATAATAAGCGTCTGGCATCTTCTTCGATCAAAGCAGGCAGAAAAAATTCGGCTACTAGAATCGGTTGGTGCTGCGAGTAAAACAATGAACGTCGCCCCCACATATCCTCGTATTGCGTTATTTCTAACTGCAAACGTTGCAACTGAGGATCTTGAAACAAAACCTCACCTAGTGGTCGATCGCGCAAGCTTCTAAGCTGCCGCAAAGGGCCTATCATGCTACTCACAGGGATTAGAGTGTGTGCGGCGACCCACGGGGTGTCTGCGCAACATAACAACACCTTGCGAGACCACATGCGCTGTCGCACCACATGGGGCAAGAAGCATTGCAGCAAACTAGGGTTACAGTGTTGGAACCACCCCTCTTCCACAACCCTTACATTGAAATCTTTGTGACTCATCGCTTTTAAGCGCTGGGTGAGGGAGCCAGGGTCCAGAAGCCAAGATTGTAATGCCGGCATTGGTCGAGGCAGACACTGCGCTTGCGAAAACCAGCGCAGCTGCGGGTCATACAGACTCGGAAATTGAAATGGCAAATCGACCAAAAGAACACCTAAAGACAACAACTGTCGCAATACAAAGAACTTGAGAGCGCAAATTATAGGGCAAGCCGCCTACAGATGTCGCAATGAGTTTAATCGAAGCAATAAAAAAGCCCCTACCGAAACCGGTAGAGGCTTTTAATGACGTCACTGCGCTCAGCGATTAACGCTGTTCGTAGCGTTGCAACGTAGTAGAGATCACACTTTGAACTCGACGATTTTGTGCACGACCCGCTGGGGTGTCATTGCTCGCAACAGGACGAGTTTCGCCGTAGCCTTCAGCACGCAATCTAGTCGCTGGAATCCCAAACTGATCAATCAGTACTTGACGCACTGCATTGACACGACGCTGTGATAAGCCTTGGTTGTATGTTTCAGCACCAGTGGCATCAGTATGCCCTTCTAGCACGGCTTCAACATCAGTGTTCGCTTTCATGAAATCAGCCAGTGCGCGAATCTCAGCCATAAACTCAGGCTTCACGACAGAGCGGTCGAAATCAAACTGCACTGTTAGGTCAATACGTGCGACTTCTTCCAATACGATTGAACAGCCTCGGCTATCGACTCTGTGAGTCCGTGGAGTATCGGGACACGCATCACGACTATCAGGTACGCCATCGCCATCTGAGTCTGCAGGAGGAGCTGCAGGAGTGGGAGCCGGTGCCGCCATTGGAGCAGCCTTCTTACCGCCAAATCGGAATACTAAACCCGTTTCGAGAGCGTAATCATGGAAATGCTCATCCATGCCCCAGTATTTACGTATCGCCGTACGCCATTCGAGCGTATCGCTGATTTCGTATTTAATACCAGCAGCCACATCGAAAACCGTTTCTTCATTCTGTGAGAAACGATTGTGACCAACACCACCCGCAATAAACGGAGTGACTTGATCTATTTTATAGTCGAAGGAATAAAGCAAGTCAGCGCGCACCTGACGCACATCGTCGTCCGGTCCTGTGCCATGAAGATTCATATCGAAAATATTGATTTCGCCGCTAAGCTTGTCCGTAAAATCGTAACCTGCCCCTAGCGTGAAACCAGATTCGTACCCCTGGCCGCGATCCTTGTCAAAATCAATTCGCTGAATACCGGGAACAATATAAAATTGTCCTTCGTCGGCAACTGCAACACTAGGTGCAGCTGTGAATGCACTTGTGACGAGCACTAGGCTCAACGCAGTTAAATACTTTTTATTCATGGTCTCTCCTTTGATGTAACCAAGTGTAATAAAGCAATCGTAGTATACGGCACATCCGCTCGTCGCAATTGTTTAAGTTGCTATAATTTTTAGACTTTTACGGCTTTTGTGCAGTGAGTCGTATTATGTAATAAAAACTGTGACAAAAAGCTGATCAATCCAGCACAGATAATGACATAACACCGCCCAACCTATTACGTCAGCATTCCCTTTCCACTGCAAATCAATGCCTTGCGCGCATTGTACTCTTGCCCCGTCATTATTGCGAACCACTGTAATAAATATGTAAATTTTGTGTCGCACAAATGAAATATTCAATAGCTAGGATGAGGCCTGCTCAAATTCTAACGCCAATGTCTCAGGTAGAGACAAGACTTCAGGAGTCAATATGAATTTCAACCGCACATCACTCTTCTCCGCTGTTGCCATCGCAACTCTAGGGTTCTCAGCAATCACAGCACAAGCTGTTGAGCCTACCCTGAGCACTGCAACTGCAAGCGGCGCAGCAACCACTGCAAGCTTCACCGGCGGTGCCACTATCAACAATGGTTCATCTTATACAGCCACAGCAGCAAGCAGTGCAGCAATAGATGTTATGGGCACTGTTAACGTCGCCGCCGCAGACGTCGGCAAGCAAGGTAGCTTAGTCGCATTGATTGAGATTCCTGGCATGGGTATCTACCAAAAAGTATCTGGCGGCTTCTTCCTTCCATGGAATGGTCAGGTCAGCGGTCTTCTCCCTTTTGCGACCAAAACACTCGCTGCAAAAGAACAAATTAGCGTGATTGACGACCTGATTGGCTCTGAAGCAAATCTTGGTGGCCTTAACTTCAACGCTTACATGGGTTATTTCACTGGCGGCGACGTCAACACACTGGCCTACACGTCAAGCCCAGTTGCTTTCTCTATCGATAGCGTTCCAGCGGCAGGTTGCCCTACAAACACAACACTCTCAACTGGCGGCACCTACGAAGGTAAGCCTGTGTGTGTATTGACTGGCACTATCTCAGCGGACACGCACCTAACGGCGAACAACGTTTACTTGCTAAACGGCGCCGTATTCATCGGCGGAGACAACACTAACTCTGCTACATTGAAAATCGACGCGGGCACTAAAGTAATCGCGCCTGTTGGCTTGAACTTCCTCGTAATCAATCGTGGATCTAAGATCGAAGCATTGGGCAGCGAAGCAGCACCAATCATCTTCACTTACGACGACGAAGCCAATGCAACTGCCAGCACAACTGGTCGTTGGGGTGGTTTGATCATCAACGGTAATGCGCCAGTGAATGGTTGTGCGACAGGCACAGCACTTTGCGAGCTTGAAGGTGAAGGCTCTACTGGTAAATACGGTGGCAACAACGCGGCAGATAACAGCGGTACTTTGAACTACGTTATCGTAAAATACCCAGGCCAAAACATCACAGAATCAAACGAGCTTAATGGTATCGCCTTCCAAGCAGTAGGAAGCGGCACTAAGGTTGATTACGTACAGGTTCACGGCAGTTCAGACGACGGCGTTGAGTTCTTTGGCGGCACGGTCAACGCGAAACACTTGTACCTAAGCAGCAACGAAGACGATTCATTCGATTGGACTTTCGGTTTCCAAGGTAAAGTACAACACGCCGTGATCAAGCAGCGTGCCAATACTGGTGACCGCGGTATCGAAGCGGATAACAACGAATTCTCCTTCGATGCAGCGCCACGTTCTAAGCCAACTCTTGCTAACTTCACAATGATTGGCAAAGGGGCTAGCGGTCGCGGCATGGAACTTCGTCGCGGCACGGGCGCCAATCTTCATAACTTTGTTGTGACTAACTTTGAAAGCTACTGCTTAGATGTCAATGACACAGCCACTTTTACAAATGCAGGCACTTCAGCGACTGCATTGACTGGCCAGTTGACAGCAGTAAGCTCCTTGTTTGATTGCGGAACGACTTTCAAAGAAGCATCAGACGATCCGTTCCAGTTAACAGCTTGGTTTGCTGGTCAAACTCACAACTCGACTGTTGCTGCTGGATTGTCAGGGGTCGTCAATGGCGCCGCTGCTAACGCTGTAACTCCTAGCACATTCACAGACAGCTTCTTTGACCAAGTCGACTATATCGGCGCAGTTAAAGATCAGAAGTCTGACTGGACGGCTAACTGGGTATTCACTGACTAATACTCACGTATTGGTTGTGTAAAAAAGGGGCGCATTAGCGCCCTTTTTTTATGCACAGCCAAAAATAACCCAATTATTTTGCACCAATTAAAGGCTTTTCACCTAACTGAAATATTAGTGTCATTTTTGCACCCTACAATAGCCATGTCTTTTCAGATCACACTTTTATTTGCGGGCAAAACATTATGATCAAACGCGCTCTTCCGGCTGCAATAGCAATAGCTTTGGCAAGCACCCATGTGTTGGCACAGGATTCATCCACTGCAACGACTAACTCAAGTAATAATGCTTCAATGCCACAAGTCGAAGAAATTTCCGTAATTGGTCGTTTTGTGCCTGATGAGAAGCGCAGTACATCAGCACTATCCAATGTACTTTCCAATGAAGAGTTCACTCGTTCTGGTGACACGAATATCGCCGAAGGGCTCAAGCGTGTCGCTGGATTAAGTGTCGTCGGCGGCAAGTACGTGTACGTTCGCGGGCTAGGAGAACGATACTCCTCTGCTCTTCTCAACGGCTCAACCATGCCCAGCCCGGAGCCACTCAATCGAGTGGTGCCTCTAGACCTTTTCCCAAGCGCCATCATGGATAGCGTTGTCGTTCAGAAGACGTACTCTGCACAATTTCCGAGTGAATTTGGTGGCGGCGTTCTGCAGATGCGCACAAAGAAAAGTAGTGATGAATTTTTCTTTAATGTCTCAACATCTATATCCGGCACTGAGGGCACCAGTTTTTCGAATGGCCTAAGTGCTAATTCTGGCGATAATGATTGGTATGGATCTGACGATGGCACGCGCGCTATGCCAAGCGTACTTAAGCAAGCGACTGCCAATGGTCAACGGCTACAGCGAAAGAGCCAATATTTAGACACCGGTGGTTATACCGCTGACGAGCTACAAGTCATTGGTCAAAGCTTAAACAATGACTATGACCTTGGCCAGCAATCTGTACCTGCTGATTTCGGCGCCACTATGTCTATAGGAAATTATCACGACATTGGCACCACACGCTTCAACTACCTTGCCGCGATCGACTACAAAAACGGTTGGGACAAACATGAGATTGAACGTAATTCTTATAAAGTGGGCGGCGTGGACACGCTTGTTAATCAAGATGCCTTTACTTATTACGGTACTGAAAACAACATTGATATCAGCTCAATTTTAGCGACTACTCTTGAGCTCTCTGAGAATCATAGCATTACCGCCACCAATATTTTGCTGCGTCAATCTGACAACATCGCAGGTAAAGAAGTGGGCTTCTATGGCGATGAACAGCTCAACAGCACGATCACGCAGATCGAATACATAGAGCGCGAATTGCTGTCACACCAACTGCAAGGCGATCACTACTTTCCAGACACCAATGAGCTTAATATCACTTGGCGCTATAACCGCGCCACGGCCGATCGCAATGCGCCCGATACTCGCGAGTACCGATACGATGACACCGATCAGGGCACACTTTTTAATCTGCGCTCCGACGGTAATGTTCGTCGCTTTAGCGAACTAAGCGACACCAGCACCGATTACGCGATTGATTCCGAGTTCGTATTGTACGGACCAATGGATTCCACTATCGTGATGTCCGCCGGTTATGACAAGCAAGAAAGTGTTCGCGATTATAATATTCGCCGCTTCACTTTTTTCGAACTCGGAGACGTAGCAAACCGTGACGGCTTCCTTAGTCAGTCTCTATCGCAGATATTAGCACCTGACAACATTAACCCAGAGACATTCGAGTTACGCGAAACCACACGCCCAACAGATACCTATGCCGCCTCACGCGAGCTTGAGTCTTTTTACCTGCAAACTGAGATCAATTTCTCTGACCGAATACAGTTGCTCGCAGGCGTACGCCAAGAAGACTACATTCAAAACGTGCAAACTTTTGACCTCTTCCGTCCGGCGGATGTCATTAACGGCAGCCTAGAAACAAGCGACTTGCTGCCTGGTTTGACGGCGACTTATATTCTCGATAATCACCAGTTTCGTATGGGGTATAGCGAGACTACGTCACGACCTGATTTCCGCGAACTGTCTCCTGCGACGTTTACCAACCCTTTAACGGGCTATGAAGTTCTCGGCAACCCTGACCTCAAAGTGGCTGCTATTAAGAATTATGATCTACGCTGGGAGTGGTACTTCTCTCGCTCAGACAGTCTTTCGCTTGGCTACTTTAAGAAGGACTTCGACTCACCGATTGAATCAGTCGTACAACCTGGTGCCAATAGTGCTCGCAGCTACGTTAATGCTGAGTCCGCCACGAATCAGGGCATAGAGTTCGAGATACGCAAACAGCTCGATTTCGTTGATGTGCTTGAGGACTTCTACGTTTCTGGGAACGTTTCCTATATCGAGTCAGAAGTGACAATCGGCGAAGCGTCGAATAGCGTCCTCACCAACAGCTCACGCCCACTACAGGGCCAGTCCGATTGGCTTTTCAATGGTCAAATTGGCTATGAAAACTTTAATGGGGTAACCGCTACTTTGTTATATCACTACTTCGGTGAACGCATCTACGAAGTGGGTATTCTTGGTGCCCCCGACCTCATTGAAGAGCCTCACGGAGAACTGGACCTTGTCTTTATCAAAGAGTTCGGCGACAGCTGGAAACTCAACATCAAGGCACAGAACCTGTTCAATGAGCGCAAAGAGATCACCCAAGGCGGCTATGTGGCTACTGGCTATAGCGAAGGCCGCGCGGCAAGCTTGAAGCTAGAATACCGATTCTAAGCAATATGCAGTGTGTGACAGGAAACCGTATACTCCTGTCACACCACTGTAATAATATATTGCTCTAATAGTCTTGTTTAGAATTCAAGTACTTACACTAAAACGGTAGTGAAAATTATGAGCGACCCCACCATCCTGATTGTTGACGACGAACCCGCCATCCGAGACATGATCGGTATTACTCTTGATCTCGCCGGCTTCAACAGCATGAGCGCAGAGACTGCACACGACGCCCATGTCGCCATTGTCGACAACCGCCCCGACCTAGTCCTATTAGACTGGATGCTTCCTGGTGGAAGCGGCATAGAGCTCGCACGACGCCTTAAACGCGATGAACTAACCTCCACCTTGCCTATCATCATGCTCACTGCCAAAACCAGTGAAGATAATAAGGTGCAAGGACTGGATGTAGGCGTAGATGACTATGTTACTAAGCCTTTCTCTCCGCGCGAGCTAGTAGCCCGCATTAAGGCTGTCTTACGTCGTACCACTGGCACACAGCAAGACAAAGTCATTCGTGTGTTTGACTTACAACTGGACCCTTCTAGTCACAGAGTGACAATAGAGGATAACCCTGTCGATATGGGCCCTACCGAGTTCAAACTCCTAAAATTCTTTATGTCTCATCAAGAAAAGGTCTTCAGCCGAGACCACATCCAGGATCAAGTCTGGGGCGGCAATGTCTATCTTGAAGAACGCACTATCGATGTGCATATACGACGACTACGCAAAGCCCTAAGCTCTATTGAACCGACAAGCATCGACTACGCTCGCTTGATTCAAACCGTGCGCGGCGCTGGTTATCGTTTCTCCGTAAAGCCTGCTTGACGTTTCTTTCGGGGGGCACTTTCGCTATAGTGAGCCCCGACCAGAGACAACCCCCAAGGAATTTTTGCTTTGCTTCGCGAATGGCGCTCTGAACTCAATCGATTACTTTTAGTAATTGCCTCTGCGACTGTCCTCGGTCTTATATTCGGGCAAACGACTCTTTTTGTCCTATTGGCAGCCTTAGCCTATCTTGGACAAATGCTATTCCAACTTTATCGATTGAATCGTTGGCTCGAAGACCTACCAGACTCCGAACAGGAAGACCCTCCCGAAGCCACTGGCATTTGGGGCTGGATATTCGATGGTATCTATAGACTGCAACGACGAGAACGAGAAGCGGTCAACCACCTTAAAAGCATTCTAGACAAGGCCCAGGAGTCCTCTGCTGCGCTAGAGATGGCCGTGGTGATGATCAATCATCGAGGGAACCTAGAGTGGTGGAACAAAGCGGCAGAAACCTTATTAGGGTTTCGGACTGAGCAAGACAAACAGCAAGGGGTTACCAATCTACTGCGCGAACCCCGTTTTTTCGAATACTTCGAAAAGAGAAACTACTCTGAACCTTTGCGCATTCAATCCCCTATTAAGAAAAACCTCATCTTAGAGTTTCAAATTACCTTATTTGGCGAAGGTGAACGCTTGATGCTCGTCCGCGATGTCTCGCAAATGCACCGTCTTGAATCTATGCGTAAAGATTTCGTTGGCAATGTTTCCCACGAATTACGCACTCCCATCACTGTGATCAACGGTTATCTCGAGACGCTGCTGGACCATAAAGACAGCGTGGCGCCACGTTGGATCAAACCTCTAGAGCAAATGCACCAGCAGTCACAACGCATGGAAAATATCGTGCGCGATCTTCTGACTTTATCGCGCTTAGAAACTAAAGCCCTTTCGAAAGAACAGGATCGTATTGATACTTGTGCCTTGCTGCGAGAGGTAAAGGGCGAGGCAGAGCAGGTCTTTTACCAAAAAGAGCATACGTTTAAGCTCACTGAGACGCCCAATGTGTATATTCGTGGCAATCTAAGCGAGCTTTACAGCGCCATCTCAAACCTGTTGTTTAACGCGGCGAAATACACACCAAACAAGGGCACTATTAAGCTGAACTCTCGACTGCTAGAGACCGGCTTTGAAATAGAGATTGAAGACAACGGTGTGGGAATCGAAGAGCAACACATTCCTAGACTTACGGAACGCTTCTATCGCGTTGATGAAAGCCGCTCCACAGATACAGGTGGCACGGGTCTGGGGCTAGCCATCGTGAAACATGTCTTAGCGCGCCATGGTGGCAATCTAGAAATCTTCAGTGAAGTAGGGAAAGGTAGCCGCTTTGTGTGCCACTTTCCCAAAGATAGGTTGATCGAGACGCCCAGCACTGAGCAGGACGCCAGACCCTAAGGCTAATTGTTCTTAACTTCGTTCTCTAGACCAGACAAGCTAATATGACGAACATCCGTCCCTTTCACTAAATACACGACGTGTTCAGCAATATTTTTTGCATGATCACCGACTCGCTCTAGCGCACGCAATGCCCAAATGACATTCAGAACGCGCGTAATACTACGCGGATCTTCAATCATATAGGTGATCATTTCACGCATCGCCGTACTGTACTCAACGTCGACGCTCACATCTTCTCTCGCCACGGCCAGTGCCGCATCCACGTCATAACGCGCAAAGGCGTCCAAAGACATATACACCATCTTGCGTACGCGTTCACCAATGTGACGAATCTCAATATAACCCTTGGAAGATTCACCCTGCTCCGTCAGCTCGATCGCTAGGCGCGCAACTTTTGCTGACTCATCGCCAATACGCTCAAGGTCATTAACTGTTTTAATGATCGATAGCACTAAGCGAAGGTCACTGGCAGCCGGTTGGCGACGCACTAGAATACGATTACACTCTTCATCGATCTTCATTTCCATTGCATTAATGGCGGCATCGTCCTCACGTACCAGCTGCCCTAAACCACTGTCTGCCGTAATGATGGCATCGATGGCATCACATAGTTGTTTCTCAACCATACCGCCCATCTCGAGCATATTGGCTTTAACCTCTTCCAAGTCCGCATTGAACTGTTGAGAGATATGGTGACTGTGTATCGTTGCATCTTTATTCATAACGCGATCCTTTATCCTACAATTATTCGCAAACTAGCGGTGACCACATTGACTGCTGCTTAACCATATCGACCAGTGATGTAGTCTTCTGTCTGCTTTTGAGAAGGATTCGTGAAAATATTGTCCGCAGTATCGAACTCTATCATTTTCCCCATATACATAAACGCTGTGAAATCAGACACTCGAGCCGCTTGCTGCATATTGTGTGTCACTATCACGATGGTATAACGTTCTTTTAATTCATTAATCAATTCTTCAATCTTAAGCGTCGAGATAGGGTCCAGTGCAGACGCAGGTTCGTCCAGCAGAAGCACTTCGGGCTCTACTGCTACGGTTCTTGCTATCACCAGACGCTGCTGTTGACCACCAGACAAGCCAAGTGCGCTGTCGTGTAAACGATCTTTCACTTCATCCCAAAGCGCTGCCGCTTGCAAAGATTTTTCAACACTTTCATCGAGAATACGTTTTTTATTAATCCCCTGGATTCGCAGACCATACGCCACGTTCTCATAAATAGATTTTGGAAACGGATTAGGTTTCTGAAATACCATTCCTACACGACGCCTTAGATCAGCCACATCGACTGAACGATGATAGATATCTTCACCATCCAGGGTAATGCGTCCTTTGATTTCGCATCCGTCTACTAAATCGTTCATACGATTAAAGCAGCGTAATAATGACGACTTACCGCAACCACTTGGGCCAATGAACGCTGTGACGCGCTGACGTGGAAGGGTCATGCTGACATCTTTCAAGGCATGGGCGCCGCTATAATACAGATTCAGATTTTCGACATTGAGACAACGCGGAAGATCCTCAGCCGAAGGGCTTTGAGCTTGCGATCCGATTTTCCCCATATCAATCTTTTTAAACTTAGATCTGTTTACGGGGGCGTATTCTGTATTTGACTCTGTCATAGCGACAACATCCATTGGGTATTCATTGGGTAAAATGTTTAGCAGTTATACAAGCTGAACATACTTACATATCTAAAGACTTATATTTTTCACGCAGGCGATTTCGAATAGTTACCGCGAGCATATTAAGCAAAGCAATGACAATAACAAGCAACAAGGCTGTTGCAAACACTAACGGTCTTGCTGCCTCTACATTAGGACTCTGAAAGCCCACATCATATATGTGAAAGCCTAAATGCATGAATTTCTGATCGAGATGAAAATACGGGTAATTGCCATTAATCGGCAATGCCGGAGCGAGTTTAACGACACCGACTAACATCAACGGCGCCACTTCGCCCGCAGCTCGCGCTACGGCAAGGATAAGCCCTGTCATCATCGCTGGGCTCGCCATTGGCAACACCACGCGACACAAGGTCTCAAACTTCGTTGCGCCAAGCGCAAGACTGCCTTCACGTAAACTACGCGGTATACGGGCCAAGCCCTCTTCGGTCGAGACGATCACAACAGGAACCGTGAGTAACGCCAAAGTCAGTGATGCCCAAAGCATTCCCGGTGTTCCAAATGTAGGCGCAGGAAGTGCCTCTGGGTAGAAGACTTGATCAACCTCTGAGCCTAGAAAATAGATAAAGAACCCAAGCCCGAAAACGCCGTATACAATTGAAGGCACCCCTGCCAAATTATTCACCGCGATGCGAATCGTTCTAGTGATAAACCCTTGCTTTGCATACTCGCGTAAATACACAGCCGCGATAACGCCAAAAGGGCTTACGAATATCGACATCAACAACACCATGGTCACTGTGCCAAATATCGCGGGGAAAATCCCCCCTTCTGTATTGGCCTCACGCGGCTCATCAGAAAGGAACTCCCAAAGCTTCTGACCATAGACGACAATTTTATTACCGATATGCATTGCATTGGGTTGGTAGGCACGCACGATCTGCGCCACATTAATCTCAGTGCTTTCACCGTTCATCGCCGTCATAACGACAGTATCGCGTTCGGCTTCTTCATACAGTTGATTCAGACGTTCTTGCAGAATCACATAGTTGTCGTTCCACTCTGAACGCTCAGCCTCTAACTGCGCTAATCGCTCCGGAGTATCAGTGCCGCGTAATTCAAGGCCTCTTTGCTCCAGTCTTAGGCGCTCTAGCGCGTAATTCACACTGCCGATTTCGTCATCTTCGAGCTCTTCGATTTGATCATAGAGAGCAAGAGCCCGTTCAATGCGCTCCTCTAGTACCAACCACGCTCTATCGTCACTGGCACTCGCAGGGTCACTACTTACAACAGTCACACCCGATTCTTTGATCTCTTGGACATACCCGTAGAAGTTCCCCCATTCTCTGCGCTCGAACGTAGTGAGGTTTGTGGGGTAGGAAACATCGCTTAGAAAATCGGTTAGCAACCACGTAAAATCGCTGCCATTAAGATCTCTATTACCTATCTTAATGAGTTCACGCTCATAGATCGGTATATCTGCAGATACGGGTATACCAGAGGAAATAATACGCTCGGCAGTCACATGCTCGTCATCAACACGCTCACCAATCACTTCACGCGTAAAGGCTTCGCCCTCAAGTACTGGTTGCGAGTAATTGGCGAACATGATGTCCTTTGGCCAAAAATGACTTAAGCCATTTATTGCCAACAACATGAGCAAACCCACAGTCATGATGACGCTTATGGCCACCGCACCTGCATTTATCCATATCCAGGGTGTTCCGCTCGAAAAGAATTTTTTCATAGTCTGCATCATATTGTGCTGTACTTGCGTCGTAGACGCTGTCTGATTATTTCAGCCAATGTGTTTACTACAAATGTAAATAAGAACAACACTAGCGCGGCTAAGAATAGGATTCGGTAATGGGTGCTATCGACTTCAGCCTCCGGCACTTCCACGGCAATATTCGCGGCCAATGTGCGCATCCCTTCAAATATATTGATGTCCATAATTGGCGTGTTCCCTGTCGCCATTAGCACAATCATCGTTTCGCCCACTGCGCGCCCCATGCCAATCATCAAAGCAGAGAAGATGCCAGGACTTGCGGTGGGCAGCACTACGCGACTCAATGTCTGCCATGGCGTGGCACCGAGCGCTAAGGAGCCGTAGGTCAATTGCTTAGGAACGGTGAAAACGGCATCTTCGGCAATGGAAAAGATTGTAGGAATAACGGCAAAACCCATCGCAAACCCTACCACCATGGCATTACGTTGATCGTAGGCAATCCCTAAGTCATTCGTAATCCAGCTACGCATATCACCGCCAAAAAAGAGGGTTTCAATGGGTCCTGCAATGACAAACGATAGATACCCCATAATGATAATGATAGGGATTAGAATCGCCGCTTCCCAACCGTCAGAGAATCGATATCGTATCGATTGCGGAAGTCTAGTCCATACGAATGCTGCCGCTAAAATGCTAAGAGGCGTCACGACTAACAAACTAAAAATGCCTAGTAGGTTATCCTCAAGAAACGGCGCAAGCCAAAGACCGGCCAAGAAGCCCAGTACCACTGTAGGCAGAGCTTCCATCAATTCGATTAAAGGCTTGACGCTGCGGCGCATCTTCGGCGCCATGAAATAGCCAGTAAATATTGCGCCGCATACCGCCAATGGTGCGGCAAGCAACATCGCGTAGAACGCCGCTTTCAGCGTACCGAATGCCAATGGAGCTAAACTGTATTTAGGTTCAAAGTCATTATTGGCAGCTGATGATTGCCAGATGTACTCAGGCTCTTGATAGTTTTCATACCAAACCTCTTTCCATAGCGCCTCCCATGAAACCTCTGGATGACGATTCTCGACACCAAAGAACGAGAACTGACCATTGCCTTTTTCAATCAGCAAACCGTCACCGCGTGCAGACATAGCGATTGTCTTGGGAGCGGTGTCTAGTAATTTTTTATAGGCGACTTGCCGATGGGCAGTCGTGTTGTAAATGCCGATATACCCTTGATCGTTAGCGGTAATAAAGTTCTTACGTCGTTGCTCAGGGCTCAAGGTCACTACGGCACTGCCCGCATCGAAATCACGCACTTTTTCTATAGCTACATGGCCATCGCGACGCACAAGAAACCATTGCGACACGTCACCTGCAGAATCGCCTACCAGTAACGATATGCCTCCCAATAGAAAGTCGACATCAGTTACCCGTCTATTGGATTCAACCAACATGACTTCATCTTCGATCACCGCCTCGCCGCCGTTGAACGCAGGTCGAACATCTACCATGCTAAGGCGGCCCGAAGTGCTAACAGCAAACAACCAACGACGATCCATATCAATATAAAGCTGATCAACGGCTGTGAGAACACCTGTCAAAACGGCTGTCTCTGTGCTCCAGTCCGATTCCGATGATGCTGTAAACGCCGAAAGCAGGTTGGTCTCTCGGCGCGCTCGCAACAACTGCACTTCCCCAGACTCACTAGTACCTGCCAGCATAAGCTCGCTATCACTAGATCGAACACTTAACTTTAATACAGATTCGTTTGTATAAAGCTCGAAGCTTTCCTCCCCAAAGGGATAGCGAATAACGGGGGTGAGTTGCCGAGCATTATTCTCGCCATAGCTAACGTTGTAAGCATATTCAGCGATTAGCACATGGCCATCGGATAAGCCTACGGCGAATATTCCACTGATATCGGTGTCTAGCGCGAAGCTGGTGATACGCTGCCCTGGCGCTAACGCCAGTGGAATTCGGCTAATGATAGTGCCGTTGCTTGTGTTGAAATACACAGCCTCCCCGTCACTACCCAGTCGCATGGCGACCTCAAGCCGCTCCTCTAGCGCCAAATGCAGGACATCCTCGCTATGAGGACTGCTAATTTGGAACTCACTGACTTCTTGAATCGCCGCACTGCGAAATAACGGCATGACTTCATACACTAGGTATAAAAAGATCAAAAGAACGGCAGCAATAACGCTTAAACCACCAACGGCGATACTAAAACCGGCCGCTTTATCTTTGAAATGACGGAATTTTCGTCTAGATAGCGTTGCGGCAGAGGCGGCTAATGCCGCCCCTGCCGCCGTATCTGTTACTGGGGGTTGGGACAAATTGTGCTGTTCACTCATGGGATTGAAGTCTAGTCCGAATATATTACAGTTTCATGACAGTCAGATTGCAAAGCTGTCCCGGCCACCGTACAAGTAAGGATTTCAGCCTACTTATAAACCTAGGTTTTCCATCGTGATTTCAACAACTTGTGCAGGCAATGGAATATACCCATCTTTCATGACCACTTCTTGACCCGCCTTCGAAAGTACTAATTTGATAAATTCACGCTCTAGCGGAGCAAGAGGCTTGTTTGGCTCTTTATTAACATACACAAACAAGAAGCGGGCTAGAGGGTAGTTTCCAGAAATGGCATTCTCTGCAGTCGCTTCATAGAACTGCTCACCGTCTTTCTGAGCAAGTGGCAATGCTCGAACACTTGACGTTGTATACCCAAGACCAGAATAGCCAATACCGTTAACAGAGGTGCTGACAGACTGTACAACAGAGGCAGAACCAGGCTGCTCATTGACAGAGTTCTTGAAGTCACCCGCACACAGAGCCGTTTCCTTGAAATAACCATAAGTGCCAGAAACAGAGTTGCGACCAAAGATTTGTACATCACGGCGCGCCCATGGGCCTGTCAGCCCTACTTGGCCCCAATTATTGACTACATCGTTATGACCACATTTCAATGTTGACGAGAACACCGCGTCTACTTGTGGCAATGACATCCCTTCAAGGGGGTTATCTTTATGGACGAACACAGCAAGCGCATCGATGGCGACAGGGATGGCTGTGGGCTTGTAGCCGTACTTGTTCTCGAAAGCCTCGATTTCATTGTCTTTCATCTCGCGGCTCATTGGCCCCATGTTTGCCGTACCTTCAGTCAATGCGGGAGGTGCAGTCGACGAACCAGCCGCTTGAATCTGAATATTTACGTTGGGGTAGAAACGCTTAAATTCTTCGGCCCATAATGTCATCAGATTCGCCAGAGTATCCGAGCCAACGCTCGAAAAATTACCTGAAACACCACTAGTGCGCGTGTAGTCAGGAAGCGACTCATCAACACCAGCCGCTAATGTCATGCTGCTACAAAGTGCGCCAAGCACGAGTGCGATCGGCTTAATTGAAAAAGTGAGCTTCATCTAAATTCTCCAGAAATCGGTTCGTTGAGTGTACGCTTTAGTATTGGGCGTACTATAAGACTGTTATGTGACAATAAGATGACAAACCGACACTCATCCCTGCATGAAAATTTTCATTCTCTGTCTTGACCCAATTTAGGGGATTCGCGCTATAGTAGTCATCAATCTGTCACTTTCATCCACCCTTGTGTCATGTAGAATACGGGCTTTACAAGTGACCGAGTCGTTGCACTCAATATGAGCATACCCCCTGTGAGCAAACCCATTGATCTTGAAAAAAACTCCTCAGAAGTCGATAGTACTAACCGTGACACTCCTATAACGGAAGCATCGTCATCGGCGGCTAAAACTGACAGTGATCAAGACCACAGCACCTCCGCTCAAGAAACACCTGAAATTGACCTTAATAGTAGTGAGCTTTATCTCAACAGAGAGCTCAGCTATTTTCAATTCAATCTGCGGGTGCTCGAACAAGCACGCAACCCCCGTCACCCCTTACTAGAACGCCTCATGTTTTTGCTTATCTTTAGCTCAAACTTAGATGAGTTCTACGAAATTCGAGTCTCTGGCTTGAAGAAACAGATGGAGTTTGGTCGACAGCGCCCGGGTGCCGATGGAAAGTACCCCGATGAAATATTGCGTGAAATTAACCAACAAGTTCGGGTCGCCGTACAACAGCAATACCGCATACTTAATGAAGAACTTTTCCCTTCATTAGCCGAGCAAAATATTCGTTTCTTACATCGCCATGAGTGGAATGAAAGCGTTACTGCCTGGGCGCGAGATTATTTCCAAGACGAAGTACTGCCAGTCATCAGCCCACTAGGGCTCGACCCGGCACACCCATTCCCTCGCTTGGTCAATAAAAGTCTCAATTTCATCCTGTCCCTTGAGGGCAAAGATGCGTTCGGTCGAGACAGCGGCCTCGCGATTGTTCCTGCGCCAAGGTCTCTTCCTCGCCTGATCAAAGTGCCTAGCAGCATCATGCCTGAAGGCGATAATTTTATATTCCTATCGTCTATTATCCACGCACATGTGGAGGAATTTTTCCCCGGCATGCGAGTCACCGAATGTCATCAATTCCGTGTGACACGTAACTCAGACTTAGAAATGTCTAACGTTGAAGGACAAGACGTGGCTAGTGCACTGCAAGGTGAACTCCACATGCGTCGCTTTGGCACCGCCGCTAAACTCGAAGTAGGGGCTGCCTGCCCACGAGAACTAACAGACTTTCTACTGCAACGTTTCAATCTTACTGAAGACGATTTATTCCGCTTAGACGGACCTGTGAATCTACAGCGTTTGATGACCTTGACGAGCATGCTCAACCGCCCCGACCTATGCTTCCCTACTTTTACGCCAGGCACTCCTGCCGCACTTGAAGAGGGGAATGACATATTCGCGGCCGTCACAAAAGACGATCAACTTTTACATCATCCTTTCCAGTCTTTCTTACCCATTATCGACTGGGTTCGGCAAGCCGCTAAAGACCCAAGTGTCCTTTCTATAAAACAGACGCTTTATCGAACTAACGAATCATCTGAGCTAGTTGAAGCTCTATCAGAGGCTGCGCGAAACGGAAAGGAAGTGACCGTTGTTATCGAATTGCGAGCGCGTTTCGATGAAAAGGAAAACATTCAGTTCGCAAGCAAACTTCAGGAAGCTGGCGCCGTAGTCGTATATGGCGTAATGGGATATAAAACTCACGCCAAAATGTTGCTGATCGTTAGGCGCGAGGGTGGAAAGTTAAAACGTTATGCACACCTAGGTACCGGCAACTATCATCGAAAAACATCACTGATCTATACAGACTATGGCTTGCTGACTTGCGACGAGGTGCTTTGTTCGGACGCACACAAAGTGTTTCAACAAATTACCGGTATGGGAAAACGCATTGTCCCGGACATGATGATCCATGCACCTTTTCGATTGAAAAAGTCACTGATCCGCATGATTCAAGGAGAAAGCTCCGCCGCGCTTGAAGGACGACCGGCTAGAATCATCGCGAAAATGAACTCCCTAACCGATCCCGATATTATAAAAGAGTTATACAAAGCGGCTCGCAATGGTGTGAAAATCGATTTAATTATTCGCGGAATATGCTGCCTGAAACCAGGAATTAAAGGCGTCTCTGAGAACATAAGAGTGGTATCAATCATCGGACGTTTTCTCGAGCATACTCGTGTGTATTACTTCGAGAACAATACCCCGCAACTTTATTGCGCGAGTGCAGACTGGATGGAACGCAACTTAATGCATCGTATTGAGGTGGCCTTCCCTATTCAGAAAAAACGCTTAATGAATCGAATTATTGAAGACTTGCAATGGTATCTTGATGATCGCTGTCAAAGCTGGGAGTTGCAATCTGACGGGAGTTATTTGCACAGTGACCAATCGGATTCTTGTGAGCAAGAACAAGTGCAAACACGATTATTAAATCAACTTGCGACAGTACGTTATAACTCTGTTTGAGTCACTTCAGGCAGGGTGTCATTACCAAGAATCGAAGTGTCCGTGCCGCTATGCATCATGAAATCTAACATCCCTTCTCTAAGGGCTGTCGGGCTAAATGAAATAGACTGCAATGAAAAGGCACGCATTAATCCAACTAGTATGGCCCAGCCAGGCATGAGTAACTCTTTGCGTTTATCTTTCAAACCCGGCAACAATTGCTCTGGGTCTGAAGCGCAAAGCAACACATCTTGCCTCATCGCCTCTAATGCAAGCAGACCAATTTTCCCCGTTTTATATCCACGAAACTGACAAATATGAGCAAGCATTTTTGCTGTTCCAGAGGAGGCAAACGCCTCCTGCCACGGATACTGACGAAAGGAGTCTTGTTCCGCTGCAAACGTCGCTGCAGCCGCATCAGTCGCCTCGTCCAAGGCTTGCTCTAATTGCGCGACAGTCATGTCACTCTGATCTTTAAAATAGGTATCGCGCCAACTAACACACCCGATCGCGAGACTTTTCGTCACGAACCTACGCTCTTGAACTCCAATGATAATCTCCGTACTACCACCGCCGATATCAACCACTAATCGAGTATCGTTTTTACGCGGCAAACTACTAAGAACGCCCATGTAGACCAAAATCGCTTCTTGCACGCCTGAGATTACTGAAATATCCAAACCAATGTCGCGTGCCGCTTGAATAAAATCAGGGGCATTATTGGCAAGACGCAAGGCATTGGTCCCTAATGCCCAATACTGCGCAATAGGGTAGCGCGACATCACTTCTTTAAAGTCTTTTAAACAATCGATTCCTCTAGCGAACGCTTCAGGCGAAATTTCACCACTGACCGTGACGCCCTCTCCTAGCTGAACAATATTACTAAACCGCTCAACGATTTGACTGCGTTCGTCCTGCCAGTGAGCGATGAGAAGGTGAAAACTGTTCGAGCCAAGATCAATACATGCATACATAGGGGAATATTTCTGCAGGACAATAAATGAAAAGCGAGAACGCAATATTACTGCGTAAACATGACAATTATATGACTAAACTGTCACGTGAGCGGGAAGCGAGGGTGTGAAGAACAAGCAGCTCTCCACACCGTGCACTTTAAACCATTGATTGCTGATAGTTTTCCAAACCAATACGGTTCACTAGATCAAGTTGAGTTTCCAACCAATCGACATGCTCTTCTTCACTGCGCAGGATCTCAGCCATGAGGTCACGGCTGACATAATCTTGGACAGACTCAGCGTAAGCTATGCCTTCTTTCAAGGTAGGAAGCGCGATCATTTCCAGTTTTAAGTCACACTCAAGCATTTCACGAGTATTCTCGCCAATGAGCAACTTACCGAGGTTTTGCAGGTTAGGGAGGCCTTCCAGGAAGAGTATGCGTTCAATCAATAAGTCCGCATGTTTCATTTCATCAATGGACTCTTCGTACTCTTTGCTTGCAAGCTTAGCAAGACCCCAATCTTTATACATTCGTGAATGTAGGAAGTACTGGTTAATTGCGACCATCTCGTTCGCAAGTGCTTTATTGAGGTGTTTTACTACTGTGGCATCAGCTTTCATGGTCAATCCCTTACAAAAAAATCAAGCCCTAAGAGTGGGCTTTCGAGCCTGGGAAGTCAAGCTCGAATAATTGTAAGATGTTGATATTAATGATAAACAAACTCATTCCGCATACGCGAAGAGTCTATGGAATTCGAGGAAACTTAACCCGCTAATGCGTTAACAAAGGGCGTAGAACTGTGGAATTCGCTCACTATGCTTTTCGCGTGCTTACAGCACTTACCGCATTCAGTGGCTAGGCCAAGCTTTTCACGGAGATCGGCAACACGACTTGTGCCCTGCATGCATTCTTCGCGAATTTGGCTATCAGTGATTTGTCTACAAATGCATACGTACATGAATTTATCCTCAGTTGGGACAAATAGTAAACCGTAATGAGAATGATTGTCAAATGTATTCGCTTACATTTCTAAAAGCGGACACTCAGCCCCTCACATACATCGTGATAAGATACCCGCGGCTCACTACAAGCACTCTGAATCGGAAGGAATAATTGTTTGTTTAACCATCTTTTTACGACCAAAGGCCCATTCCAGGTACCTAAACTGCTTGTGGCAGGCTTTTTAAGCATTCTTCTAGTGAAGCTCTTTTTTGCCTTTGCCTTAGACCTCTACAGTGATGAGATATTTTACTGGCAAGCTTCTACTTATCCCGCTATTGCCTACAGCGATCTGCCATTTATGGCGGCATTGTTAACAGGCGTAGGTAACGCATTGTTTGGCAATACAGCATTGGCCATTCGATCTGTGTTCCTAGTACTTGGAAGCGCAATCCCTTTCTTAGTGTATTGGATAGCACGCCCCATAGTGCCAAGAACTCAAGCCTTGCAAGCCTCGGCATTAAGCTTATGTTTGCCTCTATGCGGATTTTTGGGTTTACTTGCCGTCCCTGATGTTCCTTTACTTTTCTTCGGCCTCATATTCATTGGAGCCTTCGAACGGGCCACACGAATTGGCGCCACCCAATATTGGATCGCTACGGGATTAGCCGCTGCACTTGGCGTCAGCACCCATTACCGATTTGCACTGTATCTAGTCGCCGCATTTATCTATCTATTAGCATTTACTTCCATGCACAAGCATTGGAAAACGCCCGGTTTATGGATTGCCGCCGCGATCCTATTAGTAGGGCTTTATCCCACTCTTTCTTTCAACCTCAGTAATGAGCTAAGTGGTATCGACTACCACTTGTTAGAACGGCACCCATGGGAGTTTCAAGCAGAAGGATTGCTGCATGCTTTTAAACAGGCGCTATTGGTCACACCACTGCTCTATGCTGCACTTATTTTCACTCTTTACCGTCTCAGCTTGGCGGCACGTTCAGGTGACTCTCAAAAGGGGCTGTTCGCGCTTTTTGCACTGTGCAATCTTGGGGTGTACTTAGTCCTTGCGCCATGGACAGACAGCACCAGAACCTCGATCCATTGGCCATTGTCTGGGTATCTACCACTACTAGTCTTTCTACCCGAAACATTGAAAGTCTGTACCGCCTATTTGGCAAACAAATTCAACGCTAGAATCGCGAAAAACCTTCTAGTGCTTACCGTTGCAATCGGTTTCACTGGGTCTATCGTGGCACTCGCTGGGCTTGGGTCTCAAGCATTTCATTCCCAATTACGCCCACTACTCGGTGACGAAGTCCTTTCAAACAAGATGGCAGGCTGGAAAGAATTCTCACGCTATGTTGACGACTTAGTCGTGCAACAGGAGCTCCCCTCTGACGCTATTATTGTGACTGACAATTACTACACTGCCGCTCAGCTAGCGCTTGCATTGCAAACCCCTATCGAAACTTACAATATCGACCAAGACAAGGCGATTAGAGATGGACGGGCTGTGCAATATCAACTTTGGCAACGAAATACAGCGGCATTGGAAGCAAGGCAGGATATTACCGGACTATTTATAACAGAAGACTCTACGCTAACAGTATCGGATAAAATTGCGATCCTACAACGCGCTTGCGATCAGTTCAGCCACCTAGAGTTCTTGAATCAACTCTCCTTACTAGACGGAGACAAACAATTTAGCTTCTACCGAGGCGACAATCTTGCGTCAGTCGGAGCAGCCAGCGCTTGCCCTAAGCCCACGTTAGGGTGGTTGGATTTACCTGCAAGCAATTCTGAGCTGAATGAAAACATACAAGTTTCGGGATGGGTGATTAATGAAGGACTGGGAGTCGAGCGCGTGGAGATCCTGCTTAATGAACAAACGATTGCCATTGCTAACTACGGAATTGCGAGACCGGACGTCGCGACTGCCATGAATGTTCAAAATGACCCGAATGCGGTTAATCTTGGCTTTGAGGCGAGCATAGCTACAGAGTCACTGCCTAAAGGAAAGGCCATGCTAAGCGTGAAAGCGATTGGATTATCAGGCGAGGAACAAACCTTTGGAACAAGGTCAGTGGAAATAAAATAATGCGCTTACTTAGTAAGGGCTTAAGACCTCTATGGCCACTTTCCATTCGCCAGCTTTGGTGAAGTGCCAATATCGAAGATAATTGGTGTTGAAGCCAGCCCCTGCAACAGACATGGTTCCGTAGGTGTATCCCACCTCACCGGACTCTGCCATGAAAGCGCCTGCTGATTCGAACGTGAGTGCCGACATGGCTATCTTTTCGTCAAAGAAAGCGCCGTAAACGAGACTTCCAGATTCATTACCGATACCAGGCGCCATTTCAGGGATGAAAATTCGTTGGTGCTTAATTCCGAAGCGCGACGCAGTCCGGCGCCCTCCTCTGAGGTTAATCGACTCGATGAACTCTCGATCAGCGTCTAGTAAGGAATCAACGGTATTGTGCGCTGCCAAGCTCTCTGATGCCGTTTCGGCAAGCAATAAGTCTGTATCGGCAATGTCAGGCTCCACATCAAGACTGAGGAAACCCGGCACACTGACAACCATATCCGCAACCATTCGCCATTCGCCGTCAATTCGACGCCAAATGTTAACAAAATGCCCATATATGCGGTTAAGTTCTTCGCCGGAGCCCGCTGAGAATCGATAGGGGCCACTCGTGAGACCTAGGTCTCCCGATCGTGAAAAATCAATATAGTTTGCTTTAGATTCTAACGCTGAATTTCGGCGCTCATCGGGGCTGATCTGCTCGTATAGTAAACGTGCGTCTACTGGCCCACGCCTAAAGATCACCGCGCCATCACCGAACACATCCAGAAACGCTTGGTTCATTCCCAAGGTTCTAGAGCGCTCAGCAAAGGCAGCATCAGCCACCTTCAGGCTTTCCCATATACTTAATCGGTCATCTGTTTGTGCAAACAGTGTCGAAGGGCTTAGTAGTGAAAGGAAAACCAGGATTTTAGTTGTCGACGTCTTCATGGACGCACCACTTTAATTGTCGTTCTTTGGTTAATCTGGTCGGTGACTGAAGTATGTACCAATAATGCAATCAGGTATAGCGCATATCGCTAATTTTGCTTTTCCTGCACGCCCCTCCCCAAAGCTTAGAATTAACATTTCTATCGCTCAAAACTCGTCAATCAAGTGACTTTATCCTTGGCAAACAAGTAGAATTGCGTCAGTTAGATTCCGCACTAATCTTAGTGGATAAAGTTGGAGTTCGCGAGTTAAGGGAACAACGAGCGCAGTATGCAAATGTACTTAAAACATTTCAATCTCTCTGAGGAGCCTTTTTCGGCAACACCAGATACCCGTTTTTATGTTGAGAATACAAAAACTCAAACGCTGTTTAGCGAAATGATCGATGCCATCAATCAACCTGATGGTTTCATTAACATAATCGGGGACGCAGGGTCTGGAAAAACGTTACATTGCCGTAAATTGCTCAACGCTTTACGCTGCCATAAAAAACGCTATTTGGTAGTGCATATCCCTCATTCGCGCCTTAGCGAAGAAGGACTTTACCTTGCCATTGCGCAAGAGTTGAAGATCAAGCAAGCACCAGGCAAAAGTCTTCGAGAGACTCTCATCATTCGCCTCACTGCCATTAATGAGCAATGGAATGTCGTGATTATCATTGATGAAGGCCAATCCATGTCCGATGACACCTTAGAGGCGTTAGTGGATCTTGTTGATCAAGGCCAAAAAAAACTACTAAGAGTCGCCCTTTTCTCGATGCCTCTAGAAGCACAACAAAAAGACCTACCTGCCATTCGTGCAATCGAAAATCTCACGACATTAAAACGAGACTTACAAGTCTTCGATAAAGAAGGCGTCATTCGCTATATCGAAACTAGGCTCGTTAAAGCGGGATACCAACAAGACTCTCTTTACTCACTTGATGCCTCTTTGCTTATCGCCAAAATTAGCAAAGGTGTGCCACGAGTTATCAATTTATTAGCTCAAAAAGCCCTAATCAACACCTTCAATGCAAAACTTGATCAAGTACAAGCGCATCAAGTGCGATTAGCGGCCGCGACCATTGATTATGCAATGCTAGACGAATTAGACTCCAAGCCCAGTTGGTTCAAGCGCCTACGCAGCCGAAAGGCCTGAGAACAAATCAGAATACTCGGTTGTCACACTCTCGCGCTTCGTTATAATCACACCCGCCAACCGCAATTAGCACAAAAAACACACTCAGCAGGGAACCATGATGCAAGACCCCATTTGGACTCAGTTAGACGAAGAGGCAAGACACACGGTACAAACCGAGCCACTGCTCGCTAGTTACGTGTACGCATGCATTCTCAATCACGACAGCCTAGGGTCTGCTCTTAGTTTTCTACTAGCCAATAAGCTCTCTGACGAAGTCATGCCGGCTATTGCCGTCCGAGAATTATTTGAAGCGGCCTACCGAGAATCACCCGACATGATACTCAATGCGATTTCAGACATTCAGGCAGTCTATGATCGCGATGCGGCAACCAACAGCTACTTGCCCGTCCTCCTCTTCCTTAAAGGCTATCAATCTATTCAGGTCCATAGACTCGCGCATTTTTTGTGGAATAAGGGTAGAAAGACACTGGCCTTTTTCATTCAAAGTCGTAATTCCGAAGTCTTTGGCGTCGACATACACCCTGCCTGCGTAATGGGCAAGGGCATCATGTTCGATCACGCCACTGGGATTGTCATCGGCGAGACAACGATCATTGAGGATGATGTCTCCATTATGCAGTCCGTCACTCTGGGCGGCACTGGTAATGAAACAGGAGACCGACACCCCAAGATTCGCTCAGGCGTACTTATCTCCAGCGGCGCTAAGGTGTTAGGCAATATAGAAATAGGGACTGGGGCGAAAATAGGAGCTGGTAGCGTAGTACTTGAAGATGTTGCTCCACACACGACTGTCGTGGGAGTCCCGGCACATAAGGTTGGAAAGCCATGCTCCGAGCTCCCCGCTCGAACCATGAATCAGAACGTTTACGAGAACTAGCACACACTTATTTTAGTTTTCGTAAACTTACTGTCATATTGAAATCTGATAATAGATAGCCCTAATGAAGCGGTATCTATAATGGCTGACAATATAATACGACTGGTTCTACCGTCTTCTATAGATGAGGAAAACGCCAATTTCGAGATCAATCAAGAATTCGCTAAAATTCTCGAGAACGAAAATCTCAATGCTATTTATCAACCAATTGTGGACTATAAGCAACACACGATCCTAGGCTATGAGTCACTTGTTCGCGGCCCTTCCGACAGCGCTTTACACAATCCGGTAATGCTCTTCGATGTGGCTCGCCGTACAGAATCCCTTACCGAGTTAGATCTACTTTGCAAACGCACGGGTATTCATGGCTTTAAAGCTAAGCGTTTACCTGGAAAGCTGTTCCTCAATACCACCCCGCAAGGACTTCTAGAACCAGGCCATCGTACTGGCCTCACATTGGAATATTTACATGAGCTAGGCCTCAAGCCCGAGAACGTGGTCATCGAACTAACAGAACAATACCAAATGACGGATTCCCATGTACTAAGCAACGCCTTAGAACACTACCGCCGCATGGGCTTTGAGATAGCAATAGATGACTTAGGGGCTGGCTATTCCGGACTTACACGATGGGCAGAGCTTCGTCCAGAATATGTAAAAATAGACAGACACTTCATCCAAAACATTCACACCGATACGGTAAAACAATCTTTTGTCAGATCTATTATCGATATTGCTAAAGAGCTCAACTGTAAAGTAATTGCCGAAGGCATTGAGAGTCGCGAAGAAAGCCAAATGCTGAAGGACATGGGAATCACCTATGGGCAAGGTTACTATTTTGGCCGACCCCAAGCTAATCCACCTTACTCGATCCCAGAGAATCTATTTCATGGGAGCAATGGCTTTATTCCTCGCAGCCAACCATGGCAGGTACGTGAAGGTATAGAAGACCTCCTCACCGAAGCGCCAGTTCTAATGTGCGAAGACAATCTCGAAAAAGCTTATCGGTACTTTGTACAAGACGACCATTTAACGGCTGTAGCGGTAATCGACGTTCACCAAGTCCCTATAGGGTTAATAAGACGAAGCAAGTTACTAACAACTTTTTCTAGCCAATATGGCCGATCCTTGCACGGCGCTAAATCAGTCGCTAATTTTATGGAGCGAACTAACATTGTTGTAGAAAGACAATGGAATCTTGAGCAAGTCAGCAATCTAATTACCGACAACATGAAAAATCAGATAGAAGCAGATTTCATTATAGTCGACCATGGTAAATACGCGGGACTTGGAAAGGTTCTAGGGCTTTTGAAAAAAATTACCGACTTGCAAATACGTAACGCGAGATACGCGAATCCACTCACGTTATTGCCCGGTAATGTTCCACTATATGAGCACCTAGACCAGTTAATAATATCGCAAGCCGATTTTTGCGTTGCCTATTGTGACATCGATAACTTCAAGCCATATAACGATGTGTATGGCTATTTTGAAGGTGATCGAGTGATCAAATTACTCGCTGACATATTATGTGAAAACACACTGAAACCGATTGATTTTATAGGTCACGTCGGAGGGGATGATTTTATCGTGGTTTTCTCTAGTGATGATTGGCACGAGCGCTGCAAGCGAATTCTCAATGCTTTTGAAAGCCATGTTCCTTCACTTTACTCCGATGATGACCGAGGTCGTGGTGGAATTCACTCCGAGTCTCGCGAGGGATTAAATCAATTTTTCCCGTTTATGAGCTTATCGATTGGTGTCATCACCCCTGACACCAACAATGTAACGTCACATAATGACATTTCAAATATGGCAAGTCAGGCGAAGCACAACGCAAAAAATATTAAAGGAAATAGCCTGTTCATCGAACGAAGAAAATCGATTCCCTCCATTCGATGAGTACCTGTACAGCTATAGCAGTTACGCGGGCCCTTACTCCAAGCCCCCTAGCCATTAGGCCACTTACATCAGCCTCCAGTGATTTGGATAAGAATCCCTGCAGCCACCGCAGAACCAATGACACCGGCGACGTTAGGCCCCATTGCATGCATCAATAAGAAGTTGTGAGGGTTTGCCTCCATACCTACTTTGTTAGCCACTCGCGCCGCCATAGGCACTGCCGACACCCCTGCCGAACCAATTAGGGGATTGATTTTACTGGCAGAGAAAAGGTTCATCAATTTGGCCATCAATACACCTGCTGCCGTTCCTATCGAGAACGCCACCATCCCTAATACCAGAATCCCTAAAGTACTGGCAACGAGAAACTGATCCGCACTTAGTTTCGACCCAACAGCCAATCCTAGAAGGATGGTCACTATATTAATTAGAGCGTTCTGCGCAGTCTTGCTCAAGCGATCCACAACACCGCTTTCTTTCATTAAGTTACCAAAGCAGAACATCCCTAATAGGGGGGCTGCACTTGGTACGAATAACGCAACGAGAATTAAAAGCGCTAACGGGAAAACAATTTTTTCACGCGTCGATACAACTCTTAGCTGACTCATCTTAATTCGACGCTCGTCCTCTGTCGTCAACAGACGCATAATTGGCGGCTGAATCAACGGCACTAAAGCCATATAGGAATAAGCAGAGACCGCGATAGCTCCAAGCATTTCAGGCGCCAGAATACCTGCCACATAAATGGCTGTTGGCCCATCCGCACCACCAATAATACCAATCGCTGCAGCTTGTTGAACACTGAACTCAAACCAGCCAAACTCGTTAAGCGCTAATGCACCAATGACTGTGGCAAATATTCCAAACTGAGCAGCGGCACCTAACAATAAAGTCTTGGGGTTTGCTAGCAACGGACCGAAATCTGTCATTGCCCCAACACCCATAAAAATCAACAGTGGAAAGATCCCAGTTTCAATACCCATATGATAGAACTGAGCCAGTACGCCATTCCCTGTGGCTATATCAACTCCAGGAATATTGGCTAAGATGCCACCAAATCCAATAGGTAATAAAAGCAAAGGTTCAAATTTTTTGCTGATCGCTAAATAAAGTAAAAGCAATCCAACCAATATCATTACAAACTGTTTCAGTTCGATCTGATAAATTCCAGTGGAATACCAAATTGTAAGTAATTGATCCATGTTACGTTCCCACTACTATCAAGGTATCGCCAACAGAAACAGAGTCGCCTTCTGAGACGTTTACAGCAATAACGTTCCCGCTTTCACTCGCTCGTATTTCTGTTTCCATTTTCATTGCTTCAAGCAATACCACTATGTCCCCTTCTTTGACTGTGTCGCCTACAGAGACAATAACTTTTTGGATGCTCCCGCCAAGCGGTGCGAGGATTGAAGACTCCTGACCACTAGCGACACTTCCACGCGATTGAGAGGCTTCTGTATCTGCGTCTGTCCCAACTTCGACGAATTTTTCGACATCGCCACCGGCATTCACTTTCACCACATAAGATTTCCCCTCTACGGCAACGGTAAACACATCGGCTTGCTTGGTATCAACCACCTTCCCATCGTCACTAGAGGGCATAGGTTCGAATGCGGAAGGGTTGTTGCGATTCTGGAAAAATTTCAACGCAGGTTGGGGAAATAGCGCATAGGTCAGCGTGTCATCGACATCATTGACAATCGTAAACCCTTTTGTCGATGCAATCGATTTTAGCTCTTCACGCAACCTATCGAACTCAGGCTCTATCAAGTCCGCTGGGCGACAAGTAATCGCCTCTTCGCCCCTGAGTACTTTATCCTGTAACTCTTTTTTCACTGGAGCAGGTGTTTTGCCATACTCACCTTTCAAGACACCTTCAGTTTCTTTACCAATAGATTTGTAGCGCTCACCCATCAATACATTCATGACGGCCTGTGTTCCTACAATCTGCGAAGTCGGCGTGACTAATGGAATAAAGCCTAAGTCTTCACGCACCCGTGGAATCTCCAATAGCACTTCATCAAGCCTGTCTGTGGCGTTCTGCTCTCTTAACTGATTCTCTAGATTCGTTAACATGCCTCCTGGCACTTGAGCGACCAAGATACGAGAATCAATCCCTTTTAAGGCTCCTTCGAATTTGGCATATTTCTTCCGTATTTCTCGGAAATAACTAGCGACCTCTTCAAGCAACTCGATATCTAGGCCTGTAGCACGATCAGTGCCCTCTAGCATTGCCACCATAGATTCCGTAGGAGTGTGTCCATAGGTTAGGCTCATAGATGAAATAGCCGTATCAAGATTATCGATACCTGCTTCAGCTGCTTTCAAGTAAGTGCCAGTAGACATGCCCGTTGTAGCATGGCACTGCATGTGAATAGGGATTGAAACTGTGGCTTTAAGTTGGGTGATTAAATCATAAGCGACATAAGGCTTTAGCAGCCCAGCCATGTCCTTGATACAGAGAGAGTCTGCGCCCATCTCTTCAATCTGCTTAGCCATAGTCAACCAACTATCTATGGTGTGCACTGGACTCACAGTATAGGAGAGCGTGCCTTGTGCGTGCTTCTCCTGCTTTCTCACCGCTTGGATAGCTCTTTCGAGATTACGAGGGTCATTCATCGCATCAAATACTCGAAACACATCCACACCATTAACGGCTGCTCTCTCAACAAAGCGATCAACAATGTCATCAGCGTAATGGCGATAGCCTAGAATGTTTTGTCCACGAAATAACATTTGCTGAGGAGTATTCGGCATTGCTGCTTTCAAACGACGGATACGTTCCCAAGGATCTTCACCCAGAAAACGAATACAGGCATCAAACGTCGCGCCGCCCCAGGACTCAACAGACCAGAATCCGACCTTATCTAATTTTTCAGCAATAGGTAGCATGTCATCTGTACGTAAACGAGTAGCAAACAGCGATTGATGAGCGTCGCGCAGTACCACATCGGTAATACCTAAAGGTTTCTTAATTCCAGTCATGCTTTCTAGTCCTATTGTTGTCTTTGGGCTATATCGTAAACGTGTCTCTAGTTTTTCAGGACACAAAACATCCTTACACTCGACTTCAATAGAGAGGTCGAATGGCACGTCACTAACAGTGAATTATACCGATTTCTTATATTCTTTGATGGCTGCTGCGAACACTAACTTTAACGCGGCATTATCTTGTGTATTCACGGCAACAGCAGCACGTTGAGCAGTGCGGGGTTTACGTTGTTGGGCTGAACTAACAACATTTTGCTGGGCGTTTGCGTCATATAGAAAAAATGACAAGAGCTTTGTAACTAGAATAAGAAGCACCAAAAATATAAAGACGGCCCCCATTCCAAATAATGCCAAATTCAGTCCTTCACTTATCATTCTATTCTTACCTTTAATTGTTTTATTTTCAATAGCTTAGATTAAAACGGTTGAACTTAAAAGAGCTCAAGCCTACTGTCTAATCTTTTGAAATTACAACACGAAATCCAATAAATGGTCTTCGCGCACCAGGGTCTGCAGCACCGCGTACCGACGCTCTAATATTATTGGCATCATCACTGTATGAGCCGCCACGCATTACCCACAGAGCATCGTCGGCTAAATTCATTCGGTCATCACTCGGATCAAATGGATAGTCGTCATAGGGGCTTTTTGTCCACTCCCAAACATTACCACTCATATCAGCAAGCCCTAAGTAACACTCCGAACAGTCAAGAGTGCCCACAGGTCTTTTGCCGGAGCTAGAATAATTTGCTTTACTATCAACAAGTTGATTGCCCCAAGGGTAAATTAGCCCTTCCGGCCCTTTTGCCGCTTTTTCCCATTGGGCTTCCGAAGCTAGGCTAACGCGCCCCCCTTCATTCATAAACTGTTTAAGCTCGTCTGGGGTGTTCTCGTTAGTTCGCAGCTGCTGGTCTAACCATCGGGCATACGCTACGGCGTCAGTCCAAGTCACATAGCTGACTGGGTCATTAACCCCACCCTCTAAGCTTTGTGGATCTGCATTATAAGACGTTGACTCAACAAATGCCCTGAACTGTGCCACCGTTGACTCAAATCGAGAGACATAAAAAAGCGGGACATCTACAATGCCTTGACGCCTTGCCGACGACCATCGTTCGTTTTCAAACGCCATAGGATCGATAAGTGGATTACTTCCCATAGGAAAGCTTCCACTAGGAACCTTTACAAAACCAAGCAAGGCATCATCCGGCAACCACCAGTTCATTGCAGAAAATCCACGTTCGCCCGCGGATTGCTGCAGAGCGGTCTGTGCGCTAAGTTGACTATTACTAAGCAACAAAAGGGCAACTGCGGCTAATAGACACTTAGTGTATTTCGAAAAAAGTCTCATCGATCCTATATTGGGAGTAGCACCCATTCAAAATTCCCTTCACATCTTGCTTAATTAACAAATCGGCCACGCACGTTTAGCGGGAGACAACATTATCGCAAGCATATTCCCAACCGTGCTCGCAGGCTCTCGTATACAGGTCCTCTTCAGGCATCTCCAACAAATTCTTTCCTCCTTCACGAAGAAGAAGGCGCAAATCAAACGTACGTGGGTCAGCTAAACTTATTTGCGAAGGGTCTAAGTAATTGAAACATCCCGCTTGAAACCGCAGCTCACAAGCCTTAGCGAACAAACTAAGTGCACGCTCAGTATCCTTTCCTACATATTCTCCGGAATAGTATTGAGCACCAATGGCATTGCAAGCCCAACCAGAGTTGTCATTGCAATAGGTTGACTCTAGCAGCACAAGTCGGTCACAGGCGTTCACTCTCCCTTCCTCACAGGCTTGAACCCAAAAAGGCAAGCTGTCGCCGACATGTCTGGAATCAGTTTTCCCAAGAGCTGACATTGCCGCAAAAAACACTATCCAAATCGCCATGTGGTACAGATTAGCTCTCTTACTTGGAACAACCCCTAATCCCCAGAGCGCTAAAAGTCGATTATTCCGAAACGGAACTACCAACCTATCAATCCATTGGACACTCAAGTTCAACAGAGGGACACAAAGCAATTTGTCGTAGAAAGTTGGGGACCCAAACATATCCAATATAGTGTAGAGGACGAACACCCCAATCCCATATAACAAACCAAATATCAATCGACCGGTAGGTGTCCTAGGGGAGGTAGACGGATCCGTCACTAGAAGATGTAACCCTAGAAACACCGCCGTCGGGATGGCTGAGTCCAAGAAATAGGGAACACCAGTAAACGAGAAGTACAAAGCACTTAACGCAAACATGATCATCGCCGAGGATGCAGCAACTAAGGTGATCGAGAAGAAATACATCACCACCAACCCACCAATAAACAAGTAGGTATAAATGCCTGGTGCCAAACTCAGCGTGGAGGCTATTTGAGGCCCCCACGTGACATCAGTCGTATTCGTGGCAATCAGGACTATTGAAAAAAGCCCAAGCGTGAAAGCCGAAGGGTTGAAAATGTGAACCAACCGTCCATCTCGATTCCAACGCACGAACTCTTTTCCCAAGAAACCAACGGCAATCATAATAAACTGCCAATAAAACCAGTCATCTCTGAACCAAAGAAACAGATTCGTACTAAATATTATAGGAACCGGGCCAAACCCTAGTTGATATGACTCACGTCGTGACCAAGAAAGAAGGATATCAAAAGAATAAGCGAATAGAATTTGAGCAAAGAGAAGCAAAGCATGGTCTTGAACCGGTCGCCAATTCATTCCCCAATAGATATAGACCGAAAGATGCACCATCGCCTGAATATAGTGCTGGGGCTTTAAAGCCACGATGAAGGTTTTTTTACTAGCCGCTGCGCTCCATTGCCGAAGCAACAAACCTTGCCACAACAACAAGCCTAATCCTGCTGCCCAGAAAGAGTAAATAAGCACGTCATTACTCTGGACTCTAGGAAGGAACGATAGGAGCAATAACGCGACTGCAAAAACCCCAGGCACTTTTAACAAATAGGCCCCACTAATGGTGGGAGGAGTCTTAGGGACAGCACTTCCTTGACTACCGCCAGCCTTTTTACGACTAGAGCGTTTGTCGTTAACTTCGGTAGCGGATGCCATGAATCAAACTCTTATAGATAGGAAAATTAGTGCGAAAGATGATAAACCAGCGCCCCCTCCAATTCAATTTGAATCAGTAAAACACAGTGTTTCAGGTACTTTAAATGGTTTCATTTTGACCCTATAAACGATTACACTGTTTGCCAGTCTTTTTAGACGTGTGATCTGAACTAATCCATAAGGTTCAGACACTACGCCCATATGGCGCCACTTATTAAACTTGCAGGGAGTGTAAAGAATGTTTAAGCGAATTGCCGGAATTGGTTTGTTAATTGCTAGTACAGCCGGTGTTTTTACCGTTTCCGCACAACAACCCGAACCTACACCAGAACAACTCGCAGCGCAGGCGACGAATACACGTCAGGCCCTGTTTCAGGTCCTTTACTACAACTTGAACATGATTAGCGGAATGGCCCGTGGAAGCGTTGAATTTGACGCCAGCGTTGCTGAACGTAATGCGGAGCGCATTGCAGCGATGGCACCCATGATTCCTGAAATGTTCGCCGCTAATGACACACGCTCTTTCAATGTTGAAACCGAAGCGCTTCCAGTAATTTGGGATCAAATGGGCGATTTCTCAGAAAAAGCGATGAACCTTGAGAACGCAGCGAACACTTTTGCAGAAATAGCTCGTGGTGGCGATAGAAATGCCATTATCGGTGGAATTCGTGCATTTGGTGGCACTTGTGGTAACTGCCACGACACTTTCAGAGTCGATTAATTCTCGTGTAGTGCGGGTTTCAATAAATGTTGCCCGCGCTACAACGCTTGTTTAAAGAAAGCAGCGATAGCTTGTCTATCCTCATCGGTTAATTTTGCCGTATTGTGCTCTATTACCCCCTCCATTTCTCCGCCTACAAACTCACCGTCTGGTTTCATTCCTAAAAATAGGAAAAATGAGAAGTCTTCTTCACTCCACAAGGCCAACGCTTCACTATCAATGGCATCAGCATGACTTTCCCCCATTGTAGCGCCTTCAAACTCGCGACTATTTAAAGACATCCCCGCAAAATTTCGAGGAGTATGACATTCCCCACAGTGGCCTAGATTGCGTGCTAAGTAAGCACCTCGTTCAATCTGCGTAGTCGATTCACTCTCTACGATCCTTTGTCCGGGGTAATCGGCCGCTTTATTCCAGATTGCCAACATCCACCGTTGCAACCAGAATGGCGTTTCATGCGATGGAACAGCATTCACAACGGATGTTTGGGCCATTAAATAGGCAGCCACATCTAATACATCTTCATCAGTCATACCGGCATATGCACGATAAGGAAACGCTGGAAAATAGAAGCTTCCACCTGGACTTCGCCCATGCTTCATTGCTAGCAGAAAGTCCTTAGCGCTCCATGTACCAATTCCGGTATTTAGGTCAGGTGTGATATTAGGCACAAAAAATATCCCAAAGTCCGACTCAAGTGCCAGCCCGCCGCTTAAACCTTCTGTGCTAACGCCTTCATGGCAACTTATGCATCCGCCTGCATTCACCAAATACTCACCTTTTTGTAGGTTTTGATCCGAGCTAGGTAAGGTATTTTCCGCTACGGAAGGTACTCCAAAAAGCCAGTACAAGCCAATAGAGAGGAGAATTAAAAGGCCGATCAATAGATCACTGCGACTTGCCATAGTCTGTCTCGCTGTCTTAATCATTGAGTAATAATAATTAAACTAATTCTAACATCTGAGCTGCTAATGCATAAAAAATTAGACATAAAAAAAGCCCCAAGTACGTTAGTACTTGGGGCTTTTAGGGTTTAAGAGCCTGACGATGACCTACTCTCACATGGGGAGACCCCACACTACCATCGGCGCT